>SCPO01000056.1_pt1 | contig 1593769 bp, 1500 predicted proteins | sample 6106821 | NCBI WGS metagenome assembly SCPO01 (sample SAMN10720448, study PRJNA508395) | human gut metagenome | isolation source: Participant 2 stool, 0 month | host: Homo sapiens | collected 2017 | reverse complement strand
ATATGGTCTGCCACGAGAAGGCAGCTCCTCGCCCAATTTGGGCATAGGGTACCTACCATGTCCCATCATGTCTGGCTCACTATCGGAGAATATATAATAGATCCGACTATCATGACGACCATCCGCCAAAAAAAACGGGAGTTGTTTTCTAATAATATTTATGAGGTAACACATATGATATTCCTCTGTAAACATAAGCATAAAACCATGCGCTTGGAGAACGTAATCCTTGAATACAAGCCCCGTTTAGTAGGATGTGAATTTTATGAACATACTCAGTATGGCATTCCGGTCTTTTCCATATCTTCGGGTGCCCCATCAAGTAATTCGAGATAATTCGATATAAACAGGCGGAGTGGACACTATTGGGTTTATGTGTGGCCGGTGTCCCTCTTTTTCCCTTTCGGCATCTATCTTTCTGAGGATTTCGGCATAAGAAGGTGGAAGATCCGCGTATTTTTCTCTTTCCTTAGTGCTGTTCCTTCTGGCTTTCAGAAAGGTCGGATCTACCGTGTCGAAAATACAGTGGGCCTGGCGTATCAGCATTTCGACCCTGACGGGTATGTCATCCGGTTGTAGTTCCGGCAGACCCGGTAATCCACCCATATCCGGAATGAAGCATTGTCCGGTAGAAGGCTCTTGCAAATACAGGCTGGTTTGACCGGCCTTCTCCTTTACGATCCATGCGGGGAAACATGCTTCCGGTTCATATTCCGATCTTTCTATACCGGTATCGTCTGCTCCCGGATAACGGAGCCGTATCCGATACCGTACTGAAACTTCGGGGCTTGAACGAATCTGCAGATACTGTTCATCCCAGTCATAAACCTGATGAAAGGCGGAGATATCGGGGGAGAGTAGCTGTCCCGGAACATATTTTCCATCCTCTGCAAAATGTATCCGGTCATTCGCATACAGGACGGTTTTCTCCTCTGCGGTGAACATAATCCACACAAGCACACCTTCTTTCATCAGGTCGCTTTTTCTGTTTGTTCTCTTTTCCAGACACTCGAATATTCGGGGAAACTCCCCAAGAGGACTTGCTCGTCGTATCAGCATTTCGCCCCTTACGGGTACACCGTCCGGCTGCAAATCAGGCACTCCCGGTAATCCGGTTATATCCTGAATAGCGCATTGGTTTATGGATGGTTCCTCAAGGTATAGGCTGACCTGTCCGTTCTCCTGTGGCACTATCCACACGGGAAAGCACATTTCCGGCTCATACTCCGATTGCTTTACTACCCTGTCCTCAGTTCCCTGATATCGTAGGCGCATCCTGATCCGTATCGAAATCCCGTATTCAGGAAGGGAAAGAAACCTGTCAGCATCATCCGGTGTGAGGATTTCATGCAGTACGGATACATCAGGGGACAACAACCTTCCATAGCCGACTTTTCCATTCTCGGGATGTACTTCGTAATCCATACGCAGGGCTGCTTTCCCCTCTTTGGTAAATATGGCCCACATGATGACACCTTCTTCCATCAGGTTGCCTCCAAATTCTTTTTTATCAGTCATATTTGAACTTTTTAAGTCGTTATTCTTATCATCCGTCATTTTATCTTTATTTCGTTTCTTTCTCGGTGGAGTATCCCAAAACCGGGGGATAATGAAAAGAGCTCCCATAACCCACCATATTGTGGCCGGCCATTGTTTTATTGTATCTATAATTTCCTGTATGGTTTCCATTGTATAATTTTTGTTTTTATTTATTGTTTACTTTTCAGGTTCCGGACCATTATCCGGGACTTTTGCTTCTCATTCTCATCCACAGATGCCTTTTCATCACTTCTTTGCCCTGACTGTTCGTGGCGTGAATACACACTATTTTAATGTTTCAATATGCCGTTTCCGGTCAGCTTTCCCCCGTTTCTTTTTTCTCCATCAGAAACACGGCATAGTTGGTCTTGATGGTGACCTTCACTTTCTTGATATTCTTGCTTGCGGCCTGCTTGGTGGCGTTCACCACACCGTTCACGCCTCCGGCAATAAGCTGGCTGCCCATGTCCAGGCCTCCGGTTATCTGCGGATTTGTCCCGTCCACCGCCCCGGCCGTGGCATCCTTGTTGATTTCCGCCTTTGCGTTCCCCGGTACATAGATACCTTCCATTGCGTCAGAAGAATATACTTCTTTTTTAAACGGAAGGATATTGCCGCCCACATTGACTGTCCTGATCTCCACAATGACCCTTTCGCCGTCTATCTTCCTCACTTCCCCGTACACCGGCGAGTCCTTCCTCACCCGACGGCCGTCATCGGTGAGACAGTCCTCACCCAGACGCATCTTCAGCGTGGATCCGGCCATCACGACCTGGTCGGAATGCACGTACGCGCGGATGGCGTTCCGCCTGCTGCTCTTGTGCAAGGCGACCGTGTTGAATCTTGTCCTTGCCTCAGGGGCTTCCTTTGTCTCTTCCTTCTTCTCCACCTTCTTTTTCTCCTGTTTCCTTTTTTTCTTCTTCCGCAGTTCACGGGTGATACTGTCCAGGTTCTCTTGTGTGGGAAGGATATAGGAGGCGGTATCCGCCTTCCGCCCGTATTCCTCTTCCGGCGGCATCTCACTGTTGATGATGAGTTGACGCATACGCTCTATGTCCACCGGATTGTCCCCGCCCTGTCCCTCCGCCTGCTTGCGCAGGGGGGTACGCTCGAGCTGGGCCTTCACATCCGTAATGGTCACATCCTTGTTGTCCGTGCTAAGACGGACGGTGTTCTGATTCTCTTCCTTTCCTTTCATCGCGGAGATTGTCCAGATGACAAGAAGGACAAGTAACCCGAACACGCTGACAATGATTACTTGAGTCTTCTTCATGTTCTTCTGTTTTATTCAATTCCTTTCTTTGTTTCCATCCGAGCTATCCAACAGCTCGTATTCCTGTGTATAGTTCCGGAAGAAGAAGCCTGTCACATTCTCCGGATAGGACGGGGTGGTGCGTATGGCGTCGCCCCGGCTGTATATCCTTATACGTTTGACTCCGCCGGCATCATGGATGGACAGGATGGAGGTGAACAGCACGTTGTAACCGTCATCACGTATCCCGACCCTGTGCAGCTTCTCAAACACGCACTTGTAGATGACACCCCTGTCCGCCGCGTCGGCATAGGCGCGGTCGTTCAGGTATTTGTTCCAGATGGCGTTCAGCTCGGATTTCTCCACCAGAAACACGGCCTGCGCCTGGTTTCCGGAGATGCTCATCCTGTCGAAAGAGTTTACATAATAGGCCACCGCGTTGCAGTGGGCCTTCAACAGGGTCTCGTATAACTTGTCCGTTTCCATGGACTTCAATTGCAGGAACTCTCCGCCGGTATTCACGACAAGGATCCTGTCCGTCACTCCGCGGACGGTCATGTTCATGAAGAACAGCACCAGGGCGACGATGGCCGCACACAACAGGCTGACCGCCTTGACATAGACGGAGGACCGCTTCTTGGCCTCTCCCAGTGAGGCGAAGTCCCTCACCATATTCTTTATATCCATTTTCATATTCTTCCGTTGTTTTAAAAAAGGTTATGGATCCTGCCTCTCACAATCGCCAGCAGGGACAGTTTCAACGCAAGGGAAAACAACACCTGCAGGACGACATTCCACGAGGTGTTCATGACATACTCGCAGACGATGGCGTCCGAAAACTTGCTGGCAAGGATGAAGGCCGGTACCATCAGATAACAGACCAGCAGGTTCTTGCACCACGTATGGAAATACGTCCGGGTACTCTCGTTGTAGAAACAGGCTATCGCCACAGGGGATATAAGTTCCAGCAGGAGCAGGAACATGTATCTGCCGACTATGAACAGGGTCTGCGCGTACATGTAGAAAGGGGCGGCTATGACGCCGGCCACATACGCCAGCAGATAATCGAACGAACTGCCGACCGGATTGAGCAACACGCCGGCAACGTCCATTACCGACATGTCGCTGAACTGTTTCTCGAACTGTGCGATTATCGGCTTCTGGAACAGGTCGGCCACATCATAGACCTTTCCGCCGAATCCGGCCTGCAGATCGTCCATCAGTTTGCCGAACACCGTTTCCAGGGCTTCCAGCAGCACGGGGAACAGTGCGACGGCGGCTATGCAGAATACATACTGCCACACCAGGTTCATGTAATCCTTCATGGTGGGCGTGCCGTCCTCGTTGGACTGCACCTCCCGGTATACCGTATACAGACGGTGGATGAGCGTGACAGCCATGAATCCCGTCACTACCGCATAGAAGGCTTCCACGGCGATGTTCCCCCGGATACTTTCATAAGCATTGTGGATATGCTCGACCGATATTTCTGTTATTGATGCCATATTCCTATTCCGTTACAAGTCCCAAATTCCGTCTGATGGTACGCGTATGTGACATGATCTGTCTGATGGTGCCCAGTGAAGCCTCCTGGCGACGGACTTCCTGAAGACATCCGTCGAGCTGCTCCATCCGTTCGCTGTCGTTCATTTTCAGGTCACTGCTGAGTATATCCCCGGTCAGGGAGATGATGGCGGCGTTGTTCGCCACCACGTCCTGCACGGCCGAAGTGATGCCCGGCAGCTCCTTCATGTCCATCTTCTCCGCCTCTTCCAGCGTCCTGAGGCAGTTGCTGTTCAACCGGTTCTGCCGGTCTATCAGGTCCGTGAACATCCGTGCGCGTCTGACGGTGGCGGACACCTTCTGGACATAGTCCAGGGCGGTCTGGAGCCTGTTCACCTGTTCCACCGTCTGCTTCACCGTACTGGCCGTATTGGCGGCATTGATGATTCCCTGTGCCGTATTGCCGGGGTCGGTGACCACCCACTGGGCTCCCGCCGTCACGCAATGCAGCGACATTCCTGTAAAAAAGAAAAAAATTGAAAGCAATCTCATGATATTCCTCCTTTGTTCTGATTCCTATTTTGTTACAAGTCCCAAATTCCGTCTGATTGTCCGTGTACGGGAGATGGTCTGACGGATGGCGGACAGTCCCGCCTCCTGCTCCCTCAGCTTTTCCAGACACTTCCTCAGATGCTTTATCCGTCCGCTGTCGTTCATTTTCAGGTCACTGCCGAGTATGTCCATGGTCAGGGAGATGATGGCGGCGTTGTTCGCCACCACGTCCTGCACGGCCGAAGTGATGCCCGGCAGCCCCTTCATGTCCATCTTCTCCGCCTCTTCCAGCGTCCTGAGGCAGTTGCTGTTCAACCGGTTCTGCCGGTCTATCAGGTCCGTGAACATCCGTGCGCGTCTGACGGTGGCGGACACCTTCTGGACATAGTCCAGGGCGGTCTGGAGTCTGTTCACCGATTCCGTCACCTGTTTCACCGTTGCAGCGGTATTTCCCGCGGTCAGTGTGCTCTGGGCGGTGTTGAGAGGGTCGGTAATCGCCGCCTGTGCGGCAGCCTTCAAGGTCATTCCGCCGCACAGGAGCAGAAGCAGAAGCGGCCTGTATCCCTTTAATCCTTTTTCCATACGGTCTCCTTTCATTTCCTGTCCTTTGACGGGTGTCTCTCCATGTATCTGCCTATCGCTTCCTCCATCGGCATGGTCCTGGAATAGCCGTCAATCTCAGCCCATGTCTCCCCGTCGGTCTGGAAGGCGAGGAACTTCTCCCGGCTCAGTTCGTTGCGCACCACCACCGCATACCTCCCCTGGCCGCCGGTGAAGCGGATGAAGCACTCGGAATGCGGACGCTCCCCGGAAAAGTCGTTGCGGATGGACCGCATCATGTTGCACTGGGCGGGGTCGCCCCCCATCTCGAACCTTTTCTCCACGGCCCTGTATACCACATCCGTTGTGGGAAGGATGTACAGCAGCTGGGTGTTGGTGATCATGCCTTTGGTAAATTCGTCATCGGGAAGCTGGTCGGGACTCTGGACGATGGTCATCACCGCACCGTTCTCCTTGCGTATCTTCTGGTAGCAGAAGGCGACTGCGGAATGTATGCTGATATCCTCGCCTCTGGACTTCATCTGCGCCGTCTCGGCATACTCGTCAAAAATGATCATCCCCCTTCTGGTCCGGTCGGAAAGGATCTTGTCATGAATCACGTCGAAGATCAGGGCCATGACCAGGTCGGAGAGGAACTTGTCCTGTTTGATCTGCGTCAGCTCGAACACGACCAGCCGCCTGTTCCCGAAATCGGGCACTCCGTCGGTCCTGCATACATTGGCATACCGTTCACCGGGAAGGAACTCGCTGCATATGAGGCGGAAGGAGGACAGGTCAAAATAATTGGGGTCTACGTCCTTCCGCCGGCAGATATCCTCATAATGCTCCGTCACGTGGCGGTAGAAAGAGGGAAAGGAATGGGGCGGCAGGCAGGTGGTGTAATAATCCTGGATGAATTTTGTGAGGGCTACGGACTGCTCCTCCTCGTCCTTCCCGAACATGCGGCGCCAGAAACGCTGCACGATACCCGATAGCACCTCTATCTTGTTGTTGTCAAGGGAACGGCCCTCCAGATCGAAGGGATTCAGGCCCAGCGGTGTCTCCCCGTCATAGTCCACATGCAGCGAGATTTCAGGATAAAGCTTGCAGAGCTGTCCGAAAGAGTACCCGAACTCCACCACCACCACGATATAGCCCTGCTCGATGAGCTGCTGCACGATATTCAGTGTCAGCACGGACTTGCCGCCGCCGGTGGATGCCACCACGATGCCGTTGCGGGCCGGTATGCGTTTTTTCTTCGCGTCCCAGATATCCTTTTTCAAAGGTATCTGATAAATACGGTCATTGAAATACACCCCTTCCTCATCCGGGGTGAATGTCGTGTAGTTGATGAACAGACAGAGCGCGAGGGAAAGCGGGGTCAGGAACAGGAAACCGCTGTCAAGCCCTTTCTCCTGTCCGGGAACCGAAGCCAGGTATATGTTGGCCAGATGCTCGTAGGACGGTATATAGAATTTGAAGTCCGAGACGGTCAGGTATTCCCGCAGCTTCTTCTCGGCCCGGTCCAGCAGTTCCGGGCTGTCATCCCATATCATGACGGAAAAATTGGCACGGCAGAGGAGCTGCCTCTCCTCCATGATCTCCTTCTGCATGTTCTCGAGCTCGTCCGCCTTCGGCTCCAGCATGGCCCTGTCCCATCCCTTGTTGGTGCGGTAGACCGCCACACGGCGGGAGAACTCTTCATAAAGTTTCTCCGAGCCCTCGAAATAGAGGATCTGGTTGACCGCATGGTTGCAGTGCAGGTGCACGCCCAGGCCTTCCAGTTCCGCCATGTACAGGCTGCATCCGGACACGGGCAGTGTGGTGTCCTCCACATCGCTTCTGACGGTGCGGTCAGGCAGATAGTCACCGTCACAGACGGTATAGCAACGCGCTTTCTCCCGGTCGACGGTGATCTCTCCGGAGAAATGGATGTCACGGTCGCAGTCAGCCCGGGGGAAGAAGTTGATGTACCGGATGACATACTCCCTCAGGCTGGCGGCGGCCATCCTTTCCAGACGGGTGTCCCTGATACTGTTTATCACACCAATGGCGGAGTTCACCCCCTCCAGAAATTCGGTGAGTTTCTCCCGGTCGGACACATGCAGCCTCTCCCGGTAGGAGAACGGGTTGGCATTGTACGAGGCTGCCAGGGAGGACAGGCCGGACAGGGTGAATATCAGAAGACAGTCATGTTCCAGATACTCACGGCCGGAGAAATGCCTCTGTTCCGCCTTGTCGATGAAGCTGTCCCCTTCCAGCTCATGAACGTACTCCCTTTTAAGGAACACGTCCTGCTTGTGCACGAAGCTGCCGGAGGGCAGGTGTTTGAACGCCTGGTAGAGACGCGCGTTGCGCTCCTCCAGGTCGGTACGGTGCAGGCTGTAGCATTCCGGATTGTACATGCGGAACGCTACAGACACGCAGCCGTTTCTGGTAAGGATGACACCGTATTCGTCATTGATGACATCCAGTATGGAATATCCTTCGTTTGCCATTTTCTTATTGTTTGTTTTTTTATTTGTTATCCCGTTCAGTTGTTATTTATATCTTTGCAGCAATAAAACATATTGTATCTTTATATCTTTTTAGTTTATGAATGAAATCAGTACAGCCCTTAAAACATTGACTGACAGAATCACTGTAAAGTTGGAAATCGGAGAAAAGCATTTTAATGTTTTTCTATGTATTGCTCTATGCGCACTGGTCATTTATCCGCTCCTGTTCACAGCCGTGGTTCATTTCAGAACACTACCGCTTGGGATACAGTTGTTGATTGTGACAGGAATTTCGGTTGCCTATTCAGTAGTCCTCGTTCCGCTTTCCGCATTTTGGGTTTCCAAAGAATGGATCTGCTATGCACCGGTTGGTATCCTTTCCTGTATGTCAGGGATTTACTGGGTATTTGCCTGCCCTCTCTCCGGAGTTGACCCCAACTTTATAATATTTTGGAGAGTCATGATAATACTCCTTCCGCCCATGCTATTGTTGGGTATAGCCATCAACCTGTGGGAACTCCGCCATGTCAAAACCGGCAACAGACAAAGCAACAGTTTAAGGAGGCAACTCTTTATCATCTTCTTTTTTATCATTGTTTTCACCACCTATTTCCTTATTTCCAATTTCTTTAGGAGTGCTGTTTTTACGTATACGTATATTTCTTGAATCTTTTATTTCCTTGGTGATACAATAAAAGACAAAAGACACACAAAAAAAGAATGTCCAGACAAAAGCAAACAGCACTTCGGGACAGTCAGTTATAAGTCTATTCATATTTTCTGTAGTCTATCTGTTTTTTCATTAAAGCATTTCTCACATCACGGTTTGTAACCGTCTTCTCCCAATGCGGCGACCTGTTATTGGACAAGGTTTCTTGTGCTATATTCAAGTGTTGCCTACTTTAGTATTCTTCTCCTGTTTGCAAAGATTTGTTTGGGTAAGATTACATTGGGGGGCAAACACTGTTGGCAGCTCCTTAAAAAAAAGTTGAATCATGCAGACGATGAGTCGTTCCTTTCTTTAGAGGGATCATTGATTTTTTTTCGGTATCATTGCCACTCTTGCCATACTTTTTTAAGAACTCCATGTTCCCATGTATGGCAATTCTTATCAAAACATGCAGTGTCAGCATCCCCATGATAATGATGCATATATAATCAATTGGCATTCCGATTGTTTGTTCCAGCCAGTTTCTAACACTTTCCATACTGTCAATAGTTTATCTGTCTTTCATTAAAGCATTTCTCACATCACGGTTTGTAACCGTCTTCTCCCAATGCGGCGGCCTGTACTTCTTCCTTGAGGCATTCTTATAGAACTTCCTTGCCAACAACAGGCCACATCCGACAAGCAATACGAATATGAAAAGCATTTCACCGCCTGTCGTACCGTCCTCCAGCCAGCTCTTGACGTTCAGCAGGAGCACGGCCACGGCGAATCCGCCGTAACCGAGCAACAGATAGAAGTCGCGTACCAGCAGCCCGTGTATCTTGCACGGGTTCTCGATCCCTTTGCGCACCTTGTACTCCATGGCGGTCAGATTGAGAAGCTGACACCGGCTATCTTGCCCACGCAGAAGCTGATGACGGTCACCGCGATAAGGACATAGCCGACCATGTAGGCGACGTTCATCCATCCCTGTTTCTTGTTGCCCTCGCTGTTCTCGTCATTGATGAGTCTCCAGTTCTTTCCTATGCCTACGGCAAGCGCCATGACCATCACACCGAGGAAAACCGGCAGTGCGATGTCGTTCAGGACGGTGTTGATGTCACTTTTGATGGATTGTGCCCCTGCCGGAAGAACCGCCGCCAGCAGGACGGATAAAGTATAAATTTTCTTTTTCATTGCCTTTCTTGTTCTTTTTCAGTTATTGTTCCTTCATAATTGCCTCCGGGCTGCCAGCCGGTGATGGTGATGTCCTCTATCTCCACCCCGTTTCCGGCGGTTTTCAAAGTGTAGACATATTCCTTTCCGGATCGGAATGCCGCCGCCGGCATGACGAAGTCGTATGGATGTCCGCCGGCCACCAGCGCCACGTGCATGGCCGGACTGTCACCGGGATAGAGCAGCAGGCTTCCTGTCCCGGAGGATATTGTGCCTTTTTCCGGTTTTATCTCCAGTGAGCCCGTCAGAAGACTGTACGAAGCGGAGTAGCTGTAATCCGCCACTCTGACCGCGGTGACGGCGGCGGGCATTCTGAAAGTCACCTTCGAAAGAAGATGATACAGGGTGATGGAGGCGGAGGGTGCGTTCCCGGACACCATGGTCCTTTCCGAATACAGATAGTCTGTCTGGCTCCTTGCGTCCAGGCCCATCTTTCCGCCGCTGAAGGACGGGTTGTAAGGATAATACGCATATATGCCTTTATCCCCGTCCGACAGGGAAATCTCCGCGAATGTCCATTTCCCGGACCGGTTGAGGACTCGGATGTTGTCCGGATACAGGTTTCCCGCCGTATCCGTTACAAACATGCCGAACTCGCTGACGGACATTTCCTGCCCGTCATCACCACGTGCCGTGCAGGAGCTGATGGACATGACGGCGTCCTGCTCCGGACTGTCGTTAGGGCCGGAGCAGCCGCTGAGGGCTGCAACCGGCATTACAAACGTCAGACAAATAATGAGATGATTGAATGGTTTATCCATATTTATAGTTTTTAGTTTATGTCCACCGATACCTTTCTGTCCTGGTATACAGTGATTGATAGTTTCCTTCCGCTTTCGTTCTGGGTCAGCGTAATCGTGCCGCTACGGTCGGAAGTTGTCGGGTTTTCACTGACGGTTGCCGAGTTTGTGCCGGCACTGATCCAGGACACGTTGGCGGAAGCCGACCAGCCGATATTGCTGCGGGAGGTTTCGCTGCCGTTGGTGTATGTGATCTTCTGTGAGGTGACACTGTAGGTGACGGTTCCCCCGGTGGAGACGACGTCATCACCGCTGACGGCTCCGAGCGTGAATATGTACCCGTAGGTGATTACATCGGCGGGCTTTCCATCCTGATGGATTGTCACATGGCCTGATTTTCCTCCGTAACTTGCCGTATAGGTACAATTGCGGGATGAAGTGCTGCCATTGGCCGCCACTGTGACAGTCGTGCCGCTCCGGCTGAAGCCCGACGCGCTTCCTGACCATGAGGCGGATGAGCTCACATCCACACTCCGGTATTCTGTGGTGGTGCCTGTTGTTATGCCGTTCCACTTCGTGTATTTCGGACGGCTTTGTGATGCTGTCGCACTCAGGCGGCTTGTGCCTCCGGATGAGCCGATACCGGACGGGCTGGCGGACACTGACAATGAGCCCGTGGTCCAGTTGCCGTACTCCGTTGTCTGACTGCCGGCGGACTGTCTGACCGTACAGGCGGCCGACCTGCCGTTTGAAGTGGCCGTGACTGTGCAGGACCTTTCAGACGCTGTTGTGTTGTTGCCTGCTGTCAGTGTTGTTCCGGACAGGCTGAATCCGCTGCCGGCTGCCGACAATGACGGTGTGGCCCTGTCTGTTTCCGTACCTCCTGAACCGCCGACACCGTTCCACGTCCACGCACGGGTACGGGCTGCATCGGCCGTGATGACGGATGTACCTCCCGTGTTTGCAACCGTTTCCGGATTGGCCGATACGGTTACACTCCAGTCGCTCCAGGATGCGTATTGTTTTGCACCGGCATCCTGTGTTATGGTCAGGCTGTTATCCGATGTTATGCCGTTGTAACTGCCTTTTACGGTAATACTTCTGGCATTTGTCGTAGTATTGTTGACAGCCAGGACCTGATTCCCGGACAGGCTGAATCCCGTCCCGGTTCCACTGAGGGAAACCGTTACATTTTCTTTTTTATCAGGATCCCGGTGGTCGTTATAATAAGTGCTGAGAACGGCTGTGACAGCCTTGTTTCCTCCGGCAGCGGGTATGTTTCCCGCAGTTGTGCTGATTTGCAAGGTCTGCCGCGTGGTAGCGGAGGACTGTTGTACCGGCAGGATGTAAGTCCTTCCGGATTCTGCCTGGGTAAACAGGACCTTGCCGTTTCGGGGAGCGGTATTCAGGTTTTCCGCCACCTTTATTGTTTTGCCCGCCTTGTCCGGGGTTATCCAGACGTCTGTCGTTGAAACCGTGTAATCCAATGGACTCTCAGTGCCGGGCAATGGCTTCCCGTTTATTGAATAATATTTGTTTGAAACCGTTTCGTAGTTATAGATGCCGCCGGAATAGCCGCTGCCGATGGTTTCCGGACTGACGGTAAAGGTATACTGCAGCTCTTTGCCCATGAACGGAATTACGGTAGTATGCCCCGCAAGGAATTCTTTCTTTGCCGTAAGGGTGTAGTCCTTTTTTGTGCCGTCGGCAAATAAAAGGGTAAGGAATGTACCGTCGGCATCCCGGTCCTGCGCCGGAATGACCGCAGTGAATGTGCCGCCGTCATTATACATCCGTATATCCGAGGTGGCTCCAAGGGTATTGGCGGTGCCGGTTCCCAGGTTGATATTGGCTGTAGCCTTGGCCCTTTGGATGGTCACGCCGGAAAGTGCCTCTCCCGCTTCCGGCGTATAAGTGACCTGCAGCCGGGACAGCCGGTGGGAGAAGGCGAGCGTTATGACCTTATCGGTTGTTCCGCTCCTGTTGGCCGCATACATGAAGTCGGAAAGCGTGATGCCTTCCCGCTGGTCCCCCTGTATGCTGAAATCATAATCCAACGGATTGCCCATGTCTTCCCTGTAGGGGTAATAGGCATAATAATCCGTTTCATAGCCGGCGGCTATTTCGTTGGCGTCCCCGTCCGCCACGAACTGCGAGCCGTTCCAGACGAACCGCTTGTTGTCCGCATAGTTTCCGGACGTTTTCAAGGTTGCAGGCGCTGATGACATGCGTACTGCCGCATAGACGCCGATGGCATCCCCGGTCTCAAACGTTGTCTCGGTTGCCCGTGCTCCCCCTGCGTCAATTTCAAAGGACACGGTATCACGGCTGTGGATTGCGGTGCCTTCCTCATTCTCACAGCCCTGCAGGGACAGGAGGGTTGTCACGGCCAGCCAGGGGAAAAGGCTGTTTAAAATATTCTTCATTTTCATCGTTTTGTCTGATTATGGGGGATTGGCAGCCCCGATATGGTTTGTAACAGGGCGGGAAGAAAGGCTTCCCGCCCCTTAAAGTCAGATTACAGGTACAAGCTGGATTTCACCTTTCACATCGTCTGTCCAGGGTTCGATGGTCACACCGCTGCCATCGGCACCGCCGATGACCAGACCGTTATTCCCCAGTACGATGTCGTAGATATTACGGTAAGAGCGTTCCCATTTCGTTCCGGCCGGGAAGGTGAATTGCAGCTGCTTTCCGTCAATGGTGAACACGGCCTGCATATCCTTGCCCGCTGTCGCATCAACCGGAACGACAATGGATGAAAAGGATACGGCCTTGTCTGTCAGAGTGGCGCCGGCGCTGAATTCCACATTGCCTGCCGTCGTTTTTGTCAGGGAACCTGTTGAAATATCCATAGTGGCACGGGTATACAACGGAGTGGCGGAACCGACATTCTTCAGTGTGATTCCGGTAAGGACGCCTTCCTGTCTGTATCCTTCCGTTTTCTTCATGCGGAATACGACCTGTGAAAGGGCATGTTTCATCGTGATGTTCACATTACGGTTCAGGATGCTCGCCTTGGTGTCGCCCTGTCCGTACAGATGGTCCGTCTGGGTGGTGATGTCCACCGGAAGGGCGGAGGGGGTGGTCAGCGTGGCATCATACGGATAATAAGCGAACACCGTCGCCTCGTTCTCATCCAGCAGGATCTCTTCCGAAGTCCATCCGGCAGCTGAATAGGTGAAAGGGGTGTTGGTATAGACGGCATTCTGGTTGTACGGAGTGCCCAGAGTACCGTTGCAGACATAAAGACCCAGCTTGTCACCGGCTTCCCAAGCGGTCTTTTCCGCGCGGGAAACAGCGGGAGCACCGATGTTGGCGTTGATTTTCAAGGAGGCACGGACATCCTTGACGGTTCCTTCTTCATTCTCGGAACAGCTGCATGCCAATACGGCAAGACACGCTGCGAACAAAAACATTTTCTTCATTTTGTAAAATTTTAAATTGATGATAAAAAAACAGTATTAATAAGTAATTATTCCCTGGCCCCATTCCACATTCTGCCAGTCCTCGATGGAAGCGGATGCGGTATGTAGGGACGGGGATACGCGGACGGTGATGTCCACACTGATACCGTCAGCGGTGAAGTCCTTGAACACATCACTCAGGTCAAGATCCGCATCCACGGGCATGTCCCCGTCCAGATGAAGACGGATGACATTGCTCACCCCGGTATTGATGCCGAACACCAGCACTTCCTTCCGGAAGAAATTCTCCTTTTCAGGGGAGACGGTGAAAGGCAGGGTGGCGAAACCGCTTCCCTTTTCCCTTGTACGTACATACCGGCTTGTGGTCACGCCGTCAAGTTCGGCGGTGATTCCGGTATATTCCAGGATTCCCGTATTCGTCACCGTGATGTTGAAGACAATCCGCTGCACCATCAGTTTGCTCTCGCAGGTGACGTGCAGGGTGTCGTCAGTCATGACCGTACCGGTCACGGAAGAGGAATACGCGTATCCCTGCTCCGCCGTGATCTTTCCCTGTTCCGTCGGAACACGCAAGCGGACGGTGGCGGCGGAGCCCGCATCCTCCAGGATGTTGACATCCTTGTTGCAGGCGAGAAACTCGTAACTCCCGATATGCAAGGTCCCATACGCATCACCGCTTCCATTAAAAGGAATGGAAAGATTGTCATATTCCGCCACGCCGTTACCGGTCAGCGGAAAAACCATCAGGTTCATCTCCGCCTGTTCCGGTGTGCCCATATCGGAAGGGTGATGGAACCCGTTACGGGCGTGCAGGTATCCTTTGTAGATACAATCCTCGGTGAACAGGCCGTCACAAGAGGAAAGTGACAGCAGGGACAGGAATATGCCGGGCAGAATTCTTACTATTTTATTCATATTGCGACAGGTTTAAATTATACGTTGTTATCAGCCGGTTGATTTCCGGATCAAGACGACCGCGATAGGCTTTGGAACCGTCCAGTTCCAGTGAGCGCATGAAGGAGGACACGGCTTTGCCGTCGTCTTTCAGACGGCTGTACAGGATGGACAGCAGGTAGCACACATTGGAACTTTCCGGCAGGGATTCCAATATTCCGGCAGCCCGTGCATCATAGCCCAGTGACATCAGGCAGATGGCCGTGTTGTAGTCGTTATAGTCCGACAGTATCACCAGCGCGTCCTTGTACTGCCTGTCCTCCATCAGGTCAAGACCGTGCATGTAGGCCGAGTCAAGGACGGTGGTGTATTTGAATTCCTCTATCATATCCCGGCGGTGCAGGTAGAATGCGAAGTTCACCGCACGTGCCAGAGGATAATAGTTCTCCCTGATATGCTTGTAGGCATCCGGAAAACGTTTCCGGATCCCGGCCTCCCTTGCGTCCGGATCCTTTACGGAGGACATGATATCCAGAACGGCTGACCTGTCATCCATTTCCGTATCCTGTTGTACCTTGCGGACAAGAAGCTGCCAGTCCTCGCCAATCCACCGGGGACGGATCAGGGTGTCGATGCCGGTCCTGTCATCCGTCCTTCCGGACAGGTACTCCTTCAAGGCAACGGCACGCTGCCTGGACAGGATACGGTTCGCGGCCGCGCTGCCTTCCGGGGATGCGGTGGCGGTCATGTCAATACTGTCCATCACCAACTCACCGGTATAGGTCAGCTTGTTGATCGCTTCCAGGACTTTGTCTATTTCGGAACGGTTGTTCCCGTATTCCTCGTCAAACAGGTATCTGCCTGCCGGATAATTGATATAGGCGGTCGTATTGGCCGTGGCCTTGCGGTATATCTTCTCCTTCCTGTACCGGGGCGCATGGTCCAGGAACTGCACCATACTGCTTATATAATAGGTAATGGTATCCGAGGACGGTAAATTGGCGGAACTGCCATTGACGGCAAGTATCCTTCCGTCTACTGTCAGGTCAATACGTTTCGTGTTATCGGTAACATCCATCTCCTGCCGGTAATAATAGCTGAAGGTATTGTTCCTGTTCCTGATGACCGTATCCAGACGGGCGGCCTGGTAAGGGAAACGAACCAGCTCCTCATATTTGCGTGACACCGCGTCACGTTTGCGTTCGTTCTCCGCAATGCGCTTGTAATCGAAGTATCTCTCCGCTATACGCGCCGAATCTTCCGGCGTCACCCTGCGTACCTTCAGAGGGGTGCCTTCCGAGAACATGCGGTAGCGGGACGGAATCAGCGTGGTGTCCAGGTCACGGCGGAGCCAGTAGGCGGGAAGTACGGACAGGATGGTGTTGTGGCCGGCGATGGCCATGCGGTTCCGTTCCATCTTCGCGTTGAAGTGCTGGTAACGGCGGTTCCATCTCTCAGTCCAGTCAATCCATTCCTCGCGGGCGATATAGTCATGCTTCCATGCCTGGTAGAACTCCTCCTCCAGCTCGGCCATGGCACGGCGGTAGCCTTTCATGTCGAACATCTCTTTCAGATAGGCGGAATCCGGGATGATGCTGTTTATGAAGGCCTGGTACTGCGCGTATCCTTTTTTCTGCCGCTTGACGAAGTCGGCGCCGGACAGGAAGATCCTCTCCAGTTCTATGCGTCTGCCACGCTTGTAGGCCACAGGGGTCAGCTGTACCTGCCATTTGTCATCTATCAGCCTGCCCGGAACGGTCACGACAAAATCCAGATTCACTTTCCCGGCACGCTCGGGGATGTTCCTGTTACGCGCGACAATGGTCACCTCGTCCAGCTGCAACACGGTCATCTCTTCACCCGTAACGCTGTCACGTTCGGCCATGGTGACAATATGTTCCACTCCCGAACTGTCCTTCCAGGTGATTTTTTCGGGAACGGAATAGCATGTCGTGTCCGGTGCAGGCCGCTTGCCGGCCTGTGAGAGACCGACCTTGCTGATGCTCCTTTCCATCTTGTGGGACAGGGAACAGGATAAGGACAGCAGTGGAAGTAAAAGGATTACAGGTATGTTTCTTTTTTTCATAGGACCGTACATTTAGAAAAGATATATCATGTTCAACGCCACACGTGAAGGTATCAGATACCATCCGTGTTTTCTGCCCAGGAAGGCGCCGCATTCCCGGCAACGGTATTCGTTGTACCTCGCCCAGACCGCGGCGCCGCCGAGTTCCCATTCTATGTTCCATGTTTTTGACAGGGGGTAGGCCTTGCCGATGGAGAGGCCGATGCCGTAGCCTTCCCCCTCATAGCGTTTCTTGTTCCATATCCTGCCGATCGAATAGCCGCTTGCCAGGGTGTTCATCCCGACAAAAAAATTGGAGTAGGACTCCACGAACCAGTAGCGCACGCCCGGCATGACAGTCAGGTTGCGGAACTGGCGGTTGTCCTTAAAGACGAAGGGATTGTACTGGACCGGTAGATGAAGCGACCATCGGCGGTTCAGCGTCATGGACCCCTCCAGGTTGATGTTGCCCGTTGCCAGCCCTATCAGGTTGGTACGCGCGGAATAGAACTGGGCCGGGGATGCCAGGCAGACGCCCAACAATATCCCCAGAAAAAAGAATTTCTTTCTCATCTGTTTTCTCCTTCCTGATTGGACGGCCGGGAATTCAGCACGGTGATGTCCCATGCCGTCAGCGTGTTGAAGTAACGGCCGTCCCGTTCACGGGCGGAAATGTCAAATTTGACACTGACCTCCATACCCTCCTCCATGGGAAAACGGTCCATGTTGGCATTCATCACTTGCAGGCAGATCCTCTTCGGATACTGGTCTTGCGTTTCTATCACAAACTCACGGGACTTCCACGGAGTGCCCGATGTCTTTCCGACTCCTTCCTTGACCGGAAAGAGGGTAAGTACTTTTCCTTTTATCTCCATATTTTTTTCGTTTATGTGTTTTTAATCAAGTGAACGGGGATGAACCGCAACCATCCTTTTCACGATCTGCTAAAACCATTCGGCATCCGGATCGACCTCCACGGAAAGCCGGTCCATGATCCATGTGATCAGTCTGTTGACAAAGCCCATGTTCTTATCCTTTTAAAAGTATTATCCTTCAATTGCCTGCTCAGACTTATATGGCGGCCGTCATCAACTCCGGTCATATAAGCCTTGTGGTTCGTCTTATGCCTGTTCGCCACAGGCTTTCTTCTGACAAGCCTGAACCTGCCCATATAGTCGTCTATCAGTTTTTGGTGACAGATCATGAGGCCGGTTTCCTGCGGCGTCTGCCCGGAATTCTCCAGCTGCATGCGTAAACCGGGTATGCAGCCTTCCAGATAAGACCGGATATAGTCCTTCTTACCTTTGGCGGTTCTCCAGTAACCGCGTCTGCCTTGCGCATACCCGGAATACTTCTCTTCGGACAGACGTCTGAAGGTTTTACGCAGGTAGTCAAAGAGCGCAATGACAGTTGCCGCATTTTCCTCTGTCCCGATTACCACCATATGGGTTGTGCCCGCGTAGAGCAGCATCTTGCAGTAATTGTATTCACATAAGACCCTCATCAGGTCCCGTTTCCAGATATTGCCGGCCGCATCCTTGTAGCTGATTCTGTCAGATTCGCAGGCTGTCAGCCGGTTTTGTGGATTCTCACCGGCAAGATCAAGCAGGGAGAGGTTGTATTCCATAAGTAGGCGGTGTACCGCCGCTGCCGCCGCATGGGCTTCACCTTCAGATCCGATCTGTGTGGCGGATTCTTTGAGCCGGATAAGCTTGCGGATTCTTTCCGTTATCTTTTCTGATACTTCTTTCATATTGTTTGCTGTATTACATCTCATTTCCTGCAGTCATTGCTTTTTTTTTACAGGCTTGCAGGAACTCGTTGAAATCGTTATGCCGGGGATACAGCCGGACGGACTCATTGACCAGTACCGTATCCTTCCCAAGATTCCCCTCCAGTTTCTCCAGGGCGTCCATGCCTGCCTTGTCGTTGTCCAGAAAGGCATGTACCAGCCGGTGCCGGGAAAGGAACTCTCCGGACCTGCCGGCCATGGCCGTGGAGTTCAGGATGCAGAAATTCATTGGCGGCAGTCCGGGATGTTCCCTGGCATACTGGAGATAGCTGAGAAAATCCATGAATCCCTCGAAAACGGCACAACGGTCGCCTCCATTGTCAAGACAGGTGACGGCTTTTACTCCGGCACATCCCTTGAATATCGGATTCCTGAGCTCCATGCCTCCCTTGTCATTGGGGAAAGCTACGGCGAAACAGCGCCTGTCCTTCCTTCCGCTGAAATGGTAGTATGCTTCCTTGCAATATGCCTTTGCAATGTCCGCATCAATTCCACGCCGGCCCATGTATTCCAGAAGCATCCTGTTGGTCAGGGGATTGATATTGTCGACAGTCAGTCTGGGGCTGGTGCCGGCATCCCCGGCGGAAGTCGGAACAGGGAGGGGGTCGGACGGGGCGGACAGGTCGCTTTTTTCAATCCGCCGCATGGCGGAGTGAAAATCGCACCGTTCCAGACGCATGACCAGGTCAGCCACACCTCCCGAGCTGTCCTCACCGAAATCCTTCCATTTGTTCGTGTGCAGGTTCACCATGAAGCTGGGGGTCTCCTCATTTCTGAAAGGGGAGCTGTACATGAGATAGCCGTGGTAGGACCTGACCGGTTCATGACCGTATTTTTCCAGTATCTCCCGCAAGGGGATCGCATTGGCTTCCTGTGATTTCATAATCTTTCGTTTTTTTTAAGTTCCTGCCGCACCGGCTTCACAGCGGGACGGCAGGATGGAATGTTCTTTCACATACTAACTAATGTCAAAATATCATGCGGTCCGGACGGACGTCAGCCTGCTCCTGAGAAAACATAGCGGGCTCCTGATGCGCCCGTTGCTGCGCTCGATTTCCTTCAAGGCGGCTTCCAGCACACGGGGGGAGTCCGCGGACAGATGCAGGATCTCATGCTGCTGTGCCGGAGAAATGCCTAGACGCTCAAGGGCGGCACGGAAACCGTCCTGCCTCTTTTCTCCTGAACATTCAGCGTTGTACTTGCGGATATAGTTCTCTATCAGCGGAGTGAGGCAGCCGCCCACACTGTAACGGTAGTCACCGTTACGGATGCTGTCCTTGACGGCGGCTATGGCGTACTCCAGGGGCATGGCCGGATAACGGGCTTTCAGAATGCACGCCCAGCGGATCTGGTCATCCTTCAGGTTCAGGTATTCCAGATCGGATTTTAAAGTCCGGATGGAATTGTCCTCCTCATCCGTCTTTTCCTGAACGGATGTAAAGGAGCTTGAGGATGATATGTTTTCTTTTCTTTCCTTTATATTGTAAGCTTCCGGAATATTCACGGATTCTTCCGGAATAAATCCGGTTTTTTCCGGAAGAATCCCCTCTTTCAAAGGAACGGGCGCTTCTGAAGGTTCCGTGAAGGGAACAGAGGTGACTGCCACAGATCCACAGATCGGAACGGACGCCGCTTCCACAGGAAGCTGTGCCCGGGAAACCGGGAAGGAGGATTTTTCTTCGGAAAGAAGATTTATTTCTTCCGGAATGACTGTCTTGCGCTTGGCCGCTTGACACATGGACACATATCGGATCTGGATGGAGTGCCCTGTCAGAATGCCGTACTGTTTCCAGATTCCGGCATTGAACAGCCCCGTTTCCGTACAATAGTTGATGATCCGGAGAACCTCCTCTTCCCTCATGTTCCAGTATTCCGCACAATCGAACAGCTCGTCCTGTGTGAAACGGATATAACAGCCTTCCACACGGTAGATCTCATTCAGGACATACTGGTATATCGCATAACCGGCACAGCTGTGTTCCTTTCTCAGCTTGCGGATCTTGATGTCACGGAACCGGTCCGTTTCGGCCCTGTAGTACTCAAAGCCTTTTCTGGCAATTCTTCCCATAATTATACGTTTTAAGAATTTTTTTTCAGTGTGAAACAAACAGGATTCGAACCTGTATCACCAGCCTGCATACAATGCGGTGACTTGCCTGTTAGTCCATTGTTCCGTTACGATTCTGATAAATATCTCATTAAACTATCCTTATCTCTAAAAAGTCTTTTTCCCCATTGTGGATAATTGTTTCTGGGCACACTTAGCCCATCTGACAGCTTATAAACCATAAGAAAACTATCATCAGTATAGGATATTTCGATAATTATTTTGCTTATACTTGTATGGATAATGTTATCCCCGCTCAGATAGCATACGCTATCTCCTACGTTAAATTCAGTATCTATATTCATACCTATATCGTTATTAGTCAATTACCAATCTCCACCATCATTTAATATGCCATCAATAGTAGTTACACTATTTTCAATATTGCTACCTCCATATTGCGTAAATTCCGGTGTAGGATTATTGTCTGTATCTCCATGCATCATTACATGAAGCGAACCACTGGCTGAATACAGCCAAAGACGCTTACCATCCTTTTCCCACTTTTTTGCAAGTCGTTTCAGAGAGTCAATCAACTTACATTCTTCGGGAGTACATTCTATCCCAGCTTCTGTTTGATATTTGCTCATATCGAATTAATTTTAAATATTAATCTTTTTCTAAAAAAGTGTTAGTAGTATTCAACACTCCGGCTGAATCCCGATTTTTACCATCACGCACAAAAAAACTATCGCTTAACAGCCTTTCATAATCGATTTTATTCATAAGAATAACACTCGCATTGCCATCTATATACAGTTTGCATTGCATGAATTGAGTTCCTTTTACTTCCTCAATTACATCTATTTGCATTGTTCTTTTTTTACTCATATCTGTCCAATTTTAAAATTTCATCAATAGATGATAAAACACTCTCCAGTCTTTCCAACTGCTCAGAGTATTTCATAAGAAGATTTTCTTCTCTTTCCGTAGCCTCCCCTCCATTGTGAATATCATTATACTTTTCGTATTTTGATTTTACACTCTTATATGCTTTCTGAAAGAACGGAAGCAATATCTTACATTCCTCTTTGGTCATACAGACCGTTATCTCGTATGGAGATGAATACGATTTTCTAGTGCCATCTATGTGACTCATTTCTGTTCGTTATTGAAGTCATTAATATAACTACGCCCAGCATCAGTTGGACGATAAACAACATCACCAAATGGTCCAGCCGATTTCGTCAACAAACCGTTTTTTACCATTTCTTCTAAATCATCAGAGGGTTTACTATAACCACCCCATCCTTTTTTGCAGATATTCCTTAAATGAATAAGCTGCATCTTACTTAATTCTATATTCATTTGGTTCATATTTATTCGAGTTCGAAGATTCTGTTGATGGTGTCAGCTAATTTATCATTGATGATTTTCGAGTTCCAACTGTCAAATTCAAGAATAATACCAACTTGTCTGGAACTGCCGGAGTCTGTATAAGACCTGCCCATTGTGATATTTACAGGCAGGTTCTCCTCTTTGGCTACCTCTATAAAAGCGTTTGCCAGTTTTTTTAACATTTCACATCTTATCAACATAGTATTTTCGGATTAGTGATTATGAATTGACAGCCATGAAGAAACCGGCATTATTATACTGTTGCCTGATTTCTGCGGATGTAAGAATATGATACTTGGTATACAACTCAGCATTGAACAAGTCAACCTGAATACAATACTCCACGATTTTCTCCACTTCTTCCGGAGAGAGTGCCCAATAGTCCGCTACTCTGCAAAGCATATTCTTACACCAATACAATGAATGGTTTCCTGTACGGAATATCTCATTTTCTATATAATCATAAACCGCATATCCATTACATCCATATACAGTTTTCAGATCACTAACTTTGGTTTCATGCAACTGTGATGTCCTTTTATAACAAGGCAGGAATGGAATAATCTTATTGTCTGAAATAACGGATTTCATAATGTCTTTTATTTAAATTTCGGTAATAAGGATGCAGTTCAGATTCTTATTGAATTCTGAACAAAAGATTGTTGCTGCAAAAAATTATACTCTTGCAGGTATATCGTATCTTTTACGTATTTTTTTTACGTAATTGAAAACAGTCTTTTCACAGACTTTTGGAAAAGAGGGATTATTCTCCTTTAGATATTCATGAATCTGGGTGGAAGAATAATAAGGACAGGTTATCAGCAAATGCTTAACTGACTCCTCATAAGGATCGAGACGGCAGGAATAAGAAGGGCGCGGACGATTGCCATGTTGAAGAAGCTCATCAACATTTAATCGGGAAAGCCGCATGACTCTGCCGGGAGGAAGTTGCAGCTTCTTTGCTATTTGAGAACGGCTCAAGCCAAGAAGTCGAAGTTCGGCAATGTTATGCCAGTCGTGGTAGTCTTCTGTAATCTTTTTTGCATCCATTTTCTACATAAATATAGTTTTCGTAAAGTGAAATATTTAATGTTACGAAAAAGTGATGCGGCAAAGTTACGAGTTACACCGGATGAAGACGCTTCGGACACGCCACGGGCTTCGGGCAGCAGCTTTGACGAGATCGACGACGCCTGCAAGACCGCCAAGAACCCGGATGCAACGCAGGCGCAACGTGAAAAGGCGGCCAAGGTGTTCACCGACATGGAGGGCACGGAGTTGTACGAGAAAATGATGGAAGGCTCTTCGGAGATAGGCATCCGCATCAAGGGGCTTATCGAGATTCGGCTGAAGAAATCTGAAAAGGAGTTCGTCGTGCCGGACAACATCGAGGAGTTCGACATTCGCAACTATGTATGACAACAATAAAAGAAATGAACATGAAAGAATGACATCAACCCACGCGGCGAGGAAACGCAAGGCGCATCCCCATCCGCAACGGACACGCCCACGTCCGTGGAAACAAACGGGCATCCACTAAAACCAAAGTAAAGAAACAAAGTATCAACCGCCCGACAAAGGACCATCCACCCTTTTGGACGGCACAAAAACAAGAACAGTTTATGAACAAGAACATCTTGAAAAACAGAAAAGCAATCCTCTCCGCGGCACTTGTCATCGCCGCAACCGCCTCTGCTTTCGCACAGGGAAACGGCATCGCGGGCATCAACGAAGCCACCTCTATGGTGAGTTCTTATTTCGACCCCGGAACTAAACTGATATACGCCATCGGTGCGGTCGTCGGGCTTATCGGGGGCGTAAAAGTGTACGGCAAGTTTTCATCGGGCGACCCCGACACCAGCAAGACAGCCGCCTCGTGGTTCGGCGCGTGCATCTTCCTGATTGTCGCTGCGACTATCCTGCGCTCATTCTTCCTTTAATAAACAATGTATGGCTGAATACCCGATAAACAAGGGTATCGGCCGTCCGGTTGAGTTCAAGGGTCTAAAGGCTCAGTACCTCTTCATCTTCTGCGGAGGTCTGCTGGCTCTCTTCGTCCTGTTCGTCATCCTCTACATGGTCGGCATCGACCAGTGGGTATGTATCGGCTTTGGCGCGGCATCGTCCTCCCTCCTTGTATGGCAGACCTTCGCGCTGAACGCCCGGTACGGCGAACACGGGCTGATGAAACTGGGAGCGGCACGGAGCCATCCCCGATACCTGATCAACCGGCGGCGGATCACCCGATTATTCAAACGGCAACGAAAGGAAGAAACGACATGAGAAATACATCCAAAAATGACAACACTGGAAAACAAGTTCCCGCTGCTGTCGGTGGAGCATGGCTGCATCATTTCCAAAGACGCCGACATCACGGTGGCTTTCGAGGTGGAACTGCCGGAGCTTTATACACCGTGACAGGCGCGGAGTACGAGGCAATACACGGCTGCTGGTGCAAGGCTATCAAGGTGCTGCCGGACTTCTGCGTCGTGCATAAGCAGGACTGGTTCATCAAGGAACGCTACAAGCCGGAGCTTCAGAAGGACGACATGAGCTTCCTCTCACGAAGCTTCGAGCGTCACTTCAACGAGCGTCCGTACCTGAAACACACCTGTTATCTCTACCTGACCAAGACGACGAAGGAACGTAACCGGATGCAGAGCAACTTCAGTACGCTGTGCCGGGGACATATCATCCCGAAGGAGCTGGACAGGGAAACCACGACCAAGTTCATGGAAGCCTGCGAACAGTTCGAGCGTATCATGAACGACAGCGGGCTTGTCAGGCTGCGCCGCCTCTCCACCGACGAGCTTGTCGGGACGGAGGGTAAGGCGGGGCTGGTAGAACGCTACTTCTCGCTCATGCCGGAAGGTGACATCACCTTGCAGGACATCGAACTTTCGGCAAGGGAGATGCGCATCGGCGACAACCGCCTGTGCCTGCACACCCTCTCCGATGCGGAAGACCTGCCGGGCAAGGTGGCGACAGATACCCGTTACGAGAAGCTCTCCACTGACCGGAGTGACTGCCGACTGTCATTCGCCTCCCCGGTGGGGCTTCTGCTCTCCTGCAACCATATCTACAACCAGTATGTGCTGATAGACAACAGCGAGGAAGCCTTGCAGAAGTTCGAGAAGTCCGCCCGTAATATGCAGTCACTATCTCGCTATTCAAGGAGCAACAGCATCAACCGCGAGTGGATAGACCAGTACCTGAACGAAGCCCATTCCTACGGACTGACCTCGGTACGGGCACACTTCAACGTCATGGCGTGGAGCGACGATGCGGAGGAACTGAAGCATATCAGGAACGACGTGGGCAGCCAGTTGGCAAGCATGGAATGCGTGCCCCGCCACAACACTATTGACTGCCCGACGCTCTACTGGGCGGCGATGCCCGGCAACGCGGCGGACTTCCCGGCGGAAGAGAGTTTCCACACTTTCATCGAACAGGCGGTGTGCCTGTTCACAGAGGAAACCAACTACCGCTCTTCGCTCTCGCCCTTCGGCATCAAGATGGTGGACAGGCTTACGGGAAAACCGTTGTACCTCGACATCAGCGACCTGCCGATGAAGCGGGGCATCACGACCAACCGCAACAAGTTCGTGCTGGGTCCTTCGGGCAGCGGCAAGTCGTTCTTCATGAACCACTTGGTGCGGCAATATTATGAGCAAGGCGCGCATGTGGTGCTGGTGGACACGGGAAACTCCTATCAGGGCTTGTGCGAGATGATCCGGTGCAAGACAAACGGGGCGGACGGCGTGTACTTCACCTACACGGAGGAGAAACCGATTTCGTTCAACCCGTTCTACACCGATGATTACGTGTTCGACGTAGAGAAGAAGGACAGCATCAAGACCCTGCTTCTTACGCTCTGGAAATCGGAGGACGACAAAGTGACGAAGACGGAGAGCGGCGAACTGGGCAGTGCGGTGAACGCCTATATCGAGCGTATCCAATCTGACCGTAGCATCGTCCCCTCGTTCAACACCTTCTACGAGTATATGCGCGACGACTACCGCCGCGAACTGGCGGAACGTGAGATAAAGGTGGAGAAGTCCGACTTCAACATCGACAATATGCTCACCACCATGCGGCAGTATTACCGGGGCGGACGCTACGACTTCCTGCTCAACTCCACGGAGAACATCGACCTGCTCGGCAAGCGGTTCATTGTCTTCGAGATAGATTCGATTAAGGAAAACCGCGAACTGTTCCCCGTCGTGACCATCATCATCATGGAAGCCTTCATCAACAAGATGCGGCGTCTGAAAGGGGTACGGAAACAACTTATTGTGGAAGAGGCTTGGAAGGCTCTATCTCTTCGGCGAACATGGCTGAGTACCTGCGCTATATGTACAAGACCGTGCGCAAGTATTACGGGGAGGCAATCGTGGTGACGCAGGAGGTGGACGACATCATTTCCTCGCCCGTCGTCAAAGAGAGCATCATCAACAACTCGGATTGTAAAATCCTGCTTGACCAAAGGAAATATATGAACAAGTTCGACCAAATACAGGCGTTGCTCGGACTGACGGAAAAGGAGAAGGGACAGATACTCTCCATCAACATGGCGAACAATCCTTCACGGCTCTACAAGGAGGTGTGGATAGGCTTGGGTGGCACACAATCGGCGGTCTATGCCACCGAGGTTAGTGCTGAAGAGTATCTGGCGTACACCACCGAAGAAACGGAAAAAGTAGAGGTTTACCGTCTGGCGGAACAGTTGGGCGGCGACATTGAAGCCGCCATCCGGCAACTTGCCGAGAAGCGGAGAAACAAGGAAACAACCAACAATTAAAAATGAATTTATCAACGAAAAAAGAAAAATGCGTATGAGTTTACAGAAAGTGAAAATGCTGCAAGTCAGCAAGTGTCTGATCGGATTGGCGGTCATGATGCTGCAATCCTGCGACGTGGCCGACAACCTCCGTGATATGCTGTGCGGGAACTGGGAGAGCGTGGAGGGGAAGCCCGACGTGCTTATCTACAAGGAGGGCGAAGCCTATAAGGTGACGGTATTCAAGCGGAGCGGCATCCGCCGCAAGCTGAAGCCGGAAACCTATCTCTTGCAGGAGGAGAACGGCAATCTGTTCATGAACACCGGCTTCCGCATCGACGTGTCCTACAACGAGGCCACGGACGTGCTGACCTTCTCGCCGGGCGGCGACTATGTGCGGGTGAAACCGCAGCCGGGACACCCGACAGAAGAATAACAACCACTAAAATCCAAAGTAACATGAGAACAAGAATAACAATGATTATCTGCCTGTGCCTGCTTGCAGTCGGCAGGGCAAGCGCACAGTGGGTCGTAAGCGATCCGGGCAATCTGGCGCAGGGTATCATCAATGCCTCCAAAAACATCATCCATACCTCCAAGACCGCCACGAACATGGTGAGCAACTTTCAGGAAACGGTGAAAATCTATCAGCAGGGCAAAAAGTATTACGATGCCCTCAAATCGGTGAACAATCTCGTCAAGGACGCCCGCAAGGTGCAGCAGACCATCCTGATGGTAGGCGACATCACCGACATTTATGTAAACAGTTTCCAAAGGATGCTCCGTGATGGAAATTTCAGACCAGAAGAGCTGTCGGCAATCGCTTTCGGTTACACGAAACTGCTGGAAGAGAGCAACGATGTGCTGACGGAACTGAAGAATGTGGTGAATATCACCACGCTCTCCATGACGGACAAGGAGCGCATGGACGTGGTGGAACGCTGCTACTCCAAAATGAAGCGTTACCGCAACCTCGTGAGCTACTACACCAACAAGAACATCTCCGTGAGTTATCTGCGTGCGAAGAAAAAGAACGACCTCGACCGCATCATGGGGCTGTACGGGAACATGAACGAAAGATACTGGTAAGCCTATGGAGTTCGATAACCTTCATCAGATTTTACGCTCACTTTATGAGCAGATGATGCCGCTATGCGGGGACATGGCGGGCGTGGCGAAAGGCATCGCCGGGCTGGGCGCACTCTTTTATGTGGCCTACCGGGTATGGCAGTCGCTGGCGAGAGCCGAACCGATAGACGTGTTCCCTATGCTCCGCCCGTTTGCTATCGGTCTGTGCATCATGTTCTTTCCGACGGTGGTACTGGGTACGATAAACAGCATCATGTCGCCCGTCGTGCAGGGCACGGCAAAGATGCTGGAGGCGGAAACGCTGGACATGAACCGATACCGGGAGCAGAAGGACAAGCTGGAATACGAAGCGATGATGCGCAATCCCGAAACCGCCTACCTCGTGTCAAATGAGGAGTTTGACAAACAACTGGAAGAACTGGGCTGGTCGCCCGGCGACATGGTGACGATGGCGGGGATGTACATCGAGCGCGGGATGTACAACATGAAGAAGGGCATCCGCGACTTCTTCCGCGAGATACTGGAACTGATGTTCCAAGCCGCCGCCCTCGTGATAGACACCATCCGCACGTTCTTCCTCGTGGTGCTGGCGATACTCGGTCCGATAGCCTTCGCCATATCGGTGTGGGACGGCTTCCAAAGCACGCTTACACAGTGGATATGCCGCTACATACAGGTCTATCTGTGGCTGCCCGTGTCGGATATGTTCAGCACCATACTGGCGAAGATACAAGTGCTGATGCTGCAAAGCGACATCGAACGGATGCAGGCTGACCCGAACTTCTCGCTGGATTCGAGCGACGGGGTGTACATCGTGTTCCTCTGCATCGGCATCATTGGTTACTTCACCATCCCCACGGTAGCAGGCTGGATTATCCAAGCCGGAGGCATGGGCGGTTACGGTCGCAACGTGAACCAGATGGCGGGACGTGCCGGAGGAATGGCGGGCAGTGTTGCCGGAGCTGCGACAGGCAATATGATGGGACGTGCCGGCAAATTGCTGAAATAACAATCATGTAGAATCATTGAAACAGAATTAAGAATGGAATTTAAGTCACTTAAAAACATCGAATCATCGTTCAGGCAGATACGCCTGTTCGGTATCGTCTTCCTCTCGTTGTGTGCCGTAATAACGGTATGGAGCGTGTGGAGTTCCTACCGCTTCGCGGAGCGGCAACGGGAAAAAGATTTACGTGCTGGACAACGGCAAGAGCCTGATGCTCGCCTTGTCGCAGGACTTGTCGCAGAACCGCCCGGCGGAGGCGCGGGAGCACGTGCGCCGTTTCCACGAGCTGTTCTTCACGCTCTCACCCGAAAAGAGCGCGATAGAGCATAACGTGAAACGTGCCTTGCTGCTGGCGGACAAAAGCGTGTACAACTACTATTCGGACTTTGCCGAGAAGGGGTACTACAACCGCATCATCGCCGGGAACATCAATCAGGTGTTGAAGGTGGACAGCGTGGTGTGCGATTTCAACGGCTATCCCTACCGTGCCGTGACCTACGCCACGCAGAAGATCATCCGGCAGAGCAACGTCACCGAGCGCAGCCTCGTGACTACCTGCCGCCTGCTGAACGCATCGCGGTCGGACGACAACCCCAACGGCTTCACCATCGAGGGATTCACCATCATTGAGAACAAGGATTTACAGACAATCAAACGGTAACGGATTATGAAACGGAAAGTAAAAAGTATCAGAAAAACAATGTGGGGCGTGTACTGGAAGCTCCACGACAAACGGAAACAGCTGGTGGCAAGGCTCAAAGGCTATCTGGACGGTTTGCCCCCGAAGACACGCAGGCGCATCGTGCTGGCGGATGCTCGCCGCCTTTGCGGTGCTTGCCCTCTACACCTTCGGCAGAGCCATCTATGACATCGGCAGAAACGATGGCTCACGCATGGAAACGGGACACGCCGGACGGGTGGAACTGCCGACCCCGGCGGAAACAGACAATCACTTAACACCTTATTTATATGGAACAGACGAAGAATGAACCGATGAAAGAGAACAAAACCGCTCCCGACACGGGAAAGCCGAAAAAGGAGCGCGAACCGCTGACAGAGGCGCAACGGCTGAAACGGCAGAAGATGATCGTGTTGCCCGCTATGGTGCTGGTGTTCATCGGGGCGATGTGGCTGATATTCGCCCCGTCCTCCGGCAAGGAGCAACAGCCGGGAACGGACGGATACAACACCGAGATGCCCGACGCTGACAAGGCGAACAAGCAGATTATCGGCGACAAACTGAAAGCCTACGAGCATGGGGAGATGGAGGAGCGTCTGGAGAGCCGCAACCGTGCCATCGGGCAGCTGGGCGACATGTTCGACCGCGAGATAGCTGGAACGGAGGACGGGACGGACTTCGACCTCGCCAATCCGGGCGGCAAGGAGGAAAAGGCACAGCCTGCCACACCGCAGACTATCCAATCCTCCGCTGCCGCCTACCGTGACCTGAACGCCACCCTCGGCAACTTCTACGAACAGCCGAAGAACGACAATGCCGAGATGGATGAGCTGTTGGAGCGCATCGCCTCGCTGGAATCGGAACTGGAAAGCGAAAAAGGCAGGACTTCATCTATGGACGAACAGGTGGCACTTATGGAGAAGTCCTATGAGCTGGCGGCAAAGTACATGGGCGGTCAGAACGGAGGAAAGCCGGAACAGGCGGCAGAGCCTTCCACCGTGCAGAAGGGAAAGAAGAACACGGCGACACCCGTAAGGCAAGTGACCCGCCAAATCGTTTCCTCCCTTGCACAGCCCATGAGCAACGCGGAGTTTGTCGCCACCTTCTCGCAGGAACGCAACCGGGGGTTCAACACGGCTGTCGGCACTACAGAGGTATCGGACCGGAACACCATACCGGCGTGTGTGCATGGTGCGCATGGTGTGATGGACGGACAGACGGTAAGGTTGCGCCTGCTGGAGCCTATGGCGGTGGCGGGCAGGATTATCCCACGCAATGCAGTGGTGGTCGGCACGGGCAAGATACAGGGTGAGCGGCTCGACATCGAGGTCACCTCGCTGGAATACGATGGCACGATTATCCCGGTGGAGCTTGCGGTCTATGACACGGACGGACAGCCCGGCATCTTCATTCCAAACTCGATGGAGATGAACGCCGTCAGGGAGGTTGCCGCCAACATGGGCGGCTCATTGGGGAGCAGCATCAACATCTCCACCAATGCCGGGGCACAGCTCGCCTCCGATTTGGGCAAGGGGCTGATACAAGGCACGAGCCAGTACATCGCCAAGAAGATGCGCACCGTCAAGGTGCATCTGAAAGCCGGGTACAGGGTCATGCTCTATCAGGAAAAGGACTGAAAACAACAATCAATAAAAACCATTTACCACTAAAAAACCAAAAGTAATGAGAAAAGTAATCATCATGTTTGCCCTCGCTATGGGCATCGCAACTGCCAACGCGCAGGAGAATGTAACCGTTGAACAGAACAACGGAAGTAATGAACAGCCGACCTTGACGAAGGAGGTCTATCCGCAGAAGGAGGCGGACGGCGACCTGTATCACGGGCTGTCGCGCAAGCTGGCCTTCGACCGCATGATACCGCCGCACGGTCTGGAAGTGACCTACGACAAGACCGTCCACGTCATTTTTCCGGCGGAGGTGCGCTACGTCGATTTAGGCTCGCCCGACCTGATTGCCGGGAAAGCCGACGGAGCGGAGAACGTCATCCGTGTGAAGGCTACGGTACGGAATTTCCCCAACGAAACGAATATGTCCGTCATCACGGAAGACGGCAGTTTCTACACCTTCAACGTGAAGTACGCCGCCGAACCGCTGTTGCTCAACGTGGAGATGTGCGACTTCATCCATGACGGCAGCACGGTGAACCGCCCGAACAACGCGCAGGAAATCTATCTGAAAGAGCTGGGCAGCGAAAGCCCGATGCTGGTGCGCCTTATCATGAAGTCCATCCACAAGCAGAACAAGCGCGAGGTGAAGCATATCGGCTGCAAGCGTTTCGGCATCCAATACCAGTTGAAAGGCATCTACACGCACAACGGCTTGCTCTATTTCCACACGGAGATAAAGAACCAGAGCAACGTGCCTTTCGATGTGGACTACATCACTTGGAAAATCGTGGACAAGAAGATGGCAAAGCGTACTGCCGTGCAGGAGCAGATTATTCTGCCGCTCCGTGCGCAGAACTACGCCACACTCGTGCCGGGCAAAAAGAGCGAGCGCACAGTCTTCACGATGGCGAAGTTCACCATCCCCGATGACAAGTGCCTCGTGGTGGAATTAAACGAGAAGAACGGCGGCCGTCACCAGTCCTTCGTGATTGAGAACGAGGATTTGGTACGCGCGGGTACCATCAACGAACTTCAAGTGCGCTGACCATGAGAAAGTACATCGCAATAATCATCGCGTCGCTTGCCCTTTTTACGGGGCAGGCGCACGCCCAGCGGTGTCTGCCGAAGATGCAGGGCATCGAGGTGAGGGCGGACATGGCGGACGGCTTCAATCCCGGCGGCAAGGGTGGCGGGTACAGTTTCGGGGCGGCACTCTCCACTTACACGAAAAAGGGGAACAAGTGGGTGTTCGGTGGCGAATACCTCCTGAAGAACAACCTCTATAAGGACACCAAGATACCCGTGGCGCAGTTCACGGCGGAGGGCGGTTATTATTTCAAGATACTCTCCGACGCCCGTAAAAATAGTGTTCGTCTATGCGGGGGCTTCGGCTCTCGCCGGATATGAGTCGGTGAATTGGGGGAGAGAAAGTGCTGCATGACGGCTCCACGCTGCACGACCGGGACGCCTTTATCTACGGCGGTGCGCTGACGCTCGATGTGGAGTGCTACGTGGCAGACCGTATCGCCCTACTTGCCAATCTGCGTGAGCGTTGCCTGTGGGGTGGCGACACACGGAAGTTCCACACGCAGTTCGGGGTCGGCATCAAGTTCATCATCAACTGACACGGCGCATGGAACGGACGGAAATAGATGCTGTCAGACAGATGCCGCTTGCGGACTTCCTCGCACGGTTGGGGTATGAGCCTGTCAGAAGTAGCGGTAACGAGCTGTGGTATATCGCCCCGTACAGGGGCGAGCGCACACCCTCTTTCCGTGTGAACGTGGCGAAACAGCTCTGGTACGACTTCGGTTTGGGCAAGGGCGGCGACATCTTCACGCTTGCCGGGGAGTTTCTGCAAAGCGATGACTTCATGAAGCAAGCGAAGTTCATAGCGGAAGCCGCCAATATGACGGTTGCCGGATGGGAAAAGCCCGTCTATCTCTCGAAGCCGACCGAATCCGTTTTTGAGGATGTGGAGGTCGCTCCGCTGCTCCGCTCACTGCTGACGGAGTATTTAGAGGAACGGGGCATCCCTTACGCCATCGCATCCCGTCACTGCTGCCGCTTGAACTACGGTGTGCGTGGGAAACGGTATTTTGCCGTTGGCTTTCCGAACATGGCGGGTGGCTATGAAGTCAGAAGCCGATATTTCAAGGGTTGCATACCTCCGAAGTCTGTATCACTGGTAAAGGCGAATGACATCCCGGCTGACGAGTACCTCGTGTTCGAGGGCTTCATGGACTTTCTCTCCGCTGTGACGCTTGGCGTAACCGGTAACGCTGACTGTCTTGTGCTGAACTCTGTCGCCAACGTGGAGAAGGCGACGGGGATGCTGGAGGGCTACGGGCGCATCGGCTGTTTCCTCGACCGTGACGAAGCCGGACGGCGAACGCTTGCCGCACTCACCAAGCGATATGGGGAGCGTGTCACCGACCGTTCCTCCCTCTATGACGGTTGCAAGGACTTGAACGAGTACCTGCAACTGACAACGAAAAAACAGAAAAACAACCATCTAAAAATCGAAGAAAAATGAACATACAGAACAACAGAAACAAGAGAACCAACATCTTTAAGGCAGTGGCGTTATGCCTGATAGTCGCTGTGTCATTCACCCTTGTGTCGTGTGACGACGACATGGACATCCAGCAGTCCTATCCCTTCACGGTGGAGGTCATGCCCGTGCCGAATAAGGTAACAAAGGGGCAGACAGTGGAAATCCGCTGTGAACTGAAAAAGGAGGGCGACTTCGCGGGTACGCTTTATACCATCCGCTATTTCCAGTTCGAGGGGGAAGGCTCGCTCAAAATGGACAACGGCATCACTTTCCTGCCCAATGACCGCTACCTGCTCGAAAACGAGAAGTTCCGGCTGTACTACACGGCGCAAGGTGACGAAGCGCATAATTTCATCGTGGTGGTGGAGGACAATTTCAAAAATTCATACGAATTGGAATTTGACTTCAACAACCGCAATATCAAGGATGACGGTCTTACCGCCATTTCCATCGGTAACTTCAGACCCTTGCTGAAATGATGCGTGTATTCATGGCTATCCTCTGTTCGCTTCTGGCGGTCTGTTCCGTGTCCGCACGGAACAGACGCCATGAGGGAACGGACGGGCAGGCGGCTATCTACCGGCTGCCACTTTTTGAGAGGGCGGTGCGATGCACGAAGTATTTTGAGGGCTGGCATTCGGAAAAACATCACCCGTATGTGGGGTACGGACACCGCTTGCTGCCGGGCGAAAGGTATTCGGCACGAACCATGACAAAGCGGCAGGCTGACGCACTCCTGCGGAAAGACATGCGGAACTTCTGCGCGATGTTCCGGCAGTTCGGAAAAGACAGTCTGTTGTTATCCGAAATTTCGGATAACAGAAGTTATCCAAACCAAAATATTATCCCAACTTGACTTTTTATTGTATTGAATATCAGTAAATTGTTATATTTTAGTAGCAGATAATAAAGAGTGATTGTTCCATTATTCAAGAACAGTCACTCATTTATTACTAAGTATTATCTCAATCCAAGAACTGTTGCTAATGAATCTTTATTTCTGATTTTCTTATATTTCTTTTCAACGCCTAAAGTCAGATTGTCTTCCATAGAGCATAAAGCTTGTACCATTTGTTCTGATGAAACTCCTACGTATTTCATTGTCGTTTCGATGCTCTCATGCCCCAATAGTTTTTGTATCTGCGCCAAGTTTACACCGTCTTCCAACCAATGGGTAGCCCGTGCATGCCGAAAACTATGGCAATGAAAATCCGCAGGAATTTCAAGTAGCCCCTGAGACGCAATTCTAACATACATTTTCAACCGCTTGCTAATCGCTTCTGAAGTGATTTTTGTTTGCATGGCCATATATGGGGAAAAATACAAAATCAGAAGGTAACGGATTGGCCGGATGGAACAACTTCACATAATGTTTCAGTATTTTTACCATGCTGTTCAACAAATAAATGGTACGTTGTTTATTCCCTTTACCCAAAACAAGAATGTAACTTTTCGTTTCATCCAAGTGCAGTGCCGACAGCCTTAATGATAATATTTCATCTATTCTTGTTCCGGTACTATATAAAAGATTGAACAAGGCAAAATCCCTCTTACCTATCAATGTCCGTGTATTGATGCTTGCAAAATCCGTTTGATTGTATCTTTTGTGATTACTTCCACTTGTTTTTTAGGTTGCTGCATTCTTTTTATTTCAGCGGCATCACAATCATATTTTATGAATTGGATTTTCTTGTGCGCAAGGAAACGGAGGAAATTTTTCAATATGGAGAGACGATGATTGCATGTTTGCGGGCTGCATTTTCTTACTTCTTTCAGCCACGCAATCCATTCTTCAATCCAGTCCTTACGGAAGCATTCCCCACAAATGGTATTTGAGGTGACTCCCTTCGAGGATTCAAGGAAATCTATATAGATTCCCATTCCCTCTCCGTATGATTTTAAAGCGTTATGGCTCAGATTCCTTATACACGGAAGATAAACCGTATGCCACTCATGGATGGCATCGGCGATAATTGAATGTTCTGCTTTAGTCTTCATATTCAAAATAGTCGTTTAAATCAGGTAAAGTTCTTCATACCCACCTCCTGTCAGATTTTCCAACTGGTGTGCAAACAGCGGTACAAGCCTGTAATAATATAATGTGTTTTGAATGTAACGGTGTCCCATGGAACGGCTGAGATATAAGAGTTTGTCCATCCATTCAATGCCGCAGTGATCCCAACCGTTTATGTTCACGACCGCATAGTGACTGCGAAAATCATATGCTCTTGCGTGTGCCGTACTGACTTTCTTCCATACTTTCTTAAAACTTGCCGTTACCCATTCTCCGGAATACGGTTTGTCGTACTCGTTAGGAAAGAATATCTTTCTTCCGGGCATGAGATTTTCCATTTTGACATTATACATCTGCAATAGCGACCACATGGATTCGTGCAAGGCAACCCGATGTTCATCTATGCTCTTTGTGTATCTTATATTTATAACACCGGATTGCAAGTCCACGTCTTCTACTCTGAGCAGACGGGCTTCTGTTGTACGCATCCCTGTACTGTACAAAAGTCGGAAAAAGACCGGAACTTCCACTTTCATAAGCGCAGCCCTCATGTCACGGCAATTTATTGGAGGTTCGAGATTGTCCGCTTCATTAAAGAATCTTGCAAGCTCTTCTGGAGTAAACGGATGTGGTTCGAATGATGTGACATTGACTCTTGGAATGGTGGATGGAAGAGGAATATTTACGAAACCACGGCTATTCGCATATTTCAGAAATCCTCTGACACCTACAATTCTGTTATTGCATGACTTTGCGGATTCCGTTTTTTTCTTCTTGCAATAATCAAGGACAATTTCTTCTGTAAGAGCTTCGGCTGACGGATAATTTTGGGCGCAGAAGTCATTGAAACGGCGAATCTTGTCCATTGTCCGCCTACTGAATTTTCAGAGGCTCTTTTGTAAAGTTCATATTTCTTGACTATATGGGATATTGCGGAATAAGAGTATGGCTGTTCTGAAACAAGAATACGCTTTGGCTTAGGTGTGTATTTTATGTCCGGAGGATATGATGGCAATTTGAACGGTGCCCCATATTTCGACCGGATATAACGGATGAAGCGCCTCAAAATAATGCATCGGTTACGGTTTGTATAATAGCTTTCCTTATCTGTCCTTGATGCCCATCCGGAGATAATATCATCCGACAGTACTCCGCCATGATTCATACAGTACTTGGCGAAAGAGTTCAGGTATATGCGGGTTATATAGTCACATTTTCCGATACCGGAGATGAAATTGACATATTCAGACATCAAATCTGCAAATTGGGGTAGATGTGAATCTGTTTTCATTCGAACAACTCCTTTCTTATTGGATAACATTCAATATTGATTCCGCATTCTCTCAGATGAGGGATGTCAGCATCTATATATGGGACTATAGATGAAGAACAGATATGTCCTAAAATATGGCTGATGACCCTAATCTCGGTACCTTTACCAAGTAATTTAGAGGCGAGGTTGTGCCGAAATACGCTGACTCCACGCCCGGATTCACCTTTTCTAAGGTTTAGTTTCTCAAAGACTGTATTGACAATGGTGCCGATACTTTTGTTCTCCAACCTTTCTGTCGCATTCTTCTTGTTGGGAAACAGATACACGGATCCGGCCTCATTGTCCCGTTCATTACGTATGTAATCAAACAATGAGTTTCCAACATGAGGAAGAAGGGGCAACACTATCGGATTACCAGTCTTTTCCTGGACGAAGCTGACTCGTTCCTTCTTCCAATCTATGTCTGTCAATTTCAAGTTGGCAATGTCGCATCCTCTTATGCCAGTATATAAGGCCAATGAAACTATAGCTTTTTCCCTGAAAGTCAAAATATTGTTAGAGTCTGACAAAGCATTTTTTATCACATTGATTTCATCATCCTTAAGATAGTTGAAGTTTTTCCTTTCATATTTCAAATCAGGGAAATAACCTAATACTTTTTTCATGTCGTATAAATCCCCCAACTCTTTAAGGGCTGACGCTATGTGACCGCAATATGTCCTTGAACGCTTTTGCTGTTCTTCTTTAAGGAAAAGGACAAAACATGTTCTTCTTTGATTTCATCCAATGAAGAGACGTGGAACTTTTGCATCTCAAAAAGGAACATTGTAACGGCATCGGTTTCCATTTTTACTGTGGACTTCTTTTTATGTTCTGCGGCACGTTTCCGGTAAATGTCTATAACTTTCTGAAAACTGGGGTTAAGCATATTATACCTGGAAGGATAGCATAACGGAACAAAGGACTTCTTGTCCGGGTAGTGCCCAAATTCATCATATGCTTGGATAGTACGTAAATGCATCATCCTAAGATCCAATGTCGCTTTTGTATATCCCCTTGTACGGATAAACTTTTCTGCAAATTGTTCATACGAATGAAAACATCCTTCATGTTCAAAAAGAAGTCTTAAAACAAATTTTACTCCTTTGATGTACTGAATGTCATAACCACGGGAAACGAGGTTGTCCAGTAACTTCTTCTGGCTTAATTTTAACTGTGCTATATTCATATTCTTCCTATTGGCTTTAGTGCCATTAGCAAAGATATAGGAATGTATTATCCAAACCTATTCATCCTATAACAGAATGATTTACAGAATAAAAAACTGTATTTTTAGGATAATGCTGGGGTTTGGATAACTTTTGCTTGCCACGCTTGCCTACAATGTCGGACCATACCGGCTTTTGGGGAGCGGAAAGATACCCAAAAGCTCGCTGATCCGAAAGCTGGAGGCGGGCGACAGGAACATCTACCGGGAGTATATCGCCTTCTGCAACTACAAGGGAAAACGCCACTCCATGCTGCTCAAACGGAGGAAGGCGGAGTTTGCACTGCTGTATGTACCATAAAAGGAAGTGTGCATAAAAAATCATCCCTGCTACGGAAATGTGGTGGGGATGATAATTTCATTATGAAGCTGTCATATATATTTCCGAATAACTATATTTTCTGAAATCTTTTTGTATGACATATGTAGGGTCTGGAATAAGCCCAACTAAATTTCTTAGTCTGCTTATTAGTTGCTAATTTTGCAATACTGTAAAAATTAGGACGTTTATAACTATATGGCAATAATTAATGATAAATTTAAGCGAGCAAGATTGGACCAAAGTCCATATCTGTTTCATTTCATAAATGGACGTGACCATTCTCCTTGTGATACGTTACAAAAGATTTTAGAGGAAAAACAATTGATTAGCGATAAGGGATATATTTGTTTTTCGGCATCTCCCATAACAGCGATTAAACGTTTCTTTGAAGTAAAAACCAAAAGCACCGGACAACCTATGTATTTACCATGGGGATTAGGATTTTCAAGAGATATATTAGTTCGTGATTTTGGGGCAAGAAATGTTATTTATACGGATGGTAATGAAGATATACCAGAACACTTAAAGTGGAGAACTGATATATTAAATGTGGACTCTTATGATTTTGAATATCTACGAGAGTGGAGAATCAAAGGAAAAACATTTAATTTTTCTAATTTTCCTCAAGGAGAGATTATTGTTATTGCTCCCGATATAAACTCGTTAAACCATTTGGTCGTAAAGTTTGATATGAAGTTTACACCGTATGTAAACTATTATACTGGCGATATTGAAGAAGATTGGAGTGAAGAATTTGTAAGGGAATGGAAAGGTATCTCGGTAGATAAATTAGGAGTTGATAATTTATTAGATGATTTTGCTGTATCAGGTGCTACTATTTCACAAGAAATAGGTGAAGATATGGTGAAAAAACTAATATCTGAAACTCCTTGGAATTTACTAACAAAAAAATAATATTATCATAGATTAAAACTTGTTTTTTTGTGAATGGCATCGCAGATTGGACAGAGGTTTCTTTGCTACTTTCTTTGTCCGCCATCATGCTCACCGAAAGAAAGTAGGGCGGCTCTCGCCGCCGCCACTCAAAAGCGTGTGTAAAGTCCCGTCACCATCGTGAACATTTCTTCCAGCATATCAAAATAGATGCCCTCGTGTACGGCAATGTCCTTTTCCTTGCACTCGAAAGTCTTTTTGCTGAATGTCCTGCGGTAGAACCGCATATTGTAGAGGTCTGCCCCCGCATCATAGATGATGTCAAGGCGGTTGGCACTTGTCTTGTTCCGTGTAAGGCTCATCCGTAAGCCGTTGCCCATGTCGATGAAATCACGGCTGCCCGTCATGGCGGTAAATCTTCTTCCGCCTATCTGCTGTAATATCGTCTTGGCTATCATATCCGTTGTTTTTAGGGTTTTAAGTGTTGGCGGTGCGGACACCGCCAACTCGTTCAAAATTCTCGCATCTCGGCAATGGGTGTCTGCCGTTGCAGCCACTCCATATTATACTCGCTCGTGATGACTGCCGTATGGCTGTCGGTGGCGGTGAAACGTGTGCTTTCGTAATCATCTATCCACCCTTTGAGGGTGTCCGTTCCCCACGCTTGGGCATCGTCAAAGATACCGTCCAATGTCGTGATAGGTTCGCTGAATTTGACTATCAGCGTTTGATAGGTCGTGTTCATCGGTTGCCCTCCTTTCCCTGCTTTGCGTTCAGCCACTTGTTCCTTGCGGTTCGGCACTCGTCCAATGTGGGTTTGACACAAGCGAACAGTTCTCCGTCCGTATGGCGGTAGTCGTACTGCACAAGTGTCCGCCTGCGTCTGCCGATACCCGATTGGAAACGCTCATATTTCTCCGTACCTGCTTCCGTACAGGTGCTTACTCCGTTGATGGTCATTCGTGTTGCCATAATGTTGCTTTTTATATGATTAAAAATGTACTGACAGAACTCTGTTCTTCATCACCATTTCGGGGTTGCTCGTGTAGCGTTGATGCAGGTAGAAATGGTGTTAGCTACATGTGAGCCGAAGCCGTAAAGGAAAAACTTGTCAAGTTCGTGCTTCTCGGCAAACTCCTTCACACTTTTTCTCAATCCCTCCTCACTCGTTGTGAGAGTGAGGAGGTTTACAAATTCAATGAACATCGTGGGGATTGCATCATCCCACACACAAATCATACTTTCAATTCTTACTTCCATATCAATGTTGTTTTAGGGTTTATGCTATGCCACTTTCATCCGCTCACGGATAAGGTTGGCGTTCTTGTTCACAATGTCTATGATACGTTCGTGGTATTCGGTGTCTTGGTTGTACTTGCCGTGGCACTGCACCACCTTGAGTGTCCGCAAATCCACCTCTACGGTTTCAATTATCTCACCGCCAATCCTTGCCGAGAGTATGAGGGTGTCGGCTTTCTTGTAGTATTCACTGCCGAACACGCAGATGTTCTGTGCCTTGCCCTCGCTGTAATACTCGTCTATGCTTTCAAGCACCTTGATGATTATTTCCTCGTCCGTGATTACCAATCCGAAGAATTTGGATTTGTTGGCGATGAAATCTTCCGCATCTTTTTCCCTTTGCAGTTGCCGCTGTTGCTCACGCTCACGCCTTTCAATCTCCCAGCGGCGGCGTTGCTCGGCTCGTTCCTTCTCGTGTATGGTTTCAATCTTTCGGGTTGCGTTGTCGTGTGCCGCCATGAAATCTTCGGGGCAGATGTTCTTCGGGTTGCGGAGGTCTTGACCGAGTTTGTTGAGCATACGCAGATAGTCGCACCACATGGAGAAGTTGTCTATCCGATACTTGTGACGCTTGGCAATCAGATATGATGTCCAGCATTCATCGGCAGTACGGGCATTGAAAAGAAAGTGTTTCATAACCTCAATCTCACCGCCTTTCATAAGGGTTTCAATTCTTGGGTCTGAAAGCAAGGCTTTGAAAAGACGCACGGGGGAAATGCCGTGGAAATCGCCCTTGAAGCCATTGCGTCTGAGTTGGGGTAATACCCTCATCTTGGGATATGCACAGCTTCTTGCCACAACATCATCGTATAGGCTGTTGTGCGGTCTTATCTCCATCGCGCTGCACAATGCCCATACATCGCAGTAATAGAATGTGAAGCCACGGAGCAACGCCATGTCTGTAACCTTACCGTCGGGTGAAATCCAACGCTGCACAACCTCGTGGCAGTAGAAGTGCATCGGCTCGCCTTTCCTGCTCTCGCATCTGACCTGCATCACACGGATTACCTGATAGCCTTTGCAGGTGGTTATCACGCTGAAATACTGCGTTTCCTTGTAGATACGTTTGCGTGTGTCCTGCACTTTGAGTTTGGCATGGCATTGGGGGCAGGTGCAGCCTTCAAGGGTGTCGCACAGTGCGCTGTCGCTGTGCCACTCGTGACCGCAGTCGGAGCAGGTAATGTTCCCTTTCTTGGTGCGGTAGCCGATATGTTCAACGCAGTGGCGGTATGCCCATTCAATTTGTGTCGTTGATATGGGGCGGAGGTTGGCTGAAAGTCTTGCCACCTCTTTCTGTATCTTGGTCTTCGGTTTCATAAGCCTAAATCAAATAATGAGGGTTGGGGGTGGTTTTCTTTTCTCGCTGACGGTCTGTTGCGGTTCTGCAACTTGCGGAGTTCCTCCTCTTGGTATCTGCGGACTGCATTCTGACGTGCCTCCGCCTTTTCCTCTTCTGTGAGTTCCACAACATGGTTCACCACCACTTGGCACGCCATAGGTTTGCCCACCTCTATCTCGTTTTCCTCATAGTAGTGGATGGCTTGCCCAAATATCTCTCCGTCCGTGAAGCCGCTGCAACCGCTTTTCTGCACATAGTTCAGAATGTGGGTCACGCACTCGTCTATGTTTTTGGCAGGGTTGCGGTACTTCTTCGCAAAGAGCGTATCTTCCTCAGCCCGCTGTTCCAGATACATTTGTATCGTTCTCTTTGAAATGGTCTGTTCCTTTCATATCGCTGTCGTTTTTAGATTGTCTGTTTAAGTATCTCTCTCCAATAGGTCGGCTCTACCTCGCTAAGAAGGAAGTCCATGAAGTCCCTCCGTGCGTCCTTGTTCAGTTCGTGGTACAATCTTCGGAAAGTGCTAAAATTGCCGTTGATGTACGTTTCCACCATATACACGAAGATGTTGTCCACCTCGTAATATCTGCACTGCTGCGCTACCGTCTTGCTGTTTCTCTTTGCCATGTCGGTAAGGGTTAAAGGGTTAATAACCAAAGGATGAAGCCGAAGTAGGCAATGGTGGAAAGGATAGCCACGATTACACCTATCGCCACTCGGAACACTCCGTTTACAATCTCTCTGATGATGCCCCAAAGGATGCCGAACACCCCGAAGGCGGTGCGCATCATCAAGCCGCATATCGCCAACCCGATGTATTGCGCCACTTGTCTGAAATTTGCCGTTGCTGTCATATCTTCGCTGTTTTTGATTTTTTTGTTTTTTATGCGGATTCAAGAGCTGAGGGAGTTGAGTTTCAAACTATCTTATCTGCCTCTCGTTTATCCGACATTTTTTTTATGCGTCTTTCTGTCGCATCGGTCGTTTTCGTTTCGGGTGCTTGAAAAGGTAGGGATTAGGGAATACAAGGTTTTCCGGTCAAAATACTACCCGCAGGGCTGGAGATTTTTACCGAAAACAGGAGGCTTGACCTTGCTTTCCCGTCCTATCCCGGAATTACCTTTGCGCCCAGAACGAAAATGACTGACTGATGCGGCTCACTGAAAGGCGCGAAAATGGAGGTAAACGAAAACAGAGGCAGATTGGGTAGAAAAAACTTCAGGGGAAAATCCGTAAAAAGAGGAAACCGTCTGAAACCCCGTAAAAGCACCTCTTGGCATAGGCGCAAAAAGAAAGAGGCACAGCATCATCAGTCTAAACATCGTTTAGGCGTGAGGCTGTGCCTTTTTCTCCGGCTATGCGGTAGTCGGCACACGTTTGCTCAAACCCGTTTTGGGCAATGGTGTTCCGACGGACAAAACCGCTTTTACGGAAAAATCTTATGAATGAGGGGATAAAAAAATCCGGGAGTTTATATCAAAATCTCGGATTAAATAGCTACTTTTGCATACGAAGAGTTCTTTGAAGGTTACGCAACGCGCAGAAGGATAATGCAGTAGATAACTAACTAAATCGTAACCTATTACTATCAAGAGTAATTAGCCTACGCTCATTTCCAATAAATTACACTCTTTTCGTAACTTCGGGGTGCAAAGGTACAAAAAGTATATGATATTCATAACTAAATGTAGGAACAGAAATGAAATTGTCGTATCTTTGACCCGAAATAATTAAGTTAGATATGGTAACATTCAAAGAATTCTTTTCATTCAAGAATAACCGCTTCTTCTGGCTCAATCTGATAGCGATGGTAGTGGTCATTGTGGCAGCAGCCTGGGGAACCCTTCAATGGCTGGACAGCTATACACGCCACGGCGAAGCAGTGGTAGTGCCCGATGTAAAAGGAATGAATCTGCGGATCGCAGAAAATGAACTCGACAAGCAGTCACTAAAATCAATCGTCATAGACTCCAGCTATGTAAAAGGAATAGCCCCCGGTGCTATTCTGGAACAGAATCCCGCCGGTGGCTCCAAGGTGAAGTCGGGCAGAACCGTCTATCTGACCGTCAATGCAGACAGCGCCCCCAAGGTAGCCATTCCCGATGTCATGGATAATAGTTCTCTCCGCCAGGCCGAAGCTAAATTACGTGCATTAGGTTTTAAAATAACCGAACCCGAATATATCAGCGGCGAAAAAGACTGGGTATACAGCATAAAATACCGAGGACGCGACTTGAAAGCCGGAGAAAAGGTTCCTCACGAAGCCGTACTGACACTCACGGTAGGCAACGGCAATGAAACCATGCCCGAAGATTCTGCATTGGTAAATGAATCCGGAACTGCGAACGATGACAAACCGGTGGTAGACGAATCCTGGTTTTAAACTTAACACACAGTGATGATGAAAGAAGAATATGTGGATGAACTGGACGATACACTGGATGATGTGGAACCGGTAGTGGACAACCCTGCCGAACTGTATGAACATTTCCGTGTAGTAGTAGACAAAGGACAGTCACAGGTGCGCGTGGACAAATATTTGTTCGAACGGCTTGTCAACTCTTCGCGCAACCGTATTCAGAAGGCTGCCGACGCCGGTCTTATCATGGCGAACGGCAAACCGGTGAAAAGCAGTTATAAAGTAAAGCCTTGCGACGTGCTGACGGTGATGATGGACCGTCCACGTTATGATAATGATATCATTCCCGAAGATATTCCATTGGATATAGTCTATGAGGACAACGATTTGATGGTAGTCAACAAACCGGCCGGACTGGTAGTGCATCCGGGATGCGGAAACTACCACGGCACGCTGGTCAACGCCATAGCATGGCATCTGAAAGACAATCCCAAATACGACCCTAACGATCCGCAAGTGGGATTAGTCCACCGTATAGACAAAGATACCTCAGGCCTGCTCGTGGTAGCCAAGACCCCCGATGCCAAGACTCATTTGGGACTTCAGTTCTACAACAAGACCACCAAACGTAAATACAATGCTCTGGTATGGGGTGTCGTAGAAAATAACGAAGGAACCATAGAAGGGAATATAGGACGAAACCCCAAAGACCGCATGCAAATGGCCGTACTGAGTGACCCCGCCCAAGGAAAACACGCCGTCACCCACTATCGGGTACTGGAACGTCTGGGCTATGTCACGCTGGTAGAGTGTGTACTTGAAACGGGACGCACCCACCAGATACGTGTCCACATGAAGCACATCGGACACACGCTGTTCAACGATGAGCGTTATGGCGGAAACGAAATTTTAAAAGGAACTCATTTTAGTAAATACAAACAATTCGTAAACAACTGTTTCGAGACCTGCCCCCGCCAGGCATTACACGCCATGACGCTGGGCTTTGTCCATCCCCGTACAGGCGAAGAGATGTTCTTCACCTCTCCGCTGCCCGAGGATATGACAAACCTGATAGACAAGTGGAGAAACTATATCAGTAACAGAGAAGAACTATGAAACGTACTATTGCCATAGTAGCCGGAGGAGATTCCAGCGAACTTGTCGTTTCCTTGCGCAGTGCACAGGGACTTTACTCTTTCATTGACAAAGAGCGTTATAACCTATATATAGTAGAGATGGAAGGGCATCGGTGGGAAGTAGTCCTTCCGGACGGCTCCAAAACCCCGATAGACCGTAATGACTTCAGTTTCATGGAGAACGGCGAAAAGAAACAATTCGACTTCGCCTACATCACCATCCACGGAACTCCGGGGGAAAACGGTATCCTGCAAGGTTACTTCGACCTGTTAGGAATCCCCTACTCCAGTTGTAACGTACTGGTATCGGCCATGACTTTCAATAAATTCACCTGCAACCAATACCTGAAAGGCTTCGGTATCCGCGTAGCCGAATCACTGATCCTGCGTAAAGGATTTGAAATTACAGACGAAGAAGTAATCAACAAAATCGGTCTGCCTTGTTTCATCAAGCCCAACGCCGGCGGTTCCAGCTTCGGTGTCACCAAAGTAAAGACTAAGGAAGATATACAACCCGCCATCGAAAAAGCTTTCGAGGAAAGTGACGAAGTAATGATTGAAGCCTTTATGAAGGGAACGGAAATCACCTGCGGCTGTTACAAGACCTCGGACAAGGAAGTGGTGTTCCCCATCACCGAGGTGGTAAGTGCCAACGAATTCTTTGACTATGGAGCCAAATACAACGGCGAGTCACAGGAAATCACACCTGCCCGCCTGCCCGAAGATACAGCCGAGCGTGTACGTCTGCTCACCTCGGCCATTTATGACATTCTGGGATGCTCCGGCCTTATCCGCATTGACTATATCATTACCGAAGGCGAAAAAGTAAACTTGCTCGAAATCAATACCACTCCGGGCATGACAGCTACCAGCTTCATTCCCCAACAGGTGCGTGCAGCAGGATTGGATATAAAAGATGTGATGACTGACATTATAGAAAATAAATTTTAGTGATATCACTGACTAACCTTTATAAATTATGAACATACCAGCTGAATTTAACGAGATTCGTCCGTACACTCCCGAAGAGTTGCCGCAAATCTATGAAGAATTAATCGCTGATCCCGCTTTCCGGACAGTGGTAGAGTCTGTTATGCCGGGCGTACCTTTCGAAGGTCTTGCCATGAAGATGCGTCAATGCAAAACAAACCTGGAATTCCAAAAAGCGTTCTTTTACGGACTATTATGGGATTTAGTGAAAAAAACAGCCAACGGACTGACATTCGACTGTTCCGCCTTGTCCGACTTAACCCGGAACTACACTTTCATCTCCAATCATCGTGATATTATTCTGGACTCGGCTTTTCTATCTATCCTACTGATAGACAACGGAATGACAACCGTAGAGATCGCCATCGGCGACAACCTGCTCATCTACCCATGGATTCATAAGCTGGTACGTGTCAATAAATCATTCATCGTGAAACGCGGCCTCAACATGCGGCAGAAACTGGAAGCATCTGCCTTGATGTCGCGCTACATGCATTTCGCCATGAAGGAAAAACATGAGAATTTATGGATAGCGCAACGTCAGGGACGTGCCAAAGATTCCAATGACCGTACCCAGGACAGTGTATTGAAAATGATGGCCATGGCAGGTGAAGGCGATGTTACCGAAAGACTGAAAGAACTGAACATCGTTCCGCTAGCCATTTCTTACGAATACGACCCGTGTGACTTCCTGAAAGCAAAAGAGTTGCAGCAAAAACGCGATGACGAACATTTCCAGAAAAGCCCCGAAGACGACCTGATCAATATGCAGACCGGCCTTTACGGATACAAGGGACGCATCCATTTCCAGACCTCCGCCTGTCTGAATCATGAACTGGACGAACTGAAAGAACTCAATTTGCCGAAATGTGATTTGTTTACCGCCATATCGGAAACCATAGACCGGCATATCCACAGCAGTTACCGCCTGTTTGCAGGTAATTATGTGGCGTGTGACCTCTTGATGGGAGACAACCGTTTCACGGCCGAGTACACAGAAGAAGAAAAAGAGCACTTTGAAAAATATCTGGAACAGCAGATTGCCAAAGTCGATCTTCCCAACAAAGACACCGCCTTCCTGCGTCATGCTTTGCTGACTATGTATGCCAATCCGCTCATCAATTACCTGAAAGCGGCAAAAGGATAAGAACGTTTACCGTAAAGGGTGGATGTTACAGTCCACCCTGAAAAAGAAAATAATAAACATGAGGAAAGTCGTTATTTTATCTTTTCTAACCTCTTTGCTTCTCGGCGCGTGCGGTGAAGACGACTATGTATATCCTAATGTTCTGACAGATATGATCGACTTGAAAACCGACCATACAGGAACCGGACGGTATCTGATAACGGATGAAGGGACAGAGTGGCGCATCCAGTCACGTACCGGTCTTGACGGACTGGCACCAGACACCACGTACCGCACGGTTACCATGTACGCTCCATTGACAGACTCGGAAGAAGCAGAAAAAGAAGCCATGCTTTACAATACCCAACTGGTTATTTCTCCTGTTCCTTTGTCCGAATCTAAATTCAAGGAGATAAAGACCGACCCGGTAGCCATTCAAAGCATTTGGCGGGGTGGGAATTACCTGAACCTGATTTTACAAGTCAAAGTCAAAGACCAGAAACACGGTTATCACTTTATTGAGAACAAACTGGAGAACAAAGACGGAGAACAAACATTATACTTGACACTCTATCATGACAGGAATAATGACATCGAAGGTTTCGACCGTAAAGTCTATCTGTCTGTTCCCTTGTGGGCATACGCCGGCAAACTGCATAAAGGCGATAAGATTGTATTCAACATCCGTACTTACAAAGAAGGTATGACTAGTCGTATCTTTTATTTTTAGCAAACAAAAACATCAAAACATTCCATTTTATGATAAAGACCATCTATTTTGTATTCTTCATCTGCGCATTCTCACTAGGATTATGGGCATGTACTGGCAAAGACAGTGACAAATTCAAGAATCTTTCCTCCGACCAGTTTGAGGAAATGATACAGGACAAGACCATCCAACTGGTTGATGTACGCACGGTAGCCGAATATTCCGAAGGCCATATACCGGGCAGCATCAATATCAATGTATTGGACAATGAGTTTGGCACAAACATCGAGGAGCTTCTTCAAAAAGACCGCCCTGTAGCCGTTTACTGCAAAAGTGGAAGACGCAGCCGCAATGCCGCCAACATTCTGGTAAAAAAAGGATTCAAGGTGTATAATCTGGATAAGGGTATCCTGGACTGGAAGGAATTAGGGAAGGAAATAAGTTTTTAACCGTTTTTTTCCTTCAAATCCTTCATTATGGCTTAGCAAGTTGATTTACTGCCACTTATTATGAAGGATTTTTTTTCAATCCTTCATAAATTCTTCATCTCTGTAAGTTTGTCCCAGACTCCCCCCCCGCCCGGTCTTCTATTTCCGAGGCGAGACCTTGTTCTCTTGAATGGCAATCTTGCCACGCGCTATCTTATATAGTCAAGCCAAGGATACACACAGTTTTTCGTCCGATAGAAATCGTTGCGCTGCCCTTTCCTGTTTATCGTTTCACCTTAGTGATGAAGTTTTATCACTAAGGTGATCAATTTTCATCACATGGGTGATACGGTTTCATCACTAAGGTGAAACGATAAATTGAAAAGGAAGAATACGTCATTCCGACTGCCGGTTATTCCAACCCTTCCAGCATTCTCTTTAAAACAACTGTAGCAGAAATTTCCCGGTTGGCCGCTTCAGGAATAACCAACGAAGTAGGCGCTTCAATCACCTCATCGGTCACAATCATGTTTCTTCTCACCGGCAGACAATGCATAAAGAAAGCATCGTTTGTCACTGCCATGTGCGCTGCATCTACCGTCCAGTTCATATCCTTGCTCAGGATCTTTCCATAGTCGGCAGGACGGGTGACACCGGGACATGCCCAGTTCTTGGCATAGATAAAGTCAGCCCCTTCAAAGGCTTTCATCTGGTTGTATTCCACCTTCGCTCCACGGACAAACTTCGGGTCCAGCTCATAGCCTTCGGGATGAGTGATGACAAAATCCACATCGGCCTCGTTCATCCAGTCGGCAAACGAGTTGGGAACGGCCTGAGGCAATGCACGCGGATGCGGCGCCCAAGTCAAGACCACCTTGGGACGGTCTTTCTTCTTATACTCCTCGATAGTAATCAGGTCGGCGAAAGCCTGCAACGGATGACCGGTAGCGGCTTCCATGGAGAATACAGGCTTGCCGGAATACTTGATGAACTGATTCAGAATCTTTTCGGTATAATCATCCTCGCGGTTCTCAAAATGAGCGAACGAACGCACACCGATGATATCACAATAAGAAGCCATCACCGGAATAGCCTCCAGTAAATGTTCACTCTTGTCGCCATCCATAATGACACCGCGCTCAGTTTCCAGCTTCCATGCACCTTGGTTCACATCAAGCACAATCACATCCATGCCCAAGTTACGGGCTGCCTTCTGGGTGCTCAAACGGGTACGCAGACTGTTGTTGAAGAAAATCAGCAGGCAAGTCTTATGCTTTCCCAGGGTTTCATATTTGTAGCGGTCTTTCTTGATTTCGAAAGCTTCGGCAAGGGCACTCTTCAAGTCGCCCAAATCGTGTACGTTTGTAAAGTATCTCATAATTTTTTCATTTATAGTATTATTGTCTTATTTGTCCATCCCCCTGAATAATCCACTTGTATGTGTTCAGTTCCTCCAGTCCCATCGGACCACGGGCGTGAAGCTTCTGCGTGCTGATACCTATTTCCGCTCCCAGTCCGAACTCACCTCCATCGGTGAACGAAGTAGGCACATTCACATAGACACAAGCCGCATCCACCATCTTCATAAAATAATCGGCCGCCCGGTCATTCTCCGTCACAATACATTCACTATGTCCCGAACCATAAATAGAAATGTGGGCCACAGCCGCCTGTATGGTCATAGTCGCCGTCACTGCCATTTTGTAGTCCAGAAACTCTGTTCCGAAAGTATCCGTAGAAGCATGTTTCAGCAAGTGGGAAGGGTAAGAAGTCTTCAGATAATTGTAACACAAGTCATCGGCATAGATTTCCACGTTGTCCTGCTGCAAGCCGCTACAAAGAGTGGAAAGATCGGTCAGCCGGTTCACATCTACAATCAGACAGTCCAAGGCATTGCACACGCTGACACGGCGTGTCTTGGCGTTGCGGATAATGGCGGCTCCTTTCGCCACATCACCCTCCTTGTCAAAATAAACGTGACACACACCGGCTCCTGTCTCGATAACGGGAATCGTGGCGTTCTGCCGCACATAGTCTATCAGCCCCTTGCCGCCGCGGGAATAATCAGATCCACATAGCCGCGGGCATGGAGCAGCGCGTCGGCCGAATCATGTCCTGCCGGCAACAATGCCACCAGATAAGGAGACAAGTGGGCTACATCCAGCAAGGTATTCCGGATAATCTCCACCAGGATACGGTTGGAGAAATCGGCATCGCTCCCCCCCTTTAATATACAGGCGTTGCCGGATTTGAAACAAAGTGCAAACACATCCAAAGTCACATTAGGACGAGCTTCATAAATAATGCCTATCACCCCGAAAGGCACACTTACCTTGGTCAGCTTCATGCCATTGGGACGCACGGCCTGGCTCAGTATCCTTCCCGATGGAGAAGGCAGCGTGGCTACCTGTCGTATGCCTTGGGCTATGGCGTGAATACGTTCCGCCGTCAGTTTGAGACGGTCATATTTGGGATTCGACGGATCCATCGCTGCCAGATCCTTGGCGTTCTCTTCCAGAATCCGGTCCGTAGCAGCCTCCACCCTGTCGGCCAATGCATACAAGGTGTCATTGATGATCTCCTCCTTGCAGAAAGCAAGAGATCCTTTGCCTGCCGCACCTGTTTAAAAATATCTTTTATCTGTTCCATAGTCACTTCATTTTATCTAAATCATTACCACACCGCATCAGTCCAAATACAAATAATCATAGTGTACCATAGGTTTCTGTCCATGTTTCCCCTGCAATGCACGCGCTTCTGCCGAATCAAATCCGATGCGTCCCACTCCTATCTGCCTGCCCCGGTGGTCTATGATTTTCACTATATCATCTTTTCAAATTTTTTTCTATTCTGACCACTCCCACAGGAAGCAGGCTTACCGCCTTCTGTCCTTTCAACACTTTCACGGCCTGTTCGTTCAAATGCAACTCGCCTTTGGCAAAGCCTTCGCTATGGGCAATCCACTTTTTCACGCTGGATACTCCGCCTTCTGCCGGAATAAAGCGCGTACAAACCGTCTCTGCCGGATGTTGCAGCAAATCGACCAGAATATGGTCTTTCTTGCCGTTGGCTATAATGACGGTAATGCCCTCATCGGCCACTTTACGGGCAATGGTAGTCTTGGTCAGCATACCGCCCCGGCCGAATCCCGATTTCTCCGTCTGTATATAGTCCGAAAGATCCTTTCCCTGCTCCACCTCCCGTATCACCTGCGTACCGGGGGTAGAAGGAGAACCATTGTATATGCCGTCAATATTGCTCAGTATGATTAACGCCTGCATATCCATCATGGAAGCGATCATTCCCGAAAGCTCGTCATTGTCTGTAAACATCAGTTCGGTGACCGAAATGGTATCATTCTCATTTACGATAGGTATGACACCGTTCTCCAGCATCACCATCATACAGTTGCGCTGGTTCAGGTAATGACGGCGCGTGCCGAAACTTTCTTTCGTAGTCAGCACCTGCCCGACGGGAATACCGTGTTCGCGAAACAGCTCATAGTACCGGTTGATCAGTTTTGCCTGGCCCACCGCCGAGAAAAGCTGCCTTTGCTCCACGCTATCCAATTTCTTGGAAGGCTTGATCTCGCTGCGTCCCGAAGCTACCGCCCCGGATGAAATCAGAATGACTTCCACCCCGGCTTTGCGCAATTCCGCCACCTGGTCTACCAATGCCGACATACGCGTCACATCCAGCGTACCGTCTTTACGCGCCAACACATTACTACCGATCTTTACTGCTATTCTTGTAAACTGAACTGCCATTTCTCTTGTTATTTTAGAAACACAAATATAGATATTAAAATCAATCTGTAAAGTCAAATAAGCCAAAAATTAACCTTTATCGTATTTGTGTGCATGTATTTTAATTCTCATCTTTGCAAAATGAAAATATATAACGATAATATTCAATAGGTAAACGTATGGTTAAAGCTATTTTTTTCGATATTGACGGTACACTGGTTTCTTTTGAAACACATAAGATTCCTGCTTCGACCCAAGAAGCATTAAAGACACTTCGTGATAAAGGCATTAAAATATTTATTGCTACCGGACGCCCACAATGTTTAATAAACAACCTGGGTGACTTAGAGTTTGACGGGTATATCACCGTAAACGGAAGCTATTGTTTTACCGCCGGCCACCAGCCCATTTATAAAGGTTGCATCCCGCAAGAAGACATTGAACGGCTTATCACTTTTCAACAGAAATATCCGGTACCTTTCGTTTTTGCATACGGCAATGAAATGTTCGTCACTGAAGTGAATGACAGAGTACAGGCTGTTTCCGATCTGATTGAAATTCCTGTTCCCCCTGTCGCCTCCATAGAAGAAGCCCGTGGAAAAGACATCCTGCAAATAATGGGGTATTTTACGGCCGAAGAGGAAAAGAAACAGATATATTCGGCAAAGTGCTGACCCATTGCGAGCCAATGCGCTGGTATCCATTGTTTGCCGACATCATTGCACGGGGCAACAGTAAAAGTACGGGAATAGACAAGGTACTGGAATATTTCGGCATCAACCTGAAAGACACCATGGCTTTCGGTGACGGCGGCAATGATATCCCCATGCTGAAACACGTAGCCACAGGGATAGCTATGGGAAACGCCGAACCTCATGTAAAAGCTGTGGCCGACTATGTGACCACCTCCGTAGATGAAGACGGAATAGCCAATGCGTTGAAACATTTCGGATTAATCTAAAGAAGGTTCGATAAAAGGAAAATGAATGCAGAGAGTATCCTCATGAGAGATCCCAAACTAAGGTTTTTCATGTCGTTTATTAATTTAAGAGATGCAAAGATATTCATTTACTTCTTATTAATTCGTTTCTTGTTTTGATTTCTTGACCCATTTTTCCAGAAAACTCTTTATCTTTACGCAAAATATTTATTAATTGCGAATCTATGAAGAAAACCAATTCTATCCTTTGCGCATTTGTATTGGCAGGCTCGCTCTTCGGCTGTTCCACAACACAGCAGAAGACAGGCGAAACTGACTACACGCAGTATGTTAACACGTTCATCGGAGCAGCAGACAACGGACATACCTTTCCCGGTGCCTGCCGTCCTTTCGGCATGATCCAGACAAGCCCCGTAACCGGAGCTGTCGGCTGGAGATATTGTTCGGAATATGTGTACACCGACTCCCTGATATGGGGATTTACCCAGACACACCTTAATGGAACAGGGTGTATGGACCTGGGAGACATCCTGGTGATGCCGGTTACCGGAACACGCGCCCGTGCCTGGGACGCTTATCGCAGCCACTTCCCCAAAGACAAGGAAGCAGCGACTCCCGGATACTACACCGTAGAGCTGGCCGACCCCGGCGTGAAGGCCGAACTGACCGCCTCTCCCCATGCCGCCCTGCACCGTTATACCTATCATAACGCCGACTCGGCATCTGTATTGATTGACCTTCAGCACGGACCTGCGTGGAACGAAAACCAATACCATTCGCAAGTACAAAGTTGCGAAACCAATTGGGAAGATGCACAAACCTTGACCGGACATGTACGCAACAGCGTATGGGTGAACCAGGATTACTTTTTTGTTATGAAGTTCAATCGTCCCGTCATAGATACCCTGTATCTGCCCATGGCCGAAACTGAAAAAGGGAAACGCATCATCGCTACTTTTGACATGAAGCCGGGAGAGGAACTGCTGATGAAAGTAGCCATGTCCACCACCGGCGTGGATGGAGCCAAGAAGAATATGGAAGCGGAAATAGCCGACTGGAATTTTGAAGGAGTGAAGCAAGCAGCCCACAACGAATGGAACAATTATCTGAGCCGCATTGAAGTAACGGGTACGGATGACGAGAAGACCAACTTCTATACCAGCTTCTACCATGCCCTGATACAGCCCAACCAAATCTCGGACGTAGACGGATGGTACCGTAATGCAGCCGATTCCATCGTTAAAGCCGGTAACGGAGCTTTTTATTCCACTTTCTCTTTATGGGACACTTATCGCGCCGCCCACCCGTTTTACACCTTAATGGTTCCTGAAAAAGTAGACGGATTCGTCAATTCATTGGTAGAACAGGCTGAAGTACAGGGCTTCCTGCCTATCTGGGGACTTTGGGGAAAAGAGACATATACCATGATTGGCAACCACGGTGTTTCAGTTATCGCCGAAGCGTACCGCAAAGGGTTCCGGGGTTTTGACGCCGAACGTGCCTTCAATGCTATCAAAAATACCCAGACCGTATCTCATAAACTGAAATCCGATTGGGAAACTTATATGAAATACGGTTATTTCCCTACAGACTTGATTAAGACAGAATCAGTATCCTCCACACTGGAATCGGTATATGACGATTATGCCGCAGCCGATATGGCCCAACGTATGGGTAAAGAGGAAGATGCCGCTTATTTTGCCAAACGTGCCGATTTTTATAAGAACCTGTTTGATAAAGAAACGCAGTTCATGCGTCCCCGTAATGCTGACGGAAGTTGGAAATCTCCCTTCAACCCTAGTCAGGTTGCCCACATGGAAAGTACCGGTGGAGACTATACCGAAGGTAATGCATGGCAGTACACCTGGCATGTGCAACATGATGTGCCGGGGCTTATTGAGTTATTCGGCGGAGAACAGGCATTCTTAAACAAATTGGATTCTTTGTTCACCTTGAAACTGGAAACCACCCAGGCAGATGTTACCGGCTTGATCGGTCAATATGCACACGGCAACGAACCCAGCCATCACATTACTTATTTATATACGTTGGCAGGCCGCCCCGAACGTACCCAGGAACTGATCCGTGAAATCTTTGATACGCAATATCGTCCCGAACCCGACGGACTCTGTGGCAATGACGACTGCGGACAGATGTCAGCATGGTATATGTTCTCGGCTATGGGGTTCTATCCGGTAGATCCGGTAAGTGGCAATTATGTCTTCGGCGCTCCGCAGCTGCCTGAAATCGTTTTGAATCTGGCCGACGGAAAGACTTTCACGATCATTGCCGAAGGATTGTCAAAGGAACACAAGTACATTGACAGCATCACACTGAACGGTGAACCCTATACAAAGAATTATATCTCGCATGAAGATATTTTGAAGGGTGGGACTTTGGTGTATAAGATGAAATAAGGAATCTACCTCATTACAGGAAGAGGGTATAACAGCCGGCTCCGGCTATATACCCTCTTCCTGCTTTCTGTTCCTGATGCTTTTCAAAGGATCATAATGCTCCAGGTATTTATGCCCTTATCCATGAAACATGATCATTATCAGCATAACTTCTGTTTTAGATATCTTGTAATTGCCATATTAAATTGTTGCCATGAACCATGTCAAGTCAGAACATGATATAATGGGCAAAACAAAAATACAACTCTTATATTTGCTCAATCCAAACTTTATTGCGTTATTTGCGTTACATGTTTTATGTAACATAAAAACTGCAATGAAGAGTATTTCTACTAATCCATTTTTAATAACCGGTTACCAAGGACCCGACTATTTCTGTGACCGCGAAAAAGAAACAGCTTCTTTAATGTCAGCATTAAAGAATGGCAGAAATATTACATTAACGTGAGTTCGAAATAAAATCAAAAAATAGCAAGTTGTCCGTCATTGACAAACTTTACGTCAATGGCGGGCTTTTTTTCAAAAAAGCAGTATGCCGCGATAGCCGACAAGGAGTTGGCTATAAAGTTACTGAATGAACGATGTCTTGAGTGTTCAATCTGTGCGATGTTCTTCAGTTCGTCATTGACCGTTTCAATCAAGGCTCTTTTTCTTAGCAAAATCTTGTCGGCAATACTCATCAGTGAGTTCCTCATATTATTTTTAACTTTAGTAACAAGTTGTATGCCATTAAGGAAAAGGTTTTCAAACAGAGCCTGACCTATATATCCCTTGTCTGCACATAGTTTTCCTTTGATGTTTTCCAGAAACCTACCCTGTTTCAATGGTTCCCGGTCATCCACGTTTCCAGGCGTGAACATGAAATTGAGGATTTCACCCTTGTCATTGATTATCAGATGCAGCTTGAATCCGAAGAACCATCCCATAGAACATCTTCCACGCTCGGCAAGCCCTTCAAATGTCTTATGAATCAAGATTCTTTGGTTACGACATACACATAAGGGAGTGGAATCAACGAAACTGATGCCGGTACAAGTTCCCAGCAGTACTTTTTTGATGAATATGGTCATGGGAAGCAATACCTCCTTCTCCAGTTCCACAAAACGGTTATAAGAAACCTGACGAGGAAAAAGGTGTTTCAGATGTTTACAGACATACTCCTTGTAGTAATGCTTGAAACAACGGAAACCACCGGAGTGAAACAGGATTAGAATAACCATAATCTCTGCATCACTCATACGGTTGGGTTTGTTACGATGCATGGTCTTTATATCCTTAATCATATATTTTTCCTGTTGCAATGTAAATTCCTTGCAAAAATCATCGGCCATACAATAAATCTCTGTAACTTTAGACTCTGGAAACATAGTGGTAATCGTTTAAATGTTATAATTCAGCACTATAAATTTAATACTTTTATCGCTATGTTTCTAATTATAAGTGAAATATATTTATTCTTATTTCGAACTCACGTTACATTAATCAGTCCGCGCCGTATGGGAAAGACAGGACTAATAAAGAATGTATTTTACTATATTCAAAAAGAAAATAAATCTGCCGCCTGTTTTTATCTGGATATATTTTCAACCCAGAATCTTCAGGAGTTTGTATCTCTACTGGGACGAAGTGTGTTGGGGAAATTAGATACCTTATCACAGAGTACCTTAAAATCGCTATTCTCATTCTTTAAAAGTTGCCGTCCGGTCATCAGCGCCGATGAAATTACAGGAATGCCATCTGTAACACTCGACTTTATTCCGGAACGTTCAGAAGAAACCTTGAAAGAGATTTTCACCTACCTAAACCAATCGGGAGTAGAATGTTATATAGCCATTGACGAATTCCAGCAAATAATGGAATATCCGGAGAAAGGAGTGGAAGGCCTGTTGAGATCGTATATCCAGTTCACCCCGAATGTGCATTTTATCTTTTCGGGCAGCAAAAAGCATTTGATGGAGTCTATCTTCTTTTCCATCAAAAGACCTTTTTACCAATCTACGCAGAAACTTTTCCTGGCCCCTATTCCTTATACTCCTTACCGGGAGTTTGCCAAGAAACTGTTTGATGAAAGGAAAAAAACTTTGCAGGAAAATATCTTCCATGAAATTTATCAATCGGTAAAAGGACATAAGTGGTATATGCAATATCTTTTAAACAGATTGTATTCATTGCCACAGCAGACTCCGACCATAGAGCTGTTGCATACACTCATCCAGGAAATCATACAGGAGGAAGAATATACTTATCAAACCTATTTCCAGTTTTTAACTTCCAATCAGATTCAGTTGCTGAAAGCTATAGCCAAAGAGGAAATTGTAAATGAGATTAACAGTGCCACATTCATAAAGAAATATGATTTAAAAGGAGCCAGCAGCATAAATGTAGCATTAAAGTCTTTAATTAATAAGGAGTTTGTCTTAAAAGAGCAGCAAGGATATATAGTATACGATCGTTTTTTGGCAATTTGGCTCAAAGGACTAGTATGAATAATTAAAATCTCCATCACTATGAATACAAAAGGAATTCTTATTGCAATTCTAGCATTGGGAAGCATAACGTTGATAAATGCCCAACAACCTGCCGGCTATTTCTTCAAGGAATTTACTCCAGGAAAAGTTTTATTGAAAAACAAACAGTTTGCCAAAGGGAAATTTAACTATGACTGTATAAACAAGGAAATGCATTTTTTGAATGAATCGACAGACATGGTTATAGAGAATTTGGAAGATATTGATACAGTAGTCATTGATATACACCGCTTTATTCCGTTTGAGGGACATTTTATGGAAGTGATGACTGATCAGCATACCACTCTTTTTATAGACTGGAAAGTAAAGCCAAAAGATATCGGGAAGAAAGGAGCTATGGGAACAGTTACTCATGGCAGTGTTCAAGCAATTGATGTCAATACACGCTTCCAACGTGTTAACGGTGAACAGAATTTAGACCTTTCGGTCTATAAAATGGTAACGGAAAATGTTTATTACACTCAGATTAAAGGCAAGTTGAGAAGCTTTCGAAATATCCATTCACTTCTGAAATTGTATTCAAAAGATAAGCAACAACTTATCAAAGAGTTCATTGAAACAGAAAAGATTAAGATAGAAAACCCCAAAGATATACTAAAAGTCTTGAAACGGTTTCAATAAAAGAAGGTGTCCGAAAAGTGAAGTGCCCTCTAAAAGTTTTATGTCTAACTTTTGGAGGCTGTCCATTTCAGACACCTTCGTTTTATTATATAACTAGGGATATTCAGTAAATGTCTCTAAAAAATAAGATGGCATATGAAGATGATAGGGCATGACCATTTCATATGCCATTCTTATTGTCATTTTTCCGTGCTTTCTCACATACTTCTATCCGACAGGACATGACGTTCCGGAAGAAGTCTGATGACCTCTTCTGATTCTGTGAGTAAAATCATATCATGCTGCTTTAGCTGTTTTGTTTCTGATTTTTTCTATTATCAGTATGGCATTTGCCGTATGTATTCCAAAGAAAATCCACAGTATTTCCGTCTTCCTGTTTCTGGCCTTTATCCTTGAGAGCGAGTAATGTTGCTTTTGAGTGCCGAAGCTTCCTTCAAGCCGTGTTGCCCTTTCTTTGAGAGTTCGCTTCTAAGCACCTTCCTCAAAGGCTCATCTTTGGCCGCCCTTCCCTTGCGCACAAAGGATGTGGATATCCCATATTTTGTACAGAACTTTCTGTTGGCATTATTGGCATATATGGAATCGGCAGCCACACATCTTACCCTTACATTCATAAGCTTCTGCTGCATGCGGATACAGTCCTTCAAGCGTATACCCTCATTGAATGCCTTGAACGAGAGGTGTTCGATGAACGATATGCCGTCTATCTGTATATTATTGACCTTTGCACCGAACTCGACGGACTTGGTTTCCTTGCCTCTGACGATGGGACGTACATAATGACGGTCAATGCTGACGATGCGGTCACTGACTTTCCTCCCTTCAAACATTTCCTTTTCTTGTACAAGCACCTTTCTGATGATGGAAAGACGCTTATGATAATCCTGGGTATATCGGAGTAAAGCACCGTACTCGCTATGGATCCCATCCCTTTGACTGAGGAGCTTTTCAAGAAGCTTGATCATACGGCGCTTAAGCATTCTTGCCCTTGAAGCTCTCCTCTTTCTTTTCTTGCAGTAGGACAGATAGGATTCCGCCACATTCCTGTATTTGTTGCGCGGACGCCTTATGCCCAGCTCCCTGCAATGCCGGCATATATGCCTGTAGAGCCATTCGAGGCTTTCCCAAAGGAGTTTCATGTCCGTAGGAAAACGCATGTGGCTTTCATAGCATGTGGCATCGGTCATGCAGACGTGAAGGTTATCAAGATAAGGTTTCCAGTGTGAAGCCAGGAGCTCCTGGAAAGAATCAATGTCAAGGCGGGATGCTATCTCATTACGGATGGCACTGACTATCTTGAAGTTGGTTATGGGAAGGGACGGGGGAATCATAATTCCACAGAAAATCTGGTAGTGTATGTTCCCGTTCAGATGTTCCACCAGTTGCCTGTCGGAGAATCCGGTGTATGCCTTCAGGACCATAAGGGCGATCTTTGCGGAAGGACTGAATCTGTTCCTGCGTCCCAGGCGCCGGTCCGACAGGCCGGCGGCTTTTGCCATACATTCAAACGGAAAGACCGAATGAAGCTTGCCAAGCTCACTCTCATTAAAACTCTTGCGGTATTTTTCCAGAATATCAAATTCTGTAAAACCCAAAGTAGGGTGAATTTCTGAAATATTCACTATCTTTGCCATATCTTATTAGTTTGGATATTTCCCCCGTTTTGGCCGTCAAATCTTATTTTCGGGGGAATACCTAAAGATACAAAAAAGCCAACTAATTCGCAATACTTTGTGTATGAATTAGTTGGCTGATTTTGTAATATTTAATGAATGTCCCTAACTAATACTTTATTTTCCTCCACTAGATTCATATCCTGGTGTCTGCTTCAATGCCGAATTATTAGTCAATGTATTCTTATCAATAGGCCAAAGCAAACGGGTTGCTTCTGCTGTAGTATGTTCCAATACATATTCATCACCTGCTAAGCGCAGATCATACCAACGTTTTCCTTCAACCATAAACTCACGCATACGTTCTTTTAGAACAGCTTCCATTGCACCGGCATTATCCGGTTTTACAGACTTATTATCCGCATAAAGTGCGGCATCATTATCATTGGGATATTGTACTTCCGGATGTGCATTAAAATAATCTTCACCATAGGCACGTTTACGTACTGCATTAATTTCTTCCACAGGGTCCTCTCCTAAAAGCCTTAGCTTGAGCTAACAACAACAAGCAATCTGCATACCGATAAACAGGATAATCATCCAATGGACTACGCGTATCAGCCCCATCAAGCAATGTACCCAAAAACTTGGCCGGATACAACCCATAAAGAGATAAAGTTCCATCTTCCTTTTTTTCATAAGCAGCCTGAAGTGTGCTTCGCTTACGGGTATCGTTATCATTAAAGCATTTAGTATACACATCCTTATTAACCGGGTAACGGATCGTACCATTCACTTTCACTTTATCACCCAATGAACTAATGGGATTACCATTCTCATCCATATATCCGAATAATATATTTTGCTGTGGAAACATATTATTATTATATGTTACATCCCCCCACATATTATATTCATCGCGTGCATTGCGAATCGCAAATATTATCTCTTTATTATTCTTGTTATCATAAGAAAATACTTCAGAGAAATCCTCCAACAAACCAAATTTATCGGTTTGATTTCTCACTTCCTGCAATGCATTTTTCGCTGTTGTATAATCTTCGTTACCACCTCCCATGTGTTTTCCTCTCCACATATATACTTCACCCTTCAACATCATGGTAGCTGCTTTAGACCAAAAATAACGCTGAGAATCATTTCTAAACCCATAATTATCCCCAAAAGCAGTTTCTGAAGCCTGTAAATCATCAACAATCAATTTCATTACGTCAGCAGCAGAAGAAGCTGGTCTTGCTAAATTTCCAAGATCCAAGCTCGACCCTTCCGAGAAATCGGTCCATATCACTACATCTCCATAAGATCGTAACAACTGAAAGTAAAGGAAAGCACGGATACCATAAACTTCGCCCAGATAATATTTCTTGGTACTTTCATTCATCGACATACCTTCCACCTTGTTTATCATCAGATTAGCCTGATTAATCACCTCATATAAATTTCCAAAATTAGAAACAACCGTATTCACATCGTTCAAACTGTTGTTCCACATACGTTCATTACCCTGGGTAGCACTACCAAATGTTGACTCTCCAAAATAATAATCCGCACGAGGTTCTCCAAAAAGAAAAATGCTATAACTACATTTCTCTCTAAACTTAGAATGTAACCCCACATTAAAAGCATCCACCTGTGCTTCTGTCTGCCAATATTTATTATCGGCAATACTACTTATTGGCTCCAAATCCAAAGAATTACACCCGGTAAAAGCTATGCCAACCATTAAATATGCTAATATTTTTTTCTTTTTTTTTTCTTGTTGATTAAAATGAAACAGATAAACCAAATAATACAGTTCTTGGAGTAGGATAACGTCCATTATCAATACCACGACCATATTCTGTACTTACAGCCGGTTCCGGAGATGTACCTTCATAACCAGTTATATAAAACAAATTCTGACCTGTGACATAAACAGAAGCATCCGTCATGAAACATTTACTGATTAGTGATTTCGGTAATGTATAACTTAATGTAAGCTCTCGCAAACACAAATAATCCCCCTTTTCATAATAATGAGAATTGTTGTTATCAGCAGCAGTTAAACCATTATTAGAACGTGTGATATTCTTTTTGATATTCTGATCGCCAAAATAATATTTAGATAAATCTGTGTTCGGATTATCTTCTGTCCACATATCTTTCACATCAGTTATAATATTCCATGTGCCTTGATACTGGCCCAATGTACGAGCCTTTAAATCATTATACAATGTATGTCCTAATGCATAATCAAAACGTCCATACAACGACCAATTTTTATAGCTGAATGTAGTAGAGAATCCACCGGTTATATTAGGAAATATATTACCAACGACATAACGGTCATATGAATCTATCACATCATTTCCATCCATATCCTCCCAACAAACATCTCCTGGTTCAATAGGTTTCCAACCTTGTTTACCTGCATATTCTGCTGCCTTACCCGGACCATACAAATTTGCGACATTATCAATTCGATTGTTTGCATATTTTTTTACATCATCCCAATCTTTAAAAATATGATTTTGTTTATAGGCAATAAGCTCACCTAACTTTCCACCTTCCTGACGGCCGCCAACCCATACTAACTCTCCTTTATTAGGATCCCATACCTGAGCACCACCTACACGGTTATTAACCTCCTTATTGTCAGGCAATTTTATAATTTTATTAGCTACAGTAGAAAGGTTTGCTGTCATATCCCAAGTGAATCCACCTTTATTTATGATATTAGCACGTACTTCCGCTTCAAAACCAGAATTACGAAGAGTACCCAAATTAGTAGCAATCTTATCAAATCCTGTATACCCTGGTAAAGCAAGATCGGTAAGCAAATCTTTTGTCTTGCGATTATAATAATCCAGAATAAAGCTCAAACGATTATTGAAGAAACCAATATCAAGTCCGGCTTCAAAGCTTTGGCTCTGTTCCCAACGTAACCCTGTATTAACCAATGCACTATTGTATATACCGGTTTCACCACCATAAGGTTTCGTTGTTGCATACTCACCATATACCGTATAATTACCTAAACCGTTCACATTACCATTCACACCATAACTAAGACGAGGTTTAAAGGTGGAAATCAAATCAGAAACGTTGGAATCCTTCCAAAACTGCTCTTCTGTAATATTCCATCCGGCAGAAACTCCAGGGAAAAATCCCCATCTATTATCCTTCAATTTAGAAATACCATCATAACGGAACACAACAGAAGTAAGTATTTCATTTCATAGTTATAATTCAGACGTCCAAAACTAGAAAGTATTCGATAAGCACTCTTAGTAGTACTAGTTTCAGTGCGAGTTGCGCCTACATTTAAAGTAGGGATATCATCAGTAGGAGAATTTTGAGTTTTTGCCGCAAGCTTAAACTGATCATAAGTAAAATATTCACCCCCTAACATGACCTCCAAATTATGCTTATCAGCAAAAGTGTCGGTATAAGTCAATGTAGCATTATATTGCTGTTGAGTATAACGTTCCTGCTCCACAGAAGCCTCACGTGTTGTATTTGTATCTTTATTCTCCAATTGGTACGCTTTATTAAATTTTTCCACCATGTAATCATAACGATACAAAGAAGCGTTACCGTTTAACACTAATTTCTTTGGAAGAATATCCAATTTAAATCCTATATTATAAGTGCTTTTATTCGTTCCGTCAGAATACAGTAATTTATCTCTGAAATAAGCGGGATTACCATCGGAAATATTAGTATCAGCCGAATTAGGACTACCATCCTCATTCCAAGGATTCCAAGTAGGACGCATACCACGTGTACGATAAAAGAACTCATAAGTACCTGTCCATGACAATGTAGGCTGTGTAGACCAGGAATAAGTAGTTCCTGCATTTATTGTCAAAAATGGGAAGAGCTTATAGGAGCCGTTCAAGGAGCCATTAAAACGTTGATAACCAGTTCCAACGACCTGACCATCCTCATCATAATACCCTAAACTGGCAGCAAAAGTTCCTTTATCATTTCCACCATTGATACTGATATAATGATCTTGCATCAACGCAGGTGAATTAAAAATCTCATCATCCATAGCTCCATGATAATCTTTATAAACCAACTGTTTACCAGAGTAAGGATCAGTCATCGTCTGCCATCCTTGATTCACCAAATCCTCATTGCCTTCCAAATAACGTACATCATAGTTATTTTTAGTTGTACCACAACCATTCTGAGTATCAGGATTCCATCCATCACTATATCCTGCTACCGCTTGGTTAGCATTTTTAAATCCCAGTCGAGTATAATACAAATAATCACCAGCATTCAGATATTCATATCCTTTGCGGGCAAAGTTCATACCCATCTTGAATTTATAATTAACATCTACTTTTCCCTCTTTACCTTTTTTCGTTTCAATCAAGATAACACCCCCATTAGCACGAGCACCATAGATAGCCGTCGATGCAGCATCCTTCAAAACCTGGATAGATTCTATATCCGAGGAGTTAATATCTGCCATATTATTACGCACTATTCCATCAACAATAATTAATGCGGCACTATTATCCCCCGTAATTGTTGCTCCCCCACGCAAAGTTATATTAGGTGAGCTACCTGGCTGCCCTGTAGTATTGACAACACGTAATCCCGATACAGATCCCTGTAATGACTGTCCCACATTACTATAAGCCGCCTTCTTTAAGACCTGGTCATCCATTTTAGTAATAGCAGTAGTCAAAGCTGCACGTTTTTGAGAACCACCATAGCCGACAACAACAACTTCATCCAAAGTTTGAGTATCATCTTTCAAAATAACATTCAGCGGAGTTCCATTCCATTTCATTTCTTGAGTGATATAACCAACGAAAGAAATCTGAATAACATCTCCATTCTTTACATCATTTAAAGTGAAATTACCATCAAAATCTGTGATGGTACCATTGGTAGTTCCTTTTACTACCACAGATGCACCAATAACAGTTTCCCCTGTAGCATCTTTGACAACACCTGTACAAGTTCCACTCTGTTGTGTGATTTTCAAATCGGTAACGCCGGGACTGGCAACCGCGTATGCTGCTCCGGTAGAGGCACCCATTAGGAACAGCATCATGCTGACTGATTTTAGTCGTTTTAACATAGCTGTGATTCTTTAAATATTTATTAAAAATCAACCAGTTTAAGATATTATTCTTAAACTAAACCAAGATTGACGCTGCAAATATATAATATATTTGATATATTTAAGAAGATAAACAAAAATATTTTATTATAATCTCCGTTATTTAATAAAACATTAAATCATCACACATTATCATTCACCTTTATTTTATTTATATTCACTTGAAAATAGTTTATTTTATGCATTAATATAACAATAGATCACCGCATCACATATGCCCTCGACTATGAAGTTCTTTATTCATGATACTCTTCACTATAATGTTTCATCACACCTTCAGACAGATAAGCGATGCCTACCTTCAAAAGGTAAAATACACGCTTAGGAAATAAATGCCTTAAATAAAAGCAGGGAAGCCTAAAAAGACTTCCCTACAAAATAATATCAATATATATTCTTATTCGACCGAAACAGCCCCTGTACTAGCCTCATATTTCCATCCTGGATTTTGATAAACCGAAGATGAGGTGAAGTCATTGGGATCTGATGCAGTCTGACGGAATACAGCCACCCCAATGGGCTCTAAATAATGGGCAGGAGTAAAGAGGAATCCCTTTTGTTTTGCAATGGTATTATTTTCCAATATTTTTTCGTATGGAAGTATATACACACTTGATTCAGGAGAAGACATATTTCCTGTTGACGGATTTACTATACAAAGATCTTTTAATTGTTCCTCATATACACTACCCCAATAACGCATACCTTCCGTGCGATAAGGAGTCGTTTTAAACTGATCAAGTGCCCTCCAGCGTTTCAAATCATCCCATCGGAAAGCCTCAGCACAAAGTTCATTACGGCGCTCACGACGAATATTATACAAAGTCGGATCAATCATAGTTCCATGTGAATAAGCGGCAAAATCCCCTTTTGCTTCTTCCAGCATATTAGTTGCGGCAATTGTCTTATTATAATCCGGATCTACTTTTGCACGTGTACGTAACGCTCTCAATATCCATCTGCCGTTCCGTCAACAGTTCCATTCTTCTCGTATGAAGCTTCCATATAGATAAGCATAGCTTCCGCACCACGGAAAACAATACCTCCAGAGGTACCGGCAGAATGGTCATTCGCCATATGAGTTGAATAATGTTTACCCTTCTTTACAATATAACCTGTTGTTGCTAAACTGCCCGCATCACCGAATATCAAACTGATTTGACAAATACTGGGTGTACCATCATCACCATAATAATTCACATCTCCCGGCTTTTTAGTGAATATACCAAGACGAGAGTCACGATTCTGTACCGTAGCAACTACACCTTCCTTCTCCCAATCGGGATTATACCCCGAACCACTGGCATAAACAGGCAAACCATTACGCATAAGGAATGAATTGACCATACCACGTGTCCAGCCTGATCCACCACCATTACGACAAAGTTCCATCTGCAAATTACTGGTTACCCCAATGATTCATCAAATTTTTCCACATTAGAATCTCCTTATACCCTTCCATATTCTCATCACAGAACATGGTATAATATGGATTGATAGAAACCAATGAAGCATTCATTCCTTCCGGAGTATCTGTATTCTCTGCTAAATTGCCTACCATTTGGTCTGCAACAAACTTCGAAGCAGCAATCGCTTCATCAAGGAAATAATTAATTTCCACATCAGCATCATAACCTTGCGCATCTTTACCCGGCCATCCGCTTCCTCCCGGTACAAAAGCTGTACCACGATGATATTTTTCCCAAGTAGCTTCATATAAAGCTACACGAGCATGAAGCAAATAAGCTACATTTTAGAAATACGATTTTTACCACCCGGAGGATTATTCAACAACATGTCTTCCGCCTTTTTTAAATCTTCAATAATAAAACGAGCAACCTTATGACGCGGTTGGCGCTTGCTAGCTTCCACCAATTCACCTTGAATATCGGGAAGTGCCGTTGTGACAATAGGCAGATCACCAAATTTTGTAAAAAGTTGAAAATAGCTATATGCACGGTTCACGTACATTTCTCCAATGTAATGTTTCACATTATCTTGGTTACCAGTTATAGCTCCCTCCTCATATCTTGGTAATACTTGGTCAAAAAAGTAGTTGCATGAACGAATATCCTCCCATTTCCACTCGCCACGGTCGGCAGCAACTTTTTTCTCACCAGGAATCCAAAACGAATTACTTGTTCCGCTTGCCTGATTATCTGTATCATTATCTTTTCCAAAAAGATTAATGCCATACTTATCATCTACAGTAACAAACTTATAGTTATTTATGGCATAAGCTGCTAAATCCGCTTCTGCAGAAAAGAATTTTTCAGGAGTAACCTTATCCAATGGTTCTCTATCCAAGAAGTCATTACAACTTGTCAGGCTGCCCATCAGCAAAGCTCCGATAGTTAAATATTGAATATAATTTTTCATATAGATCTTATTTTATTAAAAGGTTGCACTTAATCCGAATGAAATAGTCTTTGACAATGGGTAAGTACATCCTTCCCAATTGCCTACACCTATTGTTTCAGGATCAAAAGTATCACACAGATTGGTTATAGTAAACAGATTCTCTGCAGACACAAAGAAACGTAAATTATTCACGTAGAATTTTTTAGTCAAATCTGCCGGTAAAGTATATCCCAACGTTACGTTTTTCAAACGACAATAAGCAGCATTTTGCATATAGCGACTTTGTGCTTTACGATTCTTGTCGCTTTCTAAAGGACGTGGATAATACCCGTCGACATTCGCTCCTAGCGGGCTCGTTGTATCAGCAGGACGGAAATAGTCTAAGTGAGGCTCAAAAAAATTGGTCTGCCAATACCCTACAGCTCCCCAAAACATCATACTTTCAGCACCCGATCCCGGCATATAGTCACGTTTCAATGTTCCTTGGAAGAACACTTTCAAGTCAAAGCCTTTATAAGCCGCATCCAAATTCAAGCCAAAGTTATATCGTGGTGTCTTATTACCCAGCAAAACTTTATCTCCATGATTGTCTGCTGTATTATCTTTTGCACTTATCACACCGTCACCATCCAAATCGGCATACATTATATCACCTGCTCCCCAGTTGGAACCCATAGAAGATTGGTCCACCTTCGCCAGATGCGCATCCATTTCCGCCTGAGTCTTAGCTATTCCTATTGTCTGATATCCCCAAAGATCTCCCAAATGTGCCCCATCATAATATGTTTGGCCTAAATCTTTTGACGGATTAGGATATTTATCAATTACAACCTGGTTGTCGGATAAAGCCAATGTGACACCATATCTGAAATCACGTATCTGATCACGCCAGCTTACTTGTAATTCCCAACCTTTCGAAGTCATATTCAGATTATTCACATTTGGAACGGCAATACCTAAGATTGTTGGTAATTCCTGTCCCGGCCCAACCATATCAATTGACTTACGCTGGAAATAATCAAAATTCAAATTAAAACGATTGTCCAGCATACCAAGATCAAAACCAATATTTAAAGTTTGGGTCTTTTCCCAACCTAACAATGCCGAAACGAGACTGGACTCGGCTGCAGTATTAGGTTTCAAGCCATTGACCAACCAACCGCCATTATTTTGTTTATAATCAATAATGCGATAAAAAGGATACCAATTATCTGTATTTTGATTACCAAGTTCACCCCATGAGCCACGAACTTTCAATGTATTGACAATATTAGTATACTTCTCAAAAAAGGCCTCACGTGCCACATTCCAGCCTAAAGAGAAAGAAGGGAACCAATTCCAACGTTGATCGCGTAAAAAACGTGAAGAACCGTCATAACGCAGATTCGCCTCAACCAGATAGCGACCTTTGTAATCATAATTGATACGACCAAAAAAACCGGCTGTTGCCCATTCCTGATAGCCACCACTGGCACGTGCATTATCCGTAGTTGTATTTAAAGTAGGAATGCCAGACATTATGTTATTTTGTTTTGCAGTAATATCACGTTGTTTAAACAACTCACTTTGAAAACCGACCATTGCTTTCATATTATGCCCGTTTTCTAACTCCAATGAATACTCTGTAAAGATATTCGGATTAAAGAAATTGCTTTTATATGCATATTCTGTTACTCCCGAAGTTGTGTTGGCAATAGCATATGGGTTCTTGTTTACATCATAAGCATAAACCGTTTGATAATCCGTATGCGAGAAATTATAATTACTACGATAATTTAATTCAATAGTGGTTTTCCAATTTTTAATTGGTTCAATAAGAAACTGGAGTTGTTGTGCCACAACGTCATTCTGAGTATTATAACGTCCCCCTTCAGTCAATTGGTAAATTTTAGACTCTGCGGTATAAAAACCGTTAGGATCTACAACAGGAATTACAGGCCAATAACGGCATACATCAAAATAAAATACATTTTCCTTATTCTCGCCGGCACTTGCAAAGGAAGGGGAACTATAATCAATACGATTAAAACGAACACTATACCCTACTTTCAACCATTTTGCCAAATCCGCATTGATTTTACCAGTAAATGAATAGCGTTGTCTGCCATCATCCCCATATTTCAATAATCCTCCTTCATCCAGATAATTGGCAGACATATAATACTGCATTACATCCGTACCACCATTTACACTAATTGAATGCTCCTGAGTAAAACTATCACCAAACAACTCATGCAACCAATCAGTATTAGCGGTTGGCATAACATCCTGACGATTTGGGTCATCAAATGCATTCCAACGTCCAGCATCCGTAGCCCACATATATTGTGTAGATTTACCATGCTGATAATCCAAAATTTGTTGCAATTTCTTCTCACTATACATTGGCGACTGTCCTCCATTGGTCAGCTGGTCGTTGATAGCTAATGCAAAACTGTATGAATCTGCCATATGAGGCATATTCAATGGAGAGTTAAATCGGAAATTATTATTATAATTAATAGATGGTTTTCCTGACTTACCTTTTTTAGTAGTAATCAAAATGACACCTCCCGGCGCACGTGAACCATAAATAGAAGACGCAGCAGCATCTTTCAAAACAGAAATATTCTCAATATCCTGTGGATTAATAGCATTAATATCCCCTTCCATTCCATCAATCAGCACCAAAGGAGATACTGATGAGCCTTTACCAATAGTTCCTGTACCACGAATATTGAATTCTTTGTTACCTTTCAATGAACCACCATCACTACTTGTTGAAATATTCATGCCAGGAACAACTCCTTGCAGAGCTTCAACCGTAGAACTAACAGGACGTGCCGCAATCTCTTTCGCTCCGACAGTAGATACAGCACCGGTCACATTCACTTTCTTCTGCGTTCCAAATGCAACGACTACCACTTCATCCAAAGTCTGGGTATCATCTTTTAAAATAACATTCAAAGGGGTACCATTCCAAAGAACCTCTTGAGTAATGTAACCGACAAAAGAGATCTGAATGATATCTCCTTTTTTTACATTTGACAAAGAAAAGTCACCGTCAAGTCCGGTAATAGTACCATTAGTCGTACCTTTCACTACTACAGATGCACCAATGACAGTTTCACCCGTAGCATCCTTGACAACTCCTGTACATGTACCACTTTGTTGTGTGATTTTCACATCGGCAACGCCGGGATTGGCGACCGCGTATGCTGCTCCTGTAGAGGCACCCATTAGGAACAGCAACATACTGACTGATTTTAGTCGTTTTAACATAGCTGTGATTTTTTTTAAAGTTTATTGAAAATCAAGTAATTCCGTTTCCTTAGTTCCTTCAGAACTACTCTTGCAGCTATGTATCTGATAATCAAAGCATATGTACTTTGGTAATTTTAAGATGATCTTTGTCCTTGAATTTACAAACAGGAAATAAATTTGCGATTTCTACCAGTTTTCTACTAGCTACCATCCCGTTACCATAGTCAAATTTAAATTAGGATAGGATTAATAAATATTGTATTGTAATACTTTTTATTCTGTCACCACATATCGCTGGACTTCAATATTATATGGTGACAGAACTTTCAGTATTTCCTCTAAATGGTTTATCAGTTAGAGCCGGTTCAGCAGATACTGGTCACCATAGCGGGTATGTAATTTCTTCACTCCCATCAGAGCCAAATGTTTTCCGAAGGCTCTCATCTTGACATCACGCATGGTTTCAGGACTGGCTTTTTTCATCACTTCATAAATCTGGCCGATAGTCCATCTTTGAAACTTCTCCCATCCCGGGCAGACTGAAGCAGCTATAAAGAGGCTTTCCTCTATGGGACGGCGCAAAAATGCGTCATTACGCAAGCTGACAGCCTGTTCTTCTTTGGGTGAGAGCCAATAGCGGCGGTTATGTTTTAGTTCATCTCTTAACTGAGCATAAAGTTGTTTATAATTGATGCGAGGCAAACGGATACTCCCTTTGGTCATCACCGGATAAAAACGGCGGTTACCGGAAGAATCGGTCAGCAGATCGCAAAAATTGGAAGTGCCAATAAATGAACTAAGGCGCGGTTGCTGGCTATAGCTGCTTTGAAACGGACGGCGCATACTAAGACCGCTCATTTGGACTAGATTCTTCAGCCGTGCCAGTTTACCTTCTTCCATCCGATTGAATTCGTCTATATTGATAAGAGCCAAAGAGCGCATTTTGCGCAGGGCATCCCCCTCGCGGGTCACATCGAAGTCATCGGTATAATATCCACGTAACGCTGGTGGAAGGAGCGACCGGCAAAAGGTAGACTTCTTCAGGCCCTGAAGGGGATTAACCAAAATGGGAATCAGGCAGTTGCCATGCATCCGGTTTTTACCGCTCCATTGCATCACCATGCCCAGCATCCAGATATGAAACACCTCCACCCATTGCGTTTCATCGCTTACCGAGTGTGCCAGCTCGCTTACTCTGTCGTGCCCGTCCCAGTGTGGCAGATGTTCCAAATAGGCTGTCACGGGGTGAAAAGAAGGAATGCGTGACGAACCCAGATAACGGCGCATATCACGGTCCATACAGTTCACGCCTTCCTCTATTGCATTAATAACCAATGTGTTGAATTCTCGCTCATCCACCACACGGTATTTATCGAACTTGTGCTTGTCATGAAATTCGCATTGTTCTGTTATTTGGTTGTAACGAAAGGAATAATGAGTGGTGAGGAACGAATCAAGCCCTTTCATGGCTTGTTTCAGTTTTGAGTCTTTTTCTTTTTCCATTAAATCTGTTTTTTATTGATTTGAGGTGTGAAGATAGTTCTGCAAAACAGGGTTTTGCAAGAACTTTGCCCGACAAATTAAAATAAATCCAACGTGTGAAACATTTATGGCAGAATCTTTGCAAGAGGACGAAAGAATCCGTACCTTCGTCCGGAAGAATCTGGGTTCTCACTGACGTGAAGTTGCCTACTCACTTTAGTGAAGAGCCATTGCCACACGGGTGAAACTGCCGCTTCACTAAGGTGAAGCAACAGAATGTTCTGTAAGTTTGCACGATAACATCCTATAAATAAAACAAATACATAGTACATTATGTCAGACATTAAATTTGATATCTATGAATCTCCGGCAAATGACGGGGAAAAGAAAAAATACCATGTGAGAAACACCAACAAGCAGACCATCCACTCGAAGGACTTGATACACGAGGCTACGCTTTATACTTCAGTAAGCCGTTCGGACTGGGCGGCAGTGGTAGAGGGACTGATAGATATTCTGTCCGAGAAATTAGGTGACGGCAAACGAATCCATATCAACGGATTAGGGTATTTCTCTGTCAGTATCGGCTCCACAGAAAGTGAAAATCCTAAGAAGATGACCCGTGGCACAGTACAGATAACAGGAGTCAACTTCCAGCCTGAGAAAAGTTTCAAGAAGAGTATTATAAGCCGGGCACATTTTGTAAGAGAACGATACAAGGTGCACACGGTGGACTTGTCGCCTATCGAAGTAGACGGGCTGCTGAGTGAATATTTTAAAGATCATCGCAGTATCACCTGCGCCCGGATGCAGCAGGTCTGCGGAATGACCCGTTCTACCGCATACCGCCGCCTACAGGCACTGACCCAAGGAGCCCATCCGTCATTACAACGCGAGGGCTACAAAAATGCCACTGCCTACATACCGGTTAAAGGGCATTACGGACGTTCCTACACGGCAGATCGCTGGTAACGAGCCGGATAGGGTGAAGGGAGAATTTTGTGTTTCATGTAAAACGAATTGTTATATCATACTTTAAAATAAGAAAAAATGAAAAGAACCATCTTGAAAAACGTAGGAATCGGCTTGTGCTTCCTGCTTAGCACCGGGACGGTCTGCGCGCAGAACTACCCTGGAAAAGTGAAGAATGCACAAGGTATCGAGGTGACCTACCAATCGAATTACAAAGGGAAAGCCCGGCCGGGGCATCTGTTGATGACCGTGTCCAGTGACCGCGTATCATTGACCAACGTATGGCCGGAGCAAAACGACCGTCCCAATCCCCGCCCGGAAGACAAGACACCTGTAACCGGCAGTTACATAGACTACACTACCCGGCAGGCATACCGCAGGGCTGAACTACCTAACGGACAAGTGATATCTGCGGTCACTCCCTTCGAATACGGCAAAGGTTTCACGCAAACGGGCGAAGGAAAACACTTAGGGATGAACTGCAAAATTTTGCGCACATCCATCAATTCCAACACCATCGAGGTGTGGTATACCAACGACATCCCTTTTCGTGGTACTCCGCAAGCCAATGTGGGTGTACCTGACGGATTGGTACTGAGAGTCGTGCGAAACGGTGACATGATTCAGGAAGCCACCCATATTACCCCGCTGAAGAAAGGAAAGGATGTGTTGCCACAGTCGTGGGGGGAAAGCATGGATGCGGCCGACTACCAATATACCATCAACCAAAGCGGAGTTATCACAATTCCGGTCTTCGACCAGCAGAGCATCTGCTTCAACAACGCTAAATTGCCCGAAGTACTGGAGGATGGCGTACAATACAGTGCCGGAGGCGGCACCATCCTGTTGAAGAAAGTGAAGCTGCCCGACTATGTGAAGAATCGTACCGTCTTTGCGGAAGTTGTCCAATACTCGGACGGTGATGCTTACGACCGCACCGGTTCTGTCTTTCTGATACCGGAAGGCAAGCAGCTGTCTTTTCTTGATGCCATACGTGATTTGAAGAAAGTTCCCTCTTTCCGCTCGGAAAATACGGACTACCACGGGCTGATTTCCACAGCGGAGTATGATGTGCCTTTAGAGTTGATGCGTTTCTTCACCGGTTTCGGTGTGCGCAAGTTCAATTATAATAAGGTGAAGGGACAGGACTGGGTGGACTCCGTACTTTACAAAATGGAGGTAACCCCACTGGCCGAAAAATTGGAAGGGGAAGCTTGGATTGGCGCTTACATCGGCAACTGGGATGCCAAAGGACATCGTCTGTCGTTGAAACTGAAGTATTATCCTGATGAAGAACATCGGGTTTATAATACTCTTCCGCTGTTCAATACAGTGAATTATCTGGAGCAGGCAGGACAGCCTTATCCGATTTTCATGCGTCAGGATTCTCTTACCGTAAAGTTCACCTTGAAGGAGCCTGCCAAGAACGCCCGTCTGTACTATCTCACCACGGGACATGGCGGTTGGGGAGGCGGTGATGAGTTCAACCAGAAACCGAACACTCTCTATTTGGACGGTGAAAAGGTGATCTCTTTCGTACCTTGGCGGGATGATTGTGGAACTTATCGTAACTGGAATCCTTGTTCGGGTAATTTCTCCAATGGACTGAGCTCTTCCGACTTGAGCCGTTCCAACTGGTGTCCGGGTACGGTGACCAATCCCGAATACATCTATTTGGGTGATCTGGAAGCGGGTGAACACAGCATCACCGTAAAAATACCACAGGGTGCTCCCGAAGGGGGAAGCAATAGTTATTGGTGTATCTCAGGTACGCTTATTTATTAATGTAAATTCCTTTGTCCTGCGATAACAGAAATGTTTCTGTCACCGCAGGACAAGGAATGTTCCAACTTTTCTATCTCCTCAAAGGACAATCTTGTCCTTGGGCAAGTTGTCACATGGGCAAGTTCAAGGACTTAAAATTACAGCCTACAGTTTGTTTGGACTTCTTTCCCTCTTCCGTTCTTCCTTTCATATTCCTTCTTTCCTTTCATCTTTTGATTGTTGTCTGCAATACTGTCTATATAAAAAAGGTATATTTTCTCTAGCAATACACCAACGGCATGGACTGGCATTACCTTTTTTCCTTTGGTTCTTATCCCAATATGCGTTACCTGTTTTCTACCGACTACCAAACAAACGGTAAATATTCGATGAAAAAACAATATAAATCATTTCAAGAAAGTTCTGTGAAAGTTATCGGTTCTCTCTTTAAATAGGGGGCTCCAGATATCTCAAACGTTAAAAATCAGAGCATATTAAAAATATTTTTCAATAGATTCTTTATATATATTAAAATTGTTATATATTTGCACCGTTAATCTAAATTAAATTGAAAAACATAGTTCTGAAGGAACTAAGAAAATGTAATTACTTGATTTTCAATAAACTTAAAAAATCACAGCTATGTTAAAACGACTAAAATCAGTCAGTATGTTGCTGTTCCTAATGGGTGCCTCTACCGGAGCAGCATACGCGGTCGCCAATCCCGGCGTTACCGATGTGAAAATCACACAACAAAGTGGTACATGTACAGGAATTGTCAAGGATGCTACGGGTGAAACTGTCATTGGTGCATCTGTAGTAGTAAAAGGTACGACTAATGGTACTATTACCGGACTTGACGGTGACTTTTCTTTGTCAAATGTAAAAAAAGGAGATATCATTGTTATTTCTTTTGTAGGATATCAGACACAGGAAGTAAAATGGACCGGACAGCCTATCGATGTAACTTTAAAAGATGATACGCAACAGTTAGGTGAAGTTGTGGTTACAGCTTTGGGATTGAAGCGTGAAGAAAAAGCTTTGGGATATGCAGTTACTGAAGTGAAGGGAGATGAATTAAAAGCTGCCAATACCATTTCTCCGGTAGCCGCATTGCAAGGTAAAGTAGCCGGTGTTGAAATCTCAGGATCAGATGGTGGTTTATTTGGTGGTACCAAGATACAGATTCGTGGAGCTTCAACCTTAAGTTCCAACAACCAGCCTATCTATGTGGTGGATGGAGTGATTCTGGATAACGGTGTATCTGGTAATACGACAGCAGACTGGGACGCAGGTGCCAACAACGCCAGCGACTATGGTAATGAGTTGAAAAACTTAAATCCTGATGATTTTGAAACTGTATCAGTATTGAAAGGTGCTGCGGCAACAGCATTGTATGGTTCCCGCGGTTTGAATGGTGCGGTTGTAATCACCACCAAATCCGGTAAGGGTACACAAGGGCTGGGTATCAGCGTTTCTCAAACATTTGGTATTGACCATGCTTTCAAGACTCCGGATATTCAAACTTTATATGGTCCAGGATACATGCCGGGACAATCTGATGCCGACCAAAATGGAAGTATGTGGGATGAACATCAGTTTACAGTAAATCAGAATGGGGAACATACATTAGTAGGAGTACCCAACTTTGGTTTTGGTCCTAGATATGATGGCTCTCAAATCCGCAATTATGATGGTACATGGACTACCTATTCTCCACGTAAAATAATATGCTGGATTTATATAAATTAGGGTTCAATACAAACACGAATGTTTCTATTCGCGGTGGTAATGAAAAAACATCATTTTATACATCTTTATCTTATAAAAATGCCAAATCAACAACAGAAAACAATACTTTTGAACGTTACTCCATGTTGTTGAAAGCTAGCCATAAGTTGAACGATTGGGTGGATGTTGCTGCTTCTTTTAGCTTTGCCAACTCAAAACCGCGTAATGCACAACTGAATGCGGGTGAATTGTTTGTCAATGCAAATACCAATGTGATTAACCCGCTATTTGACGTAGATTATTTCCGGAACAAATATTTAGGTGAGCATGGTGGTATTGCCAGTACCAGCTATGGTGACCAATATGGTTCGGTTCCTTCCAGCGCTAAAAATTATTTCTTCAAAGTAGATAATTACGATTATGTACGGAAGGAAACTGTTATTCGTCCTACATTTGAAGTAAATGTAAAGATGACAGATTGGCTGAAGTTTAAAGCAGACGCTAATATGAACCGTTATTATACTTCTATAGAAGATAAGCAATTAGGTTCCGGTTATGCAAACGAAGGAGGATATTATGGTATTACGCAAGATATAAAAGAACAATTTACCGTAGGGGGAACTTTTACTGCCAGCAAGCAGATAAAAGATTTTTCACTCGGTGGATTCGCACGATTTGAGTATTACAACACCTCTTCCCAACATTCAAAAGTATCAACTGACGGAGGAATGGTGGTGCCTGGAGAATGGTTCGTGGAAAACTCAAAAAAGACTAAAAAGAGCGAATCGACCATATCGGGCAGCAAAAGAATTATTTCTGCCATTTTTGCTTTAAATTTAGGATGGAAGAATCAAGTCTATTTGGATGTTACAGGACGTAATGACTGGTCTTCTGCATTGGTATATGCCAATCGTACAGGTAATCACTCATACTTCTATCCTTCTGTATCAGGTTCATGGTTGATTAATGAAACTTTCCGCGAAAGTATGCCTTCATGGATTAACTTGGCAAAACTTCGTGCATCATGGGCACAAGTAGGTAATGATACAGACCCATACGCTGTCAATCAGACATATTCTTTTGCCACAATGGAAATGTATGACGGCAATATCTATACCAATGAACTGGACAAACTGATGAAGATTGCCGACCTTAAACCGGAACGTAAGAATTCATGGGAAATAGGTTTGGATTTCCGTACTTTTAATAATCGTTTGAATTTGATTTCACTTATTATAAGGAAAATACCACAGACCAGATTATGAAAATCAATGTTCCTGCTATTTCCGGTGTTACCCAACAGTTGGTAAATGCTGGTAATATCCAAAACTCAGGTATTGAAATCGCATTAAATACCACTCCTATCAAAACTAAAGACTGGCAGTGGGATCTGGACTTCACTTATACACGAAACAGAAGTAAAATTGTATCCTTGCATCCTAATGTTGCCAACTATATTGAATTGTCCGGTTATGTAAACGCATACGACTATCATATCGGCTCTGTAGCGAAAGTCGGTGAGTCTTATGGTGTGTTGATGTCAGATGTCACTCAGGCACGTAATGAAAACGGTGTACCTTTGTTGGAGTGGGATGACAGCTGGAGAGGCGCATATAGAGCACAAAGCAAAACAGCGGAAGTAGTGGGCAACATGACACCCGATTTTCTGGGATCTGTAGCAACAACGTTAACTTGGAAAGATTTAAGTTTGAATGTCGGACTGGATATGCGTTTTGGAGGTTTGGTGGCATCTTACTGTAACTTATACGGAACTCAGGCCGGTTGGACAGAAAGTTCTTTGCAATACCGTGACCCGGAACATGGAGGTATGACTTGGACTAGTCAATACGCCGATTCCAAAGGTATTCAATATACTGATGGTATGATTCCGGAAGGTGTTTTTAAAGAAGGAACAATTGCGACCTTGGTGGATGGAACAAAAATGGATGTCAGCGGACTGTCTTACGCACAGCTGGTACAGGAAGGAAAACTGGAACCCACTCATGCCGGTTCATGGTATGGAAATAATTATGCATGGGGAGCACAGACAATTGATGACATTTGGGTACACAAGTTGAGTTATATCGCTTTGCGTAATATTACTATAAATTATCGTTTGCCTAATAGCATCAGTCACAAACTGGGTGCAAAAGGATTGAACCTGTCATTCAGTGCACGTAATTTGGGATATCTGTATAATTCATTACCTAATAACCTGAATCCGGAATCTGTACGTTCTAATTCAGCTTCAGAGTTCCGTATTCGTGGTTTCGAGCCTTATACGGCAAGTTACATATTTACAATTAATGCCAATTTCTAATTGTTAACTTTAAAAGAATTATCAACAATGAAATATAGAACTTTAGCAGCCGCACTGCTTTTAGGAAGTGTAATGTTTACTTCCTGTGTAGATGAATTCTCTGAATTAAATTCAGATCCGTCTACTATTACAAAGCCTGATATTCGTTTCCTGTTCACTAAATGTGAGGCTTCTTTCCAACCGGGAGATTATGCACAGTGGTTTGGAGGATTTAATGATCTTTCTACCTGGTCGCAAACAACAGTTTCATCAGGAGGTAATACAACTCGTTCAAATCGTCCGACTGATGAAGCCAATGGTTGTGGTTATGAAGTAAACGAAGTTCTTCGTTATGCTAATGAGATTCGATATCAAATCAGCCAGTTGCCTGAAGAGGAAAAAGCGACTTATGAATATATCCAATATCTTTGTAATCCTTTGTTGGTTTATTTAAGTATCCAAGATGCCGACCTATATGGCTCACGTCAATATACAGAAGCAGAACAAGCCAGATATACCAATCCTCCTTTGTTATTGCCTAAGTATGACACTCAAGAGGAACTTTTGGAAGTATGGCTGAAAGAACTGGACCAGACTATTAATTATCTGAGCAGTAACGAAATCAAAGATGTTTTGAATAATCAGGACTTTATTTATAAAGGTGATTTGAAAAAATGGGGCAAACTGGCCAATTCTTTGAAATTGAAAATTGCAGCCCGTTTGATAAACAAAGACCGGAACCGTGCTTTTGAAATAGTAAAACAGGTAGCAGAAAGTCCTGTTGGCTTAATTGCTACTACGGATGATGACTTTGTATATAACAAGGGTAAGTTCGATAACAATTGGAATAATGATTTTTCTGTAGGAGTAGGTACGCAACATCTTATAGACTTTTGGTAAACAACAAAGATCCGCGTTTGCTTTATTTCTTCCAAAAGAATGACTACAATTCTAATGTTGTGCAGGCTTATTTTGATCAAAAAGAGAAATGCCGGATTTTGTAGAAAAGAATGTAATTTCTGAGGTTAAAATGGAAAGAAAGTCTTTAAAGAATGGGGTGGTCCAGGTGAACCTTGGGTACGTTATTATGGTCTTCCTGTAGAAATAGGTGCAGGACAGATGGACAAATACGAGGATTATTTTGACCCCAAAGGACAATTGTTTGTTTTGTACTCGGCAGCTGGTGCCAAGAAAAGCTATTATCCGTGTACTTACCGGAATCAAGAAATGGTAAAAGGTTTGTTGACATATACTTATCCGGATGCTCCGGATGTTACTCCGGTTCAGGACACTCAACAATATGGCTGGTATGGTCTGTATTTTTCGGCAGCGGAAACCAATTTCTTCTTGGCTGAATTCACCCTGTTGGGAGCTACTTGGAATGGACAAAAAGTGCCCAAGAGTATTTTACAGACGGTATCACTGCTTCAGTAAAAGGATATGATTATGTTGCCGGTCAGAATCATATACCTTATTATGACAGTCCTTATGTAAATGACCCTCATGATGTTTCCATTAAGCTGCAAGAGGAATGGCTGACAGAACTGCTTAAGAAAGAGGCTTATAATTTAAGTGGAGATAAAGCTTCTGATTTGGAAAAAGTGTATATCCAAGAATATCTCCATTATTTTAATGCACCGATTGATCAATATGTTAACATTATGCGTTCTGGTGTTCCTATGAAGAATAGTTCCATTTTACCGCGTAAGGAATTTGACGAACAATTGGGTGACTCTTATCCTATCCCTAGAAGATTTGCTGTTATGGAGCCTTTGGAATCAGATCAGTTACATGACATAACTATCGCTGCATATAAAGCACAAGGTTATACATATCAAGGTACAAATGCAAAAATCCACAAGTTTTGCATGACGAACGTGTATGGATGGATAAAGAAAATCCTGATTTTGGCAAAGGACCGAAGAACTGAAAATAAAATTAAAGAATAACAGTTCCCCTTGTTTTTCCTGTAAAACAAGGGATTGTTTTATTTTGACCTTCAGGACTATACATAGAATTATTTTGCAAATATTATTTATATGTAAGTAAAGAGTTGATTCTTCTTGAAAAAGATAAGGACTTTCTAAAACAATGAGCCGATGCTGTTTTCATTTGTAAGATGAAAAACTTTCCCATCAATTATTGAAAGTTCTCATTCTTTTACGGAATGTAATACTCCCTTATTTCTTTGTGCAAAGTAGTGATTTGGGTAGAAATGAAGTAGAAAATTTCCATTTAAAGTTTGTTTTAACGGCTTTAAATGGAAATTTCTTTTTGTCGTTATCATATTCAACTACATTGAATATCAACACAATAGCTGTAAGAGTAGTTCTGAAGGAACTAAGGAAACGGAATTACTTGATTTTCAATAAACTTTAAAAAAAATCACAGCTATGTTAAAACGACTAAAATCAGTCAGTATGTTGCTGTTCCTAATGGGTGCCTCTACAGGAGCAGCATACGCGGTCGCCAATCCCGGCGTTGCCGATGTGAAAATCACACAACAAAATGGAGCTTGTACAGGAGTTGTAGTAGATGCTACAGGTGAAACCGTTATCGGTGCGTCTGTAGTAGTGAAAGGTACGACTAATGGTACGATAACCGGACTTGATGGCGACTTCTCTTTATCCAATGTGAAAAAAGGGGATATCATTCAAATTTCATTTGTAGGTTATCAAACAGTAGAGATTCCTTGGGATGGACAACCCATGAATGTAACTTTACAGGATGACACACAAACATTGGGTGAAGTTGTAGTGACTGCTCTTGGTATCAAACGTGAGAAAAAAGCACTGGGTTATGCCATGCAGGAGGTAAAAGGTGACGCGTTACTTGAAGCTCGTGAAACGAACCTCGCAAATGCTTTGACAGGTAAAGTTTCAGGTGTCCAGATTATCCGTTCAAGTAATGGTCCTGGCGGTTCTTCCAAAATCCAGCTTCGTGGTGCGAATTCTGTAACAGGTTTGAACCAGCCGTTAATTGTTGTCGATGGTGTGCCAATGGATAACTTTACAGGAGCAAGTAATAATGATATTGATAACCCGACATTGGATATGGGTAATGGACTTTCAGATATTAATGCTGAAGATATTGAGTCCATGTCTGTGTTGAAAGGTGCGTCAGCTGCTGCACTTTATGGTTCTCGTGCCGGTAATGGTGTTATTTTGATTACAACTAAAAAAGGAACAAAGCGTGAAGGTTTGGGTATCACCATCTCTGGTTCAGTTTCCGCTGAGACAACATTTATGCTCCCTAAACGCCAAAAAGCCTTTGGACAAGGTGAGAATGGCGTGTTCGACTCAACTAACAGCTATAGCTGGGGACCTGAAGTAACAGGGCAAAGCTATACAAAATGGGATGGTACAACTGCAAATATGCAAATCTTTGATAACGTAAAAAATTTCTTTGATACAGGTGTGAACTTATCAGAAAGCATATCATTCCAGCAGCAGTATGATAAAACATCCATTTACACTTCATTGAATCGTATGGATGACTCCAGCATGATACCGGGTGCTAACTTAAGCCGTACAAACTTAACTTTGCGTGCATCTTCTACTTTTGGTAAAGATGATCGTTGGAGCATTGATGCAAAAGTACAATACATCAATACCCTCGCAGAAAACCGCCCTATCAGTGGTGCACGTGGGAATAATGCATTTTATACTATTTTCAATATGCCTACGACTATTGACATCCGTGACTTTTCCAGCCCTGTCAAAGACGAATTCGGTGAAATGATCTGGTGGAGTAAAGGGGGTATCAACCCTTATTGGTCTAAAGATTATAATCCCAATAAAGATAGCCGCAATCGTTTCCTGATGAACGGATCATTGAAGTACAAATTTACAGATTGGCTGGATGCTGAAATCAAAGCCGGTAGTGATATGTATTTCACTGAGGGTGAAGAGAAATTGTATGCAGGAAGTCCTACTAATAATAAGAACAGCCGTTACAGCACTAGTGAGAAAAAGTTCTTCGAAAATAATTTCAGCTTTTTGATCAGTGGCCATAAAGATGAATTGTTTGGAAAATTTGGTGGTAATTTCTCTTTTGGTGGTAACTTAATGGAAAGAAAATCTACAGGTTTGGATAATTCTATGGGAAAATTGACTGCGCCCGATTTATTCTCTTTAGCCAATGGTGACAAAAAAGATTTGTCAATAACCGAAACCTATATTCATAAAAAAATCAATTCTTTGTATGGAACTCTTGGGATCAACTATAATGGTTGGGCATTCTTGGATGCAACTTTCCGTAATGACTGGTCATCAGCTTTGAATAAAGAAAACCGTTCATTCTTCTATCCGTCTGTTTCATTGTCATGGGTGATCAGTGATATGGTGGGTAAAGTAGGCAAAGGCATGCCCGAATGGTTTACTTATGCTAAAGCACGTGCATCTTTTGCACAAGTAGGTAACGATATGGATGCATATCAGTTATATAATACATATAGTATTGGTTCAGACCCTAATGGCAATACAACTGCAGGACAAGGAAAACCAAATACGATGCAGATGTACGCAGCGAGTTGATTACTTCTTGGGAAGCCGGTGCTGAATTGAAATTCTTCAATAACCGTTTAGGAGTTGACTTTGCATGGTACAAGACAAACGCAAAACGCCAGTTAATGAATATTCCTTTAAATAACCTTTCCGGTTATGATAACATGAAAGTAAATGCAGGTAACATTCAAAATACCGGTATTGAAATCATGTTGAATGCACGCCCTATCGAAACAGCTCAATTTAGTTGGGATACTCAGTTGAACTTCTCTCAGAACAAGAGTAAGATTATTGAATTATTACCGGGAAAACCAGGTATGCAGTATGCTTTAGGAGGTTCTGACGCATTACAGGTTTATGCAGTTGCGGGAGGTGCTTATGGTGAAATCTGGGGTACCAAATATCAACGAGTAGAAGAAGGAGAATTTAAAGGACAATTATTACTCAATGAATCAGGACTGCCACAGGCCACTAGTGACAAGCATAAGATTGGTGAACAACAGCCTGACTTCCTATTAGGATGGACAAATACATTTAATTATAAAACTTCACACTTAGTTTCCTGATTGACGGACGTTTTGGTGGCGATATTTTCTCATTCACCAATATGAACTTGCAACGTAGTGGTATTGCCGAATGTACTGCTCCAGGCGGTAAACGTGAGGATATCGTTGTAGCGGGAGTTATCAAAGATGGCAACGGTTATAAGGTAAATGATCAAAGTGTTTCTTTAGAACGTTATTACAAAGCTTTGGCTACAGGTCGCGCCGGTATTTCGGAAGCTTATATTTATGATGCAACCAACATCCGTTTGCGTAACATCGCCTTGAGTTATCGTTTCCCGTCATCTATGTTGAAAAAGACTCCGTTCCAACAGGTTAAGCTTGGTTTCACCGTAAATAATGTATGGATGATTTCAAGCCATTTGGACGGTATTGATCCGGAATCAGTATATGCTACAAGCACTAATGCAACAGGTTTGGAGAACTCGTCAGCTCCGACATCACGTTCTTACCTGTTTAATGTAACTCTTGGTTTCTAATCATAAAAAAGAAAAAGAACAATGAAAACAATGAATAAATTATTTTTGGGGCTTGGCTTTTGCGCCGGATTAGTTTCCTGCTCTGACTTTGATGAAGTCAATACCAATCCCACAGCCGCCGGTGAGGAATATGTAAAACCTCAATATGCATTGAATAATTCTATAGGACAGGCACAGATGAATCCCGGTACCGCAGAGCGTATAGTAGTCTATAACTGGGCTAGTGCTGCCAGAATTTGTGGAGAAATGAGTTTTCTGAACGTAGGCCGCTATAGTGATGATTACACATCTTCTTATTATTATCCTGATCTCAGTGCCAGTATTAAAAATGCTACGTTGGCTATTACAGCAGTAGAGAACCAGCTCGAAGCGGCCACTACCACTGCACATGAAAAAGAATTTTTCCCGAACGTAAAGCAGTTTGCCCGTATCTGGCGTGCCTATCTTATCAGTGAGTTTGTCGATAATTTCGGACCTTATCCTATTGAAAGTTTCCTAGGGGAAAATCCTGTTTTCAACTCAGAGAAAGATGATTATGAATTCATTTTAAAGGAGTTGAAAGAAGCCGCAGCAACTATTAACACCTCTGTCCTGCCTGTTGAGGCAGAAGGCAAATGCGACCCGTTTGACAATGTAAAATATGATCCTGTGAAGTGGCAGAAATATGCAAATTCACTCCGTATGCGTCTGGCCATGCGTTTATCAAACATCGACAAGGCAACTGCACAGGCCGAATTTGAGGATGCGGCCAAAGGTAACAAGATTTTAACGGCTGATGATATGTTTGCAGTAAAAGAAAATGATGGATGGGATGTCTTTTCCGGAGTATATACCCGTTCATTTGACGATCAGGTTCTTTCTTCAACAGTTGCCAATCTTCTGACTAATTTAGGTGGTATTAAAGTAACAGAACAACGTTCCGATTTGGCTAGTTATGTTAAACCAGCTAATTATTTAGGTATTAAATATGACAGACATTATGTTGCTAATACAGATAATCCTACTAAACAATATTGGCTGGATGGTATGCCGGAAAATCTTGATCCGCGTGCATTAAAGATATTCTGTCTGCCTGATGATGAAAATGCTGAGAACTACATAGATAAATATAATGACAGGACAGCTAAAGATTTCGTTCTTTACACAGTAGACGAAAACGGAAATCCGATTCCTAACAAGGATAATCCCGGAGAAATAAAGATTGATGCAACTCGTTGTTGGAATGGTTATCCCGCTGGTTCGCGTGGTGGATGGTCGCCAACCTTGGCTTATAACCAACTGGTGACAAATGGATATGGCCCCGGCTGTACTCTTCCAATGTTGGGTAAAGACTATTGTAAGGGAAAATCTCGCATATTCTTTGCAGCATGGGAAACGTATTTCTTGCTAGCAGAAGCTTCATTGTATGGTTGGAACACTGGAATAACAGCGAAAGAAGCCTATGAAAACGGTATTAAAGCTAGTTTTGAATACTTTGGTGTTAGCGAATATGTGAATGATTATCTGAATTCCACCAACTACAATCGTGTAGGTACTTCAGTCAAATTTGATCATACCACTGAACCTACTGCTGAACAAATGACTTATGTGGATGGATACAGCAAGGAACAGAAGACTGTTACTTATGAATATCCTACAGCTTCTAAAACGTTATATGGAAAAGCATTGAATGACCATCTGACTAAAATTATCACTCAAAAATTCATTGCACAAACTCCGTATTTGGTATTGGAAATGTGGTCGGATTTCCGCCGTTTGGGATTACCATTCTTTGAGATTCCTGCAAACGAAAGTTCAATGACCGGTTCAGACATGGTTAATGTCTGGAATCCTAATTCTTGGAAAGACGGACAGAAATGGGAATTTTATCCACAGCGTATGCGATATCCTTCCAGTCTGGAGAATGCAGACCCCGAAGGCTATAAACAAGCTGTAGAGTTATTAGGAGGCTCAGATAATATCATCACTCCCTTATGGTGGACCGGACGTTAATGCCTTAACCTGAAACATTCATAGAATAATAAGTTAGCCAGCTAATGCATACTTAAAGTATTGCGAATTAGTTGGCTAACTTATATTATTTTCTGAATGTCCCTTATTATGGCCCAAAATCATTTGATATTCTGATGTCGGCAAAGCATATTACACATGAATCATAGATTCCCTAAACATTCATAACTACACAAAAAAGAAGGACTACCTTCTCACGAAGCCAGTCCTTTCATTTGCTATTAATAATCTAGTAATTTTCTGGTAAATTTTGAACGCTTTCTTATCTAAGAAACAAGCATTAACGCTCTTTTGTTTATTCCTCCATTGTAAAACTTTTCAGTATTTTTTCGGCAATATTTTCATTTTCCTTGCTATAGATAATAGATATATAAAATCCACTACCTGCCGCCTTAGTCATCAGACAAGCATAAAGACAATGATCTGTTTCGCAGCTTCCTTTTAAATAAGTACCGAAAAACTGTGGTAACTCAAACTCCTGCACAGCCGACTGGTCTTTCACCCCGTCATCATTGGCATAGTCTTTTAATACACTCTTCAAGTCACTTTTTGTCATACCATCCGAATCCAAAGACTGAATGGTGATATAAAACCTGGAATTGTTCAGAAGAAAAGTCTCCTCTGTATCCTCCTCCACCAAAATCCCTTTTGGAGCCTCAAAAGTCAGACCATAGGCTGTCCATGTAATAGGAACCAAGGCTTGCGCACTTGCTGACAACCAGGTCAGACTTAAAAACACAAGAAGTAAAACCTTTTTCATTTTTAATTATTTTACCAATAAAACTCCGATCAGTCCACAACTGATTATTTATCCTTTTCACGGATTTCCACACGACGAATCTTTCCACTGATGGTCTTTGGAAGTTCTTCTACAAACTCTATGACACGCGGGTACTTGTACGGAGCAGTCACACGCTTCACATGATCTTGCAACTCCTTTACCAACTCAGGTCCTTCCTTACCCTTAAAAGTTTTAGAAAGGACAATCGTCGCCTTTACCACCTGACCACGGATTTCATCAGGCACACCGGTAATGGCACATTCCACAACAGCCGGATGGGTCATCAAAGCACTTTCCACCTCGAACGGGCCTATACGATAACCCGAACTCTTGATCACATCGTCAGCACGGCCTACAAACCAAAAATAACCATCCTCGTCACGCCAAGCCACATCACCTGTATAATAAATACCATCATGCCAAGCATCTTCCGTTAATTCCGAAGCACGATAATATTCTTTGAACAATCCCAATGGTTTGCCCCTATCTGTACGAATAACAATCTGACCTTGTTCTCCATCCTCAGCAGAACGCCCGTCGTGTGTCAACAAATCTATATCATATTGAGGATTAGGTACCCCCATACTTCCGGGTTTAGGCTCCATCCAAGGAAAAGTACCTAAAGTCAATGTAGTTTCCGTTTGTCCAAAACCTTCCATCAGACGGATACCTGTGATTTTCTTGAACGTTTCATATACAGAATAGTTCAAAGCCTCTCCCGCCGTAGTACAGTATTCCAAAGAAGAAAGATCATATTTACTAATATCCTCCTTAATTAAAAAACGATAAATAGTAGGAGGAGCACATAAAGAAGTGATATGATAATCCTGAATCTTTCCAAGAATATCTGCCGGTGTAAATTTTTCATGATCATACACAAAAATATTGGCTCCTGCTATCATCTGTCCATAAAGTTTTCCCCAGACAGCTTTCCCCCAACCTGTATCGGCAATGGTAAGATGAAGACTGTCACGATGCAAATTATGCCAGAAACTGGCAGTTACAATATGTCCCAAAGGATATGTAAAATCATGTGCCACCATCTTAGGTTCGCCTGTAGTGCCCGAAGTGAAATACATTAATGAAGTATCTTCATTCGTATTGGGATGTTCCGGTTTGACAAAAGGAGCAGCTTTTTCAATACCTTTATGAAAATCTTCAAAACCCTCCGGAATATCCGGTCCTACACTGACCAGTTTTCTTACTGAAGGACAATCGGGCATGGCATCTATAATATGCTTTGTTATCACATCTTCTCCTGCAGCTACAATCATCTTGATATCAGCAGCATTACAACGATATACGATATCCTTTTTTGTCAACAGATGAGTTGCAGGAATAACCACAGCTCCTAACTTATGCAAGGCAATAATAGAGTACCAGAACTCATAACGACGCTTTAAAATAAGCATCACCATATCACCATGACCAATACCAAGGCTCTGAAAATAAGAAGCAGTCATATCCGTATACTTTTTCAAGTCTGCATAAGTATATTGTATATGCTCCCCTTTATCATTAGTCCATAACAATGCTTTCTTATCGGGTTCTTCGGCAGCCCAGGCATCTACTATATCATAACCAAAATTAAAATTTTCAGGGATTTTAATCTTTAAATTCTTTATAAAGTCCTCTTGTGAGGTAAATGTGGTCTGTTCTAAGAATTTTTCTACCATAATCTTATTCAATTAAAAATTGAGAACCAAAAATTAGAAATAGTTGCGGTCAATGACAACGCAGTCTTTTTAATCTCAATTTATTATAATATTACTGCCAAGAATTTCACAGTCTTATCATCCAATGCCATCATACCATGTGGAATAGAAGAATCAAAATAAAGACTGTCACCTGGATTCAAGATCAATTCTTTTCCATTTATATTAAGTAACATTCTTCCTTCAATAACCAAATTGAATTCTTGTCCCTCATGTGAGTTAAAATGAATCGGAGTATTTTCCGGTTTCGGTTCTACAGTCACAATAAAAGGATCAGCCTTACGCCCGCGAAAACCGGAAGCCAATGACTGATATTTATACGCCTTGGTCCGTTCTACCGACACTCCTGAACCACAACGGGTCAGAAAATAAGAACTCATCTTAGGTTCTTCACCAAACATTAATACATCCAATGCAATACCGTATTTACGGGCTATTTTCTGTAAAGCACTGACAGAAATATCTTTCTCCCCGCTTTCCATACCCAAATACTCTTCCACTGAAAGCTGGCAACTTTTAGCCACTTCATCAGGAGTCAGTTCCAGAACGTCCCTTAATCCCTGGAGACGCTCAGCTATTTGTTTTATCTGGTCACTCATAATCTTATTGTTTTATGCTTCAAAGATAATGAAGATTTAAGAATTCCTAGCAAAATTTCATTAAGTTTCGAAGAAAACCATCTGACAGACAACATTAGTTAAGATTATATGCAAAACGTTTACTCTCCGAACGTACAGCATCATCAGCACATTTGAAACAAGACAAGAACCACGAAGTTAGCTTCCGAAGCTCCTCATCCTTTCCACAAAATTCTGAATCACCGGATACATAGCCTCAGGCGATTCCAACTCATAGCAAAGAGTTTCCAAAGGACACCAACCTGTCCGGTTTCTGTTCCAAATACGAGAAACTATTTGAACACACTCCACCCTAATATTCGCCTTGTGCAATACAGCCAATGCAGGCTCACTGATGATATCCGTATAAACCTCCCGGACACCCCCCAGCACCATCAATGCGGCAGCTGCTTTTCCTACCACCTTGTCAGCAACCTGCGCTCCATGCAAAAAGACCGGATGCTGATTCAGCAAATCATATAAATCGGCTACCCCGCGTTGGGTAAAAGTACGGATCTCTTCCTTTCTGATAACACAGGAATAGCCGCCTTCATGCAACAATCTGATTAATTCATCCATCTTCCTTTCTATTTCATTCAGATAATACGATGCATCTCATGACCTTCTACATAAATAGCACTAAACGGGCGGCTCGGACAAAGATTTTCACAAGCGCCACAACCGATGCAACGTTCTGTATTCACAACCGGTATCTTAAGTGATTTTCCATCATCGGCATCTTTAGGAACCATCAAGATAGCCCCCGTAGGACAATGACGGGCACAATTTCCACAACTTACCCCATCTGTGTTCACTATACAATTCTGAGCAACCCACACAGCATGACCAATCTGTACAGATGACTTCTCTGTCAGATCAGCCAAGTGAATAGCATCAGTAGGACATACTTCTGCACATTTCGCACACTCAGGACGACAATATCCACGTTCGTAAGACATCTCGGGCTGCATCAGATGTTTCAAATCACCGGACGGACGCAATACCTGATTAGGGCACACCGACACACAAAGCTGACAAGCCGTACAGTGCTGCGCAAAATGACGGAAACTCAATGCTCCCGCAGGAACAATAGGAGTGGCACGCTTGGGAACTTTCTTATCTATAAGAGGAGCCAGACCGCCATCCACTTTCTTTTCCTGAGCTTTTACGGCAACACTTGCAGCAATCAAAGCCGAAACCGTAAAGAACCCACGCCGTGCAGTATCTACCTTTTCTTTGTTTAAAGACGCCTGAGAAACCTGTTTGCCAATTCCTTCACTTGCCGGAGTCTGTTTCTTCAGAAGCATCTGCCCCGATACATATTTTATTGCCCCTTGGCGGCACTTGCCTAGACAATCCATACAAGCAACACAACGGGAATAATCAATCTCATGTGCTTTGGGATTAATGCAGGAAGACTTGCAATTACGAGCACAAAGTCCGCAACCATTACATTTAGACGTATCAATAACCGGTTTAAAATAAGAATATCTAGATAAGAATCCCAATACTGTACCCACCGGGCAAATGGTATTGCAATAAGTTCTTCCTCCACGCCATGCCAAAATAAAAAGCACAATCACAGTACCCACTGCAACTGCAAAAGTAGAAAGACCTTTCATCCAAACATCTACCGAATAAAAAGCATAACTGTCCACACGCTCCGCCCATAGGGCAAGTACATTGTTCCCCCACTGATACAAAGGTGTCAGCAGGTTAGAAACGATACGGCCGTATGCACTGTAAGGAGCAATCAACGCCGCCAATGAAACCACCCCTGCTACCAAAGCGACGACAAACACTGCCAATACCCCATAGCGTAACCACGACAAAGCAGGCGAGTAGCGGAAACGATTCTTCTTTACCTTTCCCGAAACCCAGGAAATGATATCTTGAAACACCCCTAACGGACAGATAACCGAACAATAGACACGCCCCAAAAGCAGAGTCAACAAAACAAGGGCTATCACCACCCCCACATTCAATGCCAGCACGGCAGGAAGGAACTGTATTTTCGCCATCCAGCCAAACCAACCATGCACAGTTCCAGTAAAATCCAAAAACAGCAACGTGATCATTGTAAAGAACAAAAGGGCGGCGGCAAGTCTTATTTTACGTAACATAAGCATTCGTTATTTTATCATGTTTATCCATTCCATTATAAAGTCTCTTGTTTCAACTGTTCCACATATGCGTCTATGCGATGCAGTTCTTTGGGAATATCAATGCTTTGAGGGCAATGCGGATTACACTGGTTACATCCGGTACAATGGCTTGCCTGCCGCAGTTTGGGCACACTACGATCATAACCTATCAGGAAAGCACGCCGTGCACGGCGGTAATTCTCATCCTGACTGCTTTTAGGCACATTTCCTTCGTTGACACATTTATTATAATGCACCAGAATCGCCGGAATATCCAACCCGTAAGGACAGGGCATACAATATTTGCAGTCATTGCAAGGAATCGTAGGGAACTTCAGCATCAATTGGGCTGTTTCTTCCAAGAACTCTTTTTCTTCCTCATTCAAAGGTTCCAAGGGCGAATAAGTCCGAAGGTTATCCTGCAAATGTTCCATATAAGTCATTCCACTCAGCACACACAACACGTTGGGATACGTACCGGCAAAACTGAACGCCCACGATGCCACACTGTTCTCCGGGCGACGCTGCTTCAAGCGCGCCACCAGGTGGTCGTTCAGTTTAGACAAACGTCCTCCCAACAGCGGCTCCATAATCACAGCCGGAATTCCACGCTTGGCCAACTCTCCATACAAATATTCCGCGTTAACATTTCTACCCGAAGCATGGCGCCAATCTACATAGTTCATCTGAATTTGCACAAAATCCCATTTCACATCCAGCGACAGCAAATAATCAAACACTTCCACCGATCCGTGAAATGACCATCCCAAATTACGAATACGGCCTTCTTCACGCTCTTTTAGTAAAAAGTCAAGAACTCCATTGTCAATATAACGGTCATGGAAAGTCTTGATCCCTTCCCCTCCACCTACGGAATGAAGCAAATAATAATCCAGATAATCCGTCTGCAATTCTTTCATCGACTGATGGTACATCTTGATGGAATTCTCACGAGTATAGTTTTGGAAATTGGACATCTTTGTCGCAATCAAGAGCTTTTCGCGGGGATAACGTTTCAAGGCCGCACCGGTGGCTCTTTCAGAAAACCCTTGGCAATAGACAGGAGATGTATCGAAATAATTCACTCCGTGAGCGATAGCATAATCCACCAGTTCATTCACCGCATCCTGATCTATCACATTTCCATCGCTGTCCGGTGCAGGTTTCAACGGCCAGCGCATACATCCATATCCTAAAAGTGAAACACGCTCCCCTTTGGGAGAAACGCGATACGTCATTTTATCCACAGGCACTTCGCCCAACACAGAAGCCTCGGATGAAGCCGGTTTCCCTTCGGATGCACAACCATACAGGGCTGCCGCCGATGCAGCCGCACTGACGCCTACTATCTTCAGAAACTTCCTGCGGCTCATTTCCTATTTATCTCTCTTTTCCATAACCTTTTTTTATACTTAAGCACTGATTACCAATATTCGCAAAGATAAAAAGATTCCTTGATATTTATTGCGGCAAAGCACCTCATAATTACATAAAATGCGCACATAGTGCCACATGAATAATATTCTATCATAAAATGCCAAAAACTTCTTTCATTTTTGCATAACTCCAAACATACAGATCATTATTCTTCAAAAAAATACCATCCCATGAAAAAACTACTTCCGGCAAACTTATGCCTCTTCTCTTCCTTTCCGCTCCGGGTATAGGAACAAGATATTCTGATAGCTACTCCGAACACCTCCCTGCCGTTGTCCGTCCCCGAAAACGTGAAGCCATTATTACCTACAAGAAAATCCGTCCGATGATACAGCTGGACAATTTATCATACCGTCTCATCTCGCCTTACAATGATAAAGGTGTTTCCTCACTGATGCTCTACACCCCACAGAAAAAACATGCCGTGTTCTTGCCTACAAGATTCAGCATTATTGCAATCAGATTATTCCCCGTTTCCGCATGGACAGGCTGAAAGCCGACAAGCAATACCGCATCACGGAACTAAACCGGAAAAGATGCCCGTCCGCTGCCACTGGACAACAAAATGTTCTCCGGAAGAATATTGATGAAACAAGGTGTCGAGCTACCGCTACAACATGAGTACGCCAGCCGCATACTGGAGCCGCCCGAAGTGAGCTAAACCTTCCGGTTGATATTGACAGACAAAAAGAGGATGTCAAAACTCTGTTTTTGAAAATATGAACTTATAATCTGGCATTTGAACATCCTAAAAGGCTAAAGAAAGGGCCGTATCATTACTCAATACAGAGCTTGATACGACCCTTTTTTAAGTGTTATAAATACGATCTGTAACTTTGCGGGGTAGCCATTTTAGTTTTGACACATTTACCCTTTTTTGTCTATCAGTCCATTCCGATACGTTTCATCAACTCATCATATTCCTTCTCTTCCCTGCACAACGGCCTGTACCAGGTATATTTCAACACCACGGTGGTCACCACCAGCAGCAACACCGACGCAATGAGTCCCCCCGTACCGCGCACCACCAGATACATGGGTACAATAGTGAGACAGCACTGCCACACGATACCAATCGCCACATTGAACATATCCCGCTTGAAATGGCGGTTGCGCGTCACCTGCGGATAGCGTGCTACCGCCTTGGCCGCCACCGGTTTCCACCACCCCCACGGACGTACCCGGATATAGAAGTTCACCAGCGTCTCCTCGTCAGTAGGAGGTGCCGAGTACGTACCCACGATACAACCCACCAGCGAAATGCCGAACAACACGGGGAAAAAATAAAGTACCAACGAATCGGGCACCGTGAACTTCATCACAATGGCAGCCACCACACCCGAAGTCATTCCCCAGAAATACCCTTCACCATTAAACCGCCACCAGTGCCACTTCAACACATTGGCGGCAATATATCCGCCGAACAACGCGCCCACAATCCACTGGAAAATCTCGTTGATGTCCTTCAGAAAAAAGCCCATCACCGTACTGATAACCACCACCAGTACCGAAACAAGGTAACTCGCCCGTATCTGTGTCCTGACGGAAGCCCTTGGGTTGATATACTTCAGATAAATATCATTCACCACATAGGCCGGTGCCGCATTCACCGTAGAAGCGAATGTAGACATGAATGCCGACAGCAATCCTGCCAGTAACAAACCCGCCAGCCCCACCGGCACATACTTCGTAATCAGGTGAGGAAGAATTGTTTCGAAATCCGTGTGGACAGCCGTCATCTGTTCCAGTCCTCCATCCACTTTAAAGAAATAGATAGCCAGCAACGCAAACCCCATAATCATCAGATAACGCGGAATCAGCAGAATGACCGATACCGAACCGCTCATCAGCGCCGCCTCCTTGGGTGACTTGCACGACAGGATCTTCTGCATGTCATAGTTCGGAGCAGGCCCCGCCATGCTCATAAAAATCCCTTTCAGCAACGCCATCATCACAAAGACACCCATCAGGCTGTAAGGCTCGTCCGCCATGCGTTCCGTCAGCAAACTCATCCGTTCACTCCAGTCAATGTCCAGCGTCCAGCCGAAGAAAGGCGACTCCCACCCTGCAGGCACAAATTCCCGGATCATTTCAGGAGCCACCATGTTCATCCCGATAATGGCAATGACCACACCCGCCACCGTCATGATGAGGAACTGCACCACATCCGTCCACACAATGCTGAGCATACCGCCCAGCATCACATAGAAGGTAGCAATGGCCGTAAAGAAAATGCCGTAAAAATGAGGCACATATTGTACCGGAATATCCCAGGGCACATACTGCGACACTACCTCCCACGGAAAAAAGATCTCCATGAACTTGCCGATTCCGATAAACCCGTAGCTCAAGAAACCCAGCACGCTGAGCAGAGCAAAGACAATGACAATAGTATGCGAGAGCGTAGCCCCCCGCCCCTGCCCGAAACGGGTCTTTATCCATTCGGCGCCCGTCAGCACATTGCTCCGGCGGAGCCACACCGACAGATAGACCATCAGGAAAATTTGATTGAACACGGGCCACAACCATGGAATCCACAGACTTTTGAACCCATAAGCAAAAGCCCAATACACCATCAGCATGGTGCCGGTAATATCAAACATGCCCGATGCATTCGACAGTCCCAACATATAAAACGGCAACGACTTTCCGCCCAAAAAATAAGAATCCATATTCTTTGCCGCCTTCTTTTTCAAAAACAACCCGATGGCGACAATAACCATCAGATAAGCACAAATAATCAGAATATCAACGATATGCAATTTCATAGTATCCGCTTCATCTTTTATTCAAACACCTGTGTCATGGGGCGTCCTATCCACACCTGCGGTTGCTCCAGATTGAAAACAGATGCTATAGTAGACGCGCAGTCAAACTGCATCATGCTCTCTTCGAAAGCTCCCCCCTTCTTGATGTTCTTTCCGGCGATAATGAACGGCGTTTCCATCTCCTCCATGGTCTTTCCGCCATGTCCCTTATTGATTCCCCCATGATCAGCGGTGACAATAATGATGCTGTTTTCATAAATACCCGCTTCTTTGATGGCATCCACAATACGGCCCACATAGCCGTCCAGTTCTCTCAGTTTGGCATAATAAGCCGGAGTATCGTGTCCGTCACCGTGCCCCACGTGGTCAGGGTTGTCGAAACAGAAAGCACTCAACACCGGTTTCTTCTGCGTAATATACTCACAGGCCATGTCACACAAAGCCGTAGGATGCGTGTTATAGTCGGGTGCCTGCGCATGATGGTTCAAAGCCAGCGTATCTACCAGATACTTGATACCATCCCATTCATACAGTACGCCCATCTCGGCATCGGGAGCCGCCTTGCGCAACTCGCTGAACACGGTGGGGAAAATGCCATGCTCGTTCAGCACACGCGAGGGTAGTTCGGGTGTTCTTGATCCCCACTCCGTGTACCCGTGCAGTTCAGGACCTGCCCCCATAAACATGGAAGCCCAATTTACAGCACTGGATGAAGGAAGTACACTGCGTTTTTTCAACGTGTAGCATCCGGCATCCATCAACGCCTTCACGTTCGGCATATCCGCCTTTTCCACACTGTAGGCGCCCCATCCGTCCAAACCGATGACAAACACATGTTCCGCTTTCCATTCCGGAGCCTTCCGGCAACCCGACAACACCATTACGGCTATGCACATAGCCCATAAAGCAATCTTTTTCATACAATATCTATTTTGGGTTTATAATTACAAAATTAGCCATTTATTCCCTTTCGACAAGAAAATAAATGGCATTATCCACTTCTCTTTCCACCTAAAAAACAGCCATTCCGCATTAAAAACGACTTTATCTTATCAATGCCTTTATATTCCTTCTATTTTACCCGTTCAGAAATGCCTCGTTGCGATCTATCAGCGCGTTCACCGCCGCCACTGAAGCTGCGGAACGCAATCCGTCGGCAGGCGTGTGCAGACAGTAGTCCACCAAGCGATCCACCGTAGAAACCGCCACGTGCATCCGCGTGTCGCTGGAGGCATAATAGATGTATACCGTACCGTCGTCATCGGCTATCCATCCGTTCGAGAAAAGCACATTGGACACATCGCCCACCCTTTCCCCCGCCAGCGGAGCCAGCAGATAGCCGGCTGGTTCAGCTATGACGCGCCACGGTTCATCGGCTGCGGTCATATAGAGATAGAGCACATAGCGCAGTCCGGCGGCACATCCGCGTACTCCGTGCGCCAGGTGCAGCCATCCTTGGGAGGTGCGGATGGGGTGCGGTCCCTCTCCGTTCTTCACCTCTTTGATCGTGTGATAATAACGGTGGTTTATTATCATTTCGTCCTTCACCTCCGCCCGGGTGATGTCGTCTATCAACGCCCATCCTATTCCTCCCCCATTTCCGGCATTAATAAAATCATCCTGCGGACGGGTGTAGAGGGCATATTTCCCATTCACAAATTCGGGATGCAACACCACATTGCGCTGTTGGCTCGCCGCTTTCAAGTCGGGCAACCGTTCCCAGTCCACCAGATTGCGCGTGCGTACGATTCCCGCCTTTGCCACCGCCGCCGACAGATCTCCCGCCGGTGCCTTGTCATCATGGCGTTCGCTGCAAAAGATACCATAAATCCATCCATCCTGGTGAGCGGTAAGACGCATATCATACACATTGGTTTCCGCCGGATCCACATCGGGCAATACCAGCGGACGTTTCCAAAAGTGGAAATTGTCCACCCCGTTAGGGCTTTCGGCTATGGCAAAGAACGACTTCCGGTCTGCTCCCTCCACACGGACCACCATCAGATACTTTCCGTTCCATTTCAGGGCACCACTGTTCATGGTAGCATTAAAGCCGATACGCTCCATACAACAAGGGTTGGTGGCAGGGTTGAAGTCATAGCGCCATTCCAGGGGAATATGCTGGCGTGTCAGTACCGGATAAACATAACGGCGGATGATACCGTTCGTTTCTTCCTGCATTTCATTAGGACGTTGCAACAACGCTTCATGGCGTTGGCGCAATGCTTCTATTTGTTTTTTGAAATATCCGTTCATATCTTATTTTCTTTTCATTGTTATCAATCCATCTTTTACAGTAAAAGAATGCTATCCAAGCATCTAGAATTATACTATTTTATCAAAAATCAATCATATTCTATACAGTGTTGTTATTGGTTCTCAGGATAAAGAGACATACGGTAAACCCGCTGGTAAATCGCATCTTCCAATTCCAACTCAAACACAACATCTTGTGTTTCAGGATCTACTTCTGTCACGCGTGCACCACGATTGCCATTGCTAAGCACATTGCTCATTCCCGGACAAATTAATCTGTTACCCGTTTGTTCCAAATATTGCACCCCGGAACGGGCCGGAGTAAAATACGCGGCACCACGCTCTTTTCCATACTGCCAAACTTGGCGAACCGTACGGTTCACTTCATCCACTTCATATTCTATGCCGCAAGTATAAATATTTTTCCTGTCTGTAAAATCCAGTTTGAAGTTACGCCCATAACCATTATTGAAATAAAGAATGTGTCCATTAGGTAATGGGACAGCTGTATGACATCCCCAAGGCCATTCAAAATCATCACAATTCTTCGTTCCGGCTATCACCTCAGGATCAGTAATAGGAGTCCCGTCGGCATAAAGAGGATTCAATAATAATTTCAAGTATTTATCTCTCCAATACCCATGAGGCGATATAATCCACTCAATACCTCCAGCTTTATTAAACTTAAAGATTCCTTGATAACGAGCTGTAGCCAGATAATCATCTCCCCACTCTACTATACCATTATTATGCGCCCAATTACTGGCACTTTGTGCAAAAGGGTCTGAGGTTAGATCATAATCGGTCATTCCATAGCGAGCCGAATCCAACATGTGCACCAAATCCCATTCTTGCAATATCTCCCCTTTTTCGGGATCCATCATAATAATAAAATCATTTATCCGTACATCTTTCCCATTGGCGATTTTAGCGGAAGTCTTGCTCACAGTCGCTAATATATTGCCTTGCTTATCTTGAGATATGGCATGATGCATAGTGTATCCCCTTTCCAGCATATCCCAATTATGAATTGTACTTCCCATCATATCCACCTCCACCATCCGATGATGGTTTCCGTCACCGGTCATATAATGTCCGTTCTGCATCCGGATCAATCCGCACCCGATTCCGATATATCGATGTTCATCCGACTTCTCCCAATCAAGAATCCAACGGATTTCTCCGTCTGCATCTATCATATAAGGGATAGAAGTGTCTGTTTCATCCTGTCCGGGGGAGTTTACCAAATTCATGCCTGGCTCCATTCGGTCATATTGAGCCTTTACCACTCTGATTTCCTTAGGCAGCCTTCTGCTTTCCAATGTTTTCGTCTGAAGCTTTAGATTGGACCGAGCACGTTCATTTCCTTGCAAATCCGTATAAATTAAAGTGATCTGGTTATTATAATTGGGATAAAGTCCCAATACCGGAATATTCTGTTTTAATCCTACATCTTTAAATGTATATTCCACGTCAGGCGTATGCTTTCCCGGTTTGCTGTGTACAATCAGTTTAATGCGTCCCAATACAGGTAATTTTACAACTACACTGGCCGATAATGGATTGCAACCGGAAGGATTGACTGTAGAACTCAATATCAAGTTGTCAATCGAAGTACCTAAGGTAGGTATAACATAAGTGCTTCCATTGGCAAATGTCAAAGTCGTTTTCCAGTTTTCCGCATCCACATCTACACTTTGGATTAACTCTTGCGGAAAAATTATCTTATTGGACTCGAATAACAAAACACATTGTTCACGTTCTTGAGAAACAGATTTCAATAAATCATTTTCCTTCAACTGGTTTTGTATATCCTGCATAGCTTGGGTACAATCCTGTTCTTCATCACGACATGACAAAAATACAAATATCATAACCAACAAAGAGCATAAATAATATCCTTTCCTTTTCATTTGGCTTCATTGTTTTTATGGGAGTGTGTCAAAACTAAACCGGGCCTATCCCATCGTCAGTTGTAGGGGAAGGGTTTACCTGCCCGAAGACACAAAGCAAACTGTTTTCGGGCGAGCGGACCTCGCCCCTGCGAACTAAACGATGGCATTATCCACGTTTTGACACACCTCTCATACTTTTTAATTATCAGTTCAATACAATCATCTCCATTCCGGCTTTTGCTCCAAATTCAAATTAGCGTCCACCTCTGCCTGAGGTATCGGGAAGTACAAGAATTTAGCTTCAAAATGGTCAAATCCTTGTGTATCCGAAATGCGGTCTGTCGGTTTATATCCTACCAATTCCTTTTCACCACTTTCATTTTCTTCGTAAAGCAATTCATAATGTTGAGAATCGGTCTTGCGTTCGTGCATGATAGCTTTCAACTTAGCAGGATCATTTCCGTACCAACGAACCATATCATCCCAACGTATATTCTCTCCGGCAAATTCCAGCAATTTCTGTTTCTGGAGTTCTGTCATTATAGCATCTTTTCCACTCAAGTTTTTCTCCGGCAGCCCGGCACGTACACGAATCCGGTTAATATCTTTCATTGCTCCGCTTTCATCATTGGTTTCCAGACAAGCCTCAGCGTGGAGCAACAAAACTTCTGCAAAGCGCATAATACGTAAATTGTTGATACGTCCGGCATCGTTAGAATACATCGTACATCCTGTGGGAACCCACCAAGCTGCAAACTTCTTCATCATGAAACGCCCTTGAACACCCTCGATAACCGGATAAGCAGGAGCATATCCTTGCTTGGCAATACCATATTTGCCATCGCCTTCGGGCAGTACCGTCCATTTAAACATATCATCAAATTCCACTTTACCACCATAGAATTTTTCATCCGGCTTCACATCACCGAAATCAGAATATTTAAAGAAGCACGTAGTGTACAAACGCTTATCCCATTTGGAATCAGATCCTTCCGGACGCTGTTCGGAAATGAATTCTTTTATCAAATAGGGAGAAGGCTGCATCTTATACCAACCACCGCCAATATTCTCACCTTTCAGTGTCGGGCCAAAATAATGAGCAAGGTTGTTTCCCATAAACGAGTCGTCACTAGTGCCATTGCCCCAAGAGTCACCCGAATTACCTTTGGCATCATAATTGATTTCCCAAATAGATTCAGCATTAAATTCCGTATCGTCACGGAAGTTGTCCTCATACTTTTGAGTCAAATCGTAACCATAACCATTCATTATAATTTCAAACTCATCCTTAGCGGCCTGATAATCCCCTTTCCAGATATAAGCTTTACCCAACATGGCAATAGCCGCACCTTGAGTTACACGACCGTTCTCATCGCTTGAACGAAGCTTAGGCAAACGAGACTTGGCTTCCTTAAAGTCTGAAATAGCCTGTTCCAGCACTTCATCACCGCTAGACAGTCCATGAGTTTCCGGATCTGCATCCTGCGGGAGAGTACGGATAACCGCATCACGATAATCAGTACGCAAACGGAAGTACCAGAATCCACGTAAGAAATAAGCCTCACCTATCATTTGCTCACGTTTGGTTTCGTCCATATCAACCGTAGCCGCACGATATATGAATTCGTTCGCCATCTGAATGCCTTCATAGATGTTTCCCAGCTCAAATCCTTTGTATTCGTTGTGTTGACAAACGACAAATATTCCCAAATATAAGGTTCTTCTCCGCGAGTGGGGTAAAGGTCGTCACCGCGCATCTGAAGATGCATGATACCTTCCAACCCACCATAATATCCACTGGTCATACGGCGGAAAGGATTATAAACTGCGGACAAGCCTTTCATCACATTATCCTCGGATGTCCAGAAAGTGGTCGGAGTCTGACGGTTAGGATCAATCTCATTCAGAAAGTCATCACTACAAGAAGACAACAACATTGGAGCTACAGCCAATGCAGCTATGTATTTTATAAAATTCTTTTCATATTCTGCAAATATTACTTATTCCTAATTAGAAATTTACTTGTAAACCAAAGGTGATAGTACGTGCCATCGGATAACGACCGTCATCACAACCACGGGTCATTACACCCGAACCACCTGATGTACCGGCACCATCGGCATCTACCATACCCAAGTCAGGAGTATATCCTTTATAATCGGTTATAGTGAAAAGGTTTTCCATAGCCGTATAAACACGCACATTCTGCAAACCGGCTTTAGATACCCATACTTTGGGCAACGTATAACCTAATTCCAAAGTCTTCAAGCGCAAGAATGAACCATTTTCCAACCAACGGTCCGTATAGCCCCAGTTTGTACCATTAGGATCGCTAGTACCAAACAAACAGCGAGGAATGTCAGAATGATTGTTTTCAGTCCAGCTGTTCATGCGTTCTGCATATTGGTTTCCCGTTGATTCATTATAAACCGTACTATAATACTGGGCATTGTAAATCTTGTTGCCAAAGTTTCCGTCAAAGAACATATTCAAATCCAAACCTTTCCATTCAGCACCCAGACTTACACCCAAGTTAACTTTCGGGAAAGCAGAGCCTACATCCTGACGGTCATTATTGTCAATCTTACCATCTCCGTTATAATCCACGAAACGCAAGTCACCCGGTTGTGCATTAGGCTGGATCTTATTACCGTTCTTATCCACATACGCATCAATTTCTTGTTGGCTTTGGAATACACCATCCGTCTTTATCAAATTGAAATAACCTATGGAATGACCGGTCTTGGCATAAGTAATCGTTCCTTTGGCATGAGGATTGAATCCCTGCCATTCATCACGACTTCCGTTTACTTCCGTCAGTTCATTCTTGATAAAGGTGGCATTGACACCTACATGATAATACAAATCGCCTACATTATTACGGTGATTCAATGAAATTTCAAATCCTTTGTTTTCTACTGTACCTGCATTTACTGTAGGATTCCCACTCAAGCCAAAACTCAAAGACTGCGGCATAGACAACAACATATCTTCTGTTTTCTGAATAAAATAATCAGCACTGACACTGAACTTATTGTTCAAGAAAGCAAAATCCAAACCCAAGTTCAAGGTCTTCGTCTTTTCCCAAGTCACATTCATGGGTGAAGTCCATTCCTTACCGGTAATGGCACCTTCCCAAAGTTCTGTGCCCATCATGTTATTCATACCTTTATAAACAACAGACTGGGTAGCATAATTGCCAATGCCGCTCAAATTACCCAATACACCATAACTGGCACGAATTTTCAATTCATTCATGGTTTCCTTGATATTTTCAAAGAAATCTTCATTCATCACATTCCAACCCAAAGATACAGACGGGAATGTGCCCCAGCGGTTTCCATCTGCAAATTTGGAAGAACCGTCCCGACGAACAGAAGCAGACAGCATATAACGATCGGCATACGAATACATCACACGCCCAAACATAGAAATCATTGTATTGGCCCACGCGCTACCCGATGTATTTTGTGAAGAAACCGAACCGGCGTCAATCACAGAGAAACCTTCCGGGAAACCCTTACGTCCTGCACCAAAACCACGCGCATTGTTACGCTGGGCAGAATAACCCACCAAAGCAGAAACCGTATGATTGCCAAACGTATTATCATAATTGATTGTATTTTCAATCAACCAATCGTTCTCCCAGTCTGTACTTTCCGACAATTCCGCTTCATTCTTTTGTGAAGTAGAACTGAAATAATAAGGAGAACTATAGGCATAATTACGTCTTGTATATTTGTTTATACCTACATTGAATTTATATTTCAATCCTTTCAAGAACAAATCCACTTCGGCATAGCCATTCAATAAAATGTCTATTCCATGTCTTTGGTAATCATAGGCTTCTGTCCAACCTACAGGATTATCTCCTCTGGTCCATTCCGGAGCGACACCCCAAGTGCCATCTTCACCATATACATTCCACATAGGCACAGCTGTCAGAGCGGAGGTATATGAAACATCTTCGTACTTTTTATAGAATTTCATCATCAACGTAGTCCCCATACGCAAATGATTATTGAAAAAGAAAAAGTATTCTTAGCACGAATGTTCCATGCCTCATAACCGGTAGTATTCACAATACCATCCTGGTTAAGATAGCTTCCCGACAGATTATAGGTCGAAGTCTTGTTTCCTCCAGATACATTCAAGCTAACCTTGCTCACCATAGCCGAGTTATAAAGTTCTTTCTGCCAGTCTGTTCCAGCACCTCCATTCCAATTCAGCAACCCTTCTGCCGAACTATAACCGGTAGCCTTTGCCAAATCGCGAAGCTGATTACCATCCATTACATCAATGTATTTGGCAACCATCTGAACGCCTGTATAGGCATCCACTGTTACACGGGCAGGAGTTTCCAAACGACCGCCTTTAGTAGTGACCAATACAACACCATTAGCAGCACGAGAACCATAAATAGCAGCAGCCGAAGCATCTTTCAACACTTCAATAGACTGAATGTCAGCGGGATCAACCATATTGATATCACCATACACACCGTCAATCACATAAAGCGGACTGGTGGCACTCAATGAACTGATACCACGGACATTAATATTCAAGCCTTCCCCGGCTGACCGTTGGCAGCCGACACAGTAACACCGGCAACTCTTCCTTGCAAAGCAGCTGAAGCACTACGTGCAACATTTGCCTGTAACTCTTTACCGGAAACAGAAGCGACCGCACCTGTCAAATGGCTTTTCTTCACTGTACCGTAACCGATAACCACCACCTCGTCCAACAATTCACCTTCCGACAATTTCACATTAATCACACTGCGGCCATCAACCTTAACAGTTTGCTCCTGATAACCTACATAAGAGAAATTCAAAGACTGACCGGAAGCGGCCTTAATGGTATATTTGCCATCAAAATCGGTAATCACGCCATCCGTAGTTCCTACTACAACAACAGCCGCACCAATCAACGGATTATTCTCCGCATCCGTCACTGTTCCGGTAACAGTAATTTGCTGAGCATAGGCACATATACTAAGTATGCACAGCAACCATGTAAATGCAATTTGTTTCATAAATAATGTATTAGAGTTTAATTAAAAATATTGCTGTAAAATTAACTAAAAATAGATTTCCAACACGTTATTGCTTTCGCAAACAACGGTAATGCCCCATGGATGGAAGAATAGCAGCTGAAATTAAGAATGTCTTTGTTTTCATAGTTATTTGAATTAAAATTAACATTGCAAAGATGGCAATTCAAGCAAGCAGGAACAAATACAATTCAAGCATTAAACAATGAAATCTTATCAATATCAAAAAATTCTTCAAGACAATGGAAAACACATCTGAATTGAACGTGAAATATAAAATTTTTCCTACACAGTATTCTTCTAATTATCAACCAATTACTGTGAAAAACATCCATAAAGGCTCTCAACCGGTAGGTAAGCGGCGGTATCGTTCATCAATGTACAACACAACAACCGCCACACACAAAATGACAAAACTTCAATAGATGTATTTTATCAACAGGATGCAACCGTGAAAACAGTCTTATGACTTTATTGCTTCACCTTGGTGAAGCAACCGTTTCACAGAGGTGGCAACGGCACTTCACTTGAGTGAAAAGGCACGTTCAGCCGAGTGGTGCAACAAATGATGCAGTCTTCTTGCATGGAAACTCCCATCCCCTTGCACGGATACTGCCGTACATATATAAAGATTACGTACCCGACATGGAAACCGATATCCGACGAACCGGCTTCTGCAAGGAAAAACGAAAAAGTACTTCGTGGGGATACAGGAAATTCCGTCACCGCATATTACTGTTTATCAGCGCAATACAATGACGGAACAAAAACTATTGCAGCGTAGAAATAAAAACAGAATCAACGTTACAAAGACGAACTACTCAACACAGTTCCGGTATAGGAAACCACGCTACGGGCCGGCAATGTCAAGGTATAGACACCATCGGCAGGTTGAACAGCTTCCACCAGCTCCCATTTACGGGTGTCATCGGTGACATAGCCTTGCAAAGCACCGGAAACCTGAGCGCTTTCAAGAGCCAACGAAATAACTACTTCATGATCCGCAGGGTTGATGGCTACAACCGTGTAACCGTTGTCACCATATTTATAGCCAGACACCATATAGCCTTGTTCGAAATCATATTGCGCCGAGATGCGCTTGCTTCCTACAGGGATGTAACGGGAGAAGTTGCCGAACACCTCGCAACGCTTGGTCACTTCATAGTCCACGCGGTTTTTTTCAATGTTAATCAGCCCCTCGGTGGTTCCGCCATCCGGTATAGCACCTGCCCACCACACAATAGCGCCGGTATTGGCCTCACACAAGAAACGATGGAACTTCTTCGCCCATTTCAAGCCACTGGTCATGGTAGCATCATAACTTTCCGTAGGATCGCTGATTTCGGTCAACCACACGGGAATTCCCTTCGATTCGGCTTTGCTGAACGGTTCAATGGCAGGATCTTTCCCGGTCACAGGATCCACATAGCCGTGTCCGGCGGCAATGACGGGAAAGTTGGTGATTTTAGGATTCAGGTTCAGAATGTCGCGCACATAATTTTTACTGCCCATGATAAAGCCCAGAATGGCAGACCACTGGGCATTCTCGCCAAAGATAATCCGGGTTTCGGGATGGGTCTGTCGCAACTTGGGACCTAAGTTATTCACAATGAACGGTCCCAGCGTAGTGGTACCGGGAAGCCAGAGGCATGAGTTCCAGCTTGCCGCATACTCGGGCTCGTTGGCCGGAGAGATGGCATAGACAGGCAGACCTGCCGCTGTGTAGGCATCACAGAAATTGGAAAGATAGTCGGCAAAGGCCTGGTAGCTGCCGCGTTTCAAAAAACCTTGCGAGGTACTGCCGTTGCTTTTCATATAAGCCGGAGCAGACCAAACGGAAAAGATGAGTTTGTCCACACCGTATTCCTGCTTCGCTTTTTTCATGATCCACAACTGTCCGTTGCGCTGTGCGATGCCTTCGGCAACACGATTCTCATCACGGTTGAAATCAATATCGAAAAAAGGATCGTCCAAAGACAGATTGATATCCTCGTCCATATTAAACGTGGTTTCATCGTAATGGGGGAATACCTCGCCCCTGAGGATACTGAGGCGAAGCCCGTCCTGTCCGAACATCACATCCATGATCTCCTGACGCTTGCGGTGGGCATAAAGATAGTCGGACCAGCCGGCCTGCGCCACACCAAAACCATCGATGGTTTGTTCTTCGTTGTTCCACTGAAGAACTACGTCGGCCCCCAAGGTACTACGTGCATCGGCCGGGATTTGTTCTGCCGGAAGAACATCGGTAACATCGGTACAGGCACAGAGGCAAGCGGCGGAAGCCGCCACGGCAAAAAGGTAAGATAGCTTTTTCATGACACTTGTCTTTTTTAAGGTTAGTATTCAAAGTTTTACCAGGTTGTAACCCAAAGGCAAAGATGGAAATTTACCGACAGACAAACCAATACTATCCGAACATATACTTATGATATTTTATCAAAATAGAGACCGTCAATATGAGAAGCCTTGTTCTGGCTATCCGAATAAAGAAAAAACAACTTACAAGCCGTTCGTAGTACCGCAAAAAGACACGGAACATTATTTCCAGGCATTCAAATCCTACAACATCCCCGAACTTTCAGAAAATCCGTTTTCTTTTAGTGCTGTCAAAATCAGGCAAGTCCATGAGAAAGTTCCGGCCGAACCTTTTAAATGATAGTCTTGTTCTTACGATAATTATCACGGAACTCTTTAGGAGTCACTCCTTTTTTCTTTTTAAAGATACGGTTGAAATTGGATAGATTATTAAAGCCACAATCATATCCTATTTCAGCTATTGACAAGGAAGAATCAACCAAAGCACGTGAAGCGGCCCCCAAGCGGATATCAGTAAGGAAATCGATAAAACTTTTGGAAGTATGCTGTTTGATAAAACGACAGAATGAGGCCTCGCTCATATTTACCATTTTAGCCACATCTGCAAGACGGATCACTTCCGAAAAATGAAAATGAACATAATCCAGCACCTTGTTCAACTTCTCGTTAGTATGCTCTTTGGAAACAGAGTTAATGGCAAACTGCCCGGTTGATAGCTCACGCATCCCTTTGTCCAATGATAATTCATGAAGAATAACAAGCAGTTTTATCAAGGAATAGAAACTATCGTTCTCGCAAGACAGCGTTTTCAACAACGGGCGGACTTTTGCGATAGTCTCCCTGCTGAACACGATTCCTTTACGGGCACGGTGGAAAAGTTCCCGAATGCTGATCATCTGGTTCCTGTTCAGAATCTGGTCGGAAAGCAGATCGGAATGAAACTGAATGGTTATTTCATGGATATTCTGCGGCTTGTTGTTATAATCCCTCCAAGCATGTTCCAATTGAGGATTGGTGACCAGCACCAGTTCCTCTTCTTCTATTTCTTCTATGGAGTCTCCCACAATGCGTTGTGCGCCTTTTGCATTCTCAATATAGTTCAGTTCATATTCGGGATGTATATGTATAGGAAAATTAAAATTCGATTTCTGACGCTCTATCAAAATAAAGCAATCCTTGGCAGACAAAGGTGACACTTCTTTGAACAATTCTGTGTTTATCATATTTCTCTTTCACATTAGATCTGATCTTGTATAGCAAAGATAACATGAAATATGAAATCGGAAACAAAAAAGTGAACATATTTTTATACTAAACCTGCAAAAGTACCTTCTATAAAAACGTAGATAACACAATACACAAAAACGAGAACCGTGTTATCCACGTCATTTCCATGAGGTTGCTTCTATTTCAGACAAGCCTTCATTGCTTTAATGATCGCTGAGTCAAACCCTTCGTGATCCAATTCATTAATACCCTTGATAGTCATACCACCGGGCGTACACACCTTATCTATTTCCACACTGGGATGAGTATCATTATTCAATATCAAGGAAGCGGCTCCTTTCACAGACTGGGCAACCATTTTCTGTGCATCTTTCGGATAGATCCCCAATTCAATACCTGCCTGCATAGCTGCCTGAATATATTTCAAGACATATGCGATACCACATGAAGTCAAAGCCGTAGTAGCAGCCATCTGACTTTCAGGAATAAGCATAGCCAATCCTAATTCATTAAAGATATCCAGCATCAGTTGTTCTTGTTCCTTACTGGCGTTACGACTGGATATCAAAGTCATACTTTCCAACTGAGAAATAGCAGTATTGGGAATCAAACGGAATATGGTCTGTCCCGGACCTACACTCTTTACCAGCTGTTCGAAAGTTACACCACCTGCAATAGAAACCAATACTTGCCGGGGAGTCAAATGAACCACACTCAACACTTGGTCTATCAACCACGGCTTTACAGCCAGAATAACGATATCGGCATCCTTTATCGCTTTCGGATTTTCCGTTGTCACATTAATCTCCGGATAATCCGCCTGTAGAGTTTCCAGACTTCCGCTGAACGGATCGGCTACTGTTACATCACTCGCTGGAATGATAGTGCCTTGGGCAAGGCCGCGAGCAATGGCCCCTCCCATATTTCCCGCACCAATAATTGCTACTTTCATATTATTAAAGATTAAGTCTATAGCTACAAAGATAAGGGAAAAAAGGAGAAGAACGTATTATGAAAAGCTAAAAATAAAATTACTTTGAAGAAGATGAAATCAAAAAGTCTCGCCGGAACCGAAATGTTTCCTGACGAGACCTTATTTTCTTTCGCTGATTATTATCCCTCTTGAATCTCCAGCTTATACCAACACTTTACGAAAGCGTTCAATAAATTCATCAGCCTCAGCCATAGTCAGACACAAAGGCGGGAGCAGACGGATTACATTCGTACCACTGACTCCGGTAAATACTTTCTGTTCGAACAGCAGACGCTGACGCAGTTCCTTAATCGGTTCGTCAAATTCCATACCGATCATCAAACCTTCGCCACGCACCTCTTTAATCTGTGGGAATTGTTTCAATTCTTTCAGCAGATGAGCACCTACCTTGGCAGCATTCTCTACCAGGTTCTCACCTTTCATAACATCCAGCACCGCGATAGCAGCAGCACAAGCCAGGTGGTTACCACCAAAAGTGGTTCCCAATTGTCCATATACGGGTTTGAATTTCGGACTGATCAGGACACCAGCCATCGGAAAGCCATTGCCAATCCCCTTTGCAACCGTAATCATATCGGGACGGATACCTGCATGTTGGTGAGCAAAAAATTTACCGCTACGCCCGTAGCCGGATTGTATTTCATCCAAAACAAGTACTGCATCCACTTCTTCGCAAGCCTTACTCAGTTCTTTCAAGAATTTCACTTCCGGAACCTGAATACCGCCTACTCCTTGAATACCTTCAATAATCACCGCACAGACATCTCCTTTTGCCAATTCCGCTTTAGCTGCTTCTATATCGTTCAAAGGCAGATAAGTCACATGCCCATTGTCATTGATTGGGGCTATAATTTTCGGATTGTGGGTTACCTCCACTGCCAGTGAAGTACGTCCATGAAATGCTTTGCAAAAAGAAAGCACACGTTTGCGACCATTGTAAAGAAGCCAGTTTCAACGCATTTTCATTAGCTTCGGCCCCACTGTTTATCAAAAACAATTGATAATCATCATAACCCGAAAGTTTCCCTAAACGGTCTGCCACTTCCTGTTGTAGCTTGTTAACCACCGAATTGGAATAAAATCCCAACTGTGCAACCTGCTTGCTTATCATTTCCACATAATACGGATGTGCGTGACCGATAGAAATAACCGCATGACCACCATACAAATCAAGGTATTCCGTACCTTGATCATCCCATACATGACAACCTTTTCCCTTGACAATGTTTATGTCAAAAAGAGGATATACATCAAATAATTTCATAAACTCTTCTTTATTAAAAAGCAGACGGTTTCAACCTCAGCCCTACGGTTTCTTCCAGATTGAACATGAGATTCATATTATGGACCGCTTGTCCGCTTGCCCCCTTCAACAAGTTGTCAATGCAAGAGATAACCAGCAGTTTATCGCCATGCTTCTCCAAATGAATCAAACACTTGTTGGTGTTCACCACCTGCTTCAAATCTATATTTTTGTCTACAATATGAACGAAAGAATCCTCGGCATAATAGTCTTGATACATCTTCACCAGTTCTTCCAGTTCCACCTTGCATTTGACTACCAGAGTAGCAAAGATACCACGCGGGAAATCACCCCGGTAAGGAATAAAATCTATTTCAGCATTAAAGCTGTTTTGCAACTGTTTCAATGATTGCTTGATTTCGGGAACATGCTGATGAGAAAACGGTTTATAGATGCTCATATTATTATTACGCCAGCTGAAATGGCTGGTAGCACCCGGTTTCACCCCTGCCCCTGTACTTCCGGTAATGGCATTTACCATTACATCCTCGTTCAGTAACAGATGTTTGGCTAACGGCAATAAACCCAATTGAATACAAGTGGCAAAACATCCCGGATTGGCCACGTGCTTGCTATGGCAGATAGCACGACGGTTCAGTTCCGGCAAACCATAGATGAAGTCATGGTCATCACTCTTGATACGGTAGTCCATACTGAGGTCTATGATTTTCAAATCCTCGGGTACATTGTGACTATCCATAAACTTCTTTGTATCTCCATGAGCCGTACAGAAGAACAATACATCAATCTCATCCAGAGGAAGTTCGTCGGTAAAAACCAAATCCGTTTCACCATAGAGTCCCTCATGTACGTCGGTAATCTTATTGCCGGCGTTACTGCTGCTGTTTATAAACTTTATGTCTACATCAGGGTGATTAATCAGCAGACGAATCAATTCGCCCGCCGTATAACCTGCCCCACCGATAATTCCTGCTTTAATCATACTTATTAAATTTCTTCGTCCTTGTGGTTATTATAATAAACACGCAAAGGTGTAGAAGTCACTTTGATAAAGCCTTTGGCATCTTCTGCTGTCCATCCCTTCTGCATTTCACCATATTCACCGAATTTGGTCTTCACCAGGTCGTCTTTCGATTCAACACCCACAGTAGAGAATGAAAGCGGACGGAGTTCCAAGATAGCTGTACCGTTTACATTACGCTGAGATTCCTGCAACATTGCCTCAATATCGCGCATTACCGGTTCCAGATACTGACTTTCATGCAAGAACATTCCATACCAGTTGGCAACCTGGTCTTTCCAGTATTGCTGCCACTTGCTCAACGTATATTTTTCAAGGAAACGATGGGCTCCGATAATCAGCATAGGAGCAGCAGCCTCGAATCCTACACGCCCTTTGATACCGATAATGGTATCCCCAACGTGCATGTCACGGCCGATACCGTAGGGTGCACCGATCTCTTCCACTTTCTGAATAGCCTTGATAGGATCATCAAACTTCTCGTCATTAACAGCCTTCAGCTCACCTTTTTCAAATGTAAGACGAAGCTGTTCGCTTCCTTCCTTGGTCACCTGTTTCAAATAAGCACTTTCGGGCAAACCCTGCGCAGAGTCCAATATTTCCCCACCGCAGATAGAAGTTCCCCAAAGACCTACATTATAAGAATATTTCAATTTTGTAAAGTCAGCGGCAAAACCATGTTCATTCAAATAATCAATTTCCTGCTGACGGCTTAATGCCATGTCACGGGTCAATGTGATGATCTCAACCCCCGGAGCCAATACCAGAAAAGTCATATCGAAACGAATCTGGTCATTACCCGCACCAGTCGAGCCGTGTGCGATAGCATCCGCACCTATTTCATTAGCATAACGTGCTATGGCCAACCCTTGGAAGATACGTTCAGAACTTACAGAAATAGGATAAGTACCATTACGGAGCACATTACCGAATACCATATATTTCAAGCTCTTCTCATAGTATTCCCGGGTCACATCCAATGTCACATACTTCACAGCACCCAGTTTGTAAGCGTTCTCTTCGTTCTGCTTCAGCTGCTCCTCACTGAAACCACCCGTGTTTGCACAAGCAGCATACACTTCATACCCTTTTTCCTTAGCCAGATACATTACAGTGAAAGAGGTATCAAGCCCCCCGCTGAATGCTACTACTACTTTTTTCTTTTTTTCTTCCATAATGATATTATTTTAATTGAGAATTAAAAATTGAAAACTGAGAAATAAGTACATGAACGCGCAGCCATCTTTTAATTTTTAATTTTTAATTCTTAATTTTTAATTTATTAAATAGTGTCTTCTTCGTGCAAAGCCGGATCGTAAAGCATGGCTGTACAAATACAGAACTTACGGTTCTTTGCCACTAATATATCGTGATTGATACAGCCTTCACAACCTTTCCAAAAGGCCTCATCATCAGTCAGTTCATTGAAAGTTACAGGAACATATCCCAGTTCTGTATTCATTTTCATTACCGCCGCACCACTGGTCAGACTGAATATCTTCGCTTTAGGCCATCGCAGACGTGCCAATCGGAACGAAGCCGCCTTTATACGCTTGGCCAAACCCATCCCACGATAATTGGGATGCACAATCAATCCCGAAGTTGCTACATATTGCTTGTTTCCCCATGACTCAATATAGGTAAATCCTGCAAAATCCTCTCCACATAAGGCAATAATCGCCTTTCCTTCTTTCATCTTTGTAGTCACATATTCATGTGTGCGTTCTGCAATGCCTGTTCCGCGTACCTTAGCCGCCTCTCTAATAGTATCTAAAATTTTATCAACGTAAACTTCATGTGAGGCATCTGCCACCATCACATCCACTTGTTTAGCATCCATTTCCTTTTTTATCTATATTATTTTATTGTATATTCGGTATAATCAATGAAAGCGCATTCTTCACTCCCGCTCTTGTGCAGCCTTCACGAATGACAAGCATAATAGTATCATCACCAGCAATAGTTCCCAATATTTCATCAAAGTTCCGGTTATCAATATCATAAGCCAAACTACTAGCATATCCGGGACGAGTCTTGATTACTGCCAGATTAGCCGAAAATTCAATGGAAATAAATCCATTATGCATCAACATCTCACTGGCCGAATGTTGCTCAGTCATACGTTTGTACATGGTATTGTTTGGCAATACATATACATAATTTCCGTTCATACTGGCTGCTTTCGCCACTTTCAACTGCTTCAAGTCACGAGACAAAGTAGCTTGGGTCAATCGGAATCCTTCTTTCGCCAATTCCTGCAACAACTCTTCCTGGCTACCTACTTCCTTGCTCGAAATAATAATCTTAATGGCATCAAGTCTGCTATTCTTGCTCTTCATACTGCATAATTATTCTGATTCGGCTGCAAAATTACAGAATATTCGGGAATATAGATACAAAAAAGAGAATATTTTTGCGACTTTATGCATATTTTCAATAAAGCTCTTATCCATCATCCCAAGAGTAAACCAAAATCACACCAAATTCTTCTTTTCAATGCGATCTTCTTAAAAAGACGGTAATATTATGTTTTACGGCAGGTACAACCAAATCCAACAGTTATAATATCAAAAAAACAAGGACGACTTTCGGGGAATAAACTATTTTTGCATCACTATTAATTCCTTAAAATCAAAAATAAAGGCATGGAACACACTTATTTCTTTGCGGTAGACCTGGGTGCCACCAGTGGACGTACCATCTTAGGTTGCCTGGGAGAAGGCAAAATGGAGTTGAAAGAACTGACTCGTTTCCCTAATCATATTATAGAAACCGGAGGACATTGTTATTGGGATATTTACGCCTTATACAATGAAATTATCAGGGGACTGAAAGTGGTAGCCAAAGACAATCTGCCTATCCGGTCCATCGGTATCGATACTTGGGGGGTGGATTTCGTATTCGTGGGCAAAGACGGAGAGTTACTCCGCAATCCTTATTGCTACCGCGACCCTCACACAACAGGTGCACCTGAAGAATATTTTACCCATATTCCCCGTGAACGAGTATATGACATCACTGGAATTCAAATTATGAATTTCAATTCCTTGTTCCAATTGTCAACACTCCACCGCAATCATTGCTCGGCCTTGGAAGCAGCCGATAAAATACTGTTTATGCCGGATGCCTTAAGCTATATGCTGACCGGTAAAATGGTAACAGAATATACCATCGCTTCTACTTCCCAGATGTTGAATCCACGCACCAAACGCTTCGAAAAGGAACTGCTGGATGTAGCAGATATCAAGGAAGAACAGTTCGGCCGTTTCGTTTTCCCGGGAGAGCCTATCGGAGTACTGACAGAAGAAGTGCAGAAAATCACAGGTCTGGGAGCTATTCCAGTCATTGCCGTTGCCGGTCATGACACAGGTTCAGCCGTGGCTGCCGTACCAGCACAAAACGAAAGATTCGCTTATCTGAGTTCCGGTACGTGGAGCCTGATGGGAATTGAAGTGAAAGATGCCATTATAAATAAGGAAAGCTTTGAACAGAACTTCACCAATGAAGGAGGTGTGGAAGGAACTACCCGGTTCCTGAAAAACATCTGTGGCATGTGGCTGTTGGAGCGTTGCCGCAAAGAATGGGAAGCAACCAACAACTATTCTTACACAGAACTGATAGATGCCGCTCTGACAGTTCCCGCTTTCCGCAGTCTCATCAATCCCGATGCCCCCTGCTTCTCCAATCCGACATCTATGATTCAAGCCATCGGACATTATTGCAAAGAAACCAACCAACCTGTACCACAGAGTTATGGCGAAATCACCCGTTGCATATTCGACAGTCTTGCCCTGCGCTACAAACAAGTATTCGGCTATTTGCAACAAATGGCCCCGTTCCCCATCGAAAAGCTGCACATTATCGGTGGAGGCTCACGAAACAATCTGTTAAACCAGTTCACTTGCAATGCAGTGGGCGTACCTGTTATAGCAGGTCCCAGTGAAGGAACAGCTATCGGTAACATTATGTTACAGGCAAAGCCAACGGGCTGGTAAGCGATATCGCGGCTATGCGCCAACTAATCAGCACTTCCATAGAAACCGTTTCTTTTGAACCCCAGCAAGCAGAAGAATGGGAAGAAGCATATAAGAAGTATTTAGCTCATTATAGAGAAGATATTTAATATTCACCTTGAAATTTATTCATTAAACAAACAAATAATATCATGAAAGAAGAATTGATTAATAAAGCGTATGAGATCGCAAAAGAACGTTATGCCGCTGTAGGTGTCGACACAGAAAAAGTAATGGAAACCATGCAGAATTTCCATCTGTCACTGCATTGCTGGCAAGCAGATGATGTAACCGGCTTCGAAGTTCAGGCAGGTTCATTGACCGGTGGTATCCAGGCTACAGGTAACTATCCCGGCAAAGCCCGCAACATCGACGAACTACGTGCAGACATTCTGAAAGCAGCTTCATATATACCAGGTACTCACCGTTTGAATCTGCACGAAATTTATGGCGACTTCCAAGGAAAAGTCGTAGATCGTGACGAAGTAGAACCCGAACACTTCAAAAGCTGGATTGAATGGGGTAAGGAAAACAACATGAAACTGGATTTCAACTCTACTTCATTCTCTCATCCTAAAAGCGGTGACTTGTCTTTATCAAATCCCGATGAAGGTATCCGCAACTTCTGGATTGAGCACACCAAACGTTGTCGTGCCGTAGCCGAAGAGATGGGTAAAGCCCAGGGCGATCCTTGTATCATGAACCTGTGGGTACACGATGGCAGCAAAGACATCACTGTAAACCGCATGAAATACCGTGCTTTGTTGAAAGACTCTCTGGATCAGATTTTCGCAACAGAATATAAGAACATGAAAGACTGTATCGAATCAAAAGTATTCGGTATCGGACTGGAAAGCTATACAGTAGGTTCTAATGATTTCTATATTGGCTACGGTGCCAAGAACAACAAAATGATTACCTTGGATACCGGCCATTTCCACCCGACAGAAAGTGTTGCCGACAAAGTTTCTTCCTTGTTGTTGTATGTCCCCGAACTGATGCTGCACGTAAGCCGCCCCGTACGTTGGGACTCAGACCATGTAACCATCATGGACGACCCGACTATGGATTTATTCAGCGAAATCGTTCGTTGCAACGCCTTGGATCGTGTACACTATGGACTTGACTACTTCGATGCTTCCATCAACCGCATTGGTGCATACGTTATAGGCAGCCGCGCGGCTCAAAAATGTATGGTACGCGCTTTATTGGAACCGATTGCCAAACTGCGCGAATATGAAGCAAACGGACAAGGCTTCCAACGTCTGGCTCTGCTCGAAGAAGAAAAAGCTTTGCCTTGGAATGCTGTATGGGATATGTTCTGCTTGAAGAACAATGTACCCGTAGGCGAAGAGTTCATTGCAGAAGTAGAGAAATACGAAGCAGAAGTCACTTCGAAACGCTAATCAATATCCAACTACAAGATTGTCTTCCGTAGGGGCGGCCTCAAGTGCTGCCCCTACCGGGAACATAGTTGTAGCCTTAAAGAATATAAACAATGGAAATCATTATCGGATTAATCATCATCGCCATAGGAAGTTTCTGCCAATCCAGTTCATACGTACCTATAAAAAAAGTGAAAGAATGGAGTTGGGAAAGTTTCTGGCTGCTACAAGGTGTATTTGCCTGGCTGGTATTCCCGTTATTGGGTGCGTTGCTAGGTATCCCTCAAGGAAGCAGTTTATTTGACCTTTGGGGAACAGGAGGTGCTCCGATGAGCATCTTTTATGGTATATTATGGGGAGTAGGCGGTCTCACCTTCGGTCTTTCCATGCGTTATCTGGGAGTGGCCTTAGGACAAAGTATCGCACTGGGCACCTGTGCCGGATTCGGCACACTTTTTCCCGCCATTTTTGCCGGAACCAACCTGTTTGAAGGAAACGGACTTATTCTTTTACTGGGAGTATGTATCACTTTGTCGGGTATTGCCATTATAGGATATGCCGGCAGTCTTCGCGCCAAAAACATGAGCGAAGAAGAAAAACGCGCGGCAGTAAAAGATTTCGCTCTGACCAAAGGACTGTTGGTAGCCCTACTGGCAGGTGTGATGAGTGCCTGTTTCGCTTTAGGACTCGATGCCGGAACGCCCATCAAGGAAGCTGCATTGGCAGGAGGCGTAGAAGGGCTTTATGCAGGACTTCCCGTAATCTTCCTGGTAACATTAGGCGGTTTCCTGACTAATGCGGTTTACTGTCTGCAACAAAATATAGCCAACAAAACCATGAGTGATTATGCCAAAAGCAATGTATGGGGAAATAACTTGATATTCTGTGCTTTGGCAGGAGTACTGTGGTATATGCAATTCTTCGGTTTGGAAATGGGTAAAAGTTTCCTGACCGGAAGTCCTGTACTGCTAGCTTTCTCATGGTGTATATTGATGGCTTTGAATGTTACTTTCAGTAACGTATGGGGTATTTTATTAAAAGAATGGAAAGGCGTATCTACCCGGACTATCACTGTTCTGATAACCGGACTGGTAGTTCTTATCTTTTCTCTCGTATTTCCTAATTTATTTTAAAAGAATTACTATATTTGTAGCATACTGTTATTCAGAATGAAAAAGATGAATAACAATATCCTATGAACAATCAAATAAAAAAGATATGAAATCAATCTTAGACAATCGCCCTGAATTGGCCAAAGAGGTGAATAAAGTAGCCGAAGTAGCCGGATATTTGTGGCAAAAAGGATGGGCCGAACGTAACGGAGGTAATATCACCGTCAATATCACCGAATATGTAGACGATGAAATCCGTCAGATGCCCGCTATCAGCGAAGTAAAACAAATCGGTGTAACACTGCCTCACTTGAAAGGCTGTTATTTTTATTGCAAAGGAACCAATATGCGTATGCGGGATTTGGCGCGTTGGCCTATGGACAACGGTTCTGTCATCCGTATTTTGGATGACTGTGCCAGCTATGTCATCATTGCCGACAAACCGGTTCAACCTACTTCGGAAGTTCCCTCCCACCTGAGCGTACACAATTACCTCATCAGCATAGGTTCTCCTTACAAAGCATCCGTGCATACACACCCCATCGAACTGATTGCCCTGTCTCACAACAAAAAGTTCATGGAAAAAGATGTGGCAACCAACCTGTTATGGAGTATGATTCCTGAAACAAAAGCATTCTGTCCGCGTGGCCTGGGCATGATTCCTTATCAATTGCCTAGTTCTGTAGAATTAGCCGATGCAACCATCAAGGAACTAGCCGATTATGATGTCGTTATGTGGGAAAAACACGGCATTTTTGCCGTTGACCGTGACGTAATGGCCGCATTCGACCAAATCGATGTTTTAAATAAATCCGCATTGATTTACATCGCTGCCAAGAATATGGGATTTGAGCCGGACGGTATGAGTCAGGAACAGATGAAAGAAATGAGTGTGGCTTTAAATCTACCCAAATAATATTTTATAGTCTTCCCCTAATGGGGAGATTTTAAAGATGATTTGACTCCGCATGGGGACAAATCATCTTTTTTATTATCGGGACTCAAAAGATAAATCGCGTACTTAACTCATTGACAGTTTGATTATCTTATGTTTTTTTCTATTCTTTTTGGCTATCTTTGGCAAAGACAGATTCACTAAACCTACAGAGAGATATGAAAGCAAATAAATTATTCCTTTTGGCAAGTCTCCTTCTATCAGGCAGTATGATACCTATAACGGCTCAGAACAAGAAGAGAAGAAACAACAAAGAGAACAAGCAGTACGCGAGGCTGTTGACGCAAAGGCATACAAAATCAATGTGGACCGGGTAATGCCTATGAAAGGAGGCAGCAAACACCTGACTTCCGATTATTCTTTAGAAATAAGAAACGATTCGGTATATTCCTATCTGCCTTATTTCGGAGTGGCGTATAACGTTCCTTACGGAGGTGGAAAAGGATTAAATTTTAGTGCTCCTTTATCAGAATATACTTCAACATATAGCAAAAAGGGAAATGCTAAAATCACACTAGAAGTACGGAACGAGGAAGACAATTACCTTTACAATATCACCATTTATCCCAATGGCAGCAGTAACATACAGGTCACCCCCACAAACAGACAATCTATTTCTTTCTCCGGAGAAATGGATCTAAAGAAGAAAGAATGAACCATAAATAAAAAAGGGGGATGTCAAAACTAAAACAACCTATCGAACTATATGATCAGGTCATTTTAGTTTTGCTCCCCTCATTAAATTACAGCTATTATTTACTTATTTCTCTAACCGGCTAAAGAAATTCTCAATGGCTTCCTTATTGACAAAAACTCCTTTTACTCCGGTCACTTCCACCGTATCCATCAACAAAGCCAAGCCCTGATAACCGTTTTCATCCTTTGCCAGTACTTCCTTCTGATAAATTTCAGCTGATTGGCAGGCTTTACCATCTTCAGGTAATTTCTCGAACCGGCCAAGGTAATAATTGCCTTCAAAGAAATTATGTGTAGATTCTGTCAACTGGAATCTGCTGGATTCGGGAGCATAAAAAATATTCCCACTAATAAATGTACTATCCGGATATCCGCCCCATGAATCCAAAGTAATCATAGTACGGTCGATATCAGCCGCAGGTTTACGGTTCACATGAATAATGTTACGGGTAATGCGACTATCCTTTACAGGACCTGCCAGATGAACAGCCGGTGAGAACATCCCGGCACGAGTCGGTTCAGGCCGCACTCCGTCACCTATACTCACATTGTAACGGACTATAGTGCCCAAGTTACCTACATTAAAAGATGCGTCGGCCGTGCCGTCATTGCAAACCAATACCAAGCCACCATAGTTATCATGACTATAATTGTACTGAATGACCGTTCCCCGGCAATTCCAATCCGAATCAAATCCCTGTGCATCCCACGGAGCTTTATGACCACTTACCTCATTAAACTGCACCAAAGTATTATCACAACTCCACGGCCAAATACCTGCTGCCGCCTCTGTGTCAGGAAGCATATCAGGACAGTCACGCATTACATTGTATTCTATCAAGGTACTGTCACAACCGATAGGTACAATACCATCCCCTGGTACTTCCTCTATCAAATTTCCCCGTATCACGGTATGCTTGCTGGGATGCCAGTTCTGCCGGTCGCTATAAGCAGCCCAAATCATAGCATTACGGGTACATCTCAAAATATGGCAGTTCTCTATGGTTAACCTATTGAATGTTGAAATTTTCTTTTCACCGCCATTCACTATATAAATACCGCACCCTCCGCCTTTTTCTTTTACCAACGAACCATTGACATCCCGTACAGTCACATTATTGACAACAATGTTCTGCGATACGCCATAATCCATACACTCTATCTTCAAGCCCGAACGATAAGGCAGAGGCTGCCTGCCTGTATTCACGATTTCCAAATTCTGCATCGTTATATAGTCCGAATTACAGATACGGGCTGCATACAAGGAAGTATCATATCCCACAATGCAAGGTTTCCGTTCACCATCACCATAAGCATCTATATAAATACGATCTTCGGGTATACCCTGTCCGGTGATTTCAAGTTCGCCATTAAAAACCTCACCGCGCTTCAACAAAACTTTATTGCCCGGCAGTAATTTCACACCACGTAGCTTTTCCAGACTTTTCCATGCTTCATCCGGGGCTAACCCACTATTATTATCATCACCGCCGGTAGCATCCAGATAATAGCACACTGGACTATCAGAACATGCTGCCAACAGGAAGGAAAATAAAAGAAGGATCATTGTTTTTCTCATTTCTCTTCCGTTTTTAAAAAGTTATCAATTTTATTCCAGAAGTTGTCAGAACAACCAGGCTTCACCACAGATTACGCAAATTCACACAGTTTTTTGATTTAAAGGTTATTTGCCTCCTACTTCTTTGTGACAGTCCGTGTACCCTGTGATGAAAACCTGCACTCCACATTACTTCCACAAGTCGTGCTGAACCAGTTTCTTGTTAGTATCCAGTTCGGCAGTCGGCAAAGGCCATACATAATCCCTCTCACCGTTGAACTTACGTGCTTCATAAGCCAAGCCATACATAGTGCGTTCATTCTCTATATTGGCTACCGCCTTATCCAATTCCTTCCAACGATAAAGGTCAAACAAACGCAAACCTTCAAAAGCCAGTTCCACACGACGCTCATGCTTAATGACTTCCAACAATTCATCTTTAGAAAGAGAAGTGCCTTCCACTTCCTCTACTGTGGGCATGTTCACATCCGCACGTTGCCGCACTTCATTAACCAAAGCAGTTACATCACTATAAACATAGCCTCCTTTCTGTACCATCGCCTCCGCCAAAGATAATAAAACTTCGGCATAACGCACCACATAAAAGTCTTGTCCATTATCCCAAGAGTTAGAAGTATCCGTAGGATCAAAATACTTATAAACATATACGGTAGACAGAGAAGCGGCAGCTCCGCCATATACATTGGCATACGGATTTGAAGCCGAAGTATCTATACCTCCTTTACCGTTCCAAAGCATACCGGGAACAAACAAAGTGCTATATAAACGCGGATCACGATTCTCAAAATGAGCAGGATTAGGCTTGCTGACATCCAAGCCACCCCCACCGTTCAGTTCGGCTATCTTCGTATCGGTAGTCGGTTTACCGTCTTTGCAATAATAAGCATCCGCCAAATCTATAGTACCATTCATTGCTTCCAGCGGAGTATTCCAATGCGCATTAAAAGCAGCACCTTCACTCATACCCGGTCCTTCATAACGGACTGCAAAAATGATTTCAGGAGAAGTTTCTCCACTTTGAGTAAACAGTTTGGCATAACTCGGATCAAGCGAGTATCCCAAACCCTGCACCTGCTTATAAGCAGCAATCGCGTCATCCCATTTTTCATTATACAAAGCCACACGCCCCAGTAAGGAAAGAGCAGCTCCTTTGGTGATATGACCCCGTGAAGACGCGTTTTGCGGAAGTACTTCAGCCGCATCCTGCAAATCAGTCATAACATGAGCCACAATAGCCGCACGGTCCGTCTTTTCACATTCAGCCTCGTCAATGGTCAAAGGGGCGGTCAGGAAAGGAACATCCTGATACGTCATAGTCAAGTTTATATACATCAATGCACGTATGGTCTTTGCCTCAGCCTGATAAATCGCCTTTTGGGAAGCATCCATATCCACTCTATCAATATTAGCAATCAGCACATTACAACGGCTGATCACTTCATAGCAATCTTTCCAATAACTGCCAATGATAGAAGAACTTGGGGTATGAATTCCCATAGCCATATCATAACCTTCCATCCAGCCACTCCAATTAAAATGCCCGCCATTATCTGATATACAATCCATATATAAAGGGCCCAATGAATATTGGTCGGAATTATAAAGCTGATTGCTCTGCAAAGCATCATAACAAGATGCCAACGCCATCAAAGCATCATCCGGCGTCTGCCAAAATGTATTGGATGAAGATTCTGTCAATGAGTCCCTCTGCAAAAAGCTGTCAGAGCAAGAAGTCAGCAAAGCTCCTGACAACAGAGCCAGCCCTATAAAGTTATTAATTGATTTCATAGTTGTTGCTTTTAAAATTTAACGTTAACACCAAATGAATAAGTTCTTGTATTGGGATGTACATCATTACGGGAATCTGTACTCAGTTTTTCAGGATCATAATCGTCCAAGGAAGTGAAAGTAAGCAAATTAGTTCCTGCCAAATAGAGTCTGATACTCTGAACGCCCAACTTGGTCAAAAACTCTCTTTGCCTGAAAGTATATCCGATTTCCAAATTCTTCAGACGCAAATAATCACCTTTTGTCAACCAAAATGAAGAATAGTTATTATTAATAGTTCCTCCCAAACGAGGCATGCTTCCATTCGGATTACTTTCAGACCATCTGTCCAACCAACGGCTAGTCTTGTTTCCACCGTTGGAAATAGTAGTTTCATCCCAATTATAACGATATACACCTGCAATGCCTTGCCAGAATGTATTGACATCAAAATCTTTATAAGAGAATCCCAGATTGAAAGAATACTGCATTTTAGGGAACGGATTTCCGATAATAGTACGGTCAGCATCATTTATATTACCATTATTGTCTATATCTTCATACATGATATCACCTAATTGCGGTTCCTGGTTGTTTTGCAGAATCTTCTGTCCGTTCGCATTTACACGGTCCAAATCTGCCTGGGTACGATAGATACCGATGGCTTTCAGCCCATAATAAGAGCCGATGGCTTCACCTTCACGATTGATCGTATTATCCTTAATGTCTTCTACCCCTTTCATATCAGTAATCTCATTTTTCACACCTGAAAGCGAGAAACCTGCCTGCCATGCCCAGTCACCTTTCTGATCGAAATAATTAGCAGCCAGTTCCCAACCCCGGTTACGAACCTTTCCCGCATTCTGATAAGGAGCATCCAAAGATCCCAGGAAAATACCCGGCATAGCGAGCTTCATCAAAATATCCGAGGTATTTTTCTCATACCAGTCAAAAGTGACATTGATCTTTCCACCCCAAAAAGCAGCATCAAAACCAAAGTCTGTAATAGTAGTTGTTTCCCATTTAATGTTCTCATTAGGTATCTTGGCAGTCTTCATACCAATCTGTTTGCTATCACCGAAATAGTAACTGCCACTAGCCGCCAATGTAGCCGCATAAGCATAGTTACCAATTTCCTGATTACCCAATTTACCCCAGCTACCACGCAATTTCAATGAGTGGAGGAACTTCACATTCTCCATAAATTTCTCATTTGTCATGATCCATGCACCCGAAAATGAAGGGAAGGTAGCATAACGATGTGCCTTGGGCATACGTGACGAACCATCGTGACGGACATTCATCTCTAACAGATAACGGCCTCCGTAATTATAATTCAAGCGTCCGAAGAATGACTGCAAGGAACTCTCTTCCGCTGATCCGGTCACATGGTCATTCATAGTACCTCCATCCATTTCATAAATATTATCGGTAGCGAATCCCTGCTTGGACGCCTCATTCTTGTCCCAACGGGTAGCCTGGATAGAATGGCCTGCCAACAGATTGAACGAATGTTTTCCTACAGAAAAATCATAGGTCAGAATATTTTCATTAATATAAGTCGTTTCCAGATAATGATAATCTGTCAGTTTATTGGTACCGACTGTGGTCAGCGCATTTCCTTCAGCATCGTATCTTATATTATTCTTCGGATTGAAAGTAGTCACATCGTTCATATAATATTTATAAGCCAGACTTGAACGGAACTTCAATCCTTTTATGATATCAATTTCACCAAAGAATTTACCATCAAAACGATAATGCTTGTTATCTTTATAGCCCATATTCAAAGCTTCAATCGGATTTTTGAATACGGATTGGGAAATATTGGGATTTCCATCCAAAAATCCATAATGTCCGTTAGAATAACGCACAGGAACAGTAGGACGGGTAAACCAAGTAAGGTAGCGCATCAAACCTTCACCGGTAACACTGGTAGTAGGCTCATCAATGTTCTGACGGCTTCCCGAAAGATTCAGACCTAATTTTACAATACCCAATTGTGCATCCAGATTGGAACGGAAATTAAAACGTTGATTGGCCGTTTCACGCAAGATACCATCCTGCTGGAAATACTGAGTGGAAATCATGTAATGTACCGCTTTACTACCACCGTTCACAGACAAATGGTGTTGGTGCATGGCTGCTGTACGAAACATTTCCTTAGCCCAATCGGTATTGGCAAAATGATCGGGGTCTGATCCGTTTTGCAACTTTTGTAACATTTCATCCGTGTATGCTTTGGAAGGCCAGCATTCGTTATACATCTTCGCCCATTCATAAGAATTCACATAATCGGGCAGCACGGTAGCTTCTTGCAAAGCGATACTACCGGAATATGTAATGGTAGGTTTCTGCTCACCGCCCCGTTTGGTAGTCACCAGAATAACCCCGTTGGCAGCACGTACACCATAAATAGAAGCCGAAGCCGCATCCTTCAATACGGAAACACTTTCAATATCATCTGCAGGGATTTCCGCAATCTGGCTTACCGAGCTTTCCACTCCATCGATCAAGACCATCGGATCATTGTGTTCAAAAGTTCCTACACCACGGATACGGATTTCGGGACTGTCATGACCGGCCTGGGCACCATTGTTGGTCAACATAACACCCGGCAAACGACCCTGAAGCATATTGGCAGTATTCGCTACCGGCATAGAAGCTACATCCTTGAAATTTACAGCAGCAACAGAACCCGTCAGATTTTCCTTCTTCTGCACGCCATAACCGACTACTACCACTTCGTCAATCATTTCCGTATCTTCCTTCAGATTTACATTCAGCACCGTATTGTCTTTCGAAATACGATATTCCTGATCGGAATATCCTATAAAAGAAATGACAATAGTAGAATTAGAAGCCACCGTGAGATTGAAATTACCATCCAAATCAGTCACCGTTCCATTGGTTGTTCCTTTTTCAACCACACTGGCACCGATGACCGGTTCGCCTGTGGCATCTTTTACAATACCGGAAACTTTAAACTTGTCTGCTTGCAGACTGGAAGCGCTCACATTCATCGCAGGGATGAAGAAGCAGAGACACAGCAATAGGCTCAGTACCCGGAATGTACTGGTTTCTGTCAGAGTTTTCATGTTCATAATACTTTTTTTAAAGGTCTAACAAATAAAGATAATTCGTTTTATTTGCCAGCAAAAGTAAGAGGAACAGAAAAGAAACAGGGAGAATTATTACCGGAAAAAGGCTGTTTATTCCCTATAGAGCCTATTTCCGGTAATAATCAGCCATCATACTTCATCATATACTCTGTAGGAGAAAGTCCGAATTTCTTCTTAAAGCAGGAACTGAAATATTTAGGGTCGTTGAAACCTACGGCATACGCCAAATCGGCTATACGGATTTTCTTTTTCTCGTCTATCAGCCGACAAGCCGCTTGCAAACGGACATTGCTGATAAATGCAGAGGGAGTAAGTCCGGTCAACAGTTTCAATTTATCTGCTAGTGTAGTCCGGGCCATACCCATCTCCGCCATAAACTGTGCATGTTCAAAATCACAATCACTCAAATGGGCATTCACACAATCCACCGCTTTCCGAATGAAAGCTTCGTCCATCGAGGTGTAATTTAATTCTTTGGCTTCAAAGACCAACTGCTTACGAAAATCCACCCCCATACGTTTGCGCCGTTTCAACAAGTTATCTATCTTGGCAAACAAGACAGAGAGGCGGAGCGGTTTACAGATATAACCATCGGCCCCAGACTCATACCCTTCCACATGGTCTTCATCACTAGTCTTGGCCGTTAACAAAATCAATGGAATATGGCAGGTCTCAAATTGAGTCTTCACCCGGCGGCACAATTCCATACCGTCCATTTCGGGCATCATAACATCGGAAACAATTAAATCCACTTCCTGTTTGGCAAGGATCTCCAAAGCTTCCGTTCCATTAGCGGCCTTCAGAATATGGTATTTGCCATGCAACAGACGAACCATCAAAGCCAATAATTCCTCATTATCCTCCACTAACAAAATAGTCGATGCTGCCGGTTTCTCTTCCAACATATCAATCTCCGAGACATTCTCCATTTCATCTGCCGATAAAACAGCATAGTCCACATTTTCAGTATTCTCGTCTACCTCATCTTCAGCAAAAGCCTCACGTCCTATAGGAATTTCAACCACAAAAGTATTCCCTTCCTCCTTATCGCTAAATACCTGTATCGTTCCATGATGCAACAATACCAAATCTTTAGTCAGCGACAAACCGATACCCGTCCCTATGGTATGGAATTTACGATACTCCCCTTCATAGAATCTCTCGAACATATGATCCAATTTCTCTTTTGGAATCAACTCGCCGGGATTGTTCACACTCAATTTAAAAGTCCTCTTTTCCTCATCATGAGCCTGCGACACCACAATAGTTCCTCCTTCAGGAGTATATTTAGCGGCATTGGAAAGCAGATTGTACACCACTTTATCCAATTTATCCACATCAAAATATCCCGAATATTCTTCAGACAAATCAAATTGTATGGACAATTTCTGCTTTTTAACCAAAGGAGCGAAAGCCGACACTGATTTTTTCAAGAACATACTGACATTTCCATGCGAAACTTTTAGCCGCAACTTGCCATTCTCCACTTTCCTGAACTCTAAGATTTGCTGAATCAACCGGATTAACCGCACAGTATTATCAGCTATTACAGAACAAACCGACGAACTTGCCGGTACTTCTTGTTTCAGTTCATCCACCGAAGCCGATATAATAGAAAGCGGAGTCAGCAACTCATGAGTGATATTGGTAAAGAACTGTAATTTAGCATGATTGATTTCCTCCATTTTCTGCCGTTCTATCTTCCCCATCTCTATGGCCTGTTTCATCCGGATACGGTTTCTGACAATCCGATAAGTATACCATGCCAATGAAACGAACAACAAGACATAAAGGCAATAAGCCCACCACGATAACCAAGGCGGCGGAAGAATAGTTATACGCAGACATTTCATATCCGGAGACCAGATTCCATTCTGATTGGCTCCCTTTACACAAAAAGTATAAGTACCTGCCGGAAGATTGTTATAATAGGCAAACCGACGTCCAGCCTCAACGGACAACCATTCCTTGTCATATCCCTCCAACCGATATAAATAACGGTTCAACTCAGGATTGATATAGTTCAATATTGAAAAATCAAGACTGAAATTATTCTCCCGGTATCCTAATACAATTTTATCAATAAAATCAATAGCTCTGTTTGCAGCAATCCCCTCTCTGACGGAAAGAGGATAGGTACGTACCGATACATTATGTACCTTTATATCTGTAATTACTACCGGAGAATAGGCAGTATCCTGAACTATTTTATCAGGATAAAAACTGTTCAATCCACGGAATCCTCCGAAGAAAAGTTTCCCATCCGCCCCCTTGAAGCAAGAATTCCGGTTAAACATATGGTCTTGCAAACCATCATCTACCGTATAGGTATGTATTTTCGGTGCAGCACCGTCCAAAGGTATATCAATGTGATACATTTCCGCATTGGTAGTAAGCCATAAAGTATGCTCATCATCCTCCAGCATGCTGAAAACAACATCTCCATTCCGGAAATAATCATTCAAGACTGAAACAAAACGATCATTCTTCCGGTCATACAAATCGAGTCCGTTACCATTCGACCCCACCCATACTCTGTTGTATCCATCCACACAAACACTCATCGCCCCGACAGTGGATAATGTACCATCCGAAGGCGTATAAAACTTAACCTTATATGTTTCTCCGGATGTATCTATCCGCCATACCCCTTCATTACTAGTCGCTATCCAGATAAAGCCATCTTGATCTTCCGCCATTTTGAAAATAGAAATTTGGGGCAATGCCTGATTTGTCAAAGTCACCAGTTCATTCAAAGAATGAAGTCTTGATTCCGTATCCAAGATAAACACTCCCGAACGTGTCCCCAACCACAGATTCCCTTTCGAATCTTCCAACAAAGAATAAATACAAATATCACTCAGCTCCGGATTGGTAACGGTATTTATCACGTGTGCTTTCCCGGCTTTGACATTATAGAACCACACTCCGTCATCCCAAGTGGCAAAACACAATTCATTTGTCCTTTTACGATAAATAATATCATTGACCGTCGATGTATATCCCATATTCTTCAATACAGGATGAGAGCGGTAAGGAACAATGGTATGCTGTTTCATATCATAAAATACCAGACCGAATCCCATGATTCCCATCCACAGATTCCCATTATCCTCCTGATAGACACTGCGGACAGAGCTGGTAGGGCAATGCTCACGCAAAGCCTCCAAAGAATCATAATTAAACCGGAACTTATTTGTATTTACAGTACAAACACCTCCTCCCAACATACCCAGCCACATCAGCCCGTCTTTACTGCACAACAGAGAGTTCACCTCATTAAAAGGTAAATCTCCTTGAAGGTTGCCCGGAACAATATTGGTAAAATTCCCGTCTCCCGATTCATCTTCCAAAATACTGACCCCACTGCGTGAACCGATCCAGAGCTTCCCGGAATTTTTATCCTGAGCAATGGCGTAGATAATATTATCCAACAGAGAATGAGAATTTCCCTTGATGTTCCGGAATGTTTTAAATGAGAAATGTTCCGAATCATACGGATTAATGAGTTTCACCAGTCCATACCGCCAGGTACCGATCCAAATATTCCCGGCTTCATCCTGAAATATGACATGCGCCGAATTACCAGGGTTAATCCCGTCGTAAGTATAATACAATTCCTCTTGAGGACTATAACGCAGCAGCCCCTGTTCCCAAGTACCAATCCATATTTGACCTTTCCGGTCTTCGACAACAGACTTTATATCCATGTTTTTTTCACAATCGAAAGTACGGCTGCCGGCTTTTCTGCGAAACAATCCCTTGTTGCTTCCCACCCATAAATCTCCGTTACTTGCATAAAGGATACTTTCTACATTGCTTACCTGTAACAAAGGACTGATTATTTTCTCTATCTCATCCGTTTCTTTATGCAACACGTATAATCCATTGTGCGTACCTATCCACAAATTATTCTCCTTGTCTTCGGCCACCATATTCACAAAACTATCAATGGAACGTCCATGATTCACTCCATCGGGTTTATATACAACAATAGAATAACCATCGTAACGCAAGAGACCATTGTAGGTCGAAATCCATATATACCCCTGGCTATCCTGAAATAACTTCCTGACTTCATTGGTAGGGAAGTTCACCGAAGTGGAAATGGATTTAAAATGATAAGTATTCACCTTATTATCAGCCCAAAGCAAAACAGGAAAAACAAAAAGATATATTACTCCAAGAATATATTCGCAGTTACGGTGTGCCAAGTGCATAGATTCAACTTTAAGATTTGATGCAATATTCGCAAAAAAAAGCATTTTAAGCAAATATTCCATAAGATTTGTTCTAAATTTCCCCCATTTGCATACATAAGAAACTAAAATTATACCTCCAGAAACACTTAGAACAAAAAGGTTAGAGGCTGTTAAGATAAAAAATTGTATATTTGCCGATAAGTGTGACCTAATTTTAAAACAGAGAAACATGCATTACAACGACCAAGGCGCTGATTTTAAATACCTAATTGTCAATGAGCGTGACAAGCGTTTCGGCTTGTCGGTGACTACCGTCGGATTCCAGGCTATCAGGGCCGGAAGCGTTTATCCACCACGCAACCACCCGGACGCCTATTATTTCACAGCCCAGAAAGGACGTGTGCTGCATGAATATCAGTTGGTATATATCACTAAAGGACGAGGAACTTTCGCCAGCGACACAACCCCGTCTGTCGACATATCCAAAGGGCAGATACTTTTCCTGTTTCCCGGACAGTGGCATACCTATGCGCCGCTGCAAAAGACAGGATGGAACGAATATTACATCGGTTTTGAAGGCCCGATTATAGACAATCTGGTAAAAACAGCTTTATCTCAAAGAAAGCCAGATTCTGGATATCGGTATCAATGAAGAACTGGCCAGTCTTTTTGCCCGTGCACTGGAAGTAGCGGAAGCAGACAAGACCGCAGCGCAACAATATTTGTCCGGCATCGTTTTACACATTATGGGAGCCGTACTTGCTATCTCGCAGAACAAACGCTATGAGGTGGACAATGCGGCACAAAAAATAGAAAGTGCCAAAATCATCATGCACGAAAATGTGTACAAGGATATAGACCCGGAAGAACTGGCCATGAAATTGGGAATCAGTTATTCCTGGTTCCGCAAAGTATTCAAAGAATACACCGGTTATGCGCCCGCCAAGTATTTCCAAGAGCTGAAACTGCGCAAAGCGAAGCAGCTGTTGATTGAAAGTTCCATGTCAGTGAAAGAGATATGTTATGAATTGAATTATACCTCTACTGAACACTTTTTCTCGGTATTTAAAAGCGTACCAATTTCACCTACCGAATATCGTAACTTCGGACGGGGCGGAAAAGAAAAAGAGAATGAAAACGAATAAAGAAAAAATGAGAAAAATAACCATCAATCTGGCTGCTGTGGCAGCCTTTTGCATTGTAGTTGCATCACCGGCCTTAGTAAGCAGCAGTTGCGCTACTCCAAAACGGAGCAGGAAGATACCACTATCATACGGGAAGATTCAGGTATTACGGCATTGAAATACAGTAGTCCCGAAGTTCCCGCCAGTATTGAGTTCTGTGGCAAAACCATTGATTTGAGCCGCTTTGACCGCCACGAGCGTATGGACCGTGAACTATTGGCATTCACCTATATGCACAGTACTTCCTTGCAAATGCTGAAAAAAGCCAACCGCTATTTCCCCATTGTAGAACCCATACTGAAAGAAAACGGAATACCTGATGATTTTAAGTACCTGATGGTAATAGAAAGTAATATGAATCCCACCGCCCGTTCTTCTGCCGGAGCTGCCGGACTATGGCAATTCATGCAAGGTACGGGACGGGATTACGGATTGGAGGTAAACAACAATGTGGACGAGCGTTACCATATTGAGAAAGCGACCCGTGCCGCCTGCCGCTATCTGAAAGACGCGTATGCAAAATATAAGGACTGGGTGGCTGTCGCCGCCTCTTACAATGCCGGTCAGGCACGCATTGCCAGCCAACTGGCCAAACAGGATGTGGACGACTCGTTGGATTTGCAACTGGTAGAAGAGACTGCCCGGTATGTGTACCGCATTCTTGCCGCCAAACAATTATTCAATGCCCCCACTACTTTCGGTTTCCGCCTGCGTGCATCGGATTTGTATCCGCCTATTCCTTATACGGAAATCACTGTGACGAAAGGAATTGCAGACTTGGCACGTTTCGCACGCAGCAAAGGAATCAATCTGGCCATATTAAAGAATATGAATCCCTGGTTACGGGAAACATCCTTGTCCAACCACAGCGGGCGGACTTACGTGATAAAAATCCCTACCAAAGAAGGAATGATTTATGATCCGAAAAAGACGGTGGCGCATGATAAGCGATGGGTGATAGAATAACTTTCTATCATACAGCATTCCATAATCAATTTACCAGTTTTCCTCCACAGTATTTACAATAAGCAGCCCCGTCCTCATGTCCGTCCTTACCACAATGCGGACATTTCAGGGCCACCCTGCGTCTATGTTCCTGGATCATAGACGCAGAAACAATCCTGTGGGGACTGCAATGATGGTATAGCCCAGTAACATTACAATGGCCGAAAGGAAGCGCCCTAGCGGAGTTTCCGGAGTGATATCCCCATAACCTACCGTCGTCATCGTCACTATCGCCCAATAAATACTATTCGGAATATTATTGAAAGAAGTGCCCGGCCGCTGTCCCTCAATCATATACATCAATGTACCGATCGAAGTCACCAATATCAGTACAAACAAGAAAAAAACAATAATCTTCCGACTGCTGAACACCAAGGAACGCAACAAGAAATTACCTTCATTCAGATAATTGAAAAGTTTAAAGATACGGAACACACGAATCAACCGGAAAGTGCGGATCACCAGCAGATAACGTGCCGTGCCGAAAAGCCAGCCTATATATAGAGGTAAGGTAGCCAGCAAATCCACTATACCGAAAAAACTCAGAGCATACTTCCGCGGTTGGGGAGAACAATAAAGCCTCAACATATACTCTAACGTAAAAAAGAAAGTAAAAACATACTCCGACACCCGCAGATAAGGCCCGATAACGGTATCCCAACTCTTGATACTCTCGGCAATAACCACCAGAATACTCAAGACAATGAACCCTATCAACGCCACATCGAATAACTTTCCCATCGGTGAAAAAAAAAAAAAAATAATCACATATATTTTATGCTTTAATTTCTCATCATGCAGTAAATTCTGCCATTTATTCCAAATACGCCTCAGAAATGCCATAATTTTTTAGGATAGAACACAAATCATTCACAATTATAACAAATATTGCCCGATTTATGTCCCATCGGTAACTATTATTTTCACTATATTTGCACAAAACCAATAAAATAATAGCATGAAGAAACAACTTATGACAGGTCTGTTCACAGTCCTCGCCCTTACAGCAGGCGCACAGACCTTCCAAGAATGGCGCAACCCGGAAATAAATGCGGTAAACCGTGCGCCGATGCACACGAACTACTTTGCTTTTGAGAATGCAGATGCAGCTAAGAAAGCAGACAAAAAACAATCAACTAACTACATGACTTTGAACGGAACCTGGAAGTTCAACTGGGTAAAGGATGCAGACTCCCGTCCGACTGATTTCTGGAAAACCGGCTTCAACGACAAAGGCTGGGATGACCTGCAAGTTCCCGCCGTATGGGAGCTGAACGGATACGGTGATCCTATTTATGTGAACGTAGGCTATGCCTGGCGTAACCAGTTCCAGAACAACCCTCCCGAAGTGCCGACAGAGAATAACCATGTAGGTTCTTACCGCCGTGAAATTGTAGTTCCCGCCTCATGGAAGGGAAAAGATATTATCGCCCATTTCGGTTCGGTTACCTCCAATATGTATTTGTGGGTGAACGGACGTTATGTAGGCTACAGCGAGGACAGCAAACTGGAAGCCGAATTTGACCTGACTCCATATTTAAAACCGGGTCAGAAAAACCTGATCGCCTTCCAAGTATTCCGCTGGTGCGACGGTACCTATCTGGAAGATCAGGATTTCTTCCGGTATAGCGGCGTGGGACGTGACTGCTATCTATATGCCCGCAACAAAAAACGCATTCAAGATATCCGTGTAACTCCCGACTTGGACGCAGCTTACCAAAACGGCAGCTTGGCTGTCAATCTGGATTTGAAAGGCAGTGGTAAAGTCGATTTGGAACTGGTAGATGCACAAGGCAAGCAAGTGGCAACCGCTACCGCCAACAAATCCGGTCTGGTGACCATGAACGTAGAGAACCCCAAAAAGTGGAGTGCCGAAACACCTTATTTATATACCTTGCGTGCCAGCATGCAGGGCAGCAATGAAGTGATTCCTGTCAAAGTAGGTTTCCGCAAGATTGAATTGAAAGGTGACCAGATCTTGGTTAACGGTAAGGCAGTCCTGTTCAAGGGAGCCGACCGCCACGAAATGGATCCGGATGGAGGCTATGTAGTATCTCCCGAACGTATGCTACAGGATATCCAGATAATGAAGCAATTCAACCTGAACGCTGTACGTACCTGCCACTACCCGGATGACAACTTATGGTACGATTTATGTGACCAATATGGTATTTACGTCGTGGCCGAAGCCAATATAGAATCTCACGGTATGGGCTACGGCGACAAGACGCTGGCCAAGAACCCCTCTTATAAGAAAGCCCATCTGGAACGTAACCAGCGCAATGTACAACGCGGATTCAACCATCCGAGCATCATCTTCTGGTCATTGGGTAATGAAGCCGGTGACGGCCCCAACTTCGAACAATGCTATAAATGGATTAAAGCAGAAGACCCCAGCCGTGCCTGCCAATATGAACAAGCACGCCAGAAAGAACATACCGATATCTTCTGTCCGATGTACTATGATTATAACGGCATGGAAAAATATGGTCAACGTACCGATGCTACCAAACCATTGATTCAGTGTGAATATGCCCATGCAATGGGTAACTCGCAGGGTGGTTTCAAAGAATATTGGGATTTGATCCGTAAATATCCGAATCTGCAAGGTGGATTTATCTGGGATTTCGTTGACCAGTCCTGCCGCTGGAAAGGAAAAGACGGCGTGATGATCTATGCTTACGGAGGAGATTTCAACCGTTTTGACGCTTCTGACAATAACTTCTGTGACAATGGTTTGATCAGCCCCGACCGTGTTCCTAATCCGCACATGTATGAAGTAGGTCACTTTTACCAGAATATCTGGACTACTCCCGCCGATTTAAGCAAAGGGGAAGTAAATGTGTTCAATGAGAACTTCTTCCGTGATCTGTCCGCCTACTATATGGAATGGCAAGTACTGAAAGATGGAAAAGTAATCCGCACCGGACGCGTGGATGATTTAAAAGTCGCTCCTCAGGAAACAGCCAAGATTACGTTGAATATCGGCAAGACCTGCACCTGCAAGGAATGGTTGCTGAACGTTTCCTACAAACTGAAAAACCGCGAAGGTTTGCTGCCCGCAGGTTTCACCGTCGCCAAGAATCAGTTGACACTGAATGATTACAAAGCACCGTCTATGGATTTGAAGAACGTGGAAACGACCAATGTAGCCACCGTTGTTCCGCAAATCATCGACAACCAATATCATTATCTGATCGTAAAAGGCAATAACTTCGTAGCCGAGTTCAACAAACAGAACGGTTACTTAAGCAAATATGCAGTGGACGGAACGGAAATGCTGAAAGAAGGCGCAGCCCTGACCCCTAACTTCTGGCGTGCCCCGACAGACAATGATATGGGAGCCGGCCTGCAAAACAGATATGCCGCATGGAAAAACCCGGGATTGAAACTGGTTTCCTTGAATTCCAAGACAGAAAATGACCAGATAGTAGTGAATGCGGAATATGACATGAAGAATGTTTCCGCCAAATTATATCTGACTTATGTCATCAACAACGAAGGAGCCATCAAAGTGACCCAAAAGATGACAGCCGACAAGAATGCCAAAGTATCTCCGATGTTCCGCTTCGGTATGCAAATGCAGATGCCTAAATGTTTTGAAACCGTAGAATATTATGGTCGTGGTCCGGTAGAAAACTACAGTGACCGCAACCACAGCACCGACTTGGGTATTTATCGCCAGAGTGTGGATGAACAATTCTACTCCTATATCCGTCCGCAGGAAACAGGAACCAAGACCGATATCCGTTGGTGGAAGCAACTGAATGCCGGCGGTAACGGACTGAAGGTAGTAGGTGATGCTCCATTCTCTGCATCCGCTTTGCATTATACCATCTGTTCACTGGATGATGGCGAACAAAAAGACCAGCGTCACTCGCCCGAAGTACAGAAAGCAGACCTGACCAACCTGATCATCGACAAGGCTCAGATGGGATTAGGTTGTGTAAACAGCTGGGGAGCTCTGCCGTTGCCTCAATATATGTTGCCCTACGGTGATTATGAATTTACTTTCATCCTGACTCCGGTAAAACATAGCGTCGAGATAGAATAAAACACAGGTTAAACAATAAAAACAAGGTGGCTGGATTTGTTTTCAGCCACCTTGTTTTTATTCCCTCTGTTCTTCATAGCTACTGCCATCTACAATTTTCATAAAACAAGTATCACACAAGTATCTGCCCCAACCATCTCTTCAAAACACATTTTCCACCTTTTTTCCTTCAAATTCTTCATACGCGGGCAAGACTTTGAACCTCAAGTCATTACAATGAACCATTCTTATTCCAATCCTTCATAAATTCTTCATAAAGTTATATCCGTTCCCTTCGCATGAACCAACCACGGGAATCCATTCCGACAACTCATCGAATCTTTTTCCTTATTTTACCGTACCCGATTACAAACCTCGGTTGTATTACTCATAAAGAACAATTAAACACTAGTAAAATGAGACCAGACGGCTATTTGAAAACAGCGTGGATCATGACCGTATTATTCAGCATCATCCTTCCGCTTCATTCACAAACACCCCGGCAATTCTCTATAGAATTAAAGGACAAACCACTTCCCGCCGCCCTTAAACTAATCGAAAAGGAAGGCGGAAAGAATATTATCTTCTCCTATAACGAAACAGAAAGCTACCGGGTTACAGCCTCCATCCGGCAAAAAACCGAACTTGAAGCCATCGGCACTGTCCTGAACGGCATTCCTTTCATTTGTAAAGAACGGGAAGAATACTTCGCCATACAGAAAAAGGGAAGAGACATACGCATTACCGAAATACGAGGACAAGTAACCAATGAAAAGAATGAACCGCTGCCCTACTCCAATGTACTCTTATTGACTCCCGGCGACTCCACCTTTGTAAACGGATGTGTCACCCGTGAAGACGGAAGTTTCCTGATGATAGCGGAAGAAGGGATACCTTACTTGATACGGGTTTCTTATATAGGCTATAAGACGGAAGTGCAACCTTGCCACCCTACTCTTACGTTTCACCTGTTTCCCGACACCCAACTGATGCAGGAAGTAACCATCAGCGCCCGACGCCCCATGATAGAAGTGGGTCCCAACGGACTAAAAGCCAACGTGGCAGGAACTTCCCTGGCCCGAATGGGGTCTGCCGCAGAAATGTTGCCCCATCTTCCTTTCGTCACCGGCCATAACGGCGAATACAATGTAATGGGATGCGGTTCTCCTGTAATCTATATAAATAATAAGAAAGTACGTGACATGACAGAACTGGACCGTATCCGGGCCAACGAAATCTTATCCGCAGAAGTCATCACCACTCCCGGAGCCGAATATGCCTCGGACGTAGCAGCCGTCATCCGCCTCCGCACCATCCGCCCGCGCGGACAAGGGTTGAGCGGCCACTTCAATACGACTTATTCACAAGGACATTCCGCCAACGCCAACGAATATATGGCATTAAATTATCGCACCGGCGGTCTGGATCTCTTTGTAAAGGGATATATGGCACAGCAAAACTCGTATGGAAAAACCACAAATATGAACCGCATCAAGGGTTCCGCCATTTGGCAAACCAACAAAAATGATGTGCAGACCCATAAGAGCCAACGTTTTTCCGGTGAGCTGGGATTCAATTATGAACCGGATGAACACCATTCTTTCGGTCTGCGCTATATGCCCGAAACCGGAATAGGGAATGCAGACAGAAATTCATCCGGTAAAACCGTCACCAGACGTAACGATGAAGAAACCGACCGGATAAACTTTACTACAGCAGAACAAATACATACAGGTTGGGATCACGCGGCAAACGCCTACTACGCAGGAGAACTGGGCAAATGGAATATTGACTTCAACGCCGATTACCTGTTCAAACGCTCGCATTCCGACCAGAACGCCATGAATAATGACGATGCAACCGTGCAAGCAGACAGTCGCATGCGCAGCCCTCTATGCCGCCAAGCTGGTAGTCAGTGCCCCTTTATGGAACGGACGTTTTTCATTCGGTACGGAAGAAACTTTTACCAACCGCCATGATATCTTTACCCAAAACGGTTTCTCTGCTGATGCCGACGACCACATCAAACAATCCGTATATGCCGCATTTGCTGACTATTCAAGATCCATCCGCCATTGGAAACTGAATATGGGAATACGTTATGAACATCAACAAACAGATTATTATGAAAAAGGGATAAGGATAGATGCACAAAGCCCTACCTATAATGATATTATTCCTGTATTGGCCGCCAGTTGGTCACACAATGGCAAAAGTTTCAGCCTCTCTTACCGGTTACGTAAAAATAACCCCGATTATAGCCTATTGACCAATTCCATCCGCTATCGCAGCAAATATGAGTATTCTCAAGGAAACCCTTTGCTGAAAACCCAAAAGACGCATCGCTTTTCGGCCGGCGCCTCTTGGAATTGGCTCTATTTCTCAGCCTATTTCAGCCGTATTCTCAATATGTATACCAATATAATTATGCCCTACAAGGAAGATACACATCCGGGCGTCCTCTTATTTGCCACACAGACCATTCCTACAACCCATAATTACGGCATTAGTTTCAACGCCTCTACCAAACTGGGGTGTTGGGAACCACAACTCAATGTGAATATGGCTTTTGGACATGAATGCGAATAAAATAGGAATCACCGAACACCGGAACCAACCCCGTTTCTATATCAGTCTGGACAACAACTTCAACCTTCCCAAAGGCTGGTTCTTCAATATGGAAGGATATCTCTCCACCGCTTCCCGGCAAGGATTTTTTGTAACGCGCACGGAAGGACAAATCAATGCACGCCTTTCCAAATCCTTTTTAAAAGAGACACTCACCATAACATTCACCGCCAATGATATTCTTAGAACAGGGTATTTCCATTTTGATTTATACGGCATAGATGCCTATATGGAAAATCGGATTTACCGGGATTTCCAACGCTTCGGCCTCCAAGTATCCTATAAATTCAATGCCACCAAGAGCAAATATAAAGGAACCGGAGCCGGACAAAGCGAAAAGAATCGTCTGTAACCCCAGCGGAGAAAAGGAAATTTCCGTACCTTTGTTCACGGAAGACAAGGAAACATGCAGATTTTATTCAGGAGAAGAAACCATAAAGAAGAGCACTTCGAACGACTGTTCGCAGAAATGTACCCACGCCTCGTCCGCTTTGCTACCACCCTGATGAGCAATACGGAAGAAGCCAAGGACATAGTAAGCGAAACCATGGAACAAGCCTGGAAGGAGTTCGACCAACTAAAGGAAAACACCCGTAGCGCCTGGCTCTATGCCACCGTGCGTAACGGATGCCTCAACCGCTTGAAGCATTTGAATGTGGAACAGCAACACATAGACCGCCTCATCGAAGCCACCCGTGCGGAAATGAATCAGGGTTACCGCGCACACGAGGCACTGTTGCAGCAAGCGGAAAACATAGCCCGCAGTTTGCCCGAACCGACTTGCACCATCTTGCGAAGCTGCTATTGGGAGAAAAAAACATATCAACAGGTAGCCGACGAATTGGGAATCAGCCCCGACACCGTGAAAAAACATATATCAAAAGCATTGCGGACTCTGCGCGAAGCGATACTGAAAAAGGAGGATAAACAATGAAAAAGGAGTTTTCAACAAATGACCACATCCATCCGGACAACGGAAAGAATCCCCATAACCAAGACTCCCCCCAAAACGGAACTTGGAATGACCATCAATTGGAACAACTCTTTGGTGAAGCATTGGGGGATATTCCCACCGCAGACGAAACCCGGAAAGCCTGGCAGACATTCATCCGTCGTCACCGTATCAGACACCAATCTATCCGACGAATAACGATACCAGGTATAGCCGCCGCTGTCATCGCCTTGGTACTTGTATTCCAGCCTTTACTACAACCTGAGCCGCAGGAAGTGGAAGTCTTCACTTCACTGGAAGTTCCTGAGGAAATTACTTTTCGGGAAGAAGGGAAAAGGATAATTGTAAGCACCCGCCCGCTACCATTACCTCCGTTCAATTAAGCGACGGAAGCAAGGTATTGCTCAGCGCAAACAGCCGTCTGGAGTATCTAAAGGAGTTTACAGATACCATTCGCAGTGTCAAACTAAGCGGAGAGGCCCGTTTTGAAGTAGCCAAAGACGCTTCCCGCCCCTTTATAGTATGCACCGAGCAACTACAAACACGAGTACTGGGAACGGTGTTCGATGTGAAAGCCTATCCCCGTTACTCGCCGGATGTCATCCTCTATCAAGGACGAGTGAATGTAAGTCATACCAAGCGCAATCAAAGTAAGGAAATGCACCCGGGGGAACAAATATCCTTGGATAAACAAGGAAAACTCCAATTGAAAAGAGTTGATACGGAGAAGAGAAAAGGATGGGCGGAGAATGAATTTTCTTTTGACAATACCGACTTGAGGCAAGTCATGCAAGATATAGGTTCATGGTATAACATCAGCATCGTATTCCGTTCACGTCCGTTACTGGACGAACGCATCTATTTCCATATCAACCGCCAACTCCCGGTGAATACCGTACTGGACGCCTTGAATGATTTGAAAATCGCACAGTTCACCATGAAAGAAGGAAAAATAATAGTGGAAACACCACAAGACAAGAAACGATAACATCAATGGGAGTTCAATAAACAAGCCTGTATTTTCACCTGGAGATTAACATATCAGCGTTCTTTTCATCTTCAGGTGAGAACCATTCAGTTTATCCCCCCTGTGCTAAAGAACTGACAGCACTATCTCTCTTTCCAGTTCCCTCGTGTGAAATCGGGAATCTCCACCGGTACACTGCCCTGTCGCACGGAACGCTCGCTCAGTTCCGTAATGCAAGACCATTCGGCAGCGTCATACACATCCTGATCCAACGGCAAACCGTTCCTCAAACAATGAATAAGCCGGTAGTCCATGATATAATTCATCTCATTCGGCATATTCTTCCGCCGCGCCTCCTCGCCGATAACTGCCGTAAAAGGATGTTTATACTGCTCCATCATCCGCTCAAACTGCTCACCGGACAAAGGTTCCTTGCCATATTCATCGAGCAGAAGACAGGGAACAGGATATTTCTGCATGAATCCTTCGTGCCGCACACCGTCTGATGGCGGCTGTACGGGCGAGGAGTGGTCACATCATATTGCAACAAGATAGTTCTTCCTTTTGCGGTATGAATCAGCGTGGTATTCACATCCCCCATCTCATAACTCTGCGCCGCTTCTTCGGAGGATGCACCAAACACCTGTCCGGCATAAGCAGACAGACCGGCCTGACGCGAGGACATGGAAACCAGATACTCCATACGGTCTCCCCGATGAATATTCATCCATTGGCAGACAGGACCCAAGCCGTGAGTAGGATAAGGATTCCCCGTATGCTGCTGGCTGTAAAGCTTTATCCAGTGATTGTGATACCCACCCGCTTTTTCGTCTGCAAAATAATGCTTGCGCAAGTCATGGATGTATGATCCCTCGGCATGAGTAATTTCGCCCAACACCCCCTGCTGCACCATGTTCAATGTAGTCAGGGCAAATGCATCGTAACAACAGTTCTCCAGCATCATGCAGTGACGGCGGGTTTCTTCGGCTGTATCCACCAAACGCCAGCAATCGGCCACACTCATGGCGGCAGGAACCTCCAACGCCACGTGACGGCCCTGCTGCAAGGCATAAACGGCAATATCAGTATGAGTCAGCCAGTCCGTACAAATATAAATGAGGTCTATCTCCTTGCATTCGCACATCTTGCGCCACATCCCTTCTTCCGAATAGTTCTCGGCTTCGGGACGGCCGAACTCCCGTAAGATATGCTCTGCACGCTCTATATTCTCTTTCCGCAAATCACAAAGCGCTTTCACCTCAATGCCTTCCAGGTGCATATATCTCTCAAGTGCAAGAATGCCCCTGTTTCCTAATCCGACAAAACCGATCCGAACTACGGGGATGGCAGGGCAGGTTAAATTAAGTACGTTGGGTCGTTTCATGGACTGCTTTATTTTTCCGGCAAAGATAAAGAGAAAAATCGAGAGGCAGAGGACTGCCTGTGAATAATTTGCCGGTATACCGGTCTGATGTCTTTCCGTATCGGAACCTAACCTCTTTCAACAGCAAACATAAGCCTTTTTCTCCATACAACTAAGGTCTTTATTCCTATTATCTTCTATAGTCTTCCGATGCAGACCGTACAGTCCACTGTAGCAGACCGTACAGTCCATTACGGCAGACTCTACAGTCCATTGCAATGGACTGTAGAAGGTTTCAGTATAAAAGCCCTTAATCATCCGGAAGAAAACGCTTAGCCAAAGAGAAGACAGCACTTAAAAGCCGCTTTATAACCAGACAGTTCCCTTTCCCGGAAAAAGACAAAGAGGATGTGTCCGGGTCGAAGTGACAGCCACAGGACACATCCTCTGTTTTCGAATGAGAACAGCACAAACGGTGCTTAAATAATAGAAGTACGTTTGGTAAATTCTATAATTTCGGGAATATAACCGAATGCCAGACCGGTCACCGTGTCGGCACAACCATAATAAACGGCCACCCGTCCCGTTGCCGGATCATGCAAAGCCGCACAAGGGAAGCATACATTGGGCACATCACCCATGCATTCGTAAGGTTCACGCGGAGAGATAAGATAAGGTCCCGAACGGAATTTCACCTTCCACGGCTCGTCCAAGTCAAGCAATGCCGATCCAAAGGCATAGACATAACCGTTGCAGGAACGAAGCACACCGTGATAGAACAGCAACCAGCCCTCACTGGTTTCGATGGGAATGGGGCCGGCGCCAATCTTCAGGCACTGCCATGCACTTACTTCAAAAGGCGCGGGTGACATGACGTGACGATGGTGTCCCCAAAACTCCAAGTCGGGCGACTCGCTATAATAAATATCTCCGAAAGGAGTATGCCCGTTGTCACTGGGACGGCTCAACATGGCAAACTTACCATTGATCTTGCGGGGAAACAGCACGCCATTACGGTTGAAAGGCAGGAAAGCATTCTCCACCTGATGGAATGTCTTGAAATCCGTAGTCCATGCCACGCCGATGGTGGGCTGGCCCTTATATCCGTTACACCAGGTCACATAGTAACGGTCGTCGATAAAGCAGACACGCGGGTCATAACCGTACACCCATTCACCAATCTCAGGAATATCACACTGGAACTGCAACTTCTCCGGATTGATGTCCCAATGAACGGCGTCCTTGCTGAATCCCACATGGAGCGCCATCCGGCGGTTTGTATCATCACAACGGAACACTCCGGCATACCCTTCGCCGAAAGGTACTACCGCACTATTGAATATACTATTGGATGTAGGCAGCAAATCACGGGGAATGATGGGATTCGCGCTACATCTCCACATTACATTTTTACAACCTTCGGGACGTTCCTCCCACGGCATACCGGGCAACGGATTGCCCGCAATCTTCAATTCACTCATATTCTCTTTTTTGTTAGGTTAATAGTTTTTCTCTATTTCTTGTCTTCGTGCGTGAAGGGTACAAACCAAGTCATCAGGAATGCCGGAATGGCAGCCACCAGCACAAAGATGAAAAACAGTTTATAGCCCAGCCAGTCGCTGACATATCCGGACATCATACCGGGCAACATGACACCCAGGTTCATGATACCCGATGCAAAAGCATAATGCGCCATCTGATGAGGGCCGGCAGCCACCTGTTGCATCATGAACAAGGTAAGTCCCACAAAGCCGAAGCCATATCCGAAATACTCCAGCACAATGGCTCCGCCGATAAGAGGCGCACTCTGCGGTTGGAAAATGGCAAGCAGCGTGTAAGCCATAAAAGGCAGATTGAATACACAACACAAGGAGAACAAAGTCTTTTTCAATCCACGTGCGGAAATATAATATCCGCCCAGCAATGAACCGAGTACGAAAGCTGCCGCTCCGAAGGTTCCGTAATAAATGCCAATCTCCTGTTCTGTCAATCCCAAACCGCCCACATCACGACCGGCTTTCAGGAACAAAGGTACAATTTTCATCACAAACCCTTCGGCAAAACGATATAAAATAATAAAGCAGATGTAATAAACGATATGCTTTTTAGTAAAGAAGTTCCGGATGACATTCCATAACTCGGCCATACTCTGCGAAAAAGAGGTGACCGAATGGGCATGCTTGCCCGAAGGCAGCATACGGGTATGATAAAGTCCCAAAGCGAACATCACTCCTCCGAGGACAATCATAATGACCGTCCAGGAATAGAGTACCGCATCTTCGGCAGGACCTTCGTATTCATCTTTCAAGAAACCGGCCAGATAGACCAGCAAACCTGTACCGATAATCTTGGCTACGTTATAAAAAGCACCTTGCCAACCTATATACTTAGCCTGTTCCTGTGCATTCAACTCGTCCATATATACCCCGTCACAGGCCACATCGTGCGTTGCCCCGCTAAAGGCGACAATGGCGAACAAGGCGATAGTGATTGCAAAAAAGGACGGAAGATGAAGCGACAAGGCAATCAACCCGAAAGTGACTCCCGATACCATCTGGGTGAGGACGACAAAGAATTTCTTGGTACGGTACATCTCCAGCAACGGACTCCAAAGGGGTTTCAATGTCCAGGGAAGCATGATAAGGGAGGTCCAGAAGGCTATTTTCGCATCACTGACTCCCAGACCTTTGTACATCAGTACAGCTACCATATTGAGGACAACAAAAGGGAGCCCCATACCAAAATAAGCGGTGGGAACCCAAAAAATAGGACTACGGCGTCTGGCCGGAGTTGGGGTTTCGGTTGTTTTCATTTATATCTAAGTATTAAGGTTGTTGAATTCGGCTATAACCGAAGATAACTTCATCCCCTTTCAGAAGGAGATGAAGTTACCTTTCGGAATCTATAAACGCAATAGGACGAAGCATTTAGTGAATCAGTCAGTTATAGGAATGAAGCTCACCGCCTGCCCGCCGCCTTTTGCCATGCCTACAGACAAGGTGTCGGCTGCTGTCACCTCTTTGTCCTTAATCTGATACGAAGTAGGATTCGTTTTCCAGTCGGCATCTTCTCCATCAGCATAAATCACGGCATGGTATTTTTTATCTTTCTCCAGGAAATCCAATGGAATGGTGAGTGTACGCGACTCTTCATTCGTGGTGGCTCCCAGGAAATATTTATCTTTCGCTTTCCGCACCACAGCTACAAACTCTCCCGGTTCGCCCTGCAAGGCTTCGGACCAGTCACAGTCCGCATCAAAATCCCGGAAGAACTGGAAGGCAGGATGCCCTTCATAGTTCTCAATCATATCCGAGGCCATCTGCAACGGAGAATAAATGACAACCCAATTGGCTATCTGCTTTGCCAAGGTGGTATTCACACGGCTGTTTCCTTTATCCAAGTCATTCCACTTCTTGCGGCGTGGGGAATTGCGTGTCTTTTCATAAAGAATATCAAAAGTACCCGGTGTATAATCCATCGGACCGCCCAGCAAGCGGGTAAACGGCAATAACTCGTGATGTTCGGGGGGATTACCTTCACTCCATCCGTTCCACTCCATGCCGCGGGCGCCTTCGCGCGTCATCATATTGGGGTAAGTACGACGAATTCCTGTATCTTTGATAGGTTCGTGGGCATTAACGGTTGTATGATAACCGGCGGCAGTCTGCACCACCTTGCGGTAATGGCGTACATTGAACTGTCCATGATGGCTGTGACCGCCCGGCAGTCCTCCGGCATAACCGGTCTTCACGCTGTGCACTCCCAGGTCTGCATACCATTTGTAAGCATTGTCCAGCTGGCGTTCGTAATTAAAGATATTGCCACCCGTTTCGTGGTGACCGATTATTTCAATCCCTTTCTCCTTGGCATAACGTGCCACCTCTGCCATATCGAAATCGACATAAGGCTTGGTATAGTCAAAAGTCTGCATACCGCCCCAACTTTCCCAGCCTTCATTCCAGCCCTCGAACATCACCGCTTCTATGTTATTGGCAGCAGCAAAATCTATATATCGTTTGGCATTAGCGGTGGTAGCGCCGTGGCGTTCATCCATCGTCCACGTTTCAACCCCCAGATGCATTCCCCACCAGATACCTACGTATTTCATAGGACGTATCCAGCTCAAATCACCCTCCAGCGCACAAGGTTCATTCAGATTCAGTATCAGGCCGGAGTTTATCAGACCTACCGCTTTGGGAGCTATCTGGATACTGCGCCACGGAGTAACGAAAGTTCCTCCGGCAAAACGGGCTTTTACCCCATCGGGCCAGGAGGCCAGTTCCGATTTGAAGTGACAACCTTCGGTATGCTTCAAAGTCATTTCGGGGAAATCGGTCAAAGCCGCTTCGTGAATACTGGCATATACCCCGTTATCTGTTTTGAAAGTCATCGGGGTATTGGCATTATCCACCTTGCTGACGGGCAGGGTACGATACAGCAACTCGTAGGTTTCAAAACTGGCGGGAATAGACCATGACTTGCCATCCTGCGCCAGATTGAATGAAGTGAGCTCGTCCATCACGAACACACTGTCCACTTGGGGTACTTGATATTCATAACGAAAGCCCAGACCGTCGTCGAACACGCGGAAACGGAGGGTCAGCCGTGTATTCGCCGGATCTTTCAGGCGCACAGCCATCTCGTTATAATGGTTCCGGATAGATTTATTCTCCCCCCAAGGCTGGGTCCAGGTTTCATCCTTTGTGGTAAACTCAGTATTTTCTATCTGAAAATCTTTGGAGAGATTGAGCCCGTCACGGCCTTCAAAGCCCATAACAGAAGGAGTGATGAACGGTTTTCCTCCTACAGAAACTCCATAGGTCATCGCTCCTGCCTCATTCAGGTTGAATACTAATTTTATATTGCCATCCGGCGATGTTAATTCCGTGGGACGGGAACATCCGCAAAACACAACTAACAAAAATAATACATAGTAACTGTATGTCTTCATACTATTAAATTGGATTAATGATACAAATATAGAACAATTAAGTAAGGTATCACACTTATCGAAGGAGGAAAATTATTTTAAATGGGAGAAGATTACATATAATGAGAAGTATCAACAGAATAAAATAACAAACGCCGATAAAGCCCTTTTAAAGACTCTACCGGCGTAAGTTCACCTATTTAAAAAATCAGAATTCCAAGTCAGCCAACTGAGGATTATGGTCGGAAAGTAAAGCTTCCGGTACTTCAGCCGGTATTTCACAACTCTTCACCAGAACTTGCGGAGTGACAAAGATGAAATCAATCTTTTCACAATCCTCGGCCAGGATACGGGCAAAATCATGAAAAGTATAATCAACGCCGGTCACACGGGCAGCCGTCTTATAAGCATCCTTCATCACAAACTCGTTGGTGGTGATTGTTTCGTATGCATCGCTCGCATCGGTCACATTAAAGTCGCCCGTAACCACTGCGGGACGTTCGCCTACGATCTCTTTTATCTTACGGATAATGAGCAATGCGCTTTGACGGCGGGCCTCTTCACCCACATGGTCAAAATGAGTATTGACAGCCATGAATATCTTTCCGGTAGCCTTGTCCTTAAATTTTGCCCAAGTGGCGATACGGACACAAACCGCATCCCATCCCATCATTCCTACGCTATCGGGATTTTCGGCCAACCAGAAAGTATTGGAGTCCAACACCTCATATTTGTCCTTACGATAGAAAAGCGGCGCATATTCACCTGCTGTCTTCCCGTCATCACGTCCCACACCGATACCATCGTATTCGGGCAAGCCTGCGCGAAGATCCTGAAACTGGTTATGCAAGACTTCCTGCATACCGACAATATCCAGCTCATGGTCCTTAATAAACTGGCACACACGGTCTTTCCGATATTGCCAATTGTTCAAACTGTCCTGCGGATTGTCGTAACGGATATTGAAAGTAGCCCAACGAACGTCGGTCTTCTTCTCTTCCGCACAGCCGCCCAATAACAGGACGGCTGCCAATAAAAATAGAATTTGCTTCATTTTGTTTCTTTTTATGTTCCCTAGGATACAAAGATAGCAATTTCTAGCGGAAATTATTCGGAGTATGCCACTGACCTCTATCATTCATCGTATCGGTCACATCCCACCATACACGGCTACCCTGGTTCACATTGCCCGGTTTATTGGGGTTACGGGACTCGCTGTTAGGATAGTTGATGCGTTTGATAAGCTTGCCGGACGCCACTTCTCCATTGGAATTGTTTCCATTGACCGGAGCCAGCAGATAACGCGGATAGTCGGTACGGCGCACTTCCGCCCATCCTTCATTTCCATTCGGGAAAACGGCAATCCACTTCTGAGTAATAATCTGTTCCAACTGTTCTTCCTTGCTACCACCGGCAAATGCTTTTACGCCATCCAGATGACTGATGTATTCATTGGCCTTGTCCGCATCAATTTCATAATAATCCATAGATGCCTTGATACCTTTCAAATAAAGGGCTTCGGCTGTTTCATCCACCAATGACGGCCAGCGCAATGCCGCTTCCGCTTTCAGGAACAAGCTTTCAGCATAACCCATCCAGACAATTTCACGAGCCAGATTCCACCAATAATCCTTGTTCATGGCATCAGATGACAGAATACAGCGGTTGGCAGAATATCTGTTCAGATAAGAACCGCCTACATTGGTTTCTCCATTCATCACTCCGTTGAAATCTCTCTTCAGATTCTCTGTAGGAAGCGGACTGGTAGTCAACGAATCAAACGGAGTAGGACGGAACCATAAAACTTCACAACGAGGGTCGAGATAACAGTTCTCAGAATTCTCATTGAAAGTAACGGCATCGGCTGCCGCACCTTCTTTCAAAGCCTGATTCTTATAAGCCCGTTCCATTTCTTTCGACAATACAGCATTGCCGGTCCAACTGAACAACAACGCGTAGATATTTTCATTACCGCCGGCGATATACTGACGTTTCGGAGTCTGCTTCATATTGTCATCCTGACTTTGCATCAAACCGGCAGGGTCTGTCAAAGCCGCCTTTGCCTGAGTCTGGGCCAAAGCCGGGTCTACATTGGATACACGCAAAGCAAGGCGCAAACGCAGTGTATTGGCAAAACGACGCCATTTGTCCACATCACCCCCATAACATTTGTCATTGTCACCTAAATCATACTGACTGACAGCAGGAAGATTTTCCTGATGCAACTCTGTTATTGCCTGATCCAACAGCTGGAAAAGGATATTATAAACTTCCTTTTGAGGTGTATAGGTCACATTTTCTTCCGGTGGCATGGCTCCCTTCACATAGTAGGCTACAGGAATATCTCCGTAAGTGTCCGTCTGCATGGACAACAAGAAAGCATAATAAATACGGGTGATATAGAATGCCGTATGGTAATAATCCTTATTGCAGAAATAGAATGTCTTGACCAACTGGCTGTATTCCGAAGTGCTGCGGTCATCATAGAAATGCTTCCAGCGGCTGGCCGACCATCCATCCGTATAAGAATAGGTAGGCGCCTGATTCACAAAGCCGCTGACATTGTTTCCCCAATAACCGGCATAGATATCATGAGTCAGATTGGTTGTTGTCTGATAATCATTGTAAGGACCTTCGTAGGTGAAATTGGCAAAAATACTTCCGATAGCACCTTCCATCCCTTTCAAACTTGCCATGGCATGTTCCGTCAAAGTATAATCAATATCTATACCGTCGGCCGATACATTCTCCACAGTCGGGTCGTAAATCGGTGCGTAAGGATTTGTATTCAATTCCTCAAAATCATGGCATCCGGCCAAAGCCAGCAACGAACATAAGGCTACGGATTTATATAATTTGATTTTCATAATCAGTTTTTCCTTTTAATTAATTAGAAACCTAAGTTGATAGAAATACCGAAAGTACGTGTAAACGGCAACGATGCATAGTCAATGGCTTGTGAGAACATCGTAGTGTCATAGCCACCTTCGGGGCTTGTACCCGGTGTGTGCTTCATCAGATAGCACAAGTTACGTGCTACAAATGAAACATTCAGCGAGTTGACAGGAGTCTTCTTCAGCATAGATGAGGGGAATGAATAGCCGATTGACAATTCTTTCAGCTTAATGAAAGAAGCATCGTAGATGAAATCCTCAGCCTGCAATGCACCATAGTATTCTGAAGCGGACACCTGTTTTGTATTCACCTCGCCTGACTCTGTCACACCGGGGAATACCATCATATAGTTGTTTTCCTCACCACGGTTCAAGGTACGTTTAGCCAAACCGTTTCCGGTAGCCAGCATCTCGGAATAAGAGAAGATATCACCACCGAATTTCATATCAAACAGTGCGGACAGTGTAATCCCCTTATAAGTAAAGGTAGGAGATACAGACATGGTCAGCTTTGGCTGGATATTACCGATAGGTTTGTTCACATATTCGGACTCATTGGTCACAGTCATGGGCAACCCATTTTCATTTACGATAATATCACCGTTTTCATTGCGCTTATAAAGCGACGTAGCATAAATCTCGCCTAATTTGTGTCCGGCGCGTGTACCTACTTTTACAGGGAAGTTTCCGTCACCGTTAAAGAACATATAGTTCACATTTTCTTCCGGAGCCAGTTCTTTCACCTTCGATACGTTGTGAGCCATATTCACATTCAAGTCAAAAGCGAAATCCTTTGTTTCTACCAGAGTGGAATACAACATCAGTTCCACGCCTTGATTGGTTACCATACCTGCATTTACCCATTGTCCTCCACTCCAGGGAGCTGCTGCGGGTACTTTCATAATCTGGTTCTTTGTCTTGCTGTAATAATAAGTAAAATCAAATCCCAGGCGATTGTTCAAGAACTTCATATCCAGACCCGCTTCGTAAGAAGTCGCGATTTCAGGCTTCAACTGGTCGTTCATCTTCACATTGTCTTTGGTCGGGGTCAATACACCATTATCGAATTTGAAAGAGTAGGTGTTGTATAACTGATAAGGACTTGTATCCTTACCTACCTGTGCGGCAGACAGACGTGCCTTGGCAAATGTCACCCAGCTTGGCAACGGTTTGTCGATAGAGCGCAAGAAGTCCGACACTACGAAACTGAGGTTGGCAGACGGATAGAAGAAAGAATTGTTACCTGACGGAAGAGTGGATGACCAGTCGTTACGGGCTGTCAAATCCAAAGACAGATATTCCTTCCACGCCATCTGTACAGAGCCGAACACCGAGTTCATGGCACGCTTGTAGCCATCCTCACTACCGGTTCTCAACAAATTGGCCGCATTCAGCATCCAGTTACCTTTGTCCACCATATTACCTACGCCCACGCCCAAAGTTTCCGAACGCTGGTACATAAAGTTACCACCGACATTGAAGCCCAGACGGAAGTTATCAGTCAACTGACGGTCACCCATCAAAATGACTTCAGCATTTGACTCGAAGAAGTTTTCTTCACTACGGTCCATTGAATCATTCGTAATCATGGAAGTATTGGCTTCTCCATTGATACCATCCCCCGCATTGGTGCTTTGCACTCTGGTGCGGTAGTAGTCAAAAGCGTATTTGGCAGATAGATGCAGCCAATCAGTGAAATTGATTTTCATGCTATAATATCCGAAAGCACGCCAACGTTCATCCGAATTCTGACGCTGATGCAATACATAATAAGGATTACGGATACTGGCAGTAGGCCCTGTCCAATTCACATGCGCATGAGTTTCATCAGAATATTGTTTCAAGTCATCCAGACGGACGTTGTTAGGGATTCTCATCAACTGGGAAATAGCACCGTAATCTCCATACAGTGGACGGTTATCGGCTTTTGTACGTGAAAGAGAAATTTTTCCGTCCATAGACACCCATTTGTTCAATTCCGTTCCTGCATTCAGATCGGCATTCACACGGCTCAAACTTTCAGTGGGGAATACACCGTCATTGTCGGAGTATCCGAAAGAAGTACGAAAATGTGATTTCTCTGTACCGTTGCTGATAGATACGTTATGCGTATGCGAGAAACCGGTATCAAAATAATCTTTCAACTTATCCCCATAGTTAGAGTAAGCGTAAGTTTCTCCGTTCCAAGCCTCTTTCATGCTTCCATCCAATACCGGACCCCAGCTTCCGCTATCCGTTTTGTCATACACCGCAGTCTTGGCATCTTTTGTATCAATATGTCCTTGTCCGTAACGGCGTTGCATATCCAATGTCTCGCCGATAGCTGTCCAAGTAAAATTACCACTATAACGGATTCCGAAGCCATCCTTCTTACTACCTTTCTTTGTCGTAATCAAGATAACGCCATTACCTGCACGTGAACCGTAAAGAGCAGCCGCATTCGGACCCTTCAAAACAGAAATACTCTCGATATCATCCGGATTAATGTCCATGGAAGCGCTACCACGGTCTACACCATCATAGCGGGATGCGCTTGAAGTGCTAGTGTCGCTGAAAGGAACGCCATCCACAATCCACAACGGCTGGTTATTGTCTGTCAGAGAAGAGTTTCCACGGATGGTAATCTTCGTAGAGCCGCCCAGACCGGTAGCCGAGGTATTCATCTGAAGGCCTGCCACCTTGCCCTGCAAGGCACTGGTTACCGAGGGGTCACCTGTCTTGTTCAGTTCATCGCTCTTCAGTTCCTGAACCGCATAACCCAACATTTTCTTCTCACGTTTGATCCCCAAAGCGGTTACCACCACTTCGCCAATCTGCTGTGTATCTTCCTGCATGGTTACATTCAGTACATTCTTGCCATCGGGCTTCAATGTTTCCGAACGGTAACCAATGTATGAGAACACAATCTCACCATTTCCGGGAACGGACAAAGAATAGTTACCTTCAAAGTCTGTAATCGTACCGGCTGTGGGATTTCCTTTCACTTGTACGTTTACACCAATCAAGGCTTCGCCTGTCGCATCAACCACTGTTCCGGTCACTGTATGTTCCTGTCCTGTCTGTTGAGGTGTCTGAGGCTCTCCGGATGCTGAAAGATAGACAATGTTATCCTCTATCTTATACGTAATTCCTTTGCCTTGCAAAGCCGCATCAAGTACAGACTGTAATGAACCGTTCTTCACATCAATGGCATTCACCGGCATTTCAGCCAGCTTGTCATCATAGAAAAACTGATAGTTAGACTGTGATTTAATGTTCTTGATCACTGCTCCAAGCGTTGTCTTGGGAGTTGAAAGAACGATTTGCGCGCGGGTCCATTGTATGGGTGCAGCCACAAACAAAAGAATCAAAAGCGCCCTGAGTAATTTGGGCTTTCTCATTAATTGATTGCCTTTCATAATTTATAAATTCGTTAACACTGACTTGTTTTTCTCCAGTGAAGGGGTTCTCATTCCCCTTTCGAGAATAAAAACAGGCAGCTAAAAGAAAACACTTACTCAATCTTGTTCTTTTTTCTAAATTTTCCAGAAAAAAGCAGAGGAAAGGCAAAAGTAGTAATATCATCGGACTTTGACGTATAGAAGAAATACTTAAAAAGAAAAAGGGGATGTACTCTTGCAATGCTGCCAAAAGAGAACATCCCCCTCCAACCTCTCTTTACAAGAGAGAAGTGCATGGTGAAACTTTTATTTTACTTTTTCGTCTTTTGAAAATGAATAAGGCAAATCACTTTCTTGTGTTCCACGCTGCATATTCGGACGGTCGGTCATCTTGAAGTCAATAGTACCGCCTTGTAACAATTCGTTATGCTTCAAATAATTCTTGGTATAAACAGTACCGTTTACACGCATTTCATCTACATATCGGTTGGTATCGCTGTTATCCGATGCGGTTATTACCAAGTTCTTTCCGTTTTCAAAATGAAGTGTCGCCTTCTTGAACAACGGAGCACCCAGAATATACTCATCCGTACCGGGACATACCGGATAGAACCCTAATGCGGAGAATACATACCATGCCGAAGTCTGACCATTGTCTTCATCACCGCAATATCCGTCCGGACCGGCTGTATACATACGGTTCATCACCTCACGCAACCAATATTGCGCTTTCCAAGGCTGGCCTGCATAGTCATACAGATAAATCATGTGCTGGATGGGCTGGTTTCCATGTGCATAGTTACCCATGTTCATGACTGTCATTTCACGAATCTCATGAATTACCTGTCCGTAATAGCTATCATCAAAGATGGGGGGAACCGAAAAGACAGAATCAAGCATGGTAACGAACATTTCCTTACCTCCCATCAAATCAATCAATCCCTGAGGGTCATGGAATACAGACCAGGAATAATGCCAGCTGTTTCCTTCCGTAAAGTCACCTCCCCATTTCAACGGCGAGAATTCAGGAGCGAACTTGCCGTCCTTCTGCTTGCCACGCATCAATTTACTTTCCGAATCAAACAGGTTCTTATAGTTCATGGCACGTTTGGCAAAAAGTGCGATTTCCTTCTTCGGACGCTTCAACTCTTTCGCCAGCTGATAAATACACCAGTCATCGTATGCATATTCCAATGTACGGGCTGCATTCTCATGAATCTTCACATCACAAGGCACATAGCCCAGCTTGTTATAATATTCATATCCCAGACGTCCGGTAGAAGAAACTTCAGGATGTACGGCTTCCGTTCCATGAATCAGTCCTTTGTATAATGTTTCCACATCTTCCACACGTACTCCTTTCAGATAAGCATCGACCAAGATAGAAGCTGAATTATTGCCGACCATGCAACCACGATGACCGGGGCTGGCCCATTCGGGGAAGAAACCGCTTTCCTTATAAGTATTAACCAAACCTTCCTGTATCTCCTTATTTACCGAAGGATACATCAGGTTCAAGAAAGGGAACAAGCAACGGAATGTATCCCAGAAACCTGTATCCGTATACATATATCCCGGCAGCGTTTCGCCATTGTAAGGACTGTAATGAACAGGTTGTCCGTTGGCATCCAGTTCATAGAATTTACGCGGAAACAACAAGGAACGGTACAAGCAGGAATAGAAAGTGCGGTATTGATCCAATGTTCCACCTTCCACCTCTACTTTACCTAAGGCCTCATTCCAAGCCTCTTTACCTTTCTGTACCAATACTTCAAAACTGTCACCACCCAATTCCTTCAGGTTCCGAATTGCTTGTTCAGGACTGATGAATGAAGAGGCCACACGGGCATGAACTACTTCACCTTTCTTTGTCTTGAAACCGATAACGGCTCCGGTATGGAAATCAGTCTGCTCCAGTTTACCTTCTTTCAAGGTTACAGGAACACTGCCATCCGGTTTTTCAGGCTGTACATCATTAGAGAACGTAGCCTCATAAGTAAACGGCTTATCAAACTCAATAACGAAATAATTCTTGAAGTTGGCAGGAACACCACCACTGTTACGGGTAGTATAGCCCACGATTTTGTTTTCTCCGGGAATCACCTTGACAGACGAACCACGATCAAAAGCATCCACCACTACATATGAATCATTCTCAGGAAAAGTGAAACGGAACATTACGGCACGCTCTGTAGGAACCATTTCGGTTACGACATCATGTTCTGCCAAATAAACCTTATAATAATAAGGTTTTGCAATTTCAGCTTTATGAGAGAACCAGCTTGCACGCTTGTCCTCTTCAAATTCCGGTTTTCCTGTTACGGGCATGATGGAAAATTGACCATAGTCATTAATCCACGGACTGGGCTGATGGGTTTGTTTGAAACCACGGATTTTATTAGCCGTATAAACATACTGCCATCCGTCCCCCATCTTTCCTGTCTGGGGAGTCCAGAAATTCATACCCCACGGGCGGGATATGGCAGGATAAGTATTTCCTGTAGAGAGTTCAAAGGAAGACTGTGTACCTACCAACGGACTCACATAGTCTGCATAATCCTTTGCCTGTACAAACAACGTGACACACAGCGCTACAACTGATAGAAATAGTTTTTTCATGATATTGCTATTTGGGTTAAGTTATACTTTTAATTCTTCACCTGTTTTCCCCATTCCGTCGGTACGGGACTCATGGTAATCTCCATCGTTCCTCCACGTACCAGATCATCATGGGTAAAGAAAGGAACATCCAGCGGTTTTCCGTTCAACAAAACCGACTCAATATACTTATTGGTCTTCGAATTATTGTGGGTACGGATAACGAAAGTCTTGCGGTCGGGTAAATTAATCGTCACCTCCTCAAACAACGGACGTCCGATAGAATAAACCGGCTTACCGGGACATACCTGATAGAAGCCCATGGAATTCAAAATATACCAGGCAGACATCTGACCGCAATCTTCATTACCCGACAAGCCGTCAGGAGCATTGAAATACTGGTTATACAGCACACTGTCAACCAATTCCTGAGTACGCCATGGACGGTTTACATAGTTATACATATGAGTAATGTGATGACTAGGCTCATTGCCATGCGCATACTGGCCTATCAGTCCTGTGATATCAGCAGAGGTAGCCTCCCCTTCCAACTGGGAAGAAACCGTAAACAAGGAGTCCAGCTTTCCTACGAAAGCATCCTCCCCACCCATCAAATTCACCAGTCCCGGGATATCATGCGGAACAAACCAAGTCCATTGCCATGCAGTACCCTCGCAATAATCATCATTACGGTGATTGGAAGAACGGGGATTGAACGGAGTACGCCATTCACCTTTACTATCCAATCCACGCATGAAACGGGTGGCAGGATCAAAATAAAATTCGTAAGCATCTGCAAAACGGGCATACTTCTCCTTGGTTTCAGTATCTCCCAAGCTGTCTGCCAGCACGGAGATACACCAGTCATCATACGCATACTCCAATGCTTTCGCCACCGATTCATTCTCACGGTCACATGGAATATAGCCAAGAGTATTCTTATAATAACGTGCTTTGGGCATAACATATGGAATCAGCCAATCGGGAGCTACAATACCGGTAGTGTCATATTCCGCTGCACGCAGACATGCCTTGTAAGCTTCCTGCACATCAAAATCGCGGTATCCCTTCACATAAGAATCGGTTACCAACGAAGCCGCATGATATCCCACCATAGTCCCGGTATAATTGGACACACAGTCCCATTTCGGAAAGATACCACCTTCCTGATGCTTCTTTATCAATGAACGGATAAACTCCGTATTCAACTGAGGATCGACAATAGTCAGTAACGGATGTAACGCACGGAAAGTATCCCACAAAGAGAAAATGGTATAAACCGGATGTTTCATGTCGGTGGTATGCACTTTCAAATCCATTCCCAAGTAACGCCCGTCTACATCTGTAAACAGATTGGGACTTAGGAAAGCATGATACATAGCCGTATAGAAAATGGCACGCTGGTCTTCATCATTGGTTTTGACTGCAATCTTCGACAAGCATTCATTCCATTTCTTCTTAGCATCGGCACGCACTCCATCAAAATTCCAACCGGGCATCTCAGCCTGGAGGTTCTTATAAGCACCTTCCGCATCAACAGAAGAGATAGAGAACTTAGCCAGCACTTGTTCATCTTTCGCCGTTTCAAAATGCAAAAGCATTTTACATACAGGAATCTGTTTGTCATTTTCCTGAACAGTATCCGTGTACAAGGTATACGTAAAGGGTTTGGAAAATACGGCATAAAAATAAAGATCCTGCCGGTATGCCCAATAGGCACTGCGTTTGCGCCCCCGCAACACAGTATCATTCACTGCCTCCACTTCCATTACCTGATTGATTTGTTGCTGAATATTATAGTCCATATCCAAGATAAATCCAGACTCCTTACTTTCCGGAAAAGTATACCGATGCATTGCCGCACGCTCTGTCGAAGTCAGTTCGGCTTTTACCCCGTATGTATCCAGAAAAACAGAATAATATCCCGGTTCGGCATATTCCTTTTCATGAGAAAAAGCCGATGCGAAAGGACGCTTCTGGCTTTCTGTTCCCAAGAAATCAGTACGCTGCACACCTACAGTCGGCATCAACAGGAAATCTCCGAAATCCGCACACCCTGTACCACTAAGACGTGTATGGGCAAAACCATTGATCGTAGTATCTTCATAATAATATCCGGAACAGGAATCCCAACCGTCAATACGAGTATCCGGCCCCGGCTGTATCATGCCATGAGGAACCATAGCACCCGGATGAGTATGCCCATGGCCTCCTGTACCAATAAAAGGATTGACATAATGGGTGTAATCATTCATTTCATTGCCCTCAGAATCACATGCAGTGAAACACAATAACCCTAGAAGACAGCCGCTTAAGAGCATGTTGATTTTCATAGATCTTTATTTAAAAATTATTTTGTTTCCGATGAGATAAATATATTGTTATCATCTACTTTCTTATAATTGAAAGGAATAGAGTTACGCAAAGAATTCAGCACAGACTCTATATTATCTTTCTTTTTCAGTACACCTGAATAAGTATTAGTACTGTCTACATCCGGTGAAAGGATTATCTTCACTCCATAGAACCGTTCCAATGCTGCCGCAATCTGGAAAATAGATGACTTTTCAAATGGAATCAAGTCATTATGCCAGACTATCTCCATCTTGGGATCGACCTGTTTTACTTGCATCCGCCCTGTTACCCTGTTTAAAACGGCTTTTTGTCCCGGCAACAAAGTAATTCTTCCTTTGTCCGATTTATCTTTTACCTCAACTTCACCCTCTATCAAGGTTGTTTCCGCAAAACTGTTATCCGGACGACATTTTATATTGAAAGAGGTTCCCAAGACCCTGACATCCATTGCCGGGCTTTTTACCATGAAAGGTTTCTCATGATTACGTGCTACTTCAAAATAAGCTTCTCCATCCAGATATACATGACGTTCCTTTCCTTCAAAAGCACGCGGATATTTTAAAACAGACGACTGGTTCAACCATACTTTTGTCCCGTCAGGCAACAACATCTCACGCACTTGTCCATGAGCAGCCGATGCTACCACCAATTCCTCCGCTTTATTCCGGAACCAATAGGCTAATCCCGCAGCCAGCACCATCACGCCCACTATAGCAGCTGCATAACGCAACACACTTCTAAGCTTGAACACCTCTTGTTTCTTCTGATTTTCCTGTTCCAATCTTCTACCCAACCTGCGCTCTGCCCTCGCTACCAGATTCTCCTCCTCAAAGGGGAATTTACCTAACTGATAAATCTCCTCCATACGGAACAGCTCTCCGGCATTCTCATCAGATTCTTTCATCCATTCATTGATAAGAACAAAATCCTCCTCCGAGCATCGGTTTTCCAAATACCTGATAATAATATCTTCGTTAAGTTTACTCATCTTTTTCCCTATTCATATAGTAAACAATTCAACTTGTAAAAACACTTAGCAGTTTTGCTGAAAATATAATCAATGACAATAATAAATGGCTGAGACGTTCGCGCAAAAATTTCAAGGCCTTATACATATGTGCCTCTACGGTACGTAAAGAAATGCCAAGAGTATCAGCGATTTCCTTGTTTTTCATATCATGAAGATAGCTCAGTTTAAACACCTCCTTACATTTATCCGGCAATTCATTAATCGCTCCAAAAATTTCCTGACGCAATTCCTGATTCTCTATCTTTTTAATGACTTCGGCATGATCCGGCTGGTAATATTGCAATTTTCGTTCATAGATTTCTATCATTGCCGCACTGTAGTTATTCTCTATAACCTGATGCTTCAATAAATTTATAGCCTTGGTATATACAGAACGATAAAGGAAAGCTAAAATCTGCTCTCCTATGACGACTGAATCTCTCCGCCTCCACAACTCCACAAAAACATCCTGCACTACATCTTCGGCTTCTTCGGTACCGACCAGCCGTGTCGCATAGAACAACAGCTTAGGATAGCATTGACGAAAGACGGCCTTATAGGTGTCATCAAGTTCCTCGTTCATATTATATAATTCACCTTTGTATGAAGGAGAGAGCCAATGTTCCAAATAACGATCCAATCATCCACTGTAGGGGCAGAAAGCTTCCGCTCATCATACAATTTTCAGGCAGATTCAAACCGCCTCTACAGCAAAACGATAACAAATATTACTTTTAACTCACCTCCTGTACAATTACAATTCTTAATAAGTTGAACCAATTATTATCTATCTATACCAAATATTTCCCGGTTCCGGACCCATTTCAAATTCTACAGTAGCACCATCCATTATTTGCCGGTGTGTGATATAGCTCTTATCGTATGGTTGCCCATTTACTTTCACCGACTGGATATAGATATTTTCACGACTTACTCCAGGGGCCAGTACTGTGAACGTTTTTCCATTATCCAGATGCATCTGTATCTCGGGGAACAACGGCGTACCAATCTCATATTCACCACTTACCGGATTGACAGGATAAAATCCCATAGCACTGAATACATACCAGGCAGACATCTGTCCACAATCCTCATTTCCACACAGTCCGGCAGGTGCATTGAAATAAAGGTCATGCATGACCTGCGCCGCATACTTCTGAGTTTTCCAAGGCTGACGTACCTTATTATACAAATAAATCACATGATGGCTAGGCTCATTACCATGAGCATACTGGCCAATCATACCTGTACTGAAAAGAGGCAAATCTGCATTACCAGCCGGGATATAAGTAAACATACTATCCAACTTTTCCGTAAAACGATCCTTACCACCAGTCAAGGCAATTAGCCCCTTAATATCCTGCTGTACAGACCAAAAGTACTGCCAACCGTTACTTTCACAAATATGGGCAGTGTAGTCATCCGGGCTGAAATTAGGTTGGAATACTCCTTTATCATCTATCGGCTGCATGAAGCTTGACGCCGGATTGAACACATTGCGATAATTCTGAGAACGCTTGTAGAATTCGTCCGCTAATTGAGTCCTCCCCATCTTCCGGGCCATTTCGGCTATGCAATAATCATCAAAAGCATATTCTAATGTTTTGGAAAGCGACCAATTTTCCGCATTATATTCATCCTTTATATTATAAGGTATATATCCTAATTTTTTATACAAACCAATGCCGCGATAATCATCCAAGTTAGCAGTAGCCACACAAGCCTCCAATGCCTTCTCTGCATCAAAATCACCAATACCTTTCAAATAAGCATCGACAATAACAGGTACAGCGTGGTAGCCAATCATCATATCCGTTTCACTTCCCCAAAAATTCCATACCGGCAAACGTCCGTTCTGTTCATAAAAAGCAATGAATGATTTCACCATATCATTGACACGCTGAGGTTCCGTATAAGTAAATAACGGATGTGCGGCACGATAAGTATCCCACAATGAAAAGGTTCCATAATTCACCCAACCATCCGTCTGATGAATTTTCTTATCGGGACCATAATAAGCCCCGTCCACATCACTGTAAATAGTCGGGGCAATCATTGTATGATACAATGCTGTATAAAAATTAACCTTATCGTCCTTGTTATCACCTGTTACCTCTATTTTTCCCAACTGACGGTTCCAATTATCTTTAGTTTCAGCCAAATATTTATCGAAATCATTGTGAGGTGCTTCAGCCGCCATATTTTTAGCAGCACCTTCCATGCTTACTCCCGAAAGAGCAGTACTCAGAACAATCTGCTCTCCTTTTTCCGTATCAAAATTAAAGCGGGCGATATAAGCCGTACCTACACGTTTACCTTTCAAAGCAATGGCAGTAGTATCCATCTCTACCGAGGCAAACGGTTTGGAGAAACGAGTGCGGAAATACACATGCTGGTCTCTTGCCCATCCTTCGGAAAAACGATATCCCTGAATGGTGCATGAGTCAATTATCTCAATATAAGAATCATTGGTAAAGTCCCAATTCATCGCTTTCTTCAGATTCAGAAAGACAGCCGACTCTCCTTCAGGAAACGTATAACGCTGTATACCGCAACGCTCTGTAGCAGTTAACTCCACATTGATATCATAATCTTTCAGCAACACGCGATAATAACCAGCTGAAGCCTCTTCATCCGCATGAGAGAATTTGGAATAGATGCCTAAAGGAGCTTCCGCTTCCTGATAAGGCAAAGTTACAGGCATGAAAGAGATATCATACAAGTCTCCGGCTCCCGTTCCCGACAAATGGGTATGACTGAATCCGGCAATCGTACTGTCCGGATAAAAATAACCGGAAATACGGTCCCATCCGGGCAAACCGTTATCCGGACTAAGTTGTACCATTCCGAAAGGCGCTTGCGCTCCCGGATAAGTATTGCCGGTAAAATCGGTTCCGATAAACGGATTCACCAATTGGGTATAATCGGTTGACGGCTGGGTTTGTTTATTGGACACACAGGCTCCAAATGCCACTAAAGAAATGAATAGCGCGAGAACAGGTGTTTTCATACTTAAGAGGTTTTTCATTATTACTTTGTTACAAAAATACACATTATAATAATATGAACAACCTTATTATAAAAAACACTTAGCTTTAATTCATTATTTTTTCGTATTTAAATAGTAAAGAAGGGATTCTTTCACCTTTTCATCCGAAGTTACAATCAAAAATTCACCGCCTCTTTTATCATACAGAAAGCAATAAGTCTTATAAAGAGCTATACCTGCTATCTCCTCCCAAGGGAATGTCTGTTTCAGTTCCGCCTTATCATATGTCAGCCCTTCCGGAGTTATTTCCACCCAAGTCTGCCCCGCAATACTCCGCTTATAAATCTTATTTAGTCTGACAGGCAGCATAATCAAGATATAAATAAGACACAAGAACCAAATCAGCAGCGGACTGAACAGGCTTTGCTCTTCGGGAACAATATAGTGCCCTGTACACAGTGCAATACAAATATAAATGATGAACAACAAAGAGAAACTGAAATGACGGATGTCCCACAATTTATACAAAGCATACTTTTTCAGGCTGATATTATAATCACAAACCACGACACCTGGTTCCCGTGTCAGTTTGCTTTTCGGTATGCTGAAGATACGCAATATCTGGATTCCCCGTTTCACGCCATACCCGAATAATAAAACCATCACACCAAGATTTATCAAGATCCACCACCACAATGATTCGTTTGCCAAAGCCGGTTGCCCGACAAGCACCATTGATGCAAAAGTGATACCCGCCACCAATAACAACATACTACAAATTACAGTTAAAATCCATCCTTTTGTTTTCATAATAACCTTTTTATTTTATTCCATGACGGGAAACAAAGATAAAAGATTATAGCTAGATAACAAATAAAGAGCCGTCGAATTTAAATTATTGTTTGGTTAGGAACTTAGATTTTTTTCGTATGTTTGTCGCAAATATTAATGAAAAACACATTTCTATCTATGAAAAAGAGTGATATTCTGTTCTTTTTGTTTGTAATAGCATTGTTTCTACCCTTTTTTATTAGCGATACCATTTATGAATGGTACAAATCTTTCAATGCAATCCATGGTATGGTCATGAGTTTTGTGAAGTTCGCCATTCTAGCTACTTTGGGAGAAATGCTTGGGCTTCGCATCAGCACAGGAGTGTATCACAACAAGACCTTCGGTATTATCCCACGCATGGTAATCTGGGGGGTACTGGGTATGGGTATCAATATGGCTATGATTATTTTTTCAAAAGGCACTCCCATTTTCTTGGAATATATGGGTCTGGAATATGCCTCCACATTGATGAACGGGGATTTCTGTCTTGCCAAATTTCTGGTTGCACTGGCTATTTCCGTTACAATGAACTCTATATTCGCTCCTGTATTCATGACATTACATAAAATAACAGACACTCATATCGGGAATTGTGGCGGCTCTATCAAAGCGCTTTCCACCCCTATTCCCATGACACGTATTTTCACCGGATTGAATTGGGCGGTACTTTGGAGCTTTGTATTCAAAAAGACCATCCCTTTGTTCTGGTATCCGGCCCACACCATCACTTTCCTGCTTCCTCCGGACATGCGGGTATTATTTGCCGCCATTCTAGGGGTGGTACTGGGAGTATTACTAGCTATCGCTGCTAAAAAGGAATAACAATCTTCATGTATAATGAATACCAGCCTTCCCTGCTTTTAGCCCCCTATATTGACAAATACTGGGAATTTAAAGGCAATCCGGACTATGGGATGAAAATCAACATATTGCCGGACGGTTGCACCGATTTTATCTTCACCCTTGGCGAAGTAGCTGACATAGCGGAACAAGAAAGTCTTATAATGCAACCCTACCGTTCTTATTTTGTAGGTCCCATGAGCCGATACTCCACCCTAATAACCTATGCGAAAAGCATCCATATGTTTGGTATCCGTTTTCTGCCTTGCGGTTTATTCCGCTTCATGCAATTACCATTGGAAGAACTTGGGAATCAAAGAATCAGCACTTTTGAGTCAGGAGGTATCTTCAACGACTCGCTAGCAGAAAGATTATGTGAACAACCGTACATACAGGACAAAATCAGACTGATAGAATCTTTTCTCACCCAAGCCTTATGTACTAACAACAAGATAGAAAAACAGATATCATATGCAGTAGATTGCATTAACCTTTCCAAAGGCCAACTGCCTATCCGTTCTTTAGTAGAAAATGTATGCTTGTGCCAAAGACACTTCGAGCGCAAGTTCAAACATCAGACCGGATATTCCCCTAAGGAATACAGCCGGATTATCAAATTCAAGAATGCAGTGGATTTACTGCGTTCCACCTCTTCCAATCAACTCTTCTCTGTTGCCATTGAGGCCGGATACTATGACACAGCCCATTTGAGTAAGGAAATAAAAGCCTTATCAGGCAATACACCCGGTTCCTTTTTATCCTTACCGGTTACGGAAGAAACCACATTAACATATCTGAAACTATAAAAGTCGTTTTTTTACAACGAAGCCATCCTGGCGTTTCTTACTTTTGTACCGTATCAAAAACTAAAAAGAAACAATGGAATCACTTAAAGAAAAAGCAAAAGCTTTGCTTCAACAATGTGAAGTAGTCACACTAACTTCCATCAATAAAGAAGGGTATCCCCGGCCGGTTCCCTTGAGTAAAATCAAAACGGAAGGATTAACAACCATCTGGTTTGCAACAGGAAACAGTTCGGCAAAGACAAAGGATTTCCGCTCTAATCCGAAAGCCGGCATATGTTTCTACAAAGAGGGAAACAGCGTGGCCATGACCGGAGAAGTGGAAGTTGTATCAGACACTGGCACCAAGAAAGAGTTATGGCAAGACTGGTTTATCCATCATTTTCCTAAAGGACCGGAAGACCCCGAATATATCCTGCTGAAGTTCCGGGGAAACCATGCCACCATTTGGATTGACGGCCAGTTTGTTCACAGAAAAGTCTAAGTTTCCACCTCTTATCCTTGGATTTTTTCACATTTTATTTTTCATACACGTCTGTCATCCTTGAAACATCTTATTATATATGGATGTTTTAAGAATGACAGACAGGCATGAAAGGAATTCAAGACATCAGCTCCAGACCATCCGTCTACAAAATTCATCTCTTCCCTACCCTACCTTTCCAATACTTTCCCTACCTTTGTGCCATAAGTACGTATGACAAATACCAATATGGAACAACAACAATCATCTTATAAAGAAAAAGAACGTATAGACCTTCGCGAGCCGCGACGCTTCAAAGTTACTATTTTCAATGACGACTTTACTACAATGGAATTTGTTGTAAAGATATTAACTACCGTTTTTTTCAAATCAACGATGGAAGCAGAAGCTTTGATGATGCAAGTACACAAAAGTGAATCGGCCGTAATAGGCATCTATACGTATGATATCGCCCGGTCAAAAGTACAAAAAGCCACCCGTATGGCTCGTGAAGAGGGTTTCCCTCTCCGACTCACGGTTACACCGGAAGAAGAATAAAAAATCAAGAATAAGATATGGATATACCAAATACCGATTCGGTGAACTACGCTTTCGCTTCTGCGCAGAGCCAAGCGATGCAATATCGGCATGAATTTATCACGCCCGAACACTTATTGAGCGCATTGCTGGAACAAGTTCCTTTTCAAAAAGCATTGGCAGAGTGTTTTTGTACCCCGGAAGAACTGTCCCAGTCCATTTCCGAATATCTGTCGAAAGAAAGTGGAACGAGTTCCTCAAGAAATAGAATATGAGTTGGAAATTTCAGGTCAACTCTCCGAGCTGCTGCAATATGCCTATATGACAATCAGCCATTCAAGCGCAGAAGAAATGGATGTTCCTCATCTGGTACAAGGAATGCTTCAACTGGAAGATTCATGGGCCGGCTATCTGCTAAAAGAAACAGTGGGAGAAGATATGCCGGAGTTTCTCAGCTCCCTCATTTCAAATTACGAGCACATGAATCAGTTTCAAGAGGAAACTTCCTCTGAGCAAGAGAAAAGCGAACCTTGGCGCAACTACGTCACCTGCCTCAATGAAGGTCTGCAAGACCGGAATCCGCTTATAGGCCGGAATGTGGAATTGGAACGCACCATTCAAGTTCTCTGCCGCAAAGAAAAGAACAACCCTCTGCACGTGGGTGAACCGGGAGTGGGAAAAACCGCACTGGTCTACGGACTGGCTGCACGTATAGAAGCAGGCAATGTTCCCGAACGCCTCACAGGTTGTCGTATCTACGAACTGGATTTAGGCAACTTATTGGCCGGTACACAATATCGGGGTGAATTCGAGAAAAGGCTGAAAGCCATTATGGAAGGAATACGGAAAGAAGGACACGCCATTGTATATATAGATGAAATACATAACCTGATAGGCGCCGGACGGACGGGAGACGGTTCGATGGATGCCTCTAATATGCTCAAGCCTTATTTGGAAGGAGGAGAGATCCGGTTTATCGGTTCCACTACTTACGAAGAATTCAACCGCTATTTTTCACGTAGCAGAGGATTGGTACGGCGTTTCCAACAGATTGACATACAGGAACCCGGAATCGAAGAAACTATCCACATAGTAGAAGGATTAAAAGAAAGGTACGAAACGTTCCATGGAGTAGTTTATGAAGAAGGAGTGATAGCATATGCCGTCACAGCTGCCGCACGGTATATCAGCGACCGTTTTTTGCCCGACAAGGCCATCGACCTGGTGGACGAAGCCGGGGCTTATCGTGAAATCCACCCCACAGATACAGAAACACAAACGGTGGACAAAGCATTGATAACCGATATACTGGCACGTATCTGTAAAGTGGATGTACTCGCCATGAAGGAAGAGGACAATGCCACATTAGAAACCTTGTATGAACGCATCAGTGCAAAGATATACGGTCAGGAAGAAGCTGTCTGCCAAGTAGTGGAAGCCGTACAAATGGCCAAAGCCGGGCTACTGGACGAAAACAAACCACTGGCCAGCCTTCTCTTCGTTGGCCCCACCGGAGTGGGAAAGACGGAAGTAGCCAAAGTATTGGCCTCCGAGCTAGGTATTGCCCTGCAACGCTTTGACATGAGCGAATATACGGAAAAGCATACAGTGGCCAAACTCATCGGCTCACCTGCCGGATATATAGGTTATGAAGACGGCGGACTGCTGACAGATGCTATCCGCAAAACTCCCAACTGTGTGTTACTGCTTGACGAAATAGAAAAAGCGCATCCTGATATATTCAATATCCTGCTGCAAGTCATGGACTATGCCGTACTGACGGATAACAAAGGACGGAAAGCGGACTGCCGCCATGTTATACTTATCATGACCTCCAATGCCGGAGCACAATTCGCGCACCAAGCCTCTATAGGTTTCAGCGGACAAATTACTGCCGGAGAGGCAATGTTGAAACAAGTTAAGAAAACTTTCAAACCTGAATTCATCAACCGGTTGTCTGCAACAGTCGTCTTCCATGATATGGATTACGGAATGGCTTCTCTCATCCTGAACAAAAAACTCAACGAACTGAAAAACAAACTGTCTGCACGTCATGTAGGAATGGAACTCAGCCCGGAAGCCTATAAGCATCTGCTGAAACTAGGTTTCACCAAAGAATATGGTGCCAGGGAAATGGACAGGGTAATTACTTCGCAGCTGAAGCCACTGCTTATGCGTGAAATCCTATTCGGAGCATTAAAAACAGGAGGTAAAGTAAGAGTGACAGCAGGAAACGGAGAATTGAGCTTGCAAGTACTCAAAGAGTAATACCTTTAAATGAATCGGCAACTTCTCCGCAGAGGCAGAGATACGGAGAAGTTCCTACAGAAGATATTATATGAATCCAATAAATAAAAAACAATATGGTCTTTCAACTAACTCAAAAACTTGTTTTTCCCGACCCTCACTATGGCGAACCGGACGGACTATTGGCAGTGGGCGGCGACCTCTCCGTAGACCGTCTCCTCCTTGCCTATTCCAATGGCATATTCCCTTGGTATGCTTTCCGTGAAAAACAGATACAATGGTGGTGTCCCCTGAAACGGTTTGTGATTTTCCCTAACGAGATTCACATTTCTCACTCCATGCGTACTTTTATGAACAAAGAACAATATGGAGTCAGTTTTAACCAGGCATTCCATGAAGTGATTCAAACCTGCGGCAATCTGCGGATGGAAGAAACGGGAGCATGGTTGGGCAAAGATATCATGAAAGCCTACATCCGCCTGCATGAGCAAGGTTTCGCGACCAGCGTGGAAGTATGGGAAGAATCTTGTCTGGTCGGCGGACTCTATGGAGTCACTTTGGGAAAGTGTTTTTTCGGCGAAAGCATGTTTTCTCTAGTCCCCAATGCATCGAAACTGGCGCTTATCTATCTGGCACAAACATTTCAGGAGTTGGGAGGAACCTTGATTGATTGTCAGTTTGAAACCCCACACTTAAAGTCAATGGGTGGAAGGTATATAGACTATGAGGAGTATATGAGGTATGTGCAGGAACCTCTTGAATCTCTGTAAAGTCTTTGTTTACCGATTTTGATTATCAAATCATCAGTCAAAAATAAAATATAGGATACAAAGCTGAGATTATCAAATATATTTGCTAGCTTTGTTTTCGACATTACAAACAGAGCTATTTACCCAACTCAAAAACAAACATGAAAAAGATATTCTACTGTTTTTTACTACTTACCTTCTTTGTCTTGTCTTGCTCCAAAGAAGAGGCCGATATGGATGGTAGCCAAAATAAAGAAACAGAAAATAAAGAGATCAAAATTATATTAGAAGCAGAAACAAGTTCTCAAAACATATTTGCTCCTATTGTATTCTACCAATCTTTTGATTTTGGTAAAGATGCACCTTGTCTAAGCGAAGTGTATGATTCCATAGTGTGGAAATCATCTCATTCCCCAAATAGCTTTAAAGTATTCAGTCATTCAAATTATGCCAGATATGTGGAAACAACATTTTTCAAATGGGCACATGTTTATTATTCACCCGGCACATACAAGACTTATCTGCTAGGTTACAAAAACAATGAAATAATCTATAGTAGTGATACAATATCCATTGATATCACAAATAAAAAAGATTTCCTTGCTTTCAATTGGAAAGACGTAACCGACTCCGATTTTACCACAGGCTATGCAAATAATCTGGACGGATATTATCTGAGTACGCAAACCCATATCCATCAAGGTGTCCCATCTGTTATGCTGTATGCCAAAAATGAGAAATATGAAAAAGGGGGATCTATGAAAAGCAAACAAATACTGTATAACTACATAAATTCATTTTTCTCACTCCCTAATTATACCGCAACCTCAGACGAGTCTTTGAGAAAAGAATTCAGCACTATATTTTCATTTCAAGAGGAGAATGCCATTCCACTAAACATTTGGCTTACCCCCAAAGCTAAAATTGTACTCCTCAGAAAAGATTTCAAGGGACTAGAGAGCGAATACAAAATTTATGCCGAACCAGGAGATTTGATTTAACCTGCAAAACACAATTGTTTAACTAATGAAACATCAACTCTGTATATAGCTACATTCAACGAATAGCACTACCAATCCAAACTATTTGGCTATTTTGACGGATCTTAAATAAGATTTGTTACAGAGTTTTATACCCTTATTATTAATCCACACAGATTGTGCACCATCCCTAAACCGATAAGTGCATAAGCATGGTTATACATTAAGTTAAACAATGAATTATACATATAAACAAATATGGCTCATCAACCTTCCTGTAATGATGAGCGTTTTAATGGAGCAATTAATCAACATTACCGATGCCGTCTTTCTGGGCCATGTCGGTGAAGTGGAACTTGGCGCATCTGCCTTGGCAGGAATATATTATCTGGCAACTTATATGCTAGGCTTCGGTTTCAGCATAGGACTACAAGTCATGATTGCCCGCAGGAATGGAGAACAGAACTATGCAGAAACAGGACGTACCTTCTTTCAAGGACTATTTTTCCTTTCCGGACTAGCACTCTCTTTATGTTTGTTGATACAGGGCCTTTCCCCCTTCCTCTTGAAACAATTAATTACCTCACCGGAAATCTATCAGGCTGTAACGGACTATCTGGACTGGCGCAGTTTCGGACTTTTATTTTCATTTCCCTTTCTGGCACTCCGGGCTTTCTTTGTGGGAATAATAAAGACCAGGTCCTTATCTTGGGCCGCAATAGCAGCCGTACTTATCAACATCCCTTTCAATTACCTGTTAATATTTACCTTAAAATTTGGGATAGCAGGATCGGCAATAGCCTCAACGCTAGCAGAAATGGGATCGTTAATCATTCTCCTTATCCATATGTGGAGAAAGATTGATAAAAACAAGTATGGACTGCAACCGATATTTGATGGAAAGCTATTGAAAAGACTGTTTTACCTGTCCGTATGGAGCATGCTGCATTCTTTTATCAGTATGGCGCCGTGGTTCCTGTTCTTCATCGCCATCGAACATTTAGGAAAGATGGAACTGGCCGTTTCCAACATAACCCGCAGCGTTTCCACCCTCTTTTTTGTGATTGTCAGTTCTTTAGGAGCCACCAACGGTTCCTTGGTAAGCAATCTTTTAGGAGCCGGACAACAAAAAGGTGTTTTTCCTATCTGCCACAAAATCATCAAAATGGGATATGCCATCGGTTTTCCGCTGGTAGGAGTCGCATTGTTTTGTGATTATTGGATTATCGGATTTTACACCAACAACGAAACACTGGTGCAACACACTGTCCCCCCTTTCATCGTCATGCTGTTCAATTATATATTCGCAGTACCCGGATATGTCTACATCAGTGCCGTCACCGGAACCGGAAAGACAAAAATTGCCTTTATCTTCCAAGTGGTTACCATTATGGTATATCTTCTTTATCTTTACTGGCTGAGCCACTGTGTACATGCACCTTTAGCGGTATATATGACAACCGAATATCTGTTTGTCATCATGTTGGGAATACAATCTGTCATTTACTTGAAAAGGAAACATTACTAAGTTCCTTGTTACCCCCTTTCTCCCGATTCATTCCGGCAATAAATAGTTATTTATAACTATCTTCAGTTTGAAAGCTTTTCTCTACTTTTGCAAACCAACTATAAAAGACAGCGTATGAATATTTTCGACATTGCCAAACAGAATCAGGAAAAAGCCTGGCAAGTTATCAAAAACACGAACATCATCCAGATATGGGAAGATGCCGGTGCAAAAATTAATCTGGTAGGTTCACTCAGAACAGGGCTGCTGATGAAACATAGGGACATTGATTTCCATATTTATTCATCACCCTTAAACCTGACGGACAGCTTTCAGGCAATGGCCAGACTAGCTGAGAATCCGTCCATCAAAAGAATAGAATGCGCTAATCTGCTGCATACTGCCGAAGCCTGTATCGAATGGCATGCATGGTATCAAAATGAAGAAAATGAACTTTGGCAGATGGATATGATTCACATCCGGGAAGGTTCACGTTATGACGGTTATTTTGAAAAGGTAGCCCAACGCATTTCGGAAATTATGACCGATGAAATACGGGAAACTATTCTAAGATTAAAATATGAAACACCGGAAACCGAGAAAATCATCGGAGTGGAGTATTATCAGGCAGTCATCCGGGATGGGGTGCGGGATTATAGCGGATTTAAGGAATGGAGAAAGCAGCATCCTATTACAGGAGTAGTAGAATGGATGCCTTGACCCGATGAAATCGGGCATCAGCTTAACAGCCCCGACTCCTGTCCTAGGCGTATTGCCTCCAAAGAGTTTTGTACTCCCAGCTTACGCAACAGATTTTGCCGGTGAATATGGACAGTATGAATACTGATACATAATTTATCGGCAATTTCTTTGCTTAAGAATCCTCGTTGGATGAGGCGTAATATCTCCATTTCACGTCCGGTAAGACCGAAAGCCGGATTCATTATCATCACACCGGGTGAAAACATTTCTCCATTTCTCAGATTCAGCACAGTACATTCCACCTGTTCTGATTCTTTTTGGCCGGGAGCCATACTCATATTCCCTATAATGAGCCATGCTTTTCCGTCATGGCTCTGTTCCAAAACTTGATGCCTGCTTGTTACACGCACATAGTTGCCACGAGCATTGAGTATACGGAAACTATACACATTACAATAGTCATTCCGATGTTCAAAAGGCTGGTTATAAATGAACTTCCCCAGCCTGACTTGCAAGTCTTCCAATTGGGAGCGATCATGCGGATGAATACGTGACTCCAGATAATCACCCTGTTTTTCCAATGTTTCTATCTTGTGCCTGTCATACCCCAACCAATCGACAAAACCCGTAGAAGCATACGCATAACATCCTTTATATACATCCACCACGAAAGAACAGCCGCCATTGATTCTGGACAACTTCTGGAGCATGGATTTATCCCGTTCCCATACCGCATAATCCATGTTTTTGCAAGACAAATGTTGCTTTGCCCACAATTCCTCACGGGTGACATTTGTTACACTCATATTCTTACTCTTTATCAAAGTGGTACTTCAAGAAGATAGATCTTATCAGCCTACTCACTTACTTTTTTCAAAGTAAAACAGTCTATATCTGGAGCCCAGCAAAATGAGCTTCCCATACGTATCTTATTATTCCCTGCTTTCAAATGCACCGGAACAGTAATCGAAGCTATCTTTTGAGTCTCATCCGCCGACAGCGAATCAAGAAGAATCCTTTTTTCATTATTCACACAGACTTCCAGCTTACGGTCTGCTTTAGGCACATAGCGGATAGTCATTTCATATTCACCGCCCTGCTCGCTGTACACCTCTTTCCATTCTGCAAAATTCTCTTTCCGCCCTCCCAGATAACTTACCTTCATGCCTCCGGATGCTTCATGTAACGGAGCATATACGATGCTTTTCGGAGTCTTTCCCAAATCATTGAAACAAGGCAGATAAGCCCATTCCGCTTCATAAACAGTCGCTTCCAATCTCTTCTCGGACTCCATACGTAAAATCAGCACACTATGGGGAGGTAATTCTCGATTCAGAACACCCCCTTTTATCTCCGGCAAATCCTGGTGTTTCACCAGATCGCGTGCCTTAACCTTTCCTCCTAATTCCAAAATATTCATCGGAACTGTAAAGCTACAAATCGTATCCGAAGGATTGTATAAAGCAACCGCACGTACATTACCACGCTTTCGTTCTATATCCTTCACCAACACATACCCTTCATTTTCATGCTGAACTACGTATGCCTGCAATCCTAAAGGGTCTTGGTTCAAAGCTATCAGTTCTTTATTTTTCAACAGTTTTAATGACGTCTCCGGAATGGTTGTCAGATCACATCCTATCAACAAAGGTGAACTCATGATACACCACATTCCAAAATGTACCTCTTCCTCTTCAGGTTTTAGCCCTCGACCTATCTCCAACATATCCATATCATTATAATGACCTTCTCCCGCATAGGCAGACAGATAAAGATTTTTATCGATGATATATTTTACTGATCCCCACTCCGGGCGGATATCCGCACTGATTCGCCATGAACGAGCAAGGTTTCTAGCCCAAGTACCTGGGAAAGCCCATCGACAGATATTAATAGAAACATGTCCGCAACCCAGATTATCTATAGCCTGGCGTATTTCGGTATATCGTTTTTCTTCTTCCAGATTCAATTCCTGACCGGCTCCGCAATAATCAATCTTGATAAAATCAAATCCCCACTCTTTAAAATACAACGTGGCATCCTGAAATTCATGTCCATACAAACCGGAACCTATGCCGTTCATATCTTTATCCCAGATGGAACCGCAAGTATTGCTTCCCGCATCCGAATAAATACCGGCTTTCAATCCTAAAGAATGAATATGATCCGCCACTCCCTTCAATCCGTTCGGGAAACGCTCGGGATGTGTTTGCATCACTCCTTTTTCATCCCGCCATCCAAAAAAACCGTCATCTACATTCACATAGGAATAGCCCACTTCTTTCAGTCCTTTTTGCACCATAGCATCCGCTTGCCTTATTATTAAGGTGTCATTGATATGAACCCGATAGGTATTCCATGAGCTCCACCCCATAATAGGAGATTCAAAAACAGTCGTATTTTGGGCGAATACGCCGGAACATAGACCGAAAGCTAAAGTCAAAAACAAATTTCTCATATTCATTAATTCTCATTTTTTACTTAAAGAAATCATCAAGAAGGTATATCTTATGATCCTAATGGTTAACAGGAAAATAAAATCAGTTTTATCATGTAGGGAGCAAAGATAACGAAAAACTCTTACCTCCCTATATACTTTCACAAAAAATATTCGGCTGGTAGGATGTTAGCATTATAATCCGAGAATAGAATTTGACCCATAAAATAGGGTGTCCCGATTTCGTCCCGGCGGATTTGCTAAAAATGAGATAAGCCACTGAAGTTCAGTGGCTTATCCTTTACAATGTCGGAATGAGGCGACTCGAACGCCCGACCCCTACGTCCCGAACGTAGTGCGCTACCAACTGCGCTACATTCCGTTTCTGTTTTGCGAGTGCAAAGGTAAAGCATTTTTTTGAAATCAAAAAGAATTTCATAGAAAATTTGCAAAAAATTTGTAGAATCAAAAAATATGCCTACCTTTGCAACCGCAAACAAGAAACAATAGTTTCTGAGAGGTGTTCTATTACAAAGTGAAAAGCTCTACCGATAACCATTTTGGTGCCATAGCTCAGTTGGTAGAGCAAAGGACTGAAAATCCTTGTGTCCCCGGTTCGATTCCTGGTGGCACCACCAAAGTAAGTTTTTCACTTTAAAGCAGTTACAGTAAAATGTAACTGCTTTTTTTATGCTTTAAGCCCTCGTTTACGCCCTGCGATTAGGAAAAATATTTTCAGAGTATACAAATAAAGATGTGACTCGTGTCAAACCGGCACTTTGGTATAATGAAATTGAAGAGTTTGGATATGATACATTCACCACTGTTGCAAATTCCATTGAGAATCATTACGAACGGATATTAAACTACTTTGTAAACAGAAGAACAAATGCTGCTGCGGAAGCTTTTAATGCAAAAATTAAAGCATTTAGGGCTTCATTTCGTGGAGTAGTAGATAAGAGGTTCTTTTTGTATAGATTAGCAAAAGTTAATCCCCCCAAGAATTACAACTGAACCAGAAAAATTAGTATCACTCCACAAACCTAATTTACAAAACATTTCAATCGTTTGATTGATATATTTCATCATGTTCGATAAATTTTTCCCTGCATCTTCAAGCTCTCGTCTGATTTCTGCTAATCTCGAATTTAATTCGCTCATAATAGCCATATATATTTCACTATTAATTTCTCCCAAACCGAACTTTGACTGTATTAATTCGATTTTCACACTCTGTTTTCCGTTTTAAAAGGACTTTCTTTATTTCACCTTTACTTTGTATTTTTCAAAAACCTTTCTTAAAACGATTGATATACTTCTGATGCAGTTTCTCTGTACTATGCTATGATTACCTTTACACCCTTTCTTATTACATTTATAATAATCCCGTCCACGTGCTTTCACTGTGTATCCAGTTAAATAGCCGCCACAGTCTGAACAGATGATATGCCTTTTCAATGGAAATGGTTCAGTAATTTCTTTGTGTTCATATCCTGCATTCGATATACCATTCACTTTATTAAACATAGCCTCATCAATTAATATCTCTTGATTACCTTTTATAACTTCATCCCCCAACAAACTATGTTGTATATACCCACAATAAAACGGATTATGAAGAATTTTGGATAACCCCAACCCCTTTAACCGCTGAACTTTTTCTATATCTCCAATCCCCTCTGTTGCTTTCCAAATAAAAGCATCACGCAATATTTTGCCCGTTTCATTTACTGTAAGAATATGGTCTTTGTCAATCTTTACCTTATCATACCCTAATGGTGGTTTGGAATACCAGTTACCTTTTCTTTGACAATCAGTCATACTAACAACAGCTTTATCTCTTCTCAAACTATTTCCAAATTGGTTAAAAAGAAAAATCATGTTTTCCATGAATGTGCCAGCTGCACTATCTGGGTCAATTGCTTGCGTTGCTGAAACAACATAAATACCTTTTGCTTTTAAATACGCTTTTGTCATTATGCCCTCTGGACCTGTACGAATAAAACGGTCATAAGAAGCAACTAATATTACATTAATTTCCTTATCTTTAGCCACTTTTTCAATCATATTATGATATAGTTTCCCCTCAGTCTGTGCGCTCTCATTAGTATCCCCAAAATATTCTTTTATGCGGATACCTTTACTAGCAGCATATTCATCACAAATTCTTTTTTGCGACTCTAAACTACCGTTGTTGTCCGCTTGTTTCCCCGTTGAGACTCGTGTCCAGACAGCAGCAACTTTATGCTCCAATTTGGAATACTCTACTACTTTCTCTTTACTTTTTTTTCTTACTCATAAATCATCAAATTAAAGATTAAACGTAATAACACCTAATGTATAGAAGAATTCCAGTATCTTTTTTTGTTCTTCTTTATCTAAAACACCTATTGTTTGAAATGTCTTATCATAAACTGTCAATTCATCCTCGTTAAACATTTGTTATAAAGGATTATTTGTCACGCCCTAATGCCCATAAGCTTCTATCATTTCATTACGAATAGCACTGACTATCTTGTAATTGGTTATAGAACTGGACGGATTTACCATGACTCCACAGAAGACCTGATAGAGTATGTTGCCGTTAAGATGTGCCACCAGCTGCCTGTCGGAAAAGCCAATGTAGGTTCAATGCCATAAGAGCAATCCTAGCAAAAAGACTGAAAATGTTCTTCTAACCTAGACTCTACTCTGACAGACCCGCTTCTTTTGCTATACGCTCAAACGGAAACACAGAATGAACCTTGTCAAGTTTACTCTCATCAAAAATCTTGCGATATTTTGAAAAAAAAATCAAATTCTGTAAAGCCCAAAGTAAGGTAGATCTCGAAAATATTTCGTATTTTAACCATATCTTAGTTTGAATATTTCCCTCGCTTTGGCAGCCAAACCTTATTTGCGGGGAAGATCTAAACATACACAAAAGCCAACTAATTCGCAATAATTCAAGTATAAATTAGTTGATTTATTTTATATATATGCTGCAATGGTTTTTCATATCCTTCAAATAAAAATATCTCTTCCTTCTCACTATAAGAAGAGAATGAATCATAAATATTACATTATGACGCATCCTCAAAATCGTTCATCTACCCAATCTCATAAATTAACGATTCTATTTCACATATATAGAGTAAAAGTCAGATAAAATCTGTGATTCTTAATTTATAATCAATGGGAATTGTTTTATCTAGTTGGTCCAACAATTCTTTTCTAAAGAAAGGAATATTATGAGCTTTTTCTATAAATGACAAAGGTGAACTATAAACTATGTTTAATAAGGTATCTGCCTTTTCTTTTGAATAGTTTTTCTCCACCAATCGCAATAATTCCATTTCTTCGGCTCCATCACGCCAACGCTCTAATCTGGCAGAGGCTATAGGACCTTTACATCCCAAGATATCACCAGGATAAATGAGTATACCATCACCATGTGGCATATCAGTGATATAAGTAAATGGATTTCGTTTGTGATAAATATTACAGTTCCAATAGAGAAAACCTTGGCTACCGTTTTTCCAAGTACGCCACATGATAGCTCTTTGCTGTATCCCCTTCATCTGTAATAAAAAGTTTGGTTCATTTCCACCTGGTTGCCAACAAACATAACTCCACCAGTCTATACCTTCAGGCACTTTATAGCGTATATGTTGCACTTCTTCTTCATTGCCTTTACAAGGAGCTAAACTTATAGTAGCAACATGAATATGATGTTTCAAATAGTCAAACACTGCATACAAATCTCCTTTACGTGGACCGTTTCGGGGACCACAAAAGAATGTGGTTAAAATCCGAGCATCTGAAGCATATTTCCGAATAATATTGACTTTTCGTTTGATTTGCTCATAATCCTCCATATAGGCAGGTTCATCCCAAATATAGAAAAGTGATTCTTTTAATTTTCCTTTCTTTTGGATATTACATAATAAAGACGCAAGTTCATTCTCCGACAATGTAAAAAACGGAAGCATGTAACAACTATATCTTCTATCATTTAATAATCGGATGCTTCGTTTGTCATTCCATGCCCAAGGTGAGAACGAATGTTCGTATTGCCAACGTTCCGGAGTAATCTGTGTACCAAATACAGGAGTCATTCTATAGCTTAATACAAAGTCTACCCATCGTTGCCGTTCTTTATCGGCTTCTTTATCATTAAGACATTCAGTCATACAACGATTCTCAACTCCAACAGTGATAGGGATAGATGACTTTAAAGGAATGGTAGTATGATGTACGTTATAATCCAGCTGTATCGTAAAATGTTTACTTCCTTCTATCTTTATCGTCTGATGATACTTTCCGACTGGAACCCTTGACGGACACTGTACAGTAATCCATACAGCAGTCAATGTATCCGTACATTTCAACTGATTTTTAAAAGGGACTAACGCGTCATAATAACCATTCATTTTTTTAAGTTCTCTAGCCGATATTTGAATACCTTTCAAATATCGGTCGAAAGTGAAACGATATTCCTCATTAACTTTGCTAGGAAAGACTAATTGAATATGTTCTACTTCACCTCTAGCCATTTCCAAGTGAACCTTTGAGGTTTGAGCGTAATTTCTGTATACTTGTGGGGATTCTACAGAAGGAATTATCCAAATATTTGCTTTTGGATAACTGGCACATATAGACAGGAATCCAACCCATAGTTGAATAAGCGTTAAAAAATACTTCATATTTATTTCAGATTAAATGTAGTCACTACAGCCGCATGGTCAGAGGGGTAGCGAACAGGATGTTTGTCTATCATCTCCGATTGGATAGCTTTGATATCCTTCCCTTTATAATAAATAAAATCTATACGGTATTGCAATTCATTCTTCGCCATAGTAGACCATGTAAGACATGGATATTTTTTCACGTCAGGATGAATCTCACGATAAGAGTCAATAAAATGAGCTTTTTCCATCAACTTGCTGGTGGGCCATTCTATAACATACCCGTTGTGTCCATTCATGTTTTTTGTATCATCTTTCCAATCCAGATGCGAATCACTGTTAAAATCACCGGAAACTATGAGAGGTGTTTCCATGGTATTCCATTGGGATGGAAAAGCTTTCAAGATACTTTGCAATTGTGCAGCTCTCCTACTCCACTCCCCCGCTATGATATTTTCTATGGATTCACAGGCGTTTATTTGGTCATTAGTGATAGGACGATAATCCAGCCAAAGGTTAATGTAATTTATTTGTTGTGACGGACTAATTTGCAATGTCGCCGCACTGCAATTGAAGGAATCATACAAATCATAGGTATCTGTGATAGGATACCGGCTCATGATGGATAAATTGGAACTACGTAAATAGAAATAGTAGCCTAATGCATCTGCAATAATAGCACCTGAACCGTAGGTTTCTACCATACCGATCACATCTGGATTTTCTGCTTTTATAACCTCTACGACCCTATTCACTCCTACCTCTTGCCCCAATTCATGACCACCATGAAAGATATTGAAAGCCATCACCTTCAGTTGTGACAAACGTTGGGTGTCCGTAACTGAAATTTTGGGTAGTTCCACATGGCTTATAAATGTAAATTCTTTGATATAACCATTGAATGCATTCCACTGACCATCATCTACAGAGCCTATTCTAAGTGTATTGTTGGTGGCTAAATTGACATTTCCGTTGGTACAGTAAATAGCCACATTCAACTGATCGTAATACATGCGCATCTCCTGTTTACCGGCATCATGTGTCACTGTCAAGGTATGCCACTTATCATCATTTATGGGTTGGCGCAAGGCAGTAGGTCTATATTCCCATGGAGTGTTTTTCCCATCGCAAAAGTGCACTATCCATGATCCGTTGTCTTGGGTGCCTATCCAAATGCCTGCTTCGTTTGGTATATTGTTCTTTTTATTGGTAATCAAGGCTTTTTCACCTAATTCACGGGCATGACTACGCACCTTTATAGAAAAGGTAAAAGAACCGCTCATGCTTACGGAATCTATTTCAGATACTTTTATTCCATGGCGCTCAAAGGCATTTTCACTTAAATCAAGTATTTCTCCGGGTTGTACAAAATATCTTATCTCTTTGGCCGTCAAAAAAGCAGGCAGGAAGAGCAGTATAAATAATAGTTGCTTTTTCATACTGAATTTATTGTTTATTCAAAATATTGTTTTATTGATGTTGCTTTATCCCAATATTATGGCTGTTGATATAATTTTTATCTATCCAACGAGTAAGAAAATAATCCATAGACCGAACAAAACGATTGTAGTTTTTACGCTTGTTGTCTGTCCATCCTGTTTCGGCATGGGCCGCCCAATATGGATATATCATTCTATACATATCCTCCACTTGTGGTATCCATTCTCCCCACATCTGACACCCTATACCTATAATCTGTTTTTGTTCCTGCATGGTAAGCCCTTCGGGTATTGGATTGAACGCATATGCTTTTTCCAAAGGGATAGGTTCGAAATCATATTCCAACCCAGGCGTTATACGGTCATGGTTAAAGTTCAGATAAGTATATTTAAAATAACTGTTAACTATCTTATAACCTCGTTTGGCTGCCTTCCGTAAAAGGTCATGATTGCCAGTCCAGAACTGTACCACCGCGTCCTCTGAAAGCTGGTTTCCTGCTTCAATTGTAACTTCACTTTGGTATCCATGCAATTTGTCACCAGTTATATCATTCCAACCCATCATTATTCTTCCTTTCGATTTCAGATAAGAGGCTATATGGTTAGTGAACCACATCTGAAGTTCGGCAGCTGAGTTTATCCCTTTTTCTTTCATGAATGTTCGTACCTCGGATGAGTTATTCCATTGCTCTTGTCGCACTTCATCGCCACCAATGTGAATGATTCTCGAAGGAAACAGTTCCATCACTTCATCGAGTACATCCTTCAAAAAAGTACGTGTGCGTGGATCGGCTACATTGAAGGCACTGTTTTTGACTCCAAAGGTACAAGGCACTTTGATTTTTTCATCTGTACTGCCTAACCAAGGATACGCGGCAATGGCGGCTGAAGCATGTCCCGGCATCTCTATTTCAGGAACAACTGTAATGTGAAGATTCCGGGCATAGGAAACAATTTCTTTTATTTCACGCTGTGTATAGTATCCATCGAACGGCTTACCATCGAACACTTTGCTTTCATACCAGTTGAGCTGAGTAGAATCTCTATGCGCGCCTATTTCTGTGAGCAGCGGATATTTCTTTATTTCTATACGCCATCCCTGGTCTTCGGTAAGATGCCAATGGAAAGTGTTCATTTTTAAAATAGCCATTTCATCCAACAATTGTTTTACCTCTTTCATGCCCTTAAAGGCTCTTCCATCATCAAGCATGAATGAGCGCCATTTAAAAGCCGGAGCATCATCAATGACTACATAAGGTATTCTTATTTGTCCTTGATGAGTGGTAATAAGCTGACGGAAAGTCTGCAGACCATAAAACACACCTTGAGGTGTGGAACCTTCAATACGGATACCTTGTTCGTTTACAGTAAGACGATATCCTTCAGGATGGGGAATCCACTTAGATAAAGTCAATTGCATATTTCCCTGCTTGGTGTGTTGTACGATGAGTCCATGTTCCTCTAACAACAGTTGTTTTAAGTAATCGGCTTCATTTTTCAAGGCATTGGGATAAACAAGCTGACAGGACATAAAAGGATAATGTCCCGGATGAACCTTTACCTCATTGGGATAAGGAAGTATTTCTAAAGGTGCAGTTTGCGCTACAAGCATACCTGCCAAGTATAAATATATTATTGATAATAAAAATCGTTTCATATTCGAACTATTTGTTTATATTGAATGTCCAATTTCCACCTTCTTTCATAGTGATAAAGATACTTTCATCCTTATCTTGATGAATGCATTTGACTATGCTGCTTTTATGTGATATGTCTTTCCCGTTTTTCCAAATTAGCTTGTTATTCAACGTGATGCTTTTGCATTGGAAAGGCAGGCAGATGGTAGCACGTGGACCTTGTGGTGAATTTACCTGAAGTTGAAACGTCCTTTCATCATCTTTAAAGGAAACTTTAATGTTTCCTTTAACTGTGGGAACTAAAATTTCAGCCTCTTTCACTCCTGTAGGTTGCGGAGCTATACGATAAGCCTTATATCCGGCTTCCGTAGGAGTTATACCGCACACATATTGCGACAGGATAGTAAGACCGCCGCCACTCCAGGCATGATTGGTAGTACCACCGGGGAATCCATTAGGACCAATCCCCCATCCTTCATAAAGGGTCGTGTGTTCAGAATCGTTCACCATTTCAGCAAAACGCCGTTTCATACGCTCCATCCCATAATAATTTTCCCCCATTCTAAAAAGAGCTTCTATGACATACTTTTCCATATAAGGACTGGCATGTTCATTCTGCTTCAATACTTTAATCAATGCAGGATATTTTTCTTTATCTGCTAAGCCAGACACGATGGCTAAAGCTTGTACCCGGTCATCTGTCTTTAGCCTATAATCAGGATGACGGTAAGCTTTTCCATTCCAAAATGCGGCGTTAAATGCCTTTTTCAGTGCTTTCATCTCTTGGAGTATAGCATCTGCTTCTGCATTCATTCCCAAAGCGGTAGCCATGTGTTGCTGCCCTTTTAGAGCAATATAGTACCAAGCATTAAAGAGCGCTTTGATATCAATATTTTTTCCCCAATCACCCCAAGTCCATTCTCCGGCTCTGAAGGTGATGGTACCATCGTTATTCTTCTGCCAAATATCCAAGTATTTTTGTATTTTGGGATATAGATCTCTAATGGTTTTAAGGTCTCCTGTATTCAAATAATAATTCCAAAAACCAAAGTAACCGATAGACGCCAACATTTGACCGGGAAGTTCAGTGTGATAGTTGGACGAAGGGATAGGAGCGAAGATTTCTCCTGTAGGACGCTGCCACCCCATGAGTTCATACATCCCTTTTTTCATGAGCAGATGGCTGCTCACCGACAATGCATAGAAGGCTTCTCCTGATTCGTTCACTTCATCACCCCACCATTGAGCCCGCTCTCTGTCAGGACAATCCATATAAGTATCACGCATGGTAATATAAAGTGTGCGTTGTGATTTCTCCCACATTTTATTCAAGAAAGGATCGTTACAGCGAAAGTATCCTTCGAATTCTGTGTTATATCCTGTCTCTCTGAACTGTACTTTGGTAAGGTTTATTCCTTTGGGATAAATGTAATATACTTTCTCACCGTTCATCCAACCTTTATTTTCATACGACTGCTTTCCTTTTTTGGTCAGATATTCTGCTCTGACATTATATGCGCTTCCTCCTTGATAGTGGCTTGTAAATATAGTAACGACTGAATGGGCTTTCTCTGCTTCCAACTCCATGTAAGGCATAATTTGAGCATTGTAAGGAAGCTGACAAACTAAAGTATCATTTATTGTACCGCTGTGAACAGTTTGTGAGACGTAATTCTTCAAACCAAAATCTTTCCAAAGCGGAATGATACGATGATGCAGTTTATTCCATGGTGCATCGCCTTCCTTTCCAACCACACGTGCTTTGGCCCAATATTGGCATGCTGCGTTTTCACCTTTTTCCCAATTGTCCATAGCGAGTTCTGCATTAAATCCGATACTTGATTCAGGTAAACGGAAATTAGGATACGGCGCCAATGGGGTATAATAAGCAGGGTGCATGGCGGCTTTCCACGAGTCATCACTCTGCAAGGTGAGCTCAGCAGTTTGGCAATCGAACAAGAAAGCGCCTTGACCACTGGGATTATATGAAAATCCTTCTTTGCCAAAATACCATACTAACGCAGATATAAGATTATGTCCTTGCTTGAGGTGTGGGGCTATATCCACTTCATCATAATAGGTGTCATTGGGATTAGGACCACGTTTTACGGCACCTTCCAAGACAACCAGTTTGCCGTTAATCCAAAGCCAATATTTGCTGTCTGCTGCAATACGAGTTAAAGCTTTGGCAGGAACAGCATTTATATTAAATTCCTTTTGAAAGCATATCCAAGAATTTGTCGCATTTTGATTCTCAAAAGCAGTAATCCATTGTGGAACAGACACCGCAGACAACTGTAGGGAAACAACACATAGGATGACTAGAGTTAAGAAATATTTTTTCATGATATAGAAATGAGCTATACGGTTTATAGAAGACATGAACTATCTATCTTCTATTTATTATTCTATTTTTTATTATAGGGCTAGGGAGCTATCCCCAGCCTATAATTGTGTAATTACCAAAATTTAGTTTGGCTAAGGTTTTCATTTAGTATAAGCTGTTGCTTTGGTATCGGAAAATAATAATATTTAGGTTCTTCAAATTTACGTGTGTTCGAATTTACTTCAGTAGACGACATGATGTAACCATGATCTTTTTCTGACAGACAAATCGCAGTTTGGGCTCCTGAACTTTCTTTCATATAATAGAATACATAATTGTTTCGTTCCGATTCAGGTATTGTATTAGCTGCTTCACTTTCAAAAATACCTACATCAGGAATTCCGTCACCTGTAAAGTCGTGTAGTCCAAATTGGTCAATATATACACCTTGCTGAATCTCTTCAAATAATCTCCCTGATTTCCATCGAAGCAAATCATCATATCTAAAGCATTCGCAAGCAAATTCAATTCTTCGCTCACGACGAATTTCGAGAATAACTTCCTTTTGGGAACCTGTTACATTAGGATATTGTTTTTCCAAATTTGCATTCAAGTTCAAAGAAGCTAATAATATGGCAGGCATACCCACTCTATCTCTTACTACATTGATGGTTGCATCCAAATCCGCCTGCTTCAAAATACCCAACTCCGCTTTAGCTTCAGCGTAAATATATAAAATTTCAGCATAACGCATTACCGGGATGTCATTGTAAGAACGAAACCAATCCATTTGGTCAGCTGTTTGAGCTACAAATTTAGTTTGAGGATATCCTCCTAAGTATAAGTTAGGAACAAAAGGCCTGTTTTCTCCCGGACGAATATATCCTGGATACATAAAAGTTTGTTTATAACGGGGATCCCGATTCTTGAACGTCTCGGGCATAGACATCTTATCATAATCAGGAACTGAGGTGAATGGAATAGCTTTACCATTTTTGATGTATTCATAATTTTCCATTAAGCTACGGCTTAAACTGCTCACATAACTGAAAACTCTTCTTGCTGCATCATGTTTAATGTTTTGCTTGTCATCAAAATCCTTAAACAAGAGAATTTCCGGACTATCTCCTAAATTATTACTTATGAACAGATTTTCATAAGCATTATCTATTCCTCCTCTTTTATCAATAGAAAACAAATGGGTTTCCATTATTTTTTCACAAGCGTTTATAGCTATCTTATAGAAATGTTCGGCACTGACCTGTAACCCCAATTCATCATGATATTTACGGAAAGAGGCTTCATGCAGCGCTATACGAGCCATCATGCCATAAGCATACCATTTATTGATGACACTTCTATTCTTCATATCTGCCGAGATATGGTTGACCGCAAATTCCAAATCTTTAAAGATAGAATCGACAACTAACTCACGACTGTCTTTCCCTTTGTAAAGAAGATCTGTACTCGTATCTTTAAGTGAAGTGGAATACCAGGGTACTTCATTGAAACGTTTTATCATCTCATAATACCACTGAGCACGCATCAAACGTGTAATTCCAATATAGTGATTGATGACCGTAGGTGATCCTTTTGTCTTATGGACATTCTCCAGAAGAATATTATACTTTCTCAAAGTACCCCAATTATCCCAACCTCCTACTGACTGTTCGGTGATTCCTCCATGCATCATGTTGACTATTTCTGTAGGTTCAGAATAGATAGAAGCATTGTCTGTCGCGTAATCGTGATAATAATAGATTAACTCATTATAGAAAGTATTAGTATAAAGTTCCAAATCTTTTTCGGAAGTAAAGTATGTTTTATCCGACAAATCGGTATCAGGATACCTTTCCAGAAAGGAATCATTACAACTGACCAGTAATAGTCCACATAAAATATATGCTATTTTTTTTATTTTCATAATTAGTATTTTTAGAATGATAAGTTTAATCCAAAGGTGAACAATCGTTGCATAGGATGGCTGGTTCCTAATATTTCAGGGTCATAATTCTTTGAAAGCTTGGTAAACTCAAAAATATTATCGCCTGTAAGATATAATCTTACTCGTTCTAATTTAGCTTTCATCGTAAACTTTTTAGGTAATGTATAACCGATAGTGATATTCTTTATGCGGAGATAGGCTGCATTTTGCAAATATCGCGTCTGATTAATTGCCAAGTCCTTTCCACCTTCTGCAATATAAGATTTTAATCTTGGGAAATAAGCATCAGTATTTTCTGGAGTCCAATGGTCTAAATTATTTTCAAGCACATTTCCCCAAGGAGCTCTATATATGCCAAAGAAATAATGACTTTCCGGATACCAATCCTTTTTGCCTACTCCTTGCAACAGAACACGGAAATCAAGTCCATTCCATTCGGCTGTAAAATCAGCACCATAATTATATCGTGACGCATTGTTACCAATTACTTTATAGTCACCAGGATCATTTACAGTCCAAGAACCATTGTTAATCTTTCCATTGTTATCCAAGTCCTTATATTTCAAATCTCCCGGTTCAATAGGACGGTCACCAGGATAGGAAGTTACATCCCATTGATCAGCATGGTTATCAATATCTGCTTGATCTTTGAAAAATCCTTCTGTCACTAATCCCCATATTTCTCCTATCTCACAGCCTTCATACCAATCGTCCAAATTACCAGTAGGATTATCAAACCGAGTAATAAAAGAACGATTGTCTGACAGGATAAATTTGACATTATAGCTAAAAGGCTTATTCCCCAAATTAAACAAGTCTCTCCATCCCAAGGATATTTCCCAACCTTCAGTTTTCATATCTGCCGCATTAATGCGTGGCTCTAAAGCTCCCAACACACTAGGAAGAGTCTTACCTTTCGTAAGCATATCTTTCGTATCTCTGCGATATATATCTCCCGAAAAGGTAAGCCGGTTATTAAAGAAATTCAAATCCAATCCTATGTTTTTGGTATATACTTTTTCCCAAGTCAACGAATTTGAAACTAGGCCACTGGGGGTAACGCCCATAGGTTTTATACCATTAATCAACAATTGTTGTTCGCTAGATCCCATACTTGCAATATATTCATAGTAGCTTACATCCTGATTGCCTAGAGCTCCATACGAAATTCTCAATTTCGCGTAATTCAACCAATTTTGGGTGGCATGCATAAATTTCTCTTGTGAAATAATCCAAGCAGCTGATATAGAAGGAAAGAAACCGAAACGATCATTTTTGGGGAAGCGAGAAGACCCATCATAACGTCCATTTGCTTCAAAAATATATTTATTGTTATAAATATAATTCAGACGGAAAAAACCACCACGCGTGGCCCATTCATAATTATCCTCGCGCACACGTGCACTTCCGGTAGCTAATTCTACGCTGGGTAATGATGAACTAATTAATTCTTCACGCTCACCTCGCATATATCGGTGTGAGTTATATTCTTGATTAAATCCAGCCAATGCACTTACCTGGTGTTTACCAAATGACTTAGTAAAGTCTATATAAGCATTTACACTAGTATAGTAATCTCTTTCCTTGGCAAGTTGAGCCATATCTACCCAACCTAAATATTCATCGGCAAGATTAGGCCCCTGTTTATAAGGTATGTTCATATCACTATCCCATTGTTCTGTTTCTCTATTTCCCAATCGGGCCGTTGCATCGGCTTTGATAGATAATACATTCTTAATCAAAGCCAGTGTCATAGTAAATTGCGATTGCAGACTGAGTTCCGTCGTTTGGGCTTCTCCTTCAGAAAGTGATCCAATCAATTCTGCTCCTTCTTTTGTCCATGACCCATCAGGATTCTTCACGGTCATTAAAGTATTGGTATCATTAATCCTATTAAATAACCATGAATAGAAGGAACTAGGTCGCTTGTATGTATAGTACAGAGCAGACGTATTATTGCCAAAAGTCAACCAATCGGCTACTTTGAAATCTACTTTTGAGCGGAAATTATAACGATCCATAATGTCCTTATTAATTTTTAAGAGCCCTCTTTCCTGCATATATTCCATACCTATATAATAAGAAGCCTTTTCGGAAGCGCCTGACAAACTTAAATTATGAGAGTGAGTTATACCTGTGTTATCATATATTTCCGAAAACCAGTCTGTATTCCCTAAATAGGTATAATATTCTGGATTACTGAAACTTGGAATCACATTAGGTAAGGTTGGGTCTTCTTTCATCTTTTCAATGTATTTTAAATCCTCGTCTGAATAAAGATCGTACCAAGGCTTACCCATAATTTTTTTATAGCTAGCCTGTATATAAGGATCTTTTACGATTTTAGGCATGCGCCCCAATTTACGCACTGTAATGGAGTTGTCAAAATCAACATTGATCTTTTCCCCTTTTTCTCCTTTTTTAGTAGTTACTAAAATAACCCCATAAGCGGCTTTTGCACCATAGATAGCCGCTGATGATGCATCCTTAAGAACAGATATACTTTCTATATCCGAGCTGTTCATTCGGCTAAAGAATGCAGTTTCGGTTGGAATACCATCAATCACAATTAAAGGAGAACCACCATTAATAGAAGTCTCACCTCGAATATTGAAGGTTGGAACAGAATTAGCTTGGCCATCACCAATACTTATATTAAGGTTAGGTACGATACCCTGTAACATCGTTCCTATGCTATTGGTTGCTCTATTGGCTAAAGTTTTTCCTCCTACACTTTCTACAGCACCACTCAAATTAACTTTTTTTTGTGTACCGTATCCCACGACTATCACTTCATCCAGCATCTCATTATCTGAAGTCATGGTGATATTGATGCGTGTACGGTTTCCCACAGTTATTTCTTGTTTTTTCATTCCGATATAAGTTACTTCCAGCACTGATTTATCGGTAATATCACCACTTAACGTATAATCACCGTCTATATTGGTGATAGTACCGTTTGAAGTACCTTTAAGCATGACGCTTACACCTATTAAAGGTTCACCATTCTCATCTAAGATACGTCCCGTTATTTTACGTGTTTGTTGCAAAATGGCAGGTTGGGGCTTGTTTGAAAGGACTATATGACTTCCTTCCATAGTATAATGTATTTCAGTATCATGAAAAAGTTCGTCCAAAACTTTAGATACAGGAGTGTCATCTGCTCTTACCGACACTTTTTGATGAGTATCGATATTCGAATTGATAATAAACAAGTAATCTGTTTGGTTTTCAATTTCATTTAAAACAGACTCAAGAGTAGCATTGTTCTTGGTGAATGTAATGCGTGCGTTTTGCGAGTGTATATTACCCGCAAACATACTGAAAATTGACACAAATACCAGAGTCAGGGTAATTTTCATAATCTTATAAATTCGATTTGTCCGTAATTTTTGGGGGTATAAAATTTCCCACAAAGAAATATTATTCATATCTTTGTTACACTTTAATGATTAATACAGTTATTAGAATTGTGTTAATAGTGAGTGCTGACATGCGGCCAAACTTGTCGGCACTCTTTTTTTCAATTGAAAGGAATGTGTTTTCTTAGTATTGTTTCATAGGCAAATTTATTTTATGTAAATAATATGGTTTTCTTCATCGCGTACAAACTGAAAATCCACATCTTTTTGTAGCACTCGTAAAGCATATCGCACACCATCAGAATGACGGAACTTACCTGTACAACGATAATTCATCACAGCTTTATTTTCTATACGGATTTCCACACCGTAGTATTTTTCAAATTTATGAATGATATAAGGGAAAGTTGCATCCTTGAAACTGATAATCCCCTCTCGCCAACGATAAGGATTATAATCTTCAATAGGAGCCACTTTTATTTCTCCATCTTTAAGATAAGCCATCTGGTTAGGTTTGAGTTGGCACTGATAATTGCCTGCGGTTATCTTTACAGCCCCTTCCATCAACGCTGTCGCAAAGGTACTGTCATCCGAATAAGATTCCACATTAAATTGGGTACCAAGCACTTCTACATTTCCTTTTGGAGTTTGTACAATAAAAGGTTTATGAATATTTTGAGCAACCTGAAAGTAGGCTTCACCGTCAAGTTTAATCCGGCGTTCTTTATCTGCGAAAACTGCAGGATATTCAATTTTAGTACGAGAATTCAGCCAAACTTTGGTTCCATCAGACAATTCCAAATTGATACGTTGACCAGCTGGAACACTGATTTTTTGAGCAGTGAGCCAATATTCTTGTCGCTCTTGGTTCTTGTAAAATAGTGTGATGACCAGAGTAATCGCTGCAACTGCTGCAATTTCTATAAATTTCCTAAATTTAAACTTCTTTTTTGAAGACTGTGAAACAGTTTCTTTTTTCGTGTCTTTACTCAGAAGCAATGTCATATCATACATCTTTCTTTCTTTAAAATAAGTACGACGGTTTTCAGTTGATGCTTCCATCCACTTACGAACTTTCATCTCTTCGTCCGTAGTAGCCTGACCTTCAAAAAAACGTATTAACAAATTTTTATCCATACTCTGTTATATTGTATAATAAAAGATAATATAAATTTATTTATCTTCTTACTATACATATAAGCAAGTGATGCTTTCATATCCCTAATGAAAAAAGGTGTTTTTTTTATTTTAAAAGGAAATAAATAAAAAAAGGTAGATAATCTTTTAGTTGTATCCGTAGTTCTCTTAAAGCTTTTGTGATATGAAATTCTACCGATTTATAGCTGATATTCAGCTTTTCGGCAATTTCTTTATGCGGAAGGTTCTGAATACGGCTCATTATAAAAATTTCTCGGGTACGTTCTGGCAGAAGATCCAAAGTGTCATTGACTATTTTTTGTGCTTCAGCCGCAAAAATTTCATAAGGTTCACAAGCTTCCAAGGTGGCAATACGGGTATTCAGTTCCCATTGGGCATGTTCGTACAATTGTTCAGATACTTCTTTAATAACTGTTTTGTGTTGAAGATAATTCAAACATTTATGTTTGATAACCGTAAGCACATATGCAGGTATATTAGACTCTTTATTAAGTTCGGTTCTATGTTCCCAATAGTAAATAAGGGAATCTATCACAATGTCTTCAGCTATAGTAGCATCACGGGTAAAGGTTTGTGCGAACCGGACGAAACGACCTTTGTATATTGTAAAAAGTTCATTGAATAATGATAAATCTGAAACTTGTTCCATTATATTATACTAGCCTGTTGGTGTGATAAAAAATATTTTATAAATTATACATAATATATGCAATATTCGCAAAAGTCCTTGACTTTTGCAAGTAAATAGAAACTAAATTACACGGTGATTTCTAAAATATATCACACATAAAGACATCAATTCAACATCTATAAACAAAGTATATACAAAGAATATCATTACCATGATGGAACGCAATCGTGACCGGCCTTTGATTTCGTCGAAAGAAACAAACCCATCTCATATGCTTTGGTTTCCGTCCTATTTACGAGGAATTCTTTATCGGTACGGCTACATTCGTTAATCATCGTCCAATAACGGTAAAAAGCGGGCTACCATGATCCAGAGTTAAAACTTCAGTATTTTCCTTTTTCATTTTATTTATGAACACGAAGATACGACAGACTGTTCAAGAAAAAGTTGATTATTGTAGATGTGCGCAGGTTAATGTGATTCAGAAGGTCAGATCTGTCTTCAGAGTAAAAAATATTCTGGTACGGAAGGGAAATTGGATGTGAAGGAGCCTATATATAAATATACACTTCCCCCAAGATATAAAACCCGCCCCCCTGCAACAGCCCTACTTGAACAAACTTGTTAGTCCCCTGTTCCAACCTCCGGAGGCTATGAATGTTTTTTCTTAACAAGTAACAGTCCGCTCTGATATAGAACCTAAACCCGAAAGATTATATATCTTACAAGTGTAACATATATAACGATGACACCTGAAGATCTATCATGTGTCACGGCATCTTCTATGATTCATAATCAAACCGATCAAGTATCATTCATCTATAGAAAAGAAAATTGCCTTCATCATTCATAAAAACAAATAATGAAGGCAATACACTAAATTATATACAATCAATCCCTAATCATTCAGCTACTACTTCAACTACACGACTGTTGAGTTGCTGTGTAGTAAATAGATTCAATCCTACATTCATCAAGAATTCTCCAGAGAAAACCTCACCATTGCCTGATAAAGAAGAATTGGCTCCGGGCATCAAGTTGATTTCTTTCACACGATACATTTTGTCTGCATCAAGCCCCTGCAAACGCACCGGCAATGTTTTTTCCGCATAACGGGGATGAATATCGAAAGCAAATACAACTGCTTTATCCTTATCTTTGCCCACATACATAGTAGAGGTATGATTACTGCCATAAGGAGATACCAAACGGTACATATCGCCTTCCAGAACGACCGGTTTCAAACGGTTATAATTCTGTACAGCAGTACGGCAATAAGTTTCATCATCCTTACTCATATCCGCTAATTTTATATCAAAACCGAGTTTGCACATCATAGCCACATCCGTACGGAATTTCACACTGCTATTCTTATTCCATGTGGTAACATGAGCGCACATTGTCTTGGCTGGGAACACCTGTGAAAATCCCCACTGAATAAATAAACGTTCAATAGGATCGGTATTATCACTAGGCCAGAATTCTGTAAAATAGCTCAAAGCCTCATAATCCGAACGCCCACCGCCACCGGAACAAAGCATCATCGGCAGATCAGGATATTTTGCTTTCACACGTTCCAATACATTATATAAGCCACGCACATAATCAATATATAAATGTGACTGCTTGTCTTTCAAATAAACAGAGTAAATATTTGTAATAGGGCTATTGCAATCCCATTTGAAGAAAGCGATATCAGGATATTTCGTCATCAAATTGTCCACAACTCCGAACACATAATCCTGTACTTTCGGATTACTCAAATCCAGAACCAACTGGTTACGGAAATAATACTCGTCACGGTTCGGAAGATGAATCACCCAGTCTTTATGCTTTTCATACAACTCACTCTTAGGATTCACCATTTCCGGTTCAATCCAGATACCGAACTTTATACCTTTTTTCTTAGCGGCTTCCGTCAGATAACCAATGCCATGAGGAAGCTTGTCAGCCGTTTCATCCCAGTCACCTAACCCTTGATGATCACCACTGCGCGGATACTTGTTGGCAAACCAACCATCATCCAACAAAAACATATCCACACCCAGTTCTACTGCATCATCCATCAACTTCACCAATTTCGCTTCATCAAAATCAAAATAGGTGGCTTCCCAATTATTCAACAAAGTCATACGAGTCTGGTTCCCATCCTTTACCTGATACTTACGGGCCCAATCATGGAAATTACGGCTAGCCTGTCCTTTACCTGTAAAACTGTAAGTAAAATAAAAATCGGGAGTACGGAAGATTTCATTCGGTTTCAGACTATATTCCGAAGCATACGGATTAATACCCGAAATAACACGCAGTTCGTTCTTATTATCTACTTCGAATACAAAACTGAAATTACCTGTCCATCCTAATGTTCCGACCAACACTTCACCTTGGTTCTCTTCTGACTTTCCGTCCAATGCAAGTTGGAAGAAAGGAGAGCAGAACATATTGGCACGTGCTCCCAACTTGGTATCAATCGTTTTTTTACCAAATTCCAAAGGCTGTTCCTTCACATGCGCCTCACTGGCCCAGTCTCCCGAGAATTCAGTCAGGAAATAGTTGGCACGATTCAAGTGCAACATGGAAGACGCATACTTATGAAGCTGCACAGGTTTCTTTTCCCGATGACTGATTTCAGTGAAAGTCTTTATTAGATTTTCTTTCTGGTAAGCCACATAATGAAGTTTTACAGTTACAGGATATTTATCATCCTGCATAGTAATCACTACTTCATCTACCCCCGGCGACACTTGATTCCGAGTATGAGATACATATTTTAACAAAGTAGAAGGATTGCCGTCATTATGCACTATATGAATAGCCGGTTCAAAATAATCTTCCATGCCATGAGTCAGATATGCTTCGCTGCCCTGCGGCAAGTGGGCAATATCTGTAGCATGATTCAACCTCTTTCCCAAATAACTTTGATATAGACGTCCATTATTACCAACCCGGTAAATAAGGTCTACATTTTCTGTACTAATTTTAATTACTGGCTTATCCGCCGCCTTTAACATAAATGATATGCATAAAAAACATATCAAGAAGAGCAATCTTTCTTTCATGGTATTATTCATCGATTAAAATTATAGTGCAAAAAGCCCAATTTTAAAATTCACTCTTCAAATATACCATAAAAACACTAATACTCAATTTCTTTTTTAAATGAATTTTTATCCTTATGATTATCCCGACATCTCCAATCCCTCTTAATGTAAAAAAATCATAAATTCAGGAATGTTACTCCAATTACCGTATTCTTTTCACCTATTTTCTTATATTTGTAAATTATTCCATCACACAAACGTAAAAACAAATGGACCAGACCTTACTAAAATACTGGAAAACTTGTCTTCAAGATGCAGAGCGCAAAGCTATTGCTCTCAAAGGACCACGAATCACCCTAAACATTGGTGACAAGATACTTAAATTCATTCCTCTCAAAAGTATTCCTGTTATTTTCCCTGATTGGAAAGCAGAAGACAGCAATGAAAAACAAAAAGTGATGATTGCTCCTTGTATTCTTTTGCCCGAATTTGAAAACGGCTGGACTTCCCAATCAGAAAGACCGGAATATCCCTTCTTGATTACTGCCACCATGTTGCCTGACGGCAAACTAACCGTATGCGAGAACGAATCAGACAGAATCCCAATATTTATTCGTAAATTTTTGGAGCCTAATGCAGCCAATGACCGCACTATAGCTTCTCTTTCAAAAGTAGATCAACTACTATCCAATTTTAACACTGAAGAAACAAAATGGGAGGCCTATTGGCAAGCATGCGAGCAGCTTTTCAAGAAAGCAACCGGCAAAACTTTCAGCACAATGAATTACTATGATAATCCAGAAATCATTATCATAAAAGCCTCCGAGCGCAATATGGCACAGCCCATAATCACACTATATGACAAACTCTTAAAAGATGACAATACCACTCCACATCCCCTGTTGAATTTATTAATACAAACAAAATCTGCTAACGCTCTTCCTATTCCAACTAACCGGAAAGTATATTGCAACCAAGAACACTGGGCACAAATGAGCAGCGACTTTCCTTTGTCCATATCTCAACGCGAAACACTAGCAATGTACACAACACCGGAATGTGCTGATATTTTTGTCGTCAACGGTCCTCCGGGAACAGGAAAACCACTTTTCTGCAAACTGTCATCGCAAACAGACTTGCTCATAATATTCTAAACAATCCGGAAGAGCCGGAAATTATAGTTGCAAGTTCAGCTAATAATCAGGCAATCACCAATATCCTGAAGGATTTCAAAGCGGAAACAACCAATGACACAACACATCCCCGGTTGTCCAACCGCTGGCTACCCGAACTGGATACATTAGGCTTATATCTGTCAGGGAAAAAAGAGCTGCAACAACAGTACAAAATGATGTTCAACCCCAAAGGGGATGGATTTCCGGCAGCATACGATACACCTGAACGTCAAGAAGAGTACAAACAATTCTATCTGCAATGCTTCAATAACTTTTTCAAGAAAAACTATCAAGACGAAACAAAATGCCGACAATTTCTCCGTAAAGAAATGCAAGCCCTCCAAAAAAAGATTATTCTCTGTATCCAAGCTGCCGAAACAACAGAATACGGAAACCGGAAGGAAAACAATATATTACAGAAGTTTATCCGCAAATTCCATGAGCCATTACCCTCCTACGACAAAGTAATAGAACAGTGGACTTTGACAGAAGAATTCAAAGAACGTTACGAAAAAATAAGTTCCAACCCTGAGTATGGCAACTTGCCTTATACAGAAGACATGGCAGTAAGGCTGGATATCAGCTATCGGTATCAAATGTTCTGGTATGCCATACATTATCGGGAAGCCGAGTTTATTCACCGGTTAAGCAAGTGCGATGAAGGCAAGCAGCGCACACAAGAAGCCTATACCCAAAGATTAAAACGTTTGGCTTGCGTAATGCCTGTTTTCATCTCTACTTTCCATTCTCTACCCAAGTATATGACCTATGCGGAGAACGGAAAATGGGATATTCCTTTATACAATGGAATAGATCTGTTGATTGTAGATGAATCCGGACAAGTTTCACCCGAACTTGCCGTTCCCTCCTTCAGTTTGGCCAAGCAAGCGATTTTAGTAGGTGATATTCAACAAATAGAGCCTGTATGGTCCATTTCTGATGAATATTCATTCATTAATTTAAAGAATCTGGGCATTGTTTCCAACCAGTCCTCGGAAAAATACCGTTTTTTAGAAAACAATGGTTTCCTTTCTTCTTCCGGAAGTATAATGAAACTGGCACGTAAAAGCTGTAATTTTACAGTAAAAGGTGAAAAAGGAGCTTTTCTGACCGAACACAGACGATGCGTAGATTCCATTATTGCCTATTGCAATGATTATGTTTACCACGGCAGGTTACTTCCTAAAAAAGGTAACGAAGTAAAATACAAGTCCCTCCCTTCCAAAGGATATGTACACATCAACAGTTACAGCAGCCCTGGAAAACAGGAAGTCGCCTCAACCGGGCTGAAGCGGAAGCCATTGTCTGTTGGCTGGAACTGGAAAAAGATAATCTGGAAAAGACCTATAAAAAGCCTATTCATGAAATTGTAGCCGTAGTAACTCCTTTTAAAGCCCAAGAAGCCGAAATACGGCATCAAATACAAAAAATATCAGGAAATGAGAAATATAAAGATATGATCATCGGCACAGTACATTCCCTGCAAGGTGCCCAATGTCCGATTGTTCTTTTTTCAACAGTCAACTCTCACGAAGACCATTCTCTTTTATGGAGCGTGATGGAAAATACAATATGCTCAATGTAGCGATATCGCGCGCTCAGCATCATTTCATTGTTTTGGCAACATGAATATTTTCCATCCGGAAGAAAACACCCCGGTAGGAAATATGGCTAAATGGCTTTTCGATGATCCATCCAACGAGATTTCCAACAACTTTATTTACCAACAGGAAGTTCCGCTGTGCACCTACCACCCCACCCTTCGTCTGTCCACCACAGAAGAGCATATCCAGGTTCTGCACCAAGCTTTTGAAAAGCAAGACACCGTCTGCTGATTGTATCTCCATTCATATCTATCCACGCCATAGAAAACGACCAGTTGGTTCCGCTGATACGCCACACGGTACAACGAGGAGTGAATGTCACAGTCTACACCGATTCGTCTCTAGATTATGATACGAAAACCAATCAGTTGCTCAGCCGTGCCGAAGAGGGACGGAACATATTAATAGAAAATGGCGCAACCCTCATTGAAGTAAAAGGTATCCACAATAAATCATTGGCCATTGATAACCATACACTTATAGAGGGTTCTTTCAACTGGTTATCCGCCAACCGCCATAAAGAATACTCCCGCCACGAATGTTCCATAGTTGTATCATCTGTTCAAGCCGATGAGTACATCAACAATCTGATAAAGGAACTAGAAAGCAGAGAAAAAACCTTTCAATCCCTATCTAAGCCTACAATCAATCTTGACATTGACCAAAAATATCCGGGGTTCTTTACAAAAGAATCTTTTAATGATTGTACAGAAGAAGATATTTGCCGTATAAAACAAAAAGTCCAAGAGTTAGGCATTCAGAAAACAGTCCTTCCACCTTATATCCATAAACAACGTGAAACTTTCCCACGTGCTTATGAACCTTGGTGCACAGAAGAAAAGGAAATTATATGTGAGTTGATGCAAAAGACCAATCATCTTTCTATTTTTATAGAATGTCTGCAACGTACAGGACAAGCAATTCAAATTCAGATAGAAGGCAAAAACAATTGATTATAATCCTGAACTGATATCCTTTTTATGATATTCGGGAAACTTGGGAAACAAGAATCAGTCCCTATACGGAAGAGAGGAAAAGACAAATTACTTTTTGCCTTTTCCTCTCTTCCGTATAGCATATGCAACTCCTGCCCAGAGTTCCTTATTTTTTGGAATACATCCAGGTCCATTTATGCCAAAGACTCTCTAACGGTCCCTGCTTATGTCCTTTCAACCACCACTTGCAGAACTGTACTTGCAACAAAAAGAGTACAAAACCAACCAACAAACTCAACGTATATCCACAGTACGGAGCCAGATAAAGTCCGAAAGGGAAATAAATAATAGCTCCGGCAATAGATTGGGTGATATAATTAGTCAGACTCATCCTACCATAATAACGAAGATTTGATACAAAATTCTTGAACCTATCCCGTTGATAAAGCAATACAAAAGAAGCAACCAGTACAAATGTAAAAGCGAACTTTTGCCACATATCAAAAGCAGTTCCGGCAGTCTGGCGAATGAGTTCACTGTCACTAGCCATAATCAACTCTTTCAGTTGGAAAAGCGGAGCAAAAGAGATAGCGGAAATGATAAGAGCCTTCACCCAAAAACGAGTATGTTTTTCGGAAGTAACAAACAATTGTTTGCGTCCGATATATAATCCCATCAAAAACAAGCCGGCAGTCTGCCAGAAAACGCCCTGCTCCCAGAGCCCAATATAGACTGGCTTTCTGACCAAAGGTCATATTCTTACCCAAAAACTCCCACAAATTCCCCTCTTTGGTATATTCCGCCACTTCTTTATACATCGCGCCCACTCCCCAATCGGGCAAAGTATGAGAAGGATCAAACAGACCTACTATATAATGATACCACTCAACGGTCTGCAATAAAAACAAAATAGCCGTAACTAGTATGGCACAGTCACTCCACTTGCGCACCACGAACAATACGATTCCCACTACCGAGAACAGCAACAACACATCTCCTGCCGGAAAAAGCTGCATTCAGCGTAGCAAAGCTACCAATAACAGCAAACGCCACAGAAAACGATAACCAAAATCTTTTCCTTTACGCTGTTGGTTAGCCGACTGAATATAAAATGTAAATCCAAACAGCAAAGCAAAAATGGCATACGATTTTCCAGCCAATAAAGTAAATGTAACATTGAATACCCCGTCATTCAGTATATTCAACCATGCAGGCTGGTCTACCGGATAAACCGGAAAGATGAAATGCTCCAAACTATGCACTAAAAGAATTGCCATGACTGCAAATCCCCGTAAAGCATCCACCACCTCAACGCGTGGCAGTTTTTCTGATAATTGTTTTTCCATGAACTAGTTATTATTGTTTATTTAAAATTCGTTTTACCCAGCGGTTGGCCGGTTTCTCAAAATAATAATAAGAAAGCAGACTCAGCCCGATAGCGACTGCAAAGATAAGCGGAATACTGATATACAGACTGATATGCCAATCGTATGTTTGCGCCAACTGCACATAAGCAAATAATATCCACTATACTCTCCTCTTCGGTGCTATTCCTGCTCTACATATCCGGGGGAGCGGTGAGCAACATTGGATAATAGACTACAGACAATATCATCAGAGTTTTGACAACTCTTACCAAAACTGTATATTAAAAGAGAAACTGATTTCCTACAATATTTCCTTTAAATTCCAAGCCTGTATATGCCTGACCCCTTCATTGGAAGGGAATTGTACCTCATCCATGGAAACGACATATTTTTCATAATTATCACCTATCGTCAGCAAAGGAGCATATTCCCGTTCCATGGTTTGTGCCGTTTCCAACATGTAAGTTGCTTGAAGATAAATCACTCTATCGTCCTTCATAGCAACAAAATCAACTTCTTTATCCCGAAAAGAACCTGTATATACAATATAGCCTAAACGACGAAGTTCCAAATATACTGCATTCTCCAACAAATACCCGACTCCATAAGCAAAGCCCGGATAAAGAAAATTCTTAAAGGACAAGTCATTCAGATAATACTTGCAATTACCTGCCACCACATCCTTTCCTTTTATATTGTAACGTTCTGTTTTATAGGCAAGAAAAGCTTCTTCTATATAACCTAGATAATTAGATAAGGTATCATAACTCACCTTCCGGTTCTTGGATTTAAAGAAATTAACAATATGCTGAACGGAAAACAGATTGGACGCATTATTCACCAAATAAATAAAAATATCATCCAATAACCTTACATCACGAACGGGTTTACGCTTCACTATATCACGCAACAAAATCGTATCTTTCACAGAAGCGACATACTGTTTTTCTGACTCGACAGTGGGCAGGTTGTACAATTCGGGCAAACCGCCTTTCTGTAAATAGGCCAAATAAGAAGCCCGACCGGCAGGTTGCTGCATCAACTGTAAATATTCAGCATAACTATAGGGGAATATATGAAATTCTACATAACGTCCCGACAAAAGAGTGGCAAGTTCACTGGAAAGCATTTTAGAGTTAGAACCGCTGATAAACAATTCACTCTCTTCGACAAAGTCTTGCGAATGGGAGTTTACAAACCTTTCCCAGCCATCCACATTTTGAATTTCATCGAAAAACAAATATACTTTTCCTTGCGGTTTAAGCTTTTCCCGATAAAAACGATACAGACTTTCCAATGCTTTATAATCATCAATAAAATCAAATTCCAGATACTCCTTATTTATATATAGGATATTAGCCGGATTTACTCCTCGTTCCGAGACAAGACTTGAAGCAATTTGCCTGAGAATATAACTTTTGCCCGAACGACGTTGTCCTATAAGTACCTTCACCAAGTTATTCCCCACAAAATTGCCAATCTTGTCGGTATAAGATTTCCGTTCCAGTCCCAATTGATACGTATTTCCACCCCAAAGGTTATACTTTTCTAAAGCTTTCCATTTATCGTCCATACTCGAATCTTTTCCCACAAAGATAGTTTTTTTCGAGTATAATCGAAAAAAAAGCACTGTTTATTTCTTTTTTCGAGTATAATCGAAAAAACGTATCTATCTCAAACTGAATTAAAGAAAACGAATACAATCCGGCAGTATGTAAAATTTAACAAATTACTTAAACAAGCAAACTATTATTTTCCTACATTTGTTACCAGTGAAACTTTAAATACGAAAGAACATGAAAGCAAATCCTGTATTTAGTTTATACATCCCTACCAAATTAGTATTTGGCTGCGGAGAAATCAAGAAATTATCCAGTGAAAAATTACCGGGAAAAAAGGCACTGGTCGTCATCTCATCCGGAACTTCCATGCGAAAATATGGATATTTGGAGAGAGTACTTGCCCAATTAAGACTGAATAATGTAGAAACACTGGTTTACGATAAAATCCTTCCCAACCCCATCAAAGAACATGTCATGGAAGCAGCCGCCATCTGCCGGGAGGAAAAGTGCGACTTTGTAGTAGGACTGGGAGGCGGAAGTTCCATCGACTCCGCCAAAAGTATAGCTGTTATGGCCTGCAACGACGGTGACTACTGGGATTATGTATCAGGGGGTAGTGGTAAAGGACGCCCTGTTACCAAAGCACTTCCCATTATCGCCATCCCTACCACCGCCGGAACCGGAACGGAAATGGATCCATGGACAGTGATTACCCACGAAACGGCTCAAGAAAAGATAGGCTTCGGTTGCCAGCTGACCTTCCCTACCTTATCTATTGTAGACCCGGAACTGATGGTTTCCATTCCCCCGCACCTCACCGCCTATCAAGGGTTCGATGCATTCTTCCATGCCGCAGAGGGTTTTATCGCCAATTGTGCAACACCCATCAGTGATCTTTACGCCTTAGAAGCCATCCGTCTGATCTACAAATATCTGCCAGTAGCCGTAGCCGACGGAAAGAATTTGAAAGCGCGTGCCAAAATTGCTTGGGCCAGCACCTTGGCAGGCATGGTGGAAGCCACTTCAAGCTGCACTTCCGAACATTCATTAGAACATGCCATGAGTGCTTATTATCCACAACTTCCTCATGGAGCAGGACTCATTGCCTTGTCTGAGGCATACTTCGAAACTTTCCGGCATGACTGTACAAAACGTTACATGAAAATGGCTGAAATGATGACCCAGAAAAAGAGCAACCGTCCGTCCGATTTCATTGATGCATTGATTACACTGCAAAAAGAATGTAAAGTACATTCTATCAAACTGAGCGAATTTGGTATCCAATCCGAAGATTTCCCCAAATTCCTGCAAAATGCAAGAGATACGATGGGAGGACTGTTCACTCTCGACCCACGCCCGATTACAGACGAAGAAATCCTGCATATCTTTAAAAATTCTTATAAATAATGGATAAAGAACTAGACCTTGCCGTAACCTGTTACGGCAAGGTAAAACCATTGAAATATGATTTGGTCCTCCTCCCTTGGGGAGCTACCGAACCGCATAATCTGCACCTGCCTTATCTGACAGACTGCATTCTAAGCCACGACATCGCACTAGATGCTGCAAAACTGGCAAAAACACATTACGGTATTCGTTGCATGGTCATGCCTTACGTCACTGCCGGTTCACAGAATCCGGGACAACGCGAGCTGGATTTCTGCATCCATTATCGCTATGAAACGCAAAAAGCGATTTTAAGCGACCTAGTTGCCTCTCTATACGCCCAGGGATACCGCAAAATGGTCATTATCAACGGACATGGCGGCAATACATTCAAAAGTATGATACGTGACTTGTCACTGGACTATCCCGACTTCCTGATAGCCAGCAGCGAATGGTTTGCCTTTATCCCTGCTAAAGAGTACTTTGATGAACCGGGTGACCATGCAGATGAATTGGAAACTTCTGTTATGATGCATTATCATCCGGAATTGGTAAACCTGGATGAAGCCGGAGATGGAAATTATAAGAAGTTCGCTTCGCAAATGCTGAATGAAAAAGTGGCATGGATTCCGAGAAACTGGCAAAACGTTTCGCAAGATACCGGTATAGGCAATCCTAAAAAAGCAAGTGCCGGAAAAGGGAAGAAATACGCCGAAGCAGTCGTCGCAAAATATGCATTACTGTTTGAAGAGTTGGTACATAAAGAACTTTATTAATGCCTCATCACTCAAGAAGATCATCTGACCTTTTTAAACGATGGTCTTCTATGTTCATATCACCTCCGCTTCTTCGTTATCAGATACATTTTCAGCTACCTTAGTTATACTTGCCATTTCAAAGTCCATACATATCCATATAAATATATGTATAACCATCGACTATGAAAAGAATAAATGTCCCCATGTGCCCATAAACAAACCACTCCCTGCACTATCTGCACAAGGATACTTCTCCAAATAATTTATTTCATCTCCAAAGGCTGAAATAAAATTCATTTAACAAAATAAAGAGATTTCCTTTATAGGATAAGTTCTACCAGAACTATTCTGTGTCCATAAAGGGAAAATAGATTGTATTTTATTTTATTTAAGAAGGAATTTTAAAAGGATTTTTCTACTGAATTTCTACTGTTATGCTACTTTGAGGGAAAAAGATAAAAGATATCCCTTTTTATATACTTTTATTTAGCTTATTTATCCGTAAATATTGACCGTTTTGTACTTTTTGTGTCGTATATCAAAAAATAATTTTATAATTAAAGTTGATTTAATAAAAAATATCCTATATTTGCGATGTGATATAATCTTAATTTAAAAATGTAGTTCTGGTAGAACTTCAAACAGTAACTTTAAAAACAAATCTATGAAGAAAACCTTATTCATGCTTTTTTGCCTGTTATGCTCCATAGGAGCCATGGCACAAAAGAAAACAATCACAGGTGTGGTCACAGACGCCACAGGTGAAGCGGTTATTGGCGCCAGTATTGTAGAAACAGGCACCACGAATGGTACAGTTACCGACTTAGATGGTAATTTTACACTTTCCGTAGCCAACGATGGCAGTATCAGAGTATCATTTGTCGGTTATCAGACACAAACTTTAAGCGTAAAGGGAAAGTCAACTTTTAAAATAGCATTGAAAGAAGACTCAGAAATGCTCCAAGAAGTTGTTGTAACCGGATATGGCGGCAAACAGTTGCGCACAAAGTAACCAACTCCATTTCCAAGGTAAAAGAAGAAACATTAAAACAAGGACTTTATTCCAATCCGGCACAAGCCTTATCAGGAGCCGTGGCAGGTCTGTCCGTCAGCCAGACTTCCGGTAATCCGGGAGCAGCTCCTACCTTGGTACTTCGAGGAGGTACTAATTTTGACGGTTCAGGTTCACCTTTAATCCTGGTAGACGGCCAAGTACGCGGTTCTTTAAGTGACATCAACCCGGCCGATATTGAATCCATGGAAGTATTAAAAGATGCCGGAGCCACCGCCATCTATGGCGCCCGAGCCAATGACGGTGTAGTACTAGTCACTACCAAACGAGGCAAAGAGGGAAGTACACGTGTAGAGCTTTCGGCCAAACTAGGCTGGAACTACTTCCACAACTCTTATAACTTTATGAATGCGCGTGATTACATTTACTGGATGCGCACTGGTTACATGAATGCTTACACGGGAGACATGAAACATCCGGACGGATCGGCCGTACAAGGATGGTCTTCACTGACCGGTCTGACCGGTGCCACTCCTTATGGAACAGGCAACAAATATTGGGCAGATGATGACAAGACAATCCCGCTGAATGGAAACGAAAACAGCCAGGCTATATGGAGTACCATGAAATATTCGGACGATCTGGCTTTCCTGCTCAACCAAGGATGGGAAACCATGACTGATCCTATTTATGGAGACCAACTGATTTTCAAGAATACAGATATAGCGGATTTCAATATCAATTCCCCATCTTTCTCACAAGACTACAACCTGAGTGTAAGCGGAGGAAATGAAAAGGGAAACTACTATGCAGGTTTGGGATACAACCATAGTGAAGGTACAGCCGTAGGAAACAAGTACCAACGTATCACTTTCACATTCAATGCCGATTACAAGCTGAAACCATGGTTAACCTCCAACTCCAGCTTCAACTTTGCAGATGCAACCTGGAACGATCTTCCTCCTACCCAAAGCGCAGAAGCCAACTACTTCTCACGCGTTTTATCATTACCTCCCACTTTCCGTGGATATAATGCTGACGGTGAAATGCTTTTGGGACCCAATTCAAGCGACGGAAACCAACAAATCAATTTTGACAAGTTTGTCCGTGACAACAATACAGACAAGTTCACCATGAACCAATCTTTTACCGCAGATATCATGAAAGGACTCTCATTAAAAGTGAACGCCATCTGGTTCTATTCAGAAGAAAAATATGAAGCTTTCAACAAAGATTATTTATCTTCTCCCGGAAACTGGGTAACCTCACACAGCACCTCGGCTTCCTACGGACGCACATTGGACCAAACTTATAATGCAGTGTTAAACTACAACTATCAAATAAACAAAGACCACTATCTGGATGCCATGGCCGGCTTCGAGTACTACGACTCATATTATAAAGGTTTCAGTGCCTCAGGATCGGGAGCTCCCAGTGACGCTTTCGGCGATTTGGAATATACCAGTGATGACAAAGGCAAACGCAGCATAGACTCCTCACACAGCCGCCAGCGTATCATGTCATTCTTCGGTCGTGTAAATTATGACTACCAGTCAAAATACTTGCTGTCCTTTGTTCTAAGACGGGACGGCTACTCCAAACTGGCCAAAGACAACCGCTGGGGTGTCTTCCCCGGAGTATCTACCGGATGGGTGTTCTCCAAAGAAAAATTTGCCAGTGAATGGGCCGATATCATCTCATTCGGTAAATTGCGTGCCAGCTTCGGTCTGAATGGTAATGTAAACAAAGATTTTGTAGGAAACTACACAGTACAAGGTGCTTATGCAGGCAGCAAATACAACGGCAACGCTTACTTCCTGTTAAACAACCTTCCTAATCCCTACTTGAAATGGGAGAAGTCAAGAACTTTCGAAATCGGTCTGGATCTAGGCTTTCTGGCCAACCGCATCAATGCCAATTTGACTTACTACAACCGACTGACCAGTGACAAGTATGCCAACATCACCATCCCGTCTACTTCGGGTGTTTCTTCCTTTACCTCCAACAACGGTAAGTTCCAGAACCAAGGCTTTGAATTCGAACTGGCATTCAAAGTTATCGACTCCAAAGACTGGAAATGGAATCTGAACTGGAACGGCGCATTAAATAAAAACAAAGTAGTGGCATTGCCCGACAACGGTCTGGAAAGAAACCGTCAAAATGCATTTCAAGTATATACCGGACGCCAGCTGGAGGACGGAAGCTATGAAAAAGCATGGGTAGGCGGTTATCAGGAAGGACAACGCCCAGGTGATTTGTACATGTTCGTAGCCGAAGGAATCTATCGTTCCGAAGATGAAATACCAGGAGGACTGATCGACTTGTCAAGTGGTAACAACGGCTCAAGCAACCGTCCCCTTTACGGAGGTGAGGAAGGATATAACAAACTGACAGCCAATCAGAAAGCGAATTCTCTCCGCATCCAGCCGGGTGATGTGAAATGGAAGGATGTAAACGGTGACGGCATCATCGACAATTACGACATGGTGAAAGTGGGCAACACTGTACCCAAATGGACAGGAGGTATCAATACTTCAGTCACCTGGAAAGACCTTACTTTATCAGCACGTTTTGACTATGCGCTTGGTTTCAAAGCGGTAGACTGAAAACCATGTGGATCATGTCTTGCGCACAAGGTACTTATAACACCATTGCGGAAACCCACGACACCTGGTCACCCGAAAATCCCGGTGCACAATATCCTACTTATGTATGGGCCGACCAGTTGGGCAAGCGCAATTACTGCCGTCAATCCTCCATGTTTGCCTACAACGGTAACTATCTGTCTTTCCGTGAAATAGCCTTGTCATATAATCTGCCAAGCAACTGGGTGCGCAAAGCAGGACTAGGCTCAGTCATGCTCTCGGTAACCGGTCAGAACCTGGGTTACCTGACAGAAGCCAAACATTTATTCTCTCCGGAAAGACAGACAACAATGGTGGATACCCATTGCCCCGCACTGTCATTCTCGGCGTAAACGTTTCTTTCTAAACTTATAAACTCTAACAGATTATGAAAAAAATATTCTATATCCTTTCAATATGTGTGATGACCATTCTCCAACCGTCCTGTGACGCACTGGATCTGGCACCGGAAGATTATTATGGAGCCGGAAATTTCTGGAAAGAAGCTTCCCAGCCCAAAGCATTCATGTTGGGTCTGCACGCCCAATTAAGAAGTTACTATGACATGTTCTACACCTTGGGCGAACTCCGCGGCGGCACACAACGTGTGGGCACCTCCTCGCTGAACACCAGCTTGAACTATGCCGATATCCGGTCACAGAATATCTCGGAAGATATTCCCGGCATATCAATTGGAACGGGCTATACTCTCCCATCATGCAAGTAAACCATTTTATCCAAGAAGTAGAAAATGGGTGTACGTTTCTGGATGATGCAACCCGGAGCCGGTACTTGGGACAAGCGTATGGCATGAGAGCCCTGTATTACTTCATGCTATACAGAACTTTCGGGGGAGTACCTCTCATCACCAAAGTAGATATACTGGACGGCAAACCATCGGCAGACAAATTCTATGTGGAGCGCGCCACACCCGAAGCCACCATGGAGTTTATCAAAGCGGATATTAATAAATCCGAAAACTATTTCGGAAATAACACCTCTTTTGATGCATACGACTGGTCACGCTATGCCACTTTGATGCTTAAAGCAGAAATCTATATGTGGGCAGCGAAAGTATCCATCACCGGATTCACAGCAACCGGGGCAACCGATTTACAGACTGCCAAGACTGCCTTATCCGGGATCATAGGACATTTTGAATTAATGGACAACTTTGCCTCCATCTTCTCATGCGACAATAAAAAGAACACTGAAATTATTTTCGCCATGCCGTTTATAGAAGGTGAGGCCAGCAATGACGGAGGCAGATTCCTTTATCAGGATGCTGTATTTCTGGGGCAAGCATATGGTCGTAACGGTAAGGTGATTGAAAAAGATACCTTAAACTTGAAAGGTACCGGTGGAGTATTCCGTGACGAGTACACTGAAGATTTCTGGAAAACGTTCAAAGAAGGAGACAGCCGCCGTGATGCCACATTCATGGAGTATTACATGAAAAATGATAATGGCACGCTCAGCGAATTCGGATGCGTAATGAAAAAACGTATAGGTACAATCAATTCCAATGACAACCGCATCTATATTTCGGACATCCCCGTTTACCGCTATGCCGATGCGTTACTGATGATGGCGGAAATTGAAAACGGATTGAACAACCCTTGCGCTTCGTATATCAACGAAGTACGCAAACGTGCATACGGAGACACCTTTGAAGAAAACAAATACACGGAAGGCAGCTATGCGGAAAATGAACTAGCCATTTTGCAGGAACGGGACAAAGAGTTTGTCAGTGAAGGCAAGCGCTGGTTTGACGTATTGCGTATGCACGATGCATCCGGACGTTCTTTGGTCTTTTCTGCCAATGCCAACTATCCGGGCACAAATCCTATTCTCGGTACAGAAGAAGCATATAAAATGCTTTGGCCGGTTAATATCGGTACTTTGAATGTGAATCCGTTATTAACTCAAACTCCGGGATACGGGAAAAAATAAGCCAAATCCTCCTGTTTAGTTTTCAGGACAGATGTTTTAACATAGAAAAATAAAGGTGTGTCGTGAGATACACCTTTATTCATTATGCATATAGTTGATAAAACATCAATAACACAGAAAATCAATAACTATTTCCGTTCTTTTGAAAGTTCCTCCAATGTTTTTTCCTCGTACCTGCAAATCGCCTCCTTATAATCCTCGGAAATCAATTTCGGTTCTTTGTTTCTGTTAAATCAGTCTGATATATCTTTTTTAAGTTTAGTCACTTCAAAGAAAAAACTATCCGACTGATATGAAAACCTCATAAGAAAAATATTTCAGAGATTTTTAAACAGGCTATCAAAATATATTTGATATAATAAAATTTTAATGTACATTTGTGAAGTTAACTATATACTAACCTTTAAAAGCAGATCTTATGAAAAACAAATCACTTTTTTAGCCCTAGTCATTCTTTGTTTGACTAGCGTAGAGATCTATTCTTCCCGACAAGAATTAAAGTTTGATACACCTCTTCCGAGCAACACAGAAAACGGAAATGCTCGCAGTGATTACGGACCTCCCGGTGAAGGAGACGGTTCCTGGTATTTCGGAGGTTCCGGATGTGTAAAATTTTCACATAATAATTGTGCAGCTGAAGCACATAATAATTGTGAAGGATTTACAACACAACCAGGACACCCTGAATGAGCAAGACAATTATCTAAATAACTTTTGAAGGGCTCTTAATATTCCTATATTATAATATATATTCTCAGATTTAGAAAAAGGATTATTAATAGCCCTTCTATCATCTATTAACTAATATGAATTATGAAAAATACTTGGAATATCCTATTTGTCCTCTTTCTACTCATTGAAACAGCATGTAATTCACCATCACAATCCATAAAAAATACAGATTTAGTAGCCGAAGACTCCATTTGTTTTCCTATAGACGAACATACATACTATGCAAGTAAATCCATATTCCAATTTGAAGAAAATGGGCACGAATATCTATCCTTTTTAGATGCAGAGTACTCGCAAAAAATTAATATTTATGATATTAAGAATCAAAAATTAATAAAAACCATATTGTTACAAAAAGAAGGTCCAAACGGAATGAATGTACTGAGCGGTTGCCATCCACTGAACCTAAATCATTTCATAATTACCAGTTGGAACGGAACATTTTCACTAGTCAATGACAAAGGAGAAATAGAAAAGAAATTTGACTTTTGGGAAAAAGGAGTGAATTTTCAAGAGTTTGATCACATAAGTTTTTCAAGTTACTCTTATAAACCTGCTATAATAAAAGATTCTATTTTGTATTTCAGCCAATCATTCTTAAAACATCCTCGAAAGAAAAGCGATTGGAACAAAATCCCAATGTTTGCATTCGCTAACCTTAATACAGGTAAGACAGGATGGAGTGAACTTCGCTACCCTTTGATTTTCAACAAGGACGAAGATTTTAAAAATGTCAAATTATATGACCCTGAAATCTGTTATACATATACAGGTAAGGATGTGGTCATTTCATTAGGACAATATGATAGCATTATGGTTTCCTCTGATTTTAAGCATAAAATCTCATACAATGCCAAAAGCCGTTACTTAGCCCATGCATATCCACATTTGCAAGACGGACAAATAGATTTGTTTAAGAATATACAAATACAAGGGAAATTACCACACTATTCTCACTTGATGTATGATAAATACCGAAAAGTATTCTATCGGTTTGCCTTAATGCCGGATGATAATATAAAACCATTCTCCAACAATCCGCATCAAAGTTTCTCCATCATCATTCTAAACAAAGACTATGAAATTATTGGTGAAACAAAATTTCCCGGCAACACCTATGCCCATCACTTGTGCTTCGTAGGTAAAAAAGGCCTGTATATTTCAGAGAATAATGAAAACAATCCTCAGTTTGACGAAAACAAACTGGTATTCAGGTGTTTCACACTTCAAGACCGGAAAAAATGAAGAAAAAGAACTACTCAATCATTCTATGTGGAGGACTGTTCCTGGCAAGCTGTATGTCCAATAATGACAAATGCCTTCAAAAACTGTTTGATGAAGTCGGAGTTGAGAAATCACAAATCCACAATGCCACCCACCTTGTTACCATATTGGGTAATGGTTGCAAAGGATGCATACACAAAGCTCTGTCAGAAATACATAACTCGACCGATACCATTTATATAATTGCATGTAAAAGTAAAAAGACTTTCAATTTAATTGCCAATAAAAATATAGATGACTACTCCAATGTATACCTAGACACTAAATCCATATTAGTGGAATTGGATATGGCTAAAAACACACCTAGAATCTACCTTTTAAATAATGGTAAATATGTGTCGCACTCTTTTTATGGAAATGAATCTCCCAGCAAAGAAGCGAACACCACCATTACATTCAACACAAATGAGATAGATTTAGGCAAAATCAGCCGCACGGAAAAGGCAAAAATCAAATTCACAATATGGAATACAGGGAAGAACATAGTAAGAATCAGTCATATAGATCTTTCATGCGAATGTTTGAATATTGAAAATGAAATTACTGAAATAAATCCGGGAGACAGCACTTGTCTGAATATCATTTTCCATCCCGATGACATAGGAAAGTTTCAAAGAGAAATTTTATTATATGGTAATTTTGACTCATCTCCCAAACTTTTAACCATTACAGGAGAATGCTTTTAATAAAATAATACAATCTCGCTATAAATAACGTCCTAGCTATTTATAGCGAGTATATCATCTATGGCTACCCTTTTGAAAGTTCCTCCAATGTTTTTTCCTCGTACCTGCAAATCGCCTCCTTATAATCCTCGGAAATCAATTTCGGCTCTTTGGTAGCCAGGTCATAACCTACCATCACCGTGCGGCACTCACACTTCACCTCATGGGTATCCGTAGTCACGGCACGCTGCAACAAGGTAAAACTCTTATGCCCCAAATGTACCACAGCCGTTTCTATCACCAGATGATCCGAGAAAAATACCGGCATAAAGAAGTTTGCATTGATATTGGCTACCACAATAGCCAGCTTGCTCCAGTCGGCACTGCCTAATACATCTTTTATATAAGTAGTCTTTGCCAAATCGTACAAAGAAAAGTAAACTGAATTGTTCATATGACCAAACTGGTCCACATCGCTGAATCGTATCTGCACCGGCATAGTATGCCTGAATTTTATATCCTCTGCCATAGTTAAGCTTATTAAAATCGTTCAAATATAACACTTTTCCCAGTAATTGAACCCTAAATGACAGATTATTCTTAATTTTGCTGCGAAATAAATGAATATGTAATTTTAATAACAATATAAACATGGATAAGAAGTATAGCAGGGAGACCTTATGCGTACAGGCAGGCTGGACTCCGAAAAAAGGCGAACCGCGCGTTTTGCCTATTTATCAAAGTACCACATTCAAGTATGACACCAGCGAACAGATGGCGCGTCTGTTCGATCTGGAAGATTCGGGATATTTCTATACACGCTTGCAAAACCCCACCAATGATGCCGTCGCCGCAAAAATCGCAGCATTGGAAGGCGGTGTGGGTGCTATGCTGACCTCGTCCGGCCAGGCTGCCAACTTCTATGCCATTTTCAATATCTGTCAGGCAGGCGACCACTTCGTATGCTCGTCTACCATCTACGGAGGTACATTCAATCTGTTTGGCGTCACGCTGAAAAAACTGGGCATCGAGTGTACCTTCATTGACGCCAATGCATCCGAGGAGGAAATAGACAAGGCTTTCCGCCCGAATACCAAAGCGTTGTTCGGCGAAACCATCTCCAATCCGAGCATCGACGTGCTGGACATCGAAAAGTTCGCACGTATCGCACACAAACACGGTGTGCCTTTGATTGTGGACAACACCTTCGCCACTCCCATCAACTGCCGCCCGTTTGAATGGGGAGCGGATATCGTCACCCATTCCACAACCAAATACATGGACGGTCATGCCACCAGTGTAGGAGGCGCCATTGTGGACAGCGGCAACTTTGACTGGGAAGCCCATGCGGACAAATTCCCGGTCTGACCCAGCCCGACGAATCTTATCACGGACTGACTTATACCAAAGCGTTCGGCAAAATGGCTTACATGACGAAAGCAACCGCCCAACTGATGCGTGACCTCGGCTCCATCCAGTCTCCGCAAAATGCGTTCCTGCTGAATCTGGGATTGGAAACATTGCACCTGCGCGTGCCCCGTCATTGCGAAAACGCACAGAAAGTGGCCGAATGGCTGGAAGCCAACCCGAAAGTGAAATGGGTGAACTATTGCGGACTGAAAAGCAGCAAATACTATGATCTGGCACAGAAATACATGCCAAACGGCTCGTGCGGTGTCATCGCTTTCGGCTTGAACGGAACCCGTGAGGAAGCGATAGAATTTATGGACAGGCTGAAATTCATCTGCATCGTAACCCATGTGGCCGACGCACGTACCTGCGTACTGCATCCCGCCAGCCATACTCACCGCCAGCTCACCGACGAGCAGTTGCGCGAAGCGGGAGTCGCTCCGGACCTGATCCGTTTGTCGGTAGGTATTGAGAATGTAAGCGACATCATTGCCGATATTGAACAAGCTTTACAATAAGGCGAAGCGGATGAAAAGAATCATTATCATTGGCGCCACTTCCGGCATCGGACTGGAAGTGGCGCGATGCTATCTGAAAACCGGCTGGCAGGTAGGCGTGGCAGGACGTAGAGAGGAAGAACTGGAAAAGCTCCGGCAGTCCGCTCCCGGACAGGTATGTACCCAGCGGATAGATGTCACCCGCGAGGATGCCCCTGCCTTATTGGAGCAACTGATTATGAAAACCGGCGGCATGGATGTGTTCCTGCTCAGTTCGGGCATAGGCAAACAAAATCTTTCACTCTGCCCCGATATAGAATTACAGACCGCAGCCACCAATGTTTCGGGATTCATACGGATGGTCAATGCCGCCTATCACTATTTCGAACAGCAAGGCAAAGGACATATAGCGGTGATCAGTTCCATAGCAGGCACCAAGGGACTGGGATCCGCCCCTGCCTATTCAGCGACCAAACGGTTTCAAAACACCTATCTGGATGCTTTGGACCAATTGGCGCACATGAACAAGCTACACATTTCCTTCACCGACATCCGTCCCGGATTTGTCGCCACCCCTCTGTTGAAAGATGACAAATACCCGCTGCTGATGTATGCTCCCTACGTGGCATCACAAATTGTAAGAGCCATCTCCCGAAGGAAAAGAGTAGCTGTCATAGACCGGCGTTATCAGATGCTGGTGTTTTTCTGGAAACTGATTCCCGGATGGCTATGGGTGAGGCTGCCCGTGCGGAACCAATAATCCTCCACCCCATATCATTTCATAAGAAAGCCTCTTGTTCTCATCCTGAACTTGTGAAAGATTTGTAAACAAGGCAAGGGTTTCTTCGTTCCCCCCTGGAATTACCTGAATGAAAGGAATCGGTCAAGGGAACCGGCACAGCCTGTGCTCATGCTGATGAAAGATCAAACAGGCTATTGAATGATGCTTTCTTTGTAAAGCGGAACCACTTTACAAACATAGAAACTTAAAAAAATTCTTTTCCCTTTGTAACAACTTTCCCGCTTCCCCCGTCTATCTGATTGAAAGTGCTTTCAAAAACAAATTCAGTTATGAACAAAAACAAAATAAAACCATGAAAAAGTTTGTATTTACTCTATTGCTAGTCTTAGGATGTCAGATTAGTCTTGCACAAAATTCAGCAGCACTCTTTGATGAGTTCCGCCGGGAAAAAAATGCTGAATATGTCAGTGCATCCCCTTTCCTCATGTTTATAGGAAAAATGTTTTATCCTTATAATGATGAGGGCAAAGAAATAGCAAGCAAAATACGCTCCGCCAAAATACTAGATCTGGATGAGTGCTCACCGGACGTAAAGCAACGCTTTTCACGACAATTCGAGGCATTGTCCAACAACGGCTACGAAACGCTGATGCAAATGAATGAAGATGGAGAACGCATACACATACAAATGAGAATGAAAAAGGAGGTCATCCGGGAATTGCTCATCGCTATCATAGAGGATGATGAATGCTCACTGATACAAGTAAACGGAAAAATACGCAAACAAGATATTGCCCAACTTATAAACGATCAGACAACAAATAAGAAGAAGCATGGACGCCGCTGAGTTTAAACAACAATTCCTGCCTTACCACCGCAAACTCTACCGGACAGCCTTCCGGCTGACAGAAAACCCTCAGGAGGCGGAAGATATGGTGCAGGAGGCGTATCTGAAATTGTGGAACAAGCGCGATGAGCTGGCGGGCGTGCTGAATACCGAAGCCTACTGCGTCACCCTTGTCAAGAACCTGTGCTACGACGCCCTCCGCAGGAGCCGGCCCGATGAAGACGGACATGCACCCGAAGAGCTGAACCTCCCTACGGACACCAACATAGCGCGGGAAGTGGAACAACGGGATGAGGTGAACCAGGTACGCCGGCTCATCGGCAGACTGCCAGAGCAACAAAAGCGGGTGATTCTGCTCCGTGATGTCAATGACTGCTCCTTTGAGGAGATAGAGCAAGCCACAGGACTGAATGCCATCAACATACGTGTGTTGCTGAGCCGCGCCCGCAAAAAGATACGTGAACAATATAATGCAATAATGAACTATGAAAGTAAATGAAATAGAAAGACTATTGGCCCGGTATTACGATGGAGAAACCAGCGAAACCGAAGAAAAGGAACTGAAACACTTTTTTACCGAAGAGGACGTTCCGGCTCATTTACTTGCCGAGAAGGAAATCTTCATGCAACTGGCAGCACAGCCCGCTCCCGAAATACCGGAAGAACTGGAAAGCAGGCTGAGCCGCAAGATAGACCAATGGGACACAGGCGAAAACGCACGCTGAAAATAAAAAAACATACACGGACCCTCCGCTTGCAATGGATAGGGAGCATAGCCGCCAGCCTGCTCATCCTGCTCTCCGTAGGACTGTACCTATACAAGCCCTATCCGGCACCGCAAGATACCTGCGCCACCCGCGAAGAAGCATACGTACAGGCCCAGAAGGCACTTATCATGCTTTCCAGCAGCCTGAATAAAGGAATAGAAAAAGTGGAATCGGTGCAGGAAGCCACCGGAAAAATTCAAGAGAACGTAAACGAACAATTAAACCGATTAAATAACATAAAACAATGAAACGTACATATATCATTACCTCATTCTCTCTGTGCTCACTGTTCACCTACGCACAGGACAGTTTTTTCGACAAGTTCGCTGATATGGACGGGGTAACCTCTGTCTATATCTCAAAAGCCATGCTCAGCCTGATGCCCGACATGAAAACGGAAGGGGTAAATATAGGCGAAGTAGCCTCCAAACTGGATAACATCCAGATTCTAAGTTGTGAAAAACCCGACATTATCGCCAAGCTGAAAAAAGAGACAGCTTTCATCAGTCCCAAGAACGGCTACGAGGAACTGATGCGCATAAACGATGAAGGCGAAAAGACCATTATTTATCTGAAACGGAACAAAAACAAAGAAAAGGAATTTGTATTGATGAGTCAGGAAAAAAATGAATTTACCATCATCGCCATCACAGGAAATCTGACCCTGCAAGAGATACAAGGCATCATCAACAAGGAGTAACTCCACACATCCCCCACCCTAAGGCCTTTTCTCCCGCCTGCTAAGGTCTGAAGAAAGGATATATACTATCTCCATAGCACTATGGAGTTATCTCCAAAGCTTGCGAAGTTAACTCCAAAGGCTATGGAGATAACTCCGCAGGCTTTGGAGATAGTAACCGGACGGTCGGAAAGGCTTAACAATAGGGCTGCGAATGCTTACGTTATCTCCGGAAAAGGGTTATCCGCCCGTAGAAGCCCCGCCAATGAAGGAACTTATTTCTTTATCACTTTTTGGGTAGGCAAAGTAAACTCATGCGCTTCGGTCACCGCCCCGTTGCTCTCTGTTGCAAAAACACGGAATTGCGCCTGGCCTGTTTTCAACTTCCTGCCTCCACGAATGGTGGCCGTGTACCTTATCTGATTCCCGACAGGCATATAGGCAATCTGAGCCGAAGGTGAAATCAAAATATGTTTCATGCCGCTCATTTCCTCTATTACCGGAGTAACATTGTAAGCGGGCACATCACCATCATTCACCACATCGAACACCAGTTTGATGTCTTCTTCCGCATCAATAACATGGTTACGGTTATCATCGATAAAACGCAGGTTGATAATCCTCAATCCCGATGAAGGCTCATAAGAGGAAGTGTGCTCATACTGCGAAGAAGAAGGATAAGTCTTTACGTAATACTCCTCCACCTGATAAGTTTCCTCCCGAGGTGTAGTTATGGCATTTCCCACAGCAGCCCCGTTACAGTTCCAGCAGGGCGCCGAATTGCGAACCGTTGTATCCGCCGGCCCTGTCACCCACAATAGCGCCTAATACTCCGCCGATGGCCGCACCGGCTTGTACTGCCGCCGGATTGCCTTGCATTCCGGATGGTGAGCAAGCCGAAAGCAAAGCGGTCGGAATGCATAAAATGAATATCATTTTTCTCATACCCCAAGTAGTTTATAATCTTTATCAGACAGACAAATATACTTTTTCCTATTGACAATGAGTTCATCGGCTATGTTAAAATTTCATTTCCTGTCATGCATCCTCACCGGTCTAACCGCCATCATTCCGGATGGAAGGCTCTTCTTCCTAAAATGAAAAGATAAGTCTAAATAACACAAGAAACAGAAGGAGACGTTTTTTTTTCTATATATTTGCCGGAAAACAAATGAAAAGTTCTTCGCCATACCCTTGCATCGCCGCAGAAGGCTTCCCCTCTCCGCTGCAAAACCGCGCCCGGTATGGCAAGGAAATATTTATAACCTATCATTATGGAATTGAAAGCAAAATACGAACAGCGCATTGAACAGGCTGAGGCAGAACTCCGCCAGGTAAAAAATAAGATTCTCCGCATCAGCACGCTGAGGGTCTTGTTATTTGCAGCAGGGATTATAGGAACAATCTACTTCTATCAGGCAGGAACAACCACTATATGTCTCACCATAGCGGTCACTTTCGTTCCTTTTCTGGCATTGGTGAAGTATCACAACCGGTTGTTTTTCCGCAAAGACTGGCTGGAAACCTGCATACGGGTGAATAGTGACGAGCTTTCCGCACTGGCGGACAACTATGAGCCTTTGAGGACGGAAAGGAATTCACAAACCCGGCCCACAGGTATTCTTTTGACCTAGACTTGTTCGGAAGGCACTCCTTGTTCCAGGCCTTGAACCGTACCTGCACTTCATTCGGAAAGGAAAAACTGGCAGAATGGTTGCAAAATCATCTGGAGATAAAGGAAGAGATAATCCAACGGCAGGAGGCGACAAAGGAACTGGCTGCTTATTCCGATTTCCGGGAAACATTCCGGATCACCGGCCTGCTCTACAAAGGGGCGACAAGCGACCGCGAAGAAATTAAAGAGTGGACGGAAGCACCTGCCTATTTCAGCAAGAAATGGTGGAGCCGCCCGTTATTGGGAATCGTTCCCGGAGTCAACATCGTACTGGCTATGCTGGGAGTGGCGGGGGTCATTCCGATGACATGGTTCGGACTGGCCTTCGGACTGTTCGTGATAGGTAGTTTCGGACTGATAAAGCCTGTCAGCAACCTGCAAAGAGTGTATGACAAGAAATTACGTATCCTGTCTATCTACGCCGAACTGATCAGCCTGATAGAAAACCGGGAAATGAACGCTCCGCTACTCAGACACCTGAAAGCTGAATTCGGCATGAACGGGAAATCCACCACCCATATCTTGAAAGAGCTTTCACGGGAACTGGACAAACTGGACTTGCGCAACAACCAACTGCTATATGTCTTGCTGGAAGGTTCCATGTTCTGGCAACTCCGGCAGGTAATGCGCATTGAGCAATGGAGGCACAAATATGGAAAATATCTGCTCCACTGGCTGGACGTATTGGGTGACATTGATGCTCTTTGTTCTCTGGCGACATTTGCCGGCAACCATCCCGCATACACCTATCCGACCATTGCCGGCAAGCCTTTTGTATTCCTTGCAAAGGATATGGGACATCCCCTGATGCCTGCACGGCAATGTGTGACCAATGATGCCGATATCCCCTCAAGACCGTTCTTTGTCATCATCACAGGAGCCAACATGGCAGGAAAAAGTACTTATCTGCGTACAATCGGAGTGAATTATGTATTGGCATGTACCGGCTGCCCCGTATGCTGTTCCTCCCTTGAAATATATCCTGCCAAACTAGTGACAAGCTTGCGGACTTCCGATTCGTTGACAGACAACGAATCTTACTTTGCCGAACTAAAACGATTGAAACAAATTATAGACCGCCTGAATAAGGGAGAGGAGTTGTTCATCATTCTGGATGAGATTTTAAAAGGAACCAACTCGATGGACAAGCAGAAAGGCTCATTCGCCCTGGTACGCCAACTGATGGAACTGAAGACGAATGGCATCATTGCCACACACGACCTGCTATTAGGGAAACTAATAGAATATTTCCCCAAAGAGATACGGAATTATTGCTTTGAAGCTGATATTACCAACGATGAACTGACTTTTTCATACAAACTCCGTGAAGGTATCGCACAAAATATGAATGCCTGCTTCCTGATGAAAAAGATGGGGCTAATCATCAACGACTAACCCCACCCGACAATTTATCACATTAACGTCTTAAGCAAATAAAGCAGACCTTCACAGGCACACCTTATTTCATAACATAAAGAGTCATAGAAAATCAAAATTCACTTGTTTCCAAGCAATGTACAAACGCACTTGCATCATCTCCCGTGAAATAAAACACAGAAGATGCAGGTTCGTATGTATAGGGGATGAAACGGAACAGCTGGGCCGCAACGAATTTCTTGTCCTGAGAAATCATATAGTCCATACGTACGTTTCCGTTTGTCTTTACTTTCACGTCATTCCTGGTTTCAAAACCTTTTTTCTCCAACGCGTCCGTCAAAGCCTGTAAATCGCATACATCAAAGAAGCAGGTCCCTTCTTTAGCTACGCTGCCGGTAGGTGCATACACCCATTCCTTGCCTCGCCAGAAAAAGCGGAATACGGCCCACAGAAACAAAATGGTTCCACCGGCCATAAGCACCATGCTCATGGTGGATGAGGAATCCCCCATCTTTAAAGAGGTTGCAAATGCACCCGCACCTATCACACAAAGGATAGCGGATATGATAATAGAAGAAACACTAGTACGTTTTACGACATCAGGGTGTGTTGTTGAAAACAAGGTTGCTTCAGTAGAAACTGTATTACTCATAATAATTTAAATTTTATTCTTTACTAATTAAAAATACAATAATTCATACCAAGGTCACATCTCGCCAATCACCCGGCAAGACAGAACCATGAAAAACAAATTGGTAAAAGAATAAAAGCTAAATAAGAATGCGCCTCATACCAAAGATATAGTGCTCGCAAGCACTATCCCAGGGAAGGGAATGGGAAGAGGCATACACATGGGTATGACAGCTTGCAAGACTGGCCATCCGGGCGGCCATCTTACGCAACAAAATTTTGATAAATTGGGTAGTCTCCATGGAGGAAAAACGGTACATGCGCTCTGCAGAGGCACTGACACGATGTGCTAAAGTATGAGCGTCCCCAAACTCCATATCTGCTATTCCCTTATTGCTATCCAAGGGAATGACACGATCTTCATTGATGGAGTGCTGCGGAGTAGTATCCGTATGCTGTACAGTACATACCGTCATTGATGCAGCTGGAACTGCATCTACATATTCTGTTCCGGCAAAAGCCAAGGCAAACAGAAAAAATAATATGACTGTAACAAATCCTTTCATTGCTTACTGTTTGGTTTACAAAGATAACATAAATAGCGTTTTAGGTTTCATTTCATACAATAATTAACACATATCAAAGGTATTTTGTTTTAAGGGAGCTATGAAGGATTATCCAAAATTATGAAGGATCGGTTCTCAATTCCTTCATGGTTTCTTCCTGAAAAGCAACAGGTTACCTATCTATGACGGTTTTGAAGGAATTATTCGATGTTTCTAATTCCGACTTTAAATTAAAAGCTGTTCTTGTTCTGCATGCCTCGTCCGTATCAAAACTTTTGTAAACAGAACAAGTAATATGCATGTGGACAGAAGCCTCACAGCTTGTTTTCTCATTACTGCCGGTCAGGGCATAAAATAAAATAAAAGCCACAGCTTTTATAGCTATGGCTTTTATATATATGATGATTACAGATTATTCAGCTTTAGGGGCTTCCTCTGTAGTTTCAGCTGCCGGTGCTGCAGGAGCTTCTGTAGCGGCTGCACTCTTCTTAGAACGACGAGTACGAGTTGCTTTCTTAGCAGTTGCAGTCTTAGCCATGTTTTCATCGTAATCTACCAATTCGATAAAGCACATTTCAGCATTATCACCCAAACGATGACCTGTTTTGATGATACGAGTATAACCACCCGGACGATCTGCTACTTTTACAGAGATTTCTTTGAACAACTCCGTTACAGCAAACTTATCTTGCAAGTTGCTAAATACAACACGACGTGAATTAGTTGTGTCGTCTTTAGATTTTGTAATTAAAGGCTCAACGAATTTCTTCAAAGCTTTAGCCTTTGCAACAGTCGTAGTGATTCTTTTGTGCTTGATCAAAGAACAAGCCATGTTAGATAACATAGCACTTCTATGAGAAGCAGTACGACCTAAATGATTGAATTTCTTATTATGTCTCATTTTTTATTCTTTATCTAATTTATATTTAGAGATATCGGTTCCAAACGACAGATTCAGACCCTCGAGCAAATCATCAAGCTCCGTGAGCGATTTCTTACCGAAGTTTCTGAACTTCAACAGATCTGTCTTGTTGAACTGTACCAAGTCACCCAATGTTTCCACATCGGCAGCTTTCAAGCAGTTCAAGGCACGAACTGAGAGGTCCATATCAACAAGCTTAGTCTTAAGCAGCTGGCGCATGTGCAATACTTCTTCATCAAATTCTTCATTGCCGTCCACATCGGATGTTTCAAGAGTAATCTTTTCATCAGAGAACAACATGAAATGATAAATCAATATTTTAGCGGCTTCTTTCAAAGCTTCCTTCGGGTGAATGGAACCATCGGTAGTAATTTCCAATACCAGCTTTTCGTAGTCAGTCTTCTGTTCAACACGGAAGTTTTCCACCTGATATTTTACATTACGTATCGGTGTGTAAATAGAATCGATAGGAATTACATTAACATCGGTACAATATTCGCGGTTTTCGTCGGCCGGAACATACCCTCTACCTTTATTAATGGTAATGTCCATCTGCATTGTTGCTTTTGAATCTAAATGGCAAATAACCAATTCAGGATTTAACACTTCAAATCCAGTCAAATACTTACTTATATCACCTGCCTTAAATTCACTAGAATTCTCAACGGTAATGCTTACCTTTTCATTTTCGAACTCTTCTACTACTTGCTTAAATCTGACTTGCTTCAGATTTAAGATAATGTTGGTCACGTCTTCTTTAACACCGGGTACAGATGCGAACTCATGTTCTACACCTTCGATCTTAATCGTGTTGATTGCAAATCCTTCCAATGAAGAAAGAAGAATACGGCGTAAAGCATTACCTACGGTAATACCGAAACCGGGTTCGAGTGGACGGAACTCAAATTTTCCAAATCTGGAGTCCGCTTCCAACATTAATACTTTATCAGGTTTTTGAAATGCTAATATCGCCATGAAATTAATTATTATTTAGAGTACAATTCAACGATCAAGTGTTCTTTAATGTTTTCAGGAATGTCTGCTCTTTCAGGTATATGTAACAACTTACCTACCTTAGAAGTTTCATCCCACTCCAACCAAGGATATTTGCTGTGATTGAATCCTGCAAGTGAATTAGCAATCACTTCCAAAGATTTAGATCTTTCGCGTACACCCACAATCTGACCGGGTTTTACAGAGAATGAAGGAATATTAACTACCTTTCCATCTACTGTAATGTGCTTGTGACTTACTAACTGACGGGCAGCAGCACGAGTCGGAGCAATACCCAAACGGAACACCACGTTGTCAAGACGAGCCTCTAAACTCTGCAACAAGATTTCACCGGTAATACCGTTAGCACTTGCAGCCTTTTCAAACAGGTTACGGAATTGTTTTCCAATACACCGTAAGTATATTTAGCTTTTGTTTTTCTGCCAACATGACACCATACTCAGAAGTCTTTCTTCTTCTGTTGTTACCATGTTGTCCGGGAGGATAATTCTTCTTAGATAAAACTTTATCTGCTCCAAAGATTCCTTCACCGAATTTACGGGCAATTCTTGATTTTGGTCCAGTATATCTAGCCATTTCTTTTTCTAATTTAATTGTTACTAATGAACTTAATTTGTTGCAGCCGCGATTACAGAAAGGAAGTGCAATCCATTATTAACAAAATCAAGTTACATATAAAAATAGGTTATCTATTAAACTCTTCTTCTTTTCGGAGGACGACAACCGTTGTGCGGAAGCGGAGTTACATCAATAATTTCAGTAACCTCGATACCAGCTCCGTGAACAGTTCTGATAGCAGACTCACGTCCGTTTCCAGGACCCTTTACATAAGCTTTCACCTTTCTCAGGCCAAGATCAAACGCTACCTTAGCGCAATCTTGTGCAGCCATCTGTGCTGCATAAGGAGTGTTCTTCTTAGAACCTCTAAATCCCATCTTACCTGCAGAAGACCATGAGATAATCTGACCTTCACTATTTGCCAGAGATACAATGATGTTGTTGAATGAAGAATGAACATGCAACTGTCCATTAGCGTCAACCTTCACATTTCTCTTCTTAGCTGCGACTGTTTTTTTTGCCATATCAACAATTATTATTTAGTAGCTTTTTCTTATTTGCAACTGTTTTCTTTCTTCCCTTACGTGTACGAGCGTTGTTCTTAGTGCTCTGGCCACGAACCGGCAGACCAATACGGTGACGTACACCACGATAGCAACCAATATCCATTAATCGCTTAATGTTTAATTGCACTTCTGAACGAAGATCACCTTCTACTTTGTATTCAGCACCAATGATTTCACGAATTTTAGCAGCCTGGTCATCTGTCCAGTCTTTTACTTTCACATCTCTGTCAACACCAGCCTTATCCAAGATTTTTGCTGAACTACTGCGTCCAATACCATATACATAGGTTAACGCAATCTCGCCTCTCTTATTCTGAGGCAAATCTACACCAACTATTCTTATAGCCATATACTAAATTATTTTTTGCAAAATAATAAATTATCCTTGACGTTGTTTATACTTAGGATTTTTCTTGTTAATAACATACAAACGGCCATTTCGTCTAACGATTTTGCATTCCGGCGTACGTTTCTTTAATGATGCTCTTACTTTCATATCTTATTTCTTTTTATTTATATCTAAAACGATTCTTCCTTTAGATAAGTCATAAGGAGACATCTCTACTCTGACCTTATCCCCGGGTAATATTTTAATGTAATGCATTCTCATCTTGCCAGAGATATGAGCAGTAATCTCATGCCCGTTTTCTAGCTCAACACGAAACATTGCATTAGACAATGCTTCAACTATAACTCCATCTTGTTCTATTGCGGATTGCTTTGCCATATTAAATTGCTTTATCTCCTAATACTTGTTCGACATATTCAAATGAGGACAAAATATCTGCCTTCCCAACTCCTATTGCAACTGTATGCTCAAAGTGAGCGGCACATTTCCTATCGCGTGTACGCACTGTCCATCCATCTCTTTCCATTACTATCTGGCGGGAACCCAATGTTATCATCGGTTCGATGGCAATGCACATACCCTTTTCAACTGAGTGCCGTATCCTCTTTTTCCATAATTGGGTACCTGCGGATCTTCATGCATATCTTTTCCAATACCATGACCTACGAATTCTCTTACCACACCATAGGAATTAGCCTCGCAATGTTGCTGGACAGCAAAACCTATATCACCCAAACGCTTTCCATGAATGGCATTCTCTATACCTAAATATAAAGCTTCTTTTGTTGTCTTCAAAAGTTTCAAGACCTCAGGATCAACTTCTCCTACACAGAAGGTATAAGCTGAATCCCCACAAAACCCATTCATATAAGTACCACAATCAACAGAAACAATATCACCTTCTTTCAAAGGGATATCATTGGGAATACCGTGTACAACCTGATCATTTACCGAAGTACACAAGGTACTGGGAAACGGATCACCATACTGATTGGGAAAACCTTTAAAAGTAGGAACAGCTCCATTATCTCTAATAAACTCTTCAGCCACCTTGTCAAGTTCCTTAGTTGTCACACCGGGTTTTATCAATTTAGCAACTTCAGCCAGAGTCCTACCTACAAGTAGGTTACTCTGACGAAGCAGCTCTATCTCATCATCTGTCTTAAGAAATATCATCTCAGACTAATTAATATGCAGCAACATTACCAGCACGCCCCTTGATTCTTCCGGAATTTAACAATCCGTCGTAATGGCGCATCAGCAAATGACTTTCTACCTGTTGGAGTGTATCCAATACAACACCTACAAGAATCAATAAGGATGTACCACCGAAGAACTGGGCGAACTCAGCTTTTACTCCAAAAATACCGGCAAATGCAGGCATGATGGCTACAAGAGCCAAGAATATAGAACCCGGCAGAGTAATACGAGACATGATCGCATCTATATACTCAGCTGTATTCTTACCTGGTTTTATTCCCGGAATAAAACCATTATTTCTCTTCATATCTTCTGCCATCTGGTTAGGATTAATTGTTATTGCAGTATAGAAGTATGTAAACACAATAATCAATATTGCAAAACAAAATTATACCAGAAGCTAGTATGATCTACAAATGCACGTACAATACCACTTGCTGTTGCAGCATTTGAGAAACCTACCAATGTAATAGGGATAAACATGATTGCCTGGGCAAAGATGATAGGCATTACATTCGCAGCATTCACCTTTAAAGGAATATATTGTCTTGCACCACCATATTGTTTGTTTCCTACAATACGTTTCGCATACTGTACGGGAACTTTGCGGACGCCTTGAACCAGCAAAATTGCTGCTGCAATAACGAACAACAAAATACTATTTCCAACAAAACATGATGATACCACCTGCACCCGGAGAAGCCAGACGAGAAACAAACTCCTGGAATAAAGATTGTGGCAGACGGGCAATAATACCAATCAAAATGATGAATGATATACCATTACCTATCCCCTTATCTGTTATTCTTTCTCCAAGCCACAGAATAAACATACTTCCAGCTGCCAAAATGATGGTAGAAGTAATTATAAAGAATGTCCAATCTAATGAAGCATTAAGTGATGGTCCGGCTTGCATCTTAAGGTTAAGCAAGTATGAGGGAGCTTGGAAAACCAAAATTGCAATTGTCAATATACGAGTATACTGATTGATTTTTCTTCTACCACTTTCACCTTCACGCTGGATTTTCTGAAAGTAGGGAACAGCAATCGCCAAAAGCTGAATTACAATTGATGCCGAGATATATGGCATGATTCCCAATGCAAAAATAGATGCATTGGAAAACGCTCCTCCAGAGAACATGTTTAACAAGGCTAACAAACCTTCACTCGTTTGTTTATGCAACTGAGTTAACATAGCAGGGTTAATACCTGGCAGAACCACGTAAGAACCAAACCTGTAAATTGCAACAAATAATATAGTAATGAGGATCCTTTGTCTCAGATCCTCAATTTTCCATATATTCTTTAATGTTTCAATAGATTTTCTCATTGAATCAGAGTTTTACTGCATTACCACCAACAGCTTCGATTGCAGCTACCGCACTCTTTGAAAAGCATTAGCTTCCACATCAAGCTTAGTAGTCAAACTACCGTTACCTAGTACTTTTACCAATTGATTAGAAGAAATGAAACCAGCTTCAATAAAGTCATTCATACCTACCTTAGTCAGATTCTTAGCTTCAGCCAATTTCTGAATAGTTTCAAGGTTAATAGCTTTATATTCTACACGGTTAATATTCTTAAAACCAAACTTCGAACACGACGTTGAAGAGGCATCTGTCCACCTTCAAAACCAATCTTCTTTGAATAACCTGATCTTGATTTAGCACCTTTATGACCTCTTGTAGAAGTACCACCCAAACCAGATCCCGGGCCACGGCCAATTCTTTTCTAGTCTTTGTAGATCCTTCTGCAGGTTTTAAATTACTTAAATTCATATCGTAATTAGTTTTTATTAACAATGAATTACTTAACGATGGCAACCAGGTGTTTTACCTTTTCAACCATTCCCAGAATAGAAGGAGTTGCTTCGTGCTCAACCACACGATTCATCTTGCGAAGTCCCAGCGCATCGAGTACTCTCTTTTGATCAGCAGGAGCACCAATTCTACTTTTACTTGTTTAATCTTAATAGTTGACATAATTCCTCCTTATCCTCTAAATACTTTTCCATACTTACGCCTCTGTTCTGAGCAACCATACGGGCATCTCTCATCTCGCCCAAAGCTAAAATAGTAGCTTTTACCAAGTTGTGCGGATTAGAAGAACCTTTTGACTTAGCCAAAACGTCTGTAACACCCACACTTTCCAAAACAGCACGCATCGCACCACCTGCTACCACACCAGTACCGGTAGAAGCCGGCTTGATGAATACTTCAGCACCACCAAATTTAGCCGACTGTTCATGAGGAACTGTACCTTTCAATACAGGAACACGAGTCAAGTTCTTTTTAGCTGCTTCAACACCTTTAGCAATAGCAGCTGTTACTTCACCTGCTTTACCAAGGCCCCAACCAATAATACCGTCTTCGTTTCCAACAACGACAATTGCAGAGAAGCTGAATGTTCTACCACCCTTTGTTACCTTTGTAACACGGTTGATAGCAACCAATCTGTCTTTTAACTCTATATCGTTAGTTATCTTAACTCTATTATTAACTGCCATAATTGATTAAAATTTAAGTCCACCGTTACGAGCAGCGTCAGCTACTTCTTTTATTCTCCCATGATACAAGTAACCATTACGGTCGAATACGACAGTCGTAATACCAGCTTCCTGAGCCTTCTTGGCAATCAGTTCACCAACTTTAGCAGCCTGTTCTTTCTTAGGCATAGCTTCCATTCCCAAAGATGAAGCTGCAGCCAAAGTTCTACCAGACAAGTCATCGATAACTTGAACGTAAATCTGCTTGTTACTTCTAAACACACTCATACGCGGACGTTCAGTAGTACCTGAAATCTTATTGCGTACTCTATATTTGATCTTGATTCGTCTTTCTAATTTTGTTGTCATGATAATACAATTTTATGTAAATTATTTAGCACCGGCTGACTTACCAGACTTTCTACGAATTTCTTCGCCAACAAACTTAATACCTTTACCTTTATAAGGTTCCGGCTTACGGAAAGAACGTATTTTTGAACAAACCTGACCCAGCAGTTGTTTGTCACAAGATTCCAATATAATAAGAGGGTTCTTATTTCTTTCTGACTTAGTTTCTACCTTGATTTCAGGAGGTAACTGCATAAAGATATTATGAGTATAACCCAAAGCGAAATCAATAATATTACCATTGTTTGAAGCACGGTAACCTACACCGACAAGTTCCAGTTCTTTCTTATAACCTTCAGAAACACCAATAACCATGTTGTTAACCAAAGAACGATACAAGCCATGAAAAGCATGTCTTTGTTTTACGTTATCCAACATCGCGTTTTCGTTTTCTGTCAACATCACATGTCCATCTTCAATTGCAACATTGATAGAAGGATCAACAAATTGGCTAAGTTCGCCTTTAGGACCTTTTACAGTAACTACATTATCCTTCAGAGTAACTGTTACTCCAGTGGGAATACTAATGGGTAATTTTCCTATTCTTGACATTGCTTATCCTCCTATTAATATACGTAACAAAGAACTTCACCACCGATTTTCAGTTCAGCAGCTTCTTTGTTAGTCATTACACCTTTGGAAGTAGATATTATAGCAATACCTAAACCATTAATAACTCTCGGCATGTCTTTGTAACCCGTATACTTACGTAAACCCGGAGTAGAAACTCTAATAAGCTTCTTAATAGCATTTACTTTGTTTACTGAGTCGTACTTCAAAGCCACTTTGATAGTTCCTTGAGGACCATCTTCTACAAACTTGTAGTTCAGAATGTAGCCTTTGTCGAAAAGGATCTTAGTGATTTCCTTTTTCAAATTTGAGGCAGGCACTTCTACTACTCTGTGCTTTGCACTAATTGCATTTCTCAATCTGGTGAGATAATCTGCGATTGGATCTGTCATATAATAATAAATTAAATTAATCAGGACTACCCTGACAATATTTAAAAATAAAAAGAATTACCAGCTTGCTTTCTTTACGCCCGGAATCAAACCATTAGAAGCCATTTCGCGGAACTGAATTCTTGAAATTCCGAACTGACGAATATAGCCTTTAGGACGACCGGTCAATTTACAACGGTTGTGCAAACGAATAGGATTAGCATTCTTAGGAATAGCCTGTAATTTCTGAGCAGCTTCAAAAGCTTCAGCAGGATCACCTGAGTTGACAATCTTTTTCAACGCAGCACGTTTTTCAGCATATTTGGCTACAAGTTTGGCTCTTTTTACTTCACGAGCCTTCATTGATTCTTTTGCCATAATATATTAATCTTTTTTTGAGTTTTTAAACGGTAAACCAAATTCCTTCAACAAAGCATAACCTTCTTCATCTGTCGGAGCAGAAGTTACAAAGGTAATATTCATTCCGAGAATTTTAGTAATACTATCGATATTTATTTCAGGGAAAATGATTTGTTCCTGAATACCCAATGTATAATTACCTCTTCCATCGAACTTGCTTTCGATACCTTTGAAGTCACGAATACGTGGCAAAGCAACACGAACAAGTTTTTCAAGGAACTCATACATTCTTTCACGACGCAAAGTCACCATTACGCCAATCGGCATTTTCTTACGTAACTTAAAGTTAGCGATATCTTTACGTGAAACTGTTGCAACAGCTTTCTGACCAGTAATTGCTGTTAACTCATTAATAGCAACTTCAATAATCTTCTTATCAGCAACAGCCATACCCAATCCTTGATTGATAACAATCTTCTTAAGTACGGGGATCTGCATTGTTGAAGAATATTGGAACTGATTCTTTAATGCAGGCGCAATGCGCTCTGCATATTCTTTCTTAAGGCTAGCAGTATTACTCATTATTTAATCTCCTCTCCTGATTTTTTAGCATAACGAACAAATGTTCTACCATCAGAACTTTCTCTTCTTCCCACACGTGTTGGCTTGCCTGTTTTAGGATCAACCAAATTCAAGTTTGAGATATGTATAGCAGCTTCCTGCTTTACGATACCACCCTGAGGGTTCTTTGCATTAGGTTTGGTACTTTTCGATACCATATTGATACCTTCTACAAGTGCACGTCCTTCTTTAACAAGAACTTTCAGCACACGGCCAGTTTTACCTTTATCTTCACCAGAGTTTACGTAAACTGTATCGCCTTTTTTTATATGTAATTTACTCATTACTTAAATCTTTTACAAAATTAAAGTACTTCAGGTGCAAGTGATACCACTTTCATGTTTGCAGCACGCAACTCTCTTGCAACAGGGCCAAAAATACGACTTCCTCTAATTTCACCTGCATTATTCAACAATACGCAAGCATTATCATCAAAACGAATATAAGAACCATCAGCACGACGGATTTCTTTCTTAGTACGTACAATTAAAGCCTTTGATACTGCACCTTTTTTAACATCACTAGAGGGGATTACACTCTTGATAGAAACTACAATGACATCCCCTACAGAAGCGTAACGTCTCTTCGTACCGCCTAATACGCGGATACAAAGAGCTTCTTTAGCGCCACTGTTGTCACACACTGTAAGTCTGGATTCTACTTGTATCATAATTACTTAGCTCTTTCAATTATTTCAACCAATCTCCATCTCTTAGTTTTGCTCAAAGGACGAGTTTCCATGATGTGTACTGTATCACCTACATTACATTCATTCTTTTCATCATGAGCATGGTATTTTTTCGTTTTAGAAACGAACTTACCATAAATAGGGTGTTTTTCTTTAAACTTAGCAGCAACAGTAATGGTCTTATCCATCTTATTGCTTACTACAACACCTGTTCTTTCTTTTCTTAAATTTCTAGCTTCCATGAGGACCATTATTATTTGTTAAGTTCTCTCTGATGCAATTCTGCCTTCATACGCGCAATCGTTCTGCGTAACTTTTTAATCTGTGCAGGATTATCCAGCGGAGAGATAGAATGATTTAAAACCATCTGATTGTAATTGGCTACTTCAGCTTCAATTCTTTCTGCCAATTCATTGGTAGCTATTTCTCTAATTTCTGCAATCTTCATAATAAATTAAGCATTTTGATTTTGAGCATCGTAATCACGTCTAACTATAAACTTAGTAGTAACAGGAAGCTTCTGTGCTGCAAGACGCAAAGCTTCTTTAGCTACCTCATAAGGAACACCTTCTGCCTCGATGATAATACGACCCGGAGTAACCGGAGCAACGAAACCTTCAGGAGCACCTTTACCTTTACCCATACGCACATCAGCAGGCTTGCGAGTAATAGGTTTGTCCGGGAAAATACGGATCCAAATCTGTCCTTGACGTTGCATATATCTTGTTACCGCAATACGTGCAGCTTCAATTTGTCTACCTGTAATCCATTTAGTCTCCAAAGATTTAATACCAAATGAGCCGAAAGCCAATTGGTTTCCTCTTTGAGCATTTCCTTTCTGACTGCCCTTCTGCTGTCTTCTGAATTTTGTCTTTTTCGGTTGTAACATAATTCCTAAAATTCAAATCCGTTAGCGATTGTTTTTCTTTCTTTTGAAGTTCTTACCACCGTTATTGTTGCCATTACCACCACGACCACTCTCTTTAGTCTGAGTAAAGTTGGGCGCTAATTCTCTCTTACCATACACTTCACCACGGCAAATCCATACTTTAATACCCAGCAAACCAACTTTAGTCAAAGCTTCTGCATGACAGTAGTCAATATCTGCACGGAAAGTATGCAACGGAGTTCTTCCTTCTTTATACATTTCAGAACGGGCCATTTCTGCTCCATTCAAACGTCCTGAAATCAACACTTTGATACCTTCAGCGCCCATACGCATTGTATTAGCGATAGCCATCTTGATGGCACGGCGATAGGCAATCTTACCTTCTACCTGACGAGCGATATTATTAGCAACAATAACAGCATCCAACTCAGGTCTCTTCACTTCAAAGATATTGATCTGAATATCTTTGTCCGTGATCTTCTTCAACTCTTCTTTCAACTTGTCAACTTCCTGACCGCCTTTACCAATGATAATACCCGGACGTGCTGTACAAACCGTAATTGTCACCAATTTCAGTGTACGTTCAATAACAATTCTTGAAACGCTGGCTTTTGCAAGTCTGGCATTCAAATATTTACGGATTTTGCTGTCTTCCAACAAAGCATCACCATAATCATTGCCACCGTACCAATTAGAATCCCATCCTCTGATAATTCCTAAACGGTTGCTTATCGGATTAACTTTCTGTCCCATCTAGTCTTAATTTTGATTATCATTAGTACTCTTAGAATCAACGAACAAAGTCACGTGATTTGAACGTTTACGAATTCTGTAACCTCTTCCCTGCGGAGCCGGACGCATTCTTTTCAGCGTTGCACCACCATCAACATAAATCTTTGTTACAAACAATTCGCCACTTTCTGCCTTACGTTCGTTTTTCTGTTCCCAGTTAGCAATAGCAGAGCGCAACAGTTTTTCCACTCTTGCAGAAGCTTCTTTAGAAGAAAACTTCAAGACACCCAGTGCACGGTTCACTTCCATACCACGGATCATGTCAGCCACGAGACGCATTTTTCGCGGAGAAGTAGGAACATTTTGCAACTTTGCAAAATACATGGTCTTAAGGGCTTCTTTTCTTTTTTCAGCCGATATTTTTTTTCTTGCTCCCATTATTTATTACTTTATTATTTCTTCAGATTATCCTGCTTATTTTTTCTTATTACCTGCATGGCCGCGGAATGTACGTGTCGGTGCAAATTCACCCAATTTGTGTCCTACCATGTTTTCTGTAACGTAAACAGGAATAAATTTATTTCCGTTATGAACTGCAACTGTGTGCCCTACAAAATCAGGCGAGATCATCGAAGCTCTAGCCCAAGTCTTAACGACAACCTTCTTGCCGCTTTCATTCATAGCAAGCACTTTCTTTTCAAGTTTAACGTTAATATATGGACCTTTTTTTAATGAACGACTCATAATTTACTCAATTAATCAGTTATTACTTTCTTCTCTCAATAATATACTTAGAAGACTGTTTTTTCGGAGCTCTTGTCTTCAAGCCCTTAGCATACAAGCCTGTACGTGATCTTGGATGACCTCCTGAAGCGCGTCCTTCACCACCACCCATCGGGTGATCAACAGGATTCATAACAACACCACGGTTGCGAGGACGACGACCCATCCAACGAGTACGACCTGCCTTACCGGAAGATTCCAATCCATGATCAGAGTTACCAACGCTACCAATAGTAGCCTTACAAGCACTAAGTATTTGTCTTACCTCACCTGAAGGCAATTTAATCACACAATACTTGCCTTCTCTTGAAGTTAACTGAGCAAAATTACCAGCTGATCTTACCAAAGCTGCACCTTGACCCGGACGTAATTCTATATTGTGAATTACAGTACCAACGGGGATGTTTTCAAGCGGAAGTGCGTTACCAATCTCAGGCGCTGCATTCGCTCCAGACACCAATGTGCTACCAACTTGCAATCCATTAGGAGCAATAATATATCTCTTTTCACCATCAGCATAAAACAGCAAAGCAATACGAGCCGAACGATTCGGATCGTATTCTATAGTTTTAACAACTGCGGGTACACCGTCTTTGTTTCTCTTGAAATCAATAAGTCTGTATTTTCTCTTGTGACCACCGCCCATATAGCGCATTGTCATTTTACCAACGTTGTTGCGACCACCTGTTGAGCGTTTTCCAAATACAAGAGACTTTTCTGGTACCGATGCAGTAATCTCTTCAAAAGTACCAATAATTTTATGTCTTTGCCCCGGTGTTGTGGGCTTAAATTTACGTACTGCCATCTTTATTAAATATTGCTATAAAAATCAATAGTATCGCCTTCTTTCAATGTTACGATAGCTTTCTTATAAGCATTCGTACGACCATTGATGATTCCAGACTTAGTGTAACGGCTTTTACTCTTTCCCGAGTATTTTAGCGTATTTACATCTACTACTGTAACATTATACAAAGCTTCAATCTCACTCTTAATTTCCAACTTGTTAGCTTCAGGACGTACAATAAAGCCGAATCGATTTAACTTCTCGGTAATTGCAGTCATTTTCTCAGTAACCAACGGTTTAATAATAATTCCCATTATCTAAGCCTCCTTTTTAAATTAAGATAAGATATTCTCGATAGCCTTGAGCGAGTTTTCTGTAACAACAAGAGTTTCAGCATTCAATACATTGTAAGTATTTAATGCAGAAGCAATTGCTACATTAGCACGTTCGATGTTACGAGCTGACAAATATACATTTTTATTAGCTTCCGGCAAAACAAGAAGCAACTTTTTGTCAGCAATTTTAAGATTATTTACCATAGAAACGAAATCCTTAGTCTTTGGAGCCTCAAATGTGAAGTCTTCAACAATAATGATTGCGTTTTCTTGAGCTTTATAAGACAATGCCGACTTGCGAGCCAATGTCTTAACTTTTTTATTCAACTTAAACCAATAGTCACGAGGTTTAGGACCAAACACGCGAGCACCACCCACCAATACCGGAGAGTTGATATCACCACGACGAGCACCGCCACCACCTTTCTGACGACCTAATTTACGAGTAGAACCGCTGATTTCGCTTCTTTCTTTAGATTTATGAGTTCCCTGACGTTGGTTAGCCATAAACTGCTTAACGTCCAAATAGATAGCGTGGTCATTGGGTTCAATTCCGAAGATAGATTCGTTTAACGTAACCTTTCTTCCGGTGTCTTCACCTTTAATATTTAATACGTTAACTTCCATTATTTCTCAATTATTACGATTGAACCTTTGCAACCCGGTACCGAACCTTTAATCAAAAGAAGATTGTGTTCCGGAATCACTTTTAATACCTGTAAGTTATGTGTAGTAACGCGGTCACCACCCATTTGACCACCCATACGCATTCCTTTGAATACTTTTGCAGGGTAAGAACATGCACCGATAGAACCCGGTTTACGAGCGCGGTTGTGCTGACCGTGAGTAGTCTGACCTACTCCACCAAATCCATGTCTTTTAACTACACCTTGGAAGCCTTTACCTTTAGAAGTACCAACAACGTCAACATAAGCCGCATCATTGAACAACTCCACTGTAATAGTGTCTCCCAAATTCAATTCTGTTTCAAAATCTTTGAACTCGGCCAAGTGTCTCTTCGGAGTTACACCAGCTTTTTTAAAGTGCCCCATCAAAGGTTTGGTAGTATGCTTTTCCTTTTTGTCCTGGAAACCTACCTGAACAGCTGCATAGCCGTCTTTCTCAACACTCTTAATCTGAGTAACTACACAAGGACCAGCTTCGATAACAGTGCATGGTACATTTTTACCATCAGCACTGAAAACGGATGTCATTCCGATTTTCTTTCCTAATAATCCTGGCATTTCAGTTAATTTTTAAATGCATTAAACTTTAATTTCTACTTCAACTCCACTCGGTAATTCCAACTTCATCAGAGCGTCTACTGTCTTAGCTGTTGAGCTATAGATGTCGATTAATCTCTTGTAAGAAGACAATTCAAACTGTTCACGTGACTTCTTGTTAACGAAAGTCGAACGGTTTACCGTAAAAATACGCTTGTGTGTAGGCAATGGAATAGGACCGCTAACAATAGCACCTGTTGCCTTCACTGTTCTAACGATCTTTTCAGCAGACTTGTCTACCAAGTTGTGATCGTAAGATTTCAGTTTAATTCTAATTTTTTGACTCATTAAATTTTAAATTAAAAAATGATTAAATATAAAGTGGGGCCGGATTAAGAGTCATTCGCTAACCCGTCGCCCCTGCTTTTTTTATTATACTAAGTCTACGCGACCTTTCACTTCTTCAAGTACAGCCTTAGCAATAGAGCTGGAAACTTGAGCATGATGATCATAAGTCATAGATGATGTAGCACGGCCCGAAGTAATAGTACGCAAAGCTGTTACGTAACCAAACATTTCTGCCAAAGGTACTTTAGCTTTTACAATACGAGCTCCAGAACGGCTTGATTCCATACCTTCTACTTGACCACGACGCTTATTCAAGTCACCAATAACATCACCCATGTTTTCTTCAGGAGTTACAACCTCCAGTTTCATAATAGGTTCAGTCAATACAGGACCTGCTTTAGCACATGCATTTTTGTAAGCCTGGATAGCACAGATCTCGAATGACAACTGGTCAGAGTCAACCGGATGGAATGAACCATCCTTCAAGACTACTTTCAGTGAATCAAGCGGATACCCTGCCAACACACCATTCTTCATTGCGGTCTGGAAACCTTTCTGAACTGATGGGATAAATTCCTTAGGAACATTACCGCCCTTCACTTCATCAATAAACTGCAAACCACCTTGTGTAAAGTCTTCGTCAACCGGGCCGATTGCCACAATGATATCGGCAAACTTACCACGACCACCAGACTGCTTCTTATAAACTTCACGCAATTCAACAGTCTTAGTGATAGCTTCCTTATAGTTAACCTGAGGTTTACCCTGGTTACATTCTACTTTAAACTCACGTTTCAGACGGTCGATAATAATATCCAAATGAAGCTCACCCATACCGGAAATAATAGTCTGACCGGACTGCTCATCAGTCTTAACAGTAAATGTCGGGTCTTCTTCAGCCAGTTTAGCCAAGCCATTAGACAACTTGTCCAAATCTTTCTGAGTCTTAGGTTCAACTGCAATACCAATTACAGGATCAGGGAATTCCATCGATTCCAATACGATCGGTGCATCTTCATCACACAACGTATCACCTGTACGGATATCCTTGAAACCAACACCGGCACCAATATCACCAGCTCCAATCACCTCTACAGGATTCTGTTTGTTTGAGTGCATCTGGAACAAACGTGATACACGTTCTTTTTTACCCGAACGAGTGTTATAGATATATGAACCAGCCTCTACCTTACCAGAGTAAACGCGGAAGAAAGTCAAACGTCCGACATAGGGGTCAGTTGCAATCTTAAATGCCAAAGCTGATGTTTTTTCATCCTCGCTAGGTTTACGGTCTTCCTCTGCTCCTGTAGTCGGATTAGTACCTACAATAGCAGGTGTATCCAACGGAGAAGGCAAGAACGCACAAACATAGTCAAGCAATGTCTGAACTCCCTTATTCTTGAATGAAGAGCCGCAGAACATCGGAACGATATCCATTTTCAATGTACCTGCACGCAAAGCACGCAAGATTTCTTCTTCAGTGATTGTAGAAGGATCATCAAAGAATTTCTCCATTAAAGCATCGTCAAATTCAGCCACTTTTTCGAGCATTTTCTCTCTCCATTCATTAGCTTCATCAACCAAGTTCGCCGGAATTTCTTCTACGCTATAATCTGCACCCATTGTTTCATCGTGCCACAAAATAGCTTTCATTTTGATCAAATCAACAACTCCTTTGAAGCTCTCTTCAGCACCAATAGGAATTACCACAGGGCAAGCATTTGCGCCTAATACATCCTTCATCTGGCGAACAACTTCGAAAAAGTCAGCACCAGAACGGTCCATTTTATTAACGTAACCAATACGAGGCACATTGTATTTATCAGCCTGACGCCATACGGTTTCTGACTGAGGTTCAACACCACCAACCGCACAATAAGCTGCAACAGCTCCATCCAAGACACGTAAAGAACGTTCTACTTCAGCAGTAAAGTCAACGTGTCCCGGAGTGTCAATCAAGTTTATTTTATAAGTATTTCCCGCATATTTCCAACGAGTAGTAGTAGCAGCAGATGTAATAGTAATACCACGTTCCTGCTCCTGCTCCATCCAGTCCATTGTTGCTGCACCATCATGCACCTCACCAATTTTGTGAGTCAAGCCAGTGTAGAACAAAATACGTTCTGAAGTCGTTGTCTTACCAGCATCAATGTGAGCCATGATACCGATATTGCGGGTCAAATGCAAATCATGTTTAGCCATCTTCGTCCTTTACTTATTAATTATTACTTGATTAGAATCTAAAGTGAGCGAATGCACGGTTAGCTTCAGCCATACGGTGCATATCTTCTTTACGCTTATAAGCACCACCCTGTTCGTTGAAAGCGTCAATAATCTCAGCTGCCAGTTTATCTGCCATTGATTTACCACCGCGTTTACGAGCGAAAAGAATCAAGTTTTTCATTGAGATTGACTCTTTACGATCAGGACGAATTTCAGTAGGAACCTGGAAAGTAGCGCCACCTACACGACGAGACTTTACTTCAATCTGCGGAGTTACATTATCCAAAGCTTTCTTCCAGATTTCCAAAGCTGATTTTTCTTCATTAGGAAGTTTTGTTTTCACTGTTTCCAGTGCTGCATAGAAGATCTCATAAGATGTATTCTTTTTTCCATCATACATCAAGTGATTTACGAATTTAGAAACCTTCTGATCATTAAATACCGGATCCGGAAGGATCACACGTTTTTTTGGTTTTGCTTTTCTCATTTTTTTCTCAAAATAATGTTTTTGTTTGGGGCTGCACTTTTTCCGTTTACTTCAACGCTTCCTCTGAAGCATTTACTCAACCTTTATAGCTTATTCCAACAAACCAAAACTTAAATTAATATTCTTTGTTTCAGGAATTCAGTTACAATTTACTTCTTTCCTTTTCCTTTTGCAGGAGCTGCAGCTTGTCCTGCTTTAGGACGCTTCGCACCATATTTAGAACGTCTTTGTGTACGACCAGCTACGCCTGCTGTATCCAAAGTACCACGAACGATGTGATAACGTACACCCGGAAGGTCTTTCACACGACCACCACGAACCAACACGATTGAGTGTTCCTGCAAGTTATGACCTTCTCCCGGAATATAAGAGTTTACTTCCTTAGAGTTAGTCAGACGCACACGAGCAACTTTACGCATTGCTGAATTCGGCTTTTTCGGAGTAGTAGTATACACACGAACACAAACGCCACGTCTTTGAGGACATGAATCCAGTGCCGGAGATTTACTCTTCTCAACCAAAACCTCTCTTCCTTTTCTTACTAATTGTTGAATAGTAGGCATTTTGTTTGATTTTTAATTATTATATATTGTTTATTAATTTGCTGTACTAAGTCCAAAACTATACATTTTGGGCTGCAAAGTTACGAATAACATTTTAATAAACAATACTTTCTACTAATAAAAATAGTCTGTTTCTCAAAAAAGTTTTTGAAAAACAGACTACTATGTTATTTTTGCTACAAAAGCCCTTATGCTTCCCCTTTAAATCCGCTTATAGGAGGAATGAATGTTTTTCCATCCGGTCCATTATTTCCCCCATTCATTTCTTCCGGCATTCGAATAGGTCCAAAATTACGTTCGTATTTTGCAACATTCTCCTGTAATGCATACATCAAACGTTTTGCATGTTCAGGAGTCAGTACAATACGTGACTGCACTCCAGCTTTAGGTAATCCCGGCATTACACGCACAAAATCAACAATAAATTCCGAACTGGAATGGGTAATAATGGCAAGATTTGCATACGTTCCTTGAGCTACTTCTTCTTTCAACTCTATCTGCAACTGATTGTTATTTTTTTCGTTTTCCATGATTTTATACTTTAGCATTAAAAAAATATTCTGAATTTCAAGGTCCCCAACTTCTATTCTTTGGTTGGAGTACAAATATAGACATTTATTTGTAATAATACAACATACTGATTATTCTATATAATTTTCCTATAGCATTTACTATAAACCTAAAGAGGCTGATTTCTTAAACAGAAATCAGCCTCTTTTACAGTGTATGTATTAAAAATTACTCTACCTCACTATAATCGAGTACATTCTTACGATTAGCAAGAATGCGATCATATTCTTCCTTCGAACCAACAATAATCTTTTCGAATTCACGCTGACCGGTACCGGCAGGAATCAAGTGACCACAAATCACATTCTCCTTCATACCCTCCAATCTATCAACCTTACCATTGATGGCAGCCTCATTCAAAACTTTCGTTGTTTCCTGGAATGATGCAGCAGACATGAAACTTGAAGTTCCCAAAGCGGCACGGGTAATACCTTGCAGAATCTGAGTAGATGTAGCAGGAATAGCATCACGTACCTCAACAGGCTTCAAATCACGACGTTTCAACATACTGTTCTCATCACGCAACTTACGGGCAGTAACAATCTGACCCGGCTGCAAATTCTGAGAATCACCAGAGTCAACAACTACTTTCTTGCCCCAAATACGATCGTTTTCTTCCATGAACTCTTGCTTATCCACTACCTGCTGTTCCAAGAAGCGAGTATCGCCCGGCTCATCGATTTCTACCTTACGCATCATTTGACGAACAATAATCTCAAAGTGTTTGTCGTTAATCTTCACACCCTGCAAACGGTAAACGTCTTGCACTTCATTTACGATATATTCCTGTACAGCCGTGGGACCTTTAATGGCCAAAATGTCAGCAGGAGTAATCGCACCGTCAGATAACGGAGTTCCGGCACGAACGTAGTCATTCTCCTGAACCAATATTTGTTTAGACAGATTCACCAAATACTTTTTCACTTCACCTGTCTTAGATGTGACAATAATTTCACGGTTACCACGCTTAATCTTACCCATAGTAATTTCACCGTCTATTTCAGAAACGACAGCAGGATTAGATGGGTTACGAGCCTCAAACAGTTCTGTAACACGAGGAAGACCACCGGTGATATCACCAGCCTTGCCTACAGCACGAGGAATCTTCACAATAATGTCACCAGCTTTCACTGCCTGACCGTTTTCAACCACAACATGCCCCCCCACGGGTAAGTTATAAGTACGGATCAAATTACCATCCTCGGTTACAATATGGGCAGAAGGTACTTTTGTCTTGTCCTTAGACTCGATAATGATAATTTCACGCAAACCGGTAGCTTCATCAGACTCTACCTTATAAGTTACGTTTTCAACCACACTCTCGAATTCAATCTTACCAGTAGCCTCTGTAATAATAACAGCGTTGAACGGATCCCACTTAGCAATCAGTTTTCCTTTCTCAACAATATCACCGTCCGCAGCATATAATTTTGAACCATAAGGCACATTATGAGTTGACAGGATAATCCCTGTATTCACATCGATAAAGCGGACTTCAGCCAAACGACCGACTACCACTTTCACAGCCTCACCCATTTCATCAACCGTATCTACCGTACGCAATTCTTCGAATTCCAAACGTGCATTATTCTTGGCCACAATGCTTGCATTAGCAGCCATATTACCTGCGATACCACCGGCATGGAATGTACGCAATGTCAACTGTGTACCCGGCTCACCAATAGATTGGGCAGCGATTACGCCGACTGCTTCACCTTTCTGAACCATACGACTGGATGCCAAGTTACGTCCATAACACTTAGCACATACCCCTTTCTTAGATTCACAAGTTAATACCGAACGGATTTCAACGCTTTCAATCGGAGAATCCTCGATTTCCTGCGCAATATCCTCTGTAATCTCCTCTCCACCGGCTACAATCAGTTTACCAGTAGTAGGATGGACGATATCATGTACAGAAACACGTCCTAGAATACGTTCGTACAAAGTAGCAATAACTTCATCGTTATTCTTCAAAGCCGTACAAACCAAACCACGAAGTGTTCCACAGTCTTCTTCATTGATAATCACATCATGCGACACGTCTACCAGACGGCGGGTCAAGTATCCCGCATCAGCAGTCTTCAACGCTGTATCCGCCAAACCTTTACGAGCACCGTGGGTAGAAATAAAATACTCTAACACAGACAAACCTTCTTTAAAGTTTGAAAGAATAGGGTTTTCAATAATCTGTGCGCCTTCAGCACCGGCTTTCTGCGGTTTTGCCATCAAACCACGCATACCAGACAACTGACGAATCTGCTCTTTAGAACCACGGGCCCCGGAATCAAGCATCATAAATACTGAATTGAAGCCTTGGTCATCATTCTTAATCGTCTTGTAAAGTATATCAGACAGGTCACTGTTCACGTGAGTCCATGTATCGATAACCTGGTTATAACGTTCATTGTCAGTAATGAAACCCATATTATAGTTCATCATAATCTGTTCCACTTCCTCATTACCACGTTTTACCAGTTCTTCTTTTTCTTTCGGGATAATAATATCACCCAAGTTGAATGACAGACCACCCTTGAACGCCATATAGTAACCTAAGTTCTTAATACCATCCAAGAATTCACAAGCACGTGCAACACCGACAGCTTTGATAACATCACTAATGATATCTCGCAAAGACTTTTTGGAAATAATGGTATTCAAGTACCCCACTTCCGCTGGAACGATTTCATTTACAATCACACGCCCTACGGAGGTTTCTTTCATCATCACATCTACGATTTTGCCATCTTTGTCCAAGTCCTTCACCACTACGTTGACGATAGCATGAATATCCACTTTACCTTCATTATAAGCAATCAAAGCCTCTTCCGGACCGTAGAAAGTCAAGCCTTCACCTTTAGCCCCTTTTCTCAGCTTGGTAATATAATACAAACCAAGTACCATATCCTGTGCAGGCACAGTAATAGGAGCACCATTAGCAGGATTCAGAATGTTATGAGCTTGAAGCATCAACATCTGTGCTTCCAGAATCGCATCATTACTCAAAGGCAAGTGAACCGCCATCTGGTCACCATCGAAGTCGGCATTGAACGCTGTACAAGCCAACGGGTGCAACTGAATAGCTTTACCTTCAATCATATGCGGTTGGAAAGCCTGAATACCCAAACGGTGCAGAGTCGGCGCACGGTTCAGCAATACAGGATGACCTTTCATGACATGTTCCAAGATATCCCAGATCACAGGCTCCTTGCGGTCTACAATCTTCTTTGCAGATTTTACAGTCTTCACAATACCACGTTCAATCAACTTACGGATGATAAACGGCTTGTAAAGCTCTGCAGCCATCAGTTTAGGAATACCACATTCACCCATCTTCAATTCAGGACCAACAACGATAACCGAACGAGCAGAGTAGTCAACACGCTTACCCAGCAAGTTCTGACGGAAACGTCCTTGCTTACCCTTCAAGCTATCGGACAGTGATTTCAATGGACGATTAGCGTCAGTCTTCACTGCACTTGATTTACGTGAGTTATCGAACAAGGAATCGACAGCCTCCTGCAACATACGTTTTTCGTTACGCAAAATCACTTCGGGAGCCTTGATTTCAATCAGTCGCTTCAAACGGTTGTTACGGATAATCACACGACGATACAAGTCATTCAAGTCAGAGGTAGCGAAACGGCCACCATCCAACGGAACCAATGGACGCAGTTCAGGAGGAATAACCGGCACAATACGTACAATCATCCATTCAGGTTTATTACGTCCGCGAGATGCACGGAACGATTCAACTACCTGCAGACGCTTCAAAGCCTCGTTCTTACGTTGCTGCGAAGAATCATTACTTGCTTTATGACGTAATTCATAAGATAAAGCATCCAAATCCAAAGTTGAGAGCAGATCATAAATGGCTTCTGCTCCCATCTTAGCTATAAACTTATTCGGATCTGTATCTTCCAAATATTGGTTTTCTTTAGGAAGTGTATCCAAGATATCCAAATACTCTTCTTCAGAAAGCAAATCATATTTATTAATGCCATCTTCAGCCTTCACACCCGGCTGGATAACCACATAACGTTCATAATATACAATAGCGTCTAGTTTCTTTGTAGGCAGCCCCAACAAATAACCGATCTTGTTCGGCAATGAACGAAAATACCAGATATGCGCTACAGGCACAACTAACTGAATATGTCCCATACGTTCACGACGGACCTTCTTTTCAGTCACTTCAACGCCACATCGGTCACAAACAATACCTTTATAACGGATACGTTTGTACTTACCGCAATGACATTCGTAATCTTTCACCGGACCGAAAATACGCTCGCAGAACAAACCATCACGTTCCGGTTTGTAGGTACGGTAGTTGATCGTTTCAGGCTTCAACACCTCACCGCTCGAATTCTCAAGGATTTCTTCGGGTGAAGCCAAGCCAATTGAGATTTTCGAGAAATTACTCTTTATCTTAGTTTCTTTTCTAAAAGCCATACTTCCTTATTTATAATGTAAAGAGTTATATTTTTTTATTATTCAAGGTTGATACTCAAGCCAAGACCTCTCAGTTCGTGTAACAATACATTCAGAGATTCGGGGATACCCGGAGTTGGCATAGGTTCACCTTTCACAATAGCTTCGTAAGCCTTTGAGCGTCCTACAACGTCATCAGACTTAATGGTCAGGATTTCCTGTAAGATATGTGCTGCGCCGAATGCTTCAAGCGCCCAAACTTCCATTTCTCCGAAACGCTGACCACCGAACTGTGCCTTACCACCAAGCGGCTGCTGAGTAATAAGGGAGTACGGACCGATAGAACGGGCATGCATCTTATCTTCAACCATGTGCCCTAGTTTCAACATATAAGTTACACCCACTGTTGCAGGTTGGTCAAAGCGTTCGCCTGTACCACCATCACAAAGATAAGTCTTACAATAACGAGGCAATCCAGCTTTATCTGTCCATTCATTTAAATCATCCATAGAAGCACCATCAAAAATAGGAGTAGCAAATTTCACACCCAACTCTTTTCCGGCACGACCTAATACGGCTTCGAAAATCTGACCAATATTCATACGAGAAGGCACACCCAACGGATTCAATACGATATCTACTGGAGTACCATCTGCTAAGAACGGCATATCTTCCTGACGAACCACACGAGAAACAATACCCTTGTTACCGTGACGTCCCGCCATCTTATCACCTACACCAATCTTACGCTTCTTGGCAATATAAACCTTAGCCATCTGAATAATGCCCGCAGGAAGTTCATCACCGATAGTGATAGCAAACTTCTTACGCTTTAATTCAGCATCCAATTCTTTATATTTCTTCAAATAATTCATCACCAAGTCACGAATCATGTCATTCTTATGAGCATCAGCTGTCCACTTGCTCAACTGGATAATAGTATAATCCAATGATTCCAAATCGCGTTTGGTGAACTTCGCCCCCTTGGCAATAACTTCCGTTCCCAAATAATCTTTCACTCCTTGGGAAACCTTACCATTAGTCAAGACCAATAGTTTCTCAATCAAGATATCTTTCAGTTTTGCTGCCTTTTCCTCGAATTCATCATTCAGTTTAGGCAGAATAGCCTTATCGGCATTCTTCTCACTTCTGCTCTTGATAACACGTGAGAACAACTTCTTGTCAATAACGACACCACGTAATGACGGAGAAGCTTTCAATGAAGCATCCTTCACATCACCTGCCTTATCACCGAAAATAGCACGAAGCAATTTTTCTTCCGGAGAAGGATCTGATTCACCTTTCGGAGTAATCTTACCAATCAGGATATCACCCGGTTCGATACGTGCACCTACACGTACAATACCGTTTTCATCCAAATCTTTAGTAGCTTCTTCACTCACGTTAGGAATATCAGAAGTTAATTCTTCCATACCGCGTTTCGTTTCGCGGACCTCCAAAATATATTCATCAACGTGTACAGAAGTCAGCAAGTCCTCACGTACAACGCGTTCATTCAATACAATAGCATCCTCGTAGTTATAACCTTTCCAAGGCATATAAGCCACCAACAGATTTTTACCCAATGCAAGCTCACCACCCTGAGTTGAATATCCTTCAGTCAGGATATCACCCTTCTTCACACGCTGTCCTTTATCACAAGTAGGACGGAGGTCAATGGTCATGCTCTGATTAGTCTTACGGAATTTAGGAATTCTGTATTCCTTCAAAGCAGGTTCAAAGCTTACAAATTCTTCATCTTCATTTCTGTCATACAAGATACGAATAGTTGTTGCATCGACATATTCTACAACACCATCACCCTCTGCTGCAATCTGAGTACGAGAGTCTTCAACCAACTGTTTTTCAATACCTGTACCTACAATAGGAGCCTCTGTACGCAACAAAGGAACTGCCTGGCGCATCATGTTTGATCCCATCAATGCACGGTTAGCATCGTCATGTTCCAAGAACGGAATCAAAGAAGCAGCGATAGAAGCAATCTGCTGTGGAGAAACATCCATCAACTCTACCTGGTCAGGAGTAACAACAGGATAATCAGCATCACGACGAGCTTTTACTTTCTCACGAACAAATTTGCCTTCATCATCCAATGGAGCATTACCCTGAGCGATTATCTTATCCTCTTCCTCTTCGGCTGTCAGATATTCAATACCTTCATCAGATATATCCACCTTACCATCAGCTACTTTACGATAAGGAGTTGAAATAAAGCCAAGCTCATTAATCTTAGCATACACACACAAAGAAGAAATCAAACCGATATTCGGACCTTCAGGAGTTTCAATCGGACACAAACGACCATAATGAGTATAGTGTACGTCACGAACCTCAAAACCAGCACGTTCACGTGACAGACCACCAGGTCCTAACGCTGACAAACGACGCTTGTGAGTGATTTCAGCCAATGGATTAGTTTGATCCATGAACTGCGACAAAGCATTTGTTCCAAAGAATGAATTGATAACAGAAGAAATAGTCTTCGCATTAATCAAATCAATCGGAGTAAACACTTCATTGTCACGCACATTCATACGCTCACGGATGGTACGAGACATACGTGCCAGACCAATCGCAAATTGATTGGACAACTGTTCTCCTACAGTACGTACACGACGGTTACTCAAGTGGTCAATATCATCAACATCCGCTTTAGAGTTAATCAGCTCAATCAGATACTTAATGATTTCAATAATATCTTGTTTTGTCAATACCTTCACATCCATGTCCGTAGTCAGTCCCAACTTTTTGTTGATTCTGTAACGTCCTACCTCGCCAAGGTCATATCTTTTTTCAGAGAAGAACAGGTTATTGATAACCTCACGAGCACTGGCATCATCAGCCGGATCTGCATTACGCAACTGACGGTAAATGTAAAGTACAGCCTCTTTTTCAGAGTTGCTCGGGTCTTTCTGAAGGGTATTAAATATAATAGAGTAGTCGGATGAATTCGCTTCTTCCTTGTGAACAAGGATATTCTGAACGCCTGAGTCTATAATTTCATCGATATGATCCTCTTCAATCACAGTTTCACGGTCGATAATAACCTCATTACGTTCAATAGAAACAACTTCACCTGTGTCTTCATCTACGAAATCTTCTGTCCATGTTTTTAAAACACGAGCAGCGAGTTTTCTTCCTACGACTTTCTTCAAGTTAGTCTTATTAACCTTAACGTCTTCAGCCAAATTGAAGATTTCGAGGATATCTTTATCATTTTCAAAACCTACAGCTCTTAACAGAGTAGTAACAGGCAATTTCTTTTTACGGTCGATATACGCATACATTACATTGTTAATATCTGTAGCGAATTCGATCCATGAACCTTTGAATGGAATAATACGGGCAGAGTACAATTTAGTACCGTTAGCATGCACGCTCTGACCAAAGAACACGCCCGGAGAACGGTGCAACTGAGAAACAACTACACGCTCAGCACCATTAATAACAAAAGTTCCTTTCGGAGTCATATACGGAATAGGACCCAGATAAACATCCTGAATAACCGTATCGAAATCTTCATGATCAGGATCAGTACAATACAACTTCAGTTTTGCTTTCAAAGGCACGCTGTATGTGAGCCCGCGCTCCAAACACTCGTCTATTGAATAGTGAGGCGGATCAATGTAATAGTCCAAGAATTCAAGGACAAAGTTATTACGAGTGTCAGCAATAGGGAAGTTTTCAGCGAACACCTTATACAGCCCGTCATTCTTACGCTTTTCGGGCGGGGTATCCAACTGTAAAAAGTCTTGGAATGACTTCAATTGCACTTCCAAGAAATCCGGATACTTCATCGGATTCTTGATGGAAGCAAAATTAACTCTTTGATTTTCAGTATTTGAAGACATTTGTTAATATTTTGTAGAACTTAATAATAATATAGACACAAAAAGGTTAAGAATCCTCTACCAGAGGATTCCTAACCGTATTACCTGATACTCAGGCTAATATTATTTAAGCTCAACTTCAGCTCCAGCTTCTTCCAAAGTTTTCTTCAGTGATTCAGCTTCGTCTTTAGCCAAGCCTTCTTTTACTGTGCTAGGAGCACCGTCTACCATGTCTTTAGCTTCTTTCAAGCCAAGACCACATGCTTCTTTAACGGCTTTAACAACCTGCAATTTTGCAGCACCAGCGCTCTTCAAAACTACATCAAAAGATGTTTTTTCTTCAGCAGCAGCTGCACCAGCAGCAGGACCAGCAGCAACAGCTACAGCTGCAGCAGCAGGTTCAATACCGTATTCTTCTTTAAGGATAGTTGCAAGTTCATTAACTTCTTTTACTGTCAAGTTAACTAATTGTTCTGCAAAAGCTTTCAAATCTGCCATTTTTGTATGATTTTAATTGTTTGTTACTAATTGATTATAAAATTGATTATTCGGCACGTTCGCCCAGAGTCTTAAGAACTCCATGAATGGTGTTACCACCTGATTGAAGAGCAGAAATAACATTTTTCGCCGGTGATTGCAGCAATGCAATAATATCAGCAATAACTTCATTCTTACTCTTAATGTTGCAAAGAGCATCCAGTTGATTAGCACCTACATAGAAACCTTCTTCAGCATAAGCTGCTTTCAATGCAGGAATTTCCTCTTTGTATTCTTTCAACAACTTTGCAGGAGCGTTAGCTACTTCGCTAAACATTACTGAAGTTGTACCTTTTAAAGAATCGAACAACGGAGAGAAATCAACACCTTCCATGCTCATCAGAGCTTTGTGAAGCAAAGAATTCTTCACAACAACCAGCTTAATACCTGCTTTGAAACATTTTCTTCTCAGTTCACTTGTCTTAGCTGCATCCATAGCAGTTGTGTCAACCAAATAGAAATGTCCGTATTGCTTAACGGTTTCAGCCAACTGACCAATAATAACGCCTTTATCTTCCTTTCTCATGATTCCTCCTTATTGTTAGTTTTCTTCTACAGTTTTGGGATCAATCTTGATACCCTTACTCATAGTACTTGAAAGATAAATACTCTTAATATAAGTACCCTTAGCTGAACTTGGTTTCAATTTAATGATAGTAGCGATAAATTCTTTCGCATTATCACGAATCTGATCTGCAGTGAAAGAAACCTTGCCAATTGAAGTATGAACGATACCGCTCTTATCAACCTTAAAGTCAATCTTACCTTGCTTAACTTCCTTAACAGCCTTAGCTACATCCATAGTTACAGTACCACTCTTCGGATTCGGCATTAATCCACGAGGACCAAGAACACGACCCAAAGCACCGATCTTACCCATGATAGACGGCATTGTAATGATTACATCAATATCAGTCCATCCACCTTTGATCTTTTCAATATATTCATCAAGACCAACATAGTCAGCACCAGCTTCTTTTGCAGCAGCTTCAGCATCAGGTGTACACAGAACCAAAACACGCACTTGCTTACCTGTTCCGTGAGGCAATGAAACTACACCACGAACCATCTGGTTAGCTTTACGAGGGTCTACACCTAAACGTACGTCAATATCTAATGAAGCATCAAACTTAGAAAAAGTAATATCTTTAACTAACTGTGCAGCTTCTTTCAGTGAGTATGCTTTCCCTGCTTCAATTTTTTCTGCAGCCAACTTTTGATTTTTTGTCAGTTTACCCATTATAATTGAAGTTTATTAGTTATTACCCGGGAATTCCCCTTTTACAGCGATACCCATACTTCTAGCTGTACCAGCTACCATAGTCATAGCAGACTCGATAGTGAAGCAGTTCAAGTCAACCATTTTGTCCTGAGCAATCGTACGAACTTGTTCCCAAGTAATTTCGGCAACCTTCTTACGGTTAGGCTCAGCAGAACCACTCTTAATCTTAGCCAATTCAAGCAATTGAATAGCTACGGGAGGAGTCTTGATAACAAAATCAAAAGACTTATCTGCGTAGTAGGTAATGATTACAGGTAAAATCTTACCTGCTTTGTCCTGGGTTCTGGCATTGAATTGCTTGCAAAATTCCATGATATTAATACCCTTAGAACCCAAAGCAGGTCCAACGGGAGGTGATGGATTTGCAGCGCCTCCTTTAATCTGTAATTTGATTAGTCCAGCAACTTCTTTAGCCATTTTGTTTCTAATTTTTATATATTAATTATAGCGAAAGTCCAATGCACGTAACAGAATGCATTATTCTTTCTCGACATCCATAAAGCCAAGTTCCAGCGGAGTTTTACGTCCGAAGATCTTAACCATAACCTTCAACTTCCGTTTTTCGGTATTCACCTCTTCAATGAGACCACTGAAGCCACTGAACGGTCCAACGGTAACTTTCACTGTTTCTCCTACGGTATAAGGTACATTAAGTTCCTCACCACCTTCCTGAAGTTCATCCACCGTACCAAGTATACGATTCACTTCCGATTGTCTCAAAGGAACCGGATTTTCGGAACCTCCCAAGAAACCGATTACATTCGGGGTGTTTCTCAAATGATGAGCAACCTCACCGACCAAAGCGGCCTCGACTAAAACGTATCCGGGAAGATAACTTCTTTCTTTCACAATTTTCTTACCATTGCGAACCTGATACACTTTCTCGGTAGGAATCAACACCTGAGACACATACTCGCTAAGATCACTGTTCTTAATGTCAGCATCAAGATACTCCTTAACCTTGCTTTCTTTTCCACTAACAGCACGTAATACGTACCACTTTTTTTCAATCTCAGACATTTTATTCAATTAATTAGTGCGGATAGATAATATCCTCCATTACAAACTGGAAGGCTGAATCCATAAGAAAAACAACTAGCGCAATGAGTAGGGAAGCATATAAAACAACCACTGCGCTACTAGAAAGTTCTTTACGAGTAGGCCATGATACTTTATGGACTAATTCGTCATAAGATTCTTTACAATAATTTGCTACTTTCTGAAACATATTCTTTCAAGTTTAGCACGGGAGGAGAGGCTCGAACTCCCGACACCCGGTTTTGGAGACCGGTGCTCTACCAACTGAGCTACTCCCGTAAAAATCAGTTCCCGGTGTCTTACGACCGAGAACTGATCATATTAATTATCTAGTGATTAGTCAAGAAGTTCTGTAATCTGACCTGCACCTACAGTACGTCCACCTTCACGAATAGCAAAACGCAAGCCTACATTCAATGCAACCGGGTAGATCAACTCAACTGTAATAGTTACGTTATCACCAGGCATTACCATTTCAGTTCCTTCCGGCAAAGTGATTTCACCTGTACAGTCCATAGTACGCAAGTAGAACTGAGGACGATACTTGTTATGGAACGGAGTATGACGACCACCTTCTTCTTTCTTCAAGATATAAACCTCAGCTTTGAACTTAGAGTGAGCCTTAACCTGACCCGGCTTACACAAAATCATACCACGTTTGATTTCGTTTTTGTCGATACCACGCAACAACAAACCAACATTATCACCAGCTTCACCTTGATCCAATAATTTACGGAACATTTCAACGCCAGTAACAACTGATTTCTTATCTTCACCCAAACCAAGAATTTCAACTTCGTCACCTACATGGATAATACCAGCTTCGATACGACCTGTAGCAACAGTACCACGACCAGTGATAGAGAACACGTCTTCAACAGGCATCAAGAAAGGTTTATCAATATCACGCGGAGGCAATGGAATCCAAGTATCAACTGCATCCATCAACTCCATTACTTTATCTTCCCATTGAGGAACACCATTCAAAGCACCTAATGCAGAACCACGAATAATAGGAGTATTATCGCCATCGAAATCATAGAATGAAAGCAATTCACGCATTTCCATTTCTACCAATTCCAACATTTCTTCATCATCAACCATATCACACTTGTTCAAGAAAACAACCAAACGAGGTACGTTTACCTGACGAGCCAACAGGATGTGTTCACGAGTCTGAGGCATCGGACCATCAGTTGCAGCACAAACAATAATTGCACCATCCATCTGAGCAGCACCTGTAACCATGTTTTTTACATAGTCGGCGTGACCCGGACAGTCAACGTGAGCATAGTGACGATTTGCAGTTTGATATTCTACGTGAGAAGTATTGATAGTAATACCTCTTTCTTTTTCTTCAGGAGCGTTGTCGATAGAATCGAAAGAACGCAATTCTGAAAGACCTTTTTTAGCCAACACAGTAGTGATAGCAGCAGTCAAAGTGGTTTTACCGTGGTCAACGTGACCGATAGTACCAATGTTAACGTGCGGTTTCGAACGTTCAAATTTCTCTTTAGCCATAGCTTTACTTGTTATTTATTTGATTAATAATCAGCAATTACGTTATCAAAGAGCTGTTAACGAGACTTGAACTCGTGACCTCTTCCTTACCAAGGAAGTGCTCTACCACTGAGCTATAACAGCAAGAAAAAAAAGAGCGGAAGACGGGGCTCAAACCCGCGACCCTCAGCTTGGAAGGCTAATGCTCTATCAACTGAGCTACTTCCGCAAAAAACCAAAGACCTTTCAAGTCTTAAGAATGTGGGCAAAGATGGATTCGAACCACCGAAGTCGAAAGACAGCAGATTTACAGTCTGCCCCATTTGGCCACTCTGGTATTTGCCCAACTTACTTTCAAAGAACAACAGCTTCTCAGCATCTTTTCTTGAGCCTCTTGTCGGATTCGAACCAACGACCCCGAGATTACAAATCACGTGCTCTGGCCAACTGAGCTAAAGAGGCTTGTCATATCTAACTTCGCAACCATTCCGCCTTGAATGGTTAAGCGGCTGCAAAGTTAGATATTTATTTTAAATCTCAAAAACTTTCGGTGTTTTTTTTTATTTACCGCGTAGTTTTTCTTTATATTTTGTCAATTGCTTAGAAAGCGCATCTACGCATACATCAACCGACTCTTCAAATGTATCACTCACCTTTTCTGCAAAAAATTCACCATTAGGCACCAGCACTTTTATACTAACCTCCTTATTCATCGCAGTTTCAGGCTTTACAACTTTTAATGACACCTCCACTTTATTTATATCGTCACAATACTTTTCTAACTTAGCAGTTTTCTTCTGAATAAAATCCTGAAGTTTTTCTGTTGCATCGAAATGAATGGCTTGAATTCTAACTTCCATAAATACCTCCTTTTTTACGCTCTTGGATGAGCTTGTTCATAAACTTTTTTAAGTTCCTCAAAAGTCGTATGCGTATAAATTTCCGTTGTAGTCAGACTACTATGGCCCAGTAATTCCTTCACTGCGCCCAACTCTGCCTCATTATTCAACATAGCAGTTGCAAAAGTATGTCTCAACACATGCGGACTTCTTTTTTTTAACGACACCACTTTTGACAGGTTCCGTTTCACTAAAAGATACACCTTTCCAGGATACATCCGTTTTCCGTTTTTTAGGACGAAAAACGCCTCTGCCTTTCCAGGCAACACTTCATTTCTTATTTTCAGATAAACAGACATCGCCCTTCGCAATTCTTCTCCAAAAGGAATTAAACGCTGTTTATTTCTCTTTCCCGTTACTTTTATCAGAAACGCAGAAAAATCGACATCCACATCATTCAGCCCTATCAACTCGGAAAGCCGCATGCCTGTAGCATAAAACATTTCCAACACCATTCTATCCCGACAACCTGTAAAATCCTCCTTAAAAGGAACATCATCCAAGAGTCGGTCCATTTCACGTTCTTTCAGAAATACAGGAAGAGGTTTCTTATTTTTCGGTCCAATGATTTTCAACATCGGATCCTCCTCTATCACACCTTTCTTTAGAAGGAAACGATAAAACGACCGGAGTGAACTCAGTTTTCGGTTTACAGAAGCAGATGTATATCCATTCTCCATCAGGTTCATCACCCAACCACGAACCAAATCAGCATCTACCGTTGTAAAATCGACTTTCTCGTCTTTCCCCTTGAAGTATTCTTCGAACTTGGTCAAATCTATTCCATAACTAACTATTGTTTTTTCAGAATAGTTTTTTTCAAATCGAAGATAATCCAAAAAAGAGTCTGTCATCATAAGAAACGTCGCTTATCAATTCAGCAACGAATATATGAAAAAGAATTCAATTATTCAAAGAATGTGCGAGTTTTTAATTATTCTTCTACTTGCTGAAGTTTCTGAACATAGATAGCACGTTCTCTTTTCAGCCTGTTCAATACAGACGGCTTGTCGAACTGCTGTCTAGCTCTTAGTTCTTTTACAACACCTGTTTTCTCAAATTTTCTTTTGAACTTCTTCAGCGCTTTTTCAATGTTTTCGCCTTCTTTTACTGGTACTACAATCATTGTTTTTAATTATTAAATATGTTGTTATTAATATTTTCCGATAGTCAAATTGCGGCGCAAAATTACACATACTTTCTTTATTTACAAAACTTTCCGCAATTATTTATTTAAAATAATCTAGAAATCGTATCTTTGCTTTCTAGTACAAACCATTATAAACCTATTAAAATGAAATCGGAAATTATAAATAGAATAGCTAGTCTGCGCAATTTCATGCGTAAACACAAGCTTTCAGCCTTTATTATTCCCAGTACGGATCCCCATTCGGGAGAGTATATCCCCAAACATTGGGAAGCACGTAAATGGATATCAGGTTTCACAGGTTCGGCAGGTACGGTTGTCGTAACACTGGATAAAGCCGGACTTTGGACAGATTCACGCTATTTTCTTCAAGCGGCCGAACAATTGGAAAACACAGGTATTACTTTATTCAAGGAACGATTACCGGAAACTCCTTCCATTGTAGAGTGGTTGGGCTGTGTATTGAATGCAGAAGACAATGTGGGTATAGACGGCTGGGTGAACAGCTATCAAGAAACAAGCAACTTACAGAAAGAATTAGAAAAAAAACAGATACACTTAACCCTTGCTCCCGATCCATTCAATGAATTATGGACAGATCGGCCTGCATTGCCCGATAACAAAGTGTTTATACATGAATTGAAATATGCCGGTCTCAGTTGCAAGGATAAAATCACTCAAATACGAGAAGCAATCCGTCGTAACAGTTGCACAGGCATTTTAATTTCCGCACTGGATGAAGTGGCATGGACCCTAAACTTACGGGGAAGTGACGTACACTGCAATCCGGTATTTGTAAGTTACCTTCTCATCACGGAATATAGTTCTACCTTATATATAATAGAGAATAAACTGTCAGATGAAGTAAAAGACTATCTAACAGAAAACGAAATTAAAGTAAGGCCTTATTCAACAATTGAAAAAGATTTAAAAGATTTTACCGGCAAGCTCCTGTTGTCAGCTAATATCAATGCCGCTGTCCATGCAGCAGCCTGCGCCCATTCCTTAATAGAAATAGCTCCTTCGCCTGTACTTTTTTTAAAAGCGATAAAGAATGAGACAGAAATAGAAGGCTTCCATCGCGCAATGAAACGCGACGGAGTAGCCATGGTTAAATTTCTCCGCTGGCTGAAAGCAGCTGTTTCTACTGGAAATGAAACCGAAATAAGTATAGATAAGAAATTATACGAATTCCGCGCCGGACAACCCCACTTCAATGGTATCAGTTTTGACACCATTGCCGGATATAAAGCTCATGGCGCTATTGTTCACTATGAAGCAACCCCCGAAACCGATATTCCCTTAAAACCTGAAGGCATGCTGCTGCTGGACAGTGGAGCACAATATTTGGACGGAACAACTGATATTACTCGTACTATCGTTTTAGGAGCACTCACGAAAGAAGAAAAAACAGATTACACATTAGTCTTAAAAGGATTTATCCAACTCTCAATGGCTCAATTTCCACATGGAACTTGCGGAACACAACTAGATGCGCTGGCTCGCCTCCCTATGTGGAAAGCCGGAATCAATTACCTGCATGGAACAGGCCACGGTGTAGGTTGTTTTCTGAATGTACACGAAGGTCCTCACCAATTCCGCATGAACCACATGCCGGCCTTACTTGTTCCAGGCATGACAGTAACCAACGAGCCCGGTATATATAAAACCGGACGCCATGGAGTACGTACGGAAAATACCATGTTAATTGTTCCGTCACAAGAGACAGAATTCGGCACTTACTATAAATTCGAGCCACTTACCCTCTGCCCTATTGACAAAGAAGCCATCCTGACAGATATGCTGAGCGATGAAGAAATAACATGGTTCAACCAATATCATGAAAAAGTTTACAATTGTTTGAATCCGGAATTGAACAACGAGGAACGCGAGTGGTTAAAAGAAGTAACATCTCCTTTAAAACGGTAGAAATTAATTATGGCACTTATAAAATCAGTGAGAGGATTCACTCCAAAAATCGGCGAGAACTGTTATTTAGCCGATAATGCCACTATTATTGGCGATGTTGTAATTGGAAAAGATTGCAGCATTTGGTTTAACGCCGTATTACGCGGCGATGTTAATGCTATCCGCATAGGTAACCGCGTAAATATCCAGGACGGCAGTGTAGTACATACATTATATCAAAAATCAGTTGTCGAAATCGGGAATGATGTTTCTGTAGGACATAATGTAACCATACATGGTGCGACTATAAAAGACGGCGCTCTAATTGGAATGGGCTCTACCATACTAGACCATGCGGTCGTAGGTGAAGGAGCTATTGTAGCTGCCGGAGCGCTGGTACTCAGTAACACCGTCATCGAACCTGGAAGCCTATGGGCAGGAGTTCCAGCCAAATTTATCAAAAAGATTCCCGAGGCACAAAGCAAAGAACTCAATCAGAAAATAGCCAATGGATATTTAATGTATGCTTCCTGGTTTAAGGAGGAAGAAAAATAATTCTACATATAAAGAAAAGTTAGTATTCATTTAAAATGAGTGATTATGAAAAAAATTATTATTGCCGCATGCATGGCACTTTTAGGTTGTGGTTCTGTTTTTGCACAACAAGGGAAACAAGCTATTGGTGGAAATCTAAGTTATGGAACTGAAATAGAGAGCGTTGGTATTGGTCTGAAATATCAATATAATATTACTGATCAAATCAGAATAGAGCCGTCTATGAATTACTTCTTTAAAAATGATGGACTTAGCATGTTTGACATCAACGCAAATATCCACTACCTTTTTCCCATAGCAAGCAATATTAGTCTATATCCATTAGCAGGATTTACATACACTAACTGGCATTTGGATTTAGGGAAAGCAGGCGATTACGATGTCAGTGGAAGTGATGGAAAATTTGGAGTTAATTTAGGAGCAGGTATGGAGTTTGACTTAGACAAAAACTGGAGTTTAAACTTTGATATTAAATACCAATTAATCAGCGACCTAGACCAAGCCGTATTCAATCTTGGCGTAGCCTATAATTTCTAGTTAATAGCCAAAGAAGGATAAAGTTGTTTTTAAATGCACCTTTATCCTTCTCCACCTTACAAAGAACATACCTGCTCTACCTATTTTTACACTAATCTACAATATGGCATACCATGAATAACATACGACAACTCACAAAAGATGAATACCCAAAAGCCATCGAACTATCTTGGCAAGTTTTCACCATCACCGGCAAAGAAGATTTCAACAATGAGGGATTGGAATTTTTCAAAAGCTTTATTTATAACAAAAAATGTATAAACGAAATCATATTTTATGGTAGTTTTGACAATGAAGCTCTAACAGGCATTTTAGGTATAAAAGTAATGGTAAACATATCTCCCTATTTTTTATCAAGCCAGAATATCACAGGCACGGATTAGGAAAAAAACTTTTCCACTACGCCTCCACCCTCCATCCTTCCATTGAAACAACGGTTAATTCTTCTACTTATGCTATTCCTTTCTACCAGAGTTTGGGATTTGCTGTCGTAGGAGAAAAACAAAATTACCATGGGCTCTGCAGTACCCCCATGAGACGCTATCATGCTGTATTTGTACAAAAGAACAAGTACACACTACGTACTTGGCAAACAGAAGACGCTCATTCATTAGTTCAAGAACTGAATAACAAAAGATTTGGGACAATTGCCGCAACGTATTCCCCACCCTTACAGGCTAGAGCATGCGGAAACCTTTATTGACCTCATCCAGAAAAAGAAGGCATTCATGATTTTTGTATTGAAGTTAATGGAAAAGCCGTAGGCAATATCGGATTTACACCAGGCACAGATGTGGAATGCTTCAATGCCGAAGTAGGGTACGTTATCGGAGAAAAATATTGGAACCAAGGTATTGTAACCGACGCATTACAAGAAGCCATCTACCATTACTTCACTTATACGAATACAATACGTATATTCGCACTTGTCTTTGAACACAACCTTCCTTCCATGCGAGTATTAGAAAAGGCCGGCTTCAACAAAGTCGGAATAATGACAAAATCCATTTTCAAGAACGGTCGTTTCACCAATGCACATCTTTTCGAGTTGCTTAAAACGTTTAGTATCCGGAAAATGCCAAAAGAACTTACAATAAATGTTATATTACACATATTCATCCTTTGTCCGAAAGACATAAACCCACTCCTTTCACAGTCTTTATCTGTATCCGTTCATCATCAGCAAACAATTTTCTAAGTCGAGTAACAAAACATCGAGACTACGTGATGCAAAAATCATCCTCCGTATCCCATAGTCTTGAAAGAATAATATCCCGTCTCACTAGTTCATTTTTCTTTTACAAAGCATCTGAAGCAATTTCGCTTCGCGTTCCGTCATTGTCTTTTGTACACACGACGAATGCTTTAATACTGCATGAACAGCATCAAATGTATAATTTTCACCAATCCGATAAATCTCACTTTCATTAGCGGCTCCCATTCCCCGCTTCATTTTCAACAAAGCACCAATATGCGCATCCAGTTCTTCGGCCAAAAAGGTTTCTTAATATAATTATTCACCCCAATTCATCACCTTTCACCACATCTTTAGGCGAAACCCTGCCCGAGGTAAAAACAATGGGAATAAATCCATCCGTTTCCCGAATACGACGTACCATTTCATAACCATCCATAACAGGCATCTCAATGTCTGAAATAATGATATCAAGATGTTGCTCCTTCCATATCTTCAGCCCTTCTTCGCCATTAGAAGCGGTCATCACCTCGTATCCACCTATCATATCCTCCAATCCACCACGAATAATATAACAAAGATTGGCATCATCTTCCACCAACAACAGTTTTATCATATCATCTTCCTCCTTAAAAAATATTTATTTCTTCTCCCCACTCGAAAAAAAAAGAAAAAAAAATTCACTATACTCCCCTTCAATGCTTTCACACACACTTTTCCACCATGCGCTTCAGCCACGCGGAAAACATAATTCAAACCCAATCCGAAGCCTGACGCACCGCCTTTACGGCTGCGGTCGGCAGCCGAAGCACGCTCGTACTTCTCGAAAATACGACTCTGGTCCTTCAACGGAATACCTATGCCGTTATCTCTTACCTTTATCAAATAAAAGTTATAGTCCTGACGCAAGGATGAAATCTGTATGTCCACCTCTTCACCTGAATATTTTATAGAATTATCTACCAAATTACCGATAGCTTCTTTCAAGAATTCTTCATCAGCATATACCCATTCCGATTCCAAATGAAGAGAGAAATGTACTGGTTTATCTGCCTTAGCAGTATATTTCTCAATAAGATCCTCTAACATCGGACGGAGTTGTATCTCCTTTTCCAAAGCCTCAATTGAGCATTTTCCAATTTTGACAGCGTCAGCACTTTGTTAGTCAGTGACAATAAATGTTCACTCTCGTCCTCCAATATCTGAAAATGCTTCTCGCGTTTATCCGGAAAAATATCCAACTTTCCTGATTTCAACATTCGGGTCCCCATCAAAATACAGGCAAGAGGAGTCTTCATCTCATGAATCATGGCGTATGAGAAATCCTCACGCATCCTAGCTATTTTATTCTGATGAGCAATAATACGAATCTGATAAACAAGACAATAGACGATCATTGCCATCATCAAGACAGTAGCAATGAGGAGCAAGGTCATCTGCTGGAAAATAACCCAATAAGGATTAACAATAAAAGCCTGAAGATTCTCCGTACATTTATAATTGATAGGTTGTAATCCGGTTTTCAACAAGCCATAATCCCCTACCTGTATGGAACGGGAACTTCTAAGAATATTCCCCAGCGAATCTGTCACACAAGTTATTACTTCTGCATCCAATCCTTCGGCAGCAAGGCCTGTCCGATAAATAGAATCTAAACTTGACAAAGAAACAGACAATTTATAATCCCTCTTGACAATCTCTTGCATGGAAACCTGCATATTGGACATCAACCATTGGTTCACATTTTTATCACCTCTGCCATCCTCAAAAAAATCATAATCTTCATCCAGATTTATTCTAACCATAATGGAAGTATCTTTGTCCTTATACTTCTTTTGCAAAGAATCTTGATATACTTCCATGCGATAAAACACCTCACGCATCGTTGCATCTCTAAATACTTCATTGCTTCTGAACTGTATACTTTCCTTAGTTAGCTTATAGGTATTTACAAGCCAAACGTACTGCAAACAGATGATTGCCAACAGTCCGATACAAGCTACCCAACGAATATGTTTGATTGTCATACACTTATATCCTATCCATACTTTGTTAACATTGTGTTAACCTACCATTAACCACGTAAGGAAAAAAGTCTCCCTACTTTTGTTTCGTCAAAGTTAAAGAAAATATTAAAAACAAATAGATATGAAAAAGCAAAATTTTATCATCACATCGCTATTTTTATTTTGGGTTATAGGAACAACCACTGCACAAACCATTACCGGAAAGGTTACAAACATCCATGCACAAGCCATTGACGGTGCAACCGTCATCCTACAAACCATTGATTCTACTTTTGTGGACGCCGTAATCACAGATACCACCGGCTACTTCAGGTTCAACCGGCAACCAGCATCTTATCGGCTGATTTTCCAACACATCATGTACGAAACCCTCTTATTGACAACTACAGGAGAAGACGCAGGCACGATTACCCTGAAAAGTAAAGATTATGCTTTGGACGAAGTTATCGTCAAAGGGGAACGCCCTCTTGTAAAAGTGGAAGAAGGAAAATTATCGTATGATCTGTCACAACTCACCACACATAGAATCGTGAACAATGCTTATGAAATCCTTCAGCAATTACCCGGTGTACAGGAAATAAACGGCAACCTTTCATTAGCAGGCACACACAATCTGAACATTATTTTAAACGGAAGGCCCACAACAATGAGTCACGAACAGTTGACCATTTTATTAAAAAACACTCCGGCTTCACGTGTAGAAAAGGCAGAAATTATGTATAGCACACCGCCGCAATATCATGTAAGAGGTGCTGCCATCAACTTACTTTTGAAAGGTTACCGTCCTGAAGAAAGTGGGTTGCAAGGAGAAGTTAACGCCGGATATCTATACAATTACAGAAGTGGCACACAAGGAGGAATCAGCCTGCTTTACACCACTCCTAAATGGAATATAGACTTGCTATATAATACCCATTGTGAACAAAACAGACAAACAACAGATACGTACTCACATCACACCTTAAAAAATAATATATATGATATCTGTCAACACAATGATATTGACAGGAAAGGAATAACACATTATGTACGAACAGGCGCTGAATATAAATTCAATGATAATGCTCATATCAATCTAGCCTATACTGGTGTCTTCAACCCTAACAACGATAATCATTCATATTCCGACGGGAACATCACAACCGCAGACAACCGGACAAAAAAGGAGACTCGAATGCACAATATCGCTTTAGATTATCTCTCTAGCTTCGGTATGAAAGCTGGAATAAACTATACCTCCTACCATTCCGAAAGTCATCAGCAATTCACCAACAAAGACAACAAGAACCAAACAAGCGAATTTCACACGACTAGCGGACAAACAATAGACCGCTGGAAAATATACGTAGACCAGTCACACACACTACCACGAGAGTGGACCTTAAACTATGGCACCTCTTTAACTTATGCCAGTGACCATAATACTCAGTTCTATCATACCCAAAACGGAACAGACATGAGCGAACTCAATACAAACAATCGTTATAATGAATATACATATGACTTCTACGTCGGATTCAGCAAAACATGGGAGAACATTTGTCTTTCAGCGCGTCCATAACCGGAGAATATTACAAAACGGCCCGTTATCATGCATGGGCGGCTTATCCTACAACCGAATTAACATACGTAATGACCCCAGCACATATTCTACAACTTTCATTCACATCAGATAAGACCTATCCCAGCTACTGGGATCTGAGCGAAAGTACCGGCTATATAAGTGGTTATGAAGAAGTACAAGGCAATCCAATGTTAAAGCCATCCACCGATTATTCCGCAAATCTGAATTATATTTTAAAGAACAAGTATATCTTCAGCCTGGCTTATGATTATCAACCCGATTTATTTCAGCAACTAGCCTATCAAAGCACAGAACGCCTGGCTTTGATTTACAAAACCTTAAACTGGGATTATCAGCAAAGTTTCTCAGCCACGACTATCATTCCCTTCAAAATCGGACATTGGTTGGACAGTCACGTCACACTGCAAGCTGAATACCGTCAAGCAAAATGTAACAAATTCTTCGATCTTTCCTTCAACCACAGCAAGTGGATCGGACTCGCCATGTTACAAAATAATATAATACTTTCTACCAAACCGGATATTCGCATGGAACTGACCGGACTTTATTTGAGCCCATCTATCCAGGGAAGTTATGATTTAAATCATATCTGGGCCATCCATACCGGAATACGTTGGAACTTTGCCAACCAAAAAGCAAGTATCCAAGTGAAGGCCAATGATCTGTTCAATTCGATGGAAGGCAACATAGATGTGACACTACGTAATAAAGGACAATACATGGACATGCACACCAACAACTATTCACGCAACATAACTTTATCCTTTACCTACAAGTTCGGAGGGTATAAAGAAAAACAGCATAAACCAATAGATACTTCCCGGTTCAAATAAAGCATCATCAATGGTATCATGATACAATAATGAGGGGCAGATTCGTACATCCGCCCCTCATTCGATTATTTCATAACAGAAAGTATCTTACTATATTCAGACTGATTGTTCAATGTCTCAATAGCTTTTTTCAAATCAGGATCATCTTTCAAGCGTTGCAATATCGCGCCACGTTGGAAATAATAACGTTTCAAAATCTCCTGAGCAATAGCATCTTTTATCTCTTTCGAGAACCTGTCCAGCTCATGATCCAAATTATGCGTCAATTTCGTTTCCAAAGCGGCAAACTCCTCTTTGCCCCATCCATATATCCTTCAAACTCCGCTATTTCTTTCAAGTTCTTCAGCATCTTCTCACTTTGACGGTCATAAGTAAACTTACGCTTATGTAACATCTTCTTAAAATCAACATAGTCAGCATCTGTTATTGTAAAGTCTTTCACTTCCCCTACCTGAGAATGCTTGATACAATATTGGGTAGCATAATCAAAAATCATATCATCATTAAGCAGATAAAACATAATGTTTGGGAAATTTTCAACTTTCACCTCCACATCCGGACGAATACCGCCACCATCACGCACTTCACGTCCGGCTGCTGTATGGAATACATTGGTCAGGCTGTCCGAGTACGAGCCACCGACCCGTCAGCATTACGTTTAGCGTAATCAATGGCTTGAATGCATCGTCCGCTGGGAATATAATATTTTGCAGTAGTCACTTTCATGCTACTGTTATAAGGCAATTCACGAGGTACCTGTACCAACCCTTTACCATACGTACGGCTTCCTACCACAATAGCCCGATCAAGGTCCTGCAAGGAACCTGAAACAATCTCGGATGCCGAAGCTGTAGAACCGTCCACTAGCACAGCCAGCGGAATCTCTGTATCTACCGGTTCATTCATTGTTTTGTAAGTGGTACCAGCTTGTTTAATCTTACCTTTTGTTACCACAATCTCTTTCCCTTTCGGCACAAAGAAATTCACTACATTCACTGCTTCCCCCAACAAACCGCCACCATTGCCACGCAAATCGAGAACAATAGATTTAGCACCTTGCTGTTTCAATTCTATCAATGCCTTCTTTATATCTTTTGAACAGTTCTCTATAGCAAAAGTACTGATAACGATATATCCCACATTATTGCCTACGATTCCATAATAAGGTACAGGGTTCGTACGGATGGTAGAACGGGTTATTTTAAATTCCATTGGCACATAAGTACTATCAGAAGTAGGTCTCTCAACTTTCAACACACAAGTTGTTCCCGGCTCACCACGCAAATTATCACTGACATACGAGGTCAGATCATTGGGAATTCTGTCTCCCTGGGCCATATCTTTTCCATTGATCTCCATGATGATATCACCGGCTTTCAGTCCTATTTCGGCAGCAGGGCTTCCTTCGGAAGGTTCAATAATAGCCACACGCTTTCGGGGAGTATAATAACGTATTACCGATCCGATACCGCCAAACTTTCCACTAGTCATTTCCTTTAGTGTATTATCTTCTTCAGGATAATACTCCGTGTAAGGGTCGGTCTGCGCCAACATAGCATCAATACCATATTTTATCACTTTCTCAGGATCAATAGTATCAACATAAAACATATCCAATTCCTTGAATATCGCATTGAAGATATCCAAGTTTTTTGCTATCTGGAAATTACGGTCATCACCTTTATTAAAACTAAACAAAGCGCTACCTGTCAGGCCCACGCAAATCATTAACAATATTTTCTTACTATTCCACTTCATCACTTTATGTATTTGTGAACCGCAAATTAATACATTATTCTATTCAAGCCTGTAGAAGGGCCTCTATATTTAACTTTATTTCGTCCCATTTTTTCTTTGATAAGGTTGTACCCACCACTTGTATCACATTGGATGCTAAAATAGAACCTATAATGGAACACTTCTCCAAAGAATAACCACAAGTCAGTCCATACAGAAAACCTGCTGCATAATAATCTCCCGCGCCAGTGGTATCCACGACTTTTTTTACCGGAGGTACCTCTAGTTTGATGCATTCCGTACCTTTCTTTATACATGAACCTTGGGCACCTAGTTTTACTATTACAACACTGCATTTAGAAGCAATTTCATTGATAGCCCCCCATGCATCCTTGCCTGTATAAGCCTTTGCCTCTTCCTCATTAGCAAAAACAATATCCACGTATTTAGTTATCAAAATATCGAAGAATTCCAAATCCCCTTCCACAATATTATAACTGGCCATATCCAAGCAGATTTGCAATCCAGCCTCTTTTCCTAATTGCATAGCACGAAGAATCAATTCATGATCCTGTACCAAATATCCTTCTATATATAGATATGCATACCCCTTAAACATATCCAACGTCAGATTTTCGGCTTTCATAGTAGCAGCAGCTCCCAGATAAGTTCCAAAGTACGTTCCCCATCCGGTGAAATGAAAGTAGAAGCCACTCCTGTAGGCAAATCACCGGCGAGCAATTTCATGTCAATTCCCTGCTTCAAACCGTTTTTTTTAAAATATTGCCCAAAATCATCGTTTCCTATCTTTCCGATAAATCCCGGGTGTGCCCCTAGGTTAGCTAACGCCAAAACTGTATTTCCCGCACTTCCCCCTGTAGCTTTATGCGTTTTCATACCAGAGAATTTACCACTGATTTTCAAAAACTTATCTTCATTTATAAGTTGCATGCTTCCTTTGGGCAAACTCATCTCATCTAGTAGCGAATCATCTTGCAAAGTAACAAGAACGTCAACCAATGCATTGCCCATTCCAATTATTTTATCCATTTATCTAAAATTTTTCTGCAAAGATATTGCATATTTCGGAAAAACCTATTATCTTTGCACCGCATTTGAGAGAAAAACCTTCTTCGTTAGCTCAGTCGGTTAGAGCATCTGACTGTTAATCAGAGGGTCCTTGGTTCAAGTCCAAGACGAAGAGCACTTTTAAAGTCAAATGCAAATTTTCTTCGTTAGCTCAGTCGGTTAGAGCATCTGACTGTTAATCAGAGGGTCCTTGGTTCAAGTCCAAGACGAAGAGCACAAAGGTTCGCAGATAGCGAGCCTTTTTTGTTATCATACATATCATAAAAGCCTTCATCACATTCTTTTGTAATTCCATTGTAATCTCCAGCCGCCATTTTCGGGTCAGCGGATTTTCCGGGTTGGCAAGCTTTCTTTTAAGCGTATAGCCTAGCCAGTCTGAACATGAAGAACTTCAGATCAGCCACCCCTCTTAACTGGCTTCGAAAAGCTTTGATTTTAGCATTGAACGACTCCGCTGAAGCATTTGTCAATCGTTCTTCAAAATAATTTATGATGGTCGTACTATGGTTTGAAAAGGTATCAAGTACCTTGTTGAACTCCATATAGTCAAACTTTTCCACTTCATTGTACCATCTTGCGAGATTTAGCCTTGCTTCATCGGGACCTGACTTCTTGTTGAAGATGTCTGTCAGTTTCATGCTAAGGCTGTATCCTTCCAGAAGCTTGGGGAATTTATCAAAGAGAATGGCAGCCCTGGTCTTTTGCTGTTCATTCCATTTGCTCCAGTGTTTCAGTATAATATGCTTGCTTCTGCTTACTATCTGTGGCAGGGTTTCTCCGTTCTCCATTCTTTCAGGCTCCCATTTCCCTATTCTCTCCCTTTCCGCCTTACTCTTTGCTTCTTTCTTCTTTTGACGGTGCTCCCTGATAGCCTGATTTTCCGCATCAAGTACTTTCCACCGATAGCGTATTCTTAACTGGTCTACAGCTTCAGACATGAGCTGCTGTACATGAAAACGGTCATTGATCAGCTTTGCGGCAGGAAACACCTTTCTGACCGTCAGCATCATGGCTGAAGATAAATCTGTAGTGACAGTCTTGACAGACAGCCGTTTCCGGTGCGGAAGCCTGCGCAAGATTCCGCTTACCGCATCTGTGGCCCTCCACGAACCATTGCAACTAAAGCCCCCTTACGGCCTTTAGCTGCTTTATTGGTCAGAATCGTATAAACATCTCCATTGCTCAGGCAAGTTTCATCCAAAGAAAGGTTTTCTCCAATGTTTTCAGGATAAAGGAGGTAGTCATGCGCATGTTCGAGTTGGTCCCAGTTCCGGTAATCACTGATTTTCTCCTTGTATTGTTTACGAAGAGTCTGCCCTTTTACGCCATAACGTTCCGCAAGCACACAGATACTCACAGGAGTAGATTCAATCTCCTTCTTTTAAAAAAGAAACGAACTCAGAATTCAGCCGTGTACCGTCAAATTCGGATAAATCCCAGTCATAGCTGAAGATTTCATTGGAAGACTTGTCAAGCCATTTACGTTTACGAACATGGAGATAAGTGGCGCGACCACGAATAGGATAGTCTTGGATTGTACGGTACTCACCAAAACCATAGGATATGATATCCGGGTTGGTCTTATCTTCTTTTAGCTGAACTTTTTTTTCATCAAGATAAATATCAAAACGGTCAGCACTCTTGTCGAAATTGACAATATCAAAGTTGTCTATAAGCACATCCGGAAGGATGGCACGAAGGAGTCGTTCGGGTTTCATAAAACAAAGGTAAGCAAAGGTAGCTAATTTTAAAACTTAACAACCAGAAATTTCCGCTGAGCCCCATTTTCCTTATATTACTCTCAGATACAAGATTTCCACTCAAATGTTTTGGAACTATCTTACTATTATTTACATTTGTTGGGAAACAATTACTAATATGAAAACGCACATTATAGCACTTCTTCTACTTACAGGAGGAGTATTGAACTTATTTGGAGAAAACTTACATAACTTTTTCAACCGATATAATTTCAGCTTCATTACAGAAGATACTGGGTTACCCCATAACTTCATCAATGATATTTACAAAGACACTCAAGGATATATCTGGGTAGCTACTAATAATGGAATAGGACGGTATAATGGCTATCAATTCATTCATTATAATTCCCAATCCCACTCCATTCGCTTGAAAAACGACTACGTGCATAAAGTCTGTGAGGATAAGTTTCAACGACTCTGGATAGGGTCGGAAGAAGGAATAGACCTCATTGACTTGAAACATTATACACAGATAGACACGGACAAAGAACTGCCTGCCGAATTGAAATCTCTAGCAAGTAACTACATTGCATCCATCTATCGGGACAAGCAGGATAATTTGTGGATATCGACAGACAAGAATCTATGGTATCTGGAACTAGGCGTAGACGGGCAAATAAAAGATTACTATAAACTGAAAAAAGATACAGAATCCCCCATCCACGCTGTTATTGACCTGCAAGAATACATCTGTGCAGGCATAGATAATCATGTATGCCGTATTGAAAAAGGAAGCAACCACTTACTGAAAACCAGCATGGTATCGGAGCTGCTGAAACCCTTCTCAGAAGACTGGAGAATTCTCTGCATGGAAACTGACGGGGAATTGTTATGGATAGGAACCAATCGCGGACTCTTCAAGTATAACCATACCCGGCAGAGTTTGAACCGGTACCGTTACTCCAATCATCGCCCCGGAATGCTAAGTCAAGCCTATATAACCGGAGTTAAACTGACTAGCAAAGGAGATGTCATCGTTTCTACTCTGAACGGACTCAATGTATACAATCGGGATACCGATACTTTTACTTATATCCGCCAAAACAATGAAATGCCTGACAAGTCGTTGAACTGTAATTTCATCAACTGCCTGCTGACCGACAATGAGAATATTTGGGTAGGGACCGAGATAGGAGGAATCAATTTATTGACTCCCAATTGTCTGCAAACGTATGTGTGGCAATATAACTATCTTCGAGAAACCTCTCTTTCCCCCAATCCAGTCAATGCCATCAGCGAAGACAAAGACGGAAATCTATGGGTAGGAACAGTAGAGGGAGGACTCAACAAAAAGAGCAAAGGCAGCGATGAGTTCATTCATTATACTTTTGACCAGAACAATCCCACTTCCATCAGTAACAACTCTATCCGTGGCATTCTCATTGATTCCGAAAATCATTTATGGGCATATACTTGGGGAGTCGGAATCAATGAACTAAATCTGAACATCCCCCATAACCAAACTTTCCAACGCCATATCCGGGAAGACTCCATAGGACTGGAAGGAGATTTCCTGAGCAGTGCCTGTGAAGACACCATGAACAATGGTTTATGGTTTTGTACTACCAGAGGGCTTCATTTCTACCATAAAAAGACCAAGCGTTTCACCCGGGTCTTGTTTGACCGTTCCGACAATGAATTCGATGCGGTAGGATCCATCATTATCGACCGCAAGAAACGCCTTTGGATGGGAACATCTGAAGGAGTTTTCATTATGGATTTACACTCGTTCTCCATTTCCTCCACACAATTCAGCTATACCTATTTAAAACATAAACTGACGGAACCCACTTCATTGCAATTAGAAAAAATAAACTGTATCATAGAAGATCATAATGGTACCATCTGGCTGGGGCAAATGGGAACGGACTATATCAACTAGCGGAAGAAAACGGAACACAGTTCACATTTCATAACTACACCCGCAAGGACGGGTTACCCAATAATACCATTATAGGTATTGTGGAAGATAAAACGGGACATCTGTGGATGTCCACCAACCACGGCATCGCCCAACTGGATACACAAACCATGACTTTCACCAATTATACAAAAGAAGACGGACTGCCCAATAATCAGTTTTATTGGAACGCATCTTATTATTCTCCCCAAAATAACCTGTTATATTTCGGTACTATAAACGGATTAGTCGCTTTCACCCCCGATATAGCCAAGACCAAAAAACAGGATGCCAAAGTCAAACTGACCTCAATCAGTGTCGCCGGTACCATGGTCTATCCTCCAGCAGACGGAAAAACTCCCTGCGCGGTAACAAATTTACATACCATCCGTCTGCACGAAAAAGATCATGGTTTTTCCATCGAGTTTTCCACCTTAAACTATGGAAACTGTAACCGAGTGAAATATGCCTACCGCTTGAAAAATTATGAGAATGAATGGACAGAAACCCTTCCTGGCGAACATACTGCTAGATACAATTTCATTCCCTCCGGAAAATATGTGTTCCAAGTCCGTGCCACAGACGAGAAAGGACATTGGTCCGATAAAATAACGGAAGTCAAAGTAACCATCACTCCTTATTTCTATAAATCCTGGTGGTTCTATTTATTGCTTGCCATTCTGATCACCGTAGGCAGCTATTATTTTTATCAATGGAAAATAAGTCTGTACCGTCAACAGAAAAAACAACTGGAAAAAGAAGTAGCCCAACGCACCCATGAGCTAGAGTTACAAAATAAACAACTAGAAATAATGGCACGACACGTCGAGGAGGTAACGGAAGAAAAAATTGCTTTCTTCACCAATATCACTCATGAATTCCGGACACCAGTCACTTTAATCAACGGTCCCATCCAACGCGCCCTTGACGAAAGCCATGAGCCGGAAGTAAAGAAACAGCTACAAATAGCTGAACGGAATTCCAATTATCTGCTATCACTAGTCAATGAATTAATGGACTTCAGAAAGTTAGATGCAGACAAAGTTGTATTAAATAAGACAAACGAAAACTTTATCCGCCTTATACAAAATATATTAATGCCTTTCGAAGTATTTGCCCATGAACGGAACATAAACATCATCACCTACTTCCGGCTCTGTACCCCGTTTTGGATATTTGATGTTGAATATATGCGCAAAGCCATTATTAATCTGATATCCAATGCTGTTAAATTCACTCCCGATTATGGAAAAATAAGTTTGTATGTGGCTTCCCTTACCGACAAAGACAACCATACCTGGCTGTTCATAGATATAAAAGATACAGGTAATGGTATCGTACCCGAAGATATAGAACGTATTTTCGAACGCTTCTACCAATCCAAAAAGAGCATCAAATATCCCGTTTATGGACAAAGCAGCACAGGAATCGGACTATTCTTATGTAAGAAAATCATTTCTCTGCACGGAGGCAACATCTATGCAGGAAACAATCCCAAGCAAGGAGCTTTCTTCAGAATACTATTACCTTTGGAAAAAGGTATCCCCCAAGCCAAATCAGAAAAAGAAAAATATGAGCAGAATGAACATCCACTTTCCATTCCTGCCAATGGAAACGAGAAAAAGGAAACCATCCTCATTGTTGAAGATAATGCAGATATGCGTACTTATATTTGTTCCATTCTCAAAAACAATTATCAATTAAAAGAAGCACAGAACGGTGCAGAAGCTCTTTACTTGATTCAAAGAGAAACGATTGATTTGATTGTCAGCGACCTGATGATGCCCGTCATGGACGGGAATGAATTATCCCGCCGGGTAAAAGCTAATCTGGCTACTTCCCACATCCCCTTTCTCATGCTCACTGCCCTCCGGTCTGAAGCCCAAGAAAGAATCAGCTATGAAATAGGAGTAGATGAATATCTGTGCAAACCATTTGATGAGGTTATTCTAAGATTACGTATCCGAAATATACTTGCCTTACGCCAGAAATACAAATCCATGTTCTCCACTAGTATGAATTGTGAAACATTGAATATAAACGCTAGTTCCAAAGACAACACATTTATGACATCGGCAATCAATTTAATGAAAGAACATTATGCCGACTCGGATTATAACTTAGAGCGCTTTATCCGCGATATGGGATACAGCAAAACCTTAGTCAATCAGAAATTACAATCTTTGACAGGGCAATCCATTGGTCAATTCATGAGAAACTACCGATTAAATGTGGCAAAAGACACTTTAACCAAAGTAGAATGTGACATTTCTGTTGCAGAAATCGCATATGCCGTAGGTTTTAACGACCCTAAATATTTCACAAAATGCTTCAAAGAGCTGTTTGGAGTACTTCCAAGCGAATAAAAAAAATAGTTCACTTTACTATTTTACTCCATTTGTGCACCATATTCTCCTATAAAAAGCTTTGTTTCCCTTACATTTGTAAAAAACAGAAATGCAAATGTATATGAAAAACACATTCTTATTATTGAGCTGGCTGATATTACTCCCCTCCGGTATACTGGCAAACCCCATCAAGGAAATGCTGGAAAGGATAGACAAGGGAGCATCGGACAAGTTCGTAGTCGAACTACACAAAAGCTCAAATGACTTTTTCGAGTTGGACCAAAAAGGCGACAAGGTAGTGATACGAGGCAATACCTATATTAATATAGCAACCGGAATCAACTGGTACTTAAAGTATCATGCCGGAATCCACCTGTCATGGAACAGTATGCATGCCTCACTACCCAATGTTCTTCCTCCCGTCTTCCGTAAAGAACGCCACGAAACAAATCTGGCCCTGCGTTATGATTTCAATTACTGCACCTACTCCTACTCCATGGCATTTTGGGATTGGAAACGTTGGGAAGAGGAACTGGATTGGATGGCACTGCATGGCATCAACCTGCCACTTGCTGCCGTAGGACATGAATGTGTGTGGCGTAACCTATTACTCCGCTTAGGATTTTCCAAACAGCAAATCAATGATTTTATTGCCGGACCAGCATTCCTTGCCTGGTGGGAAATGAACAATTTGGAAGGCTGGGGAGGCCCTAACCCCGATAGTTGGTATAAACAGCAAGAAGACTTGCAGAAAAAAATATTGAAACGAATGAAAGAATGGGGAATGCACCCCGTACTGCCCGGTTACTCGGGTATGATCCCCTCCAAACTGGATTTGGGAAAACGTATTGATGGTGGAAAAGAAGAGAAAACATTAAGCAACACTTCCTCGGAATCCGCCCAAAGCACTCTCAACAAATGGAACGGGTTTGACCGACCGGGAATCTTACTGCCCGACGATCCCAAGTTTACCCAGATTGCCAGCCTTTTTTACGAAGAAACCGAAAAGCTGTATGGAACAAGTGACTACTACTCCATCGATCCTTTTCATGAAGCCAAAAGCTTGCCTGCCGGACTAGACTTCGGCAAAGCCGGCAAGGCTATTATGGATGCAATGAAAAAGGCTAATCCAAAAGCTGTGTGGGTGGTGCAGGGATGGACAGAAAATCCACGCCCGGAAATGATGAAAGCGCTGAATCCCGGCGATCTGCTCATCCTTGATTTATTTAGCGAATGTCGTCCCATGTGGGGCATTCCCTCTATATGGAAACGAGACAAAGGATACGAAGAACACAACTGGTTGTTCTGCCTGTTGGAAAATTTCGGTGGGAACGTGGGTTTGCATGGAAGGATGGACCAACTTCTTCATAATTTTTACCTAACCAAAGACAACCCACTGGCCGCTCAGCTAAAAGGCATCGGTCTGACAATGGAAGGCATTGAAAATAATCCCGTTATGTTCGAACTGATGTGCGAACTACCTTGGCGTGCAGAAAAGTTTACCAAAGAAGAATGGATAAAACAATACATCCGCGCACGCTATGGCACAGACGATGAATCTATCTGGCAAGCTTGGCAAATCTTGGCAAACGGTATCTACAACTGTCCGGCAGGCAACAACCAACAAGGTCCTCACGAAAGTATCTTTTGCGGGCGCCCATCACTGAATAATTTCCAAGCATCCAGCTGGAGCAAAATGTGCAACTATTACGACCCCACTACCACAGCAGAAGCCGCACGATTGATGGTGAGCGTGGCACACAAATATCGCGGTAACAACAACTTTGAATATGATCTAGTTGATATCACCCGACAAGCCATTGCCGACCGTGCCCGAATAGTGTACAATTACGCTGTTGCCGACTTTAAAAGCTTCGATAAAAAAAGTTATGCCACACATACCCGACAGTTCTTGGAACTACTGATAATGCAAGACAAACTGTTGGGCACACGCAAAGAATTCAAAGTAGGGAACTGGATTCAACAAGCGCGCAATCTAGGAAGTACATCTGAAGAGAAAGACCTCTACGAATGGAATGCCCGCGTACAAATTACCACATGGGGAAACCGTTACTGCGCCGACATCGGTAAGTTACGAGATTATGCCCATAAAGAATGGAACGGACTACTGCGCGACTTTTATTATAAACGTTGGGAAAAATACTGGCAAGTACTGCAAGACCAACTGGATGGCAAACTTCCTGTACTGCCAGTAGGTAATTCATCAACCCCCACTGCCGATAATCCAGCCATGACCATAGATTGGTATGCCCTGGAAGAACCATGGACACTGGCAAAGAACACCTATGCGGCATCTGCCGAAGGTGATTGTATAGAAGTAGCGAAAGAGGCTATAACATTGATAAACAATTGATAGTAAGATGAAAAAGAAAGAACTCGATACAGAAACCGCACAGCAGGCACTGCCCATTAAAAAAAGGCTTTTGTCACTCGATGCACTCAGGGGCATCACTGTAGCAGGAATGATTCTGGTTAACAATGCAGGAGGCAAAGTGTCGTATGTACCTTTACAACATTCTGCATGGAACGGACTGACACCTTGTGACTTGGTTTTTCCTTTCTTTCTGTTCATCATGGGTATTTCAACATATATTTCATTGAACAAATTCAATTTCAACGTTTCCCTACAAGTGGTAACCAAGATATTGAAACGCACATTTCTTATTCTATGCATCGGATGGGCAATCGGTTGGTTTGACCATGTATGTGAAGGTGACTTCCTGCCTTTTGTCCATCTGCGCATCCCCGGGGTACTGCAACGCATTGCTTTATGTTACTGTGTTATTTCTTTTACAGCCCTATTTATGAATCATAAGTTCATCCCCACATTAACCTTTATCTTACTGGTAAGTTACACTGTCATATTATGCATGGGGAACGGTTATACCTGCGATGAAAGCAATATTTTATCCATCATTGACAGGCAACTTTTCGGCGAAGCGCATCTCTATCAGAAGAGCCCGATTGATCCGGAAGGATTTGTAAGCACTCTCTCTGCTATCGCCCACACTTGTATCGGTTTTTCATGTGGAAAATGGATAATACAAAGCCATCAGACAGAAAACAAAGTGCTCCGTTTGTTCTTGACCGGATTCATTCTGATGAGTATCGGCTATTTGTTGGCAGATGCGCTGCCTTTAAATAAAAGAATATGGTCTCCTACTTTTGTTCTGGTGACCTGCGGAGCGGCTTCCATGTCACTTGCCACATTAATGTATTATATAGACATAAGGAATAAACAAAAATGGTGCCGCTTCTTCATCATCTTCGGCGTCAACCCCCTATTCCTCTATGTACTGAGCGAAGTACTTGCCATTATGATGGGAAGTACCGGATGGAAGGCGGCAGCCTATGCAGCCATTCATTCAGGAATAACCGACACCTACCTTGCCTCAGCTGTCTACGCCCTCGTTTTCACTCTGTTTTTGGGGTGTATCGGTTATCCGCTATATCTTAAGAAAATATACATCAAACTGTAACAACCAATTCATAATATATAGAGAACTATGCAGTATTAAACAAGAACATATTAATCAAAACCAAAATTAAATTCTATGCTAAACGTACAATCTCTAACCCAAAGGACATTTGCACAGATAGTAGTCTTTGCATTACTCCTATTAAACAGTACACTGGCATTTGCTCAAAATCAAGTTAACGGTATTGTCACAGACAAGACCGGAGAACCCCTTATCGGAGTGAATGTAGTCGAAAAAGGTACTACCAACGGTGTTATCACTGACTTTAACGGACAGTTTACACTGAATGTAGCACAAGGAAAGACACTCGTATTCTCTTACGTGGGTTACACTACCCAGGAAATTACAGTAAAAGGATCTTCTTTGAAGATTATTATGGAAGAAGATTCTAAAACATTAGATGAAGTTGTGGTAGTAGGTTATGGCAGTATGAGTCGTAAGGATGTAACCAGCTCCATTACCACTGTGAAAGCAGACAAACTGAATGTAGGAGTTTATTCTGACCCTGGACAGTTGTTGCAAGGTAAAGTTCCTGGTTTGACGGTAGTACAAAGCAGCGACCCGACTTCTGGTACAGCTTCTATCTCTTTACGTGGGGCTTCTTCTCTGCGTACCGGTGCGGCAATGGAACCTTATTATGTTATTGACGGTATTCCCGGTATGTCATTAAGTCTGATTGCTCCCGAAGATATTGAAAGCATTGACGTACTTCGTGACGCTTCTGCAACGGCTATTTATGGCTCCAAGGCTGCTAACGGTGTAATCTTGATTACCACCAAAAAAGGTAGTAAAAGTGAGCACACTTCTGTAAACTACAGCGCATATCTTGCATTTGACAACATTGCCAAGCGTTTAGATATGATGACTGCCGACGAACTCCGCACCTATGCCAAGGAAAATAACATCACTCTTCCGAATGACAAAGGAGCAAGCACCAATTGGAACGATGAAGTACTGCGCACAGCAATCAGTCATAACCACAACGTTTCTATCAATGGCGGTTCAGAAAAGACTCAATACAGTGCCAGCATGAGTTATCAAAACAAACAAGGTATCGTACGTGGTACAGATTTCGAGCGTTTCGGCGGCCGCGCATTCTTGCAAACCAAAGCACTGAATGATCGGCTCACCTTAGCCTTTAATGTGAATGCCGCACAATCAAAAGGTACCACCGTTGATTCCGCCAAAGATGGCCAATCCGTATTCGATGCCATGAATTATTATTCTCCACTAGTTCCTGTCACCAATGCAGACGGTTCTTGGTATAGCGACAAAACTATCTCCCAAAACTTCAATCCTGTATCCATGATCAATGAAGATACTTTTGAAAATAACAAGAAACTCCTTCAAGGAACAGCCAAAGGTACTTTAGATATCACTAAGGACTTGAAATGGAACTTAAGTCTTTCCTATCAAGACGAACAATATATATGGAACGAATACCATACCAGCAAATCCCAATATAACACCCGAAATGGCGAAGCTAAACGTATTGCAACAGAAAACAAGAAAAAAATTCTTGAAACATACATAAACTATGATCATACATTCGCCAATATCCACAAACTGGGCCTGATGGCCGGTTATTCATGGGAACAGAATGATGACAATGACAGTTTCGGTCTGGATGTCTACGACTTTTACAATGATAACACCACCTTTTATAATCTGAACCTTGCCAATAAAATGGATTGGCAGAATGGCGGTATCACCAGCAATAATAACGGTCATTTGGAAACTTTACGCATGATCTCATTTTATGGACGTATCAACTACTCCTTCAACAGCAAATACCTGCTTCAAGCAACAATTCGCCGTGACGGCTCCTCTGCTTTTGGAAAGAATAACCGTTGGGGAACTTTTCCATCTGCATCGTTGGCATGGCGTATGAGCGAAGAAAAGTTCATCAAAGATTTAAATGTTTTCGATGACTTGAAGTTCCGTGTTGGTTATGGTGTTAGTGGTAACTCACTCGGATTCGGAGCTTATTCGGCTATCCAGACTTACAGTACTTCAGGTTGGTTCAACTATACAAACGCCAATGGCACACAGAATAGTTACCATACCCTGGCAGCCGCCTCAAATGCCAATCCAGACCTAAAATGGGAACGTACAGCCATGTTGAACATCGGGCTGGACTTCAGCTTCTTTGGAGGCAGATTAGGAGGAACCATCGAATACTATGACAAGCGTACCAGCGACCTGATATACACTTACGAGGTTTCCACAAACCGCTATCCTTTCGGAACCATGCCGGCCAATGTGGGAGATATCAGCAATAAAGGTATTGAATTTACCATTAATGCCACTCCTATACAAACAAAAAATTTCTCTTGGCAAACCAGTTTGAACTTATCTCATAATAAAAATAACGTAGAAAGTATATCCAACAGTGAATATTCCGTAGATTATATCCGTGCAGCCGATCCTGAAATCGCAGGTTATTCTTCAAATGCAGACGTACAGCGCATCATGGAAGGACATCCTATCGGCACCTTCTACACCTACGAATGGGCCGGCTACAATAACCAAGGAGTATCCATCTTTTATGTACACGATCCTGAAACGGGTGAGCGTACAGGCGAAACGACCACAGATCCTGAAACTGATAGAGACCGTACTATTACCGGCTGTGCACAACCTGATTTAAATTTAGGCTGGAGCAATAACTTCCAATACAAGAACTGGAATCTCGATTTATTCTTTACTGGTGTTTTTGGACAAGATATCTACAACGCCACTGCAGAACAATACTCTAATGTTTCTTTTGTGAAAGAAGGCCGCAATGTATTAAAAAGCGTAGCTACCGAACACCGTGCTACAGACACACAATCTCAAGCACCATCCAATCGCTGGATAGAGAACGGTAGTTATTTCCGTCTGTCCTCGGTTTCATTGGGATATACTTTCGGCAAAATTGGTAACTGGATAAACTCGCTCAAGCTATACGCTACTTGTAATAATGTATTCACCATTACCGGTTACTCCGGTCGTGATCCGGAAATCAACCTTGGAGGCTTGGAACCGGGTATGGACAGACGCACCAATTACTATCCGCGTACCCGTTCATTTATGATCGGTGTAAACATGAATTTCTAACCATATAATTGAAAACTGATATGAAAAATAGCATAAAATTAATAACCTGGCTAGTAGGTGGTCTGTTCACCTTCTCCTCCTGCACAGATCTAGATGTGGATCTTAAATCCACTTATACAGAATACCCGGATTCCGAAATTGCCAAAGAAGCGAAAATGGCAGGTTTGTATTATGGATTCGGCGGAGCATTAGGACGTCGTTATATGGAAGCTGCCCTGCTGTCCTCTGATGAATTCATGGCAGTGACATTTGGTGGTAACTGGTATGATGGCGGCAATTATATCCATTCCTCTCTTCATGCCAGCCTTCCAGGAGACGCACACGTGGACTGGGCCGGTGATATTCCAGCTGCAATCACAAAGTGCAATCAAGCAATTTTTGACCTGGGTGGAGAGGATGAAAACAATACCGAACAAGAAGCCTTGATTGCTCCGGCACTTGCCATGCGTGCTTTCTATCATTTTATTTTTATGGATACATTCGGAGCAACTCCCAAATTAGACCATTTGATCGGCGATTCTGAAGCTATCGACCGTTCTCCCCGTTCCGAAATTACAAAATTTATCGAAAGCGACCTGCTTCGTGCTTTGGCTTCCGGCGGTTTAAAAGAAGATGTTGATGCTTCCACTTATGGCAAGCCAACCAAATGGATGGCTGAGGCTCTCCTTGCCAAACTCTATATAAACTGGGCTGTTTATACCTGTGATGATGTAGCTACTTATGATCCAAGCATGACTAATTCCAAATTGAATGATGTCATAAAATATTGCGATGATATCATCGCCTCTGGTCATTTCAACCTCAGTGATGGTTATCGCAAGAAATTCATGCCGGACAACGGCTATCAGATCAAAGATTTCATCTATGCAATGCCATACCAAAATAATGAAACATCAACCAGAGCCAATACTTACGCCCGTTTTCAATTCTGGCCTAAATTCAACAATGACGGCGCGGACGGCAAAGGACTGTTCGGTATAACACTATCCAAAAATGCTGGAGGCGTTTTCATCGTCACTCCTGAAGCAGCAGACCGTTTTTGCCTGGAAGGAGATGAACGCAATGACATCATCATGAAAGGTGCGATCAACTATTATGACATCAGCACACATACAATGGGAACAGAACCTTATATATACAACGGACAACAAGTTGTCCTCACCAAGAATATCACCATCTTGAATGACCAAATGGATCTTGGAAATGACTTGAACGCATGGTGCCAGGGATACCGATGCATCAAATGGGCTATTCAAGCAGACGATTATAACCTCTATAACCGGAATCAAAGCAATGATGTACCTATCTTCCGTTATGCAGATATTCTGCTGATGAAAGCAGAAGCTATTCTACGGGGAGCAACAGCTACGAACGGTGATACGCCACAATCCCTGTTCAACCAAATACGCAGCTACTGTAACGCTCCATTATTGGAGCATTCTCCTTCATTGGACGAGTTGCTTGAAGAGCGTGCACGTGAATTTTACGCAGAAACATGGCGTCGCAATGACCTAATCCGTTTTGGAAAGTTCGAAGACGACTGGGGATATAAAAATCAATATCATCCGGAAGCCAAGACCGAGAAATGGCGTAGAATCTTCCCTGTATCTGTCGGCTTGATGAATTCAAACACCAACTGGAAGCAAAATTACGGTTATTGATAAATTAAATAAGTTTTTATAAGGGCTTGTTACGGCAAGCTCTTATAAAAACCTTTAAAGCAAAAAATAATTCATGAAACGTCATCAAATCTTATTACTTCATATCGCGACATCCATCTTGGTATTATTCCCATTTCCTATACATGCCCATAAAATGATGTACCAGGACTCTATCGAAATCGTAGTACACAGAGGAGCGAACCATATAGCGCCGGAAAACACCATTCCATCAGCTCTAGCTGCATTGAAACATGGAGCCGGCTGGATAGAAGTGGACGTGCGCAAAAGTAAAGACAATATACTTTATAATCTGCATGATGAAACTTTAGACCGTACTACCAACGGTAAAGGTCCCATTCAAGATATGCTATCCAAAGATATTGAAAAATTAGACGCCGGCAGTTGGTTCAGTTCTCGATTTATCGGCATTCACGTACCCCGTATAGCCGAAATGCTAGATACCCTACAAGGAAAGGCACACATTTTTTTTGATGTAAAACGAGGAACTCCGATAAAAGATTTGATTACATTAGTACGCCAAAAAGGATATGAAAATAAAAGTTTCTTCTGGTTTGCAGACTCAGAAATGCTGAAAGAATTTATCAAAATCGCTCCGGAAATGAAGATTAAAGTAAATGCCTCCAATATAGCGGCTTTGGAGAAATGGATGAAAATATGCACCCCGGCCTATGTAGAAACAGATATCCTCAATATCACTCCTCAATTCAAAGAATTCTGCAAAAGCAATCATATCAAGATAATGGCTGCTATTCAGAATGCGAGTGAAAAAGAATATAAAAAAGCGATTGAAGTCCATCCCGATTTAGTCAATCTGGACCGGCCGGAACTCTTTATAAAAATACTCCATCAGGAGATTAAAAAATAACCCTTTTCCAAGAAGAGCTATGAAAAGTACCCTATCTTACCTGCTGATTATATGCAGCCTGTTTACTGCTTGTATCGGTCATCAGGAAGAATCCCTACTGTTCTACGTAGATACCCGTACGGGCACTGCACCAAGCGCAACCCACACCGCAGAACTTTTCGGCAAAAATACCGAAGAGTACGGGCAAACGCTGCCTGCTGTTCTAGAGCCCAACGGAATGAACTTTTGGACTCCCCAAACACAAGATACAGAAGCAAAATGTAAGGCTCCCTATTATTACAAAGATACGAAAATACAAGGTTTCCGCAATTCACATTGGATTGTCGGAGGTTGTACACAGGATTACGGTTCCATGACCTTGATGCCTGTATCGGGTACACTGAAATATCTTCCCCAAGACAGAGGAAGCCTGTTCTCTCACCAAGAAGAAACAGCAACGCCCGCCTATTACTCTGTCCTTCTCAAAGATTATTCCATCTTTGCAGAAATGACCGGACGTTCCCGTTCAGCCATTTTCCGATTCACTTATAACCAACCGGAAGATGCTTATCTCATAGTCAATCCTAACAGTGATGAAGGGAAAGGATATATTGAAATCGATACCATAAAAAAACAGATACGCGGATACAATCCCGTCCACCGCATCTATCAAGGCTGGGGAGAACCCGCCGGATACAACGGGTACTTTATCATTGAATATCAAAATGAAATAGAAGAATATGGTACATTCCGGCATGACAGTCTCTTCGCCGGACAACAACAGATAGCCGATGGAACAGGTATAGGTGCATATCTCCGGTTCAAAATACACTCAGAAGGACCCATATTAATCAAAGCCGCTTCCTCTTTTACTGACATGGAAGGCGCTCAAAAGAATCTGGACACCGAGATACCTCATTGGGATTTTGACCGCACCCGACAGGAACTGAACTCCATCTGGGAACAAAGGCTTTCACAAGTTACAGTACAGACAAACAACCGAAACGATAAAGAGAAATTTTACGGAGCACTCTACCGTGCCTCATTCCTGCCACGTACATTCAATGATGTAGACGGGCGCTATCCTTCTTTTTCCACAGGACACCCGTTCAGACAATCAGCCAACGGTAGAAATTACTATGAAGATTACAGTATGTGGGATACTTACCGTGCTCTCCATCCTTTAGTCAATATCCTAACCCCAAAGAAAGCCGGAGACATGATGCAATCATTGGTGGACAAATATGAACAAGGCGGCTGGCTGCCTATATTTCCTTGTTGGAACAGTTATACCGCAGCCATGATAGGCGATCATTGCATCTCCGCACTGGGAGATGCCTATATCAAAGGAATCCGTAATTTTGATATCAACAAAGCTTGCGAAGGAATGCTCCGGAACGCATTCAGGACTCCCGCCACCTATGAAGAATATAAAAACGGAATGGGACGGCGTGCTTTGAATTCTTATCTGAAATATGGATACATTCCTTTGGAAGACAGCGTACCGGAGGCCTTTCATACCTGCGAACAAGTGTCACGTACTTTAGAATATGCATACGATGATTTCGTATTGGCCCAAGTCCTGCAAAAGTTGGAAACATCAGATGATTACTTTCCTGATCCACAAAAAACAGGACTTTATGATACATTAATGATACGTGCACGATATTACCGTAACGTAATAAACCCTAGCACCGGATATGCCCAAGGCAGATACGCTGACGGAAGTTTCCTCACCGATGCCGGTAACGCCTTTTCTTTCACCCGCTTCATCACCGAAGGAGCTCCCTGCCATTATACTTGGTATGCCCCCCATGATATATACGGACTTATGGAATGTATGGGCGGAAAAGAAAAATACATTGCCAAACTGGATTCCATGTTCAGCGAACACCGCTACTGGCACGGAAACGAACCTTGTCATCAGATAGCCTACCTCTTCAACTATGCCGGACAACCTTGGAAAACCCAACGGGAGGTACGTCATATTATGGAAACAGAATATCTGAATGCTCCCGGTGGTCTGTCAGGTAATGATGATGCAGGACAGATGTCTGCCTGGTATGTATTTTCTGCTATGGGATTCTATCCGGTATGTCCCGGTACACCTTATTATATAATAGGAAGTCCTTCTTTTCCCCGGATGAGCATCCGCTTGGAAAACGGAAAGACATTCACCATATTAGCCCACAACGCCAACAAAAAAAATATATATATCCAGTCAGCAAAACTAAACGGAAAAGAATATGACAAGAATTACTTTACACACCAAGATATAGTACAGGGAGGAACATTAGAGTTCCAGATGGGCCCGAACCCTAATACAAACTGGGGAGCATCCGCCCTCAGCCTGCCTCCCGACAATATGAAATAAGTACAAAAAATAAAAAAACAATCCATATGAAGAATCAAACTATCATCAGCCTCTTATGCTGCCTCCTGTTGTTTGTGACAGGATGCAGTACTTCCCATCAAGGGAACACGTACGACATCATGACCTATGGAGCCAAAGGAGACGGACAAACAGATGATGCCGCCGCTATACAACGCGCCATCAATGCCTGTTCCGCTGCCGGTGGCGGAACCGTAATCATTCCTGCCGGACACACCTTTCTATGCGGTCCGCTATATTTGAAATCCTATGTGAACCTTCATCTGGAACCCAACTCCCGATTGCTGGCCAACCCCGATGAAAGCATCTATACAGAAAGCGCATTCCGCGAAAACCGTGGCGAAGGAATGATGTGGATCAGTGGAAAAGACTTAAAACAAATATCCATTACCGGTACAGGAGAAATAGACGGAAACGGAATCGCCTTCATGGGCAAAGAGCTGGATGATTCCTACGAGCTGAAGCCCGTCACTGATTTTGACCCACGCCCACATGTGCTTACCCTTATCAATGCGGAGAAGACCGTTATCCGTGACATCACGATTCGGAACAGCGCCTATTGGACAATACACCTGATAGGCTGTTACGATGCCTTGATTGACGGCATCTCTTTATTGAATAATCTAAAAATACGCAACGGCGACGGTATTGATGTGGATCACTCCAAAAAAGTACGTATAGCGAACTGCTTCATTGAATCGGGCGATGACTGCATTTGCCTGAAGAATCGTCGGGAATTTGAAGAATATGGCTCTTGCGAAGATATTGTAGTAACTAATTGTGTCATGACTTCACGCTCATGCGCTATTAAGATAGGCTCGGAAAATATGGACAAGATTGATAATGTATTATTCAATAATTGCATTATCAAAAACAGCAACCGGGGCATCGGCATACAAAACCGGGATGAAGGTACTGTGAGCAATGTCATTTTCTCCAATATATTAGTAGACTGTATGTTCTATTCTGATGTATGGTGGGGTAAAGCGGAACCTATCTATGTCACCTCATACCCTCGTGCCGTAGGCAATCATAAAGATGCAGGCTGGCGTTTCCCCAAAGGTGCAACGAAAGGACACTCGGGAGAAGTCAGCAACATTTTCTTCAATCAGATTAAATGCACTAGTGAAAACGGCATTTTCGTAGGGGGAGACACTCCGGAGAAAGTGCATCATATCTATTTTGATGAAATAGATGTCAAGTTGTTAAAACGTACCGGTTATGAAGGCGGTGTGTATGACAAACGTCCTTGTAACGGAGATGGTTTTGTATATGACAAGACTTATGCTTTCTATCTGGACGCCGCTTCGGATATCCGGATTACCGGCTGTAACATTTATTGGGCCTTCCCTCAATTGACACAAGCCGGAGGAGATATCAAAGAGAAGAATACAATACGTGTAAAAATAAACAAGAAATAATTATGACCCACATTCCATTCAAAGTTTCTTTGTTAAGACTGGTCTTCCTGCTGCTGCCCGTGACGGTCGCGGCACAGGAAGCCAGACTTTCTGATTACGTAGATCCCAAAATCGGTTCGGAAGGACTGGGACGGGTATTTATCGGTCCCTCCTGCCCTTATGGTATGGTGAAACCATCGCCCGATTGCACTGTCCATCCCAATAGTGGTTGGCTGCCTATGCCCGAACAAGTCAACGGGTTCTCCCAAGTACACGTCAGCGGGACAGGAGGAGGTCCTAAATATGGCAACATACTTGTCATGCCTTTTGGCAAAGGTATGGATCAGCTCAATCATATAGACTATCGCAAAGATGAAACAATCCGCTTGGGCTATTATGCTACCGAATTCCAGAGAACAGGCATATATACTGAAATAACAACTGCTCCACGCGCCTCATTCTACCGATTCACCTATCCCGAAGATTCCTTAAAATCCCTGTTGGTTGACGCCGGCTTCTTCCTGGGTGAACAACCGACCCCCGATGCCCGCGAAGCACAACAATTTGTAGGTTCGGAAATTCAAATCATATCCGATCACGAAGTAATGGGATATACCCGTATTCGCGGAGGTTGGAATAACGGACGTGCCTACACCGTTTATTTTTATGCAGTAACCGACCATCCCTTTGTACAAACGACCACATGGAAAGGAAACCAGATCAGCAATGAACGATACCAGCCAGACTCCCAACAAAAAACCGGAGCTTTGTTGCGTTTCCCTTCTTCTGCAAATACCATTCAACTGAAAGTCGGAATTTCATTTATCAGTTCTCTCAAAGCCAGAGAGAATGTATGGAACGAAATACCTCATTGGTCATTTGAGGACACCCGGCAAGCCTTATTGGCACAATGGGAAAACTTATTGCAACGCATTGATATAGCCTCAAATACACCCGAAAAATATAAGCGTATGTTTTATACCGGTATCTACCATACCATGTTAATGCCTGTAGACCGTACCGGTGAAAATCCATTATGGAGTGATCCGGAACCTTATTATGATGATTTTTATGCTATCTGGGACACCTACCGCACCTCAACTCCACTTATCACACTAATTGACCCTCAAAGAGAAACAGACATTGTACGTTCACTGATCAATATCTATAAACGGGACGGCTACATGCCTGATGCACGAAGCGGAAATTGTAACGGACGGACACAAGGCGGCTCCAACGCCGAAATTGTTATAGCCGATGCATTTGTAAAAGGACTACCAAACATAGATTACCATCTGGCTTTGGAAGCTATGCTGAAAGATGCGACCATACCGCCCGGAGGTAACGAAGAAGCGGAGGGAAGAGGCGGACTGATTCCTTATCTGGAATTGGGATATATTCCATACGGTATTCCCCGAGCCGGAAACCGCACAATAGAATACTCCTATTGTGATTATGCCATAGCCTTAGTAGCAAAAGGACTAGGCAAGACAGACTTGTACCAGCAATACTTGAAACAATCTTCCAACTGGAAGAACTTGTGGCGGGCCGATTATGAACATGCAGGAGTCAAAGGATTCATACTTCCCCGGGATAAAGAAGGAAACTGGTTAGACAAAATACCTTTCGGAAACTCCCATATCCAGAAACCCACCTTCACATATACCCCCGTTACCTTTGAAGGCCCTTGGTATACTCCTTGGTGGAACATGTTCTTTTATGAAGCCTCCTCCTGGGAATATTCACTCAGCATTCCGCATGACGTACCCGGACTCATTGAACAATGTGGCGGAAAAGAGAAGTTTGACGAACGGCTGGATATTTTCTTTGACAAGGGTTTCTTCAATGTGAATAATGAGCCCTCCTTCCTCACTCCCTGCCTATACCACTGGGTAGGGCGTCCGGATAAAAGCGGCGACCGCATCCATGAAATTATCCAGAAGAACTATAATGACGGTTCTGCCGGTCTTCCCGGAAATGATGACTCCGGAGCCATGTCATCGTGGTTGGTATTCCACATGATGGGGTTGTACCCCAATGCCGGACAAGACTATTATTTAATCCATACCCCTCTACTGACAGAGAGTCGTTTCCATTTACAGGAAGGCAAAACATTCACGATCAAAGCCGAAGGGCTTTCCGAAAAGAACAAGTATATCCGGTCGATTTTATTAAATGGAAAGAATTATCCATATTCCGCCATCCGCCATAATGATATCATCAAAGGAGGCGAGTTGGTTTTAAAAATGGGCCCTAGTCCCGGTAACTGGGGGAGCAAACTATTTCCTGAATCTAAAGAGTAACATACGATGAAGAAAAAACTTTTTATATGCTTTCTGCTTATCGGCAGCCTGATGGGAAATGTAATGGCACAAGATATCATTACCAACCCTCTGTTATTTGTATTCAAACTGCATGGACAAACCCGAAAGTACCAATTTACTTTCAATCAGTCCAACGACACCCTTTATCTACATTGGGGAATTGAAAGAAACACCCGATGGCAATCAGGCAGCTACGCCATGCCCCAAGAAGCTTTAAAAACGGCGGTCAGACTAAGCTTCTTACAGCCGGAAGACGGACAGCATATCTGTCTCCCCATTCAAGAAACCTTTGCCCTACTTTCAGCAACCGCTTTTCAGGAATTGAAAAGCCAAAAGGCATTTCATTATAATCAGACAGAATACCAGCTGGCTGATACCAAGTCACAAGCTATGGGCTATTCCTTACTGCATGTAAACGACTCAGTAGACGGATGCGAAATGTGGATTATGGATAATCCGGATTTCCCTCTGATATGGGAAATACAAAATAATCCGCTCGGCATCAATTGGAAAGTAGCTCCTATAGCTCTCCCCGCACACAATCTGAAAGAAGAAATCATCCAAAGCCCGGAAAAAATGGGTAGCATCTATTATGCTTATCCCACACCAAACGGCATACAAACTCCGGTACCCGAAGGTTACAGTCCTTTCTACGTCAGCCATTACGGACGCCATGGGTCCCGCTGGATGACTTCGGACGAACGTTATCTAGAAGTCATTCGTGTCTTTGATACGTTTCACAATAAATCAGGACTTACCGATTTAGGTGAAGATGTGAGGCTCAGACTCCAGAAAGTATGGGAAAATGCCCGTGGGCGCGGAGGAAACCTGACCCCATTAGGAGAACGACAACACAAAGCCATTGCCAAACGGCTTTATCAACAATATCCCCATATATTCCGGGACAGCGCCAACATATCAGCGCGTTCGAGCGTTTCCGTACGTTGTATCATGAGCATGTCCGCATTCACAGAACAACTGAAAGAACTAAACCCCTCCCTCCAGATCACCCGCGAAGCCAACCAAAGACACATGGACTACATTGCCTATACTTCACCCGAAGCCGAAAAGCTGGGTTCGGCAAGTGCGCCATGGAGAACAGCTTTCCATACATTCGAAGAAAATCATATTCATCCGGAACGTTTAATCGCTTCACTTTTCAAAAATCCCAAAGAAGTCAGGAATCCCCGCGAGCTCATGATGGGACTTTATTGGATTGCTTCCGACATGCAAGATGTAGAGTTGCCTCTATCCTTTTATGATTTGTTTGAAAAAGAAGAATTATTCGGTATCTGGCAGTCTGTGAATTATCGGATGTATATTTGCAATGCCAATGCTCCCGTCAATCAGGGAGCAGCCCCCGAGAGTGCAAAATCTTTATTGAAGAATATTATAGAAAGTGCCGACCGCGCCATCCGTGAAGGAACTCCTTGCGCCACCCTCCGTTTCGGACATGATACCAACCTGATCCGTCTGTTGGCACTCATGCAAGTAGAAGGATGCTCCAATCAAGAAACAGATCCCGACCGATATTACCTGGCCTGGCAAGATTTCCGTGTTTCACCTATGGGAGCCAACCTTCAATTAATCTTTTTCAAGAATAAGCAAGGAGAAGTTATTGTAAAATTGCTACATAATGAAAATGAAGTCAAATTACCCATTGACAGCCCTATTGCCCCTTATTATAAATGGGAAACGGTAAAAGCATTCTACAATCATTTATAAACATACAAATTGAGAAACAGCAACTTTCCTTCAAAGTCCAATCTCCCTATTAACTAAGGCTTTTCTTGCCTACAATTAAGTCTTTTCTTACGGTTACCTACTACAGACTCCGCCAATGGACCGTAGAGCCCATTGCAGCAGACTGTATAGTCCACCCAAGCAGACCTTACAGTCCACTGGCGGAGACTGTAGCAGATGACTGTAAGAAAAGGCTTAACTATATGGAAGAAACGGCTTACATAACCCCCTATTCCGGCTTTATCTTCTTCATATAATCAGAAGGAGCCATACCGAATTCATCTTTAAAACACTGACGGAAATAGACCGTACTGTTAATTCCCACCTTGAATGCGACCTCTGAAATATTGTACTTCCCTTCTAATAACAGACGTTCCGCATATTGCATCTTTATTTTGCGGATATATTCATTGGTGGAAAGTCCGGTCAATGCCTTCATCTTCCGATATAGGGTAGAATTACTCATACACATGGCGTCCGACAAATAGCCGATGTCTATCTTCTCAGAAGAAAGACGATCTTCAATCAGCTTGTTAATCTTCTCAAGGAACTCATTATCCAATTTATTCATAGACTCGGTTACTGCCGCACGTTTGTCAATGAGTATGGAATTCGTATTAAAACGCTCTGCCAACAACTTGCGGGATTCAAGCAAATTATGGATACGGCTATGCAACAAAGTAGCACTGAAAGGCTTTGTCAGATAAGAGTCAGCACCCACTTGATACCCCTCTTCCTTATCTTGCAAAGAGTCCTTTGCCGTCAGCAAAATAATGGGAATATGGCTGGTACGCAAGTCTTCTTTCAATTTCCGGCACATCACAATGCCGTTCATCACCGGCATCATGATATCACTGACTATAATATCAGGAATGCAGCCCAATGCTTGTTCCAAACCTTGTTCACCATTGGCGGCAGTCCTCACTTCAAAATCGTCCGAGAAAGATTCTACAATATAATCACAGATGTCCCTATTATCTTCCACTATCAGCAGAATACGCTTACCACTATGCACAGGTTCTATATTTTCTTCTTTTTCGTCCTTTTCATCGGAAGTTTTCTCCGTCGAGTCAGCATGCAGCACATGGGGATACGTGTTATCCGTCAGCAGACTGACATAAAAAGTACTTCCCACATTCAAAGAACTTTCAACCCTGATCTCCCCCTCATGCAAAACTACCAGGTTCTTTACCAGAGCCAGACCAATACCTGTTCCTGAAGCCTGATGTTCGCTTCCCTCTTGATAATAACGGTCAAAAATATGAGGCAATGCATCGGGAGCAATACCGAAACCGGTGTCACTCACACTGATTTCCGTATGGTGTATATTATTCCGGACCACCTGATGTAATCCTAAAGTTATAGTTCCTTTCTCTGTATATTTTATAGCATTGGAGATCAAATTATCCAGTATAATCGTTACTACCTCCTTATCAAAAAACAAAGACATATCTTCCTGCTCAATCTCAAGACAGAAATCAATCTCAGGTTTCCGGTTCAATTCCTTATACTTCAGTCCGATCTCGTGTACAAGGGCTGCCAGATTGTCACGACTTACACATAATTTCTTGTTTTGGGTTTCCGTTTTTCTGAACTCCAGTATCTGATTAATCAGGTTCAACAACCGGATGGCGCTTTGATGGATAACCGATATTTTCTGTGAATCTTTCCCTGATAAAGAATTACTTTTCTGCATATCTTCCAACGGTCCCAGAATCAACGTCAAAGGAGTACGCAACTCATGTGTGATATTGGTATAGAAACGTAAACGCTCATTATTCAGCTCCTGTTCCTGCTCATGATTTTTCTTCTCCAACTCATAGAGAGACTCCATATCCAGTTTCTTTTTATAGGCATGAAGAATAAAATACAGGACAGAAACACCCGAAAGAATATAAAATAACTTGGCCCACCACGTAAGCCATACAGGCGGGTCAATACGGATATCCAGAGAAGCTATCTCATCCGCCCATTCCTGATTCCGTATTCTTGTCTTTACCTGAAAACAATAATTTCCCGGAGGTATATTACGGAAAGTCACATTATTAGGATCGGTTACTGTATACCATGAATTTTCCAACCCTTTCAACATATAAGCATATTCCACTTGATCGGCCAAGGCATAATTCTGTATATTGAAGGTGACGCTGAAGTTATTTTGCATATAGCTTAAACGTACTGCAGGACATCCATGAAGTTCTATCATCTTTTCCTCACTTTTTCTTTCCGATATTGGTACAAATATTCTCAAGCCTGTCATAATAGCTGAAGGAGCTTCACGCTTTGCCAATACCATTTCAGGATTAAAACGACATAATCCATTTAAAGAGCCAAAGTAAATATTGCCATCATAATCATGAGTAACACTACCACTCATAAAACCAACAATAGGAACTCCATCCCATCGCCCATAATTATAAAAGCTATTCTTAACCGCAATATAGCAACTTATCCCTTTATTTGTACTACACCAAATACGCCCGGAAGCATCTTCCATAATAGCACGTATATGGGCATTCTCCAAACCATCTCCTCTTTTAAACACCTGGTACTTCATATTGTTTGGAAAAGGAAAGCATACTAACCCTTCACCAGTAGCTACCCATATACGCTTCTTACTATCTCCATAAATACTATTAATTGTATTTGAAGGGAATTGCTCTGCCGTATAAAAATGTTTAATCATTTTAAAGTCTGGCGAATATACTAAAACTCCACCTCCAAATGTACCTACCCAAAGAAAGCCTTGCTCGTCTTTAAAGAGACAACGTACTTGTTCATTCTCTATATAATGCTCCAAAAAAAGTTGTCCATCCAAGCCTGCTTTATAAACCCCTTCACTAGTACCTATCCATATGGTATGATGATCATCCTCATAAATAGCACGAACATCAATCAAAGCTTTATCTTTAGAGAATACTTGACGAAAATACTTCTGAGTTCTATTATAGTAACATAGCCCACCATTAAATAGTCCAAACCATAAATTCCCTTTCGTATCACATAAAGATGCTTGAACAGGATTTCCATTCAAATCTCCATCATCCGCTCCATATATAGCGACTCTTTTCCCTTTTGAAAAAACATTAATATCACCTCCATTGGTACCGATCCATAATACTCCATCTTGGTCTACACAAACCGTGCTAATCATTTTGTCTGTTAAATTTCTCTCTGCTGTTGGAATAGGAGAATAATTATAAACATTAAATAAAGAAGAGTCACGGCTTAAGAAGTTAATTCCTCCACCCCATGTACCTGCCCATATATTATTAAAAGAATCTTGAAACAAGCAACGAACGCTAGAACTAGACAGACCATATTCATCATTACTTGCTTTTATATAATTAAATCTTACATCTTCCGAAGACACAAATAACCGTTGCGTTAAATCCAATACAGCAATTCCCCCAAATTCTGTAGCAAGCCAAAGCCTATTATCATCCATCTGCCTAATATCAAATACAACATGTTTTTCCCCTTTAGCCTCTTTAAAGTGAATAAAACTTTCTGATTCCGGATTGAACAAAGCCAGCCCTTCGGAGGTTCCCAACCAAATATTATTATTTCTATCCTTATAAATACAGACAACTCCATCCCCTGGCAAACTATTAGGATCGTTAGGGTTATGCCTAAAATTCTTTGCTTTTTTATCTTTTATAGAAATTATACTAAATCCATGAAAAGCATGAGCCACATACAGATTACCATCTCCCCCATCAACAACTGACCATACATTATTACTCCCCAGTCCAGGTACAGTTTCTGTATTATAATGTATAAAATTTCCAGTCTTCTTATCTAAATAATCAATTCCATTCCAATACGTAGTTATCCATAGATTTCCATCAGATGCAGGCTTTATGCTGGTCACATCGTCAGTAATCAAACTATTATGATCTCCAGGATCATGTTTATAAATAGTAAAAGTATTATTACTATAATTATAAGCATTCAATCCCGCACGTTGCGTACCAATCCATAATATAGAATCTATAGGATCATCTAACAAACAATTTAGTTCATTGCCTGTAATATGTAATTTATCAGGAATATCCTTATAATAGGAGATAAAATGTACCCCATCAAATTTATTTAATCCTTCTTCTGTAGCAAACCATAAATAGCCTTGCTTATCTTGAGCAATACTCAATACATTATTATTAGACAATCCTTCCATTGCTCCCAGCTTTTTAACTGAGTATGATTGTGCCCATATACATTCCGGTAACACCAATAACAACAAAACAAGTATATTTTTCATAATACTAAATATCGTTTTTTAATTGATTATTCAAAAATACAAAGAAAATCCATATTTAAGATATCTAAATCATGCATTGCATGATTTACTATCCATTTCTGCAAGATTCATATAACTTTATTAATTTTCCTTCACCTACATTTGCAGCCGGAAAGCAAAATAAGAAAAAACGTTTAATCTTTAAATCCTAATTTTATGAGGCATTTAAAATTTTTATGCACATGTGTCATACTACTACTCACATCAGTAACAGTATTTGCACAAACGCAAATCACAGGACATGTAGCTGATATGAAAGGAGAAGCTATCATTGGAGCTAATGTCACCCTTAAAGGAACCACAAATGGGACTATCACAGATTTTGACGGTCACTTTACACTCAATGTAAATGACCCCAACGGAATACTAGCAGTTTCATTTATTGGTTACAAAACAAAAGAAGTGAAAATTGGAGAAAAAACCATTTTTCAGATTATTCTTGAAGAGGACACTGAAACTTTAGACGAAGTCGTAGTAGTAGGTTATGGTACACAAACAAAGAAAAGTTTAACAGGAGCAGTTAGTGACGTTAAATCCGATGCACTAACCCGTTCAGTTTCTACCACTACTGCCGGAGCTTTATCTGGGAAAATAGCAGGAATTTCCACACGCGCAGTGGATGCTCGACCAGGTAGAGGAATCAATCTTGAAATCCGTAATATGGGAAGTCCTCTATTTGTTATAGATGGTATTCCTTATGGAGGTATGAACAGTCGTGACTGGTTACAAGCATCAGATGTATCCGGCAATGATGTTTTTAATGCACTAAATATTGAAGACATTGAAAGTATTACCGTATTAAAAGATGCCTCTGCTGCCATCTACGGTCTACGTGCAGCCAATGGTGTAGTTTTAGTTACAACCAAAAAAGGAAGGAAAAACGAAAAAGTCAGCATCAATGTTAATGGATATTATGGCTGGCAAAACTTAACTCGCTTTCCCAAATTAGCTAATGCCGGACAATATGTGAGAGGCTTGGCTGAAGCTGCACAGAACAGAGGTGAAGATCCTAATAATCTTTATACTCCAGAAGAATTAGCCAAATGGCAAGCTGGTACCGAGCCGGGATATAAAAGTTATGATTATTATGATATGGTAATGAGAAAGAATGTACCACAGTATCATATCAATGCTAATGTTACGGGTGGCTCAGATAAAACAAATTATTATCTTTCTGTTGCTCATACCAGTCAAGATGCCATGATGCGAGACTTTAAATATCAACGTACTAACTTCCAATTAAATCTTGATTCCAAAATTACAGATCATTTCACTGTAGGTGCACAAATTAGTGGAAAATATGAAAAAAGTGAAGATGTAGGTCTACCTGGTGGAGACGGATATTATACGGCTATTTTAGCAATGTTTAAGATGCAACCTATCGAAAGTCCATACGCTAATGATAACCCGGAATATATTAATAATGTGCATGAAAATGGTTATAATCCGGCTGCATTTAGACGTGACATTGCCGGCTACAAAGACAATTTAACCCGTAATGCTAATATCAATGCTTATGCACAATATGATTTCAAATTTGGTTTAACAGCAAAGGCCACTTTCTCCTACAATTATACAAACAGTCGTTTTGACGGTTATCAATACGCATATCAAATCTATACATATGATAAAGCAAATGACACCTATAATGGGACACCAGCCACAGGACGATGGAGAAGTCAGATAGATCGTAGTGTACCGGCACGTTATATGCAACTACAATTGAACTATACAAAACAGTTTAAAAAACATAATATTTCAGCAGTCTTAGGCTATGAAGCTTCTGATTATGACTGGAGTAAGAAAACTTATGGAACGGAACCTTCCACTGACTATCTGCCATTATTGCAATTTGATGAACTCAATAGTTTTGGTGATGAATGGAGTTATGAAGCACGTGCCGGTTGGATTGGGCGTATCAATTATAATTTCGCCCACAAATACTTAATCGAAATATTAGCCCGCTATGACGGTTCATATCTATATGCACCAAGCAAGCGCTGGGGATTTTTCCCTGGAGTATCAGTAGGTTGGAGAATATCAGAAGAAAAATTCTTCGAAAAGTTAAGACCGGTCATAGATGATCTGAAAATACGCGCATCTATCGGTCAAACTGGTACAGAAAAAGATGTAAAGCTATTTGACTACTTAAGTGGTTACAACTGGAATCAAGGTAATGCTGTATTAGACGGTGAAGTTGTATCCGGACTTAATCAAAGAGGATTGCCTGTGACAAATTTATCTTGGACAAAAAATACAACATCAAATATTGGTTTTGACTTGACCATGTTTAACAGCCGGCTAAAAATTACAGCAGATGCATTCCGAAAAGATATTACTGGCGTGCCAGCAGCTCGTTATGATGTATTGCTGCCTAATGAAGTAGGTTACAAATTACCTAACGAGAACCTAAATAAACAAGCATATATCGGTGCAGAAGCAATGGCTACTTGGACTGATCATATCGGTGATTTGAATTATACCATTAGTGGCAATTTTACATTCTCACGCTATAAAAGTATCGAAACTTATAAGCCTCGTTTCAATAATTCCTGGGATGAATATCGTAATTCTGCAGAAGGACGTTGGGGAGGCATATATTGGGGATATCAAGTAATTGGGCAATTCCAATCGGAAGAAGAAATACTTAACTATCCGGTTAACTTAGACGGACAAAATAATCGGACACTACTCCCTGGTGATCTTATTTACAAAGACGTAAATGGTGATGGCATTATCAACGGTATGGATGAACGCCCTATAGGTTACCCCGAAGGTTGGGCTCCTATCATATCATTCGGCGGTAATATCGGTTTAGAATGGAAAGGTATTGACCTTAATATTGACCTTTCCGGAGGTGCTATGCAAGGATGGAGACAAAATTATGAACTCGCTAATGCATTCCACGGCAATGGCAATTCACCTGAATATTTATTAGAAGACCGTTGGCACCGTGCTGATTTATATGATCCCAATAGCGAATGGATTCCTGGACGTTATCCAGCTATTCGTAAAGGTGAGTTCAGCTATAATAACAAAAATAGCGATTTTTGGCTACATAATGTACACTACTTACGCATCAAGAATTTAGAAATCGGCTATAGTTTGCCTATTAAATGGACAAAAACTGTCCATGCACAAAAAATACGTATCTATGCCAATGTTTCGAATTTATGTTCATTCGATAATGTACATCAGTTCGGGATTGACCCTGAAATTACAGCCGCAGCAGCAGTAGTATATCCACAGCAAAGAACATTCCTTCTTGGATTTAATGTAACATTCTAAAACGATATTATTATGAAAAAAAATTATATAAAAATATTTTTGTTGGGAGCTGCCATTACGTCTTTATTATCAAGTTGTGGTGACGGATGGTTCGAAAGAGATCCCAAAAACATCCTTACCAATGAACAAGTATGGAACGACCCTGCCATGATAAAATCACAATTAGCCAACCTATATGATAGAATTCCCCAATTACATGGCAACTTTAACACAGGTGGTATGTGTGAAACTGATGATGCAATGTATTGTGGTACTTTAGACCAGAATTATCGTAACGAACTGCGTTATGGAAATGATTACGGACGTTGGTGGGACTATGAATTCATACGTGATATCAATATGTCCATTGAGAACATTACTAAATATGGAACAGAAATCTCCGAAGAAAGCAAAAATCAATTTATTGCCGAATTTCGCTTTATACGAGCTTATGTTTATTTCGAACTTGTAAGACGTATGGGAGGAGTACCGCTGATCACCCAAACATTAGAATACGATTTTAATGGTGATCCTTCTTATCTTCGTACCCCACGTGCGAAAGAACATGAAATTTACGATTTTATTTACAAGGAATGCGAAGAAATCAAAAATCAATTAGGCAACGCAAACAGCCAAACTCGCGCCAACTATTACACAGCATTAGCATTAGAAAGCCGTGCCATGTTATACGCTGGTTCCATAGCTAAATACAATGCTTTAAAAACTCCCAATATTGTAACTTCCGGTGGAGAGGTAGGTATTCCTTCAGACATGGCAAACGGTTATTACCAAAAATCATTATCTGCTTCAAAAGAAATTATAGAAGAAGGAGGGTATGAACTCTATAACAAAGAAGAAGACAAGGGAATCAATTTCTATAAAATGTTAATGGATAAAACCGGAAATAAAGAAGTTATTTGGGTAAAAGATTACCAAAATCCTTTAAAGGTACATAGTTTCGGATATGATAATGTTATTCATCATTTAAGAGAAGATAATGACAACTCTTCTTGTATTGGCCCATCATTAGGATTAGTAGAGGCCTTTGACTATTTAGACGGGACCTCAGGAACATTACACTATAAAAACGGCAACGATTATATCGTTTATAAAAATCCTAGTGATATTTTTGCCAATAAAGATGCTCGTTTATATGGTACTATTATTTATCCCGGTACCAAGTTCAGAGGTCAGGACGTTGATATTCAAGCCGGAGTAGCTGTATGGAATGATATTAATGGCTCTTACGATTTACTTACTGATCCCAGCTTGGGGAGTTTCTATACAGACAATAAAACTTTTGTAGGTCAAGACGGTCCCCAAACCAACACCCCTAACGTTAGCAACACCGGATTTTATATTCGCAAATTCATAAGTGAAGCTTCCGGTTATACACTTCGTAATTATGCCGAAAACTGGTGGCCTTGGTTCCGTTTAGGAGAAATTTATCTCAACGCTACTGAAGCAGCTTTTGAATTAAATGATGAAACAAATGCATTGCATTATATCAATAAACTACGCGAACGTGCAGGTTTTCCCGCCAATAGTTTAAATAAACTTACAATAGAGAAAATTCAAAATGAACGACGCGTGGAATTAGCTTTTGAAGACCACCGCTATTTTGATATGAAACGTTGGAGAATAGCAGATGCTGTTTGGAACGGAAATGAGGATAATGATCAAGCCATTGTTTATGGACTATACCCATATCGTATTGCTAAAGCTAAACCTGGTACTCAAGATCAAGATAAATACATTTTTGTGAAAACAAGATCTGAACGTTTCAAAGTAGCTAGAACTTTCCAACAGTCCAACTATTATTCATTCATTGAGGATGCTGTTATCAATAATAATCCAACAATTGTCAAAAACCCATTCCAATAAAAACAAAAAATTATGAGAAAAATATATATTTTTATTATTATAATATGTTGTCTGCTTACAGCCAACAGTTGCAGTTATGACAATTTTGATGAACCTAAATCCATGTTAACAGGAAAAGCCATTTATAATGGTGAACCTGTATCCGTTAGAAGTGGAAGTTCCGAATTTGCCCTATTTCAAGACGGATATGCCTTACATGGTTCTATCCCTGTCTATATCGCACAAGACGGAAGTTACTCAGTGAACCTATTCAACGGAGATTATAAACTTGTACGCGTTGGTAATGCACCTTGGGAAAGGCCATCCAATGATACGATTCGGATTACAGTTAAAGGGAATACCATACAAGATATCCCAGTAACACCTTACTTTTTTATTAAAGATGTTTCATTTACTAAGAGTAACAACAAAATTGTTGCAAAATTTACAGTTAACAAAGTTATTGCTAATGCTAATATGGAAGATGTAAGTCTTTATCTAGGAAAAGGCATCCTAACAGATAACAATCAAAAAGAAGCGACGTTGAGTTTAGGAAACAAGATTCCTCTAGAACAAGAGACCAGCGCTGAAATAGACATTCCAAACAATCTGATCAATAAAACATATATTTATGCTCGTATAGGAGTAAAGTCTGACAAATCCTCAGAATATTGCTATAGTCAATCCATTAAGGTAGAATTGAAGTAAATAAAACTGATAGAATACAAAAAACAAGGGGAAATATCGCAAGTTGGTATTTCCCCTTTAAAATTAACAAACCTATGTTACACATTTATTTTCAATCAAAATTGATCATCTTAATTTTGCTCTTCACTTCTATATGCAATGTGCAATGCGCTCAACATCCTGCCATTCACTTTGAAATAGAAACAGACCAACCCTGTCAAACCATGGACTATTTCGGAGCATCAGACTGTTGGAGCATGCAATTTATCGGCTTATGGCCGCAAGAAAAACAAAACCAAGTAGCCGACTGGCTGTTCAGTACGGAAAACCATGAAAACGGACAACCTAAAGGAATCGGTCTGTCTTTATGGCGTTTCAATGTAGGAGCCGGAAGTGCGGAACAAGGAGAAGCCAGCCAGATAGCCTCTCCCTGGATGCGTGCCGAATGTTTCCTTCAGGCAGATGGTAACTATAATTGGAATAAACAACAAGGGCAGCGCAACTTCCTGCGTCTGGCAAAAGAACGGGGTGTAAACAAATTTTTGGCATTTCTTAATTCACCTCCCGTATATTTCACACAAAACGGTCTTGCCACCAACACAGGCCGTGGAGGAACCTTAAACTTAAAGGAAGAGCATTATAAGAATTTTGCCCGTTTTCTTGCCAATGTCATAAAAGGGGTGGAGAAACACGATGGAATCAAGTTCAATTACCTCTGTCCATTCAATGAACCCGATGGGCATTGGAACTGGATTGGCCCCAAACAAGAAGGTACACCGGCTACCAACCGCGAAATAGCCCGTGCCATACGCCTCATCAGTAAAGAGTTCGTAAATAACCAAATTGACACACAGATTCTAGTCAATGAGTCCTCTGACTATCGTTGTATGTTCGATACTCACATGACTAATTGGGAACGGGGGTATCAAATCCAGTCTTTCTTTAATCCGGACAGTACAGCCACCTATCTGGGTGATACTCCCAATGTTCCCCGGCTGATGGTAGGGCATAGTTATTGGACTAATACTCCTCTGAATAATTTACACGATATCCGTTGTCAATTAAAAGATACTTTAGACAAGTATAAGGTGGATTTCTGGCAGACAGAAACCTGTATCATGGGCAATGACGAAGAAATCGGCGGAGGCGGAGGATATGACTTCACCATGAAGACAGCATTATATGTAGCACGGATCATTCATCATGACATTGTATATGCAGGTGCTCGCAGTTGGCAATGGTGGCGATCTATCGGTGGAGATTATAAGGACGGATTAATCCGTGAGTATAGTGATCCGACTTTTCTGAATGGTGAGGTGAAAGACTCCAAATTAATGTGGGCTTTGGGAAACTACAGTAGATTTATACGCCCGGGAGCTGTTCGGAAAGCAATTATAGCCAAAGACAACCAAGGGAAAATCATTCCTGAAGGCGATACGGATGTAACCGGACTAATGTGTTCAGCATACCAAAATACAGACGGAAAGGAGGTTTTCGTTATGATTAATTATGCAGCGGAAGATAAAGAGTTTACTTTCTATCAGCGTAACGGAATTATAAAAAACTGGAAAATCTATCGTACTTCGGATAAAGATGGAGAGAATCTTCTACCGGTGGGAAGCATCAAAAACCATGAAAAAGTTGTGATTCCGGCACGTTCCATTATTACGTTGGTCACTCAATAATACTCCAATATATAAAGAAATAAGGTTGGCTCTTTGTGAAGAGTTCAGCCTTATTCTCTTCTTAAAATACATTTCGGTTCTCAATCCTTCCTTTTTATACTGCTTTCCCTCACCTGCAAACAAGTAGGAATAATGATTTGCCTGATTTTTATCTCCTTTAATCTTATCAATCAACATCTGACATGCGGCTTCCCCCATCTTATAAGTCTGATGCGAGACGGCCGAAAGGCGAGGCACTACATAATTGGCATGTTGCTCATCTGTATACCCAATAAGCGCTATATCCTGAGGAATACGAAGATTATGATTTCTAATCACTTCCATAGCGGCAAATGCCAATGTATCATTCATGGCAAGAATTGCATCGGGAGGCTCCGGAAGCGATAATAAAATTTCTGTAGCTATTTTCCCTTCTTCAAAATCAATTTTCCGACACACAACCAAATCTTTCTCAATCGGTATCTTATTTTCCCTTAACGCTTCAAGGTAACCATGTTTTCTTTCTTACTATATCCAGATGGTTTGCACCACCGATAAAAGCAATCCGTTTGCTTCCATGATCCAACAAGTGCTGTGTCGCCATCTGAGCAGAATATACTCCATCAGCCACTACCGTAGAAAAACGGTCAGGCATGCAAACACGATCAAATAGAACAAGCGGCATATTCATATCATCCAAACTCAACCAATGGGCATAATCTGTTGTTTCTTGAGATAAACAACCTATAATACCTTCCACATGCATATTGACCAAATTCTCAATATTTCTTTTCTCATGGTCGTATGACTCATGGGAAGTCGTGATGATAACAAAATAGCCGTTTGCTATAGCGGTATCTTCTATACCACTTAAAATAGACGCAAAGAAATGAGTAACAATATCAGGTACAATTACTCCAATGGTACGGGGAGTATTTTTCCGGAGACTCATAGCAAAAGGATTGGGGTGATAATTCATCTCTTTTGCCAATTTTTGAGCTTTAATACAAAGTTCCCGACTGATTTCGGGACTATTTTTCAAGGCACGGGATACTGTAGGTATGGATACACCTAATATCTGTGCCAAATCTTTCAATGAAGTACGTCTCGATTCTGCCATATCAATGCTGTAAACGGTGATTCACCTACAAAGAAAGCATATTCTCACCAATATACATACAAAGAGTGCATTTTTTAGTGATAAGATTAGTGGTAAATACTGCGATATGCACCCACTATTCACCACCAACCACTTATCACTAATAAATCGTTCCGCGCATCCGGTCTTCGAATGCAGCTAAAGCAGCCTTGGCGCCTTCCCCCATTGCTATAACTATCTGTTTATAGGAAACATCCGTTACATCTCCGGCAGCATAGATACCTTTTACAGAGGTCCGGCCATTTTTATCAGTCAGAATTTCACCCATGCGGTTCGTTTCCAGCAATTCTTTAAACAAAGTGCTATTGGCAGTCAAACCTATTTGGACAAAAATACCATCCAAGGCAAAGATCTCTTCTTTTTCGGATGAACGGTCTTTCTTTATAAGCCCCACCACTTTATCACCGTTTCCTAACACCTCTACCGTTTGAGTATTAGTAATAATATCCACATTGGGCAGGCTTTTAGCTTTCTCCTGCAAAACAGTATCCGCTTTCAAAGTATCCATGAATTCGAATACAGTCACTTTGGAACAGACTCCCGCCAAATCAATAGCAGCCTCAACCCCGGAGTTTCCACCACCTATGACTGCTACTTCCTTATCTTTATAAAATGGTCCGTCACAATGAGGACAGAAAGCAACTCCATGACCGATGTATTTTTCTTCACCGGGAACATTCAATTTTCTCCAATTCGCCCCGGTAGCAATGATCAATACGGGAGCCTTATACGTTTCTCCACCTTTCACAGACAACACTTTCATGCCCTCTGCCACTTCCACTTTCTCTATCCGGCGATTTTCTAAAATATCAATATGATATTCCGCCAAATGTTTTTTCAGATCCTGGGCCAACTGTTTACCGGTAGTCTGAGGCACAGATATCAAGTTCTCAATCCCCATCGTTTCATTGACTTGTCCACCAATACGCTCTGCTATTATTGCTACTTTCAACCCTTTACGAGCCGAGTAGATAGCAGCTGTCGCACCGGCAGGACCAGCACCGGCTACCAGTACATCATATTCTTTTGTTTCAACAGCTTCCAATTCCACCGAACCGTAACGGGCTTCCAGCTTCTCCAACAGATCCCCCATACTGCTACGCCCCACATGAATCTGTTCACCATCAGCAAATACAGTAGGAACGGCCTGTACTTTCATCCGTTCTACTTCTTCTTCATTTATAGATCCATCTACTGCCTCATGGCGTATCTGACCATTCAGAAGTACCATCATATTCAAAGCTTGAACCACATCGGGACAATTGGTACAGGTGAGAGACAAATAGGTGGTCAAACTAATCGGCCCCTGTAACGCCTTGATACGTCTGGTAATAAACTCGTCCGGAAAATTCTTTCCTTTGCCGTCAGCATTCAGAACAGCCATCAACAAAGAAGTAAATTCATGACCACCAGGTACGGCACGAAATGTGATTCCCGTATCCTTTCCTTCTTTTAAAAGGATAAACTTCAGCCCTTCACTATCCTGCAACCGACAGGAAAGTTTATCCGAACAGGAAGCCACTTTTCCAACAAGTCCACCAACTCGGCACGACTTTCGTGCTGAGGGTGGACAAAGATGTCAAAAGTATAGTGCGCTTCCAATTGGGCAAAAAGACCTTTTAACTGATCTTTTATCGCACTATCTAACATGAGTTCTATACTTTAAATTTTACCTACCAAATCAATACTCGGTTTCAAGGTCTCAGCACCTTTCTTCCATTTAGCAGGACAAACCTCACCATCATGAGTGGCTACAAACTGGACAGCTTCTACCTTACGAAGAAGTTCATCAGCATTACGCCCGATGCTGTTGTCCTGAATTTCAGCTAATTTGATCTTGCCTTCGATTCACTACAAAAGTACCACGATAAGCCATACCGTCTTCTTCAATCATCACACCAAATGCACGCGATAAAGCACCTGTAGGATCTGCCAACATCGGATAAGTGATTTTGCGGATACTTTCAGACGCATCATGCCATGCTTTATGAACGAAATGTGAATCGGTGCTTACAGAATATACTTCCACTCCCATTTCTTTGAACTGATTATACTTTTCAGCAATATCTACAAGTTCGGTAGGGCATACAAACGTAAAGTCAGCAGGATAGAAGAAGAAAATAGCCCATTTACCTTCAATATCTTTATTAGTTACGGTTTTAAACTCTCCATTATGGAATGCCTGAACTTTAAATTCAGGAACTTGTGAATTAATAATTGGTTCCATACTCTTTTATTTTTAAATTAAAACTGATTTTTAAATTGTAATTATTACATTTGCAAAGGTAGCCGACTTCAGCACCTTCCACAATACCTAATTATTAGGATTATATAGAACAAGATTCATCATAAATAGGTATTGGACAAACGATTTTTTAAGTGAATTTTGCATGTAATTAAAAGGATGCTAAATGTTTTAACAACAATAGTTTCCACCAGGGAACTTAATCGGTAAACACAGTACGTTAGAACTGCGCTATGGCGACAAAACCATCATTGCTCCGGCACTGATTGCTTTCCGGTGATATTCTTAAAAATATAAAAGCCTCCTGACTCCTGTCTGTCCTTTAAAGGTTTTATGTACTTTTGTACCGCTTAAAACAAAAAACAATCAACAAAAATGGACGATTCAATACCACGAACGTGCAATAGTATTAACTGATCCGACAGGGCAATCACTACTCTGAATGCCTCTGAACGGATATAAACGAACGAAAGGAGGCAATAAGATGAGAAAATATCTTTATTGTGAGAATGGCTTTGTAGAAAAGCCACAATGGATGCCAAACTGCTGGGTGAATGTAGAATGCCCCGACCAAAGTGATTTTGAGTTTCTGACTAAAGAATTAAAAGTTCCCGAAGCTTTTTTAGAGGACATCGCCGATATGGATGAACGTCCGAGAACGGATACGGAAGACAACTGGCTACTGACCATTATCCGAATCCCCCTGCAACAACAGGGAAGCATCCCTTATATCACTATCCCCATCGGTATCATTACAAATAATGAAATCATTGTTACCGTGTGTTATCACTCCACTGAAATGATTCCTGATTTTATTGACCACACCCGACGTAAAGGAATCATTGTGCCTAATAAATTTGAATTGATTTTACGGTTAATTTACTCATCTGCCGTATGGTTCTTGAAATATCTGAAACAAATAAACAATGATGTAGCTGCCGCAGAAAAAGAATTGGAAAGGAGCATACGTAATGAGGACCTGCTCAGATTGATGAAACTACAAAAAACATTGGTTTATTTCAATACGTCCATTCGTGGAAATGAGGTGATGGTAGGTAAATTGCAAAGTATCTTCCAGGAAAAAGATTATCAAAACCGCGATTTGGTAGAAGATGTAGTTATTGAATTAAAACAAGCATATAACACGGTTAATATCTACAGTGATATCTTAACCGGAACCATGGACGCATTTGCTTCCATCATATCCAACAATGTGAACACCATCATGAAACGCATGACCAGTATTTCCATCATTCTGATGGTACCCACATTAATAGCTAGTTTCTATGGAATGAATGTAGATGTACATGTAGATGCATTACCACATGCTTTTAGTTTTATTATTTTGGCGTCCATCACATTATCTGCGTTGGCTTTTGTTATTTTCAGAAAGATAAAGTGGTTCTAAAAAATCCTGTAACAATATCATATGACCTGTCATTCACGACAACAGGTCATATGATAAAATTCTTTTCGCCCCCTAATCTTATAACAAAGATATTCAACTTACTCTTACTTTCTTTCTCCAAATACGTTTTATCCATAAATAGTATCCTGTCAATGGCAAGGTGGCTCCTATCAAAGCTGCTATAAACGTCAGTAAACGGGTAAGCATACCGCCCCAACTACCAACATGTACAGAATAGATCCATCCGCGAATCTTTCCAACCTTCTCAGCATCTTTATATAAAACTACCTCATCAATCTTACCTGTATGAGGATTGAATTTATAACGGTCGGAAGCACGTTGATTACCGAAGGTATTGAAAGAGACATTTGCTGCCCCATCTGATAAGGTTATCTGTTTGTAGCCGGGATTATTCAGGGCTAATTGTTCATAAACTTGTTGCCAACAAACATAGGACGAAGAATGAGAAACATTCTTTCCGGATTGGTTGCCGCCTTTCCCCCCACGCTGGGTCACCCCACCATGAGCACCTCCCTGCTGTACTTCCACGCCAAACACTTTATAGAAACCTGTCCGATACCATCCAAAGACCATGTTAGCCCGGTAAGGGCCATAGCCAACAAAAAAAACAGCGCATACATACCACCTGCAACATGCAGGTCATACCAAAATCTTCTAAAGCCCCTGCCGACAGATATTCTTAAACTATTTTTCAAGGCTTTTCGTGTACGAGGCCACCAGATAACGATACCCGATATCAAAACCACGGCAAACAACAGGGTGCTGACACCTACAATCATTTTTCCCCAGAAGACTCCGCCATCCGCTTTCATACTGTCCAACAGCCAGCGATGCAGCCTGAACATAGTCACAAAAAATGCAGGACGTTCATATTTACCTTTAATCTCACCAGTATATTGATCCACATACATGAAAGCACGACGAGGCTTGGACAAATTCACCTGCCAAGCACGTTCCGGGTCAGAGAAAACATTGATTCCTGTGACAGACACACTGTCGGGTAACATGAGTTCTACCTCTTCCAATAATCGATCAACAGGAAGTGAAACTGCCTCTACCTTTTTTACATAATAAAGTTCATGCCTGACCAGTTCCATCACTTCATTTTCAAAAACCAACATGGCTCCCGAGAAGCAAATCAAGGAAATGATTAACCCGAAAGGAACAGAAAGCCAAAGATGTATTTGGCGAAATATTTTCTTCATAAAATCTTCGATACGATTCATAAAAAGAGTCTGCATAAGCACATACTGCCCGCAGACTCCCACTATATTATTACAATACTCAGTTCTGAGGTTGCAGTTTACCGACGCCACTGATTTGTGTCGCTTCTATAGAAACACCCTTGTCGCTACCGCACCAACCGGATCTATTTTATAAATAGATGGATATCCTTCTGTTGTCGTTACAGCCATATAGGCATATCCATTCTCCACATACGGAGTATTGCCAAAGCCGGAGATCAAATCGGCAGAAGGCAAACCGGTTACATAAGTCAGTTTTCCGGTTTCTCCTTTATATATCGCTAACTGATTAGCAGTGAAACCAGTTTCAGTCAAGGGACGATCATACATCAACAACAAGAAATAATCTCCCGTAATATGCCAACAACGAATGAAAGATTTACCTCCGGTCTGCGCTTCAATACTATAATAATAATCAGGATCAAACTCTTCTGTTCCAACCTTTATACGTACTACTCCGGCATCCAAGGTAGTCTGCTGGCGCTTATCCTTCATGGTCTTCGCATAGCTAGGAGAAAATACATAAATATCACCATTATCTGCCGCCCAAATCGTTTGATAATACTGTGATTTAAAACGCCCGCAAGCATAACTGATCTTATCTGTTTCTATGATTTTTTTATTTGTCAGCGTTTCATCATCAAAAATAGCCACCCAACATTTATTGGGATATTGCGTCCATTGCAATTCACCTTTTTTATAACTGCTGCTATTGGAACCACCGTCTTCTGTCTTTACCAAATCATTATTGCCGGAAGTATCCATTTTCCCCCGTCAGTGGCCGAACCATATTGACTTAACCCCATTGGAATAGCAGCACTATACAGTTTATTATTTCGTTCCAAGATGCCGGCCAAGGTTACATATTCTCCATTTCCCAAGAAGTTTTCGGACATATAAGCCTTATTTTGAGTATCATTCGTGGTAAATGTTTCAACAGATACGTCCAAATAAGAAAGCAAAAACATTTTTGGTAAATATCCATTCTCATCAGCATACGCAGGGTCCGTCACCGGTAGACGAGGTCATGATATATTTATCATAAATACCGTAAGTAGTAAATCTCTTTACGGCAAACTCCCCCGGACGAGCCTTTACTTCATTATTTGAATCCATGATATAAGAACGGGTCGTACCTGCATTTCCTTGATTATAAGTCAGTGCATAAAGATATTGATTCTTGTAAAACACCCATTGAGTTGCGCCATCATTCACAAGACCATTGTTCACTGTAGAAACAGTGCCTTTATCCAACGTTTCAGAAGTAAGCAGCACATTCGTTGTATTTCCAGACGCTGTGACCGACGATGCAATAACATACTCACCTTTAGCCTCGGTACCCGAACCGTAGTCCGGCTCATTATCCGTACATGCGCTCAACGCCATTCCTGCCATGGCAGTAGCAATAAATCCGTTCAATAAGAAATCTTTCTTCATTTTTATTCTTCCTGTTAATTTAAAATTCAATTAATTATAAACTCCTTTTTTCTAATCCTTCAGCAGCTACTAGATAACTCCTAATTATACCGCTGACGCTCCAATTCTGTGCCAGCAACCAGCCATTCAGTGACAGTAATTCGTGGATCAGTGGCAGTGATCGACTAATCAGCATCACTGATTAATAGACAAAGCAGGCTGAAGGGAGGCATGTTCTTATAAAAACCGTCACAAGTTCTTTTTTAATCGCCGAAACAAACACGCAGCTTGCCATAAAAAGCCCGACCTGCCTTCTGAAGACTAAAATTATCATACAGTTTCTCGTCTGTGAAGTTACGGCATTCCAATGATACGTTATACCGCCCTTTTTGCAAACTATAAGAAAGAGAGAGATTGTGTGAGAATTGATTCGGTACCACATAGTCCCCCTTATTCGAGCCTATTCGGGAAGAATAATAAGTAAAGCTATGCAGATATTGATTATCATAAGACACGGTCAACAGATTGCCTTTCTTTCCTAAATCCCGCCAATAAAAAGTAACATCCGAATCAGCAAACATATAGGGCAGATTCGGCATCCGTTCTTTATAAGCCAGATTTTCCGCACTGCTGGAAATAGATGTTTTCATATTGTCCCGTACATCCATTTTGGTAAAATTACCTCCTATACTCACCCAATTACCAAAACCGTAACGAGCAGAAACAGTATATCCTTTCGTCAATACTTTACCGTAATTAATATATTTCGCAGCATATTTACCACCACTCAAATCCGCAATATTACGCTGAATATAATCTTTTGTATTCCGATAAATCACTCCACCTTCCATATATACAGAATGCCTGCCAAATGTTCTGTTATAGCTCAAATTAAAATTCAAATTGTCACTACTCTCCGGTTTTATACTGATATCTCCCATTTCCAAATCCTCATCTCCAAACATTTCTTCAATAGTAGGCAGACGATATGCTTTTTCATATGACAATTTCGCCTGCAAACCGGGTAGAATGAAATAAGTTCCCGCAGCTCCATATCCTATGGAATTCATGTTTCGGGTAGTACGGACATAATCATCTTGATTCGTAGTCGTAGCCATAGGACCTGCCACATACAAACTATAATATTTTCCAAATACTGAGAGATTCCAATTATCAGACGGCATCAACCGATAGGACAATCCGGAGATATTCTTATGGGTTTCTTTAGCTATGGCATCCTCCGATTCCATCTTAGCCAACAAAGAAGTGTTAGAACGGCGGAAAGTATTCAACACATGATTAAAGGTCAGCATATGTATTTTCGCCAGACGGTAATTAACGGTTAATGTTCCATTCCAATTGTTATTATCCGCCCGTGAATATTGATTGATTGTTCACCGGGTGAGTTCATTAATTTTCTATCACCCAACCAATTGTACTTATAGGAAGCTGTATCTATATTTGTCGTTGCATTTTTATTATAATTGGCAGTCAATGCCACATCCAGACCTTTGATGAATAAACCACGTTTACTATATTCCAATGACGGCATCAACGAATGTCCTTTACGATGCTTTTCCCCATAGACTATTTCCTGACGTACTCCGGTCTGTATCTCCTTATACATGTGTGAATAAGTAAAGCCCAACATCGATCTGTCTGCCCATTTCTTATCCACAATACCCATCTTACCTATAACCGCCTCATTATGATAGGTATCATTAAAGCGCTTCACACGTACCCTTTTATCTTTATCAATTCTTCCGGTTTCAAAGTCCTCTACCGGTGCGTCCACCTGATAATCATTATCCGAATAGTTTTGAAAAGCATTTATTTCATAAGTAAAGCCGTTTTTGAAAGTTTGTCCGAAATTCACATACGATTTATGCGTATTGAACGACCCGTATGAATAGGAGCCATCCAAAAACCAATTACGTTTCTTCTTATTGGTTACAATATTGATAACACCACCTATAGCATCCGTGCCAAATCCTACAGGAACCACCCTTTATACACTTCAATCCTATCTGCAAAATTCACAGGAATATTATTCAAGCCAAAAGAGCTCCCTACTCCCTCCTGAGGTACACCGTCAATAAATATCTTCACATGTTTGCCACTGAAACCATCCAACATCAATTGCATATCCGAACCTACCCCACCCGACTCACGGAGTTTCATTCCCGGAGCTTTAGCCAAAGCATCACTCAGATTCTTGGTAGAATTCTGGAATTCTTTTGTATCTACAGCTATCGCATTGAATGCGGAACGTTTCACACGGGAAACCCCGTTAGACACCACTACCACTTCACCCAACTCAGTCACTGACGGGTCAATCATTACATTCATCTTAATTCTTTCACCATGAACTAAAGTTACAGGCTTTTCTATAGTCTTATATCCTATAGCCGAAACAACCAGCGTGTATTTCCCTGCCGGTGCATGAAGATGATAGATACCTTCTTCATTCGTTGTACAGCCATAAGTTGTACCCTTCAAATATACGGTTGCAAAATCTACGACTTCCTGTTTCTTTGGATATCACTTTACCGGATACCATTGTCTTAGGTTGTGCAAAGATAGATATCGCTCCGATTATAAAAAAAAGAGAGCCTAAACTGATCCTTTGTAACTGTCTTTTTACCATGAATACCTATAATTCTAAATTCTTAATTTTTGAGAATGCAAAGGTCCGTAAAAAGAAAAGAGGAAACAATCACCTGATATAGGTAATCTTTTCCCCCATTTTACGGAATATATATACTATACAATAACTTTTTATAGGTATTTATGCCACAAAATAGTCCTTTTAAATTTGGCATAATGCCATGAATCCACTACATTTGTTCCATATCACAAATATTAGAATTATGCAAGATATAACAAACGGACGTTGCGGTTGGTGCGGAACAGACGAATTGTATGTAAAATACCATGACCAGGAGTGGGGAAAGTTAGTTACCGATGACAAGACGCTGTTTGAGTTTCTTGTATTGGAAAGTGCCCAAGCAGGACTAAGCTGGATAACGATTCTTAAAAAAAGAGAGGGGTATCGTAAAGCTTTCTATAATTTTGATGCCGAGCTGGTAGCACAAATGACCGATGAAGACGTTGAGCGGCTAATGCAATTTGAAGGAATTGTAAAAAACCGTCTGAAAATCAAATCGACAATCACGAATGCGAAACTATTCCTTGCCGTACAAAAGGAATTCGGCAGTTTTTATAATTATACCCTGTCATTCTTTCCCGACAAAAAGCCGATTATCAACACATTCCGGTCATTGAGCGAGATTCCGGTATCCTCCCCCGAATCCGATGCCATGAGTAAAGATATGAAAAAACGAGGTTTCAAGTTCTTCGGAACTACAATTTGCTACGCCCATTTGCAAGCTTCAGGTTTTATCAACGATCATCTGACAGACTGTATTTGCCGGAAAGTTCCACAATAGAGTTTTTAAAATCTGCTGCCACTGCTACCACCTTTTATCGGAAACGCTGATGGATAAAGAGATTTAGGGGTGGTGGCAGCACCTTGTTTTATGTGTTGAAAAAGGATGTTGCCATCACTTTCTCATACTTCTCCATCTAAAACTTACAACTGATCCCAAGTTTTCAAACTGACCCGAAAATCCGCTGACCCTGAAATTCTTCATGTTCAGACTGGCTAGGCTATACGCTTAAAAGAAAGCTTACCAACCAGGAAAATCCGGCTCAGCGGAAATTTCTGGTTGTTAAGTTTTAAAATTAGCTACCTTTGCTTACCTTTGTTTTATGAAACCCGAACGACTCCTTCGTGCCATCCTTCCGGATGTGCTTATAGACAACTTTGATATTGTCAATTTCGACAAGAGTGCTGACCGTTTTGATATTTATCTTGATGAAAAAAAAGTTCAGCTAAAAGAAGATAAGACCAACCCGGATATCATATCCTATGGTTTTGGTGAGTACCGTACAATCCAAGACTATCCTATTCGTGGTCGCGCCACTTATCTCCATGTTCGTAAACGTAAATGGCTTGACAAGTCTTCCAATGAAATCTTCAGCTATGACTGGGATTTATCCGAATTTGACGGTACACGGCTGAATTCTGAGTTCGTTTCTTTTTTAAAAGAAGGAGATTGAATCTACTCCTGTGAGTATCTGTGTGCTTGCGGAACGTTATGGCGTAAAAGGGCAGACTCTTCGTAAACAATACAAGGAGAAAATCAGTGATTACCGGAACTGGGACCAACTCGAACATGCGCATGACTACCTCCTTTATCCTGAAAACATTGGAGAAAACCTTTCTTTGGATGAAACTTGCCTGAGCAATGGAGATGTTTATACGATTCTGACCAATAAAGCAGCTAAAGGCCGTAAGGGGGCTTTAGTTGCAATGGTTCGTGGAGTGGCCACAGATGCGGTAAGCGGAATCTTGCGCAGGCTTCCGCACCGGAAACGGCTGTCTGTCAAGACTGTCACTACAGATTTATCTTCAGCCATGATGCTGACGGTCAGAAAGGTGTTTCCTGCCGCAAAGCTGATCAATGACCGTTTTCATGTACAGCAGCTCATGTCTGAAGCTGTAGACCAGTTAAGAATACGCTATCGGTGGAAAGTACTTGATGCGGAAAATCAGGCTATCAGGAGCACCGTCAAAAGAAGAAAGAAGCAAAGAGTAAGGCGGAAAGGGAGAGAATAGGGAAATGGGAGCCTGAAAGAATGGAGAACGGAGAAACCCTGCCACAGATAGTAAGCAGAAGCAAGCATATTATACTGAAACACTGGAGCAAATGGAATGAACAGCAAAAGACCAGGGCTGCCATTCTCTTTGATAAATTCCCCAAGCTTCTGGAAGGATACAGCCTTAGCATGAAACTGACAGACATCTTCAACAAGAAGTCAGGTCCCGATGAAGCAAGGCTAAATCTCGCAAGATGGTACAATGAAGTGTAAAAGTTTGACTATATGGAGTTCAACAAGGTACTTGATACCTTTTCAAACCATAGTACGACCATCATAAATTATTTTGAAGAACGATTGACAAATGCTTCAGCGGAGTCGTTCAATGCTAAAATCAAAGCTTTTCGAAGCCAGTTAAGAGGGGTGGCTGATCTGAAGTTCTTCATGTTCAGACTGGCTAGGCTATACGCTTAAAAGAAAGCTTGCCAACCCGGAAAATCCGCTGACCCGAAAATCCGCTGACCCGTGCTTCTGCTTCTGTTATCTTATGGTGAATTATACAAAACAAAAATCGCAATCATCAGTTTTCCAATGATTGCAATTACATCTTGTACTCGAAGCGGGACTTGAACCCGCACAGCCGCAATGGCCAAGGGATTTTAAGTCCCTCGTGTCTACCGATTCCACCATTCGAGCATCCTCGACGAGAGAGAGCGGAAAACGAGACTCGAACTCGCGACCCTAACCTTGGCAAGGTTATGCTCTACCAACTGAGCTATTTCCGCGTTTTGTTTTAACGGGTGCAAAGATAAGCCATTTTATAATACCAACCAAACTTTACACCCATTTTTTTATTCACAATCGTAAAATTCCCTCTATTTCGGTCAATTCTGCATCAGTAAAGGCCAAATTATCCAACGCATGAAGATTATCTGCCAGCTGTTTTACAGAACTTGCCCCACAATAACAGAGGTCATCCGTTCGTCTTTCAAGACCCATGCCAATGCCATCTCAGCCAAAGTCTGCCCACGGCGTACAGCCACCTCATTCAGCCGAAGTGCTTTTTCCACTTTATCTTCTGTCACTTGGTCTACTTTCAAAAACCCAGTAGCACGAGCCGCACGAGAGTGTTCCGGAATACCATGCAAATATTTATTGGTCAGCAATCCTTGTGCCAAAGGCGAAAATGCAATAAAGCCGGAGCCTTGTTCAGCGGCCAACGGCAATACCTCCTCCTCCACAGCACGATCAAACATACTATAACGATATTGGCTGATCAAACACGGCACACCGGCACTTCTCAATATTTCATAAGCCACCTTTGCCTGCATAGGCGGATACTTTGAAATACCCACATACAATGCTTTTCCTTGCTTCACTATATCAATCAACGCTTGCATCGTTTCCTCAACCGGGGTCACGCCATCATAACGGTGACTATAAAATATATCAAAGTAATCCAAACCGGTACGGCACAGGCTTTGGTCGATACTGGCCATTAAATTCTTACGCGAACTGTTTCCCCCATAAGGTCCATTCCACATTTCGTGTCCTGCTTTTGAGGAAATAATCAATTCATCACGGTAACCTTGGAAATGCTCCTTCAGAATTTTACCGAAATTAATCTCAGCACTTCCCGGAACAGGACCATAATTATTAGCTAAGTCAAAATGTGTAACCCCGCTATCAAAAGCATATTTAATCATATCGGTTGCTACACCAAAATCGTCCACACTACCAAAGTTATGCCACAAACCTAAAGAGATACGAGGTAAAAGCAAGCCGCTATTTCCGCAGTATTTGTACTGCATTTTGCTATAACGGTCTGCCGAAGGTTGATATTTCATGCTATTACGTTTTACAATTATTTCTATCTACCTAAAAGGCTTCGTTCAGCCTGTTCCATGACTGAGAAATTAAATCCGTCCACTACTTGCCGCATCAAGCTTTCGATCCTGTCATTACACAAATTACCGATACTACCCTCATGAGTATGATGCACCTTCTTGTCATGGGTGAACTTGCCGGCTTCTATGTCCAGGCCAACCTTTTTATAAGCATCACGGAACGGCATACCTTCAGACGCCAAACGGTTGACCTCTTCCACACTAAAGATATAAAGGTAACGGTCATCATCCAGAATATGTTCGTTGATTTTAATTTTGTCCATAATATAGGCAGCCATTTGCAGACATTCCTTCAACTCCCGGAACGCAGGCAAGAAAACTTCTTTATAATCTGCAAATCACGAAAATACCCCGAAGGCAAATTATTCATTATCATCATAATCTGCTGAGGAAGAGCCTGCAGCTTGTTGCATTTTGCCCGTGTCAATTCAAAGACATCAGGGTTCTTTTTATGAGGCATTATACTGGAGCCAGTAGTACATTCATCCGGAAGTTTTACAAAGCCAAAGTTTTGGCTACTGAACATACAAGCGTCAAAAGCCATTTTAGAAACTGTCCCGGCAATAGAAGCCAAAGCAAAGCCACATTACGTTCCATCTTACCACGCCCCATCTGCGCATACACCACATTATAATCCATCGAATCAAATCCCAACAAGCGGGTGGTCATCTCACGATCGAGCGGAAAAGAAGAACCATACCCGGCAGCAGAGCCCAACGGATTGCGGTTGCACATTTTGAATGCAGCCTGCAGAAACATCATATCGTCCACCAGACTCTCAGCATACGCGCCAAACCACAAGCCAAATGAAGAAGGCATCGCTATCTGCAAATGAGTGTAACCCGGCATTAACACATCCTTATATGTATTGCTTTGAGAAATCAGCACATGAAAAAGTTGCTCCACCTCTTCGGCCACTTCTTTTAATTCCGCACGAGTAAACAGCTTCAAATCCACCAACACCTGGTCATTGCGTGAACGTCCACTATGAATTTTCTTTCCGACATCTCCCAACTTACGCGTCAACATCAATTCTACTTGCGAGTGTACATCCTCTATACCATCCTCTATTACAAACTCTCCCTTTTCGGCAGAAGCATAGATATTCTTTAATTCCGCTAATAGCATTTCCAATTCTCCGGCTGTAAGCAAACCGATACTTTCCAACATGGTGATATGTGCCATTGAGCCCAATACATCGTGTTTAGCCAGATAAAGATCCATTTCACGGTCACTTCCTACAGTAAAACGATCTATCTCCTCATTTACCCGGACATTTTTTTCCCAAAGTTTCTGTGCCATATTTGTCTTTATTTTTAATAAGGAATCATCGATAACATCTCAGCCAGTTTATCCACACCATCCTGTAAAGGTTTAGCAACCATCGCCTTCATAAACATATTCACTTCTGCACGAATAGTTACTTTCAGTTTTGCCTGCCCAGCCTCTACAGGCAAAATCTGAATCCACAAATTCATAGGGACCGGAGATTTTTCACTTTCGAATTTAACACATTTATAAGGTTCACGTTCTATAATACGCAAAGTAATGCTTATGCCTTGTACCGTAAAACTTAAAGAGTCACTGTCGAACTCCATACCTTGTACCTTGTCGGCCAATTTATCACGTACAGATTCCAAGTTACTTAAATCAGACAACTTATTAAACACCTGTTCCTGACTATAAGGAACATATTTCACACCACTCTCAAATTGTGCCATAATACCTGCTCTCTAAAAACACGAAAAGAACAATCCGGAAATCCATAAAAATTCCCGAACGGTTCTCTTCATATTATATTTGTTTTAAAACTATAACTTATTTGCCTGCCTCCCAATGAGCCGGATCCTTTCTCCAATTATCCAAAACCGGAACATCCTCTTCATTAATATATCCGGTCTTCAAGGCTGAATCCAATACAGCTTCATAATTAGTCAGAGTAACCAAGTTCACTTTTGCTTCCTTGAACGCTTCAATTGCCACTGGGAAACCATAAGTAAATGCAGCGACCATACCAATCACTTCACATCCGTCACGACGGATAGCTTCAACAGCTTTCAAACTGCTGCCGCCAGTTGAAATCAAGTCCTCAATAACTACGACTTTCATACCAGGACGAAGTTCACCTTCAATCAGGTTTTCCAAGCCATGGTCTTTTGAGTAGAACGAACATACACAAACGGCAGATTCAACTCTTCAGCCACCAAAGCTCCTTGAGGGATAGCCCCTGTCGCCACACCGGCAATAGCATCTACCTGACCGAACTTCTCCAGGACAATACGGCTAATCTCAAGTTTCACAAAATTACGAAGAGAAGGATACGAAAGAGTTTTGCGGTTATCACAATAAAAAGGCGACTTCCAACCGGACGCCCAAGTAAAAGGATTAGCCGGCTGCAACTTGATAGCCTTAATCTTCAGTAATTTCTCTGCGAATAATTTTTCTAAAGTCTTCATAACTCAACTATATCTGATAAATATTGTGCAAAAATATAGAAATACATCGAGATAATGAAAAATCGGACAAGGTATTTTTCTAAAAAATAGTTGTTGTTATCAGGATTCCCCTGCCAATGCCAAAGTAAGCACACTGATACGTAATCCGGGTATGCCACGAAAGGCATCAGCGCAAGAAACAACCGTAGCCCCTGTTGTCAGCACATCATCCACCAACAAAAGATGCTTTCCTTCCAAGCTATCAGGGAAAATACAGGCAAACAAATTTCGCACGTTTTCCCATCTTGCATATTGTCCTTTATGCGTCTGTGTGTCAGTATACCTGCTTCTTATCACAACTTTAGTATCCATAGGAATACCTGTCACCACCGAAACTCCTCTTGCCAGGCATTCGCTTTGGTTATACCCCCTTAAACGTTTTTTACGTTGATGCAACGGAACAGGAACAATCAAATCTATCCCATCAAAAAAATGAGAACACATAAGTTCAGATGCCATCATCCGCCCCATCACTTCACCCACTTCTTGATTACCATGATATTTCAGTTCGTACAACAACTGTCGGACATTTCCTCCCTTTGCATAATAAAAAAGAGGTGGCATGCTCCACCGGTATTTTTCCCCAGAAATTACATTCTACAATATTATCTTTCCGTAAATGAAATTGAGTACGCGGAAGCCCCGACAAGCATTTCAAGCAAAGCACTCTCTCCCCTGATATAAGCTGCCGCCCACAAAGCAGACAACTATGAGGGAAAAATAAATTCCAAAGATCAGTCCAGATAGACATCATCTTCTCCGGTTTGTTTCACACAACGGCAAACAGCCTCCATTTCAAATCCTCTACCAACTGCAAAACGAATCAATTTCCCATTCCGTTCGTATTCCGTACATGCTTTCACACTTCTTCTTTTCTGCTCGATCAAACCAGATAGTATCTCCATATATTCCCGCTCATCTACCTCCTCCAATCCTTTGGCTATAACATCCGCAGGGATTTTCTTCATGCGCAAAGCCTGGCAGATTTTCACTCTGCCCCATTGGTTAAAGCGATATTTATCGCGAACAAAAGCCGAGCAAAAACGCTTCTGGTCAATGTATCTCTCATCCTGCAAATGCCGAACGATTTTCTCCATCATTTCCGGAGTGGCTCCCCATTGTGATAATTTAGCCTCTACATCTGCTACACAACGCTCCATTAAAGAGCAATAAGCTTCTGCCTTATACCTCAAATCATTCTCACTTAATTCTCCCTTCATCTTATTTCTCCGCTTTTATCATTCTATCATTTTGAAAGAGATCTTTTCTCAATTTTATATTTTTGTATTCCAAACCAGCCAACATATCCACCGTTTCCCGACCGTATTCCTGATTAATTTCAAAATAAAGCCTTCCACCAGACACTAGCATATCCCTACCCAATTCTGCTATTTTCCGATAAAACAGCAACGGACTATCATCCGGCACAAACAAAGCCAATTCCGGCTCCCATTCCAAGACATTAGCACTCATATCCGCCCTCTCCTTTTCTGTAATATAAGGTGGATTGCTGACAATGACATCAAACCGCTCACCTGCAGGAGAAGCAAGCAGCACATCCCTTTGCTCAAGAATTACACGAACGCCGTTCCGCCTGCAATTACGTTCCGCAACTTGCAACGCCTTTTCTGAAACATCCCATGAAACGACCTCCGCCTCTTCCAAATTCTTAGCCAAAGAGACAGCGATGCAGCCGCTCCCCGTACCAATATCCAATATTCTAACCCGACCATACTTATGCTCCCGTATAATCCAGTCTACCAACTCCCCTGTTTCCGGACGTGGAATCAATACATGTTTATTCACTTCAAAAGTAAGGCCATAAAATTCTTCCGTACCTATTATGTATTGAATAGGTTCCAGTTTTTGCAGACGAACCAGAATATCATCCAGCTGTTTCCGCTCATTCACCGAAAAAGTAGTATCTTTGCCTGCATACAATTCAACAACAGACATGCCGAAGACTTGTGTAAGCAGCAATTTAGCCATAGGCACAAGTTCTGAATCAGGGTAATATCCCTGCAAGGTTTGTTTTATGTAAGATACAACAGGATTCATAGTGTCATTTTATATGCAAAAGTAAGAATTTAAACAAGATCGTTATGACAAAAGATGAAAAATATATTTCCCGTTGCCTGCAACTGGCATACAACGGACTTTGTAACACAGCCCCTAATCCGATGGTAGGTGCTGTCATTGTATATCACGACACCATTAGTGGAGAAGGCTACCACATCCGTTGCGGAGAGGCACATGCCGAAGTAAACGCCATACGTTCCGTTAAAGACGAAAATCTTTTGAAGGAATCAACCATATACGTAAGTCTGGAACCATGCTCCCATTATGGAAAGACCCCTCCCTGCGCCGACCTGATTATAGAGAAGAGAATCCCCAAAGTCGTAATAGGCTGCATAGACCCGTATTCCCAAGTAGCCGGCAAAGGCATCGAGAAACTGCGCAAAGCCGGCATTGAAGTAACCGTAGGCGTCTTAGAAGAGGAATGCCGGCACCTGATAAGACGCTTCATAACATTCAACACGCTCAAACGCCCATACATAACCTTAAAGTGGGCAGAATCCGCTGATGGCTTTATCGATATAAACCGCACAGGAGGAAAGCCGATCATACTTTCCAATCCGCTGACCAGCATGCTGGTACACAAAAAACGCGCTGAACATGACGCTATATTAGTAGGACGACACACGGCATTACTTGACAATCCCTCCCTATCCACCCGGAATTGGTACGGCAAGCATCCCGTGCGTCTGGTAATAGATAAAGAATTGACATTACCCCGAGATTTGGAACTTTTCAACGGCAAAATAAAGACATTCGTGTTTACCCGGGAATCCCCCTGTCAGCCAAACGCATTAACAGAATACATATCGTTGGATTTCAACAAAGATATCCTGCCGCAAATAATGGAAGTATTATATCAGAAAAAAATACAATCACTCCTAGTAGAAGGCGGAAGTATTTTATTACAGTCTTTCATAGACTCCGGCTTATGGGATGAAGCCTTCATAGAAAAGGCTCCACTACGCTTAAACAATGGAATACAGGCACCTTCTATTCAAAAAAAACACTTTAAACTGAATAAAATATACTTTGGAAGAGAAATAATGCATGCCGTCCATTCACAAATTCAAAGATAAAATGTGGCTGATTGACCGAGAAAAAGGGCTGGTTTATCTATAAATTAATATAAAACTTGTCCCAAAACTTCTATATAGAAAAAAATCTTCCTACTTTTGCGACTTGTAACAATAGACTCATTTGCAAATGAAAATAAAGTTTTTGACTGTCATCACAAGTCTGCTTGCTGCGGCTTTTATGATTACATCTTGCTTGGACGACAACGAAGTAGAAACAGAATATAGTTCAGAATCAAGCATTACCTCTTTTGCTATAAAAGATAAAATTGAAACTCAATATACCGAAAAGGTTAATGGCAAAGACACAACGCTGACATTCACCGTTGATGGTACCAAATACCCTTTTGCCATCGACCAAGGCACAAGACATATCTACAACGTAGACTCCCTGCCAGTCGGTACAGACATCAGCAAAGTCGTAGTCAGCATAAAATCAGACGGTATTGGCATTTTTATTGTCGCTGAGGACAAAGATTCGTTGTGGAATGATACCGACTCCTTGAATTTCGAAAAGCCTGTCCAATTTAAAGTTATGGCGATGAGCGGAGTCTATGGACCTATTTATAAAGCCGAGATTAATGTACATAAACAAGTTCCCGACTCATTGCAGTGGAGCCATAGAGGAAGTAGTTTCGACAACACTATCCAAGCACAGAAAGCAGTCACATTAGGGGATTATATTTATGTTTTCGCACAGCAAGACAATGGCACCGCTGTTACAAGCACCCACATCAATGACGGAAAAACCTGGACGCCCTTACAGGCTTTACCTGAAAATATGCAAAATGCGGACTATTCTTCTGCCATGGCATGGGGAAACCAATTATACATACTTGCCGACAATGACCTGTACTGCTCCTCTGACGGAAAAAGCTGGAGCAAGATGGGCACTAACACCAAATTCGAGAAGCTGATTGCCGGTGTTCATTCAGAACATAACTGCAAATTGTACGCCATAGACACCAACAATCATTTTATGGAAAGTACGGATGCTCTGGTTTGGGATACTAATGGCGAGGTTCCGGCCAATTTCCCGAAAAATCAGTTATCATACACAGCTTACCCGTTGGTAACCAATAAATTCATAGACCGTATGGTACTAATGGGAGAAAATCCCATTGCGACCGACACGACCTCTACTGTATGGACCAGACTGACTACAGAAGACAGTTGGGCAGATTATCCTACAGCCGCATACGATAGTTTTTATTGTCCCAAGCTGGCTAATATAGCCATGATTCATTACAACGACCAATTATACGCTTTCGGCGGTCCGGGTAAAAGTTTCGGTAAGGACATTCCCGCTTTCAGCCGATTCTACGGATCAACGGATCAAGGCGTTACATGGAAACCTGTTTCAAGATATGTATTCTTCCCTACAGAATTCACTGATCTATACAACCAGGCAGACGGCAACTATTCTTATGTTGTAGACAAGAATAACTTCTTGTGGATTATATGGAGCCGAAGCGGAGAAGTATGGAGAGGACGAATCAATAAGTTGGGATTCGATTCCAAGGAATAAAGTCAAAGAGAGTCATATAAAATAGATTGCGACATGCCATATAGAGAGCAAATAGACAAAAGCCGTATACCTGCCCATGTAGCCATTATAATGGATGGAAATGGAAGATGGGCTAAACAACGTGGACAGGCGCGCAGCTTCGGACATCAAGCCGGTGCAGAAACTGTACACATCATAGCAGAAGAAGCGGCTAGACTGGGAGTCAAATACTTGACACTATATACTTTCTCTACCGAAAACTGGAATCGTCCGGTAGATGAAGTCGCTGCTCTGATGAGTCTTCTGATGGACTCCATTGAAGAAGAAACTTTCATGAAAAACAACATCAGTTTTCGCATTATCGGTGATACGGCAAAGTTACCGGTAGAAGTTCTGGAACGATTGAACCAATGCATTGAACGCACCTCAATCAATACTGGTATGTGTCTGACACTTGCTTTAAGCTACTCTTCCAAATGGGAAATAACAGAAGCGGTAAGACAAATAGCGGCCAAGATTCAAAACGACAAACTAGCCATTGAGGACATCGATGACAATTTGATAAGTGCACATTTAAGTACAAACTATATGCCCGACCCGGATTTGCTTATACGTACCGGAGGAGAAATCCGCCTTAGCAACTATCTGCTTTGGCAATGTGCTTATTCCGAACTATATTTTGTGAAACGTTCTGGCCGGACTTCCGCGAAGAAGAATTTTGCAAAGCCATTTATGATTATCAGAAAAGAGAACGCCGTTTCGGCAAAACCAGTGAACAAATATAAAGTTAGATAAAATGCTATATCGTATTTCACTTATACTATTAACGCTTACATGCCTATTTTGCTTTTCAACAGGCAGTTACGCCCAAGAAGCAAACGTAGAAGAAAACGACAATCCAGTCATACTTTATTCCGGAACGCCCAAGAAGTATGAAATCGGCGGAATCAAAGTAGAAGGCGTAAAAAACTATGAAGATTATGTATTGATCGGACTTTCAGGACTATCGGTAGGACAGACCATTGTTGTTCCGGGAGATGACATCACCACAGCTGTAAAACGTTATTGGCGACACGGACTGTTCTCGGATGTACAAATCCTAGCTGAAAAAATTGTTGGAGACAAGATCTATTTAAAAATCATCCTGGCCCAACGTCCACGTATTGCCGACATTCGTTACCACGGCGTAAAGAAAAGCGAGCGTGAAGATTTGGAAGCCAAACTAGGTTTGGTAAAAGGAAGCCAGATTACTCCCAACTTGATAGACCGTGCTAAAATATTAATCAAGAAACATTTCGATGAAAAAGGTTTTAAAAACGCCGAAGTGACCATCGTAGAGCGTGATTTGGCTGACAATAAGGACCAAGTGGATGTTGATGTGATGATTGACAAGAAAGAAAAGGTAAAAGTCCACAAGATCACCATTGACGGCAACACCGTGTTAAGTGACAAGAAGTTAAAACGCGTCATGAAGAAGACGAATGAGAAAAACAAACTTGTCAACCTTTTCCGTACCAAAAAATTCATTGAAGAGAAATACGAAGAAGACAAACAGCATATCATCGACAAATACAACGAATTAGGTTACCGCGACGCACAAATTGTTGTGGACAGTGTTTCTCCGTACGATGACCGTACCGTCGACGTGTACATGAAAATAGAAGAAGGTGACAAATACTATCTGCGCAACGTGACCTGGGTAGGTAACACCATTTATGCTTCGGACTGGCTGAACGAACAGCTCCGTATGAAAAAGGGAGATGTTTATAACCAGAAATTAATGACCGAGCGTCTGACCGGTGATGAAGATGCTATCGGTAACTACTACTATAATAAAGGATACGTTTTCTATAACCTTGACCCCGTAGAAGTAAACATAGACGGCGACTCCATTGATTTGGAAATGCGTATTCAGGAAGGTCCTCAGGCCTCTATCAGCAAAGTGCGTATCAACGGTAACGACCGTTTGTATGAAAACGTAGTACGCCGTGAGTTAAGAACCAAGCCGGGAGACCTGTTCAGCAAAGAAGCATTGGAACGTTCTTATCGTGAGATAGCCCAAATGGGACACTTCAACCCTGAAAATATCCAGCCGGATGTACAACCGGACCCGACCAACGGTACGGTAGACATCAACTGGAACCTGGAGTCCAAAGCAAACGACCAGGTAGAATTCTCGGCAGGTTGGGGACAGACCGGTGTTATCGGTAAATTAAGTTTGAAGTTCACGAACTCTCTATGGCCAACTTGTTCCATAAGAGTGACAACTACCGCGGATTCCTGCCACAAGGTGATGGACAGACATTAACCATCAGCGGACAGACCAACGGTAGTTATTACCAGTCATATAGTGTATCGTTCTTTGACCCATGGTTTGGCGGAAAACGTCCGAATTCATTCTCTGTTTCGGCTTTCTACTCCATACAGACAGATATCAGCAGTAACTACTATAACTCAGCTTATATGAATAATTACTACAATTATTACAGCGGTTATGGAAATTATTATGGCGGATATAATAACAACTACGAGTCTTTTTATGACCCCGATAAATCTATCCAGATGTATGGAGCATCTATCGGTTGGGGTAAGCGTTTGAGATGGCCGGATGACTATTTTACCTTGTCAGCCGAACTTTCTTACCAGCGCTTTATTTTGAAAGACTGGAGCTACTTGTATATCAAGTTGAACAACGGAGAATACATGTCAACCGGTAATTGCAACAACCTGAGTTTGAATCTGACTTTGGCACGTAACTCTACGGATAACCCGATTTTCCCGCGTCGCGGTTCTGAATTCTCGGCTTCCGTACAGCTGACTCCTCCGTACTCATTGTTCAGTAACAAGGACTACTCGGTATACGGTAAAGATGATTATGATGAAGCGGCAAGTATGTTCAACTGGATTGAATACCACAAATGGAAATTCAAATCAAAGACCTATACCGCTCTTACAGGAGGTCAGAAATGTCCGGTTATCATGACACGTGCAGAGTTCGGTTTGCTGGGTCACTATAACAAGTACAAGAAATCACCTTTTGAAACATTCTATATGGGTGGTGACGGTATGACAGGCTATAGCACCAGCTACGCTTCCGAAACCATTGCACTGCGTGGTTACGAAAACGGTTCATTGACTCCTTATGGTAGTGAAGGCTATGCTTACGTACGTTTAGGTGCAGAATTAAGATACCCGTTGATGCTGGAAAATTCGACCAGTATCTATGCATTAGGCTTCATTGAAGGAGGTAACGCATGGACAGATGTAAGCAAATTCAATCCGTTCCAGTTGAAACGCTCGGCAGGTGTCGGTGTCCGTATCTTCCTGCCGATGATTGGTATGATGGGTATTGACTGGGCATACGGTTTCGACAAGATTAACGGATCCAGCCAGTATAGTGGAAGCCAGTTCCACTTTATCCTGGGACAAGAGTTTTAATAACTAAAAACAATGTGATTATGAAAAAGGCTATCCTATTATCTCTATTGTTTGTGGCTTGTGTATTCACAGCCAGCGCTCAAAAGTTCGCCTTGATTGATATGGAATATATCCTGAAGAATATTCCTGCATACGAACAGGCGAATACCCAACTGAATCAAGCTTCACAACAATATCAAAGTGAGGTGGAAGCAAAAGCAAAAGAAGCGGAAGCACTTTATAAAGAATATCAGAAAGCCTCGGCTTCCCTGTCGGCCGCACAGAAAACGCAAAGAGAAGAAGCGATTGTAGCAAAAGAAAAGGAAGCAGCCGAACTGAGAAAGAAATATTTCGGTCCCGAAGGAGAAATGGCCAAAAAACAAGAGGCATTGATCGCACCAATTCAAGATAAAATCTATGAAGCGGTAAAACAGATTTCAGAGCAAAAAGGATATGCGGCAGTAGTGGACAGAGGCTCCGCCCAAAGCATTATTTTCGCATCTCCAAGCATTGATATCAGCAATGAAGTGCTCTCAAGATTAGGATATTCAAATTAATTTCCTACATTTGCAACCGATAATCCAAATTTGCAATAACTAATAAAAAATAGAACTATGTTGAAAAAAATTGCTTTACTACTTTTACTTATCGCTCCGATGAGTGTATTTGCTCAGAAATTCGGGCATATTAAATCCGCAGATGTACTTACTGTCATGCCGGAATTCACAAAGGCCCAGACCGACATCCAAGCCATGCAGAAACAATACGAGGATGAAATGAAACGTGCAACTGATGAACTGACCAAAAAATATACTGAATATCAACAGGAACAAGCCAACCTTCCCAAGAACATTCAGGAAAGACGCCAGAAAGAATTGCAGGAGTTACAGGAAAAAGGAATGCAGTTCCAACAAGATGCACAACAACAGTTGCAGAAATCATACGCTGATATGATGGAACCTATCTACAAGAAAATTGAAGACGCCATCAAAGCAGTAGGCCAAGAAGGTGGATATACTTATATCTTCGATTTGAACAGAACAGAAATTCCCTACGTAAATGAAGCGCAGTCTACAGATGTAACTGCTGCTGTCAAAGCTAAAGTAGGAATCAAATAATTAAGTTAAGGACCTTTACAGGCACGGATTACACAGATTTCACAGGTTTCAGAACCGTGAACATCCGTGTAATCCGTGCCTGTATTATATAGCTATACTGCCATGATCCCATCTATCCTCCCTTCAACCGGTCCCATCGGTGTATTCGACTCCGGCTACGGCGGTCTGACCATTCTGGACAAAATACGCGGACTGATGCCTGAGTATGATTATATCTATTTGGGAGACAGCGCACGCTGTCCGTACGGACCGCGCTCTTTTGAAGTTGTTTACGAATTTACCCTGCAAGCCGTAAGCAAACTGTTTGAACTGGGATGTCCTTTGGTGATATTGGCATGCAACACAGCATCGGCAAAAGCCTTACGCACCATCCAGCAGATCAATCTTCCGGTAATAGACGCTACCCGCAGAGTACTCGGTGTCATCCGGCCTACAGCAGAAAGTATAGGAGAAATCACCCGAAGCCGGCACGTAGGTATACTGGCCACAGCCGGTACCATCAAATCCGAATCCTATCTTTTGGAAATACATAAGTTATCTCCCGACATTGTGGTAACAGGAGAAGCCTGTCCCATGTGGGTTTCCTTGGTAGAGAATAATGAATATCAATCGGAAGGAGCCGACTATTTCGTCAAACAACATATCAACCGGCTGCTGGATAAAGATCCGATGATTGACACCATCATATTGGGATGTACCCATTATCCGCTGCTACTGGATAAAATAAGGCAATTTACGCCTGAACCTATCCGCATCATTTCACAAGGGAATATGTGGCCCGGAGCCTGCGAGACTATTTAAACCGCCATCCGGAAATGGACGCACGCTGCGATAAAGGAGGAAACTGCCGCTTCCTCACCACAGAAAGCGAAAACAAGTTTGAGGAATCCGCTTCCATCTTCTTGGGCCGGCAAGACATAAAGGTAAAAAGCATAGCATTGGAATAACTTTCTTCCGGTTTACCTGTTATATATACCATCCATAACGCTTAATTCATGAAGATATGTATACAAATAAAGTAAAGAAGATAGCTGCGGTACACGATCTGTCCGGTGCAGGGCGGGTATCCCTCACCGTCGTTATCCCTATCCTCTCATCCATGGGCTTTCAAGTCTGCCCTCTGCCCACAGCCGTATTATCGAGCCACACCCAATACCCGCATTTCTCTTTTGGATCTGACGGACGAGATGCCCAAGATTATCAGTGAATGGAAACAACTTGGCGTACAATTCGATGCTATTTATACGGGCTACTTGGGATCTCCCCGCCAGATACAAATCGTATCCGGGTTCATTGATGATTTCCGCCAGTCCGACAGCCTGGTCATGATAGATCCCGTATTAGGAGACAACGGAAAGCTATATACCAATTTTGACGAACAAATGATTCTGGAAATGCGTCACCTCATCCGGAAAGCAGATGTCATCACGCCCAATATGACCGAACTGTTCTATTTGCTGGACAAACCCTATAAAGCGGAGAATACAGACGAAGAACTAAAAGCTTACCTGCATGAAATTTCGGAGCACGGCCCCGGTATCGTTATTATCACCAGCGTGCCCGTACAGGAGATCCTCGCAAAACTTCCGTTTACGCCTATGACAGACAGGGAAACCGCTATTGAAAGTAACGTGTCCCTACCTGCCCGCACACTATCCCGGCACAGGCGATACATTTACCAGTGTGATAACCGGATCACTGATGCAAGGCGACAGTCTTCCTATCGCCTTGGACCGCGCCACACAGTTTATCCTTCAAGGCATCCGCGCCACTTTCGGCTATGAATATGATAATCGGGAAGGCATTTTGCTGGAGAAGGTGCTGCATAATCTGGATATGCCTATTCAGGTGAGCAGCTACGAATTGATTTGAGGACCCTGAAAGTAGAAGATCTGAAACACCCTGGAAAGAAGCTTGTACCAAGCCCTATTGCTCCGACGATTAAGGTCGTTTTCCTTATAGCTAACCCTTATCATACAGTTAACTACTACAGACTCCGGCAGTGGACTGTACAGTCTACTGCAAGAGTTTATACAGTCCACTATATCAGACTGTACAAACCACCGCAAGAGACTATAGTACACAGCCATAAAAAAGAGCTTAACCATAAGGTAAAACAAGGTTAACCACAAAGAAGAAAAGACTTAACCAGATAAAGCCATAAGGCCAAAAGACGAAAAGAATAAAAACAAAGAAAGCAGCCAAGCCGTACCGTACAAACCGACAAACATCAGCCGTATCAACAATAATAAATAAATTACCTGCCCAGCAACCTGCGGCTGAGATAGCGCACGGGATACCACACGGAAAGAAAGCCCACCACCAGCACAGTGGCAAAGACTATAACAATATCCCATACATGGACACTGACGGGATAAGCATCCACCACAAAATTACCGCCGGAATTACCACCTCCCAGCGAAAGCAATCCGAATTCCTGCTGGATAAAGCAAAGGATCAGCCCCAGTATCACACCAACCACCGCACCTATCAGTGAAATCATACGCCCCTCGAACAGGAATATACGCGTGATCAGCTTGTCGCTGGCCCCCAAATTGCGCAATGTCACTACATCTGCCTTCTTATCTATAATCAGCATGGACAAGGAGCCTATTACATTAAAGCAAGCTATCATCAGGATAAAGGTAAGGAAAATATAAGATATCAGCTTCTCTATCTCCATAATGCGGAAAGTATCCGCTTGCTGCTCATACCGGTCCTGCACCCGGAAACCATCTCCCAATATTTTCTGTATCTTCGATTTTACACTCCCTACATCTGCATCCGGCTTCAATTTCAATTCTACCGAACTCACTTCTGTGTCATACTGGAACAACCTACGGGCAAATTGGAGGGAAGTCAAAATGTAAGAAGAGTCATACTTCTGTTGGTTCACCGCAAACACAAGGCCGCTGGAATATAAATCGGCAGAGTTAAAGCTGGAAGCTGGATTGGCCATATTGACTTTAGCTCCCCGTTTGGGAGCATAAATCTCTAGCGGATCGAGGAATTTGATACCCGTTCCCAAGATGGAAACCAATTCTATGCCGGGAATGGCATAATCCACCACTTCATCATGCAACACGAATTGCCCCCGGCCGAAAAGAATACTGTCAATAGCGGTCAGATCCTCGAAATTATCCTCAATTCCCTTGATCACCGCCATAGTCTGACGGCCCTTATACTGAACCATCGCATTCTCTTCCAAGGACTCAGAAAAAACAGCGATCTCCGGCATCCGGCGCAAAGCTTCTATACGCGCTTCCTGTCCGTCAAAGACCTTTCCGGTGACAGCCGTAATTTTCAGCTCCGGATCAAAAGCCGTAAAGAAAGTAGCCACCAGATCCTGGAAGCCGTTAAAAACAGACAAAGTACATACCAATGCCAATGTAGCCAAAGCCACTCCGCAGACGGAAATGGCTGAAATGACATTAATGGCATTGTGCGACTTCTTGGAAAAAAGATAACGCTTCGCTATATAAAAGGGAAAATTCACCGTCCGGTTCTACTTTTTCAACAATTCGTCTATACGTTCGGCATAATCCAATGAATCATCCACAAAGAATTTCAACTCGGGAATGATGCGCAACTGATGGCGTACCCGTGTTCCTAACTCATAACGGATGGATTTCATATTATCATTGATATTCTTTACTATTTCCTGGCTCCTCTCAGAAGGGAACACGCTGAGATAGACACGTGCAATACTCATATCGGGACTGATGCGGACAGCACTTACCGACACCAAAACACCATTCATGGACTTGGTCTGAAGCAGGAAAATCTCACTCAACTCCTTTTGGATCAAACGAGAAATCTTATTTTGTCTGGTCGTTTCCATAATTAATAATTATTCAGTTTGCTAATTTGTTAATATGCCATACGGTTCATAGCATAACCTATCGGCACATTATTCAACATTTTCTTATGATTGTCAGCCCGTCGCGCAAGGGAAGAATCACCTTTTCAACCCGTTTGTCGGCAGCTACCAAATCATTAAATTTCTTTATTCCAATAGTCTGAAGATCTGTATGATGCGGTTCCTCCAATACATGTCCGTCCCACAATGTGTTATCGGCAATGATGTATCCGCCGGGTGATAATTTCTCCAGTACCATTTCGTAATATTCAATATACTTCCGCTTATCACCGTCTACAAACGCCAAATCAAAGGTAATGTTCATGCCAGGCAGCAACTTCAGCGCATCACCTATATAAAATTTAATCTTGCCAGCGTAAGGCGAACCTTCCAGCCAGGGACGTGTAAAGTCCTCCTGCTCATCGTTTATCTCAAATGTGTGCAACGTGGCCCCCTCTTCCAACCCTTCGGCCAGGCAAAGTGCGGAGTAGCCACTGTAAGTCCCGATTTCCAGCACCTGACGGGGGCGTATCATTTGCACAAACATTTTCAGCATACGCCCTGCAAGTGGCCGGAAGCCATACGGGGACGTAAAAGCTTGACGTGCGTATCGCGATAAAGTGCCTTCAGATAATCACTTTCTTCATCAATGTGCTGAAGGATATATTCGTCAATAGCGTCCGTTTCTTTCATTCCTATCTTCTATTATTATAGGTAACGGTTGCGGTTGGGCAGCACATAGTCCATAGCATACTTCAACACATCTCCCACTACATTGATTTCAAGGAAAGAAGTCTGAGTACCTTGCTTGCCGCTGCTCAGGTAAGCCACCATGTCGCTTTCACTCAAGACACCATCATCCAGCAATTTACGCAAAGCAGCGAAATAATATGCCTGTCCGTTAGCCTTTTCGGGCATATAGATAGCTTCCACCCCATATGACAAAGCCAGATGACGCATCGTCTTTTTCTTTATAACAGATGGCCAATACAGGATATTTGCCACGGAAAGCAGCAATATTACGTGCGGTACGCCCGCTGAAACTGTCGGTAATAATGGCGCGGATATTCAGTTTGCTGGTAGCCTTTACTGCCTGTTTTGCCAGGAAAGCGGTTACATCATTGGAGTTTTCATCCAAAGGAATACGGATGTCATTCTCGGCCAGTTTATCTTTCTCGGCCTGCGCTGCAATCTTGGCCATCGTCTTCACGGCTTCCACCGGATACTTGCCGTATGCCGTTTCCCCACTCAGCATCAATGCATCCGTGCGGTAGTAAATAGCATTGGCAATATCGGTCACTTCAGCACGGGTAGGACGCGGATTATTAATCATGGTATGCAACATCTGGGTAGCAACAATCACCGGTTTCTTTGCCAGAATACATTTTTTGATCAACAGACGCTGAATGCCGGGAATTCGTTCCTGAGGAACCTCAATGCCCAAGTCACCACGAGCCACCATGACTCCGTCGGCCACTTCCAATATTTCATCAATATTGTCCACTCCTTCCTGATTTTCGATCTTGGCGATAATCTTAATGTCGCTGCCGTATGCATCCAGTATCTGACGGATATCCAGCACATCCTGCTTATTACGAACAAACGAATGTGCTATGAAATCAATGTCCTTTTCAATAGCATACAGTATATTGTTACGGTCCTTTTCTGTCAAAGAAGGAAGATTGATGCGCACACCCGGTACATTTACACTCTTACGGTTACCCAAAGTAGCTTCATTCTGCACCTCACACAACAAATACTCGTCTGTCTTCTCAATCACACGCAGCTCCAGATCACCATCATCAATCAGAATATCGCCATCCACCTGGAGATCATGCACAAAACCGGGATAAGATACAGCAATACATTCACGGGTCGTTTCTTGTGCAGGATTGCCTACAATCTTCACTTTGTCACCAATCTGATAAGGAATAGGCTCGCCGCCCGCAATAGCAGTAGTACGCACTTCGGGCCCTTTTGTGTCCATCAATATGGCAATACGGTTGGAAACCTCACGTACATTGGTTATCAATTTTTCAAAACCTTCACGCGAAGCGTGAGCCGTATTCATACGGACCACATTCATACCGGCCTTGAAAAGATCTCTTATAAACTCTACCTCGCAACGCTGATCTGAGATGGACGCTACGATTTTTGTTTGTTTCAACATCATAATCTTATCACCTTATATTATACCTAAACGTTTTATTTTCTCATTAACAAAGCCTCAATCGCCAAACGATATGAATGAAGCCCGAACCCACAAATCACTCCCGCACAAGCACAGGAAATCATCGACTTATGGCGAAACTCCTCACGGGTATGTACATTCGAGATGTGCACCTCAACCACGGGAGCTGTCACGGCGCGGATAGCATCCTGCAAAGCAATGGAAGTATGCGTATAAGCCCCTGCATTCAACACGATGCCGTCATAATCAAAACCCACTTCGTGTATTTTGTTGATCATCTCACCTTCCACATTCGACTGATAATACGCTATTTCAATGTCCGGATAAGTACGGCGCAATTCCACCAGATAGTCTTCAAATGAAACAGCGCCATAAATGGAAGGTTCCCGTTTGCCTAATAAATTGATATTAGGTCCATTAATAATTTGTATTTTCATATTTATACTATATCTGAACTTTTTCTACCTTTGCAGGGAATTTGGGTACAAAGGTAGAAAAAAGAAATGAAAAGAACCGAGAAAACAGACAAGATATTGGTGAAATACAAACAATATTTAAAGTTGGAGAAATCGTTATCTGACAATACGGTAGATGCTTATCTTACTGACCTGGACAAGTTACTGGCTTATCTTACATTAGAAAACATCAACATTCTGGATGTCCGGCTTGAAAATCTGGAAGATTTCTCGGCCGGATTACATGATATCGGCATCCACCCCGTTCGCAGGCACGTATCTTGTCGGGCATCCGCTCTTTCTACCGTTTCCTCATTATGGAAGATTACCTGAAAGCCGACCCGACAGAATTGCTGGAATCCCCCCAGACAGGTTTCAAACTGCCCGAAGTAATGACTGTAGAAGAGATAGACCTGCTGATAGGAAGCATAGACCGCAGCACCAAAGAGGGACAGCGCAACAGGGCCATACTGGAAACGCTTTACAGTTGCGGGCTCCGCGTTTCCGAACTCTGCAACCTGAAATTATCCGAACTTTATTTTGAAGAAGGCTTCATCAAAGTGGAAGGAAAAGGAAGCAAACAGCGGCTGGTTCCTATTTCACCGCGCGCCATCAAGGAAATCAGGCTCTACTTCACCGACCGTAACCTGATGAAAATAAAGCCGGGATTTGAAGACTTTGTCTTTATCAGCAATTTCGGGAAGAACATCTCCCGCATCATGGTTTTCCATATCATCAAAGAACTGGCAGCCCGGATAGGTCTGAAAAAAAAAATCAGTCCTCACACTTTCCGCCATTCTTTTGCAACACATTTGCTGGAAGGAGGCGCCAACTTGCGTGCCATACAGTGTATGCTGGGACATGAAAGTATCGGGACAACAGAAATTTATACACATATAGACCGTAATATGCTACGCAGTGAAATCATAGAACATCACCCCCGTAACATCAAATTCAGAGAAAAAGATAATAAAGGTTCTATATTCTAAAATATTTTAAGATAAATTGAAAAAAAAGCAGGCTAAGAAGCTAGCATATAATAGAGTTTTTCCTATCTTTGTCCCCAAAGAGACGCACAAAAACGTACTATAGCGAATTTTACATTACAAACGTTAAATTAATAAGTAACTATGATTAAAAAGTTGTATTTGCCCTTAGTGGCTTTATTGGTCCTTGCCTTATCATCATGCGGCAAGATGGGAGAATTGTCTTCTGACTATTTCACAACTAACCCTGAAGTGCTTGAAGCAATCGGTGGTAAAGTGCCTGTGACAATTAATGGTAAATTCCCCGAAAAGTATTTCAAGAAGAACGCAACTGTTGAAGTTACCCCCGTTCTGAGATGGAAAGGCGGCGAAGCTAAAGGCCAGCCCGCTGTATTCCAAGGAGAAAAAGTAGAAGGAAACAATCAGACTATCGCTTACAAGGCAGGTGGCAGCTACACGATGAAAGCTTCTTTCGACTACGTTCCCGAAATGGCAAACTCTGAACTTTATCTTGATTTCAAGATTACAAAGGAAAGAAATCATACACTATTCCTTCTGTGAAAATCGCTGATGGCGTTATCGCGACTTCTGAACTGCCTACTGCTGCCAGCTCCAACGCATCATACGCTAACGATGCTTTCCAACGCATTATTAAAGATGCTCAGACTGCCAACATCATGTTCTTGATCCAGCAAGCCAACTTGCGCAACAGCGAATTGAATTCTGACGATATCAAAGAATTCCATAAGAAAGTGGCTGAAATTAATGCCGACACAAAGAACTACAAACTGAACAACATCGAAATTTCTGCATACGCTTCACCTGATGGTGGTGTGGAACTGAACACCGGTTTGGCTGAAAACCGTGAAGCAAACACAGAAAAATATATGGAACGCCAGTTGAAGAAGGGCAAGATTGATACTAACCTGGATGCAAAATACACTGCACAAGACTGGGAAGGCTTCCAAGAACTGGTATCTAAATCAAACTTGCAGGATAAAGATTTGATCTTACGTGTTCTTTCTATGTACAATGATCCTGAACAAAGAGAAGCTGAAATCAAGAATATCTCTTCTGTATACAAAACTTTGGCTGACGAAATCCTGCCTCAGTTGCGTCGTGCCCGTTTAACTGCCAACTATGACATCATCGGTCGTAGCGATGACGAAATCAACGAAGCATTCAACTCTGATCCTAAAGTATTGAGTGTAGAAGAATTATTGTACGCTGCTACACTGACTAACGACAACGCTCGCAAAGAAGCTATCTTCACCAAGACAACTCAACTTTATCCGAACGATTTCCGTGCTTATAATAACTTGGGTGAATTGGCATTCGCTGCCGGTGATGCTGCTAAAGCAGAAAGCTACTTCAAACAAGCTGCTTCTAAGAACGCTAACGCTCCTGAAGTAAACGCTAACCTTGGTCTTTGCGAATTGGTTAAGGGCAATGTTGCAGCTGCCGAAACTTACTTAGGCAAAGCTACAGGTGCTAACGCTGCCGGCGAAGCTTTGGGTAACTTATATATCAAACAAGGCCAGTATGACAGAGCTGTCAACTCATTCGGTGACGCTAAGACTAACAGTGCCGCTCAAGCTCAGATTTTGGCTAAAGACTATAACAAAGCAAAAGCTACTTTGTCTGCAATCAAGAATCCGGATGCAATGACTGACTACTTGATGGCTATCGTTGGTGCTCGCACAAACAATGCTTCATTGGTAAGCAGCAGCATCAAGAGCGCAATCGCAAAAGATCCTTCAATGGCTGAAAAAGCTGCTAACGATCGCGAGTTCGCTAAATACGCTGATGCTATCAAATAATATAACTAGATATCATCTTGTCTAGTTTTTTAGATGATTATGACTGAAACCGGAGGCTTCGTGATGAAGCTTCCGGTCTTTTTATGTAAAATAACCTTCATTTATACCTGCCTTTAGCCACAAAATGCGTATTTTCGCAAAAAATATCTTGAAATGAAAAAATTACTATTCTTTCTTTTCACTCTTGTTGTGCTGGCAAGCGGCTGCGGCAAGAAAAATACATTCACCTTGGAAGGAAGCATTAAAGGACTTCCTTCAGACACTATATTAGTATTTTATCAAGAACCCGATTACAAGCTGGATACCATACTCCTCTCAAAGGTAAATTCACTTACACCATTACCCCTGACACATTTACTATCTTCTCATTACTATTGGGAGAAAAACAAATCTTACCGATATATGCTGATAAAGGAGAAAGTGTTACCCTAAACGGAATGGCCGGAAAGATAGAGGTTAAAGGAAAGGGAGAAAACGCACAACTGGCAAAACATATCCAGTACCTTAGCACCTTAGAAAATAACAAGGTAGCTGTTATGACTGCTGTGGATTCGTTGATTAAAACCAACCCAAGCTCGTACAGCAATATCTATCTGATAGACAAATATTACGTACAGGACTCGCTTCCTGATTACAACCACATAGATCAGCTGATAAAAGGACTAAGCGGTATTATAAAAGACACACCTTATATTATAGAACTCCAGAATAAATTAAGTGCGAAAAAAGAACTGACAGAACATCGCTACGTTTCCAACATCTCGTGCACGGATAAAAAAGGAAAGACCGTCAACTGGAACAGTGTAAAAGGGAAATATGTCCTTTTGGATTTTTGGGCAAGCTGGAACAAAGAAAGCATTGCCACACAAGATTCTTTAGTATCCGTACAAAAGGCATTGAAAAAAGACAAGTTTGTTATTATCAGCCTCTCCCTTGATCTGGATAAAAAGGAATGGATGGAGAAAATCATTCAAAGAGATACCACGCAATGGAAACAAGTTTGCGATTTCAAAGGCTGGAACAATTCCATTGTCAAGCAACAAGGCATAACCCGGATTCCTGCCAATATACTGATAGGTCCTGACAAGCGGGTCATCACACAAGATATACGGGGCAAAGAACTGATAGACAAAGTGAGACAGCTGACAGAACAAGATAAAGAGAAAGAAAAAGCCGCCAAAGAGGCAGAACGTGCTCGAAAGAGACAAAATAAAAAATAAAAGAATGCTGGTAAAAGTCTATGGAGCAGCCGTTCAAGGTATCGACGCTACCATTGTAACTATTGAAGTAAATAGTTCACGAGGTATAAAATTCTTCCTTGTCGGTCTGCCGTACTCGGCCGTGAAAGAAAGTCATGAACGTATTATTTCCGCCTTACAGGTAAACGGATATAAATTCCCCACTTGTCAAATTGTAGTGAATATGGCCCCTGCCGACATACGCAAGGAGGGGTCTGCATACGACCTTCCGCTAGCAATCGGAATATTGGCCGCTACCCAAATCGTATCGGAAGAAAAACTTTCACGTTATCTTATTATCGGAGAACTTAGCCTGGATGGAAGCCTTCAACCAGTCAAAGGAGCCCTCTCCATAGCTATCAGTGCCCGCGAGCAAGGTTTTGAAGGCTTCATACTTCCCAAACAAAATGCGCGGGAAGCTGCTAGTAAACAACCTGAAAGTATATGGCGTAGAAAATATCAAAGAGGTCATCGAATTTTTCAATAATGAACGCAATCTGGAGCCTAGCATCGTCAATACACGGGAGGAATTCTATGAACACCAAAGTAGCTTTCCATACGATTTTGCTGATGTGAAAGGACAAGAAAGTGTAAAACGCGCATTGGAAGTAGCCGCGTCCGGAGGACACAACCTGATTATGATCGGTTCACCCGGAAGTGGGAAGTCCATGATGGCAAAGTGTATGCCAAGCATTCTCCCTCCCCTTTCATTGGGTGAAAGTCTGGAAACGACTAAAATACATTCAGTAGCAGGAAAATTAGGAAAAGACAGTTCACTGATTGCCATCCGGCCTTTCCGTAGTCCCCATCATACAATTTCGCAAGTAGCAATGGTAGGTGGCGGCACCAATCCCCAACCGGGAGAAATCAGTCTGGCTCACAACGGTTTGCTCTTTCTAGACGAGTTGCCGGAATTTAACAGAAGTGTACTTGAAGTACTTCGCCAACCCCTAGAGGACAGGCATATATCCATCGCACGAGCTAAATACAGTCTGGATTATCCGGCCAGTTTCATGCTGGTAGCCAGTATGAATCCCTGTCCATGCGGATATTATAATCATCCTACACGAGCTTGCGTCTGTAATCCCGGACAAGTGCAACGGTACCTGAACCGTATCTCCGGTCCTTTACTGGACCGCATAGATATCCAAATAGAAATAGTTCCGGTTCCATTCGAAAAAATGGCAGAACGCCATCATGCGGAAAGTAGTGCAAGCATACGCGAACGGGTTATCAAGGCCCGGAAAATACAAGCTCAACGTTTTGCCAACCATCCGGGTATTTACTGCAACGCACAAATGGAAGCCGGGTTACTCCATCTGTACGCTCAACCCAATGAAGCAGGGCTAAAATTATTACGAACTGCCATGACACGCCTCAACCTGTCGGCGCGCGCATACGGTCGCATTCTAAAAGTAGCGCGTACCATTGCCGATCTGGACAACAGTGAACACATTACTTCCATCCACCTGGCAGAAGCGATAAGCTATAGAAATCTTGATAGAGAAGACTGGGCCGGTTAGTTTAGCTGCCCGACTCAGTTTCCTTTGCATGATAAATGACCTGCATCAATGAGTCCAGTTCAATGTAATTTGAAAGAACATCCTCTTCCTTATCGGTCGTTTCCCAATCTTTATCCTCTCTCTTTTTAGAGAAAAGTGCATTTAAAATGAATTTATACCACGTATTCATGTCTCGTTCGACTTAAGGTTTTATAAAAAACAGGATAAGTAAAATTTAGTTCATCATTTTTCTCTCCTTAAGATTAAATGCAAATAAGTGCAAATCACTGCATCACGATATAACATTTTTCTGTATTTTCACTTCTTCCGACAAAGCCCCCGAATAACCATATTTTATAATAAGTACGGCCTGTCAGAGATTTTAAGGGAGAAATATTTCTGATTATTCCATATACTTACTAAAAATCACTAACTTTGCACGTTACTGGTAGAAATAACAAAAAAGACATCATACAATGGAAAATAAATTCAAAAGAACCACCGTCACATCCGCTTTGCCCTACGCAAACGGTCCGGTACATATTGGTCATCTGGCAGGTGTATATGTTCCTGCTGATATCTACGTGCGCTATCTCCGCCTGAAAAAAGAAGATGTTCTTTTCATCGGAGGCTCTGACGAACACGGAGTACCTATCACCATTCGTGCAAAGAAAGAAGGTATTACTCCACAAGATGTGGTGGACCGCTATCATACCTTGATAAAAGAATCATTCAAAGAATTTGGAATTTCATTCGATATATACTCTCGTACTACATCAAAGACACACCACGAACTGGCTTCCGAATTCTTCAAAACCCTGTATGATAAAGGTGAGTTCATTGAAAAGACCTCCATGCAATATTACGACGAAGAAGCCCATCAGTTCCTGGCCGACCGTTATATTACCGGTGAATGTCCTCACTGCCATGCAGAAGGAGCCTACGGTGACCAATGCGAGAAGTGCGGAACATCACTTTCTCCGACCGACCTGATCAATCCGAAAAGTGCTATCAGTGGCAGTAAACCAGTGATGCGTGAAACCAAACATTGGTATCTGCCATTGGACAAACACGAAGGATGGCTGCGTGAATGGATTCTTGAAAATCATAAAGAATGGCGCCCCAATGTATACGGACAATGTAAAAGCTGGTTGGATATGGGCTTGCAACCCCGTGCGGTAAGCCGTGACTTGGATTGGGGAATCCCTGTTCCTGTAGAAGGCGCTGAGGGAAAAGTACTTTATGTATGGTTCGATGCCCCCATCGGCTATATTTCAAATACAAAAGAATTACTTCCCGACAGTTGGGAAACTTGGTGGAAAGATCCAGAAACCCGTTTGATTCACTTCATCGGAAAAGACAATATTGTATTCCACTGCATTGTTTTCCCTGCTATGCTGAAAGCGGAAGGAAGCTATATCTTACCGGATAACGTACCTAGCAATGAATTCCTGAATCTGGAAGGTGACAAGATTTCCACTTCACGCAACTGGGCAGTATGGTTGCATGAATATTTGCAGGACTTCCCCGGCAAACAGGATGTATTGCGCTATGTATTGACAGCCAATGCCCCCGAAACAAAAGACAACGATTTTACCTGGAAAGATTTTCAAGCACGTAACAACAATGAGTTGGTGGCTGTTTACGGTAACTTTGTAAACCGTGCTTTAGTGCTGACTCATAAATATTTCGACGGGAAAGTTCCCGTTTGCGGTGAATTGACCGACTACGACAAAGAAACATTAAAAGAATTTGCAGACGTAAAGGCAGAAGTAGAAAAGCTACTGGATGTATTCAAATTCCGCGATGCACAAAAAGAGGCAATGAACCTGGCACGTATCGGTAATAAATACTTAGCCGATACAGAGCCTTGGAAACTGGCAAAAACTGATATGGACCGTGTAGCCACCATCCTTAACATAGCATTGCAACTAGTTGCCAATCTGGCTATTGCATTCGAACCTTTCCTGCCTTTCAGCAGCGAAAAGCTCCGCCAAATGCTGAATATGGAAACATTTGAATGGGACCAACTGGGGCGTACCGATCTGCTGGCAGAAGGACATCAATTGAATAAGGCAGAACTGTTGTTCGAAAAGATCGAAGATGAAACCATTCAAGCACAAGTAGACAAACTGTTGGCTACCAAAAAAGCAAACGAGGCTGCCAACTATAAAGCCAACCCGATAAAACCGGTAATTGCTTTTGAAGAATTTGAAAAGTTAGATATCCGTGTAGGTACCGTATTAGAGTGTGAGGTAGTGCCTAAAATGAAAAAGCTGCTGAAATTCAAGATTGCTGACGGACTGGAGAACCGTACCATCGTCAGCGGTATCGCACAACATTATAAACCGGAAGAACTGGTGGGCAAACAAGTTTTATTCATTGCCAACCTTGCTCCGCGCCAATTCAAGAACGGATTGGTGAGCGAAGGCATGATCCTGAGTGCTGAAAACTTTGACGGCACCTTAGCGGTGACCTCTTTATTAAGAGAGGTAAAGCCGGGCAGTGAAGTGAAATAATATACACCCAAATACAGAAAAGGCTGAAAGCAACTGAAACGTCCGCTTTCAGCCTGACTGTTTTATAATCTATCTATAAAAATGGCAGAACAATCCTTGAAAGAAAAGACAGCAAAAGGCCTCTTCTGGGGCGGATTAAGCAATGGAGTACAGCAGCTGCTGAATCTTTTTTTCGGGATATTCCTGTCACGCATTCTGAATGCGGAAGATTATGGCATGGTGGGAATGCTGTCCATCTTCTCCCTTATTGCAGGCTCTTTGCAGGAAAGCGGGTTCACGGCCGCCCTAGCCAACAAACGGGATATCTCCCACAAAGACTATAATGCCGTATTCTGGTTCAGTACCGGGCTAAGTGCCTGTCTCTACCTCATTCTGTTCCTTTGCGCCCCACTCATTGCCGAATTCTATCACACTCCCGAACTGACAGCTTTGGCACGATACACTTTCCTCGGTTTCTTTGTAGCCAGTTTGGGCATTGCCCACAGTGCTTACCTGTTCCGCAACTTAATGGTCAAGCAAAAGGCAATGGCGGTCACTATCGGATTAACCGCCTCAGGAACTATCGGTATAACTATGGCCTGCTTGGGATTTGCCTATTGGGGGATAGCCACACAAAGCATTGTCTATGTAGGAACCATTAATATCTGTTATTGGTGCTTCTCACCCTGGCGACCTACACTTACTTTCGACTTCAAGCCTTTGAGAGGGATGCTTTCTTTCAGCAGCAAATTATTAGTAACCAATATATTCAACCACATCAATAATAATATCTTTACCGTTATCCTTGGTAAATTCTATTCGGGACAAGAAGTAGGCTATTTTACTCAAGCTAATAAATGGAATTATATGGGACATTCATTAATTTCAGGAACAGTCAACAGTGTGGCCCAACCCGTACTTTCCAGTTTGTCGGATGAAAGGGAACGCCAACAACGCGCTTTCCGGAAGATGCTCCGCTTCACTGCCTTTATTTCTTTTCCGGCTATGTTAGGATTATCATTAATCGCACCCGAACTGATTATACTGACTATTACAGACAAATGGCTACCCAGTGCCTTCATCCTGCAATTGCTCTGCATCGGTGGCGCATTCATTCCCATAACCAATTTGTATTCCAACCTAGTCATCAGCAAAGGAAAATCGGATATCTATATGTGGAATACCATCGGCTTAGGCATCATCCAGTTAACAACCATGCTTCTGCTCTATCCATACGGCGTACATACCATGATTATAGTGTATGTATCCATCAATATCTGCTGGCTGTTTGTATGGCACTATTTTGTATGGAAACAAATACGGCTCAGCTTGTTTGCAGCGCTGAAAGACATCCTTCCGTTTGCCTTCATAGCTACCGCGGTAATGGCGGCTACCTATTATATCACTATCGGCTTTGCCAATCTGTATTTATTAATGGCAAGCAAAATGATCATAGCCGGCACACTCTACACAGCCATCCTGTGGTTGAGCGGCTCCGTCACTTTTAAAGAGAGTTTACACTATATAATCAAGAAATAATGGCTGCTACACGTCACTCCGGATTAGAATGTTTACGAATTATCAGTATCATACTGATTGTATCCATGCATATTCTAGGAAATACCTTCCACACCAGTAACTGGCTGAACAAAGAATTCATACTATTTATCAATACACTGGGAAACACCGGAGTAACCTTGTTCATTCTGATCTCAGGTTATTTTGGAATCCGTTTCAATACACATAAATTTTTCAAAATGCTGGTTGTCGTATGGTTTTATTCCATCGTTTCTTATCTGATCGAAACAATATGGCTTCACACTCCGCATACCTGGACAGGGCTGGCCTCCTCATTGCTACCGATACTTAGCAAAAAATACTGGTTTATGACCTGCTATGTAGTACTTTATTGTTTCTCGCCCTATTTAAACCGGCTGGTTCATAACCTCTCACAAAAAAGTTATAAACAACTACTGTTACTATGGGGATTCTTTTTTGTATTTGCCCCGACAATCCTGTTTTTTGAAATTCAGAATGACACGGGCAAGGGAATTATCAATGTCACACTAGCTTATCTCATAGGACAATATCTGAAGACCTATGGTCTTCCGGAAAACATGAAACGACATAGCCGGGAAATCTTGTCAGGCAGCCTTGCCGGTATTTTTATACTGAATACCCTGCTTACAGCAATGAGTGGAAATATCATACTGAGATTCGCCCGAGATAATAATCTACTGATTATCATCGCCTCTATCATGATTTTCTACCAGTTTACCCGGTGGCATTTTTCATCCCGCATCATCAATTACCTAGCAGGATACGTTTTTGCCTTATATATGCTTCAAGGACTTCTTATCCACTGTTTACAACCCTGGTATACCCCTTATGCAGACAGCAACCTACTTGTTCTGTATTTTATGGGAACACTTGTTTCTATCTGTCTGACGACGCTTGTTATAGAATGGAGCAGACGGCTGCTATTAGGAAAAATAGAAAACAAATTGGCAAATGCCATAGAAAGAAGAGGAGCAAAAATAAAAATGTTTGCAGATAATCATTAAAACAATGATTTATTTCCGTAACTCATAATTTCAAAATCTCCAATGGAACCCCTCCTATCTGAGCTGCCATATCCGAAAATGAACTCTGAAAAGAACCATATATTTTTTGTGTACGAGCCAATGTGTACATATCCGTGATACCCTCCCTTATTCCCTCCAAAGATCCACGGTCTGCCTTTTTTCCGGAACAGAATATCCGGTCACCATAACGCTCTTTCATTTCCCGCTTCACCTCTTCCGAATCTGTAGCCAAATAGATAGCCACCTTGCCGTCCTCTTTTATCTTCTCATCTAATTTCTGATAGAACAACTCGATAGGGCTTTGCCTGATAGAAGCCAGATTATCTGTACGACGGATATGCACACCAATCATAGCATCCGAAAAATTCCGACAACGGTTTTCCACCTCTTCCATAATCTCGTCTACCGGAACAAACAACCGACTGATCCATGCATAATCATAAAGTTGGAAAGCGGTGTATGATGCCATATAAACACAGCCACCTTCTTTAACCCACCGTTCAAAATCAAAATGCCGGTTACATAAAGGAGTAATGGAACGCTCGTACAGACAAGACTTGAAAAGCAGTTTCTGAAACAAAAGCGGGAAATGAAAATTCTTGGAACGAGGTCTGTCTAATAATGCATAATCCAACCGCGAAGCATCCCGTAAACAAGCCACTTCCCTGTCTACAGGCTTAAACAACTGATAAAACGGTGCATTCAGTGCCCAATCCCGAAACCAAATGATGCTTAATTCACTTTTTGTCTTTCCTGCCAGCATTACCGCCGAAGCCACTGCACGCATACGGTTGGCCAATCCTCCTACCGGTACAAATGTTATTTTACCCATTCCTGTTTAAAATTTGAGGCAAATATAAATAACATCGCTTATAAATGCTAATTAATTACTACTTTTGCAATATATATACCTAAATTTATTATGCAAGCAATCATTCTAGCCGCCGGCATGGGCAAGCGCTTGGGAGATCTTACCAAAGATAACACCAAGTGTATGATTAAAGTAAACGGGACCTATCTGATAGACCGTCTGCTCTCACAGTTAGATTCATTAAATCTGGAACGCATCATTTTAGTCATAGGCTACCAGGGAGAGAAATTACGTACCCACATAGAGAAACAAAGTAGAAATACTCCGATAGAATATATTTACAATCCTGTCTACAATAAGACCAATAATATCTATTCTCTCTATCTTGCTAAAGAGGAATTGCAAAAGCAAGATACTTTATTAATTGAATCCGATTTGATTTTTGAGGATACACTTTTCCACAAAATTTTAAATAACCCCTATCCCAATCTGGCACTTGTAGCTAAATATGAGCCATGGATGGACGGCACGATGGTACGGCTCAATACTGAAAATGACATCATTGATTTTATCTCAAAAAAAACGTTCCGCTACGCAGATATTGACGATTACTACAAAACCGTCAATATCTATAAATTCAGTAAAGAGTTTCTCCGCAACAGTTATGTGCCATTTCTTGAAGCCTACAGCAAAGCCCTGGGGAATAACGAATATTACGAACAGGTATTACGGGTAATCACCCTGCTGGAGAGATGTGAACTGAAAGGACTCCCTTTGGAAGGAGAACGCTGGTATGAGATTGATGATATACAAGATCTTGACATCGCTGAAACCATTTTTGCCGAACAGGACCAGCTACAACGCTACCAAAAAAGATATGGCGGATACTGGCGTTTCCCAAAGCTGAAAGATTTCTGCTATTTAGTAAACCCCTATTTTCCACCACAAAAAATGTGTGAAGAACTACAGGCTAATTTTAATGTGCTTCTCCGTGAATACCCTTCCGGCATGGGAGTGAACACACTTGTCATGGCAAAAAACTTCGGTATCCGGCAAGATTATGTGGTTGTTGGCAACGGAGCCGCCGAAATCATCAAAGCGCTGATGGAACATTCAGATGGCAAAATGGGAGTAATTTATCCCACTTTTGAAGAATATCCCAACCGACAATCAGAAGAAATCATTGCATTCTATCCACAGAATGCCGATTTTCATTATACGGCAAAAGAACTGATGCTTTTTTATGCGGACAAAGATATCCGCCATTTACTCTTGATCAATCCGGATAACCCATCAGGTAACTTCATCCCCCTTAACGAACTTATGGATTTGCTGGCATGGACGCAGCAGCGAAATATCCACTTAATACTGGATGAATCTTTTGTTGACTTCAGCGAAAAAAGTGTCGAAAATACGCTGCTTAAGAATGAAGTTCTGGAAACATACCCACACCTCACAGTCATTAAAAGTATTTCCAAATCTTATGGAGTTCCGGGATTACGCTTGGGGATAGCCGCATCTTCCGACAAAGAGATAATATCCTATTTACGAAAAAACATGGCTATATGGAATATAAACTCCTTCGCCGAATTCTATTTACAGATATACAGCAAGTATAATAATGATTATCAAAATGCCTGTAAAAAATTCATAGCCGAGCGCCAACGCTTTTTCGAGGTATTGCAACAGGTTGACTTCCTACGTGTCATACCTTCACAAGCCAATTATTTCCTGTGCGAAGTAACTTCCCGCTTCAGTTCCACCAAACTCGTTTCTTTATTGCTGGAGCATAATCTCTTGTTAAAAGATTGTAGTACCAAGACAGGATTCGATGGCAGGAATTACATCCGTATCGCCATACGCGACACTGAAGACAACAATTATCTGGCTGAAAACTTAAAAAAACTGCAAGCATGAGTATCAATATCTGTATTTGTGGCGGTGGCGGTCTGGGGCACGTCATTGCAGGAGTAGCTGCACATAAAGGCTTTAATGTTTCCATCCTCACCCGGCATCCCGACCAATGGAATCCATCATTACTCATTGAAGATTGCCGGGGAAATACATTCTCCGGCTCATTAGCCTGCGTTACGGCTAACCCGGCAGAAGTCATTCCACACTCTGATATCGTATTGCTTTGTCTCCCCGGATTTGCCATTGAGGAAGAACTTCTCCACATACAACCGTTCTTGCAGGAAAAAACTTGCATAGGAAGTGTAGTCAGTTGTACCGGTTTTTTCTTTACCGCTTATAGAATATTAGGCAAAACAGCTTCACTCTTCGGATTCCAGCGTGCTCCATTCATTGCCCGTGTACAAACCTATGGCCAGAAAGCACTCTTGTTGGGATACAAAAAGGAATTACAAATAGCTACCGTAAACATATCAAAATCCGATATTTTACTACGAACTCTTCAAGAAATGTTAGATACGCCGGTGCGTATGCTTCATCATTTTCTAGAAGCCAGCCTGACCAATAGCAATCCATTGCTTCATCCAGCCCGTCTTTATTCACTTTTCCATACCTGGAGTAGAGGAAAAACATATCATGAGATTCCCGGGTTCTATAATAGTTGGGACGAAGAAAGTTCGGAGCTCCTCATTGCTTGTGACAATGAATTCCAACAAATTCTGAAAGCACTGCCGGTCCGAATAGAGCCAATTCCTACTTTATTGGAATATTATGACAGTTATGATGCAAGGTCACTTACCCGCAAGATACGCTCCATCATTGCCTTCAAACATATTCCAGCTCCTATGGAAAAAACAGAAAAAGGATTTCTGCCTGATTTCAAAAGCCGGTATTTCACTGAGGATTTTCCATTTGGATTATTGATAATCAAATCAATAGCAGAGGTATTAAATATTTGTACCCCAAACATTGATAAAATATTGCTATGGGGGCAAGATGTATTAAACAAAGAATATATCCATGAAGGAGAATTAAAAGGAAAAGACCTGTCAGAAACAGGTTACATTAACGCTGATTTGTTTTATAAACTACTAAAAAATTAATGTATGGATAGTGAACTAAGAAAGCGATTTAATCCCGATGGTTCCCTTCTCCGTCGCCAGCAACTACGTATGTTAGAGCTTCTGGAGGTTATTGATGTGATTTGTCGCAAGCACCAAATACCCTATTGGCTCAGTTCCGGAACTCTAATAGGTGCAGCACGTCACAAAGGTTTCATTCCCTGGGATGATGATCTGGACATAGAAATGCTTCGCTCAGATTACCTGCGTCTGCTGAAAGTTCTTCCTCAAGAACTTCCGGACAATCTTGCATTGCAAACTAATGAAACAGATCCCAATTACATCTTTATATACGGCAAATTACGTGATAAGGATTCTCATTTGGAAGAAACAAATTCATATGACCGTATTTTCCATTATACCGGTATCTACATTGATATTTTTCCTTTAGAAAAGATCCCTTATTGTCTAGCTTGGATAGGAGGACACATGCAAGGGCAGATATACAATCAGTTGAATAATAAAAATATAAAAGAAAGCACATTATACAAACGGATTCGTAGGATTTATCATTTTAATACCCGCATCGGTTTTCCCATCCTAAGGTTCATTGCCAAGTTATTCCCCGGAAAAGAATTACGCCATTCTTTTGGCACCGCCTATTTCAAACCGCGCTATACAGACGATATTTTTCCACTGACAGAAATGGAATTTGAAGGAAAAATGTTCCCCGTACCACGCCAAACAGATGCTGTGCTAAGGAAGATATACGGTGACTATATGCAATTACCAGATTTAGAGAATATACATCCGCATTACAACAAACTCGAATTTTACAAATAAAGGAGATTGAACTATGAAACCGTTCCTTGTAGATGTACCCGTACTCATTTTGTTCTTCAACCGCCCGCAACAGCTGTCGCAAGTGTTTGAACAAGTCAGGAATGCCCGTCCCTCCAAGCTTTTCCTCTATCAGGACGGACCACGCAGCGAACACGACCTGCCCGGTATAAAAGCATGTCGTGAAGTGACAGATCAGATAGACTGGGACTGCGAAGTCCACCGTATGTATCAGGAAAAAAACTACGGTTGCGACCCTTCGGAATACATTTCACAAAAATGGGCTTTTTCTATGGTTGACAAATGTATCGTATTGGAAGATGACGATGTGCCTTCCGTTTCTTTTTTCACATTCTGTAAAGAAATGTTAGACAAATACGAGCAAGACCCCCGTATCACCATGATTGCGGGTTTCAATAACGAAGAGATTACTCCGGGTGTACCATACGATTATTTCTTTGCCTCCACTTTCTCTATCTGGGGATGGGCCAGTTGGAAAAGGGTCATTGACCAATGGGACGAACATTATACTTTTCTAGAAGACAAGTTCAATATGCAACAACTGGAACAGCTCATTAAAGAACGGAAATTCCGTAAAGACTTTATCTATATGTGCCATCGCCATAAAGAAAACAACAAAGCCTATTATGAAACCATCTTCCACGCTTCCATGCTTTTCAACTCGGGACTGGCTATCGTGCCCACCCGCAACATGATTAACAACTTGGGAGCCACGGCAGATTCCACCCATTTTGCCGGTTCTGTGCATACACTGCCTAAAGGATACCGCCGCATCTTCACCATGAAACAGTATGAAGTAGAATTTCCTCTCAAGCATCCTCGTTATGTCATTGAGAATGTAGCTTATAAAAAAGCTGTCTACCGCATTATGGGGTGGGGACATCCCTGGATTAAGATAGGACGTTCTTTTGAAGAACTATTTCTGAACCTGCGATACGGCAATTTTTCCATCATCACTAAAGCAATAAAAAACAGAATTAACAAATGGCTGAAAAGAGACCAACACCGGTAAAACCACTCACTATTTATTTTTATCACACCCGATTAACCCGTGAAAGTTACGAGGAATGGAAAGATTATAAGTTTCCGGGACATATCCTCTACGGACTTCCTTTGCTGGAAAAATATGGAATCCGGTCGGTGATGCATAAATACAAAGCTTTCCCCAGCCGTCTGAAACTAATGCTCTATGCCACTAAAGAGATTCTGTGCTGCAAAGAGCCATACGAAGTGCTCTACGGTACATCTTTCCGTGGGTTGGAACTTATCATCCTACTCAGAGCATTAGGCCTCTACCGCAAGCCCATTGTCATTTGGCATCACACTGCTTTAAAAACCTCATCCAGAAAAATAAGAGAACGCATCTCACGTTTCTTTTATAAGGGCATTGATCATATGTTCCTGTTCAGTAAAAAATTGATTAAAGACTCATTAGCAACCGGAAAAGCTCCCGAAGAAAAGCTTCAGCTTATCCATTGGGGGCCGGACCTCGCTTTCTATGACCATCTTCTACAAACAATGCCGGATCGGAAACCGGAAGGTTTTATCTCCACCGGGAAAGAAAACCGGGATGTAGACACAATGCTGCAAGCTTTCTGCGCCACCGATCAACAACTGGACTTGTACATAGCCCCCACCAATGGAAGTGTAAACTACCAACAGATTATTGAAAGCTTCTGTCTGCCCGATTCTGTACGAGTACATTATACGGACGGTGTCATCCCATACTTGTTGGCACAGAAAGTGGCACGAAAAAGCTGTGTTGTCATCTGCTGCATGGATTTTCCTTATACCGTAGGTCTTACCACACTGGTAGAGGCCTTTGCATTAGGCATCCCTGTCATTTGCTCACGTAATCCTAATTTTGAAATGGATATAGACAAAGAAGAAATAGGAATTACCGTAGCCTATGATGACGTGGAAGGGTGGATCAATGCCATTCATCGCATAGCCGACCATCCTGAAGAAGCCCAAAAAATGGGCGCCAACGCCCGAAAGCTGGCAGAAAAACGTTTCAATTTGGAAATCTTTTCCCGTGAAATAGCAGAAAGCTTACTGGAAATATCCAAGATGTCCCCTAAAAAGCGTACATTTGCATAAACTTTTATGCACATGAGAGTACTTATCATCAATACGTCTGAGCGAATAGGTGGAGCCGCCATTGCAGCCAACCGCCTCATGGAGGCTTTAAAAAACAACGGAATAAAGACAAAAATGCTTGTACGCGACAAGCAGACCGACCAGATAAGTGTCGTTGAACTAAAGAAATCATGGTGGAAAGTATGGCAATTCATCTGGGAGCGTGTCGTTATCTGGCAAGCCAACCACTTCAAGAAACATAACTTGTTTGCCGTTGACATAGCGAATACCGGCACCAATATCACAGCATTGCCCGAATTTACCCAAGCCGATGTCATTCATCTGCATTGGATTAACCAAGGTATGTTGTCACTGACAGATATCCGGCGTATCATCCAATCCGGCAAGCCCATCGTTTGGACAATGCATGATATGTGGCCTTTTACCGGTATCTGCCACTATGCAGGAGATTGCGATAAATATGCCACACAATGCCACAACTGTCCGCAACTTTACAAAGGAAGCAGGAAAGACATAGCCTACCGTACTTTCCAGAAAAAGAAAAAACTGTTTGAAGGAGCACAAATCACCTTTGTAGCTTGTAGCCGCTGGTTAGAATCATTGGCTAAGAAAAGTGATCTGATTAAAGGTCAGACCATTACCAATATTCCCAATGCAATCAACACCAACCTGTTCAAACCTCGTGATAAAAAACAGGCCAGAGAAAAGTGCCACCTCCCGCAAGACAAGAAGTTATTGCTTTTCGGCTCCGTAAAAATTACAGACAAGAGAAAAGGAATAGACTATTTGGTATCAGCTTGCAAACAAATAGCTTCCTCGTATCCTGATTTTAGTAAAGAGTTAGGTGTAGTGGTTTTTGGCAACCAAGCCGAACAATACGCTTCCCTGTTTCCTTTCCCTATCTATCCGATGAATTATGTCAGCAACGAGAAGGAACTGGTAGATATTTACAACGCAGTCGACTTATACGTCACACCTTCTTTACAAGACAACCTACCCAATACCATCGTAGAGGCAATGGCCTGTGGTATTCCGTGCATAGGGTTCAATGTAGGAGGTATTCCACAAATGATTGACCACCTGCACAACGGCTATGTTGCCGAATATCAGTCTTCCAAGGATCTGGCAAACGGAATTCACTGGGCATTGACCGAAGGAGAATATGAAAGTCTGAGCGAAGAAGCCTGCCGTAAGGCAGTATCCAGCTATTCGGAAAGTACCATCGCCAAGAAATATGTTGAAATCTATAACAAGATTACAGGGAATCATGCATAACCATCATCCTCATCCCAAGTTTTCTATTATTACTGTCACCTACAACGCCGCAAAAGTATTGGAGGATACTATACAAAGTATTGTTACACAAACTTATAAGAATCTAGAGTATATTATTGTAGATGGGGGATCAACAGATGAAACACTGGATATCATTCACAAATACCAGGAACATATCACCACTGTTATCAGTGAACCCGACCAAGGTTTATACGATGCCATGAACAAAGGAATAAAACTGGCAACCGGAGATTATCTTTGTTTCTTGAATGCCGGTGACGGCCTGCACGAGGATGATACTTTGCTGCAAATGGTACATTCCATCAATGGAACAGCCCTGCCGGGAGTGCTATATGGAGAAACAGAAATTGTGGACAGTCAAGGGCATTTTTATATATGCGCCGCCTGTCCGCACCCGCAACGCTTACCTGGAAAAGCTTCAAGCAAGGAATGCTAGTCTGCCATCAAGCCTTTTTCGCCCGCCGTGATCTGGTGGAACCATATGACCTGAGATATCGGTTCTCGGCAGATTTTGACTGGTGTATCCGTATCATGAAGAAAGCGGATGTACTCCATAACACCCATCTTACTCTTATTGATTACCTGAATGAAGGAATGACCACCCGTAACCATAAAGCCTCCTTGAAAGAACGCTTCCGTATTATGAGCCGTCACTATGGATGGGCAAGCACAGTGACACACCACTTATGGTTCGTTCTGCGCCTGCTTTACAAATAATCCGGAGTCTGGCTTACGACGGGCCTTAATCAATTTTCCTACGGGCTCTTCTGACCTGCAAGAATAAGAACAAGACCAGCACACAGGTCAATACACCCAACGCCACAAAGCCACCGTTTCCGTAACATGCAGCGATTTCGGATCGAACTTAAATTCCACTACATGCTTTCCGGCCGGCACATTCATCGCCCGAAGAATATAATCCGCTCTTCCGTGCGGTGCTTCCACACCATCAATATATGCCTGCCAACCAGGATAGTAAATTTCGAGAAAACCACTGTTCCTCCTGTCTTCGAATTAACCTCATATTTCAAGTCATTAGGTTCGTACGCAGTCAGTTTGATTGTACCCAGTGTATCTGTTTCAGCCGCCGATTTTACCTCCGCACTGAATTTTTATCTACGACAGCCGTTTTGCCGGATCTATCCGATGCAAAGCATCTATCTCTTCATTGGCATTATCCACATACTGCACCTCGTTTACAAACCAAGCATTGCCCAGCGTATAAGGATTCTGTATCGGGACAGTCTTTCCACCTTGCAGCGGAAAAATAAAGTAACGGGTATTCAGCATATTCAACACAGGAAAACCGGACGGAGCTACCTTCTGCATATCGCCTCCCGCCTCCGAAACAGCCTTGAACACGCCATTCATCTCGGTGCTGATATGCTCCTCTATCATTTCCTGATAGCGGCGCAGCGGCGGCATGATATCCACCGATGCTCTTATGCCAATAAGAAGTCGTATTTTCATTAAACGTATTGCCGGCTAGGTTCAGTACCCGGAAATCCAACGTTTTATCGGCCAATATTGCCTTATCCGTTTCGGTCGGTTTAAAGGAATTATCCTGCTGCACCTTCTCCACAAATTGTTCATCATACAAATAACGTTTGTTCACACTCCACATATCTGCCAGACAGAGGACAGCCAATGCCAGAATCGTCACCTTCGCCTTTAGTTTGCCCATGCCATATAACCAAAGAACTGCCGTACCTATCATAATAACAAAGAAACTGCGCCATGCATCCGAAGTAAAGATACTCTGACGGATTTCTTCCAGATTAGCAAGTAACGGAGCCAGCTGATCTGCCGGAATACCCTGCAATGCCTGCATTTCCATACTTGAAACATACGACGGGAAAAGAAACCGGGAGCTAATGCAAACAATAAAGCGATGCCACCTGTCAATCCCAGACTGATATAAAACGACCGGGCCTGTTCCTTAACCAACTGAGGGCGTGCCATTACCTCCTTTAAAGCAAGGACTGCCAACAAAGGTATGGTAAACTCAGCAATGACCAAAATAGAAGAAACCGCACGGAATTTATCGTACATCGGGATATAATCCAAAAGAAATCGGTGAATCCCATAAAATTCTTTCCCCACGACAGCAGGACAGACAAAACTGTAGCACTCAAAAGCGCCCATTTCATAGGACCTTTCACTATAAACAGCCCAAGAACAAACAGAAACATCACAAACGCCCCCACGTATACAGGACCGGATGTACCGGGTTGCTCACCCCAATACTGACCTATCTGGCTATAGATACTATTATACATAGGATTCGCCTTTTCCATCGCCTTTTCGTTAGCTGCCAAAGGTACGGAAGCACCACCTTTCACATTAGGGACAAGCAAAGAGAAAGTCTCACCGATACCGTAGCTCCACTGAGTGATATAATCTCGTTCCAGACCACTTTTGTCTGATTATGACTATCCGGTTTCACCAGCTCACTCTTTCCACGCATCGTTTCCTTACTATACTCATACGTATGATATAAGTTAGATAGATTTATACAAACTCCCAAAATACCGGCCATCAACAACACACCAGTTGCTTTCAGAAATTGCGGCATTTCCTTCTTCTGCCAAGCATCCACTCCGAACGCAACCGCCATAAAGAGCATGACAAAAGAAAATAATAACTCATCTGCACATGGTTCGACACTATTTGCAAAGCAACAAAACCGCTGTCAGCAAACCACCTGACAAGTATTTCCCTCTATAAGCCAATACCATACCGGCTATAGTGGGTGGAATATAAGCCAAGGTTACAAATTTCCAGATGTGTCCGGCAGCTATAATGATGAAAAATAAGAAGAAAACGCCCACAACACAGCCCCAATGAAGCCAGCCAGACCGAGAAATCGAATGCACGCAATAATATATAAAAGCCCAACAGCATGACAAATACATACCACACATAATTCGGGAGATACAAATGATATAACTTCTCCACTCCTTCAGGGTATCCGTAGAATCATAACTGGGTGCCATCTGATAAGTAGGCATACCACCAAAATCGAATTAGTCCAGCGCGTACGCTCTCCCGTACGTTCCAGATATTCTTTCGCTTCTTCACCGGCACCAATGCCCGCCACAGAGTCATGTTGTGAAAGGATACGCCCTTCTGTCACTGCCGGGAAAAATAGGCGAATGAGATGACAGCAAAAAGGATAATCACTACTATATCAGGTAGTATTCTTTTAAATAAGTTCATAAGTATATCTGTTTATTAACGTTGCAAAGATACGATATACTCTGATAAAATGCGTACATTTGCAGCCATAAATAAAGTTGAATTATGAAAATAGGAATTATAACAGCCATGAGTTCCGAGCAGAAACAAGTAGCGCAACTGCTCGAAAACAAGAAAGAATACACCGAAGGTCCTTTCCAATATACTGAAGGCAGCATTAGAAATAATACCATTATCCTGATGAAATGCGGAATAGGTAAAGTGAACGCTGCTGCCGGTACTGTAGAACTGATCCGTACCTTCCAACCCGACTGTGTCATCAGCACCGGTGTAGCAGGAGGCATAGACAGCTGCCTGAAAATAATGGATGTTGTGGTGAGCCGACAAGTTGTATATCATGATGTATGGTGTGGAGAAGGCAATATGTACGGACAGATACAAGGACTTCCCGCCCGATTCGAAGGTAATGCCACATTGTTTGATTGCGCCATGTCACTGGATACTCCGACCGCCATTCATGGAGGTCTGATATGCAGCGGAGACAAATTCATCACCGACCGTTCCGAACTGAACGACATTAAAGAAAAGTTCCACGAAGGGCTGGCAGTAGATATGGAATCGGGAGCCATCGCCCAAATCTGTTATATATATAAGGTACCGTTCATCAGTTTCCGTATCATCAGCGATACGCCGGGATCCGACAACCATTGGGAACAATACACAAATTTTTGGGAGACTATAGCCGACCGTTCCTTCGAGGTCACTCATACCTTCCTTTCCTCATTACCAGCTAATTTATAAAACGAATAATATGAAGACAATACCCAGTTTTACCATTGACCATATCCGCTTGCTTCGCGGTATCTATGTATCCAGAAAAGACGAAGTGGGCGGTGAAACGGTCACCACCTTTGACATCCGCATGAAAGAACCCAACCGGGAACCTGCTTTGGGACAAGGAGCCTTGCATACCATAGAGCATCTAGCCGCTACCTACCTGCGTAACCACCCTATATGGTCTGACAAAATTGTCTACTGGGGACCGATGGGATGCCTCACCGGTAACTACCTGTTAATGAAAGGCGATTTAAAATCGGAAGATATTGTAGAACTGATGCAGGAAACGTTCCGCTTTGTAGCCGATTTTGAAGGCGAAGTTCCGGGAGCCGCCCCTAAAGATTGCGGTAACTACTTGCTTCACGACCTGCCTATGGCCAAATGGGAGTCGGCCAAATATCTGCATGAAGTATTGGAACACATGACAAAAGATAATCTGTATTATCCTACTAAAGAGTAATTCTCAACAACAGAACAGTAGAAACGTAATAACAGAAAATAGAAAAGCCGCTTTCTTTTCAGAGAGCGGCTTTTCTTTAAGTCCTTTCAATAGAGATTGAATTACTTACGTAATCCTAGTGCTTTAACAATAGCACGATATCTTTCGATATCACGGCTCTTCAGGTAGTTCAACAACGCACGGCGTTTACCTACCAAAGTTGTCAAAGCTCTTTCAGTGCTATAATCTTTTCTGTTGAGCTTCAGGTGCTCAGTCAGGTGAGAAATACGGTATGAAAACAAAGCTATCTGCGCTTCAGCTGAGCCAGTATCAGTGTTAGACTTTCCGTACTTTTCAAAGATTTCTTGTTTTTAGCTGCATCTAAATACATAATTCTTAGATTTTTGATATATAAAATTTTCATTTAGCGGGTGCAAAGATAGACATTATCTTTTATATCACAATGAATTAGAGCGATTTATTTTAAAAATAATCTTCTATCTCTTTTACTGTCGCATCTTTCAGCATATCTTCGAACATCATAGCAAAGGCTGCCCAACTGACATTGAATGAAATTGTAAACCCGATTTCTTTTCATCCGATGAATAAAAGTGCCCAGTCCGAAACCGTTTCTTCATGAATTTCGGACTGGACACTTTTAAACTATCGCTATTTTATTTCAACCAGCCACTCATGGAACCCATCATAAGGGGTATAGTGCAATACATATTCGGATTGGCTATGACTGATAACTTTATCCCAAGGAATCCGGTTTACATCAATTTCCGCCCTTGCCAGCCACAAAGCATTTTCCATCACATAACGGTCTAAAGAAAGCTCAAGCATCATCCGGCTCAAATAAAAGCAGACTGTTCATAGGCATACCATTTACCGTCACTTTCCCGATAGATATATATCAAGCCATCATTGCTTAATTCTCTTTCCAACATCATTATTATCTCGCGCATAATTTTATAGATTACTCGTTTTAATCAGTATCATCTCATTGTCCGAGCACAGAACCACAATCCAAGGACCGTTCAGTAACTTATTCAAATCGACTTCCACCTTATCCAGCATAACACCTCTCAATACCGTCTCATTAAGTTTCTTCAACAAATGAGCAGAACGGTAGCAAGCGTACCAACGTCCGTCTTCTTCAGATATATAAATTTCCGATTTACCGCATGATTTCTTGTCCATGATTTCTAACAGGTTGCTCATAACATCCTCCTTTATACTTAATAATAGCCTAAGCTATTATATCGCCATACCAGCCTGAAACGATGCGACTCATTTCTTGACCTGTTTTCTGACACTCCCTGCCCCGGAATATATACTTTTGACTGATTTCCCTCCGTCGTAGCTGTCCAATAAGGCACACCTGACCAATTATTATACTTAATACCGGAACTGGTAATCACCCCATTTATTTGCTGCCACTCTGCTTCTGCGGGCAAAGAGAAATGATAAAAACCGTATAGCTATTACCCGATGTGACAGGAGTAGAACTACCACTGGAATTAACCGCCACACCTATCGCATTATCCATTACACTTCTTTCATCATTGTCACTGGAATAATGTTCTTTATTTATCTTCTTATAATACTCCTTTATTATTTTCTGTCCGTCCGTCAGGTTCGTTGTGTACCCATTGTCTCCCCAGGGCAGACCGCCAACAGCAAAACGGTCTATTCTGTCAACATACAATTGTTCTGTAATCTGGATAGGATACCATTGTTTGATAGGATATTTCATTTCGCTGCCCGCAACAGGCTTGTTTTGCGCATCCAGTTTACGCACATAAATATTGCACGAACGATACGGCTTCTCTGAGTTCCATTCTTTCTCCCAAATCGTTTTTGATCAGCGTATCCCTTTAAATACATTCTAAGCTCTGCCGTTCCCTCCTTTTGTATCACATTGTATTCATCATATCTAGGAGTAATCCAACTCATATCAGACTCAAACATCACCCAATAGTCTCCAGAAACGCCATCAAAATCATCCACTTTGATTTGCCATTTCTGCCTATCGGTACTCACCACTTTGATTTTCACCAAATGTCCGTCAATATTATAATCTTGCCCTTCATTGAACTGAATAAACAAGTCAGACAATTCGCTGTCTACCCTCCATTGAGCATCCTTCGTGTTTCCCGAGATGTTGATCACACCGTTCTCATCCATGCAGCCCGATTCTTTCACACCTCCCGCTCCGCGCAAATGAAGCGTAACATTATAAATGGTATTTCTGTTCACATCAAAATCATACGATATGTTCTTACCTAAAACAGTCGGTAACTAATAGTTCCCTTTACATGTGCACTGCTCGATTTATATTCATAATCCGCCGTAACAAGGATGTATGAACATCTGCGACCAAGTTCTCATTGTCTGTATAGTCGGTAAATGCAGCATACACTTCTTTACCTGCCTCCATCGTATTTTTGATACGATTCGGGGTTTTGGCTTTTCATTACCATTTTGGGCATCCGTACAGTTTTGGGCATGAACCGTCTGTTTATTCTCAAACTGATAAAGACGCTCGGACATCACTTGAGTTTCGCCATTTCCACTTGGTCCCGTAAGCAACGAACCGGATGGGAAGTCATACTTCTGTCCTTCCTTGTCAAAGAAGTAAAATCCGTTATACTATTATCCGAGGCCAAGGTACAAGTCTTAGGCACATTACATAATTGTACTGATCGGGGCGTCAAGGTCACTTCGTTGTCCAGCCCGGAAGTATTGATATTTACTTTAATCATAGCATACGGGCGTTTCAAAGAAACTTTAGCCAAATAGCAACCTTTATTACCACCTTGAGCCCCTCATGCGGATTCTCGGTATAGATAAACTGCTCGGATGCACCGTAAAGGAGACAAGCGGATGTTTCATCAAAATCCACCGGCCACTGAATCAAACTCTCTTTAACACTCTGCCACAATGACAAAGTAATCTTTCGTCCATAATTAGCGATAACCTCTACTCTTACAGCCTGGTTGCCTTGTTTGGCATTGATGTGGATATATACTTTTCCATCTGCTGTTTTAGAAGAAACGACCCTGCACTACCATTCTCCACACTACCGGAAACTTCGAACGAATCCCCATTCTTAACCAGATAGACGGTTACCGTATTTCCTCCATAATTCACTTTTACATTCACATCATCAATAACGGAGAATATGGAGTTATCTCCGGCAGCCCTGCTGTTCATGTTCACAGAAGTAATATCGGCTGGTGATATTGCTATGACCACAGGAGCATCGTCCTCCACTCCGGACTCCGGACCGGCTAACTCCTCTGCCGTACAAGCACCCAACATACAAATGATGAAAACATCATTATCAGTCTTATTGTCTTCATTTTTCCTCCTTTTGTTTATTCATAGCCCGGGCTAAGCAATATTTCATCCCAATCTGCCACATAAGTTTCCACATCCGTCTTCAAACCGCCTCCAGCAGGAGTCTCGGTCACTTTTATATTAAATATATACACATGGTTACGCACCACCTCAAACCGATCTCCAACCCCATCTTTTCTGAACTCGATCGTTTTGTCTTGGTTTCACCTCCATACGTGTAAGTCACATCCAAGGATACTGCCCGCTGTCGTTATTTTCTTGTTCCGGCAAATAAATCAAATCCTCATAAGCCATTGTCACATTCAGTCCCGTATAAACAAAGTTCTGCGGCTTCATCGACAACCCTGTTACGTAAGGACTTTGGTACTGAATTGTTTCATCGGGGCTCAACGTAGCTTGTGACACACAATACCCTTTATCATTAGCGTTATTCACCGTGATGCCGGTAATAGTAAAATCGCCTTTTGTATCTTGAAACCCTTGTTTCCCGTTCACCCAAAGGCTCACCTTAGCCACTGCCCTATACAGTTTGCACTCTAAGCTTGGTCCTGCAGGAGGGACACCGGTAGCGGGACTGATCCCACATCGGCAGACGCCTTTCGGCCAGATTCCACGGAGTCGGACCAGTGTAATTATAAACCAATTTATTATAGATTTCAACGGCAGTATTGCCTACCATCGTATTAAGATATGCCTGCATTCCCTCACTGACTCCCTGAATTCGGTTCTGATTCAAATTGGCGAGAACCACCAACCGTACCTGTTCATTACCTATCGTCCTCTGCATAGTCCCTTCCAGTATCTTTTGGTCGGCATAATCATTAATCACTCTCAAATCCTCTACCAAATATTTCAGTCTTTGAGTAACCGCATCAATCACTAGTACATACACATCGCCTTCCACAATAGTCCCCTGTTCCGGAGTGGTAAAATCCCAATTACCATCTGCTGTGGGCGCGTCAACCGTTCTGGAAGAATTCCCCGAAAGAGACAATGCAAGACGTACCGGCGCTCTTCCGTCCCCAGCCTTCGCCGCCAACTCGTCCTTCGCACGACGAGAAGCACAGTCCGCAGAACACCGCCATCACTATATAGGATAAACCTCTTTTCATAGATTGCTTTTTAGTTTCGTTATTACATGTCCAGTTCGTTGAAGCGTACCACCCAATCATTGATAATGATGCTAGTATTAATCCATTTCATGCTCTCGTCCAAAGAAAGTCATATTGTATTCGTCCTGGCGGTCCAGATACTCCTGATTGGTCATCTCATGTCCTTCTGCTTCAGTAAGCAGCAAGTATTTCACTAATGGTATGGAAAGTACAGGCTCCCCTGTTTCCTTGTTGGTTATGGTGAGGCGGGGATTATTTTCAACCACCAGACGCCCTACGGTAATCTGTGCAATAGCTACGCTGATATTGCTGTCCTCTGCATCTCCATCGGCACGTGTTCCCATATCCGTGCCACCCTGCATACGGTAATAGGGATAATATGTTAATGTTTCGTCCTCCAGCAGCTTATTATCATAGTTCATCAAACCGTTGTCGTCTGTAATCGTAAATTCAAATTTATCTACCTCCACAGTCACTCCGTCCATTTGCTGGAGAATGATGCGTATGGTGTTGGTGTTCTTCACCAGTGGTACAGTCACTACCTGCGAGCTTGCTGCCCGCGAGAAAGATTGCTTGGTCACTTCACCGTGCCACAACGCAGAAAGTTTACTGTTCACAACAGCCGTTCCATCAGCCGCACGACTGTACAGACGATCCATCCTGCATTGCAGTTCATCTAGCGAGGATTCCCCTGCCGTAACCAAAGGCACTGAGAATGAAGCCTCATCATTCAGTCCCGCCCAAGTGACAAGATGATAGTCACCCGGTTCCAAATCCACTTTCATGGTATATCCTTCTTCTCCCAGCACATCGCCTTCTTCTGTCTTCTGATATACCAACTTGCCGTTATCGTCAAAAGCATAAAGTGTCACAGTCCCCACCTCGCGCGAGAAAGCATCGGCATACTTCATGTTATAATCATACTTGAATTTCACTCTGTACTCTACAGAGCAATCTACCTCTTCTTCACCGAGTATGCTGTCGCACGACACAACGGCACTTCCCAATGTCATGGCCATCATCAGGCTGAAGGAGAATTGTCGGGCGAATGTTTTACTGTTTTCATGCTTTTGGTCATTTTATAATGTTAGAATATAGAAAGGTATAAAGGGGGGAGATGAATCCTCCCTGTCTGTCATAGTGTTTGTTAGAACTCAATGTTATTGAAACGTACAATCCAAGGAATAATCTTAGCATTCAATTGCAAATAGAAATTATTATCACTCTCTTCACCGCTAGGATCTATTGTTATTGTTGCACCACCGATATTCTCGAATCCAGTAACTTTCAGTACATAGATATTATTTCTCATGATTGCCTTATCCATATACTGATCTCCTTTATTGTGGCAAATTTCAGATGAATAATAATAGCAATGTCCATTTTCATAAGTATCATAAGATGCATCTGCACCATTATCAGCTTTACAGCATCAATAGATGTATAAAATTTATTATTGCATTTATAAATGGTACCAACAGGCTCACCCGTTTCATCGCCAATCTGACCACGGAAAATAATACCAGTCACTAAAGCTGGTACTTGCTTTTCTTTTTCACAATATTTTCTAAACAATAAGCCAAACGATGACCTACCTGTGCATTATCGTTAATATTAGCAGTGGGAAGATCTTGGAAATAAACTTGGCTATCATCGCTGGCCTCATCAACTTTATCCGCATTTACATTTTTCAATGCGTTATAGAAATATGATCCAAAAACTTGGTCGTAATCTGTTACATTATTCTTATTCTTTGAATTAGGATCAACCATATAGGCCATATTGTCTACACCTAACAAGCCTAAAGTCCTGAAGTTTTCCCAGCTCGCATCCGTCAAATGTCTTGCCGTATACACAGAATTTGAAAGATTCACCAACGCGTATTTATCCAGTTTCACTGTCCAGTCAAGCTTACCATCAGTAGATGTAGTATAATATTCAAATTTGGGGAACGGCTCAAGAAGAGTAAAAATATGTTCACCTGTCTGACCATAAGTTTTTCTGTCTTTATAAAAGCTCTTCTATCAGTTCCATCTGTTCCCTCATGTATCCAAACATCAGAATTATCATTATCCAAATTCTTTGCCTTATGCAAACCTGTCAAACGAACGGCTTTATTATCGGGATATATATAGTAACCACTTGTAGTTTCCGCAATGGCATAATCAGTAGTTTGTACTGTAAGAGGATATAAGTTATTTGGTTTAGCAATTACATAATTTATCTTTGAAACAACACGTTCCACCTCTACCTCTTTTATTGTTGGATCTTCATAGTTGTTGGATAAAACGTCTACCTTTATCTCTTTTTGTTCACCATCATAAATTGACCGGCAGCAGCTATTGTTATATCACCAGTTGTTGTATAAGAACTTTCTGCAATTTGTTCATACTTAGACTTATCAGTCGATTGTTGGCTGTTGGCAATAGCTTCTATTGACTCAGTCGGATTTAACACAACAAGCACTTTATACCATCCAGAATTTGCCAATGTAAAGAAAGGATTATAAATGGTCTCTCCACTAGCCGTAGTTTCATTCAATTGTGCCTTTGTTAAATAACCACCGAATTCTTCTTTAGTAAGATTTCCATTTTCATCTAGTCTATTTAAAATTATAACGGCATCTGTTACAGTTGATTCACCTTCGATACCTGGATCCGTTACACCGCTTTCTTCATTATCAGCTGCGCGTGATGAGTTTGATGTAGAACTTATCACTAATGAAAGGTTACCCTTCACTTTCTCTGGTTGATTCACATTGTTTTTCACAATGTCCTCATTCGTACATGCTACCATGGCAGCATATGCCAACATTCCTAATAATAATCCCTTAATCTTCATAATCCTAAGTTTTTAAATTATAAACTATTTTTGTAATTTCCATTCTTGTTTGTCAACACAGCAAAGGTAAGTGGTTAATCGTATAAACCTTAATCGGTATTTTCGACAAAATAGATTGGTATCTTTGACAAAATGACTTTATATCGTCTTTTACAGGGCATTTCCATCATACGTGAATAAAATACCCTACACGTTGAAAGAATCACCTCTTACATTTTTCCATTAAAAAAAAAAAACAAGGATAACATGTACTTTTTTCACTACATCAAACAGATCGGACAGTGTGGCATTTCAGCAAAATATCCCTCCATAAAAGCCGCCCTCATCAACATATGCGGAAGCCAAATCTAAAGTGGGAATCACCCGTAAAACATAAAATGTAGTGAGCAAGTGTTTCTCTCATCAAGAAGTACACATTCCTTCACATACGTACATATCCATAGACCTATACAATTATATAGGCTTATGCGTACGTATATAAATACTACATGTTCAAAGACAAGGGTATTTCTTAAAAGATCAAGTCGTTTTCAAAAGACGGCGAGCTTTTTAAAAGATGGCGAGCTTTTAAAAACGTCTTGATCTTTTGCCACTGCCGGAACTTCGACTTCCGACAGATTATGTAAAATTCAACTTAAAAACACTGTGAGGACACTAATGCGCTGAACTTTAATTCAAAATCCGGGAATAGACTCCACTACCCCGGATTTTACCTTGCGCTTTCGCAAAGAACAAGTTTCTTCTAACATCTTTTATTGTACTGTTTGTCTATATGTCTTATTTTACAAAGATTGCTTCATCCTTACGTTTATTGGTCACTTCTTCCAAATTGGCTCCGGCTTCGACGGAATCCTTGGCCTGTGCCTGTTTGAAATAATTCTCAGCAGAGTCGAGGTCTCCTTGCAACAGTTTCAGTACGCCTCTGTTGTTCAGCGTCGCACTCGCCTGTGCATCGGCCTTGTCCAAATAACGCACCGCCTGTTGCAAGTCACCCCGTTGGAGTTCGATAGCGGCAGCGTTTATATTCGCTGTTGGGTCATCAGGAAACATGCGCACTGCCACATCGAACACTTCGTTAAACTCGTCACTCCCTTTTCGTATGTTTGGGCAACCAGAAACATTTCCTGCAAGCTCAACTGCTGGGGACGGAGCTTTATAATCTGTTTTGCCTCTTCCACATCAAATCCGCGAACTACATAACGTACAGTGTAATCAGAGTGACGCAAAGCCGGATAACAATCCTGTAGTAATGCGGCATATACCTTTCCACCATCCAAGGCCTTAATGCGTTCCTCCTTCACGTCAAAATCGCTCTCATTCTTATCTATTATGGACAAAATCTCTTCTTTCAGCGGTAAATCATTCTTAGCCACATACGCACGCAGTCCGGCCCAGTCCTCGGGTACAGAATTCACCTTGAACAAATCCGCTTTAAAGCCATACTCATTCATTACATAACTCTTCAATGCCTCAGCACGCCCCTGAGCCAAACGCGCATTGGCCGCATATCTGCCCTCAGGAGAAGCATAACCCACAATAGCTATTTCAGTAATGGTAGTATTGACATCATTTTTCACTACATCCACCGTATGTTTGATAGCAGCCAGTTCGGATGGATTACGACGATAATCAGGATAAATATTCATCTGATTTACCGGAAAATCCAAATAAGCACGTCCTTCCTCGGCACGATTCTTCACAGCCTCGACAGCAGGAGAAACGAATGCCACGACAGGTTTTACCACATAGCGTTCCAAATTGGCACGAGTTATAAAGGCACTGTTTTCTTCTTTCTGACAATCGGCACAGCCACGTATAGCAGCCTGCAGTTCCAGTTCTGCACCATTCATCCATTTCTCGTATGGAATACGGGCTGAATAATTTACAGTCTGTTCCGTTCCATTCTTACGACGAAGAATGGTATATGCATCCGACGGAATACTGCGTTCACGCTGTTGCACGATGGAACGGATACGCCCATATACCCAAATAGCAGGCAAAATCCTGTTATAACTGTTATCCTGTGTCTTCAAAACCGGAGTCAGAGTTGCCACACAGTTGGAAGAAAGCTCCATTGCAGCCGGCAACGTGATATCCATTCCTATCATCACCTGTCCATTATCACTAATCAGGATTGACTGATTGCTGACTTGTACCTGACCACCTGATAATGTCTGTGCACCTACCGGAATAGCCGGTATCAATAATATAAGAAGTATATAACATATAAGTTTCATAATCCGTAATTTTTAGAATATATAAATAAGATTCAGAGCAGCCTTAGTAGGACCCCAATAATTCTTGTTGGATTTCTCCAACATATCTCCACATTCTTCACACTCATATTTCTTATAACGCACATAAGCATAACCCAAACCGATGGTGGCGCCCAGATTCCAATGGCGTCCCAGCACAAACTGATAACCGTAACTGACACCGCCGCCATAAAATGTCCCTTATAACGGAAGTCTTTCAAATCATCGAAAGGAGAAAACGGCAAATCAATACCGGTAGTATTGTATGCTCCTCCCATTAAATGGAAACCGAAAAATGACCATTGAACTTATCACAAAGCCAATAACGCAACTCGGGCTGTACCATCACCAGTTTCAACATTTTATTATCGCTGTATTTCCAGGGATTATAATAAAACGGAATATCCACTGTAAGCTTCTTGCTCAACCCTACTTCCACTCCTAAGTTTGGTATGGCGACGGCATCTATCGCCACATTAGTCTTAACAGCCACCTGTCCATACATAAATAAGGAAGAAGCCAGCAGACACACCCATGAAAATAAAATCTTCGTATTACCATATTCAATTCTCTCTAGCTAAGTTATTTTTACATCACAAAGGTAGAGGCTATTCTTTAACAGGATATTGGCAAATTAATCTTTATTAAGAGGTGGTTTCGGCAAAATACAGAATGAACAAAAACAATCTTAGTTCCTATTTCCGTCAAAACAGAACATCCATTCAATGAGAAACATTCCAACTATCAAATGGAACACCAACGGAGTTTTCTCCATCCATAAATGAAAATCCTTTCATCATGATAAAACGCCCCTTATATAGCCAAACAACTCCTTCTTTCCAACATAGCAGGTATTTTCATCAAAAGAGGGTGTTTTCATCAAAAAGCTTGAAAATAATTTGGATACATGAAAAGAATACCTACTTTTGTATCGGATGATAATGGGTCAATCATTCACATAATCAAAAACAATAAAAATTATAGTTCTATGAAGGCAATGCATTTAATAATTGCCATGCTCGTCATGATGAGTTTGGCATCCTGCTCTGCAGATGGTAATGACCCCGTTGAAAACTCAGTTTCAACGTATCTCCTGGAAAAACGTATGGAGCCAGAAGCGTTACATACGAGGAAAACAATTCTGACAAGTTAAAATTAAGTGAGTTACCGGCTATCAGCCTTTCTGAAGCCGACCATATTCTATCTGTCCTACGAAAACATACTGATGCTCAAGAAGAACTTGATATTCAAACTGCCACCAAAGGAGAACAAACATGGCTTAGAATTGTAATGAAGCAAACAATAGATCATAAATATGCTTTCACTATCCAGTTAAATATGAACTGTTACAATGACGGAAGCCTCTACTATGGCGGATATCAGGCGGAATGTTCTTCTTCTTTGATAAAATGGTATCTTAAAGGTTTCAGCCTGGCTACCGATAATGCCACAAAAATTATAAATTCGAATCCCAAAGCTATATTTATATGAAAGTAATAGATAATGGAATCAAATATATGCAGATTCCTGTCACTATAAATGGCAACTATAATCCCCAAAACCATGATGCTGCATTTTCCTACAATTTATGATATATAATACAATAATCACTTTATAATATATACCATCATTCCCCTTGTTTCTAGCTTGGTATACATACCTTAATAAAATAGCAAGAGACAGGGGTGTATTTCATTCAAATACAATCGTCTAATAATCAAGACAAGACAAAACTGTGTGAACGGAATACCTACTATCCTTTCTTTTCACCGAACCTGTTGATACTAAAAACAGAATATATTCCTATGACTTTTAGTTGGTTATTAAAATATAGTTTGCTATATTTGTAGGAATTCCTAAAATAGATTAAGGAATAATATCAAGCAGATTGTACGTGACCAATCTGATTACAGGGGAATAAAAGTGAAACAATTTATTATGATGAAATCTTTAATAATCACCTTATTATGTAGTTTTTGTCTATCAACTACTAATGCGCAAAGTTATTTCCGCCAGTGTGGTATCCAACTACTTACCAAACAAAACGGATTGAGCAACAATACATTGACTGGAATTTATCAGGATAAAGCCGGCTTTTATGGTTAGGAACCGATGTTGGACTAAGCCGCTATGACGGAATACATTTTCATAATTACAATCTGATTGATAAAGAGCCACGTGCCTTAACTCATTTATATGAAACATCAAACAATCTGCTATGGTCTCATATCGCCAATTTAAACCAAATAGCCTGTTTTGACAAGATGCGTGGAATCTATATGCCACTTATCTCACCTACTCCTGAGGTATTGCAAGATATACAGGATATATGTGTACTGCAAGACAAATTATATGCCTTGACCTCCAATGCCATAGTAGAGTTAAATATGGAGAAAAATGCAGATGAAATAAGACTGACTGCCCAACTGCTTATAGATATAAAACAAAAGTCCTAGGACTTTATAATAACGAAGATATTTTATGCGCACTGACAGCAGAGAATCAAATCTTGCTTTATAACGTTTCCGATAAAAGTAGCGAGCATATAAATGGAACCGATCTAGGTATTGTGAAAGCCGACAACATTGAAAAATACATATATATAATGATAATGTGTGGATTTGTGACCAAACCGAAGGAATCATCTGTTATAATACAAACACTAAAACATCACGCACACTGAATGATAACAGCCAGTCATCCTTCATTCAAAAGATATACGCGATATAATCCAAATAGATAAGACCACATTCATTATAGCCACATGGAGTTCACTGTCAGCCATAAGATTTGAAACGGACAACTACCTCCAGTCGCCATTCCACATTGTAGATCTGACCCAACATGATTCTTACTATGCCCCCATCCTCAAAAACAGAATTACCGACATTCATTTTGACAAGTCCAACAATGTGCTTTGGGTAGGAACTTTCGGCAGAGGATTGCTGAAACTGAATCTCAAAGGAAACGATATCAACCGTATCCCGTTGAACGATGAAATAAGATATGTGAATAGTATAGCACAAGATGCCGACGGATACATCTGGCTGGTCACCGAAAAGATGGCATATATAAAAGTACAGAAAATAAGATCTCTCCTAATCTGCACTTTTCCTTATGGGAGAAAAGTCACAAGAATAATCATTATTGCCTGCACAAAGATCGCAATGGAGGATTATGGTTCGGCGATGACAAAGGAAACATCCTTTGGGTAAATCCTACTACCGGTGAAACGGTGATTCACCAACTAAACCCCGAAACAGCAGACTCTGCTGTAACTGCTTCTATCTTGAAACTATATCTAAACTCACAAAACCATTTATGGATTGCCACCGAAAAGGAATAATGGTCTATAACCATCAGACACACGAATGCATAGCAGCACAACCTTATACGAAAGAATTCAAAAAATAACCGCTATATGTGAAGATGGAGATGGAACCATGTGGCTAGGTACTGAAAAGGAATACACCGTGCCAGCCGTAAAGGAAAACAAATAAAATTCACCGGTGGTTATGAAAAGGCAAGAAACCTGACACCCGGAAAAGTATTGGCACTTTATCTGAACAACTATAACCAATTGCTTATCTCATACACTGATAAAATTATCCAAATAGACGGAAAAGAAAACCATATCCTCTATCATGATCTTACAAAAGACTTGCCTAACGGACACATAAGCTGTATGATAGATGATAAGAACGGAAATACCTGGCTGGGAAGCAATGCTGGTTTTATCACATTGAATAACAAGAACAATGCATCATATACCTACGCATTACCGGAAAGTTATTACGATGTATGTCGGCTGAATGACGGGAAATTGCTATGGGCGAACTCTACAGGATTACTCTATTTTGAACCGCGCACTTTAAAAGAAAGTTCAAGTAACTGCCAATTCCATATCTCCGATATAGATATTAATTACAATAAAGTAGAAATAGGAGAAAAATAAACGGACAAGTCATTCTGGACAAACCTGCGTACCTGATAGAACATTTATCTTTAGACTACAATAACAACAACCTGATTCTCTATTTAAGTGATCTGAAATACGGAACCTCGCCCAACACAGTGAAATATCGCCTGTTACCCACAGAAGAAAAATGGAATACGAATTATGACGATCATATAAAACTCAGCAATATCCCTCCTGGGAAATATGTACTGGAAATACGCTCGTCTTATCCGTTGGAAGAAAATAAACAAATAACCCGGTTATCTATCAATGTAAATAGATATTGGGCTGCAACCGGATGGGCCATCGCCGCATACATCCTGGCTATTATCATTATTTCTTTGCTTACATGGATGTACTTTAACCGGAAATTACAGAAACGGCAAGTTTACAAGGCCAAAGAAGTGAAACTGAAAGAAAAGCTGGAAGAAGAAACGGAAATAAGAAAGAAGAAGAGAAAACCATCAATTGCGTGACCAAATCAGATATATGCTGGCACAGGAATTACGCACCCCGTTATCACTCATCACCGCTCCGTTAAAAGAAATGATTACTAATACGGCCTTCCGGAATCATTCCTGCAAAAGCAAAATGGCCTATCGGAATTCAATCAGCCTGCAAGACATTTGTAACCAGCTATTGAATATTCATCAGCAAGAAAGTTACAGTCCTAAATTGAATGTGGCCCCTTATCCTGCCAGCGTGATAGCCGACACTGTAGTCCGTGCATCTCACGAACTACTGAACGTCAGTCCCATTAACCTGCATTATGACAAAGACAACAAAATAAATACGGAAATATGGATTGACCGGAAAAAGATAATCTTTATTCTAAGCAATATATTATCCAATGCCTACCGGCATATCTCGTATTCCGGTTCCATCCACTTTACTGTAAACACCAGTACTATCAACGGAAAAGATTTCTGCCTTTTACTATAGAGGATGACGGGAAAGAAATGATAGAAGAGTCCTCTGTCATCTTCCTTGGATCGGACAATTACAATCCTCCAAGCAACCGGCTACATCCCGAATTAGGCATTGAAATTATGAAAACGACAATACTAGCCCACCACGGCGATATCCAAATCACTCAAGAAAAACAAAGGAACCCGAGTTGTTCTTTATATCCCTCTAGGTAAACAACATTTGAAAATGATGAAAACGTATGTTTCATCGAACCCGAAACAATAATGGAAGATTCAGATAAAGCAATGATTACTGCAGAGGATAAAAGACAACAGGAAATAGCAAACAGTATAACCGCCAAACCTATTGACAACCCCGAAACCAAATACAAACTACTGGTTGTTGAGGACCATGCAGATATCCGCCTCTATCTGAGAGTATTATTTTCTGCCACCTATAATATTATTATGGCGGAAAATGGGGAAGAAGGAGTAAGAATGGCACGTAAAGAAATACCGGATCTTGTAATAACGGATGTCATGATGCCTGTCATGAACGGTTTTGAATGTTGCCGTATCCTGAAAGAAGATCTAAAACTTGCCATATCCCTATTATTCTGCTGACAGCTTTGACAGATGATGAAAATATAGTGAAAGGAATAGAATTAGGAGCTGATGACTATATTCTGAAGCCGTTCAATCCGGAGATTCTCCGCACTAAAGTAAAACGTTTAATAAAAGCCGGACTGAACTGAAACGGATTTATACCAAACTACTAATGCCTTCCATCACCGTCAACGGCTCGCAAGAAGAGAATACGGAAACAATCATCATAGAAGACCCGTTCATCACACAAATTCTGAATATTGTAAATGAGAACCTGCAAAACCCGGAATTCAATGTGAAAAACTGGCCGAAATGCTGAACATGAGTCAACCTACCCTTTACAGAAAAGTAAAACAACTCACTAATTTCACTATCATAGAATTAGTAAGAGGAGTCCGGTTAAAACGTTCTGCCGAATTACTGAGAAGCCGCAAATACAATGTTCAGGAGGTAGCCGAAATGGTTGGTTATAATGACATCCCCACCTTCAGAAAGCATTTTGTCGATTTCTATGGCACCACTCCCTCTACATTTAATAGTAAAGAAGATACGGAAGATAAAAATAATCGTTAACAGCCAAATATTTTTGAATTAAAAATCGTACCTTTGCAGCCAAATATATAGGTATAGTATGCAAGACATTAGAAACATTGCGATCATCGCCCACGTAGACCACGGAAAAACGACTTTGGTGGACAAGATGATGCTGGCGGGACATTTGTTCCGCAACGACCAGACAAATGGTGAACTGGTATTGGATAATAATGACTTGGAACGCGAAAGAGGGATAACTATCCTTTCAAAGAACGTTTCAATTAACTACAAAGGAACAAAAATCAATATTATTGATACTCCGGGACACGCCGACTTCGGTGGCGAAGTAGAACGTGTACTCAATATGGCTGATGGATGTATCTTATTGGTAGACGCATTCGAAGGCCCGATGCCGCAGACACGCTTCGTATTGCAAAAGGCATTACAGATCGGATTGAAACCTGTAGTTGTAGTGAACAAGGTGGATAAACCCAACTGCCGTCCGGAAGAAGTATACGAAATGGTATTCGACTTGATGTTCAGCCTGAATGCTACAGAAGATCAGTTGGATTTCCCGTTATCTATGGTTCTGCCAAAAATAATTGGATGAGTACTGATTGGAAGACCCCGACAGAAAACCTGGTTCCGTTGTTGGACGCTATTATTGAGCATATTCCGGCACCGAAACAGTTGGAGGAACTCCTCAAATGTTAATCACCTCTTTAGACTATTCAGCATATACAGGTCGTATTGCTGTAGGACGTGTACATCGTGGTACGCTGAAAGAAGGTATGAATATTACACTAGCAAAGCGTGATGGTAGTCTGATAAAGTCTAAAATCAAAGAGCTACATACTTTTGAAGGCTTAGGACGTAAAAGACAAATGCCGTTTCATCGGGAGACATCTGTGCTGTAGTAGGTGTAGAAGGCTTCGAAATTGGTGATACTATCTGCGATTTCGAAAATCCGGAACCATTGCCCCCATCGCCATTGACGAACCGACCATGAGTATGTTATTCACTATCAACGATTCTCCTTTCTTCGGCAAAGAAGGTAAGTTTGTGACTTCACGCCACATCCAAGACCGCTTGACCAAAGAATTGGATAAGAACTTGGCATTGCGTGTACGCAAAAGCGAACTGGAGGACGGTAAATGGATTGTTTCAGGACGTGGTGTGCTTCATCTTTCTGTCCTGATTGAAACCATGCGCCGCGAAGGATACGAATTACAAGTGGGCCAGCCTCAGGTTATCTTCAAAGAAATAGACGGAGTAAAATGCGAACCTATCGAAGAATTAACGATCAGCGTACCCGAAGAATATTCCAGTAAAATGATCGATATGGTAACCCGCCGTAAAGGTGATTTAGTTTCTATGGAAACACAGGGTGACCGTGTAAACATTGAGTTTGATATGCCTTCGCGCGGTATTATCGGTCTTCGTACCAATGTACTGACAGCATCGGCCGGAGAAGCGATCATGGCTCACCGTTTTAAATGCTACCAACCATACAAGGGCGAGATAGAACGTCGCAGCAACGGTTCTATGATTGCTATGGAAAGCGGAACAGCTTTTGCATACGCTATTGACAAATTACAGGATCGTGGCAAATTTTTCATTTATCCGCAAGACGAAGTATATGCCGGCCAAGTAGTAGGTGAACATGTTCATGAAAACGACTTGGTTATCAATGTAACTAAATCGAAGAAGCTTACCAATATGCGCGCATCAGGTTCTGATGACAAGGCACGCATCATTCCTCCGGTAGTATTTTCGTTGGAAGAAGCATTGGAATACATTAAGGAAGATGAATATGTAGAAGTTACTCCAAAGAGTATGCGTATGCGTAAAGTGATTCTTGACGAAACAGAACGTAAGAGAGCTAACAAAAGCTAATCAATCTACCTTTAATATAAAAAACCGGAGACCATATTACCTTCGGGATTTTTATATTTAATCTACAAACTTTACTTTACTAACTTCTCTAGGTTTAGCAGCCGGCATTTCATCGGGATAACCGAAAGCAATCGCATAAAGCAACTCATACCCTTCACTGAATCCCAACTGTTTCATATATTCGGCAGCTGCAGGTGATTTCATGAAACGCACAGGCCCCCAAACAGCAGGAACCTATTCCCATTGACCAAGCAGACAAAATCATATTCTCACCCAACAGACCACAATCTATCTGTGACATATCATATGCAGGATCGTTAGCAATAAACACTACTGTAGGAGCATTATTGAACATATTCTGAAATCCCGGACGTTCTGCCGCTTTGGGATTTTCTTTTTGAAAATTTCAGTCAAACCATTGATAAATTCCGGATTATCTACTACACGAACCTCCCATGACTGTTTATTCATTCCATTAGGTGCATTGATTCCACATTCCACTATAGTCTGCATTTTTCATGTTCCACAGCCTTGGGCTTATACTTCCGTATACTACGGCGGCTCATAATAGTTTCTATTACAGGGTCTACCTGACTCACGGAAACACTATCCGTAACAACTTCCTTCTGTTGAGAACCTTGCGATGTACAGCTGCATAATACGAACATACCTGCACCAACTAACATTAATCTAAATAATTTCATTTGCTATCATATTTGGTTTGCAACAAATCTAGGCATTTTCAAGCATAAAAAGTGGTTCCCGATAGGAACCACTTTTATATGTTAAATCTGTAAAATTCAGATTACAATTTCGGACCGGCAGCAACCAATTTCTTACCTGCTTCGTTACCAGTGAACTTAGCGAAGTTCTTGATGAAACGACCAGCCAAGTCTTTTGCTTTTCATCCCACTGAGCAGCGTCAGAGTAAGTGTCACGAGGATCAAGGATCTTCGGATCAACACCCGGCAATTCTGTAGGAACAACGAAATCGAAGTAAGGAATAACCTTAGTAGGAGCCTTATCAATAGAGCCATCCAAAATAGCATCGATGATACCACGAGTATCGCGGATAGAGATACGTTTACCAGTACCGTTCCAACCAGTGTTAACCAAATATGCTTTAGCACCAGTCTTTTCCATCTTCTTAACCAATTCTTCAGCATACTTAGTAGGATGCAATGACAAGAAAGCAGCACCGAAGCAAGCAGAGAATGTCGGAGTCGGTTCAGTAATACCACGTTCTGTACCAGCCAATTTAGCTGTAAATCCAGACAAGAAGTAATACTGAGCTTGTTCAGGGTTCAAGATAGATACCGGAGGCAATACACCGAATGCATCAGCTGACAAGAAAATAACTTGTTGAGCGTGAGGACCTTTAGAGATAGGTTTAACGATGTTTTCGATATGATAGATAGGATAAGAAACACGAGTGTTTTCTGTTACGCTCTTATCAGCGAAATCAATCTTACCATTAGCATCAACTGTTACGTTTTCCAGCAAAGCGTCACGTTTGATAGCAGCGTAGATATCGGGTTCACTTTCCTTATCCAAGTTGATAACTTTAGCATAGCAACCACCTTCGTAGTTGAATACACCTTCGTCATCCCATCCGTGTTCGTCGTCACCGATCAACTTACGTTTCGGGTCAGTAGACAAAGTAGTCTTACCTGTACCAGACAAACCGAAGAAGATAGCCGAACTAGTTCCTTCCATATTTGTATTAGCAGAGCAGTGCATGGAAGCGATACCACGAAGCGGGTTCATGTAGTTCATGATAGAGAACATACCTTTCTTCATTTCACCACCGTACCAAGTGTTCAGGATAACTTGTTCTTTAGTCTTCAAGTTGAAAACAGTAGCTGTTTCAGAGTTCAAGCCCAGTTCTTTATAGTTGTCAACTTTTGCCTTAGATGCATTGAAACATACAAAATCAGGTTCTCCGTAAGCTTCCAGTTCTTCAGCAGTCGGGCGGATGAACATGTTAGTTACGAAATGAGCCTGCCAAGCCACTTCCATGATGAAACGTACTTTCATACGAGTTGCAGCATTAGCACCGCAGAATGTATCAACAACGAACAAACGCTTGCCGCTCAATTGTTTTACAGCTTTAGACTTCAAGTCAGCCCAAGCTTCTTCAGTACAAGGTTTGTTATCGTTTTATATTCGTCAGAAGTCCACCATACTGAATTTTCAGAAGCTTCATTCTTAACGAAGAATTTATCTTTAGGAGAACGACCTGTGTAAACACCAGTCATTACGTTTACAGCACCCAGTTCAGTAACCTGTCCTTTTCGAAACCTTCCAATCCCGGTTTAGTTTCTTCAGCGAAAAGCACATCATAAGAAGGATTGTGGAGAACTTCCTTCACGTCGGTAATACCGTACTTGCTTAAATCTAAATTTGCCATTTTTAATGATTTAATTTGGTTATTGTATAATGTTATTTTTACTCTTTATTTTCTGAAAGAAGATGTTTTCAACACCCCTTGTCTAAGGCGCTACAAAATTAGTGCTTTATTTTAAAAAAGAAGTTATTAGAGAAAAATTTCCGTAATAATCAAATATTTATATTTGTGTAACAAAAATGCAATTCGTACTTTACAAATCTAGAAATTATTTGTTTCTTTGCAGGTCAAAGTCAACAATATAACAAAAGCATAGATATGAAAATCATCAATCTCAGTGAAGGCAATTCTCTCCTAAACCAATATGTAGCGGAATTGCGCGATGTACATGTTCAAAATGATCGTATGCGTTTCCGCAGAAATATTGAAAGAATAGGAGAAATCATGGCATACGAGATGAGTAAAGCACTAACCTATTCCGTAAAGCAAGTACAGACACCCTTGGGAACTGCCACGGCCAGCACACACGATGACAAAATAGTGATCGCAACGGTATTCCGTGCCGGACTGCCGCTGCACACCGGTTTTCTGAACATGTTCGACCATGCCGACAACGCTTTCGTTTCCGCATTCCGTTTTTACAAAGATGATGAACACCGTATTGTAGATGTACACATTGAATACATCGCCGCTCCTTCATTGAATGACAGAACCTTGCTTCTCGTTGATCCCATGCTTGCCACCGGTGAAAGCATGGAACTTGCCTGGAAAGCGTTCCTTACCAAAGGCAAACCAGCTAAATTGCAGATGGCCTGTGTCATTGCCAGCCAACAAGGGGTAGCGCATATGGCAGAACTTTTTCCCGGCGATGATGTCACATTATGGTGTGCCGCCATAGACCCTGTCTTGGACGAGCACAAATACATTGTTCCGGGGTTAGGGGATGCCGGTGATTTATCATTCGGCGAGAAACTCTAAAGCTCAAACTATAAGGACAGTTTCAGGTGTGTTCTCTTACACACTAAAATTCTAAATTAAATGGTTAGTAACCGGCAATTATTCACTGCCTATTACTAACCATTTAATTTTTAGAACAACTCTGTAGATCCGGTTCCTACAGGGAAAATGAAAAATATTATTTCACTTCCCAAATATCATTTGTCATCAGTAATTCCTGGAAATTATGATATTTTTTCTTTGCGGCCACTTCTTCAATCTGTGCATTAACGGCGTCATCATAAGTAGGCGCTTCCACATCACGGATCACACCTAATGCAACCGGAAAATCCGGTCCTTCCATCAATGCCAGTTTCAACTGCAAAGTATTATCCATACAATGAGCATCGTGCACTAAAATGTCTTTTTCCGTCACACCATTCTCGCCAATCTTTACCACTTTCAGCCCGAAACCTTCCTGCATCAGCCCGTATTCTTTATCTACCCCAAACAACATCGGTTTACCGTGTTCCAAATAAATGGCATTCTTTGAACGACCTTCTTTCGTATATACTGATTCGTGTGTTCCATCATTAAAAATGACGCAGTTCTGAAGAATTTCACATACAGCCGCACCTTTATGATTGGCAGCAGCTTTCAGAATCTCCACTGTACCAGGACTATCCGTAGCTACCGCACGGGCAAAGAAACGCCCACGCGCACCAAAACATAATTCAGCCGGATGAAACGGATCTTCCACAGTGCCGTAAGGAGATGATTTGCTAACAAATCCACGGGGAGAGGTCGGAGAATACTGTCCTTTGGTCAAACCATATATCCGGTTGTTCAACAAAATCATATTCAAGTCGATATTACGACGAACGGCGTGTATAAAATGATTTCCACCAATAGCCAGCCCATCACCATCCCCTGAAATCTGCCAGACAGTAATCTTCGGATTAGCCACCTTGCAGCCTGTAGAAATAGCAGCCGCACGACCGTGCACAGTCTGCATGGCATATGTATTCATGTAATAAGGCAGACGGCTGGAACATCCGATACCCGAAATAACGGCAGTATCATGAGGAGCCACTCCCAATTCAGCCATCGCTTTGTGCAGCGAAGCCAAGAAAAAATGGTCACCGCAACCCGGACACCAGCGAGGTTGTCCCTTTTTGAAATCTTTTGCTGTATATTCGTTCATAGTCTTTACTTTCTTTACGGTTATTATTTATTTAAAATCTCAGTGAAAGCATCAACTAACTCGCTGACTACGAACGGCTGGCCTTTTACCTCATTAAACTGATAAGGAACAAATCCGTCCACTTTCATACGGAGATATCCGGCAAACTGACCAAGATTCTGCTCAGCCACGACTACCTTCTTATATTTCTTCAGCACTTCTGCCGTATTGTGAGGCAGCGGGTTCAAATGAACAAAATGTGCCAAAGCAACCTTCTTGCCCGCATGGTTCATTTCCTCCATTGCTGAATATAAATGACCGTAAGTTCCACCGAAACCTACTATCAGCAAATCTGCATCCTCTACGCAGCCTTGCACCTTAACATCAGGCACTGGAATTTTAGCAACCTTCTCGGCACGCAAACGGCACATCAAATTATGGTTTTCAGGCTCGGTAGAAATAGCACCTGTATCACTGTCTTTTTCCAAGCCTCCCAAAATATGCATATAACCTTCCTGTCCCGGCAATGCCCAATAACGGACACCTGTTTCGGCGTTACGCTTGTAAGGAGTATAATTATCCTTCATTTCCGGAGTAACATAGGGTGGGTTAATAGCCGGATAGTTCGCCAGATCAGGCAACTTCCATGCACCGGAACCATTTGCTACAAAACCATCGGTCAGCAACACCACCGGAGTCATGTGTTCCAAGGCAATCTTACAAGCATCATAAGCAGCATCAAAACAATGAGTTGGAGAAGCTGCGGCAATGACCGGCATAGGAGATTCACCGTTACGGCCAAACAAAGCCTGCAATAAATCTGTTTGCTCAGACTTAGTAGGCAAACCAGTAGAAGGACCGCCGCGCTGTACATTAATAACCACCAATGGTAATTCTGTAATAACAGCCAGATTCATAGCCTCTGATTTCAGACAAACACCCGGTCCCGAAGTAGAAGTAGCTGCCAACGCACCTGCAAACGAGGCACCGATAGCCGTAGCGCAACCTGAAATTTCATCTTCACATTGAACCGTAGTCACTCCCAATGATTTATGTTTAGAAAGTTCATGCAAGATATCTGTTGCCGGAGTAATGGGATAAGATCCCAGGAACAAACGCAGACCTGCTTTCTCGGCAGCAGCAATTAAGCCATAAGCCGTAGCCTTGTTTCCGCTGATATCCATGTACTTTCCAGGTACTTTAGACTTAGTTTCCACCTTATAAGTATGATCCACAGACGCATGCGTATTGTGACCATAATCATATCCGGCGTGTATCACTTTAATATTCGCTTCAGCTATTTGCGGCTTCTTTGCAAATTTCTCGCGCAAGAAATTTTCAGCAACCGCCAGGTCACGATTAAACAACCAGCAGACCAATCCCAAAGCAAACATATTACGACATTTCAACATTGACTTGTTGTCCATGCCTGTATCTGCCAGACAATCTTTCACCATCTGCGAAATAGGAGCAGCAATTACATCCTGCTTAATACCCATTTCTTCAATCGGATTGTCTGTTTTGAAAGCCGCCTTGTCCAGATCTGATTTCTGAAAACAATCTGTATCAATAATGATACAAGCTGTGGACTTCGCAAATTTGTATTGTGTTTTCAATGCAGCGGCATTCATTGCGACCAGCACGTCGCATTTGTCACCAGGGGTAAAAACTTTACCCGCACCGATATGCACCTGGAAACCTGACACACCGGTCAACGAACCTTGCGGGGCACGTATATCCGCCGGGTAATCGGGGAATGTACTGATATCATTTCCCACTGTAGCCGAAATATTAGAAAAGATATTTCCGGCCAGCTGCATACCATCGCCTGAGTCGCCTGAGAAACGGACCACCACTTGGTCCAACTCCTTGACTATCATTTCATCTGCCATAACTTATTATTTAGGGTTACAAAATTTCACTGTTTGCAAAGTTCGGAAAGTTCTGTCAAAGGACAAAATATTCCGCTATCAAACTACGTTTGAATATCAAAATGTACAAAATTAAAGGTTTATTTGTTTCCAAGCTAAGAAAAAGCAGAGATAATTACCTGTTTAAAAGCATAAATCCCTATCATTATGACAGCATCAAAAACGATTCATTTTTACAATTTATTATTTTTATCCATGTTTTATGAACAACATGAAAGTTTATAGCAGAATAACAACATTATTAGATTATAAAAAACAGACAAAAAACAACAAAACAACAAAGAAAGGATTATTTTCTTCCCACTTAAGACATTTTTCAATCTTTCATATTGCCATTTTAACAAAAAGAAGTACCTTTGTACCCATAAAGGGGCCTTGTAGTTCAACGGATAGAATAGAAGTTTCCTAAACTTTAGATAGGGGTTCGATTCCCCTCGGGGCTACAAAGAGCAGTAAACAATTGTTATACAACCGTTTACTGCTCTTTTTTTACTGGATAGCTTTCAAATCTGCTTATTTAATCACCCCAAGTTCTTTGCCCACTTTAATAAATGCAGCAATTGCCTTATCCAAATGTGCCTTTTCATGCCCGGCAGACAACTGGACACGGATACGTGCCTGTCCTTTCGGAACAACCGGATAATAGAAACCGGTTACATATATGCCCTCTTTCTGCATCTTGGCGGCAAAATCCTGAGACAGTTTCGCATCATAAAGCATCACAGCACAAATCGCGCTCTGAGTTGGTTTGATGTCAAAACCGGCAGCCAGCATCCTGTCACGGAAATAATTCACATTATCCATCAGCTTAGTATGCAAAGCATCACTTTCTTTCAATATCTTAAACATTTCCAGACTAGCACCGATAATGGCAGGAGCTACAGAATTAGAGAATAAATAAGGACGGGAACGCTGGCGCAACATATCAATAATTTCTTTCTTACCGGTGGTAAATCCTCCCATTGCCCCACCAAATGCTTTACCTAATGTACCAGTAAAGATATCCACACGCCCGTATGCATTAAACTGTTCTGCCACGCCATGCCCTGTAGGACCTACTACACCGGCCGAATGAGATTCATCCACCATAACCAACGCGTCATACTTTTCCGCCAGTTCACAAATCTTATCCAATGGAGCCACATTACCATCCATCGAGAATACACCATCTGTAGCAATAATACGATGACGCTGTGCCTGCGCTTCCTGCAAACAACGTTCCAGGTCAGCCATATCAGCATTGGCATAACGATAGCGTTTTGCCTTACACAAGCGTACACCATCTATAATAGATGCATGATTCAACGCATCTGAAATAATAGCGTCTTCTTCTGTAAACAGCGGTTCGAACAAACCACCGTTAGCATCAAAACAAGCTGCATAAAGTATAGTATCTTCTGTTTTAAAATAATCAGAAATGGCAGCTTCCAGCTGTTTGTGCAAATCCTGAGTTCCACAGATAAAGCGTACGGAAGACATACCGAAGCCATGTGTGTCCATCGCCTCTTTGGCAGCATTGATCAAGCTTTGATTATCTGACAAACCTAAATAATTGTTGGCACAAAAGTTCAACACATCTTCTCCGTCATTCACCTTGATGTCCGCACGCTGAGGTGTGGTAATTATACGTTCATTTTTATACAATCCGGCTGCCTTAATATCAGCCAGTTCCTTCGCAAGGAACTCCTTCATTTTACCATACATAGCTTTGTTTTTTTATTAAGTATATAGTTTAAGTTTAAAAATCAGTCTGACTTGACAAAGTTCTTATTTTTTTTTGATATCCGATTAAATTATAGAGAAAATTTTGATAAAATATGCAGTTTTCTATCTATCTTTGCTTCCAAAAGAAAACTTAAAGCAAATAGCAAACTATGAAAAATGTATTAATTATCGGCTCCACCGGTCAGATCGGTTCGGAACTAACCATGAAATTGAGAAGTATTTACAATGGTAATATCGTAGCCGGATATATTCCCGGTGCTGAGCCTAAAGGGGAATTAAAAGAATCAGGCCCTTCTGCCATCGTAGATATCACCAACGAACAACAAATTGCCGAAACTGTATCAAAGTACAACATCGACACCATTTACAACCTGGCAGCCTTACTATCGGCTGTAGCAGAAGCCAAACCTCAACTAGCATGGAAAATAGGCATGGGAGGCCTGTTCAACGTATTGGAAGTAGCACGCGAAATGGGTTGCGCCGTATTTACCCCAAGTTCTATCGGTGTCTTCGGCAACAACACCCCTAAAGACAAGACCCCGCAAGACACTATCCGTAATCCGCGTACCATGTATGGAGTTACAAAAGTATCAGGAGAATTACTGAGCGATTATTACCATATCCGTTTTGGCGTAGATACCCGCTCCGTTCGTTTCCCCGGATTAATTTCGTATGTCACACCTCCGGGTGGCGGGACTACCGATTATGCTGTAGACATCTATTATTCGGCTGTAAAAGGTGAAAAATTTGAATGTCCTATTGCAGCCGGTACATTCATGGATATGATGTATATGCCTGACGGTTTACGTGCAGCCATTGAAATCATGGAAGCGAATCCCGACAAACTAATTCATCGCAATTCGTTCAACATTGCTTCAATGAGTTTTGATCCGGAAATTATTTATAACAATATAAAGAAGTATATGCCCGACTTCCATATGGAGTACAAAGTAGATCCGCTACGTCAAGCTATCGCCGAATCATGGCCGAACTCACTGGACGATACTTGTGCCCGTGAGGAATGGGGATGGAAACCGGAATATGATCTAGACAGCATGACACAGGATATGCTTGCCAAACTAAAAATACGATTCAATAAATAAACCACTAATATTGAATAAATAAAATAGCCTTCTCTATTCTATATGGAAAAGATAGAGAAGGCTATTTTTATACATTTCTTGCACTTATATAAAATTTTGATCGTATCTTCGTGCAAATTAACATACTGATTAAAAACATACTATGAATACAAGAGCTATTACCCAGAACAAGAAAGTCGTTACATTCGGAGAAGTAATGCTAAGGCTGACCGCCCCCAATTTCCAGCGCTTTTCCCAAACAAACGAGTTTATTGCTACTTATGGAGGAAGTGAAGCGAATGTAGCCATATCACTGGTCAACTTCGGCATCCCCACAGAATTCGTTACCAGACTTCCCGAGAATGCAATGGCACAAGCCTGCGTAAACTCACTCCAAGCTTACGGATTAGGTACAGACGGCATTATTTATGGTGGGAAACGCATGGGATTATACTTTCTGGAAAGCGGTGCAGCATTTCGTAACTCCAATGTAGTATATGACCGTGAAGGCTCTTCCTTTGCCACTTTACGTCCCGGCATGATAGACTGGGAAAAGATTCTTTCCGATGCAGGCTGGTTCCACTGGTCGGGTATAGCAGCGTCCCTGTCACAGGAAGGAGCAGATGCCTGCCTGGAAGCACTGCAAACAGCAGACCGCCTGGGATTAACAATCTCATGCGACTTAAATTTCCGCAAAAAATTATGGAATTACGGTAAATCCGCATCAGAGGTAATGCTCCCCCTTGTTCAATATAGTGATGTCATTTTTGGTGCAGAACCCGAATACAAAGAAATTTTCGGCATTCCCCCGGTAGGTTTTAAAGCTGTAGACACCTCATATCCATTAGATTTGTCCGGTTTCAAAGTATTCGGTCAAAAAGTATCAGAACAAGCTCCCCGATGCCAGAAAATGTTTCTGGAGTTGCGTAATACCATCACTTCCAATCACAATCTGCTGGCAGCCATACTTTATTCTAAAGGAACATTAAGGCATACCGGCATTTACGATATTGTCCATGAAGTAGACCGTGTGGGTGCAGGAGATGCATTTGTAGGCGGCATGATTTATGGTTTGCTGACCTACCCCGACAATGACCAAAAAACATTGGAATTCGCCCTTGCCGCATCTGCATTGAAAAATACCATATATGGAGATTTCAATCAAGTAACAGTAGAAGAAGTGGAAGAGTTAATGCAAGGAAACACTTCAGGAAGAGTAGTCAGATAACTATTTTCACGATTATAGCCAAACAGAATTGATCTGCAAGATACAGCGTAAAAAAGCAAGTTAACTTCATGGGACAAGCAAGTTAAGTTGAAATGCCAAGTAAGCTAAGTTACTTACCCAATGTACTTAAGTTAATTTTTGAAGCCACAGAAGATTCATCTACCCTTTTTCCACAAACCAATTCCAATCGACCATTATAAAAAGAGGAGGATGCTCATGATATGAGCATCCTCCTCTTTTTATTTATTTCTTAAAAGAAACCTTCTTATGCCTTTGTTTCTTCCGGCATCTTGTTACCCATAGTCAGGTAAGCGATAGGAGCAGCAATGAAGATAGAAGACAATGTACCGATCACAACGCCCAAAATCATTGCAAAGGCGAAGCTGCGGATACTGTCACCACCCAGCACGAAGATACACAACAATACGATCAATGTACTTAATGAAGTATTGATGGTACGAGCCAAAGTAGTATTCAATGAATCATTAAACAACTGCATACGGTTACGTTTCGGATACAGACCGAAGAACTCACGGATACGGTCAAAGATAACCACCTTGTCATTGATAGAATAACCGATAGCGGTCAAAATAGCGCCAATAAAAGTCTGGTCAATTTCCAATGAGAACGGAACCCATCCATAACATAACGAGTATGCACCGATGATCAAAATAGTATCGACAGCCAATGCAACAGTCGCACCCACACTATAAGCTACATTGCGGAAACGCAGCAAGATATACAAACCGATAGCCACCAATGCAAACAATACAGACCAGACAGCCGAAGTCTTGATATCGTCAGCGATACTAGGACCTACTTTCTGAGAACTGATGATAGAACCACCGACACGATTATCACGGTCAATAAAGATTTCCAATGTAGTACCTTCGCCCAGCAAGTTACCATCTTTCAAAGACTGATACAAGAACTCTTCAATTTCAGAGTCGATAGTAGGAGAATCTTCATTAATACGGTAATTGGTTGTAATACGGATTGTCTTCTTGTCTGTACCCAAAGCAATAGCCTGTACATTATCTTCTGTGATTTTCTTCTTCAACAGGTCACGCACTGTTTCAGGTTCAACCTGCTGTTCAAACTGAACTACGAAGTTACGTCCACCGGTAAAGTCAATACTCTGCGCCAAACCACGGATAAAGAATGAAATGATACAGATAACGATAATCGCTCCGAATACCGTGAATGAACGTTTCATCATTCCCATAAAGTTGTAATTCACGTTCTGCATCAGATTCTTGGAGATCCCTGTAGTGAATGTCAAGTTCAACCACTTGTCTTTATTCATGAAGTGCTCATAAACAATACGGGTCAAGAATACTGCTGTAAAGAATGAGCAGAGGATACCGATAATCAACGTAGTGGCAAAACCACGAATCGGACCCGTACCGAAATAGAACAGAATGATACCAGTGATAATTGATGTCAAGTTTGAGTCAAAAATAGCAGAGAATGCGTTAGAATAACCGTCTGCTAAAGCAGCCTTAACAGTTTTACCGGCTCTCAATTCTTCTTTTGTACGTTCATAAATCAACACGTTAGCATCTACAGCCATACCCAATGACAACACCATACCGGCAATACCAGACATGGTCAGTGCAGCTTGGAACGAGGTAAGGATTCCTAATGTGAAGAAGAAGTTAACAACCAATGCGCAATTGGCAACCATACCCGGAATCAATCCGTACATAGCGCACATATAGATCATCAACAGAATCAACGCAACAACAAATGAAATAATACCTTGATTGATAGATTCCTGACCCAATGACGGACCAACAATATCCTCCTGAACGATACGTGCAGGAGCAGGCATCTTACCAGACTTCAATACGTTAGCCAAGTCTTTTGTCACCTCCGGGGTAAAGTTACCGGTAATCTGAGAGTGTCCCCCCGTAATTTCACCGTTTACATTCGGAGCGCTGTATACGTAACCATCCAGTACGATAGCGATAGCCTTGCCTACATTGTTCTTTGTCAGAACAGCCCAGCGGCGTGCGCCGTCAGTGTTCATAGACATACTGACACAAGGCTTGTTGAACTGGTCATATTCATCTTTAGCATCAGTGATCACATCACCTTCCAACGGAGCACGTCCGTTACGTTCAGTAGACTTGATAGCATACAATTCAAAAATACGTCCCTGCTTGTCAAAGTCAGCAGCCTTTACACCCCATTTCAAACGAAGATCTTTCGGCAACATTTCTTTCACTTCTTTCATAGCAAGGTACTGGTTTACCTGAGCAGTATCTTTATAATCGGCATAACCTACCACCGACCCGTAACCATTCGGATTTAATTGAAGAACAGAAGCCAACGGATGTTCTTTCTTCATCTGCTCCATTGCGGCAGAGTTACTTGCCGTTTCGCCTTTCAATGCGGCTGCAAGACTGTCGGCAGCAGAAATTGCAGAAGCCTGTGCGACAGCAACAGTATCAGTAGCTACAGAATCAGCAGAAGCAGCACCACTTTCAACGGCAAGAATATCACGCAGTCTGTTATCTACAGAAGAAAGATAAGGAACTATTTCTTTTGCGTCGAAAGTTTCCCAGAATTCCAAGTTAGCAGATCCCTGCAACAGTTTTCTGACACGTTCCGGTTCTTTGATACCCGGCAGTTCCACCATGATACGGCCCATCTTTCCTTCCAACGCCTGAATGTTAGGCTGTGCCACACCAAAGCGGTCAATACGTGTACGTAATACATTATAAGAGTTGTCGATAGCAGCCTTTACCTCTTCGCGCAATACTTTTTCAACTTCACTGTCGGAACTGCGGGTGGTTACTTTGTCTTTCAACTGCTGAGTAGCAAATAATTCAGCCAATTTGCCATTGGGAGCTTGTTTCTTATACTCTTTTACAAAAAGAGTAATAAAGTCATCCTGACTAGTGATAGATTGTTTTGATGCTTCTGCAACCGCTTTGTTAAAAGCTTCATCAGTCTTGTTGTCAGCCAAAGCCTTCACTACATCCGGTACAGAAACTTCAAGGATAACGTTCATACCACCTTTCAGGTCCAGACCCAGACCAATCTCCATCTCGCGACACTGTTTCAGCGTATAACTACCCAAATAAACTTTTTCATTCTGCATAGAATCAAGGTAATGTGCTTCACCTTTCGGGTCTTGTGCCGCTTTGTCCATGTGATAGCGGGTCACAAAAGAGAAAGAAAGATAAAACACACATACAAGGGTGAGTAATACCGCAAAAACCTTTACAAATCCTTTGTTTTGCATGTTACTTTGAAATTTATTATTTTTACTTTTTGATTAATTCTTAGTTTATACAAGGTTGCAAATATAGTTTTTTTTTCACATTCCCACGGTATCAAACACAAATATTTAGATTCCAAAAGAGAAAAAAGGCTGCAAAAGCATTTTTTGCAGCCTAAATTATTCTATCTCACAGTCTATTTTATTTCAAACCCCTGTTTTTAAGCAAGGGTTCCAAGCTGGGATCAGCCCCACGAAAACCTCTGTAAAGGGTCATAGGATCTTCCGTTCCACCTTTCTCTAGAATATTTTTACGGAAAGAGTCTGCGGTATTTTTATCGAACACTCCATGTTCTTTAAACGCTTCAAAAGCATCCGTGTCAAGAACTTCTGCCCATAGATAGCTGTAATACCCAGCAGCATATCCACCTATAATATGACTAAAATAAGTGGCGCGATACCGAGGAGCTATTTCAGGAATCAGCCCCAGCTTGTCCATCGTTTCTTTTTCAAAAGCAACGACATTCAGGTTGTCTGTATCAGTCAGGTTATGCAGTTCCATATCAAGCAAAGCGGCTGCCAATAATTCCGTAGTCATAAAACCTTGATTAAAAGTACCCTGATTTTGGATTTTCGTAATCAGCTCATCCGGAATCACTTCTCTTGTTTCATAATGCTTGGCATAGAGTTTCAGCACTTCAGGTTCTACAGCCCAGTGTTCCATAATCTGTGAAGGAAGTTCTACAAAATCCTGCGCCACACTGGTACCGGACACTCCTTTGTAGTTACACTTGGTCAGCATACCGTGCAATGCATGTCCAAACTCATGAAACATGGTTTCCACCTCATCCAAAGTCAGTAAAGAAGGCATATTTCCTGCAGGTTTAGTAAAACTTGCCACATTATAAATTAAAGGACGTACTTCACCGGCCTGTTCACGAAAATTACTCATCCATGCGCCACCACGCTTACCTGCGCGTGGAAAGTAATCCGCATAGAACAATCCCAAAAATGAGCCATCGGCATCCTTTACTTCATACACTTTCACATCCGGCTCATATACGGGCACATCATTCAGTTCGGTCAATGTAATGCCATACAGCTTGTTGGCCACGGTATACAATCCGCTACGCACATCTTCCAAACTGAAATAGGGCTTGATTTCATCTTCATTCAAATCATACTTTTCCTGACGCAATTTTTCGGCATAATACCACCAGTCCCATGCAGCCAGCTTCTCTCCCTTACCTTCCTTATCCATTATTTTCTGCAACTCGGCGGCCTCTTTCTTTGCATTTTCCAGTGAGTATCCCCACAGGTTGTTCAAGAAATCCATGACTGTCTGCGAATTCTTAGCCATGTTCTCATCCAGTACAAAATTGGAATAACAATCGAATCCTAATAATTTTGCCTGTTCCAAACGCAATGCCATGATCTTTCCCAATATCTCTTTATTGTCATTCGCATCATCATGATTCCCCCGGTTGATATAAGCTTCATAAATATTTTTTCTTAGCTCACGGTTTTCAGCATATTGCAAAAAAGGCAAGCGACTGGAGTTTTGCAAAGTGAATAGCCATTTCCCTTCTTTTCCAGCAGCTTTCGCTTCCTCTGCGGCCCCCGCTTTCACCCATTCGGGTAACCCGGCCAAATCAGCCTCATTCTCGATAACCAACTGATAAGCGTTATTCTCATTTAAGATATGATTGTCGAAAGCAATCCCCAAAGTCGACAATTCTTTATTGATCTCCCTCAAACGGGATTGTTTTCCGGCATCCAGTCCGGCACCCGAACGGACAAAAGCTTTATAATACTTGTCCAACAGCCGGTGTTGCTCAGTCGTAAGAGTTATCTTACCTTCCTGTTCCTGTTGATGCACATCAGCCACCCGTTTATACAAATCCTGATTCAAATAAATATTATCACTATGTTCTGAAAGTACAGGAGCCATCTTTTCATTCAAGGCCGTCAACGAATCATTTGTATCCGCTTCGGTCAATGCAAAAAACACCCCACTTACTCTCGCCAGAATCCCGCCACTTTTATCCAGCGCCACAATGGTATTTTCAAAAGTAGGTTCCTCGGGATTATCAACTATTGCCTTAATTTCCGCATTCTGCTCCTCTATTCCTTTCAAGAAAGCAGGTTCATAATGCTCCAGTCTGATCTTAGTAAAATCGGGAGCACCGTACTCGGTCTGGAATTCCGTAAAGAACGGATTCATTTCTGTTTTCTGTTCACATGCACACATTACACAACACGTCGCTAACGTAAATAATAGTCTTTTCATAATCTGTCAATTAAAGGTATGTAAAATCACTTCTCCGCCACATAACACCAAATGGGGTAATGATCCGAACTCTTTATCGTATTATCCACCGTACAACGGTAAGATTTTAAATTCTTGCTCAATAAAATATTGTCTATTCTGAAATAAAAATGATTTTGATTATAAGATATGCCAAAGCCGTTTCCCGACTCCACAAAAGCATCATTCAGACCTTCCCCTACCACCCTGTGAGTGTATGATATAGGAGAATCATTGAAGTCACCGCATACAATTATGCCTCCCCCTTTGTAACCGGCCACCAAACGAGCTATGGAATCAGCCTGAACGGCACGTATAGCCGATGCTTCCGCCAGTTTTCCGATCAGCAAACGAGACCCTTGCGATACCTTTTGCTTATCAGGATCCTTCATCATTTCGCGATAGACTTCTTTATCCTTCTCAGTCAGCTTATTGGATTCCAGATGATTATTAACAACCAGCAAGGTATCACCATTCACTTTGATTTTATAAGCAATGGAACCATTGTTAAGGCTGGCATATTTCACCGGATGTGCCGACAAAATAGGAAAACGGGAATAACAACCCAAACCGTTGGCCCCCGATATCTTATGATAATTTTTATAAGGATAATCTCTTAAAGCATAATCCACCTCTTTCTTGGTTAAGCGTCCGCCTACAATATATTCCTGCAGGCAGATTATATCCGCATTGCTGTTTCTTAAATATTCCAGCACAGGGTTCGGATTATCCTTGGTGTTCGCACGGTTCTTTTCAAAGGCCATCGTATTGTAGGATAAGAATTTGATTGCCCTTCCGGTACATCAGATACAAATACATTGACTGGGAAATAAGTACGGATAGCACCAATGGAACATACCAGGCCTAAAATGAAAGCAACGCATATTTACGATAAATCACTAACCAGAAGACCAGAAACAAAAGATTAACAATCAAAAAGCGGGAAAAGCCAAACCGGCACATGACCATACCGGATGAGCCACAGGATCAATATAAGGGCTGTAAGCACATACCAGTAACAATACCACCATACACAAGTTTATGCCCAGTAGTATCCATCCCAAAACGACCAATATATTTCATATATCACTTCTTGCTCGCATCAAACAAGCTTTTCTTCTCTTCGGTAGTCAGACTGTTATAACCGGATTTCTTTAATTTATCCAATATACGGTCTATCTCCTCGCTTTGCTGTTTTTACGGGCATTATAATCGTAATCTTTTGCCTTATCACCATAATGAACTTTCATCTTCGGTTTTTTCGATTGACGACGAAACGAAAGACCTTCCGAGAAGCAATCCAAGCATCGGTTTATCCATGACGTAGCATCATGTCCGCGGGACAATCCGGAAGCAAACCACCATCCGGCCAAAGCACCTCCTAAATGAGCGATATGGCCACCGGCATTGCCCGATGTCATAAACAGCAAATCGGTCACAACCATAAACAGAGCCACATACTTCAACCTAACAGTCCCAATAAACATAAAGTTTACTCTATATTCCGGTGCACGTACCGCAGTGGCCACAACAATAGCAAGTACGGAAGCTGATGCTCCCAACAAATAAGAATAATACAAAGAATCACTGAAATAAGGGAAAACATTGTAAGCGATCATATACAACAAACCGCCACAAATACCTCCCAACAGATAGAGCCCGCGGAAATGCTTTGCCGAGAAAAGAGACAGAAACATCTGCCCGAACCAATAAAGCCACAGCATATTAAACAGCAAATGCAAAATACCTGCGTGCATGAACATATAAGTCAGCAAAGACCAAGGCTGCTTGACAAACTGCAACGTCCAGGCCGGCAGTTCCAAATATTGAAGCACAAATGCTCCATTCCGGTTGAACAGCATCCATAAAATTCCCAATAAGGAAGTTACAATGAATACCCCTACATTAATATATATAAACTGGATATATATGTTCCCTTTGTTGAAACTATTTTTCAAATCAGTAATAAAACTGCCCATTGTTATTCTTTTTTCTCCAATACATTATCAATATAAAGCCAAAAATCATACCTCCCAAGTGTGCAAAGTGGGCAACGCCATCGGTCGAAGCACCCAAGCCCAAAAATATCTCCAAAGCAGCATATCCCATCACAAAATATTTAGCCTTGACAGGAAATGGGATAGGGAATACAAACATCTGACTATTGGGGAACAGCATACCGAATGCCAACAAAATACCATATATCGCTCCCGAAGCGCCAACTGTAGTCATCAGATTCAAGTACTCCGCCATCGGGATCACGGCAATCCCCGTATTCACACTGTCATACTGCGATAATTCAGTCACATATTGTATATATTGCACCAGCTCCTGCACCAGTCCCGCACCTATACCACATACCATATAATAGGATAAGAAACGTTTCGGTCCCCAGACCTGTTCAAGCGTACGGCCAAACATCCACAAAGCAAACATGTTAAAAAGATATGCTGGAAACCGCCATGCATAAACATATAAGTAATCAACTGGGCAGGATTAAAATCAGATGCCATAAAAAGTGCAGTCCCAGCAGGTCGTTCAAGTCAATTCCATACTTCATGGCTACCACGCCGCCAAAGAAACACAACACATTTATTATCAATAAATTCTTGGTTACTGTAGGTATACTGTTCATAAATATTCTTCGTCTTATAAAACATTGATTGCGCGCAAATTTACAATTTTATTCTGTTATATAACAGAAAACAAGAGTTCTCTTACGTTTTTGATTTTGGAGCATCTTTTTAGGCTATCTGTTTGATTTCTAATTTTGAAAGCATATATTTGTCACTGATTTTGGTAAAACTTTTGTGTTACATTTAATAATTAATCATTTTCGTTATGAATAAGGCAGATCTTATCAGCGCAGTCGCCGCTGAAGCCGGCTTGAGCAAAGTCGACGCAAAAAGCAGTTGAAGCTTTCGTTTCAACTGTAACAAAAGCCCTCCAAGAAGGGGACAAAGTATCATTAATCGGATTCGGAACATTCTCTGTTGCTGAAAGAAGTGCAAGAACAGGTATCAACCCATCCACAAAAGCAACGATTACTATTCCTGCTAAAAAGTAACCAAGTTCAAACCAGGTGCTGAACTGGCAGACGCAATTAAATAATTGCTATTTTACATAAAGGACTTAAGGAAAGGGGCGCCGGTACTAGCGCCCTTTCTTCTTCATTTTCTATTTGAACCTATGAAACCTAAAATGACAACCTTATTTAAATTCCTGATCAGCGCTGCTGTATGCGCATATTCAACACAAGTTCTTCATGCGGAAGATACAAAACTACCTTATTGAAAGATATTCAGACCGTAGCCGTCAACAAGGAATATCCACGCACAGCTTTCATGACTTACGACAACCGGAACCAGGCACTGACCGGCGAGTATGAGAACAGCCCTTATTACAAACTACTAAACGGTACATGGAACTTTTATTATGCAGATGCATACAAAGATCTGCCTGCCAACATTGAGCAACCGGATGCCAACATAGCCTGGAAGGAGATTAAAGTACCCGGCAACTGGGAAGTACAGGGCTACGGGTGGCCATCTACACCAATCATGGATACGAATTCAAACCCAGAAATCCACAACCGCCGCAGTTACCCGAAACCAATCCGGTCGGTGTGTATCAGCGTGATATCGAAATTCCCGCCGATTGGGATGGACGCGACATATTCCTCCGTTTGGAAGGAGCAAAATCCGGTGTATACGTGTATGTCAACGGACAGGAAGTGGGATACAGCGAAGACTCCAAGAATCCGGCAGAATTCTTAATCAACAACTACCTGAAACCCGGCAAAACTCGCTGGTCATCAAAATATTCCGCTGGAGTACCGGTTCTTATCTGGAATGCCAGGACTTCTGGCGCATGAGCGGTATTGAACGTGATGTATTCCTGTTCTCACAGCCCAAAACCCACATCAAAGATTTCAATGTGGTGTCTACACTGGACGACACTTATAAGAATGGTATCTTCAAACTGAATGTGGACGTAACCAACCATACAGCAGCCAACAAAGAGGTAACCGTAGCATACGAATTGCTGGATGCCGCAAAGAAAGTGGTTGCAGAAGGTAACACCCCTGTCCTGTTACAGCAGACGGGCAGAAGAGCATCTCTTTGAAGCCGCCCTCAGCAACGTCAAGACCTGGACATCAGAACACCCTAACCTGTATCGGTTACTGATATCTCTGAAAGACGGAGAAAAACAAGCGAAATCATTCCTTATACGGTAGGTTTCCGCCGTTTCGAGATCAAACCAACCGATCAGATAGCCGAAAACGGCAAACCATACGTTTGCTTGTTCGTCAACGGCCAACCCATCAAGCTGAAAGGTGTAAACATACACGAACATAATCCCGAAACAGGACATTATGTTCCCGAAGAGCTGATGCGCAAGGACTTCACCCTGATGAAACAGAACAACATCAACAGCGTGCGCCTCTGCCACTATCCGCAAGACCGCAAGTTCTATGAATTGTGTGATGAATATGGCATCTATGTATATGATGAAGCCAACATAGAAAGCCACGGTATGTATTATAACTTAAGCCGGGGCGGAACATTGGGCAACCATCCCGAATGGCTGAAGCCGCACATGGACCGTACCATTAATATGTACGAGCGTAACAAAACCATCCCTCTGTAGCCATCTGGTCATTAGGAAACGAAGCCGGAAACGGTTATAATTTCTATCAGACCTATTTATGGCTGAAAGAACGCGAAGTAAAAGGGATGAACCGTCCTGTAAATTATGAACGCGCCCTTTGGGAATGGAACACAGATATGTATGTACCCCAATACCCCAGTGCCGCCTGGCTGGAAGAAATAGGCAAGAAAGGCAGCGACCGTCCCATCGCACCATCCGAATATTCACACGCTATGGGCAATTCCAATGGTAATCTGGCAGCACAATGGAGAGCAATCTACAAGTACCCGAACCTGCAAGGCGGTTACATTTGGGACTGGGTAGACCAAGGTATTCTGGAAACAGACGAAAATGGACGTACCTACTGGGCCTACGGAGGTGATTACGGAACCAATGCACCCAGCGACGGAAACTTCCTATGCAATGGAATCGTAGCTCCGGACCGCACTCCGCATCCGGCCATGACAGAAGTGAAATATGCACATCAGAATGTAGGTTTCGAAGCCATCGACCCGGCTGCCGGCAAATTCCTGGTAAAACCGTTTCTACTTCACCAACTTGAAAAGTATATGATCAGTTATACCGTAAAGGCAAACGGAAAAACAATCAAAGGCGGAAAAGTATCATTAGATATCGAACCGCAAGGTTCCAAAGAACTGAACATCAACCTCAACGGATTGAAACCCAAGGCCGGCACAGAATATTTTGTAGATTTTGTAGTTACCACCACAGAACCGGAGCCCTTGATTCCTGCAGGACACGATATTGCTTCCGAACAATTCCGCCTGCCCATAGAACCATTGGCTATGACCGGACATAAAGCAAGCGGCAAGACTACCGTCAGCACGGATGGTGACATCATCACCGTATTATCACCACGTATGCAGTTCGTTTTCAACAAGAGAAGCGGACTCGTGACTTCATACAAAGTAAACGGTACAGAATATTTCGCTGAAGGTTTTGGTATTCAGCCTAACTTCTGGCGCGCACCGACGGACAATGATTATGGTAACGGTGGGCCTAAGCGCGAGCAAATATGGAAACAGTCCAGCAAGAATTTCAATGTAGCAGATGTTACCACAACAACAGACGGCAACAAGACCGTATTAACAGTCAATTACCTACTGGCGGCAGGCAATCTGTACATCATGAAATATACCATCTATCCCGACGGTGTGGTTCATGCAGGCATCACCTTTACTTCTACCGATATGAAGGCTGCCGACACGGAAGTATCAGAAGCTACCTTAATGGCCACTTTCACACCGGGACAGGATGCTCAACGCCTTGCCTCTTCCAAACTGAACGTACCACGTATCGGTGTACGTTTCCATTTGCCATCCGATATGAACCAGGTAGAATACTTCGGACGCGGACCGGGTGAAAACTACATCGACCGTAATGCAAGCAGCTTCGTTGATCTCTACCGCACTACAGCCGACCAGATGTACACCAACAACTATGTCCGTCCGCAAGAAAACGGACACCGCACCGACACCCGTTGGTAGAACTGACCCGCAAAGGCGGAAAAGGATTGTTAATACGTGCCGACAGCACTATCGGATTCAATGCCCTGCGCAACTCCGTAGAGGACTTTGACTCGGAAGAAGCTATCAGCCGTCCCCGTCAGTGGACTAACTTCACTCCCGAAGAAGTTGCTAACCATAATGAGGAAAAGCTAAAATGTAATACGCCGCATGACACATGTCAATGATATCACCCCACGTAATTTTGTGGAAGTATGTATTGATATGAAGCAACAAGGTGTAGCCGGTTATGACAGCTGGGGAGACCGCCCTCTGCCGGAACATACCCTACCCGCCAATAAGGAATATCATTGGGGATTCACATTGATGCCGGTAAAATAAAAACATAGCAAGCATTCCTTCCTTAATAAGAAGAGTATGTCAGAACTCCGATGGCACTATCATATAGATTGTCATCGGAGTTTCATTCCCATCCTACATTTCAATTATAACCTGAAAACAAGATCAGTCTGATTTATATTTGCTAGCTTTGTACTCAAAAATCGAACACATGGAACAACAAGGAGAAATCATACTCTACCAGCCGGATGAATCAGTGAGGATGGAAGTGCGCATTGAAGATGAAACAGTGTGGCTGACCCAGGCACAAATAGTAGAACTATTCCAATCCAGCAAAGCCAATATAAGCGAGCATCTAAAGAACATTTATAAATCAGAAGAACTAATCCAAAGTTCAACCGTTCGGAATTTCCGAACAGTTCGCCAAGAAGGCAACAGACAGATTACCCGTAACTTAGAATATTATAATTTAGATGTGATTATATCAGTAGGATACCGTGTAAATACGAAACGAGGAATCCAATTCCGCCAATGGGCTAATAGCCAGGCACATGACCGTTTTCTTATTATAGACCAATCCGACATATATCACATCGGAGCCTCTTTGAAAGATTTGGGAAAGAAACTGTTTGCCTTCTCCAAAATGGATATTCCGGCATCCATCCTCACAAAACTGCTATAAAGATGAGAGAAACAGAGTCCAATAATAAAGTCCTACTAGGCATGAGCGGAGGAACAGACAGTTCCGTAGCCGCCCTTCTATTGCAGGATGCAGGATACGAAGTAACCGGCATCACCTTCCGCTTTATGAAAAGAAAATGATACAGAGTATCTGGAGGACGCCCGCGCTTTATGTGAACGTCTGAACATCCCCATCTCACATACGATGTTCGTGACACCTTCCGGAAAACCATCATTGACTATTTCATCAACGAATATATGGCAGGTCATACCCCGGTTCCCTGTACCTTGTGCAACAACTACCTGAAATGGCCTCTTTTGAAGAAAATATCCGATGAAATGGGAATTTATCACTTCGCTACAGGACATTATGTACGCCGGCGCTTCATCAATGGATGCTATCACATCACTACCGGTGCCGACCCGGATAAAGACCAATCCTTTTTCCTATGGGGCTGCCACAAGAAATCCTGCAACGTATGCTTCTCCCTATGGGCAACCTGACTAAAGCCCGTGTCCGTGAAATCGCGGCAGAGCGTGGTTTTCTGAAAGCCGCCCATAAACGGGACAGTCTGGGAGTCTGCTTCTGCCCCATGGACTACCGCACATTCCTACATAAGGAATTACCTGAAGGAAGTATCCTACCGGGTAAATTCTTCGATGAAATGGGGAATTTTATCGCACGGCACAAAGGTTATCCTTTCTATACCATCGGCCAGCGGAGAGGATTGGGCATAGATCTTAACCGGGCTGTCTTTGTCAAAGAAATCATTCCGGCAGAAAACAAAGTCATACTGAGCGACTTGAAAGCACTGGAAAAACAGAAATGAGACTGAAAGAATGGCGCATCACCAATCCCGCTTTATTACTAAACAAGGACGACATCATCGTCAAAATACGCTATCGGAAACAAGCCAACCGCTGCACAGTAACCCTGCAACCGGATAACACCCTGCATGTACAACTGCACGAGCCGCTGACAGCCATTGCTCCGGGACAGGCAGCCGCTTTCTATAGGGATGATGTAGTACTGGGTGGGGCATTATCATCTAATTCCAGACACTTTCAAATCATATTTCGGCCCTCTTTTTGCTGCTTCAAGATTTTCTTGATAACTTTCCGTCGTTCTTCACCTTCAGGTCGAGAAACCGGAAAGTGAAAATAGACATGTATCCGGATCAAACCTTAAATAAATAGAGATGAAAAGTAGAAATTATGCAGGCATATCCTTACTTGCCTCATTAGCCGCCTGTAACTCTGCAACAGCAGAAACCGTTCAAAAACAGTACGCAGGCCCCAAAAGCCCAATGTTATCGTTATTCTGGCAGATGACCTGGGATATGGAGATTTAAAATGTTACGGAGCCAAGAATGTAGAAACTCCCCATGTTGACAAACTGGCATCGGAAGGCATTCGTTTCACTAATGCACATACCGTAGCCGCTACCAGCACCCCATCCCGCTACTCCTTGCTGACAGGAGAATATGCATGGCGCAGACCGGACACGGATATTGCCGCAGGAGATGTAAAATGATTATCCGTCCCGAACAATACACCATGGCAGACATGTTTAAAAGTGCCGGATATGCTACAGCCGCCATCGGCAAATGGCATCTGGGCCTGGGAGACAAGACAGGCGGGCAGGATTGGAATGCTCCTTTACCAGCCGCTTTAGGTGACTTAGGCTTTGACTATCACTATATCATGGCCGCTACAGCCGACCGTGTACCTTGTGTATTTATAGAAAACGGCAAGGTAGCCAACTATGATCCGTCCGATCCCATAGAAGTGAGTTACACCAAGAACTTTCCGGGAGAACCGACCGGCAAAGATAATCCCGAATTACTGTATAACCTACATCCCAGCAACGGACATGACATGTCCATCGTCAATGGCATCAGCCGCATCGGATTTATGAAAGGGGCGGAAAAGCACTTTGGAAAGACGAGAACATTGCCGATTCCATCACCGTTCATGCCATCGACTTTATCAAACAGCATAAAGATGAGCCTTTCTTTATGTATTTTGCAACCAATGACGTTCATGTTCCTCGTTTCCCGCACGACCGCTTCCGTGGAAAGAATCCTATGGGACTACGCGGAGACGCAATCGCCCAATTCGACTGGACGGTAGGCCAGCTGATGGAAACATTGGACCAACTTGGACTAACTGAAAACACGCTGATTATTCTATCCAGCGACAATGGTCCGGTTGTAGACGACGGATATAAGGACAAGGCAGAAGAGCTGTTGAACGGACATACACCTTCCGGTCCGTGGAGAGGAAACAAATACAGCGCTTTCGAGGGTGGAACAGCCGTCCCGGTCATTGTCCGCTGGCCACAGAAGATAAAAAGACAGGAGACTCGGACGTATTAATGTCACAGATTGACTGGCTAGCCTCCTTAGGAGCTTTGATCAACGCCAGATTACCTAAAGGCAGCGCTCCGGACAGTTATGACCGTTTAGGGAATCTGATAGGAACCGACAAGACAGACCGCCCCTGGATTGTGGAACAATCCATGAACCACACGTTGTCCGTCCGTACCAAAGACTGAAAATACATTGAACCGAATGATGATCCGACCACTTTCATGAAAGCAGAAAAATAGAAACCGGAAACCTGAACGTTCCCCAGTTATATGAAATGGAAAAGGTGAGCGAACAAGAGAATGTAGCAGAAAAGTATCCTGAGAAAGTATTTGAGTTGCAGACCATTCTGAGGCAAGTACGCAATAAGAGAATAAAGATGTAAACAGGACTCATCCAATAAGAGGATATTTCAAAATCCGAAATAACCATCAAATGTTCCACCGTATGGGCAGGCCCATGAGCCCGCCCATACAACATAACGACAACAAAAATCACTTTTGACTCATTTACATAAAACATAAAAGCATTCCATCACAACAACTCACTCATTACCAAGAGCTTCCCGTGCGACAGTCTTTCAAAACCTCCTCAATCGGTATGCCGGTGGCGAAATACATCTGCTTCGGGGATGCTCTCGGACAGAATGTAAAATCAGCCCCTCGTTACCTCCCGGTAGCTCGTAGGCATCAGAAGAACCTATTCTCATCATACCTTCACCTCACTCCATTTGATATTTCACCCAGGTGAAGCAGTTATTCCACTTGGGTGAAAGCGGCTGTTCACCTAAGCGAAGCTGCCTCTTCACCTTAGTGAAGCAATGAACGCACCCGAACAAAAATACGCCTTATGACGCTCCCCTGCAATGGAACAACCGTAGCTATGACACAGGAATCAGAACAACCGATATCCGTCAAACCAAATTTGGCAGCGGAGAATGGCAAACCGTTTCGGGGATTTAGAATGTATTTTCACGGTACATTACTGATTTACAGCAAAATAACGTGAAAAATCCAAGATGACAATATACGTATAATCAAAAACTCCCTTGGTACAACCAAGGGAGACAGGTATACATTTCCTTTAAAAGTTCCGGATGCAGTTGGGATTATAAAGCAGCCCTTCGGCTGCTTTATGTTTCTCTATCCTCTGTGTTAGCATTTAAAGGAATGATTCATCTTTTACTTATTACTTGCCTTAACAAACTTATAAAGCACGAAAGTCTTGGGCGCCATCTCTACATTCAGTACATTACCCTCAATCGTAACATCACTTTCTTTCGGAGTGATGACATTCGGATGCTCTACCGTGTTATCTTTATCCAAATCGGCAGACTGGAGCGTGATGCATTTACCTTCCACAAGTTTATCACTCTTCTTCAATCCGTTGAAAGTCACTGATACCGGTTGTGCCTTATCCGAAGTATTGGCAATTTTCACGATACAAGCCTTTTCATCCTTATCCCATACGGCACTGGCAAACAGACCATCCTGTCCTTCCTGACCGCTCACAGCTTTTTTATCCATTGTCAACGGCAATACATGCGTGCCTTTATTATGACTGTACAACTGTTGTACATAGTAACTGCAAGTACGGACGGAATTCAGATTATCAAACCAAATCAAATCCGGACGCCACTGCCACCCTTCCACATGAGCAAACAAAGGCGCATAAGTAGCCATGTGTACCACATCGGCATTGCGTTCCAGTCCGGTCATGAACGCAGCTTCCATTAAAGCAGCATTAAAATGGTTCCATTTCTTGCCTTTTCCATGACAAGCATATTCTCCGGCAAAGACCTTCGGACCTTTGCGGTCGTAATTGTCATAACGGTTACCTTGTGCCAGGAACCAGCTTTCGGGACGATAGAAATGCTCATCCACCAAATCCACTTTCAGATTTTTCATTTCCGGCCATAAGTAATCAAAGTCTTTACCTTCAGACTGAGGTCCCGAACTGCCGACAATCTTGATTTCGGGATGCGCCTTACGAAGCACCTCGACAAACTGTTTCAGACGTTCCGGATATTCCGGTCCCCATTGTTCGTTACCAATACCCAAGAACTTCAAGTTGAAGGGAGCAGGATGTCCCATATCCGCACGAACTTTTCCCCAAGTAGTCGTAACATCACCATTGGCAAATTCAATCAGATCCAATGCATCCTGTATATACGAATCAAGTTTGGACAAGCTGACCTGCTGGTCGGGGTCATTCTGATACTGGCATACCAGTCCGCAGTTCAGAATAGGCAACGGTTCGGCGCCTATATCCTCCGACAACTGGAAATACTCAAAGAAGCCCAGTCCGTAAGTCTGGAAATAATCGGGGAAGAAACGATGCTTGAACGTATAATGCCAGCGGTTTTCATTCAACGGACGATTCTCTACCGCACCTACTGTTTTTTTCCATTCGTAACGGGTAGCCTCATCCGTACCTTCCACAATACAGCCGCCGGGAAAACGGAAAACACCGGGTTTGATATCATATAAAGCCTGCACCAAGTCCTTGCGAAGCCCGTTCTTACGTTCTTTCCAAGTATCCACAGGGAAAAGAGAAACATGTTCCAGATCCACCGTTCCCGCACTTTCAAGGAAAATACGGAGATGAGCCTTGGGTTCCGTTCTCGGCGATTTCAATATCACCTCATATTGTTTCCAATCCTTCGAGTTCACTGTCAGTTCTTTTGACTCAAAAGCCTGACGTTCCTCCATCGTATCATTCTTGATCAATTCAATGCGAAGTTTCTGGTTCTCACCACGTGCCCATACGGAAAAACGGTACTCGGCTCCTTCCTTGACACCTATACCGAAGAAACCTTCGTTTTCAATCCCTGTATGTTTTTCCCTGTGCCCGGAATTACCCAGACGGACATAATGCGGATTTCGTTCAAACGGCCCGTCATCCATCAAGGTCACGTTACCGAAAACATTCCACCCCATAAAACGTTGCGGGAATTCGAATGAACGGTTCTTTACCAGTTCGGCATACAATCCTCCGTCGGCTCCATAATTAATGTCCTCAAAAAACAAACCATACATGGTTGGTTGTATTTCCGCACCAAGTTTATTGGTCTGCACGACCATGTTGTGCGCATTCTGTGCATGTAGCGCTACTCCGGCAGCAAATACCCATGCTGTGAATAGAGTTCGGTGTAATTTCATGATAGTAATATTATTAATTTTTATTAGTTAATTCTCTTTCCCCATACCGAATGCCCTTGAGCATCCAGGCCGGTAAAGAGAATGGTTTCTGTTTCATTTTCCCAATCGTGTCCGGCAAAGATAATCAAATTGTTAATATCTTCTGTGGCTGTTTTTATAGTAAGAAGTTGTTTTTTAACATTAAAATCCCAAGTTGCATCTCCAACACTGCCATCTGCTTCCAAAACGACACGGGCAGACAATGCCTGCTCCCCATTTCGCAAGTCTCCCTCGCCCCACATTATCTGACCGGCCTCCAAGCTACGTTCCAGAGGCGGCTCCTGAAGACGGATAATTTCCCACTCACCTGCCAAATCTTCTTTAGTGAAAGAGCGCGGAGCAGTACCTGCATAGCGTTCGGGAGAAACCACAGGCCATCCGTTTACAGTAAAGAACACTTCACGTACATGCAGATCCATCAACTGGTTCTGAGGAGAGAGCCGTCCCTGATGAGTCATAAAATAACGGCCGTCACCGGCGTCAATAAGACCGCAATGAGCCGTTCCCGCCCATCCCGGATGATTTTCGAAGCGGTAAGGAGCTGTCAAAATGGGAACATTATTCGTTGTATCTTTTATATCCTCTCCATAGAAATCCACAAAAGGCCCTTCGGGAGAATCGGAATAAGCGACACGTACATTATAGGTAGTCATCAGCGGATCGTAGGATGTAAACAGATAATATTTGCCAAGTTCCGGCTGATACATGATTTCCGGCGCTTCCAGATTGTCTTTCCGGTAATTGGCCCGACGTGCTATCAAGTGCCCATGATCCTCCGGCTGCATAGTCATTCCTGTTTCGGGATTCAGTTCCACACAGTACAGACCGCCGAAATAAGAGCCATAATGCATCCACCACTTTCCGGTTTCCGGGTCCTCAATAACAGAAGGGTCTATGGCATTCATCGCATCCCCTTCCCCTGTCTTGACCACACACCCTTTCTGTATCCAGGGACCTTCGGGAGAATCCGACTCGGCCATACCGATATAGGATGTATTCCTGCCGAATGCCGATACACAATAATACAAACGATAAATACCCTGATAAGGCATCAGGAAGGGAGCCCAAATGTTAGTCGCCCCTTTTCCTTCCGCCTGACTATGGACCCATTCTATAGCCGGAGCAGGTATTTCGGGAAAGGCCCATCCCACAAAATCCCAATGTACCAGATCTTTTGATTTGCGTACCTGGATAAAACCTAACGGTACATTCTTCTCTTCCGCCTCTTTCCGGTTCTCGGCAAAGATAGCATCAGTGGAATACATATAATAGGTATCCCCTATTTTTTTACAGGCCGGATCGTGTACATTATACGTTCCCCACTGCTTGTAATTTTCCATAGACGAAAGGGCGGTATAATCATCCACCCAAGGATTCGGTGAAGGAACAGGCACGAAAGCCGTAGGTGCATTGCATGATACCAATGCCCCTACGACCAACAGGCCTAAACCAACCAACCTATTTATTATTAACCTCTTCATGTCCATGAATAATCTTTGAGGAAAAAATTGCTGTTCCATAGTATTTTGTTTATTATATGACCATTTGCTAATGTACTAATTTGTCAATGGCCATGTGGCATATAGCGCAGCCAATCGGCACATTGACACATTGACTAATTATTATTAATGCAAATATAGCTGCAACCAAAAGCTCGCCAGGTGGACAATATCGCTTAAAGGGTGGACATTTGTACAGCAGAGGGATAAAAATGATTTGTTTGTTTTTAAGGAAAAACGAAAAGGTATATCTTTGTTTCCATAATGGTATATTCTTACGTCATTAATGAACTACACACTATGAAAAGACATTCTTTGCTATTTGCTCTGTTCATCTTTCTGTCGAGCCTGTCTATACAAGCTGAAGGGACCGCCGGAAAATGGTCCGAACGCTATAACGTCACCGCTATTACGATGGATGAAGGACTTCCTCACAACTTCGTGGACGATATATTGAAAGACAGCCAGGGCTTTTTATGGATTGCCACCCGTGGGGAAGGAATCGCCCGTTATGACGGTTATGAATTTACCGCCTTCAATATGGGAAGCACCCACACCAAACTACGAAGCAACTTCATAAACAAACTGTGTGAGGATAACTTCAAGCGTATTTGGGCTGTCAGTGAAATGGGTATTGACATATTGGATATACAAACCATGCAGACTGTACAAGTCGCTGATACGAAAGACAAACTTATTTCACTGTGCAACCGCCCCTCCCATCTCATTCTCCATAGCAAAGCGGGAAATATTTGGGTTTGTTCGGAAAACAATTTATTCAAAATTACCTTTGACAAACAAGGAAATATAAGACAGATCATTAAAATATGCGAAGTGCCGGCAGGAGAATCCATCCGGACTATTTGTGAGGTGGAAGACTATCTTTGGATAAACTACAAAGACGGTATCTACCGCATCAAAGAATCGGCTATGGAAGTACAGGAACCCACATTCATTTCATCTGCCCTGCAATTACCCGGTGTGTCCATACAAGTAATCTGCCGGAAAGAAAATGAAATTTGGATTGGCAGCGCACAAGGCCTTTTCCGATACAATATGGATACGGAACTGATGAAGCATTATATGTACGATCCGAATGACAACAACTCGCTTTCCCAAAACTTTATCACAGACATAGCAGAAACAGGAGAACATACCATGCTGGTTGCCACCCTAAAAGGTATAAACCTTTATAATGCGTTGACAGACAATTTTGAGCGGATAAATAAAGATACCGGAGAAGGAGAAATTGTACAAAACACATTGAACTGTGACTTCGTAAACTGTCTGCTGACCGATGGTGACATTATCTGGGTAGGAACCGAAGTGGGAGGGCTGAACAAGATGAGCCGCCGGATGCTGTTGGTACAAAACTATTATCATATTCCCACCATTCCCGGAAGTCTTTCCCAAAATCCCGTCAATGCCATTTATGAAGACCCGTCGGGTGTTTTATGGGTAGGAACCGTAGAAGGAGGTTTAAACCGGCGGGCTCCCGGCAGCAACACTTTTGAACACTATACCACTGATGCACCCGCCCACCTAAGCCATAATACCGTCAGTTGTTTTACCAGCGATAACGATGGAAGACTCTGGATAGGAACCTGGGGAGGAGGCATAGGATGGATAGACATGAAAAATCCGCAGAACAAACAATTCCACCACATAGAAATACCCGAATACGGAGACTTCTCATGGGGATGGGCCGGAAGTATCTGCTATGACCACTTGAATAATGCCATCTGGGTGGGAACCAGTACCAATATCTATGTTTACGACTTGAAAACACAAACGCTCACCGAACCATTCAAGGGTATGAACCTAGGTGGAATTGAAGGCTGTACAGGATACTATATAGATAAGGATAACCACCTGTGGCTGGGACTTACAGAAGGACTTTGCCGAATAGATCTAAGCAGTTTGAAAGCCCCCAGACTGATTTATCAACTCTGGAGGATCAAGCTGGACGAACCGGAATCAAAGTTGAAGGAAAGGGTAACCTACATCACCCAGTCTAAAGACGGAACCCTATGGATAGGCAGCAACGGATATGGTTTCTACAAATCCTCACCAACAGAAAACGGAGAATATACCTTCCGCTCCTTCACCACCGAAGACGGACTGATAAACAACAGTGTCCGCTGCATATCGGAAGATAAAGAAGGGTATCTTTGGATTACCACCACCAACGGACTCTCCCGCTTCAATCCTAACAACAACAGCTTCTTCAACTATACCCGGAAAGACGGACTATTATCCAACCAGTTCTATTGGAACGCAATATGCCGTGCCGCCAATGGAGATTTGTATGTAGGAAGTACTAAAGGGCTGTCTGTAGTCAAACCAGTCATAGACACAAATCCCAAGGAGGCTGTTCCTCTGGCATTCACCCATGTTCGTGTGGCCAATGAAGAACGATTGTACACAAACGGCACCCTACAGTTACACGAACGCGACAAATCTCTCTATATTGAATTTGCCGCACTGGATTATGATGCATCGACATTCGCCAATTATTATTACCGCTTGAAAGGATTTGACGACAAATGGATAAAAGTGCCGGCCAACAGGCGACAAGCCGCCTATACCAACCTGCGTCCCGGCAACTATACTTTCGAACTGCGTTATGCCCCCGACGGCAAACAATGGCTGGAAGAAATGGCAGAACTCCACATTACCGTATCACCTTATTTCTATAAAACCATCTGGTTCATTCTGTCCATATTGGTTCTTCTATCTTTCCTTATATATAAGGTATTATCATGGAGGCTTCGTTCGTTAAAAGAACAACAAGAAATGCTCCACATCAAAGTAGAGGAACGTACCCGTGAACTGGAAGAACAAAAAAAACTGCTTTCCACTCAGGCAAGCGAGCTCTATCGTCAAAACCAACTATTGAAACAGCAAAACGAAAAAATAACCAAACAAAAAGGGCAACTGATACAAATGTCAAAGAAAGTACAGGAATTGACGGTTGACAAACTCGCCTTCTTCACCAATATCACCCATGAATTCCGTACTCCGTTGACATTAATCGTAGGACCTATAGAAAGGGCATTGAAACTAAGCTACAATCCTCAAGTCATTGAACAATTACATTTTGTGGAGCGCAACTCAAAATATCTGCTCTCACTGGTCAACCAATTAATGGACTTCCGCAAAGTAGAATCAGGGAAAATGGAAATTGTCCGCAACCCGGGCAACTTTGCCAAGTTACTCAATGAACTGCTGGTTCCCTTCGACGCATATGCATCCGAAAGAGGAATAACCATCGAACGTCGTTTCCGCCTTCCTTCATGTGAAATCATGTACGATGAGGATGCCATGCATAAAGTGATTGTCAATTTGATAGGAAATGCTTTGAAATTTACCCCCAAAGGAGGACAAATTACCATCTATGCCACCCCCTTCCGCCAGGAAGAGCAGGAAAAGTTGTTCATCTGTATCCGGGATACGGGGCCAGGACTGCCCGAAGAAGAGATAGACAAAGTATTCAACCGCTTCTACCAATCACAAAACAAGACGCATTCCTCTATCAACGGACAAAGCGGGACCGGAATCGGCCTCTATCTATGCAAACGAATTGTCCAGTTGCATGGAGGTTCAATTTGTGCCAAGAATAATCAGAGCAAAGGATGTTCTTTCCGTATTTTACTTCCTTTGCAATATGCCGATGCAAACAGTCTGCCCGCACCAACAGAGCAAGTTAAAGAACCGGTAGAATCTCCGCTGGCCTTGCAACCTGCCACCAATGGAAAACTGACGATTCTGGTAGTAGAAGACAACAAAGATATGCGCGCCTATATCCGTTCCATTCTGGCCGAATATTATAACGTGCTCGAAGCATCCCAAGGTGAAGAAGCATTGACTGTGCTCCAATCCCAGAACGTGGATTTCATAGTCAGTGACTTGATGATGCCTGTCATGGATGGTATGGAACTGTCCCGCCGGGTAAAATCCAATTTCGCCATCTCACATATCCCCTTCCTGATGCTCACAGCCAAAACATCCAACGAATCGCGCATCGAAAGCTTCCGTATAGGTGTAGACGAATACCTGCTGAAACCATTTGATGATACTTTGCTGCTGGCCCGGATATCCAATATACTGGAAAACCGCAAACGTTTCCAACAAAAGTTCTCATACAGTATGGACGTGGATGCACTGAATATCGAAAAAGAATCCAGTGACAAGAAATTCCTGGACAAGGCGATGCAGATTGTGAAAGAAAACTATAAGAACTCCTATTACGAAATAAGCGATTTCATCGAAGCAATGGGGGTAAGCAAAAGTTTGATGAACAAAAAAATGCAAAATCTGACGGGACAGTCTGCCGGACAATTCATGCGTAACTACCGGCTGAATCTTGCGCGGGAACTTATTATCCGTAACCGGCTGACGCACAATATGAATATATCTGAGATAGCATACGAAGTAGGATTCAATGATCCCAAATACTTCACACGCTGCTTTACAAAACATTTCGGAACAACACCCAGTTCGATGATGGAGAATGGAACCGACTGACTTATTCCAGAGCGTAAAATGAACGGATTGTATACCATAAATGCTCCGTTTTTCTACGCTCTCGTCTCGCTAAATAAATTATCTTTGCTCTACATTATAATAGCATATTTAATACCCATGAAAAAACAATTTATGACTTGGCTGCTTGCCATCACTACAATGTCAGCTTTTGCCCAACAAGCTACAGTTACAGGACCCGATTCCTTTTTGAAAGTAAATGTATCCGTAAAACAGGGTATCCCCGTTTATTCCGTTACCTATAAGGACAAGACCATCCTGGAAGATTCACCTTTAGGTTTCATTGCCAATGTGGGGGACTTCAGCCGAGATATGACTTTCACCGGACAAAAAGAGAATAAAATAGATAAGACCTATACACAAGACCGTATCAAACAATCACAAATTCATTATCAAGCCAATGAACTTACATGCACCTTTACCAATAAAGAAAAGAAAAATATAAATATAATATTCCGCGTAAGCAACAACGATATTGCTTTCCGCTACGAAATGCCCAAATATGGCGATACGGGAAGCATCGTGATAGAAAAAGAAACTACCGGTTTTGACTTCCCCTCCTTCACCACTACTTTCCTGTGCCCGCAAAGTGACGCCATGATAGGTTGGAAACGTACCAAGCCCAGTTATGAGGAAGAATATAAGGCTGACGCTCCTATGAATGTACGTTCACAATATGGGCACGGTTACACATTTCCTTGTCTGTTCCATGTAGGAGAAAATGGCTGGGCACTTATCAGTGAAACCGGAGTAGACAGCAAATACTGTGGTTCACACCTGAGCGATGCCACCGCCGACGGACTTTATACCCTCGCTTTCCCCATGCCCGAAGAAAACAACGGTAACGGTACGGCATCTCCCGGTCTTGCATTGCCCGGTTCCACTCCTTGGCGTACTATTACTGTAGGCGAAAACCTGAAGCCCATTGTAGAAACAACGATTCCATGGGATGTCGTGGAACCTCTTTACCCAACGGAGCATACATACAAAATGGGACGCGGAACCTGGAGCTGGATACTTTGGCAAGATGGCAGCATCAATTTCGACGATCAGAAAAAATATGTAGATCTTGCTGCCGCCATGGGATATGAATATGTATTGATAGACAACTGGTGGGATACCAACATCGGCCGTGAACGTATGAAAGACTTCATAGACTATGCACACAGTAAAAATGTAGATGTATTTTTATGGTATAGTTCCAGCGGCTACTGGAATGATATCGTACAAGGTCCTACCAATTACATGGACAATCCCATTATCCGTAAAAAGGAAATGAAATGGCTGCATAATATAGGAGTAAAAGGAATCAAAGTAGACTTCTTCGGAGGTGACAAGCAGGAAACCATGCGTCTGTACGAAGCCATCCTGAGCGATGCGGATGATAATGGACTGATGGTCATTTTCCACGGCTGTACCCTTCCTCGGGGATGGGAGCGTATGTATCCTAATTATGTAGGAAGCGAAGCCGTGCTCGCATCGGAAAACCTGATTTTCCAACAACATTTTTGCGATGAAGAAGCATTTAATGCCTGTCTGCATCCATTTATCCGCAACACCATCGGTTGCATGGAGTTTGGCGGCACATTCCTCAACAAACGCCTCAACCGCAACAATGACGGCGGAAGCATACGCAAGACCACTGATGTATTCCAACTGGCAACAGCCGTTTTATTCCAAAATCCTATTCAGAATTTTGCGTTGGCGCCTAATAACCTGACCGATGCCCCCCAAGTTTGTTTGGATTTCATGAAGCAAGTTCCCACCACATGGGACGAAACAAGATTCATTGACGGCTATCCGGGCAAATACGTAGTACTGGCACGTCGGCATGCCGATAAATGGTACATAGCCGGAATCAATGCACAAAAAGAACCGCTGAAATTAAAGTTGAACCTTCCCATGTGTACTAAAGGAGATAAAGTGATGCTTTATCAGGACGATAAAAAACTAAATCCTCACGCTGAAGAGATAACATTAAAAAAGAATGATGAAGTCAGCATTACGATGCAGGCGGAAGGAGGATTTTTACTTGTGAAATAATTCCTTTCAGAGAATTTTATTTGTATTTTATCCCTCATGTAGCCGGACAGTCCTTCACCAGGTTGTCCGGCTACATGACTTTATATAAAAAAAGCCTTCTCCTAAGCCTATCTCACCACCTCCAAAAGACGCAAACTATAAGCGGAATAAATACATTTTTTTCCATTATCCATTCGTCCACCCTATAAAACCGTTTGTCCACCCCTGTTTACGGTGTAAATTATACTTTTGTCATGCAATCGGTGCTCAATCTTTCGGAAGAGAACCCTGCTTTTAAAGTCTAATCCTAATCTTAAATATTATGAAGAATAGCTCCAGCATATTTATAAACTCTGTGGTTTGTCTACCTAGAGTATTCAACATTAGATTGTACAATAATCCAACATCTCAATTCAATACATCAGCAACAATTTAATCTACTAATTTAATACTTAAAAAAATGAGGAAACATTTATTATTTTCCGTAATGCTTAGTCTGTGTGCTATGGGTGGCATGATGGTGTATCCCACACCTGCTATAGCTACCGTGGCACAATCTCCGGCTATCAAGGTTCGCGGTCAAGTTATCGATGAACAAGGTGAGCCCTTGACAGGAGCTACTGTCAGAATTAAAGGAGGACAAGGTGGAACCATTACCGATGTGGACGGAAACTTCCAACTGGAGGTTGCCGGAAACGCTATCCTTTCGATAAGCTATGTAGGCTACAAGGAACGCGAAGTAGCCGTTCGTAACCGCGCTATCATTGAAGCCATCCAATTGCAACCCGACAACCAGATGCTGGAACAAGTTGTTGTCATAGGTTATGGCACACAAAAGAAATCCGATTTGACCGGTTCTGTAGCTGTAGTAGACACGGAAGCCTTGAAACAGACATCCCATTCCAATATCTCCACCATGCTCGAAGGTAAAGTATCAGGCGTACAAGTCACTTCCGACGGGCAGCCCGGTGCCGACCCTACCGTCCGTATCCGTGGCGTCGGATCTTTTGGTGACACTTCTCCTCTTTATGTTATCGATGGTGTCCCCATGGGTACTTCCATCCGCGATTTCTCTTCAAACGATATTGAAACCATCCAAATTCTGAAGGATGCATCGGCTGCTGCCATTTACGGTTCGCGTGCAGCCAACGGTGTGGTCATCATCACTACCAAACGCGGTCAGAAAGACCAACCGCTGAAAGTAGACTACAATGGGTACGTAGGTATGGACTACATTCCCAGTAGTGTCTATGACGTAATGGATGCCGACCAATACAGCCAGTACATCGGTCAGGCATGCGCCAACTCCAACACTCCGCTGCCCGGCGGTTACAAGCTGGACAGTACCACCGGAAAATATCATTTCCAGGATAACACCAATACCAACTGGTTTAAAGAAGTGTTCAAAACAGGTATCCGTCAAAATCACAATGTGAACCTCTCCGGTGGCGGTGCCCACAATACTTATAACGTTTCATTAGATTACTACAACCAAAAAGGTACACTGGAAGGCGCCGGTCCCAACTACGAACGTTACACGGCGCGTGTCAACAACACGATGGACACCAAATTCATCAAGTTCCATACCAGCCTGGTTTACTCTCACTCCGATCAAGACAACATGGGTTTGTCAAACGCTTCCGAATACGTTCAAGGTCTGTATGGAGACGTAACCAACATACTGCGTGGTACTTTGCTGATGCAACCCACCATCAAAGCCTACGACAACTCTACTTGGGTACTTGACAATCTGGTAGGGATCGCCAATAACTTCAACTATGACTCTTATGGTTATGGTGTTTACTACGACACCGTACATGGTGACATTTCAGCTTCCAACCCCTTGCTAGTCAATAACCTGTTAAAGCGCAATACCCGTGTAGACCGCTTTGTAGGAACAGCCTCTGCCGATGTGGATCTCCTGAAAATGATCGGTATTGACAGCAAAAACCACAAGCTCAACTATAAAGTCAATCTCTCTTACAGCAAAACCCATTGCAAGGACTTCACCTGGATTCCTGCATGGGTACAGAGCAACCGTGTCTATCTGGCCAAAAGCAACGAACGTCTCACCAAAGCTACCCGCTCTTATGCCGATGCTTTGATTGAAAACGTGCTGACTTATGATGCCACCGTCGGCAAACACCATTTTAACCTGGTAGCCGGCCAGACTTACGAAGAAGAAAACACCGACTTGCTGACAGGCTGGGGCGTCAACTTCACCGAGCCTTACTTCCTGCAACTCCAGAATGCCGCCAACACTTACGCTGAAAGCTTCGAATACAAACACACCCTCCTATCCTACATCGGGCGTATCAACTACAACTACGACGAGCGTTATCTGTTCTCGGCAACCGTGCGCCGCGACGGCAGTTCCCGCTTGTCCCAAAATATCCGTTGGGGCACCTTCCCCTCTGTTTCTGTGGGATGGCGTTTCGACAAGGAGTCTTTCTTCCCCTTCAACAGAAACATTGTCAACATGTTCAAGGTACGTGCCAGCTATGGCGAGCTCGGTAACGAAAACATTGGTGAATACATGTATCAGGCTGTAATGGCACGTAATAACATGACTTATAGCTTTGGCAACACGCCCATCACCGGTTCTGCCATTTCCACTTTCGTAGACAACAACCTTTCTTGGGAAAAGAAGAAAAGCTACAACGTGGGTATCGACCTCGCCTTGTTCAACAACCGTCTGGAATTCACTGCCGAATGGTACAAGAACACCAGTGAAGACCTGCTTTATGCTGTTCCCGTTCCCGAACAAGCCGGTGTATCCAATACCACCGTAACAATGAACGCCGCTTCGATGAACAATTCAGGTTTCGAATTTGCAGCTACTTACCGCAACCGAGACCACGACTTCAAGTATGAAGTGTCGGCTAACTTAAGTACTGTCCGTAACCGCGTAACCTCATTGGGCTTCGGTACCGATTCATACATCTCCGGCGCCTACATCACCAACGTAGGTGAAGAGATCGGCAAATTCTACGGATGGGTTTATGATGGCATCGCCCGCACACAAGCTGACTTGGACAACCATGCCACACAAGAAGGCGCCCAAATTGGTGACTGCCTCTATAAGGACGTAAGCGGTCCCGACGGAAAGCCTGACGGAAAGGTAGATGCCAATGACCAGGTAGTATTGGGCAGCGGTATGCCTAAGATCAATTTCGGTTTGAACGCCCGCTTCGAATACAAACGTTTCGACCTGAGCATCGCTACGTTCGGTGCACTCAACTATCATGTTAGCGACGACATCCACAACTCTCTGAACTCTTGCTATGGCTGGGGCAACAAAGACGTAGCCATGCTCGACGCCAATCGCTTCAGCGAAGACGGCAGCACCTATCTTTCCAGCGTACCACGTACCTATGTCACCAACAGTGCCAGCCTGGCCTGGAACGATCTCTTCAGCGACCGCAAAATTCAGAACGCAGCTTATTGGAAAATTGCCAATATAGAACTGGGCTACAACTTCCCCAACGAATGGTTTGGCAAATACGTATCGGATGTACGTTTCTACGTGTCGGCACAGAACCTGCACACCTTTACCGGCTACAAAGGTTACAATGTGGACTATGCAGGAGGTACCTTCACACCGGGATATAACTTCTGTTCTTATCCTACCGCACGTACCTTCATGTGTGGCGTTCATTTCACTTTCTAATCACTAAAAACATAACAATATGAAACTCAATAAATATGCATTGGTTCTCTTTTTGGGATTAGGCACATTGACTTCTTGCAATGATAATTTGGAGCTGTTAAATCCCAACCAGCAAACCTCAAACACATTCGGTTTCAATGCCGATGATTTGGAAGAGAGCGTTATTGCCGCCTATAACCATATCCGTATGGAAGGTTCTTACGCCCGTGTAGGCTACACCATTGATGTGTGTCGTGGCGATGAAGCCTGGAATTCATCACAAGTATGGTATCTGCCTTTCGATGACCTGAATGCGGAAGTAACCTCGGACATCACGTGGTGGCCCTGGCGCGAATGGTACTACACCGTTAATGTATGTAATTTTGCCATTTCCCGTTGCGATGAAGACAACAGCCAGCTTTCCGAAAAAATGAAACGCATCAAAGGACAAGTGCTCTTCCTGCGCGGTCTGTCATACTACAATCTGGTTGGTTATTACCAGAACCCGCCCCTCATCACAGATTATGCCACCTACTCTTCATTGGATGGACTTTATACCGGCAACAGCACCTATGATGCCGTGCTGGACCAAGTGGAAAGTGATTTCAAAGAAGCCATGGAATTGTTACCCTCACGAGATCAAGGTGGCGAATGGGAAAAAGGACGTGCCACCTGTGGTGCCGCAGCCGGTTACTATGCCCGTGCGCTCATGGTACGCCATAAATTCAAAGACGCCCTTACTGTACTGAAAGACATTATCGGCAAAAAATATGGTACTTATGAACTGATGGATAACTATGGCGACAACTTTCGTGAAGGTCCTGCCTATGAGAACAACAAGGAAAGCCTTTTCGAAGTGCAATTCCTTGACTTAGAATCACAAGGAACCGACGACGAGTGGACTCCGGTGAACACCAGCCCGAATGCCACCCAAGGTTCGGCCATCGAGAGTAACTTCGCTCCCGGCAATTATGGCGGTTGGGCCGACATTTCGGCTTCCCCCTGGCTCTACCATCTCTTCAAAGCAGAACGTACTACTGACGGCAAACTCGACCCGCGTCTGTACTGGACCATCGGTACTTACGAATCCGATTGGGAAGACTTTGAATATGGCAATGTAGCTTATACGAGCAAACTTACAGCCACCGACAACATCGTAACCAACAACACATACGGTGGTCTACCCATCGCCAAGTTCACAAACCTCCGTACCGGACTCTATAGCACCGTTATTACAGGTTTACACGATGGAATCAACTTGCGTCTGATGCGCTACTCCGACGTGCTGCTCCGTGCTGCCGAATGTGAAAACGAAGTCAACGGCCCCACACAACAGGCCATCGACTGGATTAACGAAGTACGCAACCGCGCTGACTTGCCCGATCTGGAACTGGCTGACTTCCCTACAGCCGACAAACTCTTCGAGCAGATTGCCAATGTGGAGCGTCCGAAAGAATTTGGTTGTGAGTTCGGACGCGGATTCGATCTTATCCGCTGGGGATTCTTCTATAAGAATGATCGTTTGCAACAACTTAAGGAGCACAGTGTCGTACGCCGTTCTGTAACCGGAACCAAAGATCCTGTAGACTACAACGATATCGCAACCGACTCCGAACTAAAAAGTTCTTTTGACACCTACTTACCCGGGCACGAATTTCTGCCCATCGTACAACAGTTGTTGAACAAGAACCCTAACCTAAGTGGTAACTCTGCCAACTTTAGCACGGACAACTCTACTTATTTCAGTGAGAACGGATGGACTGTTCATCCGGTGGTTGACTTAAGCAAATAAACAAACCTATTAAAATGTAAGACAATGAGAATACTCAATAAATTAGTATACGCTTGCTGTTCCATCGCCTTCGGGTTGATGGCATTGCCAAGCTGCGAGGGTGGCGAGCTGTATGATGTTAACGCCCCCGACTGGATTTCCGAGAAAGTGGACTCCATAGCAAATTCAAAGAAAGATCCGGAAGAAGAAGTGCTGGAGGGCATGCAGGAAGATGTCTACTCCTTCGGTAATACGGACTACACCTCCGGTTTCTGGACAGCTTTCTCCAAGTATTACGTCGTGCCCGATGGTCAGAAGTGGCATGGAGTGTTCAACCTCAACATCAACCCTGCCGACAATACCTATTATAAAAACTTCGCCCTAGTCATTACCAATGACGCAGACCGCGGAGGTGAAGGATACACGGAATATGGCGCTTATCGTTTTGATACCACAAACGATACTTTGGCCTATAACTCCCAATGGGGTTCCCATCTCTTCTTCAAATACACCTCCAGCACACTGATGCTGTCACCCGTTGACAATCTGGACGAAACTGTACAGAAATTGGGCGGCAAAGTAACACTCACCGTAGACCGCACCAATGAAAATGCCTTCTCTATCAAAATCCAGAACGCCTCGGCAACCAAAACCTACAAACAGCCGTACAAGTTACCCAATCTGAATGCAGACGCGAGCAATACCAACATCCGCTGCTTCCTGGTACCCGAAGGCTCTTACATCAACTTCTTGCAATCGAACATCGTTCCTATCGGCGGCCTTACCTCTGCCGAAGACAAGAATCCGCTCTCGATGGTACTGCAAAATGTACCCGATCAGGTCAATGCCGGCACCTCACTCGAAGAAGCCGTGGCCGGGATTACTGCCATCGTCAGCTTCGAAGAAGGGGTGACTAAGACCGTAACCGCAGAAGAACTCCAGTTCACTGCCATCCCCAATATGAACGAACTGGGCACGAAGACACTGGTAGTCATCTACAACAAGACCTTCAAGGGCGAGAATTGCAACCAGCCGGTGGTGGCCAATGCTACGTTTGAAGTAGTGGAAAAGATTGTATCCATCCAAGTGACGGCTCAACCTGCGCACACGCAGTATTACTATTATACTTCGGCAGCAACGGAAACGATGACCGACCGTACGCTGGCATTCCTTCCCGAAGGATTGGAAGTAACGGCTACTTATGCCGACGGAAGCACAAGAGTAGTAGACAACGCCAAACTCCATTTCTCTGCCATTCCTGCCAAAGCCGGTACGCAGACCGTAACCATTACTGCCGAAGAAGTTACCGCTACCGTAGAAGTCAAAGTTGCCGAATCTGTGGTTGCCGCTGTGAGCAACTCAGCCGGTATCATAGGAGCCGAAGACAATTCAACGGGTTGGTGGACTGTCTTTTCTGACAATTTCAACGTGCCGGCAGGTGAAACCAGATCCATCAGCTTCACCAATTACACCAGCCAAGCTAATAACTGGAGCAACTTCGCTATCGTTCTCCGCAAAGCCGATCTTGCCGAATATGCAGTGGTACGCGCCGACAACTATGGATGGGGTGCAGGATACGATGGAAATGCCAGCCTCGTTCACAACGGTACACAAGGCGACTGGGCTGCTTGGCTTGCCGATATGAACGGAGCCAAAGTCACCGTCTACGTGACCAATTGCGGCAATGGTACAGCCGACATTCAAGCAGTAATGAAAGGCACTTCAGGTACTTCCTATGCCCAATACTATTTAGGGATCAACAAATTGGATATGAACGACTTGAACTTCGCTTTAACGATTGAAGGCGGCCATCTCGTCTTCTAATCCGAATCAGTAATCACACAAGCCATGCCGTTTTCCTCAGGAAGAAGCGGCATGGTCTTTAAACTATCAACAGATGAAAAAACTATTACCATTGTGGATGTTCTTACCAATATTCCTTGTTTTAGCCGCTTGTTCTGACAACAGCGAAGATATAGACCGCTATTATGCAACTGTAAGTACTCCAAAAGTAACTACAACCACCCCCACCTCGTTGACCGTCACCGCATCGGTTACAGGTGATCTGAACCAAATAGTCAAGAAAGGCTTCTGTTACAGTGCAGCAGCTTCCGTACCGACTATCAAAGACCACGTGGTGGATGCCGATGAGAATTTCAGTGCTTCCCTCTCAACCTTGACCTCCGGTACCTCCTACTATATCCGTGCATACGTCTACTGTGACAGCCGTTATGTCTATTCAGAGGTGGTCACGGCCACCACAGAAAGCTTAAGCTTAGACGATGAACTCAAGAATTACGTGGCCCCCACCTACTCCGATGACTATACCTCGATAAGTGACTGGAGCAAACGCTCTCAATGGAATCTTGCCAACGTACACGACCCCTCGGTTGTATTGGCCGAAGATGGTTATTATTACATGTATCAGACGGATGCTTCATACGGCAACGTCCACACCGCAGGCGGCCACTTCCACGGTCGTCGCTCCAAGGACCTTGTCAACTGGGAATACCTCGGCGGTACAATGAAGAACCTGCCCGAATGGGTAGTGCCCAAGCTCAATGAAATACGAAAAGAAATGGGACTTGCCGAAATCAATCCTAATGTTAATGACTTCGGCTATTGGGCTCCCGTAGTACGCAAGGTAAAGAACGGCCTCTATCGCATGTACTATTCCATTGTCTGCCCCGGCACACTCAACGGTGCCAACACCTGGTCGGAGCGCGCCTTTATCGGCCTGATGGAAAACAACGATCCCTCCAACAACAACGGATGGGTAGACAAAGGCTACGTCATCACCAATGCTTCCGACAAAGGACTTAACTTCAACGTGAAGCCGGATGATTGGGCCAATTGCTATTATAAATGGAATGCCATCGACCCCTCTTATGTCATCACGCCCGAAGGCGAGCACTGGTTGGTCTACGGTTCATGGCATAGCGGCATAGCCGCTCTCAAGCTCAATAGCGAAACAGGCAAGCCTGCCGAAACTTTGGGCCAACCTTGGGCTACAGGCCAAGCACCTGCCGAGTATGGTCAGTTGATCGCCACCCGCCAGACAGGTAACCGCTGGCAAGCCAGTGAAGGTCCCGAAGTCATTTACCGCGATGGCTACTACTACCTCTTCCTGGCCTACGACGCTCTCGACGTGCCCTATAACACCCGTGTGGTCCGCTCGAAAAGCATCACCGGTCCCTACGTGGGCATTGACGGCAAAGACGTGACCGCCGGTGCCGATGCACTGCCCATAGTGACTCATCCCTATAAGTTCAGCAAAGGCTACGGCTGGGTAGGCATCGCCCACTGCGCTATCTTCGACGATGGCAAAGACAACTGGTTCTACGCCTCACAAGGCCGTCTGCCTAAGGATGTTCCGGGCATCAACGCCAGCAACGCCATCATGATGGGGCACGTACGCAGCATCCGCTGGACGAAAGACGGTTGGCCTCTCGTAATGCCTGAACGCTACGGAGCCGTTCCCAAGGTAGCCATCACCGAAGAAGAATTGCCCGGCAATTGGGAACACATCGACCTTACATACAAATATGGAGAGCAGAGAACTTCAGCAACAATGACTCTCGCCGCCGACCACACTATCACCGAAGGTATCTGGAAAGGCAGTACGTGGAGCTATGATGCCGCCCAACAGATTCTGACTGTCAACGGAGTGGAACTTTATCTGCAACGCGAAACCGACTGGGAAGCCAGTCCGCGCACCCATACCATCGTCTATGCCGGCTATGCCAACAACAAGACGTATTGGGGAAAGAAGTCCAAATAAACATTCCCGCTCCGCACGCAAACTTCATATAGAAACACCACCACTGCCCCGTAAAACAACACCAAGGTTTATGAGGCAGTGGTCCTGTTTTACAAATCAATAGCAGAGATTAAAGATCATAAACAGAAACAAGAGAAACCTATTTCATGAAAAGGAAAAAGAGTTAGGTTCCCTAATCTCCATACAAAAAATCATCATTCTGTTCTTTTACATTCAAAGACAACCTACTTTTATTTATTACCATAAATCTCTATCCTTTAAACCAACAAACACCATTTGTAGACAAGCAGAGGACATCAGCATCAGATTTTTTGTTAATTATTAGCCAAATACACACTTTAATTTATAACTTTGCAATTCTAATAGAATGAATTATGGAAAATAAACTAACCATTTACAATACATTAAGCCGTCAAAAGGAACTTTTCGTTCCCTTGCATGCCCCTCATGTAGGTATGTATGTATGCGGTCCTACCGTATATGGCGATGCCCATTTAGGACACGCACGCCCCGCCATCACGTTCGATATCCTGTTCCGTTATCTTACCCATCTGGGATACAAGGTACGTTATGTCCGTAACATTACCGATGTCGGTCATCTGGAACACGATGCAGACGAAGGCGAAGATAAAATCGCCAAAAAGGCCCGTCTGGAGCAACTGGAACCCATGGAAGTAGTGCAATATTACCTCAATCGCTACCACAAGGCAATGGAAGCCTTGAATGTACTTCCACCCAGTATCGAGCCACATGCATCAGGCCATATCATTGAACAGATAGAACTGGTAGAAGAAATTCTGAAAAACGGCTATGCTTATGAAAGTGAAGGTTCCGTTTATTTCGATGTAGCAAAATACAACAAAGACCATCATTACGGCAAACTGTCCGGCCGCAACCTGGACGATGTGCTGAACACCACCCGCGAGCTGGACGGTCAAAGCGAGAAGCGCAATCCTGCCGATTTCGCCCTGTGGAAATGTGCACAACCCGAACATATCATGCGCTGGCCCAGCCCGTGGAGTAACGGATTCCCCGGTTGGCATTGTGAATGTACCGCAATGGGTAAGAAATACCTGGGCGAGCATTTCGATATTCATGGAGGGGGAATGGACTTAATTTTCCCACACCACGAATGTGAAATCGCACAAAGCGTGGCTTCACAAGGAGATGACATGGTTCACTATTGGATGCACAACAACATGATTACCATTAATGGACAGAAGATGGGAAAATCATACGGCAACTTCATTAACTTGGATGAGTTCTTCCACGGTACCCACAAGTTACTGACCCAAGCCTACAGCCCCATGACCATCCGTTTCTTCATCCTTCAGGCACATTACCGCAGTACAGTGGACTTCAGTAACGAAGCATTACAAGCAGCCGAAAAAGGATTGGAACGGCTGACAGAAGCTGTGAAAGGTCTTGAACGCATCACTCCGGCAACACAAACCACCGGCATAGAGGGGGTAAAAGACTTGCGTGAAAAGTGTTATACAGCCATGAATGATGACTTGAACTCACCGATTGTCATTGCCCATCTGTTTGACGGCGCCCGTATGATTAATACGGTTCTGGACAAGAAAGCCACTATTTCCGCAGAAGATCTGGAAGAACTGAAAAGTATGTTCCATCTCTTTATGTACGAAATCCTGGGTCTGAAAGAAGAAGCCGCCAATAACGAGGCACGTGAAGAGGCATACGGCAAAGTAGTAGATATGCTGCTGGAACAACGTATGAAAGCCAAAGCCAATAAAGACTGGGCTACAAGCGATAAAATCCGTGATGAGCTGGCCGCTCTTGGCTTTGAAGTGAAAGATACCAAAGACGGTTTCACATGGAAACTGAATAAATAGGATACATAGAGCGACACTATATTTTTCACCACAGACTATACAGATTCACACAGATTACCCACCTGACAATCAATGATTTAAGAAGCATCTGCGTTTATTTGTATAATCTGTGGTGAACCTTTCAGATAACCATCAAAACTGAAAAATCTCCCTTCGGATGGTAATACTTATTTTTAAATAACTATTTTTGCGGAAATTATACAAAACTGCTTATCACACCAATCCAATGCTAGCTGAGAATAAGATAACTTTAGCGTCCCTGTATAAGATTTTGTTTGAAGAAGAGCCACTGACACTCTCCGACCAATGTATGCAAAAATTGGAAGAGAGTTTCCATTTTCTGAAAACATTCTCCAACGACAAGATCATCTATGGCATCAATACCGGCTTTGGACCGATGGCCCAATACCGTATTGAAGATGAATCCTTGTCACAATTACAGTATAATATCATCCGCAGCCATGCCACCGGAGCAGGGCACCCCCTTCCGGAACTCTATGTCAAAGCTGCCATGATAGCGCGTCTCTATACTTTTCTGCAAGGAAAATCCGGCATACATAAAGAACTGGCATTGCTCATTACCGAGTTTATCAACCGGGGGATTACTCCATACGTACCCGAACACGGCAGTGTAGGGGCCAGTGGCGATTTGGTACAGCTTGCCCATATCGCCCTCACCCTGATTGGAGAAGGAGAGGTCTTTTACCAAGGCAAGAAAAGAGATACGGCATCCGTTTTGGCGGAAAACGGATTGCAACCCTTCAAAATGCATATCCGCGAAGGGCTTTCAGTGACCAACGGCACTTCGGTAATGACAGGTATAGGCATTGTCAACCTGATTTATGCCCGCCAACTGATGCATTGGGCAGTAGGCGCATCGGTCATGATGAATGAAATTGCCGCCTCGTACGATGATTTCATGTCTGAACCGCTGAACGAAGCCAAACGGCATGAAGGACAGCAAGAGATAGCCCGCATGATGCGCCAATGGGTGGAAGGCAGCCAATGTGTACGCAAAAGAGAGAATGAACTTTACAACGGAAAACACGAAGAGAAAATCTTCACCCATAAGGTTCAACCCTATTATTCGTTGCGCTGCATCCCACAGATTCTAGGACCGGTTTATGATGAATTGCTCAATGCCGAAAAAGTATTGATAAACGAAATAAATTCAGCCTGTGACAACCCGATAGTGGACCCCGACACGCAAAACGTGTATCATGGCGGTAATTTTCACGGAGATTACGTTTCTTTTGAAATGGATAAACTGAAAATAGCGGTCACCAAACTGGCCATGCTTGCCGAACGGCAGATCAATTACTTGTTTCACGACCGCATCAACGGCATTCTGCCCCCCTTTGTCAATATGGGAGTGCTGGGATTGAACTATGGTTTGCAGGCGTCACAATTTACCGCGACTTCTACCACAGCGGAGTGCCAGACTTTGTCCAATCCGATGTATGTACATAGCATCCCCAACAACAATGACAATCAGGATATTGTAAGCATGGGAACCAATTCCGCACTGCTGGCAAAAACAGTCATAGAAAATGCTTATCAGGTGATGGCTATCCTGATGATGGGTATTGTACAAGCTGTAGACTGTTTGGAAATAGCCGGTCGGCTAAGCCCCCGGTCACAACAAGTATATAAAGAGATACGAGCATTTTTTCCTGTGTTCCGGGAAGATACGCCTAAATATAAAGAGATAGAAAGAATGATGGTATATCTTAAAAAAGGGAGGTTGCAAGAAAAATGAAATACGCACTAGTAACAGGAGGAAGCCGGGGCATCGGACAGGCTGTATGTCTGAAACTGGCCGAAATGGGATATCATATACTGATAAACTACCAAAGCAACGATACGGAAGCCGAAGCCACCCTGCAACAGATACGGGAACAAGGCTCGGACGGCGAACTGATGAAATTTGACGTGACAGACGCAGTAGCCACACACGCCGCACTGAACGGCTGGATGGAGAAGCATCCCGATACCTACATTGAGGTACTGGTGAACAATGCCGGTATACGCCGTGACAACCTGATGCTGTGGATGGAACAGGATGAATGGAGCCGGGTGTTGGATATCAGCCTGAACGGTTTCTTTAACGTCACCCAACCCTTGCTGAAAAATATGCTGGTAAAGCGATTCGGACGTATCATCAACATCGTTTCCCTGTCGGGTATCAAAGGAATGCCGGGACAAACCAACTATTCGGCAGCCAAAGGCGGAATGATAGCCGCCACCAAAGCACTGGCACAGGAAGTGGCCAGAAAACACGTGACGGTGAACGCCGTAGCACCGGGATTTATCCGCACGGATATGACCAACGGCATTGATGAAAATGAATGGAAAAAACAGATACCGGCAGGACGGTTCGGCGAACCCGGAGAAGTAGCCGCACTGGTAGGCTTCCTGGCATCGGAACAAGCCTCCTATATCACCGGAGAGGTAATTTCCATCAATGGAGGAATCTATACATAAGCAGAAGATGAGAAGAGTAGTGATTACAGGCATGGGTATTTATTCGTGCATAGGCAAGAACCAAGATGAGGTGAAAGACTCTTTGTTCCAAGGGCGTTCAGGCATCGGCATCGATCCGGCACGTAAAGAGATGGGGTATTTTTCCGCATTGACAGGACTTGTCGAACGTCCTGATTTAAAGAAGTTATTGGACCGCAAAAAGCGGCATAGCCTCGCCGAACAGGGAGAATATGCCTATATGGCTACCTTGGAGGCATTCCGTCAGGCACAAATAGACGAGGAGTTTTTATTGGATCATGAAGTAGGCATATTGTATGGAAATGACAGTAGCGCCGCTCCGGTAATCGAGGCCATTGATGTCATTCGTGCCAAGAAGAATACGGCTATGGTAGGCTCCGGTTCTATCTTCCAGTCCATGAACTCTACGATTACCATGAACCTTTCGGTTATTTTCCATTTGAAGGGAATTAATTTTACCATATCGGGAGCTTGTGCCAGCGGTTCACACGCCATCGGCATGGCGTATATGCTCATCAAATCAGGACTTCAGGACTGCATTCTGTGCGGAGGAGCACAAGAGGTAAATCCTTACTCCGTGGGTAGTTTCGACGGATTGGGCGCGTTCTCCACCCGTGAGGACGAACCGGAAAAGGCATCGCGCCCCTTTGACAAGGGACGGGACGGTTTGGTACCCAGCGGAGGAGGCGCCAGCCTGGTACTCGAAAGTTATGAATCAGCCGTAAGGCGCGGAGCTACTATTCTGGCAGAAGTCATAGGATACGGTTTCTCATCAAACGGAGATCATATTTCCGTACCGAATGTGGACGGTCCCAGACGCTCTTTACAGATGGCAATCAACGATGCGGGCATTCCCTTGGAAGAAATCCAATATATCAATGCACACGCCACTTCCACCCCCGTGGGAGATTTGAATGAGGCAAAAGCCATAGCGGAAGTGTTCGGAAACCATCGGCCCTATGTCACATCCACCAAGTCACAAACCGGACATGAGATGTGGATGGCAGGCGCCAGTGAAGTCATTTATTCCATCTTGATGATGAATAACGGATTTATCGCTCCTAATCTCAATTTTGAAGAACCCGATGAAGCCTCTGCTCTGCTGAACATCCCCTCCCGGAGGATAGAAACGGAATTTGACACCTTCTTGTCCAACTCATTCGGATTCGGAGGAACCAATTCCTCACTGATTATCCGTAAATTTAAAGAAAACAATTAATTCAAACCAATATATAAATTTATGACCAACGAAGAAATCATCGAAAAGATCAGAACCACCCTGGCCGAAGAATTTGAGATTGATGTAGAACAGATCCAACCGGACGCACCTTTGATGCAAACCTTGGAATTGGATAGCCTTGACCTGGTGGATATGGTAGTACTGATTGACAAGAATTTCGGTTTCACCGTTACAGCCAAAGATTTTGCCGGTATCAAAACCTTCCAGGATTTCTATAATCTGGTAATTTCACATATGCAAAAAGAAGACTGATGTCCGAAACATGGAAAGGTAAGACAAGAGGAGGCATATTCGGATACATGTTCTTTATCTACATGATCCGCTGTCTGGGGATAACTGCGGCCTACGGCTTCCTGGCATTGGTCGTCCTCTACTTCATACCTTTCGCACCGAAAGCAACGGGCAATACTTGGAGTTACGCACGGAACAGGCTGAAATACGGACGGCTGAAATCCGTCGCACTGCTCCTGAAAAACTATTACCGGCTGGGACAAATATTGATTGACAAAGTGGCCATCGGCAACGGAATGACCGGCAAGTATCATTTCAAGTTTGAGAACTATCAGGCATTTTTAGACGTACTAAACGGAAACACCGGAGTAATTATGATTGGCGCCCATGTGGGCAACTGGGAAATAGGCGCTCCTTTCTTCGATGAATATGGCAAAAAGATCAATATCGTCATGTTTGACGCCGAACACGAACGGATAAAGGAGATTTTGGAAAAGAACGCCTCTACGCGAGACTACAAAATAATTCCGGTGAATGAAGACAGCCTGACACATGTATTCCGCATCACGGAAGCGCTGGACCGCCGGGAGTATGTCTGCTTTCAGGGAGACCGCTATCTGAATAAAGAGAAATTACTCACGACTTCTTTCATGGGAAAAGAAGCCAAATTTCCGATGGGCCCTTTCCTGCTGGCTTCGAAGTTAAAAGTACCCGTCGTATTCTATTTTGCCATGCGTGAAGCCCAAAGAACGTATCGTTTCCATTTCTTTATAGCCGAGACAGTAGTACGGACGAAAGAGAAACGGGCCGAACAGGCATTATTGGAGCAATATACACAAACGCTGGAAAAGATTGTCCGGCAGTATCCGGAACAATGGTTCAATTACTACCCGTTCTGGACATAAAAATAAATCTGGTATGATGCATAAAAGATATACAAAAGAACAATGTACGGCTGCCGAAGCGCAAAGACTGGCACAAGAGATAGCTTTCGGTCCTGTGGTATTCCAAGTATCGCGCCTGATGTTGAAATTCGGAATTTTCCAATTATTGTCCGGCAAACGGGAAGGATATACGCTGCAAGAAATCAGCGGGCAGACCGGACTGACACGCTATGCGGCACAAGTATTACTGGAAGCATCGCTGACCATCGGAACCATCCTGTTGGAAGAAGACCGTTATGTACTGGCCAAGGCAGGCTGGTTTCTGCTGAACGATAAAATGGCTCGTGTCAATATGGAATTCAATCACGATGTGAACTATCAAGGCTTGTTCCATTTGGAAGAAGCTCTTTTAAACGGGCGTCCGGAAGGATTGAAAGTATTCGGAGAATGGCCTACCATTTACGAAGGTCTGTCCCAATTGCCGGAACAGGTACAGAAAAGCTGGTTCGGCTTTGATCATTTCTATTCGGACCAGTCATTCGGCAAAGCGTTGGAAATCGTGTTCAGCCATCACCCGAAACGCTTGCTCGATATTGGCGGGAATACCGGCAGATGGGCCACACAATGCGTACAATATAATAAGGAAGTGGAAGTAACCATCGTGGACCTGCCTCAACAACTGGAAATGATGAGAAAGCAAACGGCCGGTTTGTCCGGTAGTGAACGCATACACGGTCACGGCGCCAATCTGCTGGATCGGGACGTGCCCTTTCCCACGGGTTTTGACGCTGTATGGATGAGCCAGTTTCTGGACTGCTTCTCGGAAGAAGAAGTCATCAGCATCCTGACCCGTGTGGCACAATCCATCGGCAAAGACAGCAAAGTCTATATTATGGAAACATTATGGGATCGCCAACGGTATGAAACAGCATCTTATTGCCTGACACAAATCAGCCTCTACTTTACAGCAATGGCCAACGGCAACAGTAAGATGTTCCATTCGGATGACCTGATCCGCTGCATTGAAAATGCCGGATTGGAAGTGGAAGAAATTCAAGATAACATAGGACTGGGACACAGTATCCTGCAATGCAGACTGAAATGAGCAGCAAAGAAATCATCTGTCAGGGAGAAGAGCTGTTCCGGCTGATTCCCCAACGCCCGCCCATGGTAATGATAGACCGCTTCTATGGGATAGAAGAAAATACATCCTGGTCAGGGCTGACCGTCACTACCGACAACCTGTTCTGCCGGGACGGTGTATTACAGGAAACGGGAATCATAGAGCACATCGCCCAGTCGGCGGCGGCACGTGTAGGTTATATCTATATGCTGCGGAAAGAACCTGTACCATTAGGTTTTATCGGTTCGGTAGAAAAGATGAAACTATTCCGTCTTCCTTCTGCCGGAGCAGAACTATATACCGGTATAACCATCGTTCAGGAAGTATTTGATATCACCCTGATTACCGCCGAGGTAAAAGAAAACGATGAATTGCTGGCCGAATGCCGGATGAAAATATATCTGAAGAAAGAATGAAACGAAAAACAAGTCCACATCAGGCGGCACTGACGGACCGGACCACCATCAAAGTCCGCTTCAGTGAGATAGATTCCATGCAGATAGTATGGCATGGAGAATATGTGCGTTATTTCGAAGACGGACGCGAAGCTTTCGGAAAGCGATACGGTCTGGACTATATGAGCATCTACCGGGAAGGATATGTAGTTCCTATCGTAGACCTGACCTGCCAGTTCAAACAACCGCTGTCTTTTGGCGAGGAAGCGATTGTCGAGACACGGTTTATCCACAGTGATGCCGCCAAAATTCTTTTTGAATACACCATCTACCGGGCATCGGACCAAAACATTGTGGCAACAGGAACCACTACACAGGTATTCCTGAATACAAATAGAGAACTGGAACTGGTTAATCCTGCCTTTTACATAGAGTGGAAAAAGAAATGGAACATCATCTGACTACCTATATCACCCATGATACCCTGATCAGCGCGCTGGGTTTCGGCACACAGGAAAATCTGGAAGCCATCCGGAGCTATCACAGCGGTATCACCCTGCAGACGGACAAACGGATTGCGGACACTCCCCTATTGGCAGCCACTCTCTCGCAAGAGAGATTGCAACAACAGGCGGAAGCCATAGGAGTAAGTGGCTATCCCCGGATGGAACAACTGTTCATACTGACTATCAACGAACTCATCCGTCAGTCCGGACAAACTTTGGAAGACAAAACCTGCGGACTCATCCTCTCCACCACCAAAGGGAACATCGATTTACTGGCCCGTCATACGGAACATCCCGATGAAGCGGTCTTTCTTTGGAAAATGGCAGAAAACATTGCCGGTTATTTCCATGCCGAGGAACGGGTGCATGTCATTTCCAATGCCTGCATTTCAGGAGTGTCAGCCCTCATAGCAGGAAAACGCATGATAGAGAACGGTATCTACCGCCGGGTAATCGTAGCGGGAGGTGACCTTCTCTCTCATTTCATCACCAGCGGTTTCGGGTCTTTCCGGTCTCTCAGCTCCCGCCCATGCCGTCCGTATGACAGCAGCCGTGACGGATTGAACTTGGGAGAGGCCTGCGGAGCCGTATTGCTCAGTTCAGAAGGAACAGAAGAACATGTTATCCTTTCGGGAGGAGCCGTCAGTAACGATGCCAACCACATCTCCGGTCCTTCCCGCACGGGAGACGGACTCTATTTCGCCATCCGCCAAGCCATGCAGGAAGCAGGGACAGCCCCTCAGGATATCAGTTTTGTGAATGCTCACGGCACTGCTACCGTATACAATGACGAAATGGAATCCAAAGCCCTCACACTGGCTCATCTGGAACAAGTGCCCGTCCATAGTTTGAAGCCCTATTTCGGCCATACCTTGGGAGCATCGGGAATCATTGAAAGCATTGTCTGTATGCACGAACTGAAACAAGGCATCCTGTTCGGCACTCCGGGTTACGAAACGCCGGGAGTTCCTATGCCGATACCGGTCTATGCCACCCACCGGAGCATCCCGATGAAACATTGCGTAAAAACCGCTTCGGGATTCGGCGGATGCAACGCAGCCATTGTCTTATCTTTACCGGAATATACTCCGTTCAAAGATGAGGACAACACCTTGCCCGAAATCCGATGTACACGGGAGGTTCGTATTGAAAACAGTTCTGTCTTCATAAACAACGAACTTATTTTTCATTCCGAAGAACCGGATTTCGGCACATTTATACGTGATACCTATAAAAAAACAGGCGGAAACAACCTGAAATTCTATAAAATGGATGACCTTTGCAAATTGGGATATGTGGCCGCCGAATACTTGCTGGAAGGTAAGACATTCGCTCCACTGGAAATGGGGATGTTACTTGCCAATGCCGCTTCCTCTCTGCATACGGACATCAGACACCAGCAACTGATAGACCGGGAAGGAGACCAGGCAGCCAGTCCGGCTGTATTTGTTTACACACTACCCAATGTAGTGTCCGGCGAGATTTGCATCCGCCACAAGATACAAGGGGAAAACACCTTTTTCATCACTGAAGCCTATCAGCCGGAAAAACTGGAAAGATACGCACGTATAGTCATGCAAAAAGGGAAACTGAACTATTGTATCATCGGGTGGTGTGAATTATGGAAGAACACCTATAAAGCAGTATTTAAACTGATTGAAAAACAATAAAGAATATGGAAGAATTGATTGATAAACTGAAAGTTGAATTAATAGAAGCATTGAATCTGGAAGAAATCACTCCGGAGGACATTGACAGTGAAGCACCTTTATTCGGAGATGACGGTCTGGGCCTTGACTCGATTGACGCATTAGAGATTATCCTGATTCTGGAAAGGAATTATGGAATCAAGATAGAGAATCCTGCCAAAGGCAAGGAAATATTCTATTCGGTACGTACCCTGGCAGACTACATCACCGCCCATCAGAAATGAGGAAGATCTATGTCACCGGTCTGGGAGTGATTTCGGGCATAGGGAAAGGAGTGGAAGAAAACCTGGATTCCTTAAAAGCCGGGAAACACGGTATGGGGAAAATCACCCTTTTCCCCACCGCACTTGACGTACCCGTGTCCGAAGTAAAACAGAGCAATGAAGAATTAAAGAAACTCCTGTCCCTTCCATCCGGCAAGACGTATTCACGTACAGCCTTGCTGGGCTTGTGGGCAGCCCAAGGAGCGGCCCGTGATGCGGAACTCGATTTCACTTCTCCCCGTATCGGGCTCATTTCTTCCACTTCCATCGGAGGAATGGATGCAAGCGAGCGGTTTTATGCCTCTTTCCGGGAAGATAACCGAAAAGGGAGATTACGTGACATTATCTCCCATGACTGTGGGTCCAGTACCGAAATGATAGCCGCTTATTTGGGAGTGAAAGGAACGGTGACCACCCTCAGCACCGCCTGTTCTTCCGCCGCAAATGCCATTATGTTAGGGGCACGCCTCATCCGGCATGGTCTGCTGGACGCTGTCCTTGTAGGCGGAACGGATGCCTTATGCCGTTTCACGCTCAACGGTTTCAATTCATTGATGATACTGGACAAAGAGCACTGCCGTCCTTTCGACCGCACACGTGCCGGACTAAACCTGGGAGAAGGAGCCGGATACCTTGTTCTTCAATCTGATAAATCCCTTACTAAAGCTCCTTATTGCGAACTCAGCGGTTACGCCAATGCCAATGAAGCCTACCACCAGACAGGAAGTTCCCCCGACGGAGACGGGCCTTTCCTTTCCATGAGTCAGGCCATAGCCTCTGCCGGGCTGACAGCCGGAGCCATAGACTATATCAATGTACATGGTACAGGCACTCCCAGCAACGACGCTTCCGAAGGGAAAGCCATCCGGCGTATCTTCGATACCCGTATTCCTCCTTTCAGTTCGGTCAAGGCTTTCATCGGGCACACCCTGGGAGCCTCGGAAGGAATAGAAGCCGTATATTCCGTACTCTCCATCCGTCACGGACTGATTTACCCTAATCTGAACTTCCATCTGTCCGATGAAGAAAGCGGCCTCATTCCTGAAACGGTTTTCCGGTCGGGACTTCCCATACGGCATGTATTATCCAACTCCTTCGGATTCGGCGGCAACAACTCATCTCTCGTATTTTCCACTCTAACCCAATAGCGTATGTGCCCAGTATATATCAACCGTATCGCCTCTATCCATGCGGAAAGCAGAAATGAAAAGCCTTATTTCTCCGCACAGGAACCTGATTATAAAGAAATGATCACCAACGCCAATCTGCGGAGGCGCATGAGCCGCATGATCAAGATGGGAGTAGCCTGCGGACTGGAATGTCTGAAAGATATCCCGTCGGAAAAGGTAGATGCCATTATCACCGCTACAGGACTGGGTTGTCTGGCCGATACGGAAAAGTTTATGAACGCCTTGATGGACAACCGGGAACAGATGCTCAATCCCACCGCTTTCATTCAGTCCACCTTTAATACGGTGGGTGCACAGCTAGCTTTGCTACTCAAAATACATGCTTATAATGTTACGTATGTACACCGTGGTTTAAGTTTTGAAAGTGCTCTGATAGATGGCATCATAAGCATTGCCGAAGGCAAACAGCATGTACTGGCAGGTGCTATGGATGAAATAACCCCTACCAGCCATATCATTCAGCAGCGTTTAGGACTGTTGAAAGGAACGACAGCCGGTGAGGGAGCACAATTTTTCCTGTTAAGCGCACAAAAAGAGGAACAGACTTTTGCCGAACTGAAAGGGGTAGATACTTTTATCACCCGGATGAGTGCTCCGGAAATCAGTAACAGGATGCATCATTTTCTAAAATCTCACGGGCTTGCACCCGAAGACATTGACTGGTTTATCAGTGGCAAGAACGGGCAGGAAGCAACAGATGCCGTTTATACGGATCTGGAACACAGTCTGTTCCCTCATGCCCTGCATAGCAGTTTTAAAGAACAATGCGGAGAATATCAGACTGCTTCATCCTATGCTCTCTGGATGGCGGCAAAAGCCTTGAAAGAAGAAGCTTCATCCCGTTACGCATTGATTTATAACCAATATCAAGGTATCAATCACTCAATCATCTTAATCAAGCGATGCACATCCTAGTTTCTGTAGTCATCATAGTAAGCGTCATGGCCTATTAAAAAGATGCTTTTAAGATACTGAAAACAGGAATAATGCTTAACTTTATCCCTCATAAAATAAAAGTAGTAGAAATAATGAAGAAAATAACTGTTACGAATATTGATATATCCATATCTGTAAGACCTGATAATAATGATTATATCTGCCTGACAGACATGGCACATTTCAAAGACAGAGAACGTACTAACTACATTATACAAAACTGGATGCGTCTACGTAGTACGATTGATTTTCTAGGGTTATGGGAAAAACTAAATAATCCAAATTTTAAAGGCATCGAATTCGATGCTTTTAAAATGGAGAGTGGAACAAACAGTTTCACCCTAACCCCCAAACAATGGATAGAAAAAACTAAAGCAATAGGGATTATATCCAAGCCCGGGCGATATGGGGGAACTTTTGCCCATAAAGACATAGCTTTTGAATTCGGGACTTGGCTCAGCCCTGAATTTAAACTATATCTCATCAAAGAATACCAAAGACTTAAAGAAGCAGAATCACACCCTTTATTAAGTGAATGGAACGTAAAAAGAATACTTAGTAAAGTAAATTATTCCATACATACGGATGCAATCAAAGACTTTATTATACCTAAAGTAGAAGATTTCAATCAAAAACTTGTTTATGCCGATGAAGCTGATTTGTTAAATCTCGCATTATGGGGATGTACCGCAAGACAATGGCGTGAAGCAAATCCACAATACGCAGATAAGAATATCAATATCAGAGATGTAGCAAGCATAAATGAATTAGTCGTATTATCGAATATGGAATCCTTCAATGCAGAGTTAATCAAGCGTAAGGTGGACAAGTCTAAAAGGTTTACTCATCTTCGGCAGATGGCCAAAGAGCAATTAGCACACTTGAATACGATTGATACCGAAAAAAAGTTCAGAATACTGACAGATAATGACAAACAATTAGAATAATCTCTACAAGATCATTTATTAAAGTATCACTCAATCATCTTAATCAAGCAATGCACATCCTAGTTTCTGTAGTCATCATAGTAAGCGTCATGGCCTATTTCTTTTACGCTTCTTACAGCATCCGTGCCTGTATTTACATGCGTGTCTTCTGTTGCAAGAAAACCGAAGAGAAAATCATAGCCATCACTTTTGATGACGGGCCCGATCCGATACAGACCCCCAAAGTGCTGAAAGTGTTAAGAGAAAAACACATACCGGCCTGCTTTTTTTGCATCGGAAACAAGATAAAAGGCAATGAAGAACTGCTCCGGCAAATCATCAAAGAAGGACATCGTATCGGGAATCATTCCTTCTCCCATTCCGGCTATTTTCCTCTCTATACCTTCAAACGGATGTGCCATGATTTAATTACCTGCCAGCAAGAATTGGAAAAAGTGACCGGCCAACCGGTCCGATGGTTCCGGCCGCCTTTCGGAGTGACCAATCCTACCCTGGCTAAAGCAGTGCGCAGGCTGGGATACATCCCCATTGGTTGGAACATCCGCACACTGGACACTCAGCAACCCACTCCTGAAAAAATTATCAAACACATCAAGAAACGGCTCGTTCCGGGCTCCATCCTTCTGCTACATGACCGGATGCCCGATAGTGACAGGCTGCTGGTACAAGTTCTGGACTTTATAGAAAAAGAGGGGTATACGGTAGTAGCGTTAGATAGGCTGATAAAGGACATGACAAAATAAATTTCTTCTATATTTTCAACAGCAACATCACCAAGTTCCAGAAACGAGACCTGGTTCACCCTTCATGATCAAACCGATAAAAAGATAACTTCGTCTTACGTAAAACATAAAATTCTTCCGCCACTTCATTCCACTCATTACCAACAACTTGCCGTGTAAAAAAGTCTGTAATACCCCCAAACCGGTATGTAAGCGATGGAGTGGAACATTCACCCGTTATTTGCAAGAGAAGCGCAGATATCAGATTAAATCTGACAGGATATGCTGTACTTTCGTTCAACTTAATAGGATGTCAGTGTGTAAACTTCCGATATATACTGTTGCTTCACCAGTTTGAAACGGTGGTTTCACACTGGTGACAACAGCTCTTCACACAGGTGAAAACCCATCTTCACCTAAGTGAAAATCATATCCTACCGTTCTCCTTACAAGAATTCCAACAGACCTTCATCCTGCATAATGACGCTTTCTGCCAAACTGACTCCGACAGGGAAAACGGATAAACCGTTTCGAGGGGGATACAGGAGGATTCGTCACTATAAATTATTGATTAACAATAACATGCCGTGATAAAACAAAAAAATATTGCAACGCAGAAATATAACTTTTTTATTCATTATAATTGCCCATGTGAACGATTGTAGAAACAGGTAAAAATCGTAAATAAGCGATAAAGGTATGAATGGTTTCTCAAAATATACTATCTTTGCTTCCCATTACAAACGGATAAACCTCTATAAAGTATGACCTACATGAAAATACTTTTGCTCTTGATGTTCTGTACAGTCCTGCCGATGCAAGCCCAACAGATGAAGAAACTTACTGATCTGAAAGATTTTGAAGCCCGTCTGCTGCAAGAGGCTAAAAATATAGAGTCCATCGAAAGTAATTTCACTCAGATAAAATATCTGGATGTATTCGATGAGAAAATAACCTCGAAAGGAAAGTTCTATTATAAAAAGAGCAATAAGATATGCATGGACTACGCACAGCCCATGAACTACCTTATCGTGATCAACAACAACCAACTGAAAATAGTATCGGACGGAAAGAAAAGCATCATGGACCTTCACTCCAATAAGATGATGAACCAAATGCAGGATATGCTTACCGCCTGCATGGTGGGCGACCTGTCCAACATGTCGCCCGGCTATGCTTTGGAATATTTTGAAGACGCCCATTACTATCTCATTCAAATCAAGCCCGTCAGCAAAGCGATACAGGCATATATCAACCAGATTCAAATTTATTTAGACAAAAAAGACATGTCTGTCCACAAACTACGTTTATCGGAAACCGCAACCAACTATACCGAATACGAATTCTCGGACAAGAAATTCAATTCTTTGAAAGATGAGGCAAAGTTTACGATACGCTAGCTGGCTGCTGTTGCTGTTTATCCTGCTCTCCTGCTCACACCGGGTGACAGGGGAAGCTACGGCACTGCCTCCCATCCTGCAGGCAGAAGCACAGTCGCAAAAGTACAACTTGCAACTGGATTTCATGAAACATCATTTCAGCGGAATGCTCATTGTCCGCCAAATGCCTGATAACGAAATCCGTATCCTGGGATCCACTTACTTTGGCCTCAGCCTTTTTGACTTCTCCCTGCACTGCGACACCTTCATAGTGAACAGTTGCATGGAACCGATGAGGAAGAAAAAGATGCTGAAAATACTGGAAACTGATTTCAAAAATCTATTTCTAAAGAGTGAAAAAGCACGTATTAAAAAGAAAAGTAGTACTTTTGAGCAAAGAATCAGTGGCAAAGGATTTGGAAAGACGGTATTCACCTTGTCCGGCTTCGTAAACGGACAGGCGGAGAAAGTACAAATCAAGCATCCGCTGCTACGGTTAAGAATCCAATTGGACAAACTGAACATAAACAACCCTTGAAATGCTGCTGGAGAACTTTTATAAAATCATTCATATAAAGGAAAGAGAAGACGGAAAACAGGCAATAGAGATAGAGCTGAATCCCGGCCATATGCTCTATCAAGGTCATTTCCCCGGACAGCCGGTGGTTCCGGGCGTCTGTACCTTACAGATAATAAAAGAAAGTGCCGAACAGATCGCCAACCAACCTTTGCAGTATGTACAGATTGCTTCTTCCAAATTCCTGTCTGCCATCAACCCGCTGGAAACTCCGCTACTACAGCTGTTTATCCGATTAGAAAAAACGGAAGAGCACCTTTTCAAGTTGCAGGCAGAAGGCATTTGTAATGGAAAAGAATTTATCAAATTGAAAGCGGTACTGATGGCAAGTAAGTATCAATGAAGCAAGTCCTTCTGTTAAATATCCATAATAGCAAGAACAATAAGTCCATTTATAGTTGTCAACACCCATTAAACATCTTATATTCAGACAATTATAAATATGACACCTATGAAAACAAAATTCACAATGATTATGGCTGTTATTGCAACATTTGCAATAAGCTTGAACCTCCACTCTTCTAATGAGGAAGTAGTGTTTGGAGCACCTGCCGTGCAAATGCCACGAGGGGGACCAAAGTACTGTGCTTTCGAAACTGAATGGGAAAATTGCAAAATGGCTGCTACAGGCACAGTGTGTATCAGTGAAGATGGTAAATGCGGCACCGGAGTAGAGGTAGGTGCCCCCGGTGAAGGTTCAGGAGAAGGTGGGAATCATGGTGCTCCTACCAATTAACAACCAACAATTTATGTGGCCGGTTAGAAATCCGGTCACATAAATTACAAATATCATAAAACCGAAAATATTATGAATCGAACACTCCTTTTTATATCACTCTTTTCTATATTTACCCTCGTATCTTGCCAGTCCTCCCCAAAAAACGAAGCTGGCAAACAGAACGAAGTAGAACTGGTAGCAGAAAAACAGCTGACTTTCCCTTTAGACGAACAGACCTATTACTTAAGCAAATCCATGTTCCAATTCGAAGAAAACGGGAAAGAATACCTTCACTTTGAGAATACACAAAAATCATTATATGACATTGTCATTTTTGATATAGAGAATCAACAGATAGCCAAACGGATACCTCTTCACAAGACAGGTCCCAACGGGCTACCAGCTGTATTCGGCAGTAGACCTTCCCCCGATTCTCAATATATATTAGTTGCACAGAATAATATCAGTCGGCTCAGTTCCATAAACTCTCAAGGGGAAATAATACGAAACTATAATTTCCAAACTCCTGAAGGCAGATTTACACCCTTGTCTTTTGGCAGTTACTACAATGCACCTGCTTTTATCAAAGACTCATGCATATTTCTACGCCAAGAAATTTTAAAACCCGATATGAAAAAGGAAGACTGGCCTAGAACCCATATGTTCGCCTCACAGGATCTGAGAACAGGAGAAGTTAAATGGATTCCTATTTTCTATCCACCCATCTTTAAAGAGGAATATGACAATATCGCAGGAGGATACGGTTTTAGTTATGATTACAACTACAAAGAGAGCCGTTTGGTCTGTGGATTTTTCGGATATGACAGCCTGATGGTTACAGATGACTTGAAACATATCCGATGGTATAACGCCAAAAGCAGATATCTGAAAAGCATGAAGCCCAAACTGGGTAATTCTATGGAAGGCATTAATGCTATTATAAAACTCAATGAAAATCCTAGATATTGGCATATCATGTATGACAAATACCGCAATGTGTACTACCGTTTTGCCGAAATGCCTTACAAACTGGCTCCCAACGAAAGCCCCTATGACGAACCCAAAGGAAAGGAGTTCTCCGTCATTGTACTGAACGCGGATTTTGAAATCATCGGAGAAACAAAATTCCCCGGAAAGAAATATTTCTATAAAATGAGTTTTGTGGGAAGGGAAGGACTGTATATATCCGAGAACAATCTGGAAAATCCGCAATTCGACGAGAACAAGTTGGTGTTTACCTGCTTTAAAATTAAAAATGCATCTCCAAATAAATAATTAACGCCAGAATGCCCGCATCCGAAAATATACTATCTTTGTCACCCATTAGAAACCACATAAGTTCAGGTACGAAAACATTCATCCCAAACGTATCTGAATAGTTTGACTGAAAAACAAGATGAGTACAAACACAACATCGGTTTGGCGGAAGAAACTAAAGGAACTGGAGATTGTCGTCGTTATTCCCACCTACAACAACGGGAAGACACTGGCGGCAGTCATTGAGGAGGTATGCAGGTATGCAGACGATATCATTGTCGTCAATGACGGCTCTACGGATGATACGGCCAACATTCTGGAACAATATCCGGCTATCCGCACCATTACCCATCCTGTCAATAAAGGAAAAGGAACCGCTTTGAAGCACGGTCTTTCCCAAGCAAAAAAAGAAGGTTTCCGCTATGCCATCACCATCGATTCGGACGGACAGCATTTCGCTTCCGATATTCCCTGTTTTATCGAAGCCATTGAAAAAGAGCCCGACACGCTACTGGTAGGCGCCCGAAACTTGGCCTCCGACAATATGCCGGGCAAGAATACCTTCGCCAATAAATTCTCTAATTTCTGGTTCAGACTGGAAACCGGGCTGAAACTGGAAGATACACAATCGGGATACCGCCTTTACCCTCTGCGCAAAATGGATGTGCAAAGCTGCTGGTACACCGCCAAATACGAATTTGAGTTGGAAGCCATCGTCTTTGCCGCATGGGGAGATGTAGCGGTGAAGAACATTTCCATCCACGTGTATTATCCCCCGCAAGCAGAACGGGTATCCCATTTCCGGCCGTTCCGGGATTTTACCCGTATCAGTGTGCTGAACACGGTGCTGGTGCTGATTACCTGCCTTTGGATTGTTCCCCGTAACCTGCTCCGCAAACTGTCATGGAGCAACTGCAAGCGATTCTTCACCGACCATGTGCTGAATACACGGGAATCCAACCTGAAGATTGTACTCGCCATCATGCTGGGGATTTTTATGGGTATCGTTCCGTTATGGGGTTATCAGATGCTGATCACCCTCTTTCTTGCGCATCTGTTCAGACTGAATAAAGTGATTGCCCTTGTCGCCGCCAATATCAGTATTCCACCCATGATTCCCCTATTGCTGTACGGCAGTTACCGGACAGGCTGCATGGTACTGGGTAATCCTCCCGATTTGCATCTCGGAGACCTTTCTCTTGAAAATGTCAAATCAGTTTTAGAGCAATATTTAATAGGAAGCATTATCTTTGCAATGGCTTGCAGTCTGCTGTCTGGAGTAATCTCCACCGTGTTGCTGGCTATATGTAGGAGAAAAAACGGATATGACTAAATTCTTTGTTGGATTATATAACTATTTTGAAAGGCATAAAGTCTTGTTTTACCTGTCCCTCAGCGTATGCATCCTCTTTATGGCCCTTTTTGCCGCCCAAGTCAGATTCGAGGAAAACGTAACCAGTTTCTTTCCGGATACCAAGGACTCCCAAAATGCCATCAACGTATTTGAAAATCTGAAGATAAAGGATAAGATTATGATCATGCTGTCCGGCAAGGACGGTGTGGCGGATGCGGATTCCCTGATTGAAGCTGCCGAAACCATTAAACAGGATTTACAGCAACAAGCGGAAGGAACCCTGATTAAAGAGATCTTCTCAAAAGCCGACGAAAACCTGATCAACAGTGTCGGAGATTTTGTTTACGACAACCTGCCCCTGTTCCTTTCCGACGAGGACTACCAACGGCTGGACACCTTGCTTACCGCCGGAAACATTGCCGCCCTGATGCAGAAGAACTATTCCAACCTGATATCTCCGGCAGGATTCGCCTTGAAGAACTACATTATGCGGGACCCGTTGGGACTGGGCAGCCAGACGCTGAAACACCTGCAAGACTTCCAGTTGGAAGCTAATTACGAACTGATTAATGAGCATATCTTCTCACGGGACGGTTCCACCCTGCTGATGTTCATCACCCCGGTATTCAACACCGGAAGCACGGGCAAAAATGACAAACTCATCCGGCTGATTGAAAATGAGCTGCAAAAAGCGGAAAAGGAATATCCCCAATTGGTTGCCGAATATTTCGGAGGTCCTTCCGTAGGAGTGTACAATGCACGACAGATAAAGAAAGATACGCTGGTCACTTCTTCCATCGCGCTGATTATCATCATTGTCTTCATATCTCTGGTATTCAAGCATAAGAAATCCATTCCGCTTATCATCACCCCGGTGCTGTTCGGAGCTTTATTCGCCTTATGCCTCATCTACTTTATCAAAGGCGGCATTTCAGCCATTGCCGTAGGTGCGGGCTCCGCCGTAATGGGCATTGCCTTGAGCTACTCCATACACATGCTGGCGCATCAGAATCATGTATCATCGGTACAACAATTAATCAGAGAAATCGCCTATCCGCTTACCGTAGGCAGTTTTACTACCATCGGCGCCTTTTTCGGCCTCCTCTTTACCAGTTCCAACCTGTTACGGGATTTCGGTCTGTTCGCCTCGCTTGCCTTGATAGGAACCACGCTGTTTTGCCTGGTCTATCTGCCGCATTTCCTGAAAGGGCAGGCGCATGTAAAACAAGGGGCGGTGCTACGCTTTATCGAGAAACTGAACGCTTATCCATACGAAAAGAACAAAGGCTTGGTAGGGGGCATTCTCGTGCTGACCATAATATGTTTATTCACCTCGCAGAACGTGCGTTTCAACGAGGATATGATGAGTCTGAACTATGAGCCTGCCCACTTGAAACAATCGGAAAACAAGCTGGCCGAACTCTTTGACAAGAAAGAAAAGACTGTTCTCTTTGTCAGTACAGGCAAAGATATGGGAGACGCTACCGGACAATACGCCGAAACGAACCGGCTGCTCGCCCAACTGAAAGAAGAAGGAAAAATAAAAGATTACGCCTCTGCCGGACAGTTTCTGATACCGGAAGAGGTGCAGGAAGCACGGTTGAAACAATGGCACAACTACTGGACTCCGGAAAAGAAAGCCCGGTTACGCGAAACTATCCGGACAGAGGCTGCCCGTTATCATTTCCGTGAACATGCATTCGAGCCGTTTTTCCAATGGCTCGACCGTCCGTTCCAGCCTTTGGACTACCAGAATGAAATCACTACCCGGCTTCTGAACGAATGGCAGACTTCCGCCGATTCCCTGACCATGCTGATTACTCAGGTACGGATGAACGAGGCCGACAAGGAAGCGGTGTACCCCCTTTTCCAACCAAAAGAGAAGGTGGTTATCTTCGACCGCGGCTATTTCGCCAACCAATGGGTATCAGCCGTCAATCAGGATTTCTATCTGATTCTTTATATCTCCTCTTTTCTGATTTTCTTTGCCTTATGGATCTCCTACGGACGCATAGAACTGACTCTGATGAGTTTCCTGCCGATGCTGGTCAGCTGGATTATCATTGTGGGGTTAATGGGCATGCTGGGTATTGAATTCAATATCATCAACATCATTCTGTCCACCTTTATTTTTGGAATCGGGGATGATTTCAGCATTTTCATTATGGACGGATTGCAGAATAAGTACCGCACAGGACGGCAGTTGCTGAACTCGCACAAAACAGCCATCTTCTTCTCCGCTTTCACCACCGTGATAGGTATGGGTACGTTGGTCTTCGCACGCCATCCGGCATTGCAGTCCATTTCCCTCATCTCCATTTTGGGAATGATTGCCGTCGTACTGGTGGCCTACACGCTGCAACCCATCCTTTTCCGGTTCTTCATCACAGCACCCGCTTCCAAAGGGTTGCCCCCTTATACATTGACAGGACTGGCAAGAACCGGCGGCCTGTTCCTGCTGTTCTTTATCGGATGCCTGTTCCTGCGCTTGCTGATAGCTGTCATGACCTTGCTTCCTATCCGCAAAGCCTATAAGAAACAAGTACTTTGCCAACTGATACATGTCACCTGCAAAGGCCTGATCCATATAGCCACATTTGTACATAAAGAAAAAATAAACCGGACGGGAGAAACGTTTAAAAAGCCTGCCATCCTGATAGCCAATCATCAGTCTTTCATCGACATACTGGTATTATTGGCACTGACTCCCAAACTGGTCATGGTAACCAATCACTGGGTATGGCACTCTCCTTTCTTCGGAGCCATTATCCGCTATGCCGATTTCTATTACGTAGGAGACGGCTACGAGCTTTACGTGGAGCGAATGCGCCAAAAGGTGAAAGAAGGATATTCCATCGCCATTTTCCCCGAAGGGACACGTACCTACGACGGACGGATGAAGCGTTTCCATAAAGGAGCCTTCTATCTGTCGGAAAAACTGCAACTGGATATCATTCCGGTCATCCTTTACGGTAACTGTAAAATCATAGCGAAAGCACAGCCGTTCAATGTACGGAAAGGCATCATGCTGACAGAGATTCTGCCGCGTATCCCGGCCAACGATGCTACGTACGGAACCACTTATCAGGAACGTACCAAAAGCATCTCCGCACGGATGAAAAAAGAATATGCCCGTATCTGCCGGGAGCAGAGCACAACGGACAATCCCGTCTTCTACGAAAACCTGGTACAGAACTATATCTATAAAGGACCGGTAGAGGAATGGTATATACGCATCAAGGTGAAAATGGAGGATAACTACAGGTTATTCAACCGGCTGGTTCCCGTCAAAGGACAGATTACTGATATCGGTTGCGGATTCGGACCGCTTTGCTATATGCTTTCCCAACTTTCCGAGGAACGGGAGATTACAGGGATTGATTATGATGAGGACAAGATAGCAGTAGCGCAACAGGGTTGGCTCCGCACTCCCCGCCTGCAATTTGTATGCGCCAATGCATTGGAATACCCTTTGCCGGAAAGTGACGCATTCATACTGAATGATATCCTGCATTATATGAGCTATGAGCACCAGCGGACCTTATTGCTCAGATGCATGGAGCGGTTGCGCCCGGAAGGAAAGCTGATTGTGCGGGACGGCAATGCCGCCAACACCCGGAAACACCGCCTCACCCGTTTCACGGAACTGCTGTCTACCGGCATTTTCAGTTTCAACAAGACGACAGAACAACTTTGTTTCACATCCGAAGCGCAAATAAGGAGCATCGCGCAAGAAGGTGGGATGCAGCTGGAGATTTTACCTAATGACAGATATACCTCGAATACGATTTATATCTTCCAAAAAAACAAACCGGAACATGAGTAAGTACGATATCATCATCATAGGCAGCGGACTGGGCGGTCTGGAATGCGGAGCCATCTTGAGCAAAGAGGGCTACCACGTCTGTGTGCTGGAGAAGAATGAACTGTTTGGCGGCTGCTTCCAGACTTACCAACGCGGCGGGCACCGGATGGATACCGGCATTCACTATATCGGCAGTCTGGATGAAGGACAAATCATGAATCAGTATTTCCGTTATTTCGGTATCATGGACAAGTTATCCATCAAACGGATGGATGAAGAAGTGTTCGACCGGATTTATTATAAAGACGCTATCTATGATTACGCCATGGGGCATGAACGGTTCATGGAAACCCTGTGCCACTCATTCCCCCATGAACGGGAGAACTTAAAACGGTATGTGGCAGCTATCCGATCGGTGGGAAACCTGATCAGCACAGACCACCTGAAAAAAGGCCGCCTGTCCCAAGAAGGCATGGATTTCTTTGCCACCTCAGCAGCCGGGATGATAGCATCCGTTACCACGAACAGGGATTTACAGAATGTACTTGCCGCAACCTCCCTGCTCTATGGCGGGATCAAAAATAAATCCACCTTCTATGAGCACGCCATGATTAACAACTCTTATCTGGAGAGCGCCTATCGTTTCACGGAAGGAAGTATGCAAGTCAGTCTGGAATTAATCCATATCATACGTGCCAACGGCGGTACGGTGCTGAACCGGAAAGAAGTGACCCGTATCCTTGTCAAGGATGAAGCCATACAAGGAGTGGAAGTGAACCATGAAGAGATACTGGAAAGTACCTACGTCATATCCAACCTGCATCCGCAACTCACCTTATCCCTGCTGGATAAGAACCATTCCATCAAACCGGCTTTTGTGTCTCGCATCAAGTCACTGGAAAACAGTTACGGGATATTCACGCTCAATCTGATGATGAAAAAAGACTGTTGCCCCTATCAGAACCATAATATATACCTGCACGGCAATGAGGATGTATGGTATGACAAAGAGATGCACAAAGGGAATACCCCCAGTTGCATGATCTCCATGCAAGTACCCCGCGGCAACAGCAAATTCACAGAGGTGGTTTCCATACTGACCCCCATGTATATGGATGAGGTCAGCAAATGGACGGATACGACCCCCGAACACCGTGGCGAGGCATACCGCCAGTTCAAAGAAGAAAAGACGGAACAGATCTTGCAGCTCCTGAGGCGGTTCGGATTTCACTGGAATCATTGCATTGAAAAGATCCATACCACGACTCCGCTGAGCTATCGGGACTATACCGGAACCATAGACGGTTCGGCATACGGCATTGTCAAAAACTACCAGTATCCGCAAATCAGTTTTGTTTCCACACGCACCAAACTGAAGAATCTGTTCCTCACGGGGCAGAATCTGAATGTACACGGCGCTTTGGGCGTGACGCTGACAGCCATGCTCACTTGTTCGGAATTTGTAGGTCAGGAATATTTAGCAAAGAAAGTAGGCAATGCATAAAATTCTGAAGAAAACCATAAAGTACGGGGCAGCTGTCCTGTTGACGCTGATAGCGGTGATCCTGACAGGAATCGGCTATCTCTATTTATCTGCCGATATGATGACTCCGCAATTTGCGTCTACCCCTGAAACGGATCGTGTGATACGGAAAGACAATCTCCGGCAGTATGGCGGAAACTACCTGCGGCACAGTGAGAGCGGACTTTGGGAACTGAAAGTCAGCGGACCTGCCTACGAAAGAGGCAAAGCCATCGGCCAACTGACTTCCGACTTACTTTATTTTCAGGAAAAAGTATTTGTGGATCAGATAAAAGAGATAGTCCCCTCTGAAAGTTATCTTAAATTCCTCCGTTTCTTCATTGTCCTTTTCAACCGGAATCTGGGGAAAAATGTGCCGGAAGAGTACCGGGACGAGATTTATGGCATCTCCCTCTCCTGCACCCATGAGTATGATTTCATCGGCACCCCCTACGAGCGTCAGTTGAATTACCACTCCGCTCACGACTTGGGACATGCCATGCAGGACTACATGCTGGTAGGATGCAGTTCATTTGCCTGCTGGGGTGAGAACAGTGCCGATTCTTCCCTTATCATCGGCCGTAATTTCGATTTCTACATGGGTGACGCCTTTGCACGCAACAAGCTCGTTTCGTTTTACCAACCCGAAAACGGATATCGCTTCGCATCCGTGGGATGGGCCGGAATGACCGGTGTCCTTTCCGGCATGAATGAAACGGGGCTGACTGTCACCATCAATGCCGCCAAATCGGATCTGCCTGCCGCATCCGCCACCCCTATTTCCATTCTGACCAGGGAAATATTGCAATATGCTTCTACCATTGAGGAAGCATACGCTATCGCCCGGAAACGGAAAACATTTGTCTCGGAGTCCATACTGGTGGGTTCGGCCAAGGACGGCAGAGCCGCAATTATCGAAAAATCGCCGGAGAAAATAGCCTTATTCACAGGAAACGGGCAGCAGATCATCTGTACCAACCACTACCAGTCAGAAACCTTCGGCCATGACAAACGGAACCTGGAAAACATAGAAACTTCGGACAGCCCCTACCGCTTTGCCCGCTTGCAGGAACTGCTGAAAGAAAACGCACCGATAGATGCCCCCAAAGCCGCCTCTATCCTGCGCAACCGGAAAGGAGTGGGAGAAGCGGAACTGGGCCTTGCCAATGAAATGGCCATCAACCAGTTCATCGCCCATCACTCCGTCATTTTCCAACCCGAGAAAAAACGGATGTGGGTATCCACCGCTCCCTGGCAATGCGGCAAGTACGTGGCATACGACCTGAACAGGATTTTCAGCGACTCCATCGATTTCAACCATGAAATCTATACCGAAAACCTGACAGTGCCTGCGGACTCCTTCCTGCAACAACAGGAATACCAACAGCTGATGACTTATAAAAGACTGGCTCCTGTACTACGGAAGCAGATTAAAAAGAAAGAACGGCTGGACGAACAGACCCTGCATGCCTTCCAACATGCCAACCCTCATTTCTTTTATGTGTACGAGTTGCTGGGAGATTACTATCATGCCACAGGACAGCAGGACAAAGCCCTGCGCAATTGGAAGAAAGCCCTCTTGCTTCCTATCCCCAAGCGAAGTGAATCAGAACGTATAGAACATAAAATAAACAACTAAAATGAATAAGAATCCGGAAATACAATTCCGCTCCCCTGAAGAAATCAAAGCCTATCAGGAAAGCAGGCTGGCTGAGGAACTGCTTTATTTGCAGAATCATTCACGATTCTACCAACATCTGTTCCAAGCATATCACATCGATATACAACAGATAAAAACCATAGAAGACTTGCAACAAATACCTGTCACGACCAAGACAGACCTGCAACTTCATAATGAAGATTTTATTTGCGTGAGCCGCGATGAAATTATTGACTATGTCACCACTTCGGGAACCTTGGGCGACCCCGTCACTTTCGTATTGACTTCCGAGGACCTTGACCGGCTGGCCTACAACGAATATCTGTCATTCACCACCACCGGATGCAGCAGACAGGATATACTACAACTGATGACCACCATAGACAGACGTTTCATGGCGGGCCTCGCCTACTATATGGGAGCCCGTGAGCTGGGCATGGGGGTAGCCCGTGTGGGAAACGGCATTCCCGAACTGCAATGGGACACTATCCGGCGCATCCATCCCACTTGCGGCATGGTAGTCCCTTCCTTTCTGATCAAACTGATTGAATTTGCCGAAAAGAACCATATTGATTACCATCACTGCTCCATGCAGAAATGTGTATGCATAGGCGAAGCACTCCGCAATCCCGATTTCACCCTGAACACACTGGGTAAACGGATACACGAGAAATGGGATTCCCTGCAACTTTACTCCACCTACGCATCTACCGAAATGCAATCCTCGTTTACCGAATGTAATGAATTTCACGGTGGCCACCTCCAGCCGGAACTGATTATCGTAGAGTTTCTGGATGATAACAACCAACCTGTAAAGAAGGGGAAGCAGGCGAAGTGACCATTACGACTTTGGGAGTAAGAGGAATGCCGCTGCTCCGCTTCAAGACCGGAGATATCTGTTACCATTATACCGAACCTTGTGCCTGCGGACGTAACACCATCCGTCTCAGCTCCATACTGGGCCGTAAAGGACAAATGATAAAATATAAAGGTACGACCCTTTACCCACCCGCTTTATTCGATATTCTGGATAACATCCCCATATCAAGAATTACATTGTAGAGGTTTATACCAATGAACTGGGAACGGATGAAATACTGATCCGCATCGGAAGTGAAAACCGCAGCGAAGCCTTCGCTAAAGAAATCAAAGACCTGTTCCGTTCCAAAGTACGGGTGGCTCCGAGTATCAATTTTGAATCGGCAGAGTATATCGCGAAAATACAAATGCCGCCCATGAGTCGAAAAATAGTTAAATTTATTGATTTGAGATAATATTTTTCTACCTTTGGCAGCAGCAAAACAACACTTAAAAAGAACTAATATGAAACAGTTACTCGTTTTATTGTTCCTTGTAAGCAGCATGGCTTGCTTCGGGCAAAACAAAGACGCATTGAAAGACATCTCTTCCGTGACATTTTATGGCATAGACTTTACCCGTGCCAAAGTGTACGGAGCAAAAGAAGGCCCCATGCAGTTCAAATATACTTTTGATGACATCAACAAGCTTTTCATCACTGAGCCGAAGAAGTATGATATTGGCAAAGACTGGGTGTCAATGTAGAAGTAACCTCATTGGAGGCAGTAAACGATGCCAACAAGACCATCAATCCCGATGAGATCATGACGACCAACAGCGGATACACCCTGGATGAAAAACAGATAGAAGAAGTCATCAAGACACTTCCTATCCTCTCTCAAGAAGAAAAACAGGATTGATTATGGTTGCCATGCTTTTAAACAAGGCAGATGCAAGAGCGACCTATCAAATTGTATTCTTCAACACGAAAACCCGTGAGATACTGTATAGCGCACCGACTAACGGCAAAGCACGCGGTTTCGGACTACGCAATTATTGGGCAGGTTCCGTACACAACGCCATGAAGAAACTAGACTAACATATAATCCCGGTTCACTGTAGGGGTGAAATGCTCCCACCCGATACCACAAAATCAATGTATCCGGATGAACTCAATTCACCCCTACAGCTATAAACCTTTATTAATCAAACCCTCTACGGTACCAGAATACTACCAGCCATTTCCTGATAAGGATAAGTAAACCAAAAGCAAGAGCCTTCTCCTTCTTCTGACTCCACACCGATAGTTCCACCCATCTGTTCCACCAGACTCTTACAAATAGACAAGCCAAGTCCCGTACCATGAACAAAACTATTCAGTTTCACAAAACGGTCAAATACTGTTTTATCTTATTCTTCGGGATTCCCATTCCTGTATCACGAACATAAAACCGCAGATACCCATCTGTCTGCCTATAATATCCTAACGTTATGCTGCCCGAAAAGTGAACTTCAAAGCGTTATTAATGAAATTGGAAATGACTTGATTCAAACGATTCTTGTCTGCCCATACATGACATCCGGGCAAGCATTCTTCAAACACCAGCTCCACACCGGCCGGCACTTTCATGCGTAAAGAACGGATAATCTCACTGCAAAGCAGATTGACATCCGTATCACTCTTGACAAATTCAAAAGCTCCGACTCCATCTTCGATAAATCAAGAATATCTGAAATAAGCTGAAGAAGCAACTCCGTATTCTCCTGTACAATAGCCATGTACTGCTTGCGGTCCTTCATATCTTCCGTTTCCGTTAAAAGGCTGGAAAACCCCACTATAGCATTCAGCGGAGTGCGGATCTCATGACTCATATTAGCCAGAAAAGCGGATTTCAAACGATCCAGCTCTTCCGCTTTATCTCTTGCCGCTATCAACTTCCGCTCCGTTTCTTTCAGTTCAGTTATGTCATAATTGACACAAACCATATCAATAATCCCGTCTTCCGGACGAAAATCGCGTACCATTACATTGACTCTTGTCCATGTATACGTGCCATCTTCACGTAATATACGCACATCACGCCTCAGATGGCTGGCTTCCCGTATCAATACCTGATCAAAGAAGCGAAGCATCATCCTGCGATCATCCGGATGAAAATGAGAATGCACTTTGATAATCTCATTCAATGGAGTTCCTTCTTTCTCACCTACATTCCGATACCAGCTATTCACAGCATAGCCATCACATTTCAAGGCATTAAAATGGGCATATCCTACTTTGGCATAGTTACCAATCAATGTGAAAAACTCCTCAAAGTCCTGTATTTTGCTATATGCATTTGTTGTTTCCGTATTATCAATATTGATCAACAATATATTTATCAGATTGCCCAAAGCATCATAAAGTGGAGCGAATTTTGAGATCAAACTGATAGTACCGGTACGAGAAGTAGAATAATAGCCGTCCAAACGGTCGAAATCATAATTAAACGACATATCAATAGGTGCTCCTGCTTTCAACTTATCTTTCAACCCTGCGGCAGCAAAGGATTATCAAATAAATTCAATCCTATCACATCCTCCTTATGCCGGAGACCGAAGATTTCCATCTCCTTGTCATTCAAATCTGTCATAAACCCATCCTTATCATACAACTCGATACCAGCAGGAAGATTCTTATAAATATTCTGCAAATAAGCTTTTCCAGCCGGGCTTCAGATTCAGAGCGTCTCAATTCCATACAAATACTGATAATATTACCCAAAGAGACAAACCATTGATAATCCTCATTACACCAATTCCGGTGCTCACGCACCATATCCACCCTATATACCCCACACTCCGTCTTTTGAGTTCAAAGGCACCACCATAGTAGATTTCACTCCATATTCCTCTAATCTACGCTTATCCGCCCCGGCTGAATCAGGAAGCAAATTTAATGTAAAAGAATGATAGGATTACCAGCCAATATCTGTCCTGTCCACCAAGAGGCATAATCAATAGAAGATTCCGACAATAAAACCTTACGTTCTTTTATACCCTCCACTGCTATTTCATAGGTACAGACTTCCGTATGCAATTTCCTGTCCAATTCAAAATATAAGTACGATCTGCTTGAAATTGGCGCAATACCTCCTTTAAAATCTTATTGATAACCAAGGTAATATCATCAGAATGCAAAAATCAAGCAATGACTTGGAAATGCCGTTCAAACGAGATAATAAAGAGTTCAACCGGTCTACCGTCTGCTCCTGCATATTCATCCGTTGCCGGGAAATACATTGCAACATACCCATGACGCGGACATGACCTTCTTTGGTAATACGCTTCTCACCGACCTTGGTACTGACCCACATCATCCCATATTTGGAATGTATCGGAAAAACCTGCTCATAAATCTCCATCATCCGGAAAGAGCGAAATTCCTCCAAAATACGCTCCCGATAATTCTCACAAATCAGATTCGCGAAATCTTTAGCAGAAATCTTATTCCCTTCTATTCCTAACAAATCGGCTACAAACTCAGAACAATAGTAAACTCCTTCATCAAAGTCCACCTCCCACCATCCTATGCGTGCCATTGATACAAGCTGCTGCAACCTTGCATCATTCTCTTGAATCTTCCCCATATACAAGCTACCTTTTAATTTATGCACCAAGATAATCATTATCTGTCAATACCAAATACTTAAACATGAAAAATAAACACCGGCAATAAATAATCAATGCCCGAAATCTATTTTAACGCAGTTCACTTGCAAATAAACAGCGAACTGTGTATTTTCGTAAAAGAACTACATTACAAACCTTACAAATTCGTATAACCATGAAACGTAATATCCTATTATTAATAATTTTGACAGTCATATCCTTAGAAGCATCCGGACAAAATATACGATTTATGTGGATGACTTCAATAGTGAGATCAAAATACCCAACAGGGCGATCAACCTGATTCGTCTCGCATTTATCGATGGTATCCGCAACACCAACCGCATCAATGTAGTGGACGCCGTTTCGGCTGGCAGTGATCTCAGTCTGAGTCCGCTGGAAGATGCACGCCGCTTCAGAGCAGAGTACCTGTTAAAAGGAAACCTGATACAAAGGGAAGCAACCGATGACGGAAGCTCTCACAGACGTTACCACAGCCGTGAGAACAGTTATAAAGAGAAATTCACCCTGCGCCTTGATTTAATACGGACCAGTGACGGAGTAACTATCAGCACACGCAATTATGAAGAGACAGGCTCAGCATCCGGTAAAGATGCCACCCAATATAGCGCTTTAGAGAATTCATTAATCAATGTGCCATACGAAATGGGACTTTTGTAGAAAATCACTTCAAAGTATACGGTTCAATACTGAAAGTGGTATCTACCAAAAGAGACAAGGCAAAACCATTTATATCAACCTGGGATATGATGATCCTATCAAAGAAGGATTACGCTTTGATGTAGTGGAAGATGGCATACTGGAAGGACATAATATAGAAACCAAAATCGGTGAAATACGGATTACCGAAATCATGGGACCGAAAATCTCTTTATGTAAAGTGAACAAAGGGGTGAAACTATTCTTACTGCATTAAATGAAGGAAAGACCTTGAAACTTATTTCCAGACAGGCCAAACTGTTCGATGAATAACATACCATTCATAATGAATATACAACAACACAACCGCCGACCCGGCATCTGCCAAGGCCCGGCGGTATTACTATATCAAGACAAACCGCTACTTTTCTATAATGGAAGTTAGAGGATGACGGTTCCCCTTTATCTCTCTCAGAAATGCTTTTGCCGAACCAAAATTCAAATATAAATCCAAACGCACCGGCAAATGGTTTTATCATCAGTTACATAAAAGGTTATTACCTCTTTTCTTTTCCTTTTTATACTCTACCAAGGAAAAGACCAAACAACGGTATTTCACACCATTCTCCGCCTTAAAATTCTTCCGGCCACGATAAATCAATGTTTGCTGCTCTACTTTAGTACCTGTAGCCATATCAAACAATATTTTATCGCCGACTTTATAGTCACTTACATCAAATGAACGTGCCCTCATCAATATGCTCAGCATATCAAAAATACACTCATCACTTTGGTCTTTCGATTTCACCGTATCCCGTTCCTCCTCATACGACGCTGATCGGCAATACATTTCCCGTTTTATAACTGAACCATACTTCGTCCACCGTATAGCGGTCGCCCTCTTCGGCTCCTTTACGAAAATAAACAGGTTCCAGACGACTGCTGGTAATACAAGTCAATGTATCACGCATCTTAAAAGAAATCAACTTGTCTGTTACTGACAGAAATCAAGTTACTACGAAAACAAGGTTTCCCCTGATAAGTAATAGCCTGCATGTCCATTTTGCCTGTCCGGCAGCAACCCAAATGAATTTCCAGTTAAACTTTAAATCGTACACTAATTCTTCACCTGCCTGGATAGCTTCGTTTTGTGCCGCACATTGCGCCCTGGTTGCCATAATGGCAAACCAGCCGCACAATAATATGAGAATAGTTTTTTCATCGGCCTAGTTTTCTAGCTCTTTCTTTATTTCTATCTTGCACCTTTTGGTCTCTTCCGGTTTTGTTTCTTTATTTCATCCAGCTTTTGCTTGTCTATAGGAATAGCATTCACATCCCAATTCTCTTCAAATTCAAAGTTAGCTTTCATTTCCCAAACTTTCGGGAAATAGAAAACCTCTTCAGGCTGAATCTTCTTATCATAATCTCCCGTATCCCAAACTCCGTTATTATTATGGTCGTTAAACAAACGTATATAATATTTCGTACTCGGATTCAAGAAATAGAAGTCCGCCGTTCCTTCCTCCGTTACCGGTTGTTGGCGCAATACATTTCCATTCGCATCCAACAACTCGGCAACAGCATGGGGAGCAGTTCCTTTTATATTCAACAAGATAGTTCCGTACTCGTCCATTTTTTCACTTTCACCGTTTGCTGGACTTTGTCCGTATGCAGCCCATAAATACCAATAAACGCCAAAGAATCAATAGTCAACTGATATTCCTGCTCCGGTTGCCAATCTGCCAATATCTGATATTGACGTGGCATCAACGAGTCAGCCATAAAGAAGAAAGGAGCCGGTTGCCACACACTATCCACCTTTACTTCCATATGAATGGCCGCCGTGTCTATGCTTGCCACAGGTTCTTCAAAGATAGATAGATATTCCTGTATATATCGAATGCTGACGGAGCATCGACGTTCATAGTCAGGAATTTAGTTGGTTCCACCCTGATGGTATCTCCTTTTTCTCCCTTTTTACGTTCCTTCTCCTTTTCCTCATTCGCTTTTTCTGCAATTTTTCCCGTTGCTCTCTTGTCAGTTTATTAGCCAGATAAATGGTATCGGTTTTGGGAACCAACCGGTTTAGTGTATCCGTATATAAATAATCCAACTGAACCTCCAGCGTATCCATCTGATAAACCAACGAATCCTTGATCCAATAACAAATTGAGTCGTTTCGTGGAGTCGTTTCTATAATAAACGCATCCTTCTCATCAAAGTTCAATCCTTTCAAAACAGGCAACGTATCGGCCGGCGCACTGAAAGATAATATAAAATGATTCTCTTTATCACGCTCGCTCTTGGACAGATACTGGCGGTTATTTATTCCCTTAAATGCTCTTAGAACAATATTATCCGGCAGAAAACGGGTATACCCCACTGTTTTAATCGTATCGATAGTCGCTGTATCCTTCCACAACGTATCCTGACGCACAGCAGCCTCCATGGAAGGAATAATAATAGAATCACAAAAGCAATCATCTCGGTCTTGGAGTCATACAAATAATTCTGGTTACCATCCATCAAACCAAAGATATGATATTTACCAGGTGCGATACCGCGGATGGTAAAACGCCCTCGGCTATCAGTACGGGATACACGGTCAAACGGTTTCTTGACAAAGCGCTATCGCTCAGATCTGCATGCAATCCCACCATCATACCTTTGACAGGTTCCAAATCAGCAGCAGCCAATACATTTCCGGAAACTTCCAGTGTATCAATGGCTTCTCCGTAGAAAAAAAAAGCATAATTACCTAGCGGATTACCCTCATTGTTATCCACAATGGCATCTGAGAAATCAATGGTATAAGTGGTATTGGGTTTCAATGAGTCCATGAGGTTAACCAATACTCTTCTGCCGCTTGCCTTAATATCAGGTTGTTCCAATTGAGGAGGAGACACTACCACCTTCTCCGATGTTTTCTCTAATTTGATGAACTCATCAAATTCAATGGCAATCTTCTTATTCTTATTGTTTGTTGCATACGGCTTGGGAGAGCTTCTGATAAACTTGGGCGGCTCCTCATCATACGGACCTCCATCCGGTGTTCCCATGCTTGCGCAGGAATACACCACGATCATCAGCATCAACAAAGCAGGTAATTTATGTTTTTCCAATTCATGTTCTTATTGGTTCAAGCTTAGCATTTCTTCTATATAATCACGCGTATTGCTCAATCTCGGCACTTTGTGCTGTCCGCCTAATTTGCCTTTTCTTTCAGCCAATCGTGGAACAGATTAGGTCTCGCCACAATTATTTCCAACGGCTGCAAGGTAATGTTTTATGGCGTTTAGCTTCGTAATCGGAGTTAATTTGTTGTAAAGAAGTGTCAAGAACCCGACTAAAATTCTCTAAAGAATCCGGCATAACGGCAAATTCTATCAGCCACTGATGACGGCACTTGGCATGTGCATCCATGAAAACAGGAGCAGCAGAATAATCAATAATCTGTGCACCGGTCGCCTCGCAGGCTTTTGCCAACCCTTGTTCCGCATTATCCACCATCAACTCCTCACCAAATGCATTAATAAAGTGCTTGGTACGCCCTGTTATAACAAATTTATAGGGTGTTTGTTGGTGAACTTCACGGTATCACCAATCATATAACGCCACAATCCGCAGGAAGTACTGATGACCATCGCATAATTTTTATTCAACTCCACATCTGTTAACGGAACAATATGAGGATTTTCAGTACCGACATCTTCCATCGGAATAAATTCATAAAATACCCCATAGTCAATCATCAGCAACATGGAAGGATCACTGAAATCACTTTGTAATCCGAAAAACCTTCACTGGCATTGTATGTTTCCATATAATGCATCTTGTCGCTACGAATAAGCTGTTTATATTGTTCGCGATAAGGAGTAAAAGCAACCCTCCATGAAAAAACTTCCAAATCAGGCCATACTTCCGCCAAATTATCCGTTCCCTTCACTTCCAGAATATGTTTCAGTACAGCCATCATCCATGACGGCACTCCTGAAAGATTGGTCACATTCTGATTCATTGTGGCACGAGTAATCCTTTCTACTTTTCCTCGAAATCACTCAGCAACGCAATCTTTTATCGGGCACCCGAATCAGATTGACCAACGGATTCACATTTTCAATCAATATGGCAGAAAGGTCTCCTACAAGACTTCGTTTCACATTATAGTTTGGTGCATGGCTTCCTCCAAGAATCAGACCTTTTCCAGAGAAAAACGACTCTCAGGATTTTGTTGGAGATACAGCGCCACTGCATCCATACCACCCGCATAATGAATATCATGAAGTCCCTCCCTGCTGACAGGAATAAACTTACTTTTGTCATTAGTTGTTCCTGAAGATTTGGCAAACCACTGCACTTCTCCACGCCACAGGACATCTTTCTCTCCATGACGCATCCGTTCTACGTATGGCTTGATTTCTTCGTAAGTCTGTATAGGTACACGTTGAAAGTCTTGATATCTCTTTATGTCTTTATAGCCATATTTCAATCCCCACTCCGTATGGGCCGCATCCTTCATCAGCCGGCAAAACACTTTATGTTGGAGCGCCTCAGCCTGAGTTGCATACAAGGCTGTCGCTTTTGTCTGGGCTTGAATAGCGTACTAATTAATCTGGTAGAATTCATTTGTCTTAGTATACGATTCGTTATATCTTGCAAAAATAGCTTATTTCTATATTATAATGGCTGATAACATTATTTTTTATAGTTTTCTACATTACTTTTATTTTTGTTATCTTTACGGTCGCTTACAACTTAACATCAAAGGCTATGAAGATAGGAATATTGACATCAGGAGGAGACTGTCCAGGAATAAACGCCACAATTAGAGGAGTTTGCAAAACAGCGATAAATCATTACGGTATGGAAGTTTATGGAATTCATAGCGGATTCCGGGGATTGCTGGACAATGACGTAGAACCATTGACAGAAAAATCATTATCGGGCTTGTTAAATCTGGGAGGGACAATACTAGGCACTTCCAGAGAAAAGCCATTCAAGAAACGCCTGTCGGCAGCCTCGGAGGACAAACCGGCTTTGATGTTAAAGAATATCCATGATCTAGGTCTGGACTGTATCGTATGTATCGGCGGAAACGGAACCCAAAAGACCGCAGCCAAACTGGCCCAAGCAGGTGTGAACGTTGTTTCTGTACCTAAAACAATAGATAACGATGTTTGGGGAACAGACGTTTCATTCGGATTCGATTCTGCCGTGACCATTGCTACCGATGCCATTGACCGGCTGCATTCTACAGCCAGTTCACACCAACGTGTCATGGTTATTGAAGTGATGGGACATAAAGCTGGCTGGATTGCACTTTATTCCGGAATGGCGGGAGGCGGTGACGTGATTCTTATTCCGGAACTGTCTTATGATATTCATAATATAGGCAATACCATCATTGAACGCTTGAAAAGGGAAGCCCTATTCCATTGTTGTTGTCGCAGAAGGCATCAAAACCATGGACGGCAAAAAGCCGCCGAATATATAGCCCAAGAAATAGAATATGAAACCGGATTCGAGACCCGTGAAACTGTACTGGGATATATCCAGCGTGGCGGCTCTCCTACTCCCTACGACCGTAATCTGGCCACTCGTATGGGTGGACATGCCACAGAACTGATTGCTTCCGGACAATTCGGACGAATGGTCTCTCTGCAAGGTGCGGAAATTGGCTCCATCCCTCTGAATGAAGTGGCTGGTAAATTAAAACTTGTCAATGAGAACCATGACCTGATTGTACAAGGCAAACGGATGGGAATCTGCTTCGGATAAGAAGCAGATTCAATCCTTTCCATATACTTGGATGGAGACACTCCGAATTGCTCGGTAAAATGCTTTCGGAGCGTACGTGTATCACTATATCCTACCATTTCGGCTATTTCCTGAATGGAATACCTGTTCTCCATAATAAGGGAGGCAGCCTTGCTCATCCGTACACTCCGAATCATATCAATAGCAGCCAGTTCGCTACGTTGCTTTATTTTTCTATAAAGGGTAGGCTGACTCATATTCAATTGCTCCGCCAACATTTTTACATTAAAGTTCTCATTCGCCAGATTAGCTTCTATGACATGAATAATTTGCTGTATAAAATCATCCGGAGCATTATTCCCATCCGCTTCCGGTTCACTTTCCTGCTGCTTCAACATCAACGTCTTTGTATATATCCTCTTCAGGCGTTCCCGCTGGAGTATCAGGTTCGGACTTTTGCCTTCAATACCTCCGGATTGAAGGGTTTCATCATATAATCATCCACACCTATTTTTGAAGCCTGCAACACATCCGCATCCTCAGCCTTTGCCGTCAGCATCAAAATAGGGATATGTGCTGTCCGAGGCTGCTCACGCAATTCCCGGCAACAGGTAAACCCATCTTTTACAGGCATCATTATATCAGAAATAATCAAATCCGGAATTTTACTCATTGCCACATCAACCCTCTTCACCGTTTGCCGCCTCATATACGGCATAATCTTTACAGAATAAAGAACAGACATAATGCCGGATTTCCTCATTGTCCTCAATAACAAGAAGAGATGTTTTTATTCGAAGGCTTGTCTTCCTGCCCTTCCGCCTGCATTACCGGTAACGGAAGAGCATACTCCTCCATCTCCGGAGCACCAACAATCTCATACCGGTCCTCTGCAAAATGTGCATTTCCCTCAGGAATCAATAATGTGAAAGTGCTACCCTTTCCGAGAGTACTGTCCAAATTCACCGTGCCATGATGAAGATCCATCGTATTTTTAACAATACGCAAGCCTATACCTACCTTATTAGAAAACAAAGGTGTATTTTCTCCGGTAATAAATGATTCAAAATCCTCCCCGTAACTCTTCCGGTATTCCTTTACCTGTATCCGATATGATTATACTGCAAAATGAATATCCATCTATCTCGATACGGTTCATCTTAAAATCACCTTTCCATTCGGAGATGTATACTTAAACGCATTAGATAATAAATTACGGATAGCCGAACTTATTTTTCCACGTCTATCCATAGCAAAGTGGCTCATTCAGCGATTCAACCGTAAAGTTAATCCCTTCTGTTTCTGCCAGTTCATGAAAAGGATCGGTTATCTGCTTTGCCAATACCACTATATCGACTTTCGAAATCCGGAGTTTAATCATACCTGCTTCAATCTTCTGCACATAAAGCAAATGATCGACCAATGTCTGCAAAGAGGTTCCATTGCGATACATGGCAGCCAGTTTAGTATAGACGGTGTCTGAAGGGCGGACGGTTCCTAACAATTCCTGCAGGGGAGATAAGATTAAAGTTAAAGGTGTACGCAACTCGTGAGCTGCATTCGTAAAGAAATTCTCGCGTTCCATCCGAATCTGCTTCTCCTTGTCACGCTCTACAGTAGCAGCAAATATCTCATGTTCCAAGCGCAACTCGTGCTCCAACCTCTTTTGCCGTAATTTAATACGCTGCATAACCATATAAACTATTATCCCTCCCAGCACCATCATACAGAAGCGGAAAAGAAAGTTTCACTCCAATGAGGCAAAATCTCTACTCTCAACGAGGTTATTTTACTGTCTCTTTCATCCGGATAAATATTTTTCACCTCAAAACATATTCCCCGGCAGGAAGGTTAGCATACGAAACTTTTCCCTCCGTTGGCCACAAGCCAATCAGGCTGATAAGGACGAAGCCTGTAACTATACTTCTGCTGGCTTTCAGAATAAGAAAGGTTATTGAACGTCAGCGCAAAGTCACGATTCGCATGATTCAACCGGACAAAAGGCGTATAGAAAATACTTTGTGAAAGAATGGTCTGCCCATTGACCTCTCTTCCTATCTCTACAGGTTTATTATTTACCTCCAATCCGGTAATCACGACAGATTCGGAAGTGGTAAACGCTTTAATGTCATCGGGGTTAAAATAAGTAAGATTTTTATTATTTCCCCAAAACAGGACATCCTCCCAATGCAGGACAGAACGGTTACTGCCTGCAATGTAATAATTATAAAACAAATGCTGATGACGGCTATAACGGGAAATACCTGAATTAGAGCCCAACCAGATTTGCCCGTCCGCATCCTCAGTCATGCAACCAATAAAGTTACTGCACAATCCATCCCGGGTAGTATATACATGAGTTATCGCATCCTGTCCGGGAGAGAAAACTGCCAGACCGGCCATGTATCCGACATACAGATTACCATCAGACGAAGCTAATAATGAACGAACGGAATTCTCAGCCATACCATACTTCTTTTCATAGCCGGTCTGCAGTTCTTTTCATTTATCACTTTACATATACCATAATTCGCAGTGCCCAGCCAAAGCGTATGATCGTCGGTTTCAGCCATAGCACGAATATAAAGAGGAGACAAGTTCTGTAATCCGGATACTTTGAAATGTATCTTCTTACCCCTGTTCGTTTCACGGTCGAATAACCAAAGTCCTTTATGTGTACCAATCCAAAACGGCCTTTGCTATCAAGAAATAAGGCCCAGACAGATGATTTGTTAAGGTCACCATCTTCCGTGATCAATCGCAATATTTTAAATGAGCGTTCTTTTATAATAACAGGTCAATGAACCATCTGAATTCCCAAACCATAAATTCCCTTTCTCATCTTTCAGACTGCACAACACTGTCTGTTGTTTTTCACATCTTGATCTCCTACTTGAAAGAAGTCTGTTTTTCCGAAGTACCAAACGCTGTCCGGCTCCGCATAATTCCTTTATGGTATGTTGCCAACCAAAGATAATGATCGTCATCCGCTACAATAGAACAAATCTCATTATGCCTGTCCTGATAAAACAATTATAAAACTGCATACGCAAATCCGACCAGATAACTCCTCCACCATCCGTACCAATCCACAGAATACCATGTGAATCGTAATAAGCCGCAATCATCCTCGTTTCAAGATTGCGGTACATCAAAGAAGAAGTGTTACTATAAACTTCTGTCAATATCTCGTCCTGATTATTTTTATCTATTGTCATCACCGTATATCCATTCCACGTTACGGCCAGATATTTATTCTCATTTAATCTGATAACACCGAAAACATCTGTATGAGAAAGTCTGTCGGATACCGGAGCCACATGATAAGTCAACTGCTTGATTTTCCCGGTTCGTTCATTGTAATAAATAACCCCATGAGCAATTGTAGAAATCCATATCCGACCATCATCATACAAAACAGAATTTACAGACAGACTACCGGTACGCCCCAGATCAATCACCCGAAAGGAATTCAGGTTTGTCGCATCCAGCAAGATAATTCTACCTTTTCATCAATCAGACAGATACTTTTTATCCGAAGAATAAGTGATGGCAACCAAAAGATTATCCTGGTTATTCCAGCCTGTATATTTTTCTTGAACCCGGAGCCGAAGCTCACCCTCTTTTGATGCGCACCGCTTCATTAAATGCAGCTCACTCCCGGAAATCACCCAAACCAACGAATCATTCCTCTGCAACATCCCTCGAGATGGAATACCCTGTCCCGAAGAAGAAACCACAGACAAAACCGTTCTTTTTCAAATCAAATGCAGAAAAGACACCATTATCCACAAATGCCAGCACCCCGTCAAAACCTCCTTTAAGTTTGAAATACTAGGATAACTCCTACTCCTTTCAAAATTTGTAATCCGCCTACCGTCATAACGGCTCAACCCGTTTCGGGTTCCAAACCAAATGAAGCCTTCTTTATCCTTATAAACAGCAGATACGGTATTGTCGGCCAATCCGTTTTGCATATTGAGCAGATGCACATCTTTGCTTAAAAAGCATAGCACACATCCGGCAGCAATATACATACTCCAATTATAACCAGTGATAAGATTTTAAGGTTCATATTTAATTCATTACCTGTAGCAAAGGAATAAAATAAAAAGAGATAACAACAAAGATTCACCAAAATATAGAGATGCATTAAACATGCATGCTGAATGAAATGAACGTGTATTAAGCCACATCACTGATTAACATACATTTGCAATGTATTAACCTAATGTCTAATTAAAAACAGAGAAGCATGAAAAAATCTCAATTCTATTTTTGATATTGCTTTGCAACTGTACATTCCTGTACGCCCAGCAATTCAGCATCACCGGTGTAGTCACGGATAAAAGCTCAATGAGCCCATTATCGGTGCTAGTGTAGTTGTCAAAGGTACTACCAACGGAACGGTTACTGATCTGGATGGAAAATTCACAATCCAAGCCTCAAAAGCAGTGTGCTAATTGTTTCCTTTATCGGGTATACCCCCAAGAATTTACAATCAATGGCAACCAAACTTTTATCAAATCTCTTTAGCGGAAGATACGCAAACGCTGGACGAAGTTGTGGTAGTAGGCTTTGGTACGCAAAGAAAGTGAACTTAACAGGAGCAGTTGCTACCGTGGATAAAAACACTGGAATCACGTCCTGTCACTTCAGTTTCACAAGCTCTTCAAGGAGTGATGCCAGGATTGAACATTGACATGAATGACAAAGGTGGACGATTAGACTATAATCCCACCATGAATATTCGTGGAACAGGAAATTTGAATACCGGATCCAGTGCCTCACCTTTAGTTTTAATTGATGGAGCCGAAGGAGACATAAACTCGTTAAATCCGCAGGATATCGCTAACATTTCCGTGTTAAAAGATGCTGCCGCATCTGCCATTTACGGTTCACGCGCTCCATTTGGCGTAATCTTGGTTACAACCAAATCAGGAGAAGCAGGAAAAGCCACCATTCAGTATTCAAACAATTTCAGATGGTCACGCCCCACCAACATTCCTGACATGCTCGACTCCTACCGCTTTGCCAAGTATTTCAATGCAGCACAAAAATTCAGGAAGCGGCACCACTTTTATTTTCACTGATGATACGATAGACCGCATTCAGAAATACATGGCGGGTGAATACCCATACACCTCAGACCCCAATGGTTCACAAGGAAACAATTTTTCCCTTTCAACGTCGCTTCCAATGATAATCAAAACTGGCCAAGAAACTTCATTGACAAAACATCTTTCGGACAAGAACATAATCTAAGTATCTCCGGAGGAGGTGAGAAAGTTAAATACTATCTATCGGGAGCTTTCCTTTCTCAAAACGGACAGATGAATTACTCTGACGAAAACAAAAACGTTATAACATCAGTGGAAAGGTAACAGGACAAGTCACCAAATGGCTAAGTTTAGATTTTAACGCTCGTTTTATACGTTCAGATATAGAAATGCCAACTTTTGTGAAACTCTATGGCGATCGTTTCTTTGCAGAAACGACCAAATTATATCCCATGATGCCTCTCTATGACAACAACGGACACTATACACGTAATCCTAAATTAATGCAATTAACTTCTGGAGGGCGTTCAAACAGCAGTAAAGACACCTACTTCACTTCCGGAGGTTTCCATCTGACTCCATTAAAAGGATTAGGTATTCACGGACAGGCGACTCTACGGACAGAAAGCTACCGCCACCAATATAATGTAAATAAAGTCTATCTCTATACCCGTGACAACCAACCCGTGGAAGAAGCATGGTTAGGAGGAGACCCCGATTTAGCAGCAGGAAAGACATTTGTGCAAAGTCAAACACAGCAAACTTCCATGATGACAACTTCACTATATGCAGATTATGAATATTCCTGGAACAAGCACAATTTCAAAGTTACAGCAGGTATGAATACCGAATATTATTACATCAACGAATTAATCGGCAAACGCTATGATGTCATCAACGAAAATGTCCCCAGTATCAATACGGCCACTGGTACAAGTGATTTGAAAGGCTCCTCAAAGAATGGGCTACAATGGGATATTTTGCCCGTTTAAATTATGACTACGAAGGACGATACCTATTAGAAGGAAACATTCGTCGCGATGGGACTTCACGCTTCCGCGGTAACCAACGATGGGGCACATTTCCCTCTGTTTCTATAGGTTGGAACATCGCCCGCGAAGCATTCTGGAGTCCGGCAGAAGCATATGTCAACCTGTTAAAACTACGTTTTTCTTACGGTAGCCTAGGCAATCAGAATACAGATAATTATTATCCTACTTATTCTATTCAAAATATAACTGTAGGTAGCGTAGATGCCGGCGGACGCTGGCTGCTTGACTTAGCCAACAAGTCCAATATAGCATCTTCCCCCGGTCTCGTCAGTTCCTTGCTCACATGGGAACGTGTCACCAGCTATAATGCAGGACTTGACTTTGGTGCATTTAACAATCGTCTGAACGGATACGTTGAATACTACATTCGTGATACCAAAGACATGGTAGGACCTGCCGAAGAAATAACTCCATTAGTAGGAGCATCAGCTCCCAAAATGAATAATACCTCTTTACGAACCAAAGGCTGGGAATTACAACTAACTTGGCAGGACAGAATTGGTAAAGTAGGGTATCATGCTTCTTTCAATCTATCTGATGCTCAAACAGAAGTAACAGAATATCCCAATCCTGATAAAACATTTTACACCAAAGATGAAGACGGAAACACCATTGAAAATTATTGGAAAGGGAAAAAATTAGGCGAAATATGGGGATTCAAAACAGTAGGCATAGCAAAACCGATGAAGAAATGCAATCATGGATAGCCCAACATGACCAAAGCAAATTACCCAATGTAGGAAACAATATTTGGAAAGCCGGTGATATCATGTACGCTAACCTGGATGACAATCCTGCCATAGAAAAGGTACGTCTGCCACTGATCCGAAAGATTTAACCATTATTGGAAATTACACACCCCGCTTTCGTTTTGGCTTCTCATTAGGAGCTGACTATAAAGGATTTGATATCAATCTAATGTTCCAGGGCGTAGCCAAACGTGACGTTTGGGTAGGAGGCGACGACAGAACCGCTTATTCTAAAGGTATGATTTTCTGGGGTATCAACGGGGGCAATGGGATTCCACCGGATACGAAGAACACATGGATTACTTCCGTCCTGAAGGAGATGAAATGGGAGCAAATCTCAATGCTTATTATCCGCGCCCCATTATTGGAAGTAAACAAAACCAGCAGGTACAAAGTCGTTACTTGCAGAATGCAGCTTACATCCGCTTGAAAAACATACAAATAGGTTACACGTTGCCTAAAGCATGGATACAAAAGCTAACCTGGAGAAAGTACGACTATTCTTCTCCGGAGATAATTTATGGACTGGTACCAAGATGAGTAAAAATTTTGATCCAGAACTAATTTACCAAAACGGTATGAGTTATCCGTTAAGCTATACTCTATCATGTGGAATTAATATTACATTATAAACTTTAAATAAATCATAATCATGAAATTAAAATACATCATACTCCCTATAATAGCAACTTCATTCGCTATAAGCTCATGTAACGATTTTCTAGATAGAGAACCATTGACAGACAATGTGAATGAAGGTTTTTCACAGAACCAAGCCAATTGCAGGCTTATTGTAACAAGAAATACGAACTATTGCCCGATTTCAAAGACACCAATCTTTTACCAACGATCAAACCAGTGATAACCAAGCAGGAACAGATCCTGTAGATTTCTTTCTACCGCAACGTATCAAAGTTGCCGCCACAGGAAGTTATAATCGGCAAGGACATTTGCGCGACTGTAACCGATTGTTATATTACGCTTTGGAAAATATCCAAAAAGGGGAACTGGAAGATACCCGCGAAACTCAGCAATATATCGGTGAGATTTACTTCTTCAGAGCTTACATCTATTTCGAATATTTGAGGAAATTCGGAGATTTTCCCATTATCAAATCAGAACTTAGCGCAGATGATTATGCCGCCAATGTGGAAGCAAACAAACGTAAGCCACGTAATGAAGTGGCCCGATTTATTCTAGAAGACCTGAACGAAGCCATTGCCCGATTATTACCGCGCAGTAATAATCTGACCAATCACCGTCTGAACAGAGAGTGTGCCTATCTATTTAAATCACGTGTAGCCCTGTATGAAGCAAGTTGGGAAACCTACCATCAAGGAACCGCACGAGTACCAGGTGGTCCGGGCTGGCCGGGCGGTACTTTCAATGGCAACCTTAATACTGAAATAGATTTCTTCCTGACTGAAGCGATGGCATCTGCCAAAGAAGTGGCAGAAGCAATACAAATCTCTGATAAAATAGAAGATTATATGAATATGTTCAATCAATATGATCTTTCTTCCAACAAAGAGGTATTATTATGGCGTATGTATAGTGCGGATGCCAAAGTGAATAGCTTAGTAGAAGGCAATTATCATAGCATATACAATGAAAACGGTGAAGGCTGTGTGGGACAAGGTGGAGGTTATACACGATCCATGGTTGAAACTTTCCTAACTACCAATGGCCTGCCTATTTATGCACCAGAAAATACAGAATACAAAGGCGACAAGAGTATCCCCGATGTAATGGAGAATCGTGATTTACGCCTTGTAGAATCAACATTCAAACCGGGTGATATGGTTTGGAGAGGTGGTAATATGGACCAAGACGGAAGAATGGTCTATGCAAATCTACTACAAGCTTATCAAAACTTAAGCAGAACAGCTACAGGATATTTAGTTCGTAAAGGATGGAGAGACAGCAATGTAGCTCCAGCGGATAATTCACCTTTGGCTTATATGATATTCCGCGCCAGCGAAGCATATCTCAACTATATGGAAGCTGACTATATGAAAAACAAAAATCTAGATGATTATAGCAAAAATACTGGAGAGCTTTGAGAAAGCGTGCCGGCGTATCAGAAAACTTCCAAAACTATCGATGCAACAGATCTAAGTAAAGAAAACGATCTGGCTGTTTGGTCCGGAAGTCAGATGATAGATAAAACTTTATATAATATCCGCCGTGAACGACGTTGCGAATTTATAGCAGAAGGCATGCGTAAAGATGATCTTTTACGCTGGCGTTCACTAGATAAAATGAAAAACTATCAAACAGAAGGATTCAATTGGCAAGAGTATCAAAAGAGCCTTACTATGTGAAACAATTGGCTGCCGGCTTAGTGGTTAGTAATTCTAAATATTTACGTCCGCATTTTGCCAACGAACTGATCATTACCAACAATGGCTACAACTTTGAAGAAGCGAATTACCTGACCCTATCTCTTATGACGTATTCCGTCTTTCAACCCCTGAGAAAGGAGGCGATATTTCCACTTCCGTTGTTTATCAAAATCCAGGCTGGCCTGTCGGTGCCAATCAATATGCTCTGCAATAGGTTTAGATAAAATAACTCAAAAGGGTGTAGTTTAATTCGTTACAATGTATTCTTATTGTACCTTTGAACACACCCTTTACCAATATCATACCGAATTAATATGAAATTTTTCTCTAAAAACATTTTTCATCTTTCCGTTCTTGACTTCTATCTATTTACAAGCTCAAGAAAAACCTAACCTGGTCTTCATCATGGCAGATCAATGGAGAGGAGATGCTTTAGGTTGTCTCGGAAAAGAACCTGTCAAAACACCTTGCCTGGACCAACTGGCCCGTGAAGGTGTGAATTTCACCAATGCTGTCAGCAGCTATCCCGTATCTTCACCAGCACGAGGCATGTTGATGACAGGCATGTATCCGCATAAGAACAAAGTAACAGGCAATTGCAATTCTGCCAACGCTCCTTATGGAGTAGAACTTCCACAAGATGCACGCTGCTGGAGTGATATACTTAAAGCCAATGGATACCAAACAGGATATATCGGCAAATGGCATCTGGATGCTCCTTATGAACCATACATAGATACTTACAACAACCATGGTGCAGTTGCTTGGAACGAATGGTGTCCAAAAGAACGCCGGCACGGTTTTGACTATTGGACCGCTTATGGCACTTACGACTACCATTTAAAACCCATGTACTGGGACACTGACGCTCCCCGGACAGTTTTATTATGTCAATCAATGGGGACCGGAGTATGAAGCCGACAAAGCGATTGAGTACCTCAACGGGCATATAGATAAAACGCAGCCATTTGCCTTAGTCGTATCCATGAACCCTCCACACACCGGTTACGAGTTGGTGCCCGACCGATACAAGGAGATGTATAAAACCTGAATGTAGAGGCATTATGTGCCAACCGTCCCGACATTCCCGCCAAAGGCACTGAAATGGGCGACTATTTCCGCAACAATATCCGCAATTACTATGCCTGCATGACCGGAGTCGATGAAAATATAGGTCGGATAATCAACGAATTGAAACGTTTGGGTTTATTTAAAAATACTATTGTAGTATTCACTTCTGACCACGGCATCTGCATGGGGCTCATGAACAAGCCGGAAAAGATATCTTTTATGAGGAATCCATGCGAATTCCAGTCCTTATCTCATGGCCGGAAAAATAAAGCCGAAAACCGACCGAACAACCATGATAGCTTTTGCCGACTTGTATCCGACCCTGCTTTCCATCATGGGCTTTCAGCAACAAATACCGGAAGAAGTACAAACATTCGACCTTGCTTCCGTTCTCCTCTACGGAAAAGAAAACAACCGCATTGTCCAACCCTATTATTACATACAGTCATCCAATCCGGCAACAGGCTACCGGGGATTACGCACCGCTACACATACGTTTACTATCCATGCAACCGATGGTAAGGTAGATAAGATTATTCTATTCGACAGGAGATCAGACCCTTACCAAATGAATAATATAGCTATGCAGCATCCCAAACTGGTAAACCGATTGAAAAGCCAATTAAAACATGGCTGCAAAACAGAAGATCCATTTTTAATTATTTATAACCTATGAAGATACTATATACATCCCTTCTCTTCCTTATGAACTGTGTACTGAGTGTTGCACAACCGGAAATCATTGTACCCAAACCGCATCAATTGAAATGGCATGAAGCGGAAATGGGAGCCGTATTTCATTATGACCTCCACGTATTCGACGGCATCCGCTACGGACAAGGCAATAACCGTATCAGCCCCATTGAAGATTATAATATATTTAATCCTACCCAACTGGATACTGACCAATGGATTCAGGCAGCTAAAGCCGCAGGCTGCAAATTCGCCGTACTCACAGCCACGCATGAAACCGGCTTCGGATTGTGGCAAAGTGACGTAAACCCATACTGCCTGAAAGCTGTAAAATGGCGTGATGGCAAAGGAGACATTGTCCGCGACTTTGTCAACTCCTGCCGTAAGTATGGTATCCAGCCGGGCATCTATGTAGGCATCCGGTGGAATTCACTTCTGGGTATCCATAATTTCAAGGTAGCCGGTGACGGAGAATTTGCCGCCAACCGACAGGCGTGGTATAAACGCTTCTGCGAGAAAATGGTGGAAGAACTTTGTACCCGCTATGGAGATTTATATATGATTTGGTTTGATGGCGGAGCCGATGACCCACGAGGTGACGGTCCTGATGTGGAACCCATCGTCAATAAATACCAACCCAACTGCCTGTTCTACCACAACATAGACCGTGCTGATTTCCGCTGGGAGGTTCAGAAACCGGCACAGTGGGATACCCTGCTGGTCCACTTTTCCGGCCCCTGTTCACATCATAAACGTATTGAAAGCCAAAAGACCAAATAGCCTTATTAAAACAAGGTGATCCCGAAGGCAAATACTGGGTACCAGCTATGGCAGACAGCCCCTGCGTGGTGCCAACGGCCGCCACGAATGGTTTTGGGAACCCGATGACGAGAATAATATCTATCCATTGACAACGTTGATGGATATGTACGAAAATCAGTGGGTCGCAACGCTACGTTAATCATCGGGCTGACCCCGATCCCGATGGGCTATTGCCGGCAGGTGACGAACAGCGTTTAAAAGAATGGGGAGAAGAAATAAACCGGCGCTTTGGTACACCATTGGCGGAAACCCAAGGCCGGAGGCAACGGCTTACGCTGAATCTGAATGAAAAACAACCGGTCAACTACTGCATCATCCAAGAAGACATTGCCAAAGGCGAAAGAATACGCCAATACAAGATAGAAGCGAAAGTCAACGGAAAATGGCAGACAGTGTGCTCCGGCGAGTCTGTGGGACACAAACGCATTGCACACTTCGAACCGGTAGAAACCACCGCCTTGCGCCTCACCGTAACCCAATCCGTTGCCTTACCCGAAATCAGACATTTCAGTGCCTATAACGTAACCCTCAAATAAAAAATCATGAGAGAATATAAAGCAATATTCATTTGTATCCTGATTTGCAATGTATTTGTTTGTCCGAAATCCTTCGGGCAAACAGATTACACATATGAAAAAGGAAAGTCATTCAAGAACACAAACGCTTTGTCAATGACAGATACGATTGATTTAACTTCCATTTCTTCTCCCATATCCTATAAGAAATCCATACCCGGACAAACCCAGACTATTGCCTGTCCGGTACGGTTACCCGGGTACGTCCGAGGTATTTTCTTCAGCCGAGACTCCCGTCCGGGAGATTTTGAATGGCCCAACAATACCAACCGGCTCCTACCTTGGGTGTTCAACGATTTAAAAGAATTAACCGACACCCGCTATCCGGGAATACCTTCCAATGCAGCCCCATCTACGTTGGGAGATGCATTACTGCTGGAACTGACAACCGGAGAATACTTGTTTGCCAAAGCCATTGCCGGCCGTAACAGTTTAAGCTGGCTGCAAGTAAACGATAACGGCTCTGTCACCCTATATGTATCCACCTTAGGAAAAGACTATCTGAAACCGGAAGTCCCTCTTCTACTCATCCGACAAGGAAAAGATATTTATTCAACCATTCGGCAAGCCTATCAAGCGCTGATGAAAAATACAGAAGCCGCCGACTTAAAAGCCGCACAGCCAAGGAATATTTCGAAGCTTTCCGCTATCTCGGTTGGTGTACATGGGAACATTATCATGATGATATAAACGAATCCAAGGTAATAAACGATATGAAAACGATAGAGGCATCCGGCATTCCTATCCGGTATGTACTGATTGACGACGGTCATCTCGCCCACAAGAACAGGCAACTGACCGGTTTCATACCGGATAAACAACGTTTCCCGTCGGGATGGAAAAAATCATGTCATACAAAAAGAAAATAAAATCAAATGGATCGGACTGTGGTACAGCCTTTCGGGATACTGGATGGGATTATCCCCGAAAACGGATTTCCACAAGTCATCCGACAAGCCCTATACCCACACGCCGGCAGCCTTCTGCCAGGAACGGACAGCACCCGCATCCGTTCCTTCTATCGCTACTACGTCAGCACCTTAAAAGAACAAGGATTCGATTTTCTGAAAGTAGATAACCAAGCTTTTACGCTGCCACTCTACATGGGAGGGCATGAAAGTATCCGCCAGGCAACCGACTGTAACCGAAGCCTGGAAGCCGAGATCCACCGGCAAAATATGGGATTAATGAACTGTATGGCACAGAACATCATCAATACCGACCATACGTCATACAGCAACAGCACCCGTGTCAGCATAGACTATAAGAAATATGATGAGGATATGGCAAAATCACATCTATTCCAGTCTTATACCAATACCCTGCTACTAGGACAAACCGTATGGCCCGACCATGATATGTTTCATTCCTGCGATACCGTTTGCGGCACTTTGATGGCACGTTCCAAGGCCATTTCCGGAGGTCCGGTCTACCTGTCGGACGCCCCGGGGACTTTATCAAGGAAAACATCTTTCCCTTAATTGACAAACAAGGCAAACTGTTCCGCCCCGAAGCTCCTGCCGTACCTATGCCGGAATCTATACTGACCAATCCATTATGGAGTGGAAAAGCATATCGAGTAGCAGCTCCCTCAGGCAACGGAGCAATGACATTAATCTGTTACAACCTGAATGCTTCCCCGACATCAGCAAGTCCAGGCCACTATAAAAAGAAGATTATTCTCTTCGGAACAGTTTTGAGAAAATGTCTGCCACCCCGAAGAACGCGTGCTGCTTTATAATTGGGAATCACAAAAGGCAGAAGAACTATCAGACAGCAGTACATTCGAACTTATCGGATTTACAGACAAACTGTTTCATCTCTGCCCCATACGGAAAGGATGGGCAGTCATTGGCATACAGGAAAAGTATCTGTCCCCGGCCACCGTCCAAACTATCTCTTTAACAGAGAACCGCTTGGTGCTAAACGTACTATGTACAGGTACACTAAAAGTATGGATAGAAAATTCCGGCAAGCAAGAACTGAGAAGTATTTCCATAGATACCCCCAAAAATTGTAATCGAAAAATAACTTATAAAACCAGCCGATATGAATAAAAACTACTTGTATCTTTCGCTCTCGCTTCCTTAACAGGAATCTCGACGCAAGCAAAAAAAAATGTCTTCAGAAACAACCCAACAACGTCCCAATATCATCTTATTTATGGTGGACGACATGGGTTGGCAAGATACATCCTTACCTTTCTGGACACAGAAAACACATTATAATGAAGCCTACGAAACTCCCAATATGGAACGTCTGGCCAAGAAAGGGATGATGTTCACACAAGCATACGCCTGCAATATCAGTTCCGCTACCCGTTGCAGTCTGATAACGGGTGCTAACAACACCCGACATCGTGTAACAAACTGGACACTTGAAAAACAAAGCTACCGACAGACCAAGCAATACAATACAATTGCCAGACTGGAACTACAACGGAGTCAGCCAAGTAACAGGAACGCCCAATACCTTTGTCGGCACTTCTTTCGTTGAGTTACTCAGACAGAACGGTTATCATACCATCCACTGCGGAAAAGCTCATTTCGGTTCTATTGACACACCGGGAGAGAACCCTACCCATTGGGGTTTGAAGTAAATATAGCCGGACATGCCGCCGGTGGTCTGGCTACTTATCTGAGCGAACAGAACTACGGGCACACCCGCGATGGAAAGCCCTATTCACTAATGGCCATCCCCGGCGGAAGATTATTGGGGAACAGGTATATTTGCAACAGAAGCCCTGACACAAGAAGCTATCAAAGCATTGGACAAAGCAAAAAGTACAATCAACCTTTTATCTATATATGGCACATTATGCCATCCACGTTCCTGTTGACAAAGATATGCGCTTCTTCCCCAAGTATATTAAAAAGGACTTAGTGACAAAGAAGCCGCATATGCATCCTTAATTGAAGGAATGGATAAAAGTCTGGGGATTTGATGAACTGGTTGGAAAAAATGATGAAGCAGACAATACCGTTATTATTTTTATGAGTGACAACGGAGGGCTAGCTGCCGAACCCGGATGGCGCGACGGACAAATTCACACTCAAAACGCTCCTCTCAATAGTGGCAAAGGCTCCTTATATGAAGGAGGAATACGCGAACCAATGATTGTAAGCTGGCCCGGAGTAGTCACCCCGGATACTCGTTGTGACAAATATCTTATAATTGAAGATTTTATCCTACCATACTTGAAATGGCGGGTATCACAAACTATGAGACAGTCAACCCTATAGACGGTATCAGCTTTATGCCCCTGCTGAAAGGTACAGGAGACCCGTCCAAAGGACGCGCACTGGTATGGAATTTCCCTAATATCTGGGGTAATGACGGACCAGGCATCAATCTGGACTGCTCTATCCGCAAAGACGAATGGAAACTGGTCTATTATTATGAAACCGGTAAAAAGAACTTTTCAACATACCAAATGATATCAGTGAAAAAATGATGTAGCAAAGCAACATCCCGGCATCGTAAAACGGCTCTCCAAGGAATTAGGGAACTATTTGCGAGCAACAGGAGGACAACGTCCCACATTCAAAGCCACAGGAAAAACCTGCCCATGGCCTGATGAAATCTAATTCCCGTCAGTATATGAAATATGCCCGACTATTTTCTTGATGTAATCGGGCATATTCCAATGTATTATGTATTCCTGCCGGACATACCCAAAACCACCGGAATAGCTAATTAATAAATTATAAACAATATCGATAAAATCCGCTAAGCGTTTTCCTTAAAAGCCTTTTCTTCCGCTTCACTGATTATCTGCTCGACCACATCCGTTTTCTTAATCTCCTCCAAAGAAAGATCCGGAGTAACGGTCCCACTGTCTGAAGGCTTACTATCAGAAACCGTTACCTCCTCCTGAGGCAACTCACGGGCAGTCTTAGCCGCAAAATACATTCAATAAAGCCGGAATCATTCTTTATTTTTCCCAAAGCCACACGCGCAGCCATTTGCTGAGACTCTTTTTAGAATAACCGGTTCCTTTTCCTCCCGAAATACCTTCCACCAGAACTTCACTCTCGAAAGTCGGATTATATCCCTGATCGTGTGATTGGGTTATCAGCTCAAAGGTAACCTCAAAACGATTTTTCTGGCTCCATTCTATCAACTTGGATTTAAAGTTTACCTCCTTACGGGAAATCTTCTCCAAATTTATATAAGGCCCAATAATACGATGCTCCATGAAATATTTACAGGCACGATATCCCCTGTCTAGATAAATAGCACCTACCAATGCTTCGAATGCATTGCCGCACATATAGCTGTTATGAGAAGACTGGCGGGCCGTATACTTGATCAGCTTATCCAAACCAATCTCTATAGCCAAACGATTCAATGTTTCACGCTGCACTATTTTAGAGCGGGTATTCGTGAGAAAACCCTCACGCTTTCCTTCAAACCTTTTGTAAACAATATCTGCCACCACAGCATCCAGAATAGCATCCCCAAGAATTCCAAACGCTCATTATTAAGCAAACGCCCTTTTCAGACTTCACTGATAAAGATTTGTGAAGCAAAGCCTGTTCGTAGATGCTAATGTCTTTGGGATAGAATCCAAGCATCTTATAAAACGAAGATAAGACTCCTATCCTTACGAAAAGAAGTCTTATCCTATCCTTTATATTGCTAAACACGATTATTCAGCATATTTTTACGATTACACATGCATTATGTCCACCAAAACCGAAGGTATTGCTCAATGCAGCGTTTACTGTACGTTTCTGAGCTTCGTTGAACGTGAAGTTCAAGTTATAATCAATGTTTTCATCATTATCACCTTCCTCATGGTTGATAGTGGGCGGAACAATGTCATTCTTCACAGCCAATACGCTGGCAATAGCTTCTACCGCACCGGCAGCACCCAACAAGTGTCCTGTCATAGACTTAGTAGAGCTGATATTCAGTTTATAAGCGTGATCTCCAAATACATCCTTGATAGCTTTCACTTCTGAAACATCACCTACAGGAGTTGAAGTTCCATGTACATTGATATAATCAATATCTTCCGGTTTCAATTCCGCATCTTCCAATGCGTTCAACATAACCAGTTTAGCGCCTAATCCTTCCGGATGAGAAGCTGTCAAGTGATAAGCGTCGGCAGAAGCGCCTACACCGGCAAGTTCCGCATAAATCTTGGCACCACGTGCTTTTGCATGTTCCAATTCTTCCAAAATCAGACAGCCTGCGCCTTCACCCATCACAAAGCCATCACGGCTTGCACTAAACGGGCGGGATGCACGTTCCGGATCATCATTACGGGTAGACAAAGCATGCATAGCGTTAAAACCGCCCAAACCAGCTTCAAAATAGCAGCTTCCGCACCACCTGCCACAATTACATTTGCTTTACCCAAACGGATATAGTTAAATGCATCGGCAATAGCATTTGATGAAGATGCACAAGCAGAAGTTGTTGTGAAGTTAGGACCGTGGAAACCATACATGATAGAGATCTGTCCCGATGCAATATCAGCTATCATTTTGGGGATGAAGAACGGGTTGAATTTCGGTCCGACAGTATCTTTATTCAGTGTATAATTAGCTACTTCCTCTTCAAAAGTATGAATACCTCCGATACCTACACCGTAAATTACACCTATTCTATTCAAATCTTCTTTTCGAGGTCCATTCCAGAATCCTCCACCGCTTCTTTAGCAGCTGCAATGGCATACTGTGTATACAGATCCATTTTGCGAAGTTCTTTACGGTCAATGTAATCAGTTCCATTGAAATTCTTCACTTCGCATGCAAAATGAGTCTTGAATTTAGACGCATCGAAATGAGTAATAGGTCCTGCCCGCTTACCCCTTCACCAGGTTTTCCCATGTTTCTGCAACATTGTTACCTACAGGAGTAAGAGCACCAAGACCTGTTACTACTACTCTTTTAATTCCATATTATAAAATAAGGATAATTACTTAGCGTTAGCTTCGATATAAGAAACGGCGTCACCTACTGTACCAATTTTCTCAGCCTGATCATCAGGAATAGAAATACCGAATTCTTTTTCGAATTCCATAATCAGCTCTACAGTATCCAGTGAATCTGCGCCCAGATCGTTAGTGAAGCTTGCTTCTGTTGTAACTTCTGATTCTTCTACACCTAATTTATCAACGATAATAGCTTTTACTCTTGATGCAATTTCAGACATAACTTTAATTTTTTAGTTAATAAATTGAATTATTTTATTTTCTTTGCGGTTGCAAAGGAATAAATATTTCTTGGGCTGAGCAAATATTCAGGCAAATAAATGCAGAATTTTGCACATTTTTTTGTTTTATGTGCACCAAAATAGAGAACATCATGAAGAAAATCGCAATTTTAGCTTCAGGAGAAGGCACGAATGCTGAAAGAATTATTCGGTATTTTTTAGAGAAAAGAACAGCTGAAGTAGCATTGGTTATCGTCAACAAAGCACAGGCCGGTGTACTCAAGCGAGCTGAAAGACTGAGTGTTCCGTCACTTATCCTCACAGCCCAAGACTTTGCCGACGGGAAAGCACTGGAAATACTGCACCAATATCATATTGACTTTATTGTACTGGCAGGCTTCCTCTTGAAAGTACCTGATGCCATTTTGCATGATTATCCGAATAAAATAGTAAATATTCATCCGGCCCTCCTTCCCAAGTTCGGTGGTAAAGGTATGTACGGTTCCCGCGTGCACCAAGCTGTCATAGCTTCCCATGAAAAGGAAAGCGGCATCACCATCCATTATATAAATGAACGATATGATGAAGGAAATACCATTTTCCAAGCCACCTGTCCGGTATTGCCCACTGACACGCCAGATACATTGGCAATACGGGTGCACCAGTTGGAATACGAATATTTCCCTCGGGTGATTGAAGCGACTATTCTAGGCAAAAATCTTTCAATCTAATACGAAAAAACTGAAGAGCTTTGCCTATCCGATAATTGACAGTCTGCACCGACACCTCCAGCTTGTCAGCAATTTCTTTATGGGTCAGTTGTTTATACCGACTCATAACATATACTCTTTGCAGTTCTTTAGGAAGAGAATGAAGGGCTTCCATATAGGCATTAAACAACTCCGTACCATAACAAGAATCCAATGCCGGCAGAGATTTCAACTGTTGGCTCTGATATTCTTCATATACCTGACGGGTAATATGGGAACGGGTGATTGAATTCAAAGCCCTGTTCCTGACACTGGTAAATAAGAAAGATTTCAGCGACAAGTCCTCTACCAGCAACTCACGTTTTTCCCACACATACATCATCAAATCCTGCACTATCTCTTCAGCCTCTTCAAGAGAAACATACGAGGAACAAAACAAACATAGCGGCTTGTAATAAGAAGCATAAACCAGGGAAAATACTTTTTGATCTCCCGACTTCAAGGTTTTAATAATTAAGCGGTTATCATTAAGGTTCATAGGTCATTTTTAATTTAAGGTTACACAAACATAAGTATTTATTTCAAAATAAGAAAACAAGAATGAGATAAAATACAAAAAATATAAGTTTTTGTTTAGTAACCCGGTTATGATATTTGTATTAATAATGTTGACCGACTTAAAGAGAGATTAACAGAAACCTTAATAAATAAACCTTGATAAGTTAACCTTAAACTGAATGCCTATGCGAAAAACTATCAAATCAAACCTATTGGGTAAACATGCCCAATTATCAACAAACCTATTATTTAATCTGAAAACAAAAATCTAATTAAGAACGAACCTCAAAATCTAACCTTATGAGACGAATTTTTACTTTTTTCCTGACATTCCTATTGGGAGTGTTTGTAACAGCATTGTATGCACAAACGCATACAGTCAGCGGTACTGTAATAGATAAAGACGCTAACGAACCTCTGATCGGCGCAAACGTATTAATTAAAGGTACAACTATCGGAACAGTGACCGACCTCGACGGAAAGTATACCCTGCAAGCCGGTGACAAAGACATTCTGGTATTCTCCTATTTAAGTATGAAAACCATAGAGGAACCTGTAAACGGACGTACAGTAATCAACGTAAAAATGGCATCGGATACAGAAACACTGGGTGAAGTCGTAGTAACGGCAATGGGTATTAAACGCCAATCCGAAACACTGACCTATTCTGCGCAAACAGTAGGAGGTAAAGACGTTAATGACATCAAGAGCGTCAATATGATTAACTCCCTGCAAGGTAAAAGTGCCGGTATGATGATCACACCGAACTCAACCGGAGCCGGCGGTTCTTCCAAGATTCTGTTCCGTGGCAATAAGTCCATCAGCGGTAACAACCAACCGTTAGTAGTAGTAGACGGAGTTCCTGTCATGATGAATATCACCAACTCACAAGTAGACAGCAACTACGGAGGCCAGCGAGACGGTGGTGACGCCATGTCTACAATCAATCCGGACGACATCGCCCAAATCACTTTGCTGAAAGGTGCATCGGCAGCAGCGCTTTATGGTGCGGTAGCAGCCAATGGCGCCATTATGATTACCACCAAATCAGCACAGTCGGGTAAAGTTTCCGTTAATGTATCCAGCAACACCACGATGGAGAGCCCAATGGTGCTACCCGAATTCCAGACTACTTATGGAATGAGCGACAACGGTACTTTCAGCTGGGGTGAGAAACTAAGCAGCAAAGCTCCAAACTATGCAAAAAAATTCTTCCGTACCGGATTTACAACGAATAACTCCATCTCCTTAAGCGGAGGCAATGAAAATATCCAATCTTATTTTTCCTATGCCAATGTCTATTCACAAGGCATCACTCCCCAGAATGACTACCGAAGCCACAATTTGAATTCAAAAGTAGGTTTCAATATTCTGAAAGACATTCATATTGATTTCACGGCCAAGTTTACCAACCAGCACATCACCAATCAGGCAGCTGCCGGTTACTTATGGAATCCGCTGACCGGTGTTTATCTCTTCCCTAGAGGAGAAGACTGGAATGGCTATAAAGAGAACTTCGAGGTATATGATCCCGCAAGAGGCTGCTATGTCCAAAACTGGACAAATACACAACAACAGCAATTCGGTAATCCATATTGGATGTTGAACAGACAGACCCCTATCACCGACCGTAACCGCTATGAATTCGGCGGAAGCATCAAATGGAACATTACTCCGGATCTGAATATCCAAGGACGTATGCGTTACGAAAGAGGAGAAGAACACTGGATACACAATGCTTACGCATCCAGCGTAGGAAACCTTTATCCGATGGGACGCATGAAAGACAACCGCTATTTCAGCGACCAACTTTATGGCGATGTTTTAGTAAGCTACAACCATACATTCAATGATTTTTCTCTATCCGCTACCGCAGGTTCCAGTTTTACAAAAACCAAAACCTCTCATGTAGACCTATGGGGCGAGGGTTCCCAGTTCTCACAGCCCGGTTCCGGAAACATTTTTTATCCGAACATCTTTACTCCGAACAACTATTATGGCAATATGTCCACCGTGGGCAAAGATGACAACTGGATGACCCAAAAACGGCTGAACTCAGTATTCGCCACCGCACAACTCGGTTACCGTGAAGGCATATTCCTTGATATATCAGCACGTAATGACTGGTCTTCGGCATTGGCTTTCACAGAAAGCTGTTCATTCTTTTATCCCTCTTTTGGAGGTAGTGTCCTGCTGAACAAATTTGTAGATATGGGTAAGAACATTGATTTGTTCAAATTCCGTGCAAGCTATTCTATCGTAGGTAATGACGTACCTGTATTCATGAGTAATCTACTCTATTCTCTAGGTTCTCAAGGTGCCATCACTCCCCCCGACAAAGCTCCGTTCAGAACATTGAAGCCGGAAAAAACCCATTCTTTAGAAATTGGTTTTGACGGTACATTCTTACAGAACCGACTGAATATCAACCTGACTTATTATAAAACCAACACTAAAAATCAGTTCTTCTCCGTTGCGGCTCCTTACGAATCAGGCTTGAGAAACCGTTATGTAAACGCCGGTAATGTAGAAAACAAAGGCTTTGAATTCAATATCGGATGGTACGAGCAGTTCACTGACAACTTCAGCTGGAGTACCAACCTGAACTTCTCTTATAATGATAATAAAATCAAAGAATTGGTAGATGACCTTCCCAACGGACTGACATTGACCGATTTCGGAGGTGCAAAAGTTATATTGAAAGAAGGCGGCCACTACGGAGATCTGTATGTACGTCATCTGATGCGTGATGAGAACGGCAAACCCTTGCAAAACGAAAAAGGAGAGCCTATCGTAAGTGGTGATTCTATGGACGAACTGGAATACGCAGGCAATATGAATGCCAAAGTAAATATGGGATGGACAAACACATTCCGCTACAAAGACTTCTCACTATCGTTCCTGATTGATGCTAAATTCGGTGGAAAAGTGATTAGTATGACCGAAGCCGCCTTGGACGGATGGGGCGTATCGAAACGTTCAGGTGAAGCCCGTGATGCCGGCGGTATTACAGTGGACGGAGTAAAATTTGATGCCGACAAGTACTATCGTACCACCGGTAACAACAACTTCAACAGTCCATACGCTGTGGAAAACTATGTTTATGATGCTACCAATATACGTCTTCGTGAAGTGACTTTCGGTTATACCTTCCGTAACTTGCTGGGTGCAGGCAAGAACCTGACAGCAGCCATCATCGGCCGCAACCTGTTTTTCTTCCATAAAGACGCCCCGATGGATCCGGATGTATCGGCAGGTACAGGTAATGGAATACAAGGTGTAGATATGTTTGCACTGCCTACCTCACGCAGCTTTGGTCTTAATTTAAAACTTAACTTCTAATGCTTGAAACTATGAAACGGAATAAGATATTAACATACGCCTTCTTAATGGCAATCCCCATGACTACAGGAAACATCTTTTCTTCCTGTACAGACGACTTCGAGAAATTGAATACCAGTAACATACAGGTAGATCCGGCAGACCTTCCTTTTGCCGCACAATGTACCGAACCGATGACCTACTGTTATCCTCCTCAGCAAAATATGTTCCAGTTTTGGACCAACCTGACTATTGACCTTTATGGAGGTTATTTTATGACTCCCAACGGTAACTTCACCAACGGTGATATGGGAGAGAACCGGGGACATAGCGGTGGTATGTACGAAAACTATTATCTCCATATTTTCAATAACACCCGCCGCATCATCGCACAATGTGACGCCAGTGGTGAAAGAGGCCTGTCAGGCGTGATGCGTATCGTACAGGCTTACGGAACATTGATGACCACAGATGCCTACGGACCGATACCTTACAGCTCCATCCTATCGGGAGAAAACGAAGTGTATTTCGAGTTCGACAGCCAGAAAGACCTGTATAAAGCCATGCTTGAAGATCTGAGTACAGCCATTACTGACATCAGTGCCATGGGAGCAGATGAAATAGCCAAATTGAAATCCTTTGACTGTTGGTGCAACGGCGACAAAGACCTATGGGTAAAAATAGCCAATACGATGAAACTACGCATGGCGTTACGCCTGTCCAAACGGGAAACCGAAGCCGGCAACGCCGGAATGAACCTTAAGGCAATCGCTACCGAGGCTGCCCAAAACACTTTGACAACAGTCAACAAGGATATTCTGATCGATAAAAGTCTTGAGAATGAAATGTGGCTGATGTTCAATTGGGGTGATTGTGGGTTCAATGCCAATCTGGTAACTATTATGAGTGGAACCAAAGATCCGCGCCAACCGTTATATATGACCCTGAATACCGGAGATATCAAAAACGAAGCCGGTACTACCACAGTAGCTGCCAATAGTCAATACCTGGGTATCCGTTTTGCCAGTGGCCTGCCTGCCAAACCAAACAGTTGGGGTAACTTCTCCGGTTGGATTCAAGGAAACAACGGTTCCTCTTATTCCATGCCACTGCCCATCATGAAAGCAGCGGAAGCCTATTTCCTACTGGCTGAAGCAAAATTAAGATGGGATATTGGCAGTGAAAGTGTAAAGAACCTATATGAAAATGGAATCCGTGTTTCCATGACTAATGAATTAGCTTATCGGGGGGCTTATGCCGGAATCAAAGAATATCCGGAAGGAGCAGTAGATGCCTACATCAACGGAACAAGCACCCAAATAGACTATACAGATCCCATCAAAGCCGAATTAAGCACTCCGGCTGTAAATAAATTAAGTGTAAAATGGGATGAGAGCGCAAGCAACGAAGAAAAGCTGGAAAGAATCATCACCCAAAAATGGCTCGCCCTATTCCCTCTATCCACCGAAGGCTGGGCAGAACAACGCCGCACCGGCTATCCACGCTTCTTCCCTGCATTCGTCAATGAAAGTAATGGAGCCGTAAACACAGAAGAAGGTGTGCGCCGCGTAATTTATAGCAGCCAGGCTTATGATGCCAACGCTAAGGGAGTAGAAGGCGGAATCAAGCTTCTGGACGAAGAAAATTCCAGCAAATTCGGTATTTCCGGCGACAAAGGCGGTACACATCTTTGGTGGGATAATGCTGATAAAGGAAACTTTTAAAGGCAATATTTTAAGGTAAAGACTGTGATTTTTGTTTCAATAGGTATTCCATATTAAAGTTTCGGATAGGGTAGACCGTGAGGTTTGCCCTATTTTATGACTACCTCCGAAAAGCCGATACAATAACCTCCCGCACCCGAATTGTTATCATTACTAAATATTGCTGTCCGGTAAAACACAAAGAGCATAAAATCCTCCCTCGAAGAATAAAACACAGGGACTTATCACCCAAGGAATTTTTCAAAAGTCGCCCCTTAATCGCAGAAAGACTTGCTGGTCTGCATCACGCTGAAGAAATCATTCCAGGTTTTCCGGGATTTTCCATGAATGCGATAAAATCGACGTAGTACATGAGCATAAGTCGTACCATGGTAACAACCTGCGAGAATGCACAGTGCCTCATTGATTCTTGACAGAACTGTTATCAGCAGATTTGCAATCAAGACTACCCATCATGTATTTGTACGGCGTTTTGCCCCATAGAAGAAATGAAGCGGAAAATTTTGTTTTAGCTGTTTGTATAGCGACTCGATGGCCATCTGGGCGATAAATTTCAGAAATGTCCTCAAACGTGAACTCAAAGTTGTTGGTCAACAGCACAACCGGCTTTGTCTCGTAAAATATCTCCACCCTACGTGCCTCATGGGTGAGTTCCCCTCTTGTAAAAAGCACTTTCTTGTCTATGTGCGTCACCAGTCCCTGCGGGTTGACATAAGTAATGGATTCAAGTTCCTCGTACTTGGTTTTCTTCATTTTGGTCACGTAGCACACGCCTTCTTCGGTAAGACGTTGGAATTGTGCGATGTCGACGTAACCACGATCCATCGCCAAAGTGGAGTCTTTTGGCAAATGCACCTCCTTCAGCAGGTAATGATCGTGTTTTGCGGCGGATGTGAGCTGCACCACCATCGGTACGCCGACATGATACTTCATTACTGTATGTACTTTCATGCCGCCTTTTTCTTGCCTGATTTCGGGTACCGCCCGAACCTTTGAGTATGTTGTCAAAGAGCGTTATTGTGGTGGAATCCATCATGTAAAGCAACTTCTCCAGTCTTTAGGCTCGTGAGTCTGCTTATAGCAGGGGCGGCTGTCCGCTAAATTTGGCATACTTCTCCAAATACGCATAAACACTTGCAAAGAACTTGAGGACGGCGTATATTGGCCTCCGCAATGTGCTGCGACGAACCAGATAGTTCATTCCGTGTCCGAGCTTGTGAGCCTCCGCCTTCATGCCTATCTCAAGTTCGCGAAGAGAATCAAAGTGTTTGAGTATGCCGAACAGCATTACCACAAGATGTTGGTAGCCGTCAAAATTCACGTAAGCCTCGCTTCCTTTCGTTTCGCGACTTATTTGAAGAATCTTCTCTTTGGCGAAACTTTAACATGACTATAGACCGGCTGTCCGGTAAAATGACTATCTTTTTCATGGTTATATTTTTTTCGCAAAAGGTAACCAAAGCTGATACCTCGTGAAGTGTCAGCCCTAATTTATTTGTTTGAAAAAGTTTTACCGACAGCAATAATTACTAAATGAAATTAAAGACTTTTTCATCTCTTGTTGCTTGGCAAATAAAAGAAAAGCCGTAAGTTTGCTTTCCAAAAAAGAATAAAACACAGGATGCAATTATCACCCAAGGAATTTGAATACCAATTTCGCTGTCTTTACCGTCCGCTGAATATGTATGCCCTGCGCTATACTGAAAATCTGGATGACGCAGAAGACATCGTCCAACAAGCCTTCTCTGATGTATGGGAGAAGCTTGTCGGAGGCACATCTATTCAAAACCTGAAAGCTTATATGTACCAAACTGTACGTAACCGCTCACTCACACTGATAACCAACCGACAAACACACTGTGAAACAACCGAACTGACAGACTTGGAAGATTTAACAGAAGAAGAACGCATCATCCGGTCAGAACGTGACGCGCGTTTATGGACAGCCATCGACCACCTTCCTACCGAACGGAAAAAGATCTTTCTGCTTTCCAAACGTGACGGCCTTACTTATCAGGAAATTGCCACCGAACTGGGTATTTCTATAAAAACTGTCGAACATCAAATCAGTAAGGCACTGAAAACATTACGAGAAACAGCCATTAAAATATATACTTTTTTCTTCGGATAAAAAAATCGGCAAGCGAATAGGGGGATTTTGTCTTTTCCCTGTCTTAACAATAAAAAGAAAGAAGATCGCATGGAGAAAGAAGAGAAAGATATTCGTTTTGTAGCCCGGTTCTATCGGGAAAACAGGCTGGACACAACACAAGCCTGGCAAAAACTAGGTATCGGCAAACAAAGAAATAACTCTATCTTATTATATAGACTGATAACTATCGCTGCTGTCACTTTCCTGATAGCCGGATTCAGTTGGTGGTGGATATACGACAGGCAAGACTGGATTGTCATTGCCTCATCCGCACACGCTGTCAAAGAAGTCACGCTTCCGGACAACAGCCATATTACGCTGGCAGAGAATTCGGCCTTACAGTATGACCGCTTGGCATACGGTAAAAAAAACAGGAACGTCACTTTAAATGGAAAAGCATATTTTTCAGTCACACATCAAGAACAATGTCCTTTCAGGGTACAGACCGAACTGGCAAACATACAAGTACTGGGTACACAATTCCAAGTAACGGCAAATGCAAATCAGACTTCGGCAACCGTAGAGTCTGGAAAAGTCCGTTTTTATAACAAAGAACAAAAAGAGGCTATTCTGACAAAAGGCATGTATGCCTTCATTAACCAAAAAGGACAAATGCAAATAAACAAACAAAGTGACCCCAACACTTTTGCATGGAAGACCCACGTGTTTGTTTATAATGAAGCCCCCTTGAAAAAGGTAGTAAAAGAATTAGAAGAAGTCTATAAGGTCCATATCGGCGGAATTCCACAAAAAGAGTACTATCTGACCACGACCTTTGACAATACTCCGATAGAAGACATAATTGAAATCATAAACCAAACACTAGATACGAAACTAGACATAACCCAATGATGCAATTCCATTCTAAATTTTCTTTTCTTCTGCTCCTTTGCCTCATGCACATTTGTATTGAGGCAAAAGGAACAGAACATGATGAGCCCCTCGTAACATTAGATATGAAACAAACCCCCATCCGTAAAGTTTTGGCAGAAATCACCCGGCAGACAGGTGTAACCTTTTCGTATGAGTCCTCCTTAACAAAACATCTGTTACCGATAGATATAACAATAACCGCCCAGCCGTTATCCCACTGTTTGCGCATTCTGTTTCAAAAACTGCCCGTAGAATATATACAATCAGGCAAATACATCATCCTCAAGAAAAAACAGAAAAACATTGTAATCAGCGGCTTCATACGAGACAAATCCTCCTCAGAGTCCCTTATAGGCGCCTCCATCTATGATGCCAAAAGCCATCAAGGAACAACCAGCAACGCCGACGGCTTTTTCAGTCTGACTCTGGAAGCCGGAAACGATGTATACCTGAACATCTCCTATGTAGGTTATGACAGTTTCCACCGTTCATTCACACAATTGGAACAAGACACGCTGCTTCCGGTTCTGCTGAACAGCCACCAGCAATTAGCCGAAGTGGTAGTGACCGGAGAATATACCTCTTCTCCATTAGTCCAAACATCCGATATGGGACATACCCGTCTCAACAAAGACCTGATCCAACAAACCCCGGTATTATTCGGAGAAGCTGATATTATAAAAACTCTACAGACCTTGCCGGGTGTATCGGCAGGCACAGCCGGATTGGCAGGAATGTATGTGCGGGGCGGTAATGGAGACGACAATCTTTATATGATAGAAGGGAATCCGTTATACCAGATCAACCATGTGGGCGGTCTGTTTTCCTCCTTCAACGCCGAAGCCGTAAAGGATGTAGAATTCTTTAAGTCCGCCTTCCCCGCCCGTTACGGAGGAAGACTGTCCAGCGTAGTCGATATCCATACAAAGGATGGCAACATGAAAGAATATCACGGAAGCGCCATGCTGGGACTGACCTCAGGCAGCCTGAATCTGGAAGGTCCGTTGGTCAAAGACCGGACCTCATTCAACTTTGCATTACGCCGTTCATGGATTGACGCGCTTTCGGCCCCAACCATCGCCATCTGGAACGCTACCAGAAATAAAGGAGAAACCCAAATAGTGGCACGATACGCTTTTACCGACATGAACTTTAAACTCAACCACCAGTTCAATGACCGCAGCCGCGGATATGCCGGTCTTTACTGGGGAAACGATTTTTTGAAGGGAGGAGAAAAAAGAGAAGGTGACAATGGATATGAAAGCAGAAACACCGGCAGACTGCGATGGGGAAACATCATGGCATTTACCGGCTGGTCATACGTATTCAACAACCAACTCTTCGGTAATGTGAATGCCGCCTTTACCCACTATTCTTCCACCTTGAAAGGAGACTACTACCAAGGAACAGAAGCCAACTACGTATCACAGGAAAGTTCAACCCGGAACCGCATTGACGACCTCAGCATACGAGCCAATTTCGATTTCCGCCCCAATGCTTCCCACCAGTTGCATTTCGGCACTCATTATATTTACCACCGTTTTCATCCCGTAGACGAAAAATCGCATTTTTCCAATGGCATGACCACCCAGACCAGACAAAACAACGACACTGCCCTACCTGCACATGAATTAGGCATATATATGGAAGAAGACTGGAAAATGAACAAAAGAATACGTTTGAACGCTGGGGTTCACCTCGGACTATACACCATTGACGGGAAAACGTACACTTCCCTGGAACCCCGTTTTTCCAGTCGTTTCCTGATCAATCCGCAACTCAGCCTCAAAGCCTCTTATACCCGGATGAGCCAATATGTACATCAAGTCAATGAAAGCTACATCAACCTGCCCACAGACACATGGATACCGGTCAGCCGCAAGCTGAAACCGATGCAGAGCGACCAACTGGCTGTAGGAGCTTATTACACCACCGGCAACAAAATCTACTCTTTCTCCATAGAAGGATATTATAAATGGATGAAACATCTGATGGACTATAAAGACAACTACCAGTTTCTCCCTCCTTCCACCAGCTGGGAAGACAAACTGACTCAAGGAAAAGGACGTTCTTACGGCGTAGAACTTATTGCCCGCAAAGAAAAAGGGAAAATAACCGGATGGGCAGGCTATACTCTAAGCTGGAATGACAGACAGTTCACTGAGATAAATAAAGGCAAGCGTTTTCCTGCCAAATTCGATAACCGGCATAAATTCAATATAATAGCCAATTGGAAAATCAAGCCCAAACTGGAGTTGACCGGAAGCTGGACCTACGCAACCGGTAACCGGCTCACGGTTTCTTTCGAAAACTACCAGGCCGTTTCTCCCCAACATCCGTTTCCGGGAGGCAGCCTGGTTCCTCCTTATATAGATTCAGGCGGATTAGACTATTATACGGAACGTAATAATTTCCAACTTCCCGCCTATCACAGACTCGACTTGGGCATCAATATTTACCGGCCAAAGAAAAAGAACCGGATGGGAATATGGAATATCAGCATCTACAATGTCTATTCCTACATGGCACCCGTCAGCATACGCAAAGGATGGTGGTATAATAACGACTGCTTCTATACCCTGGGCATAGTTCCCATTATACCATCAGTTTCTTACACTTATAAATTTTAAATGATTATGAAACATCTGCTATATACATTACTTCTAGGAGTGTTCCTTACCTCCTGTTATCGAAAAATAGATTTGAACGAATATCGCACTACGCCCAAAATGGTAATAAACAGTGTAGTATCCCCCGACACAGTGGTAATGGCCTCCATCACCCGGACCTGGTTCTATCCAGACAAGAAGCCTTATGTCAATCTCCCTCACGCCCATGTGGAGCTCTATATCAACAATCAATACATAGAAACCATGCAATGGAAAACACTGAATAATCCCCGGAACCCAGACCAGCCGGATACCTTATTCCTTTCAAATACAATCCCGGCAGAAGGAGACCGGATAAAAATTGTTGCATCCACCCCCGAATATGGTACGGTAACGGCAGAAGATATCATACCAAAGAAAGTAGCTATAAAAAACGCCAGTCATACAATTAAAAAAGGTAACGGAGTTTATCAAGGAACAATTTCCGACTATTTTGAAATATACTATGAAGTCACGTTTGATGAATTTCCGGAAAAGAACAATTATTATCTGGCCAAAATCACACAAATAAAAACGGGCTATTACGGTTACTACGAAACAGAAATAGATTATATAGATCCTGTATTCAAGGAACAGGATGCCATATTGGACGAAAGTATGGCATTCAACGGATTGGAAAAAAGAGGAGGAGCCCTCTTTACCGACCAAAGCATTAACGGACAAACCTATACTTTACAAATAAAAGAGACAACGGCAGAGTTAGACGAAACAGAACAAAGAATCATTTCCATCTATTCCCTTTCCGAATCCTACTTTTTATACCTGTTGTCCTTACAAAAAATTGCCGGAAGCACGTTAGAAGGAGGCTTGGGTAACATTGGACTAGCCGAACCTCTACGGGTTTACAGCAATGTGGAGGGAGGAACAGGTATTCTGGGCGGCAACCAACATTCGGAAACAACTATAACATTGAATAACCCATCTAAAAAATAATTGATTATGGATACATTACAACAAGCTCCCGCCTTATGGTATTGGAGCGAACCCGCATCGGGATACAGCATTGAAGATTGCGAACAGATTGTAGCAGAAGAGATGCAAACAGCAAAAGCAGACTAAAAGTTCTGGCCACCGTAGGGGTACATTGAAATGTCCCCCTACGGTAAAAAAGAAATTTCACGCCTCAATGGATAATTCCCCCGCAAATGTTCAAATTCTTCGGGATGCCGTTTCAATGCATCACTGTCACGAGTCGGATCATACACCTGTAGAAAAGCCTCTTCCGGATCAGAAGAATAATCCATATACGGCAAAGCGGGCGGTACTATTTTAAAATCAGCCTGTATATGGAAGAAGTTACAAAGCTCCTCCAATGCCATCCGTGTAGCATTCGACTTTCCGTCAGCTGAATACCCTGCTATATGAGGGGTTCCCAAAAAAACTTTCTGCAACAAATCCGGGTGAATATCCGGTTCATTTTCCCACGTATCAATAACCGCATCACGTATCCGGCCTGTCTTCAGCGCATCAAGCAAAGCCAATGTCTCTATTACTTCTCCACGAGAAGTATTCACAATAAAAGGTTTCCGTTGCAAACCGGCAAAGAAATCCGCATCCGCCAGATGGAACGTTTTATATTTCCCATTCCTGTTCAGCGGAGTATGAAAGGTTATTATATCACATTCCCTTGCCAGTACAGACAAATCCACAAATTCCGTTTCCCCCCGGTCCGCACGTGGAGGATCATTCAGCAAGACCCGCATCCCCAATGCCTCCGCCATACGTTGGATACGGCTTCCCACATGTCCTACCCCAACAATCCCCAGACAGCTTTCTTCCAATCTCACCCCCTTCCGGCGTTTCAACAATAATAATACCGAATGCAGGTACTGCTCCACACTGCCGGCATTACAACCGGGACAATTTTTCCATACAATTCCCGCCTCATCACAATAGTCCACATCAATATGATCAAAACCGATGGTCGCAGTAGCAATGAATTTCACCTTGCTTCCTTCCAGCAGTTCACGGTTACAACGGGTACGGGTACGGATCACCAATGCGTCAGCATCCCGTACATCCCCGGCGGTAAAACCACTGCCGGGCAAATACACCACTTCATCGGCTATCTGTTCGACAGCTTCATGTATATAAGGTATTTTATTATCTACAATTATTTTCATCTTTCAAAAACTTGCTTGGGAACAAAGGTAGACACTTTTACCGAATAATAATTGGCTGATTAGAAAACTTTGCATAGATTTGTACATTCAATAAAACAGCTGTTATGTCCAAGATTCTTGTAATCTGCTTTTCATCCATCAATAATGTGGCAATGGCAATCCCGGTCATTCACTCATTGGCTACGCAATATGCCCAGCATCAAATCATGGTGCTGAGCATAGACACATTCTCCCCCTTATTCGAGAATGTGCCGGACAATGTTATTTTCCGTGGGGCAGATTTCAGAGGAGAACATGCCGGATTAATGGGTCTGGGATGGCTGTACAATGATTTAAAAGAAGAAAAATTTGATGCCGTAGCCGCTTTCCAGCCCACATTCCGCAGCCGTTTTCTTTGCTGGCGTTTTCGTCTGGCAGGCATAAAAGCAGCCCACATCAAGCAGAACAGGCGGGAACTGCAAAAACTGATACGGCGGAAACATAAAATATATACAGAGCAAGACTCCTTTTTTCAGCGCTGTGCCCATACGCTCAGTCAGATAGGTTACCCCATCCGGTTAAGTTTCCTCTCCCTTTTCGGAAAGAATAAAGGCAATATTTCCAGCCTGGCTCCGTTAACCGGTGAAAAGAACCAAGAAACATGGATTGGAATCGCTCCCTTTGCAACACATGTAGGCAAAATCTATCCGTTGTCAAAGCAAGAGCAGATCCTCAAACATCTATCTGCACGCGACCATACAAAAATCTTCTTATTCGGAGGCGGGAAAAAAGAAATCAAAGTATTGGAAGAATGGGCCCAACATTTCCCCAATGTCATCTCAACAGCCGGCAAACTAACCATAAATATGGAATTGGCCCTCATGAGCAATATGGACGTCATGCTGGTAATGGATGCCGCCAATATGCACCTTGCATCATTAGTGAACATCCCGGTTGTGTCCATTTGGGGGGCAACGCATCCCTGTGCAGGCTTTGCAGGATGGAATCAGTCTGCGGCAAACACAATACAGATAGACCTGCCCTGCCGTCCTTGTTCCTTATCCGGAGAAAAGCACTGTTATAGAAAAGATTATGCCTGTCTGCAAGGCATAACTCCCGAAATGGTAATAGAACACATAAACAAAGTCATCAGTTAAATGAAACAAATAAATCTCATATATTATTCCGTTTTCTTCTTGTGGTATTTGCTTTCGCTTCTACCCTTGCGATTCTTATATTTCATATCCGATCTTCTTTTTTATCCGCTCTATTATTGCATCCGCTACAGACGTAAAATCATACGCAATAATTTATCAAACTCATTCCCCGAGAAAGATTTAAAAGAGATTGTCCAAATCGAGAAACAATTTTACTCTTTCTTTTGCGACTATATAGTAGAAACGCTCAAGTTATTCTCCATTTCAAAAAAACAACTGATGAGAAGAATGACTTTTGAAGGACTGGACGAGATAGTGGAAAGCATGAACAAAAAGAACAAAGACTTCTGTTTTATCTATTTAGGGCATTATTGCAACTGGGAATGGATTGCATCCTTGCCTTATTGGATTTCCAAAGACATATCCTGCGGACAAATCTATCATCCACTGTACAATCAGGCTTTCGACAAACTATTTCTAAGATTACGCAACCAGTTCGGAGGCGAATGCATCCCCATGAAAACGACTTTGCGCCGCATCATTGAATTGAAACGGACAAAGCAAAAGGCAATTATCGGATTTATTTCGGACCAAACACCCAAGTGGAACAGCATACATCACTGGACTGAATTTCTAAACCAAGAAACACCGGTTTTCATCGGTACGGAGAAAATAGGCAAACAAGTGGACGCCTTGATTTATTATGCTGACGTAACACGGGTCAAAAGAGGATACTACCACTGCCGGCTCAAACCATTGTGCGACACCCCCCGGCAAGTACCCGATTTTGAATTGACCGATTTGTTTACCCGAGAATTGGAACAAACAATAAAAGCGCATCCCCAATATTGGCTCTGGAGCCATAACCGCTGGAAAAGAACCAAAGAAGAGTGGCTGCGCAGACAACAGGAAGAAACTAAGTGATTATGGAAAAATATGATTATTTGATAGTAGGTGCCGGTTTGTTCGGCGCCGTTTTTGCCCACGAAGCAAAACGAGTAGGTAAACATTGCCTGGTAATTGACAAGCGCAATCATCGCGGAGGCAATATCTACTGTGAAGATATAGAGGGCATCCATGTACATAAATATGGTGCACATATCTTCCATACCGACAATAAAGAAGTGTGGGACTATGTAAACAGCTTTGTCGAATTCAACCGATACACCAACTCCCCTTTGGCTTACTTTGACGGGAAATTATACAATCTTCCCTTCAACATGAACACTTTTTATCAGCTGTGGGGAGTAAAGACTCCAGCGGAAGCCAAGGCCAAGATAGAAGAGCAACGTAAAGAATTTGACCATATCGCCACCCCCGCCAACCTGGAGGAGCAAGCATTAAAGCTATGTGGAAAAGACATTTACCATCGCCTTATCAAAGGTTATACAGAGAAACAATGGGGACGTTCCGCCAAAGAATTACCGGCATTCATCATCAAACGTATTCCTTTCCGTTTCATTTATGACAACAACTATTTCAATGACAGCTACCAAGGAATCCCCAAAGGCGGATACAACGCCCTTATCGATGCGTTACTGGAAGGAACCGAGGTTCGTCTCAACACCAATTATTTCAGCAACCGCAATGAACTGGACGCATTGGCAAACAATATCCTGTTCACCGGATGCATAGACCAGTTCTTCGATTACCAATGCGGACATCTGGAATACAGAAGCCTGCGCTTTGAACATAAACAGCTGGAAACAGAAGATTTCCAAGGCAACGCAGTAGTCAATTATACAGAACGTGAGGTACCCTATACCCGAATCATTGAGCACAAACACTTTGAATTCGGCACACAGCCCACCACTGTAATCACGTATGAATATCCCGATGATTTCGCGCCGGGCAAAGAACCTTACTATCCGATAAACGACAAGCGGAACACCGAAATGATGAGCCAATATAAAAAACTGGCCTCTGAGCGGAAAGACGTTTTATTCGGAGGCCGTCTGGCACAATACGCATACGCCGACATGGACGATACCGTAGCCGCCGCCCTCGCCTTATGCAAAAAGACATTTAAATAAAAGGAAATCCTTGGACTCCCCAAGGTTTTCCGCTAAATTTGCATGATATTCCTAAATTGACAAACAACATAGATAACAAACCAATGAAGTGCCTTCATATCATAACACCCGTAAAAGATTCGATTGACTCCACGCTTGAAACCGTAAAAGCAATCATGGAATCGGATATTTTGGTTCCTTTCACTTATACTGTCTATAACGATTTCAGCACGGAAGAAAATACCCATCGGCTGGAAGAGGCCGCCCGTCAATGGAATTTTCGTCTGGTCAACTTATCAGACCTGACCGACCACCCCTCTCCCAACTATCTACTGGTGTTACAAACAGCACAAAAAGAAGCCATCGAAGCAGATGCAGGATTACTGATTGTGGAATCGGATGTTATTGTCAAAAAAAACACATTGCAATCACTATACAATGGAGCATTGCAACAGAAACAATGCGGAATTGCAGCCGCTGTGACAACCGATGAAAAAGGCGTAATCAATTACCCCTACCTACACGCCAAAGGACACGAGAATCAAGTGTACCCGGAAAAAAAGCATTGCAGCTTCTGCTGTTCACTACTCACCCCCGGACTGCTGAAAGCATTTGACTTTCAGACATTAGACCCAAGCAAGAACTGGTATGATGTGACCATCTCGCACGAGTCACTGAAACGAGGTTTCCAAAACTACCTGTTCACCACGTTGCCCGTATGGCACAGGCCCCATAGCAGCCGTCCGTGGAAACAACTGAAATACAAGAATCCTTTAAAATATTACTGGTTGAAATATACCAAAGGACTAGACAAAATTTAACACTATTATAATGATATGAGCAAGACAGAGCGTTTGTTTCATCCCCGCACCTTAGTGATTCACCCTGATTTCAAAAATCTGGAAGAATTTATAGTATCCATTCCCGAACGTTTCCAAAGGAATGAAGGTACTGTTATTCACCAAGGGCGCAATGAATTGCGGAAAATGGAATACAATGGCAAAGAATATGTTATCAAATCCTTTCACAGCCCCCACCTTATCAACCGGTTTGTATATGGCATATTTCGTCCATCCAAGGCAAAACGCTCTTACGACCATGCAGAAATGCTGCTGAAAATAGGTGTAGGCACTCCGCAACCGGTGGGATATATGAATATACGTTCAGGGCTGCTGTTCGATAAAAGTTATTATATCAGCCTCCTCTCCACCTGCCCCTACATTTACGACAACCTGTTCACACAGCAATTCGACTACGCCGAGGAAGTATTCCGCGCCATAGGCAAAGTGACCGCCCGTCTTCACGAACACGGATACGCCCACAAAGACTACGGACGTGCCAACATCCTGTTTCAGAAAACTCCCAATGGCATAACAATAGAAATTGTCGATTTGAACCGGATGTACATCGGCCCCATAGATATGAAGACCGGCTGCAAAAACTTTGAACGCCTGCCGGCAACTCCACAAATGCACCGATGGATGGCAGAAGAATACGCCAAGGCACGGAACTTTGATGTGGAAAAATGCTTTGAGCTCATGAGAGCCTATAGAAGCGTACAGCCGGGAAAAATAGATAACCTTTACTAAAAACTAAATGCATCATGAACATTATAGCCGTAGTTGTAACCTACAACCGAATGGAACTTCTGAAAAGAAATATTCGTTGTCTGCAACAAAACAAGCCGATATCTTCCATTGTAATAGTAAATAACGGAAGCACGGACGGTACAACGGAATGGCTTGCCGCACAGGAAGGGCTGACAGTAATCAATCAGACCAATGTGGGCGGTGCGGGAGGATTCTATACAGGCATACAATACGCTTATCAGGCGGGTGCCGACTGGATTTGGTGCATGGATGACGATGTATTTCCGCGGGCCGACTGTCTGGAACAACTCTTGCCGTATACCGGCAAGAAAGATATCGGCATACTGGCCCCTCGCAGGTTGCTCGAAGGAGAAATATTCACCCATGACTTCCAGGCATACAACCTGAGCAATCCTTTTGTATCCATGTACAGCAAGAAACTGGCAGGACGGCACATCACCTCACCGACAGAAATTATGGGAACAGCTTTCGAAGGTCCGTTCATCCGCCGCGAAGTCGTTGAGAAGATAGGTCTTCCCAATAAAGACCTTTTCATTTTCTGTGATGATACAGATTACTGTCTCCGCACCATACGGGCAGGGTACAAAATACTCTATATACCTGATGCCCTGATGGATAAAGAGAAATTCTTCTCCAACGACACATGGAATGAGCGAAGCAAGAAGAAAAAGTGGAAACGCTTTTATCAGATCCGTAATTCAACTTATTTAAACCATCACTACGGACGCAACATAGCAGTGAAATATCTTCGCGGCTTCAACGGAGTAATGGGATATATTTTCATCGCGTTGTTCACCAGTCCGTTTGCAAAAGCCTATCAATGGAAAGATATACCCCGATTATGGAAAGCCTATTGCGACGGAATACATGAAAAACTTGGAATTATGAGCTAAAAAACGGCAACACTCTTACAAGTTAATGTTTCATAATAAACTAGCATTTATATACTATATTTACAGAAAAAGAGTAAATTTGTTATATAATTAGATATCAGAATATTATGAGAAAACTAAGGATTACGTTATCTATTATAATGAGTTCAGAATAAAACAAATTCTTTTGACAATAGTATTAATTATCTCTAATATGACAGGTAGAAATCAATAATCATTGGTTATTTATGAGCAATTTATTACTATCCAAAATAGGGCACGTTATATCCGAATTTCCTTTGGCTTTTAAACAAACGAAAGAAGTCAAATTATTCATGACATTGCTGGTAAAAAACGAAGAAGGGATGCTGGAAGAGAATTTACAGTTCCATAAAGCGATGGGAGTGGACGGGTTTATCATTACTGATAATAACTCCACAGACTCAACTCGGACATTATCCGTAAATACAAACAAAAAGGGTGGATTAAAGAAGTGATAGAAGAAAAGGCTACCAACTATGAACAAAAGGACTGGGTAGACCGTATGATTTGGAAAGCCAAAACCATTTATAAGGCCGACTGGATTATCAATGCCGATGCCGACGAATTATGGTATGCCCCTACCGGCAATTTGAAAGATGAATTATATGCCACCAATGCCAATGTGCTGAATTGTGAAATGAGAAGTGTCTATCCTGAAGAAGAAAAGCCCTTTTGGCAATGGGATAAGACTGTAAAAGCGGTAACCGAACCTGAAAAATATGACTTGTCACTCTATTCGCTGTTTGAGCGTCAGAACAAAAAAGTCATTCACCGGACTGCCGGTTACCTGCAAATTTCAATGGGAAACCATAAAGTAACCATGTTCCCACAAAACTCTGCCGACAGCCATATCCATGTATATCATTACAATATACGCGGCAAGCAGCAGTTTATGGAAAAGATGATAAATGGCGGCAAGCAACTGGAGCAACACAAGGGCAGACACGGAGGTCGCCACTGGCGCTACTTCTATCAGTTACATAAAGAAGGAAAACTAGAGGCTGAATATGAACGTGTTATCGGCAGTGCTTATTTTGAAGCACTTCGCAAAGACGGATTCATTATTCCGGATGTAACGATTCCTAATTTCTTTAAAAGATTAAAACCTGATATATAATGAAACATGCATTTCTGATTATCGCCCACAATGAATATCCGGTACTGGAGGTACTACTTTCCATGTTGGACGATGAACGTAATGACATTTATTTGCATATTGACAAACGGGCTACAGAACTGTTTCAGCAAATAAAAAAAGTCAAAATGCAGAAAGCCGGCTTTTATTTAATAGAAAATCCCATCAAAGTATATTGGGGTGATATCAGCCAAGTACAAGTAGAATATCTTCTCTTTGAAACGGCCTTATCACACGGTCCCTATGCTTATTATCATTTATTATCCGGAACGGATTTGCCCATAAAAAGCCAAGATTACATTCATGCTTTTTTCCAGCAGAATGCCGGTAAAGAATTTGTAGGCTTTTGGCAGGATGCCGCTCATCAGCGTGATTTGGAGCGCAAAGTATTCCGATACTATTTTTTTACAAAAAGGTTAAAAGATAAGGAACATCTGTTACATGGAATTACAGCATTAATCCGAAACCTCATATTAGCAGTACAGAAAATAAGCCATTATCGCAGAAAACAAACTTTTGAATTCAAAAGGAGGAAATGGATAAGTATTACCGAAAACGCAGTCAAGTATCTATTACAATACAAAGAGATTGTATTAAATCGTATGAAATATACACTTTGCGCAGATGAAATATTCATTCAAACTATTTTATGGAACTCTCCTTTTCGAGAAAGAATGCATTGTACGAACAATGCCAATACCGGTAGTATGCGGGAAATTGACTGGGAGCATGGCAGCCCCTATATATGGCAAGACCATGATTATCAGACGCTTATTAACTCTAATAAAATATTTGCACGGAAATTCAATTCAAACCAGATGGGAGTTGTCTACAAGATTCAAAAATTATATTTAAAACAAGTTCCCAAATGAATATACTATTTTATACTACCAATGAAGTTGCGCCACAATACGGAGGTGTTGAAAGAGTTACTGCTAATATTGCAAATGCATTAACTACTTTTTATAATGTGAACTGTTACTCTGCCTATAAATACAACATTGACAAATCCTTTATTAAACAGCAATTCGTTAATACAATTAAAATCAATTCTTATCACAATCTCAATAATTTAATCCAATTTATAGAACAAAATAAAATTGACGTCATTATTAATCAAGGAGAGCATAAGTTAACTAAGAGTTTAAGACTTGCTTTAAACCAGTCTCAAAACAAAATGCAAGCTAATGTTTGCACTCCACGTAAGTCCTGCCACGGAAATTAATTTCATCACCTTAGATAATCCTAAAAAGAACTAAAAGAAGGAAAGAACATTAGGAAAAACATCAGCAAATTTTATCCTTTCCATATCAAAAGAAAATAAAACTACCATAAAGCTACCTAAATAAATTAGTTCTTTGAAAAGTTTGTCAATACTTCATTTAAAATAAGCAAATAAATGTTCATCATATAAGCATTATGTATCACTTGCAAGATATGGCCTAGGTTATTTCTAAAAGAGAGTTGATAACGAATTGAAAAGCCAATGAAGTCGGAAGACTGACAGTTGGTATTCTGCATGCTGCTTACCATCTTAAAAGCAAAACTCCAGCTGGAATCTGGTTCTGTAATAATGAGACCTATCCATATGGAATCGTTGTAGAGAAATAAAGTTGCCACTTATTGTTCTATCCATCGGGATACAGATGGAAGAAGCAGAGGCTTTAATAAAATCCGTATATTTCCTTTGTTCAAGTATTCCTTGCACAAATCCAATTTGCAAAGTTGATTTGAAACCATTTGGAGCCATCTCTTTTCAATGCGAATGGTACAGGATTAGTCAAAAGCGGCTATGACAGGAAATCGGGAAGAATGTTTTTTAAAGAATGGTGAACATTCTGGAAAGTCTTGTCATAAATTAAGATATTGCTTACAGAAAACGTTTCTTCTTGAATGGAACAAAAAGTCCATTCATTTGTCGTATGAAATGACAATGCCCATGATTTCAGCTTTTTCTCTTTAAGAAATGCCCAAGGTCATGCCTGATTTTATGGAAGGATCGATGGCATGGCTTTTCTTTTGCCTTATACTTGCTGATGATAGAGCCGTTAACAAACCAGTGATGGTTTGCTCGTTCCTGTTTGAAAACAGCAATCTCCCAATGAGGTTTTATACGATCTGAATGGCCATAATAATTTCATTGATATAAGTCAAAAGGTTTGTGTATATTCCAATTGATTTGATACACTCATTGGTATTATAAGGAGTTTCTTTAGTATAATCAGAAGTTAGAGACTTCTAATTTATAAAACCAACAATTATGAATTTATCTTATTATCAAGGGTTAAACACTTTTTCAGATTTCTTCATGTCTGACAACATTTCAATGACCTCTTTAGTGTTGAACCAATTTTGCCGGTTCTAGCAACAATTTTCGGTAAAAATTTCGAAGTATTGTATCAAAAGATAAGAAAAATAATAAAACTACCTATTTTATATAGAGAGTCATATCATTTTGCCGATAAGGTTATCTTATTATCTTCTCATTTCAAAAAGCCGTTTCTAGAATACTCTCATTTAAAAGATGATAGTAAAATAAGAATAATCCATAATGCTCTTTCATTTCACTCTTTCTATGATTTAGCCAACTATAATCACAAAAAGAAAGAAGTACTTATTGTATCCAGACTGGAAGAAGAACCTAAAAGAATTTCTCTGGCTTTAAAGATTTGGAAGGAAATTGAAACAGACCATACTCTATCCGAATGGAAGCTAAAAATAGTAGGACATGGGAAAATGGAAAGCTGGTACAAAAGTCTAGTCATACATTATGGCTTACAACGTGTCTTTTTTGAAGGGACAAAAAATCCGGAACCTTATTATAATGAAGCTTCTATTTTTATGATGACCTCATCTTTTGAAGGATGGGGGCTGACATTAACCGAGGCACAACAATATGGTTGCGTTCCTTTAGCTTTTCATAGTTTTGCTTCATTGACAGACATAATAACAGATAAAGTCAATGGGTTTGCTATCCCCAATGATGATATATCACTATATATTAAACAGATGAAGCTATTGATGACAGATGAAAAGCTACGTAAATCAATGTCTGCCAACGCTATTGAAAGTAGCAAGCAATTTTCCATCGAAATTATCATAAAGAAATGGATGGAAGTGATCAATGAATAATACTTTTATTTTTATCATACCAAATCAAAATTCTAATAATTCCATGCTCTCTTATATGCAATTACAAGATAATCAGCGCTATCCAAAATAAAATTTCATACCGTCTTAACATTATCCCCCTTCAGAAAAATCCTGGCTTCCTTTAGGATTCACCTGAAAAATCAAGGGAGAACCTTTGTTCTTAAAGTATCATTTTATTCTTTGGATAACATCCGAAAGTATTCTTAATATATCAGCTCACTAGAAAGTTCGGAACATTTATACCCTCATGCCCTCACTACATTTTAAAACAGAATTTCTCATAACCTACTTACTGTCAGTTATATATTCTTTCCTGTAAGCTGCTCCGACTTGATATAAAGTATGGCATTTTCAGACTTTTTCCTTGCAAAAGTGCAATAAAGAGTGTGTACTTTCACAGAATGACGGATAACGAAGGCATGGCAACGGTGAAAAAGATCAAAACGTTTAAAAGAATTCATTATCTTTCCTTCAAAATAAGACAATCAATAATACAGGCTATCTATAAATTCTTCCAATAAATAAGGGAATGAATGGATGTGTATAGCAGTCAGCCCTATTGCATAAGCTTTTTCTATCTCCAGATTAAACCTTTTTATATGCATCTATTCTATCTCCATAGCCTTTGGAGTTATCTCCATAAGCTTTGGAGTTATCTCCCAAGACTATGGAGTTAACTCCAAAGGCTTGCGGAGATAGAACAAACAGGAAGAAAACCCTTAACCATACAGCAAGAAATGTTTAGGGATGCGGATAAGATATTTTAAGGATGAATCTGATTTTAAAACCACACAATTCCTTACGGATGAAAAAACTCCCCAATGTCCTTCTTTAAAAAAGTGAAACAATATATGACAGGAAGATATACATCTGACTATACATACAGGACAGAAATATGAAGTGAGGGCATATATGCACCCAAACTTTTTATGAAAATACAGGCACTCTTGAGAAATCGCAAGCGGCTGCATAAATGAAATTAAGAGAACAACCTAAAATTCCTGAAAAACGTAGTAAAGGCCGCCCTTTTATTAAATCTTCCCAAAGCCATAGATACCCCCCACAAACCACATATATTATAATGTTTATGCAATGAAATACGAAGGATGGTATGGATATAGCATTGCAATGCACTAATCAGCTCCGGATCATCCACATAATCGGAAAACATATTCCTCATCCATCTCAAGAAAAGAATAGTAGCGTGCAATTTATCTTTGTCATGACCGGCAGAGTTACTGATGTTTGCACCTTCAACATTCCTCCAACATACAGGCTGCCCCGGCAAAGAAATAACACCCCCCGCATGACGGGCAAAAGCAGCCCACGTAGCATCATCCGAACACCAAGCCATAGGAAAATGAACAAAACCACCCGCCGACTGCCATATCTCCCGACTGAACACGTACTCTACGGCAGCCGAATCTATCTTTCCTGTAACTTATCTAGCAGCAGCCGGTAACAAGACACACTTCCTTCTTCCAAAGGACGATTGGCACGTATCCGCTTGTTTTCACCATCAATGACAGCTAATGGAAAACGAAAGAAATATCCTCGCTGATGGTGTGGGCGCGACAAAACCTCCATGACACGTTCCACACCATCAGCCGGCATCAAATCATCATCCGAGAAAAGCCAGATAAACGGCTCTGCAGACAGCTGGATACACCTCTCCCAATGGGCCACCAAATCTTTGCCCCCCATATTTTCGCTAAAGCGATGATACACCAGATTTACCTTATTCTGATAAGATTCCACAATCTTATCCAATCTTTCAGGACTTGCATCATCACCTATATATAACACGAACTCATCTTTATGGGCCTGAACTGCAATTGAGTCGAGCGTTTCCTTAAGGAAACGCCCCTTGTAGGCAGGAATAACAATTGCCAATTTCTTTATTTGCTCCACTTTACAAAGACTGCATATCGTTCAACTTCTTGTAATATCCATTCAAGGCTATCAGTTCATCGTGAGTTCCTCTTTCTACGATATCGCCTTCATAAAGTACACAAATTTCATCGGCATTCTTAATGGTACTCAATCTATGTGCGATAGCGATAGTAGTACGCGATTTCATCAAACGCTCCAACGCTTCCTGAACCAAACGCTCGGACTCTGTGTCAAGAGCCGAAGTAGCCTCATCTAATATAAGGATAGGAGGATTTTTCAAAATTGCACGGGCTATACTGACACGCTGACGCTGACCACCGGACAAACGCCCTCCACGATCACCAATCATCGTGTCATATCCTTTTTCCGTTTCCATAATGAAATCATGTGCATTCGCTATCTTGGCAGCTTCTATTACTTGCTCCATAGTGGCATTCTCTACACCAAAAGTAATATTGTTATAGAAGGTGTCATTAAACAGAATAGCTTCCTGATTTACATTACCAATCAGAGAACGTAAACTGTGGATGGATACATCTTTCACATTCTTTGCCGTCAATCAGCAATGCACCCTCCGATACATCGTGATAACGCGGTACCAAGTCCACTAAAGTAGACTTTCCGGAACCGGACTGGCCCACCAGTGCAATCGTTTTTCCTTTAGGAACAGTCAGATTGATATGGTTCAAGACCGGACGCCCTTCTACATAGCTGAAACTTACATTTTTAAACTCTAACTTATCTGTGAAAGCGTCCAATGGCAAAGGCTGCTCCGGCTCTACGATATGATTTTCCGCTTTCAATATCATATCAATTCGCTCCATACTGGCCAATCCCTGCGGAATATTATAAAATGCTCTTGAAAATTCTTTCAAAGGATTGATGATACTATAAAGGATAATCAGATAAAATATGAAAGTAGCCGCATCCATCGGAGCATAGTTTGTATTTAAGATTAAAGCACCGCCAAACAACAGCACGGTCACAATCACACAAGTGCCTAAAAACTCACTCATGGGGTGGGCTGAACTTTGCCGGATAATCATCTCGTTCATTGCATCGCGGAAGTCATTGTTTGTTTTAGAGAACCGGGCAGACATTTTGCTTTCGGCTATAAACGCTTTGATAACCCTTAAACCTCCTAATGTTTCATCCAATTGGGACATAATATCTCCCCATTGCGCCTGTGCTGTAGAGGACTGTCTTTTCAGCTTCCGGCTGACAACCCCCATTATCCAACCTGTCAGAGGTAAAATAAAGATAACAAAAAGCGTCATTTGCCAACTTACCGAAAACAGAGTGACAAAACAAACCAAAAGAGCGATAGGATTACGGATAAGCATATCGATGGAACTGGTCAACGAGTTCTCCACCACCGTAACATCCGCACTCATACGGGCTATGATATCTCCTTTACGTTCTTCTGAGAAAAAACTCAAAGGAAGACTTAACACTTTATTATAAACCTGAATACGGATATCCCGGACAATACCTGTACGCAAAGGTACCATGACAGCCGCAGAAGCAAAATAACCGGCAGTTTTCAACATAGTCATAAAGATAAGTATTCCTCCCATCATGGCAAGTGTATAGAACGCACCATTTGTAGCCACAAAATTGCTCACAAAGTAATAGGCATTATTTATGAGTACATCCTTATCCAAATTATGAATATCCATAGGAATGTACTCATAAGACTTGGTATCAATTTTGAACAGAATGTTCAAAATTGGCACAATCGCCATGAACGAAAACACATTAAGCCATTGCGACAGAAAGTTCAGTATCAATGCCCATGTCAAATATTTGCGGTATGGAAGAATATACCGCTTCAACAAACTAAAGAACTGTTTCAGCATAATTATCAATTATATATAATGCCGCAAAGGTAACAAAAAAGAAATAATCACCCAAGATTACCCCACTTTATCCCCTAATATTTGTTCATACACGGCAAGCCTTCTTTCCTGCATCTGTCCGGGGTTATATACTTGCCGCAAACTGTCTTCCGCATGGGTAACCAACTGTCTCTGCAACTGCGGATTACTTGACAAGGCTATGACAGCTTCTGCAAATCCGGCAGGGTCATCAACAATCAAGCAATCTTCACCATCCTTAAAATCAATGCCTTCCACACCCTTTGCCGTCGTTACAAAGGTACTTTTGACAATACAGCATCTAATATTTTCATACGCATACCACTACCGATACGTATTGGAACAACAGCAACACTGCCTTTTAAAAAAGAGCCCAGATCTTCCACATAGCCTGCCAGCTTCAATTCCGGGTATTCGGACTGCAAACGATTGATACACTCTCCACGCCATTTACCAATTACTTGCAATGTAAACGAAAAATGACGTTTACGCAGATGCGGAATCACTTCGTGACAGAACCATGCCACGGCATCCAGATTGGGAAAATGATCCTCACTTCCCACAAAAGTCAGGCGTCCGCTTTGGACCGGAACAAAGGCTGTTCCAGCCTGTCACCCACTTGCACCACAGCCGGAGAAGTGTAGATATGGTCTTTCCGTCCTATGAAGTCCTCCATAATTTTACGGTCTACTTCAGTCAGAACAATAACATCTTTATATTTCAATAATGCACTGCGCTCAAAATCCTTTGCTATATGAAACAACATCCTGTCACCGGCAGTCTGTTCCCTGAACAAAGTAATCTCCTTTTCATTACGGATGTAGCGGAGTTCATGATGCACAAAAATAGTCTGTACATTTTCAGGCAACAAGAATCCCAATGACAACAGTTCATAAAACTCTACTTGAATAATATCAAAACCTGAATGAGCCACCTGAGAAACATACTCCACATACCCCTGGTCTAGCGGCTGGAAACAAGAGCTGAACAAAGTACTCTTTCCCCGTACTAAATCCACAACTTCGCCCGTTTCATCCGTCCATATCTGTTGCCGGTTCATTTTACGGGTTACAGACGCATGTATCTTTTGCAGCCATTTATAATAAAAAGGATGTTTAATTTTGGGTAATCTGACAGTTTTAGTTTTAGGAGTATAAATAAAGAAATCCACATTATCCCAAATTTTCTTCAATGACTCTACATCTTGCATACGTCTCCCTGTTTCAGGATAAAGCAATACAGATACGGCCATCTTATGACGCAGATATTCCACCATATTAAAGAAAGCTTGATTACCGCCCGAATCCAGCGGATAAGGAATGTACGGAATAATAAAAAGAATTTTCTTTCTCATACTAATTGAATTTAAACAATAGTCTAATGTCTAATTTAATTTTTAGTTTAATACAGCAAATGCTATGTAGTGTATAATGCAAAGATACAAGAAAGACTGCATACTAAAATGTTAATTATCGTTTCTTTTTAAAAGTTCAACAAAATTCCTGTTTTTTGAAAAAAAAAACAAAGAAGAAACTTGTTTATTTACCTGTATAACATTACATTTGTAGAAATAAAACAAGAACTAACTTAACAATAAAGCATGAATGCACTTCCCTTGGTCAGTGTAGTGGTACCTAATTATAATTATAAACGATACCTCAATCTACGAATTCAGAGTATTCTGCAACAGACCTATCAGAATATCGAACTGATTTTACTTGATGATGCCTCAACAGACGGTAGCGAAGAGGTATTATCGGACTATCAAGACCATGCCAAAGTGAGCCATATTCTATTAAACGAACACAACACCGGAAATCCATTTAAACAATGGTTTAAAGGCATGCAATTAGCCAAAGGAAAATATATATGGATAGCCGAAGCCGATGACTTGTGTGAGCTTACTTTTTTAGAGAAAGTAGTTCCTTTAATGGAGAAATACCAACAAGCCGCCGTATGCTTTGCCGGTTCCAAGTATATTGATAAAGACGGTAATGTGCTGAGTTACGACATGAACAAATGGAAATCTGCCATACCTCCATACGCCGTATTCAATGGGAAGACTTATGCCGAACATAACCTTTACTGGCGCAGCTATATAGCCAATGCAAGCTCGGCCATTTTCAGAAAAAGCATGGTAAATGCCCAAAATATGGAACAATGCCTGCAAATGCGCTACAGCGGCGACTGGCTGTTCTGGTTTTATATGGCAATGCAAGGAGACATTATAGAAAGATATGAAGTACTGAACTACTTCAGACAACATAACCAGAAAGTTACCGTCAAAGCTGAAAACAACGGAGGGTAAGAGCGAAGATATTGAGATAGTACGCATTATGGAACAACACCTTACCCACCTGAGCAGATACAAACGGTGCATACGAAGGGGAATGCTTTACAACCGCATTGCCAAACTAAGCACAACAGACCGGGTAAAACTGCAATTATGGGAACTCCTCCGGCAGAAATTAAACGGAACGCGGAAAGACGGACGTCTGGAGCGCCTCAACCGGATAGCACGGCTATTCTGTCCTTTTGTTCTGACTATGAAAGAGACCGCCTTACTCCTTCCCGAGAAATAGGATAAGAAACGGAAACTGCTTGCCCATATTTTCGGGCGGACTCACATGTCTGCCCCTAAAGTGAACAAATTGGCAGCCAATTTTACTTTTGGCATACCCTCTTTTGATATTTCTAAAATTCTGTTTACCTTTGTTGTCAATCATCCGGATTGATTCAAACAAATGCAAACTTTACTAAAACAAATGAAATATCTCCGTTCACTCATGCAGCAATCTGTAACAGCATGTAAGAATCAGGCTAAGCTTATCCAACAGTTTACTCTTTCTTTACTTTACTTATTAATCATACATATAGTTGCTTTACTTTTTTTCTTCCTGTTCCGGCTTGTCCTGTTCACCTCAATAGATTATCAGTTTCCTCCCGATATACAAAACAACTTTCTCATGCAAGCCACTGCATTTATAAAAGGGCTATGGTTTGACAATGTTATAGCTTGCTAAATATTGCTGTTACCATTAGTCATTTTATGGATAACCGCTCTCTGCAACTATCACTCCAAGTGGGTATTCAGATTTATCTCTATCTTTTCATTCTATTTTATTCACTGTCGTTCATTATTTCGGCAGCCAACATCCCTTATTTCTCCTATTTTTTTAAGACAATCAATTCTTCCATTTACAATTGGTTCGGATATGGAGCCACTACTGCCGGAATGGTATTGGGTGAGACATCGTTCTATTTCCCTATTTTTCTAGGACTGATATCTATTCTTCTGCTGTCAGGAAGTGTACTACGGTTATCTTCTTATTTCTATCATCTCATCAATTCGAAATCTACTTCCATCAGCCCGATAAACCGCCTATGTATATTCGCCGCCGGTGCTGTTTGTATAGGACTTTGTCTATTCGGAATACGGGGACGCATGGGATATAACCCCATCAGGGTAAGTCAAGCATACTATTGTACCGATCCATTCCTGAATCAGCTAGGGGTTAATCCTGTCTTTAATCTACTTACCAGCACACTGGATGATAACCGTAAGGAAAACCGCTATCTTCACCTGATGCCGGAACAGGAGGCAATAACCAATATGCAAAGTATATTGCAAAGAAAAGGAATAGAAGGCATCTCCCCCATTGCACGTGAAGTGAAATGCACAGCCGTCCCTACACAAAAGAATGTTGTTCTTATTTTCATGGAATCGATGTCGGCCAACTTGATGGAGCATTTCGGATCTACCAAAAAACTGACTCCTTTCCTAGACAGCCTTTATCTGGAATCTCTCAGTTTTGACCATTTTTATTCAGCGGGCATACATACCAACCACGGAATGTATGCCACCCTCTACTCTTTCCCTGCCATCATGAAACGGAATGCCATGAAAGGAGCAGTGGTACCTGTCTATTCGGGATTGCCCACCGTATTAAAGGATAATGGCTATCGGAACCTGTTCTTCATGACGCACGAATCACAATACGATAATATGAACGCTTTTCTCCGCACTAACGGATTTGATGAAATATATGCACAAGAAAACTACCCAAAGGATAAAGTCGTTAACAGCTTTGGTGTACAAGACGATTTCCTATATCAATATGCCTTGCCCATTCTGAACAAAAGAGCAGAAGAAAGACAACCTTTCTTTACCGTATTGCTTTCTATCAGCAACCATCCCTCGTATGTGATACCTGACTATTTCAAACCACACAGCACAAAGCTTGAAGATCAGATTGTGGAATACGCAGGACTGGGCCATCCGGCAATTCATGCAAGAAGCACCAAACAACCTTGTTTGAAAATACAATCTTTGTTTTGCTGGGTGACCATGGGAAATTGGTAGGAAGTCCGGACTGTGAAATACCACAATCCTACAACCATGTCCCACTAATGATTTACGGAAAAGGCATCAAGCCCGAAATCAGACAAGAGCCGGGCGGCCAGACTGATGTGGCACCGACTTTACTCGGACTGCTGAACATGAGTTATACCCAAAACGACTTCGGCATAAATTTGTTAACAGAACAACGCCCGTATGTCTATTTCTCCGCCGATAATTTGATAGCGGCTACAGATACAACCCACCTATATATTTATTCTCCACATGACCGGCAGGAATTCAAATATAAGAAGCAAGGAAATGCCTTGCAACTTGTAACAGGGAGGACAGTACATTCTACGTGATGAAAAAATACTGTTTCTCCACATTGCAGAGTGCGGAGTACCTGGTAAAAGAGCACAAGACTGTCAATAAAGCTGCCGGACAATAAGGTGGGACGGGTTTCACCGCCTTGCCTTCCTTAACGGTCATACCCCAACTTCTCCTCGTTATAATCAGAGGCTATGTAGGTAGGACGGCCTTTGGTCTCCTTGAAAATGCGCCCGTACTCTCCTATAATTCCCAAAGAGAAAAGCTGGATGCCACCTAAAAGAGCATGACAATGATCAAAGTGGGGAAGCCGGCCGTTTCATCACCATAAAGCACGGTCTTTATCAGAAAATAAATGGCATAAATAAAACTGGAGATTGAACAGAGCACTCCGCATACCGTGGCGATGCGCAAAGGGGCGATAGAGAAAGAGGTTATCCCTTCGACAGCCAGATTCAACAGCTTGAGAAAGTTCCAGGAGGAATGGCCCATCAGCCTGTCTCCGCGATCAAATTCAATGCTTTTCTTCTGATAGCCTATCCAGCAAAACAATCCTTTTGTATAACGCTCGCATTCGCGCAGACGACGCAACGTGAGCACACAACGACGGTCCAGAAGTCTGAAATCGCCCACATTGGGCAAAATATCAATACGGCTCATCCGCTGAAGTATACCATAAAAAGCCAGAGAGAACTGACGACGCAACCAGCTTTCCTCGCCACGGGTACGCCGTTTGGCATAAATGTCATCATATCCTTCTTCCCAATATTCCAGCATCTGGTCTACCAGTTCCGGAGGGTCCTGCAAATCAGCATCCATCACAACGCAGCAATCGCCGGTGGCGTAATCAAAACCCGCCAGCATGGCTACCTCTTTACCAAAGTTACGCGAAAGGTTGACATAATTCACCCGCTTGTCCTGCTGCCTCAGCCGGCGGAGGCATTCCAGCGTAGTGTCGCTGCTGCCATCATTGACAAACAGGATTTCCCACTCATAAACGGCATTGCGGTTGACAAGCTCTATCAAACGTTGATACAGAGTGGGCAGCATCGCTTCCTCATTATATACCGGAATCAAAAGAGTCACTTTCTTCATATCATTCTTCACTATCATAAAGACTCCTCAAAGATATTACTTTTGTTTGAAAACAAACCTCACTAATAAAAAATTTACCGGAATGGCAATGAGAAACACTGGGATGGGAGCCAACGGACGGGAAAAACCCAACCGCAGAAAGAGATTCAACAATCCGATATGTATCAGATAATTTGTCAGATGTGCCCCGAAGCCAAAAGCTTTCTTCCAGGAAGGAGGCTGCCCGAAAGTAAAATAAGCCGTAAGATAAAAGTTGGCAACAAAACTCAGCACATATCCCAAGGTATAGGCTACATTGACCTGAATGAATTTTTGCAAGACAAAATAAATGCCATAGTGCAGCCCTGTAGCAAAAAGGCCTACCATTACAAATCGCAGGAACTCGGGTATCTGTTTCAGTTTATTCATTTTCATTGATTTAAAATGCAAAGTTAGGTATTACTAAAGAATTATTCGTACTTTTGCGACAGTAAATATAAAAGACCGAAAAATATATGTCAGACAAGAAAAAAGCATTTTGGTTCATAGCCTTACTAAGCACACTTGTAATAATCCCCTTTTTGGGAGAAACTATTTTTTACTCTAAAGGGGAACCGCGCGAAGCAATTGTGGCATACTCGATGTTGGAAAGCGGCAACTGGATATTGCCTTTGAACTACGGAACAGACATCGCCTATAAACCTCCTTTCCTGTATTGGTCTATTGCAGCTATTTCCGCCATTTTCGGAGGGGTGAGCGAATTCTCGTCCCGTCTGCCGTCCGCTATCGCTTTTCTAGCTATGCAGTTCGTGTTTTTCGGATTCGTAGCCCGCTATAAGGATACAAAGACAGCAGTCATTACCTCCCTTTTACTGCTCACTTCATTCGAAGTGCACCGGGCGGCGGTGGCTTGCAGGCTGGATATGCTACAGGTTTCCTTCATCGTCATCTCACTTTGCTTACTATTTCGCTGGGACGAAAAAGGCTGCAAGGGAATACCTTGGACGGCTGTCGTGCTGATGGCATGCGGCACACTGACCAAAGGACCTGTGGGTTCTATATTCCCCTGTATGTGTATCGGTATTTACCAGCTGATACGGGGACGCTCATTCGGCAAGACTTTCCTTTCCTTATTCGGAATCGGGCTGCTTTCCCTTATTCCATTGGGAATCTGGTTTTATGCGGCCTGGCTACAGGGAGGACAGCCGTTTATGGACCTGATGCTGGAGGAAAACACCGGACGCTTTGTCGGCAAAATGTCATACCCGTCGCATCACAACCCTTTATGGTATAACTTCCTGACCATTATATGGGGGTGGACACCTTGGACATTGGTCTTGCTTATCTCACTATTCGGACTGAAATGGAATGAAATGCACCTGCTGCCCGCAGGAAACTCTTTCACCGGACGCATCAGGAAGGTTTGGGATAACATCCGCTCACAATCCCCCATACAGCTGTTTATCTGGATAGTGATTATCGCTATTTTTGTCTTCTATTGTATTCCTAAAAGCAAACGCAGCGTCTATTTGTTGCCTATCTATCCATTTATGGCTGTACTGATTGCCCAGTATCTGGAGGCGTTAATGCAAAAAGGGGCGAAAGTGTTCAAAATATCGGCTTATATCTTCGCCTCGCTCTGTTTGTTACTCACCGTGGTGTTTTTTGCTGTACGCTGTCAGATGATACCGGACAGCATATGGGGCAACGGACGTCATGCTGCCGAAAACATAGCGTTTATGCAAGCTTTGGAAAGCACGTCCTTTTCTATTTCCAAATGGCTGATTATAGTATTGCCGGTAGTGGCTGCCATCTGTACATTAAGGCTGGTTATCAAAAAAAGTAGTACGGGGTCACTCCTCTATGGAATCACCGGTTGTGTTCTTTGCCTGTTTGTCGCTTTAGACGGGGTATATCAGCCAACAATACTAGCTGTAAAATCCGATAAGCATCTGGCAGAGGATATCAGAAAACAGGTGCCTGAAGGAGTCGTTTATTCATATACAGACAGAATGATACGGTTTTATTGTACAAATTATTATATGAATAACCAAATGCGGAATTTCACACTGGAAAATCCGCAAGAAGGGTATGTCATACTTTCTGCAAATGCACAAGAGGAGTTTTTAAAGAATTACAATGCAAAGTATCAGCTGGAAGAGGTCTTCCATACAGATTACAGAAGTTGCGACTTACGCAATACGGTAATCATGTACAAGTTCAACGAGAAACGGAAATAGTTATATCCGGCAGATTCTGCACCGATTGGGACGCGGACTATATGAATTCCATACTGATTCATATAGTCCGCGTCCAAGTTTTACTATCTGTTCCCTAAATCATCATAAACGGTTTGCAATATCGCCTTACCCTTATCCAGACGGGATTCGTCAGCTTCAGGCTCATCAAAAAGAATACTGCCGGAATTATTATCAAACACCGTCACCCCTGTACTGTCTCTGAATGAGAACCCATTATTGAAACTATAAAAGGCAAAAGGATACTTATAATCACTTCCCAATACATTACGGCTAAACGTAAATGCAGTATGTTCCAACCCAAGCTGCCCCAACAAAGTGGCTGCCAAATCGGTCTGATTCATAATCTTGTCCACCTGCATAGGCTGTTTTACCGCTCCACCTAACCATAACAAGGGAATATGATAAAAACGAGGCATCGCATTAGACCCCTCACGCGGGTAATAGAAACCATGATCGGGAAGGCAGATAACTAAAAGATCTTTCCATGCGGGAGTCTGCTTCAACCGGTCAATAAACTTACCCAGACATTCATCTGTATAAGCAAAGGCATTGGGAATTTTATCTTCCAGCCGGTGATAAGGAACTTCGAAAGGTTCATGACTGCTAAGTGTCAGAAACGCAGTATGCCAAGGCCCTTCTTCCTTCCGGTTTCTTAACTGATTATATAAATATTCAAAAGTAATATCATCATTCACTCCCCAGGCATTACTGGTCTGTTCGGCCAATGAGAAATCTGTATTGGCTGTAAGACGCTGATAACCGGTACTCAGCAGATAACTCTTCATATTGGTAAAGTTGATATCACCTCCATACAGGAAATCTGTTTTATAACCCGCCTTGGACAATCCTTCAGCTATAGCAGGCAGCGTACGGCTCTTGGCAGGAATTTTCATTACCGATGCCGTAGGCAATCCAAGGTAACCGCTGAAAGTACAGACTGTTCCACGGTCGGTACGGAAACTATTGGCATAACAGTTTGTAAAAAAGACCCCTTCCTTTGACAGACGGTTAAAATGGGGTGTCACATCAGGAAGACCGCCTAAAGGTTCTACAAAAGCACCTCCAAAACCTTCCATCAAAATAATAAGAATATTGGGACGCTTGGTATTCAGGACTTGAATAATACTATCCCCATCTGTTGTAGGATAAAGTCCGTCAAACAATGCAGCCCGCTTCTCTTCATCAAAGAAATTGAACTCTGATGCAAAATCCTGGGATTTACCCATAGAAGACAACAAACTGAAATCGGGATTGACCGCCGAATGATTCAAGAAAGGTTCGTTGCTGAAATATACTTGCCCTATATTAGAAGTGGATTCCGTTACACCACCACGTATAATGATGAAAAGCACACCTCCTAATAACAGCATTCCCGCAGTTCCCGCTATCCGTTTCCGGGTGGCGGTCAAAACGGAAGGCGTGATTTTCAGCAAGACCCAACTATTCAAGGCTATGAGTAACAAGATGGCAAGAACCCTCAGCAAGATAAATCCGACGGAAACACTCGCCAAAGCTTCCTTCGGTGAATCGATATAAAGAAAAACAGATGCGTCCAGTTTAAATCCCCAGAATGTGTATAATGCCATATCTACCACAAAAATGATAGAAATAAGCGCGGCAGCCAAAATATAATACCCGTAAAGTATTTTTTTCAAAGGGAATTTCCTAAACCAAATACTTATCAGTACCAACAAGAATGGAAATGCAGTAAGATATCCCGCCGTAGCAGCATCAAGACTGGCGCCATGAACCATTACCTGCATATAATCGGCAAACCCGAATCCTTTTTCAATGGAACCATTATAGAGCATGAATAATGGTTTCTGTAGAATAAATATCAGTAAGACCGTAAAAGTACAAGCTGATATAAGCAATCCTCTTTTTCATATCTTCAGTTCTTTATTATTTCCGTCCGAAATCAGCCGGGACCTCTCCCCATCGGTCGGTTTCCCACTTCAATAAAGGTGTGGTATATTTATTTTCTTTCAGCCAAATTTCGGCTCGTTCTATCATTTGAAAAAGTTTCTCCGTCTGAGGAGTCCGCTCTAGTTTAGTTTTACATTTCTTCTGTTTCACCCAGCTCAACGCATTACGGCTGTCCGAGTAAACAGGCATACTGATATTCTTCTGCTTCATCAATGCCAAGGCATGGACAATGGCAAGAAACTCTCCAATATTATTCGTTCCATAAACAGGACCGAAATGAAAAACCTCCTGTCCCGTAAGCAAATAAACGCCCCGATATTCCATCGGTCCGGGATTTCCACTGCAAGCGGCATCCACAGCCAGGCAGTTCATATCAAAGTTCTCGGGAAGTTGTTTAGGAGTATCTTCTTTTTTAACAGCATTCTTGCCTATATAATGAAAAGCGGAAGAAGCCAAGGCGTGTTCCGCCTCCTCTTTGGTCTCGAATGACTTGTATTGTGCGCCATCATAACCTTTTATCTGTAGCTGGCAGTCAGTCCAGGAGTCATAAACTCCCGGATTGACACCTTTCCATACTACATAATATTTCTGTTTCTTTGCCATTTACATACGTTCAGGCACTTCAATACCCAGCAAGCCCATTGCTGTCTTCACAATCTTGCCCACATTGGCACTCAATGCCAGACGGAAGACTTTCAACGCTTCGTTTTCTTCACGCAGAATACTGAAATCATGATAGAACTGGTTGTATTCTTTCACCAAATCGTATGCATAATTTGCTATAATGGAAGGATTATAGTCTGAGCCTGCCTGCTTGACAACCGATTTAAAATCAGCCAGCATCTGAATCAAACCTTCTTCTTTTGCGCTCAGTTCCAAACCCGCTGGAATGATTTCGGGAATAACGATACCTGCTTCAGCCGCTTTGCGTAATACAGACTGGATACGGGCATACGTATACTGAATGAAAGGTCCTGTATTGCCATTGAAATCTATCGATTCTTTCGGGTTGAAAGTCATATTCTTACGTGCGTCCACCTTCAGGATAAAATATTTCAAAGCACCCAAACCAACAATACGGGCAATATTGTCGGCTTCTTCTTGGGTCAGACCGTCCAATTTACCTAATTCAGCAGAAGTTTCCTTAGCAGTTTCAATCATTGCTTCCATCAAATCATCCGCATCCACTACTGTACCTTCACGACTTTTCATTTTGCCCTCGGGCAGCTCTACCATACCGTATGAGAAATGAACCAATCCTTTGCCCCATTCAAAACCCAATTTGTCGAGCAAGATAGAAAGTACCTGGAAATGATAGTTTTGTTCATTACCCACTACATAAATCATCTTGTTGATGGGGTAATCCTGAAAACGTAATTTGGCAGTACCGATATCCTGGGTCATATAAACAGAAGTACCGTCACCGCGAAGAAGCAACTTATGGTCCAGTCCTTCGGCAGTCAAATCAGCCCATACAGAGTTATCCTCTTTCCGGTAGAAGAAACCTTTTTCCAGTCCTTCCATCACTTTCTCCTTACCTTCCAGATAGGTATTCGATTCATAATAAATTTTATCGAAACTAACTCCCATCATCTTATACGTTTCATCGAATCCGGCATATACCCAGTCATTCATCTTCTTCCACAAGGCACGGATCTCAGGGTCATTCGCCTCCCACTTACGGAGCATCTCGCGAGCTTCCAGCATCAGAGGAGAGTTTGCCTCTGCCTTAGCCTTAGCTTCTTCTTCATTCAAGCCTTCAGCCTGGTACTGAGCTGTCAGTTCCTTTACCTCAGCCTTGTAATGCTTGTCAAAAGCTACATAATAGTCACCAATCAAATGGTCCCCCTTCTTACCCGATGATTCAGGTGTTTCACCGTTACCATATTTCAACCAGGCCAGCATGGACTTACAGATATGGATACCACGGTCATTCACAATATTGGTCTTGACCACCTTATTGCCATTTGCCGTCATGACATTTGCCAAGGCATTTCCCAACAGGTTGTTACGGACGTGACCCAGATGAAGCGGCTTGTTTGTATTGGGAGAAGAATACTCAATCATCACCAACGGAGAGTTTTCCGTAGCCTTTTCAATACCGTATTCGGGAGCAGCCTGAATAGAATTCAAAAGTTCAATCCAACAATCCGAAGCAATTGTCAAATTAAGAAAGCCCTTCACTGCATTGTAGGCTGAAACCAATTCGGGAGCATGCTCTTTCAGGTATCCGCCTATTTCCTGTGCGGTCTGTTCAGGCCCCTTCTTAGACATTTTCAGAAAAGGGAAAACAACCAAAGTAAGATGTCCTTCAAACTCTTTCTTAGTCTTTTGCAGTTGTACCATTTTTCCGGGTACATCCTGTCCGTACAACGTTTTGATAGCGCTGATAATGGACGTGGTGAGTTTTTCTTCTATATTCATAATATGTACGTACACTTATTTGTTATTGGATTGCAAAGATAGACATTTTAGGCGAAATCCTTCCTATCTTACCTTAATTTACTATATCTCCTCTCTGCAAACGATACTTTTCCGACTGAAAAACGAATAGCCCACAAACGAATAAACATACAACAAGCAATAAAATATGTCTAAAAAATATTTTTATTCATTTTGATATTCAAGTAGATTTACTGTTGAAATCAAATTAAACAAATCAACACACAGGAATGCGATAAACAAATAGATTTGATCTATCCGCCCAATATTTAAATAAGACAATTCCTATTTTAACTACGTTAATAAAATTCCGTATAGTTTTGACTTTCAACAGGTTCACCATGAAAAAAATATTAAAATATATTATCCTATTTAAATCAAAATACATATATTTGCGATTGTTATTGAATATCACAATTATAAAATACACAAGCAAAAAGAGACCCTAATGAGGTTTGGATGGCCATAAAACCACTATTAGGAAATATGATAATGATAAAAAAGGTAGTATCACAATTTTTTTAGAAAGAGAGTTCTATGTATAAAAACCCTAAAAAACCTAATAAATGTCTTGTTTATATCTACAGATTTCATTCTTCATTATTTAACTGGTCTGTGATTACAGCATGCACAGGAAATACACCTTGGTGTAACAGTAGCCAGGAAGGTGGGGATGTATCAGATTCAGGATTGCCGCGGTCAGCCATCTCTTCTCTGAGTATGATCTCAAAAATTCTCGGTGAATGGTACATAGAAAGAGAGTTCAATATATAATGCCTGAAAAATGGCAATGTACAAACCCTAATAAAAGCCAAGTTTATATGAACAGATTTTCTTCATTATTATGTAGCTTGCTATTCTGCATGATTACATATGCACAGGAAATTACAGTAACTGGTAAAGTCACCGCAGGAGGCGAAGAAATGCCTGGTGTCACAGTAGCTGTAAAAGGACAAACTCGCGGTACCATCACTTCATGGCAGCTACCAGATTCAGGTTAACGGCAATGAAAGCCTGATCTTCTCTTTGTAGGTTACGAAACAGTAACTATACCGGTAAACAGACGCAAAGTGATTAACATAGAATTAAAGGAACAAATGGTAGATGAGATAGTGATAACTGTTCCTTACGGTACTGCCAAAAAATCCACATTTACAGGGTCTGCAAGCTATATTGCCGCCGGTACTATTGAAAAAGCACAGGTCAGTAGTGTATCAAAAGCACTGCAAGGAACTGTAGCTGGCTTACAGTCTTTTTCCTCCAGCGGTCAACCCGGATCAGACGCAACTATCCTGATTCGTGGAGTTGGTTCTGTAAACGCTTCAACCAATCCCCTCTATGTGGTTGATGGTGTTCCTTACGATGGTGCTCTTTCCTCCATAGCATCTTCAGATATTGCGTCAATCACTGTATTGAAAGATGCAGCTTCCGCTGCATTGTATGGCTCACGTGCAGCAAACGGCGTAATTATGATTACCACCAAACAAGGAAATAAAGATAGCGCACCCACCGTTGAATTATCTGCCAAATATGGTTTTTCAAGCCGTGCACGGGCAGACTACGACCAGTTGAATACAAACCAATATTATGAATTATATTGGGAAGCCATGCGTAACTATCGTATGGACAACGGTTACTCTGCCGAAGAAGCTGCTGTATGGGCATCAAGCAATGTTACAGGCAATCTAGGCATCAATCCTTATGGCAGTGCTTATCCTGAACCAATCGGCCATGACGGAAAACTGGTAGCAGGCGCCAAACCATTATGGGACGACAGCTGGGACGACGCCCTTTCACAAGATGCGCACTATACAGATTTAAATGTACGCGTAAGTGGTGGTAGCAAAACCTCCAAGTACTTTGTTTCAGCAGGTTACATGGATGACCAAGGTGCTTATATCTGCTCTGGTTTCAAACGCTATACTCTCCGCGCCAACGTGACTTCAGATATCCGCAAATGGTTACAGATCGGATTGAACGTATCAGGAACTCATTCTGTTCAAGACTATCCCAAGCAAGATGACTCTACCATTTCCAATGTGGTCATGTTTGCCCGTTCGGTACCATCTTTCTATCCGGTATATCAACGCGATTTGGCAACCGGAGCATACCTGTTGGACGAAAACAATGAACGTATGTTCGATTATGGTGAGTATCGCCCGAACTCGTATGCAAAATATAATCTGCTGGCTTCCATGCCACACGATAAAAGTGAGATAAAACGTGATGCTGCCTCTTTACGTGGTTTTATCCAAATAACTCCGATCAAAGGGCTTGCTTACAAGATGTCTTTGAACATTGACTATAACAACAAAACAAATCATAACTACACCAATCCTACTTACGGTACAGGTTCTATCAGTGGTGGCAGCGTAAGCAAATACAACTACCGCACTACAGGCATGACTTTTAATAATGTCATTAATTATCAACACACGTTCAATGATGTACATGATATCCGTGTGATGGCCGGTCAAGAGTATTATGAATATAACACTTCCAATTTCGGCGGAAGCCGCAGCAAAGTCATCATGGATGGATTTTATGAGCCCGACGCAGCTTCCTCTTTAGGTGATTTTGGCGGAAACAGCGACCAATACAAGCTGTTAAGTTTCTTTGGAAGTGCTGAATACTCGTACAATCAAAAATACTTCTTATCGGCTTCTGTCCGTTCTGACGGTTCTTCCCGTTTCCATCCGGATCATCGTTGGGGTACTTTCTGGTCAGTCGGCGCATCTTGGAAAATCATGCAGGAAGAGTTTATGAAGGACACATCAGACTGGCTATCCAATTTGTCATTGCGTGCCAGCTACGGAGCACAAGGTAATGACCAGGTAGGTTATTATGCGTATCAGGCGCTCTATTCCATACGCAATAACCTCGGTGAATCCGGTTTGCACGCTTATCGTCTGGCAACTCCTAATTTATCATGGGAAACCAATCTAAATACTAATATCGGCTTGGATTTTGGTTTCTGGAACAATCGTCTAAATGGTACAATAGAATATTTTGAACGTCGTTCCAAAGATTTATTATTCTCTAAAGACTTAGTTCCATCTTCAGGCTTCTCAAGTATGGACGAAAATATTGGTGCTATCAAAAATTATGGATGGGAATTCCAAATCTCAGGATATCCTATCATGACTAAAGATTGGAAATGGAAACTTTCTTTTAATGCTACTACCTATAAAAACAAAATAACCTCATTGCCTGCCGAAGAAATGTGGAGTGGCAACAAGAAATGGGTGAAAGGAGGATCGTTATATGACTTCTATTTAGTAGAATGGGCTGGTGTCAATCCTGAAAATGGTAATCCTATGTGGTATCGTTACAATACCAACGGAGAAAAGATAACCACAGAAGACTATTCATCAACCACCCCGGACGACAAAGTAAAATGCGGCAATTCACTACCCGACTGGACCGGCGGTCTTCAATCAGATCTCTCATTCAAGGATTTTACATTATCATTCTTATTCTCTTATTCCATTGGTGGTAAAATCTATAATGGGGATAAAGTTTCATTGATGAGCCAAGGACCTACAGGCACCGGTTGGAGCGTAGATATGTTAGATCGTTGGACTCCTGAAAATCCCTATACCGATGTACCGCGTCTGACTACTTCTCCCAAAAGTTCATGGACAAACTCTTCAAACCGGTTCTTAGTTGACCGTTCATACTTACGTTTGAAGAATATTACATTCTCTTACAATCTGCCGAAATCATTGCTGAATACATTGACGCTGAAAGATGCAAGCATATTTTTTCAAGCAGAAAATATGCTGACATTAGCCAAACAACAAGGTCTAGACCCAGAGCAAACTTTCGGAGGCTCTACTTACTATCGTTATCCGGCAATGAAAACTATTTCATTCGGTATCAATGTGAAACTTTAATACAGAAAGAAGAATATGAAAACTATTTTTAAATATATATTTTCAGTCGCACTGGGAAGTATAATGCTCACTTCCTGCGATTTGGATACAATTCCTACGACTTATGTAGATGCCGGTTCTGTTTTCGGTAAAACAGGAGATGCCGAAAAAGTACTTAATGGTGGCTGGAACTACCTGATGGAAACTTTCAATTCTTACGCCAACCCCGGCTATGGAGCAATGCTACGTGCAAATGACGCAATGGGTTCTGATGTAGTGTTAAATAGCAAATATGGCTTTAGGACACATAATGAGTTTTCTGCAATTTATGGAAAAGGAGGCACAAACACCCTGAGCTGGCTTTTAGCATACCGTGTTATTAATGACTGCAATGGTGTATTAGATAATATTGACGCTGCTGAAGGCACGCAAGCCGACAGAAACCGAATTAAAGGACAAGCATTGGCTTTACGCGGTTTCTTATACCTGCACCTGGCCTCTTGTTATTCCTTTGCTATTGATAAAGACCCGGACGCTGTATGTGCACCTGTCTATACACAGTCCACTGATGAAACAATTGCAGCAGAAGGAAAACCCGCATCAAGTGTCAGTGAAGTATATGCGCAATCCATCAACGATTTAGAAGAAGCATTAGAACTTATTCCCGAAACTTATGTACGTGATGCCAAACACAAAATTGACAATGAAGTTGTCCTAGGTATTCTCTCACGTGCCTGTCTTTATGCTCGTCAATGGGAGAAAGCTAAAACTTACTCGGACAAATTGTTAACTAAAAACAATTATCTAATGACCGAGAGTGAATATAAAGCCGGATTCAATTCTGTAGACAATAAAGAATGGATTTGGGGGCATGCCCAAACCAACGATCAAAGTAATGCCAGTTATCAATTCCATTATTTAGATACTACAACTAAAGGATCATACTATTATAGCTTCAATGTAGACCCTTACTTCCGTGATTTATTCGAAGATGGTGATTATCGTAAAGAAATGCTGTTCTGGGCCACAGATCCGGGAGCTGACGTCGCATCAGCAGCCTATGTATGGATGCGTAACTCTAAATTCAGATTCCGCGATATCGAAAACCAACTTGGTGATATCGTATTGATGCGCGTTGCCGAAATTTATTTGATAAATGCAGAAGCAAAAGCACATCTGAATGATCCAGATGCAATTAACAAATTAAATGATTTAAAAACAGCCAGAGGGGCAAAAACCATTCATACAAATCTTTCACAACAGGATCTATTGGAAACTATTTGGCTAGAACGCCGCAAAGAATTATGGGGGGAAGGATTCAGTTTGATAGACATTATCCGTAACCAACAGACCGTAGTCCGCAACGCATATCCCGAAGGGCCCATTGACTATATTTACACTGATGAAAACGGACAAACTCACACCCTGAAGAAAAAGACTCAAGGACATCGTTTCTTCAATTTCCCCGATAAAAGTGCATTCTGTCCAAACAGTAAATATTATTTGTACCGAATTACGGATTCGGAAGAGCTGGCGAACAAAAACCTTTACAAGGATCATCCTAAACTCTCAATTTATACCAAATAACAGCAAACTCTAACAAAGTAAAAACCCGTAGCAAAATGAACTGTTACGGGTTTTATTGTTCTCAAACAAATCAAAAGAGAGTATTCATTAATAAATTTATAGTTCCAAAGGATAACTCAAAATAGATTAATGAAACAGCTTTATAATAATCTGTATCATCATGATATCCTACCCTTTCTTACTTTATTCATTGCTACATAAAATAAGAAAAGGGAGCTTCTCTTCGGATTTTAATCATAAGAGATTTAAATTTCAATATCTCTTTAGAAACACATTCTTTCTGTTTTATTTCTTCTTCAAATCCTCAGGAGAAACCAACTTATAAAGCTTGTCACTAGGACGTACCTTATCGGGTACTTTAAAGGATACATGTTGACCTTTTCTTACCACATCCACCGGTTTCAAATCCACACGCGCCTCATCCAACGTCAGAAATACCGCTCCTGTAGTAGGTCCTGTGATCAGAAGCTTATCCCCTACTTTCATCTCAGCAGCTTCCACCAGAAACTCTGCAACGCCAATATTAGAAAAGTACTTGATTCCCTTACCCACATACACCTTACGCTCAGTAGCCTCCGAACCATAGTTCTTACTCCATTCACCCAAACGCTGTCCTAAATAATACCCATTCCAGAATCCCCGATTGAATACGGTCTTCAGCCGTTCATCCCAAGCCTGCTTCTTCTCCTCGGTAAAAGTGCCCTCCAGATAAGAACAAATAGCTTCTTTGTAACATTCCACCACGGTACGTACATACTCAGGTCCTCGGGCACGCCCTTCGATCTTGAAGACACGCACGCCAGCCTCTATCATCTCATCCATAAAATGAATAGTTTTCAAATCTTTAGGAGACATGATGTATTTATTGTCCACCTCCAGTTCAATATCACTCTCTTTATCCTTCACATCGTATGCACGGCGACATATCTGCATACAAGCCCCCCGGTTAGCAGAAGCATTCATCTCATGCAAACTGAGATAACACTTGCCCGACACTGCCATACAGAGTGCCCCGTGGCAGAACATCTCAATACGGACCAATTCTCCATTCGGACCTTTAATTTGTTCCTTCTGGATAGTATCATAAATCACCCGCACCTGCTTCAAATTCAATTCACGTGCCAATACCACTACATCGGCAAAGCGAGCATAAAATTTCAACGCTCCGGCATTACTGATATTTAATTGGGTGGAAAGGTGTACTTCCTGCCCCACCTCGCAACAATAAGCCATTACCGCCACATCCGCAGCAATCACGGCACTGATGCCTGCCTCCTTAGCCGCATCCACAATGGTACGCATCAAAGCAATATCTTCATCATAAATAATGGTATTGATCGTAAGATAGCTCTTGATGCCATGTTTATCACAGATCTGTGCTATCTCGCGTAAATCATTGACAGTAAATGTACTGGCAGAACGTGCACGCATATTCAGACTCTCAATTCCGAAGTAAATAGAATCCGCACCTGCCTGTATGGCTGCCGCCAGCGACTCACGTGAACCTACAGGAGCCATTATTTCAAAGTCTTTTATAGAAGCTTTCATTATTCTTTTGATTAATATATGTGCAAAGGTAGGCTTTTTTCCGTATTTTTGCAGCCTGATTTCACCACAGATTACACAGATTCACACAGATTATAAATTAATACTCAAATGAATCTGACTTTTCTGTAACCCAAAGATAAACATACAACAATGAAGATTAGAAATATAGACCTGGGCAGATACCCTATTTTCCTGGCTCCGATGGAAGATGTAACAGACCCCGCTTTTCGCCTGATGTGCAAGAAGTTCGGTGCTGATATGGTATATACCGAATTTGTATCGGCAGATGCATTGATACGCTCGGTAGGTAAAACGATGCAGAAGCTGAATATCAACGATGAGGAACGCCCCGTAGCCATCCAGATTTACGGCAGAGACACGGAAACAATGGTAGAAGCGGCGAAAATAGTGGAAGAGGCGCATCCTGACATCTTGGATATTAATTTTGGCTGTCCTGTAAAACGCGTTGCCGGTAAAGGAGCCGGTGCAGGTATGCTGCAAAATATCCCGCTGATGTTGGAGATTACCCGTGCTGTTGTGGACACTGTAAAAATTCCCGTTACTGTAAAACACGTCTAGGCTGGGACAATGAGCATAAAATTATAGTAGATTTGGCAGAACAATTACAAGATTGCGGCATTGAAGCACTGACCATTCATGGACGCACCCGTGCACAAATGTACACTGGTGAAGCGGACTGGAGTTTAATAGGTGAAGTAAAAAGAATCCCCGTATGCATATACCTATCATTGGAAACGGGGATATAACTACGCCACAACGTGCCAAAGAGTGTTTTGACCAGTATGGAGTAGACGCTATTATGATTGGCCGAGCCAGCTTTGGACGCCCGTGGATATTCAAGGAAGTAAAACATTATATAGAAACCGGTAAGGAACTCCCTGCCCTTTCTTTTGAGTGGCGGCTGAATGTACTCCGTCAGGAAGTGTTGGACAGTGTGAATCTGCTTGACGAACGCCGCGGTATTCTTCATGTACGCCGCCATCTGGCTGCTTCTCCCTTATTTAAAGGCATCCCCAACTTTAAAGAGACACGTATCGCCATGCTCCGTGCCGAAACCGTGAAAGAACTTTTCAGTATCTTGGATTATATCAGGGGAATTACGGAATGAATTCTTAATGCTACAATGTGCTAATATGCTAATGTGCCAATTGCCATGCGGAATACAGCACAGCCAATTGGCACATTAATATATTGTAGCATTAACACATTATCTATTCCATTTTACGCAAACCTCTTTTGGGAGAGAAATCAATATCTTTAGGATTACCTTTATAAACCACCTCACCACTACTGGATGCTTTCGCAGTCAGCGAACCGGTCACATAACATTCCACATCACCAGAGGAACTGGCACTGGCAGTTACATTGACCGCCTTCATACCTTTTGCCTTTACATCCCCACTACTACTGGCTCTGTAAGAAGCGTTCTCACAAATACCTGCCAAAATCACATCTCCGGAAGAGCTGGCATCAGCAGATACATCAGCAGCGTTCAGATTCTTGACAGATACATCACCCGAGCTACTGGCATCAGCAGAGAAATTCGTACAAGATACCTTTTCCAGAATCACATCACCCGAACTATTAGCGGTAGCCGCAAAATCATCACAAGAAATAGTGCTTCCTGTTACATCACCGCTACTGCTAGCCTTAACAGTAACTTTCCCACTCGTTTTCAGTCCATTCTTTATAATAATATCACCGGAACTGGAAGCTTTCAAGCTGTTCACAGCCGGAGCAGAAACTCTTACTTCCTTTTATGTTTTCCGTTTATTGAAAAATTGTTTCTTGGTGATTTAAAACCAACCTTAAGTACTCCACCCTCTACACGGACATCAATATAGTCCACCAAATTGTCCGGAGCATATATTTCCACATCCTGTCCACCGGAACTTTGAGTATAGATTACATCCACCGAAGAACTGGTAGAGATAGCATTAAAACTACCCATATTCACTTTTTGGTAACATAGTTCTTACTAGGAGTTATTCTCTCTGCACATGCTGTGGCAGACACTAACATAAGGGTCACCGCCATTAAAGTTGATACTAATTTTCTCATACTATTTTTGTTTTATTCATTAGACGTTATTTCTATGCCAAACGTTGCAACGTTTAGCCATTATTTTAAAGCAATATTCATGCCAGCAACATTTATCACTGAAAATCAACAAGGTATAAACAAAACAGGGTGTCCGAAAATGGACACCCTGTACGCTTTATATACTTTTAAAACTATTTCAGCACAAGTTGGAAGACTACAGAAGCAAACCAACGCTTATACATATAAGTAGCCACAATATAAATACATACCGCCGAAATCCAGCCGGCAATAACATCCACCAAATAATGCGCCTGAATATAGACCGTAGCACAGCATAGAAGTACGTAGAACGGTGCCAAGAAATAACATAGTTTCTTATTAACGCGATAGGCCATAATCATCACAATGGTAGATATACCGACATGCGAACTAGGAAAAGCAGCAGTAGGGCGTTCCCCACTTCCTGTGAGGCCTCTACCAAATTAAAGAAGAAACCATGATCAAAACCGGGACCGGGCAGCAGAATATCATTATTATTGAAATAATCACCGATAGCAGGAAATGCTGCGCCATCACATTGTCCATTCCGATAGCAGGGAAATAGAATTGCGGACCGGCAACCGGAACCAATATATAAATAAGATAATAGATAAAAAACGAAGTGACCAGCACAAAAGAAACCTTTTCAAACCACTCAAAACGAAACAAGAAATAATAAATAGTCACAATCCCAATCATTGGATAATAAGCGAAATACCCCATATTAAATGGTTCACTGAACCACATGGAAGGAAAATGTTCACTAAATTCTACCGAAGGCTGGCAACGGAACAAAAACTGCTCCGCCGAAGCGAAGAAGTTATCCAGATTGGGAAAAGACGATTAAATTCAAAGGTATCGGGATACCAATACGCTAAAAATGCCATCTGCACAGCCATTCGTATAAATGCCGTAAGTTTACACGGATACTTGCGATACAAATATATTAATGCAAACGTAATGGCCACAATGCCTGCACGCTCCAAAAGCATAATTACAGGGTGGTCCATACGAGGAAATAATATTAAAACCATTATGGTCGTGAGGGCATTATATATCAGACTAATGCTCTCAACGGCAAACAATCCTTTCACACTGTCTACCCGTTTGAATAAATTTAAAGCCATCCTTCTTTCTTATACCATGCAATGATTTCCTTTACTCCCTTGTCTAAAGGGTACTCAGGACGATATCCCAGTTCTTCCACCAAGGGTGAAATATCGCATTGCCAATTACGTTGTTTCATTATTTTATATTTGTCAGCATTCAGCGTACTTACCTTTCCCAGGCAACGCGCTGAAAATTCAGCGAGCAAAGATACAACTTTTAAAATAAATAATGGGCATTTAATGTGTATAACCCACGGATTACCAAGTTCTTTTTGTATCAAATCAGAAAAAGTACGGCTGGAATAGACATTTCCGTCACTAACAAAATAGGCGCGCTGCCGCACTCCATGTTCTATTGCCAAATAAACAGCTTGTACCAAATCCCTCACATAAATAAAAGTAAGATCCTGTCTTTTAAAACCAGGAGCAAAGTCTATATGCTGCTTGATAGACTTCGCCATCAGAAAATAATCGCGTTCACGAGGACCATAAACTCCAGTAGGACGAAAAATCACTGTCGGAAAATCATTCAATGATTGCAGGTAATGTTCCGACTTTAGCTTACTGACCCCATATGCAGTATTGGGCATTGCCGTATCACGCTCACTGATGGGTGCATAATTATCTTCATGAATAGGACCGAAAATACTAAGTGAACTGATATAGACAAATTGCCGGGGAACCATGTCCAAGGTTCTCAAAGCTTCTACAAAATTACGGGTATAGACATAATTGCCTTTGTCAAATTCGTCCTTATGGCGGCATTTAGTTACACCGGCACAATGAATGATATAATCCCATCCCCCATGCAATTGTTTATGAACAGCCAATTGCTCCGTCAATCTTCCGGGATGAGCAAAATCCAATTCGGCAAATTGAATGCGAGGATCTTTCAAATAGGTACGACTACTGCTTTTACGTACACCAGCCCATACCTGCATCTCTCTCAATCCTCCTTCCACCAGGAAACTGCCAATAAATCCGCTTGCTCCGGTTACCAATACTTTCTTTAAGCAGCAAGTGTTCTTTTGTGCAAATTCTTCGTTATTCATTCTTCGTATGTTATTTCACCGGTTCCACATGAATACCCACATGAGTATCCTCTCCAAACTTTTCTTTCAATCTATGTTCAATACCAGTTGCCGTCTCGTGCGCTTTATGCAGAGAAATGTTCCCATCCATGCGTATATGAATCTCTATAGCATAATTGTTTCCGATGCGCCGCGTGCGTAAATGATGCGGTTCGCTGACTCCATCAAAAGATAACACAATTCCTTCTATCTCACGTTCCACACTATCCGGCAAAGACTTTTCCAGCAATTCATCCAGGCAAGGAACCAGCAGCCTGATGGAAACCCGCATAATAAAGAAACTGACTGTCACAGCGGCAATAGGATCGAGTACCGCCCAATGAGGACCAAGTAAAATCGCTCCGCCAATACCGGCAGCCGTACCAATGGATGATAATGCATCACTCCTATGATGCCACGCATTCGCCACAACAGCCTGTGAGTGGCATCTTTTCCCCACTCTGACTGTATATTGATAAAGTATTTCCTTCAACAGAATAGAAATAATGGCAGCAACCAATGCCAACATTCCCGGTTGACGAAGTTCCCCACCTCGTAGGAAAACCAATATATCTGTTGCTCCATTCCACAATATTCCAAATCCTACCCCCAATAATGCCATACCAATGAAAGCAGTAGCCAATGTTTCATATTTCCCATGACCATAATCATGGCTCTTGTCCACTGGTTTATTGGATATACGTACAAAAAGAATCACTACTACGTCCGTAATGAAGTCAGATAGAGAATGAACTGCATCTGCCAACATAGCAGCACTATGCCCTGCAATTCCGGCAAGGAATTTAAAAATAACCAGCAAGAAATTAACGAAACTCCCCACTAATGTAACTCTATAAATTTCTTTTTCCCTGATTTTCTTATCAAGTTCAGTCATAACAATTGTTTTAGAACGGACAAAGATAGCACGTTTCATTTAGATTCAACCAAATTTAATGTATCTATTGAACCGCTATTCCAATTATTTTGTTTACTTTGTAGCACATAATACATAAATATATCCCCTTATGGCTAAAAAGAAAGAAAAAAAAGCAGGGAAACGCATGAAAAAAAGCGAAATGTCTGAACGACTGATAAGCTTATTCCACACAAAACCGAACGAAACATTCAGTCTGAAACAATTATCAAGCAGTCTGAACCTTACTACACATCCTCTTAAAATGCTTTGTGCCGACATCATTACTGAAATGATTGAGGATGATTTTCTGCAAGAAGTAGAATAAAGGACACTACAAACTGAACGACCACGGTCTGATTATGACTGGCGTCTTTCAGCGTAAAAGCAACGGCAAGAACTCCTTCATCCCCGATGATGGTGGAGAAACTATTTTCATAGCCGAACGTAATTCGGCACATGCCATGAATAATGACAAAGTAAAAATAGCCCTCTTTGCCAAACGTAAGAACCGGAACCCGGAAGGTGAAGTGATAGAGATTCTGGAACGTGCCAACGATACTTTTGTCGGCACACTGAAAGTAGAGAAATTCTACGCCTTTCTGCTGACCGAGAACCGCACTCTGGCAAATGATATTTTTATCCCGAAAGATAAGCGGAAAGGTGGAAAGAATGGGGACAAAGCAGTCGTGAAAATTGTAGAATGGCCCGAAGAGGCAAAACCCGATAGGACAAGTCATTGATATTTTGGGAAAAGCAGGAGAAAACACAACTGAAATGCATGCCATTCTGGCCGAATTCGGCTTACCTTACGTATATCCCAAGAATGTAGAAACCGCTGCCGAAAAGATTCCGGCAGAGATTTCCGAGGCGGACTATGCAGAACGTGAAGATTTCCGCAATGTAACAACTTTCACCATTGACCCTAAAGATGCAAAGGACTTTGATGACGCGCTCTCCATCCGTCTCATCAAACCGGGACTATGGGAAGTAGGCGTACACATTGCCGATGTTACTCATTATGTAAAAGAAGGAGGCGTTATCGACAAAGAAGCTGAAAAACGCGCTACTTCCGTTTATCTGGTAGACCGTACCATCCCCATGTTGCCCGAACGGCTGTGTAACTTCATCTGTTCCCTCCGCCCCGACGAAGAGAAACTGGCATTCTCCGTCATTTTCAATATGAATGAAAAGGGAGAGGTGAAAGACTCGCGCATCGTGCACACCATTATAAAGAGCGACCGCCGTTTCACCTATGAGGAGGCGCAAAAAGTGATTGAAACGGGTGAAGGCGACTACAAAGAAGAAATTCTGGAACTGAACAAACTGGCACAAATCCTGCGTAAACAAAGATTGGCTGCCGGTGCTATTGACTTTGACCGCGTAGAAGTGAAATTTGAGATAGACGAAACCGGCAAACCGCTCAGTGTCTACTTCAAAGAATCCAAAGAGGCCAATAAGTTGATAGAGGAATTTATGTTGTTGGCCAACCGCACGGTTGCCGAAAAAATCGGTAAAGTACCTAAAAACAAGAAAGCCAAAGTATTCCCTTATCGTATCCACGACCTTCCGGACCCCGATAAACTGGAGAACTTGAATTGGTTTATCAATCGCTTCGGATATAAGATACGTACATCGGGTAGCAAAACTGAGATATCCAAATCCATCAATCGTTTACTGGACGACATAAAGAACAAGAAAGAACAAAATCTGGTGGAAACCGTATCCTTGCGTGCCATGCAAAAGGCCCGTTATTCCACACATAATATTGGCCACTATGGTCTGGCATTTGACTATTATACTCACTTTACCTCACCTATCCGCCGTTTTCCGGATATGATGGTTCATCGTCTGCTCACCCGCTATCTGGCAGGAGGACGTACGGTACAGGAAGCGAAATACGAAGAATTGTGTGACCATAGCTCTGAAATGGAACAAATCGCCGCCAATGCGGAACGTGCCTCTGTAAAATACAAACAAGTAGAGTTTATGGGTGAACGTTTGGGCATGGAGTTCGATGGAGTCATTTCCGGAGTTACCGAATGGGGACTTTATGTGGAACTGAACGAAAACAAGTGCGAAGGTATGATTCCCATGCGTGACCTTGGTGATGACTATTATGATTTCGATGAAAAGAACTATTGTCTGACGGGACGCCGGCATCACAAAAAATTCAGTTTGGGAGATCCGGTTACCATTAAAGTGGCCCGCGCCAATCTGGAGAAAAAGCAACTTGATTTCGCTTTGGTCGAGAAATAAAGATTAACATCCTGTTGTAGGGGCAGACTGGTTCTTCCCCTGCAACAAGACAATAGTTTCATTTACTTCACTCTTCTATTCAACTGATTATTCGCTTTATCCGGCTTCGATTTGCCGATCCGTTTACCACCGGACTTCTTTTTAGTTTCCTGTTTTGCCTTAAAAGCAAATGGATTTTTCTTATTTACCATAAATATTCCCTTTTTTCTTCAAAATAAAGGATTAACATCAATATTCATTCTATTTATTGGCAATAATATAGAATTTACTTACTTTTGTCCTTCTAAAGCATTCAGTTCATGACTACATTCAATTACACGAACATATTAACGCAGGCAGTAGATGAATTATCTGAAAGCCAGTCCTATAAAGGATTATTCCACCAACACAAAGATGGAGATCCTTTACCATCTGCCAAATCCCTATACAAGATAGTAGAATTGGCACGCGCCATTATCTTCCCCGGCTACTTTGGTAATTCCACCGTTAACAGCCATACCATCAACTACCATATCGGTGTAAATGTAGAAACCCTGTTCGGCCTGCTGACCGAACAAATTCTGGCAGGACTTTGCTTCGGACAGGAAAACAGTAAAAATGCAACCGATGACAATGAACCGTGCAGAGAAACAGCCTCTTTGCTGGCAGCTCGTTTCATCAGTAAACTGCCCGAACTCCGCCGCATTCTGGCTACCGATGTAGAAGCCGCATATTATGGTGATCCCGCCGCCACATGCTTTGGTGAAATCATCAGTTGCTATCCGGCTATCCGCGCTATCAGCAATTACCGCATCGCACATGAGCTGTTAATACTGGGTGTACCTTTAATCCCCCGCTTCATTACAGAAATGGCACATTCGGAAACCGGTATCGATATTCATCCGGGGGCACAAATAGGACACCATTTCACTATCGACCACGGTACAGGTGTAGTAATCGGAGCGACCAGCATCATCGGAAATAATGTGAAACTCTATCAAGGGGTAACATTAGGAGCTAAAAGCTTTCCGCTAGACAATAATGGAAATCCCATTAAAGGCATTCCACGCCATCCTATTTTAGAAGACGATGTCATTGTATATTCCAATGCAACCATTTTAGGGCGTGTTACTATTGGCAAGGGTGCTACCGTAGGAGGTAATATTTGGGTAACAGAAAATGTACCTGCCGGATCACGTATCGTACAGCGAAAAAACAAAGACGAATAAAACCCCTTTGCCATCATAGAAATGCTGACATCACAAAATGGTCTAAAAAGTAGTATGGCAGCAAACTTTTTAATAAAACAGTAACTTCCTGTACACCTTCTTGTAACAGATAAACAAGATATTTGCAGTACGATAAAAAAGGAGGTATATATGAAACTTAAAAGCAATGAATATCAGATAGAATGTACACCCTACGGGGAATATTACGCCTTTTTAACAGACTACCACCAATGCTGCACTTACGGCGAAACTGCCGAAGAAGCATTGGAAACCCTGTCAGATATCGCCGATGAGTTTTTCTGCGAAATAAACGAAGTCTATCTGGCAGAAGAATTCGCATAAAAGTCACTCAACCTATTAATCATAGAATTTCTCTTACAGAAACCATACCTGTGTGATACAGATATGGTTTCATTTTGTCCTAAGCATGCCCCATACGGTAGAGACTGTACCCCAAATAAACCAAATACAAACAAGAGACCAGTATCATTAAAGCACAAACCACATATCCCTTACGTTTCTCATCCGTCAATTCCATTTTCATTCTGATTTCTATTTAAGTTTCTTGATTCAGCAAAAATGGCAAATTCCTGTGTAGAATTTATTTCTATAGGATAACAATTACATTGCCGGATACATATTTTGTCAATTTATTCCACAGATATACCCAATTCCGTTTTCAAAGAATTTTTATAATCAAAGGTAAATAAAGACCCCGGCAAGGAGCGTGGACGCCCCGATTTCATCCTCTTTTTTGCTTCATCAAACAGATTAATTCTCTAAATAATTTATTAGCAAACAGAAAATCATTAAATTTGTCCCATCAATTGAAATTACGTAATTATCATTTAAGATGAAGGAAGAATTCGAGCTAATCGCCAAGACTTTCCAGGGACTGGAAGAAGTACTGGCAAAAGAACTCACCGAGCTGGGAGCCAGCAATATAGAAGTAGGAAGACGCATGGTAGCCTTTACGGGCGATAAAGAAATGATGTATAGGGCAAACTTCTGCCTGCGTACTGCCATCCGCATCCTGAAACCCATCAAACATTTTGAGGCGAAGAATGCCGATGAAGTTTACGAAGCTATCAAGGCCATTGCGTGGGAAGACTTCTTGGATAAAGATAAAAGTTTTGCCGTAGACGCTGTGGTTTTCTCGAACGAGTTCCGTCACTCCAAGTTCGTAGCCTACAAAGTAAAAGACGCCATTGTGGACTATTTCCGTGAAAAGACAGGAGAGCGCCCCTCGGTACGCATCAACCATCCCGATGTGGCACTGAACATCCATATAGCCGAAAATAAATGCACTCTGTCACTGGATAGTTCGGGCGAGTCACTCCACCGCCGGGGTTATCGCCAGGAAGCTGTAGAAGCTCCTTTGAATGAGGTACTGGCAGCCGGTATGATCCTGATGACCGGATGGAAAGGCGAATGTGATTTGATAGACCCGATGTGCGGTTCAGGAACAATACCTATCGAAGCCGCCCTGATAGCACGTAACATCGCTCCCGGCGTATTCCGCAAGGAGTTCGCTTTTGAAAAGTGGAACGATTTTGATCAGGAACTATTTGACCGCATCTACAATGATGACTCACAGGAACGTGAGTTCACACATAAGATTTTTGGATATGACAATAATCCGAAAGCAAATGAAATTGCCACTCACAATGTGAAAGCAGCCGGACTGAGCAAGGAGATTATCTTAAAAATCCAACCGTTCCAGCAATTTGAGCAACCCAAAGAAAAAAGCATCATCATCACCAACCCTCCTTATGGAGAACGTATCTCAACCAATGATTTGCTGGGCCTGTATCAAATGATAGGCGAACGTCTGAAACACTCTTTCACCGGCAATGATGCATGGGTACTAAGTTACCGTGAAGAATGTTTCGACCAGATTGGTTTAAAGCCTTCTATAAAAATCCCCCTGTTCAACGGTTCGTTGGAATGTGAATTCCGCAAATACCAATTATTCAACGGCAAATTCAAAGAATTCCGTAGTGAGAACGCCGATCAGGAATTCAAGCCCCGCCGGGAAGAAATCCGCCCGCGCCGTAACACGGAAAAGGTAGAATATGGAGAACGCAGAGAACGTCGTAGTTTTGACAACAGACGTGAAGGACACGGAGAGTACAAAGGAGGAGAGCGCAGAGAAAGACGCTCTTTTGATGACAAACGTGAGGGACGTGGCGATTTCAAAAGAGGAGAACACCGCAACTTTGGTGACAGACGTGAAGGCCGCGACAATTTCAAAAGCAGTCCCCGTAAATTTGACGACAATAAGGAAAAGACAGAAGAATAAACAGTTATGAGAAAATTAATCAATCTGATTGCCTTATTAATCATGGCTTCATCTGTAACATGGGCACAAGACAAGAAAAGTTTCACACTGGAAGACTTGATGCCGGGAGGAAACAATTATTATAACCTGCTTCCACAAAATCTGTATGGTTTGCAATGGTGGGGAGATGTATGCATCAACGCCGACATAGAAGAGGTAAAAACCATCCAGCCGGCAAATGGGAAGGAAAACGTACTTATCACTTTGCAGGAAGTGAATGAACTGTTGGCAAACAAGGAATTAGGGAAAATCAACCACTTCAGGAATGCATCTTTCCCATACGCTGAAAAGATGATGCTGGTAAATACCACATCCAATAAAGTGCTGATCGATTTAACTAAAAAGGAAATAATATGGAGTCAGCCTCTCTCTCCTAAAGCCGCCAACCAGGACTGGAACAAGGAAAGCCGTTCATTGGCTTATACCCTTGACAACAATCTGTTTGTAACGACTGCCGACGGGAAAACGCAACAAGTCACCGACGAACCGAAAGGCATCGTATGCGGACAAAGTGTACACCGTCAGGAATTTGGTATCTCGAAAGGTACTTTCTGGAGTCCGAAAGGAAATCTGCTTGCTTTCTACCGCATGGACGAAAGCATGGTAACCGATTATCCACAAGTAAATACCTCCACCCGCATAGCGACACTGGAGCCGGACAAGTATCCGATGGCAGGAATGACCAGCCACAAAGTGACTGTCGGCATCTACAATCCGGAGACCCAAAAAACAGTTTATCTGAAAGCCGGAGACCCTACCGACCGTTATTTTACCAATATCAGCTGGAGTCCTGACGAAAAAAGCGTTTATGTCATTGAACTGAACCGTGACCAGAACCATGCCCTGCTATGCTGCTATGACGCGGAAACAGGAGAGCCACTGAAAAGCAATCCCCTTTACGAAGAGAAGCATACTAAATATGTAGAACCCCAACATCCCATCGTCTTTCTGCCGTGGGACCACACGAAGTTCATCTATCAGAGCCAGCGCGACGGCTACAACCATCTTTACCTGATGGACACCAAGACTTCCGTATATCCGGAATCACATGGAGCCGCGGCCGGAGGTTCTTACCGGGAAAGCTACAAGACCAGACAGCTTACCCAAGGCAACTGGGTAGTACAAAACATCCTCGGATTCAATGAAAAGACCAAGGAAGTCATCATCATGAGCACAGAGGTTTCCCCTTTGCAGAGCAACGCATACGCTGTGAATGTAAAGACAGGCAAACGCCGCCTCATCGGCAATAAAGACGGTATGCATCATGTACAACTGTCCGGTAGCGGCAACTATGTGATAGACAATTATACTTCTTTCACCATTCCCCGGAATATCGAGATCGTTCCCACTTCCGGAAAGGGAAAGACTATCAGCCTGTTGACCGCCACCAATCCGTTGGAAGCATACAATATGCCCGAAATCACTGTCGGTACCCTCAAGGCAGCCGACGGCAAGACCGACTTATACTACCGCCTGATAAAGCCGGTGAATTTTGACCCCAACAAAAAATACCCGGCCGTAATCTACGTGTATGGCGGACCACATGCCCAACTAATCCACAACAACCGCAACTATGACGCCCGCGGATGGGATATTTACATGGCACAACTGGGTTACGTCATGCTGACCGTTGACAACCGGGGCAGTGACAACCGGGGACTGGAATTTGAGAACTGTACGTTCCGCCAATTGGGAACCGAAGAGATGAAAGACCAGGTAAAAGGAGTGGATTTCTTAAAATCATTGGGTTATGTGGACAATAACCGCATTGGCGTACATGGTTGGAGCTTCGGTGGTTTCATGACCACCAACTTGATGCTGACTTACCCCGAACTATTCAAAGTAGGAGTAGCCGGCGGTCCTGTCATCGACTGGGCTTACTACGAAGTAATGTACGGCGAACGCTACATGGATACTCCGCAAACCAACCCCGAAGGCTACAAGAACGCCAACCTGAAGCTGAGAGCCGGAAACCTGAAAGGACGCTTGGAAGTGATCATTGGCGCCAATGACCCCACTTGTGTTCCCCAGCACAGCATCAGTTTCCTCCGTGCCTGCATTGATGCCGGAACCCAACCCGATTTCTTTATGTATCCGGGCGACGGTCATAATATGTTCGGACGCGACCGTGTGCACTTGTATGAACGCATTACACGCTATTTTGAAGACCACTTAAAATAAACAAAAGATAAGATTATGAAACTGTTGCTATTAGGCTCAGGCGGACGTGAACACGCCCTGGCATGGAAGATTGCTCAAAGTCCCAAAATCGAGAAACTCTATATCGCCCCGGGAAATGCCGGCACAAGTAATGTAGGCGAGAATGTAGCGATTAAAGCAGATGACTTTACAGCAATCAGAGAGTTTGTAGTAAAGAATAATATAGATATGGTAGTGGTAGGTCCCGAAGACCCGTTAGTCAAAGGAATCTATGACTATTTCAAAAAAGATGAAGCGCTGAAAAACATTCCTGTTATCGGGCCTTCAAAAGCGGGTGCGGTACTGGAAGGCAGCAAGGAGTTCGCCAAAGGCTTCATGCAACGCCATAATATCCCGACAGCCGGTTACAAAAGTATCACTGCCGCAAATCTGGAAGAAGGACTAGCCTTTCTGGAAACATTGGAAGCTCCATACGTACTGAAAGCCGACGGTCTTTGCGCCGGAAAAGGCGTACTGATTCTGCCCACCCTGGAAGAAGCCAAGAAAGAATTGAAAGAAATGCTGAGCGGAATGTTCGGTGACGCTTCCGCCACCGTAGTGATTGAAGAATTCCTGAGCGGTATAGAATGTTCCGTATTCGTTCTGACCGATGGAAAGAACTACAAGATTCTGCCCGAAGCAAAAGACTACAAACGCATCGGCGAAGGCGACAAAGGGCTGAACACCGGTGGTATGGGTAGTGTATCTCCTGTTCCGTTTGCCGACAAAGCATGGATGGAAAAAGTGGAAGAACGTATCATCCGCCCCACAGTAGAAGGACTGGCAGCAGAAGGCATCGACTATAAAGGCTTTATCTTCTTCGGCCTGATTAATGTAAAAGGCGAACCGATGGTCATTGAATACAATGTACGCATGGGCGACCCGGAAACGGAAAGTGTCATGCTGCGCATCAAGAGTGACTTGGTGGAACTGCTTGAAGGAGTGGCAACAGGCAATCTGAATGAAAAAGTCCTGGAGATAGACCCCCGTTCGGCAGTATGCGTCATGCTGGTATCCGGCGGATATCCGGAACATTATGACAAGGGATTTGCCATCAGCGGAGTAGAAGAGATTGAAAACAGCATTGTATTCCATGCAGGAACAGCACTGAAAGACGGACAGGTAGTCACTAGCGGCGGACGTGTCATTGCAGTCAGCTCCTACGGTGCCAATAAAGAAGAAGCCTTGGCACAATCATTCGCCAATGCGAAGAAAATCAATTTCGACAAGAAATATTTCCGTTCAGATATTGGATTCGACCTGTAATCAGCGGACTATCACCCCATGGCAGGCTATGACAAATTCCAAATAGATATGGCAAAGGGAAGATTCACCTTCCCTGTTGCCATCCTTATATGCCTGCTTCTCCGGATCATCACGGGCAATGAATGGCAGGATGTAATCAATTTGCTGGTCTGTGCTTTGACTGCCTATCTGCTGATCGAGATAAACACCGCCTTCACGCTGATACGGACACGCAGTACCTTGCATGTCAGCTTTTACGTATTCCTGTCCACGGCCTGCCTGTTTCTGCATTCCTTCCAGTATGCCGTTTTTGCGCCACTCACTTTTCTGATCGCTATTTCCCAATTATTCAGCAGCTACGAATCTCCCTATCCGGCGGGAAGTATATTCCACGCTTTCTTTTTCATCGGACTGGGAAGCCTGTTGTTTCCACAGTTGCTTTATTTTGTACCTCTGTTCTATTTGGGGATGATCAGTTTCAGATCCCTGTCACTCAAAAGTTTCTTTGCCGGACTTACAGGACTCTGTGTGCCCTACTGGCTCTTTTTCGGCTATGCGTTCTATTACGACAAAATGAATCTCTTCTATCACCCTTTACAGGAGCTTATTCATTTTCAACCCATCAGTTATGGGACATTAGGGATGGACAGAATCATATCCTGTGGAATCATCACCTTGATATCACTGGTCAGCAGCGTGCATTATTTCCATGTTTCTTATTTAGACAAGGTACGCACGCGTATATTCCTTTTTTTCCTGATCGCCGTTGAAGCCTGGATTTATTTACTGGGTATCTTACAGCCACAGCATTTCGACATCCTGTTGCAGATGCAGGTCATTGTAGGATCCATTTTAACAGGACATTTATTTACTTTAACCCACAACCGCTTTACCGGCATCTTTTTCATCATTACATTTGTTCTATTAATAGTTCTAACTATATACAATTTATGGATGCAATTCTTCAATTCCTGATCGACTGGGGATATTGGGGTCTTTTTCTAGGCTCTTTTATAGCCGGAAGTGTTCTTCCCTTCAGTTCGGAGGCCGTATTGGCAGCCTGTGTAGGTCCGTTGGGCTTAGACCCGGTGATCAGTATAACCGCCGCCACCGCCGGCAATGTTGCCGGAGGCATGACCTGCTACTGGATGGGACATCTGGGCAATATGGAATGGATCGAGAAATATTTTCATGTAAAAAAAGAGAAGATGGACCGTGCGGAGCGGTTTGTACACGGACGGGGTGCCTGGATGGCTTTCTTCGCCTTTATCCCTATTTTGGGAAGTGCCATATCCATTGTATTGGGCATGATGCGTGCCAATATATGGATTGTCATTCTCGCTATGACCATCGGAAAGATACTCCGCTACGCCTTATTGGTATGGGGAGTATTGGAAGCCTCCGCTTTAATGCATTAAAATTATGAAACTGGAACAAACAGCAGATGGAAGTTATACCCTCTATGTACCCGAACTGGACGAACATTATCATTCGGTGAAAGGGGCACTGACGGAGTCACAACATATTTTTATCGAAATGGGATTAAAGCATTCTCCCGTTTCCGAGCCCCACATTCTGGAGATAGGACTAGGAACAGGGCTGAATGCCTTTCTGACACTGCTTTCAGCAGAAGAGACCCGACGGAAAGTACATTATACCGGTATCGAACGCTATCCGTTAGCCGAAGAAACCTTGAAGCAACTGGACTACCCCCGCCTGATCGGCAAACAGCATGAGGAGGATTATTACGCCATTCACCGGGCGCCCTGGAACACAGAAACAGAGGTATCCCCTTGGTTCACATTACATAAAATTGAAGATGATTTTACCCGGCTTTTCAACCCGGAGGAAGGCAGCCGTCCCGCCGTTCCCTTATACGATATCATCTACTTTGATGCCTTCGCTCCCGAAAAACAACCCGAAATGTGGGAACAATCTCTTTTCGATACTTTATACAAGGTATTGAATGAAGGAGGTATCCTGACAACTTACTGTGCCAAAGGGGTGGTAAGAAGGATGCTGCAAACAGCCGGATTCACAGTAGAACGCCTTCCCGGCCCTCCGGGGGGAAAACGCGAGATACTGCGGGCAACCAAGTCTGATTAAACTTCTAGGACCGAAACTGATGAATGGTCAAGTTTCACCTAAAACAGTAAAACCGTTGTAAAATCCTTCAAATCCGTCATATACGCATAACTGCATATTTATCAGCAAATTACCATGAAACATTCATCGCTGAATCCGTCATAGATTCTTCATATTCTTTCTCCACGCTGAGATGATTGCCGTTATATACATAAAAAATCTCCGGCTTGTCACAAGCCAGAGATTCTGTTTTATAAATCTAAAGTTTTTATTATATAAGATTCTCCTGTCGGAGAAAGTCTTATCTTGGAATTGTTAGTGAGAGTGCCCCGAAAGTCACTCTCACTTTTTAAGACTCTATTATTAGATCCAATTAGTTCAAAGTCTGTACATAGAATGTCAAGTCTTTAGTCATACCAAATACATCTGTGATATGATATGTGATTTCAATAACCTTACCATTACCTACTTCTTTGGCAATATCAAACTTCATCTTGTTGGTATTGGCAGTTTGAGCAGCACCGTCTAAGATATAAGTCACCACATTTGTAGCCTGTTGATCCATCTTGGCAGAAGGATACAAGCCATAGAATGAAGGATCAGCCTTATCTACAACAATGCTTTGTCTGTTATTTACCAATGAAGAGTTCAATTCGGCACGTAATGCAGCAGTTACACCTTGTGCGGCAGCACGGTCAAACAGATAGTACGGTTTGTCGAATGCATCAGCCAAAGTGAAATCAGTATTGCTTACTTCGAATGCATACTTCAAAATTGTCTGCAAACCATCTGTTGAATAAACAGCTTTTGCAATGAACGGATTCTCTTTTGTACCCTTAGATGCTACTTTTGCAACCTTAGAGTCAGCAATACGGCTGGCAAACTGTAATATAATATCATCCTTAGCTTCTGTATAAACATTGAAGTGATGATATTTAACATCGGTCAAAGTATATGCATCCATGTTGCCGGCTGTGCCATAGAAACCGATTGTATTCCATTCAGTATATAATGAGCTATTTGAGATACCGGCAAGAGTTGCATAGCTTTCATTAGTCTTACCAATAATTTGGAACGAATTAGTCGGAACCAATACTTCATACCAGTTAGCTTCAACATTTGCTTGTGCATTGTAAGCACCATTCTGGTAGTTATAAACTCCCTTGAATGCATCACGCATATCAGCTGCAACAGCATCATAACGGTCCAACAGTTTTTCACCATATACTTTCAATACATCATTTCCGTCTTTGTCTTTAGACCAAGCAGATGTACGGTTAGCTACAGATTCACGTTTGATCGGACAGTTAGTAGGCATCTGCAATTCGAATGAGAAGTTCATTCTTGCCACTTCGTATTGATCATAACGAGTTGCGATTTCTACACGGAATGCGTTGTCCAAAGGCAATGCAATCTTCGTGTTGTCACCACTATACTGACGACCGTCTGTTGTGTAATAAGGAGCAGTTACATGTCCTCCTAATTCGCTGTCAACCTTGAATGTTACCTTCAATGCGGTAATCTTATCCAAATCACGGATGTTTCCGGTCAGACAAGACTTGCCGGTTGCGTCTACATAATCAAATTCAATGTATTTGTCCAGCAATGCACCATTGTATATAACACGGTCCCAAGTACCTTGGTTGTTGATAGGATCACCACCAGTCAGTTCTACATTGAAATCAAGGTCATTGCTACCATATCTCTTATCGAATACACTTCTGTTGATTTCTTGTGGATCAGTTGAATTACCCATGCTGCGTGCAATCGCATCAATCCACTTCATCTTGCCTGCATCTCCCAATGTGTTGAAGAATTCTGTCAAGTCAAGTGCCTTGCTCCATCCATACCATCTGATTTGATCGGCAATAACCGTAGCATTGAACGGTGCAACGATATCTTCCAGGAACTTGTCAGGAACAGTCACAGCCTCATCATTAAAGTTGACAGAGAAGTAAGTCTTACCTTTCTGACCGTTTATCAAGATGTAGTTGTAAATGAACGGAATAGTATTGTTCACTACAGCTTCTTTCTTAGCGATGAAACGATAACCGTCTGCAGTAATCTCCACACCATATTTTCTGATGGATTCATCTGTAATCTTGCTCTTGTCTATTTCCAGATAGTAGTCATATACCAATACAGAATCTTCTGCCCATTGATCATAGCCGTCAGAACTAAATCCTAGCATATCGAAGGAAGGAGTATATTCCTTTCCATACAAGAATGAGCTTCCTGAAGGAGCAAATGTCAAACCATTAATGTGAATGTTTTCAGTTGCGTTTACATTGCTGGCTTTGAATGTATATACAAACGGGGATTTTACTACTTCTCCATTATTTTTTGATGTAGCTTTCAGTGCAAACAGGTACTTGTCACCATCATTAGCCTTGAACTGGCCTGCATAGTCAGGACGTCCCTGGCTTCCGGCTGCATCCAAATCCCATTTCTGCACGTCACGAGGCAGTAACCACATACCGTTGGCCGATGTGGCACGGGTAGCTGTAGTAGCTTTGCCGGTCCATGCTTGGGGAGCACCAAAATTCAATCCCCAAGGAGTGGTGTTGTCTGTAGAAACAAACGCCCAGTCATAAGCGTCAGCATCAGCACCTGCGGGATTCACTTGCATCTTGATGTCGCGGTCGGCAGTAGGATACATACCTTTCAACATTTTGCCGTTTACAGCTTTATGTCCTGCCCAATCCACGTCATTATTCAATATACCATAATAGATATCGAAATCTTGAGCATAGTTTTGTCCGTTCAGTTCAGGAATAATGCTTAACAATGCAGCTCCACCCGGAATAAAGATAGTCTTCGGCTCACCGTTTGCTTCTGTTACAGTGAAGTTGTAACCACCGGCAACTTCAACCACTCTCAGACCACCGGCAATGTATTTGGTATCCACGTATGCACCTTTTTCAGCATCCCATACCTGCCAATAACCGGTTTCCTCGTTCACTTTGGCATCATGTCCGGCAGCGGCAGCATCACCCGGTTCGCCCTGGTCACCCTTGTCACCCTTATCTCCTTTTGCAGGATATTCAGATTTCACACCGTCAAATGCCCAGTAACCGTCAATGATGGTCACAACTGTACCATTCTTACCGTCTTCACCCTTGTCACCTTTGATAGTTTCAATGGTACTTGTAGAATTGTCACTCCAGGTTACAGTGATACCGTCACCGTTCTTCACTACGTTGGTAACATACTTACCAGCATCAACTTTTGCCTGTAAAGCTGAAAGAGCCGACTTGATATCGACCAGTTCCTTGTCGATGCGGTCAATGTCCTCATCATAGTCTTTACAAGACACAAATGTTCCTGTTGACGAAACCATCAAGGCTCCGAACAGAACTGCACTTAAAAACTTTTTGTTCATAAATAAAGATTTAAATTTATAAATTTAAAAAACTAAAAATTGGTTATACATATACTGTTATAAAAGGACTTCATTCTCTATTTCCAAGTTCACCAGGTTCCTCTCGCGCGCCGCATACCGTTTCGGAGTCATACCCGTCTGACGGACGAAAGCCAGATAGAAAGGACTCTTCGAACCGAAACCGCTCCGTGACGGAACCTCGCCCAGCGGACAACCGCCGTTGCGAAGCAGCTCCTTAGCGTATTCCACCCGGTAGCGGTTAAGCAACTCCTTCAGATGACAACCGAAGTAGCGGTTCACCGCATTGCTCAGGTAAGTCTGGTTTGTTTCGAGCATCATACTCAGTTTCTTTAACGAAAGAGAGGAATCGAGGAACGCCCGGCGTATCTCCAACTGATACAATATACCTTTATATATAAGGCTGTCTGCCGGACGGACATCCGACAGTGACGAGAACCGCGCCGTCCATTCGCGACCGGCGGCACGATAGAGCAATGTCTTCTGCCTTACAGAAGTGCTGCTCGTCTTTTTACGTCTCAGAAACAGGTATTCCATCTAAACTCGTTATTCGTTCTTATTGGCCTTTTATGCAGATCTCTTAGTAAGAGATCTACAAACTGACGATAACAGGCTTTAAATCAAAATATTAACTATACAGATACAAGATTAAATCAGAGCCGGTAGAACCAGAAGAAATACTTTTTTTCACAATATTCCATATTTTTTCCGCGAAAAGTGTACTAGTTATCAAAACTTTCCTTATTTTTGCACGTGAAATGTCGATCTCTTACTAAGAGATTTATACTTTTTTCATCTTCCATACATACAATAACCCATTGATTTTCAATCATCCACAATCAGTTCCTATTCCTGCTCTTAACATATAGTAAGATAAATACATGAACAAAGATTGAAAGGATTTTTTTACAAATCTTATTCTTCACGAATACAAGAGCCTTATATGGCATCTTAAAAAGATTGACAAACGACAAGACACTTCCCACCAAATATAAAGCGCATATTTATAGAGAACGATAAAGAGTACATAGAATGCCATATAGAATCTCTTACCTGAAACCAAGGCTTCTCATACAGCCACAGAATAGCCGTATGAAAAGCCCTAACCAGACTGAAATTGCTTATCAATTGAGCAATTTGGGGAGTATTTGTACCCGATTAATGAGCAATTTGCGTATATTTGTTGTTGTTAAACAGAAAAGATAACATTCATGAAAACCAGACATCACATATTTTCCCCATTGCATCCCGGCAAAAGTATCCTTTGTTCGTGCTGCATGGTACTGATAGTGTGCCTGTTTACCGCCTGTGACAGTAAACAGTCCACTTCCACAAAACCGACCCTGACTGTCACCCTGGAACCCTTGCGCTATTTCACAGAAACCATTGCAGGCGATAAATTCAAGATAGTCAGCATGGTTCCGAAAGGAAGCAGCCCCGAAACCTACGACCCTACCCCCCAACAACTGGTCAATCTGGATAAAAGCACCGCCTACCTGCGCATCGGCTATATCGGTTTCGAACAAGCCTGGATGGATAAACTGACCACGAATGCCCCTCATCTGAAAGTATTCGATACCTCAAAAGGAATAGACGTCATACACGAAACAGGACACAACCACGGTGACCATCATCACGAAGGGGGTATAGAGCCTCATATATGGAACTCCGCACGCAATGCCTCAGTAATCGCCCGTAATATCTACTCCGCCCTGAGTGAACTGGACAGTGCAAACGAACCTTATTTCAAGCATCGGCTGGACAGTCTGCAACAAATTATCGCACAGACAGATACGGACGTTCGTGACCGGCTACAGAATGCCGATACCACTTTCCTTATCTATCATCCGGCACTCAGTTATTTTGCTAGGGACTACGGATTAAAGCAAATCAGCATAGAAGAAGGAGGAAAGGAACCCTCACCCGCCCATCTGAAAAAACTGATAGAAACCTGCCGCCGGGACAATGCCCGGGTTATTTTTGTCCAACAGGAATTCGATACCCGCAATGCCCGGCTGATAGCAGATGAACTGGGAGTCACCGTTGTTCCCATTAATCCGCTAAGTTATGAATGGCGGGAAGAGATGATCAATGTAGCAAATGCACTTGCCAAATAACAGAGCCTTATGACGAATCCCATTATACAACTTACAGATATTTCCGCTTCTTACGATGAGAAGACAGTACTGAGTCACGTCAATCTCACGGTATATGAACGTGACTTCCTTGGTGTAATCGGCCCCAATGGTGGCGGAAAAACCACACTGATCAAGATCATACTAGGGTTACTGAAGCCCGCTTCGGGCAGTGTCCGTTTCTATAAGAACGAAAAGGAAGTACCCGAAATAGCCATGGGATACTTACCACAATACAACAGTATTGACAAGAAATTCCCCATCTCCGTATATGAGGTGGTATTATCGGGGCTCAACAAACAGAAGTCCCTGTTCCACCGCTACACCCCCGAACAGCATGAACTGGTGAGCCGGATTATTGCCCGCATGGGTCTGGAAGGTTTGGAAAGCCGTGCCATCGGCGAACTGAGCGGAGGACAACTGCAACGCGCGCTCTTGGGACGCGCCTTGGTTTCAAACCCTGAGGTTGTCATTCTGGACGAACCCAATACCTACATTGACAAACGGTTTGAGGCCAAACTCTACTCCCTGCTGGAAGAAATCAACAAGGAACGGGCCATCATCCTGGTAAGCCATGACATAGGCACTGTGCTGCAAAATGTAAAAACCATAGCGTGCGTCAACGAAACGCTGGATTATCATCCCGATACGGAAGTACCCACCGAATGGCTGGAAGAGCATTTCGGATGCCCCATCGAACTGTTAGGACATGGAAACTTCCCTCACCGCATCTTGAAATGCCATCATCACGACGAATAAATCCGATTATCGTGACCTAAGCCTTTTCATGCGGCAGGTTAAGCCCTATCCACCTTATCATTAAGCATTTTCTTACGGCAGACTTCTACAGTCGCCGGCAGTGCTCCGTACAGTCCATTGCAACAGACCGTACGGACTACCATAGCAGACTGTACAGTCCACTGTAGCGGTCTATACTGGTTTACCGTATAAAAGACCTTAACCTAACCATCAATCAAGCTTAACCATAGAGTAGAAAAGGTTAGGAATCAAAGGTTTCCTTCATCTGTACAAACTGAAATTTCAGAACACAGTATACAAACCAGCAATAAAACATAGAAATTCCGTTAAGGACTGAAAGAAACATTTTCTGCCGCATTCCCTAAGGATAACACTAAATAACAGACCATTGCCTCCCTATTCCAACTTTCTTTCGTATCTTTGCGCCCATTGAACGTTAACGAAACAATAATATATTCATGAAACAGTACAAATTAGTCAACAACCTGGTAGGTTGGTTAGCTTTTGTCATCGCAGCTTATACTTACTGCATGACTATAGAACCGACAGCCAGTTTCTGGGATTGTCCGGAGTTCATCACCACCGGCTATAAATTAGAGGTAGGCCACCCGCCCGGTGCACCCTTCTTTATGCTTACCGCCAACTTATTCAGCCAATTTACAAGCGACCCCAGTCAAGTAGCCAGAATGGTCAATACCATGAGCGCTCTGATGAGTGCGGCTTGTATCCTGTTCCTTTTCTGGAGTATAACCCATCTGGTGAAAAAACTGATATGCCCCGATGACAAGGAGATGACCTTGGGCAAACTCATTACCATAATGGGGTCAGGACTGGTGGGAGCCTTGGCTTATACATGGAGCGACACCTTCTGGTTCAGTGCCGTAGAAGGCGAGGTATACGCTTACTCCAGCCTCTTCACCGCAGTCGTATTCTGGTTGATTCTAAAATGGGAATCCGTTGCCAACGAGCCTCACAGCGACCGCTGGCTGGTTCTGATTGCTTACCTGACCGGACTTTCCATCGGTGTGCACTTGCTGAACTTATTGTGTATTCCGGCCATTGTACTGGTGTACTATTATAAAAAGAATCCCGATGCCAACCTCAAAGGCAGCCTGTTGGCACTTACAGGCTCCATGGTGTTGGTTGCAGCAGTGCTGTACGGTATCGTGCCGGGCGTAGTAAAAGTGGGAGGATGGTTCGAACTGCTGTTCGTCAACAGTTTCGGTATGCCTTTCAACAGCGGTCTGATAGTCTACATCATTCTACTCGCCGCATCCATTATCTGGGGTGTTTACGAAAGCTATACGGAAAAGAGCCGCAAACGCATGAATATTTCCTTCATGGTAACTATCGCCATGCTGGGCATCCCCTTCTATGGCTACGGATGGAGCAGCGCCTTGATAGGCATTATCATACTAGGAATCTTGGGCGTTTATCTGTTTGCTGATTTGAACAAGAAATATCAGATTAGCGCACGTACTTTAAACACCTCTTTGCTGTGCATCATGATGATTATGGTAGGATACTCCTCATACGCCTTGATTGTGATCCGCTCTACCGCCAATACTCCGATGGACCAGAACTCTCCGGAAGACATCTTCACTTTAGGAGAATACCTGGGCCGCGAGCAATATGGAACCCGTCCTTTGTTCTACGGACAGACATACGCCTCCAAACCGGCACTGAAAGAAGTGGACGGAGGATGTGTATATGATGTGACGGAAGGCGCTCCCGTGTATCAACGGAAGGAGAAAGCGACTCCCGATGAAAAAGACAGCTACGAAGTAGTGCGTCATAAGACCGATTACAAGTATGCACAAAATATGCTCTTCCCGCGCATGTACAGCGATGCACACGCACAGGCCTACGAAGACTGGCTGGGCGGCATCAAAGGCGTGCAGGTTCCTTACGACCAGTGCGGACAGATGGTGATGGTGAAAGTCCCGACCCAATGGGATAACATCAAGTTCTTCTTTATCTACCAGTTGAACTACATGTACTGGAGATATTTCATGTGGAACTTTGCCGGACGCCAGAATGACATACAGGGACAGGGTGAAATAGAACATGGCAACTGGATTACCGGAATACCGTTTGTGGACAAGTTCCTGGTGGGCGACCAAAGCCTGCTCCCCTCCGACCTGAAAAACAACAAAGGGCACAATGTATTCTATTGCCTGCCGTTGATTCTGGGACTTATCGGTCTGTTCTGGCAGGCTTACAAGACAAAACGTATCACGACTCCGAATGGGGAAGAGATAGAAGAACCGATAGGTATCCAGCAATTCTGGATCGTATTCTTCCTGTTCTTCATGACCGGTCTGGCCATCGTGCTTTATTTGAACCAGACCCCGATGCAGCCCCGCGAACGTGACTATGCATACGCAGGTTCGTTCTATGCATTTGCCATCTGGATAGGCATGGGTGTGGCGGGTATTGCCCAATGGCTGCAAGGCAAACTGGGTGAGAAACCGGCTTCCGTCATTGCAACTGTAGTTTGTCTGTTCGTACCCATCCAAATGGTGAGCCAGACGTGGGACGACCACGACCGCAGCAACCGTTATGTGGCACGCGACTTCGGACAAAACTACCTGAGCACCGTACAGGAAGAAGGTAACCCGATTATCTTTACCAATGGTGACAACGATACTTTCCCCTTGTGGTACAACCAGGAAACGGAAGGTTTCCGTACCGATGTACGTGTATGTAACCTGAGTTACCTGCAAACGGACTGGTACATCGACCAAATGAAGCGTCAGGCATACGACTCCCCGGCAGTGCCTATCGAATGGAGCCGTCTGGAATATGTACAGGGGCATAATGAAGGAGTGGCTGTACGTCCGGAAGTGATGGAAAGCATCAATAACTTCTACAAGCAGAACCCGGAAGAAGCCGCCAAGGAATTCGGAGACAACCCGTATGAATTGAAAAATATTCTGAAATACTGGGTACGCTCACCCAAAGAAGGTTTACAGCTGATACCGACGGACAGCATCGTCATCAAGCTGGACAAGGAGGCAGTGAAACGCTCGGGCATGATGATTCCCGACTCCCTGCATGGTGAAATCCCCGATTACATGAGTATCTCCCTGAAAGGCAAACGTATGCTGTACAAGAGCGAGCTGATGATGCTTGAGATGCTGGCAAATACCAATTGGGAACGTCCGTTGTACATGGCTATTACGGTGGGTAGCGACAATCATCTGAATTTGGGCAACAACTTCATGCAGGAAGGTCTTGCCTACCGCATCACCCCGTTCAACACCACCCGGCTGAACGCACGCATCGACAGCGAGAAAATGTACGATAACCTGATGAACAAGTTCAAGTTCGGAGGAATCAACAACCCGGATATCTATATCGACGAGACTGTGATGCGTATGTGCCAGACCCACCGCCGTATGTTTATACAGCTGGCTACCCAGTTGATAAAGAAGGCAAGAAAGACAAGGCGTTGAAAGCCCTTGACTACTGTTCGGAAGTAATCCCAAGCACCACCGTGCCCCACGATTACATCATGAGCAGTTCAAAAGAAATGGCCGACGATTATCTGGCGTTAGGTGAAAAGAAAAGGAGAAGCCATTCTGAATGATCTGGCAAACAAATCGGTGGAATACATCACCTGGTACCTGAGTCTGGATGACCAACGCCTGCAAGGTTCATACGAGGACTGTCTGCGCTATTTCTATATTCTGGATGAGATCAACAAGAGCCTTGCCCGCGCAAATGCTGCCGGCGGTGTACAAGGTGAAGGTGAACAACAGAAAAAATCAGATATGGCAAGCCACTATGCCAAGAAGTTTGAAGACCTCTATGAGGTGTTCAACAAACGTGTAGGCGGCGGAGCAGGCAGAAAGTAAATAAAAGGTGTGGATTCTGCGGTGAATCCACACCTTTATATTTGTATAACCAACAAAAGCACACACATTCATGTTTATAGAACAACACCCCGCTGATACTCCGCTGGCTTTATCCACGCGCTTTCTGGCGAATGGACAAGAATGAAAAAGCGGTCTATCTGACTTTCGATGACGGGCCGATTCCCGAAATCACACCGTGGGTACTCGATTTATTAGACAAGTACAATATCAAGGCTACCTTCTTTTTGGTGGGCGACAATGTGCGCAAGCATCCCAAGGAATTCCAGATGATTGTAGAACGGGGACATCGTTTGGGAAATCATACTTTTAACCATATCCGGGGATTCGAATACCGAAGCAAGAACTATCTGGCCAATACGGACAAAGCAAACGAGCTGATCCATACCAACCTATTCCGTCCGCCACATGGCCACATGCGCTGGATGCAGTACATGGTGCTGCGGCATAAATACCAGATCGTAATGTGGGACTTGGTTACCCGTGACTATAGCAACAAGCTGAATGGAAGACAGGTACTGAGGAAGGTAAAACATTATGTGAGGAATGGCTCCATCATTACTTTCCATGACTCCATCAAGGCAGAGAAAAACATGAAATACGCCTTGCCCCGGGCCATAGAATGGCTGTTGGAACAAGGCTATGAATTCAAGGTATTTGACTGATAAAGCCAAATACCTTGTTTTTTTCGTGGCGTATACGCATACCCTCTTGTATATGTATCATTTTATGGCAACTGCCAATGGATTACGTATCTTCCGGGCATATTCTTCCAAATATTTATTCCAATCGGTATCGGCTTCGAAACCATATTTGCTCCAGCCTGATCCCCAATAATAAATATACTCAGCTCCCGGTTCATAATCATTAACCGCCAACACATGGCCCAAAGCATCCCCACGTTCCTTCCGTTCCTTTTCGGAGAACACTTGGGCAAACGCTCCTTTGACGGTAGCCGGGAATACGGCTCCTATGTAAATCACTCCATTGTTATTGGCAGCATTCTCCGTAGAGTCTGCATAAGCTATATAGCCTGCGTCTGCATCAAAACTATATCCCATAGGATTCTGTTTGTGCAATACAATGCCGGTCACCACCGGAGTGATTTCCTGCAAATTGTCAAAAGAAACCACAGTCTTGTTCAACTGCGACCCCTTGTCCAAAGAAATGATACGCGTTTCTATCACACTTGAATCCCCTTTTACAACCAACGGATTATAGACCAACTTAGCTGTGAATCGGAGCGGACCGTTATCCAAGATTTCACAATCCTTGTAACAATAGGGATAAACAATGGTACTATCGGGGAATAAAGCAGCTGTTCCTCCACCCAGAGTCGGGCCCACTGCATAGCAGTCCATTCCGTTTCCATGATCTACATGATAAGAAATACCCCGGTTCAAATCACCGTCATAACGATCCTCCACTACCGGTTCGGACACACTTTTAGTCCAGATATCATAACCAAAGGCACGCTCGCCCTTCTCCTGCAAAGCAGGACCGTATGCACGATAAGCGGCACGGTCATTCTCCCATGCCACATCATCCAGACGTTCGGGATATTGACGCCCGCAAGCAACCACATCCACCGGCTGCGGAGTTCCTTCTGCAATTGTATAAACAGCCGAGGCATCCCCTTTCACCGAAGCAGGAAAGATAAGCATATCATCGTATGTTATCTGATAAGGTACTTCAAGCCCGTTCTCGTCCAATACGATAACCTGTGCCGTATCGGGTAATTGTAGTTTGCCTGTTATTTCAGCCATAGAGATTTCCACCATTTCCCATTTCTGTCAATGGAAAGCGGATTGGTTATAGTGACAGTCACCGGCTCCTTTTGCGAACAGGAAAACATAGCTAACGCCGTTGCGACTGCTAAAAAGATTTTTTTCATACTATTTATTGTTTGTCGAACTGAAAGACAAAAATACAAAGAATCTGCAAGTATCAACAAAGACACAAGCAGATTCTTTCTATTTATATCTACTAATTATTTAGGCTGCTTACCAATGTAGGCCAGAATACCGCCATCTACATAGAGAATATGGCCATTGACGGCATTAGATGCTTCGGATGCAAGGAATACGGCAGGACCGGTCAATTCCTGCGGATCCAACCAACGGCCGGCCGGAGTCTTGGCACAGATGAATGTATCAAACGGATGACGGCTTCCATCGGGCTGGATTTCACGTAACGGAGCAGTCTGCGGAGTAGCGATATAGCCCGGACCGATACCATTACACTGAATGTTGTATTCTCCGTATTCAGAACAGATGTTACGGGTCAACATCTTCAAACCACCTTTAGCGGCAGCGTATGCAGAAACGGTTTCACGCCCCAACTCAGACATCATAGAGCAGATATTGATGATTTTTCCGTGTCCTTTTTCCATCATCGCAGGCAAAACCGCTTTAGAAACAATGAACGGAGCATTCAAGTCAATATCAATAACACGGCGGAAATCGGCAGCTTCCATCTCGTGCATCGGAACGCGACGGATAATACCGGCATTGTTTACAAGAATATCGATGGTACCTACTTCTTTTGCAATAGTGGCAACCATAGCCTGTACGGCAGGTTCGTCAGTAACATCGCATACATATCCGTGTGCCTTGATTCCCTTTTTCAGCGTAAGAAGCCAGACCTTTATCCACCAATTCCTGATTGATGTCGTTGAAACAGATGGTTGCGCCCTGTTCTGCAAAAGCAGATGCAATAGCAAAACCGATACCATAAGAAGCGCCTGTTACAAGAGCTACTTTACCTTCCAAAGAAAAATTCAAATACTGATTCATGATACTTATATTATTAAATTAATGAAGTTATATGATTTATTTCAAGTCTGTAATCAATGAGAAGTCCTGATCACCGTAATCCAGATTCTCTCCACCCATACCCCAGATAAAGGTATAGTTGTGTGTTGCCGCCGCACTATGGATAGACCATTCGGGAGACAAGACTGCCTGATCGCCTTTCATCCATATATGACGGGTTTCATCCACTTCTCCCATAAAATGGCAAACAGCGTGTTCATCGGGCACTTCGAAATAGAAGTAGGCTTCCATACGGCGGCCGTGCACGTGCGCCGGCATGGTGTTCCACACACTTCCCGGTTTCAGTTCGGTCATTCCCATCTGCAACTGGCAGGTAGGCAATACCTGACTGACCAGCATCTTGTTGATGCAACGATGGTTGGACCCTTCCAATGAACCCATTTCAGCAACGATGGCATCTGCCTTGGTCACTTTTTTATCGGAATAGTTACGATGAGCGGTAACAGAGTTAAAATAGAATTTGGCAGGGTTTCCGGCATCTTTACTTTCAAAAGTCACTTCCCGGTCTCCCGAACCCAGATAAAGCGCTTCTTTATAATCCAGTTCGAACACGGCATCTCCGGCTTTGACCACACCGGGACCGCCCACATTGAAGATCCCCATTTCACGGCGGGTAAGGAAATAAGGCGCTTTCAACGGATCGATAGCCTCCAGCTTCAATACCTCCCCTACGGGTCTGGCTCCTCCTACAATCATGCGGTCATACATGGAATAAACCATGTTCACCTCATTGTCCGAAAATACTTTTTCCATTAAGAAATCCCGTCGTATCCTTTGGGTGTCATAGCCTTTGGCATCTTCGGGATGCGCGGCATAACGGATTTCATAATTTGTCTTCATAAGCAGCTATTTTATGTTTTTATAGTATTCCGAATTATTTCGACTTGGGCAAAGTTACGAAACAATCTTGTTCCGATGCTGCAAAAATCGTTCAGAATAGGTATAAATTTTGTCCTATTATATGCAAAATCTGCTACTTAATACGTTTCAGAACATTCAAAAACTCAAAATCAACGAGATAAAATATCACAAAACTTATCTTGGAACGCACGCGCCCGGCTTAATTTCAGTACATTCTGATTGATGATAACAAAGGCCAGTTGATGTCCGTCAGCAGCTTTTACATAGCCTGCCAGCGAGCTGACTCCGGTTACAGAACCTGTTTTTGCATGCACATTTCCACGGGCCTTGGTCTGCTTCATCCGGTTTTGTAAAGTACCGTCCACTCCGGCTATGGGCAGGGACTCATAGAAAGGAAGAAAAATTTCCCGATGATAGTAGGCATATTTCAAATACTCCAACAGTAAACGTGGAGAGATATAATTATAAACGGAAACACCGCTGCCGTCCGCTATCTTATAGTTCTCCGGATTAAACCCTAAAGCTGTTTTCATAAAGGCGTGAATGGCATCGGTTCCATCTTCTCCCGTCACCCGTTTATGCAGGGAACGCTTGGCAGCCAAATGATAAAACATCGATTCGGCGCACAGGTTATCACTTTTCTTCAACGCTCTTTCCAGCACTTCCTTGAGTGGTCTTCGGACGGTATAAAGCGTAACTATACTGTCGGCCGTTACAGGACAATCGGCATACGTGCAGGTTCGCGCTTCAATTCCTTTGCTGCGCAAACGGCTGACAAAGGTATGGAAAAAGAAGTCTTTGGAAGTATATACATTCAATTTCTCAGTATAGGGATAAGAAACATTTCCGGAAACGGTAATGATATTGCCATTGCTGAGCCAGTTGCGGGTGATTTTCAGCTTCCCGGCTTGCGGATTACGGCTCACCCCGTGATTATGAACCTGATAATAATCGGAAACCGGCGTACAAGCGACTTTAGGCAACGAGTCCTTCTGAGCAGGAGAGACCGATACATCCACGCAGCCCCTATTCAGCATGAGAGGGGAAAGATAGGGCTGGAAGGAGTAAGGAGTATCGTCCCAACACCAGCCGGAACCCCAATAAACCGAGTCCGTCATGGAAACATCCGCTGCAAGGGTATCTGTCACATAACGGATGCCTTGACTTGCCAACGCATCTACCAGACGGTCCAGATCCTCGTCCATAAATTCCGGATCAAAACCGCCTATCAGATACAGACTGCCTTTCAACGTGTCATTTTCTATTTTTCCACGATAACGAAGACCGGTATCCATGGTATAATCCGCTCCCAGTTGCGCCAAGGCGGTAACCGAAGTGATTATTTTCTCAACAGAAGCAGGCCGGTATAGTTTATCGTCCTGATAACGGTAAACGGATTTCCCGGTGGTCAAATCGAATACGGCAATACCCACTTCGGATGTTTTCAGAACTTCCTCATGCAGTAAAGCGTCCAGCCGCTGAGATAGCGGCTGGGCGTTTATGAAGTGAATAGATAAAATCAGTAAAAAGAAAAATAAAACTCGTTTCATTATAGTTCCCTGAATATCTCACCCACAGTAGGATGAGGGAATACATATCGTTTCCAATCCTCTATGGTCTTACCATCCTCAATAGCCATACCTGCCAATACAATCAGCTCGGAAGCAGGATTACCCAACATATGCGCTCCCAATACAGTACCGTCTTCGGCTGCCAAAACTTTGCAGACACCGTTCACTCCTTCATTCTCGGCTACAAAACGCCCGGAGTAAGCCATCGGCAACTTAACGGCTCGATAAGGAATACCTGCGGCCTGCAAAGCTTCCTCGCTCATACCTACCCCGGCAATCTCAGGATTTGTATAGACCACACCCGGTATGGCACGATAACTCATCGCATCTTCCTTACCTGTAATATGATGGACAGCCACTTCCGCCTCACGCACGGCGGTATGTGCCAACAAAGAAACTCCGTTCAAATCACCGCATACATAGACACCGGGGACGGAAGATTGCAAATGTTCATCTACTTTGATGCATCTTCGCTCCGTCCATTCCAAATTCAGATTTTCCAGTCCGAAACCTTTTGTCACCGGACGACGGCCTACACTCATCAATAACTTATCAGCTGTAACAGTTCCTGCTCCATCTGCATTTTCGTATGACACAGTAATACCGGTCTCCCCTTTAGATACCCCTACTACTTTCGTACTGAGCAGGAACTTGATTCCTTTTTTGGCATATTCAGCCCGGAGCATGGCCGACAGCTCTTTATCCATGCCACCCAGGATTTCATCCAACATTTCGACAACTGTCACCTGTACTCCCAAACTGGTAAAGAAAGAAGCAAATTCCATACCGATCACTCCACCGCCGACAATAGTCAATGAAGCAGGTACTTCTTTATTATCCAGTGCATCACGGTGCGTCCAGTAATCCACGTTTTCCACTCCCGGAATAGGAGGAATAAATGTTTCACTGCCGGTACACAGCAGCAAATTCTCACATTCGTAGGTTTCCCCACCGCATTGGATGGTATTCTTATCTACAATCGTGGCTTCTCCCGTTACTATATTTACCTGATGCGCAGTCAGTTTTGCCTTGATTCCCAATACCAGCTTACGAACCACCTTTGATTTACGCGCCACAATCTTTCCTAAATCAAAAGAAGCTTCAGGCACATTCACGGCATACTTTGAAGCATGTTTTGCATAATCATATACTTTAGCCGAATAAAGCAAGGTCTTGGTAGGAATACATCCCTCATTCAGGCAGACACCGCCCAGACTTCTTTTTTCGAATAATACAACACTCAGTCCTGCCTTTCCGGCAGCTTCGGCAGCAGTATACCCTGCGGGACCTCCACCGATGATTGCAATTTGATATTTCATGGTATTTATTTTGGGTTAATTAGTTTTTATCTGTTCAAAACCTTCAACAGACAGATTTGGATCTATTTCTCTCAATGCTTCTACAAATTCCAAAGGCTTATCAGGGTTAATCATTACAAAACCTTGGGCGTGCTCTATTTTCACCTTTTGCATTCCTATTGCATTCGGATTATAAGACACTTTACGGATTCCGTCTACACATATTCTGTTCCCCCATCCCGGTTTAATTTCCAGAACACCATTGTCTTTTACAATATAAATGGTTTTCGATTGCGAATAAAACATTAACACAGAAATAATAATTCCCCCAAGCGCCGAAAAAGCCCAACTTTGCTCCAAATACACATTCAGAAAAATAATCAGAACAACCAGACTGACTATAATAATCCACCACCTACGAGCTCTTTTTGTTTTAAATACTTGCTCCATAATTTATTCCTCCTCTATCCTATGCTCCAGCCGCTTCACCAACGCATTGATAAATTCTTCCGGCTTTACAGGAACCAATGACAATAAATTTTTCTTCTCATAATGTATCAATACATATTTCGAAGGCATAATTCCACCGAATCCGGAACTTCGTTTCAGCTCCACATCCGTAATGTCAGTCAAGGGAATGGTCTTCCCTTTATAAAAACGACCATAATACACCACCAGCTTTCCATCCGCAGTCAGCGTATAAGTAGAATGGATAATACGTTCAATGGTAATGATCAGCCCCAATGCCACCACCAATCCTATCATTGCCTTCATACACCAGAAAGCAAATACCATGACGGCTGTCAGCAGTATCAGAAACAGATAAGTGCCTCCTGCTATCTTCACATGAAAAATTCGATTCATCATCTTATTGTAATTTGCCCGAAAGATAATAAATTTATCGTTTATCGACCTCATTACGGCGCAGAATGAGAGAATTTATCCTTTTTTTGTCCTCTTTACTGTACGTTTCATCTTCAAAGCATACAAATTTAATTCGATAGAAGATTCCGTTTCTGTTATATCACCCTCATCAGTCAGCAGTTCATTCAGCAGTTCTCCACTACGTTGTACCAGACTCTTCCTCTTTTCCTCATCATACTCGGTAGCCATGATATTTACATTCCGTACTAATGTCCTTAACTTAAAGAATGATTCGATAATGGCAAAAGTAGTTGCGGTAGCTCTCGGACCTTTTAATATAGTAGCCAACATATACAATCCCCGTTCTGTAAAAGCTTTGGGGACAACGGTTGAATACTTCAAACTTTCTAACCGGTGGAAATTTTCCACCAGCTCCTGTTTTTCAGATAATTGCAAGCTAAAACAGTAATTTTCAGGGAATTTATCTGCATTATTTTTTACTGCTTTATTTATATCCCTGGTTTCTACGCCATAAAGCTTAGCTACATCCCGGTCTATCAGTACTTTCTCACCCCTCAACTCAATTATAAGTTCTTTTACCTCACTTTCGTGAATGATTTCTTTATTGTTTTCTATTCTATTTAAAAATGCAGAAAGTTACACTTTTAATTTCATACTTGCATTATCTATTTCGTTTATTCTTCACGAAAAAAATAGTAAAAACAAGAGCAAAAGGTACAATGAATAAAGGTTTTTCGTAGCTTTGCACCCATAAAGCATATTATCATGGTTAAAAAATTCGATTTCCTTGTTATCGGCTCAGGACTTGCCGGAATGAGCTTCGCACTGAAAGTAGCTCACAAAGGTAAAGTCGCCCTGATTTGTAAAGCAGGACTGGAAGAAGCCAATACCTATTTTGCTCAGGGAGGTATAGCATCTGTTACCAACTTGAAAGTAGACAATTTCGAGAAACACATTGAAGACACGATGATTGCCGGCGATTGGATCAGTGACCGCGCGGCTGTAGAAAAAGTAGTGCGAGAAGCACCTGCACAAATCCAGGAACTGATAAAATGGGGAGTGGATTTTGATAAAAAAGAGGATGGAGAATTCGACCTCCACAAAGAAGGAGGCCATTCCGAGTTCCGTATCCTGCACCACAAAGACAATACAGGAGCTGAAATACAAACCAGCCTGATAGAAGCGGTAAAAGCTCATCCCAATATTACCATATTTACAGATCACTATGCGGTAGAAATCATTACCCAGCATCATTTGGGAATTATCGTCACCCGCCATACACCAGGCATCAAATGTTTCGGTGCTTACGTATTGAATGAGAAAACAGGAGAAGTGGATACGTTCCTGTCCAAAGTAACTGTAATGGCAACAGGCGGATGCGAAGCGGTATACCGCAATACAACCAATCCACTGGTAGCTACGGGAGACGGCATTGCTATGGTGTACCGTGCCAAAGGAGCAGTAAAGGACATGGAATTTATACAATTCCATCCCACCGCCCTCTTTCATCCGGGAGACCGTCCCAGTTTCCTCATCACCGAAGCCATGCGCGGTTACGGTGCTGTCTTAAAGAATCAAAGTGGCGAAGAATTCATGCAAAAATATGATCCACGCCTGTCATTGGCCCCACGTGATATCGTAGCACGTGCCATTGATAACGAAATGAAGCAGCGCGGTGAAGATCATGTATATCTGGATGTGACGCATAAAGATCCGGAAGAAACAAAAAAACATTTCCCCAATATTTATAAAAAATGCCTCAGCCTAGGCATTGATATTACTAAGGACTATATTCCTGTGGCTCCGGCTGCTCATTATCTGTGCGGAGGTATCAAAGTCGATCTGGACGGACAGAGCAGCATCAACCGTTTGTATGCCATCGGCGAATGTTCATGTACCGGTCTGCACGGAGGTAACCGTTTGGCTTCCAATTCGCTGATAGAAGCAGTGGTTTATGCGGACGCGGCAGCCAAACATGCACTAAATGTACTCGACCGGTATGACTTCAATGAGGATATCCCCGAATGGAACGATGAAGGAACCATGAACAATGAAGAACGGGTACTGATAACCCAAAGCATGAAAGAGGTGAACCAGATTATGGAAGCTTATGTAGGTATTGTGCGCAGTAATACGCGATTAATCCGTGCTTGGAACCGATTGGATATTTTATATGAAGAAACCGAGCGTCTTTTCAAACGCTGTAAGGCTTCACGCGAACTTTGCGAACTGCGTAACATGATTAACATCGGGTATTTGATCACCCGTCAGGCAATGGAACGGAAAGAGAGTCGCGGACTGCATTATACGATTGACTATCCACATGCCGCGGCAGAGAAGAAATAAGAAACTGATTTCAGAATCCACCAAGAGGGTGTGCCAAAAGATCTAAATAATAAACATGGCTTTTGGCACGCCCTTTTTTTCGACCCAGTAGAAATCTAGCGAGGAGTAATAAAGAATTTTCTTTCAAACGCATAACTTACCTTGAACATCTTCTTTCTATTAAAAACTTTATTTCCTTTGTTCCTTCAGGAAGAATAGACTATCTTTGTTGTATTGGCATCCGGATACGAACTAAAGACAACAGAAGCAATGATGGAAAATATAAAAGAAATCCCCTATGGCATTGCCAACTTCGTGGAAGTGGCAGAGCAGAACATGTACTATGTAGATAAAACCATGTATCTGCCTTTGCTGGAAAAACAGCCCCGGAACCTGTTCTTTATCCGTCCCCGCCGCTTCGGCAAGAGTATCTTTTTGAGTATGCTGCGTGCGTATTATGACATAGCACAAAAAGAAAAGTTCCAGAAACGCTTCGGCAATCTATGGATAGGCAGCCGCCCCACCCCCCTGCAAGGAAAATTTCAGGTGGTGTATCTTGATTTCTCGCGCGCCAGTGGCGGAAGCGGTTCACTGGAAGAAAATTTCAATAACTATTGCGGCATGGTGATGGACCTGTTCGGCAAAGTGTATGAGCCTTATTATTTTCCCGGATTTGCACAAAAGATGGAAGAACAGCCCGACTTTGTCAGCAAGTTGAACTACCTGAACCTGCATGCGGCTGAATCCGGAATGAAACTTTACCTCATCATCGACGAATACGATAACTTTACCAACATCGTTCTGAACGAGCAGGGAAAAGACATTTATCATGCCCTGACCCATGCCAGCGGATTCTACCGTGAAATATTCAAGAAATTCAAAGGCATGTTCGAGCGCATCTTCATGACCGGCGTCAGCCCCGTCACCTTGGACGACCTGACCAGCGGATTCAACATCGGCTGGAATATCAGTACCGACTACCAGTTCAACATGATGCTGGGATTCAGCGAAACGGACGTGCGCACCATGTTCCAATATTATAAGGATGCCGGACAGCTCCCGATCGACGCGGACATCGAAGCAATGATCCGGGAGATGAAACCGTGGTATAATAATTACTGTTTCGCAGAAGAAAGCCTGGAACGCGACCCGAAAATGTTCAATTGCGACATGGTACTTTACTACCTGCGCAATTACATCACGCTGGGCAAATCTCCTAAAGAGATGATAGATCCCAACACCCGTACGGACTACAACAAAATGAAGAAACTAATCCAGCTGGACAAGCTGGACGGCAACCGCAAGGGCGTATTACGTAAAATCACCGAAGAAGGGCAAATTATCACCAACCTGATCACCACCTTCCCGGCCAAGGAAATCGCCAAACCCGAAATCTTCCCCAGCCTGCTCTTCTATTATGGCATGTTGACCATCACTGCCACACGCGGCAGCCGCTTGGTATTGAGTATCCCCAACTATAATGTGCGCAAACAGTATTACGAATTCATGCTGGAGGAGTACCAGGACAAACGCCATATCAACCTGAACAATTTGATGGACCTGTTCGATGAAATGGCTTACGAAGGCCATTGGCGCGAAACACTGGAATTCATTGCCCATGCCTACAAGGAAAATTCATCTGTACGCAGTGCCATGGAAGGCGAGCGAAATATACAGGGTTTCTTCACCGCCTACCTCAGCGTAAACGCTTATTACCTGATGGCTCCGGAAATGGAACTGAGCCACGGTTACTGCGACCTCTTCCTCATGCCGGACCTGATGCGCTACGAGGTGAAGCATAGCTATATTCTTGAACTGAAATATCTGTCGGTGAAGGACACGGAAGAGAAAGCCCGGACGCAATGGCAGGAAGCGGTGAAACAGATTAACGAATATGCTGCCGCACCCCGGGTACGGCAGTTGGTGCAGAACACGAAGCTGCACTGTATTATCATACAGTTCCGGGGATGGGAGCTGGAGCGGATGGAAGAAGTGTAGGCCTGTTCAAAACAACATGACAGTACGGATGAAAATTCATACAGGAAGTCAATTCACATTCAGAATCACTCTTTTATAAGACTTTAGATTAGGCGTTCCATTATCTGTAAGTTCAAGTATCAAATGTAACTGTTTGCCCGGATTATCCGGTACAATTATCTCCGCCCTCTTCTCATCTACGTGCTTTATAGCCACCTTTGTTTGCACACTGCCTGCTTCCCGATATTGCCACCATTGGTAAGACAATGAATTTTTATCAGGGTCAAATGAAGGAGAGGCATCCAGTATTATTTTTTCTCCCGGCCGGACTGTGCGTACACTTTCTCCCAATATCCGGGCAACAGGTTGATGATTTGCCTTTGAATATTCATCAGCCACGCACCAGTCGGCACGAGCCGCCCAGTCATTTTGTATAGCAGGCAACCAACGCTGGAAAGTATAATGCGAATCCGGCACACCGTTTTTCAAATCATTCCCATCTTGCATGTGATTGCCATTTTTATACTCCGGGCGTCCTCCCCATCCTCCTAATGTATAGTCTGTATGCTGTTCAAGTCCATTACGTATAAGAGGCATAAAAGAAGGAGTATCCCCCTCACTGGTATATTCCTGAGGATAGGCGGCACACAGTGGTCCGTGCCCATTCTTAATATGGTCAGCCAACCAAGGTTTATCCATGATCTGTTGCAACTCTTTTGAATTTTTATATTGCTGTCCGGTAAAACACAAAAGAGCATAAAAATCCTCCTCGAAGCCCCGTAAAATAGGACTTCGGGTTTTATTTTTTTCAAAAGTAAGCCCCCTTAATCGAAAAGACTTGGTTCTGGTGGTGCTTTTTGCATCTCCTTTGCAAGGAAATCATTCCAGGTTTTCTCGGGATTTTCCATGAATGCGATAAAATCGACGTAGTACATGAGCATAAGTCGTACCATGGTAACAACCTGCGAGAATGCACAGTGCCTCTTGATGCTTCTTGACAGAACTGTTATCAGCAGATTTGCAATCAAGACTACCCATGTCTGTATTTGTATGGCGTTGACGCTGTCCCCATAGAAGAAATGAAGCGGAAAATTTTGTTTTAGCTGTTTGTATAGCGACTCGATGGCCCATCTGAGGCGATAAATTTCAGAAATGTCCTCAAACGTGAACTCAAAGTTGTTGGTCAACAGCACAACCGGCTTCTTTGTCTCGTAAAATATCTCCACCCTACGTGCCTCATGGGTGAGTTCCCTCTTGTAAAAGCACTTTCTTGTCTATGTGCGTCACCAGTCCCTGCGGGTTGACATAAGTAATGGATTCAAGTTCCTCGTACTTAAGGTTTTCTTCATTTTGGTCACGTAGCACACGCCTTCTTCGGTAAGACGTTGGAATTGTGCGATGTCGACGTAACCACGATCCATCGCCAAAGTGGAGTCTTTTGGCAAATGCACCTCCTTCAGCAGGTAATGATCGTGTTTTGCGGCGGATGTGAGCTGCACCACCATCGGTACGCCGACATGATACTTCATTACTGTATGTACTTTCATGCCGCCTTTTTTCTTGCCTGATTTCGGGTGCCGCCCGACACCTTTGAGTATGTTGTCAAAGAGCGTTATTGTGGTGGAATCCATCATGTAAAGCAACTTCTCCCAGTCTTTAGGCTCGTGAGTCTGCCCCTTATAGCACTTGGAGGGGCGGCTGTCCGCTAAAAATTTGGCATACTTCTCCAAAAGATACGCATAAACACTTGCAAAGAACTCCTGAGGACGGCGTATATTGGCCTCCGCAAGCGTGCTGCGACGAACCAGATAGTTCATTCCGAGGTGTCCGAGCTTGTGAGCCTCCGCCTTCATGCCTATCTCAAGTTCGCGAAGAGAATCAAAGTGTTTGAGTATGCCGAACAGCATTACCACAAGATGTTGGTAGCCGTCAAAACGCTTCACGTAAGCCTCGCTTCCTTTCGTTTCGCGACTTATTTGAAGAATCTTCTCTTTGTCGAGTAACTTTAACACTTGACTATAGACCGGCTGTCCGGTAAAATGACTATCTTTGCTCATGGTTATATATTTTTTCGCAAAACAAAGATAACCAAAAGGGCTGATACCTCGTGAGAAGTGTCAGCCCTAATTTATTTTGTTTGAAAAAGTTTTACCGGACAGCAATAGAATTTTTACTAAGTCTGTTCTTAAAATAATAATCCACACTCATGTAATCCCATACATATCTCCATCCTCCATCATGATCCGGTGCGCCCGATTCATAAATAATGATTTCAGGAAGATTCTGTTCTATCCATTTTCCACCGCCGTCCTGATACCAAATACAATATAATCTGGCTTTTGATACCGCTTTTGCCCATTCTGCAGCAGAATATTTCTGCTTGATCTGCCATAAGGCATTGGCCTGGGTGTTGGCTCCACCCCATGCTAAAATATGAACAGGCCTCGGATCAGAATCAAGCAATGTCCTTATGATGAGCTGTGCCCCTTCGCTATCAGACAGTAAAGGAGGCAATTTATGCAAGTCCTCTCTGTTCTCATTACCAACCGCCAAGACACTTAGCAGATATTCAGCATCGGGATAATCGGGATTATGTTTCCTCAAATTAGGCAGACATTCCGCATATTTGGCAATTTGTGATTCGATCCATTTATCTTTACTATGTCCGTCTTTCTGTACCCCATTGACTTGAACAATGCCTGCGACATCATAATCAGAAGAATACATAAGGAAACGAATCATAGAACTTTGATCGTCAATCTCACCATCCGTAGTGACAATAACCCGGGGCTTCTCCTGCTATCGGGCAACAGCAGATAACATTGACACAAACAAAAAAACAATACAGCATAAAACAGGAGTCATTTTCATATTACAAACTGTTAAATTAGTAGGCCAACACATTCCAAAGATCTCTGATACGTTGTTCGGGGTCCCATTTGCCATTGAATGTCCACTTGGCGGTAACGCCATAAAACTCCGGAGCATTCTCCGCCTCCTTTAAATTATCGTTTAACCAGCCACTATGCCCTCCTTCACGGGTACAACCATAATAATAGGTACGTAGCCCCCACGGACAGGGATCAAGCACTTTATCCGAATAAGCATAATGAATATTCCCGTCAAGCACATTCTTCGACATTTTACATTTGATGAGATAAAACTGGGAATCATGATGATAGCGTCCTAAAAGTGTCGGTGTCTTAGCATCAAATGAAGAATTGGTAATAACCAGTTTCTTGTTCTTGTCACCTCGTCCGTCATGCCAAATCATGGCACGGCTATCACCATAAAAATGGCAGCGTGTGGCATAGCACCATCCGCGAGGACAAAGAAAATCCACACCCGGACAACGAAGATAGAGATCGGCATGATAATACATACCATTGCTTCCGGGCGCCCACAAGGAAAGGGCATCGTTTCCATCGGCCCATACATTACTGTTGATGATGATGGTACGAGTGGCACGTCCAAAAATCGCCATCTGATGGATGGTCGTATTTTCAACGGCAGTTCCGTAATTGTTGTAAACAGTCAGTCCGCTAATAACACAATCATCCGCACCTTCCTGCAACACAATGACACCATTGCCTACCGGACGTCCATGATATTCCGTGATGGCACGTGTCTGGGCTGTTTCAGCCAAGACAATCCGCGTACTGTCACGGTTTTCCCCCACCAAAACAATATTAGGCCTGTCAATAATCACTTTTTGATGATACGTTCCGTTCAGCAATAAGATTTTAAAAGGTACTGTCGGAATTTCCGGAGCCTTTTCAATAGCTGCCTGAATACTCTCTCCCGGCTTTACCACCACATCAAAAGCCGTACGCTCTGCCATGGGACGACGATACATTTCAATAAGCCCGTTTTCATTCGCTCCTTTGGTTGCCAGACTGATTGCCACTTTATGCTTCGGATCATATTTGTCCGCCCATGCATTGTATATGGCAAAAAGCTCAGCCGGTCTGCTATTGTACCAACTATATCCGTTACGACGTTCTGTTCCTATTTCTTCCAAATGGCGACGTGGCAGCCCATCACGGTCACATACATACGGTTCACAATATTTCAAATCATAATAACGCGCCCAAATAGGCTTGGCTTGAGGATCTTCCACAAGACGAGTATCCCGCTCACCATTTGCCAGCACGATACGCTCGCATTTCAAACCGGTAAGTTTATACCTGTCAAACCATTTCATGGCTCCGTGAACCGCCCGCTTCACGCGTGCGTCGGGTGCAGGTAATTCCATGAGCAGACGCACAATTCCGGCACTCTCCGCCGAACAATAAGACGGCAACTCATACGCACGTGCCGGTGCAGGCTTCAATGTTTCCCTATCATTCTGCTGACACCACACTGAAGGTTCTCCATCCTTTATAATTTGTGTAGCCAGTATACACTCTATTCCTTTATTAAAGGCTTTTCCCAAACGTACACACAAAGCCTTGTCTATCAAATCATCCTCATAAGGCGCTTTGTGATTCATCATATCACGTATCATATTCAATGTATTGACAATGGCATCGTCATTAAAAGTAATATGTACCTGATAACCACGCGGACCGGGCCAGAATTGCGGCCATCCTCCGTTTTCGTATTGACCACTCAGCAAATATTCCACTCCCTGAAGGAAAGCATCCCGATAACGTATATCCTTAGTCTGCCTATAAAGACGGGCTAAAAAAATCATCTGGGCAGTTGTGGCATTATTATCTATCGTAGAATCATCACGACGTGATCTATCCTTTATCACTTTAGCCAGCTCTTTATCATTCATGCGGCGGGCCATATCTATATTCTTCGGCCAACCGCCCGTACAGCGTTGAAAAGCCAATACATTTTCAGCAATCCGCCGAGCTTCATCTGTCAGAAAGAAAGAATCCTGCTCCATACGTGCTATTTGTTTCCATTCCTTAGGATACGACTCATTATCCTTTTTATGAGCTCTTTGCTGCGCAAAGGAGCCGGTTACCATGGCAAAAGCCATAAAGCCAATAAACACTTTTTTGAATGTATTTTTCATTATTCCTATATGTTTTGATAAAAACCAGCAAACAAAATTATGCGTTTTCCAATCTGAATACAGAGAATATTTGGTCTTTTTCAGGCAGATTTTGCACAGACACGGCTCAACCGACATAATTTCATCAATGAAAACACGGAATTACATAAAAAAGCAGTGCTATGGACTTGTCCTCCATAACACTGCCACCTCTATTTATCATAACTGACAAACTCCTACAGCTACAAACCTCACTCCTCCTATTTTATCTCATCCCACTTCGGTGGATTCACCTGCATCAAATGACGGACAAAGAAATCATACCGCTTATGTTCGCCAAAATCTTCCCCCATTGTATGATGCGCTCCGGGAATCACGACCAATTCAAAATCTTTATTCGCCTTTATCAATGCATTGACCACCTGCATGGTAGAGGCAGGATCTACATTATCATCCAGTTCTCCCACCACTAACATCAAAGGACGACTCAACAGATGTGCATTTTCCACATTAGACCCTTCCTTATATTGATCTCCTACCGGATAGCCCAACCAAAGTTCATTCCACCAAATCTTATCCATACGGTTATCATGACAACCACAAGCCGAATAAGCTGCTTTATAGAAATCAGGATAAAGCAAAACTGCATTTGTAGATTCCTGACCACCGGCAGAACAACCGTAAATACCTACCCTGTCCACATCCATATAAGGATACTTTTGCGCAGCCGCCTTAATCCAGGCAATATGGTCCGGCAGACCGGCATCTTTCAAATTCTTATAACATACATTCTCAAAAGCACGCGAACGGAAAGAAGTTCCCATTCCATCGACCATCAAGACGATAAAACCAAGTTCGGCCAAGGAAGTCATATTCCAGTCATAAGGACGGAAAGTCTTCGGAACATACTGGTCTCCGGGACCCTGATAAATGTATTCGATAACCGGATATTTCTTATTCGGGTCAAAGTTGGTGGGGCGGGCAATCAATCCCCACATATCCGTCTTGCCGTCCCGCCCTTTGGCAACAAACACCTCCGGAGCTTTCCAGCCTTCGGCCTCCAAAAGAGTTATATCGGCTGTTTCCAACGGCATCACCACTTTGCCATCCCTGGCACTACGTAACACAGCGACGGGAACCTTGTCCACCATAGAATAAACATCTACCAAATACTTCATGTCTTCCGAGAACCAGGCACGGTGCATCCCTTCTTCGGGGGTAAGACAAGTAAGCCCTTTGCCATCAAAACCGATGCGGTAATAACGGATGAAATAGGGGTCTTCACCGGCTTCCATACCATTTGCCGAGAAATAAATCTGACGGTTATCTTCATCTACCCAAAGCACTTAGCGTACATACCATTCTCCTTTAGTAATTTGATAATCGGGCTGTGCGGTAATACGGTTGTACATATAGAGATGATTCCAATTGTCACGCTCACTCATCCATATCATCTGCTTGCCGTCTTTCAAGTCATGACGGAAATGACGGGTATAATTCACATATGTATCGCTGGTTTCTTCTACCAACGGGCGCACTTTTCCCGTTTCGGCAGAAAGTTCAAGTACTCTGTACACCTGATGTCCGCGCTGGTTATATTCAAAAGTCACGGCACGGCTGTCGGGGTTCCATTCGGGGCCATATACTTCATATTGCCGGTCGAACAATTCGGTAGAAGGAATAATGCTTCGTCCGCTCTCCACTTCATAGATGCAGGGCACTTTAAAAGGAAGTTCATCTCCCGGCTTCGCATACTCCTGTTTGTGAAGCTTGGGCTGAAGCTGATCAGCCGGAGAAGATTCCACATAATAAACATAACGCTTTTCCACCGGACGGATCTTGCAGGAAGCCACCTTCTTACTGTCCGGTGACCAGCGGATGTAGGCTGAATAATAATTACCCAGTGTCCCGTCCAAGCTCAGTTGCTTTTCTTTTCCGGTAGCCACCTCCTTTACATAGATATTCTGATTTTTAATAAATGCGATCCATTTACCATCAGGAGACGGAACCGGTGATGCCGTCTTCTCATCATCCACCTCCATCCAATGCTTTTGCTTGGGAGGGAGAGGAACCGCACCTTCATTGACCAGTTGATTTTTCCGGGACGCATACATCCAACGTTGATTATTAAACACAAAGCGCAGCGTATCAATCCTTACTGACCGACAAACGCCCCAATGCAAGAGCTTCCGGCTTGACCTCTTTTCCGGATGCAGCACCCAACGCCTTTGCCAGACGATGAGAATCAAACAATTCTTTTCTAGCTTTCTTATCCGCATCTACAGATACATACAGGCAGCCGTCCGGAGTATTCCGCACATACCAGAATTGATGAGTACCCTCTATCCATTGCGGATTGACATTGGAATAGAAAACTTTATCCGCACTGAACTTCTCTTTCAATGCATAAGCACGCCGATAATCATCAGCCGTACCTTGAGCGACAGCCATGCCCCCACTAAGGAACATGGCTACCAGCCAACCTAACTTACCAACCTTCATTTTGAATTATTCTATTTCACTTCCCATTCAAACAAACCCGATGAATTATCGGCCGGCTGAACAATCTCCAGTTTTACCGCTTTTGTCTTTACCGGGTCAAAATTGACTGTATTCCCCGTACCTTTTTCCACTCCATACTTATCCGCTCCCCTCACCGGTTGCCACTGGCCTTGTGCATCTTTATAGTACATCTTCCAACTTTGCGGTATGCGGCATCCTCCCCAAGGAGCATCATCATACCAATATACGGTAGCACTGGAAACAGTCGCTTCGGACGGGAACTCGTAGGATATCCATTCAGTAGTTCCCTGTTTGGGCCACCAATGGTAATAGGGTACGGAACTGTCATTCTCATCTTTCGGCACCAGACGGTCATTAATGGCGGAGATGGATTTCACCTTATGCGAAGCATCCACTTTGCTTTCCGATGCCAGCGTAGCAGGCATAGTCGGACGGGAAGCACTTAATTCCTGCGGCAACCACACTGCCATAGCACCTGCACCGCGGTGTGCCCAAGCATAGTAAGGGATCAACGTCAGCTTCACATCAGTAGCCGTCAGACGACCTCTGTCGTCATAGCCCAGAATCTGCGCATCCGTCTTCAACTGGTTAATGCCATAGAGCAAATCCGGTTTTTCAACCACCTCGAATTGAGGAGTGCGGTTCATAAACACGCTCAGCACATCAAAATCATTATCCGGCCATTCCGCACAATAAACGATCGGGCCACGCTCCACGGCTATACGTCCACGATCTGCCTCCACTTTATTATTGGCTTTCACCGTACGAGGCTCCATATCGAAATGAACGGCTACTTTATCCCCTTTCTTCCAACGGCGGTCTATGCAGAAATAACCGTCCTTCAGTTCACTCTGTACCGGTTCTCCATTTACTTTCACTGTATAGCTCAAACGCTTTCCATCCGAATAAGTGTACAGGTCACTGGGAACTACCTGATTACGCACCCATCCCGGAATACGGATTTTCATTGTAAACTGTCCGGCATTGTTCTTGTTGACACCGATAGTGACATCACCGTTCCAAGGATAATGATTAGCCTGCTCCAAAGAAACAGCCTTGCCCTCTACCTTCAAGTTCGAAGTATTGGACATGAACAGATTAACATACACGTCCTTACCTTTCACCGCATACACATATCCCGGCAAAGAAGGAATGAAACGACAGATATTGGACGGACAACAGGCACAGCCGAACCAAGGCTGGCGCTGGTGCTGCCCGATGCTTTCCAACGGATTAGGATAGAAGAACCCGCCACCATCCAGGGACACGCCCGAAATAAGACCATTATATAAAGTACGTTCCAGCACATCATAATATTTTGCCTCACCATGAAGCAGGAACAAGCGGTAGTTGACATACACATTACCGATAGCCGCGCAAGTCTCACAATAAGCGGACATATTGGGCAGTTCATAGTTCTTGCCAAAAGCCTCCCCATTGCTGGTGGCGCCGATGCCGCCGGTAATATAATATTTTTTGCCCACAATGTTGTCCCAAATACGGTCTATGGCATGGATATAAGCCGTATCCCCTGTCAGTGCGGCCACATCTGCCATGCCTGCATACATATAAGCGGCACGGACAGCATGTCCCACGGCCTCATCCTGCTCCACTACCGGCTTGTGCGCCTGACTGTATTCATCTGTGCGGGTGGTGTGTCCACGCTGGTCCAAAAAGAATTTGGCTTGATCCAAATATTTCTGTTGCCCCGTTACCAAGTACAGTTTGGCAAGAGCCATTTCGGCAATCTGATGTCCCGGCACACGGATTTGCTGTCCTTCGCCCGTACCTATCTCCCGGCAGACACAGTCGGCATAACGGATAGCGATATCAAGGAAATTACGTTTTCCGGTAGCCTGGTAATGCGCAATAGCACCTTCTACCATGTGTCCCAAGTTATAGAACTCATGACTCAGTTCCTCCACCTTCTCCCACCGTTTGCTTCCTGCCCACTCATGCGGATGCTTCGGGTTCATGGTACGCGAAGTATAGAGATAACCATCCGGTTCCTGTGCCGCAGCGACAATAACCAGCACACTATCAATATACTTAGCCAGTTTTTTGTCCGGATAGGTCTGTAACAGATAACTGGCACCTTCTATCGTTTTGTACACATCAGTATCATCAAAGCCAGACCGCCTACTTTAATGGTATCACTGGGATGGGCGGCATTGACAAAGTTAGTATAACGTCCTGTTTCCTCACATTTGCTGAACGCCAGAGGAATCGTTACTTCACGGCTGGCATTCAGCCGTTGCCCCAGAATGAATCGGTTACTTTCACCGAAGTGAAAGGTACGGGGTCGATAGGATAGCCGTGCGACTGATTTTTTACTTGCGCTGTTCCGCCTGCTACGGTAGCAGTCAACAGAGCAGTGACTAAAAGTTTCTTCATGGTTCTATCATTTAATTGTTTATCATAGTTTTTGCAAAAATACATATTCCGGTCATAGGAAAAGGGTGAATCACTCTTTCAATGGTAGATATTCATCCCATAATTTCAATGAGTGCAGATAACCGGTAAAGGGCCAGTCTCCTTCGGCATTGCGTCCCAATGTGATGAATTGTGACGGTTTCACCAGCAACTGGATATCTTTTTCACTGACTAATTTTCCATTGATATAAACCTGTTCCATCCGCCCATCAAAGCAGATATAGATGTGCTGCCACTTTCCTGCCAACTCCTTCATGTCCTTATATCCTGCATCTTCATACCAGCCATAGTGATTGATTACTCCACAACGAGGCTCCGTGCCGTTGACCAACATGATTTTCTCCAATTCATCATGCGAGGTAGTAAAATCGGCCACACATTCATTTTCACTAATGGAATCATTCAGTACCCATGCCTCCAAGGTATAAGGAGCATTATCCTGCAAAGTGGCAGAAAGCATAAAACTGGAAGTATAGACCTGAGTACCCTCAAAATGAAATGCCTTTTTCCCTTTCACTTCTTTCACAACGAGAGGTAATTTCCGGGCTTCAAAATACCCTTTTACTCCTCGGTTTTCCAGATAAGGAACCGTATCGTTCACTACAAAATCATCGGCAGAAAGACTGACCACCAGCCCATGTTTCTGCTGATTGGCTACAGGCAGACGCACGATATCCGTTTCCGCATCGTATGCCTTTTCCGCTGCTTCCTGTTTCCAATTGTAGAAACGGAAATTGGTAATGACCAAAGGTTCGGTGGAACTATGCAGCGTAATCGCTCCTGATGAAAGACACGACCCCGCTTCATAACTCTGCCATTTACCTGACCTGTAAACCAACCCACTAACTGTATGCTCTTTGGACGAGGAGAGTAACGGATGACTATACTCCAATGTAGTTCCCGGTTCCAGTACCAACGCATCACGCCCACCGATGCGCTGTATGCGTGCCGAACCTTCCTTCAAAGTAAAAGCCCCTCCCAGCATCCCTTCATTGTTCTGCCATTCACGACCATTCCAATCGGCAGCGGTAAGTCCCAGCCATTGTTGCGGAGCCGATGCTTCCACACCCTCAAAGATTTTCAAGTTCCAGACCGCCCCGCCAAATCCGTTCTTCTGTCCTCCGGTAAAGGTAAGGCGGACATAACGAGCCTTCACCTTGCCAAAATCGACCATCGGGCTGCCTGCCAGACGATTATTCCGCTTATCAGCGAAAACAGACCAATGCTTGCCATCGACAGAAGTTTCAATTAAATATTGATAAAATTGTGTGCCATACTCAAATTGAGTCCAGATAGTTTGTATCTGCCGGGCAACACCCAAATCCATTTCTATCCACTCCTGTCCCATTCCACGAGGACGCCATAAAGTTCCGTTATTATCATCTACAGCATATTCGGGACGGAAATCGGCATCATAAAAAGAAGAAGCCCTCACCTTAGCACCCAATGCCAGATTTTTTGATTTCACTACAGAAGATGCCAATGCACCTATTCCGTCATGAGTGAGAATAAGGGGTTTAATACTTCCATCTTCGGCAAACTCCATACGGTCCACACAAAGCTGACGATGAAATCCGCGGTTGGAATGCGGATTATCATGACGGTGATAGACCATATAATATTCATTGCCTTCTTTCAAAACGCTATGATGTCCCGGCCCATGAATTGTTCCGTCGGTATTGGTTTCAAGAATACATCCCCGATAGGTGTACGGCCCCATGGGCTTGTCCGAAGTGGCATACTGCACCCGATAGGTGTGGTCGTGACAGGAACCCGAAGAATACATAAAATAATAGATCCCCTTTCGTTTCATCACAAAGGGCGCTTCAAAAAAATCCGTAGCTTCCGTATTTGGAATCAGACGCGTTTCAGTAAAACTCTTCATATCGGAAGCCAGTTTTCCGGCTCCGCAACCGAAACCTTTATAAATTCCCCAAGTCCCCCAATACAAATATACAGAACCATCATCATCCACAAAGGTCTGCCCATCCAATGTAATGGCATTCGTCACAAAACGGTCGGGTACAAGAACAGCCTCACTTTCGCCCAATATATTTTTCCAAGGACCACGCGGCGTTTCACTGACCCCGCAATGAATCATACAGGGCTGACAATAAAATAATAATAATTCCCATCCGTATGTTTCATCACATCGGGAGCCCATATCCAATGACTGTCCGGCCAGTTCATGGGCATTAACGTCCAGTTTACAAAATCCTTGCTGGTCCACACCTGTGCAGGACCGAAACCGGCCCCACTGCCATCCGTAGTGGCATACATATAATACGTATCGCCAAACTTCTTCACCGTGGGATCGGCAAAATATCCGGGAATAATGGGATTCCCCGTACCCGAAGCATTAAAAGGCTTCTGAGCAAAACCTGTAGCAGCTCCCAACAATAAGGAAGCAACAACCAATCGTATCTTATTCATCTCTATATAGCAAAATTCTATTTGTCCCTGCGACGCTTATTCATGCACCACATTATGAATGGGAATTTCTATCTCATAAAAATATTCCTGCAACAACCGATACATATCCGGATCATACGTCTTCAGTTTCGTGCGGCGGTTCACCCAGTTATGAACTCCGTTTGCAGGTTCGGCATAGCGGTTACAATTAAAGAAAGACTGTACGCACTCGGCAAAGTATTCCTCTTTATTGCTCACCGCATACGTTTTTTCCCACAGCCCTTTCCGGATTGCATTCTGACGAAGTGCCTCCAAACGCTCATTAAAGTCTGGCTCCACTCCCACTATACCTACCGTATGAATAAGGTGAGCGAACTCATGAATCAGGATATTCTCACCTACATATTTATCCTGCGGCAATGCCAGCAGATTCTCTTCTCCGCAACTGGATGAAAATTCATCTTCCGGTGCTCCGCCAAAACCACGGGCACGCCAGTTCCAATATTTAATGCTGTCCTCACAATTGCAGATATGGGCAAACTCCGGCAAATCGCAAGTTTCCTCATCTTTACCGATTATCATGACGTGGCAGCCTTTCTTCACCATGTGTGCCTTCACATCCGGACGTTTTGCCAACATCAAACTGATGATATCACAAGCTTTCAATAAGGCCTCATCGCTCACCTTTCCGGAAGAGGTGACATACAGACCTTCTGTCTCTATGTATTTCTGATAGAAAGAAGGAATATTTTTCCCTTCAGGAATACCGGTAACCTGTCCGTGAACAGGGCAAAGCTCCAACTTCATGGCGAATCCGCCTCCCGATGCCAGATGCAAAGTCAACCGGCTGTCCTTATCAATCCGGATGGTTTCCTTGCGATAGTCCTCGGCCTGCTTGTTGGCATTCACACCGTCTTTAAACAAAACAGCCGTATAAGACATTCCTTCGGGAAGGAAAGAGAAATCGAGCTGCACATCACGTTCATCCCAATTGGTCATACCGCCGATATACCAGTTCACATCCTTCTTACGCACTGTTACAATATATTTTCCCAACTCGCCCGAAGCAATAAAAGTAGAATCCACCTCCACAGGCAGAGAAGCTATGAAATCCACACATTCCTGCTCATTCAGATAGTTGGTAGGCGCATCACACAACATGGTAAAGGAGAATCGTGTACAATATAGGCAGCCAGCTGATGACACCGGGTTCCCATGCTGGCCGGCGTGTAATACATGGCGCGCCAATCTGCCTTCGTGGCATTGCGCATAGCTCCCGGCGTATAATCCACCGGTCCCGCCATCATACGAATATAAGGGAAAGTAACATCATAAAGAGGCATATTATTCTTGATATCCGTCCATTTCACCTCTTCCATGCCGAACACGCTTTCAAAATTGATAATATGGGGGTAGGTACGGTTGATACCTGTCGGTTTGTAAATGCCGTGCAGATCAAGGGTTAATTTATACCGGGCCGTCATCTCAGCGATGCGATACACCATTTCGACGGCAGTCTGATCATCACGATCCAGGAAATCCACCTTAAAACCTTTGATTCCCATATCCGCATATTTCTTACAAGCTGCTTCCAATTGGCTGTCGAGTACATTAAACACCGTCCAAAGCACTATTTCCACCCCTTTGGATTTGCCGTATGCTATCAGCTCCGTCAAATCAAGTTCGGGAATAACGGTCAGCATATCCCCGCTCTTCGGATCATACCATCCTTCATCCAACACAATAAACTCCAATCCGTTCCGGCTGGCGAAATCGATATAATATTTATACGTATCCATGTTGATACCGGCTTTAAACGGCACTCCTTTCAGATTCCAGTCATTCCACCAATCCCATGCCACTTTGCCTGTCTTTATCCATGAGGTATCACCGATACGGTTGGGAGAAGCCAGAGCATAGACCAGGTTGTTGACCGGCATATCCGTATCTTTTTCAGTAATGGCCAACACACGCCACGGATAGGAACGGGAGCCACGGCTACGGGATATAAAATCGGTAGTTTCAGTTACATATTCCTGCTTCCGCCAAGGATAAAAGTCTGTTTTAGCCGGATAAGGAGCAAAGACACCTTTCAATCCATACTTTCCCTGCTGTGACTGCACAAACATGCCCGGATAAGCTTCGAGGTCGGACTCCAACAGGGTCAGTTTTACGCTGCCGCAATCCACGGTAACCGGAAGAAAAGCCAGTTTAGGCTGTGCTTTTGACAGAGGAGTGATGTCATATACATTCTGATAAGCCATCGCCATCGGTTTTTTATCATTGGTGGTATAAGGAAGATAAGCCGTATAATCTTCCTTAAAATTAAACTCGGCCTGTTCCTCCTTTATAATGATATCCGAAGATTGTGTGGTATAGAATCGATAGGCGACTCCCTCATTGTATGCACGGAAGATGATTCCGAACCCGCCTTTCAGCTTCAAGTCGAGTTCGTTGCCTGTTGCAACGAACTCCTTGAAACGGTAAAAGGTGATTCTATGTTATCCTTTATCTTTCTCCTTCTTTCCCCTGTGATACGGGGAGTTTTACCTACTATAGTTCCGTTTTCCAGAACCAAACCTATATTAGAGTGTGAGAGAATTGTATCATTTCCATGCATCACTTGGTAGGCCAGTTCGTTTCCGGCGCTGATTTCCACTTTCAATGTTCCATCGGGTGAAGAGAGTACATATTTCTTTTCCTTGGCTGCAAATGAAGCATTTCTAATCAATAAAAGCAAAGATAAAATTGCAAGACAGAGTTTCTTGTTGTTTTCATAATCTATCGGTTATATACGTTGTTCACTTGCAAAGTAAAATAAAAAATTACAAGAAAGGGAAGATATAATATAATGTAATGGCAGAATCGTCCAATAAATCTCATTTTATGAATTTGACAGTTAGGCGGTTGTACTATTCTTCCATTCGTTTAGACTATTTTTATCCTCTTGGAGGTGTACGATGTAAACAGCTATTAAAATTGCATATTCAACACAATAGTCGCTTTATACTGTACACCATTTCTGGTATATATCAGAGTAGGTTTCAACATATATTTCTGGCCGGCAACACTTACTCCTTTCCGGTGTCCGTATGTCATGGTCAGTCCACTGAATTCTACATAGACCGGTGCCGTATCACCCCAGTTGCCTACGTTGCCATTGGCTTCACACCAAAATCCGTTATTGGCAGTAGAAGTGTAAGCAAAAGTGCCGTCAGTCTGACTGAGTGCGATAACCACTTTGTCCTCGGCAGGTTCTGTACCTACACTGGCCAGTTTACTTTCCAACACGGCAGGCTTCATGACAAACGCCTGTGCCAAATCTTTATTTGTTTTCAGGTCCACCGTTCCTTGTGGATAATCCTCGGAACCGGCATTGCACTTCACATCGAATGTCAATGTAATATCTTTAGGCATAGCCGTCTCGTCAATAGAGAAATTGCCAAGCAAGTCCGTTCCTTCAAACTTTACTTTGTAAGGCCATTGCTCATCGTCAGTCTCATCATCATTCCATGGATGTGACTTATACTGAACGGGAGCGCCCATTACCACTAGGCATAATTTTTCTGTTCCGATCGGTATCGTATAAGAAACCACTCCTGCATTTTCCTTATTCATAGATGCGTATTGTGGAGCTCCATTCACAATAGCCACAAATCCATATCGCCATCCGGCTGCCGTATTGCCACCATTATTGTTGTAAGCGGTAGCCGTACCTGCCATTGCCGTCGGCATCCAATGTCGTTCCCGGATCCTCTTCTGCCAAAGCACATCCCACAGCCAGTCCGGCAAAATTCGCCTTGACCGTTGTTCCGGCTTCGGGAACGTTCAATGGAATGATATTGAATCCAGTAGTGCCCGGACAGCTGGCATAGCCTACCTGATAATATCCTCCGGCTGCATCATACATTTTCGTTGTATAATTGCAAGCGGTCTCTGTGACATAATTCCGCACCACGTCCATATCATAAGTCACCATACGGGTAGCGTAGCCATAAAGTTCCGTATAAAGTGTTTGCAAGTCATTGTTACAGTACAGACGCTGATAAGTCATGAGCGGATCTTCCGGATAGCGCGACTGTGTCCAGACATTCCCTACCACATCGACTCCATGTTTCTGCGCCCAGTAATATTGCAACCAATAACTGGCATAACGCATCCATTCATGATTGAAATGGCGATGGTAATTGGCTTTCCACACATCTACATGGTAACCGAACAGCTCCGCCGGATAATCTTGGAACGACTGCCATTGCGCACATTGTTCCCAAAAGCCATTTCCACCTTCACCACTCGACCCATAACCGTATCTGAATCCTACTTGCGAAAAGTCCGCCTCTCCGTTCAACATCTTGTCACAACTTACCTGATACTGGAAACTATGTCCTATTTCGTGCGCAATGGTAGAACCTACCGGTTGGCAGGTGCTGGGATTTACCCACAATGCACCGATTGTATTGTCGTAACCGGAACCTGTAGCAAGCCACTCAGTCTGATACAGCAAGTAAATCTCCATCTTATATTTATCCAGAAAAGACTTGTTTTGCCCAGTGTCAGCAAACTTCAAGGTTTCGATATTTGTCCGGTAGAATTGTTCGGCCTTTGCCAATAAATCATCAATGTCTACACGCAATACCTCCGGCACTGACTCTGCTCCCGGATCGTTGCCGAACCCCGGTTCCCAAAACACGAAGAAATGCTCGCTTTGCTTCATGCGCCACCATGACCAGCGCGCATCACTGCGAAGCATATTCATATTACTAAACTCAATAGGTTTGTAATATTTATCAAAATCTTTGATATCAGCCGAATTCAAGGTTAACACAGCATTGGGATTAGCTTCCTGGCGGATATGGACGGTTACTTCGGATTCTCCGCATACTATGACAAGAGTTGCTTCCCGATAGTTTTCGCTATCATTCTTCTGCAACAACATGGGCAATGAAATTTCGCCTGCCTCACCTTCATATCGGGGCAGTTTAATCCAAGTGCAACTGGAATCGGTGGCACGGCTGGTTACATCTTCTACAGTGGCTGTCCAAGGACCGGTAGCGGAGAACTTTACGGAAGCTTCTGTCTCATCCCAAAATAGTGTTTTGCTTTGCTGACTGCTGTCTAGGGTGAGCTGGAGGATAATACTTTCATCCTCGCTGTCACTGCAACTGCTGAAGGCAATAAAGAAACAGCAAAAATGGATAAAGCAAATAGTAATTCTTTGCACAATAATTTCTTCATAATTATAGCTTTTATTGGAGTCCCATTTAAATGCCTGCGGTAAAGTCAATATTTACCCCATTACCACTAACACATATATAAAGTTTTTGATGGTCATTCGTTTCAGCTAAAACATTTATAAAGCTAAAATATCCTAATAAAGTCACTAAAAGACTTCTTAATAATAATATTTTCACACATTCGTTTTTCTGAATTTACTAAATAAAAGAGAAACCAATATCCATTATAGATACTGATTTCCCTCGATAAAATATTATTCCAACGTTGCTTTAACAATAAACTCTACGAATTTACTATTATCCTCCTTAAGCGCATATACAAAATTTACATTAAAACAGAACCGGAAGTTGAAGCTGGATTTCGACCTATATTAACCATATCACCATTCTCTTGTGTTTCAACAAACAAAACACTACCAGTCGAACCATCATCACTCCAATTCGTTACTTTTAAATTAGAAGTCAGCCAATAACCTATTCCACTACCACCAGCAGTATAATCACTAGTAGTATTCCATTCACCAGATTCACTATCGACCATATACAGAGCAATCGGGCCTCCCGGTTCTTTGCAAGCGGTAATGAATTCAGATAAAGTCAGCCCCAAACAACTTTCTATCACCTCCTGATAATCTGCAAATTCAATAGAAAATGCAGAATAGTCACCTGCTGGAATAGTATTGGCAACAACAATACGTCCCGGATCAGTAACGGTCACATCAAAAGCAAAACGTACATAATCATCAAAATTTGCACCATTGTTTATAGCAAATCCAACGTTAATGGAGATAGCTGTACCTACAGAAGCGGTTTCGAGCACATTAAGAACCAGCTCCTTCTTTGTTGCATCCAACTCAATACTAGCTATACCAGAAGCTGCATCACAAACACCGCCTGCCGTATTATAGTACCAACCGTTGGTACCCTTGGTAGGAGCTGTTCTATTCCAACAGTTTTTCGATATATTGATAGGATAAAACACCACACTCCCATTAGACAATGCAGCCAACGTCTCATCTACCGTCATCCCCAAATACGTATGAAACTTTTCTGCATAATCAGTCAGTTTAACCGTCTTCGCTTCCAAACGGCTGATGGGAAACTCTGCTTTGGTAGAAACCACAGCATCCGCATTCGTCTTCAGATAGGATTTTCATTCTCCCCGTACACATGCTTGCTGGTAGCATCCTCCGGATCCGTACTGCATGCAGCCAGTGACAGAGTGAAACAAGCAATTAAAGCATATATAAAATTCTTTTCATCGTACTTTTCTTTTTAATTAATGAATTCATTATTCGGCACCACCATATCCCGGATTCTGCTTCAACTTAATGTTGCCATCCAATGCAGACTTAGGTAACGGAAAAATATCACAATGCCTGTCTGTCTTATCCGTCTTCGCATCTTTGCAAAACCATGACTTGCCATTATATACATTCTGATTGGTTCCGTTTATACGGAAACGGATCAAGTCCTGACGACGGTGATGCTCTGCCACAAACTCCCAGGCCAGTTCGTCCAACAAACCACCCAGTTCAATATCATCGCCCCTTCTTCTGTGATAATCCAGTTATCGGCTTCTCCCATGATTCCCTGATTCTCCCGATGTCCGTAGTTATAACGGCTGCCACCCTTCAATTGAGCTACAGTAACCGTTGCTTTACCGGGATCGGACTTGAAGGCACGTTGGCGTACAGCTGTTACCAAATCGGCCGCCACTTGCTCGCTTTCTCCATTGTAACCACCTAAACGAAGCAAGCACTCCGCTTTAATAAAATAAGCATCAGCCAAACGGAAGAAAGGCACATCATCATAAGAAGTTCCATAGTCGCCTGAAAGTATTTCATATTTCACCAAGCGTTCACTTTCAAAGGGATAGCAACCGGGATTGTCTATACTATGTAATTCCCGAGTATATACCAAAGGTTCACTGTCCACATAAATGGGAGCACCGGCATAGTCATATTGCTGTCCTGATATCCAACAGTCTTCATAGCGGCTGTCTTCTTCATCGTATGTTTCCAGAAATTGAGGAAGAACAGCCGCCCCACCGGTAGCCCATCCGTTAAACTGCCACGTTGCACGTCCGGCTACATGCATCCACATATTTGCCATATAGTTACCTCCGGCATAATTGAATTCAAACGGAATACCAAAGATAATTTCAGGCGAACCGGAAATATCTTCTCTAAAATTATCCGAATAATTCGGAGCCAAAGAGAACTTGCCACTGTTAATCACTTCATTTACCTCATCAATAGCCTTTCCGTAATAAGAATTATCAGAGTAATCATTGAACCATGCATTGTGGTTCAAATACATTTTGCCAGAAGCATATTGATGGCATAGTCGTTCAGCTTACCCATTTCTACTTTTGTTCCACATTTCCCCTTTACATCCGTCAACTCACTGATCAGGAAATCCCACATCTGTTGGGGAGTTGCCTGTTCGGGCAACCATCCGTCTTCATGTTCATATTGCGTATCCAATGGGATGTTGCGGAACAAATCGAATAAAATATAATAATAAAGAGCGCGATAAGCCCTTAATTGCGAAGAAGTGGTTATATCAGCAGCAATGACTTCATCTGCCAACAGTTTGTTACAGGCATTGATACCGGCATAGTTACGGTTCCATGTATCATTGAAATGGGCTATCTGTGAATGGAACTGATGTTTGTGCATAGACACGTACAAATCTCCCCAGCCGATACTGATCCGATAAGGAATACACCATGAATCGGACGACTGGTCCATCATATCGGCATAACTATACCATCCCCAATACACATCACGAAGACTGCTGTATACCGGAGCAAACATGGCCGCCCGGTCTTTTTCTGTAAACTCATACTTCTCGGAAGCAATCGTATCATAAATCGTTTCGCTCAAATCTGTACAACTGCCCAAAGACAAGGTACAAGCTCCTATCGCTGAAGCCCAAAGTGCTTTATTGAATATTGTTTTCATGTTAGTTCTTCATTTAAAAGTTAGAAAGATACATTCAGACCGAAAGTGAATGAACGGGTAGAAGGATATTTATCGCGCCAGTCAATACCCAAAGACCAAATATCACCATTTGACATTTCAGGATCCAATCCATCATATCCAGTAATGCAGAATAAATTATCGGCAGAAACATAAGCCCGGATATTTTTCACAAACTTACTGCTTTTCAATGGAATGTTATAGCCCAACGTAATGTTAGTCATTTTCAAAAAATCACCATCCTCCAAATAATAGCTTACAAAAGTCTGTTTTTGGGCTGTTGATAAGGTATATTGTCCACCATAAGGAGCCTTTTGCACAGATTTCAAGCGATTATAAGCGATCGAGTTGTTCTCATAATAAGCACGAGGCTCGTTCAGAATCTTAAAACCAAACTGGCCTGTCATCTGGAAAGATAAATCAAAATTTTTATATCTGAACGAGTTGTTCCATCCCAAATACAATTTAGGAAGAGCATTCCCTAAATATTGACGGTAGTCATCATTAGACAGCATATTGTCTGTAAACTCTTCAATCTCACCAGTCTTCGTATTCTCAACCATCCAAAGTCCGTTTTCTGAAACACCAACGGACTTCATGCCATAAAATTGTCCCATAGATCTCCCCACTTCCATCCGCTGGGTAGAAAGATTGATAGGTTCACCCAAATAAGCATGATCTATCTGATTTGAAGTCTCATACAAGTCATTTGAAAGACTCAATAATTTGTTCGCATTATGAGAGGCGGTAACTGTGGTTTTCCATTCAAAATCCTTTGTCCGTACAGGAATGGCATTGACAGCAATTTCAATACCTTGGTTACGCATCTTGCCGGCATTAGCCAAAGTCTTGTTATACAAATTGGGAGGAGTCGGTACCGTAAAATCATATAGCATATCCGAAGTCTTCTTCTGATATACATCAATAGAACCACTCAGGCGTTCATCCAATACAGCCCAGTCCAGACCAATATTAAATTCCTTGGAAGTTTCCCATTTCAAATCAGGATTAGGATTGGATTTTACGCTTAACCCCTGATGCCAGACGCCATTATCATAGAAATAAGGAGAACCATACTCATACCGGGTTAATGAATTATAAGAGTCACCTACAATGACACCTGTCACACCATAACCGGCACGTAACTTTAAGTTATTCAGCCACGTAAGGCCTTCCATGAATTTTTCGTTACTGATAGTCCATCCCAAAGAAACAGAAGGGAAAGTAGCCCATTTATTGTTCTCACCAAATTTGGAAGAGCCTTCACGGCGTACACTCAGCAGAACATTATATTTATTATCGTAACCATAGCTTACACGTCCGAAGAAACCAATCAAGGTATTGTCATTCTTGTAACTGCTCATGCCGGCTTTTCCATCTTTCAAAGCTGTACCTAATCCCAAGTTATTCCAAAGATAAAAATCTGTTGGATAATCATAGTTATTAGCTCCAAAACCTTCATTTACATTATACTGGTAATTATATCCCACCAATGCATCAAAACGATGTTTATTCCAAGTATGATTATATTTAGAAGTAACTTCCAGATTATCTGTGGTATATTCATTCTGAGAATGATAAGCATATCCTGTGTGATTCTCGCTCTTCTGTGAAAAATATTCGGAAGTATAATATCCACGATTATGATCACTAGTAACCCTACGGCTTAACATGAGGTTGGTCTGCCAGTTTTTAATCGGTTCAAAGGTGATATTCCCCGTCATCCGGGTATTCTCACTATTGTATTTACCATCCTGTTCACGGATGATACCTACCGGATTATAATAATAATTTACGGCAAAATTCTCGTAAAAAGTTCCATCCTCATTCCAGATGGGTTCAGTAGGGTTACGCATAATAGCCTGTCGGTAAATACCCAGACCTGCCGCATCAATCGGACCATTCTTATGGAATGTCTTTACCATATTGAAATTCACTTTCAACATATCATTTAACATCCAGTGAGAAACATCAAACCTCATTCTCATCTCTTCATTATAGGTCTCAAGCAACACACCTTCCTCTTTGCGATACGTAAAATCCGCAGAATAAGTGGTATTTTTTGATCCTCCGGAAATATTAAAATTATGGTTATGAGTAAATGCAGTACGGGATACCGCATCCAACCAATCCGTATCATACCCTTTATCAGCATAGTTTGTCAATCCCTGACGGATTTCCTCTGCTCCATAGAAATCAAGCGTCTTGCCAAACTTGGAAAGAGACATATACCGGAATAATTGGCAGCCGTACGCGACTCGCGCTGGCCGTTTTTTGTAGTAATCAAAATAACGCCATTAGCACCTCGTGTACCATAAATAGCTGCCGCAGAAGCATCCTTCAACACATCAATAGAAGCTATGTTTTCGGGGGAAACCGTTCCTAAACCACCTTCTATTCCGTCCACCAATACCAATGGAGTAGAGCCTCCCTGCAATGAAATCACACCACGCAAACGAATTGTAGATTCCGCATTCGGATCACCGGAGCCTTTCGCAATGGTCAATCCTGCCACTTTACCTTTAATCAGTTCGGCTGCATCTCCAATCTTACCTGCTGTAAAGTCTTCGGCCTTCACAGAAGCCACCGCACTGGTTACATCTCCCTTGCGCTGCGTACCATAACCGATTACAACCACTTCATCCATCAGTTCGGAATCGTCTTGCAGGGTAATATCTTTCTTACCACCATTTCCGACTGGAATTTCCTGGGTCTTATAGCCAATATAAGATATTGTCAAAACGGACTGGGCACTTTTTACCTTCAGCGTATATTTACCGTCAAAATCGGTAATGGTACCGTTGGTCGTTCCTTTTTCCATGATATTGGCACCAATGATAGGTTCCCCTTTCTTGTCTTTCACCACACCGCTTACTGTTACAGTTTGCTGTGTAATTTCCATTTTCATAGACTCTGCTGTTCCCGGCAGTGCAAATACAGGGCTCATCCCTGCACCCGCAGTAAGGAAAAGACAGGTTGCGGCCTTTAGCAATGCTTTGCTGAACAAGACCCGATTGTCATGTGTTTTCATCATACAGTTTTATTTAAAAGGTTTATATGTTCATTCAGTTCACTTTCCATTCAATCACCCCTCCCGAAGCTCCTTTCTGCAATTGTGCTGCAATTTTAAGCCCCTTTGTTTTGACAGGAAGAAGAAGAAAATAATTATACACATATATTACTGCATGTTTTATTTTAAGCTTGGCATGTGAAGATGTTAATATGAGTCACCCGGTATTGTTTTATCGTAAACGGATAAAACTACCATGGACAACACCCCACTCCCGAACGCAATTCTTATCTTATTATCTATCCATGGACGACCTGACCAGCGGATTCAACATCGGCACCAATTACACGCTGAATCCACAATTCAATGAAATGACAGGATTCACAGAAAAAGATGTACGGGATATGCTGGAGTATTACTCCACAACATGCCCATTCAATCATTCGGTAGACGAGTTGATAGAACTGATTGCTTTTCTACTTCGGAATGCTGACCATCAGCGGAATGCATAAAGGAGAAACCAAACTCACCATCCCTAACCAGGTGGTATGTGAACAACTCCTTGCCTACATTCTGGATACTTATCATGAAAACGACTTGACTTTCGACAGTTATGAAAAGAGGAAGCTTGTCTCAGGGCTGGCTTATGATGGCAAATGGAAACCTTACTTTGAATACATTGCCGGATGCCTGCACCGTTATGCCTCGCAGCAGGCCAAGCAGAAAGGTGAATATTTTGTTCATGGTTTTACTCTTGCCATAACCGCACAAAATCCTTTCTATCGTCCTGTGTCCGAGAAAGACAGTCAGGAAGGATACGTCGACCTGTTCTTGCATCCGTTATTGGATATTTACAAAGACATAAGTCACTCCTACATCATCGAACTGAAATATGCCAAAGGAAAAGACAGTAGCGAACGGATAGAACAATTAAGGCGACAAGCCATTGAACAAGCTGAACGCTACGCTTCGAGCGAGTCTGTGCAGAAAGCGATAGGTCCTACCATGCTACATAAAATCATTATTGTATACCGAGGCATGGAAATGGTTGTTTGCGAAGAATTGTAATCGATAAGAGGCAGTGTCTGCCCTTACAATGGAAGCATTCATTCGTCCGTTCTATCCACGTTTTCATCGAAAGTACAAAATTATTGCTTCTTGTCGCATTTGTAATTACAAAGATAAGATGCCATTTTTCGATGATTTTTCGTATCAGTTTCTTCTGCATCAGCACATTACCATTCCAAATCATGCACAGTATATTACTGTAAATCAACGATATACTGTGTAAATAGATTCCAAGTCCCCTTGAAACGGTTTGCCATTCTCCGCTGTCAAATTCGGCTTGACGTATACAGGTTGTTTTAATTCCTGTGCCATAGCTGTGGTCGCTTCCTTGCAAGAGAGCATAGCTGTGGCATATTTTGTCTGGCTGCGTTCGTTGCTTCGCCTAGGTGAAGAGGCGATTTCACTTTAGTGAACAGCCATTTTCACTAGGGTGGAGTAATTGCTTCACTTAGGTAGAATATCAAACGGAACGGAGTGAAGATACGATAGGAACAGGTTCTTATTACATACGCAACAAGATTCAATAGCCGAAACAAACAGTATCCTGTCAGATATGAACTATGATGCCCACGAGTAGCCGGGAGGCAGTGAGGGGCTGACTCTACATCTTGTCCGCTGGTATTCCCGAATGCGAGCATTCCCAAAAACGGATTTGTTTCCCCACCGACATACCAATTGAAGGGGATTTGAGAGACTTTTACACCGGAAGTGATTAGTAATGTGCATTTTACTGTGACAGAGCGTTTTTGTGCTTTATGTATATCCTTATGCTAAAACCGAAATTTAAGTAAGAATAATCTATCAGAGGCTTTGTTTCTTCTTATTACGAATAACAGACATATCACTTTTATCAGTTCGAAGGAATCCCTGTCCTGTTTCTGTTAAGGAAAGCTGCCAATGTATTCCTGCTCACTTTCAATTTCCTCGCCATCTCCGCCTTACTGGTTCCCGCCTCCAGCATAGCCTTAATTTTTTCTTCTTTTCCCGTAAGTTTATATTTCGAGTTATGTCCTCCCATGGGACGTCCCAACTTTTGTCCGGAGGCAATTCTGCGTGCAAGTCCCTCACGGGTACGTTGGGAAATCAAGTCGCGTTCTATTTGTGCGGAAAGGGAAAAAGCGAATGCCAATATTTGAGATTGTATATTATTTCCCAGCTCATATTTCTCTTTCACCGTGAGCAGGATGACATTTTTCAACATACATGCATTCAGTATACTCATTACTTCCATCAATCTTCTTCCCAAACGAGAGATCTCCGACACAATCAATGTATCCCCTTTCTTTATTCTTTTCAATAGTACGCCAAGCTTTCTGTCTTTGGCTGACCGTGTTCCTGAAACCGTTTCTTCCACCCACACATCAATTTGGAAATCCCTTTGTTTGGCAAAACGATTTATCTCGAACCGCTGGTTCTCTACAGTCTGTTTATCAGTTGAAACCCGAATATACGCATATATCATAGCTGCATCATTAAGTTTTTTATTGAATAAGGAACGCCAATCTAATTTATATTATCAGAGAAGGAAAGTTTCACCGGATCTTATTGAGGTTTTCTAAGAAGAATTAAGTATCTCCAACTATTCAAGCTCAAAAAACAGACAAATCTGCTTAATCCTTGTCTTTACAAGATAAAACGATTGTCCAATAGAATGAAAAATTGTCTATAACAATAGTATAAAACACTGATAATCAATATCATTATATTAAAAATGGATTGATCATCTTTAAGACGATTTTCGCAGTATAATAGATTTTTCTTTTATCTACTTAATGGTTTATTCACTTACTTTGCATCTGTTGACATAGTTGATACTGAAATAAAAAACACAGATATAGTATGAAAAACAAATTGCAAATAGTATGGAGCAGCATTGCTATAATAAGTGTATGCGCATGTAGCACACCTTATACACAACCTGATGCTCCTATCAAAGAAGTTCCTTTCACCCAAGTTCATTTAGATGATAATTTCTGGTCACCGCGGATTGAAACCAACCGCACCGTTTCCATCCCATCCGCTTTCAAAGAATGTGAAAAGAACGGCCGATTCGATAACTTTGCCATTGCGGGTGGTCTGATGAAAGGCGAGCATCGCGGTGACTTTTCTTTCGACGATACCGATCCCTATAAAATTATAGAAGGAGCTTCCTACTCGCTGGCCGTAAAATATGACGGGAAACTGGATCATTATCTGGACAGTGTAATCCATATCATAGCTACCGCACAGGAACCGGATGGTTATCTTACTACTTGTGTAACCAATCAATGTACCCGTTTATCCGGTTGGTGGGGCACGCACCGTTGGGAAAAAATCAACAGCCACGAACTTTATAACAGCGGCCATTTGTACGAAGCCGCCGTTGCTCATTATCGCGCCACCGGAAAACGTACATTATTGGATGTGGCTATCAAAAATGCCGATCTGGTATGTCAGGTCTTCGGACCCGGCGAAGGGCAGATCCATCGTCCCAGCGGTCATCCTATCGCCGAGATGGCTCTTGTCAAACTATATAAGGTGACAGGTGATGAGAAATATTTGCAGACGGCTAAGTATTTTGTAGAAGAAACCGGCAGAGGAACAGACGGACATAAACTGAGCGAATATAGTCAGGATCACAAGCCCATCCTGCAACAAGACGAGATAGTAGGTCATGCCGTCCGTGCCGGATATCTCTACTCCGGAGTGGCAGATGTAGCCGCTTTGACTCATGATACCGCCTATTTCAATGCCTTAACCCGTATTTGGGAAAATATGGCCGGCAAAAAACTCTTTATCACAGGCGGAATCGGTTCCCGCCCACAAGGTGAAGGATTCGGTCCGAACTATGAACTGAATAATCACACAGCCTATTGCGAAACCTGCGCCTCTATAGCCAATGTGTATTGGAATCATCGTATGTTTCTCGCTACGGGAGATGCCAAATATGCGGATGTGCTGGAACGCGCGTTGTATAACGGAGTCATTTCGGGCGTATCACTCAGCGGTGACAAGTTCTTCTATGACAATCCGTTGGAATCCATGGGGCAGCATGAGCGCCAGCACTGGTTCGGATGTGCCTGCTGTCCGGGCAACATAACCCGTTTCATGGCTTCAGTACCTTATTATATGTATGCCACTCAAGGCAATGATGTGTATGTCAATCTCTTTATCCAAAGCAAGGCGGATATTGAAACGGAAAGTAATAAAATAAATGTGGAACAAACTACAGGCTATCCGTGGGACGGAAAGATAAGTATTGCCGTCACTCCCGAAAAAGAACAGGAGTTTGCTTTGCGTGTGCGTATCCCCGGATGGGCGCAAGACGCTCCCGTACCCACAGATCTCTACTCATTTACAGACAAGGCTCAGGCTTACAGCATTTCTGTGAACGGTTCCAAAGTCAATGCGAAGCAATATGATGGTTATGCCACCCTTGTACGCAACTGGAAAGCGGGTGATGTGGTTGAAATCAATCTTCCTATGGAGGTACGTCGTGTGAAAGCAAATGACCAAGTAGAGGATGACCGTGGCAAACTGGCTATAGAACGGGGTCCTATTATGTTCTGTCTGGAAGGACAAGACCAAGCCGACAGTACTGTATTCAACAAATTCATCCCCGACGGTACTCCGATGGAGGCTTCTTACGATGCCGGTTTGTTGAATGGCGTAATGGTGCTGAGCGGTACAGCTAAAGAAATTGACAGGAATGGTAAGGTAAAAGATGTTCCCTTCAAAGCAATTCCTTATTCTACATGGAACAACCGCGGTGCCGACCAGATGGCTGTATGGATTCCCGAAGCGGCCGAGTATGCCCGCCCCACTCCGGAAGCTACTATTGCCAGCAAAGCACGTACTCTGATGATACAGGCTCCTATACAGAAAGATGCTCCCGAATCGGCTTCGGTGGAAACATGGGCATGGGGGGTAAATGACCAATGGGAACCTAAACGCTCATCGGATATCTCGAAACCTTACCACTATTGGTGGCTGAAGAACGGTACTGTCGAAACACTGGCTTATGAATTCGACCAGCCTTATACCGTATCGAACGTACAAGTGTATTGGTTGGATTTTGACCATTATGACGGAGATTTCCGTGTGCCGGAAAGCTGGAAACTATATTATAAAGAAGGCGAAAGTTGGAAAGAGGTAGAGGCGTTGACTGAATATACTGTAAAAAAAGATTGCTATAATAGTTTGGATTTCAAACCTGTCAAAACAAAGGGGCTTAAAATTGCAGCACAATTGCAGAAAGGAGCTTCGGGAGGGGTGATTGAATGGAAAGTGAACTGAATGAACATATAAACCTTATAAATAAAACTGTATGATGAAAACACATGAGAACCGGGCCTTGTTCAGCAAAGCATTGCTAAAGGCTACCACCTGTCTTTTCCTTACTGCGGGTGCAGGGATGAGCCCTGTATTTGCACTGCCGGAAGCCAGCACATCAGTCATGGAAACAGTTCAACAAAATCAAACCATCAGCGGTCGGATTACCGATACCAGCGGGGAACCTGTCATCGGAGCCAGCGTTGTGGTAAAAGGAACGACCAACGGAACCATTACCGACTTTGACGGTAAGTTCAGCCTCAATGCACCGGCCCAAGGCACATTGACAATATCCTACATAGGATATAAAAAGATGGAAATATCCATCAACGGACAACGAACCGTAAATGTTACGCTAAAAGAAGATACGGAGATACTGGATGAAGTGGTGGTGGTAGGTTATGGCACACAAAAAAAAGCAACCCTGACAGGCTCTGTATCATCTGTAAGCGGTGAAGATATTAAAAAAGTCTCAGCAGCCAATTTAAGTAATACCCTAGCCGGTAAGACAGCCGGTATCATAGCCAATACCCGTTCAGGCGAACCTGGCGAGGATGGAGCCGACATTCTTATCCGCGGAAAAGGGACTTTAGGGAATACTTCTCCACTGATCGTTGTGGATGGTATTGCTGACCGTTCATTCAGCCGCCTCAACCCTGAAGACATCGAATCTATTTCTGTACTGAAAGACGCTTCTGCCGCCATATATGGTGCACGCGCCGCAAATGGTGTTATCCTGGTAACCACCAAACGCGGTAAGGAAGGTAAAATGCAAGTAAACTACAACGGCAGCTACACACTTTCCCAACCGACACGCATCCCCCAAATGCTGAACTCCTACCAGTATGCGACTTATGTAAATGAATATGACGCCGACCCACGCCACGATCAGGGCGGTATCACTTATTCCGATGAAGTGCTGCAACATTATATAAATCATGATGATGATCTAAATTATCCCGACACAGACTGGTGGGATGCAGTGGCCAAAGATTGGGCAGGAAAAACTCAGCACAGCTTGTCCGTAAGTGGTGGCAATGATAAATTATCCTTCTATTCTTCCGCTCAATATATGTGGCAGGATGCCATTTACAAACAGAGCACACAGGACTACAAGCAATATCAATTCATCACCAACATTGATGCCAAAATCAACAAATCCGTACGTTTTAGTTTTGATATTCTGGGACGTCAAGAACAACGTAACCGTGGAATTTATTCGACTCCCTACCTGTTTACTTATTTCCTGACCACTTTTCCCGGCAGCGCTCCCTATTTCCCGAACGGACTCCCACGAGTAGGTTACGATGGTATCACCCGCAATGCCGCCATTATGGTGACAGACCAGCCCGGATACAATAAATACACCTATAATATATTAAACCTGAAGCCCTTGCTGCATATTGACCTGGATATGATTACCAAAGGTTTGTATGTAGAAGGATATGCCGCACTGGATTTCCATTTTGATAACGGCAAATCATTAAATCAGCCGTACGACTTATATTATTATGACAAAGCAACCAATGAATACCAGAACAAAAGAGCAGATACCGGTAAAATCAGTGTAAACTCCTGGTCTAGCAACTACAAAACAATCACCCTGAATGCCCGTATCGGTTATAGCCATACATTTGCCGAAGCTCACAAAGTAGATGCATTCGTGGCCTACGAACAAAGCAAATATGATTATAACACTCTTTCCGCCTATCGTACCAACTATCTGTCTACAGCCATTCCTGAAATATTTGCAGGCAGCAGTGTACCCGAAGACAAGGACAATGGAGGTTATTCAGACGCTACAGCACGTTGCAATTTCTTCGGACGTATCAACTATGGATATAAAGACAAATATTTAGCAGAGGTAACATTGCGCTACGATGGCTCCATGAATTTTGCTCCCGGTCATCGTTGGGGATTGTTCCCGGCTTTCTCACTGGGTTGGGTGATGAGTGAGGAAAAATTCTTCGAACCGATAAAGGATGTGGTCAGCTTCTTCAAACTGAAAGGTTCCTGGGGCATGATGGGTAATGACAATATCGCCGCCTATCAGTTCATGTCCCAATACAAATTCTTAGCAGATAATAAAGGGCCGTACTTTGGAGCAGGAGAGGACGGACACATCAACCAAGGCTTTTACCAAGCACGAGTAGCCAATCCAGTAGTAACTTGGGAAAAAGCAAAGACTTTAAACTTAGGTTTATCCACACAATTCTTAAACGGAAAATTTGGTCTGGATTTTGATTGGTTCCATTCCAACCGTAATGATATCCTTTGTTACCGTAACGCATCCATTCCTTATTACGCAGGAATGACTCTGCCACAAGAGAACATAGGTGAAGTTACTAACTCCGGCATAGAAATCATAGCTACATATCGAGATCGTGCAGGTGATTTTGAATGGGGGATCACAGGTAACTTAACTTACGCAAAAAATAAGGTGAACTATATGGATGAGGCAGCCAGCACTCCTGCATGGCAAAAGACAGAAGGCCATCCCATTGACGGACAAGTACTCTATAAAGCATTAGGCATCTATCAAACTCAAGAGCAGGTAGATAATACGCCACATATTGACGGAGCCAAACCAGGAGACTTGATTTATCAAGATACGAATGGCGACGGTAACATAACATGGGATGATGCAATCCGTATTGATGAAACAGCTACTCCAAAAATCATTTACGGATTTACATTAAATGGAGGTTGGAAAGGTATCGATTTAAATATGTTTTTCCAAGGACAGGCCAAAGCCAGCCAATTAGTCCAGCCAACCATGAACATGGCGACAGATTTTTATGAAGGACGCTGGAAAGAAGGAAACACCTCGGAAGAAAATGCCAACGCACGTTGGCCTAAAGCCTTCATAAAACAAACTTATGGTGATACTTGGAATGGGCAAGCTTCGACATGGTGGTTACGTAATGCATCCTTCTTACGTTTAAAATCAGTGGAATTAGGTTATACATTGCCTAAGGATCTAACAGCTAAAGTAGGAATACAAAAAGCACGAATTTATGTCAACGGAGCAAACTTATTTACGATTGACAACTATAAGATTGCTGATCCGGAAGCAGGTGTAACACGTAATGACAACAACGAAGTAATCAACTCTAACGGTGTGCTAAGCTATCCGTTACAGCGAACGATTACTTTCGGTGCCAATATTACATTTTAAGAAACCCAAAAACGATGAACAATGAAAAAGATATATTTATATGTAGCCTTTGCATTGGCTAGCATAGGCATGATTTCTTGTACAGATATACTTGATCAAGACCCGCTGGACTCTTTCACAGATGAAGCAGTATGGAATGATCTTGCCCTTTCAGAAACTTATCTGAATGCGCAATATATGAACCTGATGGCCGAAAACATGAAGGGCACCCGCTTTGCACACTATACAGACGAAGTTTTTCAAAAACATACTTATGGTTCAGAAAATGTGACCCAAGGATTATTAAGCTGTGATAATGCCGGAATCGGTTGGGATGATACGATGTGGGATCCCTGGTATAGTTATTATCAATATATAAGCAAGTTGAATCTTTTTTTGGAAAAGATAGATAATGTACCCGGAGATGAGACTTCTAGAAACGAACAAAAAGGGCAAGCCCTGTTTCTACGTGCATGGAATTATCACATGCTATACAGCTTATTCGGACGTGTGCCTATCGTAGATCATACTTTTGACCTGGATTCTTCATTTGAACTGCAACGTGAAGATATGGATAAAGTAGCCGATTTCATTATAAAGGATTTAGATGAGGCCGCTGCATTGCTCCCTATAGAGTATAGTGATCCCAATGATTTCGGACGAGTTACCAAAGGAGCTGCTCTAGCTCTGAAATCCAGAGTACTATTATATAAGGCAAGTCCATTATTTGGAACACCCAGCACTGAAAAGTGGCAAGCGGCAGCAAATGCTGCAAAAGCAGTATTCGACTTAAACAAATACTATTTAAAAACGGTAAATAACAGTGAGGAATATGGAGCATTGTTTTATGATGTGAAAAATCCAGAAGTTATTTTCGAAAAATTATTTGACCCTAAATACGGATCAGGTGATAATAACTCATTTTTATATCAGGCTCCATGCGGCATTGGTAACGGCTTCCAAGGATGGGGGAATTTCAATCCGACACAAAATTTAGTGGATAAGTTCCAAATGGCAGACGGTACTGCTTCTGAAAAGAAAACACACTATGACTATTATCCCTGGAACGGGCGTGAAATTCGTTTTTATGCCGCTTTCTTATTAGATGGAGATGAATGGGGGTATGGAAAAGACAAACGCGAGGTAGAAGTATATTATGGAGGAGATGAAACGATTCCTGCCGGCAAAGACAGCAATTGGGGTGAATATTGGTGGAATGCCAGCAATACAGGATACTCCATGCGGAAGTTTCTCGACCCTTCTTATGATGCAACAGGAACAACCATGCACACTACCCCTTGGTTCTTCATCCGTCTTTCAGAAATTTATCTCAACTATGCCGAATGCCAAATTGAGCTAGGTAACAACTCAGAAGCTTTAGAGTATATAAATAAAGTACGTACCCGCGCACTTTTACCACCCGCTACAGGAGAAGATATCAGGGCCGAATATGAATATGAAAGACAAATAGAGCTGGTATTTGAAGGGCAACGTTGGTTTGATCTTCGCCGTTGGAAAAAAATGTATGAAGAATATAGCAAGCCTATTTATGGCGTGACTATCGGCAAATTTAAAAATGAAGACGGCACCTACCGCAAAGAATACTGGACAGATAATATAGTTTCCACACGTGTATTCAATAATGACAAACTGTATTGGGTACCTGTTCCGCGTTGGGAACTGAATAAGTCCAAACTGATTGATGCCGCTCCTTACGAATAATACTATTGGGAAGCAACAGATTATTAATATTAAAAAAGGAGTGTCCAACAAAGATACTCCTTTTTTAATCACCTTCATACATAAAGGAATTTCAAGTCAAATTTTCCTATATAGCTCACTATCCAGACTATTTTGCTATATTTTTGCATGATTGTTTCATATCAATACCTCTCTAAAAACTACTTTTACCCCCACAAAATATGAAAACTATATGAAAAGAACCTTGTGTACCATGAAAACAAAACTTATAATCCTGCTGCTGGCAAGCACACTTACAGCCGGAGCACAAATGTATTTCGGCACTAAAAAAGAAGTACCCGACTCTGTATTTAACGCATTGGCACAAACTCCGCCTATGGGATGGAACAGCTGGAACAAATTCGGATGCAATGTGAGCGAACAGCTCATCAAAGAAATGGCGGACGCCATGATTGCCACAGGCATGAAGGATGCAGGCTATGAATACCTGGTCATCGACGACTGCTGGCAGGTAGGACGAGACGAAGAAGGAAATATACAGGTCGATCCCAAACGTTTTCCCAATGGAATGAAAGCACTGGCAGATTATGTGCATGCCAAAGGACTGAAAATGGGAATATATTCGTGTGCAGGCTCCGAAACATGCCAGGGAAGACCCGGAAGCCGCGGATATCAGTTTCAAGATGCACGTACATACGCCGCATGGGGAATCGATTACCTGAAATACGACTGGTGCTCCAATGAAGGACAAAAGGCGGAAGCTGCTTACCGTACCATGAGCGACGCGCTGAAAGCATGCGGACGTCCTATTGTATTCAGCATTTGCGAATGGGGGGAGAATGAACCATGGAAATGGGGAAAAGGTATCGGACATTTATGGCGCATCACTCCTGACATACGCGATTGCTACCAGTGTGTATTCGACTGGGGAGGTGTGGGAGTACTCGACATTATAGACAAGATGGCCGATCTCTACCCTTATGCCGGACCGGGACATTGGAACGATGCCGAGATGTTGGAAGTAGGTAATGGTGGAATGACACGCGACGAATATATCACCCATTTCTCCATGTGGTGTATGTTAGCAGCACCACTCATGAGCGGCAACGACCTGCGCAATATGGATAAAGAAACCATAGAAATATTAACCAATAAAGAGGTAATAGCCATCAACCAAGATAAAAAAGGAGAACAAGCCCGCCGGTTTATGGATATGGGCGAAAAAGAAATATGGGCAAAGCCGCTGAATGATGGTGAACTGGCTGTATGTTTCATGAACCGTACGGAAAACAGCTGGAAACTGGATTATGACTGGAAAAAACAAACCATCTATTTTGCCGATGAAGTGAACATACATCGGAAGGAATATAAAATAAGAGACCTATGGCAGCACAAAGACATAGGAACCACAGAAAGAAATACCCGGCACGAAATTCCCGCGCATGGAGTATTGATGGTCAGACTGACACCCATTAAATAATGAAACAACTCATTTATAATAATATGAAAACATATATCCTACCCCTGCTCATGATGATGCTCATCTCTTGTTCCAACTCAAAAACACAGGAAAATGAAAGCACAACGGTACCTCTGCCCGAAGGCAAAGAAATCTATATCCCCAAAGACCTGCGAAGCATGGACTTGCAAGACCCCGAAAGCAAATGGAGCTATCACCGCATGGCATGTACCGAAAACTTCGTCATCTTTTGGGAAAAAGGATTTGGTGACAACCTGTCAGACCCTCCTCAGCTGGAAGGACATTCCATGAAAGTAAACCTGAAAAATCTGGAAGAAAAACTAGAGCATTTTTACCATTATTTCTATCACACATTGCAATTCGCCAAAACCGGATCAAAATGCGACAAATACCGCATGATGGTTATGATCAATTATTCACTGGAAGGAACCGCTTATGGTGGAGACTATGACGGTGAGATCGGCGCTCTCTGGATTGCCCCCAACCGGGTACAGGACGAAAAGCTGAATTGTATAGCGCATGAACTGGGACATAGTTTCCAGTCACAAATCACCTGTGACGGCCAAGGAGAAGCCTGGGGTGGTTGCGGCTTCTTCGAAATGACCTCACAATGGATGCTCTGGCAAGTGAATCCAGACTGGATGACCGATGAAAAATATCATTGGGATGCATTCAAGACCCTTACCCACAAGGCTTATCTGCATTTGGAAAACATTTATCATTCACCATACGTCATAGAATATTGGAGCATGAAACGGGGACTGCCGTTCATCGCCGAACTTTATCGTCAGGGAAAAAGAGGGGAAGACCCTGTAATGACTTATAAACGCATGACTGGACTGACTCAGGAACAATTCTGTGATGAAATATTCGACGCCTGCCGTCATTTCATCAATTGGGATTTCCCACGGGTATGGAAAGAGACACGCCCTTATGCCAATCAATATACCTGCAAACTGAACAGCATGGATGACAACTGGTATCAGATCACACCCGAAAATTGTCCGGAAAACTACGGTTTCAACGCCATTCCTCTCTCAATCCCCCCAACCGGACAAACTGTAACAATAGAATTTTGTGGAGAAGCCGATAAAAATGGATTCCACACCATCAATGCAGACAAAGCCGGATGGCGCTATGGAATAGTAACCATCACAAAAGAAGGCAAGGCAGTCTATGGAGAAATGAAAGCAGACCCTGTGGGAAAAATCAGTTATGCTGTGCCAGAGAATTCATCTCCGGAACGTCTCTGGTTCATCGTTATGGGAGCGCCAGCCGAACATTGGATAAATCCGAATCAGGAAGAAAAGGATGCACAATGGCCTTACCGGATAAGAATAACTGGAAGTCAGCCCATTATTCAATAAAACCATATCACATTTTCTTTATGAGGGTGCAACAAAAATAGTACTATCAGACTATTGGCACCCTTTTAAAGAAAATATTTCCACACATTCATATTTCTATCTTGACCTCAATAAATATATTTCATTTTACAATGCTATTATTTCAAACCTTGTTATCTTTGCATAAAGATAAAAATAACAACTATGAAAAGCCCTGTCCTTTCGATACTCTTTCTACTTATATCAGTAACTTTACTTGCTGTACCCAATGATTTCCGTTTCCGACATTTCTCCGTAGAAGACGGATTGTCATCCAACTCTGTACGTGCCATTATGCAAGACAAATATGGTTTTCTATGGATAGGAACAGAAGAAGGTCTGAACCGATATGACGGAATCATGATAAAATCATATTCAATTTGCCCACAGGCAGCAGGCAAATACATATCCTCCCTGTACGGAACCAAAAAGAATATCTGGATAGGGACAGATGAGGGAATCTATATATATGCTTATGCAACGGAAACTTTTACCTATTTCGACCTCACAACTCCCAATAATGTCCGCATAACCAGCATCGTCAACCATATTTTGCAAGATAAAGACGGAAATTTATGGTTCTCGACCAACGGGCAAGGCTTGTTCCGATACAATCTATCAAAAAACTATTTGGAACAATACGAATTTACAAGTGCGTTCGGAATAGTAGCAAGCACAATGGCAGACAGTGACAACCAAATATGGGCTCTCACCAACCAAGGAGAATCAGGTGTTTACAAACTGAACAAAGCAGAAAATAAATTCGAGCCTTTTGGACTTCTTTACAATGCCGGAAATCACCACTCACAAGCATTAGCCATGCTGGAGGATTCAGAACAGACCCTTTGGCTGGGAACATGGGAGTGCGGGTTGCAAAAAATAGATAAATATACGCGGCAAACCACTACCTATTTACACCCTACGGACGGAAAAGGTGTAACACACATTCATTCGTTAATGGAATATGCCCCCCACCAACTATTGATAGGATCGGACGACGGGCTGTTATTATTCAATACCCTTACAGAAGAATATAAACTGTTTACTGAAAATGAAACTGTTCCCAACTCTTTATCAAACCGTTTTGTATATCCCATCATAAAAGACCGGGAAGGAGGTATCTGGATTGGGACTTACTATGGAGGGATTAATTATATTTCACCTAATGCTGAACAATTTGAAAGTTTTTCCCATTCACGACTTTACAATTCTATAAATGGAAATGTTATCGGACGGTTCTGCGAAGATGCTCATGGACAAATATGGATAGCTTCGGACGACGGTGGACTGAACCGATACTCGCCTAAAGACCGGAAGTTCGTTTACTATCTACCGGCTGATCATAAAAACAGCCTTTCCTATCACAACGTCCATGCACTATGCATGGATGGAGACAACCTATGGATAGGAACCTATACTGGAGGAGTGAATGTACTGAATCTGCAAACGGGAACTTTTAAAGTCTACCGCTCTTATACAGATATCCCGACCTCACTGGACGGAACCAGTTCTTACGCCATCTTTAAAGACAGATCGGATAGAATCTGGGTAGCATCCATGAATGGAATCAATCTGTATAACCGGGAAGAGGATAATTTTATCCGTATTAAGAACCTAGATGCTATGACCATAGACATAGACCAAGATACAAAAGGAAATCTCTGGTTTTCCACACAAGGAAAAGGATTGTTCAAATTTCATCCGGAAAAACAAATATGGAAAAACTATGTGCATAACAATACACTGCCCAATACGCTGGCCAATAACCAAGTAAACTGCTGCCTGATAGACAGCCATGGAGAGATATGGGCAGGAACCATGAACGGACTTTGTAAATACAATATAGAGGAAGACAATTTTGAAACCATCCCGTTAGAAATACCCAGCCACAATATATGCAGCATTATCGAAGACCAGCATATATTATGGCTGACCACTACAAAAGGGCTGGTCCGCTATATACCGGGAGAAGGTTGCCAGGTATTTACTAAAAGTGACGGACTACAAAGTGACCAGTTTCTACCCAATGCAGGTATCAAAGCTTCTGACGGAAAAATTTATATCGGATCGGTAAACGGATTCAATGCTTTCTATCCCCATCAAATTAAAACGAATCACGTACGTCCTCCGGTAGTCATTACTGCACTAGAAATATTTAATAAACAAATTCCTGTAGGAAACAAACTGCTTCCAAAATCTCTCAACCAGTTGGAAGAACTGGAGCTATCCTATAAAGAAAATGCATTCAGCTTGCTTTATGCCTCTTTAAGCTATTGCACCCCCAATAAAAACAAATACGCCTATAAACTGGAAGGATTTGACAAAGACTGGAACTATGTAGGCTCCCAAAATAAGGCCACTTACACCAATTTGCCCGCAGGAACCTATCTTTTCAAAGTAAAGGCGACCAATAATGACGGAATATGGAATGAAAAAGGAACCAGTCTGAAAATCACCATCCACCCTCCTTTCTATTGGTCCACCGCTTCCAAACTGCTCTATTTTGTATTGGTTTGCATAGCTTTCGGATTCGTCATCCGCTTCATCATCAAACGGACAGAGAAGAAACATACGGCTGAAATAAACAAACTGAACGCCAACAAGGAAAAAGAAGTACACGAAGCCAAAATCAAGTTCTTCACCATGATAGCCCACGAAATACGCACACCGGTATCCCTTATCATAGGACCTTTGGAGAAAATAATGAAATCTCCCGTGTCCCTGCCGTCTACAGTACGCGACGATCTGAATATTATTGACCGTAACAGCCAGCGTCTGCTGTTCCTGGTAAACCAATTGCTGGATTTCCGGAAAGTGGAACAGGAAGGAATGAAAATGAAGTTTGCTTCCCAAAATATCCACCAACTGCTCAAAGCGGTTTGTGAACGTTTCGAACCTTTCATCGCCCAACATGGAGCACGGCTTACTGTAAAATATCCTGAAGCAGATTTCACGGCTATAGTAGACAGTGAGGCGGTAACCAAACTAGTCAGCAATCTGTTGACCAATGCCAGTAAATACACAAAAGATGAAGTTACTCTTACCTGTATCGTACAGCCGGAACAACATACTTTTATAATCCGAGTGACAGATAACGGCATAGGGATCAGCAAAGAAGAACAAAAGAAGATATTCCATCCGTTCTATCAGGCTATGGATAACAAGCCGGGAACAGGTATCGGCCTCAGCATTGTCAAAAGTATCGTAGAATCACACAATGGCTGTATTGAAGTGGAATCCGAGGTTAACAAAGGATCATCTTTTATCGTAACGTTGCCTATAGAACAAGCACAAGTCCTGCCACAGGATACGGGCACATCACTATTGAACAACCCAGCCATTCCCGAAGGAATCTTGCAAGAGGACCTCTCCGGTTCTCCTATCAAACATAAACCAACCATGCTGATTGTGGATGATAATGAGGAAATGTTGAATTTCCTTTCGAGTAGTCTGGCTGATAAATACAGCATACTTACCGCAGAAGACGGTATAGAAGCACTGAATAAACTAAAAGAAAACGAAGTGACACTCATTGTAAGCGACTGGATGATGCCACGCATGGACGGAGTGGAATTCTGCAAAGCAATAAGGACTAACCAGGCTACCAGTCATATACCCTTCATCCTGCTAACGGCCAAGACAGATACCAACTCCAAGATAGAAGGTATGGATTGTGGTGCAGATGCCTACATAGAGAAACCTTTCTCCATGCAATACTTGGAAGCATGTATCAAGAATCTGGTAGACTTGCGTAATCTGCTGCGTCAGAAATTCTCGAAGATGCCGTTGGTTCCGCTGAACAGCATTGCCAATAATTCTATGGACGACAAGTTCCTTACCCGTATGAATGAAATCATAGAAGAGAATTTCTCCAATCCGGAATTATCCGTAGATTTCCTGGCCGAAAAATTATGTATCAGCCGTTCGGGTCTGTTTGCCAAAATAAAGACATTGGCCAATATCACCCCTAATGAACTGATTCAAGTGGTACGTTTGAAAAAAGCAGCGATCTTGCTGGCAGAAAACAAATATCGCATCAATGAAATCTGTTATATGGTAGGATTCAATAATCCGTCTTATTTCTCCAAATGTTTCCAAAAACAGTTCGGCATGAAACCGGGGGAATTTGTAAACGGGAAAAGAGAAGAATAAAAACCAATCAAAAATCATTTCCTAAAAATAAAAAATCCGGTTTCCCTTTCAGAGAAACCGGATCCATGATGAACGAGTGGTTTTATTTCAATCAATAATTATTCTTCTTCACTTCGAAATAAGCTTGCGGATGCAGACATGCAGGACATACTTCAGGAGCTTCCGTACCTACATAAATGTAACCGCAGTTACGGCACTGCCATACAGTTTCTTCCGCTTTCTTGAATACTGTGCCTTCTTCCACATTCTTCAATAAAGCCAGATATCTTTCCTCATGCCCCTTTTCAGCTTCAGCGATTCTGCGATACATAGTAGCGATAGCAGGAAAACCTTCCTGATCGGCCACATCAGCAAAGTGAGGGTAATCAGTAGTCCATTCTTCATTTTCACCGGCAGCGGCAGCTTTCAAATTTTCCATAGTGGTACCAATGATACCTGCAGGATAGCTGGCAGTAATTTCTACCATACCGCCTTCCAACCATTTAAACATACGTTTTGCATGTTCTTTTTCCTGATCGGCTGTTTCTGTAAAAATAGCTGCTATTTGTTCATAACCTTCCTTCTTTGCTGTACTTGCAAAGTAAGTATAACGCATTCTAGCCTGTGATTCACCTGCAAATGAAGTCAGCAAGTTTTTCTCTGTCTGTGTACCTTTTACGCTTTTAGCCATAATTGTTAGTTTTATTAGTTAGTATTATTTGATCATCTGTTGATGACACAAAGATATATATTTTATTTCAAAATTGTATTCATTACAATTACGTTTTTATATTTAATTAAACGTTCACTTTATATAAAATAAACAAGAACACCTATATTTGTGTTCACAACAACATTAACATTTTCCATTATGAAAAACATCATCAAATTATTCACTTTTCCCCTCCTTACTATAATAGGATTTAATTCATGTGCGTCCATACCGTTAAAAATCGGAGAGTCTGAAAACAACTCCACTTACACTGTCAGCTATCTGTTTGAACATGACGGTTGCAAGGTATATCGTTTTTACGATAAAGGAAATTACGTTTACTTCACTACGAGAGGAGATGTAACCAGTATCACAAATGATTCTACCGCCCAACGCACCATTACCATCAACAAAACACCCTATGAATAACAAAAATACGAATTTAAATAGAATAATACCTTAATTTATACATTAATTTTCTCTACTTTTGCAACTCGTTTAAAATCATAGCATAAAGTAGTTGACAAATGAAAGCATTTGAATTCAAACCGAAGCTCTTCACTACCCTACAGAATTATTCAAAAGAGAGCTTCATGGCCGACCTCATGGCCGGAATTATCGTAGGTATTGTTGCACTTCCACTGGCTATCGCATTTGGTATCGCTTCGGGAGTTTCCCCAGAAAAAGGCATCATCACTGCTATTGTAGCAGGATTTATCATCTCTTTATTAGGAGGAAGCAAAGTACAGATAGGCGGACCTACCGGAGCATTTATCGTAATTATCTATGGAATCATCCAAGAATACGGCATCAGCGGATTAACAGTAGCAACTCTTATGGCAGGAGTACTCCTTATTTTATTAGGTGTATTCAAGCTGGGAGCTGTTATCAAATTCATTCCTTATCCCATTATTGTAGGATTTACCAGTGGTATTGCCGTTACCATCTTTACGACACAGATTGCCGATATCTTCGGACTGAACTTCGGAGGAGAAAAAGTACCGGGAGACTTCATAGGTAAATGGATGATGTATTTCCGTCATTTTGATACTGTTAATTGGTGGAACGCCATTGTCAGCATAGTCAGCGTCCTGATTATCGCACTGACTCCCCGGTTCTCAAAAAAGATTCCAGGTTCACTGATTGCCATCATTGTAGTAACCATTGCCGTGTACCTGATGAAAACATATGGCGGAATCACTTGTATCGACACCATTGGCGACCGTTTTACCATTCAGTCACAGCTGCCGGATGCAGTAGTGCCCGAATTAAATTGGGAAGCTATCAAGAATTTATTTCCGGTTGCCATCACCATTGCTGTACTGGGAGCCATAGAATCTCTGTTGTCTGCTGCCGTAGCCGATGGTGTCATTGGTGACCGCCACGATTCAAACACGGAACTGATAGCCCAGGGCGCAGCCAATATTATCGCTCCGCTGTTTGGCGGTATTCCTGCTACAGGAGCCATCGCACGTACCATGACCAATATCAACAACGGTGGAAAATCACCTGTTGCAGGTATCATTCATGCAGTCATTCTGTTGCTGATTCTCTTGTTCCTGATGCCTCTGGCACAATATATCCCGATGGCCTGTCTGGCAGGTGTATTGGTGATTGTTTCCTATAACATGAGCGGCTGGCGTACTTTCAAAGCGTTGCTGAAGAATCCGAAATCAGACGTCACCGTATTGTTGATCACTTTCTTCTTGACTGTTATCTTCGATTTGACCGTAGCTATTGAAGTGGGTTTGCTCATTGCCTGTGTATTGTTCATGAAACGTGTCATGGAAACAACAGAAATATCGGTTATCAAAAATGAAATCGACCCCAATAATGAATCCGATCTGGAAGTGCACGAAGAACATCTCATGGTTCCCAAAGGTGTGGAAGTATATGAAATCAACGGTCCCTACTTCTTTGGTATCGCTACCAAGTTTGAGGAAATCATGTCCGAACTGGGCGACCGTCCCAAAGTACGGATCGTACGTATGCGTAAAGTACCATTCATTGATTCTACCGGTATTCACAACCTGACTAATCTATGCGAAATGTCTAAGAAAGAAAATATTCAGATTGTGCTTTCGGGAGTGAATGAAAAAGTGCATCAAATTCTTGAAAAATCAGGATTTAATGAACTGCTGGGAAAAGAAAATATCTGTCCTAATATCAATGTGGCTTTGGAGAAAGCAAAGGCTATTATAGAAAAATAAAATAAGAAAGGAGAGCATTATGGACTAAAATAAATGCTCTCCTTTTTGATTCTATTCTGCTAATGAGGGACAGGAATAGAAAGCCAATATCCTTTTTTCAGTAAATAAGTGTAAAATGCCCCCATACTCCTCACTGGTGTTTTAAAATCTTGAAATCAGATTTATCATTAAAAGACCTTATCCGCATCCCTAAGCCCTTCCTGCCATATAGCCAAGTGCTTTCTTCGTGTTTGTTGTATTTCCATAGCTTATGGAAATAGATAAATGAATATTCAATGCCTCCAACAGCATATTTCCTAAAAGGCTGTTACCTCCCCCATTATACCGCATATCAACAACCAGCAAAGAAACTCCCCTTTGATTCATATCCTGAATCATGTGTTCCAAAAAATGGAGTATAAATAAAAATTCCCGTTAAAATAGCGGACAGAAAATGGATATAGCGACAACGGTTCTATATTCACAAAAGTATGGGCATCCTGCAAAAGAACTAACAATTCATTAATTCTCAGCTGGAAATCGGCTAAAGTGATGTTATTTATTCATATCACAAAGCTCATCGCAAGCGGACAGGACAAACTGACGGCATTAGGCTTTCAATGACTTGTCAAGAATAAAAGCTGGATGTACCTTGGTCAGAAAGATGAAAAAGTTCATCAGTTCGTTCTGATAAAGATTAAAGCTTCCATCATTATAATCAGGGATAGAAGTATATTCCATTATTATTCAAATCCATTCAATTGCAAGTATGTGAAACAACGTATCTCCAGTCTTTGAAAAATATCCAGGAATAAATTATATGTTTTAATAGTGACCTGAAAAAGTAAGATATGTTCATGAGCAAAGTAAGTTCACTTCATCGGCAAAGTAAGTCAACTTACTTGCCCTTTGAAGTCAACTTACTTTTTTCTCAATACGAGACCGATACCGGAATGCCGGAATCCTTTATCAATTTTCCTATTCTGTCCAATTCCTCATGAGTAGCCTTTTCCAAATCATGATCGGGCGTTTCACGGTCGATGGTGTAAATCATCACCTGACGGGGAGCAATCTCTTTCACCGTTTCCAGCCAGGGCAGCACATACCGATCTGAAGTATTATCCACATCCTGCCCTTGATATTTACCTTTCATGAACATGGTCTGAATAATCAGATTACCTTTGAAAGCTTTCATCCCTTTTATAATTTTCCGCACATCATAGTGCCCGGTCGGGCGGTCTGTCAATCGAATATAATCCGTATCAATAGTATCCAGCTTCAATATATTATTATCTATCTTATTCAATGCATCAAATACCTCCGGTTTGTGAATAAAAGTAGAATTACTCAATACACTCACTTTTGCCTGAGGAAAATATATATCACGCAATGCCAAAGTATCCTCTATAATTCCTGCAAAATGAGGATGAGCCGTCGGTTCGCCATTACCGGCAAAAGTCAGCACATCCGGTTTAGGACCATTTTGCTGCATATCAATCAAACGGGCTTCCAAAGCCTCACGAACCTGCTCGCGAGTAGGCAGTTTCTTTTGGGGACGATGATCTTCATTAAAACCACATTCGCAATAAATGCAATCGAAGGTACAAAATTTACCATCTTCAGGAAGAAGATTGATTCCTAAAGACACTCCCAAACGACGACTATGTACCGGACCGAAGATGGGAGAAGGATAAATGACTGTTGACATAGTTCTTTTTTCAGTTGATAACAGTACAAAAATACAGAATGTTTTTCAAAATTTCAGTCTCAACTGCAAATAAAGGTCACTCTTTGTACTGCCGTCAATTTCCTCCAAAGCGGAACTTATCTTATCCCGATTGAAATAATGGGTAGTTCCGTACTTGGCCTGCAAGATAATGTGTTTATTCAATTCATAACGGGCGTTCACTGCCACACGCATACCTTTATAATAGAATGAAGGCATGGAAAAAGCATAGAGCACACTCTTTTCATAGATAGTAAGACGGGAATTATAGTCATCCGTATTAAACCATGCGGCACTCAAATCAAGCTGAAGAGGAAGCAAATGAAATGTATAAGCAGCACTTTGAGAAACCAGAAAACCATTGGAAGCAGATTGCCCACGAAAGTTGATGCGTACATAATCCGCTATGGTTTTCAATGTCAGTTTATCTTTCACGCTATAATTCAATTGGTATCGGCATTTCTGCTGAATAGATGGAATAGTTTGCTTGGTTTTATCCGCAGCAGTGAAGTCCTTTTCCTTCTTTTTATAACGATATCTTATAAACATTTCCAGTTCATAAGTAGGTGAATAACTTAATTGGAGTAATCCATCCAATCCTTTGGTTCCTGCTTTGCTTACTAAATATTTCTTCCAAGGGAAATAGAAAAAATCACCATAACAGGTCATTTTGATATACTTTAAAATACTGGTTTCCAATCCTATATAAAATCCACTCTCATTTTGTACCGTACTTCCCTCTCCTATAGAACGAGCATAAACCGATTGATATTTGGCATCATAATACCTGTTCATAACTATTAACTGTGTTCCTCCTTTCGATGAATAACGTAACATATTCATGGTTGCCCAAGTACCACATTTGTCTATAGCCGTTTCACCCAATAAAGAGAAGCGTTTCCAAAAGAATTTATAATCTCCTCCCACATTATAAAAGTCCTTTCCACGGGGATAATAAATATTATAGTACTTCTTCTCAGGATTCAACGGCTTGTTGAAAACATTATAAACAGCTGTTAATCCTAACTCACAGTACTTTCCATTATAATTTAAATTACTGCCAACCAACTGATTAGTTAATGTATTTTTCTTCTCAAACTCACGACACAACCGGTGATATCCATCTTTTTTCAACGATCTTATAAACTGGTTATCAACAATACCATCCATCTTCCGATAAGAATAGAAACCATCCAATGTCCATCTTTTCGCCAACTTATAGCTGACTGCCATTCCTTGAAAATAGTTATATTCATCGGTAGAAGAATGCTTGCGTATGCCCCGGCTCTTATTTCCCAAAGTAGAGAGTGTAGCTGTTTTTCCCATCCCGAAATCAGTGTTGATAACTAGTCCATAACCATAGCTGACACGGTAATTACCAAGAGCTAAAGTCTTGATATGACCTATATTACGAATTAACAAGTATAGTGAATAAAAATCATAACCTTTTTTATTTTGTCCGGTAAAGAAAGGTTCTCCTGCATCCTTTTCAGCAGTAATTCCTGCATAAATCTGATCCCGATAATGAAAACTATATCGCAGATTATGATAATATCCATATCCCAAATACTGTTTGTTCGGATTCTTTTTTAAAGTTTCTGCCGGGTACTGTTGATACCCGGCCTTCGTATAAAAAGGAATATCGACACGTGTTGATAACTCTTGTTTACCGTATTTCAATATTCGCTTTATATTTGGTTTATATTGCTCTTTTTCAGGAGTTTCAAAGTAAATAAAGGGTAGTAAATAGTGAATAGTCTGCCTGTCAATATCTTCAATCATCCATAACTCATTGCGGGTAAGCATAGGACCATATTTGTACAGATAATACAATATATTCTCTACCAGTTGGTCAGAGAGAAATGGAAAACGTTCCAGTTGCTCTTTAGTTGCTGTATTGATATTGATGGGATTTTCACGTAATTCGGAAAGCTCCTCAAAGTGAGTATCCCATTGAAACGAACTGTTTTCATCTTCATCCATCAATTGCTCTGCCAGTTCTTCCCATACTTCCTGCGCACACAGGTTATGCACCGATAAAAGTATTGTAATACAGATAATTAACATTACTCTTAACAACCTGTTCATTTTGTAATTCATTGGCGTGTTTTAAGTTAAATAGTTTTATCCACTATACAGAGTAATCATATTTCTTGCTACTTTTGCACCAAGATGAAAAGGAAACTCTTTATAGCATTGTTTTTTTCCTTTATAGCCGCTGCTGCTTATTCCCAGCAACAAACGACTACTATAAACGGATACATGGTACCTGTATGTGTATACAAAGGAGATACTATTCCAGCTGTACAGTTACCTAATGTATACATTTTCAGACCATTAAAATTCAAAAACGAAAAAGAAAGACGGGAATACTACCGCCTGGTAAGGAATGTGAAGAAAACCCTGCCATTAGCCCGTGAAATTAACCGTGCTGTGATAGAAACTTACGAATATATAGAAACACTGCCTGACAAAAAAGCCAGGGAAAAGCACCTGAAACTCGTAGAGAAGGGACTAAAAGAGCAATATACACCGATTATGAAGAAATTAACCTTTTCACAGGGTAAACTGTTGATAAAGTTAGTAAACCGTCAGACGGATTCTTCCTCTTATGAATTGGTAAAAGCTTTTATGGGACCCTTTAAAGCCGGATTCTATCAAACTTTTGCAGCACTTTTTGGTGCCAGCCTGAAGAAAGAATATCATCCGGAGGGAGAGGATCGACTGACCGAACGGGTGGTATTGTTAGTTGAAAACGGACAAATCTAACTGATTCCTACTGTTTGAATTTTACTCTTATTATCTGAATTTCATTAATTTATTGGCAAACTCCCATAAAATAATTCCTGTGGTAACCGATACATTCAACGAATGTTTTGTGCCGTATTGGGGAATCTCAACACAACCGTCGCAAGCATTGACCACTTCCTGCTGTACCCCTTTCACTTCATTTCCCATTACGATGGCATATTTTTTATCGGCATCCAGTTCCAGTTTATCCAGCAAAGTACTGCCTTCCACCTGTTCGATAGCCAATACGGTAAACCCTTGATCATGAAGTTCCTGAACGGCATCAAGCGTATTCTTTTTATATCTCCACTCCACCGAATACTCAGCTCCTAAAGCTGTTTTATGCATTTCGGGATGGGGAGGAGTGGCTGTAATACCACATAAATAAATGCAATCTACCAAAAATGCATCCGATGTGCGAAACACTGACCCTATGTTGTGTAAACTGCGTACTTCATCCAGCACCACTGCTAAAGGCAACTTATCGGCTTTCTTGAATTCGTCTACAGTAAGCCGGTTCAGTTCTGTTATTTTGAGTTTCCTCATACTCTATTTTCTACTTTATTATTAACGGTTACAAACTTACATAAAAATCTATGATCTTTACGCCTATATAATGAAAAAGAAGTCTCTCCTACTCTCTTTTTATTTTTACTTCAGTCCTAAACTCAATTGTAAAACAGATGGATTTCTTTATACAAGAAAAGATAATAACTAATTCACATCCCCCTGTTGATAACGGTTGAAAACATGTAAAAAGGATGAGGATATCATTTCAAAAGTATTTCTTGCATATTTCAAATAATGGTATAATGTACACTTAAAATCAACAATCCAAAATTAATCACATAACTTAAACAATCAATATCAACACAATTTAATCACTATTTCAGGCGTTCATAACCATAAAGTTTTTAACTCATATTCTTATCAACAATATGTTAATAGAATAAGTAAAACCTGTATTATCAGTATTTAAGCCGGTTGATTATTTATTCATATTTTGGTATTATATATAAATAACTTATCAGGCAAGAGAAAGAACTCTTTTTTACTAACAATATAAACAGCCTATTATTAATACCATATTTCTTTTTTTGAAAGAAGGAGAAAAAATATAGATATAATAGATACAAAGAAATTGTTGGTAACTGTTCATTGTGTTTCTTGAAATGTAACCTGTAGTAATTTCCTGCGTCTAAGTAACAGAAATAAAAGGTAGAAGATCGCGGTCTTTTTATTAACTAATGCACTAAGATAAAGAATATGATAAAAAGAATATTGGTTGCCACATCACTTTTGTGTATGTGCTGCATACTTTTTGCTCAAAATGTACAGGTTAAAGGAAAAGTTGTTTCAGAAAATGAAGCGGTGGAATTTGCGAATGTCGTATTGCAGACAAAGGATTCTATATTTATAGCCGGAGGAGTAACCGACAGTAAAGGAAGGTTCATGATGGAGAATATCCAAGCTGGAAGTTATCTGCTTTGTATTTCCGGTATGGGATATACCTCCCGGATTATATCATTGGATCATTTAGCTGTTTCTAAGGATTTAGGCGTTATCATGATATCGCCGGAATCGATCCTGTTAAAGGAAGTGGTGGTAACGGGAGCCAGTGTGATAAATGCCGCCGACAGGAAAATTATCCTTCCTACAGCACATCAGTTAAAATCGGCCGGCAATGGTCTGTCTTTATTGCAGCAGATGAAGCTGAGCAGAATACAAGTGGATCAAATGCGTAACAAGGTAACATCCTCCGGTGAAGGGGATGTACAGTTACGGATGAATGGAGTAAATGCCGAGATACAGGATATATTGGTTCTTCGTACTGAAGATGTGATTCGTATAGAATATCATGATGCTCCCGGTTTGCGATATGGGGATCATACGGCTGCTGTGATTGATTACATTGTAAGACGGCATGAAACCGGTGGATATGTGGCTTTGGATGCGCAGGATTCTCCGCACGTACTTTTTGGAAACAATAATTTTATGGTGAAGATAAACCATAAAAAGTCAGAATTCGGTTTGAATTATAATAATGTTTATCGTTCGGTAGATAATTATTGGCGTAATAATTGGGAAACTTTCCGCTATGAGGATGGTTCTTCCTTTACACGGGTGGAAGATGGCATTCCGAGTAGAATTTCCACTTATGGACATAATATAGGATTGAATTATAGTTTTCAGGATCAGGGGAAATGGTTCTTTAATTCCACTGTACGGTGGGCTTTTAATAAGAACAAGCAGAATAACCAAAGCAGTCTGTATGTTTTGGAGAAGCCTGAAGAAATTTTGATGATGAAAGAACATAGTACGGGCCGGACTTCCCGTCCGTCGGTGGACTTGTATTTTCAATGTAAACTGAACAATGACCAGTCATTGATTATCAATGCTGTGACTACTTATATTGACACTCAAAGTGACAGGAGTTATACGGAGGAGAAGAGTGATGAACCGCTGACTGATATTTATTCTACTGTATCGGGAAATAAATACTCATTTATAGGAGAGGGTATTTATGAAAGGAAAATAACCAAGAAGAGCAGATTGAGTGCAGGACTGAAATATCAGCAAAGTCTGGCGGACAATACCTATGGTGGAAACGAGTCATCTGAAACAAAGATGCATGAAACCCATGCGACAGCTTATGTGGAATACAGTGGGAAAATGGATCGTTTCAATTATTCTTTTGGACTGCAAGGCAGTTATTCACGATTCAAACAGAAAGAGGAAGGATATAACAGGTATTCGTTATTGCCCCGTTTGAGATTTGGGTATCAATTTTCAGATAATGTCTTTGTCCGTTACCGGGGACAGATTTCACGTAAATCTCCCGGTTTGTCCGATATGGGAAATGTGAGACAATTGATTGACTCTTTGCAGGTGAGAAGCGGAAATCCGGAATTAAAGATATTCACAGTATATAAAAATGAGTTGGAGGCAGATTTCCGAAAAGGTTTGTTTAGTGGTAATTTTCACTTGTCGTATCAGTATCAGCACAGGCCTATCATGGAAGAAACCATACGAGATAAGAATAACAGTTTTGTCCGTACCAATGTCAATCAGTTAAGTTGGCAGAAATTGAATCCTGAGTTGGAATTGAAACTCGGTCCTCTGAAAGATATTTTGACTTTTTCTTTTTCTACCGGTATAAATTATTATGATAGTCGTGGTTTGGATTATCATCATACATATACCAATTGGTATTACAGGGCCGAAGTGATGGCATCTTATAAAAGATGGTCCGGATTCTTTCAAATGGAAAATCATCGGAATAATTTCTATGGGGAAACATTGTCATACGGGGAGAGTTTTCATACCTTGGGATTGTCCTATCGATACAAGCGTTTAAATATCGGGGTGATGACTTTGAATCCATTTGTTGATAATTACAGAATGGGAGGAGAAATGTTCAGTAAAGTGGCTCCTTCTAAGAATTGGTGGTATGTGAAAGAGAGCTGCCGCTTGTTTGTGGCAAAAGTATCATGGAATATCAGTTTTGGACGTAAGTATGAAACCATGCAGAAACGTGTGAATAACGAAGATAGCAATGCAGGTACATTGAAGTCGGGGAAATAAAAATCACTATTTTGGGTGGTCATAACCATAAAGTTTTTAACTTTGCATATTATCAATACCCATATTTCTTTTTTTGAAAGAAGGAGAAAAAATATAGATATAATGAATAAAGAGGAATGGTTGAAAAAAGGGTATGTTACCGAACCGGTAGACAAAACTCTGGATTTGAAAACTGAAATTGATAAGTTGCGTAAGGAAAAGAATGCGCTTATCCTAGGTCACTATTACCAGTCGGGCGAAATACAAGATATTGCCGACTTTGTAGGTGACAGCTTGGCGCTGGCACAATGGGCGGCTAAAACGGATGCGGATATCATTGTGATGTGTGGTGTCCACTTTATGGGTGAAACGGCTAAGATTCTTTGTCCTGATAAAAAAGTGCTGGTACCGGATTTGAATGCAGGCTGTTCATTGGCCGACAGTTGTCCTGCTGATGAGTTTGCTAAATTTGTCCAAGAGCATCCGGATTATACAGTGATTTCGTATGTTAACACTACAGCGGCTGTTAAAGCGGTGACCGATGTGGTGGTCACTTCTACTAATGCCAAGCAGATCGTAGAAAGTTTTCCGGCAGATGAAAAGATTATTTTCGGTCCGGATAGAAATTTGGGTAATTATATCAATTCGATTACAGGACGCAATATGTTGCTTTGGGATGGTGCCTGCCATGTGCACGAACAGTTCTCTGTGGAGAAAATACTGGAGTTGAAAAAACAGTATCCTGACGCTGCTGTTCTGGTTCATCCCGAATGTAAAGGAGCCGTTTCCAAACTGGCCGACAAGGTTGCTTCTACGGCAGGATTGTTGAAATATGCCATTGCCAGTGACAAAAAAGACTTTATTGTGGCTACGGAAAGCGGTATTTTGCACGAGATGCGTAAGAAATGTCCTGAGAAGAACTTTATTCCCGCTCCTCCCGAAGACAGTACCTGCGCTTGCAATGAATGTAATTTCATGCGTCTGAATACGCTGGAGAAGCTGTACAATACGTTAAAGTATGAATGGCCGGAAGTGACAGTGGATGAAGCGGTAGCTGAGGAGGCAGTGAAACCTATCAAGAAGATGCTGGAAATTTCGGAGAAGCTGGGATTATGACTTTTGTAAAAGATAACAAGATGTGGTTAATAAAAGACGTTTCTGTTATTCTTAAAAGTAAAGGGGAATTCTTCTGGAAAGGATTTATCATCGGAATAGGAGTGACATTTCTGTTTCATTAAAGATTTGTTTTGACGGAATAATGGTTCTCATGGAAATCATTATTCCGTCAAAATTGTTTTCAAAGGAAAACAGAATACTTGTTTTTATGAGGCTCAATAGAGGTAAACAAATGATATAACTAATTTATATAGTTACGCCTTCAGAAACCGGCAAAGTTTCTCTACGGCCAGTGCACGGTGACTGATTTTGTTTTTCGTCTCATTGCCTAGTTCGGCAAAAGTTTTAGTATATCCTTCGGGCACAAAGATAGGGTCGTATCCGAAACCTGACGAACCTCGTTTTTCTTTGATAATCTCACCTTTTACAATTCCTTCGAACAAATGCTTCTTTCCATCCAGAATCAGGCAGATAGCTGTGCGGAATTGTGCTTTTCTATTTTGCACTCCTTGCATATTCTGCAATAATTTTTGCATATTGGCTTCCGCATTATGTCCTTCGCCTCCGGCATAACGGGCGGAATAAACACCCGGCGCACCATTCAAAGCTTCCACTTCCAGACCTGTATCGTCGGCAAAACAGTCTAAACCGTAGTTTTTATAAATATACTCCGCTTTCAGCATCGCATTGCCTTCCAACGTATCAGCAGTTTCGGGGATATCAACATGGCAATGGATATCTTTCAAACTCAATAATTCAACTTTTTCTCCTAGAATGGAGGATATTTCATCCAGTTTATGAGCATTGTTTGTAGCAAATACTAATTTCTTTTTCATTTTATATCATATTAATTGAATGCAAAGATACTGAGAATGAACCAAAGTAAGATAATTCCTGACAGAATAATATAGGTGAAAAGGTAAATAGTAATTTGTTTGCTATGTGTATTTTCAATTTTTGATTATTTTTGTTGGTATCATTTGATACTTGATAGTATGGTATATATAGAAACTCCTCATTTGTTGTTACGGGACTGGAAGGAAGAAGATATTCTTCCGTTTGTCCGTATGAACAGTGATAAAGAAGTAATGGAATTCTTTCTCACTACTTTGACAGAGGAAGAAACGATGGCTTTTTATTGTCGTATCCGGAAAGAATTTGAAGAATATGGTTATGGTTTGTATGCTGTAGAATGTAAAGAAACTCAGAATTTTCTAGGCTATGTGGGTTTTCATAATATTGCTTTCGAGTCGGATTTTACTCCCGGAGTGGAAATAGGCTGGCGGTTGTGCCGGGATGCATGGGGAAAGGGATATGCCACAGAAGCCGCTTCTGCCTGTCTGGATTATGCGAGTGATAATTTACCTTTTAAAACGGTATATTCGTTCACTGCCATACCCAATAAACGCTCTGAACGGGTCATGCAGAAAATAGGAATGCATTTTGAAAAAGAGTTCGATCATCCTTTGGTGGAACAAGAGCATTGGTTATGCAGACATGTATTGTATAAAATAGAAATTTGAGAAAATAGATTAACCGATATGTAGTAATCTTATCATTGCTTCATCGTTCTGTTTTCAATGCAGAAACAGTGAAGCAATGGAAGAGATTATTTTTTAGTTACTTTATTTTTAGTTTGTCGAATCCTTCGCCATACACTCCTACCACATTACTTTGTGATATAAATGCATTGGGATCAATATCTTTCACCAATCGGAATATATCCAGTGACTGGCTTTTCTTTGCCAGTACCACTACGACCTTGATTCCTTGTTTGCTATACCATCCTGTACCATCCAATAAGGTAACTCCACGATCTATTTGTTTGGTGATTCCTTCGGCTATTTCATCATGTTTACGCGAGAAAATAAGGAACTGTACGGATTGGCGTGAACTGTTTATAACATAATCAATCACAATGCTCATAATAAACAATACGCAGAAACCAAATAACACCCGTTTCCAGTCATGGAATATGAAATAGCAGGAGGATATGATGACAATATCACAATACATCATCATGCGGCCAAGGGTTACATCTTTATATTTATTGATAATCCAGGCAATGATATCCGTTCCGCCGGTACTTCCATTATTGCAGAAAACAATGCCGATACCAAATCCCAGCAAGCCGGCACCTACTACACAAGCCATGAATTCTTGTCCCGGTCCTAACAATTGCGGCAGTGTACCATCCGGGTTCTTCAATAATGCTTGAAAGAGCCATAATAGGAATGTTAGCATAAAGATGGCATAAATGGTTTTAAGGCTGAATTTAGGTCCTAGTATCTTTAATGCGAAACCTAAGAAAACAGCGTTGATAATAAAATAAGAAACCTGGATTTCAATGCCTGTAACATAATATATAATGGCTGAAATACCGGTTACTCCGCCTGTAGTTATTTGATAAGGCAGTAAGAAAGCCGCCCATCCCAGTGCATAGCAAATCAGTCCGAAGGTAATGGATAAATAGTCTTTTACCTCTCTGCCTAGTTTGATTTTTAATATTTGGTCCATGGTAATGAGGATTGTTTTTAATGTAAGTAGAAAGGTGTGTCAAAAGTTACTGCTTTTGACACACCTCAAGGATAGTATCGATTATAATACGATGTTTACAATTTTTTTGGGAACGATGATTACCTTTTTCGGGGTTTTGCCTTCAATCCATTTCTGGGCTTGTTCATCTGCCATAACTGTTGTCTGAATGGTATTGTTATCAGCATCAGCGGCGAAATCCATGGTGAAACGTGCTTTGCCATTGAAAGAGATAGTGTATTTTACAGTGTCTTCTTTCAGGTAATCTTCATTGAATGCAGGCCATTGTGCATCGCATACGCTGGTGGTATTTCCCAAAGCTTCCCAAAGTTCTTCTGCATAATGTGGAGCGAACGGAGCTAACAGGATGATGAGATTGCTCAATACCTCTTTATTGCGACATTTCAATGAAGTAAGTTCGTTTACACAAATCATGAATGCACTGATAGAAGTGTTGTAAGAGAAAGTTTCAATATCTCCGGTTACCTTTTTAATCAGCTTATGAATTGCTTTCAACTCTTCTTTAGTCGGTTCACCCTCTACAGGCAAGAATTCGTCTGTGCGGCTATAGAACAGATTCCACAGTTTCTTCAAGAAACGGTGAACACCGTCAATACCATTGGTATCCCAAGGTTTGGACTGTTCTACCGGACCGAGGAACATTTCGTACATACGCAGCGTGTCGGCACCGTATTTCTCGACAATCATATCCGGATTGACTACGTTGTACATGGATTTACTCATCTTCTCTACCGCCCATCCGCAGATATATTTTCCATCTTCCAGGATAAACTCAGCATCGTTATACTCAGGACGCCATGCTTTGAAAGCTTCTACATCCAGAATATCGTTGGATACAATATTCACATCCACATGCAGCGGAGTGGTTTCGTACTGGTCTTTCAGGTTCAATGACACAAAGGTGTTGGTGTCTTTGATGCGATATACAAAATTGCTTCGTCCCTGAATCATTCCTTGGTTTACTAATTTTTGGAATGGTTCTTCCTTGATACTTACGCCCAGATCATGCAGGAACTTGTTCCAGAAACGAGAATAAATCAAGTGACCCGTAGCATGTTCGGTGCCGCCTACATAGAGATCTACATTTTGCCAGTAATGATCTGCCTTTTCTGATACTAGTGCTTGTGCGTTGTGTGGGTCCATATAGCGCAGATAGTATGCGGATGAACCTGCGAAGCCCGGCATGGTATTCAGTTCAAGCGGGAATATAGTGACGTTGTCAATCAAGTTGTTTTCCACGACTTCACCTTTTTCTACATCCCAAGCCCACTTGGTGGCATGTCCCAATGGAGGTTCGCCTGTTTCGGTTGGCAGGAACTTAGCTACTTCGGGAAGTTCAAGCGGCAATTTAGATGAGTCAATCATATAAGGCATACCGTTTTTGTAATATACAGGGAACGGTTCACCCCAATAGCGCTGGCGTGAGAAGATGGCGTCACGAAGACGATAATTCACTTTCACGCGTCCCAAATTGTGGGTTTTCACATATTCTTTGGTAGCTGCGATAGCTTCTTTGATGGTCAGTCCGTTTAAAGAAAGGTCACAATAAGGAGTGACATCCTTGCGGGGTGAGTTGCAAACAATACCTTCTTTGGCATCGAAACTTTCTTCACTTACATCACAACCTTCTACCAACGGAACGATAGGCAGATTGAAATGTTTTGCAAAAGCGTAGTCACGGCTGTCGTGAGCAGGAACCGCCATGATGGCGCCTGTTCCATAACCTGCCAATACGTAATCACTGATCCATACGGGAACAGCCTCGCCGGTAAACGGATTGATGGCGTATGAGCCACTGAATACACCGGTTACGCGGCGGTCGGCGATACGTTCACGTTCCGTACGTTTCTTGGTGCGGTCCAGATAGGCTTCCACTTCGGCTTTCTGTGCTTCAGTAGTAAGTTGGGGAACCAGTTCGCTTTCGGGCGCCAGTACCATGAAGGTTACACCGAACATGGTATCTGCACGGGTAGTAAAGATAGTGAATTCAATATCACTGTCTTTCACTTTGAATTGTACTTCCGTACCTTCCGAGCGTCCAATCCAGTTACGCTGTGTTTCTTTCAGTGAATCAGTCCAGTCCACAGTGTCCAGTCCGTCCAGCAGCCGTTGTGCGTAAGCCGATACGCGTAAACACCATTGGCGCATTTTTTTCTGAACGACGGGGAAACCGCCGCGTTCCGAAACGCCATCCACCACTTCGTCATTGGCAAGAACAGTTCCTAGTTGCGGGCACCAGTTCACCATGGTTTCTCCCAAATAGGCAATGCGGTAGTTCATCAGGATTTCCTGTTGCTCTTTTCGCTTTTGGCATTCCATTCTTCGGCTGTAAAGCTGAGTTCTTCGCTGCAAGCCGCATTCAGTCCTTCGTTGCCGTATCGGGCAAATGCTTCCGTTAGTTCGCTGATGGGGCGTGCCTGCTGTGTATCGTTACAATAATAGCTGTTGAACATTTGTTGGAAAGCCCACTGAGTCCAATGGTAATATCCTGGTTCACAAGTACGTACTTCACGGTTCCAATCAAAGAGAAGCCGATTTTGTCCAACTGTTCACGATAGCGGTTGATATTGTTCACAGTGGTGATGGCAGGGTGTTGTCCGGTTTGTATAGCGTATTGTTCTGCAGGAAGTCCATATGCGTCATATCCCATCGGGTTCAGCACGTTGAAACCTTGCAAGCGTTTGTAACGGGCGTAAATATCACTGGCTATGTATCCCAACGGATGTCCTACGTGCAATCCGGCTCCCGACGGATAAGGGAACATATTCAATACGTAGAATTTCTTTTGCTTTCGTCTTCAGTCACTTGATAGGTATGGTTCTCTGCCCATCTTTGCTGCCATTTCTTTTCAATCTCTCTGAAATTGTATTCCATGATCTATTTTTTGTTATTTAATATCTTTGTTATTAAGTGATTGCAAAGATAATGAAAGTCGGGGAGATATATGGAAAGAACAGAAATAAAAAACTTCTTGTTATGTATATAGATTTCTTTTGATGACACTTTTGGAGGAATATATAATATATATACCCAAAAATTATTATATTTATTTGTACAAATAGCAATTGTACGATATATAGGCGGTAAGATTAGAAGATTTATAATGATGCAGCCGAAAGATTATAGTTCTTTCGGCTGCATCATTTATATGTTTAATTTACGGGCTTTTTATTCCACTCCCAAATCTTTATAAGTTCTCGGAGCCGGGACAGAAGGTAACGGTTTGCGATCCTTCAGCTCTTGTAGAATTACTTCAATAGCTTTATTCAACTGCTGGTCTTCACCTGACTGTTCTTTTACCGGATCATTATCAATCAGAATATCAGGGTCCACTCCATGATTTTCTACTATCCATTGACCGGTCTTTGCATCATAATTGGTAAAGAACGGAACACGCACATCCGTACCATCCATATAAGGTAACGGACCACTGATACCGACAATGCCACCCCATGTACGAGTACCGATAACTTTACCGATCTTATTTGCCTTGAAACTCCATGGGAACAAGTCACCGTCTGAAGCCGAGTATTTATTGATCAGCAATACTTTCGGCCCCACTAGTGTTGCATCAGGAATGGTACCGATTTTAGTTGATCCACGACGCATGGTCAGGCGATAGGGTTCACGAAGCAAACGTTCGATAATCATTGGAGATACATTACCACCTCCATTGGCACGGTCATCAATAATCAAGGCTTCTTTATCGAGTTGGGGATAGAAGTAGCGGGCGAATTCATTCAGGCCGTCCGGTCCCATATCGGGAATGTAGACATAGCCTACACGGCCATTAGTTGCTTCTTCCACTTTTTTGATATTATTCTGTACCCAGTTATAATGATACAATGGGTATTCATTGTCTAATGGTTTAATGACTACTTTACGTGCTCCTTTACTTGATGCGGTACGGTTTATGCTTAGTTCAGTCAAGACATTGGCTTTGCCTGCCAGCAGACTGTAAATGTTATCAACAGTAGCTGTTGAAATGCCATCAATAGCTGTGATATAATCTCCTTCTTTTACTCCGATACCCGGTTCTGTAAGGGGAGAACGCAGTTTCTGACTGTAAATTGCACCCGGTAGAATTTTGTCAATACGGTAGAAGCCACCCTTGTCACGACTCAGTTCAGCTCCCAGTAATCCCATTGGAATACGTTCGGGACCTTTTATTTCACCCGGACTCACATAAGCGTGTCCGCAAGCCAGCTCGGCAATCATCTCACCGATGATATAGTTCAAGTCCAGACGGGTTTTTGCATGGGGAACTAATACAGCATATTTTTCTTTAATCGCATTCCAGTCTGCTCCATGCATATTTTCCAGATAGAATCCGTCACGGAAAGCCCGCCATGTTTCATCGAATATCTGAGCCCATTCCTGACTGTAGTCAATGGGAGCAATCATGTCGTCCAAGTTGACGTTCTCTTCCAATGAGGCTTTAGTGCATGGAAAATCACAGATATACAGATTATTTCCTTTAAAGAACAATGCTTTCCTATGATTGGCAGCTACATCCATATATGCTCCTTCGGCCACGGTTTCTTCTTTTTGTTCGGTCAAATCATATACTTTGGTACTTCTACCACTGGCATACCACACTTTTTTACCGTCTGAATAGAAATTATCGTAGTTACCTGCTTGTAAAGGCAGTTTAATCAGTCTTCCGGGCAAGCCTTCCGGATCAATTTTAACTGCATTATTTGTGGCTTCCGTTTTTTTATTGACAGCATCAGTTGCCTGTTGTTCTATGCTGACCATTTCATCCGAAGGTAATAAAGGTGATGGCGTATCATTGGCGAGCATGGCCATATAGACTCCTCCCATACGATTATAGGCATGGTTCCACTCTGTCTGGCTGTAAATGGGATTAAAATCTCTTTCGGAACTGAATATGAGGTATTTTCCATCTGTGCTGAAAACAGGTGAAGAAGAATTGTACCATTTTTCGGTTACCGGATATTCCTTACCTGAAGTCAGATGGTATACATAAATGACACTCATGTTATTAGCTCCGGATTTAGTATAGGTAATCCACTGGCTGTCTGGTGAATAGTTTACTTCATAGAACTCTCCTTCCGGATTCTGCATGACAGTCCGTTTCGCTTTTGAGGCAATATCAACTTCTACGATACGGTTTTTACGGTCGGTATAAAGTATTTTCTTGCTGTCCGGGCTCCACATCAGTTGGCGGATATAAGTATCATTGTTTTGGGTCAGTTGGATGGGATCACCCCCTTCGATAGATTGCAGCCAGATTTCAGTTTCACCGGTACGGTCACTGATATAGGCTATTTGTTTACCGTTCGGACTCCATTCCCTTCCCGTTCATTGGCTCCCGGGTGCGGGTGATATCACGGGTTACCCCTTTTTCGGCAGGAACATCGAATACCTCTCCGCGGGCAGTTACTGCCAGGCGGTGCCCATCCGGTGAAAGACTGGCGGCAGTCAGGTTATCTGCTACCCGTTTCATTTCTTTTCGGGCATAGATATTGTCTGAAGTCAGCGTGATGGAGATTTTTTCTGATTTGCGCGTTTTAGGATCCAGTTTATAGAGGTATCCTCCATGTTCGTAGACAATAATTTGTCCGTTACTGCTGGGGAATTTTACATCATAATCCGTATAGTGGGTTACTTTTTCAGTTTGTTTGGTCCGGATATTATAAACAAAGATATTCATGGTGCGATCCCGATCGGAAATAAAGTAGATTTCCTCTCCTATCCACATAGGGATAATATCTTGTGCAATATTATTGGTGATATTCTCTACTTTCTTGGCAGCCGGATCATAAATCCAAATGTCATCTGCCATGCCACCGCGATAATATTTCCAATTACGGAATTCTCGCATAACCCGGTTGTAAGCCAGCTTTTTTCCATCGGGGGAATAGCTGCAAAAACCTCCTTCGGGTAATGGAATCACTTCTGACATTCCTCCGTTTTTCGATATACTCCACAGCTTGCCATCGAAACCGTCACTGATACGATTGCGGTAGACTATGTTTTTTCCATCTGGTGTCCAAGTCATTACAATGTTATTGGGACCCATTCGGTCTCCTAAGTCATCCCGGCTGTTTGTTGCTGTATAGGTAAGCCGTTGGGGTTCGCCTCCATCGGTTGGAATCAGATATACTTCAGTGTTACCGTCATATTGACCGGTGAAAGCAATTGATTTTCCATCCGGAGAAAAACGTGCGAACATTTCATAACCGATATGAGAAGTCAGCTTTGTGCTTCTCCTCCATTCAAAGGTGCTTTGTACAGATCTCCGGCGTAAGAAAAGACAATGTCGGAGCCATTGGTAGCGGGGAAACGGAGTAACCTAGCCTCATCGGCATGTCCGGTGAAAGCTGTTCCTGCCAGTAACAGGGAGAATAATAGCTTTTTGTTCATTTTATTTAGGGTTTGATTTTCGTCGGAAACAAAGTTAGGTATTATTCTTCAGATTATGAGCTGGAACTTATTTCTTTTTTCAGTTGATTATTACTAGAGTTTTTTAATAAGAAATAGTTTTATTGGCATGATGTTTTAAGAAATGCTATATTTGCAATATTAATAGTCTTAATAAAGATGGATGCAAGTATAGTAGATAAAGATTTGATTGAAAGAATAAACAAAGGAGAAGAAAAAGCTTTTGAGGTTTTATATAATAGCTATTTTGTCTATCTCTGTGCTTGTGCTAATTCTTATATCTTTAACCCTGTGGAAGCGCAAGATATAGTTAATGAAACTTTTGCTAAAATATGGTATAGGCGTGGTGAGTTATCTTTTCCTATTCATGCTTATTTGATACGTGCTATTCAGAACGGGTGTTTGAATTACCTCCGTTCGCTTCACAGCCGTGAAAGAATTATAGATGAATACCGTGAAGCATTACTTGAGTATCAAGAAGAATTTTGTGCTTCCGAGTGTTCGCCTTTGCAAGAAATGGAATTAGCTGATTTGGAAAAATCAGTCCAAAATATAGTGTCTTCCTTGCCTGATAAATGCAGGTTCATTTTGAGCAATATCTTTATTCCAATCTGACTCCTCAAGAGATTGCAGATAAAAATAATATTTCAGTCAATACAGTCAGAGTACATGTAAAAAATGCCATGGATAAAATAAGAGAAAAGGTGGGATCTAGAGTAGGGATTCTATTATTTTTTCTTTTCTAAAAAAAGAATGAAAAAAATCTGTTTTTGGCTTAAATGTTTTGTCTGTTGCTTGTGTATTATCTATAGTAGATAATTCCAAAGATATAAAATGAACAGCCAAATAGATGAATTTGAACGAATAATGCTGGATTATCTGAAAGGCGAAATCTCGTCTGAAGATATGCAGAAACTAACTATATTACTGAAAAGAGAGAATGCTTGTCGCGAAAAATATCGTGAAATAGCCCGTTCTTATGCATTGGCATCCTCTTCTTGGTTTGCACGCAGGAAAGAGCAAAACTTTGAGCAATTGTGTGATACATTGAATTTCTATTCTTCTCGTAAACATTCTTTTTTCCGTAAAATAAGCGTTTGGAGAAGCGTTGCTATATGGACTTTACTGATTGGTTGTAGTATAACATTCTTTTATTTATATCATTCGTCTAGTCCAGAAGTTCTTACTCCTTCTTATTGTCAGATTGAGGTTCCCAGGGGCCAGTTCGAAATTATTATTGCCTGATAGTACCATTGTTTTTCTGAATGGGGACGGTTTTAAAGTATGATGTTTCTTTGCAGCAGCGGACTGACCGGAAAGTTTTTCTTTCAGGTGAGGCTTATTTCAAAGTTTCTAGAAATATGCTCAAGCCTTTTATTGTTCATACGGGGGAATTGAATATAAAAGTATTAGGTACAACATTTAATGTGGCTTCTTATCCTGATGATGCGGAAATAAAAGTGAGCCTTGTGGAAGGTAGTGTGAATGTTTACACTACTTCAGATGCTAAAAAGAATATTCTTCTTTCTCCTGATGAGCAAGCTGTTTATAATAAAAATGATAAGGTATTGTCTATGAGAAAGATAGATGCGGTATCTCAAGCAGCATGGACTACAGGAAGACTGGTATTTGTTAATGAAAAGTTATTTGATATTTTGAAAACAATCGGGAAAAAATATGATGTACAGATACTTGTGCAGTCTCGGAAAGTGTATACTGAATATTTTTCAGGAAGTATAGATACGAATCTGACTTTGGATGAAATTCTTTCTTATTTAGATGTGGATAATAAGTTTATGTGGAGAAAGAAAGGAAAAACAATAGTTATTACAGACCGGTAACTGATAGATAAAAAGTACTGTGAAAAGTACATGCTTAAATAATTGTTAACTAAAAATTCTAAGTATGAAAAAAAACTTTTGTAAAGTTCGTAGGGGGCATTGCCTCTCTCTTGTATGGATAGTTTCATTTCTACTATGGGGAAATGTCACTATGGCCGCATTGCCTATTCAGGAGGCAAAACTTTCTATACAACAGCGTTCAGTGGCTTTGAGTCGGGTTTTTTATGAGATTGAAAAACAGACCGGCTACTCTTTCCTTGTTCGTAATAATGATATTAATATGAATGAGAAAGTATCTATTGATGTTAAAAATAAAAGTGTGGAAGAGGTGCTTGAGATGTTGTTTGTAGGGAAAAATATCCGTTATAAAGTGGAAGGGGAGCATATTTCTGTTTATAAACCCCAGCAATCAAGACAAAATGCAATTACCGGATTGGTTATGGATGTGGCAAAAGAACCAGTTATTGGTGCTTCTGTTGTGGTAATGGGATCTACTAACGGGTGTATCACAGATTTTGATGGAAAATTTTCTTTAGAAGTTTCTGAATTTCCTGTGAAGTTACAAATCAGTTATATTGGTTATAAATCTCAAGAGGTAACTGTACGTGATACAAAACTATTCAGGTGGTATTACGTGAGGACACTGAAACTTTAGATGAAGTGGTGGTAGTGGGATACGGTTCGCAGAAAAGCAAACCTGACAGGAGCCGTTGCCTCGGTCAAGATGGATGAAGTGATAGGCAATCGTCCTTTGTCACAAGCTGCTGATGCATTGCAAGGTACGGTTCCCGGCTTGTTTGTGTCTAGTGATGGCAATGCTCCAGGTAAAAGTAAGTCATTCCAGATTCGTGGCGCTTATTCTGTAGGTATTAAAAATGATGATGGTTCTTATGGTAGTGCTATCAAGCCTTTGATTTTAATTGACAATGTGGAAGGAGACTTGGATATGGTTAATCCTGAGGATATTGAAACGGTTACAGTGTTGAAAGATGCTGCTTCAGCTGCCATTTATGGTGCCCGTGCTGCCGGTGGTGTAATTTTGGTTACTACCAAACGTCCGAAAGGAGAAACTTCTTTCCAACTGAATTATAATAATAACTTTGCCTTTGCAACTGCCATGAATTTGCCAGAACAGGCACCGTTGATGGAATATTTGCAGGCCTATTCTGATGCAGCCGGAGATCAATTCTGGACAATGGGTTCGCCTAGTGTAAGCAAATGGATGGGATATTTGGAGCAATATCGTAATAATCCGTCTTCTATTCCTACTGTCGGCGATGGTATCTTTAAAGATACGGATGGGGCTGTTTATTATATGAATGAAAAGGACTTGGTGAAGAACATGCTTGAGACTAGTTTCCAGCATACACATAATATATCAATGACAGGTGGTACTGATAAGCTCCGTTATCGTCTTTCTGCCGGATTTATTGATAATGACGGTGTGCTGATTACTGACAAGGATAAATACAGACGAATGAATGTCAGTGGATTTATATCTGCCAATGTTACAAAATGGTTTACTCAGGAAGCCACTTTTAGCTATGCACATAGTAAAAGAATGGAGCCAAAGTCTGCTTTGGGCGCTGTTTACAGTACTCGTCTTGCTTCTTTCTATCCGGAAGGCAATATGCCGGAAGGTATTTCTGCTGCAGGCGATGGATTACCTTTCTTTACTCCGTCCAATCAGATACGTTGGTCCAATCCAGAAAAAACATTGTATGACAATCCTCGTATTTTCCTGAAGTCTATATTGAAGCCATTAAAGGGATTTGAAATAGCATTTGAATATACTTTCGACAAGAATATATATGATTATAGCTGGTATACGGGAAGTGTGGTATATACTACTGTGCAAGGTGGTAAAGACACGACTCCGACCAATGACTATCTACAAAAAAAGAAAAGATATACCGACTATAACTCAATCAACTTGTATGGTACTTATGATTTCTCATTGGGTAATCATCAGTTTAAGATAATGGCAGGTTTCAATCAAGAATCCAGTTATCAGGAAACAATGGAGGCTTTATCCTATGGACAAGCTGTTATTGAGGTGCCTTCATTGGGTTCGGGTACATCTACATTGAAAGCTACGGACAAGTATAATGAGTTTTCTGTTCGCGGCGGATTCTTCCGTGTGAATTACAACTATCAGGATAAATATTTGCTGGAAGTAAACGGACGTTATGACGGTTCTTCTAAGTTTCCTAAAGAATCACGTTACGGTTTCTTCCCCTCTGTTTCGGCCGGTTGGAACATTGCACAGGAAAAATTCATGGAAAGTACTCAGAATTGGTTAGGTTCTTTGAAGCTACGTGCTTCTTATGGTATGATTGGTAACCAGAACGTGCCTGCTTATTCGTTTATTCCAACTATGGCGGTGAATAATAAATACAATGGTTGGATATCCAATGGTAATTATGTAACCGCTATTACTTCTATTCCTTCATTGGTAAGTCGTAACTTTACTTGGGAAAAGGTAGGGACATTAGACATCGGTATTGATTTCTCTATGTTCAGTAATCGCTTTACAGGTACTTTTGACTGGTATCAGCGTAATACGAACGGCATGCTTGCTCCGGGTGTGCAATTGCCTGCTGTAGTAGGTGCGGATGCTCCTTATCAGAATACGGCAGATATGCGTACACGTGGCTGGGAACTGAGTTTCAATTGGCGCGACCAGATTGGAAAGGTGAGCTACCGAGTCGGTTTCAACCTGTCCGACAGCAAGTCAAAGATTGTGAAGTATGACAGTAACTCATCCTACATATTAAGCAGCCAAAAGACGAATGCGCTGACGGGTGGAACATATACATTTTGGGAGTTTTATAAAGGTAAGGAATTAGGCGAAATCTGGGGATATGAAACAGATGGTTATTATACCGTAGACGATTTTGTCGATACTTCTTCATGGAAATTAAAGGATGGCGTTCCAAGCATAGATGGCTATAATCCTCGTCCGGGTGATGTGAAGTTCAAGAACTTAATGGATGATGAAAGAGGGACAAATATGATTTCCAGCGGCAACAATACGTTGAATAATCCGGGCGACCGTAAAGTGATTGGTAATGAAACTCCTCGTTATCTTTATGGTATTAATCTAGGATTAAACTATAAAGGTTTTGATTTGAGTGCCTTTTTGCAAGGAACCGGTAAACGCGATAAATGGATTGCCAATACATTGACTTTCCCATTATATTCTGACTTTAAGTTTATTCCTTTATATAAAGGTTTGGGTGATTACTGGCAACCGGTAGATGCTGCCAATGGTGATTACACAGCAGTTAATCCTAATGCTGAGTTCCCACGTATTTATGGCAACTATGGTAACCAAGGCTCTAATTACCGCCAGTCAGACAAGTACTTGTCCGATGCTTCTTATCTGCGTATCAAGAATGTTACTTTGTCATATACATTCCCCAAAGCATGGATTACCAAAATATCTTTGTCGCAGTTACGTGCTTTTGTCAGTGTAGAAAATCTGGCAACGCTCTCATCATTGCCAAAGGGTATCGACCCGGAAACGCTGAAATGGGATTATCCCGCATTCCGCACAGTATCCTTTGGGCTTAATCTTACATTATAAACCTTAAATTAGTACGAGTATATGAAAAGATTATTTATAAGTTTAGCAATTCTCGCAGGAATCAGCCTCTCTAGTTGTAATGATAGTTTCTTGGAAAAGACTCCTGTTACAGACTTGACGGAGAATAATGCATTCAATTCCTACGATAACTTCAAGGCTTTTATGTGGCCTTGTTATGAGATGTTTACAAATAATACTATTCGCACTTCCTTACAAGGATTCGGACAAGACGGACAGTATAAGGGCGATATGGCAGCAGGATACTTTCAGCAAAATATGAAAGTGGCTACAATGAATTTGCTTATCAGACAGTTGCCAGTGTAGCATCCGGTAATGGCTGGGATTTTAAATCATTTATCCGCCGTGTTAATATCATGCTTTCACACATTGATAATTCTAGTATGACAGAGGCTCAGAAAGACCATTGGCGTGCAGTAGGATATTTTTTTCATTCTTTTTGGTATATGGAATTGATAGATCGTTTTGGCGATGTGCCTTGGGTGGACCAGGTATTGCAGGAAGATTCTCCCGAAGCTTATGGACCTCGTGTGGATAGAAAAACCGTAGCCGACAAGGTATTGGAACGTCTGCAATGGGCGGAACAGAATATTGGAAATTTCACATCACAGGATGGGGACAATACGATTAACCAAGATTGTGTACGTGCCGTTATTTCGCGTTTCGGATTACGTGAAGGTACATGGAGGAAATATCATGAATTGGGTGATGCTGAAAAATATCTGCAAGAGTGTGTACGCGCATCCGAGTTATTAATGGCCGCTTATCCTACTCTTTACACAGGAACAGACGGTCAACCCGGTGCCGGATATGGTGAAATGTGGACAACAGAGGATTTGGGACAAGTTCCAGGTATCATTCTCTATAAATCTTATGTGAAGGATATAAATCCTATGGGCATGAGTTATATTGAACATACTTCTTCACACTATGTGGAGATGAACCAGAATACGGTAGATCTTTATTTGATGAAGAATGGCAAGCCGATTTTGGCTGACGGATCGGGCTACCATGGAAATAAGGACATGTATGCGGTATTTCGTGACCGTGACCCGCGTTTGTATCACACGGTTATACCTCCTTATAAAGTAAAATCTGGAAAAGGCGACTATCCTACCTGGTCGTATACAGACAATCCGGCAGACCGTGAATATATTGATATTATGGGAGCAAATGAAAGTTGCAGTAACCCGGGTGTTGGTATGAAACGTTTGCCTGGGCAGAACTGGAGTGCATCACTTGTACCTGAAATACCAAGATTAGGTACTGGAGCATTTGTGACTTGCCGTTCAGGCTACTATGTATGGAAGAATTGGGATAACTGGGAAACCAGCTTTAATAATGGTAATTTGAATACAGCTGACAAACCTATTTTTAAAATTGAAGAAGTCCTGTTGAATGAAGCTGAAGCCAAATTTGAATTGGGAGTATTTGACCAAGGGGTTGCAGACAAAACAATCAATAAGTTGCGTGATCGTGCCGGTGTAGTCAAAATGGTGGTTGCTGACATTAATGATAGTTTTGATCCTAACCGTGGAAAATACTATCCTAAAGGTAATGAAAGTGGTATTTTGGTTGATCCTGTCTTATGGGAAATTCGTCGCGAACGTATTATAGAATTGATGGGTGAGGGATTTGGTATTTATGATATCCGTCGTTGGCGTATGGCTCCGTGGTTCCTCAATAAACCTGCAACTGGTCTTTGGATGAGTAAAGAAGAGGCAATGAAAAATAATATGACTTTATATAATCCTGAAACTGGTTATTCTGATGGAACTGACGGTTCATTGACGGAAGGTAATTTGTATCTTTTCAATGATCCTCTAAAAGAAGGTAAAGGTTGGTTAGATAAATATTATTTGTATCAAGTACCGACTACCGAAATATTATTGAACCCAGAACTGGAACAGAATCCTGGTTGGTAATTTATAGTGTGATACGAATGAGGCTGTCTCAAATGCGGAATAACGTATGGAGACGGTCTTGTTTGGTTTTTAAACTTAGAAAAATCGAAATAAAATGAGATTTCAGAAAATAGGATTGACTACTGTAGTGTTGTGTACCGTAGGAATACAACAGAGCTTTTCTATCGATATAGTTACAAAAGAAAAACCTAATATCGTGTTTATTTTGGCTGATGATTTAGGTTGGACGGATTTGGGTGTAATGGGCAGTGATTATTATGAAACTCCTAATATAGACCGTCTTGCTACAGAAGGAATATTGTTTGACAATGCTTACGCTGCAGCCGCCAATTCAGCACCTAGCCGTGCTTGTATGATGACAGGAATGTACACACCACGCCATGGAGTATATACAGTTAGTCCTCCCGACCGTGGTGATCGTACCAAACGTAAATATATAGCTATTCCCAATGTAGAAGATGTCTGTGCCGACTTTGTGACTATGGCCGAGGCTTTGCAAGAACAGGGTTATCAGTGTGGTCATATCGGGAAGTGGCATTTGGGGGATGATGAGGACGGTACAGGACCCTTGTCACAGGGATTTATATGGAATGTGGGCGGTAATAGAGCAGGAGCTCCCTATTCTTATTTTTATCCCTATTGTCTGCCTGATAAAAGTAAATGTCATGTGGGATTAGAAGAAGGTATATTGGGTGAATATCTTACTGATCGGTTGACTGAAGAAGCTGTTTCTTTTATAAAATCTCATAGTGAAGGTCCTTTTTTCTTACATTTGTCCCATCATGCCGTACATACGGTTTTGCAAGCACCTGATTCATTGATAAATAAATATCGTAATAAAACTCCCGGTAAATATCATAAGAATCCTATATATGCTGCAATGATTGAAAAACTAGATGATAGTGTTGATAGGATATGCCAAGTTATTAAGACATTAGGAATAGCAGATCGTACAATAGTCATTTTTTATTCAGATAATGGAGGTTCGGAACCAGTGACAGACAATTATCCGTTAAATGGAGGAAAGGGAATGCCTTATGAAGGTGGGAGCCGTGTGCCGTTGATTATAAGGTGGACTGGTAAAATAGAAGGAGGCATCCGTTCATCTGTTCCAATAACAGGAGTTGATTTTTATCCAACTTTTGTTACTTTGGCACAGGGTAAGATTCCTGCTAACTTAGATGGAAAAGATATTTTTACGCTTATAAATAATAATGAGACGGAACGTGATCTTTTCTGGCATTTTCCGGCTTATTTGGAGTCTTATTTAAACGGGGGAAGAGATTTCCGTGCAAAACCTTATTCCAGTATTCGTTCAGGTGATTGGAAATTGATATATCATTATGAAGATAAGTCTATGGAACTGTTTAATTTGAAGAATGATCTGGGAGAATCACAAGATCTATCAGGTTCAAATCCTGTAAAGCGAGGAGAACTTTATCAGAAACTGATGAAGTGGATTCAAGAAACTCATGCTCCTATTCCTGTGAAATTGAATCCTTATTATCGAGAGTAGGTGAATGATATTTTTTTCTTCTATAGCTTTGCAGCCTAGGATATTTTCTCTAAATTGCCGATGTTTATAGCAGGAGTAGTAATTATTAAATTCAGTAAAAAACAGAATATATGAAAAATCGAAACCTCTTTCTTTTAACCAGTGGATTAGCATTTCCTCTATTAGGCGCTTATGCTCAGAAAACTCCTAAACCGAATATCATTTATATTATGTGTGATGATATGGGTTATGGTGATTTAGGGTGTTATGGTCAGTCCTACATCAGTACACCGAATATTGATAATATGGCTAAAGAAGGTATGCGTTTTACACAAGCGTATGCCGGTAGTCCGGTGAGTGCTCCATCACGTGCGTCATTTATGACCGGACAACATTCCGGACATTGTGAAGTACGTGGGAACAAAGAGTACTGGCGCGATGCCCCTGTTGTGATGTATGGAAATAATAAGGAATATGCCGTGGTGGGGCAACATCCATACGATCCCGGTCATGTGATTATACCTGAAATAATGAAAGATAACGGTTATACTACCGGTATGTTTGGTAAATGGGCAGGGGGCTATGAGGGATCTGTGTCTACGCCGGACAAACGGGGTATTGATGAATATTATGGTTATATTTGTCAGTTTCAGGCTCATTTATATTATCCGAATTTCCTGAACCGGTATAGTAAATCGGCTGGTGATACGGCAGTGGTTCGTGTAGTGATGGATGAGAATATCAACTATCCTATGTTTGGTAAGGACTATTTCAAACGTCCGCAATATTCTGCGGATATGATCCATGAAGAAGCAATGAAATGGTTGGATAAACAGGATGGCAAGCAACCTTTCTTTGGTATTTTTACTTATACGCTTCCTCATGCAGAGCTGGCGCAGCCCGAAGATTCTATTCTGACAGGTTATCAAAAGAAGTTTTTTGAAGATAAAACTTGGGGTGGACAGGAAGGATCAAGATATAATCCGTCGGTACACACCCATGCGCAGTTTGCCGGCATGATTACTCGCTTGGATTATTATGTAGGAGAAGTTTTGAACAAATTAAAGGAGAAAGGACTGGACGAAAATACCATTGTGATTTTTACCAGTGATAACGGCCCCCATGAAGAAGGGGGGGCTGACCCTACCTTCTTTGGTCGTGATGGCAAACTTCGTGGATTGAAACGTCAATGTTATGAAGGGGGGATTCGTATTCCGTTCATTGTGCGTTGGCCGGGTAAAGTACCCGAAGGAACGGTTAATGATCATCAGTTAGCTTTCTATGACTTGATGCCTACATTTTGTGACTTGGCAGGTGTGAAGAATTATGTGAAGAAGTACACTAACAAGAAAAAAGACATGGATTATTTTGATGGTATTTCTTTTGCTCCGACTTTGTTAGGACAGGAAGGACAGAAGAAACATGATTTCTTGTATTGGGAATTTGATGAAACCGATCAGATTGGTGTACGTATGGGAGACTGGAAGATGGTAGTGAAAAAAGGGACTCCTTTCCTTTACAATCTTGCTACAGATATTCATGAAGACCATGATATCGCTGCCGGACATCCGGATATTGTGAAACAAATGAAAGAGATTATCAGAACACAGCATACTCCGAATCCTCATTTCTCTGTGACTTTGCCTTCATTTGAATAAATAGATTTTTTATTCTGATATTCCTCAATCGTAAGCATTCGGCCTCGTGCGTGTTTCTCTCCAAGTTATAATAAAGTCAAAAGCCAGACGAAGCATGTCTGGCTTTTGACTTTATTATAGCTTTCCTGTTTATCCTTTCCAATTAAATGGCAGTAAATCGGTGTAATCGTTTTTCTCTTCTCTTTCTTTCTCCTGTACCCTAATCAGCACGTCCTGCATCCATAGTTTTGGGTTCACCTTATTTTCCCTACAGCATCCCATCAGTGAAAAGAAAATTGCCGCTGCATGTGCTGCCTCATGTGATCCGGAGAAGAGCGTATTTTTTCTATTTAAAGTCAACGGCCTTATAGAACGCTCCACCGGATTATTGTCAATGCAGAACTGTGCGTCATTGACATATCCGGACAGTTGTTCAAAGCGTGTGTACATATAGAACATGGCCTTGGCAATAGGCGATTTATCGACCGTATGTCCATATTCCTCCTTGCACCATTTTTCCAGTTCTTTGATAATATGGTACGATTTTTCCCGGCGAAGCTTTACCACCGCCTCCCCTTCCAGATGTTCCATTCTGATTTTCTCCTCCACGGCATACAGTCCGCCTATTTTTCCAAGTGCATGCCTTGCTCTGGGAGGGTCATTTCCTTCCGCTTCCACAAAGTTGCGCCTGACGTGTGCCCAGCAGCACAGATGCAACTTTCCGGGTAGCGTGTCGAACTTGTCATATACTGCAAAGCCGTCACTCTGTACCACCCGGACCTGTCCTGCCAGCAGTGTGTCTATTCCGCTGCTGCCACGGCCCTTGTGATATTCAAAGAAGGGGGTATGGAACCGGGGCAGATAGAAGTTCCACATATACCCGCGGTGAAGAGCACCGGGCCGGTCGCTTTCAAGTACGGGATGGGGTGTCTCATCGGCCATGACGTAATAGCTGTCCTTGACCAGTTCACGAAGTTCATTATAGATTGGTTCCAGACGCTGTGCGGCAGCCATCATCCAGTTACTTACGGTGGAAGGACTCAGATGGATTCCTTCACGCTCAAAGATATCCAGCTGTCTGTGCAGAGGCAGGTGGTCGTAATATTTGGCGGTAGCAATGTGGGCCAGTACACTTTCCGAGGCATTGCTGTGGGGATGTGCCATTACGGGCATGGGAGCGGTTATGATACGACCGTCGGCGAGCCGGTATTTAGGACGGATGATGCGTTTCACATAGAATCGGGCGGGACTGACAGCATACTGTTCGCTCACTTCCTCTCCCAGCTTCGTCGCTCCCTCCAACGAAAGGCCTTCCGGCATGGGAATGATAATCTCCTCACGGGGAAGGGACGGGTCGATGGGCTTACGGGCGTGGGGAGTGATCTTTTTCGTGAAGCTTTTACGGAAACGATTGTAGCCATTCTCCGATGTGACGGATTTCCCAGCGGTTTTCTGTTCTTCCGCTACCGGGTCATTGACATCGGACGGAGACTCGAAACAGATGCTCAGCTGGCCGGCATCTTCGGGAAGATGACGTTTTCACTGGATTTACCCCATAAACGGCGTGTCAAGTCAGCCAATTTCCATCTCAGATCGGCAATGACGGCTGTACAGGCCGAGATTTCTTCGACCTGGCGGGAATACTCCTGCAAAGAGGCTTCGTATTTTCTCTGAAGTTCCGCATGCTCCTTTCAAGGCATTCATGTTCCTTGCGCAACTCTTCGTACTCTTCCAAAGTAAGGGTAATAACCGGTTCTTTCACTGTACATCCACTTTTATTATGTGGCAAAGTTATCAAAATAAAACTGCACGGCTTATAGAATGGGGAATTACTTTTCAACTGTTTTCCGATACTTTTTAACAGTAAGCAGCTCATTCAGGCGATTCCAGGAAATTTGAAGAAAATCCTTCTTCCGTTCCTCCTTTTTCAAGAGGAAAGAACCGCGATTCAGACGACGGCATTCCAGACGGTATTCGTCGTCGCACCGATAAAGGATATGCAACCTGCTACGGGAGCGGTCGGGAAAAATATGACAGCTCTGCTCTGACACGCAGGAACCTGTGTGTCGGATGACCTCGCCACAAAGACCGTCAATACCTTTATGGAAATTACAACCTTGGGGATAAAGGTAATAAGACCAAAAAGGACTGCTGCGGAAAAGGCCAAGACCTAAAGGGAGAAGTAGGTCCTGAGGGGAATGGATACCAAGGCTGGAAGACGAAACTTTATAACGACGGCCGCCATCAAATATGAAAAGAACAGAATCAAAATGGTTAGACTCGGAAAAGAGAGTACGTAGTTTATCACTTTCGCTAGAAAATTCTAATACTGAACACATAATGGATTAAGATTATAATGAAGCCACAAAGGTAGGAAGGAAAAGAGGGGAAAAAAACACGCACGAGGCCGAATGCTTACCCTCAATCTATTCATTTAGATTGGGGAATATTTTTTTATGTTCCATAAACCTGCTATCTTTGCCTCGCAAATTTAAAAATATTCCGATGAGAATTTAAAACATTCATTTCCATACAACTATTTGTTTTTACGTTGGGACAGCAGGCGAAATAATTTCGTTTGTTGCGCAATAGTTGTCTTCTTATTCCAACTACGAACTTTTCAGTATTCATATTTAAAATTCTTAGAAAGAGTATGTGTATACATGTACAGTCCATTACTTACATGCATCCGGATAAAGATGTGCTTTTCAGTAATGTCAGTTTTACTATCAGTAAAGGGAAAAAAGTAGCCCTCATCGGAAACAACGGTTCGGGAAAATCTACCTTGATGCGATTGATAACTAAAGAGCTATTACCTTCTGAAGGACAAATTATATGTCCGGATATCCCCTATTCTATTCCACAGCATTTTGGTCAGTTTAATCATTTGACAGTAGCCGGGGCATTGGGAATAGAAAGAAAGTTATATGCACTTCATGCCATTTTACAGGGAGATGCTTCGATAGAGCATTTTACGGCTTTGGCGGATGACTGGAAAATAGAAGAGAAAGCGGTTGCTGCTTTGAATGAATGGTGGGTTGGTAGGAGTACCTCTTTCCTATCCCATGCATTTGTTGAGTGGCGGTGAGAAAACAAAAGTTTTTCTAGCAGGAATTACTATATACTCTCCTGCTTTTATTTTGATGGATGAGCCTACCAATCATTTGATGACGAAAGCCGTATCCGGCTGTACCGTTTTATAACTACTGCTGCAGCAGGGATACTGGTTGTCAGCCACGACCGGACATTACTCAATTTACTTTTTTCTACCTATGAGCTTACTGCAAAAGGTGTCACTTATTATGCTGGAAATTACGATTTCTATAAAGAACAGAAGAAATTGGCTGTAGAAGCTCTGCAAACCCGGTTGAAGGAGAATGAAAAGCAATTACAAAAAGCCCGGAAGCAGGCACGTGAGGTAATGGAGCGTCAACAAAAGCATGATGTGCGAGGTAAAAAACAAAATGTGAAGAAAGGAGTCGGAAAGATGGCAATGCATACATTCAGGGATCAGGCTGAGAAAAGTACTGTCCGTTTAGGAGATGTTCATGTTGATAAGATCCGTTTTTTGGCAGGAGAAACAGTAGAACTGCATAAAGCTTTACCTGATATGAAGACGATGAAAGTAAATTTCAATTCATCTTCTTTGCATATCGGTAAAATACTTATCGTAGCTTCAAGTGTGAATTATTCGTATGGAGAAAATCCTTTGTGGTCTTCTCCTCTTGAGTTTACCATCAAAAGTGGTGACCGTATTCATTTGAAAGGAAGTAATGGTAGTGGTAAAACAACTTTATTGAGGTTGATAACCGGAAGTCTTGCTCCTCAAGGTTCTTTGATACAGGCAGAAGGGCTGACGTACGTTTATCTTGATCAGGAATATTCTATAATTCGTAATGATTTGTCGGTATTGGAACAATTTGCCTTATTCAATAGTGAATTGTATGATAATGAATTGAGAACGATTCTCAACCGTTTTTTGTTTCCTGTTTCCACATGGAACAAGAAGTGTAGCTATCTGAGTGGAGGTGAGAAGATGAAACTTTCTCTCTGTTGTCTTATGGTGAGTGCACAGGCCCCCGATGTTTTTATTGTGGATGAACCTACTAATAATATTGATATTCTGAGTATGGAGATATTGACCGAAACTTTGAAGGATTATCAAGGCACTTTGTTGGTGGTGAGTCATGACAACTATTTTGTGCAACAAATAAAGGCAGATAAGCAGATTGAGTTGTTCTGATGTTTTTATTTTGTCAAGTGCGGCATTTTTGTCAAATTCTATATTTAAAACAAAAATGCCGCAGACTTGATTTATTTTATTCGGAGTTATTATTGCAGTGTCAGCGTCTTTACTTGTAATTCGGCATCTTTAGAATTACCCCCTACCATTATATCGAAGTTTCCGGCTATGGTGCGCATGGTATTTGTCTGCGCGTCCCACCATTCCAATTGTTTGGGTGTTAACTCTAATTCTACATTGACTGTTTTTCCTGCAGGAATTTGTACACGTTTGAAAGCACGCAGTGTTTTAACCGGTCCTTCCGCATCTTCTTGTTTTTTCAGATATACCTGTACTACTTCTTCCCCGTCACGATTACCGGTATTGGTTACAGGAACAATAATTTTGGCAGTTTCTCCCTACTTTAATCGTTTGCTCCAGTTTGATGTTACCATAGTTAAAAGTGGTATAACTCAAACCATAACCGAATGGGAAAAGAGGATCACCTTTAAAATAACGGTAAGTACGTCCTGTCATATTATAATCTTCAAAATCAGGTAATTGCGTTATATTCCGGTAAAAAGTAACGGGCAGTCGTCCTGCAGGATTGTAATCTCCAAACAAAACTTCGGCGGCAGCTTTACCTCCGGATTGTCCCGGATACCATGCTTGTAAAATGGCCTGACAATATTTGGTTTCGGGTTCCATGGCAATGGGTGATCCGGAAAAATTAACGAAAATAACTTTTTTCCCGGCATCACAGAGTGCTTTTATCAATTCACGCTGAACAGCCGGAAGTTCGATGTCAGTACGGTCTCCTTTGCGGAATCCCGGTAAATTGACACCCATCTCCTCTCCTTCCAAACTTGGAGATATACCGCCTGCAAATATAACTACATCAGCATCTTTCACTTTTGCTACCGTGTTTTAATGTTGACTTCTTCTTTAAATCCAAGATCGAAATTCAACTGTGCATCTCCACTAAAGTATTGGAAGCGGATTTCTATATCGTATGGCTTGCCGGCTTCTGCATGCATGGCGTAAGCTTGTCCCCTGCCCCCATGTTTGTTGGTGAATTTCTTTACTTCTTCACCATTTATCAATAATTGTGTAGCTCCACAACTATAGAAGTTGAAAATAACCTCTCCTGTTTCCTGGGGGGTGAACACACTTTGATAGACGGCCGAGAAATCGGTCAGGTTCACACCGGGAGCAAATACGGTAGCTCCGGAAGTGCAAAGACGGAACGGTGTGGTAAGTTGTGCGGTGGCTACCGCATTTCCTTCATATTCCTTGTTGTTCCAATAGCGGGCGGAGAATCCTGGACCTTCTTTAGAAGTACACTGGCTGAAAACGCTTCTGATTAATGAGCGCTCCACCCAGCTGCAACCTTGTTCATAGATCAGTTTGTCATTCTCTCCCATGGCTGAGCGGATACCTTCCAATAAGGTGATCGTATGTTTGGGAGTACCGTTATAATTACCCCATTGCATCACAGAATCATTTGCGTTAGGTCCCATGACGGCGATGGTTTGTCCACCGCGTTTCAGTGGCAGGATATTATTTTTGTTCAGTAACAGCGTCATTGATTTGCGTGCTATATCTAGTGACAGGGAATCATGTTCTGCCGAGCAAACCACTGAATAAGGAATTTTAGTCCATTCCACTTTGTCAGGATCATCCATTTCCCCCAATTCAAAGCGTGCTTTTAATAATCGTTTTACGGATACATCAATGTCCTTTTCACTGATTAATCCTTTTTTAGCGCTTTCTACCAATGCTTTATAACTGGAACCACATTCCAGATCCGTACCGCTTAATACTGCGGCGGCAGAGGCCGATTCAGCATCCGGATGTGTTTTGTGTCCTTTTTCCCGATAGAAATCGTCAATAGCGCCACAATCTGAAAGTACAATGCCGTCATATCCCCAGTCTTGACGGAGAATTTGCATCAGCAGGCGGTCACTTCCGCAACACGGATTGCCTTCCAAACGGTTGTAGGCACACATTACCTCCTTTACTTTTGCTTCTTTTACTAATGCTTCGAAAGGTACAAGATAAGTTTCATGCAAGTCACGCGGTTTGATATTTTCCGCATTGAACTCATGACGATTCCATTCCGGCCCTGAATGGACGGCAAAGTGTTTGGCACAAGCGTGTATTTTATCGTATTTTTGATTAGCATCCATGCATTGCAATCCTTTCACCACATTTACCCCCATGACACTTGTCAGATAAGGATCTTCCCCATACGTTTCAATACCTCTCCCCCATCTGGGATCGCGATAAATATTGACGGTGGGTGTCCACATGGTCAGGCCTTGATACCGTTCGTAGCTTCCCGCCGCCGAGTATGCGGCATTTTTGGCCCGGGCTTCATCCGAAACTGCGGTATAGATGGTATGTATGGCATCGGGCTCAAAAGAGGCCGCCATACCTATAGGCTGAGGAAAGACGGTGGCCAGTCCGCTCCGTGCCACTCCGTGCAAGGCTTCGTTCCACCAATTATAAGGTTTAATGCCTAATCTTTCGACAGGTTTGGAGTTGTCCATCATTAAGGCAACTTTTTCTTCTAGAGTAAGTTGTTGCAATAAATCCTCTGCCCGTTCTTCGGGAGATAAACTGCTGTCTTTATAAGCCGGTTGATTGTTACAGCCGCTTAGCATCACAAGGGAAGCAAATAAATATAGAATTTTGTTTCTCATAGTAAAATGGTAAAAATGATTAGTTACACGGCAAAAATAGAATAATTATGAAAAAAGTCCGTGTATTTTTTGATTAAAAAGGTGGAAGATATTGTTTTTTATACAAAAAGGTGGGATAGATATAAAAAGTTTCCGGCCGGATACATCGTACCGACCGGAAACGTATGAGATACAGCAAATAATGACTATTTATATTCTGCCCAATCTATCAGGCGCATATCCCCTTTCTTGGCCAGCGTATCATGCATAGCCAATGCAGCCGGAATACAATGAGGAGTTTGTCCTTTGGAAGACATTTTTACATAATCCCAAAGAATGTTCTTATAATCCGGATGTGCACAATTTTCGATGATAGCCTTGGCGCGTTCTACCGGGCTCTTGCCGCGTAAGTCGGCAACACCTTGTTCAGTAATAAGGATATTGACATCGTGTTCACTGTGATCTTCGTGAGAAACCATAGGAACGATGGCACTGATTTTTCCTTCTTTTGCCACAGACGGGCAAGTAAAGATGGAAATATAGGCATTGCGGGTAAAGTCACCTGAGCCACCAATACCATTCATCATTTTGGTGCCGCTGATGTGAGTAGAATTTACATTACCGTAAATATCTGCTTCGATGGCTGTATTGATAGATATAACACCAAGACGACGGATAATTTCCGGGTTGTTTGAGATTTCAGACGGACGCATGACCAGTTTGTCACGGAAGAAGTCGATATCATCATAAATACCTTGCAGACATTCGTTGGTGACAGTCAATGAACAGGTACTTCCAAATTTTACACGTCCTTGGCGAATCAGGTCCACCACTGCGTCTTGTAATACTTCCGTATACATTTCGAAGGCGGGAATTGTTTTGTCTCGTCCCAAAGCACCCAATACGGCATTAGCAATGTTACCTACTCCACTCTGTAATGGCAGGAAGCTTGCAGGAATAATACCCCGTTTCATGTCAGCTGCCAGGAAGTCGGCAACATTTTGTCCAATCTGGTCGGTGATAGGATCCGGTGCGGTAAATGAACGGGCCTGGTCAGGGGTGTTTACTTCCACTACGCCGATGATTTTTTTCGGGTCTACCTGTACATAAGGCAGACCGATACGGTCGCTGGGTTTGTAAATAGGAATTTCACGACGGTAAGGCGGGTCAAGCGGTTCATAAACATCGTGCAGGCCCATACCGTTTTTACTGTGGGCAGCGTTCAATTCGATAATCACTTTATCTGCCAGACGTGCAATAGTCGGTGCAATTCCACCGGCGGCTGTCAGATAAACTTTGCCGTCGGGAGTGATTTCACACGCTTCCAGAATAGCGACATCTACTTTACCCATGAACCCGTAACGTACCTCCTGTGCCATTTGTGACAGATGGATATCGTTGTATGCTATTTCGCCGTTATTTACGGCTTTGCGGAAATCGGGGTTGGTTGTGTAAGGAGCACGGTAACGGATTGCCTTGACCCTGGATAAGATGCCGTCTGTAGCATCTCCTGTAGAAGCACCGGTAAAGATACTAATTTGAAAAGGGTTACCTTTGGCATGTTCTTCTTCTGCTATTTTTGCGACTTCGGGTGTTACGGCTTTCGGTGTTCCTGCCGGAGTAAAGCCGCTGAGTCCAATGTTGTAGCCATGCTTGATATAGCTGGCTGCTTCGGCTGCGGAAATAATATTAAATCCCATGATATTCAATGTGTTATTCTTATTAGTATAGTTGTTATTAATATTTGCGATTAAAAATCTCTGAATAAATAAAAGCACGTCGTGCCTCTTCTTTAGTACTCAGTCTTATAGGAGTCCGGTCTTCCCTTTTGTTCTCTTTCCGGGGTGAATCTGTTGGTTTCTTGACCATCGGCTGATGCTGCATGCGGGGAGTCTGAGGTGTGCGGACTGTTTGAACGGAAGAAACAGGAAGGTCCTCCTCTATGTTCTCCTGCTCTATTTCAGGAAATATATCTGCAAGCACTTTCTTTGGAGAAGGTGTTTTCTTCTCTTTGCCTGTTTTTGAGATTTGTTGCACGATGGCTGCAACAATGATTATTATAAATATGATAACCTGAATGATATCCATACTTTCCTTATTATATAATGAATGCTCAAAGTTAGAAAAATATTTCATAACTAACTCTATAAAAGGGCATAAAAAAAGAAGGTGTGTCAAAATGCACCCCTTCTTTCTTTTACGCACAAAGCCCGGACTTTCACAAGCTGGGGCTTTGTTATTACCTAAAGATTTTGTATCTTTAGGCATAAGAATTTCACTATGACAAAGATACATTTTCGTCCTTACAATCCCAACCAAACCGTTCTTTTTCCTCAAAGAATTGATGAGGATATTGCAGAAAACGATCCGGTGCGCATGGTTGACGCCCTGGTTGAGGGCTTGAATCTTGAAAGTTTCAGAAAGCTGTATAAGGAATGCGGGCGCAGCCCTTACCACCCCAGGATGATGCTCAAGGTCATTCTGTATGCCTATATGAACAACATCTACTCCTGCCGGAAAATTGAAAAGCTCCTTCACCGTGACATCCATTATATCTGGCTGGCCGGATATGAGAAACCGGATTTCATTACCATCAACCGTTTCCGCAACCGGGTGAAGAAGGAAATCAACGAGGTGTTTACGCAAACCGTAGTTCTTCTCTCTTCCAAAGGCTTCATCAGCCTGAATGTGGAATACATTGACGGGACAAAGATCGAATCCAAAGCCAACAAGTACACTTTCGTCTGGCGAAAAACGGTTGAGCGGAACCGTGAACGCCTGATGAAGAAGATATATGTCCTGTTAGGGCAGATAGACGATGTCATTGCTCGGGAGAAGTCATCAGAGAACAATGAGGAGGTTGGGTTCACTCCGGCCATGCTGACTGAAATGGCAGGAGAATTGCGTCATGCACTGGAACAGGTTTCCGAGCCATCCGCGAAAGAGGAAAAGACTGAACTGAAAAAGAAACGCAAACAGTTGAAGGAACTGGAAGAACACAGGGACAAACTACAGGAATACGACTGCCATCTGGAAACGCTGCAAGAGAGGAATTCCTATTCCAAGACGGACAAGGACGCTACTTTTATGAGAATGAAGGAGGATGCCATGCGCAACGGACAGACGAAGCCCGGTTACAACCTTCAAATCGGCACCGAAAATCAGTTCATCACCGATTTTGCACTCTTCCCGAACCCTACGGATACACTGACCCTGATTCCTTTCCTGCAATCTTTTTCAAACAGGTATGACCGGATGGCCCATACGGTGGTTGCTGATTCCGGCTATGGCTCCGAAGAGAATTACCGCTTCATGTCCGAAAACGGCATGGAAGCCTACGTAAAGTACAACTATTTCCACATGGAGCAGCGGCCGAGATTCAAACCGGACCCGTTCAAGGCCGAAAACTTCTACTACAATGAAGAACATGACTTCTGCATCTGCCCTATGGGGCAAAGGATGCGGAGGATAGGCACCAGGAATGTGAAAACCGCATCCGGATATGTCAACGAAAATGCACGGTACAGAGCTGTCAGGTGTGAAGGCTGTCCCCTGCGATGCCGCTGTTTTAAAGCAAAAGGAAACAGGACGATAGAACTGAATCATAGGCTTAGACAATACAAGCGGAGAGCCAAAGAACTGCTCTGCTCTGAGAAAGGACTGAAACACAGAGGGCAGAGATGCATAGAACCGGAAGCCGTGTTCGGACAAATTAAAAACAATATGAACTACAAACGTTTCCGACATTTTGGAAAGGACAAGGTCTTCATGGACTTTGCCTTCCTAGCCATTGCCTTCAATATAAAAAAGATGTGTGCAAAACTGACAAAAAAGGGTATGAACTGGCTGATTAGACTGTTTTATGAGCTTACAACTGCTGTTTTTAGATGCTGGGAACACATAAATCAAAGAAATCTTCAAAAGATCGCAGCTTAAAGAAAATGAACAGATTTGTATAGTGATGAACAAAAAAGAGGTGCATCGTGCATTACGACACACCTTCCCTATTTTTTTAACCTAAACCTTAACTATGAAAAAATCTAATGTTTTTCGGAAGCAAATATGCGAATTATAATAATACGTTGGTAACGTTAACGGTTTTTTTTGTTCACTGGTTATAATTATTTAACAGTTAAATGCATAATTCTCTTATAATATTCAATTTTCGGCTCTTTTATTCGTTTAATTTGTCGGTAACTCCGTATCTTTGCCTACGAAACCATAAAACAGAGAAAATATGAAAGAAACAACAGGAGCAGACTTTAAATCTGCAACTGATTCCGAAAACAAGAAATTGTTTATTGAAACTTACGGATGCCAGATGAATGTTGCTGATAGTGAAGTGATTGCTTCTATTATGCAAATGGCAGGCTACCATGTATGCGAAACATTGGATGAAGCGGATGCTGTATTTATGAATACCTGTTCCATTCGCGACAATGCAGAACAAAAGATTCTGAACCGTCTGGAGTTTTTCCATTCTATGAAGAAAAACAAACGCCGGAATCTGATTGTCGGTGTGTTGGGCTGCATGGCAGAACGTGTAAAAGATGATTTGATCGAGAACCATCATGTAGATCTTGTCGTAGGACCGGATGCCTATCTCACTTTGCCCGATTTGGTCGCTTCGGTGGAAGCGGGGGAGAAAGCCATTAATGTGGAGCTTTCTACTACAGAAACCTATCGTGAGGTAATTCCGTCCCGTATTTGCGGCAATCATATCTCCGGGTTTGTATCCATTATGCGTGGTTGCAATAATTTCTGTCATTATTGTATTGTGCCGTATACCCGTGGGCGTGAGCGCAGCCGTGATGTGGAAAGTATTCTGAATGAGGTGCGTGACTTGGCAGACAAAGGTTATAAAGAAGTAACGTTGCTGGGACAGAATGTGAATTCTTATCGTTTTGAGAAAGAGGGTGAAATAATTACTTTCCCGATGCTGCTCCGCACAGTGGCCGAGGCGGTTCCGGACATGCGTGTTCGTTTTACCACTTCACATCCCAAGGATATGAGTGATGAAACCTTGCAAGTCATTGCGGAAACGCCTAATGTATGCAAGCATATTCATTTACCGGTACAGAGCGGCAGTTCGCGCATATTGAAGCTGATGAACCGCAAATATACCCGTGAGTGGTATTTGGAAAGGGTAGCGGCTATTCGCCGTATCATTCCCGATTGTGGTCTGAGTACTGATATTTTCTCCGGCTATCATTCGGAAACGGAAGAAGATCATCAGGAATCTCTATCCTTGATGCGTGAGTGTGCGTACGATTCCGCCTTTATGTTTAAATATTCCGAACGTCCCGGAACATATGCTTCCAAGCATCTGCCGGATGATGTACCCGAAGAGGTTAAGATACGCCGGCTGAATGAAATCATTGAATTGCAGAACCGTCTTTCTGCCGAAAGTAATGCCCGTGATGTAGGCAAGACCTTCGAGGTGATGGTAGAAGGTGTTTCCAAGCGTTCCAGAGAGCAGCTTTTTGGCCGTACACAGCAAAACAAGGTGGTGGTCTTTGATCGTGGGAATCATCGTATCGGTGATTTTGTCCATGTACGCATTACTGAAGCCAGTTCGGCCACATTGAAAGGAGAAGAGGTGTTCTGATGGGGAGAAAAGAAGAATATAAGGAAAAGAACTTGCAATATTTGCAAGTTCTTTCTACACAGGAAGGTATTTGTCCTTTACCTTGTAATATGTTTTATAAAGTATTGCAGACAGGTACGGGTACAGTTTCACCTACAATCCGAAGTATTGTCACCGTTCATTATCGGGGAAGTCTGATAAACGGAAAAGAGTTTGATAATTCCTATGACCGTAACTGCCCCGAAGCTTTCCGGCTGTGTGATGTCATAGAGGGATGGCAGCTGGCGCTTCAACGTATGCATGTAGGAGATAAATGGGTGGTTTATATTCCTTATACTATGGGATATGGCAACCGTACAAGCGGGCCGATTCCTGCTTTCTCTACATTAATATTTGAGGTGGAACTGCTGGGCATTGCATAATGCCTCCGGTTATCGGTTATGCAGTCTGTCATTCATCCGGTCTTCGTAACCGTCACGATATTTCTTTTCGGGCATAACAATCCATAAGATTATATAGACAATAATGCCCGAAAAGGCTGTGAAAACCGTGGCAAATGAATAGATAATGCGCACTACCGTAACATCCCAGCCAAAATAATCAGCCAGTCCCGCACATACTCCGGCTAGCATTCTGTTGTTGGAACGGGTCAGTTTTTTATTTTCCATTTTCGTTTCTTTTTAAGTTATCTGCACAAATGTAGGAAAAGTAAAAACGAATTATTAACTTATACTCTTAAAAGTACTTAAAGGATAGTCCTTCTCATTCAATTTATTTGTTATTTTGCAGCAAATTAGGGCAAAAAGTGGATATACTCAAAATAAATACTTGTCCGTTGTGCGGCGGAAAACATTTGGGACATGCAATCACTTGTACGGATCACTATGCTTCGGGTGAACAATTCAATTTGGTTCGCTGCGATGATTGTGGCTTTATTTTTACACAAGGTGCACCCGTGGAAGCCGAGATAGGGCGATATTATGAGACCCCCGATTATATTTCACACACTGATACCCGCAAGGGGCTGATGAACCGTGTATACCATGAGGTACGCAAGTATATGCTGTCACGCAAAGCCAAGCTGATAAAACGGACATCCGGTTTGAGTAAAGGTACTTTGTTAGACATAGGTACCGGTACCGGATATTTCAGTAATGCTATGAAGGAGCGCGGATGGCGGGTGAAAGCGATAGAGAAAAGTCCGCAGGCGCGTTCGTTTGCCAAAGAGCATTTTGAATTGGATGTAGATACGGAGGATGCTTTGGCGGGATATGCCGATCATTCTTTTGATGCCATAACTTTATGGCATGTGATGGAGCATCTGGAGCATCTGAATGAAACGTGGGAGAAATTATTCAAGCTGTTGAAAGAGAGGGGAGTATTGATAGTGGCTGTGCCTAATCCCAGTTCGTATGATGCGGAAAAGTATAAGGAATGGTGGGCGGCATACGATGTGCCCCGTCATTTATGGCATTTTACACCTTCCGTCATGCAACAATTCGGTGTCAAGCATGGTTTTAAATTAGCGGAACAGCATCCGATGCCTTTTGATGCTTTTTATGTATCCATGTTGACGGAAAGATATAAAGGCAGCCGTTTGTCCTTTTTGAAGGGAATGTGGACGGGCCTGTTGGCCTGGTTCAGTTCACTGGCGAAAAAAGAACGCAGTAGTTCAATGATTTATGTATTCAGAAAGAAGTGATTATGGGAAAAAAATCAGGGTCCTTTTTCGATATGCAGTTCATTACCTCCAGCATCAGTACAATGCTGGTGTTGCTCTTGTTGGGGATGGTGGTATTCTTTGTGCTGTCTGCCAATAACTTATCCAAGTATGTACGCGAGAACATCAGTTTCTCCGTACTCATCAGCGATGATATGAAAGAAGCGGACGCTTTGAAATTCCAGAAAAAATTGAATGAGGAACCTTTTGTGAAAGAAACTTCCTATATATCGAAGGAGCAGGCGTTGAAAGAGCAGAGCGAAGCGATGGGTACAGACCCGGCTGAATTCTTGGGATATAATCCTTTTACAGCTTCTATTGAAATAAAACTGAATGCCGATTATGCCAATTCGGACAGCATTTCTTGGATAGAGCAGAAAATTATGCAGAACAAGAAAGTAATGGAAATCAACTATCCCCAGGATTTACTGGATGCAGTGAACAGCAATATACGGAAAATCAGTTTTTTGCTATTGGGACTGGCTGCGCTGCTTACCCTTATTTCTTTTGCGCTGATTAATAACACCATCCGTCTGGCCATTTATTCCAAACGTTTTCTGATTCATACCATGAAACTGGTAGGGGCAAGCTGGGGATTTATCCGTCGTCCTTTTTTGGTGCGGAATATATGGATAGGGATACTGGCCGCTGCTATGGCAGATGCGGCATTGATAGGAATGGCCTATGCGTTGGTAAGATATGAACCCGAATTGATTGAGATTATTACCCCTATGACCATGCTTATGGTAATGGGTTCTGTTTTTGTGTTTGGTGTGGTTATTACCTTTATGTGTGCATATATATCAATCAACAAATACTTGCGCATGAAAGCTAGTGCGTTGTATTACATTTAATAATAAAAGGATATGGATAGACAAAAATTCGCCTTTGATAAAACTAATTTTATATTGCTTGCCATAGGTATGGCAGTGATTATTGTCGGTTTTCTGCTGATGACAGGACCTAGTTCGACAGAAGGATATTTTGAGCCGGATATTTTTAGTGTACGTCGCATCAAAGTGGCGCCCGCAGTATGTTTCTTTGGCTTTATCTTTATGATTTATGGTATTGTCCGCAAGCCAAAGGACAAGACAGAAGTGGTTAACTCTTGATTTTTTTAATTTTTAATTCTCAATTTTTATTTAAAGAATGGAATGGTTTGAGGCATTGATCCTTGGTGTGCTCCAAGGATTGACAGAGTATTTGCCGGTCAGCAGTAGTGGTCATCTGGCTATCGGTTCGGCATTGTTTGGCATACAAGGGGAAGATAATCTGACTTTTACCATAGCAGTGCATGTGGCTACGGTGCTCAGTACTTTGGTTATATTATGGAAAGAAATAGGCTGGATATTCCGCGGCTTGTTCAAGTTTGAGATGAATGCGGAGACAAAATATGTGATCAATATCCTGGTATCCATGATTCCTATCGGCATTGTGGGTGTGTTTTTTAAAGATTATGTGGAAGAAATTTTCGGTTCCGGCTTGCTCATTGTAGGTTGTATGCTGTTATTGACAGCTTTGCTTCTTGCTTTCTCTTATTATGCAAAACCTCGTTTGAAAGAGAACATCAGCATGAAGGATGCGTTTATTATAGGTCTGGCACAGGCTTGTGCCGTGATGCCGGGATTATCCCGTTCGGGTACTACCATTGCTACCGGTTTGTTGTTGGGAGACAACAAGGCGAAACTGGCTCAGTTCTCTTTCCTGATGGTGATTCCTCCTATATTGGGTGAGGCGTTGCTGGATGGTATGAAGATTGTAAAAGGAGCTGCAGCCGGCACATCAGATATATCTGTATTGTCATTGGTTGTAGGTTTTCTGGCAGCTTTCATATCGGGCTGTGTAGCTTGTAAGTGGATGATTAATATTGTGAAGAAAGGTAAGTTGATTTATTTTGCTATCTATTGTGCCATAGCCGGTGCCGTTACGATAGCGTGCACATTGATGTAATTGGATGAATTTTAAAGAAGGAGAAGTATTATACTTTGATAAACCGCTGAAATGGACCTCATTTGCAGTGGTGAACAAGATAAGATACCATATTTGCCGCAAACTGGGCGTGAAGAAAATAAAAGTGGGACATGCCGGGACATTAGACCCGCTGGCTACCGGGGTGATGATTATTTGTACAGGCAAGGCAACGAAACGCATCGAAGAGTTCCAGTATCATACCAAAGAATACATTGCCACCTTGCAGTTGGGGGCTACACCTTCATTCGACCTGGAGAAGGAGATAGATGCTACCTATCCTACGGAACATATCACCCGCGAGTTGGTAGAGGAAGCCTTGCAGCGTTTTATCGGCAGGATAGAACAGATTCCGCCTGTTTTCTCGGCTTGTAAGGTAGATGGTAAACGCGCTTACGATTTGGCTCGAAAAGGTGAGGATGTGGAGTTGAAAGCCAAGACGTTGATTATAGACGAGATAGAGTTGCTGGAATGTAATCTGCCTGAGATTAAAATCAGGGTAGTGTGCAGCAAGGGTACTTATATCCGTGCATTGGCCCGTGATATTGGCGAAGCTTTGAATAGCGGTGCTCATTTGACAGGGCTGATACGTACCCGGGTGGGGGATGTGAGACTGGAAGACTGTTTGTCGGTGGAAAGTTTTCCGGAATGGCTTGACCAACAAGAGATTGAAGAAGTTATAAACGAATAAGGAGAGATAAGATGAAACTGTCGCAATTTAAATTTAAACTGCCGGAGGATAAAATAGCTTTGCATCCGGCTAAGTATAGAGATGAGTCGCGCCTGATGGTTGTTCACAAATCAACAGGTAAGATTGAACACAAGGTATTCAAGGATATCCTGGACTATTTTGATGATAAAGATGTGTTTATCTTTAATGATACGAAAGTTTTCCCTGCGCGTTTGTATGGAAATAAGGAAAAGACCGGTGCCCGTATCGAGGTATTTTTGTTGCGCGAGCTGAATGAGGAACTTCGCTTGTGGGATGTGCTGGTAGATCCTGCCCGTAAGATCCGTATCGGTAACAAGCTTTATTTTGGTGACGATGATTCCATGGTGGCCGAAGTGATTGACAACACCACTTCCCGCGGACGTACCCTGCGTTTCCTGTATGACGGCTCTCACGACGAGTTCAAGAAAGCATTGTATGCGTTGGGAGAGGCTCCGCTGCCCAGTTTCATCCGTCGTCCGGTAGAAGAGGAAGATACCGAACGTTTCCAGACTATCTTTGCCAAGAACGAAGGGGCTGTGACAGCTCCCACTGCCGGACTTCATTTCAGCCGCGAGTTGATGAAGCGTATGGAAATCAAAGGTATAGACTTTGCTTTTGTGACGATGCATGCCGGACTGGGTAATTTCCGCGAGATTGATGTGGAGGACCTTACCAAGCATAAGATGGATTCGGAGCAGATGTATGTCAATGCGGATGCGTGCCGTATTGTGAATAATGCCAAGGATGAAGGAAAGAATATTTGTGCGGTAGGAACGACAGTGATGCGCACGATAGAGACTGCGGTAGGTACGGATGGTCATCTGAAAGAATTTGACGGATGGACCAATAAGTTCATTTTCCCTCCTTATGATTTCTCGGTAGCCAACAGCATGGTTACTAACTTCCACCTGCCTCTCTCCACTTTGCTGATGCTGGTAGCTGCCTACGGTGGTTATGATCTGGTGATGGAGGCTTATCACACAGCGTTGAAGGAAGATTACCGTTTCGGTACTTATGGCGACGCTATGTTGATTTTGGATAAGTAATACCGGTTGGAGCAGCGTATGAGGGTTTATTTGGGACTTGGAACCAATCTGGGTGATAAAGAATCAAATCTGCATGTTGCTGTCCGGAAGATAAATGAGCGGATAGGGGAGGTTACTGCCCTTTCCGCTTTTTATGTTACCGCCCCTTGGGGGTTTTCTTCTGAAAATTCTTTTCTGAATGCTGCCTGTTGCGTGGAGAGTGTGCTTCCTCCCTTGGATATATTGCGGGAAACACAGGAGATAGAGCGTGAATTAGGCCGGATGAAGAAGTCGGCGGGAGGTAATTATAGTGACCGCCTGATTGATATAGATATTTTGTTGTACGGCGATTTAATACTGCATACGCCGGAATTGGAAATCCCTCATCCCCTGATGACTGAACGGAGGTTTGTCATGGACCCGCTGGCGGAGATTGCATCGGATGTAGTGCATCCAGTATTGGGAAAAAGGCTGGGGGAGCTTTAAACCTGTAAGAGTATATTAATTAAAAGAGGACGGAAAATTCTTCAAATCCGTCATTGTGGTGTAGATAGCTGATTGATAGTGTATTGTTATGAAGGATTCGTAATAGAATCCTTCATAAATGTTTCAGATGAATCAATGTTTATAATGTTATTATATTTTGTCATGGATATAATATCTATGCTCATATTTGTTTTGTCTTCCAGATTCTTATTATATTGATTTATCCAATTCTGATATAGAGAATCTCCTGGATATGTATATAAAGAGTCTATTTTAACAATATCTTTATATTTTATAAGACTGACATTAGGGGTAATATGGGCTAATTCTGTTGCTTCATTGCATGAGCAGATTAGCGTTACGCCTAGAAGTATGTGTAAAATAGAACGGATGTTTTTCATAATGATGATTATTTATTGTACATTGAAATAGTTAACAAATACAGAATTATTTTTTATGTTAGAGGCGGAAAATGATATAGGTCCTCCGAAATCATCGGGTGTAACTGTTGAAGATAAATAAGTAAGTATGCTTGTAAAAGGATTGTCTGGGTTGATATCTTTTATTCCTTTGTTTCCAATAGTCATCAATCTGATATTAGAATTGGCTAATATTGCTAGTTCTTTTTGACTAACTTCCTTAGACTTCAGTAAATTGTCAATAGCTTCTTGTAATTTGTCATAATCAATATTACTTTCAATAACTAGTATAACTTTTCTGCCAAATTGTATTGAGTTTATAAATGCAAGCTTGTCTAATTGTTGCAAAACTTGTGGATCAGTGCTTAGTGATTCCGGCATATCCATTATAATGCTGAAAAAACTTTGATTTATATCTATCAGTATAATATTCTTTTGAGGCTTATAATCGGGTGTGATGCCTAATAGTTGCTGAAGGTTAATATTTTGTCCCCAATTGACAGCTAATTCTTGGTATGATTTTATCTTTTTAATTACGAATGAAAAAGAATAGTTACTTTTCAAGACATCGTTTGTTTTTAACGCTTCATGAATAGCTTTCATCATGTTATTATAGGAAGGAGTGATTGTTTGTGACTTTATAGGAATGGTGTACCCCATGTTTATAGGATTCATTGATATTTTCAGGAACTTATATGTGTCTTGATTGATGCTGTTGGCTTCCAATATTGCTCCTATGAATATTTCATTGGGACATTTTGCCACAAACTTATCTGCACTATATTGCTCTTCTTGGCTATAAGCAAGTTTAGCAATCATCAAAAATGCGATGGTGTATATTATTTTAGTTTTCATTTCTTTGTATTTAGGTTTTATACTCATATTTATTCAAAGGTATATTTTCTTTTCAGCCATATAATGGAAAGGAAATCTTGATTCATTAGTTCTGAATAAGAGATTAGATTATACTCTTGTCCTATTGCCATAAATGTACGTTGGTCATTATTGTTTTTTATTATATAGAATCCTATATTGAGTATTACTCTTCCATTTTCGTCTTTTTCTCCACAGTATTCCCATTTATCTATTGGCTTCTGGTATATGAATAATTTTTTATCTTGCCATTTTAGTTTATACTTTTCTACTATATTATTAGTTTTTACAATGGAAAGTGAGTCCCTATCGAATTGTAATTCATGGGGGCAAGACCATTGGATTCGTTCTCCGAAATATGCAGTTTCTGTTTCTGTTAGGTCTTGAATATCGTTTTTATTGAGTATTTCTTTAAATTCTACTTTTTCAGAAAACTTTAGTTTTAATATGTAAGGAGTGTCTTCCGGTGTGGGAAGAATAGGAGAGGGATCGTCCTTGTCTGCGCAAGAACTAAACATAAGTGTTCCTATTGAAAGGAGAAAGGACATGCTTACAATAAGTAGAGTGCTTTTTTTCTTTTTCATAATATTGGACTTTAGTTTTCGTATATAAATTCTCCTGCCAATATTCCCTTTTCATCGGTGATTGTCAGTTCATATATTCCTGCCGGAATATTCTCTAAAGAAGTTGATAAAGAAGAATTGGAGTGGGGTATATAGAGGTTTCTATATACTACATATCCTTCTTTTGATTTAATCTCGATGGTTACCGCTTCCCAGTCCTGTGCGAATTCGATGGTTAATTCTTTATTGCAGTCGTCAAAGAAAGCCTTTACCGGAATGAATGACTCTACTGGAATTCTATGGTTGCCATGTTTTATAAATTCTATATTTCGTTTTTTAGCGCATAGTAATAGAGGAATAATTAAGGCTATCAAAGCCAAGCTTATTTTTAATTTGTTCATAATCGTTTTACGTTTTAGTTTTGTACAAACTTAGGTATTATAGGATTATGAATGACAAAAAGAGGGAGTTATAGTATATACAAGATTTGTTGATTATCAGTGAGTTGCAGAAATTGTTATATACAGTGATGTATATGTAGTGTTTTATAATTCACTGATAATAAGACCTGTATGAGAACTATTTATTTTAAGAGGTTTTTGATGATGTAATCTCGTAAAAACGTTTCTTTATTGTGCTTTAGTTGGACCTCTTGATAAATTCTCGTTCGTTTCATTCGTACAGAAGCCGGATTGATGCCGAGCAATTTGGCTTCATCATTTGCGTCAAATCCAAAGATATGGAGATAGCAATATTGATATTCTGATTCTGTCAGGTTGGGAAATGCCTCTTTTAGTAGGGAGTAGAATTGGGGATATATCTTGTCTACTTCCGTCATTATGGAATGCCATGTTTTGTCAGTAGGGAGTTGGGAGTCCTCAAGCCTATTTTTTTTAGTCAAAGAAATAAGCTTCTTGCCAACTGTGGATGTTTCCAGACTTTGCTTTTGCAGCCGGTCGTATTTATAGGATATTACTTCTATTTCCTGTTGTAGTTTGTGGGCATTATTCTCTTTGTCTGCCAATGCTTTTTGCAAAACCTGCTTTTTTTCTTCTAGTTCTGCAGATAAGTGAAGGAGCTCTATTTTCATCTTATCTAGGATTGTTTGCTGGTAATAGATTTTGGCTTTGCTTCTCTGCCGGTAAATGATATATCCTGCAACTGATAGTAAGAATAAGGAGATGGCAATAATGATGATGATTGTATTCCTTTGCTGTGTAATCTTTAATAGTTCGTTCTCTTTCCGTATCTTGGCGTTGTTATACTTTTTTTCTATTTCCAATACTTTTGTTTCATTTTGAACTAATGTCAGTGAATCTAGAATGGCGGAACAGATTTCTTTGTAATGGAGTGCTTCCTTGTATTTTCCTTCTGCCTTATAAAGCAGGTAGTAGGCTTGGTTGAAACTATAAGCGATGTCATTGTGTACTGTTATAGCTTTAATCAATTCGTATGCTTTTCCCAATTTGTTATTCTTTATATATACTTTTAATAGGCCGATGGAATCTTTATAGCTCTCTTCACTTCTTGTGGAAATGGCTTTTAGATAAGCCGTTTCCGCTTCATTATATTTCCCTTGCATTTCATAGATAAGAGCAAAAGCATTGGCAATAGCAGCGGTCAGATTTTTATTATGTAATAGTTGGGAAATGGAGTCGGCTTTTTGCAGCAAAGGTATAGTGCAAGCAAAAGAGTCAAGTATTGCCCACTCACCTGCTAAATCTTTTAAAGAGTATGCATAGCTTTTGTAGTTCTCTGCTTTTTTGAAGAACTCACAAGCTTCTTCCCTTTTCTTTAAGCATTCACTGGTTATATCTCTAAAACCATACAAATCTGCCATATAGGCACAAATATACCCTGCCACATTATAGGCCTGATGTTCTTTGGCCAGTTGCAGCGCATCGGCATATATTTGCATTGCTTTATCATACTCCCCATCTTCTACATAAGCACGGCCCAGATACAAGTCTATTTGCGCCTGTTCTTCTGCCGTGCCGTGTTCGGTGAACCATTGTTGTGCCCGTTGCCATTGGTAGATAGGGAGTAATCCGGTGGCTGCTTCGTCCGTTACTTTACCGCATAGCATACACCAGTGGGCAAAGTCCTTATCAGTCAGTTCATCGGGGGCTTGTATGCTGTCCAGTAGCACAGAAGCACTATCGGCATACATGGGAATCAGTTTCTCTACAGATTGTAATAGCGGAAGTATGCTTGTCTCTTTTCTGCATCCGGGGAGGATGAGAATGAATAGTAGTCCTGTCAAAAGTAAAGATTTCATAAGAATGTGTTTAGATTTTGCTAATATAGTGATAAATCCGGGTAACTCGTATCTGATAGAGGGAAAAGTCAGTTTTTTATGCTTTCCGTGGCTTCTCCTTTGGAAGTGAGGTGGGAAAGCATGAAAGCTCTTTGTCTTGTCAGTGAAATCTATCTGTTGTATTTTGTTCTTCTGCCTTTTCAGTAAGTTTTATCACTAATGTGAAGATACTGTATCACTTTAGTGATGAAGTTTGATTACCTTAGTGATGAAAGTTTATCACTAAGGTGAAACGATTAAATGAAAAGGCAGAGATTGGGAGAAAATACCGGTGGAATCACTCAAGTTACAGGAATGGAATTCATTTTGTTTGCGCCATTTATAACGGTTGTAATGTTGTGCTTTCTATTGAAATATCCTATGACAAAATGATGAAGAATTTATGAATAAATCAATCATGGTAAATAGTTGGTTATCAATACTTAATAAGTAAATGAAGAATTTGAAGGAAATAATCAGCCAACTGGATACTGTAACTCCTTGTGTTTTGAATCCGTTGTTTTTACGCCACAAATCTTCTGGTCCATTTGCATGCATACATCCCTCTGACCACCAGGTAGCTGATGAGAAAGGCTGTTACGGCCATGCAAATAATGTGTATTATGGCAGGAATCCCCTGGGGCAACAGCGAGGCGAACAAGTCATACCCCATTTGCACGAAGACGAAATGACACAGATAAATGCCGAAGGTCATGGATGCCACTTTTGAAAGAACAGGCGAAGAAGGTATTTTAAGCTTCTGTATGCAGACAAAAACAGGAAATGTCATCATAAATACATTGATGCCGCCGAAAAGCCATACTATTTCCAGATAGGCGTAGTTTCCCGGAAAATATTCCTGCATGATGAGGTAGCCGCCGAAAGTGATGGCGTACCCTGTCACAAACATAGGGATACCGATAGCCAGGGTTTTTCTCCAACTCCATTGCAGCGGGTATTTTACCAGATAATGGGCCAGTATCAGATAGCCGATAAATCCGGAAACATAATAAAATGAACCGAATGCATTCCAGTCGCACACTCCCAGGATATCCATATTGCCCCAGTTGCCGATATATCCCAGTGCGGGAGCGGCCATCTTAATGTAGGGAAGGAACAAGGAGATGCCCCAGATGGAAAGAAATAGCTTGATATCTTTCCGGGTAGCACGCTCCAGCCATGCATGGAAGATGGGGATGATGAAGTAGAGCCCCACCAGCATATACAGATACCACAGAGGAGTGGTGTCATAGTTGAAATTGAAAATGAATGTCCAAATCTTCGTGATAGTCATTTCCAGGGTGAAGGCGGACATGTCTATGGTAGGATTGTCTGTCGTGGTGATGTAATTCAGATAAATGAAATACAATACAGGCAGCATGACCGACCAGAAGATAAGCGGGACAACAATGCGGCCGATCCGCTTTTTGTAAAATTCACTCATGCCGTTTCGTACAGGAAACAGCAGCACTCCTGTCATCATCACAAACAAGGGCACGCAACAGCGTACGGCACTTCCCAATGCGCACCCTTGCAGAAAAGTAGGACGGTCTGTGTCAAAACGTGCCACAAAGGGTCACAGCAATGGGCGAATACAACTAAAAACAGGCGGTGACGCGTAGTAAGTCTATCCATCCGATGTTCTCTCTTTATTTATTTCCATATTCTCTGTTGGGCTTATTTTTGTTCAAGCACCACTACTAAGGGACGGTGATCTGATGCTACCGGTTCATTTACTACCTGTGCGGAGGTTACTGTGAAGCCTTTCATGTTCTGTTTCAGTGCTGTAATATAATCAATGGTTTCTGTAGGGGCGGGAGCCGGAAATGTATGCTGGTTTACGTCAGAAAGTATCTGAAAATCCTGTTGCAAGTATTTTATGAATGCGGATTCGGGTTCGGCATTCAGGTCGCCGGCCAGGAAAAAAGGTTTTTTGTGAGCGGCGGCAAAGTCTTTTATAAGCTCCAGTGAGGCCATGCGGTCTTCTTCGGTGAGAGACAGATGGGTGCAACAATAAATGTAGTTGTCGAACTCTGCCATAATCAGCGCACGTGCTTCTTCCCGTCCGGGAAGTGTCATGGTTTTCAGGCTGACGGGAATTTCTTTGGTGAGAAGCCCGATACCATATTTTCCTCCGTCGTAATCAATGGCAGGGGCAAAGTAAGCGTGCATTTGCGTACGTCCGGCTATCTCGCCCAGTACGTATTTTTGTCCGCTGCGGTGGGTCATGCTGTCCAGTTCCTGCAAGGCTACCACTTCGGGGTGGATATGATTGATTACATCGGCTATGCGTTGGAAGTCGCATACATCATCCATTCCGTTTGCATTTTAATGTTATAGGTCATTAGCCGTAACGAATTTTGTGATTGTGCCGACAGGGCTAAAAGAAGGGTAAAAGTAAGAGCAATGTCTTTTCATATATTCATCAGGTTTTGATTGTTTAAATTCTCTCCAAAGATAGATAAATTCATTCTTTTTTTCTTTGCTCTCAAAGATAAAAAACAAGAGAAAGTTTTTATCAGAAAGGAAATGTTTCTGTTCAACAACTTGCCGGGGCTTTATTTCTTTCCTGCCGGAGAAGCCTGTGTCATACGGATACTGCTTACCACGCCTGCGGCAATGGCAAAGAATATGGCTAATAACAAACAAGCCTGCGCCCGATGTCCTTCGGCGAACATACGGAACAACAAAGCAACCAGTGTGGTTCCCAAAGTCTGACCTAACAGACGCGCCGTACCTAGCATACCGCTGGCTCCACCGCTTCTGTGAGTGGGCGCGGAAGAAACAATGGTTACATTATTGGGCGTCTGGAACAGCCCGAAGCCCATACCACAGAGTGCCATTCGCCAGATGATATTCCATTCTGCCGGATGGGGGGGAAGCAAATAGAGTGTGAATAGGCCGGTAGCGAAGATGGCCATGCCGATGCCTCCCAGCAATCCGGGATGTACTTTCTCTACCAGTCTGCCTGCAAGTGGTGCGGTCAGGATGGTAGCCAATGGCCAGGGGGTAAGTAGCAAACCGATCTGTACGGCGCTGTATCCCAATATATTCTGCATAAAAAACGGTAAGGAAACCATAGCCAGCATCTGGGCGGTGAATGAAGTGATGGAAGTACCGATAGAAAGAGCGAAAATAGGAATCTTCAGTAAGTCCACAGGTAGGATAGGGTCGTTTTCTTCAGTTGGCGGCGGATGAAATAAGTGCCGATTATGATTAACAATACCAACTGGATGGCAATGAACTTTCTGTTTTCGGCGTGTGCAAAACCTTCCAAGGTATAAATTAACAACCCGAAGGTCAGTGCGTTGGCTATTGCACTGATTTTATCAAACTTGTGTTTTGTGTCTGAAGCCGGATTATGCGGTAAGAACCGATGTCCGATCACTAATGCAGCCAATCCCAAAGGAATGTTGATTACAAAAAGCCAGTGCCAGCTTCCCAATGCTAAGATACTGCCTGCAATGGATGGACCTGCGGCGGCCGAAACAGCTACCACCATGGCATTTACGCCCATTCCGCGCCCTAGTATCTGCGGCGGGTAAATTAAACGGATAAGGGCGGTATTGACACTCATTACACAGGCCGCCCCGAAACCTTGAATGATACGGGAGACAGTCAGCATCCAGAAAGAGTCCGAGAGGGCGCAGGCCAAAGAGGCGCCTGCAAAAATGGAGATGCCGGTCAGAAATATCCGTCTGTAACCGTAAATATCACCTAATGAGGCAAATGATAGCAAGGTCATGGTAATCACCAGTTGATAGGCATTGACAATCCAGATGGCATTGGAAGGGGTGACATCGAAATCGTGTGCCAGCGTGGGTAATGCGATATTCATAATGGTTCCGTCCAGTACGGACATCATGATAGCCAGCAGTACGGCTACCACTGCGAAATATTGTTTAGGTATAAATGCGGTCTTTTCTTTGCTCATGATGCAAAATTAACGGAAATCGGTCAGATTAGGTTTAATTTCTTCTAAATAATTGCTATTCCAATGTTAAAGAACCGGGAATTTATAGAATGGTTAAGGAATAATGCTTATCTTTGCAGCCGTTAAAAACAGTGGAGAGATTTGAGTAGCTTGCAACCACAGAAAAAAATGCTAAAAAATACATTGACTTTCTTATTTACATTTATCTACTCTGATAACTTCCCAAGGTGGTTAACGAATTAACTTTTAATTTTTAATTCTTAATTTTCAATTTAGAATGGGATATTTATTCACATCCGAATCGGTGTCTGAAGGACACCCCGACAAAGTGGCCGATCAAATATCGGACGCTGTGCTTGATAAACTGTTGGCGTTTGACCCCAGTTCGAAAGTAGCTTGCGAAACCCTGGTGACTACCGGACAGGTAGTGCTGGCTGGAGAAGTGAAAACCAAGGCGTATGTAGATTTGCAGCGCATTGCACGTGAAGTGATTAACCGTATCGGTTATACCAAAAGCGAATATATGTTCGAAGGAAACTCCTGCGGCGTATTTTCTGCCATTCACGAACAAAGTGCGGATATCAACCGTGGCGTGGAACGCGAGGACCCTATGAACCAGGGTGCGGGCGACCAGGGAATGATGTTTGGTTATGCTACCAATGAAACGGAAAACTATATGCCGCTGTCACTGGACCTGGCACATAAACTGTTGATGGTACTGGCCGAAATCCGTCGTGAAGGGAAGGTGATGACTTATCTTCGTCCCGACGCCAAGAGCCAGGTTACTATTGAATACGATGATAACGGCAAGCCGGTACGCATTGATACGATTGTGGTTTCTACCCAGCATGACGAGTTTGTAACCCCGGCTGATTCTTCCAAAGAAGCTCAGTTGAAGGCTGACGAAGAGATGTTGGCCAAGATTCGTCAGGATGTGATTGAAATCCTGATGCCACGTGTCATTGCCGGAATTCATAATGAAGAAGTATTGGCTTTGTTCAATGACCGGATAGTTTATCATGTGAACCCTACAGGTAAGTTTGTGATCGGCGGTCCTCATGGAGATACCGGTTTGACCGGCCGTAAGATTATTGTGGATACATACGGTGGAAAAGGTGCTCACGGTGGCGGGGCGTTCTCAGGAAAAGACCCCAGTAAGGTAGACCGTAGTGCTGCTTATGCAGCACGCCATATCGCAAAGAATATGGTTGCTGCCGGTGTTGCCGATGAAATGCTGGTGCAGGTGTCATACGCCATTGGCGTGGCCCGTCCTATCAATATCTACGTAAATACGTACGGCCGCAGCAATGTGAAACTGAGCGACGGAGAGATTGCTAAGAAAATAGACGAACTGTTCGATCTGCGTCCGAAAGCCATTGAAGAGCGTTTGAAACTGCGTAATCCTATTTATGAGGAAACAGCTTCTTACGGTCACATGGGACGTGAGCCGAAAGTGGTGACCAAGACATACGAATCCATGTATCATGAAGCAAAGACGCTGGAAGTGGAACTGTTCACTTGGGAGAAGCTGGATTATGTGGATAAGATAAAGGAAGCGTTCGGTTTGTAAGAAACGGATTCGAATATGGTGATGTATACGGGCGAATTCAATTCGTTCCTGCGGCAATGAGCGTCATTGGCTGGCAGGAGGATTGGATCCGCCCGAAAACATAAGGATTTATATGAATGATATAAAGAATGTATGTGTATATAGTGCGTCCAGCACAAAGATAGCGAAGGTGTATTTTGATGTAGCGGAAGAATTAGGACGTCTTCTGGCTGAAAAGAAGATCAATCTGATTAACGGGGCAGGCTGTATCGGCCTGATGGCGGCTACTTCAGATGCGGCATTGGCTGCAGGCGGTACGGTGACGGGGGTAATCCCTCATTTTATGGTGGAGCAGGGGTGGCACCATACAGGGCTGACCCGATTGATTGAGACGGAAACCATGCACGAGCGCAAACGGATGATGGCCGATTTGTCCGATGGCGTCATTGCATTGCCCGGAGGTTGCGGCACATTGGAGGAATTGCTTGAAATCATCACCTGGAAGCAGCTGGGGCTTTATCTTAATCCGATAATCATCTTGAATATCAACGGGTTTTACAACCCTTTGCTTGAAATGCTGCAAAGGGCGGTGGAGGGTAATTTTATGCGTAAAGAACATGTTGCGATCTGGAAGGTGGCTTCAACAGCCGAAGAAGCGATAAATTTGCTCTATACAACGCCTGTTTGGAACAAAGAAATACGTAAATTTGCAGCGATATGAGTGAAACCTGCCATCCCGGAATAGCGTATATTCTCCAACTTTATACGGAAGAGCAGAGCCGTGTTGATACGGCTTTGACACACAACGTGTGTCATACGTCCAAGGAAGACGGGATGAGAGGAATGGAGTTGCCCTATCAGCTGCGTTCGGACTGGATGGTGACCAGCGTGCTGTTTCTTTGCTTTATCCTGGTATCATACGTGCTGGCACATGGCAAGAAACATCTTGAACAGCAATTTAAGAATTTTGCTTTGTCTAAAGAGCGTGCCAGTTTGTTTGATGATACTACCGCATCTGATGTGCGTTATACATTGGTGCTGATATTGCAGACCTGTATATTATCCGGTTTTTGTGTGTACGATTATTTTTCGGACCATGACCTGCTCCTTTTTCGTACGGTTCCTCATTGTTTATTGCTAAGTATTTACATTGGTTATGTAGTTTTTTTCTTTGTCATCAAATGGCTTCTTTATAGCTTTGTAAATTGGATTTTCTTTAACAAAACACGCAATATTATTTGGCTGGAATCTTACTTTAATGTTGTAATCGGAGCTGGATTTTTACTTTTTCCAATTGTACTTTTGATTGTGTATTTCGATCTGTCACCGCAAATTGCTCCTTATTTTATCGGTTTTGTTATAATAATTGCTAAAATTCTGCTGTTTTATAAGTGCTTTAGTAACTTTTCAACAAATTTCATGGCGCTTTCCATTTAATTCTGTACTTTTGTGCCCTTGAAATACTCCTGATTTTGTTCTGTGGAAAGGGATTATCTTAGCGAACAACATTTTGGTTTTAAATTTTTAGTACATTGAAAATAAAAAAAGTCCTCGTATCTCAGCCGAAGCCGACTTCTGAAAAGTCGCCATACTATGATATTGCTGAGAAGTACGGTGTGAAAATTGATTTCCGCCCGTTCATCAAAGTTGAGAGCTTGTCGGCCAAAGAGTTCAGACAGCAAAAAGTCTCTATTCTTGATCATACCGCTGTGATTTTTACATCGCGGCACGCTATCGACCATTTCTTCAATCTGTGTACAGAATTGCGTGTTACTGTGCCCGAAACAATGAAATATTTCTGTACGTCCGAAACCATTGCTTTGTACATTCAGAAATATGTTCAGTATCGTAAACGTAAAGTATTCTTCGGCGCGACCGGTAAATTCGCAGATTTGGTGCCTTCTATCGTAAAGCACAATACGGAAAAATATTTGGTGCCGATGTCTGATGTACACAATGATGAGATCAAGACTTTATTGGATAAAAATAAAATTCAGCATACGGAGGTAGTGATGTATCGTACGGTAAGTAATGATTTCACTCCCGAAGAAGAGTTCGATTACGATATGCTGTTGTTTTTCAGTCCTGCAGGAATCAATTCTTTGATGAAGAATTTTCCGGAGTTCGACCAAAAGGAAATTGCGATAGGATGTTTTGGTCCTGCTACTGCTAAAGCGGTGAAGGATGCCGGATTGCGGTTGGATTTGGAAGCTCCTACTGTAGAGGCTCCGTCCATGACTGCGGCATTGGATATGTTTATCCGCGAGCGCAATAAGGATTAATTTTTAGTTTATATCCCAAAACCGGGGGTTTTGTATCAATAAAGTTGTAACTTTGTGATTCGAAACCCTCGGTTTCTTTATTTTAATAAAAGAAAGAAGATTATGGTAGAATATACACTCGGTAAAAAAGAGCGTTTGAATAGTAAGACATTGATTGAGCGTCTTTTTTCAGGTGGAAGCAAGTCTTTTCCGGCTTTTCCGCTACGTGTGGTGTATATGTCGGTAGAGCCTGTGGAGGAAGATATGGCGGCAGCTTCTATTCTGATCAGCGTGCCCAAGAAGCGGTTCAAACGTGCGGTAAAGCGTAATTTGGTGAAACGTCAGGTACGTGAGGCTTATCGGAAGAACAAGCATTTGTTGCTGGATGCGCTGGCTTCCCGGAACAAAAGACTGATTATCGCCTTTATATGGCTGGATAACCATATTCATTCTTCTGCCGAAGTGGAGGAGAAAGTGAAGAAACTGCTGTTTCATATAGTGGAAAGGCTGGAATGAAAAAGATATTATCCTATCTGTTGCTGTTGCCTGTCTATTTCTATCGGGGGTACATTTCTCCAATGACTCCTCCTTCATGCCGTTTTGTACCTACCTGTTCGGAATATGCCATCGAGGCCATTAAAAAACATGGTCCTTTCAAGGGATTGTATCTGGCTGTCCGCCGGATATTGCGTTGCCATCCGTGGGGCGGGTCGGGCTATGATCCGGTTCCGTAAAATCTGTTGTCCTTATGTTGCTGGATATTCATACGCATCGCAATGCTGCTGTACCGGGAGAATGCATTTTCAATGTAGAGCCTGCATGGTTTGAACCTGTGGAAGGGTGTTATTATTCTGTAGGCATTCATCCGTGGAAAGTTTTGGAAGCTGGTCCGGAAGATTGGACAACGTTGGAAAAGGCGGTCTGTCATCCCTCTGTTCTGGCGATAGGAGAGGCGGGTTTGGACCGTTTGGGGCCGGCAGATATTCTGTTGCAAAAAGAGGTGTTTGTCCGACAAATTTTATTGAGCGAGTCAGTAGGAAAACCATTGGTTATTCATTGTGTGAAGGCGTTTAATGAACTGATTGAACTGAAAAAGAAGTATCGTCCGCAGATGCCTTGGGTGGTACATGGTTTCCGTAATAATCTGAATATTGCCTGCCGACTGATGCAGGAAAACATTTATTTTTCATTGGGAGAAAGATATCAGCCTGATGTGTTGCGGCACGTGCCTTTAGAATGTTTATTGGCCGAAACGGATGAGAGCACGCAGGATATCCGTATGGTGATAGGACGGATGGCGGAAACGAAGAATGTGGAAGTTTCCTTTCTGTGCGATAGGATAGATGAAAACACACGGAAAATCTTTTTTCAGCGATAAGAGTTGTTTCTTCAGATAAAGAGTCGTACTTTTGTGGCATTTAAAGTATAAATCAAACATTTAAATAGATAATCATTCGATGAATTTTGTAGAAGAATTAACATGGCGTGGAATGGTGCACACAATGATGCCGGGCACCGAAGAGTTATTGGCTAAAGAACAAGTGACAGCTTATCTGGGTATTGACCCTACGGCTGATTCTCTGCATATCGGCCACTTGTGTGGTGTGATGATGCTGCGTCATTTCCAGCGTTGCGGTCACAAGCCGTTGGCATTGGTGGGCGGTGCGACCGGTATGATTGGTGACCCTTCCGGCAAATCGCAGGAACGTAATCTGCTGACTGAAGAAACATTGCGTCACAATGTGGCTTGTATCAAGAAACAGCTGGCTAAGTTCCTTGACTTTGAGAGCGATGCTCCTAACAAAGCCGAATTGGTGAATAACTATGATTGGATGAAAGATTTTACTTTCCTTGATTTTGCCCGTGAGGTAGGGAAGCATATTACAGTAAATTATATGATGGCTAAGGATTCTGTACAGAAACGTTTGAACGGTGAGGCGCGTGACGGTTTGTCATTTACAGAATTTACTTACCAGTTGTTGCAGGGATACGATTTCTTGCATCTTTATGAAACAAAGGGCTGCAAACTTCAGATGGGTGGTTCGGATCAATGGGGTAATATTACTACCGGGGCCGAGCTGATTCGCCGTACCAATGGCGGTGAAGTGTTTGCATTGACTTGTCCGTTGATTACAAAGGCCGATGGTGGTAAGTTCGGTAAGACTGAGTCTGGTAATATTTGGTTGGACCCCCGTTATACTTCTCCTTACAAGTTCTATCAGTTCTGGTTGAATGTAAGTGACGAGGATGCCGCACGTTATATAAAGATTTTCACTTCGCTGAGTCAGGAAGAAGTGGAAGCATTGACAGCAGAACATGCTGAAGCTCCGCACTTGCGTGTATTGCAGAAGCGTCTGGCTAAGGAAGTAACTGTGATGGTTCATTCGGAAGAAGATTACAATGCTGCTGTTGAGGCATCGGGCATCCTGTTTGGTAACGCCACTTCCGAAGCGTTGAAAAGCTGGATGAAGACACGTTGCTGGCAGTGTTCGAAGGTGTTCCTCAGTTTGAGGTGTCACGAGATGCATTGGCCGAAGGTGTGAAGGCAGTAGACTTGTTCGTTGATAATGCCGCTGTTTTCGCTTCTAAAGGTGAGATGCGTAAGCTTGTACAGGGCGGTGGCGTTTCCTTGAACAAGGAGAAATTAAGTGCCTTTGACCAGGTGATTACGACTGCTGACCTGCTGGATGAAAAATACCTGCTGGTTCAGCGCGGAAAGAAGAACTATTATCTGGTGATTGCCAAATAAGAAAAAAGAGAACTTCTTTTATAAATAAAAAGGGGATATTCAGTAAATGTCCCTACAAACAAAAACCGGAAGAAGAAAACCTGTTGTTTCTCCTTCCGGTTTTGTTTGTATCTTTTCTTTCGTCTTATTTTCCGTCTATCTCTTTCAACAGCTCGTCTACCGCAGCTTTCAATTGTGTGTCTTCACCTTTCACTACTGTTTCCGGTGAATTGGCCACTTTGATATCCGGCTCTAATTGTGAATTTTCCAGATAACTTCCATCCGGCAAGCGATAGCCGATAACAGGAATGCCGAATACCAGTGTCGGATCCTGCAATGTTTCCCAAGATACGCTGGTCATGGTTCCCGGTACAGGCATACCTACCAGCTTGCCTATTTTTTGATGGCTGTATACCCACGGAGTGCCGTGTGCGTTACTGTAGTTGGCTTCACACTGCACCATGATACTCGGCTTGTTCCAACGGCGGCTGGGCATATCGCAAGCTTCACGTCCGCGAACTACCTGTGTAAAGTATTTCTTTCCGCTGAACAGGATCTCAATATCCTCGTGCAAACGTCCTCCGCCATTGAAACGGGTATCGATGACGATACCTTCACGGTTATTGTACTTGCCCAGAATATCCGAATAAACGGAACGGAAGCTGTCATCTCCCATGGATTCAATGTGCACATATCCCAAACGGCCGTTCGACCATTTGTCTACATCGGCTGCCCGTTGTTTTACCCAGCGTGCATAGAGCAGATCGCTCATTACACCATTGCTGACAGGAACAACTACTTCTTCCCAACGTTCTTTGGTCTGCGGGTTATAGAGCGTAACCAGTGTTTTCTTTCTGGCTTTACCGTTCAGCAGAACAGAGTAATCGCTTTCGGGAGTGATTTCCTGGCCGTCGATCTTTTCAATGATATTTCCGGCCTTCACTTTGGAACGGGCGTGGTCGAAGGGGCCTTTTTCCACTACTTCAGAAATCAACAGACCTTTGCCGTTATGATTCCAGTCATACAGTAATCCTAAGGTAGCGGTGGCATCTCCTTTCAGTTGCGGACGGAAACGTCCTCCGGTATGTGAAACGTTCAGTTCACCCAGATATTCGCTCAGTAATTCCGCAAAGTCATAATTATTATCGATATGCGGCAGGAACTTGCGATAGGCTTTGGTCATGGCATCCCAGTCTATTCCGTGCATGTTCAGGTTGTAGAAGCGTTTCTGTTCTTGTTTGTATACATGGTTGAACATATAGTCACGTTCGGCTGCGAGGTCCATTTTCACGTGGGCTTGATAGCTGATGGGCTTCAAACTTTCAGAATCAGTACCCATTTTCTGCATCGTGTTACTGCCTAGCAAGAACAAGTTCTTTCCATCCTTGTCCATTTCCATGTTGGCCCATCCGGCATCCATTTTATGGAGTAACTTGGTATCTTTCTTGCGCAGATTCATTTTCCACAGGTCATAGCCGCCTTCAAAGGCAGAGAGGTAATATAAGGTCTCGCCGTCTTTGGTGATAATGGCGCTCCCCAAATCGGAAGAGTTGGGAGTAAGGCGTACGATGCGGTCCTCTATGTTGTTCAGTTCCACCACAATGTCCTTTACTTTTTCCTCTTTCTTCTCTTCGGATTTTTCTTTGTTATCACCTTTCTTTTATCGTTTTTCTTGGCTTCGGTTGTGTTCTTTTGTTCTTTTTCCAGTTCTTTCTGCAATTCGTAATCTTCTTTGCTCAGGCGGAATTTGTCGTATGCATCCTGGTTCATAAATACCAGCATCACATCGTTCAGTGATCCCCATGAGGCATGGGCACGCATACCATAACGCTCGGTAATGAATAAAATGGCATTACCATCCAGTACCCAGCGGGGGGAGCCACTGGTATAGCCGCTATTGGTCAGATTGATAATTTTTCCTCCTTGTGCACTTACCATACCTATATCGGAATATGGATCATGCCGGTTTCCGATAAATTCCAATGTGAACCATTTGCCGTCCGGCGACCATGAATAGTCAAAGCCACCGCCGGTACTGAACCAGGTGGAACCGTCAGTGACCTGACGTACTTTTTTGGTTTCCAGATTAAGCACCATCAACCGGTTACGGTCTTCTATAAAGGCTAGTTCCTTCCCATCCGGCGAGAATTGCGGATAGGTACGTTCTGTCTTGTCCGAAGGCAGGAGTACTTCTTCTTCAATGGCAGTCGCATTGGGGAAGTTGGCTTCCTCCTTACGTGCAATCTTGGCCATGTAAAGTTCCCAGTTTCCGTTGCGTTCACTGGCGTACGCCAAAGTACGGTTGTCCGGTGAGAAAGTAAGTCCTGCTTCACGGGCAGGGGTATGTGTGATTTGCTTGGTGGTATTATAATCGGCGGAAGTGACGAATACTTCACCTCGTACAATGAAAGCAACTTGTTTGCCGTCCGGTGATACGGTAGCTGAGGTTGCTCCGTTACTGAAATTCAGATCCGCTATTGTATTTTGGTCATCACGGATGATATCGATTTTGACTTTCTGCGGTTTATCTCCTTGTTTTTGAGTGTATATTTCTCCATCATACGTATAACAGAGAGTGCCGTTGCTGCCCATTGACAGGAAGCGGACCGGATGGGTCTTGAAATGGGTGACCGTTTTCAATGATTGAGGACTACTTATCGGAAAGGAATATACGTTGAATGTACCTCCGTCTCGTTCGCTCAGGAAATAAACGGTTTGCCCGTCGGGCGCAAATACAGGGTTACGGTCTTCGCCTGCATGGGCGGTCAGGTTGGTATGCTTGCCGTTTTCCGAATCATATAACCATACGTCACGGGTGATGGACGAGGTGTGGTGTTTGCGCCATTCGTCTTCAAAACCTTTGCGGTCTTGGTAGAGAAATGTTTTTCCTGATTTGTCAAAGCAGACCATTTCTGCGGGAGTACCCAGCACCTGTTCGGTACGTCCGCCGGTTACCGGGACTTTGTATAGTTCTGTCATGGCCGAGGTAGGGAACAAGGCACTGTTGGCAGGGTCTTGGATAGAGGCCGAGAACAGGATATAGTTGCCGTCGGTGGTGAAGGTTGACGGTATTTCGGAAGCCGAATGGGTGGTAAGGCGCCGGGCTGCTCCGCCATCGGCCGACATGACGAACAGGTCGAAATTGCCATTGCGGTCACTGGCGAAGGCAATCTGTTTACTATCCGGTGACCAGATGGGGCTGCACTCGTATGAGGCTTGTGTAGTGAGTTGGGTGGCAGTTCCTCCGTTGGAGGGTACTTTATAGATATCTCCTTTATAACAGAATGCAATTTCCGTGCCGTCGGGGGAAATTTGCACGTCACGCAGCCATAAAGGTGTAGCTGCATAACTGCTTGCTGCAACAAGGCTTAAAGCAAGGCAAGTTAGAAGTTTTTTCATGTATTTATTTCTTTTAGTTTGTACGCAAAGTTAAGCATTTGCACTTTATTGCAAAAAAAAGTGCGAAAATATTTGGAATATATTGCAGGAAAAACGTATCTTTGCACCGCTTTCTAAGGAAAGCACATAATGATTGGACTATGGTGTAATGGTAGCACAACAGGTTTTGGTTCTGTTTGTCCAAGTTCGAATCTTGGTAGTCCAACAGTTTTCAATCCGAAATGAAACAAAAGCCCGTTAAACATACAGTTTGACGGGCTTTTCGTATCGGATCATATCCTTTAATATAGTCAATACAAGAAGCAGCAGTAAAAAAACAATCGATGCCGTTAATTAGCGGCTTAGCACATTTACAATTTCCACCACATACATCTTGTGAAAACCACCGTGTGATTCCCCATACCATCGGTCCGTAATGCTCTTGTCGATAAAGTTTCCGGGCTTGATCAGATCGGCATACAGTTTCTTGCATTCAAAAGTCAACCGCGCCTGCTCAAAGTGATGCTTCCGTTCTCGGTGAACAAGGGCGATAGTCCTGTCGCTTTTACTTTATCCATGTCACGTCCCGATTTGGAACCGCATATCTTATGTACTTCTTTATGCTCTTCACCTAGAAAGAGAGTGAGATAGTCATTCTGCTCTATAAAGTCGAATGTATAACGCTCGGGGCGGATAAAGATAAAGGCTACCGGACGGTTCCATAGAAATCCTGCACCTCCCCAGTTTGCCGTCATGGTGTTGAATTTGTCTTTGGTACCGGCGGTTACCAACATCCATTCCTTGCTGATTGTCTCAAACAGATTGTCAGTCAGTTCGTTTACTTTTATTTCTTTCATTGTTTCCGTATTTTTAGCTAGTACAAAGATATAATTTTTTTCTTTTACTGTTTCAGATTAAATTTGCTAATTAGTATCTTTGCGAGAAATATTAATTAAAAAAAGAAAGGACGATACAGTGGCAAATGATGTAGTTTTAACCCCGATGATGAAGCAGTTTTTTGAGTTGAAGGCAAAGCATCCCGATGCGATTATGCTATTCAGGTGCGGGGATTTTTATGAAACTTATTCAGAAGACGCTATTGTTGCCTCAGAGATTTTGGGTATTACGCTGACCAAGCGGGCCAATGGACAGGCAAAGAGCGTAGAAATGGCCGGCTTTCCTTTCCATGCATTGGACACGTATTTGCCCAAGCTGGTACGTGCCGGCAAGCGGGTGGCCATTTGTGACCAATTGGAAGATCCCAAGATGACCAAGAAACTGGTAAAGCGCGGTATCACCGAATTGGTGACTCGGGTGTAGCCATCAATGACAATGTTCTTTCTTACAAAGAAAATAATTTTCTGGCTGCCGTTCATTTTGGGAAAGCCAGTTGTGGTGTGGCCTTCCTTGATATCTCTACCGGTGAGTTCCTTACCGCAGAGGGGCCTTTTGACTATATAGACAAGTTATTAAATAATTTCGCTCCCAAAGAGGTGCTTTTCGAACGTGGTAAACGGGGAATGTTTGAAGGAAATTTCGGAAGCAAGTTCTTTACTTTTGAGTTGGATGACTGGGTGTTTAATGAAAGTTCCTCACGCGAGAAGCTGTTGAAGCACTTTGAGACCAAGAACTTAAAAGGTTTCGGGGTGGAGCACCTTAAGAATGGTATTGTAGCTTCGGGCGCTATTTTGCAATACCTCAATATGACGCAGCATTATCAGATCGGCCATATAACTTCTCTTTCCCGTATAGAGGAAGACCGTTATGTGCGGCTGGATAAATTCACGGTACGGAGCTTGGAACTCATAGGTAGCATGAATGAGGGCGGAACCAGTCTGCTGGATGTGATCGACCGCACTATCAGCCCTATGGGAGCCCGTCTGCTAAAACGCTGGGTAGTCTTTCCGTTGAAAGATGAGAAGCCTGTCAATGAGCGTCTGGATGTAGTGGAATACTTCTTCCGCAAGCCGGATTTCAAAGAGTTCATAGAAGAGAAACTACATCTGATAGGAGATTTGGAACGTATTGTTTCGAAAGCTGCCGTAGGACGAATCTCTCCACGCGAGGTGGTGCAACTTAAAGTAGCTTTGCAAGCCATCGAGCCGATTAAGAATGCCTGTTTGAATGCGGATAACGGGAGTCTCCGCCGTATTGGGGAACAACTGAATATATGTCTGTCTATCCGTGAAAAGATAGCGAAAGAGGTTAAGAATGATCCTCCTTTGCTGGTGAATAAAGGCGGTGTGATAGCAGACGGGGTGAATGCGGAACTGGACGAACTGCGGCAGATAGCTTTTTCCGGCAAGGATTATCTGCTCAAAGTACAGCAACGTGAAAGTGAGCTGACCGGCATTCCCAGCTTGAAAATTGCTTATAACAATGTGTTCGGTTACTATATTGAGGTGCGTAACACGCATAAGGACAAGGTACCTGCCGACTGGATCCGTAAACAGACGCTGGTGAATGCGGAACGCTATATTACTCAGGAACTGAAAGAATACGAAGAAAAGATCTTGGGGGCCGAAGATAAGATTTTAGTGCTTGAAACAAAGCTCTATAATGAATTGGTGATCGCTTTGGCAGAGTTTATTCCAGCCATTCAGATTAATGCCAGTCAGATTGCCCGATTGGATTGTCTGCTGGCTTTTGCCAATGTGGCGAAAGAGAACAATTATATCCGTCCTGTTGTGGAGGACAGTGAGGTGATTGACATCAGGCAAGGCCGTCATCCTGTCATCGAGAAGCAGCTTCCGGTAGGGGAAGTATATTGCCAATGATGTCTTTCTGGACTCGGAAACCCAGCAAATCATTATCATTACCGGTCCCAATATGGCGGGTAAGTCGGCTTTGCTACGCCAGACTGCGCTGATTACCTTGTTGGCGCAGATGGGTAGTTTTGTTCCTGCCGAAAGTGCGCGGATCGGTATGGTGGATAAAATATTCACCCGTGTGGGAGCCAGCGATAACATTTCTGTGGGCGAATCTACCTTTATGGTTGAAATGAATGAGGCGGCAAATATTTTGAACAACCTCTCTAGCCGTAGTTTGGTGCTGTTTGATGAGTTGGGACGGGAACCTCCACTTATGATGGTATTTCCATTGCTTGGGCTATTGTGGAGCATATTCACGAGCATCCTAAAGCCAAGGCACGTACGCTGTTTGCCACTCATTATCATGAGTTGAACGAGATGGAGAAATCTTTCAAGCGCATCAAGAATTACAATGTATCTGTGAAGGAGATAGATAATAAAGTGATTTTTCTGCGCAAACTGGAACGTGGCGGCAGCGAACATTCTTTCGGTATTCATGTGGCAAAGATGGCAGGTATGCCGAAAAGCATCGTGAAGCGTGCCAATGATATTCTGCATCAACTGGAAACGGACAACCGCCAGCAGGGCATTGCCAAGCCTACGGCTGAGATAGCGTCCGGCCGGAGCGGAATGCAGCTCAGCTTCTTCCAGTTGGATGATCCGGTATTGAGTCAGATACGGGATGAGATTCTGAATTTGGATGTCAATAATCTGACCCCTCTTGAAGCATTGAATAAACTGAATGATATCAAGAAGATAGTAAAAGGCAAATAAATGCCTTCATTTTCATTAACCGTTAATTACTAACCATTAATCATTATCATGAAACACTTACTAACCTTATGGATGTTGGCCTTGTGTCTGTGTGTTTCGGCCAAGGAAACATGTCCGAAAGTAATTCCCGCCCTGCAAGAGTGGAAGGGGGGAAGTGGAAAACTCGTATTGCCTGCTGAAGGCAGTATTGTTGTAGCTCCTGCCGATGAGGCGGCACTGAAAAGTGTGGCGACTGTGCTGGCACAGGACTTGAAAGATCTGTTGGATTGGAACTACACCATTAGGACCGGGAAACCGGGAAAGAATGATATTTATCTTTCATTGATGAAACCCGACAAACAATTGGGAAAGGAAGGGTATGTGCTGACTGCCGGACGCTATGCCTGTATTGAAGCACCGGCTCGTCAGGGAGTCTTTTGGGAACCCGGAGTTTGTTGCAGATTCTTTATAATGAAAAAGGAGAGTTGCCCAAAGGAGTTGCCCGTGACTGGCCGCAATATCCCAGTCGTGGCTTCATGCTGGATGTGGGCCGTAAGTTCTTCACAATGGATTTCCTGCGGCAATATGTCAAAATACTATCGTTCTATAAACTGAATGAATTCCAGATTCATCTCAATGACAATGGTTTTGTACAGTTCTTTGATAACGACTGGAACAAGACCTATGCTGCTTTCCGCCTGGAAAGTGAGCGTTTTCCGGGGCTGACCGCCAAGGATGGTTCTTATACCAAGAAAGAATTCACCGACCTGCAACGTCTGGGCATGGAATATGGTGTGAATGTGATTCCGGAGATTGATATTCCGGCTCATTCATTGGCCTTTACACATTATAAACCCGAGATAGGCAGTGATAAATATGGAATGGATCATTTGGATTTGTACAAGGAGGAAACCTATCGTTTTGTAGATTCTTTGCTGGATGAGTATCTTTCTGGTGAGAAACCGGTTTTCATAGGTCCCGACGTACATATCGGTACAGACGAGTACAATGCCAAGGAAGCTGAGAAATTCCGCTATTTTACAGATCGGTATCTGAAGTATGTAGAAATACGGGAAGAATGTCCGTATGTGGGGAGCACTGCGCTGGTTGAAAACACTCCGGTGAAAGCGGATAATGTAACTATTAATGCCTGGTCATACGATTGGATTGATCCTAATGCTTCTTTGAAAGACGGATATAAGATTATCAATACGTGTGATGCTTATCTTTATATTGTTCCGGCTGCCGGATATTATCGTGATTTCCTGGACACGAAATGGCTGTATGAGCAATGGCGTGTGGGTAAAGTGAATCCTAAGGAAGAGTTGCCTGAAGGAACTCCGGGACTGTTGGGAGGTATGTTTGCCGTATGGAATGACCATTGTGGTAACGGTGTGTCACAACAGGATGTGCATTTCCGTACATTCCCGGCCGCTCAGGTACTGGCCGAGAAGATGTGGAGAGGAAGAATGAAATGGTTTCTTACGAGGAATTTGAGGAATTGTGCAAACAGATGCCTGAAGCTCCCGGTGTCAACCTGCTGGGGCGTGTGCAGGGTGAGGTAGTCCTTCCGGGGCAGAATGAAGAACTGTCTTTGAACGGTACGGACAGCATTGCCACTATGTTGCCGGAGGTAGGCTATCCATACGTGGTAGAATTTGAAATAAATCCGGACAAAGACCAAAATATCAACGGTATTTTGTTTAAAGGTCCTCATTCCACCGTATATGCCAATTGGGAAAATAAGGGAAAATTGGCTTTCAGCCGTGACGGCTATACGTTTGTATTCCACGCTGCCACACTGCCTGCCGGAGCATGGACGAAGGTACGCATAGAGGGAGACCACAAAGGTACTACTCTTTACATAAACGGTGAGAAAGCGGAACGTTTGGAAGGACGTATCAAGCAGTTTTACAACTATACTCATAAACGCAAGGACAAGATGTATATGCAGGAAACTTTGGTGTTTCCCATGCGGCAGATTGGGGATGTGCAGAATGGGTTCAGAGGGAAGTTGCGGAATATAAATTGCACGCAATAAAAGATATTTCTTTTCTCTTGCTGTGTAGGGGCAGGTTTTAGACCTGTCCCTATGCCCAATAGGAGTGAAATTTCTCCGAATGTTATCTTTAATAGTGTTATATTGTTTATTATCAAAGTTTTATATGCGGTAAATGTTATCTGTTTTATTTTCATGAAAAGGGCTTTATACCTTACTTTGCATTATTAAACTTAAGCAACAAACCCGATGAAAATAAAACAAATTCTACTTTGCATGCTTTTAGCCTGCTTTATTCTTCCCTTCCGCACAGAATAGCTGGGGTATTGTAGGAGGCGGACTTTTTTCTAAATCTCTGTCCAGGGATGCACGCTTCAGCCTGGGCGGTTATGCCGGAGGAATGTATGACGTTCATGTTAAAAACTCATGGTATGTACAACCACAATTATTATTTACTTATGAAGAATTCAGATCCAAGACAAGACTTGGTACCGATTCTTTTTTTAGTAAATTCAATTTGGAGCTTCCTATCCTTGCTTCTTATAATGTTGCTTTGAATAACAAATGGAATTTGCGCATCAATGCGGGACCGTATCTGTCCTATGCTATGTTTGGCAGGGATAAATCCATTGATTACGCCTATGGCAACGGAATGCATTCTAGTTTGGGCTGGTGGCATCAGGATTTTCCAGATCATTTTACTTACGGCGGAAGGGCCGGGGTTTCATTGGAATCCGAGCATTTCATTTACACTATCGATGGTAAGTGTTCTCTTCGTAAGAGACCTTTCGGGCAGAGTGTCAGTTTATCGGCCGGTGTAGGATATAAGTTCTGAGTTTTCTGTATCTTTGTCGCCGGAGAATAAAAATAGAGTTGCATGTATGTTTATATAAAACAGCCGGGTATTGTTTGCTTTCTATGTTGGCTTTGTCTTTCCTGTACTTTGCAGCGCACGGAACATCCTGCTTTGCGGCAAGCAGGATACTTGATGGAAGAACATGCCGACAGTGCGTTTTCATTATTGAAATCCATCTCTTCCCTAACCGGTATGAGCCCGGAAGACAAGGCCGGTTACGCTTTGCTGCTGGCTGAGGCTGCGGATAAAAATGGTTATTCACTGCTTCCTTGTGACTCATTATTGAATTTTGCTCTCCATGTATATCATGAAGAAGCCAAAGAACATGCCATAGCTCTTCTGTATAAGGGTAAAGTGCAACAGGAAATGGAAAACTATGCCGATGCCCTGAAGAGTTACCGTATGGCGCTTGAAATTCTTTCCGCCTATCCATGCGAATTCTATTGGAAAGGGTTTGTATATAATATGTTGGGTGGGCTGTATGGCAAACAGAACTTGTACGCACAGGCCAAAGATATGTATGTCAAGGCTTGTTATAATGATTCGCTGGCACGGCATAACCGTCATTTCATCAGTTCACTCAGCAATCTGGGGGTAGCTTACATTGGGTATGGAAATATAGACTCCGCTTTTATCTGCCAGCAACGCGCTTTGCAGCTTTCTCTTTCTACTGATAGTTTCCTTTTGCATTCTCTTTATGGAAATATAGGGGATTTATGCGGACGTACAGGACGGAACAGTATAGCTATTATTTGTCTGAAAAGGGCATACGATGCCTGTCGTCTTAGAGAAGACAGCTTGCAGTGTCTTTGGAATCTAGGGGAATTTTATTATAATAACGGGCAGCTTGATTCGGCTCTTTATTATTTGAACCGAAGCAAGGAAGCTGTCGATATTCATATCCGGTATCTCTCTTTCTTTGACTTGTATGCCATAGCCAAGCAGCAGGGAAATGTGGAGAAAGCTTTGGAATTATTGCTGTCCGGTAAAACTTTTTCAAACAAAATAAATTAGGGCTGACACTTCTCACGAGGTATCAGCCCTTTTGGTTATCTTTGTTTTGCGAAAAAATATATAACCATGAGCAAAGATAGTCATTTTACCGGACAGCCGGTCTATAGTCAAGTGTTAAAGTTACTCGACAAAGAGAAGATTCTTCAAATAAGTCGCGAAACGAAAGGAAGCGAGGCTTACGTGAAGCGTTTTGACGGCTACCAACATCTTGTGGTAATGCTGTTCGGCATACTCAAACACTTTGATTCTCTTCGCGAACTTGAGATAGGCATGAAGGCGGAGGCTCACAAGCTCGGACACCTCGGAATGAACTATCTGGTTCGTCGCAGCACGCTTGCGGAGGCCAATATACGCCGTCCTCAGGAGTTCTTTGCAAGTGTTTATGCGTATCTTTTGGAGAAGTATGCCAAATTTTTAGCGGACAGCCGCCCCTCCAAGTGCTATAAGGGGCAGACTCACGAGCCTAAAGACTGGGAGAAGTTGCTTTACATGATGGATTCCACCACAATAACGCTCTTTGACAACATACTCAAAGGTGTCGGGCGGCACCCGAAATCAGGCAAGAAAAAAGGCGGCATGAAAGTACATACAGTAATGAAGTATCATGTCGGCGTACCGATGGTGGTGCAGCTCACATCCGCCGCAAAACACGATCATTACCTGCTGAAGGAGGTGCATTTGCCAAAAGACTCCACTTTGGCGATGGATCGTGGTTACGTCGACATCGCACAATTCCAACGTCTTACCGAAGAAGGCGTGTGCTACGTGACCAAAATGAAGAAAAACCTTAAGTACGAGGAACTTGAATCCATTACTTATGTCAACCCGCAGGGACTGGTGACGCACATAGACAAGAAAGTGCTTTTACAAGAGGGAACTCACCCATGAGGCACGTAGGGTGGAGATATTTTACGAGACAAAGAAGCCGGTTGTGCTGTTGACCAACAACTTTGAGTTCACGTTTGAGGACATTTCTGAAATTTATCGCCTCAGATGGGCCATCGAGTCGCTATACAAACAGCTAAAACAAAATTTTCCGCTTCATTTCTTCTATGGGGACAGCGTCAACGCCATACAAATACAGACATGGGTAGTCTTGATTGCAAATCTGCTGATAACAGTTCTGTCAAGAAGCATCAAGAGGCACTGTGCATTCTCGCAGGTTGTTACCATGGTACGACTTATGCTCATGTACTACGTCGATTTTATCGCATTCATGGAAAATCCCGAGAAAACCTGGAATGATTTCCTTGCAAAGGAGATGCAAAAAGCACCACCAGAACCAAGTCTTTTCGATTAAGGGGGCTTACTTTTGAAAAAAATAAAACCCGAAGTCCTATTTTACGGGGCTTCGAGGAGGATTTTTATGCTCTTTTGTGTTTTACCGGACAGCAATACTTTGGAATATCTGGAAATCAGCACCCAGTTGGAAGATTCTATCTATTCCACCAATGTGGCTACGGAACTGGAGAAGAAGACCTATCGTTGGAATGCCGATGCGCAAGTAAGGAAAGAACAGTTCAAGGCTAAACGGAGGATATACACCATTGCGATGATAGCTGTGGTGTTGCTGCTGGTCATTGTGATTATTTATCAACAGATACTGAAGAACAAGAAGATACAGCAATCCAACTATAAATATCTGTTGCAGAAGCTGAAACAGAACCTGATGGATATGCAGCAGAATATTGCTCAACATGAAGAGGTGATAGCCGAATTGAAACAGAAACAAGAAAGCCGTGTCGAGGAAATAGAAGAGAAGGAACGGGCTATAGAGGCCATGAAGATGGAGAAGGAGAAATTGCGCAACTGGTTGTTCCGGCAAAGTGCCCTCTATACGAAAATAGACAAACTGGCCAACCAGCAAAAGCATCACAAAGAGCGTATTGCAGTGCTCACCAATGCTGAGCAACGCCAACTCAGAGTGATTATAGGACAGATTTATGCTGATTACATAGAGCAACTGCATACCCGGTATCCCAAGTTGAACGAAGATGATGTCCTTTTGCTATGTCTGCAATTGGCAGATTTATCTCCTTTTGCCATCGCTTTATGCTTTGGTAATAATGATGCACAGATTGTAGCGCAACGCAAATATCGTATGAAAAGTAAGATGGAATAATCCTATGTTATCTTTAATAGTGTTACATTGTTGATTGTCAGTAATTTATGTTTAGTAACTGTTATTGGGTTTAATCGTTTCGAATGTCTGTACTCTCTATCTTTGCGGAATAAAACCATAAAAATAGAAACGATATGGAAACTAACAAACTAATTCTGGCGTGCCTGATTACTCTATGTTCATTACCCGTCGCCGCACAAGTAAAACTGGGAATTGAGGCTGGTGCCAATCTTTCCAACTATATCACCGACAGTCATTCAAACCCTTCGGACAGCAAAAACATGAAAGTAGGTTTTCAAGCAGGCCTGACAGTCGACTATGAGTTTCAGAATCACCTGATGCTGATGTCTGGACTTTTTTTTGTCCGAAAGGGTGGAAATTTGAAACTGGGTGAGAATTACTACGGAAAGGATGGTATAAATGCTTATTACCGTTATCCCGATGTGGAAGTAAAGATGAACTATCTGCAAATACCTGTGAAACTGGGCTATAACTTTCATATAAATGATAAACTAAGTCTTATTCCCAATGTCGGACTCTATGCGGCGTATGGTTTCAATGCCGGTGAAAGCGATTTGCAGATGGTGGGTGACGGTAAATTGATTCATGCCGGCTGGAAGCCGCTGGATGGCTATGGGAATACTTCCGATCAGGCTATTCGGGGGTTCAACCATTGGGATGTCGGAGCGACAGCTGGTATCAAGGCAGTGATAGGTAAGCATTACACGATTTCATTTGATTATAATATCGGTCTGAACAAAGCACAAAGTACATACGGATTACGAAACTCTACATTCCAACTTTCAGTTGGTTACCGTTTTTAAATTTTCATCACTTTAGAGAAAACCGAATACTAGACTTTATTTTTTAAGAAGAGAGATGCTCTTGCACGAGAGTGTAGGGGCATTTCTCTTGACATTTTTCTTCGCAAACCACCATCTCCATCCCCTGGTAAACCAGGCGGGAAGCCAGTTTGTCTTTCTCATAATTCAAACTTGTCTGCCTCGTTCAGTCATAATAGTGCCGTAACATGAAGAGAGTGTTAGGCTCTTGCCAAAGCGACGGAAACGGATGAGGAAAAAGAACTTGTTGGCCCTTTCAATCAAAGAGATGTAATGCGTCTTGTTCACATAATAACAATTGTCTTCGCGGACAGCCACAAAATTCATCATTCCTTAAGGGATACGCTACGGTAAGGCATGTTAAGTACATCAAATACATTGGGTATGATTCCTCCTTTTTGTTTTCTACAAAAATAGTCTTTTGGGGCAGACGGCCAACAAGCAACAAGGATATTTGTACTGTGTTGCTTATTAATCGATGTCCGTGTACCGGGTTATGAAAGCGTTTGCACTATCTTTGTGCATAGAAAGCTAAAAGATAAAATCACTATGCGTTCATTTATTATATATTTAAATTTCGTCAGTTTGCTGGCTGTCTGTTTGTTTGCCTGTAACCACCATTCTTCCAATCCGATGTTACAGCAGGTAGATTCATTGTTGGAAATGAAGCCGGACAGTGCATTGACTATTTTAAAAAATATATCTGTTTTAGAGGATTTGCCGGAAGTAGACAAGGCATACTATGCTTTGTTGCTGGCTGAGGCTACGGACAAGAACAAACTACCCTTATTGCCTTGCGATTCCTTATTGAATTTCGCCTTGGATTATTATGGAGATGATGATAGGGAGAAAGCTGTGGCATTGATGTATAAGGGAAGGCTGCTGGCGCAGATGAATGATGAAATGTCGGCGATAGAGCATAATTTGAAAGCGTTGGAAGTGTTGCAGAATTATCCGCAAGATTTAAAATGTAGAAGATTGATTTATAGTATGTTAGGGGTATGGTATGGTGATTGTGAATTGTACGACAAGGCGTTGGAAATACAAAATCAAGCTCTTCTTTATTCTTTTAGTGCTAAAGATACTGCTATTGCCTATCATAACATTGGATATATTTATGGTATGAGGGATATGCAGGATTCTGCTATAACTTATCAGAGAAAGTCTGTGGAATATGCTATGCGTTCTAAAGATACAAGCATGATACTCACTTCTTGGCACAATTTAAGTCTGTATTATGGACGATTTGAAAACATCGATTCTGCCGTGGTTTATGCCTATAAAGTTTTGCAAAATATATCTGATGAAAATAAAATATTTAGCGGTTATTTCTATAATATAGGTGATTTGTACATTGGTTTAGGACAATATGATTCTGCTAGGTATTATTTAGAGAAAAGCCTGCTCTTTTCTCCATCCCTTTCTATGTCTTACTGGTCACTTGCCGTAATGGAAGCTAAGCTAGGAAATTTCAAGTCTGCCTATCACTATCTAGATACTTTTGTCATGGTTCAGGATTCATTGGATGCTAGTGAGCGATTGTCTGAAGTGCAGCATATAGTCTATAAAAATCAGACAGCATTGGAAGTAAAGGATGAGCAAATAAAATCTAGAAAGGTTATAGGGCGTATTGTTTTTTCAGCCATTATTATTTGCTTTGTCGTTGCTTTGATTTACCAACGTTGGATAAATAAGAAAAATAACCAGCAGGCACTCTATCGGCAAGCATTACAATATGCTGATGAGAAACAGAATGTGATGCAGCAGCGCATAGAAGAAAATGAATCCGCTCTTGCACTGTTACAGGATAGGGAAAACCAAAATCTTGATGAAATTGCCCAAAAAGAGCAATTGATAACTCAATTGAAGAAAGAAAAGTTGGCACTTCGTACATGGTTATTTCAGCAGACTTCTATATACAAAAAGGTGATGTCATTGTCTGACCAGCAGCAGGTGAATAAGAAAATCCGTAAGGTGATGGCAGCTGCTGAATTGGACAAACTGAAGAAAACGACCTTTGAAATCTATGCTGATTATATTTCTCCTTTGCAAGCACAATACTCCCAACTGACGGAGGATGACTTGTTGGTCCTTTGCCTGCAAGAAGCGGGTATTTCTCCGTTGGCCATTTCTTTATGTTTCGGACATACGGATACGGTAGCCCTCAATCAAAGGAAATCGCGTCTAAAAAAGAAAATGTCAGAGTGATAAACTGAAATATATTGTTTATCAGTGTTTTATAGAAATATTATGTCACAGCAAATAGTTGTACGTTCTTTCCTTTCCCTCTAACTTTGCGGCATCATTTTTAAAAAAAAGTATGAAAGCAAAGTTATTATTGATGTTATTTTTAGTTTCCTTGAGTTTGGGAGTTTTTGCTTCGGAGCATCACCAAAAGAAGCCTCATGCAGTTTGCAAAGTTTATGAAAAGGTGGCTACTAGAATTCCTTTTATTTTTCAGTACAAGCCGAAGATATAAATGACTGCTTGTATCTCACATTTCAATTTTCATTAGATGATGCTGACATTACTATGCTAGATAAGGATGGTAATGAAAAGGTGTAGTTATGAATAACGCATTTGAAAAAACAGCTGTACTTCCTAAGTGTGATAAAGGAAGTGCTTACTCGACTCAGATAAATTTAAGTTTTTAAGTAATTCCAATTAAGGCTGTATGATAATATTTTAGTTGATAATCTAAGGTTATTGATAATGTGAAGTTCATATCTGAATCTTATTTTATTGCTCATGTTATGATAAAATATGTTATATGGTTGATTTTTAGTGTTGTATAGGTGAGTGGATGTTATATGGATAGAGCTTTATGCTTATATCTTCTTTCTAATTTTGCAACATCAAATAAAAAAATAAGTATGAAGACTAAAATGATTGTAGTGGTGGTGTTGGCTGCCATGTGTGTATTGCCTTTGTCTGCACAGGTAAAAGTTGGTGTGGAAGGTGGAATGAACCTGTCTCATTATCTGGTTTCCGGTTCTGACGGATATAAAGCCGAACAGGTAGGTGGAATGAAGCCCGGCTTTCAATTGGGGGTGACTGTGGACTACGAGATAGGAAAGCATTGGATGTTAATGTCCGGTTTGTCTTGGTTGCAGAATAGAAGTACCATGAAAATGATGGATCACATGGTTACTTATTTTCCTAAGACAGAGATAAAGATGAATAATCTGATTTTGCCGTTAAAAATGGGATATAATATTCGGGTTTCGGATAAACTCAGCCTCATTCCGTCGGTTGGAGTTTATGCTTCTTACGGATTTGGTGCTGGAAACTGTTCTTTGGATGTTATTCACCAAGAGGGGGATAATATAACTACCGAGCCTGCAAAATGGAAGCCCTTGGATGGTTTTCCTATAAAGCCGGGGAGCCCAATAATAGTGGTAATCTTCAGGCTTTCCGCCGTTGGGATTATGGGGGCATTGTTGGAATGAAGGCTGTTATTGCCGATCATTATACGATAAGTTTTGATTATAGGGTCGGAATAAAAAAGATACAGGCACAAAATGGTTTGCGGAATTCAACTTTCCAGTTCTCCGTAGGCTATCGTTTCTAAACTGATTTAATTAAACTGGCAATCTGTCAAAATGATAATGCCGGTGTATGAGGGTGTCCTGTTTTAAAGGATACAGTTTGTGTATTTTCATCGTATTCTCGTGCATCGGCATTTTGACAGATTGTCTTCTTTTTCTGGTTATTTATTCTTTTATGGATATATGTGAACGTATATGTAGGGAAATGCATACATACGTGTCCGACAGGGATCTTTATGCCTTTTGAGATCCCCTCTATTTATTGAGCCAGCTCTTTCAATATCTCCTCTATTTTCTGAAAGAGTTGTCCTATGTGCGCTCCGTCCACAAAAGCATGGTTTACAGTGAAAGCGATGGGCATTACCAGTCTTCCTTCGCGTGGCACTACTTTGCCGGCATTCATCAGCGGATAGTCTAATGGATGGTCGGGAGCCATTTGTGTATAGGTGAGTGAAGTGAAATAAAGCTGAGGCGTGGCACTCAGTTGGATAATATCAAAATCTCCCTGTTCTGTAATGACTTTTTCGGCTCCATACGGGTCACCCTCTTCGGGGATGTTATGGACGATGTGATATGCTTCGGCATAAAACCGTTCAAAATCTGCATGGTAAGGGATGCGGACTGTGTAGAAAGTCTTGCCGGGTACAGCGATAGGTGATATGATGTCCACCTGATCGTGATAGACCACCTGTCCGTTTTTATCTGTACGGAAACGGAATTCTTTCACTTCATTGGCAGCACGTAGCACAGCATACAGGTAATACAGGAAAAAAGAGCGCTTGGCGGCTTTTGCAGCTGGAAATGCTTCAGTGCAATCCACTTCACTGGTAATGGATATCCATGAATTATGGAAGTTGCGGAAAAAATTATAATTGTCCCGGCGTTCCCAGGTTTCAATATCTATTATATGTTTCATTTATTTTACGGGTTTAAAAGAATGGTACATGAAGTGCGCTCCCAGCAGTATGAACGGAATGCTGAGCCATTGCCCCATGTTCAGCATCATACTGTCTTCAAAGGCTTCCTGGCTGGCTTTTATAAACTCCACAAGGAAGCGGAAGGTGAATATGGTAGTGAGGCAGTAGCCGAAATAGAAACCGGGGTATAGCGTGGTTTTGTACTTTTTATACAACCGCAAGCCTATGATAAAAATCAGAAGATAGGCGATGGCTTCGTAGAGTTGTGCCGGATGGCGGGGTTGCATATCTTCGTGCGGAAAAATGAACGCCCAAGGAACATGAGTTACCGTACCTACTATTTCACCATTCATCAGGTTACCTAAACGGATAAAACAACCTGCCAGCGGGGTGGCGATGGCTATATTGTCTAGTACAGTCAGGAACTTCAATTTTACACGGCGTGAATAGATCCATAAGGCGAGCATTAGTCCGATGGTTCCTCCATGGCTGGCAAGACCTTGATAACCGGTCCATTTTATCCCAGAATCGGTAATCTTGACGGGCAACAGCATTTCTACAGGGTGGAGAGCCAATAGCCTGGCTCATAGAACAGACAATGTCCCAGGCGAGCACCGATAACAATACCCAGCAGGCAGTAAACGAACAGGGAATCAAATTTTTCGTAAGGAATTTTTTGGTCTTGGTAGAGTTTGTATATCACCCAGTAAGCCAATGAAAGCCCTGTAACGAACAATACGGAGTAATAACGGATGGAAATGCCGAAAATGGAAAAGATTTCTATATCGGGATTCCAAAGAATGGCTGACAGTGTATTCATATCTTGAATTTTTGTGCAACTTTGCGGTAAGTGGGCATATCCACATCCATCTTTTCGCCCAGTGCGATCATATCAAACAATAGTCCTTGTATTTCGGACTCATGTCCTTTGGCTATATCTTTTTGCATGGATGCGGTACTGTCCGGGTCTAATTTGTCAATCACTTTTAAGTTGTATTCTATCGGGTCTTCCGCATAGGTAATTCCCATTTTGCGGCCTATTTCAGAACTTTCCTTGGACAGACCGATGAAAGTGTCGCGTTCTGCTCCGGGATGTTGCAGAGGACCCATCGGGACATCATGGTAGGCACCTGTGCAGGCCATAGCTGAGATGAATGACCATTTGATGAAGGTGTCGCGATTGATATCATCCGAAATATCGGCTTTGATCCCTGCTTTTCTTAGTACATCGGCAATGGTTTCCAGACGTTCCGGAGCCACACCCTGTTGGGGACGTGCACCGAAAACCAGCCGGAATATTTTGCCCATTTGTGTGATTTCACCCGGTCCGGAAACGAAACCTACGATGTAGATGCATCCGTCCAGTACTGTTACATGTGGAACGAGTTGCCCGATGCGGGGACCTGTACCGTAAACATTCAGGATGGGGATAATCAAGGTATCTTTATCCGAGGCTTTTTCCAACAGATCTTTGATGGAATCCAGGGAATAGCCCTTCACGCATACAAAAATTACGTTGGCCTTCTCGTTGTATTCCTCGGCTGTGCAGGCTTGTATAGGTAGAAAGTGATTACCTTTTAAGTCTGATCTAAGGTGAAGCCCTTTTTCACGAATGGCTTCCAGATGCTTGCCACGGGCAATGCATGTTACGTCTTTTCCTGCTAAAGCAAGGAAACCGGCGATGCTTCCTCCAACGCCGCCGGTTCCCACGATTAAATATTTTTCCATGTTAGTTGTATTTTGTTTTAGGAAACAAAACACTGACTTATCGGTCTGCCATCAGTTTTGCTGGTTTCCTGATGTTCTTTCATGCATTGCATGGCATGACAAGTCTTTTGCGTTTTGATTTACCTTATACATTGAAACGGAAGTGCATGATGTCACCGTCCTGTACTATGTATTCTTTACCTTCCACGCCCATTTTTCCAGCCTCTTTCACGGCGGCTTCCGAACCATATTTAATGTAGTCTTCGTACTTGATTACCTCGGCACGGATAAATCCTTTCTCGAAAGCGGTGTGGATGACTCCTGCACATTGGGGGGCTTTCCATCCTTTACGATAGGTCCAGGCTTTTACTTCCATTTCTCCGGCGGTGATGAAGGTTTCCAGTTCCAGCAGGTGATAAGCCGATTTGATCAGACGGTTTACACCTGATTCTTTCAGACCGACTTCCTGAAGGAACATCTGGCGGTCTTCATAGGTTTCAAGTTCTGCGATATCGGCTTCGGTTTTGGCGGCTACGACCAGAATTTCTGCATTTTCTTCTTTTACGGCTTCGCGTACTTGTTCTACATATTTATTGCCGGTAGCAGCACTTGCTTCGTCCACGTTGCATACGTACATCACTGGTTTGCTGGTCAGCAAGAACAGTTCTTTTGCGATTTTTTGTTCGTCTTTGCTGTCAAATTGTACGGTACGCGCAGATTTGCCTTGTTCCAATGCGTCTTTATATTTAACAAGGATGTCGTACATTTGTTTTGCTTGTTTGTCACCGCCCGTCTGTGCCTGTTTTTGTACTTTTTGAATACGGCTTTCAATGGTTTCCAAATCTTTCAGCTGGAGTTCGGTGTCAATGATTTCTTTGTCACGTACCGGATCTACACTACCGTCTACATGAGTTACATTTTCATCGTCAAAACAACGGAGTACGTGCAGGATAGCATCTGTTTCACGGATATTTGCCAGAAACTTGTTTCCCAGCCCTTCACCTTTGCTAGCCCCTTTTACAAGTCCTGCAATGTCAACAATTTCTACAGTAGTGGGAACGATACGTCCCGGATGAACCAGTTCGGCAAGTTTGGTCAGGCGTTCATCAGGAACGGTGATGACACCTACATTCGGTTCGATGGTACAGAAAGGGAAGTTGGCTGCTTGAGCCTTTGCATTCGATAAACAATTAAAAAGTGTCGACTTTCCTACGTTTGGAAGACCGACAATACCACATTGTAAAGCCATTATCTATTTGTTTTTTTGATTATTATCTATCTATTTGTTTGCAAAGATAACCATTCTTTTTGTATCAGACTTCATATTGAAGTCAGATTTGGCTTTTTTATATGCGAAAAGGGGGAGGCTTGTTACGAAACAGAAAGGGCAACCGTCACGGCTGCCCTTTCGTCGAGTTTTTATGAAAAGTGTTAGATTGTTAGAATAGATTTATTTGTCCATAGTTACGGTCATTTCGGGTACTAATATATATTCTTTCTTTTTAGAGTTCCATTTGTAATATTCAGTAGTCATACTTTTATTGCCATAAGTATAACGAATGCAGAGGTTATTTTCCCAGCGGTTTTTGTTACTGTTCCATTTTTGCGCCTCGTCCTCAGTACGTTGGTTGTTGGCGTCATACTTGTAATTGTGTTTCATATAATTAGTAAGCATGGTGCCTTCCATTTTAAAAATCGTTTCCGAAACAACTACTCCATTTACTTCTTCTGCATTGTAAATCAGGTTGTCACCCGGATTTCCTGCAAAAACTGTAAGGTTAGCAATAAATAAAATTGCTACAACGAGCATTCCTTTCAAAAAATTGATCTTCTTCATGATATTGATATATTAGATTGTTACTTTCATATTGTTTTTAAAAGCGGTGCAAATGTACGAAATAAAATTGAATCTCCTAACATTTCTACTAGAAAATGATGATATTTTTGCAAAATGTCACTGATTAAACAAATATTAAGAATTGCATAAGGGATATTTGTTATAATTGTCTTGTCTTTGTGTTTTCCATTTATGTTTGGGATGGTAAATGAAAAGCTCAATGGATTGGAAAATACCATTGAGCTTTTATGATATAAATACTTTACATATAGTACTATCTATCTTGCTAATAGTTGGTTTATGTATGCTTTAATGCGCTTCAAGCCAGTTGCTTCCCCAACCGCAGTCTGCGCGTAAAGGTACTTGCATACGGTAGGCATTTTCCATCTCTTCAATCACAATCTTCTGTACTTTTTCCTTTTCTTCGGGTAGAACGCTGAAATTTAACTCATCATGTACCTGAAGTATCATTTTGGACTTTATACTTTCAGATTGAAAGCGCTGGTATATGCGTACCATAGCTACCTTGATAATATCGGCTGCACTTCCCTGGATAGGAGCATTGATGGCATTCCGTTCGGCATATCCGCGCACAACCGAATTTCTGGAATTGATATCCGGAAGATATCGTTTACGGCCGAATATGGTTTCAATATATCCTTGTCCGCGGGCAAGGTCAATGCTTTTGTCCATATATTCCTTTATTTGGGGATAAGTTTCGAAGTAGCCGTCTATTAGTTCTTTTGCCTCTTTGCGGTCTACATTCATACGTTCTGCCAGTCCGAATACGCTGATGCCGTAGATGATACCGAAATTAGCTGTTTTTGCTTTACTGCGTTGTTCGCGGGTAACTTTGTCTATACTTATCTTATATACTTTTGCTGCGGTGGCGGCATGAATGTCATCTCCTTCCTTGAAAGCCTCTATCATATTGGCATCTCCGCTAAGGTGTGCCATAATGCGTAGCTCAATCTGTGAATAGTCGGCGGAGAAAAATTCGCAGCCATCATCGGGGATGAAAGCCTTACGGATTTCCTTGCCGTCTTCGTTGCGGATAGGGATGTTCTGAAGGTTCGGGTTGCTGGAACTGAGCCGGCCGGTAGCAGTGACCGTTTGATTGAACGAAGTATGAATTTTACCTGTTTCTTTATTAATCAATAGGGGCAGAGCATCAATATAAGTACCGAGAAGCTTCTTCAGACCGCGGTGTTCCAATATCTTGCCTACTATTTCGTGTTTTCCTCGCAGACTTTCCAATACTTCTTCACTGGTGACATATTGTCCGGTTTTGGTTTTCTTGGCCTTCTCCACGATGCGCAGTTTGTCAAAAAGCACTTCACCTACCTGTTTGGGTGAAGCTATGTTGAAATCCGTACCTGCCAGTTGGTGCACTTCTTCTTCTATTTGGTTCATGCGGGCGGTGAAATGTTCCGAGGTCTGTTTTAAGGCTTCAGTGTCTACACGTACACCGTTGCGTTCCATATAAGCAAGTACGGGTACCAGGGGCATTTCTATTTCGTAGAAGAGTTTTTCCGCATCGTTGGTTTTCAATTCCTGTTCCAAGATGTTTTTCAATTTCAGTGTGACATCAGCATCCTCGCATGCGTACTTATAGATAGCTTCGGGGGAGAGGTCGCGCATATTCTTTTGACCTTTGCCTTTAGGACCAATCAGTTCTTCGATGTGGATAGTCTGATAATGCAGGTAGATTTCGGCAAGGTAGTCCATGTTGTGACGCAATTCCGGTTGTAGTACATAATGTGCCACCATGGTATCGAACAGGGGACCGCGCACTTCGGTTCCGTAGTTGCCCAGTACCAGCATATCGTATTTTATATTTTGCCCTACTTTCAATACTCCTTCTTTTTCGAAAGCCGGCCGGAACTCATTAACTATTTTTTGCGCTTCAGCCCGATCGGCAGGTACAGGAACATAAAATGCTTGATTTTCGGCATAGCTGAAGCTCATTCCCACGAGTTCTGCGGTGATGGGATCGGTTCCTGTTGTTTCTGTGTCTAGACTGAAAATTTCTTTTGTAAGTAAGTTTTGTAACAATTCAGTTCTTTTCTCTTCTGTATCAACGAGTTGATAGTCGTATTTTAAATTATCTAAACATGCTAGATTCGAATATTTCTCACTTTCCGTCCCTCCGTCGGTAAATTCTGCAAAGAGATTGCCTTGAGGAGAAGACGGGGAAGCGGGTGATTCACCGTTCGAAGCTGGTTCGCCGAAAAGGGAGAGTTGTCCCGAACCGTTCGGCGTATTTCCCTGCCGGGCGCTTCCTCCCGGTGTACGGTTTCGTCCTTGCGGGTCGTTTCCGGTCGCATCGGTGTATGTTCCGGCGAAGGCGGATTTCTTGTCTCGGTTGAAAACGCGGTCGATGAGGGTACGGAACTCCATCTCTTCAAAAATCTTCCGTAGTTCCTCTTCATTCGGTTCTTCTCTTTTCAGTTCGTCCATGTTCAAAGCGATGGGGACATCAATCTTGATAGTTGCCAGAAACTTGGAGAACTCAATCATTTTCCGGTTAGTTTCCACTTTGGTCTTCAAGGCTCCTTTCAGTTCGGCAGAGTGGGAGAGGAGGTTCTCGATGCTGCCATATTGCGCGATTAACTTTTGTGCTGTTTTCTCGCCCACGCCCGGACAACCGGGAATGTTGTCGGAACTATCGCCCATCAGTCCCAGCATATCAATGACTTGTGCGGGTGACTGGATATCGAACTTTGCCTTTACCTCTTCTATTCCCATCACTTCAAAACCGCCTGTATGCTTGGGACGGTACATGAAGACATTTCCGCCCACCAGTTGGCCATAGTCTTTGTCCGGTGTCATCATATAAGTAGTGATCCCCCGTTTGCCGGCTTCGGTGGCCAGTGTACCGATCACGTCATCGGCCTCGTATCCCGGTACTTCCAGAATAGGAATACGGTAGGCCCGTATAATATCCTTTATAATGGGTACGGACAAACGGATTACTTCGGGTGTTTCTTCACGTTGTGCCTTATACTGTTCATAGGCTTCGTGCCGGAAGGTGGGACCGGCGGGATCAAATGCCACACCGATGTGCGTAGGATTTTCTTTCTTCAAGACCTCTTCCAGTGTATTGACAAATCCCAGTACGGCTGAAGTGTTGAAACCCTTGGAGTTAATACGCGGGCTTTTGATGAAAGCGTAATACGCACGGTATATTAATGCATAAGCATCTAATAGAAAAAGTTTGTCCATTCTTAAAAATCTTTAGTTTTTTCATTGTAAAAGTACAAAAAAATACCGTATTCCGTCTTTTATTACTACTTTTGTGCACAAATTAACCTGCATGGACAAATTACAGCAAATCAAATTGCCTATTGACAAGGAGTTTGAGGAATTTAGAAGGTTGTTTGACTCTTCGCTCCAAAGTTCCAATTCTTTACTTAGTGAGGTGTTATCCTATATTAAGCAGAGAAATGGCAAGATGATGCGTCCCATATTGGCGTTGTTGATTGCTAAATTATTCGGTGAAATCAATGATTCTACGCTTCATGCGGCTCTTTCATTGGAGTTGCTCCATACGGCCAGCCTGGTGCACGATGATGTGGTGGATGAGAGTGACAAGCGCCGTGGGCAGTCTTCGGTAAATGCTATCTATAATAATAAGGTGTCGGTTCTGGTAGGCGACTATATGCTGGCAACCAGCCTGAAGCATTCTGCCATGACCCGCGAGATTACAATTGTAGATTTGGTGGCTTGTTTGGGACAGAACTTATCTGAAGGCGAGATTATTCAATTGGCGAATATTAATGCTTCTGAGTTCTCGGAAGAAGTGTATTATGATGTCATTCGTAAAAAGACGGCTGCATTGTTTACTGCCAGTGCGGAAGCGGGGGCTATTTCGGTGCATGCATCCGATGAAATGGTGAAAAATGCTCGTCTGTTTGGCGAAATGATTGGTATTGCTTTCCAGATAAAGGATGATATTTTCGACTATTATTCTTCTGATGAGATAGGTAAACCTACCGGGAACGATATGCGTGAAGGGAAGCTGACATTGCCGGCTTTGTATGTGTTGAATATGTTTGATGATGAGGAGATGCGGAAACTGGCGCTACGCATCCGGGCATTAGACGCTTCGGATGAAGATATTGCCCGTTTCATCGAATATACTAAGGTGAAGGGAGGGATAGAGTATGCCAGGCAGGCAATGGTGGATTATCGTAATAAAGCGTTGGCTTTACTTCCACAATCAGCCGGTCAAGCTGTAAAAGATGCTTTGACTGCTTATATTGATTATGTGATTGAAAGAGATAAATAGTACGATTGTTGAAGATATGTACTTCAAAAAGTTCGGGCGTAGTCCTTTATACAATAAGGATCACGCCCGAACTTTTTGAGGTACGCCTTTCTTTGGTAGAAGGTTTACCTTTAAAATAACCGGAATAGATAAGGCTCATTCCGGTCACTTTAAATGTGGTTGTTATTTAAATAGTGAAACAGTTCTTTGTTTAGAAGAACTTGGTTTCTTGACCTACAATTTCTGAGAGAAGCAGATTGGCCAGGCGGCTTGTTCCTAAGCGGAATAACTCGTTTGTCAGCCATTCTTCCCCTAACACTTCTTTTACAATGGTATAGTAAACCAAAGCGTCGTGTACGGTATTAATTCCTCCGGCGGGTTTGAATCCTACTTTGCGGCCTGTTGTCATATAGTATTCTTTGATAGCCTCGCACATCACCAAGGCAGCTTCAGGAGTAGCGGCGGGGTTTTCCTTTCCGGTAGAGGTTTTGATGAAATCGGCTCCGGAATACATCGATAGAATAGACGCTTTTTTGATGTTGGATGCGCTTCCCAGTGCTCCGGTTTCCAAGATCACTTTCAGGTGATGCTCACCACATACAGCTTTTAATTCTTCTATTTCATCACACATTCCTTCGTAATCCCCACTCAGGAACTTGCCTACCGGGATAACGATATCTATCTCATCGGCTCCGGTATGGAGAGCCATGGCTGTTTCGGCTACCTTTACTTCGGTAAAGGTTTGCGAGGAGGGGAAACCGCCCGATACACAGGCTATGTTTACATGATCTGCTTCCAAGGTGTCGTTGACTACTTCTGCCATATTAGGATATACACAGATTGCGGCTACATTGTCCAGATCGGGGTACTTGTCAACAAATTCATTTACTTTTCCGGTGAATTTCATTACACTTTCATCTGAATCAGTACACTTTAAAGTGGTTAGGTCAATGCAATGGAACAGGAATTTCTTTACGTCCGGTGTATTGTTTTCTGCTACATGTTTTTCGATGAGTAGGGCAGTTTTCGCTTTTACATCCTCATCGTGCAAACGGATGTTATACTTGGCAAGTGCTTCTTCGTACTTGCTGTGCTCAGGTCCATGATCGTGGTCATGACGATGTTCATGTCCACCTTCGAATTCGTGATTATGTTCCATAATTCTTTATAATTTGGGATTGTTTTTATGTCTGTCTTTATCTCTATTTGTTTTCTTCTCCAAGTTTTGACGGAAGGCTTCGGTCAGGTTTACTCCGGTCTGGTTGGCCAGACAGATAAGGACCCACAGTACATCTGCCATTTCATCGGCAAGGTTGTCTTTCTCTCCTTGCTTGAAAGACTGATCTCCGTATTTGCGTGCCATCACACGTGCCAGTTCGCCTACTTCCTCGGTCAGAACGGCCATATTGGTCAGTTCGCTGAAGTAACGTACACCATACGTTTTAATCCAGCGGTCCACTTCTTTTTGTGCTTCTTCCAGTGTCATTATTCCTTGTTTTTGGTGTCCATACATATAGTAACAGGACCGTTGTTCAGAAGTTCAACTTTCATGTCTGCTCCGAATTCTCCGGTTCCTACTTCTTTGCCCAGACCGATGCTCAGTTCTTGGCAGAAATAATTGTAGAGGGGGATGGCTACATCGTGCTTTGCAGCACGGATATAGGAGGGACGGTTGCCTTTTTTTGTAGATGCGTGTAGTGTGAATTGGCTGATCACCAATATGTTGCCTCCTACCTCTAGGATAGATTTATTCATGACTCCATTTTCATCGTCAAAGACTCTCAGTCCTATTATTTTTTTGCATAACCAGTCGGCATCTTCTTGTGTATCAGCTTCTTCAATGCCAACCAATATCATGAATCCTTCTTTTATCGCCGATTTGCATACGCCTTCTATGGTAACAGAGGCGTGGCTTACTCGTTGAATAACTACTCTCATATTTATATTCTTTAATTTCTTGTTAGAAAAATTCTAGTTGTTTATCGGTAATGTCTCCGCTTCTACAATGGACAATATGTTGCCGGCTTCTTGCCTGGACTGATACGAGGCAGAGCATGTCCCTGTAGTAGATGTATGCAAAGGTAGGAAATCCCTTTTATTCTGTGAGATTTTCTTTGATATTTTTAGCGGCTGCTTCACCTACCACGGCTGCAATCTCTTCCAGTGAGGCTTGCCTGATGCGGCTGACGCTTTTGAATGTTTTCAGCAGGGCGGTCTTTCTTTTTTCGCCTATTCCCTTGATATTGTCCAAAGCGGACGCCACCTGACTCTTGCTTCGTTTGTCCCGGTGGAAGGTGATGGCGAAGCGGTGTACCTCGTTCTGTATGTTTTCCAACAGATGGAACAAGGGAGTGCTTTGCTTCACACCGATGGTCAGCGGAGGGAATCCGTATAACAATTCCGAGGTACGGTGCTTGCGGTCTTTGGCCAGTCCGGCTATGGGGATATCCAGATGAAGTTCGTCCTCTATCACTTCTCTCACCACTTCCATTTGCCCCTTTCCACCGTCGGTAATGATGAGGTCGGGCAGGGGGGAACCTTCCTCTATGGCACGGCTATACCGGCGGCGTACCACCTCTTTCATCGAGGCGTAATCGTCGGGTCCGGTCACAGTCTTGATGATGTATTTCCGGTACTCCTTCTTGCTTGGTTTCGCCTTTTTGAAAACGACGCAGGCGGCCACCGCGTCCGAGCCTTGAATATTGGAATTATCGAAACATTCGATGTGGTTCGGTAGTTTTTTCATGTGCAGCTGCTCCTGGATTTCTTTCATCAGACGGACGCTTCTTTGTTCAGGATTCAACTTTTCCGCCTGTTTCAAGCGGTCCACTTTATACTGTTTCACGTTCATTACGGAAAGATCCAGCAAATGCTTCTTTTCTCCTCGTTGGGGAACGGTAAAGGATACATTGTTCATCTCCATATCCAGTTCAAAAGGTACGATGATTTCGCGGGAAGTGCTCTTATATCGTTCACGCATCTCAATAATGCCCAATTGTAGAAGTTCTTCTTTCGTTTCGTTCAGACGTTTCTTGTATTCGAAGGTGAAGGCTTGGTTGATGCATCCGTTTGTGATATGCAGATAGTTGATATAGGCTGAATTTTCTTCCATTTCAATGGAGAACACATCCACATTATGAATGATGGAATTAACGACTTCGCTCTTGGAACGATAGTTTTCTATCAAGTCATATTTCTCTTTTATTTTCTGTGCTTCCTCAAATTTCATTTCGGCAGCAAGCGCTTGCATCTCTTCCATCAGCAGGTCACTTACAATCTGGGTATCTCCTTTCAGAATATTTTTGATTTCACCGATATTCTTCATGTATTCTTCGTGTGGCTGCTGCCCGATGCAGGGCCCTTTGCAGTTCTTTATGTGATATTCCAGACATACGTTGAACTTGCCGGCGCGAATGTTTTCGGGACTTAGATTGAGTTTGCAGGTACGGATGGGGTAGAGCTTTTTGATCAAGTCCATCACGGCAAGCATGGAGGGCATGTGACTGTACGGACCATAATAAGAGGACCCGTTGCGGATGACTTGCCGGGTTTTGAAGATACGTGGGAAATATTCGTTGCTTACACAAATAGAGGGGTAAGTCTTGTCATCTTTCAGCAATACATTGTAACGTGGCTTGTATTTCTTTATCAGGTTGTTTTCGAGTAAAAGAGCGTCTTCTTCTGTTTTTACCACGATATAACGGATATCTGCAATTTTGCTGACCAGCAATCGTGTCTTGCCGTTGGGGTGTTCTCTATTAAAATAAGAAGAGACTCTGCGCTTCAGGTTTTTTGCCTTTCCAACGTAGATAATGGTTCCTTCGGAGTTCAAGTATTGGTAAATGCCGGGGCTGTCGGGCAGGTTTAGTACAATTCCTTTCAGATAATCATTGGTTGTAATCTCTTCTTTTTCCATACATGCTTATTGAATATTGCCGGTTGGCAGAACTGTTTCTTGAGTTGATGTTGCAACCGCAACATCCTATATCTTTCGGTTGTAACATTATATATCTTCAAGCTGTAACATTATATATCTTACAGCCTGAAGATATATATCTTTCGGTTTCATCGTCCATCTCATTCCATAGATCTCTTTTTATTGTGAACGATGATGGGGCCCGTTTTGACGGACATGTTGTGTGACACTATAAAGTAAGCAGTGTATCCACCGTGATATCTTCGGGGAATGCCTTTCTGCCGTTCAGACCTCCCAGTTCGATAATGAAATTGATGAAAATCTTTTTGGCGCCACATCTTTGTACCAAGCGATGAGTGGCCGCCATGGTTCCGCCGGTAGCCAATAAATCATCGTGCAGCAGAACCACGTCGTTCTCATCGATGGCGTCTTTATGTATCTGAATGGTGTCGGTTCCATACTCTTTTGCGTATGTTTCCTCTACTACTTCTGCGGGAAGTTTGCCCGGCTTGCGTGCCATCACGAATCCGGCACCTAACCGTGCCGCCAGCGCACCACCCATAATGAAGCCACGCGATTCAATTCCTACTACTTTGGTGATGCCTTTGTCCTTGTACATCTCGTATAGAGTATCTAGTATTTCCTGCAAGCATTCGGGGTTTTTGAACAGGGTTGTCACATCGTAAAACAGAATTCCCGGAATGGGGAAATCTGGAATTTCTCTTAAGTTTGCTTTAAGCGTTTCTTTGCTCATAACCAGTATTTTATTGTTAGTCTATTAAATTACTTGTTTCACGTGAAACATACCTTGTTTCACCGTCCCAGCAGGACTAGTAAGACATTGATGTCGCTAGGAGAGATACCCGGTATGCGGCTGGCTTGGGCCAAAGTTTCGGGATCTATCTTCATCAGTTTCTGCCGGGCTTCGGTAGAGAGCGAATTCAATGAGTTGTAATCGAACTTGCCTTTGATGCGGATGGCTTCCAGACGATGTATCTTGTCGGCGATCATTCGTTCGCGGTCAATGTATCCTTGGTATTTGATCAGCACTTCGGCAGCTTCAATCACTTCTTCTTTACGGTCGGTAACTTGGTCCAGCATGGCTTTGAAAGCCGGAATGTGGCCGGCTATATTTTCGATGGTAATCTGCGGACGGTTCAGCAGGTCGATTAGTTTGCAGCCGTGTGTCAGACGGGCAGTACCCAAACTTTCCAAAGCATCATTGATTAATGCGGCTTTGATGGAGAAGGTTTTGGCAAAGTTGATGATTTGGTTCACGGCTTCCCGTTTGCTGCAAAGATGTTCGTAACGGTCTTGTTTTACCAGTCCCAGCTTGTAGGCGCGTTCGGTAAGGCGCATATCTGCATCGTCTTGTCGGAGCAGGATGCGGTATTCGGCACGGGAGGTGAACATACGATAAGGTTCGTCCACACCTTTTGTAACCAGATCGTCAATCAAGACACCGATGTAGGCCTCGTCCCGTCCCAGTGTGAACGGTTCGCCACCGTGGCAATTGATGTGTGCGTTGATGCCGGCAATGATTCCCTGTCCGCCTGCTTCTTCGTAACCGGTAGTTCCGTTTACTTGTCCGGCAAGGAACAGGTTCTTGATTATTTTCGATTCCAACGTATGTTTCAGTTGGGTGGGGTCGAAGTAATCATATTCGATGGCGTATCCCGGACGATAGACTACCAAGTCCTTAAATGCGGGTACTTTCTTCAATGCCGCCAACTGTATGTCCATAGGCAGTGAAGAAGAGAACCCGTTCAGGTAAAGTTCCTGTGTGGTTTCTCCTTCGGGTTCCAGGAAAAGCTGATGTTGCGGCTTGTCGGGGAAGGTTACGATTTTGGTTTCTATACTGGGACAATAACGCGGTCCGATGCTTTGGATTTGTCCGTTGAAAAGGGGAGAGTCGGGCAGACCTTTCCGTAGTATCTCGTGTACCTCTTCGTTGGTAAAGCAGGTCCAGCATTGCAGTTGTTTCAGTTTGCGCGGTTCGCTCATGAACGAAAAGCGATGGAAGTCGTTTTCTCCGTCCTGTGTTTCCATCAGGTCGTAGTGTACGCTGCGCCCGTCTATGCGGACAGGCGTACCGGTCTTCATGCGTCCGGCGGTGATTCCCTGGCGGGTGATTGATTCGGTCAGATGGTAGGAGGCAGGTTCGGCCATGCGTCCTCCTGCCAGTTGTTTATGCCCGATGTGCATCAGTCCGTTCAGGAAGGTTCCTGCGGTGAGCACGATACATTTAGCATGGAAAGTCACTCCCCAGCAAGTCATGACTCCGGTCGCTTCGCCGTTTTCCACGATTAGTTCTTCTACGGTATCTTGCCAAATGTGCAGATTGGGAGTATTCTCCAGAATCTCGCGCCATGCCCAGATAAACTTGCCGCGGTCACATTGGGCGCGGGGGCTCCACATAGCGGGACCTTTGGAGCGGTTGAGCATACGGAACTGTATGGCTGTACGGTCTGTAACCAGTCCCATGTAGCCACCTAATGCGTCTATCTCTCTTACGATTTGTCCCTTGGCGATGCCACCTACGGCAGGGTTACAACTCATTTGCCCGATTTTGTTCATATCCATGGTAATCAGGCAGGTCTTCGAACCCATATTGGCTGCGGCCGCGGCTGCTTCACAGCCTGCGTGTCCGGCGCCTATTACAATAACGTCGTACTTAAAATCCATTGATTTATTTCTTTTTACCGATTGCAAAATTACGAATTTTACTCTGTAAAGCGGTGATAATACGGTTAAAAAGAATGTGTGGCGGCAGAAATCTGTTTCTGCCGCCACATCATACAAACGCTATTCTTAAAGTAAACTATTTCCTGTTATTTCTTGTCCGGAGCAGGAGGGGTGTCGGTCGGGCGTTTCTTTCCGTCCTTGTCTACCGGTTCAAAATCCTCTTTCTCAGGTTTATTCTGTGCATTTCCTTTCGAGGAAGGATTGACAATGTTCTGATAGGTATCATGAATGGGAAGCTTGTCTAGAATACCCAGTGCGGGAGCCACTTTGCTGACCACATTCTGCAAGAAATTGGACGTTGTGCCGTTGCCACCGTCAAATACAGTAACATTTCCCAGTTGGATATGTTCAAATGCCTTAACCTGTTCCGAAGCGATTTCCTTCCATTGGTCAACCATCTTGTATTGGATGGCGATTTCGGGATTGCGCTCGGCAGCCTTCACCATGGCCTCGAAACCTTCCGCTTCGGCCAGCAAGGATTTCTTCTTGCCTTCCGCTTCTGCTTCCAGTTTCATCTGGATGGCCTTGGCTTCCGCCTGTGCTTTGGCCAGGATAGCTTCCGCTTCTGCATTTGCCTTACGTTTTATTTGCTCGGCCAATGCGTCCGCATCCAAGATGGCCTGCTGTTTGGCTATTTCGGCAGGAACAATCTTATCCGCTTTCAAGGCCTGTTCCACTTTGCGGGCTTTCGCTTCTTCTATTTCACGCTGTGCGTTTTCCTGTGCGGTGAGGACGGCAGCTTGTGTCCGGGCTTGTGCTTCACCGGCTTTTCTAGAGGCTTCCGCCTTGGTAACTTCCAGTTCCGCATTGCTTTCGGCAACCTCTTTGGCAGCGTTATTTTGCCCGATGGCCGATTTCTTTTGTGCTTCCGCCTGCTTTATTTCCATATCGGATTGGAGCTCTGCCGTACGGCTTTCCTGTTCGGTACGCGCCTGTTCCTTGTTCACCTCCATAGAGGCGCTGGCTTTGGCGATACGTGATTCTTTTTCGGCATTTTCTTCTGCTACTTTCGATTCACGTTCCTTGTCGGCTATGGCTACTTTAATTTCCTCGTCACGTTGCGTATCGGCCAGTTGAGTGTTCTTGTCGCGGTTGGTTTCCGCTACTTTGGTGGCACGTTCTTTTTGTTGTTCCGCAATCTTGATGGCACCCAGTTTCTGTTGTTCTTCAATGTTAGCCAAGGCTTCGTTCTTGGCTTTCGCTTCGGCTTCTTTTCCCAGATTGACGATATAATCGGCTTCATCGCGGATATCGCTGATGTTGATGTTCATCAGGTAAAGACCGAATTTCTTCAATTCGGAGTCGATGTTCTTGCGGCAGTTCTCAAGGAATGTATCACGATCACTGTTCAGTTGTTCGATGGTCATGTCGGCAATGACCAGACGCATTTGTCCGTAAACAACGTCTTTAATCAGTTCCTGTTGTGCTTCGATATTCAGTCCCAGTAAGCGTTCGGCTGCATTCTGCATAACTTCGGGCTCTGTGCTTACGGCCACAGTGATGGTAGTGGGCACATCTACGCGGATGTTTTGTTTGGAAATGGCACCGGTCAGTTTGCAGTCAATCTGCATGGGTTTCATGTTCAGGAAAGAGTATCCCTGGATAATGGGCCATACAAAAGCGGCTCCTCCGTGATACAGTTTAGCCGATTTCTTGTCGCCGGTCTTACCATATACTACCAATACCTCGTCGCTCTTGCACTTGCGGTAACGACTTAAAATCCCGACGATGGTCAGGACGATGACAGCTACCAGAATAGCTGCATAAATGAGAATCTGCTCATCCATAAATGATTGCGTTTTTAGGGTTTATTTAATCAATATAATAGATTCCTTCCTTGTAATCCTTCAGTGTGAGGATATCGCCTTCCCGGTAGCTTTTACCCTGTATGCTCCGCACGGTAAGTTCTCTTTGTGCGCCATTGATGGCGATATAGACCACATAGTCTGTTCCTGCCTGTTCTTGTTCTTGGCAGCGGGTATATATTTCGCATTTCCTGCCTATTAATTCTTCTCCCTGTTCGGGCTTGTTTTCTTGTTTCAGCTTATAGCAGAGTTTATAAATCCAAGCTAGGACGAAGACAAAAAAGCTGCCGCTTATCACGGCGCCCAGGTAATGTAAGACAATGTAGGGAGGCTGGCATAAATACATGAACCAACCGAAACCCATGCAGAAATGAATCAGTCCTTTGAAGGAGAGTACGCTGCTCATGTCTATATCGGCGTTGCCATCGGCATTAACGTCTATGTCGGTGTCCATACTGCCGAAAAAGATGGATAAGATGAATTGCAGAAGAAAGATTCCCGTACTTACTAATGCAGCGAAAAAATATACGTTAGCTTCCATATATTTTGTGTTTATCTGTTTTTCAATTCACAAAATAAAGCAATTAATCCGAAAAAGCAAGAAGATAAGGGAAGAAATGTAGCTGTGTATGTACAGCTTTCGACGTTTTTTATCCGTCCGGCGGAAAGTTTTCCTAATTATGGGCATGTCTTTAAAAGGTTACGGGCAATCATTCTTGCGAACTATGCCCGTAGCTTTTATAGGTTGTTCTGCCTTGTATGTCCTGTTATAGGGAAATCAATGCCAGCGCTTTGTTTTCGGCGGCTTCCATAATCTCCCGTTCACCGGGGCCTTTGTCGTTGATGCCGCACAAGTGCAGGATACCATGAATAATCACCCGGTGAAGCTCGCGGTCGTAGGGTTGCTCAAATTGTTCTGCATTGCTGCGGACAGTATCCAAGCTGATGAATAAGTCGCCGGAAATACGGTCGCCTTCACAATAGTCGAAAGTGATGATATCCGTGTAATAATCATGTTGCAGATACTGTCGGTTCACTTCCAGAATTTTATCGTCCGAACAGAAGATGTAAGCGATTTCTCCCACTCTTTTTCCATAGCAGGCGGCTACTTCTTTAATCCATCCGGTGGTTTCTTTCTTTTTGATATCGGGCATTTTTACCCCTTCGGTTTGATAACTTATCATAGGCTGATTATTTTTTTATAATGTACAAAGATAAGGAAAGTATTTCAGCCGAAGAAAAGATAACAGATAAGAATAGCTGCAATGACCCCTGCCGCATCGGCTAGCAGTCCGCAAGGAACGGCGTGGCGTGTCCTCACTATTCCTACGCTGCCGAAATATACCGCCAGAATATAAAAGGTGGTGTCTGTGGAGCCTTGGAAGATACAGGACAGTCTGCCTACAAAGGAATCGGGACCGTATGTGGTCATGGCATCTACCATCAACCCTCGTGCCCCGCTTCCGCTCAAAGGTTTCATCAGCGCCGTAGGGAGCGCTCCTACGAAATCACTGTCGATACCGCATAGCTTTACGGCGTTGCCGATACCGTCAATCAAATAGTCCATCGCACCCGATGCACGGAAGACTCCGATACCTACCAGTATGGCTACCAGATAAGGAATGATGCGCACGGCGGTGCTGAATCCTTCTTTGGCCCCTTCGACAAAGGAGTCGTAGACATTGATTCTTTTTCTGAACCCTGCCACAATAAAGCCGATGATGATAAGAAATAGAAAGACATTGGCAAAGGTAGTGGAGTAAATATCTATCTGATCTCGTGACAAGGTATTGAAGAAATAAATAATTCCTGCTACCAGCAAACTCATTCCTCCTAAAAAGAGGAGGATAGTGCGGTTAAACAGATTGATTTTCTGATAAATACTTACTGCTACAATGCCTGCCAAAGTGGAGAAGAAGGTTGCCAGCAGGATGGGTACAAATATATCTGTAGGTTGGGTTGCTCCCAGCTGTGCACGATATACCATGATGCTGATAGGAATCAGTGTAAGCCCTGATGTATTCAGTACCAGAAACATGATCATGGGATTGCTGGCAGTATCTTTCTTGGGGTTCAATTCTTGCAGGCCCTCCATTGCTTTCAGTCCTAAGGGAGTGGCGGCATTATCCAGCCCCAGCATATTGGCCGCCAGGTTCATAAAGATACTGCCTGTTACTGGATGTCCTTTGGGAATATCGGGAAAAAGTTTGCTGAACAGAGGTCCCAGCAATCGGGAAAACAGAGTGATGACTCCGCCCTGTTCACCTATTCTCATGATACCCAGCCAAAGAGAAAGGACACCGGTCAGTCCCAATGAAATCTCAAAAGCGGTTTTGGAGGAATTGAAAGTAGAGTTGATAATTTCGGGAAACACTTGTGTGTCGCCAAGGAAAACGAGTCGCATCAACGCTACTACGAAGGCTATCAGAAAAAAGGCTATCCAAATGTAGTTCAGAACCATATCGCTAGTTTTATTAGTAATAACTCGGACAAAAGTAGTCAATTTATTCGTTTTTGAATTAGAAAAGATTCAATTCTCTTATTTTTATTTCCAATCTTTGTTTGAACACGATAGCAAAATAGTATGAAATGATTTTAAGGGCAAACTACTCTCTCATTTGATTATTTCGATGAACGGGACGAGAAGGAAGCGTTTAAGCGATTCTCGTGAGTTTAAAGAATATCAAAAAGAGTGAAAAAGACGTTTGGTAGTTTGCTATTTGTCGGGTATATAAAGAAAAATGTTTTTTATGGATTTAAATATGCTTTGAAATGGATACTAATGAAATGTAAAATAACTCTTGGAATAAGTCTGTTCTAGAAGAAACGGATAATATAAGAATCGAAATAGTTAGGAAAAAGAGTTTTGTTGGTCGGATCTGATAATAAAAGGTTATATTTGTGCAAATATGCAGTGTGAATTCTGTAGTAGAAGGAAGGCATTGACGTAATAACAAGTAATAAGAGGGGGGAATATGTGGCCTACCATTTTGCTGATGTCAGCAAAATGGTTTCTGTGGGGTCTGGTGCAGAAAGAGAGATAGATGATATCTATTTTACCCGTTATGCCTGTTATTTGACTGCTCAAAACGGTGATGCGCGTAAACCGGCTATAGCTTTTGCTCAAAACTACTATGATGGTAAGCCGAGGAATCTATCCGGAACAATTGCCTGCAGGCGAAGATTTAAAGAAAGTGGAACGCCGTTTGAAATCAGAAGAAAAGAAAATAACTAAGAAATAATGAAGGAACCGCTTGAGGAGAAACTATAAATGAGCTGAAACGGTTTGCTCACTTTCACATGCTTCAGTAAATAATTCTTGTGATGTCTGGTTAGGCAAAATAGAGCTTTTAGCCATATACTCTTTATTATTGGCATAGATAAAGAGTACGCTTCCCCCTTTTATCGTATTGATAATAGGTTTGGTCAGTGCCTGTGGCAAAGCCGGACAACCGAAGCTTCGTCCCAGTCTGCCTGATTTGCAGACGGAAGGGTTGGCGTATGCGGCGCCATGAACTACGATGGCACGTTCACGGGCCCGGTCATTGATTCCTTTTTCCAGCCCGTCCAATAAAAGGGAGTATCCGTTTCTGCCTTGATAAGTGTTTCCGGTAAGATAGAAGCCGAGGGAACTTTTATAAGAGCCGACTTCGTTGGAGAAAGAGGTAGCATAGTTCTCGCCGCTGTTTTTCCCATGAGAGACCACTGATGAGTATAGCATCTTTTTCTGTTCCATGTCAAAGACAAACAAACGTTTTTCGGTAGAGGATTTGGTGAAATCAATCAATGTCAGTATGGATTTGCTTTTTTGTTTAATCAAGTTGTATCCTGCCACAGCCTGTCGGAATGCCAGGAAATTGACCACCCCTCCCAATTGCATATCTTCGAATAATTGTTCGCCGTCCATTTTTTGAGGTGCAGGGACAGATGTAGCAACTTTCTTTTCGGGTGTAGCCGTCCGGGTCGATACATTGCTCGACGGAAAGAGGAATAGGAACAGGAGTAAAAAAGCTTTCTGCATACGTATGGAAAAACTGGATAACGGGTGCAAAGTTACGCACATTTCTATTCCAAAACAAATATAATCGTCTCATTAACAGGTGCCCATTCGAAAATAAACTTGGCATGAGAGGTGGCATTTCTTACACACATATGTGAGCGGGGGATGGTACCCAACGTATAACTGTATTCTATGATCCCTGTTGCCGGTGCATTGGTGGGTACTCCGTGAATATAACCACCATTATTGAAACGGCTGGCGTAAGGTGCAAAACCACCGGTGGCGGCAGAACCGTCTTTTAGAAAAATCATCTTGGTCTTTTTCTCTTGCAGAACGAACATACCCAATGGAGTTTCTTGGGCGTATGGAGGACGATGTTGTCCTGTTGTAGCAGGATTCATGCTACGTATCAGCCAGTAGCCCCTTTCTTTCCGTTCCAAAGTAGTTATATTCTGATTATGGCGGTCTATAAAAATAGCTTTGTTGAACACTACGCTGTCGGGAATCAGTTTTATATATTTTGTCGGAGCATACCATTCGCCACCTATAAAGACAGGTTCTACTTTGGTGAACTTTCCTTCCTCACCTAGGTGACGGGTAAGAAGTCCATCCAGTCCGTAGCGTTCGGCAGTAAGGGTGTCATCTGTTAGGAAAAGAGGAATTCCCTGATAGCGTTCCACTCCCAATGTGTCGGCTATCCGTTTGTATGCATCCCTTTTAAAACTTTTCACTAAAGGCGCTTCTCCGTTCCGGTTTTTATAATTCTGTAAGATGCACCATTGTGCCGGCTTTTTTCGAATATTCTCCAACAATGCTAGCCGCTCCTTTATTTTCTCCCATTGGAAATGGCGGGTGGTGTCTTTATAAGGATAGGTATCCTTCAAAGTATGTTTATCATACAGCAGTTCCTTGTCAAGCCTGATGTCTTCGGGTTTGATATCTTTTTCTACAATCTCGGTGATGGCTTCTGTCACAGTATTGTGTACCTCTGTTATCACTTCCTTAATTTCGCTATTTGCTTTCGAGGTACACGAGCAGATTGTACAGAAACCGGTCAATAAATATATGAATTCTATTCTTTTCATCATAGACACAGGTTTGTGGCTTTCTTCTACAAATATAATTCTTTAAAAGGAATAAACATGCGTTTTTGTTTTTAAATGCAGTGAAAAATTCCTGTTTCTTTGAACAATCTCCCCTATTGCATACCTTATAAAGGACCGCTGGGAATAATCGTTTATCTTGGCTTGAGGTTTTTACAGAAAAAAAGAATCAACTTAAAAACAAGTATTATGGTGGAATCAACTAGAGTAAGAAGTAAAAGATTATCCTTTTCAGGTAAGAAGACACTGTCTTCCTTTATGCAAGTGAATATTGCCAGTCTGAGACAATCGGGAAAATTGCGTACCAGTGAGACGTATAGAGCTACACTGAACAGTTTTATGAAATTTATGGATGGCAAGGATGTTCTGTTGAGCAATATGGATGCCGAGTTGATGATGGGGTATGAAACTTATTTAAAGGCGCAGGGAGCAAGTATGAACACCGTTTCTTTTTATATGCGTATTTTGCGTGCAACGTATAATCGTGCAGTAGATAAAGGGGTGATCAGACAGCGTTTTCCTTTTAAGCACGTCTATAAAAAAACGGTGAAGCGGGCCATTTCTTTTAAAGTAATCAGACAACTGAAGGAGATGGATTTAAGTCACTCTCAGTCAATGGAGTTTGCGCGTGATATGTTTATGTTCAGCTTTTATACCCGGGGAATGTCATTTGTGGACATGGCTTTTCTTAAAAAAACAGATTTAAATAATGGTATGCTGACTTATAGAAGAAAGAAAACCGGTCAGTTGCTTTCCATCAGATGGGAGAAATGCATGCAGGATATAGTGGATAAATATCCCGGAAACTATTCGACTTATCTTCTTCCTATTATAATTCATATCAGGAAAGATGAAAGATTGCAATATAAAAATTCAATTTGCTTGGTGAACAGAAGGCTAAAAGAAATAGGGAAAAAGTTGGGGCTTGTTCATCCTTTGACTATGTATGTGGCGCGCCATTCATGGGCCAGTGTTGCCAGAGGCAAACATATTCCTCTTTCTGTGATAAGTGAAGGGATGGGACATGATTCGGAAAAAACGACTTTGATTTATCTGGCAGCATTGGATACCACCGTGATAGACAAAGCGAATATGGTGGTGCTGAGGGAATTCTTGTGATAATAGGGTAAAGATATTGTTTCTTGTCAAAAAGAGGATATCATATCACAAGGTATCCTCCATTTGATGGGATCAGTGTGTCTAGTATTTTTTTATAAATGTGTGTTTGTTCTCTCTAAAGATGATAGCACTTTCTGATGTGGCTGAGTTGAATATGTTTGTTGCAAGGTCGGCACAGCCTATGATCTCTTTATTGTTATCTTTTGTCAGAAGATACCTTATAGTGAAGGAGAATCGGATTACAGATAGATTCTGAAACAATTGCCATAAACCATTATGCTGTTTTGTCCACCTATTTGTTATGAAAAATATCAGCTTCCAAATATTCAATATTTTTCCGTAATATGACAATTGTCATAGGTTTGTTTTTTATGTGAATTATAGCTGATACAACTATTTTTTAGTAGACAAACTTGAATAAAAGAAAAGGCAAAGTTTACTTGGATTTTATTCTTTGATTTTAGAGATAATCCTCTTATTACAAGAACTTTATAGAAAAAATACTAAGTTGGAATATTATATATCTCTTATTAAGAGATATATATTTTGTCGCAAATTTAAGCAAAGTTTTGAGAATTAGAACAATTTAGCAAGGAAATTTAATAATTGATTCAAAAACGTTTTCTGAATACATGATTTAGTCTTTCAAAGTATTCTTGTATGAATGTATTTTGTTGATTTATAATGTGTTATAGGTCTATTGTATATCTCTTAATAAGAGATCTATCGTATAACTGATGACACGCCATATAATAATGTATGGTTGTGAAGATGTTAAAGCGAAGATTAAAAGTAAATAAAAATATGGACTATCTATTCTTGAGACGACACAGACGGACTGCTACTTCGAATAGGCAGAAAAGCCTGCTTCTTAAGGCTGCTGAACGCCAGTGGGAACTACAGTTCGCCAATAAGGGAACTGAAGGGAGAAAGGTGGATTGTGCCCTATATAAATGTATATTGTATAACCTTGAAATAAAGCAAGTTTTTTTGGATTCGGAGCTTTCTTTGAAAAAGTTTAGCGTTATGATAGACACCAACCAAACTTACCTGTCGAATGTGGTAAACAAGTATTTCAACTGCAATTTGAAGGAGTTGCTGAATACTTACCGTGTGGAATATGCCAAAGAGTTACTCCATGCTGGGAAATGTTCATTAGAAGAACTCCCACAGCGATGTGGCTTTGCCTCTAGAAGTGCTTTTTATGCCTCTTTTAGTAAAATAGTCGGAATGTCTCCTTTGCGCTTTCTAGCTCGAGAACAGAATAATTCGCTCTTAGAATCAATGATTTATGTATAATCAATTTTAGTTTTTTAAATTTATAAATTTAAAGTTTTTCTATTATGAACAAAAGTTTTAAGTGCAATCCTGTTTGGTGCCTTGATGGTTACCTCGACAGGAACATTTGTATCTTGTAAGGACTATGATGATGACATCGACAGCTTGAACGAGAAAGTGGACAAGCTGACTAAAGATTTGTCTGAATTACAGGCCGCAGCTGGAAAATATGTCACAGCTGTCAAGTATGATGCGGCAACAGGTAAGTTGACTGTTACCGGCGGTAACGGTGAAACTTTCCAACTTCCGATGCCTGCTGAACTTCCCACTTACTCTTTGAAAGTTGTAGATGGTAAGATACAGTTGTTAGATGGTGACAAGGTCGTTTCTGAAGCACCCCTGCCTACAACTGATGCTCCTGCGGCATTTGATCCTACTCTGTTGAAGTGGAACAATGGCTATCTGTATTATGGAGATGTAAAATCTCAGGTGTAGAGAAACCTCAAAGCGTTGGTTCTATTACAGAAGTGAAAGATGAAGAAACTGGTGAGGTGATTGGCTATGTCATTGAACTAGATGGAAAATCTGCTACATTCTCTGTCGTAACTGATTTGAAAGTTTTGGTATTTGAACCGGAACTGTACTATCAAGGTATTGAAGCAATTGCTGTAAAATCATTTGTTTACAAGGCTTTGACAGCTAAAGATGTAAATGCAGATGCTGATAATAAGGATGATGCTCCTGTACAAGAAACTGCAACAACTGAGGTCACTCCTGAATTATCTGCTACATATCACATGAACCCATCTACAGCTGATGTTCGTAATTTGGTTAAAGAAGATTTGAAATTCTTGGCTTACGATAAAGAATATGCTCGTGCAGCCGATGGAGTGGTAGTTCCTGAGATTTCTAAGGTTGAACCTAAAAATGGCGAGTTGACCGTTTGGGCTAAGTTGACTGAAGGAACTATTAAAGATATTGAAAATGACGACAAAGTAACTGTTTTGGCTTTACAGGCCAATTATTTGAATGGTGATAACAAACGCTCGGTTATTACTTCTGATTACGCTGCAGTTAAGGCTGTTAAGATTACAGATTTAGTTTTGAATAATGCAAAAGTTGCCGGTGAAAGTCATTTAGCAGTTAAAGCTGCCGATGCTATCCAAAATGCTCCTGAAGTAAAAGTCGCTTGGAATGAAACAGTTGATTTGGCAGAATATGTTCAGACTCATTATGGTGCAGGTGATGCTCATACTAAATGGGATGAAAATGCAGCATCTGGTACAGTAGAAAAAGCCGGATTCAGCTATTCTTATGAATTGGTAGGTTATATTGATGGTAGTAACAAAACTTCTCAAAGTGCACATGCCGCATTGAAAGGCTCTGTTTTGAGACCTCAATTACCGAAAGATGGTAAAGCTGCTGAATGGGGAGCTACAGAACAAAATCAAGCTACTGTAGGGCGTATGCCGTTGGTTCGTGTATTCTTGAATGATAATAATTCTAAGAAGAAAGTAGCTGTAGGTTACTTGAAGGTAGAAATTACAGGTGCTCCTGCTGAAGACCGTATTACTGCGACAACAGAATATACATTCAATGAAGGATTTACATTGAGCTGTAGAACAGAGGATTGGGTTCAGGAGGTAACTTGGTTCCAGATTGAAGAACAAATTTTGGCTCAGTTGAATATCTCTAAGGAAGATTTCGAAAGAAGTTATATCTATGACGGACCGATGATTCAATATAGTGAAGCAACTTTGGATGCTATGCCTCTGACTAAACTGTCTACTAAGGTTGAACAAACTAAAGTTGATGTTGAAGGTACAATGACTGAAGTTTTGCAATGGACTATTCCTGCAAACTATGCTTATGAATATTTCAGCGCAAATGCTTCCATGAAGGCTGTCGTTCGTTACACTAAACAAAATAAGGATATTCAAGGTGTTGTCATTTCTAATGATTATGTATATGTAACATTGACTTGGGCCCCTAATCCTCGTAATGTAAACCCGACTGGTACACTTGCCGATGCTGATAAGACTAAGCAATACTGGTTTGCTGGTAACTCTAACGAAGGAGGTTCTGGATATAATGAAATCCATGTAAATACTGAGGTTCCTGCTGCAACAGGTCATAATATCATGAACTTTAACAAATTTATCCTAGAAACCTTCAATGGTCACGATGTTACAATTTCTGAAATTCCGGCTGTATATACAGACTTTGCAGATACTAAACTGACTAAGACTTTCAGGTTTGTTGATCCGAAGGGAGCAAAACTGACCGGTGTATCCAAAACTGTTTATACAATGAGTGTAAATGCAGATCGTACCCAACTGCTGGCTAGTAGTGAGGCTGTCGCAAATACAGTAGTTGCTACTATTAAAGATGCAGCAAATAATGATGGAGAAGATCTAATCCAATTGGAAGATAATTCTGTCGCTAAAGATTTGCTGAATGTAGCAGGTCGTGATGATTTAGCTAATAACTTGACTGCTAGACTGTCTGTAGAAACATTGAATGGATGTGGTAAGTCATTGAATGAAGTGACAAACAATGAATTCGATGTGAAGTTCTTGCGTCCTATCACTGTAAAAGCCGATAAGATGGATAACTTTAAGGATGGTGTAGATGTTGGTGCTGAAGGCTCTGTTATTGATGTTAAATTAGCATTCACTGATTGGAGAAACTATGCATTTGTTACTACTCCTATCAACTACTATGCATATTATGGTGTGAAGTCAATCACCATTGACACAGATAAAGCTCAGACAACTGTTAATGGTAAATACGAGCCTATACCAGCAGGTATGAAAGTTGAATATAGCGGTGTTGAAGATATCTCAGCAGGTAAATTCGGTAAGCTGACTTACATCAATAACAAGGCAGAAGTCGGTGAATTTGACATTAAACTTCCTGTAGCAGTAGAATACGCATGGGGTACAGTAGAATTTGACATTGTATGCCACGTAGCAAAGACCGTAAAATAAACTGAGTGAGTAACTCTATTTATAATAAACTTGAAGAAAAAGAGTGCTTTCGGGCACTCTTTTTTTCTATTTATAATATTGAGAACGTATGAGAAAAATTAATTTGTTGATAGTAGGTCTAATTGCAGCATTCATTGTTTCGTGCAATCAATCTGGTAAAAAAACAGAAACGGATTCCCAGGCAACCGTAAAACATCTTATGGTTTTGAGTCAGAAAGATACGATACAGGTGTTAGATCTCACTAACCAGTTTATGACTGCCGTAAAGGAGCAACGATATGCTGATGCAGCCATGATGTTACACGAAATGAAAACGGATGATCCTTTTGCTCAGCCGGAGTTGTTGGATAACGAACAATTAAAAAGTGTATTACAAAGGCTGAAAGCCTTTCCGATATATGATTATACTATAAGCGATTGTATCTTTAAGGAGGCGTTTGATAATGAAGTGCGTTGTAAGGTTGTCTTATTCCCTAAAACAGATAAAGAGGATATGCGGCCTAATGCTACAACTTGGTATTTTAAACCTGTTCGCTATTTGGGAGAATGGAAACTTTGTTTCCGGAGTAGTGCACAGGGGGACCGTACATTTCACTCTTCTGCACAATAATATTGAAGAGTTTCCAGCTGAAACGGCCTATACATATCATTGATGGCAGAATAGCTCGTCACCTTTGTCGCTAAAGGAATTCTTACAGTTACTTAATTCTTTTATTACTACGTTCTGCTGTAGCGGAACGTAGTAGCAGAACGCAAGAAAAATCTTACTCTGCTGTTTTGTAAGCCTTGTCCATACTTTGTATCCGTCGTCTTGCACCGAATATCTTGTAACAGGAATGAAACTCCTTTGTCACGAAACCTTTAATAGAGTGTAACTCTCAAGAAACCTGACCCATCTACTTTTGCGGCAGATTTATAACGCATAAAAAAGTATATGAAAAAGGTTGTTAGAGCTGTGTCTCTTATGCTGCTGATGGCAGGTGTTTGTGGAAATGCATTTGCCGAGGAAAATGAAAACATTGTCCGGCAAGGCGCTATCCGCGGACGTGTGATAGACAATGGAAAACAAATTCTGCCGGGTGCTTCCATCTTTGTTGAAAATCTGAAAACCGGAGTAATCAGTGATGTGAACGGTTTTTATACGCTACCCAATCTGAAACCCGGAACTTACACAGTTAAAGTAACCTACGTAGGTTATAGCCCCATTGAAATGAAAGTTACCGTCCCCGAAGGCAAGACTTTAGAAAAAGATATAGTGATGAATGAAGGGGTGGAACTGCAGGAAGTGCAGGTAAAGGGAGCTTTTCAAGGACAGAAGAAAGCAATCAATACACAAAAGAATAATCTGGGTATCACTAATGTTGTATCTGCCGACCAGGTAGGGAAATTTCCCGACTCAAACATAGGTGATGCATTGAAACGTATCAGTGGCATCAATGTGCAATACGATCAAGGCGAGGCCCGTTTCGGACAGGTCCGCGGCACTAGTGCCGATTTAAGCTCCGTCACCATTAACGGCAACCGTGTCCCATCTGCTGAAGGGGATACCCGTAACGTGCAGTTGGACTTGATTCCTGCCGATATGATTCAGACCATCGAAGTAAGCAAAGTCGTTACACCCGATATGGACGGCGATGCTATCGGTGGTTCCATCAATCTGGTAACCAAAAATTCTCCTTATAAACGCACTATCAATGCTACAGCGGGAAGTGGTTACAACTGGATTAGCGAAAGCCCAGTTGAACTTAGGTTTCACTTACGGCGATCGTTTCTTCAATGACAGACTGGGCATGCTGCTCTCCGCTTCTTATCAGAATGCTCCTTCCGGTTCTTATGATACTGAATTCATGTGGGAACAAAATGAAGATGGCAAAGTATATGTCAGCGATTATCAGATGCGCCAGTACTTTGTCACCCGTGAACGTCAAAGTTATTCGGCGGCTTTTGATTTTGATATCAATGAAAACCATAAATTGACTTTCAAAGGGATCTTCAACAACCGTAACGATTGGGAAAACCGTTACCGTACCAATATCAAGGATTTGGATGAGAACGGAAAAGGCACAGTCCGCATCCAGACCAAAGCAGGTACTCCCGATAATCGCAATGCCCGTCTGGAGCGTCAGCGTACCATGGATTTCGCTTTGGGCGGAGAACACTTATGGGGGGCAATCGGTATGGATTGGAATGCCAGTTATGCAAAAGCTACGGAAGAACGCCCTAATGAACGTTATCTTGACTTCCAACTGAAAAAGCAGGAATTTGATATGGACTTGAGTGATGAACGCCAGCCGTTGGCAACACCTGGAACAGGTTCTACTTTGACACTGAGTGATAAGTTCAGCTTGAAGGAACTGACGGAACAACAGGAGGACATCAAAGAAGAAGATATGAAATTCTCGGCCAATTTCAAGGCCAGTTTAAATAATGGAGCTAAACTGAAGTTCGGTGCGAAGGTAGTACGTAAAACAAAAGAGAAAGAAATAGACTTCTACGAATATACTCCGAAAGACGAGGATGCCTTCATGACCAACAGCCTGAAAAATACGGTAGACCAGAGTACGGATAAGTTTATGCCGAGCGACAAATATCAGGTAGGAACATTTGCCAGTAAAGAATATGTGGGTGGATTGAATTTAAATGATGCTTCCCAGTTCGATAAAGAACAGGTACAAGCCGAATTGGCTGAGAACTTTGAGGCTCGTGAAACTGTAAGTTCCGGGTATGTGCGGTTTGATCATAAATTCGCTTCCGATATAAACCTGATGGCGGGACTCCGTATGGAACATACTTCCCTTCGTTATACCGGCCGTAACTATGATGATGAGACAGATAAGACCACCAAGACCGGCCGCATGACCAACAGTTATGTGAATTTCCTTCCTTCTATTTTGGTGAAATGGGATGTAAATGATGATTTCAAGATACGCGGTTCTTATACGCAGACCTTGAGCCGGCCCAAATATTCAGCTTTGGTTCCCAGTGTGAATATCAACCGTGGTGATAATGAAATAAAGATTGGTAATTCTGACTTGAAACCGACTATTTCTTATAACTTTGATTTGAGTGCCGATTATTATTTCAAGAGTGTAGGTTTAGTGAGCGCAGGTTTCTTCTATAAGAAAATAGACGATTTCATCGTAGATCAGGTACTGACCAACTATGAATACCAAGGAACAGAATATACCCGTTTCACTCAGCCCAAGAATGCAGGAAATGCTAATCTGTGGGGATTGGAATTTTCTTATCAGCGTGATTTCGGCTTCATTGCTCCAGCCTTGAAGTATGTGGGTTTCTATGGAACCTATACTTATACGCACTCACGCGTGGAGGACTTTAACTTCGAAGGACGTGAGAACGAGAGCGGGTTGAGTTTGCCGGGGTCTCCCGAGCATACGGCGAATGCCTCTCTTTACTTTGAAAAAGGAGGCTTGAATGTGCGCCTGAGCTATAACTTTGCATCTGATTTTATCGATGAAATGGGCCCAAGTACATTTTATGACAGATATTATGATGCTGTGAACTATATGGATGTGAACGCCAGTTATACCTTTGGCAAGAAGGTGAAAATGACCTTTATGCTGAGGCGAACAATCTGCTGAACCAGCCGCTCCGTTATTACCAAGGGACGAAGGATCGTACTATGCAGGCAGAATATTATGGCGTGAGAATGAATGCAGGTTTAAAAATAAGTTTCTAAAAATAAGTATATGAAAACGTTGATGATGATTAGAAGAATGAAAGAAGTATTGACATGGGTATGGATTGCCGTCATTGGTACGGCTATTTGCCTGAATGTGTGTGCCCAGACTCCGCAAGATTGGAAAGGACTGGAGAAACAACTGAATTTTTATATGGCCAACGATTTGGGACGTAACGGTTATTATGACCAGAAGCCCATAGCCGAGCTGATGGGAGAAATGGCGGATGTTATTGGTCCCGAGTGTGTATTTGCAGCCGGAGACGTGCACCATTTTGAAGGTGTGCGCAGCGTTAACGATCCGCTCTGGATGACCAACTACGAGTTGATTTACAGTCATCCCGAGTTGATGATAGACTGGTTTCCGATCTTGGGAAATCATGAATACCGGGGTAATACGCAGGCTGTGTTGGATTATACCAATGTGAGTCGTCGCTGGTCGATGCCTGGTCGTTATTATACCAAAGTCTTCGAGAAGAAAGGAACTGCCATCCGTTTTGTGATGATAGATACCGCTCCTCTGATTGACAAATACCGTAACGAGAGCGAAACTTATCCGGATGCCTGTAAACAAGATATGGATCAGCAATTGGCATGGATAGATTCTGTACTGACTGTTGCCAAAGAAGATTGGGTAGTCGTAATCGGACATCATCCCATTTATGCTGAAACGTCGAAAGACGACAGTGAACGCAGCGATATGCAGAAGCGTCTGGATCCTATCCTCCGTAAACATAAGGTGGATATCTATGCATGCGGACACATTCATAACTTCCAGCACCTTCGTGTGCCGGGCAGTGATATCGACTATGTGGTAAATTCGGCTGGTTCGTTGAGCCGTAAGGTAAAACCAGTGGAAGGCACTCTGTTCTGTAGTCCCGAACCGGGCTTTTCTATCTTTACGGCAGACAAGAAAGAACTGGATATGCACATGATTGATAAGAAAGGAAAAGTAATCTATACTGTAAAACGCACCAAATAGGGATAGTTATTTTAGGGAAAAAGAGTACATTTGCGGTATAAAACTGTAAATGTACTTTTTGTTATGTTGAATACACTCCTTTTGATTGGTGGTCTGGCTCTCATTTTAGCTGGCGCGAATGGCTTGACGGATGGTTCTGCAGCGGTTGCCAAACGTTTCCGTATTTCTGATTTGGTAATAGGGCTTACCATTGTAGCTTTCGGCACTTCGGCTCCCGAATTGGTTATCAGTGTGCTTTCTGCATTGAATGGCAGTGCTGAAATGGCTATTGGTAATGTGGTGGGTAGTAATATATTCAATGCTTTGATGATTATAGGTTGTACTGCCTTGGTACTCCCTATAAAAGTAGGTGAGGGGACGATGAGTAAAGAGATTCCGTTAGTCATTCTTTCTTCGTTGGTACTTTTTGTCTGTGCCAATGACATGATGCTGGACAGGGAAGCGGTCAATGTTATCAGCCGTTCCGATGGGTTTGTTCTGCTGGCTTTCTTCCTTATATTTATGCGTTATACATTTGCCATCGCCCGTAATGGGGCAGATGAGGCAGGAGAGGAGCAGAAGATAAAGGAAATGCCTGTATGGAAATCGGTGTTGTATATTGCAGGAGGGCTGGCCGGACTCATATTCGGCGGACAGCTTTTTGTTGACGGGGCAAGCGGGCTTGCCCGTTCATGGGGTGTCAGTGAATCGGTAATCGGACTGACATTGGTAGCCGGAGGTACTTCCTTGCCGGAGCTTGCCACATCTGTTACGGCGGCTTTAAAGAAGAATCCGGGAATTGCTATCGGCAATGTCATCGGTAGTAATCTGTTCAATATATTCTTTGTTCTGGGGTGCAGCGCTACGGTGTCACCGCTTCCGATGGGGAATATAAATAACCTCGATTTAAGTGTACTGATTGCTTCCTCCCTGTTGTTGTGGCTGGTAGGCTGGTTTTTCCGCAAACGTACCATAACCCGGCTTGAAGGCGCATTGATGGTTGGCTGTTATGTCGTTTATACCGCCTATCTTATTGCCCAACAGTGAAAAAGCCATAAAAAGAATAAGTTTTCTGCAAAAAAACTTCTATCTTTACACCCCGAATTTTATAAAAATACAGCATGGCTATTACCATTAAAAAAGTCAGTTCAAAGAAAGAACTAAAGACGTTTATACGGTTCAACTACGAGTTATACAAAGAGAATCCCTATTCCGTACCCGATTTGTACGATGATATGCTGAATACGTTCAGCCCGAAGAAGAATGCCGCTTTCGAGTTTTGTGAGGCGGAGTATTTTCTGGCATATAAGGATAACAAGGTGGTAGGACGTATTGCAGGGATTATAAATAAACGCGCAAACGAGACTTGGAATAAAAAAGAAGTCCGTTTCGGATGGATCGATTTTCTGGATGATATCGAAATATCACGTGCCTTGTTGGATGCAGTAGCCCAATGGGGTAAATCAAAAGGTATGGATACCATTCAGGGACCTTTAGGCTTTACCGACTTTGATGCGGAGGGTATGCTGGTAGAAGGATTCGACCAGTTGAGTACCATGGCGACTATCTATAATTATCCTTATTACCCACAGCATATGGAGAAGTTGGGATTCGAGAAGGATGCCGATTGGGTGGAATATAAAATTTATATTCCGGATGCAATTCCTGATAAGCATAAGCGTATCAGTGACTTGATTCAACGTAAGTTTAACCTGAGGGTGAAGAAATATACATCGGGTAAGAAAATTGCGGCCGAATATGGACAGGCTATATTCGAGTTGATGAATGAGGCTTATGCTCCGCTTTATGGTTTCTCGGCTTTGTCGCAAGGACAGATCAACCAGTATATAAAGATGTATTTGCCTATTGTAGATTTGCGTATGGTAACCTTGGTGACCGATGCCGAAGATAAACTGGTGGCAGTGGGGATTTCAATGCCTTCTCTGTCCGAAGCGTTACAAAAAGCGAAGGGACGTTTGCTGCCTATGGGATGGTATCACCTGTTGAAAGTGTTGTTCCTGCATAAGTATCCTCCTATGTTGGATTTGTTGCTGGTTGCTGTAAAACCTGAGTATCAGAACAAAGGTGTCAATGCTTTGTTATTCTCGGACTTGATCCCCGTATATCAGCAGCTGGGATTCGAGTATGCCGAAAGTAATCCGGAACTGGAACTGAACGGAAAGGTGCAGGCCCAGTGGGAATATTTCAAGACCGAGCAGCATAAACGCCGTCGTGCTTATAAAAAGAGTATTCTGTAACAACGATATATAAAAATGTGATAAGTCAATATGGAAGAAAACAACGAACTGATAAACAATCCCGCCGTAGAATATACCGACGATAATATCCGCCACCTCAGTGACATGGAGCATGTGCGTACCCGTCCCGGTATGTATATTGGAAAGTTGGGTGACGGATCACATGCCGAGGACGGTATCTACGTTCTTTTGAAAGAAATTATCGATAACAGTATCGATGAATTTAAAATGCAGGCGGGTAAAAAGATTGAGATTATTATTGAAGAAAATCTCCGTGTCAGCGTGCGTGATTATGGCCGGGGTATTCCGCAGGGAAAACTCATTGAAGCTGTTAGTGTGTTGAATACGGGAGGTAAATATGACAGCAAGGCGTTCAAGAAGAGCGTCGGACTGAATGGGGTCGGTGTGAAAGCCGTCAACGCATTGAGTTCACGTTTCGAGGTGCGCAGCTATCGTGATGGAAAGGTGCGTATCGCTACCTTTGCCAAGGGAGACTTGTTGACGGATACCACACAAGATACAACAGAGGAGAACGGTACCTATATTTTCTTTGAACCGGATAACCTGTTGTTTGAGAACTACAGTTTCCGTCCGGAGTTCGTGGAAACCATGCTCCGCAACTATACCTATCTGAATACAGGACTGGCCATTATCTATAACGGTCAGCGTATCCTGTCCCGTAACGGGTTGGTGGACTTGCTTAACGACAACATGACGGCTGTGGGATTATATCCCATCATCCACTTGAAAGGAGAAGATATCGAGATCGCTTTTACGCATACCGGTCAGTATGGTGAGGAATATTACTCTTTGTCAACGGACAGCACACCACACAGGGAGGTACGCACCAAAGTGCTTTCAAAGAGCATATAGCCCGTACCATCAAGGAATATTTCAACAAGAATATGGACTATGCCGATATCCGTAACGGATTGGTAGCTGCCATTGCCGTTAATGTGGAGGAACCGTTGTTCGAAAGTCAGACTAAAATCAAGCTGGGCTCTACCAATATGGCTCCCGGTGGTCCTACCGTTAATAAGTTTGTAGGTGATTTTGTAAAGACTGAGGTCGATAACTATCTGCACAAACATACGGATGTGGCCGATGTGATGTTGCAGAAGATTCAAGAATCGGAGAAAGAGCGTAAGGCTATAGCCGGAGTGACCAAACTGGCACGTGAACGTGCCAAAAAGGCAAATCTTCATAACCGTAAGTTGCGTGACTGCCGTTTTCACCTGAATGATGCCAAAGGAGACAAGAAGGAGGAAAGCTGCATTTTCATTACCGAGGGTGACTCGGCGAGCGGTTCTATCACCAAGAGCCGTGATGTAAATACTCAGGCAGTATTCAGTTTGCGTGGTAAGCCGTTGAATTCTTACGGGCTGACCAAGAAGATTGTATATGAGAATGAAGAGTTTAACTTGCTTCAGGCTGCTCTGAACATAGAGGACGGTATGGAAGGATTACGATATAACAAAGTGATTGTGGCAACAGATGCCGATGTGGACGGTATGCACATCCGTTTGTTGCTGATTACCTTCTTCCTGCAATTCTTCCCCGATTTGATAAAGAAAGGTCATGTATATATCCTTCAGACTCCTTTGTTCCGTGTCCGTAACCGCAAGAAAGGAGTTTATGAAACGGTATATTGTTATTCGGAAGAAGAACGGGTTGCCGCAATCGAACGGTTAAGCCCCAATCCCGAAATCACACGGTTCAAAGGTTTGGGAGAGATTTCACCCGATGAATTCAAGCACTTTATCGGCAAAGATATGCGTTTGGAGCAAGTTTCCCTCCGCAAGACTGATCTGGTAAAGGAATTACTGGAGTTCTACATGGGTAAGAACACGATGGAACGTCAGAATTTTATTATAGATAACCTTGTTGTAGAAGAAGATATTGCGTGAGTGAATCACTAAAAAATATGAGAAGAGCGATATTTCCGGGAACCTTTGATCCTTTTACCATCGGTCATTATTCGGTCGTGAAGAGAGCGTTGACTTTTATGGACGAAGTGGTGATCGGCATCGGTATCAATGAGAATAAGAAAACTTGGTTTCCTACAGAGAAACGAGTGGAGATGATCGAGAAACTTTTTGCGGATGATCCCCGGGTAAAGGTCGATGCTTATGATTGTCTGACCATTGACTTTGCCCGAGCTAAGGAGGCGCAGTTCATTGTTCGTGGTATCCGTACCGTACACGATTTTGAATATGAGGAAACTATAGCCGATATCAACCGGAAACTGGCCGGAATAGAAACGATTCTGTTGTTTACGGAGCCGGAACTAACCTCTATCAGCTCTACGATTGTAAGAGAATTGTTGCAGTTTGGCAAAGATGTGACGCCATTCTTGCCTGAAGGAATGAAAATAGACTGACCATGAAATATACTATGTATTTTGCAGGCTTGATTGCCTGCTTTTTTTCTATCGTAGCCGCACAGGCTCAGGAGAGTAAATTTCTGAATTCTCCGGCACGTAAGTTGCAACTGGCGGAATTTGCCATTGCCAATCTTTATGTAGACGAAGTCAATGAGGGAAAGCTGGTGGAAGAAGCTATCGTAAAAATGCTGGAGCAGCTTGATCCTCATTCTACCTATTCTGATCCGGAGGAAGTGAAGAGAATGAACGAGCCGTTGCAGGAAACTTCGAAGGTATCGGTATACAGTTTAATATGGCGGAGGACACTTTGCTGGTGATACAGCCTGTATCGGGCGGACCGTCCGAAAAAGTCGGTATTCTGGCCGGTGATCGTATCGTCATGGTGGAAGATACGCTGATAGCCGGTGTAAAGATGAGTACCGAGGATATTATGCGTCGTCTCCGTGGTCCTAAAGATTCAAAAGTGAATCTGAAAATACTTCGCCGAGGGGTGAAGGAACTGCTCCCCTTTACGGTGAAAAGGGATAAAATACCTGTTTACAGCCTGGATGCTTCCTATATGATTAAAGATAAGATCGGTTATATTCGTATCAACCGTTTTGCCGCCACTACCCATGAGGAGTTCAAGAAAGCGCTGACCGGGTTGCAGAAGAAAGGAATGAAAGACTTGATTCTTGATTTGCAGGGCAATGGCGGGGGGTATTTGAATGCTGCTATCGATATTGCCAATGAATTTTTGGGTAAAAAGGAACTGATTGTCTATACGGAGGGCCGTCGTAATCCTCGTAGCGAGTTTTTTGCCAAAGGTACGGGCGAGTTTCAGAACGGTCGTCTGATGGTATTGGTTGATGAATTTTCGGCTTCTGCCAGTGAGATTGTGACCGGAGCTGTTCAGGATTGGGACAGAGGAGTTGTTGTGGGCCGGCGCAGTTTTGGTAAAGGCTTGGTGCAGCGTCCCATTGATTTGCCGGACGGTTCGATGATCCGTCTGACGGTGGCCCGCTATTATACGCCTGCCGGACGTTGTATCCAGAAACCTTACGAGAGCATTGAAAAGTATAATGAAGACCTGATAGACCGTTATAATAAAGGAGAAATGATGAGTGAAGACAGCATCCACTTTCCGGATTCACTGAAGTTCAAGACTCATAGGTTGGCCCGTACGGTATATGGTGGCGGAGGGATCATGCCCGATTATTTTGTGCCGATTGATACGACTCTCTATACTAAATACCATCGTCAGTTGCGTGATAAAGGAGCATTGATGAAAGCTCATTTCCATTTTATTGATGCCCATCGTAAAGAGTGGCTGGGCAAATACAAGACTTTCAATGAGTTCTACAAACGTTTTGAAGTGACTCCGGATATGTTGGCACAACTGGTTGCTACCGGCAAGGAGATGGGAGTGGAATATAATGAAGAAGAGTATCAAAAGGCCCTGCCTCTGCTGAGGTTGCAGATGAAAGCATTGATAGCCCGTGATTTATGGGATATGAATGAATATTATCACGTCATTAATGACGCGAATGAAAGTATCAGGAAAGCGCTGGAACTGTTGGAGCAACCGGACTTTGAGGGGCTGCTGTTGAAAAAGCGATAGTCAAGACTTTATATTAACTGCAGGGGCGCATAGTTGCACTCCTGCAGTTGTCTGAAAAACTTCTGTTGTGTCTTCTTTTAGGTGTGGAATAATTTTCCAACCATCACTTTATCTGTCTCCCGAACAGCACCTTATTCAGCCATCGGTTCACATACACGTTCACGAAAGCACATCCTACTCCGATAGCGGCTCCTGCCACTACATCACTGGGATAGTGCACCCCTTGGTTCATCCGGGCAAACCCTACTCCGCAAGCCCATACGGCTGAAGGGGCGATAACATACCACTTAGGATAAGTGATGGAGAGTGAGGTGGCTAAAGAAAAAGCTGCCGCAGTGTGTCCTGAAGGGAATGACGGACTATCGGCATCCGGTGCTCCGTATGCATGAATCTTATCCGGATACTTTACAAAAGGCCGGTCACGACCTATTATATGTTTGGCGGCGTATGTAATCCCCACTGCTTCAATCACACTGGTTCCTATGTAAATGGCATCTTTCAGCATCGGCTGGTCTTTTTTTATCAATGCATAGAGTCCCATGGCTGTAGGTATTCCTACGGGTAGAATCACTCCGCTAGCGGACAATCCGCGGCTCAGTCCGTGTACATCCCATCGGTTGATGGTTTTCAACGTGTTGATGTCTATATTCTGTGCGCTGAGGCTGAATGTAAAACAGGCTGTCAGTATAAGAAAAATAATCCTTTGGCGTTTCATTTAGTTTGGCATTTGTTCAGTGCAAAGATAGGAAAATAATGTAATTCGCATTTACCCTTCTCCGAATTAAAGAATAATTTCCATAATTCCTTGTATTATCGCTAGAATTCCTTTACTTTTGCATCGTGAATACACAGCTTTTAACAGAATTTTTAGTTCTAACAATTAAATAATTTAAATTCAATCATTTATGTGGTTAAGTAATTCATCTATTGGAAGGAAAGTGGTGATGAGTGTCACAGGTATCGCCCTTGTCCTGTTTCTGACGTTTCACATGGCGATGAACCTTGTTGCGCTCTTCTCGGAAGATGCTTACAACATGATTTGTGAATTCTTGGGAGCTAACTGGTACGCGTTGGTTGCAACTGCCGGGCTGGCTGCTCTGTTTGTAATTCACATCATCTACGCTTTCTGGTTGACCATGCAGAACCGTGCAGCTCGCGGTAGCGAACGTTATGCAGTGAACGTTAAACCTAAAACTGTGGAATGGGCATCTCAGAACATGCTTGTCCTGGGTATTGTTGTCATTGCCGGATTGGCTCTTCATTTTGCCAATTTCTGGTACAAAATGCAGTTTGCCGAAATTATCGGTGTTCATGATTTGGGCGCATTCGGTCCTACAGACGGTGCCGCTTACATTCGTGAAACATTCGGATGCCCTGTATTTACAGTGCTTTACCTCATTTGGTTAGCAGCTTTGTGGTTCCACCTGACTCACGGATTCTGGAGTGCTTTGCAGACTTTGGGCTGGAGCAATAAAATCTGGTTCGAGCGTTGGAAGACTATTGGTAACATCTACTCTACTTTGGTAGTTCTTGGTTTTGCAGCAGTAGTCGTTATCTACTTCGTGAAATCACTCGCTTGTGGTGCTTGCTAATCGTAAATTGTAAATGATAAAATTGTAAATGAATATGGCTACTATAGATTCTAAAATTCCTGAAGGCGCTTTAGCCGAGAAATGGACCAATTATAAAGCTCATCAAAAATTGGTAAACCCTGCCAACAAACGTCGTCTTGACATTATTGTGGTAGGTACCGGTTTGGCAGGTGCTTCGGCTGCTGCTTCACTGGGTGCTCTGGGTTTCAAGGTATTAAACTTCTGTATCCAGGACTCTCCCCGTCGTGCACACTCTATCGCTGCACAGGAGGTATCAATGCTGCTAAGAATTATCAAAATGATGGTGACTCTGTTTACCGTCTTTCTACGATACAATCAAAGGTGGTGACTACCGTGCACGCGAAGCTAACGTTTATCGTCTGGCCGAAGTGTCAAATGCTATCATCGACCAGTGCGTAGCTCAAGGTGTTCCTTTCGCTCGCGAATACGGTGGTTTGCTGGATAACCGTTCATTCGGTGGTGCTCAGGTATCACGTACATTCTATGCCCGCGGTCAAACCGGACAGCAGTTGTTGCTGGGTGCTTATTCTGCATTGAGCCGTGAAGTTCAGCGTGGTAACGTGAAGTTGTACACTCGTTATGAGATGTTGGACGTTGTGCTGATTAAGGATAACGAAGGTGTGGAACGCGCCCGTGGTATCATCGCCCGTAATTTGGTTACAGGTAAGATTGAACGTTTTGCAGCTCATGCGGTAGTTATCGGTACCGGCGGTTATGGTAATACTTACTTCTTGTCTACCAACGCTATGGCGTCAAATGGTTCGGCTGCTATGCAGGTTTACCGCAAAGGTGCTTACTTTGCCAATCCTTGCTTTGCACAGATCCACCCGACTTGTATCCCTGTACACGGTGACAAGCAGTCTAAACTGACTTTGATGTCCGAGTCATTGCGTAATGACGGACGTATCTGGGTTCCGAAAAAGCTGGAAGATGCCAAGGCATTGCAGGCAGGAACTAAGAAACCGACCGATATTCCTGATGCAGACCGTGACTTCTACTTGGAACGCCGTTATCCGGCATTCGGTAACCTGGTTCCCCGTGACGTTGCTTCACGTGCTGCGAAAGAACGTTGCGACGCCGGTTTCGGTGTGAACAACACAGGTCTGGCCGTATTCCTTGACTTTAAATACGCTATCGACCGTCTGGGTGAAGATGTAGTTCGTGCCCGTTACGGTAACTTGTTCGATATGTACGAAGAAATCACTGACGAAAATCCGTACAAGACTCCGATGATGATATTCCCGGCTATCCACTATACGATGGGTGGTATCTGGGTTGACTATGAACTGATGACTTCTATCAAGGGCTTGTATGCTATCGGTGAAGCTAACTTCTCTGACCACGGTGCAAACCGTTTGGGTGCATCTGCATTGATGCAGGGATTGGCTGACGGTTACTTCGTATTGCCTTATACTATCCAGAACTATTTGTCAGACCAGATTCAGGTTCCCCGTTTCTCGACAGACCTTCCTGAATTTGTGGCTGCCGAAAAGGCTGTAAACGATAAGATCCAGAAACTGATGAATATCAAGGGTCATCGTTCAGTAGACTCTATTCACAAGGAACTGGGTCACATCATGTGGGACTTCGTAGGTATGGGACGTACCAAGGAATCTTTGACTACTGCTCTGGCTAAACTGAAAGAAGTAAGAAAGACCTTCTGGAGCGACCTTCGCATTCCGGGTGAAGCTAATGAATTGAATGTGGAACTTGAAAAGGCAATCCGCCTGGCTGATTTCATCGAAATCGGTGAGCTGATGGCTTACGATGCATTGAACCGTGAGGAATCTTGTGGTGGTCACTTCCGTGAAGAACACCAGACTCCGGAGGGTGAAGCGCTTCGTCACGATGACAAGTTCTCGTATGTAGCTTGCTGGAAATACACAGGTGAAGGAAAAGAACCCGAATTGATCAAGGAAGATTTGAACTATCAGTTCGTTAAGGTTCAAACTCGTAACTATAAGTCTTAATTATTAATTGTATAGAAATCATGGATAAAAATATAAGTTTCACACTGAAAGTTTGGCGTCAGAAAGGTCCTAAGGATAAAGGACATTTTGATACCTTCCAAATGAAAGATATTCCGGGTGATACCTCATTCCTGGAAATGATGGATATCTTGAACGAGCAGCTTATCAATGAAGGTAAAGAACCTATCGTATTCGACCACGACTGTCGTGAAGGTATCTGCGGTATGTGCTCTATGTATATCAACGGACATCCTCACGGACCTGCTACAGGTGCTACTACCTGCCAGATTTATATGCGTCGTTTCAAAGACGGTGACACCATTACTGTTGAGCCTTGGCGTTCTGCCGGTTTTCCGGTAATCCGCGACTTGATGGTAGACCGCAGCGCATACGACAAGATTATGCAGGCGGGTGGTTACGTGTCAATCAATACCGGTGGTATTCCTGACGCTAACGCAATTCCTATTGCAAAACCTATTGCCGATGAGGCTATGGATGCTGCTGCATGTATCGGTTGTGGTGCTTGTGTTGCTGCATGTAAGAATGGTTCTGCTATGTTGTTTGTTTCTGCAAAGGTCAGCCAGTTGGCACTGTTACCTCAAGGTAAAGTGGAAGCTGCACGCCGTGCGAAAGCTATGTTGAGCAAAATGGATGAACTGGGCTTTGGTAACTGTACAAACACTCGTGCTTGTGAGGCAGAATGTCCGAAGCTGGTTTCTATCAGCAACATTGCTCGTTTGAACCGTGAATTTATTGCTGCGAAGCTGAAAGACTAATTACGGTTAGTTTTACTTGATATTTGAGAGTGCCCTGCCTTTTGGCGGGGCATTTTTTTTATAATTATGTATTGGGTGAAGTTTCTTCCTTTTCTTTTTTACGGATGTTTCTGGGAGAGTCGCCAAAGGACTTCTTACAGAAGTTGGAAAAATGTGAGAGAGATTCAAATCCATGTCCAAAGCAGATTTCGGAGATGGAAGCATCTGTATAGCGCAATTGGTAAAGGATACTTTCTTTGCGCTGTTTCATCATCCATTCATAGGCCGGTTCGTTGAAGATGGCTTTGAAAATGCGGCGGAAGGTGGTGACGCTGTAGCCGCCCAGTTGTGCGAACTCCTCTACGGACTTTATTTGTTTGTGGTGCTTTAATATGAAATATTCAAAACTGCTGGTGTATTGGGATAGGCTGTGTACAACAGGAGATAGCTCATAGTCTGTGTAATAGTGCGCCAACAGATAATAAAGTTCTTTACGCTTGAATTCGAGCAGCTCTTTACAAATTTTGTCTGCATTCAGATAGGAAGCAACCCCTTCAAGGAAAAGCTTTATTTCGGGCTTTATTTTCAGTGGCTCGGAGATGAGTGGCGGAGGCACGTTTTTCAATATATAGGTATAGCGGTCATAGCAGAAGGCTTTAGGGTCATCAAATGTGTACAGAATACCTTCCGAGTCTGTCATGGCCAGTATTTCCACTTTTGATGCGATAGCTTGCAGCACAAATTCTCCGGAATTAATGATGGTTCCGGCATATTCTTCACTATTGATTAATATTTGACCTTTGAGTAAGAAAAATAAAATATTGGTTTCACACTTATGTGGGGGTAAGTGGAAACCTTTTTTGTTATGTGTGTAATGGATGCTGTTCTCCACTGCTTTAGGGCATTGGGTACAATCCATCCTTTCATTACAGGGCAGACCAGACATATATAGATGTTAGAAACGCTTGTGTTCTTTTGGTTGATTTGACAAATGTAGGTCAAATATGGATAATTTGCAATAAGTTTCAGGAAAAAGACCGAAGAATCCTGTTTCCACTTGTTTGTCTTCTGCCGTTACGGAAAACGATAGCCTGTGGGCGTGAGCATAGAGGGCTAAATTTGTGTGGCCAAACAAAAAGAAGTTGCAATTGTTGGGAAAGTAGCAGAAAGAAAGTATCTTTGTGTGTATCCATGGGGAGGTATACCGGCTAAAACAGCATAGATTATGGAATTTGTAGTATCATCCTCCAATTTCTCCGGTATCATTGGCGAGCTGCATAACTATCGCATATACTTTTTGAGGACGGTTGATTGACAACAGGTAAAAATGCTCCGCAAATGAAATCGCAAATCATGGTGGGGATGATACGGTGTTTCATTGCGGAGCAGGAAATTGCTATGTTCTTATCAGGAGATTATAATTTCATTGATTTATAAGCTTGCTGAGGGATCTTATGATGCAGGGTTTTTAGGAGTTTGCTCGTTATCAGTAGCATCCCAATTTTCATCATATGTTGTATTTACACTCATTTCTTCTGCACCAACCGGTAAAGTTAGTATATAACGGATACTTTGTCCGTTGGTCCATTCTCCGGTTAAGGATACTTCTTTTGAGTCATTAAAGAATGTTGCATTATCCTTCTCTGTTTTATACTTGACTATGATTTTTGCATCAGTAAGAGATTGTGGGTACAGCATTAATGAATTATCATTTTGTGTATAATCATAAATACCATCTTTGGCTGTTACGGTATTATCGAATGTATAGCTATAGCCACTAGCAGGTGCACTTCCTGTTATATTCCAATTTCCACCTTTTCCTTCGGTTCCTCCGAATGTATATGTTGCAGTACCGCCTTTGGCACCGGTGACAGTTATGCTTTCAACTGTGTAAGTATAGCTGCTATCAACTAGTTTCACAGCAAAGTTTATACGGGTGAGGATGTGTTGGAATGTAAGATTTAATGTATTATCACTTGGCTTGGTTACATCTTTGGAATAAGCCACTATAATATCTTTTTGATCGGCTGGGGTGTCAGGAAGAGTATAACTGATAGTAGGATAAGCGTTAGAACTAGCAGGGGCTGTATAGGTTACATCATTGGTATACCCAAAAAATTGCATTTCTGTGATAGGCCAGTAAAAAGTACCACTTGTTGTTGCCCAGCTACCTTGACCTCCTTTATATTCTATACCATCCATATAAGCATTACCCCATCCTGAAGTTGCAATATCATTGCTTTTAACTATATAGGCATGTAATTTAAACGACGTGAAACTGCTATTGCTTGTAACAGCGGCTCTTGAACTCTTTTTGACAATTGTGTTTACTCCTATTTCATTTTTACTTTTTGGAGTTCCATTGTCAATACCATCAATTTCATTCTGTGAGCAACTTGTGATTGCCAGTGCAGCTAAAGCTGCAAATAAAATCTTCTTCATATTCTGTGTGTTTTAAGTTAATAATTCTATGACTCTTTATTTTATATCTTAACCAACCGGTAATTCCACATTCGTTTCATCGTCCCAGTCACTAACGTTCCCATCAAATCCACCGCCACTTTCATCTGGAGGAACCTCTACATCATCCACTACAATTTTCTCGTCATCCGGAAGCTCAATCTCTATCTCGGACTCTTGAGGTTTTTCATCACCTTCTCCCGGCTCGTCTTTAGGAGGTTTTACCGCTTCCGTTATTTCCACTTTCGCTTCTTGTCTGGAACCATCCACCCTTACTATGATCAGATTCAGAAACTGAGTGATATCAGCTCTTGCCTGCGTCAGTTCGGGATGTCCGAAACAGGTGAAACTCCCTTTTATAACCCCATTCCCTTTACCGGTTTCACAATAAATGGGAGCGAAGCGGCATAAGCCGGCTCCTTTACCTAAATGGTAACATTCAGCCATTCCGGAAACACTGCCAATGATCGATGAGACATTTTTCAGCCCCTCTGTCTTTATTGAAAAGATGTAAGTGGTTACCACAGATTTTGGTCTTACCTCTAGTGTCGGTAACTCTTCTCCTTTTCCTATTTCTACATCGTCCAGGGTTGCCACATAAAAATTATCCGGTCCCCATACCATGTTTTCTGTTTCGCTGTCGCCCAATCCCGTGCAGTTTCCTGTACACGCCATTATCGTTTCGTAACTGTCTTCGCCTTTTACTTGCACTACTTCGGTGTCATAATTGTAAATCACTGCCAAGTAATGCCCCGGGGGCACTTTCATTTCTCCGCCTTTTGCCGGCAAGTAAGTATCAATCTTTCTTCCTTGGGCGTCCTTGGGATAGAAAATAACCCGGACTCCTTCCGGCAGACGGCCGGTTACTCCTTCCCAATCCAAACGGATATTTATTCCTGTTACGGGATAATCGTCCAGAATCTCGCGTCGGCTGCATCCCACTAAAGTCAATAGTGAAGATAAAAGTACAAGAGCTACGTACCTTGTCTTTTTCATTTTCTTCCTCTCTTCTTTGTTATCACCCATACCAACGAAATTTTTGCTTTCGTAGGGCCTATAAAGGTGTAATTCCCGCTACTCATCCAAACTAGTGACCCTTCATAGAGTGTACTTTTGATATTCCGTGGTCAGGTAGCCTATGCCCAGGCTGAATTCCAATGCCAGATGCCGTGACACTGAAGTGGAATATCCATAAGTGAATCCTGCCGCACCGTAATATTTACCTTGGTAGCCGTCTCCTTTAAACTGAAAGTCGTAGATACCTCCTTCGGCATACAATCCAAAGAAATGTCCGTTCAACCGGTGATGCAGTTCACGGTTGCCCAGCCAGTAGCGGCTTTCTATTCCTCCCGAAATCAGCTGGTAGCAGATTTCTTTGCTACTGTTGGACCACCAGGGGCTTTTATATTCCAGGTTCACTGACCACCGCTTTCCTACAGGAATTTCTATTTCTATATTAGGCGCCAGTGCCAGGTCGTACAATAAATTATTTTTCAGTGCAAGCACTGTGTTGCCGGCTGTCTTGTCTCTTCTTGCTGCCTTTTCTTTGGGCTTTTTTCCCCGTTTTGCTTTTGTCTCTTTTCCTTTTCTGCCTTTGTTACTGTTTTTCTGTTTCTGTTATTACTTGTCTCCTTTCCTTTTGTGGGAGTGCTTGCACCGCCATTGGCGCAATGGTCGTTTCCTGTCAATCGGAATGAATTCAGTTTCTTCTATCATGACCGCCTGTTCCGTGGAGGAGTTTTTTCCTTCCTTTTCTTCCGGATAAGACAGGCAGACTCTTATTTTTGTCCGTCTGAGCTCCGGTAGCAGCTGGTTGGAAATATATTGATAAGGTATGCCGGCATCCAGATGTTGCAAGAAATCTTGCATTTTTACAGGATTGTCATGGTGATAATCTATCAATGCCAATACATCCTCCCGGTCGGGGACCAGCCTGTCGTCCGTTATCAGTTTCCGTAAGGCATCCCCGTATTCTTCTCCTGTACGGATACAGATTTGGGCGGCATTGACTTGCGGATATTTCCGACATAAGAACGCTTTTACTTCCTCGCTTCTTTTTAGGCCCGGCGCTATGTCCGGTTCTTTTTTTCCGTTATATGAATCCGGTGAAACCAGAATAATGGAATAAAGATGTCTGCTGCGGGCAGGATGGGCAAGCAGGGAATCCAATGTTGCCAGCGTTTTACCGTTTCCTTGGTAATCCTTGTCCGCCTGTCGGGCCTTCAGGTCAAAATAGAGCATCATGTCCAATATGGTATCTTTGGGATTTTCGTACTCTGTCGTCCGGGCATAAGTGCTATTGGTCAGTAGGCACAAAAACACAAATATGCTGAATATAGTAGTGCGTTTTTCCATGGATTACCATTATGTGTGGAGCAAATATAGGTGATAAAATCTGAAAAAAAACGTATTAAATGTTCTATTTTCGGACGTGAAAGGGTTAGTGAAGCGATTGGACAGAATTTGCAAGTTTGGGCAGCCGGATAATGAGAAGGGCAGGGAAGCTTACTTTTATTTGGAGTGAATAATCAGAGGAATACTTTCTTTTGCTTTTTACTTTCCAATGGACAGAAATGAACGGTCTTATCATATGGATAGGGCAATGTTTCATATTCCTTTTTTAATCCGTGTTTTTCAATCTAATTGTAATGTTGTGTGCGAAAACGGTTGTATTTGTGAAATAATACTAAATGAAAAGCGAAATTGAACTAAATATTTGGAGAAAATGAGTGTAAGTTGTACATTTGTCATGTGATTTTTTTCATAGTATTAGATTTAAGGTTAACAAAGGTTGGAGCAAAGCGTTGCTCCTTTTCCTTTTTTAAGCCCTTCGCTTTTGTTCTTTTCCTGCCTGTCAAGTTTCCTGTCTTTTAAAATATTCAGCTTCTTGTTTTCATCCATCGGATTTTATGTTATCTTTGTGTCAATGTAATTAATTGACAATCTAAATGAAAAGACACGCAAACCTTTTATGCTTGGGAGCTGCTGTTGCATTACTGAATGCCTGCGCTCCAGCTGTGAATGCTCCTGAACCTGTTTTCCCCATTCCTGAAAAGAAACAGGTGGATTGGCAGAAAATGGAGACATACGCTTTCGTACATTTCGGACTGAACACGTTCAATGATCGTGAATGGGGATATGGAGATTCCGATCCTGCTACATTCAATCCTGTCAAACTGGACTGCGAACAATGGGTGAAAACCTTTGTGGCGGCAGGGATGAAAGGAGTTATCCTTACGGCAAAACATCATGACGGATTTTGCCTGTGGCCTACGGGCTGACCGAATACTGTATCCGTAACACGCCTTATAAAGACGGAAAAGGGATATAGTGCGTGATCTTTCGGAAGCTTGCAAGAAGTATGGTATAAAATTCGCTGTCTATCTCTCACCGTGGGACAGGCATCAGGCCAATTATGGAACTCCGGAATATGTGGATTATTTCTATCGACAGTTGTACGAGTTGCTGACCAATTATGGTCCGGTGTTTGAAATCTGGTTTGACGGGGCCAATGGCGGTGATGGCTGGTATGGCGGAGCAAAAGATTCCCGTACCATAGACCGGAAGACTTACTATGACTATGCGCGTGCCTATGAAATGATTGACAAGTTTCAGCCGCAAGCTGTTGTATTCTCGGATGGCGGTCCCGGATGCCGCTGGGTAGGTAACGAGAATGGATTTGCCGGAGCGACAAACTGGTCTTTCTTGCGTGCCGGAGAGGTTTATCCGGGATATCCTAAGTATAGGGAACTGCAATACGGACATGCGGACGGCAATCAGTGGACGGCTGCCGAGTGTGATGTGTCTATCCGTCCGGGCTGGTTTTATCATCCGGAGGAGGACGACCGGGTGAAGACGGTGGAGCAATTGACAGACCTTTATTACCGCAGTGTGGGACATAATGCGACTTTATTGCTTAATTTCCCCGTAAACCGGGATGGATTGATTCACCCTACAGATTCGGCGAATGCTGTTGATTTTTATAAGAATGTACAGAAACAGTTGGCAAACAATCTGTTGAAAGGTGTTCTTCCGATAGTTTCCAATGAACGGGGTGGAAAATATACGGCAAAGGCGGTGACGGATGGAGAGTATGATACATATTGGGCTACGGAGGATAGCGTCACATCGGCTGTTATCGAGTTTGAATGGCCGGCCCCGCAGAAGGTAAACCGTATGCTGTTGCAGGAATACATTCCGTTGGGACAGCGTGTACAGTCCTTTGTGGTGGAATATAATAAGGAAGGGGAGTGGCTGCCTGTGAAACTGAATGAAGAGACTACTACAATCGGTTATAAACGTTTGCTTCGTTTTGAGACTGTCACTACGGACAAACTTCGCGTGAACTTTGAGAAATCACGCGCCTGCCTGTGTATCAATAATATAGAGGCTTATTATGCAGGAGAAACCCTTGATGTGTTTACAGCAAAAGCGGAGGAACTGAAAACATATCCGTTTACATTGCCGAAGGTAGATGAAGCGGAAGCCGGAAAATGTGCGGATAAAGATGCCGCCACTACTTGCTTTGTGGACGGCAATACGCTTCTGGTGGATTTAGGTACGGAACAGACTGTTTCTTCTTTCCATTATTTACCCGACCAGAGCGAGTATAACAAAGGACTGATAGCTGCCTATGAGATTTCAGTCGGCACGGAAGCCGGTGCGGTGAACCAGGTGGTGAGCAGCGGGGAATTCTCGAACATCAAGAACAATCCGATTCTCCAATCGGTCTACTTCAGTCCGGTAACAGCCAGATATGTGCTGTTGAAAGCAGTGCGGATGGTGGAAAATGACGGACCGATGGGCTTTGCCGAACTAGGAGTGCAATAACCATGCATCAATATACTCATGTACCCGTTCACGGTACAGCTACCGTATGTCAATGGGTATATGAGTATCTTGATACATGGTTACATTATTAACCGGTACACTCCTCCTGCCAGTGCTCGTATCACCCCTTTCATTTCTAATTCAAACAGTAATGCACTCATTCGGTTTACAGGTATGTTGGTGTCTATCACCAATGTGTTGATTTGTAATCCTTCCGGCATTTTGCCGAGTCGTTTTACTATTCGTTCTTCTTCCTCGCTTAAATCAGGGAACAATTCCCGTTGTACTGTTTTCTCGGTTTTGGGGCTGCTTTCCCATCCCATGGCCTTCACTAAATCTTCGGCCGATGTGATAAGCACTGCCTGGTTTTTTCTTATCAGATTGTTGCAGCCTATGGAATATTCGTCGTTGTATCGTCCCGGAAAGGCAAAACAGTCCCGGTGATAACTTTCCGCCAGTTCGGCGGTGATGAGGGCTCCCCCTTTGGCGGCGGATTCGATAACGACGGTGGCGTCACTCATACCTGCCACAATGCGGTTTCGTTTCACGAAATTCTGCCTGTCGGGATTGGTTCCGCTTGTAAATTCGGTCAGCAAACCTCCCTGTTCCAACATGCTGACGGCTGTCTTCCGATGTTCGGCAGGATAAATACGGTCCAGTCCGTGTGCCAGCACGCCTATGGTCTTGAAATGATTCTGCAGGGCGGCGCGGTGCGCATGGATATCAATGCCATAAGCCAGCCCGCTCACTATCAAGGCGTTTGGGCACAACACCGACAAGTCGGCAAGGAAACGGGTGCAGATATCCTGTCCGTAGGGGGTGGCATGACGGGTTCCTACCATATTGATGACATGCAGTGCATTCAGATCGGCATTTCCCCGGTAAAATAAAGCTAGCGGAGCATCATCACATTCACGCAAACGGCCGGGATAACCTTCATCATTTAAGGTGAGGCAGCGGATATGATTTTCTCACAGAAAGTTAGTTCCTGCTCTGCACGCCGGAAAGCTTCGGAGTTATTCAACGCAGTAATGATCTTTTCGCTTACTCCGGGGACCAGTTGTGACAGCTCTTTGCGGTGTTCGAAAACACGGGTGGCGCTTCCCAGACTGCTCACCAGTCTGAATGCGCCTGTCGGTCCCAATCCCGGTATCCGGGTCAGGGCCAGGCTGCAAATTTGTTCGTCTTGTGTCATTCGCTCAGATAGGGGGCGAAAGTCTCGTCAAATAGAGCGCTGTCCCCTAATCTGCCGTTTACCACGCATACTGATTCTACAGTGGCCTTGACAGTCACTTTCATGTCGGGCAGACGGAAAATGTCCTGATAGAACACATATTTAATACCTTCTTTTTTCAGATAGAGCTTGGACACGAATTCGTCACCGCTGCGCAGCGGAGTTTTGAACGCCATGGTGAGCCTCGCCACTACCGGGTCCACTTCTTCGTGCAAGCGTGCGAAACTGATCCCCACCGATGTGAGAAACTCATGGCGCGTATGTTCCAGATAATGTTGATAGTTGGCATTGTTCACAATACCCTGCAGGTCGCATTCATAATCGCGTACCTTCATCTTCAGTTCATAAATATACTTTTCCATAAGGCAAAGGTATAAGAAAAATGTGTTACTTTGCAGATAAACTTAAAAAAAGAAACAAATGAAACTGTACGCTGCCCCTTTGCAAGGTTTTACGGAAGCCCCCTGGAGAAATCTTCATCAGGAAGTTTTTGGTGGGATAGATGCTTATTATACCCCCTTTGTGCGGATGGAGAAAGGAGAGTTCCGTAACAAGGATGTACGGGAGATCGCTTCTGAAAACAATACTGTGTCCCGGCTGATTCCCCAGCTTATCGCTTCCACTCCTGCCGAACTGGAACGGCTGGCCGGTTTGTTTATAGAGAAAGGGTACAAGGAAGCGGATATCAATATGGGTTGTCCTTTTCCCCTGATGACAGGGAAACATAAGGGTTCGGGCATTTTGCCGTATCCGGCCGAGGTGGAAGCTTTATTGAAAGAGCTGGTGCACTATCCGGAACTGGGTTTCTCCGTCAAGATGAGATTGGGATGGGAGTGTGCGGATGAATGGCGGCCGTTGTTGCCTTTGTTGAACGCTGCCCCCTTGCGGCGGATCGTTCTGCATCCTCGTATCGGGAAGCAACAGTACAAGGGAGAGGTGGACTTGGCTGCGTTCACCGCTTTCTATGAGGAGTGCGCCCATCCGTTGGTGTATAACGGTGACTTGCTGACGGTGGAAGATATCCGGAAGGTGGACGAGGAGTTTCCCCGCCTGGAGGGCGTCATGCTGGGACGCGGGTTGCTGGCCAATCCTGCTTTGGCTTGGGAATATGCAAACGGAGCCGTTTTTTCTCCCGATGAGCTGCATGAAAAGGTGAAGGCGCTTCACGCACGCCTTCTTCAATATTATGAAGCCCATTTACAGGGAGAGGTGCAATTGCTGAGTAAAATGAAGCCTTATTGGGAATACCTGCTGCCCGATGCGGACCGGAAGATAAAGAAAGCGATAAAGAAGGCTACAACGATGGATAAGTATTTGACAGCGGTGAACCAGCTGTAATGATGGAAAAGGGGCTTCGGTACATGAAAACCGGAGTGTCTCTTCAGTTCATTCAGCCGGTCTAACTGCTTGTAAAATAGGGAAGTATCCTGATAGGAGAACCTTCAGTTTCCTGTCAGTTACTTCCAGCCCATATTTTTGTTCCTACCTGTTAGATGAGAGGTGTGTCCGTCATGCCTGTATTTTAAGAAATACTTAGCTGTCTTTTCTTGGAGCATATCCTTTATCTTCCTTGTTATGCATCCTGTTGCTTCCTGATAAGTTTATCGTTTCACTAAAGTGATGAAACCTTATCACCCTAGTGATGAGCTTGTACTACTTGGGTGATGAAACTTCATCACTTAAGTGAAACACTATACTTGTCAAGAAGAGAACACGAACTTGTCCTGATGAAAACCCTTTTACATAAGGATGTTTACGCTTAGTCACTTTTCATCCCGAAACGCCGGAAATCCCTTGACAAAGGCTTTTCAATGTGCTATCTTTGTGGAAACAACAACTAAAAAAAAACAATAAAATCATGATGAAAGAAATGATTCGGAAGGTGATGGAATGGTGCAAGTTATGGAACGGTGAAACTGCAACGGCGAAACAGGGGGACCCTTCTTCGGATAAAAGGGAAAAAGAACAGGCTGCGGATAACCGGGAGGTGCAAGACCGTCTGGAGAACTACTTGTGGAAACACTATGAGTTCCGTTTCAACGTGTTGACGGAACAACCCGAATATTGCGCGAAGGGGCAAGGGACGGACACACCTTATAAGATAGTGACTCAGCGTACCTTGAACACCTTGTGCCTGGAAGCGCACCGTCATCGCATCAATTGCTGGGATAAGGATGTGAGCCGCCTGCTCCATTCGGAACGCTTGGAAGACTATCACCCTTTCCTTACTTATATGGATACACTGCCCCAATGGGACGGGGTGGATCGCGTCACTCCGCTGGCGCAGCGCATCTCGAAAAAAGCTTTCTGGATAAACGGCTTCCACCGCTGGATGCTGGGAATGGCCGCCCAGTGGGCAGGACGCATGGACCGTTGCGCCAATGCAGTGGCCCCTATGTTGGTGAGCCGTATGCAGGGCAAGTGTAAATCTACTTTTTGTCAGTTGTTGATGCCCGACGGGTTGAGAGATTATTACACGGACAGTTTTGAGTTGACGGGGCAGTCGGGATGCGAACAGAAACTGGCGCAGTTCGGGCTGATTAATCTGGATGAGTACGACCGTCTTTCTCCTCAAAAACTGCCGTTGCTCAAGACACTGATGCAGATGAAGAAGTTGGATTTCCGTAAGTCGCACCGTTCATCCTACAGTCACCTGCCCCGCATGGCTTCGTTTATAGGAACCAGTAATCATAAGGATTTGCTGACCGACCCTACGGGCAGTCGCCGTTATCTTTGTGCCGAGGTGAAAGAGAAAATAGACTGCACGCCACTGGAGCACAAGCAATTGTTTGCCCAATTGAAGGCGGAGCTGGAGGGTGGCGAGCGTTATTGGTTTTCGGCCGAAGAGGAAGCGGAACTGCAATTGCGCAACCGCGAGTTCTATGCCATGCCCGTAGAGCAGGAGGTGTTCTACCGTTGTTTTCGCCTGCCTGAGGCGGGAGAGGAGTTCAAACTCTATTCGGCCTCGGTCATTTTCACCATTTTGCAGAGCCGTTATCCTGCGGCTATGCGCGGCATGACGGTGGTGCGTTTCGGCAAGATGATGAGTGCCATGGGGGCGGAACGGATGCATACGGAGAAAGGAAATCTGTACAAGGTAGTGTTGGCGGCATAATTCCCGTCCATCAGGCCGGCTGAAAGGACTGACAGGAGGCTGAAGGGGCTTCTGTCAGTCTTATTTGTTGTGCGACAGCGTGTTAACCGTGCTGAATGGTCTGAAGGCGGGGTGCATGAATGCCAAAAAACATACTATAAGAATCTTTTTAAAGAGCCGTTTTCTCAAGAATTTGTACTAAGTTTGCAACCAAACTACATAATTAAAAAAAACTATGATTAACAGATTTGTATTGAACGAAGTATCTTACTTCGGTCCGGGTGCGCGTGAAGTGCTTCCACAAGAGATTAAACGTTTGGGCTTGCATAAAGCGTTTGTTGCTACAGACAAGGACTTGATTAAGTTCGGTGTGGCTGATAAAGTGTTGAAAGTCTTGGAGAATGCAGGTATTCCTTATGAAATATTCAGTGAAATCAAACCGAATCCTACCGTAAGCAATGTAAAGGCGGGAGTTGAAGCTTTTGCAAAATCAGGAGCGGACTTTATTCTGGCTATCGGCGGCGGTTCGTCTATCGATACTTCGAAAGCGATTGGTATCATCACTAATAATCCAGACTTCAGTGATGTGGTATCACTGGAAGGTGTGGCTCCTACAAGGAAAAAGTCAGTGCCTATCATTGCACTGCCCACTACCGCCGGTACTGCCGCCGAGGTGACTATCAACTATGTCATCACGGATGAGGAAAACCATAAGAAGATGGTTTGTGTAGACCCGAACGATATCCCCGCCATCGCTATTGTGGATGCGGAACTGATGTACACTCTGCCTAAAGGGCTGACTGCTTCTACCGGTTTGGACGCACTGACCCACGCCATCGAAGGGTTGATAACCAAAGGCGCTTGGGAAATGAGCGATATGTTCGAGATCAAGGCGATCGAAATGATTGCCCGTTATCTGGAAACCGCTGTCTTCGAGCCTACCAATGCGGAAGCCCGTAACGGTATGGCCGTGGCACAGTACATTGCAGGTATGGCGTTCTCTAATGTAGGCTTGGGCGTGGTTCACGGTATGGCTCATCCGTTGGGAGCTATCTTCGATATTCCTCACGGTGTGGCTAATGCACTGTTGCTGCCTGTCATCATGGAGTTCAATGCTCCGGCTGCTTTGTCCAAATATGTAGATATCGCCAAGGCGATGAATGTGTACAAGGATGGCATGAGCCGGGAAGAGGCTGCGAAGGCTGCTGTTGAGGCGGTGAAGGCATTGTCTGTCAAGGTGGGTATCCCTCAGCATTTGTCTGAACTGGGTATTAAGGAAGAAGACTTGCCCCGTCTGGCCGCTTCGGCTATTGCCGATGTGTGTACGCCGGGCAATCCTCGTGAAGTGACGGAAGAAATTATTCTGGAACTTTACAAGAAGGCTTTCTAAGCGTAATTCTTTTGTAATAAAAGCATAGGTGGTGTGTGGATGTGCAGGGCATATCCACACACTTTTTTTATCTCCTTGTCTTTGAAACAGCATTGTCACTTTGTAGCAATTTGTTCGTAATCCATTCAGCATTCTTTTGCACTTGCAAATTAAATTTAATGAAAATAGGTATTATTGTTAAACTGCTATCAATCATTTGAACATGAAAATTCTTATTGAGTCAAAGAGATTTTTGTTGTTATTATGCTTGTCACTATTCGTTGCGGGCTATGTTTCTGCACAGGATTACCGGGCGATTGTAAAAGGTATTGTGACTGACGAAACCGGAGAGGGGGTTATCGGAGCCACAGTGTTGGTAAAGAACGAATCGACCGGTTTCAGTGCCGGTTCTATCACCAACGAGACGGGAGAGTACATTGTGAAGCAACTCCCTTTGGGTTCACCTTACTCTGTCACCGTCAGCTATGTAGGCTATGGTGACCAGAAAAAGACAGGATATACGCTGAACCAAGGTGATGTGCTCCGTCTGGATTTCCAGTTAAAGGAGGAAAGTGTCGTGATGGAGGCTGTACAGGTGGTGGCTAATTCATTGAAGAATTCTATCGCCACTACGGGGGCCGCTACTTCGGTGACGGCCAATGACCTGAACAAACTGCCGGTAAACGGGCGTAACTTTACTTCGCTCATTGACCTGTCACCATTAAGTACAGGTTCCAGCCTGTCCGGACAGTTGGCTTCTTCTACTAATTATACCATTGATGGTATGAGTGCCAAGGGACCTACTTCGGGAGGTAGTACAACCAGCCGAAACGGTGTGCCATATGCCATTTCGATGGAGGCTATCCGTGAGTTCAAAGTCGTGACGAATGAATATGATGTGACTAACGGTCGTGCCGGAGGAGGTACTATTAGTACGGTGACCAAATCGGGAACCAACCAATTGACAGGTAGCGCTTTCACTTATCTGCGTTCCGACTGGTTGTCCAGCAAATATGATATCCGCGGCAACAAGCGCTCGAATGATTTCTCTACTTACCAGTTTGGAGCCTCATTGGGCGGTGCATTGGTGAAAGACCGTGCCCACTTCTTTATTTCTTGGGATCATCAGGCTGATTCACGTCCGTTGTATATTGCCGATATTCATAATGCTGCCGATGAAAAGCGTTATAATTTGACTACGGAGACCAGAGACCGTTTTCTGGAAATAGCCCGCAATAAATATGGAGTGTCGGACCATCCTCAGTTCGGGTCTTTTGATAAAAAACAGAATACCGATGCGGTATTTGCTCGTTTGGACTGGCAGATTAATGCTACAAACCTGTTATCGTTTACTGATAATTTTGTGAATGACAATAACAATATGGGCTTGAGCGACAATAGTGCTATCAATCTTTATGAAGTGTATGGTGATGTACATTCGTTGAACAACAGCGCTTTACTGACTTTACGTTCGGTACTGGGACCACGCAGTACCAACGAACTGAAGTTGCAACATCTTTATACATTGGAAAAATCCATGCCGGGCAGTGAACTGCCGGCTGATAATATTCCACGTGCCATTGTGCAACGTGTAGAATCGGAAATAGATGGAAAAACGGCGACTACTACCATTCAGCTGGGTGGTCAGCGTTATAGCCCTGAGAATTTCTATAATCACGTACTTCAGTTGGTAGATAATTATTATTATAATACCAATAAGGTAAACTATACATATGGTTTTGATTTGATGTACACGAATCTTAATTCTCGTTACGGTAGTGAGGCCAACGGGCGTTTTTATTTTACCGGACTGGATAATTTCGAGGCATTGAAGCCTTCTCGTTATGTACGTGAAGTGTATTTGGATCCTGACCAAAACAATCAGCGTGTACGCCAAAATATATTGAATGCAGGTATCTATGCCCAGTTGCAGACTAAACTGTTCACAGGATTCGAGCTGATGGCAGGCTTACGTTTGGATAATGCCACTTATTTCAATAAAGGTAATTTCAGCCAACTGGTGTATGATGAATTGGGACTGCGTACAGACAATGGACTCTCTACTTTCCAGATTCAGCCTCGTGTCCAGATTACTTGGGACTTTAATGACAAGCACACGGATATTCTTCGTATTGGCGGGGGAATCTTTGCATCTGATATCAACAACTATGCCATGATTAATAATATGGTATTTGATGGTACGAAAGTGATGTCGGTTGATATCAAGAATACGGAAGAAGAACCGGATATAGTTCCCACTCCCGATTTTATAGGGTATCGGAAAGATCCTTCTACGGCTCCGGGTATTGATTTGCTGAATAATCCCAAATATGCGGACAAGGCTGTACCTACGATCAATATGAATAGCAAGGATGCCAAGGTTCCCGTGGTTTATAAGGCGAATATTTCATACACTCACTTCTTCAGTGACCGTTTGAAAATGAGTGTCAGCGGATATATGACTTTGGGTCGTAACAACTATATGTATATAGACCGGAACATGGTGGATGATCCTTATTTTCGTCTTTCTGCAGAAGGGAACCGAGGTATTTATGTACCTGCTTCTACTATAGGAAAAGATGGTACTCTTGATTGGATGGAAGGACGTAAAAGTACCAAAGTAGGGCGTGTGCTCGAATTGGTCAGCGAGGGAAAAGTAAATCAGTTCGCTTTCACCGTAGATGGAACATGGCGTTACTATAAAGACGGAGAACTTTCTTTCAGTTATACTTGGAACGATACCAAAGACAATACTTCCTATAATGGTAATGTGGCTAATTCCGCTACTCTTTCCCAAATGGTGGTTGACGATCCCCGTGATTTAAGCAAAATGACTTACTCCAACAATCAGTTCCGTCATAAACTGGTGGTTTATGGTTCGGCTCCTACTTTCTGGGGCATTACCGTAGGTGCTCGCTTTTCCGGCATCGGGGGAACACGTTATTCCATGATTGTGAATGGAAATGTGAACGGTGATTTTGTGGATAGTAATGATCTGGCCTATGTATATGATCCGAATAGCAGTGCTACTCCTGATTATATTCGTGAAGGTATTAATTCTATATTGAACAATCCGGATGCGGAAAAGAGTGTGAAAGATTATATTCGTAAGAGTTTTGGTAAAGTGGCCGAACGTAATGGAGGAGTCAATGGTTTCTATGGCACTTTAGATCTTCGTTTGGCCAAGAAATTCAAAACTTACAAAAAGCAGAATCTGGAGGTGTCTGTTGATATTTTCAATGTGGCCAATATGTTGAACAAAGATTGGGGAGCCGGTCATAATCTGGGAACACAGAAAATTTATAGTATCAAGGGGTTTGATAAAGATGCCAAACAATATACTTATAATGTAAATGCCAACACAGGTGTATCCAGTCTGAACGGTACTCCTTTTCAGGTTCAGATAGGTTTGAGATATGGATTCTAATAGATAATGATTAAATAAGAAATAAAGATGAAACTAAGTAAACTAATGATGGCTTGTGCCATGTGTGCTGTTACTTTGACCGGGACTGCCCAGACCAAAGTGATTGCCCACCGCGGATATTGGAAATGTGAAGGTTCTGCCCAAAACTCTATTGCTTCTTTGACAAAGGCTGCAGAGGCAAAGGTGTATGGTTCGGAGTTCGACGTACAACTGACGAAGGACAAGGAAATCGTAGTCAATCATGACGATAGCATTCAGGGAATTTGCATTTTTGATACTCCTTTTGCTGAATTGAAAGATTTGAATTTGAGTAACGGCGAGAAGTTGTCCACTTTGGATGATTATCTGGTAGCGGGTAGGAAACTGACTGGTACTCAGCTGATATTGGAAATCAAGCCTCACAGAACCGAAGAAGCGGAAAATGAAGCGGTAAGAATCATTGTAGATAAAGTGAAAAAGATGCGAATGGAGAAACAGGTGGAATATATTTCATTCAGCATGAACATTTGCGAACAGTTGGTGAAACTGACTCCGGATTCGGAAATAGCTTATCTGAAAAGTGATGTGGCTCCTAAAGACCTGAAGGCGAAAGGAATTAATGGTATTGATTATTATATCAAGGTATTGGCTGAGAAACCGGAATGGATTGCTGAAGCACATCAGTTGGGTATGAAGGTGAATGTGTGGACAGTCAATGATATGGAGATGGTTCAGAAGATGATTGACCAGCAGGTGGATTATATAACTACTGATTATCCATTGGAAACTGAAAAGCTGATTCGGAAAAATGGAGGAGATTCTTAATAAAAATGTAATTCCTTTCAAATAGGGATGTAATAGGAACACAATACATTTGCACTGTAATTTAAAAAAGGATAATATGAAAGCTGGTTTATTAAAGAAAATCTCATTGGCTTTGGGATTGGTATTATGGGTGACAGGTTCTGTATGTGCATCGCCTGCTGACGAAGAAGGTGCTAACAAGGCTAATAACAATCTGGTAAAGGTTCTTGTTATAGGACTTCACGACAATGTGGAATCCAACTATTTTCCCGGCAGTATGATTACTGAGGAAACTGGAATACCGACTGATAGCATAGATTATACTTATAATCAGATTATAGCAAAGAATATTATTGCATCCAATAAGAATAAGAAATACCAGTTCGTTACTCCGGAAAAGGCGGCGGCCATCAGCAGTTTGTTGGATAAAATCAGACTGGAAGGTGAAGAAGAGGAGAGGTATGCGGATCTTAGTCAGGTGGATGATAATCGGTATGAACAGCTGATAAAGGATACTGATTCGGATTATGTATTATTTTTGAATCAGCATTATTTGAAATGGCAAGAAAAGCCTTTGCGTACTTTGTTTCATATCACCAGTTATTCTTTGTTTGATAAGAATCAGAAGGAAGTAACCCGAGGTAATAACTATTTTACCAGCATGAATTTGGAAAGTAAAGATAAGTTGAGTAAGGATAGTCGGAAAAGTTCTTCAAAGATAGTTTCCACTATTGTAAAAAGCTTGTCAAAGTGATGTCGTTATTCAGAAATTTATAAGAATAGGTGGGGCTGAAGTTCAAGACTTCAGCCCCCTTTTTCTATTTTCTTTTCAGATATTCGTACCCTATCCGGCAATACAGGCATTTTTTCTTATCGCAATATTCTTTCTTTAATTGTATCAAAGCTTGGCTGTCGGCGGCATTGGAGGCTTTCATTCCGCATTGTTCCCACATGCGGGTGATATAATTGTTCTCCGCTTTCAATTCTTCCAGAAAACTGCCGGCACGTGCACAAAGTACACGATTCCCTTTATGCAGTCCGTAAGCATAGAGAAATGTCACTACCGTGTTGATAATGAGTAAATCCAGTGAGGTGTTACTTAGAGTCTTCGGACGGGAAGGGGAAGAACCGCCAAATGTATAATGAGTGAGCCAGTATTCTGACGTTCCTCCTTTCAGAATATCTCTGACACCTTGTAGTGTTTCCGTTTCCATGATGCGAGAGAGCAGTCCGTAGGCACGATGATAAAGACATGCCAACTGTGCAATCCGTATATGCGGAAAATTAGCAGGACGTAGCCGGAGAAAACGCCATAGGGAAGCATCCATCGGGATAAGTCCGAATTTATGCTGTAGATAGGTGTACTCTTTTTTTAGCCGGAGATAGTATCCGTCTCCATCAGAATCTTCCAGAATGCCGGCTTGTCCAAAGAAGATGGCTTCTATCTGGAAAAGGTCGTTCCGATGCTTGTCTACTGCCCGGAAGGGAAGCCGATGAGCCCAGGTTTCGAAAGCGTCTCCGTTCAGCCCGAAACCGAAATTACGTGCCAGTGTGATAAAAAAAGCATCTTCCCAATTGCCTTGACAACGTTTTAACCGTTCATTCAATAAGGTCGCTTTTTGCTCGAATCTTTCCATCTGTAAGGCAGTAATCCATGAGTGGGCGGTGAAAGTGAAGGAATGATGCGGTAACAAGGGGGGTAGCTGTCTGTTTCCAACAGTTCCTTGTAGTTGGTGCGGACCGCTTCCGGGCAGATGAGTTGTATTTGGGGGATTCTTTCTCCATTGCTCCTGCTGATTTCCGTATCTATTTCGGAGGCTATATGCAGAATGACAGAGTTGTAACCGGCATCTGCATGATGTCCGTGTTTGAACCAGTCTGAAGATCTTTCATGTATCTCGATATTGCCTATCCAAAGCACACCGTCCAGCTTGAGCTTGGCATTAAAAAAATCGGGACCGGCGTCGGTATTCGCCAGTCCCGTATCTATAACTTCCACTTGTTGGCCGGTTGTTGTTTTCAGTTCTTTGAGAGGAAATATTTTATGTTTCCATACATAGTGTAATAGTTGTTCCATGTTAATGAGGTGTAAATGTTTGGCAAATGTAATGGTTTACAACGAAAAACGCTATCTTTGTGGCTGAAATAACATTCGTAATTATGAAAATAGCATTAATAGGATACGGAAAGATGGGCAAGGAGATTGAAAAGGTTGCAGTTGCCCGCGGACATGAGATTGTGAGTATTATAGATGTTGATAATCAAGATGATTTTAATTCGGAAGCATTTAAATCAGCAGATGTGGCTATTGAGTTTACTAACCCGATGGTGGCATATGACAACTATATGAAAACTTTTGCTGCCGGTGTCAAATTGGTATCGGGCAGTACCGGATGGATGGACAAACATGGTGATGAGGTGAAAGAATTATGCACGAAAGGTGGAAAAACCTTGTTCTGGTCGTCTAATTTCAGTCTGGGTGTCGCTATATTCTCTGCTGTAAATAAATACTTGGCTAAAATAATGAATAACTTTCCCGCTTACGAGGTTTCCATGACCGAAACTCATCATATTCATAAACTGGATGCGCCCAGCGGAACAGCCATCACGCTGGCCGAAGGGATTCTGGAAAATATGAACCGCAAGAGTAAATGGGTGAAAGGGACCATGGTGGCACCGGATGGAACCGTGTCGGGAACATCGGAATGTGCCGAGAATGAGTTTCCTGTAAATTCGATCCGTGAAGGGAGGTGTTTGGTATTCATACTATCCGCTATGACTCTGAGGCGGACAGCATCTCAATTACCCATGATGAAAAGAATCGGAAGGGGTTTGCCTTGGGAGCTGTTTTGGCGGCGGAATATACATCCAGGCATGAAGGGTTATTAGGAATGAGTGATTTATTTCAGTTTTAAGATATGATAAGAGCAACACGTACACAGTGGATTAAGTTTGCCGTTGTTCTGGCGCTTTACCTGATATTTCTTGTCTGGTTGAGAAGCTGGCTGGGATTGGTGGTTGTACCGTTTATCTTCGATGCGTATATCACAAAGAAGATTCCATGGACTTGGTGGAGAGAGTCCAAGAACCGTCATGTAGTGACTGTCATGGGATGGGTGGATGCTATTGTATTCGCACTGGTGGCGGTATACTTTGTCAACCTCTATTTCTTCCAGAACTATGTGATTCCTTCTTCCTCGCTGGAAAAATCATTGCTGACGGGTGATTATCTGTTTGTGAGTAAAATGAGTTATGGGCCCCGTGTGCCTCAGACTCCGCTGCACATGCCGTTGGCACAACACACACTGCCGTTTTTTAATTGTAAATCATACCTTGAGCATCCACAATGGGATTATAAACGGGTGAAAGGTTTGGGGGATGTACAGTTGAATGATATCGTTGTCTTTAACTTTCCGGCCGGAGATACAGTTGCCACCGGTGTGCCCAATGATGATATTTACCGTCTGAGTTATGGCGCAGGCAAGGAGCTGGCAAAACCGGTGGATTTGGCTTCCATGACTCCGGAGCAGCAACGGGTGGTCTATGATTATTATTATCAGTTGGGACGGGAGTACCTGAAAGAGAATCCACAGAACTTCGGTGAGATAATCAGCCGTCCGGTAGACCGCCGTGAGAACTACGTGAAGCGGTGTGTGGGTTTGCCCGGACAAACGCTGGAGATAAAGGATCGTATTATTTATTTGGATGGTAAAGCTAATAAAGAGCCTGATAATGTGCAGTATCGTTATCTGGTGAAAACCAAGCGCCCTATTCCCGATGACCTGGCTCATGAACTGGGTATCAGCAAGGAGGATATGATGATGTATTATACGGATGCTTCTGTTTATAATATGCCTCTGACGGAAAAAGCGAAAGCGGGTTTGTTGGCGCGTAAGGATATTGTAGTCAGTATTGAGAATACACCGGCTGATGATGCGGGGGGCTTGTACCCGCTGAATATGTATAAGAACTGGACTACGGATAACTACGGACCTGTATGGATTCCCAAAAAGGGAGAGACGGTGAAACTCACGATAGAGAATCTTCCTGTTTATGAGCGTCCTATTCATGTTTACGAGGGTAATGAACTGGCGGTGAAAGATGGAAAGATTTATATTAACGGCAAGGAAACCGATGAGTATACTTTCAAGATGGATTATTACTGGATGATGGGAGATAACCGTCATAATTCGGCTGACTCCCGCTTTTGGGGATTTGTTCCTGAAGATCATGTGGTGGGAAAACCTATCTTTATCTGGTTGTCATTGGATAATGACCGTGGCTGGCTGGATGGAAAAATACGTTGGAACCGATTGTTTACCTTTGTAGATAACATTAAATAAATTGCGCATACCCTGTATTCCTGTATGGATAAAAGCAATGCTTACTGCTGTCATTCTGGTACTGTTGGTAAAGACATTTGCTTTCACCTCCTGCACCATTCCCTCTACCGGTATGGAGAATAGCCTTTATCAAGGGGAAAGGGTTTTGGTGAATAAGTGGAGTTATGGGTTTCGTGTGCCTTTTTCTATCTGGCGGTGGCTGGGAAAAACTGCCGGGAAAGGGGATATTGTGTTGTTCAACAATCCTAATCCACGGTCTCCTCAGACGTCGGTGGGCAATCGGGAAGTGTTTATAAGCCGTGTGGTAGGAGTACCCGGAGATACGTTGATGTTGAATGATGAACTGTGGGTGACCGACGAACAAGTGTTGAGCCCGGATAGTAAATCTTTGTATGTCTATTCTCATACGGAAGAAGAAACGATGCAGGCTGCCATGCAGCAAGTGAACATTCAGGGAAACAGGTTGGTGGGGTATGCCGAGGGGAAGTATATACGTACCTTCAGTCATTATGAATATTACCTGTTAAAACAAAAACTGGCGGGAAAAGTGGATTTGATTCCTCTTTATCATAAGGATATAAGCAAGAGCCATCCCTTTGTGATCCCGGAAAAAGGGAAACCTGTCAAGGTATATCCTTGGAATGTGACCTTGTTGTGCAATACTATTGTCCGCCATGAAGGGAGAGTGGCTTCTGTCAGGGGAGATACCCTGTATGTAGGGGGAAAACCTGTAGAAGCCTATACATTTAATAAAAATTATTACTGGATGGCATCCAATAATCCGGTGAATCTGTGTGATTCGCGTTTATTCGGCTTGGTGCCCGATGACCATTTGATCGGTAAAGCTTGGCGCATTTGGTTTTCATCCAGAAAAGGGCGCATTTTTCAACGAGTGCAATAATGGAGAATACGATATATTTAAGTTCGGCCTATCTGGCCCCGGTGGAATATTATACAAAACTGTTTGCCTGTGAGAAGGTCTATGTGGAACAGTATGACAATTATGTGAAACAGACTTATCGCAACCGTTGTGTCATTGCGGCAGCCGACGGTCCGCTGGCACTGACTATCCCTACGGAAAAAAGCGGTACGCCTAAATGCCTGATGAAGGATGTCCGTATTTCGGATCATGGCAATTGGCGTCATATACATTGGAATGCTTTGGTGGCTGCATATAGAAACAGTCCTTTCTTTGAGTACTATGCTGATGATTTCCGCGTCTTTTATGAAAAGAAATATGCCTTCTTGTGGGATTATAATCAGGAAATTTGTTCTTTAGTATGCGATTTGATCGATATTCATCCCCATATGGAAGGAACAACGGAATATTGCATGGAATTTGTTCCGGGTGAGGTTGATTTTCGTGAGACTATTCATCCGAAGCGTGACTGGCGTAAGGCGGATGCTGACTTTTGCCCTAAACCTTACTATCAAGTTTTGATGCCAAATACGGTTTTCTGCCGAATTTGAGTATCGCCGATCTTTTGTTTAATATGGGGCCGGAGAGCCTGATTGTTTTGCGAGATAGTGTTAAAGGTATAAACCATAAAGAATAATATCATGAATAATTTGTTTAGTGTAAAAGACCAGGTGGTGGTAATCACCGGTGGAACAGGGGTTTTGGGAAAGGCTATTGCCGCCCATTTGGCAGAAGAAGGTGCCAAGGTTGTTATATTAGGCCGTAAGGCAGAAGTAGGAAATGCCATTGTAAACGAAATCAAGGCCAAAGGCGGGGAAGCCATGTTTCTTGTAACGAATGTGTTGGATGAGGCTATATTGGAGCAGAATCTGAAGGATATTCTCGCAGCATATGGTCGTGTAGATGCATTGCTGAATGCAGCAGGAGGTAATATGCCGGGTGCTACGATTGCTCCTACAGGAAATTTCTTTGATTTGAAGGTCGATGAGTTCCAGAAAGTGCTTAATCTGAATCTTACCGGAACAGTTCTGCCTACACAGGTATTTTTGAAGCCGATGGTGGAACAGAAGAAAGGAGCTATTGTGAACTTCTCTTCTATGGCGGCATTCCGTCCGATGACCCGTGTATGTGGTTATGCGGCTGCAAAAGCGGGAATCTCTAATTTCACTGCGTTCATGGCCAATGAAGTGGCTACGAAATTTGGTGAAGGCATCCGCGTGAATGCCATTGCTCCGGGATTCTTCCTGACCGAACAGAACCGTACTTTGTTGACAAACGAAGATGGTACATATACTCAGCGTGGTAATGATGTGATTCGCCAGACTCCGTTCAAACGTTTCGGTAAAGCAGAGGAACTGTGTGGAACCATCCAGTATCTCATCAGCGATGCCAGCAGCTTTGTAACCGGTACAGTAGCCGTAGTAGATGGTGGTTTCAATGCATTTGCCATGTAACAAGTCTTTAGTTTTTAATTCTCAATTTTTTTATTTGATATGATTTTATGTGAGCAAACATGGCGCTGGTACGGACCGAATGATCCCGTATCATTGTGGGACATCAAACAAGCCGGAGCAACCGGTATTGTCAATGCCTTACATCATATTCCCAACGGTGAAGTATGGACGGTAGAGGAAATAATGAAGCGCAAGAAATTGATTGAAGAAGCAGGATTAACTTGGAGTGTCGTAGAATCCGTGCCCGTACACGAGCATATTAAGACACAGACAGGAGATTATCTGAGATATATCGAGAACTATAAACAGAGTTTGCGTAATCTGGCAGCATGTGGTATCTATATTGTGACTTATAACTTCATGCCTGTACTGGATTGGACCCGTACGGACCTGGCATATACGTTGCCCGATGGTTCCAAGGCATTGCGTTTTGAGCGGGCTGCTTTTGTAGCGTTCGATCTGTTTATCTTGAAACGTCCGGGAGCCGAAAAGGAATACTCGGCCGAAGAGATAGAAAAGGCAAAAGCGCGTCTGGCACAAATGGATGAGGAAGAAATTCATCGTCTGACACGAAATATGATTGCAGGATTGCCCGGTTCGGAGGAAAGTTTTACATTGGAGCAATTCCAAAATGAACTGGACCGTTACAAGGATATTGATGCGGACAAACTCCGCAATAACTTGATTTTCTTCTTGAAAGAAATTTGTCCGGTAGCCGATGAAGTGGGAGTAAAGCTCGTTATTCATCCGGACGATCCGCCTATGTCTATTCTGGGCTTGCCGCGCATTATGAGTACGGAGGCGGATTTCAAGCTGTTGGTGGAAGCTGTACCTAATCCGTCAAACGGACTTTGTCTGTGCTGTGGCTCATTTGGCGTATCTGCACAGAATGATTTGCCGGGTATCATGGAACGTTGGGGAGACCGTATCAATTTTGTTCATTTGCGCAGTACCCAACGTGATGCTGAAGGGAACTTTTATGAGGCGAATCATCTGGAGGGTGATGTGGACATGTATCATGTAGTTAAGAACCTGTTGAAAGTGCAGCAACGTCGTGGAATATCTATTCCTATGCGTCCGGATCATGGTCATCAGATGATAGATGATTTGAACAAGAAAACAAATCCGGGCTATTCTTGTTTGGGACGTATGCGTGGCCTTGCCGAGCTTCGTGGTTTGGAAAAAGGAATAGCGATGAGTATGGTGGCAGAGTAACTTCTTTTTAACATATAAAAATAAGACCTGAATGTCTTCCGGTATCCGGAGATCTTCAGGTCTTATTTTGTTTAAAGGCTGGATAATAGGGGCTTTCTAGACAAATACAGATATTAATTAGACAAATAAAGAGGTGCTGGCGGAATGGGAACGCCTATATTTGCAACAGTTTTTAATCTAATTAATCCTTAAATTCTTTTATTATGAATAAAAAAATGAAACTGCTTTCAGTCCTTGGATTGGTGACAGCTATTCTGTTTTTGTTCTCGCCGATGGTGACAGCTCAATCCTTATCCATCAGTGGTAAGGTAATTGACAAAAACAGTCAGGAGCCTGTAATTGGGGCCAGTGTTTTAATTGAAGGAACCTCAAACGGTACGATAACCGATTTGGATGGTAATTTTATGCTTTCCAATGTTCCATCCAAAGGAAATCTAGTCGTGTCTTATATTGGTTATGCTACGCAAACTCTTCCAATCAATGGAAAAACTAGTTTCAGTATTGTCTTGGCTGAGGATACCGAAACGTTGGATGAAGTTGTTGTGGTAGGTTATGGTGTGCAGAAAAAAGTGAATCTTACCGGATCTGTCGCTTCTGTGAAAGGAGATGCGTTGGAACATCGTCCGGTAGTGGATGCAACACAGAGTTTGCAAGGTTTAGTTCCGGGTTTGTCAGTAAGCAATGGAGGATCGGGACGTCCTGGTGCTACCGGTTCGTTGAGTTTGCGTGGTCAAGGCAACTTGTCTGGAAATTCTGCTCCTTATGTATTGGTAGATGGTGTGGAAATGTCTCTTTCAGATGTAAACCCGAATGACATCGAGAATATTTCTGTATTAAAAGACGCGGCGGCTTGTGCTATTTATGGAGCACGTGCAGCTTACGGTGTGATTCTGGTGACAACTAAACAAGGTGAAGAAGGAAAGATGCGTGCCAGTTATCAAGGTACATTAGGATGGAGTGCTCCAACTGTGCTGCCGGATATGGTGAATTCACTTGACTTTGTGAAGTTTTGGAATGACGGTGTCAGCAATACAGGAGCTGCTAACCGTATGTATAGTGAGCAAAAAATAGCTGATTTGGAACAATATATGAGAGATCCGTCCAGTATTGACCCGTGGGGAGATTTGGCACCGGGTGAATCATTGAATGCCGCATTCGAAAACTCGGAACGCGGATTGGGAAATACGGATTATTTTGATCTGCACTATAAAAATTATAGCTTTAAGCATAACCACAATCTCAGTTTTAGCGGGGGTAGCAAGAAAGCACAATATTATGTTTCCGGAGGCTATTATAATGAGGACGGTATTTTGCGCTATGCTGATATGGACTATACACGCTATACGGTTAATGCCAATATCACTTCAGAATTGACTAAATGGTTGAAACTGAAATTCAACACTAAGTTTATGCATTCGGATAATAGGACTCCTTTTAATAATGAAGATCCGAAAACTGGACTTGACGGTGGTTTGAGTGAAGGATTTTATCATAGTTTGGCACGTTTCCGTCCTACGGTATCGGTTATTGACCCTAATGGACATTTTACGGAATTGTCTATGATTCCTTATTTGCAGAGTGGAACGTATACAGATACGCAACGTGACCGTTTTAATATCACTGCAGGTTTTGAATTGCAACCGCTGAAAGACTGGTTTATTTTCTTTGATTATACTTATAAGCAAATGAACTTGGAGTATGAAGCATTGAATGTGGCTCCCAGTATTTATGAGCAAGATGGGGTGACAATGACCAAAGTGGCGCGTTCTGAATTGGGAGTAGTGGAAGACGGTAAGTTTACACGTACTTATGGACGTACCCGTTATCAGACTATCAATTTTTATACAAACTACCAGTTCACTCTGAATGATCATCATAACTTTACATTAATGGGGGGGTATCAAGAAGAGGATAATGATTATAGCTATATGAAGAACTCTATTACAGGCTTGTATTCTACAAACAACCCTAATTTGGGTATGGGTACAGGTGATAAAGTGGTAGTGGATACTCGTAACGGATGGGCTACACGAGGCTTTTTTGGGCGTATCAATTATGACTACGACGGTCGCTATCTGTTGGAATTGAACGGCCGTTATGATGGGTCTTCTCGCTTTGCTAAAGGAAACCGCTGGGGATTCTTCCCTTCCGCATCTTTGGGATGGAATATTTATCGGGAGAAATTTATGGAACCGGCAGCCGATTTCCTTTCTAATTTGAAATTGCGTGTATCATATGGTTTGTTAGGTAATCAGGCAGATGCCGGTTTATATACTTTTGCTTCCAATATGTCACTGAATGGTGGTTTGGGAGGATATATATTTAGCGACGGTCGTCATATTTATACCAATCCCGCTCCTGTTATTGACCCGAATACTACTTGGGAGAAGGTGGAAAGCAAAAATATCGGATTGGATTTTGGTTTCTTTGGAAACGCTTTGACCGGAACCGTAGATATATTCCAGCGTGATACAAAAGATATGTTGGGACCGGGGCTGGAGTTTCCCGATATGTTTGGTGCGGTAGCTCCACAGGCTAATAACGCCCGTATGCGTAACCGTGGTTGGGAGTTGTCTTTGAATTATCGTGGAAAAATAGGTAACGATATTGATTATAGTGTCGGAGGGTCGGTTTCAGATGCTGTTTCCGAAGTGACGGAATATGCTAATGCTAAAAAGAATGATCCTTACGGAAGCTGGTATACAGGCCGTAAAGTAGGTGAAATATGGGGATATCGGGCCGAAGGTCTGATTCAGACACAAGAAGAAGCTGACGCTTACAACGCGGAGTATGATTTAAGCTATATCAGTGGAAAACTGTGGGAACCGGGAGATGTGAAGTATATAGATCTGGATGGCAATAAAGTCATTGACAGGGGAGACAATAGACTGGTGGATGGTGATATGGGAGACCAGACTATAATTGGTAATACAACTCCACGTTATCAGTACACTTTCAATGGATATATCAGTTGGAAAGGATTAAGTCTGAGTGTTATGTTCCAGGGTGTGGGCAAACGTGACTGGGTTGCCGGTGGCGCATATTTCTGGGGATTTGGACCTTATGCTCAAGTTACTGTTTTCAAGGAACATATGGATTATTGGAGACCGGACAATCCGGGAGCTTATTATCCGAAACCTTATATTAATTCTGCGGGTGGAGTAGCTCCTTATCAGGATAAAAATATACAGCGTACTGATTTGTATTTGCAGAATGCAGCTTATTGCCGGTTGAAGAATCTGACTTTAAGCTATGACCTGCCTAATGCATGGGTACACAAAGCTGGCTTGCAGAAAGTGCAGGTGTTCTTTTCCGGAGAGAATCTGTTGACATTTACCAAACTGAAAGGTATGTTTGATCCGGAAGCCATTTTTAGTTCCAACTCATATACAAGTGAGGGAGGAAAGAACTATCCGATGAACCGCGTATTGTCCTTAGGCTTTATTGTTAATTTATAATTTTGATATCTTATGAAAAAAAGAAATATATTATTGGGGCTGGCTTTGGCATTCTGTTTTACGGCTTGCTATGATTTGGATAAAATGCCCGAGGGAGTATTGTCTACGGCCGAACCGTTTCGCAGTACAGGCGAAATAAGAAACTATATAGACCGCTATTATGAATTTGGTGTCCGTACGCAAGGGTTCATGGCTGGTGGTGGAGGTGGTATTGCCGGTAATGATGTTAACAGTGATAATTTGGCATCTGCTGCTGTCAATTCGCGCCTGATGGGATTAACTTCGTTGAGCAATGCGGTGGCTTTAGATAATTATACACATATTCGTAACATTAATTTTTTGATAAATAATGCCGGTGACTGTCCGGAAAAAGGCAGTGTAGAGTATAATCATCTGATGGGTGAGGCCTATTATTTCCGTGCTTGGTTTTATTATTCCATGTTTTCAGACTATGGTCGGTTGGCATGGGTAGACACCCCGCTAGAACCAAATCTGGAAGTAATGATGTTGCCTCGCGAGAGCCGTACATTTATTGCCGATAAGATTTTGGCAGATTTGGATATGGCCATTTCACTGATGAAGGAGCAGAATAATTCGTCATCCATGCGTCTGCACAAGGATGTAGCCCGTGCGTTGAAGAGTGAAGTCGCTCTCTTTGAGGCTACATGGGAAAAATGGCATTATGCTAAGGAAAAAAACAAACCCGAAAAGTTTTATGATACGGAACTTGGAGAGGCAGAGTTAATGGCAAAGATAGACAACTATTTGGATCAGTCTATCGCTGCTGCTGAAGAAGTGCGTCAACGGGGAGTATGGAAAATATATAATACCGGAAATGTGGAGAATGATTATAGGAGCATTTTTGAAACTCCTGATCTGACTGCTAATCCTGAAATTCTTTGGTTTAAGATGTATGATGGAGATCAGGTGGGCAATAGTGTCACTCGTTATTTGAATACAGGTGGAGGTAATGTGGGGGTTACAGCATCTTTAGTAGATGATTATTTGACGATAGACGGCCGGCCTTTGGTTGGGAAAGAGCTTCTTGATGCCAAGCGTGTCTATCCTACGGAGTTGCTTCCTACTGTCCGAGACCCCCGTTTGTCGCAGACTGTGGCCTTGCCTGGACAGCGCATGCAACCTGCTGGGGCTGGTAATCCGTACGTTGTCGGTTTCCCCTCGTTGGCTGGCGATGGTTCAGCGTTTGGAACGAACATGACCGGTTATGTGATGTTGAAACATGTACAGATAGATTATACTGGAGATTATATCTCGGAATATAAAGGCTCTACTCCTGCCATTCAGTTCCGTTACGCTGATGTTTTGTTGAATTATGCGGAAGCGCTGGCCGAGAAGAACGGGGCGGCTAATGCGGGCAAGATTATAGAGATATTGCATCCTTTGCGCGAGCGTGCCGGTATGCCGGATATTGATTTCGACCGTGAATATAATACTTCTGCGGAGTATCCGTTTAGAAATCTGGATAAATATATCCAAGCTGTACGCCGCGAACGCCGGGTGGAAAAAGCATTGGAAGGTCGTCGGGTATTTGATATCATGCGCTGGGCCGCTGCCGAGGAGTTGATTATAGGTAACCGCGCACATGGTGCTTTGTTTATAGGCAGTAACTTGCCGGAACAATATGGGCCAGAGTTGAAATATGACCAGGCATCTGGAAATAATATGTTTTTGACAGGCAGCCCTGATGATGCTGAACGTTACATATTACCGGTGCCTCCTTCTACAATGCCGAATGGATGGCAGTTTAAACCGAACCGGGATTATTTGTTGCCTATCCAGGAGCGTATGATTAATGTAATGGATGGCATGTGGGAACAGAATCCCGGTTGGTAAGGAAGTGATGAATGAATCCAAAGTTATATAAAAATGAATAGAATAACCAGTAGTGTATTGTATTCTTTGACGGGAGCAGCGATGTTGTCATCGCTGCCTTCCTGCAAGGTAAAGAAAGAGAGCGACGGGAATGAGAAAAAAAGCATGAATATTGTGTATATCATGTGTGATGACCATTCTTTTCAGACTATCAGTGCATATGACCAACGTTATATGCAGACACCCAATATTGACCGGATAGCCAATGAAGGGGTCCGTTTCACAAATAGTTTTGTGGCAAACTCCCTGAGTGGTCCCAGCCGTGCCTGTATGCTGACCGGTAAACATAGTCATGCCAATGGATTTACGGATAATACCACCACATTTGACGGTAACCAGCAGACTTTCCCGAAACTGCTTCAGGCTAATGGCTATCAGACTGCTATGATCGGTAAATGGCATCTGGTATCTGAACCTACCGGATTTAATTATTGGGACATCCTGATAGGACAAGGGGATTATTATAATCCGAAATTTATTAAAAATGGCGAACGGGTACAACGGGAAGGCTATGCTACCAATATTGTGACAGATTTGGCAATAAATTGGATGGACAGCATCCGGGACAAGAGTAAACCATTCTGTCTTTTTATTCATCATAAGGCGCCTCATCGTACCTGGATGCCTGATCTTTGTGACCTTGACTTGTATGATGATGTAACTTATCCGATGCCAGAGAACTTCTATGATAAATATGAAGGCAGAATTCCTGCATCCAAGCAGGAAATGAGCATTATAAAGGATATGGATTTGGTGTATGACCTGAAGATGGCGGACAAGGAGAATGAGATCCATACCACAACGGGACTGGAAGAAGCGGGCAGAAATATGTATAATGCTCTGAATCCGGAACAGAAGGCTGTTTGGGACAAGCATTATGATCCTATCATTGCCAAATTCAAACAGGATAAGTTAACGGGTAAGGCTTTGGCTGAGTGGAAATATCAGCAATATATGCATGATTATATGCGGGTTATCCATTCCATAGACCGTAATGTGGGGCGTGTTTTGAAGTATTTGGAAGAGAACGGATTGATGGAAAATACGATGATTGTCTATACTTCCGACCAGGGATTCTATATGGGAGAACATGGTTGGTTTGACAAGCGTTTCATGTACGAAGAGTCTTTCCGTACCCCCTTGCTGGTCCGTTTGCCGGGAGGAAAGAAAGGTGATGTTGATGAGATGGTGCAAAATATTGATTATGGTCCTACTATATTGGACCTTGCAGGGGTGGAGGTACCGGCAGATATGCATGGAGTTTCTTTCTTGCCTTTGCTGAAGGGGGAGAAAGTGCCTGACTGGCGTAAATCATTGTATTATCATTTTTATGAATACCCGGCTGAACATGCTGTCCGCCGCCATTATGGTGTACGTACAGAACGTTATAAATTGATGCATTTTTATAATGACATATATTGCTGTCCGGTAAAACACAAAAGAGCATAAAAATCCTCCTCGAAGCCCCGTAAAATAGGACTTCGGGTTTTATTTTTTTCAAAAGTAAGCCCCCTTAATCGAAAAGACTTGGTTCTGGTGGTGCTTTTTGCATCTCCTTTGCAAGGAAATCATTCCAGGTTTTCTCGGGATTTTCCATGAATGCGATAAAATCGACGTAGTACATGAGCATAAGTCGTACCATGGTAACAACCTGCGAGAATGCACAGTGCCTCTTGATGCTTCTTGACAGAACTGTTATCAGCAGATTTGCAATCAAGACTACCCATGTCTGTATTTGTATGGCGTTGACGCTGTCCCCATAGAAGAAATGAAGCGGAAAATTTTGTTTTAGCTGTTTGTATAGCGACTCGATGGCCCATCTGAGGCGATAAATTTCAGAAATGTCCTCAAACGTGAACTCAAAGTTGTTGGTCAACAGCACAACCGGCTTCTTTGTCTCGTAAAATATCTCCACCCTACGTGCCTCATGGGTGAGTTCCCTCTTGTAAAAGCACTTTCTTGTCTATGTGCGTCACCAGTCCCTGCGGGTTGACATAAGTAATGGATTCAAGTTCCTCGTACTTAAGGTTTTCTTCATTTTGGTCACGTAGCACACGCCTTCTTCGGTAAGACGTTGGAATTGTGCGATGTCGACGTAACCACGATCCATCGCCAAAGTGGAGTCTTTTGGCAAATGCACCTCCTTCAGCAGGTAATGATCGTGTTTTGCGGCGGATGTGAGCTGCACCACCATCGGTACGCCGACATGATACTTCATTACTGTATGTACTTTCATGCCGCCTTTTTTCTTGCCTGATTTCGGGTGCCGCCCGACACCTTTGAGTATGTTGTCAAAGAGCGTTATTGTGGTGGAATCCATCATGTAAAGCAACTTCTCCCAGTCTTTAGGCTCGTGAGTCTGCCCCTTATAGCACTGGGAGGTGCGGCTGTCCGCTAAAAATTTGGCATACTTCTCCAAAGATACGCATAAACACTTGCAAAGAACTCCTGAGGACGGCGTATATTGGCCTCCGCAAGCGTGCTGCGACGAACCAGATAGTTCATTCCGAGGTGTCCGAGCTTGTGAGCCTCCGCCTTCATGCCTATCTCAAGTTCGCGAAGAGAATCAAAGTGTTTGAGTATGCCGAACAGCATTACCACAAGATGTTGGTAGCCGTCAAAACGCTTCACGTAAGCCTCGCTTCCTTTCGTTTCGCGACTTATTTGAAGAATCTTCTCTTTGTCGAGTAACTTTAACACTTGACTATAGACCGGCTGTCCGGTAAAATGACTATCTTTGCTCATGGTTATATATTTTTTCGCAAAACAAAGATAACCAAAAGGGCTGATACCTCGTGAGAAGTGTCAGCCCTAATTTATTTTGTTTGAAAAAGTTTTACCGGACAGCAATAAATGACATAGACTGTTGGGAACTATATGATTTACAGGAAGATCCTATGGAGATGCATAATATCTACGGACAACCTGGAACGGAAGAGTTGGTTAAAGAATTGAAGACGGAATTATTACGTCTCCAAGTTCAGTATGATGACCCTATTCGTAACATTTACAAGGATTGACAACCTAATCTGACCTAAATTTAACATAGCATGAAGTATTCCCGGTCTTTCTGTTTTCAAGAAGGTCGGGAATCTTTTTTTCTATAATCGGACGGACTCATTCCCATTGCATTTTTGAATACAGTGCTGAAATTGCGTGAATGCTTGAATCCTGACTGTTCTGCTACTTCGCTTATGGATAGTGTGGTGGCATCTAGTAATTTACGGGCATATTCCAAACGGCATTTTATGATGTATTCACTGATGCCTATATCCATCATTCCTTTAGTCTTGTTGTAGAGTGACGCACGGCTCATTCCCATTTGCTTTGCTATGAAATTGACATCCATATCCACATTGTTGATATTTTCATTGACAATGCGGCTGAATTGAAGCATCAGCTGCTCATTGATGTGATTCAGATTTTCTTGTTTGGGTATAGGGATATCTATGGTGGCATAGTGCTTTTTCACGATGTTGTGATTATGCATGATATTCTGTATCTGGATAGAAAGTAAATCCATGTCAAACGGTTTGGTTATATAGGCTTCTGCTCCTGTTTTGTATCCTTCTTCTATACTGGCGTCATCGACACAGGAAGTAAGCAGTATCACAGGCATATAGTTTAAGTCTGGTTTTTGTTTGATATAGCGGCATAGTTCAAATCCGTTCATGCGGGGCATTTTGACATCACTTAATACAATTTGGGGGCGTTGTGACGTAAGGATAGGAAGAGCTTCCATGCCATCATGAGCTTCATACACTTCTTCAAACAGAACTTGTAGGTTGCAAATCAGGTAATTACATAAGTCGCGATCATCTTCCACTATTAGAATAGAATGAAATTTCTCTATGCTGTCTTGTTGAGGTTGTTTGTAATCGATGTCGGCTGATAGATGCAATGCATCATTCAAATAGGTTTGAGGTGTAGATTGAATGTCGGCGGCTTCCTGTCTATACGGTAATGTGAAAAAGAAAGTCGCTCCTTTGGTTTCATTATTTTGGGCTCCGATGATGCCTCCGTGCATTTCTACCAGTTGTTTGGCGTATGACAAGCCGATTCCGTTACCTTGAAAGCTATGTTTACCCTGATAGAAGCGAGTGAATAAATTGGCTATATCTTCTTCTTGAAGACCTATTCCCTCATCTTTTATAGTTACCCGTACACGGCTTCCATTACCTTCGAGGTAAGTGGAAACAGTGACAGTAGAATTTTCTTCGCTGAATTTATAGGCATTTGTCAATAGGTTGTTAACGACGATTTCACATTGACTGCGGTCAAAATACATAGTTTCTATGGTAGTGTCAGGAGTAAATGCCAATGAGATATTACGTAACGAAAGTTCATCCTTGAAATCATTTAGGATACTTTGCAACCATTCGTTGAAGGGCGTGGAAGACATGCGCAGGATATTTTTCTCTACTTCCATCTTGCGCATATTCAGAATCATGTCAATGATGTTTTTCATTTGTCGTGCTTGCTTGAACGCACCATATAGTTTGCCACGGAGTTCATAGGGGATTTGTTTGCTGTTTGTAAGTTGTTTCAACGGTGTATAAATTAAGGTTAAAGGGGTACGCAGTTCATGGTTGATATTGATCAAAGCTTTCACTTTTTCCTTGTAGATGGTACGTTCCTGTTCCTTGTATTTCCGTTTCAGTTGACGGTCGTGAGCTTTTATGGTATAGATAATGAAAAGAATGATGATGACCGCACATAATAGGATGAACCAGGATTGTTGCCACCACGGAGGAAGGACAGTGAATTTCAGCAAAGTGAATTCAGGACTCCAGCTACCATCGTTCTGTGTACATTGAACCGTTATTTTATAGTCGCCCGGAGAAATGGTATGTAAAACAAGATGGGGACGGGATGTTTCTGTGTATTCTGTGTTCAGCCCTTTTATACGGAACCGGTAGATGCGCTTGTGAAATACATTTCCCCCTTCCAGTTGTGTATGTATTTTTAGGGAGGAGAAATTATAAGGAATTTCCATAGTTGATCGGGGGATGAAGTGAACTGTTGTGCCGTTCAATGCTATTTCTTGCAACTTAAGTGTGATGGGAGGTGGAGCCGAAGCTGGTTTTAAAGCTTTGTTGATTCGTACCAATCCCTCGGAGCCACCCATGTATATGTTGCCGTCACTTGCCACCAATGCAGGTTTGGCTAAAAAGTCGTTAGGTAATATGCCGTCCATCTCATTGTAGATGACAAAATGATTTTTATGTGGATTATAAGCGTATATGATTCCCAATGACCCCATCCATACGATGCCTTCATGGTCAATGACTAAAGAAGTGATTACGTCATTTCCATCGGGTAGCTTTAATGGCTCTTTACGGTTTGAGGGCAGGTGAATTCTGGTGACTCCATTAGGTTCGGCTATCCATAGAGTCCCTAAAGAATCAATGCTTGCAGCTAATATCTGGTTATTTTTCTCATAAGCTATGGTTTCGTATTCGTTTTTCTCTTTGTTGTATTGGAATACATTGTTTCGGTCATGAAAAAATGGATAAGTACGGTATTTTCCAATATAGATCCAGGAATATTGTAATTGTTTGTTCTTGAAGTGGATGGGAATAAGTTGTTGGCTTCCGGGAATATATCGGTAAAAAGCATTACCGTATAGTTCTATTTCGTTCCGATCATTAACTCGTATATTGGTGGGTGCACTGGAGCTTGCCAGCTTTGCTTCTGCATCTTTGTCCGGAAGAGAGAAGCAGTGCTGGTAGTTTCCTGTCTTTTTATTGAAGCGGAAGATTCCTTTTGAAAAACTGGATGCTAGCAGTTCGGTTTCGGATAAAGGGCAAATGGATACTATTTTTTCTCCCAATGTTTGCGGATAGTGGGTAAAACGTTCCGTTTGCGGGTCAAAGCAGTTGATACCGCCTCCGTCCGTACCAATCCAGATCCGTCCGTCTTTATCTTCCCATAGGCATAAGGGGCATTTGTCGGACAAGCCTGAGGCTGGGTTTTGTGCAGCTTTGGTATAGGTAGTGATAAAACCTTTTTCTGCTCCTAGTACGCCTTCCCGCACCATACCTATCCACATGTGGTTGTTGCTGTGGCATAGGCATGTGACTGAATTGGCAGGGAATTGCCGGTTTTCTTTGTTTGATAAGATTTGAATATCATGAGTGTCCGGATAGATTATATTCACTCCGCCACCATCTGTTGCCAGCCAAATGGCTTTATCCCATTCTGTTATATCAAGAACAATATCGTTGCTCAAGTTTGAATTACGGGTATTATAGGAGGTCAGCAGTTGTCCATCCTGATTATAACATTTTACTCCTTGCCCGTAGAAGGAAACCCAGTAACGTCCGGAGGAATCCTTATATAGATCGTATGCATTGGATAATTCACCGAATGGAGAATCAGTTATTTCTCCTGTATGTTTATTTAATAGCTTTATTTCCCATGCATTGTTTATTATCAGGTAATGAGTGGAGTCGAAAGGCTCCATCTTGATAATATGGATTCCTGTTGTTTTTAAAGGGATTGCTTTGGAATGTTTTAATTCATTTTCATATACAAGCAATGTGTCGGTTACAGGTATCAGCAGCTTGCTTCCTTCAGTTGTTATAATGGAAGCTTTTACCGGCTGATTATGTCGCAGAAAAATTTGCAGGGAATCTTTCTCATATTCATAATAACTGATTCCTTGTGAGGTGATCGCCCATATCCGTTCTTCATTATCTCCGAAAATATCGTTGATGTAATGGCTGTTTTTACGTAATAAATACGGTAGATTATATTTCTTGATTTTTTCTCCATTGAAACGATATATTCCCTGAGTGGTTCCGACCCATAATGAACCGTTTTTGTCATCGTATAGGGATATAATAGAGGTTGGAAGTCCTTCTTTAATAGAAAGTTGTTTAAAATGATAATAAGGACGGTTGATGGAATAAGTCTTTATGATAAAACAACATAGAACCAGGATTACATAGACGGTTTTTCTCATTCAGATAAGGTCTTAAAACAAATATTTGTACAAATATAAGAAATAGGTTTTGAAATTCAAAGCGAAAAGAGGATATTGATAACCGAATGACTGTGATATTATATATAATTTGTCATTCTGAACAGATGTAAAAGATAACATAGTGTTCAGAATGACAAAATAGATTAAAAGATGAGGGGGATTTGTCTGACTGTTTTTTTGTCCTTATAAGGGGATTTTTTTCAGTTTCTCATTCTCAACCATTACTTTATATGTCTTTCCTTTAGTTGTCTTAAAGGTAAAAGTCAGGTTACCATATCTCAGATTGCAGGGCTCACCGGCTTTGGACAGAATGACGGCTTCTTTTAATTTACCATCCTGCCAGATAATGTCAATTTCAAAGTTACCTTTGGCACAAAGCCCTTTGACAGAACCTTCTTTCCATGCGTCTGGCAAGGCTGGGAGTAATTGGATGAATCCCATGTGACTTTGCAACAACATTTCTGTGATACCGGCAGTTCCGCCAAAGTTACCGTCAATCTGGAAAGGCGGATGGGTATCCCATAAGTTGTCCAAAGTTCCATTTTTTAGTAAGTTGCCAAATAGTTTGTAGGCGTGGTTGCCGTCTTGCAGACGTGCCCATTGATTCAGTTTCCATCCCATGCTCCAGCCGGTAGCTCCGTCACCGCGGTGTTCTAAAACAACTTTGGCGGCATTGGTTAATTCGGGAGTAGTAATTGGTGAAAGGGTGTGGCCCGGATGCAGTCCGAATAAATGGTTGACGTGACGATGCTCGTCTTTGGGATCGTCTATGTCTGTTGACCATTCCATTAACTGACCATAACGTCCTATTTGATAGGGTACAAGATGTTTCAGTACATATTGCCATTGTTTACGGTCTTTGGAATCGACACCCAGTGCTTTGCTGGCATCAATGGCGTTGAGCAATATTTCGCGGACTACAGCATGTACAAAAGTAGCTCCTTGGTCTACAGGCCCATGCTCGGGAGAAGTGGAAGGAGCAGCAGTGTAGGTCCCGTCCGGTTTATGCCATAAATAGTCTACAGCAAAGTTGGCACTGCTCTTGATAAGATCATAGCCTACTTCTTTCAGGAATTTTTTGTCTCGGGTGTAATCATAGTATTCCCAAATGTGAGTTGCCAGCCAGGGACCTGCCATCGGGTTAAAGTTCCAGGACATATTTTCATCGGTCAAAGGGGAAGTAAATCCGAAAATGTTTCCGGATATGGAGGCTGTCCATCCGCGTGCGCCGAAATAGGCTTGGGCTGTTTTTTCTCCCGGCTTTACCAAGGTACGGATGAAGTCTATCAAAGGCCATACACATTCGTTCAGATTGGTGGAGCAAGCAGGCCAGTAGTTCATCTGGATATTGATATTATTATGGTAATCTACATGCCATGGGCCATCTACCCCGTTGGCCCACATTCCTTGCAGGTTGGCCGGGAGATTGCCGGGGCGTGAACTGGCAATTAATAAGTATCGTCCGAACTGATAATAGATTTCTTCCAGCCGGTAGTCCGGATTTCCTTTGCGATAGCGTGCCAGACGTTGATGGGTGGGAAGATCTGTAACGGCAGGATATTGCAAGGTCATAGGAGCATGAGGGTTCAGTTGTAGTTTGACTCTGCCAAACAGTTGGGTATAGTCCGTTTTGTGTCGCTCGCATAATTCGTTGTAATTTTTGGCAGCGGCAGCGTCTAGCATGGCTAGGGTTGTTTGGTCCGGATCAGGACCGACATACGTCTTGGGGTCTTTGAAGTCTGGATTGAAGTTGAGTTTATAATCGGTATCTGCGGTCAGCAGAAAAATGACTTCATCCGCATTGCGGACAATGAATTTGCCATCAGTCGTGTTCAGGCTTCCTCCTTTGTTTATGGCTTGTATGCGGAGAGCAAATTTCATTTGGTTGTTTTTGAGGCGACCGGTATAGAGCAAACGATTGGGACCGTCTGTTTTGATATCACCTATGGCTTCAGGGTTGCTGCCATAGCTGAATATCAGGTTTTGCATGCCGGGACGGTCGGCTGTGAACTTCAGTACCATCACGCTGTCGGGGTAGGAAACGAAGTATTTACGCTCGTAGTTCACTTCATCTTTGCGAAAACTGACTATTGCCATGGCCGAGTCAAGAGACAGGATGCGTTTATAATCGGTCATACCGATTTCACTTAAACCGGTTTCGATGTAAGCTTCTCCCAATGTAGTAAAGGAGCCGAAGCGAAAAGGTGTTTCACGGCTTGGCTCATAATCGGCCAGTCCGTTGAAGTTTTTGCAGGTAAGTTCTTCTGCTTTTTTCTGGTTACCGTCTGTGAATGCTTGGCGGATTTCGGGTAACAGGTGTGCCGACTCTTTATTTACGTTCCAATAATAAGCTGCTCCCTTTTCTGTGTTCGGTCCTCCGCGCCATAGTGTCTTTTCGTTTAAAGTGATTCGTTCTGCCGCTATAGATCCCATAACATTACCTCCCAAACTGCCGTTTCCTATGGGGAGTGAGTTGTTTTCCCATGCTTTGTCTGTTGCAGGAGAATACCAGGAAGCGCGTCCGTCCAAATTATTAGGGGTATCAAACCAGATGCTCAGTCCTTTGGTGTAATCTGTACTCTGTGCTTGTAAGGAAACTGCGAATAAGCTTCCTAAAATGCATAGTTGAAGTTTCTTCATAAATTAATGATATTAGTTAAAGGTATTTCTACAAAAATACAATTAGATTTTTATTTGTGAGAAATGTAATGTTTGAAATTTAGGGTGATTTCCTGTTTTTATAGGTATATCAAGGTTGAAAGATAATTTTCATCGAACATTTCATTGGCGATATCCCACAGATGTTCTGCTGTCAGCATTTCTATCCGTTTGAATACTTCTTCCGGACCTTCAAATTTACCATAGTGCAAGAACGTTTTTCCCATATCCAATGCATTGTTCTCAAAATTGTCTCCGGCAACTCCTATTTGTCCGATGATCTGTTTTTTTGCTGCACTCAGTTGTGAGGAACTTAGTTTGCTGTCACGCAGTTTTTTCAATTCTTTATGAACTAGTCCGATGCAACGGTCTGCATCTTCCGGATCTGTTCCGAAATAGATGCAGAACACTCCTGTGTCTGTGTATGAGGTCAGATTGGCTTCTACGTTATAGACCAGCCCCCGGCGTTCGCGCAAGGAAACGTTCAGCCGGCTGTTCATACCGGGTCCTCCCAGCAGATTGTTCAGCAGGTAAAGTCCGGTTCGTTTTTCATTATATGCATTATATCCCCGGCTACCTATCATTACATGGGCTTGATGTGTTTCTTTATTCAGTGTCAATGTCTTAGGAATATAGAGAAAAGGTTCTGTCCGTTGGCGTTCGGTAATGGAAAAAGGGATGTCGGTTGTCACTTTCTCTATGGTGCGTATCACTTTCTTAAAGTCTATATTGCCTTGAATGAAAAAGATCATATTGGTAGCTTTGTAAAAACGGGAAGTAAAATTCAAGGCGTGTTCACTTTTGAAACTACGCAATAAGTCCGGTTTGCCCAAAATATTCCTTCCCAAAGGATGATTGGGAAAAATCAATTCCTCGAAATCATCAAAAATCAGTTCTGACGGACTGTCTTCATAACTTTGTATTTCATCAATAATCACTTCCACTTCTTTGTCAATCTCATGTTGTGGGAAGGTGCTGTGAAATACAATATCTGCCAGCAGTTCTGCTGCCCGTGAGAAGTGTTCTACCAGAAAAGCACTGTATATCACTGTTTCTTCCTTATTCGTATATGCATTTAAATCTCCGCCTACATTTTCCATGCGGTTCAGGATGTGCCATGCATGTCTTTTTTGTGTTCCTTTAAAGATAAGGTGTTCCACGAAATGGGCCATTCCCTGTTCCTGTTCGTTTTCATCACGGGTTCCGGCATCGACGGCAAAGCCGCAATAGGCTACATTAGACTGATTGGGAGCGTGAATAATGCGCAGCCCGTTAGGCAAGGTGAAAGTATTGTATGACATTGTTTTTTGCTTCAAATAAGTTTCGGTTGGCAAAAATACAACAAAAGTTATTGCCGTTCTTCAAAAAATGCAGATATTTGTATTTACTAACAGAAAACAAGATGATGGATAAAATTGCTATTTTCTGTTCCGCATCCGAGAATATAGAGCCTGTGTTTTTTGAAAAAGCACGTGAGTTGGGCGTTTGGATGGGACAAAACAAGAAGACGTTAGTGTATGGAGGTGCTAATATCGGATTGATGGAATGTATTGCCAAGGCAGCCAAAGACAACGGTTCGATGATAATGGGAGTTATTCCGACCAAGCTGGAAGAACGTGGACGAGCCAGCGATTTGGTGGATGTGACTTTCCGTACGGATAATTTGAGTGACCGTAAAGATGTGATGTTGAATGAATCGGATGTAGTGATAGCTTTGCCGGGAGGAGTGGGTACACTGGATGAGGTTTTTCATGTAATGGCGGCCGCTACGCTGGACTATCATCGTAAAAAAGTAATTTTTTATAATATAAATGGCTTTTGGAATGGCATTATCGACTTTTTGGCCGGATTGGAGAGGCAGCATTTTGCCCATTATCCGTTGAACAGTTATTTTGCTGTTGCCAATGACTTGAGAGAACTAACCGAACTACTTAAATAATATTCATGTAACCTATTATGATGACATCTATACACGAATTGTTGCAGAAAGAGGCTCAGGCTGTTTTGAATATTCCTATAACTGATGCTTATGAGAAAGCAGTGGAATTGATAGTTGAGCAAATACACCGTAAAAAAGGAAAGCTGGTGACTACCGGTATGGGTAAGGCCGGACAGATAGCTATGAATATAGCTACGACTTTTTGCTCTACAGGTATTCCGGCAGTGTTTTTACATCCCAGCGAAGCCCAACATGGGGATTTGGGGATTTTGCAGGAGAATGATTTGCTGCTTCTGATTTCTAATTCAGGAAAAACCCGTGAAATTGTGGAACTGACACAACTTGCACATAATTTGAACCCAAATTTGAAATATATTGTTATTACCGGAAATGCGGATAGTCCATTGGCCCGGGAGTCTGATATTTGTTTATGCACCGGGCATCCTGATGAAGTGTGTGCTTTGGGTATGACCCCCACAACTTCAACTACAGTTATGACCGTGATAGGTGATATTTTGGTAGTGGAAACCATGAAAAAGACTGGTTTTACCATCGAAGAGTATAGCAAACGCCATCATGGAGGGTACTTAGGTGAGCGTTCACGCGAGTTAAGTAAGTAAAATAAAATAGAACCGGAACGCAAAGGACACAAATAATACAAATAGCATTTTATTAAAGGATTTGTGTCATTTGTGTTCCGGTTTTATGTATATAAATCGTAAATATAAAAATGAGAAAAGTAATAGGTATAGGTGAAACCATTCTGGATATTCTTTTTAAAGATAGCCAACCTACGGCAGCTGTTCCCGGTGGCTCGGTTTTCAATGGAATTATTTCATTGGGGCGTTTGGGAGTCAATGTAACTTTTATCAGTGAAACGGGAAATGACAAAGTGGGCGATATCATTCTGAAGTTTATGCGAGAGAATGGAGTAAGCACAGATCATGTGAACGTGTTTCCTGAAGGAAAGTCACCTGTGTCTTTAGCTTTTCTGAATGAACAGAATGATGCTGAATATCTTTTTTATAAAGATTATCCACGGTTGAGGCTGGATGTGACAATGCCTGAAATACATCGGGATGACATTGTGATGATCGGCTCTTATTATGCTGTAACGCCTCAATTGCGTGATAAGGTGAAAGAACTGTTGGATAAAGCTCGTGAAAAAGGGGCTATCATTTATTATGACGTGAATTTCCGCAGTACTCACAAGAACGAGGCGATAAAGCTGCTTCCTGTTATTCTTGAGAATTTTGAATATGCTGATATCATTCGCGGCTCCGTTGAGGATTTTGAGAATATGTTTGGTTTGACAGATGCGGATAAGGTTTATAAAAGTAAGATTGAATTTTATTGTCCGCATTTTATTTGCACGCACGGTGGAAGAGGAATTCGCCTGTATACAAAGAATATAAAAAAGCATTATGAAGTGGATCCTTTGCAGACTGTCAGTACGGTGGGAGCCGGAGATAATTTTAACGCCGGAGTAGTTTTCGGATTGCTAAAATATCGTATCCGCCGGGATGATTTGGATGAACTGTCGGAAGATGACTGGGACCATGTGATTCGTTGTGGAAAGGATTTCAGTGCCGATGTTTGTATGAGTTTGAATAATTCGATTTCAAAAGAGTTTGCTGCCGGTTACAGATAAATCGGATAGCTCTCATTGTTTTAAACTCTTTTATTATGTATGAGAACCTTTAAATTAATAGCAGGTCTTTCCTTTTTGCTGCTGGTGGTTGCCTGTCAGGACAAAAAGCGGTCTTCGCAGATTGAGGTAGCGGAGAATGAATCGAAATATGTGGTTTTGGCATATGTCACCTCATGGGGAGAAAGTACGCCTGATCCGGCATGTTTGACTCATATTAATTATGCGTTCGGGCATGTTACAGATAATTTCAAAGGAATACGTATAGATAATGAACCACGTTTGCAAATGGTAGTGGGGCTGCGTGAAAAAAAACCGTCTTTGAAAGTTTTGCTGTCCGTAGGCGGGTGGGGAAGCAGTCGGTTTAGTGAGATGGCACAGACAGATAGTACACGTATGGCGTTTGCCGCAGATTGTAAACGGGTGATAGACCAGTTTGATTTGGACGGAATTGATATAGATTGGGAATATCCCGGTATAGGAACTGCCGGTGTATCTTTTTCGCCGGAAGATACTGATAACTTTTCTTTGTTGATGAAGGATATACGCCATGCTATCGGTAAAGACAAACTGCTGACCATTGCTACACAGGCAGGTGCCAAATATTACAACTTAAAGGCTGTCGAACCTTATGTGGATTATGTCAATATCATGACATACGATATGGAGGAATCTCCTAATCACCATTCGGCCTTGTACCGTTCGGAAATGACTGAGGAATGGTCTTGCGAGGATGCGGTTGCCGCCCATGTTGCCGCAGGTTTTCCTGTCGGACGCTTGGTATTGGGTATTCCGTTCTATGGGCATGGGACTAATGAAGCTCCGGAATTATTGGATTATCGTCATATTATCGCTTTGGATTCTTTACAGAGTTGTTGGGATAGTGTGGCACAAGTTCCTTATATGATAAATTCGCAAGGACATGTGGTCGTTAATTATGAGAATGCCCAGTCCATCGCATTCAAGTGCCAGTTCCTGCATCAGAAAGGGATGCTGGGGGCTATGTACTGGGACTATGATAGCGATGATGAAAAGGGTACATTACGCCATGCTGTCTATCAAGGTGTAATGAATCCTTGATTCTTTCAGTTTATTTTTTCTTATCTGCATATTTTCTGTAAAGAGGATAAGCCGCTTGCAGTATTTTGTTTTTTAATAAAGGCGGATAGTCGGGATAAACCGATAAAAAAGCTTCTACTTCTTTGTAGGCCGCTTCGCTATCGTGATTCCTTAATAAAGCCCCGACCCAATTGCGGGGGAAAAAGATATCTCCGGTGCGTTGAACTTCTGTCAGCTTTTCCAATGCCGGACGGATATATTTCACCGCATAATCTTGTCTTGTAGGATGATTCAGATAGCTTAAGGTTGTAGCTGCCCAAGGCTCAATCCTTCTGTTTTCCGCTTGCAATAAAGATCGGAATAAACTGTCCAATTTTAAAGTATCGGCAGTCATCGCACGTGATATGAAATCGAATTGGCGTAGACGGTCCGGATTGTGGATGCGTTGGCGTTGTGTCTGAAGTATTTCTTTTCCTTGCTCAGGTATGCGCAAGGCCAGTTCGTAGGCCAATGTAGTGTAATCTCTTTCATTTAATTGTTGGACTCTTTCGGTTTCCCATAAGGAATAGAGGCACTGAATCATAGTCGGACTTGCTGCTTCTGTAATCAGAAGGCGTAATAACTGGATGCGACAAGAAGGAATCGGATGAGAATGGCTGAGTTTATAAAGCTCATTTTCTATTTTATCACGTTCTGCCGAAGATATCTCTTGCAGAGGAGAGGACAGGTAATTGGTTAATGTTGAAGCTATCAACGGGTTCTTTTCACAATGTATTCCGTTGAGTAATGCATTCATCCATGCAGTATTCGGAATTCCTTTTGCTTGATAATTTTCATGCATCATCATTAAAACTGCCTGTCGGGTTGTTTCATTGTCTATTTCTTGCCAATGTTCCAACAGCCAATGGAGACTGTTGTTGTCAGGAACAAACAAACCATATCCTCTCCCGTCCGTATTGGGCAGAATACGGGTGGGGGTAAAGGGTAACGTAATACGGCATAAGCTGTCTGTCAGACTGGCTTCTATCGTTGTGTCCCTTGTTCCGCAAAGGGTGATATTGAATTTTTGAGGCCAGTTTAATCCTCTTTGATATGGATCTTGCTGATGTATGGTCAACTGTTTGTCTGATATTTCGAATTTGATTATCGGCATTCCTTTTTGGTTTACCCATACATCGCTGAAAGCGGCTAGATCTTGCTCTGTTTTACTGTCTAGAATTTGTATCAAGTCATCCCAAGTAGCGTTGGCGTAAGCGTAAGTTTTTAAATATTCTTGAATCCCTTCCCGAAATGCTTCTTTTCCCATTGATTCCACCAGTTTTACCATCATGACAGGAGCTTTGTTATAAATGATCTGTCCATAAATTAATCCTGCATTTTGAAGGTTATCTAGCGGTTGCCGGATAGCAGTGGTTCCGGGTGTACGGTCTTCTGACAAGGATGCGGCTGTATAAGTCTTCATCCAATTCAGCTGGTGATTGACTTGCGGGAATAATGGTTCGGTAATCAGAGCTGCAAAATAATTGGCGAATACCTCTTTAGTCCAGACATCATCAAACCAGTTCATCGTTACTAAATCTCCGAACCACATGTGGGCGGTTTCGTGGGCGATTAATTGGGTTCGGCGAAGTTCTTCATCCGGAGTGGGATTTTCGCTTAGGAACATTTGTGTGTCATTATATAAGGTGGCGCCTGTGTGCTCCATACCTCCATATTGGAATCCCGGCAAGATAATAAAATCGTATTTGGCAAAGGATAGGGAACATTGGTATATTCTTCCAGCCAGTTCAGCGAAGCGGTCACTTGTTTGAAGATGGTATCTAATTGAGCTACTTTTTTAGAATCTGTTTCGCGGTAATATGCTGAGATTTTCCGGTTACCTTCTATATATTCTTGATGTTCTAATTTACCGGTGACAAAGGAAAAAAGATAAGTGCTTAATGGTTCAGTTGGGGCAAAAGTTACTGTTTTGCAGTTGCCTTTTGTTTCTTCTTTAGTAATATAGGTATTGGAAACAGCTTTCCATTCTGTTGGTATATCCAGTCGTAAGGAAAATGTGGCTTTCAGATTCGGCTGTTCGAAACAAGGGAATAAGGTACGGGCACGGTCTGGCACTAATAGCGTATACAGAAATTCATCATTTCTGTTTAGCGACTGGTTTCCGGCAATAAATTTGATCGTGATATTATTTTTCCTTCTACTATGTTTTTCAGGTAGGATGATGTGCTCGTTATGGAATTCATAACGGGCAGTTTGTCCATTGACGGATACCGATTTTATTTTTTCAGGCTTTTCTCTGAAGTCGAGAATAATTTCTTGCGGTGCATCCAGATTAAATTCAATGGTAATCTCTCCATTTACCGGTACTGATTTCTGTTCAGGAATGGAGAAATATAGCTTATACTTCAACTCCTTAATCTCCTGTTTGCGCAGTGTTGCCAGTTCTTGCGATACGCCCTCGTCGTAGAAACGAGGATTGCTTGTGGTCTGTTGGCAACTGCATAATAATAAGCTGCACATGAAAATAAGATATCCGATATATGTTTTCATCATCTAAAATTTATCTTGGTTATCTGCGGCAATTTTTCGGATGCCGCGCTGTGAAGCTATGAATGCACCTCCCAATACTCGTTTCCCCTCGTAAAAAACGGCTGATTGTCCGGGAGCGATGGCGGATGCTTCGGAAAGGAAACGGACCAATAGTTGTTTTTCATCTAATACGAGCACTTGACACGGAATAGGCTTGCTGCGATAGCGGATACGTACTGACAAGTCCTTGCATTGCAGTAAATCCTGCATTTCTGTGATATGATAGTCTTCTACCAACATATATTCTGCTTTAAGTTCCTCGGCATCTCCTAACATGACTGTATTCTTTTCTGCATTGATGCGTAGTACGTATGCTGGATGCCCCAAAGCGATTTCCAATCCTTTCCGTTGGCCTATTGTATAATAAGGAAAGCCTTTGTGCTGACCTATCTTGACTCCTTTGCTATTTACAAACCATCCCGGTCCTACTTGGGTGTCAATATCCGGGCATTGCGAACGCAGAAAGTTTCGGTAATCCCCTTCTATAAAGCAGATTTCCATACTTTCACCTCCACGGGCTTTCGCTTCGAATCCTTTTTGTCGGAGATATTCCCGTACCTCCTGCTTGGTATAAGTTCCCAGTGGAAAGAGAAAACGTTGAAGTATCTCCTGAGGAAGTTTCCATAGAAAATAGGATTGGTCTTTTGTCTGGTCATCTCCCGCTACTATATACAGTTTTCCCTTCCGTTCTTCCAGTCTGCAATAATGCCCGGTAGAGATATGGGCGCAATTCGTTTGGTCTGCCCATTCACAGAGAATTCGCTCTTTGAATAGCGGATTGCAAAGGACACAAGGATTGGGAGTTCTTCCTTGCATATACTCATCTATGAAGTGTTTTACAATAATCTGTTTGAACTCTTCCCTCACATCAGCTACATGGTGTTCTATTCCCAACCGTTCTGCCAAGGCCCTTGCTTCCAGTACATCATCAGGTTCATCTTGACCGGGGGTGGAAAAGCGGGAAGGGACATCCCACGTTCTCATGGTAACTCCTACCACTTCATATCCTTGTTCTTGCAGCATGATGCACGTGGCGGAGCTGTCTATTCCGCCACTCATTCCTACCAGGACTCTTTTATCTCTGTTATTCATTATATAAATAGTTCAGGTTCACGGCGTGCCGCACATTTTTGGTGTAGCATGGGGGTGTAAGGAGTATCAAAAACTCGTGCACCATTAGGGCATTCTTTTACGCAAGCGCAGCACTTGATGCATTTGGTAATCTCTGTTTCTATTTTTCCTTCATCGCTTAAAGCAATGGCATGAGTAGGACATACTTCGATGCATTCGCCACAGGCGAAGCATTCTTCAGTGCAGACTGGAGCGGCAGGAGTAGAGGGGCCAACAAAGCGATAAGGTATGTTTCCTTTAGGTAAAAATCGGATAATGTTTCATCCTTCTCCAGTTTTGTCAGACAGTCTTTTCCAAATTGTTCCGCAATCTGTAAATCGGTAACATCCGGACGGCCTTCTGCAATGGGCATATTAGGACGGCTGTAGCTGTGTTCACCAATAAAGGCACCGGCAGCCAGTGGGGTGAATCCCAATTGAATAGTTTCATCTCTCAATTCGACCAGTGCATCTTCGTAATCGCGGTTACCATATACAGCGACTAAGATAGCCGGAGCATTGTTGCCTTTTAATCTTCGTAGCCGTTGCAATGCTATTGGGGCTACCCTGCCTGCATACACAGGAACTGCAATGATCGTGATAGAATCTTTGATTTCTATCGGGCTACTATTCTCATCCGTAGTGAGATCTATTTCTATTCTTCTGCCCATACCTATACTTTCTCCGATGGCACGGGCTATTTTCGCAGACGTATGTGTAGGCGAAAAAATACGATGTGATTGCTTGTATATGTTTTCATAAACGCAAATATAGTGACTTTTGTCCAAAGGTAGCCAAATATATAGATAAGATGTGTGAAGGTGATAAAATTGTCTTTATATGAATGTAAAAATGATTATTAAATATCTTTTTTCTATTTTAGTTAATAGAAGTGATACGGTAAGCTATATTAGTTAAAATGTATTTAGGGGTGAACAAAAAATCCCATGTTTAGGGAGTTTGAATAATTCTTAATTAGAAAATGAATGACATATTTATATTGGATTATTTTGTTCTTTTCTGGTTTGTTTTGTTGAATAAAGGGATAATTTACAAGTTCTGGATTCCGCTTTATAGAGACTAAGCTATATTTTGACTGTTATAAGTTTAACTTCTTCGGCGTACTTATGCTATTATATTAAGGTGTATAGTGAAAGTAATGTCTTGTTTTAATAGGTCTATGGGGCTTTCTATGGTTGTTTGTAAGGTAAAGAATATAGAGATATTCCTATTTCTTAAAATATTCCTGTATTTTATAAAGATTTTTAGTGGAAATTCTTGCAGATAAAATGGGTACTTTTGTCCGATGAAATTATGGCTATTATAGAAACTGACTAAAATATGGATGCTCTATTTCAAACGCAAAGCAATGAGCTTTCTACTACAACGCAGAAAGAAAAGCTGTTTAAAGATGCAGAACGGCAGTGGAATACACTGTCTACCGAGAAAGGAGCGCCCGGAAGAAAAGTTGATTTTGAGATCTATAAAAGCATTTTGTATAACCTAGAAATCAGAAAAGTATATTTGGATTCAAAACTCTCTTTAGAAAAGTTTAGTTCAATAGTCGGCACGAATACGACCTACCTGAGTAATGCGGTGAACAACTACTTCGGATGCAATTTCAAGCAGCTCCTTAACAAGTATCGTGTTGAGTATGCAAAGTCCTTATTACTAGAGGGTACGTATTCAGCCAGTTCTCTTTTTAGGAAGTGTGGTTTTGCATCCCAAAGCGTTTTTTATGCCGCATTTCATAAAATTGTAGGCGCATCTCCCTTGCAGTTCCTATATAAAGCACCATCCGGACACAGAAAAAGATTTAAAGTCCTTTTATAACAATAACATTTTGAGTTTTTAAATTTATAAATTTAAAGTTTTTCTATTATGAACAAAAAATTTTTAAGTGCAATCCTGTTTGGAGCCCTTATGGTCACTTCAACAGGAACATTTGTATCTTGTAAGGATTACGATGACGACATCGACCGCTTGGATCAAGAAATATCCAATGTGAAAGATGCAATCAAGGCCCTTGAAGACAAAGTAGGCTCAGGCAAATATGTCGAAAGCTGTACTCCGTTCACTGATGGTAATGGTGGTTATGAAATCAAATTCAGTGATGGAGAGACCATTAAATTATACAATGGTGCAAAAGGAGAACAAGGTGAACCGGGCAAACCAGGTACTCCGGGTACTCCAGGTACTTCTGCTGATGATTATGTAGTATCAGTAGAAGAAGGTGAATCAGCTTATGAATTAGTTATTACTTATGCTGATGGCACTAAAAAGACTATCAGTATGCCTAAAGCTACTTCTGTAGTTAGCGGAGTTAAGTTTATCCCTACTTTCCTTTCTGAAGGTGAAGCTGCCAGAATCCATTTCCCTACCATCGTTACTGATAGTGTGGCAGGTAAAACAGAGATTACAGGTGCAGATTGGGGTACAAATAACTTTAGCACATTTAAAATCGTTTACTCAGGTAAGGCAGACGTGAAGTATCAGGTAAATCCTAACAGCGTATCATTCAAAGATATGGAAGTGGTAGGATTTGTTCGTGATACTGCTGAAATATGGAACTACAATACGAATAACAAGAATTGGGAATTGTTCAACGCTGGACAAAAACTGTACACTGATGGAAAAATTACCGTTGAATCTTATAAAGAAGGACATGGTATGTTAAACTTCCGTGTAAAGGACTGGGCTTTTGCTGAACAATCTAATCTGGACGAAAGAACAGTATATTCATTGAGAATTAAGAACAATGACCAAATCGTTCATTCTGATTTTGTTCCCGCCAAGCATGAAGTAATTTTGCAGAAAAACGTACATTTGGTTAAAGTAGCTGATGCATTTGACCAAACTAACGCTCCTGCTCAGATTAAAAATGCAATTGCTCCTAACAAGGTAAATTATAGAGAATTCATCAAAGATGAATATTATCTTAACACCTTGAATCCGACCGGTACTGAAGAGGCTAAATTGAAGGCTTATCAAGCAGATAAAGCTAAGTTCGAAGCCAATGCTGAAAACCAGTTATATAAAGGAGATGCTGAATCTAAAGATGATGCAGAACGTATTGTTGTAGAATTGAACTATACAGGTGATGGACATTCAAAAAATTTGAAGGACATCGTAACTTCATTCTTTGACAAACGTATGGGTAGAGCCCAAGACGCTCAGTATCCTCTGATGGAGAATGGTTTTGATGACTATTCATTGGTGTTTGAACCGGTTGACTTCTATTATGATGGCGTTAACCAGACAAAACGTTATTTGGATGTTACCAAAGATGGTGTTGCTACAGTAAAACAAACTCCGGACCCGATTTGGGGCGCAGAAACAGATGCCAACCACACAGCTGCTATAGACAGAACTCCTATTGTTCGTGTGAAACTGGTAGCACCGGGTGAAGACAATGGTAATGTAGTTAAAACAGCAATCATCAAGATTCACATTGTACGCAATGCAGTTGTTGCTCCTGAAATTAATATTACAGAAACAAAAGACGTCACTCTGAAACATATCAATCAAGTTCTTGACATGGATATGGATAAGATATTCAACCATAAAGATGTACAGTTGAGTAAAGACGAATTCCGTAAGACTTATGATTTCGTTCCTGAATTTGCAACAGCAGATGAGGCTAAACAACACGCTGTATATGCATGGGATGGAAAAGATAATGCAGACTATTCATTAGATCCGAACTTTAAACCTGAAGAATACAATCAGTTGTTCGTTACAGTGAAGAATACAGCATTCTCTCGTCATGACGATCACGACGTTTACACTGTTAAGGGTACATACAAGCCAAATGCTGATCATAAGGGATTATCTGACATCCATGTTACTTATACTATCAATGTGAAGTATCCGGATGTAGTTGCTCCTGAAAAGACTAAGTTGAACTGGGTAGATGATTCTTACTTCATTGCTCACGGTAGATACGATAACTTTGATGATCCTAAAACTTATGAAATGGTTGCAGCATTGAATGACGAATTCGATTTGATCAACTATAATCCTTATAAGGGTCAGACTCATGATAAGGATTGGGCTAGAGCTACCTTGTCATTCGAATTGGTTGACCAGCATAATAACGCATCTAAGATAGGTGACGGTCACAATTCCGGCATCCGTTTGTATCAAGGTAAAGACAACAAGTGGTATATCGCTTTGGAGGCTACAGACGAAGGACGTGCTTGATCAATGCTGCTGACGCTAAGGATTTGAAGAAGATCAAAATGCGTGCCGTAGTAAGCTTCAATGAAGATGTTGACGGATTGTATGGTACTTGCAACAAGGAAGCCAATGCTCATAACAAGTATGCTAAAGAAGATTACAATAACTTCTCTTGCGATACTATCAATATGGTAAACAATACTCCTTGGGCTAAAGATCATACTACTACTTATACTGGTGCTCCTGCTCCTGAAAATGGACGTTCTACAGTGGTTATCGATGAATTTGAAGTTGCATTTGTAACTCCGATGGTATTCCACGCTTACGAAGCAGGTCCTTTGTATGACAAGTATCAGGAAGCTGAAAATACAGTATCATTGAAGGATGCATTCTTCTTGTCAGATTATCTGTGGTCTGAAGGTGCTCAGGCACAATTCAATAACAACCATGTTATCTATGATCACAAAGATATGGCTAAGAATAATACTTTGGTTCAGACAGGTGATCAAGCTGGTTGGTCAAAGAAACTGGTAGTTGACCATAATGTATTCGATGTTAATACAACTGTTAACTTCAAGGTTTCTAAGGCATACTTTGCTGACGGAAGTGAACTGGATGCTGAAAACATGAAGAAGATCAAACTTGATAATGCTAACCAGACTATCACATGGATCAACAATGGTGAAGATATTGCTCAACCATTTACTATTGATGTAGAAGTTTGTGTAAATCACAAGTGGGGCGGTATCTGCGACCATACTTGGAAGAATGATCGTGGACATTCTGTTGGAACTATCCAAATCCAAGTTAAGAAGCACAATGACAAGTAATTAATACGCTCATTGTTTATAAAAAGAGGGGCAAAATGTTCCCCTTTAGTTTTATAATCGTTTATCCAATTATATTGTGTATGAAGTATATATATGCTGTCTGTTTTCTGTTATTAGTATGTGGCTGTCATAAAGAAAATGACACCCCTGTTGTTTTACCTGCACGGACACTATTGGTTTATCTGGGAGGAGATAATAATCTTGATGCCGAAACCTATGACAAACTTGTTCAAATTAAAAATGGATGGGAAGACGGGACAGATGGAAATATAATAGTGTATCAGGATACACCATTTAAGGACTCTCCACGATTGATGGAAATTGATGGAAAAAGTGAGAAAGGCTATATTACCATACATACCTATGACCAAGAAAACTCAGCCTCCCCCCAAGTGCTTAAACGAGTTATAAACGACGTAACTCGGCTTTATCCTGCTAAAAGCTACGGTCTAATCGTGTTTTCCCATGGCAGTGGCTGGCTTCCTCCACATACATTGGTTAATGGCTCGCGGTCTATCATCATCGATAATGACAATGAAATGGAAATAACAGATTTTGCCATGGCCCTCCCGGACCATTTATTTGAATTCATAATCTTTGAAGCATGTAATATGGCAGGTATTGAGGTGGCTTATGAATTAAGAAATAAAGCAGCATATATCATGGCTTCCTCTGCCCCAGTAGTATCTCCGGGATTTACTCCTATCTATGCCGGCAGTATTTCCTGTCTGCTTGAAGAAAATTCTGATTTGCAAAGATTTGCAGAAAATTATTTTCATTATTGGAATTTGATGGAAGGCGATAAACGTTCTGCTACCATTAGCATAATAAAAACTGCCGGATTATCAAATTTAGCGAATTTGATACGACAGATCAATACAGAAACATCCGGCTCTTTTCTCCCGGTCGGTAACCTTCAAAATTATGATGGAGTTTTAAAAGCCCCATTCTATTTTTTTGATTTCGCTCAATATTATCAATCATTATCAGATGAAAATACATACAATGCACTTCAAGAGTGTATCAGCCAATGTGTGGTTTACAAAAGAAATACTCCTTTTTATGCTACGGAAGAAGGAACATTCCCTATCACCGCCTTTTCAGGTATGACCACTTTTATCATGCAGAGAGAACTTAATTACTTGAATGAAGAATATACAAAACTACAATGGTATAAAGATATTAATACACATTAGATAATATGTATAACACTGATAAACAATGATATAGCAAATTCAGAAGAAGTATATCTTATTGCAGAATAGATAGATTCTAAATACTTTTCAAAGTATCCTTTAAAGGACAGAATGCCAATATATATGGACAGAAACAGGTGATTATCCATTAATAGGAAACGGAAAAACTTGTCATAAGCAGAAAAAACAAATCCTTTATTTGCTTTGTTTGTCATTTACTAATATCTTTGTTTTATCATTCATTCTAGAACCGCAACAAAATATGAAATACCCTATTGGAATACAGAGTTTTGACCAAATCCGTGAAGATGGCTATGTATATGTGGATAAGACCGGTTTGATTTACAACTTGGTAACACAAGGCAAGACTTATTTCTTGAGCCGTCCACGCCGTTTTGGCAAAAGCCTGCTGGTAAGTACCCTTGCCTGTTATTTCCAGGGACGCAAAGATTTGTTTGCCGGACTGGAAATCGACGGATTGAAAAGGACTGGTATGAGTATCCTATCTTCCGTATAGACTTTAATGGAGGACTGTATACACAACCCGGAATTCTGGAGGCTACCATTGAAGGCTATTTAGGGAACTGGGAAGATATTTATGGCAAGAATCCCAATTATACAACCATAGGAACCCGTTTCATTGAAATACTTCGCCGAGCTTATGAACAGACAGGGCGGCGTGCGGTGGTTCTGATTGATGAATATGACAAACCTATTTTGGATGTATTAGATACGGAAGCTTGTTTTTATGATGATTATGGAAAGCAAGTTCTGTTGGAGAACCATAACCGGGAAATATTGAAATCCTTTTATTCTACCTTTAAAGGAGCCGATCAATACTTGAGATTCGTATTGTTGACCGGAGTAACAAAGTTTTCCCAAGTAAGTGTTTTCAGTGGATTTAACCAGCCTAAGGATATCAGTATGGATGAACGGTACGAAGCCTTGTGCGGTATCACCCAGAATGAGCTGGAAGCATTTTTCGAAGAACCCACCATACAGTTGGCTGCTAAATATCAGTACACAGTGAAAGAAATGAAGGAACTTCTCAGACGGCAATATGACGGATATCATTTTGAGAGAGGATGACCGACATTTACAATCCGTTCAGCATTCTTAATGCTTTTGACAGTATGGCAATTCGTGATTACTGGTTCTCTACAGGTACTCCCACCTATTTGGTTCGTCTGCTGCAACACAGCCGCGAGCAGATAAACGAACTTGCCGGACGTTATTATGTTCCCTCTTTGTTTGTGGATTATAAGGCTGATGTGGAACAGCCTCTACCCATGATTTATCAGAGCGGATATCTCACTATTAAAGAATATAATAGACGTATGGGAACTTATCTGCTCGATTTTCCCAATAATGAGGTGCGTAAAGGGTTCTTGTCCGTATTGGCAGCACATTATTTGAAACCCGGAGGTGGAGAGGTCAACAGTTGGATTATCGATGCTGTTACTTGCCTTGAGCAAGGGAACACCTCCGCTTTTTGTGATTCTCTGACCGCCTTTCTTGCAAGCATCCCGTATGACTCTCACGCTTCCTTGAAGGAATTGGATATGACTGAGAAACATTTCCAATACACTTTTTATCTGATTCTCCGTTTGATAGGAGTTTATTGCCGTGCAATCCATTGTGAGAATCGCCAGAGCTTCGGACGAGTGGACTGCATATTGGAAATGGACGAATATGTTTACATTTTCGAATTCAAGATGGACGGAACAGCAGAGGAGGCTTTACAGCAAATAGCAGAGAAAGGCTATGCCCGATCTTATTTGACCGATAACCGTAAAATAGTCTGTATCGGGGTGAATTTTTCTTCCCTTACACGTACTGTGGAAGAATGGAAGGAGATAATTTACAAATAAGATTTAGTCATAGTCAGCCTGAAGCGTTAAACTACAGGTTATCTTCCATCATTTTTTATGGGAATATACCGGTAAGAATGTTCATGCTGTTTCCGGCATAACTCATTTAATTTTCATCTTTTTATCATTTTGCTTTTCTTTTTGCAAAGAATGAATTATTTTCGCAGCCGAACACAAGTTTAATTTCTTACCGACAATAAGCAGACATGCTTTAATCCTCGACCAATTCAACTTGTCCTCATTTTAATTTTAACGGATAAGCTGATGTTTTGTCCCTCACTATTATAAAATAAAAGAATGAAAAGATCATTGTATGTATCGCTATTGACGTTCATGTGCTTCTCTGCCTGCCAAGGTAGTGAGGAATTAGAGCAATCACAAGAAAAAGAGTACACGGTATCCATTATGGCAAGAATCGGGAAAACAGTTTCCGGAGCACGCTACTTGCAAGATCATGAAAATGCCATCGCTAGTTTTAGTAAAACCGATGATATAGGTGTTTTTATGGACAATGACAGCGCCGTCCGCTGGATATTCGATGGAACTTCCTGGACTACAGAAAAGAGTGTCTTTTGGAAAGATAAAAACCAGGAACATACTTTTTACGCATATTATCCCCACTCCGGTTCCAAAGCCGAAAGTAAGGAAAATATAAAAATGCCTTCTCTCGACAGCCAGAACGGGACTTGGGAAAATATTGACCAATATGACTTTCTAGTAGCATCCAGGAAGCTTTCCTACGATACCGACCTTGGCAATGTGGCCTTTTCGGGCGATTATTCATTTAAGCACGTTTTGTCACTATTAAAGATAAACATAAAGGGTGAAGGAGATATGGCACAGGCCGTTATTGACAAAATCAGACTTGAAGGAAATGGGTTGACGACCCAAGGATACTACTCCTTTGAAACGAACAGCATCACCATCAGCGAAACTCCCAAGGAAACCTTCCAGATTACTCCGTCACACACCATGAACAATCAGGATGTTTCTTTTTATTTTATCCTGAACGGGGGCGAGAATGACGGAAACATTGATCCGAAAGCCGTGAAAAACCATTCTGTTAATCTCACCATTGAATATACCCGTAACAACAAATATTACATAACACGACGAGACGACCTGTCTCCGGGCTTATTGTCCGGATGTATTCATAAATACAATATTGTAGTAAAAGACGGAAATGTAATTATAACGGGAGGAAGTATTTCGGGTTGGACTCCGGGAAATGAAGAAGAGGATATAGTTATAAATGGAGAAGAAATAAACCCACAAACAAATAATATGTTATGAATTATAGATTAACCGAATTAAAGGTGCTTCTGTTTCTATTGCTACTGTCTGCTGTTTCTTGCCAACGCCCGATGTATGATGAAGAAGACGATGAAGACGGAGTCTCGCAAACAAATCTTCCTTTAAAGATATCTGCCAGGTCTAGCGGAGAATCCCAGATTAATTATCCGGCCTATATCTATGCGTTTGCAGAGGACGGCAGCTGTTCTGCCAGTCTGAAAATGACAGATAACGCCCAGATTGAAATGAAGTTACCTCCTGCCCGATATACTATTGTTGCAATAGCCGGTTTGGGAGAAGAATATATCGTTCCGAAAGATCCTAGCCTTGATGATGTAATTGTTATGAAAGAAAATAACAGAAGCTCACGCGCGCTAATGATGGGCACTTCAACTGTGACAATTGCCAATAAGAAAAATATATCTGTTTCTGTAACCCTCTATTATGCTGTATCTTTAGTCAATATCAGTTTGGAAGATATACCGGCAAACGTTAAAAAGGTGAGTTTGCAGATTTCGCCTTTATATTCTTCCCTGTCGTTTACAAGGGAGTATTCCGGCAAAGACAAGAGTACGGAAATTATTTGTGAGTTTGAGCCGGGTGGAATTTGGAGTGCAAAGCCTTTTTATATTTTTCCGGGGAGCGGCTCTCAGACCGTTTTTTCCATAACCTTGGAAGATAATAGTCAGACAAAGACGTTTGGATACACTTTCAAAGGAAAGCCGGAAGCGAACGTACCATTGAATATCGGGGGTAGCTATTCGGGTGATGTCACGGTAGGGGGCAGTTTGATATCAGGTGAATGGAAGGCTCCGGTAGACATCAAATTCAATTTTGGCGGTGCTGATGAAGGTAATGGCGGTAGTGAGCCGCCTCCCATTAATCCGGATCTTTCCGGGCTACCCGAAATTGGCGGTATCTGGAACGGCGGTATTGTAGCTGGCATAGAGAATGCAAGTTCCACAGGGGCGGATATTTTGTTGATGAGTCTGGATGAGTGGAGTGGATTCGCTTCCGATGTGCGGAATATCATACAGGAGGAAGCAGACGGATGGCATCTTCCGACTGAAGAGGAGGCAAAAATATTGCATAAGACGTTCAGCGGATCATCACTGGATGAACTGAATGAAACCATAGAGGGATTAAGAAACGGAGACCCGTTATTGGATATTGAGAAACGGTATGTATATGATCATAACGGGAGCATATATGCATTCGGATTTAAAACCTCATCCAAATTTTTACAGGCAGGGAGTACGGTGAAATACAAAATACGTTTGGTATGCAGCGCTCATTATGATGCCGGATGACCCATTCATATACTAGAAAAGGGCATTCACACTTCTTGACAATATATGCTTGAGAGTGTGAATGCGTCTAATCGACTTCCATACCGGGAATCTCATTTCCATAGATAAATTCTCAATTAATTGAAAGTTAACATTCTACCACCCGGTATACATTTCCCTTGGTGGTATGTACCCGTTCGCCCAGCTGGGGCAGGATACGGCTCAGGCTGTAGGCGGTCATCCCTCTCATGATCGAAGGATGGGCGGCCTTCATACGTTCAAACAGTTGGGTGGCGGAGAGGCTAAGCACTTCCTGCGGATTGTCCTCTTCTGTAGCAAAGCGAAAGCAAAGGCGGAACACCTCTTCTTCGGGTACATGCTTGTAGAATAGGGCATTATGTTGCTGTATAGTCTGTTCCTCTTCTTTATTGAACCAGCTTCGTTCACCGGATAGAAGTTCTGTTTTAAGCTGGGCGTACAATTGCTTATGCTCTACGGACGTGGTGCAGTCTATGGCATGCTTCAGACTGACGCAAAGAAAGCGGCGTGAGCCGGTGCGGTCTACCAGCAAATCCTCCCGGTTGCTGGTGCCGATGAACGAGGCAATACGGGGAAGCGATGAAGCGCTGTGTTTGTAAGCCTTGCGGATATTCAGTGCGGAGGCTTGCATCAGGTTCTTCAGCAAAGGCATTTTGGACGCACCTAGTTTGTCGAATTCATCCAGGTTGATTAATCCGTAGGCAGCCAGCTTGGCTTCGGCGGATGCCGGGAGCTTAGGTCGTAACTTTCCGTGTAGTAGGATTTCAGCCTATCGGGCATCAGCAGACGGCAGAACGTACTTTTCCCCAATCCCTGGCGACTGCTCACCAGCAGGGGAGCCACACTGTTGGCGCGGTTGTTATCCGGATTGAGCTGCATCCATTGGGCAGAGAGTCCCAGCATCCAACGGTGGAAACCGTTCACCCATACCGGGTCGTCGGACACCCTGCGTGCCAACGCGGACACCCGGTCCGTGCCGTCCCATTCGGGAAGCTGTTCAAAATAGGCAGTAAAGGGATGGTATTCACTGATGCGGCGTGAGCGCACAAAGCGTTGAATGTCCCTGTCCCAACAGTCTATGCCCGTTTCAATAGCCTCCAGACTTAGTGAGTTCATCCATCGTTCGTCCACTTTGGCGTAACGCAGATGAGTATCGGGAATGTTGTTTTCTACACTTGCCACTTCAGTTTCTTCAGTAAGCACATTGAACCGGAAGCGGTAGCGGGAGGTGAGGAAAGCGGTCACTTCCTGCATCAGGGTATGTGATTTCGCTTTCTTGCCAGTATCTTCTGAGGAGATTGGTTCCGCTTTTTTCTGAACATCTTTTTTCAAGTGAGCGGAATCCTTCTCTGTCTTTTCAGTTGAGACTGTCGGATGTGTCCGAGAATCGTCCATACTCCCCGGCAGGTTATCCTTACCGTTTTCAGTGAGAAGAACCTGTGAGTCGGCCATCTCTCTTACTCCGTCTTCGTCCGACACGATGTAGTGGTAACTGCCCGTGGGAGCATTCCCGTCGGTGCGCGGAGTCCAGTTCAATGCCAGAACTACTTGGCCCTCGCGGATATCCAGCGCCAGACGCACGCCGGGTATAGTCCGGCAAAGCGGCATCAGCCCGTTGAGAGCGGATACGAGATCACGACGCGGTGTTCCGTCAATAGGAACAGGGCTTGACAGGAATTTGCTTCCGAAGAAGACTGTTTTGAGAGTAGCGAATACATTCATGAGTTACTTTTTTAAGTTTGGCAAACTACAAATATACAACATAAAAAGGCGTTTGTCAAGAGGGGGCGGAAATATGGCAGATCTTGGTGCAGGATTCGATGAAACTTGGTGCAAGATTTAATGGAACTTGGTGCAAAATTCAATGGATACAGGGCGCAATACATACGTATGTGTAGGCCGATGCTTGCGTATGTGTGACCCGATGCTTATGTACGTGTGGGCTTACACGTTACTAACATACGAGCTGACACGTTACTAATGTTGGGGCTTATACGTTACTAATGTTATTGTTGAATACGCCTTTATGTTTTTAAAATACACCTTGAGCTTTAAAAAATACGTCTTCAACTTTTAAGAAAACATCTTCAGGCTTTTAAAAAACAACTATACGTTTTTAAAACACGCCAGCTTGTTCAGTGCACAGACTTAGCCTGTTCAGCTTACAGACCTAGTCTGTTCCGTGTATTACTCCCCCACTAATCCGATACGCTCCCTTTTCCCCTCATCCTGTCATCTTATGTAATATGCACAGAAAATCAGCCGGTTAAATCTGAAACCATTTCCCCTCACTTCCATTTCAGCCCGTATCGTTTTATTCCTTCACAAAAAATGTGAAAGAGCAGGCTGAAAGGAGGCTGACAGAGCAATGACAGGAGCCCCTTCATAGCCGGAACGCCTATGGGCAGGGAGTTTCAGCGATAGATGAAAGGAGAAAAGGAACAACCGGATTTTATCGCTGAGGCATTTAAAATGAAGATAATCTCAGCATTTCCACCTGCGAATGAACAGATGATCATCCATGTTTTGAGCCTGATTTATGATTGGTATGAAAGATTTATATCTTTCAGGCTATGTAACAATAATCCTCCCGGTATTTCTATACTCAAGATAAATTATATCACAATTCTTGCTGCTCCAAACAGAAGGTATATTTGCAAAATATACAAATGATGCTTCCGGCAACGGAGTAATTCTTTCTTCGCTTTCTTTTTAGGAATTCATCTAACGAACAATTTTATTATATGCAAAACAATTGCGAGGCCTGTTTATGAAACATGTGTTGATATTAAAATAGTAATTACTGTGGAAAATCAACTGTCATCCAACACATTAAAAACACATTAACCAATGCCACTATAATAGCATTACATGATTTCTATTATCTATATGTACTAAAACAATATATTCTGTTAGAAAATCTGACCAGTAAAAAAGAATATTCATCTCCTGAAAGCCGAGTTCTGTTCCAATTATTAAATAAAATATTAAGCTAATTCAATTTAATAGAAGGTGTGTCGTAATGCACGATGCACCTCTTTTTTGTTCATCACTATACAAATCTGTTCATTTTCTTTAAGCTGCGATCTTTTGAAGATTTCTTTGATTTATGTGTTCCCAGCATCTAAAAACAGCAGTTGTAAGCTTATAAAACAGTCTAATCAGCCAGTTCATACCTTCTTTTGTCAGTTTTGCACACATCTTTTTTATATTGAAGGCAATGGCTAGGAAGGCAAAGTCCATGAAGACCTTGTCCTTTCCAAAATGTCGGAAACGTTTGTAGTTCATATTGTTTTTAATTTGTCCGAACACGGCCTCCGGTTCTATGCATCTCTGCCCTCTGTGTTTCAGTCCTTTCTCAGAGCAGAGCAGTTCTTTGGCTCTCCGCTTGTATTGTCTAAGCCTATGATTCAGTTCTATCGTCCTGTTTCCTTTTGCTTTAAAACAGCGGCATCGCAGGGGACAGCCTTCACACCTGACAGCTCTGTACCGTGCATTTTCGCTGACATATCCGGATGCGGTTTTCACATTCCTGGTGCCTATCCTCCGCATCCTTTGCCCCATAGGGCAGATGCAGAAGTCATGTTCTTCATTGTAGTAGAAGTTTTCGGCCTTGAACGGGTCCGGTTTGAATCTCGGCCGCTGCTCCATGTGGAAGTAGTTGTACTTTACGTAGGCTTCCATGCCGTTTTCGGACATGAAGCGGTAATTCTCTTCGGAGCCATAGCCGGAATCAGCAACCACCGTATGGGCCATCCGGTCATACCTGTTTGAAAAGATTGCAGGAAAGGAATCAGGGTCAGTGTATCCGTAGGGTTCGGGAAGAGTGCAAAATCGGTGATGAACTGATTTTCGGTGCCGATTTGAAGGTTGTAACCGGGCTTCGTCTGTCCGTTGCGCATGGCATCCTCCTTCATTCTCATAAAAGTAGCGTCCTTGTCCGTCTTGGAATAGGAATTCCTCTCTTGCAGCGTTTCCGGATGGCAGTCGTATTCCTGTAGTTTGTCCCTGTGTTCTTCCAGTTCCTTCAACTGTTTGCGTTTCTTTTTCAGTTCAGTCTTTTCCTCTTTCGCGGATGGCTCGGAAACCTGTTCCAGTGCATGACGCAATTCTCCTGCCATTTCAGCCAGCATGGCCGGAGTGAACCCAACCTCCTCATTGTTCTCTGATGACTTCTCCCGGGCAATGACATCGTCTATCTGCCCTAACAGGACATGTATCTTCTTCATCAGGCGTTCACGGTTCCGCTCAACCGTTTTTCGCCAGACGAAAGTGTACTTGTTGGCTTTGGATTCGATCTTTGTCCCGTCAATGTATTCCACATTCAGGCTGATGAAGCCTTTGGAAGAAAGAAGAAGTACGGTTTGCGTAAACACCTCGTTGATTTCATTCTTCACCCGGTTGCGGAAACGGTTGATGGTAATGAAATCCGGTTTCTCATATCCGGCCAGCCAGATATAATGGATGTCACGGTGAAGGAGCTTTTCGATTTTCCGGCAGGAGTAGATGTTGTTCATATAGGCATACAGAATGACCTTGAGCATCATCCTGGGATGGTAAGGGCTGCGCCCGCATTCCTTATACAACTTCCTGAAACTTTCAAGGTTCAGGCTCTCAACCAGAGCGTCAACCATCCGAACTGGATCATGCTCTGCAATATCCTCGTCAATTCTTGGAGGAAAAAGCACTGTTTGGTTGGGATTGTAAGGACGAAAATGTATCTTTGTCATAGTGAAATTCTTATGCCTAAAGATACAAAATCTTTAGGTAATAACAAAGCCCCTGCTTGTGAAAGTCGGGGCTTTGTGCGTAAAAAACAGAAGGTGTGCATTTTGACACACCTTCGTTCTTTATAGAGTAATAGAAAGAATATACATTTAAAGCATAATCTATTCTTCTATGTTATCGTTTGTTAACAGTCATAGCAACTTTAATTATTACATCGTGACCATACATATCCTTGCACTTGATAGTCAATGTAGAAGGAACAGCAGCAGTCGGATTCGTTTCAGAAGACAAAGCAGTAGCCTTGAAACCTGTAATATGCTTATTATTATCTATAATTACATCAAAGTATTCTTCTTCACCATTTGCATCACTGGTCAAAGTCGCATCTGTAATAATCAGACTTGATTCATAAGGTGTACTTAACAGTTTGCTATATCTGCTATCTTTAGCACTTGTTCCAAAAATGAAGCTGTCAGCAGCAAAGTCAAGACGATCTGTACCATAAGTTAATTTTGTAGACGGCATTGCAGTGGTATAATTACCGTCGCTATCCTTATCTGTATACGGAGCGCCTAATTGTTCGCGAGTAGCCCATGCCCAAGTATAAGTGCTATTATAAATACAGTTGTAGATAGTTTCAAATCTTTCAGCTTCTCTAGTTACATCATCATAACCACCTTCAGAATTCTTCACTGAAGAAATCTTACCATAGTTGTAAACCACTGTAGTGGTATGTTTAACTGAGTTGTTGATGTAATCTTTAGCAACTTCTAATGTTTTGTCTCCGGCAACTACTACAGCAACATCTTTATTTCCATCTTTCTTAGATGTAGCGAATGTTATGTTATAGTTAGCGGCAGCACCTGTACCATAGTTGAATACTTCAGACATCTTCATAGAACCCTTTGTAGCTGTTTCAGCTGTCCAAGCGATATCATTGGCGTCATTCATAGGAATCATGTAACAATTATAGATGCCATCAGTAACCTGTGCAGTTTTAACAGAGAATCCCGCAGGAATAGTAGTAGGCAATACCTTAGTCATAGAAACTTTCATAGTGGCTAATACATGTCCTGAAGCATTCTTGATAGTCAATGTTCCATTATAAGTTTTGTTATCTTCATACTTGGTCCAGTCATCAACAGTCGGAACAGTATAAACTTTGGCAACCTTGCTGAAATCTGCCGGGAATGTATTTGGAGCAGCTGTATTGTACAGTACATTATTATTAGCATCAACAAAGATAGCATTGAATGCAGGATTTACATTATTAACCTTGTCTGTAGTCCAAGTAGCAGCAGTCGGAGCAGTTAACTTAGTCAAAGACACAGCAACCTTATCTGACTGAGTGTCAGTAACAGCTTTGTCAGTCGGATTAAGTGCAGTAACAGTAGTGGCAGTAGCATTCCAATCTGTAGCAGCATTACCTAACTGCACATAAAACGCTTTACCATCAGGATCAACTAAAGTACCATCAAAGTTTACAGCATATACACGGAAACCAATAACATCATTAATAGCCGTAGTGCTGTTGATGGTAATTTCTGTAGAAGTACCTTCAACCACTGTATTCAAACCAGAATAAGTATAGCTATTCCATGCATTCAATTCAGACGGTGCAGATTCTACCGCATTAGCCTTATCTAAAACTACATAAATACCACGGATATTTACCGGAGCTGTTACTTTATCATCGGCTGTAGACAAAGCAATTTTGATAGCCTCTCCTTGTACTGCAGGATATAATTTTTGAGTTTGACGGTCGTCTCCGTTATCTACTTTAACATTTGTATTAACCTTATCTAAAGGAATAATGGTAGTAGCCGCATCACTCTTCCAAGCTAATTCTTGATATGTTACATTAGTACCATCTTCTGCTTTAGTGAAACGATTATGAATATCCTTGACGTTTGTTGCATCAACAAAATAGTTTAAAGACTTTTCACCTACATATTCAGTCCAATCCAAAGTTAAGTCATAAGATGAAATAACTTCTCTTGTTTCAGCAGTAGACAAGGTGTTATTTACCTGTACAGCAAAGAGAATAGATTCAGTATCATTGCCAACTTTGGTTTCTGTTACAGCAGAAAAAGCTTTTTCATCATAATTCTTCAAAGCAACTGTAACTTCCCACAATCCGTTGTTTCCTGCCGCACGGCTTAATAATCCATTATATTTCTCAACTTTCTGAACAGATAAAAATTCATTCAAGTTCTGTCCTTGGCTATTAGTCAAAGAAATCATATCAGGAGTAAGAACCGCATTTGTCGGAGATACACGTACTACAAACTTGTCACCAGTCTGAACTTGTTTACCCTTAGTAAATGTTATAGCATTTGTAATACCTTCACTAAATACGTTTTCTTTTTCAATAGCAGTGGAGAAAATCAATTCATCGCCTGTAGGATTAGCAGAATACGAAGCCACCAGTTCTACACTAGTAACCATATCAGCAATCTTGCCTACAATGTCTTCTACTTTCTTAGTGGCAGCATCAACTTTTTCTGCCATTTCTTTCAATGCTGCGTCAGTGGATTCTTCTACTTCTTTTTTCAATGTCTCAATTTCTGCTTGTACAGCTTTGATTGCTTCTGCCTTTGCATCTGCAACAGCCTTGTCTGCAGCGGCTTTTGCAGCAGCGGCAGCATCACCAGCAGCTTTTGCAGCGGTTTCAGCGGCAGTTGCTTTAGCAAGAGCATCGCTTGCATCTTTTGCAGCAGTAGTTAAAGCAGCTTGCAAAGTAGCGATCTGAGAAGTCATGTCCTCCTTAGTCGCCAGTTTGTTAATTTGTTCCTGCAAATTGTCTATGTCATCATCATAGTCTTTACAAGATACAAATGTTCCTGTCGAAGAAACCATCAAGGCTCCGAACAGGATTGCACTTAAAAATTTTTTGTTCATAATAGAAAAACTTTAAATTTATAAATTTAAAAACTCAAAATGTTTATTGTTATAAAAGGACTTAATTGCGTTGAATCATAAAAGGATTCCGACTCTGCGATATATATTGCAGGGGAGTCATGCCAACTACTTTTCTGAACGCCACATAGAACACGCTCTTGGAGGCGAACCCGCAACGGCTGAAAAGCTCATTCACCGGGCAATCTTTACCGTCCAGCAACTCCTTCGCGCGAACCACCCTGTAGGAATTTATTAACCGCTTGAAATTGCATCCGAAGTAGTTGTTCACCGCATTACTCAGGTAGGTCGTATTCGTGCCGGATACTATATAGTAATACTAATTGTTTGAACACCAGTTATATGTGTGACAACTTTAATGATGTAAGGGCCGTTTCAGGTCCTTTTTTATTTATAATTGACAATAATATCCGGTAAACTATCTACTGCTTTTTGTTTGAGTTCATCTATGATATGAACATATTTTTCAGTGTGCCGGGTAGTAGAATGTCCTGCAAGGCTGGCGGCGGTCTTGATATTAGCTCCATTTGCCATAATGTTGGTGATAAATGAGTGCCGGGCACAGTGGAAGGTGATGTGCTTGTGTATATTAGCCCTTTTGACCCATTTGTTTAAAATTCTTAGTGTGTAAGAATAGGAGGGGAGCCCGAATACCAACTCCTCGTTAATGCCTTTATGTCTTTGCAGGAGCTTGATGGCAGTGTGGTTTAAGTTTAGATGCAAGATTGCGTTTTTGGAGTGTGACTGTACTTTCTGTTGTAGAATAGTAAGGCGGTTTGATGAGAAATCTATGTCTTTATATTGCAGTTGGTGCACATCACACCAGCGCAGCCCACAATAGCAAGAGAACAAGAATGCCCTTTTTACTTCGTTGTTGGGGCATGGAGTGATAGCAAGTTTCTGAATCTCTTTTAAGCTGAGGATTGCTTTGGTTACCTCATCAAACTGCATCAGGCGGATACCATCTGTAGGGTTAGAGGTCATTAACTTTTTTTCTATACATTTATTGATGCACATTCTGAATTTCTTGAAATATCCGATGGGAGTGTTACCTCGGAGATGATCCCTGAGATACTCAAGAAAATTTATACAAAAATCTTTTGTGAGAAGGGTTACAGGTAAGCTTTTCTTTCTTGTAAACAGTCGCAGATGGGTGATACATGCCCTGACCATTTTCTTGTCCTTTTTGTGATAGGTATCCAGGTATTGTCCTATCAGAATATAGAAATCGGGAACATTGCTTTTATCTGTTGGAAGTATATCATCGAATGTATTTTCTATATCGTTCAGATGATATTCAACAGATAAGAATTCTAGTTCCTTCTTTGCTCTTATCTGCCTGGCAATTAGTACCTTGTTTCTGTTTTCCGCTCTTCGCTCTGCACTGGTAGGAGCGTCCAGGATGATGCCCAAATACTCTTTGCGGCGTTTCCCGTTATAACTGTAATTCAAATAAAGCGAAACTCTTCCTTTGTTCAATTGTTTCTTTCCTAATGTAATTCCCATAATGAATAATAATTAATACAATAATAATGTTGAAAAGAAGGACCAGAGAGGGACTGAAAATGAATTCCTCCATCTTTCTTTCTATAATAATAATATCTTTTGTACCTTTGTGTCATAAACAAAAAAATGGAAGAAAATTTTGATATACGCGAGCAACAGCTCACAACTAAGGAACGCGATTTTGAGAATGCCTTACGTCCGCTGAATTTTGAAGATTTCAGCGGGCAGGATAAGGTAGTGGATAATCTGCGCATCTTTGTCAAGGCGGCGCGTCTGCGGGCCGAGGCGTTAGACCATGTTCTTTTGCACGGACCTCCCGGCTTGGGCAAGACGACCTTAAGTAATATCATTGCCAATGAACTGGGAGTAGGTTTTAAAGTGACCTCAGGACCGGTGCTGGATAAACCGGGTGATTTGGCGGGAGTACTGACCAGCCTGGAACCCAATGATGTGCTTTTTATTGATGAAATACATCGGTTGAGCCCTGTGGTAGAAGAATATCTGTATTCTGCCATGGAGGATTATCGTATCGATATAATGATAGACAAGGGACCTTCGGCGCGTAGTATCCAGTTGGAGTTGAGCCCGTTTACTTTGGTTGGAGCCACTACCCGGAGTGGGTTGCTGACTGCGCCTTTGCGTGCCCGTTTTGGAATTAATCTTCATTTGGAGTATTATGACGATGATGTATTGACAAGCATTATCCGTCGTTCAGCTACTATATTGAATGTGCCTTGTGACGTGAAAGCGGCGGGTGAGATTGCTTCGCGCAGCCGTGGAACGCCCCGTATTGCAAATGCGCTGTTGAGGCGCGTCCGTGATTTTGCCCAGGTGAAAGGTTCCGGAAGGATTGATGTGGAAATTGCCCGGTTTGCTTTAGAAGCCTTGAACATTGACAGGTATGGACTGGATGAGATAGATAACAAGATTTTATGTACTATTATAGATAAGTTTAAGGGAGGCCCTGTGGGGCTGACTACTATTGCAACCGCTTTGGGTGAAGACGCCGGAACAATAGAGGAGGTTTATGAACCTTTTTTGATTAAAGAAGGTTTCTTAAAACGTACTCCGCGTGGACGTGAGGTCACGGAACTGGCCTATATGCACCTGGGACGGAGCATTTATAATAGTCAGAAGACATTATTTGATGATTAAAAGATGGCAGGATTAAAAGCATTAGCCAAGGAAACAGCCATATATGGGATGAGTAGTATCATCGGGCGGTTCCTGAATTATTTGTTAGTACCGATATATACCAACGCTTTGCCTGTGGAATCGGGGGGCTATGGTATCATTACCAATATGTATGCTATAACTGCCTTGCTGATGGTGCTTTTAACATATGGTATGGAAACCGGATTTTTCCGGTTTGCCAATAAGGGGGTGGATGATCCGATGCGCGTCTATTCCACTACTTTGCTTTCGGTAGGGGCGACTGCGCTCTTGTTTTTAATCGTTTGTCTTTCTTTCTGCATCCCATAGCAGGTTTCTTGGGATATGGAGAGCATCCGTGGTATATGGGGATGATGCTGATTGTAGTCGCAATGGACGCTTTCCAAGCTATTCCTTTTGCTTATTTGCGATATAAGAAACGCCCTGTTAAGTTCGCTGCATTGAAATTGTTGTTCATTTTTGCCAGCATTGCCTTGAATATCGCTTATTTTGTAGGTATGAAAGGAGAGAATGTCGGAGTGGCTTTTGCTATAAATCTGGCTTGTACTTCTTTGGTGATGCTGTGTATGTGGAAAGAATTGGTGGGCTTCAGATATGTGCTGGACAGGGAGTTGTTGCGGCGTATGCTGCATTATTCTTTCCCGATATTGATTCTGGGTATTGCCGGAATCTTAAATCAGGTAGCCGATAAAATTATTTTTCCGTTTGTTTATCCTGATAAGGCGGAGGCGACCATCCAGTTGGGTATTTATGGGGCTGCCAGTAAAATAGCTATGATAATGGCCATGCTGACACAGGCTTTCCGGTTTGCATACGAGCCGTTTGTTTTTAGTAAGAGTAAAGAAAAGGATAGTCGGGAAATGTATGCCAAAGCGATGAAGTTTTTCATTATCTTCACTTTGCTGGCCTTTTTGGCTGTTATGTTTTACCTTGATATATTACGTTATATTTTAGGACGTGATTATTGGGTAGGGCTTAAAGTTGTACCTATTGTCATGGCTGCCGAAATGTTTATGGGTATTTATTTCAATCTTTCTTTTTGGTATAAGCTGATTGATGAAACAAAATGGGGAGCTTATTTTTCATTGGTGGGATGCAGTATCATTATCCTGATAAATATTTTCCTTATTCCGGTGTTTGGCTATATGGCGTGTGCGTGGGCAGGTTTTGCCGGATATGGAGTAGCTATGCTTCTCTCTTATTTTGTAGGGCAGAAAAAATATCCTATTAATTATGATTTGAAAGCGATAGGTAACTATGTGGCGTTAGCGCTGGTACTTTACATTGTTTCAGTTTATCTTCCTATTCAAAATATATTCTTGTTGTTGGGTGTTCGTACATTACTGTTGTTATTGTTTGTGGCATATATTGTGAAAACGGACTTCCCTTGCAGCAGATACCTGTTATAAACCGATACATAAAGAAATAGCTATGAGTGACCTGAAGAATGATTTGAAGAATGTGCCTTATATAAAGCAGTTCTTTGGTGAATATCTTGATTTGCGCAAGGATAAGGATAATGAAGCCTTGATTGTAGAAAGTATTCGTAACGGTGTTGAGTTCAAAGGAACTAATTTGTGGATTCTTATATTCGCAATTTTTATTGCTTCATTGGGCTTGAATGTGAATTCTACGGCAGTGATTATCGGTGCTATGTTGATATCTCCGCTGATGGGGCCGATTATGGGAGTGGGGCTGGCTATCGGACAGAATGATTTTGAACTGTTGAAACGTTCTCTGAAAAGTTATTTGGTGGCGACTGTATTTAGTGTGATTACATCCACGATTTATTTTTCGCTGACTCCGTTGGATGAAGTACAATCGGAGTTGCTGGCACGTACTTCTCCTACTATATATGATGTGCTTATAGCTTTATGCGGTGGCTTGGCCGGTATTATCGCCTTGTCTACAAAGGAGAAGGGGAATGTTATTCCGGGGGTAGCTATTGCTACGGCTTTGATGCCGCCTTTGTGTACTGCCGGATTCGGGCTTGCTACCGGAAATTTACTTTATTTTTTAGGTGCGTTCTATTTGTATTTTATCAATTCAGTATTTATCAGTCTGGCTACTTTTATCGGGGTGCGTGTCATGCATTTCCAACGTAAGGAGTTTGTGGATAAGGAGCGTGAGAAATTGGTAAAGAAATATATTATTTTTATTACTTTGGCTACGATGTGTCCTGCTGTTTATCTGACTTATGGCATTGTAAAAAGTACTATTTATGAAGCTTCTGCCAACAACTTTATCAACGAGGAGCTGAATTTTAATAATACCCAAGTAATAGACCGGAAGATTTCTTTCGAGAAGAAGGAAATACGTGTTGTGCTAATAGGCAATGAGGTTTCGGAAACAGAAATAGCAACCGCAAGGGATAACTTGAAACTTTTTAATCTGGCAGGAACCAAACTGGTTGTTCTTCAAGGAATGAATAATGATGCGATGGATATTGGCAGTATAAAGGCGCAAGTGATGGAGGACTTTTATAAGAATAGTGAGAAACGTTTGCTGGAGCAGCAGGAAAAGATTAAGTCTTTGGAAAACGAACTTAATGTATATGCCGCATACAATACCGTAGATAAAAAGATAATTCCCGAACTTAAAGTACTTTATCCTGCAGCAGAAGCTATAGCCATGGCGAAGACTGTGGAATTGCAGGTAGACTCAACCCAAACGGACACATTGACAATAGTCTTGATGAAATTCAGTAAAAAACCTGTAGGAAAAGAACAGGAAAAGATTTCCGAATGGTTGAAGGCACGTGTCGGGGCGAAAAAACTTAAATTAATTGTAGAATAAAACCATGAAAAAACTACTATTGCTGCTGTCTTTCCTGCCTTTATGTATATGGGGTAATGAGGGAATGTGGCTTCCTTGTTGCCTTAGCAAACAAACTCAACAAGTGATGAAAGAAATGGGATTGGAACTTTCATCTGAACAATTGTATAATCCCGGAGGAAAAGCATTGGCTAATGCTGTTGTTAGTTTTGGAGGTTTTTGCTCGGGGGTTGTTGTATCTCCGGATGGCTTGGTTTTTACTAACCACCATTGTGGGTATGATGCCATTCAGCAGCATAGTTCTGTGGAGCATGATTTTTTGCGAGATGGTTTTGTAGCCGACTCCTTAAGTAAGGAGCTTCCTAATCCGGATTTATTTGTCAGTTTTCTGATACGCACAGAGGATGTGACGGAGCGTGTGTTGCAAGCTATTCCAGTCGGAACAAAGGAAAATGACCGTGCGCTGATTGTGGATTCTATTTCCACATTGCTTGCTCAGGAAGCTGTGGCGAATGATACGTTGCTGCGTGCTGAGATAACTCCTTTTTATGGTGGTAATGAGTTTTATCTGTCTGTGTATAAAGATTATTATGATGTTCGTCTGGTGTTTGCTCCTCCCTCTTCTGTAGGCAAGTTTGGCGGGGATACAGATAATTGGGTATGGCCCCGCCATACCGGGGATTTCTCTGTTTTCCGTATTTATGCTGATCAGAATAATCAACCGGCAGCTTATTCTCCGGAGAATGTGCCTTATCATCCGGATTATTTTGCTCCTGTTTCTTTGGGCGGGTATGAACAAGGTTCATTTTGCATGACTATGGGATATCCCGGTTCTACCAGCAGGTATTTGTCTTCATTTGGGATAGACGAAAGGATTAATACGGATAATGCCGCTATGATTAATGTCCGTACCATCAAGCAGGCTATCTGGAAAAATGCAATGGAAAAAAGTGATGATATTCGCATTAAATATGCTTCCAAGTATGCACAAAGCTCTAACTATTGGAAGAATAGTATAGGCATGAATCAAGCGGTAAAAGAGTTGAAAGTGATAGAGAAAAAACAAGCTTTGGAGCGCCAGTTGCAAGAATGGATCCGTCGGGAACCTGATAAGCGAAGCAAATATGCAAGGGTTCTGACTGAACTGGAGCTGAATTATCGTAATCGTAGAAATGCGGCGCGGGCTATAGCATATTTTGGAGAAACATTTGCTAATGGACCGGAGTTGATTACGGCAGCCTTGGCTGTACTGAATTTTGATTTTGAGGCAGAGGAGAGTGATTTGGAGCGTAATATGCGGCAATTGTTGGAGATTTATGCCAATATGGATATAAGTGTGGATAAACAAGTCTTTGTGGCTATGTTGAAAGAATATGCGGCTGAGGTAGGCAAGGAGTTTTTACCTGATGTTTATCCATTGATAGAGAAAGATTTTAAAGGTGATTACCAAGCTTATGTAGATGATTTGTATGCTCGTTCCTCTTTAGAGACACCGCATGGGTTTGAACAGGTGGTGAAGGGAGATACCACTTATGTCTTGTTTGATGACCCTGCGGCTTCTTTTGCTATTGATATGTTGGTGAAATTTTATGAATTCAATCAGTCGGTGGAAGAAGCTAGTGTGAATATTGAGAAAAATGAACGTTTGTTGAATGAAGCAATGCGTGAGATGGAGGCAGATAGGGTGTTTTATCCGGATGCTAATTCTACTATGCGTCTGAGTTTTGGCATGGTGGGTGGTTACTCACCGAAAGATGCTATTGAATATTCTTATTTTACGACAACAAAAGGTATTTTTGACAAGATAAGGAAGTATAAGGGAGATAGTGATTTCGATGTGCTTCCTTCTGTAGTCGAATGCTTGAGAAGGAAGGATTTCGGACGTTATGCTACCGGAGATGGTAATATGAATGTTTGCTTTATTTCGGATAATGATATTACGGGAGGGAATTCCGGTAGTGGAATGTTTAATGGAAAAGGGGAATTAATAGGTCTTGCTTTTGACGGGAATTGGGAAGCAATGAGTGGAGATATTGTTTTTGAACCTAATTTGCAGCGTTGTATCGGGGTGGATATCCGCTATGTTCTTTACATGATTGAAAAATATGGGAAAGCTTCCCGTTTGGTCGATGAACTGAAATTGACAGACTAAAAGAAAAGTATGAAATGTCAGGAAGCTTGGGTATGTCAAAGTTCCGATAGTTTGTCATATAATCTTTCATCCGGAAAGATGGCAAAAAAACTGTTAATATTAATTCGATGTAAACAAGGATATTCGGTAAATCTTTTTTTGAATAATACGATAAATCCAACTGACTCATAATGAATCAGTTGGATTTATCGTGTTATTTGCGGAATGTCCTTGAAATGACAGGTTGTTTCAATTCTGCCTGCTCCGCTATTATTCGAGAGAAGTGGATGTTATTTGCATATTTCTACTATGCCCAATTCTCTTTCATGAAGTTGGCTTCCTCATTTCTTGGATTTCTTTTTCTTATTGTTATCGCTGTTAAAGAATTGTTTCCAATCGTCTTTCGTTTTGGGACCGCGTTCTTCAATGTAGCCACGTTCCGCACGGCTGGGTCTTCCTTCTTTTGAGGTCGTTTTTTTATTGGACCTGTCACTTTTTTTGCCGAATGAAGCATTCCTTGCTGCACTGCTTCTGCGTTCGCCATTGTCGTTTTTGCCATTATTGTCACCGGCAACTTCTACTACAATTTTCCGGCCGCCATTCAGATTAACCTTGTTCAATGCTTTAATCACGTCCTGTGCCTGATTTTCTGCTACTTCGAAGAAAGAGAAATTCTGCATCAGGTCTATTCGTCCGATGGTAGTACGTTGCTTCTTCATGTTGCGGTTAATCAGTTCTATGATTTGGTTGGCATAGAAACCGTCTGTCTTTCCTACATTCAGGAATAGACGGGTGTATCCTTTTTCTGCTTTACGCTCTGTCTTTTCACGAGCACTGCCATGATCCTTGCGTTCTTTGGAGCCACGTTCGCTGCGACGGTCATTTGTGCTGGGAATTTCTATTTCCGGAGCGTTACTATAGTATTCCAAGAAGCGGTTAAATTCCATTGACACCACGCGCTTTATCAGATCTTCCTTTGAAAGCCATTCCAGTTTACGATAGATTCCGGGTAGGAAGGATTCAATTTCTTCATCGTTTACTTTTACCTTTTCTATGTCATCTATCAATTTAATCAATTGCTGCTCGCAAATTTGTTTACCACTGGGCATCTCACCCATGATAAATTTTTTGTTGATGATTCGTTCTATCTCACGCATCTTTCCTTTTTCGCGCAGGTTGATGATGGCAATAGAAATACCTGTTTTTCCGGCACGCCCTGTACGACCACTACGATGAGTATAGCTTTCTATATCATCGGGCAAGCCATAATTAATGACATGAGTAAGGTCATTTACATCTAGGCCACGGGCTGCTACGTCGGTAGCAACTAAAAGCTGTAAATGGCGTTGGCGGAATTTTTGCATCACTAAGTCGCGCTGGGCTTGTGAGAGCTCACCGTGCAAAGAGTCTGCGTTATAACCGTCTTGTATTAATTTATCTGCAATTTCCTGAGTTTCTTTACGGGTACGACAGAAAATGATGCCATAAATCTGTGGATAATAATCCGCGATACGTTTCAATGCGGCATATTTGTCTTTAGCGTGTACTAAATAGGCTATGTGATTGACGTTTTTACTGCCCTCATTTTTGGTACCGATAGTGATTTCTTTGCGTCATGCAGATATTTTTTGGCGATGCGTGAGATTTCCGGACTCATGGTAGCCGAGAACATCAAGGTATTCCGGTCTTCAGGAACTTTTTCAAGGATAGCATTTATGCTATCAGTAAATCCCATATTCAGCATTTCATCGGCTTCGTCCATTACTACATCTGTAATCGTTTCTAGTTTGGCAACCTTTCTTTCTATTAGATCAATTAGTCGTCCGGGAGTAGCCACAATAATATGTACGCCTGTTTTCAACATGCGTATTTGGCTTTCGATGGATGAACCACCATATACGGGAAGGATTTTCAGCCCGTCAATGTACTTGGAGTAATCGTTCAGATCGCCTGCAATCTGCAAGCACAATTCGCGTGTGGGGCATAAAATTAGTGCTTGAGGTGCACGGTGCTTTACGTCAACTTTTTGGATAAGCGGCAGACCAAATGCGGCTGTTTTTCCAGTCCCTGTTTGTGCTAGGGCTACTACATCGTTGCCGTTTCCCAATAAATACGGTATTACTTCTTCTTGTACCGGCATGGGATTCTCATATCCCATTTCTTTAATCGCTTTTAGTATTTCCGGGGAAACGCCTAACTCTTCAAATGTCTTCATTTATTTTCAAATATCTAATTCGCTGCAAAGATACGGATAATCATGGGATTATATGGCGCTTATGCAATATTTGTTTTTATCAGTAGTGTATTTTTAGGGAATATTGGCTAAAGCGTGTCGGGAAGTGATAAGAAAATTTTAGGTATAAGGTGAAAATACTCTGCCGGTATGGCAATTGAAATGCTTTATCGGTCAGAGTATCCGGATTAAAGATATGAGAATTTTATGGTGTCAGAGTGTTTGTATATGTGGCTGTTTATATTATTCATCTTCTTCTCTATATTCTAAAATATCTCCGGGCTGGCAATCTAGTTCCCTGCAAATAGCCTCAAGGGTAGAGAAACGGATGGCTTTCGCTTTCCCGGTTTTCAATATGGAAAGGTTAGCAGGAGTCAGGTCTATCTTTTCGGCTAAATCTCCCAGCGAAATTTTTCGTTTCGCCATCATTACGTCTAAATTTACTATAATTGGCATAGATCAATTCATTTTGGGTTTATTCGGGTTCTCATCTACTGCGCGCCACCAAAGGGTGTGGCGTTGTGTCAGTTTATTAAAGGCATACAGACAGAAGCAAGTCCATCCAATGTTGATCGATATCCTTACTATTTTGTTGTCCAACGATGGATGTAACACAAGGAAATAGATGAATGAACTTACAAACAGAGTAGCTATCAGGCAAAGTATCAAATAAAAGATGCTTTTTCTTTTTGAGGGGAAAGTATTTTTTTCTTTCATGGCATTTTTCTTAAATGGTTAAATCCTGTTCTTCTTTCATTTTTGCCCCGATAGCAAATATCTCGGCAAAAAGAATGGGAATTATCACAGCTACCCAGTCGGGAGAATAACCGGCATAGCTGATGATTTTGTAGCCCGGCAGGCTGATTTGCTCAACTGCTGCGTTTCCTACAATCCATTCGTCAACAGCTATGAGGATTTCCAAGCTTGCACTGGTGTATGCAAACCAACGGAGGCGCCGTACATTGGCAGATGTAAATACTTCGCGGCGTGAGATGGAAATGAGCAACCGGATCAATGAGCAGAAACCGATGAGAAAAAGGAATATTCCGGGTATGGCAAGTCCCATGACAAGGATGTGCCAGGCCGATGGCTTGGCATACGTTTCTATTTCAGTCACTGTGTAGGGGAGTGTCCAGTCCACGCGGTTGTTGCTCAGTGAATCGACAGTAGTTTCAGGTAACGGCTCTACATTCAGTTTGACTGAGGTTGCATGATGGGGTATAATGTGGCGTCCAGGCTCATATATTTCCATTGCACTGTTATGTCCATCTTCAAATCCTTTCTTGAAATCTCTCCAATTTTCATCCAATCCTCCAAAGAAGTTTGCAATGATGGCTATAATGGCTATGACACCTAATATTCTGAACTTGTTCATAGTCTGCTTTGTTTTTTTAAATGGTTAAATCTTGTTCTTCTTTCAGTTTGATGGCCTGGGCATATATTTCGGCAAAAATGGCCAGCAATAGGGCTGACAGGAACATGCTCCAAGGAATCTGTACGCTTTCTACCTGGTATCCGGATAATTGGATGCTGTGGGTAGCTATGTCATAATTGATATATTGTGCCAGTGTTTTGATGATACTTGCTACAATGATGGTTGCACTAATGAGGCGTACCCGGAAAACATTACTGGGATTGAACAGGTCTTTTTTACGGATAGAAAGTATCAGTCTGATGAAACAATAAAGAGCGCCCAAGGTGATCAGACTAAAGGGTATGGCTATTATTCCCATAACTAGTTGAATAAGGGCGTCTTTGGGTGTATTTTCCTGTTCTATTTTTATACTTGTTATGTGATACTTCAGGAAGTTCCCTTTTTCTATGACACTGGGGATTGAATCATTCAATTCATTTCCTTCTGTAGGAACAACGTTCACATAAAACAAGGGTTGCAGTTTGTTTCCTATGTCACCGCGTGAGGCATCACTGGCGCCTTCCATACCTCCCAGGAATGCGTTGTACATACATCCGGCAAAGGCTATCAGCAGCAGGAAACATAGGATATTTAATTTTGTTTTCATTGTTATATTTATGCTTGTGTGTTAGTGACTTCAGAGGATGTTCCCGGCTGTGGCAAATGTTTGTTCAGATAGAAATACATGCCGACTAGGATGATTATGGCGGCTGCCAAAAGGATGTAAGTAGGTGTGGCGCCAATCATATCAACCGTTTTTTCATTCAACTCTTCTTGGGTTGATGTAGCCATGGCAATGGTAGCCAGGGAGTTATTTAGAAAATGCCCTATCATTCCCGGTATAATGCTTCCTGTGCGGTAATAAAGCCATCCGAATACCAATCCCAGACAGAAGGCGAAAGGTACTTGCGCCGGATTGACATGGATGAGACCGAAAATGAGTGCTGACAGGAGGATTGCCATACCGGGTCTTTTTCCGGTTTGCAGGAAATGCCCTTCAATGGCTCCACGGAACAGCAACTCTTCTACCAGAGGTGCCATGACGGCAATGGCGATGATGCCGAATACATTGCGGCTCATTCCTATGAATGTGTCTTCCACTAGGTTGGGCAGTTCTATGAATTCGCTGGCTACATTGCAGATGAACATGGCTGCTATAATGAAGGGAATACTCAATAAAATGGTTTTTGCAGGTACTTCAGTCCAGCTTGTCTTGTTGAATTGAACGTATTTAAAGTAGATCAGGTGCCAGATCATGGCTATTCCTGCCAGTACCATAACGAGTCCTGTCATAGAGGCTGTATTCTTACCTGCGGCATAAGCCAGATTATCATTTTCTGAAATTTCGTTCATCACTTTAATAATTCCCGCCGGAAGTCCTACCAGGAAGGTGAAAGCTAACTGATAAGCGAAGTAATAAAGTACTAATTTAATTGCGCGTCCCATAATAGAATGTTTATTGGTTTAAAATGGATTTGAATTAAGGGGTAGGACGGACTTCCGCATCCGTCCTGAGGGTATCTGTTTCTTTAAGTAAGCATCCTTGGGTTTCTCCTTGGTGCGATCAAAATCATGGTTGTTTTCATCTGGTTGTCTTTTAAATTTGGTTGATTTGTTTTTAGTTCATCAAGTGAGCAATGGCATGTTTGCATGGAACGTACCAATGGTTCATGAATAGGATAAGAAATGCTAAAATAAGGATAATTGCGCTTTTTTGTTGTGCTCTTTGGGCCAGTGGGGTGTTGACAGGAATCTTGCTCAGGACCAGTCTTCCCAAAGCTATTCCCAAAAGCATACCCAAGCCTAATCCTATTTGCGGATATAAAAATCCGACCATCATTCCTATGTACATTCCTATGGTTTGCCACAGGCTGGTCGCATTCTTATTTTTGGTTTGTGTTTCATTCAAAGTTTCCATTACTTTTTGTTTTGTGTGTCGGCCAACAAGTTTGCGTTGTTGCCTTCACGGTAAATACTTTCTTGTTTGTTATGGTTGAAAGTGCTCTCTTTGGCGTTCCATTCAGCGTAGTTGAGTTTGATTTCATAGACTCCGGGAGTTACGGTAAGCAGATAGGCCGGCTTCCACAGTTCCCGGTAAGCATCCCAGCGATAAGCTTTTTTCTCAATTACCTGACCATTTTCATCGTGTTTGTACTCATACTTCAGTTTGCGTGTCAATGTTTTGCCGTCTTCATTCAGTGTGTACACGGTTGTGTTTGTGTCATTCTGACCGTAGATGTACTTTGTGTTTCCTGTTTGTGCGTTTGCTGTTGTTGTACAACTCATCATTACTACTGCAATTGCTGCTAAAACTGATTTTAATACTGACTTTTTCATTTTTACTTCGTGTTTTAATGTTTGTGTTTATTCTTTCTTGTTTCTCGATATTCATTTATCGTTTATCGATATGCAAATGTATATCTTATTTTGATACTACAAAAGAAAAACGAAAAAAAATTATCGAAAAACGATAAAAATATATCTTTTTTCGTGCTTTATAGGATGGAAGTGTATGAAGAAACAGATTTTATGCAAGAAGTGACTGGTATCGGTGAATTAATTCTTCCGATAGCGTTTGCGTTCACTGGCAGGGGCGATTTTGTCTGCCCGAATTACATAGAATGAACTGTTTTCGAGCAGGCAAAACTGACTGTAAACGAAGATGTGTAGAAAGAGTAGTTTGAAAAGGGGAAGGCTGTACAATGCTCCCTTGTATTTAGAGAAGAATTTTGGCCGTTTTTTCCCGGTCTTTATGCATTTGGGCAATGAGTGCATCTATAGTGTCATATTTTTCTTCAGGGCGAAGATACTTTACGAACTCAATGCGCATTTCTTTGTGGTAGATATTCTCCGAAAAATTGAGGATGTTCACTTCAATACTTAAATTGTTGCCGTTATTGATAGTAGGGCGGTGTCCTATGTTCAACATTCCTGCCCATTTTTTTCCTTCCACATATACATATACTGCATAAACTCCTTCCGAGGGAATTAACTTGTCGCTACAATCCACTTGCAGGTTAGCTGTAGGGAATCCTATTTTTCTGCCTACTTTGTAGCCATCTACCACTGTTCCATCCAGATAGTAGTTATACCCCAGGAATTTGGCAGCCTGACTTACTTTACCTTCTTTTAATAGTTGGCGGATGACTGAAGAGCTGATTTTTCCCTCTTTGTCTGTGTAAGCTCGCGCGCGTACTATATATATGTTCAGTTCCTCACCATAACGGCAATAATCTTCAAAATTTTCACTGCGGTTGTGACCGAAACGATGGTCGTAGCCTATAACTAATGTATGGATATTGAACTTGTTACGTAGCAACTGCATAAACTCTCGAGCCGAAAACAGTGAAAGTTCCTGTGTAAAAGGGAGAAGAAAGCAGTAATCTACTTGCATCGTTTCCAATAATTCGAGTTTCTCTGTTGGTGAAGAAAGTAATTGCGGACGATAAGCGGTTTGTATCACTTGTCTGGGATGTACAGGAAAAGTGATCAATGCAGAATATAACCCATCCTTGGCAGCGACCTCTTTTACTTGATTAATAAGAAAGCGGTGTCCGCGATGCACTCCATCGAAGAAGCCGATAGTGGCAACTGAAGGAGGCAATGTTTGATGGTTTATATCTGATATTATTTTCATTATTCAAAAAGTGAACTTAAATCTTCTCCAATATGGTAATGATAGGACTGTATGCCAAGCGATATTGCTGCCTGGCAATTGATTGCCGAGTCATCTATAAAAAACGTTTCTTCGGGCAAGATGTTTGCTTCTTTCATCATTTGCTCATAAATGTCTTTTTCCGGTTTGGCCTTGTGCATTTCAAAAGACAGAAAAATATCTTCAAAAAAGTCATTTACACGGAATCCCCGATAACAGAACATTTGCTCACAGGCATAATCCCAATGTATCCGGTTGGTATTACTAAGCAGGTAAACCATATAATGTTCGCGTAACTTTAGCAATAAGTCCAGCTTTTCACGAGGAATATCAAGTAGCATCAGGTTCCACATATCATCAATTTCATGGTCGGACAGGGCTTCGCTGACCTCCTTACGAATGGCTTTCCGGAATTCTTCCGGGCTGATTTCACCCAATTCAAATTGGGAAAAGAAACCTTTTCCCCTGAACTGGCATGCCTGTTTCTCTATATCTCGAAATCCTGCTTTACGAAAAGCATTCAAGCAATTGTCAAAATCCAGATTTATTAATACTCCTCCTAAATCAAAACGACATTTTAATCTTACTGTCCATAACTCTTTATGTGCTTTATTCTCTTTCTTAGTCTTTTTTCTGTATTCGTTTTATCCAACGGTAGATTTCACCAATCCACAATACGAATGACGTTCCTGCGATAATATAAACCCAAGTCATGAAATTCATAGGTTCGGTACGGAACACTTTACCTCCGAACTCGACAATCAGAATTTGTCCGACTAAAATAATGATAGCCACACTTAGCATGCCTAATGCATGACGGGAATCCTTGAATACAGAATGGTTGGTTCCGAAAACACTGGCATTAAATAGATTCCAGAATTGCAGCATCACGAAGATCGTGAAGAATTGCGTCAAAGCTTGTCCTACTAAATCTGCTGGCATCTGTTTGATAATGACAATTAATGTCATCAGTATGGCAAGGAAGCAGAAGCCTACACCTAGTATATTTTTACGCATGGCTTTGGTGATGATGAAATCATCGGTCTTGCGTGGCTTTTCATTCATGACGTCTGCACTGGGGGGAATAGATGCTAAGGCCATGGCGGCAAAAGTGTCCATAATAAGATTTACCCAAAGCATTTGTGTTACGGTTAGTGGTAGTTCTGTACCAAAGAAAGCCCCTAATAAAACACTGGCTAATGCGACTACGTTGATAGTCAGCTGGAATACGATGAAACGCTGAATGTTTTTGTAAAGAGAGCGTCCCCACATTACTGCGGTAGCAATACTGTGGAACGAGTCATCCAATAGGGTTATGTCACTTGCTTCCTTGGCTACTGACGTACCGGTTCCCATAGAAAGACCTACTTGAGCGTGATTCAGTGCAGGAGCATCGTTTGTTCCGTCTCCGGTTACTGCTACTACGGCTCCTTTTTGCTGTAACAGTTGGACCAGACGTTGCTTGTCCATAGGACGCGCACGACTCATTACTTTCAAGTCAAGTACGCGGTCCAGAGCTTCTTCATCGCTTAATGCAGCAAACTCTACCCCTGTTATGCGGTTCCGGTCTGTATCTTCAGGTTTCCATAGCCCTATTTGGCGGGCAATTTCGGTAGCTGTTCCCGGAGTGTCGCCTGTAACAATTTTCACACCGATACCTGCCGACTGACATTTCTGTACGGCTTCCGGTACATCCGGACGAATAGGGTCGCTGATAGCTACGATACCTAGGAAAATCATATTCCCTTCATTGACTAGTTCGGCACAATCGTTACCGAAGTCTTCGGGGATAAATTTATAAGCTAATCCTAAAGTACGCATTGCCTTGTTCTGATAGGCCAGCAGATCGGCATTGTAATGAGCCTGTTCCTCGGAAGAGAGGTTGCATTTTCTCATCACAATTTCGGGAGCTCCTTTTATATAGAGTACCTTTTTCTGCTGGATAGGTGAATCTACTAATGTAGCCATATACTTACGTTCTGTAGAGAAAGTAAGTTGATTGATAACTTTTGCATTTTCACGTAATTCCAAATAGTTCTTGCCCTGTTCATTCAGCCAAAGCAATAAGGCTATTTCAGTAGGATTACCTACTCCGGATGGTTTCTTGTTTTCTCCTGTTTCTTCAAGGAAAGCTGTGGAGTTGGCACTGATCCCTTCAGCTATTAAATCTGCTTTGGTGGCATCAAGTTTCGCTTCATGTACCTGCATCAGGTTTTGTGTCAATGTACCTGTTTTGTCGGTGCAGATCACAGTAATGGCCCCCATTGTTTCACAAGCATGCATTTTACGTACCAGATTATTGGTTTTCAGCATACGGCGCATATTTAGTGCAAGACTTAAGGTGACACTCATCGGTAAGCCTTCAGGAACGGCTACTACAATTAAAGTGACAGCCATCATGAAATATTTCAATACAATGCGGGCTATTGCTATCCACCCATGCCAGTCTGTTATTTCATTTACGCTGAGGTAGGAGTAAAGGTCTTTAGCTGTGAAAACGATAAAGGTAAGTGTGGCAATAGTAAAACCTATTTTTCCGATGAAACCCGCCAATTTTGTCAATTGGATATTCAATGGAGTCTCTTCTTCACTTTGTTCGGTGGCCTGACGTGCTACCTTACCTATTTCGGTGGAATCACCCACACGTTCTACCTTCATTATTCCATGTCCGTCAACCACTGTGGTGCCACGCATCACTTCATTGCTGGGATAAGTGGCTTCTTCATCAAATAGTTCTTCATGGATGGTTTTATTGACCATTAATTCTCCTGTCAAGTTGGATTCATTCACTTGCAGGGAAATAGCTTCCAGCAAGATTCCGTCGGCAGGAATCTCCTCACCGGTATTCAGAACTACGATATCACCTACTACAATCTCCTTACGGGGAATTTCCCGTACTTTCCCATTTCTGATTACTGTAACTGGTGTTTCTTCGCCTACAGCGTTCAGTAAGTCAAACTTCTTATTCGCATCGTATTCAAAGTAGAATCCGATACCGGTTGCCAGAAAAATAGCAAAGAAAATGCCGATTGTTTCCGCATACTCATTTTCAATAATGGCAATCACTAAGGAAAAGAATGCTGCGACTAAAAGAATACGTATAACCGGGTCGCGGAACTTTTCCAGATAAAGTTTCCACATGGAAGGACGTTTGGGAGGTGTCAAGAGGTTATTCCCATACTTCTCTCTACTGATAAGGACTTCTTTGTCCGAAAGCCCTGTTAGGGCTGTTTCCTGTTTTGTGCCATACGGCTTAGCAAAATTAATTAATGGTGCACAAAAATACAATTTATATCCTTACGAATAAGGGAATTAAATCTTTTATCAAAATTTGGGCGATAAATCTTGCAAGTTTCAAGGGAATATACTACTTTTGCACCTGCTAACAGGAAATTGTGGCACGGACTTGTAGCTCAGTTGGTTAGAGCAACAGACTCATAATCTGGAGGTCCCTGGTTCAAGCCCAGGCTGGTCCACATTGAAAATTAGGCAGTTACGAATTTCGTAACTGCTTTTTTTATGCTCTTGCGTAAACAATGCGTAAACAAACTGTTTGAGTTGATTATGTTTATACATAGAATTTCTATGAAGTTCCATGTAGTCCTATAACATTACTCATTAATATATGTAGCTAATGTAGCTTCTTTGGCGGTTAAATAAACTCAAATATATTCTATTTTCACCTTGATTTATAGAATAATATTGTATTTTTGTATTGCGTAATGCATTTGTAGCAAGCCATGACCATTATGGTACTCTTTTTTAGAAAAGGAAAGTGAGTTTGCTTAACTATCGTGGGTAGGTTATCCCATTCCGATGAATCAATGCGTAGAGGGAGTACCAGTCGGAGGGTACTCTATATAACAAACGAAACGCGAGAGTTACTTCAGGGGTTGAGACCGATTAGCATAAGCCCGGTTACCATTCAGCGACAGAGGTTAACGAGATTGCACCGCTGCATATAACAACAATGTTTTTATCCGTCTAAGGGTAAGGGCTCTGTGGTTATATGCAGTGTTTTGTGTATGTATGCCTCACATTGCAAAGCGTCTGTATTCAGAGGTTATGTTGAACATAAACAATGAATGCAATGGAAAACTGACAAAATCCATGTCCCTTTCAAAGAACGTAACTGTTCTGTTTCTATCGTGTTGGACTCACGTACTCGCAGAAAAAATGCGTATGAGTTTCCATTATCTCTTCGTTTCACGGTAGACCGCAAATTCTTTTATTTCACAGTTGGAAGTTCTTTTACTGAAAGAAAGTTTTCAGATATTTGTAATGCAACTAAATGTAAGAGCGAGAACTACAGACTTCAAAAAGAGTGGAAAGATACCCTTATTCCTAAATACAAAGAAATTCTGATGAATCTGAATAAAGGTGGCATTCTGACATTTGAAATGGTACGTCAATGTATCATGGGAGAAGAAGTCGCAACACCCAATGAAGAAACAAATAAACCACAATCTTTTATTGGCATATGGGAAGAAATCATTAGCGGATTACGAACAGACGATGATGGTGCACGCTTTACTACAGCAGAGAGTTATGAGTGCGCACTCAAATCATTAAGAAAGATACTCGGACCAAATATGATTAAAGGATTTTGCATTAGTGCAGCAGAAATTCAGAAGTGGAAGGACGGAATGCATAATGGAGTAAAAGATGAGAATGGGAAGATAATAGGAAAAATCAGTGATACTACCGCAGGGATATATTTACGCTGTTGTCGTGCCGTATGGAATAAGTGTGTACATGAAGGCTATCTCAAAGATGTTCCTTATCCTTTCTCTAACAAGAAGGAGAAAGGGCTTGTAAGTATTCCTAAGAGCGCAAAGCGCAAACAAAGTTTTCTGAATGTTAATCAAATGACAGAACTATATAACCTCTTTGTATCCAAGAAATATCCCGAATATTGGTCAGAAGAATATACCAAACGCGCTCACTACTCATTGGGATTGTTTCTTGCCCAGTATTTGTGTAATGGGTTCAATATGGCAGATGCAGGGCGATTGACTTACGATAATTATTATTATCAGACACATGGTAAAGCTTTCCGCTTCAACCGTAAGAAAACTTCCCGAAGAAGTACTGACGGTTCCGAAGTAATCGTTCCTATCATACCTCCTTTACAATATATTTTAAATGAAGTGGCTGCACCTCCGACCCGAGGCGGTTTGGTCTTTCCCCACATATTAAAAGGAGCTGAAACAGAAGAACTGCGTCGCAAATATACAATGCAGGAAAACTCTAATGTGAAAGACCGTATCATCAAAATATGTCACGAAGCACTGAAGTGGGATAAATCCATCTGTCCGTCTGGTACATGGTGCCGTCATTCGTTTGCCACGAACTTACATAATGCCGGAGTAGATATGGATTATATTTCTGAAAGCATGGGACACGCATCTTCTGATCATGCAATCACTCAAATATACATTGAGCACTATCCACTTGAAATTCAGATGGAAAATAACTCAAAGCTGTTGAATTTGACAAAAACTTCTGAAAGAGATTTGTTATTGGCAAAACTGACGAGTATGTCCACTGAGGATTTAGCCAAATTGTTTACACGACCATAACACGATTTTGAGGATGATTCATTTCATAGAGAGAATAAGAGACTATTTTACTAGAAAGGATTGTGCTGATATGGCTATTCGTAATTGGAAATCCGCCAACGAAGAATTGTATGCCAATTTCTGTAAACGCATGGATGCTGTTGAAAAGGGTAACTTATCTGTTTTGACAGATATGTATCAGATGATGCGGGAATGTACACCGCCAGAAGCTTTGCTGTTATATAACTGGCTTTCTGAACTTATAAATGGAAACGGCAAAAATGTACAGAATATAGCCAATCAACAATGGGCCGGCAAGTATACAGATATTATAGCCCAATGTATTACCAACAAACGGTTATGGATAGGCATAAACATAAAAACGGCTACGGTAGAGCTACTCACATCCCCAAAGTCAGAATTACTGATGGTTCATTCCAAAACACCTCTTGAAATTTGGAATCGTTTGCCACAGGAAACGAAAGCCTATTTGACTGGGCAGTTGGATGTACTAATGAGAAACAACAAAGGATGCTATCTGTTAAGCAATCTTGAAAGAAAAATGGTGTATCAGTTCTTGACGTACATTTCCCAAATCATCGTCCTATCACACGCCGTGTTTGTTGGAGAGTTTGTGGCTAACCTGTACGATTATGTGATCGAGAAAAAGGAGGCTTTAAGTTATTGTATGTACTATTTCGTAATATTTGACCACGGCCTTTCACGTATGGCTAAGTTGCTTGACCGTCTGTTGAGTAGTGAAGAAGTTGATAATGGCGATATGCTTCTGATAAAATCGTGTATTGCTTTGCTTGTTAATAAAAGCATAGAGATAGGAACTGAAAGTAAAGCCGAATGGGAAGCAACGGCTGAAGTATGTAATCCGGATATTTGGAAAGAAGTTATGTTTGCCTTGCGAAAAGTGAAAGGTAAACGTGGAAACAGAAAAATAATACAATCATTGGATGACATCCTTATTGGGGATAAGGAACGTATCAAACAAGGCATTTACTCTTTTCTTGAAGAGAACACCGAAGATATAAGCCTTGCCTATTTATTGAAAGCTCTGGTAAAAGCTGGAAGAATGAAGGCTTCTATAAGATACATGACATTTCATCGTGCCATCGAACAATTCTACCAGCGACATTACGGACATGACATTCCACAGAAAAGATATGGTGAAATCAAAGACATTACATTGACTTCACCTCAAAGAGGAAACAGTTATATCAAAGCAAAACGGATAATAGACCGATGGACAGATTATTTTATAAAAAACGGGTAGTTGGGAAATCCAGCTATCCGTTTTACTTCTGTAAATATCTGTTGTAAATCGGTCGGTTATATTAAGGTATAAATAAGCCGACCAATACGCTGAGTTTCATACAATACCTTTGCTTGTGAAATCGGTTTCACAGAGTTAAACCGAGGCTTAAAGTATTCAATAACTAAACAAATAAAGGTATGGAAGAAAAATTCAATCTAAACCAGTTGCTCCAAAAGCCCATTGCTATGATGACCGGCGAGGAACTTTGTTTTCTAATTACAAAAAGTGTAGAGTCCACAGAAAAAGCTACATCCCCAATAGCTCCAAAAGGCAACTACTATGGAATAGAGGGTATTGCCCGTGTGTTTGGATGTAGTGTACCTACGGCTAATCGCATTAAGAAGAGCGGTATAATTGACAAGGCTATCACACAAATAGGACGAAAAATTGTAGTGGATGCAGACCTTGCATTATCGCTGGCAAAGGAATCGGGTGGTATCCACATTAAAGAGTAAACAGTATGAAAGAGAATTGGAAACAGCAGCTGGCAACAGACAGCTACGGGAATCTTTCCGCTCCATAAGTAATTATAGGCTCATCTTTACATCGGATGAAAACTTGAGCATGATAAAGTACGATACCTTTTCTCAGGATGATATATGTTTCTGTTCTTTATTCCATAATGTCAATGGCAATAAAATTGATGAAGAGTCAGTTGGAAAGATACAAGACTACCTGGAAAGGACATACAAATTATATCTGACGCAGAACAAAGTATTTGAAATATTAAAACAACCTCTTTGAACGTAGTTTTAATCCTGTACAGGATTTTATCACCCAAGAAATATGGGATGGGCAACCTCGTATAGCCACAACTATTATTGATTATTTAGGAGCGGAAGATACTCCACTTGTAAGGGAACAAACAAAGTTATGGTTCGTAGCGGCTGTTGCCCGGGTTTTTACCCCCGGTTGTAAGTTTGACAACGTATTGACTCTGCCTGGTCCCCAGGGCATCGGAAAAGCACCTTTTCAAAACCATCAGTGGAAAGTGGTTCAACGATTCGTTCTCTTTGCCAGTGGTGACAAGGAGAAGGTAGAAACCATAACCAATGGTTGGATTATAGAAATAAGTGAGTTGAACGGTTTAAAACGGGCAAATGATGCAGAGGCAGCCAAAGCTTTTCTGAGCCGCTGTAGTGACTTCATGCGTCCTGCATACGGACATAAGGTAGTGGAATTTATGCGGCACAATGTCTTCGCAGCTACTACTAATGAAACAAATTTCCTGCAAGGTGACAATGGAAACCGTCGCTGGTGGATAATCCCGGTCAAAGGTAACGGTCATGTATCAGAATGGTTGGATATTTTACAACGTACTGTTCCTCAACTTTGGGCAGAAGCGTACGTCTATTATCGGCAAGGAATGAAACTTTACTTAACACCAGATTTAGAAATCAAAGCAAATGAGGTACAGGGGCAACATTCCAACATTCTTGTTGACCCCATCATGGAAGATTTGGAAATGTATTTGGAGCGTGAGATCCCCATCCAATATGCAAGTTGGACTATTCCTAACCGATTGGCTTATCAAAAAGGAGCATACCCAGATTCCAACTTCAAAATGACCACACTCAATATGGTTTGTGCCCGGCAGATTATAGAGGAACTACCCAATGATATAGTCAGGCGCAATCCGTCTAAGTACACATCACAATATATTAATCGCCTGATGTCTATGATTCCTAATTGGAAACGGAGTGATCAGGAAAGGTCAAGGGCTGCACCCTGCATATTGCGACAAGACAGGACGGACAAAGCATCCTTGGGTGAGAGTAGATACGCCAGGCGAAGAAGCCAGTACAACATTATTATTGTGAACAGAATTTACCATTCAAATTAAGGAAAAGACAAACATCATGTCCCTTTGTCCCTCTTTCCCAAGAAAAATAATAAAAACAAAAAGTAGATAAAAAGAAAGTTATAAGATATGCATGGGACATGGGACAAAATGAATTGACTGTATGAAAAAGGAAGAGCTAATCAAGCTAATACAAAAGTATGAACCACTACTGGCAAATGCGGTCAGCCATATGGTGGAGTATATTCAAGACAATTATTCTGCAGCATATCCAAGCAAGGTACAAACCGAAGCTGTGAACGATTATCTGCGGAGTGTTTATGCTGACGGAGATGGCAGTATGTCAGAAAGAAATTGTGAACACCGCCGTATCGCTTCACAGAAAATCACGATTGCTGCTATTCCTGTTTTGGATAACTACCAACTTGATAAGCTGCAAAATGTACTTGACCATATAGCCTACGACAAGGAATATTATATGCCAGAGAGAGGATATGGAATGCACCGTTAACTTTTTCTTTTGGCTGCACTATTTATAAAAGATCTTCAAATAAACAGACGATGAAATCAAATTTGAACTATTGTATAGTACTTTCGTCAGAGCAGCTTACGTATCTGTCAGAAAGTAAATACGGCATTGACCGTATGAAGATTCTGCACCGCCTTATTGAAAAGGCAGTATTGAAAGAAACCAAGTATGCCATAAAAGGCTTCTCTACGACCTTGCAAGTGGGACAAGCCGTCCTTTCGGAGGTAGAATTGTCCAGCAAATTGGGCTATGATAAAAAAACTGTATCCCGTGTACTTGACAAGATGAACCAGTTAGGAATTGTCACATCTACACAAAGCAACCGAACAAGTATCCATACGCTGAAATGTATATCGGCATGGATGCAGGACGGCAACCGAATTGACAATCCTTTCTATGTCCGTTTAAAAGACAGACCTGACGATATGGAAGGAATGCCTGTAAACTCAGTTAAATGATACGGTTAGTATTTTGTCTGTGTTCCATAGTAAATTTGGATAGCCATATAGAAGAAGATTTTCTCAACTATAAGAATCAAGAATGGCATAAAACAAATATAGATACAAAACTTTGTAATGGTATACTTTTGTATTGACACAAGTAATACCTACAGTTTTGATAAGATAGTTTTTTTACCCTATTGTTTGTTATATATTATGTTTCTGTTTTACCACAAACTATAGCAGAGGAAAAATTCAGTGAAAAATATTTAGAGTAAATGTCAAGTATAGCAATATCTAAAACGTAATGTGTCCAAAGCGATTATGTGTGGTATTGTAAGAAGTTCCTATGTCGCACAAATTCGCTAAGCTCATTCGTACTACATAGGCATTTTTCGGCGGTCGCAAGCTCCCACCGGGTTGTACCTTTTAAATTAAAGACCACTTATAAATGTATAATAAAACATGAAAAAGAAAATCGATAATAATACCAATGAAGAGAATAGCAAGAATGCCAAGAAAATTATAAGACGTAACCTGCGACTTGAAGCTCGTGTAACAGAGAAGGAATATTTCCAAGCCACAGAACTAGCCAAAACCTGCGGCTTGTCCATAAGTGACTACATACGCCGTACAGCTTTGGGGCAGCATCCACGACAACGACTGTCTGAGCGTGAAATAGAAGCCCTATGTAGTTTGGCAGATGCAAGGGTGACCTTATCCGTATTGCAGCAGCCGTTAAGTCCATACAAGCAGATAAACGAGCCATGTATTTTAGTGATACCAGGTTCGTGGAACAATGGATGATCGCAGCAACGCAACTAATTAATCGCTGGAACCAAATAGAAAATTACCTTACCGAATAATTTACTTACCCATTATGATAGCAAAGGCCTCTACCATATCACATGGAGCGAATGCCATAAGATATTCCGTCAACAAAGAGAAAGCGGATATAGTAAAAGCCAATCTCCTTCCAGATAATATTTCTCCGGAAGCAATGTATGGGCGAATGATGCTTGTTCAAAAAAAATATGCTGAGAAAATCAATAAGGGCAGACCGCTTGGCAGGAACGTGATAAGAATTGAAATTTCCCCATCCGAGGAAGAAAGCCGGGGATGGACAATGGACGATTGGTTACGTTTGTCAAATGAGTTCATCCGCGTATTTGATTCCATAGATCTCTGGTAAGACCAAGAGGGCTTCTTCACAGCATACCAACCTCAAGAACTCTCAATACATCGTAGCTCTACACCGGGATTCCCAAAGTGGCATTCTCCACCTACACATTGATGCTAACCGTGTGGATATGGACGGAAAAATCAATGATAGCCATAAGATTGGCGAGAGGGCTATCATGGCTGCGAACATCATCAACGAGAAACGGGGCTGGATACAGTCTGAAGAAATAGGCATACACCATAGGCAGGAAATTTCAAACATCTGTATAGAGATACTTCGCTCTATGGAAAAATTCAGCTGGCAGCAGTATGAAACAGAACTGAAAAAACGAGGCTATAAAGTGCATTTGCAAGAAAAGATGGAGGCGGAGTTTATGGCTATTCCATTAAGCGTGGTAACTCCACCTATAAGTCGTCCGTGTTGGGTATCGGGAGAAACCTGACCCCTTCAAAAATAGAGACTACTTGGGCAAAACTTCATTCTCAGAAAAGGAAATTTGAATCGAAAGAATCTACTTCCCGACAAGCACGGACAACTGACAGGACTCCTGTTATACAACCTTCGACTATTTCACAGCCGGTTATGAAACATTATGATATAATGACAGATGAATATCACAAATTCCATGTAGAGATACCCGAAGCCGCAGACAATATCATCCGTCAAGATTGTTCTTTGGAGGATGCCCATCCATTTGCAAAGATTGAAGAGATACAGCACACGGCTCTTTTGCTTTTTGCCGGATATTTGAATGCTGCTACAAGTATAGCGGCATCAAGTGGTGGAGGCGGCTCTGATACAGGAGGTTGGGGAAGAGATAAGGACGAGGATGAACTTGAATGGGCACGCCGCTGTGCAAGAATGGCAAATAGTATGTGCAAACGTAAGAAAGGACTTCACAGATAAGTTAACAATTAAAAAAACATGAATCATGGGAATTAGAAAATCAAAAATCACACCATCAATAAACGTTGATGATATGTTGAAAAAAGTTGAAATCAGCCATGAAACAGAAACTGAGAAACTGGATGTCGATAAGAGGCTCAAAGAAATATGTGAAATAAAAGAGACTTTGTTGAAAATTCAACAAGACCTTCAGGATGCTATTAAAGCCGAAGGTAATGCTTCTGTGGTGTTGAAGAAGGCTATCAGTAATTCCAATAGCATTGTTAATGGCATTTGCAATGCTATTGTAAAAGCCGAGCAAAATACAGAATTTAGAGCAACTATAAAATCTGAACATTTTGCCCAGCTCCAACAACTCCTAAACCAATCTGTCAAAACATGGGAAACCATATTGGAGAATCATCGTTCCGAACAGACGAAAATGTTAACGGAACATGAATCCAATATACGCAAAATTCTCAAACGAAATGAAGGTATTTGGTTTTCAGATTTCTGGATGAAAGTTTTGGTGATATTTTTGTTCGTTTATACGATAGTATTGGGACTAGTTGTATATTGCGTTACATAAATTACCATGGCTTTGCTAGATAATAAGGAGGATTTTCACCCCTATTGCTATTTGCTAGCAAAATGCACTTTTAGAGAATGAACGGATATAAAATTGTGGACACTCTCCAAAATTTTGTGTAAATGGAAACAGGATTCAGCTGTAAGTTTGTTCTTATATAGAATCTGTTTTCTAAAATAAGCATAAATTGATTCTACCACATAATAATTGTGGCAAAATTCTATCAAACTTGTTCCGGATCAGCTACAAATAGCGCCGATTAGGAACTAATTCACAAAATTTACAACGTGGTTTACCGAATGCTTACTTTACTTCAAGTGACAGGCTTGAATCAAAATCATAGTGCATCAGGAATGTTTGGGGTATCACCAGCATTCCGTACAAGTGTTGGTGATACCCCAAATTAATGAAATCTAGTTTTTTATAACTACAACTTCAGCCCTTCTGATGAGTCTATTTCCTCTTGTGTATCCATCTTTTTCTATTGAAATTACAATACCATCTTCTTGTTCTAAATCTGGCTCAGTTTCGACAATTGTACAAATGTCTTCGTTAATAGGTTTACCAAGGATATCGATTTTATGTACGTCATATTTATCCAAAATGGTAGCTGCAACTTTTTTGGGTTGGAGCATTCTTTTGATAGCCTTTTGGGACGTTTCTTCTTGATCCAACCCTTTCTCTTTAACAACAGTCTCTGACTTATCGAAGGAATCTATTACCTTTATGAACTCGCTTATCATCTCATCGATTTTGCGTTCATTGGTAATAATCATTTCCTCCATGTCGTTCTTTAGCTTAAGATTCTCTCTTTTAATTAGAGTAATCTCTTCTTCAATGCTTTTTTGGTATTCCTCATTCATATTTATAGCGAGTTATATACTTCAGAATCAATTGTGTTAATATCTATGTTTTCAAGCACGACACCTGAGACCAGCGGATTTAATCCTTCATATGATTCAAATATAGGAAAAGTAAAGTCGGCAGCAAGTCTTGTAGTTGGCTTGCTCAATTGAGCTCTGGCTTGGGCAATGTCTGTATTAGAATACTCTTTTTTTCGCATAGCCGTTGTCATAGCCTTAAGTATTTGTGGATTATTGGCATCTTGCGACACACCTAATATTTCGTATGGATTTTTCATTTTTATAAATTACGTTATTTAATAATGAATTAAGTTTATTTTTAATGATGATGATGCAATATGGAGAATATGTCATCATCAAAAGTTGAAAGAGAAAAACCTCCAAGGCTCCTATAATATTCAAGGCCTTCCTTTAGCGCATAACCTTTGTCATTGAGAGTCTGACCGTATGAAAGCCCAGCACCCTTTAACAACTGCTGTGCATCAAATGGCAATTGATTCCAAATTTCGTTATGTGTTTTTTTGAAAACAGAACAATGCTTGTTGAATTCTGCACTTTTGTTGATTTTCAACTTATCCAATATTGATTTGACACCAGATTTTCCATACTTATCACCGATGACATATTCCATTATACACATGTTACACAATGTTGAAAGGTTTTCGCAGATTCTACTGTTGTTTGGGTATTTGCAGTATATGTCATAAACCTTAGTAAGAGCTTGAGATTTGTTAATAGAATTATTATTGACTCTTTCTACGATTTCATTTAACTCTTTATTAACCTTTACCTCGGTTACTTTGGCATTAAGTTTTTGTGCGAATGTTGAAGTCCCGCTTGAATATGAACTTATACCTGAAGATATAGCAGATAGGCGATCTTCGTGGTCTGATATAAGAGCTAAAATAGCAAGTTGTTCAACAAGATCATTGTCTAATGATGAATCACAGCTTCTGGTCTTACTTAATATGTTTTTAATTGATGTTAATGCCGTGCTTCTTCCTTCCTGAGCATACTCTTGCATAAGCAAAGATAATAATGTAGCTAGGTTATCGTTTACTCTAGTGTTTGTCTTGTCAAGAAGATGTACTGTTAAGATGCATTCAGAAGCATCCTCTTTTGACATACGTTTTTCATTAACTTCCTCTACAACATATCTCATAACATAGTTTGAGAATGAATACGACAAAGTCACATCCTTAAGCTCGTTGCAAACCACAGAATACTGACCGAATCCATTCTTGAAATCAGCCTTATTCTCAGCTGATAATGATGATATTTTTGAACTTGTGTATGAAAGCAAAGCCTTATATTTCTTATTAAATCTTTGAATAAGGCTAAGTTTTGACTGGATAAATGCATTCTTGGTCTTTGTTATCTGCATTGAGTCTAGAGCTTCTATGCACTCACTAAAATATTGATTCGCAGTTTTGAAATCATTGTAAATTGAGTTTTGTAGTCCATAGTCTACTCCTACAGCCAATACATCCTCCCAATTATCATAACCTTCCTTACGGTCATGTTCTAGTGCTTCAGTAATGTCTTCAAATATGTCTTCAGATGATGACGCAAGGTAAGGAGCAACCAACTTGCATTTAATATCCAAATTCAATTCAACTAGAGCATCCATCGAACTCTTTTGTTCAGTAAAGAATATGTGATATTTCTGGTTCTCACTAATTGCTGCTTCAAATCTGTCAAGTAAAGAACGTTGGACTTCTTTAATCATTACAACTTTTTCATCACTGTCGTATTCAAGAATAACGTTCTCTGGCAGATTTCCAACAGTGTTTTCATTGAAATGGCCAAAAGCATCATACAAGCTGAACGTGAAACTGTTATCCCAAGATGTGTAGTCAAGGGATTTTATAAATAGTTTTTCCTGATAAATTGCGGTCAACCATACAGAAATAACTTCTTTATAATTTGAATCATTTAGTTGTTCAGACTCTGCCATGTTTAAGCATACAATGGCAATGTTTCTTAAGACTGTAAGATTGTCAAGATAATCAGAATGAACTTTTTTCAGCTTTTCAAAAGCCACATTATATTTTCCTTCATCAAAGAGTTTAGAGATAGCGTAATTTTTAATTTTGTTACGGTATCTACTCAAAACTGGACGACTTATTTCTAATACAGGTTTAATCTCTTCTGCATAGTCCAGCATATGATTAATGAAATAGATTGCGTCATCCGATGACATTTCTCTATTTTTAATCAACTCTAAATTATGATTGAATTCATCAAGTTTTGATAAAGCTTTAGCAATGTACCCCTGTTCGCATGCTTTTTTCAGGTATGTTTCTTCAGGAAGAAACTCTGACAGCACGCTTAAAGATTCGTCTATATCTCCTGATTTAAGCAGAATCAAGGCAAATCGATAAGCAATATCTTTCTTTTCCGTCATGAATGTATCTGAAGCTTTTCTCATTACGGAATAAATATTATCCTTATGATTGAGGATGTCAGAATTCTGATAATCCTTAAGTTTGCAAAGAATAAAGCGTAAGACCGCTAGTGTTGGTATTTTCTTAGCCTCTAGGGTACTAATCTCATGATAAATATTAGCTGCAGATGTAAAATTAGAAGCCAACTCAGACTCACGTGCAATTAAGTATTTTCTCTTGATCAGCTCTTTTATTACATTGGCCTTCCTTTTTTTTACTATAGTTTTATCTGTGAATTCTTTGTCAACTCTATTTATATATCTTTCAAGCAGATTAATTGCTTCTTGATTGCTCAAACTTTGTATTTTGTTGAGAGTTACAATAGATAATTCATCCCATATATTTTGGTATGAAGTATCATTAAGTCTTGATGGGTTGTTGAAAGTCGCAATCTCAGTTATTACTTTCTCTATATATTCTTCCTTATTCTCAGCGTTCAGTCCAGTTATCTCTTTGAGTCGATAGCAGGAAATTAAGTTTTGCGATCTTTCTGAACCTAAGTTAGACTGCTCATGAAGAATTGCGTAGGCTTTATCTGAATCTTTCACAGAATAATATAGCTCAGCTGTGTCAATGAATAATTCATTAACAGATTCTATTAGTTTACTGCTTCCAGTTCCTGTTGTTGAAGTTATTGATGAAAGTGATTCTCTTAATAATTTTACTCTTCTATCTAGATCTGTTTCAACCTTGGCCTTGTTGAACAAAGCTTCGGCCTTAACTAAACATGCCCCAGTTATTAGGTTTCCTATCTCATCTGCTAGAACAATTGCTTCATCATTCTTGTTATGTGATACATACCATCTTGCAATTTCAAGTTTCTTGATAAGCATGGTAGTGTTATTGCGGAAAAGAGTTAAGGCATGATTAATGTATGGTAGTTTGTCCTCATTATTCAATGATGAAATAACTTCTTGGACTTTTTTAAGGTAGTACTCCTTTACATCATATCCTAGATTATGAATCTTCTCTGTTAAAGTCAAAGATTCTATTTTATCAGAAAACTTCTGGATCCAATCAATGAATAACTTCTTTAACGATGGTTTTGATAGATATGCTGTATGGTTGGATAATATATTCTTAATTATTTCTTCTTGAAGGAACGCAGTTTTTTTTGCGGTCAAAACATCCATGACGAACTGATCGGATGAAGAAACCTTCCAACATTGATTGAAGAAGCGAATACATTCATCGCTTTTCTGACTGTAGTTAATTGAAAGTTCTTTTCCATATTTGGATACGACCTCTTTCAAATCATTGGAGGAAGCTTCTGTGTCCTTTTGGTCAATGATACAAGCCGCATTGCTTAGACATACATCTTTGTGATTCCTATTTGTAATGCTTTCCAGAAGCTTATTTGCAGCTAAATATCGCTTTCCGTCTATGAGTTCTTTGGCAAAAAGTTCAACTGTCTGTTCACATCGTTTAATGCTCTTCCCAAGTGAATTAAATTCTAAATTCAGCTGATTGAGAGAGGTCTTGAACTCTATAGACGATACAGATATGGTTTTAATCTTAGATATGAGAAGCATTATATTTGCTTCGCAAGCAAGATTAATACTATCAGAAGATTTGCTATCTGAATTATTGACAGCAGACATCAGATCAAGGCATTTCTGATATTTGGCTACATTAAAAAGAGCATTTGCCCTGGACAACATGGTCCTTACGGTTGTATCAACCGTAGAATTGTAAGACTTAATATCATAATTGTTGTTACCTTGAGAACTGAGTGACTTGATACATTTGAATAAATGAATCTCCTTGTTTGTATCCTCTTCGTTTCCTGCTCTCAGGAACTGTGCATAGTATAGACTTGCAAGTTTATTAACGGCAGTGTACTGCTTGCCTAAGAGTTCTTTATAGATTTCTTCAGCTTCGCATTCTTTTCCGTTATGGAGTAGTTCATCGGCTTTTTCAATCCGATGGTCGTAGTATACTCCTTAATGTATGATATTAGTCCCATTATTCTAATTCTTATTATGAATGATTAATTTTTGTCCAGGGCGAATCTCTCTCCAAGTATTATTCTCATAATCCCACAGTCCGTTGTCTTCTGCTATTTTTTGAGCGATTGATTTCCAGTCATATGTAATGCCGAAAAATTTGCGTACGATGGTCCATGGACTATCATTCTTTTGCACTTCATATATGAATTGGTTGTTTTCGACAACTGCTGTTTCTGGTTTTGTTTGAGCTTTAGACTTGGCTTGTGCAAGAGATTCGTTTAATGAGTTGATTTCAGTATTCATCTTTTCAATTTGCTCAAGTAAAGGTTTTCTTGATACATTGTATGAGATGAATGATGCAACAGCTGCAATGCAGATAAATGCCAGTGTTGCTATAAGAATCTTCTTAGCGTTGAAATAATGATCTGAAGTCTTTGGATTATCCAATCTCGCTGCATCATTAATCTTCTTGTATATTGACAGATCACTTCCACAGTGTGGACAAATCACATTTTGCAAGTGATAATCCGGGATACCCGGATTATCACATATTGGACATTTTGTTGATACCATAATTAATTAGCTTTAATATATGATTAACCAATACCTGCTGAGAATGCATTACCAAGACCGGTTACATTCTTCTTCAAAAGGTCCTCGTTCTCATGTTGAATTCTTCTAATGTTATTTATATCTCCTGTCTTAAGAGATTGCATCATCTCATCAAATGCACAATTTGCTCTGCCAGCGTCCTGTGGATTATTGGTATTGTTCGCAATAATCTTAAAGAGGAAGATGTTAAGCAAAATACTGTAACTTGTTGCTAGGTCATTGAGCTCGTTTTGGAGAGATTCCTTCTGGAATGAATCATTTGTCTTGTTAAGCTTTTCCAGTTTTTCTCTCATTTCATTGAAGTCTGAAGGGTCAAGGTACTGAGGGAAATTCTTAACCAGAATCGTAGCCAGTATTTCCCCAAGTCTGTTTTCCTTCTCTTCTGGCTCGGTTGCAAATTGCTTGGCTGTCATTACTTGCTGCTCGAAATCAAGCCATTTGTCGTCATCAGACTTAAGCTTGCTGTTTTCAATGGCAACAATTATAGATTGTATTTTTGATAAAAAAGCAGTTTTTTTATTGTCTGAGATAGAATCATCATTCATGATGTCTTCAATTGAACTGGATATTTCACTCAAACAACTAGAGTCTTTACTTCCTCTACCAAGAACTACAGGAGATGTCTTACCAGTTGCAACAACCTTCACAGATACACGAAGGTTCTCATTTGTATCAAGGTTGAATGTAAAGTTTAACTTGCTTCCAGAAGGGAGGTTATCAGTGATTGTGAAGAATCCTGATGCCAACTTGTCGTATGTTCCATCCTCAGCATCGCTAAATAACTTTACTTCAACAATTTTCTGATTATTGACTATGGTGCTGAATTGTCTATTGACATTGAAAGGTAGTGGCGTTTGGTCATCAATGAATCTTTCCATTTCCTTTCTTCCATTCTTCGTTAGTTGGATAAGGTAATTGTGCTTTGCTGTGTAGACAATAGGACCGTCTGGAATTTCTTCGTCCACATCAACACTCTGGTCATCATCTTCCTTCCATTTAGAGGTGTCCATTGAGGCTGCAAGAATAGCTGCGCCGTGAGCTATAGCCAGCATAGGCTTTTCAGAAGACATTACTTTTTCTTCACCATATTTTTCGACCAACATCCTTTTTACTAAAGGAATGCATGATGAGCCTCCTACTAGAAGAATATTCGATAGGTCGTCTACTGTAATACTTGTTTTAACAAGAAGTTCTTCAATAAGGTCAATAGTTCTTTGAATCAACGGACGAATCAAAGACTCAAAGGTTTCTCTTGAAACAACAATGTCTTCCAAAGGATCTCCGTCTTCATTTTCAAGATAGTCAGAGATCATGATTGTTGCAGAAGAACTTTGGCTAAGAGTCTTCTTCGCGTTTTCTACATCTTTTTTTAATCCAGCTGTGAATTCTGCTACTTCTTTGTCAGTCTTGTCTGAAAGTAGCTCTTCAAGATTGATTCCATTCTGCTGTTCAATTTGATCCTTTACATAGTCGGATAAAATAGCATCAATATCGTCACCTCCAAGCCATCTGTCACCACCAGCACCTGTTTCCACAAACTGACCACCAGCAGCAGTAAGAATAGAAAGGTCGAATGTACCGCCACCAAAGTCATAGATAAGGAGTGTCTTATCTTCATCATCTTTCAAATTGTCGAAACCGTATGAGAGTGCAGCTGCAGTCGGTTCTGCGAGGAGCTGGAGGACCTTTAATCCTGCAAGTTTAGCCGCTTTCTTTGTTGCAGATTTTTGCTTCTCATTAAAGTATGCTGGGACTGTTATCACGGCATATTCAACGTCACCTAATTTCGTATCTGCATCGTTTTTGAGTGCTCGGAGTATTTCAGCACTGATCTGTTCAGGAGTATACTCTTTTCCTCTTAAGACAATAGCAACAGAATCTTCTGTACCACCTGATAATTTTTGGATACCAAAAGGGTAAGCATGGCTGTTTGTTTTCATCTTTTGGACATTAGAATCGTTGATGGAGGCACCCATAAGTCTCTTGGCAGAGACTACAATATTAGGTGCATGTCTTTTCCATGAATTAAATACAGAGTTACCGACCAGAAAATTACCATTCTTGTCTAATGCGACACACGATCTACATAGATCTTCATTGTTTGCTCCGGTCTGAATTGTTCTGACCGTTACATCCTTGAATGCTACAACCGAATTGGTCGTACCAAGGTCGATTCCGATTGCTTTTCCCATTTTATGACTTATTTTTTGTTGTTTTTTATTCTAATTACCAGAATTTAAAAAATGACATAATACTGTCTTCGCTTCGTTCATCGTCAATATTCTCTTCTTCTAAAGAAGCTATTTCATTCTTGACAGTGAAAACCCACTCATTGAAATCTTTTTCTTTCCTTTTAACTCTTCTTGAAGTTCACGAATGTCCTTTTGGATCGATGATATTATGTCTTCGTTATCTGTAAACTCTTTTTCTTTACTTTGAATTGAACGCCTGAAATTGTCAATTGCAGATTTGAGGCTTGACCTTGTTTCAATGTACTTTGATAATTTAACTTCAAGTGTTTCAATTTTGGTCGAGATTTTGTCTAACTCATTCTTCTTACTTATTTTTTCATTATGTATGGCTCTCTTTTTCTCTGAATATCAAGACTCTTCGAGAAACCATCGATGTTCGATTTCTTCATATATACAGCACCAGAAATGGAAATATCATCTTTGTTACCCATTTCGCTTAGTTTTGGAAGATAATCGGCCAGCTCTGCATTAACATCTTCTTCATCAGCACATAACTCAATAATCTGTTCATAGAAATCTTGAATGTTAGCTTCTGTTCTCAATGAACCTTCTAGTCCATCTGAACACAGAAAAACGGAGAAGGGTAAAAAACCATTTCCACAGAATGCATATCTAAACTCGTCAATAGCATAATTATCACATAATGAGGTCGTGTAATTTAGAAAACAATTACAATCCTCTTGGATAGGAGAGGACCAAGAAAGATTTTTATTGCAGAAGAGTATTTTTCCATCTCCTATCTGAAACGATAACCAGTATGATTCAGTTTGCAGGTATGCTAACAGAGTGCATCCGTAGGCTTTTTCAATGTTCTTGCCATTCAGCTTGCTCAGTTCAGATGAACTGAATGGGTGTGAATCACAATGAATGGATATTTCATTCTTCCATTGATTGTAAATCTGCCTAAGTAGCTCATTCATCAGTTTCTGCTCTTTTACACATTTACTAGATGCTTCTGTGTAAGCTTGAGCCTGTTTGGCATACCCTTTCTGGCTTTCATTCATGTCCTCATAACGCAGCCGATTTCCTTCAGAGTCAACAAAAGGATTCTTGCGTGGTTTGGCCGTTATTGAAAAGGAACATTCAGAAAATGGGTTTGCCCCCATAGAATTAGAGAATCCCTTTAAAATATCTAGTGTTACTTCTGCTGCTAATTTTGCACCAATATCACTTCTAAAATATGTTTCACCTCCATGTCCATCACAAACAACAAGGATCTGTACCCCATTTTCACTAAAAGAAATGGAGTAGTCTTGACAAGGTTTGCCATTAGCTAAATGGCTCGCACCTCGTATAGATTTGTTGAAGACATTAATACATTCCATAAACATTACCAGTTTGTCCAGTCGTCAGTGCCCTTGTTGTCATCAGCGTCCGCACCTACATCTACTTTCTTAAGTGAAGAGTCTTTCTTGATTGCGTCCTTGATATCCTGCATAACTTCGTCTTGGCGGGATTCTGGTGCATCTGCTCCTACAGACACTCCCTTTGAAGCAACTTGGGATGCTGTCACAGATACTAGGTAGATCATTTTTGAGGTCAGCAACATTATGTACAGTTAATACTGCCTCACTATTATTGTTAACAAATTCTTTCAGTACATCTTTATTTGCGTCATCACCTATGGCCACAGCAATTTTTATTGCAGCATTGAACCAATTGTTGTCCTTCAGCTTTTCAAGACCATGCTTGGCATCATCAGTTGGTACACCATCAGAGAAAAGAATCATAACTGGTGCACAGGAAGCATTTGCTTCATGCATAAATCCTGATGTCTGAGAAAGTTGTTTTGCGAGCTCTTGATAAGCAGCCCCAAGACTAGTAAGACCGTTTGCATCCAAATCATTCCATTCGAAATCTTCTATTGGTAACGGACGAGGGTACATCCAATCACACCCGCTGGCAAATTGTAGTGCGGCGACTTTGAGCTCTGTGTCAGAATTGTCCTGTGATATTTGAGCCAGCATAGGCAAAGTATCTCTGATGGCTACGTTTAAACTTGAAATCTTAGCACCTGACATGCTACCAGATGTGTCAATAAGAAAAAATACTGTCAGCGCTTTTCTTGGAAGCTGATCAATTGGAGCGTTTAATCTTCCCATATTATTTTACGATTAATCCGTTAATACCCATTTTAAATTTAATCTTCATCTCATTCTTTATTGGCATGCCTGCTTCTGGTGAAACATTGTGTACATCACCAGCAGGGTCAATAGCTTGCCAAGTAAATGTCGAATAATTTTTAATTCCAAGTCGGTTAGTCATTGAGTGCCTAACAACTTCTCCAACAATTGCGTTCAAATCGCCATCAACAGGTAATTGGACATTGTATATTTTTTGACCTTGAAACAATGGAATCCTAAATTTGTCCACTTTCAGAACCATAGGTTTCTCTATGTTGCGTCCGCAGTCCAAGCAAACCTGATTTGAAGAGTCTGGCTCGACAAAAGTTTCTTCGCCACAATGAGGACACTTGCATAGCATAGATCTCAATTGAATCATTAATGTCATCCATTCTCTGTCAATCACACGTTTCTCAGGGAAAAGAATACTTTGTTTACTGAATGCTTGGATGAAGAGTTTTTCCATTGATTTAGGAAATAATCCCCATCTTCTTATTACGTTTGTATGTAATCCTGGGACCGGCCTATTAGAGTCATCAAGCGGATCCATAATAAAAACAGCATTATGACCAAAAAAAGCTTTTTCCATGTCTTCGGTCATGCAACCGCAGCCGGCGATTTTCTTTCCCTCAAATGGCCTGTTGAAATAGAACAAGATGAATAAGATTACTGCCATCGAAAAATAATCAGAATATCTATTCGGCATTGTCTTTTGATCTACAATCTCAGGAGCTAGATAACCGGCTTTACCAATGATGCCCAAATTCGTCTTATCTGGAGCTACATTGTCGTTATCGCAGATAAGTACATCTCCATTTCTTGGATTGATGAAAAAATTTCCGTCGTTCATATCTTGATAACTCAATCCTCTGATATGTAACTTCTGAAAGGCATCACAAATCTTGATGGCGGCATTGATGTTTGCTGCCATACTTGAAAACTGTACCTTAGCTAGCATGAAGTCACTGAATTCTCTATATCCTCTAGGACGAAGTTTCATAATGTAGCCAAAACTACCTTTTTGCTTTTCTGTTACAGCTAAAGGCCATAAGAAAGCATTGCTTGGTGCTCCAGAGTCAGCATTTCTCTTCAAGTTGTTATAGAAGCTATCGCTATAATCTCTTGTATACCATTTGAGAGCAAAGTCTCCTCCACAATAATCAACAAGATACACAATACCTTGTCCACCTCTGCCGAGCTCACTGTCAACGGTACATGTTTTGCCATTAAGCAGTTTTATGATTGTTCCTTGTTCTAGTTCTGCCATAGTTATTGTACATTAAATCCGATTTTTCTTCTTGGTGCAAGTGTAAGTTGAGCTTGACCAAGAGATGATGGGTTGTTACGAATTGATTCTTCCAACATTTTTTGCTCAATAGGTGTGTCTTTGAAGGCTGCAACTAATGCTGCATCATTTACAATGAATGCAATATCACTGGATGAATAATTGTCTGTCAATGCAGCTAATGCATTTGTGTCTATGTCGGAACAAGGCCTATCCTTAAGATAGAAATCGAAAATTTTTTTTCTTGTATCCTTGTCCGGAGCTGGAATCATTACATGAAGATCCAGTCTTCCTTTCCTAAGAACTGCTTCGTCAATAAGTTCTTTCTGGTTAGTTGTTCCAATGATGAATATTCCTTTTTGCGAGCAGTTGTTCATCTGGCTAAGGAACTCATTGACTTCAGGATTCATCAAGCTTTTTGCGTCACTTCCCGAACGCTTTGGAACCATAGCGTCAAATTCGTCAAAACAGATAACAGAAGGCGCATTTTTCTCTGCGTCTTTAAACAATTGGGCAATTTTGCCTTGTGAACCATGTATATATGTGCTTCCAATGTCGGATGCTTTGATGAAGATATAGTTCAGTTGTGCCTCTTCTGCGAATTTTTCGGCAAAATATGTTTTTCCACAGCCAGGAGGGCCATAGAGTAGCATTCCATTTGGTGGGGTTAATTTATATTTTTTCGCCTGATTGGGATTTTTCAAGAGGAAGATAACCTTCTGCTGGAGCATGGCCTTGACATCATCCATTCCAGCAACGTCCGCGAAACCATTTCCAACTTTCTTCTGTATACTGTATTCACTCTGTGGTTCTGCTTCTCGCTCTGATTTGACGCCACTCTTTATCACCTTCTGGTCTTCTTTATCGCTGCGGTAGATATTGGGACATGTCTTGGTTTCAAGAGCGTTTAACAGATCTTTTGCTGTTTGGATTCTCTTTTCAGGATCAGGACTGAGACATATTTTGAATAGTTGCTGGAGCCATAATGGACATCCATCTAAACTTCCAGAGAAAGAAAGAGGTTTGTTCATTAAAGTTCTGACTCTCTTTTCTTCCTCATTTGCATCCAACCCTTCAGGAAGTTGCTGTCCCCAAGGTTCTTTCCCAAAAACCATGGAGTAAAGTACTGCGATAATCGAATATATATCCGATCTGTAGTCAAATTGGTTTGAATAAGTCTCAGGCGCACGGTAAAATGCTATTAAGTCAGTGCGCAGGAAGTTATTCCCACTACCGTTATATTCTGAGATATGCCCTAAGTCAATAAGCTGAGTTTCTTCTAATTGCTTAGGGTTGAACATTATATTTCTTGGAGTTATGTCATTGTGCAATAACCCTTTCGAATGCATGTAAATAAGTCCTTTAAGAGCGTTTATTGTAATGTTTAAAGCACGCTCTAGTGGAAAAATTCTTCCCTTACCAATGGTTCAGCTACTAGGATTCCTGTGAAATACTGAGTGACAATATAAGGATATTTTGTATTTGACATTTCATAAATGTCATCATTTACATATTGTATAACATTACGATGCGCTAACTTTCTAGATAAAGTTATTTCTAATATCTGGCCATCTTTATCCTTTATATCATAGGGTATTCTAGTAGGGTCAAAGATTTTAAGGAAGTACGGAACTCCTTCTTTGTCAGATATACGGTAGGTCTCATTGTATAGCCCTTCTTTAATAAAAGACTGTACAGTATAATTACCTATGATTTGCGACTCTTTTAAGATAGCCATTTGCTTAAATATTAAGGATTGTTTAAAACTGTTTTGCTCATCTTTGGACTTGCAACTAGAAGTTCTCTGATATCTACCCCGAGTAATTCTGATATCCGAGATAGAGTTTGTAAATCTGGCTGCGTAGTGTTTGTACACCATTTTGAGATAGTGACAGGATCTTTCCCTAGTTGTTCGGCTAGCCATTTATTTGTTTGGCCAGCATCAGCAAGCACTGCTTTAAGTCGATTTAGATTTGCCATATTTAATTTATTAACTTTAAATGCAAATATAATTGTTTTTATGTTATAGAAATAATGTTTAAATATGTTTTTCGAAAATTTTTGTTTGTATGGCTTATTTAATGTATAATACCAATGTTGTTATTTCTAATATATGATATTGTGACAACCATCCGGTCTTTGTGTTTTAGTTTAGTTCACGATTTCGGTAAAGGAGATAAAAAACAGAATATAGTGACCCTGTTTTCTGAACTCTCCATTAGATTTATAGATAGTACTATTTAAGGTCTCTTAATTATTGATGTAACCATTTAATTATAACATCTATCTCTCAAATTCTGCGTAAACAATGCGTAAACAAACTGTTTGAGGGATCAACGTAAAAACCTGAGGGATTCTGAAATTACGCATAAATTTTCAATAATCTAAACAGAAATCAATAGAATTACACTTCATTTGCAGCATTTGTTTACTATAAATATTATCGTAATATGGGTTTAGAAGCAGCCTATGGTATGCCTTCATTCTTCAAATGGATATGTTTCGTCATAGACTTCACTTAGAAGACGATCGTTGAAAAGCCAGTGTGGCGTCGGCTGTATATGTTTGACTTTGTAGCCTTTTAGCTTAGCAGAAAGTGCACTGATAGAAGTTTCTTCTCCTTGATAACACACTTTGCGCTCTGAAAGAATAGTGACAGAAATTGATGGGTCATCTTTCCAGATGAGAACATCGCCTTTCTGCAATCCCATCTCATAGAAATTGAGCGGTGGACGTTTTGCATGTGCTTTTGTGCTGGCAGCTTTGTCCTCATCTGTGAGGTCGTTCTGTATCTCGTCTGTCACTTCTTCCGTCACATCTTCATGGTGGAAAAGTTCGAGTATGGCTTGCGCCTGTTCCACGTTGATACGGAAGAACTCACGGTTCTGATTGATACGCTGAGGGTCAAAGGCTTTATGAAGGGCTTTTTCAATTTTGAGACAGTCACTTTTCTTAACCTTGCACGCAAATTTACACTCAAACGGTACGGGAACTCCTGTTGTATATAATTCCTTCATACGTTTGTCGATGTCTTCCTGTGTGGTCATACCTATTTTTACAAGTCCTGGCATCACAGGGTTTGTCAGAAGATAAACTATTCCGTATTCCATATCGTTGTGTTTTAGAAATTAGAGATTATTGTACGGTTTGTTGTTGTTTGTAATGAAATCAAGAACTTTTTCAAATTTGTACATCAGTGTTACCGTTCTTGTTGGTGAATATATGTGAACTCATTTTTTACTTCTCCTATATTTTTGATTGCTTGCATTGGGATGCTCGGGATTGGTCATTTCGAGATAGCCAGCCTCGACAAGAGCCATGATGTATGTTTGGATATTCTTGCTATGATATGTCAGACCAGCCCTTTCAAGAATTTCTTTGCTGCTACGTGGCACACTGCAGAAGTTTACTATATCCCTCTGTTTATTTGTTATTTTAGGACGTTTAGTGTCAGAGTTAGCATTGAAAGTGTCAGAGTCGGACTCTAAGCCAGTGTCAGAGTATCTATGTTCAGTGTCAGAGTCAGCATTGAAAGTGTCAGAGTTGATGCCTAAGTCGGTATCAGAGTGTCCAAGTTTAGTATCTAAGTTACCATTGACTTGGCTACCCTCCGGTCTATTTATACTAATTACAAACTCGTTAGTTCTGTCATTGTTGGTGAATGAAACTTTCATATCCTCAGATAAGGCACGAAGCATACCACTACCTGCTCCTGTGTAGGGGAGCAAATGGATGGCATTTGTGAAGAGGAACATATTGCGTGGCATGGATGTACCTACAACAATATCATCCACGCTAAGCCCATTAGGGAGAATTCCGGGGCTGTGTATCTCCACTCTGTCATCAAAGATGAATATACGGATAGGAGCAGTCGCATTCAGCGAGCGATGTACCAAAGCATTTACGGTGAACTCAACAAGGCTGATGTATGAAATCTCCAATACTCCTTGCGAGTTAAACTCTTTTCCAACTTGTATATGGCGCAAGTTCCGGGTGAAGAAATCCATAATAGTTTCAAACTGATGAAGCAGATTTCCTTCAATGTCGGCATCATTCACCTTATCGCGAAATTGTGTACCTCCAAGATTGTTGCCCACAAAACAAATGCACTTTGCTGTCATTGCAGGAAGCCAACGCTGAGTGTACTTGCCAAACAGCAACATTGCAGCCACTGTGATTTTTCCATCGGGTCGGATGAAACGTAGGTTACGCAGCAGCTTCTCCCCATCGTGCCCACTAGCGATAGCAGAACAGACTGCATCTAAAGAGGTCTCGCGGAATGCATCACCCACCAAACCTTTTCTCACCAATACTTTTTCAAACTTGTTGCTTAAAAAGGTTTTGATGGTATTCTCGTCCAAGTCCTTAATCGTAGCATCCCGAACCCCAGCTTCATCAGGCGAGAAACTACCGCAGTCGGTCATCATCTCGGCAAGTTCGACATTATCGAACACCTTGCGCTTGTCGGCACCGTTCTTCACCCACACAATACCCCGATTGTCGTGGTAAGGCTTATTCACCCTTCTTTAATATGAGCCACAACAAGGCTTCCGCCATCCACGGAAATAGTTTCTACATCAACAAGGATGGCAGGAACAACATTTTCTGATGCGATGTTGCTAAGTGTGTTCGTGGTTTCCTGTACTTCCAGATATGACAAAGGATTGAGACTGCCGGTTTTGTCCTTCACACCAACGACCAATGTTCCACCACGTGCATTGCTGAATGCCACCAATTCGCAGCCGATGTCGTAGCTGTCAAGGAGCCGTTCTTTGAACTGCATCTTACTGACTTCGCCAGACTTTATCTGTTGGATAATATCTATTTCATTCATTTTTTCAAATGTTTTTGGTTGAGCAGTCTACCTGCATCAATATTCAAAGCTTCTGCTATTCGCAGGAGGTTTCTTGCGTCAGGCTGCATGGTATTTGTCACCCATTTGGAGACAGTAGCCCTGTCTTTTCCTAATTGCTCTGCCAGCCACTTGCTACTTTTTTGCTCTTCGGCAAGCACAATCTTCAGCCTGTTAATCATTTCTTTTTCCATAAAAGATATTCCTTTCGGTGTAAAGGTACAAATAAACCCAGAGAATCAAGATGAAATATATCAAAAAAGAGCATTTATACAACAAATAATTGGTTATAACGTCAACAAGTAATCTACATTTACTAATAACCTTATTTTGTCGCAAAACACAAATTACTTACGACAGCAATATGGCTTATAAAAAGCAAAAAGGGTACTTAGCATAACTCCGGATGGGAAACTGGCTGTTTCATACACTTGTTTCTGCGTAAACAATGCGTAAACAAACGGTTTCAGTTATGGGTATTTAATGAGTTTTATAAGAAATAGTAAATTCATAACTGCTTGATATTCAATTAATATTGATAAAATGAACTATCGTAGAATATCATTTTATCGTTCTCATAATCTGGAGGTCCCTGGTTCAAGCCCAGGCTGGTCCACAAGCTAAAAGGCTGATCCCTAACGGAATACAGCCTTTTTTGTTTGCAGATCCTCCAGATATAAATCTGTTGTTCTTGGTTGATTTACTCCTAATATATAGCTGTTGTTTCACTATTGTTTCTCTATCTGATACCATGCCACTTCCATTTTCTCTGTTTTAGAGGTACGCCATTTCATAAAGTCCAAGTCTTCACTTTGCCGAGTTCCCATTTGCAATGACAAGGCAGTGCCACCTACCAAGAGATAGGATTTGATGCAGTCCAACTTAGAAACAGCTTCAAAAACTTGCAGCGTGTGTGGAGCTAAACCTTTCATGCAAACATTTTAGTAAATTTACATAATAAATTCAGTGTTGATCTCAGAACTTACACAGAAATAATTAGCGTGTTGATAATGAGGTAGATTTACATTTGTTACTCTTGTTACAGGAATCATGAACAGAATTTCTTTCTCTTAGTATAAAATCATGAGCACATTATATACTCTAAAACTGAAAATGTGGATATTACCCTTAAAAAGTAGGATGAAAATTTGTACGAAACGGGAAGATGGCTTTATCTTTGAAGAATATTAAAGATAGCCGGACTTTTTATTTCGGTGGAATATAGAGGTTGTTAGTATAAAAATAAAAAATTAAATTTAGGTTGTATGGTTAAACGTTATGGTTGTGCAGGCATTTTATTGTTTGCAATGGGATTGTTTCCTTTATTGGCACAGGACAATGCTGCGGCTAAAGAGATGGCTATAAAGATAGCCGATCGTATTGTTGCTTCTACGGTTTATGAATTCAAGGATGTAAAAACAGGTAAAGTATACACTTCTTTGGATAATGTTTCTTTAAACCCGGATATGCGTGTCAATAGTAAATATTTGAATTGGCATTACACAAACGGAGTAACAAATATGGCTTTGATGGAGTTGGGTGATAAAATACAGAACCGGAAATATGAGGATTATGTGCTGAAGAATATGAAGTTCATTTTTGATAAGACTAACCAGTCCTATTTTCATCGTTTGTATGATAAGACTTTCCGTGAAGGAGGATGGAGAGCGGTTCCCCGTCTTACTTGGCATATGATTTATAGAAACAAGCGTTTGGATGACAACGGTCCTATGGGGGCTAGTTTGATAACTTTGAACCAGCGTCATCCGGATGATGCTTTCCAAAAATATATTGAAACAACCAATCATCATATTATGGTTTCAGAACCTCGTTTGGCCGATGGAACCATAGCCCGTTTATGGCCTCATGAAAATACAATTTGGGCAGATGATGCGTTTATGGCGGTGTCTTTTATTTCCCGCATGGGAGAGATTACTGGTGAAAAGAAGTATTTTGATGATGCTGCCAATCAGATATTGAATTATACACGATATTTGTGGTGTCCTGAAAAACAGATTTATTATCATTGCTATCATACGGATAATAAGGAACATGGAGTGGCGCATTGGTCCCGGGCCAATGGATGGATTTTTATGGCGACAGCCGATCTGTTGGCAAGAATGCCGGAAAATCATCCTATGCGTGAGGATGTGATAAAGAATTTCCAGATGCAGGCTAGTGGGGTAGCGCGGTATCAAGGGAAAAACGGTTTGTGGCATCAGTTGTTGGATAAAGAAGATTCTTATGAAGAAATTACCGGTAGTTCTATGTTTGTATTTGGCATAGCTAAAGGTGTGAAGGAAGGATGGTTGCATCCGGATTTCATTTATGTAGCATGGCAGGGATTCAAAGGAATGTTGTCAAAAATTTCAGAGAATGGTGATGTGACGGCTATTTGTGTCGGTACAGGTATTATGCCTTCCACCGTATTTTATTATAATCGTCCCACTCAGGAAAATGATCCGATGGGTGAAGGGCCTGTGTTACGCGCTTTGGTGGAAATGATTGATGCGCCTGAATACACGGAGATTAGTGCGAACGATCAGTATGATAGAATAAAATAAGAAAGAGATTAATTTACCCGTTGGCAAGCTGGGTCTAATTTGTCAACGGGTATATGTTAGAATGTTAAATCAAAACGCCCTTCTGTCACTCTTCCTCCTTCAAAAGTTCCGCTGATTATTCTGTTGTTCAAATCAAAGCGGGTAATATTGACAATGCCGTCTTCCAGTCTTTCTTCTTGCTTGTTTCCATCTTTGAAAACGGCGTCGGTATAGATGGTCTGATCATTATCCATCTTTTCAATATCACTGTAAACGGTGATATTTTTTTCTTTCGGGTCAATGATATTGAAAGAAATAGACGTATTGGTATCTACCCAAACGTATACATGGACTGTTGCTTTTTCATCTTCATTATAAGCAGGATAGTAGGATGCTTTATGGTCCGGCCCATAGCGTTGTCCTGTATATATCCAGCCGTCTATCAGACAGCCAAAGGTATTGGCGCCTGTCTGAGTGGCAGGTGGCATGAGAGTAGGATCTGCTGAAAAGTCTTCTCCATTACAGGCACAGCATAACGCGACAGTTAATACTATTGTAATAAGATATTTAATCATGGTCTGAATCTTTTAAAAGTGATAGTTAATACCTGCCGAGAAAGATAATTGAGAAATGTCATCCGAACCGTTCATCGGATAATGTGGTTGTACCATCCATTCTTTATGATGATAGCGGACGGAATATTCACCGGAATACGCCAGGATATAGCTTATCCTTGCACTGATCCCCCAATGGGTGAAAAGGTGGTATTCTCCGCCTACTCCAAAGTTTGCCGCCCATTTGTTCATGGATACTTTTCGTGGTTTATCATATACCATACTGTCGTCTTTATATAACTGGTATCCGGTTCCGGTAGTAAAATACCAATCGAATTGTTGTTTCAGCCAATGCAGGGAGAACTGTGGAGCAAAATAGTGTGTTTGAATCTTGTCTGTGGTATTTGTCGTGTTGCCTGTATATCGGCTGCCTTGATAAAGTATTCCGAATCCGGCTCTAATGGCAGGCTTGTTTCCTACCAGGTAAGTATAACTTCCTGACCAACCTATGCCGTTGCGCAAATTCGAGGAATATCCTGCTATTCCTATCAGCTTTCCGGTGTAGAGGGTAGGACCTGTCTGAAAGGACAGAACGGATCGTTTGTCAGTGCCGGATTGTGCATATAGCGATGTTGGACACAGCAGCGTGGCTACTATAATAAAATATAGTTTGTTTTTCATGGTCATTGTGTTTATCTAGGTGGGTACAAAAATAATAAATCATTGGAAATAACAGCATTAATAGTTTTCTTATTTTAAGTAATCCGTGAAAAATGTGATAGATTAACACTTTCCTGCCATCTTTATTCCATTCATTCTGTTTTCTTATGAAGATTATTCACTTTAAAACCTTATAGTTTATGAAACCAGTAGAATCAGACCGGTTGGATGCCGAAGAGCGTAGAGAACTGAGCAGTTCTGATTTCGGAATTCCTGAAGAGCGTGCTTTCCCGATGCCCGATGCGGCACATGTGCGGGCGGCGGAAGCCTATTTCCGTTATGCTAGTGATGATCAGAAGCCTGAGTTGGCGAGGAATATACTGGAAAAAGCGGCTGAATACGGAGTGCGTGTAGAGAGTCCTGTGGTGCTGTCTTGGGCCGGGAAATAGTTGTTGTATAATGATTTGACCTTTTGTGTTGCTGAATATTGTGTAAATGTAGGTGCCGAATCGTGAAGGAAAGTTATTATTTAAATATTTTCCTAAGGAAATTTGTTATATAGGAAAGTATGGAATATATTTGGAAAAAGTTTCCTAAGGAAATAATTAAAGGAGATAACATAACAGAGTCCGGTTTTAATTATGAAGAAGAGTATGAAAAAAGAGTTTATAAAAAGGTATGGATGGACATTGCTTGGTATTGTGGCAGGAATGGTAGGAGGATATTTGTATTGGCGGTATGTAGGTTGCACCACTGGGACTTGCCCTATCACTTCTTCTCCTGTCAACAGTTCCATTTGGGGGGCGGCAATGGGGGGATTGTTGCTCAGTTCATTTATGCCGGAGCATAGAAAGATAAAGAAGGAGGAATAAGTATGAATAAAACGATTTTATTTTTTTTAGCCCTTGTGCTGGCTGCCACAACAGCTTGCGGCAGAGGAAGCAGTAATAATAACCCTGTAAAAGAAGAAACTATGGCAACAGAAGGAAATGGAAAGGTCATACATTTGACTAAAGCTGAATTTTTGGCGAAAGTATATAATTTCGAGAAAAACCCGGAAGAGTGGAAATATGAAGGTGACAAACCGGCTATTGTGGATTTCTATGCTGACTGGTGTGGTCCTTGCAAAATGGTAGCTCCTATTTTGGACGAATTGGCAAAAGAATACGATGGTCAGATTGTGATTTATAAAGTGGACACGGAGAAAGAACAGGAACTGGCAGGCGCGTTTGGTATACGGAGTATTCCGTCCATTCTGTTCATCCCCATGGAAGGAAAGCCGGAGATGGCACAGGGGGCTATGCCCAAAGCGTCATTTAAAAAGGCTATTGATGAGTTTTTATTGAAAAAATAAGTACTTTTGTGCAATAGCATCAAGAAGAAAGAGCAATATGGAAACTTTATGTAAAATAAGAGATCTCTATCGCGCTATTGCAGAATTTGAAACACGGTTTGAAAAGGCGCACCACCTTTGTCTGAACGAAGGAATGTTGCTGTGCTGTCTCTCCAGAAAGAAACGCCTGTCCTCGGGAGAGATAGCAGAGCAATTGGGGCTTTCTAATTCGAATACTTCTAAGGTTATCAGATCTGTAGAGGATAAAGGCTATATAGAGCGTAATTTGGGAGATTGTGACAAACGCCAGATGTATTTCTCGCTTACGGAGGAAGGAAAGAAAATACTGAAGGAGATGGAATGCTGTAATATTGAGATTCCTGAGTTACTGAGGTCTGTATTATAATAGTAAGAAAGATACCGCTGTAGATGAAGTCTGTTTTTATTTTTATATCATTGCTGATAATGCTCTGTCCCGCTTTCTCGCAAAGCAGGATGGAGCATTATCTTGATTCTTTGGGATTGGTGAATGTAGGCCGGATGGACCCGACATTGAAAATAGATTTGATGTATACCCGTGCCGACAATTTTACCGGGAAAGTCCTTTATGAGGATTTGCAGGAGGCCTATCTTCATCCCGAGGCTGCCAAAGCCTTGTTGCAAGCGCAAAAGCGGTTGAAAGAGTTGTATCCCGGTTATTCTCTGATTATTTATGATGCCGCCCGTCCCATGTCCGTGCAGCAGAAAATGTGGAATGTGGTAAAAGGTACTTCCCAAAATATATATGTATCCAATCCGGCCCGGGGAGGAGGGTTGCATAATTATGGTTTGGCGGTGGATGTGAGTATTGCAGATGAAAAAGGAAATCCTTTGCCTATGGGGACCAAGGTGGATCATTTGGGCAAGGAAGCACACATAGATACCGAGGCGGCAATGGTACAGCAGGGAATCATTACAGCGCAGGAACGGAAAAACCGTTTGCTGCTGCGCCGGGTCATGACGGATGCGGGTTATAAACCTTTGCGCAGTGAGTGGTGGCATTTCAACTTCCGCAGTCGTGAAGAGGCAAAACGGAACTATAAAGTAATTAGATAAAGGATGGAAATATCAGCAAAAACACTCCATTTCATCGAAGAACATAAGGAGGACGATACGCGTACACTGGCTTTGCAAAGTAAGAAATATCCCGATGTAGACATGGCGGCAGCTGTCACACAAATTGCCGGACGGCAGGTGGCGGCCCGCAAGATACCTTCATGGTATCCGGTTTCTGCATTATGGTATCCCCCTCATTTGTCTATGGAGCAATGTTCTTCCGAAGCAACTGCTTTGTATAAGGCCTCTTTGTTGGAAGGCGATACTTTTGCCGATTTAACCGGAGGTTTCGGCATTGATTGCAGCTTTATCTCCCGGAATTTCAAGCAGGCTGATTATGTGGAAAGGCAGTCAGGACTTTGTGAGCTGGCTTTGCATAATTTCCCTTTGTTGGGGTTGGGGCACATTCGGATACACAACCGGGACGGGGTATCCTATTTGCAGGAAATGCTTCCGGTAGATTGCTTGTTTTTAGACCCTGCCAGAAGAGACGGACACGGTGGAAAGACGGTTGCCATCTCTGATTGCGAGCCGGATGTTACTGTTTTGGAGCCTTTGCTGGTTGATAAGGCAAAGAAAGTGATGGTGAAATTATCGCCTATGCTGGATCTGTCATTGGCATTGAACGAGTTGAAAACAGTTCGTGCGGTACACATTGTCGCTGTGAATAACGAGTGCAAGGAGTTATTGCTGATACTGCAAAAAGAGTCCGTTTCATCGGAGGTAAGCATCCATTGCGAACATATTGCAGGCAACGGGGAGAGCCGGCATTACACCTTTACCTTGAAGCAGGAAAAAACATCGCCCTGTCTTTTGGCCGATGAAGTCGGAACTTATTTGTATGAACCGAATGCCGCTATACTGAAAGCCGGTGCTTTTCGTTCTCTCACACAAACCTATCCTGTGGCGAAACTTCACCTCAACAGCCATTTATATACCTCTGTTTCTTTGGTTCCGGATTTTCCGGGACGTCGTTTCCGGGTTGAGGCCGTATCGGGTTTTGGAAAAAAGGAACTGAAAGCGTTCTTGATGGATATGGACAAGGCGAATATTACGATCCGCAACTTTCCATTATCGGTTGCGGAACTTCGCAAACGTTTGAAACTGAAAGAGGGAGGAGATGATTATATCTTTGCCACTACCTTGTCCGGCGGGCAGAAAGTCTTGATTAGAGGGAAGAAGTGTTAGTTTATAATCAGTTTGTAACCTATTCCCCTTACATTCACAATCCGTATGCTTTGGTCTTTGGACAGTTTATGGCGTAATTTCGTAATAAATACATGCAGGCTGCGTGAATTGAAGAAGCTGTCATCTCCCCATAGCTCCAACAAGATGCTTTGGCTGTTCACCACTTCATTCCGGTTCTCACACAGGCGTTTTAGGATTTCCGATTCCCGGTGGGAGAGTTCTTGTATGTTCCCTGCAAAATCCAGTTGTTGGGTGACGGAGTTGAACTGATATCCTCCGATGGTGTAGGTATTGGTTATTTCTTTTTCCACAAAAGCTTTGTGCATCAAGGCTTTGAGGCGTACAATAAGCTCCTGCATACCGAATGGCTTTTTCAGATAGTCATTAGCTCCCAGTTCAAATCCTTTTACTACATCATTGATGGCAGACCGGGCGGTGAGGAATAATACCGGGGTTGGTTTATCCGATTGGCGGATGCGGCGTACCATTTCAAAGCCATCCATACGGGGCATCATGACATCGGCTACCAATACGTCCGGTTTCTGTTCGAAAAACTTTCTTAAGCCTTCTTCACCATCTCCGGCGGTAGTAATGATAAAATCCTGTTCTTCCAGTGTGTCCTTGATAATCATGGCAAGAGTCTGTTCATCCTCTACTAATAAAACGTGTATCTTTTCCATTTGCTTATTCGGGAATTTTAAGTGTAAAGGTACTGCCTTTTCCTGTGCTGCTTTCCACGGAAACAGTTCCTTTATGCTGTTCTATCATTGTTTTTACATAATAAAGTCCTAATCCATATCCTTTTACATTATGCAGATTACCGGTCGGAACCCGATAAAACTTATCAAACAGATGTTTTTGTCTGTCGGCAGGAATACCTATTCCTTTGTCTTGTATCTTTAGCATTACATAAGCGTTACGGTCACCGTTGCATGGATTGTTGCAGCGTATTGCAGAAATGTAAATATATGCCTTTTCATCGGAATATTTTATAGCATTATCTATCAGATTGCTGATCATGTTATACAGGTGCAAGCGGTCTGCACGTAGGGTTATGTTTTCTTCCATAATGAGTTTGAACTCAGTCGGCTTATCAGCTTTCAATCTATGTTGGCTGATCAGATTTTCCAACATAGACCTCAGTTCGACAGGTTCATAGTTCAGACGGAAGTTCTTCCGTTGCTCCATACTCATGGAAAGGATCTGTTCCACCAGTCCGCTGAGCTGTTTCAGCTGGGTTTGGATAATCTGAAGATAGTTCTGTCGTTTCGTCAGGTTTTCTGCTCCGTTGAAGTTCAGTAATGCATCGTTGGCGGCGTAGGCTACGGCTATCGGAGTTTTCAGTTCGTGAGTAATGTTATGCGTGAAGTCCTCTTTCATTTCTTCTACACTTTTCTGCCTTAAGATGATACGGATAAGAAACCAGAATGATACCCCCAATATAATAATGATAAAGAAAGAGGTATAAAGTATCCCCTTCATTTGTTGCAAGACGATGGTATTTGTCGGTTCCACCCATAACCGGTATGCCATTTTGTTGTACAAGTCATAATTGTAATAGTAGCTCACTGCTTCTTTGCCCGGCCTGTATTTTTGAGGTGAGCTGAGTCCTTGTACGACCGTGCTGTCTTGACGTAAATTCACTATTTCGATGCGGTGAGGCAGGTAGATGATTCCGCGCATGGCAAGTGTCCTTGTAAAAAGGCTGTCGAAAGTGTGCAGGTTGATTTCCGTGAAAAGGTCCAGCTGGCTGTGGATACCCCGTTGGAAGTATTTGGTGAGCAGTTCCAGTGTACCGTTTTTGTCGATGGTAGTAGATACCGGTTCATTGATTTCCAGACCAAATCTTTTTTGCTGTTTGAAAGGCTCGGTTTCTATAACTTTGGTAATCAAAGCACTGCTGTCCAGATTGATACTGGATTCGATATAGCCATTTATGGTTTCGTTGCTTCGTTTCACGGAGTCGCACCGTTCCATCATTTCATTGTAGTCACTCACCTGTAATGTTTCTATCAGGCAATTGTCCATATCCTTCTTCATCGAGGTGTATAATCCTGTCAACCAATATGCCTGATAGGCAAAGACGCCTATCAGCGAAAGGATAATCAATGCGGCTATGGCTTTAAACGGTATCTTCATGGTTTGGCAAAAATAGGTACAAAATAAGTATTCTCTTTCTTTGATAACACTAAATAAGACTTCATAAGCCGGCGGTAACACATACGGCACATTTTTCACCTTTACTTTGCATGGACACTAAAAATAAAACGATGATGAGGACAGTGATTATCTTTTGTTTATGCTTGTCGGCATTTGCGGCACAAGCGCAGAATGATGTGAATTATACCTATATGGACAGCCTTTTCCAACAATTGCCGGAGGTGTTGGTCAAAGGGGAGCGTCCGGTGGTAAAGGCCGAGCGGGGAAAGCTGGTCTATGACTTACCCCGTATGGTAGAGCGGCTTCCGGTGAATAACGCCTACGAGGCGGTAAAGGAACTGCCCGGCATCGTGGAACAAGATGGCAATCTCACTTTTGGGGGGCGCAGTATTACTTTGGTAGTAAATGGAAAAGTAAGTACACTGGACAAGGACGATTTGAAGTCCGTGCTTCAGAATACCCCTGTCAGTCGTCTGGAGAAAGCGGAAATCATGTATGCTGCTCCGGCACGTTACCGCATTCGTGGAGCCATGGTGAATGTTATTCTAAAATCGAATATCGGGCAGAAGCCTTCTTGGTCCGGTGAAGTAGCGGCTATGTATGAACAGTCCCGCAGGGAAGACATTGCAGGCCGTGGAAATTTGCTCTACACTTCCCGGCGCTTTTCGGCGGATGTGATGTATTCATACGGGTTCAAACATACCACTTTCGGATTGGACAAACAGTCATGGCACACTATGGCGGGGGACGTACACGAGTTGGATTTGAAAACAGAGGCTAAAGGGTATGGCGGCCGGCATAACCTCCGCTTGGGGGCGGATTATGATTTCGGGAAGAAGAACTTGTTGAGTGTGGTTTACAATACACAATACCGCTATGGGCAGGACTGTACAAAAATGCGTGGAACAGCCCACAGTGATAAAACGGATGACGGTGACCGCCAGTTACATAATGTGGCGGCCGATTATCAATCTTCTTTCGGCCTTTCGGCAGGAATGGATTTCCTTTTTTTCTCCAATCCGTCACAGACCTTTCTGGAGAAAGATATGCAGGATGTCAGCCGGACATTGAATTATGACAGCAACCAACGTATCAACCGCTGGTTATTCTATGCCAACCAGCTTCATTCCTTGCAAGGTGGAACCGAGATAAATTATGGTGTAAAGTACACTGCCACACACGATAACAGCTACCAGTTCTATCGGGATGGTGAAACAGGAGCCTTGATTCCCGATAATTCCGAGAAACTGCTTCGAAAAGAATATACTCTGAATATGTACACCGGCGCTTCACATAGTTTTGGGAAGAAGTTCTCTGCCGAAATTTCCTTGGCCGCAGAGCTTTATCATGCCGGGGAACGCCATAGCTGGATGCTGTATCCCACTGTAAACACAACTTATACTCCGGCAGATGGCCATACCTTGCAAATGTCTTTCACCAGTAATCGTAAATATCCCGCTTACTGGCAGTTGCAACCTATTATACAGTATGTGGACAGCTATACCGAGGCTCATGGAAATCCCGACCTGAAGCCAAGTTCCAATTATTCGCTCGACTTGAATTATCTGTATAAGAATAGATATATGATAGGGGTGAATTACAATTACACACCCGATTACTTTGTGCAGCTCCCTTATCAATTGCCCGACCGTCTGGCGGAGGTGAATCAGTTTGTGAATTATGATTTTCAGAAAAGATGGACCATACAGACTATGGCTTCTTATAAAGTGAGTACATGGTGGAACGGGCGCATTTTTGCTTTCGGCCTGTTCTCTCATGACAAGAACAGCCATTTCCATGATATTGCATTCAACCGGCATAAATTCAGCGTCATTCTGAATACCACAAACACATTCATCTTATCGAAGAAACCGAATATCATAGGTACGTTGGCTGGTTTTTACCAATCACGTGCCATACAAGGGGTGTATAACTTAAGTCCTATTTGTAATGTTTCGACTTCACTTCAGTGGGCTTCTCCGGATGGAAAGACGAAGGTGATATTGAAAGGAAATGATATTCTTAATACATCGAATATGACCACCCGGCTGGCGTGGGGGCAGCAACGGAACCGGACAGAAATGAATTGGGACAATCGTAGCTTTACATTTTCATTCCTCTATAAATTCGGCGGATACAAAGAGAAGAAACGTACCGATGTCGATACCAAGCGGCTGGGACGATGATTTTTTAGTGGTTAGTAATCACTAACCACTAATCACTAGTTCGCCATTTTTGCCTTGAAAGCCAGCGCATACATACGCATCTGTTTTACCATTGCCAGCAAGCCATTGCTGCGGGTGGGCGACAGATGTTCTTTCAAACCTATCTTCTCTATAAAGTATAAATCACTGCTTAATATTTCATCCGGAGTATGTCCGCTGACTACTTTGATAAGCAGGGCAATGATACCTTTTACAATCAAGGCGTCACTTTCCGCCTGGAACACCACTTTGCCGTCTTCCATATCGGCTTGCAGCCATACGCGGCTCTGGCAACCGTCTATCAGGTTTTGTTCTGTTTTATATTCGGGGGCGAGTGGTTCCTGCTCGTTACCCAAATCTATGAGCAATTGATACTTGTCCATCCAGTCATCAAAATCACTGAACTCTTCTATCACTTCGTTCTGAAGTTCGTTTATTGTTTTCATTATTTTATCATTTATTTCTCATTATAAATCACATCCATCACTGTTTGTCCTACCGCTTTCAGCGTGTTACGGTCAATGTTTTCCATCGTATCGTTTACCGTATGCCAGAAAGAGCCGAAAGAACTTTGCGGATTGTCGGCATCATAGTTAATGATGTCCACACACGGGATACGCGCCAACTTGTTGACATAGATATGGTCGTCCACCGTCTCGCCCCCGTCTTCTTTTACAAAATATTTGCCATATCCCAGCTCATGTGCCTTTTTCCAGATTTTCTTCATTTCGGAACGGGCGGTGCGGGCCGAGTAACCTTCATAATAGAAGGTGGCATCTTTTCCTCCTACCATATCCAGCAAGATTCCATAGCGTGCATTATAGTTCTGAACATGTGGGGTACGTGCCCAGTATTGTGATCCAAGACACCAAGTGTCCTGTTTGTACTTGCCGTCATAAAATTCGGGAATTCCATAATCCTCCGAATCGAAAAATACGATATCTATACCTAGGGCAGGTTGTTCCTTCTGTATCTGACGGGCGATTTCCAGCAGCACCCCCACACCGCTGGCACCATCATTCACTCCCAGTATAGGAGTATGGTGATTCTTCGGGTCGGGATCATTGTCGGCATACGGGCGGCTGTCCCAATGGGCGCAAAGCAGGATACGTTTTTTACTTTCGGGCTTGTAAGCACCGATAATGTTGCGTGATTTCAGTATCGTACCGTCGTATGCTATCAGATCGGCATATTGATTGTATACCTTGGCGCCGAATTTTTCCAATTGTCCTGCCAGATATTCCCCACATTCTTTGTGCGCCTGTGTGTTGGGAACACGGGGACCGAAGTCTGCTTGTACCTGAATGTACTGGTAGGCGCTGTCTGCATTGAATTCGGGAGCCTTGATCACTTCTTTGTCTACGGTTTCTGTCCGGTCGTTTCTGCTTTTACTGTTTCCGCACGAAAGGGCTGTCAATACAAGCAGCAAGAACGGGATTACTAAAACATTTCTTATCTTCATACTTATTCTTCTGTTATTTATTTGTGCATTATCCTTTATATGGAAGGGGGCTGCGCCGCAAAGTTACGTTATTTTCTTTGTACTTCTTCCATAACGCGCAGGAAGTTTCCACCCCAAATGAGGCGGATATTTTCTTCACTGTATCTTTCCAACAGCAGCCGGCGTGTAAAGTTTATCAATTCTGATGCCGAAGCGCAGCCTGTGATGCCGCCGTCACCGTCAAAATCGGTTCCTATCCCTACATGTTCTATGCCCATGACATTTACCATGTGGTTCAGATGCTCGATGGCATCCTTGATGGTAGCTTCTCCGTTCTTGCGCAGGAATCCGCCATACATACATACCTGTGCCACCCTTTGGCTGCCAATGCTTTCAATTGGTCATCCGTCAGATTGCGCGGATGGTCGCAAAGGGCACGGGCCGAAGAATGAGAGGCTACGATCGGTTTGCCGCTGATTGCCAGTGCATCATAGAAACTTTTCTCTCCGGCATGAGAAACATCTACCATCATTCCCACACGGTTCATTTCTTTTATCACCTGTTCACCGAATGTGCTTACGCCCAGTCCTTCCTCATTATAACGGGCAGAGCCGCAGATATCATTATTTCCGTTGTGGCAAAGTGTCATGTACACCACGCCACGATGGCGGAAACGTTCTACATTCGTGATATCCTTGCCAATGGCATATCCGTTTTCAATGCCCAGCATGACAGCCTTTTTCCCTGCTTTTTTCAAACGGCACAGATCAGCGGGAGTATATGCTATATCTACGGCTGTACAGTTCTTGGCAACCATCTCCTCTATTTCGTTCAGGATGCGGTCTGCTTTGGCAGTAGCGGCCGATAAGGCTTCATCGGTACGTTCCAATTGCTTCAGGTAAGCCACCATGATGGTTGCGTCCAGATGTCCTTCCGTCATCTTATGCAGGTCTACCAGGATTTTCTTGTCACGGGTGGCGAAGTTTATTCCTTGATCGAAGAACATGGGAGTGTCGCAATGTGAATCCAGCGTTATCATGCGGCTGTGAAGTTTTTTGGCTTCTCTGAAAGAAGTGGATTCCTGTATAAGCCAGTGGAATACCGGCATCATACAGGTATTGTTTTCCAGAATGAAACATTCCGGATGCCATTGCACTCCCATCATGGACTTGCATTCGGTAGATTCCATCGCTTCAATGACTCCGTCGGATGAGCGGGCAGTTACCCTGAAACCCGGCGCAACCTCCTTTACCGCCTGATGGTGAAACGAATTGACCGGCAATATTTCTGTTTCAAACAATTTATAGAGTAAGGAATCTTTCTCTATCCGGACCGTATGCGAGGCATATCCCCGTCCCAAATCCTGATCGTGTTTGATCCGTTCCCCTTCCATCTGTACGTGGATATCCTGATACAGGCTGCCTCCAAAAGCGGCGTTCATCACCTGTATGCCGCGGCATATTCCCAGAATCGGTATCTGCCGGTCGGCGGCCAGTTTGGCAAGCAATAACTCCTGACGATCCCTCCGGGGATTTATGCTGTGTAATTCCTTTATCGGTTCTTCTCCAAGGAACAAGGGATTGATATCCGCACCGCCGGTCAGTAGCAAGCCATCCAATGCATTCAGTGAGTTTATCAAACTGTTAGTTTCGTCAACAGGAGGAATAATGAAAGGAATACCTCCTGCTTTCAGAATGGAAGTGAAATATCCTTCCAGCAAAGTACATGCGCCTTCCTGGAAGTTTCCGGTAAGCCCTATGACTGGAGCATCTTTGTGGCAGGGAAAGGTGCGGTGTATGGCATCGTACTCGGCTGAAATGTCAAATGTTTGAAACGTTTTCATAAGTTAAATTATTCATAGAAACTAAGCAAAGATAGGGATAAATTCAGATTTATTTTTCATATTTGCTAAAAATCTAATGACCATGGAACCTATACAAGACTTCGCCGGCCTGATATGCCGTTTGCGTTCGTTGAAGGAGCGGAAACGTGTGGTGGTTGTTTGCCCCAATGACCCTCATACCGAATACGTTATAACCCGCAGTTTGCACGAAGGCTTTGCCGATTTCTTATTGGTGGCGGATACGCCCCATTTGCTGAACTCGGAATATATCCGCCTTCAATATCCGGATCATGTGAAAGTATACGAGGCGACAAGTCCCGATAAAGCAGCCCAGGAAGCTGTTTCGCTGATACGTGAGGGACATGCGGACGTGTTGATGAAAGGGATTATCAATACGGATAATTTATTGCGGGCCGTGCTTAATAAGGAACATGGTATCCTGCCGAAAGGGAATGTGCTGAGCCATATCACGGTGGCACAGATCCCGATGTACAAGAAATTGCTGTTCTTCTCGGATGCAGCGGTCATTCCCCGTCCTACCTTGGAACAATTCGAGGCGATGCTGCGGTATGATCTGGAGGTATGCCGCCGCATGGGAATAGAAGCTCCCCGTGTGGCCTTGATTCATTGTACGGAAAAAGTAAACGAGAAATTCCCTCATACACTGGATTATGTGACTTTAAAGGAACGTGCCGCCGCCGGTGCTTACGGAAACATGTACTTGGACGGACCCATGGATGTGAAGACGGCATGTGATGCGCATAGCGGTGAGGTGAAAGGAATCAGCTCGCCGGTGGTGGGACATGCGGATTTGTTGATCTTTCCCAATATCGAGTCGGGAAATACATTCTATAAAACGGTGTCATTGTTTGGTGACGCCAACATGGCAGGTATGTTGCGAGGTACGGCCTCTCCCGTAGTGGTTCCGTCGCGTGCCGATTCCGGTAATTCGAAATATTACAGTCTGGCATTGGCCTGCGTGGCCGGATAAATAATGTGGCAATGTGCCAATTTGCCGGTGTGTCAATTGGCTGTGCTGTGTTGCCGCATGGTTTTGGCTCATTCGCAAATTGATAAATTATTGAAACTATGAAAATATTTGTGATTAATCCGGGCTCTACTTCTACCAAAATAGCCCTTTTCATCGATGAAAAGCCGGTGTGGGCGGCAGGGGCCCATCATACTGCGGATGACTTGTCGGAGTTTCACCACGTCAACGAACAGTATGCGTACCGTAAGGACTTTGTATTGCGATTGCTTGCCGAGGCGGATATTCCGTTGGATTTTGATGCCGTCATTGCCCGTGGCGGTCTGCTGAAGCCTACGCCCGGCGGGGTGTATGCCATTAACGAACAGATGAAACACGATTTGCTCAACGCCCGGATGGAGCACGCCTGTAATTTGGGCGCGCTGATTGCCGATGAAATAGCCCGGGAATGCCATTGTCCCGCCTACATTGCCGATCCCGAAGTGGTAGACGAGCTGCAACCGGCCGCCCGCCTGACGGGAATACCGGAGATAGAGCGCATTTCCATCTTCCATGCCTTGAACAGTAAGGCGGTATCGCGTAAATATGCCGCTTCCATCGGGAAACATTATGAAGAGTTGAATCTGATTGTGGTGCATCTGGGGGGTGGCATATCGGTGGGTGCCCATTGCAAAGGACGGGTGATTGATGTTAACAATGCCTTGAACGGTGAGGGGCCGTTTTCTCCCGAACGTGCGGGAACCATTCCTGCCGACCAGTTGGCGGAATTGTGCTTCAGCGGTAAGTATACGTTAAAGCAGATCAAGAAGATGCTGAATGGCAAAGGGGGGCTGACTGCCCATCTGGGTATGAATGATGTGGTGACTATTGCCCGGAAAGCTTCCGAAGGCGAGGAGCCTTATAAAGGGGTATTGGATGCGATGCTCTATACGGTGGCGAAACAGGCAGGGGCCATGTATGTCACGCTCCGTGGGCAGGTGGATGCCATTATTCTGACGGGAGGCATTGCCCATAGTGATTACTGTGTAGGGATTCTCAAGGAACAGATTGATTATCTGGCGCCGGTCGTGCTGATGCCCGGTGAAGACGAGATGGGCTCGCTGGCTTATAATGCGTTGGGAGCCTTGAAAGGTGAGCTGCCTTTGCAGGTTTACCGGCCGGAATAAGAAGATGGTGGTACATCGGAATTAAAATAAGCGATAAAATTGTTCAAATCCTTCATGGAAGGGTAATGTGTTGATATACAGAAGGCTATTATGAAGGAATCATTATAAATTCCTTCATAATAGCTTCAGGGATGTTTTTACCCGGCCAGTGCTACCAGTTTATACATATTTCCTGTTGTGGTATGCATCCGTTCCGCTCCCAGGGAATTCATGATTCTTCCCATTTTGTTTATCGTGATGCCGCGCATGGCTGCCGGATATCGTTTCAGCAGGATATTGAACAAGCATACTGCCGAGTAAAGTTTGAAGTCTTCCCCTTTCTCCGGCAGTCTGAAACAATGGAGAATCATTTCCGCTTCGGTAGGCAAGGCATAATAGGCCTGGTTGCGCAGTTTCAGCTCGGATTCCTCCTCCGCCGAGAACCAGTAACGCTTTCCCTCGTCCAGTTCTGCTTTCAGCTGGGCGAAAAGCTGTTTGTGCTCCAGTGGCGAGCAGTCTATCTTCTCCTTTACCTCGGCAAAGAAATAACGGCGGCTTCCGCTGGGGTCGGTGAGCAGCGCTTTCCGGTTACTGGTGCCGATGAACGAGGCCATCCGGGGCAGATGGCTGTAGGACGAGCGGTGCGACTTGCGGAAATCCAGTTTTTTCATCTGCATCAGATTTTTCAGCAATGGCAGTTTCTGTGGTGAAAGACGGTCGTACTCATCCAGATTAATCAGTCCGAAGAAAGCCAGCTTCTGCTCGCATCCTGCCTGTCCGGTCAGTTCGAAGCTGTCCGTATAGTAGTCTTTCAACGAATCGGGCATCAGCAATTCGCAGAAAGTGGATTTGCATCTCCCTTGCTCGCTGCTCACCAGCATGGGGGCCACAGCGTTGGCGCACCGGGCCATGCGTCCGCTCCACTGGGCAGTTACGCCCAGCATCCAGCGGTGGAAACTGTTCACCCAGAAATCTTTCGTAGATATGCGTTGTGCCAGCGGAGTCACGCGGTCCTTGCCGTCCCATTCGGGAAGGGTGTTCATATAGGAAAGTAACGGATGATAGTCCGGCATCTGCTCCGAGTTCACGAACCGGCTTACATCCTTGTCCCAGCAGTTGATGTGACGTGCACGTGCTTCCAGGCACAGGCTGTTCAGTGTGCGCTGGCTTATTACCTTATATATAGGTGTGTCAGCGTCTTTTTTGCAACATTCCGTTTGTTCCGTCAGCACGTTGAAGCGAAAATGGTAGCGGCTCAGCAAATATTGTTCCAATTTTTGCTGTACTTGCTCCGTTTCCGGTTTCTTCTGCATTGATAATGAGGTAGATGAACTCTTCACTGTCGGACTTATCACTACATTCGAGGAAGCAAGCTTCTTCATTACTTTGTTCAATAACTTTTTATTCATTATTTGTTGTTTTAGGTTTCCGTTGGAACAAAGATACTGTGTAAAATAGCGTTTTGCAAGTGTTTTTCGTGGGGTTTTAGAGAAAAGTGACTAAGCGTAAACATCCTGAATAACAAGCTGTTTCGTCCGGTTGATTACACGATATCTTCCTTTTGATTCAGTTGTTTCACTTAAGTGATGAAGTTTGAGCACTCTAGTGATGAAAGTTCATCACTAAGGTGATATGTAAGCATTCGGCCTCGTGCGTGTTTCTCTCCAAGTTATAATAAAGTCAAAAGCCAGACGAAGCATGTCTGGCTTTTGACTTTATTATAGCTTTCCTGTTTATCCTTTCCAATTAAATGGCAGTAAATCGGTGTAATCGTTTTTCTCTTCTCTTTCTTTCTCCTGTACCCTAATCAGCACGTCCTGCATCCATAGTTTTGGGTTCACCTTATTTTCCCTACAGCATCCCATCAGTGAAAAGAAAATTGCCGCTGCATGTGCTGCCTCATGTGATCCGGAGAAGAGCGTATTTTTTCTATTTAAAGTCAACGGCCTTATAGAACGCTCCACCGGATTATTGTCAATGCAGAACTGTGCGTCATTGACATATCCGGACAGTTGTTCAAAGCGTGTGTACATATAGAACATGGCCTTGGCAATAGGCGATTTATCGACCGTATGTCCATATTCCTCCTTGCACCATTTTTCCAGTTCTTTGATAATATGGTACGATTTTTCCCGGCGAAGCTTTACCACCGCCTCCCCTTCCAGATGTTCCATTCTGATTTTCTCCTCCACGGCATACAGTCCGCCTATTTTTCCAAGTGCATGCCTTGCTCTGGGAGGGTCATTTCCTTCCGCTTCCACAAAGTTGCGCCTGACGTGTGCCCAGCAGCACAGATGCAACTTTCCGGGTAGCGTGTCGAACTTGTCATATACTGCAAAGCCGTCACTCTGTACCACCCGGACCTGTCCTGCCAGCAGTGTGTCTATTCCGCTGCTGCCACGGCCCTTGTGATATTCAAAGAAGGGGTATGGAACCGGGGCAGATAGAAGTTCCACATATACCCGCGGTGAAGAGCACCGGGCCGGTCGCTTTCAAGTACGGGATGGGGTGTCTCATCGGCCATGACGTAATAGCTGTCCTTGACCAGTTCACGAAGTTCATTATAGATTGGTTCCAGACGCTGTGCGGCAGCCATCATCCAGTTACTTACGGTGGAAGGACTCAGATGGATTCCTTCACGCTCAAAGATATCCAGCTGTCTGTGCAGAGGCAGGTGGTCGTAATATTTGGCGGTAGCAATGTGGGCCAGTACACTTTCCGAGGCATTGCTGTGGGGATGTGCCATTACGGGCATGGGAGCGGTTATGATACGACCGTCGGCGAGCCGGTATTTAGGACGGATGATGCGTTTCACATAGAATCGGGCGGGACTGACAGCATACTGTTCGCTCACTTCCTCTCCCAGCTTCGTCGCTCCCTCCAACGAAAGGCCTTCCGGCATGGGAATGATAATCTCCTCACGGGAAGGGACGGGTCGATGGGCTTACGGGCGTGGGGAGTGATCTTTTTCGTGAAGCTTTTACGGAAACGATTGTAGCCATTCTCCGATGTGACGGATTTCCCAGCGGTTTTCTGTTCTTCCGCTACCGGGTCATTGACATCGGACGGAGACTCGAAACAGATGCTCAGCTGGCCGGCATCTTCGGGAAGATGACGTTTTCACTGGATTTACCCCATAAACGGCGTGTCAAGTCAGCCAATTTCCATCTCAGATCGGCAATGACGGCTGTACAGGCCGAGATTTCTTCGACCTGGCGGGAATACTCCTGCAAAGAGGCTTCGTATTTTCTCTGAAGTTCCGCATGCTCCTTTCAAGGCATTCATGTTCCTTGCGCAACTCTTCGTACTCTTCCAAAGTAAGGGTAATAACCGGTTCTTTCACTGTACATCCACTTTTATTATGTAGCAAAGTTATCAAAATAAAACTGCACGGCTTATAGAATGGGGAATTACTTTTCAACTGTTTTCCGATACTTTTTAACAGTAAGCAGCTCATTCAGGCGATTCCAGGAAATTTGAAGAAAATCCTTCTTCCGTTCCTCCTTTTTCAAGAGGAAAGAACCGCGATTCAGACGACGGCATTCCAGACGGTATTCGTCGTCGCACCGATAAAGGATATGCAACCTGCTACGGGAGCGGTCGGGAAAAATATGACAGCTCTGCTCTGACACGCAGGAACCTGTGTGTCGGATGACCTCGCCACAAAGACCGTCAATACCTTTATGGAAATTACAACCTTGGGGATAAAGGTAATAAGACCAAAAAGGACTGCTGCGGAAAAGGCCAAGACCTAAAGGGAGAAGTAGGTCCTGAGGGGAATGGATACCAAGGCTGGAAGACGAAACTTTATAACGACGGCCGCCATCAAATATGAAAAGAACAGAATCAAAATGGTTAGACTCGGAAAAGAGAGTACGTAGTTTATCACTTTCGCTAGAAAATTCTAATACTGAACACATAATGGATTAAGATTATAATGAAGCCACAAAGGTAGGAAGGAAAAGAGGGGAAAAAAACACGCACGAGGCCGAATGCTTACGGTGATATAATATCATCACTTAAGTGAAACAATTTACTTGAAGGGAAGATACAACGACTTCGACCGGATGATACACCTTATTCGTCCGGTTGTTGTCATTTGATGAAATGTGAGTATTTTGCCGGACAGTCATCACCTTGGGATGCGTTTTTGGAGATGGAACGGGGCTGAAGGAATATGTAAGCGTCTCCGCGCTTTTATATTGTCTCTCTTTTTTTGTTCTTATATCTTGGGTATAAAAACGAATCATTATGGATTTGGCAGAAAATAGATTTAGAAAAACCTGGGAACGTTTCCTTGAAGTATTAAAAGTAGACTGTCATGAAGAATAGATGAAGGATATCTATAGCGATCCTTCATTGCAACTTATTTATATTCAGCAAGTAATGCGCTGATGAAGGATTTGAAGGAAATAATTCCTTCATTGTATCTTGACGTGTGGTTGAGATGGGTGCTAAAACTATCTGTCGGATAAATAGATCAATGTACTAGAATTGACAATTTCCTGATCACTATTTGCGCAAATAACTATCGCTTGTTGTCTGTATGCTTTTCGCACGTTTTACTTTTACTTTCTTGCCAAAGTCAAACTTATATATAAGGTTTAAGCACGCTCCTTGATAAGGGGGTTTATTATTTTCTTCTATTCTGCTTAGATTGTTATTGGTAATTGTGGTCAGATTTCTTCTTTTATTCAAAATAGCGTAAACTGATAAATTTATGCAGAACTTTTGATCCAGGAAATATTTGTAAAGGCCGGCATTCATATTGTATACACTGTGATATATTGTTTCGCTTCTACGTGTTCTTCTTTCTGCCATCCTTCTCCACTCTGATATGCGTAATACATTTGGTTGTTGGTATGGTTATTATAATAGTCGCCACCCCATTTCAACCTGGAATGTTTGTTGAGCAAGAAGATATAATTTATTTCTGCTTTCCATAAATCAGAAACAGTTCCGGTGTTGCTACATTTATTATCCTCTTCGTTTTTCTCCGGATACTGATAAAGATAATGGTGATTCAGTTCTTTCGTTTCGTCACTTTTCAAATAATCAAGAACTGTTTGCAAAGTATTCTTTCCGTTTTTTGATTTCCAATTATAGTTCAAACTAGCCTGATATATTTTGTCATCCCCTTTCCCTTTACTATGGTAGGAAGAGGTATATTCCTTTTCTGTTTCTTGTGTTTCGGAAAAAGAAGAAGATTTTAGTGTGCTTCCAGCCTGTTTTACCATACAGTTAAGTCCGATGCTTTGCAGGGTAGTTATATCATATAACATGCTGAATGTTTCATTGATTCTTCTTATATTTTACGGTCTATATTTTGATTTACAATATGGGTGTTCAGGTGGCTGTTATGGGTTATATTTTCCGTGATATAAGGATCTCCTGCATTAGAAAGGACCAGATTGTTGTAAAAGTTCCATTTTCCAAGCCGAAGGCTTAATGGAAAACCAAAGCGTTCCCAATGACTATTTCTTTTTCTCATCTCTCCTAGCAAAGAGGGTGAACCATTGCCTCCGCCATCTGCATTTGGTGGAAATATAGGGTATGATACTCATTTCTATACTCATCAGCATGGAAAGGGCTCTCTTTATGTTAATCTTAATACGTATGGACATTATAAAAGATTGTCATGGAATCTTTATGGGAATTATCGGCCTTTCAGCTATGGTGTGAATAACAAACGGAAACATTATGGGTCTGAATCGGAACTGACGGTAACTTGGCGTGTGAACAAACATTTGGGAATTACTGGAAATATGAGGTATTTGTTGGGCACTTTGGGGTATGATTCCACTACGCACGAAGGAACTTATTACAATTTCTCATCCGGCAGGATGAAGGACCGAAGTTTCTGCTTTTCATTAGGATTCAATTATTATATGCAAGGAAAGAATTTCAAATATAGGAATAAGAAGAGTTTGCAGAGTACGGAGCAGGGGATAAAGTTGTGAAATAATTTTTGTTTGATATGTTGCAGGCACGGGATGCGTATGATATTAGAATCGCGGGAACGTTTACGAAGAGCGCATGAGGAATGCGCGAAACTTGAGAGTGTCATCTGATGTCATAGTACAGGCTACAGGGCTTCCTGAAGAAGAAATAAAAGCCCTTTAATTGGATTGCAAAGGGTTTGGCCGGAAAGAATAGTTTCTATTCGTATTCGTGTTTCCGTTTCGGATTCATCGGAAACCAGCCTTTCAGCACGCGTTCGCGTTGCTCGAATATCTCCTTGATAGTCCAGAAAGAAGAGAAGGAGAAGACACCCAATAAAGAGGAAATCAGGATGTCACTGATAAGCACAGTCCCTATAATGCCTGCTATGCCCAGTACCAAAAATATCCACCAGCACCGTGTACCCCAATAATATTCGGCCTTGACCACGATGGGGTGGAAAAGACCGATTATTAAAAAGGTACAAATGCCGATGGCAATACCGCCTAAATGGTATTCATTCAGCCATTCCATTCTTTCTTAGCTTTGAATGGGTATTTCTTTTTGATGCTCTGCTCCAGAGAGATCAGGGTCTCGGTAGCCGTAACGCCGGGAATTTCCTGAATCTTTGAGTTCAGCAAGTCCATCAAATGCTCGTTATCGCGTGAATAAAGTTTGGTCAGCATGGTATAGGGACCTGTAGTGAAGTGGCACTCCACAATTTCGGGAATCTTCTTCAGTTCTGCCACTACGTTTTTGTACATGGAACCTTTTTCCAGCTTGATTCCTACGTATGTACAGGTTCTATACCCTAAACTCTTAGGGTTCACATGATATCCTGAACCGATAATAACTCCCAAATCAATTAATCTTTGCACACGCTGATGAATGGCTGCGCGTGAAACTCCACATTCTGCTGCGACATCTTTAAACGGGATGCGGGCATTTTGGGATATAATTTCTAGAATTTGTCTGTCGAGACTATCAATTTTCTCCATAATATACCGATTTTAATGTTATCAATCTGTAAGCAAATATAGGAATACTTTTAATTTATCTACTATTTTGCAAGAAAAACAGGATTTCTTTGAAAAAGTGCAATAAGAGGAGCTAATCACCTATTTTCTTCTTTATTTCGCCGATTTTCCCTCTTCTTTCAAATGAGAAGGTATCGCTATGTGTATCTAAATAGTTCAACAGGAATAGCGATTTTCTTAACAAATATTTTTGTTCTTCGGACTCTTTCAACAAAGCATCCTGATAGAGCAGTTCGGATAACATGTCGATGCGCGTGAGCAATTCCTCGCCACCATAGTTCTGTCCCATCTCGTTCAGTATATATTCCGCATCCTGATCATAATAGAAGGTGGAAGGATGATTGAAGTAGGCACGATAAATGCTTTGAAGTTGCAATTGCAGCTCGGGACCGTCCTTTTATCTCTTTCTTCTACCAACTTTTCCAATGCTTCGAAAAATTGTTGAAGCAACCGCATAATGTAATCTCTTTGCAGCATGTTAATTGTCCTCTTCGTTTTATGGGTTAGTGTTACTAATACTTTATCTATCCGGGCTCCGTCCATGTCGACTATTTCCAGTGTGAAGTCATTCCATTCCATGGATTCACCGGTCTTGGGAATGTGGCCTAGTTGTTGCAGGATGAGGCCGCTCAACGTGTTGTAATTATAATCGGGGTATAAATCCTCCATTTCGAAATGACTCAGAAAGTCATAGAAAGAACATTGGCCGTCTATCAACCAGCTTCCGTCCTTGCGGGGAACGATATCGGGGTCTTCCGAGTCACTGGGCAAGGTGCCTACCAGGGCTTCAGAATGTCCTTCATGGTGATGATGCCTTGCAGACTGCCGAATTCATCACAGATTAATCCGTATTTGATGTTGTGCTGGCGTATTTGTTCCAATACTTTATATACATCCATGTTTTCGTGGAAGTATTGTGCCGGACGGATCACATCACGCAGATTGAATTCGCAACTGTTCAGCTTCCCGAAGAGGTCTTTCAGGTAAACTACTCCGATGATGTTGTCCAGGGTGTTTCCTTGAGTTACAGGGTAAACTTGGTACAGGTGTTGGCATACGATGTCATACAGCTGCTTGTTGTTCATGTCTATGTCAATGGATACGATGTCGCTGCGATAGGTCATGATGGTGTTGATACTGCGGTCGCCAAGAGAGAAGACGCGGTCCACAATATCCTGTTCCACTTCCTGCACTTCACCGTTCTCGGTTCCTTCGTCTATCATGGATTTGATTTCCTCTTCAGTCACTTTTTCTTCCGCTGTGTTGATATGCAGCAGGTTGAAGATAAGTGAAGTGCTTTTGGCAAGTATCCATACAAAAGGAGAGGCGATGACGGACAGCCAGTACATGGGACGTGCCAATAGCTTGGCAGCACGGGTGGAGGCACTCATGCCAATGCGTTTGGGCACCAGCTCGCCAAAGATAATAGTGAGGTAAGTGACCAGGATGACAATCAGGGTTTGAGCCAATAAATAGGCATATGTGGCGGGTACGCCGGCGTCAGTCAGTATGTTCCCAAAATCGGTGGCCAGCACGTCGCCGGAGTAAATACCGGTCAATATACCAATCAGGGTGATTCCGATTTGGATGGTGGATAAAAACTTGTCCGGGTCATTGGCAAGCTTTAAAGCGATACGCGCTGTAGAGCTTCCATGACGGATATCATTGGACAAACTACTTTTACGCGCTGAGATCAGGGCGATTTCGGACATGGCGAATACCCCGTTTAATAAGATAAGTGCGATAATAATGGCAATTTCCATGTAAGAATTTACGTTTTGTTTTGCTAACAAATGTACTAAGAATTGTGTTTTCTCTTTCTTCTTTAGATTTAATTAATGAATTATCTGTCATTTGCGCTATCTTTGCGGTGTCTATACTTAGAAAGGAGTAATTATGCATCCGTTGGAACTATTCAAATATTGTCCGAAGTGTGGTTCGCCGCACTTTGAAGTGAACAATGAGAAATCAAAGCGTTGCGCTGATTGTGGCTTTGTGTATTATTTCAATTCCAGTGCCGCTACTGTAGCTTTTATCTTGAATGATAAGAATGAGTTGTTGGTGTGCCGCAGAGGAAAAGAACCGGCGAAGGGAACATTGGACCTGTCCGGCGGGTTTATTGATATGCATGAAACCGGCGAGGAAGGTGTGGCACGCGAGGTGTTGGAAGAAACCGGCTTGCAGGTGGAGGAGGCTGTTTATCAGTTCTCATTGCCCAACACTTATCTTTATTCAGGATTTCTGGTACATACATTGGATCTGTTCTTTCTTTGTAAAGTGAAAGATACCAGCCGGATAAAGGCGATGGATGATGTGGCGGAGTCTTTCTGGCTTCCGTTGGATGAAGTGAATCCCGAAGAATTCGGGCTGGATTCTGTGCGTGAAGGAGTCCGGCGTTTTTTGAAAGAACATAAACTTTAATGATAAGATATGAAAAGAAAAACCTTATTGATGGCCGCATTGATGGGAGGCTGTTCCTTGCAGGGAATGGCGCAGCAGATCACCCCAAGGATGTGGCAGGTGACAAGGAATATAACCGGGTATGCCGGGAATATGAGTTGAAAGGCGGGGACAGCATGGAGCTGTTACAGGCTTATCTGGACAAATATCCTGATTCCCGCCATAAAAACAGGGTGCTGTCACTGATTGCCTCTGCTTATTTTATGGAGGAAAATACAAGGAGGCCATTGCCCTGTTCCGGTCGTGTGATCTGGAGGCTTTGCCTGATAAGGAAAGAGATGATTGTGCCATGCGTCTGGCCACCTCTTATCTGAAAGAAGACAACCTGCGTGAAGCGGCTGTATGGTTTACCTTGCTGAAAGAGGTAAGCCCATTGTATCAGGATGACGCTGTCTATAATCTGGCTTATATTGATTATGTGGAGAAACGCTATGACAAGGCGCTGAAAAGTTTCCAGTCTTTGCAGAATGATGCCGTATATGCAGCATTGGTTCCTTATTATATAGGAGAGATTTATTTGGTGAAAGGAAATTATCAGCAGGCCCGTACTGTGGCAAAAGCGTATCTGGAGCAATATCCGGCTAAAAGGATGTTCCTCAGATGGAACGGATTTGGGGAGAGGCTTGTTTCGGATTGAATGATTACCAAGCGGCGATACCTCCTTTGGAAAGATACCGTGAAAGTGTTTCCCACCCGCAGCGTAAGCCTTTGTATGAACTCGGTATGAGTTATTATTATACTGGTGTTTATTCCAAGGCTGCCGCTACTTTGGGGGAAATGGCTTCGGTACATGATGCCTTGTCACAGAATGCTTATCTACACATGGGGCTGGCTTATTTGAACTTGAAGGAGAGGAACAGGGCACGCATGGCATTCGAGCAGGCTGCCAATTTCAGTTTTGATCCGAAAGTAAAGGAACAGGCTCTTTATAATTATGCTTTGTGTATTCATGAAACCTCTTATTCTCCATTTGCCGAATCGGTAACCGTGTTTGAGCGTTTTCTGAATGAGTTCCCGAATTCACCTTATACGGAGCGTGTCAATGATTATTTGATAGAGGTGTATATGAATACCCGCAGTTATGAAGCTGCTTTAAAATCTATAGCAAAGATTGAGCATCCGGGCACACGCATTATGGAGGCCAAGCAGAAGATTTTGTTCCGGCTGGGCACACAGGCATTTGCGAATGCCCGTTTCCAGGAGGCTCTGGAGCTCTTCAACCAATCGCTTGCTGTGGGGCAATACAATCAGGCGACAAAGGCGGACGCTTATTTCTGGAGGGGGGAATCCAATTATCGTCTGGACCGTTTTCCGCAGGCGGGTAACGATTACCGCTTGTATCTGGAATTTGCCACCAGTAAGAACGGACAGGAATATGGTTTGGCGCTCTATAACTTGGGATATACTTATTTCAAACAGAAAAATTATGGAAATGCGGGCACTTGGTTTACCCGTTTTGTGGACAGGGGAAGTATCAATGAACGCACCATGCAGGCAGATGCCTATAACCGCATAGGTGACTGCAACTTCTATGACCGCCGTTTTGAACAGGCTCGTCAGGATTATGCCCGTGCGGTGGAGATTGATCCGTCACTGGGGGATTACTCTTTGTATCAGGAGGCGTTTGTGCGTGGTTTGCAACGTGATTACAATGGAAAAGTGCAGACGTTGAACCGCTTGATTTCGGATTATCCGGAATCACAATACATGGATGATGCCCTTTACGAGCAGGGACGTGCTTTTGTGCAGATGGAGGATAATGCCAATGCCATTGCCCGTTTCAATATTCTGGTGAAGAAATTTCCGGAGAGCAATGTCGCACGGCGGGCGGCTAACGAGATCGGTTTGCTATACTATCAGGATGACAAGTATCCTGAAGCCATCCAGGCTTATAAGCAGGTCATAGCCGGTTATCCGGGCAGTGAGGAGGCGCGTTTGGCGCAGCGTGACTTGAAATCGATCTATATTGATTTGAATAAGGTGGATGAGTATGCCAATTTTGCTTCAACTATCCCCGGCGGTGCCAACTTTGATGTGAATGAGCGTGACTCATTGACCTATGTGGCTGCCGAAAGGGTATATATGCGGGGTGAGGTCGCCGAGGCCCGCAACAGCTTTACCCGTTATTTACAGACTTTCCCCGAAGGTGCTTTCAGTCTGAATGCCAACTATTATATCGGTTTGATAGACTATAATCAGAAAGCCTATGAAAGTGCAGCCCGGCATTTGGATAAAGTATTGGAATATCCCAACAACAAATATTCTGAAGATGCCATGTTGATGGGGGCCGAAATGGCTTATACGGCGAAGGATTATGAAAAGCCTTGCATATTTACAAGCAATTGAAAGATAAAGCCGCTTCTATGGAGCGTCGCCGGCTTGCAAAAACCGGAATGTTACGCAGTGCGCATATGCTGGGAAATGAGGAAGAGATTATCTTTGCCGCAACAGATTTGCTGGCCGATACTAAACTGGCGCCGGAATTGTCTAACGAGGCACATTATTACCGTGCAAAAGCTTATTTGGATGCCGGCAAGACGGATGGAGCTATGGAAGATTTGAAGGTCTTGGCGAAAGACACCCGTAATGTATATGGAGCGGAGGCCAAATATAAAGTCGCCCAGATTTACTTTGACGGCGGACAAACGGATAAGGCGGAGCAGGAGGTGCTGAATTACATTGAGGTAAGTACACCGCATACCTATTGGCTGGCACGCAGCTTTGTGTTATTGGCTGATGTGTATATGAAGTTGGGGCGTAACTTGGATGCTAAACAATATTTGCTTTCATTGAAGCAGAACTATCAGGCCGATGATGATATTGCCGGAATGATTGAAAGCAGACTGGAGAAATTGAAAACAGAGAATTAAAAATTAAAAAATAAGTGCTGAATATGATAAGTAAGAAATTGTCAATTGTCCATTGTCAATTGTCCATTATATTGGCTTTTTTGCCTCTGTCTGTTGCATATGCGCAGCAAGATAGTACGTTGAACCGCACTGTGGTGGTAGAGAATGAGTATAATCCCAATATCATGGATGCCTCAAAGATTAATGTCCTGCCTAGGGTGGAGGAGCCGGCTGTAATGAAGAAAGGCATAGAATATGCTACAGCCTTGCGCCCTGTTTCGGCCTGGACGTATGAAAGTATGTCTCCTGTAACCCGTGAATGGGCTATGAACCGCGCGAAACGTGGATATGTCCGTGCCGGATATGGAAATTATGGGAATGTGGATTTTAAGGCTGGGTATCTGTGGAATATCACCGGAAAGGACCGTCTGAAAGTCGGGGTATCTCTGGATGGCATGAACGGAAAGCTGAAGCATTGGAATGCTGAGGATTGGAAATCACGTTTTTATTCTACTGAGTTCCGTTTGGACTATTCTCATGATTTCAGTAAGGTAACTTTGAATTTAGGTGGCGGCCTGCAATCACAAGTGTTTAACTATATGCCTGATTCCGAAATGCATACGGCTTCTGCCAGAGCTACTGATAAACAGCATCATACTTTAGGCGATTTTCACATAGGTGTTTCTTCCAGAGATGAATCGCTTCCTTTGCAATTCACTTTGCAGACCGGATTGAAGTATTTTGGTATCAAATATCCGCTGGATTATTCAGGCAATGCATCTACAGGTAAGGAGAAGATTGTCCACACTGAAGGAGATGTATGGGGCAAGCTGGATAATGAGCAACGGGTAGGTATCCGTTTCGAGATGGATAACCTGTTTTATTCTTCGGACAGTTTAATGGGCAACTATACTTCACTGGGTTTGAATCCTTATTATATGTTGGAAAGTGATGACTGGCGGGTCCGTGTCGGTGCTCATGTGGATTGGCAGTCGGGAGAGGACAGTGGTATTGATGTGTCTCCTGACGTGAAAGCCGAATACTTGTTCTCGGAGAGTTATGTGCTTTATTTACATGCGCTGGGAGGGCGTGAACTGAATGATTATCGCCGGTTGAATGCTTTTTCACCTTATTGGTCTTTAAACGCCCGGATGCCTTCTACCTATGTGCCACTGAATGCTACATTGGGTTTTAAAGCATCTCCGGTAAATGGTTTGTGGTTTAATGTCTTTGGTGGATATCGGATCAGTAAAGATGAGTTGTTTTGCAATCTGGTGGATGCGGACGGGTATTATTTTACTCATTTCTTGCAGGATAAAGCGAAAACCGCGTATGGAGGTGCTGAATTGAAATACGGTTATAAGGACTGGTTTGACGCTTCATTGAAAGGTACATTTTATAGCTGGAAGACAGACAATGAAAATGAAGAGCTGTATTTAGTGACCAAGCCCAAGTTTGAATTGAATTTCTATGCTGAGGCTAAGGTTTTTGAAGGATTGAAGGTTAATTTGGGCTATGAATATGTACAGCGGAAAGAATATGTGATAGAAGAAGGGAATAGCAGCAGGGATTTTGGTTTGGGCAATATCAGCAATTTGAGTGTGGGAGCCAGTTATACTTTCCTGAAAGATCTGTCTGTTTTTGGGCGTGTGAGTAATCTGTTGAATAAACAATATTATTATGAGTACGGCTATCCTGCTGAAAAACTGAATGTTCTAGCCGGGCTTTCTTTGGCTTTTTAGTTAAATAGGCACTCGGAAAGGATTTTTTTAAGAAAAAAAAGCAGAAACATACCTTATTATATAGGTGTGCTTCTGCTTTTTTTCTACTTTTGCCCCAAAATAAAATGGAATACATAGTATTATGCAAAAAAATCTAGTAATAGTTGAGTCACCCGCCAAGGCTAAAACCATTGAGAAATTCTTGGGCAATGATTATAAAGTCCTTTCCAGTTACGGGCATATCCGGGATTTGAAAAAGAAGGAGTTTAGTATCGATGTAGAGAATGGGTTTGAGCCGACTTACGAGATACCGGCAGATAAAAAGAAATTGGTAGCCGAATTGAAAGCGGAGGCAAAGAAAGCTGATATGGTATGGCTTGCATCCGATGAGGACCGTGAAGGAGAAGCTATTTCATGGCACTTGTTTGAAGTCTTGGGGCTGGACCCTGAGAAGACCAAGCGCATTGTATTCCACGAGATAACCAAAACAGCGATACTAAAGGCCATCGAAAATCCGCGTGACATTGATGTGAATCTGGTAAATGCCCAGCAGGCACGCCGTATTCTGGATAGAATTGTAGGTTTTGAACTCTCACCGGTATTGTGGAAGAAGGTAAAGCCTGCTCTTTCTGCCGGACGTGTGCAATCTGTTGCCGTTCGTTTGATTGTGGAACGTGAACGTGAGGTGCATGCTTTTGTCAGTGAGCCGTCTTATCGCGTTACAGCAGTGTTTGAAGTACCTGATGTCGATGGAAATGAAGTTGAAGTGAAAGCGGAATTGTCCAACCGTTTCAAGACCAAGGAAGAAGCACAGGCTTTCCTTGAAACTTGTAAGGATGCGCAGTTCTCTATTGAAGATATAACAACCCGCCCTGTGAAGAAATCGCCGGCGGCACCGTTTACTACTTCTACGTTGCAGCAGGAAGCTGCCCGTAAGTTGGGATTTACAGTAGCGCAGACCATGATGGTGGCACAGCGTCTGTATGAAAACGGACAAATTACCTATATGCGTACGGATTCGGTGAACCTTTCGGATCTGGCTTTGAATACCAGCAAGCAGACTATCTTGTCCCTGATGGGAGAAAGATACGTCAAAGTCCGTAAGTTTGCCACCAAGACTAAAGGAGCACAGGAAGCGCATGAGGCTATCCGTCCTACCTATATGGAGAATGAAACGGTGAACGGAACCGGTCAGGAGCAGAAATTGTATGAACTGATCTGGAAACGTACCATCGCTTCACAGATGGCAGATGCGGAGCTGGAGAAAACAACGGCTACTATTGTAATCAGCAACAGTAGCGAGAAATTTATCGCTACCGGCGAGGTGATTACTTTTGACGGTTTCCTGCGTGTATACAAGGAATCATACGATGATGACAATGAGCAGGAAGACGAGGGCCGTCTGTTGCCGCCTCTGAGCAAAGGGGAAAAACTGATAAGAAAAGAAATCCTGGCGACTCAGCGCTTTACCCAATGTCCGCCCCGTTATACGGAAGCCAGCCTGGTACGCAAACTGGAAGAGTTGGGCATCGGTCGTCCATCTACATATGCACCTACCATTTCTACTGTGCAGCAACGCGGTTATGTAGAAAAAGGAAACAGTGAAGGTGTGAAACGCCCGTATGATATCTTGAAACTGAAAGGCGGCAAGATTACGGAAACTACCAAGACAGAGATGACGGGAAATGAAAAGGCCAAGTTGTTGCCTACTGATACCGGTATCGTGGTAAACGATTTCCTGATGGAATACTTTCCTGAAATCATGGACTTTAACTTTACAGCGAATGTGGAGAAAGAGTTCGATGAAGTGGCGGAAGGAGAAAAGGAATGGACTGGCATGATGGACAGTTTCTATAAAGGCTTCCATCCGTTGGTAGATAAGACCATTCACTCTAAGACTGAGCATAAGGTGGGTGAAAGGGTATTGGGAACAGATCCTGTAAGCGGTAAGCCGGTATCGGTTAAGATCGGTCGTTTCGGTCCGGTTATTCAGATTGGTACTGCCGATGATGAGGAAAAACCGCGTTTTGCGCAGTTGACAAAGGGATTGTCGATGGAAACCATTACGTTGGAAGAAGCATTGGATGCGTTCAAGCTTCCCCGTACGTTGGGGGATTATGACGGCCATACGGTAACGGTAGGAGTAGGGCGTTTCGGACCATACGTGCGCTATGACAAACTGTTTGTTTCTATTCCTAAAGGAACGGATCCGATGGAGATTTCTTTGGATGAGGCGGTAGAGTTGATCAAGAATAAGATAGAAGCGCAGGAGAAGAAGTTTATTAAAGTATTCGATGCTGACCCTGATATGCAGGTCTTGAACGGACGTTACGGCCCATACATCAGTTATCAGAAAAAGAATTATAAGATTCCTGAGAATGTAGAACCGGCAGATTTAAGTCTGGAGGCTTGTTTTAAGGTGATTGAATTGCAGAAAAGCAAGGCGGAAACGCGTAAAACGAAAGCGGCTTCAAGAAACAGGGGAACCGTGAATATGGAAGAGGAGTCCGAAAAGCCCGAAGAATCCGCAAAAAGTAAGGCGGCTTCCAAGGTAAAGGGCACTGCAAAAGCAAAAATGACACGTATATTTTAATAGGATATATGGGCGCGGGCAAAACGACTCTAGGTAAGGCGTTTGCCCGTGAAATGAGTCTGAATTTCATTGATTTGGACTGGTTTATCGAGGAACGTTTCCATAAAACCGTTCAACAGCTGTTCTTGGAACGCGGAGAAGACGGATTCCGGGAACTGGAACGGAAAATGTTGCACGAAGTGGCCGAGTTTGAAGATGTGGTTGTTTCGACCGGTGGAGGAACACCTTGTTTTTTTGATAACATGGAGTATATGAATGATTGCGGTGATACGGTGTTTCTGGATGTGGAACCTGCCGTATTGTTCCGCCGTCTGAGAGTGGCCAAGCAGCAACGTCCATTGTTAGCAAATAAAAGTGATGAGGAACTGATGGATTTTATCTGTGAGGCGTTACAGAAAAGACATCCGTTTTATTCAAAGGCGAAACATCTGTTTAAGGCTGATGAGCTGGAGGATAAAAGACAAATTCAAGCCTCTGTTGACAGCTTGAGAAAGAAATTGAATAAATAATTATATATAGTAAAATACACACTCTTTGTACAGAAGAAGAAATGAGAAAATGGCGTATTGAAGATTCGGAAGAACTCTACAACATAACAGGGTGGGGAACTTCGTACTTTGGTATCAATGACAAAGGTCATGTAGTGGTAACTCCTCGTAAGGACGGCGTTGAGGTCGATTTGAAAGAGTTGGTCGATGAGTTGCAATTGCGGGATGTGGCAGCTCCTATGCTGGTCCGTTTTCCGGATATTCTGGATAATCGTATTGAAAAAATCGCGAACTGCTTTAAGCAGGCATCTGATGAGTATGGGTATAAGGCCCAGAATTTTATCATTTATCCTATCAAGGTAAATCAGATGCGTCCTGTAGTGGAAGAAATCATCAGTCATGGAAAGAAATTCAATTTGGGACTGGAAGCCGGTTCCAAACCTGAACTTCATGCGGTGATAGCTGTGAATACAGATTCGGATTCATTGATTATCTGTAACGGATATAAGGACGAAAGTTATATCGAGCTGGCTCTGCTGGCACAGAAGATGGGGAAACGCATTTTCTTGGTAGTGGAGAAAATGAATGAATTACGCCTGATAGCCAAAATGGCAAAGCAGCTGAATGTGCGTCCTAACATAGGTATCCGCATTAAGCTGGCTTCTTCGGGAAGTGGTAAATGGGAAGATAGCGGAGGAGATGCCAGTAAGTTTGGCTTGACATCCAGTGAATTGCTGGAAGCGCTTGATTTTCTGGAAAAGAAAGACATGAAGGACTGTCTGAAACTGATTCATTTTCATATAGGCAGCCAGGTGACTAAAATACGCCGTATCAAGACAGCTCTGCGTGAGGCATCGCAATTCTATGTGCAGTTGCATGTGATGGGATTTAATGTGGAATTTGTGGATATCGGTGGCGGTTTGGGTGTGGATTACGACGGAACTCGTTCTGCCAATAGTGAAAGCAGTGTGAACTACTCTATTCAGGAGTATGTGAATGACTCTATCTCTACGCTGGTGGATGCCAGTGACAAGAATGGAATTCCTCATCCGAATATTATTACCGAAAGCGGACGTTCACTGACCGCCCATCACTCCGTGCTGATTTTCGAGGTGCTGGAAACGGCGACTCTGCCCGAAATGGATGAGGATTTCGAAGTGGGTGAAAATGATCATGAACTGGTACATGAACTTTATGAGATATGGGATAATCTGAATCAGAGCCGTATGGTGGAGGCTTGGCACGATGCACAGCAGATACGTGAGGAAGCACTTGATTTATTCAGCCACGGTATTGTGGATTTGAAGACCCGTGCCCAGATAGAGCGTCTGTACTGGTCGGTGACCCGTGAGATCAATCAGATTGCTTCGGGGCTGAAACATGCGCCCGATGAGTTCCGCAAACTGGACAAACTGCTGGCTGATAAATATTTTTGTAATTTCTCGTTGTTCCAGTCGTTGCCGGACTCGTGGGCGATAGATCAGATATTCCCTATCATGCCTATCCAGCGTCTGGATGAGAAGCCCGACAGAAATGCTACCTTGCAGGATATCACTTGTGATTCGGATGGAAAGATTGCCAATTTTATCTCTACCCGTTATGTATCGCATGACCTGCCGGTACATTCGTTGAAGGAAAAGACGCTTATTATATAGGTGTATTTTTGGTTGGTGCTTATCAGGAGATTCTGGGTGATATGCACAATTTGTTTGGAGATACCAATGCGGTGCATGTTACGGTGGATGACAAAGGGTATTCTATTGATCAGGTAATTGATGGTGAAACGGTGGCCGAGGTTTTGGATTATGTACAATATAACCCGAAGAAATTGGTGCGTACACTGGAAACCTGGGTGACCAAATCAGTGAAGGAAGGAAGAATTTCTGTAGAGGAAGGAAAAGAATTCCTCTCTAATTATCGTTCCGGGTTGTACGGATATACTTATTTGGAATAATAGCATGAAAGAGAAACTGACTATCATAAAAGTAGGTGGAAAAATTGTAGAGGAAGAGTCTACACTTAATCAGTTGTTGGCTGATTTCTCTGCTATAGAAGGTTATAAGTTGTTGGTACACGGTGGCGGGCGCTCTGCTACCAGACTGGCGGCACAACTAGGGATTGAAAGCAAGATGGTGAATGGCCGCCGCATTACGGATGCAGAAACGCTGAAAGTGGTAACCATGGTATATGGCGGACTGGTGAACAAGAATATTGTAGCCGGCCTTCAGGCAAAAGGTGTGAATGCCATTGGACTGACCGGAGCCGATATGAATGTGATCCGTTCGGTAAAGCGTCCGGTAAAAGACGTGGACTATGGCTTTGTTGGTGATGTGGAGAAAGTAAATGCCGGTTTCCTGGCGACATTGATCCGTCAGGGCATTGTGCCTGTTATGGCTCCATTGACCCATGACGGTAAAGGAAGCATGCTGAATACCAATGCTGATACCATTGCCGGAGAAACCGCCAAAGCATTAGCGTCCTTGTTTGATGTGACATTGGTTTATTGCTTTGAGAAAAAGGGCGTATTGCGTGACGAAAATGATGATGACAGTGTAATTCCTGTCATTACTCCTGAAGAGTTTAAAGAATTTGTAGCGCAAGGCATTATTCAAGGAGGGATGATTCCCAAGCTGGAAAATTCTTTTTCTGCCATTGATGCAGGAGTCAGTCAGGTGGTAATAACCTTAGCATCAGCCATTAATGAAGGAAGTGGAACCGTAATCAAAAAATAATTCAAAAAAAACAGGCGGGTGAGTGTAACTTTAGTGTAACTCACCCGTCATTATTACAGAGCAATGCGAGAGATCAGTTTCCGAAACGATATTCTGCCCCTGAAAGACAAGCTCTACAGGTTGGCGCTTCGTATTACGCTGAATAGTGCTGAAGCGGAGGATGTGGTGCAGGATACGATGATCAGGGTATGGAACAAGCGGGATGAATGGCCGCAGTTTGAATCCATCGAGGCATATTGCCTGACCATTGCTCGTAACTTGGCAATTGACCGCAGCCAGAAGATGGAAGCGCAGAATTTGCAACTGACCTCTGAAGTGCGGGAGATGCCTGATACATTGACGCCTTATGACCGGTTGGCGCAGAACGAACAAATACAGTTGGTTCACCGTCTGGTCAATGAGCTTCCCGAAAGACAGCGTACAACTATGCAGTTGAGGGATGTGGAAGGAAAGAGTTATAAAGAGATTGCAGATATTCTGCAGATTACGGAAGAACAGGTGAAAGTAACCCTTTTCCGTGCCCGGCAGAAGATAAAACAAAGATACACTGAAATAGAGGATTATGGATTATAAATATATTGAACAGCTTTTGGAACGTTATTGGAATTGCGAAACTTCATTGGAAGAAGAGCAAATACTACGTTCATTCTTTCGTCAGAAGGAAGTGCCTGCTCATTTACTCCGTTACAAGCAGTTGTTTGCTTATCAGGATGTGGAGAAGGAGAAAGGTTTGGGCGATGATTTTGATACCAGAATCCTGACCCGGATAGAAAGACCGGTGGTAAAAGCGCAACGTCTGACTATGCGTACGCGCTTTATGCCTCTGTTTAAAGCGGCTGCAATGATTGCCGTGTTGTTTCTTATGGGTACAGTGATGCAACACGCTATGGAAGGCGGTGATAGTGATACGGTATCGGTACACGATGAGTATCAGGATTCTACTACCGATCCCCAAGTGGCATACGAACCTGTATTGCCTACAGATACGGTGACAAAGATTACCGCTGATGATACCGGTACAGGGACAGGGAAAACAAATTAGAACATTTTCATTTGCTTTTATATAAATATGATAGTTAGTGCTTATTAAAACAACTTTTTAATTCGAGGCTGTGAAGTTTCAATTCTCTCAAATTTTAAATTAACTAACTAAATAATTTTAAAAAGGATTACCGCGTGAGCAGTAATCCTTTTTTGCTTGGTAGATAATTTAATGTAAAGAGAGAGTTATGAAATGAGTTATTTGCTCTTAACGCTTCCGATTCCGGATTTTTTTAGTCCGGTAACCCGAGGGTCACCGTAGTAGTTTACACTTCCTACTCCCTGGGCACTGATATTTATCGTCCCGGATGCATAACAAGAAACACTTCCCACACCGTTTTGTTCAACTACCACATCAGAAACAATCATGTCTTTTGCTTTCAGGCTGCCTACTCCTTCCAAATAATATGTCGCATGACCGGCCTGCCCCTTTAAATTGATACTTCCTACTCCTTCTTGGGATACTTTGATGGAACGTGCCATTAATGCATTTGCTTCAATACTCCCCACACCTTCGGCACTGATAGAAAGATCTGTTACTTTCACGCTGTCTTTCAGATAAATACTTCCTACACCTCTTTGCTTGATATTGCATAAAACCGGACTGGTAATTGAGATATTGATTTTTGAACTTTTGAAGTTTTTGAATTTGTCTTTATCCATACTGATACTCAGTGTACTGTCTTTGACCATGACAATGAGTTGGGGGATGTAATTATCCGGACCGTCGGCTTCTACTTTGGTCGCATTCCCTTGAGTAAAGACAATGTTGGCAGGTGCTTTGTTCTCTATCTTATTGAAAGGAGTTACGCTATATTTTTTGGTCATTTTACTCTTGCTGGGTTTCGGGCCTGATGATATGTGGAAACAGCCTGTCATCATTGTGATTGTCAGAAAAAGACTGAAAAAATAAATAGTTTTTGTTCTCATGGTAATATATATATTTAATTGGTTTCTGTTAATTAGACGGTGAAGATTCCTGGAAAGTTGCAAATCTCTGCCTTTTTTTATTGGAAAGCTGTATCTTTGTATCCGTATGGCAACTAAAAGAGTACTTCCGGATAAAGATTTTGACCGTATTATAGTGCGTACACACAAGCTGGCGCGTAATGTTACTATGCGGGTAAAGCCCGACGGACTGCATGTTACTGTTCCTCCTTATAGTTTAAGCAGCAAAGTGCTGGAGGTGGTGGAGCAATACAGGCAACGTCTGTTGGAGGACTGGAGGAAAGTGAGCAAGAAACCGATTGATCTAAATTTTCGTATTCACACTCCCTGTTTCCGTTTATGGCTGGAGCAAGGTAACTTTACTTGCTTTTCCGTACGTTTTACCGAGGAGGGAGTCAAGATTATCTGTCCGCGGAATGTGGATTTTTCTTTACCTGAAGTACAAAGGCTGGTACGTAATGCCATCATCCGTGCCATGAAGAAAAATGCACAAGAGTATCTGCCACTCTTTTATCTGCCTTGTCCGAACAGTATCATTTGCCATTTAAACGTGTGAAGATTACCGGCAGCAAGGGAAGATGGGGAAGTTGTTCGGGGACAGGCAGTATCAATCTTTCCTGTTATTTGATGTTGTTGCCTCCCCATTTGATGGACTATGTACTGTTACACGAATTGTCTCATACCAAGGAAATGAATCACGGTCCTTGTTTTTGGGAATTGCTGGATAGTATGACAGGAGGGAGAGCTCGTGCCTTGCGTGCGGAGTTACGCAGATTTAATACTGATTTTTAGAACCATTAAATAGAATTACAATGAAAAACAGATTTTTAAGCATGCTTATTGGGGCTGTCTTGTTCGTTCTTTCAGCAGCGGCCGAAAATTATCCTTATCGGAGTGATGTGCTTTGGGTAACTGTACCCGATCATGCCGACTGGTTGTACAAGACAGGCGAGAAAGCGAAGATTGAGGTTCAGTTCTATAAATATGGTATTCCGCAAGATGGTGTGGAGGTTTTATATGAGCTGGGAGGCGACATGATGCCTTCGGATACCAAGGGAACTGTAAAACTGAAGAATGGAAAAGCGGTTATTTCTATGGGGACAATGAAAGAGCCCGGTTTTCGTGATTGTCGTCTGACGGCTAAACTAGGAGGTAAAACTTATTCCCACCATATCAAAGTCGGCTTCTCTCCTGAGAAGCTTCAACCCTATACCCAGTTGCCTTCTGATTTTAATGAATTCTGGAATAAGACTAAGGCGGAAGCAGCCCGGTTCCCTCTGACTTATACTAAAGAGTACGTAGAGAAATATTCTACGGACAAAATAGACTGTTACTTGATCAGACTTCAGCTGAATAAGCAGAACCAGTGTATTTATGGTTATCTGTTCTATCCTAAGGCGGAAGGAAAGTATCCGGTAGTACTGTGTCCTCCAGGGGCCGGTATCAAGACGATCAAAGGGCCTATGAGGCATAAATATTATGCGGAAGAAGGCTGTATCCGCTTTGAGATAGAAATCCACGGCTTGAATCCGGAGCTGGATGAGGACACTTTCGGCGAAATAAGCCGCGCTTTCAGTAGTCGGGAAAACGGTTATTTGGTAAACGGCTTGGATAGCCGTGAAAATTATTATATGAAACGGGTTTATCTGGCTTGTGTCCGCAGCATTGATTTGCTGACTTCATTACCTGAATGGGATGGTAAAAATGTTATTGTGCAAGGGGGGAGCCAAGGGGGAGCTTTGGCTTTGATTACGGCAGGACTTGACAAGCGTGTTACGGCATGTGTGGCAAACCATCCCGCTTTAAGTGATATGGCAGGTTACAAAGCCGGCCGTGCCGGGGGATATCCTCATCTTTTTAAGAATACGGTAGATATGGATACACCTGCCAAGATGAAGACCCTTGCATATTATGATGTGGTGAATTTTGCCAAACAGATTACTGTTCCTGTTTATATGACATGGGGATTCAATGACAATACTTGTCCTCCTACTACCAGTTACATTGTCTATAATGTACTGAACTGTCCGAAAGAGGCGTTGATTACTCCAGTCAACGAGCACTGGACTTCTGAAGACACAGAATACGGGCATTTGCTTTGGATAAAGAAACACTTGAAATAAATCGATGGAAATAGATGTTTTTAAGATTATAATTGCTATATTTGTTTAGCATAGTGTAGCAACTATCTGTATTTTGATGTTGAACCCTTAAATCGCAAACAGATATGACTGACCTCACCATTCTAATCGCTGTTATTGCATTGGCATTGTGGCCGCTTGCATTTTTAGTTCTTCGCATCCGTCATGAGCGTAAAAAACGTAGAAACCGTTTGGACCGTATGACAAAGGAAGACTTGGAGGATATCGGTACGGAAGAGCTGGTTATAGCTGTGCTCAAAAAGATAGGCTGTCAGCCGGAAACCAATGAGGAAGGACATATTGTCTTTAAATATCAAGGTGATGATTTTTATATTGCGGTAGAGGATGAGGCCCGGTTCATCATGATATGGAATCCGTGGTGGGCGTCTATCAGTATGGATAATCCGGCTTTACCTTACTTAAAAGAGATTGTCAATCTGGTCAATGTGGATTCGTTGGTGACCACTGTCTTTACGGCGGATGAGGATGAGAAAAACGTGGGGCTTCATTCCAAATGTCATACGGTCTTTACTCCCAAAGAAGGCCAATTGGACGAATATCTGAAAGCTATGCTCGATCATTTCTTTGTTACTCACGATGCTATCAAGCAAAATTTGCAGCAACTGGGTAGTGCCGCTTCGGAAAGTGCTAATAAGGAACGGACAAAGGTGAAAGGATTTGCTGCTTATAAAGAGAACAGTACGCCACTGTCTTCTGTCGAAGAAGAGAAAAAATAAGGAATGTTTTCATTCGTTCCGGCTTTTATGAAAGTTGCTTTGATGTATGGTTCAAAGCAACTTTATTTGTGTTTATACTTATGCTAAATCCTTTTTCTCTTAAGGATTTTTTTTCTTATCTTTAAGTCCTTGCTTCTTGAAATCCTGAAGTTCAACAAGAAGGAAGATAAGGTGGAGGGCATGTTTGACAAATGCCTGTTCGTTCTGCGTAATCTATCTTCCCTTCTTGAGCGTCTGTGTGCGTTGCGGAGCCGTGTATTCGATCGTTTTTTCGAGGCTGCCGAGATTGCGAAATTCACCTCTAGGGAGTTTGGTGAACATTGGGAAAATTTGAAGAGCTTCCGTGATTGGTATAGCGTAATGTCTACCCCATTGAAGAAAGGACGTGAGGAGGACCTTAAAGAGGGACTCGAAACAGGTCTTTAGGAAGGATTTGAAACAGGTCGTAAGGAAGAATGCTAAAAATGAAACAGGTCGGTATTGCATTTGATGTAAATTGCCCAGGTTACCGGTTTATCGGCTCAGGAAATAATGTTTCTTTAAGTTCTTTTCTGGAGAAATTGACTTCGTAAAGTGATTAAGTTGGCTTGATGCTTGAAACTTGTTGACCGATTTCCGTTCAAAGAGTTTGTCCAAATTATTTCGGTGAATCTTTTTTAAGGAGAGAATCTCTTTTTTGTGATAGTAATCAATTGATTAACAATTGATTGTTCCCTTCTTTTATATATGCTTATTTGTATATCTCTTACCAAGAGATATACATTTTCTGTGCAAAAATAAGCAAAGTTTTGAGAACTAATACATTTTTGGCAAAAAAAATAGGAATTTATATAAAAAATAAGCTTCCAAGTCCATTTTTATACTCCTTTATCCTATTTGAAATAGGATATAATATGTTGATATATTGTTCATTAGTTACTTTCTATAGATCTCTTGGTAAGAGATCTATAGAAAATGTCGTTTTTAAGTTCCTTTATTATATGATAAAGTATGTCTTTGAAGCGATGAGAATGAATGAAATTAACATAGAGCAGATGGAATATCTATTTCTAAGACGTAAACGAAGTAGCGCCGTTTCCGAGCGGCAGAAGAACTTGCTTTTCAAGGCCGCCCAGCGGCATTGGGAGGAGGAGTTTGTCGGCAAGGAAGCGAATATTCGTAAAGTGGACTGTCGTATATATAAAGCTATATTGTACCAGCTTGAGATACGTCAGATATTCCTTGACACTTCGCTTTCGCTGAAAAAACTGAGCGATTTGCTTGAAACAAACCAGACCTACCTGAGTAATGTAGTAAACAAATACTTTGGCTGTAACTTGAAGGAGCTTGTGAACGGCTATCGTGTGGAATATGCCAAGGAGCTTCTTAGTTTCGGTCGTTGTGCATTGAATGACTTGCCTCGTAGTTGCGGTTTCGCTTCTAAAAGCGCTTTCTATTCAGCTTTCAGTAAGGTTGCGGGTGTGTCACCTTTGTCTTATCAGTCACGGGAAAGGAGGAAACGGGAACTACAGGTAATAAACGAACTAAGATATTAATAATGAGATTAATATGTATAATCAATTTTAGTTTTTTAAATTTATAAATTTAAAGTTTTTCTATTATGAACAAAAAGTTTTTAAGTGCAATCCTGTTCGGAGCCTTGATGGTTTCGTCAACGGGAACATTTGTGTCTTGTAAAGACTATGATGATGACATTGACAACATCAATAAAGAGTTGTCGACTCTTAAAGGAGATCTGAGTGCTTTACAGGCAAAAGTAAATGAAGGCAAATGGATTACAAGTTTGGCTCCAACTACTGGTGGTTTTACCGTAACTTTTTCGGATAACACTTCTTATACCATTACGAATGGTAAAGATGGTGCTGCTGGTGCTGATGCTGTGAAATGGGAGATTGGTACTGACGGTTTCTGGTATAAGAATGATGTAAAGACCGAGTATCAGGCTGTTGGTCAAGCTGGCGAAGCTGGTGTTGCTGGTGTATCTCCTTATATCGGTGAAAACGGTAACTGGTTTGCTTATAACACCGAAACAAAAGAAGTGGAAGATACAGGCATCTCTGCTGCCGGAACCAGTACCTACGTGGTGAAGAATGGTGATAACTATGAATTGCATGTGTATAACCAGACTACCGGGGAATATGAGTCAATCGTTCTTCCTGCTACTGCCGCTGCAGCTGCTTTGAACGTGGTGTTTATGCCGACATATAGTGATATGCAGACTAAAGTAGTTGCTATCAATATTTCTGTTGGTGACGATCTTAACGATAAGAACCATTTGTGGGATAATAATGTTTCATTGACTAACGATATTGTTTTCAACTATCGTGTTTCTCCTGCAAGTATTGATTTGGCAAAAGCAAATATTGGTTTCTTGGTAAATGAAGTACAGTCAAGAGCTGCAGGTTCTATCTTAGATGTTGCTGACAAATCGTTTGCTGATGGTGTTTTGACTGTAAAAGCTAAAGCTGGTGAAGCATTCTCTTTGAAGAATAAGAAATATGCCGTGGCTTTACAGGTTCAGAATGATGCACAGAGCGCAATTTCTACTTACCATTTGCTTACATCTAATACAATTAATCGCGAAGACTTGACAGTATTCGAAGCTCGTAAGGATGATAATGGAGAGATTGGGTATTTCCAGTTCCCTTCTCTTGATATAAACCTCTTATATACAGGTGAATTGAATGTTGCTGATACTTTAACTGTTGGACGAACTGTTGGTGATTATTATATGACTACTTCGTCATATAGTGACTTGAGAAAATATGGTTTTGCTCCTTACTACGAAGTAGCTAAGAAAGCTGGTGAAGACAAAGGCAATTATTTCACTGTAGAAAATGGCGTTATTAAGACTAATGGACAAATTTCTTCTGTAGGTCATGAATGTACTTTCATCGTATCTGTATATGATAAGAAAGACGGATATAAATTGGCTGAAAAAGAATTAACTGTATCGTCAGTTGAGAAGATTGCTACTACTAAGACTTATACCAAATCTGAAACTCATGAATTAACTCTTGAATCAAAAGATTATAGATTCAAGTTTGATATGAATGATGTATATAATACATTGGGCATGTCTTCTCAAACATTCTGGAGTGCAGGATATACTCGTGAATATTATATTTGGGATGCAGAAAGAAGTGAATATGTACAAACAAGCAGTAGTAATGGTGTTATTTCTGCTGGCACAGCATATGAAAACAATGAAAGCTTCTTGTATGTAAACGTTAAGAATATCTTGACTAAGGATCAGCTTGGCAAGTACAAAGTAGTATTTAAAATTGGTAATACAGGTGCAGAAGTTGTTTATGAGGTTAAGGTAGTATATCCTGAAGTAACTTTGGTTAAAGACAATGATTACTGGAAAGACGGTTATATGATTAATGCCGGTAAACTTGTAGGTTCTAATTATATCATGTCTGGTGACTTACGTCGCGGATATAAGAATAAAGACCTTGATTTGGTATTTGAAACAGTAGCTGGTGAAACTCGTACAGATTTTGATTTGACTAACAATATCCTGACCTATACAGGATCTTGCAATGATAAAGAAGGTAACCGTATCAACATTTCTAAGATCGATCCGGTTGATGTAATGGTATTTGTTCTGATTAATGGCCAGAAGATTGACAATGGTACTAAGATCCAGGTTAAGTTTGCTGACCCGTTGAAGAATATCACTTTGAAGAAAGATGCCAAGTTTGAAACTACAGACAAGAAGAATCCTGCCGATAAATTGCAGTTGAATTCTGCAATCAACTTGGTAAGCATTGCTGGTGAAAAAGTAATTGAAAACGGTACGATGGATGCTACTATTGCCGGTTACTATAATGCTCAGGCAGCTAAGTTCGAAGTATCGGAAGAGGATGCTGCTAAGGGAGCTAGTGTAAATGCTACAACGGGTGAATTTACATGGCAGAATGATGGTGTAGCTTTGACAGCCAACAAGACTATCAATGTGAAAGTTACGGTTACATACACTTGGGGTGTTGCGGTTGGTACAATTCCTGTAACTGTAAAATCTAACCTCTAATCTGAATTTAGATGATTAAAAAATAATCATACTATAAAGTAAAAGTCCGCTTCTCCTTCGTGAGAAGCAACTTCTACCCAAAGTAGAAATTATAAATTCTTTCAAGCGGGGAAAGCATACGTATCCGGCAACGGGCGTTTCTTTCCCCGCTTTTTTTAAAGGAAATGACTCTGAAGAATAGTTTGTTTCTTTCCCGCTTAGAGTCTGTTCATTGAATTTGTAATCAATAAATTGTATATACCATGAATAAAATAGAAGAGATAAAGAAAAAAATCAGGGATTTGAAGTTAAAGCAGAAGATGACAACTGGGCGTTTGGAATGGAACGATATACAGAGAGAAATAGACATTTTGAATAATGAGTTAAAGCAACTAGAAACAGACAAACCACAATATGGAAAATAGATTATACTTGTACAACTTAGGTATAAAGACATTTGGCGGCTTTGCAACACTGGGTGGGGTTATACAGGCTTTGCAACTATTTACGCAGCCTGATCTTGATATTAAATCAATTTTGCTTTCGTTTCCTGCGTGGGTAGTATATGTATTTGTATGCCTGACTATTATTTTTGCTATGTTGAGGGAACGGTACAAATCGATGAGTCAAAGGGTGGAAGTATTGAATGTTAAATTGAACGAGCAAGATGCAATGATTCGTTCATTGCAGGAAATGATGAAAATTGTGCCATTCAAAGGACGCTTTTTCTTGACCACAGAGTATTTATACAATGAATTGGGGGAATATATACAGAATAACATTGATATTGATTCAATAGAGATAAAGAATACAATAGAAAAAAGAGGTATGGGAAACAAGAGAGATTCCTTTGTCCGATTAAATATAAGAGGTGTTGTTTCGCATAAAATCAGTACATTCCAACTGCTGGTGGCAGGTGATACCATTGTTAACTTTGAAGATATAAACATACAAGCGTTCGAGCGTGTTGGTGGGAAGCAGAAAAAATTATGTGCAAGAATTGCTGATAACGGACAGGATTCTTTGTTGAAGCAGGTTGTTGTTTCTTATGGCAAAGTAAAAAGTCCCGGTAGTATTGTTGATTTGATGATTGAATGGTGCTGGCCTAATATGTTGAATATTACAGATTGCGACTATACTACATTGCCTAATTTTTTGGCAGGTACGGTGAAACATCTGAAAATGTCTTTGGAATGTAAAGAAGATATAGGTTTTAAATCGGCAAGTATATATAAATATAAAGTCGGTATGGATAAGGCCCAGTTGATTTTGGACGTTGATATGTCCGAAATCACAGATACGATATCTTATGAAGAAGATAATCCGTTAATGAATTCTACTTATATATTGTATTACGAAGTTGCCAGATGATTGGAAATCTGAAAAAATATATAGATAAGGCATCTTTTATGGAACATATAGATGCCAAGCTGCGGCAGAATGAACCTATGATTATAGATTCATTCGTCAGTAATAAATGTAATCTGAAATGTAGACATTGTTATTTTGGAGATGCCCGGCCCATATCAGAGCCGGTTTCTTTGGCAAGATGGAGAAGTTTTCTTGATGAAGCTATTGGAATGGGTATGAAACATTTTCATTTTTCGGGTAAAGAATCTTTTTTGGATAATAGAATCTTTGATATCCTGAATCTTTTAGCAGAGTATAAAGAAGATAGGAAAATATTTTATGGAGTTGTTTCAAATGGAATGAGTATGGATATTCAGGGGTATGACGAAGTTCTTGCAACCAACATCTCATACCTTGAAATTAGTCTTGAGGGCTCTGGAAAATACAATGATTTGATAAGGGGTGAGAATGGATACAATACGGTTTATGAGTTGATTGAAAATGTGGAGCATCGAGATAAAATAAACATTACTTCTACTATTTTTGATGATAATGGAGCTGATTTATTATCCATGTTGCTTGCATATTGGAAATTAGGAGTTGATAAATTTAATTTTGCTCCTATCATGTATTATTCACCATTTGAAATGAAACCATTAAAAAGTTTGTCGTGTGAATCCTTGCTTGGTTTTGTTTCACTCTGTCTTGATTTTATGAATAATGATAACAGTCCGGATGCTATTGATATAAGGATTTGTATGACGAAAGCAATGGCGTATGAACTGTTTCTGAAAGAAAATATATTAACCGGAAAAATAGAGGAATATATATACAGAGGCAATAAAATGAAATATCAGAGGGGGAATAAGGTGTTGGAGTTTAGTTATCCTTTACTCAGCATTCCATTCCTTAATGAATTGGTCGTTACTCATGATGGTTACATTATATCCTGTGCAGATGATATTCATTATAAGTATCTTGATAAGATCGCTTTACCGAACGTGAATATAGTAAAAAACAGTTTTGCAGAAATATTGCAAGCGAGAAACGAATTTATTTTGTGTTATTTAGACAAAGAATTATCTTAATATACTAAATGTTTATAATTATGAAGACACAAGAAATTGTAGATGTTCGGGTGGGTGAAAGCACTCAGCCGGATCACGGTTATGAATTGAGTGATAGGTGTATAATAACGAAAAGTTCAAATGCTGTCGCTAGCGGAGCAGGAAGCAAAGGCTTGTTTAGTGTGAATGTTGATTAGTAAGCATGGCTTTGTAGAGAGGTTTGTTTGTTCTTTTTAACTTCTGAACGTGAAGCTAAAATGTTTGACCTCTTTTGCATGTGGCAACAATAAATTGACATAAAGCAAGTAATCATTCCTTTTCTTATAAAAGTGTGCTAAAAACACTTATATCTGAAAACATAACAATTATTTTTGTACGTTTTTTAATTAATGGATTGTTTTTATTCAGGTATGAAGAAGAGTTTGACGGCTTTGGCGTTCGGCACATTGGGATTGGGCATTGCCGAGTTTGTAATGATGGGCATTTTGCCCGATGTAGCGAAGGACTTGCATATAAGTATTCCGCAAGCAGGACATTTTATTTCGGCTTATGCACTAGGTGTGTGCGTAGGAGCACCGGGGATGGTTTTGGTGGCTCGTACCCGTCCGCTGAAACATATTCTGTTAGGTTTGATGGTTATTTATATTTGTGGTAATTTGTGTGCTGCCGCTTCAGTGAATTATTGGATGATGTTGATGATGCGTTTTATTTCCGGATTGCCTCATGGCGCCTTCTTTGGGGTTGGTTCCATTGTGGCGGAAAGAGTGGCTGATAAAGGAAAAAGTTCGCAGGCAGTGGCATTGATGGTGTCGGGTATGACGATTGCCAATCTTTTTGGTGTACCTTTGGGTACGTTCATGAGTAATATAATGTCTTGGCGTATTCCTTTTCTCTTTAATGGAGTATGGGGACTGATTACTTTGTTCTATATTTGGAAATGGGTTCCTTCACTGCCTGCTTTGCCAGATACAGGTTTGAAAGGGCAGTTCCGTTTTTTGAAGAATCTGGCTCCATGGTTGTTGATAATTACGACCATGTTCGGAAACGGAGGCATTTTTTGTTGGTATAGCTATGTCACTCCTTTGATGACGCACGTGGCAGGTTTCAGTGAAAACAGTATGACTTTCATTATGGTGTTGGCAGGTCTTAGCATGACTGTAGGAAACTTGATGGGTGGAAAGTTTTCTGATCAGTATGGGGCTGCCCGTGTGGTAAAATATACACAGGTTATTATGGCTTCCGGTTTGTTCGCCATTTTCTTTGCGGCTTCTGTTTCTTGGTTGGCAGTAATATTGATGTGTATATGTACGGCAGGATTATTTGCTGTTTCGGCTCCACAACAATTATTGTTACTCCGGAATTCACGCGGAGGAGAAATGATGGGAGCGGCCTGTGTGCAAGTCGCTTTTAATTTGGGCAATGCCATTGGTGCTTATGCCGGTGGGCTACCCATAGATGCCGGATTGGGTTATCGGTATCCGGCTTTGGTAGGAGTTTTTATCGTATTGATCGGCTTTGTCGCTGTTTCCCTTTATTCCAAAAGGGAATCGGCTTCTCTTTCTAAGATATAAATCACATCTCCACTCTTTTTAACCTCTACCCGGCTACCCTCCGGATTCAGGTTGAAAGGTGTGGTCTTGTCTGTTTTGTTATCTACGACCATCAGTACATTATCTTCGGCAAAGCGTTTTATCTCCACTTTCAGGTTGGCGTCGGGCATGGTTTGGTCCAGTAGCAGACTGTCATTTAGATATACCGCTATACTGTCTCCGGCAAAACTATTAGTCAGTTCTATGTTGTAGACTCCTTCATAAGTCTGTACTTTGTCAGCCTTGCGTTGGAAACGGAAGGACATATACAAAAAAATGATAATAACGGCAAAGACTCCAAAAGCCAGCATACCGTTACCTATCATGAACTGCTTGTTCGTATTTAAACTGTTTTATCCATAGTGTTATAAGTTTCTGCAAAACTACAATTTTTTAATAGAATATTTTGTAGCACTGGTAGATAATTTGTATCTTTGCACCGAAATGGATGAATGGTGGGGCTTGATTAAGCCCTTTTTTTGTTCTTAATAGTGAATAAATGATAGATAAAAATGTAGTAACCCGGATTGTTGACGAGTGGCTGGAAGGTAAAGATTACTTTTTGGTAGATGTCACGGTGAGCCCGGATGACAAAATTGTGGTAGAAATTGACCATGCCGAGGGAGTATGGATTGACGATTGTGTAGAACTTAGCCGCTATATTGAGTCTAAACTGGACCGTGAAGAAGAGGATTATGAACTGGAAGTGGGTTCGGCCGGTATAGGACAACCTTTCAAGGTATTGCAACAGTACTTGATACACATTGGTAAGGAGGTGGAAATCCTGACTAAAGAGGGAAAGAAGCTGGAAGGTGTATTGAAGGATGCAAATGAAGAGAACTTTACCGTAACCATTGAAAAGAAAGTGAAACCGGAAGGAGCCAAACGCCCCAAACTGGTAGAGGAGGATATTACTTTTGCATATGATGAGATAAAATACACTAAATACTTAATTAGTTTTAAATAATTATGGCCAAAAAAGAAGAAACAATCAGCTTGATTGATACATTTTCGGAATTTAAGGAATTAAAGAATATTGATAGAACAACTATGGTGAGTGTACTCGAAGAGTCTTTCCGTAGTGTGATCGCGAAAATGTTTGGCACTGATGAAAATTACGACGTTATTGTGAACCCTGACAAGGGAGATTTTGAAATATGGCGTAACCGTGAAGTTGTAGCAGATGAGGATTTGACGAATCCCAATATGCAGATCTCATTGACCGAGGCACAGAAAATTGATGCGTCTTATGAGGTGGGTGAGGAAGTGACCGATGAAGTAATCTTTGCCAAGTTTGGCCGCCGTGCCATTCTGAACTTGCGTCAGACACTGGCATCGAAGATTTTAGAACTGGAGAAAGATAGCTTGTATAATAAATATATTGATAGGGTGGGTACTGTAATCAGTGCGGAAGTCTATCAGATATGGAAGAAAGAAATGTTGTTGCTGGATGATGAAGGCAACGAACTGCTTTTGCCCAAGACTGAACAGATTCCGAGTGACTTCTACCGTAAAGGCGAAACTGCCCGTGCCGTAGTGGCCCGTGTAGATAATAAAAATAATAATCCGAAGATTATTCTGAGCCGTACTTCACCTGTGTTCTTGCAACGCCTGTTTGAAATGGAAGTACCCGAAATCAATGACGGGTTGATCACTATCAAGAAGATTGCGCGCATTCCCGGAGAACGTGCTAAGATAGCAGTTGAGTCGTATGACGACCGTATAGACCCGGTAGGTGCCTGCGTAGGTGTAAAAGGATCACGTATCCACGGTATTGTGCGCGAGTTGCGTAATGAAAATATCGACGTGATCAACTATACTTCTAACATTCAGTTGTTCATTCAGCGTGCGTTGAGTCCGGCTAAGATTTCTTCTATTGTGTTGCACGAAGAGGAGAAAAAAGCAGAAGTATATCTGAAACCGGAAGAAGTGTCTTTGGCAATCGGTAAGGGGGGAATGAATATCAAACTCGCCAGTATGCTTACCGAATATACGATTGATGTGTACCGCGAATTGGATGAGAGCGCGATGGATGAGGATATCTACCTTGATGAATTCAAGGATGAAATTGATGAGTGGGTTATCACAGCCATCAAGAATATTGGATTGGATACAGCCAAGGCTGTATTGAATGCTCCGCGCGAGATGTTGATAGAAAAAGCGGACCTGGAAGAAAACACGGTTGATGACGTGTTGAGAGTTTTAAGAGCTGAATTTGAAGAGTAACTCTTCAGTCCCGGCTCGTAGTTAATAATTAAAAAACGAGTATGACGATTAGACTGAACAAAGTAACAAGAGATTTAAATGTAGGAATAACGACGGTAGTTGAATTCTTGCAGAAGAAGGGCTATACCATTGAGGCTAGTCCTAATGCGAAAATTACCGAAGAACAATATGCTGTACTTGTGAAAGAGTTCAGCACAGATAAAAATTTAAAAATAGAGTCTGAAAAATTTAGTCAGGAAAGACAGAACAAGGACCGCAACAAAGCTTCTATCTCTATCGAAGGTTTTGAATCTAAGAAAGAGAAAGAAGAGGTGGTGAAAACTGTTATTCCTGAAGAGGCACGCCCCAAACTGAAGCAAGTGGGTAAAATAGATCTGGACAATTTGAACAAGAAAACTGCGCCAAAGGTTGTAGAACCAGTTGCGAAAGTTATTGAACAAACTCCGAAAGCAGAACCCGTGGTGGAAAAGGTGGTTGAGAGGAAGGAAACTCCCCAACCCGAGAAGGAAACGCCGAAGCCTGTGGTGGTAGAGGAAAAGAAACCGGAACCTGCTCCTCAACCTGCTCCTGCTCCAGTTCTGGAAGAGAAGAAAGAGCCTAAAATTGAAAAGACGGAAGAAAAGACACCCCAGGTGAAAGAGATGGAAAAAGAAACACCCGAAGCAGCACCCGTTCAGGAAAAAGAAGAAGACGATGTATTTAAAATTCGTCCTACTGAATTTAAATCGAAAATTAATGTAGTAGGTCAGATTGATCTGGCTGCATTGAATCAGTCTACCCGTCCGAAAAAGAAATCGAAGGAAGAAAAACGGAAAGAGAGAGAAGAGAAAGATAAGCAGCGTCAGGAACAGCGTAAACTGATGAAGGATGCTATTATCAAAGAAATCCGTAAGGGAGACGATAAGATTTCTAAAAACTCGGTTAACGATGATGCCGCAAAGAAGAAAAAACGCAATAGAATAAATAAGGAACGTGTGGATATAAATGCTGCCGGTACAACAAATGCTGGAGGAGCATCTAATAATAACCAACGTAACGATAACGCTAACAGACCGAATAGGAACAATAACTCCAAACCTAATGGCAATAACAATCAGGGTGGAGGCAAATTTAATAAAGACCGTTTCAAGAAACCTGTTGTAAAAGCGGAAGTTAGTGATGAAGATGTGGCAAAGCAGGTTAAGGAAACATTGGCACGTCTGACTAACAAGACTAAGAACAAGGCTGCCAAGTATCGTAAGGAGAAACGTGAAAATGTTCAGAACCGCCTGATGGAACAGGAGGAGATGGAACAGGAAGATAGCAAAATATTGAAACTGACCGAGTTCGTTACTGCGAACGAATTGGCAAGTATGATGGATATTCCTGTTACTCAGGTTATCGCTACTTGTATGAGTATCGGTATCATGGTCTCTATCAATCAGCGTCTGGATGCCGAGACAATCAACCTGGTAGCGGAAGAATTCGGATACAAGACAGAATATGTAAGTGCTGAGGTAGCACAGGCTATTACAGAAGAGGAAGATAACGAAGAAGATTTGCAGCCGCGTGCTCCGATTGTGACAGTAATGGGACATGTTGATCATGGTAAGACTTCATTACTGGACTATATTCGTAAAGCAAATGTAATTGCCGGTGAGGCAGGTGGTATCACCCAGCATATCGGTGCTTACAATGTGAAATTGGAAGACGGACGTCATATTACATTCTTGGATACTCCGGGTCACGAGGCATTTACCGCCATGCGTGCCCGTGGTGCGAAAGTGACGGATATTGCTATTATTATTGTAGCTGCCGATGATAATGTGATGCCGCAGACCAAAGAGGCGATTAATCATGCTATGGCTGCCGGTGTGCCTATCGTATTTGCTATTAATAAGGTGGATAAGCCGCACGCCAATCCGGATAAGATTAAGGAAGAACTGGCTGCCATGAACTTCCTGGTGGAAGAGTGGGGTGGTAAGTATCAGTCGCAAGATATTTCGGCAAAGAAAGGTACAGGTGTACACGATTTGTTGGAAAAAGTATTGCTGGAAGCTGAAATGTTGGATTTGAAGGCTAATCCCGACCGCAAGGCAACCGGTTCTATCATTGAATCGTCGTTGGACAAGGGACGCGGTTATGTGGCTACTATGTTGGTGGCAAACGGTACGCTGAAAATGGGGGATATAGTTTTGGCTGGTACTAGTTATGGTAAGGTGAAAGCCATGTTTAATGAACGTAACCAGCGCATCAAGGAGGCCGGTCCTTCCGAACCGGTATTGATTTTGGGACTGAACGGTGCTCCTGCGGCAGGTGATACTTTCCATGTGATTGATACGGAACAAGAGGCTCGTGACATTGCCAACAAGCGTGAACAGTTGCAGCGTGAGCAGGGCTTGCGTACTCAGAAACTGCTGACATTGGATGAAGTGGGCCGTCGTTTGGCTTTGGGTGATTTCCATGAGCTGAATGTGATTGTTAAAGGTGACGTGGACGGTTCTGTCGAAGCGTTGAGCGACTCATTGATAAAACTGTCTACAGAACAGGTACAGGTTAATGTGATCCACAAAGGTGTCGGTCAGATTTCCGAGTCGGATGTGACTTTGGCTGCTGCATCAGATGCTATTATTGTAGGTTTCCAGGTTCGTCCTTCAAGTTCTGCCGGCAAACTGGCTGAGCAGGAGGGTGTGGATATCCGCAAATATTCTGTTATCTATGATGCGATTGAAGAAGTGAAGGCTGCTATGGAAGGTATGCTGGCACCTACTTTGAAGGAACAGATTACTGCAACCATCGAAGTGCGTGAAGTCTTCAATATTACCAAGGTCGGTTTGGTTGCCGGTGCTATGGTGAAGACAGGTAAGGTGAAACGTTCTGATAAGGCACGCTTGATTCGTGATGGTATTGTAGTCTTTACCGGTGCTATCAATGCTTTGAAGCGTTTCAAGGATGATGTGAAAGAAGTAGGTACTAACTTTGAATGTGGTATCAGTCTGACAAACTGTAACGATATCAAGGTCGGTGATATTATTGAAGCTTACGAAGAAGTAGAGGTTAAACAGACTTTGTAATACACTGAAGTCTGAGAATATAGATGGTAATGTCATCCTGAGCATAGCGAAGGATCTGGCACCTCGCCCAGCGCGTGGGCTGGCAGATTCTTCGCTTTGTTCAGAATGGCATTACTGCTTTTTGTAATAACGATAAAGATGGCGACAATAGATATTATTATATTGGCTATGATTGGTGTGGGTGTCATTATGGGATTAATAAAAGGATTTGTGAAGCAGATGGCGTCTATTGTAGGGTTGATAGCCGGATTGCTGATGGCTCGTGCCTTGTTTGGCATTGTTGCCGAAAGGTTGGCGCCGGTTCTAGGTACTTCGACGACTGTAGCACAGGTCTTGGCTTTTATATTGATCTGGATAGCTGTACCTTTAGGTTTTGCGTTCGTCGCCTCTTTGTTGACAAAAGCATTGGATGCTGTGCACCTGGGATGGCTGAACCGTTGGTTAGGCAGCGGATTGGGAGCATTGAAGTATATGATACTGATAGGGTTAGCTATTCATGTGATAGAATATATAGATCCGAACAATGAGATGATCAGTGCAACAAAAAAGAAGGAATCAGTGTTATATTATTCTATGAGGGACTTGTCCGGTATCTTTTTTCCGGTATTTAAGAATGTAACAGAACAATTAATAGAAATATAAGATAGATATGCAAGAAGAACCCAATAAATATGTGAAAGAACTGACGCAGGAGAAGTACAAATATGGCTTCACCACAGAAGTTCACACAGATATTATAGAAAGGGGATTGAATGAGGATGTTATCCGCTTGATTTCTGCAAAGAAGAACGAGCCGGAGTGGTTGCTGGAGTTTCGCCTGAAAGCATACCGCTACTGGTTGACCATGGAGATGCCTGCATGGGCACACCTCACTATCCCTGAAATAGATTATCAGGCTATATCCTATTATGCGGACCCTACAAAGAAAAAAGAAGGACCGAAAAGTATGGATGAGGTAGATCCTGAGTTGATTAAAACTTTCAATAAATTAGGTATTCCTTTGGAGGAGCAAATGGCGTTGAGCGGTATGGCAGTAGATGCTGTCATGGACTCTGTATCCGTCAAGACTACATTTAAAGAAACCTTGTTGGAAAAAGGGATTATTTTTTGTTCGTTCAGTGAAGCGGTGCGTGAGCATCCCGATTTGGTGAAGAAATATCTGGGTTCGGTGGTCGGGCCGCGGGATAATTTCTTTGCAGCCTTGAACTCGGCAGTATTCAGTGACGGATCGTTTGTATATATTCCGAAAGGAGTGCGTTGTCCTATGGAACTCTCCACTTATTTCCGTATCAATGCAGCCAATACCGGTCAGTTTGAGCGTACACTGATTGTTGCGGATGATGATAGTTATGTTTCTTATCTGGAAGGATGTACGGCCCCTATGCGGGATGAGAACCAATTACATGCGGCCATAGTGGAGATTGTGGTGCACGACCGTGCGGAAGTGAAATATTCTACCGTACAGAACTGGTATCCGGGAGATGCCGAAGGCAAAGGAGGAGTATATAACTTTGTGACAAAACGCGGTCATTGCAAAGGAGTGGATAGCAAATTAAGCTGGACACAGGTGGAAACCGGATCGGCCATTACTTGGAAATATCCCAGTTGTATCCTGAGTGGAGATAATTCTACTGCTGAATTCTATTCGGTGGCAGTAACGAATAACTATCAGCAGGCTGATACGGGGACTAAAATGATTCATTTAGGCAGAAATACCCGTAGTACCATTGTTAGTAAAGGAATCAGTGCCGGAAAGAGCCAGAACTCTTATCGTGGTCTGGTACGTGTGGCTCAGAAAGCAGACAATGCCCGTAATTACAGTCAGTGTGACTCTTTGTTGCTGGGGAGCCAGTGTGGTGCTCATACATTCCCATATATGGATATTCATAACGAGACAGCTGTGGTGGAACATGAGGCGACAACCAGCAAGATCAGCGAAGACCAGTTGTTTTATTGCAATCAGCGCGGTATTCCTACGGAAGACGCTATTGGGTTGATTGTCAATGGATATGCAAAAGAAGTACTGAATAAACTTCCAATGGAGTTTGCGGTGGAGGCACAGAAACTGCTGGCTATTTCTCTAGAGGGAAGTGTAGGATAAATGAAGAACTAAGAATTTAATAGAATTATGTTAGAGATAAAAGACTTACATGCCAGTGTCAATGGCAAAGAAATATTGAAAGGTATTAATCTAAGCATAAAGAAAGGTGAAGTTCATGCTATTATGGGACCCAACGGTTCCGGAAAGAGTACCCTTTCGTCTGTGTTGGTAGGCAATCCGGCTTTTGAGGTAACGAAAGGTTCGGTGACTTTGAAGGAAAAGATTTGTTGGCTTTGAGTCCTGAGGATCGCAGTCATGAAGGTCTGTTTTTGTCTTTCCAATATCCGGTGGAGATTCCCGGAGTCAGTATGGTGAACTTTATGCGTGCGGCGGTAAACGAGCAGCGTAAATATAAAGGCCTCCCTGCATTGACAGCCAGTGAGTTCTTGAAGCTGATGCGCGAGAAGCGGGCTGTGGTGGAATTGGATAATAAATTGGCAAACCGTTCGGTAAACGAGGGATTCAGCGGTGGTGAGAAGAAGCGCAATGAGATCTTCCAGATGGCTATGCTGGAACCTAAGTTGAGCATTTTGGATGAAACGGATTCCGGTCTTGATATTGATGCGTTGCGTATTGTAGCCGAGGGTGTGAACAAACTGAAAACTCCCGAAACAAGTTGTATCGTCATTACGCACTATCAACGGTTGCTGGATTATATCAAACCCGATATTGTACATGTATTGTATAAAGGACGTATTGTGAAGACTGCGGGTCCCGAATTGGCTTTGGAACTGGAAGAGCGTGGTTACGACTGGATAAAAGCCGAGTTGGGAGAATAATAATTTGATGCCTAAAGAAGAAAGTGATTATGAGAGCAGAACAACAATATATTGATCTCTTTTCTCAATGTGAGGCGATGATTTGCCGGCATAGTGCCGAGGTGCTGAACGCTCCCCGTGCGCAAGCTTTCGCAGATTTCGAAAAATTAGGTTTCCCTACCCGCAAACAGGAGAAGTATAAATATACGGATGTGAGCAAGTTGTTCGAGCCGGATTATGGTTTGAATTTGAACAGACTTGACATTCCGGTGAATCCGTATGAAGTGTTCAAGTGCGATGTACCTAATATGAGTACCGCTCTTTATTTTGTAGTAAACGATGCTTTTTATCGTAAGGCTTTGCCGAAGGCACAATTGCCGGAAGGAGTGTTGCTTGGCAGTTTGAAAGAGCTGTCTGAACAATATCCGGCTTTGGTCAAGCAGTATTATGGCAAGTTGGCAGATACTTCCAAGGATGGTGTGACCGCCTTCAATACTACTTTTGCCCAGGATGGCTTTATGCTGTATGTGCCGAAAGGCGTGGTGGTGGACAAACCCATTCAACTGGTGAACATATTGCGTGCTGATGTTAATTTTATGGTGAACCGCCGTGTGCTGGTTGTGCTGGAAGAAGGTGCGCAGGCTCGTCTGTTGATTTGTGATCATGCCATGGATAATGTAAATTTCCTTTCTACTCAGGTTATTGAGGTCTTTGCAAAAGAAAATGCTACTTTCGATCTTTATGAACTGGAAGAAACCCATACCAGCACAGTGCGTTTCAGTAACCTCTATGTGAACCAGGAGGCAGACAGTAATGTGCTTTTGAATGGTATGACTTTGCATAACGGTACTACGCGTAATACAACTGAAGTAACTTTGGCCGGACGTGGAGCTGAGATCAATTTGTGTGGTATGGTCATTGCCGATAAGAATGAACAGGTGGACAATCATACTTTCATTGACCACAAGGTTGCTGATTGCACTAGTAATGAGCTGTTTAAATATGTATTGGATGATCAGGCGACAGGTGCGTTTGCCGGAAAAGTATTGGTACGTGAAGGAGCACAACATACTAATTCCCAACAAACCAACCGCAACCTCTGTGCTACTCGTGATGCCCATATGTACACTCAGCCGCAACTGGAAATTTATGCGGATGACGTAAAGTGCTCTCACGGAGCTACTGTCGGTCAGCTGGATGAAAATGCGTTGTTCTATATGCAGCAACGTGGTATCAGTCTGAAGGAAGCACGTTTATTGCTTATGTTTGCTTTTGTCAATGAAGTAATAGATACGATCCGCCTGGATGCATTGAAAGACCGTTTGCATCTGTTGGTGGAAAAACGTTTCCGTGGTGAATTGAATAAATGTCAGGGATGTGCGATATGTAAATAAGACGCCATGTACGATATACAAAAAATAAGAGAAGATTTTCCGATATTAGATCGGGAGGTGTATGGAAAGCCGCTTATTTATTTGGATAATGGGGCTACCACTCAGAAACCGCGCCAAGTGGTTGAAGCCATAACCGATGAATATTATTCGGTCAATGCCAATGTGCATCGTGGTGTGCATTTCCTGTCTCAGCAGGCTACCGAGTTGCATGAAGCTTCTCGTGAGACTGTACGTCGTTTTATCAATGCACGCAGTAGCAATGAAATCGTGTTTACACGGGGCACGACGGAGAGTATCAACCTGTTGGCTTCTTCTTTTGCCGACAGTCAGATGAAGGAAGGCGATGAAGTGATTGTTTCTGTCATGGAGCATCACAGCAATATTGTACCTTGGCAGTTACAGGCTGCGCGTAAAGGAATCGTGCTGAAAGTGATTCCCATGAATGACAGGGGAGAACTGTTGTTGGATGAATATGAGAAACTCTTTTCGGAACGGACCAAGCTGGTGAGTTTCGCTCATGTAAGTAATGTGTTGGGCACTGTCAATCCGGCGAAAGAGATGATTGCGACTGCCCATGCACACGGTGTTCCCGTTTTGATTGACGGGGCGCAGAGTGTTCCTCACATGAAAGTGGATGTTCAGGATTTGGATGCCGACTTTTTTGCTTTCAGCGGACATAAGATATATGGTCCTACCGGTGTGGGGGTGCTTTATGGAAAGGAAGAGTGGCTGGATAAGCTTCCACCTTACCAGGGGGGAGGCGAGATGATACAAAGTGTCAGCTTCGAGAAAACGACTTTTAATGAATTGCCGTTTAAGTTTGAAGCGGGAACTCCCGATTATATCGGCACTACCGCCTTGGCAAAAGCGTTGGATTATGTATCTGCCATTGGTATGGAGAACATTGCCGCCCATGAGCATGAACTGACCCTATATGCCATGCAGCGTCTGAAAGAAATAAACGGAATGCGTATCTTCGGAGAGGCTGAGCATAAGAGCAGTGTCATTTCTTTCTTGGTAGGAAATATTCATCATTTGGATATGGGTACGTTGCTTGACCGTCTGGGCATTGCCGTACGTACCGGGCATCATTGTGCTCAGCCTTTGATGATTCGTATGGGGATTGAGGGAACCGTGCGTGCTTCTTTCGGTTTGTATAATACCAAGGAGGAGATAGATATGCTGGCTGCCGGCATTGAGCGCGTCAGCAGGATGTTTTGATTTCTCCAAACGAAATAAGTCGCCTGCCATTGATAAACATTATATTAATGGCAGGCTTTTTTTTGTATAACAAGAATCAGCGGAACTTCCCACAAGATTGGGAGAAACTTCTCACAAGATTTGCCGCATCTTGTAACAAGATATCAGGCATCCCGGTTTCTTGCGTCTTTTTATGTTCTTTTCTGTGGGCATATTTCTCTTCCGGTAGAAAATATGCCCCTCCCGAAGAATTGCCCCAAAAATCCTTCAGAAGTTTCAGCCTCTCCGCAAACTCCCTGTTCATGGGATTTCCGGCTGAAGGATTGGCTTTTAAAATTCTTCAGCCGGGTATTTATTCTTTCAGCCGGCATATACGTTTTTTCAGCTATGGCTGTGTACTTTCCGGCATCTTCGGAGTTTTCCCTATGTACCTGCGTGCTTTTCACCTTCCGGCCATTGGGCACGCTGAAGGATTTTTTTTCAGTCTGAAAGATTTCGAGGTATCAATTCTTCAGCCGGAATGCCGATGAACAAAGCGTTTGCGGAGAGGCTGAAACTTCTGAAGGAAAAATAAGTGTTTTGCTATGTGTATATAAAGAAACAGGAGAAACAACGGGACGTATTAATAAAAGCTCTTGATGTTTTTTTAATATGTCCTGTTGTTTTTAAAAAAGGGGCAGATGTTTTGAAGTTTCCTGTTGTGAAGTGTGAACACATACGGATGTATAGGCTGAAGGATATATCATGTTGCAGCCGGAAGATATATAATCTTACACCTGTAACATGATATATGATAGATGAGGGTTTAAGTAAATTCCCGGTTGAAACCGTTGGCTGTTGTTACCTTAAACTTTGCCATTTTGAGGTTCTTTCATTACGGTGAATTTTATTCGGGTGTTACAATTGCATGTGTAAAATAGGATATGCTTTACCTTCTCCATCCAAATCTGACCTTTTATATATGTTAAATCCTATATGTTTATAAAAGCCGACAGCTTGAATATTCTGCTCATTCACATCGACTTTTGTTACTTGTAAATTATCGATGGCATAAGTAATTAATTTTTTCCCTACTCCTGTGCCTCGATAATTGTTGTCAATAAATAGCATTTCAAGATTTCCTTCTGCAATTCCCATAAACCCGATTAAGATTCCTTCTTGTTCAAATCCGAATAGATTGACATACTGGAAATATACCGGAAGTTGTCCCTTGTAATATATAAAATCTTCCTCTTTAAGAAAATCATGCGTACTCAATACAGCACTTTCCCAAATTTCCATCAAGCGTGGATAATCTGTAACTTTAATTTTTCTAATCATTATGGTTATTGTTATTTAATGTCGCAAAGTTAGGAATAAATATTCACTGAATCTATTTTTCATAAGTTTTGATGGCTGTAAAGCAGGGGCCGCATTCATCACGAGTGCAGCCCTCCTGGTATTGTATTATTTATATTAAGGTAAAAAGAGAGAGTTTATTTGCCATAATCATCATATAACATCAGCAAATGTGACGAACTCCAACTGAAATGGGGAGCTTTTAACAATTCACCGGTGTGTGTGCCATAGTTTTCATGTATCGGTGCGCCTTCTTTCAAGCCTTGCAGACGGTCGAATACCTGGAGGGTGTATTCATCCGCCATCTTGTTATATCCATAATTGCGCAGGCCGCGGATAGCGAAGTAAGTCTGGTCCAACCAGATAGGACCGCGCCAGTAGCCACGAGGATTGTACTTCGGATTGTCTGCTGCCACTGTGGGGAAGGGAATGTATGTAGAGAACTTGGCTGTATCGGTCAGCAGGGGCAGCATGGCTTTTACCTGATCGGCCGTGGCAACTTTTGTCCATAAGGGGGTGTATGCTTCGCATCCCGGTTCCTGTATGAAGCTTCCGTCTTTTAAGCGGCGATCGAAGAAGAAACCTTTTTCTTTGTCGAAGAAATAATCGGCTACCTGGCTGCTGTAATCCGGACCATCGAAAGTTACTCCCAAAATACCGGCGAACTTTTTCAATAACTTGCATTCCAAAGCCAGATAGGCATTCAGGTCAACACTTTCCTGATCCATGCTCCATGCATCCTCCGCACCGTCATTTTTCAGCATCTTGGCATCATCGAAACGGATGGCGTTATCCATGCCGCTTTCCCATGCTGCCGCTTCCAGTGTACCATCGGTGGAACCGTATTCACACATACCGTTGCGGTTATGGTCACGCTTGTTGTACCACCATTTGTAGTATGCCATCAATTGCGGATACATTTCGCTGATGAATGCCGTATCATTGGTATGGGTGAATATTTCGTCTACAGCCCAGGATACGAGAGGAGGTTTGCTGTCGCGTGCATTGTTCTCGGCAGGATCGGTGTAGATGCAGTCTATAATCATGCCGTCCGGTTGCTGGTAGTCAAACATGGCGCGGATGTTGTCTTTGGCAAGTTCAGGATCGAATTTTGCCAGGGCGGCAGAGAAACGCCAGGTGTCCCAAGCCCAGAATCCTACGAAGTAGTATGCGGCATGACTCGGAACAATTCCTTCGTGGAGCAATCCGCCACGGTGGGTACGCCAGTTGCTGATAAGTGTAACAACTGCTTTCACGGCGATACGGTCATACTCAGGTTTCATATCTTTGCGCAGAATCTTGGTGAGATAACCTTCCCAGCGTTCTTTGTTGGCTTTGAGCCCTTCCTGCGGATTGCTTAGAGCCAATTGCGCTTTCTGTAATCCGGCAGAAAGTTCTTTTTCTCCGGTATAGAAAGAAATGGCTACGTAGGTGTCGTGTTCGCTGCCATTGATTTTGCCTGGTAATTATTGTCAGTGCCCTTTACGCTAACATCCGGGGTAAAAGTTAATGCTACAATCTCACCGGAGGGATGACGGGCGATGACGGTATTCTGGTCTGTTTGGACTTGTATCTCTTTTCCCCATTGGCTGGCAGTTAAGGAGAGTTCCTTTCCTGCATCGGAGTGAATGCGGAGCAATGCGGTAGAAGCATCTAAAAATTCAAGCGTTGAATGATTTTACCTTCCTCTGAACTTGCCGAAAGATATAACTCTCCCGGGAAATAACAAGTGGAGTCCGGAGTGAATACTGCATTTGCATCATCGTTATAACCTACGGTGACAGCGGATTGCGCCATCCATTGGCGCCGGTTCATGTCCAGACTGAACGGACCGCAGAAACCGTTCACCCAGTGATCTTTTGCGGAAGGGTAAATCCCATCCAGGAACCGGCGTCTGTAAACCATCCCCGCAACGTGTCAGTGTATCGGGGGTATAGGCTATATCCAGTATGTTATTGAATTCATATCTTTTGCCTGTGGGGTGTTCTCACCGGCAGGTGTGCAGGCCGTTGTGAGACCTGCGACTACTGCTGTGAGAAGAATGATTTTGGTAAATTTATATTTCATGTCATTTCGTTATTATTTTAAAACCATTTCTTATGCGCTTTTTCAGCGGCATCGTCTTGATTGCTCAAAGGTTGCATGGTAAAGCTGTATTGCCATTCGTGCGGAGTGATGGTATATTCCGGATGTACTTGCGCTCCCCAGGTATTATCTCCACCTACCCCATATGACGGTGGTCGATGTTTAACCATATCATGTCTTTCTTCATAATACTTCCACCATGACGGCGTTCGGTATTGAATGCCACATAATCAATATCTTCCAACGGAAAATTCCATGCACTGACATTCAGCGGTTCTTCACCTGTGATTAACAGGCCTTCTCCTGCTTTATTGCGCAAGGCTACCCATCGTACATCGGTTTTGTTGCCGGTTTCCTGTGCACGGACATACGGATGGAATTGTTCCCATACTGTAGCGGTATAGAGCCCGATAGGATAACCCGTCTTGCGGTCTGCATAGTTTTCTTGTGGTCCGCGGCCCAGCCAGGTCATCACATCGTATTCTGCCGGAAGAATCATACGCATACCCAGACGTGGCATTTCAGGAAGGGATTTGTTGCCGGGTACAAAGTGCATACTTACTTTGACTGCTCCATTGGGTCGTACTTGATAGACGGTCTGCAAAGTTGATTCTTGTGCTTCCAGCTTATAATTTACAGTAACGGTTGCCAGTTGTTTGTTTGAATCTTCTTTCAGGTCGATGCTTTGCAATTGGGCGTTTTACCTGCAAATTTCCAGATGCCGCAACGCTCCAGGTGGTTGTTGGCAACATCATTGTCGGTCAATGCACGCCAGAAATTGGGTTGCAATCCTTCTTTATCAGATTCTTCCCGTTATATAAGAGTTCTGTCATTTCACCATCAGCAGTAGAGAATGCGATACGGAAGTTCTCTCCTGTCAAAGTAATGGCATCCGGAGTACGTTCGGTATTTACAGTTTTGTCTACTAGTTCCCGGGCAGTCCATGTAGCATTCAGCAGCCGTTCTCCTTCCGGATTCAGTTGCCATTGCTCCATGGCTACCTGATGTCCCTTCGGAACTAATGGGGCTTCCTTTTGGTAAATGCTTCCAATTTCAGGAAGTATTCTTTTCCATCGTTAGGAATCAAGTTCATCGGGATAGTGATGAAGGCAGAAGAACGGGCGGCCATAACCGGAAATCCATTTCACCGCTTTGTACAGCTTTTCCGTCTGTTTCTACAGTCCAGTGTAGTTTGTAATCTTCCAAACCGATAAAATCATGCCAGTTAGTCACTTTAATTTGCTTGGTGGTAAAGGCAACCGGCTCAAAATGAATATATTGATATACTTTTTCACTTCCCAGATGTGCGGATGAAGTGAACGGTCGGCAGCTACCAATCCGTTGGCACAGAAGTTGGAGTCATTAGGAACACCCACGAAGCCCATATCGCCTCCGTAAGCCCAAATCTTGTTTCCGTTCTTGTCTTTGATATCAAAAGTAGCATCTACCCAGTCCCATATGAAACCACCTTGCAACTGGTCATATTTATAAATCAAATCCCAATAGTCTTGCAGGTTACCTACACTGTTACCCATGGCGTGGGCATATTCACATAGAATCATCGGGCGTGCGTCGCGTTGGTTTACATGGCGGCGGAGCGCCCAGACACGTGCATACATCGGACAATAAATGTCAGATTTGGCATCATAACCACCTCCTTCATATTGTACAGGGCGGGTAGGATCGAACTTCTTGGTCCAGTCATATAACGTTTCAAAGTGTTTTCCGTAGCCGGACTCATTTCCCATTGACCAAGTGACAATGGCAGTGATATTGCGGTCCCTCAGCACCATGCGGCTCATGCGTTGCATAAACGGTACTTCCCAATCGGGATTATTAGCCAGTGTGCCATCTTTATGCGCCTGCATACCATGGCTTTCAATGTTTGCTTCATCTACCAGATACAAACCGTATTCGTTACACAATGCATACCATTCATAGCGGTTGGGGTAATGGCAAGTGCGTACAGCATTCAGGTTGAATTGTTTCATCAACTGAATGTCTTTTATCATGCTCTCTACGGTGATGGTACGACCATGATGCGGATCGTGTTCATGGCGGTTTACTCCTTTAAACAATACGGCTACCCCATTTATCAGTTGCATGCCGTTACGCATTTCCACAGAACGGAAACCGAAAGGCTGTGTGAATGATTCCAAGGCTTTTCCTTGAGCATCGTAGGTGCTGACTACCAATGTATAAAGATTGGGTGTTTCGGCATTCCAAGGCAATATGGCCGGGAACAAGTGTTTCTGAGCGAATAAAGTATCTGTAGCAGAAGTTATTTCCTTTTATGCTGGTAAATTACATTGCCTTTGTCCATAACCTTCACTTCCACGGTTCCTCCCGGATGAGGCTTGTGGAGTGTGATATCCAGATTAAAATCTCCGTCTTTATAACCATTTGTCAGACCGGCTACCAGTTTGAAGTCTTGTACACGGCTTTGAGGACGGGCATAGAGATATACATCGCGTTCAATACCGCTATATTTCCAGTAATCCTGATCCTCCAGGTAGGAACCGTCACTATAACGGAAAACTTTAACGGCCAGTTTGTTCTTCCCGGCTTTTAAGAACGGAGTAATATTGAAATGAGCCGGAAGACGGCTGTCTTCACTGTATCCTGCCAATTCACCGTTTACCCAGCAATAAAAGCGGACTCAACTCCTTCAAAATCAAGGAATATATCCATTCCTTTCCAATGGGCCGGTACGGTAAATTCACGTACGTATGCTCCTACCGGATTGTAATCGGTTGGAACATGAGGCGGATTGGCAGGAAGGGGTAAGCTACGTCAGTATAGATGGGGAGTCAAATCCTTGCAGTTCCCAGCTTCCCGGAACCTGTATGTCTTTCCAGCGTTTGGTGTTATACCCCATTTTATAAAAATCTGTCGGGCATTCCTCATTGTTTTAGAGAATAAGAACTTCCAGGTTCCGTCTAGTGAAATGCGGCGTTCTGTAGCAGGGTTTACTGCAAAACGCTGGGCGGCAGGTAAAGCCTGTTGTTTCAGTGCATTGGCCTCATTCGTATAAGGAATGAAATGGGCATGGGCAGGTTCACGGTTTATTTCATTTATTTGTGGATTCTGCCAGGGCACATTTTCACCCCAGGCGGAAGCACAAACAAACAACAGTGTAAGAACAGTATGAAGAGAGTGTTTCATGGTTATTGTTATTTTAAATAGAACAGAAAAGAGTCACAAGAAAAGGTACGCTGAAGTCTACTACAAAGCCGTGAAATATAGAAACTACTACGAAGCTTTGACCGGAATAGCGGGTGATGATGGGTAATGTTGTATCCATCGTAGTGGCTCCTCCGGCAGAAATAGGGGCCAGATTGCCAAACCAGCGTACTAGCAACGGGGCAAAAGCAAAGTGATAATCTCACGTGTGATATTGGATAATAATGCAATGGTTCCCAACTCCGGACCTTTATATTCTGTAATAAAGATACTGGATAGAGAGTAATAGCCGAAACCGGCACCTACTGCCATACAGTCTGTTACTGAGCGGTGCGAGAGAAACAGACTGACCACTGCGCATCCTGCCAGTGTTCCCAATATGGTCATGACCGGTAGAAAGATCAGGCGGGGTTTAATGAACGGAAATTACGTAAAGTCTGCGGATCATTACCTACACTGACTCCTACACTGAACATTAACGCACACAAGGCGTAGAAACTTAGCTTACTTTGTGTAAAGTCGTATGGAATAAGGTGATATACCCCACAAAGAGCTCCCAGTACAAAGAATCCGACGATAATCAAACTTCCTTTCATACTTGTCCCTCCTTATTTCTTTGTAAAGTACATACCATAAAGCCCATGCTGCTGTAACACTGCCCAGCACTGCTGCCAAGGTGATGACAATGGCTTCCAACCCTATAGTGTGCAGACCATTGATAATTTTCTGATTGCCGCCTACATCTATACCCAATAAAAGAGTAGCAACCAAATAAGAACGGTGATGACTTTGTGTATTCCTGAAAGCTTCTGCTTGCGAAGCAGGAAGCCGAGGAGCATTCCCGTGAGCATTAATCCAATAATTGTAAACATATCTATGTCGTTTTATTTATAGGCAAAGATACTTCATTTTAGATTACAAGGCGGTATCACTGTAGCGAAAACCGCCTTGTTGCCTAATTATATCTAACCAAAAGAAAATACTTATTTTAAGGCATCATTAGCATTCAGCTCTGTAAGAGGAGTGGGTAGAATGAGTTTTGTCTTCATTGAAGCCTGTTCTTCCGGCAGCTTGCAGGGCTGAGGACAGTTTGCCCCAACGGCGGAGATCATACCAACGATAGTTCTCAAGAGGGAATTCAATCATGCGCTCGTGTTCAATTTGCGCGCGGACTGCTTCTTGAGAAGTACCTGTCATGGGTGGCATATCCCCGTGAACGCTTCTTACTTCATTGATTAAAGGAATAGCTTGTTCGGGATGTCCCTGTTCATTCAATGCTTCGGCTTTCATTAACAGTACGTTGGCATAACGCATCAAAGGAACATTGATCGCAGAATAGTTTTGGTTTAAACCTTCATAGGTCGAAGGCATGAATTTACGGAAGGCTACGCGTTCTTTGTTGTCGAACCAGTCATTATAGTCGTAGCCATAGACACGTCCGTTACCATCGTTATAATAGTCACAATTAAAAATAATGTTGCATACATACGCGAGTCATAACGTCCTGTAGTAGCCGTTTCCCCTTCTTTTGAATTCACTAATCAATGTTTGACTGGGAAGAATCTCATCCCATCCCCAAGTTCGGAAACACCGATCCATCGATGGAACTGAGTACGATAAGTAGCTCCGTTTGCAGAACTCATAGAGAATTGAATTTCAAAAATCGATTCTTTACTGTTCTTATTATCCCCGCTGAACATAGTGCTGAAATTATTAACCAGTTCATATCCTTTTACTTGGTTGAATGCTTCTATAGCACTGGCCAGATAAGAGTCTTTGTTGGTTGCCTCTTCATAGGCGCGTGTCAGATAGGCGAAACCAAGATATGCATAAGCAGAACCGCTTGTGGCACGGCCTACATTATCAGCGTCACGTGTTGCAGGCAGACTGGTTGCACGTTTCAAGTCTTCAATGATGAAATTCCATGCATCCTCACGGGAAGAAAGGGGCTTGCTTAATTCAGTCGGGTCAGTGATATATTTATCACGAACTATGATTTCTTTCCAGTTCAATAAAAGTTGCATGTGGTAATAAGCGCGGATAAAGTAGCCTTCATTGACCAATTGTTCGCGTGTTGCTGCGTCTATATTCTCATCGGGTATTTCTGCGGTTTTTCAATTACCTGATTAGCAAAACTGATGCCTTTATAGTAGCATTGCCAGTAATAACTGAACTGAGAGTTACCATTGGTGTAGGTATAGTTGCCTAATTCCACCCAGTTCGGGTAATTCAGAGCATCGCTTCCTAATTGGATAATATCTTCACGATAGGCTTCTACCGGCCATTTGATTTCCGGAAAGACCACATGTCACCCGAATAAGTCATCAGGTAAAGTTGGGAGTATGCGGCGGCAAGTCCGGCTTCAGCATCAGACTGGTTACGCCAAAACTGCTTGATGTCAACTGGTCAGGAGATTCTACCGTGAGATAATCGTCACAAGCGCTAAATAAACTTGCAATGCAGATACTTGCTATGTATAATAGTTTCTTCATTTTCTTATTACTTTAAAGGATTAGAATGTAAGTTGAGCTCCAACGGTGAATGAACGGGTAAACGGATAAATCAATTTATCAACACCGGTATTCAACACACTGGCACGAGAGAATTCAGGATCTATACCATCATAGCCTGTGATAGTGAACAAGTTTTCACCACTTACATAGAAACGCAGTTTCTCAATATAGAATTTCTGCATGAGTGATTTGGGCAAAGTATAACCTAACTGTGCCTGACGCAGACGGACAAAATCACCGTTTTCAAGGAATCTGTCTGATTCTTTCATGTTGCCGTTCGGATCTTGATATACTGCGCGGGGAACATCCGTATTTCTATTGTCAGGAGTCCATGCATTCAATGTAGACTTCAGCATATTTGATTTAGAGTTCATACCTTCATAGAAATATTTGTTTCCGTTATACAATTTGAAGTTCCATGCGCTGCCAAGTACGATTGAAAGGTCAAATCCTTTATAGCCGAATGACAGATTTAAGTTCGCTTCCAATGTCGGGATACCTGAGCCACAGTATTCTTTGTCACCGGCGTCTATGCTTCCATTACCATCTAAATCTTTAAAACGGATATCACCCGGTTGGGCATTAGGCTGTAATAATTGTCCATCCTTGTTTACATGGGCATTTACTTCATCCATACTTTGGAAGATACCGTCTGTTCTATAAAGATAGAATGCACCGATAGGTTTGCCCACTCTGGTTTCTGTCGGGAAATGCTCCGTTCCATATTTCAATCCTTCACCCTGAAGAACTTGGTCTGCATCTGACAATTCAACCACTTTATTTTTGGTGGTACTCATATTGAAACCGATATTGTAATCAAAGTCTTTTATAGCATCTCCCCAGTTTAATTCAAGTTCGAAACCGGTATTGCGTATCTTTCCGACATTCAGGGTGGGGTTAGTCATACCTGCTGAAGGAGGTAGAACTTTTGTTATCAACAGATCTTCTGTTTGGTTATAGTAGTAGTTTAATGTACCGGTTAATTTGCTGTTAAAGAAGCCGAAATCGAAACCAATATTTTTGGTATCCGTTGTTTCCCATTTCAAAGAACGGTTTTCCAATCCGCGAGCGATGCTTCCTGCCCATGCGTTATCACCGTTGCCTTTCACGTATCCTTGATACATTTCATTGTATGTACTAATCAGCGCAAGGAAGTCATAATATCCCAAAGCATTTTCATTACCCAAACGTCCCCAACTGACACGGAACTTCAAATTATTCAATGCAATGTCTTTCGGGAAGAATTCTTCCTGACTGATTCTCCAGCCTAATGCCACTGATGGGAAGCAACCCCAACGGTTGTCTTTACCAAACTTGGATGAACCGTCATAACGTACAGTTGCCTGTACCAGGTAGCGGTCATTATAATTATAGTTCAGTCGGCCGAAGAAAGAGGCGCGGTTATATTTCCATTTTGTTCCGCTACCATCAAATGTGCCACCTGCTCCTGCACCTACAGTTGAGAAAGATGGATCAAGAAATCCGCCTGGAATTTCACTGGTTACCAATTTTCCGTCTTCTACTTTATAAACAGTGGTTTTACCTTCTACCCCAACAGAATTCCATGTATATTTGCGGGCAGTCATGGAAGTACCTGCCATTGCATTGACGTTGTGTTTTCCAAATGTCTTATTAAAACTTAATACATTTTCCCATACATGTTCCTCCCAGTATCCTGTGGTTTCGCTATGATAAGGATAGTCACGTTTGGCTTTTGGGTCGGCAACATAGGCCGGAGTATGATAAGTCTGACGTTGGTGCTCACCTCTGTATGCATAGCTTGTCTTGAAATTCAGCCATGGGGTGAAGTTCATGGTCAAGGCAACATTGGCTGTGGTATGATATTTTTGTCGGTAGATTTTTCATAATGCTGGTCAGCCATAACATTACGGTTACTGGGCAGATCGTCAAAGTCACTTAAGCCGAAGCCATACTCTCTTGTATCATCATAGATAGGAACAAGCGGAGAAATCATGTACATTTCTTTAATGGAATATTCGGGTTGTTTGCTATCCGTAAATTTGAAAGCGATGTTAGCATCAATATCAAATATATATTTGCTCATGTGGAGTTTCAAACGTGCATTATCTTGACGGTAATTGTTACCTAAGAAAATACCTTTTCGTCAGCATGGTTATATGAAAGTGAATATTGAGCATTTTCAGAACCGCCACGGATACTGAACATATAGTTTTGTGAAACACCACCTCTTAGCATGGCATCCTGCCAGTCTGTATCTATTCCTGTGTTTTTATTTACAAATGCGGGCATAGTAACCTCTGTATCATCTGGATACTGGTTCATGTAGTTCTGATACATTTGTTTATGAACACTTTTGTATTCTTCGGCATTTAGCAGTTCCAGCTTTTTGGCTACGTTTGTAAAGCTTACATAAGTGCTGAAATCAATTTTCATGTCACCCTTTTACCGTTTTGGTAGTTACGATAATGACACCATTTGCAGCAACCGAACCATAGATGGCAGCGGCTGCACCATCTTTCAGTACTTCCATTGACTGAATATCTTGCGGATTCACATTTTCAATATCACCGGGAAAACCATCAATGATATAAAGAGGTTGATTGTCACCAAACGTTTTGACACCACGGATTTTAACCTGCACACCTGCACCGGCATTACCACCAGCCTTCATAATGTTTACACCTGCAATCTTACCTTGCAATGCTTCTGCAGGGTTGGTTGTGGTGCGCTTTACCAAATCGTCTACATCTACTGAGGAAATAGCACCGGTCATATCACTTTTCTTCATGGTCCCATAGCCCACCACTACAACTTCATCCAGCATCTCAGTATCTTCTTTCAAAGTCACCCGGATGTTGGTCTTTCCGTTTACAGGGACTTCTTGTGTTGCATAGCCCACATAAGAAATAATAATAGTGGCTTTGGGGATACGCTTAATGCAAAGTTACCGTCAAAGTCTGTGATGACCCCGTTGGTTGTACCTTTCTCTACTACACTGGCACCAATAATAGGTTCGTTGGCAGCATCGGTAACCAGACCAGTCAGTTGAATCGTCTGTGCTAATGTACCGAAAGGAGTCATAAAAGCAAAGAGTAGAATCAATAGCATGATTCTTTCCTTGAAATAATTCTTTTTACTCATGTGAATAAATTTTAAGGTTAATAATTGTTTTTCACATCGCTAAGTAATAGGTTGTATGTGCAAATTCCTAATTATTATACCCTACAAATGAACTACAATGAATAAAAACTTTTTTTTAATCTACAAATATAAATGTAATATATTGATATATAGTGATCTATATAAAGAAATAATATCTACAAAATGCTGTTTGATAAAAACTATAAAAATATAGGTTCTTTAAATATTTTGTAGATAGTCTGTCAAGTCATCCTCCGAAGATAAGTTTAGAGATTTACGTAAACGATATCGATTCATGTTGATTGTTTTGGGAACATTTCCTGTGAGCATCGAGATTTCTTTGGTAGATAGATTTACCCGTAATAAAGTAGCTAGATATCTTTCTCCTTGTGTTAAATTGGGATGCCGTTCGGATAGCCGTTGAAGAAACTCCTGGTTCTTTTCTTCAACATTCATCAGCAAGGTGCTGTTCGTCTTATCTCCATTCTGATATTGGCTGATGAAAGCATTGACTTTCTTCAGATGAGGTATCAATGCCTGTTGGTCCATCTTATATCCTTGCTTTATCATTTCTCTGATTTTCTCCAGCATTTCATTGCGGCTATGCAGGAATACAGCAAAACTGGTAGCTTCCTGACGACTGTTGTATAATGCGCTTTGTACAGATTTTAATTCGAGTTCTTGCTGTCGTACTTTAAGTTCTGCCAATTCGTGTTCCGATTGCTCCAGATTATAGCGGGTAACCATTAACTGCATATTCTTTTGCGTTTATACCATTGGTATAGAAATATACTGAGTACTATCAATGAGATGAATATGATTACTAGTACAAACAGGTTCCGTTTCAGCAGTTCTATTTCATAAGCTTGCTCTCTTAGTTCTGCTTTCCTTTGTTGGTTTTGATATTGTTTATGGGAAATTTCCTGTTCTACGATGCGTAATTTACTTCCACTTTGCAATTCTTTGCTAAGGGTATATAGTTGTATCAGGCATTTATAAGCGTTTTATGGTCTCCAAGGGCATCGTATACCCAAGATAAATATTCGTAATTATCACAAATCAGTTCTTTGGCACTGATGGAAGAAGCGACCTCGTATGCTCTTTGTAAAGCCATCAAGGCATTGTTATATTGTTTTGCATAGAAGTATTGTTTTCCCATATTGTTATAGTTTTCCCCTAATGACCATTGAGAATTCAAGTTCTTGTTGATGACAATGGCCTCATTAATTAAACTTAGCTTTTCATTAAAATCACCCTCATATAAACATAGATTATTCAAATTGGCGGATATCCCTCTTAAATTTTTCTGACTGCGGTTTATTATAAGGGCTTGTTTGAGGAATTGTTCAGCTGTGTTGAACTCATTCATGGAATAATGGATGATGCCACGATCATTGTAGCATAGTGCGATAGAAATGGAATCTCCGATGGATTTAAAGATTGAGATGGCTTTCTCATTCATTTCGATCGCTTTGTTATAGTCGGTCAGTTTACAATAGAGTGCTCCTATCAGTGCGTAAATTTGTCCATTCAGCTCTTTATTGGCAGGAGTTGCATACTCCAATGCGTCATATAGATTTTGATGCTCACATCAAAATTGCCTAATAGCTTTTCTGCCTGACTGTAATAGAACATTGCTTCGGCTTTTGATCATTTTGCCTTTCTTCAGGAAACAATTCAATAACCTTGGCAGCATAGTAACTGGCCTGCTTCGGATTATTGTATAAGGCTTCAACCGACTTTTTAATCAGTGCCTCGGCTTCTTGTTGTTTATTACGGGCATTAGCCCATGAGAGATTCAGCAGGCAAAGGAGAATATATACAAGTAGGTTGTTTTTCATAATCAAGCGTATTTTTGCAAAATAGTGATTTTCTTTGTAAAAGACACTCTTGTTTCTCTTTAAAAGAATATCTTTGCAAGCAACAATAAAGATGAGCTATGTTATTACCTTATTTGAATAAAGATCTGATAGAGGCCGGTTGTGATGAGGCGGGCAGGGGATGTCTGGCAGGATCTGTATATGCAGCAGCTGTTATTTTACCTGTAGATTTTAAGAATGAATTGCTGAATGATTCCAAGCAACTGACGGAGCATCAGCGTTATGCGCTGCGAGAGATTGTGGAAAGAGAAGCATTGGCATGGGCTGTAGGTGTAGTGACTCCTGAAGAGATAGACGAGATAAATATCCTTAATGCGTCTTTTCTGGCAATGCATCGTGCTGTGGATCAATTGAAAATTCGTCCCCAACATTTGTTGATTGATGGGAATCGTTTTAAAAGTATCAGGATTTGCCGCATACTACTGTGGTAAAAGGAGATGGAAAATATCTTTCTATTGCCGCTGCATCTATTCTGGCGAAAACCTATCGTGATGATTATATGAATGAACTGCATAAAGAATATCCTTTTATGATTGGAATAGTAATAAAGGTTATCCTACTAAAAGCATCGTGCGGCTATCCGTGAACATGGAACAACGCCATATCATCGGATGACTTTTAATTTGTTGGGAACAGATCCCCAATTAGAGATTCCTTTCTAATTTGAAGAATATATAGGAGGATGGGATAACTTCTTTACATTTCATTCTACTTGGTTGAAAATAAAGCGAAGAATCTGTTTGATTCATATGAGTAGTAACAGATTCTTCGTTTCACTTTTTACAATGGTCTTATTCAGCATATCAATATTTTCCCCGTTGATAAGAGCGATGTCCATAAATAGTGATTATCACAAAACAGATAAATGGCAGGATAAATGAAACATTTACGGCTGGCATATTCCAAATGGTATTCATATCAATAATACTTGCTTGTAAAGGAGGAAGTACGGAACCTCCTAAAATAGCCATAATCAGGCCGGCTGCTCCAAACTTTGCATCATCTCCCAATCCGGTAAGCGCTATGCCATAGATCGTGGGGAACATTAATGACATACAGGCTGAAACAGCTACCAGGCAGTACATACCCCAGATATCCTGGAAGAAGATGACTCCGGCGGTGAAGCAGCAACCCGCAATGGCAAGTATGGCCAATAATTTACCTGGATTGAGGTAGCGCAAGATGAAGGTACAGATAAAACGGCTGATACAGAAAATAACCATCGCAATGATATTATATTCTTGTGATAGTACTTCAGCAGCTTTTTCCTCCATACCTTGTGACATGAACAGGCGTGTGCCGTATTGGATGATGAAGGTCCAACACATAATCTGCGCACCTACATAGAAGAATTGTGCCACCACTCCTTCGCGGTAATGATGGATGGAGAAGATACGCTTCAGTGTGGGACCGAAATTGATACTGTGAGACTGGTCACCATTTTTGGGCATTTGGGTAAAACGTATCACTAGAAGCATAACTAATATGACTATTCCGATAGTGAGATAAGGAGCGATCAGTACGGACAGGTCCGCATCTCTTACCATTGCAAATTCTGCCGGGTTTAGTTGGGCTCGTTCTGCCGTATCCATCGGATTTAGTTTCGCCTGGATAAAGTTCATGGCTACATACATTCCCAGTAAAGAGCCCATAGGGTTAAACGATTGTGCCAGATTGAGACGTCGGGTAGCGGTAGCTTCTGTTCCCATGGACAAGATGTAAGGGTTGGAACTGGTTTCGAGGAAGGAGAGTCCGCAGGTCAGAATAAAATAAGCTAATAAGAACGGATAGTAGCTGCCTGTCATTTTAGCGGGAAAGAATAATAAGGCTCCTACGGCATAAAGTCCCAATCCCAGCAGGATACCGGCTTTATAAGAGTATTTACGGATAAACATAGCTGCCGGAAAAGCCATGGCGAAATATCCGCCATAGAAGGCAACTTGCACCAATGCGCCATCGGTGACACTCATCCGGAAGATTTTAGAGAATGCTTTTACCATCGGATTGGTGATATCATTGGCGAATCCCCACAGGGCGAAGCAGCAGGTGACTAATATAAACGGTAGTACGTAGCTGACTCCATCTTTGTACAGGATGGGTTGATCTGTATCTTTCATTTCTTAAATTAAAGATTGAGAATTAAAATTAAGAAATGAGAATTGAAAACAAAAGGAGAGGCATATAACCTTTTCTCTGTTTTAATTTTCAATTCTCAATTTATTAACTATTTATAAATGGGTCCGTAAGTTGAGCAAGCTCTGTAGTCGGAACCTTCCTTATCCATACCGAAGGCATTCCATGATGCCGGGCGGAAAATCTTGTCGTCTTCTACATTATGCATACAAACAGGAATACGTAGCATAGATGCCAGAGTTATTAAATCCTGTCCGATGTGTCCATAGCTGATGGCGCCGTGGTTGGCTCCCCAGTTGTTCATTACCGAATAGACATCACGGAATGCAGGTTTGTCGCATAGGCGGGGTACAAACCAAGTAGTAGGCCATGTGGGGTCTGTCCGCATGTTCAGTACCTGATGGATTTCCGGATCAATATCTACTGTCCAGCCTTCTGCCAGTTGCAATACTGGGCCTAAGCCTTTACCAGATTAAGACGCATCATGGTGACAGGCATACCGCCTTTAGACAAGAAATTGGAAGAGAAACCGCCTCCACGGAAATAGTCGCGATCTGCCGGATACCAGGTTGTAGCTTTCAGACAAGCTTCGACATCGGCTTCAGTCATTTCCCAGTTGGGCTTCATGCAGGGCTCTCCCGCTTCATTATGGCTCTCACCGGTAGCGTCCAGAGTGGTTGCACCAGAGTTGATAAGATGGATGATACCGTTTTAGCCATTCCGGTAAGTTCTTTGCCGGTGACACGTTTTACTGCTTCGGGGCTCCAGTAAGTACGGATGTCGGAGAACATCTGTCCACAGCCACTCAGCAGGTGACCGAATAACATGGCAACACCATTGCAAGCATCATTTTCGGTAGCCAGAACGTATGCTTCGCGAATGCCGTTCCAGTCGAAAGTGGTGTTGAGCAGTGCTTCACTGAAGTCACCGTTTGGTTTCCAGTCAGTCCATTGGCGTTGCCCTGGAAGCCGGCTGCGATGGCATTATGGCCGATAGCTTCTTCTTTGAATCCCATTTCAAGCAATTTCGGGTTGCCGACCATCAAGTCACGCATGATGATAGTCATTTTACAATAAATTCCCAGTCGGCATCCTTCTCTTCACGGGTTTTGCGCTTTTCGGGACGGTTCTTAAAGTCTTCCCCTTCGTTGGGCTTGCAATATTTTTCAGTCCAGGCCATTGCCTTGGCATATTCTTCATGGTCATAGATTCCTTCTTCCATACGGCGCAGGATCTCAGTTTCGTCCACGCTTTCATTACGTATTCCCAGATATTCCTGGAAAAGTCAGGATCGACAATAGAGCCGGCGATACCCATGCAGACACTACCGAAAGAAAGATAGCTTTTTCCGCGCATATTGGCTACAGCCATGGCGGCACGGGCGAAACGCAATAGTTTTTCTGCTACATCGGCCGGAATCGTGTTGTCATCCAAATCTTGTACATCGTGTCCGTAAATACCGAATGCAGGCAGCCCTTTCTGTGCGTGCCCGGCTAATACGGCAGCCAGATAAACGGCTCCCGGACGCTCTGTGCCGTTGAATCCCCAGACTGCTTTCGGCCAGTGCGGGTGCATATCCATTGTTTCGGAGCCATAGCACCAGCAACTGGTTACGGTAATGGTGGCACCTACTCCTTCGCGTTCGAATTTCTCGGCACAAGCGGCGCTTTCGGCTACACGACCGATGGTGCTGTCTGCTATTACACATTCCACGGGGCTTCCGTCACCGTTTTCAAGTTGGATGAAATCAGTTCGGCAACAGCTTTGCCAGGTTCATAGTCTTGTCTTCAAGGCTTTCGCGGACACCACCCTGGCGGCCGTCGATAGTGGGACGAATCCCGATTTTAGGATACTTTTCATGATATACATAGGTTTTAGTTGTTAAATTGAATTTCTTAAATGGACTTCGGTAGGGAGATAAGTTCTTATTTCCTGTCCGGTTAGTACAAATTCTGCGGCTTTCCGCCCCAGCTCTTCCCAGTTGATACTGAGTACCGTAATCCCTTGGTCTATTACCTCGTAGGCAGGAGTGTCATTGTAGGCTATCAGTCCGAAATCTTCTCCGCATTTCAGCCCGGTTGTCCGGCTTTGCTTGATTATATTGACTACCTCTATCTGACGGATTGCAATGTATACTTCTCCTTTACGGACTTGTATCCGGTCTGTATTTTCCACAATGGCTGAATCAATGTGATAATCCTGACAGAAACAATTGAAATACTGACAACTGCTACGGGGTGTTTGATGTCTTCGGGAAATAAAAGTACTAGTCTCTGATATTTTCTCAGATGTTCTTTCAATGCGGCCAATGCATGATAAAAGGAATCGTCAAAATCCTGACATACGTATGAATAATCCTTTTATCGAACTTCCCGAAATCCAACAGCAGCAACTTAGACGAATCTATTTTGTAAAGATGGGGATAGTTTCTCATTGTCGAAGTTCATCACAATGTATTTATTGTATCTGCCTATTGATTCACGTAAGATGGTATTGAAAAGTCGTTCATTATATTGATGAAACAATAAATCTACTTTGTAGTTGATGGATAGTTTTTGATAAAACTATTATATAACGAGTATTTAAAGGGAGAATATTCGTCCAGCAGAAGCAGAATGTTTGTAAGCTTGTTGGTAACGTAGTAACCTTTTCCCGGAGTAGAGTCTATTATTCCCCGGTCTTTTAAATCAATGAATGCTTTGAACACCGTATCCCGCGACACTTGATACTCACGGCTCAGTTTGTTGATGGACGGTAATGTGCAGTCCGATTTATATTTGCCCATGGAAATCTCCTGACTGAGTAAATCAGCCAGTTGTTTCACTTTAGTGGTCTGCTGTCCAAAGGTAACTTTCATGAACTGTTTAAGGTTTTACGCGGACAATGCAAACTGTGCTGAACTGTCCCGATGCAAAGGAATGCAATTTATTCATAAACAGCAAGATGAAAAGGTATGTTTTATAACACAAGAATCGAAGCTTCTATATCGATTTCCGGAAGAATGTGTAGTACGTACTAATCAAATAATATAATTAGAGTATTTGCCGAAGTATATTAACCGCATTACAGAACAAAGGGAGGAGTCGTGTCTTGCCGGTGCGCCGGATATTGTTTTGCTGGTTTGTGAAATGATTGCCGGGCGTATGAATGCAAAATTGACTCGGGATATGGAATTTAAAGACGGACTGCATTTTATCATCGAACTTCCTCTATAAAAATAGGTGAAACATTATTCATTGACAGGGCTTTTTGTACCTTTGCACCCGGAAAAAGCAAGGATAAACTTTAAACAAAATAAGATTATGAGTAAAAAGCCCTTTTAATGATTCTTGATGGTTGGGGTATCGGCGATCAAGGTAAAGACGATGTAATCTTTAACACTCCACTCCTTACTGGGATTCTCTGTTGGCAAACTATCCGCACTCTGAATTGCAGGCTAGCGGTGAGAACGTTGGTTTGCCCGACGGACAGATGGGTAACTCCGAAGTAGGACACTTGAATATCGGTGCAGGACGTATCGTTTATCAGGATTTGGTAAAGATTAACCGTGCATGTGCCGACAACAGCATAATGAAGAATCCGAGATTGTTTCCGCTTTCTCTTACGCAAAGGAAAATGGCAAGAACATCCACTTTATGGGATTGACTTCAAACGGTGGTGTACACAGTTCATTCGATCATTTGTTCAAACTTTGCGATATCTCTAAAGAATATGGCATTGAAAATACATTTATCCACTGCTTTATGGATGGTCGTGACACAGACCCGAAGAGTGGTAAAGGCTTTATCGAACAACTGACTGCGCACTGTGAAAAATCAGCCGGTAAAATCGCTTCTATCGTTGGTCGCTTCTATGCTATGGATCGTGACAAGCGTTGGGAACGTGTGAAAGAAGCATACGACCTGTTGGTTGAAGGTAAAGGAAAGCAAGCCACCGATATGGTTCAGGCTATGCAGGAATCATACGATGAAGGTGTTACAGATGAATTCATCAAACCGATCAATAATTCTACCGTAGACGGTACCATCAAAGAAGGTGATGTGGTTATCTTCTTCAACTACCGTAACGACCGTGCCAAGGAATTGACTGTTGTGCTGACTCAACAGGATATGCCGGAACAAGGTATGCATACTATTCCGGGCTTGCAGTTTTATTGCATGACTCCGTATGATGCGTCTTTCAAGGGTGTTCATATTCTGTTCGACAAGGAAAATGTTCAAAATACGTTGGGTGAATATCTGGCTGCTAACGGTAAGACTCAGTTACACATTGCAGAAACGGAAAAGTATGCTCACGTGACTTTCTTCTTCAATGGTGGTCGTGAAACTCCGTATGATGCCGAAGAGCGTATCTTGGTTCCATCTCCGAAAGTGGCTACTTACGACTTGAAGCCTGAGATGAGTGCTTATGAAGTGAAGGATAAATTGGTAGAAGCCATCAAGACCCAGAAATTCGATTTCATTGTCGTGAATTACGCTAATGGTGATATGGTAGGTCATACAGGTATCTATGACGCTATTGAAAAGCAGTGAAGGCTATTGACGAGTGCGTGAAAGATACAGTGGAAGCTGCCAAGGCTAATGATTATGAAGTAATCATTATTGCCGACCACGGTAATGCCGACCATGCACTGAATGAAGATGGTACACCTAATACGGCTCACTCTTTGAACCCTGTTCCATTTGTATATGTAACAGAGAACAAGAATGCTAAAGTGGAAAATGGTGTATTGGCAGATGTTGCTCCTTCTATCTTGCACATTTTGGGCATGCCCCAGCCTGCCGACATGACCGGACGGGATTTGATAAAATAATGTAGAAAGTATATTTATTTGTCATTCTGAACAAGGTGAGGAATCTGTAATGAAGCATGGATTCGTCACTTTGTCCGGAATGACATTTTAATTTAATAAGAGATGATACAGATAGATGATGTTGTAATCTCCCTTGATGTGTTTCGTGAGAAATTTCTTTGTAATCTCGATGCCTGCAAAGGTGAGTGCTGCATAGAGGGAGATGCCGGTGCACCGGTGGAATTGGATGAAGTGGAAAAACTGGAAGAGGTGCTTCCTGTTATTTGGGACGAGCTTTCACCCGAGGCACGGACGGTGATTGATAAGCAGGGAGTGGTTTATACAGATGAAGAGGGCGATTTGGTAACTTCCATCGTCAATCAGAAAGATTGTGTATTTACCTGTTATGACGAGAAAGGGTATTGTTATTGTGCCATCGAGAAAGCCTTCCGGGCAGGTAAGACCGATTTCTATAAACCAATCTCTTGTCATCTTTATCCCATCCGTATAGGTGATTATGGCCCTTATAAAGCGGTGAATTATCATCGTTGGGATGTATGTAAAGCCGCCGTGTTATTGGGAAAAAGAGAACCTTCCTGTATACAAGTTCTTAAAGGAACCGTTGGTGCGGAAATTTGGTGAAGAATGGTATAAAGAGCTGGAGGTTGCGGCAGAAGAATTGAAGAAAGAGGAATGATTTAAGCATCTTCGGTTTTATTATCCCTGATTTATTACATTAACCGAAATTTAATACTACGAAAATACCCCATGAAAAGACTACTCTTGTCATGCTGTATCTTATTATGCGTCGTATTGACTTTGAAGGCGCAAGAACAGCCGTTAATCAGTCCGGATGATTCTATCCGTAGTTTGGTGGGACGTTTGTTTCCTAATAGCAATCCGAATCTTTCGGCACACATGAACCTGCAATTCTCCACTTCGGGAGTTGCCAACTTTATTGAAGGAGATTTAGAGGATGCCTCTTTTAAACTGAATCGTGTAAAACTGGAGATATTAGGTTCTTTCAGTAAACAATTTTCTTATCATTTCCGTCAGTCGTTTAATAAATACAGCAATCCCCACTCGTTGGATAATTTGTCCTCTTCCATTGAGTATGCTTTGGTGAATTGGAAAATGTCTGATAAATTCACGTTGACTGCCGGAAAACAAGATATCGCTTTGGGTGGCTATGAATATTATGTCAATGCCATCAAAGTCCGCGAGTATAGTGAGTTTAATGATAACATCAGTTGTTATCAGGCAGGAGTGGCGGGAAGATTCAATCTGTCATCCACCAATGAGTTGGTGCTTCAGGTAGTAAATAACCGTAGTGGAGAAAATGATGAAACCTATCTTTACGGTTTGCCGCAAGGAGTGGAAAAAGCTAAAGTTCCTGTTCTGTCAACAGTCAATTGGAACGGGTTCTTCTTTGATAACGCGGTACAATTACGATATGCGGCCTCATATGGGCAGCTGGCGGAAGGTAAGAATCTTTGTTGTTTTACGGCGGGTAATATTTATGAGAAAGGCCCTGTTATTGCTTATATTGATTTAATGTATTCTCGTGAAGGGCTGGATAGCAAAGGCATTATCAGTGATTTGCAAGGTCCTGTTTTAACAGCTCCGTCCACGGCGCAGAATGCGGAATACTTTAGTACCGTGGTAAACTTTGACTATCGCGTTCATCCCAATTGGAATCTTTATTTGAAAGGCGCTTATGAGAGGGCAGGCATTTATAAAGCAAACGGGCATTTTGAGAAAGGGCTTTATCGTACTACATGGAATGCGCAGGCGTGTGTGGAATATTTCCCGATGCGTAATAGTGAACTGCTTATCTTTGCCCATCTTTTATATAAAGGGCATCATTTGACCCGGCGTGCGCAGGCTTTGGGAAGCACGAGTCCGGACACGCAACGTATTTCTGTCGGGTTGGTTTACTCTATTCCCGTTTTTGATGTTCCTTATCATATCTTCACTCCGTTCCGTTTGATATTTCACATGGGTGAAGCAACTGCTTCACCCATGTGACAACGGCTGTTTACCTAAGTGAAATCGCTTCTTCACCAAGGTGAAGCAATGAACGCAGCCGGACAAAATACAAGAAAAAGGCTTACCTTTTATTTCAATGAGGTTGTTTCCCTTTTCATTGCAAGACCGGGGAAATACGCTATATTTGTGAAATAATTAATTACTTCAACTAACAACACAGAATATTATAATGAAAAAGACTGTCCTTTTTTCTGATGATTATATTGATAGCCTCGTGCCATCAAGAAGAAATTCCTTCTGTTTCCGATAAACCGGAAGGGAATCAGCTGATTTTGATTTATCAGATGAAGATGCACTTCAGGGTTGTATTTATGTGAAACTGAAAGAAGAACCTACAGAAGAGGTGCAGATAAGGAGTATTGGCAACACGGTAAGGACAGGAATTAAGGTGTTGGACCGGGCTGCCTCTTCTTTGAAAATAGAGAGAATGGAACGTACGTTTCCCTACGCCGGCAAATTTGAAGAACGTACTCGTAAGGAGGGGCTTCATTTATGGTACAATGTTTGGTTCTCCAAAGACACATCAGCGACTCGTGCAGCTGCTGAAGTAGCTTTTCTAGATGGTATTGAAATGGCTGTTCCTGTTCCTAAGATAGTTTCCAGGGCAAGGCCGGAAACAGTATGGGATATGTATGGTATCAGAGTGGGGAGTGGTTGTTCAATGATCCGGATTTATCCAAACAATGGTATTTTGATAATCCCGGTACAGAATCCTGGCAGAGGGAAGGTGCGGATATCCGTTTAGTTGATGTGTGGAAACAATACAATGGGAATCCGGCTATTATTGTAGCGGTTGTAGATGGCGGCATTAATCAGGAGCATCCTGATTTGCAGGATAATTTATGGACGAATCCGGGTGAGATACCAAAGAATGGTATAGATGATGATGGCAATGGGTATATAGATGATGTACATGGTTATAATTTTGTAGATGATAATGCAATTTTGGTCCCTCATCGTCACGGAACTCATGTGGCGGGTACTATTGGTGCGACAAATAATAATGAAACAGGTATCAGCAGCATTGCAGGAGGGAACGGAACTCCCGGCAGTGGGGTGAAACTCATGAGTTGCCAAATTTTAAAAGTCTGACTTCCACTGGAGGAGAAGTCGCTTCTGATCCGTTTATTGCTGCCGCTATTAAATATGGTGCTGATAATGGAGCTGTTATCAGTCAGAATAGTTGGGGATACGCTGTCGGAACGGGGAGGAATACCTCTTCATATATTAATCCTGTACATAAGGAAGCCATTGATTACTTTATAAAATATGCCGGATGTGATAACAACGGAGAGCAACTTGACGGAAGTCCAATGAAAGGAGGGATTGTATTGTTTGCATCAGGCAATGCGAATACTTCTGACCCCAGGATAGCGGCGCCGGCTGATTATGACAAGGTAGTTGCGGTTGCAGCCATTGAGGCCGATTATAGAAAGGCTTCTTATTCCAATTATGGTACATATATGGATATTTCTGCTCCCGGAGGAGCATTGAACGGAGATGGGCGGATATGGAGTACGACTACAAAACTGGCCGGTAATTATGAATATCTGGCCGGTACATCTATGGCGTGTCCGCTGGTCAGCGGTGTGGCAGCACTGGTGATAGAGAAGTATGGGGTAGGCAAGAAAGGTTTTACACCGGAAACTCTGAAGGAAATCCTCTATCAAAGCGCATACGATTTGGATGAATATAATCCGAGGTATACCGGCCAGTTGGGGCACGGATGCGTGGATGCCACAGCTGCTTTAAAGATAGATGTTTCTAATCTTCATCCTTTTACATTGAAGTCCAATCAGGTAACTGATAATACTCTGATATTTAGTGTAAGCAGCAGTATGGCTGGTAATGGAGAACTGACTTTGTATAATGGCATTGGCAATAAGGTGCTGAGTCTTCATTTGGAACTTGAAGCCGCCTCCTTGCATTCTGTGGACATAACCAAGCTTTCTGCCGGATATTATACATTGGTGTACCGAGCGAACGGGATGGAGATCAGAGAGAAATTTATCAAGTACTAATCCTGATAAAATGAAATAGGACATGAAACGAATAGGACTATATCTGTTTATAATAGGCATAACTTTTATTAAAGCTTATGGACAAGAGGATTCCGGACCTGTCAATACCGGAGCGGCAAACTATCTGACTATACCGGTTGATGCACGCAGCGCAGCCATGGAGGTGCCGGTGTGGCGATTTCGAGGGAAATAATGCCGTTTTCCATAATGGTGCGGCAACTTTATCGGAGGCCATGCACAAAGGTGGGGTTACGTATACTTATTCCCCGTGGATGCGTGACTATGAGTATGGATACTCTCTTCATAGTTTAGGCGGTTTTATAAAATTAATAAGCGCAATGCCATTCTGTTAGGTTTCCGTTATTTCGGCTATCCGGAGATGGATGGAATAGGGAGGATGCTTCGGGAATACATCCCAAAGAAATAGCTGTGGCGGCAGGTTATGCATACGAGGTCATAAAGAATCTTTCGGTTTCCGCTACTTTTAAATATCTGTATTCGGATATGGGTAAGATAGGAAATAGCAACGGTGCGAGTTCTGTGGCTTTTGATTTGGGGATATTATATAAGCGTGAGATAAAGGATTGGGAAGGTGCCGGTTGGTCGGTCGGGATTCATGCGAGTAATCTTGGACCGAAAATAAAATACCTAACCTCTAAAGAGGCTCTTCCTGCAATGGTCAAAGTAGGAGGTGCTGCTGACTTGCCTTTTGCATCAATGCATAGGTTGACTTTGACCGCTGATCTGGGTTACAGGCTTTCCCCGATGATGTACAGGCGTTAAATGTAAGTGCCGGGGCGGAATATGCATGGATGGAGCATCTCATGTTGCGTGGCGGTTATCATTATGGTGATAAGAATAAAGGAGATGCCAGTTATGCTACGGCCGGGGCAGGAGTGGAATATGCAGGTGTGCATTTGGATTTTGCGTGGATGTTTGCGGGACATGAATGTCTTGCCAGAAATACGTTTTGGATTTCTTTAGGATACTCTTTTAACTCTTGCACGGTTAGTCCTAGAAGCCTATATACATATATTAGGCTTCTAGGTTATCGATTATTAACAGGAAGATTATGAGTTATCTTTACTTTCTTTTGTAGATGATTGGAATGCATTCATAATGGCTGTGGGTTTTCCGTTTTGTCAAAGGCTCCCATATCATATCCGTTCCATTCGTAACATTCCGGTTCCCAGTACCATACACCAGCGCAAGATTCCATGTCTCGGGCTTTGTTTATAAAATCGGCAAGGACTTGGGCGGAAGCGGAATCATTTTGTTTTACCCTATTTCGGTTATCATGACTTTTACTTGGAAAGTCTTTGCTAGTTGGCTGATGTGTTTTAATGCTAACAAGTTCATTTCTTGCCATAATTTTGTGGAATGAGTTTGTGGATAGTGTGACAGGCCAATCATATCCAATTTTCCTCCAGCTTCTTTGAACTGCTTGAACCACCAAGTTAAGTCGTCCCAGGCATTGTCTATGTGAACAATAACGATACTTTGGGGAAGATTTTTTACGGCATCGTAGCCGGTATTGACAAACTCGGCCAGATTTTGTGTGTTTTGTGGATATTTCACTCGCTCATTGGTACTGTTTAAGCCTTTGACATCACATTCTCGGATATCATAGAATGCACCGCTGAGTGCGACATTCTCATCCCACAACATTCCTGGACGGATTTCGTTACCCACTTGTACCCATCGTGGGGATATGTCTTCCGCCTTTAATGCTTGCAAGATGTCGATGGTATGGGCGGCAATGGCCGTCTTTAGTTCCGCTACTGATTTGCCGATCCATGCCTTGGGCTTGAACTGTTGTCCGGGATCAGCCCATGAGTCGCTGTAATGGAAGTCTACCATGACATCCAGACCTTGTTCTTTGGCTCGTCGGGCTTTGTTCACAACGTCTTGTTTACTGTTCCATCTGTCTTTGGGATTTACCCATACGCGCAGGCGGATGGCATTTATGCCAGCTCTTTCATCAGTTGGAAGCAGTCGGTTTCTATGCCTTCATGATTGTAAAACTTCAACCCTTTTTTCCATTTCACTCACCCAACTGATGTCGGCTCCTTGAGTAAAACTGGTTTTGGAAGGTGCTGGTGTATCGGAATTATCTGTTCCGGACTGTTCGTTGCCGTGGCTTCCGCAAGCTGACGAGGATAATACCAGCAAAGCGGTTAGCATATAATTCTTGAGGTTATGATATATTTCTTTCATGTGTTTTCGTATATTAGTTTTTAGAAGATAGACAACGGAGGCATATCCGTCTAGTTTTAAATAAAAGTTTCCATGGTCTTCCTTCTCCTGTACATTTCCGGATACGGCGATAGCTTTCTCCGTCCTGTCCGTCAAGGGAATCTCTATTTCAGAATTGCCAAAATTATGAATAACCAATAGTTTCTCGCTATCTTTAGTCATGTACCAGGCGGCAATACTTTTGTATTTTTTTTCTCCCTCTCCCGATTCGTTGAACAGAGCATGACGGGTCATGGTTCCTTGGGCCAGCGCTGGATAGGTGTTACGCAATGCGGTAAAGATCAAGTAGGTATTCAATACTGACTGATGGTCTGCCGTCTGTTTGGTTACATCGGGGATGTTTGTGCTTACTGTGGCATCTATTTTGTCGGTATAGTGGGTGGTATAACTGTCTCCCCACAACATAGGTCCGCGTACATATTCATCTCCTTTGTCTTTGGTGCCGTATAATCCTAGTTCTTCACCATAATAAATATAAGGTGAGCCGGGAGTAGTGAGCAGGACAGCGGCTGCTAATTTCTCCTTGGCGGTAGATTTACCTAGCTTGGAGGCTGCACGATCTTCATCATGGTTGCTTAGTTTGGTTGCTGCGATGTACCCGGGACGATAGGCGGCATATTCTTGCCTATAGTTCAGGATGTCTTTGGTGAAATAACATCCGGTGGCATTATTGAGAGCCCATTCCAGACGATACCAGAAAGAGAACTCGAACAAAGCGGGCAGACCGGCATAATAGGGGGCTACTTCGTTGTATTCGGACAGTACTTCACCCACCATGTAGAAATTGTCCGTGTGTCCTTTTGCTTGTAATAAGTGTTCATGTCTTCGTAGAACATATTCAGGAAACGGGGATTTTCGTTGCTGGTAGCACTGTGGTAGATGTGCTTGACAGCATCCAGCCGCAGTCCGTCCACACCTCGGTCTATCCATCCTTTGGCACTGTTTGCCATGGCTATGTACGCAGGGGAAGAAGTGGCTTGTTCCACCGCACCATAGTTGAGGTCGGCAAAGTAGTCGGTGGCAAACTGGGAATGATAATACCATAAGTTCATGGAATCGAACAGAATATCGGCCGCTGTTTTGTTATCAAGAGTGAATGCAGTTCCCAAAGTGACTTTGTGGGAAGCAGAAGTAGCACCGTATTTAGTTCCTGCAGGCCAAGAAGGATCGTTACTAGTGCGGATTAGAAATCCCCAAGAGGACACGAAGTCTGTGGTCAGTTCATAATGGTTGTTCCCTTTGTCATAGAATTTTTACATATGCCTTCTCCGAAATAAAGGTATTTGGCTCCGTTTGTGCCGGGGTCAGGGTTGTCCGCATCGGCTTTTTCGGCCCGGGTTACTGTGACGGTGGGTTGCGAGGCTTTGCTCCAGTCGAGGCTGAATGTATAGATGCCTTTTACTTCTGTATCTTCGGAGGAGGTTGCGAACCATTCATTGGCGGCATATTCTTCTTTGGGTATCATGGCTATTTTTCCTTCTGCTATCTCTGTTTGAGGAGATTGGGAGAAGAGATAGTAGCTACGATAAAGATTATCAGTAGATGAGGTGGCTTCCTTGAACCAAGGGTGGGCTTTGCCCGTATGGTTCATTACATAATCCAGGTATATTTTTATGTTGCGCTTGTGGGCTTCGGTGATGAGGCGGTCGAAGTCGGCCTCTGTACCTAGTTTGGGATTGACTTTGGTATGGTCTGTCACATCATAGCCGTGATAGGACATGGCAGGATGGATGGGGAGAGCCAGAGGGCTGTCACTCCGAGGCTGTTGATGTAATCCAGCTTGTCAATGAGTCCGTTGAGGTCGCCGTATTTGTCACCGTCTTTGTCTGCAAAGGAGTAAACTAATAATTGATAGGAGATGTCGGCACGCTTGGTACCATCCCAATTGTCGGGGGCGGCAGTGATATTTTTCCAAGTGGCGGTAGGAGGATCAGGGTTTTCGGGAGTCGGAGGAACCGGTATTTCCGGCGAATCGTCAGAACAGGCTTGTGACAGAGGTACCAAGCAAAGCAGGAATAGTATACCTACTAGAAAGAGATGGATTCGTTTCATGGTTTCTTTGTTTATAAGGGTAAAAGAATAAGGCGGAGTACAGTATTACGGAAATTCCGCAAGCCGTAAACCGCCTTTTGTCGGTATAGGTACGGGGAGGATACAAGAAGCGTACCTATACTTGTATTGATTAGTTCTTAGTTAGGGTCAACAGGTTCATGCCGTCGCATTGAGGGATGAACCTGATGGTATAGTTTCCGGCCGTAACAGCGATGTTGCCGGCATTGAAAGTCGGTTCGGCTATCGAACCACCCCAGTTGATGTCCCAGTCATTATTGGCGCGGATTTTGATTTCACCATCCGTTAGGTTGGTGGTCAGATTCCAACTTCCATCTTCTTCGTTGTAAGTCATGTCGGTATCGGCATCCCATCCGGATGGGGTGGCGCTACCTATCACTCCGAGTTGAGATGAGGGTATGCTTGTAAGTCATGGCAGTCAAATCCACTTCCATCATGTAGAACCCTGCTTCCGGAGCGTCGATATTTCCTGCACCGTTTTCATCAAGTGTACCTGCCAGAGCATCACCACTTACTTTTCCCAATCGCCTGTCCAGTTATCTTTTCTGGGTTCGGCTTGTATTTGAATTCTCCGTTCAAATAGGCGAAACCTCTGTATTTGCCATCAAAGTTTATTCCGGCTAGCGGGCAAGTACCTGACCATGAGGTGTTATTACCTATTTCATAGATGTAAGGAGCGAAACCCAGCTCTTCCAGTGTGTAGGTGTATTCCATCATATCCAATGTCATTCTATACATGCCGGCTTGAGTTATCATGCCGGCTTGTGGATTGTTTGTTGTAAGTGTTCCTTCGGTAGCGGTATCTCCATCGGTTACGGTTCCCAATACACCAGCTCCCCAGAATTCTCCCTCGGTATTGGTCTTCGGAATAATTTTCCAGCATTGATTATCAGCGGTTGTGGTGAATACGATGGAAAATTTGGAATCTTCATAAACGTCTGTTCCCGAATGGCTGAATCCCACCATGCCGTCAGCGCTCCAACCATTTACCGAGGTTTCATCCTTGTCGTTCTTTATTGTGAACATGTCGCCTACAAGATAGTAACCGGTGTCAATAAATGGTGCGGCCGGAGTGAAATTTACGTCAAACGAACCGGCATTTACCAATAAGGCTTGTCCGTCTTTTATGGCATTGGCATATACTTGGGCAATGAAGGGACGCGCTATAGGACGTTTCCCGTAAGTTTCCACTACCAGCTTCTGAATGGTCAGGCTGTCAATCATTCCGTCTGTATTGGATTCCAGTTCTCCTGCCTTACCTTTCTCGGTAGAGAGCTCTACCCGTACATTGCCCAAGGTATATCCTTCGGGAAGTGTGGCATTAGATAGAGTGAACAATTTGATGCTGCTCCCCGGATTGGATAAATTGATGTCATCGACCTTGGATGCCGAGAAATCGGGAAGGGTTATTGCAGCTTCTTGTTCGTTGGCTTGAGGAGTTGCCCAATCAGTGTAATCATCTGTGCATGAAGACATGCACAGAACAGTCAGACCGATTAATGAATGGATTGATATATTTTTCATCTTGATTCAATTAAAAGATTATTATTTGATTTCGCCTTCGCCGGTAGCGAAGTTCAGGTAGAGCTGCTGTCCCGCTTTGCCTGCTACTCGTGCTTGGTCTCCATCGTTGGCACGATATTCAATTTTGCCGTCGAAGACCATGAACTCGCTCTTCCACCACTCAAAGGTAGGAATTTTTACGTATGCACGCACACCGTCACCATCGCCACCCGGGACACTGGCAGCAAAAGCAGGTGAGACAAAGAAGCGTTAAAAGTATCGGGAATGGTACATAACCAGCCTTCAGCCTGCTCTTTCCAGTCGCTGTTGCCTACAACAGGTCCCATCAACCATATTTCAGGTTTGTTAAACTGTATATCATAGACGAGGTTGCGTCCCGAAACGGAAGAGGTGATTACCATTAAGTACCATCCCGGAGTATCAGTAGCGATATTGTCTCCGTTGTCTTTGATATTGCCTGCCAAATCGCCGTTTATACTGTTTATACCAGAAAATCCTGTTTCATTTCCATCCCAAGCTTTGCTCTGATTGAATTTGATGCCGGCATCGTCTATCCATACCATAGACCAGAATACATGAGTTGCACCGTTTACGGAATCATCTTGGTTGCCGAATCCCAGTTCCATTCGTTAAATCCGCCTACGATATATAAGTTTTCGGGGTATTGACCGGAGGAAGCGAGAAAAGTAAATGTACTTTATTCAATGACACTACATTGGAAAGTATTTCGGTTCCTTCTATTGCTTTGTTATCACTGGTCATCATAACTGCTCTTAAGCGGATATAGACCGCTATATCCATCGGAAAATCAACATCGGTTGCACCTTTGTTTACTTTCATATCTGTAAGTGTACTAGCTAAAAGAGGTGCGTCTATACTGATTTTGTTCCTGCATTGACATTACCTATTTCTGTAAAATCGGTCATGGATTCATCGAATGCCACTTGCACATAGTATCCAACGTTGGCGGGGAAGCCGTAGTCGGGTTGTGAACAGGATATTTCGATAGAGGAAGAATTGGCCAAATCGATTACTGTACCGCTGATAGCTGGAGTGTTTAGGACAAATTCGGTGGGTGAGATTAGCGTTGGGTTGGAGTCGCGATCATCATCACATGCGGTGAATATACCCAGTCCCAATCCGATAATCAAAAATGATTTAAGTATTTTATTCATTGTATTTTCATTTAATATTTATAAAACAAAAGTTTTCAGTATCCGGGTTCTGAGTCAAATTGGAGTTGGCAGTCAACTCATTGGTCGGGATGGCAAAATATTAAGATGTGCATCAAAACTACGTCCTTCATAAGATCCGCCTTTCCATTGCCAAGTGTAATTGTTGTTGCCTCCATAGCGGTTGAATCTAATTAAGTCCATACGGCGGCGGCCTTCAAAATAGAATTCTCGGCTCCATTCATCGCAAATATCATCCAGGCTATATGCATTTGTACGGGTAGAAGCATGTGCACGACTTCGGATGGAGTTAACTGCTTGTGTACCTTCAGATGTAGTGTTTCCTCCATTCAAGCGAGCATCGGCTTCTGCAAAAGTCAGATAGGCTTCTGCAACACGTAGCAAGAAGTAGTCGGTATCGGCGAAGGTGGCATCATGTCCGGCTGAACCGTCTGTTTTGAAGTTGGTGAATTTTGCAATAGCATAACCGCTTTTAAAGGTAGATACATCTTCATTGTTTAAGGTACGTCCCACACCGTCGAATAAAGCACGGTCGTCTTTGGCTGCTACATACATGTCGTAGCTTGGCAGTTCGGGGGCATCATTCTGAGGGAAGAATTTGCGGATGAGGTCAGGACGTGCGCGGTTACCGCCCCAGTTTTGTGCAGAAACACCGTTGGTGGCTGTCAGGTCATTAGGGTTTGCATGCATCTCACCATCAAAGCAACCAGCTATCAAGAACAGGGAAGTACCCCAACTGGTGGTTGTCAGACCGTCTTGAAGTAAGGGTAGAAGAGCTTCGTAAGCAGCATCAGTTTCCCCGTTGTCACCCATGAATAACATTTGATAGGCAGTCCATCCGCCTTTTCCCACAGTATTGAGCCGGTAGGAGGATTTTATTACTTTGTCGGCATATTCTTTTGCTTTTGCCATTGGGCCGTTCCTGTATAAATTTCCGAATTCAAGTACAGGCGTGAGAGCAACAGCCAGCAGGCAGCTTTGTCTACACGACCATAACCGGCATCTGTCGATTTTTGCTTTTGCTTCGGAAAGGGCCGGTTCTATTCCGATCAGTTCCTGTTCAAGCCATTCATACATTTGAGCTCTGGATCTTTGTTCAGGTTTGGTCATTGGTTCCAATGTAAAGGGTATGTTTCCCCAACCATCCATCAGTAAGAAGTAGTGTAGGGCACGTACAAAGCGGATTTCGGCAGACATGGTGGCATCTGTATCTCCAGCCATAGCCAGATATTGGTTACAATAGGTGATGCCGGTAGTCAGACGGGCATAGAACCCGTTTAACATAGGATGGGAAGCATTGTAAGTATTGTAGCAGAAACTGGCTACACCTTCATCTCCCAGCCGCAGATAGCTTCATCAGTGGTCAGTTCGTTGGAATTGAACAATTGGCGGATAAAGCCTGTCGTACCACCATCCAAACCGTCAATATCACAGTCACCGTTAGCACCACCGTTTCCGGCTAATGCCATATTGGCGTAGCACTTGTTGAACAATCCGTTTAAATCAACATTGGTATCGATGTTCGGATCGATAGGATCTACATCTAAGTCTCCGATACATGAGGTTGCCCCAAAGCCAACATCATGAATGTGGCAGGAACGATATTCTTTATGTATTTTTCATATACTGCATAATTTTGCGAATTAGAAATTCAGGTTAAGACCAATAATAAATGAGATAGGACGCGGATAGAGATTGTTATCGAATCCGTTATTGATTTCGGGGTCGATGCCATCATAGTTTGAAATGGTGAAAACATTCGATACGGTTCCATATACGCGTCCATTCAAACCGCGATAGCTTCCGTTCTTGAAGAGATTGGAAAAGCTGTATCCTAAAGTGATGTTGTCACACTTCAAGAATGAGGCGTTACGCACCCAGTAGTCCGAAGCTTTGGCGGTAATTTCGTAAGTTTGCCAATTTCTGGCTACAGCGTCTACCGGACGGTTAGACAGGTAATTCAAAGAGTTGGACCATACTTCACCAGGATTCATGTTGCTCCATCCGGCGTTGATTCCATCATAAACATAGTTACCTAGACTGGCACGCAGTGAGAATCCGAAGTCCCAATTTTTGTATTCCAGGCGGGAGGAAAGCCCCATAGTTACGTCGGGAGCAGCATTTTTATAAAGGTATTTGTCATTTTCGGTAATCTTACCGTCACCGTCCCGGTCTACTACTGCATTTTCTATCGGGTTGCCTTGTGGGTCATATACTTGTTGGTATACATAGAATGAATTAGCTGGATACCCTACTTGATTGTATTGCAGATAAAACCCGAACCTTGACCTACTTTGATATCGGTATTGGCTACAGGAGCACCACTATCGGATACACCACTTAGATCGGTAATCTCATTCTTATTATAAGTAAGGTTATAATTAATAGTCCATATTAAGTCATTGTTTACAATGGGTTTCCAGTCTAAGGCAAATTCGATGCCTTTATTTTCCAACGAACCGATATTTTGCCATGCTTGATTTCTATAGCCAGCCATGGACGCTAATGGTGCATAGTTCAGCAAATCTTCGGTTTTACGGTAATAAGCATCAATACTGGCTGTCAGCCGTTGATCCATAATACCAAAATCAACCCCAATATTATAGGTAGTAGTGGTTTCCCATTTTAAATCAGGAGTATAGTTGTCCGGGCGGTATAGGGTTCCGTTACCTATCAGTGGATAAAACCGTTAGTACCTGTGCTTACTGAGTATGTGGGAATCCAGTTATAATTGTTAATTTTTCTCCTGCCTGTTGACCTGTCATGCCCCAGCCTAAGCGAAGTTTCAAGTCAGATATCCAAGATATGTCTTTTAGGAAGTTTTCTTCTTTGCTTTCCAAGCTAAGGCTACAGACGGGAACCACGCCCAATGGTCTTTGAAGCGTGAAGTTCCATCATCGCGAACGGTAGCTGTAAGATAGTAACGGTTCATAAGTATGTAGTTGGCACGTCCGAAGAAGGAAACCAAATAACTGTCGGTCTTGTATTGATACGGAGTGTGAGGACGCTCTGTGCCGGCTAATGTGGGGTCATCGTTCGTCATCGGATAACGACCTACGTAGTCACTGTTTGTGCTTTTCCAAAAATGTTGCCATTCGTAACCTCCCATAATATCAAAATGGTGGTTATCATTAAAGTCTTTATAATATTGGGCGTATGCATTCAATGAAAGGTTGCGTTTTAGGATACTTTCACCTCCAACAGAACCATAATACATGGCACTAGGGAAGCAGTAGATTTATTCTGTGCTTGGCGTCCTTTGGAAACATCGGCACCTAGAGATAAATGAAGGCGAAGGTCTTCAAGACCATGTACTTTATAGTCGATATCGGCACTTCCACAAAGGCGCGGCTGTGGGCAACTTCTGTGTTAAAAGCAAGCATGGCTAATGGGTTGGCACATTCTGCCGTGCTGTTATAGATGAACGGCCATGTGGAGTCGCCTAATGATGCGGCTGATGACCATTGGAAAAATCCCCATAATTTTGTAATGTCTGATCCAATGCATTGCCGAATTGGGCTTTGTGATATTCGGATGTGAAATTATAAGGATCTTGGGTAGGGTCCATCTTTACAGCAGCACCTACGGCTCCACCGTCGGCATATGCAGAACGTGCGTACATTCCTTTCGCATTGAGGTTCATAGTCAAATGATCGTCAAAAAGACGGATTAAGATTCAATGCAGCTGTGACACGTTTGAAATCAGAATTTTTCAAGATACCTTCTTGATTGGTGAAACCTACAGATACACGATAAGGAAGGTCTTTTACTGCACCCGATACGGTTATATTGTGGTCATGACTGAGAGCGGTACGGTAAATAAGATCTTGCCAGTCGGTGTTGGCTGTACCCATGGCACGATAAGCATCGCTGTTTTCTCCGTATAAATCGGTGATAAGTTGACGGTATTGGTTGCTGTCAAGTACATCAACTGTTCCTTTTTCTGACTCAATGTGACACTACCTGAATAGGAAACTGAAGGCTTTTGCCCTTTGCGTCCCTTTTAGTAGTGATGATGATAACACCGTTTGAGCCGCGTGAACCGTAGATAGCAGTGGCTGAAGCGTCTTTAATACGTTGAATGATTCGATATCCTGCGGATTAATCATGGCTAGTTTGTTAGAGAGGCCTTTTACTCCCTCATTGTCCATAGCCATACCATCAATAACAATTAGAGGGTCATTAGATGCGTTCAGTGAAGAACCGCCACGTATACGAATCTGGGCGCCACTGCCTGGGGCACCATCATTACTTGTTACATTGACACCGGCTATTTTCCCAGAAATCATATCCTGTGCGTTTATTACTAAGCCTTTGTTCTTTCCATCCGGTTTCATGGCTGTTACCGAACCGGTCAGGTCATTCTTTTAGCCACACCATAACCGATAACGACTACTTCTTCCAAAGTTTCCGTATCATCTTTCAGTATCACATTTAGTGAAGTAGCAGCCGGAAGTTCCTGGGTCAGGTATCCGATAAACGAAATAACAATTATATCACCTTTATTGGCGTTTAACAGGAAGTTACCGTCAAAATCAGTGATAGTACCATTGGTTGTTCCTTTTACCACAACATTGGCACCGATAATTGGTTCGCCTGTTGTGTCCTTTACAAGTCCTTTGACAGTCATTTGCTGGGCAAATGCGTCTATGGACAAGAAGCATCCTACTATCAGTGTGAGTAGGATCTTGAACATCAAGTTTCTTTTCATGTCTTTAAATTTAAAGTTAAATAATTATTTCAAGTTTATATTCTCAGTTAAAAATACCTATTGAAAACTGTTTTCCCAAACAACCTGATTTTCTAATCAATCTCTGTTATAATGTATGTTTTACCTTTTAGAATGATTGGCGGCTGCTTTAGCTAACCATCATCCTCACTTACTTTTGTTTTGTTTGTTACAAATGTAGCGGTCTTATAAAGCGATTTTTGAGATAAGAATAAAAATATAAATGATTTAGTGCTAGTGCAAATCATATATAATTGATTCATAGTATAATATACTGATTGGCTTATCTTAAAAATATAACTATATGTGAACTGTTCAAGGCTCATTCGGCTACATTTTATGAGGATTAATGTTAACTGTTTGTCAAAAGATCACTTTCTATAATCTCTTGATGCCTTTTAATTCTGCTTTATCTTTTACCTCTTTAATGCTGATTGCATAACCACCACCGCTTGCTGCGTGTAAGTTCAGTTTGCTTTTGTTGGTCACAATGCCTTTACGGATGGTATATGCCTGCGGATTATCTTTCCAGTCGGCATCTTTTGCGTCTGCATATACAGTTGCGATGTATTTTTGTCCGGATCAAGGAAATCAAATATCAGTTTTGAAGAATGACCGTTCTCATCTGCCGTACAGCCGATATACCAGTCGTTGGTTCCTTTAGCTTTGCGGGCAATGGTAATATAGTCTCCCGGTTCGGCTTCCAGATATTTGGTTTCATCCCAGTCAATGGCTACATCTTTTATGAATTGGAAGGCATCCATGAAGCGTTCATAGTTTTCAGGTATGTCGGCAGCCATTTGTAATGGGCTGTACATTGTTACATACAGGGCCAGTTGGCGTGCCAAAGTAGAACGTACCTGTGAATTGTTGGTAGGATTCATTTTGTTACAGCGGGTTTCAAAGATACCCGGAGTGTAGTCCATCGGACCACCTATTAATCGTGTGAAAGGCAAGATGGTAGTATGGTTTACGTTGTTACCGCCAAATGATTCATATTCAGTTCCGCGTGCCGATTCGTTACCGATCAGGTTGGGATAGGTGCGGCATATTCCGGTAGGGCGTACAGCTTCGTGGGCGTTTACCATGATTTTGTAGTCCGCTGCTTTTTCACCGCATACAGATAGTGGTTATCCATCCATTGTCCATAGTGGTGTTCGCCACGTGGAATAATGTTGCCTACATAGCCACTTTTACAGAATTATATCCGTTGTCTACCATGAATTGGTATGCCTGGTCCATGTGGCGTTCATAGTTACGTACAGAAGCCGAAGTTTCATGATGCATCATCAGTTTTACGCCTTTGCTTGCAGCGTAGCTTTGAAGTTCTTTCACATTGAAATCGGGATAGGGAGTTACAAAATCAAAACATAATCTTTGCTTTTTCCGAACCAGTCTTCCCAACCTTCATTCCAGCCTTCTACCAATACTTGGTCGAATCCATGCTCTGCTGCAAAATCAATGTAACGTTTTACGTTGGCAGTGTTGGCAGAGTGTTTGCCGTTAGGTTTTGTTTTGTTGTAATCTGTTTCACCCAGTTTTACACTGGATAAGTCGTCCGTGTAAGCCCATGAACCTTTTCCCGTAATCATATCCCACCACACACCGATGTATTTCACAGGCTTGATCCAGGAAGTGTCTGCTATTTTGCAAGGTTCGTTCAGGTTTAACGTAATGCGTGAGGCAAGAATGTTGCGGGCATCATCACTAACGATGACGGTACGCCACGGTGAAGTGCAGGAGTCTGCATATATCCTTTGTCACCTTGTGCGTCCGGAGTCAGCCATGATTCGAAAATCATGTTCTTGTCATCCAGGTTGAGGTGCATGCAGGCATAGTCTATCAAAGCTGCTTCGTGCAGATTGATGTACAGACCGTCGTCTGTTTTCATCATCAGGGCAGTTTGTACACCGGTGGGGCTGAATGCGGTTTGCGAGGAGTTCTCCGTATAAGCCTTTGAAAACAATCCTCTGATTTCCGACAGGCGGGAAACGGTATAGTCATATTCCTGTGTGTCATAATCTCCCGGAATCCAGTAAGCGGTGTGGTCACCTGCCATGGCAAATTGTGAATGTTCTTCTTTGATCACGAAATAGTTCAAGTTCTTCTGCTGCGGAAATTCATAGCGGAAACCCAGACCGTCGTTGAACAGGCGGAAACGGATGATTATAAATCTGTCATTGGCAGGCTGGTTCAATGTGACCGCCAATTCATTATAATGGTTACGGATTTCCTTTTCTTCTCCATACCGGCTGCCATGTTTCATCGTTGGTAGATGTCCGGACATCCTTTATCTCGAAACCGTTATAAAGGTTTGTCTTGATGTCCAGTTTGTCTATGTCTTTTTATCAGTCCATTCGAAGTCGGTTTTGGCGTTTGCGTCTTCTTTTTAATTCCAACCCCAATTTGCTGGGTTTGATAACTTCCTTTTGTTTATAGGTCAGTTCATACGTGGAGTGCCCTGACCATCTAGAGTAAATGTCATCTCCAGATTACCATCCGGAGAGTTCAGTTTTGTTGTGCATTTGCAATGAATGAGATACAGAGAAATGCGATAAGTGAAAGATTCTTTTAAATTCATAATATGTACTGGTATTAAATTATAAGCTTTTACTGGTTGTTTTAAAATTCTAAAACTAGCATTCCACGCCCCGGAAGTGTTAGGTTTTACTCAAGTCGATATTTTGATCCGTTAAAACATCATGGGCTGATGTTGTTGGAAGTACTTCTTTGTATGGAGTCAGGTTTATGGTTTGCGTTTTGTCTGTTCCATTCATGAGAACCGTTATCGATTTGTTTCCGTATTTTCGTTCATAAACGTAAATCCCTTTGTTGGGAGCGAAGTGTTTCAATCTGCCTTTGGCTATGACTTCATTCCCTTTTCTCCATTGGAGTAATTTCTGCATATAAGTAAAGGCTTCATTTTGCTGCGGAGTACGGTTAGCCTCATTGAAACAGTTGCGTGGGTCATTTTTCCAACCTCCGGGAAATCACAACGTAACAGACCGTCGCCATTGGCTTTATCTGCCATCAGAATTTCTGGGGGAATGCCAGCAGGAATACAAGTGCTTGTTTGTAGCGGTCAATATTTTGCGTGGCTTCTTCATTTAAATAAAAGCGTGAAGTATCATGGTTATCAAGGAAAACGAGCAGATTCATCGGATCTGCATATACCAAATCCTGAGTAAGATAATCGTAAAGACGATATAATCCGCCGTTCCAGTCAGTTGTTTCTTCGTCAAAGGCTTTGTTCATTTGTTCCATCAGCGGGAAATCCATCACGGTACGGAGATTGGAGTTTCTGGGAGCAGCCAGTCTGCTGTCTTTCTGCCAGAAAGAAACCAGCACATTACTGTTCAACCAAGTTTCACCTACTATGTTGAAATCAGGGTACTCGTCGGTCACGGCTTTACACCATTCTGACATCATGTCGAAATCTGCGTAAGGATGTGTGTCTTGACGGATGCCGTTAATCCCTGCATATTCTATCCACCAGATACTGCTTTGGATCAAATAGCGGGCTACATGGCGGTTGCGTTGGTTCAAGTCGGGCATTGATTCTGTAAACCATCCGTCTACGGCTATCTTGCGTTCATAATCAGAAGCGTGGATATCCTGTACACTCGCTGTTTTATAAGAAGTTTGTGTGTAGTTTCCTTTAAAATTGAACCAGTCTTTGGAAGGCATATCTTTGAAAAGATAGTTTTCGCTGCCACAATGGTTGAAAATCATGTCCATAACAACTTTCATTCCTTTGCTGTGTGCTTGTTCTACCAGCTTGCAGAATTCTTCATTGCTACCTAATCTGCGGTCTACTTGATAATAATCGGTAATGGCATAGCCATGATAGGATCCTTCTTTCATGTCATTTTCCTGTATGGGGTTCAGCCAGATTGCCGTAACTCCCAAGTTGGAGAGATAATCCAGATTATTTTCAATACCTGCGAGGTCGCCCCCGTGACGGGCGAACGGATCGTTACGGTCTACCTTTGCTTCCAACATTTCCGGTACGACATCGTTCGAGGGATTTCCGTTGGCGAAGCGGTCTGGCATAATCAGATATAATACGTCACCTGAGTTGAAGCCTTCCACGTTGGAAGCATCTGCCTTACGCTGTTTTATTTCATATGGCACAACAGTTTGCTTTTTACCTTGTTTCAGTGTAATATGAAAAGTCTGCGGAGTAGCTTCCGATAAATCCATATATAAGATTAAGTAATTGGGATTTTCTTGTTTCACAACATCTTTCAGAAGAATGTCTTTAGAAGAGATGCTTACATCACTGGAAGAAATATTGTCGCCATACAGTAGGACCTGTAGTTCGGGATTCTTCATATCCGCCCACCAGAAGGCTGGGGCTACTTTTTAATTATGGCTGCGGACACTGTGTGTTGCAAACCGAATAACGCGAGTAATGCCATAAGTGCGAATGTTCTTTCATAATATATAGAAATTAGTGTTTATATCTTCATTTCATTTGGATGTTGCAAATGTAGGAGTGGAATAGCTGAGATTTGAGTACTAGAATAAAAATATAAATGTTTTATAGACTCAACTTATTGATAATTAGGCATATTTGTCTTTGCTGTATTGCTGAAAATATAAACGTCAATGAAAATATTTTCGTTGAAAAACTTTATTCTAATTACTTATATTTATATATTTGTGAATCTATAATAAGTATATAAGATGAAGAATGTAACCTATTTCTTTATATTGTTTTGTTGACTTTGACAACTCCTTTGTTTGCTGATAAAACAGCAATGAAGAAGTGTTGAAAAGGTTGGATCGGGTCATAGATAATAAGACCGCTTGTCATGTGCAGAAGGAAAAGAGATTGTGGATTTAAAGCAACGTCTTCACCGTTCTAAAGATAATAGGGAGAAATATGAACTTTGCGGTTCTTTGTTTAACGCTTATCTGCATTATCAAGCTGATTCCGCATTGTATTATATTAATGGAAAAATGAATTTGTTGCCTCTGTTGAATCATCCGGAGTTAAAGAATGAGATTGTCATTAACCGTGCCGAGGTGATGGGGTGATGGGAATGTATAACGAGGCTTTGGAACAATTGGAGCGGGTAGACCCGTTGGAATTGGAACGGAGACTTTGGCTTATTATTACCGGACCTATCGGGCTTATTATGGTTGGGTGGCCGATTATACCACCAATGATGCCGAAAAAGTGAAATATTTGAAAAGACCGATGCTTACAGGGATTCTATTCTTATTGCTACTGATCCTTGTGTAGACAGGAGCATTGTATGGGCCGAGAAAAAGATTATTAATGGCAAGGTGGATTCTGCTTTGGTTATATTGTCGGACCTATTGAAAGAAACGCCGGATGAACGGCAAAAGGGTATATTTACTATACTTTATCCGAGGCTTACGATATGCGGGGAGATATTCAGAAAGAAATTTATTATCTGGCCTTGACCGCTATTACAGATTTGAAATCGTCTATTCGTGAATATGCATCCTTACAGAAATTGGCTCAACTGATGTATGAGGTAGGTGATTTGGATCGTGCCTATAAGTATTTGAATTGTTCAATGGAGGATGCGGTAGCCTGTAATGCCCGTTTGCGGTTTATTGAGGTAACGCAGTTCTTTCCTATTATTGATAAAGCATATAAATTGAAAGAAGAAAAGAGAGGCAGATTTCCGTACTCTTTTAATCAGTGTCAGTTTGCTTTCTTTATTTTTGCTTGCTGCTATTTTTATCTGTACCGATGGATGAAGAAATTATCAGTGATGCGCCGTAATCTGAGTCTGGCTAATCAACAGATGCAGGAAGTAAATGCTGAGTTGGCACAGACGGGGAAGATCAAGGAAGTATACATTGCCCGTTATTTGGACAGATGTGTGATTTATCTGGACAAGTTGGAGTTTTATCGTCGTTCTTTGGCGAAACTGGCAATGGCCTCCCGTATAGACGATTTGTTTAAAGCGATTAAATCCGAGCAGTTCATACGAGATGAACGGAAGGATTTTTATAATGAGTTTGATAAGTCTTTCCTGGAGTTATTTCCTCATTTCCTTCATGATTATTGGTAGAGGAAGGAAGAATATATCCCAAATCGGGCGAGTTGCTGACTACGGAATTGCGTATATTTGCTTTGATCCGTCTGGGAGTAACTGATAGTAATCGGATTGCCCATTTCTTGGGGTATTCTTTGGCAACGATTTATAATTATCGCAGCAAGATGCGTAATAAGGCGATAGGAAACAAGGAAACTTTTGAACAGGAAGTGATGAACTTGTAGAGATAGGGGACTTTTAATTATAATTGTAATGTGAATTAGAGAAACAATGAGGTTTAAATCGATATAACCGAAGGTTTTCATACTCATATGGAGTTTATACTGAAATGGTGTACTTTCAAAATCTGCATGGTCTTTTCAGAGCTTCTTGTGGATGAAAAGAAATTCTTATATTTATTATTGTCTTTGCGGATACAGAATTGAGCTGTTCTGCCTTTTCTCCATTATAATACCGAGGAACTGGCTTATTGAGTAGTTGCATTGTTAAGACATTAGTATCTGATACTATGTATGCGATAGGGTATAAGGTGGTTTTTCTACAAAATCAAAGTTTTATTTTTTGAGAGCTTTTTGATTCAAATAAATAAGAAAGAGGAAAGAAGTATTCCGGTATGCGGAAACACCTTTCCTCGCTTGGGAGAAGTTTATCTATATTCTAATATGAAGATATTACTATCTTTTCATAGGATTAGATAAATAATTAAACTGCTGCATTAACTGTGATTTCTACAGGTACAGTTACATTTACTGTTTCACCCTTGGAATTCTTCACATTTGTGAATGTCAATTTAATGGTAACCTTTGTTGACTGAGAAATCATAGTATCCGCAGTTGTAATCTTGATATCATAACGTGTTACATTATTCGGATTATCAGCAGTTCCAATATTAACTGTACGTTCTACAAGTGCTGCACTCTTAATCAAGTTGTTTCCTTCTGTTATCGTTACAGTAGAATTGTTATCTACAGTGTAAGCATCTCCTGCGAAATCTATCAGTTTGTAAGTCAAAGCACCAGAAGCAGCGTTTCTGTAGTCATAAACTGTTACTGATTTGCCGGCACACATTACTGCTACATTACCGATAACGATGTCATCACCCTTAAGAGTAGCGAAGTTAACTTTCAAGTTTTCGATACCATAAGTACGGGATGTATTTTCTCCGCTTGCATTCTTAGCGTAAGAAGTATCAGTTCCCAAGAAGCTAATCTTCAAGTTTTTAATAGTATAAACTGTGTTCTTCTTACCGTCATCCTTTAAGGTTACAACACCATTTTCGATCTTAATCTTGTCATTACCTGTTGCCGGTGCGGCATTTTCTGTAACCAAAGTAGCGTTAGCACCTTTGAAGAAGGTATTCAATGTAATGCTATTTTGCTCTACAACTTTCAATACGCCATTGCTATAGTATTGAGCATCCCATGTAACGTGGCTGTTAATTTCTTCTGCAGTCGGTTTCGCGATAGTAAACGGAATTTCGACAGTCTGACGCAGATTGCCCTTCTTGTCCTTCATTTCGATAACAGCTTTCAATGTACCATTGCCCAAAGTAATACCTGCATATTCTTCATTAAACTGAATCTTCACTTTAGAGAAGTTAGACATATTAACCTTACCATTGTCATTGCTGTTGTTAGCATTCAAAAGAATAGCGGTCTTAAACAATTGGGTTGTTACATCGATTCCGTCTTCTTTACTGATTCGCCATATTCATTCAGCTCATCCCAAATCAGTTTCACATTGTTTGTGAAGTTTGCCATATCATCATTCCATACCAGACGGTCACCGGCTGTAGGAGCAACTTTGCAAAGTAAGGAGCAAAGTCTGCAATGATGAATTGGTTAGCAATCTTTGTCCGGCCGCGTTTGTGTAAGTAGCAACTGCGTTATGAGCTTGTTCTGCTAATATGATTTCAGTTGTTTCAGGAGCTTCTTTACCAAAGGTTACAGTTACAGGGTCACTAATCACAACCATAGCCGTGTTTGTTACCTGGCGAACAGTAAATTTCACTGCTTGGCCTTTGATAGTTTCCTTGTATGAGAAAGTCATACCATCAATAGAAATACCATATCTTACAGAGTCAGCTTTGGCTTCATCGTCTGCCATGACCAAATATGAATCGTAGATGTCTCCGGCTTCTTCAGGAACAATTGTTACAGGTTCTCCTATAGATTCAACAGGAATAGTTCTGTCTTTGAATGTAGCACCGTTTTTATTATTAGCTTGCTTCAATTCTACACCATAATTATAAATTGAGCGTACATTTTCGCTAGCAACCAGTGATAGTGCTTTTCCTTTAATGTTTTTCTCATAGGTTTTCATTTCAGCAGGAGTCATATCCTTTAATGAATAAGGAATTGCAAAAACGCCACTTTCTGAAATAGCTCTGCTGTTGCTGATGGCATCATTGGTAGGAACAGGAGTACCGAATACAACCGGAGCTTCGTCACCTTTCGTGTTAACCAACTTAAAGTTCAGTTTAGAGATGTCGTAATTAGAAGGAACGACTTGTACATAAACATAGTCTTGGTTGGCAGTCAACATATATTGCCCCTTAGCCGGCATAGCCTTGCTTCCATCCCATGTAGCTTCTTTAACTTGACCCTCTTTATTTATGTGCAGACCATTGAAACGATGGTAATTAATGTCTAAATTTTCACCAAGGACTACAATCTGACCTAGATCGGCAGCCATCGGCAGGCGAATCTCCAATGGTTCTTTACCATTTTCATCATAAATCACCAAGATGTTGTAGTTTGGATCTGTAGGATCAGTATAGTAGAAAGGAATATTTGCAGCAGGAGCGGTAGCGCCGGCAAATTCTTCAAATTCTGTACCGTTCCACAAATACCACTTGCCGTTTTCCTTTTCACTTCAGGCTGAGCATCCTTGCCCGGTTCACCCTGTGCGCCGTCCTGGCCTACAGCTTTAACGGTAGTTTTCTCACCGTTGCATACCCAAAACCATCTTCCGAGATAGTCCATTCTGTACCTGCAGCACCTGCTTCACCGTCCTTACCGTTGGTAATGGTGTAGCTGCTACCGTCATTGAAAGCAACAGTGAAACCGCCTGTGGCAGGAGTTACAGAAGTAATCCAGTTGGCAGCATTGATTTTTGCTTCCAAGTCTTTGATTTGACTTTCGATGCCATCCACGCGTGAAGTCAGCTCGTCAATGTCATCATCGTAGTCTTTACAAGACACAAATGTTCCTGTTGACGAAACCATCAAGGCTCGAACAGGATTGCACTTAAAAACTTTTTGTTCATAATAGAAAAACTTTAAATTTATAAATTTAAAAAACTAAAATTGGTTATACATACCATTTATTATAAAAGGACTTAATTGTTTTCCTCCTGTTTCAGCGGATTCCTCTCGTGTGCCACATACTGCCGGGGCGTCATGCCCGTCACTTTTCCGAACGCCACATAGAAAGGGCTTTTCGAACCGAAGCCGCTGCGTACGGGAACTTCCTCTATAGGGCATCGTCCGCTGCGGAGCAGCTCTTTGGCGTATTCCACTCGGTAAGTGTTTACTAGTTCTTTCAGGTTGCAGCCGAAATAGCGGTTCACCACATTACTTAAATAAGTCTGGTTTGTCTCCAGCATCGCACTCAGTGTCTTCAGCGAAAGAGAGGAATCGAGGAATACTTGACGCACTTCCATCAGGTATAATATACCTTTATATATAAGAGCATCTATCCGGCGGACGTCCGTCCGCAACGCAAACTCCTTCTCCCATCGGCGAGAGGCGGCACGATAGAGCAAAGTCTTTTGGCGCACCGAAGTGTAGCGGGTCTTTTACGTCGCAGAAACAGGTATTCCATTCAATTCTTTTTCGTTTTTATTTGCTTATTTTGTCGATCTCTTAGTAAGAGATCGACAAAATAGATGTAATATGCATAAAATCAAATAATTAAATCAGTGAGAAGTGGGCTGTTGAGAGAAAGATTAAATAAGAAAAAGGCTTTTTGCTTTAGATCGTATTTTTAATGAAAAGTGTATTAGTTATCAAAACTTTCCTTATTTTTGCACGAGAATTATATATCTCTTACTAAGAGATCGATAAAACCTATCTTGTATTTTGTAGCCTAAACAGGTAAAAATCAATTATTTATCTCTTCGTTTTATTATATACTTGGGCGCAGAATGTAACTCATGTGTCAGAAATGAGTACCGCTTTGTACTTTATTATATGGCGTATGATTTTTCTATCGGCATCCAGAATTCATGGAGAAGTTGGAATAATGCTGGACGGAATGAAGATGAATGTGTCAAAACCAAAATGACAGCTTTGAAAAGTTGCAGATAGTAATTATAACGCGTAAAGGGTCGTATCAAACTCTGTATTGAGTAATGATACGATCCTTTCTTTAGTCTTTAGGATGCTCAAATTTCAGATTATAAGTTCATGTTTTCAAAAACAGAGTTTTGACACCGCGGAGTGAATTTCAGTTTCGGGAAACAGAACATTGAACGGTGGTGATGGAATGAGCATATATTACTTTCGGGAAATGCTTTACCTCTCTTTGATAATACTTACACAGCCGGCACCGATAATCAGGAACACTCCAGCCAATACCAGCATGTTTACTTCCGGAGCGACACTACCCGGACTGGTAAACATCTTCAGTACGATACCTCCTAAAGAAGCAGCGACAATCTGTGGAACACAAATAGTTCCATTGAATAATCCCAGATAGGTTCCCATATGTCCTCCTGTTAATGCATTGGTCAGAATGGTAAAGGGAAGGGCCAGCATGGCTGCCCATGCGCAACCTATCAGGATGAAGGATGCAAATAAAGCATATTGATTATGGATAAAGAAAATGGAGATGAATCCAATGCCTCCCAATACCAGACTGAGTACGTAGGCAAGTTTGCGGTTCTGAATCATCGGGATGATCGTTGCCCAAATAACGGAACCGATGGCTTGGACAGCAAATAAGATCCCGACCCAATCTCCCGCTGTCTGGTATTGTGCGGATTGTGTATCCAGTACCACTCTGGAAACACCGTTTGTCATGGTTGTTATGACCGGTGTGTCGAACACATTCAAAGCAACTGTTCCATTGGTGTAAGTCCACATGAACATGAAGGCTGCCCAGCAGAAAAATTGTACCAGTCCTACTGTCCAAAAGGCTTTGGGAGCCTTGACCAGCAATTTGAACATATTTGTCTTTTCTTTTTGCTTTCATGGGTGATGCCATGATATGCTGCATATTCTTCGGGAGGAAATTCCTTTACTTTGGCCGAAGTATAGATCACGCATAGAATCAGTATCAATGCGCCGATGTAGAAAGAATAGATGACAGAGTCGGGAATAATACCTTTGGGAGCAATATTACTGATGCCGATGGCGGCAAAATAAACGGGAAAAGATATCCTGCCAGACTGCCGGCATTACAGAGAAAACTCTGAATGGAGTAAGCCAGTCCTTTTTTTTTCATTCACCATATCGCCCACCATCATCTTGAAGGGCTGCATGGCCATATTGATAGAGGTATCAAGGAACATCAGTGATATCAGACCGAATACCATAGCTGCACTGACTGTCATTCCGAAACTACCTGCATTAGGGAGCAGGCACATGACGCAGACAGCAACCAGAGCTCCTGCAAACAGATAGGGGATACGCCGTCCGAAACGCGTCCAAGTGCGGTCACTCAGTGCGCCTATGATGGGTTGGACGATGATTCCTGCCAGCGGAGGTAATATCCAAAAATAGCTTAAACTGTGTGGGTCTGCTCCCAAAGTGGAAAAGATACGGCTGATATTCGCGCTTTGCAAAGCGTAGGCTATCTGCACGCCAAAGAATCGAAACTAATATTCCATAGTTTCCAGAAACCTAAATCGGGAATTTTTTCATGGTATGTGTGTTATTGATTATCGTTGGGGTCACCACAGACAGCCCCAGGCTGTCTGTGGTGGATGGTTAGAATCTGCCGGTGGTGTCAATCATCTCTACCAGCTTTTCATTGAACTTCTTGTTCTTTATCAGTTCTTCCAAAGTGAGATGCATACGATATCTCCAGTAATGTCTTGGATTGGCAGGTACGTTGATACGTTCCGCGTTCACATCGGGATAGCGGATTTCTTCGTCTATTGACAACCAGTCCTGAAAGGACAGGATGCACAGCAATGACGGACATTCCAGATGGTGGCGTACTATTTCCTCGCAAACCCATCCCGGGCTGAAACCGGAACTTCTCCCCAGTGTCCCATTACATGGTTGTAGTAGCGGCAGGTCTGTTCATAATCTTCTTCCCACCATCCCCGCAGAGTAGACATGTCATGAGTGGAAATAGTACAGACCGAGCGGTACGGATATTCCCACACGTGACCGAACTCGTGTTTGGGATTCTTGGGCATACGTTGGATTTCCAGGCTGAGTATTTGCAACTGGTCCATTACCCAAGGCACACAGTCGGGAACCATTCCTAAATCCTCTCCGCACACCAGCATAGAAGTGGCTTGTGTCAGGATAGGCAGCTTTTCATCGCTTCCTGATACCAGAACTGGTTATGGCGTTGGTAATAATAATGATTATACAGACGGTTGAAAGCGTCTTTCTCCTTCCAGTCGAGGCGCCCGAAGATGAAATCATTCTGAACGGCAATTCTTGGATGATACATGGAGGGTGCTTGCGGTCGGGAACAAATAATACATTGCTTATCAAGGCATATACTCCCTCGCGTATATGGATACTTTCTTCATCTTTCTTATCGGAGAAATAAGCCTCCACTTTGCGTTGGGTATCATATTCCGGGCGCATTTCATAAATGTCATCGTGAGCATGTTGTACGAATGTTTCTTTTACAAAGGCAGCTTTGTCACCAAACATCTTGTTTAGCATCTCTTCGTTGATGAACGGTTTGGTCATGAAGTCCTTTTGGAACGGCAGCCCGTAACTTTGAATTTCGTCCACACTCATAGGCAATGCCGGTACAAACTGTCCCAGCAAACCATGTACCGAATGAGATGGGATTTCCAGATACGGAAGAAACCAAGAATATGGTCTATGCGGTAAGCTGTGAAATACTCTGCCATTTTGCGGAAACGCTTCTGCCACCATTGGTAGTTGTCTTGTTCCATTACCTCCCAATTATAGGTGGAAAGCCCCAGTTCTGTCCGTTCACGGAGAATGCGTCGGGCGGCGCGCCTGCCTGACCGTTCATGTTGAAATAATACGGCTCAATCCATGCCTCCACACTGTTGCGGCTGATGCCGATAGGGATATCACCTTTAAAGATAATACCTTTTCGCGGGCATAGTTTCCTGCATCAAGTAATTGGATATGTAAATGGTACTGTGTGTAGTAGTAAAGGCGATTTCTTCATAGCAAGAGCTGTCCGGTGCGCATAAGGCTGCTATTTCTTCTGCCTTGTACTCTGTATGCTCAGGCCATTGGCTGAAATCCGGAGTGCCATACAGATCTCTTAGATAGCTGAATGCGGCGTATGGCAGCAGCCAATGTTCATTTTCTTCAAAGAATTTTTGAATTCGGCCGAAGCCAGCACTTTCCTTCCGGTTTGTTGGAACATCACTTTCAAATAGGAACGTTTGGCATTGTTCACCGCTTCATAATCTATTTGGGGAAGAGCGTTCAATTCTTGCCGGCGGGCTTCAAAACAGCCAAAGCTTCCTTATCCTTCATCTTACCCAGCTGGTTCAGGTCAATATACATCGGGTGGAATGCATAAATGGAAATGCTGTTGTAGGGATAAGAATCCATCCAGGTATGGGTAATGGTCGTATCGTTGATAGGGAGGATCTGTACAGCTTGCTGGTGAGTCTTTGCCGCCCAGTCTATCAGTTTCTTCAAATCTCCGAAATCTCCTACTCCAAAACTTTTCTCACTGCGGAGAGAAAATACAGGGATAGCTGTTCCCGCCACTTTACGGGCCGATGAAGTGAAATGAACTTCAGTTTCCGGTGTCAGGTAAATTTCTCCTTTTTAATTCCGGATTATTAAGCATCCGGTTGTCGTGGTTCTCCCATTCCTCTACCTGCTTGCTGTCGGCGTTGCAGGCTACGAACTTATAACTTAGCGGAAACTCCAAAGTAGAAACATTCAGTGTGATGGTCCACTCGTTCGGTTGTATTTCTTCCATCAGGACCGTTTTTGAATATCCCAATTGCCTAAAGCCGGGCAATCTCCGCTGATAGCCAGCACTTGACGCTTATGATGCAGACAAGGGCATAAGGCCCGGAAAGTAATGCTTCCATCGGCGCTTGCTGTGACTTTTATAGTTGTCTCAGACTGATAATCACCACTGAAGGCGGAACTGTATAAGTAAGATTCAGCCGGAAGGTCTTTCCAGAAATCATTTAATATGTAGTGGCAGTTTTTCTTTTTCCGGAGCAAAACAAATGAGCCATGGTTCCGCTTTCACGGCGGATGCACTGTCCGTCACGATATACTCCATAGCGGTAGGAAACAGGCACGCATGCAGGGAGGTCCGGCATTTCAGCTTCACCTTCCCAATGTTCCCCGTTTGGAGTGCGAAGGATGATAGGTTCACTATTGTTTCCGTCCAGTATCACCCCAGTTCTTCTCCCCAGGCTGTACGGTATTCAATTCGAAATGTGAGTTTCATGTTATTATTCGAGTTAAATGGTTTAATGTCCCAAAATTAAGACTTTCTGGCAGAATATCGTCTTTCATCCAATTAATTTATAAGAAAAATGAATGAGGTTATGTTTGTTACCGGCGGTGAACTATTACAATTTCTGCCCATTTCATCGAAAAAGAGTCGGTATGAGTATCTGTTTCTTCGGGCATTTAAAGGAGGAAAAATATAAATGGGGTCAGGTTGGTTTTCATTGATAAAAAGCCCCGATCCAGAGAAAAGCAGGATCGGGGCTACCTCAAATTGTAAGATGTGAGGATGGATTTTGATTAAAAATAATGAATGAAAAATTACGCGTCTATATTCGCATATGTCGCGTTTTTCTCTATGAACTCGCGGCGTGGAGCTACATCGTCTCCCATCAGCATGGAGAAGATATAGTCTACGTTGGCGGCATTGTCAATTGTTACCTGTTTCAGAATACGCGTTTCAGGGTTCATTGTTGTTTCCCACAGTTGTTCGGGATTCATCTCACCCAAACCTTTGTATCGCTGTGTATGGATTCCGTTTTCTTGTCCGTCACCATATTTTTGAATGAATGCCTGGCGTGCTTCTTCGGTGTAGCAGTATTCACTGATTTTTCCTTTGCTGCATTTATACAATGGCGGATTGGCAATGTACAAATGTCCGTTTTCTATAATTTCCGGCATATAGCGGTAGAACAATGTCATGATAAGGGTGTCGATGTGAGAACCATCGACATCGGCATCGGTCATGATCACCACTTTGTGATAACGCAGCTTGTCGATGTTCGCTTTTGCTGTCATCATTTCCGTCCACACCGAAACGGACACCCAGGGCGGTGATGATATTATTGACCTCATCGCTTTCAAAAGCCTTGTGCCACATCGCTTTTCCACATTCAGGATTTTACCCCTCAAAGGTAGAATTGCCTGGAAGGCACGGCTACGTCCTTGCTTGGCAGAACCACCTGCCGAGTCACCCTCGACCAGGAATAGTTCACATTCCTCCGGATTACGGCTCGAACAGTCGGCCAGTTTGCCCGGCAGTCCGCCACCGCCCATCGGACTCTTTCTTTGAACAGATTCACGTGCCTTGCGTGCGGCGATACGCGCTGTTGCAGCCAGGATCACTTTGTCAACAATCTGTTTTGCTTCTTTCGGGTGTTCTTCCAGATAATATGTAAGCGCTTCGCCTACAGCTTGGTTCACGGCACCACTCACTTCGCTGTTGCCCAGCTTGGTCTTGGTCTGTCCTTCGAACTGCGGCTCGGCTACTTTCACTGAAATGACGGCAATCAAGCCTTCGCGGAAGTCCTCTCCCGAAATCTCGACTTTGCTTTTCCAGTGCTTTGGTATCTTCCGCATATTTCTTCAGTACACGGGTTAATGCGCTGCGGAAACCGGCCTCGTGTGTACCGCCTTCTATTGTATTGATATTGTTTACATACGAATGCAGGCTTTCACGATAGCCTGTATTGTACATGATGGCACATTCAATGGGGGTATTGTTTTTCGGTATTCAGATAAATGACATCATTAATCAGCGCTTCGTTGTTACGGTTCAGGAAACGTACAAACTCTTTCACTCCTTCGTCCGAATGGAATATTTCTTTCTTGAAGCTGCCATCTTCTTCTTTGATCCGGCGGTCGGTCAGTGAAATGGTGATACCTTTGTTCAAGTAGGCCAATTCACGCATACGTGCCTGTAGAATGTCAAACTTATATTCGGTAACAGTGAAGATGGTATCATCCGGCCAGAAAGTCTGTTTTGTTCCGGTAATATCAGCTGTTCCTACTTCTTTTACAGAATACAAAGGATGTCCGCAGCTGTATTCCTGCTGGTAGATCTTGCCACCGCGGAATACCTGTGTGGTCATGTGAGTAGACAAGGCATTCACACAAGAAACACCTACACCGTGCAGACCGCCTGAAACCTTGTAAGAACCTTTGTCGAACTTACCTCCCGCGTGCAGCACGGTCATTACCACTTCAATGCAGATTTCTTTTCTTTTCGTGAAAGTCTACCGGGATACCACGGCCATTATCCTGTACGGTAATGGAGTTGTCTTCATTGATGGTGACTTCTATATGATCACAGTAGCCGGCCAATGCCTCGTCGATAGAGTTGTCCACAACCTCGTAAACCAAGTGGTGCAATCCCTTTTCGCTGATGTCTCCGATATACATGGCGGGACGTTTACGTACAGCCTCCAAACCTTCCAATACCTGGATGTTACTGGCCGAGTAATTGTTTTCGCCGTTTATCTTTTCTTCTTCACTCATGTTTGATTCAATTATCTTAAATATTAGCTTTCAAAGATACGAAAAATTGCTGAGACAGGCAGCTTTTATGGACTAAAAACGTAAAAGAGGGGATTGGACAGGTTTGGAATGAGGTCTGTCCGTGAACGCCGGGAAAAGTAGGGGAGTGATGTATTTATTTCGAGGGTAAGTCTTCTGAAGATTAATGGGGCTTCTTTTTCCTTCAAATCCTTCATTGACGCTTAACAGGCTTTTTATCAGCATCTTATCATGTATGATTCTCTTCTAAATCCTTCATGAATGCTTCAGATTCTTCAGGGCTGTTTTCCGCGGAGCGAGGACTTGCGTATTTTTTCGATGTTACGTTTGCAATATGTATTGCTTGTGTTTTATGAAACACATAAAAAGACAAAAGGCCGGATTGAAAAATCCTGCCTATTTTATCTTTTAGTTTAAGACTTTGCTTAAGCGAGTTTGCTAATGTAAGCAGCCAATTTTGACTTCAAGTTAGCAGCTTTGTTCTTGTGTATGATATTGGTCTTAGCAAGCTTGTCCAACATCTTCTGAACGCCCGGATACATTGCAACAGCTTCTGCCTTGTCAGTAGTTGCACGAAGTTTTTTAACAGTGTTACGCATTGTTTTTGCATAATATCTGTTATGAAGTCTTCTCTTCTCTTCCTGTCTGATTCTCTTTAATGATGATTTGTGATTTGCCATTTCGACTAATCTTTAATTTTGTTCTTTTATTATTTTTATTTGTAGCCCGTGGGGGAATCGAACCCCCCTTTCAAGAATGAAAATCTTGCGTCCTAACCGATAGACGAACGGGCCGAGCCTTGATTCTGCCGAGCCTTAGCTTGGCTTGCTTTCGGAGAGTGTTTTTCTCTTTTGCGGTTGCAAAGGTAGGAACTCTTTTTGAATTGACAAAATATTCGGCATATTTTTTTTGTAAATACGTGCATTTTCATCTAAAAACCCTATTTTTGTATGTTCCAACGATGCGTATATTTGTGTGGAAAAGCAAAAAACGTATTGCGGACAACGATTACCCAGTATATAAAAGAGAGAAAGAGTATGCTTCAAAAGACGGTGGGAATTGTACTTCATACCTTAAAATACAATGATACTTCGAATATCGTTGATATTTATACGCGCGAGAATGGCCGTGCGTCTTTTCTTGTGTCTGTTCCCCGTTCACGGAAATCGGCGGTGAAGACGGTATTGTTCCAGCCGCTTTCCATGATAGAGTTTGAAGCGGATTATCGTCCGATGTCCAATTTGTATCGTATAAAAGAAGCGAAGTCGTGGTATCCTTTCCGCACGTTGCCATACGATCCTTATAAATCTTCCATTGCCATGTTCTTGGCGGAATTTCTGTATCGTGCTTTGCGTGAAGAAGCGGAGAACGGGCCGTTGTTTGCTTATTTGGAGCATTCTATCCGGTGGCTGGACGAATGCGACAGAAGTTTCTCCAATTTTCATTTGGTTTTCTGATGCGTTTTCACGTTTCCTCGGTCTGTATCCTAATACGGAGGATTATAGGGAAGGATGCTTTTTTGATATGCTGAATGCCTGCTTCGTGTCTGTCCGGCCATTACATGGCGCTTTTTTGAAACCGGAGGAGGCTTCACGTATCAACCTTTTAATGCGTATGAATTATGAAACAATGCATCTTTTTACTATGAGCCGTCTGGAGCGTAACCGCTGTCTGGTTATTATGAATGATTACTATCGTTTGCATCTGCCGGATTTTCCGGTGCTGAAATCGCTGGATGTGCTGAAAGAGTTGTTCTCGTGAAATCCTTTCTATCTGGATGTGTTCATGTTCACGCCTTTTTTTATTTATCGTTTCACATTAGTGAGGAAGCTTTAGCACTCTAGTGATGAAGTTTCATCATCCTAGTGAAACAACTTCATCACTAAAGTGAAACGATGAATTAGTCTAGGAAGCAAATGAGTATTCTTCCTGTCTTGAAAGTTAAGATGGAAAGCAGGTGCAATCTTTTGACCACGATATTGTATGACTCATTCTTGTCCTTTAGCATGATGGTCAAGGACATCGGTCCGGTGCGGGTGTTGCGGCGGCTGAAGGTGCTGACAGCGCACTGAAGGAACTACTGTCAGCCTTATGCGCTGTATATCAGATTTTTATTGTGGCTGAACACACTGAAGGATACTTTGAATTCCAGGGTATTGGTGAAGTGAGAATGATAAACGGGAAACTGGATAGGGTACTGCATACGTTTGCTTCTTACTGATTTTATAAAAAACGAAACTTCTGCCCGTAAAGATGAATCGGGCAGAAGTTTCGTTTCTCGAATATGGATTGCCGGAGTATTATCCCAGTAATTCTTTCACTTTAGCCGAGATGGCACGTCCTTCGGCTTTGCCTGCCAACTTTTTGGTGGCGACACCCATGACTTTACCCATATCCTGAGGACCGGCGGCACCCACTTCTGCAATTATTTCTTTCAAAGCGGCTTCCAGTTCTTCGTTACTCATTTGTTTGGGCAGATAGGCTTCAAGCACTGCCACTTGGGCCAGTTCGGCTTCAGCCAAGTCTGCGCGGCCCTGACCTTGGTAAATGGCGGCTGAATCTTTCCCTTGTTTTACCAGTTTCTGCATGATTTTCAATGCAGCGTCATCCGTCAAAGTGTCGTTGGCGCCCGGTGCTGTCTTTGCTTCAAGGAAGAATTTTTTCACATTACGCAAAGTTTCCAGTTTCACTTTGTCCTTGGCTTTCATAGCCTCTTTGATATCGTTGCTGATTACGTCAAATAAATCCATGGTTCTTTTCTATTTTAGTTGTTAAAATGTGATCGTTATTCCGCCGTTTTCGGCATCGTTATTGAATGTTTCCTCTTCTTCGGCTATTGCTTTAGACTGGATACTTTCCAACACAGTTTTGGTACGTTGGAAAATAGGGGTCGTTTCCACCATACTGATAATGTCATCATTGTCCAGATCCTCCAGGCTGAAGATGTAAATGTTATGGCGTTTCTTCTTGTTGCTGTTCTTGAAGGTGTCTTTGCCGTAGTAATCTCCACGACGTTCATCCTTGCGCTGTTCCTCTTCTTCCAGTTCTTCCAGTTTCTTTTGTTCCTCGATGGTGCGTTTGTTCATCATGTTGTCCATGCCCGGTACATCCTTGATGCCGAAGCCGGTGGCAAGTACGGTGAACTTCACCTGTTCTTCCAGCGACTCGTCGATATAGAGCCCCCATTTGGTTTCCACGTCTTTGCCGAATTTGCTCATGAAGTCATGAACCTCATTCATCTCTTCCATCATCAACTCGCTCTTGGTGCTGAAAGAGATGTTGAACAGGATCTTCTTCGAGTTGAAGATATCGTTGTTGTTCAGCAGCGGGGAATGGAGCGCATCATTGATAGCCTGGCTCACGCGGCTTTCCCCTTTGCCGTATCCCGTACTCATAATGGCTACCCCACCATCTTTTAGTACTGTTTTCACGTCATTGAAGTCCAGGTTGATGGTACCGCGGATAGTGATAATCTCGGCAATACTCTTGGCTGCTATGGATAAAGTGTCATCCGCTTTGCCGAAAGCGTTCATCACGCTGAAGTCCGAATAAATATCACGCAGACGTTCATTGTTGATCACCAGCAGGGCATCTACATGCTGGCTCATTTTCTCCACGCCGTCCAGCGCCTGGTCAATCTTCCGGTTTCCTTCAAAAAGGAACGGAATGGTGACAATACCTACGGTGAGGATATCCATATCTTTGGCTGTCTTGGCAATGATCGGAGCCGCACCGGTTCCGGTACCTCCTCCCATTCCGGCAGTGATAAATACCATTTTACAGCCGTCGTTCAACATTCCTTTTACGTCTTCTATACTTTCTTCGGCTGCTTCACGTGCACGCTCCGGGCGGTTTCCGGCTCCTAATCCTTCTTTTCCCAGTTGCAACTTCACGGGAACGGGGGATTCGGCCAACGCCTGGTTATCTGTGTTGCACACAACAAATGTTACATCGTGTATACCTTCTTTATACATGTGATTTACGGCATTGCCGCCGCCACCTCCACACCGATTACTTTAATGATAGTCGGGTTTTCTGCCGGGAAATCGAATGGCATTATAGTTTCATCAGACATAATCTTCTATATTATATTAAGGTGATGTAATTCGTTATTATTCTTCCAGAATCCTTCCAAACAAGTCGGTCAGCCGTTTGATCGGATTGTTGGCTTCTTTCAAACTCTTGATTTCTTTTTCCAGGTCGCGTATTTGGTTCAAAGCTTCTGCCACTCCCAGATCGCGTGCTTTGGCCAGTTGCGACAAGGCATTTTTGTATTTGCCTGCCTCTTTCAGCTCTTTTGCGTTTCTTATCAGGCTCTCGCAAGTGGCTTTTCGCAGCTTCTCCTCTTCCTCTGCTTTCTTGGCTGCCGCTGCTATTCTGGCTGCTTCTTCTTTCTCTCTTTTCCTTTTGTCTTCCACATTCTCGCCGCTTTCATCGAAGAGAGGTACTTGGATAGGACGTTCCGGGCGGTAACAGTTCTCTTTTCCCGGCTCCTAGCAAAGCGATGATTGTATTGCATGTACCATCTTTTTTCAGTTCCATCATGCCACCTTTCAGGCTTAGCTGGCTTTCTTTGGCCATTCTTACCTTTTCTACTTTGGTACGGTTGCTGAATGCTTCCTCCATATTCTTTAGATTGGCGGCACCGCCGGTAATGATAGCTCCTGCCAGCAGTTTGTCTTCATATCCCGAAAGAACAATCTGGTTCCATACATTGGCCAGTATCTCATTGACACGCGCTTCTACGATGTCTTCCAGTAAGTGTGACTCAATACTGCATTTCCCGTCCAGCGAGTAGGTAGGGTTGTCATCTCCGTCTTCCGACTTGTCGGCATAGGCATTGCCGTATTTCTTTTTCAGTTCTTCGGCATCTTCCTCTTCAATCTGCTGGCTGCAAATGTCTTTGGTGATGTTGCTTCCTCCCAGTGGGATGACTGCCAAATGGCGGAGTATGTTGTTTTGTAGACAAATACAGTAGTCGTATCTGCGCCAAAGTCGATGAACATGCAGCCCGAGCGTTTTTCACTGTTGGTCAGTACGGCATTGGCCAGAGCCAACGGTGAGATGATATAGTCGGCTATTTCGATTCCTGCCTGTTTGAAACATTTGTCAATGTTCTGCTTCACGCTGCTGCGGGCGATGATATTAAGGAAACGCCCTTCTATATGATCGCTGGGAACTCCTACAGGATCGGCCAGCAGGTTGATGCCTACTTTATATTCCTGGGGGGCCACTTCCAGTATTTCCTGGTCTATGATGGGGACTTCGCGGTTGCTGTCCATGATGGAGTCAATCAGTTCCTGTGAAATTTTGGTTTCTTCTTCCAGATGACGTACCTCCGTATTACGGATGGTGCGTAGAGATTGTCCTCCGATACCTACATAGACCTTTCCGATAGAAGCCTTTAATGTCGATTCCAGTTTCTTGATAATCGAAGTAAGGCTTTGTGCGGTTTTGTCCAGATTGTAAATCACTCCCTTACGGATAAAATCCGAAGAGTTTTCGCTGGCGAGGGCCAGCACTTGTATGCTTCCGTCCGCATGTTTCTTTCCTGCAATACCTGTGATCTTGGAGGATCCCAGTTCTATTGCTACTATAAAATCTGTTGCTGCCATATCTTACTTCTCTTTTTTAGTACAAATAATCTGATTATTAAATTCCAGACTGATGCGGCTGTACTTGTTCCAGCCTACTTGGTTCAGTCCTTTCTCATAAAAAGTTTTTAGTTTCTCGAACTTTTCCTCATAATTCCCGGGCTTGCCTAAGAATATGATATGTTCGCCAACCCGTGGAACCAGTTCCAGTTCTTTGGCTTGTGTCACGTTGATCTGCTCTATCTGGGCATCCCATAGCGGATGGGCCTGTAGAAAGACTCCTAAGGTATATAGTTCCTTGACGGCAAAATCACGATCCACGTATCCTGTAACAACAGCTACGTGTGCCGAACTGTTGGGTATCGGCATGATTTTTCCTTTATTGTCAATATAATAGTTGTCTCCGTTGTTTGCCATCACTCTGAGGATGGGGAGGCGCTGTGTCACTTCGATACCTATCTTGCATCCCGGTGTACGGTAACATTCCACATTTTCAATCAAGGGATGTTGGCTGAGTTCTTCTTCCAGCAGGCGGGTGTTGATGTCGCCCATCTTCTTACCCACAGGGGAGAGCTTCTTACCGTTCAGTAAGCGGAGTATCCCTTTCTGGCTGATAAAACCATGGTCTATACTGTCCTTGATAATCAATTCCATACCCTTGCAAACCTGGTCGGCAGGCTTGGTGTTGAAAGCGGTAACGGCTACAATAAGGTAGGCGGTTATCAGCAACAGAAACAGGAGTATGAGAATTTTCTTTATCATTTTTTATTCAGTAATCCGCAGATTTGGGGTACATAGTTATCTATGTCGCCCGCACCCAGGGTGATTAATACTTCTATATCTTTCTTGCTCAGTACGTCTAGAATTTCTTCTTTCTTGCACATGCTCTTCTCGATGCCCGGACGCAGATGGTCGTAAATCAGTTTGCTGGTGACGCCGGGGATGGGTTGCTCGCGTGCCGGATAGATATCTACCAGGATGACTTCGTCCAACAAGGAAAGGCTGTCGGCGAAATCTTTGTAGAAATCACGGGTACGTGTGTAGAGGTGCGGCTGGAAAACAGCCGTCAGCTTCTTGTCCCGATAGAGGGCACGCATGGAGAGTATGCTTTGTTTTATCTCGGAAGGATGGTGCGCATAGTCGCTCAGGAAAACCACCTTGTCGTTCTTTATCTTGAAATCGAAACGACGGTCTACTCCGCGGAAACTTGCCATACCTCTCTTTATTTCTTCATCAGTCAATCCGCTCATCTGCGCCAAAGCCATGGCGGCTACCCCGTTCTCAATGTTGATGCTGACGGGGACACCCAACTGTATATTGGGGATATTTCCCAAGGGTGATACGTAATCAAAGAAAATCTCACCGTTCCCAATACGGATATTCTCTGCATGAAAGTCACCCTCTTCTTGGGAATAGGTGTACAGTTTCACACCATTCTGCAAAGCCGGTTGCAGCTCGATGCCTTTACGTATAATCAATGCACCTCCCGGCTGGATGAGTGAGGTGTATTTGCGGAAGCTTTCCAGATAAGCCTCTTTGGTTCCGTAGATATCCAGATGGTCGGGATCGGTTGCGGTGATCACCGATATGTAGGGCGAGAGCCAATGGAAAGAACGGTCGAACTCGTCGGCTTCAATAACCATGTATTCACTGCTGTCAGACAACAGCAGGTTGGTGCCGTAATTCTTTGAGATGCCTCCCAAAAAGGCGTTGCATCCTACATGGGATTGGTGTAACAGATGGGCTGTCATGGTAGAAGTGGTGGTCTTACCGTGAGTGCCGGCTACACAAAGTCCTTTTCCTGCATGGGTAAGCATTCCCAATACCTGCGAACGTTTATGTATCTCGAAACCGTTTTCCCGGAAATAGGTAAACTCTTTATGTGTATCGGGGACAGCCGGAGTATAGACAACCAATGTAGTTGCCGGGTCGCGGAATGCATCCGTTATCAGTTCCGTGCTTTCTTCGTAATGGATGGCTGCTCCTTCTTCTATCAGCTTTTCTGTCAGTTCACTGGGCGTACGGTCATATCCGCCTACCTTCTTGCCTTTTGACAGGAAGTAGCGTACCAATGCGCTCATGCCGATACCTCCGGCACCGATGAAATAAACTGATTTTAATGTGTTAACGTCCATTTTCTTTTCTGTATTTATCAGCCAGTTTGAATACCTCCCGGGCAATAACGTTGGCTGAGTCGGTAAAGGCTAATTTAGCAATATTTGTACTTAAACTTTTCAATGTTTCCGGCTGTTTCACGGTTTCAACCGCTTTGTCCAGCAGAGCTTCTTTGGCAGCGGCGTCCTTGATATAGAGTGCTGCGTTTTTATTGACCAGCGCCAGTGCGTTCTTGGTCTGATGATCTTCGGCCACATTAGGCGACGGAACCAGAATGACGGGTTTCTGCAACAAACAGAACTCGGAGATGGAACCTGCTCCGGCACGGCTGATTATTAAATCGGCAGCACTGTATGCGGCGGCCATATCGCTGATAAAATCGGTTACGTGGAGCATTGGTAACTCACCGACCTGGGCTACTGCGGCACGTGCTTCGCCGATATATATTTTCCCGGTTTGCCAGATAAACTGCGCGCCGGATGCTTTAATCTTGTCCAAACCTTCCATCACGCAGTTGTTGATGGTGCGTGCTCCCAAGCTTCCTCCTACAATCAGGATTGTTTTCTTGGATGGGTCCAGCCCGAAGGAGCGGATAGCCTCTTCACGGCTGATGTGATGGTTGCGCAGTCCTTGGCGGACAGGGTTTCCGGTCAGGATAATCTTGTCTTTTTCAAAGAAACGTTCCATGCCGTCGTATGCCACGCATATTTTGCAGGCTTTCTTTGCCAATAGTTTGTTGGTTACTCCGGCATAAGAGTTCTGCTCTTGTATCAGTGTCGGAATACCCATCATCCCGGCCATTTTCAAAGTAGGACCGCTGGCATATCCGCCTACACCTACTGCTGCATGTGGCTTGAAATCCTTGATGATTTTGCGTGCCAATAGCTGGCTTTTGACCAATTTGAAAAGAACCGAAACATTTTTCAATAAGTTCTTACGGTCGAATCCGGCAACAGGTAATCCTTTTATAGGGTATCCGGCAGCAGGAACGCGTTGCATCTCCATTCTGCCTTCAGCGCCTACGAACAGGATTTCCGCTTCGGGATGTTGTTCCTTGATGGCGTTGGCAATAGAGACTGCGGGGAAAATGTGTCCCCCGGTTCCTCCTCCGCTGATGATGATTCTTAAATTTTCTTCCATAATTCCTTTTTAGTCGAATTATTCGCAAAAGTATAAATAATACTTTTAAAATGAATGGTTTATATTATATTTCTTCTTCCGGCTCCCGCTTCCCGGCTGCATTCAGCATTGCCTTCAAGTCATCGGGCAGCGAGTTCTCCTCCGGCGGGAGGGAAGTGGTGGCATTGTCACCCGACGGAAGTGTGGTAATGGCTTCCTGCATGGCAGCTACCATTTCCTGATGCCGTTCGGTCTTGGCTGCCAGTTCGGCTTCTTTCTGCGCTTGTTGCTCGGCGGCTTTCTGTTCTTCTTTCTCAGCCACGTAGCGGCTGACACTTAATATCATACCGATGTAGGCGCAGTTGATGAGTGTAGAGGTTCCTCCTTTGCTGATAAGCGGCAGGGGTTGTCCGGTGACGGGGAACAGACCTACGGCCACCATCATGTTAAGCATCGCCTGAGATACCAGTAACAGGGCGATGCCCATCACCAGAAAGGCAGGAAAACTTTTTTCACTTCTTCGGGCTATTTTACCCGCCCGCATCAACAGCCAGATGTAGAGAATCACTACAAAGGCGCCTCCCAGCAACCCCAGCTCTTCTATGATTATAGCAAAGATGAAGTCCGAGAATGCTTGTGACAGGAAATCCCGCTGCACACTGTTACCCGGCATCTTTCCTATGATGTTGCTGGAGGCGATAGCAATATTGGCGTGTGCTATCTGGGCGTCCTTGTCTATATCATATTTGGCGGCGGGAACGGCTTCTTTGTCCTCAAAGAAGCCTTTTATACGGTTCTGCCAGGTTTCTACACGGTGCATCATGGGGACTTTGTTCAGTTTGTGTGTGGGCATAATCATCACTATGCCTACAAAAAAAGCCACCATAACTCCGGCTATTCCCATTAACTTGGCCAATTGCTTCCAGGGTACCCGGCCGATCACCATCATTAAAAAGACTACTCCGAAAAGCAGTGCTGCGGTAGAGCCGTTTTCGGGAGCAATCAGAATGAAAACAATTCCGGTGATCCACATGATATATTTAAATGCTTTCGGATTGGCATTGTCTTCTTCCTGAAACTTGGATAGAATAAATGCGGTGACAATAATCACGGCCATTTTTGCCAGTTCGGAAGGCTGGAACTGGATACCGAAGAAAGTCATCCAACGGGCTGCACCATTGACACGGTCTCCGGTAATCAATCCCATACCCATTACAAATATCAGCAATAATGTCGATAGGGGTAGCAGGAAGACGGGAAACACACGGAAATATTTGTAGGGAATGTTATGTACCAGTACCACAATGCACACACCTACCATCAGGATGACACTGTGCTGGGTGATAGGTCCCCAATGATCCCCACTTTTGTAGGTAAGCGTGCTGGCGGCACTAAATACCTCGACGATAGAGATCAGACAAAGAAACAGGAAAATAATCCAGATTACTTTGTCGCCCTTGAACAAGTCTTTTATCAGATCCATTATCTATATACCTTAATACTATATTACAGGTTTCTTACACATTCCTTGAACTGCTCGCCACGGTCTTCGTAACTTTTGAAAAGGTCGAAGCTGGCGCAGCATGGACTTAATAATACGGTTTCGCCTTTCTTGGCCATCCGGTAAGCAGCGTCTACGGCATCCTTCATGCTTTGTACATCGGCTACAGGCAGGCCGAACTTGTCAAAGAAATCATGCAATTTCTCATTGTGCAATCCCATGTAGATCAATCCGGTACATTTTTCTTTTACCAAGTCGGCAATTTCGTTATAGTCGTTGCCTTTGTCTTTCCCGCCTAATATCAGGATGGTTTTGGTTTTCATGCTTTGCAAAGCATACCAGCAGGAATTCACATTGGTAGCCTTGGAGTCATTGATATAATCCACCCCTCTTACCCGGCAGACTTTTTCAAGGCGGTGTTCCACTCCCTTGAAATCACCCAAGGCCTCGCGGATACACTCTTTGCGGATACCCGCCAGGTTGGCAGAGATACCGGCCGCCATGGAGTTGAACAGATTATGGGTTCCGGTCAGCGCCAGTTCCTCCTGTTCCATGTTGAAAGCGATTGGTTCTGTAAAATAAACCTTGTCCTGTTCCACGTATGCGGCGGTTCCTTCCTCTTTCCTTTCGGCAAAAGGGTAGTAATGGCCATGAATGCCATATTTGTGTAATTCACGCTGGATGATGGGGTCATCGTTCCAGAAGATGAAGGCATCGTCCGGGGTCTGGTTCTGGATAATGCGGAATTTGGCATCCACATAGTTTTGCATCTGGTGGTCGTAACGGTCCAGATGATCCGGCGTGATGTTCATCAATACGGCAATGTTGGCATGGAACTTGTACATATTGTCCAATTGGAAACTGCTTAACTCGATCACATAATAATCATAGTTGCATTCTGCTACCTGATATGCCAGACTTTGGCCGATATTTCCGGCTAGTCCCACATTCATACCTGCTTTCTTGAAGATATGATAAATCAGCGAAGTAGTTGTTGTTTTTCCATTACTTCCTGTAATGCAAATCATTTTGGCATTGGTATAACGTCCCGCAAATTCTATTTCGGAGATGATAGGGGTGCCTTGTGACTTTAACTTAAGAATCATCGGGGCATCATTCGGAATACCCGGACTTTTGATTACTTCATCCGCATTCAGAATGAGAGATTCGGTATGTTTGCCTTCTTCCCATTCGATGCCTCGCTCGTTCAGCATGTTTTTGTATATGTCCTTAATCGTGGACATGTCTGAAACGAAGGTGTCGAAACCTTGTTTCTTTGCCAGAACGGCTGCTCCCGCACCGCTTTCTCCGGCTCCTAGTATGACAATTCTTTTAGCCATAATCTTCGTTTATCTTATCTTATCTTTAATGTAATAATCGTAATTGCAGCGAGTACGATGGTGACAATCCAGAAGCGTACCGTGATTTTTGACTCATGGAATACGCTGTTGGGTTTCATGAACAGATAACTGCAATTGGGGTCTAACTGTGCTAATGTAGTGCGGAAATGGTCGTGGATAGGGGCACGTTTGAATACGCGTTGCAAATGTCCTTTCTTTTTTCCGCTTTTGAAATATCTCACCTGTAGAATGACCGAAAGGTTTTCTACCAAGAAGATTCCACAGAGAATAGGTATAAGCAACTCTTTATGAATGATGATTGCAAATACCGCTATGATACCACCAATGGTCAAGCTGCCGGTATCGCCCATAAATACTTGGGCGGGAAAAGCATTGTACCAAAGGAAACCGATCAGTGCGCCGATGAAGGAGCAGATAAAGATTACCAGTTCTTCACTGCCGGGAATGTACATGATATTAAGGTATCCTGCATATTCGATGTGGCTGGATACGTATGCCAATATGCCTAAGGTAAGACCGATGATAGCAGAATTTCCGGCTGCCATCCCGTCCATCCCGTCATTCAGGTTGGCACCGTTAGATACGGCAGTAACTACGAAGATGGTAACTAATACGAAAATAATCCAACCTACAGCCTGGGCATTGTCTCCCAGAAAACCTACGAAATCAGCATAATCCAAATTGTTGTTCTTGAAGAAAGGAATCGTAGTTTTGGTGGACTTCTGATCTTGTTCCTTGTGCACCACTTCCACAATTTCTCCTCCTCTTTGTATTTCTACGTTCTCACGGATAACCACGCTCGGACTTAAATATAAGGTGAGTCCCACAATGAGTCCCAAACCTACTTGGCCGATGATCTTGAATTTGCCGTGCAACCCTTCTTTGTCTTTACGGAAGACCTTGATATAGTCGTCCAAAAAGCCTAACGTACCCAGCCAAATGGTGGTAATCAACATTAATATCATGTAAATATTATGCAGCTTCCCCAACAAGAGGCAAGGTATGAGAATTGCGACAATAATAATTATACCTCCCATCGTCGGCACACCAACTTTTTTCACATTAAAAGGGTCTATAGATGCGTCACGTTGGGTTTCGGTTATTTGTTTACGTTTGAGCAGGTTGATGAAATATTCACCGAAGATAGCTGAGATCAACAATGATAAAATGATTGCCATCAATGAACGGAATGAAACGTAACCGAACATACCGGCTCCGGGAAAATCGAACTTTTCTAAATATTGAAATAAATAATATAACATCTTTTGGTTGGTTTATTCATTAGCAAAAATATCTCTTAATACTTCTTTATCGTCGAAATGGTGCTTTATACCTTTGATTTCCTGATAATTTTCGTGTCCTTTCCCGGCAACTAAAATGACATCTTTAGCTTGGGCCAGCATACAAGCTGTACGGATCGCTTCTTTACGGTCGGCTATGCTTATCACTTTACGCATATCCTCTTTAGTCAGCCCTGCCAGCATATCATTGATGATTTCCTGCGGCTCTTCAAAACGGGGATTGTCAGAGGTGATAATGACTTTATCGCTTTGCTTTACCGCTTCTTGTGCCATCAAGGGGCGTTTGCCTTTATCGCGGTTGCCGCCGGCGCCTACTACCGTAATTACATGACCTTTGCCATTCAGGACCTCGTGAATGGCATTCAGCACATTTTCCAAGGCATCCGGAGTATGGGCATAGTCCACAATGGCGGTGTATCCCTTGGGTGAGCGCAGTGAGTCAAAACGCCCGGCAACGGGGCGAAGAGTACTCAATGCCAGCAATACCTCTTCTGTCTTTTTCCCAAGCAGGCAGGCTGCTCCATAGACTGCCAGCAGGTTGGAAGCATTGAAACGTCCGATGAACTGTACATTGACTTCCACATTATTTATATCAAGCAGCATTCCTTCGAATCCATCTTCCAGCACTTTTCCTTTAAAATCACTCAAGCTGCGCAGCGAATAGGTGTGTACCTTTGCTTTGGTATTTTGAGTCATGACCAATCCGTTTTTGTCATCCAGATTGGTTAAGGCAAAGGCTGTTTTAGGCAGACCGTCAAAGAATGCTTTTTTGGCTTTCAGATAGTTCTCTACAGTTTTATGGTAGTCCAGATGGTCACGGGTAAGGTTGGTAAATATACCGCCTGCGAATTTTAAACCACCAATCCGTTTTTGTGCTACAGAATGTGAGCTTACTTCCATAAAGGCATATTTGCATCCTTCATCTGCCATGCGCCCCAGCAGTTTATTTAGTGTAATAGGGTCAGGGGTGGTATGGTCAGTTGGAATGACTTCCTCATCTATATAATTGCATACAGTGGAAATGAGTCCTGTCTTATATCCGAATTTACGGAACATATTATATAATAAGGTGGCAATAGTCGTTTTTCCGTTGGTGCCTGTAACACCGACCAGTTCCAATTTCGAGGTGGGGTCGCCGTAAAACGTAGTTGCCAGTTTCCCGACAACGTCTTCCGTATCGTTCACTTTGATGTAGGTAACATTCTCAATCAATGTCTCAGGAAGATTCTCACATACCACTGTACGGGCTCCTTTTTCTATTGCTTTTTGGATATAAGTGTGTCCGTCAGTCTGCGTTCCTTTTACAGCAACGAAAATATGACCGGGCTCTATCAGGCGCGAGTCCATGTTTATTCCCGAAATTTCTTGGGATGCATCACCTATGATTTCATTGACTGTTATTCCTTTAATAATCTTTTCCAGTTTCATATTCTTCCTGTTACACTGTTAATTTAATCGTAATTGTATGGTTTGTCCTTTGCGCAAAGTGTTGCCGGCCGGGATACTTTGTGACTTCACTTTACCGATGCCGGTAATGCGGGCTTTCAATCCCATGCTTTCAAGCAGATAGACAGCATCCTTTGCGCCCATACCAATAACACTTGGTACAAGTTTATTGTTAATGTCTTTTTTGTTGAATAATACATTGTCCGGATTACTAGTCACATTTCCCCATACCGGTTTGCCTTCGGTTGATTGTTCCGAAACTCCGGATGAATTTACATTTATCCGGTTCAGTACATAATGTGCCGCACTTATATCCCCGTTTTTCACATCCGGAATAAGGATAGAAGTTGAGTCTTTTGCCTCTTTCAAATCTTGTGCCAGATGTTTGGCAAATACGCGTTCGGCAATTTTACTGAACACGCTGCCGGCCATCAGACCACCCGAGGCGGGGAGTCCAGGTTTCTGGATGGCTACAATGCAACTGTATTTAGGCGCTTCTGAAGGAAAATATCCACAGAAACTTACCAAATAACGGCGTGTGCCATTCGTGTACCCGGCTTTCCCTTGTGAAACCTGTGCAGTACCGGTTTTCCCGGATACATGGAATTGCTTGGATCCTGCTTTCTTTCCCAGTCCTTCGCTGACGACTTTTTCCAAAATCGTTTGTATCTCGCTGATAGCCTTGGGGGAAGCGATGGCCGGGTTGAGTATTTCAGGAGCAATATCTTCCACTACCTGCCCGTCTTTGACTATTGATTTCACAAAACGGGGCTTGACCATTACTCCGTTATTGGCTATAGCATTATAAAATGCCAGTGTATTGATGGGGGGAATTTGGGTTTCATAGCCAATAGACATCCATGCCAGTGCAGTACGTGACCAATTGCTCAAGTCTTTGTTGGGGATGCGGATGTTCGGCTTGCCGGCACCGGGAATATCAAGATCTAACGGAGTGGCAATGCCTACTCGATGCAGTCCGCGTACAAACTTTTCCGGATTATCATGATAATGATCATCGATCAACCGTGATACACCGATGTTTGAGGACACCATCAATGATTTTGTTGTGTTGATAGTGCCGTAGCCTCCACGATGCCAGTTATGATCTTTCATATAGCGGCCGTGCATCATATAGACCCCGTTACCGGTTTCCACCACCGTTTCCGGAGTGATGACTCCGTCGTCCAGCGCTACCAGTATGGATGCGGTTTTGAAAGTAGAGCCTGGCTCCATCATGTCTGAGATGGCGTTATTGCGTATTTCTCTGTAAATGCCGTCATTGCATTTGGTCATGTTGACGATAGCTTTGATGTCTCCCGTCTGCACTTCCATCAGAATGGCAACGCCTACAGTAGCGTTGATTTCTTTCAATTCATCCACCAATGCTTTTTCTGCGATGTCTTGCATACCTACATCAATGGTCGTAATGATATCACAGCCATCTACAGGAGGAATATCTACAATGTTCAGGTATTTGTTCATTACCTTTTGACGGTGAGTGATACCGTTTCTGCCTTTTAATATGGAATCGTATGAAAGTTCCAACCCGTTCTTTGCACCTTGTTCTATATCTGGATACATATCTCCTAATGTACGCATTGCCAGTGAGCCAAAAGGCTTTTTCCGTTGATTGAATGCCTGTTCATGGAATCCGCCTTTGTATTTGTTCAGGTTAAATACGGGCAGACGTTTTGCTTCTTTATATTGTATATAAGAAATGCGTTTGGGGTAGAGCAACCAACTGCGGCTCTCTTTTTTTCTTCCGTTTTTGATGTGCTGTTTGAAAAAGGCGGCACTTTTATCAGGGAATATTTCATGTAACCCTTTGCAGATTGTGTCAAGGTTTGCATAAAGAACTGAGTCTTTGATATGTTGTAGCTTCAGCCGTTTCTTTTCCTCTTCTTCGGTTTCGCCCTTCCTTTTATTTATCATGAAGTCCATGTAAATCTTATATTCGGGAAGGCTGCTTGCCATCAGCTGGCCGTCGGATGAGATGATGTTGCCACGGGTAGGACGTACGGTGACGTTTTCTTTTACAAAACGGTCGGCTACGTCTTTCCAGTATTGACGCTCGGCAAACATGATGACGCCGGCTTTGCAGATAATGGCAATGCCTATCAACACCATGACCAGGATGATGAAGGAGAAGCGGAGCATTATGTTTTTTTGGTTGGGCATCATGGGCTTAGTCTTTCTTTATTAAATAAGGACGGTTGGTAGCCGTTTGCAAGGGGCTGTCTTCCGTCGAAATATATTCTTCAATACGTGACTGGCGGCTCTTTTCCATCAGTTCGGAAGAGCGTGTCAATGCATCGTATTTGATATCGATCAAATCTTTTTTCAACTTGTCAATTTCAATGAGTTCCTGTTGGCTGCTATAACGGTTGTCTATGTATAGTACAGTCAGGATCATGATGAGAATCAGCAAACGGGTCTGTCTTTTGAAAAAGTCGTTCGCAAGGATATCTCCTCCTAATATGCTGCGGATAGACATATGCTTGGGCGAAGCAGATTGTCCGTCTTTGGGTTGTTGTGTATTTTGTTTCAGTTCTTCTTCCATCTCGTTATCTCTTTTCTGCAATTCTCAACTTGGCGCTTCGGGAGCGCGGATTGCGTGTCACTTCTTCGTTGCCGGCAACAATAACTTTGTTGTTGACTAGTTTGAAAGGTGTCTGTACATTACCAAAGAAATCTTGTTCGGCCTTGCCTTCTATGTTTCCGGTTTTCATGATATTCTTTACCATGCGGTCTTCTAAAGAGTGATAGGTGATTACTACCAGTCTGCCTCCCGGTTTCAGTGCCTTGGTTGCTGCATAAAGCATTTCTTTCAATGCTTCCATTTCCTGATTTACCTCTATGCGTAAAGCTTGGAACACCTTTGCGAGCTCTTTCTTTTCACGTTCCCGCCCGAAAAGCGGTTTGATGACTTCGAGGAAATCACCGATGGTGACAATTTGTTTTACACCTCGTGCTTTAACGATGGCTGATGCCAGTTTGCGGCTGTTCTTCAATTCACCATATAAATAGAAAATATTAGCCAAACGTTCTTCGTCATAGGTGTTCACTACATCAGCAGCTGTCATACCTGCGCGTTTGTTCATCCGCATGTCTAATTTGCCCTCGAAGCGGAATGAGAATCCACGTTCGGAGTCGTCAAAGTGATGTGAGGAAACGCCCAGATCGGCCAAAATGGCATCCACCCCTTCCACGCCATAATAACGTAGGAAGTTGGGAAGGTAGCGGAAGTTACTACGCACAAAAGTGAAGCGGCTGTCGCTTACAATATTCTTCTCGGCATCTTCATCTTGGTCAAAACTATATAGATGCGCGGTGCTACCCAGCCGGCTTAGAATTTCCTTGGAATGTCCTCCGCCGCCGAAAGTGGCATCTACATAAATACCTCCGGGTTGGATGTTCATTCCGTCTACGCTCTCGTTTAATAATACCGGTACATGATATATCTGTTTTGCTTCACTCATTCTATTTCTACGTTGTTATTAGTTCCCATAATTTCTTCCAATTCTTTTCCAAAGTCCTCCGGTGTGATGAAGGGTTTGTCTGCTATTTCTTTAGACCAGATTTCTATAGTGTCGTCCAATCCGATAAAACGTACATCTTGCTGTATTTTAGCTAATTTCAAATATCGTTTTGGAATCAGAAAGCGCCCGTTTCCATCCAATGTGATAACTTCTACATCCGAAACGAACTGACGGAAAATCATTTGGTGTCTGGAATTCCAGCGATTGAGTTTGCAACGTAGTTCGTTCATTTGTTCGTTCCACACATTTTCAGGGTAAAGTACCAGGCAGTCTTGGTAGGTGTCTTTGCGTAAAATCAGGCACTCCTGGGAGGCAGCTTGTAGCTGCTTCCTGAATACGGCAGGCAGGAACACTCTGCCTTTTGCATCCGTCTTTGCTTCAGAATTCCCAAGAAATCGCATGTTTACACCTTATTATATTGTTCAAGGTGTAAAATTACACAATTCCCCACAATTCCCCACAATATTTTAAGAAAATATTTCGAGAAGTTTTCAACAGGCTGTTAATGTAGCTAGTAGCTTGGTAAACAGGAGGTTTAAAATTAATAATTTTATGATAAAAAATAATGGAAAGGGCAGCTTCTCGGAGGTTGAAAAACGAAACCAAACTATTGCACATTCGTTTTTGTTTTGCGCAAAAATGAAAGAATTTGTATAGTTTCATACACAAAAACTCTTAATTTCTTTAGAGATTAAGAGTTTTTTCTGTCATAAATTGCCAATATAAAAAAAGATAAGTTACTTTTGCATGGAAAAGAACGTTTGCAAAATGACTGACGACTCTATATTTTTAATCGACATAGAAAAGATATTGAAAACGAAAGCCGGGAAAAAATATAAATATATTCCCCGTTTTGTCGTTTCGTACCTGAAGCATATCGTGCATCAGGATGAACTGAATGTCTTTTTAAAAGACTCCAAAAATAAAGTCGGAGTTGACTTTCTGGAAGCTTGTATGGAGTTCCTGGATGCAAAAGTGGAGATAAAAGGTTTGGAAAACTTGCCTGAAAACGGTAAATGCACTTTTGTCAGCAATCACCCGCTGGGGGGACAGGATGGAGTTGCTTTGGGGTATATATTGGGAAAACATTACAATGGTAATGTACGCTATTTGGTCAATGATTTGTTGATGAATTTGCATGGTTTGGCTCCTTTATGTATTCCTATCAATAAAACAGGCTCGCAATCCAGGGATTTCCCGAAGATGGTAGAGGCAGGGTTTGCCTCGGATAATCATATCATTATGTTTCCTGCGGGGTTATGTTCCCGTAGACAGGGTGGGGAAATCAAGGATTTGGAATGGAAAAAGACATTTGTCACTAAAAGTATTGAAACGCATCGTGATGTGGTACCTTTGCACTTTGAGGGCCGGAACTCAGACTTTTTTTATAATTTGGCAAATATATGTAAGGCACTTGGCATTAAGTTTAATATTGCTATGCTTTACTTGGCAGATGAAATGTTGAAAAATCGTCATAAAACCTTTACCTTGACCATTGGAAAACCCATTCCTTGGCAAACTTTCGACAAGACAAAGACCCCGGCTCAGTGGGCGCAGTTTGTAAAAGATGTAGTCTACAAGCTATAATAGACAAAAGAGAGAAAAAAGATATGGAAGAAATTATTGCACCGATTAGCAAAGAGATTCTGAAGGCGGAACTTTCCGAGGATAAACGCCTGAGGTTTACGAATAAAAGTCATAATGAAATTTACGTCATAACGTATCAGGATTCGCCCAATGTGATGAAGGAGATTGGCCGGTTGAGAGAAATAGCCTTTCGTGCTGCAGGTGGCGGAACAGGAAAGGCGATGGATATCGATGAATATGACGTGATGGAAAATCCATATAAGCAATTAGTTGTATGGAATCCTGAAGCGGAGGAGATTTTGGGAGGTTATCGTTATCTTTTGGGGGATGAGGTGCAATTTGATGAACATGGGAAGCCTGTGCTGGCTACTGCTCACATGTTTAATTTCTCGGAAGTTTTTTTGAAAGAATATTTGCCTTACACGGTGGAGTTGGGACGCTCATTTGTTACATTGGAATATCAGTCAACCCGTGCCGGTTCCAAGGGATTGTTTGCTTTGGATAATTTGTGGGATGGTTTGGGCGCATTAACCGTGATTAAGCCTAATGTGAAATATTTTTTTGGTAAGATGACTATGTATCCTAGTTATCATCGTCAGGGGCGTGACATGATATTATACTTCCTGAATAAACATTTCGGTGATAAAGATAAATTGATAACTCCGATGAAACCGCTGGAAATAGAAACAGATAAGAAAATGTTGGAAAATCTTTTCTGTTATGATTCCTTTAAAGAAGATTACAAGATCTTGAATACGGAAGTGCGTAAGCTGGGGTATAATATTCCTCCTTTGGTCAATGCATATATGAGTCTGTCTCCTACAATGCGTATGTTTGGAACAGCGATTAATTATGGATTCGGAGATGTGGAGGAAACCGGAATTCTGATTGCAGTCAATGAAATTCTGGAAGACAAACGGGTACGTCATATCGAATCGTTTGTAAAGCAACATCCTGAAGCTATGAAAATAACTTCAGGCGCTCATCCCATACTGACCAAATAATCGGACTAATAGTAGTATTTGGGGAAACATTGTCAGGTGCAGATAAAATTTACAGGATTCATCTTGCTCGCATCTGACAATGTTTTTATTATACTGCCGGCAGACTGTTGCCTTTGATTTTCCGGTAGAGGTCGAGCGCATATACGTCTGTCATGCCCGATATGTAATCCAGCACGGCTTGAATTTTTCCATATAAAGTAGGTGCGTTGACATTGTACTGTCCGGATATGCGGTTGATAAGTAGTTGTGAATACGCTTTTTCCGGAGAGCGCACTGCATTAATCATCAGGTCAATCAAGGTACTGATAACCCTGAATCCTGCCAATTCTATGTCCAGCACATCGCTGGAACGATATATTCTTTGAAAGGCAATTGCAGAACAATTGTCATAGGCCTCTTTCAATGGACTGCAAATGTGCATTATCAGGGTGCCTTCAAATTCCCCGGTCAATATCTTTTCTTCATTTTCAGTAAATACTCGTGTGCATTCCTTTATCAGTGCGCCTATGACCGAAGAACGTAAATAAGCTATCTGTTCATTGACGTCTGTTACAATCCGGCAAACTTCTTCAATGCGTTTTCTTCTTTTCTCATCAAAGAACTGCATATACAGTCCTTTGGTTTCATCATGTGTCAGCAGTTTTAATTTATGTGCGTCTTCTATGTCCATCATCTGATAACAAATATCATCTGCGGCTTCTACCAGGTAGACCAACGGATGGCGTGCGTAGCGTAAAGGCTCATCCGGTTTGCTGAGCCGGATAATCCCTAATTCTCCGGCTATTTTCTGATAATCAGCCTCTTCGCTTAAGAAGAAGCCGAATTTTGATTTCTTTCCTGCCAATTGTGAGGAAAAAGGGTATTTTACGATGGATGCCAGTGTGGAGTAGGTCATCACGAACCCTCCTTTCCGTCTTCCTTCAAACTGGTGGGTGAGGATGCGGAATGCATTGGCATTTCCTTCGAAGTGGGTTAAATCATCCCATTCCATCGGTGAAAGTTCTTTTTTCAATGCCATTCCTTGTCCTTCCGAGAAGTAAGTTGAAATGGCTTTTTCTCCCGAATGACCGAAAGGAGGATTTCCCAGATCGTGTGCCAGACATGCGGCTGAAACGATGGAACCTATTTCCGAGATATGGGAGTCGGCCAAGGCTGGGTGCTTCTTCAGAAGCTGGCTGGCGACATCGTTTCCTAAAGAACGCCCCACACAAGAGACCTCAAGGCTGTGAGTCAACCGGTTGTGTACAAATACGCTACCCGGTAAAGGAAATACTTGAGTTTTGTTTTGCAAACGACGGAAAGGTGCTGAGAAGATGAGACGGTCATAATCGCGTTGGAATTCGGTACGGTCATCTTTACGGGCCTCGTGTAGTTCTTCCATGCCGAAGCGTTTATTTGATATTAATTGTTTCCAGTTCATAATTCAGGCTTTATCTGTTTGCAAAAGTAAGAAACTTCCGTTTAAAAAACTGTAAACGCTTAGATAAATCCATCTAAATGTGTAAATTCGCACCTTATTAATCATGTGGCAATGTGTTGATTCGTCAATATGCCAATGGGCTGTATCATGTCTGGACTGTGTTTGTTGTCTGCAAATTATTAGCACATTGCCATATAAGCATATTGATAAATTATTAAAATTATGAAAATACAGGTAATCAATAAATCAAAACATGCTTTACCCGAGTATGCTACCGGGCAATCGGCAGGGATGGATATCCGTGCTAATCTTGACGAACCGATTGTGCTGAAACCCTTGCAACGTTGTTTGGTTCCTACGGGACTTTATATCGCATTGCCTGAAGGTTTTGAAGCGCAAATCCGTCCACGTAGCGGGCTGGCTATTAAGAAAGGCATCGGAGTCCTGAATTCTCCGGGCACAATTGATGCCGATTATCGTGGTGAAATTTGTATTATCCTGGTCAATTTGTCATCTGAGGATTTTATGATAGAAGATGGGGAGCGCATTGCGCAAATGGTTGTAGCCCGTCACGAACATGCCGAATGGCAGGAAGTGGAGGTGCTGGACGAAACGGAACGTGGTGCAGGTGGCTTTGGACATACCGGAAAAAAGTAAAAGGAAACAATGAATAGAAGATTGAAATATGTGCCCATGCTATGTGTATGTCTGATAGGCATGCTTGTTTCATGCGGTACGGTGAAGAGAGCTTCCGGCTTGTCCGGAAATAAAGCTGTTGTGGAGGAAAAGGATCCGCTTACTCCGGAGCAGCGCCGTAAATACGACTATTTCTTTTTGGAAGCGCTTCGGATGAAGGAAAAAGGTGACTTGGATGCGGCTTTCGAAATGTATAGTCACTGTTTGGACATTTATCCGCAAGGAGCCGCTACTTTGTTCGAAATTTCCCGCTTCCATATGTTTCTCAATCAGCCGGAAAAAGGGGAGGAAGCTTTGAAGAAGGCAGTGGATGCCGATCCTAAGAGTTTTTGGTATAAGCAAACTTTGGCAGCCTATTATCAAGGTAAGGGAAATTACCCGAAAGCCATTTATGTTTATGAGGATATGGCGAGCCAGTTCCCCTCACGTCTGGAACCGTTGATGGCTTTGATTGATCTCTATACCCGTACCAAGGACTATCAGCAGGTAGTTAATACATTGAACCGCCTTGAAGCCTTGGATGGGAAGTCTGAACAAATCAGCATGGAAAAATTCCGTATGTATCTGGCCATGAACAATGACCAGCAGGCATTTACGGAGATTGAGAATTTGGCAAAAGAATATCCATATGACATGCGTTATCTTACCATTTTGGGAGATGTCTATCTGAACAACGGTAAGGAAGAAGAAGCATACGAAACTTATCAGAAAGTATTGAAGGAAGAACCGGGCTATGCGCCGGCGTTGCTTTCCATGGCTTCTTATTACGAGAAAAAAGGGCAGGATAGTTTGTATCAGGTACAGTTGGATACTATTTTGCTGAATGATAATGTGGATAGCGATACAAAGATGAACATTATGCGCCAGCTTATTCTGCGTTCCGAGCAAACGAACAAGGACAGTACGAAAATAGCAGGCCTGTTTACTTCTATATTGAAGGAAAAACAAGAGAATGCAGATATTGCTATGTTGGCGGCCCAATATCTTCTGACGAAAAAGATGGATAAAGAGGCAACCCCTGTTTTGCACCAAGTGCTTGAAATTGATCCGGAAAATACGCCGGCACGCTTGCAGCTATTGAGTTTTGCCATTCGTGAGCAGAATATGGATGAAGTAATCAAATTGTGTGCTCCTGCTTTAGAATATACTCCGGATGTATTGGAATTCTATTATTATATGGGATTGGCCTATCATCAGAAAGAGAAAACAGACGAGGCATTGGAGGTTTTTAAAAAAGGAGTGAATCAAGTAACAGATAAAAGCAATAAGGATATCGTTTCTGATTTCTATGCCATTATGGGGGATCTTTATCATATAAAGAAGATGAATGTGGAGGCATATGCCGCATACGATTCCGCTTTGGTTTATAAGGAAAACAATATAGGGGCCTTGAATAATTATGCCTATTACCTGTCTGTAGAGCGTAAAAACCTGGATAAAGCGGAAGAAATGAGTTACCGTACCGTAAAGGCCGAACCTACCAATGGTACGTATCTGGATACCTATGCCTGGATACTTTTTGAGAAAGGTAAATATGTAGAAGCAAAAATTTACATTGACCAGGCTATGCAGAATGATGGAAGTAAAAGTTCCGTTGTTGTAGAGCATTGTGGAGATATTTACTATATGAATGGAGATCGTGAAAAGGCTTTGGAATATTGGCAACAAGCGGAAAAATTATCCAAGGAGCCTCCTCAAGAAGGTAGTGAAGAACGTAGTGAGAAGGAATTGAACTTATTGAGAAAGAAAATTGTACAAAAGAAATACTTTGCAGAATGATGAAACGTGTCTGTTTTTATTTGTTTAGCGCTTTGCTGATTATATTTATTTCTTCATGTTCATCTACCCGGAGTATGAAGAAAGGGGTATCTATTGGCAATTTATCCGAGTCGGAATATATGGAAGAGCTGATTAGCCGTTCTCCGGGATGGGATGCAATTACTGCGAAAATGTCATTGGCCGTTGACTTGAACGGTAAAGGACCGACTAAAGTAAATGGTACGTTGCGCATGAAACGTGATGAAGTAATCCAGCTTTCTATCGCTCCATTTTTGGGTATTGAAGTGGCACGTGCTGAAATATCTCCGGACGGAGTTTTAGTGATGGATCGCATGAACAAACGTTATGTACAAGTTCCTTTTGATGAATTGAAGAATCTGGCAAAGGCTGATTTGGATTTTCATACTTTGCAGGCCTTGTTTATGAATGAAATTTTTCTTCCGGGAAAAAAGGTGCTGACTGTCCGTGATATTTCGTCCTTTGCTGTGCGTCCTGAAAACGAAAATGCATTAATAGAAGTTAAGAACGGCAAACATTTCGCCTACCGTTTTCGTACCAATACAAATGATGGGCTGCTGAAAGAAAGTCATATCGGCTTGTCCGGTACCCGGTACGGGATAAATTGGCGTTATGATAAGTTTCGTCCGTTGGAGCAGAAACAGTTTCCGGGAACTATGACGGTTTCTTTTGAAGGGGCTGCCAAACCGGTTACGGCTGTATTTGAACTTTCCCGCCTTTCTACCAATAAGGATTGGGAAGCCCATACCGAAGTGCCCGGAAAATACGAAAGAATAGAATTGCAAGATTTGCTAAAACAGCTTATTAAATAATGAAACGTATCTTCTTACTACTCATAGCCTGCTGCTTTTTAAGTACTATTTCAGCGCAAAGTACTCGGAAAATAAGGGAGCTTGAAGCCAAACGGAAGGAACTTCACCAGCAGATTGCCGAGTCTGAAACTTTGTTGCAATCTACCAAAAAGGATGTGAAAAGCCAGTTGGACAACCTTGCTTTGCTGACAGGTCAGATTGAGGAGAGAAGAAAATATATCAGTACCATAGAGAGTGATGTTCATACATTGACAAGTGAGATCGCTTCTTTACAGAAACAACTGAATAAACTTCAGCGTGATTTGAAAGACAAGAAGCGGAAGTATGAAACTTCGGTGCAATACATGTATCGTAACAAGTCTGTTCAAGAGAAATTAATGTTTATTTTTTCTGCCGAGAATTTGAGTCAGACTTACCGTCGTATGCGTTATGTGCAGGAATATGCAAACTTCCAGCGCCTTCAAGGAATGGAGATAGAACGTAAGCAGAAGCAAATTGCCGCTAAAAAAAGAGAAGTGGAACAAACTAAGCATGCCAAACAGAATCTTTTAAAACAGGGTGAGGTCGAAAAGGCCAAACTGGAGATTCAGGAAAAGGAGCGCCAGACTCTTTTGGCGAATTTGCAAAAGAAGCAGAAAGGTATACAAAGCGAGATAAGGAAGAAAAAACGTTCGGCTGAGCAATTGAATGCCCAGATTGACCGTTTGATTGAAATTGAAATAGAGAAAGCTAGAAAGCGTGCAGAGGAGGAAGCTCGTAGGAAAGCCGCTGCTGAGGCTGCCGCAAAGGCGGCAGCAGCTAAGAAAGCGGAGCGTGAAACTACGGGAGGGGCGTCCCGTTCTAAATCTACGGAAAAAAATGAGTCTACAAAGAAGGTCGCTCCGGTGGAGAAGTTCAGTCTGAATAATGAGGACCGCCAGCTGTCGGGCAGTTTTGAACGTAACCGGGGTATTTTGCCGGTTCCCATTACCGGTCCATACGTGATTGTCAGCCATTACGGACAGTATGCCGTAGATGGTTTGCGTAATGTGAAACTGGATAATAAAGGGATTGATATTAAGGGCAAACCGGGAGCGCAGGCACGTGCCGTTTTCAATGGAGAAGTTTCGGCTATTTTCCAGTATAATGGTTTGAACAATATACTGGTGCGTCATGGTAATTACATCTCTGTCTATTGCAACCTTTCTTCCGTATCGGTTTCTAAAGGCAGCAAAGTCAATACACGTACCGTTCTTGGTACTATCCATACAGATAGTTCGGGTAATACGGTCTTGCATTTTCAACTTCGTAAGGAAACGGCTAAACTTAATCCGGAATTATGGTTGGGAAGATGAAAAAGATAAGTTCTCTTTCTGTATTTTATTACTTTGCGGTTTCTCGCAGCTTGTTTGGAAACTGAAGAATTTTCTGTAGTTCCTGTTTCTGAAATTTCTTCCATAATAATTCCTTCTACGGAAAGTATCTGGCCTGTTGCTATAAAGAATGCTGATCTGGCTGGAGATTGGTTATCTTTTTGATATGTAGTACAGGATAACTTTCTGTATAATAGCTTTTAAAGTATAAATATGTATTTGAGAAACAGTTATTTCCGTTCTAAAACTTGTCTGTTCTTTCAAAGAGAACGAAAAAACATTTATTATTAAAAATAAATCTCCAATTAGTTTTGAGTTCAAGTCTAATTGCGTACATTTGTCCCCTGCATTAAGTATCCTCATAGAAGTACATTAATACTTTTCCAACTTATTCTTTAGTGATGATGGTAGAATCGTTTGTCTCTCTGTAAGATTCCTAATAGCAAAACGCACTTATTTTTTTATTAAAACATTTATTTTAAAATGAACATTTTTATTGCAGGGCTTAACTATAATATGAGTGAAGCCGAACTTGGAGAATTATTTGCAGAGTATGGTGAAGTTGTTTCTGTTAAGATTATAATGGACAGAGAGACCGGTCGTTCTAAGGGATATGGTTTTGTTGAAATGGCTGATGATGAAGCTGGAGATAAAGCGATTGCAGCTCTTAATGAAGTTGATATGGATGGAAAAACTCTTTCTGTGTCAGTAGCTCGTCCTAGAGAAGAACGTCCGCGTCGTAGCTATGGCAACAATGGCGGTGGTGGTTATCGTGGCGGTAACAACAGTCGTGGTGGTGGCTATGGTGGTAGTCGCGGAGATAATGGCTATGGCGGTGGCAGAAACAGATATTGATCTGTATCTCTATAAAATATAAGGGAACCTGTCTTGGACATTTGAAATGCTGAGGCAGGTTTTTAAGTGCCTGTTCAGGATATCTTCAAAAGACTTTGGCTGTCGGTTATTTCTTTTATTTATGGCAAACAGAAGATGTTCCATTGAGGGTAAAAACGGTTAATTTATTAAGCATGGTCAATAATTTCTACATAAATTCCAGGTACTTCTCTCTTTTATAGAAAGGCTATAAGTATTATGCGTGTTATATTCAACTTCATTCTGGATTATTCCAACAAGAAAGAAGATGATTTAGTATGGAGAGATGCTTGTTTTCTAGAAAATAGATTCCTGTGTCTGTGTTGTCAATAGTTCCAGCGCCTTGATTCCCATAACGGAATTTCCTTTTGGATTCAATCTCGGGCTCCACACTGCAACTGAATATCGTAGTGGGTAAACTGCGGCTATACCGCCTCCCACACCACTTTTCCCCGGAAGACCTACCAAATAAGAAAATTCTCCTGCTTCGTCATAGAATCCACATGTTTGCATGATGGCATTGATACGTTTCACTTGAGAGGCGGTCAGCGTGATTCCTTCGAATGTAAAAGCCTGTTTATGGTTGGCAAACGGCAAAAAGGCTTTGGATAAATCATAACAACTCATTTCTATGGAGCATTGCAGGAAATAGAAATGAAGTACACGTTCTATGTCATTGTCGATGTTATGATAATATTTCAACAGGTTGGTGATTGCCGCATTCAGATAACCGTTTTCACGTTCGGACAGGGCAACTTCTTCATTATAATGAATTTGGTTATTTCCGCTGATTGAGCGGACGAAACGAAGATATTCTTCTTCGGGGTGTTTCAGATGGTTCAGCAGGATATCTGTCATTACAATGGCTCCGGCGTTAATAAAGGGATTCCGAGGAATTCCTTTTTCTACCTCCAGTTGTACTAGTGAGTTGAAAGCTGTTCCCGAAGGTTCTTTACCTACTCTTTTCCATAGATTATCTCCTTCAAGACTCAAACACATGGCAAGTGAAAAAACTTTCGAAATACTTTGGATGGAGAAGCCGGTGGTGGCTTCTCCATGCATGAAAGTTTTGTTTTGTATCGTATGGATACACATTCCGAATTGATCTGGGTTGATTTTGGCAAGTGCCGGAATGTAATCAGCCTGTTTGCCAATAGAGGCGTAGGGCTGGATTTCTTGATAGATGTCTTTTAGAATCTGTTGATAATCCATAATTTGGACGTTTTTATTTTTCTGTATAGTCACCATTGGCTTTGATGAGCTCGATCAACTTCTCAACAGCCTGATCTTCGGGAATGTTTTTTTCTATGCATTCTTTCTTTTTATAGAGGCTGATTTTTCCACGACCGGCACCTACATAGCCATAGTCGGCATCCGCCATTTCGCCGGGACCATTGACAATACAGCCCATAATGCCGATCTTCAGACCTTTCAAGTGCGAGGTAGCTGTTTTGATACGGGCGATGGTAGACTCCAAATCATATAAGGTACGACCACATCCCGGACATGAAATGTATTCCGTTTTGCTGGTTCGGATTCTGCCGGCTTGCAGGATACCAAATGCAGTGGTATCTACCACTATATGACTCAAGGGGCCTTGGTTGTACAAGAAGATTCCGTCACAGAGTCCGTCAAAAATTAGTGCACCCATATCAGCTGCCGCTTTGATTTGCAGGTCTTCAGCTTTCGTTTCCTGATAGTATTGGAAGAATACGACCGGATTCTCTAACCCTTCATTCATCAGTTCGTGTGTCATGGCACGATATTCGCCGAGGCGGTTGGGATGATTGCTTTGGGCGATGATTACCACTTCGGGATGTAGTTTAAGGGCTGCGATTACTTCGTCATTCATAGCCATATAGGGCAGAAACAGGAATTTCAGATCGGAAACCGTGTGATGTAATTCTATCATCTGCTGGTAGTTAAATGCCGGATAGACATTTTTTTCTTCTGGATTCCATGCATTGGCATCTACTAGATAGGCTATATTGTTATCTCGTGATTGGGGCACACTTCCACCGCAATAAATATAGTCAGGTTTGAACTGAGGATTAGTTTCGAAAGACCCTTTCAGACGTTCGGCTATTACTACGGGAAGATTATCTCCTCCAATGTTTCGGACAGCCTTAGTCTTCCGGCGCCCCGGAGATAGGTAGTTGAACTGCGGAGCTTCTTTTCCAGGAATAAAAGGATGTCCTTCCCGAGTTAGTATATAATCAACCAGTTTGCGGGCTACCGGAATTTCGTTTTCAGGAGCCTCGCTCAATGAAACACGAATGGTATCTCCCAAGCCATCTGCAAGGAGTGCGCCTATTCCTAATGCGGATTTTATTCTTCCGTCCTCGCCGTCCCCTGCTTCGGTAACCCCCAAATGAAGCGGGAAAGCCATGCCTTCCTTTTCCATTTCCTTTACCAGCAGACGGACCGTCCTGACCATTACTACGGTATTGGATGCTTTGATGGAAATAACCACATCGTTGAAATGTTCCGCAACACAGATACGCAGAAATTCCATGCACGATTCCACCATACCTTCAGGGGTGTCACCATAATGAGACATGATGCGGTCTGACAGAGAACCGTGGTTTACCCCGATGCGGATGGCGGTGTGGTTTTCCTTGCAGATATTTAGAAAAGGAATGAAGCGGGCACGTATCTTTTCTATTTCTTGCGCATATTCTTCGTCAGTGTATTCCAGTTTCCGGAAAGTACGTCCCGGGTCTACGTAATTTCCCGGATTGATGCGTACCTTTTCTGCATATTGTGCCGCTACATCGGCTACTTTGGGGTTAAAATGTACATCGGCCACCAATGGAGTATCATATCCTTGAGAGCGTAATCCGATATTGATATTCTTCAAGTTTTCGGCTTCACGGACACCTTGTGTGGTGAGGCGAACGTATTCACCGCCGGCATCTATAATGCGTTTGGCTTGTTCCACACAGGCTTCGGTATCCATAGTGACGGTATTTGTCATGCTCTGAATACGGATGGGGTTGTTGCCACCCAAGGGAGTGGCTCCGATATTCACTTCGGAAGATTCGCGGCGGGAGTAATTGAATAAATCCATAGTTAGTGATTAGTGGTGAGTGGTTAGTGATTAGTGGGCTGCGCTGAAATATTAACCACTTACCACTAATCACTAACCACTAGTTAATTTGTTTTATATTCAAACTTGACTTCTTTCAGTTCTTCGTTGGCTTTCACGATTTTCTTTTTCAAGCCGGTCTTGTAGTCTGCAAACTTGGTGGCTAGTTCTGTATCACTCAATGCTAGCATTTGTACGGCCAGAATAGCTGCATTCATGGCTCCATTGATTGCTACAGTAGCTACAGGAATTCCGGGAGGCATTTGGATGATAGAATAAAGTGCGTCTACGCCATCAAGAACAGAACCTTTAACGGGGACACCGATAACAGGCAATGTGGTATTTGCAGCAATGACACCGGGAAGTGCGGCAGCCATGCCGGCAGCGGCAATGATGACTTTAATTCCACGGCCTGCAGCATTTTTCGCAAATTCCTCCACAGCTTCGGGAGTGCGGTGTGCCGAAAGGGCGTTCATTTCGAAAGGTACGTGCATCTCGTCCAGTAATTTGGCAGCTTTTTCCATTACGGGAAGATCGGAAGTGCTACCCATGATAATGCTTACGATAGGTTTCATTGTTTTTTGTTATTGTTTGGTTTATATATTTACTTCAAGCACGGGTTATACGGATGAACGCGGATAGAAAAATCCGTGAGGTCCGCGTAATCCGCGCTTGAACAATTCCTAATGGGAATCTATATTATTCGTTGACTAATGCTTTATATCCTTCAGCATCCAGCAAATCGTTAACGTCATTAGAGTCATTGGGCTTAATCTTAATCAGCCACCCTTTACCATACGGGTCTTGGTTTACTAATTCGGGATTGTCGGCCAATGCTTCATTCTGTTCCAAAACTTCTCCTGAAACGGGAAGGAACAAGTCCGAAATCGTTTTTACTACTTCAATAGTACCGAAAACTTCATCTTTTTCTAAAGTTTCTCCTTCAGTTGTGATATCTACGAATACGATGTCACCCAGTTGCTCTTGTGCATAATCAGTGATGCCTACATAAGCTATATCACCTTCTACTCGTATCCATTCGTGTTCTTTGGTATACTTTACATTGCTTGGAAATTCCATAATGCTTTCAATTTATAAGGTTAATACTAATTTTTTTCAAATAAACAAAATTCCAATGACACCACAAAACAATCCGACAATAAATCCGGCTAAAACTTCTAATAAGGTATGCTGTTTTACAATGATACGGGCTGTGCCAAGCATCCCGGATAGCAAAATGAAAAAACAGAGCCACCATACAGGATTGAAATTGAATATAAAGCTGTAGGATAATAATCCGCCTACCATCATGCCGCTGCTTGCCACGTGTGTGCTGATTTTCCACTTGAAATTGATCAGCGTGCAAAGGATCATGCAGATGAGGGCGGCTACGATAATACCTGACATATAGCGGGGCAGGTGTATCTTATACATGGTGATGAGACAAGTGACATAGCTGATGATAGTCAACGCATATGGTACGAAACGTTTTTCGCGGTGTCCCAATTCATGAATACCCCAACCGTTTATTTTTTGGAACAGGTAGATGGCGAGCATCGGCATCAGAATGGTGAAACAGTAGACTATGCCCAATACTATCAGTTTGTACTGGATGGGCATGATACGAAGATAAGTGAAGAAAAAAAGCAGGAAAAATGCCACAAAAGGAATCATAAAAGGCGTGAATATGCCTGATATGATACGTGAACTGACTTCAAGCGGACTGTTTTTCTTGCCTACTGCTATTGTTTCGGTTGTTTCGTTAGCTTCCATATAATTTATATTACCTTCTTAATCGTGCGACGGGTATGTTAAGCTGTTGGCGGTATTTGGCTACAGTACGGCGGGCTATGGGGTAGCCTTTCGTTTTTAGTGTTTCGGCCAGTTCATCATCAGTGTACGGTTTTTCCTTGTCTTCGGTGTCTACACATTCTTTCAGAATACGCTTGATTTCGCGGACAGAGAGTTCTTCACCGTCTTCGGTAGTGTAACCGTCGCTGAAAAAGAATTTCAATGAATAGATACCATAGTTTGTTTGTACATATTTGCTGTTGCTTACCCGTGATATGGTGGAAATATCCAATCCCGAGCGTTCGGCTACATCTTTTAGGATCATGGGCTTTAGCAGGGATTCGTCTCCTTCCAAAAAGAAGGGGCGCTGAATATCTATAATGGCTTGCATGGTGGTGAGCAACGTATGTTGTCGCTGTTTTACGGCGTTGATAAAACCTTGTGCGGCATCTACTTTTTGTTTTAGGAACATCAGTGCGTCCTTTGAGGCTTTGCTCTGATTATCTTTGTTGCGGGTGTGTTCATCCAGTAGTTCGGTGAACTGGCGGCTCAGACGCAACTCAGGAACATTACGATTGTTTAAACTTAGAGTAATGGTGTCATCCTCATACGTTTCTACAATGAAGTCGGGAATGATCTGCTGCATATTTTTGACCCATTGCTTCACCCAGTGAACTGCCCGGACGAGGATTCAGTTTGGTGAGATCGCTCACCGCCTCATTATATTGTTCTTCGGTAATACCTAGTTTTTGGATAATCCTTTCTTTGTTTTTGCGGGTAAACTCATCACAGCATTTACCGATGATGTCCAGTTCTATTTGTTTTAACGGTGAATCGGCTTTTCTTTGTATTTGTAGCAGAAGACATTCTTGTAAACTGCGGGCACCGATACCTGCCGGATCAAAGTCTTGGATTATTTCCAAGATTTTATTTAATTCCTCCTCAGTGGTATAGATGCCTCGATAGATGGCAAGTTCATCCATGATAGACTCCATATTTTTGCGTAACAGGCCGTCATCGTCCAATGAACCGATCAAGTATTCTGCTATATCTCGTTGTTCTGGGGTAAGTTCCTGCATCTGCAACTGGTCTTTCAATATTTCATAAAAAGATACGGCATCCGAGAAAGGGATTTCTTCGGCTACTCCTTCTTTGGAACGATTATGTTCCTGTAGTTTATAATCGGGAATATCATCTTCGTTGCTGTAATCGCCTAATGAAAAATCTTCGTTCGAGTCTGTATTTCCGTCTTCGTTCTCAACGTATTCTGTGTTGTCATCTTCATTTTCGGGCATTTCTTTCCCTTCCTCCAGGGCCGGATTATCCAGTATTTCGGAATGGATACGTTCTTCCAGCTCCACAGTGGGCAGTTCCAGCAATTTCACTACCAGTATCTGTTGTGGAGATAAGGTTTGTATTTGTTGCTGGGCTTGTGTTTGTACTTGACGTGAGCCTTGTGCCATAATATTTTTATTTCCTTGTTTATTGCGACAAAAATAGGAAATTGTATTGTAATAATCTTCCTTTTTGGGGGGATTATTTTAAGGGGATGGCTATCTTTACCTGTCATCTATATAAAAAACATAAGATTATGTTTGCAAAAGAAACTTATACAACCCGTCGTAACAGTTTGAAAAAACGTGGGGATAGGTTTCTTGCTATTTGGGATAACGAGGAGAGTGGCGACTATGCGGATAATACTTATCATTTCCGCCAAGGTTCTACTTCTCTTTATTTTTGGGACTTGCCCTATGCCGGATTGGCGATATGGATATCATATTGTATGGATGGGATCCAGCCTGCCTTGTGTGAGAAAGCGTAGAGGGTGGGAGTGACAGAAACTGGTTCTGCCGCGGATTTGAAGAAGTGTTTGGAAAAAGCAGTTGCTAAAAGACAGGTGATTCATTAGAAAAGTACTTAGGTCAGCCGTAAATTATTAAGGCTGGCCGGATCTTTGGAACCGGAATTTGAACTTACTATAGAACCGGGTATCTATATTAATAGATTGTTGGAAAGCGGAGAAATGCTTTAAGGATTTTATCGATTATGATAAGTTGGAGAGTTATCGTGAGTTTACAGAGTTGCGTAATGAGGAAGATTATTTGATAACGGAGGACGGGACACGTTTTTGGGGTACGAAGGTCCTTTTACTACAGAACGATGATATATAATTATCCACCTATGGTTGCTTTTAAACCGTAATCAGTCAAGATTTGTATGCACTGCTGTTGTACTTCCTCGGATGGCGTTTGCATTTTATATCCTTTAGGGTTATAGATACTGCCTAGCTTTGCATGCTTTCCCTTTCCTATATCATGGTAAGGTAATAGGTTAATTATCTCAGGATGCCGTGGAAGACTGGCCAAAAATTCGGCAGACAGTTTTATGTTCTTTTCATCTGCATTCACTCCTTCAATCAATGGAATACGGATATAATAAGGGAAGTCAGCTTCTGCTACTCTGCGGATGTTCTCCAAAATTAATTCATTGGGAACATCACAGAATGTCTGGTGTACGGTACTGTCCATTGATTTTAAGTCGATAAGCAATAGTTCACAATTCCGCATCACTTCATCCACTGTTTCTTTGCGGGCAAGCAGGGTGGTATCTACCGCCCGATGAATTCCCTGTTGTCCGCAACGTTTCAGTATATCAATCAAGAATTCGGGATGAAGCAACGGTTCTCCACCACAAAAAGTAACTCCACCGCCCGATTGATCCATAAATGGAATTTCCTTTTCTATTTCATGCATCAGGTATTCGGCGGTATATTCCGTTCCTGATATCTCGATAGCCATTGCCGGACATTCTTCGGCACAGCGTCCGCATAACACGCATTTTTGTTTGTCGGTGATAATACCCTCGGGAGCCAGTGTCAGTGCCCCGTTGGGACATACTTTCAGACAAGTTCCACAGCCGAGGCATTTCTTGGCTGTGTATAGTTTGTCTTTTCCGTTACGAATGCCTTCGGGATTATGGCACCATATGCACGAGAGCGGGCATCCTTTCATGAAAAGTGTGATGCGGATGCCCGGTCCGTCATTGATGGCATAGCGTTTGATGTCGAAAATCAGACTCATCTTGTCAGAAGGTTTCTTGTGCCGTGCGGGCTATTACGTCATATTGTAAATCTGTATTCATGTCATTGAAGTAATCACTGTATCCAGCTACGCGTACCAATAGGTCCCGGTATTCTTCCGGATGTTTTTGGGCGGCATGCAGGGTAGCGGTATCTACTATGTTGAACTGAATGTGATGTCCTCCTAAAGCAAAATAGCTGCGGATGAGGCTTGCCAGTTTGGCTATGTCTTCATCGTGTTTAAGAAGTGAAGGCAGGAAGCGCTGATTCAATAGAGTGCCTCCGCTTTTCACCTGGTCCAGTTTTCCTAATGATTTTATAACGGCGGATGGCCCGTGGGTATCTGCTCCGTGTGAGGGTGAGGTACCGTCACTGATGGCACGTCCGGCCAGACGGCCGTTGGGGGTGGCATTCATCATTTTGCCGAAGTAAACGTGACAGGTGGTAGACAACATGTTCAGATGGAAACATTCGCCTTTGGTGTTCGGCTTTCCCTCGATGGCATCGTAAAGGTCATTAAAAATCTGGATGGCGATGCGGTCTGCATATTCGTCATCGTTACCGAAGAAAGGGGTACGGTTCAGTATGAACTGTCTCATGGCTTCCTGTCCTTCGAAGTTGGTATCGGTAGCATGGATGATTTGCTCCATATTGAATTTACGTTCTTCGAATACATGTTTTTTCAGAACGGAGAGGCTGTCGGTAATAGTACCCAAACCGGTGCATTGAATATAGCTTGTGTTATAACGCGGTCCGCAGTTATAATAATCTTTTCCTTTGGCGATACAGTCATCAATGAACAAAGACAGGAAAGTGGCGGGAGCGTATTTGGCGAACATACGGTCAATGTAGTTGCTGACGCGTACTTTCATATCTACAAAATAATGGATTTGTTTAAGAAATGCGTCATAAAGTTCTTCATAACTCCGGAAGGTGCAGGGATCTCCTGTTACCAAGCCTACTTTCTTGCCTGATACAGGATCTGTTCCGTTGTGCAAGGTGACTTCCAATATCTTGGGTACGTTAAGGTAACCGGTCAGTATGTAAGCTTCTTTTCCGAAAGCGCCTACTTCTATGCATCCGCTACATCCGCCTTCACGAGCGTCCTCCGGTGTTTTTCCCTGTCGCATCAGTTCCATGACGTATGTGTCGGGATTGAATACAGATGGGTAGCCATAGCCCTTACGGATTACTTTGCAGCCTTCGCGCAGGAAACGCTCCGGGGTGCATACACTGATGTGCAGGGCGCTTCCGGGTTGTAACAGGTGAAGATCATCTACTGTTTCGAGCATGATATAGGATACTTCGCTGACTCCGTTGCTACCATCACGTTTGATGCCACCGATATTCAGATTGGTAAAGTCATTGTAGGTACCGCTTTCTTTGGCGGTGATGCCAACTTTGGGTGGGGCTGTCTGATTATTTACTTTGATAAAGAAACATGACATCAGTTCTTTGGCCTCTGCACGGGTCAGTATTCCTTCTTCCAGGTCTTTTTCATAGAAAGGAGCGAGGTGCTGGTCAAAATGTCCTGGATTCATGGCGTCCCATCCGTTCAGCTCTGTAATGGTGCCGAGATGGACAAACCAGTACATTTGTATGGCCTCCCAATAAGTACGGGGGGCATGTGCAGGAACCCATCGGCAGATTTCCGCTATTTTTTTCAGTTCCTCTTTGCGTTTCGGATCGGTTTCTTGTCCAGCCATCTTTTCGGCCAGTTCGGCATGGCGTTCGGCAAAAATGATAGCGGCATCACAGGAGATGGACATGGCGGTCAGTTCTTCTTGTTTGTCGGTTGCTTCTGGATCATTCATAAAATCCAGATTTTTCAACTCATGTGCAATACGTTCTTTCAAATCCAGCATGCCATGTTGATAAACCTTTCCGTCCAGAGAAGTATGGCCGGGGGCTCGTTGTTCCATGAATTCAGTGAACATTCCTACTTCGTAAGCTTCTTTCCATTCTTTGGGAACATGATTGAAGATGCGTTCGCGTTGGGTGCGCCCTTTCCAATAAGGAATTACCTCGCGCTCATAGGTGTCTATATCTTCCTGGCTGATGGTGTAACGCTGCAATTCGCGGGTGTTCAATACATGAAGGTCTTCCACGCTGTGACAGGTCAGTTCAGGGAAAGTCGATACGGCTTTGGGGCGTGGTCCACGTTCACCTACAATCAGTTCGTCTTCACCTATGTATATAGTTTTCCGTTTACAGATTTCAAGGAAGTTCAGTGCTCTTAGAATAGGAATTGGATACTTTCCTTCGTTTTCTTTGTAAAATTCGGTTTCTATCAGAGCACGTTCTATGGACAAAGAAGGTTGTGTATCAAAAGATTCTTGACGTAGGCGTCGGATACGGTCTGTCATACCGTTGATTGTTGTTTTCATAAGAGTTATAATAAGGTCTACTGGTTCATAAATAGAGATTTCCATAAGGGCGGATTAATGGATCCGACCAATTGATGTGCAAGAGAATAAGATATCAAATAGAAAGAAACGTATGCCAAAAGTAAGATACGCTGTCATTTAATCCATCTTTATGGTGGTGTAATGTACAGTCTGCTGGCTTTTGGCATACCCTCCTGAAGAAGAAATGTTCTTAGTAGTAGAACATCAGGCAGTTGAACAGTTTTCTATAGCCTTTGGAGTGCATTCACTTATACTTGTTTAATAATGGCCGAAATTACTGTTTGTTTTGCACATAAACAAAACTTATATACTGTTTAATAACAGGTTAATACCGGAAACTGCTTCCTCCTAAAACTCTCTCAGTAAAGAAGTGGGAGGCAATTCTTTATCTTGTACCGAAGCGAAATATTCCAAGAATTTGCGTAAACGGTATGCTTCTGAATATTCCGGTTTGTTATTGGGAACATTCCTTAGAATAGGAATGGCATAATCCTTCATAATGGCTAGTTCAAACAACAGGGCAGAATTGAACATGGCATCTGCATTTTCCTGATATGGGAAGATCCATTTTTCTTCTCCGGCGCGTACACTGGGCCATCTTCTGATTGTTTCCTCTGCGGAATAGCCACGGTATTTGTAATCGCGGATAATACGGCGCAACAAACGGTTGTCGGTAGTCGGAATATAATTATGATTGTCCAGCAGAATAGTGGTTAATGCCGATACATATATTTTATATTTATTCTCGGCGGGAATATGAGGGGTTAATTCGGGGTTAAGTGCATGAATCCCTTCGAGAATCAATATCATGTTATCGTCAATCTTAAGTTTGTCACCTTTAAATTCCCTTCTTCCTGTGGTGAAGTTGAAACGTGGTAACTCTACTTCCTTTCCATGAAGCAGATCTTGTAATTGCTTGTTGAAGAACTCCAAATCCAATGCATACAATGATTCGTAATCATAATCACCTTTTTCATCTTTTGGTGTCTTTTCTCGGTCAACAAAGTAATTGTCCAGGGAGATGGGGTAAGGTTTCAGCCCGTTTGCCATCAACTGGATACTGAGTCGTTTGCTGAAAGTCGTTTTACCAGAAGAGGATGGACCGGAGATAAGAACCAGTTTTACTCTTTGACCGTTTTTCCTCTGTGGTATATCTCATCAGCAATATTGGAAATTTTTTTCCTGCAAGGCTTCAGACACATTAATCAGATCGGTGGCATAACCTTCATTACAGGCCACATTGAAATCTCCTACAGTACCCACACCTAAAATCTGATTCCAGCGTCGGTGCTCTTTGAATACTTCCAGCATTTTTCTTGTTTTACTACTTCCTCCAATATTTCCGGATTCTGACGGTTGGGGACTCGCAGCAACAAGCCGTCATAGTATTTAACAATGTCGAATTTGCGGATATATCCGGTGCTGGGCAACAGACTGCCATAGTAGTAGTCAATGGTATCTTCTAAAGTATAATAATAGGAGTAAAGTTCCCTGAAGTTTCAAGCAGTCTAACTTTGTCCATCATTCCTTTCCGGCGGAATAGTTCTACTACTTCAGTTGTGTGACATTCAAAACGGTGGAAAGGGATGTTGGCTTCCACAATCTCTTTCATTCGCTGCTTAATACGGGAAACATCATCCAACCCGGTTTCGCGTCCTATCTGCAAGGCGCAATAATATCCTTTGGATACGGGATGTTCAAGCATGATTTTTCCATCAGGGTATAAGTCCTCCACCGCTTTGCACAAGATGAAGCAGAGAGAACGGACATAGGTACGCATTCCTGAAGGATTCAGTATGTTCAGGAACTCTACATCCTTATTATTATAGGCCCGGTAATTGAGTCCTTCTACTTTGTTATTGACTTTGGCACTGACCGGCCCGTATGGGATATCTAGATTAAAACCATTATAAATATCCAAAAGTGAGCTTCCGATTGGGAAGTTCTTTGAAATATTGTTATTTTGCAACAGATTTGTAACATAATCGTAATAATTATTACTAACGTAGTGAAACGGCTTGAAATTTACTGAATAAAAGGAGATTAGCCAATTCCTACCAAATTAATTAAAGATGGAGTATTCTTTTATGATTTCTTAAAGCTGCTAGGTTCACTGGCGCTATTCCTTTATGGAATGAAAATCATGAGTGAGGGGCTGCAAAAGTTTGCTGGTGACAGACTGCGTAAAATCCTCACAGCGATGACCACCAACCGGGTAACCGGAGTGCTAACCGGTGTTCTTATCACTGCGTTAATTCAATCCTCTTCTGCTACTACTGTTATGGTAGTAAGTTTCGTTAATGCCGGACTCCTTACGCTTTCACAATCAATAGGAGTCATTATGGGGCAAATATCGGTACCACTGTCACTGCATGGATTATATCTGCGCTAGGGTTTAAAGTAGATATTGCTGCTATGGCACTTCCGTTATTGGCTGTTGGCGTACCCTTATTATTTTCAGGAAAGAGTAACCGTAAATCCATTGGAGAATTTATATTCGGTTTCTCTTTTGTTTATGGGCCTCTCTCTCTTGAAGACGAATGCTCCTGACTTAAGTAGAAACCCCGAAATGTTGTCTTTTGTTCAGAACTATACTGATATGGGATTTGGTTCTGTTATCTTATTTGTTGTCATCGGTACAGTTCTTACCATGATTGTACAGGCATCGGCTGCAACGATGGCTATTACTTTGATTATGTGTGCCAATGGTTGGATTAGTTTTGAGCTGGGGGCTGCGTTGGTGCTTGGCGAGAATATTGGTACCACTATAACCGCCAACCTTGCCGCACTGACTGCCAATACGCAGGCCAGGAGGGCTGCGCTGGCTCATTTGGTGTTCAATGTTTTTGGGGTTATTTGGGTATTATGCCTTTTCAATCCTGTAACTATGGGGGTTTCATGGTTTGTAGAAGATATAATGAGAACAGCAGATCCGGCTGTTGCCGTATCTTTTAAACTGTCTGCTTTTCATACTACTTTTAATATATGCAATGTGTTGATTCTTATTTGGTTTGTCAAGTTGATAGAGAAAACTGTTTGTAAAATCATTCCTCAGAGAGAGCAGGATGAGGAATATCGTTTGCGCTTTATTACAGGTGGTATGCTTTCTACGGCAGAGCTTTCTATATTGCAGGCACGCAAGGAAATCAATCTCTTTGCAGAGCGTACTCATCGTATGTTTGGCATGGTGCGGGATCTGCTTCATACCACTAATGACAATGACTTTAACAAATTGTTCAGTCGTATTGAGAAATATGAGAATATAAGCGATAACATGGAGGTGGAGATCGCTAATTATCTGAATCAGGTATCCGACGGGCGTTTGAGTTCTGAAAGTAAGTTGCAAATTCGTGCTATGCTTCGTGAAGTGACTGAAATAGAAAGTATCGGGGACAGCTGTTATAATTTGGCACGTACTATCAATCGTAAACATCGCAGTGATATGGATTTTACTCCGAAACAGTATGATCATATTCATCAGATGTTCCAGTTGACTGATGATGCTTTGTCTCAGATGATTTCGTTGGTGGAAGATGAGCATCATGTGGTAGATGTGAATAAATCGTTTAATATAGAGAATGAAATAAATAACTATCGTAATCAGCTAAAGAACCAAAATGTGCTGGATGTGAATAATAAGGAGTATGATTATCAGATGGGGGTGCACTATATGGATATTATTGGAGAATGTGAAAAACTGGGCGATTATGTAGTAAATGTGGTGGAAGCCAGTAGCAATGTGAAGGAAAAGAAATCCTGACCTGAAAGGGCTATGGTGAACAGAATAGGTGCAGAGGTGCAAGGTTTAACCTATGATGGGTTAAATACTTTGTACCTCTGTGTTTTTTAATAAAGTGTAAGAAAGAAGAGAGTCTAAATAAAAGAGAATCTACATGTCAATATTTGTTTTTTTTGAAACTGATAGGCTCACTGGTACTTCTGATGTATGGTATGAAAACCGTGAGTGAAGCTTTGCAAAAACCGACAGGTGGGTATTTGCGCCATATTTTGGGTGCTATGACCACGAATCGCTTCACCGGATTGTTGACAGGTGCATTTGTGACTGCCTTCGTACAATCTTCCACTGCAACAAATGGTATCTTTGGAAGAAGACGAATATCATTTGGTTGATCCTAACAAATCATTTAATATAGAGAATGAGAGAAACAATTACCGCAACCAGTTGAAGGATCAGAATGTATTGGATGTGAATAATAAGGAATATAATTATCAGACGGGGGTTCATTATATGGATATTATCAGCGAATGCGAAAAATTAGGCGATTATGTAGTAAATGTTGTTGAGGCCACGTAAGATATAAAGGAAAAGAAAATTTGATTTGTAGAAGGACAAGTTAAAAGAAAAGCGTGAGACACGAATGTTCCACGCTTTTTTGTAAATCGTATTAAAATGAGGTTATTTTTCGATTCCAACCAGTTCTACTTCGAAAATCAAAGTAGAGAAAGGTTTAATCTGACCGGCTTCACGTGCACCATAAGCCAAGTCTTGAGGGATGTAAAGTTCCCATTTAGAACCTACTGGCATCATTGTCAGTGCTTCAGTCCATCCTTTGATTACTTGATTAGCACGGAAAGTAGTCGGTTCTTTACGATCATATGAACTGTCGAACTGAGTTCCGTCAATTAAAGTACCTTTATAGTTTACTTTTACTTTAGAAGAATCGGTAGGAACAGCGCCGTTACCTTCTTTAATTATCTTATATTGCAATCCGCTTGATGTAGTTTTAACACCCTCTTTCTTTGCATTTTCAGCTAGGAATTTTTCACCGGCAGCCTTATTTTCAGCGAACTGGGCTTCAGTAGCTTTTGTTTTGATTGCTTCTGCTTTAGACTGAACGTAGGCGTTGGCTTCTTCCATAGTAACATTCATGCCTTTTTTCTGCAAAGCAGCCATGAAACCTGCCAGGAAGTTTTCTTTACTTAAACTTTGAGTAGAGTCATTTCCGAAAATACGTTGGCTCATCATATCGAACATACGTCCACCAACTTGTTGACCAATCTGAAGACCTGCCATATAAGCAACATCTTTAGGACTTGTCTTGCTGGTACCTTCTTTAACACCTCTGATGAAGTCGGCCATATAGGTTGTGTCAACGCCCAGTTGTTGGCTCATATACATATCCAGACCTTGCGTGTTGGTGATACCCATCATGTAAGAAAGTGAGTCTACGTCATTCTTCATGTTTGCTTTCGGTGCTTGGCTGTACAAGACGCCAAGCTGGCTGCAGCAGCGATTGCTACAAAAAAACTAATTTTTTTCATTTGCCTTAAATGCTTTAATAATTATAATACTTCGATTAATTCTACTTCAAAAATCAATGTGCTGTGAGGAGGAATCATTTCTCCTGCCTGTTGTGCTCCATAGGCTAGTTCTGAAGGAATGAAAAGTTTCCATTTAGCACCTTCAGTCATCAGTTGGAGTGCTTCCACCCATCCTTTGATTACTTGGTTCACACCAAAGATAGCCGGTTCGCCGCGTTTGATAGAGCTGTCAAACAAAGTCCCATCAATCAAGGTACCTTCATAATGGCATTTTACACGGTCGGTTGCACTCGGTTTTTTTCCGTTACCTTCTGTGATAACTTCGTACTGTAAGCCGCTGGGAAGTGTCACGACCCCCGGTCTTTTTGCGTTTTCCTTCAAAAATGATTTTCCCTTTTCAATATTCTCTGCATTCAATTTGGTTTCCAGCTCTTCAAAGTACTTGTTTACGATTTCACGTGCTTCGTTGTGGCTGATAGCCGTTTCTTTTCTATCTAATACGTCTTTGATTGCTTGAGCAAAGTCTTCAACATTAATACTTTGAGCACCCATGCTCAATAAATTCTGGCCAATACCAAGGCCGATGGCGTAACTGAATTTATCCATAACTATTTATTTTATAAGATGTTTTATACAAAACGCACAAAGGTAGGTGTTTTATTTGAATGAATCTGTTTTTAACAATTTAATTTTTCTTATTTTTGTGTGTTTAGTTAAAAGAGGAGGACTAGAAATGAAGAATTTAGTAGTTTTAACAGGTGCTGGAATGAGTGCAGAAAGCGGTATCAGTACATTTCGTGATGCAGGTGGTTTATGGGATCAGTATCCGGTGGAACAAGTGGCTACTCCGGAAGGGTATGCGGCAAACCCTAAATTGGTGATTGATTTTTATAATGAGCGTCGTAAACAGTTGCTTGCTGTAAAGCCTAACCGGGGCATGAACTGGTTTCTGAGATGGAAAAGTTCTTTAATGTGACTGTTATCACTCAAAATATTGATAATTTGCATGAGCGTGCCGGAAGTTCGCATATTATTCATTTACATGGCGAACTGACCAAGGTGACATCTAGTTGGCAACCTAATAATCCAGCTTATATTAAAGAATTAAAGCCGGAAGAATAGGAGATACATTTGGGAGACTTGGCCGGAGACGGTTCCCAGTTTCGTCCGTTCATTGTATGGTTTGGTGAATCTGTTCCTATGATTGAAACTGCAATTGAATATGCTGAAACAGCTGATATCTTTTTAATTATAGGAACTTCGCTTAATGTATATCCTGCTGCCGGTTTGTTGAATTATGTGCCTGCCCGCACTCCTGTTTATTTAATAGATCCTAAGCAGGTGCCCATTGCATCGGGACGTAAAGTGCATGTAATTCAGAAAGGTGCGTCCGAAGGAATGGAAGAGCTTAAAAAAATATTAGTGGGATAGTTTGCAAGTAAACAATTTCCTTGTATATTTGTTATGTATTTAAAGAATATTTAAAACATAAAACAGAGACAATTATGAAAAAGTACGTTTGCACAGTATGTGGTTGGGTTTATGACCCGGCAGAAGGAGATCCTGAAGGTGGAATCGCTCCGGGAACAGCATTTGAAGATATTCCAGATGATTGGGTTTGCCCTCTTTGCGGAGTAGGTAAAGATGATTTCGAAGTTCAAGAAGATTGATCCTACCTTATAACCGGATATCATATAAAGCGGAGGAATTTCTTTTGTATGATATATCAGATAGCGCGACTAATTATTATTTAGTTGCGCTTTTTTATTTTACATTATTATTAATGGCTTGCCTTAAAAAAAAGAGCGTAACCTATAACAAGTTGCGCTCTTTATGGTATAAAAAAGAATGTTCTTATTTCTTTTCTTGCTTTTCAGGACGAGGCAGTAATACTTTGTGAGAGAGCTTGAATTTACCTGTCTTGGGATCAATATCAAGTAACTTCACTTCTATTTCATCCCCTTCTTTTAAACCGGCCTCTTCTATTGTTTCAAGACGTTTCCAGTCAATTTCAGAGATGTGTAACAATCCGTCTTTACCAGGCAAGAATTCTACGAACACGCCATATGGCATTACTGAACGGACTTTACCTACATAGACTTCACCGACTTCGGGAACGGCAACGATACCCTTGATAATGCGCATAGCATCGTCAATACATTTCTTGTTTGTTCCCGCAATCTCAATGCGACCTACTCCATCAGTTTCTTCAATCGTGATGGTTGCTCCGGTTTCTTCCTGCATACCTTGGATAATCTTTCCGCCCGGACCGATGATAGCCCCAATGAACTCTTTAGGAATAGTCATCGTTTCAATACGAGGAGCATGCGGTTTCAAATCTTTACGAGGTTCGGCTATACATTCGGTTTACTTGTTAAGAATATGTTCGCGACCTTCTTTGCTTGCAGTAACGCTTTTTCCAAGATTTCGAATGATAGACCATCTACCTTGATGTCCATCTGTGTAGCAGTGATACCATCACGAGTACCTGTAACCTTGAAGTCCATATCACCCAAGTGATCCTCATCTCCAAGAATATCAGACAATACGGCATATTTTTCTTCACCTGCATTCTTAATCAAGCCCATGGCAATACCTGAAACTGGTTTTTTCATGGCAACACCGGCATCCATTAATGCAAGCGTTCCTGCACAGACAGTAGCCATTGAAGAAGAACCATTTGATTCCATGATGTCAGATACTACACGTACTGTGTATGGGTAGCCTGCAGGAATTTGTCCTTTCAAAGCACGCCATGCCAAGTGCCCGTGACCGATTTCACGACGACCTACACCACGTTGTGCTTTTGCTTCACCGGTAGAATAAGGGGGGAAGTTGTAGTGTAACAAGAATCGTTCTCTGTGTTGATCCAGAACATCGTCTACGATTTTCTCATCTAGCTTGGTGCCTAATGTGACAGAAGTTAAAGACTGAGTTTCACCACGGGTGAAAATGGCAGAACCGTGAGGGCCGGGCAGATAACCTACTTCGCACCAGATAGGGCGAATTTCAGTTGTCTTACGTCCGTCCAGACGCTTGCCTTCATCAAGAATACAACGACGCATGGCTTCCTTTTCCACATCGTGGTAGTAACGGTCGATTAATGCACCTTTTTCTTCCAGTTCTTCTTCTGTATATTGAGTTTTGAATTCATCGCGGATGGCATCAAAAGCATCTTGACGTTCATGCTTGTTTCTGTTTCCTGAAGCAGCGATGGCGTATGCTTTATCATAACAAGCTTCGCGTACAGCTTTGCGTAAATCTTCATCGTTTTCTTCGTGGCAGTATTCACGTTTTACTGTAGACCCGACCTCTTCCATCAGTTCCATCTGCGCTTTACAATGAACTTTGATTGCTTCGTGAGCAGCCTTCATGGCAGCCAGTAAGTCTTGTTCGCTGACTTCCTGCATTTCGCCTTCTACCATCATGATGTTGTCATATGTGGCTGCAACCATCAGATCCATATCAGCTTTCTCAAGTTGTTCGAAAGTGGGTTGATAACGAACTGGCCATCGATACGTGCTACGCGTACTTCAGAAATCGGTCCGCCGAAAGGAATGTCGGAAACGGCTAATGCTGCTGAAGCGGCCAATCCTGCCAATGCATCAGGCATATCTATTCCATCAGCTGAGAAAAGAACAATGTTTACGTAAACCTCTGCATGGAAATTATCGGGGAATAAAGGACGCAATGCGCGGTCTACCAGTCGGCAAGTCAGGATTTCATAATCTGAAGCTTTGCCTTCTCTTTTGGTAAAGCCACCGGGAAAACGTCCGAATGCTGAATATTTTTCTTTGTACTCTACCTGAAGGGGCATAAAATCTGTACCGGGAACTGCATCTTTGCTGCACAAACAGTAGCTAGCAACATGGTGTTACCCATGCGGAGCATTACAGAACCGTCTGCCTGTTTTGCCAGCTTTCCCGTTTCGAGTGTGATGGTTCTACCATCAGGAAGCTCGATCGTCTTAACAATTGGATTGATCATAAAAAATGTTTTAATATATTTTTCGTCTAAAATTCGTGCAAAGATAGGCATTTATTCTTCTAATTTGGTGAGAATGAGATAAAAAGTTACTATGATTACTGTTTTTTTTCATTTTAATGTGTAAGAAGGTGGATAAATGCTTTGACAAACCACGAAAAGACGTATCTTTGCATCCAAAATTATTAAGAGAACACACATTTATATTAATTTTAGCGATGAAAAAGAATGTATATTTTTTGCTCGCACTTCTGTTGATAGGGTTGAGCGCCTGCGATAATGCACCGAAGTTCAAAGTTCAAGGTGAAATTAATGGTGCTGAAGATAAGATGCTTTATTTGGAAGCGTCGGGATTGGATGGCATAGTAGCGCTTGATTCGGCAAAATTGGGCAGTAGCGGAAGTTTTAGTTTTGCACAGAAGCGCCCGGAATCTCCTGAATTCTATCGTTTGCGTTTAGATAATAAAGTGATAAACTTTGCTGTAGACTCTACGGAAACAGTATCAGTTAAGGCTGAGATAAATGATTTTGCGACTGCCTATCGTATTGAAGGTTCGGAAAACAATTTGAAAATAAAGGAATTGGTGTTGTTGCAAGCTGATTTGCAGAAGAATGTGGACAAACTCGGTCAGAACCGTAATATCCCTGCGGGCATCGCACAAGACAGCCTTTGGCTATGGTAAACAATTATAAGAATAAAGTGAAACGAGAATATATTTTTGCGGCTCCAAATATGCCATATGCTTATTTCGCTTTATTCCAGTCGTTGAATGGGTATATGATTTTTGATCCTTTGACAAATAAGGAGGATGTGAAGTGTTTCGCTGCGGTGGCTACGAGTCTGAATAATGCTTATCCACATGCCGACCGTTCACGCAACTTGTACAATATGGTTATTAAAGGAATGAAGAATACCCGTACTCCCCGTCAGCAGACCATGGAAATTCCTGAAGATAAAATCAAGGAAGCCAGCATTATTGATATTCAGCTGAAAGACTTGAAAGGCAATACACGCAGTCTGACCGATTTGAAGGGTAAAGTGGTGCTGATCGATTTTACTGTATATAACAATGCAATGTCTGCTGCACATAATTTGGCGTTACGTGAACTTTATAATAAGTATGCTTCTCAAGGGTTCGAGATTTACCAGATTTCACTGGATGGTGATGAACACTTTTGGAAAACATCTGCAGATAATCTGCCTTGGGTCTGTGTACGTGACGCTAATGGCGCTTATTCTTCATACATTTCATTATATAATGTAACTAATCTGCCTTCGGTATTTTTGGTAAATCGTAATAATGAATTAAGCGCCCGTGGTGAGAATATTAAAGATTTGGATGAAGCCATTAAAAAACTCTTGTAAAAAGCTAATTATGAGTTGAATTTGTTTAAACATGTTACATAGCATCCTTATAAACTTGACTCGTATTAGATAAAAGTCTATCTTTGCAAGACTTGAAATACCAAAGAGGGTTCCGACATTTCCATGTCGGAATTCTTTTTGTTTTTATAGGCATAACTGGAACAATGAATAATTATATAATTTAAAAGGAGGAAAACATTATGGCTTATATGTCAGAAGAAGGTTACAAGCAACTGATTGAGGAACTGAAATATCTGGAATCAGTAGAACGTCCTAAAATTGTGTCGGCTATTGCCGAAGCGCGTGATAAGGGAGACTTGTCAGAAAATGCCGAATATGATGCTGCCAAAGAGGCGCAAGGTCTATTGGAGATGAAGATCAGCCAGCTGAAATCAACTATTGGTGATGCTAAAATTATTGATACTTCAAAAATGAATGCAGATACAGTGCAAATTTTGACGAAAGTAGAATTGAAGAATGCCAAGACCGGAATGAAGATGGTTTATACTATCGTAGCCGAAAGCGAAGCGAATTTAAAATTGGGCAAGATTTCGGTAAACACTCCGATAGCACAGGGTTTGTTAGGAAAAAAAGTGGGTGATGTGGCTGAAATCACTATTCCGCAAGGTAAAATCAGCTTAGAAGTTGTGAATATTTCATTTTAATATATAAGGCAGGTCCGCTATGCGGGGCTGCCTTATTTAATACTTATAGATATGGCAACAATATTTAGTAGAATTATTACAGGTGAGATTCCTAGCTATAAAGTGGCTGAAAATGACCAGTTCTATGCTTTTCTGGATATCAATCCGTTAGCCAAAGGGCATACGTTGGTTGTTCCGAAATGTGAGGTGGACTATATCTTTGATTTGGAGGATAATGAACTGGCTGCTATGCATGTTTTTGCAAAGAGTGTGGCGCTTGCTATTCAAAAGGTTTTTCCGTGCAAGAAAGTAGGTGAGGCAGTAATCGGATTAGAGGTTCCTCATGCACATATTCATCTGATTCCTATTCAGAAAGAGTCGGATATGATTTTTTCTAATCCGAAGTTGAAACTGACAAATGAAGAATTTGTGGAGGTGGCAACAGCAATCAATCAAGCCTGGGAAGGTGGTGACAAGTAATCTTTTTCTTTCTTAGTAAATATAAAGAGCGGGAAACGGATATTCTGTTTCCCGCTTTCCTTTATGATTAAACTCCGGTTACCTGTTTTTATACAAACTGATCTCCTAGTTTGATTTGTACGTCATTTACGAATTTTCGGATAGCGCTTTCGTCATCTTTTTTGCATATGAGTAATACATTGTCTCTTGCGGCTACTAAATAACCTTCTAGATCCTGTATTACGGCTAATTTCCCTTCTGGCACTACTATTACATTATTATAGCTGTTATATAATAAGGAGTTTCCGTTTACTACGACGTTACCTTCTTGGTCCTTGGATGATATATCATACAAGGAGTCCCATGTACCTAAATCTGCCCATCCGAAGTCGCACAATTGGACGAAAACATTGTTGGCTTTCTCCATGATTCCATAGTCAATGGAGATATTGGGACAGGAGGCAAAATCTTCTTCTCCGTTAGTCAGTTTGGTACAAACTTCGGGCATAATCTCATTGAAGGCTTCTAAAATTGTATTGATATTCCATAAGAATATTCCTGAGTTCCAATAGAATTCTCCACTTTCTACGAATACTTTGGCAAATTCCAATTGGGGCTTTTCAATGAATGTTTTTACTTTAAAGAATTCTCCTTGTTTTTCTTCCTCAATCTGAATATAGCCATAGCCGGTTTCCGGTCTGTTAGGTTTGATACCTAATGTTAGTAATTGAGGAGAGTTTGAAACAAATTCCAAGCCTTTCAAAATTGCAGCTTTGAACTCATCTTCTTTTAAAATCAGGTGGTCGGACGGTGCGACAATGACATTGGCATTTGGATTGAGTTTTTTTATATGATAGGAAGCCCAAGCTATACATGGAGCAGTGTTTCTGCGGGTGGGTTCCAATAAAATTTGTGATTTGTCCAATTCTGGGAGTTGTTCTTGGATCAGTTCTTTATACAATACATTGGTTGTAATAAAAATGTTTTCTATAGGGACTATTTTTTTATAACGATCAAACGTTTGCTGTATTAGAGAACGTCCGGTCCCGAAGAAATCAAGGAATTGTTTAGGAAGGTTTTTGCGGCTATATGGCCAGAACCGACTACCTATACCTCCCCCCATGATGACACAATAATTATTGCTGTTTGTCATGATATAAAATCGTTTTAAAGTTTCCGCTAATATAGGGCTTATTTTTAGAAAACCATTGTCCGTTATCCCATAAATCGTAGTATATTTATCTTTTTTTGAAAAAAAATGCCGAAAAGTTTGCAGGTATGAAAAAAAGTCGTACCTTTGCAACCGCAATCGAGAAACAAACAATGTTTCAAGAGATGCCCAGATGGCGGAATCGGTAGACGCGCTGGTCTCAAACACCAGTGGATTCACTTCCATCCCGGTTCGACCCCGGGTCTGGGTACGAAGAAAAAAGCTAAGTAATTGATAATTCAATACTTAGCTTTTTCTTTTTATCGGAGATGTTCCCAAATTGTTCCCAATCATCCTTATGTATTCCACCAAAGATGGGCTCAGCGGAAATTTCTGGTTGTTAAGTTTTAAAATTAGCTACCTTTGCTTACCTTTGTTTTATGAAACCCGAACGACTCCTTCGTGCCATCCTTCCGGATGTGCTTATAGACAACTTTGATATTGTCAATTTCGACAAGAGTGCTGACCGTTTTGATATTTATCTTGATGAAAAAAAAGTTCAGCTAAAAGAAGATAAGACCAACCCGGATATCATATCCTATGGTTTTGGTGAGTACCGTACAATCCAAGACTATCCTATTCGTGGTCGCGCCACTTATCTCCATGTTCGTAAACGTAAATGGCTTGACAAGTCTTCCAATGAAATCTTCAGCTATGACTGGGATTTATCCGAATTTGACGGTACACGGCTGAATTCTGAGTTCGTTTCTTTTTTAAAAGAAGGAGATTGAATCTACTCCTGTGAGCATTTGTGTGCTTGCGGAACGTTATGGCGTAAAAGGGCAGACTCTTCGTAAACAATACAAGGAGAAAATCAGTGATTACCGGAACTGGGACCAACTCGAACATGCGCATGACTACCTCCTTTATCCTGAAAACATTGGAGAAAACCTTTCTTTGGATGAAACTTGCCTGAGCAATGGAGATGTTTATACGATTCTGACCAATAAAGCAGCTAAAGGCCGTAAGGGGGCTTTAGTTGCAATGGTTCGTGGAGGGCCACAGATGCGGTAAGCGGAATCTTGCGCAGGCTTCCGCACCGGAAACGGCTGTCTGTCAAGACTGTCACTACAGATTTATCTTCAGCCATGATGCTGACAGTCAGAAAGGTGTTTCCTGCCGCAAAGCTGATCAATGACCGTTTTCATGTACAGCAGCTCATGTCTGAAGCTGTTGACCAGTTAAGAATACGCTATCGGTGGAAAGTACTTGATGCGGAAAATCAGGCTATCAGGGAGCACCGTCAAAGAAGAAAGAAGCAAAGAGTAAGGCGGAAAGGGAGAGAATAGGAAATGGGAGCCTGAAAGAATGGAGAACGGAGAAACCCTGCCACAGATAGTAAGCAGAAGCAAGCATATTATACTGAAACACTGGAGCAAATGGAATGAACAGCAAAAGACCAGGGCTGCCATTCTCTTTGATAAATTCCCCAAGCTTCTGGAAGGATACAGCCTTAGCATGAAACTGACAGACATCTTCAACAAGAAGTCAGGTCCCGATGAAGCAAGGCTAAATCTCGCAAGATGGTACAATGAAGTGGAAAAGTTTGACTATATGGAGTTCAACAAGGTACTTGATACCTTTTCAAACCATAGTACGACCATCATAAATTATTTTGAAGAACGATTGACAAATGCTTCAGCGGAGTCGTTCAATGCTAAAATCAAAGCTTTTCGAAGCCAGTTAAGAGGGGTGGCTGATCTGAAGTTCTTCATGTTCAGACTGGCTAGGCTATACGCTTAAAAGAAAGCTTGCCAACCCGGAAAATCCGCTGACCCCAAAGATGGGCGTTTACTTCATGCCATCTATTACTTTTAGTATAGAATCGGGCTTTTCTACCATTCGCAATACAGAATCCGAATCAAATCCCATATATTCTATATAGGTTCGTATTAACTCATAATGCTCTTTGGCATATTTTGTATCTATCGCACGTGTAGCGTTGAAGCAGATAGGTTCATGATGTGCTATTCTGTTACGAAATTCACGGATGGCGGTCAATTGTTTGTAGATGTCTGTTTGTTTTAAGCCATGCGCTTTGTTGGGGAATATTTGAAGAAGTGTTTTTCCTCCTATGCGGTAATTGCGTCTTGTAAACAGATAAGTCCAGAAACCAAATGTAAAGGAAGCTACCATCTTATCGTTGTTGTACACCCCCATATTGGTATAAGTGCGCTGTATGTGTACTATTTCGGAAGCTTCCTGTTCAAGTAATCCATTGGGTCTTGCTTGGTTGATTATCCAATTATCATCATTGAAATATTGTTTGTAGTGAGTGTTTATGGCATTACGTAGCATTATCTCAAACATACCGATAACCCTATAAAAACGTTGGCTCAACTTGATGTTATATTGGTATAGACGCAAGGTCTTGGCTTTTTCATTGCCACTTGCTTGTGCGTATTTATTTAATCTTGCAGGGGAAAGTACTTGCAAACATTCGTCATATTTCATTTGATATAAGTTTAAAAATGAATTTTCTCTTGCAAATATAGAAATTAATGCCTATATTTGCAAACGTAAGACCCTGTTGTCCCTGCTGAACAAGCAAACCTCAGGGTTATTGTTTTTTATGCACACCTATGATAACGGCAGAACAGTTCGTTTGCTGACGAACTACGGGCTTTCAATTTGGTTATCATCTTTTTAGATTGTTAAAATGTTTAAAAAGAATAAGCGAGAATACATATTTTCTTCACGCCAATGTCAACACGAAGCAGCCAATAAGTCTTTCTTGGGCTTTAGGCGGGATATTAAAGAATCTACTATCTTTGGAGATTCAGCGATTTAAGGCTTCGTAAAAGAAAGGGGCGACTTTATGATTTAGGGGGGCTACAAATGCTGAGAATCGGTAAATTTTAAAATAAACACTCAACTTTACATTAATTGGCGTAAAACTTGGTAGTTTTCTTTTAGGATGAGATTCATCCTTTATTCTTGTCGTTATTTTGCTTTTTTAGCAATAAGAAAGCCCCACAGTAAACAGCAGGGCTTTCGTCATATGCTGGGATTAATATCCCGGATTTTGTGTCATTTGTGGATTTAAATTCATTTCACTGCTGGGGATAGGCCATAAAAGCTGATAAAGGTTGTCATGGCTTAGTCCCATAAAGGATTCACCCAATCCGTTCCTTCTGATGAAATTCATATAGCTGGGTGAGTTTATCTGGTAATGCAGTGAAGCAATGGCTTTCTGAACATCTGATTGGTCAACTGTGAGATTCTTATGCTCGCATACTTGATTGATGTATTCTTTAGCCTTAGGAGTGTTTCCTGTATGATATAGACATTCAGCAGCTGTTAGTATCACATTTTTGTAATCAAGGCAAGGATGACACGCTTCTCCGCTTCTTGTCTGTATATGATAGCCAAGAATGCATTCCGCATTGTTATTATATTCTGTCGCTTGTGAATATTCCAAGTGATAATCACCTCTTTTGATGACTTCTTCCAAAAGCGGCAGTGCCTTGTCGAATTTCTTTTGATTACAATAGACAAAGGCAAGCAATGTTCTTGCTACATCCTTAGAAACAAAAAGCATGCTGTTAGCATCTTGGAAAGCATCGTAACGATGTTCATCCAAGTCACTCATAGCATCAACCAGTATCTTCTCCACTTTTGAAAGAACTTCAGCTTCATCTGTTCGTGGTATGGAAATAAAGGGGGCGTTTTGACGTTCCATTATAAAAGGTACACCACTCCAGCGAGATGATAACTGATAGTATGCCAAAGCCAGATGTGTATTGATGAACGACTGGTAACAATTCAGTTGGTTTGCATCAACATCTCTAATCGTGAGCCACCGGTTGATTGCACTATAGTAATTTCCCCATGTTTTTTCAATTTTATCATCATAAGGGTAGAAAGGAACTGCTTCTTTAAAGTCTTCCTGATGAATATAATTATTTTGCAAATTAAGTTGCCCAGATACGGCATCTCTCATAACACTCATTATATATAATACAGCACTTTCTCCCTGTTCTCCTAATCTGACGGGGTCGTGTTTAACCCAATAGTTCTTGTCTCCCTGTTGTTTGATAGTCACAGTAGCGGCAACCTTGCCTCTTGCGTTATAGACCCTAAAGGTGGTGGATAAATCTTCTTTGAACTGTGCAGGCTCTATTCTTACGGTAATGACATTATTTTCGATGGCTTTATCAAACTTGATTGATGGAGTTGGTATGTTTGCACCAGGTTCATATAATCCCCCAAAGTATTCTTCTTCTGTGACATTGTCTTGGGGTAATTCTTGAAGACCAGAATCAGAGTCAGAATCAAAAGAAGGCGGATTTAAATAATAAGGCTTGTTAGATTCAATGGTAATGGTATATTCGCCTCCTTCTTTCGAAGCGTTTACTTCAGTTGTGCTGAGTGTAACAGATTCGGAATCATCCAGTTCATTTCCGGCAATACCATCATTGTCCCAGTCAAAATAATAAGCCAGGTCTTTGACTTTAACTTCTAATCCCAACTCTTGGTAGCGATTCTTTATGTTTTCAGAAATTCTATCCAATCTTGCATTCAGGTAGTTCTTACCGGATTGTATTCTTTTCTTTGTTTCTTGGCTAAAAGTACCTTCTGTGCCGAACTCATTGCTTAGAATGGATAAAAACTCTACAATTTCCGCATCAGATTTATCAGTTAGTACCAATGATGATATGGCTATTAATGCACCGGAAGCGTCATCACCGGAAGTAATTGAAAATTGGCTTGCATCTTTAGAGGCGTATTGCTGTAATCCGAATTGGGTAAGCAACTCCTTTTGGGCTTGTGCGTTAGCTTCCTTGAATGTCATGCCTTTGGTAGTAATCAAATGATGGATGCGCTTACTTTTCAAGTGAGTTAATACATTGACATTGATAGTACTATTGTCTTTTAAGTCCACAATAGCATCCAGCTTGATAGTTCCTTCTGACAATTCACCGTCCACTTCATTAAAAAAATAGCCGTCTGCTGTCAATTGGGCATACGGGCTGTTAATCTTGAGTGCGCCATAATTGAAATCACCCAAGTTGTTGTCGATGGTAGCAGAATAAAAGTTTCCAGTAGGGGTCATGTACTCATCCAAAGTTCGCATGTCTACATGAGAGCCACGAATCATCGGACCTTTTTCAACTTTACCCATTACGTTGAAGACAGTAGGCGTAAAATCGCCTTCAGTTTCATCGTCATCGCTGCAAGAGCAAAGAGCAAAAGCAAGTGCAGCAGACAAATAAAAGTACTTATTGAATTTTATAGATGTATATATTTGATTGATGATTAACGATTTATATAACACTGAAAGCCACAAGCAGTTTTAATATACCCCAAATTGCCAGAAGGATACTAGGGATAATGATGTCCGCATAGTGGAAATCTATAAAGTTGGGAATGTGAGCTACGATAATCCACAGAAGCCAAATAATAAGAAACGCCCACCAATATTCTTCTCCAAATTCAATGTACGAATAAGCCAGTTCTTTCATACGATTTTCTCTTATGATTCCGTTCCTGAACCAAGTCTAATTAAACCACGAAGCGTGGAGCTGCAATGTCACGTCTCAATTTTGAAGGTCGTAGGAAACCCGAATGTACAGATATAACAATAACAGCCCACGCTATAGCGTGAGAACCACTATGCCATCCTTGTACATTCTTTTGAAAATTTCCTACGTTCTCAAAATTACAAGATGCGCATAACGCTTCTTTCTAAATATAATATGTCTTGGACAGAGTTCTCTCCATCCGCTTGCAAAGATAGTGAATTTTATTGAATTCCAATCAAATACTATCGGATTACATTTTGAATCCTCTGCTTCTTTTATCTGTCTGTACTGAGTTATATAAGCCTTGCTTTAATTTTTCCCATTGTTCCTTGAACCATTCACCTATTGGCTGTCGATTTATGGTCAGCATCAACTTGTGCCCATCAACCGGACTTTGCTCAATTTTGAAAGTGGCATTTTTTGTTTCAAATCTCCGTCTATACTCTTCGGAATAGATTTTTCCGCTGCACCTGATTGCTTCCCTTTTGTATAAAAGAGAATCAACCATCCCTTTGGTAAAGCCAATGACATAACATAATTTTTCCATTCTCAGCATTTCTTTGAGCAATGGGAACCAGCAGAATGCTTTTTCGAGAATGATATTCAATCGTGAAATTTCCTTGTCTTTGGCTTCAAGTTCTTGATTATGTATTCCTTGAAGATTACGAATTTGTCTGCTATGCTGCTCCTGTATTTGTTGCATCTGAACTTTTAAGTCATCAATGCTTTTGTCACGCTTGGAAATTTCATAGCGTAAACTTTCGTTGGCTTGTTCCATGGCGAGTCAACGTAACAACCTGAGGGATTTTGTATTTAAGCATATAATTTAGCAAGTCTATATAAGGAAAAAGTTTCCCCCTTGCCGTTCTATCAACGGATTTATAACAAGGTTACTTCGGGTCAACGTAACAATCTGAGGGATTTTATATTTAAGCATATAATTTAGCAAGTCTATATAAGAAAAAAGCTCTATCTCTTACTCTTCTGAACTGTGCTCTAAATGCTTTGATTTTAGCATTGAATGACTCAGCTTCGGCATTGGTTGCCCTCCTTTCAAAGAAATTGATTATATCCAGATAATGTGTTTGTATAGAACGTGCGACCCTTCCAAAGGTGAGGAACCCTGATTTATCTACTTCATCATACCACCTTGCCAGCCTTGTCAAAGCAATATCCTTAAACTTACACTGATGATAGATTAAGCCTAACCGCATAGACAGATAATATCCTTTCTTTATATCGGGATATTCCTTGAAAAGAATTTCAGCCCGTATTCTTTGAGACTGAGTCCATAAGGATTCCTTCTTGTAAAGCAGATAAATACTTCTCGCTAACAACTGCTTTCTTGTATCTCCATTAGCGAAAACAGGTGCATGATACATCTTTCCACAGGCCTTTGCATAAGCAATCTGAGTGGACTCTTCATCCAAAGCCTCCCAGCGAGCTTTTACCCGCATCTCCTGCACCGCTTCATAAGCTACCTTCTGTACGTGAAAGCGATCGGTAACACGTTTGGCCGCAGGAAAGCAGATGCGTGCAATCTGCTCCATGTTAGGAGCCATATCCAAAGTAATCTCGCGCACTTGGTAACGGCGGCGACGGGATAGCTTAAGCAGGACAGAAGTGACCGTATGAACGTCCGTACCTTTAATGATGGCAATCATACTACCTTTACCACCGTGAGCTTCTTTATTGGTCAGGACAGTATAGAGTTCCCCACGCGAGAGGGCTACCTCATCAATACAGATACAAGCACCGATATTCTTTTCGAATAGTAGCCAACTCTCTGCATGAACAAGTTGGTCCCAATGGAGATAACCACTTAGATGGTTACGGTATTGACGCTCCAATAAATCCCCGTCAACTCCAGATAAAACACCTAAGAGCTTGCAACTGATCGGATAGCTATCAATATAGTTCTTTTAAAAAAGACGCAAAATCCTGCGTCATACGAGTACCTTCAGCCACCATACGCCAGTTACGAGAGATATACTCATTATGCTTCTTTAAGAGCCAGCGACGACGACGAATATTAAGGAAGACCTTCTTGCCACGAAGAGGAAAATCCTGAACAATAACAGGATCATAAAAGCCTTTACTCTCAGTATCCTGATCTGTATACTTCTCAGGAACGATATTTTTCTCCTCAAGATAGATCACAACTTCATTTACGCTTTCCTTCACATCAACAAGATCAAAGTAATCTAAAGTGCCTTCAGGAAGAAGAAGGCGATAACCGTTTAACTCCATAAGCTATGAATTTGGAAACAAAGATAACAATTTATAAATTTACCCCTCAGCTTTTTACATTGACCCAAGAAAAGGTGTACTTTAATAGTTTTCTTCCCCATATCTTTATGATTTCTTAACGCTTATCCTATCTTTATCTACCTTATTATTGCCGATGTTTTCGGGAAAAGTGAGATTCTTACCTTATATTTGTAGTAAGAACGTTTAAAGGCGCACGATTATGGAAAATCATATGGAAAACAATTTCAGAGAAATACAGAAGATATTAGATAGTTGTATAGTTCATGACTATAAAACTAAAGTAGATGCACTATTTTTAAAACGTGAATATTTGACGCAAGTTCAGCTAAAGGATTATTTGCGGCAAGAAATTTTCCGTGTGACTGAAAATATTGTAGCCATCCAACAAAAATACCGTGTCGTGCGTAACATTGTATTGGATATGGATATTCCCGATTTTTTGTGGGAAAGCGGTTATTGGAAAGGCTTTGTTTTTCAATCCGCTGTTTGAGTTGTTCCGGGTATTTGATGCGCCATTCAATAAGGCGTATTTCTGTGTTTAAAAGTCCTATCGCTTCATCAATTAGATGCAAATAGGGCATTTTTTTCTTGCTCAAACCGTACACGGTATGACTTAAGACGATATAAACCAAAAGAAAAATAGCGGAGTAATACACTATAATCTTGCTCGTTAATACTGAAATTGGCTACATGGATAGCTAATTCTTCAACAGCTTTTGTTAGTTCAGATGCAGAAACTTTGCGCTGTGAGTATTCCGATAGTAATCGAAAAAAACTCTGTTGTAATAATGCTTTCATCTATTAATATTTTTAATTTCATAATTAGTTAGTTCGTCTTTTATAGAATTTTACTTATATCATTGGGTGTCTTAAAATAATAGTCTGCACGTATAGGATTAGATACATTATTGCTCCATAAAACCAATCCGGAATCAACACCGGCATTGTTGGCACATTGAATATCATAAATACTATCACCAATATAGAGAGCGTTTTCGGGGCTTACATGGGCTTTAGCCAAATATGCTACTAAGGGTGCTGCTTGGGGCTTATGTTCATCAGTATCATCGGCACATACAATTGTGGAAAAATAGTCCGCTAACCCTAATGGCTCAAAATCAGAATAATATTCTTGATATGTTTTGGAGGTTACAATGCCTAAAATATAGCCTCTTGATAAAAGGGATTGCAAGCATTCTTTGATACCTTGAAAAGGTTGAATAGTGTGCTGGAGCAATTTCATATTCCTATCCCATCGTTTCAATGCATCTTCTATGTCAGGTATTTTGAGTAATTCCAACGCATTTCTTCCGGTAATGCCTAAAGCAAATTTCAGACTTTCATATTGAGGTGTGCGTCCTGTTATTTCTGTAATTGTTTTTATTAAAGAGTTGATGACTGCATATTCCGTATCTATCAATGTACCGTCTATGTCGAATACGATATGTTTATATTTCATGTGTTTGATTTATTAGTCAAATAATACTTGCCAGTTTCTATCGTAGTAAGCTGAAAAGCACATTTTATTTGTTCTTCGTTATTTTTCTCTTTTGCAAGAATAGGTAATTCTTTCAATCCGAAATAAGCACTCTCATCCGTTTCAATATTGGGTCGGAAATATCCGCTTTCAATCTCACAAAGAACAAAAACTTTACAAACATTGTAGGCATAGAGGGGAATATTATGCAAATTTCTATCTTGTATAGCTATTATCCGGATAGCTTTTACATTTAATCCTGCTTCTTCTTTTACTTCTTTTTCTGTATTAGTCTTGATACTCTGATTTATATCGACCCAACCACCGGGTAAAGACCAAGTTCCATTTTTCTCTTTCACAAGCAGTATTTTATCATCTTTGAATATAGCAGCTCGTGTATCTAATTTAGGAGTTTGAAATCCTGTTTCATTGCAAAACAGATTCTTTACTTTTTCTATGGGTATTTCACTTTGCAGACTAAGCATTTCTGCTGCAATTTCTCTAATGCGTTCAAAGCGTTCTATATCAAATACATCTTTGAGTATGTCAATCCCCCTTGGGCAATGAATTGTAGTTCTTTTGCCCATTCAAGCCATTGTGGTTGTACTGTTTTATTCATATAGTGAATGTTAGTATCGTTATATTGATTTACAAAGGTATGGAAAATGAAATTCTTTATTTTTGTCCTATGTTAAAAAATCATCGGCTTGACCGGATTCTGCTAAGAGAAGGTTGTGTTATTCCTAAAAAAGAGGCAATATGTCCTAAAGTCACTCGGTGGAAAATGCTGGGATATTCTTTTATCAACTTTTCATAACGTTCTTGGGCAGACAAGTTCAGCCGGGAAATATGAATGTCCTGTAAAAGTAGAAAATTTTCTTGCTGTAACACTCTCATCCAATTGGCAATGTCAATACGGGATTTATATAAATCATTCAACTTGTCTATAGAAATGGAGTAGGTTAAAGTTTCTTCTAAGGTTTCTACATATTCAAATCCTGCTTTGTGTCGATATAAACCCCATGAACCACAAGTCGCATCGCCTTCCATAGAAAACCATGTTGTTATTTCTTTTCCATTATGCAGGATATATGAACGTGTTATTCCTTTTTCTATGAAATAGACTTGATTGTCAAAACGACCAGCTTGTATGATGATAGTTTTAGCCGGAAAAGTCTGTTGTTTAAAACAGTACTTTAGCAGATGCAATGAATCATCCGAAACAGGATAGAGTTCTTGTATCTTTCTTATTATATTATCCATTATCAATGTCTTTGCTCTTTCTACAAAAATAATAAAACAGAAAGGGATAATATTGTTGCATTCATAGTTTAAAAAGGAATTTGACTATTTTTAGCAAGGTGGGATGAAAAGAGAACCACGATGTGGATATGTGATATAGGCAAAAGAAATAGGTGGTGCTAAACTATGTTTAGTTTATCCCTTTGTCTATATAGCCAAAACGAACTAAACCAATTTCTAGCAATCTTTTTCAGTCTTGATTTATCCTTAATAGTTTGAGGAAGAAATGAACTCTTTTATTTCTTCCTCGGTTGGAAGTTCTATCATGTACTTCTGTACGAAGATATTCGGATCTAATCCGGCAGTGGCATACTTTACTAATGTATCTCCCTTTTCCGTACAAAGTAGAATACCGATAGGTGGATTATCGTCCGGCTGCATTACTTCCGCTTTAAAGTAGTTAAGGTACATATTTAGTTGCGAGGCGTATTCATGGCGAAATTTGTCTATCTTCAATTCCACAATGATATGGCACTTCAAAATGCGGTGATAGAATACGAGGTCGGCAAAGAAATAATCTTCATCAATCAAGATACGTTTTTGCCGGGCTTCAAAGCAGAAACCATGTCCCATTTCCAACAGGAAGTGTTGCAGGTTATCAAGAATGGATTGTTCCAAATCGTTTTCCGTCACTAATGCACGTTCATTCAATCCTAAGAACTCTAAAGTAACAGGAGTGTTGATAACATCTTTGGGTTGCAATAAGGTTACTTGTTGCTGGACTAAAGCGGAGAGGGCTTCTTTGTTTTTGGATAGTCCGCTACGTTCGTAATATAAAGATGCGATTTGCCGCTCTAACTCTTTTACAGACCAGCATCCACGAATAGTTTCCATTTCATAGAAAGCACGTTTTATCGGGTTCTCAATTCCTGATATAGTATTTAAATGGGTGGAAGATAATCTGTTGAATAATCTATCAGCTGGAATCATCCATGTTTCGGTTTGTGGGTATTTTGTTGATAGCTTCCAAACGCCATTTTCAGATCCGGCGGTCACCAACCGCCGAATTGGTTCAGTGAATTCGGCGGTCAATGACTGCCGAATTTGGATTTGTGATGCAATATATTGTGTGACAGACTCTTTTAGCTGTGGATAAACAAGATATAACCGTCTAAACTCTCGGAATCTTCGTTCATTCAGACCTTTTGTTTTTAGCCGTTGTTCCAGCTTTTTCAACAATTGTTCACCGTAGGCGGCACGGTCTTCTCCGTTCTGTTCGAACTCCACGATATAGCAACCCATAAGCCAGTTACGGGAAGTAAGGGCAAGGTTTACAGCATGTGCGGCTTGTGCCTGCAACGTGTTCTGTATCGTGCTGATATGTTTTACTAATGCTTCAAAGTTCATAGTTACAAAGATAAGTCTTTTATGATTAAAACTTTAATTCGGGTAAGCTGTTTATAGCTTCCTCTTTCAATTTATCCACCGCACGGGTGTATTTCTCCGTATGCTTCAATCCACTATGCCCTAAAAGGCTGGCTACGGTTTTGATATTTGCCCCATTGTTCAAAATGTTCACGGCAAACGAATGCCGAGCACAATGCCAGCTTATATGTTTGTCTATCCCCGCTCTCTTTACCCAACGCTTTACTGATTTACAGCAGCTTTCGTATGTAGACAAATCGAATATCAAACAGTTCTTATCTGTCGGAACTTCACCAATGATAGACAATAGGCCGTCATTCAAAGGAATAACCACACCACTACTGGCAGAATGTCCCTTGGCCTTGCTTTGCTCGAACTTCAATAATCGGTTAGCATAATCCACATTTTTAAAAGTAAGATCTTTTACATTGCAGAAGCGCAGACCGCAATATAGGCAAAAGATAAACGCTTGTCTGACTGTAGGGTTTTCGTTGTCATAATGACAAGCCATCAGCTTTTGTACTTCTTTGGGCGAAAGCACATCTTTCCGAAGCATCTGACTATCCACTTTGCAGGTAATATCTTTGCAAGGGTCTTTCGATTCTTCCAAAGGAGAATTTCGCTTATGTGGTGTTACGGCTGATGTTGGCGGACATTCTTACATGAACTATCTGAAAGTTCCTGTTAAGGTGGATGAACTTTGTGCGATTCTGCAAAAGAAGCAAAAGAAAATGGGAACATTTCGGGAACAATACGAATTGAGCTTTAATGCTCACCTTAATTTAGTAACTATTCATCCGTGGGTGGACGGCGACGGAAGAACGGCTCGATTACTGATGAACTACATCCAGTTTTGTTATCACCTTTTTCCTACTAAGATATTCAAAGAGGATAGGGAAGAATATATCCTTTCTCTACGCCAATGTCAGGACGAAGAAACCAACCGGCCGTTTTTGTCGTTTATGGCAGGGCAGTTGAAGAAATCGCTTTCTTTGGAGATTGAAAGGTTTAAAGCTTCGCAAAAGAAAGTGTTCAGTTTTATGTTTTAGAAGTGTGAAAACCTGTATCTCTGTGATAAATGCTGAAAATCAGTAGATTACAAAATAGATACTCAGTTTTATATCCAATAATGTAAAGCTGGGTGTTTTTGTATTATTTAAGGTTTACTACTTTGGTTGTGATTATATCAATAGCCATGTTAAGTTGATTGTCTTTTCCTCTCAAAAAATCAATGAAATCCGATTTCACTTCTATGTCTGGTAATATTCCAGTGTCATTGAGTTGTGAGCCTTCGTTTGTAATATAAGCCTTTGCGCTTATCATAGCTTTATATCCATAAGGTAAATCGATGAACATAGGTTCCCCTATACAGCCAATAGTTGGTTCTCCAACAATAACGGCACGATTGTTTTCTTTCATTAGTTGCACAAAGTCTTCAGCTGCAGAGCCAACATATTGTCCAGACAAAATAGCCATAGGTTGGGTTAGCTTTAAAGAGTCAGGAACTCCGTTTTTGTAAGGTGGATAATAAATTTCTTCCATTGCTAGTCCCTTAAAGTATTCTTCAAACGTTTTGTCTGTTGAGCCATACCCTTTATACGAAGCTATATGTTTTCTGGTTACCCATTTCCCTTTATTTCGAAAATCTTTTCCGGGCATTGAACAATACGCCAGTAAATACCAAGCTTGGTCAGTTCCTCCCCGGTTTCCTCTGACATCAACAATAAGCCCTTTGCATTTCAATAGCTTTGGTAGATTTCGATAAAAGATTTGTTGGATTTCTCCAACTTTATTTCCAGCACAAGTTGATAAGTGTATATATACAATGTTGTTTTTCAGGTATTTGATTGTTATCGGAACACTGTAGGCTGTGTCAGCCATTATGAATTCCTTTTTGTTCTGTAAATAATTGCGTGTAAGTTCAATATCCTTTCTTTTACCTTTCGGCGTTTTTATTGAAAGATGAACTTTGGAATTAATTTTACCGTATAACATTTCAGTTACAGCTTTGTCGAATTTCCAATGCGCAGTGGATGCACCTATATATTGGTAAACCGAATCTTTTAGAAAATCCATTACTGGTATTCCATTTACTGCGGTTATTTCGCTTTTTATAGGTATTGATTTCAGCAATTTTTTATCTATGTTTTTTACGTAAATGTGTTCCCCGATGTTTGATGTTATGATAGGGGGCATATCATAAGGCAGCTTTTGAGGGGGGATGATACGTGTATGGGCTTCGTTCATATTTGCCATAAAAGAAGAAAGGATGCGGTAATATTCATATTCATCTTTTACATTTTCTATTTTAGGCAAATAATTTAAGTACAGGCTGTCTAATCTGTGCTTTTGAAAATAAGATGGAAAAGCAAAATTATATTCAAGTTCTTTCCAAATCATAGATAACGAATATATGCGTTCTTTTTTACTTGGAAGGTTGCTTTGAGGAAAGATATTCAGTGGAAATGTAATACATAATGCAAGTAATGTGGTTATAAGCTGTTGCTTCATAGATTCAAATGATTTATTAGATGAGATAATACATCACAAAAATAATAAAAGTAGAACTTATTAGCAATCAGAATTGTATTTTTATCTTACTGTAATTGGGGATGTATCCAAGGAATTCTTAAAAAACGTGAGCCACCTATGTCACGTTTAAGTGAAGGTCGTAGGAAACCTTTGAAGCATATGTAGCAATAGTCGTCCACGCTATATGCGTCAGAACCACTATGATGTCTCTTGTATCAGTCTGAAAATTTCCTACGTTTTCACTTATAAAATAAACATAACGTTTCTTCTTTTCTTTTATGTCTTGGAAAGAGTTGTCTCTATCCGAATACAAAATTCGGCTATTTAATTGATTTTTGTATATATAGAACGGAATTATAACTTGAATCCTCTGCTTCTTTCTTAGCTCTTCCGCAGACTGTCGCAAACCTTGCCTTAATTTCTCTCACTGCTCCTTAAACCATTCGCCTATTGGTTGCCTGTTTACTGTAAGCACTAATTTATTATCATCAACCGGACTTTTTCCCACTTTGAAAATGTCATTCTTGATTTCAAATTTTCGTCTATGTTCTTCGGGATAAAGTTTTCCGCTGCATCTGATAGCTTTCTTTTTTCAAAAGACTATTTACCATATCTTTGGTAAATTCGATGGCATAACACGGCTTTTCTGTTCTTAGTGCCTCTTTGTTTGTGTAACGGGAACCAACTGAATGCCTTTTCAAGGAAGGTGTTCAGCCGTAATATTTTCTTGTTTTTGGAAGCAAGTTTCTGGTGATGTATTAGTTTGAACAATGTCAGGACGAAGAAACCAACCAGCCGTTTTTGTCGTTTATGGCAGGGCAGTTGAAGAAATCGCTTTCTTTGGAGATTGAAAGGTTTAAAGTTTCGCAAAAGAAAGTGTTCAGTTTTATGTTTTAAGTATCATATAAATGGAGACACCAGTGTTGATAATAGCAGCTGTTCTGTTTGTATTGGGAATGCTCGTAAGGAAATATCCCAACCTCATAGCGGGCTATAACACAATGACTGCTGAGCAAAAAAAGAATGTGGATGTCAAAGGACTGTCTAACTTCATGTGTCGCTCGCTTTGCGTGATTGCTGTGCTTATGATTGTGTCATATTTCGTAATGGTTGCAAGGTCAGTAAACGAAAAAGCGGTGTCAGTTGTGTCGACAACGCTCATACCAATCATCGGTTCAATATATATGGTGGTAAAGGCGCAGCGATACGATAGAAACGGTAAATGAATAAAACGGGAATCGGGTCGATATGGGAAATCTGATATTCGTCTTTTGAGGTAAAAGGAACGACGGCATACCTGTCCTTCCGCCTGCAAGGGTGTAAATCAAGCATTGGGTTTATACCTTTTTTTACGTTCCAAAAATCAACTACAGGTTTAGTCTTTACTATGGGTAAACCTATTCACTCCCTTCTTTATATGTATTATATCTCCTCTTTTTTAGCTCCTGTAATCAAAACTACTCTACAGGGTAGTGGAGAAGTCTTCGGAAGTGTGGAACTTTGCTGCAGAAATCAAAAAAACATCGTACAATGAAAAATGTATTTTATATTGTAACAGTAATTTTCTTGACTGTCATAGGTTTGACAGTTAATGCAAAGCCACGTTGTCAAGGTTTCAACAATTACGACAACAAAGTAACCATCGTTTTCACGGACAATCAAGCCAAAGACAAATACACGGTTTCTGATGTAAAACTCATTCCGTCATCATGGAGTGAAAAAGAATATCCGGCAACATCCGTAGAAGTAACAGTAAAAAAGGGGGTGGCCACTGTCACACTCACATTTCCTCATGTCACGCAATTCTCAAATCCCCAAGTGACGCTCCGGATAAATGGAAAGAAAAGCAAATTCAAAGTGTGCCAATAGGATATATCAATGAAAAAGATGAAAATGTATTTGGTCATGCTTGTCGTGAGCATGTTGCTGCCGATGAGAGTGTCGGCACAAACCGTGAAGGGGAAACTTGTAGATGAAAGTAACCATCCGTTGCCATATGCCAATGTGGTGCTGCTGTTTCTGCCGGATTCGGCATTTGTAAGTGGAACCATCAGTGGTGAAGATGGTTTGTTTAAGCTGGAAGCTACATCGGTAAACCAGATAGTGAAAATATCCTCTATCGGATATAAGACAGTGTATAAACCGACTACTCCTGCCAATATGGGTATCGTGCAGCTCGTATCGGATGCACGGATGCTTGGAGAAGTGGTAGTAAAAGCCAATTTGCCTGTGACACGCATAAAGAATGATGCTCTGGAAACCAATGTGCAGGGTACAGTTCTCTCGAAAGCCGGAACAGCTGAAGATGTATTGGCGCATATACCCGGTTTACAAAAAAAGGCTGATGGATTTGAGGTGTTGGGTAAAGGTTCACCGCTTATCTATATCAACGGTAGAAAATTACGTGATATCGCTGAACTGGACCAACTGACATCGGAGGAAATTAAAAGCGTAGAAGTTGTTCGTAATCCCGGTGCCCGTTATGATGCAACGGTAGGGGCAGTTGTTCGTATCCGTACTGTCAAACGACAAGGAGATGGATTTGGAGTGAGTTTGCGAAGTTCCTATGATCAATCTCAAAATTCAGACTTTGTAGAGCAAGCCGATGTAAACTATCGGCATAACGGTCTTGATGTTTTCGCTATGGTCCGTTTTGATAAAACTACCTCCTTGCAAAACGATATTCTGGAGCAAACGGCCTTTACCGATACCATATGGACGCAAAAGAATTATCAGCACTCTAATACCGATTCTCGCAGTATAGACGGACGCATCGGATTCAATTATGATTTTAATGAGTATCATTCCATAGGTGTACGTTATGATTTGAGCAATGCCCTGCATACAGATATGTTTACCGCCTTCGATAGCGAGATTCAGGCAGATGGATTGCCTTACGATATTTTATATAGTACCATTGCTGCCGATGCAAAATCACAACCGGAACATCAGCTTAATATTTACTATGCAGGACAAATAGGCAAAGGAGAACTTACCTGGGATGCAGGCTATTACAGCAATACATACACGCAATATACCATTAATATGGAGAATAGTCAGGACCATGAAGACCGTACTGTCACTTCTGATAACAGGGTGGAAAATCAACTTACTGCCACCAAAGTTTCATACACTCATCCCTTATGGGGAGGAAGTATCTCTGTGGGAGGAGAATATACCTATACCAACCGGCATGATGATTATGTAAATCAGGAAGGATATGTACCTACAACCTATACCCGCATCCGTGAACAGAATCTTGCCGGCTATGCACAGTACAGCCATCCTTTACCATTCGGTCAGGCAAACATTGGCTTGCGATATGAGCATGTGGATTTTGATTATTTTGAAAATGCTACATTTGTACCCGGACAAAGCCGTGTATATGATAATATCTTTCCAAATATTTCTGTGAACGGGCAATTGGGGAAAGTACAATTCCAAGTCAGCTATGCTGCAAAAACACAGCGTCCCAACTACAGTCAGTTAAGAAATAATATCACTTATGCCAATAGGTTTACATGGCAAACGGGAAATCCACTCCTAAAACCAAGTGTTACGCATGATATAACCGCTGTTGGTGTATGGCGGTTCTTTCAGGCAATGGTAAGCTACAAAGTGGTTCGGGACTATATCCTTTATTGGGGAACACAGGTGGAAAATCAGTCGGCTACTACTTTAATAAACTATATCAATCACGACCGTTTACCGAGTCTGACAGTAATGCTGGCAGCTTCGCCTACTATTGGTATATGGAATCTTAATGCCAGCGCAATTGTGATGAAGCAGTGGTTCTCGTTGGATGCCGCCGGTCAGAGAAGGACCTATAACAATCCACTTTTTGTAGGTTCCTTAAACAATACTTTTACTCTTCCTGCAGGATTCCTTCTCTCTGCTGATTTTAATTATCAAAGTCGTGGTCAGGTTCAGAATATCACCCTTAAACGTCCACAATATACTTTGAACATAGGCTTACGCAAATCCCTTTTTAATGATGCCCTAAGTATAGAAGCGCGTGCAAATGACTTGTTGTTAGGTTGTAAGCAGGAAGCACTTCTTTATATGGAGAGTGCACAAATGAAGGATTTGTCTTGGAGTGATACACGCTCGTTCAGTCTTACAGTGCGCTACAAGTTTAATGCAGCCAAAAGCAAGTATAAAGGTACGGGAGCAGGACAGGATACAATAAACCGTATGTAAATTATGACAGCATCAATTTCCTATATAAATCTCTCATGGGCAGTTGTGGGCATCATCGACAAGGACGTCCGCAACGGCCTTCAATCCATGAAGCGTCCGGACGAACCGATAGAAGTTACCATCGAAAGGTATGTAATCGGTTATCTGGTCTTCTGGCATATTGCCTTTATTGATAAAGAAAAGATGAACAGATGTAACGATGAAAAGGTCATCGAACTTGGACGGAAGAAAATGGAGGAATACATATTCTCACATCCTCCTATAGCTACTTTGCCAAAGTTCTACATTGTGTTCCTAAATCAACCTCAGATTGGCTGCGATACCCACGGCCTCAGTGATGTTTTCTGCGTGTAGTTTCTCGAAGATTTTCTTCTTGTGAAACTTGACGGTATTGGCATCAATAAAGAGAGTTTCTCCAATCTCAGTGTTCGACAGTCCTTTGACGGAGAGCTGGAGAATCTCTTTTTCACGGTCGGAAAGAATTAGTTCCGGCTGTTTTCTCCATCGTCTGCCCTCGAATGAATAGATATAGTGGTCAGTACATGTATGGTCTGATATGACTACATCTCCGATGTTTTTCTCCGGTGAAAGTGAAACTGTACATAGAGCCAGCCATATATCTCCCTTGCCACTTAGCAAAACGGGTGTTAGTTTGTGGTGGATAAGGTGCGGATGCTTTTCTGATGTGTGGATATGAAAGTTATATTCGATAGACAAGTCAAGCCTTTTTTCTATAGGCTGGTCATAGTAGAACCGGAATCCAGCTTCGTTGATTTCCATAAGACGGTTTATCTCGTCAGACGGAACAACCTCAAAGTAGAAAGCATAACCTTTTTGTTGCACTTCTTCCGGTGAATGACCGCAGAGAAAAAGCGGGTTGGACGATACGTAAAGGAAATTCTTGCGGTGATAGTCTATGATATATAGGCTATGATTGGTATTGCGGGCCAAAGCATCAGCCATGACAATACATACATCGGTTTTTGCATACTCGCTATCTGGTATTTGTATGTCCGTATTTATAGGGCGAAAGAAATTGCTTATAATATTTTGTTGCATAATTGATGTTCTGATTTAGTATTGCAAAGTTATAAAAAGTACAGACCATAATAAAAATGGTCTGTACTTTTTAGTTTATATTCTGAGCCCTCTATTTTTTCTTGGCTCCTCCTCTGACTGTCGTAAACTTCGTCTTAACTTTTCCCATTGTTTAGAGGTTTTATCCCGATTTAGGTACTGTAGCCAGGTAATTATACTAAATAGTTGATTTTCTTTTATTTCCTGATATTACAAAGGTACAAAAGAAAATGAGATTTCAAAGTGTACTAAAAACGTACTGAATAATAGGAAACGGGCAAAATAGGGAAAAATGGAGAATATAGGAAATATGCAAATAGTTGATAATAAGGGAAATAAATACTTTTGTTATCCTATGATTTCTATGGCTTGTACCCGATATTTCACTTGGGTGAAAAGGGCTTTTCATCTGTGTGAATATCCGTTGTCACTAAAGTGGAATCACTGCTTCACATAGGTGAGGCAACAGTATATATTGGAAGTTAACGCAATGACATCCTATTAAATTAAATGAAAGCACGGCATGTCCTGTCAGATCCAATCTGATATCTGCGGCTCTTATACAAATAATGGGCGAATGTTTCCATCTCCATTGCCTACATACCGATTCAGGGACATTATGGATGTTTTTACACGGTAAATCGCTGGTAATGAGAGAGATGGTGTGATAGAAGAATTTTATGTTTTACATAAGACGAAATCACCTTTTCCTTTGGTTCTTATCCGGATTACTCTTGTTGGGCTCTTTCAGCCGCTTGGCTTCACTTCTATAAAGTAATACTAAATCAAAATCGAGCATTACTTTTTGAAACCAACAGCTTCTCCTGATGTAGTAACGTTTTACGTTCTTGCCTTGAATACAGGACTTGCTTTTTGTATCTCCGACTCAAAGCCGAACCAGTAGCCATGTTCCCCCTTTTCATCGGCAGGAAGGAAACACAGACGAAGGCTTTCTTTGTATTCTCCATAAATGATATTCCAAGTGGCAGGAGGGATTTGTCGTTTGGTCCATACTTTCTCGGCAGGGAGTTTTTTCAGTGACATGCCTGCTTCTATCCAGGCAATAGTAGCCTGTATCTGGTATTCGGGGTAGTTTTGTTTGCAGAACTCATACAGTATCAAGCCTCGTTTCTCCAGACTCATGGGCTGGTCTATCAGATTGACTTTTGTTAAATATGCAAGAAAACGATGGAGGAATTGTTTGTCATTCAAAATGAGTTCACGTGTCAGTGTCTGCCATGCCGGTGTGTTGTAAAATCCGTCCAACAAGCGTGAAAGTTGGCGGGCTGTCTGCAATTCACTGACACTGATCTCGTGGGTTTGTAGCACTTCGTATGGCGGCAGAGGGGAATATTTGATTCCTAACTCTTCCGCCCTCCGGCGCATTTCGGTTCCGGGAAGCAGCTTGAGTGACTCCAGTTGGATTTCTCCCGCAGCATATCCGGCAAGGGTACGGACATCTTCAAATATCTCATGAAGGTGATAAAGAGGCAGGCCGGCAATAAGGTCGGCGTGGGTTTCCATGTTGGGCAAGGCGCATAGGAATCTCAGACCATCCAGTGCATCAGATAGTTTGCCCATCCGGCGGCTTTTCTCAAGTACAGGTTCGCGCAGGCTCTGGATGCCGGCTTCCAGATGAAGCAGTCCTTTGGGCAGCAGGCTGAGTTCTTCTTTCAGCTCTTCTGACAACAGGGCGGGATGTATTTCCAGATGGAAGCGGATATCGGGATGGAATTCCAGAAAGAGCCGGAGTAGTTCTTTGGCTCTTCGAGGGTTGTAATTAAAAGTACGGTCTAATACGCGTACATTTTTGATGCCATGTGCATGGATGAGTTGTAGCCTTTCGCGGATGCTTTCGATGGAAAGGGTGCGTACCGGTTTTTCACCGCCGCTGACACAGAAGGCGCAGGTGTTGAAACATCCGCGTGTTGTTTCCAGTTGGACAAAGGGCTTGCTCCAGTTAAAGAAACGGCTTTGTTCTGGCGGGACGAGTCCGGCGAAATTCAGTACGCGGGCTATGCCGTTGTCTTTATATTCTTTGTTAGGAGTGAGGTAACAGAGTCCGGGCACGGTGTGCCATTGTTCCGGATGGTTCCAGCAGGTCAACCATTGTGGAAAGACTTCTTCTCCTTCTCCTCTGAAAACACAATCCACAAATGGATTTTTGCGGAGGAACTCTTCATTGTCTCCCAGAAATTCCGGACCGCCCAGCACCAGGCAGGCTTCGGGGAGCAATGCTTTTACTCTGGAAGCGACATGCATCAGTTGCTCATGGTTGAAAAGCCAGGTGGTTGCGGCAAGGATGTCGGGTCGGTGGCGGTAGATCTCATCGACAATCATTCCTGTATTTTCGTTGATGGTGGCAGATACGATTTCCCATTCTATAGAAGGGTCTGTCATGATTTGTGCATGTAGGGCTGGCAGTGCCAATGAGGAATGGGCATATGAACTGTTCAGGTCTATCCAGAGAATCTTCATGTTTCTTTTTCTTGTTTATTCGGTCGGCAAAGATAACTCTTTTTCGGTTAATGTCCGCTGGTAAGCGATGCGGGATGTGCCATTGTGGGTATAAATGATGCCACAACGCCGGAAACCGTACTTTTTCAGGATATTCTGCATCACAAGGTTGTCGTGGTGGGTATCTACCCGGATATTGTTGCAATGTTCGAAACACCATTTGAGGCAGGCGTCAGCTACTCCCTTCTGTTTGCCGTTGGTAGCCATGCGGTGAATGACGTAATATGGTTCGTTGTTCAGCCAGTTGCCGTCATCAATGCGGGCATACGTGGGGTCCTCTCCGGGAATAAAACAGAATGTGCCTATTATTTCTCCGTTTTCATTTTCGCAAACATAGTTGGTTCCGTTGGTTATTTCTCGCAGAATCAATTCAACGGAAGGATAACCGTTTATCCATTGGTTGGGGTTGCCATGCTCTTTCATGAACTGACGGGCATAGTGGAATATTTCTATAATTGCATCCAAATCTTTGGGCAATGAATGTCTGATTGTTATCATATTGAAATAGGAATGGGTTATTCTAAATTCATTCTGTACACATTGGTCTGCTTTTGTTCGAAGCCTAATTTTTGATATAGCTTGTTGGCTGCTATCCGTGTGGGGTTTGAAGTAAGCATAATAAGAGGTATGCCTTGTTCCTTCACAAACCGGACAGCGTGGGTGACCAGCTGTTTGCTGAGTCCTTGTCCCCGGTATTTTTCATCCACTACCACATCTTCAATCCACGCTTTGCCGCCTGTGGGGCTGTGATAGATGCCTACAGTCAGCATTCCCGCAATTTCCTGATCAGCCAGTAAGAAAAACAGATGGGTGTTTTCTTGGGATATGATCTCTCTGAGGGTTGTCCCGGTCAGTTTTACCGGGCGGTTTGTGAGCTGCTCCAGCAGTTTTTGTACTGCATCGGTGTAGGCTGGGATAAAGTCTTTTACTTCTACTATTTCTGTCATTTTTATAGCTGAAATTAGAATCGGCTGTAAATATAGTGATTATTCTCCAGATAACTGATTATTTTTTTATATCTTGCTTACGTTTTAATAATAGATATGACATTATGATTAGACGAGTGGAACTTCAGGATGCCAAAGCCATCACAACGATATACAATGAATATGTCGGGCACAGTGTGGCTACATTTGAAACGGAACCTTTGAGAGAGGAGGATATGCGTAACCGTATTGCCGGAATTGCCGTCCGTTTTCCCTATTTTGTGTATGAGGAAGAAGGGAAAGTAGTGGGTTATTGTTATGCCCATTTGTGGAAGGAGAGGGCTGCTTACAGGCATACGTTGGAAACAACGGTCTATTTAGCTCCCGGATACGAGGGGAAGGGCATAGGCAGGGAGTTGATGGAAAGATTGATTGAAGAATGTCGTAGGGACGGGTATCGTGCACTGATAGCCTGTGTCACAGAGGGAAATGCTGTCAGTGATGCTTTGCATTTGAGGCTGGGATTTAAAAAAGTTTCCCATTTTAAGAAGGTAGGACTGAAATTCGGACGATGGTTGGATGTAGTGGATTACGAGTTGCTGTTATCCTGAAACCACTGTCCGGAATGAACTTTTTAGGGTTATATGGAGTTATAAGCTTGTACCTAAATTAAAATAACCAACTATGACTCAAGTAAACATCAAGAGGGTTTATGATGAACCTTCTGAACAAGACGGCTATCGTGTTTTGGTAGACCGCCTGTGGCCCCGTGGCATGAAGCGGGAATATTTGAAATACGATTATTGGGCAAAAGAGGTCACTCCATCCAATGATTTAAGGAAATGGTTTCATGCGGATATAGAAAAAAGATGGGGGGCTTTTGCAGATATGTATCAAAAAGAATTGAAAGAATCGGATGCCGCTAAAGCGTTCATTGATAAGATAAAAGCTTATTCGAAAGTAACATTACTTTACGCTTCGAAAGAACAGGAGCGAAATCATGCTAATGTATTGAAACATTATTTAGACACACATTTGTAGTTTTTGTGCAAAAAACAAGTATCTTTGCAGCCAATTATGGCTCCCACTTCTAAAAAACAGGGAGTTTTCGTTAAATAATCAATACTAATGAGAGATGCCACCCATGTAAGATGTGTTCATGTATAATGAATGCATCTGTAATTTTGTGTGACATTTCGGGTAAAAAGAGAAAGATTATGATACAAAAGGTTCTAATTGCCAACCGTGGCGAGATAGCCGTGCGCGTTATGCGCTCTTGCAAAGAGATGGGTATCCGCACTGTGGCTGTTTTCTCGGAAGCCGACCGTACGGCGCGTCATGTGATGTATGCAGACGAAGCCTGTCTGATAGGGCCTGCCGCTTCCAAAGAAAGTTATCTGAATATAGATAATATCATTAAAGCTGCAAGGCAACATCATGCCGATGCCATTCATCCCGGTTATGGTTTTTTGTCCGAGAATGCTGATTTTGCCCGCCGGTGCAAAGAGGAGGGGATCATCTTTATCGGCCCTTCCGCCGAGACGATGGAAGCGATGGGTGACAAGATTGCCGCCCGTAAGCGTATGATTGCCGCAGGCGTTCCCGTGGTCCCCGGTACGGAACAGCCGTTGCAAAGTGCCGAAGAGGCGGTACGTATCTGTAATGAAATAGGCTATCCTGTCATGCTGAAGGCTTCTATGGGAGGCGGCGGTAAAGGGATGAGGCTGATACACAGTGAAGACGAAGTGGTGGAGGCATATAACACCGCCCGTTCCGAGTCCATGTCTTCTTTCGGGGATGATACGGTTTATCTGGAAAAATTTGTGGAGGAACCCCATCATATAGAATTTCAAATTCTGGGTGACAATCATGGCAATGTAATCCATCTGTTTGACCGCGAGTGTTCTGTCCAGCGTCGCAACCAGAAGATTGTAGAGGAGAGCCCGTCTCCGTTCCTTACTCCGGAACTCCGCCAGGAGATGGGGGAAAAGGCAGTGGCTGCCGCCAGGGCGGTGAACTATTCGGGAGCCGGAACTATCGAGTTTCTGGTGGACAAGAACCGCGATTTCTATTTTCTGGAGATGAACACCCGTTTGCAGGTGGAGCATCCCATCACCGAAGAAGTGGTGGGCGTGGACTTGGTGAAAGAGCAGATCCGCATTGCCAATGATGAAGTGCTGCATTTGAAACAGGAAGAGCTGTATCAGCGCGGTCATGCCATCGAATGTCGTATCTGTGCGGAAGACACGGAGAACAACTTCATGCCTTCGCCGGGTATCATCAAACAGCTGACGGAGCCTAACGGCATCGGCGTACGCATTGACAGCTACGTTTACGAAGGTTACGAGATTCCCATCTATTTACGACCCGATGATAGGCAAGCTGATTGTATGGGCTACGACCCGCCAATATGCCATAGAACGTATGCGCCGGGTACTTTACGAGTACAAGATTACGGGCCTGAAGACCAACCTCAGTTATCTGAAACGCATCATGCATACCCCCGACTTTGTAAAGGGTGAGTATAATACCTTGTTCATAGAGAAGAACTCGCGTATGCTGCTCCGTGGCAACGGTAATAATGAGGAGATTGAGAATATGGCCATGATCGCCTCTTATATTGACTATCTGATGAATCTGGAAGAGAACAAGAGTCCCCAGCTGTCTGATGCCCGTCTCATCAGCCGCTGGCGTGAGTTCGGCTTGCAGAAAGGAGTATTGAGAATCTGATTCTTCATTTAATTAAGCAAAAGTATGGAAATACATATTGGAGACCGCGTAGCCGATGTGACGTTGGTGAGCAAGGAAGGAAACAAGGTACAGTTTATGATTGACGGAAAACCGTATGATGTGGATATCGTTATGGCCGAGAACGGAAGCTGTTCCATCCTGCACGATGGCAATTCCTTCAATGCCGAACTGATCCGTGGGGAGGGTGGAAAGAGTTATGATGTGAATATGTTCTACCGTTCCTATCATGTGGACATAGTGGACACCCAGACCAAGTATCTGCGTATGAAAAAGGGCGGCGAGGAGAGACAGGATGACAAGATTGTGGCTCCCATGCCCGGAAAGGTTGTGAAAATTCCCGTCCGGAAAGGAGACCGTCTGTCATCCGGGGATATTGTGGTAGTGCTGGAGGCCATGAAGATGCAGAGCAACTACAAAGTGACCTCGGACTGCACGGTAAGGGATATCCTGGTCAATGAAGGGGGATTCCGTCAATGCTAACCAGGTATTAATAGTATTGGATATAATAAAAGAAGATTGATCATGACAAGAGAAGAAATATACAGCCGGTTTGAAGAGCTGGACAAACGCGCGTCGCTGGGCGGCGGTGTGGACAAGATCGAGAAACAACACGCCCAAGGGAAGATGACCGCTCGCGAGCGTATCGGAATGTTGCTGGACAAAGGTACGTTCAATGAACTGGACAAGCTGGTGAACCACCGTTGTACCAACTTCGGCATGGAGAAGAAGCAGATTGCCGGAGATGGTATGGTCACCGGTTACGGAAAGATAGACGGCCGTCCGGTGTTTGTCTATGCATACGATTTCACCGCGCACGGCGGTTCGCTGAGCGAGACCAATGCGGCCAAGATTGTAAAGGTTCAGCAACTGGCTTTGAAGACGGGAGCTCCCGTTATCGCTTTGAACGATTCGGGAGGGGTGCACGCATCCAAGAAGGGGTGAACAGCTTTGCCGGATATGCCTCCATCTTCTTATCAGAATACCATTGCATCAGGTGTTATCCCGCAGATTTCCGCCATTTTGGGTCCTTGTGCCGGAGGCGCCTGCTATTCCCCGGCACTGACCGATTTTATCTTTATGGTAAAAGAGAAGAGCCACATGTTCATCACCGGCCCGGATGTGGTGAAGACTGTGACTAACGAGGAGGTGGGCAAGGAGGAACTGGGCGGTGCCTATACCCACAGCAGCAAAAGCGGTGTGACCCATTTTATGTGCGACAATGAGGAGGAAACGCTGATGAGTATCCGCGAATTGCTGAGTTTCCTGCCTTCCAACAATATGGAGGATGCGCCGTTGGTTCCCTGCAACGATGACATCCATCGTCAGGTGGAGGCGTTGCAGACTGTCATTCCCGAAGATCCGAATATGCCTTATGATATAAAGGATATCATCGAACCGGTGCTGGATAACCAGTATTTCTTCGAGGTGATGCCTCACTTTGCTAAAAATGTGGTGGTGGGGTTCGGTCGCCTGGGAGGTCGTTCCGTAGGTATTGTTGCCAATCAGCCCGCCTGGCTGGCCGGCGTCCTTGACATTGACGCCAGTGACAAGGCTGCCCGTTTTATCCGTTTCTGCGACTGCTTTAACATTCCTCTGATCACTTTCGAGGATGTTCCCGGCTTCCTGCCCGGAACAATACAGGAACACAACGGCATCATCCGCCACGGTGCGAAGATAGTTTATGCATACGCCGAAGCTACAGTGCCCAAGGTAACTTTAATTACCCGTAAAGCTTACGGAGGTGCCTACATTGTCATGTCCAGCAAACCGACGGGAGCCGATGTGAACCTGGCTTATCCACAGGCGGAAATAGCCGTCATGGGTGCAGAAGGGGCAGTGAATATCCTTTACCGCAAGTCTGCTCCGGAAGAGAAAGCTGAGATCATCAAGGAATACGAAGATAAATTCTCCAATCCTTATCGTGCGGCAGAACGTGGTCTGATTGATGAGGTGATTATGCCCCGTGACACTCGTTACAAACTTATTCAAGCTTTGGAAATGTGTCACAATAAAAACCAAAGCAATCCGCCTAAGAAACATGGCAATATGCCTTTATGATAAAATCAAGATTTCGTCACAGATTGCTCAGATTGACATCGGTCCAATTTAAACAGTGGGTCCTCAATGGAAATAACCGGTGACAATCTGCGTAACCTGTGGCGGAAAAGCTTTTTATCTCGTTTCTTTGCTATTCTTTATTCAGCCATGCATTGATTTGTGTCTTGATTTCTTCTTGTGTGTCGGTGTCAAAGCTGCCGATACGGGTGGTATGGCTGCCGCCGGGTAACACATAAACTTTTATGTTTTTCTTGTTCTTCAGCCAAGTGACACCCGAAGCTGTCCAAGGATCATCGCCGCCATAAATATAGATCATTTCGGGATCATTCTCTTTCAGGAATTTTACCACCTTATTATATAGTGTCTTGTCAAATTTGAGATTTGACAGTTCGGGCGGTAACATTACCTTATGAAGATAGTTACGGCTGCTCTTTATCGTCAGATACTTTTTGAAAGGTTTGATGTCATATCCGTAATACCCCAGTTCTTTGGCCGCTTGCACATTAAAGGAAGGGTAGGGAGATTGTTCGGAGAAATAATCCGGTTCACAAATAGCCATGAAATGCTTGAATAGCGTGTGGTCATCGGCATTTGTTTCCGGAATCTTATTTACAGGAGTTCCCCATTGCCATAGGGCAAATGAGTATTCCAATACATTGAAGTCGTATACTTCGGCTATAGGAATGCGGAAGGTATATCCTTTATCCGAGCAATATTTTTCGAACATCGGCAGCAGCCGGCTCTTGCGTTTAAGTACTTCCAGTTGAAAGTTTTCAACTCGTTTACGGTTTTCGGGAGTCGAAACTTTATTGGCAATGAACGGTTCGTGACGGCCGTCCTCCAATGATTGGTTGAGGGGGGCTACGTAAGGTACGGAGATATCCACATCATCGGGAAAGTAAGTGCGGTAGAACATCGTAGTCTGTCCGCCTTTGCTGATTCCGGTAGCTATCCATTTCTCATCGTATAGTTGTTTCAAGGTCGTGGTTACATGATGCAAATCATACAGTGAATTTTCAACCGTGAGATAATCCCAGTTACAGGGCTTCGGCATGGACTCACCAAAATAACGGTATTCCACGAATACCAGATTGGCGTTGAATAAGTTGGATAACTCTTCTTGATAACGCGGATGGGTGGCATAATGGGCGGCATAGCCTTCGGTAACCAGTACGGTAGGGCGGTCAAAACCTACATGCGAGAGAATAACCCTTTGCTTGAAATTCCCTGCTTCGGGGTGATGCGGATCCAATAGTTGATTAATGAAGAATACATATTTCTCCGGATAGGCATCACTTTGCATTGGTCTAATGTCACTGATGTCCGGAAGATTTTGAAGTCTTTTCTGTAATTCAGTGGGAGGAGCTGCGGCCTGGGCCATTTGTAAAGGCAATAAGACAGCCAGTATTGCCCATACCATAAAAGAGAGTGTGTGTTTCATCGTTTATAAATGGTTTAATAACTAATGGGCAACAAAAATAGTATTTTATTTCGATATTGTCGGGTAATCTTTTATCTTTGTGTTACTTAATAAAGCTGAGAAATATGTTTTTTCTTCATCGTATATGGAATTGGTGCAGTCGCTTCCGTCACCGTTGTGGTTACGGAGTACACTCTCCGTCTGATTTTTTTCTGATTACTTCTGTTGTTTATGAAAAATATCACTACTATGCTTATCGGGTATTGAAGGAAAGGGGATTTCCTGCTTATTTGCCACATTATCGAAGGAAAGTGAACCGTTTGCTATTCCGGTTGGTTAATTATTTCAGACCAAAGTCGTTGATTGAAGTGGGGATTGGTAATGGGGCATCCATAGGATATATGCGGGCTGCGTGTCATACTATGGACTCCGTCACCTTGAAAGGCAGGGATTGGGCAAAGACTTCCCGGCAACTGGAGGAGAAACTGGCGGAGGTGCATACATTAGATTGTCTGCATATAGGGCATACTCCTTTTTATAAAGAAGTTTTTGAACTGGTACTTCCTTATGCCGGACCTCGTAGTTGCTTTATTGTCGGAGGAATTCATGAATCGAAGGAAAAACGGAAATGGTGGGAGCAAATTGTAGCCAGTGAGTCGACGGGTATCACTTTTGATTTGTATGACATAGGGTTGGTCTTTTTTGATAAAGCGAGATATAAACAGCATTATATTGTAAATTTTTTATAACCGGAACCATGAAGAAAAGCATGATATACACCAAAACAGGTGATAAGGGAACCACATCATTGGTAGGTGGTACCCGGGTGCCGAAAACGCATATACGGCTTGAAGCCTATGGCACAGTGGATGAATTGAACTCCTATTTGGGATTGTTGCAAACGTATTTGACGGATGAGGAGGATAAACAAATCATTTTTCGTATACAAAATAAATTATTCTCTGTCGGTTCGTATCTGGCAACGGATCAGACACAGACCAAGTTGCGTATGGAAAGTCGTATAGAGGATGAAGACATCCGGATGTTGGAGCAGGCAATTGACGTAATTGACAATGAACTTCCTCCTTTGAATGCTTTTATTCTGCCGGGGGGTGACCGTGGAGCAGCCGTTGGGCACATTTGCCGGACGGTGTGTCGCCGTGCCGAGCGACGTATTCTTGCATTGGCTGAAGAATGTGACATAGATGCCCGTGTAACAGCATTTGTCAACCGTTTATCTGATTATTTATTCATTTTGACCCGAAAGTTAAATCATTTAACTAAAACGGATGAAATTTTTTGGGATAAAAGTTGCAAATGAAATAATTTATTATACTTTTGCGGCTAATTAGAGAACGAAAGAAAAGTATTTACTTAAAAAATAAGAAAACTATGTACTGGACATTAGAATTGGCCTCGAAGTTAGAGGATGCTCCCTGGCCTGCTACAAAGGATGAGTTGATTGACTATGCAATGCGTTCGGGCGCTCCGTTGGAAGTAATCGAAAACTTGCAAGAGATGGAAGATGAAGGCGAAATCTATGAAAGTATAGAAGATATTTGGCCGGATTATCCGAGCAAAGAGGATTTCTTTTTTAATGAGGAAGAATATTAGAAAGAGAACATGGCGGACAGAATAAAAAATTCTGTCCGTTTTTTGTTTGATATTTCTTCTTGGAAGGGGGGATTGGAAAGCGTAATGTAACTTTCCTGGGAGATTGAACATTATACATGGAAAAAGTGTTTATCTTTGTGGCGTAAACTAAAAATAGACAAACATGAAAAAGATTATTAGTGTATTAATGGTAGCTGTATGTTTGATGATGGCTGCTCCTGCTCAGGCTCAGTTGCACTTTGGAGTAAAAGGTGGTTTGAATATTTCAAAATTGAGTTTTTCAAAGGATGCTTTTAAAGGGGATAATAAGACTGGTTTTTTTGTGGGTCCGATGGCTGAATTCACCCTGCCTATTATCGGGATAGGGGCAGATGTTGCCGCTTTATATTCTCAGACAGACTTAGGGGCTGATGGAGAGAAAACAATGAAGTTAAAGACATTTGCAGTTCCTGTGAATTTGAAATGGTCCTTTGGCCTTGGTAGCATGTTGGGTGCTTATATTGCTGCAGGTCCCCAGTTTGATTTTAATATTGGCAATAAAACATGGACGCGTGAATTGTCATTGAAAAAATCTACAACCAGTTTCAATGTAGGAGCAGGTCTTAAATTGATACGTCATTTACAGTTAGGGGTTAATTATAATTTTGCTCTGAGCAAGACTGGTACTTATGAATATTATACAGAGGGTGGATCGGGTGATGGACACCATTCTGTTAATATAAAGAACAACACTTGGCAAGTTTCTTTGGCATACTTGTTCTAGACAACCTTATTTAATAAAAGATAAAAAGGAGGCATTCTTCACTGAATGCCTCCTTTTTTGTAATTTTGCACCATGAAAAAATTCGTAGATGTCATAGTTCCATTACCTATTGCCAACCAATACACTTATTCCCTTCCTCAGGAGATGGAAGAGATGGTACAGATTGGTTGTCGGGTGGTTGTTCCGTTTGGAAAGAAAAAGTTCTATACGGCAATAGTGACAAATGTACATTATGCGGCCCCGGAGGGGTATGAAACGAAGGATATAGCTGAAGTGCTGGATTCATCTCCGGTACTGTTACCGAAACAATATGAGTTCTGGCAATGGCTGGCGGAATATTATCTTTGTACATTAGGAGATGTGTACAAGGCGGCTATCCCTTCGGGTATGAAACTGGAAAGCGAAACGTTGGTGGAATATAATCCCGATTTTGAAGCCACTGCACCCTTACCGGAGAAAGAGCAGAAAATTTTGGATTTGTTGAGCCGGGATACAGAACAGTGTGTAACCCAGTTGGAAAAAAACAGCGGACTGAAAAATGTGTTGACTGTCATCAAGTCTTTGTTGGACAAAGAGGCCATCTTTGTCAAGGAGGAACTGAAACGTAATTACAAACCGCGTACTGAGGCGAGGGTGAGATTGGTGAACGGAGAAGCGGATGAGGCTTACTTACAACGGCTGTTCAATGAATTGTCACGTGCTCCTAAACAATTGATGATATTAATGAAGTATGTGGAATTGTCCGGTTGGGTAGCCAGAGGGTATGCTTTAAAGGAAGTAACAAAGAAAGAGCTGCTTGAAAAGTCTGGAGGGTCTGCGGCCGTTTTTAACGGATTGGTCGAAAAGAAAGTCTTTGAGGTCTATCATCAGGAGATAGGACGTTTGGATAAAGGAATTTCGGATACCGGTGATATTAATCCGCTGAATATTGCGCAGCAACAGGCTTATGGCAACATTCTTCAATGCTTCAGAGAGAAAAATGTGTGTCTTCTGCATGGCGTTACATCCAGTGGCAAGACGGAAATTTATATCCACCTCATTCAGGAGGTGCTGAAAACAGGAAAGCAGGTCTTATATTTGCTTCCGGAAATTGCACTGACCACTCAGATAACTGAGCGTTTGAAAAGGGTGTTCGGACATCGGCTGGGTATTTATCATTCCAAGTTTCCGGACGCTGAGCGGGTGGAGATATGGCAGAAACAGTTGGGAGAGAAGAGCTATGATGTGATTCTCGGAGTCCGTTCCTCTATTTTTCTGCCTTTTCGTAATTTGGGGCTGGTCATCATAGATGAGGAACACGAGAATACGTATAAACAGCAAGACCCCGCCCCACGTTACCATGCCCGTAGCTCAGCCATCATGCTGGCCTCTATGTTCAAGACGAAAGTGCTGCTGGGGACGGCTACTCCTGGTGTGGAAACTTACTTTAATGCTACCTCGGGAAAGTATGGCTTGGTAGAATTGAAAGAAAGATATAAAGATATCCGGCTTCCTCATATAGAACTGGTTGACATCAAGGAACTGGCGCATCAGAAGCGGATGCAGGGCCCTTTCTCACCGGCGCTGGTCAAGCAGATAAAAGAGGCATTGGAGTGTAAGGAGCAGGTTATCCTGTTTCAGAACCGTCGCGGTTTCGCTCCGATGATAGAATGTCATACCTGCGGCTGGGTTCCTAAATGCAAGAACTGTGATGTGAGTCTGACGTATCATAAGGGGCTGAACCAGCTGACTTGCCATTACTGCGGATATACCTATCAAGTTCCCCGTTCCTGCCCGGCGTGCGGCGGAGTGGAATTGATGCATCGCGGTTTCGGTACAGAGCGTATAGAAGATGATATAAAACTGATATTTCCCGAGGCGAAAGTCGCCCGGATGGATTTGGATACCACTCGTACCCGTACCGCATACGAGAAAATTATCGCGGATTTTGAACAGGGCAAGACGGACATCCTGATTGGTACGCAGATGGTGTCCAAAGGATTGGACTTTGATCATGTCAGTGTGGTGGGGATTCTGAATGCGGATACGATGTTGAACTTCCCGGATTTCCGGAGCTATGAGCGTGCTTTCCAACTGATGGCCCAAGTAGCAGGACGTGCCGGGCGTAAAAATAAGCAAGGACTGGTTATCCTTCAGACCAAATCGCCCGATTTACCCGTTATTCATCAAGTGATGCATAATGACTATGAGCAGTTATATTATGACCAATTGGCAGAACGGCAGATGTTCAAATATCCTCCTTATTATCGTTTGATTTATGTATATCTGAAACACCGCAAAGAGGATATTCTGGATTTGGCGGCGGATACCATGGCGGCACAACTCCGTTCCGGATTGGGCGACAGGGTATTGGGTCCGGACAAACCGCCGGTGGCCCGTATCCAGACCTTATTTATAAAAAAAATGATTGTGAAAGTGGAGCAGAATGCTTCTATAAAGAAAGTGCGTGATTATCTGCTTGCCGTACAACGTGCCATATTGGAAGATGAACGTTTCCGTTCGTTGTTAGTATATTATGATGTAGATCCACAGTAACCGGTCCATGCACTGGACGATAATAGAAAAGATAAACGAAAATAAAGATGAAGATAGAATTAGACGTACATACCCATACCATTGCCAGCGGGCATGCATTCAGTACTTTACAAGAAATGGCGCAAGCTGCCGCCGATAAGGGATTGAAGGTTTTAGGGATAACGGAACATTCGCCCGGTGTTCCCGGTACTTGCCATCCTATTTATTTTAGAAACTTGCATGTGGTTCCCCGCCGGATGTATGGGGTGGAGCTGTTGTTGGGGCTGAGATTAATATTCTGGATGGTAAAGGAAACCTCGATTTGGACGAGGATTATATGAAGATGCTTGATATCCGTATTGCGGGTATCCACTCTTTATGTTATGAATATGGAACGATAGAAGAAAACACCCATGGAATGGTACAGGTTATCAGCAATCCTTTTATTCATATTATCAGTCATCCCGGAGACGGTACGGCGGCGTTACATTTTGAACCGATGGTATTGGCAGCCAAAGAACACCATACTTTATTGGAAATAAATAACAGTTCTTTAAAACCCACCCGTAACAAACCCAATGCCCGTGAGAACAACCTCACCATTCTCCGTTTATGCAAGAAATATGAAGTTCCGGTCATTTTGGGAAGTGACGCGCATATTTCGTTTGATATAGCCCGTTACGATAATTTGTATGAATTGTTGCAGCTTACCGGGTTTCCTGAAGAGCTGATCATGAACCGTGATGTGAAATCATTTAAAGAATACCTTCATTTGTAGATTATATATGAAAAGAATACTTTTTGTCTGCCTCGGTAACATTTGCAGGTCTTCTTCGGCAGAAGAAGTGATGCGTACTCTCATAAAGAAAAAAGGACTGGAACACGAGATAGAGGTGGATTCTGCCGGAATCCTGAGTTATCATAGAGGGGAATTGCCCGACAGCCGTATGCGGATGCATGCTTCCCGCCGCGGTTACAATCTGACCCATCGTTCCCGTCCTGTCTGTACGGAGGATTTCTATCATTTTGATATGATCATCGGCATGGACGACCGTAATATAGAGGACCTGATGGAGCGTGCTCCCGATCTGAAACGGAAAAGAAAATCCATCGTATGACGGATTATTGCCGCACCAAAGTGGCAGACTATGTTCCCGACCCTTACTATGGCGGTGCGCAAGGGTTCGAGAACGTGCTTGATATACTGGAAGATGCTTGTGCAGGATTGCTTACTTCCTTAGTTCCGGGTAACTGATTCGGGTGTGATACATCGTTTTCAGCTTTTCTTTAAACAGTGCTTTGACTGTTGCTATATCCTTGAACGTAATAGGGCATTCTTTGAAATACCCCTCAGATACCTGTGTGTCAATAATCTTATCTACCAGTGTGCTGATGCTTTCTTCCGTGTACTCCGGCAGGCTGCGTGAAGCCGCTTCTACAGAGTCGGCCATCATCAGGACGGCCTGTTCCTTGGTGAACGGGTTCGGACCGGGGTAGCGGAACTTTTCCTGATCCACTTCTTCGTCAGGATGTTCGTTTTTATATGAAATGTAGAAATACTTCGTCAGTCCCCGTCCATGATGGGTACTGATAAAGTCTTTGATCACTTTGGGCAGATTATGCTTTTCCGCCAGTTTCAGTCCGTCGGTGATATGACTGATGATAACCTGGGCGCTTTGTTCATAACTTAAACTCTTGTGCGGGTTGACTCCCGACTGGTTTTCTGTAAAAAAAGCCGGATTCACCATTTTACCGATGTCATGATATAATGCTCCCGTACGCACCAGCTGGCTTTTACCTCCAATCTTGTTTGCCGCCGCAGCAGCCAGGTTTGCCATCTGCAATGAGTGTTGGAAAGTGCCCGGAGCTACTTCGGACATTTCCCGAAGCAAGCTATTGTTGATATTTGACAGTTCCACCAAAGTCACATCTGAAGTAAAACCGAATATTTTCTCCAAAAGGAACAGTAACGGATAAGCGAACAGCAGTAAGATACCGTTGATCATAAAATAGATGTACATGCGCGTATTCAGCTTGGTCAAATCATCTTCATGAATCAGCTCGAAAGCAAAATATAATAAAGCGTAACTGATAAATACAACCAAAGCCGTCCGTAACAATTGCGACCGTTGGGACAATTCTCTCAAACTATAGATCGCCACCATTCCTGCCACTACCTGTAACAAGATAAACTCATGTGGAAAACGTAAAGTGATGGAGCAAAGCAAAATGATAGTGACATGTGCCATGAATGCCGTTCTTGAGTCAAGGAAAACACGGACTATAATCGGAATCATGGCAAATGGAACCACGTAAATACTTGACAAGTTCTGTTCCACCATAATGGAAGACAGGACGGGGAAGAACACAATCAGCGCAAATAGCAGGGTGAGTGTTCCTTTCCGTTCATAATAATCTGCCCGGAACAACTCCAGATAGGCCATGAAGCAGAACAGGAAGATTCCTACATATAATATTTGTCCGGCCAATGTCAGTCTTTTCTCTTGTACCGAGTCGCTACGTTTTTCCCATTCCTTGCGTAAGGATTCCAATATGTTGTAAGTTTGCTCATCAACAATTTCTCCACGGTCAATAATCTTTTGTCCGTTCAGCACAAAGCCGTTTGCCCATGAAATATTAGAGAGCAGGTCTTTTTGCGCCGCCTCGGACTTTTCTTCATCATAAACCAGATTAGGTGTAATGTAATCATTCAGATTACATTGTTGTAATATCTTCTTTTTGTAGTGGGTGGTATCCGCATTCAGCAAATATTCATAGGCTTCCTTCACGGTGTACAATTGGTCGATAAAACGGCTCGTAGCTACATTCTTGTCTACCAGCCGTATGGCAATGATACTGTCTTCCTCCATACGCTTCAAGTCATTTCCGGCAATGATTCCGTCCTCATACAGTGCCTTTAATGTGCGTTCAATATAACGTACATAGTCCGTGCCCGGCAGTGAATGGCGTAAGGTCTTGTTGTAATCCTCCCTTAATTTGGAAAGGACATTTTTTTCGGCTTCCTTGTCTATCTGGAAATAAGGTTGATAGTCTGCCAGGATGCTGTCCTGTTCCTTTTGTACTTGTATGTCGTTTTTGTAAATCGGAAAATCAAATGATGCCTGTAACAGTCCGTATTTCCAAGGCTTGTTTATATCAAATTGATAGTTGAACTTTCCTTCATTGGGTAAAAAGTAGACTATCACTGATACTGTGGCAATGAAAATAAGGCTTTTATAAATCAAATTTTTATATGAAAACCGTTGGTTGGTCTTGAAACTTCTCATAATCGTATATTTTTGCGCGCAAAATACGAAAAAATCGGGAAATTTAGATTAATTTTGCAGCGTATTTTATATAAAACAACAATGTCAGAAAGAAAAGTAAGAGTTCGTTTTGCTCCGAGCCCGACGGGAGCGTTGCATATCGGCGGTGTGCGCACAGCCTTGTATAACTATCTGTTTGCTCGCCAGCATGGTGGAGATTTAATTTTCCGTATAGAAGATACCGACTCAAATCGCTTTGTTCCGGGTGCGGAAGAATATATCATTGAGTCGTTTAAGTGGTTGGGGATAAACTTCGACGAAGGAGTCAGCTTTGGTGGTAACTACGGCCCCTACCGTCAGTCTGAACGTCGTGATATTTATAAGAAATATGTACAGGTGTTGCTTGACAGCGGTAAGGCGTATATTGCTTTCGATACTCCGGCGGAGTTGGACGCCAAACGTCAGGAAATCTCTAATTTCCAGTACGATGCTTCTACCCGTATGTCTATGCGTAACTCTTTGACTCTGCCGAAAGAAGAAGTGGATGCACTGATTGCCGATGGGAAGCAATATGTGGTACGTTTCAAGATTGAACCGAATGAAGATGTACACGTACATGATATTATCCGTGGCGAGGTAGTGATCAATTCTTCCATTTTGGATGATAAAGTTTTATATAAATCGGCGGATGAACTGCCTACTTATCATTTGGCAAACATTGTGGACGACCATTTGATGGAAGTTTCCCATGTAATCCGTGGTGAGGAATGGTTGCCTTCCGCTCCGTTGCATGTCCTGCTGTACCGGGCTTTCGGCTGGGTGGATACCATGCCCGAGTTCGCACATCTTCCCTTGTTGTTGAAACCGGATGGTAACGGTAAACTGAGCAAGCGTGATGGTGACCGTCTTGGCTTCCCTGTTTTCCCGTTGGAATGGCACGATCCCAAGACCGGTGAGGTGTCTTCCGGTTATCGTGAGTCGGGTTACCTGCCCGAAGCTGTTATCAATTTCCTTGCCCTGTTGGGATGGAATCCGGGAAATGACCAGGAACTGATGTCCTTGGATGAACTGGTGAAGCTTTTTGACCTGCACCGTTGCAGCAAAGCTGGGGCAAAATTCGACTTTGAAAAAGGAAAATGGTTTAACCATGAATATATATTGAAGAAAAGCAATGAGGAAGTAGCCGGGCTTTTCATGCCGATCTTGAAAGAGCATGGCATTGAAGCTCCTATGGATAAAGTGGTGACCGTGGTAGGCTTGATGAAAGATCGTGTAAGTTTTATCAAGGATTTGTGGGAAACTTGCAAATTCTTCTTCGTCGCTCCTACGGAATATGATGAGAAGACCCGTAAAAAACGTTGGAAAGAGGACTCTCCCGAACGTATGCTGGAGTTGGCGGACGTATTGGAGGCCTTGGACGACTTCTCGCTGGAGAATCAGGAGGCTGTGGTCATGAAATGGATAGAAGATAAAGGTTATCACTTGGGTAATATAATGAATGCTTTCCGTTTAACCTTGGTAGGCGAAGGTAAAGGCCCGCATATGTTTGATATTTCAGCCGTTTTAGGGAAAGAAGAAACATTGCGACGCATTCGTCGGGCTGTGGAAGTGCTCAAGTAATAGCCGGTAGTTATGATTTATAACCTAGTCATCTATATTTATCTATTCGGGGTGAAGGTTGCCGGCCTGTTCAGCGCCAAGCCCGCCAAAATGGTGAAAGGACACCGGGAAGTATTTGATATCTTGCGTAACAAGATAGACAAAAATGCCCGTTATATTTGGTTTCATGCAGCTTCATTGGGTGAGTTCGAACAGGGACGCCCTTTGATAGAACGTATCCGTAAGGAGCATCCCGAATATAAAATATTGCAGACTTTCTTTTCTCCCTCAGGGTATGAAGTGAGAAAGAACTACCAGGGGGCAGACCTTGTCTGCTATCTGCCTTTCGACACTCCGCGTAATGTCCGTCGGTTTGTAGAATTGGCTAATCCCTGTATGGTGTTTTTTATCAAGTACGAATTTTGGCAGAATTACTTGAATGAGTTGCATCGGAGAGCTATTCCCACCTATAGCGTATCTTCCATTTTCCGTCCCAATCAGATTTTTTTCCGTTGGTATGGGAAGAGATATAGTGAGGTGCTGAGGACTTTTGCTCATTTGTTTGTACAGAACGAAGTTTCCAAAGAATTGCTGGCGACAATTGGCGTGACCGATGTGACAGTTGTGGGCGATACTCGTTTTGACCGCGTGCTGGATATCTGCCATCAAGCCAAGCAGCTTCCGCTGGTGGAGAAGTTCAAAGGTGATTCGTTGACTTTTGTTGCAGGCAGCTCATGGGGACCGGATGAGGATATTTTTATCAAGTATTTCAATGAGCATCCTGAGATGAAGCTGGTTATTGCTCCTCATGTGGTGAGCGACAGTCATTTGAGGGAGATTTTAGATAAGGTGAAACGTCCGTGCATCCGCTATACCGAGGCTACGGAAGAAAATGTGACACAGGCCGATTGTTTGATTATCGACTGTTACGGACTGCTGTCCTCCATTTACCGATATGGTGAGATTTCGTATATTGGAGGTGGCTTTGGAGTTGGAATTCATAATGTGCTGGAAGCGGCTGTATATGGTATTCCTGTGATATTCGGACCTAACAACAAGAAATTCCGCGAGGCGCAACATTTGTTGGAGCAGAAAGGCGGTTTTGAAGTAACCGGTTATGATGATTTTAAACGGTTGATGGACAAATTCCTGTCGGATGAGGCTTATTTGCAACAAGCAGGGAAAGCCGCCGGAAATTATGTGAACCATAATGCCGGAGCATTAGAAAAGATAATGAAAGATATCACTCTCTGAATGTTTCAAGGTGATTTGAGTATATGCAGGTTATAGAGAAGATTTGGCTCTATAACCTGTTTTTTTTCCTTCAAATCCTTTATTTTAAGCTAATTTATTGTTAATCAGTTGGTTATAATGAACCATTTTCACTTTATTTCCTTCATCCGGATATAAATCCTTCAGCCTGCTGAAATGAGGGCTTGTCCGGCTTTGGGGTCAGCAGAAATTTAGTGGGGATTTTATTTCATGCGATTGTTTGTGATACCCTGTACGAGCGTTCGTAATTTTATGTATGGTTTGTATGGCAGGCAAAAGTAAGAATTGGGATTGCATATATGCCCTCACTTTAGCATTTAGACTTGTTGCTATATACCATACATGTAGTCAGATGTATATCTTCCTGCCCATATGCTGTTTCGCTTTTTTAAAAGAAGGCTGTCTGGGGATTTTTCCTCCCTACGTAAGGAATGCGTAGCCTTGTAGTCAGCTTCATCCTTAAAAGATCTTATCCATATCTCTAACCCTTTCCCGCCGTATGGTTAAGGGTTTTCTTCCTGCCTGTTTTATCTCCACAAGCCTTTGGAGTTGACTCCATAGTCTTGGGAGATAACTCCAAAGCTTATGGAGATAACTCCAAAGGCTATGGAGATAGAATACATCCGTATAAAAAGGTTTATGCAACAGGGCCCGATCTATTGTTATTTCCACAATAATCCCAAATGCTCCCGGACTTTTATAGTAGAACTTTTAAAAAAAGCTGGTTGGCGGTTTTCTCTTTGATGAAATAAAAAAAGTTAAAAGGATGAACTTTTCTTCTTTTAAAGCTAACATGAACTCTTTATAAGAGGAAATCTTCTGTTTTTCAGTTTGTTATGCTTCGCTTTTACATGAACCGATTTATATATCTCTTGATAAGAGATATATATTTTCTGTGCAAAAATAAGCAAAGTTTTGAGAACTAATACATTTTTGGCAAAAAAAATAGGAATTTATATAAAAAAATAGTTTTCTCATTTATTTATATTCTTCTTTATTTCGTTTCAACAGCTCTGTAATATGTTGATATAATGTGTGTTAATACCTTTTGTAGATCTCTTATCAAGAGATCTACAAAAATGTCGTTTTTAAGACCTTTTTATATATGGAATATATCTGGTCTTTGAAGCGGTATAATTAAATGAAAACAACATAAAGCAGATGGAATATCTATTTCTGAGACGTAAACGCACGACCGCTACTTCCGAGCGACAGAAGACTTTGCTTTTCAAGGCTGCCGAGCGGCAATGGAAAGAGGAGTTTGCCGGAAAGGAAACAGACATTCGCAAGGTGGATTGTAATATATATAAAGGTATATTGTACCAGCTTGAGATACGTCAGGTATTTCTTGACACCTCGCTTTCTCTGAAGAAACTGAGTGCACTGCTTGAAACAAACCAGACCTATCTGAGCAATGTGGTGAACAAATACTTCGGTTGTAATTTGAAGGAACTTGTGAACACGTATCGTGTGGAATATGCCAAAGAACTTCTCTGTTCCCGACGTTGTGCGCTGACTGAGCTGCCTTGCAGTTGTGGCTTTGCTTCGAAAAGTGCTTTCTACTCTGCTTTCAGCCGTATTGTCGGGGTATCACCTTTGTCATATCAGACTCAAGAAAGAAGGAGGCATCATTTGCAGGCAGTAAACTAGCTAAGCTATTAATAATGAAATTAATATGTATAACCAATTTTAGTTTTTTAAATTTATAAATTTAAAGTTTTTCTATTATGAACAAAAAGTTTTTAAGTGCAATCCTGTTCGGAGCCTTAATGGTGACCTCGACAGGAACATTTGTGTCTTGTAAGGACTATGATGATGACATTGACCGCATCGACAAGGAATTGAGCGAAGTCAAGGAAACCATTGCAAGTCTTGACTCGGCAATTAAGGCAGGTAAATTCGTTCAGTCATGTAATGAGGTTACCGGTGGATATGAACTGGTTTTCACTGACGGTTCCAAAATTACTATCAAGAACGGTACGAATGGAACAGATGGAGCAGCCGGTACTACTGTTATCCCTGAATTCCGTGTGGAAGGCAATTACTGGCAGGTCAGCACAGACAAAGGTGCTACTTGGGTGGATGTGAAAGATACCGAAGGTAACAAAGTTCCGGCCAGAGGTCAGGATGGTGAAGCTGCCGGTTCAAACGTGTCTTGGGTGACAGTGGACGGTGTGGAATACATCAAGATCGGTGACAAAGTTACTGATTTGAAGCAGAACAATGAATTTCCTAACATTGCTGTAGATGCTGAAAGCAAGACTGTAATCGTGACTATCGACGGTCAGAACTATACTTTGCTGCAGGAAGGTTCTGCATTCAAAGGGTTGCAGACTGTAGTTTACAGAAAACAGGCTGTTGATGATCTCAAGGATATTTGTAAAGCTTATGATATCTATTGGCTGGAAAATGAAGGAACTTTTGACTCAGATAAGGATGTTTTGTTTGCATCTGTTCCTGCTTATGCTTCATTCAAAGTATATCCGGGTGATTTCTCATTGAATAATGCGAAATTCTCCTTTGTTGATACGTATCAGGTTCGTAGTGTCGCTCCTGCTTTGACCTATATGGAAGGTTCTGCAAAATTAGAAAACGGTATTTTGAGCCTTGCTATTTTGCCGAATGAAGGTATTGAAACCTATAGTAATTATGCGACCTCATTGGATGTAACTATGTATGGTCAATATACATCAGCTTCCGATTATTTCACGGTAAGAAGAACAAAGGCATCTGTAAAGAGCATTGTTAATGCTTTTACTTCAACTAATATGGATGAAAATGATTATCCGGCAATTATTACTGAGGATGGTGAATCTTATGATGGTAAATCTTATGGATGCTTTGACTATCAAGGTGTTTATAATGTAAATGATTCTATTGACGCTTACATTTCCGGAGCTGCAACAGTATGGTTGAAGTCAACCAATATTTCATATACCAGAGTGTTCAGACTGTTGGATCAGAATGAGGATTATACATTTAATGGACAACCTATTAAAACTCGTCAGGGTATCTTTGAATTTAAAGATAATGTTTTGTCTGTAAAATCGACTAACCAGGCATCTGCTATTGATGAATACGCTGCGATAGAAGTGACTACTACAGTTAAGCCACAGAAAGAAGGTGTTAAAGAATACGAGGTGAAGAATGTAGTCTTCATCAAGGCTGTTCGTCCTGCTGTTAATCCTGTATTTGGAACCGTTGCTTTGAAACCGTTGGATGCTAAGGAAAACTTTACATTTGCATACAATAGCTCACAGGCCCGGATCATTACTTTGGATGTCCGTAACTTTGAGGCTGCTATTGAAGGTCGTGATGTTATTGCTAATGATAATAATGAATATTGTACATTCATTACATTGAACAAGCCTGTATATGATGCTGGTGGCAGCAAGTTAGTGAGATATGAATCAATATCTAATCAATGTAACCAATATTATTGGAATAACGGCTTGAGTCAATTATCTAATATTCCTGCAAAGGTTACAGACTTGGCAAAAGCTCTTGAAACGGTTAAAAATGAAGCTGTCTTGTATTATAAGAACGGTGGAAACAATGCCGATAAGGACTCTTTGTTCTTGATTTTGACACCGGGTGCTAACTTTGCACAATTCAAGAATATGTCATTGCTGGCTGGAGCTTCTTCTTATCTTGATTGGGGAGCTACTGAGAAAATGACTAACGGAGTGAACACACCGTATGCTGTTTACAACAGCTTCGTAAGCAAGCTGTTCAAGGTTTCTGTAGATAACTTCTCTGTAACCTATAACTTTGATTGTCCTATCAAGGATGAATATAAGAGTCGTACTATCATCGGTACATGGACAAAAACTGGCGGTGCTTATAGCAAGTTCATCATGGAATCTCAAGAATTCGACAAGATGTACAATGTTGTTCCTGAAGATGCGACAGTTGAGTTTGAATTGGATTATAAGAAGCAGAATGCTTATGTTCAGGAAATGATGAAAGAACAGAACGGAATCAAGAACATTGAATGGACTAGCACTAATCAGATTGTCTTTACTCCGCGTGTAGATTTGGCTAAGGTTGGAACTTTGAAAGTTGATATCTATGATGCTACAGCCGGTTCTGCCAAGCGTGTATTGTTTGCAACTGAAGACTGGAAGGTGGAACAACCTATCTTGGAATTCTCTGCAATAGTAGACTTGAAGTATAATAATCCGGCATTGGCTACAAACGATCAGATTAAGATTATCGATTTGATTAATGCTTTAGGTGCAGCAGACAAGAAGAAATGGACTGAACTGACATTGAAAGATGCTGTTAAAAATGTATTGGTAAAATACAATGCCACTACGATTGCTGCTGAAGAAACCATAGCTGAAACATTGTATAGAAAAAATGCTGCCGGTAATGCTGTTGCTGAAGCTACTGGATTGGAAATTTCTTTGGATGAGAATGAAAAAGACTTTACTTATGATGCAGCTACTGCAACTCTTACTTGGAAGGGAACTCCAACAGGTACAGTATATACTCATGATGTAAACTTGAACATTACTTATACTCATAACTGGGGTGTTGTAACCAAAACATTCAAGGTAACTGTAACAAGAAAAGTACAGTAAACATTCGGGCTAAGATAGAAAGTATAGCTTAAATTTGATATGCTTTCTTCTTGATGACTTCAAGCGAGGAGGGGATATGAATCTGATTACAGAAGAATATCCTCTCCTTTTTTATTATAAAAATATATTCTTGATATAATGACGAAATTAGTTCGATGCGGTATAAACTTTTATGCGGATGTAGATAATAAAAAAGCGGTAAATGATAGGGATGCCTTGCAGAACACTAAATTAATGGAACATTATACTCACCTTCTTGGTCAATTACAGTATGAAGGAGCTGGTATCTGGAGCCGTTTTAATATTATGTTCGGAATAAATGTTTCTTTATTCGGATTGGAAACCGTCTTGTTTAACTCTATATGCCAGACTTCTGAATACCTGACATTTATTATTGCATTTGGAGGATTGTCATTCTCAATATGGTCTATTTACGTAATGCAGAGATTATGGAGTTATCATGAGCACTGGAAGAATATGTTATGTGAAGCGGAAAAGGCTTTTCCGGATGAGTATGTGAAACTTTTCACAAAGATTCCTTCTAATTTGAAAAGAGAGAAAAAGTCTTGGGAGTTATGGCTGAAATCATACACCCAACCTTTTTTTGCCATATTGTCTCTTATTTGGTTGCTTATTATGGTGTTAAACCATGCTATTTATACTGATATGCTGAATAAGGAAAATATTATTCATCACGTGGGTGTGGTGAAAATACAACAGAATGAAAATTTAAAAAATAATGAAGATGAAAAAGATGATGGATTCGACTACTGTGATTATTACTACAACAGATAATAGAGTATTGTTGCAAAAAAGAGATGAGAACCCGGATATAGAGTACTCCGGATATTATTCTCTTGTTTCTGGCTACCTTGAGGAGGAGGAAACCCCTCTAGATGGCATTATCAGAGAACTGAAGGAAGAATTTGAACACAAGAAATCCCAAAAGGTGCATTTTAGTTCTATAACCTATTTGGGGTCTGAGTATAGAGCAGACTATGATAGATGGGAATATATTCATCATACTTATTTGATGGACGATGCAGCGGATATCCGTATTTTGGAAGGTGAATCTTTTGTCTTGCTGGATATGGATGAGTGTTTGAAATTGGAGAATCTTGCTCCTCATCATAAGTTGTTTTTATTAAAATATCGTGCCGGATTATGTAAAATTGACGTGCGTGAGCAATCAAAAAAAATGTTTGATGAAATAACTGTCAGGGATTTGATAAAAGTGGAATCCGTAGGGGATATGAAAAATTATAGCTTGCTGGAGGCGGGAACTGGTTTTGTAATTGGCGAGGATACTACTTTGAGTGCTTCAATTCCAGCGGTGGAAGCCGCTAAATATATAGGATTCTTGCAATTCGTTCCAAAGGTTCTTAGAGGCAATCATTATCATTTTAGAAAGGTGGAATATATGCTTATTTTACAGGGGCGTATGCATGCCACTTTTCAGAAATATGATGATAGTGAGGCTGTAATAGAAGAAATTTGGGAAAAGGGGGATTTGGTACGGACTTTACCGGGGTGCGTCCATACATTAACAGCTTTAGGAGAGTCGAATGTGTTGACTATTGAGTTTTCTCCACAGCCTTATGTTGCGAGGGATGTGTTGATGAATGATAAAAAATAGCTTGAGTATGGGAACCATTGCAGTAACGGGGGCTACCGGTTATTTGGCTGAGAAATTGATAGAACGGTTGATTACCCAAGGACATACTATTCATGCGATAGCCAGGAATGAAGGAAAACTGATTGCTCTGAGAGAGAAATTTAAAAGCGTTCAAATCTTTCCATGCCCCATTGAAGATTATCTTTTATTGAAAAAGGCATTGAATGGTTGTGATGGGATATTTCATTTGGCTGCGTTTAAAGATGTCATTTTGGCAAAAGAACATCCTCTGAAAGCTGTTCAGACTAATATTCTTGGTACGTTGAATCTTCTTAAAATAACTGTTGAGGAGCAGAACATAAAATTTATTCTGGCAACAAGCACTGATAAAGCTGTTCAAGTTTCAGGAACGTATGGGGCTACTAAATTGCTTATGGAGAATCTTTTTGGGGATTTTGAGCAAATAAACGGATCGAATTGCGCTTATAGGATAGTTCGTTATGGAAATGTATTGCATTCTACAGGGTCTGTTTTGGTAAAATGGAAGTATGCATTAGAAAATAGGAAGGAGCTTATATTGACAGATCCTGAAGCTACCCGGTTTTTTATTACGTGGGAACAGGCAATAGATGTTATTTTTTCCTGTTTAAATGACGCTCAAAGTGCGGAACCGTTTTATCCGCCTAATATGAAATCGATAAGCTTAGGAATTTTATTGGAACTCACAATAAGAAAGTATGCTAAAACTGTTCCTGACATCAGAGTTATCGGTTTACAAAAAGGGGAAAATATGCACGAATGTATCACGGCAGACTTAAGCAGTGAATATGCTGAAAGATGGAATAATGAGGAATTATTAAACCTTATCTAGAAAATACTATGAATGATAGATAGTTAAATCTTTCTTTTAAGACGGGGAATTGCAGTATATTGATTACTTTTGTCCTGTATCATAACTTATTAAACCTCGGATAGATATGGGAACAGAAGGCATACAGGATAAATACATCAACCCTTATGCCGATTTCGGCTTCAAGCTGCTTTTCGGCACGGCAATGAACAAGGAACTTTTCGAGGCTGCCGAGATAGCTAAGTTCAATCCTAAGGAATTAGGCGAGTATTGGGAAAGTTTGAAGAATTTCCGCGACTGGTACAGCGTGATGTCCACCCAGTTGAAAAAAGGGCATGAGGAAGGTCTTAAAGAGGGTATTGAAAAAGGTCTTAAAGAAGGTCTTGAGCAAGGTCGTAAGGAAGAATGCTTCAAGAATGCAAAAAAAATGAAACAGGCCGGTATTGCATTTGATGTAATTGCACAGGTTACCGGTCTGTCTATAGGGGAAATAGCGTCTTTGTAAGTCGTTTACAGCACCAGTCCGTCCAGCATCTCGATATAAAGCCTTATCGCTTCCTCAATTTCCGAAACCATGATATATTCATCAGCCGTGTGTGAACGGGAGGACTTTCCCGGACCGATTTTGACAGACGGGAACTTCATCAACGCCTGATCGGACAAAGTAGGAGAACCGAAAGGTACACGTCCTAGTTTTACCGCGCGTTTCACAAAGGGATGCTCGGCACTGATATGAGATGAGTTCAAGCGGAAAGAACGAGCTTTCGCCTCGCTTTTTAGATGGGCACTTATTTCTTTGAATAGTTCTTCGTTAGAGTAACATTCATTACTGCGGATATCCACAACGAAAGTACAAGTATCGGGGATGACATTATGCTGCGTGCCGGCATTTATTTGTGTCACGCTCATTTTGACGGGGCCTAGCAGGGAGGATTTCTTCGGGAATTTATAATCACGGAACCACTGAATGTCTTCCAGTACTTTGTAAATAGCATTCACTCCTTCATTGCGTGCGGCATGTCCGGCTTTTCCGTATGCGGTAACATCCAGCACCATCAATCCCTTTTCGGCAATGGCAGGCTGCATTTCTGTCGGTTCACCCACTATGCCCAAGGTGATGGGAGGTAGTTGGGGCAATACGCTTTCTATTCCGTTTTTTCCGGAAACTTCTTCTTCACATGAGGCAAGAAAGATCAGATTGTATGCCTGCTCGGTTGTAGAGAGATGGCGGTACACCTGAAATAAGGATACTACACTGGCGCCGGCGTCATTACTTCCCAAACCGTAAATCTTTCCGTTTTCGGCTTTCGGAGTGAAAGGATGTTTCCGCCATCCGTTTACCGGTTTTACGGTATCGATGTGGGAATTTAGTAAAATAGTCGGTTTGTTGAGGTCGAACATCGGACTGATACACCAAATGTTGTTGCCCGAACGACCGGTCATGATACCTGTTTCTTCAATATAGTTCTGCAGAAAGTCGGCGGCAGCTTCTTCTTCCCGGCTCAATGAGGGGATACCGATTAACGAATTCAGCAATGTGGTTGCTTCGGAAGTGTAATATTCTATATCAATCATCTTGATTTTAATAATTTAATGTGTTGCAAAGATACTATTTTTGCGTGGTAAACGGTGATGAAAAAAGTAGGTAATTAAGTTAGATATGCAACTAAAACTTTCGGCTGATTTCTTCTAACTCTTTGACTGGTTGGGAAAATTAATGCCTGTTTATAGAGGATAATTCCAAATTAAACGATAACTTTGCCGATGAATTAAAAATAAATCTTTGGAATGAGTAGTTCTTTCTTATCTGTCCTGATACAACGTCAGGCAGGGAAATATGGTGATCGTGTAGCGTTGCGTTACCGCGATTATAAAACAGAAACATGGATTCCGGTTTCTTGGAACCAGTTTGCCGCAACTGTAAAAACAGTTTCGAATGCATTGATAGAATTAGGTATAGGCATACAGGAAAATATAGCAGTTTTTTCTCAAAATAAACCGGAATGTCTGTATGTGGACTTTGGAGCTTTTGGGGTACGGGCTGTTACTGTACCATTTTATGCTACCAGTTCCGAGGCGCAGGTACATTATATGGTAGGTGATGCCGAAATACGTTATATCTTTGTAGGTGAACAGTTGCAATATGATGTGGCGTTCCGGGTTATGCAACTGGGAAGCCAACTGAAACAGATTATAATTTTCGACAAGGAGGTAAAACGTGATGAGCGGGACCAGACTTCCATTTATTTTGATGACTTTCTGAAATTGGGCGAGGCGCATCCGCATCAAGCTGAGGTAGACAAGCGTACTTCAGAGTCGGGTAATGGTGATCTTGCCAATATTCTTTATACCAGTGGAACAACCGGAGACAGCAAGGGGGTGATGTTGCATCATTCTTGCTATGAGGCGGCCATTCCGGCACATGATGAACGTTTCCCTCAATTGGGTGATCAGGATGTGATTATGAATTTCCTTCCTTTTACTCATGTGTTTGAGCGTGCATGGACTTGCTGGTGTCTTTCGATGGGGTGTACTTTGTCTATCAACTTGCGTCCTGCTGATATCCAGAAGACAATAAAGGAGATCCGTCCTACGGCTATGTGCAGTGTTCCCCGTTTCTGGGAGAAAGTGTATGCCGGCGTGCAAGAAAAAATCAATGAGACAACCGGATTGAAAAAGAAGTTGATGCTGGATGCTATTAAAGTGGGACGTGAACATAATTTGGAATATGTGTACAAAGGGCTGACTCCTCCGCCTGTATTGCACATGAAATATAAATTTTATGAGAAAACGATCTATAGCTTGTTGAAAAAGACTATTGGCATTGAAAACGGGCGTTTCTTCCCTACTGCCGGTGCGGCTATTCCGCCGGCTGTACAGGAGTTTGTTTTGTCGGTGGGAATTAATATGGTAGCGGGTTATGGATTGACGGAATCTACTGCAACGGTTGCTTGTGAGAATGATAATGACCATGTGGTTGGTTCGGTGGGGCGTATCATGCCTCATGTGCAGGTCAGAATAGGGGAGAATAACGAAATAATGCTACGTGGTGAGGGAATCACTCATGGCTATTATAAAAAGGAAGCTGCTACGAAAGCGGCGTTTACTGAAGACGGATGGTTCCATACCGGTGATGCGGGTTATATAAAAGATGGGCATTTGTTCCTTACAGAGCGTATCAAGGACTTGTTTAAAACTTCAAACGGGAAGTATATCGCTCCTCAAGCCATTGAAGCCAAATTGGTGGTAGATCGTTATATCGATCAGATTTCTATTATTGCCGATGAACGTAAATTTGTTTCTGCTTTGATAATTCCTGAATATAAACTGGTGAAAGAGTATGCCGCAAAAAAAGGTATTCGCTATGAAAGTATGGAGGAACTGTTGCAGAAACCGGAAATTATCGATTTGTTTAGAGAGCGGATTGATACACTGCAGCAGCAGTTTGCACATTATGAACAGATCAAGAGGTTTACCTTGTTGCCCCATCCTTTCAGTATGGAACGTGGTGAGCTGACCAATACGTTGAAAATAAAACGTAATGTGCTGAACAAGAACTATGCTGCCGAAATAGAAAAGATGTACGAAGAATAATGGGAAAATGAATAGATTTCCACTATCTTTGCACCTTGAAATGCAAAAATTCTCAAGATGATAACAATAGAGCAACTGAAAGACGTAAAAGAACGTACTGCGGCACTTGAAAGATATCTGGACATAGAAAATAAACTGGTTCAGGTGGAAGAAGAACAACTGCGTACGCAGGCGCCCGGTTTTTGGGATGATGCCAAGAAAGCAGAAGCACAAATGAGGAAGGTGAAAGATCTGCAAAAATGGATCGACGGTTACCGTGAGGTAAAGACGATGGCAGATGAACTGGAATTGGCTTTTGACTTTTGTAAAGATGATTTGGTTACCGAAGAAGAAGTGGATGCAGCGTATCAAAAGGCTGTCACTGCGGTGGAGGCATTGGAACTGAAGAATATGCTTCGCCAGGAGGCCGACCAAATGGATTGTGTATTGAAAATTAATTGCGGTGCCGGTGGTACTGAAAGTCAGGATTGGGCTTCCATGCTGATGCGTATGTATATGCGTTGGGCGGAGACCAATGGCTATAAAGTGAGCGTGGCTAACCTTCAGGATGGGGATGAGGCCGGAATCAAGACGGTGACTATGAATATTGAGGGCAGTTTTGCATATGGTTATCTGAAAGGTGAGAATGGAGTCCACCGCTTGGTGCGCGTGTCTCCTTATAATGCTCAGGGGAAACGGATGACTTCTTTTGCTTCTGTGTTTGTAACGCCGTTGGTGGATGATAGTATTGAAGTGACAATTGAACCTGCCCGTATGTCTTGGGATACTTTCCGTTCGGGAGGGGCCGGCGGACAGAATGTGAACAAGGTGGAATCAGGAGTACGTCTGCGTTATCAATATAAAGATCCGTATACCGGTGAGGAAGAGGAAATCTTGATTGAGAATACTGAAACCCGTGACCAGCCGAAGAATAAGGAAAATGCGATGAGACAGTTGCGTTCAATTTTATATGATAAGGAATTGCAGCACCGCATGGAAGAACAGGCCAAGGTGGAGGCTGGCAAGAAGAAGATTGAATGGGGATCACAGATACGCAGTTATGTCTTTGATGACCGTCGTGTGAAGGATCATCGTACTAATTTTCAAACTTCGGATGTGAACGGAGTGATGGATGGAAAGATTGATGGCTTTATCAAGGCATACTTGATGGAGTTTTCCGGTTCGGAGAATTAGTAAATTCTTCGTAATTTATTTGTTTTCTTCTAGAAACTTTGTACTTTTGGAATATTCAAAAGAGATGGTTTAATCTTAAAAATGAAATACTTATGGGAAAGAATAAGAAAGCTGCTTATAGTAAGCGGGAAGAAGAGAAAGCAAATAGGATTGTAAAAGGTCTGTTCATCGGATTAATTGTATTAGCCCTTGTTATTATGGTAGGCTATGCCATGTATGGATAAAAACGGAAAATAAATAGTGAAGTCCTGCTGAGGTTATTCTCTGCGGGGCTTTTTTATATATTAAAACGCTATGGGACAAGAAATAGAACGAAAATTTTTAGTAAAGGACGACAGTTATAAACTAGAGGCTTATGCACATAGTCATATTGTGCAAGGTTATATCTGTAGTGCTCGTGGAAGAACTGTCCGGGTGCGTATTCGGGATAATAAAGGGTATCTTACTATCAAAGGGGCTTCCAATGACTCCGGTACAAGTCGTTATGAGTGGGAGAAGGAGATCAGTTTGCAAGAGGCCGAAGAGTTGATGAAACTGTGTGAGCCTGGGGTGATTGATAAAATCCGGTATTTGGTGAAAAGTGGAGAGCATATCTTTGAAGTGGATGAGTTTTATGGTGAGAATGAAGGCTTGACTGTAGCGGAAGTGGAATTGAATAGTGAGGACGAATTGTTTAAAAAGCCCCATTTCATCGAAAAAGAGGTAACGGGAGATATTCGTTATTATAATTCTTTTTTGATGAAGAATCCTTATACTCGCTGGTAGATAATATATAGGCTTCTTTAACGTCTGAAAATAAACTACTTGCTATCGTTTACCTACCTTTGCAACAAACACAAACTCATTATTGATATATGAAACACAACATTTTATGGGGCATTATCTTGCTTGTGGCAAGTTTGTCATTTACGGCGAAGGCGCAAAAGGCTGTCCAAGGCCAGTTCTCAGTCAAGGGAGTCTTATTAGATTCTTTGTCTAATGAAGGGGAACCGTATTCTACAATCCGTATTTCATTGAAGAACAATCCTGCAAAGCCGGTGAAACTGGCTGTGACAGGAGCGGACGGCAGGTTTGATGAACGGCTTGCCGTGCCGGGGACTTATCTCATTCATTTTACTTCTGTAGGAAAGTCTCCTGTACAGAAGGAGTTCTCGATATCGGCAAATCGTAGGAATGTTGATTTGGGTAAGATTCTGATAGCAGAAGCGACTGAAATGTTGAAAGGAGTGGAGGTGGTAGCGCAGAAACCTTTGGTAAAGGCGGAAATAGACAAAGTGACGTATAGTATAGAGGATGATCCGGATTCTAAAACCAATACGACTCTTGAAATGCTCCGTAAAGTTCCGCTGGTGACTGTAGATGGAGAGGATAAAATTCAAGTAAACGGTAGCAGTAAGTTTAAAGTGCATGTTAATGGCAAGCCGAATAACATGATGAGCAATAATCCTACCGAGGTATTGCGGAGTATGCCGGCCAATTCCATTAAATCTATAGAGGTTATCACCGAGCCTGGGGCTAAATATGACGCGGAAGGGGTGGCGGGCATCTTGAATATTATCACTATAGGAGCTGGAATGGAAGGATATACGGTGACATTGAATGGTGGTGCAAGCAATATGCGTGTGTATGGTGGCGGTTATGGTACGGTGCAGTCGGGCAAGTTCACTGTTACCGGTAATTATTCTTATAACTACCAGGGATCTCAAAAGGGATTTGAAGATTCATATCGTGAGGATTTCACGTCTCAGGAAAATAAATTTTTGGAGTCGCATCGAAGAAGCAAGAGCTATGGCAATTTTCAATTTGGCAGTCTGGAAGGAAGTTATGAGATTGACACTTTGAATCTGATTAGTTTTTCTATGAATCTGATGACTGGCAATTTTACGAATAAGAGGATTGGAAATACCCAGATGACGAATCATGCCGGTAATCCGGTTTACGGTTACGGTTCTTTGGGAAATAATGAATCGGGCTTTGGCGAAGTGGGGGGCAACATGGATTATCAGCATTCGTTTAAAAAGAAAGGGGAACTTCTTACTTTCTCTTATCGTTTTAGCCATTCCCCCAATAACAGTGAAGCGAATACGGATTATGAGGATACGTTGAATGTTCCTTATCTTTTGCAAAACCAATATTTTAAAAATGATGCCAGCACACAAGAGCATACGGCTCAATTGGACTATACCAATCCGATAAATTCGATACACAGCATTGAAACTGGTATAAAGTATATTTTTCGTAGAAGTAAAAGTGATGGTAAATATTATCTGGCCGATAAAACCGGAGAATATAAGTATGATCAGGATATGAGTACGCAATATGATCATAAGCAGGATATTCTGGCTGCTTATTTGGGCTATCAGCTGAAGTACAAAAAACTCGGTGGAAAGGCGGGAATTCGCTATGAGCATACATTTATGGATGCGGATTATAAAAATAAGGATGAGAAGTTTGATGCTCAGTTTGATGATTTGGTTCCATCCTTGATGTTCTCTTACCAATTGGCTCCTACTCAAAGTTTGAGGGCATCTTATAATATGCGTATCAGCCGGCCGGGTATTTGGTTTTTGAATCCGTTTACTGACACCAGCAACCCTACTGCGATCAGTTACGGTAATCCTGATTTGGAAAGTGAAAAGGCCCATTCGCTTAGTGTTACTTTCGGTAGTTTCTCGCAGAAATTTAATGTAAATGTCAGTGCTAATTATTCTTTTGTCAATAATGGTATAGAGCAATACTCTTTTATAAAAGATGGTGTGATGAATTCTACCTATGATAATATAGGAAAAAGTAAGAATATTAATTTGTCTTTGTTCTTGAACTGGAATATGTCTCCTAAAACCCGCTTTAATATCAATGGACGGGGAGCTTATGTGGATTATAGAAGTTCAGGGCTTGATTTAAAGAATCATGGCTGGGAAGGAAATGTCTTCGGAAGCTTCCAGCAGACTCTGCCTTGGGATCTGCGTCTGAGTCTGAACGGAGGGGGTGGTACTCCGCATATCTCTTTGCAAGGTAAAAGTTCCTCTTTCTATTATTATGCGATAGGGCTCAGTCGTTCTTTCTTGAAGGAAAAGAGGCTGACTATATCTCTTAACTCGTCCAATTTATTTAATAAATATATTACTTTTAAGAATAACATCAATACTCCTACTTTCTGCTCTTCTACTGCTACCAGAATTCCGATGCGTTATTATGGATTTAATATCAGTTGGCGTTTTGGGGAGTTGAAGGCTCAGGTAAAAAAAGCTGCGCGAAGCATTAATAATGATGATTTGAAAAGTGGAGGAGGTAATGCTGGAACCGGTGGAGGGATACCGGCTAATTAAAAGTTAAAACGAAACCACCTGTTAACTGTTAATTTAGGGGGTAAAAACTGTTATTTGATAGTTTATACCCCCTTTGTTGTTAGTTTTTCTGTCGTGACTTTTGCGAGAAGTCGTTAATATTGCAGCAGAAAGCAAAAACAGAAAATAACAATTTAAAAATAGATTAATATGAAGACAGTCGACTTTACACAGCATTTACTAAGTATACAAACCGAATTATTTCGCTTTGCATTTAAATTGACAGCTGACAGAGAAGAGGCTAATGATTTGTTGCAGGAAACTTCACTTAAAGCTTTGGACAACGAAGAGAAGTTTACTCCAGATACGAATTTTAAAGGATGGATGTACACCATCATGCGTAATATATTTATAAATAATTATCGTAAAACAGTGCGTGATCAGACTTTCGTCGATCAGACAGATAACTTGTTCCATTTGAATCTTCCACAGGACTCAGGATTCGATTCTACAGAAGGTGCTTATGATTTGAAAGAGATACATCGTATCGTGAATGCGTTGCCTAAAGATTACCGTGTGCCGTTTGCTATGTATGTATCAGGATTTAAATATAGGGAAATTGCCGAAAAACTGGGACTTCCGTTGGGAACAGTGAAAAGCCGTATCTTTTTCACTCGTCAGAGGTTGCAGAATGATCTGAAAGATTTCCGTTAAGTTGACTCTCTATCTTTATTATATAACTTTGACTTTTATCATCACGCCGACTGTTCGCGAAGAATCGTCGGCGTTTCTTTTTAGGATTTACGCCATATAAGGGGGCGAAGTAAGTAATATCCTATTAAGGCGGCTAGTCCGACTCCAATGCTGTTTGCCAGAAAATCCAGCCAGTCACCGCTGCGGGTATCTGTGCAATAAGCTTGCATCAGTTCGATACACCCGCTCATAGCTACAGGAGCTATGATGCCTCCCCATATTACATGATTCCAATTGATAGCCTTATGATTCCTCAGGTATTCTATCCATAAAATGAAACAGAGTCCTCCATACATGCATATATGCACTATTTTGTCTATGTAGGGGATTTCTTCCACATCTGTTTTAGGAGGAGTGAAAAAGGAAAGATAAAAGATGATAGCTACAATGATCAAGGATACCGGATATTTTCTAAAATAATATAGCATACTTTAATTTTTTTGTGATTCGTCGCAAAAGTACGATTAATTTTATACTTTTGCAGGCTAACCAGTGTTGATTTATAATAATTTGATAGTTTTTTATGCAAAAAAGCGAAAGAGTAAATTTCGGAAGTAAGATTGGGGCTGTTCTGGCGGCGGCAGGTTCGGCTGTAGGACTTGGTAATATATGGAGGTTTCCCTATGAAACGGGAAATCATGGAGGTGCGGCATTTATCTTAGTATACTTGGCGTGTGTTTTTATGTTGGGAATGCCTATTATGATTGCCGAATTCACAGTAGGTCGTCATTCAAAAGCAAGTACGGGACGTGCTTATAAGGTTTTGGCACCCGGAACTCATTGGAAGTGGTTGGGATATTTGGGGGTTTTGGCCGGTTTTCTTATTCTAGGATATTATTCGGTAGTGGCAGGATGGACTTTGGAATATATATTGGAAGCGGGAATGAATGGTTTTGCAGATAAGAAGCCGGAAGATTTTGTGGTTGCTTTCCAGAGTTTTTCGAAGGACCCTGTTCGTCCGCTTATCTGGCTGGTCATCTTTTTATTGGCCACCCATTTTGTTATAGTAAAGGGAGTGAAAGATGGGATAGAGAAATCTTCGAAGGTGCTGATGCCTGTTTTGTTTGTACTGATAGTAGTTTTGGTGGGGTGCTCATTGTCGCTTCCCAATGCGGAAAAAGGTTTGGAGTTTCTGCTGAAGCCTGATTTCAGTAAAGTGAACGGAGATGTTTTCTTAGGGGCTATGGGGCAGGCGTTCTTTTCCTTGAGTTTGGGAATGGGATGTCTTTCAACCTATGCTTCTTATTTTGGGAAAGAAACCAAACTGGGAAATACGGCTCTGAGTGTCGGTGTGATTGATACTTTTGTGGCTGTCTTGGCCGGATTGATTATTTTTCCGGCGGCCTTTTCTGTAGGTATCCAGCCGGATGCGGGACCATCATTAATTTTTATTACATTGCCTAATGTTTTTCAGCAAGCTTTTAGCGGTGTGCCGATATTAGCTTATATTTTCTCGGTGATGTTCTATGTCTTGTTGGCTTTGGCTGCATTGACTTCTACTATTTCTCTACATGAAGTGGTGACGGCTTTTCTGCACGAGGAATTCAATTTAACTCGTGGCCGTGCTGCTAGATTGGTCACTTTCGGGTGCATTATAATTGGAGTCATTTCTTCCTTGTCATTGGGAGTTATGCAGAAATATACGCTGTTTGATAAGGGACTCTTTGACTTACTTGATTTTGTCACTGCAAAAATAATGCTTCCTTTGGGTGGCTTGCTGGTATGTATCTTTGTAGGATGGTATTTGAAACGTTCCGTTTCTTATGAAGAATTGACCAATGGGGGAAAACTGAAAGCAGGTCTTTTCAATCTGTATATCTTCTTGTTGAGATACGTGGCACCTGTGGCTATCATTTTGATTTTTATCAATGAATTAGGGCTAATTTAGAATTGTAATGTGGAAAGACTTCTTCTATTTTTCGAAAAGCGAACGCAGAGCTATACTTTTTTTGTTGACTTTGCTTTTCATATTTATGTGTATATGGGTTCTGTTTCCAGTAAAGGAAGAGTCTTTGGAACAGGATCAAGAGGGGATAGAAGAAATAAAAAACTTTCTGGCCGGAGTACATGAGATGGAGGAGAAGGAATCTCTGCGATATTCCTATGATAAGCCTAAAAGAAGAGAGGTGGTATTGGCTGCTTTTGATCCAAATTCAGCCGATTCCATCGAATTTTTGCAACGTGGATTGTCTCCTTTTATTGCACATACTATTTTGCAATACCGGAGAGCCGGCGGTAAATTCAGGACAGCGGATGATTTCTCTCGTGTTTATGGCTTGTCGTCCGAGAAATTTAATATGTTAAAACCTTATATCCAGATATCAGAGGCTTTTCGGCGGAAACAGGATACATTGCACTTTATCAAAAAGGCGGAGAAAGATACGTTGGCGGTTTATAAATATCCGGAAGGAACTTTAGTCGATTTGAATGAAGCGGACACTACCGAGTTGAAAAAGATTCCGGGAATAGGCAGTGGCATTGCACGCATGATTGTGGCTTACCGGAAACGTTTGGGAGGTTTTTATGATATGGCTCAGTTGAAGGAAGTGAACTATGTAGATGAGGATATGTTGAGATGGTTTAAACTCGGAAATGCACCAATTCATCGGATAAATGCCAATAAGGCCGGGCTTGACAAACTTCGCTCTCATCCTTATATGAATTTTTATCAGGCAAAGGTAATTATAGAATATAGGAGGAAAAAGGGAAAATTAAAAAGTCTTTCCCAGTTATCCTTGTATGAGGAATTCACTGAGAAAGACTTGGAACGTTTGTCGCACTATCTTGCTTTTGATTAATTGTTGGGATAACCAGCAGCTTCTGCTATTTTTACCGGAATTTCGGTATTGTCAATGCGACCTTGGAATAGTTGGGCGCCGGCTCCGATAGCGAATACGGGTACATAACCTCCAGAGTGCCCACCACTGGTCCAACCTACCAGAGCGATGTCATCCAGAATTCTTTTGGCCTCAGCTGCCAAAGGTTCGTCTTGTTGATATTCACTTTTGGTCAAATCTATCTCTTTACCGCTAAATGATTCATCATATACTTTCTTCAGGGATGCTTCTTGCTTTTCATTCAATTGAATACTATCCCAAAATCCGAAATTATCCTTCAATGATTGCTTGATAACTTCCCAAGGTACTTGATTCTTGTATTTTTTTCTTAATTCGTTTACAATTTTAGTATATCCGCTTTCACTTACTTTTTGTGATTTTAAAGCTTGCAGGTTCAAAGTATACGGACCTTTTCCTAAAACGATTCCTCCGGTTTCGTGGTCGGCTGTTACTACAATCAGGGTTTCATCGGGATGTTGTTCATAGAATTCGTAAGCAACTTTTATGGCATTGTCCATATCCATCACTTCGTGGAATACGGTAGCGGCGTCGTTGCTGTGGCAAGCCCAGTCTATTTTACCTCCTTCAACCATCAGGAAGAACCCTTTTGATAGATCTTTAGACAGGAAATTGATTCCGGCACGGGTGATTTCAGTTAAAGTCATATCGCCTTTTTTTCGATCGATAGCATAGGGGATAGCACTATTGTCTGTTGCTGTCGCAGGTTGTAAGAGAATCAGTTTGTCCGATTTTTTTGCTTTTTTCTGATAGTCCTTGTAGCCACGGGCTATGGTATATCCGGCTTTGTCCACCAGTGTGTACAGACTTTCTGAATTTGAACCGGCGGCTTTTTTGTTGGTGGGATCTAAAAAGTCTGATCCTGCATAGAAATCGAAGTTGGCATCAATCAAATCCAGACCCACGTTGTAATAGCTGCTTCTTTGTCCTTGGTGTGCGTAAAAAGCAGCCGGTGTGGCATGGTCTACGCTGACACTGGTACTGATACCTACACGGCAACCTTTATTTTTTGCCCAAGAAGCAACACTGTTAACTTTGGTTTCCAAATCCTTTTTCACACCTAATGCGCCATTTTTTGTTTTGTTTCCCGTAGCAAGTGCTGTTCCTGCAGCGGCCGAATCTGTCACTCCGTTGGTTGCCGAGAAAGTAGTGGCTATGGTTGCATAAGGAAATTGGGTGAATAATAACGGAGTCACACCAATTTTGCCTTCCAACTCTCCACGATACATCTCTGTTCCTAAAACTTGGTTAACACCCATTCCATCTCCGATGAAATAAAATACATACTTTGCTTGCTGTGCCTGTACAAAAAGAATGGACAGGAATACAAATACAATAATAAACGATAGTTTTTTCATATTAATTGAGTTAATGACATTTTTTTCAGCCTAGCAAATATAGGGAAAAAAGACTTTTTATCGGTACTTCTTTCTTGAATAATTGAGATTTAATGGCCAAATACTTTTTTTGCAATAAGTTTGTAAATGAAATGTTTTTGGGGTGTAATATAAAAAATCTGTTTGGGAGTAGGGAAGCCCGTATTTTATACTATGCATCTGTTTGCTTTCGACATGGATATTGCATACAGATAATTGCTTCAATATTAGTGATTATTAATTATAAATCTTATATTTGTCTAATCTAGAGTCAGTAAATAAAGTATGGGAGAATTTATAAATGTATTAGTGTCAAAAGGGAAAAGCAATTTGATACCGGAAAAAGATAACCTGTATGGACAGTTTGTCGGTGAATGGGATTTTGAATGGGTTGATAACCAAGGTACAACAGGCGAAAGACATGTTCAGGGAGAGTGGATATTCGCTTGGGTGCTGGAAGGGACTGCAATTCAAGATGTGTTTATTTGCCCTTCGCGTAAGGCACGGATTAAAGATTATCAACCGGATGCAGCTTATGCGACTGCGGTACGTATGTATAATCCTAATACAGAGGCATGGGATATTTTATATACGGAATTAGGAGGGGCTACACAACTGGAAGGAAAAAGAGAAGGAAACAGGATTGTTCAGACGGAAATTAATGAGAAGAATATACAGTGGGTGTTTTCAGAAATTACAACGACTTCATTCCGTTGGCAACGTATGGTAAAACGTCCGGATGGTACTTGGGAAACTGAAGCTGAACTTTTTGCCGTTCGTCGATGATTAAGATGTATATTATATAAGTTTGAGAATATTGCAGCCTAAAATAGACTTGTTGTAGTAGAAGCTTAGAGGTGATTTGACGAGTTTATAAAGAATGTGTGAATGATAAACAACTTCAGAACCGCTTTCTTGCATTTAGCGGAGAAAATATATTCAAACTAAATCCTGCTAGCTATACGCAGGAAAAGATGTGGGCAGGTATATGGAATCTTTGCGTAAGAATCTTTTTGCTTATACTCTTGATGATGCTCCCGAAGATGTTCGGGAACTCTATAAAGATGAATTCATCCAGCTTTATGCTTCAAGTATAAAGTGTTTTTTTAATATGCATCAAATTGGGATTTATATCGGGAAGGAGTAGTTTTGCTCCAAGACTTAATCAAATATGGAGGCAGGTCAGAAGTGGATAAAGTTATAATCGAGCGGAAAGCTCGTATACCTCGTCATCCAGTCTATATTGCCGTATTTTGTGTTTTGTGAGAAAATAAAAATCCTGATTCCGGGAATCAGGATTTTACTGTCTTTTTTTCTTCAAGGTGGTGCTACCAGCAACCGAAAACGGGTTGTTATGACACTATCTTTCAGTAAGTTGTATCTTTGCTACGATGTAAGTCCCTTGAATAAGGTTTTCACAGCTTTGCACCGTTCAACACAAGTTTGTATCTTGGGTACGATTTCTGAATGCAAAGATAAGTATTATTATATGAAAGCAATATTTTGCTCTTCATAATTTGAATACGGTTATCGTTTTTTCTTCCAATAAGGTTTAGTCCAAAAAGAGTACCCTGAATTGCGATAGCTTCGTTCTGGAACAGCAGCCTGTAATATTCGATCCATATCATAAGAATTGAGATAATTGTCCTTTTTAGCTATGAAAGGATCAAGCCAATCAGCTTTCTCTCTAGCCCATTGTATCTTTGCTAGCAGTTCATCATCAGTTTCACCATCTTCAATTGCATGGTTCTCAAATGCATTAATATATTCTCTTAAAATATTAGTTTTTCGAAAACGTTCAGCAGAGTATAATAGGTCTTTAAAGTCTTCTAGCTCTTTTCTTTTCTCTTCTTCGAATTCTTCTCTTTTTCGTTCTTCTTCTTTACGTCGCTTTTCTCTCTCTTCTGCTTCAATACGTTCTGTCTTTCTATTATCTGCTTCAATCTCTAGGTATGCTACTATACTAATTATTTTATCTTCGATTTTAGTATAAGCCGTATCATGAACTAGTGTTGGGCTATGAAAGCTCGAACTATGATAAATATAAAACTGTAATTCGCCAGAAAAGATATTATTATTGTTATCACAGCGATTACTGCTATTAGGATTTTGCTTTTTTCTTTCAGTTAATCTTATTTGAATTTCCTCACCATCAACAATGGCATAGGTCTGATTGTCTTTGCATTTAATACTATGTCCTCTAAAAATTAAGCCTTTTATAATTGTATCAAAAATAGATAGTGCTCTATCTAGCATATTCTCAGAAACATAGAGGTCTAACGTTTCTCTTATTTTACTTTTATAGGGATTTTTCTTTAAATATTGATTTTCTGATCGCTGTCTGAATTTTTCTTTTGTGTCGATTATTAGAGGATTTTTAGCATATAAGACTTCTGGAACCTTAAAGCATGAAATATCACCACTGCAAATTTCCAGTTCACGTTGCTTGTATGGATTTACGGATTTCTCCATTTCTACTTTAGGTTCTTTGGCTTCTTGAAGTGTTGTTGATTGAGTTGCGTTTGTTTCCTCTTGTTGGAACGGTAGAGGTGTGACTTGCTTACCATATTTCAGTTTTGCCCAATACCCCAAAGGTGGTGTGGGTATATTCATCGATTTACAGCGTTTTCTTAAACCATTATCTGAAAGACCAAAACGTTTACATATGGTTGTCATTGGCTCAGACCATACTAAGTCATATAATTCTTTGCGTGTCAGTTCCATACTGATTGAGTATTAGTAGTTTCTCTTTGATGTATATTTTTCTTGTAGAGTAGCAACACGTTCCTTCTCAACCCATTTAATTAATTCGTCCTCAAAGAAATAAACTTTGTTTCCTTGTATATAATGAGGTATGGTTCGGTTTCTGACCATTTTATTGATGCCATTTTTAGTTTGATTTAGAATTTGACATGCTTTTTCAATATTTATAGGTCTGTGCTTATCAACCCCTAAACCTAATTGTGACTCTATATGTTCAAGTAAAACTCTCATTTCAGCAATTTCATTTATAAGATAATTTACTGCTTTAGGAGTGTTTTGCAAAGTCAACTCCTCTTTATTGATTGTTTCATCAGTATTCATATGCCAAACAGTTATATTGATTAATAATGCTATGATAATGTAGCTTACTGTTGATTTATAATATAATACCCCCCCGTTTTTTGTGCCCCCCTAAACTCAATTAAACCTGATTTAACTAAAGAATTTAAGTGGCGTTTTGCTGTTGGAATACTTTTCTTTATTAATTCTGCAATCTTGGACGAATTGAGTCCAGGATATTTCTGGATTATCTTTAAAACTTCTTTCTCCTTGCTATTTACAGTATCATTTACAGTATCATTTACAGTATCATTCTTGATACTGATACCTCTTTTGAATATAACCGTAAACATCCCGTCCGTATGAAAATCAGGCTCAGGAAGATTGGCTTCTTTCATAGCTTCTTGCATACGGGGAATGCCGGATGCCACCCTTTCAACCAAATGCATACGGGTAAACAATCCAAAGATTAATGGGTTGCGTGTCATGCTCTTGTGTCCGAAATCTTTAGCTACGATAGGCAAAAGCCCTCCGGGATTAGAAACCTCTACTCGGTCATCAAACATTTCTATTGTAATGGTTGCTCCCTGTTCGTAATAATCACGATGTGAGAGAGCGTTAATAATGGCTTCTTTAAACACAGTAAGAGGAATTTCCCAAATTTCTTCTCTTGGTCCTGCTCCCTCAATTTTATAAGCTACTTGCAGTTTACTTTCTAGCCATGCCATAGCCTGCAAATATTGTTGGTATAGTGGACCGCCAAAGGTTTTATCATCAATGATATATACTTTGGTTGTTCCTTTGAAAAGGACACATCTTGTTACTGCGTGTGGAAACTTTCGTTCAGGTTGTTTCCCAAAGAACATGGCTGCTCCATTCTTGGCTACTCCGTTATCCGTAAACAGTTCCAAATTCTCAAATATCTGTTTGTTGGCAGTCGATGGACTTAGCTTTGCTTCCGTGCGAAAGTCTTTTATCGCTTGTTCATCTGCATCTGTGTAAATGTTGAACCACGAACAAGGGATAGCATCAAAAATATTTTGTTGCATTCCTGAAAGAAACTGCGCATTTCTTCGACAGTACGAAGTTTCTGTGAGTTTGCTCCCTCACGCACAAAGATAGAACCGGAAAATATATAAGGTTTATCTTTCCCTGATGGAACATCAATTACCCAAACTGTCTTATCCTCGATATTTACCGCATACATATCACAATGGAGAGCTGGAGATATTTCACTGATAGAGCCTTGAATGGCTGAACGTTTGTCATTTTCCAAACCTGTACCAATAATCTGTCCGTTATCATCTACGCCGATAAGCAAATATCCTCCGTCAGCATTAGCGAAAGCGCAAATTTCCTCTGTTAGTTCACGAACTTTTAAAGGTACACGAACTTTAAACTCTACATTATAGCCTTCTCCGCTATCGATAAGTGATTGTATGGTTTCTGTATTTGTCATAGACATCTATAAATATAATGCAAAATAGTCATTTCTATTGTTTTAATAACTCTAAAACAAGGATATATATATGGTTTACTTCAAATTGTTCTTTCTGAAATTAGAGGGGCTGCATCCTCTATACTTTTGAAAAACTTATTAAGATGGCTTTCATCGGTAAATCCCAATTCTTCAACGATTTCACAAATTCTCATTTGACTATGTAATAATCTATTTTCTACTAACTTTAGTTTGTAGTTTAAAATGTATTGCTGCATAGTTTCATTAGTATGTTTTTGATATATCGTCCTAAATAATTCTCCGAAATGCCAAAATGTTGGCTTATATCTTTTGCTCTGATTTTACCTGTTTTATAGATGTTTGCTTGAATATACTGCAATATGTCAAGCGATTTGTCCTCAGAGCATTCATCCACCTGTTCAGGCAAGAACATTGCGATATTGCGTGCTACCACAATAATAATCGTATTAATTATTTGTGTTATAATCTCCTTGCTGTATAAATTTCGGTTAATATATTCCCTGATAATCGCTTCAATCATGGGTTTCACCAATAGCTTATCTACTTTATTTCTTAGTATACAACCGGGTTGATGATTAGCATGTTGAAGAATAAACTCCAGTCTTTGGATATTTTCAGCACCGAAAACAGAAGAATGTATATATATGTCGTTAAACTTGATGTCGACAAACTTAGTTGTTGTATGGATTTCGAAAGAATGCGTATCTCCGGGAGTAATCATAAACAAATGTCCGTCATGATAAGGAAACATATTGTTGTTAATCCATTGGATGCCTGTTCCTGAAAGAATATATACTAATTCAAAAGGTATGTTCATGCTCTTTTAGCAAGGATTCGTCAAGCTCGCTAAAACTAATTTCGAATGGTTGATGTAGGTTTTCTCTTTTCATGCCATAAATATAGCCCTAAAAACGGATTAATACCAAAATAACGAAAAATAATACCTAAAATTAGCCGAAAAATCGGTATAACTTTGCAATATATTTAAAATTATAGCTTATGAAAACTGAAATGGAAAAATGTTTGGCAGGTGAATGGTATGATTGCCACGACCCGTTTTTTATGGATTTGAAAAGTAAAGCTCATCACTTGTTGATGAAATATAATTCTTTGCCGTATGAACAAAAGACTGAAAAATATGCCGTACTAAAGGAAATGTTTGGAAGTATAGGCGCAAATGTTTCTGTCGGTCATTCGTTTATATGTGATTATGGATGCAATATACATATCGGTGATAATGTCACCGTAAATACTGGTTGTACATTTGTCGATTGCAATAAGATTACCATAGGGAACAATGTGCTGGTAGCACCTAATGTACAAATCTATACGGCAACTCACCCGGTAGAGTTTAATGAACGACTTGTATTGACAGAAACCCCGGATGGCTGTAAGTATGTCCGTCGAACTTTTGCCCTCCCTGTCATGATAGAGGATGGCTGCTGGATTGGCGGTGGAGTAATTATTTTACCGGGAGTGACAATAGGGCAAAAATGTGTGATTGGTGCAGGAAGTGTTGTAACCAAAGATATTCCGGCAAATAGCTTGGCGGTAGGAAATCCTTGCCGGGTGATACGGAAAATCAATCAAATGTAAGGTTATGATTAAATTAGTAGCCTTTGACTTAGACGGTACAATCGGAGATACAATTCCCATGTGCCTCAAAGCCTTAAAAAAGGCAGTAACTCCCTATGTTACTCTTAATGATGTATCCGAAAATGATATTTTAGAAACTTTTGGACTAAATGAAAAAGGGATGATAAAAAAACTTGTTGGTTATAATTGGGAAAATGCTTTGGATGACTTCTACGTGATATACGAACAAATGCATATAATGTGCCCTCGTCCTTTCGACGGTATAACAGAACTGATTGAGAAGTTAAAAAAGAAATCTATTCTTATTGCTTTGGTTACAGGAAAAGGAGAAAAGAGCTGTGCGATAACATTACGTCAATTTAATATGGACACGTGTTTTGATAAAGTAAAAACTGGAAATCCTTTCAAAAATAATAAAGCAGAGAATTTTAGGGAACTGCTCGCAGATTATAAATTACAACCGGATGAAATGATATATATAGGTGATACAGTTTCAGATATTGTGTCTTGTAGGGAAGTTGGAATACGATGTTTATCTGCTTCATGGATAACTTCTTGCTTAGATGCACAAAAATTAGAAGCTCACAATGCTGGGAATGTTTTTTATTCAATAGCTTCACTTGAATGCTATTTAATGGGATGACAAATATATGTGCTTAATAAAAAAACATTTAGTATTTCTATTGTATGAACAAAATATCAGATTTGAGTTTCTTTCGATTATTATCGGAATGCTCACAACGTAAAGTTTTCGGTATCAGAGTTTATGGAAGCTATTGAGGAATTGGCTATTCATTTGGCTGATTTCAGTATCAGCGAACAGGATAATAGCGTTTTATTACGCTATTTTTCATTCGGATTACATAGACTTAAATCGTATCATGTACGGTTTGAGCAAGAAAAAAATGCCTTATTTGTATCCCATTGATGAAGCGATTGGGCTACTGAACAATGAAATACGCCTTGTGGAATGGCGTATCAAGTACCCGGAGCAATTCAAATCACACTTTAACAAACAACCTTTTTCCCCTCTTTATTTGGCAGACAAAACAAATCTGATTGATATAATGGAAATTATCAGCGGTTTATTCCTTTCCAAACATATCGTCTATAAAAATGATAAACCTACTTTCTTGTCCGACTTGTCTAAAGTTACAGGCGCATAATCTATGTTTACTGCCTTTTTCATTTTTTCTATTTCTTCGTTCATTGTACCGAGCAGGGTACGCATTTCCGTCTCTTTTCCGAATACCCGTTTCAGGAGAAGTTTTGTCTTCAGAATGAAGAACGGGTCAGCGGATTTTCCGGGTTGGCAAGCTTTCTTTTAAGCGTATAGCCTAGCCAGTCTGAACATGAAGAACTTCAGATCAGCCACCCCTCTTAACTGGCTTCGAAAAGCTTTGATTTTAGCATTGAACGACTCCGCTGAAGCATTTGTCAATCGTTCTTCAAAATAATTTATGATGGTCGTACTATGGTTTGAAAAGGTATCAAGTACCTTGTTGAACTCCATATAGTCAAACTTTTCCACTTCATTGTACCATCTTGCGAGATTTAGCCTTGCTTCATCGGGACCTGACTTCTTGTTGAAGATGTCTGTCAGTTTCATGCTAAGGCTGTATCCTTCCAGAAGCTTGGGGAATTTATCAAAGAGAATGGCAGCCCTGGTCTTTTGCTGTTCATTCCATTTGCTCCAGTGTTTCAGTATAATATGCTTGCTTCTGCTTACTATCTGTGGCAGGGTTTCTCCGTTCTCCATTCTTTCAGGCTCCCATTTCCTATTCTCTCCCTTTCCGCCTTACTCTTTGCTTCTTTCTTCTTTGACGGTGCTCCCTGATAGCCTGATTTTCCGCATCAAGTACTTTCCACCGATAGCGTATTCTTAACTGGTCTACAGCTTCAGACATGAGCTGCTGTACATGAAAACGGTCATTGATCAGCTTTGCGGCAGGAAACACCTTTCTGACCGTCAGCATCATGGCTGAAGATAAATCTGTAGTGACAGTCTTGACAGACAGCCGTTTCCGGTGCGGAAGCCTGCGCAAGATTCCGCTTACCGCATCTGTGGCCACTCCACGAACCATTGCAACTAAAGCCCCCTTACGGCCTTTAGCTGCTTTATTGGTCAGAATCGTATAAACATCTCCATTGCTCAGGCAAGTTTCATCCAAAGAAAGGTTTTCTCCAATGTTTTCAGGATAAAGGAGGTAGTCATGCGCATGTTCGAGTTGGTCCCAGTTCCGGTAATCACTGATTTTCTCCTTGTATTGTTTACGAAGAGTCTGCCCTTTTACGCCATAACGTTCCGCAAGCACACAGATACTCACAGGAGTAGATTCAATCTCCTTCTTTTAAAAAAGAAACGAACTCAGAATTCAGCCGTGTACCGTCAAATTCGGATAAATCCCAGTCATAGCTGAAGATTTCATTGGAAGACTTGTCAAGCCATTTACGTTTACGAACATGGAGATAAGTGGCGCGACCACGAATAGGATAGTCTTGGATTGTACGGTACTCACCAAAACCATAGGATATGATATCCGGGTTGGTCTTATCTTCTTTTAGCTGAACTTTTTTTTCATCAAGATAAATATCAAAACGGTCAGCACTCTTGTCGAAATTGACAATATCAAAGTTGTCTATAAGCACATCCGGAAGGATGGCACGAAGGAGTCGTTCGGGTTTCATAAAACAAAGGTAAGCAAAGGTAGCTAATTTTAAAACTTAACAACCAGAAATTTCCGCTGAGCCTGAAGAACAGGATGTTCATTGTTCCTGATCCCTAAGCTCGTATACCTCGTCATCCAGTCTATATTGTTGTATTTGCGTTTTGTGAGAAAACAAAAAATCCTGATTCCGTTTGGAAATCAGGATTTTATTGCCTTTTTTTCTTCAAAGTGGTGCCACCAGGAATCGAACCGGGGACACAAGGATTTTCAGTCCTTTGCTCTACCAACTGAGCTATGGCACCATTATTTCTTGTTTGCGGTTGCAAAGGTAGTGAAACTTTTTTAAACTACAAACTATTTCTAAAAAAAAACACTGATAAAAACATAAGGTGCTTATTATCAGTGTTGTTTAATTAAAATTATTTTTCTTTTAGTGGATTCCAACCTTGCGCTTTCAGCTCAAACTCTTGTCCGTCACGGGTAATCAGGGCACATCCCAGCTCCGGTTTGGTGATGTGACCAATCACTTTTATACCCTCTATAGCCGAAACTCGTTCATGCTCTGTTAAAGGTACAGTAAATAATAGCTCATAGTCCTCACCACCATTTAAAGCACATGTTGTCACATTCATATTCAGCTCTTCCGCCATTACAGCCGTTTGGTAATCAATGGGAATTCTTTCTTCGTAAACGCGACAGCCGGTATCGCTTTGTGAGCATATATGTAGCAGTTCCGAAGAAAGGCCGTCGGAAATATCCATCATAGCGGTGGGCTTGATTCCCGCTTTTGCCAGTTTCTCAATGATATCCTTACGTGCTTCAGGCTTTAACTGACGTTCCAAAATATATTCTTTTCCGGAAAAATCCGGATTTGCTTCTTTTTCTCCTTGGAAAACAGCCTTTTCACGCTCTAGAAGTTGAAGTCCCATATAAGCTCCTCCCAAGTCACCGCTGACACAAATCAAGTCTGTATCTTGTGCGCCGTTGCGATAAACCACTTTGTCCTTGTCCGCTTCACCTATGCAAGTAATACTGATGGCGAGCCCGGTTACGGATGAAGTTGTATCTCCACCCACAATATCTACATGGTGTAGTTCACAAGCCAGTTTTAGCCCATCATAGAACTGTTCTAAATCTTCAATACAAAAGCGTTTGGACAGTGCGATAGAAACTGTGATTTGTTTTGGAGTACCATTCATAGCATAAATGTCCGAGAAGTTTACGATGGCCGATTTATATCCCAAATGTTTCAATGGGGTATAAACCAAATCAAAATGTACCCCTTCCATCAGTAAGTCTGTGGTCACCAATACCTCTTTATCTTTAAATTCCAATACGGCTGCATCGTCTCCCACACCATATTGGGTTTCCGGATTTTTTAACTCGATATCCTTCGTTAGATGTTTAATGAGGCCGAACTCACCTAAGGTCGCTATTTCTGTTCTGTTTATTTCCTGCATGTCCTTAAATTCGATTAATCATTTCACGCATAATGGTAGTCATGCGCGGTTGCGCTTCATCTGCCGCTTTCTGAACCTCTTCGTGTGAAACTTCCACAATTTTTCCCTCCACGCCTAGGTCGGTGATAACCGATACTCCAAACACTTTGATGCCACAATGGTTTGCTACAATAACTTCAGGAACGGTAGACATACCTACGGCGTCAGCTCCAAGAATGTGGAACATCTTGTATTCTGCCGGAGTTTCGAAGGTAGGTCCCTGTGTACCGATATATACTCCTTGTTGTACTTTGATACCTTTTTCTTTAGCGATCTCCAGTGCTTTGTCTATCAGTTCTTTGGAGTAGGCTTCACTCATATCCGGGAAACGGGGGCCGTATTCAATGTTCTTGCCGTGCAACGGGTGTTCGGGAAAAAAGTTGATATGATCTCTGATAATCATCAGATCACCAATTTCAAAGTCTGCATTCGTACCTCCAGCTGCATTGGATACGAACAATGTTTTGATGCCTAATTCACGCATCACCCGTACGGGGAAAGTAACTTCTTTCATGGAGTATCCTTCATAGAAGTGGAAACGTCCTTGCATAGCCATGATGTCTTTATTACCTAATTTGCCGAAAATCAATTTACCGCTATGTCCCTCTACGGTTGAAACAGGGAAATTAGGGATATCTTTGTAACTGATCTCGTATTTATCGGTAATTTCGTGTACCAGGCTTCCTAAGCCGGTACCTAATATAATAGCAGTTTCGGGACTGGTATGCATCTTTTCTCTAAGAAAAGTTGCTGTTTCTTGAATTTTTTCTAACATAGTCGGTTATATTTGAGTTAAACAGTTCTTGTTGGTCTTGTAAAAAGGCTACCTCAATGGGCAGCATATATATATAAGGTTTCAGCATTTCGTCCATCAGTGGATGGGCTGCTAGTCGTACAGAGTCTTTTTCAGTGGTGATAATCATGCGTTTACCTTCCGGAAGTTTCATGAAACGCTTCTTTATCAGTTCCATATCTCTTGCTGTAAAGTCATGGTGGTCACTGAAAGCCAGTGACTCAATGTGCTCATTGTATGGTGATAAATCTTGAATGAGTTTTGCTGGGGAGGCTATGCCTGTCACCAATAGGATATGCTTGTCTTTTTCTATCTCTTTTAATGAAACTGCATTCTCTGCTGTAAACAACGGATGCAGCTTGCCGTATGCTAATGTTGTGAAGTAGAGCTGCTGATAGGGGTAAAGTTCCATTTGCTTGCTTAAGACTCTTAAATCCATAGGGGTGATGTCCTTAGGACATTTAGTGACAATGACAATATGTGCCCGGCTTTTTCCGTTTTCAGGTTCGCGCATTCGTCCGGCAGGCAGCAAGGTGTCTTCGCAAATCAGTCGGTGGTAATCTACTAATAAGATGTTTATTCCGGGCTTTACATATCGGTGCTGGAAAGCATCATCCAAAATAATCACTTCTGTTCCAGGGGCGATGTGACTATTGCATAACTGCTCTATGCCATGACAACGGTCCCGGTCTACTGCCATATAGATATCCGGAAACTTCTGTTTCATTTGGAAAGGTTCGTCACCTATCATCTGTACGGACGTATCCGGTCTGGCAAGTACAAAGCCTTTGGATTTGCGTTTGTAGCCGCGGCTCAGTACGGCTACTTTGTAATCTTTCTGCAATAATCTTATCAGGTATTCTGTATGGGGGGTCTTTCCGGTTCCGCCTACGGTGATGTTGCCTACCGAGATGATCGGGATATCAAACTTACGTTCTTTGTATATTCCCCAGTCAAACAATTTATTACGCAGCCATACACCGGTCCCATAAATCCATGAAACCGGATATAGCCACTTGTTTATCTTGATAAGATTACCTTCCATGTGCAATTTATTGGATATTAGGGTCAAACGGCATACGTGCCTGTATACAGTTGGCGTCTTTTATGTTCTCCAGCGCCTTGAAGCTGTTATAATAGCTTCCCAAATATTCTTTAATTTCGCTGTTTATATAATGTTTTTTCTGATTGCCCAGCAGGCTTGCGAAAATATTTTCTTTTTCAGGATAGCCGATAATACTGTAATTTTCGATACCGGCTTGGGTGGCGGCGGCATTCAATGCTTTGTCTATACCTCCCAGCTCGTCTACCAGACCAAGGTCTTTTGCCATGGCACCGGTCCATACACGGCCTTCAGCAACTTTTTCAATAGCCTCTGTAGACATTTTTCTACCTTCAGCGCAACGGTTTACGAACAGCTTGTATCCTCGGTTGACATAGTTCTGCATTAATTCTTGTTCTGATGCATTTAGCGGGCGGGTGAGAACCGGACCTAGGCTGGCACCCAGATCAGCCATTTTATTAGTTTTCACTACATCAAAATTTAGTCCTAAAGTTTCAGTAAACAGTTTCTCACCTGAATACATCATGCCGAATATGCCGATAGAACCAGTCAGCGTAGTCGGGTCAGCGAAAATACGGTTTGCAGCGCAGGAAATGTAATAGCCTCCTGATGCAGCATAATCTCCCATAGAAACGATTACCGGTTTTTTCTCTTTCAGTCTTACTACTTCACGCCATATTTGATCTGAACCGTATGCGCTGCCACCCGGTGAGTTGACGCGTAATACAACAGCTTTTACGTCATCGTTGTCACGTAATTTGCGCAGGTCTTTACACATCTTTTGTACATCAATACAATCTTCTGTGGAACTGCCGGGAGCATCCAGGATCTCGCCGTATGCATAATATACGGCTATTATATTTCCACTTTTGTCTTTGGGCACATTTTTCTTGACGTTTATTATGTCTTCTATGAAAAGACTGTTTAGTTTGTCGTCTTCGTCACGACCGCTTAATTGTTTCAGATAGGAAATAACCTCATCTTTATACATCAGGGTATCTGCCAGTTTGCATTGAATATATTCTTCTGCCTGACAAAAATCCATATATCGGTCAGCATAAGCATTCAGAGTATCTGTCGGGATGCGTCGTGAGTCGGATACATCTGCAAGAATACGATGCCAGACAGATTCCAGACATTCGGTCATCTGTTTGCGGTTGGCCGGACTCATTTCTGTTGCAATAAACGGTTCCACGGCTGATTTGTAAGTACCCACTCTGAATACCTGTACTTCCAGTCCTAGTTTGGAAACCAGATTTTTGAAGAAAACAGGTTGCATGCCTGCTCCGTGCCATCCAATACTTCCTTGCGGATTGATAATTATTTTATCGGCCACGCTGGAAAGATAATACATCCCCTGTGCATATTGGTCTGCATAAGCAACGATGAATTTGCCGCTTTCTTTGAAATCCAGTAATGCATTGCGTATTTCCTCTAAGGAAGCGTATGATGCTTCCAGATAAGAAGGTTGGATATAAATACCCTTGATTTTGTCATTGTCTTTTGCCTTCTTGATAGAAGCTAGAATGTCATCCAAACCGTATGCTTCAAATTCTTCTCCCAAAAGTTGTTGGAGTGGGTTTTCCTGTACACGTTCGGACAAACTGCCTTTAAAGTCGAGTACGAAGATAGAGTTGTCTTTCACCACCGTTTCAGTATCCGATGAGGCGACTATGCCAACCAGAGTGATAATCCCTAGTATAGTGAACACTACGCCTGCCAGAATGACGCCGATGACGCTGGCAAACGTAAATTTTAGAAAATCTTTCATTGAATGTGTTGTTTTTAATGTTAATAATTAGCTAACAAAAATAGGTTATTGCATTGAAAAAAGCAAAAAAAGTGAACTTCTTTTGTTACCTGTTTGTTCTTCATTTATAATAACCCATAAATACGTTGTTTTATATGACAAAAAGTTTTAAGGAGGCTCTGAAAGCCCGTCGTACATTTTATCGGATCCAAAACAAATCGACATTGTCTGATAAAGAAATAAGAGATTTAATTTGTTTTGCTGTAGAATTTGTCCCCTCAGCTTTCAATTCTCAAACCACTCGTGTTGTGTTATTAACAGGTAAGGCGCATGAAAAGTTGTGGAACATTGTAAAAAATGTCTTGCGTAAGCGAGTTCCGGCTGAGGTATTTGGCAAGACCGAAGAAAAGATTGATGGCTGTTTCGCTTGTGGATATGGTACTATTCTCTATTTTGAAGATATGGCTATCGTTCGCTCTTTGCAGGAAAGTTTCCCCACTTATAAAGATAATTTCCCTATCTGGGCAGAGCAGACCGATGCTATGCATCAGTTGGCAGTCTGGACCATGCTGGAAGATGCAGGAATGGGGGCGTCTTTGCAACATTATAATCCGCTGATTGATGATGAAGTACGTAGAGTTTGGAATTTGTCTGATGACTGGAAATTGATAGCGCAGATGCCATTCGGTGTGCCTGTTGCACAACCGGGCTTTAAGGAAGTGAAGTCATTGGATGAGCGTGTTTTTGAATTTACTGATTAAAATTCATGTCTTATCTTTTGGCTTATTAGGGGAAAATAAGCATCTTTGTGTGCAATAAAAACAAAGATGTGCTATGAAAAAATTATTATCACTTCCCCCTAATCTGGTGGAATGTTTTCATGATATAGAGAAAGCGGACCAGACAGAGTGGTTTTGTACTTCCGATCCTATAGGTAGTAAGCTAGGATCAGGCGGGGGGACTGCATGGCTGTTGGAGGCTTGTTGTCAGAAAGTAGCTCCTGACAGCGATTTTCTTACTTGGCTGGGAAAAGAAAAACGTATTTTACTTCATGCAGGCGGGCAGAGTCGTCGTTTGCCCGGATATGCGCCATCCGGCAAAATTCTTACTCCCATTCCTGTATTCCGGTGGGCCAGAGGACAACGGCTGTCACAAAATCTGCTTTCCCTCCAGCTCCCTTTATATGAACAAATCATGGAGAAAGCTCCGTCTTCTCTTCATACATTGATTGCAAGTGGGGATGTTTATATCCGTGCGGGCCAACCGCTTCAGACTATTCCTGATGCGGATGTGGTGTGTTACGGTTTATGGGTAGATCCTAATCTGGCAAAGAACCATGGTGTTTTTGTTTCTTCACGGGCCACTCCCGATAAGCTTGATTTCATGCTTCAAAAACCTTCGGTGGAGGAATTGGGGAAATTAATGCAAACCCATCTTTTTCTGATGGATATCGGAATTTGGCTGTTAAGTGATCGTGCGGTTAGTCTGTTGGTAAAACGATCTTATAAGGAAGGAAAACTCTCTTATTATGACATGTATTCTGATTTCGGACTTACATTGGGAGAGCACCCGCGTATGATGGACGATGAACTTAACAAGCTGAGTGTGGCTATTCTGCCGTTGCCCGGAGGAGAGTTTTATCATTACGGAACCAGTCGTGAACTTATTTCTTCTACATTGGCAGTACAAAATCTGGTAAACGACCAGCGGGAGATTATGCACAAGAAGGTAAAACCGCATCCGGCCATGTTTGTTCAAAATGCTGAGGTAGGTTATCAACTTACCTCACAAAATTCGGAAATATGGATAGAGAACAGTTATGTAGGAGCAGGATGGAATATCCATCACCAGACCATCATAACAGGGGTTCCCGCTAATAATTGGAACCTGGAGGTTCCGTCCGGTGTGTGTATTGATGTGGTTCCTTTTGGAGAATCTGGCTATGTAGCGCGTCCATACGGCTTCAATGATACTTTCAAGGGAGCTTTGGCTAAGGAAGAAACATATTATCAAGGAATGTCTGTAGGTGAGTGGTGTGCTGTACGCGGCATTTCGGTGGAAGAAATAGAAAACGGTCACGACTTGCAGGCCGCGCGTTTGTTTCCGGTTTGCTCATCTGTAGAGGAATTGGGAGCAGTTATGCGCTGGATGGTCTCTGAACCGGCATTACAGCAAGGAAAAGAAATATGGCAACGCTGTCGTAAGTTATCTGCCGATGATATATCCGCTTATTCTAATCTTTATCGTCTGGCAGAACAGCGTGAAGCTTTCCGGATAAAGAATTGGCCGGCATTGGCGCATAATTATGAACGAAGTGTCTTTTATCAGCTAAATTTGGAGAATGCTGCTGGAGAATTTGCTCGGTATGATCTGTCGTTGCCTGAGCCTTTATCAGAATCGGCTCCGCTGATGACACGTATCAGTGATAATATGTTCCGTGCCCGGGTGCAGCAGCTTAAGGGGCTGGCTTATCGGGAATATGAGAATGAGGCTTTTCGTTTGATGCGCGACGGACTTACTGCTTCGGCTTTAGCCAAGAGGCAGCAACCGCATTTGTCAGTGTACTCCGATCAGATTGTCTGGGGGCGTAGTCCGGTCCGTATTGATCTGGCCGGCGGATGGACGGATACTCCACCTTATTGCTTGAATGAAGGGGGGAATGTGGTGAATATTGCTATTGAGTTGAACGGGCAGCCTCCTCTACAAGTTTACGTGAAACCCTGTCGGGAGTATAAGATAATTCTTCGTTCTATAGACTTAGGCGCTATGGAAGTGGTTACAACTTACGGGGAGGTAAGGGATTTCATGCAAGTGGGATCCCCATTCTCTATACCTAAAGCGGCATTGGTGCTGGCAGGTTTCCAGCCGGGCTTTTCCACCGAATCGTATGTTTCATTGGAAGAGCAGTTGAAGGCGTTTGGCTCCGGAATGGAAATCACTCTGCTTTCTGCGATTCCTGCGGGCTCCGGTCTGGGTACAAGTTCTATTCTTGCATCAACTGTGCTGGGGGCAATCTCTGATTTTTGCGGACTGAACTGGGATAAGAACGAGATATGTAACCGTACGCTTATTTTGGAACAGTTGCTGACTACCGGAGGGGGGTGGCAAGATCAATACGGAGGTGTGCTTCGTGGAGTGAAATTATTGCAGACTCATGCAGGTATGGATCAGAGTCCGTTAGTGCGCTGGTTGCCCGATTATTTGTTTACAGGTGGCGAATATCAGAAGTGCCATTTGCTTTATTACACGGGAATTACCCGTACAGCCAAAGGAATTTTAGCTGAAATCGTGCGTAGCATGTTCCTCAACTCCACAGAGCATTTGTTTATACTTGGCGGTATGAAGGGGCATGCTCTTGACTTGTACGAAGCCATTCAGCGTGGGAATTTCGATGAAATGGGGCGTTTGGTTGGTAAAAGCTGGAAGCTGAACCAAGCGTTGGATCCCGGCACTAATCCCGAGGCAGTTGAGACTATCATTCGCCGGATTGATGATTATTGCCTGGGATATAAATTGCCAGGTGCGGGGGGAGGCGGCTATCTTTATATGGTGGCTAAAGATCCTGAGGCTGCTATACGTATTCGAAGTATTCTTACTCAGAACCCACCCAACAGTTGTGCCCGTTTCGTTGATATGGCTTTGTCCGACAAAGGCTTGCAAATTAGCCGAAGCTAGTTATAACTGAATAGAGTTGGGAAACCAGCCGGGTGATATTTTCTTTAGCAAACTCCGGTTCCATTGCCTTCTCCAGGGTGATGGGGCCGGGGGCTATAGAGAATATACCTTTGAATCCCGCTTTGTTTAATTCCGGCAGGTTTTCTATACTGCCTGCCAGTACAATAACGGGAATATGTTCTTTTTGTGCTTCCTTTAGTATTCCGTATGGTACTTTTCCCATAGCTGTCTGCCGGTCTGCTTTTCCCTCGCCCGTAATAATGAGGTCTGCTCCTTTTATTTTTTCGGAGAAGTCGATGGCTTTCAATAATAATTCTGTTCCCGGTTTTAGCTCTGCGTTAAAAAAAGCCAGTAGTCCACCACCCATGCCTCCGGCTGCACCTGCACCGGGGTAGTTCGTGATATCTTTTCCTGTCGTTTTCTTTATAACTTCGGCTAATGATTGCATGCCTTCATCCAGTCTTTGTACCATATTTGAATCGGCTCCTTTTTGTTGTGCAAAGATATATGCCGCTCCGTCAGGGCCGTAGAAAGGGTTGGCTACATCACATGCTACCATGAAGTGTGTTTCTCTTAGTGCGGGGTGAATACCGGATGTGTCTATGTTTGCCACGGCTTCCATTATTTGGCCTCCTGTACCTAAGGTATGCCCTGATTTGTCTAGAAAGCGGAAACCTAGTGCCTGTAGCATTCCTAATCCTGCGTCATTAGTCGCGCTTCCGCCAATACCGATTATAAAATTTCTGCATCCTTTGTTTAATGCGTCTTTTATCAATTCTCCTGTACCAAAGGTTGTTGTCAGCATAGGATTTCTTTGTTCAATAGGTACGAGAGGTAGTCCGCTGATGGCAGCCATTTCTATAATAGCTGTTCTGCCATTGCCGGACAGACCGTAATGTGTTTTTGCCATTTTCATTAGCGGTCCATGTGCCGATAAGGTTATATATTTCCCTTTAGTGGCTCTGATGAGTACGTCCAGTAAACCTTCACCGCCATCAGCGATGGGAATAACTGAAGTGTGGCAGGAAGGATTTATGCTTTTGATACCTTTTTCGGCAGCTTTTCCTGCTTCTGCTGAAGTTAGACAGCCTTTGAATGAATCGATGGCGATAATTATTTTCTTCATTGTATATCTTTATATAGTGCAAATCTACTGAAAACTTTTCTTCTTTAAATAGAACAGGTTGTCTTTTATTTGTGGATTGGAATATGTGTAGCTTGATGGATAAAGTAGATGTTTTTTGCTTTTGTCTGGGTGTAAGTATTGGTTCTTGAAATTGATGGTGTTTCCGAACAACCGTCGAGATGTAAGAAAATGATTTTTTTTCTTCTCGGCATTTTTTCTCCTACAGTTTTTCCCCAGTGTTTGCGGAGTCAGCACTTTTGAGAGCTCTATGGTTTGTGTTTCGTAACCTGTCCGGTTTTTCTTCGGGCTTGCTTCTTTTCCGTCTTTCCTTGTTTTCCGTCTGCTGTTTTCGTATGGGTTCCTTCCTTTTTCCGTCCCTATACGCGCGTGCGAATATTATAATGTGTCTGTCTTTTTCCTCCCGTGTCCTCCGTTATAAAAACATGCTTTGTAACACATCTGTCATTCAGTGTATTACAAAAAAGTTTCAGGAAATCCGTATAATTTTTCCTTCGTATGTTTGCTGGTTATCGTTAAAAGGTCTACCTTTGCATCCGCAATCGAGAGAGATGCGGCACTTCAGACAGTGTGTGACTGACTTGGTGAAACAAACGTAGGAGAGTTTTCCTTGACAGTGTCTGCACCCAGTATCTTACCTTAGCGGGGCTAAGGGGCGAGAACGGATAAGACGTGGGAGGATGGACGTCCCGCCTTTATGGAAGTTTCGAAAAAAAACTTTTTCAAAAAAACTTTCGAAAACATTTGGTGGTTACGATAAAATCTCTTACCTTTGCATCCGCTTTCGGAAACGATGGCAAAACGAAAATGAGAGTTCTTTGAAAGATTTAAGATAAACAAACAAGTAGTACAAGCTGGTGCACCGTATGTAATATATATATGGTGTACGGAAAAAACAAGAACCGTCAATATTGATATTGATAGATTTGGAATCCTTGAGCAGATTATCAACTGAATAGTTGGAAAAAGATATTATTACAATGAAGAGTTTGATCCTGGCTCAGGATGAACGCTAGCTACAGGCTTAACACATGCAAGTCGAGGGGCAGCATGGTCTTAGCTTGCTAAGGCCGATGGCGACCGGCGCACGGGTGAGTAACACGTATCCAACCTGCCGTCTACTCTTGGACAGCCTTCTGAAAGGAAGATTAATACAAGATGGCATCATGAGTCCACATGTTCACATGATTAAAGGTATTCCGGTAGACGATGGGGATGCGTTCCATTAGATAGTAGGCGGGGTAACGGCCCACCTAGTCTTCGATGGATAGGGGTTCTGAGAGGAAGGTCCCCCACATTGGAACTGAGACACGGTCCAAACTCCTACGGGAGGCAGCAGTGAGGAATATTGGTCAATGGGCGAGAGCCTGAACCAGCCAAGTAGCGTGAAGGATGACTGCCCTATGGGTTGTAAACTTCTTTTATAAAGGAATAAAGTCGGGTATGCATACCCGTTTGCATGTACTTTATGAATAAGGATCGGCTAACTCCGTGCCAGCAGCCGCGGTAATACGGAGGATCCGAGCGTTATCCGGATTTATTGGGTTTAAAGGAGCGTAGATGGATGTTTAAGTCAGTTGTGAAAGTTTGCGGCTCAACCGTAAAATTGCAGTTGATACTGGATATCTTGAGTGCAGTTGAGGCAGGCGGAATTCGTGGTGTAGCGGTGAAATGCTTAGATATCACGAAGAACTCCGATTGCGAAGGCAGCCTGCTAAGCTGCAACTGACATTGAGGCTCGAAAGTGTGGGTATCAAACAGGATTAGATACCCTGGTAGTCCACACGGTAAACGATGAATACTCGCTGTTTGCGATATACAGCAAGCGGCCAAGCGAAAGCGTTAAGTATTCCACCTGGGGAGTACGCCGGCAACGGTGAAACTCAAAGGAATTGACGGGGGCCCGCACAAGCGGAGGAACATGTGGTTTAATTCGATGATACGCGAGGAACCTTACCCGGGCTTAAATTGCAGATGAATTACGGTGAAAGCCGTAAGCCGCAAGGCATCTGTGAAGGTGCTGCATGGTTGTCGTCAGCTCGTGCCGTGAGGTGTCGGCTTAAGTGCCATAACGAGCGCAACCCTTGTTGTCAGTTACTAACAGGTTCTGCTGAGGACTCTGACAAGACTGCCATCGTAAGATGTGAGGAAGGTGGGGATGACGTCAAATCAGCACGGCCCTTACGTCCGGGGCTACACACGTGTTACAATGGGGGGTACAGAGGGCCGCTACCACGCGAGTGGATGCCAATCCCAAAAACCTCTCTCAGTTCGGACTGGAGTCTGCAACCCGACTCCACGAAGCTGGATTCGCTAGTAATCGCGCATCAGCCACGGCGCGGTGAATACGTTCCCGGGCCTTGTACACACCGCCCGTCAAGCCATGGGAGCCGGGGGTACCTGAAGTGCGTAACCGCGAGGAGCGCCCTAGGGTAAAACTGGTGACTGGGGCTAAGTCGTAACAAGGTAGCCGTACCGGAAGGTGCGGCTGGAACACCTCCTTTCTGGAGAGGACGAAAGATCGATAAGGTTTTTGTTCTTGTACTGCTGGTGTTGTTTATTCAAGATATGATTCCGTAATGATACGGAAGAGAGAAAGTAAGAAGCCGGGTCTAATTAAACAGACTAGGTTGAACTTAGTCCTATAGCTCAGTTGGTTAGAGCGCTACACTGATAATGTAGAGGTCGGCAGTTCAACTCTGCCTGGGACTACGAACGGAATCAAGTTCGGGGGATTAGCTCAGCTGGCTAGAGCATCTGCCTTGCACGCAGAGGGTCAACGGTTCGAATCCGTTATTCTCCACTCCATCGGAAACGTGAGATACGAAGATGAACGATCTATGACATATTGTACAAGCAAACAGTAATTTTAGTAGTAAAGAGCTGAAAGTATATATCATCCCGCTACCAACGGAACGCAAGAACCGTTGTGTGAGCGAATGGATAAGGAAAGTAAAGAAAGGGCGCATGGCGGATGCCTTGGCTCTCGGAGGCGATGAAGGACGTGATAAGCTGCGATAAGCTTTGGGGAGGTGCAAATGACCTTTGATCCAGAGATTTCCGAATGGGACAACCCAATATCTTGAAGAGGTATTATCCAACGTTGTTGGAGGCTAACGCAGGGAACTGAAACATCTTAGTACCTGCAGGAAAAGAAAATAAACAATGATTCCCCCAGTAGTGGCGAGCGAACGGGGAACAGCCCAAACCATCCATGTTACGGCATGGGTGGGGTTGTAGACTACGTCGTTGCATGAAGACATCAGAGAAGAACTTTCTGGAAAGAAAGACCATAGAGCATGACAGTTGCGTATTCGAATGTTGTCGAAGCATAGTAGTATCCTGAGTAGCGCGGAGCACGAGGAATTCTGCGTGAATCTGCCGGGACCATCCGGTAAGGCTAAATACTCCCGAGAGACCGATAGCGAACCAGTACCGTGAGGGAAAGGTGAAAAGCACTTCGAACAGAAGAGTGAAATAGTTCCTGAAACCGTGCGCCTACAAGCGGTCGGAGCTCGTTAATGAGTGACGGCGTGCCTTTGCATAATGAACCTACGAGTTGCCTTTGCCGGCAAGGTTAAGTGTGACGACACACGTATCCGAAGCGAAAGCGAGTCTGAACAGGGCGTATAGTCGGCAGTGGCAGACGCGAAACCAAGTGATCTACCCTTGGCCAGGTTGAAGGCTGGGTAACACCAGCTGGAGGACCGCACCAATAAGCGTTGAAAAGCTTCTGGATGAGCTGAGGGTAGGGGTGAAAGGCTAATCAAACTTGGAGATAGCTCGTACTCCCCGAAATGCATTTAGGTGCAGCCTTGCGGGTTACTGATGTGAGGTAGAGCGACTGATAAGATGCGAGGGCTTCACCGCCTATCAAGTCTTGACAAACTCCGAATGCGCATCAGTTCTACCGCAGGAGTGAGGGCATGGGTGCTAAGGTCCGTGCCCGAGAGGAGAAGAATCCGGACCACCTGCTAAGGTCCCGAAATGACAGCTAAGTTAAACTAACGAAGTCTGACTGCTAAGACAGCTAGGATGTTGGCTTGGAAGCAGCCATTCATTTAAAGAGTGCGTAACAGCTCACTAGTCGAGGAGTCGGGCGTGGATAATAATCGGGTATTAAGTTGTCTACCGAAGCAGTGGGATCATTGATATGATCGGTAGGGGAGCATTCCAGTCGGCGTCGAAGGCGTACCGTGAGGTATTCTGGAGCGTCTGGAAAAGCAAATGTAGGTATAAGTAACGATAAAGGGGGCGGGAAACCCCCTCGCCGAAAGACTAAGGTTTCCTGATCAACGCTAATCGGATCAGGGTCAGTCGGGTCCTAAGGCTCAGCCGAACGGCGATGCCGATGGCAGAAACGGTTAATATTCCGTTACTACCTTCAGGAGTGACGTGGAGACGCAGTAGTGACAGTGCCGCCATCTGACGGAATAGATGGTTGAAGGGTGTAGGAGTCGATCATGGCAGGCAAATCCACCATGAGATCCGAACCTGATAGTATGCCGCGTCCTTCGGGACAAGGCAATAGTGCGCGTAAGCATGCTGCCGAGAAAATCCGCTAAACTTAATCCTGCAGGTACCCGTACCGCAAACGGACACACGTAGTCGGGATGAATATTCTAAGGCGCTTGAGTGATTCACGGTTAAGGAACTAGGCAAACTGACCCTGTAACTTCGGGATAAAGGGTCCCTACCCTTTTATGGGAGGGCGCAGAGAATCGGTCCAGGCAACTGTTTAACAAAAACACAGGGCTGTGCCAAATCGAAAGATCCAGTATACAGCCTGACACCTGCCCGGTGCTGGAAGGTTAAGAGGAGATGTCATCGATAAGAGAAGCGTTGAATTGAAGCCCCAGTAAACGGCGGCCGTAACTATAACGGTCCTAAGGTAGCGAAATTCCTTGTCGGGTAAGTTCCGACCTGCACGAATGGTGTAATGATCTGGACGCTGTCTCAACCGTGAGCTCAGTGAAATTGTAGTATCGGTGAAGATGCCGATTACCCGCGATGGGACGAAAAGACCCCGTGAACCTTTACTATAGCTTATCATTGAATCTGGGCACGTGATGTGTAGGATAGGTCGGAGGCTTTGAAGCAGGTACGCCAGTATTTGTGGAGCCGCTGTTGAAATACGACCCTTTATTTGTTTGGATTCTAACCCGTGGAACGGGACATTGATTGGTGGGTAGTTTGACTGGGGTGGTCGCCTCCAAAAGCGTAACGGAGGCTTCTAAAGGTGCCCTCCGGCCGATTGGTAACCGGCCTTAGAGTGTAATGGCATAAGGGCGCTTGACTGGGAGACTAACAAGTCGATCAGGTAGGAAACTAGAGCATAGTGATCCGGTGTTTCCGTATGGAAGGGACATCGCTCAAAGGATAAAAGGTACTCCGGGGATAACAGGCTGATCCCTCCCAAGAGCTCATATCGACGGAGTGGTTTGGCACCTCGATGTCGGCTCGTCACATCCTGGGGCTGGAGAAGGTCCCAAGGGTTGGGCTGTTCGCCCATTAAAGTGGCACGCGAGCTGGGTTCAGAACGTCGTGAGACAGTTCGGTCTCTATCTATCGTGGGCGCATGAAATTTGCGTGGCTCTGACACTAGTACGAGAGGACCGTGTTGGACAGACCTCTGGTTTGCCGGTTGTGCCGCCAGGTGCATTGCCGGGTATCTAAGTCTGGATCGGATAAGTGCTGAAAGCATCTAAGTACGAAGCCGGCCACAAGATTAGATTTCTCAGGGTCGTTGTAGACTACGACGTTGATAGGATGCAGGTGTAAAGGTAGAGATACCAAAGCCGAGCATTACTAATTGCCCGTTCACTTTCCTTATATGTCGGATGGTGTATACCTTTGGTTTTTACTACAGAATGAAATTACGATAACAGCTCAACAATATGTCAACCTTATTCAGGTGGCTATAGCACAAGGGTTCCACCTCTTCCCATTCCGAACAGAGAAGTTAAGCCTTGTCACGCCGATGGTACTGCGTCACAGTGGGAGAGTAGGTAGCCGCCGTTTTGATTGAAGCCTCCGGACTTGAAGAAGTTCCGGAGGCTTTTTTTGTATCCGCACGTGTGAAATGTGACCTCTACCGTTTTTTCCCCGTGGGTGGGTACGTTTCCCACGGAACTGTCCGGAAGGGGCAGGTTTTTATTTAGAATTAGAAAAGGGGTTAAAAAGATTGTATTTCATAATTTCTTTATGATTATCGAATATATTTACCACTTGAACTTGAATAATTTTTAGGTCTGCTTGAACAAAAAAACAATAGAATTGTTTCAATAATATAAACCGAGAATCTTTCGAAACTAGTAGCCAAAATGAAGCTTATCGTCAAAATAGGATTAATAGCCCTGCTTTTAATGTTTAATTATCAGGGAGTCGATGCAGATGTTGTTTCTTCCGCTATTGACAGATATGCTACTACTACAGAACATCAAGATAATATGGCATCTGATCATGGTACATTGGATACCATGTCTTTCACCCACTCTTTACTCACAGGGCAACAGCAGGTATTAGCGAAACTAATGCCCGATGATCTCCGTATCCGCAGAGCAGAGGAACTTCAACAGAACTTCTTAAAAATTCTCATAGGTCGTTTTTCACTACGGGAAGAAATACTGGCAACTGACCGCGCTAAGATCTTTCCGTCTAATCCCATTCATTGTGTGTCTCCGGCATGTCATTATTTCGTGTTCACGCTGAGACGCATTTTGATTTAATTAATCGTTATAAATTTAGTTGTTTCACCTTCTCCGGCGCCCTGCAGAGTGTCGGGGTTGGTATAGAATTGTCATTTTTTTAACTATAACGATTAATTAAAACATATATCATGGAAACTATTCAAAATAAAACTACTAATAAGATTGTAGGTATTAAAAATGCGGGTTGGGTAATTATATGCTGCTTTATCATTGCAGTTTGTATCTATCACTTCATATTGGGGAATCCATCCAACTTTATGAATAATGACCCTAATAACCATCCGTTGCCGGGCAGTTTCCTGGGAACAATTTACAAAGGTGGTGTAGTGGTGCCCATTATCCAGACCCTGTTGCTCACCGTCATAGCGTTGAGCGTTGAGCGTTATTTAGCCATCCGGTCTGCTTTTGGCAGAGGTTCGCTGGTGAAATTCGTCGCTAATATTAAATCTACCCTGGCCGCTGGTGATATGAAAAAGGCACAAGAGCTATGTGATAAACAAGGCGGTTCTGTAGCCAATGTAGTTACTTCGACTTTAAGAAAGTATGCCGACGTGGAAAACGATGCGACACTTTCCAAGGACCAGAAAGTACTGGCCATTCAAAAAGAATTGGAAGAAGCAACTGCACTGGAGCTCCCTATGATGGAGCAGAATCTGCCTGTTATCGGTACAATCACCACATTGGGTACCTTGATGGGACTACTCGGTACGGTAATTGGTATGATCCGTTCATTTGCAGCTTTGTCTGCCGGTGGTGGTACGGACTCCATGGCTTTGTCACAAGGTATTTCCGAGGCGTTGATCAATACGGCATTCGGTATCTTGACAGGTGCATTGGCGGTTATTTCTTATAACTACTACACTAATAAGATTGATAAATTGACTTACAGCCTTGATGAAGTAGGTTTCTCTATTGTACAGACCTTTGCGGCTTCTCATAAATAATCGTGCCAACCCTTTAAAATAAACTGCTATGGGTAGAGCAAAGATTAAAAAGAAAAGTACGTTCATAGATATGACGGCCATGAGTGACGTCACTGTGTTGCTGCTTACTTTCTTTATGTTGACTTCAACATTCGTAAAGAAGGAGCCGGTACAGGTGTTTACTCCAGCCTCCGTTTCTGAAATCAAGATTCCGGAAACGAATATCCTTCAGATTCTGGTGGACCCGCAAGGGAAAATATTTATGAGCCTCGACAAACAGCCCGACATGAAGGCCGTATTGGAGAAAATGGGTGAGGAGTACGGAGTTGATTTTACTCCTGAGCAGGAGAAGAAATTTGTGACAGCTTCTACATTTGGTGTTCCAATGAGAAGCATGCAGAAATATCTGGATCTGCCTTCCGACCAGCAGGATAAACTGTTGAAAAATGAAGGTATCCCCTGTGACAGTACAGATAATCAGTTTAAATCATGGGTACGCAGTGCTCGTCAGGTGAATCCTGATTTACGTATTGCTATCAAAGCTGATGCGTCAACTCCCTACGCTGTGATTAAAAACGTAATGAACTCACTTCAGGACCTCAGAGAGAACCGGTACAATCTGATTACTTCTCTGAAGACTACTTCTGATAAATAAAACCGAATAATTATGAGTGCTGAAGTACAAGAAAGCAGCAAAAAAGGAAAGGGTTCGAAGCAAAAAAAGATGACTGTCCGCGTAGACTTTACGCCTATGGTGGATATGAACATGTTGCTGATTACTTTCTTTATGCTGTGTACCACGCTGAGCAAACCTCAGACGATGGAAATAAGTATGCCGAGCAATGACAAGAACATCACTGAAGAGCAGCAGAGCAAGGTGAAGGCTTCACAAGCAATTACCCTGTTACTGGCCGGAGGAGATAAATTGTATTATTATGAAGGAGAACCTAATTATAAAGACTATACATCGCTGAAGGAAACTTCCTATAATGCAGATGGTCTGCGTTCCATTCTTCTTAAAAAGAACTCGGCGGCAGTTCGTGAAGTAAACGATCTGAAAAAACAGAAAGCTGATCTAAAGATATCAGAGGAGGAGTATACGAAAAAACTGGCTGAAATAAAAAGCGGAAAGGATACCCCGACTGTTATTATTAAAGCAACGGATGACTCTTCATACAAGAATCTGATTGATGCTCTGGATGAAATGCAAATATGCAATATAGGTAAGTATGTAATTACAGACATCGCTGATGCAGATCAGTTCTTGATCAAGAACTATGATACGAAGGGCGATCTGAGTAAAGACATTGCGGAATAGTAACACACATTTAAAAGGAGGAAAAGAAAATGGCAAAAATAGATTTGACCTCACCTGAATGGTGTGAACTGATATTCCAAGGTAAGAACAAGGCATACGGTGCCTATAAGATGCGTGCCAATTCACCTAAACGCCACACGTGGGCAATGGTAATTGTAGTGATCATTGCTGCCATAGGTTTCAGTATACCGACATTGGTAAAACTGGCAACCCCGAAGCAGAAAGAGGTGATGACGGAGGTGACTATCTTGTCACAACTGGAAGAACCCGAAGTGAAACAGGAAGAGTTCAAGAAAGTGGAACCGGTGGCTCCGCCTCCCGCTCTGAAAAGCTCTATCAAATTTACAGCTCCTGTCATCAAAAAAGATGAAGAAGTGCGTGATGATGAAGAGATAAAGAGTCAGGAAGAATTGACTCAGACCAAAGTGGCTATCTCTATTGCCGATGTGAAAGGTAATGATGAGCTGAACGGTAAAGATATTGCTGAACTGAAAGAAGTGATAACCAAAGCCCCCGAAGCAGAAGAAAAACCATATACTATGGTAGAACAGATGCCTCAGTTCCCGGGTGGTGATAGAGAATTGCTGTCTTTTATAGCAAAGAATTTGCATTATCCTACCATTGCGCAGGAAAATGGAATACAGGGTAAAGTGTTTGTCCGCTTTGTGGTTTCGGCTACAGGTGACGTAAAGGATGTGAAGGTGATGCGTTCTCTGGACCCGTATTGCGACAAGGAAGCCATCCGGGTGATCCAGTCATTGCCGAAGTGGATTCCGGGAAGACAGAACGGACGTAATGTTCCCGTGTACTATACCGTTCCTATAACTTTTAAGCTACAATAATATCTATATATGATGATGAAGCTGTATATTGCATTGTTGGCTGCTTTGTTGCTGCTGCTTTCGGGCTGCGGCAACAAACCCAAACCGGGGGAAGACGATACGTTGACCTCTGGCACTATAACGATAGCGGTGGACGAAACTTTCCGTCCCATTATAGAAGAAGAGTTACAGGTGTTTCATGCATTGACACCGGATGCCACCGTGCATCCCATTTATTGCAGCGAAGTGGAAGCCATGAAACTTTTGCTGGCGGATAGTGTACGTCTGGCTATAACCACCCGGCAACTGACCACGCAGGAAACAGCCTATCTTAATGACAAGAAATTCTTTCCTGTATCGGTAAAGATGGCGACAGATGGTTTGGCCTTGATAGTGAACAAGCAAAATACGGATTCATTAATTACGGTTGACCAGTTTAAAGAAATACTGACGGGGAAAGTTACTGACTGGAAACAGTTGAATCCTGCTTCCCGTTTGGGTGAGCTCCAACTGGTATTTGATAATCCCAATTCGAGCACCGTACATTATGTACTTGATTCGATCTGCGGCGGTATGCCTTTGTCGAAGGACCTGAAGGCGCAGAAAACAAATCCGGAGGTGATTTCGTATGTGGCTAAGAATCCCGCAGCTTTAGGGGTTATCGGTGTCAACTGGATAGGAAATCCTGCGGATAGTACGCGACTCTCTTTCAATGACGCCATTCGGATAATGGCTGTCAGCCGTGCGGATTCGGCTACAGTGGGAAATAGTTTCAAGCCTTATCAAGCTTATCTGGCTTTGAACCAGTATCCGCTAACTCGCAATGTGTACATTTTACTCAATGATCCTAAAAGTGGCCTGCCCAGTGGTCTGACTTCTTTCCTGACAGATTTCCGGGGACAGCGTATCATCTTGAAATCAGGATTGGTACCTGCTACGGCTGCCGTAAGGATTGTAGATGTAAAAGAGGAATAATAAATGAACAAAAAAGAAGAACCATGAAGAAATTAGTATTAACCGTGATGAGCCTGTGCCTGGCCGTAACTATGTGGGGACAGACATCAGCAGGCAGCGAATGGTCACCCCAGGTGAAACAGGCTGCCACGATGATAAAGGAGAATCCGGCAAAAGCCTCCGAGGCTTTTGATGAACTGCTGAAAGGTAAAAATAAGAAGAATACTTCCTTGTTGGTAGAGATAGGCCGGGCTTATCTGGACCAGGGAAAAACAGCAGAGGCTGCCGAATATGCACAGCGCGCTAAAGATGTGAACAGTAAATGTGCTGTAGCCTATCTGCTGAGTGGTGATGTGGCATTGAAACTAAATGATGTGAACAAAGCCAGCAGTGATTATAACCAGGCTATTTATCTGGATGAAAATTGCAGCGAAGCTTATTTTAAATATGCACAGGTATATAAAGGGGTAGACCCCCAACTGTCACTGGATATGCTGATGCGTTTGCAGACCAAGACTCCGGACGATAACCGTATCAGTAAGGAATTGGCCGATGTATATTATACGATGGGGCAGTATGGCAAAGCAAAAGAAGCTTATGAAAGTTATCTGAAAGTAGGTATGCCTACCGAACAGGACTATACCCGCTATGCCATGTTGCTATATCTGAATAAGGACTATGCGCAGTCTTCGGATATGGCAAAGAAAGGTTTGGAACTTGCTCCGGAAAATCATGTGCTGAAACGTCTGGCGATGTATGATAATCTGGAATTAAAGGATTACAAAGAAGGACTGGAAGCAGCTGCCACTTTCTTTTCTAATCCCGGTAATCCGGATTATGTATATTTGGATTACGTTTATTTCGCCCGTTTGCTGGAAGCTGACAAGCAGTATGATGAAGCGGTGGCACAGTTTGACAAAGCACTGTCCATGGACAAATCGCATACGGAAATCTATAAAGATATCTCTGATGTATACGAAAAGGAACGTGATTTTCCGAAGGCAATAGAGGCTTACAAAAATTATTTGGGCGGAATGAAAAGTGATCCGGATATTAGTGACCTGTTTTTATATGGACGTTTGAACTATTATGCGGCTACTGATTCTGCTTATCAGGATAAGCAACCACTTTATCTAGCTGAAGCCGATACTATTTTTGCACAAGTGGCTGCTAAAGTTCCCGATAACTATTTAGGAAACTTCTGGCGTGCCCGTGTTAATTCTTTGCGTGATCCTGAAACAACTCAGGGATTGGCAAAGCCTTATTATGAGGCTGCACTGAGTATTCTGGAACAGAAGCCTGATGCTACTAAATCAGTGTTGGTGGAATGTAACAGCTATTTGGGATATTATTATTTTGTAAAAGAAGATTATAACCAGTCAAAACTGTATTGGAATAAGATATTGGAAATTGATCCTGGAAACGAAACTGCTACTAAAGCACTAGGAGGAATTAAATAGTCCTTCTTTTTTTCATTTATCATTTGAGTTGAGCGGACAGTACTTGGTTGCCGCCCGCTTAATTCGTTTAACGGTTAATGAATATTAAAGATGAGTCATTCTTCTTGTTTATTCAAATAAACTATATACATTTACAGTGTACTAATCAACTAATACACTAAATAACTAATAAAACCATAAACACAATGATGATTGAAGTAAAGAACTTGTCTTTCAGTTATGGAACGAGAAAACAGAAAGTCTTTGATGACTTCTCGCTAGCATTGGACAAAGGTTCAGTTTACGGCCTTTTAGGGAAGAACGGTACAGGTAAATCTACTTTGCTTTATTTAATGACAGGTTTGCTTCGTCCTCAGGCCGGACGGGTGCTTTACAAAGGGGTGGATGTTTCCATGCGCTATCCCCTGACTTTGCAGGACATGTTTCTAGTGCCTGAAGAATTTGCTTTGCCATCAGTCAGTTTGAAACAATACTTGAAGCTGAATACTCCGTTTTATCCGAATTTCAGCAATGAACTCTTGAGCACTTGCCTTCGTGATTTTGATATGAATGAAGATATTCATTTGGGCGAGCTTTCGATGGGACAGAAGAAGAAAGCATTTATGTGCTTTGCATTAGCTACCAATACCTCTTTGTTGGTAATGGACGAGCCCAGTAATGGATTGGATATTCCTTCTAAAAGTCAGTTTCGTAAAGTAATCGCTTCTGGCATGACCGATGAAAAATCAGTCATCATCTCTACGCACCAGGTGAGAGATATTGACAGCCTGCTGGATCATGTGGTTATTATTGACGGTACCCTCGTATTGTTGAATGCATCGGTAAAGACCATCTGTGACAAAGTCTATTTTGCAGAGCAAGGCATGAATGAACCGACAGACACAGCACTCTATGTCCAGCCGTCCGTCCAGGGAAACAGTGTCATCTTCCCAAACACGCATAATGAGGAGACGAATTTGAATCTGGAAGTACTGTTTAACGCTATGCTGTCAGAGAGAGAAAAAATGCAGTCAATGTTTAACAAGTAACATACACAAACACTATGGATACGAATAAATTCTTTAGCTTTCCGCGTATTGCAATGGTCATGAAACGCGAAATTATGGAAAATTGGAAAACAAATCTTTATCGTCTGATCGGGATTTATGCCGGATTTTTATTGGTGATGGTGTTCACAATGTCGAAACAGGCGTCGTCGTATAGTGATCCTCAGGTGGCTTTTCAGCATTACTGTTCTAATGTGCTGGGGCGTTTGTTCTTATCATCGGTATTTTCGGCATTGTCTATGCTGCCAACATTATGGAGAACATGATTACCAAAGAAAAACGCATCGCTTTTCTGATGCTTCCGGCAACCATGATAGAGAAATTTGTGGCACGGTTCTTAATTGTTACGGTAGGACTGGCGGTGGCTGTCTTTGTTGCGGCGTCATTGGCGGAAATTACCCGTTATCTGTTACTCCCTTTATTTAATGTACCTGAAACATTCCATCAATCTGTTTTATATAACCTTCTTTCCATGGCTTCGGTAGATGGTGAGCAGATATATAGGGGATCAGGCTATGCTATGAATATGCCGTACCAGAATTGGTTGGGTGAGCTGTGCGGATGGGCTTTCTTGGTGTGGTCACATTCACTTTATATTCTAGGAGGTAGTTATTGGTACAAGAAACCTTTTTCAAGACATTGGGTACATTGATGCTTATTTCTATTCTGTGTTCGGTCTTGTCAGTACATATCATATCATGGGTAGGCAATGACGGTATGCGTAGTTTCGCCGAATGGCTGGAAGCTAATTCCCAGTGGATGACATTAAACAAGTTACTTTCCTTAGGAGTGGCGTTCTTCAGTGCATTCACCATGTTCAACTGGTGGCTGAGTTACCGGCTCTTTACCCGTTCACAAGTTATTAAACCCAAATTCCGCTTGCTATGAAATTTAAAGAAAGTAAATCCATTTACTTGCAGATAGCTGACCGGATATGTGATGAAATCCTGCAAGGACAATATATGGAAGAAGAGCGTATTCCATCGGTCAGAGAATACGCCGCCACAGTGGAGGTGAATGCAAATACGGTGGTCCGCACGTATGATTACCTTCAGGGACAAGAGATTATTTACAATAAACGCGGCATTGGTTATTTTGTATCAGCAGGGGCTAAAGACCGGATTATTGCTTTACGGAAAAATACATTCCTGCATGAAGACCTGCCTGAGTTTTTCAGACAAGTGAAGACATTGATATTCCCATGAAGGAGATAGAAAAAATGTATAAGGAATATCTGACTCAACAATGACACAACACCAAGCACATCTACGACAACACATACACAACATCGGTTAGATAAAGAAATCCCGGCAGAGCGATGACTCGCCGGGATTTCTTATATCCGGTTACTTGTCTGCTATAAAAATTGTAGTCCAGTATAACCATTCGGTTGCAGCTCGGAGGATATCGGGATTGATAGATTGGGTGTTATCTTTGGGATGATGGTAATAACCGCCTCCCAAGGCCCATAAGTCTATACATGGATAACCGGCTTTCATAAAGACTGCACCGTCTGTGCGAGGGCGGGTCAGGAAATGAGTCTCACTAGTGAACAGACGTCGATGTACATACCTATCATTGGCTTTCTCTGATAGCTCAGCCAGTTCGGGGTATTTATAGTGATAATTCGCTCCTAGCATCTCACCTACACCCACTTGTTCCAGATTCAGGATTGCTACCACTTTGTTTTGGGGCACAAGGGGATGGTTGGTGTAGTAGGTACTTCCGGTGAGTCCGGCTTCCTCGCCGTCCACACTCATAAAGATGATGCTGCGTTTCGGTTTTATCTTTGATTTTGCCAGTGCTTCGGCTACTCCCAGCATGGCAGCGGAGGAAGAATTGTTGTCATTCGCTCCTTCAATTAGGAAAGGAATCATTCCTAAGTGGTCCAGATGGGCGGAAATGATTACATATTCATTGCATAGTATAGGATCACTGCCTTTGATCATGCCCAAAATATTTTTTCCAGTAGCATTGGGATTATAGGTAGCATTCATTTTGATGTGGGCTCTCTTTCCGGTATGGAAAGAGGCAGGCTTCTGAGTCTTATAAATCTGCCGGATGGTTTCTTTATAGGTCTTGCCTGTTCCCCTGAAAATATCATTGACCACAGTGTCTGTAACATGACAATAGACAAATCCCGGATTATAGGGGCATTCGGACCGGGAACCCATTTGTATAACAAGCCTGCCGCACCATGGGCTGCAGCGTTGTTCAGCTTGGTTTGGTGCAAAGTATGTTTGTACCACATGGCCAGTGAATCGGGGTTACGGCTTATATTGGGTGTTTCTCCCTCTACCAGCACAATCTTGCCTTTTACATCTATGTCTTTGTAATCATCATATCCTAATTCGGGTGCTGTAACGCCAAATCCGGCATATACCACATCGGCTGTCACTTCTCCGTTACTGGTCATTCCTCCGGCAAACCAACCATCTGCCCAAGGGTATGTCTTGGAGATCCATACAGTTTTTTCTTGTCTTGGGTGACAGGAAATAGGATATCCATAGTGCTTCCCGGTTGTATCTCTACACAAGGGTGGGGAATAGCTGTATGTAGGAACCATTCTCACCACGAGGTATTAGTTTCCACTCTTTAAAATATCCTTTTACGATATCTACAGCTTTAGCCATTCCGGGCGAACCTGCGAGTCGTCCCTCCAAGGCCGGGTCTGAAAGTTGCTTTACATAACCGAAAATCTTTTCGGTAGTGATGTTACGATGCATGGCATCAAGGTACATTTCTTCATCAGTCATGGTAGCCGTTCTTCTTTGGGCGGATGAAGACAGGAGCCCAATGCAAGAATTGCAGATAACAAGAGGAGTCCTTTTTCATGTTAATATGTTGATTTAAGATTCGGTTCTAAAGATAAAAAGAAAAGATCAGATTCCTGTTTATCTCCTTGTAAAAATCTTAAGTTCGTATTTCTTGATATAAATCAAACCGTTACATCGTGAAAAGTCCGTACCTTTGCACCCCGAAAATCAAGGGTAACAAGTGGACGTAATTCAAGAACCGAGAAGTGTACGAAAGAACCTTGCCAGACTGGCGGTTCCTATTTTCATTGAAACATTGCTGATTATGATGCTGGGCGCGGTAGATACCGTGATGCTGAGTCAGTATTCAGACAATAGTGTGGCTGCCGTCGGGGTGGTCAACCAGCTCATCATGTTTGCTTTCCTGATATTCGAGGTGATCAATATAGGAACTTCCGTACTCTGTTCGCAATATTTGGGAGCAAGAATGCACAAGAATATGGTGCAGGTGGTGGGAGTATCATTGATACTCAATTTGGCGTTCGGTCTGTTTGTCAGTGCCATTTTGCACTATGGAGCCACTTCTCTGCTATCTATGATGGGACTTCGTCCCGAACTGATGGAATATGGAGTGAGTTACATGAAGATAGTAGGGCATTCGCTTTTTCAAGCCATATCTCTGACTATTTCTGCCTCTTTGCGTAGTGCTAACAAAGCGGTTTATCCCATGATGGTAACGGTAGTTGTGAATATTCTGAATATCATCGGTAACTATTCGCTGATTTTCGGTAAGTTCGGCATGCCGGCTTTGGGAGTGGAAGGTGCGGCTATCTCTACAGCATTTGCCCGAGGGGTATCTATGGTGATACTTTTGTAATTCTTTTCCGCAAGCATATTCCCAGATTTCCGTTATCCTATTTTGCCCCTTCCGTTTGTCGAGCTGAAAACCTGTTGAAAATCGGAGTCCCTCGGCCGGAGAAAATATGTCCTACAGTTTCTCTCAGGTAGTATTGACCTATTTTATTAATATGTTGGGGAATGAAGCGCTGGCTACCCGTACCTATGTGGTGAATATAGTGATGTTCGTTTATTTGTTTGCTATTGCCATGGCACAAGGCGGAGCCATCTGTATCGGACATCTGGTAGGTGAAAGGAAAATTCATGCAGCCTATCTGTTAGGCAAATATGTGATGCGTATTTCTATTTTGGTTTCTTTGGTTTTATCCTGTATCTGGGCTTTGATGGGGCATACCTTGTTTAGCTGGTTGACAGATAATCCGGAAATTATCCGTCTGGGTACTATTATCCTGTTTATTGATGTGATTTTGGAAGTGGGACGGGCTATTAATATTTATGCGACGAATGCTTTACGTGCAACGGGTGATGTAAATTATCCGTTTTATGTAGGATTTGTTGTTCAGTGGAGTGTTGCCGTAGGTTGTGGTTTCTTGTTCGGCATTCATTGGGGATGGGGATTGGTAGGTATGTGGTGTGCGTTTGTGCTGGATGAAAATCTTCGTGGTATTATCTTTGTACAGCGTTGGAACAGTCTGAAATGGACTAAAAGGGATTTGTGAAATAAATCTTCATTTTCGCAAACTTTATGCATCTTCAGGCCGTTAAACTCAAGAAAAAGAATTAATTTTGCAGTCTGATAATTATCAAAGAATATAATATGGAGCTCGATTTACTCACGGCAATATCACCTATTGACGGTCGATACAGAGGAAAAGCGGGAGCTTTGGCCTCTTATTTTTCTGAATTTGCACTCATCAAGTACCGTGTGCAGGTAGAAATTGAATACTTTATCACTCTGTGTGAACTACCGTTGCCACAGCTGAAAAGCTTTGATCATGCACGTTTTGATGCATTGCGCGCTATTTATAAGAATTTTTCAGAAGCTGATGCACAGCGTATTAAAGAGATAGAAAGTGTAACAAACCACGATGTAAAGGCTGTAGAATATTTCATCAAAGAAGAATTCGATAAGTTGGGCGGAATGGAGGAATACAAGGAATTCATTCATTTCGGATTGACATCACAGGACATAAACAATACTTCTGTACCGTTGTCTATAAAGGAGGCATTGGAACAAGTGTACTATCCGCAAATTGAAGAGCTGATTGCTCAGTTGACTACATACGCTGAAGAATGGGCAAATATCCCTATGTTGGCAAAACACATGGGCAGCCTGCTTCTCCTACTCGCCTGGGTAAAGAAATCATGGTTTTCGTTTATCGTCTGAATCGTCAGCTGGCTGTATTGAAAGCTTGTCCTGTCACGGCTAAATTCGGTGGTGCGACGGGTAATTACAATGCACATCATGTAGCTTATCCCGAATATGACTGGAAAGCATTCGGAAATCAGTTCGTGGCAGAGAAGCTGGGGTTGGAACGTGAGGAATATACTACTCAGATTTCTAATTATGATAATCTGGGAGCCATCTTTGATGCCATGAAGCGCATCAATACCATTATGATTGACATGAACCGCGACTTCTGGCAGTACATCTCTATGGAGTACTTCAAACAGAAGATTAAAGCGGGCGAAGTCGGTTCCAGCGCTATGCCGCACAAAGTAAACCCCATCGACTTCGAAAATGCTGAAGGTAATCTAGGTATGGCAAACGCTATTTTGGAGCACCTTTCTTCTAAGTTGCCTGTTTCCCGCTTGCAACGTGACTTGACAGACTCTACTGTGTTGCGTAACGTCGGTGTACCTTTCGGTCACATTGTGATTGCTATCCAAAGTTCGTTGAAAGGTCTGCGTAAACTGTTGCTGAATGAGAAAGCAATCTATGCCGACTTGGATAATTGTTGGAGTGTGGTGGCGGAAGCTATCCAGACTATTTTGCGCCGCGAAGCCTATCCTCATCCGTATGAGGCATTGAAAGCTTTGACCCGTACAAACCAAGCTATCACAGAAGGGGCTATTAAAGAATTCATAGAAACACTAAATGTAAGCGAAGATATTAAAAGGAACTGCGAGTGATTACACCGCATAATTATACAGGTATTTAAAAATAGTTAGTTGGATTTTAATCAAAAAGCCCGAGAGGGCGTTATACATTAATTAATAAACAAAAGGAAAACCATGAGTACAGAAAATGAAAGCAGACAAGAAGGTGCTGCAAACGAAGAAAACCAGAATGTAAGCCGTGATGGTGGTTATAAGTCTTATAACAGAGACAGTAATTACAACAGATACAACAACGACGGCGAACAGCGTCCTTACCGTCCTCGTACGAACAGCTATAATCGCGAAGGTGGCGACCGTCCTTACTGTTCTTCTTATAACAACGGTGACCGTCCTTCCTATAATCGCTATAATAATGGTGACCGTCCGCAACGTCCCCGCTTTAATCCTAACAGTGAGGATGGAGGAGAACAACGTTCATACCGTCCTCGTACAAATTATAATCGTGAAGGTGGTGAGCAGCGTCCATATACTCCGCGCCCTCGTTTCAATAATGGTGAGGAAGGTGGTGAACGTCAATACCGTCCCCGTACAAACTATAATCGCGAAGGTAGTGAGCAGCGTCCTTATACTCCGCGTCCCCGCACCGGAGGATATAATCGCGAAGGTGGTGAGCAGCGTCCATATACTCCGCGTCCCCGTTTTAACAGCGGTGAAGGTGGTGAACAGCGTTCTTACACTCCGCGTCCTCGTACCGGCGGTTATAATCAAGGCGGCGACCGTCCTTATCGTCCTCGTACCGGTGGTTATCAAGGTGGTGGATACAATCGTCCCTATCGCCCCCGTACGGCTGATTATAACCCGAATGCAAAGTATAGTCTGAAGAAACAGATTGAATATAAAGATATATTGACCGATCCAAATGAGCCGATTCGTCTGAACAAGTTCTTGGCTAATGCAGGTATATGTTCCCGTCGTGAGGCTGATGAGTTTATTACAGCAGGTGTAGTCAGTGTAAATGGTGAAGTGGTAACCGAATTAGGTACTAAGATCAAGCGTACTGACGAAGTGAAGTTCCATGACGAACCGGTAAGTATTGAACGCAAAACTTATATTTTGTTGAATAAACCGAAGGATTGTGTGACTACTTCTGATGATCCTCAGGAACGTAAGACTGTAATGGATTTTGTGAAAGGTGCTTGTAAGGAGCGCATTTATCCAGTTGGGCGTTTGGATCGTAATACTACCGGTGTATTACTGTTAACTAACGATGGTGATTTGGCTTCCAAGCTGACTCATCCTAAGTATTTGAAGAAGAAGATTTATCATGTATATTGTGATAAGAATGTAACCAAGGCAGATCTTGACCAGATTGCAGCAGGTGTGACATTGGATGATGGAGAGATCCATGCAGATGCCATCAGCTATGCATCGGAAACAGACAAGTCACAAGTCGGTATTGAAATCCATTCCGGAAAGAACCGTATTGTGCGTCGTATTTTGAATCCTTGGGATATAAGGTAATCAAGCTGGACCGCGTTTATTTTGCTGGCCTGACTAAAAAGGTTTGCGTCGCGGTGACTGGCGTTACCTGACGGAACAAGAAGTGAACATGCTCCGCATGGGCTCATTTGAATAATAAACAATAAAGAGACAAAACAATGGAAAAATTAGTAGAACAAAGATTGTTGACTTGCTGAAGCGCCGTGATTTTGGTGCGATGGTCAATGTAAAAGGTTGGGTTCGTACCCGCCGCGGTAGCAAACAGGTAAATTTTATCGCCCTGAATGACGGTTCTACAATAAATAATGTGCAGATTGTTGTTGATTTGGCAAACTTTGACGAAGAAATGTTGAAGCAGATCACCACCGGTGCATGTATCAGTGTGAACGGTGAGTTGACCGAATCCATTGGCTCTGGTCAGGCTGCCGAAGTTCAAGCGCGTGGAATCGAAGTATTAGGTACTTGTGATAATACTTATCCGTTACAGAAGAAAGGTCATACGATGGAGTTTCTTCGTGAGATCGCTCATTTGCGTCCCCGTACCAATACATTTGAGCTGTATTCCGCATCCGCCACAACATGGCTATCGCTATCCATAAGTTCTTCCATGAACGTGGTTTCTTCTATTTTCATACACCTATTATCACAGCATCCGATTGTGAAGGTGCGGGACAGATGTTCCAGGTTACTACCAAGAATCTTTATGATTTGAAGAAAGATGAAAACGGATCGATTATTTATGATGATGATTTCTTTGGCAAACAAGCCAGTTTGACGGTTTCCGGACAGTTGGAAGGTGAATTGGCTGCTACTGCTTTGGGGGCTATTTATACATTTGGACCTACATTCCGTGCGGAGAACTCCAATACGCCGCGTCACTTGGCCGAGTTTTGGATGATTGAACCTGAGGTTGCGTTCAATGATATTACTGATAATATGGATTTGGCCGAAGACTTTATTAAATATTGTGTACAGTGGGCGCTTGACAACTGCTATGATGATGTGAAGTTCTTGAACGATATGTTCGATAAAGGATTGATAGAACGTTTGCAGGGCGTGCTGAAGGAAGAATTTGTCCGTCTGCCTTATACGGAAGGTATCAAGATACTGGAGGAAGCTGTAGTAAAAGGTCATAAATTTGAATTCCCGGTATATTGGGGAGTAGACTTAGCCTCTGAACATGAACGTTATTTGGTGGAAGAGCACTTTAAACGTCCTGTAATCCTGACAGACTATCCGAAAGAAATCAAGGCATTCTATATGAAGCAGAATGAGGATGGCAAGACGGTGCGTGCAATGGATGTATTATTCCCGAAGATTGGCGAAATAATAGGTGGTTCTGAACGTGAGGCTGATTATGACAAATTGATGACCCGCATTCAGGAACTGGGAATTCCGATGAAGGATATGTGGTGGTATCTGGATACCCGCAAGTTTGGTTCATGTCCTCATTCTGGTTTTGGACTTGGTTTTGAACGGTTGTTGCTGTTTGTTACCGGTATGACCAATATTCGTGATGTGATACCTTTCCCACGTACTCCGCGCAATGCTGAATTCTAATTGTAGGAAATAATAATTCAAAAATCCTGCCCTATAACATAGAGCAGGATTTTTTGTGTTTAACTGTAAAAAGTTATTTGAAAAGCAGAAAGTTTGAAAAATTTTTCTAATTTTGTTGTATCCACATAACGCAATTTGTTAACTAAATATATACAGCTATGAAACGGAAAAATTATTCCTACTGATGATAGCATTCTTGCTAATCGGTACTTCGCGTGTAGTGGGACAGGAAAAATCGGATGCAGCCCCTGTCAATTTGAAAGGGATTTGGCAGATGTGCTTTTATGTATCAGGTACTCCTCAGGTGCCGGGTGAGTTGAAACCAAGTAATTCTTTTAAAATTTTGTCTGATGACGGCAAGTTTACCAATATGACCATGATTCCTAATCATGGAGCTATTATTATTGGTTCCGGTACCTATCGGCAGACTGCTCCTAATGCTTATACAGAGCATGTGGAGAAAAATCTGCATCTTCCACAATTGGTAGGTGTGGATAACATTTTGGAATTTGAGATGAAGGGGGCGATGTCATGGTACTGAAGTTTTTGTGAAAACGGATAAGGATGGAAATGAAATCAATTCCTGGTATTATGAAACTTGGAAACGGGTGAAAATGCCTCCTGTTTATCCAAAGGATTTGGTCAGATAAGTTTGAATCTTTGTTTATAAACAAAGGATAGTCATTGGGGAGGGGCTGCTCTTTCATTTTTGAAAGTGTGGTCCCTATCTATATGGTGGGATATGTGTCTTGTTTATATGATTACTTGTTTGGATACTTAAATGAAAGGTGTCTATGTATTAATTGTTTCCAATAAAATGATGTAGTGAGTAACTGTTACCTCTTTGCAGGTTGCTTAAATATACGGTAAAATTCCTGTAATCTCTTTTAATTTGCACAGAATTTCAAAAATGTGCTATTCTTCATCACTTTTATGTCTTTTCGAGAACAAAATTGGAAATAATCGTTAACTTTGTCGCCAATAACAGAAATAGAAAAGGAGATTAATGTCTAAACTTTATATAATAGCGGGGTGTAATGGAGCTGGTAAAACGACTGCTTCGTATACGGTATTACCCGAAATTTTAGAGTGCCGTGAATTTGTCAATGCCGATGAAATCGCCAAGGGACTTTCTCCTTTAACCCCTCAAGTGTAGCAATCGAAGCGGGACGACTGATGCTGAAACGCATCGGAGAACTGTTGTCAGCCGGAGTCAGTTTTTCTGTTGAAACTACATTGTCCACCCGTTCTTATATCAATCTTATCCAGCAGGCACAAAATCAAGGATATAGTGTCAGCCTTATTTATTTTGGCTGAATTCGCCTGAACTGGCTATAGAGCGAGTGAAACAGCGTGTTGCCAACGGAGGGCATGATGTACCTGCTCCCATTATCCGTCGTCGTTATCGTTCGGGGTTGGAAAACTTTTCCGTATTTATATGCCTTGCGTGGATTATTGGATGCTTGCGGACAATAGCTGCACACCGCGTGTTATTGTGGCGGACGCCTTCCGTTTGGGAGATGAGGTCCATATCTATAATCAAGAACTTTTACTAAAATCAGAAGTTATGTCAACTGAAGAAGAATATAAGGAATTAAGTGCGAAGTTGCGTTATGGTTTAGAACTAGCGGAACAGCGGTTGATAGAGGAAACTGCACGGCGCGAAGGGACACTGTGTTATGGTCGTCCCGATGGAAAAGTAGTTCGGATCTCAGCAACTGAACTTTTAAAGCTTCGTCAGTCCGGTGGAAACAATGCGGCATCTGTGGCTGTTTGTACTTGCTCTGAGATGGAGAGTGGCTGGAATCGTTGAAAATATATGAATAACTGTATATGTATAGGGAAGAATCAAAATTTCTTCCCTATGTTTTACTCCGTTATTCAAAGCCTAGATGTGGTTGTATCAGCCTTTTGTATGCAAAAGCAGGAGGAAAAATATCTTAATTTGTTTGTCAGTTCAAAGAAAAGCCGTACCTTTGCAAGCCGATTATTATCAAAAGTTTATAAAGAATTAATTCTTAGCGTGTTAATAGTTCTTTGTCCGGGAACGGTTAGAAACGCTGGGAAGAATTGTTTTTAGTAGTTAACATTTAAAAAGAATTTAAGAGTGGATACTTTAAGTTACAAGACCATTTCTGCAAACAAAGAAACAGCTCATAAAGAATGGGTTGTTGTCGATGCAACCGATCAGGTCGTAGGCCGTCTCGGTTCGAAAGTTGCGAAACTGTTGAGAGGAAAGTACAAACCAGACTTTACCCCTCATGCTGACTGCGGTGATAATGTTATTATCATTAATGCAGACAAAGTGAAATTTACCGGAAACAAGTGGAACGACAAGGTTTACTTGCGCTATACAGGTTATCCCGGTGGTCAGAGAGAAATGACTCCTGCCCAGTTGATGAAGAAACCTAACGGTGAAGAAAAACTGTTGAAGAGAGTAGTAAAGGGTATGCTTCCTAAAAATCGTCTGGGAGCACAGTTGCTGGGCAATTTGTATGTTTACGCTGGTAGTGAACATAAACATGAAGCTCAGACTCCGAAATCAATTGATATAAACTCACTTAAATAATAAAGAATGGAAGTAGTAAATGCATTAGGCAGACGTAAACGCGCCGTAGCACGCGTGTTCGTAAGCGAAGGTACAGGAAAGATTACTATTAACAAGAGAGACCTTGCACAGTACTTTCCATCAACTATTCTTCAGTATGTAGTAAAACAGCCTTTGAACAAGCTGGAGGCTGCTGAAAAATATGATATCAAAGTAAATCTTTACGGTGGTGGTTTTACAGGTCAGTCACAGGCTTTGCGTCTGGCTATCGCCCGTGCGCTGGTTAAAATCAACCCTGAAGATAAAACAGCTCTTCGTTCAGAAGGCTTCATGACACGTGATTCTCGTTCTGTAGAACGTAAGAAACCGGGTCAGCCCAAAGCACGTCGTAGATTCCAGTTCAGTAAACGTTAATATCCGGTTTTACTTGGAACTGGTTAAGAAGCGTTTAGTATCTAAACCAGCGGGACTCTACTTGGTAGCGGACTACCCGATGGTTGGTTGAGATAAACAAAAAGAAAGTAAACGATTTAAAGAATAACAAAATGTCTAGAACTAATTTCGATACATTATTGGAAGCCGGTTGCCACTTCGGACACCTTAAGAGAAAGTGGAATCCCTCAATGGCTCCTTATATTTTCATGGAACGCAATGGTATCCATATCATTGACCTCCATAAAACAGTTGCTAAAGTAGATGAAGCTGCTGATGCACTGAAACAAATCGCAAAATCAGGTAAGAAAGTCCTGTTTGTTGCTACTAAGAAACAAGCTAAACAAGTAGTAGCTGAGAAAGCTGCTTCTGTAAATATGCCTTATGTAATCGAGCGTTGGCCGGGTGGTATGTTGACTAACTTCCCGACTATCCGTAAGGCTGTGAAGAAAATGGCTACTATCGATAAGTTGACCAACGATGGTACTTATTCAAACCTTTCTAAGAGAGAAGTTCTGCAAATCTCTCGTCAGCGTGCTAAATTGGAGAAGAACTTAGGCTCTATCGCTGATTTGACTCGTTTGCCGTCAGCACTGTTCGTTATCGATGTGTTGAAAGAAAACATTGCAGTTCGTGAAGCTAACCGTCTGGGTATCCCTGTATTTGCTATCGTTGATACAAATTCAGATCCTTCAAACGTAGACTTCGTGATTCCTGCAAACGATGACGCTACTAAGTCTGTAGAAGTGATCTTGGATGCTTGTTGTGGCGCTATCGCTGAAGGCTTGGAAGAAAGAAAAGCTGAAAAAGTAGATATGGAAGCTGCCGGTGAAAATGCTCCTAAGGGTGCTGGTAAGAAGAAAAATACCAAGGCTCGTATGGATAAAGCCGAAGAAGAAGCTATCAATGCTGCTAAGGCTGCCGCTTTCTTGAAAGAAGACGAAGAAGCTTAATAGTATAAATTGAGAGTTGAGAATTGAAAATTGGGAAGGGGCAGATTATGCTGTTAATTCTCAATTCTCAATTTTCAATTCTCAATTCTGTTTTAAAGATATTACTAACAATTAAAAATAAAGGAATATTATGGCTGTAACTATGGCTGAAATAACCAAGCTTCGTAAGATTAGTGGAGCTGGTATGATGGATTGCAAGAACGCCTTGACTGAAGCAAACGGCGATATCGATAAAGCAATGGAAATTATCCGTAAAAGGACAGGCTGTTGCTGCAAAACGTTCTGACCGTGAAGCATCTGAAGGTTGTGTGCTGGCAAAAAGGATGGCGAATTTGCTGCTATCATCGCTTTGAAATGCGAAACCGACTTCGTTGCTAAAAATGCTGATTTCGTAGCGTTGACTCAAGCTATTCTGGATGCTGCTGTTGCCAACAGATGCAAGACTTTGAAGAAGTAAAGGCTTTGCCTATGGGTAACGGTACTGTACAGGATGCAGTAACAGACCGTAGCGGTATCACTGGTGAAAAATGGAATTGGATGGCTACAATGTGGTTGAAGGTGCTTATACTTCTATTTATAACCACCAGGGAAATAACCAGCTTTGTACTATTGTTGCCATGAATAAGGAAGCTGAAGCTGCCGCTCACGGAGTTGCTATGCAGATTGCCGCTATGAATCCTATTGCAATTGATGAAGCCGGTGTTCCTGAATCTGTAAAAGAAGCTGAAATACAGGTAGCTATTGATAAGACTAAGAAAGAACAAGTAGACAAGGCTGTTGAAGTTGCTTTGAAGAAGGCTGGTATCAACCCTGCACATGTAGACAGCGAAGAGCACATGGAAAGTAACAAGGCTAAGGGCTGGATTACTGACGAAGATATTGCCAAAGCTAAGGAAATCATTGCTACTGTTTCTGCTGAAAAGCTGCCAACTTGCCGCAACAGATGATTGAAAACATTGCTAAAGGTCGTCTGGGTAAGTTCTTGAAGGAAGTTTGCTTGCTGAACCAGGAGGATATCATGGATGGTAAGAAGACTGTAAGAGAAGTGTTGAAGGAAGCTGATCCTGAATTGCAGATCGTTGCTTTCAAACGTTTCACTTTACGTGCTGAATAAGATTTTCCGCAATTATAGAATGGGGACTGTGTGACAACAGTCCCTTTCTTTCCGGTTATTTGGTCTGGGTATATCCTTCAGCTTTCAATAACTCGATGACCCGTTGCTTGAACTCTCCTTGGATAAGGATCTCCCCGTCTTTACTGAACCGCCTACTCCACATTTGCTTTTCAATAATTTACCCAACTCTTTCAGGTCATTTTCTGTTCCGATGAACCCGTTGATTAATGTCACGGTTTTGCCACCCCGTCCTTTTTTCTATATTGACACGGAGTTTCTGTTGTTTTTATCTAATGTCTCAACCGCTTCCTCTTCAACGCTTTCATACTTGAAATCAGGATTTGTGGAATAAACCACATTCAGACGTTCTTTCCAATCGTTATTTTTCATGTGAATTTTGCTTAAATGAATACTCAAAGATAAGACTTTTTATACTCTATCCGTCAATGTAACAAATAAAAGTGTACTTTTGCAAATTACCTAATGATAATACCTAAAGAAAAAGATGGATATACGTATGCATAAATTCTCGGATAAAGTGCCTGAGCCGACTTTGCGCAGGCTTCCGTGGTATCTTTCGAATGTGAAACTGATGAAAGAACAGGGAGAAACGTACGTGTCTTCTACCCAAATATCCAAGCAAATCAATGTAGATGCTTCCCAAATAGCGAAAGATCTTTCTTATGTAAATATATCCGGCCGTACACGTGTGGGGTATGAGATTGATGCGTTGATAGAGGTGCTGGAGCGTTTCTTGGGATTTACCAAAATGCATAAAGCTTTTTTGTTTGGTGTCGGTAGTTTGGGAGGTGCTTTATTGCGCGACTCGGGGCTGCATCATTTTGGATTAGAGATAGTAGGTGCGTTTGATATTAATCCCGGATTGGTCGGGAAGGAAATAAATGGAATTCCTATTTATCATTCGGATGAATTTGAGATAAAAATGAAATCCTGTGATGTGAATATCGGGTATTGACTGTGCCTATTAATATAGCACAGGAGATAACAGATAAAATGATAGCGGGTGGCATTAAGGCTGTTTGAACTTTACACCGTTCCGTATTCGTGTACCGGAAAATATTGTGGTGCAGAATACATCACTTTATGCCCATCTGGCTGTAATGTTTAACAGATTAAATGTAATTCAAGAATAATAATATGAAGATTATAGCCGTAGGAATGAACTACGTTGCACATTGCCACGAGTTACATGCTGATGAAAAATTACCGGAAGAACCGGTTATTTTATGAAACCGGATTCGGCTCTGCTGAAAGACAGCAAGCCGTTTTTATTCCTGATTTTTCTCAGCAGGTGGATTATGAAACAGAATTGGTAGTACGTATTAATCGTTTGGGAAAGAATATTGCTCCGCGTTTTGCCAGTCGGTATTATGATGCGGTGACGGTAGGAATAGATTTTACGGCACGTGACCTTCAGCGGCGGTTCCGGGAGGAAGGCAAGCCTTGGGAGCTGTGTAAAGGGTTTGATAGCTCGGCTGCCATAGGTGATTTTGTGCCGGTAGACAGATTTAAGGATATACAGAATTTAAACTTTCATTTGGATATAGATGGAAAAACAGTGCAGAGAGGCAACACTGCGGATATGTTGTTTAAGGTGGATGAGATAATTGCATACGTTAGTCGGTTTTACATTAAAGATTGGAGATTTGCTCTATACGGGAACTCCTGTGGGAGTAGGGCCAGTCGGCATAGGACAGCATTTGCAGGGGTATTTGGAAGGTGAGAAATTATTAGATTTTTATGTAAGATGAAAATAAGAGTAGGATTTGGATTCGATGTGCACCAACTGGTAACCGGTCGTGAACTATGGCTTGGAGGAATAAAATTTGAACATGAATTGGGATTATTGGGACACTCGGATGCCGATGTGTTGATTCATGCCATTTGTGACGCTTTGCTGGGAGCTGCCAATATGCGTGATATAGGTTATCATTTTCCTGATACTGCGGGTGAATTCAAGAATATTGATAGCAAGATTTTATTGGCTGAAACGGTGGACCTGATTACTGCAAAAGGATATAAAGTAGGTAATGTGGACGCAACGATTTGTGCTGAACGTCCTAAATTGAAAGCGCGGATTCCGGAAATGCAGTTGGTACTTGCTCATTTGATGGGGATTGATGTGGATGATGTTTCCGTAAAGGCTACCACTACAGAGAAGCTGGGATTCACGGGCAGGGAGGAGGGCATTTCCGCTTATGCCACTGTATTGATAGAGAAAGCGGAATGATTTGTTGCGCTTTATTGGGAAATATCTTCTGGCAAGATCTTGCCAGAAGATTATAGGATAAGGCCGAATGCTAGTAATACGCCGAATAGCAGCATATTGCGGGAGGTTTCTCCCAATATGCTGTTTAATTCTTTCCCCTGTTGATTTTACCATTCTTTGCCATGCCATGAAGTGAGGTAACAGATAAATTTGGGGTAATAATGCAGCCCAAATGTGCCCGGTAGGAATAAACAATAAACAAAGCCATGCGGCAGCCAATCCCAAAAATAAGTATAATTGTTGCCCTGCATTGGCTCCCCAGCGTACTACGATTGTTTTCTTTCCGCTTTTGCATCCTGATCGCGGTCACGGTAATTATTCACCATCAACAAGGTATCTATAATCAGTCCGCAAGCTAGAGAGGCGAGTGTCACATTCCAAGTCCAGTCACGGCACATCACATAGTAAGTGCAGCCTACCGGTACAAATCCGAAAAGACAATGACAAGTATGTCTCCCCATCCGTGATAAGCTAGCGGATAAGGTCCTGCTGTATAAAGAAAAGCGAATAAAACACATAAAATTCCTACTGGAATCATTTCAATCCCTCCATAAGCTAATAGGCATAACCCTGCTAAACAAGCTGTTGCTGTGGTCAGGGCGATTCCCTTCTCATGGCGTTCAGTGTGATCCATCCTTGCGCGCAGGCACGTTCAGGACCCAAACGGTCTTCACGGTCACTGCCTTCAGATAATCAAAGTAATCATTAATGAAGTTGGCGTCTATCTGCATCAGAAAAGCGAAGGCAAAGCAAAGCAATGCTGGTGTCATTTGGAAGCAGCTGTCTGCATAGGCCAAGGCACATCCCAGTAAAACCGGAGTGGCGGCTCCTGCCAATGTTTTAGGGCGGGCGGCTAGAAGCCATGCTTTTATTGAGTTAACTTGAACAATTTCCATTTCTATTTATAATTAAGGTTGTGCAAAGATAAAACAATTAATTCTGTATCTTTGTCTCCAAATAGAAAGGATTATGAAGAAACAGTTTCTTTTTGCTTTTAGCGGTTATTCTTTTGTCTTCTTGCGCCACAGCTACTTTGTCCGAGTTTCCGGGGTAGGGCGTGTGAAGCAATATGATTTTATAGTTATGATATTCCACCCGCTTTTGACGGTTTTCGGATAGGGTTTGCTTCGGATTTTCATTATGAGAGTCGCTTTAAGAGGAGTGAATTGAACAGCGCGGTGCGGGCATTAAAGTCAATGCATGCCGATGTCTTGCTGTTGGGTGGAGATTATCGTGGCAAGAAAGGTGGAAATCTGGATACTTTGTTCACCGCCTTGAGCAGAGTTTATACGCCTTACGGAACATTTGCTGTGATGGGAAATCATGATTATGGCTATTGTTATTCCGAAGTGGTGGAGGCCATGCAAAAGAATCATGTGCGGTTGATGGAACATAAAAGCTATAAGCTGATGAAAGATGGTCAGTATATTATAGTGAGCGGTGTACGCAATCCGTTTGATTTAAAAGAATGGTGACTCTCCATCCCAGCATTTTCCGGCGGATGATTTTATTATATTGCTCACGCATACTCCCGATTATGCAGAAGATACCGATGTGTCGAATGCCAATTTGGTGTTAGCGGGGCATACTCATGGTGGGCAGGTGAGCTTGTTTAAAAATATTCTCCGGTAAAGCACTCTATTTATGGAAACCGTTTTCTGACTGGTTGGAAAGAGAATAGCAAAGGTACTCCGATTATTATAACCAATGGATTGGGTACTTCGCGCGTTGACGTCCGTTTATTTACTCCCAGCGAAGTTGTTCTGGTAGTCTTGCATCGTGTTGAAAAGCAGAAAGAATAGACTGTTTGTCCGTTAATAATGTACAGGGTGTCCATAATCGGACACCCTTTTATGTTTACTTGTTGATACTTAGTGGATTAATTCCATGGCATGTACTTTGCACTTTATAAAGTGAAGCGACTCAAGAAAAAACGGATCATGTTGCAACGTTTTGAGAGTCATTTGCGTCTTATAAATAAAGACACAAATAAACACGAATTATAAACATTAAAAATAAGACATTATGAAAACTACAATGCTCACTAAAGCCATGATGGCAGTTCTTTTGCAATGACAAGTGTATTAACATTGAATGCGGCCAAGCCTGTGAAGATTACAAATGAAGAGGTGGAAAATGGTCGGGTGTCGGCTAAGGTCGTTTATGAACAGGAAGGTACTTTCCTGACTCCGGAGTATCGTTTTGAGTTCAGATACAACGATAAGGGACAAATCATAGAGAAGAAAAGTATGAAATGGAATGGCACGGATTGGATAAATTATTATTGTATGGAAGTTACGTACACAGACACAGAAGCGCATATTGATTATTCTTTGTGGAATAAAAATAAAAAGCGTTTGTCCCTACGCAGAAATATGTATATACGTTAGATGAAGCTGGGAAGTTTTGGCGTGGCACTCATATAAAAAGGATACGACAGGCTGGGAGTTGGACGGATTGATAAATAGTAAGGTACTGCTGGCAAAGCGTTAATGGAGTGCGTCCTTTGAATTTTAGATTAAATAATTGATGTGTTTTTCCCCGGGAATTTGGATTGTATCCTCCCGGGGATTTTTTTTTCAGTCGTTCATATACTGCCGGATGCAGGAAATATCGTATATCTCGTCCTTCTGCCAGTGCCTGTCTGATAAAAGTAGAACTGACTTCCAATAACGGAGTATCGGCTAATTGCACGGAAGGAGGAAGGGTTGTTGGATCAATAGTGAAATTCGGACGGGGATAGATCATTACATGATGATTCTTTAAAATCTCCTCTGCTTTGTACCAACGGGGAATAAAAGCCAGTTGTCCGCCCCGATGATAAGGGTGAATTCCCGGTTGGGATAGGCTTTGTGTAAAGCATCCAATGTGTGTATAGTATAGGAAGGACGAGGCAGGTGGAATTCGAAGTCGGAAGCCCGGAATTTGGGATAATCCGCAATGGCCAGTTTTACCAGTTCCAATCGCAGATTATCATCCCATAAATCCGTTTGTTGCTTTAATGGATTGTGAGGAGAGACGAGAAACCATATTTCATCTAGTCCATTATATTCACATAAATAATTGGCAAGTGCCAGATGGCCCATGTGGATAGGATTGAATGAGCCGCCGAAAATACCGGTCTTTATCTTACTCTTTTCCATTTATTGTAATTCCATACTTGTCCTACAGTGACAATACCCATTGCTATGGCAATAATGTATTGTTCCATTGCCATTGCAATGATACCCACAGCCAAAGCTATAAAACCAATGAGGATACAAAGTATCGACATTCTTTGGGCCAGTTTTTCGGATCTTTGATCATCGTCTTATTGTTCAATAAAGTTTCTAATAACTTTCAGTGCTTCCGCCTTTGCCTTCTCCAAATCGTCATTTACTATCACGGTATCGAATTTATCGGCGAACCCCAATTCGAATTCTGCTTTTGCAATTCGGCTTTCAATCACTTCGGGGCATCAGTACCACGGCCTTGCAGGCGTTTACGGAGTTCTTCTACACTGGGTGGTTGAATGAAAACAGACAATGCGCGGCTGCCATAATATTTTTGATATTACATCCGCCTACCACATCTACGTCAAAATCACATTTTGTCCGGCTTCCAATTGTTTTCCACTTGTGCTTTCAAGGTTCCGTAGAAACGGTTTTCGTATACTTCTTCGTATTCCAGAAATTCATTATTGGCAATGCGTTGTCTGAATTCCTCAGGAGATAGGAAGAAATATTCCACACCATGCCGTTCTTTTCCGCGAGGAGGGCGGCTGGTGGCAGAAATAGAGAAAGACAGGTTCAGGTTTTGTGTCAACAGATAGTTGATAATGGTTGATTTGCCCGAACCTGAGGGGCTGAAAAATGATAAGTTTTCCTGTTGCCATATCTTGATTCTTTGCTTATGAGAATGGTGTCCGGTATGTGAACCGGTTACATTACATTTAACACCTGTTCTTTGATTTGTTCCAGTTCGTCCTTCATCTGCACTACGATGTTTTGCATTTCGGCATGATTGGATTTGCTGCCGGTCGTATTGATTTCGCGTCCCATTTCCTGTGCTATGAAACCAAGTTTTTTCCTTGTCCATGACCGCCTGCCATGGTTTCACGGAAATATCTCAAGTGATTGCTCAGTCGTTGTTTCTCTTCGTTAATATCTAATTTTTCAATGTAATAAATCAATTCTTGCTCCAGGCGGTTTTATCATAATCCACACTGATGGTCTTTTCCAAAGCATCTGTAATGCGTTCACGTATCTTGGCTACACGCTCTGTTTCGTAGGGTTCGATGGACTTTAACAAACGCTCGATGTTGTCAATCTTTTCGTTGAATTTCTTTTCCAAGGCGCTTCCTTCCTGTTTGCGGAAATCTACCAAATGGTTGATGGCCTCTTCCACTACCCGGCGGACTACCTCCCATTCGTCTTCCGAAAGTTCTTGTACATCGGCTTTGGTCAGTACATCAGGCATTCGTAGAAGGGTTGCAAACCAATCTTCGGGCATTGGTATATGGGTCATTTCGGAAATAGATTTTATCTGATTGTAGTAGTTTTCTACAAGGGCGGCGTTAATGGGAGTGGCTGTATCCGAAACGTCTTTCTCTATCCACAGGCTGAAATCAACTTTACCGCGTTCCAATGATTTGGAAATCATATTGCGGATTTCCATTTCTTTTCACGGTATAAAGGAGCGATCCGTGTAGACAAGTCCATTGCTTTACTATTTAAAGACTTGATCTCTACGTTAATTTTTTCTCCGAATATAGCGGTTGCTTTACCGTATCCGGTCATTGACTGTATCATAACTAATATGTTTTTGCAAAAGTAATCTTTTATGGAAATGAAGTATAAATAAAAGTGTATATTTGCAGATTATATTATATAAGTAGAGCATTATGTCGTGTATTTTGCATATTGAAACTTCAACAGAGGCCTGCTCTGTTGCCGTCAGTGAGGATGGATTGGCGGTGTTCTCCAAAGAGGATTTGAAAGGACCTTCACACGCCGTGCAGCTGGGCGTATTTGTAGATGAGGCTTTATCTTTTGTCGACAGTCATGGTATGCCGTTGGATGCAGTGGCTGTGAGTTGCGGGCCCGGCTCGTACACAGGGCTGCGTATTGGTGTTTCTATGGCGAAGGGTATTTGCTATGGACGTAATTTGCCACTTATCGGTCTGCCGACATTGGAGGTGTTGTGTGTGCCGGTGTTGTTACATCATGATTTGCCTGAGGATGCCTTGCTCTGTCCTATGATAGACGCACGTCGCATGGAAGTCTATGCAGCTGTTTATGACCGCGCATTGGGCGTGAAAAGGAAATTGCCGCCGATATTGTTGATGAGCATTCCTATTTGGAGTTCCTGAATGAACATCCGGTCTATTTTTGGTAACGGTGCAGCCAAATGCCGTGGGCAGATTACTCATCCCAATGCTCATTTTATTGATGACATCCGTCCGTTAGGTAAATGGATGTTCCCATTGGCAGAAAAGGAAATGGTAAGGCAGAACTTTAAGGATGTGGCTTATTTTGAGCCTTTCTATTTGAAAGAGTTTGTAGCTTCCAAACCCAAAAGCTTTTGTAACAGCCGATGAACAAATCAGTGCATAAATCATAAATTTTAAATATATATGGAGTATAATACTCAACAACGAACTTTACCCCTTCCTGAATATGGCAGAAGTGTGCAGAACATGGTAGACCACGCCTTGACCATCGAGGACAGAGCTGAGCGCCAACGTTGTGCGAACACGATTATCAACATTATGGGCGGTATGTTTCCGCATTTGCGGGATGTGCCCGATTTCAAACATAAATTATGGGATCATTTGGCTATTATGGCCGATTTCAAGCTGGATATCGATTATCCGTATGAAATTGTGAAGAAAGAAAGCCTGGAGGTGAAACCCGATATGTTGCCTTATCCGCATAATGGAATCCGTTACCGTCATTATGGACGTATTTTGGAGAGCATGATTAAAAGGCAGTGGACTATCCGGAAGGTGAGGAGAAGAAGCAGCTGATCAGCCTGATTGCAAACCACATGAAGAAATGTTTCCTGAACTGGAACAAAGACGGGGTGGAGGATCAGAAAATCTTGGATGATCTTCGCGATTACTCTAAGGGAATGATTAATCTGACCCTGAAGACCTGCATTTGAATGAACAGCAACGTGTTTATGTTCCACGCAGGCCGCAACAGAACAACAATCAGCGCAGACCGCAACAAAACAACAACCAAAGAAAGAAATATTAATTCCTAAAAATGATACCATGGCTTCGTTTGTAATTGAAGGAGGACATAAATTGCACGGCGAAATACACCCGCAAGGTGCTAAAAATGAAGTGTTACAGATTCTTTGTGCCACTCTGCTGACTTCGGAAGAAGTGACCGTAACTAATATTCCGGACATTCTGGATGTGAACAATCTGATTCAGTTGTTACGTGATATGGGTGTCAAGGTATCAAAACAGGGATTGATTCGTATACATTTAAGGCTGACACTGTGGATTTGAACTACTTGGAGAGTGATGAATTCTTAAAGAAATGTTCCAGTCTGCGTGGATCAGTCATGTTGGTTGGTCCGTTGGTTGCCCGTTTTGGAAAGGCTTTGATTTCAAAACCGGGCGGTGACAAGATTGGCCGCCGGCGTTTGGACACTCACTTTATCGGTATTCAGAAACTGGGAGCCTGTTTTAATTATGATGAGGAACGAAGTGTTTTCAGTATTTGCGCAGAGCATTTGGAAGGTACTTATATGTTGCTGGATGAAGCTTCGGTTACCGGTACGGCTAATATTGTGATGGCTTCTGTCCTGGCGAAGGGCAAAACGACCATTTACAACGCAGCTTGTGAACCTTATCTGCAACAACTTTGTCGTATGTTGAACCGCATGGGGCGAAGATTTCCGGTATTGCATCTAATTTGCTGACTATTGAAGGAGTGGAAAGTCTGCATGGCTGTACGCATCGGGTGTTGCCTGATATGATTGAAGTAGGTAGTTTTATCGGAATGGCAGCTATGACAGGAAGTGAGCTTACCATTAAGAATGTATCGCATGAAAATTTGGGCATTATTCCAGAAAGTTTCCGTCGTTTAGGTATCAGAGTGGAACAGCGGGGAGATGATCTGTTTATCCCCGAGCAGGAACATTATCAGATAGAATCGTTTATTGATGGCTCTATTATGACCATAGCAGATGCTCCTGGCCGGGGCTGACTCCCGACTTGCTCAGTGTGGTACTGGTGGTGGCTACACAGGCGAAAGGCAGTGTACTGATTCATCAGAAGATGTTTGAAAGCCGCCTGTTCTTTGTGGACAAGCTCATAGATATGGGAGCACAGATTATATTATGTGACCCTCATCGTGCCGTTGTGATAGGGCATGACCGTAATTTCCAGCTTCGCGCCGGAAATATGATTTCACCCGATATCCGTGCCGGTATTGCTTTGCTGATAGCGGCAATGAGTGCCGACGGTATAAGCCGCATACACAATATAGAGCAGATAGACCGGGGATATCAGAATATAGACCAGCGTTTGAATGCGCTTGGCGCACGTATTACTAGAATTTAGAGAAATCAATCATGATTAAGAAAGATGAAGTTTTCAAGATTGGTATATTCAACAAACCGCATGGAGTAAAAGGAGAAATCTCATTCACTTTTACGGATGATATTTTGACCGTGTGGAATGTGAGTATCTGGTCTGTTTGTTAGACGGTATATTCGTGCCTTTCTTTATTGAAGAGTATCGTTTTCGTTCAGATACCACTGCTTTAGTCAAACTGGAAGGGTGGATACCTCGGAAAAGGCCCGTATGTTTACGAATGTAGAGGTCTATTTCCCGAAGAAATATGTCGGTGAGGAGGAAGATTCGGATGATATACCTACCTGGAACTATTTTATTGGCTTTAAGGTGGAAGATGTGAATCATGGTGAGTTGGGCGAGATTGTGGCGGTGGATGACAGTACGATGAATGTCCTTTTGCCATTGAGAAGGATGGCGAGGAACTTTGCTGCCTGCCCACGAGGAATTTATCATCAAATTGGATAAGAAAAGCGTTTGCTGACGGTCGAAGTACCTGATGGCTTGATATAAATATAGAAGGTGCGCACAATGAAGAAAAAAGGAAGGAAAGCATTTTGGCATAATTTCAAGTTTAAGTATAAACTGACCATTACCAATGAAAATACGTTGGAGGAGATTGTGGGACTGCACGTTTCCAAACTCAATGGTGTGTCTGTATTGCTGTCTGCCGTAACGGTAATTTTCCTGATTTCGGCAACTATCATTGTTTTACTCCTTTACGTAACTATTTGCCGGGATATATGAACAGTGAGGTACGTGCGCAGGTGGTGACCAATGCCTTGCGGGTCGATTCGTTACAACAAGTGGTGACGAGGCAGAATATGTATATCATGAACATTCAGGATATATTTAGCGGGAAAGTAAAAGCTGATACAGTCCAATCTATCGACTCTCTGACCATTCTTCGTTCTGATTCTTTGATGGAACGTACCAGGCAGGAAGAAGAGTTTCGCAAGCAATATGAAGAATCGGAACGATATAATCTGACGGCTGTTGATGATAATAATGCCGCTTCCGGATTGATATTCTACCGTCCTACACGGGGCATGATGTCATCTAATTTTGACTTGGAGAACAGGCATTACGGTGTGGACATTGCCGCTAATCCAAATGAAAGTGTGTTGGCAACATTGGATGGGACAGTGATTTTGTCTACTTATACGGCAGAAACCGGTTATGTTATTCAGATACAGCATGGACAGGATTTTGTGTCGGTGTATAAACATTGTGGTTCGTTATTAAAGAAAGAAGGAGATCCGGTGAAAGGTGGTGAAGCTATTGCATTGGTAGGAAATACCGGTGAAAAACTACCGGACCGCATCTGCATTTCGAATTATGGCATAAGGGACGTGCGATTGATCCCTCAAAATACATTGTATTTTAACAACATTATGAAAAACAAATAGCGATATTAGGTTCTACCGGCTCTATCGGTACACAAGCTTTACAGGTAATAGAGGAACATCCAGATTTATATGAGGTCTATGCGTTGACAGCCAATAACAGGGTCGATTTATTGGTAGAACAAGCCCGTAAGTTCATGCCCGAGGCGGTAGTGATAGCCAATGAGGAAAAATACCTTCAATTGAAAGAGGCGCTGAGTGATCTGCCTGTCAAAGTATATGCAGGAGCGGATGCGCTCTCTCAAATTGTGGAATCACAACCTATTGACATTGTACTGGCTTCTATGGTAGGTTATGCCGGATTGCGTCCTACTATAAATGCGATAAAGGCAGGTAAAGCTATTGCTTTGGCTAATAAAGAAACACTGGTTGTAGCCGGGGAGTTGATTAATGCACTGGCAAATCAGTACCATACACCTGTACTTCCCGTGGATTCGGAGCATTCGGCTATCTTCCAGTGTCTGGAAATAAATAACCGGTTGGAGAAAGTGATCTTGACAGCTTCAGGAGGGCCGTTCCGTACTTATACCATGGAGCAGTTGCAAACAGTGACCAAAGCACAAGCTTTGAAGCATCCCAATTGGGAGATGGGAGCGAAGATAACCATTGATTCGGCTTCCATGATGAACAAAGGGTTTGAAGTGATTGAGGCTAAATGGTTATTCGGAATGCGTCCGGAGCAAATTGAAGTGGTAGTTCATCCACAATCTGTCATTCATTCTATGGTGCAGTTTGAGGATGGGGCCGTGAAAGCACAGTTGGGCATGCCCGATATGCGTTTGCCTATTCAATATGCTTTTCGTATCCGGAGCGCGTGAAATCTTCTTTCGAGCGGTTGGATTTTGCCCGTATAACAGACCTGACTTTTGAACAGCCTGATACCAAACGTTTTCGTAATTTGGCATTGGCATACGAGGCTTTGTATCGGGCCGGAAATATGCCCTGTATAGTGAATGCAGCTAATGAAGTGGTGGTGGATGCTTTCCTGAAAGACAAAATATCTTTCCTGGGTATGAGTGATGTCATAGAACAGACTATGGGTAAAGTTGCTTATATCAAGGAACCGACTTATGAAGACTATGTGGATACTGATGCTGAGGCGCGTCGGGTAGCGTTGTCCCTTTGTCATCTTAAATGGTAGTTGGCAGAGAATTATGTTAATTATAAATTATAAAATAGTAAATAGTTAGATGGAAACATTTTTGATTCGTGCTCTTCAATTGATAATGAGCCTTTCATTATTGGTCATTATTCATGAGGGAGGACATTTTCTTTTCACGTCTTTTAAAGTAAGAGTAGAGAAGTTCTACATATTTTTGATCCGTGGTTTCTTTGTTCAAATTCAAACCGAAGAACAGTGATACGGAATATGGTATTGGCTGGGTGCCTTTGGGGATATGTGAAAATTTCGGGTATGATAGACGAGTCTATGGATACCGAGCAGATGAAACAGCCTGCTAAGCCATGGGAATTTCGTTCAAAACCGGCTTGGCAGCGTCTGCTTATCATGGTGGGTGGTGTCTTGATGAATTTCTTGCTGGCTATCTTCATCTATTCCATGATTTTATTCCATTGGGGAGATTCTTTGTATCGCTGCAAGACATGACTCATGGTATGAAATTTAATGAGCGTGCCCGGGAAATAGGTTTCCGTGACGGTGATATTCTTCTTCGTGCAGATGAAAACCATTGGAGCGTTTCGGGGTGGATATGCTTCGTGATATTGCTGAGGCACGTACAGTGACTGTATTGCGCGACGGAAAGGAAGCCGAAGTATATATGCCTGAGATCAGCTTGTTGGATATAGCAAAGGATGATCCGATGTTTGTTACGGCGTTAGTTCCTAATGTCGTTGACTCGGTGATACCGGGCGGTGGCTTGGATAAGGCCGGTATACAGAAGGGAGATAGTCTGGTCGCGGTCAATGGCGAGAGGTTGAACTCATGGAATGCATTGGTGGAAAAACTGGATAATATGCAGGCTGATGCGGAAGCTACAGGAGATAAAGATGCTTCTCTACAAATGGTATATTCGCGTAACGGACTGCGTGACACCGTGACGGTGCGTACAGACTCTTTGTTTAGAGTGGGTGCAACATTCTCTTCATTGGCTGATTATAAAGAAACAACCCGTGAATTTGGTTTCTTTGAATCTTTTCCTGCCGGGGTGCAATTGGGGTAAATACGTTGAAGGGATATGTGAACGATATGAAATATGTGTTCACTAAGGAAGGAGCCAAGAGCGTAGGTGGTTTTGGAACGATAGGAAGTATTTTTCCGAAAGTATGGGATTGGCATCGTTTTGGGAAATGACTGCTTTTCTGTCAATCATTCTTGCGTTTATGAATATTCTGCCTATTCCGGCATTGGATGGCGGACATGTATTATTCCTGCTTTATGAAATCATTGCCCGCCGTAAGCCGAGTGACAAGTTTATGGAATATGCACAGATGGTAGGTATGTTTTACTGTTTGCCTTGCTCATTTGGGCGAACTTTAATGATATCATGCGATTCTTGTTCTAGGTCTGCATGACAGAAAAGGACACGGCATTTTATAACAATGCCGATAGGCACGGATTTCCGCAAAGATTGAATCAATCGTCTTTGCGGAAATCTGCGTTTTTATTGTTTCTCTCCCGTGGTGAAAAAGACATAAAAAGAGCGAAAGTTTTATCAAACCCGCTCACATCCTGAAGAACCCTCCATTATGGGGTTCTTTTCATCTTTCTCGTCTCAGTTGTGTTATCCTCTCTCTTGTACCTAAAAACAACTCTTTTAATACCTATAAAACTAATCTCCTGAAAACTTTCTTTTCTAATTACCTTAAATCTTACTACTAATACCTTTCTAAATCAATCTTTCTTTACCTAAATCTAATACCTTAAATTAAAATCTTTACCTTAATACTTAATACCTAATTTTGTTCTTTCTTTATTAACTTAATATTTGGTTTCACAACCACATTGCAAAGGTACGGCTTTTCTTGAAATTAGCAAGTAAATATATGCTGAAAAACATAAAAAGGGTGAATTCATGATATATATCAAGAAAACACCCTTTTTATTTCTTTTAGCGTTATCGCACACGGATGATGCGTTGATTACTGCTGCCCCGAAATTCCAAGTAAGGAGAGTACAAATCCGGCTCAAATCGTCCGTCTACTATAACATCCACATAATCCAGTATCGGTTTTAACATTTCATCGTTTTGTATCTGTTCAAATGTATATCCAGTATAACACCAGATGTTTTGTCCGGTAGCTTCTTTGATCTGTTTGACCAGAGCCAGGAATTCTTGGGGATGATAAAGTGGATCTCCACCGGAAAAGGTGATTCCGTCCAATAATGGATTGGCATTTATTTCGCAGATCATTTTTCTATTTTTCCGGTGTGAGCGGAGTGCCTGCCGATGGATTCCAGGATTCGGGATTCTGGCAACCGCGACAATGGTGACGGCATCCGGCCAGATAGATGGAATAGCGGATGCCTTCACCGTCGACTATTGTTTCAGGATAGGTAAATAACAAGTTCATGCTGATTATCCATGCTTTACCCGGTCACGTTCTTCAGCACGCTTGGCTGAATTCCAAGTGCTGAGGTCGCCTGTCAAATACCCGGTAATGCGACGCATTCGCATTATATTCTCGCTCTGGCAAACAGGGCACTTGTCGTAAATGACTCCTTTGTAACCGCAAGCCTGACAAGTATCAACAGGATGGTTGATGGAACCGTATCCAATGCCTTCGTCATGCATTACTTTTACAATCTTGGCTATGGCTTTTACATTTTTCTGAGCTTCTCCGTCCAGTTCCACGTAAGTGATATGCCCTCCGCGGGTAATGGCGTGGAAAGGAGCTTCCCGTTTTATCTTCTCGGTGATGGTGATGGGCTCTTTTACATCTACGTGGAAAGAGTTTACATAATAGTCATTGTCCGTCACGCCGGGAATGATGCCGTATTTGCGGCGGTCCATACGGGTGAAGCGTCCGGAAAGTCCTTCGGCAGGAGTGGCAAGTACGGAGAAATTCAACTGATATTTCTGTTTGTATTCGTCTGCCACTTTATTCATTTCCGTAACGGCTTCGAATAATGTATCCCATGCTTTCTGGCTATGTGCGTGACCTTCTCCATAAAGAGCCATCATGGCATTGTGTCCGCCGATAAAGCCTATCCCTAATGTGCCTTGACGCAATACATCCCCACCTGGTCGTTGGGCGAAAGTTTTCCTCCGCCTTTCCACACATCATTCCCCATCATGAACGGGAACTGGCGTGCCAGGGCTGTACGTTGATACTGGTAGCGTGCATACAATTGTTCGGCAATCAGTTCGGACAAAGCATGTACACTTTCCATGAATATTTCTTTTGCTTTTCTTTCTATGGCCTCTTTCTTGCCTGACTCTTCCAGACTTTCTGCCTTGATGCGTGCTTCGATGGCCAGCCGGGGCATATTCATGGTGGTGAATGACAGGTTGCCACGTCCTAATGAACTTTTTCACCTGCTATATTTTCGTATACGCGGGTACGGCATCCCATAGTTGCCAGTTCATAGCGGTAACGTTTAGGGTCCTTGATATCCCATTTCTCATTTTGTTATAAGGAGTATCCAAAACATAAAATTAGGGAACAAGGCTTTGCGGTGGTACGGCAGGCTTTCAGAAACAAGTCGAAATTGGGAGCTTGGAATTCCATTTTGCCTTCCAGTGCCGCTTCGAAGTTTTCCATGGCTTTCTTATAGTCCTCTTCGGAATAAGATACTCCGTCTTTAACCTTGAATATCTGTATGGGGAAGACCGGTACTTCGCCACGGGTACCCAGGCCTTCGATGGTAGCTTTCAGCAGTTCCTCTATGACCATGCGGCCTTCGGGAGAAGTGTCTGTTCCATAATTGATGGAACTGAACACGACTTGATTTCCCCTCGCGAATGCATGGTGTTCAGGTTGTGGATGAATCCTTCCATGGCCTGATGTGTATCTTTGCGCGTCATGGCGTATGCTTTCTCTTCAATTTTCTTGAGAGCCTCTGTTCCGGGTTCTTTTCCCTCTACTTCTATATAAAACTCGGTTAAAGTTTTCAGATGTTTGCGAAATGTCTTCCGTACCCCTTCCGCCATAAAGAAGTCGAAGGCGGGAATAGCTTGTCCGCCGTGTTGCTCGTTCTGGTTTGTCTGGAATATGATGGTGGCCAGAGTGGCATAACTTTGAATGGACTGTGGAGTACGGATACTTCCGTTTTAGTGCGGAAGCCGCGTTCGAACAAGTCATCCAGGTCATATTGGATACAAGTGGTAGTCTTGGTGGGATAGTAATCCAAATCATGTATATGTATGTCGCCCAACTGATGTGCTTCGGCATATTTTTAGGCAACAGGTATTTATAGGTATAGTCTTTAGTAACTTCCGAGGCAAAAGTCATCATCTGTCCGGCGGGAGTATGGCTGGACATGTTGGCATTACTCAGGTTGACATCATTTTGTCGATGGCTACAATGCCGTCCATGATGTGCTTCATTTGCGTTTTACGGTCGCGTTCCGTATTCCGCCATTCGCGATAAATAATATATTTCTTGGCCACTTCGGGACGTACTTTCATCAGTTCCTTTTCTACCAGGTCCTGAATCTCTTCCACACTGATGGTTGGAGATACGAAATTGCTGATAACCCGCATGGTAATTTCAGCAATCAGTTTGTCTTCATTGTCAATTCCGGAGGCATGGAATGCCTTGCCGATTGCATTTTAATTTTACTGATGGAAAAGTCTTCCCGCTTTCCATCACGCTTAATAATACAAATCTCAGCGTAATTCATTGTTTGAAAAATTAATTGTTAATTTAAAAACTTGGCTGTCCTTCCAGGCAGGTTTTCTGACTTATCTCTCCCTTAAAACGCCTTCCCGCAAATGGTTTTGTAGTGGCATATTGTTTCAGCTCTACGAGAATTACAGCAGCGGGTACTGTTGCTGATTTTCACGGCATTCCCTCTTGGAAGTGGTTAACTTCACCTTGTCGGACAGCTGCAAAGGTATAACATTTTGGGAAACTTTCTGTTTAAAATGAATAAAAGTTTCCCAAAACGGATAACTTATTGAAGATGGGAAGGTTATAAAATGTACCACAATGCCATCATGTGACAGACCGTTCCTCCTAATACGAACAGATGGAAAACAGAGTGCATATAGGGCAATTTGGGGAAGGAATAAAAGACAGCTCCGGTGATGTAAGACACTCCTTCGCCGATTAACCAATAAATAAAAGCGGGAGGCACATGTTGGCAGAGCGGCTTGAAACCTACAAAATGCTGCATCCCATGGCTATATAGCAAATTGTTTCTAGGTTGCTATGTTCTTTCAGGTTACAAAACATAGAATGATCCCGGCGAGGGCGCATAGCCATACGAAACTAAAATTCCCCATCCCCAATAATCTGCTTCCCGCAAGGCTATCAGCATGATGGGGAATAGCTGCCTGCGATATGCAGATAAATCGAAGCATGATCGAATTTGCGCAACACTTCGCGGTGAGGAGATGGTTTGCTGGCATGATACCAGGTGGAGCTGATATAGGAAGACAGCATACCGAATAGGTAGAGCCACATGCCGCCTGTTGCCCACGGATTGCCACTTTTCATGGCAGTAAGCAACAGATAACCGCCGCCGGCGATACCTATTAGGATACCAACGCCATGTGACAGGGTATTGGCCCACTCTTCTCCTTTGGTATAGTGTATGGTCAATTTCTTATAAGTTTTGGGAGTTAATCCCATGCTTTTGCTTTCTTCAACATGTGTTCTAAAGCGGCATCATGTTCATTAGGGATGATTCCATCCAGTATGGCATCCTTGATAGAACTTTTCAGACTGCCTATTTCACGGCAGGGCTGCAGGTCGAATATCCGCATAATTTCTTCTCCGTCTACCGGAGGTTGGAAATTGCGTATCCGGTCTTTTCTTCCAGGTCTTTCAGCTTCTGGCGTACCAGTTTGAAGTTATCCAGGAATTTTGTTTTCGTGCTTCATTTTTGAAGTGATGTCCGCTTCGCACAGCAGCATCAAGTCGTCAATATCATCTCCGGCTTCAAAAGCAGACGTCGCACGGCGGAATCGGTTACTACATCATCTGCGATAACAATGGGGCGCATGTGCAGGCTGACCAACTTTTGGACATATTTCATCTTCTCATTCATGGGCAGTTTCATCTTGCGGAAGAGATCCGGAACCATTTTCTCACCGATAAAGTTATGATTATGGAAAGTCCATCCTATACGTGGCTCCCAGCGTTTGGTACGTGGCTTGCCTATATCATGCAACAGCGTAGCCCAACGCAGCCATAGGTTGTCGGTATGTTTGGAAATATTGTCCACAACTTCCAGGGTATGATAGAAGTTGTCTTTATGGGCACGCCCGTTCCGGGTTTCCACTCCTTGCAGCGCCACCAGTTCGGGGAAAATCAAAGGCAGCAGTCCGCAGCGGTCTAGTTCTATAAAGCCTTTGGACGGTATGGGGGCGAGCAGGATCTTGTTCAACTCGTCGGCGATGCGCTCTTTGGAGATAATATGAATGCGTTCCTTGTTGCGTGACAGTGCTTCGAAAGTGGTGTCGTCAATATAGAAGTTCAGTTGTGTGGCAAACCGGACACAACGCATCATGCGGAGCGGATCGTCACTGAAAGTGATGTCCGGGTCCAGCGGTGTACGGATAGTTCTCTCTTTCAAATCGTCCAGCCCGTTAAAAGGATCTACCAGTTCACCGAAACGTGCTTTGTTCAGGCACACTGCCATGGCATTGATCGTGAAATCGCGCCGGTTTTGGTCATCCTCCAGGGTGCCGTCCTCTACTACGGGCTTACGGCTGTCATGGCTGTACGACTCTTTACGGGCACCGACAAATTCCACTTCCGTGTCATGGTATTTAACTTGTGCCGTGCCGAAATTCTTAAAACAGAAACGTGTGCTCCGCGTCCCAGCTTCTTGCCGAAGGTCTGTGCCATTTCAATTCCGCTTCCTACTACTACAACGTCTATATCTTTCGAGGGACGTGCCAAAATATATCTCGTACATAACCTCCTACAACGTAACATTCCAATCCCAGTTCGTCTGCCGTTTCGGAGATTAACTTGAATATCTTATTATTAAAATGTTCTTTTAGTTCCATATTCATCTTAAAGAGGGGCAAATTTACGATTTTTGCGCAGGATAAGGAGAAATCACGCAATTAAATTGTATTTTGCCTGCATATAAAACGATCAAGTACATGAAAAGATAGGATTAGTAGCATTATTTGCCTTGTTGCTGGCCGGTTGTGATGATGGCGGCGAGAAGAAAGCGCAAGAAAATTTGCGTAAGGCCGAAGCGGCTTTGGAAAAGAGAACTTTAATGAGGCCAAATTGCAGATAGACAGTATCCGCATCCTTTATCCGAAAGCGTTTGAAGCCAGAAAACAGGGAGTCAAGCTGATGCAGCAGGTGGATTTGAAAGAACAGCGGAAAAGTCTGATTTACCTGGATAGCATGATGGTGGTGAAACAAGCTCAGCTGGATTCCGTCAAGGGTAATTTTGTTCTTGAGAAAGATACTGCATATCAGGAGGTGGGTAACTATTTTTATCCCACCCAGACGGTAGAAAAGAATATAGGCCGTTCATTCTTGCGCGGACAGGTGAACGAGCAGGGGAAATGTCCCTTACCTCTATTTATTGTGCTGGCGGCACGTTGCATCACACGGCGGTGAAGGTGAGTGTGGGGTACCTTTGCCGAAACTCCCGCCTCGAAAGACAGCTATGAAACCACTGACTTGGGCCGTGCAATCGAGAAGGCCGATTACAAGATGGGGAAGACGGCGGCGTTATCGCTTTTATTGTAGCGAACAAAGATAAGAATATCCAACTTCAGTTTATCGGAGACCGTACTTATAAAACAGCTATGCAACCCAATGACCGTAAGGCAATTGCAGAATTGACGGAGTTGGCGCGCATCCTGTCCGGCATGGAACAAATCCGTAAAGATAAGAAAGAAGCGAACTTGAAAATAGAGTTTGTAACCCGCAAAATGCAGGAACAGGAGGAAGAGAAGTGATGTGGATGGGAACACAAACAATGCGGATCTTGAAGAGAATCTCCCCAAAGTCCGCATTGTCCGTGTTCCTTGTTTCATGTACAGCCCTTACAATCGCTTCAGGGCCAGCTTGATCACTTTCTCTACCGGGGCGGCAGGCTCCTCTTTCAGTATGGCAGCCACTACCTTTTGTGATGCGGCTTGTGCGAATCCCAGCATGGTGAGTGCGGCGACAGCCTCGTCATGAATTTCCGTATTGCCCGGATTGGCAAACATTTCACTGTTCACCGTTTCCACGCCCGAAGTGGCGATCTTGTCCTTTAAGTCCACTATGATGCGTTGGGCAGTTTTCAGGCCGATGCCTTTTACTGTTTTCAATAACTTGTCATTACCGGAACTGATTACTCCGCACAGCTCGGAAGGGGATAAGGCCGACAGAATCATACGTGCCGTGTTGCCGCCGATGCCCGATACGGAAATCAGTAACAAAACAACTCCGTTCCTGTTTGGTCGAGAATCCGTAGAGTACGTAGGCATCTTCCCGGATCGCTTCATAAATATATAATTTCGTATTGCTCTGATTCTGAATGGCCGAATACGTATTCAATGAGATATTGATGCCATACCCCATCCCGTTACAATCTAAAACCACCGTTGCCGGAGTAATCTCCGCAATGTCTCCTTTAATATATTCTATCATGGTTGTTTCATTTGAAAATTTACAGTTCTTTGCAAAAATAGGACATCTATCTTTTAAATTATAAGTTCGGCAAGAATATTTTTAAATTATTAGGTCGTAGTGAACAAAAACGAGGCAAAATGTTTATTTTGCAGCGAATTAACAGATAATAGTAAACTAAACCCAATAAAAGATGAAAAAATAAGAGCGGCCGTGGTTGGATACGGTAACATTGGTCAGTATGTAGTGGAGGCTTTGGAAGCTGCTCCCGATTTTGAGATTGCAGGTATCGTCCGTCGTAGCGGTGCGGAAAACAAGCCTGCCGAGTTGGAAGCATACGCTGTGGTGAAAGATATAAAGGAATTGAAAGATGTGGATGTGGCTGTGCTGGCTACTCCGACCCGTAGCGTGGAAGAATATGCGAAAGAGATTCTGGCAATGGGTATCAATACGGTAGATAGTTTCGACATTCATACGCAAATCACTTCTCTCCGCCGTTCATTGGATGAGTCGGCAAAGGCCGGTAAGGCTGTCGCTATTATTTCTGCCGGATGGGATCCGGGAAGCGATTCTGTAGTCCGTACACTGCTGGAAGCCATCGCTCCGAAGGGCATTACTTATACCAATTTCGGTCCGGGACGCAGCATGGGGCATTCCGTAGCAGTCCGTGCCATTGATGGAGTGAAGGATGCTTTGTCCATGACTATTCCTGTGGGAACCGGTATCCATCGCCGTATGGTGTATGTGGAACTGGAGGAAGGTGCGGACTTCAAGACTGTGGAAGCCGCCATCAAGTCGGATCCTTATTTTGTAATGACGAGACACATGTAAAACAAGTTCCATGTGTGGACGATTTGAACGACGTGGGTCATGGCGTTAACCTGGTTCGCAAAGGGTATCGGGCAAGACTCACAATCAGTTGTTCGAGTTTGACATGAAGATTAATAATCCGGCTCTTACCGCGCAGGTGCTGGTTTGCGTGGCACGCGCCTCCATGAAACAGCAGCCCGGATGTTATACCATGATCGAAGTTCCTGTAATTGATCTGCTGTGCGGCGACCGTGAGGAACTGATTGCCCATTTGGTATAAAGAGGTTTCCTCAAAAGAACGATATTCTGAAAATCTCTTCTCTGTTTTATTCCGGAGAAGAGATTTTTTTATTTCCTTTGTGTTCATAAACAAAGAAATAGAACAATGATAGCAAGTATTGTATGGGATGTGGATCCTATCTTATTTAAAGTAGGTAGTTGGGAAGTGCGTTGGTATGGGCTGATGTGGGGCCTTGGTTTCATATTGGCTTATGAAATGGTAAGCCGTTTATTCAAAAAAGAGAAGTATCCGGAAGAGTGGGTGGACAAGCTTTTGTCTATTGCATAGTCAGTACGGTCATTGGCGCCCGTCTGGGGCACTGTCTGTTTTATGAATGGGACTATTATGGCGCCCATCCTGTTGAAATATTCAAGATTTGGAAAGGCGGGCTGGCAAGTCACGGAGGGTGTTCGCCATCATTCTGGCTCTGATGTGGTACTCGAAAAAGTAACCCGGAAAAGTGTGTGGTGGTTGTTTGACCGCATGATACCTGCTGTGGCGATTGTCTGCTTCTGTATCCGTTTTGGTAATTTAATGAATTCCGAGATATTCGGATATCCCACCACGTTGCCTTGGGGATTTGAATTTGTCCGTTCCCGGAGTGGCATCAGCTGTATGAAGGTTTGCCTTGCCATCCTACTCAGATTTATGAAATGCTGTATTGCCTGGTTGCCGGTGTAACTGCCTGGGTGATGTACCATACATACCATTTACAAAAGAGGGTGGGATTAATAACCGGAGTAAGCTTGCTTATATTCTTTGGCACTCGCTTTGCTCTGGAGTTTATGAAGAATCCGCAGGTTGCCGAAGAGGCGGATATGACTTTTAACATAGGGCAGTGGCTCAGTGTGCCGCTGATTCTGCTGGGGGCGTATCTCATAGCCACCAGCCGCACCCGGAAAGAATAAAGGTTCCGGGAGAGGGGAAGCAGGTGAAAGGATACCTTTTCAGCCTTCCGGCATCGCCCTGTATATCACGTGCGGGCGCGTCCGTTTCTTTCTATTTTCTTTTCGCTGCTCCATTGGCGTAGTTCGCTGCCGGCTTTGTTTTCAGCAACCCTGTCAAGGCACAATATTCCTTGCAAGTGATAATGGAGTGCTCTTTCAGATAATTTGTCAGCCGTACAAAGCGTTCTTCTGCTGAATATCGGGTGGAGGAGGTCCGGAAACCATATTCCGCCCGTTCCAGCTTTCCTTTGCTTCGTACCTCCTTACGGAATTTCCGGGTGGGTTTGAACTTTATGTTGTCAAAATGTACCGATGCGGCGCGTATCTCGCTTTTGTCCGTTACCTTGCGGCAAGTCAGTGTGGCCGAGAATGTGCCCAGTTCTCCCAGTTTTACGTTATAACCGTCTGCCAGGTAATTGGCGATAATGCTTTCCAGGTCACATAACAGACCGACGACGGTCCCTTCGTGGACGGTAGAACGCCGGGCGATGTCTTTAGCCAGGTCTTTCAGGTTTTGTGCCCGATACTACAATTTGCGGATACAGGGTGGGCTGTTCCTTCTCTCCCTGTATGTCGGGGAGGTTTTGAAATCATACTTTGCTGCCATGTTTAATGCTTTTAATAGGGAGATTAAGTCGTTTCTTGCTGAACGCTAAGGGGATTCTTTCTATTAACTTCTATAGACGCAGGCAATGGACCGTACGGTTTACTGTAGTGGACTGTACGGTCTGCTATAGTGGATTGTACAGTCTGCCATCGGAGTCTGTCTTAGTATTCAGGACAAAAGTACTTAATCATACTGGAAAAACCTATTAATTCATAGGAGAAAAGAGCTTGTACGGGCAAATTAGATGTTTCCCTTGAAGGTTTGAGGGTTTTCCTTTCATTGTGGTGTCTTTCTTTCAGTTGGTGTGCTGTAAAGGTAAGTGTTTTATGCTGATTACCGGCATACTTCGGATAGAAAAAGAGGAGGCGGGCTGACAGTAGGCTGAAGGATTATCCTTCAGGTGTTTTCTTCGATGGAATGGGGAAAAACAGCCCAAACTGAAGGCTGAAGGAAAATTGGCATGAATTTGTTTTAGAGGTGAAAAGGCGTATGGTTCACGAGAAATGTTACATAATCCGTCACTTTTGTTGCAATGAAACAAAAATGCCGGCAGCTGTAACAAATGTTTTATAGAGGTTGCCGGCTGTCCCCTACCTTTGCCTCAGAAAAACTTCTAAAACATTTAATGCTATGAACAAAAATCAGCAAAAGAACCGGATGGGCGCGGTCATTATTTTACTTGCCGCCGCTTGCTTGAATGGTTATGCACAACAAGATTCTACCAAAGTGTCCTCTGATTCGAAAGAGGAAGGCAATCGCAATGTCATGTTGAATGCGGCTAGTGCCAATGGTCCTCGTGAAATCTCTATCGGTCTGCCCGGTGGTGATGTGAATGTACTCGAAAATGGTCTGCCTGTGGTATATAATTCGAATCCTCATAATGTAAACACGCATTGGCGCGGAGACAGCAGCTTGGGACATACCGGATTGCTGAAGATTTCCGAAACAGCGATTACTACCGGTAATATAGGTTATGCTGTCAATTCGTTTACGGAACTCGGCTTGGATAAAGAGAAGAAAATGAATGGTGTGCTGAACTACGGCACCAATCATTTCGGTAAACAGCAATTTGACTTCAATCTGAATGGAAGCATCGGAAAAGATTGGTTTTACAGCGGCAGCATCTATCAGAATTTTGATCCGGGTTCGTTCAAACTGCGTTTTGCGCAATATCAGGACCGGACTCAGATCTATAAGTTTGCCTTGACCAAGTTCTACAATGAAGGACGTGGACAGCTCTCTGCCATCTACCATTACAGCAACAGCCATTGGTTGTCCAATGCTACCACCGGTGCACCATTTATTTATGTAGGCGATGGGAGTGTGAAGGAAATTCCCGGTTTCGGACTGGGGACTTCTTCTTATCTGCCCAATGTATCGGATATGGTTTATATGGACATGCGTACCGGCGAGATGAAAAAGATCAGTCTGTATGATGCTACGGCCAGTAAAGGAAATCAGTTGACGGTTCTGAACCGTTACCGGTGGGATAACGGGTTGGAGTGGAAAATCAATATGAAGTATGACCATGCTTTGGGTTCCTATCTGTACCAGACTCCGATGTCTATGGAGCAGAAAGTAGGAGCCGACGGCTATAGCACCAAAGGACTGGATGGAACATTGAATCCTTATGAGGGATATGTACAGAGCCGCATGTCCTGTTTCAACCGGGGAATATAGATGAGTTCTTCTTTACCACCGAGTTGTCGCGGAAGTATGATGATATGACTTGGCGTGTGGGGTGAACGAATGGTATTATGATGTGGACTATGCTTCGAACACTACCATGTATGACCATACGGTGGAAGAATATCCCCAAATGTTGTACAGCGCCGATACGAAGGATATTCATCATTACGGAAACACTCCTTATTATAATCTGAACCAGAATGCTTCCGAATATTACAAAGGACATGAAAACAAACTGGCTCTTTATGCTACTCACGACTGGGACATCACCGATAAATGGAATGTGTATTATGGCGCACGCTTCGAGTACCAGCGTCTGGCAGGAAAGAACCTGGCGGTATATAATGCCGAAGGCAATCCGGTAGGCCGCTTTGCCGGTTATCATATCGGGGCAGTTGCAGCCGATGGTACGAAGATAGCTCCCCGTTATTTCAGTTACAACTGGCTGAACATGGCTTTCACGGCTGCCGCCACTTATAAAATGACAAAGCAGTTTGGCTTTACCGCCGATTTCACCTACAATACCCAGCGGCCGAATATGTCGAACTTTGCTCCTGCCGAGATGCCGAATGTAGATAAGATTACGATTCCGTTGGGGCGTGCGGGTATTTATTTCAATAATGACTGGATTAGTCTGACCTCACTGTTCAGTTACATTGCCAAGACTAACAACAACTCTACCTTGAATCTGATTAATCCGAATAATGATAAGGATATTAAGGCGGCTGCATTGAGTTATGATATTGAAACAATAGGGTGGACGACGGATGCGGTGGTGAAACCTTTCAAAGGATTTGATTTCCACTTCCTGTTCACTTACCAAAGCCCGAAGTATAAGAAGTATGAAACGGAGTGACCTTTAGTGACGGGACAACATCGGGTATCAATGCCACCGGCAATATCGTTACCGAAATTCCGAAGGTGCTGATTGAGCTGGACCCTAGTTACAACATTACCAAAGACTTGAAGGTATGGGCCAGTTTCCGTTACTTCAGCAAGACGTATGCAAATATTAAAATGCTTATTATTTCAACGGCCGTTGGGAAACATTCGGTGGAATAAACTGGAATGTGAACAAACATCTGTCCTTAAGCGGAACTGTGATAAACTTCTTGAACCAGACCGGGGCGAAAGGAAGTATTTCGGGAGCCGAGCTGGTAGATAAGGAGAATGCGGCGGCATATAACGGCGCATGGATGGCAGGCAGCTATATCCGTCCGTTCACCGTAGAATTTGCGGCGAAAATAACATTCTGATTCAAGAGGGATTTAATTCTTCTTTATGGTGGAAAAGTAACATTTATACATAAGAATGAAACAAATGTTTCAGCCGGTAAGGCAGGTTTCCGTTAACTTTGCCGATAACGAAAACAATCAAACAAAACTTTTAATATCCTATACTTCATGAAAACAAATCTTGTTAACCTTGCATTAGGTTTAGCCTTTACAGGAGGCGCTGTTTCTTGTCAGTCACAAAAATGACCTGGTTTTCGAACATCAGGGAGATACGGTGACAATCGTACATATTGTCCGTCCCGCTAAATATTTGTTGCTTCCGATTCAGGAGAGCAGCAAGGAAGGACTGGTAAGGCTGGATACTGGGAGCCCCGCAGATACCGATATGGATGTGCGTCTGGCTACAGACAGCGTTGAATATTATGTTCCGTTTGCCTTGCCTCAGGGAAGTGAGGAAGCTACTGTCATTATAAAGAAGGTGGCGGCAGATGCGCTGTGTTGGGACAGCATCCGGGTTTCGGATACATTTGATACGGCAAACAGGGATAAGTTCCGTCCGGTTTATCATCACACTCCGCTTTATGGCTGGATGAATGATGCCAACGGACTGGTTTATAAAGACGGTGAATATCACCTTTATTTTCAATATAATCCATACGGCTCCGTATGGGGAAATATGCACTGGGGACATTCCGTGAGCAAGGATTTGGTTCATTGGGAGCATCTTGACCCGGCGATTGCCCGTGATACATTGGGGCATATCTTTCGGGAAGTGCCATTGTGGATAAACATAACAGCGCAGGCTACGGTGAAAATACAATTGTCGCTTTTATACTTCGCACCGTAATATACCCGGTGGGCAGAGCCAGGTGCAAAGTATGGCATACAGTACGGACAACGGGCGTACTTATACGAAGTATGAACAGAATCCGGTTCTTACTCCGTTTGACGGACTACAGAATTTCCGTGACCCGAAGGTCTTTTGGTATGAACCCGAACAGAAATGGATTATGATTGTCAGTGCGGACAAGAATATGCGTTTTATTCATCTGCCAACTTGAAGCAATGGGAATACATGAGTGAGTTTGGAGAAGGATTTGGTCCTCAGCCCAATCAGTTCGAATGTCCGGATTTCATCCAACTGCCTGTAGATGGTGACCGGACCAGGATGAAATGGGTGATGATTGTCAATATCAATCCGGGATTTGTCTATGGAGGCAGCGGTACGATGTATTTTACAGGCGACTTTGACGGGCATCAGTTTGTATGTGATACGAAACCCGAGGTGGTGAAATGGCTCGACTGGGGAAAAGACCATTATGCCACTGTTTGTTTCTCGAATACCGGCGACCGTGTCATTGCCGTACCTTGGATGAGCAACTGGCAGTATGCTAACTATACTCCTATACAACAGTTCCGCAGTGCCAATGCTTTGCCGCGTGAGCTGAGTCTGTATACGGGAGAAGACAAACAGCTTTATCTGAGTGCCGCACCGGTAAAGGAAACGGAGCACTTGCGGAAAGATTCTAAAAGCTGGATGATTTTACAGTAAATGGCGAGAAGCGTTTAGAAACACTTTTGAAAATAACGACGGCGCTTTTGAACTGGAATTGCAACTGGTGTCGGCTGGTAAAGAGGCTGGTTTTGAATTGCTGAACAGTTTGGGTGAGAAGGTGAAGATTTATTTGGACGCTTCGGAGGGACGTGTGGTAATGGACCGTGCGGAAAGTGGTATTGTAGATTTTGGCAAGAAGGTAAAACCGCATGATTTGGATACTGAAGAAAGTTATGCTCGTTATAAAGAGGTTACGGTGAATTATAAAAATGATTTTGCTTTGGGGACTTGGGCTCCGATAAACACCGCGAAGGCACATAAAATTCAAGTTTTGTGGATAATGGAAGTGTGGAGTTGTTTGTTGACGGTGGCCGCGTTGCCATGACTAATCTGGTATTCCCGAATGAACCTTATAACTCTTTGCGTTTTATAGTAAAGGAGGAGAGATGAAGATTTCAAATTTCACAATATATAAGTTAGGTTTGTAAACTAAGTATAAAGCCATGAATAGCAATAAAAATCTGTATGCCAAATTAATTCCGGTGATGCTGTGTTTCTTCGCCATGGGATTTGTAGACCTGGTGGGGATTGCATCGAATTATGTAAAAGCGGATCTGGATCTGACAGACTCTCAAGCCAATATATTTCCTTCCTTGGTCTTCTTCTGGTTCCTGATTTTCTCCGTACCTACAGGTATTCTGATGAATAAGATAGGGCGTAAGAAGACAGTTCTTCTGAGTCTGATTGTCACTTTTGCCTCTTTGCTGCCCCTATATTCGGCGACGGCTATACGCTTATGTTGATTTCTTTCTCTTTACTGGGTATCGGTAATGCATTGATGCAAACCTCTTTGAATCCGTTGCTGAGTAATATTATTGCGGGGAAAAGTTGGCAAGTACATTGACTTTCGGTCAGTTTGTAAAGCTATTGCTTCCTTTCTTGCCCCTTACATTGCCATGTGGGGAGCGATGCAGGCTATTCCTACTTTCGGGCTTGGCTGGCGGGTATTATTTCCTGTTTATATGGTGATAGCCGTTTTTGCCATCGTGTTGTTGGGGCTGACCCCTATTGAGGAAGAGAAACCCGATAAAGCGTCCGGCTTCAAAGCGTGCTTTTCCTTGTTGGGAAAACCGTTTATTCTCTTGTCTTTCATTGGGATCATGTGCCATGTCGGTATTGATGTCGGTACGAATACAACGGCTCCTAAAATCTTGATGGAGCGTTTGGATATGACATTGGCTGAGGCCGGTTTTGCAACAAGTCTTTATTTTATTTTCCGTACGGTGGGTTGCTTCCTCGGAGCCTTTATCTTGCAAAAGGCTTCTGCAAAGTCTTTCTTTGCTCTCAGTGTCGTGTTCATGTTGCTGGCAATGGTGGGATTATTTATATTCCATTCGGAAACAATTATTTATATTTGCATTGCCATGATTGGTTTCGGTAACTCCAATGTGTTCTCTATTATATTCTCGCAGGCATTGTTTGCCATGCCCGAAAAGAAAATGAAGTTTCCGGATTGATGATTATGGGGCTGTTCGGCGGTACGGTATTTCCGTTGGCCATGGAGTTGCCAGTGATGCCATGGGGCAGAGTGGCGCTGTGGCGGTGATGACTGTCGGAGTTATCTATTTGTTGATGTATACCTTGAAAATAAAGAAATGATTTTAATTGTAAACAGTAAATAATATCATGAATCAAATCATCGTAGGAATGGGTGAGGCACTATGGGATGTGCTGCCCGAAGGAAAGAAAATTGGTGGTGCTCCGGCAAACTTCGCTTATCATGTGTCACAATTCGGTTTTGACAGCCGGGTGGTCAGTGCGATTGGCGATGACAAGCTGGGTAATGAGATACTTGAGAATTTTGATGGCAAGAACTTGAAGTATCAGATAGAGAAAGTGCCTTATCCCACAGGAACCGTACAGGTGGAACTGGACCCTAATGGGGTACCTATGTATGATATAAAAGAAGGGGTGGCTTGGGATAATATACCTTTACACCTGCTTTGGAAGAGTTGGCAAAGAATACCCGTTCCGTATGCTTCGGCTCGTTGGCACAGCGTAGTGTGGTTTCAAGGGAAACAATCAATCGTTTTCTGGATGTGATGCCCGAAGGAGAAGGACAATGTAAAATTTTCGATGTGAATTTGCGCCAAGGTTTCTATACGAAGGAGATTCTTTGCAACTCGATGAAAAATGTAATATTTTAAAGATTAATGACGAGGAGTTGGTCACTGTGAGCCGTATGTTCGGTTATCCCGGCATAGACTTGCAGGATAAATGCTGGATTCTGTTGGCGAAATATAATCTGAAGATGTTGATTTTAACGTGTGGTGTCAATGGCAGTTATGTCTTTACTCCGGGTGAGATTTCATTTGTAGAGACTCCGAAGGTGGAGGTGGCCGATACGGTAGGTGCGGGCGATTCGTTCACGGCGACTTTGTAGCTGCTATTTTGAAGGGAAAGCCGGTTGCCGAGGCGCATAAACTGGCTGTTGAGGTTTCTGCATACGTATGTACGCAAAACGGGGCTATGCCTGAGTTGCCGGCTCGTTTAAAGAATGAGTTGATTTAAATTTTAATGATTGCGGATACTCATTCAAATTGGATTGGAAATCATATTCTCTGAGGCTGTATCGCGAAGAACCTGTAAATACAAAGTAGATGTAATCAGGTTCTTCGCGATGTTCTTTTTACTTTCTCTTGCAGATGTTTGTTTTATTAGCGGTTACCTTTTATCTTTGTTATCTATAAATACCTTGAGGAACATGAAAAACATCTTTTGTTTTGATTTTATGCCTTATGGGAATTCTGACATCGTGCAGTCAGAAACATACGCGCTATTACATTGGTGTTTCACAATGTAGTGATGACGAATGGCGGCATAAAATGAATCATGAAATTGTACGTGAAGCCTTGTTTTATGATGGGGTGGAGGTGGAGATCCGTACCGCGAAAGATAATAACCGGAATCAGATAGAAGATATCAACTATTTTATTGACAGGAAAGTTGATTTATTGATTGTCGCTCCGAATGAGGCGGCGGCTGTCACTCCTGTTGTGGAGAAGGCATACGGGCTGGGAATACCTGTTGTGGTAATTGACCGTAAGATTTTGTCGGACCGTTATACGGCTTTGTGGGCGCTGATAATTGTGAGATTGGCAAAGATGTGGGACAATATATTGTGAACCGTTTGGGTGGAAAAGGGAAGATTTTGGAGATAACGGACTGGAAGGTTCCACTCCGGCTATGGAGCGTCATAGAGGATTGGCGGATGCCTTGAAGGCAGAGCCTGGAATAGAAATTGCCGCCAGCGTGGACGGAGCCTGGCTGCAAAGTGTGGCTGGGGAGAAAATGGATTCCATACTTCAAGACAATAAGGGTATAAATCTGGTTTTGCCCAAAATGACCGCATGGCTGTCGGGGCTTATTTGTCGGCCAGACAGCGACAGTTGGAAAAGGAAATGTTGTTTGTCGGTATTGATGCGTTGCCTGGCAAGGGGTATGGAGTGGAGCAGGTACTGGAAGGGTGTTGGATGCCACTTTTATTTACCCTACCGGAGGAGATAAAGTGATGCAGGTGGCGATGGATATTTTGGAGAAGCGTCCGTATGAACGGGATACTAAGTTATCAACAGCCCTTGTTGATAAAACGAATGCCCGTGTCATGCAGTTGCAGACAGACCACATTGCCGAACAGGACGGAAAGATAGAACGGCTGAATAATCAGGTGGACGAATATTGGTCAAGATACTCTGCCCAGACCATGTTTCTGTATGCATGTCTGATTATCCTGTTACTGTTTGCTGCCTTATTGGCGATCATCGTCCGTGCGTATTGGACAAAGAACCGGATGAACATGGAGTTATCCCGTCAAAAGAAACAATTGAGGAACAACGCGACCAACTGATCAGCCTCTCCAAGCAGTTGGAAGAGGCGACTCATGCCAAGCTGGTCTTCTTTACGAATGTTTCTCATGATTTCCGTACTCCGCTTACTTTGGTTGCCGATCCGGTGGAACAGCTTTTAGAGGATAAAGACTTGACCTCTAAGCAACGATCCTTATTGAAAGTGGTACATAAGAATGTGAATATTCTGTTGAGGCTGGTCAACCAGATTCTTGATTTCCGTAAGTATGAAAATGGTAAACTGGAGTTGGTGAGAACCAATATGGACCTGCGTGCGCAATTACAGGAATGGAGCCATGCATTTCAAACATTGGCTTTGAGAAAGCATATCCATTTTGTTCTGGACGTGGACGATGACCGGACAGACTGTCTGATGGCGTTGGATGCCGAAAAGATGGAACGTGTCTATTTTAATTTATTGTCCAATGCGTTTAAGTTTACCCCGGAGAATGGAACTATCACTGTCACACTTTCTACTTTAATAAAGGAGGAAAATAGAAGATATGTCCGTCTGGTAGTTGCTGATACCGGTTCGGGAATCTCTGTCCGGCACATCCGGCATATTTTCGACCGCTTTTATCAGATGGATGTGAACCATGCGGGCTCAGGTATTGGTCTTGCTTTGGCAAAGGCTTTTGTCGAGTTGCACGGCGGGGTGATAACGGTGGACAGTGTGGAAGGAAAAGGAACAGTGTTTACGGTGGATATTCCTATGGAGATAGTGGAGGGGCAGTCTGTAGATCGGATACAGGAACCGCACACTACACAGCCGACGGTGGTGGAGGAATTGGAGGAGACGGAAACAGAAGAACGGCTTCCGGATGAGAATAAGGAATGCATCTTGATAATTGACGATAATGCGGATGTACGTGGCTATGTGAAATCATTATTGAAAGAGGAATATACGGTGATAGAGGCTGCCGACGGACATGCCGGATTAAAGAAAGCTATGAAATATGTGCCTGATGCCATTATCTGTGATGTGATGATGCCGGTGATGGACGGATTGGAATGTTGCAGGAAGCTGAAAATGGAATTACAGACTTCTCATATTCCGGTGATGTTGCTTACTGCCTGTTCTTTGGATGAACAGCGGATACAGGGGTTTGAATGTGGAGCGGATTCTTATATTTCCAAACCTTTTAATTCCAAATTGTTATTGGTGCGTCTTCGGAATCTGATTGATAACCATAAGCGGTTGAAACAGTTTTCGGAGATAAGATTACTTTGTCTAAAGAGTCTGTAAGCGAGGTGGATAAAGGATTTGTGGAGCGCTTCAGAGAGCTGATAGAAGCAAATTTGACAGATTCTGAGTTAAGTGTGGAAGAATTAGGCAGTAAGATGGGATTAAGCAGGGTGCAGCTTTATCGTAAGATTAAGTCACTTACCAATTATTCTCCCAATGAACTGGTGCGTATTGCCAGATTAAAGAAAGCTGCTTCTTTGTTGGCTTCTTCTGAGAAAACCATATCCGAGATAACGTATGAGGTAGGTTTTACATCTCCTTCTTATTTTACCAAGTGTTACAAGGAATATTTCGGAGAAAGTCCTACGGATTTCTTGAAACGCAGAGGATAATTGTGGGGCGGACACGCAGCTCCGCCCCTACAAGGAATACTTTAAATCAGTGTTGATAAATCTTTTCGGCTACAAAGAGAGATTATTAAGAATAATCACTTCCCTTGCTCTGTCCGGATTGTCTGTCCGGAAAATCAAGATGCCTTTATTTCCTAACAGGAAGGAATACAGATAAGTAATGCCTATTTGGGCTTCACTGAAAATGGTGATGGCGTCTGCCGCCCGCCCCGGCTGATTGTCTAGTGTGATGGCGAACACATCGGAGAGTGCCACGGAGATTCCTGCCTCTTTCAGCGTCTCGTATGCGCGTTTGGGTTCCGAGCAGATGATACGGTAAATGCCATACTCTACTGTATCGGCAATGGTAGAGGCAATCAGCTGTATGCCTGCTTCTTTCAATAAGTTCAATACTTTCTGTAGTGTCCCCGATTTGTTTTCGATGAAGACGGATAATTGTTGTATAGTCATAAACTTATTTTTAAAAGGTTTTACGTAAGTCTTTCACACGGACTGCTTTACCTTCCGATTTAGGCAGTGCTCCTTTGGGTACCAGTTTCACACGTGGGGTAACCAATATCTCATCTTTCAGTTGGCGGGTAATTTCCGGGTCAATGCTTGCAGGCGTCCATAGTCATCGGTGAACAGTTGGCTCAATTCCACTTCTACAGTCATTTCGTCATTAGATTCGGCGGTTTCGAGTGTGATCAGATAGTCACTGCCCAATTCTTTGAATTGCAATAAAATCGTTTCAATCTGAATGGGGAAGATATTGACCCCTTCAGGATAATCATATCGTCGCTGCGCCCTTTCATTCTGTCCAGACGTTTGTGATGGCGGCCGCAGGGCATTCCCCGGCAGAATGCGGGTCAGATCACGGGTACGGTATCTCAATAACGGCATCGCCTCGCGGTTGATGGTGGTCAGTACCAGTTCGCCCACTTCACCCTCGGGCACAGGTTCCAATGTGTCGGGGTCGATGATTTCTACGATATAATAGTCTTCCCATATATGCAATCCGTTTTGTTCCTGGCATTCAAAAGCCACACCGGGACCGCACATTTCGGACATACCGAAAGAGTTGTAGGCTTTACACCCAGCATATCTTCGATGCGGCGGCGTTGTTCTTCGGAATGAGGTTCCGCTCCTATGATCAATGTTCTCAATTTGGTGTCACGACGCGGATCAATCCCCATTTCCTGCATTACCTCGTACATACGGGCTGCGTAACTGGGAATGGCGTGCAAGGCGGTGGTTCCGAAATCGGAGATGAATTTCAACTGGCGTTTGGTGTTTCCGGCAGCGGCAGGTACAGTCAGCATTCCCAGCCTTTCAGCACCATATTGAAAGCCCAGCCCGCCGGTGAACATTCCATAGCCGGAAGAGTTCTGGAAAATATCTCCCGGACGTAATCCTACCATATAAAGACAGCGGGCCACTGCATTAGCCCATTCGTCAAGGTCTTTTGGGTATGCAGAATGACAGTGGGATTTCCGGTTGTTCCACTGGATGAGTGAAGGCGGACTGTTTTTCCAAAGGTACGGACGCCAGTCCGAAAGGATAAGTGTCACGTAGATCTTGTTTGGTGGTAAACGGGATTTTCTGTAAATCATCCAATGAACGGATATCTTCCGGACTCAGATGATTTTCGGCAAACCGTTGTTTATAGAAAGGGAATTCATGCAATGGCGGACAGTCTTTGCAGTCGTTCCAATTGTAGTTTCTCAATTTCGGGTCGTGTCAGGGTCTCTAACTCTTTGTGTAAATACATAGCATTTCCTGTTTAGTTGGTTATCAGTCCGACAAAAATAGAAAAAATATAATGCGGTTGGGAATAAGCTGACAAAATATGTATCTTTGGAGGATTTTAATTTGAAAATGTGATGAAAAAGACATTGTTTGTAATAGGTATGCTGTTATGTGGGCTTTCATTGTACGCTCAGGATATGAAAACTCTTTTATTGCCATGCCCGATTCGGTGGCTCCTTTATTGACAAAGGTAAATCGTGAGGATTGTGTGGATTTTCTGGCAAGCAATATGAAAGCGGAAGTGAAAAATCGTTTTGGCAAAGTATCTGAACTGAAAAGACTGACGGATGATTATTTGTTTCTGCAAACCACCGGAAGTAGCTCTATGGAAATGAAACTGTTACCCTTGAATGATTCTGTAAAGGTGATTTGTGTAGTGAATACTGTTTGCGGTCCGGCTTGTGATAGTGAAGTTCGTTTTATAATACGGACTGGCAGCAACTGGCGAAGGAGGATTTTATTCAGCTTCCCTCCGTCGGGGCTTTTATCTGCCGGTGGATACGCTGACCGATGAGGCTTATGCCGCGATTAGAGAGAAGGCGGATATGGAGTTGGTGAAAGCCACTTTATCAGAAGACAAACCTATTATTTCTTTTACTTATACTACTCCGGATTATCTGGCAAAGACGGAACGGGAAAATTGGTTGTATACATCAGGAAAGAACCTGTAGTGTATGAATGGAAGGGGAAAGTATAATGATGTATCTTTGAAATAAAGGTGGATACGTATGATAAAATAAAAGGCTGCAAACTTATCGGGTTGCAGCCTTTTATTTTGGAACTTATGTATAAGTTACAAATTACTTTTCATACGGTTGCCGTAGCGGCTCATGAACTTGTCTACACGACCAGCTGTATCTACTAACTTGGATTTACCAGTGTAGAACGGGTGTGATGTATTAGAAATTTCCAGTTTTACCAACGGATAAGTTTCACCTTCGAATTCGATGGTTTCTTTGTGCTACAAGTTGAACGTGACAAAAATACATCACCGTTTGACATGTCTTTGAATACTACGGGACGATAGTTTTCAGGATGAATACCTTTTTCATTTCTGTATATTATTTTATTGTTATTATTTTTTTACTTGTCTGGTAAACAATATTGGGTGTAATGGTCCATTTTGGACCGCAAAGATACTGCTTTTCTTTGAAATAGAAAAACTTCGGGCTGTTTTTCTTCTAAAAGCCTTATTTTCTTCTTTTATAGTATTGTAAGGTAGACATTACAATATAATCAGTTTGTATGTTTTAGTGAAGAAAATAGTTAATAAAATCATTTTTATGAGATATTTTTGGTGTGAACTTGCCATAGTTAGCGCATTTATGATTACTTTTGCAGTGGAATTTAATTCACTAACAATTATAAATATTAGAACAATGGTTAATTACAAAGATTTAGGTCTGGTAAACACTAGAGATATGTTTGCTAAGGCTATCAAAGGTGGATATGCAATTCCTGCATTCAACTTCAACAATATGGAACAGATGCAGGCTATCATCAAAGCTGCAGTAGAAACAAAATCTCCGGTTATTTTGCAGGTTTCAAAAGGTGCTCGTCAGTATGCTAACGCTACTTTGTTGCGTTACATGGCTCAGGGTGCTGTAGAATATGCAAAAGAATTAGGTTGTGCAAAACCTGAAATCGTTCTTCACCTTGACCACGGAGATACTTTCGAAACTTGCAAGAGCTGTATCGACTCAGGTTTCTCTTCTGTAATGATCGACGGTTCTCACCTGCCTTACGAAGAAAACGTTGCTTTGACTAAGAAGGTGGTTGACTACGCTCATCAGTTTGATGTAACTGTAGAAGGTGAATTGGGTGTATTGGCCGGTGTGGAAGATGAAGTTTCTTCTGATCATCATACTTATACTGACCCTGAAGAAGTAATTGATTTTGCTACTCGTACAGGTTGCGACTCATTGGCTATCTCTATCGGTACTTCTCACGGTGCATACAAATTTACTCCGGAACAGTGCCACATTGATCCTGCTACAGGTCGTATGGTTCCTCCTCCTTTGGCATTCGAAGTATTGATGCTGTAATGGAAAAACTTCCGGATTCCCCATCGTTCTTCATGGTTCTTCATCAGTTCCTCAGGAAGAAGTTGAAACAATCAACAAGTATGGTGGTGCATTGAAGGCTGCTATCGGTATCCCTGAAGAAGAATTGCGCAAGGCTGCCAAGTCTGCTGTTTGCAAAATCAACATTGACTCAGACTCTCGTTTGGCTATGACTGCTGCTATCCGTCAGACTTTTGCTGAAAACCGGCAGAATTCGACCCGCGTAAGTACTTAGGTCCGGCTCGTGACAATATGGAAAAACTGTACAAGCACAAAATTATTAACGTGCTGGGTTCAGACAATAAATTGGCTGAATAATTAATTCATCCTATATAATAAGGTAAAGGCTGCTTTCGGAGGTGAAGGCAGCCTTTTACTTTATCCGTCATAAACGCTGAAGGGTTCTCAACTACTATAGGGTAATGAAGCATTTACCGCATAGTAGTTGCCCAACTACTGCATAGTAATGCACCCACTACTATGCAGTAGTCAATTCTGGTTTCTATACTGCAAAGGCGACAGCCCGTATGCTTCTTGAAATAACGCCCAAAGAAGGACTGGTCCGGAAAGCAAAGCTGATTGGATATTTCCTGCACGCTTAAGTTCGTTGATTTCAATAACACTTTGATTTCCAGAATGACATGCTTGTCTATGATGCTTTTGGCGGTGGTGTTTGTCACATTCTGTATCACAGTAGATAAGTATCTGGGAGTGATAAACAACTTGTTGGCATAAAAAGAGACTTCACGCTGGGTGGTGCAATGCTTGTGTACCAACTGGATAAACCGCTTGAACAGCTCTTCCTGCCGGCTGATACCTTCGGGACGTTTCATGAGAAACAGGCGATGAGTCTTGTCGTAGATATCCAACAGGAAACTCTGGATATAATTCTTCAGGATTTGCTGGCGGAAACAGTTGTCCCGGTCGTGATAAAGGTCTTCAATGCCCGAAGCAAGCCCGTTGATGCTCCGCGTGCGCTCCTCAGGAAGGGTTACGCAAGGGTTCTCCTTGAGGAAACGGAAGAAGGAAAGGTCAAGGCGCGCCGTCACTTCTTGAAACAATATGCGCGAGAAAGCGATATATGAGATGGTGAAATCGGGGCTGATATTGGTGAAATTGACAATTGTGTCCGGCAGCAAAACTACTTGCGTATTAGGCGCCAGCTCATACTCCTGCAAATCAATCATGATATGCGCATGTCCCTCCCGGCAGAAAAGGATAGCCGTGTCTTCTAGCTTCATCAAACGGTTCGCCCAGCCGGCAAAGTGGCCGGTCCCCGATACAAAGGGCTCTTCATTAGTGGTGTGTAAAATTTCCATTCTTGTTCTTATTTTGACGCGAATTTAAATGTTTTTGATATAATGAGTTGTTTGTTCCTGTTTTGAACATTTGCCGCTACGAATTGAACGCTTGGGGATGAGAAATTCCAACTACCTTTGCCCCGAATTTAAAAAGATTGGAATATGATGACATTGAACAAAAATGGATGCGACTAATGGTATTGGTTGGTTGTGCTGCTTTGACAGCGTCGTGTAAACAGGCGCCTGTTGCACAAATGGAGGCGGAGTATGCGGTATTAAAGGTATCACCGTCGGACAAAGTTTTGTCTACTACTTATTCGGCTACGATCCGTGGCCGCCAGGATATTGATATTTATCCGCAAGTTTCCGGTTTCCTTACCCGGCTTTGTGTGGAGGAAGGACAGGCAGTGCGTAAAGGGCAAGTCTTATTTATTATTGACCAAGTGCCTTATAAGGCGGCATTGGAAACAGCTGTCGCCAATGTGGAATCGGCGAAAGCCGGACTGGCAACAGCACAGTTGACATACGATAGCAAGAAAGAATTGTTTGCAAAGAAAGTAGTTTCTGAATTTGATTTGAGGACGGCAGAAAACTCATGGCTTACTGCCAAGGCCCAGTTGGCCCAGGCGAAAGCGCAGGAGGTGAGTGCCCGCAATGACCTTCGTATACAGAAGTGAAAAGTCCTTCGGATGGGGTGATTGGTACATTGCCTTATCGGGTAGGTACATTGGTTAGTGCCAGTTTGCCACAACCGTTGACTACGGTTTCTGATAATTCGGATATGTATGTCTACTTTTCGATGACTGAAAATCAATTGTTGGCTCTGACCCGTCAATATGGTTCCAAAGCAGAAGCGTTGAAAAATATGCCGGAAGTGGAACTGCAATTGAATGACAAGTCTATGTATGGCGAAAAGGGACGCATTGAAACCATCAGTGGGTGGTAGACCGTAATACGGGTACCGCAAGTCTGCGTGCCGTATTCCCGAATAAGAATGGGTTGCTGTATAGCGGAACATCGGGAAATGTGATTCTTCCGGTTACGATGAAAGGAAGTTTGGTTATTCCTCAGGCTACCACTTTTGAAATTCAGGATATTACATACGTATATAAAGTCGTGGACGGCAAGACACAATCAGCTCCTGTCAGTGTGACCCGTGTAAATGGAGGACAGGAATATATCGTGAACGATGGATTGAAAGAGGGGATGTCATTGTAGCGGAAGGCGTAGGTTTGCTGCGTGAAGGTACTCCCATTAAAGTAAAACAGAATTAAGAAAGACTATGAATTTAAGAACCTTTATAGAACGCCCCATCCTGTCGGCTGTTATTTCTATTTCGATAGTGGTAGTGGGTATCATCGGGCTGTTCACTTTGCCCGTCGAACAATATCCTGATATTGCTCCGCCTACCATTCAGGTAAGTACCTCTTATTTTGGTGCCAGTGCGGAAACTCTTCAGAAGAGTGTTATCGCTCCGTTGGAGGAAGCGATTAACGGTGTGGAAAATATGACTTATATGACTTCTACCGCTTCAAATGCCGGAGTTGTGGATATCACTGTGTATTTTAAACAAGGGACAGACCCCGATATGGCAGCGGTCAATGTGCAGAACCGTGTATCGAAGGCAACCGGACAGTTACCGGCAGAAGTAACGCAGGTGGGTGTGACTACCTCAAAGCGGCAGACCAGTATTTTGCAGATGTTCTCACTATATAGTCCGGATGATTCGTATGATGAGAAATTCTTGTCCAACTATATCAGTATTAACTTGAAACCTGCTATTCTTCGTATCCAGGGTGTGGGTGATATGATGATTATGGGGGTGACTATAGTATGCGTATCTGGATGAAGCCTGACGTGATGGCCCAGTATAAATTGATTCCATCGGATGTGACCCAAGTGTTGGCTGAACAGAATATTGAATCGGCTACCGGTTCATTCGGAGAAAACTCTGATGAAACTTATCAATATACAATGAAGTATAAAGGGCGTCTGATTACTCCGGAAGAGTTTGGGGAAATTGTGATCCGGTCTTCGGATAATGGCGAAGTGTTGAAGCTGAAAGAAATTGCCGATATAGAGATGGGCGAGGAAAGCTATGCCTATCATGGGGCTATGAATGGTCATCCTGGTATTTCCTGTATGATTTTTCAGACGGCAGGATCGAATGCGACAGAAGTAAACAATAATATTGATGCCTTTTGGAAGAAGCAAGGAAGGATCTGCCCAAAGGGGTGGAGATGGTTCAGGTTATGAGCTCCAATGACTTTTGTATGCATCTATCCATGAGGTGATAAAACCTTGTTCGAGGCCATTTTTGGTAATCTTAATTGTATATGTATTTTGCAGGATATCCGTTCTACTATTATTCCGTTGGTGGGGATCATCGTGTCCTTGATTGGTACATTTGCTTTTATGTCCATAGCAGGATTCAGTATCAACCTGATTACCCTGTTTGCTTTGGTGTTGGTGATCGGTACGGTGGTGGATGATGCCATTGTTGTCGTCGAGGCGGTGCAGGCGCGTTTTGATGTGGGATATCGTTCTTCTTATATGGCTAGTATTGATGCGATGAAGGGATTAGCAATGCGGTCATCTCTTCTTCGTTGGTATTTATGGCTGTGTTTATTCCGGTTTCGTTTATGAGTGGAACTTCGGGTACTTTCTATACTCAGTTTGGTTTGACTATGGCGGTTGCCGTAGGTATCTCTGCCGTCAATGCACTGACTTTGAGTCCGGCGCTGTGTGCTTTGTTCTTGAAACCGTATATCAATGAGGATGGAACGGAAAAACAATTTTGCAGCACGTTTCCGTAAAGCGTTCAATGCTGCTTTCGATGCAATGATTGAACGATATAAGAAAGGGTATTGTTCTTTATCAAACGCAAATGGATGGTATGGACACTTCTTGCGGCCTCGGTAGTACTATTGGCTTTCTTGATGAATACAACTAAAACCAGTTTGGTGCCTGATGAAGACCAGGGGTTGTATTTGTGAATGTCAGCACGGCGGCAGGTAGTTCATTGAAAACGACTAATGACGTAATGATGCGTATTGAAAAGCGCATGATGGATATTCCTCAGGTGCTGCATGTGCAGCGTGTGGCAGGTTATGGTCTGCTAGCCGGACAGGGTAACTCTTTTGGTATGTTGATTCTGAAACTGAAACCTTGGGATGAGCGTGAAGGAAAGGAAAATGATGTTCAGGCAGTAATCGGACAGGTATATGGCCGTACGGCAGACATCAAGGATGCCAGTATATTTGCTATTTCTCCGGGTATGATTCCGGGGTATGGTATGGGTAATGCGTTGGAACTCCATATGCAGGATAAACAAGGTGGTGATGTGGGCACTTTCTTCAATACCACTCAACAATATCTGGGTGCTCTGAACCAACGTCCCGAGATCGCGATGGCATACTCTACTTTTGATATCCGTTATCCGCAATGGACGGTAGAAGTGGATGCGTCCAAATGTAAGCGTGCCGGTATCACTCCGGATGCTGTGCTAAGCACATTGTCCGGCTATTATGGTGGGCAGTATGTTTCAAATTTTAATCGTTTCTCTAAAGTATATAAGGTTATGATTCAGGCAGATCCGAAGTATCGTGTGGATGAAAGCTCGTTGAATAATATCTTTGTGCGTATGTCTAATGGCGAGATGGCTCCTCTCAGCCAGTTTGTGACATTGACCCGCAGTTATGGGGCAGAATCGCTGAGCCGTTTCAATATGTTCAATTCTATTGCTGTAAATGCAATGCCTGCCGAAGGGTATAGTACCGGTGATGCCATCCGTGCCGTTCAGGAAACTGCCGTACAGGCACTTCCCAAAGGTTTTGGGTACGACTTTGGTGGTATTACCCGTGAAGAGACCGACCAGGGAGGTACTACCATTATCATCTTTGCTATCTGTTTCTTGATGATTTATCTGATTTTAAGTGCACTTTATGAAAGTTTCCTCATTCCGTTTGCGGTGTTGTTGTCTGTTCCGTTTGGGCTGATGGGTAGCTTCCTGTTTGCGAAGATGATGGGACTGGAGAACAATATTTATTTGCAGACCGGTTTGATTATGTTGATAGGTTTGCTTGCTAAGACTGCCATTTTGCTGACCGAGTACGCTACCGAGCGTCGTAAGGCAGGTATGAGCCTGACTTCCGCTGCACTTTCTGCCGCCAAAGCCCGCTTGCGTCCTATTCTGATGACGGCACTGACTATGATTTTCGGTCTGTTCCCGTTGATGGTTGCCAGTGGAGTAGGTGCTAATGGAAACAGTTCGCTGGGAACAGGTACTGTGGGTGGAATGGTGATCGGTACGCTGGCGTTGCTGTTTATTGTACCTTCTTTGTTTATCGTATTCCAATATTTACAGGAAAAGGTACGTCCTATTCAGTTTCAGCCGGCGGCCGATTGGCAGATTCAAGAGGAATGTGTAGAAGCAAAAGAAGAGAGACAACACCACATCGAAAGCAAAACGAAGAGAAAAATGAAAAACAGATCATCACTCTGACTGTCGCAGCGCTCACACTGAGTAGCTGCGGCATATATACCCAATATAAACCTGCAACCGAAGTGCCCGATAATTTGTATGGGGAAGAGGTGGCAGTTGCTGATACCGTGGATAATATCGGCAATCTGAGCTGGCAGGAGATTTTTACAGATCCGCGGCTTCAGGAATTGATAGAGCAAGGCTTGCGGAACAATACGGATTTGCAGTCAGCACAATGGCGTGTGAAAGAGGCGGAAGCTGCTATGCTGTCAGCCAAATTGGCTTATCTGCCTTCTTTCGCTCTGTCACCTCAGGGGACAGCAAGTAGTTTTGACAAAGGAAAAGCTGTACAAACTTATACTTTACCGGTGGCGGCAAGTTGGGAAATTGATATTTTCGGCCGCATCCGTAATGCGAAACGCCAGGCGAAAGCATTGCTGGAACAGAGCCGTGACTATAAACAGGCTGTCCGGACACAGCTGATAGCCGGTATAGCTAATACTTACTATACCTTGCTGATGCTGGACAATCAGCTGGCCATTTCTGTCCGGACTGAAAAGTCCTGAAAGAAACCGTAGATGCAACCCGTGCTCTGATGGAAGCCGGATTGGCAAATGAAGCTGCCGTTTCACAAATGGAAGCTACATATTATACTATATGTACTTCAGTTCTTGATCTGAAAGAACAAATTAACCAGGTAGAAAACAGTTTGTCGTTGTTGTTGGCTGAATCTCCTCATGCTATTGAGAGAACGGGCACATGGGACAGTTCTTATATGATGAAGGAACATTTCCCGGTAGGCATCCCTGTGCAAATGCTTGCCAACCGTCCCGATGTACGCAGTGCGGAGCGTTCGTTGGAAGCAGCTTTCTATGCCACAAATCAGGCTCGTTCCGCCTTTTATCCTTCTATTGTTTTAAGTGGAAGTGCGGGATGGACTAATTCAGCAGGAAGTATGATTGTCAATCCGGGCAAGTTCATTGCAACGGCTGTAGCTTCGTTGACCCAGCCACTGTTTAATAAAGGTGCGAACATAGCACAGCTAAAGATAGCTAAAGCTCAGCAAGAAGAAGCCAAACTGAGTTTTCAACAGGCTTTGTTGAATGCAGGAAGTGAAGTGAACGAGGCTTTGGTGAAATATCAGACGGCCCGTGATAAATCAGTTTATTATGATAAACAAATAAATTCATTAAATAAAGCTTTGAAAGTACCTCTTTGCTGATGCAACATGGGAATACGACTTATCTGGAAGTTTTGACGGCTCAGCAGACTTTGCTTAATGCGGAGTTAACTCAGGTTGCTAACCGTTTTACTGAAATGCAAGGCGTAATCAATCTCTATCAGGCATTGGGTGGAGGTCGTGACTAATTTAGCATACTGTTATCTTCAACGTGTTGAAGAGAGAACGCTGCTCTCCGTGAGGAAAGCAGCGTTCTTTATGGTTGTCAAGGTTCCACTATAACACAAACCGGATTGGATTCTTCATTGATTTCCTGTAAAAAGCTTAGCTTTCCTTCTTGGACAATTCCCGGATTTTTATCCATCCATTCGTCTATTTTCCCTATCTCCAATAAAGCGGCATACTCTCCTTCTTCTGTACAAGTGATGGGATAGAAAGGCATGAAATGCGTCAGGTCATCTGTCAGCCCCACATTGGCATCATTCATATAAGTAATATGTTTTTCTTTGTCGTAAATACCGTAGAAGGGTTTTCTCTTGTCGTATAATTCCTGTAGAGATATAAAGAAGAGATGTTTGGGAGTTTCCAGAATACCGGTTATAACGATGTAGTTGTCTGTATCCTCTTTTTGTCCCATTTTTTCAGCCGGGAAATGCCATTGCCCGGTATGGAAAGTGGTATGGACAGTAGCTTCGTGTCCTTTAATGTCGTAGATTGTGTCATTGAACGCTTTTCTGAAACGTATGCTGCCGTTGCTCAGCCAAAGTGAAGGCTGGTCTATAGGAAGAACAGTCATTGTTCCATCCTGATAATTTATATATATTAACCCTCCTATGTTGGCGTTGCCGGGTAATTGCTTGAATACGTTGATGCTGGATATCTGGTCCATGCCCATAGGATCACCCGGATTGGCAAATTCCGGCAATGAGTCTTTTACTTCTCCCTGTTCGTTGAAGTAAAGTAACGCACTTGTTTGCGGTTGTCCTATTCCTTCTCCATAATGAGCAAGAATAAGGGAGTCGGAAAAAGTAAAGTAAAGGGATGGGGAAATCTTTTGTGGTAGGTGTACTTGCCCTAGATAGTTACCTTTTGTATCGTATTTTACCAACTTGTCGGGTTGGCGATAAAAGTAGAGATGGTTGGTATGGGGGTGAATAAAGCAGCTGGCATTGCTGTAGCCTTGTGGATCTTCTCCTTTGTGCCCGATGCTGCCAAGATATTTTCCGGTTTGCTTGTTGAATGACAGGCATCGTCCGTTGGTAGAGACAAAGATATGGTCTTTAGATAACTTGATGGAATAGGAGTTGCCAATCAGGGATGAGTCTGTTGTTTCCAAAGGGATATAACGGATTTGTTTTCCCAATTGGGAGGTCTTTAATTCTGTGAGGTGTTCCAGACTTACGGCAATGTCAATTGCATTCGGGTCATTCGCTTTGTTTTGGGGAGTACAGGAGCCTAATAATAGGAGTAGGCCGCCCAGCATGATTTGCTTCTTCATAGTAGTATTGTTTTATGGAAGAAAAGAAGTTGTTTGCATGGGCAACTTCTTTTCTTTGTGTTTAAATGATGTTGTGTTTATTATCTTGCAGCAAAAAACAAGGAGTTTCCTGTAGCTATTCTTGCGGTAGCAATACCTTGTGCATCAGGAGTGACAGTCATGGAGGTTCCGTTTTGCAGGCTCAAAACAGCCGTTCCGTCTTCGTTCATTTTCACAAGTTCGAAGCTCTGTCCGTCGGCTACGGCATTCCATGTATTGTTTTCTTTGTTATAGACCAAATCTACAGATTTGTCTTCTCCTTTTTTGGTAATGGTATAACCGTTTTCGTTGGTTTTTACCAAGTATTCGCCATTTTCTCCTTGCACTGTTTTTACTTCACCGATAGAAGCTGTAGGGTTGGAACCGCTCCAGAATTCGATGGAATTTAAAACCAATGCGTCTGCCAGATAAGCAATTTCATAAACAGGGACAATATGGAAAGCGAGAAAGATAAGTTCGTTGACAAACTTGTTGCTTACCCCCTGGTTCCAGTCTTTCAAACTATTCCATAATCCGAAAGAACCGATGCATGATGAAAATAAGACGCTGCCACTCAACATGGCGCAAACAAGAAATGTTTTGCTTTTTTTCATGATCAATAAAGTTAAGTTTATAAAAAGTAATTTTATGACGATTTCCTACAATAAAACGATTTAATCGTCACGCAAAGATAGAACTTTTTTATGGAAAGAGGCTTCTCTACCTAAAAAACTGTATCTTTGTAAGCTGAACATGAAAAACTATTAATCAAAAATCTTATAAAAGAATGAAAGAACAAATTCAAAAAAAGCTCAATGACTCCAAGGTTCTTCGGTGGAGTGTGTTGGCGTTGGTGGCTTTCACCATGCTATGCGGTTATTTTTTGACCGATGTAATGTCCCCCTTAAAACCGATGCTTGAAAAGGAGCTGCTGTGGGATAGTCTGGATTATGGTATTTTTACCAGTGCATACGGTTGGTTCAATGTCTTTGCCTTTATGCTTATTATCGGTGGTATCATTTTGGATAAGATGGGAGTGCGCTTTACTGGTATGGGAGCATGCCTTTTGATGGTGTTGGGCTGTGGGTTAAAATATTATGCTATTTCTACTACATTTGCTGAGGGAAGCACTTTGCTTGGAATGAAAACCCAGGTAGGACTGGCTGCGTTGGGATATGCTATATTTGGTGTCGGTGTAGAGATTGCAGGCATCACGGTCTCAAAAATTATTGTGAAGTGGTTTAAAGGAAAAGAAATGGCTCTGGCCATGGGTATGGAGATGGCGACAGCCCGTTTAGGCACTATGCTGGCTTTGGCTGTTACGGTTCCTATCGCTACTTTCTTTGGTATTACTGATGATGAGGGTGTGTTCCATCCTAATATCCCTGCTCCATTGTTGCTGTGCCTTACTATGCTTTGTATTGGTACGGTAGCATTTTTTATTTATACTTTCTATGATAAGAAACTGGATGCTTCTTTAGAAGAAGAAGGGGCGGAACCTGAAGAGCCTTTCCGTATGAAAGATATTTGGTTGATTGTAACCAATAAAGGATTTTGGCTGATTGCGTTGCTGTGTGTGTTGTTTTATTCTGCCGTATTCCCTTTCTTGAAATATGCTACAGACCTGATGGTGCAGAAATATAATGTAGATCCGGAATTGGCGGGTACTATTCCTAGCCTGTTACCATTGGGAACTTTGTTCCTTACTCCGCTTTTCGGTAATGTGTACGATCGGATAGGCAAGGGAGCTACGCTGATGATCATCGGTTCTGTGCTGTTGATTTTTGTTCATACAATGTTTGCGTTACCTGTCTTGAATGTATGGTGGTTTGCCACTATCATTATGATTATATTGGGGATTGGCTTTTCTTTGGTGCCATCGGCTATGTGGCCCTCTGTTCCTAAAATTATTCCGGAAAAGCAGTTGGGTACAGCTTACGCTTTGATCTTCTGGGTACAAAACTGGGGGTTGATGGGTGTACCTGCTTTGATTGGTTTTGTCTTGAATGAGTATTGCAAAGGACCGGTAGTAGATGGAATGCAGACTTATGATTATACACTTCCCATGTGGATATTTGCAGGCTTTGGTGTGGCTGCATTGTTCTTTGCTTTGTGGCTGAAAGGTGAGAATAAGAAAAAGGGGTATGGATTGGAGGAACCAAATATTAAAAAATAATTGATTGTCTTTTAGTGAAAATGAGGGTGTCCAGTGTATTATGGATACCCTCATTTTGCTATGTAGGGGTGAGATGGAGCTTTAGTCTTTATCAATCTTCACAATTCCTCCAGTATTAGGATTAAAGATCACTCGTGTATTTACTTTTTTATTAAAAAGGTTATCTATCAGACATTCCGTTGTCCCAAATTGTGTAACAGGTAGTTCTCCGTCAAAATAACGTTTGTTTGGAGTGAATACGGTAACCTGAGCTTTTCCCGGAATATTGTAAATAACACCATCCGTCTTCTTTTTTTCTTTGCCTTTCGGATCCATCGGTGGCAATGTTTCTTGGTTGACGATGGAAATATAATAAGGTTCACCGGATAAATTATCGGCATCCAGCATCCCTAGTTTCTTTGAGAAACGGAAAGCTACTTTTTCTTTCATGTCCGCTTCTGGTTTTATGCGGATGGTAAATGATTTTTCTATGCGGTCTGTTGTGCCGGCAAACATTTGCATCATGGCTTGTTCCTGTTCATCCAGATTGTCCAGCATGAGTTTTAAAGCGGCTCCGTCTTTGGGCATATAATCTGCTTGCCCGCGGGTCAGGCTGTTTTTGCTTTCTCGTATATTGTAGATTTCTTTCGCCACCAACTCAGCCATTTTAGCGGTAGAACCGGCTATCAGAATCTCTTCGGTCATAAAACTGCGTGGGTCAATACGTTTTTTGGCCGTATCGGCAACTTTTGTCACAGGTGCTTTCTCTATAGGAGAGGTGGTGTTGATAGCCTTTATGATTCCTTCAGGAGTCAATTCTACCTGTGAGGCCGCACTTTTGTCTTTCAGTTTTACAGCGTATGCATTGTCCGGGTCAGGAATGCCTATGGAATTTACCTTGATACTGTTTATTTCCCAATGTTCTTCCGGTTGGGATGATATGCCTGTAAGGCGCAGATAGCGGTCGGCGTATTGGCAGAATTCTCCGGGCGTGTAGACAACTTTGGTTGCGGTGACTTGCAATTCTATTTCGGTCTTAGGCAAATAATAAACCACTCCTTCTCCCATGGTTCCGGGAGTATATGTACTGACATCTTGTGCGGTGCCGCTTAATGAAACCAGTAACCCTGCTGCGATTAATCCTTTTTTCATATTTCTATATTCTATCATATATGTAAGCAAATATAGCTATTCTTTTGTAAATCTGCCTTTTGTTTCTGTTAATTTCTTCCATGCTGCGGGTAATGCGTCAATAAGATCACTTGAGGTGGTTCCTATTTCTCCTTTTTCTTCCGCTGCAATGTCTCCTGCCAGACCATGTACGTAGACGCCCAGGCGGCATGCATCTTCTTGAGTATATCCTTGTGCCAATAAGGCTGCCAGAATACCGGTCAGCACATCACCGCTGCCGGCGGTTGCCATACCTGGATTCCCGGTGGGATTGAAATAACAATTTCCTTCGGGGGTGACAACTGTGCTCCATGATCCCTTTATAATGATATAGCTTTGCAGATAGGCTGCCAGTTCTTTCGTCTTTGTCAGCCGTTCGTAAGTATCCATGCATTTACCTATCAGTCGTTCCAGTTCCTTTAGATGGGGGGTGAGAATACAGCGCTTCGGCATCCGGCTGAGCCAGTTGCGGTGAGTGCCGAAAATATTAATGGCATCCGCATCCAGCACTAAAGGTACCGGACAACCTTGTATTTGTTCCATCATGGCCAACGCTGTATCTTCTTCTTGTCCCAACCCCGGACCGATGGCTATGGCTTGATAACGGTCTGTATCCACGGGCTCGGCAAAATAATGGTCGTGTATGTCTGTCTGTACAATGGCTTCGGGAACAGTGGTCTGAAGTAAATCATGGTTGTGGATAGGTACATGGACAGTCAGTAATCCCACTCCCGAACGCAGGCAGGCACGGGCAGATAAAATGGATGCTCCTGCCATGCCATAAGATCCTGCGATGAGCAGTGCATGGCCGAAAGCTCCCTTGTGGGCAAATCGTTTCCGCGGTTTGATGAGGCTGCGAATTTCTTCTTCCTCTGTGATATAGTAGGGACTTTGTGCTGTATCAATAAAGTCTTTTTTCAGTTGGATGTCCAATAGTTGCCATTCGCCTACAATGTCTTCGTTTTCGGGGAAAAGAAAGGATAACTTAGGTAGCTGAATGCTGAGAGTGACATCCGCGCGTATCATGTTTTGACGGATATTATAAGTGTTGTCCTCACACATTAATCCTGAAGGTACATCAATGGCTACTACCTGTGCCTTGGATGCATTAATATATTTCACTACGGCAGCAAATCCACCGTTCAGTGGTTTGTTGAGTCCGGAACCGAATAATCCGTCTACTACCAGATGCCTTTCTGTCAGGACTGGAGGATCAAATTGTGTGCTTACTTCAGTAAAGTACACCGAGCCGCATTCTTTTAACCGTTCAAGATTGGTCTGACATTCTTCCGACAGTTTTCCTTTGGTGTTAAACAGAAAGACTTCTACGTGATAGTTTTGCTTAGACAACATACGGGCTACGGCAAGCGCATCGCCCCCGTTATTTCCCGGTCCGGCGAATACTACAATATGGAAAGAAGTATCCCATCGGTGGGTAATGGCACGAGTCAGTTCTTCGGCTGCCCGTTCCATCAAATCAATGGAGGCAACCGGTTCTTTGGCAATCGTGTACTTGTCCAGCTCTTTTAGTTGGGTGCTCGAAATAATTTTCATGACAATCTCTTTTGTTTGAACGTACAAAGATAACACTATTTACAAAAAGAGGTTATGTGAATACTTCGATACTTGGAATAAAAATGTTATTTTTGCAGCAATTTAATAAAATAGCGGTTATGGATACCATTCAAATCAAAGATAAACGTTTCACTCCTTTCATTCCTGAAGAACGGATCTTAAAAGAAGTGGCACGGGTAGCGAGTGAGATTAATCGGGATTTAGAAGGAACTAATCCCTTGTTTTTAAGTGTATTGAACGGCGCATTCATGTTTGCTGCCGACTTGATGCGTAACCTTACCATTCCCAGTGAAATTTCTTTCGTGAAACTGGCCTCTTATGCAGGAACTTCTTCTACAGGAAAGGTAAAAGAGTTGGTAGGTTTGAATGATGATATTGAGGGTCGTACAGTGGTGATTGTGGAAGATATTGTGGATACCGGGGTGACAATGAAGCACTTGTTGGAAACATTACAAGCTAGAAAACCGAAAGAGATCCGTATCGCTACCTTGCTGCTGAAACCTGATAAATTGAAGGTGGAACTGGATATACATTATGTGGCCATGCGTATTCCTAATGATTTTATTGTGGGGTATGGTTTGGATTATGATGGCTTGGGACGTAACTATCGGGATATTTACACCGTAATGGAATGAAATTTGTACAACTAAATATAAAAATAAAAGGTAAAACAAGATGTTGAACATTGTAATTTTTGGAGCTCCGGGTTCTGGTAAGGGTACTCAGAGTGAACGTATTGTAGCGAAATTCGGTATTAATCACATTTCAACAGGGGATGTGCTTCGTGCTGAGATTAAGAAAGGTACAGAATTGGGAAAGACAGCCAAAGGATATATCGATCAGGGCCAGTTGCTGCCTGATGAATTGATTATTGATATTCTGGCAAGCACGCTGGATAGCTTTAAGGAAAGCAAAGGGGTTATTTTTGATGGATTTCCCAGAACCATCGCCCAGGCAGAAGCGTTGAAGAAAATGCTGGCCGAACGTGGACAGGAAGTATCTGTTATGTTGGACTTGGATGTACCCGAAGAAGAATTGATGACTCGCCTGATTAAGCGTGGACAGGAATCGGGACGTGCGGATGATAACGAGGAAACAATAAAGAAACGTTTGGTTGTTTATCACTCGCAGACGGCTCCGCTGATTGACTGGTACAAGAACGAAGGTAAATATCAGCACATTCACGGTTTGGGTACGATGGATGCTATTTTTGCCGACATTGTTGCTGCTGTTGAAAAATTATAATAATATGCTAATGTGCTGATGCAGCAGTCCGCCAATGTGTCAGTCTGCATAATGATACATGGAGTACAGTTTCGTTGGCACATTAGTAAATTGATAAATTAGTAAATTATTAATTATGGCTGAATCGAATTTTGTTGATTATGTGAAGATATATTGCCGCTCGGGTAAGGGCGGGCGAGGCTCTGCGCATATGCGTCGTGAGAAGTATGTACCCAATGGTGGCCCTGACGGTGGTGATGGCGGTAGAGGAGGTCATGTTATTTTGCGGGGAAACCGTAATTATTGGACATTGCTTCACCTGAAGTATGACCGCCACGTGTTTGCCACACACGGCGGCAATGGATCGAAGAACAAAAGCTTTGGTAAAGATGGTGAAGACAAAGTTATTGAAGTACCTTGTGGTACAGTGGTTTATAATGCTGAAACAGGTGAATATATCTGTGATATCACCGAACACGGACAAGAAATAATTCTGTTGAAAGGAGGACGTGGGGGATTGGGAAACTGGCACTTCCGTACAGCAACCCGTCAGGCGCCACGTTTTGCACAACCGGGAGAACCCATGCAGGAGCTGATGGTTATTTTGGAATTAAAACTGTTGGCTGATGTAGGTTTGGTAGGTTTTCCAAATGCAGGGAAATCCACTTTATTGTCTACCGTATCGGCGGCACGTCCTAAAATAGCCAATTATCCGTTTACTACGCTGGAGCCGAATTTGGGTATCGTGTCCTATCGCGAAGGAAAATCTTTTGTCATGGCGGATATTCCCGGAATTATTGAAGGGGCCAGTGAGGGAAAAGGACTGGGACTTCGTTTCCTGCGCCATATAGAACGCAACTCTTTGTTGCTCTTTATGGTACCGGGTGATACAGATGATATCCGTAAGGAATATGAAATCCTGCTGAATGAGTTGGCTACCTTCAACCCGGAAATGTTGGATAAACAACGTGTGCTTGCCATTACCAAAAGTGACATGTTGGATGAAGAACTGATTGCCATGTTGGAGCCGACATTGCCGGATAATGTTCCGCATATCTTTATCTCGTCGGTAACTGGCTTGGGGATACAGCAGCTGAAGGATATTTTATGGACAGAATTGAATAAGGACAGCAATAAGTTGGAAGGTGTCCGTACGGAAACAATTGTTCATCGCGCCAAAGATGTTGCCAAACTGCAGGAAGAGTTGAAAGACATGGGTGAGGATGAGGACTTTGAATATGAATATGAAGAAGATGCCGATGATGACTTCGATTATGAATATGAAGATGAGAATTGGGACGAAGAAGAGGAAAAGAAATGAAACGGCTGACATCAGATAATAAAATGTTGGGATATGAGCTGATGAAGGCATATCCCAACATTTCTTGTTTTTCTACCACCCGTCACGGAGGTTGTAGTAAGGGAAACTACGCTTCGTTCAATTGTAACGGATATTGCGGGGACGAGGCAGAAGATGTGAACCGCAACCGGGAATTGCTGCGTAGCTTGTTACCCGGGGAATCGGTAGAACTCGTAATTCCGCATCAGACCCATAGTGACCATGTGAAAGTTGTGGATACTATTCAGGTAAATACTGAATTGGAAGGAGTGGATGCATTGGTAACAGACATTCCCGGTTATTGCTTGTGTGTATCTACGGCCGATTGTGTTCCTGTTTTATTATATGATACCCGAAAGAAGGTAGTGGCTGCCATTCATGCCGGATGGCGTGGTACGGTGGCCCGGATTGTGGAGAAGACAGTTTCAGTCATGGGTAACCAATACGGCTCGCAAGGGAAAGATCTCATTGCTTGCATCGGTCCCAGTATTTCATTGGAGGCTTTTGAAGTAGGGGATGAAGTTTATCAAGCTTTTTGTGAGGCGGGGTTTGATATGAATCAGATTGCCCGTAAAGAAGCAAAATGGCATATTGATTTGTGGGAAGCCAACCGTCAGCAATTGTTGGCATACGGTGTGAAGCCTGAACATATTGAGATATCCGGCATTTGTACGTATCATAATAACGATGATTTCTTTTCGGCCCGCCGGCAAGGAATCCGGTCGGGAAGGATATTATCGGGCATTCTTTTAGGTGTCTGAGGAATACGCTCGTTGGAATAACGCAGTATAAAAATAAATATGGAAATAAAAGTATCGGAAGAAATAAAGAAAGCCTGTCCGCAGTTTGCCGGTATAGCCATCCGTGCTACGGTAGAGAACACTGCTTATAGCGAATCTTTGTGGAAAAAGATAGACGAGTTCACTATACGCTATCGTGAAATGTACACTACGGATTCCATTAAGGATATGGTTACGATTCATGCCACTCGGGAGGCTTATAAGAAATGTGGGAAAGACCCTAGCCGTTATCGTCCTTCGGGGGAAGCGCTCTGCCGTAGAATCCTGCGTGGAATTTCCTTGTATCAGATAGATACTTTGGTAGATCTTATTAACTTGGTATCTATTCGTTACGGATATTCCATCGGTGGCTTTGATGCGGATAAAATACAAGGAGATACATTGGTGTTGGGTATCGGTAAATCCGGAGAGCCTTATGAAGGGATAGGACGTGGAGAGTTGAATATAGAAGGAATGCCTGTTTACAGAGATGCTATGGGCGGAATCGGTACGCCGACCAGTGATAACGAGCGTACTAAACTGGAGGCAGGAACTACGCATCTGCTGACTATTATTAATGGATATAGCGGCAAGGAAGGTTTGCAGGAAGCGGCAGATTATATGTTGGAGCTCTTGAAAGAGTTTGCAGCGTCCAAGGATGAAGAATTAATTTATTTTTAAAATGAGATAATGAAAAGCACACAATTACTATTTTTATTGTTCATAAGTGTGGCGGCATGGGCTGGGGGGCCGGCCAAGAGTAATTTTACCGCAATGGAAGTAAACCATATCAGAGTCAAGACTCCCGGGCTTTTTAACGGGCGCAAAAGTTTCTCCATTCATCTGGATAGTATAAAAGAGAATGAATATTGTTTTCCTCTTCCCGGTGGTAAAGTGATTTCTGCATACGGAGCCCGCCGGGGGCACAGTGGAACGGATATAAAGACTAAGGCCAATGATACTATCCGTTGTGCGTTTGATGGAATAGTACGTATGGCAAAAACATACGCTGCTTATGGAAATGTAGTTGTTGTGCGTCATGATAATGGATTGGAAAGTATTTATAGTCATAATTCCCGGAATTTGGTAAAATCCGGAGATATCGTGAAGGCCGGTGATGCAGTAGGATTGACAGGCAGAACCGGACGTGCCACTACTGAACACCTTCATCTGGAATTCCGGATAGATGGACAACATTTCAATCCGAATCTGATTTTTGATATGAAAGACCGTACTTTGCACAAAACGGAAATTGTTTGTACCAAAGCCGGCAATAGAGTGATAGTAAAACAGAATTTAACACCTAAAAAATAGACGATGGACATAGAAAAAGCAATCACCGAAGGAATTGTATTCAAAGGTGGTAAATCTCCTAGTGGTAAGCAAGAAGATAAAGTGAAGACCAAGGCTAAAAAGAAAAGCTATATAACAGGGTTGCATGGGTCGGGAGCTGCCAAGATGAAAGCTGAGTTTCGTAAAAAACGTGCTAACAGACATAAGAATAAATAGGAATGTAGATTGAATTTAATATTCAGTACTTTATTAATAATTAAACAATTATCCTCTCCTTTGTTTTGGAATTATTCGTTTTTATATAAAATATGTTGTAAAACATAGAATAAACTGTACCTTTGCAATGTAAAACACAAAGAAGGCAAACCTCTTCGGCGTGGATTAATAGGTAAAAAGTTTAATTTAAAAATGACAAAAGAGATGAAAAAGATTGTATTGTCTGTTATTGTAGCATTGATTGCTATTACTGCAAATGCGCAGGTGTATGTAGGTGGAACATTTGGAGTAGGTTCTGATAAAGTGGAAACAGAAGGAACAGAAGTTAAGAATACTACTTTCAAGATTCTGCCGGAGGTCGGTTATGAACTAAATGAAGATTGGTCTGTCGGTACAGTAGTCGGTTATGAATATAATAAAAGCGGTGATGTGAAAACTAATACTTTCACTATTGCTCCTTATGCGCGTTATTTCTTTTTGAATAGTGATGTAGTCCGATTATTTGCCGATGGCGGATTTGGCTTTTCTACTTCAAAAACGAAGGGGAATGACGCTTTGAATTCGTGGAATATTGGTATTAAACCGGGTATTGCCATCAAATTGTCTGATCATTTTTGTCTGGTTGCCAAGTATGGTTTTCTTGGATATTCCAAAAAAGAGAATCATGGATATGAGAGTGAAAATGTTGGTATAGATTTTGATACAGATGAGTTAAACTTTGGCTTTCATTATATATTCTAATCATATATAAATGTATCTGATAATCAGGAATCATATAACTATATAATAGTTTGGTGAGCGGAATTTTTCATTTTATGAAAGATTCCGCTTATTTTCTTTACACATTAGGACTGGTTTCCAAAATAAAGCTTATATTTGTGAATGTAATGACGGTACAAAGGAATTGGGAACTGAAATTTATTATTAACTAAAAACAAACAGTCATGAAAAAACTAGCCTTTTTTATTTTATTGTCATTGGTTACACTAGGTGTCTCTGCACAATCAAATCTGAAATGGAATGTGAATGCGGGTATTGGTATGTCAAACTGGTATGGTGATGATACGGATGGTACAGATGCTAAATTTGCTTATAAAGTGGGTATAGGTTTGGAGGTACCTTTTGCTAATACTAATATATGGTCTTTCCAGACAGGTTTGAACTTTATTTCTAAAGGTGTGAAAGGTGATGGAGTAACTGACGCCTGGGACGTGGTTGATGTGACGATCAACCAGCTTTATTTGGAACTGCCTTTGATGGTTGGTGCTCGGATACATACGGCCAGCAATTTTGATCTTCTTTTCAAAGGTGGTCCGTATTTGGCTTATGGAGTTGGCGGAAAAACTAAAATAGATGGTGTATCCGAGAAGGCTGATACTTTCGGTGATGATGGTTTAAAAAGGTTTGATGCCGGTTTGGGGTTAGGAGTTGCTTTTGAATTTGGCAACATAGTTGTAGGTGTTGAAACTGGCACAAGTTTTACTAAAGTAGCTAGTGGTGTTAGTGCTCATAACCTTTCTGCATTGGCCACTATTGGTTATAAATTCTGACCACAGATATAATCTTACCTTTAAATATATAAAGAACGGCTGTTTCTCTTTTAGAAAGAAGCAGCCATTTTTTTTAGATGAAGCGTGGTTTATGAAATAAAAGCTATATTTGCAGATTATGATTAAAGACACAATTTTTTAGGGATATGGCATTAATAGATAAGGTAAGAGTGATAAAACTACTTCTTTTTGCACTGTTTATGATGGTAAGCATGGTGACTCCGGCTCAGAGTCAGGTGGATTGGAGTATAAAGGCCGGTATAGGCATGGCAAATATTATAGGTGATAATATGGGATCTCCTAAAGTAAAACTGGCGTATAAATTAGGCATTGGCTTGGAGTGCCCTTTTGATAAGATCTGGTCTTTACAAACAGGCGTTTCGTTTGTTTCCAAAGGCACTAATCATACGATTGTTGAAACAGATGGAATTTCGGCTCAGGCTAAAGTAAATGCATCCTATTTGGAGTTGCCTGTAATGGTGGCAGCCCGGTTTGCAATGGATCGGAATACTTATATACTTGTTGCGGCAGGTCCCTATGGCGCATGGGGGATTGGTGGCAAAACCAAGGCTTTAGGGTATAGCTGGTCATCATCGTCTACACCGGATTGGAATACTGGAAATGTGGTTGAAATAAATACTTTTGGCAAAGATGGACTTGATCTGCGTCGTTTCGATTATGGAGTGGCGATAGGTTTATCGGTGGAATACCGGCATTATGTGATAGGAGTGGAAGGACGATTAGGGCTGTGCAAACTTCAAAAAGAACTTCAAGGGAAGAATATTACCGGTTTTGTAACAGCGGGATATAAATTTTAAGACGATTTTTTATATGGATTGTAAACACGGATCTTACAGGCTAAGTATGGTTTGCTTTTTATCTGTAAATCCGTGTTGCAATTTGCACTGAGTATGAATAATTAATGATGGAATAAACGAACACCAGTGAATGCCATGGTGATGCCGTATTTGTCACAAGTGTCAATTACATGGTCATCACGTACAGAGCCTCCGGCTTGTGCTATGTATTCCACTCCGCTCTTATGCGCACGTTCTATATTGTCACCAAATGGGAAGAAAGCATCCGAACCCAATGATACCCCCTTCATGGTATCCAGCCACGCGCGCTTTTCTTCGCGAGTCAGCACTTCCGGTTTTTTTGTGAAGAATTGTTGCCAGATGCCGTCAGCCAGAACATCTTCATGATCGTCACTGATATAGACATCAATTGTATTATCACGATCTGCACGGCGGATTTTTTCTACCCACGGCAGATTCATTACTTTAGGATGTTGGCGCAAATACCATATATCCGCTTTATTACCGGCAAGACGTGTACAGTGGATGCGGCTTTGCTGGCCGGCACCGATGCCGATAGCCTGCCCGTCTTTTACATAACAAACAGAATTACTTTGTGTATATTTTAAGGTGATAAGGGCAATAATCAAATCGCGTTTTGCTTCGTCTGGAAAATGCTGGCTTTTAGTTGGAATATGAGTCAGCAGGCTTTCGTCCAGTCTGATTTCGTTGCGGCCCTGTTCAAAAGTAATGCCGAATACATCTTTGTGTTCAATAGGTGCAGGGCGGTAAGCTGGGTCTATTTTAATTACATTGTATGTTCCCTTGCGTTTGTTTTTCAGGATTTCCAGCGCTTCCGGTGTGTAATCGGGAGCTATGACGCCGTCTGAAACTTCACGGTTGATGAGGCGCGCGGTAGCTTCGTCGCAAGTATCGCTCAATGCGATAAAGTCTCCGTAAGAAGACATGCGGTCAGCGCCACGAGCACGGGCATATGCGGTAGCCAATGGGGTAAGTGGCAAGTCATTCACAAAATAAATTTTCTTCAAGGTGTCATTCAACTCGATTCCTACTGCGGCTCCTGCCGGACTGACATGCTTGAAGGAGGCTGCTGCGGGTAGTCCGGTAGCTTCTTTCAATTCTTTGACCAGTTGCCAGCTGTTGAAAGCGTCCAGAAAATTGATGTATCCGGGACGTCCGTTCAATACTTCGATAGGCAATTCCCCTTCTTGCATGAAGATGCGTGACGGTTTTTGGTTGGGATTGCATCCGTACTTTAATTCTAATTCCTTTGCCATAGTTTTATAATATTTCGGTTTATAGATTTTCAATGTGTGGCAAAGGTACAAAATAAATGGGGAAGACAGGTTATAAGAACTGTTTTTGGTTGCAGGCAACATGCTCGGGTGTTATTTTGGGGAAGTTGGAATGTGAGATAGGAATTGCTTTGCAATATGAAAATATATTTAAATTTTCTTTAAAAAGAACTTTCAAAAGAATACGGAACAACAGTTAAACAGGAACTAAGTTTCATTTCTTTATTCGGAATTTTGGGTTTGTCGGACTTTGGTGGGGAAGTATGATCCGAGCTTGATGCGACTGTTTTTCTATTTTTTCTCCTACAGTTTTTCCCCAGTGTTTGCGGAGTCAGCACTTTTGAGAGCTCTATGGTTTGTGTTTCGTAACCTGTCCGGTTTTTCTTCGGGCTTGCTTCTTTTCCGTCTTTTCTTGTTTTCCGTCTGCTGTTTTCGTATGGGTCCCTTCCTTTTTCCGTCCCTATACGCGCGTGCGAATATTATAATGTGTCTGTCTTTTTCCTCCGGTGTCCTCCGTTATAAAAACATGCTTTGTAACACATCTGTCATTCAGAGTATTACAAAAAAGTTTCAGGAAATCCGTATAATTTTTCCTTCGTATGTTTGCTGGTTATCGTTAAAAGGTCTACCTTTGCATCCGCAATCGAGAGAGATGCGGCACTTCAGACAGTGTGTGACTGACTTGGTGAACCAAACGTAGGAGAGTTTTCCTTGACAGCGGTCTGCACCCAGTATCTTACCTTAGCGGGGCTAAGGGAGCGAGAACGGATAAGACGTGGGGAGGATGGACGTCCCGCCTTTTATGGAAGTTTCGAAAAAAATTTTCAAAAAAACTTTCGAAAACATTTGGTGGTTACGATAAAATCTCTTACCTTTGCATCCGCTTTCGGAAACGATGGCAAAACGAAAATGAGAGTTCTTTGAAAGATTTAAGATAAACAAACAAGTAGTACAAGCTGGTGCACCGTATGTAATATATATATGGTGTACGGAAAAAACAAGAACCGTCAATATTGATATTGATAGATTTGGAATCCTTGAGCAGATTATCAACTGAATAGTTGGAAAAAGATATTATTACAATGAAGAGTTTGATCCTGGCTCAGGATGAACGCTAGCTACAGGCTTAACACATGCAAGTCGAGGGGCAGCATGGTCTTAGCTTGCTAAGGCCGATGGCGACCGGCGCACGGGTGAGTAACACGTATCCAACCTGCCGTCTACTCTTGGACAGCCTTCTGAAAGGAAGATTAATACAAGATGGCATCATGAGTCCACATGTTCACATGATTAAAGGTATTCCGGTAGACGATGGGGATGCGTTCCATTAGATAGTAGGCGGGGTAACGGCCCACCTAGTCTTCGATGGATAGGGTTCTGAGAGGAAGGTCCCCCACATTGGAACTGAGACACGGTCCAAACTCCTACGGGAGGCAGCAGTGAGGAATATTGGTCAATGGGCGAGAGCCTGAACCAGCCAAGTAGCGTGAAGGATGACTGCCCTATGGGTTGTAAACTTCTTTTATAAAGGAATAAAGTCGGGTATGCATACCCGTTTGCATGTACTTTATGAATAAGGATCGGCTAACTCCGTGCCAGCAGCCGCGGTAATACGGAGGATCCGAGCGTTATCCGGATTTATTGGGTTTAAAGGAGCGTAGATGGATGTTTAAGTCAGTTGTGAAAGTTTGCGGCTCAACCGTAAAATTGCAGTTGATACTGGATATCTTGAGTGCAGTTGAGGCAGGCGGAATTCGTGGTGTAGCGGTGAAATGCTTAGATATCACGAAGAACTCCGATTGCGAAGGCAGCCTGCTAAGCTGCAACTGACATTGAGGCTCGAAAGTGTGGGTATCAAACAGGATTAGATACCCTGGTAGTCCACACGGTAAACGATGAATACTCGCTGTTTGCGATATACAGCAAGCGGCCAAGCGAAAGCGTTAAGTATTCCACCTGGGAGTACGCCGGCAACGGTGAAACTCAAAGGAATTGACGGGGGCCCGCACAAGCGGAGGAACATGTGGTTTAATTCGATGATACGCGAGGAACCTTACCCGGGCTTAAATTGCAGATGAATTACGGTGAAAGCCGTAAGCCGCAAGGCATCTGTGAAGGTGCTGCATGGTTGTCGTCAGCTCGTGCCGTGAGGTGTCGGCTTAAGTGCCATAACGAGCGCAACCCTTGTTGTCAGTTACTAACAGGTTCTGCTGAGGACTCTGACAAGACTGCCATCGTAAGATGTGAGGAAGGTGGGGATGACGTCAAATCAGCACGGCCCTTACGTCCGGGGCTACACACGTGTTACAATGGGGGGTACAGAGGGCCGCTACCACGCGAGTGGATGCCAATCCCAAAAACCTCTCTCAGTTCGGACTGGAGTCTGCAACCCGACTCCACGAAGCTGGATTCGCTAGTAATCGCGCATCAGCCACGGCGCGGTGAATACGTTCCCGGGCCTTGTACACACCGCCCGTCAAGCCATGGGAGCCGGGGGTACCTGAAGTGCGTAACCGCGAGGAGCGCCCTAGGGTAAAACTGGTGACTGGGGCTAAGTCGTAACAAGGTAGCCGTACCGGAAGGTGCGGCTGGAACACCTCCTTTCTGGAGAGGACGAAAGATCGATAAGGTTTTTGTTCTTGTACTGCTGGTGTTGTTTATTCAAGATATGATTCCGTAATGATACGGAAGAGAAAGTAAGAAGCCGGGTCTAATTAAACAGACTAGGTTGAACTTAGTCCTATAGCTCAGTTGGTTAGAGCGCTACACTGATAATGTAGAGGTCGGCAGTTCAACTCTGCCTGGGACTACGAACGGAATCAAGTTCGGGGGATTAGCTCAGCTGGCTAGAGCATCTGCCTTGCACGCAGAGGGTCAACGGTTCGAATCCGTTATTCTCCACTCCATCGGAAACGTAAGAAACGAAGATGAACGATCTATGACATATTGTACAAGCAAACAGTAATTTTAGTAGTAAAGAGCTAAAAGTATATATCATCCCGCTACCAACGGAACGCAAGAACCGTTGTGTGAGTGAATGGATAAGGAAAGTAAAAGGGCGCATGGCGGATGCCTTGGCTCTCGGAGGCGATGAAGGACGTGATAAGCTGCGATAAGCTTTGGGGAGGTGCAAATGACCTTTGATCCAGAGATTTCCGAATGGGACAACCCAATATCTTGAAGAGGTATTATCCAACGTTGTTGGAGGCTAACGCAGGGAACTGAAACATCTTAGTACCTGCAGGAAAAGAAAATAAACAATGATTCCCCCAGTAGTGGCGAGCGAACGGGGAACAGCCCAAACCATCCATGTTACGGCATGGGTGGGGTTGTAGGACTACGTCGTTGCATGAAGACATCAGAGAAGAACTTTCTGGAAAGAAAGACCATAGAGCATGACAGTTGCGTATTCGAATGTTGTCGAAGCATAGTAGTATCCTGAGTAGCGCGGAGCACGAGGAATTCTGCGTGAATCTGCCGGGACCATCCGGTAAGGCTAAATACTCCCGAGAGACCGATAGCGAACCAGTACCGTGAGGGAAAGGTGAAAAGCACTTCGAACAGAAGAGTGAAATAGTTCCTGAAACCGTGCGCCTACAAGCGGTCGGAGCTCGTTAATGAGTGACGGCGTGCCTTTGCATAATGAACCTACGAGTTGCCTTTGCCGGCAAGGTTAAGTGTGACGACACACGTATCCGAAGCGAAAGCGAGTCTGAACAGGGCGTATAGTCGGCAGTGGCAGACGCGAAACCAAGTGATCTACCCTTGGCCAGGTTGAAGGCTGGGTAACACCAGCTGGAGGACCGCACCAATAAGCGTTGAAAAGCTTCTGGATGAGCTGAGGGTAGGGGTGAAAGGCTAATCAAACTTGGAGATAGCTCGTACCCCCGAAATGCATTTAGGTGCAGCCTTGCGGGTTACTGATGTGAGGTAGAGCGACTGATAAGATGCGAGGGCTTCACCGCCTATCAAGTCTTGACAAACTCCGAATGCGCATCAGTTCTACCGCAGGAGTGAGGGCATGGGTGCTAAGGTCCGTGCCCGAGAGGAGAAGAATCCGGACCACCTGCTAAGGTCCCGAAATGACAGCTAAGTTAAACTAACGAAGTCTGACTGCTAAGACAGCTAGGATGTTGGCTTGGAAGCAGCCATTCATTTAAAGAGTGCGTAACAGCTCACTAGTCGAGGAGTCGGGCGTGGATAATAATCGGGTATTAAGTTGTCTACCGAAGCAGTGGGATCATTGATATGATCGGTAGGGGAGCATTCCAGTCGGCGTCGAAGGCGTACCGTGAGGTATTCTGGAGCGTCTGGAAAAGCAAATGTAGGTATAAGTAACGATAAAGGGGGCGGGAAACCCCCTCGCCGAAAGACTAAGGTTTCCTGATCAACGCTAATCGGATCAGGGTCAGTCGGGTCCTAAGGCTCAGCCGAACGGCGATGCCGATGGCAGAAACGGTTAATATTCCGTTACTACCTTCAGGAGTGACGTGGAGACGCAGTAGTGACAGTGCCGCCATCTGACGGAATAGATGGTTGAAGGGTGTAGGAGTCGATCATGGCAGGCAAATCCACCATGAGATCCGAACCTGATAGTATGCCGCGTCCTTCGGGACAAGGCAATAGTGCGCGTAAGCATGCTGCCGAGAAAATCCGCTAAACTTAATCCTGCAGGTACCCGTACCGCAAACGGACACACGTAGTCGGGATGAATATTCTAAGGCGCTTGAGTGATTCACGGTTAAGGAACTAGGCAAACTGACCCTGTAACTTCGGGATAAAGGGTCCCTACCCTTTTATGGGAGGGCGCAGAGAATCGGTCCAGGCAACTGTTTAACAAAAACACAGGGCTGTGCCAAATCGAAAGATCCAGTATACAGCCTGACACCTGCCCGGTGCTGGAAGGTTAAGAGGAGATGTCATCGATAAGAGAAGCGTTGAATTGAAGCCCCAGTAAACGGCGGCCGTAACTATAACGGTCCTAAGGTAGCGAAATTCCTTGTCGGGTAAGTTCCGACCTGCACGAATGGTGTAATGATCTGGACGCTGTCTCAACCGTGAGCTCAGTGAAATTGTAGTATCGGTGAAGATGCCGATTACCCGCGATGGGACGAAAAGACCCCGTGAACCTTTACTATAGCTTATCATTGAATCTGGGCACGTGATGTGTAGGATAGGTCGGAGGCTTTGAAGCAGGTACGCCAGTATTTGTGGAGCCGCTGTTGAAATACGACCCTTTATTTGTTTGGATTCTAACCCGTGGAACGGGGACATTGATTGGTGGGTAGTTTGACTGGGGTGGTCGCCTCCAAAAGCGTAACGGAGGCTTCTAAAGGTGCCCTCCGGCCGATTGGTAACCGGCCTTAGAGTGTAATGGCATAAGGGCGCTTGACTGGGAGACTGACAAGTCGATCAGGTAGGAAACTAGAGCATAGTGATCCGGTGTTTCCGTATGGAAGGGACATCGCTCAAAGGATAAAAGGTACTCCGGGGATAACAGGCTGATCCCTCCCAAGAGCTCATATCGACGGAGTGGTTTGGCACCTCGATGTCGGCTCGTCACATCCTGGGGCTGGAGAAGGTCCCAAGGGTTGGGCTGTTCGCCCATTAAAGTGGCACGCGAGCTGGGTTCAGAACGTCGTGAGACAGTTCGGTCTCTATCTATCGTGGGCGCATGAAATTTGCGTGGCTCTGACACTAGTACGAGAGGACCGTGTTGGACAGACCTCTGGTTTGCCGGTTGTGCCGCCAGGTGCATTGCCGGGTATCTAAGTCTGGATCGGATAAGTGCTGAAAGCATCTAAGTACGAAGCCGGCCACAAGATTAGATTTCTCAGGGTCGTTGTAGACTACGACGTTGATAGGATGCAGGTGTAAAGGTAGAGATACCAAAGCCGAGCATTACTAATTGCCCGTTCACTTTCCTTATATGTCGGATGGTGTATACCTTTGGTTTTTACTACAGAATGAAATTACGATAACAGCTCAACAATATGTCAACCTTATTCAGGTGGCTATAGCACAAGGGTTCCACCTCTTCCCATTCCGAACAGAGAAGTTAAGCCTTGTCACGCCGATGGTACTGCGTCACAGTGGGAGAGTAGGTAGCCGCCGTTTTGATTGAAGCCTCCGGACTTGAAGAAGTTCCGGAGGCTTTTTTTGTATACGCACGTGTGAAATGTGACCTCTACCGTTTTTTTCCCGTGGGTGTGGGTACCTTTCCCACGGAACTGTCCGGAAGGCTCCGCCATGTCTTTTCTCCGGCAGGGGCAGGTCCGGAAACCCTCACCGGGTACTTATGCCTTGGAATAGGGACTGGAAATAGAACAGGCAGGTCTGAAGACCTGCCCTGATAGAGAACCGGGAGATGATAATAGAGTCTTTATGCAAGCTATCAGTTTGTCGACATCTTCTTCTGTTGTATCGAAAGAGGTAACAAGTCTCATTTCTCCTATGGTTTCGTTCCAAAAGTAGAAATGATAATATTCTTGTAGCTTATCTTCTTTTTCACGCGGCATGATGAAGAATAATTGGTTGCTCTCCACTGTTTGGGTAAACTTTATATCAGGCATTGTGGAAAGTTTCTTGTACAAGCGTTGCGCCATTGCGTTGGCATGTTGTGCGCATGTTAACCATAGGTTATCTTCAAGGAAGGCTGTGAACTGGCAAGAGATATAACGCATTTTGCTGGCCAATTGGCAAGATTGTTTTCTGGCATAACGTGCTTCCTTTATCAAATCCTGATTGAACATCACTACACATTCGGCTCCCATCAGTCCGTTCTTTGTTCCTCCCAAAGTCAATGTGTCAACTCCGCAAGCTCCTGATATATCATCAAGACTCATTCCCAATGCTGCCGCGGCATTAGAGATACGGGCACCGTCCATATGCACAAACAGTCCATGCCGGTGTGCAAATTCTGTCAATGCGCATATTTCTTCTGGTTTATAAATTGTTCCCAATTCACTACATTGACTTAGGTAAATTGCTCCGGGCTGAGAATGGTGTTCTATACCAAAGTTAACCATAAATGGTTTTAGTAATTCCGGAGTCAGTTTGCCATCCGGAGTAGGAATTGTGCGCATGAAACAGCCAGTCGCTTTACTGGGGGCACCACATTCATCTACAGCAATGTGAGCTGTGTCGGCACAGAAGATAATATGGTAAGGACGGGTCATTATTTGCAGCGCCATAGTATTACTGCCTGTGCCATTAAAAACAAACAGTGCTTCACATGGACGTGAAAATTGTTCTTTCACTTTGTGGGCGGCTTCTTCTGTCCATGGATCATCTCCATAGCCAAGTGCATGTCCGTTATTGGCCTTCATTAACGCTTCCATGATGCGGGGATGTACACTTGAATTATTGTCAGATGCAAAACTTCTCATATTCTTTTTCTATTTTACAATTTATTTGTAAAGGTAGGAGCTTTTTCAACAAAATGCAATGAAACATCATTGAAATAAATACGCAAAAGGAGCATCATGCAGATGTATTATACATGTAATGCTTTTATCTGATCTTTGTCATCGGAAAAATAACAAGGTAAAAGTATGATGAAAGCTCAGATGAAAGGCATTAGCCTTATGATAATTCTCTTGATGTTGGTATTGACCGTACAGGCGGCTGCTTTGAGAGGAACTGTAACAGATGAAGCGACTAAAGAGCCACTTATTGGTGCTGCTGTACAGTTAAGTGGTATAAATACAGGAACTATTACTGATGTGGATGGTAATTTCTAACTTGCGGGATTAAGAAATGGAACGTACAAGCTTATTATATCTTATGTGTCTTATTGTACACAGACTGTTGAGGTTACAATAAACGGTATGTTCGAAATAAAAGTAGAACTAGAACAGGATCATCAACAATTAGGAGAAGTTGTGGTTGTAGCGGATGCTAAAAAGAATACGGAGAATGCTATTATTACCCAACAACGTACCAGCTTGGTTATGCAAACGGGAGCTTCTGCCCAGCAGATTACCAAGACGCAAGATAAAGATGCTCCGGAAGTGATTCGCCGTGTACCGGGTATCAGTATGATTGAGGAGAAATTCGTTATGGTACGTGGGTTTTCACAACGGTATAATAATGTGTGGATTTATAATAGTGCCGTACCTAGTTCTGAAGCCGATGCGCGTGCTTTCTCTTTCGATATTATTCCATCGTCGCAGTTGGATAATATGTTGGTAGTGAAATCGCCTGCACTGGAATATCCGGCTGATTTCAGTGGTGGTTTTATTTTAGTGAATACCAAAGATGTTCCTAGCAGTAATTTGTTTACTATTTCGGTTGGAACTAGTTTAAATGATCAGACTCATTTAAAAAAAATTCTGTATAATAAAGGAAGTGGCACAGATTTTCTAGGTTTCGATAATGGCTTTTGTAGCTTGAAGGGTGGAATCAATGTTGTGCTTAGTCCGATGAACAATGGCTATGATTTATTAAATAATGGGTTAAACAATGACTGGACCGTTAAAGATCGTAGGCCCTTGGTAGATCTTAGCCTGAATATGAATTTCAGCCGTTGCTGGGTGGATAGTAGCGGACGTACTTTGGCTATGTTAGGAACAGTGAACTATATAAGACATATCTGGATATGGATAATAATTTGTTTGGTGCTTCGGTGTTAATTATATGCCGGATGCAGATTAATTATTGACCGGATGACGCACTGGTGTTGAGTAGAATATCGGATTTTGGAATGATAATTGTGGTGACAGCTATTATAATGAATATACTGGGGGATTCTATGCGGTAAAGTCATAGAATTCCGGATTTTGGAATGAAGGCATTGGAATACCATTTGGATCCTAAATCTGAATATTGACCTCTCGAATACACCTTCTAATGAGGCGACAGTCAGTTGATAGCTGAAGAGATTAATTTGGGATTCATATTTTGCGGTAAAGTCAATTATCAGAATTTCCTTATTTTTATCCTCCTACTAAAGCATCTTAATTAATAACCTATTATCCATATAAAAATTTGCCCCATTAATGAATTCCATGATTATGGGGTGGAGGGAGGAACAAGTGAATATTGAACAGCCTTGAGGCTGGCGTAAAGTAAATTGAATGTATCCAGGCGATGAATCTGAATTCTACAGAACTGAAAGCCTAAAAATTTGAAAAGTTTGAATATAAAGGTTCTTTGGTAGGAGATAGGTAATTATATTTTTTTGGCGTGGTAATTATTCCCTTTTGATAAAATTCATTGAGGTTTTGTGGACGATTCTCTATAAAAGGTGCATCCAGAATGACTGAACTGGCAAAGAAGCCTTTAATTCGTATGGGCAAGACCGAAATTATGGTATGTTATTGAAAATGGTTTTATAGGGCAAAGTCTTTCTGGGTTAAAAATAAAAAATTACTCCCAAAAGATATGTCTGCAATGAATTCCTGATAATACTTTTTGTGATGCATTGGCTGATTATGCTTTACAACCGGGTGTTTTTCTTGCCTGCAGGACGTATCCATGAGTGTGGAGCCGGATGCTTTATTGCTGAGATTTAGCAGACCTCGAAATGTGACTTATCGAATTTATGATTTCAATCAATAAGGATAAAATGGCAATACAAATCGGGAGTTGCAATACAGAATTGTCAAAAGAATGCCCATTATTCTGTAGAAGAGGATTAGTACTCAGTCATACAACAGAATGAATCTGTCGAGGTAATGGTTACCTGTCCGTATTTCACTGACTATCTGTTTATGATTTGACTGAAAATATGACGATAGGTTGATAGTTGAACTTGATTTTTTGTAATTTATCCATTTGCATGATGAAGGTATTTGTACGGTAACTGATGGGGATCAAAGGTAACTGGATTGGCAAGCGGCAATCTATCCTTTTTCTCTGCCACAACAAAAGAGATGAATTAGTGAATGTGGAAGGTCATGTTAAGTTCTTGGAAAATTATGTATAAAGATATTGTTTTGTTTGTGATAAAATAAACTGCTGCTTTCATTGTATGTATTGAAACAGCATTTATTTTATTAAAACAATGTTTGGAGTAATTAAATTGTAAATTTAGGCTTACAGGTTATTGGTTTATTGTTTTGCCTGTGTCTTTCTTGGGAGAATCTCTTCTCAAATACTTGTATGGATAATTGCTCTTATAGAACCACCGACAGGTATCGTCCTTTCCGGCTGATAATAAAATAATAGGTTGGATTACCAGTAATCTACTTTAGTAAGTTTCTTTATGAATTTAGTGTAATTTTTAAATAGCGATACCTGTTTTTTATTCTGGTGGAAAAATACAGAAATATCACATGTTGGAAATATTTCCGCTATGAACCTTTGGCAACAATGAACCTTTATATTGTATGGCTGTTTAGCTTCCTTTTGTAGAAAGGAAGCTATAATGGTTTTCATTTCGGTGTTAATTATATGCCGGATGCAGATAGCCCTGTGTTGACAGCCGCTTCATTTAATGACGCACTGTTGAGCAGCGGTTTTGAGACAGTAGAATATATCGGAGCGTTTGGAACAGATGATAATTGGTTGGATGGCTGGACTAATTTCGATCCTAATAATACAGACTACTAATACACCTTTGAATATACACACATAGCTGTTAATTTTAGGGGATTCTATGCGGTAAAGTCATAGAATTCCCTTATTTTTGTATCCAAACCTAGAAACTATTAATTAATACACCTATGTATCCATTTAAATTTAACCCCATTCTGAAATCCACCATTTGGGGTGGAGAAAAGATTATCCCGTTCAAACATCTGAATATTGAACAGCCTCAGGTTGGCGAAAGTTGGGAAATTTCTAATGTCCCAGGCGATGAGTCTGTTGTTGCTAATGGAACTGAAGCCGGCAAAAATTTGAGCCAGTTGGTAAAAGAATATAAAGGTTCTTTGGTAGGAGATAGTAATTATCAGCGTTTTGGCGATAATTTTCCCTTGTTGATCAAATTCATTGATGCTTGTGACGATCTCTCTATACAAGTGCATCCAGATGATGAACTGGCAAAGAAGCGTCATAATTCGATGGGCAAGACCGAAATGTGGTATGTTATTGACAATGCCGGGGGGAAAGCACATCTGCGTTCGGGGTTAAGTAAAAAAATTACTCCCGATGAATATGCTGCAATGATTGCTGATAATACTATTTGTGATGCATTGGCTGATTATGCCGTACAACCGGGTGATGTGTTTTTCTTGCCTGCAGGACGTATCCATAGTATTGGAGCCGGATGCTTTATTGCTGAGATTCAGCAGACCTCGAATGTGACTTATCGAATTTATGATTTCAATCGTAAGGATAAAAATGGCAATACTCGTGAGTTGCATACAGAATTGTCAAAAGATGCCATAGATTATTCTGTAGAAGAGGATTATCGTACTCATTATACTCCGAAACAGAATGAATCTGTCGAGTTGGTTACCTGTCCGTATTTCACTACTTCTGTTTATGATTTGACTGAAAATATGACGATAGATTATAGTGAACTTGATTCATTTGTAATTTATATTTGCATGGAAGGTACATGTACGGTAACTGATGGGGATGGTAACTCATTGGAATTGCAAGCCGGTGAATCTATCCTTTTCCCTGCCACAACAAAAGAGGTGAAAGTGACTGTGGAAGGTCATGTTAAGTTCTTGGAAACTTATGTATAAAGATTCGTTTTGTTTTTGATAAAATAAACTGCTGCTTTCATTGTATGTATTGGAAACAGCAGTTTATTTTATTAAAAACAATGTTTCCTGTTTAAAAGGTAAACTTTAGGCATACAGGCTTATTGGTTTTTATTGTTTTGCCTGTGTCTTTCAGTAGCCCTGTTTGGGAATCTCTTTCAAATACTTGTATGGAGTTGCTGTCTCTGCAGGCCACCAACAGGTATCGTCCGTTCCGGCTGATAATAAAATTACGTGGATGGATACCAGTAAGCTGATAACCTGTCTTTGTTAATGTTCCTTCTTCCTGATTTATGGAGAAAATAGCGATACCGTCTGCTTTTAAGCGGTTGGATGCATACAGAAATTTTCCATCAGGTGAAATGTGAATATCTCCGCTACCTTTGGCACCCACTGTGTCAGCTTCTATATATTGTATGGTGTTTAATTTTCCTTTGTCGTAAGAGAAAGCTATAACTTTTCCTGAGATTTCATTAATCAAATAAGCGAATTTTTGGTTCGGATGGAAACAAATGTGGCGTGGTCCTGATCCTGATTCTACTTTTATATTAAATTCTTCGGATTCATTCAGCAAGGAATGGGATACACCATCAGTTACATTCTCACTAACAGGAAATACATGAATCTGGTCTGTACCTAAATCACTGGCAAGTAGATATTTATGGTCTGGAGTGAATTCTATACAATGTAAATGTGGCTGTGTTTGTCTCTCTTTGTCAAGACTATTTCCTGTAAAGGAAATAAGGCGTGTTTCGGATTTTAATTTGCCGTCTTTATCTAGTGGGAAAACGGTAATACTACCTCCCATATAATTTGCTGTCAAGACAAATTTTTCCGACGGGCTGAGAGTTATATAACAAGGTGCACCGCCGTCAGTGGGTTGAGAATTAAGCAAAGTTAGTCTCTTTTGTTCTTTATCGAATTTGATGGCATTGGCGGTAGAACTTTTTCCGGAATCCTCCCCTACAGCATATATTCTTTCTCCATCAGCCGACGGGATGAGGAAAGATGGGTTGGATATTCCTTTTATTCCGCTGATATATTGTGAGTTGCCATTTTGTTCATCAAAGTTATAAACCTTGATACCTTCTTCCTCCGGAGTTGCATAACTGCCTACCAACATATACATCATATTCGGATTTTCTTCAACTGTAATTGCTTCCGTTTGTTTCTTGGGAGAGGGTATACAGCCTCCCAGTATCATACTGCTCATACACAATACCATTAATTTTTTGTTCATATTGTCTGATCTGTTAGGATTAGAAAAATTATTTTCAAAGATACATTGTTCTCATTAAAATGCGCTAAATAAATGAATAAATAATTGGATATTAACAGAAGTGTGTGTATATTTGTAATCTCTTTATGAGTTACCAGTACGGGGTTGACTGGATTTGACAGCGTGGCTAAGTGGTATGTAAGCATGCAGTGCGTGGTTGATTGGCACTATAATCCCAGTTTTCAAAATTTTATCTGGCAACGAAAATTATGCTCTTGCTGCTTAATCGAATCATAGTAGATTAGCTTTATTTCTGCCAAAGTGGTGGAAACGAGACATCACTCAAAAGCTCTTGTTCCGAAGCGTTTGATCAAGTGGTGCAGTAAAATCGGGAATAGTTAGAGATCCGCCTCGTGTCTCTTACGAAAATTTAGAGGATAAGGTATAAGTTGGTGGCTTCGGTCCTGCTTATACTCGAAAATTTAGGCGAAGATAAGCATGTAGAAAGCGTATGGCTTCCTCGTTTGGACGAGGGTTCGACTCCCTCCAGCTCCACAAATAAGATTGATAATTGTAAGATTTCATGAAAACTAATGGTGAATTCTTTTAAAGGTTGTTTTGTATTATCATTCTTTTATCGATTTTGTACAAGTCCATTTTCTATTTTGGTATTTATTATTTTTTGCTGTAATCATTCTTTCAAATAATACGTATTTTTTGTTTTTCTAATTGACAAAAATGGTATGTAACATGCATGATTAGTTTTATAAATCTCAGTTATCCTGTTTCTGGCAACGAAAATTATGCTCTGGAAATCGAAGTATAGTAGATTAGCTTTATTTCTGCCAAAGTGGTGGAAACGAGATGTCGCTCAAATCTTGGTTGATGAACGGCATAGTTTGAGTAATAGTTGACGAAATATTAAGATAAGGCATAGGTTCAGTTTGCTCGAAAACCGAAGGCAAAGATTAGCGTTTATTTACCGGGAGCTCGATTCTCCTTCCACTTGATGTTAAGTATATCATTAAAAAATGGTGTTTTATAAATTGTTTTGTAAAAATATTGTAATCCATTCTTTAAGATTTCTTATTTTAAAGTATTAAATTCTAATCCTTTCTGTAAGCGATTTAAGTTGTTTTTCTAAAATTGTTATTTAAAAATATATTAACATGGATGATTCCTTGCTTATAAATAGTGACAGTCTTCCTGTTTTGTAATAACCAAATCAGGAACAGAAAATTTTGTATTTACTTAATGCGTTGGGCTATGTTGGTCTTCTTGTACTAATGAGGTTGAGTTTATGGTAATTTGAACCAAGCACCCGTTCAGTTTCAGGTGCCTTAATTAATTTGGCATTATTTACAAATCCCATTAACTTCAAATGAAATTAAAGAAGTTATAGCTTATCAAAAGTGGGTATAAATTGATGAAATATAGATAATACGCAATAAGACTTCTTTGCTGGACTATATTTGGATGACACATATATGTCGGCATCGGAAGTGTAGCATCCTCCTTATGGTATAATAGCCAGCAGCATGGAACATGAGTTTTTCACATGTATCAAAGAGGATATTAGTAAGTAGATACTGATAAGTTTGGCTTTACGGTATGATGGAATTTGATTAGCTTTTATCAAGGTATTAGAACTTATGCTGGGTATTCTTTTTTAAAGGTATATGGTGACCCTTTCAATCGTTATGGATTCTTGATACCCTTCTTTAATACCTCAATATGAAAGAATTTCAAACGTATGCGGTATGTGCAAATGTAGATAGATATTAATGAATTCGTATGGAGCAATATTTTGGAGAATATAGTAAAGGATATAGTGGAAGGAATAAGTTTGGCAATTTATATCATGCATTAATTCATTACTCAAACTTTATTAATTTACTGTTATGAAGTTATTTTGATGAAATTTTCTAATTTCAATATACTGTTGCGCAAATATTTGAAAGAAAAAGTATGGTAACAATTTGTATTATCTACAAATAAAGTGAGAAAAAGCTAGTCTACAAATTTCTTTTGCAGAAGAAAGTTTATATGCAGTTAATATTTTTAGATTTTGTAAAAATAAGTCTCAAGGTGTAAAAGGTTTTATTTAAATTTAAATGGCTGTATAAGATATTACATTAGCTTTTCCTGAAGGCTTAACAGTTACGGATGACGATGTTTCTCTTATACTTTCAACTGCCCAAAAGAAATGCAAATTACAGTTCCCGATAGAAGGTATTTATAAATATAAAGATTGGGCTATTTATGATTATGTCTTCTATTTGACGAATTAGTTATTTTTGATAAACCAATAGAACAACCTTCTTGAATTGTAGTTACCTAATTAAATAGAAGAGTCGTATCAATCTTTGACTTTTACCATTGTGGAATTATACTACCCAATTTCACTAAAAGAGTGAATTTCGCTATATTAGGGTTGTTTAATTTGTAAATTCCAGATAAGGTACAGCATGGATAGTAAGTTTGTTCTTGTAGCAATAATCTTTTAGTGCTTGAACCGTATATTCAATTTCGGAATCATCACCACGAAGCGGAACGAATGTAAGCGTCTCATCTCCTTTACATTCCAGCATGATGCGGTTGTCCTCTCCGTCAATTGTGATTTTCATTGGTATCAAGACTCCATTGTTTTTCACCATCCCAACAATATTGTAAAGATCCCTTGTTCTTTCCTTCAAACATAAGTCATTGTAAAAATAGAAAGTCTTCCCGGTTTGCAGGGTGATTCCTCTCGTTGTCTTAACTACATAGCCAACGGTCAATCCGCCATTTTCTTTAACGAATAAAGTGCGATAATGGTCTATGTGGTCTGTACCAAAGGATGGGTTGTCAGGATCTAGTCTGCCGTGCGCATTGAATATCACTTTTTCTTCCGACATGTTATACAAATCAGAGTTAATAAAAAGTTTATTGTCACTCACTATAACTTCTGTCTTTGAAGTTTCTTCTGTTTGTTCGGTTTCGATTGATGCTTTTTGTTTCCCACCGCATGCGGTAACTGACAAAACGGCAAATGATGCTATAGCGATAATAGTAAATGTCTTAATATTCATTGTTTCTTGGTTTTAATATTAGAAATACCTAAATGTAACTAACTTTCCTGTGATAAATGGAAACAATCTCAAGTCTTCAAAGCCTATTATGCCCGATATAAAATCTTCTCCGTCTTCATGCATTAGAAATGTCTTATTATATATCGAACAACTACTCACATAGACGTCTTTCAGCATTGATGCCTTGATATAGAAATTAAAGGGACATTGTCCCGGTTGTATTTCATAGTCCTTTGGTTTCGCAGTAACATACGCTTCTTTGATGACATTGTTTTCTATCCCTTCTCTGTTTTCTGCCTGAAACGCAATCCCTTCATCATTTAGAGACTCGCACAGAGGGGTTATCTCTGCCATGATACGCTTTCTGTGCGCTAAGCGCATTTCATTCAGCTCTTTCATTAGGAATCCGTCTTTTTTCAATCCTTCGATAAGGGCTTTGCATTGTTCTTCATTATCGCCATAGCCTGATTCTATGAGTAGTTTTTTCATTGCGTTTTCATCATTGCCCTTGTTATACATCACCCCGAATGCCAGTTTTTGAAGCGTATTGTTTATCATGTCGTACTGTTTGACTTTTCTTCGAATACGGCATCTTCTTCATAATAATATTTCGACCATTCTTGAAGCTCTGTAAAGGGTGTAAGCCCTTGGAACTTTCTGTTAGACTTGCAAGCGGCTTCATATTCTTCTTCTGTTTGCCACGGCAGCCCATACCTTTCGCGTACGGCATCTTCAGGCGATTGTAACACTTTACTTCCATTACTACAACTGCTTACTAAAACTATTACAAATAAGCCGATAATCGAATAGCAAAACTTTTTCATATTTACTCTTTTATTGGGTTATTAATTGTCTATTTTTACATGAATCGGCATGTCATGATCCATATCTTCATGTTCATAATCGCTATGTCCCCCATTGTCGCCAAAAAAAGTTATCCATATCCATAGAATAAAACCGATAACAGCACCTATAATCATGGTAGAAATGCCAAAGATTTCTTTTATGCCAAATATCCAAAATATCAACCAAAAGAAAAATGAGCCAACTCCACAAAATATGAGTATAGGAAGAACATATTCCTCGAATAAAACCCATAAATATATAGCCGCATGAAATAGAAGCCAAATTCCTAAGATAACGGCAATTCCAATAAAAATAATTTCCATAATAAAAGAGAATTGGGTCTTGCAGCTTCCTTGAGTACCCTTTAGTTTAAACCACGAAGCGTGGAACTGCAAATGCCCACGTCCTAAGTTAGAGGTCCTGAGAAAACCTTGTAGTACAGATATGGTGATAGCAGCCCACGCTATAGCGTGAGAACCACTATGCTATCCTTGTACTACGTTCGAAGTTTCTCAGGTTTCTAACTTACAAGATAAGCATAACGCTTCTTCAAAATTCTAATATGTCTGGACAGAGTTACCTCCATCCGCTTGCAAAGATAGTCAATTTTATTGAAATCCAATCAAATACTATCAGATTACATTCTGAATCCTTTGGATTTTGTTCTTTCTGCACTGAGTTACGCAGATGCTGCTGTAACTTCTCCCATTGTTCTTTGAACCATTCGCTGATTGGCTGTTGGTTTATAGTCAGCATCAATTTATTCTTATTGATCGGGCTTCGTTCAATTTTGAAAATTACATTTTTTGTTTCAAATCTCTGTCTATATTCTTCGGAATAGATTTTTCCACTACATCTGAGAGCTTCCTTTTGTATAAAAGAGAATCAACCATCCCTTGGTAAAACCAGTGACATAGCATAATTTTTCCATTCTCAGCATTTCTTTGAGTAATGGGAACCAGCATAATGCCTTTTTCAAGCAGGGTGTTTAGCCGTGATATTTCTTTGTCTTTAGCTTCAATCTCTTTATTATGTATTCCTGTATATTACGAATCTGTTTGCCGTGCTGTTCCTGCATTTGCTGCATCTTGGCTTTTAATTCATCAATGCTCTTGTCACGTTTGGCAATTTCATGACGTAAATTCTCGTTAGATTGTTCCAAATCTTTTAATTTACCGCTTCCGAAAAGAGAACCTACACTGCTGGTTATGGCTGTGGCTACATCGGTAGCTGCACTTTGAGTTTGTCCGTACGTATCTCAGCTTTTACCTGTTTGAGTTCCTGTTCGGCAAGGCTTACCTGTTGCTCCTTGTGTCGCTTGGTTTCTTCTATACGTTGCAGTTCGGCTTTCTGTTTCTCAATGATAAAATCGTTCCGTTCCAAATGCTCTTTACCTGTAACAGCTTTTGCCTGCCCACGTTCCATCAGGAGAATATCGGAAGCAAGGGTCTGCATAGTTGCCATATCCTCGTCATTGAGCTTTCGGCTCTTCCCGGTTTCGTGGTTCATCCAGTCGAATACGATATGAGCATGATAGTTCGGCTTGAACCATCTGCTTCCTATTTGGAAGCTCTCTTTGTCTTCCGCTTCCGGCTGACCGTTCAGCCAATGCCCTTCGTCTTTGTGCAGGAAAATCTGTAGCGGAGTGATGCCCCAGCGTCTTTGACACTCTTCACCGAATTTGCGTACATCAGCCAGTGTGGTGTCCGGTCTGATAAGCAATACTCCTTCACGGATGGGTGAACATCCCGCCACCTTGATAATCTTTCCATTCTTTCCCTTGCGTTCCCTTTCCTTTTCCTGCATGGCACGTCCGGTCTTTTCCTTGACCATCCGCTTGATATTGTCATAGTGCGTCCGCAGTTCGGGAGTGCCGAAGTCGGGATTTATCCACTGTTCGTTATCGGTGGAAAGTTCGGGAACGACATAGATTCTGGACTCCCCGATATTACGCATATACTCGGCAGTCCTTCGGTTGTGTGCCTCGCTCGATGCGATGTTGCAAGGCTTGATGTGTATGCTTGATTTTGTTGCCATAGCTTCTTTTTTTTGTTTGCAATTGATTATTCTGCTCGCTTTCGTAGAGGGGTTCTTAGGGGTAACCCATAAGCGGAGATTGCAAAGAGAGGGTCACTCTTTGCTCGGGGTTCTCAGGGGTGAAACGCCCTGAGTGGGTCATTAGGGCAAAGCCCTAATCCCCTCGGGAGAGCCCACAACTACGAAAGCGGAGCGTGTAGTTATAGTGGGCTATAACCGGAAGCCGCTCTTCTTCTCCGGTGATTGGCTGCGCACCCCTTTGGCGGACTGGAGCTGCCTTTTCTTTCAATCTGTTTCTGTAAGTATTCGTTCAAGTCCTTGCATCCGCTGTAAATCTGCGAAGCGTCCCGGATGTACCGGTCTCTGCCGTATTCCATGCGGATTTGCCGGAGTGCTTCCATTCCTGCATGGTCGTTGTCGAAAAAGCAGTGGATGCGTTCGTAATTGCCCAACGGATAGAGAGCCTTGTTCACATTCGATACGGAGTTCAATGCAATATAGTCCTGCCCGTCCAATTCCGGATAATTTGGGCAGCTCTCTTGTCTCAATGTCAGAAAGGAAAGGTAGTCCATGAAACCCTCGAACACATAGCAGGCAGTCCTTGCTTTTCCCGACTGTCTGATGTGGGAGATTTCCTTGTGGGGCGATGCAGCCCTTGAAATAGGGGTTACGAACCTCAAACCCACCCGAACCGTTAGGGAATGCGATGGCAAAGTAACGCTTGCCGTTGTGGGTGTAACGGGCTTCACTACATTCTCTTTTTGCCAGTTCCAGATTTATTCCTCTACCTTGTAAATAGGAAAGCAGGGCAGGAGACGATAGCGGTACTATCTCCAGCTGTTGGAAGCTCGGACCGAAAGAGTCCTGCTTGCCAAAAGAGAAAGATACCGGGTGTACATGCGGTGTCTGTTCCGCAATCCGCTCCAGCAGGTAAGGTACATGGTCGGTAGCATACAGGTGTGCAGCCAGTTCAATGATACCGCCCCCTTTCCCTAAACGTAGGCTCGGTACAGAACGCCTTACTGCCTTTCGGCAGTAGGTTTTCCCGTACCTGCCCCCAAACCGTACTTGCATGTCTCCACGCATACGGCTCTCCGTTGATAACATGACTTTATTTAGCATGGCTGTGTATTTTGGCATAACACTTTTCACAGACAACCAATGTCTTCCTATGCTTTTCAAGCATCAGCCTGTCGCATTCAGTTTTTCCTTTAAGCTGATTTAGCTTTCTGACATGACGCATGACTACAGGTCCGACTTTTCCACATAATTCACATGTTCTCGCATCCAATCGCTCAGTAAGTGTCGGCTGTGGAATTGCGATTGTGTAGGATAAGTCGTTTACCTCCGTATAGTACATTGGTGGTTTACGTTTGAATCCCTCATTATAGAATTTCCTGTACCGTAATTTACCTTTTGCATCCTGATATGGCACTATAATGTCATTCCCAACCTTATATTTGTCAATGACTTTGCTTACAGTGCTATTGGTTTTTCCTGCAATGGTATGGTACATACTGTACTCCATGATGTATCCAAACTTTGAGAGCGCGTATGCCACGTTGTTGGCAATGCAGTAGTAGTTGTAGAACCCTCTGATTTCAGAGTTATATGCCGCCACTATGTCCTCGATTTTCTTCTTCATAAGATTGCCTCTGAACTTTGCAAACCAAACTTGTCGGCCATTTTCTACCTTGTATCTGATGGCGCTGTATTCTTCCAGTTTGTTCCGCACCGTTTCTATGGCGACCTTTAGGACTATCTTACCGTTGTAATAACGGGCTGGCACATTGTTCTTGTCCCGCTTGATAGCATCAGACTTACGGACTGAAACATCGAAGCCAAGAAATTTCGCGGGCTTTTGTGCGTTTGTTATCAATGTCTTTTCCTGTGACAGTTCCAGCTTGAGGTTTTCTTCCATATACTTGGTAATGTCCGACTTGATTTTAACGCACTCTGCCTTGCTTCCGATAACACCAATGAGGAAATCATCTGCGTATCTTACGTATCGAAGCCTTCTGTATGTTTCATCCATACTGTCTCTGCTCTCAATCTTTTGCCTTTCACGTCTCAGTTTCTCATACTCATCCCTAAGCTGTAATCTGACATCTGCATCCTGTATGTTCTTGATGCTTTTAAGGATGCGTTGCATCTTATCGCTAAGTTGCTTGTATTCTTTGGTGATGTGTCTTTCTTTTCCCTTATTGAAGCGTAGGGCGTATTCTTCCATATACTTGTCAAAATTATCAAGATAAATGTTTGCCAGTATAGGACTGATATTACCGCCTTGTGGAGTTCCCTTGTTTGTATTATGAAACTTCCAGTCTTCAATATATCCCGCATTCAACAACTTGCGGATAAGCCTTAGAAATCTATCATCGGCAATCCGTTTCCGCAAAGTTGCAATCAATACATTGTGGTCTATGTTGTCGAAGAATCCTTTAATGTCTCCTTCCACAAACCATTTTGTACCTGTAAATGTCTTTTGGATATGGGTCAATGCGGTATGGCAGCTTCTGTTTGGTCTGAATCCATGTGAGGTGTTTGCAAACACCTCTTCATAGACGGCTTCAAGAATCATGCGCACCACCTCCTGTACAAGTTTGTCCTCAAAGGAAGGAATTCCAAGCGGTCTTTTCTTACCGTTTTTCTTGGGTATGTATATCCTTTTTGCCGGATTAGGCTTGTAAGACTCATCTCTCAAAGATGCAATGACTTTGTTTATTCTTTGAAGACTCATCCGATTGATGGTTTTCCCATCCGTACCGGGTGTCATATTGCCTGGTTTGGCGTAAATACGCTGGTAAGCAACATGAAACATCTCCTCATTGAATAAGATACGGTACAGCCTTTCGAATTTGTAATCCGAAACTTTACCATGCTTGTTTAAAGCTTTTAATACTTGCTCAGGACTTCTCATAATGTCTCACACATTTTCCATTATTTGTATTAAGTTATCTAACTGCTTCCCTTCGCCATGTTACAAGGCTTTCCCTTGCTCGGACTACTACGGAAGCTCCGTTCCCATGTCAGATATTCAGGGTCCTATGCCCATAGCCTTACGGCATTCTGATTTAGGGAATCCCCATTTGCTTTCACAATAACTGTTTGGCTCGGCAGACTGTCGGATGCGACTTACGTTCCTATTCCACTTATTGTGGTTGCTCTGAAGCCAGCTCCTGCTCCATTGTAATTTCGGTTTACATGGGGTGCTTCAGCCCGACGTGAATCAAATACCTTTCGTCGGGGCTGGTACGTGTGCAGCAGAACTATCGTTCAACCAATCAGGCTTCATCCTTGTGTCTGTCTTTTCCTCTCGCCATGCAGTCGCAGCTTGGTATTTAGCTGACTAATGACTTTACCGACATGCTTTTGTCACCTTTGGATTTCTCCTCCAGCTAAGTCGTTGAGGATAGGTCTGTTGAACTCTAACCTAATCTCTTGCCATAGAGATATTTATTGTGTAGCCTATATGGGCGCATCAAAATCATACCATAGGTTGCGTTCGGTGTTCACTTTGAAGGAAGCCTCTGTTTCTTCCCTCAAGGGAGATTTGTACCAAAGGTTGATACCCTGCTGTTTGACGGGTGAATACCCCAGGCTGTGCAGGTAGTCAGCCAGATTGATTTGTTTTGCAGTCTCGATGTTCATAAGGAAATCGTTTTTAGTGAGTGCTTTGATTATTTCTCTTTTTTTGCCCGCAACTCTTAAAAGTATGCGGTCAGTACAATCACTTCACTAAACTCCTAATATATAGACCCCCCGGAATAAAGTGAAGTGATTTGTCTGTTTCTGAAATCACTTCACTAAATTGTCGTATATATAGGATACGGGAATAAAGTGAAGCGATTTTCGGGATTGTCGGCTAATAGTGGTAATCGGGCTTGAAGGAATACTTCCTGCCGTTTTCCTGCACTATCATCCGTTTGTTGCGCAGCATGGTGATAAGCGCCACTGCATTCTGGTGATTCAGTCTAACCCCCTTCTGCCAGATAAGTCCTGATTAAGGTGTCTTCCAGCTCCTTGTAGCCGTATTCCTCTTTCAGTGCAAAAGCGGCTTCCAGTGCGGCACGGTGCTGCGGTTCTGAAATATCCTTGTAAGGGTCAAACTTTTCCACCGAGGGTCTTCCCGGCTTCCTTGCTTCCGGCTTGTAGCCTTCCGCAAGTTCGGGCAGGGCTCTGTCGTTGATGCAGAATGCAAAAGGCTCGAAATCCATCGCCCGGATGTGCATGGCGGAAACATGGCTGATGTCGCTGTTCCCCTTGTCCTTTCCACCAGCAGGACTGTTTCCGCCTTGTTGTTCAGTTCCGTACCAATGTGCCCTCTTGCGTTCTCATCCCCCTTGTTCTGATGCAGTATCGTATGGATATGAATCTGCCTGTCGTCCGTCCACTGCATCAGCTTGGATATGATGCGGGTGGATTCACCGGGGCTGTTGATGTCGTACACCATATCCCGGATGCCGTCTATGATGACCAGCCCAATATCCGGTGAGTGGTAGATAGCCTGTTCTACAATGCTGATGCGCTGTTCCGGGATGTATTTTCTCAAAGCGAGAAACTCCAGATAACCGCTGTCCCTGTCATCGGGCAATCCTGCCATCCGCAGGATCCGCTTCATCACTTTCAGGCAGTGGTAGGGGCTTTGCTCCGTATCTATATAAAGCACTTTCCGCTTTTCCTCGGGCAGTTCAGCCGCATATCGTAACACGGTACCGTTCTTCAATGCAGCGGCTACGATAGCCGATACATTGAAGGTTTTCTTGCTCTTGGCTTTGCCGATGGATGCGCTGAAATTGCCCAGCGTCCCGATGACAGAGCCGTGTACTTTCAGAATTTCGGGGGCTTTTTCGTAGCATCTTGACAGACTTAGCCGGGATTCCTGCCAGAGGATAACGGCTTGTTCGGGTGATATTTCTTTTATATAGTCCATAATCACCTCCTTTATCTGCGTCCTCCGGTTTTCTTGCCAGCCAGTTCCAGCGCCAGTTCCGCATCCACGATAATCTTGCGTCCAATCTGGGTAATGGCTTTGTCTATCTTTCCGCTTTTCTTGATGCGGTTGGCTGTGGGCAGGCTGCACCCGAAAAGCTTGGCTATGCCGAGTATGCCGTACACGTACTTTCTTTCCGTGTCGGTGGTCGGCTGCGGTTGCGCCTCTGCCTGTACCGAAGCGTGTCTGCTTAGAAAAAAAGGAACTCTTCGCCTGTCATCTGCCAGACGGGTTTCACTAACAGTTCTTTGAGGTTGTTCATCGTCCGTATGATTACTTGTTTGACAATAGCCCTGCGCACAGGCTGTTTCTTTCTGTTCTCGAACGATGCAAAATTAGGTAGGGTTTTGAGTGGTAAGTATGTGGATGATAGATATGGATTGTTCTGTTATATCGCTGAATATCAAGAAATAAAAATACCACTCAAAATTATTTTGAGTGGTATAAGTGGTCATGTCGTAAAATATATTGGAATATCACGGGTTATCGGAATATTCCGTCCATTTCCTTGGCGAACTTTTGGTTGGGAATACTGGGTAAATCGGAAACGGGTTCCCTGTACTTGGACTTGTAATAGTCTTCATCAATATCCAGGTGTTTCAGGATGGCTTCCTTCCATTTGTCCTTATCCTGCCCCGGCAACTGCTCCCTCATCAGGGAAATCAGATAGCATACCCGTATCTTTTCCCTTGGCTTTATTTTCAGTACGCACTGGCAGGGATGCAGATTCATGCAGGCATAGAAATCCGGTGCGGTAATGTCTTCAAACTGTTCCCCTACACAAATTTCATGAATGAGGGAAATCAGCTTCATGCTGAAATATTCAGGCAATCCGGCAGTCGTAGCTGTAGCCGATGCGGTTGCCGTTTCTGTTTCTGGCTGGCTGTCTGTACGGCTCTGCCTGTCTGCTTCGTTCGGTTGGTTTTCTTCGTCCGGTACATATTTGGTCAGGATGCCCATGAAGTGTACGCTAAGCAGGTAGATGTCGTCGCAACGGTTTTTCATGTATTGCCGGGCTTCTTTCCAGAGAAGGGTTTGCTGCTCATAAAGATGCTCCAGTTGGGCTTTCTCCCTTTCATATTCAGCCTTGCAACGCTCATATTCTCTTTCCGCCAGCTTTTCTTCTTCGGGTGTATGCTCTCGGTAGCCAATGGTATCATAGCGGTTGTTGGCTTCGTTCATCGGTTTGCGTAGCCTGTTTACCACTTCCATCTCTTCCTTGATGGCTTCCTTGTAGCTGTCTGCGTATTGGTTGCATACACGCATAATCACTTCATCATGGGGAAGGCTGTAAGCTTCATAAAGCCGTGTGTATTCTCTGACTTCCTTTTTCAGACTTTTCAGCAGCAGGGTACATGGTTCTGGCGGTGTATGCAGCACCAGTTCAAGGATAGCTTGTTCAAAAGCCTTTATATCGCTCCATTTCGAGTAGAAATCAACGATGAATTTCTGCTTTTCAAAGAGAAAGTATGGCTTACAATCCAGTCTTTGCTGATTCTGTTCAGCTCTCCGTATTGGGGTATGAGGGTTGTTATCGTATTCATGTTTATAGGAGATTAAATTTGTTCATTGCCTGAATTTTGATGTCGTCTGCTATGTCAATGTAAGGTTTCATGGCTTTGTAGTCGCTATGCCCTGTCCATTTCATGACCACTTGCACCGGAATGCCCAGAGCCAAAGCATTACAAATAAATGTGCGTCTGCCAGTATGGGTGCTCAACAAGGCATATTTAGGTGTGACTTCGTCTATTCGTTCATTTCCCTTGTAGTAGGTTTCCCGTACAGGTTCGTCTATTTCTGCCAGTTCTCCTAACTCTTTCAAATACTCGTTCATCTTCTGATTACTTACCACTGGCAATGCTTTATTGTTTTGGAAAGGAATATCTTTATATTTTTCAAGAATAGCTTTGCTGTGGTCATTCAGCTCAATAATAAGGCTGTCAGCCGTTTTGATGGTGGTAATTTCTATGTGTTCCTCTTTCACGTCGCTGCGTTTCAAGTTATACACATCAGAATGCCGAAGACCTGTGAAGCAACAAAATAATAAAACATCCCTTACTCTTTCAAGGTATTGTTTGGCAGCAGGTATCTGGCAGGCTCTGATTTTGTCCAATTCATTCCGGGTAAGGAATATTACTTTTTTCGGTGCACTTTTCATTTTGGGCATGAATTTGTCATAAGCGGTGTTTTGATGATACCCTTTTCGGTTAGTCCAACGTAAAAACCATTTCAAGAACTTGATTTGCTTGGCTATGGAAGTGTTGCGCATATCTTTATCACTGCGTAAGTAATCTATATACTCATTGAAGTGTCTTTCCGTCCAGCTCTCAAATGTCGTGTTCGGATCAAAAGTTGCGATGTGCTTTTTTACTGTTGCAAACTTCTTTAGAGTAGAGGATGACCAGTCATTTTGTTTGCTGCATTCGGCAACAAACTCATCAAAGATTTTCATGAAGTCTAATTTCACTTCCTCTTTCTCATGATGGCTCTCTTCCTTTTCTCCTTTCATTTTTAGATTGAAAGCCTCTTTGATTTGTGCAGGGGTGGGCATTATGTCTTGTACTTCGAACTCCTTGAACACATTCTGTATCTCGGTGTATTGACGCAGTAGTTCGGTGTTGATTTCTGATGCGCTTTGTTTCAGCTTATTGGTACAGCCGTTTCTTACCCGTTGCTTGTCTGCATCCCATTTCTCCATATCAATCCGATAGCCTGTTGTAAACTCAATCCGTTGGCTTGCAAAAACGACACGCATACGGATGGGTACATTTTGAGTGATAGGAATGCCATCTTTTTTACGGTTTTCCAGTGCGAAGATGATATTTCTCTTGATGTTCATAAACTGGGTGTATTTGAAAAGTTACACCCAAAAGTACACCCAATAATTGAGATATGCAATGATATTAAGAGATATTTAGATAGATGATAGCTAAATATAACTATTTAATAATCTGATGTTTGATAGATTATGATATTTTATAAAAAGGTTCGAGAGACTCCCTCCAGCTCCACAAACTAAGAGTAATTCGTCCTTGGGTTTCCATAATCCAAGGACGAATTATTTTTTAGAAGAGTAATGTATGTAGCTTACTCATGTTTCTTTTCTGATTTGTGTAGAATACATTTTCTCTCTTTTTCTAAAGAAATTCTTGTTTTTCCATAAAAGACGCTTGTTTAAAGATGAATGCTATTTTATTGTTTAATGACTAATTCTATTACATAATCTATGTCATCAGGTACTTGAGGCAGTTTTATAAATATGCCGTCTTTCTCCTGTTTGAAAGAAAGTGGAGTTTTGGAAATGAACTGTATTGCTTTCTTTACTTTTGCCTTCAGAGGTATATAAAGTGCATCATCCTGCAAATCTAGTATATGGATGAATAAACGGTCACCTTTGCGAGTTGATACCCCCCATGTATGAGGAACTACATCACCACCACGGGTTCCATAAATCGTTTCTCCATATTGATTCATCCATTTACCCACCTGTTTTAGATGTTCTACAGCTGTAGCAGGTAATTCTCCGTTGGGTTGAGGTCCAATATTCATTAGCAAATTTGCATTTTTTCCAGCTGCCTTAACCAAATAGTGTATCAATTCTTTAGGGGATTTGTAATTTTGGTCTTCAATTCTGTAGCCCCACATTCCGTTCATTGTTTCACAAGTTTCTAAAGGGAGTTCACTTATTCCTTGTCCTGCTGAAAAACCGGCTTTGTTTTCACCGGGCAAATCACGTTCGAACATTTGGAAATCTTCTCCTGCATAAGGAGTTCGGTGATGATTGTTACCTATTAGACAGGATGGTTGCAGTTTATGAATTAATGCGTATTGTTCTTCCAGTTGCCAATTGAAGTTGGTAGGTTGATCCCAAATACCATCAAACCAAATGGCACCGACAGGACCATAGTTAGTCAAAAGTTCGGTCAGCTGTTTATTCATAAACTTGTAGTAACTTGCCCAGTTTCCATGTCCTTTGGGACGTCCTGTTCCATGTCCGGTGTTTCCTTCCGGATAGTCGTCACGAAACCAGTCCAAATGTGAATAATAAAAATGGAGTTTGATGCCTTGTTTTTGACATTCTTCTGCCAGTTCTTTTAGTATGTCTCGTTTGAAAGGGGTGGCATCTACGATATTAAAATCGGATTCTTTTGTATCAAACATTGAGAAACTGTCATGGTGTCTACTGGTAATACAGATATATTTGGCTCCGGAGGTTTTGATGGCAGAAACCCATTCGGCAGCATCGAAGCGCGAAGGATAGAATCCGGATGCCAGTTTGGCGTATTCATTACGGTTGATGTTGTGAGTGTTCATATACCATTCTCCTTGGGCGGTCATACTGTAAATGCCCCAATGAAGGAATATACCGAATTTATTATCTTGAAATTCCTGCCGTGCTTTTATATTTTCAGGAGTAGGTGTATAAATTTGATTGGAGGTTTGTGCGAAGGCTGAAGTTCCCGCCATCAATAACAAGGCTGCGCCTAATTTGATTTTTTGTGCTAATTTGTTTCTCATTGTTATTATAAATTTGTTTTGCGAAATATAGTTATACTCTTGGAATATTTAAAGCATTTTTTGAAAAATGTTGCACTGCGAATTGAATTTTAATGGATTCTAACTGGGGGTATGTAAAGAGTCTTTTTTGTTTATAAGGTATAAAAAGATGTTTTCTATTGTTTGGAAATTAATCATTCTATACCTTTGTGAAAGTAATATTGAATTTTATATGAGAGTAAAAGAAATTCCTATACTGCTTTTGACCGGTTATCTGGGCAGTGGAAAAACGACATTAGTGAACCATATTCTTTCTAATAAACGTGGTATTAAGTTTGCGGTTATTGTCAATGATATCGGTGAGGTGAATATTGATGCCGACCTCATACAGAGGGGGGGGATTGTAGGAAAGAAAGACGAAAGCTTGGTAGCACTTCAGAACGGTTGTATCTGTTGTACTTTAAAGATGGATTTGGTGGAGCAGATAGATGATATTATGAAGCAGGAGCGTTTTGATTACATTGTGATTGAGGCAAGTGGGGTTTGTGAACCAGCTCCTATCGCACAGACTATTTGTTCTATTTCAAGTATGGGGAATACGTACGGGGGATGTCGTTTGGATTGTATTGTGACTGTGGTAGATGCCTTGCGTCTGCAAAGTGAGTTTTCTTGTGGCAACGATTTGACCTGTAAGGGTATTGACGAAGAGGATATTGAAAATTTGATTATCCAACAGATTGAATTTTGTAATGTTGTATTGTTGAATAAGGCCTCGGAAGTGAAACGTGACGAATTGGAACGTATCAAACAGATTATCCGTACATTACAACCTGCAGCTGAAATAATAGAATGTGATTATGCTAATGCAGATTTGGATAAGATAATCTATACTGAAGCATTTGACTTTGAACGTACTGCCACTTCTGCCGGTTGGATACGTGGAATAGAGAGTGCCCTTACGGAAGAGCAGAAAAAAGAAGCGGAGGAGCATGAGCATCATCATCACGATGAGGAGCATGCACACCATCATCATCATGAAGGTAGTGAAGTGGATGAATATGGCATCAGTACTTTTGTGTATTATCGTCGTCCGGCTTTTGATATCCATAAATTTGATCGTTTTGTATCAACCCAGTGGAGTCGTAATATTATTCGAGCAAAAGGAGTCTGTTATTTCAGCAATAATCGTGATATGTCTTTTCTTTTTGAACAGGCCGGTGTGCAGAAAAAGTTGAAGGAAGCCGGTTTATGGTATGCTACGGCACCTGAAGAAGAACTGATAGAGGTAATGCGTCAGGAACCGGGCTTATTGCGGGATTGGGATGATAAATATGGAGATCGTATGCAGAAAATAGTTTTTATCGGGCGACATCTTGATAAAGAAGAGTTGATACGTGAACTTGATGAGTGTCTGGAATAGGTTCTCAAAAGAGGATATAATCTTTGGTATGATGGTATCTCATTATACCAAAGATTTTTTATCTTATTTTCTTACCTTATTTCCATTGATATACAGTTCTTTCAGTACTACATCCTTAGCTCCCGTAATTAAATTTCCCTTTTTCTCTACATTATTGAAACGGCTGTTTGTTACATGGATGTCTTCAATATTAACACGGTCATCATATCCGGTAATCAAGACTCCGTACTTACTTTTTTCACTGGTAACATTATCCAGATATACATGGCGTACTACAGGTGGGAAACTTCTGTCACATTTTTCACGGTTTTCATATTGCAGGTTGATTTTCAAAACGGCTTCGCGACATTCACCTACTTCTACATTACGCACATAAATATTTTCAATGACACCACCACGGCAGTTGTTGGTTTTGATGCGGATGACACGTTCTAGGTTCGGGCTGTCCATTTTGCAGTTTTCAACAAACAGGTTATTATATCCTCCCGAAATCTCACTGCCTACAACTACACCACCGTGTCCGTCTTTCATTTCGCAATTGCGTACAATGATATTTTCACTTGGTACATTCCATTTCCGTCCGTCAGCATTCCGTCCGCTTTTAATGGCAATGCAGTCGTCTCCAGTATCGAATATACAGTTTTCAATTAATACGTTCTTACTTGATTCCGGATCGCAGCCATCGCTATTGGGACCGTGACTGGAAACTTTAACCCCACGCACTGTTAGACTTTCACAAAATAAAGGATGGATAACCCAAAACGGAGAATTTTTCAATGTTACATTTTCTATTAAAATAGTGTTGCAACGATATAGATTGATAAGTTGGGGACGTAAACCGTCTTCAAAAGTCATTTGGCGCTTATCTATCGGGGCAAATGTTTCGGCGTACATCAGTAATTTGTCTCTGCCGCCATTTTTTTGAGCTGTCATACCTTCCTTCCAGCCATAGTGTGGAGCACCACACATACTCCACCAGTTATCATTACTGGCCTGTCCGTCTATAATACCTTTACCGGTAATGCCTATGTTGCTTTCACCATAAGCATAAATTAATGGATGCAAATTGTAACAGTCTACTCCTTCCCAACGAGTGAGTACGGTTGGAGTATATAGATATTTCTCTGAAGAAAATTTTAGATAGGCACCTTCTTCCAAATGCAGATTTACATTACTTTTCAGTGTGATAGGACCTGTTAGAAATTCTCCGGGTGGAACTAATACAGTTCCTCCACCTGTCTGGCTGCATGTGAGGATAGCTAGATTGATTGCTTCATGGCAGAGTATTTCACCATTATTTCCTTCTTTGGCACCGAAATCTTTAATGTTGTACACACGATCGGGAAAAGAAGTCTTTTTGATTTGTTTTTCTATTTGCTCACTTTCTTTCCAAATCTCTTGTGGTATTTGTGCATGAGCAAGTCCAAAATATGCACATATACAAAGTACACTAACTAACTTTTTTACCATATCTTTGATGTTTAATAATTAATAATTTCATAGTTACCAAAAAATATCTACGATGCAATATTAAAGCATATAATTAGAAAATAAGTGGATTAATTGCCCATTATTGTGTAAATTCTAATAATAGAGGAATAACTGCTGCTACATTTTTATATTATTTGTATATTCGTACCTTAATAATCTGATATTATGAAATACATCACTTGTATATATTGATATCTGTTGGGGAATTCTTGTCGTGATAGGAGGTAGTATTTCTACTACCAAAGATAGTCTTCTGAATATTATAAGATATACAAGCGCAGGATTCCATTAATTCTTCTAGTCTGAAAAAATAATTTAGTGAACTACCTGTAAAGTATGGAGTAGATCAATTGAACTATGAAAATTACCGTTTGGAAACTAAGAACAGGAGTTTTTTAGTAATTAGACTTTTTATGGTACTTGTATTGGTGAAATTACCAAAAGGGGAAATGTTTATCTCCACCAATGAATTGCATTTGTCGCTAGTGATAGAGAGCCTGTTTGATAATACTAATAAATTTACAGATTCTGGATCTGTAACTCTTAAAATAAAGTTGGATAAGGCACAAAGTAAGTTACGAATTGAAGTAACCGATACCGGCTGTGGCATTCCTCCCGAAGAACGGGAGGAAATATTTCTGTGTTTGTCTGTATAACTTAGTGTGTGCCTTCTTCAATGTCACGCTTTCGTTTCAATGCTTCCAGGAAATAATAGTCTGCATAATTTAAAGGTACATCTATTTCTGTGCCATGAGGAATACTGCCCACTGAATGCATTAATAAAAAGTTACCATTTTTTCCAAGAGATGCCAGATAGTTTGGTGAGGCTAGAGAGGCCATAATACTGTCTGCATAGTTCTTATAACTGTTTGCATCAGGCACATCCATTGTACTAATTTCATAAAGTGCAGAAGCTATACAAGAAGCACTTGAAGCGTCTCGTGGTTCATTGGGAATATTGGGAGCATCCATATCCCAATAAGGAATCAAGTCTTTGGGAAGCCGGGGATGTGTTTTCATAAATTGGAAAGTCTTCAATGCCTGATTCAGATACTTTTTATCATGAGTTTCCCGGTAACACACAGTGTAACCATAAATCGCCCATGCTTGTCCACGACTCCAAGTCGATTCGTCTGCATATCCTTGGGCTGTTTGTCTATGCCGTACCATGCCGTCTGCCAAACTATAATCTATTACATGATAACAACTTCCGTTTGTACGGAAATGCTCTTTCAAAGTGCGGTCTGCATGGTTCACTGCTATATGATAAAAGGTGGAATCACCAGATAATTTAGTTGCTTCAAATAGTAACTCTAAATTCATCATATTATCTATTATGACCGGACATTCCCAACCGCGTTCCGATTGCCAGCCGCGGGTCACATCCCATGATTGGATAATTCCCGGCTTTTCACGGAAACGAGTAGCTAATGAACGTGCAGCTTCTATCATGACTTCTTTGTATCTGGGTACTTTAGTTGTTCGCCATCCATTGCCGAAACTACAATTTATCATGAAACCTACATCATGGTGCCAAGTCAGTTTTTTGGCTTCTTCTATGGCCGAAGTGTATTTATCAGCTAATGATAAGAGAGTAGTGTCGCCACTTAACTCATATAGATACCACACTGACCCAGGGAAAAAACCACTTCGCCAGTCGGCGTAGTCACAATAATAAATGGTACTGTCAGTTTTCAGTGTCACAGGGTTTATAAATTTCTCTGATTTTTCTATAATTTGTATTTCATTCCCGATTTGTGCACGTGCAAATGCTACATTTTTTTCTATAAAGGAATCTGTTCTGGCGGATTGTTTATTTTTCTCTGTGCAAGATCCCCATAAAGTAGAGCAAGCGAGTATTGTAATATAGAGGACTTTCTTCATAGTACTTATTTTTTTATAATTTGCTACGAAGATAATGATAAATTTGTTGAAGAGAAACTTTAAGGTATTCTTTTACTTTGAAAACAGATTGATTCTGCTTCCAAAGTAAAAGAATATTGATCATAGAAATACAATAATCATTTCAGTTATTATTCTTCTTTTTGTAACTGAACTTTTATAGTATTGCTGTATCACTTAATAGTTGATATACCCCACTTATAATTCCTAAAACGAATATGCCGGCTACACATACCAACAGACTGATGCGCATCGGAGTTGCTGTACGAAAATTGCCGATAGGGTCTTCATTAGGTGTGATGAACATGGCTTTTACAATCAATAAGTAATAATACAATGAAATGATTGTATTGACCAATGCGATAAATACAATAAGATAATATCCGCTATGGAATGCTGCCATGAATACAAAGAACTTACTGAAGAATCCGGCAAATGGCGGGATACCTGCCAATGAGAAAAGAGCAAGTGTCATGACCATAGTTAGTTTAGGGTTGGTCTTATAAAGTCCGTTATAATCTTCGCGCTCTATTTTACCGTGGGTATGTTGCTCAATGGTATTGATGACACCGAATACGGCGAGATTGGCGGCAATGTATACTACTATATAATATACTAGGGATGCCATGCCCTGCGGAGTTCCAGCCAGTACAGCCAACATTATGTAACCGGCTTGTGAAATACTGCTGAAGGCCATAAAGCGTTTCAGGTTGTTTTGGCGGATGGCGAACAGATTGGCTATAGTGATGGTGGCTACAATGATAATACATAGTATTTCACTCCATTGTTCAGTCATTGGTCCGAATACTTTCATTAAAATAATCATTAAAGCAAAAGCAGCTGCGCCTTTTGAAATAACGGATAGGTAGGCGCTTACTGTAGTCGGTGCACCTTGATAAGTATCTGCTGTCCACAGATGAAAAGGTACCAAGCTTAATTTGAAGGCCAGTCCGGAGAAGAAAAATACTAGTGCAAGAACTTGTAATGGAGTTCCTGTCAGTCCGGCAGGGATATCTTCAAAATATAAAGTACCTGCTGTCCCATAAATCATAGAAATGCCATAGAGGAAAATACCGCTGGAGAATAAAGCCGAAAGAATGAATTTAGCTCCGGCTTCGGCACTATGCCCTTTATATTTATCGAAAGCTACGAGACAAGCCATAGGAACGGTTGCCAATTCCAATCCAAGGAAGAATAGCAGGAAGTGCCCTGCGCTTACCATGAAATACATACCCAGCAAGGTACTGAGGGTAAGGATGTAGAATTCGCCTTGTTTATGACGGGTGTCTTCACGTTTTAGCCAAGTGTCTGCTTGCAGAAACACCAGTATGGTACCTATGGTCAGGATGCTTTTCAGAACAGACGCCATAGGGGTTGAGTGATACATGCCGCCAAATAAAGTCACCTCTTCCGGCCATAGGTTTGCTAAGAGTTGAATGGTCAGCAGGATACATGCCATGGGGCGTAACCAGTGACGTTGTGGAGCCGGTAAAAATAAATCTAACAGAAACATCAGAATAAAAACGGCTGTCAGACTCAGTTCGGCATGCATATGGAGTATTGCAGTTATGTCCATCATTGCTATTTTTTTAATTTTTAATTCTCAAATTTTAATTTAATAATTGACTTATGATTGGTTCTACACTGTTACTGATCAGATCGCTTATCCAGAATGGAGCCATTCCTAAACCTGCTACACAGGCGATGAGGCAGATAACGGCTACTCGTTCATCCCAGGTTGCGTCTGTGAGTTTCAGATGTTCGGGATTCAAAACTTTACCATAAAGAATTTTACCTACTACACGCAGGATATAGACTGCGGTAATGACGATACTTGTTGTTGCCACTAGGGTACATACGCGATGGAATGTATCATCATTTTGGAAAGAACCTACAAAGACCGTCATTTCAGCAACAAAACCACTTAGTCCCGGAAGTCCCAAATTAGCAAGACCAGCAATAACATAACCTACAGCCAGGAAAGGCATAATCTTCATCAAACCTCCCATTAATCGGACATCACGAGTGTGGGTACGTCCGTATATCATACCAATAAGGGCGAAGAACAAAGCGGTCATTAATCCGTGACTCAACATTTGGAGAATAGCACCCGTACAACTGGTGCGTGTCATCATCAGCAGGGCAAAGAGCACCAATCCGCAGTGGGATACGGAGGAATAGGCATTGATATATTTTAAGTCGGTTTGTACCACAGCACTGAATGCACCGTAAACTACAGAAATAGTGGTCAATATCAGGAATACATCTCCCCACATGGCTGCACCTTCAGGCATCAGGTACATAGCAACACGGAAGCATCCGTAACCTCCTAGTTTCATCAATACTCCAGCGTGAAGCATAGAAACAGCAGTCGGTGCAGAAGCATGACCATCGGGACTCCATGTATGGAAAGGGAACAAAGCTCCTAAGACTCCGAACCCCAAGAAGATAAGCGGGAAGAAGATGCGTTGCATTTCATGAGGTATATGCAGTTTGGCGATTTCCAGCAAGTTCATAGTTTCACCGCCTGCACCATAAAAAATACCGAGAATTCCGATCAGTAGAAATGCAGAACCACCCATTAACATTAATGTAAGTTTCATGGCGGCATATTCTTTACGTCCGCTTCCCCATACACCGATGAGCAGATACATTGGAATTAAGGCTACTTCATAAAACATGAACATGGTGAACAGGTCTGTTGAAACGAAGAATCCGAATACCCCTACACTCAATAGAGTGAACCACATGAAATATTCTTTTGTCAATGGTTGTAACTTCCACGATGCAAAAGTACCGGTGAATACAATAATGGAACTAAGTAGCAACATTGCTACTGATATACCGTCTACTCCTACTGAGTAACATATATGGAGTGGTGCATACCAAACTGTGCTGGCTGTGAACAGCATCTCTCCTGTAGCACCGGCTTGGCGTAGTTCGATATAATCAATGGTGAGGTAAACGGATAATGCCAATAATATGGAAGATCCGACAACCATCACTCCGCGAACTTGATTGACGCTGCGCGAAGCCCAAAGGCTCGCGAGCATCAACAAGGGAACTATAATGAAAAAACTTAGTATGTTCATCTTTTTAAATTAAAAATTAAAAAATGGCCATGCGGCGGATTTTTTATTATTCATTAAATTAATAGTATCAGCGTCAATATCAATGCACCTGCAAGGAACCAAATACTGTACTGCTGTACGTTTCCACTTTGCATGTCACGTATTTCATCGGCGGTAGCATGAGTACTCCACGCAGTGAAGTTAAAGAATTGATCGATAACGTGCCGGTCCCACCAGGCTATCGGAGTACTGATGCACCGGAAGATGATTTTCTTGGTTACGAACAACCATATCTCATCCATATAGAAACGGTGGTAAGCTGCTGTGTGCAAACGTGGGAATGTGCGCGCCAGATAGTTGGCTACGGGTTGTCTCTTACCTGCATACATCCATGTAGCTAAAGCGATGGATGCTATAGCAATAATGATACTTGTAGCAGCTATCTGCATATCCAGATGAATGGTATAGGCTTCTCCGTTACTACTGATCAGATTGCCGAAAGGTATGAATCCGGCAATACAGGTGATAGCGGCTAAAAACATCAGCGGGAATGTCATGGTAAGTGGAGCCTCATGCGGAGTATGTGCATCAGGTCCGGATTCGTGGGAGTGTCCTTTCCATTCTCCATTCCAGAAAATACAATAATAAAGGCGGAACATATAAAATGCTGTCATGGCGGCAATGCCTGTCATTATCCATCCCATAACAGGATTGAATTGGAAGCAGGCAGTCAGAATTTCGTCTTTAGAGAAAAAACCTGAGAATGGCCAGATACCCGAGATAGCCAGACAAGCAATCAGGAATGTCCAATGGGTGACGGGCATGAATTTATGAAGTCCTCCCATGGCGCTCATCTCGTTACTGTGTACGGCATGAATGATACATCCGGCTCCTAAGAACAGCAATGCCTTGAACATGGCATGTGTGAACAGGTGGAACATGGATGCCATGTAGCCTAGTCCTCCTTCATGAGGATTCATAGAAGTACAAACGCCTAATGCGACAATCATAAATCCAATTTGAGATATAGTGGAGAAGGCGAGCACACGTTTGATATCGCTTTGTGCACACGCCACACTAGCGGCGTAGAATGCAGTGAACGCACCGATATAAGCTATCCAGTGCAGCACTTCGGGCGCATATCCTATAAACAACGGGAACATACGGGCTACCAGATATACACCGGCTACTACCATGGTAGCAGCATGGATTAATGCACTGACAGGAGTAGGACCTTCCATAGCATCCGGTAACCAGATGTGCAATGGAAACATCGCACTTTTACCGGCACCACCGATAAACATTAGCCCCAAGGCCAATGGTATCATACTTCCGGCAACTGCAAGTACCTGAAGTTGGGGGGTGAACGAGAATGTTTCGGCATAATAGCCGTAAATCAAGATACCGATCAGAAAGCCTAAATCAGCGAAACGGGTAACAATAAATGCTTTTTTACTGGCAGCAATCGCTTCTTTCTTGGTGTAATAAAAGCCGATAAGTAGATAAGAAGAAACACCTACCAGTTCCCAAAAGACATACATCTGGAAAATATTAGTTGCTACTACGAGCCCCAACATGGACATGGTAAACAGGCTAAGAAATGCGTAGTAACGTTGAAAGCCTTTTTCACCTTTCATATATCCGAATGAATAGATATGTACCATCAGACTGACGGTGGAAATAACGACTAGCATCATAACTGAAATAGGGTCAAGCATGATTCCCATGTCAATATGCAGGTTCGTTGTGAAAGGTAACCATTCAAAATTATAAGGTGTGAGAGTAGGATAGACGCCTTCTGCCGTACGCCCTCCTGCAAAATAATTGAAGGCAGTGAGGTAGGAAAGCAACGTCACCCCTGCCAGTGAAACGGTGCCGATGGTCCCTGCCAATCCGTTCTTCATACGCATACCTGCCAGCCCCAGTATCAGGAAACTGAGGAAAGGTAGGATAAGGATTAGTATTGTATGTTCCATAATTAGTTTTTCATTTCATTTAAGTTCTTCACTTGGATATTGCGTACATTGCGGTAGATATTGATAATGATAGCAATAGCTACTGCTGTTTCAGCCGCACTCACGCCGATAGCGAACAGGGCGAAAAAAAAGCCTTCCAGTTCTTCGGGAAAGAGGTATCGGTTGAATACGGCGAAGTTGATGTCTACCGAATTCAGTATCAGTTCCACACTGATGAGCATGGCCAATAAATTGCGGCGGGTGAAGAAACCATAGATTCCCGCAAACATCATAAAGGTGGAAACCACCAGATAATATTCCATGTGTACCATAAGTTCTATCTTTTTCTAGCGATTAGGATTCCTCCTACGATGCAAGCGAGTAATAACACGCTGATTACTTCGAAAGGAAGGATATATTGATATTTTTCCATGCCCATCAGTGCATGACCGATCGTGCGTACATCCAGTTCACCATGAACAAAATGAGAGGGCAAGAATTCGTTCTTCAGCATGACGAACAGACAGATAGCCAGTCCTGCTATAGTAGAAATAGCTCCGGCCACCATCTTTCCATTTTTTAATCTCTCTGCTTTGTCTCCCTGTGAAGAGGTCAATAAGATACTAAATACATAAAGCACTGTTATACCACCGGCGTAAATCAGTAATTGTACAGCTCCCAAGAATGAGTAGTTGAGTTGGAAGTAAATACCTGCTGTACCAAATAAAACGAACAGCAGATAAGTTGCTGCACGCAAGATACGTGAGGTCGTGACTGCCAATACCGAACAGACAGCGATAAACAACGCCAGTACAATGAATACAATTAGTTGTAGTGTCATAATATCGTTTGTTTTTTATTTTTTGTTCAGAGTGAGAACTAGTTTGCTGCGGTCGAATACAGCATTTTCGAATTCTGTATCGAACCGAATGGCATCGTGTGGACAAGCGTTCACACAAAGCTGACAGAACATACAGGCTCCCAGGTCGTACTCATACTTTACCAATATTTTCTTTTTCTTGCCTGTTTCTTCGTTGGTCACAGATTCGCTGGTAATGGTGATTGTATCATTGGGGCAAGCCATCTGGCAAAGTCCGCAAGCAATACATTTGTTATTACCATTCTCATCAACCGGCATGATAAGCCGTCCTCGGAAACGGGGCGATATTTTTAATGTGGCACGGTTTTCGGGATATTGTTCAGTGACTTTAGGAGTGAAGAACTCTCGTCCTGTCACTTTCATGCCGGTAAGTAATGTACCGATGCCATGAAGCAGCCCTTTTATATAGGAATGTTTTTCTTCTTTCATCAGAAATGTAATTTAAATACAACAATAATTACCATCAACAACAGGTTGCACAAACCTATTGGAACCAAGTACTTCCATTCCAGCGTTAGAATTTGGTCAATACGCAGACGGGGAAATGTCCATTTGATCCACATTAGTAACCATACTACAAAGAATGACTTGCCAAAGAACCAAATAAATCCGGGTATATAATCCATGATGGCATTGAATCCGTCTAGCCCAGGAATATGTAGCGGCATCCATCCTCCCAGGAAGATGGTTGTGGCTACTGCGGCGATGATAAACAAGTTTACAAATTCTGCCACATAGAACAGGCCGAAGTGCATACCGGAATATTCGGTATGATATCCCGCAGTCAGTTCACTTTCTGCTTCAGGCAAGTCAAACGGGCCGCGGTTGACTTCTGCATTTCCGGCTATCAGATAAATGATAAAAGCGATCAATGCAGGTATATGTCCTTTAAAAAGGAACCAGCCGTCAGCTTGGCGTTCTACAATTTCGCTTAGTTGCATGGTATCTGTTAAGATTACAATGGTAAGGATGCTTAATCCTACAGATAATTCATAACTAATCATTTGAGCGCCACTTCGCATGGCTCCGATTAATGAATATTTGTTATTGGAACTCCAACCTGCCAGCAAAATACCTACCACACCGATACTGGATGCTGCCAATAAGAAGAAAATACCTACATTGAAATCAAGGACCTCCATGCCCTTGTTGATGGGTAGGCAACTGAAAGCCATGATAGAGGCGAGGATAACAATGTAAGGTGCCAAATTGTACAGGAACTTGTCAGCATGCCGGATGGTGATAATTTCCTTGATCAACATCTTGAATACATCGGCAAACACCTGTATGGTACCTTGGGGACCTACACGCATTGGCCCCAAGCGGCATTGGAAAGCGGCGCACACTTTACGTTCCATGAAAATCATAATGATAGCAATAACTGCATATGCCAACATGATACATACGCCAATTACTATACATTCTATGAGCACTGCCAGTTCTTCAGGCATAAATGACGTGAGCAGTGAGTGTACCCATTGGGTGACTATACTAAAATCGAACATAATTTAATAATGTGTCAATTTGCTAATTTGCCAATAGGCAAACTTGTAATTATTTAATTTGTTAATTCTCAGTCTGATAAATAGTGCATTCTCCAAATTGTATATTGAAGAATCGGCACATTATTATCGGTCAATATCCGGTACTACATAATCTACCGTTCCACCAATAGCAATTAAGTCGGCAATTTTTGCGTTGCGGCACATAGTTTCCATTGCTGATACTAAAGGCAAACCGGTAGCGCGGAATTTCATGCGGTAAGGAAATTTGTCTCCACGACTTTCCAGATAAACACCGAACTCTCCGCGAGAACCTTCCACTGCGGCATAATAATTCCCTTCGGGCACACGTATAATCGGTTTCATCTTTTCCTGATAGTTCCCTTCAGGAATATTGTCTATCAGTTGCTCAATGATATCCATACTTTCCAGTATTTCTTCCATACGGACCATATAACGTGCAAAGCAGTCACCTTCAGTGTGGACAATCTCTTTAAAATCTACCTTGCCATACATCGCATAGGGATGACGCTTGCGGACATCGCATGCCCAACCGCTGGCGCGTCCTGTACCTCCTGTCGCTCCGAAAGAGATGGCATCTTCCCGTGAAAGAACTCCCACACCTTTCAAACGTTCTTGGGCAATGACATTTCCGGTGAATACTTCATGGTATTCTTTTAGCATCGGACGCAGATAAGCAATGAATTCTTTTACTTTCTGTACAAAGTCCGGAGCGATATCAGCTTGTACCCCTCCAATGGTGTTATAATTCTGTATCAAACGTCCTCCGGTAGTTGCTTCGAAGATATCCAATATCTTCTCACGATCACGGAATCCATAGAAGAATGCGGTCAAGGCACCCATATCCATACAGAGACAGGAGAAGAAAAGCAAGTGAGAATCTATACGTTGCAATTCGTCCATAATGGTACGAATGTATTGTACCCGTTCGCTTACTTCTACGCCCATTGCCTGTTCAATGCACATACAGAGAGCATGGCGGTTTTGGTGCGCACCTAAATAATCCAAACGGTCGGTCAGGGCCAAGGTTTGGGGATAGGTAAGACTTTCGCACATTTTTTCGATACCTCGATGGATGTATCCGCAGTGCACATCCAGTTTTTTGATAATCTCACCTTCCAGTGAAACACGAAAACGAAGTACACCGTGGGTTGCCGGATGTTGAGGACCTATGTTAATGATATATTCGTCCTCATCAAAAATGGTTTCGCGTTTTTCTATTACACTGCCATCATGTTGTACTTCTATATATTGTGTCGTGTCTACAGGTTCCTCATTGGTCATACGGAGTGGGTTGAGGCTTTCATCGTAGTCCTTACGCAATGGATAGCCTACCCAGTCATCACGCAGGAACAAACGGCGCATATCAGGATGTCCTATAAAGCGGATACCATAATAGTCGTACACTTCGCGTTCATTGAATTCAGCACCTTTCCAAATATCACTTACACTAGGAAGTTCCGGCTTTTCTCGGTTGGTTGTGCGAGTGCTGACCACTATATTTTCTCTTGTATTCGTATCTTCCAGATGATAGACTACACCTAGTCCTTCTTCGCCCCAGTCCATTCCGGTAAGGCTGCGTAGAAAATCCATATGTTTACCCTGCCGCAATTTCAGCATTTCTTCATGTAGCTTTTCGGCAGGTATTTCTATTCTTTCACTCATGCTTGTTCGGGATTTTGTGGTTCATTTTCTTTGCGGTTCACTCCGCCGAAGAATTTTTCCAGTTTTACTTTACGTTGCAATTGTATCATGCCGTACAACAAGGCTTCAGGTCGGGGCGGACATCCGGGAATATATACGTCAACGGGAAGAATTTTGTCTACTCCGTTCAATACGTGATATGATTTTTTAAAAGGACCGCCGCTAATGGCGCATCCGCCTACTGCAATGACGTATTTAGGATCCGCCATCTGGTCATACAAACGTTTTAGTACCGGAGCCATCTTGTGTGTGATAGTTCCTGCTACCATGATCATATCTGCCTGGCGCGGACTGGCACGGGCTACTTCAAACCCGAAGCGGGCGAAATCATACCGGGCAGCACCCACTGCCATAAACTCGATTCCACAACAACTGGTTGCAAATGTAAGCGGCCACAACGAATTGCTGCGTCCCCAGTTGATAAGGTCATCCAAACAGCCCACCAGTACTTTGGTACCGCCTTCATTGAGCTGCTTGACCATGTTTTCCAAATACTCATTGTCTTTGAAGTCTTCATAAGGAATAGACTTTATGGTTGGTTTCTTTACTTCCATTCCAACGCTCCTTTCTTCCAGGCATATGCCAGACCTAAAACTAATATAACTAAAAAGAAAAGGATGCTAAACAGACCGTACACTCCTAGGTCTTGTACCACTACAGCCCAAGGAAATAAAAATACTGTTTCCACATCGAACATCAGGAAGAGGATAGCAAATAGATAATAACCTACTTTGAATTGCATCCACGACCGTCCCCGCGTAGGAATACCACATTCGTAAGCTTCTCCCTTTTGTGAGTTGTATGAACGGGGAGAAATGGCACGGGCAATTCCCAATGCTACGGCAACTAATGCGATTGCCGTCAGGATAACGACAACTAATAATGTAAAATACATATCTAAACTTTTTTTGATTAGACAAACGGATAGAAAAATTTTCCTTATAAGACGTTTGTTATAAGGATTTCTACTCAGCAAAATGCTGAAAAAAGATTAAAAATTAAATGATGATCCGCCGGAGTGCATAGATATAATAATCTACTGCATCAGTGTAAAGCGAATGAAAAGTGTGGCAAACTATATGGTTTGTTTGTAGCTCCTGCTTTTTAAGTTCGTTCAATGCTGCTAAAATGCGGACTATACATTTGAACTTTGATGTGGAAGGGTTGTCAAGTGATATGGCTATTTGTGGCATATCTGCAAAATTGTTGGTAAACAGGAAGTCCACTGTTCTTTTGCAGGGGTCTTGTTGTTGCTGGTAACAAGAGGTCTGTGGGGGTAAATCTGTTGTCTCAACCGTATGATAATCCTGACCTACTGTTATCGTAAACAGTAGAAATAATAGGATATATACAATGTATCTCAACATATTATTCATCTTGTTACCCTTTAAATGAGGGTGCAAAGATAGCCAATATTTGAAGCTTCATTGAGATTTTTTGAATTATTTATGTATAAAAATGGTTATAGGACGTAAATGTCAATGCTTTTTCCAAAAACTCGGCATGAAGAGCAGAAGTACGGTAAATAATTCCAAACGTCCTATCAGCATCAATATTGCACTTATCCATTTTGCTGCATCCGGCAACCCGTTCCATGAATAGGAAGGGCCGCATTTTCCAATACCTGGTCCTACATTGCCCAAACTGGAAATGACTACGCTATAAGCTTCTTCAAACCCTACTCCAAACAGCATAAGAACCAGCCATCCAATAAAAATAATAGCCATATATAGAAAAATGAATGCAAGTACTGCTGACTTGGTTGTTGATGAAATAACTTGGCGGTTGATACGTACAGGAAGTATAGCATTGGGATGAATGATATGTTTGAATTCATTTTTAGAAACACGGCTCATAATGGCTATGCGTATACATTTTATTCCTCCTGTGGTGGATCCGGCACAAGCTCCAAACAGCATGATGATGCACATTAATGTCCAAAGTACAGGTACCCAAGTCATATAATCTGCAGAAATGAATCCGGTAGTGGTTTGTAAGGAAACAACCTGAAATATGGCTTTACGGAAAGATTCTTCAATACCGAACGGACTGGTGAAAATAAGAGTGACGGTAGTGAAAAGGGTAAAAAATCCCACAGTTCCCAAATACCAGTGGAGTTCTGTATTTTGGAATAAGCGTTTGAAATTTCCTTTTAAGAACAGTAGATATAGTAAGGTGAAATTGATACCTGCCAAAAACATGAATAGCGTAATTATATATTCTATGTAAGGAGAGTTGAAGGCGGCAATGCTATTTTGTTTGGTTGAATATCCTCCTGTGGCGGTAGTAGTCAGAGAATGACATACACTGTCGAAAAAGTTCATGCCTCCAGCAACCAGCAGAATAATCTCTGTAATGGTCAGCCCCAAATAGATAGTCCAAATCCATTTGGCCGTAACTCCAATACGCGGATGTACTTTATCATGGGTGGGACCGGTGGCTTCCGCTGCAAATAATTGTACACTGCCTACTCCGAAAATCGGTAATACGGCAATAGTAAAAAAGACAATTCCTAATCCTCCGATCCATTGTGTCATACTTCGCCAGAACAAAAGCCCGTGTGGCAATGACTCTATATTGTCCAAAATACTTGCTCCGGTGGTGGTGAATCCTGACATGGTTTCAAAAAAAGCATCCGTTATAGTGGGAATATATCCGCTTAGATAGAATGGAAGCATACCGAATAAAGAAAAAAACACCCAGGCAAGGGTTACAATAACGTATCCATCGCGGCGGCTGATTCTCTTTTCTGCATTTTTCCCTGCTAAAGCGGCTATGCTACCTGCTCCGGCTGTTATTGCGGCAGAATATAGGAAAGCTGAAATATCTGATTCATTATAATAGACAGCGAGAAACGAGCATAGAATAAGAAACCCCGCTTCGATGAAGAATAACGCCCCCATAATCCGGGCTATCATTTTTGCATTTATCATCAATTGAAGAATTTTTCTATTTTCTTAATCATCATACCTAGACAGAATACTACGACATGGTCGTTAGGTTGGATGACGGTATTACCTGTCACCAGTATCCCTTCACCGTTGCGAATCAGTCCGCCAATGGTGGCACCTTTGGGAAGGCCGGCATCTTTGACAGCGCATTTGGTTATACGTGAACCGTTTTTAACCGTAAATTCGGCTACATCAGCATTGGCAAAAGTCAGACATTTTACGTTGGAAACATCTGCATCCAGCATCATTTGATAGATATGGCTGGCGGCAATCATTTTTTTATTGATAACCGTACCGATATCCAGGCTTTCTGCCATGCTGATATAATCGATATTTTCTACTTCTGCCACAGTTTTGGTTACTCCCATACGTTTGGCGGCAAGACAAGCCAGAATGTTTGTTTCAGAATTGTCCGTCAGAGCGACAAATGCTTCCGTGTTTTTTAACCCTTCTTCCATGAGCAGATCCATATCCCGTCCATCTCCGTTGATAATCATTACTTTGTCATCTACCACTTCGGTCAGCCGGTTACATCTGTTGATGTCATTTTCAATAATCTTGACCTGCATGTAATCCGGTACATATTGTGTGGTGCGAACAGCTATGCGGCTGCCGCCCATAATCATCACATTGCGTACATCGGGATAATTTTCTTTTCCTGTAATCTTGCGGATATAGGGAATGTATTTCTTTGTTGTTGTGAAATAAACAATATCATGCAGTTTGATAACATCATCTCCCCGGGGGATGATTGTTTCATTTCCCCGTTTGATAGCTACAATGTGGAATGGAATATTACGTCCTCCCAGTTCATGAAGGGGAACGTTCAGAATTTCTGCCGTTTCGCGCATTTTGGTACCTATCAGGACCAATGCACCACCGCAAAATTCCCACCATTGGCGTATCCAGCTCATTTTGATGGCATCTACTATATCTTTGGCGGCCAGCATTTCCGGATAAATCAGTGAGTGTACTCCTAGTTGGGAAAAGAATTCTTTATGTTTAGGAAGTAAATATTCGTAATTGTCAATCCGGGCTACAGTCTTTTTTGCCCCCATATTGGTAGCCAACATACAGGCCGTCATATTGCGGCTTTCTTCCGGCATGACCCCGATAAATAAATCCGCGCCTGCCACTCCTGCATTCTTAAGGCCGGAAATGGAGGTGGGGGATGCATTGACAGTCATTAAATCGAAGTTGGAATCAAGTTTGCTCAACTTTTCTTCGTTTTCATCCATCAAAATGATGTCTTGCTTTTCATCCGATAATAATTTCGCCAGATGGGTGCCTACTGCTCCTGCTCCTGCAATAATGATTTTCATTGTTCGTCTCTCTTAGAATGATATCAAAACTTTGTAAATACCTTCTTCGTCCATGCCGCAAATATGATATAGTTCTTTTACTGAACCATGCTGGACAAATTGATCCGGTAGTCCGATACGTTTTATTTGCGGATTATACTCATTGTCTGCCATAAATTCCAGTATGGCACTGCCCATTCCACCTTTTAGCACACCGTCTTCAACAGTGACCACTTGCTTGAATCTCTTGCCTATTTCGTGTAACATACTTTCATCTAACGGCTTTAAGAAACGCAAATCATAGTGAGCAATGCTTTTTCCTGTTTCCTGTTCGGCATGTGTGACAGCCTTTTCTGCTTGAACGCCAATGGGCCCCAGCGTAATGACCGCTATGTCTTTTCCTTCTTTCAATTTTCTTCCTTTTCCTATCTCAATCTCTTGCATTGGACATTTCCAGTCTACCAATGAACCTCTTCCACGTGGATAACGGATGACAAAAGGACCTTTGTCAGGTAACTGGGCGGTATACATCAAACAACGCAGTTCATGTTCGTTGTAAGGGGAGGCCACAATGAGATTGGGTATCGGTCTCATATAAGCCAGATCGAATGCTCCGTGATGAGTAGGACCGTCTTCTCCTACCAATCCAGCGCGGTCCAGGCACAATACTACATTGAGTTTTTGTATCGCTATATCGTGAATCACATTGTCATAGGCACGTTGCATGAAAGACGAATAGATATTGCAGAAAGGCAATAGACCATCTTTTGCCATTCCTCCTGAAAAGGTAACGGCATGTCCTTCGGCAATTCCCACATCAAAACCTCTTTCGGGCATGGCTTTCATTAATATGTTCATAGAGCACCCTGAGGGCATTGCGGGAGTGACTCCTACGATTTTATCATTTGTTTGGGCCAGTTCCAATAGGGTATTTCCAAAAACATCCTGAAACAAAGGGGGCATTCCTTTGGTATCGACAACGATACGCTCTCCGGTTTCCTTGTCGAATATGCCCGGAGCATGCCAGATGGTGGCAGCTTTTTCTGCCGGACCGAAACCTTTTCCTTTGGTGGTATGTATATGGAGCAGTTTAGGTCCTTGCATATCTTTAATCTCTTTTAATACACGTGCCAAATTGTTGACATCGTGTCCATCAATAGGTCCGAAATAACGGATATTCATGCCTTCAAATACGTTTTGCTGTTGTACCAGCATGGATTTCAGGCTGTTGTTAAATCGTATCAGGCTTTTCCGGCGTTCTTCGTTCAGGATGCCCCATCGATGGAACATTTGTGATATTTTATAGCGTATCCGGTTGTATCCTTCAGACATTTGCAGGTTCAACAGATATTGTTTCATGCCTCCTACACTACGGTCTATAGCCATGTTGTTGTCATTCAGGATAATCAGAAGGTTATTAGGAGTTGCCGAGGCATTGTTCAGCCCTTCGAAAGCCAGCCCTCCACTCATGGAACCGTCACCAATTACAGCAACGACATGCCGGTTATTCTCTCCGTGCTTTTTGGCTGCTACAGCCATACCTAAAGCTGCGGAAATAGAATTTGACGCATGCCCGCAAGTAAATGTGTCATATTCACTTTCGGATGGAGAAGGAAAAGGACGTATGCCATTCAGTTTACGGTTGGTACAGAACGCATCCCGGCGTCCGGTTAAAATTTTATGCCCGTAAGCTTGATGCCCTACATCCCATACAATGCGGTCATAGGGTGTGTTGAATACATAATGTAAGGCGACGGTCAGTTCTATTACGCCCAAACTGGAACCGAAATGCCCCGGATTACATGAGAGCTCATCTATAATCTTTTGCCTTAGCTCTTTACACACTTCGGGCAGTTTGTCTGCGCTTAAATGGCGCAAATCATCCGGAGTATCTATGCTTTGCAGTAAGTTATATAAATTATCCTGTTCCATTCCTATGATATGATAAATATCGTGCAAAAATAGCATAAATATGTGTATTATGATTACATTTGCCCTTAAATTTTAAAAGCTTTCCTTATCGTATGAATTTCAGAACGCAAGTAGAATTACCTAAAAGGGAAACAGAAATCCGGCATTCGGACCGAATCATGCTATTGGGTTCTTGTTTTGCAGAAAACATCGGAAATTTGTTGTTGGCAAATAAGTTCCGTTGTGATGTAAATCCTTTTGGAATCCTCTATAATCCTTTATCCATAGTGGAAGCTCTTTGGCAAATTCTATCCCATCAAACATATACGGAAGAGGATTTGTTCTATGCCGGAGGCTGTTGGCACAGTTGGATGCATCATAGCGTTTTTTCAGCCTCTACGGCAGCATCTTGTTTGTCTTCTATAAATACGCGGCTGGAACAGGCTTCAGCCGGACTTCCTCAGCTTGATTGGCTGGTTATTACTTGGGGGACTGCATTTGCTTATTGGCTGAAGGAAAGGACCATGGTGGTAGGAAATTGCCACAAACAGCCCGACAGCCTTTTTACCCGACAACTTCTTACGGTAGAGGAAATTGTCACTGAATGGGAATGTGTGTTGGTGGAATTGAGAAAAGTAAATCCGTTCTTGAAGATACTTTTCACTGTCAGCCCCATACGGCATAGCAAAGATGGTATGCATGGTAATCAGATAAGTAAGTCCACTTTGCTTCTTGCGGTGGATGAATTATGCCGCCGCTGGTCTGATTGTTACTATTTCCCTTCTTATGAAATCATGATGGATGAACTTCGTGATTATCGTTTTTATGCAGATGACATGTTGCATCCTTCTCCTGTTGCTGTATCTTATTTATGGGAATGTTTTACAGAATGTTATTTTAGTAAAGAAACGGATAGAATAATGAAAGAGTGGGAGGATATCCGGAAGGCTTTAGCTCACAAACCGTTTAATGCCCAATCTGAAACATATCGCAAATTTTTAACTCAAATAGTGTTAAAGATAGAGCGACTTAAAGAAAAGTTCCCGTATTTTGACCTTCAAAAAGAATTAGAACAATGTCAAGCTCGATTGAAAATATAGAAAAAGTTCTGGGAGCAAAGCGGTTTGGTGACCGTAGTGCACAGATTGATTGGATTTTAACTGATAGCCGTTCATTGTGCTTTCCGGAAGAAACATTATTTTTTGCTTTAAAAACCAAACGGAATGACGGGCATAAATATCTTCCGGAATTGTATGAACGTGGAGTCCGTAATTTTGTAGTGGGCGAATTGCCGGCCGATATGAAATCTTTTCAAGATGCGAATTTCCTGCAGTTGGCCAATCCTCTGAAAGGATTACAGAAATTGGCGGAAAAGCATCGGGAGCAGTTTCAGATTCCGGTTATAGGAATTACAGGCAGCAATGGAAAAACCATTGTGAAGGAATGGTTGTATCAATTGCTGAGCCCGGACCGTGTGGTAACCCGTTCGCCACGTAGCTATAATTCACAGATAGGTGTGCCACTTTCGGTATGGTTGATGAATGAACGCACTGAGTTGGCTATTTTTGAAGCGGGTATTTCCGAAATGGGGGAAATGGAGGCGTTGCAGACTATCATTAAACCTACTGTGGGGATTTTGACTAATATTGGTGGTGCGCACCAAGAGAACTTTTTCTCTTTACAGGATAAATGTATGGAGAAGCTTACTTTGTTCAAAGACTGTGACGTCATCATTTATGATGGCGATAACGAACTGATCAGTTCGTGTGTGGCAAAATCTCTTTTTACCTCGCGTGAGATTGCTTGGTCGAAAAAGGACAATGAACGTCCGTTGTTTATTGAGTCCATTCAAAAAGGAGAACATGTTACCACTATTAAATACCGTTATCTGGGGATGCCGAATGAATTTAGTATTCCTTTTATAGATGACGCTTCTATTGAGAATTCGCTGCATTGTCTGGCTGTGGCTTTGTATATGATGGTTTCCCCTGAACAAATAACCGAGCGCATGGCGCGTTTGGAACAGATTGCTATGCGTCTGGAGGTAAAAGAGGGCAAGAATGGCTGTGTGTTGATCAATGATAGTTATAATTCGGATTTGGCTTCTTTGGATATTGCTCTTGACTTTATGTCGCGTCGTTCTGATGATAAAGGAAAAAAACGGACACTTATCCTCTCGGATATGCTTGAAACAGGACAGAGCGGCAAACTGCTTTATCGTCAGGTAGCCGAATTGGTACATAGCCGGGGAGTAGAGAAGATTATCGGGGTAGGAGAGGAAATTCGGACTGCTGCTGCCCGTTTTGAGATAGAAAAGTATTTTTTCCGTACTACAGAAGAACTGTTGGAGTCGGATTTGCTGGCTGGGCTGCGTAATGAGGTGATTTTGGTAAAAGGTTCGCGGGCTTTTCATTTTGACCGGATTTCAGATCGTTTGGAACTGAAAGTGCATGAAACCATTTTGGAGATCAATTTGAATGCTTTGGTTGATAACTTGAATTATTATCGCAGCAAACTGAAACCGGAAACAAAAATGGTATGTATGGTGAAGGCTTCTGCATACGGTGCCGGTTCATACGAGATAGCTAAGACACTGCAAGATCATCGTGTGGATTACTTGGCGGTAGCTGTGGCTGATGAAGGTTCGGATCTGAGGAAAGCGGGAATTACCTGTTCCATTATGATTATGAATCCTGAGTTGACAGCATTCAAGACCATGTTTGATTATAAATTGGAACCCGAGGTTTACAGTTTCCATTTATTGAATGAACTGATTAAAGCTGCCGAAAAAGAAGGGGTAACGAATTTCCCCATTCATATTAAATTGGATACGGGAATGCACCGTTTGGGTTTTGCACCCGAAGAGATTCCGGAACTGATAGACCGTCTGAAGAAACAGACAGCTGTTATTCCACGTTCTGTATTCTCCCATTTGGTAGGCAGTGACGGGGCTCAGTTTGATTCGTTTACGCGCAGACAGATAGAAATGTTTGAAGCTGCTTCTGAATGTTTGCAGGAGGCTTTTCAGCATAAGATATTGCGTCATATCTGTAATACAGCCGGGATAGAACGTTATCCGGGTGCCCAGTTCGATATGGTGCGTTTGGGAATCGGTCTTTATGGAATTGATCCGTTTACCAATCAGATCATCCATAATGTAAGTACATTAAAAACCACTATTCTTCAGATTCATGTGGTTCCTAAGGAGGAAACAGTGGGGTATAGTCGTAAAGGACATTTGGAAAGGGATTCCCGCATTGCCGCTATTCCTATCGGCTATGCCGACGGGCTGAACCGACGTTTGGGAAATGGACATGCCTACTGTTTGGTGAATGGGCAGAAAGCGCCATACGTGGGTAATATCTGTATGGATGTATGCATGATTGATGTGACGGATATTGATTGTAAGGAAGGGGATAAAGCTATCATTTTCGGAGATGATTTACCGGTCACTGTCCTGTCAGAGATTCTGGAAACTATTCCATACGAGATCTTGACCAGTGTGTCTAATAGGGTAAAACGAGTTTATTACCAGAATTAACGAAAAAAAGAACGAAAGAAAAAGACTTGAAAAGGATGAACATACGTTACTTTTGCGTATCTTTAGGAAGTTACTAAAAATAGATAGCTATGAAACGTATATTCTTCCTTTTGTTATGTCTTTGTTTCTCGGTGTTGTCATTTGCCCAGAGAACGAATGAGACCAAGCAGTTGACCAAACAGGACTCTTTGCGTTTGCAGCAACTATTGAGCGGTCAAGTAGAAATTGTGATAGATGATGAAACACAGAAAGAGATTGACAGATTGTTCAATCCCGAAAAGTGGAAAATGAAATCAACTCCCTTCCCTAAAAAAAACATGAAGTTTGAAACGGAACTTCCTCGTTATTATATCTCTCAAATGGATACAATAGATGGTAGAGGGTATATCAGGTTATTGCCGTACGGACCGTTTGAAACTCCGGAAGAGGAACAAATTTATGTAGAGATTCCTATCAACAAAGAGTTGTTGGCAGGCTATGATCCTCGTTTGGAACCTGCGCCGGCAGGCAAATTTACTCCTAGCGCTTTGATGGTGGGGGCGGGTATCAGTGCTACGTTTGATGCCGATAAGCTGCTGGGAATCATTTTCAGTAAGAAAATGCGTGCAAAAGCCCGTAATGCCAAAGAGGCTGATGCCTGGAAGAGTTATTGAACTATTAAGTAAAGAAACGAATGCCGGATATATGTGGAATACACCGGGATCTTGTGAATTTCATGTTGAAAAAACAGGAGCCACGTTTGGATAGTGCCAGCCGTGGCTCGTGATTAGATATTGTTGAATTTGATTTATTCAACTGCTGATCTTATTTTATATTATTTATACTTACCTTTTTCCAAATGAAATTGTCAATCATTTCTTTGTCGCATTCCCCGTTTTTAGCTTTAATGTTCAGGTTTTCGAATGTAAAGTTAGTAAGTTGATATTGATCAGACTTTTCTACGCTGAAGAAATTATCGCATTTAAAATCAATGTTTCTCATTGTCACATGGTTTGAGTAAGAAACGGGAATGTCTTTTCTGTCTTTCAGGTCAAAGAATTGTGTCCAAGGCTTGATATACAGAAAATGGTCTGCATCTCCGGTGATATCCTCCACCAGAATATATTCATATTGTTGAGGAGTGTCCGGCCGCATCTTTAACCATAACAAACGATTGGCATTGGTGATGTGAATGCGTCGCAAGATAATATTGCGATTGTGGATGGATTCGCTTCCACAAGTGAGGGCGCCGTGGCAGAAGCCGTAGGTACAATCTTCGATGATGATGTTGGAATTTCCTCCATTGTTCGGGTCTTGGTCTGCCCAGGGACCTTTGCCGCCTTTTAAGGCTATGGCGTCATCATTGACAGACATATAGCAGTTCTTCACCAGTACATTGCTGCATACATCAATATCAATGGCATCCGTACTTGGAGCCTTTACCGGTTTCTCCGGTGAGAAAATATAGAGGTTCAGTAATTTTATGTGATTGCATTTATAAAGATGGGTAGTCCAAAAGGGAGAGTTGATGAGGCGTACTCCTGAGAGTTGGACGTTATTGCTATGGGAGATATGAACCAGCCGGGGACGTAATTCATCCATATTGGTACATTGGGGATTGACTTTTCGACGAAGCCAGAATGATTTCCAGTATCTTAATCCGTTGCCATCAATCGTGCCTTTTCCGGATAACGTAAAACCGTCCACTTTGTCGGCATTGACCAACGCCGCGAAATATTTCAAGCTTTGCCCTTCCATGCGGGTATCTATGATGGGGAAGTTGCTGATATCATCACTTCCCTTCAACACAGCTCCTTCCTCCAGATGCAGGTGTGTTTTGGGTTTGAAGAACAGCGCTCCGCTTAAATAGGTTCCTTTGGGAATGACGATAACTCCGCCGCCATTTTGTGCGGCAGCATCAATGGCAGATTGGATTTTCTCTGTTTGTAACAGGGTGCTGTCATTGATGACACCGTAATCTGTCAGAATGTATTTCTTGCCTAATGTGTTTATATCTACTATCTTACTGTCCTTAAACCAATCGGATACAGGCGTGCCGTCCGGAAATTTTTCTTGTGCCAAAGACGGAAGGCATAGAAAGGCGGCACATACAAAAGTTATTAATTTCATGATTCTGCTATTAAATTAATCACTAACTACTATTCGCTTGTTTATTGTCGGAAATCAAACATCAAATTCAGATGTAACCCTTCATCCCCCGATTTGATACGGATATTACCCGGCTGGCTGTTCGGTCCTTGTTGCTCGATGGGTTTAAAGGAGCAAATAGCCGGGATGTCCAGCAGGAAGGATATATCCCCTTCGGGGAATTTGGGCATGGTGTCTTTTACGCGTCCTTTCGGTTCTTCGGGAGTGAACACATGGAAGAAGATACCGTCATTCCGTGAATAAATGGTGAACGGTGTCGTGTCACTTTCCAAAGTGGCCCAATACATATTGGCATGATATCCTTTGAATTCCGGATAAACCAGATTTTCAAAACTTTCTCCGGTGATGGTATTGTTGTACTCTTTGTGCCATACTCCATAATTCGTTCCCGGAATCCGGTTTTTCCAGACACGGTACGGGCCACGGCCCATCCATTTCATGCCGGAGCAATTCTTTTCAGGATAAGAGAAAGTCAGACCGAGATTGAATACTTTGGAGTCCATGAAAGCGTCATCAAATCCACCTCCGCCGGAAGCCCGATTCAGCAGAATGGCATCCATATAGAGTAATCCTTTGTCCGTAAGACGCCATACGATGGAGTCGGCGGCACCTTTGTATTTGGCACAGTAAACAGCCCCCTCGTTGCTGTTGCGGACATAACTCAATGTTGGCTCGTAGCGCATTTTCATGCCCACTGCCACAGGACCGTCTTTGAATGGAACTTCTGTTCCTCCTGATATGATACGGCTGATCATGCCGGTAGCCGGGTCAAAAGTGACGGTTACACGGTCGCTTTTCAGTTCGATGGAGGTAGCGGTTTGAGTGGCGGTTGCCGGTTGTACCGCTTCCAAGGTCATCGGAGTCTGCGCCATTTTATGATCAAAGTATTGTTTGGCCAGCCGGATAGGATAAGTCCAGTTACAGATACTTTTCCCCTCTTTGTCAAATGCCTCTAACTCCAGTACATCACCTTCCCGGAAAGAAGCAGGAAGAGTGAAGCGGGCTTTTCCGGTTTCACCCGGTGTGATGGCAGGCAGTTGTACATGGCCTTCTGCGATAACTTTACCGCTTTCCATGGCATTTTTCAAAGGTGTTTCGCAAGTACGTATTTTGTAAGTCATGCGACATTTGTCCAGGTTAGTATACGTATATTCATTAGTAACCAGGAAACTGCCGTCAAAGTGGTCGGTAATCAGCAGCGGTTTTAACTGGATGGGCGACCATTGTGTGCGGATAGCATAGTAACTTCCTTCTTTTTCTCTACGCGGACCAACTACCCCGTCAGGAGCATTGGATTTATCAGAATCCAATATGCCTCCTTTATCAGAACGTTTGGGGGCTTCGTCACAGAATACCCAGATAAAGCCTCCGGCAAACAGAGGGTTCGTGCACCAACGATCCCAAAAGTCACGTAGTCCGGCACCACCTCCCTGATCGTACATGGCATGCATGAATTCGGTAGGCATAAATACTTTATAGCCGTTGGTAAAACGTGCCACTCCGGTCAGATAAGTGGGATAATGGTGGGTGTCCAGATCATTGAAATCGGCCCAAGGGTGTACCATGTGGCGTTTCTGTAATTTATCGTATTTGGCGAATAAAGGATCCAGATTATAATTCCATCCTCCTTCGTTGCCATTACTCCAAATAATGATGGAAGGATGGTTGACATCGCGTTCTATCATTTCTTTGACTAATTTAGGACCTACTTTTGAATCGTATCCGTTTTGCCATCCTGCCAGTTCGTCCATATAGACAATTCCTAATGAATCACACATATCCAGGAAATGTTCATCAGGCGGATAATGTGAACGGACGGCATTCATATTCATCTCTTTTACCAGCAAGGCATCCTGACGGCTCATAGCCGCACTGGTAGCACGACCTCCATCTACAGAAAAAGAATGGCGGTTGACACCTTTCACCACTAGTTTGGTTCCATTCAGATAAACTCCGTCTTGTGGAAAGAACTCAATGGTGCGGAAACCTATCCGCGTTTCACGGCTTTGCACCGTTTTCCCTTCGGGGTCTTTCAGTTCCAGTCTGGCTACGTACAGGTTAGGGTCCTCTGTAGACCAAGGCTGGATATTCATCCAGTTTCCTTCCATCAACTGTTCCTTGTTCGAATCCTTAATCTGATGAGAAACGGTAGGTTTGTGTCCTTGAGTGTACATTTCTTTTCCATCCTTTAATGAACGGACGGAAACAGACAATTCATATCCTTTGGCATCCCCTTCCATTTCTATTGCCGCTTGCAATTTTCCATGCTGATCGGCGTTCAGAACAAAATGTCGCATGTGGACTGCCGGGACAACTTCCAGCCATACGGGTCTGTAAATACCACCATACAGCCACCAGTCGGCTTTACGTTCGGCTGCATTGATGGATTTGTTGGCTGATTCTTTGGCTATCTTTACTTCAAGCAGGTTCTTTTTGTCGGGCTTCAATAAATCGGTGATATCATAACTGAAGCGGTAGAATCCTCCCTGGTGCATTTCGCCTGCGGGTTTTCCATTGATGAAAACTTTCGTGTCGGTCATCACTCCGTCAAAGAATATTTTTATCCGCTCACCGGGAGTTGTTGCCGGAGATTCAAATTTATATCGGTAAATACCCGTTTCGTCGCTTGGCCTTTCACCTTTTATAGTATACCAACGACCGTAAGTATATTCTCCGAATCCTTGCAGTTCCCAGTTGCAGGGTACTTCGATCTTTTTCCATTTCCCACTGTTTTGTCCTCCCGAACAAAAGAACTCCCAAGTCTTGGTGTTGTCAATACCGGTTCCCGATAAATAGATACGTTCGGGGTGCGGAGCTTGTGCCTGCACGGTTGGTCCACTCCACAGGGCAGCTATTGCTAAAGCCGCCAGTTTGGTCCATTTGTTTTTCATAATACCATTGAATACTGTTTTCATGATACAAAAATAAGGCGGGATAACCCGCCTTACAATGGAAAATCATACATTATGATGAAAAATGATACAGTTATAGGGGATTATAGTTGCGGAAGTGGGTGTGATAAGTGTGATTATTTAGGAGAAAGATTGGAACGCAAATGACGCGAATGACACAAATAAAGCCCCCTCACTACATAGAGGCAAAACCTACCGAAAGGTTAAATTTGTGTCATTTGCGTCATTTGCGTTCCAAATCAGACCGATATTTAGTTACTTTATTTCTATCCTCATGGGAGATTCCTTTTTATACTCAACCTTTTCCTGATTGGCATTGATGTTCTTGAAAACAATGTTTCCGGATCTTTCCCCTTCCACATTCACCATGATCTCTCCGGCGGGGAGTTTGAAATGTATATCCTCGAACAGGATGTCTTTTCCATCCAATATGTGAATGTCATTATGCTGTGCTTCTATCGTCAGCTTCCGCATCGTAAATCCGGCGGCATCATTCAGGGCGCCGATTAATTTCTTGCATTTGATCTCTCCATTTTCCACCACTACCTGGTTGAAAGGTATTTCGGGAATACCATTGGCGGTAAAGAACTGGTCGGCTGATTCTACAATGAAATCTTTGATCAGGATATTCTTTACATCAGGCGTCAGCCGGTTTACTTTTCTTGCCGGATAGCGTGCGGCCAGTTCGCCCATATAATAAGCACTGCCCAACAAATCCCAGGTAAAGGCTTTTCCTACATTGATCATGCGCAGTCTCTCATAGTACGTGTTGTCACTGCCTCCTCCACGGTTGCGTCGTGTCTTGAAACGGATGCCGGTACGGGTTCCGTCGAATACACAATCGTGTACATACAGATTCTTGATCACTCCGGCTGTTTCACTACCACAAGTTATCCCGCCATGTCCATGCTGGGCCAGCGAGTAGCGGATAACTACATTTTCTGTAGGTTTGCCTACACGTAATCCGTCTTCTGCTCTGCCGGCTTTCAGGGTAAAGCAATCATCACCACAGTTCAGCGTGCAGTATTCAATCAGTACGTTTTTACAGGATTCTATGTCAATGCCGTCTCCGCTGGGCACCTTGGTAGAGTTGACGGTAATGCCTCTTATAATTACATTCTCGCAATAAATGGGTACCACATTCCACAAGGTACTTCGTTCCATCGTGATCCCTTCTATTAATACATTGGTACAGTTGATGGGAGAGATTGTTTTAGGACGATAGAAAGTCCTGCCTTCCATACCGTCATAGATACGTTGTTCTATAGGCATGTCCCACGGAACATCTTTTTCTACCACTGAAGCACCGTTAGGACGTTTTCTGATTTCAGCATCCATAGGTGGTCCGTAAATGGTTCCTTCTCCCGTAATGGCGATGTTGTTTTCCCCATTGGCGTAAATAAAGGCGGCCGGCCCCATTATTTCTATCCCTTCATGGCGTGTGAAAACCGCCGGCAGATAATCTTCCGCGCGACCGGCAAACTCTATTTCGGCTCCTTTGGCTAAATGCAGATTGACATTACTCTTCAGTACAATACGGGTCGATTTCCATTTTCCCTCAGGAATGACGACTGTTCCTCCTCCTTGTTTGCTGACTTCGGCAATCGTCCGGTTCACTACATCCGTAATAGGGGCATCTTCTGTCATTCCTTTGCCTTTCATATTGACGATGAAATCAGGGAAAACGGGACGCTTCAGTTGAGGCATATTGAAATAGGGATTCTTGATTGGAACGATATTCCGGGGCATGGCTTGTGCACCTACTTCATTTAAATAGGGGATAGCCGGTTTCAGTTCTGCTGTCAGTTTATCCAATACTTCCGGATTTAATTTTACTTTTACCATCCCGATGGGGTGGAAGCGCGTATCATCCCAAGCTGTATAAACAATGGTATATACATTGTTTCCTTCGGGTATCAGGCAAAGCGGGGTCCGCATGACGGTCCACCATTTTTTTACTTTGGTATCAATGGCGATATAACGTGCTTTGCTCCAGTTTTTTCCGTCTATGGATAAAGTGTATCCCATTCTGTTGGGCAGGTTTAAATAGTCCGGTCCTCCGTCAAACATCGCTATGTAGGTTCCGTTGGGTAATCGGGATACGATAGGATTCTCTACAAACTGCGGGTGAATGGAAGTTATTGGATTGATTTCCTCACCCATACGTTTCCATGGTCCTTCCAAGTTTTCTGATTCGGCCAGTCCCACAGCCCATACTTTGCGCTTTTCCCCTCCTTTCAAGGGATAATCTGCACGGGTTTCGTAAGGATAAGCTCCACTGATAAACGCATTCCAGCCTTTATCCACTTTATATGGGAAGAAAGAAGCGACCCCTTGCCGTCCTTCCCAAAGTTGGGAGTCCAGTCCCGGTTCTATCATGATTCCCATATCCCGGTAAGGACCGCCTATTCCTTCTAGACCTTCCTTTTCGGATTCACATCTCCAGATGCGGCCGAAAGAATGATTGGGTGCAATTTCTTTATCTGTGGTGTAAGCCAGATAGAATCCGTACCATCGGTTGTTTTCTTCGCTGAATACAGGCATATAAGACCAGATGGCGGAACGGCGGTCATTCATGGGATTGTCTTCATGTACCAATGCATAGACACCGCTTGATTCTAATATAGTGGATTGGCGTGTCCAGTGAACAGCATCGGTGCTGGTCCAGTGTCCTATCCGTGTCTTTACTCTGTCGTGATAGGCGGGCATTCCTTTCACACCGGCACGTTCGGTAGGGAACATGTGGTAAACGCCGTTTATTTTTACGATAGAGCCTCCTTCAAATCCTCCTTGAATCCCTTCCGTACCTGGCATTCCTGCGTTGATAACGGGGGCTTCAGGTCCTCCGATAACAGTAAATAAAGTTTCTCCCTCGGTGATTCCATCGATATGGAATGATATACTATCTGTTTTATCAGTCGTTTTGATACTTTTGCTTTCCATCTTTTGAGCGATGGCTTGCGTACCCGTCAGACATAATCCGATACACAGTCCCCAAAAAGCGTTTCTTGTCATATTTAGTCTTTTAAAAATTAAATGGCCCCCATTTTACGGCTTATAAGTAATGACGTTTGTAGATAGGATTTGTAACCATTGGATTTGTTCTTATTTTTATAAAGCGGTTCGATGTCTTCTTGTTTGTCTGTAAATAGAAGAAAAAGGTTATTTTTATAGGTGTTAAATCAAAATATGATGTATATTTGAAGGCGAAATAATCAAATATCTATGAAAAAGTATATTATAACTCTGCTGTTTTGTACGTTATTTTGTCATTTAGGCATTGCCCAAGGTTTGAAATCGGTTTCTATTCTGGGGGATTCTTATTCCACTTTCGAAGGCTATGTTCAGCCCGATACTAATTTTGTATGGTATCTGAAGACGCCTCCTAAAGGACGGAAGACAGATATGGTTTCTGTACGTAATACCTGGTGGCATCAGTTTATTAAGGAGAACAACTACCGTCTTTGTGTGAATAATTCGTTTTCCGGTGCTACTATTTGCCATACCGGTTACCGTTCGGAGGATTATAGCGACCGTTCTTTCATCACCCGGATGAAGGCGTTGGGCTGTCCTGATATTATTTTTATTTTTGGCGCGACTAATGATTATTGGGCGAAATCACCTTTAGGAGAGTATCAGTATGCGGATTGGTCTAAAAAAGATTTGTATTCTTTCCGCCCTGCCATGGCTTATATGCTGGATACAATGATTGATTACTATCCTAATGTGGAGATCTATTTTTTGTTGAATGATGGTTTGGGAAACGAGATAACTGAATCAGTCAGAACAATTTGCAAACATTATCAGATCGATTGCATCGAATTGAAAGGGCTTGATAAGATGAGCGGCCATCCTTCGGTGAAAGGGATGAAACAGATTAGTGAACAGGTGAAGGCGTATATGGCTGCGCACGGAAAGTGACATGATCGTTTTTAAAGCCTGTTTAAATTTTTGTTTTCATTTCAGAATGACAATGCTGATGCAAATTTAAACAGGCTAAAAGGAATATAATTCTTTTGATAAACTTAGTCAATGGTTTTATGAATCCTGGCTTTTGATGGGCGACTGATAACAAGTATCTTTGTGGCTTGATGAATGTCGCATCCAGACATTAGACCTCATCATTCACTATCCAACGTCCCGATTTATTGCTTCCTTCGCGTCTTATGTAACCGGCATCACGCAGTTCCTTGATTTTCTTTTCAATCGAGCGACGGGTGACGGAGAGTGCAGCTGCGATTTCATCAAGGGTGACAGCCGGATTACGCTGGATTTGTTCAATGATTTGTTCCGAACTTATCCCGAACTTATCCCGAATTTTATCCCGAACTTCCATCACATTGTGCTGAGATATAAGACTGCCTTGATGTCTCTTGAGGGTGTTTAAAATCTCTTGAAGCATAAATTCAATGAAAGGTCCTGAATCAGCTGTTGCAGTGCTGTGCTGTATTGCATTATAATAAGCTTCTTGATTGGCATAGACCATATTTTCTACGGGCAGATATTCAAAAAGCGGATGCAGTCTGCCTAAAATTAGTGATTGCCAAAGACGGCCCATACGCCCATTACCATCACTGAATGGATGAATAAATTCAAATTCATAATGGAACACACAACTGCGAATGAGTAAATGGTCTTTGGCCTGTTTGAGCCACTCAAATAAATCATCTATCAAAAAAGGAACGCGATCGGCAGGGGGAGCCATGTGTACCAATCTTTCTTCTGAGAAAACACCGACTCCACCACGGCGGAATTTGCCGGCATCGTCGGTCAGTGCCATCATCATTGTACCGTGTGCCTTTAACAAGTCATTTACATCAAACGGATTTAATTTTTCGTAAAGCTCATAGGTCTTTATAGCGTTTTTAACCTCTTGAATCTGCCGCAAAGGTGCCATAACCGTTTTACCATCAATAATGTCTTTCACTTCGTTTTCCGACAGCATATTCCCTTCAATGGCCAATGAACTATGGATTGTTCTTACTCGATTGGCTTTTCGCAATCTCAGCCCATCGCTTTGCTCTAAACGAATGGCGTATCGCTCAATCTGTGCAGATATTTCTGCAATCAAGTTGATAGCGTTGGTTGATATGGTAAATGGTGGTATATACATGGTATAAACAATTATTTATCGTTGTACTTATCTGTCACTTTATGTAAGATAAGTTTAGGCTAAAGTACAAAAAAGAAACGAATAAGTGGATGCAAACTGGGCAAAAGTGCGATTCGAATTTCTGTATTCTAAATATAGTTGCAAGGAACGGATTTAATTAATATTGATAAATTATCAGACATATTCCCATAACTTCCGGTTGATTTTAGAGTTAGATACTAAAAATATCTTGGAAATTATGGGAAGAGGGGATTAAACTTACAATTATTCTTCCTTATATTCAAACCATTGGTATGATGCTTTATTTATCGATTGTCAAACGGATTTCATTCTTTCCTTTCAGTAATGAATAATAGCCTTTAGCTGTACGATACAGAGCCAAGCCCGCCCATTCGTTCGCCCGACGGGTGGAGAAACTCATTGTTGTGGTGGCAGAAAAATTATGGGAATGTACACGGAGCAGAAGCATGGAGGGACATACCAGACTGTCTGCCATCTCAGGTCGGAGAGACAAAAACAAGTTGCCATCGGCAAAATGATGGAAAGGTTGCTCAGGGATACGCATTGTAGCCCATTCCGGTGATAAAGCAGAATTTTCAAAATCATTCTGTTTATCTGTCTTCGACACCGGCGTCTATGGTAAAAGTGGACGTTTCAACCGGTTCCGATAACACCAATGCCGGGATTGAAGATAGGTTTACCGTTTTGAAAACTCACCTCACAAAGAAAGGTTTCGCGTCCTAAAGGCACCAGACCTCCTTCCACGATCCGTTTACCGAGAAACACAGCATACCAATGTCCGGTTGGTGTCTGTGCCAAATCGGCATGTCCGAGAGACTGCACAGGGTAGTCCTTGCCAAGATGGCGGTGTGTCAATACGGGATTGACGGTACAAGGTACATATGGTCCCCAGAGGGATTTAGCAGTGAGGGCGGTAACAGCATGGTTATAATCCGATCCTCCTTCAGCCATCAACAATAGATAGTGATCCTCTATTTTGTATAAATGAGGCCCTTCGGCGTACTTTGCATTAGCCGCATGGCCATAGGCCAATGTTTTTCGTTCTCCGACCAGACATCTTTTTTGGAGGTCCAGCTCCTGCATCCATACGGCACACTGGGCAGGCCATGCGCTCTTAAAATCCCAGCGATTGCCTGTATAATAACAGCGTCCGTCCTCATCAAAAAAAAGAGAAGGGTCAATGCCGGGAGCATCTTTCAGCCATACCGGATCCGACCAGGGACCGGCCGGATTCTTGGTTGTCATGTAGAAATTGCCACCACAGCCATGAGCTGTGGTAATAAGATAGAATGTTCCATTATGATAACGCAAAGTGGGTGCCCAGATGCCATCATTATCCGTCATACCGTTAATTAGTCAGGTCACGGCTATGATAAATGGGAAGTCCGGGAAACCATGTGAATGATGAAGTGACTAAATAATAATCTTCTCCTACCCGGCAGATAGAAGGATCTGGATGGAATCCCGTGCAAATGGGATTGGAAATGGAATCCGGAATAATCGTTTCTCCCATCATTCTAACACACAAAAAAAAGTAACTAACAGTAAAAGTAATCTTCTTATTTTTCTGTTTAGAAATATGAAATTGCGCATTATTATAATATTTCTCATCGTTATTAATATATTAGCAATTATTATATTTCAAATTTTCCAGTGTTACATTTCTTCTGTCTTTTGCATGGTTCATTCTATATCTCAGCCCTTTTGCATAAGATATGGAATAGCTCAAAAGTGATAGACATTGTCTATCGTTACGAAAGTGCCATCACTTCCATAGATTGTTTTTGTTTTGTCTGTCCATACCGGTCGTACCCCTGTTATCTCAACCTGTAAGGTATAATTTGCCTTCGGCATTTTCGGTGTTATAATTCGAATTGCTTTTTCCGGATACTTGCTGTAGAAATCTACCAATGAAGAATATACAGTATCTTTCTCGGCATTTAATACACTTACTTTGGCATATCCGCCATGAGGGTTTGTTTCTCCAACAATAGCAGCATGAGTTCCTTTGAACGCTATCTCCAACACGTTTCCTTTTTGATTGGACTTCCATGCTCCGTACAACTTTTTCCCTTTGTTCAGAGCGTCCGCCGGTTTTAGCTTCCTGATGTCCCATGCCTGCCAATATTCAGGGATGGATATTTTTGTTCCATCCACTTGTAAAGGCATCCATACATATGTGGCGGCTGAGGCCTGATGCGGATAAGACCAACGATCCCCCATAAACATAGGTATGGTATCATTACCGCATTTCAGCGGGAATACAAATGTACTTTGCGAATTGTAGGTCAGCTTGCCTTTCGGGCAGAACAGTCCTTGTTTCGTCCAAGGGCCTTCTATCTGGGGAGCCGTGAAATAGAAGTTATCATTTTTCTCCCAACTGGTCAGGTTTGAGGTAAGCATGAAATAGACACCGTTCTTTTTGAACATGGTCGGTGATTCGCCCATGCCTTTAATGTGGGCCACTTCAGCCTCTATCGAACGGTAATCATCGCTTAACCGATAAACAGGACCATGATGAATCAGTAAATATCCTTTTCCATCGGTGTCCTGAAAAGTTCCCATATCCCAGCGTTTTACCGGTTGTCCCTTATAGAGCAACGGTCCCTGCAACTGATAGTCACCTGCAATCGTTTTGCAGGTGGCTAAACCGATATAAGGGTCCTTGTATCCCATATCATCGGCATGCATCAGCATGATATACTCGCCCGTCTTAGGGCATTTCATCACTTTTACACGCTCACCTACGCGATTGGGACCGAGGATGCCTTCGGGTTGGACTCTAAGGACAATGTTCTCGAATTTCCAGTTTACAAGGTCATCCGAAGAATAACATGAGAAGCCGGGGAAAGCGTTACTTTTGTCCGATTTCCATTCTCCGAAAAGATAATATCTTCCGTTTTCTTCCACAATACAAGCGCCATGTGCATTGACAATATTTCCCTTGTCATCAAACCATGGAATACCGTTGATTACTAAATTGTTTTGAGCTGTAGCTGTTCCTGCTTTCAATAAGAGGAACAACAAGAATGGTAAATATTTCATCATGTTCTTTTATCTTTTTGTTGTGCAAATATCTGAATTATAAATAATTTCTAACATGGATTTTAGTCTCAAATCCTGTATTATCGTACAAAAAAACGCGTGAAGTGTTATTGTTCTTTGTTGAAAGTATGGGTGTCAAGTTCTCATAGTAGGCTTTATCTTAAAGGTTTTCACTTGATTTTAATCTTGAGGGGGGGGAAGTATTGTGCTTCTCTTATGTCAACATTTATATTGGCTAATAAGAATCTCATTGTTATCAGTGAAAATAGTTTTTTTAGTGTTCAACAGAATTCTATTTAAAAATGGATGTATAAAAATGTTTGTATATACTTTTGCTAATAAAATTATTTGTAGTTATATGTAGAACGAGGACTGCATTAGCCCTCGTTCTACATATAGACTTCAGAATTGTTCTCCTGGTTGAGGCCAATTGGGGGTAGGAATATGCATTCTTTGCATTTCTTCATCGAACTCCTTTACTCGTCTAGGGTATTTTTTTGCGAGATTATTCGTCTCTTCTGGATCTTCTTTCAAGTTATACAATTCTAGAGGTTGATTAGGATGGATGGTTACACACTTCCAATCTCCTTTTCTGGCTGCACGTTGTTTCCCTGGAAATTCCCAATATAATAAGCGGTTGTCTGTATCAACTTGCTTTCCATAGAAAAGCGGTAAGATGTTTATACCGTTAATTTGTTTTGGCAAATGCTTCGTTCCTTTAGCCAATGCTGCTAATGTGGGCATCATATCTGGAAAGTAGATAAGATTGTCTAGTGTTTGTATAGGTACCATTCCTGGTTGATTGACAATGAAAGGTACTCGGATCCCACCTTCGTAAAGCGTTCCTTTTCGACCTTTGAATCCAGCATTGCAATTTAATATTTTAATAGGAGCTTGGATAGCGGCCCCATTGTCTGAGGCAAAAATAATTAATGTATTCTTTCGTAAATTAAGTTGTTCTAGTTCGTTTAATAAACGTCCGATAGCAGCATCCATGTGAGTAATCAATGAAGCATAGCGTTTGGTATTAGGCTCCCATGTTTCTTGTCCTTCATACCATGCTGTTTGATCTATATTATAGGGTTCATGAGGGGCGTCAAAAGCTAAATAAAGAAAAAAAGGATTGTCTTTATTCCTTTTTATAAAAGCGATGGCATCGTTTGTGCTCAAGTCGTTGTTATGAATACCATGTTTTCCATTTGCATTTTCTGGGATGTGGATGAGTGAGTCACCGTGGAAACGATAATAGGGATAATAATAAGGAGAGTTACTGTGTACCGTAGAGATAGTCCATCCATAAAATTCGTCAAATCCGCGATGATTAGGAGAGGCTCCTTTATCGTAGCCATCTAAATGCCATTTGTTTACTAAGCAAGTTCGGTAACCCGCTGCGCTTAATACGGTGGCAATGGTTGTATCTTGTGGTAATAGATTAGCTCTCCTGACAATGGTGGAATCACCATTGGGATTTATTTTGATTCCGGCAATACCTCCGGCTGTACACATGTTATCCCGTATACGGGTATTTCCTGTATTTTTACCAGTCAGCAATGCACATCTGGATGGTGAACTAATACCGCTTCCTGCATAACATTGATTGAACCGGGTACCGGTTTCGGCTAGTTGGTCAATATTAGGTGTTTTTACATATTGATTACCGTAACAGGATAAATCTCCATACCCCATATCGTCTGCTAAAATAAAGATGATGTTCGGTCTGTCTGGACTTACTTTGTCATTTTGAATCTCTGCAAAGGTAATTTGGGGTAGAAGGATACCGGCAGTATATAAACTGCCGGTTAAGATATTATTTTTCATATTTTATGGATAAAGGATTAATATAACTCATTTTGCTCCCAATTGTTTGAAAGCTGAATTTGGTCGTAAGGGATTCCAAACAGAACAGCAGCGGATGTTCCCGTCCACTTCCATGTTGTAGGTGTGCCGGTGATGTCGGATGGACTACTTACATTCATTCCATTATTACTGGACTGAAATGTAGGGTTGAGTCCTTGTGTACGGTGGCTAAAATGTTTTTCCATTACTTCTGTAATTCTTCCCCGACGGATTAAGTCATACCATCTATGTCCTTCAAAACATAGTTCCAACATTCTTTCATTTTCGATGGCTATACTCATTTCCTTTTGTGTTGTAGCAGTTGTATTTGATAGTCCGGCACGAGTCCTTACCATATTTAGATAGTTGGCGGCAGATGGGGTATTGCCGGTTTCGTTTAAACATTCGGCATACATTAACAATACATCTGCATATCGATAAATGATATTGTCGTTACCACAAGCACAAGTTGTCATACCCTCATTACCAAAGTCGAAATATTTTAATGTGACAGGAAGGTAAGTGTATCCTTCTTCTGTGATGTCTACCTCGTTGCTGGCTACTGATATGTCATCTGTATAAATTCCATTGTATATTAATTTTTGAAAGCGTTGGTCATTACTGTTGGCTTTGAATGTATTGTAAAGTTCCCATGTCATTAACAGACAACTGGTGCCTTGTGAAACAGTGATGGTAGAACTGGTTCCGTCTGGATAAATGTAAGCGGGCTGAGTAGATGGTCGAGCTGCTGGTATGCAACGTCCCATAAGTGGGTTAGCCACTACTGTTGCACCGTTGTTGTATTGAGCAGCAAAAATGATTTCTTTTCCCATTGGGTTGTCTGAAGCATAAATCTGTAAGACATCATTTTCTAAATCTAATTTTTCCTTATTTTGATTGGCATAATCCAGAATGTTTTCTAAAGAATTTTTAGCTGAATTAAAATCCTGCAATGTCATAAAAACGTCTGCTTGCATGGTATAAGCTGCTATTTTTGTCGCTCGTCCTTGCATGTTATTGGCGGAATAGTAGTTTGGCAGATTGGCTATGGCTGTTTTCAAGTCGTCTTTTATCAAGCTGTAGACTTCGTTCACACTGCTCCGTCCATAATCATAAAGGGTTGAGTAATCATCTATTGGATCTGTAGTGATAGGTACTGCTCCAAAAAGTCTTACAAGCGTGAAATAGGCATACGCCCTGAGAAACTTAGCTTCACCTTCATATTGTGTTCTGTTCGTTTCCGAGGCATTATCTAGTTTTTGAAGAACATTGTTGCAGCGGTTTATCATATTGAAACAATGTTCCCATATTTCACTAGTGATTCCTAAAGTCGCATCCCATGTACTTTCGTTCAGACTGATGTGATCAAGGGAGTTATTTTTTTTATAGTCGTATCCTTCATCTGTAGCCAAACTATTAACATAATTCACATTTAGTGTGATGTCCTGTAGGTGATAATAACCATTGAGAAGTATGTTTTGCAGTTCTGCATCATTTTTCAGATAGGTTTCCATTTGCATGGAATCGGTAGGGTAACGGTCAAAAAATCCGTCACTACAAGCGGTATAGGTAAGGCTTGTCATGGAAATGATCGCAAATGAAATTAATTTATTGAAAGTTTTCATATTGTATCGTTGTTAAAAGTTAAAATTAAGACCGAAAGTAAATGTGCGGGAGATGGGATATCCACCAAAGTCCACCCCGTTGTTTGTGGCGGAGTTCCCTTCATAATTTGCTTCAACGGAATAACCTGGATATTTGTCAAAAGTCCATAGGTTTTGTACATTAGCACTGATGCGCATATTTTCTATGCCTATTATTTTACAGAATTTTTTCGGTAATGTATATCCAAGGGATACGTTACGGATACGTAGAAAGTCTGCATCATAAAGATATCTTGTGGAGGGGCCAATATTGCTGCCTAGGTTATTTGTCCCAGCTTTGTGTGACCTTCCGTTTCCGGGATCGGTTGATGACTTCCAGCGTCCTAATCCGGATTCAGCTAGTACATTGTCATCGTATCGGTTTAAAGAAAAAGCACGTGCGGCTGCATAAATTACATTACCTCCGCATTGTCCGTCAATAGTGACCGCCAAATCGAAATCTTTATAAATAAAAGTATTATTCCATCCAAAGGTAAAATCCGGTTGATAGTTCCCTACCAATTGATAATCGTTGACGTCAATAGTGCCGTCTTTATTATAATCTTCAAATATTAAATCTCCAATATCCTGAGTTCCGTTTTTAGCATATTGGGCTAAATCTTTTTCTGTATTAAATGTGCCTATAACTTTTAGCATATACATGTCACCCATCGGACGTCCTACATAGTTTCTCATTACATTTCCCCATTTGGTTCCTGCACTTGCATTGGCAAGTTGATTTTGATTGTTGGCAAGTGAAAGAATTTTATTATTGTTTTTGGACCAACTAAGAGTCGTTTCCCAGGAAAAATCTCCTTTAAACGGAGTGGCGGAAACTTGGATTTCTATACCTTTATTTTCAATTTGTCCGGCATTCATATAAACGCTGCCTGCTATACCATTGAAATTAGGAATATTGGCTGGCATCACAATGTCACTAGTCCTCTTGTAGAGATCTACTACTATATTCAAGGCATTGAATACGCCAATATCAAACCCTAAGTCCATTTGTTTGTTTTTCTCCCATCCTAATTGTCGGTTTGAATAACCGCTAGGATAATAAGTAGGTATGGCTGTTGTACCAAACACCACATTTTGGTCTGAACTGATAGTAGATATCCATGCATAATCATTTCCTATCTGATCATTACCTGTTATTCCATAACTGGCACGTAATTTAGCGATGTCGAGCCAGTGTATATCTTTCATAAAGTCTTCTTCGGTTATATTCCATGCCAATGACCCCGAATAAAACCATCCTGCGCGTTTGTCCGGTCCGAATTTGCTGGAACGGTCGCGACGGACAGAACCTGAAAGGACATATTTATAATTATAATCATACACTAGACGGGCAAACATGGCGTCAAATACATAGTTGGAGTATTCGGAAGAACCTGTCCACAGTTTCGCTCCATTTACGTTGGTAATAGATGTATTGTTATAGGCAATGGGATTATCAGAATCAGTCCGATCGTCTTGTTGTACTTCAAAATCACTATTGTATTCGAAGTCATATCCGATCATGGTGTTCAAATGATGTTTTTCATTAAATGTAACATCATAAGTTGCTGTAGTGGACCAATAGGCATTATAACCAAATCCAGACAGACGGTAACCGTCTATGCTAGTCAAATCCGGTGTGGATTTGTTACCTGTATAACTTTTACCTAGTAAAAAGGCAGATTGGTAATAATCTTGTTTTGCTGCATTAGTCGTAAAGTTTACCGATGTGCGTAATGTCAGTCCTTTAATGGGTTTTACTTCAAAATAGGCATTGGACATTGTGCGGATAGACCATTTGTCATTTCGATTTTCTAGTAAATTCGAAACAGGATTGCGAAGTTGGTTATTAAGTCCTAAGTCTGCATAATGTTGAGCTATTTGAGTATAATCTCCGTTATTCTGGTAAACAGGAAGTATAGGTGGCATAGACAATGCCTGGGCAATTACGCCTGTTACGTCTTCAGTATTTCCACCGGTTGGTTGTTGGAGGCGTCTTTTGCTATAGGTTGTACTGAAATTGACTCCTAGTTTTATTTTCTTTGATAAATTTGCTTCAAATCCTCCTTTGATTCCGACTCTTTTGTAAAAAGAGTTTAACAGGATGCCATCCTCGTTTTGATAGTTGGCAGAGAAGTTGTATTTTAAAATTTCTGTACCTCCTGTAATGGTTGCTGTTCCTCTATAATTCAGTGCATTACGGAATATGGCATCTTGCCAGTTCGTGTTTTCGTAATTCCCACTCTCTCTCATCTGAATCAACTTGGGAAAATTTTGAATACTTCCGTTGTTTGTACGTGCTTCAATGATCATGTCCATATAATCATCAGCTTCTAGTACGTCCACATAATTTTGGGCTTCACTCCATCCTACTTGTGTGGAAAAACTAACTTTAGGTTTTCCTGTTTGTCCTTGTTTAGTAGTGACAATAATTACACCGTTTCCTGCTTTGGAACCATAAATGGCAGAGGAGGCTGCATCTTTTAGTATTTGAATGTCAGCAATGTCTGCAGGGTTGATATTATTAAAAAGTTCTGCGTCTGTTGTGGGGTAACCGTCGATTACAAATAAGGGGTCATTTCCGCTATTGATGGAGCCTGCTCCTCGGACCCGGATTGCCGGAGCGGCTCCCGGCTCTCCACTGATTTGTTGTAAGGTGATACCTGACGACATACCCACAAGGCTTTGTGATATATTTGATGTCGGCATCTCTGAAATTTTTCCTCCCTTTACAGTTGAGATGGCGGTGGATACCGAACGTTTTTGTATGGCACCATAGCCTACCACCACTACTTCGTCCAATGTTTCTGTATCTTCTTCTAATGTTATAATAAGCTTATCATTTTTATTGACTTTAATTTCTTGTGTAATATAACCGATGTAAGAAATGAGTATTGTTCCTTGACTGTTCATTTGAAGACTAAAGTTTCCGTCAAGATCAGAAACTGTGCCGTTTGTACTTCCTTTTTCCATAATCGTTGCACCGACGATGGGAATACCCGCATTATCTTTCACAATACCTGTCACCTTATTTTGTTCTTGCTGTATTCCTTGCACAATCTCAGTAGAAAGAATGATTTTCTTTTCAAGCACCGAATACTTCACATTCGTTCCTGCGAAAATCTGATCCAATATCTTGAAGATATTATTGTTGTTTGCCGAGACTGATACAATACGTTTTAGATCTACGTGTTTATTGTTGAAGAAGAAATCAAACCCCGATTCTTTTTTCAGCTTTTCCAACACAGTGCCAACTGTTTCATTACGCACTTCAAGACTGATCATGGTCTTTTGCGCATACGACTCTGCCGCATAAGTCATACTTAGCGAACAGATTAAAAAGAGTACACTCAGTTTCATAGGTAATGGAGTTTTATTTAAGATTAACCTACACGACTTTATCATCCATAATAATTGGACGCTAAAATAAATTTTCATAATTTTGTAATTGAGATAAAGTGAATAAAATGTTGTCTTTGCTTGTCGCCAAACAAGCATGGAAAGATGATTTTTTCATACGGGGTGATACGCCAATATCCTCCCGTATGTTTTTGTTTAGGGAGCCTGTTGTCTGTTCATTTTTCTAGTATTTAAATTAAGGGTTAAACGTATATTAGTACACTTCTATTTTCAGCTTTTCCGTCTTTATATCTGCACTGTCAATGTAACGCCAGCGTATGCGGGAAGAAATCCGGAAATATTCCATAATACGCTCCAGACGCTGATGGGTGAATGTTCCTGTGAACGAACAGCCTTTCAGCCCCTTGTTGGACAATACGAATTCCACATTGAACCGCTTTCCAAGCATGTGCAGCACTTCATCCAGCGGAGTGTCATTAAAGATAAGCTTGCCGTCTTTCCATGAAATCTCCGATTCGCCCGAGGTAGCGTAGCACTTGATATCTCCGGTTTGTGGAGAATAAACCAGCTTCTGTCTGGGGAGAGCATACTCTTTGAAATTTTCCTTTGCTATTCTTATAAATAAACCCTACGCTGCCTTCGATAAGCGTGGTGGAAATGGGAGTTTCATTACCGTATGCTTCCACATTAAAACTTGTTCCGTACACTTCCACCTGCGAATGGTGAGGGGTGGAAACGATGAATCGTTTCCGGGGATGTTGGGTCACATCGAAATAAGCTTCACCGTTTAATTCCACTTGGCGTACATCGCCGGCAAAAAAGGTGGGATAGCGAAGGGAGGATTCCGAATTGAGGTGAACTACCGTGCTGTCCGGTAACAGGACGGAGGTAGTCATGCCTGCATTGGTTTTTATTTCCACCATCTGAGCGGTGACTACCGGCTGCTGTCTGTCCGGATACAGAGCCAATACACCTATCAGGAGGGGAACGGACAGGATGGCCGCAATGCGTTGTGTCCATCCCCACCAGGACAGGTTTCTAACTTTTGTTCTGCTTTTTACCTTGTCTAATGCCTTTTCCGTATCTATCTTCTTTGTGATGTGCTGTGTGTCTACAGCCAGATAGAGCGTATTCAGCTGCTTGGCTATGCGCAAATGCTCCTCATCGGCATTCAGCCAGGCTTCTATCTGTTCGTTCTCCGGCGGAGTGGAGTTTCCTTCGAAATACTTGGTCAACAAAGTTTCTATATCGGTATGGTTTTCCATGAATTATACTTTAATGTTTTCCTTTATATTATTAAGACAAGCGAGAATGAAAGGTATCTAAACGAAAAATGCTTTTTTTTAAAAAAAAGTTTTTTCCGATAAAAACAACTATCTTTGTACACAAGGAAAACAGTTATTATACTATGAATCATACCGTGGAAGACTTGTCTTTGTTTAATGCTCTCCGACAGGGGGATGGTAATTCTTTTGACCATTTATTCAGAAGGTACTATCCTATGCTGTGTGCCTATGCTCACCGCTTGGTGTCGCTGGAAGATGCCGAAGAGATTGTTCAGGAGGTGATGTTATGGCTGTGGGAGAATCGTGGGGATTTGATAATCGAGTCTTCATTGAATCAGTATTTGTTCAAAATGACTTATCGGAGGGTCTTGAACCACTTGACGCGGGAACAGGTGAAAACCAAGGCGGAAGCTGCCTTTTATGAGCGGACACAGGCGGCATTGTGTGAAGTGGACTATGGTCGTTTTGAGGAATTGGACCGGAAAATAAAGGAGGCGATGGCTGCTCTGCCCGACAGTTATCGGGAAGCCTTTGTGATGCATCGCTTTAAGGAACTGAGTTATAAAGAAATTGCTGAAGTGCTGGATGTGTCGCCACAGACGGTGGCTTACCGCATCCAGCAGGCATTGAAGCTGCTTCGTGTTTCCTTAAAGGATTACTTGCCTATGCTGGTATGGCTGGTGGGCTGAAAAGTACCTCTTCCTGAGTTTCCCTTGTTTTTTCCTTCAAATCCTTCAGCCCCTTCGCAAACGCCCGTCAATAAAGAAAAGCGGCTGAAGGATTTCCTCCCGGAATTCCTTCAGCCTAGTGTAGAAGTTTCAGCTCTTTATGGTTTGAGCTTCGTTTGTAGAAGTTTTCTATTATATTGTTTCGTTGTATATTTACTTTATTGTCAGGTCCGTGTCGTTTGTTGCCGATACGTTTTCCGTTTCGTTCTCCGGTTCGGGCAATTTCTCTTTTCCGTAGAATCCCGGCATCGGTTCATAGATGGGGTTGCGCGGAATGGAGATATTGCGCAGTTTTTTATCTTTCGCCAACTGAGCGATATAACGTCCCGCGGTAGCTCGTGTCAGTCCGCATAACGATTCAAACTTCCGGCGTGTCAGCACGCTGTTTGTCAGGAAGTATTCCGTCAGTGCTTCGTCTATACTCTCTTTGGTTACCGGCATGGAGTGCGGCTTGTATTTCGAACGCTCGGTCTTGACGTCGCTCAACTGATGCTTCAGGTATTTGTCCGCACGGAATGTCACCGATTTGAATTTCACCTTGTTGGCACGTGTGGAGCTTGGTGTCCGTGTCTCGGGGCAGGTAAGCGATATATGGAAATATCCTATCCCTTCGATATGTACCCGGGCACCGTCCTTCAAGTAGTAGGCCAGTTTCTCGCTGAGCGAGATAATGGTTGCCTTGATGTCCGCCACGGTGAGCGAGGAGCCGTACTGTATTTCCCGCGCCAGATAGTCGGTGTTGATGCGCTGCCAGTTTACTACACGGGCGTGATAGCGCTTCTTGCGCGTACCTATCGTATTGGGTGATTCATAAAATTCAAATTTGATAGCCATTCGCTTATTTGTTTTTATCCGGTTGTTTATGCTTTCTTGTACGGAAGAGTTTGTTGCAACTTCCTTTCAAGTTAATCATTTCACTTTAGTGATGAAATAATATCACTTGAGTGATGAAGTTGTATCACTTAGGTGATGAAACTTCATCATTCTAGTGAAACGATTAACTTGACGGTGCAAAAGTATGAAATAATCTTGATAAAACGAATAATTTCCAGTTATTTTCGCTTAGTCACTTTTTTGCGGTAGTGTGGGGTAAATGCTTGTAAAAGGGCATTTTGAGTGTTATCTTTGTGATATTACACAACCCCAAATAATGAAAAAGGATGAAAAAATTAGTGGAAAATTTACTGAGTTGGTGCAAAAAGAGTATGAAAATGAGGAGATGCGTGGGAAAAAGCACGGCTCCGGTTACCGGGCAGTCGGTGGGGCAAACCGAAAATGCGGAAGGGGTGTTGCCTTCAACGGCTACGGAAACGGTGGATGATATTGTTCTTCCAGCGGCTGTCGAAACAGCTGGTATGGCAGAAACTATCGATGAAAAGGCGGTTTCTGGTAAATTGGGACGCAAGAAGCCGGAGAATATGCTGGTGGCCTTGCAGTGCTTTTTGACCGCACGGTATGATTTCCGTTACAATCTTCTCACCGAACAGACGGAGTATCGTGGGAAAGAGATGCCGGATGAAGAGTATGCCATGGTGGCTCAACGTGATTTGAATACATTCTGCCTGGAGGCGCGTACCGGTGGCATCAACTGCTGGGATAAGGATGTGAGCCGTCTGCTCCATTCCAGAAAGGTGGAAAACTATCATCCTTTTCTGCATTATATGAGCCACTTGCCTCAATGGGACGGGGTGGATCGTGTTACTCCGCTGGCCGTGCGTATATCGCGTAAGCCGATGTGGGTGAAAGGGTTTCACCGTTGGATGCTGGGTGTTGCCGCCCAATGGCTGGGGCAGGCGCAGGATTGCGCCAATGCGGTGGCGCCTATGTTGGTGAGTCGTGAGCAGGGGAAGCGCAAGTCTTCTTTTTGCAAGATTTTGATGCCCAAGGAACTTACACCTTATTATATAGACAAGTTCGACCTGACGAGCGAGAGTGGATGTGAACAGAAACTTTCGCTTTTCGGACTGATCAATATGGATGAGTTCGACAAGTACCGTGCCGGGCAGATGCCTGCCTTGAAGAATCTGATGCAGATGACCACACTGACTTTCCGCAGGGCACATCGTCCGGCATTCAGTCATCTGCCCCGTATCGCCTCTTTCATCGGTACGTCCAATATGACGGACCTGCTGACTGATCCCACAGGAAGCCGCCGTTTCCTTTGTGCGGAAGTGGACGGCAAGATTGACTGCACACCGCCCGATCATGCGCAGCTGTTCGCCCAGCTGAAAGCGGAGCTGGCCGGAGGAGAGCGTTACTGGTTCTCGGAAGAGGAAGAAAAGGAGATACAGCACAGCAACCGGAATTTTTATAAAATGCCTGCCGAACAGGAATTGTTTTTGCGTTGTTTCCGGATGCCGCAGGAAGGGGAGTTGTCCAAGCCCTATACCACGACGGATTTGTTCAATTATTTGCAGAAACATTATCCGGCGGCCATGCGTGGGGTGACTCCGAACCGGTTGGGCAGGATGATGGTTGCATTAGGGATACAGCGTGTTCATACCGAGTATGGCAATGTGTACCGGCTGGTGAAGCTGAAGGATTCTTCCGCGGCCTGATACTTTTTCCCGGTGTGATCCTTCAGCCGGAACGCCCTTCTGCAAAGGGTTTGCGGGAGGGCTGAAGCTTTTGAAGGATTTTTCAGGGGGAATCGTATAAGGAGAAATAAATGAAAAAGATTGCTTGGCGATTTGTTTGTTCGACTTTTTTAGTGGTGGTGTTTTTATCTATAAAAACATGGAAGTGACAGTTTACATATTTATTACATTGTTTCTTCTTGGGATTGTCCGGAAACGAGATACTCCAAGTTTCATGCTGCTCCGGGAGATACTTTGCAGTTGAAAGTTTCCTTCCGGTCGGACAGCATAGGGGTGTTTGTCCGTGAATTTCATATCTATGGCAACTTTCCCTTTTTGCCACTTGGTCTGACGGTGGAGGGCGATTGCATATAAGGCAAGCTCATAGCATATAAGGGAAAGAATTAACAGGATAATTTTGTTTTTATCGAAGGTTTATTGCTAACTTTGCTCTACCATCGTAATATGGATGAAAAGCACAACCGATATACAAATGAGCAAAATGCCTGGAAATTCTTTTAATGATATCTATACCTCTTATTATAAGAAGTCTTTTTTCTTTGCCAAATCATACGTTCATAATGATTTGGCGGCAGAAGATATTGCCTCCGAGGCATTAATAAAGTTGTGGGAAAAGTTGAAGGCCGAGCCTGTTGAAGAGAAATATATCTTACCATTGTTACTGACAATTTTGAAGAACAAGGCTTTGGACTATCTAAAGCACGAGGAGGTAAAACGCAGTGCTTTTGAAGTGATGGCCGACTGGCAACAACAGGAATTGTCTATCCGTATGTCTGCCTTGGAAGCGTGCAATCCTGATGAGATTTTTTCGGAAGAAGTGGAAAAAATCATCAGTGCTACTTTAAGTACCTTGTCGGAACAGACGCGACGGGCATTTATTTTGAGCCGTTTTGAAAATAAACCCAATAAAGAGATTGCCGAAGAGATGGAAATCTCTATAAAGGGGGTGGAATATCATATATCAAAAGCATTGAAAGTACTGCGGGTGACTTTAAAAGATTATCTTCCTTTATTTTATTTCTTCTTTTATTATTAAGCCTGACCGGATGGGGGATACGGATGTTTTTGAGGACAGAAATGATTTTTTTATATTTTTCTTCATTTTCTTTTAGGGTAGTTTCTTCTTGAGTCGTTTCTAATAAAACAGCATAGAATATGAATCCTGAATTATTGCAAAAATATATAGCCGGAAATGCTACTGAAGCCGAAAAGCAGCGTGTGACCGAATGGATACAGGAAAATCCTGAGAACATGCGTGAATATATGGCACAACGGAAGTTGCATGACATGGCATTGTGGCGTACGGAACCTGTGGCGGAGGAGAATAGCCGGGAAAGGAAACATTTCTCGTTACGCGGAGTATGTATGGAAGCTGCCAAGATAGCAGCGGTATTGGCGATCGTCTTGTTGGGTACACATTATTGGACAGGAAAACATCAGGTACCGGAAGACAAAACATGGCAGTCTATTTATGTGCCGGCGGGCCAACGGGCGGAATTGATGTTGGCGGATGGTACGAAGGTTTGGTTGAACTCACGCAGTACCTTGACTTTCCCGGGAAGTTTCAAAGGGAATATCCGAAATGTGAAATTGGATGGTGAGGGTTACTTTGCGGTGACAAAGAATGTGGAACAGCCTTTTATTGTAGAGACGAACAAATGTAATGTGAAGGTGCTGGGTACAGAGTTCAATGTAATGGCTTATGCAGCGGATAGCGTATGGGAAACTTCTTTGTTGGAAGGTGCTGTAGAAATTTTAGTGCCCGGTTCGAATAACAGTGGAATGAGGCTGGAACCGAACATGATGGCCAGCTTGAAAGGCAACAGACTGGTGAAAGGACGCATCAAGGAGGTCGATTATTTTTTGTGGCGTGAGGGCTTGCTTTGTTTCAATGATATATCCGTACGTGATATGATAGAGAAACTGAAACTGTATTATGGGGTGGATATTGTAGTAAATAATACCCGGATTCTAAAGAACCGTTATACAGGTAAATTCCGCACGAAAGATGGGGTGGAACACGTACTGAAAGTTTTGAAACTCAATAATAAGTTTACTTATACAAAGAATGATGAGACAAATGTGATAACAATTAATTAACCCTTAAAAAAGAATATGCCTATGAAATAACACACCTGGTCTAAAAAAGAAATGGGATAGTGCTGCAACACCATCCCATGGAATGTCAATGACGCATTGACAATTTTTTCTCAAATAATCTTAAGTTGAACCTAAAATTAGTAATGCAAATATATGAAAAATATTTTGTATCAGGAATCTATTGTAGAAATTAAACATTTATTCCGTATGATGAGAAACACACTCTTAGCCCTGTTTGTCTTTGCCGGAACAGCCTTTGCCACTGAGTCTTATTCTCAGACAATGAAGGTGACTGTTGTGGCGGATAACGTGTCAACAGGCAAGGTAATCAGTGAAATAGAAAAACAGACAGATTATCTGTTTGTGTATAATGTGAACGAGGTGAATCTGAAGCGCAATGTGAAGGTGAATGCGCAGAACAAATCTGTAGCCGAAGTGCTGAATAAGGTTTTTGAAGGTACTGATATTTATTATGCCATGGAGGGTAAGAATATCATGCTGATGAGTAAGGCGAAAGACGGGGAAGCTGCCCAACAGGCAAATAAAGTGACAGGTATTGTGAAAGATGCGAATGGCGAGCCGGTAATCGGTGCCAATGTAATGGTTAAAGGTCAGTCAATAGGTACGATAACAGATATAGATGGGCGGTTTGTGTTGGATGCCCCGAAAGAAGCCGTTTTACAGATTACGTATATCGGGTATGTTTCTCAAGAAGTGAAAGTTTCTGGAAAGAGAGAAATTAATGTAGTATTGAAGGAAGATACAGAAACTCTTGATGAAGTGGTGGTGGTTGGATTTGGTACGCAAAAGAAAGTGAATCTGACAGGAGCTGTAGGACTTGCTACTGCTAAAGAATTAGAATCTCGTCCTGTGACTTCAGCTACACAAGCCTTACAAGGATTGGTACCTGGTTTGCAGATATCAACAAGTACGGGTGAACTGGACAAGACCGCAGATATCAGTATCCGTGGTACAGGAACTATTGGTGAGGGTTCCAGCGGTGCACCTCTTATTCTAATTGATGGAATGGAAGGAGATTTGAATACAGTCAATCCTCAAGACATAGAAAATATTTCTGTATTGAAAGATGCTGCCGCATCATCCATCTATGGTTCCCGTGCCCCCTTCGGCGTAATTCTGGTGACTACCAAATCGGGCAAAAAAGGAAAGACTTCTGTAAACTATAACAATAGCTTCCGTATATCTACTCCTGTAAATATGCCGAAGATGATGGATTCCTACACTTTTGCAAACTTTATGAACGCCGGTTCGCTTAATCAGGGTGGTGGGCTTATCTTTACAGAAGACCTGATGCAGGATATGCTGGATTGGCAAGCTGCCGGAGGTGGAAGCACGGGGGGAGTAAAAGCTTCATCCAACGGTCAATGGGGTAAACCAGACTATGATCCATTTACAACAGCTTGGGCTAATACAAATTGGTATGATGAAGTTTACAAATCTTCAAGTTTTTCTCAAGAACATAACGTTAGTCTAAATGGAGGAAGTGATATTGTAGCTTATTATGCTTCTTTCAATTATTTGGATCAAGGAGGACTTTTGAAAGCTGGTGACGATGGACTTCATCGTTACAATGTAACAGCTAAAATCAATGCTGATTTGACTCAATGGTTAAAATTCAATTACAGTACCCGTTTTACTCGTAATGATGTATGGCGTCCTACCAGTTTCAACAGTTCTTTTTATGACCAGTTAGGAAGAGCTACTTGGCCCAATATGCCCGTAAAAGATCCCAATGGCTATTATACCAATAATGGTTGGACTAATCCAGTCCAAAATCTTGTTGAAGGTGGAAAACGTAATGCACAAACAGACCGTCTTTATCAACAAGCGTCTTTAGTAATTGAACCGATCAAAAATTGGATTACACATGTGGAGTTTAATTACAGTATAATGAACTCATCGGTAAAAGAAACTTCAATTCCTACTTATAATCATGATGTGGAAGGCAATTTAATAGATACTCATGGTACGTCTTATCTTTATCAAGATCAGACTAAAGAGAACTATCTGAACCTAAATATTTATAGTGAGTATTCCCAATCTTTTAATAATGCCCATAATGCAAAAGTTATGCTTGGCTTCCAGATAGAAGATATGAAACAGGAATTTTCTTCTACAAAAAAGTATGGTGTAATGATGGGGGGGATGCCTTATTTTGATGTCACAACCGGATTGGACGGACAAGGTAACCCCAAAGCGACAGAAGCGGGTGGAAATGGGAAAAGATGGAAAACGGCAGGTTTCTTCGGTCGCTTGAATTACGATTACCTGGGACGTTATTTGGCGGAAATCAATATGCGATATGACGGTTCTTCCCGTTTCCGTCGAGGAAGTCGCTGGCAATGGTCTCCTTCATTCTCTTTAGGCTGGAACATCGCTCAGGAAAAATTCTGGGAGTCGCTGACAGATATAGCCAACACATTAAAATTGCGTGTTTCTTACGGTGAATTGGGCAACCAGAATACTACAGCATGGTATCCTACCTATCGTGATATGATACTGAAGTCTTCTAATGGAACATGGTTGCAAGATGGAGTGAAGCCTAATACAGCAGAGCCGGGAAATTTGGTCAGCAATTCTTTGACTTGGGAAAAGGTTCGTACTTGGGATATCGGTTTTGATTATGGCTTTCTCAGTAATCGTTTGACAGGTAGTTTTGATTACTATATTCGTTATACGGATGGTATGGTAGGGCCTGCACCTGAACTCCCATCTATTTTGGGTACATCTGCTCCTAAAACCAACAATTGTAATTTAAGAACGAATGGATGGGAACTATCTATTGGATGGAGAGACCGTTTGAAAAACGGGTTTGGATATAGTGCTAATTTAACTCTTTCCGATGCTAAAACAATTGTTACCAGCTATCCGAGCAACGCAACAAATACTATCGGTTTGAACAAATACGTTGAAGGACGCGAAGTGGGCGAGATTTGGGGATTGGAAACAATAGGAATAGCAAAATCTGAAAATGAAATGCAAGCCCATCTCCTTTCCCTTCCTAATGGAGGACAGGATGCGATTGGTTCCAAATGGTCTGCCGGTGATATTATGTATCGTGATTTGAATGAAGATGGAAAAATATCTAAAAGTGCGGGTACATTGGATGATCATGGAGATTTGAAAGTAATAGGCAATAGTACTCCTAGATATTTCTTTGGTATTGACTTGAATGCTGATTGGAAAGGATTCGACATACGTTTATTCTTTCAAGGTGTAATGAAGCGTGATTTTTGGGGTACAAATAATTTCTGTGGTTATTTGTTTGGTGCTTATGGAACTCAAAGTATGTGGGGGGCTCGTGGACTTAAGGAACATGAGGATTATTTTCGTGCAGAGGATATAGGATTGTCAGGTCATACCATTCCTGCAAATCTTGACGCTTATTATCCTCGTCCTATTTTCTCCGAAGGAGGTAAGAACCAAGAAATTCAGACACGTTATTTGCAAGATGCATCCTATATCCGTTTAAAAAATTTCCAATTAGGTTATACTTTCCCAGCAAAATGGATGAAAAGTATGGGTTTGACCAGATGCCGTGTGTTTGTTTCCGGAGAAAATCTTTGGACCGGAACATCATTGTCTTCTTTGTTTGATCCGGAAACAATTAGTGGCGGTAATGGTGGTAATGCTTATCCGTTATCAAGCACCTGGTCTTTTGGCTTAAGTTTAACACTTTAATAATACGTATACAATGAAAACAAAACATATATTCTTATCTGTACTAATCGCTTCGGCAGGATTTGCATTTACTGCTTGCGATGACTATTTGGATGAAGTACCTGAAGCATCTATTTCCCCGGAAGTATATTTTACAGAGGCAACCCATATTCAAGCCTCTGCAGATAATTTGTACTCTGATATTCTTCCCTCTCACGGAACTGGAAATACATACGGCATCTACAAAGATGATGCAACAACGGACAATCAAATAGAAGTTACAGCTCCCAATCGTTTTACTTCCACTTTGTGGAAAGTGGACAATGCGGAAAACAGTAATTGGAACTTCGATAAAATATACAAGATCAATTTTGTATTATCGAATGTGTTGCCCAAATTTGGGGATAATAATGCTAATGGGAACGACCTGAGCGGTAATGCCAATACCATCAATGGTGACCTTAACAGCATAAAACACTATATCGGTGAATTATTTTTCCTACGTGCTTGTGAATACTTTAAACGTTATCAGTTGTTTGGAGATTTTCCCATAATTATCTACCCATTGCCAGATGACAAAGAAGCATTGAGTGAAGCCAGTAAACGATCACCACGCAATGAGGTGGCTCGCTTTATTCTAAGTGATTTGGATAAAGCTATTACTTTATTAAAAGCTAAAAACATGCCGACGACTAGAATTAATGCGGATGCTGCCATTTTATTAAAGTCGCGCGTAGCTCTATTTGAAGGTACTTGGTTGAAATATTTTAAGAATACGGCTTTTGTACCCAATGGTAACGGTTGGCCTGGCAAGGCAAAAGATTACAATTCCACTTATCAATATCCCAGCGGGAATATTGATAGTGAGATAGATTATTTCTTAGAAATCGCCATGACAGCTTCTAAAGATATCGCAGAACGCTACAAAAATAAGCTTACAGAAAATACAGGTACCCTGCAACAGTCAACTAGCGAAGCTGCAAACCCCTATTTTGACATGTTTGCTCAAGAAGATTTATCTTCTGTCGATGAAGTTTTGTTATGGCGCAGATACGCTTATAACTTAGTACACCACAACGTAAATGTCTATGCTAGCTGGGGAAACAATGGCGTAGGCGTCACCCGTAGCTTTGTGAATAACTTTTTGATGGCTGACGGCACTCCTGTTTATACCCACGGTGATTATATGAACGGAGACGGATATTATATGGGAGACAAAACCATACACGACGTTCGTCAAAACAGAGACAGCCGATTGGTTATCTTTCTGAAAGACCCCGGACAACATAACATCTTAATAAAAGATGTGGTTGGTGAGACAGCCAATGTTGAAGAAACTTATCCATTGATTACCATTACAGATGGTGCCCGTCGTTATGTAACTGGGTATGCTTTACGCAAAGGAGGAGCTTTCCATCAGAAATATTATTCCAATTCAAAAGGATATACCGCCTCTATTGCTTATCGTGCGACAGAAGCCTTGTTGAATTACATGGAAGCCAGTTATGAAAAGAATGGTACTTTGGACGGAACAGCAACCGAATATTGGAAAATTATTCGCCGTCGTTCTCATGTAGATGAGGATTTTCAAAAGACCATTGCTTTAACGGATATGAGTAAAGAGGCTGAAAATGATTGGGGAGCGTGTTCCGGTGGTAAATTAATAGACGCAACTCTCTATAATATACGTCGTGAGCGCCGATGTGAATTTATGGCGGATGGGCTTCGTTATATGGACTTATGCCGTTGGCGTGCTATGGACCAGTTGATTGAACATCCTTATATACCGGAAGGTTTCCATTTATGGAATACCCCCATGCAGGCTTGGTATACAGATTTGCTGTATGATGGATCAGACGCATCCAATGTATCTTCACCTAATGTCAGCGAATACTTGCGCCCTTACCAAAAGAATTCTAAACAGACCTGTTATAATGGTTTTACTTGGCGTATGGCTCATTATCTGCACCCCATTATGATTAAGCAGTTTTTGATCACCGCCCCCGATAACAAAACAGTAGAGAATTCTCCTCTCTATCAAAATCCATATTGGCCTATAGTACCGGATATGCCTGCTGAAAAATAAGTTTCAGGGCATTCTAATATCTTATGATTGGAATGCCCTGATAACTTGATATCATACGACTGATAAGAAAAGAGTAGCCATTGTATGTATTTTTTGTACGATAATACAGGTATTGCAACTAAATTCCATGTCTGCAACTCTTTATAATTCCGATATTTGCATAATAAACGAGCCGACACAAATCGGTGTTCATTCTTTATAATAATGTATCAAATGAAAAACATCATTATCGCTTTCTTCTTGATGCTTGCTCCTGTCGGAGTAACAGCCCAATATCAGAAAGCACAGGAAAAAGCTCCTCTGGTCAATGTACCTTTGGAAAATTTTGCATCACAGCAGAAAGTCCTTTTTAACTTTGGCTGGAAATTCCAGTTGGTTACAAACGAGAATAAAAATACCGATTTCGCCTCACCTGCCTTGGATGACTCTTCCTGGCGTACATTGGACCTTCCTCATGATTTCCAGTTCGAACAACCCTGGACTGAAAATGGTGGAGGTGCACGCGGATTCAAACCTATGTGTGAAGGATGGTATCGCAAGTCTTTCCCTACCGATCCGTCGTGGAAAGGGAAACGGGTAGTCTTGGATTTCGGAGGCATCATTTATTGGGGCGATGTCTATCTGAACGGTACCAAAATAGTCTCGACAGATTATGGATATGTGGGACTTGAAGCGGACCTTACCCCTTTTCTACGTCACGATGGAGAAAATGTGGTAGCTGTCTATGCCTCTACCGGTCCCAAGAAAGGTTCACGCTGGTACACGGGAGGCGGTCTGTTCCGTGATGTATATCTGCAGGTGCAGAATCCCACACACATCGCCCGCCATGGGGTGTATATTACTACCCCCGAGGTTTCCTCTTCTCGGGCAACGGTAGCCGTACAGGTTGAGGTGGACGGCTGGCAGAAACATGACGTACGGATACGGACCACCCTCCGCAATCCGGAAGGTGTCATAGTAGGCTCCGTGCAATCCGGTATGCCCGAACATACGCACCAAACCTGTACGGAAGTGAAATTACCGGCGCTTACTCTGGAGAATCCACAACTTTGGTCATGTGACTCTCCGCAACTTTATAGTGCTGATGTAGTTGTGATGGCGGACGGTATGGTAGTGGACAGTCTTACTGAACAGTTTGGTATCCGTAAATTGGAATTCTCTTCCGAATTTGGTTTCAGACTCAATGGTGAGAAAATATTCCTAAAGGGAAATGCCAACCATCATGACCTTGGCGCATTGGGAGCTGCCAGTTACGACAGGGCCATCGAACGCATGATGCTACAACTCAAATCCTTCGGTTACAACTGCATCCGCTGTTCACATAATCCGTACAGTGACAGTTTTGCCCGCATTGCAGATCGTGTGGGGATGTTAGTAGTGGACGAACTGACGGACAAATGGAGTGACAATGACTATTGGGGCGGACGTCAACCGTTCACCCATATCTGGCACAAACTGATTACAGAATGGATCAAACGCGACCGTAATCGTCCGTCCATCATTTTGTGGAGTTTGGGAAACGAGCTTCAGATTCGTGAAGGATGGGCAGGTTTTGAAGGAACCAACGATTGGGGAATCACTACCTATAACATCTTCAACCAGCTGGTAAAGAGGTGGGATAATACACGCCTCACTACTGTTGCCATGTTCCCTGCTCGTGCGGGAGCTATAACCCGACATGACAAGGAGTTCAACGACTATTTGGTGCCGCCCGAACTGGCTTGTGCTACAGAAGTGGCATCGTTCAATTACCAGTCGGATAAATATGACGCTTATTTGAAATATAAACCTGACCTTATCTTGTTCCAGAGTGAGGCTGAAACAAGTAATCTGTTACAGCCTTATTATAATATGGATAGAAAACGGACGGTGGGCATGGCCTATTGGGGATCCGCCGAGTATTGGGGAGAATCCAACAAGTGGCCCAAGAAAGGCTGGAATTACTCTTTCTTTGACCATACCATGCGTCCCTATCCCCAAGCCTACCTTATTAAATCGGCTTTCATGCCAGAAATTCCCGAAGTACATATCGGAGTGGTCGATGCGGCGGGGGCGGAAAGTGTCAACTGGAATGACGTCATAGTGGGACGCATGGCACTGAACGAGTGCTGGAATCATACTCCGGGCAGCAGACGGTCACTCTTCACCTTCACTAATGCACATTCTGTAGAGTTGTTGGTAAACGGTCAGAGCATGGGAATTCAAGAAAACGATACGACACGGGCAAACCTGCGTAATATGATTTATTGGAAGGATGTTCCTTATGGCAACGGTGGCTCTGTGGTGGCAATAGCCCGTGACAAGTCGGGCAAAGAAGTGGCGCGTCATCGTATTGAAACTGCCGGAAAAGCCGTGGCACTCCGGATTGAGGCGGAAACACCGACGGACTGGAAGGCAGACGGTATGGACTTGCAATATATAAACGTGACGGTCATAGACAAAAAAGGTCGTCCGGTATGGGACTACAACGAGCCACTTACTTTACAAATGGAAGGTGCGGCACGGTTGGTGGCATTGGATAACGGGGATCATTATACGGATGAGCTCTTTCATGGCATAACTTCCAAACGAATGTATCAGGGAAGGATGCAAATTATTCTCCGAAGCGATCAGGAGGCTGGGAATGTTACGGTCAAAATATCCTCAGCTGGATTGAAAGGCACACTTCGGTTGAAAACGATAAAAGAATGAAAGGAAATATATGAATAAAAGATTAAAATTACTTGGCATCTTTATAACAGCATCTTTATGTTGTTATGCCCAGACAAAAGAGTTCGATCCTTCTCTGGATCCTAATGTAACCATCGTGAGCCGGCAATCTCAGGAGGAATGGAACAGTCGCTATATGTGGTATCCGGGACAACTGGCTGCTTTCTACCAGCAACAATGTGCCCGTATCTCAAAAGAGCGTTGTGTCAATGTAGGATATCCGGGTAAATTTTTTGCAAAGAACAATCATGCCTGGTTCAGAAAAGAGGTAAGATTGAAAAAGGAAAGTAGTCTTTGCTGGGAGGGCCCGTCGGATATTGTTCTTTATATAAATGGTGTAAAACAGTCTGTTTCCGGTAAACAGGTTATTTTACCCGTGGGCAGATCCTCTTTATTGTTTGAGGTGACAACGGATGACTCGTTACCTTGTATCATTCTGAAAGGGGCGGGACTGGAAAATCCGGATGAATGGCAGGTCAGCATGGATAAAGAGCATTGGACAATACCCGAGAGTGCCGTCATGTATAATAAACCGGGCGTGTTGCCGGATGCTCCGCAAGATATGACAGCCCGGATTAAACCTTCACAAATACTCCCCATGCGCAATGCTGAGATGCAAGGTAAAGACGGAATTAGTATCGGAAAGAATGGTTATGTCCTCATCGACTTTTTCCATCTTGAGATTGGAACACTGACCTTTCAAGCGAAAGGAAAGGGAACTATAACCGTACGCGTTGGCGAAACTCCCGAAGAAGCACTGGAACGGGATGATAAGAAACTGGAACAATATCCATTGGTTCCTATTACCTTGTCAGAAGAAGGCGGCACCATCACTTTGCCGGAACGCGCTCTCCGATATGTTTCACTGGAATGCGACAAGGGGGCTGAGATTACCTCCCTTCGTTTTGATGCGTCATTGTGGCCGGTAGAGCACCAGATGCAGTTTGAAACGGATGATGATTATGTGAACAACCTGTTCAAAATGAGCAGTGCGACATTGCATACCAGTATGCACCGCTTTTATCTGGACGGGGTGAAGCGTGATTTTCTTCCCTGGTCCATGGATGCGCTGGTCAGCACCCTAGCGGGGGATTATCTTTTCGGTGACCAGCAAGTGTCAAAAAACGGAATTTCCATAGCACTGATGCCGCTTGATCCGCAGAAATCAGATATAGGGATTCCTGATTATCCGTTGCATGCTCTGTTCGGCCTGAAACAGAACTATCTGCGTTTCGGTGACTTGACCACTTCCCTTCAATACAAAGACCGCATCATCCTGTTGCTTGATTTTTATGCCTCCATCGTGGATGAGAATGGTTTTGTACACGGCAATTATGGAGACAGGCAGTTCGGTTATACCCCCGGATGGTCCACCTATAACGGTCCTGTTCGGAAAGGGGTGGCGGCCTATGCCCAGATCATGCTCTATTATAATTATGTGACCGGAGCTTATTTCGCGGATCTGTGGAAGGAGAGTGCATTGGCGGACAGATACCGCAAGTTGGCCCGGAATCTGAAAAAGAAGATTTTTGAACATTTTTGGGATAATGACCGGAAAGTCTTCATCAACGGTACAATGAATGACAATGTGACTGTGGACAAGCGTATTTCGCATCATGCCCAATATTGGGGAATACTGGCCGATATCTTTCCCAAAGAACATTATGACAACCTGTTTGAAAATGTTCTGCCGAATTTGCCGAACTATTATGAGGTGGTCAGTTATGAGAAAGGTTATGAGTTTCTGGCTTATGCCAAAGCCGGGCGGATAAAAGAGTTATGGGATCATATCTATGGTGTGTTCGGCGACTGGATGGATCAGGGACATACCCGTTTCCCGGAGAACTTTATGATGAACGCCTCCAGGGCCCGTCAACTGGTATTTTATAATCGTCCGTACGGCCTGAGTCTTTGTCATGGGGCGAATGGAGTCCCGGTAGTGGTAGGCGCATTGAACGGTCTTATCGGTTTCAGCCAGTCTTCGATGAAGACGAATGAATATACCATTAAACCGGAGTTACTCCATTTGAAGTGGATTCATTCCAGAATTCCGGTAAAGGAAGGATATATTGTCTTGAAACTGAATGCCGAGGGGGAGAGCACTATTGACATTCCGGCAGGATGTACAGTCAGAATTATAAAAAAGACCGGAAAGAAGCCACTGGTACTGAGAAAACAGGGCGGGTACAGTTTCCGGTTGAAGGACTGAGCGTTGAATAGAAAAAAGTGTCTGTTCAATAGCCATATTCTTTATTAAGTCATTCTTAATGTACTTGATTAAACCGACAAGTTGCAAGTTCTTGAATTTCTTCCTAGCTTTGTATTCGTTTGTTTTCAACAGGAGTACTTGCGTGAAGAATATGAAAAGCATAGGAAGGATAGTATTACCAATCATTATTTTGTTATTGACTGTGCGGATAAATGCCGTTCCGGTCAAAGCATTTGATATGATAGTAAGAAACCTTCCTAATTCGGAACAGTTGCCGACCAAAGAATTGCTTTGTATCTTCCAGGATTCGGAAGGATATATGTGGTATGGCACTGAAGGGGGAGGCTTGTGTCGTGATGATGGATATACGGTGAAAGTATTCCGTTCTGATTTCAAAAATCCGGGAATCTTGGAAAACAACAGTGTGACGTGTATTGCTGAAGACGGTGAAGGGAAAATATGGTTTGGAACGAAGCGTGGCGCCTATATTTTGTCAAAAACAGATTATGAGATAAGGGCGCTTGCTGATGAAACGATAAAGAGCTGGACTATAACTACAATGACAGCGACGTCTGATGGTACGATCTGGATTTCGACTAACAGGCATTTGTTTCGATACAATGAGTCAGGGGAAAGAACTGGAAAATATATTCTTAAATGGAAAGGACGGGAGAATACCGTCAATTCTATTTATGAGGATAAGAAAAAGACTGTTTGGGTAACTCAAGCAAAAGGCGGGCTTTTTTGCTATGATAAGGTAAAGGACTCTTTTATTTCATATCCTTGGCCCTATGATGAGTATCCCACAAGCATGACGGAAGATCATAACACTCCGTATTATTGGGTTACTACTTGGGGAAAAGGAATTGTACGTTTTGACCCCAAGGCACAGGATACGGACAAAATGTTTGGATTGCAAACAGTGGATAATGCGTCTTCTAACTCCGATACCCGAAAGCTTCATCATATTATACAAGATTCTGTTAAGGGATATTTGTGGGTGACTGCGGCAGATAACTTATATGCCTATAAAATAACGGCCGATGTATCCTTGGATAAGGTGGATCTCTCCCGTTTATTATCAGCTGACAGGAAAATCCTCACAAAGATTCTTTCCGATCAATCCGGAAATTTATGGGTGACAGGTTATTATCCTTCTTCTTTCATTATTTCTTTTCTTCCTAATGAAGTGCTTTCTTTGTCTATGGAAGGGGTAAAGCAAAATTTGGGGGTAATCGCGTCTCCTATGCAGTTTTCTCAAGAGAAGAATTATTATTGGATCAGACAAAAGAAATTGGGACTGTATGCTTATGATCCCCAGAGAGATCGTATGTCTGTTGTTAAGAATGACAGGGAGCTTTCTTTTTTCTTTGAGAAGCCATCGGATAGAGAGGGAATCTATATGGTAAGGGATCATTCGGTTATATTAATTCGGTATAAGGAGGACCGGCTTTTTGAATCCATCGTATGTACCATACCCATTAAACAAGGTGAGCGTATCCGCGCTTTGCATGATGACCGTCGTGGGAATCTTTGGATAGGTACCACTTACCATTTATTCCGGTATAGGATGAAGGATGGCCGATTGACTACAGTTTGTGATGATGTTGGTTTTATAAATGCTATCGTTTCGTCTAATGAAGGAGTTGTTTATTTTGCAACTGAAAGTAGAGGGTTGTGGAGAGTTTCCGGAGAAAGCCGGTTGCAAATAAAGGATACAGGAGAAAATTATTCGGTATTGACTGTCGCACCGGACAACAATCTTTGGGTGGGTACTAAACAGGGCAATGTGTATAGTTATTCTCCGGATACGAATGATTTTATTTCCCGGACAAAAGATTGTGGATTGACAGGGGATGCTGTGTTGGATATAAAGTCGGATGACGATGGGAATCTTTGGATTCTTACATCACAGCGGGTGATGGTCTATCATCCCGGAACACATATCTTTACTATGATGTCTTGTACTGATTCTTGGATAAATCTGGAAGATTTCCAGTCATTGTATAAAGGTCCTCGGGGAGAAATGAGTGTGGGTGGACGAGGTGGAATTGTGACTTTTCCTCACTATAATGAAAAAAAGAGGAGGATACCTGAGCCAACGGTGTGTTTGACATCCGTCGAAATGAATAACACCTCTGAAATCGGGGTGGATAATCAAAAGAAAATAAGCCTGTCTCCTCATGAGAGAAATGTGAAATTGTTTTTTTCTACTTTTGACCATTTGAATACGAATAAGGTAAGATATGCTTATCGTTATAAACAAAGAAACGATAATTGGGTGGCCTTTCCGGCAGGGAAAATAGTATCGGCTTGTCTGATTTGTCAAAGGGGGAATTTGAACTGGAAGTCCGTGCTACAGATGAGAATGGGCTGTGGAGTAAGAGTACATTGACGGTCATGATCCAATGTTTGCCTGCTTGGTATGAAACAGGCTGGGCGTATTTGTTTTATGTGCTTGTTGTTTTATCGGTTGTTTGGGGATTGGGCCGGATGTATATGAAATTACGGGAGTCCATTGTTGCACAGACTGTTCTGCCATTGGAACAAAATCCGGAGCAAAGGCAAGAGATAGATCCATTGCCGGAAGAAGGAAAAGTAGAAGCGAATTCTATTTCAGCATCTGATGAGCAATTAATAAGGAAGGCATTGGATATGGTTGAGAAGAACCTTAGTAATCCTGAATATTCCATAGAAGATTTAAGTAGGGATATGTGCATGAGTCGTGCTACTCTTTACCGTAAGATTACATCCATCACCGGAAGCTCGCCTTCTGATTTTGTGAAGAATGTACGTCTTCGTAAAGCTGCCGAATTATTGAAAGAAGGAGGGCTTTCCATTGCTGAGATAGCTGATCAGGTTGGTTTTAATACGCCTAGTTATTTCACAAAATCATTCAAGAAACTGTTTGGGGTGTTGCCTACACAATATAATAAGTGATGTTTTAGTGATAAGAAGGAGATGGCTTTTGTGGCAGTTGATAGAGGAATAATTATAAATATGATTCATAAAGTTCAATTAAAGTGTATAAATTTCCATGTTAATGAACAAAAATACATTTTTGGGCTTTATAAATAATGATATATTTGTAAAATGCTGCTTGGATATTTCAGATTGAAAGAAATAAGGTACTCATTTTACATTTAAGACCATGAAAGAACTAAAGATGTACATCGATGGGCGATTCATCGAAAACCAATCCGATAAGTGGATTGATGTATTGAACCCTTCTACGGAAGAAGTGATATCTAAAATGCCTGATGGCACACCGGAAGATGCACGTGCTGCTATAAATGCTGCCGTGAAGGCACAGCTTTCTTGGGAGAGTCTTACCTCTATTGAACGTGCCGGCTATTTAACTCGGATTGCACAAGGTATCCGCAAGCGGGAACAGGAATTGACTGATATTATTATCCGGGAGGGTGGAAAAACAAGAGGATTAGCTAATGTAGAGGTGTTATTTACGGCTGATTACCTTGATTATATGGCTGGATGGGCCCGTCGCTATGAAGGGGAAATCATTCCTAGTGACCGTCCTCACGAAAATATATTTGTCTTTAAGAAACCTATTGGGGTGACAACAGGCATCCTGCCTTGGAATTTTCCTTTTTTCTTGATTGCCCGTAAGGCCGCTCCTGCTCTGTTGACGGGGAATACAATTGTGGTAAAGCCGAGTCAGCTGACACCGGAAAACGCGTATGTTTTCGCACAGATTGTAGATGAAGTTGGGTTGCCTAAAGGTGTATTCAATCTGGTGAACGGTCGTGGTTCGGTGATTGGACATGAACTGGCTGCTAACCCTAAAGTAGGTATGGTTAGTCTGACCGGAAGTGTGGAGGCTGGAATACAGACTATGGCAGCCGCTTCTACCAATGTGACGAAGGTTTCTTTGGAATTGGGAGGGAAGGCTCCCGGTATTGTAATGCCGGATGCAGATTTGGATTTAGCTGTAAAATCCATTATTGCTTCGCGTGTTATTAATACAGGACAGGTATGTAATTGCTGTGAGCGCGTGTATGTACATTCTAGTATAAAAGAGGCTTTCCTTGAGAAACTGTTGGCAGGATTCAAGCAGGTGAAAGTGGGTGATCCGAATCAGTATACAGACCTCAATATGGGTCCGTTGATTGATGCCAATGCACTGAAATCAGTAGAAGAGAAAGTGAAAAAAGCTATTGAGCAGGAGCTGAGTTGCTATGCGGTGGTCATCGTATCGGTTCTAAAGGATATTTCTTTGAACCGACGATTTTGATTAATTGTACCCAAAAGATGGATATTATTCAGGAAGAAACTTTTGGACCGGTACTTCCGGTTGTTGAGTTTACAGAGGTGGAAGACGCCATTGCCTGGGCTAATGATTGTGAATATGGGCTGACTTCTTCTATTTATACCCAGAACCTGGATATGACATTCAAATTGATTCGTGCGTTGAAATTTGGTGAAACTTATGTGAATCGTGAGAATTTTGAGGCGATGCAGGGATTCCATGCCGGATGGCGTAAATCTGGTATCGGCGGCGCGGATGGTAAACATGGGCTGGAAGAGTATTTACAGACGCAGCTGGTTTATTTGGAAACTAAAGGCTGATTCTCATCATTATTCTATGTAGGATTGTCTCGGGATATAATTCGTATTTTATGTCTCGAGATACATCTTGTTATATGATGGATATTTATTATTGATTTGGATTGATACTTTAAGAAGTATAGAGTACAAAATACTTGTTGTTTCGTCCTGTTGGAAAAGGTTTATTCATCATAAAACAGCATGCTATGAAATTGTTTTTTTCCTTCGTTTTTGCCTTATTGGCTTTTACAGCTTGTACAAAACCCGAAAAGGAAGTCTATATCTTCACTTCTCATCGTGAGCCGGCATTGGACGGGTTACATTATCTTTACAGCTATGACGGCTATCATTGGGATAGTATCGCAGGTTCATGGTTGAAACCGGAAATAGGAAATAAGACTCCTTATTATAATTATTTCACTAAACAGACCGAAGAACAGAAATATGCTCCCAATTCGATGATGCGTGATCCGTCCATGACCCAAGGCCCGGATGGAACTTTCCATTTAGTGTGGACAATCAGTTGGAATGGAGAACAGGGATTTGGTTATGCCAGTTCTAAAGACTTGATTCATTGGAGTGAACAACGCGAAATTAAAGTGATGAAAGACTCTTTGACTAACAATGTGTGGGCACCGGAAGTTTTCTATGATGATGAAAAGGAACAGTTCATCGTTGCCTGGTCTTCTGCCATTCCTGTAGAAAGATATACGGCAGCCGATAGTTTGGGAGCTAATAAAAGTCACCGTGCCTATTATACCACGACCAAGGATTTCCAAACGTTTACTCCTGCAAAGGCGTTTTATGATCCGGGATTTAATTCTATTGACGGATTTATAGTAAAGCGTGATAAAAACGACTATGTATTAATTATAAAAGACAATCGCAAGCCTGGTTACAGTGATTTGTTCTGTGTATCCGGGCCATCGGCAGAAGGACCTTATGCTGATCCGTCAGTAAAATTTGCACCGACTTACTCTGAAGGTCCGTGTGCCGTGAAAGTAGGTGATGAATGGTTGATTTATTTTGATGTTTATCGGGAAGGACGGTTTGGAGCCGTGTCTACAAAAGACTTCAAGAACTTTACTCCCATTGACGATCAGATTTCTATTCCACAAGGACATAAGCATGGTACTATCATAAAAGTTCCCGAATCAGTTTTACTCAACCTGAAAGCGGAGGAAGCTAAAAGATTCCCTCAAAAAGACTAGTTATTACCCAGAATTGTCTGCTTGAATAAGTTACTTTGGGCTTTTGAAATTTATAAGATGAATGCACAAATGAAAAACAAGAATCTAGTATTATTATTCCTTCTTCTGATGGTGGAAGGAGGGCTGCTTTCGGCAGCAGCACAGAGCAAATCGTCGGTTTATAAGCCTTGGAGTCATGGACAACTGAAAGTAAGTAAAGAGAACCGTTATCTGATGAATGCGGACGGAACTCCCTTTTTCTGGTTGGGAGATACGGGATGGCTGTTGCCCGAGAAACTGAATAGAGATGAGGCTGCTTATTATCTGGAACATTGTCGTCAGGCAGGTTTCAATGTGGTGCAGGTACAGACTATAAATGGAGTTCCTGCCATGAATTTCTATGGCCAGTATTCCATGATAGATGGTTTCAATTTTAAGAATATAGACAGAAAAGGAGTTTACGGGTATTGGGATCACATGGATTATATTATTCAGAAAGCTGAGCAGAACGGCATTTACATAGCGATGGTATGTATCTGGGGAGGGCTTGTGCGCTCCGGAAAGATGAATGTTGAAGAGGCCAAAGCGTATGGTAGATTTTAGGTGAACGATATAAAGATGCCCCTAATATTATTTGGGTAATCGGTGGAGATACTTATGCTGACCGGAATACTGAGATTTGGGAGGCGTTGGCGAATAGTATTCTTGCTGTGGACGAGAATCATATAATGACCTTTCATCCGTTTGGTCGTACATCCAGTGCTACCCATCTGAATAATAAGGAGTGGATGGATATGAATATGTTCCAAAGTGGACACAGGCGTTATGGCCAGAAAAAAGGAGAAGGTGATACTTCTGTTACGGGATTGGAGGAAGACAATTGGCGTTATGTAGAAGAGGCTTTGTCCATGACTCCACTGAAGCCTGTTCTGGATGCAGAACCCAGTTATGAAGGTATTCCTCAGGGATTGCATGATCCTGCCCAGCCACGCTGGCGTGACTGTGATGTGAGACGCTATGGATATTGGTCTGTTTTTGCGGGCTCTTGCGGACATACATACGGACATAATAATATCATGCAGTTCTTGAAACCGGGTACACCTGGTGGGTATGGAGCTGATGGAATAGAGAAACCTTGGTATAAAGCAATGCAGGATCCCGGCTTCAATCAGATGAAATATCTGAAGAATCTGATGTTAACTTTCCCTTATTTTGAACGTGTACCGGATCAAAGTGTAATTGCCGGTACGAATGGGAATCGTTATGACAGAGCCATTGCGACTCGCGGAAAGGATTATTTGTTAGTATACAATTACTCCGGAAATCCGATGTCTGTTGACTTGACTAAAATCAGTGGCGCAAAAAAGAAAGTATGGTGGTATAGTCCTAAAGATGGAAAACTTTCTTTTATAGGAGAATTTGATAGTAAAATTACTCCCTTTACCTATGACGGCAGTTATAATCGGGATAATGACCAGGTATTAATTGCTATAGATTCAAGCAAGAATTATATTTCTACCGAATGGCTGGAACTTCCTATGGTAAATCAATAGCATTTTTAAGGAATACAGCCAAAAAGTCTTATTAAGTCTTAATGAAACGGGAAAAGTCAATGCGGAAATTGTAATTTTGAAAAAACACATTTACAAATGAAACGCATTGGCTTGTTCTTATTCTTTTGTATTCTTTCCTTGCATGGCATAGCTCAGGTTGAAAATGACAAGGATACGCTCATCATCCGGCAAGATAAAATCAATGAGTTTATCAATGAGATGAATGAGGCTGATAAAAGTATGGATTTTATAAACGAACCTCCTACGTTGACACCTCCCGTTTTATCTGATACATTGCGGATGCCAAAATTTGATTTTACTTCCCGTGAAGAAATGCCTAAGATATCCCCTTATACTTTTTCCGGAAATCCTTTCGGACATGATTATATAGATGGACGTGCTTATCAGATTAATAGTACAGGGATTCTGAGTGGTTATCATTCCTTTCAAGGGTTGCCTTCTATAGGTGAGGCACGTAATGCCGGAGTGATGTACACACAGCGTCTCAATGATTTTATAACCGTGACGGGAGGAGTATATGCTGCTAAATACAATGTATATGGAGTCCGCTTTAATGATTTAGGTGCTAAGGGAAAGTTGTCTTTTCGCATTAATGACAGAATGAAGATCAATATGTTCGGCACATACTCGGTGTATAACGGATATGGTATGACTCCCGCTTCACAGCTTTTTATGAACCAGAATTCATACGGAGGCACTTTGGAATTTAAAATATCGGATAGTTTCGGAATTGAAGCGGGAGCAGAGAGGGAATTTAATCCGATGACCCGTAAATGGGAAACCCATCCTATTATTATGCCGGTATTCTATAAATAATAATTTGTGTATCTTTACGGCATGAATGAAGAGATAGAAGAGTATTACGAAGAGTTATACAGGCTTTATATAGATGAAAACCAGCCATTGGAACGCCGTTACAGGCAATTGCGTGAATCATTGGAGCGTGTGGTGCGTGAAAAGATACAAGGGAATAGTTTGCAGACCACTGATTTGGCCGCCCGTATTAATTATGTAGCCACTCAATATGGGCTGGATCTGAAAGAACAGAATCAGTTACATACCTTTCGTCTGACTTCCAATGATATTTTGAACCATCGTAAGTCTCCTGTAAAAGAAGAGTTCCTGTGTGATTTGCGTGCAGTGGCATACGCATATAGGAAGATGTTTGCACAGGATATTCCATTGAAGTTGTTCTCAGTTCTTCCCAAGCAGGAAATAGCATCTTCAGGGAAAAAAGAAAAGATGGAATACATCCGCCGCATCCGTGTATGCTTTGATTATGCCGATGATACCTATTTGTATGTACATCCTGTAGATGTAACAGCCGATGAACCTATACGGGTGGTTTATAATAAACCCGGTATAAATCATGAATTTGAAGAAACCATAAAGGAACTTTGGCGATATGCCCAGCTTAATCTGCTGGATGTTTCTGTAGATAGGGATGGAATTTATACCCCTTCTTTTATCGTATTGGAACCGGATTATTTGATAGATATCAGCTCACTGGCGGAATGTTACAAGGATTATGGCAGCCATCCGGCAAACTATTTTTTGAGCCGGCTGGTGCCGATTGATAATGCCCGCCCTTTGCTGTTGGGAAATATAGCCAATCTGTTTCTGGATGAATGGATACATGCAGGTGAGGAGGAGCCGGACTATATAGACTGTATGAAGAAGGCATTCCGGCAGTATCCCATTGAACTGGCTGCTTGTGCCGAACTTCGTGACCCGTCCAAAGAGAAAGAGTTTGCCAAGGATTGCCGGATGCATTTTGAGCATATACGGGACGTTGTACAACACACTTTTTTGGAGCCGGGGTATAATCTGGATAAAAAGGAGGCTGTGCTGGAACCGTCCTATATTTGCGAGGCGTTGGGCATTCAGGGACGTCTGGACTATATGCAGCGGGATATGAGCAGCTTTATAGAAATGAAATCGGGCAAAGCGGATGAATTTTCCATGCAGGGAAAAGTGGAACCCAAGGAAAATAATAAGGTTCAGATGCTGCTATATATGGCAGTGTTGGAATATAGCATGGGACAGGACCGGCGGCGTATGCATCCCTATTTGCTTTATACCCGTTATCCTTTATTGTATCCGGCCAGAGCATCGTGGGCTCAGGTAAGGCGGGTTATCAATTTGCGTAACCGTATTGTTGCTGCCGAGTATGGGGTACAATTCCATAATCATCCTGATTTTACACGCAACTTGTTGGCACAAATCAATCCGGAGGTGGTGAATGAAAGAAAACTGAGCGGCAGATTCTGGGAACAGTATTTGAAGCCCTCTATCTCGCGTTTCCGGGAGAAGCTGTCGGCGTTGGAACCTTTGGAGCAGGCCTATTTTTATACGCTTTATAATTTCATTACAAAAGAACTTTATACCTCCAAATCGGGAGATGTGGATTATGAAGGACGTGCAGGGGCTTCAGCTCTTTGGCTGAGTACACTGGATGAGAAACGTGAGGCGGGAGAGATATTATATGATTTGCAGATAATGGAAAATAGGGCATCACAGGCTCATAAGGCTTATATACTTTTGTCTATTCCGCAATATGATGAAATGTTTCTTCCCAATTTCCGTACAGGAGATGTGGTTGTGTTGTATGAGCGTAATAATGACTTGGATAATGCGACCAATAAAATGGTTTTTAAGGGTAATATTGAGCAGATTACAGATACAGAATTGCGTATTCGTTTACGTGCTACCCAACGTAATGCTTCCGTTTTTTCTCCGGACAGTCGTTATGCTGTAGAACATGATACGATGGATACTACATTTCGCAGTATGTATTTGGGACTCTCCGCTTTTCTGGATGCGAATACGGAAAGACGGGAATTATTGCTGGGACAACGGCCTCCCCGCTTTGATTCGTCTTTTGATGAAGCTATAGCGCTGACCGGTGATGATTTTGAGAGGGTGGCGTTGAAAGCTGAGTCGGCCCGTGATTATTTTCTTCTGGTGGGACCTCCCGGAACAGGAAAGACTTCGAGGGCGTTGCGTAGAATGGTGGAACATTTCTATGCAGCATCATCTATGCAGATATTGTTACTGGCTTATACCAACCGGGCTGTTGATGAAATTTGTCAGTCACTGTCCTCTATCACTCCCTGTATAGATTATATACGGGTGGGAAGTGAGCTTTCCTGTGATGTACGCTTTAGAGGACATCTGTTGGAGAATATATTGGCGGAATGCAACAGTAGGAGAGAGGTGAATATCCGTATGGCAGATTGCAGAGTATATGTTGGAACCGTGGCCTCTATTGCGGCTAAAGCTGAACTTTTTAAATTAAAACGTTTTGATGTAGCCATAGTGGATGAAGCCACCCAAATATTAGAACCCCAATTGTTGGGTATTCTGTGTGCCAAGTTTGCTGATGAAAGAAATGCAGTGGGTAAATTTATCCTGATAGGTGATCATAAACAGTTGCCTGCCGTTATTTTGCAGAATAGCGGACATTCTGAAGTGCATGATGAGGGACTTAGGGAAGCCGGACTTTTTAATTTAAAAGATTCTCTGTTTGAGCGGCTTTATCGTTTTCATTTAAAAGAAGAATCTCCTAAAGCGATAGATATGCTTTGCCGTCAGGGGCGTATGCATCCGGGAGTGGCTTTTTTTCCCAATAAAGCATTTTATGCCGGAAAATTGGAGGCTTTGGGATTACCTCATCAGTTGGAGCACATAGAGGCTCCGGTACGTTTTATCCCTTCGAAGCAAGATTTGGAGAGCGTTTCCGGAAAAACAAACAGATATGAGGCACAGATTGTCGCCGGTTTAGCCAAAGAGGTGTATTTGGCTCATGAAGAGGAATTTGATCCGAATCGAACGTTAGGGGTCATTACTCCTTATCGAAGTCAGATTGCTTTGATACGTAAAGAGCTTCAGGCATTGGCTATTCCTGCTTTGAGTAGGATTTCCATTGACACTGTGGAACGGTATCAGGGCAGCGAACGTGATGTCATTATTTATTCTTTTTGTGTGAATCACCTCTATCAATTAAGGTTTCTGCCCAACCTGACAGAAGAGGACGGTGTACAGATTGACCGTAAGCTGAATGTCGCTTTAACGCGTGCACGCAAGCAGCTTTTTATCACAGGAGTCCCTGAAATATTAAGTCATAATTCTATCTATCAATATCTTCTGAAAACTATTTATTAGGGAAAAAAATACCACAGGCTACTTAGGTGTGTAGTCTGTGGTGAATTCTTTAATTAGGCATCAACCGGTTTGTATTTGGGAACCAATGCTTTCATGATAATCCAACCAACCAAATAAGCTACGGCACATACACAGAATATGATGAAGTAGCCGGCAGGTTTTCCTTCGAATCCCATAAAAGTCATATTCGTTTCTGCTGCATAGTCAAACAGTCTGCCAGATCCCATATTAATACAGAATGAACCTATACCACCTGCCATACCACCAATACCTACGATAGTAGCGATGGTGCTTTTGGGGAACATATCACCTACTACAGAATAAATATTGGCAGACCATGATTGGTGTGCCGCACCTGCAATACCGATAATAATGATAGGATACCAATATGAATAATTGCCTAAAGGTTGGGCAAACAATGCCAGCAGTGGGAACAAGGCAAAGATAAGCATAGCCTGCATACGGGCTGCATATGGATTCTTACCTGTTTTATTAATGATAATAGTAGGTAACTTACCACCATAAATAGATAACATGGTAATAGCATATAATACGAAAATCAACATTTGTGCGGTACCCGTATCTGAAGCGAAACCGTATACATCCGAAATATATGCCGGAGTCCAGAACAGGAAGAACCACCATACGCCATCAGTCATGAACTTACCGACAAATACAGCCCATGTTTGGGGAAATTTGAAACATTGCAAGAATGAAATCTTCTTGTTGTCGAAGTCGTTGGCAGCAGCTTGTTGTTCTGCTGATTCTTCAGGATTGTTGTTGTCTTGTTCGATATATTCCAGTTCGGCAGCATTCACGCGAGGGTTGACATTGGGTTTCTTATAGAGGAACATCCAAAGTCCCATCCAAATGAATCCTAAACCACCGATAACGATGAAAGCCATTTCCCATCCGTTGCCCACACCAATACTTTGGAAATAACGTGCCAAAGGAGGGATAGTGATCGGAGCGGCTAAAGCACCTACTGTAGAACCTGCATTAAAGATGGAAGTGGAATATGCACGGTCCTTTTTCGGAAAATATTCGGCTGTTACCTTAATAGCTGCTGGGAAGTTTCCTGCCTCACCTACACCTAATACGATTCGGGCAGCGATAAAGTAATAAACGCTGGTAATGGCGATAGTTGAAGCGACGGCTCCTGTTGCAGAAAGCATCTCTTCTGCGTTATGAATACCTAATGTTTCTTCGGTTGCCCAACCGCACAATGCATGAAGACAAGCTCCTAAGGACCAGACAAAGATAGCCCAGAGATAACCTTTTTTAGTTCCCATCCAGTCAATGAAACGACCGGCGAACAGGTTGGCAATGGCATACACTATAGAGAAAATAGCTGTGATATCTCCGTAATTCGAATCCGTCCAGTGAAATTCCGGAGCAATGAAGTCTTTCCAGGTTAGTGAAAGCACCTGACGGTCGAGGTAATTGACTGTAGTGGCAAAGAATAGCAGACCACAGATTATCCATCTGAAGTTTGTCATCTTCTCACCTACTTTTTGAAATGTACTCATGATAATAGATTTAATTATGTTTTTCTTATTAGACGCAAAAATAACCATTCTGTACCTATTCTCTATGCAAAAATTGGTGGAAAGCCTGTATAAATCGGTACAATGGTAAGATTTCTAAAAAAATCATTCTGAATGTCGCAAAAAAAACTGAAAACGAGTTGATTTCTTGCAACATTCAGAATGACAAGAGTTAATGAGTAATGGTGTGTACCATTCTACTTATCTCATATCTGTGTATTTTATTTCATCCTTGTCACTGTATTTCAGGTTTTCACCTCCCATACCCCAAATAAAGGTATAGTTGCTGGTACCTGCAGCGGCATGGATAGACCATTCGGGAGAAGTGATGGCTTGTTCATTGTGTAACCATACCAGACGCTCTTCTTGCGGTTCGCCCATCAGGTGGCAAATGGCATTTCCTTCAGGCAGGTTGAAATAGAAGTAGGCTTCCATACGACGGGTATGTGTATGGGCCGGCATGGTGTTCCATACAGAACCCGGAGCCAGTTCAGTAAGTCCCATCTGTAATTGGTTTGTACCGCCGTTTTTCACTCTTTCCAATACATCTTTTACAATTAACTGGTTTACAATACGGTCGTTGCTATCTTCCATTTTTCCATAATGATCTGAGATAGCTAAAGCATACTGTTTAGGATTTGCTTTTTGAAGCTTGGCGTCGGTAGTGATCAATTGAGTAACGTATGGCTTGTAAGCCGGTGCCGAATTGATATAGAATTTAGCCGGTTTGGCAGCGTCATTACTTTTAAAAGTAACTTCTTTATTCCCGCAACCTACATAGAGGGCTTCCTTGTATTTCATAGGATATTCTTTACCGTCTACAGTAACTACGCCATCACCGCCTACATTGATGACTCCTAGTTCACGCCGTTCAAGGAAGTAAGTGATTTCCGGACCCAGTTCACGGAAAGTTTCCAGCTTCAAAATTTTGTTTACCGGCATAGCTCCTCCGTAAATAAGACGGTCGTAAAGGGTGTATGTAACATTGATCTCATCCGGCGCCATCACCTTTTCCATCATAAATGAACTACGCAGACGTTCTGTATCATAGTGTTTCACATCTTGCGGATGGCAAGCGGTCTGTACTTTGTAATTTACTTGAGCTGAAGCTGCCAAGGCAGAAACACTCAGCATCATTGCAATCGCTAATTTTTTCATAATCATTATCTTTAAATTTTAATTTTTCATTGTTTTCTGGTATTTAATGATGGAACGACGGTTCAGCACCATTAAGAATAGTGTTATCAGTACTAAAATTCCGGAACCAATCCATTTGAATGAATAAGTCAAATGGAAAATAGCCCATGAGAAAGGACTTGAAGCAAAATCCAACGCACCACCTTCAAAACCAGACGGGATGTTTACGGCAGCATCTTGTGTCTTGGCGTATACATCATGTGCTGCTTTGGTGAAATAAGGAGCCAGATCTGTTACAAAATACAGACCGATGGCCAGCACAACAAAACCAATGATGAAAGTCTTTACTACATTTCCTTTTGTGATAGGTAATATCAATGGGAATACATAGAACATGCCAGCTAATGAAGCCAATGGTAAGAATTCATTGCCCGGAAGCACCACTGCCAATAAGATAGTAACAGGGATTAATAGTAATGATACAACTAACGTGGCCGGATGTCCGATCACCAAGGCAGGACTCATACCGATATTTAAGCCTACAGCACCCTTAAACTTCTTGGCGATCAGTTCGCGGGTAGCGTCCGAAATGGGTTTCAACCCTTCGATGAACAGGCTGGTAATACGGGGAATCAACTCCATTACCGCTCCCATCTTGATACCTAAACCTAGAATATAAGGAATCTTGTCTACTATTTCTTGTCCGTTCTTGCAAGATAATGCACCGATGCCACATCCTACCAGGATACCCAAGAAGAGAGGTTCGCCTAATAAACCGAATTTCTTTTTCATACCTTCCGCATCAATGTTCAGCTTTTCAAATCCGGGAATTTTGTCCAATACCTTATTTATAATGAGAGCGAATGGTACGAAACCTGCACAGAAGGGCTGCGGAATAGAAATACCTTCCATTTTATCATAGAAACCTTGAAATTTGTCTGCTGTGTAATCTGCTAAGATTAATGTGATGATATAACAGATAACAGCTGCGAAGAATCCCCACAAAATACTATCTGTTGCAAAATAAACTACGGCTCCGATAAAAGCAAAATGCCAATAGTTCCATAAATCAATGTTAACCGTACGGGTGGTTTTAGTCAATAACATTAAGATGTTAACGGCCAGACATACCGGAATGATGAATGCCCCTACGGAAGTGTTATAAGCTACGGCTGCAGCAGCAGGCCATCCCATATCGAATACTTTCAGTTGCAGGCCATATATTTCGACCACTTTGCTTAAGGCCGGACCCAGACTGCTGGTCAGAAGTGCGGTAACCACTGATAGACCAACGAAACCAACACCTACCAACAAACCGCTTTTTAATGCTTTGCTGAATTTGATTCCGATACAAACGCCTAAGATTGTAAAAATTATAGGCATCATCACCGCTGCTCCTAAACCGATGATATAACTAAAAACTTGTTCCATTCTCTTGTGAATTAATAGTAAATGACTGTGTTTTCTACAATAGTATAAATTAAAAACTGCCCCAAAAATAAAACCTTTTCTCAACTTATCAAACCTGAAAGACATAATAATTAGTAAAAAGACAATTTTTGAACGATTTTTATCGTTATCGTGCACAAAATAACCGTTTTCGCACACGAATACCAAATAATACACTTAGTAGGTTGAAAAGTGCACACTGCTTTTCGAGGAAAATACTACTTTTGTTTCATAAAATAAATAGGTCTAATACTAAAAATAAATGTCTTCATGAAAAAGAATTCTATTTGTAAAATTATTGTGTCCGGTTTGCTTGCGGCTGTTCCTTTGATGGGCATGGCTCAGCAGGTTTGTGGTAATAAGCCTTGGTCTGTACGTATGGCGGAATCAGAAATGGTGCGTTGTCCCGAATCTTGGCAATTGGATTTTCAGACCCGTTTGAAGTGGGATTACTGTCATGGCCTGGAACTTCAAGCTATGCTGGATGTATATGATGCATACGGTGATAAAAAGTTTTTTGATTATGCTGTGGCTTATGCTGATACAATGATTCATCAGGATGGCTCTATCGAAACTTATAAACTGGAGGAATATAATATTGACCGTCTGAATTCCGGCAAGATGCTTTTCCGTATTTATGAGCAGACTAAGGACGAGAAATACAAGAAAGCATTGGATTTGTTGCGCAGTCAGTTGGATACGCATCCTCGTAATGCCGATGGCGGTTTCTGGCACAAGAAGATTTATGAGAATCAGATGTGGCTGGATGGGCTTTATATGGGGCAACCATTTTATGCGGAGTATGCTTACCGTAACAACCGTGTGAATGATTATGCTGATATTATCAATCAGTTTGTCACAGTGGCCCGCCATAATTATGATCCGAAGACTGATCTATACCGTCATGCATGTGATGTGAGCAAGCGTGAAAAGTGGGCGGATAAAACTACCGGGTGGTCACAACACTGTTGGGGACGCGCCATGGGATGGTATGCAATGGCTTGTGTGGATGTACTCGATTTTATACCGGAACACGAAGCCGGACGTGAATCTGTTATCGAAATATTGAATAAACTGGCTGCCCAGATTAAACGTACTCAAGATCCAGCAACAGGGGTATGGTATCAGGTGATTGACAGAAGCGGGGATGAGGGGAATTATCTGGAATCCTCTTGTTCTACCATGTTTGTATATACTCTGTTGAAAGCGTTACGTAAGGGATATATTTGTCCTTCGTACATGGAAGTGGCTAAAAAGGGATATGAAGGGCTTTTGACCCAATTTATAGAAGTGGATGATAGAGGTGTGGTTTCTATTACTAAAGGTTGTGCTGTTGCAGGTTTGGGAGGCAAGCCAGTGTATCGTACTGGAGATTATAATTATTATATAACTGAAAAAATACGTTCTAATGATGCGAAGGCAGTAGGTCCGTTTATTATGGCCAGTCTGGAATGGGAACGTTTGTTTCAGAAAAACAGTTGTGGAACTGCATGTGAATAATAGGAGGTGATACGATGAGGAAAGTTTTAGGATTATTGTTGCTATTGTCTGTTGTAAGCGCAGCATGGGCTCAGGAACGTCAGGATACAATTGTAGTCTCACGTGATGGAACGGGGAATTTTCGTACTTTGCAGGAGGCTATAGAGAGTGCGCGGGCTTTCATGGATTATACTGTTACGATCTATGTGAAGAACGGAGTATACAAGGAGAAAGTGATTGTTCCTTCATGGGTGGAAAATATAGATATTATAGGTGAAGATCGTGATAAGACGATTATTACTTATGATGATCATGCGAATATAAATAAAATGGGTACTTTCCGCACTTATACGGTGAAGGTAGAGGGCAGTGATATCACTTTTAAAAATTTGACTATTGAGAACAATGCGGCTCAGTTGGGACAGGCGGTAGCTTTACATACGGAAGGTGACCGTTTGAAATTTATCAATTGTCGTATCTTGGGCAATCAGGACACTATTTATACAGGTGCTAAATTTACCCGTCTTTATTTCAAGGATTGTTATATTGATGGTACTACCGACTTTATTTTCGGTCCTTCCACCGCTTTATTTGAAGATTGTATTATTCACAGTAAACGCAATTCGTATGTAACGGCTGCTTCCACTCCGAAAGAGGCTAAATATGGATATGTCTTTAAGCACTGTAAGCTGACGGCAGAACCGGGAGTGGATAAAGTGTATTTAGGTCGTCCTTGGCGTCCATATGCTTATACTTTATTTATAGAATGTGAATTGGGGAAACATATTGTTCTTGCCGGATGGCACAATTGGGGTAAGCAGTCTAATGAAGAAACCGCCCGTTATATGGAATATAAAAATACCGGTGAGGGCGCAAATACTTCGGAAAGGGTGGCGTGGAGCAAACAATTAACAAAGAAAGAAGCTGAGGAGGTGACGGTCGATGCTATTTTTCGTACTCAAAGTGATTGGAACCCAATAGACTAGATTGATTTTGTAATTGCTTGAAAAGGAGACTTCTACGTTGGTGGAGGTCTCCTTTTTTTGTTGTGTTGAATAATTGGAACCCGTAAAAAACTACCTAATAAATCCACATAAAAAGATAAAAACTACACATCAAGGTAATGTTATATCCATAATTTTGCAACAGTGAAACTAAGGTCAAAACCTTAAAAAACATTTTAATAACTATAAAAACACATCTTATGAATCTAAAAGAATTAGCTAGAAAAGCTGTCTCAACTCTCTTTTTGAGTATGCTTTGTTTGGTTGCTTTTGCTCAAACCGCAACAGGTTTGGTGAAAGACAAAACAGGCGAACCTATGATTGGTGTGAATGTACTGGTAAAAGGAACAACCAATGGTACAATCACGGATTTCGATGGTAAGTTTTCAATTCCGGATGTTCCGAGTAATGCTACTTTGGTGGTTTCTTATATTGGGTATCTTACCAAAGAGGTAAAATCTGGAAAAGATTTGATAATTGTATTGGAAGAAGATAACAAGACTTTGGATGAAGTCGTTGTTATTGGTTATGGCACGGTGAAAAGACGTGATTTGACTGGTTCTGTCGCTTCTGTTACTGGAGAAAAATTAGCGGCTAATCCAGTTGCCAATGTCGCACAGGCTTTACAAGGACAATTGCCTGGTGTAAGTGTGACTTCTCAAGACGGTCGTCCGGGTGCAGGTATGTCTATTCGTATTCGTGGTGGTGGCTCTATCACCCAGTCTAATGATCCTTTATTCATTGTAGATGGTGTTCAAGTTAGTGGCATTGATGATATTCCTGCTGACAATATCGAAAGTATTGATGTGTTAAAGGATGCTGCTTCTACGGCTATTTATGGTGCCCGTGGTGCTAACGGTGTAATATTGGTTACTACTAAGGGAGGCAAGGATGGCCGGGTTTCCGTCAAGTATAATATGTATTATCAGATGAAGGAGAATCCAAAATTATTGGAAACTATGGATCCTTATGATTATGTATATAATACATGGGCATATATGAAGAGTCTGGGGGATTCTTATGGGGATGGAGTTGCCAGATATTTTGGATTAGGATCCAAGTATGGAAATCATTTGAATGAATATAAAAATATGACCACTCATAATTATATAAATGATTTGATGCAGACTGCGTCTTCTTGGAATCATGATGTATCTTTATCTGGTGGCACAGACAAAACTAAGTTTTATTCATCAGTTAACTATATGGATGATGAAGGTATCCGTGTGAAGTCTGGTTTCCAACGTTGGAATGCGAATTTCAAATTGACGCAAAAGATTAATAAAAAGTTAACTGCGGACTTTGATTTACGTTATAGTGAAATAGAAATTAATGGTTCTGGTTTTGGTAATGCAACCTCTGCTTACACTTATCGTCCTGTGGATAATCCTTTGGGGGATGCTTCTTTTACCGCTGGATTTGGTCAAGGTGATACAAATATGGAAGAAACTAGTAATCCTTTGTATTACTTGAATACTGTAGATTATATAAAAAACATGTACCGTATCCGTGCAAAAGGTGCTTTAACTTGGAATGTTATTAAAGGTTTGACGGCAAAGACGGAGCTATCGTTAAATCGTAATTGGAACCAGGAAAAGACATGGAATGCAGGACAGACAGAAAAAGATAATAGTTCTGCTAAATTGAAGAAAAGTGATGGTTACGGTGTGCGTTGGGCAACTACTTTGAATTATGAAGTACAGGGACTTGGAGATAATCATAATTTGTCTTTCTTGGTTGGTAATGAGGTCTTGGCTTCAAAGTCAGATTACACTGAAATATATGGTGTAGGGTATCCTGAAGGATTTACAATGGATGATGCGTTTGGTATGATTAATATGACTACTCCTTCATTGGGACAAGATTATTTTAAAGGTGAGATAGGTACTCCTAATCATACTTTATCTTGGTTTGGTCGTGCTAATTATTCTTATAAAGGTAAGTATCTTTTGACAGCTACATTCCGTGCTGATGGTTCTTCTAAATTTGCACCTAGTCATCAGTGGGGGTATTTCCCGGCAGCAGCTGCAGCATGGAGAATTTCAGATGAAGCTTTCATGGAAAATACAAGAGATTGGTTGGATAATCTGAAACTTCGTGTATCGTATGGTACTTCTGGTTCTGATAATATTGATGCTTCTTTATGGAGAGAAACATGGAAAACAGAACAAATTACAGTGGATGGTGAAAAGGTTACCACTTATGTGCCTGGTGATATGAAAGGAAATCCTGATTTGAAATGGGAAACTACTATTAGTCGTAATTTAGGTGTTGATTTTGGTTTCTTTAATAATTGGGTTCGTGGTAGTTTGGACTATTATTGGAATACGACAAAAAATATTTTAATGAAAGTGCCTATTGATGCAGCGTCTGGTTATAGCTATCAGTTCCAAAATGTAGGTAAAACCTCAAATAAGGGAGTTGAATTGGCTTTAGGCTTTGACATTGTTCGTGGTAAAGATTTTAATTTAGGTGTAAACTTGACTTATAATTATAATAAGAATAATATTGACGAACTGATGGATGGGGTCTTGGCAGATACGAGAGCTATGAATGATTGGGGTTCATCTATGGCTAAGCCTGCTTATGATTATATTATCCGTGAGGGGCATCCTGTAGGTACGATCCAAGGTTTTAAATCTGAAGGATATTATACGATTGATGATTTTACTTATGCGGATGGTAAATACACATTGAAACCAGGCATTCCGGATATTCAAGGTATTGTGAATTATCCGGATGGAGTTAAAGTACTGGCAGCAGATGGACAAACCGCCGTACCGGGTATGCCTAAATTTGCAGATACAACAGGTAATGGTGTTGTGGACGAGGATGACAAAACGATTATCGGCGAAGCTATGCCACAACATACAGGTGGTTTTACAATTAACGGTAATTGGAAGGCAATCGATTTTTCTGTAGGCTTTACTTATCAGATTGGTGGTGATGTGTATAATGCCAATGCAATGCATTCCTTGATGGGAAATAAAGACAATTCCGCTGGTCAGAATCGTTTGAAGTTCGTTTCTGAAACTTTCAAATATTATGATGTCGATACAAACGGTGACTTGATGCTGGTGAAAGATCCTACAGCTTTGGCGGCTCTTAACGCGAATACAAACTACAGTTCTTTCTTTTCTGAATATGGAATCGTAAGTTCTAAATTTATTGAAGATGCGTCTTATTTGCGTTTGAATACATTGACAGTAGGTTATACTTTCCCGAAAAATTGGATGAATAAGATTGGATTACAGAATGCACGTGTGTACTTTACAGGAAGTAATTTGTTCTGTATTGATGGATATTCTGGTATAGATCCGGATGTAAACACGAAGACTGATGGTAAGGATGGTTTCCCTACACCTTATTTTGATTACCAGTCTTATCCTAAGGCTAGAACTTATACCTTTGGTGTTAATTTAACTTTCTAATTAATGGAGATGAATCGTATGAAAAAAATAGTATATTCGACCCTTTTCTTTGCTGGAATGTTTTTGACTACAGCATGTAGTGATTATTTGGAGGTTGGCTCTCCTTCTATTGTAGATTCGGATTTTGTCTTTTCTAATCCGACAACAGCACGTGCCGCATTAGACGGTGCTTATGAACAGTGGAGGGATTGTGCGCAGAATAAGGTTTTTGGCGATGGATTGTTTTATGCTGCTGATATTGCCGGGTCTGATATAGAACGGCATCCGGAGTCTTTCTCTAATCAGTTGGGACGCCATTATCCGGAATGTCTTTATCAAAACGGTACATATGCAAGTAGTTATGGATTGACTTCGTATTTGAAGGAGAATGATATTTATGCTAGCTTGTATGCGGTTGTAAGCAAGGCCAATGCGGTGATAACATCCATGGAAAATGCGGAAAATTTTGAATCGATCATCAATGGTGGACAATCAGAGATGGGGCAAATGTATGGTGAGGCGGTAGCTATGCGTGCTACGGCTTACCGTGAACTGTGTAAAAATTTTGGAGATGTTCCTTACGTTGGCGTTTATGGTGTTGTGCCTAAAGGTTTGGTTTCCCGTGATTCTATTTATGATGTATGCATTGAAGATTTGCAGAAAGTGGAGCCTTTGATGTACACCATCGGTTCCATTCCCGGCATTGCTGCTGCTAATAAAAATTATTTTTCTAAAACCTATGTGCAGGCTTTGATTGGAAGAATGTGTTTGGATGCAGCTGGATATCAGACTCGTCGTGGCGATATCAAACGTGTGAACGGAAAAGGGGAAAGCATGACATTTGAAACCAAAGGGAAAGAAAATAATGGAGCTACTTATGGACGTCGTTCTGACTGGCAAGACTTGTACTCAATAGCTAAAAAATACTACGAGGCTTTGTTGGCTGATCCGGGTAATGCACTGTTTCATTTGACTGATCCACGGGGTGCCTCGGATAAATCCGGACGTACTTTTAATAATCCGTACCAGTATTTCTTTGAACAGATGCATATGGATGATGCTATTTATGCGGATGAGTCTATTTATGAATATCCCATGCAGCAAGGTGGTGGAAATGATGGTCGCCCCTATTCTTTCGGTCGTCCTTCGTCTGGTGGCTCAAAGGCTGCGTATCCATGTAAGAGCTATGGACAGGGACGTATAAATCCTGCTTATTTTTATGGAGTCTTTGATCCGAATGATATGCGTCGTGATGTGAGCATTACTATGACCGGCAGTAATGGTAAAGGGGTTGAGAAGTTAATTCCTTTTGTCCCCAACTCAAAAGCTGAAGGCGGTGGCTTGACATTGAATAAATGGGATGAGAATCGTCAGGCTAATCCATGGGTGGCAGCACAACGTAAATCAGGTATCAATGGTCCGTATATGCGTATGTCTGAAGTTTATTTGGGCTATGCGGAAGTATGTGCGGCATTAGGTGATGTAGTTACAGGTAAACAGTATTTAAAAACGGTTCGTGAACGTTCGTTCCCGCAAGGTTTGGCTAACACAGATGCTTTTATTGCATCTTTTGGTAATGACTTAGTTCGTGCGATTATTGAAGAACGGGGGTTTGAATATGCAGGTGAAGGTGATCGTCGTTGGACATTGATTCGTTCTGGTTATCTTCCGGAAGATATAAAAAGAATCAAAGATATGACTAAAGCTATGATGGATGGTTTGGCAACTAAAGGTTATTATGAGTTTGAAAATGGTAATATCATTTCTGCTTATATATGGACAAAGTTAGTTGATGCAAAAACTATATATGGTCATCGTTTGACAGCACAGTGTCCGACAGACAAGGTCAATGATCCGGTGCTTTATCCGGGATGGCGCGGACAAAAGGATAATTGGGAAGAAATGGGATTGAATTATGGAAGTTCGACTCCTGCTACCAATTTAGCAATAAAAGGGTTGTTTGAAATAGTGTCTGAAGAAGAGGCAGCATCTCTTGAAAGCCAAGGATATACCAAAGTTAATTGGGGTATTGATTTGGTTGATAATAGGGATGAATATGATAAGTATCTGTTTTGGGATTATGATTACGTTTCGGCTCCTATCTATTTGTGGCCGTTTACTCCTAATGTAATGGCAGCCGGTGGCTTTACGAATGGTTATGGCTTTAAACAGGAATAATAATTCATTCGTTAAACGAAAATAAATGTATGGGGAGAGGGCGTATTGTAAATGCTCTCTCCTTTTTTGTGTTTCTTAAGAATGTATTTCTAAACAGGCATTCCTGTTATTATCGCATTGACAATTTGAACTTAAGGTTTGCTTTCTTAAAGCTTGTAATTTCTGCTACCATAGCTGTTACCATTTTACCGAATCACCTATGGATAGGTAGATGTAGAGGGCAGCAGTTTGTTGTAGGAAGTTACAATAAGAAAGGTAGAAATCTTTTTTGTGATAGGTTTGTTCGCCTGTTGCAAAATTGTGCACATAAAAGACCAATTTTTACTTTGTTCTTCTTTGATAGCCTGTTACTTTTGTATCAAGACATATTTTAATCAGATACGAAATGAAATTAAAGGTTTTAGTAAGTACAATAGTTAGCATCATGATATGGCCGGCAAGTATTGCGGCACAAGGTGAATTGATTCCAATGATAGAAATACCCGCAGGAAATTTCTATATGGGAACTTTGGGTGAAGATGAGAATTATGATGAAGCACCTATGCATAAGGTGTACATATCCAAACCATTTAAAATGGGACTGACCGAAGTGACTAATGCGCAATATGAATTGTTCTGCCCTGAACATAAGTCGCTGCGTGGTAAAAATGGTTTCTCAAGTGAAGATGACGAAGCGGTGGTGTTCGTAACTTATCAAGATGCCGTTGCCTTTTGTGACTGGTTGACCCGGAAAGAAGGAAAAACTTATCGTCTGCCTACCGAAGCTGAATGGGAATATGCATGTAAGGCAGGCCGTTACTGGAATTTCTATATGGATGACAAGCTTCCTGCCGCTTGGCAAAAGAATCAAGTGATAGCGGCTACTCCCAAACCCTTGTCTTTGAAAGTGGCACAAACTCCTCCTAACGAATGGGGGCTATATGATATGTGCGGAAATGTGGAGGAATGGTGTTTGGACTGGTATGGGCCATATATAGACAAGGAACAGACTGATCCTGTCGGCTATTCGGACGGTATAGCACGTGTGACCAGAGGAGGCAGTCATAATACACCGGTGAAATATCTCCGTTCGGCAAACCGTATGGCTATGTTGCCGGAGGATAAACATACAATGACGGGCTTTCGGGTGGTACAGGCAGAGTATCCGCAAACTGCTCCGCTTTCTCAGCCAAAAGATGAGTATGTTGTGTCTCAGATAAAATGGGATTGGGACTCTCAATGTGTCACGGAACCTGTCTTCGTTGCTCCTTTGGTTTATGTGCATGAACCGGATGTGCATAGTGGAACGCCTTTTTTCAAGCATAATCATCAGCCGGCATTGACTTGGTGTGATAATGGAGACTTGTTAGCAGTGTGGTTTTCTACCAATGAAGAAAAAGGCCGTGAGATGGTGGTGCTCTCTTCGCGCTTGCGTGCTGGAAGCTGTGAATGGGAAAAGCCCCGTATGTTTTATCAGATAGCTGATCGTAACTTGACCGGAACTGCATTGTTGAACGACCGTCAAGGGACTCTTTATCATATCAATGGAGTGGAAGCGGCCGGACATTGGCAGAATTTGATGATGACTTTGCGTACAAGTACAGATAATGGACAAACTTGGAGTAAACCTCGTATGATTGCTCCCGAGCATACGAAACGCCATCAAGTGATAGCCGGAACCTCTATTACAAAGGAAGGCTGGTTTGTCCAGGCTTGTGATGCCGGACCCGGTGGAAGAGACGGGGCTGCTGTTCATATCAGTAAGGATAAGGGAAAAACTTGGACGGACCCATGGGATGGAGCACCCTTGCCTGATTTTAAAGAAGGGAGAACAGGTACCACTATCGCTGGAATCCATGCCGGAGTAGTGCAATTGAAGGATGGCAGATTGATGGCATTGGGACGTAACAATAGCATTCGTGATAAAGAAGGACGTTTACGTATGCCCATGAGTGTATCTGATGATATGGGCAAGACTTGGCATTATTCCGCTTCGGAATTTCCACCCATTGATGGAGGACAACGGCTGGTATTGATGCGTTTAAATGAAGGTCCTATTTTACTGATATCTTTTACAGAGCATCCTTATCGTACTCCGAAAGAGGAGCGTGGTATGATGTTTACTGATAAATCAGGAAAGCCTTTTAAGGGATATGGCATGTACGCTGCTTTGTCATACGATGAAGGTAAGACCTGGCCTGTAAAACGTTTGTTGACTGATGGCACTTATCGTTTTCTTAATGGTGGGGCTTGGACTCAGTTTTTTGAAATGGATGAGAATCATGCTGAGCCTCGTGGCTACCTGGCCGGAACACAAACACCTGATAATATGATTCATTTGATAACAAGCCGCTTCTATTATAAATTTAATTTAGCTTGGTTGAAAGGAAACGAAAGTTCTATATCTCCTCATTCTTTGTCTGACTAAAGGGTGTAGAACACATATATCCAATACTTTGTATCGTTTTTTTTGTTTTCAGGTTGCATTGTTTGTTATAAATGAAAGTAAACGAAATAAAATAAAGAAAAAAGTGCAAAATTACTTTTGTTTTCCGAAAATATTTCTACTTTTGCAATGTGTGATTTAAGATACTATGATTATGGAGCACGCTTAAAGAGAACACAAAAGAATTATTAAATCTAAAATGATTATTTGTTAACCCAGGAAAGTATGGAAAATGTTCAGAAAACAAGGCGTTTGTTTGCAAGCGCATACGGTTGTAAAGCCAGCCGTTCTTTTCTTATTTGGGGCTTGTCGGCCGCAATGTTCATAAGTGTTATACCGATGATGGCTGAGGTTTCTGTCGGTGGAAAAAACATTGGTGTTCAAATTGTTAGTCAGACAAAGAATATTACCGGAACCATTATTGATGAAACAGGTGAACCTATGATTGGTGTGTCGGTTTTAGTTCAAGGGACTACTACTGGAACTGTTACAGATTTGGATGGTAAATTTACATTGGAAGTTCCTGCAAACGCTACATTAGTTGTTTCCTATATCGGATACAAAACTCAGAATGTAAAAGTCGGTAGCCAAAATACGTTTGCCATTAAGATGGAGAGTGATAATGAGGTGCTTGATGAAGTTGTAGTGATTGGTTATCAGACTATTAAACGTAAGGACTTAACTGGTTCTGTTGCTTCTGTTAGTGGTAAAACCGTGTCTGTTATGCCTGTTTCTAATGTAGCACAGGCTATGCAAGGTAAACTTCCTGGTGTGAACATTACCTCACAAGATGGACGTCCTGATGCGGCGATTTCTATTCGTGTGCGAGGAGGAGGTTCCATTTCGCAAAGTAATGAACCTTTGATTCTGGTAGATGGTGTAACTGTGAATTCTTTAAATGATATTCCGTCTGATCAAGTGGAAAGTATTGATGTGTTGAAGGATGCATCTTCTACTGCTATTTATGGTGCACGTGGTGCCAATGGAGTAATTCTTGTAACTACAAAGGGAGCAAAAGAAGGGAAAGTTTCTGTTTCTTATAATGGTTATGTTAAATTTAATACACCGACTAAATATTTGGCAACATTGGATCCTTATGATTATTTATCGTTTGTTTGGGGAAATGCAGCTGCTAGTGGCGATGCATATCGTCTACCATTCGAAAAATTGTATGGCATCGGTGATTATTCTGGTAGTAATACAGGAGGTATAGAAAGTTATCGTAACACCAGGAATTATAACATCCAAAAAGATGTGTATAATAGTTCTGTATCTCATAACCATGATTTGTCGGTTAGTGGAGGCACTGAAAAAACAAAAGTTTTGTTTGCGATGAATTATATGGATGAGCAAGGTATGAAACTTAATTCTTATGCAAAGCGTGGAGGTGTTTCGTTGAAAATTAATCAGAAATTACGTGATAATTTGGATATTAATTTAGATACCCGTTATAGTGATATGCGTACTATGGGAGATGAAGGAACAACTAATGGTTCCGGCTCATTGCTTTCATCTTCTTATCGTTTTCGTCCGATTGCTACTCGTGATATTTTGGGGGACTTGAATGCTTTGCGTGAAGGGAATATGGAGATGTATGGTCGTCAGTCTGCCTGGGATACTTATAGTCCTGTGGCTCGTATCGGAGATTATGATCCACTATATATTAAACAAAGACTTCGTGGTACTTTATCTTTAAATTGGAGATTGTTTGACGGCTTTGCATATCATACTGATTTTACTTTAAACCAATCATGGGAACAAGATAAGATTTGGGGGGGAGCTATTTATAATAATTATTTGGATGACGAAACAGGAGCCAAACTATATGCAGGAAATGTGGAATATACAAAGCGTGACAGTTGGGGACTGCGTTGGACGAATACAATCAGTTATGACTTCAATTTTTTACCTAAACAGCATCGTTTGAATATTCTGTTGGGACATGAAGTTACAGACTCCGGAGGTAGTAAAATGTCAATTTCAGCTAGTCACTTTCCCTCTAATTTTACAAAGGATAATGCATTTGCCATGATTAACCAATATGATGCGGAGCATGGAACAAGTAAATTTTCTTCTGGAGTAGATATTCCTGGACGTATTCTCTCATTCTTTGGTCGTGCTAATTATACATTGATGGATCGTTATTTGTTTACTGTGACATTCCGTGCCGATGGTTCTTCTAAGTTTTCCCCCGAACACCGTTGGGGATATTTTCCTGCTGCGGCTTTTGGATGGCGCCTTTCTGAAGAAACTTTCATGGAAGGGACGAAAGATTGGTTAGATAACTTGAAAGTTCGTTTGTCTTATGGTACGGTAGGTAATGATGGTATCAGCTCAGATTTATGGTCACAAACGTGGACTTCTGAAACAGATTTACGATATCAATATATACTAAATAACCAGTATTCATCTTCTTATGACCTTTCAACGGAACAAATGGCAAATAAAAATCTAAAATGGGAAACAACTATTACACGTAATTTTGGTTTTGATTTCGGATTTTTAAAGAACCGTTTGTGGGGATCTTTGGATTTATATTGGAATTATTGCTGTCCGGTAAAACACAAAAGAGCATAAAAATCCTCCTCGAAGCCCCGTAAAATAGGACTTCGGGTTTTATTTTTTTCAAAAGTAAGCCCCCTTAATCGAAAAGACTTGGTTCTGGTGGTGCTTTTGCATCTGCAAATCCCCTTTTCCATGAATGCGATAATTCGACGTAACATGAGCATAAGTCGTACCATGGTAACATGCGAGAATGCACAGTTATGACATTGCAGATTTACAAGACTACCCATGTCTGTATTTGTATGGCGTTGACGCTGTCCCCATAGAAGAAATGAAGCGGAAAATTTTGTTTTAGCTGTTTGTATAGCGACTCGATGGCCCATCTGAGGCGATAAATTTCAGAAATGTCCTCAAACGTGAACTCAAAGTTGTTGGTCAACAGCACAACCGGCTTCTTTGTCTCGTAAAATATCTCCACCCTACGTGCCTCATGGGTGAGTTCGTAAAAGCACTTTCTTGTCTATGTGCGTCACCAGTCCCTGCGGGTTGACATAAGTAATGGATTCAAGTTCCTCGTACTTAAGGTTTCTTCATTTTAGTCACGAGTTCCCTTCTTAAAATTGGAATGTGCGATGTCGATCCGTAACACGAATGCATCGCCAGGTAGTGAGGTTTTGCTTTGGGTCAGGTGCATCTTCGGTAATGATCATTGGGATGATTTCATCCCGCCGGTACGCTGACTTCCCGCAGTAATTTGTTGCCGGCGATGTGGCTGCATCCGTACGCCGATGGTAGATTACTGTGGTTTCCAGCATGTAAAGCGGCTGTCCCAAATTTATTTTCGGTTGGAATAAGCACTTGCAAAGGCTCCTAAAAAGGCTTTCCCATCGCATTTGGACGATGACTAGTTTAGGCGTGCTGGACGGAAGATAGATTTATCAAGCTTGTGAGAGAACGCCTTCATGCCTACTTGCATCGCGAAGAGAATGGTGTTATTGCCCAGCCCACAAGATGTTGCGCCGTCAAAACGCTATTATGCCTGCTTCCTTCTAGCGAAACTCATCCTAAAGTTAAAGAAAATGACTTTTGTCGGTATAATTACCAAAACATGGATAACCAAAACGGATACCTCGTGAAGTGTCAGCCCTAATTTATTTTGTTGAAAAATTTTACCGGACAGCAATATATTGGAATACAACAAAGGATTTGCTGATGTTGACTTCGCTTCCGGGGATTACCGGATTCACATCTACGTATGATAACATTGGTCAGACTAGTAATAAGGGAATTGAGTTTTCTTTGTCAGGTGTGATTTTTGAAAATAAAGATTGGAATATTACGGCTGGTATGAATATAAATTTCAATAAGGGTAAGGTCGATAAGTTGGCAGAAAATGTAACAGGTTTATATGGCTCTATTGGTGTGTTTAGCAGTTTCCCGGGTGAGGATTATATTTTACAGGAAGGTAAAATGGTCAGAATATATGATGGCTTTTATACTACAGATGACTTTAATTATGTAAACGGACAATATATATTGAAAGAGGGCGTGGCAGATTTAGGTTCTTTTATTAATCCTGTACATGGGGTAGACCGTCCGTCCGGACAAAATGCCTATCCGGGTCTTCCGAAATTTAGGGATATGGATAATCGCGGCAGCATTGATGAGAAAGATGTTACCATCAATGGTGATATGAATCCTGTTCAAACAGGTGGTGTCAATATCAATACAACTTATAAAAATTTTGATTTAGGATTGTATTTTAATTGGAGTTATGGTAATGATGTGTATAATGTGAATAAAATCGCTTCCTTGTACGGTGCAAAAGAGGTATATGAGAATAAACTTGGCTTTATGAAAGACTCCTATAAGATTTATGACGTGGTAGATGGGAAATTAGTTCGTCTCACTACTCCTGAGCAATTAAATGCAGCTAATGTAAATGCTAATTTACCATTACCTTATAGTGAAAATGGGGTTACTTCCAGTATTGCTATTGAAGATGGTTCTTATTTGCGTCTGAACACGTTGACATTGGGGTATTCATTGCCCGATAAGGTCTTGCATAAGGCTGGTTTGAGTAAATTGCGTATTTATGGAACAATCTATAATTTGTTTACCTTAACCGGTTACTCAGGTCTGGATCCTGAAGTTAGTGCTAATACCTCTCAGAATAAGGCGAAATACCCTACAGTAGGATTGGACTGGGGTACTTATCCTAGAGCACGTTCGTTTGTGGTTGGTTTAAATCTTGCTTTCTAATCAAAAAAACAAATCATTAAATTAATTATTATGAATAAATTAGCAACATATATATGCATTGGCACTATGCTGTTCCTTTGCTCAATGTAGTGATTATTGAATACTTTTCACCGGAGAACACTGGAGATGAGTTTGTATCTTTACTTGAAACTTAAAATTGTCTTGGTGTTATGCTAATTATCGGCAAATTGTATTAGGGGCTTATCGTTGGAATGATCCCATTGGCTCACTCTGAAATATATGGAAATAGGCTTTTAAGAATGCCAACGGACTATTCAATATTTGTACTGGTAAAGGTTTATACTACGATGTGATCTAAAGCAATTGGTAGGATAGCATTTCAAGATGCTGTTTGCAGGAAAAGTTATGGACTAACTTTGGTTCAGATTTCTGCTATTTTGTTTGGTAATGTACTTAATGAAAATAACAACTGGAAGATGTGTGATTTTTAAATTTATGATCTTATTAGATAAGGAGGCAGAAATTATTACAGACTGCTTACTGCTGAACGTTTTTCCAAAGGTTTGATGAGACGTTGTTATGACAGATAGCTCGTTCATGATCATTTCAATATGTTCCCGGTTTGTTCTACAGTTAAGGATTGATGAAGGATACGTCTATTATACTTTATTAATGCCGAGACAGGCTGCTTTGAATAAATTTTAGTTATTGCTCCGGGTTATGCGAATCGTTAGCGTCATTTAGTACACTCATGGAGTCCGGAATCTTTTAGGTAATACAAGCAAACGATACTATTATGGCTTTACCGTCTAGTGGTGGTTATCAGGCTGCGCCTTGCAAGTGTTTGGAGCGTTACGTATGATTCCCTCTTTCTATTATGGTGAGTTTGAAGCGGGTGATATGCAGAGATGCTAGTGTGACTGTTGGCAAAAGGTGATGGATGAAAATTGTTTTGCTCTTGCAAATTGGATGAATTGCTCCTAATACATCTCAGAACGTGAAATTTGGCCGGTGTTGAGGCTTGCTGACCTTATTTTGATGCAAGCGGAGGTTAAAGCAGAATTAGGAGCAGAAGGAGAAGCAATCCAATTACTTAACCAAATTCGTCAACGTGCATTCGGGAATGCTGAACATGATATTTCAGCTTCAGGTGAAGTTTTGAAGGAAGCTATTTTGCAGGAGCGCAAATTAGAACTTTTAGGTGAAGGCACTCGTCGGATTTGATTTGATTCGTGGAAAAAGCTTTGTGTTCGTGCAGAAATGACGTGCAGAAAATGAGATGCAAACAAAAGGATACCATGAATTTGCTAATGGGAATGTGATCTCGAATTATACATATACTAAAAAAGTGCATTTAAGTTCACCATTGACTTTTGATCCTGACGAGTCAAATCCAGCTCTGTATCCAGGATGGAGAGGACAATACGATTATAGTACCACTCCGGTAAAAGTTACTGGAACAGACCACAACTTGGCTATTGAGGGGTTGTTTAATTATATAGATCCCAATGGTACTGAAGCAAAGAAATTGTTTGACGAGGGATATTCGAAGGTTGATTGGGGAGTGACATTAGTGAAATATGCTGATCATTATACAAATAGTAATTTGTTGCCGGGAGTAAAGGAAGGTAATGTTCCTCCCAGATATTATTGGCCTATTCCATTCGAAACGTTGAGCAAGTCTAAAGGAAAGATAACGAATGGATATGGTTTGGCACAAGAATAAAGATTATATATGAAAAACATTTTATCTGTTTGCGCATTTTTGCTAGCCTTTGGGGCGCTCCCTTTATGGGGGCAGTCCCAAGATCCTTTGAATGAGGATCAAACAACTGTACGTATTTTAGAAGGTGATAATTCGGATCCTTCTATTGTCCGTTATGGAAAATCTTATTATCTAGTTCATTCTTCTTTTGTTTATACTCCAGGATTGGTAGTTTACAAATCAGATGATTTGGTGAACTGGGTTCCATGTTCCACGGCTTTAACTACTTTTACTGGAGATATCTGGGCTCCGGACATCGTATTTCATAACAAGCGTTTTTATATCTATTTTCCGACTTTGAATGGGAAAGGAAAGAAAACCAATATGGTAACTTGGGCGGATACTCCGGAAGGTCCGTGGAGTACTCCGGTAGATTTGAAAATAGGAGGAATTGATCCGGAACATGTGGTTGGTGATGGAAAACGCTATCTGTTGCTCAGTTCCGGTGCTTTATATCCATTGTCGGATGACGGATGCTCTATTACAGGAGAACCGGTTCGGATTTATAAGGAATGGGAAATACCGGAGGAATGGGATATAGAAGGAGTTTCCATGGAAGGCTTGAACGTGAAAAAAGTAGGAGAGTACTATTATTTGTTCGTGGCCGAAGGAGGTACGGCAGGTCCTCCCACCAGTCATATGGTAGTACAGGCACGTAGTAAAAATATAATGGGTCCTTGGGAGAATGCTCCTTTCAATCCGCTTCTTCGTACGGAATCCCGTAATGAAAAATGGTGGAGTAAAGGGCATGGCTCTATTGTTGATACGGAAGATGGACGGTTATTTATGATTTTCCATGCTTATGAAAACGGATTCCAGACATTGGGGCGTCAGACCCTTTTACGTGAACTGGTCCAAAAAGAAGATGGATGGTTACATTTGAAAGAAGGAGCCATTTCTTTACCTGCACCGGAACGTTTGAAATTATCTGGTATAGAAGATTTTGTATGGCAGACGTGCCGGGAACATAACTTAAATGATCGGTTCCGGATTACTTCTGATAAAATCAGTGTAGAGGCAAAGGGGAATACTCCAAAAGAAGGATCTCCCTTATTAGCACGTACCAGTGCTCATAAATATGAAGTGGAGGCTTGTTTTGAACTGAAAGGTGAAAATACATCTGCCGGATTGGTGGCTTATTATGATGAGAATTATCATTTTGGATTTGGTTTTAATCATAAGCAGATGCTTCGTTATCGGCGTGGGCAAGTAAGTCGTACGGAATCAAAACTTCCTCAAGCAAACCAATGTGGAAAGATGTGGTTACGTTTGCGGAATGATGCTAATGTATTGTCGGCCTGGTACAGTGCCGATGGTAAAAAATGGCATAAGTATCCATGGGGATTTGAGATATCGGGAGTACATCATAATACGGTATATGGTTTCTTGTTTGTCCGCCCAGGTATTTTTGCCGGTGGTGACGGGCAGGTGGAAGTAACAGATTTTGTTTTGAGAAATCTTGATTGATGCGTTGTTTAGCTGGAATTTAATGATTGAATTGCTTATGAAATATTGCTGCTCTTTTTTATTGTTATTGCTTTTGGGGATTTCCGGTGGATTTGCCCAAGATAAGGTGGAGTGTTGGGGACGTTATGAAATCTCCTGCCTGCCAAAGTAAAGGGAACCCTTTTGATATTGAGCTTACGGCAACGTTTAGCGGACCGGATACTACATTGACTGTACGTGGATTCTATGACGGAAATGATACCTTCAAAATTCGCTTTATGCCTGTGAGCCAGGGAGTATGGTCGTACGTGACGCAGAGTGAGATTCCCGTGCTGAATAAGGTGAAAGGGCGGATAGAATGTATTGCTCCGGGTAAAGGAAATCATGGTCCAGTTAAAGTGGATGGAACTTATAATTTTAAATATGCTGACGGAACGCGTTATTATCCAGTTGGAACTACTTCTTATGATTGGATGCATGTGGCAGGTAACCAGCCTGATCAGACAGTGAAATCATTGGAACTATCCAAGTTCAATAAAATCAGGATGCTGTTTTTTGTGCAAAACTTTGATCCGGATTATCCTGAACCCTCCATGTTTCCTTTTGAGATAAAGAAGATAGTAAAGGATGAAAAGGGAAAACCTGTGTATGAATGGGATTTCACCCGCTTCAATCCTGCTTATTTTGCTCATGTGGAAGCATGTGTGGATAAATTGGTCGGAATAGGAGTAGAGGCTGATTTGATTCTTTTCCACCCTTATGATGGTGGTCGTTGGGGATTTGACAGAATGCCTTTGGAAGCCGGTGTCCGATACTTGAAGTATCTGACAGCCCGTATGAGTTCATTTCGCAATATTTGGTGGTCATTGGCCAATGAATATGATTTTTTGAGAGAATTAAAACCGGAATATTGGGATACTTTTACACATACGGTAGTAGAGAATGATCCTTATTCCCATTTATGCTCCATTCATACTTATACAGCTAAGTATTATAAATATTGGGAACCTGAATACACTCATGCCAGTATACAGGACCAGGCACCTGTAGAAGGTTTTGGAAGGGCGGCTACGGTGAAGAATATTTATAAGAAACCGATTATTTTTGATGAGGTATGTTATGAGGGTAATATGGATAACCGATGGGAAGCTTGAGCGGTCAGGAATATCTTTATCGCTTGTGGCAAGGGCTGATTGTGGGAACTTACGTAACTCACGGAGAATGTTATATGGATAATTCAAAAGATTATTCTCGTGATTTTCTGGCTGTAGGAGGAACTTTTCAAGGGGAGTCCTGGAAGCGCATCGGCTTTACAAGACAGATTTTGGACGCACTTCCTAATCCTCTGCATTTATGTGATAGTAGTTGGGACCCTTATACTTCGACTGCCGGAGAAAATTATTATATGATTTATCTGGGCAAGGAAATAAAACCGGAATGGGCATTTGATTTACCGGTAAAAAACGCTTTTTATCCACGTTTGAAAGAAGGAGTACGTTTTAAAGTGGAAGTCATTGATACTTGGAACATGACGATAGCCGAATGGCCTGCCGTTTTTGAAACAACTGCTCCTGTAAAGGATAGGGTGTATGATAAAAATCAAGGGAGAGTAAGACTGCCTGCAAGTCCTTATCTGCTGCTAAGGATAACTGAAGTAGAATAATTTATGAATGTGTTAATTTGCTAATATGCTAATTTGCCGTTTGGTTCCGCTATGTTCGCATGTCAATTGGCCTATTAGCAAATTGGCAAATTAGCACATTCTTCAAAATTTGCACATAATAGACCAATTTTTACCTTTCTGTCCCCTGTCTCTCGTTTACTTTTGTAGTAGAACAAATCTTAATCTATACAAAATGAAACATTTACATTTCCTCGCTTTTGCCTTGTGCTGGCTTGTATGGGGACATCTGTTAAAAGCACAAAGTATTGATCATTATAGTTCGTTAGATCCTTCGCAACCTATAGAATTTAAAGGAACTGCCTTCGTTATACAGATAAAGAAATTATTTTAGGTCCGAAAACATTTTTTGTTGATGGGCAGTTGTCCGATAGGGAAGTGGCGGATAATCCTTATGTCTTTAATAGTTTCAATAAAGCTGCCGCTAATTTCTCAGCTGGTACGGAAGCGGAACCGATGAAAGTTTATTTGGCTCCTTATGTCTATTGGATTGATGATCCAGATGACCCTGCTATTCGTGTTGGTAAAGACGGACGTGAACCGTTCGGCTTGGTTGTTAAATGCCCTTATCTCCATATTATCGGATTGAATAGCCATCCTGAAAATACAGTCCTGGCATCCAGCCGTGGACAGACACAGGGGGCTGTCGGTAATTTCACCATGTTTGATTTTTGGGGAAACGGTCTGTTGGTAAAGGACTTGACCATGGGGAATTTCTGTAATGTCGATTTGGAATATCCTCTGAAGAAAGAATTAAGCAGGAAGAAAACGAATGTCTGCCATCACTCAGGCACACGTTGCTTATTGTCATGGCGACAAGATTGTGGCGGATAATGTACATTTCATCAGCCGCTTGAATATGAATCCGTTGAATGGCGCCAAGCGGATACTTTTTAATAAATGCCACATGGAAAGTACGGATGACGCATTGACCGGAACAGGGGTTTATCTGGATTGTACACTTCATTTTATGGTCAGAAACCTTTTGGAGAAGTGATATGGGCGGAGCTGTATTTTGAACTGTGACTTTTATGTGTGTCATGAGGAAGACCGGCAATATTTTTGTAAGTCGGTCGGGCCGTTAAGTATTGTTGATTGCCGTTATCATTCGAAGAAGCCGGTTTATGCGGGCTGGACACATGATCCTACAGATTGGTTACGTTGTTATCAATATAATGTGAAGCTGAACGGGCAACCTTATGTAATAGGGGCTGACAAGCCTTATAATACGGTTTGCATGGATCAGTTGAATCAACTGAAAGCTTTCCGGTTGGAAGAGAATGGAGAGGTGATTTATAATACTTACAATTTATTGAGAGGAGAGGATGACTGGGATCCTCTTCGGGTGAAAGACTGTGTTATTGCTATAGGTAAGCGAGATGGAAGGGATTATACTCGGATGCCTTCTTGTCTTTCTGTAGAGCCCTTAACGGCTTCCATTCAGACTGGTGGCCAGCCGGTCAGACTGGTTGCAACGGTAAAAAGACATTGCAACTATGTGCTGAATAATGTTCCCGTGAAGTGGAAAGTACAACAAGGTTATGAAAAGAATGTGAAATTATCCACTTCCGAGGGATATGAATGTGTTGTCGAGGCAACTAATGTGGAGGATGAAACAAAGCATTTTACAGTGATAGCCTATACAGAGGATGGTTTGGAATGTGCCACAGAACTTACGGTTGCACCGGACTATGTATCGGCTCCTTCGTTTACGGAAAATCCAAAGCTGAATATTACTAAAGGAGTAGCTACTGTCAGTTATGCTTTGGATTTGAATGGGCGCAAGGATGAATCATTGATAACCTGGTATAGATGTACGGACAGGAACGGGACTAATAGACTTCCGGTTTTGGTATCCCGCTTGAATGAACCGGAATATTCCTATACTTTGGTAAAAGAAGATGTTGGTTATTATCTGATGGCAGTTATCGCTCCCAAGCATCTGCGTTGTTTGCCGGGGGAAGAACGAATTGTTGTTTCCAACTCTCCGATAAAAAAAGGGCAAGTGAACATCACTCATATATTTGAAACGGATTTTCAGAACTTTCCATGTAAGAATCAACCACAACTTTTACCGGGATTTTGGACGATTGGTGGATATAAGCCTTTGGATACGGCAGCATACGATTGGCAGGTAGTTCCGGATAAGGATTATTGGATTTATGGGCCGGGAATGAATGGTTCTCACGGAACCGGTTTGTTGCAAGATCAGAAAGGAGCCCGTTTGCTGTATACTCCATTGGATGGCAGCTATGGAGATATGGCAATAACCTTGAATGTGGATGCCAGTAAAACAGCAGGACAAGGTTTTGGTAGTGCAACAGGACAGTATTTGGATTTGTATATCAAGTTTGATACCCGTACTTTAACGGGATATGCATTGCGTATCATTCGTACGACCAAGTATAGTAATGCAGTTGATTTTATCTTGATGAAATATGAGAACGGGGTGGCTGAGGCCATCAGTCAACCGGTGTCTTCTACCTGCTATCGTACAAATTGTACTCTGACATTGACTGCTAAAGGAGGAAAATTGACAGCACATGCTTCAACAACAACTCCGCTTCCGGCGCCTGTAACTGATCCGAACTTGAAACTTTCGGTAGATTTGGAGGCGGATATAGCCTCGAACACTTTTGGGGGCACCGGTATCCAGCATACGGGCAGCTGTGGTGAAAGTACAACGATGCTGCACTATATGAAGGTGGAATGGGAGTAGAGTGATTAAAAGAAAGTAATAGATAATTATGAAGAAGAGTATTGTTGCCATAGCATTTTTGTTGTTATGTCCATTTTATGGGGTGAGAGCACAGGAGAGACCGTTTTTTGATTTGTCAGGAAAAGGATGGCATTTATGGCAGGATAAAAATGCAGCTTGGCAGACAGAGGATATTTATTTGACATTGGAAGAGGCACAGAAAAGTCCTGTAATTGTTCCTACAGCGGGATGGGATATATTGACTTCTGCCCAGACTCTTCCGGTACAGGTTCCCGGAACAGCTGAAGAATATCTTCAAACTCAGTCCGGACCCGAAGGAGATATTACAGGAGTTACATGGTGGAGTCGTACAATGGATATTCCGGTGTTGAAGAAAGGACAAAAAGTCTTTTTGAATTTTGGCTCTATACGTTCACGGGCGGAGATTTTTATTAATCAGAGATTAGTGGATTATCAGATTGTGGACAATGTTCCTTTCGAAACGGATATTACTCCTTATATAAAATCGGGAGAACAGGTACAATTGGCTGTACGTATAACGGATGCGGGTGGTAACCATGATTGGCGTGACTCCAGAACTATTCCGTGGGGAGATAAAATGTTGCCTCCCGGTCATGGCTTTGGAGGAATAACAGGAAAAGTTGGTATGAAGGTCTGTAATGCTGTTTATGTGGCGGATATTTATATGCAGAACACTCCTCAGATAACCACCGCTAATGCTATTCTGACGTTACAGAATGAAAAAGGAAAGACTACGAAGCAGGATCTTCGTATAACGGTGTACGAGTGGCAAAATAAAGAAAAAATAGTTTATTCTAAAGAGATAAAGGGTATCTCATTAAATAAAGGTATGAATGAGCTGAAGATTCCTGTATCAGCTCCGGATGCGAAATTATGGAGCGTGGATGATCCTAATCTGTATGTATGTGAGGTGGAGTTATCCGAAGGAAAGAACTGGGTAGATAAAGATTCCCGCCGTTTTGGATTCCGTTGGTTCGAGGCTTCCGGTATAGGTGAGGATGCTGTTTTTCGTTTAAACGGAAAACGTATCATGCTTCGCTCGGCCATCAGTTGGAGTTTTTGGCCGGTCAATGGTATTTTTCCATCGGAAGAATTGGCTGAAAGGCAAATTCGCATCGCTAAGGAGTTAGGATTGAATATGTTGAATTTTCATCGTTTTATCGGTAATACTGACGTAATGAATTATGCTGATGAGTTGGGACTGCTCTATTTTGAAGAGCCTGGCGGCTTCCGTCTGGATGTGAGACAGCCGTTTATGAATGCTGTTTTGCATGAAAAGGTCATCCGTATGGTAAAGAGGGATCGCAGTCATCCCTGTCTGGTTATCTATAATATGATGAATGAATCGGGAAATGCTGCTCCTGAAAAGTTAGAATTGGAAATTCAAGCGATGAAGGATATGCGTGTATTGGATCCTTCCCGGTTGATTCTTCGTACCTCGGCTTGGGCTAAGGGAGATGATATAGAAGATCAGGCTAAAATTCATATTCGTCCTTACGATGAAAAAGTGTATTGGAGTGGTTGGTATGATTATCATCGTGCCGGAGGACCTGCTGTTTGGAATGAAGGTTTGTACAAAGGCCCTGACGATTATTATAATGATACCAAGAATAAGCGTGAAATTGTATTCTTTGGTGAGGAAGGGGCTTTATCATCACCTCCTCGTTTGGAAAAGAATAAAGAAGATTTGGAAAAATATAACTATAAAGGATGGGATGGCAGAGAGTTTCTACGTTGGTATGATGAATTCAATAAATTTCTGGATGCTAAACAGTTAAGGACTGTTTATCCTACCGTGGATGATTTGTGTGTGGCTATGGGAACTGTATCCTATGAACATCAGGGACGTAAAATAGAATCGGCCAGAATGAATAATTTGACGGATGCATACGTTGTTAATGGATGGGAATCGGAATTGACGGAGAATTATTCGGGAATTGTCGATTGTTTTCGTTATCCCAAATCAGATCCGGCTATCATAGCTCGTTATAATCAGCCTTTGTATGTAGCGGTAAAGACCAGGCAACAGGTTGCAGCCGCAGAGGGAAAGGTGACCGTTGATTTTTATCTGATTAATGAGAAGAATGTCCGGGGAAACCATCAATTGAAAATCTCGGTGACAGACTATCAAGGAAAAGTGATGGAGGTAGGGACTTATGAAACGGAAGCCGCCGGAGGTGAGGTTTATGGTCAGTTGTTGGTGAAAGATGTAAAAATACCTGTTCCTACAGCTGGAGGACTTTGTAGGATTGAAGCAAAACTGTGTAAGGAAAATTCTGTTGTTACAACTGGGTATGATGATATATTGTCTGTAAATCTGGCATCCAATATGTTGGATGGTAAAGGGGCCGTTTGGGAAGATGGGAGTGCTTTACAGAATTTCTTGAAGGGTAAAACGAAAGAAGCGGTTGCAGCTTACGAGGATAATTTAGGAAAGTTGGATTGGATTATGGTGGCCCGTCCTCCTAGGAAAGATCAGTTGACAATGGTGCCGATGGAAGCGTTACGCTCTGCCGACGGCAAACCGGGATTGGATGTGGTCTATTATGAGGATATGGAATTTCAGAAGGAAGTTTATCATGAAGTGGCCAAGGTGGTTAATCTGAGTGCTATTGAGGGAGCTACACCAAGTCCTTTTGTGTATATGCTTGATGGTTATGGTATTAAATGGAGTGGTAAACTACTTCCTTCTGTCAGTGGTGAATATACGATTATTCCTCAGAGTAATGATCGTAGTATGATTGAAGTCTTTGTCAATGGTAAGAAAATATATGAAATTACCAGGAAGAAAGAGCATTTGGGCGATGGAAAAGTCTATTTGGAAGGAGGCAAGTCTGCCGATATAGAGATCCGTTTCAGGCATCCTCGTAGTAACGCGCGTTGTCGTTTGGATTGGGCTGTTCCTAATGATAAGATGCCGGATGCACAGCGTTTAATGGAACGTGCCGTAAATGATGGAACCAAAATCTTTATTATTCAGAGTGCTGATGAATGGTCGGAATTTATAGCGGCTAATAGTAAAGTGGTGTTTAAGGACAAATTCTTTGTTGGAACCAACTGGCTGGGCGGGGTGATGTTTAATAAGCCGCATGATATTTTCAAGGAACTTCCTGTCGGAAATGCTCTCAACTGGCCTTATCAGGCATTGATACATACAGGGGTGGAGCGTATGGGATTAGTGATGGAAGGTGAAGAATTGCTGGTCGGAGCCTATCATACTTATCCTATGGCTATCGGAACTGCTATGGGGATTGTACCGATGGGTAAGGGTAGTGTTTTGTTCTCTACATTGGATATCTATGGGAACATCATTAATGATTCGGCTGCCGGACTTGTAGCCAAAAAGCTGATTTCCAATATGATTGATTTTAAATAAAATAACAGATACCATGAAAAAAACAATCCTATGCTTTTGTTTATGCCTGTATTGTATAGGGGTATGGGCGGCTAGTGCTTCTTTTAAGAAGACAGGAAATGATTTGTTGTTTTTTTTGCCTCAGGGAAATGTGAAATTGGAATTTTGTACAGATGATATGTTCCGTGTACGTCATTCTCAAGGTACTGTGTTCGCTGAGAATGAACAGTGGATGGTTCGGAAATATGATTTTTCTTCTGTCAACTATACGGTGGAAGATAGAGGTACTGCATGGTTGATTACGACCGGAAAACTGATTATAGAGGCTACCAAGAATCCGTTCTGTCTGTCTGTTTCTGATAAAAACGGCAAGATGCTTTATACAGAACTTGAGGAACAACGTTTTTATAAGGATTCTGTCAAGATGAAAGCTGTTCTACAGCCGGATGAGCATTTCTTTGGTTTTGGGGAACGTATGGATTTCATGGATCAGCGAGGGCGTAAGATTTATCTGAATGTAGAGTTGGGAAGAGGGATAAAACCGGCTGTAGGAGGAAAAGATATTTTACGTGCCAATTATTGTCCCGTACCTTTTATGATGAGTACCAAAGGATATGGTTTGTTCTTTCATACTCCGTTTGCTACCGAATGGAATATGGGGTGGGATAGTAGTGATTATTATTCGTTCAAAGCTTTTGGCGGTGATTTGGACTATTATTTTATGTATGGTCCCGATTTTTATACCATGATTGACCGATATACGGAATTGACTGGAAAATCCCCCATGCTTCCTCGTTTTGCAATGGGGTTGCATGTCGGTACTTATTCCGGTGGAACCTGGAAGAATGAAGAGATGACTTCCGATAAATACCCGCCTGCTTTATGTAAACGTTTGCGTGAGGAAGGAGTACCTTTTGATTTGCTTTGGCTGGATTCTACTTGGAGGCTGTTTAATACCACTTACGGAAATGGTGGTTGCTGTTTTGAATGGCGTAATACGTTCAAAGATCCGAAAGCCATGTTTGATAGTTGCTATGCGCAAAATGTAAAAATGGTGGGGCTTCATATCCGTTCTATATTAGATAATGGCCCTGAATATCATCTGTTGGATAAGGCGCGTGAACAGGGAAACGTGCTGTATCCCGGAGCAAAGATAGAAGGAGTGGTGAATTTCTTTGATCCGAAAGCTGTAGATTGGTGGTGGGAGAACGGAGTAATGAAAGTCGCTTCTATCGGGGCTAAGTTTGTGAAAACGGATGTCGGAGGAACGATGGACCTGAAAGGACTTCATAATATTTTTCCTTTAGCTTATGCGGAGGCCCCCTATCGTAAATTTCAGGAATATAATAATATGAGGGGGGTGACACATACCCGTGAAGGTTATGCGGGAATTCAGCGTTATCCTTATATCTGGGCTGGAGACTGGGGAAGTGAATGGCAGTGGTTTGAACCGGTGATACGTGCAGGACTTAATATTGGTATGAGTGGTGTGGGTAACTGGACTCATTGCATGGGAGGATTTGAACAATATTCTCCTTACGATACAGAATTATATACTCGTTGGGTACAGTTCGGTATGTTTTCACCTATCGCCATGGTGTTCGGTATGGACCATCCCCGTTACCATGAACCTTGGACTTATGGTCCGGAGGCTTTGGCCAATTTCATCAAATATGATAGTTTGCGTTATACATTGATTCCTTATATTTATAGTAATGCCTATCAGCTTTATAAAACGGCACGTCCCATGATGACTCCTTTAGTGATGGACTATCCTCAGGATGAGAATACTTATCAGCTGACACGTCAGTATATGTTCGGGCCATGGATGATGGTTTGTCCTGTCACTACCAAAGGTGCACTGAGCCAACATGTTTATTTTCCCGGTGGAGAATGGTTTGATTATGAAACCGGTGAGCGTTACGAGGGCCGTCAATATAAATCTTTTCTTACTCCGTTGGATGTGTTGCCTATCTATATAAAAGCCGGAGCTATTATTCCCATGCAACCTGTTATGCAGTGGGTAGATCAGCACCCTGTAGAGATGATAACATTGGATGTCTATCCGTCAGGCATTTCTTCTTATGAGATGTATGAAGATGATGGTATATCAATGGATTATCAAAAAGGGATTGGTTCATTGACCCGTTTTACCAGCAGGCTTGCTGATGATAGTTGGACGTTTACTGCAGATAAACCGGTAGGGAAGTACAAACCTGCCAAGCACACTTATCTAGTAAAGGCTTATTTGCAGAACGCTCCGCAATCTGTGATAGAAAATGGTAAATCGTTGCCCGTTCTTTCATCAGTTACAGATGCAGAGCGGAATACAGGCTGGTTTTATGATATAGAGCATAAACGTTTGTATGTGAAGACAGCCGGAGATAACCGTCAGAAAATTGAAATTGTGGTACAATAACTTAAAGGGATGATTCTATGAGAAAAATTATCGGTTTTCGCACTTTATGTGTAGGTTTGGGAATATGGGTGGGGACTGTTGTGGTTTCTGCTCAGGGGGAGTTCAAGGCATTACCTTGGAGTCAAAGTACTGCTTATAATTCTTATCTGATGCGTGATGTACATCGGCAGTTTGCATCCCGGCAGTCAGCCATTCAGCAAGCATTTACTTCTCCTGCCGGGATGCAGGAGTACCTGGAGGGTTGCCGTGAACGATATAAACAAATAGTAGGTACTTTTCCTGAAAAAGAGAATTTAAATGTTCAGGTGGTGGGGAAGATACAAGGTACCGGCTATCATATAGAGAAAATAATTTTTGAAAGCAAGCCTGGCCGCTATGTCACAGCACATCTTTATATGCCGGAGAACATGACTGTTCCTGTTCCGGCAACATTGGAACTTTGCGGACATGGATTGAATGGTAAAGGTTCTTCGTCTCATGCCGCTATGCTGATGGCATCCAATGGTATTGCTGTACTAGTGGTAGATCCCATAGGCCAGGGAGAACGGTTGCAACTTATTGATAGGGAAGGAAAACCGCTGACACGGGGGGCTACCACGGAACATACCTTACTGAATGCGGGCTTTAACTTGCTTGGTACTAGTTTGGCGGCACAGGAATATTGGGATAATCATCGGGCTTTGGACTATTTATTGACTCGTAAGGATATTGATTCGGAGCGTATCGGAGTATATGGATCTTCTGGTGGTGGTACTCAGACCGCTTATTATATAGGTTTGGATCCCCGTGTAAAGGTAGCGGCCATTTGTAGTTTCTTTTCTACCCGAGAACGTACTATGGAGTTGCAAGGTCCTTCCGATGGTTGCCAACATATACCATACGAAGGGCGTGAACAACTGGAAGTACCTGATTTTGCTTTAATGATGGCTCCACGGCCTTTATTGATTTTAAGCGGTAAATATGATTTTGTCGATTTATGGGGTGCACAACAAGGGTTTGCTGAATTACAACAGTGCTATAAAGTATTGGGAGTTCCCGAAAAGGTGGATATGCTGACAGTAGAAACAGGGCATGGACTTGGAACTGAAAAAAGGCAAAAGTTGGTCAGTTGGTTCAAGCGTTGGCTGAAAGATGATCAATCTCCGGTGAAGAAATCGGCACAAGACCGTTTCCGGTTGTCTGATATGCTTTGTACGACTAAAGGACAGGTGAATGTATCTATGCCTGGAGCACTCAGTATTATGCAGGAAAATGTGAATCAGCTGGATGAGTGGGCTTCCAAGCGTGAGGCGTTTCTTTCGAAAGGAAAGAAAACTGTCCAAGCAAAGATGCTGGATTTGTTAGGTCTTAAAGGTCTTCCTGACCATAAAATAAGAATTGAAGCAACCGGACATGATTCAATGCGTGAATATGAACAATATAAGTTTCAGCTTATAAGGGAAGGGGAGATGCCTGTTCCTTGTATTCTTATCATGCCGTCCAGAGCGAATGCTGATTCTCCTGTTGAGTTAAGGTTACAGGAAGAGGGAAAAGGAACTTATTTGAGTGAATATGCGAATTTTGCTGCTGCCTTGACGGAAGGAAAAATCTTGTTGTTGGCAGATTTGCGCGGATTTGGGGAAACAACGGATCCTGCATTCTATACGGATGCTAAATATTGGAACCGTGAGTATCGCAATGCAATGGTCAGTATGCATATAGGGCGTCCTATTATGGGACAACGTGTTGTCGATATTTTGACTTTGCTTGATTTTTGTTCAGAACACGAATTTCTGAAAGGACACCCCGTCAAGGTATTTGCCAATGGTATTTATGGTCCGGTTGCAATTCATGCTGCTTATTTGGATGAAAGAATCAACAGTGTGGAGATAAAACATAGCGTGAAGACTTGGAAGGAATACATTGAGAGGCCTATGCAGTGGGATATGTATTCTAATGTGTTGTATGGTGCTTTGAAATATTATGATTTACCGGATTTGATAAGGTTAAGCAATTGTCCCATTCGTTTTGCAGATTAAAAAATAGAATTCATTTCCACTGTAGGAGCATATTAAATGCCCAAAGGAGGGCACAGCAATCTGCTCCTGCAGTGGATGGAATATATGGCTTGTCTATTTCTTTTCCAAGAAATCAGCACGCATCGGGCTGAAACAATCTATCAGCATACCCGGCTCCAGGCATACACAACCATGCACAGCATCCGGTTCCTTATATAGACAGTCGCCGGCCGATACAATTTTTTTCACACCATTGATGGTGAACTCAAATTTTCCACTTTCCACATAGGTCACTTGTGAATGGATATGATGGTGGACAGCTCCTACAGCTCCCTTTTCAAATTTTACTTTAACAACCATGATGTCATCATTGTAACCCATGATCTGGCGCACTACACCTTCGCCTGCAGGTTCCCATTCTTTGCCTTCTGCAAAAATGAAGTTTTCACTACCTGTTTTCATAACCTTTTTTTCAGTGTTTTTGTTTGTTTCTTCAGTACACTCTTTGTTGCTCTCTTTTTTTTCACTTTGTGCATTGCAGCTCTGCAATAGTAGTGGTGCCATCAAGGCGCAAGCATACAATGCGGTTCTTACTTTACGATTCATGATCTTGCATTTAATATAAAATGAATAACTAAAACTTTTCTTCAAATATACTTATAATATGGGGAGGGTAGTTCGTCGTGATTAAAATATACGAGGAAAAGACCAAATATTACAAATCCAAGCTCCGGAAAATGGCTTATTTTGCTTCATAATGATATTTAAACTTGAATCAAAACACTAAAACAACAATGAAAAGCACATTAAAGAAGAACTGGGAAAGAATTGTCCTTTGCCTGTGCATGGCAAATTTTGCTTGTATAGGTATAGCCCAAACTAATAAAAAATTAGATGACCAAGTTATAAATACGATGAAAACCGCCACTCGGTTTATGATGGACAAAGTGAGTTATAATGGTGGCTTCGTATGGAATTATTTGCCGGATATGTCCCGTTCATGGGGAGAGATGGAAGCCAAGAGGACAATGGTATGGATTCAGCCGCCGGGAACTCCTTCTGTCGGTCATTTGTTGCTTGACGCTTATCATGCTACAGGAGATGAGTATTATTATGAAGCTGCGAAAAAAGTGGCTAACACCTTGATTTGGGGACAGCTTGAATGTGGCGGATGGAATTATGTGTTCGATTTTGCAGGAGAGAACTCCTTAAAGTCCTGGTATGATACCGTTGGTAAAAATGGCTGGCGTCTGGAAGAATTTCAACATTATTATGGAAATGCGACTTACGATGATGCGGGTACTATGGAGGCTGCCAAATTTCTACTTCGTATGTATGTGGAAAAAAATGATCCTGCTTTCCGTCCGGCTTTGGAGAAAACCATTGATTTTGTCTTGAAAAGTCAATATCCGGTGGGCGGATGGCCTCAACGGTATCCTTTGATGTATGATCACCCTTTTCAAGGTAAGAAAGATTATTCGTCTTTTATTACTCTGAATGATGATGTGATTCCTGATGCGACCGAGTTTTTGATTCAATGCTATCAGGCAATGGGGTTGCAAGGGGTAAAGGAGCCTATTATGCGTGCTATGTACTTGATGATTTCCCTTCAACAAGGGGAACCTTATGCAGGCTGGGCAGACCAATATACAGTAGATGATTTGAAACCGGCTCATGCCCGTTCTTATGAACCGCGCAGTGTGAACACCGGTACTACCGTCCGTCTTGTTAATTTAATGATGGATTACTATAAACTTACAGCTGATACTCGTTTCCTGTCGGGGATTCCTGCTGCAATTCGTTTTTTGGAATCAATGAAATTACCGGAATCGGATGTGAAGAAATGGAAGAGTCAGTCGACTAATCCGGAAGCTATTTTGGTTCCTCGTTTTGTAGATCCTGATACTGGTAAACCACTGTATGTCCATCGTAAAGGAAGTAATGTGAAAAACGGTACTTATTATATAGATCAGAATATAGAAAATACAATAGCTCATTATAATTCGGCAACTTTTGTGAATCCAGGTGAACTGCGTCGTCGTTATGAGGAAGTGAAAAAACTTCCTGTATCCGAATTGGCGAAGAATTCACCTTTGCTGCAGGATCATTTGGTTCCTTTACCTAAATATTATACTCGTTTACGTGGAAAAGCTACGGAAGAAGTTGCCCGGAAATTGGTGAAATCACTGACTAAGGACGGTTGCTGGCTCTCTCCTTTAAAGTCAACCTCGAACCCGTATAAGCCATATACTGTTTCAGGACCTAGTGAGGAAACGAAATATATAGCTACCTTTGTAGGGGACGAGCACGATACATCACCTTATCCGTGTACCACCGGAGAATTGTGCATCTCTGTTGGGGATTATATTGATAATATGATAAAATTAATTAGTTACCTTGAAAAGTAAAGTTTGTTAGGTATAGGTTTATGAAGAATACTGTAATTTGTTTATTGTTGTTTGGGATAAGTCTGACGGCTTCTGCTCAAGAAAAGGTGGAAACAGTCTCTATGCGTTATGAAACGCAGAATGATATGCCGCTGTTCTATCAGAAGATGAAAGAAAACCTGACTTATCCTATGGCTTGGGGAAATTCTTCCATCAGAAATTTCAAGAAGTGGCGTGAGGAAGCTCGAAAAACGTTATTGGATTGCATGTTGCCTGCTCCTCCTGCTACGGCTTTTGATAAGGAAGTGATAGATACCGAGCAACGGAATGGATATAGGGCGGAGAAGATTTTGTTCAGTGTTTCGGAATATTCTCGTGTTCCCGCTTATCTGTTGGTTCCTGACGGGAATGGCCCGTTCCCGGCAGTATTGCTGCTTCACGATCACGGTGCGCATTTTTCGATAGGGAAAGAGAAAATGGTACGTCCGTTCGGTGTGGAAGCATCTGTACTGGCCGATGCGGACGATTGGGCGGAAAAATGTTATGACAAACAGTATGTAGGTGATTATCTGGCAAGTCACGGATATGTAGTGCTTGCTGTGGATGCCTTGTTTTGGGGGGAACGGGGACGTAAGGAAGGAGTACGCTATGACTCACAGCAAGCGTTGGCGGCCAATATGTTACAGATGGGAATGTCTTGGGGAGCCTTGATAGCCTGGGATGATATCCGTAGCGCGGAATTTCTGGCCTCATTGCCCATGGTTCATAAGGAAAAGATAGGTACTATGGGATTTTCTATGGGAGCACATCGTGCCTGGATGGTCAGTGCCGCTACAGATGTGGTGAAGGCAGGCGCTGCTGTGTGCTGGATGAATACTACAGATAGCTTAATGACACTTACCAATAATCAGAACAAAGGCGGGTCTGCTTATTCCATGATTATTCCCGGAATACGGAATTGGATGGATTATCCTCATGTGGCATCTATCGCCTGCCCCAAACCGATGTTGTTCATCAATGGCTTGCGGGACAAACTTTTTCCTGTAAAGGGCGTTGAAAGCGCTTTCTCTACCATGCAGGATGTATGGAAGAGTCAATCGGTAGAAAATCTGTTGACTACCAAGTTCTATGATTTGCCCCATTTTTGCAGTAAGGAGATACAGGATGATATACTTGAGTTCTTTAATCAAAATTTAAAATAGAAAGCGATGAAAATTAAGATGTTGATGGCATTTGTTGCCTTGTTGTTTTCTGCTTTTACGGCAGACCGCACAATTACTATCTTTATGATAGGTGACTCGACTATGGCTAACAAACCCTTAGAGGGAGGTAATCAGGAACGTGGATGGGGCCATGTGCTGGGAGGATATTTCAGTGAGAATATTCGTGTGGAAAACCATGCTAGAAATGGTCGGAGTTCTAAAAGTTTTATTGATGAAGGATTGTGGGAGGTAGTAATTAATAAAGTAAAGCCGGGTGATTATGTTTTTATTCAGTTTGGGCATAATGATGAGAAGGCCGATGAGAAACGTCATACTGATCCCGGATCTACTTTTGATGCCAATCTACGCCGTTTTGTAAAAGAAACACGTGCTAAAGGGGGAATTCCCGTGTTGTTTAATGCCATTGTCCGTCGTAATTTCCGGAATAATAAAAATGCGGTAGCCGAAGATGATGTGCGCAAGGATTTGTCAAAGGGGAGTGTTTCTCAAGATGGAGAAGTGTTGATTGATACTCATGGAAAATATTTGGAGTCTCCGCGTAACGTGGCAAAAGAGTTGGATGTGCCTTTTGTGGATATGAACAAGATAACGCATGATTTGGTGCAGGAGATGGGACCGGAGGCTTCAAAAAAATTGTTCATGTGGATTCCTGAAGGTGTGTGTGCAGCTTGTCCGAAAGGGCGTGAGGATAATACGCACCTGAATGTATATGGGGCGCGTACTATTGCTGGTTTGACGGTGGATGCTATAGCTAAAGAGGTTCCTGCATTGGCGCCTTTTGTACGTCATTATGATTTTGTAGTGGCAAAAGATGGCAGTGGTGATTTCTTTACCATTCAGGAAGCGATTCATGCTGTCCCCGATTTTCGTAAAGCAGGACGCACTACTATTCTAGTCCGTAAAGGGGTATATAAAGAAAAAGTGGTTATTCCTGAAAGCAAGATTAGTGTTTCTTTGATAGGTGAGGACGGAGCAATTCTGACAAATGATGATTTTGCTGCTAAAAAGAACTATTTCGGAGAAGAAATGTCTACCTCCGGTTCATCAACCTGTTATATCTATGCTCCCGATTTCTATGCTGAGAATATCACTTTCGAGAATAGTGCCGGCAGAGTGGGGCAGGCAGTGGCCTGTTTTGTTAGTGGAGATCGCGCTTATTTCAAAAACTGTCGTTTTTTGGGAAATCAGGATACTTTGTACACTTATGGCAAAGACAGTCGTCAGTTTTATGACCATTGTTATATAGAGGGTACAGTGGATTTTATTTTTGGCTGGTCTACGGCATTGTTTAAGGATTGCACCATCCATAGTTTGGGTGATGGGTATGTTACCGCTCCTTCTACAGATCAAGGCAAAAAATATGGCTATGTTTTTATAGGCTGTAAATTGACGGGTGTGGCTGAGGCTCAGAAGGTGTATTTGTCCCGTCCTTGGCGTCCTTATGCACAGGCTGTTTACATTCATTGTGATTTGGGAAAGCATATTCTTCCGGTGGGTTGGAACAACTGGGGCAAAAAAGAAAATGAGGAAACCGTATTCTATGCTGAATACCGGAATACGGGAGAAGGGGCGGCTACCGCTTCGCGTGCTTCGTTTGGAAAGCAGCTGAACGATATCAGTAATTATAATGAAGCACAGATTTTGGCAGGTGATGACGGATGGAATCCGGTGGAAAATGGAAATGTGTTGTTGCAGAATTTAAAGAGATAAGCTGTTCTTTCTACCAGTAATAATACTTTGTCACTGTAGGGAGGAATTCTATTTGCTCCTATGGAAAGTGTCAGGGAAGAGTAGAATGATAAAAGGGGGATTTAACTTTGCCCCTTTTATTTTTTTAGGAACTTGTATGTCAGTATCTCTCGTTTTTTATGTATTTTTGCCATACTATATATGAAAATCTACGAAATGAAAAGACACATTCTGTTTATACTTACTTTGCTGCTCTTTTTTTATGCAAAAAGTCAGCCTAATTGTATCTTTACTCATTATTCTTCGGAAAACGGTTTATCTCAGAACTCCATCATGAGCATGGTACAAGACCATAATGGAGTTTTATGGTTCTCTACTTGGGATGGAATCAACCGGTTCAACGGTTATGACTTCAAAGTTTATAAAGCCAGACAAGGGAATAAAATTACTATGACTAACAACCGGGTAGACTTATTGGAAGTAGACCCTTATAATTATATTTGGCTGCAAACGTATGATTACCGTGTGTATCGTTTTGACCAAAGAACAGAGAAATTCGAACAAATCCCTGCTGAAGGTGAAGAGGAGGGTATGCGTTTCTCTTCTATTAAAATATTGCCCGACAGTGTCATTTGGCTACTTTCTGAAAATGAGGGGGCTGTCCGTGTGAAAACAAACCCTAAAGATTACAGTATAACTACCCAAGTATATGCTACTCATAGTCGTGGAGGAAATGCCGTTCATATTAATCAGGTTTTTAGCGATGCTTACAATCAAGAGTGGTTGCTTACTGATAACGGTCTGCTGAAGATTACGAATGATAAAGAAGAGCCTGTCTCTTATTTTGTGAATATCCAGTCAGGCAAAGATGAACCCGTACAGGCCTTCTACTCTTTTTGCAGTTATGGTGACGAACTTTATTTTGGATCAGACAGAGGACGGATATGGTGCTATTCTTTGCAGAATGAAATCTTTCGTCTTTGGGAATTGCCGGTAAAGGATAAAGTGATTGCTATAAATGAAATAAAAGGTACGGGACTGTTGATAACGACTGCCCATGAAGGATTGATATTGTATCATTCGGATACAAAAGAGTGTAAAGTCTATAATAAATCCAATTGTCCCGAATTCCCGGCAGACGCTTTCCGTTCTGTTTATGTTGACAGTAAGCAGGAAGCATGGTTTGAGATGACCGAATGGGGAAAAGTTTGTCATTTCAATCCTTTGACGGAAGTATTTAAGCAAGAAAAGATGCAAGTGGAGCCTCGTGGTGCCGATCGTTCCTATCCCAGTTTTCATATTTGTGAAGACTTGAACGGTAATTTGTGGGTACATCCGCAAGGAGGAGGGCTTTCTTGGTATGACAGAGAGGCAAATCGGCTGTTGCCTTTCTATAATGATCCCGATTCACCCGATTGGCACTTTTCCAATAAATTACATTCCATGTTATCCGATAAGCAAGGCAATCTTTGGTTATGTACTCATTCTAAGGGGTTGGAGAAGATTACTTTTTTAGGAAGCCAGTTCCATATTTATCCCCGCATGGGTCACAGTTATGACTTGAATTCCAATACGGTACGTGCGTTGTTTGAAGATAGCGAACATCGCATCTGGATGGGAAAACGGGATGGTCAGATTGAAATTTATTCTTCTGATTTAGATTTTCAGGGTATTCTGACTGAAGAGGGGGATATAGCCAAATCTGGCAGACCGTTACGGGGAGTTCCTTATCATATCATGCAAGATTCTCACGGAAACATTTGGATTGCGACCAAAGGGGATGGTATTATTCTGGCAGAAAAGGAGGGGACCCATTTTAAGTTTACTCGATTCAAATATGATGAAGATGATATTTATAGCCTGAGTCATAATAGTGTTTACTGGTTACATGAAGACAAGCATGGACGCATTTGGGTGGCAACTTTCGGTGGAGGGTTGAATTATATTCAGAAAACTCCTGAAGGGAAATATGTGTTTATTAGTTCTAGAAATAACCTGAAAGGTTTTCCGTATGACCGTTGTTACCGTGTACGCCATATCACTTCTGACAAGAAAGGGAATATATGGGTGGGGAGCAGTGATGGCGCGCTTAGTTTTAAAGAGGATTTTAAAGATCCGGAGTCGATTGTATTCCATCTTTATGCACGTATCCCCGATGATATGAATTGTCTGAGCAACAATAACGTATATCGGATTGTCACCACTTCACAAGGAGAAGTTTATCTGGCTACATTTGGGGGAGGACTTAACCAGCTTGTTTCCATGAACGGGGAAGGGAAGGCGGTATTTAAATCCTATACCGTGAAGGATGGTCTGCCTTCAGATATCCTGTTGTCTGTAGAAGAGGATGACACGGGGAATCTGTGGATAAGTACGGAAAACGGATTGAGTAAATTTATTCCGTCCGAACAGCGTTTTGAAAATTATAATGAACGGGATTTTGGGGGCAAAATACGTTTTGAGGAGGGGACATCGCTGAATCTTAGTTCCAGTACCCTACTCTTTGGCACCAGTCGTGGTATGCTTTATTTTGAACCGGAACATATCAAGAAAAGCAATTATGTTCCATCCATTGTTTTCGGAACGTTGAAAATATCCAATCAGGAGGTGATTCCGGGTGTATCAGGCAGTTTGTTGCGACAGTCTCTTGATAATACAGAACACCTGGTACTTTCGCACAAGGAGAATATTGTAACTTTGTCCTTTGCAGCCTTGGATATGATTTATCCTGAAAATATCCGTTATGCTTATCGTTTGCATGGATTTGATAAGGAATGGAATTATGTGGATAAACAACGTACCGCTACATACACCAATCTGCCGAAAGGGGATTATGTATTTCAGGTTAAATCGACCAATAGTGATGGGGTTTGGGTAGAGAATGAGCGCAGTTTGAGAATCACCATTCAGCCTTCGTTTTGGGAAACGGCTTGGGCTATGGCAATTTATATTCTTGCTTTTCTGTTGATTCTGTTTTCAGGAGTATATATATTGTTTACCATTTATCGTCTGAAACATGAAGTGTCTGTGGAACAGCAGGTTTCTGATATAAAGCTTCGCTTTTTTACAAATATTTCTCACGAACTTCGCACTCCGCTGACATTGATTGCAGGTCCAGTGGAATATGTTCTGAAAAACAAGACTTTGCCGGATGATGTACGTGAGCAATTGCATGTAGTAGAACGTAATACCGACCGTATGCTTCGCTTGGTGAACCAAATTCTTGATTTCCGCAAAATACAGAAAAATAAGATGAAGTTGCGTATAGAGCAGATAGATATTGTTCCTTTTGTACACCATATCATGGATAATTTTGAATCGCTGGCCGAAGAGCATCATATTGATTTTGTATTCGAAAGTGAAATGCCTTCCTTGAAACTGTGGGTAGATGCGGATAAGTTGGAAAAGATTGTCTTCAATCTGCTTTCCAATGCTTTCAAGTATACTCCACAGGGTAAGATGATTACGCTTTTCATTCATGAAAATGAACATAATGTGGCGATTGGTGTGCAGGATCAAGGTATAGGAATTTCTGAAAGCAAGAAAGCTTCCCTTTTTGTCCGTTTTGAAAATCTGTTGGACAAGAATTTGTTTAATCAGCAAAGTTCTGGTATCGGTCTTTCTTTGGTTAAGGAATTGGTGGAACTGCACAAAGCGACTATCCGTGTGGATAGTAAAGAGGGGGAGGGCAGTTGTTTCACGGTTGAGTTTTTGAAAGGCAAGGAGCACTATACGGAGAATGTAGAGTTCATTCTCTCTGATTCTGTCGAAATGAAGCCGGAAGAGGTGGAAGAATCTGTTCAGGGACATGAAGAGAAGAGGAATGAAAGCAAAACGATGTTGCTGGTTGAAGATAATTTGGAACTTCGTTTCTTTTTGCGTAGTATCTTTATCTCAAATTTCAATGTCATAGAGGCTGTCAATGGGGCTGAAGGTTTGGATAAGGCTTTGAAGTTTGTTCCGGATATTATTATTAGTGATATCATGATGCCGGAAAAGGATGGTATTACCATGACAGAAGATTTGCGTGCTAATATGGCGACCAGTCACATTCCAGTCGTTTTACTGACGGCTAAGACGGATATGGACAGTAAGTTGGAAGGTATGGAACTGGGAGTTGAGGATTATATAACGAAGCCGTTCAGTGCTACTTACCTGAAGGCCAGGGTGGAGAATATTCTGACACAACGTGTCAAGTTGCAACAGTTGTATTGTGCGAATCTGATGAATATTCAGCCTGTTGCGGAGGAAGAACAGCAAACACAGCCTGAGATGTCTTCCCATGACCGTAAGTTTATGGAGAAACTGACGGAATTAATGGAGAAGAATATGGATAATGGCGATTTGATAGTGGATGATTTGGTACAGGAGCTTGCGGTGAGCCGTTCTGTCTTTTTCAAGAAACTGAAGACCCTGACAGGACTTGCCCCCATTGAGTTTATTAAAGAGATGCGTGTGAAACGTGCCGCACAATTGATAGAGAGTGGTGATTATAATATGACGCAGATTGCTTATATGGTAGGTATTAATGATCCTCGTTATTTCAGCAAATGTTTTAAACAACGTTTTGGTATGACACCTACCGAATATAAAGAGAATGCGAAAAATAAGCGATAACTTTTGCTGCTGTTGGTTCGTTTTTGCAGCGTTTGTTTTTTTGATTTCTTGAACGGTATGTTTAAATGTAGGGTGTTTCTTTTGTTATGTGAGTGAGTTGCTCATGTTATTTTATTATTTTTCCGGATATGCAATGGGGTTTTTTCTGAATTTTTAGTCTTTTACATAGATAATGAACTAAAAAGAAGAAAAAGATGAAAAAAGTAATTTTATTTATGGCAGGTATTTTGGCGAGTATGATGTTGAACGCTCAGTCTCGTTGGAGTGTTACGCCGGAAGCCGGCTTGGTAGTGAATAAGGAAAATGAAGGGACATCAGTTACATTAGGTTTTAAAGCCGGTGCCGGTGTGTTGTATCAGTTAAAGGAAGGGGTGGGAAAGAAGCCTTCTTTTGGCTTGAAGTCCGGGGTTTATATCTTAATGCAGAAAGGTGGGTATCATCCTATGAGCTGGGGAAACATATCAACAGGGGGAGGATTTAGCATGGATTATGAAAAAACGAATGTTGAGTCCACGCGTTATTATTTGCAATTGCCTGTTATGGCTCATTGGGGTTTTAAACTTTGTGATGATGTGCGTCTTAAATTAGCAGTAGGACCTTATGTAGCTGTAGGAATTGGTGGACGTACTAATGCTTATGTTTCTTCCTCAAAATATAATATAGATGAAGAAACAGGTGTTGGACAGTACGAATACCGGAATGATTATTACCGGTTTGGCACATTTAAAGGAAAAACAGTAAATGAGGAATTTGGTTTTGAGGCGTCCCCTCGTTTGGATTGGGGAGGAACGGCTTCTGTCGGGATTGCTGTTAAACGGATTTCATTTACTATCGGGTATGATTTGGCTTGGGGAAAATATAATAAGGAACAGAATGATTTAAGGATACGGAATCATATGGTTAGCTTTACTTCAGGGTATAGTTTCTGATAAGAAAAGGATAAATGAAACAAACATACACAAAATTCTTTGTTTAAGATTGTTAAATGAAGAATTTTGTGTATGTTTGTTTTTTATAAACACGATAAAAGTTCAATCTATGAGGAAAATGCTATTCATTACCCTTTTAATGGGCGGTCTGTGTACGACAGTTTCTGTTGCAAAAGCGCAGGAACGCTTGCCGGAATATCTGCAGGCAGAGAAATACACACAAGAAAAATTGAACACCATGTTGTTTTCTACTGTGGTGGATCCGCATTGGTTCCAGAAAGGTAATAATTTCTGGTTCGAGTACAAAACAAGTGAAGGAACCTTTTGGTATGTGGTTGATCCGGCTGCCCGGACAAAGAAGCTTTTGTTTGATAGGGATGAATTAGCTTCCCAGCTTACCGAAATTGTAAAAGATCCCTTTGAGGCACGCCATTTGCCAATCACAAATCTGAAAGCGGAAGAAGATGGGCGTACCTTTACTTTTGAAGTAAAGTCTACAAAAGATGCGACACCAAAGAAAGATGGCAAGGATAAGAAGGACAAGAAGAATGAGAAGGAAATCTTTTATTTTTCTTATGACTATCCTACCCGTAAATTGACCCATCTGAAAGATAAAGAAGACGACCTGAAGAAAATCTATTGGGGATCGGTCTCTCCTGATGGTAAAACGGTGATTTATGCCAAGGATTTGAATTTGTATCGCATGAGTCGTGAAGATTATGAAAAGGCGAAAAAAAATGAAAAGGATAGTACGATCGTGGAAATCCAGCTTACTACAGATGGCATGAAGGATTTTGGCTATGGTATTCCCTATAGTATGTTGAATACAGATACTTTATGTAATGGCAAGCGTCGTCGTGTAGGTGGAGTGTGGTCTCCGGATTCACGTTATTTTGCTATGACAGTTTCTGACGATCGCGCTGTGAAAGAGTTATGGGTAATAAATTCGATGGCCCGTCCACGTCCCACATTGGAAACTTATAAATACCAGATGCCGGGAGAAAAGGAAGCTCCCATAGAACACCTGTACTTGTTTGACTTGGTTGATAATAAACGTAAGGAAATTAAAGTAGCAGCTTATAAAGATCAAAGCATTGGCCTGGAATACAAACCAATGATGCAAAAACAGCGTGATATGGAAGATCAGGCTGCCGTTTGGCAGGGTGATAACAACCGTTTCTTCCTGACCCGCAGCAGCCGTGATTTACATCGGATTGATGTTTGTTCCTATACGATAGGACAGGATTCTGTTGTACCAGTAATAAAGGAACGGATGAATACCTATCAGGAAACTCGTCCTTTAAGAGTCTTGAATGGTGGAAAGGAAATTATTCAATGGAGTGAGCGTGATGGTTGGGCACACCTTTATTTATATGATGATCAGGGTAATTTGAAAAATCGTATCACAAAAGGTCCCTGGCACGTGGAGGAAATCTTGAAAGTAGATGACAAGGCACGTGTGATTTATTTTACTGCCAATGGAATGAATGCGAAAGAACATCCTTATTATGAACATTTGTATCGTGTGAATCTGGATGGCAGCGGTTTGAAATTACTGACCAAAGGGGATTATTTCCATCGTGTGGAAGTGGATGATGATGCTCGTTTTGTGGTGGATAACTATTCGCGTGTAAATACGGTGCCCTGCGCCATCCTGCTGGATACTAATGGCAATAAGGTAATGGATATTCAGGAGAGTGATTTTTCACAGCTTTTTGCTGCCGGTTATAAATTTCCGGAAATATTTAAGGTAAAGGCGGCTGATGGCGTGACAGATCTGTATGGTGTGATGTATAAACCTTTTAATTTTGACTCAACTAAGGTTTATCCTATTGTGGATTATGTTTATCCTGGGCCACAGGTGGAAGGTGTTTATTATCCGTTTACCCGTATGAGCCCCCGTACCGACCGTTTGGCACAGGCCGGATTTATTGTTATTTCTGTGGGACAACGCGGCGGGCATCCTAGCCGCTCTAAATGGTATCATAATTATGGATATGGAAATATGCGTGATTATCCGCTGGCCGATCATAAATATGCTATCGAGCAATTGGCGCAGCGTCATCATTTTATAGATATAGATAAGGTTGGTATTCATGGACATTCGGGAGGTGGATTTATGAGTACGGCGGCTATGTGCCAATACCCGGATTTCTTCAAAGTGGCTGTTTCTTGTGCCGGAAATCATGATAACAATATCTATAACCGTTGGTGGAGTGAAACGCATCACGGCGTAAAAGAGGTGGTGAGTGAGAAAGGGGATACAACTTTCGTTTATAAGATTGCTACTAATCCTGAAATAGCGAAGCAATTGAAAGGAAATTTGTTATTGATTCATGGTGATATTGATAATAATGTGCATCCGGGCAATACCTTACGGGTAGTTGACGCCTTGATTCGTGCCGGGAAGCGTTTTGATATGCTGATTCTTCCTCAACAGCGTCATGGATTCGGTGATATGAATGAATATTTCTATTGGAAACTGGTTGATTACTTTTCCGAACATCTGAAAGGGAAAAGTGAAAAATCGGTAGATATACCGAAACGGTAGATTTAGGATCATTGCCGGACGAATATGAAAGGAGCACAGAGGTTCGTGTCATTAAGATACCTTTGTGCTCCTTCTTGTTTTTATATTATAGCAGACTGTTGATATAAGCCTTCATGTCCGGTGTAGCGGATTTTGCTTCCAGATACAGTTTATACTGCGCTTTGGTGCGTACCAGATTATGGTCTTTATACCGGGTTTGATAATACGTGTCTCCGTTTATATAATCTGCTAAAAAGCGTACAGCTTGCATATAGGGGAACAGGGTGGCAGCGTAAGGTAGCATTTCTATTTCGAGAGGAGTCAGGAAAGTCCGGGCCGATTCAATATAACCTTTGGTAAATGCTTTGAAGATTTCCATGTTGAACTTCACCTTATTTAAATCAGCCTCATCCTCCTTGCCGGTATTGGCTGCCGAACGGAGGAAATCACCGAAATCGGAGAAAATGAAACTGGGCATTACCGTGTCCAGGTCAATGACACACAACACTTTTCCGTTTTCATCAAATAACATGTTGCTTACTTTTGTGTCACAGTGGCAGATGCGTTTGGGCAATTTGCCTTCACGGTAAAAACGTTCAGCGCTGCACATCGTATCAGCATCTTTTTCTATTGCGTCCACTATGTCCTGTACTTCTGCCAAACGGCCGGATATGTTGGCGGATACGGCTTCACGTAATTGTTTTAAGCGGAATTCCATATTGTGGAAATCGGGGATGATTTCTCCGAGTTGTTCGGGTACATCAGCCAGCATGGCCTGGAATTCACCAAACTTCAGTCCTGCCAGATAGGAAGATTCCGGTGTAACTGTTTCCAATGTTTGTGAACGCGGAATAAATATTGAAATTCGCCAATAACCTTCTCCATCATAGAAATAGGTCTTGCCATTGGTGGAAGGTAGAAAATGGAGTACCTTACGTTCAATGTCCTCTTCGTGTCTGGCTTCCAGCTTTTGGCGGATGTGTCTGGTCACTACTTCTATATTGTGTTGCAGCATTTCAATATTGGTAAATATTAAATGGTTGATTCGTTGCAATACATAGTCAGGCTCTTCAGGAGATACCGATTTTACCAGATAAGTCTGATTGATGAGGCCGGATGTCAAAGCTTTGATTTCTTTCACTTCACCCACTTTGGGGAACTGTTTGATAATTTTTTTGAGGTTTTCCATAGGTTTGTTTGAATAATGTCTATATATACGAAACAAAGATAACTTCTTTCCTTCAATTGGAGGAAAGAAGTTATCTTAAAAAACATATAATAGGAATATAAATCTTTTTATTTTTTCAAATCAGTCTGGAACATACGGTCGGCGCGTAACAGATGACGCCAGTAGGAAACCAATTCTTGTGATTCCTGCAATACATTGAGGTACACCATGGAAGCTTTTACATTGACATCCCGTTCTTGTATGCGGTCCATCTGTTCTTTGCGCAAGGTAGAGATCTTGCCTTTCAGAAGGGCGCCTTCACGTAGCAAGGCATCAGTCTGATCGTAGGCCTTGTTGGCAAGTACTTCAGTAGCCTTGGTCATTAATGCGGTCATCTCATCGCGGATAGGGATGAACTCGTTAGTGGCACGTTCCGATAATGGGGTGAACTTATTGTCCACATGTTCTTTACAAGGATCGCAGATACGTTTCAGACAGTAAAGCATTTGTTCACAACTGTTGCTTCCCAAGTGGAACCAAGTGTTTTTCTCGATAGCAGTAAAGTTGTCTATACGGCGCAGACCTAGTATTTCTTTACGGCGTATCTTTTTTAACATTTCTTTCTGATTGTCGGTATTGTTCACGGCCTTGCGCAGAGCTTTCAGATTTTCGTTGATGAAACCGTCGGTTATCTGCCGGTAGGTTTCATTGGTGAATGCCATTTCGGCTACCAATGTGTTATTTACATGCTGGCGGAGTAATCTCCAACGCTCTTCTTTGTCTTTACTGGCAATAAGGCGGGAGAATATGTCGTCTTTGCCTTTATCCTTCTGTTTCTTGCTGTAGTGTATGTTGCTGCGAACCAATAAGAAGATGGCAAGTGCAATAAGGGCCAACATGGCGAATGTGCCTCCATAATACATGATGAGCGTAACCACAAAACAGATAGTGAAAGCGGCTCCGGCAGTGATGAACCATCCACCGATAACAGAAAGCACACCGGTGATACGGTATACGGCACTGTCACGGCTCCAGGCACGGTCGGCTAATGAACTACCCATAGCTACCATGAAAGTTACGTAAGTGGTAGAAAGAGGGAGTTTCAAAGAGGTTCCCAAAGCTATGAGCAGACCGGCCAGTACCAAATTGACAGAAGCGCGTATCAAATCAAATGCTGCCCCGTTCTCCATAATCATCACATCTTTGTTAAAACGGCTGTCGGCCCATCGTTTCAGATTGTCGGGCAATATTTTGGCTATACTTTCCGAAGCGCTCATGGTAGAACGGACAATACTGCGTGCTACAGCGGAAGAACCAAACATTTCGTCACCTTCATCCTGACGCGAGAGATCTACCGAAGTCTTCACTACATTTTGCGCTTTTTTTGAAGTAATCAGCGCATATACCATAATGACGCCTGCTAAAAATAAAAAAAGAAATGGGGTTTTAGCCGGACCATTCAGTGAGTTCATCAAGTATCCCATTGGTTCACCGTTTCCATTAGCCATGAAGTCTGTATAAGCTGAGAAGCCTGCCAAGGGCACACCGATGAAGTTTACTAAGTCATTGCCTGCAAAAGCCATAGCTAAGGCAAAAGTACCTAACATTACCACCACCTTGAATACATTTATCTTGCACCAATGCAGTATTTGCATCAGAATGGTGAAGAACACAAAACTGCAACTTACTAACATCAAGGTGTTTTCCTGAATCCAATGTTTGTTTTCGGTGGTCATGAAGGCGGAATCTTTCAGACCTTTTATCAACATGAAGTAGATAATGGCCGTAACAGCAATACCGCCGAACAGTCCGATAGTGTATTTCAGTTTCTTTGTATAATTAAATGTGAAGAGAAGACGGGAGAGATATTGTACTAATGTGCCGAAGAAGAAAGCTACTGCTACTGAGAGGAAGATACCTAAAATGACGGACAATGCCTTTTCCGTATTCAGCAGATCAGCAAATCCTAGCATTCCGGTTTCGTCTCCTGCTATTTTGATAAGAGCTAGAACGAAAGTACCTCCCAATAGTTCGAATACCATGGATACGGTAGTGGAGGTAGGCATTCCTAAGGAATTGAAAATATCCAATAGGACTACGTCTGTTACCATAACTGCTAGAAAGATACACATTAACTCCTGAAAATAAAATTGTTCAGGCCTGAAAATACCGTGCCGTGCGATTTCCATCATACCGTTGCTCAGTGTGGCGCCGATGAAGATACCGAAAGCGGCAATGGCGATGATGGTCTTGAATGACGCGGCTTTAGCACCGATGGCGGAATTCATAAAGTTCACTGCGTCGTTGCTGACGCCTACTACCAAATCGAATATGGCTAGCAGAAAAAGGAATACGACGATTCCCAAAAACATTGTTTCCATATAATTTTGTCTCTCTATTTTATTGGGCGCAAAGGTACGGGAGGTATATTATGATAAAATGTCATATATGTTACATTTGTGTTACAGGCGTTTTTTTGTTCGCCACGGATTGCACGGATTCACACAACTTGATTTTTAATTTATTATTATCCATATTTAGTGGCGGATCTCTTCTTTTTTGAAACAAATATGAGTGGATAAATAATATTTCACGTTTATGTGTGGAATTTATAGAGTGAAAATTTATACCTTTGTAGCCCAAATACTTAATCTATAAAAAATGTCAGAGGCTAAGAGAATTAAAACCGCATTGGTGTCGGTTTATCACAAAGAAGGTTTGGACGAGATTATAACCAAACTACACGAAGAAGGAGTAGAGTTCCTGTCAACAGGAGGTACAAGACAGTTTATCGAATCTTTAGGTTTCCCTTGCAAAGCGGTGGAGGATCTTACTACTTATCCCTCTATTTTGGGCGGACGTGTGAAGACACTGCATCCTAAAGTCTTTGGAGGTATTTTATGCCGTCGTGGTTTGGAACAAGATATGCAACAGATAGAAAAATATGAAATACCCGAAATAGATTTGGTCATCGTTGACCTGTATCCGTTTGAGGCAACTGTGGCTTCGGGGGCCGAAGAACAAGCTATCATCGAAAAAATTGATATAGGTGGTATTTCTTTGATTCGTGCTGCTGCTAAGAACTTTAATGATGTGGTGATTATCGCTAGTCAGGCACAATATAAGCCGTTCCGTGATATGTTGCTGGAACATGGCGCTACTACTTCACGCGAGGAACGCCGTTGGTTCGCAAAAGAAGCGTTTGCTGTTTCTTCTCATTATGATTCTGCTATCTTTAACTATTTTGATGGTGGTGAAGGTTCGGCTTTCCGTTGCGCGGTGGAAGAACAAAAACAACTTCGTTATGGTGAAAATCCTCATCAGAAAGGTTATTTCTATGGAAATCTGGATGCGATGTTCGACCAGATTCATGGAAAAGAAATTTCCTATAACAATTTGTTGGATATCAATGCGGCCGTTGATTTGATTGATGAATTTGATGAGGTGACATTTGCCATTCTGAAGCATAATAATGCCTGTGGATTAGCTTCGCGCCCTACTGTGCTGGAAGCATGGAAAGATGCGTTGGCAGGCGATCCGGTGTCGGCTTTCGGCGGTGTGTTGGTTACTAATGCCGTGATTGATAAAGAAACAGCGGAAGAAATCAATAAACTGTTCTTTGAGGTAATTATTGCTCCGGATTATGATGTAGATGCATTAGAGATTCTGGGACAGAAGAAGAACCGTATTATTTTGGTTCGTAAGGAAGCTAAATTGCCGAAGAAACAATTCCGTTCTTTATTGAATGGGGTTTTGGTTCAGGAAAGAGACCTGGATGTGGAAACTCCTGCCGACTTGAAGCAGGTTACTGAAAAAGCTCCTACGGCGACTGAAATAGAAGATATGTTATTTGCAAATAAGATTGTGAAGAATAGTAAAAGTAATGCTATTGTACTGGCCAAGAACAAACAACTGCTGGCTAGCGGTGTAGGTCAGACTTCACGTGTGGATGCATTGAAACAAGCCATTGAAAAAGCAAAATCATTTGAGTTTGATTTGAATGGCGCAGTGATGGCCAGTGATGCTTTCTTCCCTTTCCCCGATTGTGTAGAGATAGCGGATAAGGAGGGTGTGAAAGCTGTTATCCAGCCGGGAGGCTCTGTAAAAGACGAGTTGACTTTCCAATACTGCAATGAACATGGCGTAGCTATGGTCGTTACAGGGATTCGTCACTTTAAACACTAAGATCATTGCAATTTACCATTTGCGGCTACAATCGGACTGTTTATACAGCATTGTTCAGGTAAATGGTAAATTGCAAATGTCAATTGTAAATTGCTAAATTGTAAATGAATTTATGGGATTATTCTCCTTTACACAAGAGATTGCGATGGACCTTGGCACTGCCAATACCATCATTTTAAATAACGGGAAGATTGTAGTGGACGAACCTTCGGTCGTTGCGCTTGATCGCCGTACCGACAAGATGATTGCCGTAGGCGAACGGGCTAAAATGATGTACGAGAAGGAAAATCCGAATATTCGTACTGTACGTCCGCTACGCGACGGGGTTATTGCCGACTTTAATGCCTGTGAACAGATGATGCGCGGTTTAATAAAGAAAGTGAACATGGGTAATCGTTTCTTTTCTCCTTCTTTGCGTATGGTGATCGGAGTTCCCTCGGGTAGCACTGAAGTAGAGCTTCGTGCGGTACGTGACAGTGCTGAGCATGCGGGAGGACGGGATGTTTATTTGATTTTTGAACCTATGGCCGCGGCTATTGGTATCGGTATTGATGTAGAGGCTCCTGAAGGTAATATGATTGTTGATATAGGTGGTGGTTCTACAGAAATTGCCGTGATTTCATTGGGTGGTATTGTTTCCAACAATTCGATACGTATTGCCGGTGACGATCTTACAGCCGATATTCAGGAATATATGAGCCGTCAGCACAATGTGAAGGTGAGTGAACGTATGGCCGAACGTATCAAGATACATGTAGGCGCTGCCTTGACTGATTTGGGAGATGATGCTCCCGAAGATTACATTGTACGCGGGCCTAACCGTATCACTGCTCTTCCCATGGAAGTTCCGGTGTGTTATCAGGAGGTGGCGCATTGTTTGGAAAAGAGTATTGCAAAAATTGAAACAGCTATCCTTAGTGCATTGGAACAGACTCCGCCTGAACTTTATGCTGATATTGTTTTGAACGGTATTTATTTGGCTGGTGGTGGTGCTTTGCTGCGCGGTTTGGACAAGCGTCTGACAGACAAAATCAATATTCCGTTCCATATAGCCGAAGATCCTTTGCTGAGTGTGGCGAAAGGTACCGGTATTGCACTGAAGAATGTAGATCGTTTCTCTTTTTTGATGCGGTAAATGATTTGCTAATGAGGCAGTTTGCTAATTTGCTAATGCCATGCGGTATGGATAGCGCAGTACATTGGCACATTGGCAAATTAGCACATTGAACAATTGGTATTAATGAAAAATCTGCTGAATTTCTTTTTAAAGTATAACTACTGGTTTCTCTTTGTCCTTTTGGAGATAATCAGTTTTGCTTTATTATTCCGCTTCAACAGTTATCAGGGGAGTGCGTTCTTTACATCTGCTAATTTTGTTTCGGGAGCTATGTATGATGCAGCCAATAATGTTACCGGATATTTTCATCTGAAAACGATCAACGATGAGTTGGTACAGAAAAATGTGGAACTGGAATTGCAGTTGGAGAGTATCCGTAAAGCTTTGATTGAAGCGACGGAAGACAGCAGTGGTGTAGAACAGCTTAAGCAGGAAGCACTGGCAGGATATGATATATTCAAGGCTAGCGTGATAAATAACAGTGTGACTCATGCTGATAACTATATTACACTTGACAAAGGAGAAGCGGATGGCATTCGTAGTGAGATGGGAGTGGTAAATGGAAGCGGTGTGGTTGGTATTGTTTATCTCACCTCTCCACATTACTCCATTGTCATTCCGGTATTGAATTCCAAAAGCAGTATTAGCTGTAAGATAAAACGGAGTGATTATTTCGGCTTCTTGAAATGGGATGGCGGTTCATCCGAATTTGCTTTTATAAAGGATATGCCCCGTCATTCATTATTTTCTTTAGGTGACACCATTGTAACCAGTGGACACAGTGCTGTTTTCCCTTCCGGCATTCCGGTGGGTACGGTAGATGATATCGCCGATAGTCACGATGGCTTGTCTTATTTGCTGCGGGTGAAACTATTTACGGACTTCGCCCGTTTGAATGATGTGCGCGTAATTGCCCAAAAAGGGCAGGAGGAACAATTGGAGTTGGAAAAGCAGGTAAAAACGACTAAGTAAGAAGGTTGATGTTGACTTATCTACAAAGAATAGAGTGGTTTATCGGACTGGTACTGTTGCAAGTGCTGGTGCTGAATCATATGCATATCAACGGGTATGCCACTCCTTTCTTTTTTATCTATTTTATTTTGAAGTACAATTCGGGAGTTAGCCGTAATGTCCTTATGATATGGGCATTCCTGTTGGGATTGACAGTCGATATATTAGGCAACACTCCGGGGATGAATGCGGCTGCGGCCACTGTACTGGCTTTTATGCGTGAACCTGTATTACGATTAGTCACGCTCCGCGATAGCGTCGAGGATTTTGAACCGGGTATCAAGAGTATGGGATTCTCGCCTTTCTTCCGGTATATCTTATTGTGTACTTTCTTATTTTGTACCATTTTACTTGTCATAGATACTTTTTCATTCTTCAACCTGCCTGTCTTATTGTTGAAAATATTGACAGATGCCTCAATAACCATCATTTGTATATTGTGTGCTGAGGCAATCAGGAGGAAAAAATAGTGGAAAGAGATTATAATCTGGAGAAGCGGAAATATGTAATCGGTGCATCGGTGATCGTTATTGTGCTGATTTACTTGATACGTCTTTTTACCTTGCAGATTATGAGTGAGGATTATAAAAAGAACGCCGATAGCAACGCTTTTCTGAACAAGACACAATACCCTAGCCGTGGGGTGATGTACGATCGGAACGGTAATCTGCTGGTGTATAACCAACCTGCCTATGACGTTACGATGGTGATGAAAGAGGTGCACAACCTTGATACGCTTGATTTATGTAAAACATTGAATATTACCCCCGACTATTTTAAAAAGCGTATCCGCGAGATAAAGGACAGACGTTCCAATCCGGGCTACTCTCCATATACTCATCAGGTATTTATGACCCAGCTTTCGGCAGAAGAGTGCGGAGTCTTCCAAGAAAAACTGTTCAAGTTTCCCGGTTTCTATATTCAGCGGCGTACTATCCGCCAGTATAATTACAATGCGGCTGCTCATGTTCTGGGAGATATTGCAGAAGTGTCCAAGGGGGATATTGAAGCCGATGATTACTATGTACGCGGTGACTTCATAGGGAAACAGGGGGTGGAACGCTCATACGAAAAACAGTTGAGGGGCGAGAAAGGAGTGGAGATATTACTGCGCGATGCCCGTGGACGTATTCAGGGACGGTATATGGACGGGAAATATGACAAGACTCCCGTTCCGGGGAAGAATCTGAAACTAGGTATAGACATAGAGCTTCAGATGTTGGGAGAGCGTCTGTTGGAAGGGAAGATAGGCAGTATAGTGGCTATCGAGCCATCCACAGGAGAAATACTTTGTATGGTATCTGCTCCCACTTTTGACCCAAGATTGATGGTGGGGCGCCAACGGGGTAAAAATCATCTGGAACTGGCGCGTGACAGTTGGAAACCATTGCTGAACCGTTCTATTATGGGGCAATTCCCACCGGGATCTACTTTCAAGACTACTCAGGCGTTGACTTTCCTGCAAGAGGGGATTATTACTCCTCAGACAGCCTATTCTTGCTATCATGGCTTTGTGTATGCCGGTCTTAGGGTGGGCTGCCACTCTCATGGGTCGCCCCTGCCTTTGGTGCCTGCCATTGCAACTTCCTGTAACGGTTATTTCTGTTGGGGGTTGTTTCACATGATAGGGGCGAAGAAGAAGTATGGTTCTGTACAGACTGCCATGAATACATGGCGTGATTATATGGTTTCTATGGGATTTGGTTATCCTTTGGGAGTAGACCTTCCGGGTGAGAAGCGTGGGATGATCCCGAATGCTGCTTATTATGATAAGAACTATCGGGGATCATGGAACGGACTGACGATTATTTCTATTTCCATCGGCCAGGGGGAAGTGACGGCTACTCCGTTGCAGATTGCTAACCTTGGGGCTACTATTGCTAACCGGGGCTATTATATTACTCCGCATGTAGTGAAAGAAGTGGAAGACGAGCCGTTGGATACCCTGTATACGACCAAACGTTATACTAAAGTAAGCCGTGAACATTATCAGACGGTAGTCGAAGGTATGCGTTCGGCAGTATTGGGAGGAACTTGCCGTAATGCGAATATTCCGGGAATTGAAGTGTGTGGCAAGACAGGTACGGCGCAAAACCGTGGAAAGGACCATTCTGCTTTTATGGGGTTTGCACCAATGAATGATCCTAAGATTGCCGTGGTAGTCTATGTAGAGAATGGAGGTTGGGGAGCAACCTATGGTGTACCTATCGGTGCATTGATGATGGAGAAATATTTAAAAGGCGAACTTTCACCGGAAAGTGAGGCGAAAGCGGCGGAAATACAAAACAGACGAATAGATTATGGCATACACGAACGATAGTATATGGAAATCAGTGGACTGGATGACTATCTGCATTTATCTGATGCTGGTTATCTTTGGATGGTTCAGCGTATGTGGAGCCAGCTATGATTATGGTGAGATTGATTTTTTTAGTTTTGACACTAGGGCAGGAAAACAGTTTGTATGGATCTGTTGCTCTTTGGGGCTCGGATTTATCCTGATGATGTTGGAGGATAAGTTATATGATATGTTTGCTTACATTTTATATGGAGGCATGATGCTGCTGTTGTTGATAACACCTTTTCTGGCAGAGGATACTAAGGGATCTTACTCATGGATAAAATTCGGACCTGTAAGTTTGCAACCGGCGGAATTTGCTAAATTTGCCACGGCGCTGGCTTTGGCTAAATTTATGAATGTCTACGGGTTTACAATGAGTAAGTTAAAGTATTCATTGCCTGTGGTAGGGATGGTGTTGCTGCCCATGCTGCTTATTATTTTGCAACGGGAAACGGGGTCGGCTTTGGTTTATCTGGCTTTCTTTTTTATGCTGTACCGGGAGGGGATGCCGGGTTCTATTTTGTTTGCCGGGATTTGCGCCGTGGTCTATTTTGTAGTTGGAATCCGTTTTGGCAATGAATTGATGGCGGATGACTGTACTTCCATCGGTGAATTTTCTGTGTTGCTGCTGATAGTCATCCTTTCTGCTTTATTAGTTAATAGTTATTGCAAAAAAGCATCGGTAGTGTGGTATATCGGAGGGATTGGTGTTGGTGGTACCTTGCTGGCTTTATTATTTTCGTATTATGTTATCCCTTTTGACATTACTTGGTTCCAATATGGATTGTGCGTAGTTTTATTGTTCTATTTGATCTTCCTTTCTATGCATGAACGTATGCGTAATTATTTTTATATTGCTCTATTTGCGATAGGTTCGGTGGGATTTCTTTTTTCTGCCGATTATGTTTTCAATAATGTGCTGGAGCCACATCAGCAGATACGTATTAAAGTGGTGCTTGGTATGGAGGAAGATTTGGCGGGGGCAGGATACAATGTGAATCAGAGTAAGATTGCTATTGGGTCGGGAGGCTTATGGGGGAAAGGCTTTTTGAATGGTACACAGACTAAACTGAAGTATGTGCCTGAACAGGATACAGACTTTATCTTCTGTACGGTAGGGGAAGAAGAAGGCTTTATAGGTTCGGCGGCCGTATTGTTTCTTTTTACCGGACTTATTTTGCGTCTTATTGTGGTGGCGGAGCGTCAGCATACTCGTTTTGCCCGTGTTTATGGATATTCGGTATTAAGCATTTTCTTATTCCATCTGTTTATTAATATAGGTATGGTTTTAGGACTGACCCCCGTTATAGGCATACCACTGCCTTTTTTCAGTTATGGGGGATCTTCTTTGTGGGGATTTACGATCTTGCTTTTGTATTCTTGCGTATTGATGCAGGGCGGGGAAAACGTTAGAGCTTATTGGTTTTCCGGTTTGCGCAACCGGATACCTATATCGCTGATTCCCGTCAACGGGTTGTCCGTCATGATATGGACGATGCGGAAAGTACGTGCGCTTCCTTCTGTACGGATAGGAATAGATGCTTTATAAGGCAGGTCACATTGATATAATCCACAAAGACCATTTCCTGTTTTATTTCCAGCTTCGTCAACCAGAAAAAGTTGTAAAGTGTCTGTGACGTAAGTCAAAGTATCCTTTGTGTTATGGCTGACTTCTAGCCAAATATCTCTGTAAGGATAAGATTCTTGATAACGGATACCGATTTCTGCTTCGTAATTTCCGGCAGGGATAGAAGTGGGCAGGGTATAAACAAGAGTATCACTTTTATCCCATCCGTCAAGGGGGACGGGGGCGTAAGAGTGATAGATGATATTGTTTTGACAGGCTGCCAATATGAGTATTGGCAGCCATGTCAGTTTATTCTTTAGTTGATACAGGAGTTTGTGGCTTTTCATTCGGGATTTGGCTATTGTTTCCGTTGTTCTTGTTGTCATTTTCCTTTCCTCCTCCGTTATTCCGGTTTTCACTGCCTCCTTCATTATTACCATTATTGGGGCGGCGTTTATTGCGGTTCCGGTTTCCGTCTTCCCGATTTTCACGACTGCGCTCTTCCCGGTTGCGACTTTCCCTGTTGCGATTTTCTTCTTTAGGGCGGTTTCCGTTCTCTTCGCGTGGCTGCTGAGCCTTGTTTTCTTTAGGCTCTCTAGGTTGTTTGGGACGTCCTTCTCTAAGTGGCCGGTTTTCTTTGGGTTGTTGTGACCGGTTCTCTTTAGGTTGTTGCGGACGTCTGTTTTCATTGGGAGTACCTTCTCCGTTATTACCGTTATTTTCCGGCTTACGTTTTATTCTTTCGGTTGCTGTTGTTGCCTTTTCGTTTGTCGAATCGGGTTAAGCTTTCTTGTTCTACTAAATCAACGGGCTTTTGAGGTTCGTTCTTTTTGACAGATTCGGTTAAGCTTTCCGGTTTCTCACCCCGTCGGTTCATATTAATAATTTCAAAAGCACGGCGTGCGGTGATGGTTACAGCATTAGCTATGAAGTTTTTGTCAGTAGAGTACATGATAGTTCCCTTCAAAATATCCGCTTTGAAAAAATAGAATGTACTATCCGTCGTTTCTAAAGTCATTTCTTTGCTTGGAAGGCGTTTTTGGGACTCTACATAGGCGTCTACCTCATAGTTTAGGCAGCATTTCAGCTTGGCACATTGTCCGGCTAACTTTTGGGGATTCAGAGAAATATCTTGATAACGTGCCGCACTGGTAGATACAGATACAAAATTTGTCATCCAGGTAGCGCAGCACAATTCACGTCCGCAAGGTCCGATACCGCCAATGCGTCCGGCTTCTTGACGGGCGCCAATTTGTTTCATTTCTATACGTACACGGAAAGCTTCGGCCAGTACTTTGATCAGTTGGCGGAAGTCTACACGTTCGTCCGCGATGTAATAAAAGATAGCTTTGTTGCCATCGCCTTGATATTCCACATCACCGATCTTCATGTCTAGGTTCAGATTCTTGGCTATCTGGCGGGACCGGATCATTGTGTCATGTTCTTTGGCTTTTGCCTCCTCGTATTTTCCATATCTACAGGTTTTGCCTTGCGGTAGATACGCTTGATTTCGGCATCGGGTTTGATGTTTGCCTTACGCATTTGCAAAGGTACCAATCTTCCCGTCAGGGTTACTGTACCGATATCGTGTCCGGGACTTGCTTCTACAGCTACTATATCTCCTTTTTCCAGCTTCAGTTTGTTGCTGTTCTTATAATACCCTTTGCGGGTATTCTTGAATTGAACTTCAACCATTTCCTGTTCCTCGGTGTTGCCGGGAATATCAGCCAGCCAGTCGTAGGTGTTCAGCTGCTTATCCTGTCGTCCGCAGCCTTTGCAACACAAACAGCCGCTTCCGTTCTTTAATTTGAATTCATTGTCCATAATTCTGTTTTAATTGAGAATTGAAAATTGAGAACTAAGAAATAAATGCCATGCGGTTCTGTTATTTTTTAATGCTCAATTCTCAACTTTTAATTTTTCAATAGCACAATCATTTTTAAAGAGAAATCAAAGAACACCATTTTGGGATTCACATTCTGTCCTATATGTAATTGTGCTTCACTAAGTTCGTCCATTATGCCCATCACATTCCGCTCGTTGACAAACGGTGCGAAACGGGTGGAAAAATTTTGTTCTTCGGGATTCATATACACTAAATCACGTTGATGAAAGTTGTATATGAAGTTTTCTCGTATCATACGTTGGCAGTAGGCCAGAAAATTCTTCTGACGTTCACGCCCCATGGAGGCTACCGCATCGCTCCATTGTCTCATTTCGCGTATCTTCCGTTGATAGGAAAGGCGCATCAAATTTATAAAGAGTTCAAAGAACAGTTTGTTTTCCTCGCTCAGATGTATGGTTTCCAGTGCTTTCAGAAAATTGCCTTCTGAGCGGTGTGCTATATCGTCAGCATCTTCCGGTTGTAGTCCGTATTTGGTTTGCAATACTTTTGAGATCTCAGGTTCTTTGATCCCATGAATGTTAAATCGTTGGGTACGGCTTTGGATCGTTTGCAAAATGGCATCAGGCTCTTCGGATACTAATAAAAAGACAGTCATGGCAGGAGGCTCTTCCAGTAACTTCAGCAGTTTGTTGCTGCATTCCACGTTCATCTTTTCGGGAAGCCATATAATCATGATTTTGTAACCGCCTTGACTGGATTTCAAGCTGAGCTTTCGTACAATCTCATCGCTCTCTTTTACAAAGATTTGCGCCTGTTGGTTTTCTGCTCCCATCTCTTTCAGCCAATGGTTCAGATTAAAATATGGGTTCTGCAGGACAAAGTTGCGCCAGTCTGCTATGAAATCATCGCATACGGTATCCTTTCCGGCTTTTTTCTTGATAACAGGAAAAACGAAATGCAGGTCGGGATGTATCAGCTTATTGAATTTCACACAAGTGGGGCAAATTCCGCAGGCATCTTGTTCACCACGGTTTTCACAGCAGATGTAACGGGCATAAGCTATTGCCAAAGGCAACTTTCCTGTACCTTCGGGACCGCAAATCAGTTGTGCATGAGGGATTCTTCCTTCTTTTACCTCGGCTATGAGCCGCTGTTTTGCTTCCTCTTGTCCTATTACATCTTTAAATAACATTGCTTTTTATAGTCATTTATTTACTGTTTAATAAATTGCTTTTGCAACTTCCTTTACACTGTTCACGGCACTTACGGTATAGAAATGAATGCTGGGAACCCCACAGGCTATTAATTCACGGCACTGGTGTATGCACCATTCTATGCCAAGACTTTCCGCTTCTTCATCTGTTTGACATTTCATCGCTTCGCCTGCCAGTTCTTGCGGCAAGTCTATCTTGAACGTCTTGGGTATCATGTTCAGCTGGGATAATTTGCGGAAAGGCTTGATACCCGGAATAATAGGTACATTGATTCCTTCTTTTCTTACCCTTTCTACAAATTCGAAATATTTGCGGTTGTCATAGAACATCTGTGTCACAGCATATTCAGCTCCTGCTTCAATCTTTTTCTTCAGCCAATAAATATCTTGTTCCATATTGGGTGATTACTCGTGTTTTTCAGGATAGCAGGCTACTCCATAACTGAACGGAGTTCCTGTTACCTTGATGGGGGAACCGTCTACAAATACGCCTTTATTGAAATCATTGATCTGCTCTTCCAGTTCTATGGCGTGGTTGTAACCGTTGTTTTCGGGTACGAAAGCTGATTCGTGCTTTGCCTTGTCACCACGCAGTACCAACAAGTCGGTGATGCCCAGGAATTGTAGATCTAACAATACATATTCTGTATCTTCGCGGGAAAAACCGCTGCACAGGATATGTGGCACTGTCGTTATATTGTATTTGTTCTGCAAAGCGGCGGCAACAGCAACTGTTCCGGGACGGCGGCGCTGGCGTGTACGTTGGTACAGCCCGTTTCCCAGCTCCTTGTACACATATTCGCTGCGGTGGGTTGTAATATTGATATATATAGGGTCGAATTCGCGTAGCGTATCAACCGTTTTATACAGTTTTTCAATACCCGTTCCTTTCAGCGGAGGGAGAATTTCAAAAGAAAAAGCCGTATTGTCCGTGCTTTTTATTAAATCAACTACTCTCATCGTTCTGTCTCGTTCTCTTATGCCTTATCGGGCGGAATTACATATTTGGGCAAAAATAAGAAAAATATCGTAGTTTATGGGGATGAAAAAGCGATTTATTTTATCTTTGTTCTATAATAAAGTGAAACATACGGAGAGAAAAGCGTTTCCTTGCAGCTAAGCCGTGGTTTTCCACACTTGTCAGGGATACCGTCCGTGATGGTGGAGTAACCTTTCTCCTGCTTACAGGTATTGCTCTCTTTGATGATGACCTGTCAAGCTTTACTGCATGGAGAATACTTGCGGATGGGATAAGCCCCGTCCTTGCAGGAGATGAAACAATCTGTAAACCTTTGTTTGGGGAAGTGGCAGAGGTTTATAGGAACGGAGTGAACAGATTGGCGAACCAACCGACGAAGCGTTTCCATCCGGAGCGTTTTTTATATTCTTCCTTGGTAAACAGGGTACTGTCCAGCTTGTCATGCTCGAACATGGTGTTCAGTTCATGTGTGGTTTCTTTGTCAAAATGAAAGCGTTGACCTCATAGTCATAGCGTAGGCTGCGGCTGTTCAGATTCGTACTTCCCACAGTGCAGAACAGGCTGTCCACCATCATGATCTTAGAGTGGTGGAACCCGCCATTGTACACATAAATCTTTGCTCCTTTCTTACGCAGCTTGTTTGCTGTATAGAACGCGGCATCGGGGTAAAAGGAATATCCGATTTGCCCGGTATCATGATTTCTACTTCAACGCCTCGCTTCAACGCACGTTTTATGGCTTTTTAATGCTTGGAATGGGAGTGAAATAGGGATTCACTATTTGTATTTTATCCTGTGCGGCATCAATGGACTTGATATAAGTCTGCCTCATCAGTCTGGGTTCTTTTTTCGGAATGCGGTCTACAATGGCTACATTCTTATTTCCCTTGAAAGTAGAATCGTTTCGTAGGGGATAGTATTGGCTTCCGCTTACGTGTTGTTTGGTGCTTTTGTTCCACATGGCCAGGAAGATGTCCTGCAATTCGTTTACGGCATTTCCCTCTATACGGATATGCATGTCGCGCCAGTCGCCTATTTCCGGCAGACCCTTTATATAGTAATTGGCTATGTTCATGCCACCGGTATATCCTATTTTTCCGTCTATGACTACAATCTTGCGATGGTCTCTGTGCAGGGCATGATTGATATAAGGGAATTTGAAAGGGTCGAACTTGACAATTTCGATTCCTTTGTCACGGATTGCTTGTATGTGTTTCTTTTTCAATGGCTTGTTGTTTGACAAATTGCCGAAGGCATCAAACAAAGCTCTGACTTCCACTCCTTCTTTCACTTTTTCTCCCAATAAATCAAATAGTGCGTTCGCTATGGAATCGTTGCGAAAATTGAAGTATTCTAAGTGGATATGATGTTTGGCATGCCGTATTTCTTCAAAGAGATCGATGAATTTGGCCCGACCGCTTTTTAATAATTTCAGTTTGCTGTTTTGGGTGATAGGAATGCCGGCATCCTTTAAGAAATTGATAACGGCAGAGTCGCTGGTATAGGTTGGCACCGTATCTGTCGCTGCTATATGGATGTTGGTAACTTCTTGTGACTGAGCTGTCTCTACAGTGAAAGATAAGATGAATAAAAGTATTAAATAAATATGTTTTTTTATATCAAACTTCATTGCTTTTTTTATTAAGGCTGCAAAGGTATTTATTATTCTAGGAATGAACAAGCCATCGGTATTATTTATGTTTAAAAGGGAGAAATAGAACAGTGTGTCCATTTGTTTGAACAGTTGGTAAATTGAGGTGGTAGAAATTTAATGAAGGTTGTTTTTATTGTTCCATTCATATCTTTTTTCATGCTCGGTATAAACATCTGTAGTGTGTGTGAAAGAAGCTTGTCGGTCCGGTTTTCTGCTGTTGTGACATTCAAGAGGAGGAGATACGGAAAAATAATAATCCGTCGGCGGGATTAAAAGAATGCATATCGCATCCAGCCCTGTTGCATAAGCCTTTTCTATCTCCAGATTAACCCTTTTTATGCGGATGTATTCTATCTCCATAGCCTTTGGAGTTAACTCCATAGCCTTGGGAGATAACTCCAAAGCTTATGGAGATAACTCCAAAGGCTTGCGGAGATAAAACAGACGGGAAGAAAACCTTTAATCATACGGCGGGAAAGGTTTGGGGATACAGGTAAAATCTTTTAGTGATGAATCCGGTGTATGTACAGGGTTATACATATATTATATTCATTCTTATATGTATGTATATGAACTTCCATACGTTCAGAATGAAAATCCACATCAGGGCAGGGGTGTTTTTTATCTCTGCCGATGCATCGTAAGCCGTCATTCCTTGGAGGTACAAATCTTTTATGGTGCTTTTTCCGCAAAAAAGACTTGGAATGCTCTACTTTGTGTCAAGCTGGAATAGTTTATAAAAAAGAGAGTATATGATTGATAAACAGTATGCTATGTGAAATTTTCCTTGAAAATGTAGTGAGGGCATGAGGGTATGAGTGAGAGCAAGTATTTTTACCATTGGCGCATAAATAGTTTATAGTTAGCTTGTTATGTTTGCAGTGAGGGCATGAGGGCATAAATGCTTCGAACTTTCTAGTGGGAGCTGAAGGGAAAGGCTGATACGCCAAGAATATTTTGGAAAACTGATCCGGAAAATCCATTCTTGGTTTAACTCTCGGTTTAACTGAACCATGTAAACCGGCGAGTTTAAGGCATAAAAAAAGAGAGTTACTTTGGTGTAACTCTCTGATTCTTTGGTGATCCGCTTGGGGCTCGAACCCAAGACCCCAACATTAAAAGTGTTGTGCTCTACCTGCTGAGCTAGCGAATCAATCCTTTGTTATTGCTATTCTTCCGAATTGCGAGTGCAAAGGTAGACGTTTTAGATGAAATATGCAAATATATTATCTGATTTTTTTGAATTATTTTTCGCCTGAATTCTCTTTGTACTGAAAATCAGTGTGTTCTATCCCTCCGGAAAATTCTTTTTCTTTTATTCGTATGTATCTTTGATAGTAAGAAAGCATCAAGCTGGTACAAGGCAAAGCGATAATCATACCTACAATTCCCATTAATGCCCCCCAGACGGAGAGGGATAATAAAATGATAGCAGGATTCAATCCTGTGATTTTTCCCATAACTTTCGGTACAATCAGAGCGTCTTGTATAATTTGTACGATGCAGAACACAAGGAAGGCGCAAAATAATATCCACCAGAAATTCTCTCCTGTATCCGCAGCCTTCAGTAAGGCTAATAAGACTGTGGGAATAAAAGCGATAAGCTGAAGGTAGGGAACCATATTGAGAAGCCCGATAAACAATCCGAAACCGATGGCTAACGGGAAATCAATAATAAGAAACCCTATGCTGAACAGAATCCCTACACAAAAAGCGACAAACGCCTGCCCGCGGAAATATTTGTTCATGCCGTCCTGTACATCCGTGACAATATGTACTGTCATTTCACGGTGTCTGGCAGGGATCAGTTTTATCCATCCCCGTGCAATGGCTTCATAATCTAATAGAATGAAGAAAGTGTACAGCAGGATGATGAATGAGGTGAATACACTGAATACAATATTGACAGATTGGGTCAGCAATGCCCATACTTGGGGAAGAACATTACGCATGGTATTCGCAAAATTGCTTTCGTTCAGCGCTTCGTGTATTTTCAACATATCTATGTGCTCTTTTATGAAATTGGCCACTGTGCCGGGAATGGCTGCTTGCTTGGATCCTTCGATAAAATAGGCGGTGAGCAATTCTTTCAGTTTGCCGAATTCTTCAATGATTGGTGGTACAAGTCCTACAAATGCTAAAGTGATAATGGACAGTAATACCAGCAAAACAACCAATATGGAGATTACCCGGTTCCTCAGACGCAATTTGTTCTGAAAGAAAATGACCATCGGATAGGTAAGATAGGCTATCAGCCATGCTATGAAGAAAGGAAGCAGCACTCCGCTGAGTCGGTTGACCAGATATAGAATACCGATAATGACCATCGCTGTCAATATTCCGCGGATAAAACTATCGAATGTTATTTTTTTCTGTATCATAAAGTGTGTGTTATTTATTTTCAGTTTCCTCTTTCAAAGCTTCCATATAGCAGGTCCGGCAAAGAGGCTCATAGTCTGCCTTTTCCCCTAATAGGACCCGTTTTTCGCTTTTGGTGATTCGGTGGGTGGCATAGGCCAAGTTCCCACATTTCACACAAATGGCATGAACTTTGGTTACTTCGTCTGCAATAGCCAGCAAGGCAGGTATAGGTCCGAAAGGAACTCTCCTGAAATCCATGTCCAATCCGGCGACGATGACTCTTATCCCGTTGTCAGCCAGCTTGTTGCATACATCAACCAAACCTTCGTCAAAAAATTGCGCTTCGTCTATACCCACTACATCCTTGTCTGAGGAGAAAAGCAAGATGCTGGCAGAAGAATCAATAGGGGTGGAGGCAATAGAGTTGCTGTCATGTGATACAACTTCTTCTTCCGAATAGCGTGTATCTATGGCCGGTTTGAATATTTCAACCCGTTGACGGGCAAACTTCGCTCTTTTCAAACGGCGGATTAGTTCCTCGGTTTTACCTGAGAACATTGAGCCGCATATTACTTCTATTCTTCCTCTTCTACGTGTTTCCTGGATGTGGTCTTCTGAAAAAACTACCATAATTTAGTTATAACAATTAGATTAATTCTGAGTGCAAATGTACGACTTGTACCCCGAAAAAGGATTATTTTCACTTGGAAATTTATTAATAAAAGATATAATGTTAAACAAAAGTGCAACATCTGTTAAATAATTGGGACAATTAACTTTATGCATTTAAATTCTTTCTACATTTGTTCCAGTATAACAGAATGCAATTGTTTTATGGGAAAACTGTATGTCGTACCTACTCCAGTAGGAAATTTAGAGGATATGACTTTCCGTGCCATCCGTGTGTTGAAAGAGGCTGATTTGATATTGGCGGAAGACACGCGTACTTCGGGTATTCTTTTGAAACATTTTGAAATTAAAAACGCCATGCAGTCTCATCATAAGTTTAATGAGCATAAAACAGTGGAAGGTATTGTGAATCGCATCAAAGCGGGCGAAACTGTTGCTTTAATATCTGATGCCGGAACTCCTGGTATTTCTGATCCCGGATTTTTAATAGTGCGTGAGTGTGTGAAGAGTGGCATTGAGGTGCAATGTTTGCCTGGAGCTACTGCTTTTGTACCTGCGCTGGTGGCGTCGGGATTGCCTGATGAACGTTTCTGCTTTGAAGGATTCCTGCCACAAAAAAAAGGAAGAGTGACCCGTTTGACCTCTTTGCAAGAAGAAAAACGGACGATGATATTTTATGAATCGCCCTACCGTTTGGTGAAAACCTTAACTCAATTTGCCGAGTTTTTCGGTGCCGAAAGGCCTGTTTCCGTATGTCGTGAGATTTCAAAATTCACGAAGAAAGTGTTCGGGGCACATTAACTGAAGTTATAGCGCATTTCACTCAAAACGAGCCGCGAGGTGAAATCGTAATCGTACTCGGTGGGAAAGAGGACTAAAAATGAATAAACTTAAAATGTAAAGCAAATGAAAAAACTAGTATTTTTATCGTTGTTATCTGTGGCTTTATTGACTTCATGCGGTAATGGAGCTCAGAAAGATGCCTTGAAGGCTCAAAATGATTCTTTGATGGTAGAACTGTCAAACAGAAATGCTGAATTGGACGATATCATGGGTGCTTTCAATGAAGTACAGGAAGGTTTTCGTCAGATAAATGAAGCTGAGAATCGTGTAGACTTACAGAGTGGTTCTATTCGTGAGAATAGTGCTGATAAGATAAAAGAAGATATTCGCTTCATCAGTGAAAAATTACAGTCAAACCGTGAGCAGATTGCGAAACTGGAGAAGCAATTGAAGAATAGTCAGTATAATTCCGCTCAGTTGAAGAAAGCTGTAGCCAACCTGACGAAGGAGTTGGAAGCTAAACAGCAGCAGATTGAGACTTTGCAGGCTGAATTGGCTTCAAAAAATATTCGTATCGCTGAGCTGGATGATGCTGTGGCCGGTTTAAGCCAGAATGTAAGTGAACTGACCGCTGAAAATGAGGCGAAGGCTGCAACTGTAGCCAGCCAGGATAAAGCTTTGAATGCTGCCTGGTTTGTTTTTGGTACAAAATCTGAATTGAAGGACCAGAAAATTCTTGAAAAGGTGATGTCCTGAAAAGTGCGGATTTTAATAAGGATTATTTTACTCAGATTGATATTCGTACTGATAAGGAAATCAAGTTGTATTCTAAACGCGCCGAATTGCTGACTACACATCCGGCTGGTTCATATGAACTGGTGAAAGATGCGAAAGGCCAGCTGACTTTGAAGATTACAAATCCTACTGAATTCTGGAGCGTATCACGCTATCTTGTTATTCAGGTGAAATAAGGAACTTAAATTATTGTTCTGTGAAAGGGTTGTGCCGTGAGTGACGCAACCCTTTTTTAATCTGCTTTATGTTGTATGTATAGAAGTATATTTATTGATTTGGATGATACGGTATGGGCTTTTACTGAAAACGCTCGTGATACATTCCAAGACATGTATGATAAATATCATTTTGATCGTTATTTCCGTTCTTTTTCGCATTTTTATACTTTGTATAGCGGGAAGAATGAGGAGTTGTGGAATGAATATGGTGCTGGTAGGATTACAAAAGATGAGTTGAATGAGCAAAGATTTGCCTATCCGTTGTTGCAGGTAGGCGTTGCAGATAAAGCGTTGGTAAAAGCCTATTCGGATAATTTTTTTGATGATATAGTTTACAAGAAGAAACTGATGCCTCATGCAAGAGAGGCTTTGGAATATTTGGCATCCGCTTATAATCTGTATATTTTGTCCAATGGATTTAGGGAATTGCAAGAGCAGAAGATGCGTTCTGCCGGTGTGGAAGGATATTTTAAGAAAATAGTTTTGTCAGAGGATATAGGAGTACATAAACCGTTTCCGGAGATTTTTTATTTTGCCATGTCGGCTACGCAGTCCGAGCTGCATACTTCTTTAATGATTGGAGATAATTGGAAGAATGACGTTGAAGGTGCGAAAAACGTAGGGATGGGAAATGTTTATTATAATATAAAAGGTGAGAAGAGCTTGCCTTTTAAACCTGGTTTTGATATGAGGGATTGGCGGGAAATCGCTTCTTTCTTATAAAATTGAATGGAAGATGTTGATGGATAAGTCTGTTGGCACAAACAATGTATTTGCATAAGGAATGCCCGATATTTGTTTTAAAGGGATGCTCCTGTGTATGGGGGCATCCCTTGAAAAGCATTTTTCTTTCAACTCCCTCCTTTGAAGATCATTGGAGAATCAGCGGAGTTGGGTTTTTATTTAGTAACCCGGATTTTGTTGAGCTTTTAAAGTAGGGTTAGCATTGGTTTCACTGACAGGTATTGGTAAAATCGTTCTAAAATAAGTACGGTCGAATACTTGTGATTCTTTATTTATAGAATAATGCCAACCTTTCTCATCTTCATTGGTATAGCGTGTTACGGTTTCATTATTACGCATGGCGTCAAAGAAACGTTGTCCTTCACCTACTAATTCTTTACGACGTTCCAATAAGACTCTTTCTAGAGTAGCGGTAGACTCTGTAACTAATTGTTTTGTATCATCTGTACGGTTTTTAATAATCTCATTCAGATATTTAGCTGTGGAAGTTTTGTCATTCAACTTAGCTGCGGCTTCTGCTGCATTTAAATACACTTCTGACAAACGAAGAATAGGTAAGTTGTTTAACCGCATATCCCCCAAACTTCCCATTGGGAATTTATTGATAAAGATACGATTGTCTCCATAGGTCTTATACATATCGGTCGGTTTTCCATTGTCATCTGTTTTCAATTGTACCGGCAAGATTACATCCAAACGGACATCACTTGGATCTTGAGCTAACATATCAACAAATGATTTTGTACAAATAGCATCGGCATATCCATCTTCATGATATAAATATGCAATACCTTCACGGTCTGCCCAGTCATCAGAACCGCTATTGACAAGTTCAAAAATCATTTCATTGATATGATTGGCGTTGTTTTTATCCCAAGCATTTGCATATTGAGCCTTTGTCCATAGGCTGTAAGGAGAATTTTCGATAATGTTTTTTGCCATATCTAAAGCCTCCTGGTTTTTACCCATGTATATATACACACGTGTAAGCAAAGCTTTGGCAGCCCATTCGTCAATAAACCCTTGATTATCTCCGGCTGATTTAGAAACATTTAAGGCTTTGGAGTCAATGGCCTCGGTTAAATCTTTTACAATTTGGGTATATACTTCTGCCACCGTATTACGTCCGGGAATAGCACTGGCATTCAAAGGATCTATCGGGGTGGTTACAATGGGTACTCCCATTGAAGCTCCATTATCAAAAGAATAAGGCATTCCATATACTTTCACCAAGTCAAAATGTACCAAGGCGCGAACAGATTTTGCCTGTGCATAGATGTTGTTCACATTTGCCTGATTCTTTTCTGCATCTGTTATTTTGTTATTCTCTACGGCTTCTATCAAACGGTTGGCACGACGTAATACATTGTATTGTACATTCCACATGTTGGGAGCATCGTCAATGGTGTATTTCATTTCGTAACAACTGGAAGAGCGCATTCCTTGTGTACGTGCCTGCATGTCATCTCCCCGGACGTCACCATAGTAAAACATACGTGAGGCATAATACTGTGTATAGGTAGAGTTTCCCTGCAGACCATCATACATACCATACAAAGCGGTTTTTGCATCATTGTAATTTGTGATGGCAGAATTACTGGGAATACTATCTGACGGTGTCAGATCCAGCCAATCGTTTACACACGAAGTCAATGCTATGGTTGCCATCGTGAAAACTAGCGATTTATATATTTTTTTCATTTTGTTCTCTTTATTTTTTAGATTATATGTTGAATAAGATTTCCGGATAAGGAATTTCAATATCCTGTTTCTTATTCTGTATAAACTTTATAATTAATAAATTAGAATCCAACTTCTAAGCCAAATGTAATGGTTCTTAAAGCCGGTGTCTCAAATGTACAAAGTCCATCAACGGGTGTTTCCGGATCAACATATAAACCATCTGATTTCCATGTCAACAGATTGTTTGCAGAAACGAAAGCCCTTAATTTGTTGATTCCCCACTTTTGAGATACTTTGGAAGGCATAGTGAAACCTAATGTGATATTTTTGATGCGCAAATGATCTGTTGACATCAACCAACGAGATGATGCGATATTAGTATTTCCATATGCAAACTGAGGTAATTTAGCATGATCGCCCGGTTTTTTCCAAGTGTCTTCTATTTTGTAATAAGCAGGTACGTTACCCAAATAATTATATGTACCTCCGTTAGATTGCAGCCAAGTCGCATAGTCATAAGCATGGCCTCCTAATGAGTAGGTCAATGTCATATTGAAATCAATAAACTTCCAGCTTACAAAGTTTGTAAGACCACCCTGTACGGTAGGCTCAACAGATCCTATGATTGTTTTATTTGCCTGTGCGGAGTTAGTGGTTGTTTCTCTGCTTCCATCTTCTCCGTTTATATAATACAATTCTTTACCTGTTGCAGGATCAACACCCGCATATTCATAAGCATAAATAGAATAGTATGGTTCCCCAATACGATGAATGGATACACCGCTAATCATTTCGTTCTGTTCACCATCCAGCTTTGTTAATTTGTTTTTATTGTGGCTGATGTTGAATGTGGTAGTCCATGTCAAATTGTTGTTTTGAATATTCGTTGATTTGATTTCAAACTCAAATCCCCGGTTTCTCATTGAACCTACATTCATCAATGTATTGGCAATACCATCTCCGTCAATAATGCCGGGTACAGCAGATATGGCTTTATCCATTAACAAGTCTTTGGTTTCACGATTGTACCATTCGAATGTTAAAGCCAGACGATTCCACAAAGTTAAATCCAGACCTATATTTGTAGCATAGTTCTTTTCCCATTTCATATTAGGATTTTCGATACGGTTTTCTGCGGAACCAGCTCCTTTATTATAATTGTATCCAAATCCGAATACACCCAAATAACCATAATAATCAGATGGTTGTGTACCATTTACACCGTAAGAAGCACGTAATTTGGCATCAGTAATTACTTCTTTTATATTTTCCATGAAAGATTCACTGGTAATTCTCCACGAACCGGATACAGACCAAAAATCGCCCCATCTGCTTTCTCTAGACAAACGTGAACTTCCGTCACGACGGAAACTGGCACTGAAATAATATTTATTTTCATAGTCATAGTTCAAACGTCCTAGAAATGATGTCATACGATATCTTTGTACACTGCTGGATGCACGGGTATTACCTGCATTTTCTATTTCCGGCAGATAAGATGGATAGGTGTTTCCGTTAGCGTATACATAATCATATTTGTAATCTTCTGTTTCAAAGCCGATTAACGCATCTAAAGTGTGCTTTTCTGCAATTACTTTGTTGTATGTCAATTGGGTTTGAGTATTCAATTTCGCACGGTTTCCCATAACGCGCTGGTAAACTCCGTTAGAAGAGCGTCCGTCATTTGAGCGGGGATCCCACCAAACACGTTCATTGTTTTGATTGAAATCATAACTGATTACCTCTTTTAGGTTTAAGTTGTCCCAAATATTCCATGTTGCAGAAAGAGAACCTAAAAAACGGTTTATTGTACTTCTGTTATAATTATAGGCTTCTGTTTGCACAGGATTGGCACCATTCAATGCCGGGAAGTTTGTGCTGAAAGAACCATCTTCATTATACGGATATGTAGAAGGAGAGGCAGTCATTGCATAGCACATGATGGGGCTGGCAAAACTGGTTCCTTCGTTGTTTACGTTTTGGGTGGAGTTGGTAAACATGGTGTTTGCCTCCAATGTCAAACGATTGGCTTGATGAGTTACATTGGCACGTCCGGTAAAGCGTTCATAGCCGGAAACGTTTGTGATACCTTCTTGTTTAGTATAAGCAAAGGAAGTGTAAAAACGTGTCTTTTCGCTTCCTCCTTGTGCGCTTACTTCATAATTTTGGTGACTTCCGTTGCGGAATAAGACATCTTTCCAGTCTGTATAACCCGACCATGGTCTTGCGGCGAAGTCTTCAATATTCTTATCTGCGAAAGCTTTTGCGGCTGCTTCGTCATTACCAGTGTTTAATGCATAGTTTGCAAGTCCCAGATGTAGTATTTCACGTCTGTCTTCTCCATTTAAGATTGGACGGTAGTCAATGGCCATGTTGGAAAGTCCCCAATCTGCTCTTAAATTGATTTTTGTCTTGCCGGAAGCTCCTTTTTTAGTTGTGATAACAATTACACCGTTGGCAGCACGAGAACCGTAAAGTGATGCAGCGGCGGCATCTTTTATCACGGTCATAGATTCGATATCGTTGCTGTTTAATGTAGCCATAAGGCTGTTACCTGAATCAGCATATGAGAATTCACTAACATCGCCGTTCAGCATAGGAACCCCGTCAATAACGTACAATGGCTCATTGCTGGCATTGATAGAACCCATACCACGGATACGTACAGAAGCAACAGCTCCGGGTTGTCCTGAAGTTGATGTAATTTGTACACCAGATACAGAACCTGCTAAACGATCCTGAACACTAACTGTCGGGATATCTTGTAATTTCTCTGTTGATACATTAGAGGCTGATCCTGTAAATGATGATTTTTTGAAATTACCATATCCTGTTACTACCACTTCTTCAAGCACTTCGGCATCCGACTTCAAAGTGATGTTAACAGTTTGTTTTATAGCTACTTCTTGTGTAGCCATTCCGATAAAGGAAACTACCAAAGTCTTTGCGGAACTTGGAACATTTGATAATGCAAATTTACCATCCATGTCAGTAACTGTACCTACAGTAGTACCTTTTACTAAAATAGAGGCGCCAACTACGGGTAATCCGTCCTCCTCCGAAATAACAGTACCTGTTACCTTCGTGATCTGAGCGGTTACCAAACCTATACCTACAAAAAGGCAGGTCAATAACAGCATTAATTTTCTTTTCATAAAATTCTCTCTTAAAGTTTAACTTTACATTAATATAAATTCATTCACTCTAACAAATGACAAAGGTATGAATAAAATTGTAATATCAAACAAATTATTGTAAAAAACATACTAAACTGCTATATTTTTATGCTTTTAGGCATTTAAAACTCACAAAAGACGAAAATAAACCTCATATTTATTCTTTTTTTTAAGTCATTAAAAAGAGAAACTTTCAATTTATAAGTGATCAGGTAAACATACATTAACCTATAAATGTTAACGAATCGTCTAATAAATATAAAGATGAGAACAAAATAGTAGGATAATGCTTTTCTACTTTTCTTTATTGCGTCTTATTATAGAATTTCAATTAAAGAATTAAATTATGAGGAAAATCAGTTATCGTTTCGTTTACAATCGAAAAAAGTTTAAATGACAGAGGGACCGCTTTGGTCCAAGTTGAAGCCTACTTGAATAAAAGAAAGTGTATTTTTCCACACATGTTTATTTACGGCCAGAACAATGGGATGTAAAAAGGAAAATTATCAAAGATCATCCTAACCAAGATGCGCTGAATGGCATGCTTAATGAATTTATTATTGAATTAGAGAAAAAAGAATTAAGTTTGTGGAGGCAAGGAAAAACAATAACCTTAAGCCTCATAAAAGAAGAGTTCAAGTCGAATACAGATGCTTCATTCTTAGGGTTTGCGCGTAAAGAAATAATGTCTTCTCAGCTAAAAGATAGCACTAAGCGCAACCATTTAACAACAATATCCCTTTTACAATCGTTCAAACCGACAATTGAGTTTGAAGACTTAACCTATAATTTCGTTACGGATTTTGAAAAATTTCTTTATGAATCTGGATATCAAACAAATACAGTAGCCAAGCATATGAAACATTTGAAATCTTTTGTTAATGCTGCAATTAATAAAGGATACATTGACCCCAATAACTATGCCTTCAGAAGATATAAAATTAAAATGAAGGAAGGAAAACATGTTTTTTTATTACCGGAAGAAATGAAAAAATTGGAAGAAGTGTCTTTGACAGGAAGAAATAGTTGTCTGGAACATACTCTTGATGCATTTTTATTTTGCTGCTATACGGGATTGCGGTATTCTGATTTTGTGAATTTGAATGAGAAAAATATCGTAAAAATAGATGGGAAATTATGGCTAATCTTTGACTCTGTCAAAACAGGTACAGAAGTGAAATTGCCTTTAAACTTGCTGTTTGAAGGTAAGGCTTTAACTTTATTACAAAAATACCAGGGAAAATGGAGCTCATTTTTTTCAATTAAAAATAACTCAAGTGTAAATAAAGAGCTGATACGAATTGGCAAATTGGCAAAAATAAGCAAACACTTTTCATTCCATTCTGCAAGGCATACTAATGCTACTTTATTGATATATAAAGGTGCTAATATAACAACCGTGCAAAAATTATTAGGACATAAAAACCTTGCTACAACACAAATTTATGGAGAAGTTATGGGAAGTACAATTATACGAGACTTGAAAAAATGTCAAAAAAGATAATTAACTCTATTGTCTATACATTATCTCTTATAAAGATGAAGAAGAATCATTTTCAAAAGTGAATATAGCCTTATCTTCTTAATAAAGTTTATCGTTTTGTGAACATGATAATTTTTTGTTGTGATTGCAATACGATAAACTAAAAGAAATAAAATGTGACAATATTTCCATCTCAGCCTAACCGGGTAGAAAATAGGTATCAAGGTTATTGAATTTCTGCAAAATTCATATATGTATATCATATAATATGCGCATATAAAATTCTATATCAGAAAATGATAATAATAGTTTGCTAATTTACTTCATGTCCTACTATCTTCTTTTGTAATCTAAAGTGCAAACAATCTTTGGAAGTTTTGAAATATTTAAAAAGTTGAGAAATATCAATCTTAGTACTTCAGGTATTTTATGAACAGAGTAACAACGAACAGGAATGCTGCAAGTCAATTCTTTTTTCAGTAGAAGAAAGGTAGAAAATTATTATTATCATACTCTTTAAACGGCTTAAATCAAGGAAAACGAATAAGAGATTCAGCAATACATATACTGGTTATCAATTATTTACATAAATGATTAGTTCCGCAAAGACTTTGGTAGTTTCCTTTATCGGAATGAAGAGTCAAGAATTGGATGTCAAGTCTAATTTACATATTAGTTTGAAACCCGATACTGAAACTCTTGATGAAGTTGTGGTGGTTGCGTATGGTGCTGCTAAGAAAAATTCATTAACAGGTTCGGTAGCTACTGTGAAATCGGATGCTTTAGAGAAAGTCCCAACTGCTTCTTTTGAGAAAGCGTTACAAGGATTATCCGCAGGCGTACAAGTAGAAAGTCAATCAGGTCAACCTGGTTCAGTAAGCCAAGTACGTATCCGCGGTATTGGGTCTATGTCCGCATCCAGCCAGCCTTTGTATGTTATTGATGGCGTTCCTGTTTCATCAAAGAATATATCAAAAGTCGCAGATGAAGATAGTTATGGAACTTCTGTAAATCCATTATCCAATTTGAATCCTAATGACATAGAATCCATATCGGTTCTGAAAGATGCGTCTGCCGCTTCATTATATGGTTCGCGTGCTGCTAACGGGGTTGTCATGATAACTACAAAGCAAGGTGCTTCCGGACAAGCAAAGATCGAATTTAAAGCTCAAGTAAGTTCTTCACATTTACCTTCCAATGGCTATGATTTAATGAGTTCTACAGAACATTATAAGACTTATTACAAAGGATTCTATACTCAAAACATAAGCGACGGAATGACTTCCGAAGCAGCTAGTATTGCAGCTAATGCATCTGTACAAGATATGTATAAAGCCAATCCTTTTAATATGGCTAATCCTTTTACTGGAGAGGGAATTTTGGCAAGTGGTGCAAAAGCTATGATAAATACAGACTATTTAGACGAACTGTTTAAGACAGCAACTACCCAGCAATATGATTTAAGCATCAGTGGTGGTAGTGACAAATCTAAATATTTTATATCTTTGGGATATATGGACCAAGATGGTTTGGCCGTTGGTTCGGATTTATCACGTTATTCTGCCCGCATTAATGTCAGCAGTAAAATTAAGCCTTGGGCAGAAATCGGTGTAACATCCACAATGTCAGTCAATGAGCAAAACACCCCTCCGGGCGGTGGAGGTGGTTCATCACCTTTAACCAATGCTTTTTTTGTCCCTAATGCTATCTCGCTCTATAAATTGGATAATGATTTTAATAAAATCTATGATGAAAAAGGCAATCCTGTTTATAACTATAGAACCCTGTGTTCAATGACATGAACACACTGGCTTTTTCGAAAATGGATATCTACAATACTAAAACGCATCGGGCATTAATTAGTCCATTTATTGATTTGAATATTTTCGGTGTACATTGGCGTAACAGTTTCTCTTATGACTATACCAATATGGATGAAATGCGTTGGTATAATCCAGAACATGGTAATGGTGCGGCAGTAGATGGACGATTAAGCAAATATGCTATTAGTGACATCACATCCACATTTACCAGTACGTTGAATTATGCTTTTTCTTTGTTTAATGATCATCATATTGGTTTGCTGGCCGGTTATGAAGCATATAAGAACACTTATTCCATGCTTCATGCCCATGCTACAGGTTTTTCTAATAGTGAAATGATTGAATTAAGTATGGCCTCTACTCCTTATGAAACTAAATCAAAGAAAGATCACGAGCGTATGCAATCATTTTCGGGCGCATAAACTATGATTATTTAAACAAATACTTTCTTTCATTCAGTATTCGTACCGATGGCTCCTCACGGTTTGCACCTGGACATCGTTGGGGGACGTTCTGGTCTATCGGTGGCAACTGGCGTATCAGTGAAGAGAATTTTTTTAAAGGTATTGAATGGGTTGATGATTTAAAATTACGTGCCAGTTATGGAACTTCAGGTAACAAACAATCTGATTATTTGTATGGCTTCCAAGGCTTATATGATACAGGAAACAATTACAATGGTCAAAACGGCATTACACACCTGCAAATTCCTAATGATGAATTATCATGGGAAAAGTCTAAAAATTTTAATGTAGGTATTGATTTTGGAATATTTGGATGTTTGAATGGTAGTATTGAATATTACAATAAAACTTCAGATGCCTTATTACTTGAAAAACCATTGGCGCCCTCAACCGGATTTGAAAATGCTATATCAAACCTAGGTGGTATGCGTAATCAAGGTATAGAAATTGATTTGCATTCAACAAATATCAATACGAAAGATTTCACTTGGACAACGGACTTTAATATTGCTTTTAACAATAATAAAATAACATCTTATCCTCAAAAAGAAGAAGTGGTTGGCACCAAAATTCGGACTGTAGGCTATAGTATCTATGAATTCTATATGCAAGAATGGGCTGGTGTAGACCCCGTTAATGGAGACCCACTGTGGTATATGGATGTAACTGATGATAAAGGCAACCCTACAGGAGAACGTACCACAACCAATACATACTCTAAAGCTACAAAATATAAATTAGGGTCTGCACTTCCTTCAGCAACCGGAGGTTTGACTAATACTGTTTCATGGAAAGGTGTAGATTTCTCATTCATGTTTACTTACGGATTTGGAGGTAAGATATATGATGTATATGAGGAAAATTTATTAAATGATGGAAATAAGACTGGATATCAGTTGATAACAGAACAAGCAGATAGTTGGACACCGGAAAACACAAATGCTTCCAATCCAAAATTTATTCCAAATAATTCCAATACTTCTAATGGAAGATCAAGTCGCTATCTACATAATGCAGATTTCATTAAGTTAAAGAATATCAGTTTAGGTTATTCACTACCCAAATCACTGATTAAAAAAATTCTATTACAGAATGTACGTATCTATGTCAGTGCAGATAACTTGATAACTTGGAATTTGGATAAAAAATTCAAAAGTTATGATGTAGAATTAGGTGGTGTTGATGGTTTGCTTGATGGAGGCGGTACAGTTCCATTGGCGAGAACATTTACTGCGGGAATTAATCTAACTTTCTAACTTATAAACCAGATATATATGAAAAAAATATCCTATATTTTTGCTTCTATACTGTTGACTGCTTCATTAAGCGGCTGCAATGATTTTTTGGATGTAACTCCTTCTGACCAGTATTCAGATGCAAGTGTTTTCACTAGTACTGAAGGAGCACAGCAGGTGTTAATTGGTGCTTATGACTGGTTTACTAATGGCCATTACGCTCATTATACCAATCAATATATTTTCTTTATGCCTGATGTGATGGCTGATGATGCAATGGTAAACAGTACAGGTAACTATAATCGTTTTGTTTCACCTTATCAATACTCTATTACTCCAAGCAGTACTTATTCTGTGGATCCTTGGATTGGTTGCTATAGCTTAATTGATAACTGTAATGCTATTTTAGATAATTTAGAAACATTACCGGAAAGTAGTGAACGTAATCGTATTGAAGGAGAGTCTTTGGCATTGCGTACCTATGCATATCACTATTTGATTAGAATGTATGCAAAACCTGTTAATAAATATCCTGATAATCCAGGAGTTATTCTTCGTTTAACATCTTCAACTACAGACATACCTCGCTCTACGGTAAAAGATTGCTATGTTCAAATGGTGAATGATATTGAAAAGGCTTGTACTTTATTGACAGGTACATCCTCTTCTTCAAAATGTTACATAACAGAACAGGCAGCTCATGGAATTGCTGCTAGAATTTATTTAGACTTAGGCGATTACACTAATGGAACGTCACATGCAAACAAAGCTTTATCAGAAATTACATTGATGTCAAAAGCTGATTATAAAAACAAGTTCTGTGAAAATAACACTGAAACAATATGGTATTTTACATGTACCTCTACTGACAAGCAATCATTCTTATCGTTGCCAGCATTTTGGTACTATTGTGACCAAGATTCTACTTATGTAAAAGACGGGTACAGTTCTCTAGGTGTTGCAAAAGAGTTGATTGATATTTTTGATGATACAGATATCCGTAAAACTTTATTTGTAAAGATAGATGGCAAATATTACAAACGCAATGGCAGCTATGTCACATGCAAAATTAACAGCCGGAAGAATGACGATAGCGATGGAACAAAAGGCTCTGGTACAGTAGCTTTTGCTGAAGGTGATTATAATATGATGCGTGGTTCTGAAATGTATTTAATTATAGCTGAACTAGCCGCTGATAATAATCATGAAGATGAAGCCTTAGCTGCTTTGAATAAAGTGAGGGAAGCACGCGGTATAAATGCATATTCAGGCACAGGTGATGTTTTAAAAACAGAGATACAGAATGAACGTCGTCGTGAACTTTTTGCTGAAGGTCACCGTTTATTTGATCTTAAGCGCAGAGATTTACCAATGGATCGTTCAAATTTAACATTGGATTGGAGCAGAGTCGGATTGATTCCTGCCGGTTCAGACAAATTAGAAATGCCCATACCTCAAGATGAAATTGATGCGAACGGTGCGTTAACAATAGCAGATCAGAATCCTGCATATAAATAACTAATATACAGCAAATATTGTTATTTGGTACTAAGGAAAGGACTGATATTTTCATTTAAATTGAGAATATCAGTTCTTTTATAATATATAGTCAAAATATATTTAAAACAAAATGAAGTAAACACTTTATTTCAGTAGCATAAAGGTAGAAAATTATTTCTTTTATACTTCTCAAACAATTTATATAGCAGAAAAGCAGGTAAAGCGAAGAAATACTTTTGTGCTGATTATCAAATATTTACATAAATAATTAGTTCCGCAAAGACTTTGGTAGTTTCCTTTATCGGAATGGCTAGTCAAGAGGTTTCTATTAAACAGAATGTTAGCATCATTTTAAAATCTGATACAGAGATGCTTGACGATGTAGTGGTTGTAGCTTATGGTACTGCGAAAAAGTCATCTTTACAGGATCAGCGACTGCTGTTAGTGGAGAAAAATAGCAAAAATGCAGGTTTCTTCAGTATCTAAAGCCTTGGAAGGTGCAGCAGCAGGTGTACAAGTAATCAATACCAGTGGGCAGCCTGGAGAAAATGCTAAAATAAGAATCCGTGGTATTGGCTCTTTTAGCGCATCATCGGCTCCTTTATACGTAGTTGATGGTATGCCTTATGACGAAGAGTCGGTTAATGCATTAAATCCTGCCGATATTGAAAGTATGTCTATATTAAAAGATGCTGCATCTGCAGCCCTTTATGGCTCACGTGCAGCAAATGGTGTTGTGATGATTACTACTAAAAAAGGTATGGTAGATAAATCCAAAGTTACTCTTGATGCACGCTGGGAGTAAATACTCGTGGTGTTCCAGAATATGATATCATGAAAGATCAAAGAGAATACGTACTAACAGCCTGGAATACTTTAAAAAATCAATCTACAGGTGCAGAAGCTTCCGAAGAATTAATAGGTAGCATTGGATACAATCCATTCATCGGTGTAGCTAATAATGCCATGGTTTCAGCAGATGGCGTAGTTAGTTCTGCGGCTCTACGCCATAATGACGATTGGGCTGATGCCGCATTACATAATGGTATGCGTCAGGAATATAATTTGAGCCTGCAAGGTGGTAACGCTAAGACAACTCATTTTTTATCATTGGGATATTTGAAAGATGAAGGAATCTTAAGACATACTGACTTTGAACGTATTTCAGCACGTGCCAATATTAATCATACTGTAAATAAGTTTATTGATATCAATGGTAATTTGGCTTACGCAAGAGCGGAAAAAAATGCAGGCCAGTCACAAAATGCTAGTTTGTCTAATTACTCTAATGCTTTTATGTTCACTCAGCAAATCGCTCCTATTTATCCTGTATATGCGTATGACGAAAACGGAAATCGCATATATGACGAAGAAGGCAACACTGTTTATGATTTTGGTGATGGTACATACAGTACACGTATGGGCGGTTTCAGTAATCAAAATGTTGCAGCTAATTCTGGGTTGGATGTGCATCAGACTTTGAATGACAATTTTAATGGCCGTGGTACTATTAACATTAATATTATTGATGGTTTAAAAGCGACTGCTAACATTGGTTATGATTTAATGAATCAAATCCGTACAGATCACATGAATCAGTTATATGGGGATGCTGCTAATGTGAATGGTCGTACTTATAAATATAATCAACGTATTGAATCGTTTACAGCAAATCAACTTTTAACCTATAGTAAAGCATTTGGTCATCATAATATTGACATAATGGCTGGTCACGAATCTTATTCATATACACTGAAATATCAGTATACTCATAAATACAATTTTTATACTATTGGAAATCCTGAGTTCAACAATGCCATAACTATGAGTGATATGAATTCATATACACAAGAACATAGTATGGAAAGTTTCTTTGGTCGTGTAAACTATGATTTTGATAACAAATATTATCTATCTGCAAGTATTCGTTCAGATGAATCTTCCAAATTCCATCCTGATCACCGCCGTGGTACTTTTGGTCTGTCGGAGGTTCTTGGAGATTAACACAGGAAGAGTTTCTTGAAAGATGTGGAATGGTTGTCTAATCTTAAACTAAAAGCAAGTTATGGAACACAAGGTAATGATGGAATTCTTGATATAAATGGTTATGTAGTCTATCAACCATATCTGAAGCAATATTCTGTAACCAATAATAACGGAGATTTCTCTGTAGTCGAAACTTATCGTGGAAATAAAGATTTGACTTGGGAAAAAAGCAAAAATTTAAATATCGGTTTGGAAGCTGCTTTTCTTAATAACCGTTTGAAACTAGAAACTGAATATTTCTTGAAGAAGACTTCGGATATGTTGTACAATATGCCTTATCCTATTTCTTCTGGAATTTCTTACGTTCCAATGAACCTGTTGGATATGCAGAATAAGGGATTGAATTTACTATTTCTGCCACCCCAATTCAAACAAAAGATTTTATATGGAATTTATCTTTTAACGGTACACATTATAGCAACAAGATTTTGAATCTTCCAGAAGACAAAGAGAGAATGGAATTATTCATGGTACTGCTTCTTTGTTCCGCTTAATGGAAGGAGGGTCTATTTATGATCTTTATACCTATGAATACGCAGGTGTTAATCCAGAAACAGGAGCAGCACAATGGTATATGGATGAGAAAGATGCTAATGGCAAAGTGACTGGAAGGACCGTAACCGAAGACTATACTCAGGCAAGCAAATATGAATTAGGTTCTACTTTGCCCGATTTCCAAGGAGGTTTTTCAACTGATTTTGCATACAAAGGAATCGATCTTTCTATAGCTACAAACTTTCAAATTGGTGGAAAGATATATGACAGCATGTATTCTTCTTTCATGCATGCGGGAAGCAATATTGGCAGTAACTGGCACAAGGATATCTTGAATGCTTGGACTCCGGAAAATAAAAATACCAATGTGCCTATAATGGATGGTGCACAAAATAGTAATAGCCAATCTTCACGTTTCTTGATAAATGCATCATTCTTTAACATCCGTAACATTTCATTAGGATATACTTTTCCGAAAGAATGGATGAAAGCAATATCAGCAAGCAGTGCACGTATTTACGTATCTGCCGATAATGTAGCTTTATTCTCTAAACGTAAAGGTATGGACCCACGCCAATATGCTTATGGATATTCGGCTGCTAATTATTCTGCGATTCGTACTTTATCATTCGGCATTAATTTGAACTTTTAAAAGAATAGAATTATGAAATATACAAAATATTTAGCAATATTGGCTGCAGCGTTTATGATGGGATCTTGTAGCGATGACTTTTTGGACAAGGAACCTTCAGAAAATGCATCAGAAGACCAAATTAAAGATTTGCTTGATAAAGATCCTACAGCTATTCAAGCATATATTACAGGATATTACAAAAATATGTTTTCTCCGGAAGCACAGCAAAGTCATGATGATTTCGGATTAAAGGCATTTGAATTGGCTACAGACTTGATGGGAGATGATATGGCATATATGACTTCACACTTCTTCGTATATGATTATCTGCTTGACAACCGTGCTTCAAGTTATCGTCGTACGACCACTTATTGGCAAGAATTATATGCTGTAATCAGTGGTGCAAATGAAGTAATCAGCGGTCTGAAAGAACAAGCGGATAGCGGTGATGAGAGTGTTGAGAAGATGTTGGGACAAAGTTACACCATACGTGCTTACTGCTATTTTGGTTAATAAACATGTACCAGCAACCTTATGAATGGAATAAAGATAAATTAGGTATTCCTATTTATACTGAATCTGAAACCAAATTGAATCGTGTTCCTGTAAGTGAGGTCTATGAACAGATATTAAGTGATATAGATAAAGGATATAATTATTTGAAAGGAAAAGGAATAGCCAAGAAAGATGAATTAAATGAATATGCAGCAGCTGCTATTTATGCAAACATTCTTTCATTTGTTAATGATTATCCCGATCAATGGAATGAAGTTGCTAAATACGCAAAATTGGCTATTGAAGGTGGCTCACTGATGAGTGAAAAAGAATTACTTTCCGGCTTTAATGACCTTTCTTTGAGCGAAGTGTTATGGGGGGCTGATATTAATGGTGAAACAAATACATTCTACGCTTCATTCATGAGTCAAGTTGATCCTTACGGCCCGGGATATGGTGGTAATTTAGGAAATTACAAAATGATTTCCAGTGATTTGTATGAAAAAATTTCAGATGATGACATTCGTAAAAAATGGTTTGGAGTTGATTTGGGAGAAACAAATACTCATTATAAAGTAAGACAATATGTGCAGCGCAAATTTATTGATATAGGTTCTACCGCGCCTGGTTTTACTCCTACAGGTGATACTTTTTGCTCTGACTATATTTATTTGCGTACTGGTGAAATGTATTTTGTAGCTGCAGAAGCATTATATAGGGCAGGGAAAGAAAATGAAGCCAAAACAATGCTGACTACGATTATGAAAACTCGTAATCCAAAATATGAAACATCTGCAACAAGTGATGCACTTTTACAAGAAATTGAACTTCAAAAGCGTATTGAAATGTGGGGTGAAGGTCGTCGTTTATTTGACATGAAACGTCGTAATGAAAGTTTGGATAGAACACATGCAATTAATCATAGTGCGATTGCTCCAAAGGAAGTCCCTGCAGGTAGTAAATTATTCATTTATCAAATCCCTGATAAGGAGTTAAATGCCAATAGTGAGATTACTGATAAAAACGAATAGCTAATAATAGGTCTATAATAAAAAAGATGCTTAGATTACTAGGCATCTTTTTTATGTTTAAGGTAGAATAAAAGTAGACATAAAATCAAATTATTTTTTTATGTTATAATATATAGTTGATTTATAGTTTGTTATAATAGATGTAATATTGTATATCTACAAGAGAGCAGAATGCTAAATATTTGATTACTAGATGTTTTTTTGTATATTTTAGTTCCGCAAAGACTTTGGTAGTTTCCTTTATCGGAATGGCTACACAAGAAGTGCCAGTTAAAGCAAACTTGAATATTGTATTAAAGTCTGATACAGAACAGCTTGAAGAGGTAATGGTGGTGGCTTATGGTACAGCGAAAAAATCTGCATTTACAGGTTCGGCTGCTACTATAAAAAATGAAAAAATAGCGACGAGACAAACTTCAAATGTGACAAATGCTTTGGCGGGTCAAGTAGCCGGAGTACAAACTACGAGTAATAATGGTCAGCCGGGCAAAGATGCTGAAGTGCGTATTCGTGGTATTGGATCTATATCGGCTAGTAACAAGCCTTTGTATGTGGTAGATGGAGTTCCGTATGATGGTGAAATTTCTGCTATCAGTACTTCTGATATAGAATCAATGACAGTGTTGAAAGATGCTGCTTCTAATGCTCTGTATGGTGCACGTGGTGCTAATGGTGTAATCTTGATTACTACCAAGCGTGGTAAGAGTGGGGAAGCCCGTGTTACTTTTGACGCTAAATGGGGTGTGAATAAACGTGGAGTACCTAATTATGAAACAATTACGGATCCGGCTACATTCTATGAATTAAACTATTCTTCTATTTATAATGCCGATTTGAAAGGATATGCGGCAGCCGGAGATTTGGCTAAAGCTAATGCGTACGCTAATCAAGCAATGCTTTCTTCTACATATTTGGGATATCAGGTGTATTCCATTCCTCAAGGACAGCAACTGATCGGTATGGATGGCAAATTGAATCCTAATGCGACATTAGGTTATTCTGATGGTACATATTATTATACTCCGGATAATTGGTCGGATGAAATTTTTGAAAATAACCTGCGTCAAGAGTATAATTTAAGTATCAGCGGTGCGACTGAAAAAATGAATTATTATATGTCGGCCGGCTATTTGGATGATAAGGGAATTGTTCCTAACTCTGGTTTCCAACGTTATTCTGCACGTTTGAAAGCTGACTATCAAGTGAAGCCTTGGCTGAAGATGGGAGGAAATGTATCATTTACTCATTATGATAGCCGTGAACAGGATACTGAGGGTGGTACATCAAATGCAAACATCTTTTATGCATCAAATATTATGGGAGCCATTTATCCTATGTATGTTCGTGATGCACAGGGTAATATTATGGTAGATAATCGAGGTTTCCTTCGTTATGATTATGGAAAGCCAGGACAAGATTCAAATGGTAGCCGTAATACGATTCCTAATGCAAATCCGTTGGCAAGTTATATGCTGGATAAAATGAAATATTCGGGTGATGTGGTTAGTGGAAAATGGTCTGCTGATATTGATATTTGGAATGGAATCAAGGCAAAAGTGAATATAGGTGTTGATGTAAATAATGTGCGTGCTACAGAGATGGTTAACCCCTTCTACGGACAGCATTCTGAAACTAGCGGAGTCGGAGGTTTGATCAGTGTATCTAGTGAGCGTACATTTAGTGTAAATCAGCAGTATTTGTTGACATACAACAAAACATTTAATGATGTTCATAATGTGGATATTTTGGCCGGACATGAAAGTTATGACTATAAATATCAATATTTGTACGGACAACGTGAGAAATTGTATGATCCGAATGTTCCTGAATTAGGCAATGGTATTATGAACCAGAGCAATAATTCATATTCTCGTAATTATGCAACAGAAGGATGGCTGTTCCGTGCACAATATGACTATGATGGACGGTATTTTGTTTCAGCTTCTTTCCGTCGTGATGCTTCTTCTTGTTTTCACCCGGATAATCGTTGGGGTAACTTCTGGTCTGTAGGAGCAGGATGGTTGTTAAGCAAAGAGAAATTCTTGGAAAACCAGTCTTGGATTGATATGTTGAAATTTAAAATCAGCTATGGTTTGCAAGGTAATGATAACTTGATGTTCCAAGGTGGTTTGTACCGTAACTACTATCCGTATCAAGACCAGTATACATTGGCAAACAGTAATGGTGATTTTTCAACTTCTCTATATTATAAAGGTAATAAGGAAATTACTTGGGAAACTTCACACAGCTTTAATACTGGATTTGATTTTGCTTTTGGGGTGGTAAGTTAGGTGGTTCTGTTGAGTACTTCTCACGTAAAACAACCGATATGCTTTATTTCAAACCGGTAGCAGCTTCAATGGGTTATTCCCGTTTCCCCGAGAATGTGGGGTCAATGGTAAACCGTGGGGTTGAATTGGACTTGTATTCCAATATAATTGAAAACAAGAATTTTTCCTGGAATGTAAACTTTAATCTTACACATTTTAAGAATAAAGTCTTGGAATTATCTCCAGAACTGAATGGACAATTGATTGACGGTGCCCGGATTTATCGTGAAGACGAGTCTATGTACCAGCTTTATTTACCTAAATATGTAGGTGTGGATTCTGAAACAGGAGAGAGCCTGTGGGCGCTGGTGACTCCGGATGAGAATGGTAATACAGTTACGAAATCTTATTCTGTCGCTTCTGAAAACAGATTCGCATCAGGTGACATTTTACCTAAAGTTTATGGTGGTTTTGGAACAAGTGTTACAGCCTATGGCTTTGATCTCTCTGTTTCGTTTGCATATCAGCTTGGTGGACGTATTCTGGACTATACTTATCAAGGATTGATGGATGTGGCAGCCACGGGTAGTGCTTTGCATAAAGATATGTTAAAAGCATGGACTCCTGAAAATAAAAATACGGATGTTCCTCGTATGAATATTAATGACCAATATACGAACAGATTAACAGATCGTTTCTTGACTAGTTCGGATTATTTAAGCTTGCAGAATATTACATTGGGTTATACTTTGCCGAAGAGTCTGACACGTAAAATGCAGATTGACGGTGTCCGTGTATTCTTTGTTGCAGATAATGTGGCTTTGCTGACAGCTCGCAAAGGGTTGGACCCACGTCAAGGTTATGTGGCTGCTGACAATGTATATTCACCTATCCGCACAATTTCCGGAGGTATATCTTTAAATTTCTAATTTAGCAACCCATTTTTAAGAATATGAAATTGTCAAATAAATATATAGCATTTGCAGGTGTCGCTTTATTAATGGCATCTTGCGATTTGGATAAATTTCCTGAAGGAGATTACATATCTGAAGAACAGAAAGAAGATATAATCAATGGCAGACCCAATTTGATAACTGCTGAAGTGAACGCCATGGCAGCCAAATTAAATACTTTTGGTACGATTTCAGATGATGCCACTACTTATCATAATGACTATGGAATTCCTGCCGTGTTTATGATACTGGAATCAGGAGGACAGGACTTGGTTGCATTGGTTAATGGATATAACTGGTTTAGAACATCTCAAAATTATAGCGACAGGGTATACGATAGTTCAAGCGATGAATTGATTTGGAAAACGTTCTATAATCACTTGAAAGCTGCAAACAATGTGCTGAAATTGATAGCGGCAGATACGGAAGATTCTTCTTTGAAGGTTTATCGTGGCCAAGCTTTAGCTGCTCGTGCTTATGACTATCTGAACTTGGTTCAAATTTATCAGTTTACTTATGCAGGTCATGAAAATAGTCTGGCAGTACCTATTGTTACAGAAACAATGACTGATGAAGATATGCAGAATAATCCGCGTGCAACTGTACAGCAGGTGTATGACCAGATTATGAGTGACTTGAATACGGCTGCTGATTTATTGACCGGGTATGATAATGGCTCAAACAAAGATCAGATTGACGAGGCGGTAGTTTACGGATTGCGTGCTCGTGCCAATCTGTTAATGCAAAAATGGGCGGATGCAGCTAAAGATGCAGAACGTGCCATTGCTGGCGGTACACCTCAGACTTTAGCCCAGGTATCTACTCCTACCTTTAATTCAGCATCGGCAAGTTCATGGTTATGGGGAGTGATGATTACGCCTGATAATGATGTTGTCCAGACAGGTATTATCAACTGGCCTTCGCACTTGTGCTCTTTTACCGGGAACGGTTATACTTCAGGAGTGCCTGATGGATATAGAAAGGTGAATTCTGCATTATATGATTTAATACCCGAAACAGATATCCGTAAACAATGGTTCTTGTCTCCGGATAATAAATCTTCATTGATTGATAATGAGCAGATTGAGGGTACTTCCATCGTTGAATATTTTGGTTTGACTCCGTATGTAAATACAAAGTTCGGAGCTTATCAAAGTATATTTGGTAACACAACCAATGCGTCAGACTGGCCTTTGATGCGTGTTGAAGAAATGTATCTGATAAAGGCTGAGGCAGAAGCCATGGGTGGTAATCTGAGTGGCGGAAAGAGTACATTGGAAAATTTTGTACGGACATATCGGGATCCTTCTTTACAAGTAAAGCTAATTCGGCACAGGATTTTCAGGATGAGGTTTGGTTGCAGCGTCGTATGGAACTTTGGGGAGAAGGTTTCTCACTGTTCGATATCCTACGCTTGAAAAAGCCGGTGGTTCGTAAGAATACGAATTATGACCCGTCTGTACAATATAATTCAGCAGCAGAAGCGCAGATCCTGATCTATCGGATTCCGCAATGTGAAATGGAAACCAATTCCGGAATCAGTGACACTGATAACAATCCGGCTGCTCCACAACCACAACTATAGGGAATAACTGTAATAAAAAAGAGGATGACGTTCAACGTTCATCCTCTTTTTTTGTTATATTTGTCGCGAACTTATTTAGATTGATAGATAAATGAAAGAATTTGTAATTTCTGAAGCACAGGTTGAAACTGCCATCTTAGTTGGTTTGATTACTCAGACACAAGATGAGCGTAAGACCAAGGAGTATTTGGATGAGTTGGAGTTCTTGGCCGAAACGGCCGGAGCAACAGTGGTGAAAAGGTTTACTCAGAAACTGCCTTCTGCCAATTCCGTGACTTATGTCGGTAAAGGAAAGCTGGAAGAAATCAAGGAATATATTCATCAGGAAGAGGAAAATGAGCGTGAAGTCGGAATGGTGATTTTTGATGATGAACTTTCTGCCAAGCAGATACGTAATATAGAAGCTGAACTGAAAGTGAAGATTTTGGACCGTACTTCGCTGATTCTGGATATTTTTGCAATGCGGGCTCAAACTGCAAATGCTAAAACACAAGTGGAGCTGGCCCAATATAAGTATATGCTGCCTCGTCTGCAACGTTTGTGGACTCACTTGGAGCGTCAGGGAGGTGGATCCGGTGCCGGTGGAGGTAAAGGCTCTGTGGGATTACGTGGGCCGGGTGAAACTCAGTTGGAAATGGACCGTCGTATCATTTTGAATCGTATGTCATTGTTGAAAGAACGGTTGGCTGAAATTGATAAACAGAAGTCCACTCAACGTAAAAACCGTGGGCGTATGATACGTGTAGCTTTGGTAGGGTATACCAATGTGGGAAAATCTACTTTAATGAATTTGCTTTCAAAAAGCGAGGTCTTTGCTGAAAATAAACTTTTTGCAACATTGGACACCATAGTACGCAAAGTGATTATTGAGAATCTGCCATTTCTGCTTACAGATACCGTAGGATTTATCCGTAAATTACCAACGGATTTGGTTGATTCCTTTAAATCAACCTTGGACGAAGTGCGTGAAGCTGATCTGCTGATTCATGTGGTGGATATTTCTCATCCGGATTTTGAGGAACAAATTTCTGTGGTTGATAAAACGATTGCTGATTTGGGGCAGGTGGAAAGCCTACCATGATTGTTTTAACAAGATAGATGCTTATACCTATATAGAGAAAGCAGAGGATGATTTGACTCCTAAAACCAGGAGAATATTACATTGGAAGAACTGATGAAGACATGGATGGCAAAATTGAATGATAATTGTATCTTCATTTCTGCCAGAGAGAAAATAAATATGGATGAATTGAAGACTATTATATATAATAAGGTGCGCGAGCTACACGTACAGAAGTATCCTTATAACGATTTTCTTTATCAAACCTATGATGAAGAATAAATACATATAGAAGATGAAAACTTATCGTTCACTTACACAAAAAGAAATACAACAATTAAAAGAGATCATGCACTGCGGTTGATTGGGATGAAATTGAAGTAGTAGAGAACTTTAAGACGGACTATATTTATCATACCCGTTTTTCCGGAAAGGTCAGATTGGGTGGTCTTTGAAGATGGGTTTACGTTGGCAGGTGGCATGCGTAAACATTCCGGATTGTATCATGCGACTTTGCATAATGTAACGGTGGGCGATAATTGTTGTATTGAGAATATAAAGAACTATATAGCCAACTATATCATTGGGGATTATGTATTTATAGAGAATGTAGATATCATTCTGGTAGATGGCCGGAGCAAGTTTGGGAATGGCGTTGAAGTAGCTGTATTGAATGAAACGGGTGGACGTGAAGTGCCTATTCATGATCGTCTGTCAGCGCATCAGGCCTATATTCTGGCATTGTACCGTCATCGTCCTGAATTGATTTGCCGGATGAAAGCCATTATTGACCGGTATGCTGAAGAGAATGCTTCGGATACAGGTACTATTGGCCACCATGTTACCATTGTTGATGCGGGATATATAAAGAATGTACGAATAGGTGATTATTGTAAGATAGAAGGGGCGGGACGATTGAAAACGGTAGCTTGAACAGTAATGAGCAAGCGCCTATTCATATCGGCTATGGAGTGGTATGCGATGATTTTATTATATCAAGCGGCTCCAATGTGGAAGATGGAACTATGTTGACCCGTTGCTTTATCAGCCAGGCATGTCATTTGGGACATAACTATTCTGCATCCGATTCTTTGTTTTTCAGTAATTGTCAAGAAGAGAACGGTGAGGCATGTGCCATTTTTGCCGGACCCTTTACGGTGACTCATCATAAGTCTACTTTGCTGATTGCCGGAATGTTCTCTTTTATGAATGCGGGTTCCGGCTCTAATCAAAGCAACCATATGTATAAGTTAGGTCCGATTCATCAGGGGGCTATGGAGCGTGGGGCGAAGACTACTTCCGATTCTTATATTTTATGGCCCGCACGTGTAGGTGCATTTTCTTTGGTTATGGGGCGTCATGTGAATCATGCCGATACTTCTAATCTGCCTTTTTCTTATCTGATAGAGCAGCAAAATACCACTTATCTGGTGCCAGGGGTGAATTTGCGGAGTGTAGGTACGATTCGGGATGCTCAAAAGTGGCCTAAACGTGACAAACGTAAAGATCCGAACCGTTTGGATCAGATTAATTATAACCTGTTGAGTCCCTATACTATTCAGAAAATGATGAAAGGGCGTAGTATTCTGAAAGAATTACGTAAAGTATCCGGAGAAACTTCAGAAACTTACTCTTACCAAAGTGCGAAAATTAAGAATTCTTCTTTAAATAATGGCATTCGTTTTTATGAAACGGCTATTCATAAATTTTTGGGTAATTCATTAATCAAGCGTTTGGAAGAGGTTCGTTTTAGCAGTGATGAGGAAATCCGTGCCCGGTTGATTCCTGATACAGAGATAGGGACAGGAGAATGGGTGGATATTTCCGGATTGATCGCTCCTAAAAGTGAAATAGAGAAGTTGATGGCAGATATAGAATCTGGAATCCTGACTAATGTGGATCAGATTCATGACCGTTTTGTTGAGATGCATCGTAATTATTATACATACGAGTGGACATGGGCGTATGGGAAGATGCTTGAGTTTTATAATCTGCGTTCCGATGAAATAACGGCAAAGGATGTTATTGCTATCGTGAAGAAGTGGCAGGAGGCTGTTGTCGGATTGGATAAAATGGTCTATGCCGATGCGAAAAAGGAATTTTCTTTGTCTGCTATGACGGGGTTCGGTGCAGATGGATCACGTGAAGAAATGGAGCAGGATTTTGAACAGGTGCGTGGGTATTTGAAAGTAATCCGTTTGTGACAGCGGTATTGCAGCATATTGAAGCGAAAACAGCGTTGGGTAACGAGTTGATAGAACGGATTGCTTCTATATGATATTTTGATGAGAGTATCCAGACTAAGATGAACCTTCGGAAAAGTTACAGATGGTAGTTACATATAAAAAGAGCCGTATGAATGCTGGAGTAGTCATACGGCTCTTGCTATTGGATGACATTTGAGCTTGTTGGGATACTTCCTTTTTATTTTTTTACCACAGGTAGTATAACTCTGCTTGCAGCTCCTTGCTGATGATAAATTTTGATCTTTTGTTTCATCACAAAATCTTCTACCGTACAATGATAGGTATCAATAAACCTTTGTGGATTGCGGTCAATAATGGGGAACCAGGAACTTTGAATTTGAATCATCAGTCTGTGTCCCGGCAGGAATGTGTGTGCCACATCATACAGTGTGTAATTAACCGGAGTTATTTCTTCCGGTTTGAAAGGCAGGATTGTCGAATCCCTTACGGAAGCGTCCTCTGAATAATTCGCCACGAATCATCAGCTGGTACCCACTCATTGGGTAGTCACTCTTTAAATAACTGCGTGCAGTTTTGGAATATTCAAATTTTTCAGGATATACATCAATTACTTTCACCATAAAATCAGCGTCAGTACTACTGATGGCAGTCATTAATTCCACTTCTATAGGACCGGCCAATGTTAAAGTATCACATAGCGGCTCCGTCATGAAAGTAATGACATCGGGACGTGAAGTAGCAAAGCGTTGGTCATCTACCATGAATTCTTTTGTCCGGTAAGTGGTAGGGTTTGCCGTATAGGGTACCGGACGTGACATATCTGAAATATATTCAGAATAAGACTCTTGTTCTGCCGGTGCTTGTGTGGATACTGATCCGTTTTTATGTATATAATAAGGTGTACCGGCAGTCTTTTGTACAGGCCATTCGTCGTATGTTTTCCATTCGTTTTCACCTGTATGGAATATATTTACTTTATGCTTGGGCTTTTCTCCCTTTCCTTCCAGGAAATATCGGAAAAAAGGATATTCTATTTTGTCCATGTAATAAGCCGAAGTGCTTTTACCGAAATACAGATTACCGAAACCTTGGAACCCGCGTACTGTCCATGCTCCATGCCACCAAGGACCGAATGTCAGATATAAATCTGTGTCCGGTGATTGCTCTTTGATGGCTTTATAAAGATTCCAGGCTCCGTAACAGTCTTCGGAGTCATACAGTCCACCTACCACCAATATGGCGGGCTTCAAGTTATAACAGGAGGTGCGTGCATCGCGCTCTTTCCAGAAATCATCGAAATCAGGATGGTTTTTGATATCATTCCACAATGTCTGTGTGGTATCACGTACCAGGTCGTCTACATTCTTAAAGGTACCGAGTGCCAGAAAATCTGTGTAAACATCATTCTTTACAATTTGGTTCATCACTCCTTTTCCCATGTGGCGTCCTTCCAGTCTGGGAAGGAAATTAGTGGTTTGCAGCAGGGTGAAGGCTCCGTTGTGATGACGGTCATCTCCACGGAACCAGTCAGTAACGGGAGCTTGCGGAGAAACAGCTTTCAAAGCCGGATGATTGGAGGAGGCTGTCATAGTGGCATAGAAACCATCATAACTGATTCCCCATGTTCCTACATTTCCGTTATTATATGTGTTGTGAATCAACCATTCTATGGTATCGTATGTGTCCGTAGCTTCGTCTATATTCTTTTTATCTTTCTTACCCTTTTTGTTTTTGTTGAGAGGGCGTACTTGGATAAATATTCCTTCACTCTTATGTCGTCCACGTACATCTTGGAAGACGATAATATATCGGTGCTCTATATAGTTTTTCAGATTAGTTCTGAAATGACGGTCAAATCCTTCTCCGTATGGGGAACAAGAGTAAGGGCTGCGGTGCATCAGGATAGGATGCTGCCTGCTGTTGTCTTTCGGTTCATAGACAGCGGTGTAAAGCTTGATTCCGTCACGCATGGGAATCATGACTTCCCGTTTCGTGTAGATTTCCTTCAGTTTGAGTTCGATACTGTCCGGTTGGTTTTGCTTGGTTTGTGTCCATCCTCGAGGGATGAGAAAGCATAACAGTAATGAAGTAATAAATAAGAATTTGCCTAATCTTTTCATGTATAATGTGATGTTATTTTAATGAGTTGGCAAAGGTAAGGACATTCCTTGAAAGTTTTCACGCTAATTAAGGAAAAATTTCGATAATAGTTACTACCTTTGTCACACTAATAACTTTTAACTAAAATAAGTATCAATATGGCAACACCTCCGTTCCATTATCAGCACATGTTCCCGTTGGGACCTGATAAAACCGAGTATTATTTGCTGACTAAAGATTATGTGTCAGTAAGTGAGTTTGAAGGAAAACCTATCTTGAAGATTGAAAAAGAAGGTCTGACTGCTATGGCTAACGCTGCTTTCCGTGATGTTTCTTTCTTGCTTCGCCGTTCACACAATGAACAGGTTGCTAAGATTCTGAGTGATCCCGAAGCCAGTGATAACGATAAGTATGTAGCATTGACTTTCTTGCGTAATGCGGAAGTTTCAGCTAAAGGCAAATTACCTCTTTGTCAAGATACGGGTACTGCTATTATCCATGGTGAGAAAGGTCAGCAGGTATGGACTGGCTATTGTGATGAAGAAGCCCTTTCCTTGGGAGTTTATAAGACTTATACGGAAGAAAATCTTCGTTATTCTCAGAATGCTCCTTTGACTATGTACGATGAGGTGAACACCAAATGCAACCTGCCTGCACAAATTGATTTGGAAGCTACTGAAGGTATGGAATACAAGTTCCTTTGTGTGACTAAAGGTGGTGGTTCGGCGAACAAGACCTATTTATATCAGGAAACGAAAGCTGTATTGAATCCGGCTACATTGGTTCCTTTCCTTGTTGAAAAAATGAAGACTTTGGGTACGGCTGCTTGTCCTCCTTATCATATTGCATTTGTAATCGGTGGTACATCGGCAGAGAAGAACTTGCTGACTGTTAAGCTGGCTTCTACTCACTATTATGACGAGTTGCCTACTACCGGTAATGAATACGGGCGTGCTTTCCGCGATGTGGAACTGGAAAAACAAGTATTGGAAGAAGCTTATAAGATTGGCTTGGGTGCACAGTTTGGTGGTAAGTATATGGCTCACGATGTCCGCATCATCCGCTTGCCTCGTCACGGTGCTTCTTGTCCTATCGGTCTGGGCGTTTCCTGTTCTGCTGACCGTAATATAAAATGTAAGATCAATAAAGATGGTATCTGGATTGAAAAGATGGATGATAAACCGGGTGAGCTGATTCCGGCAGAACTCCGTGAAGCCGGTGAAGGCGATGTGGTTAAGATTGATTTGAACCAACCGATGGCGGATATCCTGAAAGAATTGACCAAGTATCCGGTAGCTACCCGTCTGTCATTGAACGGAACCATTATTGTAGGTCGCGATATCGCTCATGCTAAATTGAAAGAGCGTTTGGATCGTGGCGAAGATTTGCCGCAGTATATCAAAGATCATCCTATCTATTATGCCGGTCCGGCAAAGACTCCGGAAGGTATGGCTTGTGGTTCTATGGGCCCCACTACAGCAGGACGTATGGACCCGTATGTGGATTTGTTCCAGTCACATGGCGGTAGCATGATAATGTTGGCAAAAGGTAATCGTAGCCAGCAGGTAACGGATGCTTGTAAGAAGTATGGCGGTTTCTATCTGGGCTCTATTGGTGGTCCGGCTGCTATCCTTGCTCAGAATAATATCAAGAGCATTGAGTGTGTGGAATATCCGGAATTGGGTATGGAAGCTATCTGGAAAATTGAAGTGGAAGATTTTCCGGCATTCATTTTGGTGGACGATAAAGGTAATGACTTCTTCAAGCAGTTGAAGCCGCGTTGCCTTGGAAATTGTAAATAATTAAATTATTCCGTAATAATACTAATACAGCCTTCCTCCCTTTAAAGGCGAGGGGGCTGTTCTGTTTTTTATTTAATTGGTGTTATCCGTTACCTTAATAATATGATGAAAAAACTACGATTGTTGTTTGTGCTGTTATGGATGACAAGCAACTTATTTTCTTCTCCTGTTACAGGATTATTAGAGCGCATCGACAAAGGAGCTTCCTCCAAATTTATTATTGAACGTCAGAAATCGGAAACTGATTTTTTTGAACTCGATCAGAAAGGTGATAAAGTAATTATCCGGGGTAATGACTATGTAAATATTGCTACCGGATTGAATTGGTATTTGAAATATTATGCAGGCATACATCTTTCTTGGAATGGAATGACTGCAAAACTGCCTGCTGTTTTGCCTCCTGTGACTAAAAGGAACGGCATGAAACGGATCTGCCCTATCGTTATGATCTGAATTATTGTACTTTCTCTTATTCCATGGCTTTTTGGGACTGGGAGCGTTGGGAAAAGGAGATAGATTGGATGGCGCTTCACGGTATCAATCTTTCCCTGGCATTGACAGGGACTGAGTCGGTTTGGAGAAATGTACTTCTAAAACTGGGATATACTAAGGATGAAATTAATGAATTTGTAGCCGGACCGGGTTTTACAGCTTGGTGGTTGATGAATAATCTGGAAGGGTGGGGAGGACCTAATCCTGAAAGTTGGTATACCCGTCAGGAAAAACTTCAGAAGAAGATTGTAAAAAGAATGCGTGAATATGGCATCGAACCTGTGTTGCCGGGATATTGTGGCATGGTTCCTCATACTGCAAAGGAGAAATTAGGATTGAATGTTGCTGATCCGGATTTTGGTGCAGCTATCATCGTCCTGCCTTTTACAGCCGGAGGATGAGCGCTTTGAAGAAATCTCTGCTTTGTATTATAGAGAACTGACAAAACTGTATGGAAAAACAGGTTTTTACGCTATTGATCCGTTTCATGAAGGGGGAAGTACTCAAGGAGTAAATTTGGATGCAGCCGGTAAAGCCATCATGAAAGCCATGAAAAAAACAAATCCGGATGCTGTGTGGGTGGCTCAGGCATGGCAGGACAATCCTCGTACTCCGATGATAGAGCATCTGGAAGCAGGAGACCTGTTAGTCTTGGACTTGCATAGCGAATGCCGTCCGCAATGGGGGGACCCGGCGTCAGAGTGGTGTCGTAAAGGAGGATACGGGCAGCATGAGTGGGTGTACTGCATGTTGTTGAATTTTGGTGGTAACATTGGGCTTCATGGTAAAATGGATGCGCTGATTGATGGCTTTTATGACGCGAAAGCAGATGTTCATGCCGGAAGGACATTGCGTGGAGTAGGGATGACTCCGGAAGGTATTGAGAACAATCCGGTTATGTATGAGCTGGTGATGGAATTGCCATGGCGTGAACATCGGTTTACTCGTGATGAGTGGTTGAAAGGATACGTACATGCTCGTTATGGGGTAGAGGATGAGGCTTTGCAACAAGTTTGGGATTTATTAGGTAACGGTATTTATAATAGTCCCAAGGAGAAGATACAACAGGGAACGCATGAATCTGTATTCTGCGCTCGTCCGGGGTTGGATGTATATCAGGTATCCAGTTGGTCGGAGATGAAAGAATACTATAATCCTCAGGATGTGATAGAGGCTGCCCGACTGATGGTTTCTGTGGCTGATAAATATCAGGGTAATAATAATTTTGAATTCGATTTGGTGGATGTGCTCCGGCAGGCATTGGCAGAAAAGGGCGTTTGATGCAAAAGTGGTAACGGCTGCGTTCCGGGCAGGAGACAAGCAAGTATTTGAGTTGGCTTCACAGCATTTTCTGCATCTTATTCTATTGCAAGACCAGTTGCTGGGTACCCGGAAAGAATTCAAGGTTGGAACTTGGATTGAAGCGGCACGTTCAGCAGGACAGACCCAGGAAGAAAAAGCATTATACGAATGGAATGCACGTGTTCAGATTACTACATGGGAAATCGTGTAGCGGCAGATCAAGGCGGACTTCGTGATTATGCTCATAAAGAATGGAATGGCATTTTGAAAGATTTCTATTTTATGAGATGGAAGGCTTATTTTGATTATTTAGCTTGTGTCCTGGATGGAAAGCAACCGGAGGAACTTGATTTTTATACCTTGGAAGAAGCATGGACTAAAGAAACAGGATTCTATTCCTCAATTCCTGAAGGAAATACTGTGGTAGTAGCTAAAAACATTTTTGAAGAAGTTTTTTAAATGTTCTTTTACTATGGATAACTTAAGACTTTCATAGGTTATAAGGCTTGATTATGGGTTCAGAACCGATGGGTATGAAACTATGATAACTTTATTCACGGTAGGGGTGGATTGAATTTACCTTACGGTGAATGAAAGTTATGGAAACAGATAGCGTGTGGAAAATGCTTATTTCTTCTTCTCGGATGTCTGTTTCCAGATACGTACCATATAGAATGCGCAATGTGTGAACGCAAAGACGAACGAAATAGCGAGCAATGTCTTGTCTTCTTCCCAGCCTACTGTCTGTTGATGCCACAATCCTGTAATAACTGAAAGTACAGACAGGGCGATTCCTGTCATATTCAATATGGTGAGTCCTTTGCGTCGTTTTACGTTATGCTCCAGCTTGCTGTGTTTTACTCCATAGCAGGCATAAACATCCAGACCTATCAGCATCCATAATACCAATCGGATCCAAGTGTCAGCCGGAAGAAACAACATCATACAAAGGCAGGTAAGGATGCCCAGAATCGGTACCGTGGGAACAAAAGGAGTTTTAAAGGCACGATGTACGTCAGGCATACTTTTACGCACGATCAATACTGCCGCGCAAACCAATGTGAAGGCGAATAAGGTACCTATACTGGTCATTTCTCCGGCTACACGTGCCGGAACAAATGCTGCCAGCCCTCCTACAATGACCATGAATAACAAATTACTGTGTGCCGGTGTCCGGTATTTCTCGTGAATCTTTGAAAGAAAGGAGGCAACAGTCCGTCGCGGCTCATACTTAGAAATACACGGCTTTGTCCTAGCAAAGTTACCATAATAACCGAGCAGTAACCAAACAGGATAGCCAGTACGATGGCCCGGTTCAACCACGGATAATCCGGATGAATTACTCCTGTGGCATCTGCATGTCCCATGTGGTCAATCGCTACGGCAACAGGTGCGATACCTTGTTGTCCTGCAAAGTCAGAATAATGGGCAACTCCCGTCATTACGTAAGCAAACACCATATAAAGAATGGTGCAAATCAGCAGGGAACCTAGAATGCCGACGGGCATATCCCGTTTCGGATTTTTTGTTTCCTGAGCGGCTGTACTTACGGCATCAAAACCAAGAAAGGCGAAAAATACAATCGCTGCTCCACGCAATACACCCGAGAATCCGAACTCGCCTAAAGTACCAGTATTGGCAGGGATATAAGGAACATAATTCTCTGCATTAATGTATTTCCATCCTAATACAACGAAAATAAGAATCACTGCCACTTTCAGGAACACAATGAAGCCGTTAAAGATAGAACTTCCTTCTGTTCCACGAATCAGAAAAATACTCATCAGCACTACAATCAGTGCGGCCGGTATATTCACAATACCTCCGTCCCAGGGACAAGCAGCAAGTGCATGGGGGATATTTATCCCCACTCCTTCCAGAAAAACAACGAGATATCTGCTCCAGCTGATACTGACGGTAGTAGCGGCAACAGTATATTCCAATACTAGATCCCAGCCGATAATCCATGCTATAAGTTCGCCCATTGTAGCATATGAGTATGTATAAGCACTACCTGCTACAGGTATCATGGAAGCAAACTCGGCATAACATAAACCGGCAAAGCAACAACCTATTGCCGCTATGGCGAAAGATAAAGTAATGGCAGGCCCTGTGTATCCTGCGGCTACTGTTCCGGTGATGGAGAATAATCCGGCACCGATGATAACACCTACTCCTAATGCGATCAAGCTCCATGGTCCCAAGACTCTTTTCAGGGTCTTGTTTCCAGATTCATTGGCTTCGGCTTGTAATGCAGCAAAGGCTTCTTGATAAATAATCCCATATCTTTTTACAACATATTTAGTGATAATTGTGTGCAAAGGTACGGATAACTGCCCTGAATTACAAGCTATAAGTAAAGGCTATAACGATTATTCGAGATATTTCGTGATTCTTCCACTTAGTTGGAGCAGGGAAATTTCACAGACTTTGGTGTTATATTCAGCAGACAAAATACGTTCTTCCGCATCAAGCAGGCTCTTTTGGGCTTCACGCATCTCGATACCGGAGAGATCTCCCAACAGATAACGTTCTTTGGCTATTTCATGGTTTTCACGGGCGGCAACCAGATTCTGGCGTTCCAAATTTAATAAACGTAAATTATTGCGATAGGCCTGCCACAGATTGCTTAAATCCGCTTTCAAGCCCAATTCCAGCTGTTCTCTTTCCAGTTGCGAGTTACGTATTTGCAGGCTGGCATTGCGCTTTTCACGGCGACGGTTACCATCCCATAGGTTAATGCCTACGGTAATTCCTCCGTTTAGTCCCCAATTGCTTCTCCGGCTGGTGGCGTTTGTTTCATATTTGTTGAATGTATAGCCATAACCGGCGTTCAATTTCACATAGGGATAATTACGGGATAGAACCTGACGGTAATCAATTGGGCAATTGTTGTATTTTGATCAGCTTTCAGCAGGTTGGCATTCGTCTTGAGGGTGGATTCCCATAATTCATCGTAATTCAGCGCATCATTCACTGTTATAATGGAGTCATTGACACGTAGCGGTCGGTTGACTTCCTGTACGGCCATTAACTCGTTCAGGTTGATACGTGAGGTAACCACCAGTTCCTGTTGTTTCATATATTGTGCACTGTCTGCATTGAAGTCCACTTTGGCTTGTTGATAATCCAGCCGGGAAAAATTACCGATATGGTATCGTTCTTCTACAATGCGCAGGCGTTCTTTGGATAAAGACACAGCGTAAAGGAAGTTCTTCAGACGTATTTCCTGTTGTACATAATTATAGTATTCGGCAGTGAGTCCCGCTATGAAGTCTTCAAGGGTAATACGCGTGTTGGTTTCTCCCTGGCGTTCCAGTTCCTTCAGTTTTTTGTAGGTGGTGCTGATATTGAATCCGTCGAACAGAGTCCAGTTTACATCCAGTCCGGCCTTTAAGGTTTGGTCGTAGATGTTTCGTTCACTGGCTGTAGTGCCTGTACTTCTACTCTTGGTATCCGTATTGTCCAACGTTCCTGTATATCCGGCAGACAAATCAACAGTCGGCAGATAACCGGCATTTGCTAATGTGGCATTGTTATGGCTGATCTGTTCTTCATTACGGGTGATACGTATGGAATAATTGTTTGCAAGTCCTTCCTCCAGACATTTTTTCAGCGTATAAGGATATTGCGCATAGGTGGAAGCCACCCATGCAGTACAGATACATAAAGTTATAATGATTCGTTTCATACAGTTTCTGTTTTAACGTTTCGGTTGGTAGATATATAACTATAAATAGCCGGTACGATATACATGGTCAGGAAAGTAGATACTAACATTCCTCCCACAACAGCCGTACCCATGGCAATACGTTGGTTGGCGCCTTCTCCTGTTGCGAATGCCAGCGGGATCAAGCCTAATACGGTAGAGGCACTTGTCATGAGAATAGGGCGCAAGCGTTGCAAAGCGGCATCCCGTATGGCCTGCATCTTGTTTTCACCGGATTCTTGTTTCTGATTGGCAAATTCCACAATCAAGATACCATTCTTTGCTACCAGACCAATCAGCATAATAATACCGATCTGGCTGAATATGTTCATGGTAATGCCACCGGTATACATGAAAATCAGTGCTCCTGCAATGGCCAGAGGAACGGTAAGCATGATGATGAAAGGGTCCTTGAAACTTTCGAACTGTGCCGCCAGAATAAGATAGATAAGTATCAATGCCAGAATGAAAGCAAACATCAGGTTGGATGAACTTTCCCGATAGTCTTTGGAGTCTCCCGACAAGGCGGTACGGAAAGTTTCGTCCAAAGTCTGGGCGGCGATTTTATCCATTTCTTCCAAGCCTTGTCCGATGGTCTTTCCATCTGCCAGTCCGGCAGATACGGTAGCGGAAATAAAACGGTTGTAGTGGTACAATTTAGGAGGAGCTACGGATTCTACAAATTCTACCAGATTGTCCAATTGAATCATTTCCCCTTTGTCGCTTCGTATGTAAATAGATTTGATATTGGCCGGTGTATTACGTTGTTGGCGGTTTATCTGACCCAAAATCTCATATTGTTTTCCATTCATATAAAAATAGCCCATACGTTGTCCGCTGAGACCGTATTGCAGTGTTTCGGCTATATCACGCACGGTGGCTCCCATTGTACCTGCCTTATCACGGTTAATATTCACTCTCATTTCCGGGCTGCTGAACTTCAGGTCCACGTCCGCCATCTGGAAAGTAGGGTTGTCATATACTTTGCTTAAAAAAGCCGGTAATACTTTCTCCAGTTTTTCTATACTGACAGCTTGTAGTACATATTGTACGGGCATACTTCCTCTCCGTCCGCCGAAAGAAGACTGTTGTTGCACAAAGGCACGTGCTTTCGTCTTGTTGCGGATGGCCTGTGAGATACGTTCGGCAACTTCCATCTGGGTGTAATCACGATCTTTGATATCTTTCAATGTGATACGTATATTTCCACTGCCACTGGAAACACGTGCGGTTACAGATTCGGCATCGGGTATAATAGAATCTACCAGATTGTTGATATCTTCCGTATAATCACGGATGTATTCATAGCTGGCGCCTTCGGCTGCACGGGTATTGATACTTATTTGCGACCGGTCTTCCATCGGAGCCATTTCAGCGGGTATCTGGACCCAAAGTACTCCGATGGCTATCAACATAATCACTGTAACAGGTATTGCCCATATGCGTCTTTTAAGAAAAGCGTTCAGTGAACGGGCATATATGCGGTTCATACCTTCAAAGAAAGGCTCTGTCTTTTGGTAGAACCATCCCTGTTTTTCCCGTTTTATCAATAGCTTGGTTGCCAGCATAGGGTGAACGTTAATGCGGCAAAGGAAGAAATGATGACCGAACCTGCCACAACGAAACTGAACTCACGGAACAGACGTCCGCTGGTTCCTTCCATAAATACGATGGGCAGGAACACTGCCACCAAGGTGATAGTGGTGGAGATAACAGCGAAGAAAATTTCTTTTGCCCCTTCTATTCCTGCTTCGAACGGACGCATACCTCGTTCTATGCGGATATAGATATTCTCTGTCATAACGATGGCGTCATCCACTACCAAACCTACGGACAATACCACCGCCAGCATGGTCAGCACATTGATGGAGAAACCTGCTATGTACATCACAAAGCTCCGATCAATGAAACCGGAATCACGATGCAGGGAATCAGTGTCACGCGCCAGTCGCGCAAGAACAGGAAAATGATGATGATAACCAGTACGAACGCTTCATACACCGTACTTTTTACTTCATCAATGGAAGCGCGGATAAACTTAGTGTTGTCAAAGCCATAGCTGTATTTCACATCGTCGGGCAAGTCCTTCTTCATCTGCTCCATACGCTGGTATACGGCATCGGCGATTTCGATATGGTTGGCACCGGGTTGTGGAATGACAACGACACCTACCATCGGCACTCCGTTCATTTTCATGTAACTCTTGATATCTGCCGGACCTAGTTCGGCGTAACCGATATCGCTGAAACGGACCACTCTTCCGCCTACTTCTTTTAATATGATGTTATTGAATTCTTTAGCGGTGTGCATTTGTCCCATGGTGCGTAAGGTCAATTCTACGGTATTACCTTCAATGCTGCCCGAGGGAGTTCTATATTTTCATTGGTTATCACGTTCTTTACATCTACCGGAGTAATGCCATACCCTGCCATCTTGGTGGGGTCGAGCCATAGGCGCATGGAGTAACGTTTTTCTCCCCAAATAGATACGCTGCTTACATCCGAAATGGTTTGCAGTTGTTCTTTTACGGTCAAGTCTGCTATTTCACTCAGTTCCAACAGAGAGCGGCTGTCACTTTGGATAGCTACCATCAGGATAGGCGTTGCATCGGCATCAGCCTTGGATACAGTAGGAGGGTCACAGTCGCGTGGCAGGTAACGTTGTGCGCGGGACACTTTGTCACGTACGTCATTGGCGGCAGTTTCCAAATCGACGGATAATTCAAATTCCACTGTGATACGGCATTGCCCTTGTTGGCTGACACTGGACAAAGAACGGATTCCCGGAATACCGTTGATGTTTTGTTCCAAAGGCTCGGTTATCTGATTCTCGATTACATCGGCATTGGCACCCGAGTAACTACAGGTAACAGAGATGATCGGATTATCTACCGAAGGATATTCGCGGACTCCCAATGTATTGTAACCGATCAGTCCGAAAAGTAATATGATGATGGTAAGCACGGTGGCAAGCACAGGCCTACGGATACTAAGTTCGGAAATATTCATAAAAGTATTTTTAGTTGTTAGTTAATGGCCTGAAGTTCCACAGGCATTCCCTTACGTAATTGCAGTGTACCCGATGTCAGGATGGTATCACCCACAGACAATCCTCGTACAATCTGTACTTCGGCTTCGGTACGGAGTCCTATAATAACATCTACAGGGTCTGCAACTCCGCTACGATAAACAAATACTTTATTTTTACCCATTTCGGGGACAATCGCTTCGGATGGAATCGCTATCGCGTCTTCTATTTCTTTTTGTTTTAATTGAATATCTGCATATCTGCCTGCCAGCAGTTCGCCGTTGCGGTTGGGGTAGATGGCACGGATGTTCAATGAATGGGTTTCCATATCTATACTGGATTCGGTTGCATAAACCTGTGCATGATAGGTATCCAGTTTTCCTTCTACTTTGAACTCCAGATTAGTCCCTTTTTTTATTTCCCGGGCATAACGTTCCGGTACGGCGAACTCTACTTTCAATGGAGTCACTTTGGTCAGTCTGGCTACTACAGTGGTGGGGGAGGCGTATGCTCCCGTACTGACCTGCCTCAATCCGATGATACCGTCGAATGGTGCGCGGAGTTCGGTCATGTCAATGTTGGCTTTGATATTTTCGATATCAGCGTTAAGGGTGGCAAGTTCGGTTTTTACCTGTTCGTATGCTTCTTTACTGACCGCATCTCGTTTTAACAGGGCGTTTTGGCGGAACACACGGTCTTCGGCTAAAGGTATTTGTGCTTCCAGACGTTTTAACTGAGCCTGTAACTGCCGGTCGTTTACTTTGGCAAGTAATTCTCCTCGTTTTACCAATGTGCCTTCTGTGAAAAAAATATCGGTGATCTTTCCGGAGGTTTCAAAAGACAGACTCACTTCTTCGTCAGGAACCAGGCGTCCGGTCACCAATATTTCATCTGTCAGCAAGTGTGGTTTTATGACTTGTGCATTGACTTTCAATGTGCGTTGCTTGTTTTCTTTAGGCAACGCGTCGGCGGCTGTCAGTTCTTCATTTTCGTGAGGGGTAAATTGATAGATGCCTAGTCCGGCCAAGCCGGCTCCGATTAATATAATGATGCCCCATTTGATTCGTTTGTTCATGTGCCTTTCTATATGGGTTTAATAAATACGTTAATGTAAGATTAGATAAAAAAACGTGGCGTTCAGTTTAAACGCCACGTTCTTTTTTAATATTTTTTTTCGTTTGCCAGTTTCCACATCGCAAGGAAAGAGGCTTTGGTTATATCGACTATCTTCAGCCAATTGATTTTCTGTGTTTCATCTCCCGGAAGGTGATAATCGGGATGGGCATCAGTGTGATACCATATAATAGGTATTCCCAGTTTGGCGAACGTGCCGTTGTCGCTGCCTCCCACCGGATTGTCCCAAGCCCGGTAGTCAGGGGATAACTGCAAGCGGTAATCCTCAATATCTTTTTTCAGCCAGTCACCGAAGGCCTGATGGGCTGCGGTATAGAAGTAAACGAAATAATCGGGCTGGTCCTCCCGGCTGTTACGTCCTATCATGTCATAGTTCAAATAGGCTTTTACCTTTTTAATATCCGGATAGTTCATGGCGAAATAACGGGAGCCCAGCAATCCCTTTTCCTCACCATCCCAAAAGGCGAAGATAACGGTACGTTCCGGCTGCTCGCCGGTAGCAAGAAAAGCACGGGCTACCTGTAATACGGCTTGAACGCCTGATGCATTATCATCTGCACCGTTATAAATCTGATCTCCTTCCAGCATCGGATCGTAGCCTATGTGGTCGTAATGTGCACCGATAATGACAATTTCATTTGGATTCTTTCCTTCTATTTTACCTAAGATATTACGTAATGCCAATTTTTGATGTACCACTTTTTTCAGTTCCGCAATAGAATCGGGATGTACTTGCCAGCGTTTCCCTTTCACTTGCCGTTCAGCATGATACACGTCAAAGGGCTGTATATAGTCTCCGTCCAGTGGCTTTATTCCCATCTGTTTCAGGCAGGAAATGATATAATTGCCTGCAATGCGTCCACCTTTCCATCCGGCTTCGCGTCCTTCCAGTTTGTCACAGGCCAAAAAGCCGATATGTGCTTCGGCTGTGGCACGGTTAATGGTTTCTACTCCTTTTTTTTCAGGAGCTACTTTTTTAGGAGAAGCGGCATTCAGCCCGGTGGTGCATAATGCAAACAGTGCAATAGCTAAGAGGTGTTTTTTCATAAAGTTGTGGTTTTTAGTAAGCGGCGCGATACTTGCCTTCTTCCTTGTCTTCCAACATATTCAGGTAAGAAGCATAGCGTGACTCGCTGATTAGATGTTTCTCCACTGCATCGCGTACGGCGCATCCGGGCTCGTGCCTATGGGTGCAGTTTCCATACTTGCAATGAGCGGAATATTCAAATATTTCTTTAAAGTAATGTCCTACTTCCTCTTCTTCCATATCGAATGTTCCGAAACCTTTGATACCCGGAGTGTCGATGATGTATCCGCCGCCGTCTACCGGGAACATTTCGGAAAAGGTTGTGGTATGCATTCCCTTGTTATGGTAATCGGATATTTCACCTGTTTTCAAAGTTTGTTCAGGTAAAATGGCGTTGATTAATGTTGATTTCCCTACTCCTGAGTTGCCGGAAAGCAAAGTGACTTTCCCTTCCAGGTCTTTTTTCACTTCATCTGTACCTATGTTGTTCAGTGCGGAAACTTTGAAGCAAGGGTAACCGATGTATGTGTACAGGTTTATCAGAGCATCCATATAGCGTGTATCATCCTCATTATACCTGTCTGTCTTATTGAATATCAGTTTGACGGGTACACGGTATGCTTCCGCGGTGGCTAGAAAACGGTCAATGAATATAGTTGAGGTTTCGGGATAATTAATTGTAACAATCAGCATACATTGATCCAGATTGGCTGCCAGTATGTGCGATTGTTTGGAAAGGTTGGAGGCGCGCCGGATGATATAGTTCTTGCGGTCTTCTATCTCACTGATGAAGGCGGTTCCTTCATTGTTGATAATGATTTGTACATAATCTCCTACAGCAATGGGATTGGTACTCCGAATACCCTTTAAACGGAAATTTCCTTTGATCTTGCATTCGATGGTACGTCCGTCTTCTGTTTTGACAAGATACCAGCTGCCTGTGTTTTTTATTACTAGTCCTTTCATAAATTAAAATGAAGAATGAAAAATGAAGAAAGAGGAATTGGACCGCACGGACAAAAGCAAGGCTGTGCAGGACAATTCTTCCTTCTTCATTATTATTGCTTCATTATTTTAAGTTCTTCATTAAACCGTCATAATTTCTTTATCTTTCTCTGCCAGAAGTTCTTCAATCTTCGCGATATATTTATCGTGTACTTTCTGAAGTTTGGCTTCCGCATTCTTTTGCTCGTCTTCGGGCATACCCTCTTTAACGGCCTTTTTCAGTGTGTCTATAGCGTCACGGCGTGCGTTGCGTATACTTACTTTTGCGGTTTCGCCTTCGCCTTTACATTGTTTGGCCAGTTGCTTGCGGCGTTCCTCTGTCAATGGCGGAATACCCAAACGGATAATTTCACCGTTGTTTTCGGGAGTGATGCCCAGATCAGAGTCCATGATAGCTTTTTCGATGATACGGAACATACTTTTGTCCCATGGCTTGATGGCGATACTGCGTGCATCGGGAGTAGTCACGGCAGCTACATTACTGATGGGAACCATGCTTCCATAAGAGTCAACACGAATGCCGTCCAGCAACCGGGTACTGGCTTTTCCTGCACGAATGTGCGCTAAGGCTTCTTCCAAATACATAACGGCCATGTCCATTTTCTCTTGTGCGTCGTTGATGCAAGTTTTTGCGTCTATCATACTGTTCTGTTATTTAAGTTGTTTATTGATTCGTTTTAAGTGAAACAAAAGTAATTTATTTTTTGATTATCTGCAATAAAAGAGAGATGATTTTATATTTCTAACGGCTCTTTACCTTATCATCACCAGTTTAAGTTGTTGGGGCTTTATTAAAAACAAATGAAAAGTTTTTGTGTTTTATCGGATAACAGCTATCTTTGTTTCTATCCCATAAGCAGAATTAGAAAACAATGAGAATATGGAAGAAAATTACAGACGATACCCCATAGGTATACAGAATTTTGAGCAGTTGCGTAACCGGAATTGTGTATATGTAGACAAGACCGAACTGGTTTACCGATTGGCTAACACGGACAGTGTGTATTTTCTGAGCCGTCCGCGGAGGTTTGGGAAAAGTTTGTTGGTATCCACTCTTGAGGCTTACTTTCAAGGGAAAAAAGATTTGTTTAAGGGGCTGGCCATGGAGCGTCTGGAAAAGGCCTGGAACGTGTATCCGGTATTCCATATTGATTTCAGTCTGACTAAATATACTACCCTGTTCGATTTGCAGGAACAGTTGAATCTGTTTTTACTTCGTTGTGAAAAGGTTTATGGGGCGGAAAAGGAGGAAAAGACTCCTGCTGCTCGTCTGCAAGGTATGATCCGCCGTGCGTATGAACAGACCGGTCTGCCGGTCGTTGTCCTGATTGACGAATACGACGCTCCTCTTTTGGACAGTAATTTCAACATCCCCTTGCAGCAGGAGCTTCGGAATGAACTGCGTAAGTTTTTCAGTCCTCTCAAGGGATTGGGGCAATACCTTCGTTTCCTCTTTATCACGGGAATCAGCAAGTTCAGCCAGATGAGCATCTTCAGTGAGCTGAATAATTTGAAGAACATCAGTATGCGGGATGACTTCAGCGCGATATGCGGCATCACCGAGCGGGAGTTGCTGGACGAGCTTCGTCCGGACATTGAGCGGATGGCTTTGGCGAACGGCGAGACGTATGAAGCTGCCTGTGCGCATCTGAAGCGGCAGTATGACGGGTATCATTTCAGCAAGCATTGTGAGGATATTTACAATCCTTTCAGTCTGTTCAATGCCTTTGATGCAAAGGAGTACAAGAATTTCTGGTTCTCTACCGGCACTCCTGCTTTCTTGATTGATTTGTTGCAGGAAACGGATTTTGACGTGCGCCAGCTGGAGGGGGTGGAGGCTACAGACGAGCAGTTTGATGCCCCGACGGAACGTGTAACTAGTCCTATCCCCGTTTTATATCAAAGTGGTTACCTGACGATCAAGGGATATGATCCCGAGTTCCAGGTGTACCGGCTGGCCTATCCCAACGGGGAGGTGCGTAAAGGTTTCATCGAGTCCCTGTTGCCCGCTTACCTTGAGTTGCCGGGTCAGAGCAGTACTTTTTATGTCGTTTCCTTCATTCGCGATCTTCGTAAGGGAGATATAGAGAGCTGCTTGGAACGTACGCGTTCTTTCTTTGCTTCCATTTCCAATGATTTGGAGAACAAGACGGAGAAGCATTACCAGACCATCTTTTATTTGTTGTTCCGTCTGATGGGGATGTATGTGGACAGCGAGGTGAAAAGTGCGGTGGGGCGTGCGGATGTGGTCATAAAGATGCAGGATGCCATTTATGTGCTGGAATTTAAATATGACGGTACGGCCCGGGAGGCATTGGCGCAGATAAACAGCAGGCTGTATGCTGTTCCTTATCGCAAGGATGGCAGGCGCATCGTGAAGGTGGGGATTAATTTCGACAGTGCCACCCGTACTATCGGGGACTGGGTGATAGAAGTGGAAGATACGGTGGATAATTTGTAGCTTGCAGGCGGAGTGACATTTCGAAGGTGGCTGTCTGCTTTTGATGAATACTTAAGCCTTTTTCCCCTGTATACTAAGTCTTTTCTACTGCATGATTAAGCTTTTTCATACGGTAACCTACTACAGACTCCGATAATGGACTGTATAAACTATTGTAGTGGACCGTACGGTCTGATGTAACAGACTGTACAGTCTACTGACGGAGTCTGTAGTAGGTTACCGCATGAAAGGCCTTAACTGTACGGAAGAAACCCCTTAATCTACGGGGAGAATACTTTTATAGGCAAGATTGTTATTTTTTTATCATCTGTCTGAAGATTGCTTTTCTTTGGAAAGGAGAATAAGAAGGTTGCCCTTTTGAAGTAAATCTGGCCGGTAAGCATTATCTTTGCATTAAAAAAAAATGATATCTTTATATTTAGCCCGTCACGGGCAGACAGAAGAGAATATCGCCCGTATTTTCCAAGGACACATGCCGGGCACGCTGACTGTTGAAGGAATAGCACAGGCTGAAGCGCTGCGTGATACTTTGCGGGACATCTCTTTGGATGCAGTGGTCTGTAGTGATTTGAAACGGTGTGTGGATACGGCCCGCATCGCGGTGGAAGGTCGGAACCTGCCTTGGGAGAAAACAGTCTTGCTGCGTGAAATCGATTGGGGGAGTTGGACAGGTCTTGCCATTAAAGAAGTTGATTTGCAACATTTTCCGGCAGATGTGGAAACGGAGGCGATGCTCTATGAACGTGCGGGGCGTTTTGTGGACTACTTGAAAGAGCGATATGATGGAAAACAGGTGTTGGCAGTCGGGCATGGACTGATAAACAGGGCGGTACAGGCACACATTCAAGGAGTGACTTTGGAACATTTACGTAGTGTGCCAAAGATGAATAATGCGGAACTACGCCGGTTCAAGTTAACGTAATTCCGCATTGAATAACACGTGGTTATTGCAAAGTGATTCCCATGATTCCTATCACCACATCATTGGACAGGGTTTCCAGGGTCAGCCCTTTTAGTTCCTTGGAATGATCCAAAGGAATATCGAGCAATATGCCTGCACCACCTTCTATCTCACGTCCATATACGCCGGTGATGTTGAGTTCCTTACCCAGATCACGGCTTATTTTACCGCTTTTCAAGTGCAGACGGTACGGCCGGGGAGCAGTTGCTTGGAATGCTTTGCCGTCCACATAGAAATCTTGTTCTATAGGACACCAGTTGTCCGGATTGGTCAACTCCGTTGCTTGGGAAGTTCCGTCTGCATAGTGTATGCGTATTATTCCATTGGCAATGTGGCACTGCATGTGGTTGGTACTTCCCGCCATCAGCAGATAAGCATGTGAGGCAGTGCCGGATAGTGAGATGGTGGAACTGTCCGGGTAATTATCCCATAGGGAGGTGAAAAGAATGTTGTTTCCTTTTTCTTTCAGACGGAAGGGGATGCCTAAAGACGTTTGGAAAGTATCATGATGTACAAGACTGCGTAATTCCGAGTCGTCTATGGTAGCACTCAGCAGCGGATGACACCATTCTCCTATTCCCTGTGTGGGAAGTTGCAACGTAGTGTATGGAGACCGGGGAGACAGGTATTCATTTTGATATATATCGGTGACGGAAGCATTCAGTTGCCGGTCAAAATCAACCATCCGGCATTTTTCGGGACGGATATCTGCAAAGTCTGTATAGGAGGGGGATTCCCGGACGTTCTCTATATAGATATTAACAGGTTGCCACCAATCCATTTCTCCCTGATGGGTGTAAACAAAGAAAGTGTGGTGTCCCGGTTCACCTTTTATCTGTGCGTTGAAAGCGGTGGCTTCTACAGTGTGATTTGCTAAAACGCTCTGAGGATCATATACTTGGGAGATGGATGCTCCCGAAGGTATTTGCAAAGCCAACTTCCCGTTTGAAGTGATGACTGGTTCCTGGACTGCCAACGTGTGAAGTGGTGCTCCTTCCCATTCGATGGTAATGGTGGTTGAAGATGTTCCTTCCGCCTGGATTGAAAGAAGAGGATAGCCATGGGCCGATTCGATGGATTGCCATGTGGCAGGGACACCGTTCACTTTTACTGAACGGATCTTCTCTTTTCTGGCATTGACGTGCAATACCGGATGGAGAGGAGTCTGGAACCGTTGTGTGATATGATAGGTATCCGTATCTTCTTTCCGGGTAAAGCGATAGCTTATATCGGGAGTGCTGACGGAAGCCTTGTCCCAGTCGTCCGGGAAGCCCGGCCGGAGGATGATTTGCTGGTTCAGGGCATCCGGCAGGATACCGAACAGACCTTGGATCAGTACTCGTGAAGCGACTCCGATGGGATCACCGAAATCGCGGTAGCATTCTCCGCGTGCGGCATCATAGAAGCTGATCTGGCCGAAGTTACCCGGACTGTCTCCTAGATACATGCCGTCCAGAACAGAGCTTTTCAAAAGTTTGTATCCGGCGTCGGCACGTCCGGCCTGGAAGTATGACAATGCGGTATGCATCACTTCGGCAAAGGCGACATTATTGATGCTCCATGAGTAGGGCAGCCAGTTGGTGGTGGCGATAGTGGCATAGCCATTCTCTTTTAATCCATGGGCTGTGACGGGAATATGAGGAATGGCTGTGTCTACATAACGGGTAGCCTGATAGGCTTGGAACGGATTGGCTGTTTCGCTGTCTATAGCATGATAAATGGTCCATACAGCGGCACTTTCGTGTACTCGCTTGTGACCCATAAAATCTTGATATTCCGCCCAATGTCCTTTGTCGGGAAGCCATAGCCTCTCGTTCATGGCTTTCAGAATCTTTTCGGCTTCGTTGCGGTAAGGAGTGGGATCCTCGCCTATCTTTTCTGCCAATTGGGCCGCTGTCTTGTTGGCACGGTAGTTATAAGCCGATGAATGGGTGACTGCTCCGCTATTGTAATAAAGGGCGTCACTGGCCCAAATACAGGCGTATGCGTCATACAGCCCGTCGTTATCCGGGTCGTAGTTCAGCTTTTCCCATGCGAGGTGACGGGTGATGACAGGCCACATTTGGCGGACATAATCCAAGTCCCCCGTCCACTTGAAATGCCATAACAATTCGTCTATGTAGCAAAGGTTCATGTCGTAGTGGTGCATCTGATTATTGCGGTGCGGATTACGGCAGATGTATCCGTTACTGTATTGGGGTGTACCCCATTTCTTGACGGAACGTGCCAGATGCAGGGCGGAATCTTGTGCCGGATGGGGGAGGGTGTTGGGCACTTCGGTGACCTGACTTGCCGCGTATGCGTTGAAATGGGTCCGGGCACGGTCATGCCATCCCAAAACATCGCCGGTATAGGCGGCTCGCCAGCCACTGAGGGGCATTCGCCAGCCTATGGCACCGTGTAGCCACACTTCGCCGTCCCAGATTCCATCGGCAGCCATAGCCAGCGTGCTTCCTAAGGTGTTGAAATAAGGGTCGGGTGTTTCAATGCGGATGCGTGAGGCTGTTTCGGAGCGGGCGGCTTCTGCCTTTTTAAACAGGTTTTCGCCTTCGGCAGTCGTCAGTGTGCGTAGTTCCTGGTTTTCCAATAGAATATAAAGTGTTCCGTCTATCTGTACCGGGAAGGATTGTAACTGTTGAGGCTGGAGAGGAGCTTCGAAACTGTCGGCTGGGTCGGCTCCCATGTCTCCGTTACGGTTTAGTTTGGAATTACGTATCTCTGAAATGGATGCCAGTAGAACGGGATGGAATTCCTTGAAATTCCGGGCGTTGAATTGCCAGATGGCCCCTTCTTTATCGGGAAGTGCCCATGTGGTAATGGATAAGCTTCCGCCTCCGAAAGCCGGATCAGATAAACTGTAGCTGCGGCGTCCCGCTGTATAACGGGACTCGCAGTGTTCGGTAGAGTCAAGGGCTACCGTTCCTCCGGAGGTTTGCAGTTTAAAGCAGATGTGCTTCGGATTCTCCTTGGTATAAGCAGCGAATACGGGCCGGTCGCTTGTTTCCAGCCGGAATGCTGTGTGGCTGCCGTATAAGGCACGGGTAAAGCGATTCTTACCGTTGATGCAGACAAAATCGTCTCCGTCAGGGGTATATTGCAGGCTTCGGGTGGCATTCCGGCGATGTTCGTTGTACGAAGTGGATTCTATGAAATCGCCTATCTTTTGTGGCTGCTTGGTTTGTCCTGCGCCGGAAACGCTACCGATGCCCAACAGGCATAGAAGTAAATATGTCGTTTTCATGATAATAACTGCTAACTCCTGTTCTTACGGTAACGGCTGTAACCCTTCCCAGCGTACATTCCATTTGCCATCTTTCGGAAATCCGGGATTGTTCCCTTCCGATCCGTCCCATCCGGCGCACATCATGGCGACTGTGGTCAGTAATCCACCGTTGCCGGGCAGGTAAATACGCAGACGCCCGTCCTGGTAATTGTGACCGTTTACCAGATAGGTGTTGGTACGCTTGTCCATCAATAATGCGCTGACTGCCTTTTCGGGCTCACCCATTCGGGCGGCATTCATGGCTGTCATCGGATAATCCCAGCCCCAGGTCTTGTCCCAGTTCCAGTTATCCCAAATCCAGTGCAGGGTGTTTTTCATATATCCGGCATGAATCAGCTGATTCATGGGCAGGATGCCGACAGCGCCCAGCACTGCCATGTGGTCTGAGGTAAAACGGATATCTTTATAGGTATCCACCGCGGTCTCGGCTGCCAGATACAGCTGTTCGTCGTTGTATGCCAGCGGAGATAATTTCTCTATCAGCACATCCCATTCGGGTACACGTTCCATCCCTGTACGTTCACGCCATGTTTGGGCAACTTGCATGGCGAAATGCCAGTACGAAAGTTCAAAAGGCGGATTGACAGTTTCGGCGGCGCGCAACGTTTCCTGTGCGGGAATAGCGCCTTTCAAGACATAACGGTCGTGCTCTTCCTCGTATGTGGCAAATGAATACATGAATTCGGCGGTTTCCTGTATCAGGCTATTGTATTTTTTCAGTAGTTCTTCCGATGGATTAGCCCGATAGAGCAATTCTGCCAGGTAGATGAGATGAGGCTGTTGCCAGATCAGGAAGCTGCCTACTTTAGAGGGGGCTTCCGTACCGCTGGGATCAGTCATTTTCATCCATCGTATGCCTTTGAAACCTTGTCTTTCCGCTATCTGGCGGGCTATGGGTTCCACGGTTTCATACCAGGATAAAGTGCGGTCCAGTAATTCGGGATGTCCCCATAAGGCGAATTGTGCCTGATGCCACCAGATCATTTCCAAATGGAATTTCCCGAACCAGGAGTTGTAAGTCAGTCCGGTTTCCTGTGGCGGGGTTGATCCGGCACATTGGATGGCGAGCAGATATTGGCTTAATACGACCCGGCGTTCCAATTCTTTGGCACGGACATCCGTACATTGTGAGAAGTCGGCGACAGCTCCCTGTGTCCAGTAATTTTGCCAATGTCCGGAAGAGGCTTGTTGTACTTCCGCAAAAGTCAGGATGGGAGAAGCGGACGCTTGCGGTGTGAATTGGCAGGTGAATGTAAATACACTGTCCGTTGGCGTGAGTACGAAATAGTTTGCACTTTTTTCACTTAGCTTCGCAGTGCCTTCCCAACTGATTGTTACATAATAGGTGGTTGCGTCGAGTGTTCTTTTTAACACGGCCGATTGTGCGTCTTCACTGACCAGGGTCGTGCTATGTTTATCATTCGCTTCCCAATTACAAGCATCGTCACAGTGACCGCCCGTGGGATAGGGGAAGTGGAACTTGATGCCGGCAGGTTGTCGGGCCGACAGGCGTGCGGCAATCATATCACGCTCCGGATGGCAGACTGTCTGAATGTGGTAGGGAGTTTCTTTGAGAGTGAACCGGCTGTTGATGATACCGTTCCACATATCCAGTGATTGCTGTATGTTTTGCACATCCGAGGGACGTACTTCATTTTCTAATTCGAGTCCGATGATACCCAGATGCAGGCGGTGTGGGTTTACACGATACCAGTCGGATGCTTCCTTTGCTCTGCCGGGTTCTTTGGGTTGGGTGGCATATAGCTCTTTGTGCCCGTGGCCGAAGTCATACTCCACCAAGGCTTCCTCCGGTTTATAGTTTTCGGGATTTCCGAAGCTGTGCCATCCCCATTGGCTTTGTGTACCCAGTGGAACTCCGTTTTTATAGACTTCGGGAAAAGTCTGCAATCCTGTAGCATCTACCGTGTAGGCAAATTCTCCGTTTCCTACCGACAGGGAGGATAATGAATCCATGGCAGTCACTTCCGGATTATTGCGTGTTACCAGTGCATGGCGGTCTATGGCTTCCTCTTGGGGAGAGGTGCAAGCGGCCAATGCAAACATTGTCAGAGCATAAATGGTGTGTTTCATTGTATATAGCTAATTTAAAAAGATGGATAATTCTGTTGTTTATGCGATATGATTCTATTTGCCAAGTTGCAGGCAACCCATGATGAAAGGACCGGTAGCTTTGGCATCGTTGTCACGCATCTTTTCGCCAATGTAATATTCAAAGCTTCCGTCGCGGTAAGGAGTGCCGCCCAGTCCGCCTACTTGACAGCAACGGGTCAGCGTCAGAGTTCCGTCGGGGTTTTCGCGAAGCAATGTTTTCTTTAATCCGTTGAAGGCTTTTTCCGCGATGGTCCGGTATCGGGCGTCTATATATCCTTTGTTCACCGCTTTGGCATAAGCATACATACATTGGGTGGTTACGGATGCTTCGGGAAAATTACCTTCACGTTCGGGCTGGTCTATTACCTGATACCATAGCCCGTCTCTTTGATAGTTGGGCAGGCTTTCTGCCAAACCTTGAATCCAACTGATAAGCGAGGCACGTCCGGGGTGGTTGTCGGGAATATAGTCCAGTACATCTACCATGGCCATGAACCACCAGCCTATACTGCGTCCCCAGAAGTTAGGTGAAGTACCGTCTTGCGGATTTGCCCAACGTTGGGATTTGCTCTCGTCCCAGGCATGATGATATAATCCGGTTTCCGGTGAATAGGTATGTTTGTGGCAAAGTGTGAATTGTTTTACCGCTTCATCAATCAGATCAGGACGGTTGAATTCCGCTCCATAGCGGGCTAGGAAAGGAGAAGCCATATAAAGTCCGTCCAGCCACATCTGATGTTGATAGATCAATTTATGCCAGAAGCCACCTTCCAGCGTACGTGGTTGTCTTTTGAGTTGTTCTACCAGTAAGTCCATGGCTGCTTTGTATTTTTCTTTGCCTGTTTCTTTATAGAGGTCGAACAGTACTTTTCCTGAATTGATGTAATCCAGGTTGTAAGTTGACATATCATAAAGGTGGATTTCTCCTTTTTCGTTAATCAAACTATCCGCCCATTCCTCAACATACGTAAAGTAACGTTTGTCACCGGTATTTTTCCACATATCCAGCATGGCGCAACAGCCTACTCCTTGTGAATACCCGAAAAAGAGCCGTTTGCCATGATCCAGCTGATAAGCTTTGGGAAAGCGGAGCATCTCAGAGTCGGCAAAGCGCCGGGCATACGAGTCGGAAGATATGCCGGGAAGGGTTGTGGGGACTGTAGGGAGAGAGGCTACACATACTTCTCCACTGTACGGAATTGCTTTTTGGGCTTGGAGAGACATGGGAGCCATGCAGGCAGTCAATAAACAGATGTAACAGTAATTTTTCATGGTATTTCCTGTCGTTTTTATAGTCTTTGAATGATTTACATTTTTTGCTGATGTAAAAATAGGCTAATTAACGCTATAAGTCCATGAATAATTGTTCATTTAGATGGAAAATCTATCGGTTGAGTCTCTTTTTTAAGGAATATGTGTCAATAAAGAACGAATTTGTGGAAAAAATGGTAAGACAGAGAAAAACTGTTCACCCATCTGTCATTTAGAAGGAAATAAGGAATGACAAATGGATGAACTTGATGAGAAAATCAGTTGTGTACCAGTGTTCCTATATTTTCACCGGTCATTACTTTTTTCAGGTTACCTACTGTGTCCATGTCGAAAACGATAATGGGCAGGTTGTTTTCCTTGCACATGCAGGTTGCTGTAAGATCCATTACTTTCAAACCGCGCTTCAATACCTCATCGTAAGTGATATCGTCAAATTTCGTAGCAGTGGGGTCTTTTTCCGGATCAGCTGTATAAATGCCGTCCACGCGTGTTCCTTTCAACATCACATCGGCTTCTATCTCGATACCACGCAGGGAAGACCCGGTATCGGTAGTAAAAAACGGATTGCCTGTTCCGGCAGACATAATCACAACTTCTCCGTTTTCCATCGCTTCAATCGCTTTCCATTTGTTGTAAAACTCACCGATGGGTTCCATGCGGATAGCTGTCAATACACGTGCCTTGACTCCGGCCGCTCCCAATGCGGAACTCAATCCCAAGCTGTTGATAACGGTTGCCAACATCCCCATTTGGTCACCTTTTACACGGTCAAAACCTTTGGAAGCTCCGCTCAGCCCCCGGAAGATGTTTCCACCACCGATTACAATACCTATTTGTACGCCAAGGTCGTGTATTTCCTTGATTTGTTGCGCATATTCACCCAGACGTTTTTCGTCTATACCATATTGCTTTTCGCCCATCAGGCTTTCGCCGCTCAGCTTCAGTAGAATTCTTTTAAATCTTGCCATATTGGTTTGTCTTTTAGTTTTTTGCAAAGATAAAAATATTAATCTTTTTTACTTGTTTTATATCCTAAAATATTTCTTCCCATGACTCCTTGCATTACTCCGCGAAGTAGAAGATAGGTAATGAATGCCATCCATAAAGCGTGATTGCCCATTGCCCCCCGGAAACCATAGTAAATAAGAAAGAAACTGACAGAGGCTACTATCATGGCTTTCAGCATCAGATGGGTGGCTGTCGCACCGATGAATATTCCATCGAACAAAAAAGCAGAGAAGCCTGCCAAAGGAATGGCAAGTACCCAATAAAAATAACTTTCGGAAGCATGAATGACAGTTGTTTCGTCAGTCAGTAATCCGAGAAAGGATTGTCCCCCTATACTATATAATAAGGTGAAAGCAAGCGATAATCCTACTCCCCAGCCGAATAGTTGGCGAACCGTCGTGTGGAGTGCTTTCTGATTATTGGCTCCGATATATCTTCCTGCCAATGCTTCTCCGGCGTATGCGAAGCCGTCCATAATGTAGGAGAATAAAGTGAATAATTGCATAAGTAATGTATTGACCGCCAACACCACTTCTCCTTGTGCCGCACCAGCCGAGGTGAAAAAGACAGTAACCGCCACCAGGCAGATGGTACGGAAAAAGATATCCCTGTTTACTTGGAAGAAACGGTACATGGCCTGTTTGTCAAAGAAGGAATGCCATTCTATGCGTTTCCGCAGGGTGCTGTAGTAGCGTAACCACAACAAATATGCCATGACTAGCCCGGCATATTGTGCAGTTAACGTTCCGATGGCGACACCTTCTATTTTCATTCCTAATCCATATACAAGAAGAAGACTGACCGCAATGTTCACTATATTTTGTGTGATGGCTATATACATGGGGAAACGGGAATTTTGCATACCGATATACCAGCCGGCAAAACTGTAAAGCCCTAATACAGCCGGTGCTCCCCAAATACAGATATAGAAATAGAGGGACGCCAGATGTTCTACTTCTTCAGTCGTTTGGATAAAGGTGAAGGCGGTTCTTTCTATAGGATATTGCAAGGCTAGCAAAGTAAATGCAATGAATAATCCTACTCCGACGGAACGGAGTAGTAACCGGGTGACTTCATTCAGGTCGTGCCTGCCGTATGCTTGTGAAGTCATGCCGCTGGTGCCCATACGCAGAAAACCGAAAATCCAGTAGATGATGTTGAAAAGCATTCCGCCTACAGCTATCGCTCCGATGTAGGCGGCAGAGCCCAAATGACCTACAATAGTAACATCAATCAAGCCCAACAGAGGAACTGTAATGTTTGAAACGATAGAAGGGATGGCTATTTGAAGTATTTTTTTGTTTCCGTTATTAAGTTGAATCATGAGTGTAGATTGATAGAGATGGATACAAAGGTACTCTCTTTCTCATAAATAACCAATGAAAATTTAAATTTGAATTGAAAATAGTTGTTGTTTAAGATGATATATCATTGGAATATAGATATATTTGCGGTTATTAAAATGATCAAAACAGGAGAATTATGAAAGAGAATTTTCAAATCCATATTTGGTTGGGCTTATTGTTATGTCTGTTAGGCATGTCATGTTCGGATGATACTCCGGCTAAAGGAGATGACCCGGGAAATGGTAACACGGAGTTGGAAGTCAATGAGTGGATAGAGAGTGTCATGCGCAGTGATTATTTGTGGAATAACGACATTCCTGCTCAAAATAAGTTGGATTTCTCTGCTGATCCCCAAACATTCTTTAGATCTATGCTCAGTTTGAAAGATGGAAAGACGAGAAACGGAAAGCATCTTTATTATTATTCTTATATGGAGAAGAATAAAGATTATAAAGCACGTACCAGCATTGATGCGGATGATACTTATGGTATGGAGTTTACTTTATTTAATGTTGTAAACGATAGTAATCAACCTTTAGGATATTATTATGCCCGTATTCTGTATGTTCTTCCTAATAGTCCGGCATCAAGTGCAGGTTTGGAAAGAGGGGATTGGATCGTGGGTGTTAAAGGAAAAAATAATATTAATTCCGATAATTATGGAATCTTATTAAATGGAGATAGGACTCAATGGCTCGTCAAACGTGGCGATACAGAGGTCAGAACTATTGATATAGAAGCTTCCCGGGCCGTGGAGGACAATCCCTTGTTCTATCACAATGTATATACTCGGGGAGATAAGAAGATTGGGTATTTGGTTTATAATCATTTTACTTCCGGACCGAATGGATATTCGGATCGTACCTATGATGAGGAAATGAAGAAGATATTCGCCGGATTTCAGGCGCAAGGTGTGAATGAATTTGTGCTGGACTTGCGCTATAATGGAGGTGGATATGAGAATTCTGCTAATATGCTCGCAGGACTCCTCATTCCAGAAGCTTCTCGAAAAAAGGTGTTTGCTGTTTTCTCTGACAATAAGGGACAATCCTATTCCAATGATTTTTGTGTGGAAACGAAAGGAACGGCAGGTTACTTGAAACTTAATTCCAATCGAATTTATATATTGACAAGCCAAAGTACGGCTTCTTCTTCGGAAGTCGTTATTAACAGCCTCAACCCATTTATGGATGTTATCCTTATTGGCGAATTGACAGAAGGAAAAAATGTAGGAATGGAGATGCAGAAAAATGATAAATATGAATGGATGTATTGGCCTATTACATTGAGAGTGACTAATGCGGTGAATTATGACTACAGTGCCGGTTTTAAACCGGATATAGAATGGAACGAGTATGATTTGACTCAAAATCCGACGGACGCTTTATTACCATTGGGTGATCCGGATGAATTCATGCTGGGTAAAGCCATCTCCTTGATCACAGGAATAAACCGGTCAGCCAGAGGCATGAATACGTTATCTAAATCGATTATGAGGGGGGAATCTGTGTATCAATCGACAGAACGTCATGCCACTGGAGGAATGTTGATGGTTCCTGAAGGGAAGGACAACTAAAGGATATATTTAACTTCTTTGAAAGCATATTTTCTAAGAGAACCGTTTTTATCTTTCAGAATCAAATGTCCGTCGGGCTCCACACGGATCAGTTTGGCAGTAAACTCTCCTTTTGCATCGCAATAGGGGTGATAACCTTCCTTGCGGTATTGTGCTTTCAGGTAGCATTCCTGAATTTTGGTAATGATATCGGTTTCTCTGTTTTCTATCCGGGAATAGAGATCTATGATATGTTCCAATACGCAGTTCAGAACTTCCATTCTGTCTGTTTCCTTTTGAGTAATTTGTCTTAATGAAACAGGGTTGGGAGCAGATGAATGAAATTCTTCCTGGTTAATATTGATCCCTATCCCAATAATGCTCTGTGAAATTTGGCTTCCTGTTAAATCATTTTCAATCAATATGCCGGCTATTTTTTTGTCTTTCCAATAGATATCATTGGGCCATTTTATTTGCAGGCAATCTGCATGGACATAATGGGCCAATGCGGTACAAATGGCAGAAGCTACCGCCATAGATAAAATGAACTGACTGGCGGGAGCGATTGTTTGGGGGTAAAATACAGTGCTGAATGTCAGATTCTTGCCATATTCTGATTCCCATGAATTTCCACGTTGCCCTTTTCCGGCGGTTTGATATTCTGCCATAAGCGTGGTGAATTCCTTGATTTCTTTTTCCTGGCAAAGTTCTGCAAGTCGGTCATTTGTTGAGGTTACGGTTTCTTCTTTTAAGATTTTGCTTGACCAGTTAGGGGATCTCATCATATTCTTTTTTAAGTTTACGGGTGAATTTTTTGATAACCTCTTCGTATGAGTGGTCTATCAGTGATAAAATAAGTTTGTCGTCAATGTCACCTTGTAAGGATACTTGGTTCCAATATTTCTTATTGAAGTGATAGGCTCCTTCAATGCCGGAATGATGTTCTCTTAATTCCAAGGCATATTCGGGTGCACATTTTAAAGATAGCCATTCCGGGTTGTCCAATCCGATACAGGCATACATTTTCCCCATGACTTTGAATACTAAGGTGACATTGTCAAAAGGGAATTCTTCTGTTGTTCCTTTCTTTCTGATACAGTAATCGCGTATTGTTTCTATGTCCATATATAATATATATATTTTTACCAAATCGGAGGATAAAAGGCTTCTTCAATATGCTCTATAGTGAAAGGAGTCTTTTCGCCCACTAAGGTGATGATATCAAAACGTACAGGTAAATCTACTGAGAACTTGCGCAAGTATGCATCAGTTGAAGCTATAATTCTGCGAATCTTCTTATCTGTTACTGCATCTTCCGGATTACCGAATCTAGTATTCTTGCGGGTCTTTACCTCTATGACAATTAGTTCGTTCCGATATTCGGCAACAATATCCAGTTCTTTTTTTCCGCAATGCCAGTTCCGGTGGCGGATAGAATATCCTTTATCTATGAGATATGCAGCGGCCTCTTCTTCTCCCTCTTTGCCAAATTCGTTGTGTTCTGCCATTCTGTTTCTTTTTGTACAAAAATACTCTTTTTTATGCTTTGTATTTACAGAAGTAAAGCTAATTTTGCAGAGAATATGGCAAACAACGTAAAAAAGAGAGTAAAAGTACCGGCATCAACCCCTAAACGCAAGCAGCGTATGGTATGTTTGATGAGTGAAGAGGAGGTACGGATTGTGGATTGTTATCTTAAAAAGTATAAGATAACCAATAAGGCGCGTTGGTTACGCGAAACAGTATTGACTTTTATCCATCAGAAGATGGAAGAGGATTATCCTACATTGTTTAATGAACATGATATGAGAAGATAAGATGGCAGATGATACCTATTATATGAAACAAGCCTTGATGGAGGCTGTAAAAGCGGCTGAACAAGGAGAAGTTCCGGTGGGGGCGGTGGTAGTCTGTCGTGACCGCATCATTGGTCGTGGGCATAATTTGACAGAAACATTGAATGATGTTACAGCTCATGCCGAAATGCAGGCTATCACAGCTGCGGCTAATACCTTGGGCGGGAAATACCTGAATGAATGTACTTTGTATGTCACTGTGGAACCGTGTGTGATGTGTGCCGGTGCCATAGCCTGGGCACAGACAGGAAAACTTGTCTTTGGTGCTGAAGATCCCAAAAGGGGATATCAAAAATATGCCCCCGATGCCTTGCATCCAAAGACGATCGTGGTGAAAGGAATACTCGCTGATGAATGTGCCCGATTGATGAAAGATTTCTTTAAGAAAAAACGATAATTCTTATTTCACCTCTTCATAATCTACATACTCTCCCTCATCGTCATCAAAGATTTTTTTTCTGTTTCCCGATGAATGAGAATGTCTATTTGAAGAAGATGAAGAGAATTCTGCAAAGTTTTCATTCTCGTCATTCGTTTGAGTCTGGGTATATGTATTTTGTTTTTGGTGGGTAGATGTTCGATTCTGGTAGGGGGGATGTTTGCCGATCCCGAACAATACACGCAGAATGTTGCCTAATATAGTGAAGCCGATAAAAATAATCAGCAGAAAAATAATAAGTAGAAAGCCTAAAAATCCAAACATAGTAATTTCTTTTTTTATATACCACGTACAACAAGCGTGCCACGTTTATTGTTTACGCTCTTTTTTTAGTTAAAAGAGATAGAATGATATACCACAGGATGATAGCTGCAAAACTGCTGATTTTGAAGAAAGCCAACAGGGGAATACATACAATGAGGAAAATATAGCTGACTTTGTTCTGTTTCCAGGCAAGACTCTTGAATTTTAATGAGAACATTGGAATTTCTGCCACCAGCAATAATGACATAATAACTACCAAGATGAAAAGATATGCCGCATTAAAAGAATCGGATATAAGAAAAGAATGTGCTCCTACAGTCAATGACCCCCAAAATAAAGCATTAGCCGGAGTGGGCATACCGATGAAACTACTGCTCTGGCGTGGGTCAATATTGAACTTGCCTAAACGCAAAGCTGAAAATACGGAAATAAGGAATGCGGTATAAGGCATATAATCGGCAACAGGCAATAGAAAATCAGGATAGTGTACCTCTTTAAATAAAGAAAAGACAATGGCGGAAGGAGCGAACCCAAAAGTGATGTCATCGGCCAACGAGTCTAATTCTTTTCCTAAAGGCCCTGATACTTTGAACAAACGTGCCAACATGCCATCAAAGAAATCAAATACAGCGCCTAGTATAATGAAAGAGATGGCCAAGGTATAGTTTTCGTTAAAAGCCATGACACTGGCAATACAGCCGGAGAATAAATTACAGCAAGTTACCGCGTTAGGAATGTGGCGTGTGATACAGTTTGCCATTGGTGATTTTCTTATTTTAGTTTAGCAATGACGGTTTCGTTACCTACAGTCGCTTGTCCCATCTTGACACAGACTTCGGTTCCTAGTGGGAGATAAACATCTACACGCGAACCGAATTTAATAAACCCCATGTGTTCATCAATGTAGCAATCTTCTCCTACTTCGGCATAGGTCACGATTCGACGGGCTATTGCTCCTGCTATCTGGCGCGCCATGACAGTATGTCCTTCAGGAGTTTCAATAACGACCATAGAACGTTCATTTTCCGTACTGGCTTTAGGCAGCCATGCTTTCATAAATTTACCGTTATGATGGTCTACATGTTTCACTACTCCGTCTACGGGATACCAATTGGCATGTACATTGACAATGCTCATAAAAATAGAAATCATTAACCGGCGGTCATGAAAATATTCATGTTCATCTACTTCTTCTATAACTACTATTCTTCCGTCTGCCGGGGCTACTACGATTTTTTCAGTGTCGTGCTCGAATAATCGAATGGGACAACGGAAAAAGTTAACCATTAACAGGTAAACAACGATACTTGCGGTGGCAAATATATAAAATGGAATTTTGCACTCAATTCCCCAAAACAATAGGGCATTGATACCAATTAACAGGATGGCACTGACAATTAAGATGCTTGTTCCCTCTCTATGTAGTCTTATTTTCTTTAATTTCTTCAGTCGGTTCATGATTGTATAAAACCAATTATCGTGCAAAAATAAACTTATTTTGAAAACCTTGCAAATAAAAGTTGTTAGAAATGCCTATTTCGACTTCATTTAAGATAAAAAAAGCGAATGTTGATAACTTCTTCTTTATCTTTTTGCAGGTTTTATGAAAGCAGAGTATCTTTAGACAATTTTTTAGTAGAGTAACGATTATGCAGGATTTTGTCCATTTACATGTCCATACCCAGTATTCCATCCTTGATGGCCAGGCGTCTATTCCACGTTTGGTAGACAAGGCTATGGCTGATGGAATGAAAGGTATAGCCGTAACAGACCATGGTGATATGTTCGGTATCAAGGAATTCTTCAACTATGTAAATAAGAAGAATAGCAGTACTAACAGTGAGATAAAGGATTTGAAGAAAAGAATAGCCGGACTGGAAAAAGGTACGGTGGAATGTGATAATCCCGAGACGGAACTTGTGGCATGCAAGGAAAAATTGGAAACGGCAAAGAAGAAACTGTTTAAACCGATTTTCGGTTGTGAGATGTATGTGGCGCGCCGTCGTTTATTCAACAAAGAAGGAAAACCCGATCAAAGTGGTTATCACTTGGTTGTGCTTGCTAAAAATGAAAAAGGATACCACAACCTCATAAAATTAGTATCAAAGGCATGGACGGAAGGGTTCTATATGCGTCCGCGTACTGACCGTGTGGAATTGGAAAAATACCATGAAGGGTTGATTGTCTGTACTGCGTGTATTGCCGGAGAGGTTCCTAGAAATATCATAGCTGGAAAATATGAAGAGGCTGAGGAAGCTATCCAATGGTATAAACGTGTATTCGGAGATGATTTCTATTTGGAATTGCAACGTCATAAAGCGACGGTTCCTCGTGCGAACCATGAAGCTTATAAATTGCAGCAAATTGCTAACGAAAAGCTGATAGAGTATTCTAAAAAATTCAATGTCAAGCTGGTTTGTACCAATGACGTTCACTTTGTAGATGAAGAGAATGCTGAAGCACACGACAGGCTGATCTGTCTGAGTACAGGTAAGGATTTGGATGATCCTAACCGTATGCTCTATTCAAAGCAAGAGTGGATGAAGACACGTGCCGAGATGAATGAAGTTTTCGCTGATGTTCCCGAGGCTCTTTCAAATACGGTGGATATTTGTGATCAGGTGGAATTTTATAGTATAGATCATGCACCGATTATGCCTACTTTTGCTATTCCTGAAGATTTTGGAACAGAAGAGGGATATCGGAAGAAATATACAGAAAAGGACTTGTTTGATGAGTTCACTCAAGATGAAAACGGTAACGTGGTAATGAGTGAGGAGGCCGCTAAGGCCAAAATAGAGAAACTGGGTGGCTATGACAAACTCTATCGTATTAAACTGGAAGCTGATTATCTGAAGAAATTAGCGTTGGAAGGTGCGCATAAGCGTTATGGAGAAGTATTGAGTGAGGAAGTGCAGGAACGGATCAAATTCGAACTTCATATTATGAAGACGATGGGTTTTCCCGGTTACTTCTTGATTGTGCAGGATTTTATTCGTGCCGCGCGTGAAGAATTGGATGTGTCTGTGGGACCGGGACGTGGATCAGCGGCAGGTTCTGCCGTAGCATATTGTTTGGGTATCACTAAAATAGACCCTATTGCATACGATTTGCTGTTCGAACGTTTCCTGAATCCCGACCGTATTTCTTTGCCTGATATTGATGTGGATTTTGATGATGATGGTCGTGGACGAGTACTGAATTGGGTAACTGAAAAATATGGTCAGGAAAAGGTGGCGCATATCATTACATACGGTACGATGGCAACCAAGCTGGCAATCAAGGATGTAGCCCGTGTACAGAAATTACCTTTATCGGAGTCCGACCGTTTGTGTAAGTTGGTTCCGGATAAGATTCCTGATAAAAAAATGAATTTGCCTAATGCCATAGCTTATGTTCCCGAACTACAGGCAGCGGAAGTCTCACCCGATCCTATTTTGCGTGATACGATAAAGTATGCAAAGATGTTGGAGGGGAATGTCCGTAATACAGGTGTGCATGCGTGCGGTACTATTATATGTCGAGATGATATAACGGACTGGGTGCCTGTAAGTACGGCAGATGATAAGGAAACCGGTGAAAAAATGCTGGTGACCCAGTATGAAGGTTCAGTTATTGAAGATACTGGATTGATCAAGATGGACTTTTTGGGTCTGAAGACCCTTTCTATTATCAAAGAGGCGATTGAAAATATCAAGCATAGTAAGGGGATTATCTTGGATATTGACGAGGTTGACATTTCGGATCCTCCTACTTATGCTCTTTATAGTGAAGGACGGACGATTGGTACATTCCAGTTCGAATCTGCCGGTATGCAGAAATATTTGCGGGAATTGGAACCTAGCACTTTTGAGGATTTGATTGCGATGAATGCTCTTTATCGTCCGGGACCTATGGATTACATTCCGGACTTTATCGACCGTAAGCATGGCCGTAAGCCTATTGAGTATGATATTCCTATTATGGAGAAATATTTGAAAGATACATATGGTATTACGGTATATCAGGAGCAGGTCATGCTTTTGTCACGTTTGCTGGCGGATTTTACTCGTGGCGAATCCGATGCCTTGCGTAAAGCAATGGGTAAAAAACTGAGGGACAAACTAGACCATATGAAGCCTAAGTTTATTGAAGGCGGACGGAAGAACGGTCATGATCCCAAAGTACTTGAGAAGATTTGGACGGACTGGGAAAAGTTCGCTTCTTATGCATTCAATAAATCTCATGCTACTTGTTATTCGTGGGTGGCTTATCAGACAGCTTTTCTGAAAGCAAACTATCCGGCGGAATATATGGCGGCTACGATGAGCCGGAATATTTCGAATATCACGGAAATTACTAAATTGATGGACGAGAGTAAGGCGACTGGTATCATGACCAAGGGACCTGATGTGAATGAAAGTTATCTGAAGTTTTCTGTGAATCGTAAAGGGGATATCCGTTTTGGACTGGGAGCCATTAAGGGAGTGGGGGAAAGTGCTGTGCAGTCTATCCTTGAAGAACGTGAGAGAAATGGAGAATATAAAGATATTTTCGATTTTGTACAGCGTGTAAATCTTTCGGCTTGCAATCGTAAGAATATAGAAAACTTGGCTTTGGCAGGTGCTTTTGATAGTTTCACAGGAATAAAGCGTGAAGATTTCTTTGTAAAGAACGCTAAAGATGAAACCTTTACCGAAGTTTTGGTACGTTATGGGAATAAGTATCAGATGGATAAAGCCGCAGCTGCAAATTCTTTGTTTGGAGGTGAGAATCAGGTGGATATTGCTACTCCCGAAATCATTCCGTCTCCTGCATGGGGGGATTTGGAACGTTTGAATAAGGAACGTGATTTGGTAGGTATCTATCTTTCTGCCCATCCGTTGGATGAGTATGCTGTTATATTAGAGAATGTATGCAATGTCCACATGGCGGAACTTGCCGATTTAACCCCTTTGCAGAACAGAGACTTAACCATGGGAGGGATTGTGACTGCAGTGCGTGAGGGGTATACCAAGACGGGAAAACCATACGGTATTGCTAAAGTGGAAGATTATTCGGGCTCAGCAGAATTTGCTTTCTTCGGTAATGAATGGGTAGAGAAGAAGAACTTTTTTATGACCGGTATGTTTTTATTTATGCGAGGGAAATGTCAGCCAAAACAATGGCGACAGGAAGAATGGGAGGTGAAGATAAGTACTATTGAGTTGTTACCGGAAGTAAAGGAAAAGATTATTGAGAAACTTACAGTTTCAGCTCCTTTGTCTGCATTGGATGAAGAGCTGATAACGGAGTTTTCAGCCTTAATCAAGGCACATCCCGGTAATGCAGAGCTTTATTTTCATGTGATGGATGAGGATGGGCAAATGTATGTCAATCTGATGTCACGTACTATGAAAATTTCAGTTCAAAAAGAGATCATGACTTATTTAAAGAGCCAACCACAGCTCTCTTACAAAATTAATTAGTATATTTGCGCTAACATTTTAAATAACTAAGTATAATAATTATGGCACTAGAAATTAAAGATAGCAATTTTGAAGAATTGCTGGCATCAGGCAAGCCTGTAGTAGTGGACTTTTGGGCAACATGGTGTGGTCCTTGTAAAAAAATAGCTCCGGATGTTGAAGCTTTGGCAGAAGAATATAAGGATCAGGTAATAATTGGAAAGTGCGACGTGGATGATAACGACGAACTGACCGGTAAATTTGGTGTACGTAACATTCCTACTGTTCTTTTTATCAAGGACGGTGAAGTGAAAGATAAGACTGTAGGTGCAGTGACCAAAGCTCAGCTGGAAGAAAAAATAAAAGCTTTACTGTAATAAAAAGAATATTCACCCCTTTAATATATACGACTATGGGAATGGAAGACGATTTCTTATTGGAAGATGAGGATGATCAAAAAACGATAGAGTTTATCAAAAATTATCTGCCTCAGGATTTGAAAGATAAATTCACGGAGGATGATTTATATTATATCCTTGATGTGATTGTGGATTACTATACCTCCAGCGGATGCCTTGATGTACAACCTGATGAAGAGGGATACATTAACATTGATCAAGATGAAATTGTGAATTACATAGTCAAGGAAGCCAAGAAAGACGGAATGGGGCCTTATGACCCCGATGATGTATTCTTTGTAGTCCAAGGGGAAATGGAATATGGGAATTCATTGGGACAAGTGGATTAAGAAGAAAGTCTCATAATAAAATAAAAGATGCGTATCTCTATGTAGGGGATGCGCATTTTTTTATACTTGAAAACAAGGTAGTATCTACTATTAGCTCTCTTATTTCTTTTGTAAAAGAAAATAATAGAATACCTTTGTAAAAACACTCATGCTCATTTTAACTATAAAAACATTGCTTAATGGCTAAAAAGAAAAATTCCCAATTCCTGCCTGGTCTTTTGGAGGATATCATGTCTTTATTGACCCCGGAAGAACAAGAAATTGCATTTGAATTGTTTAATGATGGAGCGAATCAGGTAGATGAAGAACTGTCTCATATTTATTATCATCATCAGTGTCCCGATTATAGATTGATTGCGCAGCCGATCGCATCTTATCTGATGCCTTTGTGGACGATGGATGATATGAGTAGTCTGTCACCGGCTGAAATCTACTCTTCTTGTGCTGTTATTCCACAAGAAACATTGGAACGAGATCTCCGCAATTTTATCTTTAATATCTTTGTCGTATATCGGAAAATGCCCGAAAAATGTTATTCATATAGAATGTGGTATGCATTAGGAATAATGGAGCATTTTCGTATGGAACATTGTTTGGATATTGTTTTGGAAGTGCTGCGGCAAGATTTGGATTTTTATGATTTTTATTTCGGTTATTTGTATGAAACAATGTTGTCTGCCATTACCTATCAATTGGGACAGAATCAATTAGATGTTTTGATGGACTTTATGAAAGAGCCCGGACTGCTTCCTATGTCTAAATATAGAGTGATTGAAGCTGTTGCTCATATTGTGATAACTCATCCTGACAGAAGAGAGGAAGTGATGGATTGGTTTGGTAATTTGTTGAGTTATTATTTTGATGTACTGAAAGAGCAGAAGAATGATATTTGTTCTACTTTGCTGCTTGATCATGTTACAGCTTGCATGATGGATATTCGCGGGGTAGAAACTTTACCTATTTTGCAAAAGATTTATCGGACTTATCATATTAAACCTTATGGTATTCCAAGTATTAATGAACTAAAGAAAAAAATGCCTTATGCGGAAATGCATGGGTTGGAAATGGAACGGGTAGAGGATTATTTAGTTGAAGTTTTCGAGGTTGCTACTGACGAGGAAGAAGATGAGGAGATTTATGATGATCCGCTTTATATGGAGGATCAGCCTGCTAAAAAATTTAGAATAAAAATAGAGTTGAAAGACTCTGAACCATTAGTCTGGCGCATATTGGAGGTTCCTTCGAATATTTGTTTGGAAAGATTTTCTGAGGTGGTAGAAGTGGCAATGGGATGGGATGGTTATCATTTGCATCGTTTTATTAAGGGGAACACTTATTATCTTCCTCCCAAAGATCGGGCAGATGATTGTTTTTTTGAAGGTGTACCCAAACAGTTTGATTCCGGTATGCTTTCTTTAGGTGAATTATTAAGTCGTAAGGGATCAAAAATTAAGTATGAATATGATTTCGGTGATAGTTGGATACATGAAATTATATTAGAATCCTGCCAGTCCTATAAGAAAGAGGAAATTCCGGTTATAGCCTTGTTGGATGGTGAAAATGCTTGTCCGCCAGAAGATTGTAATGGCATATGGGGGTATAGGAAAATGCTGAAAGCTTTAGAAAAGCCTCGCTCTAAAGCTGCGCGTGAATATAAAGAATGGTTGGGGTATAATTTTGATCCTACTGAATTTGATCTTGATGAAACTAGGGGGCTGTTGGCTGAAATTGTAGATTGATTTGGATTTTTGTTATAACAGGGGGCGGGTGGAAATCCTGCTCTTTCCTAAAAAACTTGTTTTATGTCTGTGGATAGGGGAATGTAATATCCACAGATTTTGTTCACTATGTGTTTATACGATGCCTTGTACATTCAAAAAGAAATAAATGCCTGTAGCTATCATTAATAGTCCTAATATAGCATAGAAAAGTCGTGCACGCTGACGCCCTGCATTACTGACAATGAACTGTGTGTTGTGTGCGGTAAAGAACCACTCCCAATTAAATAAGGCTGCCAGAACGGACAATAGTCCTACCAATACGAATATGGCTTGGATCAGATAATGCATTCCCATAATTTAATGAATTTGGCTGTAGGGGCAGATTTTGTTCGTCCCTACAGTGAATATTTTTCTTTTATTCAGCTTCAAAGTGCATGATGCGGCTTCCATCTTCAGATTCTTCAATCTCGACTTTTACAGCATTGCCAGGCAAAAGTTCTTCTACCAGTTCCGGCCATTCGATGAAGCAGAGGGCACCGCTATAGAAATAATCCTCATATCCCATGTCGTATACTTCGTCCAGTTTCTTGATACGATAGAAATCAAAATGGTAAATAAGTTCACCGGTTTCATCCGAACGGTATTCGTTGACAATGGCAAAAGTTGGCGAGTTGATGACATCTGTTACCCCCAGCTCTTCGCATACAGCTTTGATAAATGTTGTTTTACCGGCTCCCATCTTTCCGTAGAAAGCAAAAACGGTATTATCACCCATAGCTGCGATGAATTGTTTGGCAGCTTCGTGGATAGAGTCTAAAGAATTGATTTTAATTTCCATATCCATTGGTTTGATTGAGTTTCTTTTGTTTGCAAAGGTACATGCTTTTCCCCATTTTGCAAAAAGTATAGATGAGGATTGAAAAAAAGATTATTGCTGCACCCGAAGGAACTTGTAATTTATAAGAAATGAACAGTCCACCTAAACAACCTGCATAACCGGTGATGACAGACCACCAGATAATTTTCTTGAAACTATGGGTAAACAAATTGGCGGTCATTTGCGGTAAAGTCAGCAGGGAAATGGCAAGTACTATACCTACCATGCGGAGGCATGATACGATGGTCAGTGCGATGAACATCATCAGAATATATTCAAATAAAGCTACCGGTATACGTTGGGAACGGGCGAATTCCCGGTCGAAAGCGATGCAAATGATAGGATTCAGAAATAAAGTGAAGAATAGTGTCAGCAGCACGGAAAGAATGGCAAGTAACAGAATGTCTGTGGGCGTAATGGTCAGAATGTTGCCGAACAGAAAGGCGGATAAATCGGGAGTGAATCCTGGAGCTAGAAAGCTAAAGATAATACCTACTGCCATACCGAAAGTCCAAAACACGGCGATAGCGGAATCTTCGCGCATATCTTTCCGTTTGCTTAACCATTCTACCCCAAAGGAAGAGAGTACGGAGAAGATTGCAGCAGATAATAGAGGGGAGATTCCTGCGTATAATCCTAGGCCGATACCTCCAAAAGAGGCGTGGGTAATTCCTCCACTGATGAATACCAAACGGCGCGTCACAATGTATGTGCCGATAATGCCACAGGCAATGCTGGCAAACAAGCTTCCTAGCAAGGCATGTTGGAAGAAAGTATAATGCAAAAGTTCTAATATATCCATATTTTTTTCAGTGGTTTTTATTCAAATGGAGACTTTGCTTGGTGTAGGCGGATTATTTGAATCTTCGTTCACCTACAATCAGGAAAAGCTCGTCTTTCAACTCGTCCGGCAGTTCTATTCCACGCAATTGCAGGCTACGGCTCCATCCGGCTACTTCATCTTCTTTACAAGTGTACATGATTTCCCGAAATTCTTCCACTTCTTCTTCATTATAACCATTTGAGGGACGGCCGCGAAAGCGGTCCAGTTCCTCGTCATCATAATATTCTATTTTTTTGCTGACAGCGGCAAGCAGGCTTTCTTTTTCACAAATTTCATGTTGCCCACAACATTCAGCGTCTGCTTCCACTATTTCGGGAGCAGCCTTCAATTCTCCGCTTTCTATCTTTTTTTGTATCTGGCGGTTGTGTAAAACTCCCACTGTCATGGCGATACCTGCCAAAATAATCAGACCAATAATAAGTATGAGCATAACTTTATACCTCCTCTATTATAAAACCAGCTTTCTTTAAATCTTCCCAATAGTAAGGATAGGATTTTGAAACGACCTGTGGATTGTTAATCCGGATTTCGGGCATTACTACACAAGCCGGAGCGAATGCCATAGCCATACGGTGGTCCTCATAAGTGTCAATGGCAACATCAGCGGTCATTTCACATCGTTCACCTTCCCAAGACAGAATACGATCATCTGTTTCATGAAGTATATATCCTAGCTTTCCCATTTCTTGTATCAAGGCTGCCATACGGTCTGTTTCTTTAATCTTCAAACTTTGTAAGCCTGAGAAGCGGAAGGGAATATTCATTAACGCACAAGTGACGACAAACGTTTGTGCCAAATCCGGTTGGTTGATGAAATCATAATCCAGCCGTTCGGTTATTTTATCGGTCTTTTTCAATGTTACCGTTTTATTTCCATAAATACTTTCGATTCCTAGTAACTGGAAAATTTCAGCCACTTTACTGTCCCCTTGATAGCTTGTTTCGAATAATCCCGGTAAGATGATTTCCGCTTTGTTGGAAAGAGCGGCTATCTGATACCAATATGAAGCTGCGCTCCAATCACTTTCCACGTAGAAAGGTATGGATTGGTAGGGTTGCGGCTCAACTTTTAGTTGATATTCATTGAGCCATTTGGCTCTAGCACCAAAATCGTTCATCAGCTGCAGGGTAAGGTTGATATAAGGGCGGGATATGATTTCTCCTGTCAGTGTAAGGGTCAGTCCGTTACTTAGTATAGGGGCAATCATCAATAAGGCTGAGATATATTGAGAACTGACATTACCCGGCAGGCTGATGGTATCTTTCTGCAGTTTGTGCCCGGTGATACGCAGAGGAGGATATCCGTCATTGATTATGTATTCAATTTCTGCTCCCAGCTCACGTAAAGCATTGACCAACACCTGGATAGGACGTTGTTGCATACGTTGTGTACCAGTGATGATCCGTGTTCCCGGAGTGACGGACAAATAAGCAGTAAGAAAGCGCATGGCTGTTCCGGCTGCCATAATGTCTATGGTATTTTTGCCGTCATTTAAGGCGTGAATCATTACTTGGGTATCATCGCAGTCAGATAGGTTCTCAAGTTGGAATATTCTATTTCCCAGTGCATTGATTATCAATGCACGGTTGCTGATACTCTTGGAAGAGGGAGCTGGATAGTTGTATGTATTTGAGCGGGTGCCGTTACTTTTATTTGCATCATACCTTATATAATATAATAATGTGTATCGGATTGCAAAGGTAGGAATATTATCTTAATACTTGAAGGTTGCTACTTAAAAAGGAGACCGGAGAGTATAAAAAGCCGGGAACATGGAAAGGTGGTTGTTTTGTTCCCGGCCCGGACATATAGTGAAAGTTAAGCTATAGTGATGCTTGAATCCAAATAAACATCTTGAATGGTATTTAGCAATTCAATTCCGTCTTTCATTGGTTTTGAAAGGCTTTACGTCCACTTATGAGACCCATACCTCCGGCACGTTTATTGACGATTGCTGTTATTACTGCGTCTTTTAGATCAGAACTGCCATGAGATTCACCTCCAGAGTTGATTAATCCTACACGTCCCATGTATCCATTGGCTACTTGATAGCGACAGAGGTCGATAGGATGTTCTGAAGTCAGTTCGGTATAAACTTTATCATTTGTCTTTCCGAATTTAATGGCTGTAAAACCACCGTTATTGACCGGTAATTTCTGTTTTACAATATCTGCCTTGATAGTAACTCCCAAATGATTGGCTTGTCCGGTCAAATCGGCTGCTGCATGATAATCTACACCGTCTTTTTAAAAGCATTGTTACGTAAGTAACACCATAAAATAGTAGCCATGCCTAGTTCGTGGGCATATTCAAAAGCTTCCGCTATTTCAACCAGTTGTCTGCGGCTCTGTTCAGAACCGAAATAGATAGTGGCACCTACTGCTACAGCTCCCATATTCCAGGCTTCTTTACAGTACCAAACATCACTTGGTCGTAAGAATTGGGATAAGTCAATAATTCATTGTGATTTAGTTTGGCAATAAAAGGAATCTTGTGGGCGTATTTGCGGGCAACGGAACCTAATACTCGAAAGTAGAGGCTATGGCATTACAGCCCCCTCAATAGCGAGTTTTACAATATTTTCCGGATCAAAGTAAAGTGGATTGGGGCAAATGAGGCTCCTGCTGTATGTTCTATGCCTTGATCTACAGGAAGAATAGATACATACCCTGTATTTGCAAGTCGCCCGTGTCCTAACAGGGTTTGAATACTGCTCAGGGTACGAATATTGCGGTCTGATGATATCCAAGTATCATCAATGGTGCTTGAAGAAGGGATATGGATTAATGATTTATCTATAGTTCTACAGGTGTGCTCTAAATAAAATGCTGCTTGGTCACCCAATAAATTTGTTATTTTACTCATACTCTTTTTCTTTAATTGATTAATAATCTTTTATCCATAATGTTTTCTTTCTAGTATAAAAGCGTATGATTGCGCTTGAATGCACTATTGAAAACACTATTTTGATGTATTCTCCATTCTGTGATGGAGGTTTCGGACAGCGCAGGAAAATTATTTCCTGCCACCGGGGTGGTTTTTCCTTGATCGGCTACAGCTTCCATTAGTTTTTTTTTTTCCGGATCTCCCAAAAGTAGTCTTTCTTCAAATTCAGGTCATTATCAAACTCGAATACATACGGAACAGCAGTAGGTAGATTAAGACCTACAATTTCCTCATCCGGTATATGTTTCAAATATTTAATAATTCCTCTGAGGCTGTTTCCGTGAGCTACTACCAGCAGTTCGTTTGCTGTAGCTAGATTGGGGAAGATGATGCATTTCCAATAAGGTAATATACGTTCTACTGTTTCTTTCAGAGATTCGGTACGTGGAAGATCTTTGTCAGGAACTTCTTTATAACGGGTATCTGTTTTCGGATTGCGCGGATCATCTTCCGGTAGGGCATTGGGGCTACGTTAAAACTACGGCGCCATATCAAGACTTGTTCTTCTCCGTATTTAGAAGCTGTTTCGCTTTTGTTTAATCCTTGCAATGCGCCATAATGTTTCTCATTTAGGCGCCAACTTTTCTCTACAGGTATCCAGTCTTGATCCATTTTATCTAGGACACAGTTTAATGTTTTGACCGCACGCTTTAAAAAGAAGTGTAAGCTTTATCAAAATGAAATCCTTTTCTTTTAAGAGTATACCTGCTTGGTTGGCATCAGCGATACCTTTTCGGTTAAATCTACATCTGTCCATCCTGTAAAACGGTTGTCTTTGTTCCAAGTACTTTCTCCATGGCGGAGTAATACGATTCTTTTCATTTGTTCTCCTTTCTTTATTACCCGGTAATACATTTTCTGTTGGTGGCAAAATTAGTTGTAGCATACATACTTATCAATACCCATTAATTATGAATTTAACAGCGGAAGGCAAGGTTTTGTTTCTCTTTTATTATTTTTGTACTTTGTAATTAAACACATGCCATGAAAAGAATTAAAACAGGACTAACGGGATTTATATTAGGAGATTGGTTGGGAATGCCTTACAGGGAAAAGGAAAAGGGACATTTAAACCTATGTGGACAAAATCTTATCTTCGGGGAGACAAATGTTCAGGAAATACTTCGATGTTATTATGTGCTTTGGACAGTCGTTGTAATTTGGAACTTTATCAGCAGAATTTAAGAGATTGGTATTTTAATAGAAAGTATACAGGAGAAAACATTGAGTTTGATATTGATCAGGTGACCCAAAAAGCAATCATGAAAAATTTCAGGGAGTGTCTTCGGATTCTAATAGCGGCAACCGTAGTTTGATGGGATGTTGTGTTTTGGCTTTTTCGCCTTTATCTAAAGAGGAGATTTTTCCTTTTATTAAGATTACTCATAATAGTCGTTATAGCTTTAAGTATACTTGGTTTTTATTGAGTTTATTCGTTGCCTGTTGGAGTATGAAGATAAAGGACAGGCATTACAGCAGGCTGAGCAGAGATGTGATGTGGAGGTTAACAGGCAAAATCTTTGTAATGGAAGCTTTGTTGTAGATACGGTGGAGTCAGTGGTCAATTGGTTTATGGCAGGAAATAGTTATAAGGAGTGCGTATTTTCGGCTATAAACTCAGGTAAGTCAAGTGATGCGGTAGGAGCATTGACAGGTTTGCTGGCGGGAATATATTATGGATTAGAATTAAAGAATGGAGTGAAAGGGTTTGAAACAATGGAATCTTATATTGATTCATTTATCCAGTACCTTAATCATCCCACTCTTTAAATTCCAATGAAAGTTGTTCCCATTGTTTTTATTTCTTCTTTTTCTTCTTTTGGATTAGATACGGATAGTCCGATAAGGCGGATGGGGTGGCTTTCATAATCAATTTCTTTCAGTAATTTTTGCTAAAGGAAGAATTTTATCCATGCTTGTCAGTTCACTGTCTTGAGTGATGCTGCGGGTTATTTGGTTAAAGTCATGGAATTTTATTTTTAAAGTAAGTGTATTACCACTGAAATTAGTGCGTTTCAGTCTTTCTAGCAATTCGGTGACTACATGATATAGTTCAATGATGGCGGAAGAATGAAGAGAAATGTCTTTTCCAATGTATGTTCGCATCCTACGGACTTACGGATTCTTATGGGTTCTACAGGACGGAGGTCTATGCCTCGTGCAAAATCGTAATATAGATTACCTGCTTTGCCAAACTGTCGGGTAAGCATTTCTAAAGTGCAGGCTTGTAATTGGGTACCATTATGAATACCTAATGCGTGCATTTTTGGGCTGTGACCGGACCTACTCCCCAAAAAGATTCGATGGGAAGATGGGCGATGAAATCCAATGCTTGGTCGGGATGTATTGTACATAATCCGTCGGGTTTGCGGTAATCCGATGCTATTTTGGCTAGAAATTTGTTATAAGAGACCCCGGCTGAAGCTATCAATCCCAATTCTTTGCGGATACGCTTTTTATATCTTTGGCTATATCTATAGCAAGTGAAAAGCCTGCTTTATTTTCAGTTACATCCAGAAAGGCTTCGTCTAGTGACAGAGGCTCTATGATATCTGTATAGGTATGAAAGATATCGTGTATCTGCCGGGATACAGCTTTATATACATTCATTCGCCCTGGAACAAAAATCAGTTCTGGGCAAAGTCTTTGGCTTTTGTGATGACATGGCGGAATGTACTCCGTAACGACGGGCTTCGTAACTGGCAGCAGCTACCACACCTCGTTCTTCAGCGTGTCCCACAGCAAGCGGTTTTCCACATAATTCGGGGTTGTCACGCTGTTCTACCGATGCGTAGAATGCATCCATATCGATATGTATTATTTTGCGTTCGGACATCTTCATGAAATTTGTAGAGCAAAGGTATGAAAAAGGTTTTGGTTGATGAGTTCTTTAACAGCTTTATTTGTTATATTTTCATTAATGTTATTTCTGTATAACGAATACGAGAGAGGCACATAAGAACTGCCCCTTTATTTATCTGATGATGCGAAATTTCCGCTGGACCCCGAATATTGGTTTCGGTAAGGTAAGATCAATGTTGGGTAGTATAATAAAAGAAGGAGTTAGTTTTCACTAAACTCCTTCATGCTCAGCTTGTCGGGGTGACTGGATTCGAACCAGCGACCACACGCCCCCAGACGCGTACTCTAACCGGGCTGAGCTACACCCCGTTGTTTTGTTTAACGGGTGCAAAAGTACGTATTTACGGGGAATTTGCAAAATTTTCAGGCGCTTTTGCTCAAAAACGTTTTTAATTGGCTTTATTTATAAGTTTCTGTTGCTCAGTGGAATAGTTGATGGCTGTAATGGTATTAGATTTCCTTTATTTGCATTAAGTTATTTCTAAAGTTTTAGGAATATGTTAGAGAAATGGAAGTTTTGGAATTCGTGGAGTTGCTATTTTTTAACTTTTTTATGAATCATTTATAAGATGTTTGTACTGTGGTCTTTTTATTTTTGCACTTGATTTATTAATTTATAATTAGTTTGATATGGCAACATTCAAATTATTGCTTCATTCGGCAAATAAAAGAAAGAATGGAAGTTATCCTGTCTCGTTGCGGATAACAAAAACATGAAGCATAAGTATATCTCTTTAGGTCTTTATGGCAAGAAAGAAGAATGGGACGAAAAAGTGAGCGTTTCCGTTGTGACAAGCGTGTCTGTCCTAATTACAAGGAGTATAATGCGCGATTAGTCCAATTATTGGCACGTGTTCAGAATGTTGAACTTGATTTTGAGCATGATAAAATAGACTGGACTTTGAATCAGTTTGCTGATGCTTTTTATATAAGAGTAAGCAGGGTAAGTTTCTTGATTTTGCAGTTCTCTGCATAGAGGAGATGAAAGCCACAGGACATATAGGTAATGCACACGTGTGGAGAGGCTCCTTTATAATCTGAAGCTGTTTGATAAGAAACTTCATGTGCTCTGTTTTCAGGAGATAGATATAAAGTATGTGAATTCCTATAATCAATTCATGGAGAAGAGAGGATGGAGCGGTAATACCCGTAAACATGATATGAAAACCTTGAGTGCTATATTGAACCGTGCCATCAAAACAAAGGAATATTCAGGTAATTCTTATCCTTTCGGGAAAGACGGTTTCTGTATCTCTGCTTTGGAGGAAGAAACCCGTAAAAGGTATCTTTCACAGGAGTACTTGGACAAGCTGATGAATACTGTGTTTGCGAATAAGCCTAGAGAAGTGGCAAGGCGGCTTTTCCTGTTTTCCTATTTTGTTATGGAATGAGCTTCATTGATATGGCATATTTGAAGCGTGATAATATAAAATCGGAAGGAGGAGGAAAATACCTTGTCTATAAGCGTCATAAGACGGAGCATAGTAAAAACGCGAGATTCATCAGAATCCCTTTGACAAATGAATTGTGCCTGCTGCTTCAGTGGTTTCGAGATAATACCTTGTTGGTAAGTGATTATTTGTTGCCTTTTGTTTCCAAGGATTATGTCGGTGAGAAGCTGTACAATCATCTTCGCAGCAGATTGGGCAGGTATAATGAGAGACTGAGAGAAATAGGAGAAGAATTGTGTTTTCAAGAGAAATTAACAAGTTACGTCAGCAGGCACTCTATGGCAATGACTTTACAGAGCAGTGGCGTTCCCCGTGAAATGATTGGTCAGGTGATGGGTCATAAGGACTTGAGCACGACAAACACTTATTTGGATAGTTTTGGAGATGCTGAAATAGAGAAAGTTACATTGAAATCATTATATAATAATAAAGAATTAAAATTATGAGAAAGAAAAATATGAAAATTTTATCGCGAAATTGATGATGACTAAAGATATTATTGATGCTGCCGAATTGGAGAAACACATCCGTAATGTTGTCGGCTATGATAAGTCTTCGCTTGAAAAGAATATTTTCGGATAAATGAACTTATTGAAAATCAATATGAAAAATACGGCATAATAAATGAGGGTGATAATATAGAGGCTTTTAGAAGAGGTTATTATGCCTTGAACAAGTTGTCTGTCACTTTAGACGATATCCGTAATAAGATAAATTCGCTGGGATATGAAAAGGAGAGTGGAATTGGAATACGTATTCAGCAGGATTGGAATTATGCCGCGCATCTATTGATTGATTTGTTATATTTGGAAAATATAAATCTTCATAATTACTCATGTTTATTAAAGGATTGTCTTAAACGAACCGGCAATTCTCCCATGTATTCCTGTTATTCGGAGGAGCAATTGAAACTTGTTTATGAATATCTTTGTTCTAAATCTCTGTTTTGTAACAAAGATGAATTCAGTAATTTTTAAGATATTTAAATCTGAAGCTTCTGATGTAACGCATAAAATAAAAGTGAATACCTCTAGAACAGGTGCAAAGGCTCTATTGAGAGTTGCTGTCGAAGAGTTGACTAAACAATTTTCTGCTTCATTGGTTAACTTGTTTTTGCGGATAAAGATGGTGGTGATTTGAAAATAGCCAGCCATCATAGAGCCACGGCTTATGATGATTATCGGAGGGAAATAGCTCGTATACTGTCTTAAAATAACTTCCTTGAATTAAATGCGCTTTTTAAATCGATATATATGTTTGATATTCAGATGTATATATCGATTTTGTTTTTGCTTTGTGTCGCAAAATGAATTTGAAAAATTAATTGTAGTGCCCTTTCTTTGCATCATAATTTTAAAAAAGATATGATAAAAAAAAAAAGCTGTTTCTACAGCAGAATCAAGTAAGGAAAAGGCATGAGAATAAATTCAGGTGTTTCAGAAAGCATCATGATAGTGTCTGATATTATTGGTATAGACGAAGTCTGTAAAATAACAAGTCTTTCTCGCAGCACGATTTATAAAAGACTTCTAATCACGAAATTCCTTTTATAAATCCACTCTGAACAAAAGGTCCTTCCTGCGTTTTAGACGTTCTGAGATTCTAAATTGGATGTTGCGCCATCGTATAGGGACTATTGATGAGTTTTGGAATCTCAGGATTGAGTTTATAATAATAAGTGAAATAATATTATTATATTAATAATAAAGGAAGAGGATACTTTTATGTATGATACAATAAAATTTGTAATAAAAGAAAGTGAATTGGATAATGCAATTTGCTTTTAGAAGAGATTCCGTGTAGGATATCGATAAAGTCTACTTCTTCAAATAGAGTGGTAGGTTTTTGAAGAATATGAAGATTGAAGTGCGAAATACTACTTTGATAGTGCAAGGTAGTTTGCTTAAATATTTCAAGGGTTATAATTATGCAGAGTGTTTGTCTGTATGGGATGTCAGAAAATCGATAAATAAATTGAGTAATGAGTTGAATGTTCCTATGCGACAGGCTGTAATCAATAGGATTGATATTGGTATCTGTTTTCTATGGTTAATGTTCCTTGGGTATATTGGGATTGTCTGCTTCATAGCGATGGTTATTTTCGTTCTAATATAAAACAAGAAACTTTGTATTTTGACAAGTATGATTCGCAGCTTTGCTTTTATGATAAAAGACGGAGATGAAAAAGAATAGGGAGGTTGAGAATTTAGAATGTTTAAAAAATAAACGTGCTGCGATATGAGTTTCGTTTCAAAAAGTTACATCGATTTTTGGCGGTGTAGTAAGAGGGGCTGACTTGTATAGTCCTGTTTTCTATTTGCGAGTATTGCAAAAATGGTATGATGGCTACATGATTATACAGAAAGGATTTGTATCGGAAGTTGATTTACTCAGGTTTGGTGGCAAGAAAGAGTTTCAGCGTTCTTGTGTTGCTTTAGTAATGGGTCAATTTAATCTATATGAAGTTTTGGATAGGAATTTGCACAAGGAAAAATCAATAGTAAAAATAAATATGATATAAAGGAGGTTATGAAAGAAGCAGAGAAATTACTACTGGATAAGGAAAACTTTATTTCTATTATAGATGAATTGACTAATAAGGTGAGTGTTTTTATGAGGAAATGAAAAAGTCTGTGGAAAACGTTTCTCCATATCGTTGGGAGTTATTGAATAGAATGGCTGATCGTTCTTTAAGGGTTTAAAATGTAGTTTTAACAAAGAAACAGACGCAAGATAGGTAAATAATCACTTTTGTAGGAAATGGAATAAAACGTAATTAAACAGGCTTTTCAGTAGTTTAATTTAATGCTTGTGAGATTTTCTATCAATGTTCATTAGAAAAAACTTGGTGTTTCCTTTTCCTATTTCTTTTACTTAGAAAAAATTATGTAATAAATGTTTTGATAGGAATAATTATTAAATATATTTGTATATTAATGGAATGAATCAGCGATAAACAGCGTGTTTAATACTGGTTTTAGTAAATAATAGTATACAAATATATTGATTATGGAAAAGAAGAGTAGTGGTTATCAGACTGGAATTGCGAGTGAGCATTTGGTTTTGTCTATGTTGTATCGTTTGGGTGCAAAAGCATATTTGACTTTGGGTAATGAAAAGAGTATTGACATAAGGATTACTAAGGATGACGGAAGTTGGATTTCTGTTGATGTGAAGTCTGTACGTAAGGGGAATGCTATTCCTGTAGGGAATGCAGTGGATAAGGATAATCATTATTATGTTTTGTAATTTATAATAATAAGTTTAGTGATTTATCTGTTCATCCTGATTTTTATATTGTTCCTAGCCATATTGTTGTTGAGAGAAGAAAGGAATTTAATGGTGGTCCTATTGATATATTCAAGAAAGATATTATAGAATATCAGAATAAGTGGGAAATTTTGGGTACATTTGTAGAAAATGGTGAACTTTCTACAGAAAAAAAATGATGAGGGATAATTTTAAATGTAGAATTTATGGAGATCTTGAGTTTATTAGGAACACTTTATAGTATAGCTATATTTGTGGTATATATTGTTTTAATAGGATGTGCTTCTAAGTTGGCTGTACGGCTTGGTAGAGAGAATGGGGCTTGGGTTTTTAGTATTCTGTTCACTCCTGTTTTGGGTATAATTTTGTTACATTGCTTAGGAAAAACGGATGAACAAGAGAAGAATGATTTTTGGAAAGAAAAATGTGGGAAAACAATGTTTGACAGTTTTATATAAAAATCTATCATATTTGTATTGTAGAATATTATGTTTTTGAGTAAAAATGTTTATGAATTGATTTTTATTAATATGATAGGCTCACTTGCAGGTGATATTATAGGCTCTGTATATGAGTTTAATAATATAAAGACGAAAGATTTTCCTTTGTTCAGTAAAGAATCTTTCTATACTGATGATTCGATTATGACGATAGCTGTGGCTGATTGGTTGCTTCATGGAGGTGATTTGGTGAGAGTGATGCAGTATTATGGTTCTAAATATCCTTTTCCTATGGGTGGATATGGTGCTCGTTTCGACAAATGGCTGCATGAAAAGAATCCTAAGCCTTATAATAGTTGGGGAAATGGTTCGGCAATGCGTGTTAGTCCTGTGGGATGGTATTTTGATTCTTTGGAAGAAACAATAAACGTGGCGGAAGAGACAGCTGTGGTTACCCATAATCACCCTGAAGGAATCAAAGGAGCTCAGGCTACGGCATCGGCTATTTATTTGGCAAGAAAAGGTAAATCAAAAGAATATATCCGCAGTTTTATCACAGATAATTTTGGCTATGATTTGAATCGCTGTTGCGATGATATTCGTTGTGATTATAAATTTGATGAAAGCTGTCAAGGTACAGTTCCCGAAGCTCTTATTGCTTTTTAGAGAGTCGGAGTTTTGAGGATGCTATAAGGTTGGCTGTTTCATTGGGTGGTGACAGTGATACACTGGCTTGTATAACAGGAGGGATTGCAGAAGCTTTTATAGATATAGAATTCCCTATGGAATACGCAGCAAGGTTCTTTCTTTATTGGATGATGATTTGCGAAGAATTGTTAAGGAATTTATAGATGCTAGGCGCGAATGGTTTATACATCCGAGATGGAGGGATGCCAGTACGGTACGTATAATTAGTCAGCCCTCTAAAGACGAAGTAGAGAAGTTAAAACAGAGTCTGTAAGACTAATTTTAAACAGCTTAAATTCGGAAACGGATGAAAAAAGGAATGAATTTGATATATTGTGAAAAGTATAAATGCTATTTTGATGTATTATCAAGTAGCATTTTTTATTATATAGGAATTTCTATTTTGTTAAAGATGATATGGTGTTTAAGGGATAAATGGGAAATGTTTATGGAAAAATGATACTGATGTTGGGGTGGTCTGGGCTTGTTTTTATGATGAAGATGATAATTTTAGGGATAAAGATTGGATTCTGACTTCTTATGATAATTCTAGAAAAGAAGATAAAATAAGAAAGAGCTCGACTATACTTAATAGACCTGATAGTTCTAATGATACGGACTCAGCGAGACGCAATTCCTTAATAAGCTCTGGCGCTCTTTCATTACCTAAAGATATATCTTATTTATTAAATGAACAACAACTTATGGACGAAATTATAGAAAAGCAAAGCAGGGTTCACCTGTTGGAAGAGAAAAGATGTTGGAAAGCTAAGTTTATAGATTAAGTTGTTTAAAAAATAGTGAATGAATAATGAAAGAGGTGACATTACTGATACATTGAATAAATGTTGTCGAAATTTGTTGTCTAAAATAGGACTATGGTCTATCTTTAGGCAATAACAATAAGTCTTTAAAAATGAATATATTGATGGTTGATTTGCATCTATTTGCATTTAATTGTAATGAAAGTTTTAGGATAGTTGTAGATAAAAAGAAAAAAGAGCTAAACTTTTTGTTTAACTCTTTCTATATCATTGTTTTACCTTGAATGCTTTAGAATAAATCTTTTGAGCCCCCAGACGCGTACTCTAACCGGGCTGAGCTACACCCCGAATTGCGGATGCAAAGGTACGGCTTTTTGGTATTTGCAAATATTCTCTGTACTTTTTACATTAAAAGTGCATCTTTTATGCAAGGTATTGATGAAACTAATAAGTCGATTCCCTATATTCAGAGGGAGACATATTGGTGTGTCTTTTAAAAACGACCTAAAGCAGACTGGTTCAGGAACTTAGTTCTGATTGTTATTTCCTGAATATTAAGAGAACTGTTTTTCAATAATTCTTTTATCTCCAGTAATGAATAATCTATAATCCAGTCCTTAGGAGATTTTCCACTGGTTTCTTTAACTACTTCAGACAGATATTTGGAAGAAACATGAAGTTTGTCGGCATAAAAGATAACCTCTTTATGCTCTCTGTAGTTGTCCATCATTAGCGTATAGAATCTATGCGTTAAATCTTCTTTACGTGTTGTACTTGTATTATTTCTATGATTGATATAATTTTCAAAATCGTTATATAAATCTAGGAATATAATTCTTAGCAGAGCTATAATTGCTTCTCTGGAAAAACTTTTGGGAAGTTTGATCCGACTCTTCAGTAACGTATAATAATTCATGAAATACTGCATCTCTTGTTCCGGCAAGGGATAAAGGAAACGAGATTTCATGTAAGAGAAAATTGAGGAGAAAAACTCCTGATAGTTTTATTACATCATAGAAAAATGTGTTTGAAAGTGTAAAATAGTTTGTTGTGAAATGAGGACTTGTCTCTATGACTGAGACTAGCAGTCCCGGCATAAAGACAAAACATCATGTGGGTGTATAGTATATTCTTGAGAATCCATTCTTATTTTAGCATTTCCTTGTATACAGATTCCAATAGTACATATAGGGGTATAAGAAGGGCAATCTGTAATGGGCAATGTTGATGCATTAGATTGCATGCAAAATTCATTCTCTAATATATCTTCTCTATTCTTTTCAAATTCCTTATATAACATTTATACCAACCAATTATATAATGCAAAAATAGGGTTTCTGAAGCATTGAAAAGTTGATCAATGGTATTTAGGAACAATTTTACGGAAAAAGGTGCTTTATATTTGTCTTTTTAAATGATTGGTCTGTTTTTAACTAATGTATTATAAATACTCTAATTGCTTGATTGTTAAAAGTTTGATCGATTATAATTGGGAATAAATAAAAGATGTTTTATTGTATCGGACAGATGGAAAGTTTGTACAATCCTTTCCATCTGTTTGAAGGAGATCAGCAACCCATGGATTCATGATAAAAATCCAGCATTTCAAAAATTTCGTCTTTACTTGCCGATTGATTAATCTGTATATTTCCTATTTCAGTTAATAGGGTGAAATTGATAATGCCTGCTGAGTTTTTCTTATCATGTTTCATGAATTCATAGAGGCGTTCATATTGTTTGCAATTAAAAGGCATAACTCCATAATGTTCTTTGACGAACAGGATGGTCTGACGTAGCTTGTCTTTAGGAAAACCAGTTTTGATATGGGAGAAATAAAGTTCACAAACTATTCCCCATGCCACAGCGTAACCATGTAATATCGGATGCTGTGTTTCTAATGCCAGACTTTCAAAAGCATGCCCTACGGTGTGTCCCAGATTTAAAGCTTTGCGGATTCCTCTTTCAAAAGGATCCTGTTCCACTATATCTTCTTTAATCTGTACAGATTTTCCGACTAAAGTCTGTAAGACCTTGTAATCTATATTGTTGAAGTCAAATTTCAACAATTCTATCCAATGATCATGGGTGCTGATAAGACCATGTTTCAACATTTCAGCGTATCCGGACAATAGATTGCGAATATCCAGTGATTTTAGAAAATTAGCGTCAATCAATACACTTTCGGCAGGAGAGAAGACTCCGATCTCATTCTTTAATCCGTTGAAATTGATTCCGGTCTTGCCTCCTACAGATGCATCAACCATAGCCAGCAGTGTGGTAGGAATATTAATATATTTGATCCCTCGTTTGAAAGTTGATGCGGCGAATCCTCCTAAATCTGTAACCATCCCTCCACCTAAATTGATAAGTAGCGAATGACGGCTTGCACCTTTATCTCCCAACTCTTTCCATACATATGCCAGTGTTTCCAAGTTTTGTGCACATCTTCAGCCCCTATATAAATAAAATGGGCATTTTAATACAATCAAATTCTGATAAAACAGGAATGCAAAGTTCACGTGTATGTTCGTCAGCCAAGACAAATAATTTGTCATGTGGGCATTGGTTTATTGCCTTATTGAGATTTTCTTCTAAGTTATGGCAGATAATAACTTCTTGTTTACTCATATTTTCTATTATTTGCCTGCAAATTTAGGTAAAAAGCAAAAGATGACCGTTCTTTGCTTACAAATAATTACTTTTGTACGTTAAAATATAAAATAATGAAAGGAATTTTACCGGTTTATTGTAGGACGATGGGATATGTTGTTCTGTTGTTGTCTGTTTTCGTACCGTTGTTCATGTTTATGTTTGGCATGATAAACGATAGTAACCTGTTGTTTACAAAGGCTTCTATCAAGTTACTTATCTGGTTTTCTTTGTTTATGATCTTCTTGGCAAAAGTGAAGGATGAGAATGAGAAGATTTCCCGAATACGTATCAAGGCTATTTGTTATGCTATTTATTTGTTGGGCATTTATTATATTGTAATGTTGGTCAGAGGAGTATATAATGGAAATCTGGAAGAAGCGGATAATTCCATTGCTATAGTTTATATGGTTTTAATGTTATTTGTCTGGAATTTGGTGTACAAAAAGCCGGGTTGACCGATTGTTTAAGAAATAAATACACTTTTCCGTTAAACCTTTTGTCGACAAGAGTGTCCAAAGGACATTAGGCATTAAAATTTCAAGGAAAAAAAAAATGAAGAAGTTAGTATTATTGTTGTTACTGGTATGTACCTGTGCAACTCTCTCTTGGGCGCAAAGTGGCAAGCGCATAACCGTGACGGGATCTGTGATTGATGGTGATGATAAAAGCCCGGTTGGACAAGCTACCGTACAGTTACTTTCTCTACCCGATAGTACAATGGTGGTAGGAAATGTTACCAATAACAACGGAGTATTCTCTATTGCTGCCCGTCCGGGGAAATATGTACTTAAAATTTCATTTGTAGGTTACCTTACTCAGGAAAAATCTTTGCAGCTGACAGCTGGTAAACCGAGTGTTAATATTGGAACAGTCACTTTACCCACCGATGCTATCATGTTGGGTGAGGCGGTTATTGTAGCCGAGGCTCCGCAGGTAACCATTTCAGAAGATACTATTGGCTATAACGCTTCTGCTTATCGTACTCCTGAGGGGCGATGTTGGAAGAATTGGTGAAAAACTTCCGGGAGCAGAAATAGATGACGATGGTAATATCAAAATCAATGGTAAGGAAGTAAAAAGATTATGGTAGATGGCAAAGAGTTTTTGGCGGTGATGTGAAGACCGGTTTGAAGAACTTGCCAGTCGATATGGTGGAAAAACTGAAAACCTATGATAAGAAATCCGATTTGGCACGCATTACGGGTATTGATGATGGTGAGGAGGAAACAGTGCTCGATTTGACGGTGAAGAAGGGGATGAATCAAGGCTGGTTTGGAAACGTGGATGTAGGCGCCGGAACGGAAGACCGTTATACAGGAAGAGCTATGATTAACCGTTTTATGATAAAACTCAGGTTTCTATTATTGGTTCCGCCAATAATGTGAATGATCAGGGATTTTCGGGGAGGACCTCGTTGGAGGCGTAACAATGGATTGAACGCGACTAAAATGCTAGGAGCGAATTTTGCTACAGAAACAGAAAAACTGGAATTGGGAGGTAGTATGCGTTACAACTATCGTGATGCAGATGTAGTAACAGTCGGATCTTCACAGCGTTTTTGCAGTCGGGGATTCTTATTCCAATTCAAACAAAGCCAATAGTAATAAGGAAACAGGTTTCAAGGCAGATTTCCGTATGGAATGGCGTCCCGATTCAATGACCAATATTATTTTCCGGCCGAATGTTTCTTATGATAAGACAAGGGGAGCTTCAGTTGCAGAGTCAGGTACTTTTAATGAGGATCCTTATCAGTATGTGGTAAATCCCAATGATTATTTGAACTTTGACAATATAGGGTCTGATGATCCGTTAAGGGATACTCGTATTAATGCTACCAATGAACATAATCTGTCCAAATCAAATAGTTTGTCGGCTAATGCAACATTGCAGCTGAACCGGAAACTGAATAATGAGGGACGTAACATTACATTCCGTGGTTCATTTGGATATGGAGATGATGACAGCGATCAGTATGCTCAATCGGAAACCCGTTATTATCAGATAAAGAACTATTTAGGAGGGATTCTATAGAACATCGTAATCAATACATTACGATGCCTACTAAAATTATAATTATACAGCACAGTTTACTTATAGCGAACCTATAGCACGGGCTACTTTCCTGCAATTTAGTTATAGATTCCAATATAAGAATAGCAAGAGTGATAAATCGACATACGATTTGGGGTATCCTTGGGATATAAATGACGGATTACCCGAAAACTATGAAACTGCTTATGTGGATAGCTTGAGTAAGGATGCTGAATATAAATACTTTAATCATGATATTTCTTTGGGACTACGATTTATCCGGGAGAAATATCAGTTGAGTGCCGGCATGTCCTTACAGCCTCAAAATACGAAATTGTCCTATAAGAAGGAGATTACATGACTGATACCACAAGAACGGTATTCAATTTTGCTCCGAATCTGGATTTTCGTTATCGCTTCTCCAAAGTAAGTCAGTTGCGTATCACTTATCGTGGGCGTAGTAGCCAGCCTAGTATGGAAAACCTGTTGCCGATTGTCGATAATTCCAATCCGTTGAATATCCGTGTGGGTAATCCAGGTTTGAAGCCTTCGTTTGCCCATACCATGCGTTTGTTTTATAACACTTATAATGCCGAGAAGCAGCGTGGCATAATGACTCATGTAAATTTCACTGCTACTCAGAATAGTATCAGTAATAGTACGGTATATGATGAGAATACGGGTGGTACTACTTCAACTCCTCAGAATATCAATGGAAACTGGAATGCGTTTGGATTGTTCGGTTTTAATTCGGCTTTGAAGAATAAAAAGTTTACTATAAATTCTTTTCTCGTGTGGACTACCGGAATCAGGTAGCATTCTTATACAATAAGGAAACATTGCATGATGATAAGAATACGACTACCGGTTTGACTTTGGCGGAGAATCTGAATGGGTCCTATCGGAATGACTGGTTTGAATTTTCATTGAATGGTTCTATTGAGTATACAGCGGAACGTAGCAAGCTGCGTCCTGAAAAGAACCAGAATCCTTATACATTCTCATATGGAGCGAGTACCAATGTCACTTTACCATGGCAGATGACATTGTCTACTAATATCACCAACCAGTCCCGTAGAGGATATGATGATGCCAGTTTGAACAATAATGAACTGATTTGGAATGCCCAAATAGCACAAAGTCTATTGAAAGGAGCTGCAACTGTTAGTTTTGAAATGTACGACATCTTAAAACAACAGAGCAATATCAGCCGTTCTTTGACTGCGGATGTACGTTCGGTTACCGAATACAACAGTATCAACAGTTATTGTATGGTACATTTTATCTATCGTCTGAATATTTTTGGAAGTAAAGCCGCCCGTGACAAGATGATGAATAGCCATAGGGGATTCGGTGGGCCCGGTTTTGGTCCCGGTCCGGGAAGACATGGCCGGCGTCCTTTTAAATGAAACTATATCTTAATCTTTTCCCAATCTATATTGTTATAGGTTGGGATTTTTTATAAGTTTGCTTATAAGTAAATTACTGGAATTATATGGTAGAGTGGAGTATCTTTAATGAAATCTTTGCTGTTGCTTTTAACGTGCTTTATTTTGTGATTATCATCGGAACTATCTTTATAGTGATACTTGATAATCGTAATCCTGTTAAAACAATGGCATGGGTACTTGTGCTCTTTTCCTGCCCATTGTGGGGCTTGTGTTCTATTTCTTTTCGGCAGAAGCACACGTAAGGAGAAATTGATCAGCAAGAAAGGGTTCACCCGTCTCATAAAACGTCCCATGGCAGAATATCAGGCGCAAAAGGCGTTTAAGTGTCCTGATGAACAGCACCAGTTGATGCGTTTTTCCGGAAAGTGAATAATGCTTTGCCCTTTGAAGGAAATGCGACGGAAGTTTTACGGATGGTTATTCCATGCTGTATTCATTGATGAAAGAAATCAGTAAGGCAAAGCATCACATCCATTTGCAGTTTTATATTTTGAGGATGATCCGGCAGGCAGGTTGCTGCGCGATTTGTTGATAGATAAAGCGCGGCAGGGAGTAGAAGTGCGTTTACTATATGACGATGTGGGCTGCTGGAAAGTGCCCCATGCTTTTGATGAAATGCGGGGAGCAGGTATTGAGGCACGCAGTTTTGAAAGTCCGTTTTCCTTTATTTACCAGTAAGGTAAATTATCGTAATCACCGTAAAATAGTAGTAATCGACGGTCGTGTGGCTTATACGGGAGGGATGAACATTGCTTTGCGCTATATGAAAGGCTTTCCATGGGGATATGGCGGGATACTCACATTAAAATAGAAGGAAAAGCGGTATATGGGTTACAGACTGCTTTTGACCGATTGGTATGTGGTAGACCGTACTCTTATCACTTCCTCCCGTTATTTCCCCGAAGTCGGAATCTTTGGAAAGGCTCTGATACAGATTGTCACTTCCGATCCTGTAGGCGAATGGCGGGATATTATGCAAGGGCTACTGATAGCTATCAGCAGCTCCCGAAAGTATTTTTATATACAAACACCTTACCTGTTGCCTACCGAACCTATTCTGATGGCATTGAAAACGGCAGCTTTGGCAGGCGTGGATGTTCGCATTATGATACCGGCACGTGCCGATACATGGATAACACATTTAGGTTCGTTATCTTATTTGGATGATATCATGCGTGCGGGTGTCAGGATTTACCTTTATCAGAAAGGTTTTGCATTCCAAGCTGATGGTCAGTGATGATACTCTTTCTACGGTAGGTTCTACAAATATGGACTTCCGTAGCTTTGAGCATAATTTTGAGGTGAATGCCTTTATGTATGATCCGTCCTCAGCATTGCTGTTGAAAGGTATTTTCCTGCAAGACCAGAAGGACGCCATCCTGTTGCAGAGAAAAACATGGATAAAGCGTCCTTGGTATCAAAAGCACAAGAATCTATTGTCCGGTTGCTGGCACCGTTGCTTTGAAGAAAGAGAAGTTCACACTGCCATATGCACGGCGCTCAATAAAATGGGGTCATCCTCAAAATGATTCTCTTTGCCATGTTCCAGTACCAGTAATCCGTCTTCCTTTAAAATCCCGCTTTCGAAAATACGGGTGGGGATGCTTTCCAACTCTTTCAAGGCGTATGGAGGGTCGGCGAAGATGAAATCAAATTGCTCGCTGCATTTGTCTATAAATCTAAAGACATCAGCACGGATAGGAAAACATTTGTCAGTCTTCACTTCACGCATCACCTGTGAGATGAAAGAAAGGTGCTGGGGATCTTTTCTACTGAAATAACCCGGTCACAACCGCGTGAAACCAGTTCTATACTGATGCTGCCCGTACCGGCGAAAAGGTCCAAGGCTGTAACTCCGTCCTCGAAGTCAAAATAATTGTTACTTAATACATTGAAAAGGTTCTCTTTGGCGAAATCCGTTGTCGGACGTGCCTTGAATGTATGAGGCACATCGAAACGGCGCCGTTTGTATATACCGCTGATTACTCGCATAATAATAAGGTTTGCATGTCAAAGGTATCTCTTCTATTTTACTTATCTCGGAGCGGTTGAATTCCGCTTTGGGGCTGATGACGAATACCTGGCGCAGATAATTGCGCAACTCTTTCAGTAATTCTTCTTTGTCCTTTAATATTCCTGTCAAGTGCAGCTCGTCTCTTTCCTGATTATAATTTAATTGTTGCCATACATATAATAGGTAATACACACGGTCTGTGGTTTGTTTGCATGGAAATGAGTTGATCAGTAATAAGTTGCCCTTATCAAAACAAAAACTTCCATTTGTTGCTCGCGTATGTATGTATATAGTTTCCGGCTGTTACCCAACCGGCTTTTCCGGGCGAAATATTCAGTCAGCGGGCTGGCGGTGGAGAAGAAACGAGCTGTAGGAAAATGTTCAGTCAGTAACAAATGGGTATGTTTGTCCATAGCAAAAGTATTACCACATTGCTTCTTCCCAGGACATTGCAAAGTACAATCTCGTTATTTCCTTTAGCTTTAGGAAAATTATGATAGAAAATTGTATCCATCTGTTCGTCTTCGAATAATTCCAAAGGAACAGGGGTGAAACGGGGAGTCATACAAGATGTTAACCCGTTTATACGGATACTTCAGCGCTTCTGTTTTAGTCAGCATATCTTTCAGATTGGCCGTCATGGAATATCCGGTGTTGACCGGATGCGGAACAAAGCAGAAATCATTATCTGTCAGTGGGTTATAGATAGAAAGAAAATCCATCCGCACTGAGGCGGATGGATAATGTATATTGTTCCGATTTTGTAAAATCGATACGTTCAGTCATTCTTATTCCCAGTTACCTGCGTTATTGTTAGGCTGTTCGATATCACCCACTCTTAAACCGCAATATTTACCCAATTTGGTCTGAAGGTCTTTAAGGTTAGCCAATTCTTGAGTATTCAAGCCGCCCAAATATGTTTCATACGGAGTTTGAGCTTGGAACAAGTTCAAAGGAGCACCGATTTGGTAGTATCGCTGCGGGTAACCATCTCAAATTGTACGCCGTTTCCGAAGGAACATATCTCAAAGAGTCTGCATTGAAGCCCGGAGCATAGATTGTATCTGTTACGGCAACCCATAAAGTATCACGTTTGAAGTTCATCAAACCTTCTTTTCAACTTCTTTCCAGTTACCGGTCTTTTTGGCTTTGTTGATGATTGCCATCGCTTTCTTTTCAGTCATACCGGCTTCCAGTTGTGTATCAGACAAAACTCCTTCTTTCTTTACAAACGGAAGTTTTGCAGTTTTGACGAAATCAATCAAGGTGTCGAAGCTTGCAGTATATCGTCCATTGTGCAGGTTACGGTATTCCAACTGTGCCTTACGGATGTCAATTAAGCGTGCAATAACTTGTTTCTCTCTAGTCTTTTAGCGTCATCGAAGTTGATCGGTCCCATGATACTGCCGTAGCAAACGTATATCAAACCGATAACGCAAGCAGCCAATACAATATTAATAACTGTTTTCATGATAAATATGTGTTTTTTAGTTTATATTCGCATCGCAAAAATAAAACAAATAAATCTAATAACGCACAGTTCAAGGAACTTTTATTACGCAATTATGATTAATAGTTATTTAGTGCAGCAAATTAAGGGAAATTTTCTATATAAACCAACTTTAGAACAAGAAAAAGCTGTTAAATTTTTAGCAGATTTTCTCTTTTCCCGCCAATCGGACTCGGTTTTCTCTTAAAGGGATATGCCGGTACGGGTAAAACATCCCTTATCGGAGCATTGGTGAAGACCTTGGACCAGTTACAGCAAAAGTGTGTTCTGCTTGCTCCGACGGGAAGGGCGGCTAAAGTCTTTTCACATTATGCACAGCATCCGGCTTATACTATCCATAAGAAGATTTACCGCCAGCGCAACTTTTCAAATGACCTGGACAACTTTTCTTTGGATGATAACCTGCATCAGCATACTTTGTTTATTGTGGATGAGGCGTCGATGATCGCTAATGACGGATTGGCGGGGCGGTCTTTGGTACAGGGCGTTTGCTGGACGACTTGATTCAATATGTATATGCCGGAACAGGTTGCCGTCTGATGCTGATAGGAGATACGGCGCAGCTTCCTCCGGTGGGAGAGGAGGAGAGTCCGGCTCTTTCGGCCGATAAGTTACGCGGGTATGGCATGGAAGTATATGAGGCGCAGCTCACTGAGGTGGTCCGTCAGATGCATGATTCGGGGATTCTTTGGAATGCGACAGAATTGCGCCGCTACATATCCGAGGAAAATTTTCTCACTTTGCCTTCTGTCCGTGTGGAAGGGTTTCCGGATATCCGGATGGTTTCTGGTAGTGAGCTGATTGAGGTAATCAATGATTGTTACGGTCAGGCAGGTATGGACGAAACGATTGTGGTCTGCCGTTCCAATAAACGGGCGAATATTTATAATAAGGGAATCAGGAATACGATTCTGTTTCGGGAGGATGAGCTGAACAGCGGTGACCTGCTGATGGTGGCGAAGAATAACTATTTTTGGACGGAGGGTTGTAAGGAGATTGATTTTATAGCCAATGGAGATATAGCTGTGGTTCGCCGTGTCCGTCGGGTGCGTGAGGCATACGGCTTTCGTTTTGCCGATGTGGTGCTGGCGTTCCCCGACTATGATGGTATGGAACTGGAGGTGAAACTTTTGTTGGATACCTTGCATACTGAAACACCCGCACTGCCTAAAGAATTGAATGACAAGTTGTTTTATTCGGTATTGGAGGATTATGCTGATATAACAGTGAAACGTGAGCGGATGAAGAAAATGAAAGCCGATCCTCATTACAATGCCTTGCAGGTGAAATATGCGTATGCCGTTACTTGTCACAAAGCGCAGGGTGGCCAGTGGAAACGGGTCTTTTGGATCAGGGTTATATGACGGAGGATATGTTGACTCCGGATTATTTCCGTTGGCTGTATACGGCTTTCACCCGTGCTACGGAAATTCTGTATCTAGTGAACTGGCCGAAGGAGCAGACGGAATGAGCGGGCAGTCAGTGAGGTGTTAATGACTGATGATATGTTTTCAACCGTTTGGTTAATGTTTTTTCTTTATGGCTAAGCCTTTTGAACGTTTGTATTCTATCTCCATAACCTTTGGAGTTAACTCCCAAGCTTATGGAGTTAACTCAAAGGTTATGGAGATAACTCCAAAGGCTTGGGAGATAGAAATCTTCCTTTTATTTCCCTTATCCATAAAGAAGAAAAGGCTTAGTAAACCAGATAAAAACTCCGCCATCGGCTTTCAGACCAGATGGCGGAGTTTTGATATATACGAAATATGGACGAAATTCGAATAGATTACAATGCAGCCAGCTCTATCACTTTATCAACAGCCGCATTCAGACCGTCGGGATTCTTACCGCCTGCCGTTGCGAAGTGGGGCTGACCACCGCCGCCGCCTTGAATCAGTTTGGCTGCTTCACGGACCAGTTTACCTGCATTCTGTCCGGCTTTTACCAGGTCTTCGCTAATCATGACAGTCAGCATCGGTTTGTTGTTGTCCACACTACCTATTACAACGAACAGATTGGCAGGAATCTCACCTTTCAGCTGGAAGGCAATATCTTTCACTACGTCGGCAGACATCGGAATGATGGCTTTCACCACTTTCACACCATTTATTTCTTTGGCATTCTCTACCAGTCTGGCTTTCAGTGCGGCGCCCTTTTCTTTCATGAACTCTTCCACCTGCTTCTTCAATCCTGCATTTTCGTCAATATACTTGCGGATGGCGACTTTCAGATCGGGAGCATTGTTGAACAATGCCTTCAAGTCATTCAGCGTATCTTGGACTGTATCCATCAATTCCTCTACTTTGGCACCCGTGATAGCTTCGATACGGCGCACACCGGCAGCAACAGAGCTTTCGCTGATAATACGGACCATACCGATCTTGCCTGTAGCCGGAACGTGGGTACCTCCACAGAATTCAATAGAGTTTCCGAATTGGACAACACGTACCTCATCACCGTATTTTTCACCGAACAAAGCAATAGCACCCAGTTCTTTTGCCTTTTCGATAGGAAGATTGCGGTATTCCGTCAAAGGGATGTTCTCGCGGATTTTGGCATTTACCAAATGTTCCACTTCACGAAGTTGCTTGTCAGTCACTTTCTGGAAGTGAGAGAAGTCGAAACGTAATGACTCAGGGGTTACCAAAGAACCTTTTGTTCTACGTGAGTTCCTAATACCTGGCGCAACGCTTCGTCCAGCAAGTGAGTACAAGAGTGGTTGGCGGCACAGGCGGCACGTTTTTCTGTATCTACACAAGCTATCATCGGAACGTCAAGGTGTTCGGGCAGTTTTGGTGATATGGATAGGAAGGTTGTTTTCCTTCTTGGTGTCAATGATTTCAATGGTTTCGAATTCGCTTACGATCACCCTGTATCACCTACCTGACCACCACTTTCGGCATAGAAAGGAGTATCGCTCAGTACAATTTGATACAGTGTCTGGTTTTCTGCTTGATCTGGCGATAGCGCAGGATGCTGGTTTCATATTCGGTAAAGTCATAACCTACAAAGTGGGTGTCACCTTCCTTTATGGTGATCCAGTCGCCGGTTTCAACGGCTGCCGCGTTACGGGCGCGTTCTTTTGTTTCTGCATTTCGGCGTTGAACTCTTCTTCGTTTACAGTCATGCCGTTTTCGCGGAGAATCAGTTCTGTCAGGTCGAGGGGAAACCGAAAGTGTCATATAATGTAAAGGCATCCACACCGCTGATCTCTTTTTCCCGGCAGCTTTGGCATCGTTCATAGTCTTGTCCAACAGACGGATACCTGTTTCCAGTGTGCGCAGGAAAGATTCTTCTTCTTCTTTGATCACTTTCTCGATCAGTGTTTTCTGTGCGTTCAACTCCGGATAGGCCTCGCCCATATTCTCAATCAATACAGGCAGCAGCTTGTACATGAATGCTTGTTTCTGTCCCAGGAAAGTATATCCGTAACGGACGGCACGGCGGAGGATACGGCGGATTACATAGCCGGCTTTTGCGTTGCTGGGCAACTGGCCGTCGGTGATTGAGAATGCGATGGTACGGATATGGTCGGCTATAACGCGCATGGCGATATCTTTCTGGTTGTCTTGACCATAGGTGGTTCCTGCCATTTCGGCAATGGCTTTCAGTATCGGTTGGAACACATCAGTGTCATAGTTGGATGTCTTGCCTTGCAGTGTGCGCACCAAACGTTCGAATCCCATACCGGTATCGATCACTTTGGCGGGAAGACCTTCCAGTGAACCGTCTGCTTTGCGGTTGAACTGCATGAATACAAGATTCCAGATCTCGATTACTTGCGGATGATCCTTATTTACCAGTTGGTTGCCGGGGATTTGAGCTTTTCTTCTTCCGAACGTGAGTCGATATGGATTTCGGAACACGGGCCGCAGGGACCTGTATCACCCATTTCCCAGAAGTTGTCATGTTTGTTGCCATTGAGGATATGGTCTTTCGGCAGGAACTGTTCCCAGTAAGAGGCGGCTTCGTTGTCCCGTTCCAGTCCTTCTTCGGGACTTCCTTCGAATACGGTGGCATACAGATCTTTCGGATCTATCTTCAGTACATCTACCAGATATTCCCATGCCCAGCCGATAGCTTCTTTCTTGAAGTAATCTCCGAAAGACCAGTTGCCCAGCATTTCGAACATAGTATGGTGGTAGGTATCATGTCCCACTTCTTCCAGGTCATTGTGCTTGCCGCTTACACGCAAACATTTTGTGAGTCCGCGACTCTTTTGTATTTGGCCGGGTGGTTGCCCAGAATAATGTCTTTGAACTGGTTCATACCTGCATTGGTGAACATCAATGTGGGGTCATCTTTAATGACCATCGGAGCCGATGGGACAATCTGGTGTCCTTTCGACTCGAAAAGCTTTTGAAAGAATCTCTAATTTCTTTAGCTGTCATCATGTCGCTTATAATATATTGTCTTCTAGTTAATATTCTCAAAAGGATTTGCAAAGATAATTGGTTTTATTATTTTTGTCGTCAAGAATTGTGCAAAATATTGATGTGTTGTGCATTAAAACTTCAAAAGCAGAATTAGATGCGTAAAGTCTACTATATTTATAATCCTAAGACCCGAACTTATGACCGCATTTACCCTACAGTGAGGCAGCGTGCCTTAAGCATCTTGCGCCGTTTGTTTGTGGGAATGGGCTTGGGGCAGGCAGTTTCATTATCTTATTATTGATCTTTGGTTCTCCGTCCGAGAAGGAGCTCCGTATAGAGAATACCCGTTTGCTGGCCCAGTATAATGTGTTGTCCCATCGTCTGGATGAGGCTATGGGGGTGATGCAGGATATCCAGCAGCGTGATGATAATTTGTATCGGGTGGTGTTGCAGGCCGATCCTGTATCGGATGCAGTCCGTAAGGCCGGTTATGGGGGACAAACCGCTATGAACAGTTGCGGGATATGGCGAATGCCGATCTGGTTATCAATACCACTCAGAAGCTGGATATGTTGAACCGGCAGCTTTATATCCAGTCCAAGTCTTTTGACGAGGTGGTGGATTTGTGCAAGAATCATGACGAGATGCTGAAATGTATTCCGGCCATAATGCCGGTATCCAATAAGAATTTGAAGAAGACGGCTTCAGGTTACGGTGTACGTATAGATCCTATTTATAAAACAGCCAAGTTTCATGCGGGAATGGATTTCTCTGCCAATATAGGTACTCCTGTTTATGCTACGGGAGACGGAACGGTGGTAAAGGCGGGATGGGAAACCGGTTATGGAAATCTGATCCAGGTGGATCATGGTTTCGGGTATGTGACTTGGTATGCACATTTAAGCAAGTATAAGGTTCGCCCGGGGCAAAAGGTGGTACGTGGGGAAGTGATAGGGAGGTAGGAAATACGGGCAAGAGTACCGGGCCGCACTTGCACTATGAAGTGCACGTGAAAGGAAAAGTGCAGAATCCTGTGAATTATTATTTCATGGATTTGAGTGCGGAAGATTATGACAAGATGATACAGATTGCAGCCAATCACGGTAAGGTATTTGACTAGCCGTGAATTTTTAATTCTTAATTTTAATTTACCATGGCCTATAATCCGAATAAAGAATTGAAACTTTACTATTCCATTGGGGAAGTGGCGAAGATGTTTGATGTAAATGAATCCTTGTTGCGTTATTGGGAAAAGGAATTTCCTATTATTTCGCCCAAGAAGGCGGGAGGGAATGTCCGTCAGTATCGTAAAGAGGATATTGAGAATATCCGGCTGGTCTATCATCTGGTGAAAGAGAAAGGGATGACTTTACAGGGGCCAAGCAGAAACTGAAGATGAACAGGGAAACCACTATCCGTACTACGGAGATTTTGGACAGATTGAAACTGATACGTGAGGAATTGGTTAGTATGCGTAAAGAACTGGATTACCTGACTTAAGAATATTCACCACAGATTGCACGGATTAAAACGAGTTGCAGATAATCGTTATGGACAAATCAGTGTAATCTGCGGTGAAACTGGTATTGGTTAATTCGGCTGGTCTTCGAACTTTTCGATACGGGTGACGGTTTTATCTCATCTATTTTCCTTAGGTTGGTAGTGATGGATTTTACATCATCCACATCGTGCACAAATAGCTGTATTCTTCCTTCAAAGATACCATCGTTACTTTCAATATTCAACTTGTGGATATTTACATTCAATTGTTGTGAAATGATTTCTGTTACCTTGTTTAACAGACCGATGTGGTCAATACCTTTTATGTAGATATTTACAGGGAAGTACAAGGACTTTCCAGTCTCCCATTGGACAGCCAACAAGCGGTTGCCATAACTGCTTTTCAGTTTGGTAGCCAACGGACATTGGCGTTTGTGGATGATGATACGATTATTGTCGCCTATATATCCCAAAACGTCATCTCCCGGAATAGGCTTGCAGCATTCTGCTATCACATAGTTCTTTTGGATAGCTTCGGGAGTCAGTTTCAATATTTTCTTGCTATCTATCTTTGGTAGGGGAACCTTCTCTTCTGTCGGTTTCTCCTTGTTTGTCTTGCTGCCTCCGAAAGCGAAAGAGATATACTTTTCCAGTTACTGGAAACCGGTTTGTCTTTCAGTTCGTTTTTATCGTTTTCTCCTAGAATGATTGTTTTGAATCCGATGGCTGCAAACAATTCTTCCTGTGTCTTGAGGGTATGCAGATTACAGATCTTTCGTATGTTTTCGGGAGTGTACTCTACTCCCTCCCTGGAGAAGAATTCCCGTAACATTTCCTCACCGGCCTGCTGCATACCTCGCTGTTCGCGTTTCAGTATGGCCTGTATCTTAGCCTTGGCTTTTGCAGTGGTGGCAAAGTTTATCCACGAAGGCTGTACATGTTGTGATTTGGAAGTAAGAATCTCCACCTGGTCGCCGCTTTGCAGTTTGTGGCTCAAGGGCACCAGCTTGTGGTTGACTTTAGCTCCGATGCAATGGCTGCCCAAGAATGTATGGATGGAGAATGCAAAATCCAGTGCCGTACAGTTTTGCGGCATCGTTTTGATTTCACCTTTCGGAGTGAAGACAAATATTTCAGAAGCGAACAGGTTCAGTTTGATGGTATCCAGAAAGTCCATGGCATCCGGTTGCGGATCATCCAGAATTTCCTTGATGGTACGCAGCCATTTTTCCAGTTCGCCCTCGTCTTCACTGCCTCCGCCTTCTTTATATTTCCAGTGTGCGGCAAAGCCTTGTTCGGCTACATCATTCATCCGCTCGCTGCGTATCTGCACTTCTATCCATTGGCCTTTGTTGCTCATCAGAGTTACGTGAAGTGCCTGATAGCCGTTGGCTTTAGGATGGCTTACCCAGTCGCGCAAGCGGTCTGGGTGCGGTTTATAAATCTTGGATATGGATACGTATATGTTAAAGCACTCGTTGAGTTCTTCTTCCGGATTTTTGGGACAGAAGATGATACGGACGGCCAGGATATCATATATTTCTTCAAATGTGATATGCTTGGTCTGCATCTTGTTCCAGATGGAATAAGGGGATTTGACTCGTGCTATCAATTGATAGCTGATACCCATTTTGTCCAGTTGTGCGCGGATAGGTGCTGTAAATTCACGGAATACTTCTTCGCGTTCCGCTTGTGTCTCTTGTAGCTTGGATTCTATCTGTGCATATTCTTCCGGATGCTCATATTTGAAACTGAGATCTTCCAGTTCTGTCTTTATTTTGTTTAACCCCAAGCGGTTAGCCAGTGGCGCATAGATGTATAAGGTTTCTCCGGCAATTTTGTATTGCTTGTTGGGAAGCATGGAGCCAAGTGTACGCATATTATGCAGACGGTCGGCTATTTTGATGAGGATAACCCGGATGTCATCACTCATGGTCAGTAGCAATTTCTTGAAATTCTCGGCTTGTGCGGAAGCCCGGTCTCCGAATATGCCGCCGGATATTTTAGTCAGGCCATCTACAATCTGTGCGATTTTAGGACCAAACAGATTTTCAATGTCTTCCACAGTGTAGTCTGTATCTTCAACCACATCATGCAGTAAAGCCGAACAAATGGAAGTTGATCCCAGTCCTATTTCGGTACATACAATTTTAGCAACGGCTATGGGATGCATGATGTATGGTTCACCCGAGCGTCGTTTTACTCCTTTATGTGCTTGTTTGGCAAAATTGAATGCCTTTGTGATGATTTCTACTTTTTGCGGTGCTTGGTCGCTAGATAACTGTCCAAAAGTTCCTGAAACCCTTGGTTTATCATTTCCTCATCCGCCTGTTCCTGAGTCTGCTTTTCATCCGTCATATCTTTGCCTCCTATAATCTATACTGCAAAATATACAAAAACATATTCAAGCAAGTATTTTCAGAAAATGTATAGTGTTAAATCTGTATTTTTATCAATCATCTGATCCGCAAACTTCTTCCGGCTCTGATATTATTGCCCTTTATACCGTTTAGATTACGTAATTGGCTGATGGATACGTGGTATTTGGCAGCAATTCCTCCCAATGTGTCTCCTTGTTTGATTTTATGATAAAGAGTTCCCTTGGATGAGCGGTTTCTGCTACTGGTTGTTTCCTTGATGGCTACCGTTTTCTTTTGGTCAGATATTCATTGGGCTTATAAGCGAACACGCTGTCTTGGCGGTCAATGAAAGTACTGACAAAGTTATTGGGCAGACGAAGTGCGCACAACTCGCTGTTACCGGGAATAATGTCCTTTTGTATTGGGGTTCAGGCTGCGAAGCTGGTCTAGGTTGATGTTGCATACTTCTGCCACTTGTTGTAAGTGGAGGTCTTTGTTAATGTGAATGGTGTCTGTAGCGTTGGGAAGCTGTGTTTCCATGGGACAGATGCCATGTTCGCAATAATAGGTCATGATGTAGTTTGCCGCTATGAAAGCAGGAACGTACCCACGGGTTTCTTTGGGCAGATAGTTGTAGATTGTCCAATAATCCGTGGCTCCTCCGGCACGGCGTATGGCTTTGTTGATAGTGCCCGGCCCGCAGTTGTAAGCTGCCAATACCAGATTCCAGTCTTGATAGATGTCGTACAGGTCTTTCAGGTAACGTGCTGCCGCCCAAGTTGATTTGACCGGGTCCCGTCTTTCGTCTATCAGACTATTGTTCTTCAGCCCGTATATTTTTCCTGTACCCAGCATAAACTGCCACAAGCCGGTAGCTCCCTGGCGGGAAACAGCGACAGGATTTAAGGCGGACTCTATAATCGGCAGATATTTCAGTTCTTGAGGAAGGTCGTATAAATCAAGTGCTTCTTCAAAGATAGGCATATAAAATTGGTTGCCGCAAGCATAAAGGATACTTTATTGCGCAGACGGACGGCATACATATCAATGAATTTGCGTACTGCCTCATTGTAAGGCATTTCTATGATAGAGGGAATACGTGACAGACGATCCATATAGATGGAATCACTTACAACAGGGTTGGTAGAGGCCATTGTGCAGTTCTCTCCCAATGTGATGTGATTCTTAGATTGCCAGTCCCAGTAAAGACTGTCCATTTCTGACTGCATACTTTCAGGAACATCAATAATTTCTTCTTTTCCTGTAGTTTGCGAGTGAACGGTAATACTTTGGGTTTGTGCGCTTATTCCCGTTGTTCCTATAAATGTAAATAAACCAATTAAAAGTTTTTCATGCGATTAAAATTTGAAGCTGCATTGCAGGCCTATTGTATTAGGTATCCTGCTCCGGCCGTCATTAAAAATAACAGGTTGTATTTGAAGACCTAAGTCTTTGGATATGTCAAAATCAGATAGTTCGGCATCCACGTATGCGTCTATGACAGACAGTATATATACACCGATAAAACAGAATATGCTTAAATCCCGATTTCGGCGATAGAAATCTTTTCGTTTTTAAAGGTGTCCTCCATACCTTCCGCGCTCATGCCATGAGGCAGGAAGTCTTCGTAGCTTTGGTATCAGGGTCATCGTCCATAATATCCAGATAGGCTTGAGAATAGTCCTTGTACATTCTGTTGTTCCAGGTCAGCGCATATGCACATCCCACAAAACCACCATATACTATCGGCAGTTTCCAATATTTACGGTTGTATATCTGTCCTCCGCCGGGAATTACCAACGCCAGCCAGATGGCACGGTTGGAGTTCGGGATAAACCGGGGTTTTGTTTCGGCAGCCATTGCTTTCTGTATGGAATCATTTTACGGACTAAAGCGGCAGTATCAACAGGTGCTTCCATATTTTCTATCTTTTGCCGTTCTTCCAGCAGTTTCAGGCTGTCAATGACAAGTGAATCTTTGACTTGTATAATAGAATCTGTCTTTATACCCATACGGCGGTTGCGTGCCTTTTGGGCGTGAACATTCATGCTTCCAGCCATCATAAGGCATAAAAGCAGGAATGTAAACAGTTTATATGTGGATGTTCTTCTTTTCAATGTAGTAATAACGCTTTATTCTTTCTTTTCAGTGAATCCAGTATTTCCATGATTCGTTCCAAGTCCTCTTCGTTATTGAACGGAATACTGATCTTGCCTTTTCCTTTGGCTGTACATGATAGCTGTACTTTCGAACCGAAGAATCCGCAGAGGTGGCTTTGCAGCAAAGTGTATTCCTCGGATAGTTTGGAGCCTTTCGGTTTGATCTTCTTCCCACCGCTGTCCACTGTCTCGCCACTGCTCAGTGCCTTGACAATTTCTTCCACTTTACGGACAGAATAGCCTTGTGACTGTATTTCATTAAAGATACGTATTTGGGTCTTAGGATCATCTAAGGACAATAAGGCACGGGCGTGTCCCATGTCTATTTCGCGGTTTTCAATGCTACTTGAATCTGGGCCGGAAGTTTCAGCAGGCGCAGATAATTGGCGATAGTGGTACGTTTTTCCCTACACGTTCGCTCAGCCGTTCCTGTGTCAATGCATATTGTTCCAATAAATGTTGATAAGCCAGTGCAATCTCCAATGAATTCAAATCTTCACGCTGAATATTTTCAATCAACGCCATTTCCATTACATTCTCGTCATCGGCTGTGCGGATGTATGCCGGAATAGATTTAAGTCCTGCCTGTATGGAGGCGCGGTAACGACGTTCTCCGGCTATGATCTGGTAAGAGTCTTCACTCAGTTGACGCAACGTAATGGGTTGGATGATACCAATTTCGGCAATAGAGTCGGCCAACTCCTGTAACGCCACCGGATCAAATTCACGACGCGGTTGGTTAGGGTTGACGGATATTTTGCTCAGTTCTATCTCGTTGATAGAAGATGAGCCGGCTGTCTTTACTTCTTCAGTCGAGATCAGTGCGTCAAGCCCGCGTCCTAAAGCAAATTTCTTCTGTACTGCCATTGTTTACTTACTGTTACGTGTTATAATTTCTTGTGCCAATGCCAAATGATTCTTGGCTCCGGTAGAGTCGGCATCATACAATATTGCAGGAATGCCGTGGCTGGGAGCTTCGCTCAGTTTGACGTTACGCTGTATAATTGTCTTGAATACCAATTCTTGAAAATGGCGTTTCACTTCATCATAAATCTGGTTGGCCAGACGCAGACGTGAATCGAACATTGTCAGCAGGAAGCCTTCTATTTCCAGTGAAGGATTCAGTTTCGATTTAATAATCTTAATGGTATTCAGCAATTTGCTGATGCCCTCTAATGCAAAATATTCGCATTGAACAGGGATAATCACTGAATCGGCTGCTGTCAGCGCATTGATTGTTATCAAGCCTAACGACGGGGAGCAGTCTATCAGGATATAGTCATATTCGTCCCGCATTGGGGCTAATACTTTTCATGATCTTCTCGCGGTCTTCCAAGTTCAGCATTTCTATTTCTGCGCCAACCAGGTCGATGTGTGAAGAAACAATGTCGAGTCCGTCAATGTCGGTGGTATAAATTGCTTCCCGTATATCGGCTTCGTTGATAATACATTCATAGATAGAGCATTCTACCTCTTTGATGTTCACACCCAATCCTGATGATGCGTTGGCCTGAGGGTCTGCATCAATAACCAGCACCTTTTCTCCAGTGTTGCCAGAGAAGCTGCGAGGTTAATCGTTGTGGTAGTTTTACCTACGCCACCTTTTGATTGGCTAAAGCAATAATTTTTCCCATATTAATCAGTTTTTCTCGCTGCGAAGTAACAAATAATAGGTGATTGCACCTATAAAAACGGCAGACATTAGCAAAACTGTTGATAACTCATTGGTTTTGTTAATAACTCAACGGCGGCAAAGATAGAAATTTTCATTCAATTCTATTCTATTTTTAGCACTGGGTTGTAGAACATTAAGATAATTTTCTTTTCCGGTGAGGGGTAGTTCCGGCAAAGAGTTGTATCTTTACGCTCCGAGAAAAGAGTGGAAAAATATGAAGAAAGAAAAACCGTTGATATTGCTGTCAAATGATGACGGCGTGGAAGCTAAGGGATTGAATGAATTGATACGCGGGTTGCGTGGAATGGGTGAGATAATCGTAATGGCACCGGACGGTCCTCGTTCGGGAGCTTCGGGGCGATCACTTCCGAGCATCCTGTGAAGTATTACAAGGTACGTGAAGAGGAGGATTTGACTGTGTATAAATGTACGGGCACACCGGTAGATTGTGTGAAACTGGCATTGCATACGGTGGTTCCCCGTCGTCCCGATGTGGTGATAGGTGGAATAAACCACGGTGATAATTCTTCAGTGAATGTGCATTATTCCGGTACGATGGGGTAGTGATTGAAGGGTGTCTGAAGGGGATCTCTTCTATCGGATATTCATTATGTAATCATTTTGCGGATGCTGATTTCTCTTCATCGCTGCCTTATATACGCCGTATTACTGAGCAGGTCCTGGAGCATGGCTTGCCTTTGGGGATTTGCTTGAATGTGAACTTTCCGGATACAGCTTCCTTGAAAGGGGTACGCATCTGCCGTCAGACGAATGGGGCTTGGATTAATGAATGGAAGCGTAGTCTGCATCCTCGGGGAGAGTATTTCTGGCTGACCGGAGAGTTTGATAACTATGAACCGGAAGCGGAAGATTCGGATCACTGGGCATTAGGACATGGGTATGTGGCGGTAACTCCGACCCAAATTGATGTGACTGCTTATGGGATGATGAATGAGTTGAAAAACTGGAATCTGGAAGTATGAAATACTATTTGATAGTAGGCGAGGCATCAGGCGATTTGCACGCATCTAATTTGATGCGTGCCTTGATACAGGAAGATCCGGAAGCAGAATTCCGTTTCTTTGGCGGGGACTTGATGACGGCTGTTGGTGGAACGCGGGTGAAGCATTACAAAGAACTGGCTTATATGGGTTTTATCCCGGTGTTGTTGCATTTGCGTACTATCTTTCGGAATATGAAAGAATGTAAGCAGGACATTGTTCGTTGGGCTCCTGATGTAGTGATTCTGGTGGATTATCCCGGCTTTAACCTGAAAATAGCCGAGTTTATAAAGAAGCAGACGAAAATACCTGTCTACTATTATATTTCTCCTAAAATATGGGCTTGGAAAGAGTATAGGATTAAAAATATCAAGCGGGATGTGGACGAACTGTTTTCCATCCTGCCTTTTGAGGTTGAGTTTTTGCCGGACATCAGTACCCTGTTCATTATGTGGGTAATCCTTGTGTAGATGCAGTGGATGCTTATTGTAAGGAACATCCGGATGGATTTCCGGAATTTGTGGCGGATAATGGCTTGTCCGAAAAGCCTGTTATCGCATTGTTGGCGGGCAGCCGGAAACAGGAAATCAAAGACAACCTGCCGATGATGCTGGAGGCTGCTGCTCCGTTTACCAAAGATTATCAATTGGTGCTGGCAGGGGCTCCGGGATGAACCCTGCCTATTATTCGGATTATATAAATCCGAATGTACCGGTTAAAATCATTTTCGGACAGACCTACAGGTTGTTGCAGCACGCGCAGGCGGCATTGGTGACTTCGGGTACTGCAACTTTGGAAACAGCTCTTTCCGTGTTCCTCAAGTGGTGTGTTACTATACTCCGGTAGGGAAATTTATCGCTTTTCTTCGCCGGCATATTCTAAAAGTGAAATATATTTCGTTGGTTAATCTGGTAGCCGACAAGGAAGTGGTTCGTGAACTGGTGGCGGATACGATGACGGTGGATAACGTGCGTTCAGAGTTAGAATCTCTTTTATATAATAAGGTATACAGAAATAAGGTGTTGGAAGAGTATGATCGTATTATTCAGATTTTAGGTCCGGCAGGAGCTTCGGGGACAGCAGCCCGTGAAATGGTAGCTTTGTTGAAGAAATAAACTTTTCACGATCTCTTTTGTTCTTTCGGGTAAACAACTTAAACCCTGGAAGTATATGAAATATTTTTTCAATCTATGTTAGGGGCGATGCTTCTTTTGAGCGGAGTATTCGCCTTTTCATCTTGTGGTAATGATGAAAGTGATCCGGACAGTACGGTGACTATAGCTATGGCTACCGTAGAAAAACAACCTCAGTATGATGCTCCTTATTTGGTGTTGGACAACGGAGAGAAGTTGTGGGTGGTGCAGCATATTGTTCCTTACCGGGATTTGAAGGCAGGAGAACGGATTTTGGAAATTATTCTTTTGGAAGCCGGTGAAAGTGGATTTGCTTATAATATCCGTTTGAATGACTATACCTTAGTACCTGTTCAGGAAATTATCGGATTGAACCCCGATAATATGGACAGTATTGGAAATATGAAAGTACAGATCAAGGATATGTGGCCTTCTGATGACTATCTGAATGTACGTTTTATGTTGAATTTTCCCAGTCCGCAGAAACCTATTCTTAATCTGGTTGTGAATGAGATGATTCCTTGGACAAAGGACGGATATGCGCATTTGGAACTCCGCTATAATAACAACGGAAGTCAGGGCAGATTGGTACCTGGTATGGTTTCTTTTAAATTAGGTGATTATTCACCGGAAAACAGTGAATTGAAAGGAATAAAGGTATTGGTTAATCCTGTGGACGGGGAAGAAAAACATATATTTTCTCTTATCCGCTCACTGGCGAGGATGTACCGGGCTTTAATCCTTTGGATTTGGCAGAGTTAAAATAAAGAAACTACATACAGATAGACTACTGCTGCCGGGATTGCGAGAATCGCGCTGTCAAAACGGTCGAGCATTCCACCGTGTCCCGGTAAAATATTGCCCGAATCTTTGATGCCTAGACGGCGTTTTAATAAAGATTCCGTTAAATCTCCCAGGTTCCGAATACTACCACTGTCAATGCTAGTCCGATCCATACTCCGGTAGACATGAAAGGGAAGAAGTGAGATAGCAGGAAAGAAGCTATGATACAGAAAATGCCGCCGCCAATAGAGCCTTCCCATGACTTCTTAGGAGAGATGCGTTCAAATAGTTTATGTTTGCCAAACAGCATGCCTGTACAGTAAGCACCTGTATCATTCACCCAGTTGAATATAAAAATAGATAGTGGGAGAATAGCGTTGTATTGTGAAAGGCTGGCTGTTTCGTCCGAATGGAAAGCCAATACATTCAGCAAAGCGAATGGCAAGGCAATATACATCTGGCTTAACATGGCATAAGCCCAATTATTCAGCGGGTTTTCTTTTTCAAATAAAGTTCGCTGACCATCAGATAAATAAATAAAGCTAAATAAGGAATAAATATACCTGTTTGTGAAGGATCTATTCCAAAATAGAAAAAGCACAGGAAAAGAAAAATTCCGCTGAGAATACATATACGTTTATTTACTTGTATTCCTTCTACATGATTGACCAAATTACAGAATTCATTGATTGCCAATGCGCTGATAATGGCAAATAGGATGCCGAATGAGACAGCCCCTCCCACGATGCAGCCTATCAGTACTGCAACAAAAATAATTCCGGTTATGGCACGTTGTAAGAAATTGCTTTTCACGGTCGTTAGTCTTAAGTGATTCAAAATCAAAGTAGAAGATCTGTTTTTTCATTCTGAGTGGCCATGAAGAATCCGGATATATCTGGATTATTACGGACTCTTTGTATCATTCAGAATGACAATGCTTATATAGTTGACAGATCTTTCTACAATGTTATGCTTCTTTTTCCTTTTCCTCAGAATCTGAAGAATTCTTCTCTTCAAAATCTTCGGTTACTTCTACTGGTTTTGCTGTAGCTTCTAAAGCCATAATTTCTTCTGAACGTGAAGTCCAGGGCGTTTGCCGAAAATGCGTTCCACATCTTCGGCGAAAATTACTTCTTTTCAACCAACAGACGGGCCAGCTCGTTGTGACCATCTTTATGTTCGGATAATATTGCTTTTGCCCGATCATATTGTTCGTTGATCATTCTTTTCACTTCTTCGTCAATCAGTTCGGCTGTACGTTCACTGTAAGGCTTGCTGAAAGAGTATTCATCGTTGCTGTAATAACATAAGTTGGGTAACTTTTCACTCATTCCGGCATAAGCAATCATTCCATATGATTGTTTTGTCACACGTTCCAAATCGTTCATGGCACCGGTTGAAATATGTCCGGTGAACAGTTCTTCGGCTGCACGTCCACCTAAAGTGGCACACATTTCATCCAGCATCTGCTCTTTGGTTGTGATCTGCCGTTCTTCGGGCAAATACCATGCGGCTCCCAATGCACGTCCACGGGGAACAATGGTTACCTTAATCAAAGGATTGGCATGTTCCAAAACCAAGACAGCGTAGCGTGACCGGCTTCGTGTAAGGCAATAGTACGCTTTTCTTCGGCAGTCATGATTTTGGTTTTCTTTTCCAAACCACCGATAATACGGTCTACAGCATCTAGAAAATCTTGTTTCCCAACCGCATTCTTACCATGGCGGGCGGCGATCAGTGCTGCTTCATTACATACATTGGCAATATCTGCCCCACTGAATCCCGGAGTTTGACGGGCGAGCAAATCCAGATCAACACTTTCGTCCAGTTTTAAAGGCTTCAAATGTACTCCGAATACTTCTTTACGTTCGTTTAAGTCGGGTAAGTCAACATGAATCTGGCGGTCAAAACGACCGGCACGCAATAATGCCTTATCCAATATATCCGCGCGGTTGGTAGCGGCCAAAATGATCACACCGCTATTTGAACCAAAACCGTCCATTTCTGTCAATAATTGGTTTAATGTATTTTCGCGTTCATCATTTCCACCCATGCTTGGATTTTTGCCACGGGCACGTCCTACCGCGTCAATTTCATCAATGAAAATAATGCAAGGAGCTTTCTCTTTCGCCTGGCGGAACAAGTCACGTACACGGGATGCACCTACTCCGACAAACATTTCCACAAAGTCGGAACCCGAAAGCGAAAAGAAAGGTACATCCGCCTCACCGGCAACAGCTTTTGCCAGCAAAGTCTTACCGGTTCCCGGAGGGCCTACCAGTAAAGCGCCTTTAGGTATCTTACCTCCCAGCTCCGTGTATTTCTGAGGTTGTTTCAGAAACTCTACAATTTCCTCCACTTCTTGTTTAGCTTCCGCTTGTCCGGCTACATCTTTAAAAGTAATCCGGTTAGTTTTGTCTCCTTTTCGTATACCTGAGCTTTGCTTTTACCTACGTTGAACGGATTGGCGCCTCCGGCCCTGCTCCGCCGCTCATGCGGCGCATGGCAAACATCCAGATACCGATCAACAGTAAAACGGAGCGATATTCCAAAATAATGCACCGAAGTAGTCGCGTTTCTTTTCATAACTGATAGATCCGGTAAAATGACCTTCTTCCTGTGCCTTTTCCATGAATTTATCCAATGACTCCATGGAACCTATTTCTACGTTCAAGGCTGGATTACGACCTACTTTTTATAGTCATTTTAAATACATCTTTAACAAATTCCGGTTTAATGTACATTTCTACCGTGTTGTCATCGTATGCAATTATTTTATTGGCATATCCCTTGTTTATCATATCTTTAAACTCGGTATATGTTATTTGTTTGTCAATTCCTCCTTCTTGATTGGAAAAGTAGAGGATGGCAAAACTCATGGCAATGATAACATACAGCCAACTCAAATTGAAGCGTGGCATATTTATCTTTGGTTTATTATTGGTATTTTCACTCATTTTGATTCTGTATTGGATTAGTCTAGATCAGGAATTTGGGTTAGTTTGGCATCTGCCCATAAATGTTCCAGATTATAAAATTTCTTGTTTCCGGCAAAAGACATGTACCAGTACATCACTGTAGTCCATTGCAACCCATTCTGCGTTTCTCAGTCCGTCTATTCCCGTAGGTTTGTCATTTATTTCTTTATGTACATATTCCTTGACTGAGTCAACGATAGCTGTAACTTGACTTGGGGAATTACCTTGACAGATTACGAAATAGCTGCAAATGGTATCATTAATGGCGGTGAGGTCCGCTATTACAATGTTTTTACCTTTCTTTTCTTGAATGCCTTCTGTTATTTTTTTACTAAAGTCTCTGCTTCGTTCATTATAATGTTATTAACAACTGATTATTCTAATATATGTATTTACAACAATGCACAAAGATACTTGGTTTTCTCATTCTAGCGAAAAATGTGCATTAAATATATTCGGTTTTTTTTTTTAGTTAGAGAATCTTTTTATTGTTATGTTAAGTCTAGAATGATGATACACGGTCAAGAAGGATAAGGAAGGCCGGAAAAGAAGGCAAATGGAGAAAAAAAATCTTGATTAGAAAAAAGCTTCAAAAATTTGTGGATTAAATAAAAGCCGTATCTTTGCAGCGTCAAAATCAAAACGGGTGTTTTGATAGGAAAATTGGGATATGGTGTAATGGTAACACAACAGATTCTGGTCCTGTTTTTCCAGGTTCGAATCCTGGTATCCCAACAGACAAACCACTTGTCAAAGACAAAGATCTTCTAAAATTATAATTTTAGAAGATCTTTTTATTTTGTGTTGGTTATCTTAAGATTAGTAGTATATGAAAAGAGTCTAACGCATTTGCGTTAGACTCTTTCATATAACTGTTTTATTCGTTTTTCATTGATTGGTCGATCACCTCAATTTTTTCAAGATCAATTCTAGGTCTGCTTTGAGTTTTTCCACTTTACGATTCATTTCCGTAACCAAACTGCTACCTTTTTGGAAGAACTGGTCAGGAAGCCCAAATTGTTCTCATAAGTCTGAATTTCGTTCTTCATATTTTCGTAAGCACGAACCAGTTTTTCACGTTCACGATAAAGGTTGCCTTCCTTGCTGATGGTTGATTTAAAATTGCTTAATTTTTTCTGTGATGCGGAAAGATTCAGCTTGTCAAACAACTTGTCGATGACACCATGATATTGCTTGTACAGTTTATCTTTTCTTTAAACGGTACATGACCGATGCCGTTCCATTCTTTCATTAATTCTCGAATGGTGTTTCCCGCATCCTCTTCCGGTGTTTCCTGTGCGTCAATTGCATTTAATTTTTCAATGATCGCCTTTTTCTGAACCATGTTTTCCTGTTCAACCGAGCGTTGTGAAGAAGTCGCCTTGTTCTTTTGCTCGAAGAAATAATCACATGCGGCAATGAATCGTTTCCATACGGCATCCGAATACTTTTAGGTACAGGACCGATTGTTTTCCATTCCTTTGTAATTTGCTTAGAATATCAGCAGTTGCTTTCCAGTCTGTGCTTTCTTTTAGTGCTTCTGCTTTTCACATAATGCTTTCTTCTTTTCCAGATTGCCTGCCATACTTTCCTTGATGGATTTGAAGAACTCGGCTTTGCGTTTGAAAAACTCATCACAAGCGGCACGGAAACGTTCGAATATCTTCACGTTCATTTTTGAGGTGCGTAACCAATTGTTTTCCATTTAGCTTGCAAAGCAATGATTTCCTGAGTTTTGTTTTCCCAGTCTTGGAAAGTAGTGAACGTATCGTATTCCATTGCTTCCACAATTTCACAGATTACGGTCTTTTCATCCAAATTACGTTGCTCTTTTTCTTTTAAGGCTTCGAAATGTTGCTGGTGACGACGGTTTACGGCTGTAGAGGCAGTTTTGAACCGGGTCCATATATCTTCGCGCAATTCTTTTGCAACAGGACCCGTATTCCGGAATTCCTGATGTAACTTTTGTAATTGGTGGAAAGCGGAAATCACATCTTCTTCATCAGCCAATTTCTCTGCGGCTTCACAGAGATGAGTTTTATTTCAAGATTCTTTTAAAATCATACTCACGGAATTCATTGTTCAGCTTTATCAAGTCATAGAACTTTTCTGCATAGTGCTGATAATTTTTCCATAGTTCATTTACCTTGGCAGCCGGCACCTGTTTTATATCGTTCCATTCCTGTTGCAGTTTCTTGAATTCATTGTATGCTTTGTTGGCATCTTCGGGAGATTCGGCAAGTTCTTTCAAGCGGTCGATAATGGCGAGCTTTTCACCAGGTTATCTTCTTTTCTTTATCTTGTTCTGCTTGTATGGCGCTTCTTTTCTCTTTGATAGAGCTCATGATATCTTTGAAACGGCTTTCAGCATCGTCCGGTTGGGGAATAAATGCCTCAGGAGCACCTCCGCCATCAATAAATGCCTTACGGGCGGCTTCTTGCTCAGCCTTGTGCAGCTTGTAGAAGTTCTGTTTCAATAAATCCAACTCTTGTTTGTCTGCATTGCAGGCGTCTTCGTTGATTTCTTTTAAACGTTCGATGACCTCTTCTTTCGTTTGTTTAGGTACATACGTAGCGTTATTTTCTTCTGCAGTAGCGGAAGATGATACCAAAGTTTCAGATGTCTGTTCCACTGGAACTTCGGTTAAAGGGCGGATAGTTTCATTCGAGTCCATCGTATAGATTTTAAAGTAAGCGTTTTGTTATAACAACAATTTACAAATTAAAAGAAATAAATTAGAACTTCATACTGTTTTTCCCGATTTTTTAGGAAAATCCTTAAAAGTGGAGAAAATAGGAGAATCAAGGGGATAAATGCACTGCAGATTACATAGATTCATACAGATTCTCTTTTATTGTGATTCTTTGCCGGTTTCTGTGTGAATCTGTTTTTCTCTGAATTTCAATCTATGTAATCTGTAGTGAAATGTGTCAGGATAGTAATACGGTGATGCCCATATAAAGCATCATACCTATAATGTCATTGGTGATGGATATGAACGGACCTGTAGCGATGGCCGGATCTATTTTTAGTTTTTCCAGTGTCATAGGAACCAGGGTCCCAAAGATGGAAGCGAACATGACTACTGCAAACAGGCTGAATGAAACCGAATAAGTCACGGTGGCACTTGCCCCGAAACGGATGAAATTATAGATATATACCAGCATAGAAATAATAGTAGCATTGATTACGGCCACTACAGATTCCTTTACTATTTGTTTCCAGGTGTTTTGGGCATCCAGCGAGCTGTTTGCCAGTCCTTGTACGATAAGTGCCGAGGACTGTGTTCCCACATTCCCCTGTTCCGCCGATAAGGGGATGTAGAGGGCCATTTCGGGATGTGCGGCAAAAGTGCTGTCAAAGTTGCCCAGAATCATGGAGTTTCCTATTCCGCCTATCATGCCGATGAGCAGCCAGGGCAGACGGGCTGTAGTCTGGCGGAATACATTATCGTCTGTTTCCACGTCTTGTGACAAACCTGATGCCAGCTGGTAGTCGCGCTCAGCCTGTTCACGTACTTCGTCCATCACATCGTCTACCGTAATCCGTCCTACCAGGCGTCCGATACTGTCCACTACCGGAACGGCGACCAGGTCATATTTTTCAATGGTTTGTACCACTTCGTCTATAGGGTATCTACATGGACGGATATCGGTTCTTTCCTCATCACGTGCTTCACTTTGGATACGGAAGGGCTGGTGATCATTTTCTTCAACGGGAACACACCGCGCAGCCGCTGGTCATCGTCTACTACATATACATAATAGATTTCGTCCATATCTTCCGCCTGGATGCGCATTTCCTTCAGACATTCGGGCATACTCCAGTTTTCGTTTACGATTACCATTTCGGTACCCATCAATCCACCGGCAGTGTCTTCGTCATATTTCAACAAATCGACAATATCTCCGGCTTGTTCTATGTCTTCAATGTGTGAGAGGACTTCTTCTTGTTTGTCCTCGTCCATTTCACGGATAATGTCCACGGCATCATCCGAATCCATGTAGTCAACGAACCGTTTGGCGATTGTTTCAGAGGAAGGATTTCCAGGAATTCCTTACGGGCGTCTTCGTCCATTTCGATAAGGACATCGGCGGCAGTCTCATTGTCCAGTAACAGGTATATGAACCGTGCTTCTTCCGCATCCAGTTCATTGCACAGCTCTGCTATGTCGGCAGGATGCAGTCCGGCAAGCAAGTCCTTCAGTTGCTCTGAGTCTTTTGCTCGATCAGCTGCTCTACTTTTCTAATTCCTCTTTATTCATCCTATTCTTCCGTTAATATAATAAATAGGTGTTATTCTTTCTTGTTTGTTCCTTTCCGGGCGATATCATTGCTATAGACAATATCCGTCTTGTTTTTCAGCGCCGCTTCCACCCGGTTGGTCAGTTCGATAAACTCTTGTACAGACAACTGTTCCGGGCGTTTGTTGAAAATGGGGTCTGTGCTCAATGGGTTCTCTTTGTCTAAAATGGAAGAAATAGAGTTTCTCAAAGTTTTACGCCGTTGGTTGAATGTTGTTTTACAATGAGCTTGAACAATTTTTCATTGCATCCCAGTTCCGTCGTTTCATTGCGTGTCATACGGATGACCGCACTTTTCACCTTGGGAGGCGGATTGAATACATGTTCGTGTACGGTGAACAGGTATTCTACTTTGTACCAGGCTTGTATCAGGATACTGAGAATGCCGTATGTCTTGCTTCCGGGACCGGCGGCAATGCGTTCGGCCACTTCTTTTGGATCATTCCGGTACAACAGGGTATCAGGTCTTTGTAATCCAGCATTTTAAAGAATATCTGGCTGGATATATTATAAGGATAGTTGCCGGTCAGGACAAAAGGTTTTCCGTCAAATAATTTTTCGAGGTTCAGTTTCAAGAAGTCGTCTTCAATGATATTATTTTCCAGGGCAGGGAAGTTCTCACGGAGATAGGCTACAGATTCATAGTCCAGTTCCACCACTTTTACCGGACGGTTTTTCTGCATAATAAACTGGGTTAGTACCCCATCCCCGGTCCTACTTCCAGAATTGGCAAGTCAGGGCACACGTCTACCGTATCGGCTATATCTTTTGCAATACTGAGATCTTTCAAGAAGTGTTGTCCTAGAAATTTTTGGCTTTACTAATCCCATTCCGTTATTTTTCTATCGTTAATAAATAGGTTTATTTCGCTAAGATAGTATCTTTGCATCGTGCAAAGGTAAACATTCTAAATTAATATACACAGATTTTGGAACGAACTCGATTAAAAAGATTATAAATAAAGGTTTGCAGATTGCATTTCCGTTATTTTTGGGGCTGCGATACTGATATGGATGTATCACGGATTCAATTTTTCCCGGGTGTGGAGGTCTTGGATGGAGGAATGAACTATGGGTGGATGTTAGTGTCATTAGTGTTTGGTGTGTTTAGCCATATTTTTCGTGGCTGGCGGTGGAAGCTTACGCTGGCTCCGTTGGGCGAGCATCCCAAAACATCCGATTGTGTGTATGCCATCTTTGTGTCTTATGCCGCCAACTTGGTTGTTCCCCGTGTAGGTGAGATTTCCCGTTGCGGGTGTTGGCTAAATATGATGGTACATCTTTTCCAAATCGCTGGGTACGGTGGTTACGGAACGGCTGATTGATACGCTGTGTGTGTCGTTGATTACAGGGGTAACTCTTATAATGCAGGCAAGGGTATTCGATATTTTTTAAAGAAACCGGCACGGATACCACGGTTTTGGCACAGGTATTTACTTCGGGGCATTTCTATATCACTATCGTCTGTGTGCTGGCCGTATTGGTGCTGGCTTTTTCTGATCAGGAATGTGACGGTCTTTGCTAAGGTGAAAGGCATTCTCCATAATGTATGGGTCGGTGTACTGTCTTTGCGTCATGTAAAGCGGATGCCTCTGTTCATTCTTTATACCGTCGGTATCTGGACTTGCTATTTCCTGCAATTCTATGTTTCTTTCTTTTGTTTCGATTTTTCCGATAATTTGGGAGTGATGGCGGGACTGGTCATGTTTGCTGTAGGTAGCATTGCGGTAGTAGTTCCGACTCCTAATGGGGCGGGTCCGTGGCATTTTGCTGTCATAACGATGATGATGCTCTATGGAGTGGGAAAAGAAGATGCGGGAATTTTTGCCTTATTAGTGCATGGAATACAAACTTTTATTAATTTTGTTGGGTATATATGGATTAGCGGCTTTGCCGTTCACAAATAAAACTAAGAAGTTATGAGTACAATTCTCTCTCGCTCCGCAGAATGTGTGGAAGCATTTCTATTCATTGACTCAGGTTCCCCGCCCTTCGGGTTACTTGAAGAAAGTGCAAGAGTTCTTGCTGAACTTTGGAAAAGTGTAGGCGTAGAGTCATTCCAGGACGAAGCCGGTAATATTATTTACCGCAAGCCTGCCACTCCGGGGATGGAAAACCGTAAGAAGGTGATTCTTCAGGCTCACATGGACATGGTTCCTCAGAAGAATAACGATACAGTGCATGATTTTGAAAATGATCCTATCGAGACTTACATTGACGGAGATTGGGTGAAAGCTAAAGGCACGACTTTGGGAGCCGATGATGGCATGGGTGTTGCCGCTATCATGGCTATCATGGAAGACAAGACGCTGAAACATGGTCCGTTGGAAGCACTGATTACTGCCGACGAAGAAACCGGTATGTTCGGTGCGTTCGGTTTGAAGCCGGGAACGGTAGACGGTGATATTCTGTTGAATCTGGATTCGGAAGAAGAAGGAGAATTGTATATCGGTTGTGCAGGCGGTGAAGACCTGACAGCAGTGTTGGAATATAAAGAAGTGGAAACAGATCCGGCTGACATTGCTTTGAAAGTTACCTTGAAAGGGCTGCGCGGTGGTCATTCAGGATTGGAAATAAATGAAGGACGTGCCAATGCCAACAAGCTGATGGCTCGTTTCATGAACCAGGTGATAACTTACGATGAGGCTTGTCTGGTGTCCTGGCAAGGTGGCAATATGCGTAACGCTATTCCTCGTGAATGTGAAGTGGTCATTACGGTTCCGGCTGAAGAAGAAGCGGACGTACTGGAATTTGTGCAGGAGTGCGAAGCATTGTGGAATGAAGAATATCATGTACACGAAACACCGATCAGCTTCAAGGCAGAACGGGTGGAATTGCCTGCGATGATGGTTCCCGATGAAATTAAAGATAATCTGGTGGATGCCATTTATGCTTGTCAGAATGGAGTGATGCGTATGATTCCTACTATCCCCGATACCGTGGAAACCTCTTCCAATCTGGCTATTGTTTCTATAGGTGGTGGCAAGGCGGAGATAAAAATCCTGGCCCGCAGTTCACGCGATTCAATGAAGGATTATCTGAATACTGCATTGGAAAGCTGTTTCTCTATGGCAGGTATGGAAGTAACCCGTTCAGGTGGTTATTCAGGCTGGGAACCCAATGTGGATTCTCCTATTCTGAAAGCCATGAAGGAGTCTTATAAGGCACAATTCGGTACGGAACCTGCTGTGAAAGTGATTCATGCCGGCTTGGAATGCGGTATCATCGGTGCGGTGGTTCCGGGATTGGATATGATTTCTTTCGGTCCTACCTTGCGTTCTCCTCACTCACCGGATGAACGCTGCTTTATTCCTTCTGTAGGCAAGTTCTATGATTTCGTGGTAGCTACGTTGGAAAATACGCCGGTAAAAGAATAGTCTTTAAGATCTTATAAAGATTTCGGGCGCGGATGATAGGGATTTCGTCCGCGCCTTTCTATTAATACTCCACTTTGTCACTTTTCTCTGTCCATTGTTGGAATGCCTTTATCGCCTCTTCCGCCAAAAGAACTTCGGAAGGCAGCTTGCGTGCCGAAGGCTTCAGGCTTAACTCATCATAGATAAAAGAGTCGTCAAAACCTATATTCTTGGCATCTGTCTTGTTGTTTGCATAATACATTTTATCCAGTCGTGCCCAGTAAATGGCTCCCAGACACATAGGACACGGTTCACACGAAGTATAAATTTCACATCCGCTCAAGTTGAATGTTCCTAGTTTGCTTGCCGCCGCACGGATGGCGCTGACTTCCGCATGGGCGGTAGGGTCGCATTGTGAAGTGACACGATTGACTCCGGTAGCGATAATTTCTCCGTCCTTGGCGATAACTGCTCCGAAAGGGCCGCCGCCGTTTGCCACGTTCTCTATAGAAAGCTCAATGGCTTTCCGCATTAATTCTTCTTTTCCATAGTGGTTCTATTTCTTTTGTACAGAGCAAATATACAATATTTCCGGCTATATACTGCGGGAGTGGGCTTATTTTATTCGGAAACTGCCGCTTCATGTGTACACTTGTCGGTTTCTGCTACCGTTGAGATGATTGTCAGTGCCTCCGGGGACATTGCCCTGTTTTTGTTTCAGAAGCTTCAGCCTCTCCGCAAAAGCCCGTCAATAGGGCGAAGCGGCTGAAGGATTGCCTTTGGAAATTTCTTCAGCCCGATTATGGAAGCTTCAGTTTTGGCTGTTCGGGATGTGTTTGTGGAAGTTTATTTTCTCTAGTGCTTTTATGCCTGTTGGAAATGATGTTACTATTAGGAAGAGTTTGCTTTGACTGCCTTTCAAAATTATCGTTTCATTTTAGTGAAGAAGTTGTATCACTTTAGTGATCAATTATTTCACTCTAGTGATGAAACTTCATCACTAGAGTGAAACGATAAACTTGAAAGGCAGAAAATATAAACTTATCCTGATGAAAAGAATATGTTTCCGGTTGTGTCAGTTTGCTCATTTAGGGGTGCAATACGGTGACAAGTGCCTGGATATAGGACTTTTGAAGCATTGGGGAACCAGTCTGTGCGGAGTACGCATACTCCCAGAGGCGCGGCTGAAGGATTTTTCTTCGGGCTGAAGCATTTTCCGGTGTAATCCTTCAGCCGGAATGCCCACCGGCAAAGGGTTTGCGGAGAGGCTGAAGCTTTTGAAGGAATTTTCCTGTCCTTTTCTTTGTATCACGAATTTGCTGAATACTCCTGGTTTTCCGTAATGCGATGGCCCGGGCTAATACTTTGCACCCTTTCGGGTATATTATGCAAAGAAGCTAATAAATTATACCCATTAGGTGTAATTATCGCTGGTTTTGCTATATTGGTACCCTAAAGGGTGTAATTATGAATAATTCATTGTCATTGTTTGTTAAGGAAATGCGCAAGCGGTTCGGACTTACGCAAGTAGATTTGGCAGCTAAGGCGGGAGTGGGGCTTCGCTTTGTGCGCGAGTTGGAACAAGGAAAGCAAACTTTGCGAATAGACAAGGTAAACCAGGTGCTTGCCCTCTTCGGGTATGAAGTGGGAGCAGTGCCTGCAGGAAAGGAGCATAGCGTATGAGAAGGGAAAAATATACCTGAATGATATATATCTACGCGGGGACGCTGACGGAAGACGAAAATGGTTTTACCTTTGTCTATGATGCCGGATTCTTGCGTTATCCGGCTGGCACCTGAAGAACTTTTCATTGTATGATACGGGGATGGGCTATAGTCTGACGCCTGCATACCATTTGCTGTCCACGGTTATTGTCATGCCCGAGGATACGGAGGAGCTCGCCGGGGGCAGTGGCAAGGTAATAGAGAACATCGCTTGGAAATTCCGACGTTCCATCATTAAATGGATGGAACTGATAGATGTTTCCTTCCTGCCCGAAGACATGAAGAAACCCTATAAAAGACTGGTGCTGCAACGTTTGCTTTGGCTGCGCTGAAAGATCTTTCCTTTTCTGTTTTAGTTATTTTAATTAAAACGTATGCAGTCTTTAAACATCTATTTCGTTTCTTTGTTAAAGAAGACTTAGTACGAACTAAAAGATTGTAGATATGAAAATTCGTTATTTATCTTTGATAGTGTTACTGGTAATGAGCGTATTTGCTCCTATGCAGGCACAAACCTATGACAATTTGTGGAAAGAACTGGAAGTATTGGAACGAAAGGATCTGCCCAAGTCGGTTATTTCCGAAGCAATGAAAATCTACGATAAAGCAAAAGCGGAACAGAATGTACCGCAAATGATGAAAGCCTATCTCACTGCCATGCAGTACCGTTCCCTTTAACTCCCGATAGCTTGAAGGTAGATATGAATGGTTTGGAACAATGGGCTTCCCAAACCGGCAGTGTGGAAGACAAAGCTATATTGTATTCCATTCTGGGTGAAATGACCATGCCTGTCGACGTAAAAAGGATTGGGTTATTTGCAGGCCTCTCTCAAGGATAAGGACCGGTTATTACTTATCCCGGTCGAGAAATTGAGACCTATGGTGAGAGTGGGAGAGACTAGTAAACGGTATTTTCGTGATAATCTGTACAACCTGCTGGCACGTCGTGCCATACAGATCATGCAGCAGTACAGGTGGCAGGCGGCTGCTAAAGCAAATCAGACAAACAGTCTGCCTGTGGATATGACGGATATGGATCAGTTTGTTACTTATCAGTTTGTTCCTGTCTCTGATTGTGACCTGACGGCAGCTGTCATGCAGACTTATCAGTCCTTGCTGAAAGCATACGATACGGAAACGGAGCGTGAGGGCTGGTTGCTGACCGGGATAGATGCATTGAATTACCTGTACCGCAATTTTTCCGGAAACTTCTCGAATGACGTATGCCAACAGGAACTCCGGAAGTGGATTCATACTTATCCGGCTGTGAAAACAGTCCCTGAAGCTTATCTGGCTTTGGCACAATTCCTACAGTATCAAAATAATCAGGTAGAGCGCTTGCGGATAGTTCGTGAAGGAATAGCCGGATACCCCCGTTACGAAGGTATCAACCAACTGAAGAATATAGAAAAGGAAATTCTGAATGCAAGCCTCTCACTGGAAATAGCTACGGCTTACCCGGGTGAACAGCAGTCGGTGAAAGTAAATTATAAAACCTTACCGGCATCACCTTGCAGTTATATAAGGTGAATTTACCCGTTACCTCTGCCGTATTGCAGAACAGAACCACCCATTTTGAAAGTAAATATGCCCGTTTGCAACGCGAGGAGCATTTTTCTTTGAAACCTACTACAGATTATTTGAATGTCGATACCACCCTGACCATACAGGCTCCTCAAGCGGGAATTTATTTCTTAAAGGCAGTGCCCGATGGGAAGAAGGGCGTTTCGGACGGAACATTAATGAATGTCACCGCTTTAAAGACCATTTATCGTCCTCTGCCGGATGGTACGTTGGAACTGGTGGTGGTAGATGCAGTGAGCGGACAGCCGGTTTCGGAAGCGGAAGTAACCATTTATACGGAGAAGGGGAGGCTATTCTCCCCAACAGACCTACCAGGCGGATAAACAGGGTACTTTGAAACTGGATTTCCTGAATAGTAACAAATACTGGTATAATGCACATACGGCGGCTGATAATGCGATGCCCATCTTGAATCTTTGGAAAAATGATTATTACTATAAAGAGAGCAAGAGGAAAGAAGTTTTGCAATTATTTACCGACCGCTCCATTTACCGTCCCGGTCAAACCGTATATGTATCCGGCTTGGCTTATGAAATGGAAAAGGATTCTACGCGTGTGCTGACGGATAAAAATATACGGTATCCCTATATGATGCGAATAATAATGAAACAGGAAAAGTGGAAGTACGGACGAATGGTTTTGGCTCGTTCAGCGGACAGTTTGTTTTGCCCTCTCCTTGCCTGACCGGTTATTTTAGCTTGCGTGCGGCCGATACTTCTGTCAGTTTTAAGGTAGAAGAATATAAACGTCCCACCTTTGATGTCACGTTTGAGCCCGTGAAAGTGGAGTATCAAGTGGGTGACTCTATAGAAGTGGTGGGTATGGCAAAGACTTTGCCGGTGCGCCTGTGCAGAATGCCAGGGTACACTATAATATATCTCGTTCCTATGCCTGGGTCTGGCGGTTTATGGGCAGAGGTTCAGCCCGTTGGGAGGGAGAGGCAATGACCGATGCGGATGGTAAGTTCAGCGTTCCGGTGCATTTTGAAATAGACTCGGACAGGAGAGAATCTCCGTTGTGGTATTATACGTACAACATACAGGCGGATGTGACGGATGGTGCAGGTGAGACACAGCAAGCTAATTTGTCATTGCCTTTAGGAAGCACTTCAATGGTGCTGAATATGGATAATCTGCCCGATAATTTGGTGAAAGAAAAGAAGCTGGAAATAAAACTGACAGCCATGAATCTTTCGGGTGAGCCGGTAGATACTCCGGTTACTTATCAGGTAGTCGAGATGGAGGAGCAGAAAGACGGTCAGGAAAAGAAGGCAGAAAGGTATTGACCGGTACGGTGGAAGCCAACAAGAGTTTTGTTCCTGAGGCTATTTATGCCCTGCCTTCCGGCAATTATCGTTTGAAGCTCTCGGCTAAGGATACGCAGGGCAGAGAGTGTACGGCATCTAAGAATTTCCTTCTGTTTTCATTGAACGACAAGCGTCCGCCTTTCGTGATAACGGATTGGTTCTATCAGGATGGTCTGGAATTTGATGCAGCATCTCCGGCTACTGTATATATAGGTAGCAGCGAAAAGAATGTCTATCTGCTTTATGATGTATTTGCAGGAAATAAGCGCTTGGAAAGCAAACGTATAGAGCTTTCGGACTCGGTGGTCAGTTTCCGCTTCCCTTATAAGAAGGAATATGGTGACGGCATTCTGGTAAGTATGGCATTTGTGAAAGATGGCAGACTTTACAGTCATAATGCACGGATTATGAAACCGGCCCCTGAAAAGAAGTTGCAGCTGAAATGGACTACGTTCCGTGACAAACTCCGTTCTGGACAGCAAGAGGAATGGAAACTGACGGTACTTTATCCGGATGGAAGCCCGGCTGAGGCTGAAATGCTGGCTACTATGTATGATGCTTCTCTGGATAAAATCTATAGTGCACATAAGTTGGACTTTGGAGTGGACTTTCATTATGTGGTTCCTTTGACTTATTGGAATACATCCTATATGCGGAATGCTTATTTGTATGTTGATTTCCCGTTGAAGAGGCTCCGTGCGGTTCCTTTGGAATATAGTGAATTGATCATTCCATCTACAGGAAGAATGGAGGCTATGGTGGTAGGTTACGGAGGCAGTCCTCGTGCCACTCTTGCAGGAGCTTTGAAGATTAGAGGCAGGAGTGCCGCAAATGCTGTGATGAACCAGGAGGCTGTTACTGATATGGTGCTCCAGGAAGAAATGGTAGAAACATCTGCACAGGAAAAGGCAGAAATGGGCAGTTCTGAAGAACTGGCAGAAACGGGTGATATACAGATACGTGAAAACTTTGCGGAAACGGCATTCTTTTACCCACAGCTCCGCACCAATGAAAAGGTGAAGTCAGTATTTCCTTTGTACTGCCCGAAAGCCTTACCCGATGGAAGTTTATGGGCTTGGCACATACCCGGAATGTGGATTATGGAAAGATAGAAGCTACCGCTACTGCCAGCAAGGAGTTTATGCTTCAGCCTAATATGCCCCGCTTTGTCCGCGTGGGAGATAAAGCGAATATTGCCGCTTCACTGATGAACCTGTCGGACAAGGGAGTGAAAGGGACTGTCCGCATGGAATTGTTCAATCCGGAAACAGAAAAGGTATTCTATTCACAAAACAGAAGTTTGATGTGAAGGGAGGAGAAACCGGGCATGTGAACTTTACTTTTGAAGTGAGTGACAAATATGCGGTAATGGCATGCCGGATGGTAGCGGATGGAGATACCTTCAGTGATGGAGAACAGCGTTACATCCCCGTTCTGACAGACAAACAGTGGGTGACGGAAACCGTTCCTCTGAACGTGAATGGGGAAGGTGCGCATACTTTCTCTTTGGAAAACCTGTTTAACAAGCATAGCAAAACGGCTTCCGAACAACGGTTGACCGTAGAATTTACTGCCCATCCGGCTTGGTATGCCGTGCAGGCTTTGCCTGTAGTGGCTCATCCTCAGAATGAAGATGCTCTTTCCTGGGCTACCGCTTATTATGCCCATTCATTGGCTGCATATATAGTCAAAGAAAATCCCCGTATCAAGCAAGTCTTTGATAGCTGGAAGGCTCAAGGTGGCACGAAGGAGACTTTTATGAGCAATCTGCAAAAGAATCAGGAACTGAAAAATATCCTGCTGGCTGAAACTCCCTGGCTGGCAGAAGCTACCAATGAAGCCGAACAAAACAGCGTATCGCCACTTTGTTTGACCTGAATACAATGAATAGCCAACTGGCTGTTTCTGTAGAGAAACTGGGAGAATTGCAAAATGCCGATGGCGCATGGAGTTGGTATAAAGGTATGCAAGGCAGCCGCTATGTAACTACTCAGGTAATGGAAATGCTGGTCCGGCTGAATGCATTGACTCATCAGGATGCTGACAGCCGGATGCAGCCTATGATTCAAAAGGGTTCGAGTATTTAGGCAAGCAGGCAGCCGAAGAGTATAAGTCCATGAAAGAAGCTGAAAAGAAAGGGGCTGTCGGTATCCGTCCGTCAGAGCAGGTTCTCAGGTATTTGTATATCTGTGCTTTGGATGGCAAGGCTCCGGTTGATGAAAAGGTGAACCGGTATTTCATAGACAAGTTGTCCGGTGAGGGAAAAGAACTGACGATTTATGAAAAGGCGTTGGGAGCTATCATCTTGCAGCAAGCCGGTAAGGTGGCAGAAGCCAAGCTGTTTATGCAGTCATTGATGGAGTATTCTGTTGTGACGGATGAAATGGGACGTTACTTTGATACTCCTAAAGCCCGATATTCATGGTTCAGTTATAAAATTCCGACTGAAGTGGCTGCTATGGAAGCTATACAGCGTATAACAAAAGATACGAAAGCTATTGATGAAATGAAACGCTGGCTGTTGAAGCAGAAACAGACACAGACTTGGGAAACGCCGATTGCCACGGCTGATGCAGTGTATGCATTGATGGCTACAGGGGCTTCGGATTTATTGGCAAATACAGGAGGAGTAGAGATTACTTTAGGTAAAGAAGTGATCCGGACTCCGGCAGATGATGCCATCGGTTATATCAAGAAGACGGTGTCCGGTGATGTGATGAATATCAAGAAAGTAAGCGTGGATAAAGAAGGAACCGGAATGGGTTGGGGAGCCGTTTATGCCCAATATCTGGAAAGTATGGATCAAATAGGTGAGCAGGGAAACGGATTGTCTGTCAGCCGTCAATTATATAAAGGAGATGAGGCTTTGAATGAATCAGCTCCATTGAAGGTTGGCGATAAGATTACCGTTCGCCTGACTGTGAAGGCTGACCGTGATATGGATTTTGTTCAGATCAAGGATGACCGTGCAGCTTGTATGGAACCGTTACAGGCAGTTTCGGGATTCCGTTGGGGTAACGGGCTGGGATATTATCAGGCTACCAAAGATGCTTCGACTCAGTTCTTTATCGATCAGATGAGAAAAGGAACTTATGTGATAGAGTATCAGGTGTATGTGAACCGGACAGGAGAATATCAGGCCGGAATTGCAACTGTTCAGTCTGCTTATGCTCCGGAATTCGGAGGGCATACGGGAGGATATCGGGTGATGGTGGAATAAAGACACGGGATGTCTGGAATTAATTGTGTGATTTCATAAAAGTAAGTTAGCTTGCTAACTTACTTTTCTTATGCTTCTGCCGTCCACCCATTCTAGTCTTATTTCAAAACCATCTTCAGCCGTGCCATAAAAATAGCGGCCTGAAACGGATGGATATTCAATTATAAATGTATAACCATCTGAATAATATAGATACAACCAACCGTTTTGAATTTCCCAGTCAAACTTATATACCCTATAAAGTTCATCATTATGGTAACAGCGCTCTTCCGTACCTACACCATGATCTGTGAAAGCACCTGAGGTGAATGTGATGTAACTGTAAAGAGGTTCTCCATATCGGTCTTCAAATCCCATATCGCCCCACCAAGTCTTACCGTATAATCCTGAAATGTCAAATCCTCTTTCCTCATCGCTTTCACATGAAGAAAAACTTATCATTGTAATCAATGCAATGGCAACGAACCAGTAATGTTTTACTATTTTCATAATTTATCTGATTTTTAATGCGGGACAAAGATAAAGGTTATTCATAAGATAAAATAAATTATAGGCTGAAAAATGGGTAAAGGATGTTTTTGTCTATCTTTGCTATCTAAAAGCATAAAATAATTGTATGAAACATATTATACTGATAGTAAGTTTGTTAATGGGAGTGACTTTGGGAGTACAGGCACAACCCAAAGCATTATTTGATAAGACAACGCATGAATTTGGAACTATTTTATGGAAAAATCCGGTGACGGCAACCTTTAAAATCACTAATAAAGGAGATAAACCTTTAGTGATATCTAATGTGACAACGTCTTGTGGCTGCACGGTTGCTGATTGGACCAAAGAACCGATTGCACCGGGAAAGACCGGGATTGTCAGTTCTACTTTTGACGCCAAAGCCATCGGACGTTTTCAGAAGAGCGTAGGCATTTATTGCAATGCCTCGAATAAACCTATCTATCTGGCTATCCGGGAGAGGTAACAGCCGATCCTAAGAATTACACTTTCACACATCCTTTTCAAATTGGCGCTATTCGTCTGGATAAGGAAGAAATAGAGTTTGAGGATGCCAATAAAGGTGATAAACCGACTATGGAATTGTTGGTTGCCAATACGTCAGATAAACTATATACCCCTGTGCTGATGCATTTGCCTCCTTACCTCAGTGCTGTTGCAACTCCGGAAAAATTAGGAAGGGGACGTACGGGTAAAATCAAGATCACTCTTGATACGGATAAGCTGCCTAAATTGGGCTTGACAACAGCTTCTGTTTATTTATCCCGTTTTCCGGGAGATAAGGTAGGAGAGGAAAATGAAATTCCGGTTTCTGCCATATTATTGCCGGATTTCTCGCATATCAGCCAGCAGGAACGCTTGAATCCGCCTGCCATTCATCTTTCTGCCAAAGAGTTGCAGATGGGAGAACTGAAAAGCGATGAAAAGAAAGCACATACGATTATTGTTAAGAATGTAGGAAAATCTAATCTGGAAATTCTTGATTTGCAGGTGTTTAATTCTGCTTTGGGGTCCAGTTGAAGAAACGTGTCTTGAAACCGGGTGCGTCTACCAAGTTGAAGATTACTGCTTTCGGTCAAAATTTGAAGAAAGTAAAGGGTACTCCGCGTGTCTTGATGATAACCAATGATCCTAACAATCCGAAGATAATTATAAAAGTAAAAGTAACCTCAAAAATAGCTATGGAACATCCTGAAAATAGTGAAGAATATAAGGGATTGACAGTGAACAAAGGTATTGAGCAACCATCTATTGTGAATCCTTATTTGAAACTACGTAAAACCTCGTCGTCGTGAGTTTTCCGTAGGTGAATATGTAGAAGGCATCGTAAAAGGTGATGTGACCGTATTGAGTCAGGCGGTTACTTTGGTGGAGAGTGTAAAACCGGAACATCAGGCTATTGCCCAGGAAGTGATAGAGAAGTGTCTGCCTTATTCCGGAAATTCTATGCGAATCGGTATCAGTGGTGTGCCCGGTGCCGGCAAGAGTACATCTATTGATGTATTTGGATTGCATGTGCTTGAGAAGGGAGGAAAATTAGCTGTTTTAGCTATTGATCCCAGTAGTGAGCGTTCTAAAGGCAGTATTTTGGGAGATAAGACCCGTATGGAGAAACTATCTGTCCATCCGAAGTCTTTTATACGGCCTAGTCCGTCGGCAGGTTCGTTGGGAGGGTAGCTCGTAAGACTCGTGAAACGATCATACTTTGTGAGGCGGCGGGCTTTGATAAGATTTTGTTGAAACGGTTGGAGTAGGGCAGAGCGAAACGGCAGTGCATTCTATGGTGGATTTCTTTTGCTGATCCAACTGGCCGGTACTGGTGATGAATTGCAGGGGATTAAGAGAGGTATCATGGAAATGGCGGATGGAATTGTTATCAATAAAGCCGACGGCAGCAATATTGAGAAAGCAAAACTGGCTGCCAGTCATTTCCGCAATGCTTTACATTTGTTTCCTGCTCCTGATTCGGGCTGGAGTCCTAAAGTAATGACGTATTCCGGCTTTTATGGTATTGGAATTAAAGAAATCTGGGATATGATCTATGAATACTTCGCTTTTGTGAAAGCGAATGGTTATTTTGAATATCGCAGAAATGAACAGGCCAAGTATTGGATGTATGAGTCTATCAACGAGCATTTGCGTGATAGTTTCTATAATAATGAAAAGATAATTTCTATGTTGGCTGCAAAGAGGAAGAGGTGCTGAATGGCAAACTGACTTCGTTTGTTGCTGCCAAAAGTTATTGGATGCTTATTTCTCAACCTTGAAATAAGGTTTTGCTACCAACAGGCAAAACAAAAACGCAGATTATGATTATTCATTAAATCTGCGTTTTTTTTTCTGTGGTGGATGAAATTAGATAGAAAGTTCGTGAAGTACATTCACCAATTCTCTGTCTATAGGCTTGTCGTTCTTTATAGCTTTAGCGAAAGGTACATAAACAATCTTATCATCATCAATACCAATCATTACATTACGTTGTCCTTCCAATAGTGCTTGGATGCTGGCCACTCCCATACGGCTGGCAATGATTCGGTCATGCGCTGTGGGGCGTCCGCCACGTTGTAAATGTCCTAATATCGTTACACGCACATCGTATTGCGGATATTCGTTCTTCACACGTTCGGCATAGTGCATTGCACCCCGGTCAGTTCGCTTTCGGCTACTAATACGATGCTACTGCTCTTGGATTTGCGGAAACCATGTTCGATGAATTCTTCCAATTGGTCAACTTCTGTGCTGAATTCCGGAATGATAGCTGCTTCTGCACCTGCGGCAATAGCGCCGTTCAATGCCAAGAAACCTGCATCACGTCCCATCACTTCAACAAAAATAAGCGTTCGTGAGAAGTTGCCGTATCACGGATTTTATCTACTGCATCCAAAATTGTGTTCAAAGCTGTATCATAGCCGATGGTGGTGTCGGTTCCATACAGGTCGTTGTCAATCGTTCCGGGCAGACCGATACAAGGCACATCAAATTCCTGAGCAAAGATACGTGCACCGGTCAACGAACCGTCACCGCCGATAATGACCAAAGCATCAATCTCGTGCTTTTCATATTTTCGTAAGCTTGTGCCCGTCCTTCGGGTGTCGTGAATTCTTTGCAACGGGCGGTTTTCAGAATGGTACCTCCCATTTGTATGATGTTGCTAACATTTTGGCTTTTGAATTCCTGAATTTCATCTGTTACCAATCCTTTGTAACCTCTATAAATGCCATATACTTTCAAGCCGTTATAGATGGCAGAACGTGTGACTGCACGAATGGCAGCATTCATTCCCGGAGCATCTCCTCCAGAGGTTAAAATACCAATACTTTTAATCGTTCCCATAAATACCCATTTTAATATTTTTATGTCGCAAAGTTAACAAATTATCAGTTGGACAACGATAATTTTCTATTTTTATTGGTCTATTTTTCGTTTAAGATTGCTTTTTACATTCTTCCATCAACCATTTGGGGTGGAAGTCGCTCCACAAATGCCGATGGAACGGACGTCCTCGAGCAAGTTCCGGTCTATTTCTTCCGGCTGGTCAATGAGGTATGAATTCGGATTGATCTTTTGCATTCTTGATATAAGATCTTTCCGTTTGAGCTTTTCGTCCGCAGACAAAAGATCAGATCATGTGCTGCTGCAAATTTGCGGATGTTAGGCATCCGGTTGGCCACTGCCGGCAGATTGTGTCGTAATATTCAAAAGTGGCATCGGGTGAGATATGCTCCTTGATATATTCTATGATTTGCCAGAATTCTTCCAAAGACTTGGTTGTCTGGGAGTACAAGCGTATGTCTTTGGTGAAGTCCAGATGAGCAGCTTCAGCAGGTGTTTCTATGACAATTGCTTTTCCATGAGTTTGACCTACCAGCCCCAGTACTTCGGCATGACCGTTCTTGCCATAAATCACGATTTGTGTGTCTTGACTTGCCGGAACATTGTCATACTCCTGTTTGATGCGCTTTTGGAGGCGTAATACTACCGGACAGGTGGCGTCAATGATCTCGATGTTGTTGGTACGGGCTATAGCGTATGTTTCAGGAGGTTCTCCATGTGCGCGCAACAGTACTTTGGCATCGTGTAATTGGGCAAACTCTTCGTGGTTTATTGTGATAAGCCCCATTTTTTAGGCGTTCACATTCCTGTCCGTTGTGTACAATGTCTCCCAGACAATAAAGAGTGTTTCCTTTTGCCAGTTCTTCTTCTGCTTTACGGATAGCTGTGGTGACTCGAAGCAGAACCCAGATCCTTCGTCTATCTCTATGTTAACCATTTATCGCTGCTTGAAATTTTTCGGTCAGCCACTTTTTCTGTTCGGCAATGCTCATGTGGCTGTTGTCCAACAAGATAGCGTCATCCGCTTGCCGTAACGGGCTGACTTCACGGGTTTGGTCTATACGGTCACGCTCTTCCACATTTTCCAGAATTTTTCATAAGAGGCTTCTTGCCCTTTACTTCTTAATTCATCATAACGGCGCTGTGCACGTATGGCAGCCGAGGCGGTTACAAATATTTTCAGTTCGGCATCGGGGAAAACAACGGTTCCAATGTCCCTTCCGTCCATGACAATTCCTTTGGCCTTTCCCATTTCCTGTTGTTGTTTCACCAAAGCCTCACGTACAAAACCCAAGGCGGCGATAGGGCTTACATGAGAGGAAACTTCCATGCTGCGGATGGCATCCTCTACATTTGTATCGTTCAGGAAAGTCATGGGGCGTTGTGTTTCCGGATTTAACCGGAATGAAATATGTATATCGGGCATCGCTGTTTTAACGCTTCGGTGTCGATGCCTCTTTCCGTAAAGAACCCTTTCTGCAGGCTATATAATGTAACAGCACGATACATGGCACCGCTATCAATATAAATGTATCCTATTTCACGTGCCAAGTCTTTGGCCATCGTGCTTTTCCACATGATGAAAACCGTCAATGGCAATAGTTATTTTTTCATATATAATTAATGTATAGGTGACTACTAAAAACGCTTCAAAGATAGATAAAAGTTGGGTGTATGTCTATGAAATCGGATGAAAATAAAATGAATTAGCATATTTTTCATGTGAAAATACTTTTATTTAAAAGATTTGTGTTACATTTGCCCTCAGTGAGAAACACTTAATTTTAAAACACAATTTATGGAAGTTAAAAATCGCCTAAAGCAGATCTCGAAGGTAAAAGAGTACCTGGCTGCTTATCGGTTATGTGTTTATCCTTGCTCTCATGTTTGTAGCTTTCGAATGGACTGATCGCGACAAGCAAGTGACTACGGAAACAGGTATAACCGATGTCGTATTTGAAGAAGAAATTATCCCTATTACGGAACAGGAACAAAACAAGCTCCTCCTCCTCCCGAAGCTCCTAAGGTAGAAGAAGTGCTTCAGATCGTTGAAAACGATGCTAAAGTAGAAGAAACTGCCATTCAGGCTTCTGAAGAAACAGGTCAGGCTGTGGAAGTTAAATATGTTCCGGTAGAAGTGGAAGAAGAAGAACCTGAAGAACAGCAGATATTCCAAGTTGTAGAGGAAATGCCTGAATTCCCCGGAGGTATGGCTGAATGTTTGAAGTTCTTGGGTAAGAATATTAAATACCCCACTATTTCTCAGGAAAACGGTGTGCAAGGTAAGGTTATCGTTCAGTTTGTCGTTAATAAGGACGGTTCTATCGTTGACCCGGTAGTTGTGCGTAGTGTAGACCCCTACTTGGATAAGGAAGCACTCCGTGTAATCAAGACCATGCCGAAATGGAAACCTGGCAAACAGCGTGGTAAAGCTGTACGTGTGAAATATACAGTGCCTGTAACTTTCAAATTACAGTAATAAAATACTTTAATATCTTAATTAAGAGGCTGCCTTTAAAAGCAGCCTCTTTTTCTAGAACCCTTAATCAAAATAATTTATGGCTTTTCTGCAGACCAGTTATTGGAAAAGGTAAATACTTATCTTGCTACGATGCCTTATGTGCGCGAACCAAAAGGATTGTATGCTCCTATAGAGTATGTCTTGTCATTAGGCGGTAAACGTATCCGTCCTGTTTTGATGTTGCTTTCCTATCAGCTTTACAAAGAGAATGTGGATGATATTTTACCACAAGCGGCAGGTATAGAGACTTATCATAATTATACATTGTTGCATGATGATTTGATGGATTGTGCGGATATGCGCAGAAACAAGCCTACCGTGCATAAGGTTTGGGATGAGAATACGGCTATTCTTTCGGGGATGCCATGCTGGTGTTGGCTTATCGGCTGATGAACAATTGTCCGGAGCGTTATTTGAAGCAAGTGATGGATATTTTCAGTCAGACTGCTTTGGAAATTTGTGAAGGACAGCAGTGGGATATGGAATTTGAAACCCGGAATGATGTTACTGTTCCCGAATATATGGAGATGATTCGTTTAAAGACATCGGTACTTTTGTCTGCTGCGTTAAAAATTGGTGCTGTATTAGGGGTCGGAAGATGATGCCCGCAAATTATACGATTTCGGTATCAAAATGGGATTGGCATTCCAGTTACAGGATGATTATCTGGATGTGTATGGGGATTCGAAAGTGTTTGGAAAAATATAGGTGGAGATATTTTATGCAATAAGAAGACTTTTATGCTGATCAATGCGTTGGCTTTGGCAGATGGGATACAACGGAAGGAGTTGGAAAAATGGATAGCTTCTACTGCTTTTGTCCGGAAGAAAAGATAAAAGCTGTAACAGCTCTTTATGATAAGATAGGCATCGGCGGAATTTGTGAAGAAAAGATTAACGCTTATTATGTCGAGGGGCTTTCATTGTTGGAAAGTATGGCTGTGCCTTCTGAAAGAAAAGAAGAGCTGAAGTCTTTTGTTTGTCATTTAATGAATAGAAAAGTATAATATGATTGACACGCATTCTCATTTGTTTGTTGAGGAGTTTGATGAGGATTTGCCGGCTGTGATAGAACGTGCTCGGATTCCGGAGTATCTAAAGTCTTTATGCCCAATATTGATGACACCACGGTGGAAGCGATGTTGAATGTCTGTACGGCATATAAGGGGTATTGTTTTCCTATGATTGGATTTCATCCGACTTCTGTTGGGGCTGATTCGTTATTCCGTATTTATGAGATGAAAAAGCTGCTTTCCGGTGAACATCCTTTTGTGGCTGTAGGTGAGGTGGGAATGGATTTGTATTGGGATAAGACATATTTGAAAGAACAACAGAAGGCGTTGGATATACAGATTCAATGGGCATTGGAATATCATCTGCCTTTGGTGTTGCATTGCCGTGAAGCTTTTCCGGAGTTGTTTGAAGTGATGGAACCTTATAAAAACTGAGTTAAGCGGTATCTTTCATAGTTTTACGGGTACTCTGGAGGAAGCAGGGCAGGTTTTAGAGTATGCTCGTTTTTCTTTGGGATCAATGGAGTCGTTACATTCAAGAAGAGTAGTCTGGCTGAGGTCTTACCTCATATCCCCTTAGACAGAATCGTTCTTGAAACGGATTCTCCTTATTTGGCTCCTGTGCCTTTCAGGGAAAACGGAACGAGTCTTCTTATATAAAGAATGTAGCGATGAAACTTGCCGAAATCTATGGTCTGGATTTTAAAGATGTGGATAGAATTACTGCCAATAATGCTTTAAAAGTGTTCAAAATGGCTGAATAAGTTTTAAAGTTTATTAATTTTGATAGGTAATTTAAATATTGGCAGGGCTAATTCTACGTAAGACGAAAAAAAGAATACATTTGTAGCTGAAATCGCTTGCAGTTCCCGATTTTCTTTGTAATTTGCACCCGATTTTAAAAAGATAGTATTGTGTCGCCCGAAAAGGAGAGATGCTCGAGTGGTTGAAGAGGCACGCCTGGAAAGCGTGTAAACGCCAAAGTGTTTCGCGGGTTCGAATCCCGCTCTCCGCATTGTAATGGAAAGCACAACAGACTGGAAGACAATTAAAACAAATAAATAACAATTAATTAATCTTAAAAATTAGACACACAATGAAAAAGTTATTTGCAATTCTTGCAGTGATGGGAGTCCTTACTTTAGGATCAGTTCAGCCTGTTATGGCTCAAGACGCAGCTCCGGCTCAAACAGAACAGACTACTGAAGCAGCAGTGGTTGAAGAAGGTGGTGGTCTTCACAAAGAGTTAAAAACCAAATTTATTGAAGGTGATGCCAGCTTCATGTCATTGGTAGCTATCGCATTGGTTTTAGGTTTGGCTTTCTGTATTGAACGTATCATTTATTTGAGCTTGGCTGAAACGAATACAAAGAAGTTGATGGCTAACATTGAGGCTGCTTTGGAAAAAGGTGATGTTGAAGCTGCTAAAACTGTATGTCGCAATACTCGTGGTCCGGTCGCTTCTATTTGTTATCAAGGCTTGATGAGAATAGATGAAGGTATTGATGTAGTAGAACGTTCAGTTGTTTCTTACGGTGGAGTTCAAGCCGGTTATTTGGAAAAAGGATGTTCTTGGATTACATTGTTCATCGCAATGGCTCCGTCTTTGGGATTCTTGGGTACTGTAATCGGTATGGTTATGGCGTTCGATAAGATTCAGCAGGCTGGTGATATTTCTCCGACAGTTGTAGCTGGTGGTATGAAAGTGGCTTTGATTACTACTATCTTCGGTTTGGTTGTAGCATTGATTCTTCAGGTATTCTATAACTACATCCTTTCTAAGATTGAAGGTTTGACAAGTGAAATGGAAGACTCTTCTATCACTTTGTTGGATATGATCACTAAATATAACTTGAAATACAAAAATAATTAGGAGATGGCTAAGTTATCATATAAAGTGTCTTACTACATAATGTACATTTGCTTTGCGCTGATTCTTGTCGTGCTGGGAATGTTCTATTTTGTAGGATACAATAATCCGGTAGGTGAATATAATGCACCTGAACATACGGAAACATTGATTTACTTAATGTATGCAATGTTTGGAATATGTGTGGCAGTAACTGTAATTGGTGCGATAGCACAATTTGGCGCTGCTTTGAGAGATAATCCTAAAAGTGCAATAAAGTCTTTGATCGGCTTGGTCTTGTTTGTGGTAGTATTGGTCGTTTCTTACGGTATGGGTTCTGACTCTCCTGTTGTTTTGGCCGATGGTAGTGCTTACACTGATACAGGTTGGTTGAAAATTACTGATATGCTGATTTACTCCATTTATTTCTTGTTTGGTGTGGCTGCAATCGGTACTTTAGTAAACTTGAGCGGTATCTTTAAAAGATAATATTATCTACATTGATTAAATAATTTAAAACGAAGTAAGTAAAATGGCAAGAAAAAAGAGGCGTACCTGGAATTAACTCCAGTTCAACAGCTGATATTGCCTTTATGTTGCTTATTTTCTTCCTGATAACAACATCAATGGATACTGACCGTGGCTTGGCGAGACGGCTTCCGCCTCCTCCCGAAAACAAGGATCAGAAAGATGATGATATTATTGTAAAGGAACGAAACATCCTTCAAGTCCGTCTGAATAAAGACAACCAGCTGATGTGTGGTACGGACTATATTGATGTGAAGCAATTGAAAGAAAAGGCAAAAGAGTTTATAGCCAATCCGTATGATGATGAAAATCTGCCTGAAAAGCATAGAAAGAATATTCCTTTGCTGGGTGATTGTATGATTACGGAAAATCATGTAATCTCTGTTCAGAATGACGTTGGAACTAGCTATCAAGCATATATTGATGTGCAAAATGAATTGGTTGCTGCGTATAATGAACTTCGTAATGAACTAGGTAAAGCTAAATTTGGAAAGCTTTATAATGAGTGCAACGAAGATGAACAAAAGCTATTCGTGAATATTATCCGCAGAAGATTTCTGAAGCTGAACCTAAAAGTATGGAGGTAAGTAATGGGAAAATTTAATAAAACAGGTAAACGTGGAATGCCTGAGTTGAATACCTCTTCATTGCCTGACCTTATCTTTACCATGTTGTTCTTCTTTATGATTGTAACAACCATGCGTGAGGTTACATTGAAGGTTCAATTTCAGGTTCCTCAAGGAACAGAATTGGAAAAGTTGGAAAAGAAGTCGTTGGTTTCCTTTATTTATATAGGTAAACCGTTGCCGGAATTCAAAAGAAAATGGGTGCTGAAAGTCGTATTCAGTTGAATGATAAGTTTGCTGAAGTGTCAGAAGTTCAGGACTACATTTATCAGGAACGTGAGAATATGAAAGAAGAAGACCAGCCATTTATGACAGTATCCTTGAAAGTTGATAAAGATACAAAGATGGGTATTGTACAGGATGTAAAGCAGGCACTTCGTCAAGCTTACGCTTTGAAAATAAACTATTCAGCTACTCAACGTCAGTAATAGTTATATAAGCATAGATAAAAAGGAAGCTGTTTTAACAGCTTCCTTTTTATGTTTTCCATTCTATTTGTTATGGACGAATTTATCCGGGTCAACGTAACAATCTGAGGGATTTTATATTTAAGCATATAATTTAGCAAGTCTATATAAGAAAAAGCTCTATCTCTTACTCCTCTGAACTGTGCTCTAAATGCTTTGATTTTAGCATTGAATGACTCAGCTGCGGCATTGGTTGCCCTCCTTTCAAAAAATTGATTATATCCAGATAATGTGTTTGTATAGAACGTGCGACCCTTCCAAAGGTGAGGAACCCTGATTTATCTACTTCATCATACCACCTTGCCAGCCTTGTCAAAGCAATATCCTTAAACTTACACTGATGATAGATTAAGCCTAACCGCATAGACAGATAATATCCTTTCTTTATATCGGGATATTCCTTGAAAAGAATTTCAGCCCGTATTCTTTGAGACTGAGTCCATAAGGATTCCTTCTTGTAAAGCAGATAAATACTTCTCGCTAACAACTGCTTTCTTGTATCTCCATTAGCGAAAACAGGTGCATGATACATCTTTCCACAGGCCTTTGCATAAGCAATCTGAGTGGACTCTTCATCCAAAGCCTCCCAGCGAGCTTTTACCCGCATCTCCTGCACCGCTTCATAAGCTAACTTCTGTACGTGAAAGCGATCGGTAACACGTTTGGCCGCAGGAAAGCAGATGCGTGCAATCTGCTCCATGTTAGGAGCCATATCCAAAGTAATCTCGCGCACTTGGTAACGGCGGCGACGGGATAGCTTAAGCAGGACAGAAGTGACCGTATGAACGTCCGTACCTTTAATGATAGCAATCATACTACCTTTACCACCGTGAGCTTCTTTATTGGTCAGTACAGTATAGAGTTCTCCACGCGAGAGGGCTACTTCATCAATACAGATATAAGCACCGATATTCTTTTCGAATAGTAGCCAATCCTCTGCATGAACAAGTTGGTCCCAATGGAGATAACCACTTAGATGGTTACGGTATTGACGCTCCAATAAATCCCCGTCAACTCCAGATAAAACACCTAAGAGCTTGCAACTGATCGGATAGCTATCAATATAGTTCTTTTAAAAAAGACGCAAAATCTTGCGTCATACGAGTACCTTCAGCCACCATACGCCAGTTACGAGAGATATACTCATTATGCTTCTTTAAGAGCCAGCGACGACGACGAATATTAAGGAAGACCTTCTTGCCACGGAGAGGAAAATCCTGAACAATAACAGGATCATAAAAGCCTTTACTCTCAGTATCCTGATCTGTATACTTCTCAGGAACGATATTTTTCTCCTCAAGATAGATCACAACTTCATTTACGCTTTCCTTCACATCAACAAGATCAAAGTAATCTAAAGTGCCTTCAGGAAGAAGAAGGCGATAACCGTTTAACTCCATAAGCTATGAATTTGGAGACAAAGATAACAATTTATAAATTTACCCCTCAGCTTTTTACATTGACCCATTTATCCGTTACCTATGGCTAGTAATAGTACGTACAATGGATTTTTTGAGGACAAACTCCTGTGTGGTGGTTCAGGGAATTGAAGAAAAAGAATGTTCAGAGCTCTTGTCCGTAAACTTCTTTGTAAAGAGTCTTTTTAACTTTCTCAAAATCACTTTCCATATCTATATCCCCATAGGTCATTAAGAGCATTGGTAGGCCGCTATCTCCCTTACGGTAGGGAGGTTGTATATAGGGCTTTTTATGTAAAGTGAATTCCAAACGTTTATAGAAGTGAATACGGCGTGTGCTCATTTCATCATTAGGCTCCTCTACTTCCAATACAATTGGACCTTTTAACTGTTTTTTTATCATTTCCAGCACACGTTTTCCATACCCTCCGTTTCTGAGGCTGGGATCAATAGCGAAATGTTCGATATAGTAAAAATCTCCCATTGTCCAATAGCTGATCATACCAATGCTGTTACCGTTTTCTAAAATAATGTTGTTGCAGAACCGGGGATTATTATCAGAATATTCTCTCTGCTGTACGGTATCACGGCGTTCTTCTTGAGGGAATGCCGTATGCATTAATTTTTCCACAAAGGTATAATTAACCTCATCTTGTGTTTTACTTGTTTAATTTCAATCATTTTATCTGTCTTTGTTTAGTCTTAAGTTATGAACTTATTTCGCAGTATAAAAGTTTATTAGTCTTTCTAATGCACGTTGGCATACCGGGCAGAATGCAGGTGCTTCGTTTATCTTCATTCTGCATTCGGTAGTAGGACGATAAAGTCCTTTTTGTGTATAGCCTGCTCCTTCATAGACACCCACCTTGGTGTATAAGTCGGCATTTTCTGTAGCTACCGGAGTAGGTATGGCAGTACCTTCCGGAATCATATCTTTCCATTTACTGTCGAAATCAATTAATGTGGTGATATTTGGCTCCCAAGGTTCCACTTCATATGGATATTGCGGGCTTGGGGCTTCGGTATATGCATATTCATCTGCTAATCCTCCAAAACTATGGCCGAATTCATGGACTACAACCGGTTGAAAATCAGGATGGTGTGCTGTGGTCAGTGTATATGAGTTATAGATGCCACCTCCTCCATAGGTGTCTGTATTGGCTAGAATAATGATATGCTCGTAAGGAATTCCAGCCAACCAATTATGAATACTTTTTACCCGACTGGTAGTGAGATACCGGTCGGAATAGAACGTGTTGAAATGTGAACTTACAGCTGTAGATTTCCATTTGCCTTGTCCCGGTATGCTGACTCCGCTGTCTTCCGAAGGGCTTGCCACAGCGACAATATTAAATTTGTCCTTCAGTTTCTTGAAAGGTTCATGACTGAACAGGGCGTCACACGCTGTCTGGGCATCTTTATAAAATATATCCATCTCTTTTTCTGTATATCCTTCTGCCATGATTGCTACATCGATGCAATCTGCGGCATTTCCGTTTTGCAGAAGATAGCGATGAGGGGTAATATGGTTTGTTCCCCTCTGATGGATCAGAATATCATTGGGGATTATTTCATGTGTGAGTGAGGCATTTACTTTATGATATACATCTTTTAGAGATATGGTCACTACTGCTTCTTTTTTGGGATAAGGCAAAAGAAAAGAATTCTCGAAGCCTCTTTTTATCCTACTTGCTTCTTCTTCGCTTACCCATTCTTGGAAAAGGCTAGAGAATGACGTTCGATAAATGGTTTCTCCTGTTGCTTTGTCTTTCATTGTGATTTCACCGTTGCCTGCCAAAGGAAGTTCTGCTAGATGATGCTTGCGTCCTGCCCATTGCGGAAGGCTTGACAGTTCGTCCAGATATACTTCTTGTTTTTTGGCATCTCCGGTAAAAATATAATCTGCCCGAAGTGTTTTATCTTCGAAATAATCACTGAAATTTTGAGCGTTTACAGTCATGCTGAATAAACTGCACAAGGTAAAAATAAATGTCTTTTTCATCGTCTTTGCATTTTCTGCAAAGATAGGACATTCTATTAAATTATTGGTATTTATACAATAAAAGTTATGAATCGCACGAATATTGTCGGGAAAAGTCATATCTTTGCAGAAAATTAAACTAAAAAGAATGGGACATCATCAATTAGACAGTTTGGATGAGCAGATTTTGAGGTTGATAGCCAGTAATGCTCGTATTCCGTTTTTGGAAGTAGCCCGTGCTTGCAATGTATCCGGTGCAGCCATTCATCAGCGTATTCAGAAATTAACTAATCTGGGAATTCTTAAGGGATCTGAATATGTTATTGATCCAGAAAAGATCGGATATGAGACATGTGCATATATTGGTCTTTATCTGAAAGATCCGGAACAATTTGATTCAGTGACAGAGGCTTTGAAAAATATTCCTGAAGTCGTAGAATGTCATTTCACTACGGGACAATATGATATGTTTATCAAGATTTATGCAAAGAACAATCATCATTTGCTTAGCATAATTCATGATAAGTTGCAACCATTGGGCTTGGCTCGTTCAGAAACTATTATATCTTTTAATGAGGCTATCAAGAGACAAATGCCTATCCTCGATTTAGCTGATGAAGATTAATCGTTACTTTATCCGGCTATAATTAATAAAACTATACGGGTAGAGATGTTTTTCATCTGTCGGGTGATCTTCTCTGCCTGTTTCTTTCCATTCCTCTTTCTTTATTTCGGGAAAATAAGCATCAGCTTCCTTGGATGTGTCATCAATAAATGTGATATATAATTGTTGGGCTATATGCATTGCCTCTTTATACAAGCTTGCACCGCCTATAATAAATATTTCTTCTTCTTCTTTGCAGTGGGATAAAGCGATTTCCAATGCAGGGAAACATTCAGCTCCGGCAAAGACTGCTCCTTCCCGGCGGCTTAATACAATATTCCGGCGATTGGGAAGTGCTCCTTTGGGAAGTGATTCAAAGGTTTTGCGTCCCATGATGATAGTATGTCCGGTTGTTAAAGCTTTAAAACGTTTCAAATCGTTGGGAAGCCAATATAATAATTTATTTTCAAATCCAATGCCGTGGTTGCGTGCTATTGCTACTATAATTGAAATATTCATAGTGATGAGTGGTTAGTGGTGAATGTTTAGTGATATTAGTGGTAAGTGATGAATAAGCTTGTGCAGCCTATTCACCATAACTGCTAAACAGATACTTTACCCGCAATGTGTGGCCATGGATCATAATTCACCAATTCAAAATCTTCATATTTAAAACTGAATATATCCTTGATATCCGGGTTGATTTTCATTTGAGGTAAGGGACGGGGTTCACGGCTCAATTGAAGTTTTACTTGTTCCAAGTGGTTGGTATAGATATGTGTGTCACCTAGTGTATGAACAAAATCACCGGTCTGTAATCCGGTAACTTGTGCTACCATTTGCAGCAACAATGCGTAGGAGGCGATATTAAAAGGTACTCCCAAGAATGTATCTGCACTGCGTTGGTAAAGTTGTAGGCTTAAACGTCCGTTGGCAACGTAGAATTGAAAAAAAGCATGGCAAGGGGGAAGATTCATGTTATTTAAATCGGCTACATTCCATGCACTGACAATGATGCGTCGTGAATCCGGATTATGCTTGATCGTTTCTATTGCTTCGGAAATTTGGTCAATAAAGCCTCCATTGTAATCTGGCCAGGAACGCCATTGATAGCCGTAGATATGTCCTAGGTCTCCGTTTGCATCGGCCCATTCATTCCAGATGCGTACCCCGTTGTCTTGCAGGTATTTCACATTGGTATCCCCTTGCAGAAACCACAGAAGTTCGTGAATGATGGATTTTAAATGCAGCTTTTTGGTGGTGACCAAAGGGAAACCCTCTTCCAAGTTGAAGCGCATTTGATGACCGAATACGCTGATGGTTCCTGTACCGGTGCGATCCTCCTTGTGAACACCTTCGGTCAGGATACGGTTTAATAGGTCTAAATATTGTTTCATGTTCGGATATTCATTTTATAGATTGCAAAAGTACACAAAATCTTTCTTTTTCCGAGCATGACCCTAGTTCTATTTCAGTTTTCACCATTTCAGGCTGCATACACGTTGTAAGCCGATGATGATAAGAACCGCAGTGGCGATAACCAGTGATTGGAAATTAGTATCACTTACCAAATAATAAGTTTGGGAAGTAACTATGTCACTGATTGTCTGGCATAGAATTTCAAAGCCATTGAAAATGTAGAATAATGCACAACAGACAATGGCGCAAGTTACACTGAGTATATCCGATAACCATTGGGCTGGTTGGGGGAGGCGGCGGATAACCCCGCGTGAAAATCCATTGTCCTCAATTTCATGTTTGTTGGCAAGCATGAAATTCTTAATTAATGTATCATCGTTTTCCATCATAACCATTCTGTTTTAAGAAAGTTGTCAATTTTGTTTTTCCGCGTGATAAATGGGACTTGATTGTTCCTGCAGGCATTCCTGTAATCACTGCAATTTTTTCTATCGGAAGATCTTCCATAAAAAATAAGGTGATGCAGGTTCGCTCTACCTCTTTTAATTGGCTCAATCCCCGATATATGTCCATGTGTTCACCTACTTGCCTTTGTTCTGTTTGGTAAACAGCGTCTATTTCCCAAGTTTCCAGTCCGGACGTTTCTTTTTTGCTGCGAATATAGTCATAAAATATATTATAAGCAATACGGTAAAGCCATGTGGAGAAACTGGACAAATTTTTAAATGAAGCCAAGTTGGTGTATGCTTTTATAAAAGTTTCCTGTGCCAAGTCGTCGCTGAGCTCTGTATCTCCCAATGTTTGGTGCAGGAAAAAACGCCTGATGGGCGATTGGTACTTTTTGACCAAAGTATCAAACGCCCGGGTGTTTTTAAAGACCACCACTTGTGCTACCAACGCTATGTCGTTGATTTGGCTCATTTTTATTCTTCGTTGTAGGGAGTGTCTATATTGTTCTTTATGTTTTGTGTTTCTTTGGCCTCTTTGTTACGTCCCAGTTCAATATTTTCAATTTTCATTGATCTGACTCCGTTTTCATCCTGGTTTATTCGGGTAGGAGGGAAAGGATCATCTTTTTTTTTGTGTGGAGTGGTAGTGTAAGCTATCAATACTTGTCCCAACCCCATACAGAAAATAAGGAATCCGATAGCTGCCAATCCTTCTTCTTCTGTCAGTACCCAAAGGAATACTCCCAAACCAATGCCTAAGAATATATTCTTGATCCCCTTTGTCATTACAGCATTTCCTTGTTCTTCGGGGTCATTGAACAGTTCGGCCGGAATGGTTCGTCCTGCTGCCAGAGCCTCTGCAGCCAGTTTGTATTTGGCTTGTTTGTTCTTGTACCTGAACCAAAGTACAATAGCTACGATAAAGAAAGGGAGGCCACAACAGATGATGAGTGCGACAATTGCTACCGAAGTAGGAGGACCGCTATTCCAATCACCGAAATCCGAACTAATGTCATGCATGGCAGCATTCTGATCTTCATTTACATCTTGCAGGTCGCTTATAACGACTGTATCCATCCGAGTGCTGTCAAGGGCTGAAGGTACTAATTTGATTGTTTTGGCATGGGTTGCGAAGCAAGTCCCTATGAGTAAGGTCAAAATAAAAAGTAACTGTTTCATGTTTTTATATCTTTATTATTGTTTTCTGCTAGTTAGACGGAACGAATAAGGAAATAGGTTGCAAATAGACAGAAAATTTTCTGATAATCCCAAAATATCATCGTATTTTTGTAACATAAAAAGGAAGGAACATGAAATTACCATCAGAATTTGAAGCAAGAACCCTGGAATGGATGGGAGAAGAAACTTATCGCGCGTTGGAAGCGGCTTTGCAGACGGAGCCTCCTGTCAGTATTCGTGTCAATCGTACGAAGTGGAGTGGGGAAGTTGCAGGAGAACCGGTACTTTGGGCATCTGCAGGGGTTTATTTATCGCAACGGCCCACTTTTACATTCGATCCGTTGTTTCATGCTGGTTGCTATTATGTGCAAGAAGCATCTTCCATGTTTGTGGAACAGGTATTACGCACTTATATTACCGGACCTGTAGTGATGCTCGATTTGTGTGCTGCTCCCGGTGGCAAGTCTACTCATGCGCGTTCAGTTCTCCCCGTAGGTAGTTTGTTGGTGGCTAATGAGGTGATGCGTAACCGTTCTCAGGTATTGGCTGAAAATTTGATAAAGTGGGGAAATGCAGAAGTTGTGGTGACGAACAACGATCCGGCCGATTTCACTTCTTTGACAGAGGTGTTTGATGTTGTCTTGGCGGATGTGCCTTGTTCCGGTGAGGGGATGTTCCGGAAGGATCCTGTGGCTGTAGAGGAATGGAGTACGGACAATGTGCAGGTTTGTTGGCAACGTCAGCGTAGGATTTTAGCGGATATATGGCCGGCTTTGAAACCCGGTGGTCTGCTGATTTATAGTACCTGCACTTATAATAGGGAAGAGGATGAGGAAAATGTGGCTTGGATTGCTGATGAATTGGGTGCGGAGATACTGAAAGTGCCAGTGGCGTCGGAATGGGGGATAATAGGAAATTTGGCGGGACAGGATTTTCCTGTTTATCGTTTTTTGCCTCATAGAGTGAAAGGAGAAGGATTTTTCTTGGCTGTATTGAGGAAGAGTGCTGCCATTTCTCATGTTGTTCCTTGTATTCGTTGTCAGGATGACAAAGAGAAAATAACAAAAGAAGAGGAGAAAAGGGGAGCTTGTCTCAGGTTGTTCCTTTTCCCAAAGAAGTAAAAAGTTGGTTAAAGCAGGCGGAGGATTTCCGATTTGAGGTAAGAGGCACGAAGGTGATAGCCTTCCCAATGTCCATCTTTCAGAATATGATCTGTTCCGTCAGGAATTAAAAGTTGTTCATGCGGGTGTTACTATAGGTGAGTTGAAAGGAAAAGACGTTATACCGGATCATTCGTTGGCAATGAGCACATTGCTGAATCATGATGGTTTCTCTCGTTTTGAATTGACCTATGAACAGGCTATTGCTTATTTGCGTAAAGAAGCGATCACATTGGATGCTTCTGTTCCGCGTGGTTATATACTTTTGACTTATAAAAACATTCCATTAGGATTTGCCAAGAACATTGGCAATCGGGCTAATAACCTCTATCCGCAGGAATGGCGTATCCGAAGCGGTTATTTACCCGAAGAACTTTCTTTTGTATGCTAAAAGGAGCCATAGATTTGTTCGGGAAGATTGTGCATATTGTTTTTCATAGACTGGCGCAATGCTTCTCCGGGTACAGACTTGTTTGTATTCTATAATATACAAATTTGTTTGGCTTCGTACAAGGAAAATGTGATTATCAGAAAGGCTTCCTGTAGGTACACCCGTTTTTCCATTCTGAGCAGCCATACGCGGTTTTTCCTTTATAATCGTTCCTTTGCCACATAGCGGGCAGGATTTTCCCACCAATTCGTTATCGGATGGGATAGTGGGAGCGGGCGTGGCTGAAGAAGCGTTTTTCGTGAGGTCCCTGCCTTTTTTGGTTGTTTGACCGTAGAGGTTGTTGCAGTTTTCGTTGCTGTTTCCTCTATTGTGGTGACGCGGCGGTTTGTATTATCACTTAAAACGCTGTGTACTATTTCACTTACCATTTGCTTTAATTCATTTAGAAAAGTCGTTGCATCATAGCTTTTCTTTTCTATTTCACGTAGTTTCTTTTCCCATATTCCCGTTAATTCGGCGGATTTCAACAGTTCTTCGCGAATTAGTCCCACCAGTTCTATTCCGGTAGGGGTTGCGATCAGATTTTTACGTTCTTTACGGATATAATGGCGTTTAAATAGGGTTTCAATAATGGCTGCACGTGTAGACGGACGTCCTATTCCATTTTCTTTTAATGCATCGCGTAGCTCGTCATTATCTACCAGCTTACCGGCAGTTTCCATAGCGCGTAGTAAAGTTGCTTCTGTATATGGCCGTGGGGGTTGTGTCCACTTCTCGTCCAGTTTGGGCAGATGCGGCCCGCTTTCTCCTTTCACAAAAGCGGGCAAGGAGTGTTCTTCGTCATTTTCACGGGCTTCTGCATCGGGATCGGTCATACCTTCTGGCAGATTGGTTTGTGGTTTGGCAAAGATAACGCGCCATCCGGGATCTAGAATCTGTTTTCCTGTGGCTTTGAATTCTATACTGTCAGCTTCGCCTATTACGGTAGTAGTGGCAAACTTGCAGTCGGGATAGAATACGGCAATAAAGCGGCGTGCTACTAAATCAAATACCCGTTTCTCCATTTCTGTCAGATTTACAGGAGGTTGTCCCGTAGGAATAATGGCATGGTGATCCGTTACTTTTGAATTGTCAAATACTTTTTTGGACTTGATGAGCTTTTGTCCTGCCAACGGAGCGGTAAATACTGTATATGGAGTTAGTCCCGCCAAGATATTGGGACATTTGGGATAGATGTCATCGCTTAAGAAAGTAGTATCTACACGAGGATAAGTAGTCACTTTCTTTTCATACAATGACTGGATAAGTTTTAGAGTTTCGTCAGCTGAATAAGCAAATTTTTTGTTACATTCCACCTGTAGGGAAGTCAGGTCAAAAAGACGGGGAGGTGCTTCTGTGCCTTGTTTTTTTGCTACTTCTGTCACGGTAAAAGGAACATTTTTGATACGTTCCATAAGTGCCTGTCCGGTAGCAAGATCGGTGATGGGAGGAATTCCCCTGTTCCCTTCAGCCTTTTTGACTTTCTTGGGGTTCTCTTTAGCATCGCTTTCTTCCTGAGCCAGTTCCTCATCGCTTTTGCGGATGATGGCAGAGAATGTGGTTTCCCGGTATAAAGTAGCCAGTATCCAATATTGTTGAGGAGTGAAGTGCTCTATTTCTTGCTGACGCTTTACTATCAGTGCCAAAGTCGGGGTCTGCACCCGTCCTATCGATAGAATTTGTCTGTTTTGTCCGTACTTTAAGGTATAGAGCCGGGTGGCGTTCATGCCCAATACCCAATCGCCGATAGCACGGCTTAATCCGGCTTCGTATAAAGGTTGGAATTCTTTTTGATCTTTTAGTTTGCTGAATCCTTCGCGTATGGCTTCTTCAGTCAAGGATGAAATCCATAGACGTTTCACCGGGCAGTGTGCTCCTGCTTTCTGCATGACCCATCGTTGAATAAGTTCTCCTTCCTGGCCGGCATCACCGCAATTTATAATTTCATCGGCATTTTGCATCAGTCCTTCTATAATACGAAATTGTTTTTCAATGCCCGGATCGCTGATTAGCTTAATGCCGAAACGAGGTGGAATCATAGGAAGGCTGGACAGACTCCATGCTTTCCATGAGGGAGTGTATTCATGAGGCTCCTTCAAAGTACAGAGGTGTCCGAATGTCCAGGTAACCTGATATCCGTTTCCTTCTATATATCCGTCTTTTTTGGTTTTTGCTCCCAGTACATCCGCTATGTCACGGGCTACGGAAGGTTTTCGGCAATACAAACTATCATATTTTTTTGTTTCTGTTCAAATAGGATTGCAAAGGTAATAAAAACCTCGGAAGAGATTTTGTTTTGTCTTTATTAGTTCTTCTTTTATAAGAATTTAAAAGTAGGTATCGGGGGCTTTAAGGTCATTTCAGTGCAAATGGGCTGTTAGGTATGGTTTTTCTGTTATTTGCTGTTTGACGAATGTCTTTTGAACTTTTCTCTATGATTTCAGTTTCTTTTCAGAATCCTATAAGAATTTTGCATCAAAAAGAAACTATAAAACAATGTAATTATGAAAAAGAGTTGGATGTTATTTTTATTTTTCGCAGCTTTTGCTGCACTAACTTTAGTGGTTGTAGTGATGATGACAATAGTGATGCTCCTGAAAACACACATTTGGTTTCAAAAGAAGTACAGGCTGCATTTAATGCAAAATATCCGCAAGCCAAAGACGTGGAATGGGAGCTGAAAGGTGATTATGCTGTAGTAGATTTTTATTGGGATGGTGGAGAGCATTCTGCATGGTTCAATCCGTTATCGGCTGCCTGGTATATGACAGAAACAGATGTTCGTTATGAAAATCTTCCCGAACCTGTACTTGCTGCCCATAAAGCAGGCAAATATGCTGATTGGCGGGTGGATGATGTGGATAAGTTGACTCGTGAGGGAATGGAAACTCTTTATGTCATTGAGGTGGAGAAAGGAGAATCCGAGCTGGATTTGTTTTATTCGTCTACAGGCATATTGGTAAAAACTGTTGTAGATACCGGACACGAAGAAGATTATGATGATTATTTGCCGCAGCCTGATGCAAACGGCATTATAGCTATTGTCAAGCAGAAATATCCCAATGCGACAATTGTAGAAATAGAACGTGAAAAAGGTTTGCAGGAAGTTACTATTTTAGATGAAAACAAAGAGAAAGAGGTTTATTTCAATGAGCGGAACGAATGGATGGGAACAAGCTGGGATGTACAGGTGGCAAATTTACCGGAAGCGGTAAAAAAATCGGTTATGGAAAAATATTCAGACTATGTGATAGATGATGCTGATTATGTGGTGACACCTGATAATGAATGGTATATACTTGATTTGGAAAACAAACAGATCGATAAAGAGCTTAAAGTAAAGGTAGATAAGGACGGCGTTTGGTTGTAATTTTATTATCCCCTAGGCTATGCTAGGTAAACAGGCGGATGTTTCATAGGGCCGGACAGCTTTGGGGGGCTTAAACATTATGATTTTTGTGGCAGGCAGTTGAAATGTGAATTTGTATTTCTGTTATACATTTTTTGTGATTTTGATGAGAGAGTAAAAGATGAATGTGGAAAAATAGATTTGTATGATATACGATATTCAGTTACATTTGCATTTAGAATAAAAAAACAGCATGATGGAAACAGGATTAACTTATACTTCGACTGTTGTCGTTTCAAAAGAAAATGTAGCTGCCACCATGGGTAGCGGCGATTTGAATGTGTTTGCCACTCCCGCTATGGTGGCGTTGATGGAGAATGCTGCCATGAGTGCCGTGGCAGATGAGTTGCCTGAAGGTTCCACTACAGTAGGGGCCATGATGAACACTACTCATATCAAGCCCTCGGCTGTGGGACACGGTTTCGGCTACTGCCGTATTAAAAGAGGTGGAAGGCAGAAAACTTACTTTTGAAGTGCGGGCGCAAGATAGCAAGGGCGTGATTGGAGAAGGTACACATGTACGTTATATTGTGGACAAAGAGAAGTTTATGAGTAAATTGTCTCAATAATTATTTGAAATTATGCCACAACTGAGAGCTTCCCTTCTTTTGTGATTCTGAATATTATTTGTTCCGATAACGGGAAATCAAGTAGAGGAATGAAGAACGTGCTTTAATAAAAAATATTTAAGGAGAGCAAAACGAATGACAATCTGAAAAAGAGTGTCATGGAGTTCTGCTCTCCTTCTTTTATTCTTGCAGCGCCAAGATATATTCGTATAACTTCTTATAAAACGGATGTTTCGTCAGCGTAGAGGCATCTCCTAATATAATAAGTTTCATGCGTGCACGTGTAATTGCTACATTCATTCGTCGCAAGTCATTTAGAAAACCAATCTGTCCCTCTTCATTTGCACGTACTAAACTGATGAGGATAACGTCTCGTTCCTGTCCCTGAAAACCATCTACCGTATTGATGGTGATAAGGTGTCGGTAAGGCTTGAAGAAAGCATCTCGTTTTATCAGTTGACGGAGATATTGTACTTGTGCTTTATAAGGAGAAATCAGTCCCACATCAATCCGTTCTTCCAGAAAACGGTCTTTACCTATTTTATTGATATAGTTGGTGAGTTGGGAAATGGAGAGTGCCGCCTCCTCTTTATTGATACGGCCGAAGCTTTCACCCACAAACTCTTCGTTGCATTCCATTCCTTCCGTATTTATCCATTCTATCGGTGTGTCATAGTCCAATATACTCCGATATTTTACTTCGGGAGCTGATTTCAGTTCACCCTGATAGAACCATTCTGAAGAGAAACGCATAATTTCGTCATTCATTCTATATTGTACCTTTAACAAGGATACAGTGTCGGGTTTGTTGTCTGCAATCTCCTGCATCAGTGTCCGGTCTAATCCTCCACGAGCTGCTTCCATGCATTTAATGGTAGGAGGAAGCTGGCAATAATCACCGGCCAGAATGACACGGTCTGCTTTGCGGATGGCAATCCAGCAGGCAGGTTCTAGAGCTTGTGCGGCTTCGTCTATGAATAAGGTACTGAATTTGCGTCCTGTCAATATTCTGTTGGCGGAACTTACCAGTGTGCAGGCTATCACACGTGCTTCGCCGAACAATGCTTCGTTGATGCGAATTTCCAGTTCGGTGGCACGGTCTTTCAGTGAGTTTATTTTCTGTCGGATATTCTCACGTTCCGCTCCTTTGCGCGAACGTCCGTAGAGCTCGCGTATTGCTTTTCGGATACTCCATAATTGCGGATAATCGGGATGGCTTTCAAAACGGCGTTCATAGGTAAAAGCAAGCATTTTGTCATTGACGCGGGTGGGATTACCAATACGGAGAACGGAACACCCCGGTCCACCAGTTTCTCGCTAATCCAGTCTACAGCCATATTGCTTTGTGCGCAAACCATCACTTGATTTTCCCGGTGAAGGGTCTCGTAAATGGCTTCTACCAATGTGGTAGTCTTACCGGTTCCGGGCGGACCGTGGACTATAGCAACATCTTTGGCATGCATCACTTTATTTACTGCTTCCTCCTGCGTATTGTTTAACCAAGGGAAACGGGTGAAGCCGAAACTGAAAGTTTCCGCCTTTTGGCTGCCATGAAAAATCTCACGTAACTCTGCCAGACGATTCCCTTTTGCCTTGAGGACTTGTCCCAACGCTTCGAACATCAACCGGTAACTGGTTTCATCAAAATAAAGCTGTACTCCCAATTGTAGCTCGGTTGCCTGTATGCTGAGCAATGCATCTGCCGAGGGGAGAACGATTACCATTCGGTCTTCGTCCACGTAGTTGACAGTTGCCGTAAAATTGAAATAATGTAATTGGCCTGATGCATTTTGCGTAAAAAAGCATACCGGACGGCCGAATTCAAATACATGTTCTATGTCTTTGTCTTCTTGCCTTTCAACTTCTACAACCAATTGATTCAATGAGTTATAATAGCTTCTGCCTGCCGATATAGGATACCAGCACATACCCCGTTTCACTTTGCGCCCGATGCCCATTGCTTCAGTCTGTTGCCTGAAAGTCTCTTTTTCGTAATCATATTCTAATTTTAGTAACAACTCTTTGCGTTGTAGTTTGTTAATTATATTAGAAAGGGGTATATGTTGGTTCATAATGATGCTTTTTTCTATAAGAATTGCAAAGATAATAATAATCCTTTAGGTAGGACTTTATGTTTTATTTTGTTAAACGTATTATAGATAACACAAGAATTCAAATATTATTCCTATATTGCCAAAAATAAAATAGATTTAAAACTGTAATAATTATAAATAGTAAAAGGTATGGTATATGACTTGGACATGTTAAAGGCCTTTTATGCTTCTTTCGAAAAGAAGATAGGTCGGGTAAGAGCCGTGTTGCAGCGTCCGCTGACATTGGCTGAGAAAATTCTGTATACACATCTTTATGATGATGCTCAACTGAAGAATTATGAACGTGGCGAGGACTATGTGAATTTCCGTCCCGACAGCGTGGCTATGCAAGACGCGACGGCGCAAATGGCATTGTTGCAATTTATCAATGCAGGAAAGGATTCCGCTGCCGTACCTTCTACTGTGCATTGTGACCATTTGATTCAGGCATATAAAGGAGCGGGCCCGGATATTGCAACGGCTACGGAAACCAACCGTGAGGTATACGATTTCTTACGAGATGTTTCTTCGCGTTTCGGTATCGGGTTTTGGAAACCGGGAGCAGGAATCATTCATCAGGTGGTACTCGAAAACTATGCTTTTCCCGGGGGAATGATGGTAGGGACGGATTCTCATACCCCCAATGCCGGAGGATTGGGAATGGTGGCAATCGGAGTCGGTGGTGCCGATGCTGTGGATGTAATGACCGGTATGGAATGGGAGTTAAAGATGCCGAAACTGATTGGAGTTCATTTGACCGGAAGCTTGAATGGATGGGCTTCGCCAAAGGATGTGATTCTGAAATTGGCCGGTATTCTGACCGTGAAAGGTGGAACGAATGCCATTATAGAATATTTTGGAGAAGGGACAGCTTCACTTTCGGCAACCGGTAAGGCTACTATCTGCAATATGGGTGCAGAGGTGGGGGCTACCACATCCTTGTTCCCCTATGACGACCGGATGGCTGTGTATCTGAAAGCTACCGGAAGAGAGTCTGTAGCAGAGATGGCCGGAAAAGTGGCAAATGATTTACGTGCCGATGCTGAGGTTGTTGCCAATCCTTCTGCTTTCTACGACCGTGTGATTGAAATTAATTTGTCCGAGTTGGAACCTTATATCAATGGGCCGTTTACACCGGATGCCGCAACACCTATTTCAGAGTTTGCCGAAAAGGTATTGGTTAATGGTTATCCGCGTAAGATGGAAGTCGGGCTGATAGGTTCATGTACCAATTCATCTTATCAGGATTTAAGTCGGGCTGCTTCCATTGCCCGTCAGGTAGCTGAAAAACATTTGGCTGTGGCTGCTCCTTTGATTGTCAATCCGGGTTCTGAACAGATTCGAGCTACCGCCGAGCGTGACGGGATGATTGATGCTTTCCAAAAGATTGGGGCTACTATTATGGCGAATGCTTGCGGTCCGTGCATCGGACAGTGGAAACGCCATACCGATGATCCTGTCCGCAAAAACTCGATTGTCACTTCTTTCAACCGTAATTTTGCCAAACGTGCCGATGGTAATCCGAATACACATGCATTTGTGGCTTCTCCTGAATTGGTATTGGCTCTGACTATTGCCGGTGATTTATGTTTCAATCCGTTGAAAGATACGTTGATAAATCAAGAAGGCGAGAAGGTGAAATTGAGCGTTCCCGAGGGAGATGAATTGCCGTCGGCAGGTTTCACTCAAGGTAATCCCGGTTATTTGGCTCCTGCCGGTGCACAGGTAGAAATTAAGGTGAATCCCGAATCACAGCGTTTGCAGTTATTGGCTCCGTTTCCGGCATGGGATGGAAAGGATTTTACGGATATGCCTTTACTGATTAAGGCTCAAGGTAAATGTACCACAGACCATATTTCGATGGCAGGCCCGTGGCTGCGTTTCCGTGGTCATCTGGAAAATATTTCGGATAATATGCTGATGGGGGCGGTGAATGCTTTCAATGGTGAAACGAACAAGGTGTGGAACCGATTGACAAATACCTATGAGAGTGTATCGGGCGCGGCTAAGCAGTATAAAGCGCAAGGCATCGGGTCTATGGTAGTTGCGGAGGAAAATTATGGAGAAGGTTCCAGTCGTGAACATGCCGCTATGGAGCCTCGTTTTCTGAATGTAAAGGTTATTTTGGCAAAGAGTTTTGCCCGCATCCATGAAACGAATCTGAAGAAGCAGGGAATGTTGGCGGTGACTTTTATAGACAAAGCGGACTATGACAAGATTCAAGAACATGATTTGATTACCGTCAGCGGATTGGCGGACTTTGCTCCCGGAAGAAATCTGACTGTGACTTTACACCATGAAGATGGCACTCAGGATCGTTTTGAAGTACAGCATACTTATAATGAACAGCAGATAGGTTGGTTCCGTGCCGGCTCTGCTCTAAATGCAAGATAAAAGATGAAAAGACAGTACCTTATATTACAGGAGACGGAGTGGGAGTAGAAATCACTCCCTCCATGCAAGCCATAGTGAATGCAGCCGTGAAAAGGCATACGGCAATGAACATGAAATAGAATGGATGGAAGTGCTGGCAGGTGAACGTGCTTTCAACGAAACAGGTTCCTGGTTGCCGGATGAGACGATGGAGGCTTTCAAGAAATATGGTGTGGGCATAAAAGGTCCGTTGACTACTCCGGTAGGAGGTGGTATCCGTTCCTTGAATGTGGCTTTGCGCCAGACGCTGGATTTGTATGTGTGTCTGCGCCCCGTACGTTGGTTCAGCGGAGTGGTATCTCCGGTGAAAGAGCCTCAGAAGGTGGATATGCATATTTTCCGCGAAAATACGGAAGATATTTATGCAGGTATAGAATGGGAAGCAGGCACGCCGGAAGCTGAGAAGTTTTATCGTTTTTTGCATGATGAAATGGGAGTGGCTAAAGTGCGCTTTCCCGAATCTTCTTCGTTTGGCGTGAAACCGGTGTCCAAAGAAGGAACGGAACGTCTGGTACGTGCGGCATGTAAATATGCTTTGGAGCATGGCTTGCCGTCAGTGACGTTGGTGCATAAAGGAAATATCATGAAGTTTACTGAAGGCGGCTTCAAGAAATGGGGATATGAACTGGCGGAACGTGAATTCGGAGATGCCATTGCGTCAGGCAAGTTGGTGATAAAAGACTGCATAGCCGATGCATTCTTGCAGAATACGTTATTGATTCCCGAAGAATATTCGGTGGTGGCTACCTTGAATTTGAACGGAGATTACATCTCGGATCAGTTGGCTGCCATGGTAGGCGGCATCGGAATTGCTCCCGGAGCGAACATCAATTACAATACCGGTCATGCCATTTTTGAAGCGACTCACGGTACGGCTCCCAATATTGCCGGAAAGGATGTGGTGAATCCTTGTTCATTAATCCTCTCGGCTGTCATGATGTTGGAACATTTTGGCTGGAATAAGGCGGCGGAGCTGATAGTGAATGCCTTGGAATCCAGTTTTGGCGAGGGACGTGCCACACATGACCTTGCCCGTTTTATGCCCGGAGGTGTCTCGCTTGGCACGTCGGCATTTACAAAAGAAATAATAGAAAGAATAAACTCCTAAAATTCACGGATATGAAGAAAGAATATATCATTTACAAACTCTCCGAGGAAATGAAGAATGCGACCCGGATTGAGAACGAATTGTTCAAGAAGTTTGATGTAAAGCGCGGATTGCGTAACGAAGATGGCACCGGTGTTTTGGTAGGGTTGACCAAGATAGGCAATGTAGTAGGGTATGAACGTATTCCCGGCGGAGGATTGAAGCCGATTCCCGGCAAACTTTTCTATCGTGGGTATGATTTGGAAGATTTGGCACATAGTATCATTAAGGAGAAACGTTTTGGTTTTGAGGAGGTGGCTTATCTGTTATTGTCCGGTCATTTGCCTGACAAGGAAGAGTTGGCGTCTTTCTGTGAGTTGATTAATGACAATACTCCGTTGGAACAGAAGACCAAAATGAATATCATTGAGTTGGAGGAAATAACATTATGAACATTCTGGCCCGTAGCGTGCTTGAAATGTACCGTTTTGACCCGCAGGCGGATGATACTTCGCGTGATAACCTGATGCGTCAGAGTATTGACTTGATATCCAAATTCCCGACCATTATTGCATACGCTTATAACATGTTGCGCCATGCCACGTATGGTCGTTCGTTGCATATCCGTCATCCGCGTGAAAAACTGTCTATCGCAGAAAACTTCCTGTATATGTTGAAAAAGGATTATACGGAACTGGATGCGCGTACGCTTGATTTGCTGTTGGTACTTCAGGCTGAACACGGAGGTGGTAATAACTCTACTTTTACCGTCCGTGTAGTTTCGTCCAGCCGTACGGATACTTATTCGGCCATAGCCGCAGGTATCGGCTCGTTGAAAGGTCCGCTTCATGGAGGGGCAAATATCCAGGTGGCGGATATGTTCCATCATTTGCAGGAAAATATCAAGGATTGGACCAATGTGGACGAAATTGATACTTACTTTACCCGTATGTTGAATAAGGAAGCGTATGATAAGTCCGGTCTGATTTATGGTATCGGCCATGCGGTCTATACGATATCCGATCCTCGGGCCATCTTGTTGAAAGAATTGGCTCGTGATTTGGCAAAAGAAAAAGGTAAGGAAGAAGAATTTGCCTTCCTGGAATTGTTGGAGGAACGTGCCATTGCTATGTTCGGAAAGATTAAGAATAACGGCAAGACGGTGTCCAGCAATATCGATTTCTATTCAGGTTTCGTATATGAAATGATTGGTCTGCCACAGGAAATATTTACACCTTTGTTTGCGATGGCTCGTATCGTGGGGTGGTGCGCACACCGCAATGAGGAGCTGAATTTTGAAGGAAAACGCATTATTCGTCCGGCATACAAGAATGTGTTGGAAGAACTGGAATATGTGCCTTTGAAACAGAGATAACGGTTTAGAGGCACCTCGGTTGGCGATAAGCTTTGGTATTATTGTTTTAGCTTGGCGGCAATGAGGTCTGTATTGTTGTAAAGAAAAGTAAGATATCTTCGTGGGCAAAGTAAGATATGTTTCCGAGCAAAGTAACACCACGTATTTGTTCCACGAAGATATCTTAACGTGAATTCGATATTAGGATTAATATATTTGCTTGATTATTAGTGATATATTGATAAAGTTATTAAATTTATAGTGCTCAATTATAACATTTAAACGATTACCATTATGTTCCTAGAGTCTAAAGTTATAGAGATTTATTGTATGGCCGATGATTTTTGCAAGGTATTTTCATTGCAGTAGGAACAATACATGATTGAAGCAAAAAGGCTAGGCATAGTAAGAAGCCTAACCGCATGAATGGTGCTGAGATTATGGTTATTCTTATTTTGTTTCATTCTAGTAGTTTCCGCTGCTTCAAGTATTATTACCAAGGAGTATGTCTGTAAACATCTGAAACACCTTTTTCCTCGTCAAGTGTCCTATAACCGTTTTGTGGAACTCGAGAAAGAAGTATTGCTTCCCCTGACCATTTTCATAAAAAAGCCTTGTTGGGGAGCTGTACTGGCATCAGTTTTGTTGACTCTATCTTCTCCCTTTACATCTCTGTTATAACCAAAGAATCCTGATTCATAAGATATTTAAAGGACTTGCAGAGCGCGGAAAATGTTTCATGGGATAGTTCTTCGGATTTAAATTATACCTGATTATCAATAATAAATGTGAAATCCTTAATTCCATGTTTACACTTGGAAATGTAGATGATCATGAGCCATTGAAACAGGGTAAGTTTCTGGAAAACATTAAGGGAAAACTATGTGCAGATAAAGGAAACATTAGACAGGTTTGTTTGAAAATCTCTTTCTTAACGGTGTTCGGTTTGTTACGAAGGTAAAAGCAACATGAAGAATTTACTGATGAGTATAGCTGATAAAATTCTGCTCAGAAGAAGAGCCTTGATTGAAACTGTCAATGATGAACTGAAGAATATTGTACAGATCGAACATTCCAGACATCGTTCATTCAGTAACTTTATAGTCAACTCTTCGTCAGCTATTGCAGTATACTGCTTTTTTGAGAAGAAGCTTGCCATTGACGTAAATTTTGTCAATGATGAACAATTTTCTATTTTTTGATTTTATATCGAACTCACGTTATCATACAGCTAACCGAATTATTTTTTAACAATTTCTAAAACCAGAAGTTAAATTCAGAAGCAGTATCACTCCTCCGCATAAAAGTCCATACAACTCTCACCCCATTTTTCCCATACAAAGGAAGCAGATTCTCCAAACAACGAATCAAAAAGCTTAAAGTTACTCTAATTTCATTATCTGCTTTTGAAACGAGAAAGAAATAAATTAAACACTTGCATAACTTGATTTAAAGTAAAAAAGTTGCCTTAAAAGGAGTACTGCTTTTTTGTTTTTTACTAAATAGCACTACTTTTTTATTTATTTTTTAAATATCTTCCAGGTATTTTATTACTTTTGCCTAAGTTTTCTTTCGTAAGAAGAAAATGTAATAAAAACAACAAGAATTAAATCAAAAAAATATTTCTGCCACAAGGCGTTTTTACATTACGATACTATGAATAAGAATACACGTATAACACTTTTATTTTCAACAACATGAAAAAAAACATTAGCCAAATCAGATATTTAAATTGCGAATTAAGATATAGGAAAAATCATTAATTCGCATGATTACTAATCCTTAATACTAATTTTTATGAGAAAAAAGATTATCAGTGCGATGCTGATATGCGCTGGCTTTCCGGTCGGGTCTCTTTATGCAGTCCATCCTGCCCCTGTAACGAGAATACAGTCAGTGCAACAGAATGGGGCATGTACGGGTGTAGTAAAAGATGCAAGTGGAGAAGCTGTTATCGGAGCTTCTGTAACAGTGGATGGAACTACAAATGGAACAATTACCGATTTGGACGGTAATTTCAGCCTTCCCAATGTGCCTAAAGGAAGTACTATCAAAATTTCTTTTGTAGGATACAAGACATTGGAGGTAAAATGGAATGGTTCTCCTTTGAATATCATCCTCAAGGAAGACTCGGAAATGTTGGATGAGGTAGTCGTTGTGGGTTATGGTACACAGAAGAAAGTAAATGTAACCGGTGCCGTAAGTATGGTAGGAGCCGAAGTCATTGAATCGCGTCCGGTAGCCAATGTTACACAAGCACTGCAAGGTGCTGTTCCTGGATTGAACTTAACTGTAGGTGGAAACGGTGGTGACTTGAACTCTGGAATGAACATCAATATCCGTGGTGCAGGTTCTATTGGTTCCGGATCTACCGACAAGCCCTTGATTTTGATTGACGGAATCGAAGGAGATTTGAATACCTTGAATCCCAATGATGTAGAAAGTGTATCTGTATTAAAGGATGCAGCTTCAGCATCTATCTATGGTTCGAGAGCCGCATTCGGTGTCATCTTGGTAACCACAAAAAGCGGAAAAGCGGGCAAGGTAAGAGTAAACTACTCGGGCGATGTGCGCTTCAGCACAGCTACACAGACTCCGGACATGGTAGATTCTTATCGTTTTGCCACTTATTTTAATGCTGCTTCCATCAATAACGGAGGACAGGCTCAGTTTAATGAAGAGCAGATGGAAAAGATTCTGAAATTCCAGCGTGGAGAATTCAATGATCCTACCCAGCCGGAATATTATGGTACTACAGCAAACTTGGACAACAAGAAATGGAACAACTATGGAGGTGCCTTTGCCAATACCGACTGGTTTGACGAGTTTTACAAGAAAAATGTTCCCTCTACCCAGCATAATATCAGTTTAAGCGGCGGTAGCGAAAAAATCAACTGGTCTGTCAGCGGCAGTTTCCTGAAACAGAATGGTTTGATTCGCCACGGACATGACGAACTGGATCGTTATACCGTAAACAGCAAAATCGGAGCTGAGATTGCTTCTTGGATTCGTTTGGACTACAACACCAAATGGACTCGTACAGACTATGAAAAGCCCCAATATCTAACTGGTTTGTTCTTTCACAATATTGCCCGCCGCTGGCCGACCTGTCCGGCTATTGATCCTAATGGCCATTGGATGGATGGAATGGAAATTGCCGAGCTGGAAGACGGAGGTGTAACTTCCGAACACAAAGACTGGTTCACCCAGCAATTGAAGTTTACCATCACTCCGCTTGAAGGATGGAACATCTATGCAGAAGGAGCAATGCGTACTTCAAATGAAAAGAAAACGACCAGTAAGATTCCCGTTTATTCTTACGATATTGACGGCAATTCCTACCTACGTGACTCCGGATATGGAACCGTTTCAAATGTATACGATAACCGCTTCCGCCAGAACTATTATGCGGTGAATGTGTATACAGACTATACCCGTAACTTTGGGTTGCATAACGGAAAGATTATGGTCGGTTTGAACTACGAACGTTACGATCAGGATAATCTGTGGGGAAGTGGAGACAAACTTACCACTACCGACAAACCATTTTTGAGCCAAGCTCAGGAAAACATGAAGACCGGAGACGGCTATTGGAACCGTGCAACTGCCGGTTACTTTGCTCGCTTGAACTATGACTACGATGGAAAATACCTAGCTGAGTTCAACATCCGTTATGATGGTTCTTCACGTTTCCTCTCCAACAACCGCTGGGCTTGGTTCCCATCTGTTTCATTAGGTTGGAATATGGCTCGCGAAAAATTCTTCAAACCATTGAGCAATGCTATCTCAACATTCAAGATTCGTGCTTCATGGGGACAATTGGGTAATACAAGTTCCAAATATGAAACGTTCTGGGATTGGTATCCGTTCTATCAGGAGCAAGGCACCGGTACGGCAAACAGCGGATGGCTAATTGACGGTCAACGCGTCAATACCGCAAGTCTGCCCGGAATCGTCAACTCAACCATGACTTGGGAAACCGTCGAGACTTGGGACATCGGTTTTGACTTGGCCGCTTTCAACAACCGACTGACCGCTACATTCGACTGGTACCGCAGAACAACCAAAGATATGATTGGTCCTGCTCCGGTATTGGGTTCCATGCTGGGAACTGATGCTCCGAAAACAAACAACTGCAACATGCGTACCTCCGGTTGGGAATTGGAAATCGGATGGCGTGACCAGATTCAGGATTTCAAGTACGGTGTCCGCTTCAACCTTTCCGACAACAAGTCTAAAATCATATCTTATCCGTTCGACGGTGAGTTCGGAAACCAAGGAATCTACGGCTACTATAATGGTAAAGAATTGGGAGAACTTTGGGGATATACTAGTGTAGGACTGGCACAAAGCGATGAAGAAATGAAAGAATGGCTGACAAGCAACAAGCCAAACTGGGGAAGCAAATGGCAGGCAGGTGACGTGAAGTACAAGGACTTGACCGGTGAAGGAGAAGTAACCCCAGGTGCCAGCACTTTGGAAAATCACGGTGACTTGAAACGCATCGGAAACAACTCACCGCGTTATCGGGTAGGTTTGAATCTGGATGCAGCTTGGAAAGGCATTGATTTCTCTATCTTCTTCCAAGGGGTATTGAAACGTGACTGGATGTTTGACGCAGGTGACCCTTATTTTTGGGGCGCAGGATCCGGAATGTGGCAAGCAGCCTGCTTTGAAGAACACATGGATTACTGGACTCCGGAAAATACCGATGCCTATTATCCGAAACCCTACTTCAATGAAACGAAAAACCAACAGGCTCAAGATGCCTATATGCAGAAAGCTTCTTACCTACGCTGCAAGAACATCCAGTTGGGTTACACCCTGCCGACACACATTACCGAAAAAGCCGGCATCAGCAACTGCCGTATCTATCTTTCATGCGACAATCTGTTTACCATTACCGGACTGTCAAGCGTCTATGACCCGGAGGCATTCGGAAGTTACGACGGCTACGGAACCAGTGGTAAAACTTACCCCTTGCAGCGTACCATTTCTGTTGGTGTAAATTTGAATTTTTAAATTTGTTAACTGAAGATTATTATGAAATTAAATATAAAAAACGTAGGCGCTTGCCTTTTGTTGGGAGGGACATTGTTGACGGCTACATCCTGCAACGATTTGCTTGACCTTGACCCTGTGAGCCAAATTACTCCCGACTCTTTTTACAAGACAGCCGATCAGTTAGGGGCTTACATGATTAATTACTATGGTGAATTACAGAACCCGTTCAGCGGTGCCATGTTTCATGGCGGAGGTTACGATGATGGAATTGCCCGTTCCGACGGAAATACAGATATTCAGGTAGTAGGCGGAGGAAACACACAGCTTTTTGTTCCCGACAAATGGGAGGTGTCCGGTGGAAAGCAATTGCAGGGATGGTATGGCACTGTACGTGCGTTCAACTATTTCTTGAAGACAGCCGAAGCAAGAAATGAAGCCGGTGAAATAGAAGGCGACGATAAGTTAATTCTGAACTATATCGGTGAGGGCTACTTTTTCCGTGCATTGACTTACTACCGCATGTTGGCTTTATATGGAGACCTTCCCATTGTTACTGAAGTGTTGGAAGATAACAATGAGGTAATTGTAGAAAATAGCAAACGGGCTCCACGCAATGAAGTTGTCCGTTTCATCTTGAGCGATTTGGATAAAGCCATCGAACGTCTGTATGACCGTGACCACTTTAAGGGTCAACGTGTAAACAAGCAGACAGCCGCTCTCTTGAAATCACGCGTTGCCTTGTTTGAAGCTACTTTCGAGAAATACCACAAAGGTTCAGGCCGCGTGCCGGGCGATGCTAACTGGCCGGGTGCCAAGATGGCTTATAATCAAGGAAAGACCTTTAACATTGAGGCAGAAATCGATTTTTTCCTGGACGAGGCCATGAAAGCTGCCACATTGGCGGTAGGTACAACTGAACTGACCACAAACAATGGAGTGTTACAGCCGGAAATCGGACAGATTGAAGGATGGAATCCTTATTTTGAAATGTTCAGCCAACCGAGCCTGAAAGATGTCCCCGAAGTTCTGTTGTGGAAAGAATATAACTTTGACCTAGGCGTCAAGCACAATGCCATCTACCGTTCACGAATCGGTGCCCAAAGCGGCTATACCCGTCCGTTCATCGAATCATTTCTTATGAAAGACGGACTGCCTATCTATGCAACTGGAGGACAATACCAGTACAAAGGCGACAAGACTATTGATGACGTAAAGACCGACAGAGACTTGCGTCTACAGCTCTTCGTATGGGGTGAAAGCACGTTGGTATTCTCTGATCCCGATGCCGGAGAAGAACAAGTGGGGGGCACATTTGATTTTCCCAACTTGATTTCCCTAGAAGCTCAGACCCGTATGATTTCCGGCTATCAGTCACGCAAGTTCTATGCGTATGACTACAGTCAAGGAAAGAGCGACGAACAGCAAGGCACCAATGCCTGCCCGGCATTCCGTGTGGCTGAGGGCATGCTGAACTACTTGGAAGCCTGCTATGAAAAGAACGGAAGGCTGGATGCTACCGCCGAAAGCTATTGGAGGAAAATACGTCAGCGCGCCGGCGTAAGCGATGATTTCGAGAAAACCATTGCAGCTACTGATTTGAATAAAGAAAGTGACTTCGGAGTTTATTCGGGTACACAGCAGGTAGACAAGACACTTTACAATATCCGCCGTGAACGTATGCAGGAATTGTTCAGTGAAGGATTCCGTTTTGCCGACTTGATTCGCTGGCGTTCTTTCGACCGCCTCATCACGACCAAATGGGTTCCTGAAGGCGTAAACTTTTGGGATGAGATGTACACGCATTTCAAGACAGACCCTAATGACAAAGATGATCCACGTGACTTGCTTATTGCCGACGGTTCCGCCAATGCCAACATGTCAATGAAGGAAATGAGCAAGTATGTGCGTCCGTATAGCATCAGTACATTGGAAACCAACGAACTACTCAACGGATATACATGGCGTGAAGCTTATTATCTTTATCCTCTGGGTATTACAGACATTCGTACAGGCTCTGCCGATCGAGATTTGAACAACAGTAACTTGTATCAGAATCTGTACTGGCCTATCCAAGCTGGTGGACGTGCTGAAAAATAAACGATTGGCGGAAGCTATCTTGATTTTTCAATAGGTAAACATGATAACCCCTCCTTTAGCAGTCTAAAGACTGCCGAGGAGGGGTTTTATTTAACGTGAGTTCGATATGAGTTCTAATATCGAACTCACGTTATCTTACTTTTTTCAGTGAGATATGGTCGTTCATAATACTCTATATAGAGTACCTTGAAAAATCCTTCAAATCTTTCAGCCTGCTCGCAAATGCCCTGCCCGTCGGCTTTTCGGCTGAAGAATTGGGTTCGGGAATCCTTCAGCCAGACCGGTGTCTTTCCAGTTCTTAGGGAATTGGTTTTTCTGAAGGATATTTTCCGGCTGAAACATTTCACAATGCATATCCTTCAGCCGGAATGCCGACGGGCAGGGCGTTTGCGGAATGGCTGAAAGATCTGAAGGAAAAATAAGGCGTTTCGGCATGTAGATGCCGTTATGGGAAAAAACAACAGGTCAAATTTTAAAAAGCTCTTGTTCTTTCAATGAAAACGTCTTGTTCTTTTCTGAAAAGAACAAGGTCTTTAAAAAAAAGAACAAGACGTTTGAAAGGTTAGTAACGTGTATGCCGGAAGGTTAATAACGTGTGGGATGATACGTTACTATTGAATATTTTACAATTATAATTCATTATATTGCATACTATACATATCAAAACCGTCAGCCCAATAATTGCGTTTGATTTCATTCAGTGTGAATCCTTGCTTTTCATAGAATTTATATGCTAATTGCGAGGTTCGGACTGTTATTTTTTTGATACTGGGAATAGCCTTTAAAACCTCAATTCTGTATCTTAAAAGCTTTTTACCTAAAGATTTGCCTTGATAGTCGGGATGCATAATATCCCAACTTATTTTTCCAATGGTTCTTTTTTCTGCGAAATTTATCCCGCCGCATCCAACCACTTTCCCGTCAACGAGCAAGACATAATAGAGCTCTATTTCTTTATCCAAATAATTGCTCAAATCATTAACTTCCTCTTTTGCAAAGAAGTTGGGTGTGTTTAATTTAATTAAATTCATGACAACTTCTTTATCTGTCGTCAAATATTCTCTAATTACAATTGAATTATCTTGTGTCATAGAACTTTCGTTTGAAATTCGTGGCAAAGATACGAAAATTAAAAACTGACAAGAGATCAAAATATTGTCTATTGAAAAAATAGTAAATAATTATTTGACAGCATAGCACCACAAATTATTGAAATTTGCACAGTTGCTGAATCGTTACCTCTGTTCCTTAAATATTACGCTAAACATTTGTTTTTTCAATTGGTTAATCCAAGATGATGAAAATCTAAAATAAACTGCTCTTAATATAATTTTGAAATATCTTATCCCAACTCTTTTTCTGTGTCTAAGTCTGGGTACAATAAAAAAGCATGTCCAGTTTGCTAATGGCGTTACGAGCTTCCTGTATATGTCTGATGCTGAAATGCAACGTGATGGTACTTTGATGATTGGCGGGGGAGGGAAGTCGGAAATCAATGGAAAACCTGTAGAAAATAGTACATACCTCTCTAAGTAAAGTCTTCTCTGCGATAAAAATCGTATCCTTTTCTTGCAAAAAATCTCTTAATTGTTGCTTTCCTCTGATTTTTCCCTTAAATTTGTTAGTGACTTACTAAATTTAATACAGGGAGGAACGAGTATGGGACAACAGACTTTTGAATTTTTGCTATTGGCAATGTCCGCACTTGCGGTGATTGTATTTGTAGCCCTCTATTATGTACGTGCCGGTTATGGTATGTTCCACACCCCGAAATGGGGACTTTCAGTGAACAATAAATTAGGTTGGGTACTGATGGAAGCGCCTGTATTCCTTGTAATGCTTTATCTGTGGTGGAATAGCAGCGTGCGTTTTGATGCCGCTCCTTTCCTCTTTTTTCTTCTTTTTGAATTACATTATTTCCAGCGCTCTTTTATCTTCCCTTTCCTGATGAAAGGAAAGAGCCGGATGCCCCTTGCCATTATGTTGATGGGAGTGGTCTTTAATGTCCTGAACGGACTGATGCAGGGCGAATGGTTGTTCTATCTGGCTCCGGAAGGACTCTATACAGATGCCTGGCTCAGTACTCCTTCTTTTTGGCTTGGGGTTATTTTGTTCTTTATAGGGATGGGCATTAATCTACATTCCGACAGTGTGATCCGCCATTTACGTAAACCGGGCGATACACGCCATTATTTGCCGCAGAAGGGAATGTACCGATATGTCACTTCGGGCAACTATTTTGGCGAGTTGGTGGAATGGATAGGGTTTGCTGTACTCACTTGTTCGCCCGCTGCATGGGTGTTTGTGCTGTGGACGTTTGCTAATCTGGCTCCACGTGCCAATTCCATCCGTAACCGTTATCGGGAAGAGTTTGGTAAGGATGCGGTAGGAAAAAAGAAAAGAATGATTCCTTTTATTTATTGAATTTGAATAGTATATCGTTTCTGTTTCAGGAAATGATGAAAGCGAAACATAACATATGAATGATGAACTCTAAATTATTTACTCCCGCTTCTATCGGACCGCTGACTTTGCGTAACCGTACGATTCGTTCGGCTGCTTTTGAGAGTATGTGTCCGGGCAATGCTCCGTCCCGGCAATTGAAGGATTATCACTGCTCGGTGGCGGCAGGTGGAGTGGGAATGACTACTATTGCTTATGCAGCAGTTACACAGAGTGGCCTTTCTTTCGACAGGCAATTGTGGATGCGCCCTGAAATTATACCGGGATTAAGGGAAATAACCGATGCGGTTCATAAAGAAGGGGCTGCCGTAAGCATTCAGTTGGGACATTGTGGAAATATGTCGCACAAAAGTATTTGTGGGGTAACACCCATAGGAGCTTCTTCCGGTTTTAATCTTTATTCGCCTACTTTCGTGCGTGGCTTGCGCAAGGAGGAACTGCCGCAGATGGCAAAGGCATACGGTCAGTCGGTCAACTGGGCGCGTGAGGCCGGATTTGACGCGGTGGAGATACATGCGGGGCATGGCTATCTTATCAGTCAGTTTCTTTCACCTTACACCAATCATCGTAAAGACGAGTTCGGCGGCTCGTTGGAGAATCGTATGCGCTTTATGGATATGGTGATGGAGGAAGTGATGCGTGCCGCAGGTAATGACATGGCCGTTCTGGTAAAAACCAATATGCGTGACGGTTTTAAAGGAGGAATGGAAATAGATGAAGCTGTGCAGGTAGCGAAACGGTTGGTACAGGACGGGCTCATGCGTTGGTGCTGAGTGGAGGTTTTGTAAGCAAAGCGCCTATGTATGTCATGCGGGGAGCGATGCCTATAAAAGTATGACACATTATATGAACTGTTGGTGGCTGAAATATGGGGTGCGTATGGTAGGCAAATGGATGATTCCGACAGTACCTTTCAAAGAGGCTTATTTTTTGGAAGATGCATTGAGATTCAGAACAGAAATAAAGGAAATTCCGTTAGTATATGTGGGGGGGCTGGTATCTCGTGAAAAGATAGATGAGGTATTGGATGATGGTTTTGAATTTGTACAGATGGGAAGGGCGCTGCTGAATGAACCTGGTTTTGTGAATCGGTTGCGCACTGAAGAAAAGGCGCGTTGCAATTGCGGTCATAGTAATTATTGCATTGCGAGAATGTACACTATTGATATGGCATGCCACAAACATTTGGAAGAGAAATTGCCCCTTTGCTTGGAACGTGAAATAGAAAAATTAGAGAACCAATGAGTAAATTAGCCATAATAACCGGTGCCGATGGAGGAATGGGAACCGAAATAACCCGTGCGGTAGCACAGGCCGGTTATCATGTAATTATGTTGTGCTACACTCTTTTCAAAGGAGAGGAGCGTAAGAACCAGTTGATTTTGGAAACAGGCAATAAAGAGATAGAAGTCAGACAGGTTGACCTTTCTTCTATGGCTTCTGTGACTAATATCGCAGAAGATTTGTTGGGGCGTGGAAAACATATCGACTTACTGATGAACAATGCGGGAACCATGAGTTCCGGAGGTTTGATTACAACGGAGGATGGTTTGGAATATACGGTAGCCGTGAACTATGTGGCCCCTTTTTTACTGACCTTGAAATTATTACCTCTGATGGGGCAGGGAACCCGGATTGTGAACATGGTTTCTTGTACGTATTCCATAGGGAAGATTACTCCTGAATTTTTTGTTCGTGGAAAGAGAGGAAGTTTTTGGCGTATCCCTGTTTACAGCAATACAAAGTTGGCTTTGTGGCTTTTTACCCGTGAACTTTCTGAAAGGTTGAAAGCAGAGGGAATCACCGTCAATGCTGCCGATCCCGGTATTGTTTCTACCAATATCATCCGTATGGATATGTGGTTTGATCCGTTGACCGACATACTGTTCCGTCCTTGTATCCGTACTCCGAAGCAAGGAGCTGCGACAGCTGTCAGTTTGCTTTTGGATGAGCGATGGAAAGAAGTTACAGGACAGATGTTTGCTTCTTGCAAGCCTAAAAAAGTAAAGGATAAGTTTATGAATCATCCGCAGGCAAGACAGCTTTGGGCGGATACGAAAGCATATTTGGAGAAACTGAAATTGGAGGAGCCAATTGGCTGAGAATTCCTTTAAATACATAAAAGCCGTATCGTTACTCAAAAGTAGAGTGGATACGGCTTTTATGGTCGGTGAAGAGTGTCTGGTTTCGGATTGCAGTGTAGTTGAGGTTATTCTTTCTTGGCTGCTTGTTCTGCCAGCATCTGTTCACGGCTTTTACTTTGGGTTACAATATAAACTCCCGTGAATACCAGTGCCACAGCTATTCCTTTGGCAACACCGAAGGTTCCCATTCCTAACAAGATAGAGACACTGGTTCCTACAATAGGCTGCACATAGTTGTACATACTGATGACAGTAGGGCGCAATGTTTTCTGTCCGATCATCATCAGAATATAGGCAAGGAATGTTCCACCTACAATGACATAGGCTACACAGGCCCATGTGGAAGTGGAAATTTCGTGAAAATGTATGGTCGAGACCTCATGATAGGAAAATGGAATAAAGCAGATGGCTGCATAGGTAAACATCCATTTCATTAAAGTAAATATGTTGTATCTGCTGATCAGTCCTTTGAAAATAGCCAGATAGAATGAGAAACTGATTTGTGCCAACAGGCAAAGCAAATCTCCCGGAATACTTCCGCCTTTTCCATCTGTTGAGCCCTGGCTGCTCAGTATGAGTGTTAAAGCTCCGATGGAACCTAGAAAAATGCCAATCACTTTTTTCCTGTAACCGGTTCTTTCAGATAAATGGCAGCGACAATCATAGTGGCGATAGGGGCTGTGGTTGTTACAATGGAAGCATCGATGGGGGAAGTCAGTGATAGTCCGAAAGTAAAACATCCCTGATTCAGGACGATACCCAACAATCCTGCAAAGAACAACATCATCAAGTCGTGCGGCTTTACTTGTTCTTTAGGAGCGAAAATAGAAGCTATCCAAAAACAGATAGCACCTCCTGTCATTCGAAATGTAGCGAGGGAAAGGCCTGAAATACCGTTTTCTAACGCCGTTTTACCAATTGGGGACATCAATCCCCACATTATGGCAGCGCCTAGCAATGCCAAATGTCCTTTGTACTTTTGAATAGCCATTCTTTTTACCTTAAATAACAGTGCAAATGTAGGAGGTTTTTTTTATATTTTCTATCTTTGCTTACAAGTAAATCTATCAAAAATGAAAAAACAAGCTGATTATATAAAACGTATCGAGATAAAGCGGCTTTGGGGCCGTAAAGATATCTCATGGGAACTGCGTCCGGATGTCAATATTCTGAGCGGAGTGAATGGTATCGGCAAGAGCACTATCCTGAACAGATCTGTGAATAGCCTGACGGCTTTGGAAGGTGGAGCATTGAGTAACGGTTCGGCTCCCGGGGTACATTTTGTCTTCTCTCCGGAAGATGCTACCCAGATACACTTTGATGTAATCCGTAGTTTTGACCGTCCGTTGATTCATTCGGAACTTCTCGAAAAGATGGCGGATAAGAATGTTAAGACAGAATTGGATTGGCAACTTTATCAGTTGCAACGGCGTTATCTGGATTATCAGGTAAATATCGGTAACCGCATCATCGAGTGCCTTACCTCCGGTGGTCCTGACGGTCAGCTTCGTGCCGCCGAGATGTCTTACCCCAAGACAAAATTCCAGAATCTGATGGATGACTTGTTTGGTGAGACCGGTAAGAAAATCATTCGTAAAAGCAATGAGATTTTGTTTGAACAGGATGGAGATATACTTTATCCTTATCAACTGTCTTCCGGCGAGAAGCAGATTTTGGTTATTTTGCTGACGGTTCTGGTGCAAGACAATCGCCGCGGGGTTTTGTTTATGGATGAGCCTGAAGTATCCTTGCATGTGGAATGGCAGCAACGCCTTATTTCATTGATACGGCAATTGAATCCTAATGTACAGATTGTATTGACAACTCATTCGCCTGCTGTGATTATGGATGGCTGGCTGGATGCAGTGACCGAGGTGAGTGATATTACAAAATAAACAATTTCTAACGACGATACTATGGGAAAAAGATTGTCCGAGAATCTGTCCTCCTTATATATTGGTGCGGCCAACAAATTGAAGCCTAAATGTTCGCGACGCAAGATTATTGCATACGTTGAGAGTTATGATGATATTTCATTCTGGCGTACCTTGTTAGGTGAATACGAAAATGAAACTCGTTATTTCGAAGTGATGCTTCCTTCGAAAACCACTTTGGCTAAAGGTAAGAAGTCTGTGCTGATGAATGAACTGGGACCTCGGTTGGGACAAAATATGATAGCTTGTGTAGATAGTGATTATGATTATCTGTTGCAGGGGGCTACCCATACCTCACGTTATATAATAAATAACAAATATGTTTTTCATACCTATGCATATGCAATAGAAAACTATCAGTGTTATGCTGAAGCATTGCATGAGGTTTGTGTCATGGCAACGTTGAATGATCATCCATTGGTGGATTTTGTCGCTTTTATGCGTATGTATTCTCAAATAGCTTATCCGTTGTTCATCTGGTCGGTGTGGTTTTATAGAAAACATAATCTTTCCGAATTCTCTTTGCTTGATTTCTGTTCGTATGTAAAATTAGATAGGGTCAGTGTCTATCATCTTGAACGGAGTTTAGAGAGTATGAGCCGCAGGGTGAGGCGTAAATTATTGGAGCTGGAACGCCGCCATCCGAAAGCCTTGGAGGAAATAGAGGCGATGAAGGGGGAATTTGCCAAATTGGGAGTGAATGAGGACAATACCTATATGTTTATTCAAGGACATCACATTATGGATAGTGTAGTGATGAGATTGTTAGTACCTGTCTGCAATGTGTTACGCCGTGAACGTGAAACGGAGATTAAAGAACTGGCAGAGCATAATATGCAGTTTCATAATGAACTGACTAGCTATCAGCGCCGGCAGTTGGGAGTAGACATTGTACTCCGCAAACATACCAGCTATAAGTTATCACCTCTTTATAAAAAATTGGAAGCAGATATAGAACGTTTCTTGAAACATATCTGAATCGGTTATTTCTTATGGGAGGCAAGTGCTTTGGCTATGAAATGATCTAGTGAGAATTTACCCGGTCCTGCTATATACAATAATATGAATACTACCAGATAAATAAAGGCTAATTCTTTAACGGCGAAAGGATCAGAACCATGAACAACAAAGAATGCGATACACATGGTGAAGATCATCGGAATCATTGCCAAGCGATAAAGGAATCCGAAAATGAAAGCCATCGAACAAACCATTTCACCAAAAATAGCCAGTACCAGTGAAAGTTGGCTTCCTATTCCTAAAGGATCGGGAAAACTGCCGGACATGACATCGTAGTTGGCCCATTTCTGTACACCGTGCGACATGAGTAAAACACCAAACAGGATTCGTAAAGCTAATATCAGAAGTGACATAGCAGTGCCATCGGGCTTGGATGGAAATAAGAATTTATAAATGACTGACATAATACGTTTTTATTTTTTTTGTTTATACTATATTTATATAAACGTAACAAAAGGGTGAAATGTTCGGAAGTTCTATAAAGTGTAATGTTTGTTATGTGTCAGACAGCGCAATGTAATGATTGGCATTTATAACGATGAGGTGGTATATATGCCTTTTTCTGAGGCAATTAAAAAAGACAAGCCCCCCGATAAATCGCTTATCAAGGTGCTTGATGAATTATGTATTTAATGAAAATAATCATGAAAGGAGAAGTGGAAGTAATTCTTCTGCTTTTTCTATGATGTGCGCCGGATGCAAGGCTTCCAATTCTGTGCGCGGGCGGAATCCCCATGCCACACCTATAGCTGTTACTCCGGCATGATGCGCTGTTTGCATATCTACATTAGAATCACCTACATAAAGTATATCTTCCTGTTTGACTCCTGCTTTTGTCATAATTTCGTTTACGATGGATGGATCGGGTTTTGCGGGGATACCTTCGCGTTGTCCCAATACTTCCACAAAGTTTATTTCAGGAAAATAGTGTGCTATTAACTTTCGGGTAGCTGCCTGGTATTTATTGGAGGCGACCGCTATCATGATCCCTTGCTGTTGCAGTGTTTTTAATAATTCGGAGATACCGGGATAAGGGCGGCTTAAATCGGCATTGTGCTCATCATAATAGGGGATGAATTGTGAACGTATCTTTAATACATTCTCTTCCGTACGTTCCCCTTCAGGCAGAGCACGCTCAAATAATTTATTGATTCCGTTTCCTACAAAAAAGCGGTATGCTTCCGTTTCATGTGTAGGATAGCCATAATATTGTAAGGCTTGGTTGGTGGCGGCAGCCAGGTCGGCAATGGTGTTCAGTAATGTGCCGTCCAGGTCGAATATTACAAGTTTCTTCATATTTGTACTTCTTTTATCGGTGCAAAGTTACTATTTTTGTATGCAAACTAATAATAATGCTTATGAACTTTCTAGAATTAGTGAAGGCGCGCTATTCTGCACGCAAATATGCCAATCGTCCTGTTGAGGCTGAAAAGTTGGATTATATCATGGAATGTGTACGTTTTGCACCATCTGCAGTTAATTTTCAACCATGGCGTTTCCGTATTGTTACAGATGAGGCCGTACTGAAAGCGTTGTATTCATGTTATAAACGGGAATGGCTTGCTACGGCTCCTTGTATCATAGTGGCTTGTGTGGATCATAATGAGTCTTGGCATCGCCGTGCCGATAATAAGGATCATGCTGATATTGATATTGCTATTGCAGTAGAACATCTTTGTCTGGCTGCTGCCGAACAAGGACTGGGTACTTGTTGGGTTTGTAATTTTGATGCTCCGCAATGCAGTGAGGTTTTGGGACTGCCGGAAAATTTGGAACCGGCCGTTTTGATTCCGGTCGGTTATGCGGAGGATGAACCTACAGAAAAGAAGCGGAAACCATTAAATGAAATCCTTCTTTAAAAAATCACAAAACCACCTTTCGGAGTGTCATCGGGCAGGCAGATTCAATTTCCTTTTACAGTGGATGAAGGTACTGTTAATTTCTTGACCTGATGACTGTTCCGGATTTTAAGCACATTTCTTTAGACTCTTCTTATTTTCTGATAATTTTGCATATTTTGTATTCCATTTATGATAGAAGTAAAGCCGAAATGGCTAAATTTGAGCACTTTTTAGGCTTTGAATAACCTATGAGTGTAGTAAGTACTATTAATAACACTGAAAATTATGGAGAACATAGGAGTTGGATTGATGTTGATGGTGGTCGGTATGGCGACCGTCTTTGTCATTCTCCTCATCGTTATCTATCTAAGCAAGTACCTTATTACTGTTGTCAACAAAGTGGCCCCCGAAGAGACCCCCAAAAAAGCACCTGCTGTAGCACCTACGGCAGATACTGGTGCTATGGATGCTATTAAGGCGGCAGTTGAGATTTTGACAGCAGGTAAAGGTCAGGTGATAAAGATTGAGAAGTTATAATCCAAAAAAAGAAAAACACATTTATCAAAAATGGAAAGAGAAGTAAAATTTAGTCTGGTCTTCCGCGATATGTGGCAGAGTGCGGGTAAGTACGTGCCTCGTGTAGACCAGTTGGTTAAGGTTGCCCCGGCTATTATTGAAATGGGCTGTTTCGCCCGTGTGGAAACAAATGGTGGTGGTTTTGAACAGGTAAATTTATTGTTTGGTGAAAATCCGAATAGAGCTGTGCGCGAGTGGACGAAACCCTTCCACGAAGCAGGCATCCAGACTCATATGCTGGACCGTGCGCTGAACGGTCTCCGCATGAGTCCCGTCCCGGCAGATGTCCGTAAATTATTCTATAAGGTTAAACATGTGCAAGGAACAGATATTACCCGTACTTTCTGCGGATTGAATGATGTCCGCAATATTATCCCTTCTATCGGCTATGCTCACGAAGCCGGAATGATTTCACAATGTTCGCTCTGTATCACTTTTTCTCCGATACATACTGTGGAATATTATGTGAATATGGCCAAGCAGCTTATAGAAGCCGGAGCCGATGAAATCTGTATTAAAGATATGGCCGGCATCGGACGTCCCGTTTCATTGGGAAAGATTGTTGCCGGAATCAAGAAGATTAAAAATATTCCTATACAGTATCACTCTCATGCGGGACCCGGATTCAATATGGCTTCTATTTTGGAAGTATGCCAGGCTGGTTGCGACTATATTGATGTAGGTATGGAACCATTGTCATGGGGAACCGGCCATGCTGATTTGATTAGTGTGCAAGCCATGTTGAAAGATGCCGGATTTAAAGTGCCCGAAATTAATATGGAAGCGTATATGAAAGTGCGTTCCATGATTCAGGAGTTTATGGATGATTTCCTTGGTTTATATATCAGTCCCAAAAACCGTCTGATGAATTCTTTACTGATTGCTCCGGGATTGCCGGGCGGCATGATGGGAAGTTTGATGGCCGATCTTGAAACGAATCTGGAATCTATCAACAAGTACAAGGCAAAACGTAACCTGCCGTTTATGACTCAGGATGAATTGTTGATCAAGTTGTTCAATGAAGTTGCTTACGTATGGCCGCGTGTGGGTTATCCTCCTTTGGTTACTCCGTTCAGCCAGTATGTGAAGAACCTTGCCATGATGAATGTAATGGCTATGGAGAAAGGTAAGGAACGTTGGGGAATGATTGCCGATGATATTTGGGATATGATTTTGGGTAAAGCGGGACGTTTACCGGGTAAACTGGCTCCTGAAATTATTGAAAAGGCAGAACGTGAAGGCCGCAAGTTCTTTGATGGCAATCCGCAGGACAATTATCCCGACCAGTTGGAAAAATATCGCAAGATGATGCTTGAAAAACAATGGGATAAAGGACAGGATGACGAAGAACTGTTTGAGTATGCCATGCATCCGGCCCAGTATGAAGCTTATAAGAGCGGGAAGGCAAAAGAAGACTTCTTGGCAGATGTGAAGAAACGTCGTGAGGAGAAAGCGAATGCCACTACTCCTGTCGAAGCTGAAAACAAGACCAAGGTATTGACGGTGGATGTGAACGGGCAACCTTATCGCGTTACAGTGGCATATGGTGCTGTAGATCCTGCTACGCTGACAGCTGCTTCGGGTGCAGTTCCCGCACAAGCTGCTCCTGCTCCGGTAGGGGAAGGGAAAGATGTGCTTTCTCCGTTGGAAGGTAAATTCTTCCTAGTAAAGAATGCCCAGGAAACTCCGAAGAAGGTGGGTGAAAAGGTTAATAAAGGTGATGTGATTTGTTACGTCGAAGCAATGAAGACCTATAATGCGATCCGTGCGGAATATGACGGTACTATAACTGCTATTTGCGCTAATTCGGGTGACACGGTTTCAGAGGATGACGTATTAATGAAAATAGTATAATGGAAGATATATTTGAAAGACTTTATGATATGACTGCTTTCAGCAATATTATTGCTGAACCGCAATTCTTGATAATGTATGCCATTGCGTTCATCTTACTTTACTTGGGGATCAAGAAAAAGTACGAACCGCTGCTGCTGATTCCGATAGCTTTCGGAGTGTTGCTGGCTAACTTTCCCGGTGGTGAGATGGGGGTTGTCCAGGCCGATGAAAACGGCATGGTAATGGTGAATGGAGCACTGAAGAACATCTGGGAAATGCCGTTGCACGAAATTGCGCACGACTTGGGCCTGATGAACTTTATCTACTACATGTTGATTAAGACCGGTTTTCTTCCGCCTATCATTTTTATGGGGGTAGGTGCTTTGACAGACTTTGGTCCGATGTTGCGTAATTTGCGGCTTTCTATTTTCGGAGCTGCTGCACAGTTGGGTATTTTCACAGTATTGTTGGTAGCTATCTTGATGGGGTTCACTCCGAAAGAGGCGGCTTCATTGGGTATTATTGGTGGAGCAGACGGTCCTACCGCTATCTTTACCACTATTAAACTGGCTCCCCATTTGCTAGGGCCGATTGCTATTGCCGCTTATTCGTATATGGCTCTGGTACCCGTTATCATTCCGTTGGTTGTGAAAATCTGGTGTACGAAGAAAGAATTGAGTATCAATATGAAGGAACAGGAAAAGAAATATCCTTCTTCGGTAGAAATCAAGAATCTTCGTGTGCTGAAGATTGTATTTCCGATTGTAGTGACTACGGTGGTCGCTCTGTTTGTGCCAAGTGCAGTGCCTTTGATTGGTATGTTGATGTTTGGTAACTTGATTAAGGAAATAGGTAGTGATACTTCACGTTTGTTTGATGCAGCTTCAAATAGTATCATGAATGCGGCAACTATCTTCTTGGGGTTGTCAGTCGGTGCGACAATGACTACGGAGGCATTTTTGAATTGGACTACTATCGGTATTGTGATAGGTGGTTTCTTGGCGTTTGCCTTGTCTATTTCCGGTGGTATCTTGTTTGTGAAGTTGGTGAATCTTTTCACTAAGAAGAAGATCAATCCACTGATTGGGGCTACAGGTTTGAGTGCTGTGCCCATGGCCAGCCGTGTGGCTAATGAAATTGCTTTGAAGTATGACCCCAAAAATCATGTGCTTCAATATTGTATGGCAAGTAACATTTCAGGAGTTATCGGTTCTGCCGTGGCTGCCGGTGTGCTGATTTCATTCCTACAATAAAAATCATCGTATTTAAATTGTTCGGGCACGAATTATACGGAAATTACAGGTGTTTTAGACAATACTGTAAGATCTGTATAGTTCGTGTCTTTTATTCTCTTTCTGTATCGTTCTCCTGGCTAAAACAAATAGAATAGGCCCTCTCCTCACGAAGAAAGCCTATCGTTAGATTAATGTTTAATATAAGAGAGAGTTTTATAGTCCTAACAGTTCATTGAACTTCTCTGCTGTCTTGGGATCTGACGGACGGGTCATATTGGCAGAGATGATTTTGCCATCCCGATCCAGCAGGATAAAACGGGGAATGCCGTTGATGAGGTAAGCATCCATAAAGGTCCTGTCTGTTCCCATGTGTAACTGGATCCCTTTTAGTTGATCCTTTGTTACCATGTTCTCCCATGCCTTTTTGTTCTTGTCGCATGACAGGCTGACAAAATGAATATCCTTTCCTGCATATTTCTCTTCCAATTCCTTTAACGCAGGAAGTTCTCCACGGCAAGGGCCACACCAGGTAGCCCACACGTCAATATAGATATATTTCCCTTTCAAATCTGCCAAAGATACTGTTTTTCCATTGATATCCGGATAGGAGAAGCTAGCTGCTGAGGGATTGCCTGATCTTAATTTTTCCCACTTGGTACAAAGTGCGTTGAATTTTTCTATGGACTTTGCATCCTTCACATGTTTGCGGAATAGGACAATCAGCCCGTCTGCTTCATCCAGCCCGTTATTGTCTACAAAGTTATAAACAAATTGGTCAATCAGAAATTCTGCAACCTTTTCATCTTGTATGGTTGCATCTACGTAGTTTACACTTTGTTCTGTAGAACTTGATGCAACTGTTTTTCCTTTATTACTAAAGGCACTGATAGCATCGGGAAGAAAAGCCTTATATTCTTTTAGAGCTAATAAACTGGCATTGATCGGAGTAATAGCTTCCAGTTTTTCATAATATGCTTTGGAAGGAATATAGTTGTCATCCTTTCCAAAATGAGGATGATACAAAGCGTATTTGGAGAAATAATAATACGTATAGAATTGCAAACGTATTTTTTCCTGTGTAGTGAAATCGGCTGGAAGTTTTGCGGCTTCCAATACTTGGCAATTGGCTGCGTACAGGCTGTCCCCTTTGTGTATGAGGGCGGCCTCTTGCATTTTCATATCGGGCATACCGAGTGATTGGAGCTCTTTGCTTCCCAGATAGGTGTTGATAGCGGCACCTGCTCCTTCAAAGGTTGTGTTTCTCCACATGTTGTCACTGTCGAATGACAAGGTAAGGTCTTGATTGGGATCCAGATAAAGAGTACGGCGTCCGCGTGTGTATTGCATGGTTACATATTGCGGAGTGAATCCTGTGATTTCTATGTTGCCGTTTCCAGCGGCATCAATCGCCACTTCTTTTTGTTCGCCACTTTGGCTGAAAGTCAATCTCACTTTGACCTTCTCATTGGGATTGGTGACCTTAAAAGTGAGCTTTGCAGCTTCTGTAGCGGTAAAGGTACTCAGCGCAAGGCCAAGTACCATGATGGATTTTAGAGTTCTCATCTTATTTTTTTCTTTTAGGTTTCATTTTCAATGCATCGGGACGCATGTTATAGACTTTCTTTCCGTATGCGGGTTCTGTGCTGAGGCAGGCAGGGATGGGGGCTTTGCCGTTCAGTTTGCGAAGTACCATTTCCAAGGCGGCTGCATATTCCTGATGGATGAAAGCATCATCTCTGTCTGTTTGGTTATAAGCAATGTATTGCAGATAGCCTACACATTTGTTGAACCAGAATTCGGGAAGTTCCTCTGCTTTGTATCCCAAACGGGCGATAAATTTCAGTCTACTGATTAACTCTTGCTGATTGACTGTGGTGTCTGCAATCATCGCATCAATCTGGGTAGCTGCCGCTTCATACTTTTGTTCCCGGATATCATTATTGATACGGATCATTTTCAGATTGAAATCTTTTCCTTCATAGTTGCATAAGGCTTCAATTTCCGCCAATTCGCCGTATGAAGTTTCTTTTGCCAATTTAGCGTCAACAGCTTTTTTGCCGAAACGCTGGCAGAAATCCGCATAATTGTCTGATACTTGCTTCAGGTACGGGTTCATGCCATTGATGGTGTTTACATATACTTCCCATACATTCGGATCAGTCAGTTTGGCACCTCCTTTTATTAATTCATCAAAAGCGGCTTGTACGTTATTGCGTGCATAGACTGAATAGTGATAATTGATGTAATCAATCAAGAATGCACGTTCTCTGTTCCCCTTGGTATATTGCTCTTGCAGGTAAAAAGAGCGTTTGGTAGGAATGTTTGCATCTTTTCCTGTCTGAATAAACTGTTCGGGAGTCTGACGGCTGCTGCTGCGATGAACGATTTCTTCGGTGGCAGGATCTATGAATGCATAGGTGGGATAACTGCGTACACCGTATTTCTTGGCTAATGTAATTCCTTCACCTTCTTCAGCATCAATTTTGAGGTTGATGAAAGTTTGGTTATAGTAGTAACCCACTGTAGGCAATGAGAATACGGTTTGTGCCATATTCAGGCAAGGTCCGCACCATTGGGTATAGAAATCAATGAATATCAGTTTATTTTCTGCTTTGGCCTTGGCTACGGCTTCTGCCCAAGTAGTGCCGTGCAGGAAATTGATTCCTGCATTCTGGGCATTTAAGTGAATCGCATAGATACATGCGAAAATGAGTAAGATATATTTTTTCATGTCTTTGAATTTAATATGTTAATAACCAGGGTTTTGTTTACATTCCAGATTAGAACTGATTTCTGACGACGGAATGGCATCGATACGGCGGTCTATGATGCGTTGGTAATAATTGTCTCCTTGTGCTTCCGATTTTTCATATTCTTTTTCCAAAGCTTCTCTTAACGTCTTGTTCAAAGCAAGCAGACGGGTGAAATCGGGTTTCTCTGTGTATCCTGCAAAACGGATCATGGCAAACCATTCATGCCAGTTCTCGAAAGACAATTCCAGCATCCATTCGTTGAATATGGCGGTTTCCAGTTCTTCGTTATTGGCTGGAAGAATTATTTCGGCTCCTGCTCTTTCGCGTAGTTTACGGATCGGTGCGTAGGCTTCGGATATAGAGGCTCCCGAACGATACAAGGCTTCGGCTTTTATCAGATAAAGTTCAGAAACACGGCTGAAGATGACAGGCATGTCATTGGCATCATTCAGCAGCTTCTTTACCGATTTCAGGTTGTAGGCTACCGCAGAACTGCGGCTGTCCATCAGGCTGTCTACTTTAGAGAAGATGGCATCGGCGCGAGGATCATCCCCCACCAGTTCCACATACTCATTGGTGGGCCCCCAGTAACCTTGTTTTTTCGTGGGGCTGTTACCGTAACATTGCTGACGGGTTGAAGTGTTGGTGGCATCTTTTTGGTCGAATACACGAGCGAATAGAATCTCTTTGGTTGTTGAAAACTTATCAAAAACGTCACCATAGTTTGCTTCCGGCAATGGAGAATTTGTATCAATTGCATCATTAACTGCTGCTACCGCTTCTGTGTATTTTCCTGCATACAGCAATACTCTTGCCTTTAATGCCTTGGCTGCTTCTTTAGAAGCTTGTGAAAGCTTTTTCCAATCAGGAGCTTTTTCAATAGCTATTTCCAGTTGATCCAGAATATATTGATAAGAATCGGCTACGGAGCTACGTGCCTTTAGAGCATTGGATACGGATGGAGCTTCATTACGCATGACAACTCCCGTATTCACTATTCATATCCCAAAATTCGCAGTAACGAACCAAGATATTGAAGTAGGCCAAAGCGCGTAAATAGGCTATTTCACCTAACACTTCGGCTCTACGGTTTCCGGAGAACTCTCCGTCACTCATGCGGTTACAGGCTGTTTCCAGGAAGTTGGCGTTTTTGATTACAGCGTAATCTGCATCCCATTCCGTTGCATCACTGAATGATAGGGTAGGCAACATTCGTTCGGAGTAGTAAACGGCATTACCGGCGCTGACAATTTCTTGACGCCACATGGTCCCGGCTTTGAAGGAACCACTTACTGTAGGAAATATGACATTGAATCCATTTCCGGGCAAGGAGTAATAGATTCCGTTTAAGGCTAACTCTACAGCAGCGGGTGTTGTGATGGCACCGTCTAAATCTGCTTCGAATTCGGGCTTTTGGTCCAAGACATCTACCAACTGGCACGAGGAAACGCCCATTGTAAGTAAAGCTAAGAATATATATTTTTTCATTCGATTATACATTTAAATGATTATAAGTTAATTTTTAAACCAGCCGAGAAAGAGCGGAAACCCGGATAAGTGGAGGTTTCATAGTTACCGCCATAGTTGCTGTTACTGTTTACGGTAGCAGGGTCTGTTCCCGGATAAGAGGTGAGCGTGAACAAATTGGTAGCCGAGACAAATAGTTGTCCTTTAATTACTTTGTTTAAAGGTAAATTATAAGTCAGACGCACTTCCTGCAAACGGAAGAAGGAGGCATTAAACAATTCATGATCGGTTAGTCTAGGTACACCGTCACCTATATACAAGGCCGGGTATTTGGCATCTTTGTTGGTGTCAGACCATCTGTCATTCAATCCATAGTCAATCAAACCGGTTAATTGTCCGGGTAGATTCTGCAATGTTTTGTTATAAATCTTCAAACCACCGATCTGATATCCGAAGTTGGCGAACAGGCTGAATTGTTTATAAGATAAATTGGCAGTCAGACCGCCGAACAGATCCGGATCCGGATTACCGATAATAACACGGTCATTGTAGTTGATGATTCCATCTCCATTTAAATCCTTAATTTCCAAATGTCCCGGTTTTAATGAGTTACCATCGTAATAACTTTGTCCCTTTGATTTAGCATAGGCATTCAATTCATCTATTCTGGCTTGATCTTGTATGATCCCGGCATATTCATAACCATGGAAAGCTCCCATTGGATAGCCTACAGCCAATACTTGGTCGGCATAGCTGCCTTGAACTACTACATTCATAGCTGATTGTGCTCTACCTTCTTCAACCAGTTTGGTGACTTTATTCTTGTTATGTGACATATTCAAGGTCAGGTCCAAGTTCCAGTCTTTAGTAGATAATACACGGCCTACCAGGTTTATTTCAATACCGCGGTTGGTCAATGCTCCGATATTACGGTTCATCTGCATAGAGCCACCGGTTGCACTGGGCGGGAAATCAAATGACCAGATCAAGTCTTTGGTATCTTTGATATAGCCGGAGATAGAACCGGTCAGTCGGTAATCGAACAATGCGAAATCAAGACCTAAATCATATTGGGTCGATTTTTCCCAACGGATGTCGCGGTTACCCACTTGTTTATGTATAATGGCTGACAGGTTATTATAACTGGTTGCTTCGTATAAATCACGATTAGAGAAGCTGGTTAAGTTTTGGGTACCGGTAGTACCTACGCTGGCACGTAATTTCAAATCATTAATGAATGTCAGGTTTTTCATGAATTTTTCCTGAGAGATACGCCATGCAATGGCTCCTGAAGGGAAGAAACCATAACGGTTGTTCGAACCAAACATGGATGAACCATCATAACGCCCTGTAAAAGTGAACAGGTAGCGCTCCATTAATTTATAATTGATACGGGCAAATGAAGAGAACAGACCACTTGCATTATATCCGTTACCCCAAGATGAGATGCTTGCGGCACTTCCTAAATTGGTGTAAATATCATTATCCGGATAAGTCTGGCTATTCATTCTTGTACTACGGCTTATACCACGTTCAAAGGAGATACCGGCTACGGCATCCAAAACATGATTCTTGTTGAACTCATAGTTATAATTCAATGTATTGTCGAATACGGTTTTTGAATATTTATAATGATATTCTGACCCACTGGCTTCATTTCTAGTACTTAGAAAACTTGGACTGAATGAATTGTTTTCAGTAAATTGTAAATTACCCGATAAACTGGAACGGAACCGGAATCCTTTCCAAATATCAACTTCTCCGTATACGGTTCCCATGATGCGGTAAATATTATCATGATTTTTCTTATAGGTGTTGGCTACCGGGTTGGCTTGACCTGTGGACATATCAAATTCACCGTTATCATTATATATAGGAAGGTCAGGACGGAATCCTTGCGCACTAAATAGTGATGTGTTCGCATTATTTTGGTCTGTATAACTCATATTGGCATTAATACCAAAACGAAGGATAGGCAGCACGTTCATTTCTGTAGACACACGTGCGTTATATCGGCTTAAGTCACCTCCTTTGACCATACCTTGCTGATCGAATACTGATAATGAAATAAGGTATTTAGATACTTTACTACCTCCGCTTACAGTCAAGTCGGCATTATGGCGGATAGCAGTTTGTTTCACTTCATCAAACCAATTGGTGTTGGCACTGCCTAATGCAGTGGAATTAGGTTCAAGAATTTCCAATGCATATTGGTTGGACGGATCATATACCAAGGTTTCTTTGGCAAAGCGGCGTACTGTTTCTCGCCATTCATCACCATATAAAATACGGAAGTTCTTAATTTGAACATCAGTGGTAACATTGTAGTTGAAGCTGACGGTAGGTTTGGAACCTTCCACTCCTTTTTTAGTGGTAACGATAACTACACCATTTGCGGCGCGAGAACCATAGATAGCAGCCGCAGAAGCGTCTTTTAGTACGTCCATAGACTGGATATCATTGGGCGAAATTGCATCCAGCATACTGGGATCTTCTACAGGAACTCCGTCGATCACATACAAGGGTTCATTGGAACCGGTCAATGACGTGGCACCCCGCACACGTACACGGACAGTTTCACCTGGAACACCTGTATTTTGGGATACCTGTACACCGGCAGCCAAGTTTTGAAGCATGGAGGTTACATTAGGAGTGTTTAATTGGCTCAATTGTTTTAAACCTACTGAAGCAACAGAACCGGTCAAGTCCTTAATGGAGGAAGTGCCGTAACCTACTACGACAACCTCGTCCAGATTAGTTACTTCACTTTCCATTTTTACATTGAAGACATGTCTGTTACCAATTTTCTCCTTAACCGTCTGCATACCGATAAAGCTGATCATCAGTTCGTCGTTTTTAGTATTTTCGGGATAAGACAACATGAACTGCCCATCCATATTGGCTACAGTACCGAAAGTTGTACCTTGGATGACAATAGAAGCTCCAATGACCGGTTCACCCGTATCATCTTTGATAACTCCGGTAATCGTTCTGCGTTTGGCATTTCTGTCAATCGGTAATATTAACACATAATTGTTTTCCACTAACTCATAACGCATACCTGCCTGGCTACAAATCACTGAAAGTGCTTGCTCTAAAGGTTCTTTGTTTAATGTTAGTTTCAAAGGTACATTGTTCAAAGTTGCATCTTCGTACATGATATTAATTCCGGTTTGCTTTTTGACCATGTTAAGGGCTTCTTTCACACTGATGTTTTCACTTTTGATAGTGACTGTCTTATCAGCTGATACATTTGCAAACACAGCGTTGAATGTGCAGAATATGCACATTAGCATTACTAAAAACCTCATTTTTGGAGGTTTAGCTACTAAACTCTTCCAAAGCTCGTTTCTTTTCATAAAACTCAAATAACTTATTTAATAATTTAGAATATTCCTGTTATACAGGGCTTGATTATTGTTTTTTTACTAATATGGTTTCTCCCTTTTTCTCAAACTTGACGTCGGATACACGATGAATGATGTCTAGTGCAAAGTCCAAAGGCTTGTTGCGGAAAATAACTCCGGTGAATTTCATGGTTTCTAATTCCTTGGATGCTATTTGAATATCTACATTATAGCATCGGGACAGACGGGCTATCAGCAAGGGAAATGGCATTGCGTCAAATTCCATAGCGCCCTCAGTCCATGAAATATAGAATTCAGGATCTACTTTGTAAACTTTTGATTGTGCAGAAGAGTAATGTTCGCCTGGTAGTAGATAATATTCACCTGATGGAGCATTTACCTTTAATTTTCCTTCAATCAAGGTTACTGATAATTCTTCATCGGGATAAGCCGAGATATTGAAAGTTGTTCCTAATACATAAATAGTATGGTCGTGTGTTTTTATTATGAAAGGGCGGGCTTCATCGTGTGTAACCTCAAACATGGCCTCTCCTTCCAAAGTAACTTCCCGGGTATCTCCGAATTGAACCGGAAAGTTGATATGGGAGTCCGCATTCATTTTTACTTTTGTGCCGTCAGCCAGTACTATTGCGTATTCCGAGCCTTTGGGTACTATGATTTTATTCTGTAATAATTCAGCATCCGGTTCTGGTTTATGAGGATAATTACTTTCTTGTGGGAATGTGATCTCTCCATTGTTGATACGACTTCCATTGATTTCCCGTTGGCTGTTATAAAGTGGAACTACAGACTGGTTTGCTTGTACCCAGGTGGCTTTAGGAGTTTCTGGATTTTGGGAAAGAGGTGATTGTTGTGATTGTTCGCTTTGGGTAATAACAGGTGCTAGGTTCCGGTCATTGAAATATAAAATGGAGGTAATCCCTATCAGTATTGCTATTGCAGCGGCTGAGGAATAGACTACGATACGGCGGTAAATACTACCGGATTGGTTACAACGATTTTGAAGTGACTTCCATGAGCCTTCTTTATCAAACTGATGTAATAAGTTAAGTTGGTTGTTTACATGATGGAGTGAAAGTAACTTCACAAAAATTTCTCTATGCGATGCGTCCTTTGCAATCCATTGCTTTAATTCTTCAAATTCCTGTTCATTGAGTTGATGGGACAGGTATTTTTGAATTAGGATTTCTGTTTTATTCTTTTGCATAATTGTTGTACTGTTTAACAGAAGTATCACAATTACACAAAATGGGTGACAAAAATCTGAAGAAATTTATAAATTAAATAAGATTAGGATTTCTGTCATATTGAAACGACGCAACATTTTTAGTGCGCGTGATAGGTGGGTTTTTACTGTATTTATGGAAATATGGAGCTCTTCAGCTACTTCTTTGTATTTTTTGTCTTCTAGAATAATTTTGACTAAAACATTATACTCTTGTTCCGGCAATTTTTTTAATTCGGCCAGTAATTGATTCCTTTTGCAATAGCTCTTCTTCATCATAAAATCATCGATAGGAGAATAAGATTCTTCTTCCATTTCGTCTAAAGAAAAGTAACGTTCCCGTTGTACTTTGGTCAGTGAGGAGAAACGGACGGCATTGAATAGCCATGCGTGCAGATTGGAGGAAATAGTGGTATGCGAGTTTTATCCCAAAACTCACAAATAAATTCTGTACGATATCTTCTGATGTTTCCGCAGAACCTGTGAACTGTACAGAGTAGAGACATAAAGGGAGATAATAAGTATCATACAGTAGACGAAAGGCCTTTTCTTTGTTTTCTGCAAAGAGAGCTAGTATCCTTTCGTCTACTTCATTATATCTATTGTATTTTCTTGCATTATTGTTCATGGATGCCTTTTGCGGCACAAAATTAGGAATTTAACCGACACGATATACGACTTTCATGGATTAAAATGCAAAAGTACAATGTATTATGAATATTTTCTTTATTTTTCAATTCTGAACCAGTCAGCGTCCGTCCATCCTCCGTCATTGGTTACAATAGCGGGGCGCGTACAGAAGATACCTACCTTGGCTCCTATCCATTTACCTTCTTTTACTTGGAAAGTTTCTCCTAATGGCTGGAATTTCTTGCCGTCCGTACTGTAACTGAGGTTACATTTCACTAATAAGTCGTGACCGCCTTCACTGGCTTTAATCTTGTCTCCTTTTGCAGAAAATTTAGCGCGAAGATAGATTGTGCCGTCTTTTAAGGGAACGGAAGCATTTACTTTTCAGTAGCCCCCGATCGGCTTTCAGGCATTCCACTTGTGACAGGACAAGTCCGTTGTCTGTGTTTTCAACAACTAATCCGGCATAATCCATTCCCATTACAACCAGTCCCGTACGTTCACCTTTATATTTTTCTGTCGGCTTGAAAGTAAGTTTGGTGGTGGCAGTAAAATTGGGAGCCGGGTTTTTGTAGCATCAGATTAGAAACATCCCATAAACTTTTATAATCTTCGGGAACCGGGTAGGAGTATAGACGTACAAATCCTTCTCCTCCGTTGAAATACGCCCATTTTTCATTGATGTTAGCCTGCCATTGCCATTGAGGAGACAATGTATAACCATCAAACTCGTCACTTTCTTGCGGGGTACAAATAGGATAGTTCTTACCTACATTAGGCTTTTATAAGTCAGAACAGGTTCGCCACAACCATCGCCGTCTTTATCAACACCTATAACGGGCCAGTCATCAACCCATTTCATAGGTTGCAGGTGGACTAAGCGTCCGTAAGCTCCTACGTCTTGGAAGTGCATGAACCAGTCCTCTCCCGTAGGGACCCAACCGCCTTGATGAGGCCCGTTGACGGGAGAGTTGCCTTGCGCTAATACTGTTTTCCATTCGTATGGACCGTATACGTTTTTGAGCGAAGTACGACTTGCCATCCTGTAGGAACGCCGCCTGCCGGATGGAAGATGTAATAGTATCCATTACGTTTATAGAATTTGGGCCCTTCACAAGTCTGATGTGCTTCATGACCATCGAAAATGATACGGGATTGTGTGATAGCTTTACTTGCATCAGCACTTAGCTCACAAATTGTAATTACACTTTTCAGTCCGGCCCGGCTTCCTGCATAAGCGTGAACCAGATATACACGACCGTCATCATCCCATAATGGAGTCGTGTCGATGATGCCCTTTCCGGCTTTCACCAAAACTGGCTCGCTCCAGGGACCTTTCGGATCTTTGGCTTTCACCATGAATGCTCCTTGGTCCGGGTCACCCCAGAATATATAGAATTCACCGTTATGGTGGCGGATACTGGGTGCCCATACACGGTTGCCATGTTCAGGACGGACATCGGTAACAGGGGCAGTGCGTAGGGTACAGCCGCACCTATGATAGTCCAGTTGACAAGGTCTTTGGAGTGTAATATTTGTAAACCGGGCAGACAGTTGAAACTGGATGAGGTCAAATAATAATCGTCTCCTACACGGCAAACGTCCGGATCGGAGTAATCCGCATACAGGACTGGATTTTTGTAGGTCCCATTGCCTTGGTCGGCCACCCAGGCTTGGGATACATAATTCTGTGCGGGAGCAGATAAAAACAGCCTCCTAGCAGACAGAGAGTGATTAGTCGTTTCATGGTTTTAGATTTTTATTTAATCGTAATTTTGCAAGGATGTTCCAATTCTTTTCTCCATTGGGGAAGATAATTGAACCAGTCTTTCATATCTTTAAATCCGAAACTTTCTTTTTGAGGTGAAAGTAACGTAATAGTGGAAATGCTGTTGCCCCGGTGCTTGTAAGGTATATAAGTAGTTTGAACCGTCTTGTACTTCTTTACCGATATATTTAGGAATGAAAGTTCCCATACCTGTTGTTTCCTTCACATAGCCTATGGTGTCTGTGACGGGCCAGTCGGTTCCCCAGCTTCCAGTCAGTCCTTTATGGTCGCTCATGTGACCTCCTTCTTTCAGAATCTGTACACCTGCTGCAAAGACTTCCTGTTTAAGCGGACGGTCAAACAGGACATCTACCTTCATGTCCCGATGACCGCCATAGATGGTATATCGATTGATCATGTTCAAATCGTTCCCTTGATATTCCCAACCGATGACTTCTGCTTCGACGATGGCACGTACAGGACCGGAGGCTAGTACACGTTCCGTGCGGTTTACTACTGGTTTTATGTGGGTCGCTTCAGTACCATTCCAACCTTTTAATGCACCTACACCACCACTATTGTAAACACGTAGCGCATCATCTCCGTAGCCGTTGGCACGTTGCGCTTTGGTAGGGTAGAAACAAGTCTCTTTTATTTCCAGTCTTTTATTTACTTTGCTATATGGATCTACCGTCTGTTTTTCGTTGAAATAGATACGATAGGCAACTAATTCACTCTCTATAGCCGGTCCGTGATGGTAAACAAAACTATATACATTCTCGGTTCCTGCCGCTGAAAATCCCGTAATATTGGCGAATTTGTTGTTATGTCCGTAAGCTTTCATTTGGGCATAAGTACGTGCCGGATAGTTTTTTTCACTTTTTTCTGAAGAGAGAATTATACGGAAACTTTTGTTGCTTTTGGCTGGCATATCGATGAGGAAAGCCAGTTCGTCAGCACGTGCGTCACCGTTCAGATCGTCCAGTTGGGACGGAATTTCTTTATTACCTTCCCATACAGTGGCGGATTTGATGTTGAAACCTGCTTTCAGGTTATTTAAATCTATCACTATCGGTTCGTCGGTCTTATTTTGAGTCCATTCATTGCTGACTTCTACGGTCAGTGTCTTTTCGCCTTTTTGTGCAAAAGAGTTGGTAAAGCATCCTGCTAATAATGTGAGGATAATAATTGAGCGCTTTTTCATAATGATGTATAGTTTATTATTTTAAGCACGGATCATACGGATTACACAGTGTTAGTATGAAAACCGTGTTTATCCGTGCAATCCGTGCTTTACTATTTTTATAAATTAAGTGGAGAAATGCACTAATGGGTGTAAGAATTAGAAGTTGAGTTCTTCTCCTTGTGCCCCGATTTCAGCATGATTCTTTCCGTCTATCGTTACATTGGAAACATTTTGCATCTTCAAGTTCTTTCCACTTTTTAATAACTCTATTTTGATATTTTTCATATTAACTTCGTCGGCTTCGCTTAATACTACACCTTCTTTAGCATTAGATACGATGATATTCTCCATATTGATATTCTTGATTCTCATCTCAGGCAAGCCATTGAAGAACACAGCCCTGCCTGCTCCGTTACAGGTTACATCTTTGATAAAGATATTACGGAATATCGGAGTTTCTTCTGTTACAGGAGGGATGGTAGTTTCTGCTTTCTTTTCATCCTGATTAGGATCTTCACCACGACCTTTTCCACCATAGTATAAGTTGAATATTAATGCTTCGTTCGGAATATTAATCATGTTGATATTGCTGATGTAGATATTCTCTACCAATCCGCCACGCCCACGATTACTTTTAAAGCGTAATCCAACATCTGTACCCATGAAAGTACAATTGTCTACATATATGTTGTTTACACCTCCTGACATCTCACTACCTACAACAAAACCTCCATGTCCATGTAATACGGTGTTGTTCATAACGATAACATTTTGACAAGGTTCACCGCGTTTGCGCCCTTGTTCGTCCTTTCCTGACTTTATACAGATACCATCATCTCCTGCATCAAATGAGTTGTTGATAATCAATGCTTTATTACATGATTCCAAATCAAGAGCATCTCCGTTTTGTGAGTACCAAGGATTAGAAACTGTAACTTTATTAATTGTAATATTTTCACATGATAGCGGATGTAAGCACCAACTGGGTGAATTCTTGAATGTCGCTCCTTCCAGCAATACCTTATTACATTTGATGAAACTTAGCAATACAGGACGTAACCAGTCGCGCATGTAGTCCCAGTCAGAATCGGTAAGTTCTCCACGAGGTACGTTGAAGTTGTCTTTTGACAGGATAGCACCTTTCAATGCACCTTCACTGGGATACCAGATTCTTCCGTCGGCATCTACCACACCACCGGAGGCGACCAATTTTTTCCATTGGCCTTCAGTCAGTTTATCTTTCTTGGTCGGACGCCATGTGTCTCCATTACCATCAAATACTCCGTGGCCTGTAATCGCTATATTTTCAGCATTACGTGCTGAAATAGGAGACTGGCAACGACGGGTTTCCAAACCTTCAAAAGAAGTGTTTATAATGGGATATAGTGAATGGTCTGCACTGAATAATACTAACGCATTCTTTTCTGTATATAGATTCACATTGCTCAATAGTTCGATGGGACCGGTCAGCCACAAGCCTTCAGGGATAATGACTTTACCACCGCCTTTGGCATTAACCTGTTGGATTGCATCATTAATAGCCTTTGTGTTTAAAGTAATACCGTCTGGCTTGGCACCGAAATCTATGATGTTTACCGAATAGTCTGGGAAAGTAGGTTGTTCAACTTTATCCATCTTGAAAGGGAGGCTTGTATAGATGGCGGGATCTATAATATCTTCTACAATAGTCGTAGACGGACAATTATTACATCCGGTCAAAAAAGGAATTAAACATGTGGCAGGAAGTAATAGAATCTTCTTTATTAAAGTAGTCATTGGTATTATATATGTTTAAGATTAATAATTATCTAGTTGATTGTTGCTTTAAGAAGTCTTATCACTCTCCCGTAAAAGACCCTCACGGGCTATTTACGGGAGCAGCAATAATGTTTCATGTTAACCTAATTCTAACCTTAAATAAATATTATGAAAAAACCTCTTAATTCGATGGCAAATATAGCTGAAAGAATTGTCCTTTATGTGCACTATTTGATAGAATAAGTGGATTTTTTGTTAAATTCTCATTTAGCTGAAACCTTAAATGGTAAAAATTAGTTTTATAATTGCATTATTTCTTCATTTGTGTGCAAAAAAAGCTATGATTAATTTATTTGTTTGTATCTTTGCAAACTAATTTAACAATAAAGAAGGTATGAGTTACAATTTGTTGAAAGGAAAAAGAGGTATTATTTTTGGTGCATTGAACGAACAGTCTATCGCATGGAAAGTTGCTGAAAAGGCTGTAGAAGAAGGTGCGTCCATTACATTGTCCAATACTCCGGTAGCTGTCCGCATGGGAGAAGTTTCTGCTTTAGCTGAGAAACTGAATTGTGAGGTAATTCCGGCAGATGCAACCAGCGTAGAAGATTTGGAGAATGTTTTCAAACGTTCGATGGAAATATTGGGTGGAAAAATAGATTTCGTTCTGCATTCTATCGGTATGTCTCCTAACGTTCGTAAGAAACGTACTTATGATGACCTCGATTATGATATGTTGAGCAAGACTCTGGATATATCTGCCGTTTCGTTCCACAAAATGATTCAAGCTGCTAAAAAGCTGGATGCTATTGCGGAGTATGGTTCAATTCTGGCTTTGAGTTATGTTGCTGCACAACGTACATTCTATGGATATAATGATATGGCGGATGCAAAAGCATTGCTTGAATCTATCGCACGCAGTTTTGGTTACATTTATGGTCGTGAACATCATGTGCGTGTGAATACCATATCTCAGTCACCGACCATGACTACTGCCGGTTCAGGTGTGAAAGGTATGGATAAGCTGTTTGACTTTGCTAACCGTATGTCACCATTAGGCAATGCTTCGGCAGACGAATGTGCAGATTACTGCATTGTAATGTTCTCTGACCTGACTCGTAAAGTGACTATGCAGAATTTATATCATGATGGAGGTTTCTCCAGTGTAGGTATGAGTTTGCGTGCTATGGCAACTTATGAAAAAGGTCTGGATGAATATAAAGACGAAAACGGAAACATCATTTACGGATAAGAAATAGATGATGCGCAAAATTATATTCATATTAGTAGTATGTCTTGTTGCTCTTTCCTCCTGTCAGTGGGATGGGAAGAGTGGCAATACTGCTGATGTGGATGTAAGAGTTGCCCGTTATGATCGTTTGCAGTATGAGTATGTCACGATGAATAGTTTCTCGGCACTGCAAAAAATGAATACGGACTATCCTCAGGTTACCAAGCTGTTGATAGAAGATGTATTGGCGATAGGTGAGGTGGATGACATGAAGATTAACGACCGGATGTTGGAATATTATTCGGATTCTACTTTATTGACTTTGATGCACGATGCCGAAGAGAAATTTAAGGATCTTGGTTGGGTTGAGGAAAAACTGACCAAAGGTTTCAAACGTTTGAAAAAAGAGGTTCCTACATTGTTCGTTCCTCATTTTTATGCTCAAATAGCTGCTCTGAATCAGTCTGTTGTAGTTGGGGATAGTATTTTGGGTTTTAGTATTGATAAGTATATGGGAGCAGATTATCCTTTATATAAACGCTTCTATTATGACTATCAATGTCGCAGTATGGAGCCTGATCGTATTGTTCCGGATTGTTTTACCTTTTATTTGCTGAGTCAGTATCCTTTGCCATGGCAGCCTGGTCGTACTTTATTAGATATGATTATGCATCGTGGAAAGATAAATTGGATAGTGGCTCATATTTTAGGGTATGAATCTTTTGAGAAAGAGATGGGATATAGTGAGGATGAGGCTGAGTGGTGCAGGAAGAATAAAACAAGTCTGTGGAAGACAATGGTTGAAAATGGTCATTTATATGCTACCGATCCCCTTGTTGTACGTACTTATATACGCAAGGATCCCTTTATTTCTATTATGGGTGAGAAAACTCCTGCAAGTATTGGAGTATGGATGGGGATTTTGCTGATTGATGAATATATGAAAAAGCATCCTGATATGACAATAAAGGATTTGTTGGCTAAGACGGATTATCATCAGATGTTGGCTGAAACAGATTTCAAACCTTGATATTTTGATTGATTAGTAGTATGATGGAAGTTGCTTTGTATCTATTGCCTGTCACATTAGGCGAAACTCCTGTGGAAAATGTGTTGCCTGTGTATAATAAAGAGGTCATTCTCGGCATCAAACATTTTATTGTAGAAGATGTACGCTCGGCACGTCGCTTTTTGAAAAAGGTAGATCGCGGGATTGACATAGATGCATTGACTTTTTATCCATTGAACAAACATACTTCTCCTGAAGATATTTCCGGTTATCTGAAACCTTTGTTGGCCGGACAGTCCATGGGAGTTATTTCTGAAGCCGGTTGTCCGGCTGTTGCTGATCCTGGAGCGGACGTGGTTGCTATTGCTCAGCGTAAGAATCTTAAAGTGGTGCCTTTGGTAGGACCTTCCTCTATTATTATGTCTGTTATGGGATCGGGTTTTAATGGACAGAGTTTTGCTTTTCATGGTTATTTGCCTATTGAGCCTGGTGAGCGTGCGAAACGTATTAAGGTATTGGAGCAGCGTGTTTATGCAGAAGATCAGACGCAGCTTTTTATTGAAACTCCTTATCGTAATAATAAGATGGCGGAAGATATTCTTAAGAATTGCCGTCCGCAAACCAAACTTTGTATTGCTGCCAATATTACGTGTGAAGGAGAATATATAAAGACTAAGACAATAAAGGAGTGGCAGGGGAAATTGCCGGATTTATCGAAGATTCCCTGTATTTTCTTGATTTATAAGTAATGCGATAACAGATATTCATTTAAATTCCTCCCACATCTGTGTCACTATGTTCAGATGATCTATTTCTTCTTTTAGAAAAGAACTATATTGGGCAGAATTCATTTCTATTTCTTCGGGAGTTACAAATTTTCCTCCGGTAAAATGTATCTGTTCTTCATCGTTTAAAGGAAGAATATATAGCATGATGGTTTTTTTAACTCCATTGGTTTCTTTTACCAAATGTTTCAAACTGAAGCGTGGTTCCGGTTGTCCGGTAATATGGTTGCTATATTTATTTTCTACTTCTTTGGCATATTTATCCGTATCTGTCTTGCAGGCATAAATGTAGTCTTCCATAGGTATGTCCAACTTGCCGGGTTCTTCACCTTGATAACTGCGGGGAGCAACATAGATCTTTCCATTGCAAATAGGGGCGATACGTAAAAAAGGCATTTTTTTATAGGTTAAACTGATTGTTTTCACAAATGCATGATTGACAATAATGCAAATGACATATATCAAAGGAGGGATGATGTGGGTCATAGCGTAAAGGGTATTATAAGATAGTGGACTGAAAAATAAATAAATTATGCAGGAAGCAAACAGGTGAATGCCGGATAAAACAGCTATAACCTGTGTGGCCCAACAGTTCAGAATAGATATCTTATAATGAAAGTAGGAGAATAGTTTTGTATAAAAATTGGGGACCATGAGATAGAGTAGTGAAAAACAGAGTATCAGTATTTCTAGCGTAATGGGAACTGTTCGGTCCGGAATAAGCATATCTCCGCTTATGCCTTTTATGATGGATGCAATGATTAATGCCAAAGTTCCATGTAGTAATACTAGATTTGGCTGATAAACAGGAGGTTTGACAAGTCTGTATAGGATATAAATAATGCTAGCCAAACTACAGACATACAAAACAACTGCATCTTGAAAGAAAATGCAGAAAATCATGCATACAATGGCTGGTATTAACCCTGTGGACATGATTAAATTCTTGTATTCCAGTAACGATTTCATTCTCTCTATCTCTATTTATATCTTTATAACAAAAAAGATATAAAGTTGGTTTACTCGTTACCCTTTAAATTTTATATGTTTTTCTGCATGATAGGAGGAACGTACCAAAGGTGCGCTTTCCACTTCTCGGAATCCTTTCTTTAATCCAATTGTTCTATACTGTTTAAATTGATCGGGAGTAATATATTCCGCTACCGGATAATGGCGGTGGGTAGGTTGTAGATATTGGCCAATAGTAAGTATCTTGCAGCCTTGTGCCAATAAATCGTCCATGACTTCTTCTACTTCTTCCGGGCGTTCTCCCAAACCTACCATAATACCGGATTTAGCTGTAATACCATTATTGGCTATTTGTTTGATGACCTTTAAACTGGTTGCATAGTTGGCTGCGCTTCGTACCAGGGGACTGATGCGGCGTACGGTTTCCATATTGTGTGAGATGATGTCTGGTTTGGCGTCAATGACTAGCTGAATCAGTTCGCTCTTTCCTTGAAAATCAGGGATTAAAACTTCGGTTGTGGTTTCCGGATTCAAGCGCTTGATTTCTGAAATCGTTTTAGCCCAATGGGCAGCACCCAAATCATCTAGATCATCACGGTCTACAGAGGTAATAACGGCATGAGATAATTTCATGAGTTGAATGGACTCTGCTACATGGGTAGGTTCTTCAGGGTCTAACGGAAGAGGTCGTCCGGTCTGTGTGTTGCAAAATTTGCAGGAACGGGTACAAATTTCGCCACCTATCATAAAAGTGGCAGTACCTTTTCCCCAGCATTCTCCCATATTGGGACATCGTCCGCTACTGCAAATGGTATGTAGTTTGTGGGAATCTACAATATGTTTGGTTTCGGTATATCGAGCATTTGCCCCTATGTTTATCTTAAGCCAGTCTGGTTTTTTAACGTGATTCATGATGATATTAGATTTATAATTCACCACAGATTATACCAATGCAAATTGTTTTCATTCGGTTTTTATGTAAAATTGTATAATCTGTGGTGAATGGTTTTTTATTTTAAATTATCAATAAAGAAATTGGCTACGCGAGTCAGTAAATGTTTAGTTGTGTTGCCTCCACTGATTCCATGGTTGCGGTTGGTATAGATTTGCATGTCAAATTGCTTGTCGGCCTGTACCAATGCTTCACTGTATTCTGCGTTGTTACGTAAGTGTACATTATCATCTGCTGTGCCGTGGATCAGCAACAATTCACCGTTCAGTTTGTTGGCACGGTTAATAGCAGATGCAGCATTGTAACCTTCCATGTTTTCTTTGGGGGTACGCATGAAGCGCTCTGTATATACCGAATCGTAGAAACGCCAGTCTGTAGGAGCTGCAACAGCTACTCCAGCTTTGAATATCGGTGTTCCTTCACTCATGGACATTAATGTATTGTAACCTCCATAGCTCCATCCCCATATACCGATACGGTTACCATCTACATAGGGTAGTGTACTTAAGTATTTGGCGGCTTCTACTTGATCTTTCGATTCTTTTACTCCTAAACTCAAGTAGGTGCATTTTTCAAAATCAGACCCTCGGCCACCGGTTCCGCGTCCGTCTACACAAGCCATGATGAAGCCTTGACCGGCCATATAAGCTTCGAACATGCCGCCATCTCTACGGGCTCCAATTCCCCATTTGTCTGCAACTTCTTGTGAACCCGGTCCACTATATTGGTGCATGATAACAGGATATTTTTTGTTCGGATTGAAATTTGCGGGTTTCATTATCCAACCATTCAATTCCACACCGTCATTGGTCTTGAAACTAAATAGTTCTTTACTTGGCATATTCAGACGTGAAACTTGGTGTTTCAATGTGTTATTATCTACTAAGGTTGCCAATTCTTTACCATTATTGTCATTAAGGGTAATGACAGGAGGGGTGTTGATATTAGAGAAAGTATTGATGTAATACTTCATATTGTTACTGAAAATAGCTTTATGAGTTCCTTCCTGTTTGGATAGTTTGGTCTTTTTACCTTTGCCGTCCACTTTGTAGATAGCGGTGCGTAGCGGACTACCTTCATTACTTTCAAAATAGAATGTGTTGGTAGCTTCATCCCATCCCAGGAAATCTTTCACTTCGAAGTTCCCTTTTGTGATTTGCTTAACCAGGTTTCCTCCGCTAGTGTAAAGATAGAGATGGTTATAACCGTCTTTTTCACTCATCACCACAAAGTTTTTTGGATAGAAAACGATGTTGGAGTAGGCTTCTTCTTTAATGTATTGGGGAGCTTCATCACGTACCATCAGTTTACACAATGTACTTCGTGGATTGGCAAAATAGAGGTCGAAACGGTTTTGATGACGGTTCAAAGTCATGATTGCCAACGCATTCTCATCATCCGTAAACTTGATGCGAGGGATATAACCGTCTGCATCTAGAGGCAAGTTCATCTTGCGGGTTACCTTACTTTTTATATCAAAAGTATGAACGGTTACTTTGGAATTGTTAATTCCTGGCATAGGGTATTTGTATTCATATTCTCCCGGATAAGTGCTGAATTTCTCTAATGCGGGAACCATACCTTTGTATAATGGAAAAGAATACATAGGTACTTGACTCTCATCAAAACGGATATAGGCAAGCATCTGGCTGTCTGCACTGAAGTCGAAAGCACGGTTGAAGCCGAATTCCTCTTCATATACCCAGTCGGGAATACCATTTAGCACTTCGTTGAATTTGCCGTCTTTGGTTACTTGTGATTCACTGTTGCCAAACAATAATTTTACCAGATAGATATTATTATCACGTACAAAAGCTATCTGATTGCCATCCGGCGAGAATAAAGGAACCTGTTGTGGACCGTTTTCTGAGAGCGGTTCCATTTTATTGTTTTTTACGTTGAAAATATAGTAATTGGCGGTAAACGAACGACGATAAATAGGTTTGGTTTCAGTCTGTATTAGAATCAGTTTTTCATCGGGTGACATGATATAGTCATCAAATGACTTGATGCTACAGTCACGGGCCGTATTTACATCGAAGATGGTACCTGTTTCTTTGCCGGTCTTGAAAGAATACTGTATGATTTTTTTGCCATCGGCACTCATTTGGGTATAATGTTCTCCATCCAACATCGGTTTGATACCTCTGATTCCTTCGGCACGATACGTTCTGTTTGCTACGTCTTGCAAGCTTACTTGTTGAGCTCCGACTGTCAGCAAGCAGAAGAATAAAATAATAAATATACTTAATTTTCTCATAATAGATAAATTCTTTAAATGATAATCAAAGACAAAGGTAAAACTTTTGTTTGAAAATACGTATCTTTGTCCCGCAAAATAAGTTCATGAACAGAGAGATGCTTTATAACGACTTATCCGGCTTTTTAGCTATGCACTTTCCTTGCAAAGTGCAGAAGATTTCTATTAATGCCGGATTTACTTGTCCTAACCGTGACGGCTCGGTAGGATACGGAGGTTGCACTTATTGTAATAATCAAACATTTAATCCGGCCTATTGCCATACGGGAAAGTCTGTTACTCAGCAGTTGGAAGAAGGAAAGCGGTTCTTTGTACGCAAATATCCGGAAATGAAATATCTGGCCTATTTTCAGGCTTATACCAATACGTATGGGGAACTGGAAGAGTTGAAAAGAAAATACGAAGAGGCACTGATGGTAGAGGATGTGGTAGGACTGGTGATAGGAACTCGTCCGGACTGTATGCCGATATCATTACTGGATTATTTGGAAGATCTTGGTAAACGCACTTTTGTATTAGTGGAGTATGGCATTGAAAGTACGGATGATGAAACGTTGCGCCGGATAAACCGGGGACATACTTTCGCCGTTTCTGCGGAGGCTGTTCGGAAGACTGCAGAGAGAGGGATTTTAGTAGGAGGGCATATAATTCTTGGTTTGCCCGGAGAAGAAAGAGAAATGTTAATCAGACAGGCAGGAGTACTTTCACAATTACCTCTGACTACTTTAAAGCTGCATCAGTTACAACTTATTAAAGGTACGCGCATGGCGAGTGAATATGTGAAAGAGCCTGAAGCTTTCCATCTTTATACAGCTGATGAATATGTTGATTTGGTTATTGATTATATAGAACATCTTCGTCCGGACATCGTACTGGAGCGTTTTGTTTCCCAATCACCTAAAGAATTGTTGATAGCTCCTGATTGGGGATTGAAAAATTATGAATTTACGGATAAGGTGAAAAAACGGATGAGAGAAAAAGATGCCTGGCAAGGCAAATACTATAAATATTAAAAGAAGAAAACAGATATGGAAATCAAAGGAAAAGTACATTATGTGGGAGTGAATGACCGTAACAAGGCTTTGTTTGAGAACTTGTGGCCGTTACCTTACGGTGTGTCTTATAACTCTTATTTGATTGACGACGAGATGGTCGCTTTGGTGGATACAGTAGACGTATGCTATTTTGAGGTTTATTTGAAGAAAATTCGTAGCATTATCGGTGATAAACCTATCAATTATTTGATTATAAATCATATGGAACCAGACCATTCCGGTTCTATCAGTTTGATCAAGCAATATTATCCTAACATTGTGATTGTCGGTAACAAGAAGACTTTCGAAATGATTGAAGGGTATTATGGTGTAGGCGGTGAGCGTTATGTAGTGGGTGAAGGAGATTTTCTAGCTTTGGGACATCATAGACTGCGCTTTTCATTGATTCCGATGGTTCACTGGCCCGAAACGATGGTTACTTTTGATGAAACGGAAGGTATTTTGTTTTCCGGTGACGCTTTCGGTTGTTTTGGTGCATTGAATGGTGGTGTAGTTGATACAAATATTAATACAGATATTTATTGGAATGAAATGGTGCGCTATTATTCTAATATTGTAGGCAAATATGGTGCGCCGGTACAGAAGGCCTTACAGAAATTGCAAAACTTGAAAATAACGACTGTTTGTTCTACTCATGGTCCGGTATGGACAGAGGAAATTCCTCGTGTGGTACGTATTTATGACCGTTTGAGTCGTTATGAGGCCGAAGAAGGGGTTGTAATAGCTTATGGCTCGATGTATGGTAATACAGAGGAGGTGGCAGAAGCTATTGCAGAAGAACTGAGCAAGCAGGGAATTCGTAATATCGTGATGCATAATGTTTCTCATACCAGTCATTCTTTTATTATTGCGGATGTATTCAAATATAAAGGACTGATTGTGGGATGCCCCACTTATAATACTCAGATGTATCCGGAAATGGAAGCTCTGCTGAGCAAGCTGGCTTCTCGCGAGATAAAGGGACGTTATCTGGGATATTTTGGCTCATTTACATGGGCTAGCGCTGCTGTGAAGAAAATTGCAGAGTTTAATGATAAGTTGAAATTTGAGCCTGTCGGAAATCCTGTAGAAATGAAACATAGCATGAAGGCCGAAACTAACACTCAGGCAAAGGAGTTGGCTAAGGCTATGGCTGATCGTTTGAAAGCGGATAGAAAATAAATCTTGTGATAGCATACAAATGACGCAAATGACACATGATTGATAAGATCAAGCTTGTGACAATTGCGTCATTCGTGTTCTAAAGATTTCTGACGTTAGGCTTGATGTACAGTAAGCTGTGGGAATGGGAAGTTAATTCCTTCTTTATTAAAAGTAGTATAAACAGTCTGATTCATACTGAAAAATACGTTCCAGTAATCCGAACTATTCACCCATACGCGGATTTTTATATTTACACTGCTGGCAGCAAGTTCTCCTAATTCAATAAAAGGGGCAGGACTGGTGAGAATACGTTTATCATTGGCAATGATTTCACGCAATACTTTTTCTACTTTATTATAGTCTTCTCCGTAGTCCACGCCAAAATTCCATTCTATACGGCGGGTGTCCAGTTTGCTGTAATTTGTAATGACCCCACTACTCATGGCTCCATTAGGTACATATATCATCTTGTTGTCTGCAGTGATAAGAATAGTATGAAAAATCTGTATTTCTTTTACTGTTCCCGAGGCACCGGTAGAAGCTTCGATAAAGTCCCCCACTTTATAAGGCCTGAACAATAAGATAATCAGTCCTCCGGCAAAATTTTGTAAGTTACCAGACAGTGCCATACCGATGGCAACACCGGCAGAAGCGAGAAGTGCGGCGAATCCTGTCAGTTCGATACCTAATTTCCCTATCACAGCAAGAATCAGCATGATGAGCAGTAAGATATTCACCATACTCTTTAGGAATGACTGGATACTCGGGTCCACTTTTCTTTTTTCCAAAATACGTGCAAAAAGTCTGTTCAGCCAATTTACGAGGAACTTTCCGATTATAAAAATAATAAGTGCTCCTAATACTCTTTCTCCTAATTGAATGCCGGAGTCGATAAGTTTCTCTAATGCATTGGTTAATTGAATACTTGTTTCAGATGCTAATAACATGATAAATTTACTTTAATTTGACATTTCTAATATATAAAACAATTCAGATTAAAAATCGTTCAGAATACCTTTACCTTGACGTACAATTTCTGCTTCTCCGTTTGTACAGTTCACAATGGTAGAAGGTTCTATGCTTCCGATACCTCCATCAATAATTAGTTCTACCTCTTTGCCGAATTTTTCTTCTATCAGTTCTGGAGTGGTAATATATTCTATGTCTTCGCCGTCTTTCAGAGGCAACGTGGTGGTCATGATTGGTGCTTTTAGTATATGGCATATTTCCCTGATGATGTTGTTGTCTGGTACGCGTATACCTACTTCTTTACGGTTCTTGAATATTTTGGGCAGACGGTTTCCCGTATTCAGGATAAAAGTGAACGGTCCGGGAAGATTGCGTTTCATTAGCTTGAATGTGCTGTTGTCTACTTTGGCATATTCGCTGATATTGCTTAAGTCGTAACAGATAATGGATAAATTGTTTTTACGTGGATCAATGTTTTTCAGTTTGCAGATACGTTCTATTGCACGTTCTTTCAGACCATGACATCCTATGGCATACATCGTATCGGTAGGGTAAATAATTAACCCTCCCTCTTCCAATATCCGGATTACTTCTTCCAGATCTTTGGGATTATTATTCTTATTATAAAGTCTTAAAAGCATGTTATTTTAATTTTTAGATTTTTTTTCACGCAAGCGTTCCGCAATAGCCCATTGTAGGGCGGCTTCCTCTTCTTTTCCGACTCTCATCAATGCGTCTCCGAAATATTCATGGGCCTTCGGATGTTCCGGCTTTAAAGAAACAGCCCGGTCAAAATCTCCCAAAGCTCCTTCTATATTATCTAATGCCAGTCTGTTTTTTCCTCGATTGTAAATAGCTTTGAATAAAGCGGGACTAAGGCGTACCGCTTCATTCAGACAAACTTCGGCTTCGTAGTATTCCTTGTCATTATGTAATGTGATACCTTTACGTATCCAAGCGTCCGTATAAGAAGGATTCAATTCAATCGCTTTGTCATAATTGGCAATAGCAGCACGTGAATCATGTGCCTGGATGATACATTCATTTCCCATTAAATAATATTCGCGGGCATATTTTTCAAGATTTTTGCGTTGTACATGGAATTGGTCTTTTAGCCGTTTGTTTTCGACTTTCAAATTGTTGATGATTCCCAGCTTCTTACGTATAAATCTTTTGATCAAAGGCTTTTCGATATCATAACGTGAATGGATGGCAAGAAAGAATTGTTCTAGAAATCTTTCAAAATCACCTTTGTCGAAGTGTTGTACCGCTTCTACATATTGTACATCAGCTTGTGCCTGCTTCAATGCTTTTTCAATGGACTGGCGGTTATTGAATCGTTGCGAGAACTTTACTATTTCCGGGCGGACAAAGATATCTCCACGTGTAATTTGCTTTTTTAGTTGGATGCCGTCTAGTGAAGTACAGCGGCTCAATGCTACGTAGGCTTGTCCACCGGCAAACACCCCTCCTGTAAAATCAATAACGACCCTGCTGAAAGTCAATCCTTGGCTTTTGTGTATCGTGATGGCCCATGCCAAACGGATAGGATATTGTATAAATACTCCTAATTCTTCTTCTTCTATTTTTTTTTCTAGTTCATTATATTTATATCGTATATTGCGCCAACTGTCTTTTTTAACGTCAAATTCCTGTCCGTCTTCTGTGATAACATATAATGTATCCTCTTCGTCTATACCTGAAATGGTGCCAATCGTACCGTTCACCCAACGGTGGTCGTAATCGTTTTTTATAAAAATAATTTGTGCTCCTGGTTTTACTTCCAGTTCCATTTGGGTGGGAAGGCTGCTTTCTGGAAATTCTCCGTGTATCTCACCGGTCAGAATCGTTGATTCTCCAGGTAGTTCAGATAATTTCTTTTCATTGATAAAGTCTACGGTATCTCTCCGGGTAGCAAGTGTGATATACATATCACTTTCATTTTCTTCTATGTGAGTGTTGTAACGGGTGTTCAGTAGTTGCAAGTCGGCTGCTCCGGCAGTATTGGTCCGGATATGATCCAATACGTTAACAAAAATTTTGTCCGACTGGCGGTATACTTTTGTCAGTTCTATGGATACCAGCTCCATTTCCTGAAAGACCCGTGCCGAAAAGAAATAAGGGGTGGGATAGAAGCGGTTGATTATCTCACGTTCGTCATTTTTAATGACTGGTTCAAGTTGAAAAACATCTCCTACCAGCAATATTTGCTTGCCTCCGAATGGTTCACGCATATTTTGTGAATATACCCGCAATATTTTGTCTATAAAGTCAATAATGTCTGCCCGAACCATGGAAATTTCATCGATGATCACTAATTCTACTTCTTTTATCAGTTTTCGATGAGCGGAAGTATATTTTAGAAAGCTATGTAACTTTCCATCTTTCAAACTGAATTTAGGATCATCCGGTAAAAGTGGATAGAATGGTAATTTGAAAAAAACTATGCAGTGTGCTTCCGCCGGCATTGATAGCTGCAATACCTGTGGGAGCCAGTACTATATGTTTCTTTTTGGTTACTTCGCAAACATATTTTAGAAAAGTAGATTTACCTGTACCCGCCTTTCCAGTGAGGAATACTGACTGACGTGTATATTGGATAAGGTTCAAGGCATCTTGAAACTCTTTATTATGGGTGTCTACTTGCATTTTGTCCATACGTTTGAAAATGAATGGACAAAGATAGTGGAAATCCCGTAAAAGGGCATAAAAAAGACGGTTAAATAACCGTCCTTTTTTATAGTCCTACAGGGGGTTGCCCTGTATTGGTTCTAATTTACTTTGTTTCGTTCAACATAACGTAACCCCAAATCATAGGATCAGCGTTAGCAATTTTGTGAAAAATGTTTTTTACCTTTTTCATAATGTTATCCTTTCTTTTTTTAATTAATACCTAAAAACACTCATAAATAGCAGGCGCACCTCCCGGTTGGCCTTCTTTAAACAATCTTTCTTTTTACCTTAGTAGCTACTAAAAAAATATCTTTTTATGTTTTACAACACAAAGATAAGGAGTCTGTTCGTTATAATATATGTTTTACAGTATATTTTTAATCGATATCTCAATTTTATTGATTTAGGTCAAAAAAAGTAGGAGTTTCTTATTGCATTTTGGTGAATATTTTGTTTGCTTCTGTCGTATAACATATAAATCAGTTTGTTTATCTCAAGAAGTATTGTTTGATTTGTGATATCATAATAATATCAAAAATAAATCATTATGGAAACAAAAGAAATGTCTTACAATGAGCTGGTAATTAATGGGTTTATGGCTTTGTTTTTTAACTTGGTTATGTTGCCTGCACTAGTATTCCTGAACTTTTTGATTTTTGGGCAACTACCTTGGTTATCTATTCCTGTTTTGTTTATGCTGGTATTGTTGTTTGTGCTGATGCTTCCGGGATATTTTTCTCAAGAACCTAATGAGGCACGTGTGATGGTGTTTTTCGGTGAATATAAAGGCACTTTTAAAAACACAGGCTTCTTTTGGGTAAACCCTTTCATGAACAAGAAGAAGTTGTCTCTTCGCGCCCGTAATCTGGATGTGGAGCCGATAAAGGTGAATGATAAGATTGGCAATCCTATTCTGATAGGGCTGGTTTTGGTCTGGAAATTGAAAGATACTTATAAGGCGATGTTTGAGATTGACGCGCAGACGATGGCGGACAGTAAAGGGACAGGGACGGCAAGTGTCAGCGTGGCAGGGCGTATGAATGCCTTTGAGGATTTTGTACGTGTGCAGAGTGATGCGGCCCTCCGTCAGGTGGCCGGACAGTATGCTTACGATGACAATGAGCATGATACGAATGAGCTGACCTTGCGTGGCGGAGGTGAGGAGATTAATGACCAGCTGGAACGTCAGCTTAATGAGCGTCTGGCTATGGCAGGTATGGAAATAGTAGAGGCCAGAATCAATTATTTGGCTTATGCTCCGGAGATTGCAGCGGTGATGCTTCGTCGTCAGCAGGCAAGTGCTATTATTACAGCGCGCGAAAAAATAGTGGAGGGGGCTGTTTCTATGGTTAAAATGGCTTTGGATAAATTAGCCGAGGATGGAATTGTAGAACTGGATGAAGAAAAGAAAGCCGCTATGGTCAGTAATTTGTTGGTAGTGCTTTGTGCGGATGAGCCAGCACAGCCGGTAATTAATTCCGGAACGTTGAATCATTAGTGTAGGAGATGGCAAAGAAAGAAACGATAAAAAGTTTTGTGCTCAGAATGGATGCGGAAACCATGGAAGCTATCGAGAAATGGGCGGCGGATGAATTCCGTTCCACGAATGGACAGCTTCAATGGATTATAGCGGAAGCTTTGCGCAAGAGTGGCAGAATGAAGAAAAAGAAGACAATAATCAAAAAGGAAGAAACAGAATGATACAGTTTATCTAATGGAAACAAAGTGTTTCCTACTGTTTGTAAAAGTAGAAAAATGATTAATAATCAAATAGTTATGGGCTTTTATCTTGGCTGGCGGTAGGTAAATCGAGTATTATGGAGCATATTTTTCTGCGAATTCCGTTACTTACCCGTTGTTTTGCAAATGCGGATAGTCAGAAAATGGTAAATGATTTTTCTTTCAATGTATTCGTTACTTTTCATGACTTCAAAAGGCTCGATGTTCATTAATTTTGTAGCTAAAAGAAGCGAGTAATAACAATAGAAGTTGTCAACAAAATCTCGGTAGACATCAGTGAAATTATTCTCTTCCAAAAGATAAGGACACTTTTAAAAAAGATCAAGAGCTTTTCAAAAAAGAACAAGAGCTTTTTTTAAAAGATAACGGGCTTTTTTAAAAGTGTCTTGGCCTTTTTACCACTACCGGGGATACTATTATATTTCGTGGAGATATGCACACTGTTTGCGAGCAAAAAAACGAGAACACCCTATTTTACATCAAGTTGGAATAGTCTAAAAAAGAAGTTTATATAACTGAAAGTAAGCATGTTATACAGAAATCAGCTTCAAAACGTAGTGAGGGCATAGGGTATAAGTGAGGGCAATAATTTTTACTATAACTACATAAGTTGCTTATAATGAGTTTGTTGTGTACGAAGTGAGGGCATGAGGGCATAAATGCTCCCAACTTTTTTTGAATGATGCGTCAAGAAGACTTTCGGAAATTGTTCGAAGAAGAAAATGATGCTTTAAGAGCGTTCCCTCTTCCTATGATTTTGCAGGTGAGCCGATGTTTACCCAATATTCATTTTAGTCTGTCGCGCGCGATAATATAATATGGTGTATACTTTTTGATATTGTAAAATGGATTATCGAAATAAACATTACGTATAATCTGTAAATCAGATGTTTATAAATATAATCACAAAAAAAATAGAAAAAACAGTAGATATATTTGGATAAAGAAATGAAATCAACTACTTTTGCATCCGCTTAGCAAGAGAGGTAAGTTTAAAACTGACAAGATGATTTGAAGAACATAGATGAAACAAAAAAGTTTTAAAAAAGTTCGATGTTTTTTTGGTAGTTTGAAATAAACGCTTTATCTTTGCAAAACATTTCCGAGAAAAACGGAAATAGGCATGAATGAGTTCTTTGAAAGATTTAAGATAAACAAACAAGTAGTACAAGCCGGTGCACCGTATGTAATATATATATGGTGTACGGAAAAAAAACAAGAACCGTCAATATTGATATTGATAGATTTGGAATCCTTGAGCAGATTATCAACTGAATAGTTGGAAAAAGATATTATTACAATGAAGAGTTTGATCCTGGCTCAGGATGAACGCTAGCTACAGGCTTAACACATGCAAGTCGAGGGGCAGCATGGTCTTAGCTTGCTAAGGCCGATGGCGACCGGCGCACGGGTGAGTAACACGTATCCAACCTGCCGTCTACTCTTGGACAGCCTTCTGAAAGGAAGATTAATACAAGATGGCATCATGAGTCCACATGTTCACATGATTAAAGGTATTCCGGTAGACGATGGGGATGCGTTCCATTAGATAGTAGGCGGGGTAACGGCCCACCTAGTCTTCGATGGATAGGGGTTCTGAGAGGAAGGTCCCCCACATTGGAACTGAGACACGGTCCAAACTCCTACGGGAGGCAGCAGTGAGGAATATTGGTCAATGGGCGAGAGCCTGAACCAGCCAAGTAGCGTGAAGGATGACTGCCCTATGGGTTGTAAACTTCTTTTATAAAGGAATAAAGTCGGGTATGCATACCCGTTTGCATGTACTTTATGAATAAGGATCGGCTAACTCCGTGCCAGCAGCCGCGGTAATACGGAGGATCCGAGCGTTATCCGGATTTATTGGGTTTAAAGGGAGCGTAGATGGATGTTTAAGTCAGTTGTGAAAGTTTGCGGCTCAACCGTAAAATTGCAGTTGATACTGGATATCTTGAGTGCAGTTGAGGCAGGCGGAATTCGTGGTGTAGCGGTGAAATGCTTAGATATCACGAAGAACTCCGATTGCGAAGGCAGCCTGCTAAGCTGCAACTGACATTGAGGCTCGAAAGTGTGGGTATCAAACAGGATTAGATACCCTGGTAGTCCACACGGTAAACGATGAATACTCGCTGTTTGCGATATACAGCAAGCGGCCAAGCGAAAGCGTTAAGTATTCCACCTGGGGAGTACGCCGGCAACGGTGAAACTCAAAGGAATTGACGGGGGCCCGCACAAGCGGAGGAACATGTGGTTTAATTCGATGATACGCGAGGAACCTTACCCGGGCTTAAATTGCAGATGAATTACGGTGAAAGCCGTAAGCCGCAAGGCATCTGTGAAGGTGCTGCATGGTTGTCGTCAGCTCGTGCCGTGAGGTGTCGGCTTAAGTGCCATAACGAGCGCAACCCTTGTTGTCAGTTACTAACAGGTTTTGCTGAGGACTCTGACAAGACTGCCATCGTAAGATGTGAGGAAGGTGGGGATGACGTCAAATCAGCACGGCCCTTACGTCCGGGGCTACACACGTGTTACAATGGGGTACAGAGGGCCGCTACCAGGCGAGTGGATGCCAATCCCAAAAACCTCTCTCAGTTCGGACTGGAGTCTGCAACCCGACTCCACGAAGCTGGATTCGCTAGTAATCGCGCATCAGCCACGGCGCGGTGAATACGTTCCCGGGCCTTGTACACACCGCCCGTCAAGCCATGGGAGCCGGGGGTACCTGAAGTGCGTAACCGCGAGGAGCGCCCTAGGGTAAAACTGGTGACTGGGGCTAAGTCGTAACAAGGTAGCCGTACCGGAAGGTGCGGCTGGAACACCTCCTTTCTGGAGAGGACGAAAGATCGATAAGGTTTTTGTTCTTGTACTGCTGGTGTTGTTTATTCAAGATATGATTCCGTAATGATACGGAAGAGAGAAAGTAAGAAGCCGGGTCTAATTAAACAGACTAGGTTGAACTTAGTCCTATAGCTCAGTTGGTTAGAGCGCTACACTGATAATGTAGAGGTCGGCAGTTCAACTCTGCCTGGGACTACGAACGGAATCAAGTTCGGGGGATTAGCTCAGCTGGCTAGAGCATCTGCCTTGCACGCAGAGGGTCAACGGTTCGAATCCGTTATTCTCCACTCCATCGGAAACGTAAGAAACGAAGATGAACGATCTATGACATATTGTACAAGCAAACAGTAATTTTAGTAGTAAAGAGCTGAAAGTATATATCATCCCGCTGGAACGCAAGAACCGTTGTGTGAGCGAATGGATAAGGAAAGTAAAGAAAGGGCGCATGGCGGATGCCTTGGCTCTCGGAGGCGATGAAGGACGTGATAAGCTGCGATAAGCTTTGGGGAGGTGCAAATGACCTTTGATCCAGAGATTTCCGAATGGGACAACCCAATATCTTGAAGAGGTATTATCTTACTATGTAAGAGGCTAACGCAGGGAACTGAAACATCTTAGTACCTGCAGGAAAAGAAAATAAACAATGATTCCCCCAGTAGTGGCGAGCGAACGGGGAACAGCCCAAACCATCCATGTTACGGCATGGGTGGGGTTGTAGGACTACGTCGTTGCATGAAGACATCAGAGAAGAACTTTCTGGAAAGAAAGACCATAGAGCATGACAGTTGCGTATTCGAATGTTGTCGAAGCATAGTAGTATCCTGAGTAGCGCGGAGCACGAGGAATTCTGCGTGAATCTGCCGGGACCATCCGGTAAGGCTAAATACTCCCGAGAGACCGATAGCGAACCAGTACCGTGAGGGAAAGGTGAAAAGCACTTCGAACAGAAGAGTGAAATAGTTCCTGAAACCGTGCGCCTACAAGCGGTCGGAGCTCGTTAATGAGTGACGGCGTGCCTTTTGCATAATGAACCTACGAGTTGCCTTTGCCGGCAAGGTTAAGTGTGACGACACACGTATCCGAAGCGAAAGCGAGTCTGAACAGGGCGTATAGTCGGCAGTGGCAGACGCGAAACCAAGTGATCTACCCTTGGCCAGGTTGAAGGCTGGGTAACACCAGCTGGAGGACCGCACCAATAAGCGTTGAAAAGCTTCTGGATGAGCTGAGGGTAGGGGTGAAAGGCTAATCAAACTTGGAGATAGCTCGTACTCCCCGAAATGCATTTAGGTGCAGCCTTGCGGGTTACTGATGTGAGGTAGAGCGACTGATAAGATGCGAGGGCTTCACCGCCTATCAAGTCTTGACAAACTCCGAATGCGCATCAGTTCTACCGCAGGAGTGAGGGCATGGGTGCTAAGGTCCGTGCCCGAGAGGAGAAGAATCCGGACCACCTGCTAAGGTCCCGAAATGACAGCTAAGTTAAACTAACGAAGTCTGACTGCTAAGACAGCTAGGATGTTGGCTTGGAAGCAGCCATTCATTTAAAGAGTGCGTAACAGCTCACTAGTCGAGGAGTCGGGCGTGGATAATAATCGGGTATTAAGTTGTCTACCGAAGCAGTGGGATCATTGATATGATCGGTAGGGGAGCATTCCAGTCGGCGTCGAAGGCGTACCGTGAGGTATTCTGGAGCGTCTGGAAAAGCAAATGTAGGTATAAGTAACGATAAAGGGGGCGGGAAACCCCCTCGCCGAAAGACTAAGGTTTCCTGATCAACGCTAATCGGATCAGGGTCAGTCGGGTCCTAAGGCTCAGCCGAACGGCGATGCCGATGGCAGAAACGGTTAATATTCCGTTACTACCTTCAGGAGTGACGTGGAGACGCAGTAGTGACAGTGCCGCCATCTGACGGAATAGATGGTTGAAGGGTGTAGGAGTCGATCATGGCAGGCAAATCCACCATGAGATCCGAACCTGATAGTATGCCGCGTCCTTCGGGACAAGGCAATAGTGCGCGTAAGCATGCTGCCGAGAAAATCCGCTAAACTTAATCCTGCAGGTACCCGTACCGCAAACGGACACACGTAGTCGGGATGAATATTCTAAGGCGCTTGAGTGATTCACGGTTAAGGAACTAGGCAAACTGACCCTGTAACTTCGGGATAAAGGGTCCCTACCCTTTTATGGGAGGGCGCAGAGAATCGGTCCAGGCAACTGTTTAACAAAAACACAGGGCTGTGCCAAATCGAAAGATCCAGTATACAGCCTGACACCTGCCCGGTGCTGGAAGGTTAAGAGGAGATGTCATCGATAAGAGAAGCGTTGAATTGAAGCCCCAGTAAACGGCGGCCGTAACTATAACGGTCCTAAGGTAGCGAAATTCCTTGTCGGGTAAGTTCCGACCTGCACGAATGGTGTAATGATCTGGACGCTGTCTCAACCGTGAGCTCAGTGAAATTGTAGTATCGGTGAAGATGCCGATTACCCGCGATGGGACGAAAAGACCCCGTGAACCTTTACTATAGCTTATCATTGAATCTGGGCACGTGATGTGTAGGATAGGTCGGAGGCTTTGAAGCAGGTACGCCAGTATTTGTGGAGCCGCTGTTGAAATACGACCCTTTATTTGTTTGGATTCTAACCCGTGGAACGGGACATTGATTGGTGGGTAGTTTGACTGGGGTGGTCGCCTCCAAAAGCGTAACGGAGGCTTCTAAAGGTGCCCTCCGGCCGATTGGTAACCGGCCTTAGAGTGTAATGGCATAAGGGCGCTTGACTGGGAGACTGACAAGTCGATCAGGTAGGAAACTAGAGCATAGTGATCCGGTGTTTCCGTATGGAAGGGACATCGCTCAAAGGATAAAAGGTACTCCGGGGATAACAGGCTGATCCCTCCCAAGAGCTCATATCGACGGAGTGGTTTGGCACCTCGATGTCGGCTCGTCACATCCTGGGGCTGGAGAAGGTCCCAAGGGTTGGGCTGTTCGCCCATTAAAGTGGCACGCGAGCTGGGTTCAGAACGTCGTGAGACAGTTCGGTCTCTATCTATCGTGGGCGCATGAAATTTGCGTGGCTCTGACACTAGTACGAGAGGACCGTGTTGGACAGACCTCTGGTTTGCCGGTTGTGCCGCCAGGTGCATTGCCGGGTATCTAAGTCTGGATCGGATAAGTGCTGAAAGCATCTAAGTACGAAGCCGGCCACAAGATTAGATTTCTCAGGGTCGTTGTAGACTACGACGTTGATAGGATGCAGGTGTAAAGATGGAGACATCAAAGCCGAGCATTACTAATTGCCCGTTCACTTTCTTTATATGTCGGATGGTGTATACCTTTGGTTTTTACTACAGAATGAAATTACGATAACAGCTCAACAATATGTCAACCTTATTCAGGTGGCTATAGCACAAGGGTTCCACCTCTTCCCATTCCGAACAGAGAAGTTAAGCCTTGTCACGCCGATGGTACTGCGTCACAGTGGGAGAGTAGGTAGCCGCCGTTTTGATTGAAGCCTCCGGACTTGAAGAAGTTCCGGAGGCTTTTTTTGTATACGCACGTGTGAAATGTGACCTCTACCGTTTTTTCCCCGTGGGTGTGGATACGTTTCCCACGGAACTGTCCGGAAGGCTCCGCCATGTCTTTTCTCCGGCAGGGGCGGGTCCGGAAGTTTTGCTCTGTAGGGGGCGATGTTCATAAAGTGAGTATTCAAATTGCCTTTATATCTAAAGTGATCTATATCTTTGCAGATACACTTCTATAGAGATACTTGTAGATATATATTCCTATAAACTGTTACTCTAAAACTGGAATAAATAAAAAATCGTAGTTTATATAATGAAAAAACTTTCATTTTTATTTTGCGTTTAGAAAATAATCTCTACCTTTGCAACGTTTTAGATAAAATAAGAGATAAACAATGAACCAAGGATTTATACATATTTTGCTATGCGGCATTATTATTCTACTGGCAAAGTCAGCGGGAAGTGAGTGTTGTGCATAAAAGTATGTGTGAACAATGATATACGAAAGCCTTTCTCACTTCCCTGTGTGAAAGGTTTTTTTTTATGAATATAATAATGGTAAAATATAAAATTGAAATTTATGAGTGACAGATTATTTATTTTTGATACCACTCTTCGTGATGGCGAACAGGTTCCGGGATGTCAGTTGAATACAGTGGAAAAGATTCAGGTGGCTAAGCAGTTGGAAGCTTTGGGAGTGGATGTGATTGAGGCAGGATTTCCTATTTCAAGTCCGGGTGATTTCAATTCAGTAATTGAAATTTCTAAGGCTGTTACTTGGCCAACCATTTGTGCGCTGACTCGTGCAGTTGAAAAAGATATCGACGTAGCTGCTGACGCATTGAAGTTTGCCAAGCACAAACGTATCCATACTGGCATTGGAACTTCAGATTCTCATATCAAATATAAATTCAATTCTACTCGTGAAGAAATTATTGAACGTGCTGTGGCTGCTGTGAAATATGCACGTCGTTATGTAGATGATGTGGAATTTTATGCGGAAGATGCAGGACGTACGGATAATGAATACTTGGCTCGTGTGGTAGAAGCTGTTATTAAAGCGGGAGCGACAGTAGTGAATATACCTGATACTACAGGTTATTGCTTGCCTGAAGAGTATGGGGCGAAAATTAAATATTTGGTAGATCATGTAGATGGTATTGATAAGGCTATTATTTCTACTCATTGTCATAATGATTTGGGTATGGCTACTGCCAATACGATTAGTGGTGTGTTAAATGGAGCACGTCAGGTAGAAGTGACTATCAATGGCATTGGAGAACGTGCCGGTAACACTTCCTTGGAAGAGGTGGCAATGATTGTCAAATGCCATAATGATATTAATATTCAGACAAACATCAATACCCAGAAGATTTATCCGACTAGTCGTATGGTATCAAGTTTGATGAATATGCCAGTTCAGCCGAACAAGGCAATTGTGGGACGCAATGCTTTTGCACATTCATCCGGTATCCATCAAGATGGTGTTTTAAAAAACGTACAAACATACGAAATTATCGACCCGAAGGATGTGGGCATTGATGATAATGCTATTGTTTTGACTGCTCGTAGCGGACGTGCTGCGTTAAAACATCGTCTTCATGTTTTGGGAGTCGAACTGGAACAGGACAAATTGGATAAGGTATATGAGGATTTCTTAAAACTGGCTGATAAGAAGAAAGATATCACGGATGATGATATTCTGGTATTGGCAGGTGCCGATAGAAGTGTCAATAACCATATAAAACTGGATTACTTGCAGGTAACAAGCGGAGTGGGAGTTCGTTCGGTGGCAAGTTTAGGACTGAATATTGCAGGAGAGCACTTTGAAGCTGCTGCCAGCGGAAATGGACCGGTAGATGCTGCTATCAAGGCTTTGAAAAAAATTATTGACCGCCACATGGTATTGAAGGAATTTACGATCCAGGCTATCAGTAAAGGTAGTGATGATATGGGTAAAGTACACATGCAGGTGGAATATGACGGACAGATGTACTATGGTTTCGGAGCGAATACAGATATTATCGCTGCATCAGTAGAAGCATATATTGATTGTATCAACAAGTTTAAAAGATAATAATACGTAATACAAAAATGGCTAACACATTATTTGATAAGATTTGGGACGCCCATGTGGTACAAAAGGTTGAGGAGGGACCTACTCAACTTTATATAGACAGGCTTTATTGTCATGAAGTAACTAGTCCGCAGGCTTTTGCGGGACTGCGCGCACGCGGGGTGAAAGTCTTTCGTCCGGATCATGTATATTGTATGCCGGATCACAATACTCCGACACATGACCAGGATAAACCGATTGAGGATCCGGTTTCTAAAACACAGGTAGATACTTTGGCAAAGAATGCCAAAGATTTCGGCTTGGCTCATTTCGGTATGATGGATAAAAGAAATGGTATTATTCATGTAGTAGGTCCGGAAAGAGGGCTGACTTTGCCGGGGATGACAATTGTTTGTGGTGACTCGCATACTTCTACCCATGGTGCGATGGGAGCTGTTGCTTTCGGTATTGGAACCAGTGAAGTAGAAATGGTGTTGGCTTCACAATGTATCTTACAATCTCGTCCGAAAACCATGCGTATCACTATTGATGGTGAACTGGGTAAAGGAGTGACGGCGAAAGACATGGCTCTCTATATGATGTCTAAGATGACAACCAGTGGTGCTACTGGATTCTTCGTGGAATATGCCGGTTCGGCTGTCCGTAACTTGAGTATGGAAGGTCGTCTGACTTTATGTAATCTGAGTATTGAAATGGGGGCACGTGGTGGCATGGTTGCTCCTGATGAAGTGACTTTTGAATATATAAAAGGCAGGGAACATGCTCCGAAAGGTGTGGATTGGGATAAAGCGGTGTCTCATTGGAAAACGTTAAAGAGTGATGATGATGCTGTATTTGATAAAGAAATTCGTTTTGATGCAGCAGATATTCAGCCGATGATTACATACGGAACGAATCCAGGAATGGGTATGGGAATCACTGAGCATATTCCGGTAGATGATAAAAGTGCTTCTTTTAAAAAGTCTTTGGACTATATGGGCTTTCAGCCGGGCGAATCCTTGCTAGGTAAGAAAATTGATTATGTATTTTTGGGTGCTTGCACTAACGGACGAATTGAGGACTTCCGCGCCTTTACCTCTTTAGTAAGAGGGAAAAAGAAAGCAGATCATGTGACTGCATGGCTGGTTCCGGGATCATGGATGGTAGATGCACAGATTCGTGAAGAAGGTTTGGACAAAATCTTGGAGGAGGCAGGTTTTGCCATCCGTCAACCGGGATGTTCTGCTTGTCTGGCTATGAATGATGATAAGATTCCGGCCGGAAAGTATTCGGTATCTACTAGTAACCGTAATTTTGAAGGACGCCAGGGACCGGGTGCTCGCACGTTGCTTGCCAGTCCGCTGGTAGCTGCTGCGGCGGCGGTGACCGGTGTTATAACAGATCCTAGAGAACTAATTTAAAAATGCGAAGACAATGAAACAGAAATTCAATATCATAACAAGCACTTGCGTACCCCTTCCTTTAGAGAATGTGGACACAGACCAAATTATTCCGGCCCGTTTCTTAAAGGCGACAACTCGTGAAGAGAAATTCTTTGGTGATAATCTGTTCCGTGACTGGCGCTACAATCCGGATGGTTCTCTGAACAAGGATTTTGTATTGAATAATCCTACTTACGGTGGACAAATCCTTGTAGCGGGAAAGAATTTCGGTTCTGGTTCCAGCCGTGAACATGCAGCATGGGCTATCGCCGGATATGGTTTCCGGGTAGTTGTGTCCAGTTTCTTTGCTGATATTCATAAGAATAATGAATTAAATAATTTTGTACTTCCGGTGGTGGTGAGTGAAGGATTTTTGAAGGAACTTTTTGATTCAATTCATGCAGATCCGAAAATGGAAGTGGAAGTAAATCTGCCCGAACAGACTATAACCAATAAGGCTACAGGTAAAAGCGAACATTTTGAAATTAATGCATACAAGAAACATTGTTTGATGAACGGATTGGATGATATCGACTTTTTGCTGACCAACAAAGACAAGATAGAAGCATGGGAAAAAGCGTCAAAATAGAAATCATGGATACAACACTCCGCGATGGTGAACAAACCAGCGGAGTATCTTTGTGCCCCATGAAAATTGATGATTGCCCGATTGCTATTGGAAGATTTAAAGGTAGACAGGGTAGAGGTTGCCTCGGCCCGTGTATCGGATGGCGAATTTGAAGCCGTTAAAATGATATGTGACTGGGCTGCCCGCCGGAATTTGCTTCACAAAGTGGAGGTGCTCGGATTTGTGGATGGCCGTACTTCTGTAGATTGGATACAACGTACAGGATGCAGGGTAATTAACTTATTGTGTAAAGGTTCGTTGAAACATTGTACACAGCAGTTGAAGAAAACACCTGAAGAACATATTGAAGATATTGTGAATGTGGTGCGTTATGCCGATGAACTGGATATTGCAGTTAATGTATATCTGGAAGATTGGAGTAACGGAATGAAGGATTCTTCTGACTATGTATTCCAGTTGATGGACGGATTGAAGGATACCAGTATCAAACGGTATATGTTACCGGATACATTGGGTATCTTGAATCCTTTGCAAGTGATTGAATTCATGCGGAAGATGAAAAACGTTATCCTTATACTCATTTTGATTTCCATGCGCATAATGATTATGACTTGGCTGTGAGTAATGTACTTGCTGCTGTGCTGAGTGGGGTTAAAGGACTTCATACTACTATCAATGGATTAGGGGAACGTGCAGGAAATGCACCGCTTGCCAGTGTTCAAGCTATTCTGAAGGATCATTTTAATGCTTTGACCAATATCGACGAAAGCCGTCTGAATGATGTGAGCCGAGTGGTGGAATCCTATTCTGGTATTGTTATTCCTGCCAACAAGCCGATTGTGGGTGAGAATGTGTTTACGCAAGTGGCCGGCGTTCATGCCGACGGTGATAACAAGAATAATCTTTATTGCAATGATTTGTTGCCGGAACGATTCGGACGTAAACGTGAGTATGCGTTGGGCAAGACTAGTGGCAAAGCCAATATCCGTAAAAATCTGGAGGATTTGGGACTTGATTTAGATGAAGAATCCATGCGTAAGGTAACGGAACGTATTATCGAACTGGGTGACAAGAAGGAATTGGTTACTCAGGAAGATTTGCCTTATATTGTTTCCGATGTGCTGAAGCATGGAGTGGTAAGCGAAAGTGTAAAACTGAAAAGTTATATTGTGACACTGGCGCATGGATTGAAGCCGATGGCTACTGTAAAAATAGAGATTAACGGAAAAGAGTTTGAGGAGAATTCCAGCGGTGACGGTCAGTATGACGCTTTTGTGCGTGCATTGCGTAAAATTTATAAAGTGACATTAGGGCGTAAATTCCCTATGTTGACCAATTATGCGGTAAGTATTCCTCCTGGGGCCGTACAGATGCATTTGTGCAAACAGTAATAACTTGGAGTTTTGAAGAAAAGTATTCCGTACTCGTGGGCTGGATGCTGACCAGACGGAGGCTGCTATCAAGGCTACCATGAAAATGCTGAATATAATAGAAAATGAATATGAAAATAATAATGGTTAGTGATTAGTGGTTAGTGGTTAATGAACAGTGTCGTCAGATTTCATTAACCGCCAACTATTAATCACTGACCGCTAACCATTAATCACTAAAAAAATGGATTTTAAAATTGCAGTTTTAGCCGGTGACGGTATCGGACCGGAGATTTCAGTGCAAGGCGTTGATGTGATGAACGCTGTTTGTGAGAAGTTTGGCCATAAAGTAAGTTATGAATACGCGATCTGTGGTGCAGATGCGATAGATAAAGTAGGTGATCCGTTTCCCGAAGCTACTTTTCAGGCTTGTAAGAATGCCGATGCAGTGCTTTTCTCGGCTGTAGGCGACCCTAAATTTGATAATGATCCTACAGCAAAGGTTCGTCCGGAGCAAGGTTTGCTGGCTATGCGTAAAAAATTAGGTTTGTTTGCCAATATCCGTCCTGTGCAGACTTTCAAATGCTTGGTTCATAAGTCTCCGTTGCGCGCCGAATTGGTGGAAAATGCCGATTTTATCTGTATTCGTGAACTGACCGGAGGGATGTACTTCGGTGAAAAATATCAGGATAATGATAAGGCATATGATACCAATATGTATACCCGTCCGGAGATTGAGCGTATTTTAAAAGTGGCTTTTGAATATGCCATGAAGCGCCGTAAGCATCTTACTGTAGTTGATAAGGCAAATGTGCTGGCATCTTCACGTCTGTGGAGGCAGATTGCACAAGAGATGGCTCCTCAGTATCCGGAAGTGACTACAGACTATATGTTTGTGGATAATGCTGCCATGAAGATGCTTCAGGATCCTTGTTTCTTTGACGTGATGGTGACTGAGAATACATTTGGTGATATTCTGACAGATGAAGGCTCTGTTATCAGTGGCTCTATGGGATTACTTCCTTCTGCTTCTACGGGTGAAAGCACTCCGGTATTCGAACCTATTCACGGTTCATGGCCACAGGCTAAAGGATTGAATATTGCCAATCCATTGGCTCAAATCCTATCGGTAGCCATGCTGTTTGAGTATTTTGACCTTAAGGAGGAAGGCGCCTTGATTCGTAAGGCTGTAGATGCTTCTTTGGATGAAAATGTGCGTACTCCGGAAATTCAGGTTGAAGGTGGGGGCAAGTATGGTACGAGAGAAGTGGGTGCCTGGATTGTGGATTATATCAAGAAAGCATAGAAATTTATAGTTTTTACGGAGAATCAGAAGTGAATGCCATTTTACTTCTGATTCTTTATTTTATTGATAAGAAAAAGTATATTTGATGCTGCAAATAAAACAAAGATAATAATTGAAAGACATTCAAATGAAGAATTTAGTTTATGCTTTGGTAGGAGCTGGTTTTATGATTGCCTGCCAGCCTTCGGACCGACCGGAAATCAGCGGTACGCTGACTGGTATCGAGAGTGATACATTATTGGTACAATCTTTTCCTGTAAATGATCGTGATAGTCGTAGGACAGATACGATTGCCATGCAAGATGGAAGTTTTGCTTTTAATTTAGGTGATAGTGTATTGAAACAGGTTTATATTTATGGTAAACCGTCAGTGAAACCCAATAAGGATGGCAGTATACCTGCCATATCGATGAAAGCTGTAAATTTTTGCTGTTGCCTGGCCAACCTATAAAAATTTCAGGTTCATTGGATGAATATAAATTGGAGGGAGGTTCCTTTTATGACGATTATAATGAAGTGGTGGAGGACTGTAAAGTATATAGTCATAAAATAGATTCATTGAATGTAGTCTGTATGGATATGGAGAAAAAGGAATGCCCGGAGATTCTATCCGTAAAGTTTATGCTCCAGCAAAAGAATGGTATGGAAATATTTTAAAAATAAAAAGTGACTATGTTAGGCAGAATCCGGATAAAGATGTATCAGTATATGTAATGTCACAGTTGTCAAGGGATCAGTTGGGGGATGCTTTTAATGTTTTGACTGACCGGGTAAAGGAAGGAATGATGGCTCCTTTATATCAGAGAATGAGAGAAGGATATGAGAAAGAACTGGCTCGCGATAAAGCAAAAGAAGCAATGAAACCAGGTAATCCTGCTCCGGAATTTACTTTGAAGGATTTGGATGGAAAGAATTTTGACTTATCTTCTCTGAGAGGTAAATATGTAGTGCTTGATTTCTGGGGAAGCTGGTGTGGATGGTGCATAAAAGGAATTCCCGAAATGAAAAAGGCATATGAAAAATACAAGGGAAAAATAGAATTTGTAGGGATTGACTGCAATGATACAGAGGATAAATGGAAAAAAGCAGTAGCTGAGCATCAATTGCCGTGGATTAATGTACGCAATATAGGTGAACCGGATGTGGCGGTGATGTATGGAGTAAGTGGTTATCCCACTAAATATGTGATTGATCCTGAAGGGAAAATTGCTAAACAGGTAGTTGGCGAGGACCCTGAATTTTATATGTATCTGGACGCATTGATGAAATGATGAAAGGTTCCGGATAATTATGAATAACAGAGGTGTGCCATTATTTGAACACACCTCTGTTGTTTAATTTAGAATTTTTTTACGCGTATATGACAGTAAGGTTCTCCTCCCGTTTTATCGTAATAGTGCTGATGATAGTCTTCTGCTTCCCAAAATTTCTCGGCAGGGCGTAATTTGGTATTGACTCTATGACCTTTCGAGCGAAGCAGTTCGATGACCTCTTCAGCTTCGGATTTTTGTTTTTCATCCATGTAGAAAATCATACTCCGATATTGCGGTCCGAGGTCGGGACCTATTCCATCGGTTTGTGAAGGATCATGTATTTCAAAAAAAAGTTTGCACAAATCCACATAAGAAACCATGTCGGCGTCATAATCTACAAAAATAGCTTCTACATGGTGGGTCATGTGGGCTTTTACCTGAGTATATGTGGGGTTGGCTTCCGGACCACCTGTATAACCGACTGTAGTGTTTAGTACACCCGGAATACGTTCGAACTGATGTTGTACGCCCCAGAAGCATCCGGCGGCGAATATCGCTTTTTCTACTTTCATGTTCTTTATTCTTTTAAATTGTATGCCAAATATACGGAATACCCTTTAAAACGAGAAACCTACCTTATGCTTTTTTTAATTAAACTAAAGGAATATCGTTAAAGATTCCTCTACCTTTGCAACCGGAATTAATTAATATAGAAAATCGGATGAAACAGATCGTATGTTATCTTATGTTGCTATGCGCATGTATGCAGTTGCAGGCGCAAACTTACGATGAACTGATAACCAGTGCGTTGGATGCGGCAAAAAAAGACAGTTTGACAAAATCGGAAATTTTGTTCAAACAGGCATTGAAGATGGATCCTGCCAATATGCGTAATGCTTTATTGTTTACTAATCTAGGAACGGTCCAGCGGAGATTGGGGAAAATAGATGATGCTATTGATTCGTACACGTTATCCTTGAATATTACTCCATATTCTGTTGTTACATTGCTCAATCGTGCTTCACTCTATTTGGAAAAAAATTTGTTTGACAGGGCTTATGTGGATTATTGTAATGTGATTGATATAGACAAGACAAATAAGGAAGCATTACTTTTCCGGGCTTATATTTATATGCAACGTAGGGATTATAAAGGAGCGAGAATAGATTATAACACTTTATTACAGGAGGAACCGGGGAATAATACTGCACGTTTGGGCAGGGCGCTTTTAAATCAGAAGGAATTGAAATATCGTGAATCTTTAGAAGATTTCAACAGATTGGTTTCCGATAATCCCAGAGATGTCTCTTATCTGAAAGCTCGTGCTACATTGGCTGTAGAAATGAATACGCCTGATCTGGCTTTATTGGATTTGGAGGAGGCCGCCAAACTGGCACCGGACGATGCGGAAATTTATGTGATGTGTGGTGAGATTTATTTAAGTCAGAAGAAGAAAAGGGAAGCGTATGTTGCTTTTGAAAAAGCAATAGAGTTGGGAGTGCCCCGACCGGAGTTGCAGGATAAGCTGAAAGAGAGTAAATAAAAATGTAAACAGGACTATTGTCAGATAATCATCGTGCTTTTACAACAGGAACAGAATTTATCTGTTCCTGTATTGGTATATGGGGAATAGTTTTTTCATTTCTTCAATATCTTTTTTATCAACTCTATAAATTCTTTTCCGTATTTTTCTTTCTTATATTCGCCGATACCATTGATGTTGCCGAATGCTTCTATAGTTGTAGGTTGTTGGGCGGCGATCAGGTGCAAAGTCTTGTCGGATAGAACGATATAGGCAGGTATAGCTTGTTGGTCCGCCAGTTTTTTACGCAGTACACGTAATTCCTCAAACAAGTCCTTGTTTTCATTTCCAAAAGTAACCGGAGTGGGAAAGAGTACCTCTTCCTTGGCTTTCTTTTTGCGTTTTTCCTTAGCAGGTACGAATTCTTCCCGTTTGATGACTACCAGCATGGCGGGTTCTTTGCCGAACAATACTTTTTGCCCGCTTTCGGTTATTTTGAGGTGATTATTCTCATTATAGGCTATTTCGAAATATCCTAGATTCAGCATTTGCAGCAGATAATCTTGCCAGTCGCGTGCGGGAATATCTCTTCCTGCAGCATATGTTTTCAATTTGTCATAACCTTTGTCAATCAGTTCTTGGTTCGCTGACCCTTTCAATATGTCTATTAACATGTGAGTGCCTATTTGTTGGTTAGTTCGGGCTATTGCACTCAACGCTTTTTGTACAATGATTGTTCCGTCAAAGCGTTCGGGAGGATTACGGCACACATCACAATTGCCACAATCATGGTCCATTGTTTCACCAAAATAGTTCAGCAGAATACGCCTCCGACAGATATCCGATTCAGCATATTGTTGCATCCGGTGTAATTTTTCTAAGTTAATTTCTTGCTGGCTGCTTTCTGTAGCGAATTTGGAAAGCATAACCAAGTCTCCCAGTGAATAGAACAGCAAAGTATCACTTTCCATACCATCACGTCCGGCACGTCCTATTTCTTGATAGAAACTTTCTATGCTTTTAGGAAGGTTATAATGAATAACCCAGCGTACATTGGATTTATCAATTCCCATCCCGAAAGCAATAGTGGCACACACTACCTGTACACGATCGTTTATGAAATCATTTTGTGCCTTATCACGCATATCACTGCTTAATCCTGCATGATAAACGGTTGCACGGATACCTTGTCTCATCAGCATTGCGGCCACACTTTCTGTTTTGCTGCGGCTCATGCAATAAATGATACCACATTCATTTTTGTGTTTTTCTATAAATTCAAGGATAGTCCGTGTCTTATCCTTTTGTTGGTAGCCTCTTTTTAACTTCCAAACTCAGATTGGGCCGATCAAAGGAAGATATGAATATTTTAGGATCTTTCAAGGCCAATTGTTGTACAATGTCTTTTCGGGTTATTTTGTCAGCTGTAGCAGTCAATGCTACAATCGGTACTTTGGGAAACTGATCACGTAGTACCTTTAATTGGGTGTATTCAGGCCGGAAATCATGTCCCCATTGTGAGATGCAATGAGCTTCATCAATGGCAAATAAAGAAATTTGGATATCTTTCAGCAGGAAATTTGTTTCTATAAGTAATCGTTCAGGGGAAATATAAAGCAATTTGATTTTTCCTTGAAGGCATTCGCGACGTAGATTTATATTTTCTGTTTCATTATTGCTGCTGTTCAGTGCCCGTGCTGCAATTCCGTTTGCTTGTAAACTTTCCACCTGGTCTTTCATTAAAGAAATAAGAGGTGAAACGACAATGGCCATACCTTTCATCAGTAAAGCCGGTAATTGATAACAGATGGATTTTCCCTCCTCCTGTAGGCATTAATACCAAAGTATCCTTTTGAGCTAATATATTTTGAATAATATCTTGCTGTAAAGGACGGAAACTATCGTATCCAAAGTAGTTTTTTAGAGTTTGGAACATATCTGTTTGTTATTTTAAAACGTAATCGGCTACAAAGGTAGTAAAATCTTTAGATTTGGTCGGGATCTCTGCCTGATAATAATAAATAAGATATACTTTTATTCGTAACTCATTTGGTTTGAAATTACTACTTAAAAGAGAGGCTGGTTATTGTAGATTGGACAAATAAACTTTTTTGCCACTTAAAAAACAAAGTGTTGTGATTATTTAAGAAATAAATTAGGCGAAAAAAGTTGCATATGAAAAAAACTTTTCCCACATTTGTCCAAAATTAGATATTTGCATTTATATAACTAACCAAACAACGAAAAATTAAAAGAAAAATTAACTGATGAGCGACGTGGAAAAAAAATCAGAAACCCAGGAAGCGGCTCCTAAGAAAAAGCCGTATAACCTGAGAGAAAAGAAAGAGAAAAAGGCTGCTTACAGATCTCTGATTAGAGCAGAACTTGCCGATGAATTGTATGATAAGATTTTGAACATTGTAGTTGTTCAGAAAAAGTACAAAGACCCTAATTATTCAGCAAAAGACTTGGCGAAAGAATTAAAGACAAATACTCGTTATCTGTCAGCTGTAGTGAATTCCCGCTTCGGAATGAATTATTCTTGTTTGCTGAATGAATATCGTATTAAAGATGCTTTGCATCTTTTAGTTGATAAACGTTATATGGATAAGAATGTGGAAGAGATTAGTGCAATGGTAGGTTTTGCTAATCGCCAATCTTTTTATGCTGCATTTTATAAGAATGTGGGTGAGACCCCTAATGGCTATCGTAAGAGAAATCAAGAAAAGAAGTAAGAGCATAATGTGTTACATTATAATTTAGAAAAAGGAAAACAATTGTTTTCCTTTTTTTGTTTCGGCTCATGAATTATGTATCTATGAAAAAAAACGTTGATTGTAGAAATGAAACAGGCTGGGTGCAATGAAGTAGACAAGAGCATGAATAAAATGGAGGAATTTAATTATACGGTTGAACAATTTGCCGACTTACAGTTACTTCGATATAAAGTGTATGGATTTGAAGAACTGAGTTTGAAACAAAAAGAGTTGATTTACTATTTGTCACAAGCTGCTTTGCAAGGCCGTGATATTTTGTTTGATCAGAATGGCAAATACAATTTGCTTATTCGTAAAATGTTGGAAACCGTATATACAGAGTATCAGGGAGATCGTACAGAGGTGAATTTCGTCAATTTGGAAACTTATCTGAAACGTATATGGTTTTCTAACGGAATTCATCATCATTATGCTTCGGATAAGTTCGTACCTGGTTTCACTCCGGAATTTTTTAGAGATGCATTGAATAATGTGGATGCATTGAAGTTGCCTTTGGGTAAAGGGGAAACAGTGGAAGAACTTTGTGAAGAAGTCTTTCCGGTGATTTTTGATCCTGAAATGATGCCTAAACGTGTGAATCAGGCAGACGGGGAGGATTTGGTCCTGACTTCGGCTGCAAATTATTACGAAGGGGTAACCCAGAAAGAAGCGGAAGATTTTTATCATAATTTGAAGAATCCGGATGATATGATGCCGGTAATGTTTGGTATGAACAGCCGTTTAGTGAAAGAGGACGGAAAAGTACAAGAAAAGGTCTGGAGATCTGGAGGATTGTATGGGCAAGCTATTGATAAGATCATTTATTGGTTGGACAAGGCTCTTGGTGTGGCAGAAGATGCACAACAAAAAATAGTTATCGAAAAATTAATTCGATTTTATAAAACGGGGACTTGAAAGATTTTGATGAATATTCTATTGCGTGGGTGAAGGATTTGGATTCACACGTGGATTTTGTTAACGGCTTTATTGAAAGTTATGGAGATCCGTTAGGACTGAAAGCTAGTTGGGAGTCCATTGTGAATTTTAAAGATCTGGAAGCAACCAAGCGCACGGAAATTATCAGCGCTAATGCCCAATGGTTTGAAGATCACTCACCTGTAGATCATCGGTTTAAAAAAAAGGAAGTGAAAGGTGTGTCGGCCAAGGTGATTACAGCCGCTATGCTGGGGGGGGATTTGTATCCTGCTACGGCGATTGGGATTAATCTCCCTAATTCCAACTGGATTCGTAGTGTGCATGGTTCTAAATCTGTAACCATCGGAAATCTGACAGATGCCTATAATAAAGCGGCTCATGGTAATGGATTTACAGATGAATTTGTTTGCGGTGCCGAAGAGAAAGAATGGATAAAGAAATATGCAGATCTTACAGGGGATTTACATACTGATTTGCATGAATGTTTGGGGCACGGTTCAGGGCAGTTGTTACCGGGAGTAGATCAGGATGCTTTGAAAGCGTATGGATCTACGATAGAAGAGGCACGTGCCGATTTATTCGGTTTGTACTATCTGCCGGATGACAAAATGATAGAGTTGGGGCTTACACCGGATGGAGATGCCTTTAAAGCAGAATATTATACTTATATGATGAATGGCCTGATGACCCAGTTAGTCCGCATCGAGTTAGGTAATATGGTAGAGGAAGCACACATGCGTAACCGCCAGCTCATTGCGCGGTGGACATTTGAGAAAGGTGCTGCAGATAAGGTGGTTGAACTGGTTAAGAAGGATGGGAAAACGTATGTGAAGATAAACGATTATCAAAAACTGCGCACTCTGTTCGGACAGTTGCTGGCTGAGATACAACGCATTAAAAGTGAAGGAGATTTTGAGGCTGCCCGTAAATTGGTCGAAAAGTATGCGGTGAAAATAGATCCGGTTTTGCACGCCGAGATATTGGCACGTTATGAAAAACTTCATCTGGCTCCTTACAAAGGTTTTGTAAATCCTGTATATGAGGCCGTGACAGATAAGGATGGAAATATTATAGATGTAAAAGTATCTTATAATGAAGGTTACGCGGAGCAGATGTTACGTTATAGCAAAGAATTTGCGAATCTTCCTTGTAGAAATGAATAAGAAAAAATATGGATGTACACGAAACAATAAAAGACATAAAGGGGCAATTCCGTTTGTTTATGAATGGGGTGGTTTCCCAAAGTATGCGTGAGAAGGGATTAGACTATAAACTGAATTTTGGCATCGAACTTCCGCGTTTGAAAGAAATAGCTGCTCGTTATGAAAAAAATCATGAAGTGGCGCAGGCTTTATGGAAAGAAAATATCCGTGAATGCAAAATTCTGGCGGGGATGTTACAGCCGGTAGAAACATTTTATCCGGAAATAGCTGATATATGGGTAGAAGATATGCGCTATCCTGAAATAGCGGAACTGACTTGCATGAGTTTGTTCCAATATTTACCTTATGCTTCGGAGAAGGCTTTTGAATGGATGGCCGATGATCGTGAATATTTTCAGTTATGTGGCTTTATGCTGATGGCAAGGCTGTTGATGAAGGGGAAATCAGCTGACTGAGCGTTCGGAAGCTGAATTTTTGGATCAGGCAATGGCCACTTTACAAAGCGAGGGTGTTGCCTCGCAAAGCAGCTGCTACTGCTTTGAAGAAGTTTGCCGTTCAAAGCAAGGAAAATGGCAAAAAGGTGAACCGGTTGTTGGCTCCATTAGTCAAATCAGATAAGGTAGAAATAGCTTCTTTGGCCGGAGAAATAAAATTAGAAACAGAATCTTGGCATTAAACTTTCATGTTATCATAAAAAGGCTTAACTTTGACGGCGGAACTGAAATCTGTGATGGAAGAGAATGTGAAAGATAAGGTAAAGCAGATCTTGACAGAATATCTGCAGGTTAACGGGCATCGGAAGACACCTGAACGATATGCTATACTCGATACTATCTATTCCATTAAAGGTCATTTTGACATTGATACGCTTTATAATTATATGGCAAATGAAGGGAAATTCCGGGTAAGCCGGGCTACTCTTTATAATACCATCATTCTTTTTATCGATGCAAAATTGGTTATTAAACATCAGTTCGGCAATTCTTCCCAGTACGAGCGTGCGTACAACAATGAAACCCATCATCACATGATATGTACGGAATGCGGCAAAGTGACCGAATTTCAGGATGAGAATCTGAAACAAGCCATTGCCAATACGAAGCTGAAGAAATTTCATGCCTCGCATTATTCCTTATATATCTATGGTGTATGCAGCAAGTGTACTTGGGCCAAGCGTAGGAAGAAAAAAGATAAGTAACATAAAACGAAGAAACATGAAAGTAGATGTCTTGTTAGGTTTGCAATGGGGTGATGAAGGCAAAGGAAAGGTTGTCGATGTTCTGACTCCCCGTTATGATGTAGTAGCTCGTTTCCAGGGAGGTCCGAATGCAGGCCATACACTGGAATTCGAAGGCCAGAAATATGTGCTCCGTTCCATTCCTTCCGGAATATTTCAAGGAAATAAAGTAAACATCATTGGTAATGGTGTGGTACTGGATCCGGCTTTATTCAAGGCTGAGGCTGAAGCCTTGGAAGCTAGCGGACACCCCCTGAAAGAACGTTTGCACATTTCAAAGAAAGCTCATTTGATTTTGCCTACTCACCGCATTCTGGATGCAGCCTATGAAGCTGCTAAAGGAGATGCCAAAGTGGGAACTACCGGAAAAGGTATAGGCCCAACTTATACTGATAAAGTGAGTCGTAACGGTGTACGTGTAGGTGATATCCTTCATAATTTTGAAGAAGTGTATGGAAAAGCAAAGGCACGCCACGAACAGATCTTGAAAAGTCTGAACTATGAATATGATATAATCGAGCTGGAAAAACAATGGTTGGAGGGATCGAATACCTGAAACAGTTCCATTTGGTGGACAGTGAACATGAAATCAACAATCTTCTGAAGTCGGGTAAGAGTGTGCTTTGTGAAGGTGCGCAGGGAACGATGCTTGATGTTGATTTCGGTTCTTATCCTTTTGTCACTTCTTCAAATACCATTTGTGCCGGTGCTTGTACCGGTTTAGGTATCGGTCCTAATAAAATTGGTAATGTATACGGTATCATGAAAGCGTATTGTACCCGTGTGGGGTCAGGTCCTTTCCCTACCGAACTGTTTGACGAAACTGGTAAGAAAATCCGCGATTTAGGTCATGAATATGGTGCGGTGACAGGTCGTGAACGTCGTTGTGGCTGGATTGATCTTGTAGCTTTGAAGTATTCTATCATGGTAAACGGGGTGACCCAGTTAATTATGATGAAGAGCGATGTGTTGGATGATTTCGAAACCATCAAAGCATGTGTGGCTTATAAAGTAAATGGTGAGGAAATTGATTACTTCCCTTATGATATTAGCGAGGGGCTGGAACCTGTATATGCGGAGTTGCCCGGCTGGAAGACTGATATGACCAAGATGACCAGTGAGGATGAATTCCCGGAAGAATTCAATGCGTATGTCACTTTCTTGGAAGAACAGCTGGAAACCCCGATCAAGATTGTTTCGGTAGGTCCTGATCGTGATCAGACTATTGAACGCTATACGGAAGAATAATAGAGAAGAATCTTATAAGATAAAAAAGAGATACTGTTTTCCTTTGGAGGCAGTTTCTCTTTTTTTGTATACATCCATCTGTTTCTATGTATATTTGATAAAATTGTAACATCTATAATGATACCCATGTAAGATAATATATCTTTCGTCTTTATCGTATATCTTTCCGGCTGCTATTCAAGATGTGTGTGGAGCATCAATTGTGCATTATTGCGTATTATTGTGCCAAATCGCGTCATTCCGTCTGGGTTTCTTTCTATATTTGTCATCAATAAAAATATCGATATGGCATTACAAACAACCGGATTGGAATTTTTCTACTTGAGTGTGGATTTCTCCGAGAATGATAAAATATTGTTGGTGGAACAAGAGTTGGGCTACATTGCTTGTATTGCATTTATTGGCACGTATTTACCACAAAGGATGTCTTTTGCTGTTGGAGAGAGGATAGGTGTCTGCTTTTTACTCGCAGATTGTCCGAAGGATGTACGGCCGATTATGTACAGCAAGTAGTGGATGCACTGTTGGAACGTGGCTTTTTCAGTAAAGTCCAATACGAAAAATTTGGAATTCTTACTTCGGAAAGTATACAGGACCATTACTTTGAGGCGATACAACAACGGAAGTGTGTAGAGGTGAGTACTGATTACTTGTTGATAGAGATTTCAAAATACAAGAATTTGTATGTGGATGGTAGTAACGTAGGCATTTCAATGGAAAATGTGGACATGAAAACCGGAAATGTAAACATGAAGTCACAAAGTAAAGCAGAGGAAAGTAAAGCAGAGCAAAAAAAAGAAAAGGACCCCTCCTCTTTTTGTGCTCCAGAAAAGAAGAGGATTTTTGCGGAGAAAGAGACCTTTTCTTCTATTCCTGTAGATGGAAAATGCAGAAATGCTTCCGGACCAGTTGAAGCTTTGCAGCAGTGAGGGGATAGGAGATAAGATAGTGGGTTACTGTGATTATGGTGTGATAGGGCATCCGATATGGAAAATATTAGCTGATATGCGTATGTCAGGTGGAAGGATACATCAACCGTTAGCCTTTATTTGGTCGCGCCTGCGAGTTTGACCGATTAGGGTTTAGTAGATTGATAAATACTGTAATTGTGTAATAAAGAAAACGATTGATCGTTTTATGGTTCATATAAGTAGAAAATAAATAGAATATTAAATAGATAATAGCCTGATTTTTAGAGTGCTGATTATGCTAATGGTAGAGTATAAGTAGAAAGTGACTAAAAAAACATTCATAATATATTGTGTATCAAGTAAAAGAGGGAAATAATATAAGTATGGTGGACTTAATGAGTAGAGGAGAACGGTAAGCATAAGTTCTTTTGGAACTCATTTTATCAATAATATCGCAAAGATATAAAATTTTATTAAAAAAAAAGAATAAGTCTATTATTTTGTTCTAAATATTTTTGTTCATATGTATTTTTAGTTGTGATAATTGTTATAAATAGAATGTTTGTTTCATTTATGAGTATGAAATGATGTGAAATAAATGATTGTCAAGAAAATCATGATTTTCTTGATAATTTTCATATTTTCACATATTTCATTCCACATAAACACTCTGTTCTATTTATAACTATTATCACCTAAAAATACATATGAATAAAAATATTTGGAACGACTAAGATTTAGGCTTTTTTTTTAATAAAATTTTATATCTTTGCTATTATTGATAAAATGAGTTCCAAAAGAACTTGGATAATGTTTAATTAAAAGAGTGAGTATGAAAGAAAAAGTGTTAATGTTACTAGCTTGTCTGTGGTTGGGTATCGGCTTCTCTATGGCTCAAGCGCCTAAAACAGTTGCAGGAGTTGTAACTTCAGCGGATGATGGTGAGCCGATAATAGGTGCGTCTGTTTTAGTGGAAGGAACTACTATGGGAGCGATTACGGATGTGGATGGCAAGTTTGCTATCAATAATGTTCCTGCAGATGCCAAAGCGCTGATTGTTTCTTATCTGGGTATGATCACTCAGCGAGTTGGAATTCAGCGTGGTACTATTACTGTAACAATGAAGTCGGACACAAAAGTGTTGGATGAAGTGGTTGTAACTGCTCAAGGATTGAACCGTAAACAAAAAGCGTTGGGTTATTCTACACAAAAGGTGGCAGGTGAGGATCTAACTATTTCACGACAGACCGATTTGGGTAATGCTATGGCCGGTAAAGTGTCGGGAGCACGTTTTATAGGTGGTGCCAGTTCTGGTTTTGATGCAGGTACTATTATTTTGCGTGGTGCAGGTTCCATTCCTTCTTCGTCCCAGTCGGATAATCCGGCCAATGAACCTATTTATGTGGTAGATGGTGCTATCACCAACAAAAACTCTATCAATATGGATGATGTGGAAAGCATAAACGTATTGAAAGGGCCCGCGGCTACTGCCCTTTATGGTTCGCGTGGTGGTGCAGGTGCTATCATCATAACTACTAAGGCGGGACAAAGCGAGAAAGGGTTGCTTGAAGTAAGTCATACACTGCAGGCCGAGACTTATTATAATCATTTCAATATGCAGAAGTTGTATGGTGGAGGTGGATATGGAGGTACGGAAAAAGGTAACAGGGCTCAGGATATTTATGATTTGTATAGTGGTGATATTCCCGGTTTGCAAGGTGCTTATGTGTACGATTATAATGAGGACACTTCTTGGGGAGCTGCATACGATCCGGCTGTGAAATATGTCACTCCGTTGTCATTAGACGAAACCAGTGGTTATTATGGAAAACCAGCCACTTGGCAACATGGATTGGATTTGAGAGATCTTTATCGGACTGGTGTAACCAATACAACCAACGTTTCGTTTTCAAAGAGTGTGAAAGATTTTAATACCCGTGTTTCTTTCACCAATAGCTATCGTACTGGTGTGCAGCCCAATTCGGACGCTATTCGCCGTTTCTTAGGGTTCAAGACTAATTTCAAACCCACACCGTGGATGAATGTGTCATTGGATTATAAATATACCTATCGTCAGGATCATAATGCTGCCGAAAGTGGATATAACGGTTCACGTACCGTTTTGCAGGAATATACCCAATGGGGACAGACCAATGTCAATTTAAAAGATTATAAGGACTATAAACGTCCGGACGGATCATGGAGGACGTGGAATATCAACAGTGTGAATAACCAAAGTGCTGCATTCCATGATAATCCGTATGCTTTGTTTCATGAATATAATCATCGCACCATTTATCAATGGAATGTATTCAGTGGTGATGTGTCTGTGGACCTTCCTTATAACTTGAAGGCAGGGTACGCGTAAATGGTAACATACGTGGTTACAAATTGGAACGCGAACGCCCTTCAGGATCTATTAATTTCCGGTCAAATTATCGTCAGGATCAAAGCAGTTTGATTGATTTGACCGTACAAGGACGTTTAACTTGGGGACAATCATTTTTAAAGATAAACTAACGGTAGACGCAGCTCTTTTTGCAGAAGCACGTGACTATACGTACGATAATTTATATGCATACACCAATACGAATTATGATTTGTCTTTGGACGATTACTATAATTTGGCTGCTTCATCGGGTACTATTGCTTTAGCCTATAATGAGAAAACACATTACAAAGAACGTAGTGTTTATGCCACAGCTACCATGGGATGGGATGATACTTATTTTCTTGACGCTTCTGTTCGTAACGATATGTCTTCCACATTGAGTCCTAATCATAACAGCTATTGGTATGGTGGTCTTTCCGCTTCTGTCCTTGCTCATAAATGGGTGAATGCAGAATGGCTGAACTTCTGGAAACTGCGTGCTAGTGCGGCTCAAGTAGGTACTACGCTCAATGCTTACAATATTTATCCTACTTATTCGCTGGATACCAGTTATGGTTCACATGTTACAATGTATGAACCTTCTTCTCAGAAAAATTATAATATCGAGCCGTCTATTTCCACTTCGTATGAAGTAGGTACGGAATTCCGTTTGTTCAATAATCGCTTATGGGGTGATTTCAACTATTATACCCGGGATGACAAAGATCAGATAATCTCCGTAACCTCTGCTCCGCAGTCGGGGTATTCCACTCGTAAGATGAATGCTGGTTTAATTCGTAATCGGGGTGTTGAATTGAGTTTGGGCGGGATGCCTGTTTCCACTAAGAACTGGAAATGGGAAATGAATTTCAATATAGCGAAGAATAGTAATAAACTGGTGGAACTAGCTGATGGAGTGGATTCTTACTCTATTTATTGGACTTCATTCACAACTCGTTTGTATAATTATGCTATGGTTGGTAAATCGCTTGGTGTGATAACCGGTAATACATGGGAACGTGATGACAATGGCAATATAATTTTCCATGAACTGAGTGCTTCGCAGAAGGCATTGTATGGTGGTGAATATGTACCTACTTACAATCAGAATACACTAGATGAACTGGGTAACTTCCATCCGGATTTCACTGGTGGTTTTAATACTAGTATCAGTTTTAAGAATTTCCGTCTGTCGGCTAATATTGATTTCTCTGTAGGCGGACAGATTGTATCCTATACTAATATGTGGGGTAGCAGTAGCGGTATTCTTGATAAAACAGCTGAACTTAATGACCGTGGCGTCAATGTTCGTGAACCGATAAGCAAAGGTGGTGGTATCCACATGACTGGTGTGGATCAGAATGGCAATAAGGTAGATACCTATGTCAATGCCAAATTATATTATACCACAGCTTCCCGTGTATGGGAAGAATGGGTGTATGACCGTACTTACGTGAAACTTCGTGAAGTGTCATTGTCGTATGTTTTCCCGTCACAGACTTTGAAGAAACTAAATATCGGCCTGAGTCGTGCCAGTGTGGCAATTAATGCTTCCAATCCATGGTTGATCTACTCAGCTTGTCCTAATGTGGATGTGTCTGAAATTGGTATGGGATATTTTGAGGGTGGTAATGCCGCTGCAACCCGTTCGATAGGTTTTACCGTTAATCTTGCTTTTTAAACCATAAAACGAAGAATCATTATGAAATATATTAAATTATTATTTTTATCTCTGAGTTTTGCAGCAACATTCACAGCATGTGATATGACTGACTTTGGCGATATTAACAAAGATCCCAATGAACCGTCGGAGGCTAATACTGGTATGTTGTTTACATACGCTTGTACTTATGTGAAATACTTCTCTATGAACTCAAATTATTATTACCCGTGGACGCAAATGTATCCGGGGTATATGTCCGAGAAAAATAATAATCAGTATGGTGCGTTTGGCGGACCTACTATGAGTACAAGTTCTTATTATCTTTATCCGTTGAAGAACTGCCAGAAGATTATTGACTTTAATAGTGATGAGGCTGAAAGAGGTAAACCTGCCATTGTACAGTTTGGTGATAATGCTAATCAGATTGCGGTTGCACGTACATTGATGGGATTCATCTATATGCACCTTACAGATGCTCTAGGGCCACTTCCTTACACAGAAGCATTTCAGGCAGGTGAGGAAAATTTTACTCCGGTATTTGATTCACAGGAAACGATTTATGCTAAGTTAGATGCCGATTTGAGGGAAGCGTATAATCAGTTTAATGAAAGTGGTTCGTTGAGCACAGCCGACATCCTGTTCGATGGTGACATTCGTGCATGGAAGAAACTGAATGCTTCTACCCGTATGATGCTTGCTATAAAACTGGCAGATGTGGATCCTGCCGAAGGACGCTCGCGTTTTGCTCAAGCTTACGCCGATGGCGGTATTGAAGAAAATGCCTATAATTTGAATTATACTTTTGAGGCCAATACTGTGGGATATTTATATTATAATGGTGTAAACAATAATTATAATTTTGTTCCTAATAAGTATTATGTAGATCAGTTGAAGGAATTGAAGGACAACCGTCTGTTCTCTACTTGTTCGCTGATTCCTTTCGGCAAGACACAGGCAGAGGCGGGCGTGACGGATGAAGACCTGAAGAATTTTGATAAATACCAAGGTATGCCTTTGGGTATTGAGTCTGCAGATGTGAACACGTGGAATAAAGTCTGCTGTTTTATAATCCTTCGCTCACACAGGTAACCTCTACTTTCCCTATTATTACTGCTTCTCGTATGCTACTTATCGAGGCTGAAGCTGCTCAGCGTGGCTGGATTCAAGCTGATCCTGCCCAACTTTATGCAGCTGGTGTGAAGGCATCATTTGAACAATGGGGAGCCGAAGGTGTTGATGAATATTTGGCACAGGAAGCAGTTGCTTATACGGGTACTGATGCTGATAAAATTAATAAAATTGCTCTTCAACGCTGGATCAGTGGCTTTATGGCTGATGGCTTTGAGGCATGGTCTGACTGGCGTCGTTTTGATATTCCAAAACTAGAAGTCGGTCCGGTTTGTACAACGATTGATCACATCCCTTATCGCCATCAATTTGATAGCGAAATTTATCAAGGTAATCTTGAAAATTATGAAGCTGCCGTGAAAGCAGATTTGAATGGTGATGATAGCCGTGAGCAACGAGTATGGTGGAATAGAAGATAAGATTTGAAGTATATAATTCTCTTTAAAGTTTCGTTTAAATATAGGGGACATTCTCAGTGATGAGAGTGTCTTCTTTATTGAAATAAATCAAAAATATATAGGATAAACGTTAGTTAAGACTAGGTAATTCATAAATTGCCTCGATGGATAGATATACGTATTGCTTTTTCTTATTGACTTTTGTTGTGTTCGGTTGGGTGGCATTTGAAGAATGCTATTGTTGGGATATTGAATTTTTATGAAGAAATTCTCCTGTTTTAAAGCATAAAAAGGCTATCTATCCCAGACAGCCAATCTTTTGTTAACCTTAAATCTAATACTATGAAAAACACACTGCAAAGATACGGACTTTGTTTATAATAGCAAGTTTTTAGTCTGTATTTCGCCGTTTTATAACATGCTTTATAAATATATCGCACCTTGTTAACAAATTAATTTAAAATGTAAAGTTTTGTTTATTATGACCTTTCGGACTTTTTGTCTTATGAATGATAGAAGAGGGCAAATGAAAATAAAAGTATGTGATAGCTGTTTTCTATTTCTTATTTTATATCTTTGATGTCACTTTACTGATTGAAAAATAACAGTTACTTATGAAAAACAGACAGTTTATTGTATTTGCTTTTTATTAGCATGTCCGTTGCTGTTACACGGACAGGAAACGTTTCTTTGTGGAAAAGAATCATGTAATAAAGGTTATATCCGGCATCCATGGTATGGAAAAAGGTTGGTTATATAGGAGACTCGATAACTGATCCCAATTGTTATGGAGATAACATAAAAAGTATTGGGATTTTTTGAAAGAATGGTTGGATATCACTCCTTATGTGTATGGAGTGAGTGGACGTCAATGGAATGATGTACCCCGTCAGGCAGAACAATTGAAAAAGGAGCATGGAGAAGAGGTTGATGCCATCGTGGTTTTGATGGGGACAAATGATTTTAATAGCAGTGTACCTGTCGGGACTTGGTTTGCAGAGAAAGAAGAGCAGGTGATGGCTGCCCGTGGTGAAACTAAAAAACTGGAAACGCGTAAAAGGCGTGTTCCTATAATGACGAATGATACGTATAAAGGCCGTATTAATATTGGTTTGAGTCATTTGAAAAAATTGTTTCCCGATAAACAAATTATTTTGTTGACCCCATTGCATCGTTCTTTAGCGGAATTCGGCGAAAAGAACGTACAACCGGATGAAAGCTATCAGAATAAATGCGGAGAATATGTGGACGCTTATGTACAGGCCATTAAGGAAGCAGGTAATTTGTGGGGAGTTCCTGTAATAGATTTTAATTCGGTTACAGGTATGAATCCGATGATTGAAGAACAACTTATTTATTTCTATGATTCGGGGTATGATCGTTTGCATCCTAATACCAATGGTCAAGAACGTATGGCACATACATTGATGTATCAGTTACTTTCTTTGCCTGCATCATTCTGACAGTTGGACATTCATATTTTGCCTTTTTGGAAGAGTTTGTCTATTGGGGAGAACCTTCGATGTTTCGATATGAATTTGAAGAATTGAAAAAATGTTCAAGTGGCAAATTGATGTTGTTTGAACATCTTTTTATTAGTTCTTATTTACTGAAAGAGTACTTGAACTATTGATTTTGAGCAATTTTCTATATTCTTGTATCATTTTTTATGGTTTCTTTTCTTGTTTACTTTTGCCTAAATCTTTTAACTTATAAAATGTATATGAAAAACATGAAATTAAAAGTATTACTTGTTTTATGTGCTTTACTCCTGTTATCGGCTTTTATTGCTGAGAGAAAAGAGCCCATTACTATTTTATGATTGGTGATTCTACCATGGCGAATAAAAGTCTGAAGAATGGTAATATAGAGCGTGGTTGGGGACAAATGCTTCCCGGATATTTTACGGAAGAGGTTGTGGTGGATAATCACGCTATGAATGGATGAAGTTCACTCAGTTTTATCAATGAAGGACGTTGGGATGTAGTGCTTTCTAAAATTCATAAAGGTGATTATGTATTTATTCAATTCGGGCATAATGATGAGAAATCTAGAGTCACATTACATACAGAATCCGGAAGTACCTTTGATGATAATTTAAGACGTTTTGTGAATGGAACATGTGCTAAGGGAGGAAATCCTGTACTGTTCAATTCTATAGTTCGTCGTAATTTCCCCCCCCCTAAAGGTGTGACGGAGATAAAGGGTAGTTATGAAAAAGAAGGTCCGGTATTGGTTGATACCCATGGGAAATATCTGGAATCTCCCCGTCGGGTAGCCGGAGAAATGAATGTATCTTTTATTGATTTGAATAAATTGATCCATGACTTGGTTACCGGTATGGGAGTCGAGAATTCAAGAAAATTGTTTATGGATTCCTTCCGGACAATATGAATTTTGTCCGGAAGGAAAATTGACAATACTCACTTGAATATATATATGGTGGACGTATAGTTGCCAGGTTGGTTGTGGACGCTTTGATGGAAGAAGTGCCGGCTTTGGCAAAATATGTGCGACGTTATGATTATGTGGTGGCGAAAGATGGGAGTGGGGATTTCTTTACAGTTCAGGAAGCAGTGAATGCGGCAGTTGGTGGTGGCAAGAAAACAATATCTATACTTGTCCGTCCGGGAGTATATGAAGAGCATGTTTCTATGCCGGAATCATCGCCTCGAATAGAATTGGTGAAACAGACAGGGGCTGAGATCAGGGATAACGGGTTCACACAAGATGTTTATGTGGCACCTTATAAGGGTGACAGAGTGTGTGCTATCAGTTATCATTTGATAAGAACAGGGTAGGTACATGTACCGAACAATATCCCATCGGGGGAGATAAGTCGAAATCGACTCCTGCGTCTTTAGATAAATGGGTGGAAAGCTTGGTAAACTCCGGTAGATAGGGAGTTGGCAATGATACATGGAATATCGCAGGGATATGATGCTTTTCAAAATCCTAAAATATTGTGGAAATAAGGTAAAGGCTATGGAAAATGAAATATGGGTGGGTACATTTAGAGAGGTAGTTGCCTATACAAAAGAACGAGAAAAAAATCGCTTGAATGTGCTAGAAAACGGCTATGACATAACTCCTCATTTGGATATGAATGCACAATTATTTACAGAACCACTGACTATGGTATTGAAATCTGTGGGAAACAGAGTTTCGGAGATTAGGCAAGATGGGAAAAAGCTTTTTCTAAAGAAGGATGCTGATAAGGTTCTTTTCGATTTTAATCCTTATGGATGGATGATTCAGATTCGTTTTATCTGAAGTGTTGGATATAGTTTTAAAACTAGAATAGGGAAATCCGTTAGTCTTTATTGTAACCATTTAAGGTGTGATAATAAGATTAACGGATTTGTTTTTTGCTCTTTATAAAGTTACTCAGAATTAATTTCTAAATTTGTTCCCGTTAACTTTATTCCTTTTCAAAAGAAATAAAATGGAAAACACAGAGAAACTGATTGTAGAACAACTGAAAATGGCAACGAAGATGCTTATAAATACATCTATGATTATCATTATGTTCTTTTATGTCATATAGCAAATCAATATTTGAACGATAATTTTTTATCGGAAACTATAGTTGGAGATGTAATATTTCACCTTTGGGAAATCAGAGAAACTTTAAACATTACTATTACTATTAGAAGTTATCTGATAAAGGCCGTTCGTAATCGTTGTATAGACTATCTGAAATCTAGATCTGAAAAAAAGGAAATTTCATTTTCAGTTTTAGTACCGGAAGAGATGTCTGAAGAAAAGTATTTGCAGTCGGATAATTATCCTTTGGGAATATTATTAGAACGTGAATTGGAGCATGAAATCCGTATGGCAATAGATAAACTACCGGTTGAATGTAGATGTGTTAATTTGAAAAAAGTAGATTTGAGGCGAAAAAATATGAAGAAATTTCTCAGGAATTAGGTATTTCCATAAATACGGTTAAGTATCATATAAAGAATGCATTATCTTTCCTTCAGACTGAATTGAGCAAATATTTAATTGCTTTGATTTTATTTTTTTCGTGTTAAAACAGAAAAAAGTTCTTTTAGGACTACCCTGTATTTAAAATAAATCGTCTTCACTTTAGAAACAACAAAGATGAAAGCAGAAAAAGAACATATTGATGAATTAATAGTATCCTATTTAAGTAATGAGTTGGATGGAAATGCTGTGCATGAACTGAAGGAGTGGATAGCTGCGTCTGTGGAAAATGAAAAGTATTTTATGCAGCGGCAAGAAATTTGGTTTTCTGCCATAAGTGTGAAAGAGGATGTTAAATATGATAAGAGCAAAGCATTTGAACAATTTAAAAATAGAATTGCTAATCAGAGGTTGAATGATAAAAGAGAACGTGAAAATTTCTGTTTGTCTAAATTTTGGCGTTATGCAGCTGTTATTGTTGTATTGTTCTCAGTTTCTTATTTTTCTTATTGGAGGGGTGGAATAAGTATAAAAGAGGTATTTTCGGATATCATTGTGGAGGCTCCTCTTGGTTCCAGAACAAAATTGACCTTGCCGGATGGGACATTAGTGTGGTTGAATGCCGGATCGCGTATAACATATTCACAAGGATTCGGAGTAGGGAATAGAAAAATAGAATTGATAGGAGAAGGGTATTTTGAAGTTAAACGAAATGAAGAAGTTCCATTTCTTGTGAAAACGAATAGTTTGCTGGTAAAGGTATTGGGAACGAAATTTAATTTTCGGGACTATCCGGATGATGCAGAAGCCATTGTTTCTTTGTCCGAAGGAAAAGTGGCATTGAATAATTTATTGAAAAAGAAAAAGATTTTGTTACCCAATGAAAGGGTGGTCTTGAATAAAAAGAATGGCAGAATGCATGTGGAGTATTCTACTGTTTCCAATGCATTACAATGGACTAATGGATATTTATTTTTTGATGAGGAATTGTTGCCGGATGTTGTGAAGGAGTTAGAACGTAGTTATAATGTGAAAATACAAATAGCTAGTGATACTTTGAATACTTTCAGGTTCTATGGAAATTTCGTTCATCGTGAGCAAAATATTCAGGAAGTTTTGGAAGCATTATCTGCGACCCGTAAGATTCATTATATTATTGAAGGACACAATATAACTTTATATTAAGTAGGGAGTGGATTAAAATTGTTTAACCTTAAAATTAAAAGTATGAATAGAATTAGAGCTGTAATACTGTGATAGGGGTACGAAAGGGATGAAAAAGAAAAGGTGGGAAGATATAGGGATTTTCCCACCTTGATGAAATCTCTTTTTCGACTTATGATTGTGAGTGCGCTTTTAGAGAATGCAAAGTTAATGATTTTTCTCTTTAAAAGCTAAGTTCATTTAATTTTTTAATTAATAAATTACTAATTTATGAAAAACAAGAGAAAGGCCATATTATTGGTCGGGGCTTTGCTTTGCCTTAATTTGAATATCTTCTCACAGAATATACCATTGAAAATGAATAAAGTGTCGGTGAAAAAAGCTATGACTGAGCTAAAAGAAAAAAGTGGATATTCATTTGTGTATATAGCTGGGGATTTAGATACGAAAAAGATTGTTGATATAGACGCTGAGCAACTGCAAGAAGTTATTGAGCAAATCTTGGAAGGACAAAATGTTTCTTATGAGATAAAAGATAAAAATATCGTTATTCGGAAGAAGGAGGTAGAACAGTCCATGTTGAACGAGAAAAAATTACAAGATATTTCAGGGCTTGTGATGGATGTTATGGGAGAACCTATCGTAGGTGTACCTTGCAAATTTACACACCTCATTTTTATGTAATTTAATATATCCCACTTTTAGCAGGATATTACTTTACAGTTGTTAACTCTTTTAAAGTGTCCGTATCTTCACTCCGATTGCTAAAAATTGTTTTCCTGTTTTCCATCCGATAGCTGCTTCTTGACAGTTGTATAATCTCACAACAGTAGAGCAGTCTGTCAAGCAATGCCGCTGCGACAGCTTCCTCTCCCGGTATTGCCAGCCACTCTGTAAGGGAGTAGTTGGCTGTAACGATAAGCGATGTCTTTTCCTGAAACTCATTCACCAGTTTGAACAGCAACATGATATCTTCTCTTTTCAAGGGAAAGAGTGTGGCATTGTCAATGGCCAGCAGCTGTGCCTTCATGATCCGTTTGTAGGTTTTCATCGCATGCCTGGAAACATCCCTTGTCTTCAGACAGGTCAGAAGGTCCTCCAGCGTAACCATATATGCCCTGTATCCGGCTTTCACCGCCTCATGGACAAGTCCGGCGGCAATATAGGTCTTTCCTGTTCCGGAACCGCCTGCCAGAAGCAGGTTGTATGCCTGTCCCACCCATACCAGCTCGCGCAGTTCGCGCAGCTTTCTGGAGTCGATTCCTTCCGTCCGGGTAAAGTCGTAACGGTCCAGGTCATGCCTTGCAGGAAGCCCGGCCGCTTTCAAACGGCACAAATATTTCCGGTTCTCCCTGGTCCGGACCTCCTCCCTGAGGCAGGCGAGTAGAAACTCCGGATAGGTCAGCTGCTTTTCCTGGGCCTGATGCAGCAGTTCCTCCAGATGTTCGGTCAGATTGCCCAGCTTGAGCATACGTGCACATTCCATGAGTTCCTTCTTATGTCTTGTCATAATCCCTGAGTATTTCGTTATAAGACTGTATCAATCCGCCTTGTCGGGGCAGGCGATCCTCCAGTCCGTATATTTCTGTTCCATTTTCCTTTCCCCTGCACACATATTCACACAGGCTTTTAACCGAATCCCCGTTATAGATGCCTTTGTCCAGACATATCCGTATGGCCTCTATCAGTGTATTCTTGTCATATCCGGGAATTATGCGCAGGATCACCTCCAGATTATCCCTGTAATAACGTTCCTTCCTCCTTTTCAGATTATCCATCCACATGGCCACCTCCCTGTTGCCCGACACATGGACAAGGATGCGTTCGGCTATCTTCACTCCGGCGTTTCTCGGTTTTCTATGGGAGTCGTCATAAACGGTCCTTCCCTTTCTGGTACAGAGCGCATGCCGGCAGATGAGTTTCCCCGTATCCTTGTTGTACAGCTCCACATTCCCTTCCGTTTCCTGCAGCCAGACGGTTGTCTGCCCGCTCCGGTAAGTTCCGCATGGCAGGCTGTAATAATTCCCCCTGTACTGCACTGTATTGTCCTTGCGTACATGGTATTCCCTCATCTCCTCCTGCGGTGGTTGTGGCGTCCCATGATAGGGCATGAGAAGCCTTTCTCCACGGCAAACTCTTCCCGGGGAACAAGACGGGTGGTCCCGTGCACCTTCCGTTCCCCGTCCTTTCAAGCCATTCGAGGGCCTCCCTGTTCAGACTGTCAATATCACGGAACACACGTGCCACCAGGAAGTTCTCCTTCACATATTTCACTACGTTCTCGACCTTGCCTTTTGACTCGGGATCGGCCTTATGGCAGAACACCGGCTGGAAATGCTGCTCCCTGACAAACGTCTGGAACTTCCTTGTCAGCATCAGGTCCCCCAGGTTCTCCCGGGAGATCAGCACCCTGTCCTGGTCATAAAGGATCTTTTCCGGTTTCCCTCCGAAATACTCAAAAGCACACTCATGTGCATAGATGGCGAGTTCCGTGTCGAAAGGGCGGCGGGCGAAAAAGGTGAACTTGTAACGTGAACGTGCCAGGACGATCGCAAAAAAATAGACTTTCGTGCTTCTGCCGTTTCCCGCTGACATCCATTTCTCCCCGAAATCCGCCTGCGCATACTCCCCGTAGGGGGTGTCCGGCAGTTTCTCATAGTCCCTGCGTATCCTGGCCTCCGACTTCTTTCCGATGCCATATTTGCAGCGCACCTTTTCTACAAAATTGAATACGGTCTTGTCGCACACTTCCGGGAAATCCGGATAGCATTCCTTAAGCCAGTCATGTATCCTTGCGGCCGATATATACGGATATTCCTCCAGAGTCCCCCGCACATACTCCTCGTATCCTGCCAGTTTCAGCGTGTATTTGCGATGCGAATTCCGCCGCCTTACAAAATCTTCCCGAGGACATCTGCAGATATCTCCGCACGGTGCTTCTGTCCACCCAGGTGCTTCCCGATCTGTGTCTTGTTTAATCCTTTTGACTGAAGCTCTCTAACCTTGTACCACATATACTGTTTCTCTTTAAAAAATCGGCTCGTTGTTATCATAATGATGTCTGTCTTTTTGAGCCGGCAAAGATAGGCATCCCCGGAAAAGTGCTGTATTCACATTTTCCATTTTCCTGCTGGTAAAGTTACAAATTACATGCATGGATAAGAATTCCCCGCATTGGGCGGGATATACGGAACGGCCGTACTTGAAAAAACATTCATTCCGGATAAAAGTGAGAACAAGGTTATTTTTTATCGGGTGTGAACTGTAGCGGGGACGGGTACTATTCTTCAGACTGCCATTCCCGGAACTGTCGTACCTTTTTTACCAAAGACAATGCCGCCCTCCTTGAGAAATGTACGGGGGAAAACGTTTGGCAGGGAGGTGAACGGTATTCTGCAATTTACTTAAAAAGTATATATGTATAATAATAGAAAAAGTAAATCATTGCCTGAAGTTTTATATGTAAGTTACTTGTTTCTATAAAAAATCCCCACTTTCCCTTGAAAGGAAAATGGGGACACGGTAATAATAAAGGAGAGCCGTCCGTTATATTTCTTTTGCATATCCTGTCCGTATGAGATCGGATAGGAATTTCTCCGGAGTATCGGTGGCAATCCTCACCCCGGCCTGCACCACATAACGTTCGGCAAAATTGTGCATATACTGCTCGTCGGTACAGTCGGAATCCATCCAGCTGCCCACACGGAGTTCATGCACAAACTCTTCGGCGTTGCCGGCAACGATACGCTCGTCACCAGGCAACATATATGTCTTCTTGTTCATATTATTCATACGGCTAATTTTTTTGTTCTTAATTTATAATACAACTTTTGTTTCTCTCCCAGGAAAGGAAAATCTTCCAGTCTGATTCCTGCAGGCAGAGAACCCACGGATGCAAAGGTAATCATTCTGTCGAGAAAACACACCCAATTTTCTATTTTTGTAAAACTGATGGTTCCCGAATGCTGGCGGAACTCTACCGTCCTGTGGCGTGAATAGGCTTGAAGGTTCACTTTCATATACCTGCTGGGGAACAGCCCCTGAAGTTCCCTGATGTTTCGTGCCGAGCGTATCCGCTCATCGGGAAACTGGATGAGGGAGCCACAGTAAGTGTTGCTGCCGCCCCTGCGCGAGGCTGGCATGAACTTGTCTATTTCCGCTTCGGCATGCTTGTAGGAAAGCAGCAGGTTCCGCCATGTAGTGATGTTGAAGTCCTCCGCATTCATGTGCACATGCAATCCGCAGCTTCCATTAATCTTGACATTACAGGAGTCCAGCACCCAGCAGACCCTCTCCAGCTTCTCCAGTCCGTCCTCTCCCTCCAGTATGGGGCTTACGAGTTCGAATGTGTCATTCCCGTTCAGACTGCTGTCCGTTACCAGTTTCCAGTGCGGACGGAGGTCATGGTTGTATCTTTCCGAGGCCACCTCGATTCCCGCTTCCGTCAGCTCGCGTACGAGCCGCTGGCATGTGCAGTTATAGGCTTCTATCTCGACACCGAATTTCCTTCTGAAAGAATAATCAAGTTCGGGTGTGGTGGTGGCGGTGGGAGTCCCTGCGGATACGATCAGCCCCTCGTCCCTCATTCTCTTGTAGACATTCCATACAAACCCACGGTTTCCACGGGTTACAAGATCGGCAATTTCACGGTGGGTGAGTCCGAGCAGCAGAAGTTTTCGGATTTTCGAGGTCTTTGTACCGTCCTCGGCTAAAATGGTTCTAATTTGTTCATTCATAAGATGTTATCTCCTTTATTATCACATATCAAAGGTAATGATTTTTCTTCGAATATCCAAGTTTTATCATGCTATTTATCAGCGTGTTAGCTTTGTTTTGCTTCTGCTAAAAGTTGTATCCGGTATTTCTGTGAGCCGTTTTTCCTTCTTTCATGGGGATTTTTCCACATGCCCGTCATTTCCTCCATACGTTTTCCCCTTTTCTGCATGTCATTTCTTTTCATGGGATGGACCTCCCCTAAAAACGCCTTGTTCCGGACATGCCACGCTGCCCTTCCTTACCGGGGGGCTAAGGGGTTCATCCCCTTAGTGAATTCCTAATAAGGAAGAGCAAGAGGTGTTCCCGCACACGTGAACATGAATCGACGCATAGCGTTGATATACAATAGTTTAATTATATGCAATGTTACAGGTCGCGCATACATTTGTATGCACCTTTTCTCCTTTCTCTCTGGTTCGCAGTGGGTTAAGTTGTGGGCATCTCCGTATGCGTGTCCGATATTTTACTAATTTTCAGCAAGTTATAAAACTTTTACCTCTCTGCGACAGGTGGCGCTTGCAGGAGAAAACAAAAACAAGTAGCTTTGTGACAGCTATTTACATGTATAACTAAAACGCATACAACATGAAAGAACATTCAATAAAGTCGGTCAGGCTTACTCCCACGGTAAAAGCCCGTCTGGACACCTTTAAGGGAAGCGATACGGTCAGTGTCTGTGTGGACAGAATGATTACTTTTTTTGAAATAACGGGATTCAACCCCCGTTACGCATCCAAAAATCCGACAGCCTTGGTGGAGAAAAGAATTGAGGATCTTATTAAGATCATAAAGTCCCAGGAACGTGACATCTTCAAGCCCATTCTTGATAAACTGGTCGGCATGGGAGGCGGCCTCCATGAATCCCGGACTATGCAAGGCTGATGAATGAGATGCATGATCTGCAGGAAAGGAACAGGAAGCTCCAGCAACAGCTGGCGGAGTACGGGGAGGGCTCCCCGGCGGATGTGGAAAAAGAACGGGAGAAGCTCCGCAGGCTGGCAGAACTGATAAAATTCCAGCTCAATCCGGACAAGTTCCCGAAGGTGAAATTCAATGATGATGTCAAGGTTCCCGTCAGCACCCTGCAGCTGCTCATCAAGAAGATCAACGAGGAATATGTACTGTAAAGTCCACCGGCCTGTAAATACTCCGGGCGTGTCGGACAACAAGGGAAAATGCGTGCAGCTGGTGGAATATCTCAGCAAGGAGCTGAAGGAGGAACGTCCTTATTATGATAATTTTTTTTCACAGAAAGAGGACTATGTGACCCCTCTGACCGTCATGCATCATATGGACAACAACCACAGGACACTGAAACGGAACGACGACAAGTTCTATATGCTCACCATCAATCCCAGCGGTGAGGAGCAGCAGCACCTCATTGAAAAAGTGACCGGGGAAAAGACCGGTGAATTCCCGGAGCTCTCCCCGGAGCAGCAGAAAGAAGTCCTGGCTGAAATGAAACGGCTCACCCGTGAGTGCATGGATGAATATGCCCGTAATTTTTACCGGGAGAAGATCAGGTCCGGTGACGATCTGGTATGGTATGGGCGTGTGGAAACAGAACGCCACTATAAAGGCGATGATCGAGGTGAAAGCCGGCAAGGCAAAAGCCGGTGAAAGGAAGCCGGGACTGCAGCTGCATGTGCATATTATCGTCTCCCGCATGGACAGATCCCAGACCGTGTCCCTTTCCCCGCTGTCCAAGAGCAGGGGAAACCGGCAGGTTCTCGACGGCAGGGATGTGGTGGTCGGCTTTGACCGTTCCCAGTGGTCCGCCCGGTGCGCCTCCAGGTTCAACCGGCTGTATGGCTACTTCCCTTACTGCCGGTCCAAGGATGAGGGCCTGAAGGAATATTCCGGGGAATGGAAGGTAAGGAACGAGTTGCGGAACGAGACTGTATCGAGAATCAAGCGTGAGATCCTGCACGGGGAGTTCAGGGAGGAAAGGCGGCTGTACATGAATGTCTGCCGTCTGTACCGGTTCGTGGTGAATCCCAGGAAGGCCATCATCCAGGAACTGAAAAGGCTGGGGACCGATCTTCTGACCGGAAGGGAAAGATGAGGGCCGGTCCGTTCACTCACACGGGAACAGCTCCCGTACCTCCTCAAGAATCCTTGCGAAGTTCCTGCCCAGCTCTCCCGGCTCAAGGACCCGAACATCGGGCAGGGGCTCCTCGTTCCTGTCGTCATACATCTCCAGCTTTACCTTGAAGTAGCTGACGTTGGCACGCGTGGCGGAACCGATGAACTCCCCGGGTTCCAGATCCGCAAAATCCTTTCCCTGATAGATGTCCTCTTTCTGGGACGATACGGTCACGCTCCTGTTCGTGCTTCCCCCGCTTTTTCCCGCGCTGCGGGATCTCCGTTCCTTTTCCTCCTTTCCGAACATCATGGGATAATATTTCAATGACTCCACGTCTTTGGTCCGTCCGAAAAACTGGTTCCCGAAGTTGGCTTCCACGGATGAACGGTCGAGCCTGCCATACTGGTTCTCCACCTTGGAACCGGACTGTGTTAAAAGAACAAAGGCGCAAAGATACTCACGCAGGACGGAAGGCAGCGTCTCAAAGTTTTTGATATTGACTGTCGTCATCTCGTCCAGGAAATAGACGAAAGGAACCTTGTTCCGCATGGTGAACTGCCGGGAAGATATGGTCATGAGCATGCCGATGACCGGAGCATAGACCGAGTTCTTGGAAAGTTGTTGCTGATGGCAAAAAGTTTCGGATTTTCCGGATCGATCAGGTTGAAATCGAAATCGTCCCCTGAAAGGACATAGGCGATCTCCTCGTTCTGTGAAACGGTGGCCAGATTGTTACACAGCGTGGAGAGATAGGATGCCTGGGTCTTCTCGGAACCTTCCGCCTTCAGATAGGCGCCGGCCAGCATTTCCGACACGAGGTTCTGCTGCAGGAACAGGGAGAGCTGCCTTGCCGAGGCGGTCATGATGAAGGCCAGTATATGCGGCAGCGTGCAATGCTCGGGGAACTCGTCCCAGAACCGGAACGCCACGCCGCGGAGGATGCCCAGACCTCCGGCGACCCATTCGTTCTGCTGTTCCTTCTTGGGAAGCAGCGCGAGCAGCACGTCCTCCATCAGCTGGATCAGTTCCGTGCGGTCCCTCACCACCTTGAGCGGGTTGAACCGGTACGACCGTTCAGGCCTGTCGAAACTGACATAGTAGAACTTGTGCGGATACCTGTGCCTTTTAATGAGGTTGTAGGCGGTACGGGTATAGTCCGTATCCTTGAAGTCATAGATGAATCCGGCGAATCCCAGCCGCATGTATTCGCTCAGAAGCCATTTTCCGATACTTTTCGTCTTTCCGGAACCGGCCCCTCCGTAAACCAGGAAGTTGGAGTAATGGTAATAGAATTCGAGCCGGGACTCCCGGATTCCTGACCTGACCGGCAGCCGGATGGGATCAGCCCCGTTCCCCTTTGCCGGGGTTCTGGACAGGTCCCATATCCGGGAAAGGAAGAGGATTATGAACGAGGCGGCCGCCGGACACAGCATGTATCCGGGGAAGAACAGGTGGGCCAGAAAGGTCTCGCCCGAGAGGCATGCAAGAAATGCGACCAGGTTGACATACCATCTCCGGCTCAGCATGCAGCAGGCCGTTATCAGTGACAGCACTGCCAGAAGCGACAGCTTGCAATAGAAAATGTAATGTTCCATTGTACTTTTTTAGTTTTTACAGCTATTTACTTTATTAATATCATACTTTATAAGTAATCCGGTCCAATTACTGCATTTCCGCCTGGAAGGAGTGTCCCTTTTCCCCGGCCGGAAACAGACACCTGACCGTATATCCGGAAGGGACCCGTACCATGACCAGGGGGCTTTCACATCCCGGCAGCACGGTAGGCCGTCCCTCAACAGGGAGATCCATCTGGCCGGGGATATCCTTTCCGGCCTCGCGCCGGCTCCACGGATAGTCTCCAGCATCATGGTCATGTCATGGGGGACACCGTTCACATACAGGGTGGCCCCTTCTCCGGAAATCCGGATTTCCCGCCTTCCCCATGAAAGGCTTATAGTGTTTTTTTCACCGCACTCGTCCATATCTTATTTTTCCGTATCCTGTTTTACATTTCCATTCCCGACTCTCTTGCACTCCCCGGTGACACACCGGATATCCTCATCCCGTATCCGGCCGGTTCCCTTACGGCCATGAGCTTCCTGCCGTCGGGAAGGATGATGCCGCCGTTAAAGACGGCTTTCCAGTCCTCCTGCCCGAGAGGCGGGGCTGATCCCCGCTTTTCTCATCCGTTCCAGAAGGGAGGTCGCATCCGTTTCGACCCCTTGCCGCCTGAGAACCGCCCGCCCGTATCCGCAGGAGAGTTCAAGGTCTCCTCTTGCCGTCTGTATTACGGCCGGTTCCGCAATTCCGGTGAGATTTTTCCGGCTGGCGGCGAGTATGCCCCTCAGTTCCCTTGTGCCGATTTCCAGGCAGAAGCCCAGCTTTCGGAGGAGATTCCGGAAGGCGGTGACAATCCTGTCCCATAAGGATTGGTCCGTACCGGCCTCGGCCATCCGGGCCAGATACTCTTCCGTTGCGACACGTATGTCCGTCTTGTCTGCAGCCGCCATCCGGAGAATCTCATCCCGTACTTTTTCTCCGCATCCGTTGAAGATGTCATCCAGAAAAGCATCCATATGCTTGGGACCTGCAAGCTTTCTGAGGCCGTAATGTGCCACACCCTCATGCAGCAGGGTACGCTCGACGTCCGCTTTCCCCCGGGCATGTGGAAGATACAGGCAGATACGTTGCGAGGGGATGTCATACCAGCCCCGGATGTCTTTCCCGCAGGAGAGCAGGTCGCGTATGTCGGGAGAGCCTGCCTCGTCGGCATGACGGATCACTTCCACCGGAATATGCAGTTTCCCGGCCAGAAAAGACACATGACGTGCGAGCTCGTCCATCCGGACGTCCCTTGAAAGGAATATCTGCCCGTCCCGGGCGATATCCTCGGTGGAAACGGCAAGCGTGTTCCGTCTTTGGGCGGAAGTAAAATCCAGCCTGCTTTCCACATTGCGCGCTTCCACCTCCCCGGCAGTGGAACGGTATTCCTGTATGCCGCTTTTAAACCGGCCGATGTCATTCACCAGGTCAAAGATGTTCTTATATCCGTACTTCTCAGCCACGAGGCTGAGGGGATAGTCATAATGTCTCAGTATTGTCCCGTAGGGCACTTTCCGGTCAAGTGCGGCAAATATGCCTTTGGGGGTATTGTCGAAACCGCCGCCCTCCAGAATCCTTCCGTCAGTGGCCCGCACGATGTCCAGGATCACATTCTCCACCGTGTTTTTAAACTCCCCGGGATTGCTTCCCCGCGCAAAGCCCTCCATGGTCTGTATTGCGTGCTGTATCTCATGGGCCAGGACAGACCTCACATCATCAGTCCGGGAGATGTTTATCACGATTCTGTTGTCCGGATGGAGGTAGCCCCCGCAATAGTCGGCCGACGGCAGGTCCACAAATTCCAGCCGGGTCCGTTTCATTTCAGGATAGGCCTGGAACAGTTCATCGTCTTTCACATAGTCATCAAGATAGATCCGTTCACGCAGCTCGTCCTGTTCCTTCAGTCCGGCTGCCAGCTCCGTCAGTTCCTCAAACCGTTTCCACTCCGCTTCAGAGAGTGTTTCGCCCTCTATCTGCCGGTCAAGAAGATTTTCAAGCTCCCCATGCCAGGACTGTTTTCCAGCAGTCGTGAATAGCCCAGATCTCCGGCCGGATGGTATTCGAAATCCGCCGTCTCATAACGCCACTTGCTATCAGCCCCGCGTTCCCAGCCTGTCGCCGCCTTTATTGTTCCGGCATCCTTGCCGGACTTTTCCATTTCGCGGGCGACGGCGAGGTTCTCCAGCCGCAGGAGGCCTTCAGACCGGTCAAGTCTGGAGGCCCCTTTCTCTCCGATGAAGCGGAAACGTTCATGTGCGGTTATCTTCAGGTCGGCCTCGCTGAAAATGACATAGTTCCGCGCGCCGTCAGCCCGGCCGCCGGTTGAACACTCCGCCGGATAGTCAATCCCGGTAAAACCCGCCCGCGAAAGAAACCCGCTGGCAAGCCGCTGTGAATCGGTATCCCGGTCCGGATTCATGAACATATGGTCCAAAAAGCCGTAGAACTCTTTCCCGCTGTTCCATACATGCGACCTGCCGCTCCAGAACTCCGCCGTGGCTTCCGGAAAGAAGAAACGTTCCTTGCGGAGCTGCAGGAATATCTTTCCCTGCTGCTCCGCGGATACCGGCCTGTCCCAGTACAGATAGTTCATCCCGTTGTCTTCCGGAATTTCCACCGTATAGAGGTGGCGCGGCGGCTCAATGCGTATCCTGCCCGCATCTATGTCGGAAAGCAGCTCCTGCTTCTGCCGCTCGAATGCCTTCCTCCGTCCGCTGTGTGCGCTTGCGATACGCCCGTCCATATACACGGAAGAAATGTTCCGTTTCAAACTGTCCACATCGGTGGAAGAAAGGATCTGGCGTTTCCATATTCTCCATACCTCATCAAAATAATATTCGTTGTCAAGCACCGGGGATAAAGGCTCCCCGTCATAGGTGATGTGGTTTCCCCGCTTTATACCGATGGCCGCATATTTGCGGGCGATTCCTTTCACTTCCGTCACGTATGTCCCCCATCCGTAGGCCTGCGCCCCTTCACCGGTTCCGGTAAAGGCATGGTCGAAATGCCCGAAGGAGGCCGGACTGCCGTGATAGACCTGACGGAAGCGGATGTTGTCATTTGATGTGGAAAACGCGCCCGTGTTTTCATAAGCGTCCTTCAACTGTCCGGGAGACATCACGGCTATGTATTTCACTCCCTCGTCGTAACCGACAAGCCCGTCATAGCCCGCCTCCCTGATTTTGGACAAAAACTCCGGGGTTTCCGTCAGCATCCAGCAGTTTCTTTTGCTTGATGCCAGCTCCAGCGCTTTCTCCGGGGATACCGTACCTCCTTTTCCTCCATAAAAAGACAGGACAGGTATCTCGCTGCCCAATGACTGCAGGATTTTTTTTACGGCCTGCCCGTCTTTCGGGTCAAAAGGGTTTCTTGAATTTACATACAGGTCATACACGTATCCTTCTTCCGTCCATTGTTCATTGCCATATTTGTCATCAGGAATGCTCATTGCACGCGTCTCTGCAATACCTCTTGCCTTTTCCGCATCGACGGAGGTGAAAATCAGGCCGGAATATTCACCGCCCTTGAATGTGTGGAACGGAGCCTTTTGGGGTATATAAGTGATCCCGTCCCTCTGCCATCCCCTCTCGGGAGTAATCTGGTCTCTGCGCAAAGGTGTTCCATGGTGGACAACCAGAGGCTCGCCATTCTCATCGACAATCCTTGAAGCTGCCTCCGGTACATTTTCCCAGTTTCCAAACCAGTTCTTGAATGCTCTGGTGCGCACTTGGACCCACTGCCTCTCATTCAGGGAAGTCGGACTGCCGTTCGGAGCTTTCATGTATATGCCGTCCGCCTTGCCACGTGTGACAAGTTCCAGTTCTTCGTCCGTGACATGTTTATCGGAAGTATGTGTCATTGTTTGCCGGCTTAATATGATACCTTGTTCATAAAGTCATAAAGAGTTTTATCAGCAAAAAACTTGTTTACTTATTTACATTTCCGAAATTTAAAGTAAATAAGTAAACAAGTGATATATGTAGAATGCAAATGTTACTTACATTTCCGCATTGGCCTGCCGGCTTGCCTGGTTTATGGTGCCTGCCGCCTTCAGTGCATATCCCGCGGGTGTTCTGGCAAGCATCAGTGCGCTTCCTTTTCCTGCGGCTCCGGATGCGCCGGAAACAAGGGGCGGCTGTACGGCCTTCCCCTTCATCAGGGAGTGCCATTCCCCGGCTTTCCTGTTTTCCACGGCCACCCTTTCCTTCCGTAGTTCCTTGACAATCTTCCCCATTGCATTCCTTCCTTTCCGGAACGGCTGCCGAGTTGAATTTTTCATAAGCTTTGACAAGCTTCTTCTCCCTGTTTTTCCCGGCAGCCGAGACCTCGCTTTCCCGTTCCGCGGCGTTGTCCGAGTACTGCGCCTCGTAAGTGGCCTGGAAGTACTCCCTGTTTATTTCCCTGATCTCGCTATCCAGTTTTCCACCGCCTCTCTGACCTGCTTTGCCGAAGGTTTCTTTGCCACGTCCTCCGCCGCTTTCTTTCCGGAGTCTCCGGAGGTTTCGGATGTCCGGGCCGCTGCCGCCTCCTTGCCGGCGGCATTTTCCAGTCTGAGGCCGTACATTTCCATCGCCAGTCTTTTGATCTCTTCTGTAGGCGAACTGATAAACGGTGCCGCATCCCGGTCTGCGTTCAGAACGACAGACTGCACCTTTTCCGTAGGGTTTTCTATATACCGGATATTCATCGGATCGTTTCTGACAGCCGCCAGTTGTACAGCCTCGGACCGGGGCGGACACGTATCTGATGTTCTCTCCTTGGCCTGCACCGCCGCCAGCCGCACGCTTTCCTCAGGCTGCCTGATCTGCCGGAAGATATCCGGACTTCTCTGGACGGCCATATGCTGCACCTTCTCCGTCGGTTCCGCTATATGACGGATGCATTCCGGATTTTTCTGTACGGCTGCCAGCTGTACTTTTTCTGTCGGCTCCCTGATTGCCGAGAGATACCGGGGATCTTTCAGGACGGCCGTCAGCTGTACCTTTTCTGCGGGCTTCTGCAGCAGGAAGATGCATTCCGGTCTCTTCTCGACGGCTTTCAGCTGTACTTTTTCCGTAGGGTTTGGGATGAAGCCGACATAGGAAGGCCTGATGCCTATGACCGTCAGCTGTACCCTCTCACTTGGCGAAGTGATGAAATGGATGTTGTGCGGTGCGTTTCTGACAGCTGTCAGCTGTACCTTTTCCGTCGGTTTCTCAATAAAGCAGATGACACTTCTGTCCCTTCTGACCGCGGCCATCTGGACACGGGCGGAAGGGTTGGCGATCATGCTGATGGCGCGGGGATTGCTCAATACCGCCCTCATGTCCTTGTCGAACAGCGCGGCAAGGTGTTCCAGGATTGTAGGCATGGCTTTCAATGTTTAAAGGATTTGACTTCATCAAAAAACTCCTTTACGGCTTCCGTATCCGGTTCTCCGAGTTTCCTGTTCCCCTTCATCCGGAATACCAGCCTCCGGGCTGCGGCCAGAATACCGGTTGTGGGCGGCAGGTCCGCCTTGAACATCCTTTCCACGGCCGTGAAGCAGGCCAGGGGGGATGGGGCCTGCATGAGAAGGACACTTTCAGGAGAGGCAATTACGGCGGAAAGCTGTACTTTTTCCGTAGTGTTGGTGAACAGCCGGACAAGTTCCGGCTTTTTCTGTACGGCGGCAATCTGTACTTTTTCTGTCGGCTCTTTGATCCTTTGGATTGCGTCCGGATTGTCCAGAACTGCTGCAAGTTGTGCATGTTCCGGCAACAGGTTGTTTTCATTTGGCATGGTAGTTTCTTTTATGTTATATTTCGGATACAATGATAGGAGAATACACTGCAATTGTATTGCGCTTAATAAAAATTAAGAAGGTGCATCGTGTATTACGACACACCTTCCATTTTTTTATTGGATTTCCATTCTAATTACAAAAGACCGATACTGTCATTGTATTAATACCCGGGGTTTTGCTCAAGATTCGGGTTATTATCAATAGCTCCCTGAGGAATTGGATTGTATCGATTATGCACTTTGAATACACGGTCTTCAATCTTCTTGTCAGTAGCAGGGGCGTTCGTGTCAATCTCCGCACGTTTCGTCGGATCAGTCTCGGCATAATTTACAGTTCCGACAACCCTTTCCAAAACACCATTCAGGACTGTTTCTGCAACCATCTTTCCATTATCATCTTTCCAGCGCAGAATATCAGCCCGACGCACACCTTCCCCGGCCAATTCCCCCCACGTTCACGGCGGATCAGCCGGCGTAATGTTTCCTTTGAAGCATACTTCACGATCCACTTTCGGCATTCCTACACGTCCACGAATCAGATCCAGTTTGTCATAAACATCTGCAGACGGACCAGAAAGTTCATTGACTGCTTCCGCATAAGTAAGCAACACTTCTGCATAGCGGATTACAATAGGGCAGGCATTCGTGTTCCAAATACCATTAGCATATTGTTCATCCAAATATTTTCTCCAGGTTAAGGCGGTCTTTGAAGCATTGTTCGCAGAAGGAGGATAGTTTGCATTATCCTTACCATTGATTGTCTTGTCCAGTGTATTGACTACAGTGCCATTCCAGTCCATTCCTGGGTATATAATGGTCATGGCCATACGTGGATCGCGACCGGCAAACGGATGGTTTGGGTCATAAGAGCCGGATTCCTCTTTGGTCAAGCCGTCAGCCATTTCATAAGTATCCACCAGGTTCTGAGTCGGAACAATGGAGGACCAGCCACCGTCACCATTATTATACATCTGGCCTATTGTGCCCAATTCCAAAGTGGAATTCACATATTGAACAGCCAAAATAATCTCTTTTGAGTCCTGACCGGCAACTTTGAACAAATTACTGTAGTCCGGTTCCAGATCGTACTGTTTCAAATTCATGATGGCCTCGGCCATTTCTTTGCTTTCACATAATCACCATAATACAGTGCGCTGCGCATTCGGATTGCCATAGCAGCGCCCTTTGCGATCCGTCCCCTTTCAGAGGGAGATGCATTCAGTTCACCGATGGCTGTGTCCAATTCTGTATTGACGTAATTTTTCACTTCCTCCTCCGACTTGCGGGGAACTTTAGCTTCATCTGCTGAGTTATAGTTGTCAATCACAGGCACTCCTCCATACCACCAGTTCATAACAAAATAGCGATAAGCGCGAATAGTACGGACCTGACCGATCAAATCGTTTTTGGTCTGCTCATTGGAAAATGGGATCTCCTTTACCTTTCTAGGAATGTGTTACAACGGCGGATGACTGAGAAATCATATAAAGCTTGCAACAGCCCCTGACGGAGTCATTGTACCGTTGCCAATGGTCTTATAGTTTTCCCATTCAAAGTTGTTATATCCTAAAATCCGACCCGCAGTCGAGATATAAGATATTGCCACCATCTTCCCAGCTGGAAGTATCGTAGTTATTACCGCCATAACACCCGATAGCAAATTTTTGGGCATCATCCTCGGTTTTCCACGTAGTGGCAGGAGACAGGGCATCCAATGGAGCTGTATCTAGAAAATCAGAGCAAGATGTAATCATTGTCACCGCTCCTATGATCATATATTGTTTCAAGTATTTCATAATTCCATTTTTTTAGTCTATAACAATAATGTAACATTAACGCCGAATGCATGA